>QFCK01000090.1_pt1 | contig 1661200 bp, 1373 predicted proteins | sample 5346021 | NCBI WGS metagenome assembly QFCK01 (sample SAMN09062258, study PRJNA434731) | Human gut metagenome, whole genome shotgun sequencing project. | isolation source: stool timepoint C chromium assembly | host: Homo sapiens | collected 2016 | reverse complement strand
CACACCGTGCCGGCGTCTGCCGCACCGGGGGCATCTGAGCATGCCCTTGCGCGGGCGGGCCCGGATCTCGAGCGCGGGCACGGGACGTAATGGCGAGCCGACGATACGCGCATCCTCGACCACCGCGCCTTTGACGTTGAGAAGCTGGTTGAATATGCTGTTCATCAGGCGCTTTTTGAGTGGTTCGTTTATCTTGGTCGAAAACATCCTACCCAGGAAGCGCCCTTTTCATACTCCCACAACGGCTCAACAACGAACCGCCACCCACGAAAACAGCAACAGCGCCCAAATTGATTTGGTTCCCTCTGATAATGCGGTATTGGCCGGCGGCGTGAAAATTGATTACGTACAGCCTGTTGCTACTGACTCCAAAGTGGATTCCTATGAAGCCGAATCCTCGGACAACACGCTACCTGGCACTGCGAAAGTGGATGGTAGCGCCGTATCTTGGGTGGGCGCCGGTGAAGGCAACACGCTGCAGTTCAACAAGGTAAACGCTTCCGAGGATGGCGATTACACTCTGACTTTTGCCTATGCGCAGAATGAAGTAGCGGACAACAATAATTTCCAGACGAAGAGTCGTTGGGGCTGATGTAACTGTGAACGGAGATTCAGTATCCACTCAACATGTTGTGTTCACTAACACTCGGAGCTGGAAGAACTACTGGACTACTTCGATTCGCGTCACCTTGAAGAAGGGTGAGAACACGGTGTTGTTGGGTAATGCCAACGGCTATGCTCCTAACTTCGACTCCATGGCTGTGGCTCGTACTGCCGTGCAGACTTCGCCTGAGCCTCTGCCGGAGCCGTCCGTGGATAAGTCTGCCATGCAGACGCTGATTTCCAAGGCGAAGGGCGTTGCCGAGAAGGACTGCACCAAGGAATCCTATGCTGTGCTGTCGGCCGCGTTGCAGTCTGCTGAGACCGTGGATGCCAAGGCGGATGCTTCGCAGGATGAGGTGGATACTGCCGCTGCCGCGTTGCAGAAGGCTTTGGATGGCTTGAAGAAGGCCGAAGGCGGCAACGATGGTGCTGGTGACAATACCAAGCCTGGTGCAGATAACCAAGGCAATGCTGGTGGTTCTGATAACGGTACCAACGGTGCCAGTAAGGATGCCATCGGCAACACCGGTGCCGCGGTTGGGGTGATTGCCATTGCTGCAATCGTGCTGGCTGCAGCCGGTGCGTTGATTATGTACCGTCGCCGTCGTGCGTGACGTTCGCGTCTCCATGCGGCAGAGCAGCGGCCTGCAATCAGTAGCGGACTGAGCTGACCGTCGAATGGGGCTTGTTGCCAAACCTTTGTGGTTCGGCAACAAGCCCCATTCGTGTTATGCGCGGCGAGATTATTGCTGCGATGAGTCATTATCTCCAAAGCCGCTGCGCTCTATGCGGCGTTCATCGGTGCGGGTGCGGCGCTCGACTTTCTTGATATCTTCGGCAGTAGGCAGGTTCTCAGGAACAATAAGATCCTTTCAAACGACCATTTTTTCTGACTTCGGGAAAATGGTCAAAGCCAATAATTGCAATGGTTTTGAGATATGGGCACACTCCGCCCAAACTGGTCTGTCTTCGTCCGCCTTCTCGACCAGATACCTCATGGAGCACAACGCCAACGTCGCTACCGTTGGCCCAGCAAATATTCTTAGACGACGTCCCAAAGTGAATATCTATGCGGTTTTCAGAATCTCAAAGAGCTTGGAGTGTGTGCGTTGTGCATTCTCGAAATAGTTCCAGTAGTAAATTGTTTACGGTGTGAGATATTCTTTGGGATGTTTGCGGTGCACTGCCGCATGGTGCGTGAAATGGATGGTGCTTCGATATGGGATTCGAGCAGGAAGCGGTCGGCGAGCTGTATGCCAGCGTATGGGGCAATCGTTCGAAAATGCAGAGGGAATTCTCGCGCGGCGCCCATGGAGAGCAGTTCGTGCTTCGGGAGTTGTCCCTCAAGGGCACCCAGACGCCGTCGCAGTTGGCGACTGCGCTTCAAGCTAGCTCAGGCCGTATCTCCACCGTGCTGTCATCATTGGAGAAGAAGGGCTGGATTACGCGCGACATTGATTCTAATGATCGGCGCATCATCCGCGTGAGCCTTACTGATTCCGGGCGTGAGGAGTCTCATCGAATGATTGATGAGATGCGTTCCGCAATCTGCTGGATCTTCTCGCAGATGGGGGAGCGTCGCACGCGCGAATTCGTTGATTTGCTTTCGGAATTCACCACGTACATGTCGATTTGCCATCCTGGCCAGCCGCGTCCTACTCCTGAGCAAGTGCGGGGGGCGTTTGCCGAGCGGGATAAGCGCGTGGCGGAGCACATGGCGTCCAAACATGCTGAGGGCTGATCGGCAAGCATGATTGATGATGCTCGCAGCGAACATGCAGAATTGCGCGTAATATCTTACGGTGTAAGTAATCAAATAATGAAAACTATTAAGACATCATGAATCAATAAGTATCGATAACTCAATCAATCCACAAATCAAATAGTTAATAACCCAATAACCAACCAACACAAAGGGAAACCAATGTTTCGCATCATGAAATACCTCTCCAAAGCGGAGATCGGTCAGATGCTTATCGCCTTAGTGTCCATCGTCGGGCAAATCTGGTTCGACCTCGAACTGCCCGATTATATGTCAGACATCACCACCCTGGTCGAGACGCCGGGCAGCGCAATGGCGGACATCTGGACCGCCGGCGGCAAGATGCTGCTGATCTCGCTCGGCTCGGTCTGCTGCGCCATCATCACCGGCTATATCGCGGCGCGCGTGGCCTCCAGCTTCGGCCAGCGCCTACGCTCGCTCGAATTCCGTAAGGTCGAATCCTTCGGCCCGGCCGAAATGAGCAAGTTCTCCACGGCCAGCCTCATCACCCGCTCCACCAACGACATCACGCAAATCCAGATGTTCATCACCATGGGTCTGCAGCTCATTGTCAAGTCGCCGATCATGGCCGTGTGGGCTGTCTGCAAGATTGCCGGCGAGGGCTTCGAATGGACGGTCGCCACGGCCATAGCGGTCGTGATTCTGCTGGTCGCTGTCGTAATCCTCATGGCACTGGTCATGCCGAAGTTCAAGGCCATGCAGGGGCTCACCGATAACATCAACCTCGTGGCCCGCGAGAATCTCACTGGTCTGCGGGTGGTGCGCGCCTACAACGCCGAGGACTACCAGGAGTCCAAATTCACCAAGGCCAACAAGGATCTGACCGATACGCAGCTGTTCACCAACCGCACCATGGCCATCATGATGCCGCTGATGAACACGGTGATGAACGGCCTTATGCTCGCCGTCTACTGGATTGGCGCCTACCTGATCGAGGCCGCCGAGCTTACCGACAAGCTCACCGTGTTCTCCAACATGGTGGTGTTCTCCAGCTACTCCGTGCAGGTGATTATGAGCTTCCTGCTGATGAGCATGGTATTCGTGCTTTGGCCGCGCGCCGACGTGTCCGCACAGCGCGTGATGGAAGTGTTGAACACCGAGCCGATTGTGAAAAACGGCACCAAGCGCGCGGCCGACATCGCCAAGACCGGTCAGACCGGCACCGTGGAATTCAGGAACGTGAGCTTCACCTACCCGGATTCGCGCGAGGCTATGCTGCAGGATATCAATTTCAAAGCCGAGAAGGGCCAGACCGTGGCGTTCATCGGCTCTACCGGCTCGGGCAAGTCGTCGCTGATTAATCTCGTGCCGCGCTTCTACGACGTATCCGCCGGGCAAGTGCTCGTCGACGGTGTGGACGTGCGCGACTATGACATGGTCGCCCTACGCGACAAGATCGGCTATGTACCGCAGCGCTCCGTATTGTTCAAGGGCACCGTGGCCGGCAACATCAGCTACGGCGACAAGCCCGGAGAGAACGACGCGGTCGAACTGGCGGATACTTCCACTTCCGCCGGCCGCAAGCGCGAGGCGCTTCAGCTGGCCACCGATGCCGCCAACGACGGCAAGTTGACAGACGAACAGATGAGCCGTGTCAAGGCCGCTGCCGACGTGGCCCAGGCCAGCGAATTCGTCAACCGCATGGACGGCGGATTCGATTCGCCGATCGCACAAGGCGGCTCGAACGTGTCCGGTGGCCAGAAACAGCGTCTGTCCATCGCCCGCGCCGTCTACCGTCATCCGGAAATCCTGATTTTCGATGACTCGTTCTCTGCGCTCGACTTCAAAACCGACCGTGCGGTGCGAGACGCGCTCGCCAAGGAAGCCAAGGATTCCACCAAGCTCATCGTGGCCCAGCGCATCGGCACGATCATGAACGCCGATCGCATCGTGGTGCTTGACGAGGGCAAGGTCGTGGGCCAAGGCACGCATAGGGAGCTGCTCGAGAACTGCGAAGTGTACCGACAGATTGCCGAATCCCAGCTGAGTGAATCGGAACTGACTGCGTAACTTATATGGCTCCCGCTGGCGGGAGCTGTCGAGCATAGCGAGACTGAGGGTGGTCTCTGAAGCCTCCTCTCAGTCACTTCGTGACAGCTCCCCTCCAGAGGGGAGCCAAGAGACAAAGGACTTAAGAAACAATGCCAAGAGGACCTATGGGCCGCGGAGGTGCGGTCGAAAAACCACAGGATTTCGGCAAAGTCATGGGCAAACTCGTCCGCTTTTGCCGCAAATACGTTCCTGCCATCATCATCGCGCTTGTGCTGGGCGCGGCTGGCACCATCTGCCAGATTATCGGCCCGGACAAGCTCAAGGACATGACCAATGAGATCACCAAAGGTCTGCCTGCGGTAGTGCACGGCAAGCCGGTGCTCAACTCGATCGACATGGGCGCGGTTGCTCGTATCGGCTGGCTGCTTGTGGTGCTGTATGTGGGCTACGCGTTGCTCAGCTACATTCAAAGCTGGATGATGGCCACCGTTACGCAGCGCACTGCACAGGAGTTGCGTGAGTCGATCAGCAAGAAGATCAACAAGCTGCCGCTCAGTTACTTCGACAAAGTCAGCTACGGCGACGTGCTTTCCCGCATCACCAACGATGTGGACGCTATCGGCCAGACGCTGGGCCAGTCGCTCGGATCGCTGATCACATCCGCGACGCTGTTCGTGGGCGCATTGGTCATGATGTTCTACAACAACTGGATCATGGCGCTGTGCGCAATCGGTTCAAGCATCATCGGCCTGATCATCATGATGGTCATTATGAAGGCCTCGCAAAAGTACTTCACCCGCCAGCAGGTCGCGTTGGGTGATGTGAACGGCCATGTGGAAGAGATGTACGCCGGTCACACCATCGTCAAGGCATACAACGGCGAGGCAGATTCTATTCGTCGGTTCGAGCGCTACAACGCGGATCTGTACGATTCCGGCTGGAAGTCGCAGTTCTTGTCTGGTCTGATGATGCCGCTGATGAACTTCGTCGGTAATTTCGGCTATGTGGTGGTGTGCGTGGTGGGTGCCGCGCTCGCCATGGACGGCCAGATCGAGTTCGGCGTGATCGTGGCGTTCATGATGTATATCCGCCTGTTTACGCAGCCGCTCTCGCAGTTTGCGCAGGCGTTCCAGAACCTGCAGCGTTGCGCCGCCGCATCCGAACGCGTATTCGGATTCCTCGAAGAGTCGGAAATGGCTGACGAATCCGGCAAGCAGGCGCTGCTTGGCGCTCAAGGCCATGAGGTGCACGGCGATGTGGAATTCAGTCACGTGCGCTTTGAATATGAGGCCGGCAAGCCGATTATCAACGACTTCTCCGCTTCTGTCTCCTCCGGTCAGAAGGTTGCTATTGTGGGCCCGACCGGTGCCGGTAAGACCACTATGGTCAACCTGCTTATGCGCTTCTACGAGATTGCCGGTGGCTCGATCGCCATCGACGGCGTGGACACCAAGTCCGTGCCGCGCTGGAATGTGCACGACCAGTTCTCCATGGTGCTGCAGGATACCTGGATCTTTAATGGCACTGTGCGCGAGAACATCGCCTACTCCAAGCCGGGCGTTACGGATGAGCAGATCATCAGCGCATGCAAAGCTGTGGGATTGCACCACTACATCATGTCGCTGCCGAACGGCTACGACACCGTGCTCGACGAGAATTCGTCGCTGTCCGCCGGCCAGAAGCAGCTGCTCACCATTGCCCGCGCAATGGTACAGGACGCGCCGATTCTGATCCTCGATGAGGCCACATCTTCGGTCGATACCCGTACTGAAGAGTTGATTCAGAAGGCCATGGACGCGTTGACCGTGGACCGTACCTCCTTCGTGATTGCGCACCGCCTCTCCACGATTCGCGACGCCGACATGATTCTCGTCATGAATCACGGCGATGTGATCGAACGCGGCACGCATGAGGAGTTGCTGGCTGCTGGTGGCTTCTACGCTGATTTGTACAACAGCCAGTTCGCGTTGGCGGGCTGACGGCTGAACTATCGCATGAAAAAGCTGCCCGGAAAATCGGGAGACTGGGCAGCGGAGCGGTCGGCGGTGAGGATGGCACATTCGAATGGAAAGTGTGCGCGCAGCTGGGCGGCCGGGGTGGTGAAGAGGGCGGTGGCAAGGCCGTCAGCTTGGGCGGTAGCCAAAGATGGCGGCGTAGCGGCAACCCATGTGGCGGCTACACTGTTAACCGGCATACCGTCGATGGCGTTGAGCAGATGGTGGAGTTGATGGCCGGCGGCATCGGTCCAGTGTCGGCGGCTGGGGGAGCTTGCGCAGAACGCGCCTTGGCTGATCTCTGCCACACCGACGGCGTTAGCCGGGTCGGAGGGATCTTCAAGGGCGATGGTGATTGGTTCGCTCGTGTGCACCAGCAAATCGCCGCCGGCGTCGATGACATATCGGAGGTCGCTCTGGGCCACCCCCAGCCTTTCCGCAATCAGATCCACCAGATAGCCCTTGCCGCATGCGCCGAAGTCGAGTGCGACCGGGCCATGCGTAACCAACGTTGTGCCATGGTGCTCGATGGCGTGATCCCATGTGGCCCGCCCATGAATCGCACCTGTGTGTTCATCGGCATTGGGTTCGTTCACAGATGAATATGATTTGTCATATCCCAGCCGAATCAGATCTTCACCCACGCATGGGTCAATCGCCCCATTGGTAGCAGAAAACAAGTGGTCATACAGGTCAAATAGATTCAGCGTCCAGTCAGGAAAATCGAATGTGCCGCCGTGCGTGGCCACGCGCATCTGACCCACAATCGAGTCACCTTTAAATCGAGACAGTACGTTTTCGTAATCGGAAATGAGGTCTTCGATGTGCTGGTGCAGGTCACCGCCCAGCGCGCTCGCGGTATGCAACAGCAGGCCGGTTCCCAAGGCATTGGGGAATGCGGCGGTGTGCGGCAATTGCTCGGTTAGGCCTGTCATGCCTACTATCGTAGGGCGTGTGGCTGCGCGGCTGCAAGGCGCTGCGCTGTGCGGTGTATACTGAATCTTGACACTGTGTCAATGTTGATTCGGAGGGTATGAGAATGGACAATGCAACAGCGGTAAGTGCAACGAATGTGTCCGGTGGCTCGTTGCAATCGACTATCAAGGATTTGCCCATTGCCAAAGTGTGGGCCTTCGCGGTCGGCCAGTTCGGCTGGGCGCTGCTTTCCGGCATCATCTCCAACTGGCTCGTCTACTTCTACCAGCCCGATCAGGAGACCATCTCCCAAGGCCAGACCGTGTTCGTGCCGCAGGGTCTCGTGGTGCTTGGGCTAGTAACCGTGGTGGGAGGCATCACCGCATTCGCCCGATTCTTTGATGCTTTCGTGGACCCGGCCGTGGCCTCCCTGTCCGACCGCTGCGATTCCAAAGCCGGCCGCCGCATGCCCTTCCTGAAATTCGCGGCCCTGCCGCTCGCCGTGGTCACCGTACTCGTGTTCTGGAGTCCGATCAACGGCACCAGTTGGGTCAACGCGGCATTCCTGTTCGTCACTGTTATCGGCTACTACATTGCCCTCACGTTCTACTGCACGCCGTACAACGCGCTCATCGCCGAGCTCGGTCACGATTCCAAGCAGCAGTTGACCATCTCCACCGCCATCTCCTTCACCTGGGTGGCCGGCACCGCCATCGCCTATGTGGCGCCGGTGATTTGGGGCGCATTCGTGCCGATGATGGGGCGCATCACCGCCATCCGCGTGACCTTTACCATCATGGCTGCCGTGGCGTTCGCCTGCATGCTTGTGCCGCCGCTGGCCATTCGCGAGAAGGACTACGTCAACTCGCAGCCCACCTCCGAATCGACCATTGAATCCCTGAAGCAGACCTTTTCCGACGGTGAATTCCGCAAGTTCGTATGCTCCGACGTGGTCTACTGGGTGGCCATCACCACGTTCCAGACCGGCCTGCCGTTCTTCGTGACCAGTCTGCTGAAACTGCCGGAAACCACCACGACCATCTACTTTGTACTCATGACCGGCGTCTCGGTGTTGTTCTATCTGCCGGTCAATATCCTGGCTAACCGTGTGGGCAAAAAGCGCTTGTTGCTTATCGCTTTTGTGATTTTCACCTGCGCGTTCGCCTTTGCCGGTGCACTCGGCTCCGGTGTACTCGCCCTCATGCCGGCCATGGCCCAGGGTCTGACGCTTTCAGTGGTGGGTGCGATTCCGATGGCTGCATTCGGCATCCTGCCGCAGGCCATCGTGGCGAATATCGCCGATGCCAGTTCCAAGACCACGGGCCAAGATCGTCAGGGCATGTTCTACGCGGCTCGTACTTTTGCCATGAAAATGGGGCAGTCCGTGGCCATGTTGCTGTTCACCGGAGTGTCCACCATCGGCATGGCATCCGGCGCGGGCTACCGTATCGCCGCCGTGTGCGCGGCTGTGCTGTGTGGATTGGGCGGCATTGTGTTCGCGTTCTATAACGAGAAGAAGGTGTTGCACATGCTGGGGGCATAGGCATAGTGCAGTTGCGGCTGGATTGGCTTGATTGATTCGACCAGCCAGCTGGCATACGTTTTTCAGACTATTTCGGCTCTTGTCTGGAAAATGTGCACTGCTGTGTGCTCAGTGTGCGTTCTTCCAGATTTTTGGGAAAATAGTCTGTCTGCCGACACCTTGCCCGAATTGCGTTTGACTGCACCCCGTATTATATTTGTGCGAGTTGCTTTGCGGAGCAAAGTAACATCCAAGGGGCTGTAGCTCAGTTGGTAGAGCGCTTCGTTCGCATCGAAGAGGTCGCGGTTTCGACTACCGTCAGCTCCACGAGACCCTCTGCATTCATTCCACCGCAGAGGGTCTTTTCATTTTGAAAGTAGACCTCAAAAATGCAAAGCGCAGAGAAAACTCGTTGGTGAAGGGTCATTCTGCACTTCGAGGGGCTGATTTGGTGTTTGCTGGAGGTCCACCTCCGTTTCAAGGGGCTGGTCGTTAAGTAGACATGTCTCCAAAACGGCGAAATATCATTGAAAGCAAGCCGTTCCTACTCACGTTTTGACATTTGGGGAGCCCCTCGAAACGGAAGTAGATCTCCGGAACATGTGAAATCAACCCCTCGAAGTGCAGAATGCTCCTGATCCCACAGCAGATTGCTCTTTGGCTTGGGCAATACTGGGAGTATGACAAGCGCAGATGAGTTGAATGAACAGCGTGACGCTGAACAGAGCGTCGCACAAGTGTTTGAACGCAACGATGGGAATGATGGGATTGATGCCGGCGAACCTGCCGCTTCCCAAACTCGCGAGTCGGCTGTGACTATTCCTGCTGGCACTGTGGTACTCGCTGCGACCCCAATCGGCAACGTCGGCGACGCTTCTGCTCGTCTGGTGGCTCTTTTGGAACGCGCCGACATCGTAGCCGCAGAAGACACCCGCCGCCTGTTCGACCTGGCTCGCCGCCTCGGCGTCTATGTGAACGGTCGAGTCGTCGCCTACCACGATCACAACGAGCGAGACAAGGCCGACGGTTTGCTTGATCAGGTCGAAACCGGTGCGACCGTGCTCGTCGTTTCCGACGCCGGCATGCCCACCATCAACGATCCAGGCCTGGCCATTGTGCGCCGCGCCATTGAACGCGGCCTGCCCGTCACCTGCGCGCCTGGCCCCTCTGCCGTGCTTGACGCGCTTGCCCTTTCCGGCCTGCCCACCGATCGCTTCTGCTACGAGGGATTCCTGCCGCGCAAGCATGCCGAACGAGTGCAATATCTACGCACACTGTTGGGCGAACGCCGCACCATTGTGTTTTACGAGACGCCTCACCGCATCGCCGATTCGATGGATGATCTGCTTGACGCATTCGGCCCGAACCGTCCGATGGCGCTGTGTCGGGAGCTCACCAAGGATTATGAGCAAATCCGGCGAGGTCCAATCGGAGAGATTCGCCAGAGTGTGATTGACGATCCGCCGCGCGGCGAGATGGTACTGGTCATCGGCGGCGCTTCCAGTGAAGAGGCCGAGGCCGCCGCGCCCAGCACGTTGAGCGTGGAAGATATGGCCGTGCTGGCTATCGACCGTGCGTTGGAGGATGGCCTGCGTATGAAGGACGCCATCGCGCAGGTGGTGCAGGAGCATCCGTTGGCCGATGGTTCGCTGGCCAATCGCAAGCAAGTGTATGCGGCGGTGTTGGAGATTAAGGGGTAGGATCCGCGTATTTACATGATGTCGTTGGTTGGCGCTTGCGATTGACGTGGATAATTGATGGCATCTGTAATGATTGAGATTCCGCGGTAATTTGCCGGGGGATGAGACTTGCGGCAGCATTATTCCTCCTCCATCGATTCCAGTAGAACCGCCAGCGCCCGCTTCACTCCTGGTCCGCCCGCCTGCGAGATGAATTCCAACAATGCCGCATCCGCTCGAGGATTGGCAATAAGCCAGCGCCTGAGTTCGGGCGCATGCTGGGCGATATGCCACAGCACTTCGATTGGCGTATCCGGCGAACAGGCTACGGATGGGGTCAATGCGATTGGCGGCGATGGTGGGGCATCATGATTGACAGCAGCGCTCGCGTGTGGGCTATGCGATTGAATATCAGAAGCGCGCGGTAGCCGCTGCGCTTGATGCAGACGGTCAAGTCGCCGGGAAGCGTGGCGGCTGGTTATGCGCATTGCCCTAAGGCCGGTTCGGACTCCCGTTGTAATGATTCGAAAAATATCCGTGCGCGACCGGCATGCTTATGATGCCGGTGCTCTTTGATGATCTGCAGGCATTCGCTGGCACGGAAACTGTATGCGGTCATCAAGCGGCATACCAACGTATTGATGGCGGACGGGTCCGGCGCATCGTCCATGCCCATCACCAGATCACAGGCTGTACGCTGCGGTGTGGTGACAGGAAGATTGCCCAGTCGAATAATGTGCTCTGGCGACGTGACCCGCCTGAATACGCGGATGCGGCGGCCTGCGGAAGTCGAACGAAAATGCGAAGTGGAAATCACGTCAATGGTTCTCGGAAAATCCGGACCGCCAAGCCATACCCAGGCGGCAGTCAGCGCGCACGCCACGGTTCCGAACGGGGCGACCGTGGAGACAATCATCGCGCGGCCATATAGTGTGCTGGCGTGTTCGTTCCAGTAGCCAGCGGATTCGTCGAACTTTCGTATGGTGCCGAATGTTTCCAGCCGGCTTAAGCTGAGCGGTCCGGGCAGATCTTTGGTGAACAGCACGGGCGGCACTGATGGGCTGACGGTGGTGTGCCGAGCGGTGCCGGCGTTGGCTATGGTGCTCGTCATCGAGCGATTTGGTGCATTCATGTGCCCGACCATACGCATAGTTTGCGCTCGGGCGCTACCGGATAGGCGAAAACGGTGGATAAGTGGATAATTCCGACTGCCGCGCCGAGATTGTGGACAATGCTGTGGGCGGTTTGTTGAGGGGCTGCGCAATGGTCGGTAATCCACATGTTTAGGCATGCTCTTTGTGCTGTGCATCGGCATTTCGATGGGCTTTCCGCGCGTTGCTTATGCGTGTGCCCGGCGTGTCCCCGCCGCGCCGGATAATCAAACATTATGAGTCATGTTTTGGTGAATGTTGCTTGGCCGTATGCTAACGGCCCCCGTCATATTGGTCATGTCGCAGGATTTGGTGTGCCCTCCGACGTTTACGCGCGTTACGAGCGCATGAAAGGCAATGATGTGCTCATGGTCTCCGGCACCGATGAGCACGGTACCCCGATTCTCGTTGAGGCGGAGAAGGAAGGTCTCACGGCCCAGGAGCTGGCCAACCGCTACAACCGTGTGATCGCCAAGGACCTGTGCGACCTCGGCCTGAGCTACGACCTGTTCACCCGCACCACCACCGGCAATCACGAGCACGTGGTGCAGGAGATGTTCAAGCAGTGCTTGGAGAACGGCTACATCTACAAGGGCACCCAGCAGGTGGCCATCAGCCCCTCCACCGGCCGTACCCTGCCCGACCGCTACATCGAGGGCGAGTGCCCGATCTGCCATGCCGAAGGCGCGCGAGGCGACCAGTGCGACGCCTGCGGCAACGAGCTCGACCCGGACGAGCTCATCAACCCGGTTTCCAAGATCAACGGCGAAACCCCGCGCTTTGAGCAGACCGAACACTACTTCCTCGACCTGCCGGCGCTCGCCGAAGCCAACAAGGCTTGGCTGGAGACCCGCAAGGGCTGGCGTATCAACGTCATCAATTTCTCGCTTGGCCTGTTCAAGGAAGTCAAGCCGCGCGCCATCACCCGCGACATCGACTGGGGTATTCCGGTGCCGGTCAAGGGTTGGATCGACAACCCGAACAAGAAGCTGTACGTGTGGTTCGACGCCGTGATCGGCTACCTGTCGGCCTCCATCGAATGGGCCCGCCGCCAGGGCGACCCGGAGAAGTGGCGCGAATGGTGGAACGACCCGAAGTGCCCGGCCTACTACTTCATGGGCAAGGACAACATCACCTTCCACTCCCAGATCTGGCCGTCCGAAATGCTCGCATACAACGGCAAGGGCTCCAAGGGCGGCGAAACCGGCCCGATGGGTCCGCTCAACCTGCCTGAGCAGGTGGTGGCCAGCGAGTTCATGACCATGGAAGGCAAGAAGTTCAGCTCCTCCCGCGGCATTGTGATCTACGTCAAGGACATCCTCGCCCGCTACCCCGTGGACGCCGTGCGCTACTACATTTCCGTGGCCGGCCCCGAATCCTCTGATTCCGACTTCACCTGGGCCGAGTTCGTGCGCCACAACAACGAGGAGCTCGCCTCCTCTTGGGGCAACCTGGTCAACCGCGTGGCCAACCTCATCAACAAGAACTTCGGCGAGATTCCGCCGCTGGACGAGGATTCGATGACCAACGAAGACCGTGGCCTTCTGGAAGAGACTTCCGCCGCGTTCGACGTGGTCGGCTCCTCCATCGAAACCCACCACCAGAAGCACGCCCTATCCGAGGCGATGCGCGTGGTCGGCGACATCAACAAGTACATTTCTGCCACCGAACCGTGGAAGATCAAGGACGACCAGGCTCGTCTCGGCACCGTGCTGCACGTGGCCGCCCAGGCCGTGTCCGACGCGAACCATCTGCTCGCACCGTTCCTGCCGCATTCCGCACAGAAAGTGTGGGAGTCGCTCGGCGGCACCGGTACATTCTCGCCGCTGCCCGAGCTCAAGGAAGTCGAGGATCTCGACAAGCCCGGCTTCACGTACCCGATCATCACCGGCGACTACGAGCTCGGTGTGAACGTGCACCCGTGGAAGAGCGAGGCGATCGAGGTCGGTGCCGTGGTGCCCAAGCCCACGCCGATCTTCGCCAAGATCCCGACCGAGGCCGTGGAAGAGGAGCTGGCTCGCTTCGACAAGGCACTGGCTGCTCGCCGCGCCGCCGAGGCCGAGCGTCTGGCCGCCGAGAAGGCCAAGCTCGCCGCCGAGTGATTCGACGTCGTTAGTCCATAGCTGACGGGCCGCATTCCTTTCGCCGCATTGCGTGGCGATGGGGTGCGGCCCGTTTCATTATGTGCGATTGGGACCGGCACATTGTGCGTCCATGCTCTTGAAGCGGGGTACCCCCCTGTGCTTATAGTGTCATTCGGCTTTGGGCACGAGAATGCCCAGAGCGTAAGACCCGACATAGTTGTGCCGGTTGCCGGGCAGCGTTACAAACCCGTCACAGTTTGCCAAGACTTTTCCCAGACAAGCACATCGAATCCCCAAGAATGAGATGGTTATATAGAACATGTCAACGGAATGAAGTTCATACCGGTGGCGAGGTTCTTCCGAACCCCATAACTGAACCCTTCTTCTCTCTTCTCTCTCACCCGGCGGCCCCCTCCGCCGGGTTTCTTCTTTTTGACTGTTGGTTGCATGATGAGACCCGAATTGTGGCGGAGTTTTCTTCTACCTATGGTGAGGAACTGTTGCGTTCATTGAACGAAGGGAAGACCATGTATTCCGTCACATTTCCGGGCAACCTGACTCAAGCGGAATCGGCCTTGGTCAAGCGAGGCACCATACAGATTGCCGCGTTGCTGGCCGCAAAGATCACCGGCCGCGGTCTCATCATCAACGACGGCGACATCGAATACTCATGGGATTTCATCCTGGTCGACGCCAGCAGCGATGAACAGAACACCTTTGACGAGCGACTATTGCGGATGCTGTCCGACTACATCCACGCCGGATTTCCCGATGCCGTGGTCCGCTACACCAAGCACGAGGCGCCAAAGCTCAGTAAATAAACGTGAATGCCCCTTCTCTCTGAACAGAGAGAAGGGGCATTCGAATATATGCTCCCGCCAGCGGGAGCTAAGAGAAAACGTCAGCGGCAGCGGCGGGTCAGCGGCAGCCAGGGGTCGAGCTCGACCGGTTCGGTGGTGAGCAGGGCGCGGGTGGCGTCGTCGAGATATTCCTTGCGGATGATGAGTTCGGTGACGAAACGGTCGAACCAGGCGTCGGACATCACGTAATAGCCGTCTTTGCCGGCGTCCTTGCCCCAGCTGTTCTCCACCTTCCAGCGGTTCGGCTTGCCGTCCTCGCCGAGGTTCACGCCGGTGAAGGTCATGGCGTGGTTGCTCGGGCTGTCGCCGTATTCGAGTCCGTGAGCCTTGTCTCCGGTGAATTCGGTGCCGAACAGCTGGTCGACGCGCACCACGGACTGGTCGAAGAACCCGTCCTTGCGCAGGGCGAACTGCGTGCAGTCGCAAGCGAACCAGATCGGATGGCCGGCGGTGAGCTGGTCAAGCGCGGCCTTCTTGAACACGTCCAGCGGCACGTTGACGAACTCCATATCGCCCGCCTCGGCCACGTTCGCGCTGAAGCGGATGCGATAGCGCCGGTTGAACGGGCGGCTCTTGAGCGGGGCGTTGGCCAGCGTCACAAAATCGTTGACGTCCACCGGCACGTACTTCTTGTAGAACTCAAGCGGGGTGATGCCGATCTCGCGGATCTGCGGGCGCTCGTCCTTGCCGGTCTTGTCCTTGTTCTTATCGCACTTGCACGCCTTGGCGTCGGACTTGTTCTCGCACTTGCAGGATTCGTCCTTGCCGTCGGCATCGGCCTTGCACGCCTTGGCGTCGCACTTCTTATCGTCCTCGGCGTCATCCTTGGTGCGTGCGAAGAAGTCGAACTTCTCCGGCGGCTCGCCAAGCGACACGGCGCAGATGCGGTACACGGTGCCCATGTACTCGTCCTTCAGCGTGCGCAGCTCGTCCTCGCCAGCGCCCGCAGCCGAACGGCGGCGCAGCTCGGCCGCGAACTCGCGCAGTTTGGAGTTGAGGTACTGCTTGAAATCATCGGAATTACGGGAGTTCTCGGACTCCGGGTAGGCGCTCTTGGGCACCAGACCGTACTTGTTCACCAGCGCGGCGAACATCTGCCACCAGCCGCCGTCATCGGACGGGCCCCAGTTGATGGCCTCGAACAGGCGCGAGTCGGTAGGCTCGTCGAGCGTGCGCAGCACGTTCTCCAGGTAGGTGTTCGACTTCTCCATCGCATCCCAGAAGAACAGGTAGGTCTCGGAGAACTCGAAGTCCTCAAGGTTCCAGCGATGCATAAGCTCGTAGCGCAGCGTGTTCAGGGAGGCAAACATCCAGCAGCGGCCGGAACGCTCCTGATTGGTGATCGAACCTTGCTTAAGTTCGATGGAGAAGTCGCGCGGCAGCGCACGCACGCCGCGATAGTCGGTGGCCGCCTTGAGTACGCCGGCCGAAACCGCCGCGTCCGCCGCGATCAGGTTGGCGCGGTCCTTGTTGAAATCCTCGGTGTACGTACGCAGAAGTTCGGGTTTGATGGCCCGTGCGCTGGCGTCTGTCGTCATGATGCCCCTGTCTGATGCTGATGATGCTGATGGATAATCCGTTGCCGGCGGCGGGGACTGTCACCATCCGGGCCGGCGGACTGCTGACACGAAAGTATAAGGCATGTCCAGCAAAGGCTCAGGAAATACAAAATTAACAAACGGATGTTTGCCCAATATGCAGTAAGTGTTTTCGCAGTTTTCCGTACAGGAAAAAGTCGGAAAAGTCAATACCTATATTCCATATATTGGACTCAATTTGTGGTTTTGAGCGGGGGGTATCACTTTCCCAGTTATTTGGGAGGTGGTTGGGTGTTCAAGTACATCATCAAGCGCATTGTGAACTACGTGATCATGCTGTTCGTGGCAGTATCGATGACGTATTTCCTGGCCAGCGCATTCATGGATCCGCGTTCGAACTACATGTCGCGCAATCCGCATCCGCCGATCGCGTCGATTAACCGGTCGCTCGATCTGGCCAACATCAACGACCAGACGCCGGTCGTCATCCGCTATTTCCGCTGGCTCAAGGGCATCCTCACCCAGTGGAACTGGGGCCTGAGCCCGGACCAGTCGCCGGTGGCGCCGGCCATCGCCTCCCGTATCTCCGCTTCGCTGCAGCTGGTGACGCTCGCCACCGTGCTCTCCATCCTCTTCGGCGTGAGCATCGGCGTGTACACGGCCATCCGCCAGTACAAGTGGCAGGACCGCGTGCTCAACACCACCGCAACGTTCTTCCTGGTGGTCCCGGCCGCCGTCATGGGCCTGATGGTGGTGCTGCTGGCCATCAACTTCAACAACATCGTGGGCAGCCGCGCGTTCTACGTGACCGGCCTGCACTCCTACCAAGGCTCCAACCCGGTGCTTTGGGTGTTTGACTATCTGCAACACCTGATCCTGCCCACCATCGTGATGACGATTCCGGGCATGGTGGGCTACCACCTCACCCAGCGCACGTACCTGCTCGACACCATGAACGCCGACTACGTACGCACCGCCCGCGCCAAGGGCTTGACGCTCAACGCGGCCATTCGCCGCCACGCACTGCGCACCTCGCTGATCCCGACCGCCGTGGACGTGGCCTTCTCCATCGCCGGCGTGTTCACCGGCGCGGTGATCACCGAAAACGTGTTCGCCATCAACGGCCTGGGCATGTACTTCACCCAGACCATCGCCAACAACGACATCAACGGTGCCGTGGCCGTGGCCGCGTTCGGTGGCGTGTGCACGCTGTCCGGCGCGCTGCTGGCGGATATCTTCTCCGCCTGGCTTGACCCGCGTATCCGACTGAGCTGAGCCCCGCGCAAAGGACGATCTAACATGATGAACGACAACGAGAACATGGTCTCCGACGCCGCCGCCCAGGATATGGAACTCACCGATCCGCAGGGCAGCGAACCGCAGTCCGCCGACGCCAGGAATGCCCAGGAGGCTTCCAGCGCCGACGACTTCCACCGCACCGGCCGCATGCAGCTGTACGTGCGCCGCTTCATGCGCCGTCCCTCGGCCGTGGTGGGTCTGGTGGTGCTGATTCTGCTGATTCTTTTGGCGATTTTCGGCTCGAAATTCTCCCAGTGGAGCTACGATGAGCCCGATTTCGCCGCCCTCGCCTCGCCGCCGTCCGCCCAGCACTGGCTGGGCACCACGGTCGGTGGCTCGGATATGTACGCGATGATCATCCGCGGCCTCGGCCGTTCGTTGACCATCGGTATCTTCAGCTCGTTCGGCACCACGATCATCGCCGCCCTGGTGGGCACGGCCGTGGCGTTCTTCGAAGGCTGGTTCGAGCGCGTGGGCATGTGGCTGTTGGATATGCTGCTCGTCGTGCCGTCCTTTCTGCTCATCGCTCTGATCGTCGGCATGGCGGCCGGCGGCAGCGACTGGCTGTGGCTGGCCATCGGCCTGACCGCATTCGGTTGGATCGGCTACGCCCGTACGCTGCGCACGCTGACCCTGAGCCTGCGCGATCGCGAATACATCCGCGCGGCGAAGTTCATGGGTGTGCCGTCCTTCACCATCATCGTGCGTCATCTGGTGCCGAACCTGGGTTCGGTGCTGGTCATCAACACTGTGCTCGGCGTGATCGGTGCGGTCAACAGCGAAACCTCGCTGAGCTTCCTGGGCCTGGGCATCAAGGCGCCCGACACCTCGCTCGGTACGCTGCTCAACGCCGGCCAGTCCGTGGTGCAGACCTCGCCATGGGTGCTGATCTTCCCGTCCGTGGTGCTGATCGTCCTGACCTTCTCCGTGCAGCTGATCGGCGACGGACTGCGTGACGCCATCGACCCGTACTCCCGTTCCGGCGGCAAGGCCGAGTGAGAGGGGGAGCGAACATCATGAGCAACGAACAGCGCAACGAGCGCAACGCAAACACCACCAATCCCAACACCACAGGAGCGCAAGGCATGGCATCCGAACCGGTGATTTCAGTACGCGACCTCACCGTCAGCTTCGCCTCCGAAGCCGGCACCGTGCACGCGGTGCGCGGCATGAACTTCGACCTGTACCCCGGCAAGACCCTCGGCATCGTGGGCGAGTCCGGCTCCGGCAAGTCCACCACGCTCATGGAGATCATGGCGTTCAAGCAGCCGCAGGACGGCGAGATTGAGATGTTCGGCACCAAGCTCGAACACAAGATGCCGCGCGAGAAGCGCCGCGAGCTGCGTTCGTCCGTGCAGTACGTCTTCCAAGACCCGATGAGCTCGCTCGACCCGCGTCTGCCGATCTACGACATCCTGGCCGAGCCGATGAAGGTCCAGCACTACTCCAAGGAGCAGATTCGCGAACGCATTGGCGAACTCATGCGTCTGGTGGAACTGAACCCCGACCAGGTGGACCGTTTCCCCACGCAGTTCTCCGGCGGCCAGCGCCAGCGCATCGCCATCGCGCGTGCGCTGTCGGTCAACCCGCAGCTCGTGCTGCTCGACGAGCCGGTCTTCGCATTGGACGTGTCCATCCAGGCCGGCGTGATCAACCTGCTTGAGGACCTGCAGAACAAGCTGGGCGTGGCCTACCTGTTCGTGGCCCACAACCTGTCGGTGGTACGCCACATCTCCAGCCGCGTGGCGGTGATGTACCTGGGCCGCATCGTGGAATCCGGCGACACCGAAGACGTGTTCGAGCACCCGTTGCACCCGTACACCCAGGCGCTCATCAGCGCCGTGCCGGTGCCGGACCCGAAGGCGGAACGCACCCGTCAGCGCATCGTGCTCGAAGGCGAGGTGCCCAGCCCCACCGAGACGTTCGAAGGCTGCCCGTTCATGGGCTGCTGCCCGCTCATGCCCAAGCTGAGCGCCGAACAACAGGCCCGCTGCCGCGGCGAACGCCCGGCGCTGCGGCCATATGACACTTCCCGACCGAGCGGCCATCAGGTTGCATGCCATTTCGCATGACGGTCGGAACCATATAGAGGAGGAAATAACAATGAACAAGACACGTAAGCTGACCGCGCTCGCCGCGGCCACTGCGGCGCTTGCCATGCTGCTTGCCGGCTGCGGCGCGGGCAATGGCAACGGTTCCAGCAACGCCTCGAGCGCCACCGAACCGCCGGCCGGCATCGATTCGTCATACACCGGCGACCTGCCCATGCCGAAGGTCACCGAGCGTTACGACAACCACCAGAGCCGTGACAACGTCAAGGACGGCGGCACGCTGACCCTGTCCATCGTCGAAATCGGCCCGAACTGGAACTACCTGTCTTCTGACGGCAACACCGGCTACATGTCCGAGCTGTGGAGCTGGTACCAGCCCAGCCTGCTCATGACCGACCAGGTCAATGGCTCCCCGATTAAGGTGAACCCGGACTTCCTGACCGACATGAAGCTCGTGAGCAAGGACCCGATGGTCGTGCAGTACGACATCAACCCGAAGGCCAAGTGGAACGACGGCTCCGACATCGACTGGACCGCCTTCAAGGCCACGTGGGAAGCCAACAACGGCTCCAACCCGGACTACAACCCGCCGAGCACCGACGGCTTCGACCGTATCGCTAGCGTTGAGCAGGGCGACAGCCCGAAGCAGGTCAAGGTGACCTACAAGACCCCGTACTACCCGTGGCAGGAAGTCTTCAGCGCTCTGGTGAACCCGAAGGCCGCCGACCCTAAGACCTTCACCCAGGGCTGGGTGAAGAACCCGCACAACGAGTGGGCCGCCGGTCCGTACAAGGTCGACTCCTTCTCCGACTCCCAGGTCACCTTCGTGCCGAACGAGAAGTGGTGGGGCAACAAGCCGAAGCTGGACAAGATCGTCTACAAGCAGATGGCCGACACCGCCTTCCAGAACGGCGAGATCGACGCCGTGGAGGCCTACACCAAGGACGACATCAAGGCCATCCGTTCCGTCAAGGACGCCCAGCTGCGCATCGGCTACAGCACCAAGACCCGCGTGTTGGAGTACAACGGCAAGTCCAAGCCGCTTGACGACCTGCAGGTGCGTAAGGCCATCACTCAGGCCTTCGACGTGAACACCTACAACAACGTGCAGTTCCAGGGCCTGAACTGGAAGGCCGAGCAGCCGGGCTCTGAGCTGCTGCTGCCGTTCCAGAAGGGCTACGAGAACAACCTGCCCGCCGAGGCCAAGTACAACGTGGACAACGCCAAGAAAACCCTTGAGGCCGACGGCTACAAGATGGGCAAGGACGGCTACTACGCCAAGGGCGGCAAGACCCTTGAGATCTCCTTCACTTTCTTCGGTGACGACGCCACCCAGCAGGCCCTCGCCAACGCCTACCAGGCGATGATGAAGAAGGCCGGCATCAAGGTCAAGGTCGTGAACGTGGCCGAGTCCAAGTTCTCCGACACCGTGTCTTCCGGCAACTACCAGGTGCTGCCGATGGCTTGGCAGGCTGCGAGCGCCATGACCTTCGTGGTGTCCGCTCCGCAGCTGTACACCTCCGACGGTCCGTCCAACTTCACCTACGTGGGCAGCAAGAAGATCGACGAGCTCGTCAAGAAGGCTGGCAGCCTCTCCGACTATGACGAGCAGACCAAGGCCGTGAACGCCGCCGAGAAGGAAGCCTTCAAGCTGTATGGCACTATCCCGGTCTCCAACCCAGCTTCGTACCTCGGTGCGAAGAAGGGTCTGGCCAACTACGGCCCGTCCGGCTTCGCCGGCAACCTGCCGCAGGACATCGGCTGGCAGAAGTGATGATGTCTGATCGGATGTCTATTGACATCTGACTGATGTCTGACTGACATGGCCACCGCGCCGGGAACGGTCGGCCGCACGCATCGACTGCATGGCTTTCGATGCCGGACGCGGCCTGCAGCGGTTCCCGGCGGGGTGTGACCGCAGCCGCATATGCCTTACACTCCTTATTTCTGCATATGATGCTGCGGTTGGGAAGCCTCCCGTTTGCGCGCTTATGCGCCGCGCGCGAACGGGAGGTTTTTGCATACTTGCCGCGATTCCACCCCAGCAACGATTTGTCCACCTTGCTGCCCGCGCAGGCGCACGATTAATGGGTGTGTTGCACTCTGTAGTAGATTGACGGGTCCGGCTTATTCGCGGTAGCTGAACAGACGGCGTTGAATTTTTGCATTGTTCGCCGATGAGGATATATGTGCGTGCTGCTTGAACAAGACCCGGCGCGCAAGCTGTATGCCACCGGTCATCACAACATCGTGAACGTTCCCGGCACCGACGAATGGATTATCGCGTATCACCGGTTCGCCTACAATCCGGCCGGTCGCTGGGCTGGAGGCGATGGCTGTCATCGCGAAGTGGTATTCGCGCCGCTTGACTACAATCCTGACGGCTCGCTGGTTCCCGTCCGCCCGCAAGTTGGTTCCTACGTGCGTTCGCTGGCGTTCTGACCTGTAGGCTGTCTGTCTCTGTCTGTTCGTTGTCTTCGCCTTGCTTGCGTTTTGTACGTTTTATCTGTTTCGTGAGTTTCGTGCGTTCTGCGGATTTCACGCGTTTCGCGCAGTGCCGTACGCTGATCGCCATTCAGCGTGCGGCACTTTTGCATATCTCACGTGTTGCGGGAGATGCCGATTCCGTCGCACAATACGTAAAACGTGAATGAACCACTCACTATTCTTATGTTTTTTGTGACTCAGAGTGTGTTTTGCATATGTAAAAACGTGAATGCTAAGATGATATCAGTATGTGATTGTGTGATGACCTGAGTGTTTTCAGTCATTCTCCACAAAAGAGGAGGGGAATATGCTCAAGCGCCATGCATATGACCAGTTGCTGAATTGGAAGAACCGTAAAACCAAGCAGGGCTTGCTGATCACGGGTGCCCGGCAGGTGGGCAAGACCACGCTGATTGAGCAGTTCGGTGCAGACCATTATGAGCATGTGGCTAAGGTGAATTTCATCGAAATGCCTCAGGCGGTCGAAACGGTAAGCAAGGCCAAGGACACCGAAGACCTGATACTGCGGTTATCGGTACTTTCCGGCACGGAAATTACGCCGGGCAAGACTCTGCTGTTTCTTGACGAGATGCAAGCGTGTGAGGACATGCTCACGTGGACCAAATTCCTGTCTGGCGCCAAAGGATTGGACGTCATCGTTTCTGGCTCCCTGCTGGGCATTGATGTGTTCAATGTGCGTTCGATCCCGGTGGGCTTCCTGCAGACGATGCGTATGTATCCGCTCAATTTCTATGAGTTCTGCGCTGCATGCCGGCTGCCTCAGCCCGCTCTCGATACGTTGCGTGAATGTTATGTGGATCGACGGGAGGTCCCCGATTATCTACATGAACGGCTCACCGACCTGTGGTACAAGTATCTGCTGATTGGTGGCATGCCCGACGCAGTGCAGTCATTCGTGGATTCTGCCGATATTGTCAAGGTCCGCAATACTCAGCAAGCCATATTCGATACCTATGAATACGACATCACCAAATATGTCTCCGATTTGGTGGAACGTCGTCATATCAAGAGCATTTACGAGGCGATTCCAAGTCAGCTCAATGCGGAAAACAAACGATTCAAGTTCTCCAAGTTGGGCAAGAATATCAGGTTCGCTCATATGCAGACGGCGTTCGATTGGTTGGCGAACGCAGGTATCGCCTTGCCTACTTCGCGCGTGCAAGACCCTGAATACCCGCTGACGGAGCATGCCGACGAGAACACGTTTAAACTGTACATGAACGATGTCGGTTTGCTGACCTCCCGTTTGATGCGCAGTGTGGACTTAGAGATTGTGAATCACCGATCCAGTATGAATTACGGGTCGATTTTCGAGAATGCAGCGGCTCAGGAACTGTTTGCACAGGGATTGGAACTGCATTACTTCAACCAGAACCGTATTGGTGAAGTTGATTTTGTAGTGCAGCAAGGTCTGGATGATATTTCACTGGTTGAAATCAAATCGGGCAAGGACTATACGCGGCATCGGGCCATGAACAACCTACTGGATACCGACAATTATCGGTTTGCCCATGCCTACGTGTTCCATGATGGCAACGTGGAGACTGTTGGACGAACCGAATACCTGCCCATATACATGCTGGGTTGTTTGAGCGTGATATGACATGCGCCACTTTCCCGGGAACGTGTCGCTGATTGGGTCTGTTGCCCGGCCTAGCGGTTCGGTCCATTGACCCAGTCTGTTACTTCACCCTTACCGTCCGCAATGGAGTGAGCCGACTAATCCATATCCGCAAAATCGACAAGCGTCACTGTACCGTCTTGCGCCGCGCGGGCGGCGACATGCTCGTCGAAGCCTGATTTGGAGAACAGCATGTAATGGCTGGTTTCGGGGTGCAGCAGTCTGGCGCGATTGCGCAGCACTTCCAACTGCTGCAGACCGGATGGCATGCTGCGCCATTTGCATTCGCAGAATAGAATCGTAATTTACTTAATTATGATTCTATAATTTGGTCGACTGGTATGCAACAGGTCTCGAGCGTGCATTGCCGCATGCGCAACGTTTCGCGACGCATTCCGGGGAATATTGCGCTTAGAGAGCCGCGTATCGTTGCGAATGCGGGGAACACGCAGGGTTGTGGGCTGTTGCGATTGGACGCAAGCCGCCTAGACTAGTACGCGTTTACGAAAGTCGAACGTGCTTCGACCGGTGAAGGAGAGCTCCGGTCGTGCGACCAATCGCCAATGATTGTCGCAGTACGAAGCACGGCTGATCGTGAATCGTGGCGGCAGCGATTGCCGCGTGCGGCGCAGGAGCATGCCGCACCATACCACAAGCAAACAATCCCCAAGAAACGGTGATCTCCTCACATGTACGTCGATCCGGGAATCAATACCAGCGCAAGCAACCTCAAATGGGTGCTGCCATACTGCAAACCAGACCTGCCCCGCGTGGCAGGCGCGCTCCTACTGTTCATCGTCAATAACACGATGGCCCTGACCATTCCGATTCTGTCCGGCATCATTGTGGACCGTGTCATCGTCGGCGGGCATACCGACGAACTGCCACGTCTGTGCGGACTGATGATCCTCATGACCATCATCCGCGTGGGCGCGCGATACGGCTACCAGATGTGGATGGAGCGTTTCGGCCAGAACTCGGTCTACCGCCTCGTCTCCGACGAATACGAGAAGCTGCACGAGCTCGACTTCACGTACTTCAACCACACACGCACCGGCGACATCATGAGCCGCCTGACCTCCGACACCGACGCGATCCGCCACTGCCTGAGTTGGGTGAGCTACCAGATCGCCGACTGCGTGGTCATGTTCATCGGTGCCCTGTGTGTGATGTTTGCCATCGACTGGCGACTTGCGCTCGCCCTGGCCTGCGTCACGCCGTTCATTTTTGTGCTCACGCGCGGCCTGTCCACGCACGCCCACCCGCTGTTCTTCGCCATCCGCAACTCGCTGGCCTCCCTCAACTCCATGGTCGAGGAGAACATCGAGGGCAACCGTGTGGTCAAGGCATTCGTGCGCGAACCGTACGAAACCGAAAAGTTCGACGAACACAACGACGACTACATGCAGCGCAACATGGCCCTGGCCTACAACTCGCGCAAGTACATGCCCTGGCTGGACGGCCTCGGCTTTTCGCTGCAGCTCATCACGCTCGGCCTCGGCGGCTTCCTGGTCATCAAGGGCTACATGACCCTTGGCAACTTAGTGAGCTTCAACTCCTTCCTGTGGATGATCGACGGCCCGGTGCGTGCCTCCGGCTGGCTCATCAACGACTGGCAGCGATTCAACGCCAGCTGTATCAAGATTCGCAAGCTGCTCACCGAACAGCCGCGCATCGTGGAGAAGCCCGACGCGGCCGAAGCCGTCAAGCAGGCGGTCACAATCGTCGAGCAGGTCAAACGCGATGATGAGGCTACCGGTGCTACCGGAGCGCTCGGGGCTTCCGGAACATCCGGTGCCCAGCAGTCCGCCGAACGCAAGTCCTGCCCGCTGCGCATCAAAGGCGACATCCGCTTTGCCCACGTCAGTTTCGCCTTCCCGGACGACCCGGAAACCCCGATCCTCAAAGACCTCGACTTCACCGTGCCTGCTGGCTCCAAACTCGGCATCCTCGGCGAAACCGGTGCCGGCAAGTCCACGCTCGTCAGCCTCATCTCCCGCTTCTACGACCCAACCGTGGGCCATGTGCTCATCGACGGCATCGACGCACGCGACTGGCCGCTGGCCACCTTGCGCTCGCAGGTGTGCATCGTGGCGCAGGACACCTTCTTGTTCTCCGACACCATCGGTGGCAATATCGGCTTTGGTGCCAGCGATGATAGCGACGACCGATATATCCAGAAAATGGCCCAGATCGCCGGCGCGGACAATTTCATCAGGTCGATGCCGCAGGGTTATGACACCGTTGTGGGCGAACGCGGCGTGGGCCTGTCCGGCGGGCAGAAACAGCGCCTGTCGCTGGCCCGCGCGCTCGCGGATGATCCGTCGATCCTGATTATGGACGATACGACCTCGGCCGTCGATATGGAGACCGAGGCGGAAATCCAGAAGCACCTCAAGGAGATGGACAGCGGCAAGACCATCGTCACCATCGCCCACCGCATCTCGTCGGTCAAGGATTCCGACCTGATTCTGGTGCTCGAACACGGACGCATCGTCGAACGCGGCACCCACGCCGAACTCGTGGCCGCACACGGCCGCTACTGGGGCATCTACCACAAGCAGCTCGGACTCCAGTCCGGCGCCGCACAGGGGTTTTAACCGTCGTTCAACCTCCCTCTGACGAGGGCTGAGCCGTGAAGAAAACAGCCCTGTGGGCTGTTTTTAGGCGAGGGCGAACCGATAGGTGAGCAATAAATAAAGGAAGCGATGACGGAGGGAGAGATTTTGACGACATATCTCTCCCCCAGGCAGCTTCGCTGACAGCCCCCTCGCCGGAGGGGGCTTGAGAAGAGGACTTATGGCACAACGCAATACATTCCGCGAGGATGAGGAGCTGGAGGAGTCCATCAACCTCCACGACATCGCTCGCGTCGGCAAATATCTCAAACCGTACATTTCGCGCATTGTGCGCATCCTGGCGGTCGTGGTCTCGATGAGCTGCATCGTGGTCAGCGTCCCGTACCTGACCAAGATTATGATTGACGACGCGATTCCGAACAAGGATCTCGGCAAACTGGCCATGCTGGCCGGCGGGCTGTTCTGCCTGATTGTGATCTACGAACTCGCGCTGCGCTACCGCACGGTGGCCATTACTCGCGTGGGCCAGCTCATGCTCAAGGACATGCGCCGCGATCTGTTCACACACATCCAGACCCTGCCGTTCAGCTACTTTGACTCGCGCCCGCACGGCAAGATCCTGATCCGCGTGGTCAACTATGTGAACACCCTTTCGGACACGCTCTCCTCGGGTCTGATCAACGTGTTCTCCGACATCTTCACATTCTTCGTGACGCTGATCGTCATGTTCGCCATCGACTGGCAGCTGGCATTGTGGAGCCTCGTACTGTTCCCGGTGCTCATCATCTGGGTGCGTGTGCTGCAGTACTTCCAGCGCAAGGCTTATCAGGTGCTGTCCAACAAGCAGAGCAATCTGAACGCCTTCATCCACGAGTCAATCGCCGGCGTGAAGACCACGCAGACCTTCGCCCGCGAGAAGGAGCAGTTCGACACCTTCCAGCAGCAGCAAGACGACGTACGTACCGCCTGGATGGCCGCCAAGCACATTGAATTCCTGATGTGGCCGGGCGTGCAGACCATCTCCGTGATAACCATCGCGTTCATCTACTTCGTGGGCATCACCGGCTTCGGCGGCGTGAGCGTGACCACCGGTATGCTTATCGCGTTCGTGGGCTACGCGAACAACTTCTGGAACCCGGTGATCAACATCGGCAACTTCTACAACCAGCTGGTCACCTGCTCCGCCTACCTCGAACGCATCTTCGAGACGCTGGACGTCAAGCCCGAGATCGCGAACAAGCCGGGTGCCACCGAGCTGCCCGCCATTCAAGGCAAGGTCGATTTCAACGACGTCGTGTTCCGGTACGAGGACGACGGCCGTAACATCCTGAACTTGGTCGACTTCCACGTCACCCCGGGCAAGACCATCGCCCTGGTCGGCCCGACCGGCGCCGGCAAGACCACCATCGTGAGCCTGCTGTCCCGGTTCTACGACGTGTCGGAAGGTTCGGTGACCATTGATGGCCACGACGTGCGCGACGTGACGCTTGAATCGTTGCGCCGGCAGATGGGCGTGATGCTGCAGGACACGTTCATCTTCTCCGGCAACGTACGTGACAACATCCGCTACGGCAAGCTCGACGCCACCGACGAGGAGATCGAGGCGGCGGCGAAGGCCGTGCACGCGCACGAGTTCATCATGGAGCTGCCTGATGGCTACGACACCACGGTGGAGGAGCGCGGCTCGACCTTGTCCGCCGGGCAGCGCCAGCTCATCGCGTTCGCGCGTGTGCTGCTCGCCGACCCGCGCATCCTGATTCTGGACGAGGCGACCTCGAACATCGACACCCGCACCGAGGAGGCGTTGCAGGCCGGCTTGCGGCATCTGCTCAAGGGTCGCACGAGCTTCATCATCGCCCACCGGCTGTCCACCATCGAGAACGCGGACCAGATCTTCTACATCGACCACGGCCAGATCGTGGAGCACGGCACGCACGCCGAACTGCTGGAGGCCAAGGGCGCGTACTACCGCCTCTACGAGTCCCAATACGCGATGATTCGCGTGGCCACCGGGGCTACTGAGTAGCTCGGCACCCGTAGCTGCCCCATATCCCCAATCTCCCGAATTTGTACTGCTGGCCGTTACTGAGTAGTACGAATTCGGGAGATGGGGATGTTCCCGAATTTGTGACGTTTAGCGATCGTCAGTGGCACATATTCGGGAGGTGTGGGGTTGCTTCCTGAATATGTGACGCTACGACGTTGTCAGTGGTACATATTCGGGAAGGGCATCGAGGTGGTGATGGGAGCGGTAGGGTGTCTGCCTACACTGGGGAGCTATGAGCAAGCACCACCATCGCGACCGTAGCTGGGCACCGGCACCTGAACCGCTGCCGCAAGACGCCCAGACCATCGACAACCACACCCACGTGGCCTCCGTCATACCGTTTGCGCGGGCCATGAGCCACGAGGCGCAGGAAAAAGGGCAGCCCGAAGTCCCGGTGTACGACGTCGACCAGTTGCTTGCACAGGCGCAAGCCGTCGGTATTGGGGGTATTATCGACTGCGGTTGCGAGCTGCCGCACCTGATGACCGCCGTCCAGATGGCCCTCGATCATCCAGGTAATGTGCACGCGGCGCTCGCAATACATCCCAACGAATCCGTGCTCCACGGTCATCGCGGTGTGCCGGGGCCGGATGGGCTGCCGCTCAAATACAAGCCGTACCACGACACCAGCTTTGAGGACGCTCTCGCTGAAGTGCATCGTCTTGCCACCACGTACCCCGAACAGGTGGTGGCCATCGGGGAGACCGGCATGGACCTGTTCCGTACCGGCGAGGGGGCTAAGGAGCTGCAACGTGAGGCTTTCCGCGCGCATATCGCTTTGGCCAAGGAACTGAACCTGCCCATGCAGATTCATGACCGCGACTCTCATCGCGAAGTCATCGAGACTCTGCTGGCCGACGGCGCTCCCGAGCGTACCGTGTTCCACTCCTACTCCGGCGACCGCGAGATGGGTGAGATTGCGCGCGAGCATGGATGGTACCTGAGCTTCTCCGGCACAGTGAGTTATAAGGGCAACGATGGCATCCGCGAATCGCTGCGCATTGTGGGGCTGGACCACGCGATGGTGGAAACCGATGCGCCGTACCTCACGCCTATGCCGTACCGTGGCCGCACCAATGCACCCTACATGATTCCTTACACACTGCGTGCCATGGCCGATACGCTTGACCTGCCCATTGCCGATGTGGCCCGCGGCACCCGCAACACCACCCGTGTGGTCTACGGGGTGTGAGCGAGCTCGCTGCCATTATTCCTTGGGATGCGTCGCACAGGCCGCAGAAGTGGGCAATGACGTGTTGATTTGCCCCTTTTGTGGCGCTGTGTTGACTTGGAATTGAGCAGAATTTGTAAGAATCGCCAACGAGGTCTACGATATATTGCTTGACATAAGCGAGGGGGAGGATCTCCACCTCAATGGAGGACTGAACGTATGGCTGAGTCAGATAAACAGGCTGAACGCGCCCAAAAAGCGGCAAAGCCCCAAAAGGCCCAGAAAACTAATGCCAAGGCTGGTGCCAATAAGGCAAAGGCTAAGCAGGAAGAAGAAGCCCTGCTGAGGGCCGACACCTTCACTAACGCTCCCAAGGTTTCCCGCCGCACCCTCACCAAGGAGGAGCGCGAGGCCATCGCCAAACAGCGCGAGGCCGAGACGCGAGAAGCCGAGAAAATCGCCAGCGCCTCTTCCAAAGGCCGTCTTGGCCGTTGGTGGGCTCGCCTGCAATCCGGACCGGATAAGGTCACGTGGGGCATGGCGATTGTGGCCCTTGGCGTGGTCTATGGCGACATCGGTACCTCGCCTCTGTACACCGCGCAGACCTTCCTTGCCGGGCAAGGCGGCCTCGGCAACGTGGATCGCGAGGCCGTGCTCGGTATGCTCTCGCTGGTCTTCTGGTCGATTACGCTGATTACCACCGTCAAATATGTGCTGATTGCCATGCGCATCGACAACAACGGCGAAGGCGGCATCTTTGCACTCTACTCGTTGATCCGCAAATACGGAGCCTGGCTCGCCATTCCCGCTATGCTCGGCGGCGCGGCCTTCCTGGCCGATTCCGTGCTCACACCGGCCGTGTCCATCAGCTCCGCAGTCGAAGGTCTGCAGACTTTGCCGCCGCTCGAGCAGCTGTTTGACGAGAATCCGAGCCTGACCCTCATGATCACCGTGGTGATCATCGTGATTCTGTTCTCCGTGCAGTCTCGTGGCACCGAAAGCATCGGCAAGGTCTTCGGCTCGATGGTGCTGGTCTGGTTCAGTTTCCTCGCCGTTGTGGGCGTGGTGAATCTCAACAACGACTGGTCGGTGTTCGCCGCCCTTAACCCGGTGTACGGCGTCAAATTCCTGTTCAGCCCGCATAACGCGGCCGGTATCGCACTGATGGGCACGGTGTTCCTCTCCACCACCGGTGCCGAGGCGCTCTACTCCGACATGGGTCATGTGGGCCGTGGCAACATCTACTTCACCTGGCCATTCATCAAGATTGCGCTGGTGCTCAACTACTTCGGCCAAGGCGCGTGGATGCTGAACAACGCCCGCAACCCGCAGTTCAACACTATGAAGTCGCTGAACCCGTTCTTCCAGATGATGACGCCGAACGTGCGCTATCTGGCGGTGATTCTCTCCGTCACGGCCGGCGTGATTGCCTCCCAGGCCCTGATCACCGGCGCATTCACCATGGTTTCCGAGGCCACCCGCCTCAACTGGATGCCGCATCTGCAGGTGCGTTACCCGGCCCGTACACGCGGCCAGCTGTACATTCCGGTGGTCAACGGCGTGCTGTGCGTCTCCACTCTGGCCGTGCTTGCCATCTTCAAGGATTCGGAGCACATCTCCGCCGCATACGGCTTGGCACTGACCATCACCATGATCACCACCACTGTGCTGCTCGGCGTGTATCTCTGGTATGACCGCAAGCGCGTGGGCGCCATCGTGTTCACCGTGCTGTTCCTGGCCATCCAGATCATGTTCTTCATCGCCTCCATGGCCAAGTTCCTGCATGGTGGTTGGTTCACCTGCCTGCTCACCATCGCGATTCTGTTTGTCATGTACACGTGGAACGAAGGCACCAAGCTGGAGCGTGCGCAGCGTCGCCACATGCGGCCCAAGGACTTCCTGCCCGCACTCGACAAGCTGCACGGAGACTTCCGCATCCCCTACTTTGCAGACAACATCGTCTACCTGACTTCCGATTCGGAGACCAAGCGACTCGATACGGATATCTTCTTCTCCATCTTCGCCGACCACCCCAAGCGCGCCCGCGCATGGTGGGCAGTGAGTGTGGAGACCACCGATGAGCCGTTCACCCGCGAATACTCGGTGGAGAATTTCGGCACCAACTACATCTTCCGTGTGCGGTTCCGCCTGGGGTTCAAGGTCTCGCAGTCCATTCCGGCGTATATTCACCAGATCATGCATGACCTGTCCAAGACCGGAGAACTGCCCAAGCAGAAGTCGATCTACCCCAAGGTGGACGCCGACCCGGATATTGGCGCAGTTCGTTACGTGCTGGTGCACAAGGCGCTGATGCCGGAATCCAAGGTCTCCGCTCGCGGTGCGCTCTCGCTGCAAGCCAAGTACGCGATTCGCCATGTGGCCGGTTCTCCGGTCAAGTGGTTCGGCTTGGCGCCCTACAACCCGTTGATTGAAGTGCAGCCGCTATTCGTCTCCACCCGCCGCCCGCCGCGTCTGAAGCGCACGGATGGGACCAAGACGGTTCCTGCGCCGACCCCGACTCGAAGCGTGGCCGATCCTGCGGCTGTTCCCGATCCCATGGATACCACCGCCGGCCTGAGCCGCTTGGTCCAAGAACTCGATGCCGCGATGTCGGCAGAGGAGAAAAAGTAGGTATCTCGGTTGAAAGGGGTACTTGAACCCTCTTGGAATACCATCTGCTTTCAGAGGGGTGCCTAAGTGTTGAGAACCCAAGTATGAATGGTGTTATTCTGCCGTTTGTACTTGGGCTCTTCCATATCGGGTACCCCTGCTGAAAGCAGTTAGCATTCTGCAGAAGTCGCAATGTACCCCTTTCAACTGAGTTACCGCCGTGTATAGCCTGACGCGCTCTATAAAGAATGCCTATAACGGTGGCCGCACGTCGAAATATGGCTCGGGTAAGTTATCTGACTATGTGCAGATTATTGGGATACGCGACGGCAGGGTTCAACCTGAGCCTTAACGCCGTGTTGGGTCAGGGCAATGTCGAGGATTTCCGCGAATTGTCCGAGATCCACAACGACGGCTGGGGTGTGGCCCAGCTCGCGGATCCCGCGTCGGCGCCATACGTGCGCGACGGTGGCGCGCCCACTCCGGAAACCGGCACGAAAATCTACAAGTCCACCATCGCCGCACGCGCCGACAGCACGTTTGAAGCTTTGGCTAGCGAGCCGGCTCGCGGCGCCATTTGGCATCTGCGCCTGGCCAGCTCCAATCTGCCGCTCATCATGGAGAACCAGCACCCGTTCTATGCCAACGGTTTGAGCTTTATCCACAATGGCGATATTTCCGATGCCAGCGGCCGCAACATTGTGACCAATCGTTCCTACCCCGTGGATCACAGCGTGTTTCTGTCCACCGGCGGACGCTCCGACTCCGCCATCTTCTTCGCGGTGATTCTGGAGTACGTCGGCTTCGGATTCCCGCTTGACGAGGCCGTGGCTCAGGCGGTGCGCGAGCTTCGCCAGGCATACCCGAAGTCCAGCTACAACTGCATGATCCAGTCCGAGGATCAGCTGATAGCCCTGTGCGCTGCCGGCCGCGAGAAGACCAGCCCGCGCATTGTGGAGATCTACGACGAGTATGGCCGTGGCGAGCAGGCCGCCGATTACCGTGTGATGCGCTACCACGCACTGAATGACGAGAATGGCGATCCGGCCGGTGTAGTGGTGTCTTCCTCCGGCTATGAGCAGGAAGGCTGGGACGTGCTGGAGAATGATCAGATGCTCATCGCGTCCAACCGCAACGGTACCTACCGTCTGCGTTCCATCTGAACCGTTCCTCGGCTCCCGCTGACGGGAGCTGGCTCGCGAAGCGAGACTGAGGGGGTCTGATTGGTGGAAACGAACCACCCCCAGTCAGCTTCGCTGACAGCCCCCGCCAGCGGGAGCTCAGATCACTCGCATCCCGTACTTCTCAGCCAACGCCGGAATATCCGGTACGCCATATTTGGCCACCAGATCCAGCCAACGCCGCTTATTATCCTCGCCAAATCGCTCGGCTCGAGCCGTGTACGCCTCCACCTGCAGGAACTTCGGCGGCACCGACTTGCTGTGGAACTTATCGGCGTACATCACCACTTCCTGCTCAAGATTCATCGGCACGTAGTCGGCTGGGGGCAGGGGAAGCTCCTGCTTCACCACGTCCTCGCACGTGAGCCCCACGCCGGTATGGTTGCGGCAGAACTGGGCGATGGATTCGTCCACACCCTCATCGAGCAAATACTCGTAACCCTTAAGGCCGTGCAGAATATACCGCTTCTTGCTGAACTTGAGCGGCTCGCCGTCCGAACCGTCATGCTTGAACACGCGATATGTGCCGATGTCGTGCAGCAGCCCGCCGATGAGCACCAGATGCTCGTCCAGTAGGCGTGGCGGCACCTGGCCGCCCGTGACGCCCGCAGTGGGTGGCATGGGCGTAGCCGACACAGCAGCATCTACCGTATTCTCTGTGCGACGATTGCTTCCCCGCTCGGGTGCATCTTTCGACAGCGTGCAACGACGCGTGAACAGTGCATTCTGCCGTCGCACAATCTGGCATCCGATGGTTGCCACAATCACGCAATGCGTGTGAACCAGCTCATAGGCCGCCTCGGACGGCGCAATCTTGCGATGCAGCTCGTCAATCTGCTCAAGTGTGGGAATATATCCGGTCATGATCGTCAAGTTTCGTTTCGTAAGGTCAGGATTATCCCTAGATTAGCTCGGGAATAAGCCACGTTGATGTCAGTGGGAACAGATTTGGGCCTTGTTTGACGTCTACTTGCGTTTCGAGGGGCTGATTCGATCTTTTCCGGAGATCTACTTGCGTTTCGAGGGGCTGGTGCCTAGGTAGGCAACGTCCGACAATGGCGAAATGGCGTTGCGCCAAGCCGCTTCTACATGCGTTTGACTGAATGACCAGCCCCTCGAAACGGAAGTAGACTTCCCGAGATGCGCGAATCAGCCCCTTGAAGTCGAGAAGGCCCCTGCGATTCGATATTGCCGAATCGCAGGGGCCTTCTCGACGACTTGAAATCAGATCTCGAACATCTGGTCTGCAGCTTCGGCGATCTCGCGCGAGGCGGTGAGCACGATGATGCAGTGCTTCGGGTCGCCGCTATGCGCCAGCTTGGCAAGGGCGGCGAACACGGTCACTGTGTCGTCCACGTTCAAGCCGCGGGTCGGTTCGTCGAGAATCAGCACTTCCGCTTCCGTGCTGATGGCGCGGGCAATGGCCACCAAGCGCTGCTGCACCACGGGTAGCTTGCTCACGGCAACGCCGCTGGTCGCCTCCGAGAAGCCGACCTTGGCCAGCAGTTCACGAGCGATCACCGGCTTGGGCTTCAGGAAGTTACGGTTGGAGGCATTCATGGCATAGAGCACGTTCTGCTCGGCGTCCAGATCGGGCTGCACGGCGTGCAGCTGCGGTACGATGCCCAGACGGTGACCACGCAGATCCACAGGCTCCAGTTCGGCGATGTTGGCGCTCTTATTCATCACCGTGCCGGACTTCGGCTGTACAAGGCCGCTCATCACGCCCATAAGCGCGCGGCGCTTGGTGTCTGCGGTCAGTCCCGAGTCAGGGTCGTCGGTGATGAGCAGTGCGTAGGCGTGACCCACGTAGCAGGCGAATTCCACGCTGTCGAGTACGTTGATCTTGCCTTTGGCGCCGGGAACGGTGACTTTGTTCAGCGCAAAGGTCGGGTAGGTCTTGAGCAGGATGTCATCCGCGCCGCCGCCCACGAGCACGCGATCGATGCGCGAGGCGAGCGTCATGGTCGGTTCGGTGGCCTTGGCCGCCGGCGCTGCGTGTTCGACCAATTCGTCTTTGCCGCCAGATTTAGCCAGGTTCAGCGTCTCGTTGACGCGGTCCGCATTGCGCTTGGTCGCTGCGGCGGAGGTGTCTGCGGAAGCCAGAGCGTCCGCTTCTGCCTCGCTGAGTTCTGCGCCCGCGTTGTCCTCGGCGGTGGCGTCTGAGGCCTCAGTGACATCCGCGGCGCTTTCGGCGCTGGCCATGATGCTGTAGATATCACCGGAGGCATTGTCGTCGGCGTCATCCGCACCCTCGAGGTCGAGACCATCCGCATCGTCAAAGATGACGCTGAACTGGATGGAATCGGCCGGAGCGGGCTTGATGGCATCCTTGGATGCCATGGCCGATTCGGCCGTGTTCTTCAGGGCTTCGTCCTTGCTGAGTTCCTGTTCGTTCTTCTCGCTCATGCCTTCGCCTCCGCATCGTCGTTGGACGTAGTCGTGGTAGTGGTCACAGCCTTGCCGAGTTCGGCAACCTCGTCGTCAGCCTCTTCAATGGTCTCGATTTCGCTGACTGTGCCCCAGTCGCCATCAGCGGCAAAGAGCTTGGCTGCGCTGAAGAACGCAAGTCGCAAGGCCGCAAGAATAGCCAGCGCTAAAATGGCGCCGAGCCCGCCCCAGACCATCTGCCAAATCAGGCTAGAGGTGACTGCGGTAGTGTGGCCGGAGATCAATGCCGCGCCGATGGGCTTTGCCGCAAAGGCGCCACCGACCAGGCCGATCACATAGAACGGCAGGGTGGCGAAGAACACCTCAAGCATGAATTGCCAGCCAAGGCGGCCGCGAGTTACGCCGGAAACCAGCGCCATGCCGATTTCATCATTGCGCTTCGGCGTCCACGCGGCCAGCAGCACTAGGGCCAGCAACAGCACGCCACCCACGGTGAGCAGCATGATCACGCCGGTCTTGGCACGAGCAGCCAAGGTATCCAACGGCTCAAGCGACTTGGTGTAAGCCTCGAGCGAGGGGGAAGAGATGGTGTAGCCCTTGGCCGGCAGCTTGGCTTTCTTCAGCGTTTTCAGCAGAGAATCATATGTAGCAGAATCCGTGACGTTGAACACCACGTTCAGGTCAGGCAGCTCCCACCCGGAGGCGGTTTCATTGCTGTACTGCGGGTCGAGTCCGGCCTTGGAGAAGGTCTGGTAGTTCGTGAAGATCGCGTTCTCGCGATTGCGGGCGGCAACCACCGGGTTGTCCACGGTGGATTCGGAGGTGTACTTGTAGATGCCGCGCACCTTGAGCTCTGCGGTGTCTGATGCGCTGGTGGCAGTGGCTACCTTGAACGTATCGCCCACCTTAAGATTATTGGCCTTGGCAAACGCTTCAGAGACCAATGCGCCGGTGGTGTCTGGGTTGGCGGATTTGTTGTTATAGCTCAGGCCCTTGCCGTCCACGATTTCAAAGGTGCCAAGATCGCTTGCTTTGGCCGCGTCCTTGGTCCAGAATGCGCGCCAAACCAGCTGGCCGCCGGTCTTATCGTCGGAAGCGGAGCCGAGCGAGCCGCCATCGAGCGCTTTCAAATCGCCACTCACGCGGGCGGGTACTGTTCCGGTAACGGTGAAGTCGAGCGTGGTACCGGCGGTCTGAATAGCCGAGGCGTAATCGGTGTACGACGACCAGGTCATGTAATGCTTGGTGGTGGCCGAGTCGGTGGCGGAGACCTTCTTCCAGGTGGCCGCGCTCGGGCGAATCGCCATATTGGCTTTCTGCGAATTGTATGTGGTGGTGTGTGCGGTGGTGTTTTCCTGCACAATGGCCAGTCCGGCAACCGTGCCGAACGTGACTGCCAGAGTGATGAACGCGGTTAGGGTGGTGCGTCCCTTGGAACGCATCAAAGCCCGCCAGGCGTTGCTGAGGACGAACATGTGTACCTCTCCCGTTCTCCTAAGCCGAACAAATCAATACGGCTCTACTATTGTTGCGCTTCGTGACCGTTTTCTTGCGCAATACTGTTATACCCCTCAATGAAGTCTGGGAATGTGCTGGGAACAAATATGGTCAATGTGGGCAAAAGCGACGCAAAAAACTGCGCATAATCGCGCGGAACATGGAAATTCTGTTGCGATTCGTCGTATCAGGAATAGGTTCATCGCATTCTGTTACACTTACCCACGACGTATAACACCTATTATTCGCAGAGTCGACGTGCTCTTGTGAGGCTGCCGCGCAGTGCGGAACGGCCTCGATATTGGCAAGAGCATAGCTCGTCTTGGACGGTTGCAGCACATGCCTGATGCATCCGTCTTGCGAAACAGGGAGGCAAAGGATATGGCGAACCGGCACGCACAGAACAATCTGCCCAATTTTGGTTGGCAGAAGGTGCGCGGCCCCCATCACATCATGGCATACCGGACGAGCCGCAAGGCCGCTGCAGCCGTGTCCATGGCTGTTATTGCCGTGCTGGTGTTTGTGGGAACGTTCGCCGCTGCCACTTGGGCCGATGTGTCTGGCGCGGTCAGCAGCCAGAAGGTGCAGGTCATCCAGCAGAAAGGTGCCAAGAAAGTAGATGACTCACCGGTGGACCCGTATGCCAATAAGGTAATCAACATTCTGTTGATTGGTCAGGATACGCGTGATGGTGCGGGTAATGCCGTAATCGGCGGTAACGGCAGCGATGTCGAGAATCTGCATAATTCCGATACCACGATGATTCTGCAGATCGCCGCGGATCGTAAGAGCATGAATCTGGTGTCGATACCGCGCGATCTCATGGTCTCCACGCCGGGTTGCCAGACCACTAACGGCGAGATCGCCGCGCAGTCGTCGGTAATGTTCAACTCCATCTTTGCCAATGGCTACTCGCAGGGTGGCGATGTGGCCTCGGCCGCCAGCTGCACCCTGAATGAGGTGAACCACCTGAGCGGCTTGGATATCCAGAACTTCATGGTGGTTGATTTTGGTGGGCTGGTCAACATGATTAACGCCATCGGAGGTGTGGATATCTGCATCCCTACGCAGATGACGGATGTCTACACCGGATTGAATCTTTCTCCGGGCATGCAGCACCTGGACGGTGGCTTGGCGACGCAGTATGCACGTATGCGCCACGGCACGGGTACGGACGGTTCGGACACCATGCGCACCACGAGACAGCAGTATTTGATCAAACAGTTGGTGAAAACGGCACTGTCTAAGAATTACTTCACACAGACGAGCGAGCTGTATCAGCTGGCAAAGTCGGCGCTGGACTCTGTGCAGATGAGCGAGGGATTGGCTAATGTAGGTACATTGGCTGGTCTGGCTACTAGCTTGAAGAACTTCAGCATGGATAACCTTTATTCCATGACGATTCCGATTACCCCGTGGGTGGAAGATCCCAACCGCAGCCAGCTGGCCGACGGTGCAGATGCCGTGTGGGAGAAGTTGCGCAAGGGGCAGCCGCTGGTGGATGAGGCCGAGACAGCGGCCACCGTTGATGGCACTACCACTACGGACGGTACGACCGCTGATGGCACCACTGCTGACGGCGCTACCGCTGACGGAACTGTCACCGACAGTTCCACCTACAACGAAAAGATCGGCGTGATCACCCAGGCTGACGGTACCCTGATTGACGCCCAGACCGGCGGCATCATCGATCCTGAGACCGGAGCAATCCGCAGTTCTGTGACTGGCCAGTTCATCGGTATGAACAACCGTTACATCGAAGTGACCTACTGCGGCGTGACCTACTAACACTTATTAACACTATTGACAGCTCGCATGGCAAACCTCAGGTTCCGATCACCGTGCTTTGCTTGCCGCGCTCGAATCGTAACGATTGCGGGAAAAGTTGCGTGCAATTTGCTGAGGCAAGGTCACTGGTTCTGTTTTATGCAACGTGCCGGGTATGGTGGTGACTTGACTGTGGTGTGCGGGCAAGCGAAGTGCTTGCTGGACGCAAATAGAGCATTGCTGGTATGAATGTCTAAATACTCGGTGCGGAAATAAGAAACGGTAAGGGACGCTTATGTCAGCGAAGAGAATGATGAGTGCGGTTGCGGTACTTGCGTCAATGACGCTGGTAAGTGCGGTGTGCGCAGCACCGGCTAATGCGTTGAGCGGCGTGAGCGTGGACGCGCTTGCAAATGCGTCGACGGATTCGTTCAAGACACAGACAGTCTCCGATGACACCGCTGCTGATACCATGCCGGATAACCCGGACGCTGCCTTGCCGGATCAGGTTTCTGCTGCGATTCCTGACGATGCAACTGTGGTCTCCGAAGATCATGCCGTTACCGCCGACGGCGAACTGAAGAACATCACCACCGGTGAGACCGTGACTGATCCTGCTCTTGTGGGTACGCAGGATTCTCAGCCTGATCCGCTTGCCAAGACTGACGGTGAATCGTTTATTCCGGTGCAAGCCGATGAGGTCAAACAGAAGGTTGCAGCCAACGGCGGCGACGCGAATGCGGGAGCGGCTGATGCACAGACCGCCCCAGACACGCCTGATACTCAGCCCGAGCAGCCCCGGCCTAATGATTCGAGCAAATATGACCAGCCCAGTCAGCCTGACCAGTCCAATCAGTCTGATTCTCCAGCACCGTCGGATTCAGGTAATGCTTTCAATTCCGGCGAAACTTTTGACTCAGATGAAGCCGCCAATTCCGGCGATGTTCCTGACTCTGGTAACACTTCAGACAGTTCAGCCGCTACGAGTGGCACGGCCAAGGCCACTGCTGAGGGCTCTGTGCGACTTGCTGCACTGCAGAACAATGAATATGGCGCTCACTGGGGTTCCTACAACGGTACCGCAGCGTTTTTTGATGCATCGAATAGCCTGTTCGTTCAGCAGGCCAAGGGCGTGATTGACGTTTCTGCATGGCAAGGTACTATCGACTGGCAAGCTGTGAAGAACTCGGGAGTAGAAGGCGCAATCATCCGCATTGCTTACGGATGGGACAACGGCTTCGATAATCAGGCACTGCGCAATATCAGCGAGTGCAGGCGTTTGGGTATTCCGTTTGGCGTATACCTCTATTCGTACGCTTATGACGCCAATACCGGTGCTGCTGAGGGATCCAGTTTAGTGAACCTGCTGCAGAAAGCCGGTGTGAGCTCAAGCGATTTGGGCTATCCGGTGTATTACGACTTGGAAAAGTGGACATGGGCAGGCCATGAGGTACCGAACAATCCTGGAACGTACAACGGTATCGTCAATGCTTGGTACAGCAAATTGAGGTCTGCTGGATACACCAATCTTGCCGTATACTCGTACACCTCTTATTTGAACAAAGAACTCAACAGCAGCAATATTCACTCCAAGACCCGCTGGGTAGCGCAGTACGGTTCTTCAATGGAGTACACTGCATTCCCCACCAATGATCGCGGTTGGCAGTACACCAGCAAGGGCCGTGTGAATGGCATTAGCGGCACCGTGGATCTGAGTGCGTTCGGCAATAAGACTTCAACCGCTCCGGTTGGGGCTACTGGATCTGTATACCGTTTGTATCATCCTGGTATTCGTGTGCATCACTACACTGCTGACGCGCATGAAATGTCAGTGCTCGTGAACCAGCGTGGATGGGTGTATGAGGGAATCATGTTCAAGACCCCTACTTCCGGACAGCCTGTGTACCGTCTCTATCATCCGGGTATTAAACAGCACGTTTTCACTCTTTCTCAGCATGAGAGGAATGTGCTCAGCAAGCAACGCGGATGGATATATGAAGGTGTCGCTTGGTACAGCAACCCTAATGGGGGTACAGCTGTTTACCGTTTGTATAACGGATCCAACTATGAACACTTCTATACATCAAATCGCAACGAATATAATATTCGCGGCTCACAGGGATGGACAAAAGAGGGTATCGCCTGGCGGAGCTGATTATTCCTGAACAGGATTGCTATTTTTGCTGCATTGTTACTCAGTGACGCTTGAGGTATGCAAACTGATTGGTGTCAATGATGAAGGTCTTGCGGTTGTTCTTCGCGATGACGTCAAGGATTATCCCAGTAACAAATAGCAGCAGACCGACAATGACGAGCATGATGGCGCCGATGAGCGTGGGGAAGTGGGCCACGAATCCGGTCGTGGCGAATTCGTAGGTCACCCCTCCACAGAGCGCGATGCCGACGATGCCAATGAGAAGGCCGATGGTACCGAAGAAGGGCAGGGGCTTGTATTCGCGGATCATGCGGAATATGGTGCCCATGACCTTGATGCCGTCGCCCACGGTGTCGAGCTTGGATACCGATCCGGCGGGCCGGTCCCGGTACTGGATGGGCATCTCATAGAGCCGTAGGTTGTTGTTCAGCGAGTGGATGGTCATCTCGGTCTCGACTTCGAAGCCGCGCGAGAGCACGGGATAGGTCTTGACGAACGTGAAGCTGAACGCCCGGTATCCGGTCATGATATCGGTGACATGCGCATTGAACAGGCCGTTGATGGAACCGCGGACCAGCCGGTTGCCGAAGTTGTGGAAGGGCCGCTTGTTCTCTTGGAAGTAGGTGGAGGAAAGCCGGTCGCCGATGACCATGTCGTATCCGTCGAGCACCTTGGCGACCATGGCCGGGGCCGCGTCGGCCGGGTAGGTGTCGTCGCCGTCGGCCATGACGTAGACGTCCGCGTCGATGTCCTCGAACATGGCGCGGATCACGTTGCCCTTGCCCTGGCGGGGCTCGCGGCGCACGATGGCGCCTTCGGCTGCGGCAATCTCGGCGGTGTGGTCGGTGGAGTTGTTGTCGTACACGTAGACCGTAGCATCCGGCAGCGCGGCCTTGAAGTCGCGCACCACCTTGCCGATTGTGACCTCCTCGTTAAAACAAGGAAGAAGCACCGCAACGGAAGGCTGATTATTCTCGAACATGGTGGTTACTATACTTGTTGGCCAGTACCCGTGTACGACACTTAAGGAAGTATTTTGGCAACAAAGCGACTGCAAGGGACGCGTTACTCTAAGCCATCACCTCTTGCTGCCCGAGGTTTTCTTATCCGCCTGATAGCGGTATTCATATGCGCAGCAGTGGCGTCAAGCATGGTTATGTCGGCGTATCCAAGCATTCGCGAACGTCTGTTTCGGCTGGCTCCTGTTGCTTCAACGGAGTCTGTTCCGGTGCTGTGCATCCGGTTCCTGCTGATATTGATGCCTCTGCTGGTGATTGGCGCCATGATTGCTTTTGGCGTGAAGCCGGTGGGTATGTGGATGCACCGCCATCGCTTCATGCTCGGAGCAAGTGTCATAGCGGCTTGCGTGCTGTTGAATATTAGCGGCTCATCCATAGGCATGTGGAATTACTGGCTGGGACATGACATGTCTACGGACGTGGTATGGGGAACCCCTCGCATAATACGAACCGACGAATATGTGGTGGGCACTCCTCTGGCTTTTTCGCAAAGCTACTCCGGGTATAGCTACTTTAATGATTTGTTTGGCAATAAACCGGCGGACATGTTCATCGTCAAGGATGCACCTGTACTGGCTCTTGCCGAGTTGTTTAGGCCGTTCCATTGGGGGTATATCCTCTTCGGCAGCAGCCGAGGACTTGCTTTTTATTGGTCTGCGCGCCTAGTGGTACTTTTCTTGGCCGCATATGAGTTCTTCCTCTGCATCAGCAATGATCGCCGGCAGGAGAAACACAAGGGTGTAGCGTTCGTTGGTGCAATCCTCATTGCATGTGCCCCGTTGGTGCAATGGTGGTTCGCAGTCAACGCACTGCCTGAGATGCTTATCGCAATATTCGTGTCCATCGTGTGCTTTGATCGATATCTTGGCGATACCGAGTCTGGCCATAGGGCCGCATATGCCGCAGTGATTCTGATATGCGCCGGGATGTTTGCACTGACCTTGTATCCCGCATGGCAAATCTCTCTGGGTTATCTTCTTGCGGTGCTGATTCTTTGTATTGTCATACGGCATTGGGGGCATATTCGAATTTCAAGGAAAGACGCCCTGATTTTTGTGGGCGAAATTGCCTTATTCTGTGTGATTCTTGGCTCTGCAGTGGTGACTTCGTGGGGCACGATTCAATCCATGCTGCACACGGCATATCCGGGCGCAAGGCAATCCATCGGAGGAGGGTTGCCCCCTCTGTCGCTGATATCATCCGTGGGCACTCTCTTTTTCCCGTTCAAGGATTATGTCGTTGACTCTGTAACAACAAATATGGTTGAGGCATCACGTTTCGTAGATCTATTCCCGCTCGGAATAATTCTTGCCGTATTCGGCATGATAAAGCGCAAAAAAGTGGATGTGCTTAGTGCCTGGCTTATTACAGTCATAGCGTTGTTCTCAATATTTGCCTGCGTGGGTATGCCGCTTTGGCTTTCTAAGATAATGATGCTGACTTCTGTGACTAGCGGCCGATGCGTGGTGGTTTTGGGCGTTGCGAATATCGCAGTGTTGGTGCGTGCGGCGGCCATTATCGATGGCAAACTTTCTTGGAAGCAGTCATTACTGGTGACTTTTGTGTTTGCCGCGATATTGGCATGGGCTAATCATGCGATGTATCTCTCGTACATTGGGCGGCTGCTGGTCGTGGTGTGTTTTGCCATAGCGGGTTTGCTCAGTTTCGCTGTCCTGAATAACGGCGTAATTGCTCGCACAGTTGTGGCGCCAATTGTGTCCGTTGGGCTGTTGGTATCAGGTTTGTCTGTGAATCCGGTGCAGTATGGGAGTGCGCCCGTGACTAAGCAGCCGCTGATACAACAAGTGCAGTCGCTGCAATCTGAGAATCCAGGAATGTGGGCAATAGATGACGCATTCGGCTCTCAGCTGGCGAATCTTGCAGTGGCAAATGGAATACACACATTGAATGCGTTGGAAGTCACTCCTGATATTGCCACATGGAAGAAGCTTGATCCCAATGGACAATGGGAAGAAATCTACAATCGGTATGCATTTGTTTCTGTGAACGTCGTGGAACAGGAGTCGGCCGATGTGTTCACATTAGTCGCGCCTGATTCGTTTACCGTGCATGTCACGCCGGAGCAATTGCGCAAGCTAGGTGTGAGCAATGTGCTTTCTCCGCAGAAACTGGATGCGATGCAGTTCAATGGGTATTCGTTCGAGCGCATTGGCGAAACGATTGATGGGCGAACCCCATATCGGATTGTTCAACACCAGTAACAATGTCTTTTCTCGCCGTCTCGGTATGCCTGACGATATGCTGTAGGTTATGGCTGAAGAACTGTTTACTCCCCATAACATCATTGTGACCGGTGGCTGTGGTTTCATCGGTTCGAATTTCGTCCATTACGTGTACAACAACCATCCGGACGTGCATGTCACGGTTTTGGACGCGTTGACGTATGCGGGCAACCTGGAGAACATCAGGGGCATCCTGGGCGACCGTGTGGAGTTCGTGCACGGCAACATCTGCGACGCCGAGCTGCTCGACAAGATCGTTCCGGGCCATGACGCCATCGTGCACTACGCCGCGGAATCCCACAACGACAACTCGATCGCGAACCCGGAGCCGTTCCTGAAGACCAACGTGGAGGGCACGTTCCGCCTCTTGGAGGCGGCCCGCAAGTACGACGTGCGCTACCACCACGTGAGCACGGACGAGGTGTACGGCGACCTGGCTTTGGACGATCCGGCCAAGTTCACGGAGCGGACCCCGTACCATCCGTCCAGCCCGTACAGCTCGACGAAGGCGAGCTCCGACCTGCTGGTGCGCGCGTGGCACCGCACGTTCGGCATCCGCGCCACGATCAGCAACTGCTCGAACAACTACGGCCCCTTCCAGCATGTGGAGAAGTTCATCCCGCGCCAGATCACGAACGTCCTCGAGGGTCTTCGCCCGAAGCTGTACGGCAACGGCGAGAACGTGCGCGACTGGATCCATACGGACGACCACTCCACCGGCGTGTGGACCATCCTGACCAAGGGCCGTCTGGGCGAGACCTACCTGATCGGCGCGAACGGGGAACGCAACAACATCACCGTGCTGCGCGACATCCTGACCGTGATGGGCCAGGATCCGGACGCGTTCGACTGGGTGAAGGACCGTCCCGGCCACGACCGCCGCTACGCGATCGACTCCACCAAGCTGCGGACCGAGCTCGGCTGGAAGCCGACGCACACGGACTTCCAGAAGGGCCTGGAGCAGACCATCAAGTGGTACACGGACAACCGCGCCTGGTGGGAGCCGGCCAAGGCCGCCACCGAAGCCAAGTACAAGCAACAGGGGCAGTGATCCGATCATGGCATTTGAATTCGAGAAGGAACTGAAGGTCGAGAAGACGAACATCCCGGGCCTTCTGGTGTTCGACCTGCCGGTGCATGGCGACAACCGTGGCTGGTTCAAGGAAAACTGGCAGCGCGCCAAGATGATGGGCCTGGGTCTGCCGGACTTCGGCCCGGTGCAGAACAACATCAGCTACAACGCCACCAAGGGCGTCACCCGTGGCATCCACGCGGAGCCGTGGGACAAGTACATCAGCATCGCTGCCGGCGAGATCTTCGGCGCATGGGTTGACCTGCGCCCGGGCGAGAGCTTCGGCCAGGTGTACACGACCCGTCTGGACCCGAGCCGCGCAATCTACGTGCCTCGCGGCGTGGGCAACAGCTTCCAGGCACTGCAGGACGGCACGGTGTACACGTATCTGGTGAACGCGCACTGGTCGCTCGAACAGAAGAAGACCTACACGTTCGTGAACCTTGCGGATCCGGAACTGAACATCCAGTGGCCGATTCCGCTGGAGGAGTCCGAGCGCTCCGAGGCCGATCTGCACCACCCGATGCTCAAGGACGCCAAGCCCATGGCTCCCAAGCGCACCCTGGTGACGGGCTGCAACGGCCAGCTGGGCCACGCGATTCGCGCCTACGCGGAAGCGCATGGTCTGGAGGGCTTCGAGTACACGGACATCGACGAGTTCGACTTCTCCGACCCGAAGGCATACGAGGCATACGATTGGAGCCTGTACGGCACGATCATCAACGCCGGTGCCTACACGGCCGTCGACAAGGCCGAGACCGCCGAAGGCCGTCCGATCGCGTGGAAGGCGAACGCCCAGGGTCCGGCTCTGCTGGCCAAGGTGGCCAAGGACCACCACATCACCCTCGTGCACGTGAGTTCGGATTATGTGTTCGACGGCACCGCCAAGGAACACACGGAGACGGAGGCGTTCGCCCCGCTTGGCGTGTACGGCCAGACCAAGGCCGCTGGCGACATCGCCGTGGCCAACGCACCCGAGCATTACATCCTGCGTTCCAGCTGGGTGATCGGCGAGGGGCACAACTTCGTGAAGACCATGATGATGCTGTCCAACAAGGTCGCCGACCCGGCCGACAAGCTGGAACAGGTCACCGTGGTGGACGACCAGTACGGTCGCCTGACCTTCACCAAGGACATGGCCGAGGCGATCTTCCACCTGCTCGACAGCCACGCCCCCTACGGCACCTACAACTTGACCGGCTCCGGCGCAGTGAAGTCCTGGGCTGATATCGCGGCCGAGGTGTTCGACCTGACGAACGGCAACGGCAGCAAGGTCAAGCCCATCAGCACCGCCGAGTACTTCGCGAACGCGACCAACCCGGTATCTCCGCGTCCGGTCAACTCCGCACTGGATCTTGCCAAGATCGGTGAAGCCGGATACGTGCCCGCCGACTGGGAAGAGACCCTCAGGGCCTACGTGCAGAAGGAACTCGGCTGATAGCTGTTCATAACAGTTGACTTCAAGTGATAAAACCGCGCAGGCTCTCTGCGCGGTTTTTCATTTTGAATAAGAGTTAGCTAAGCTGAATATGTTTGTAGACGAATAACGAGTAAAACGTTGTGGAAAGCAGGTTTTTCGTGAAAGGCATTATTCTCGCTGGAGGTTCGGGCACGAGACTGTACCCTCTGACCACGGTGACCTCGAAGCAGCTGCTTCCCGTGTATGACAAGCCGATGATCTACTACCCGTTGAGCGTGCTGATGATGGCGGGCATCCGTGACATTCTGATCATCTCCACGCCGAAGGATCTGCCGAACTTCGAACGTTTGTTGGGAGACGGCTCCCAGTATGGCGTGAGCTTCTCTTACAAGGTGCAGCCTTCCCCGGATGGCCTGGCCCAGGCATTCATCCTCGGCGAGGAGTTCATCGATGGTGAGCCGTGCGCGCTGGTGCTCGGCGACAACATCTTCTACGGCAACGGTTTGGGCAGGACGCTGCGCAAGGCCGCCACGGTGGAACATGGTGCCACAGTGTTCGGCTACTACGTCGACGATCCTGAGCGATACGGCGTGGTCGAATTCGATGAGAACAAGAAGGCCATTTCCATCGTTGAGAAGCCGGAGCACCCGGCCAGCAATTATGCGGTGACCGGCCTGTACTTCTACGACGAACGCGTCACCGAGTTCGCCAAGCAGGTCAAGCCGTCCCCCCGTGGCGAGCTGGAGATTACCGATCTGAACAAGATGTATCTGGAAGACGGCACCCTCAACGTGCAGACGCTTGGCCGCGGCTATGCCTGGCTGGATACCGGTACCATGGACTCCCTGTATGAGGCAGGCGAATTCGTGCGCACCGTGCAGCGTGCTCAGGGCCTGCCGATCGCCGTTGCCGAAGAGATCGCTTTTGAGAACGGTTGGATTACTCGTGATGAGCTGATGGAGGCCGCTGTGAGGTACGGTAAGTCGCCGTATGGCAAGCATCTGAAGGATGTGGCGGAGAACAAGATTATTGTTAAGCCGCGCGACGCTCGATGATGTTGTTGGGTCGTGGTTGCTGTGCCGTTGCTGTCTTTTGTCGTTATTGCCTATAACGTGCAACCCTACATTATTCAATGTTTGCAAAGCGTCAAGGCCCAAACTTTGGATGATTTCGAGGTCATTGTAGTAGATGACGCGAGTACTGACGGTACGCTGGAATGCATTACTCGTGAAGTAGCGGATGATCAGCGGTTCCATATAATCGCAAAATCGGAAAATGAAGGTGCACACCTTGCCCGGCGAACTGGTGCGTTGGCGACCAAAGGACAGTATGTATACTTCGTTGATGGTGATGACAGTATCAGTGCCTTACTATGCGAACAGGTATCCATGCTGACTCGTGCCTCATCTCCTGACATTATCCGCTTTGGATTGGACGCCTTTCCCGAAATCGGTGCGGACGATGGCACGGCAAGAGCTGTGGAAGCGGTCTTTAATAATGCCCAAGGCATGAGGACCTCTAGGGAAATTATAGAGACTGCATTCAGCGACATAATTTCCCCTCGTGACGTATGGAGCGTTACGGTATGCACTTATCGAGGTGATTCCATCAGAGAGTCTTTTTCCAAGATGACATCCAAGCGTCTTGGGTATATGGAAGACACTTACGAATTTTTTGTCATCGCAAATGAGTCTCAGACATTACAGAATTACGCTGATTTTCATGCTCTGAAGTACCGTATTGGAGCGGGCAGATCCGGGCGAAGATTGTATTCGGCAGAGGAGTTCTCGAAACGGCAACGAGAAGTGCACGAAATGTATCTTTTGCTGTGTGAGTATTGCAACTCTCAGCGAGACGATACCGATTTCTACAGTCGCACAAGCCTTTGGATGAAACGGCAATATCTTCTTATGCTTGTTACTGACTGGGTAACTCGTTTGCCAGCGGCGGATCAAGATAAAGGATATACGGCTATCGTTGAAACATGGGGTGCTGCTGACGCAGCAATCATGTTATTTGATCCCCTTATTGCACGTGGTGAGAGTTTGTTGAGCAAGAATTCGATTCCTCCCGGGAACGATGAGTTCTACCGGTGGGGGCAGATTCTCGCCAAGATAGTTCCTATGGTTGATGACGGCCGGAATTTACCTAGGTATGATCAATACCGGCAGTTGGAACAAGCTTTAGAGCATCATGTGGCGGAAATCCAATTGAAAGAGCAGCAGGCGCTGCAGGCAGAACAAGAACGGATAGAGGCGCAAGCGAGATTCAAAAAAGGTACACTCATGCGTCGCGTGATTGACAAAGTCATGCCGGCAGGTTCGCTGAACCGAGATTTGGTATCTGTGATACGCTCACATGCACAGCGTGCGAAGAGGAAAAGATAGCATTTTGCAGAATGATGTAGTGCGTGAAAGGACGGAGATGAGCGTTAATAGCGGGCATAAACAGCGACTGGGTATCTACTGTTTCTATGACAAGTATGGTCATGCTGCATCCTTTATCAAGACCTTTCTTGATGATTTGATGGATAACTTAGATGATCTAATCGTAGTTGTAAACGGGCAACTTAGCGATCAGGCTCGTCAACTGTTCTCTGAATACACGAAGACGATCATCGTTAGAGAGAATAAAGGACTTGACGTCGCTGCGTACAAGCAGGCCATTCTCACACTCGGTTGGGAAAAACTTGAGTCATATGATGAAGTCATTTGCCTGAATGACACAGTTATGGGACCGGTGTATCCGTTCCGTGAAATGTTTGCGTGCATGGATCGCAAGGATGTGGATTTTTGGGGTATCACTGCGTATGCGGGTGAGACAGTTGATAAGGAGCAGATTCCAACGCATCTTCAGGCCTATTGGCATGCGTACAGGCGCTCTTTAGTGTCTTCCCCGGCGTTCCACGAGTACTGGGAGACCATGCCTTTGTGGAAAGACTACGCAGAGGTTACCCGCAAACACGAGATGACCTTCACCAAGCATTTCACTGATTTGGGCTTCACCTGGGCCTCGTACATCGATTGGCGAAAATATCAGGGATATTCTTCATACCCGTTGCTGTACATGCCGATGCAAATCGTGCGAGATGATCGATGCCCTATTTTCAAGCGCCGTTCTTTCTTCGTGGATTACAGTGCTTATTTCGACCAGACGGCCGGTCAGCCAGCTCTGGATTTGTACGAGTACCTTCGAGATCATACTGACTATGACGTGGATATGATCTGGGATGCTATTTTGCCGTCTTACAACATTGACGATATCCGCAAGGCCATGCATCTTGATTATGTGCTGCCCTCACAGGCCATCAATCCACAGACGCATGATCGTCCTCATTCGGCGTTCATCTATCACGTCTACTTCATGGATTTGCTAGAAGACACTTGCCACTACATTGCATCGTTGCCGGAAGAAACAGATCTATACATCACCTCTACCGAAGATAAGATTCCCCAGATTCGGGAATACATGCAACAGCATGGGATTTCTCATCAGGCGACATTCATCCCCGTTATCAATCGTGGTCGTGATGTCTCGGCTCTGCTTGTGGCCGCTTGCCCGGTGGTGTTGAGCGGAAAATATGACGTCATTGGTTTCGCTCATGATAAGAAATCCAGTCAGAATCAGGAAAATGGACATCATGGCACCGAGAGCCAAGGATTCGCGTACAAGCTTATGGAGAATACGCTTGGCAGTGAGGCATATGTCAAGAACATTCTGACGTTATTTGCGGAGAACCCGCGTCTTGGTCAGGTGACGCCTCCGCCGCCATATCACGCTTTGTACTTTGCGCACACCATTCCTCACGATTGGGGTGCAAATTATGAGATCACGAAGGAGCTTTTGGAAGACAGGCTGGGCATTCATGTGCCGCTCTCTCCCATTAAGCCAACTGCATCCGCGATGGGGTCGTGCTATTGGTTCCGTGTTGAGGCATTAAAACCGCTGTTCGAGTATGGGTGGAAGTATGAAGACTTCTTGCCCGAAGGACAGATGGGCGAAGACGGTACTATTTCGCATGCCATCGAACGAGCCAACGGATATATATGTCAATCGCGTGGATATTATCCGGCATGGGTGCTTTCAGATCGATATGCTCGCATTGAAGTGGATTCGTTGTTCTATACCACTGCCATGATGATGGGCTCGTCTGCAGAAGCACGTAGCGGAGAATCATTGCTGACGAATTTGCGTGGTTTGAATTTGGCGACTTCTCGTTGGAGAACACTGAAAATAGCCAAGCATCGCACACATTTAGGACTTCAATGGATCACGTCACGAACTGTGCTTAAGCTTCCTAAGCCAGCACAGAGCGTCATCTACACTGCAGCATGGGCTCCAATCACCGCGGTACGATTTGTGATTGGACAAATCAGGGCGGTGCTTCGTGGTGATTTCAAGCACAAAAGTGCACCTAAAAAATAATAGTTGATGGCAAATGAGGATATGAATACGATGCTGATAAAGCTAAAAGAGCGCTACCGCTATTCGTTCATTGTGCTTAAAGAAATGGTGAGAACTGATTTTAAGCTGCGCTATCAGGGATCATTTCTAGGAATTGCGTGGTCGGTCTTGAAGCCGTTAATGCTGTTCTGTGTGATGTATGTGGTGTTCGTCAAATTCCTGAAGTTTACCGATGGCACGCCGACTTTCCCGTTGGTCTTGCTGCTGGGTATCAGCTTGTGGAATTTCTTCGCTGAGGCGACGAATATGGGATTGACGGCTATCGTAGGCAGAGGGGACATTCTGCGTAAGATTCATTTCCCCAACTACATTATTGTCGTCTCTGCAACGGTCGGCGCTTTAATCAGCTTGGCCATCAACATGTGTGTAGTGCTGGTTTTTTGTATTTTTAATCAGGTGCACTTCACCTGGAATGTGTTGTGGCTCCCGCTTAATTTCATAGAATTCTATGCTCTTGCTTTGGGAACGGCCCTGTTGCTAGCCGCATTGAATGTGTATTTCCGTGATATGCAGCATATTTGGGAAGTGCTCATGCAGGTGTTCTTCTATGCAACGCCTATTATCTATCCTCTGTCGCTGGTAACTGAAAAAACGAATAATCCTATTTTCGCGAAAATTATGTTGCTGAGCCCGCCGGCCCAGATTATTCAGGATATTAGGCATAACCTCATCGCGCCGGATACCACGCCAACAGTGTGGAAAGAGATCAGCAACTGGGGTATTCGTCTCATCCCTGTTGCCTTGACTTTCTTTATCCTATGGTTGGGTATTCATATATTCCGTAAGTACAGTCAGAAATTCGCGGAGGTGCTGTGATGAATAACGCACAAGAGGGCACGATGGACAATCGTAAGACTGTACTGAAAGTTGAGCACGTAGCCAAATCATTTCGGTTGCCGACGGAGCAGGCGTCAGGCCTGAAACAGGCCGTTATCAACTGGACTAAAGGAATTAGCGGATACAAGATGCAGCATGTGCTGCGCGATATCAACTTTGAGGTCAAAGAAGGGGATTTCTTTGGCGTTGTCGGTCGAAACGGAAGCGGAAAATCGACACTGTTGAAGTTGATTTCGGGCATTTATATGCCGGATCAAGGTTCAATCTCTGTTGACGGGAAACTGGTCTCATTCATTGAGCTTGGCGTTGGTTTCAATCCTGAACTGACCGGTCGAGAGAATGTGTACCTTAACGGTGCCCTTTTAGGATTTAGCCAAGAAGAAATCGATGCAATGTATGACGACATTGTTGAGTTTTCAGAGCTTAGCGAATTCATGGACCAGAAGCTAAAGAACTATTCCAGTGGTATGCAGGTGCGTTTGGCATTTGCGGTCGCCATTAAGGCTAAGGGCGACATACTGGTCTTGGATGAAGTATTGGCTGTGGGCGATGAAGCGTTCCAACGTAAGTGTGATAATTTCTTCACCGAAGTGAAGCAAGATCCCACGAAGACAGTTATTTTGGTAACTCACTCCATGGATTCGGTTAAGAAATATTGCAATAAGGCTATCCTCATAAAGGATGGAGAGATTATTGCGTCCGGAAACCAGGACGATGTAGCAGATCGTTACACGCTGGAGAACTTCAAGAAGAATGCAGGTCCCCTTGGTGATGATGCCAATAATGAAACAGACGATAAAGAGTATCCTACGGGTCTTAGTGAACGAGTGCCCACCCTTAAGGTCAATATATCGAGTTCATCGGTGGCTGATGGTGTTGAGCCGCTCGAATTTGAAATCGAATATGAGTTTAATGAAGACCGAGAAGCGTACATCGGTATTGCATTGCTTGATTCTCGTCGCAGTGGACATGCTTATGATGCGGGATCGCAGACCGACAATCTTGGCATGGTCATCACGCAGCGTGGGCACCGGACTATGCGTTTTGAAATGCCGCTTGATATCTTCAACAATGGTGAGTTCAAGATTTATGCCACTCTGCGATCTGTTGAAAAACCCGGCGATGATCCGCAAATGATCGCATTCACGAACGATGAGAACAGCGGTTATTTTGCTATTCGCAATGATCGCAACGGTGAGGCTGGCATGCTGAGCAGCCGAGCGATTCAGATTAATAGACTCGATTGATCTTATCTTCGATAGAGGCATGTATTGGATATTGCTGAATATGCTGACGCATTGGTGAGCGGTGAGCCATCATTACGAAAATCTTTACTTGTTGAAGCTTCCAATAAGTACGGGATCGCGGGAATCGTATCTGCCGTTGCTTCCAAATACTGGATTAATTCGGTAGAGGCCGTGCGAGCATTAGGGCCGATAGCGGGCCTGGCACAGCCAAAAAGGACTGTTCATACAGTTGCGCTCTATTACTCGGGGCTATCCATCGGCGGTGCTGAACGCGTGACGGCATTCCTTGCCAACCTTTGGGCCGGCATGGGATATCGGGTAGTGCTGATTACCGACGATGACACTAGTGCATATGAGTACGAAGTGAACCAGATTGTTGAGCGCCGCATTATTCCGAGTTACTGCAAAGCGAATGCGGAGAACTACGAGAACCGGGCAAAAGCGTTAGCGGATATCCTCAATGCGGAGCAAGTTGACGCTCTAGTGTACGGGCAATGGCTTGGACAAACGCTTCCCTGGGATATGCTGCTCTGCAAGATGAGCGGCGTATCTTTCCTCATCTACACTCATGGCGTCATGCGTTGCATGTTCGACGCAGATTGTATGCGCGCCGAGTTGGCTTTGACGTATCGATACTCAGATGGCGTCATAACGTTATCTGATGTGAATACACGTTTCTGGCAACTATTCAATGCTCATGTATGGCAGACCATTAATCCATTAACCATCGAGCCGGATTCGTCGAAACGCGCGGCGCTTGATTCTTATAACATTGTATGGGTTGGGCGCCTGTCATTATTCGATAAGCGTCCGGATGAGGCATTGCGGGTTATGGCTGAAGTGGTCAAACAGTGTCCTGATGCACATCTGATTATGGTCGGTCCTTTTGCAGATGATGCAACGGAACAACAGCTTCGTCAGTTGCGAGATTCTCTTGATCTATCTGATGCTGTGAGTTTTGTAGGTGCTCAGGATAATGTACTTCCTTACCTACAGAAAGCCAGTGTGTATCTTCATACATCTCTATATGAGGGCTACGGTATTGCTCTGGCCGAAGCGAAAACAGTGGGCATTCCAAGCGTTATATACGCTTTGCCGTATCTGACTTTGGTTCAAGACGAGAGCGTTATCCAGGTGGGGCAAGGAAACCGATCTGCAGCGGCATCTGCTATTTGTGGTTTGTGGCAGAACCCCGAAAAGATGAAGCAGTTGGGGGATATTGCCTTCAACAGCATGGTGGGTATGTCCAATTATGATTTCGCGCGCCTGTGGAGAGGAATATTCGATTCACTGGGTTCCTCAACTGCCTCTAGTGCCGATGATGATGTGATGGTTGACTTGATGATTGATGCGCGTATTGCATCCTCGAAGAGTTATGAGGAGCGCATAAATTCTTTGTGCTCGAATCAAGCGCTATTAGAACAGTCGTTGTCTTCCAAGAGCATGGAGATTCAGTCCGTAAAAGAGTCGACATCGTTCAAGGTTGGTTTGCTGATTACCGCTATACCGCGCAAAATCAAGGCAATTTTGAATTCACTACGCAGATAACCAATTTTGTGGTGTGGCTTGCCGGTTTACTTCACGTCGAAGAACTTTGTGCTGCTGAGATAGTTTTTCCCAGCAGTCATGTCGTATTGAATAAGACGATAATCGTTGAGTAGCTTCTTCTGCTGTGAGGACAGTTCTTTCTTGCTTACAACGTTGCCGTTCGCGTCTAAATAGACAGTTGGTGTATTGTCGGTGACGCCGCTGACACCAAGCGTGAGTCGCTCCGTGGCGGGTATCTCAGCCCGCATTGCGGAGAGGAACGCAATATAAGCAGATACTTTGGTGTTCATATGGTCGCTGGCCATGGCCATGAAATAGTTTGGAGAGGTGTAGCTAGTAGCGGCAGCTGCCGGATCGAGTTTCGTCCCGGCTGACGCTGATGCCTCATTGGACCAGATGAAATAATCTGTCTCCTGCATGGTAATGGTATTTTTCGAGCTGGCGCGTGCAGTCGTGTACACGCCGGGTAGATGGTCTCCATAGAATATGACGGTAATCGGCTGGTCAATTGCATCAAGCTGGTTGAGGAAATCGGTGGTTGCTTGATCGGTAATGCTGACGCCCTTGATGTATGTATCGACTCCTGTTTTTTCATCGGCCGGCAAATTGGTGGTGTCGGCATCCTTGAACTGATTATCAGAATACCAATCGCTGTATGGAGGATGGTTTTGCATCGTCGCTAATTGGATGAACTGCGGATGATTGCTGTTCTGCAGTTCATCAACTACATTTTGATAGGCTTCCGCGTCGCTGGCATATGGAGAGTTGTCTAATCCATCATGATGCGTGATTGGCGGATTACTGTCCAGCGTATAAAAATGGCTGAAACCGAACTTCTTATAGTCGATGTCACGCAAATACATGTTTTTGTAATACGGGTGGAAAGCGATGGATCCGCTAGCACCGTATCGGTCATTCCAGAGCTGATTGAAAGTTTCTGTGACTTTCTGGTGTGGGACGAGCTGCTGATAGGGCACCTGCATTGAATTGTCGAATAGTGCCAAATCCCAGCCGGTGAGAGCTTGGTATTCGATGTTGGCTGTGCCTCCGCCGTACCCAGGCGAAAGCATTAGGCCGGAAGTGGTGGTATTTTTGAGCGCTCGAATATCAGGCATCGGGTCTTCCGACAAGGTGATGCCGGGAACGCGCGTTGGGTCAGAGAACGATTCCGACAGAATCATGATCATGGTATTGTCCGTGAGATTATTGCTGCGGGACTGGTTGGTTTTTTCGGCTATCTTGTTATATCGTTGAGCGATTTCCTGCATGGTCGCTTGACTGTAGTCGCTTGGCTTCGTCATGGTTTTTGGATTCGCCAAGCGCAAGAAATTGATTGTGGGGCCATTCAGACTGGCATCGCCGGCAGCGTCCCATAAGGTAGGGCTATCACCCAACGCCTGTGCCCAATTGTGGCTCCATGAACCTACCGTGTTGAGGTTCAAGGTGAACGAGCACAGCAGGGATGTGCTGACAATGACTGCAACAATACGTGTGCAGTTACCGATTATTGTTTTTGTGTTGCGTAATGGACGACGCCAGTGGAAGGAAATCACACAACGGCGACCATCGATAAATTGAAGCAGCAGGCATGCAATCGTAAGCCAGACGAGCATGGTGATGGTGTTGTTTACTAATGCCTGGCTGTCTTTGGGGATAAATGATGCGACTTCTCCTCCGTTGCCGCTGGAAATGAAGCTCAAATCCGAGGGAATGACCGGTTCATTGCGCAACTGGATTTTGATGTGATTCGCCACAGCGAATACGCTCGTGATAATCGCAAATAAGGCTGTTGCCACCCAGAATCGGTTCAGCACAAAAATCAGCACCAGGTAGACCATGCCCAGAACACAGAAATTAAGCAGCCAGATGTATTTTTGCTCCATCCACATCTGTGCGACGAAGCGCGTGAGTTGACCGCGGATGCTGTTCAGCAGCCGTGTGGTTTCGTCCACTGTGCTCGGGGCGGTATAGGTCGGCTCCGTATAGGTTCCCCATTGAATGAACAGCACCGCGGCTGAATCGACGATTGCCATCACCATTATGTACAGGAGGTAAGGGAATCGAGGTCGTTTCTTGAATACGGAGTGCAAGACTGTCAGGGCTTTGGAAAGCGCAGTCATAGTTTGAGAGGCCATCAACGTGTTGAGCTGTGCTCGGATCTGCTGGAAGATTGGAGGCAGCGACGGTTTACTCTTTTGAGCCTCTTGAGAATTATCGTCTCGGTCTGAATGAGCAGAGGATTGGCTGCTTTCCGCCGAAGTCGTACCGTTTGTGTCGGCTTCTTCTACTGTGAACTCCTGATTATCCTGGGTATCGCCCACTATGCTCACTCATTTCTTCAATAACGTACCTGAATATTGTAATAGGAAGTCCGAAATACAGTCAGACTATTCAAGATCTATTGAACGTCGAAGAATCCGTAATTGCTGAGGTAGTTTTTGCCCTTAGTCATGTCATACTGCACCAAACGGTAATCATGGAGCATCTGCTTTGCCTCTTTTGAGAGGTTCTTGCTTGTCACGTGATTGCCTTCGGCATCTAGGTAAACGGTACTACCATCACCCCATGAGGCATTAGAGCTAACCAGACGGCTAATCGCTGGAATTTGCGTTTGCGCTTGTGTAAGCATTGCCAGATAGGGCGATACTTTGGCGTCGAGATGTTCAGCGGCTAGGGCCATGAAATAGTTTGATGATGTGTAGCTGGAAGTCTGTGAATCGAGTTTGGTGCCAGCGGACACGGAAGCCTGATTCGACCAGATGAAGTAATCAGTTTCATGCAGCGGAATTGCATTGTTTTCGTCGGCTGCTGCAGTATTGTAAACGCCGGGTAGATGATCGCCGTAGAAGATAACAGTGATTGGCTTATCCGTCGAATTAAGCTGATTCAAAAAGTCTTCAGTAGCCTGATCCGTGATATCAACACCTTTGGCATAACTGTCGATATCCCATTTTTCATCATCGGAAAGTTCAGAAACATCGGCTTCTCTGAACTGATTGTCAGGATAATAGTCATCATACGGTGTGTGATTTTGCATAGTGACCAACTGAATGAATTGTGCGTGGTCGCTGTTGCCGAGCGCATCAAGGACATTTTGGTATGAGGCAGCATCGCTCACATAAGGTGAGGTTCCGAGGTGATCTTGATGTGTGATTTCTGGTTTGCTGTCCAACGTATACAGTTTGCTGAAACCGAATTTCTTGTAGTCGCTATCACGCAAATACATGTGCTTGTAGAAAGGATGGAATGCCACAGAACCATTTTTGCCGTATACGCTATTCCAAATTTGATTGAATGTGTATGGTGACTTTTGATGTGGAACCAGCTCTTGGTAGGGGGATTGCATGGAATTATCGAACAATGCCAGACTGAGTCCGGTTAAGGCCTGATGTTCGATATTCGCGGTGCCTCCACTGATGCTTGGAGAAAGCATCAAACCAGCGGTGGTCGTGTTTTTCAACGCGCGAATATTGGGCATCGGGTCTTCGGTAAATGTAATACCCGGCACTCGCGTTGGATCGGAGAACGATTCTGAAAGAATCATGATCACGGTGTTATCAGTGAGTTTATTGGCGCGGGATTCGTTGGTGATTTTTGCGCTCTTCTTATAGCGTTTGGCCAGCGCTGCCATGGTTTCTTCACTGTAATCTTCGGGCTTATCCATGGTTTTGGTATGGGCTAATCGCAGAAAATTCATGGTCGGTCCGTTGCCGGTGGCATCGGCCACCGTGCTCCACGGTTTGGGGTTATCTCCTAAGCTCTTGGCCCAGTTATAGGACCATGAATCATTGATTCCCAGATTCCATGTGAACGACCATAACAAGGTAACGCTGAGCACTGCGGCGATGATGCGAATGCAGTTGCCAATGATAGTTTTTACGTTGCGAAATGGACGCCACCAATGGCAAGGAATCACGCAACGGCGACCGTCGATGAGTTGCAGAGCCAAGCAAATAATGGTCAGCCAAATGAGCATGGTGATGGTTCCGTTGACCAAAGACTGTCTGTTCTTGGGAATGAATGACGTAATTTCTCCGCCATTGCCGCTGGAGAAAAATCCCAGATCAGAAGGGATAACCGGCTCATTGCGAAGAGAAACCTTGATGCTGTTCGCCACGGCGAATACAGACATGACAATGGAGAATATGGCGGTCGCCACCCAGAAGCGATTTAGCACGAACACCAGTGCGAGGTGCACCATGCCCAACACTAGGAAGTTGAGCAGCCATATATACTTTTGTTCCATCCACATCTGGGATACGAACTTGGTGAGTTGGCCGGGAATGCTGTCAAAGAGTTTAGTATTGGCGTCTATGGCATCCGGGTCAGCATAGGTGGGCTCTTTGTACATTCCCCACTGAATGAACAGCACTGCTGCGGAGTCGATGAGTGCCAGTACCACTACGTACAACGTATAGGGGCATTTGGGCCGCTTTTTTAGCAGGGCATACAGGAGAGATACGGCTTTGGCCAGCGTGGACATAGGCCTTGAGGCCATTAGTAAGCTGAAATTCAACGCGAAAGGCAGCGGTAATTTGCTGTTCTGCTGGTCGCCATCCTGGTTTGAGGGAACAGCTGGGACTCCGGTTTTCTCCAAGTCTGTGCCAGTTTCTGGCGCTGAGGGCTCCTGGTCGTTTTGGATGTCGTCCACTCTGCTCGCTCATTTCTATAAACAACGTACTTGCGCATTGTAATAAAAAGCCCGGGATAAAGTCATTCAAGATACACTGGGCGGATGATGTTGGGGTGCACGCTTGCGGTAGACTGTGGACGACTAACAGGAAGGTGGGATGGCATGAAACGTGTGGCGCATGTGTTAAAGGGGTCTTCCTGTAATATCGCGATTTTTCTGGTGTTGTTCACACTGCAGGCCTGCATGTTCGTTGTTCAGGTCGGTCCTCTTACCATTCCAGATCCCGACATGCATCCGTTGTCTACGTATGCGTTGGCTACCGGTCAATCGTTGAATCCTCCCGTAAAGGGCAAGGACAAACATGGTAATGCCATAAAAAAGCAGTACCTCAAGGGTGATGATCGCTTGCTGATGATTCCCGGTGCCGGGAATATATTGGTTTTCGATGCATTGGAGCGAGCTTGGCGTGGTGATTCGTTGCAAGACGGGCAGCGATCCGCTGATATTATGCCAGCTAGTCAGATTGTTGTTCCGAATGAGACACGATCCAACCGGTCCAACGCATATTTCCCGCTTGATTATCTGCCTCAGGCCATTGGCATGAAAATAGCCATGCTGGTGAACCTGTCGCCATATGCGCAGTGGCAGGCGGCGCGAATATCCAACAGCATACTGTATGCGATTATGGGATGCTTTGCTATTGCACTGTTGCCGCGTTGGAAATCGCTGATGGCGTTGCTATTAGTTATTCCACCGGTGGCGTTTGTGGCATCGAGTCTGATGATTGACGGCATGATTGTGGCGCTTTCGGCCTGTATGGTGGCGGCCATCGCTACGATTGCAGGGAACAAACATGTGATTTCTCTGCCATGCACTGTGGCATTGGGAGTGCTGGCATGGGCTCTGGCATGTGAGAAGCTGTCCTATGCGTTTGTGGCGGGTGCCGCGCTATTCCTGCCATCTGCGGTAATGACTGTGCGGCGCAAAGTGGAATTTGTTGGCGTTGCGGCGGTGCTGATGGGGGTGTTGTACCTTCCCTGGAGCGTGCTGTTTAGTAGTTCGTTGGCGCAAGTGAATGTATCGCATAACATGAGCGTTGCGCTGTCCCATCCGATACTCACCATCGGCAAGATAGTTCGTTCCATGATATTTCTTGGGACTTATCACCTCACTCAGCTTCCAGTCTGGTATACCGTGATGTCGGTTGTGCTTGTACTGGTTTGGCTTGCGGCGTTGGTGTATACGGTGAAGACAACTGGGGCTGTTCGTATGGCACCGTCCGCATGGGTGGGAAAGTATCGGTTCCTGATCTTGGCCCTAGTGATTGCAGCTGCTGAGATAGCAGCGTTCGTGCTCTTTGTGGGAATGACTTGGAATGACTTGGAATCGATGAGTCGATTCGGAGTGTTCCAAGGAATACAGGGACGGTATGTGCTCCCGGTGTTGCCAGTATTCCTGCTGGGACTAGTCATAGTTGACGATAGGAAGGTAAGCCAGCGCGCCCTAGCTTGCTGATGATAAGGGTTTGCTGGCTCGGCTATTGCTCTACTTCATCGAGTGGATGCGGTTATCGTATACGACATTTTCGCAGGAGCGAATCGTGGCAAGTACCGCGCATTTCAGGCGTTCGCCGATGCTCAGCTTGCTGATCAGGGCGCGCATGGTGGCCACGTCATCGAGATGGTTCTGCCAGTCGCTGTCATGTAGTTCTTCGGAGCCGAGCGCCTTGAGGCCTTTGCCTTCATCGCGCACGCTGGCGGTCAGGCCGAAGTAGTTCCGGCACGGGGTGATGCCCTGTTCCAGAGTGAACTGGAAGTTCTCGGCTGCGGAAAGTACGTTGTCGTGCCAGAATGCGGCGGTTCGCTTCGAGTGCGTCACCGAGTCGGGCTCCTGAAGCCAGTAGTAGAGCACGCAATCGATGTCGGCCACTTTGCCCATGCGGGCGTACAGGGGGCCTGCCATGCGGATATCCTGCGCGTAATGGCCCTCGGGGAACCGCAGGCCGTCCCACAGCTCGCGCCTGTACAGGCGGCACCAGTTCGCCTCGTTGAAGTAGCGGGCCTCGGTGTTGCGGCCGAGCTTGCTGCCGAGCAGTCGCAGGCTTTTGCAGAACACGGTCTGGTAGGCGGCGAGCGGGTGCTCGAACACAGTGATTTTGCCGGGCGCCTGCGCGCCCGTCTCGGCCTCTTTGGACACCTCGCCCAGCTGGGAGACGCCGAACTGACGCCAGCGTGCCTTGCTCATATCCGCGCCGGTGTTTTGCAACGCGTGCAGCAGGTATTCGATATTGCGGCGGTCGAGGATGTCGTCGTTGTCGGAGAACGCGATGTACTCACCATGCGCGGCATCGAGGCCGGTGTTCTGGGCCTTGGCGATGCCACCGTTTTCCTGATGGATCACGGTGATGCGGCTGTCCTGCGCCGCATACTCATCGCAGATGTCCGGGCTGGAATCCTTGGCCCCATCGTCCACCAGAATCACCTCGAGGTTCGTATACGACTGCTGCAGAATGGAGTCCACGCAGTAGCGCAGGTAGTCTTCGGCGTTGTATACCGGCACGATTACGGAAATGAGGGGAGTGGCGTTGATTGGCAAGACTTGTGCTTCCTCTTTGTATATGCGGACGTATCCAGTATGGCACGTTTCCTAGCCGAGCTGCGCAACGTTTAATGGGGTACTTTTGCTCGAGGATGTTTGATTATTGACGATAAAGACACCTGTGGAAGTCAATTCAGACTCAAGGCATCGAGAATGAGGTAGAGGCAATTCGCAAATTCGGGTACACCGCTTTTCCGGAGCATGTCTGCGTAGTCTTCAGGCGTTTGTGGATATCGTTTATAGCTCAGCAGTGCCGTGTGACAAACTCTTGCTACTCTTCCTGGATCGAGATCCAATACATCGAGGAAGAAATCATCGGGTCTCTTTACTTCGATGCGAAGAGGCTGTGTCGAAGTTTCAGGAAAATCTTTCGTGTTGAAGGTGACCAAGGTTTGTGCGGGTGAATAATCTGCTGCTGCAAGTATGTGCCGGTCTTTTCGTCGCATGTCATATTTTTGATGAGGCTTTCGTAACCAGTGACTAGAGCCTCTGGGAATGCGGCAGTCATCGCATTGACACGTTGCGCCGAACGCTCTTCTCCTATGCGTAATTGGAGGTTTCTCCTCAGCTCATCAAGTATCTGTTGTGACCAGTATGGGGCATAGAGGTGTTCCTCGGCGAGGCGGAGGATCAAATCGTTGACGAGCTCGCCGAAGAGCCATAAATCTGTGTGGAATGAAATATGTGACAATCCAGCATTGAGTTTTAGCTCGTAATTTTGGTATGACTCGTCTCATCGGTAGGATAATGACGAATCAAATGTTGCGCTTGAAAGCTTATTGCTGGAAGGATTGTCTGCACATGGCATCTTCTGTTGAGTATCCCGATCTCGTTATCGTTGGCGCGGGCCTGTTTGGCCTGACGGTGGCGCAGCAGGCGGTGGAGCACACCGGCGCTCGCGTGCACATCATCGACGTGCGCGACCACATCGGCGGCAACGCGTACTCGTATATCGATGAGGAGACGGGTGCGGAGATCCACAAGTACGGCGCTCATCTGTTCCACACCTCCAACAAGCGCGTGTGGGATTACGTGAACCGCTTCACGAGCTTCACCAACTACGTGCACCGCGTGTACGCCACGCACGACGGCGAGGTCTACCCGCTGCCCATCAACCTGGGCACCATCAACCAGTTCTTCCACGCGCACTACACGCCGGCCGAGGCGCAGAAGCTCATCGCCGATCAGGCGGGCGAGCTGGCCGGCACCGACCCGCAGAACCTCAACGACAAGGGCATCCAGCTGATCGGCCGCCCGCTGTACGAGGCGTTCATCAAGAACTACACCGGCAAGCAGTGGCAGACCGACCCCTCCGAGCTGCCGGCCGCCATCATCAAACGCTTGCCCGTGCGCTTCAACTACGACAATCGCTACTTCAGGGACACGTGGGAGGGCCTGCCCGCGGACGGCTACACCAAGTGGATGGAGCGCATGATCGACGACCCGCGCGTCACCGTGGAGCTGGGCGTGGACTTCTTTGACGAGTCCCAGCCGTACAACAAGACCGCGCTCAAGGCCGCGGGCGTGCCGGTGGTGTACACGGGTCCGGTGGACCGCTATTTCGACTACGAGCTGGGCGACCTCAAGTGGCGCACGGTGGACTTCAAGGAGGTCCGCTACGACGAGGGCGACCACTTCGGATGCCCGGTGATGAACTTCTCCGACGCGGACGTGCCCTACACCCGAGCCATCGAGTTCAAGAACTTCAACCCGGAGCGCCACGACTCCCAGAACCCGGACAAGACCGTGGTGTGGGAGGAATACAGCCGCTTCGCCGAGCGCGGCGACGAGCCGTACTACCCGGTGAACACCGACGCGGACAAGGCGCTGTACGCCCAGTACGAGGCCAAGGCCAAGGCCGAGCCGAACACCGTGTTCGGCGGCCGCCTCGGCACTTACAAGTACTACGACATGCACAACGTGATTGACACCGCCCTCACCGCTTACGAGGAGCGGGTCGCGCCGCTGCTGGCCAAGTAACAGCCGATTGCGCGATTGCGCAACGAATCCAACCCCAAGTCCGAAGCCGTCATGATTATGCCAACGATAATCATGATGGCTTCGGACTTGTTGATTCTTTGGGGTGACTACAAATCGCTGACGGCGATGTGCGCTTTGAGGTAGTCGTCTATGGCGAATACGCCTGAGGTGTCTCCGGCGCGAATCTGGGCGGAGATGGAGTCATATTCAACGGTGCCTCCGGTTTGCAGATCGGTAACGTCTTCAGCATCGTCCGCCGAAATGGAGGGCGGGTCGGAGGCGGCGACAAATGCCCATCGTGTGGCCCGCATCTGCACGGGGGTGTTGCCGGCCTGATATTTCTGGATGAGGCTGGTACCTATGTCTCCGGCGTTGCTGGAATCCGAGACTTGGAACGTGCATAGCGCATATTTCGGATGTTCTCGGTCGGTGACGGTGATGGTGCTGCCGTCCACCGAGGTGGTGATTTTGTTGTGCCACGAGTAGGGCAAGGTGACGCGATACGAATCAGATTCCACGGTGAGCGACTTTTTGACTGCGTCGCTGTACTGCCAGACGATATTAATGACGTTGCCGCTGCGCTTCTGATAACAGTCATAATCTCCCAGCGACGTCACAGTCCACGAGTCGCTGAGATCTGCGGTGTCCGCAATATCCAGTTCATCGGCCATGCAGGAGCGCTGTGACGAGCCATCCATACCGCCCTCGGTGGCGTGCATCCACACTTTGCTGTGATCTGTAGACCTCTTCCAGGAGAATGCCTCGGGATCGGGCGCATTGTGCGGTGCGCAATCCAGCCATGCTTCGTCAAGCTCCCCGTCCAGGTCACTGGGGCCGGAGTAGGCGTCTGTCCAGTCGCCCTGGGTTGGGTCATCAACAACAGTCTTCTGCTGATTGGAATCCGTGTTGCTGTTGCTCTTGGGAGTCTGCGAGGATTGCTGCTTTTTTGGTTCAGTGGTCGGCGCAGATTGGGGCGTCCCGCAAGAAGCGAGTAGCGCAATCAGCGGTACGAGAAGCACCATGGCAAAACGACGATGTCTCATATCACAAGTCTAACTGTGTAGGAGTTCGATTGCTAGGGGCTGTAGAAAGGGGATGTCGTATTCTCGCGCGTCTTTCGTTACGATTGTCACTGGGGATAGAATGAAAGTCATGCCTCATCGCGAGGCGTGCGCAAGCTGAAGGAGCAGAGGCTATGACTGATTCCAACACCAATCCTTATGCCGGTTCGGGGCAGTCGCCGTGGCAGCCCGAGCAGGCTCCGGCGCCTTCATCTGAATCCGATTCGGGTGCTGCAAATCCATCCGGCGAGGCTGGATCCCAGCAGCCCAATAATACTTATCCTGGTGGCGGTTCCGTGCCTCCGCAGACACCGTACAATCCGTACGCTCAAGGCGGAACGCCGTATGGGCAGCAGTACAATCCGAACTACAGCCAGCCCTATGCCCAGCAGTATGGCTACATGCCCCCAGCGGCCAATCAGCAGTGCAACGGGTTTGCCATTGCGGGCTTTGTCTGCTCGTTCTTTACCTCAATCATCGGTTTGATTTTCAGCATCATCGGCTTGAACCAGATCAAACGGCAGGGCGGCAAAGGCAAAGGCTTGGCCATTGCGGGCATCATCATCAGCGTGGCAAAGCTGGGCATCTATCTGCTGCTGATTGTGATGATTATCGTCGGTCTCTTTTCGGGTATGGTCGATGCCGTGACGAATGATTTGCGGTCGGATTATTCATACAGCAGATACGACGACATGGACGATCAGTATGATTCGTACTATTATGACGGCCAGTACGACTACGACGATTCTGGCGATATCGATATCGATGATTTGGATCGTGCGCTTGAGCAGCTGAATGGCGTGTCGGAATGGTCCTCTGCTTTTACCGTCTACTCTCCAGCGGTTTCCATCAGCGAATGAATAGGTGATGAGATTCCTGCGGCGTGGCATTGACCGGCCGTGGGAGGAATAGTCATTGCCGGGCGCGGGCTGGGCGTAGTCTTGGAGTCATGAGACTCGCACGTTTTTCTTTGAATGATTCGCCGCGCTACGCCTTCGTGCAGAAGGACGAAACGGACGGCAAGGACTACCTCATCGAGCTGGACGGTCATCCGCTGGCCGGCGACCAAGTCGCTCCTACCGGTAATCGTTACCCGGTTGATGGCGATGGCATCCGCCTGCTTTCTCCAGTGATTCCTTCCAAGGTCTACGGTCTGGCCAAGAACTATGAGGCGCACGCCCAGTTCATGCACGAGGCCGGCCATTCGGAAATCGCCCATGCGCCTGAGAACATGGTGATTTTCACAAAGCCGTCCACCTCGGTGATTGGTCCCGATGATCCGATCGTGTACCCGGCCTGCTCCAAGGACATGAACTTCGAGCCTGAAGTGGCCGTGGTGATGGGTCGTATTGCCAAGAACGTATCCGTTGAGAACGCAATGGATTACGTGCTCGGCTTCACCTGCGTGAACGACGTGACGCTGCGCGACCTGCAGGGCATCGATCCCACATGGACGCGAGCCAAGGGATTCGATACCTCCTGCCCGCTCGGCCCGTGGATTGTGATGCGTGATGACCTGAATTGGAAGGACGCCGAGATTTCGTTCACGCTGAACGGCGAGGACGTGCCGATGGCATCCGGTACTACCGCAAACCTGATTCACGGCATCCCTGAGCAGATCGCCGCAATCTCCAGCTTCTCCACACTGCTGCCCGGCGACGTAATCATGACCGGTACGCCGAATGCTTCCGGTCATCTTGATCCCGGTGACGAGACCATTGTGCACGTCGAGGGTATTGGCGATCTGCGCAACGTGATTGTGCGGGCGTAGGACTCAAAAACGCGCCTTACGCTCCCGGTAGAAGCGCGTGCAAGACGGTCATCACCGCCAAGCTGATGATGGCCGTCACTGTTAATGAGAAGCCGGCGAGCTTGGCATTGCCGGTCAACGAATCGATGAACTTGGTCGAGAAAATCGTGATTGGGGCAAAGGAGCCCAGCACGATGATTTCGCGGATTCTCATGTCAAACGGCAGCAGGAACCATGCCGCTACGGCGATAATTGCGCCGAACGCCATACGCCAGGCGATTACCTTGCCCAGCTCCACCTTGTCTTTACGGTTGTCTGGAATCTCCATCATGAGTCCGATCATCGCCATGGCGCAGAAGGCGTTCGCGTTGGCGAACGGCGTGATGAGGGTGACGATAGGCTGCGGAATCGTGATGTGCAGGAACATGAACACCAGCATCAGCATGTAGATGTCGAACGAAATCGAACTCAGAAAATCACGGGCAATGTTGCGCAGGCGCAGGATAAGCGGCAGCGATTTGAAGTTCTCGTCCATATGCAGCAGCGTGCGCGTGATGGTCAGTGAACCTGCCGTGGCCACGGTGGCGTTGCCGATATCGAGCATGATGATCGGCAAGCCAGCGGATGCGCCCATAAAGGTCTGCACCACCGGCAGACAGAACGCGCCGAGATTCAGTCCCGAGGCGTTGAGCATTTGGAAGGCGCGGTAGTTCTTCTCGTCGCCACGCGATCCGATATACACGATGAACAGCGGAATCGCGCAGGCGAAGAAGCCGAACAGCACAATCCACAGCATGTGCATATCGTGCTTGTTAGTGGCGAACGACAGGATAATCGCGCACGGCAGCGTGAGGTTGAACACCAGTCCTTGAACAACCCTGTAATCGCGTTCGTCGAAAATATGGACGTGCTTGAGTGCGTAGGCGCCGATAATAACGAGCAGTAGCGAACCGGCTTGGAAAATCATGTTCTTCTCTTATCCCACAACGCGCTAGCCGCAGTAGTCGGGGAGCGGTTCAAGCGCACAACAAACCGAGTGCGAGTATAGGAGTGTCGCGGGGCATATTTCGCCTCCCGGCGCATATTGTGGACGCCCGTCTAGGCTTGCTCCCGCTGGTGAGAGCTGTCCGCGGAAGCGGACTGAGAGTGGTCAACCCCAAAACAGACCAATTTCAACCATTTCTGGCGCCGTCTCTAACCTTCCTCACTCGAAAACCTGCGCGGGTTCCAAAACTTGAGTCACTTACACTCAACTTTTGGGAATAGAATAGGCGTCAGGTCGGTTGAGCATATCAGATAACGACACATTGCGGTCTGCTACGGCGCTCGCAGAGCGTGCGAAACCTCAAGACGAGACGCAGCGGAACGCATGACATGGAGGAATACGATATGGAACAGAAGTTCACCACTATGGCCCAAGAAGCCGTCGGCGACGCGATTCAGAGTGCGTCCGCCGCAGGAAACGCGCAGGTCGAGACCCTGCACGTCATGGATGCGTTGCTGCGTCAGGAAAACGGCGTGGTGCGCTCCCTCATCGAGGCCGCGGGCGGAGACCCACAGGCCATCGGCGCTGCCGTGCGTAACGCTTTGGTCGCGCTGCCGAGTGCGTCCGGCTCCAGCACTTCGCAGCCGCAGGCCAGCCGTCAGCTGACCGCAGCCATCGCCCAGGCCGAGAAGGAAATGCAGCAGATGGGCGACGAATACGTCTCCACCGAGCACCTGCTCATCGGCATCGCGGCCAGCAAGCCGAACCAGTCGGCTGAAATCCTGGAGAAAAACGGCGTCACCGCCGCTTCCCTGCGTAAGGCTGTGCCCGGCGTGCGCGGCGGCGCGAAAGTCACCAGCCCTGACGCGGAAGGCTCGTACAAAGCTTTGGAGAAGTACTCTACCGACCTGACGGCCGCCGCCAAGGAAGGCAAGCTCGACCCGGTCATCGGCCGTGACCAGGAGATTCGCCGTGTGATTCAGATCCTGAGCCGCCGTACCAAGAACAACCCTGTGCTGATCGGTGAGCCTGGCGTCGGCAAGACCGCCGTCGTGGAGGGCTTGGCCCAGCGTATCGTGGCGGGCGACGTGCCCACCACCCTGCAGGGCAAGAAGCTCATCTCCCTTGACCTGGGCTCCATGGTGGCCGGCTCGAAGTACCGTGGTGAGTTTGAGGAGCGCCTGAAGAGCGTGCTCAACGAAATCAAGAACGCGGACGGCCAGATCATCACCTTCATCGACGAGATCCATACCATCGTCGGCGCGGGTGCGGCCGAAGGCTCCATGGATGCCGGCAATATGCTCAAGCCCATGCTGGCCCGCGGCGAGCTGCGGCTGATCGGCGCGACCACGCTGGACGAGTACCGCGAGAACATCGAGAAGGATCCGGCGCTGGAGCGTCGTTTCCAGCAGGTGTTCGTGGGCGAGCCTTCCGTGGAAGACACCATCGCCATTCTGCGTGGCCTGAAGCAGCGTTACGAGGCTCACCATAAGGTAACAATCGGCGATGACGCGTTGGTTGCCGCCGCAACCCTGTCGAACCGCTACATTTCGGGTCGTCAGCTGCCGGACAAGGCCATCGATCTGGTTGATGAGGCGGCTGCCCACCTGCGTATGGAGCTCGACTCCTCGCCTGAGGAAATCGATGAGCTGCAGCGCAAGGTGACCCGTCTTGAGATGGAGGAAATGCAGCTCAAGAAGGCCGAGGATCCCGCGTCCAAGGAGCGTCTGGGCAAGCTGCAAGCCGAACTCGCGGACACCCGTGAGAAGCTCAGCGGCCTCAAGGCGCGTTGGGATGCGGAACAGGCCGGCCATAACAAGGTCGGTGACCTGCGTGCCAAGCTCGATGACCTGCGTGTGCAGGCGGATAAGTTCACTCGTGAGGGGAATCTGGCTGAGGCCTCGAAGATTCTGTACGGAGAGATTCCGGCTATTCAGAAGGAGCTCGCCGCTGCGGAAAGCGCGGATGCCGAATCTGCTGATGCGGGTGCCGAGAATCCGGGTGATGAGCCGATGGTTCCGGACCGCGTGGATGCCGACTCGGTGGCTGAAATCGTCTCCGACTGGACCGGCATTCCCGTTGGCCGCCTGATGCAGGGCGAAAACGAGAAGCTGCTGCACATGGAGGACTACCTCGGCAAGCGCGTGATCGGCCAGAAGGAAGCCATCGCCGCCGTGTCCGACGCGGTGCGTCGTTCGCGTGCCGGTATCTCCGACCCGAACCGTCCGACCGGATCGTTCCTGTTCCTTGGTCCCACCGGTGTGGGTAAGACCGAGCTGGCCAAGGCGCTCGCCGACTTCCTGTTCGACGACGAGAAGGCCATGGTCCGCATCGACATGTCCGAATACATGGAGAAGGCTTCGGTCTCGCGCCTGATCGGCGCGGCTCCGGGCTACGTGGGTTACGAGCAGGGCGGTCAGCTGACCGAAGCCGTGCGCCGTCGCCCGTACTCCGTGGTGCTGTTCGATGAGGTCGAAAAGGCCAATCCGGAGATCTTCGACGTGCTGCTGCAGGTACTCGATGATGGCCGCCTGACCGATGGTCAGGGCAGGACCGTGGACTTCAAGAACACGATCCTGATCATGACCTCCAACTTGGGCTCGCAGTTCCTCGTGAACGAGGACATGGACGCCGACGCCAAGAAAAAGGCCGTGATGGATGCGGTCCACATGAACTTCAAGCCGGAGTTCCTGAACCGTTTGGACGATATTGTCATGTTCCACCCGCTCACGCGCGAGGAGCTTGGCGGCATCGTGGATATCCAGGTCAAGGGCGTGGCCCAGCGCCTGACCGACCGTCGCATCACGCTGGACGTCACCGATTCGGCTCGCGAGTGGCTGGCCAACACCGGCTACGACCCGGCCTATGGCGCTCGTCCGCTGCGTCGCTTGGTGCAGACCGAAGTTGGCGACCAGCTGGCCCGCATGTTGCTGGCCGGCAAGGTCCACGACGGCGACACCGTGCTCGTCGACCAGACCGGCGGCGAACACCTGGAGCTCTCCGCCTGGGCGAGTGACCAGATTGCCTCCGACGATCCGGACGTGAGCGTAGACAACGTCTCCGAAGACAAGTGACAATCACTGGCTCCCCTCTCCGAGGGGAGCTGTCAGCGAAGCTGACTGAAGGGAGTTCGGGCGGCTTCGCAACAGTGGTTTTTCTCTGCAAAATCTCTTAAACAGGTGGGGATGGTAGCGGTCATACCCACCTTTTCGTCTTTGTGGGTCTATCTCGATTTCGAGGGGCTGATTTGCCCTCTTTCGGAGGTCTACTTCCATTTCGAGGGGCTGCTCATCCATTGAACCGCAAGTATCAGTGGCTTTATGGCAACGCCATTCCGCCGTTTTGGGGCCTTATCTACTTGGCTGCCAGCCCCTTGAAACGGAAGTAGACCTCCCGCAACATCGAAATCAGCCCCTCGAAACGGAAGTATCTTCCCGGTCCGTCTCAATTGCGTTTCCCAAGAGTGGAAGAACCGTGATATCAAGGTGTTCACTGCTGCATATGGTAGGAAAGTGAGTGTTGGCGGACGAAGGGAGGGCTAGTGACCGGACGATTTGCGCCGACACCATCGGGACGCATGCATATCGGCAACGTGTATGCCATGCTGGCCGCATGGCTTTCGGCCCGCTCTCGTGGTGACCGCATGCTGATGCGCATCGAAGACGTGGATAAGCCGCGCGTGATTGCCGGTGCCGATCGGCTCATGCTGGATGATCTCCGTTGGCTGGGCCTTGACTGGGACGGCGAGCCGATATTCCAGTCCCAACGCACAGAACGCTACGAATATGCATTGGAGTGCTTGCGCTCGCGAGGCGTGCTATATCCCTGCTTCTGCTCGCGTGCCGATATCCGTGCGGCTTCCGCCCCCAACGAAGGCGACGGTTTCATGGTCTATCCCGGCACCTGCCGTCATTTGCTTCGCAATCATCCCGGCGAGGTGCATTCCCGACTAGCTCGCGGCGACCAGCACTCCGTTCGCATCGCCATGCCAGAACCGAGGGCAATGTCGGACGGCCCGTTTGCGAACCTATATACGTCATCGGAAGCGTCAACGCCCGTGCGTGGCGATGGAATTGCCGACTGTATTACAAGTTTTGATGATTGTGTTTACGGTCCACAGCATTACGATTTGCCTCATGAAGTGGGCGATTCGGTGATTCGCCGAGCTGATGGACTGTTCGGCTATCAGCTTGTTGTGGTTGTGGATGATTTGGATATGGGCGTTGACGACATCGTGCGTGGCCGTGATTTGCTACGCTCCACTGCATTGCAGATGTGGATTCGCCAATGCCTGCTGGCCGGAGGATTCCGGCCGGAGTGCGCGAGCGATGCACGAGTATCTGCCGAACACCCGAAGTATGTGCATTTGCCCCTCATCGACAACGCGGCCGGTCGGCGTTTAGCCAAGCGCGAACGCTCTCTGGATATGGGAGCCCTGCGAGCCCGTGGCGTGACCCCTGAACAAATCATTGGCTATTGTGCTTGGCTGTTACGTTTACAATCCGCTCCAATCCCTTGCAAACCCGCCGATCTGTTGGCCGATTTCAGTTGGGAGCCGCTGCGCGCCAATCACCCTGACCGTGCGTTGAAGCCGGATGATCCAACCACTCCACAATGGCTGGCAGAAGCGTTAAGCTAGAGGCAGCCCAACAGGAAGGATTCCAATGTCGTCGAAGCTCTGGAGAAACGTGGTGCTGGCCGGTGTGGCCGCCGCAGGTGCCGCAGTGTGGGCCGTGGCCCCGCGCACATTCAATGACAAGCGCCGCAATTTCGTACCCTCGATTCCCGAGGTCTGGTATGCGCATCGCGGTCTGCATGATGCCGGTTCCGGCTTGGTGAATGTTGCCGATATCGCGGACTACGCCGGTGACAATCCCGTCAGCGCCCAGTCCGATACCACGGGGCAATCCATCGCTGAAAACGACGATTATGTGGCACTCGCTCGTGCCATGGCCATCAAGGCGGGCTATGGCAGTGCGGATACAACTGGTCCGATTGCGCCTGAGAATTCCTTGGCTGCATTCGCTGCCGCGTGCGAGGCCGGCTATGGCATAGAACTTGACGTGCAACTTACGCTGGATGGCCAAGTGGTTGTGGTGCATGATGCTGATTTGCTGCGTGTGGCCGGAGATTCGCGGTTGATTGAGGACTTGACCTACGACGAGCTCACCCGCATCCCGCTGTTCCCGAACGGTAAGTCCGGCGATCTCAAGGCTGAGCCTCTGCCAGGTGCCGGCGAGAACCCGCCTCTGGTCGTCACGCCGTCCGCAGCCCCGGAAGGCTATTACCAGCATGTGCCGCTGTTCTCTGATGTTTTGGACGTGGTGGCCGGTCGTGCGCCGCTGATTGTGGAATACAAGTTCAGCAATAATCGTGCATGGGACGAGCGCAGCGAAGAGCTGATGGAAAAGGGTCATGCGTTGCTCGAGGCGTATGACGGGCCTTACGTGGTCGAGTCCTTCCACCCGGGTGCGGTGAACTGGTACAAGGAGCATCATCCTGAGGTGTGCCGTGGCCAGTTGAGCTGGCCGGCAAAGCTGGATAAGCATGGTGTGGCTGAATGGACTGCCGGACTGCTGGCGTTTAATTGGTTGTCTCGTCCTGATTTTGTGGCGTATGACTGGACTGGTGGTGCTTCGCCGCAGGTCAAGCTCGCTCGCTCGATGGGCGCCACGGCGGTTTCCTGGACCGTGCGTTCCAGTGAGGAGCTTGCTCAATGTGAGCCGTATTTCGACCGTCACATCTTCGAGGCGTTTGTACCCGACGAGGTGTGAGCAAGCAACTTGGCTCCCCCTGAGGGGAGCCAAGACAGTGATTATTTGTGATACGGTTCGCCGGCGTTGATTTTGTAGGCACGGTAGATTTGTTCCAGCAGAATCACGCGCATAAGCTGATGTGGAAACGTCATCTTCGAGAAGCTCAGCAGGAAATCGGCGCGACGTAGGATCGCATCATCGAGTCCGATCGACCCGCCGATAACCAGCTGAATATGACTGGTACCGCGCAATCCTAGGTCATTGATTTTCGCGGCCAGTTCTTCGCTGGAAAGCTGCTTGCCATTAATGGCAAGGGCAATGACGAATGCGCCGTCCTTCAGATGTTTGGCTATGCGCTCGCCTTCTTTGGCCTTGATTTGGCGATCCACGCCCTCGGAGGCATGATCGGGCGTCTTCTCGTCCGCGACTTCAATGATGTTGAGCTTGCAATAGCGCGAGAGTCGCTTGGAGTACTCGTCAATGGCATCGCGAAGGTAACGTTCCTTCACGCGTCCCGGCGCAATAATGTCGATCTGCATAAGGTCATTCCATAGATTTGGCTCCCGCTGGCGGGAGCTGGCGGCGTAGCCGACTGAGGGTGGTCAGTTTCCGATATCAACCACCCTCAGTCTCACTTCGTTCGACAGCTCCCGCCAGCGGGAGCCCAAAAATCAGTCAATCATGAGGAATTGATTAACGTGTGTGGAGACCGCCGTCCGAAGCCGAAGGCGCACTATGGTGCGTCGAGTGCTGAGGAAAGGCGGTATACGCTCCGTTAATCAATTACTCCGTAGAGGCGGTCGCCGGCGTCGCCGAGCCCCGGCACGATGTAGCACTTGTCGTTGAGCTTTTCGTCGACCGCGCACACCACGACCTTGAAGTCTATGGACGGGTCGATGTGCTCCTCAACGTACTTAATGCCCTCAGGAGCCGCGATGATGTTGATTGCGGTCACATCCTTGGCGCCGCGCTCGGCCAGATAATGCGTGGCGGCAACCAGCGTGCCGCCGGTGGCGAGCATCGGGTCGATCAGGAAGCACTGGCGGCCGGACAGGTCCTCCGGCAAGCGGTTTGCGTACGTGACCTGCTGGGTGGGGTGCTCCTCGTCGCGCTTCATGCCCAAGAAACCGACCTCGGCAGTAGGCATGAGGCGGGTCATTCCGTCGAGCATGCCCAGACCTGCGCGCAGCACCGGCACGATAATCGGACGTGGCTTGGCGAGCTTCTTGCCGGTCATCGGGGCGACCGGCGTCTCGATTGGTGCGGCCACGACGGACAGGTTGCGGGTGGCCTCATAGGCCTCAAGCATGACCAGTTCGGAGACGAGCTCGCGGAAAGTGGAGGAAGGGGTATTCTTGTCGCGCAAAACGGTGAGCTTGTGCTCAACCAGCGGATGATTCAAAACGTGAAGTTCCATATGCTCCAGCCTAGTCCAAGTTTCTCGACCCGCCGAACTGGAGTTTGCCCCCGGGGGGGCGGATTGCCTCGTGCGGGCCACGCGCATCCTGTTCCATGGGGTACATGTCCGATTGGATCGCAGTTTTGCGCCGTTGAGGGAGTCTCAGTGGTGCGGATTGTCCATTTATTCGCGATTTTGCTCCACTGAGATAGGTTCAGCGAGGTGTTTTCTAGAGCCGATCGCGGTTTTGCTTCGCTGAGTGGCTTTCAGCGCGGTGGTCTTTCGATTTAATCACGGTTTTGCCTCGCTCAGATCGCTCAGCGGAGCGATTTCATGGTTAACTCGTGGTTTTGCTTCGCTGAGTGGCTCTCGGTGGGGTGGTTCTTCGGTCTAATCGTGGTTTTGCTTCACTGAGATGGATTCCGCGGTCTGTGGAGGAGCAGGCGATGATTGATCGTGCGGGAACATTCCGTATCTTCTGGTCAATCGTGCTGCCTATGGCACGTCCGGCAATCGTGACTATCTCGATTCTGTCCTTCCAGGGCTCGTGGAATGAGCTGTCGCACTTCATTGTTTCGACTCAGTCTTCGGCGTTGACCACGTTGACCAAGGGTGTTGCCTCGTTGGCCAGTGGTCAGCTGTCCCAAGGTAACCAATACCCGGTCAAACTGGCGGCTGCCGTCATCATGACCATCCCCGTCGCCGTGCTGTTCTTCATCTTCCAGAAGCAAATCATGAACAGCTCGGAAGGCTCCGTCAAGGAATGACGGGTCTGCGCAACAATAACTATTCGCTTTTCAACAATCAACGGAGAACATATGAACAGCACTGAGCGTATCCGACAGCCATGGATGCACGACATGAAGCCTCTTGTTGTGGCGCCTGCCCAACTGTGGGAAACCGCAGACGGTACTGTGGACGCATCGCAGCAGCACGCGGGGGCGGCCAATATCGCCGGATTTTATGTGGGAGATACTCGTATCATCTCACGCATCATTCCGGTTGTGAACGGTGAGGCACCCACAGCGATCGCATGGAACTCTCCCCAAAAAGGAGTGGGTGTGTCTTCCATGGTGGCCCGCAATGTTGATGGCCCGACGGTGGATCCCTCGGTTCGTATCGCGGAGAATCGCACTCTGGAACCGGATGCCCTGCATGAGCGATATGTGTTGCGTAGCGTGATGACTGATCCGGTGACGCTTGATTTCTCAGTGAAATTGCGCTTTGACATGGCTTCGATGCAGGAGATCAAAGGTGGTGCGTCATCCTCTGCCGCAGCTAACGGCGAGGTTATTCTCTCCCGAGTGCCCGGTGATGCATGTTCCGCAGAGGTGGCGTACGGCGAGCTGAGTGCCACGGTAACCGCGGAGCCGCAGGATGGTAGTGGGGTGCCGTCAATCACCCTTGATGGTCTTGATTGCGTGATCTCCTGGCAGGTTACGATTCCTGCTCGCGCGGAGACTTCAGTCGGTCTGCATATTGCGGTGAGCTCGCCGCGCAATGCCGTTATCGCGGCGAATGCCGATTGCCCGTGGGCCGATGTTCAGGTGGAGGCCGCCGATAATCGTGTCTCCAATTGGGTGAATACCTCTTTGAGGGATCTCGATGGTTTGCGGATGTCGATTCCGGCTTTGCCGGACGATGAGTTTTTGGCGGCCGGTGCACCGTGGTTCTTCACCCTGTTCGGTCGTGATTCCCTATGGGCTGCACGTTTCATGTTGCCGCTGACGACTCGTACCGCGATGGGCGCACTGCGCACTCTGGCGCACTTCCAAGCTACTGAATCCGATATTCAGACCAATGCTGATCCCGGCAAAATCATGCATGAACTGCGTGCTGAGCCGTTGGTGCAGACCGGTGCATTTAATGACGGCACCAGCTTGCCTCCGCTGTACTACGGCACAATCGATGCCACCGAGCTGTGGATTATTCTGCTTGCTGAGGCCTTGCGCTGGGGTGCGCCTGAGCAGGAGATTGAGGCGTTGCTGCCGAACCTTGAGGCCGCACTTGCCTGGCTGCGTGATTGGGGCGATTGCGATGGTGATGGATTCTTGGAATACATCGATCGCACTGGCCACGGTCTGAGCAATCAGGGCTGGAAGGACTCGGGAGACTCCGTGCGCTGGAACGATGGGCGCATTGCTGACGGCCCAATCGCCTTGTGCGAGGTGCAGGGATATGCCTATCAGGCGGCCATACTCGGCGCGGATGTGCTGGAGAAATTCGGGCGTCCTGGAGCTGAGGATTGGCGCGCATGGGCCAAGCGGCTGAAGACCCGGTTTAACGAGGTTTTCTGGGTTGATGACGGCAATGGCCGCTATCCGGCGATTGCGCTGGATCGAGACAAGAAGCCGGTTGATTCCTTGACCAGCAATATTGGGCATCTGCTTGGCACGGGCATTCTTGATGAACAGGGTGTGCGCGATGTGGTGGCCCGCTTGGTTGGCGATGACATGCTCAGCGGCTATGGCGTGCGTACCATGAGCACACTGGCTGGTGGGTACTGGCCTGAGAGCTATCATTGCGGATCGGTGTGGGCCCATGACAGTGCCATCGTGATGAATGGTCTTCGTGCAGAAGGTTATGAGGCGGAGGCACTGCGCGTGGCTGATGGACTGGTTCGCGCTGCCGATGCTTTCGACTACCAGATTCCGGAATTGTACTCAGGTGATTCGGGGGAGAACAGTCCCTCTCCGTATCCTGCGGCTTGCCATCCGCAGGCGTGGTCGGCGGCCTCTTCCGTATCGGTGCTGTCGTTGTTGCTTGGGCTGGAGCCCTGTTCTACGGAGCCGACTCCATCCGAGTCTCCTTTGGCTCGAGGATTGCGGCTGAATCGGAACTGAAATGGAGCATTATTCGGCGGGATTGGGGGTTATGCCGTTGCGCGCCGACCTTAGTGGGGCGAACCGTTGACTCAGTCGTGGTTTTGCCCCGCTGAGACGGGCTCAGTGGGGTGGTCTTTCGGTTTAATCGCCGTTTTGCCCCGCTTAGTGGTTGTTAGTGTGGCAATCCGTCGGTTAACTCGCAATTTTGCTTCACTGAGTCGAGCTCAGTGTGGCAATACTTCGGTTTAATCGCAGTTTTACCTCGCTTAGATTGCTTAGCGGAGCGATTTCATGGTTAACTCGTGGTTTTACGTCGCTGAGACGTGCTGAGCGGGGTGTTTCGGCGATTGGATCGCAGTGCTGTCCCGTTTTGGTTGCTAGCGGGGTGGCTCTTGGGTTTAATCGCGGTTTTGCCCCGCTGATGGCGCAAAGAATGATGGGGATGCTGTTGCAATTGCATGAAGGAGTGTCCCGAGTGATGGAAAGAAGAAAAGCGCCGAACCGCGAAAGCGCCTGTCGGCGCAAGGGCCGCTCGCGGCGGCAAAAAATGGAGCCCGGGGCTTAAACACGGTCCGACGCGGATATTCAGTATAGTTTGCGATGAGCCGTGGCGCGCCGGGGAAGGCCGATGTCAGCTGATGGCTGATGTTGAAGTGATGGATTGGGTCTCTCCCTCAGTCACGTGCATCGCCCGTGACTGCTCCCCCATCAGAGGGGGCTTCGTTGCAAAGCAATGCCGCCCCCTCTGATGGACACCTCGTCCTGCAATCAGAGCCTTCGGCCAATCCATTAGCTCGACTATCATTCTCGCCCGGCAACGCATCCTGCATTTCCCCTGCGGCTCGGCCCATCAGGGGAGATAAACAAGCTATTACTCCAGCCGTCCGCGGCGCCAGAGGTTAGCACCGTGCTGGAAGTCCTTGGTGGTGGAGAGCAGGCTGGCGGAGGTGTGCATGAGGCGTGCTGCCTTGGTGCGTGCGGTCTTCTCGTCAGCGGGTGAAGCAATGCCGCCATTAGCCGTTGCTCGCTCGACCATGCGCCGTGTCTCCACGCGCAAGCCCAATGCCACCACGTCGGTAAACGCGGCCGCACGCTCCAGCGCCACGGCGAAATCGCCCACAAACGCGCCGGAGAGAATCGAATCAGCCAGTCGCACGATGTCGTCTTCGGTGGGGGCCTGATCCACGCCGGCGATGGCGGACGCGGTGGTGGCCACCGGTTCACCCACGCGCCATAGGTGGGCAATCGAGTCGCGGTTCGTTCGCATCCATGTGCGCAGCATGTACAGCCGCCACAGCACACCGGGCAACGAATCGGGTTCGGCGTCACTCCATAGTTCGGCGATTTCATCCACGCCGACGGTCTCCACCAGCGTTAGCACGCGATGCACGACTTCCGGGTCCTCACTATGCCGCACGCGATCCAGCAGTGCTGCGGCAGACAGATGACTCATCTCGCTCAACGCTTGCGGATCCAATCCGCCAGCCAGGCCATCGGCTACGGCTGGGTCGAGCTGAGCAGGGCGGGCTGGACGGCTGGAGCCCATGCGAGCCGGGCCAAACGCTGCGCCCGCCGCGCGCAAAGAACCAAAACCGGGGCCCAGGCTGCCGGCGGTACCATTATGCGCGGCGTGGGCGGCTGCGGCGGCAGCCGAGGAATTGGAGGAATCGGGGAATGCGGGCCTAGTAGACAAGCGGTTGCACTTTCTGAATATCGATAATGGTTACGTCGGCGCAAAGCGGCTGATTAGCACTGTCCGAGTGATTAGGCGAGCTGCTGTGGCCAGCCGAACTGGCCTGTTCGGCAGAAGCCGAAATTTCAGCGCCAAGACCGGCAGCGTTGTTGCCGTCACCAGTCTTGCCCGTGGCATTTGAGCTGCCCGGCACCACGAACAACGCCACCGCCGTACCGGTCGGCATGAACGGTGTCTTGGCGATCAGGCGTTTGCTCAAAGCCGTCGAAGCGCACATCTTGCGCAGATGTTCAAACATACCGCCAATCACCGGCCGGTGCATACATATCGCTGTGGGCTGACGACGCTCCAGCGCAAAATCAATCTCACTGAGCAGACATTCCCATGCGACATCGGGGTCGGCGGCAAAGGCGTCTTCGGTGAGCGGGTCGAGATGAACCATGTCGCGCCCGGTCTGCCAGGCGAACATTTCCAGCGTCTCCTGGCAGCGCACCCACGGCGAGGTGGCCAGGCGGGTCGGATTGAAACAGGCGAGCTCACGGTTCAGCGCATACGCGGCAGACGCACCTTTCGGCGTAATCGGTCGGTTGGCGTCCGAACCTTTCCACAGCTTGCGGGCCTCGGCCTTGCTGTGGCGCACAATAATCACCGGCACGGCATCCAGCGCACCCTCCTGCACCCGGTCAACGAACAGCGCGAGGATGTCCTTATCGGTGGAATGGCTGAGTTTCTTGCGTGCCTCAGCCGGGGTGAGCCAAACAACCTCATCGATTTCGCCGATATCCGCCCGATGCACCGGGCCGAACGCGTGAGTGCGGCGCAGGTTGTCAATCGCACTGATTGGCGTGGCCATCCAGAACTGGACGTGCTTAGTGTCCACCGTGCGATCCTTGGTATGGCGTCGTTTGCTGCCTTCCTCGGACAGTGGATATTCGATATCGCCAAGATAGGGGCCAAGCTGCACAGGTAGGCCGGATTCCTCGCCGATTTCGCGAACCGCGGCATGACGGTGAGATTCGTTCGGATCGACTTTGCCTTTCGGCCAGCTCCAGTCGTCGTACTTCGGGCGATGCACCACGCAGAGTTCGATGTGATTGAGCACATTGTCGGCGGAAGCTGGGTCGTTCGCATCCTTGGCTGAAGAGCCGGCCGAATCGACGTGCGTCGCTTGTCCGATTATGCCGGTCAGGGGAGTGTCGGCCCCTGTTGAGGAGGGGGCTGCGTCTGATGCGCCGGAGGATGACGTAGCATCGTCTGCCGTATTCGTGGCATGCGCGGCGTTCGTGATGATCGTGCCATCGGTGGCGATGTTGGCATTCGCTGACGGAAACGATGCCTGCTCGGGCTCTACGTTGTCTTTCCATCGGTAGAGGATGCCGCCGGCGGCCTCCACGATTCGTCTCATGCTGTTCGTACCCATCTCTTGTATTGTAGGGCAATCGACTGCCGCTACGTAGTTTTGTTCTCTGAACGACGATGCCCGGCAACCTCATACAAGAGGAGCCGGGCATCATTAACCACTCTCAGTCAGCTTTCGCCAACGGGAGCATCGAGTGGAATCAGTTATGCGAGCTAGGGCGGCGCTGGTGCTTGCGAATCAGGTATTCCTGACTATCGACCAGCGGACGACCCTCGTCGTCCTTGGTGTGCAGCACATACGTGCCGTCAGGCTGCATATGCCAGCTCATGGTGGAATCAGCCATCTGCAGGTCCACGTAGCGAATGAGCTCGTCAATCTGCTCAGGAGCGGTGACACGCACCAGAGCCTCAACGCGCCGGTCAAGGTTGCGGTGCATGAGGTCGGCCGAGCCAATGTAGACCTCAGGGCCGGAAGCCGGGCCTTCGCCGATCTGCGGGCCGTCCGCATTGCAGAAAGCGTAGATGCGGGAGTGCTCCAGGAAGCGGCCAAGAATCGAACGCACGCGAATATTCTCGGACAGGCCGGGAACGCCGGGCTTCAGGGCGCAGATGCCGCGCTCTACGATGTCGATCTTCACACCGGCCTGCGAGGCACGGTACAAGGCGTCGATGGTCTTCTCATCCACGATGGAGTTGACCTTGATCTTGATCCACGCTTCCTTACCGGCGCGTGCGGCGTCCTCCTCGCGGCGGATGCGCTGAATCAGGCCGGTGCGCACGGTACGCGGGGCCACCAGCAGACGGTGGAAGCTGGACTTCGGCGCGTAACCGGAGAGCTGGTTGAACAGTCGGGTCAGATCCTGGCCGACCACCGGATCGCAGGTCAGCAGACCCAGATCGGTGTAGAGTCGCGCGGTCTTCGGATTGTAGTTGCCGGTGCCCACGTGGCAGTAGCGGCGCAGACCGTCGGCTTCCTGACGCACGACCTCGATGAGCTTGCAGTGGGTCTTAAGGCCCACGATGCCGTACACCACATGCACGCCGGCGCGTTCGAGCTTGCGAGCCCAGGCGATGTTGGCGTCCTCGTCGAAGCGGGCCTTGATCTCCACCAGAGCCAGCACCTGCTTGCCGGCATGGGCGGCGTCAATCAGAGCGTCGATGATCGGCGAGTTGGAGCTGGTGCGGTACAGGGTCTGCTTGATGGCCAGCACCTTCGGATCCGCGGCAGCCTGCGCAAGGAAGGCCTGCACGGAGGTGGAGAAGGAGTCATAGGGGTGATGCAGCAGGATGTCGCGCTCGCGGATGGCCGCGAAGATGTCCTGCGCACGGGAGGACTCGACCTCGGCGATTTGGCGGTTCGTGGTCGGCACGAACGGGCGGTTCTTCAGGTCGGGGCGATCCACGCCGCCGAGTTCGAAGAGCACTGTGAGGTCCAGCGGGCTGGGCAGACGGTACACCTCGTCCTGGCTCACACCGAGCTGGTCCGCGAGCAGCTGGGAAAGGAACGGGCTGGTGGTGTCTGTGATTTCCAGACGAATCGGCGGTCCGAAGCGGCGACGCAGCAGCTCCTTCTCCATGGCGTTGAGGAGGTTCTCGGCATCGTCCTCTTCCACGTCGATGTCTTCGTTACGGGTCACGCGGAAGGATCGGGCTTCCTTGATGATCATGCCGGGGAACAGGGATTCCAGATGTGCGGCGATGAGCTTTTCCATGGCGATGAAGCCATAGCGCTCGTCCTTGGATTCCTCGTCGGTCATGTCGTCCACGGGCACCAGTCGCGGCAGGTTGCCCGGGATCTTGACGCGGGCGAAGTGCGATTTGCCGGATGCCGGGTTCTCCACGATCACGGCGAGGTTGATGGAACCGCCGGAAATGTAGGGGAACGGGTGGGCCGGGTCCACGGCGAGCGGTGTCAGGACCGGGAACACCTGCTGGCGGTAGTAGCGCGAGAGTCGCTCCTGCTCGGCGGAGGTGAGCTTGTCCCACGTGAGCAGCACGATGTGCTCTTTTTCCAGCTCGGGCAGAATCGTGTCAATCGCGTAATGTGCGTGCTCATTCTGCAGACGATGCGCGGTTTCGCTGATGGCGCGCAGCTGCTGGCGCGGGCTCAGGCCGGCTGCGGACGGCACGGCGATGCCCGAGTCGATACGGCGCTTCAGGCCGGCGACGCGCACCATGAAGAACTCGTCAAGGTTCGAGGCGAAGATCGCGGCGAAGTTGGCGCGCTCGAGCAAGGGCATGTCTTCGTTCTCCGCGCATTCGAGCACGCGTTGGTTGAACTTCAGCCAGCTGAGCTCGCGGTCGAAGAAGCGGTCCTTGGGCAGCGGTGTCTCGCCTTCCTGGTCGACGCGGCGGTCGTTGTTGTCGTTCTCGGCAATATGCTCTGCGATCTGACTGCGCAGGATTGCCTTCGAGGGTGCGTCAAATATCTGTGCCATAACTTACATCGTAAGCTCTGGAGTGGCCGGAAAGCTACTGAACTCGCCAAAATTCAGCGGGTGTTCACGTTGGTTTGCGGGGAGTCGGTGGGGAGCTCCTGTCGGATGTTCGTTTATGTGAATGAGTCATGTTCAATTGAACATGTGGTAGTGGGGTTGGTGGCCGTCGCGACACGCCGTAAACTGCAGCGAACAGAACACAATCAAACATCGGACGGGTTTGAAACGAACGTTTTGATTCGTTTTTCCGGGTTTTCTTAGTTCAATTGAACACTTGTGATAAAAACAGCACAACTGCCGTCTTCAACTTGCAGGAAGCGGCAGGCGTGAATAGATTATGAGGTACAAGAACAACTGAACAGAGCAGAGCCCACAAATAGTGTATGGTCACGAGGACTGTTACGTTGGACGGGCATTGGAAAGACTTACCGTTGCAACGATGATGTTGTGCAGAGATTCTGCTTCAGTAGTTGAACTTGTAGAAAAGGCCCGCTCCGGCGGGCCTTTTCGTTTGTGTGTACAGTGGAGGTCATGACGGAAACACAGCGTGCGCCAGAGGGCTTGCTCTCCAAGCCCAGAATCAAGCCGGCCGAGGCGGGGGGCCATCGCCCGGTTTCCATTTCCGCGCGTTTGGGGCGTCTGCAATTCCATCATTCCGGTAAGTTTCGCGTGCTGCAGATTGCCGATATCCAAGACGGTGCCAAGGTATCCAAAGATACGGTGTCTCTGATCGAAGCCAGTCTTGATGCCACTCGCCCCGATGTAGTGATTTTTTCCGGCAACCAGATTGCCGGCTATGATCCGGCTTTTGCCAAGAGCTTCCGCAAACGCCGTTGGTGCGAAGAGGCGATTCCTGAGTCTGCATTGAGCCACACGCGCGAATTGGTGCGCAAGGCCATCGGCCAATTCACCGCTCCCTTGGCAACGCGGGGCATCCCGTGGGCGGTGACCTATGGCAACCATGATTTCCAGTGCGGTCTGAGCGATGCCGAGCTTGATGAGATCTACCGAGAGTTCCCCGGATGCATCAATCCGCCGAGCGATGCGCTGGCCAAGCAGACCATATATATGTGTCGCGAAGACGGCTCGCCTGAGACGCTCAATGGCGAAGACGCTGATGGGTCGGCTGATGCCTCGGCGAGTGGTTCCGCCGCGATGTACCCGTCTGCTGCTCCCGGCACCTTCGCATTGCCGGTGATGGATGTGGACTGCACGCGCAACGTACTTGGCCTGGTGCTGGTAAACTCCGGTGATTATGCGCATGGAGGCGGCTTCGGCTCACCTTCGCCAGAGACCTTGGCTTTCCTCAAGGCCTTGCCTGAGCGCATCGGGGCCAAATCAATGGTGTTCCAGCACATGCCGCTGCCGGAGTATTATCAGGTGCTCAGACCGGTGGCTGCCAACGCGGCTTTCGCCATGCAGGGCTATCGCGAGCACGCGGATACCTACTATGTATTGGACGAGGATTGCACCCAAGCCGGCGGGTATCTGGGGGAGGGCATCTCCTGCCCGGATGAGTCGGACGAGTTTGAGGCGCTGCGCGAGGGGTATATCGGTGTGGCGGCGGGCCATGACCATCGCAACGGATTCGTAGGTGAATATGAGGGGCTGCTATTGATGGCCACGCCTACCTGTGGTTTCAATACATACGGCCCGGCGCCGGCCAAGCGTGCCACACGGCTGATTGAATTCGATATTCGCCATCCCTATGATCCACGCACGCAATTGCTGGAATTCGGCGAATTGGTGGGTAAACCCAGTTCCAAGCGCGCCTACACGTATGCTGTGAACCAGGCCGCTCCGGGCGAGGGCGAGGGTGATGATTTGCTGCGTAAGCCGTCGCTGTGGAGCCAGCTGTCCGGCCTGTTTAGGTAGCGCATAACAAAACTGCCCCCGCTGGCGGGGCTGTCGACGGAGTCAACTGGGGGTGGTTTGAGCGGTGATGCTGACCACTCCCAGTCCGGCCATGCCGGACAGCCCCCGCCGGCGGGGGCAATGTATGTGATGACTAGCGAACTGCTTTGACCAGAGCCTCGGTGAGGTACTTGCCGGCAGCCATGACCAGCGGCGCGTAACGGCGGCCGGGGGCGGTACCCATGCGGCCGGTCGGGCCAGAAATCGAAATCGCGGCGATGACCTGGCCGGAAGCGTTGCGAATCGGCGCGGAAATCGAGCACACGCCCTCTTCGCGTTCGTTCACGGACTCAGACCAACCGCGCTTGCGCACTGCGGCCAGCTTGGTGGCGGTGAACTTGGCGTGGCGCAGTCCCTGGTGCAGGCGGTCAGAATCCTCCCAGGCCAGCAGAATCTGAGCGGCGGAGCCTGCTTCCATCGAAAGCATGGCGCCCACGGGGATGGAGTCACGCAAGCCGGAAGCGCGCTCGATGGCGGCGATGCAGACACGCTGGTCGCCCTGGCGGCGGTAGATTTGCGCGGATTCGCCGGTGCGGTCGAGCAGGGTCTGCAGAATCGGGCCAGCGGCAGTGAGCAATCGATCCTCGCCGGCGGCGGCGGCCAGTTCGGCAAAACGGGAGCCGAGCACAAAGCGGCCGTGCTGATCACGCAGCACAAAACGATGGCGCTCCAAGGCGATCGCCAGACGGTGAGCGGTCGGTCGCGCTAGTCCAGTGGCGGCCACGAGTTGGCCGAGCGTAGACGGGCCGGATTCAAGCGCATCAAGAATCTTTACGGTTTTATCAAGAACGCCGACGCCGGAATGGATTTCCCCGTCATCCTTTGCGACGGTCTCGTTGGTGGTCTCGGCTGGCTCAGAGTTGGTCAGACCGTTGTTCAGTGGTTCTTCTTGGGAATCAGTCATAATACGTGCGATTATGCCATCTCACATAGTGAAATACCAAATCGGGGAAGCGTCTCACAGGGTGGCCATGGGGGAATTGGGGGCGTATCTCAATATCCGGCCTGCTTGTGGCCGGGCCAAACGTCACCACATAGGCTAATACCACGAACAAGGCGCGAACACAATACCTCGCGCGGGATTTTTGGAGGAAACGCTATGGGAACGACACTGGCCGAGAAGGTCTGGGCCGATCATCTGGTGCGCAGGGGCAGCGACGGTGCGCCCGACCTGCTGTACATCGACCTGATGCTTATGCATGAGGTCACCAGCCCGCAGGCATTTGAGGGTCTGCGTCTGGCTGGTCGCAAGCCGCGTCACGTGGATCAGCTCATCGCCACCGAAGATCACAACACTCCTACTGTTGACATCGATCGTCCGAATCCGGATGAAACGAGCGCTCTGCAGCTGAGCACTTTGGAGAAGAACTGCAAGGAATTCGGTGTGCGACTGCACCCGTTGGGTGACGCCGATCAGGGCATAGTCCATGCATTCGCGCCGATTCTGGGCCTGACCCAGCCGGGCATGACCATCGTGTGCGGTGACTCGCACACTTCGACGCACGGTGCATTCGGTGCACTGGCATTCGGCATCGGTACTTCCGAGGTCGAGCACGTCATGGCCACGCAGACGCTGTCTCTGAAGCCGTTCAAGACCATGGCCGTCAACGTCAACGGCAAGCTGCCTGCGGATGCTACCGCCAAGGACATCATTCTGGCGATTATCGCCAAGATCGGCACCGGCGGCGGCCAGGGCCACGTCATCGAATACCGTGGCGAAGCGATTCGCAACCTGACCATGGATGAGCGCATGACCGTATGCAATATGTCCATTGAGGCCGGTGCGCGAGCCGGCATGATTGCGCCCGATGAGACCACATTCGAGTACCTGAAGGGCCGTCCGCATGCGCCGGAAGGTGAGATGTGGGATCGTGCGGTCGAGTATTGGAAGACGTTGAAGACCGATGACGATGCCATGTTCGACAAGGTAGTGGATATCGACGCCACCAAGCTCGGCCCGTTCGTGACTTGGGGCACCAACCCCGGTCAGGGTCTGCCGATCACCGCGAACGTGCCGGAACCGGACAAGATCGCCGACGCCACCAAGCGTGCCGCCGCCGAACGCGCGATTACGTACATGGGTCTGAAGCCGGGCATGCCGATCAAGGACATCGCCGTGGACACGGTGTTCATCGGTTCGTGCACCAATGGTCGTATCGATGATCTGCGTCAGGCCGCTGCGATTATGAAGGGACATCACAAGGCGGAGAACATTCACCGCGTGCTCGTGGTGCCGGCCTCCTCCCGCGTGCGTCTGCAGGCGGAAAAGGAAGGGCTTGACAAGGTGTTCAAGGACTTCGGTGCGGAATGGCGTAACGCCGGCTGCTCGATGTGCCTGGGCATGAACCCGGACAAGCTGGTGCCGAACGAACGCTCGATTTCCACTTCGAACCGTAACTTCGAAGGCCGCCAGGGCAAGGGGTCGCGTACGCATCTGGCGTCGCCTGCCGTGGCCGCAGCGACTGCTATTCGCGGCACGATTTCGTCCCCCGCCGATTTGTAAATACTGCACACTGGCTCCCGCTGGCAGGGACTGTCAGTCGAAGACTGACTGAGGGTGGTCTTGAGACGCTGTATGCCGGCGACCACCCCTAGTCAGCAAAGCTGACAGCCCCCGCCAGTGGGGGCAAGAACTGAAAGCTTGATATCCATGGAAAAACTCACCACCCTGACCGGCGTGGGCGTGCCGCTGCGCCGCTCCAACGTCGATACCGACCAGATCATTCCCGCCGTGTTTCTGAAGCGCGTGACCAAGTCCGGCTTCGACGACGCCCTGTTCTACGCATGGCGCCGCGACCCGAACTTCGTGCTCAACAAGCCGGAGTACGCCGGCAAGGGCCAGATTCTGGTAGCCGGCCCCGAATTCGGCATTGGCTCCTCCCGCGAGCACGCCGTGTGGGCGCTGCACGATTACGGCTTCCGCGTGGTCATCGCCCCCAGCTTCGCCGACATCTTCTACGGCAACACCGCCAAGAACGGTGTGCTGGCCGCGATCATGCCGCAGGAGTCCGTTGAACTCTTGTGGAAGCTGCTGGAGGAAGAACCCGGCCGCGAGATGACCGTGTCTTTGGAGACCCGCACTGTCACCTGCGGCGACGTGACTCTGCCGTTCGAGGTCAACGACTACGTGCGTTGGCGCTTGATGAACGGTTACGACGATATCGACCTGACGCTCCAGCATGAGGACGACATCGCCGCCTATGAAAAGATGCGCGCCGAAAAGTTCCCCTTCAAGCCCAAGACCATCCCCGCCAAGCACTGGCCCGAAGAAAAAATCGAGTCCGCCCGCGAGCCTGAAGATAATTGGACGGGCCCGTTGGCCGACCGCGGCATTATCTAACTCTCTCCATCGCATAAACAAGGTCTCACTGGCTGCTCACCAGTGAGACCTTTGAAATTCATACTTCGGTCGGACCGTCCGCCCAACGGCTCAGGATATCGGCGTCTGCGCGGTGTAGGAAGAGAAAGCGGAGGGTGTCGAGACCGTTGGTGACGAACAGGGGCATGGTGATGCGTTCGATGCCGTGCGGCTCACGCCGCAGGGTGGTCGAGCGGGTGACCGACTGTACCCGGGTGCGGCGGGTGATGAGTACGAACTGTGCCAGTCCATTGGCTCCCGTGACGGTGATGCGGTGGGGAAGCGGCGCGATATAAACGTTAGCGGCTGCGTTCGTCTCAGATGCGTACGTTTCGGAGCTGTCTTGTGCCTCCAAAGCAGTTGTTGTATCGGAGGCCGGCGTCGGCTTTGGCTTGTAGGTTGCTCAAGTGCGGATTCCTGTTGCGTGGATGCGTCAGGGCACTGGAGATTGATTGTTTCACGAGATGTTCCACGCAGTGTTTCACGAGATGTTTCACGGCACCGCTCCGGCTCCAGCTGCAAGGTACCGGGTACCGCGTCCAGCCGGATGTCCGTGTCCGCACCAGCCGCTGAAACGGTGAGCTGCACTACGCCGAATGGTTGCAGATATAACGGCGAAGTGCTGTTGATGGCATGGATTGCGCCGTAACTAATCGTGCGATTCTTCCGCAAGACGTTCATCTTTCACGGCCGTGCCTCACGCGGTGAATACTGGTGGGTGCATTTGTTCACGATACTGTTGACGGCTGCAGTCGGCATCATCTCCGGCGGCATCGGCTCATTGATAGGCTATTCGTTCGGCAACGGCTCGGATATCATCGATTCGCCCCTGAGCAATCTCATGGACAATGCCGCGATTGTTGTTGAGCTGGTGCTGTGGATTCCGAATCTTTCGTTATCAGTTCGCCGCGTGCATGATGAGAACCGGCGCGGCTGGGGTTGCAGCTTGTCTGGCCGCGGCTCTGCTGCCTCTGCAAGGTTGGTGGATTACTGGTGGCACTGCGTTGGTAACGGTGTTTTTGGCAGCCGGTTACGTGTTTACCAAACGCGTCGCGGTCGCTGTACCACTGGCTTATTCCGTACTGGACGCTCTCGGATTCGCGATGCTGCAATCAGCATCGGTGGGTGGCAGCATTATTCGGGGTGCGATTGACGCGCTGAACGATATAACCAAGGACGATGCAATCGGCTCCAGCGCTGCAGCTCCGGTTGAGATCACACTGCCGCAGTATTCGCTAATTGTGTTTGCGGCAACGCTGGTGCTGAATCTGTTGATGCTTGGGTCCCTGGTGACGTTTGGCTCGGCGGCCCACACGTCGACAGCTATGGTGAGCCCAATCAGCTCGGCCGTATCAGCCAGTACGGTGGTGGGCGCATGCAACCGTTGTGGTTTGCGGTGTTCATTGTGCTGGGTATAGGCGTGCAGGGGTAAGCGCGCTATTTGTGCGTGTGATGGCCGGGCGTGGATTATCGTTGAACTATGAGTGATTTTGAGCCGTTTTACGATGTGAAGCATAGCTATGAAGATAACTATGAGCAAGGGCCGTTTGGGGCGTTCGCCGAGGCGCTGAAGGCGACCCCCTCAGTCACCTCCGGTGACAGCTCCCCCTATGAGGGGGAGCTAGAAAAAAAGACGTCAGATGGTGTAGTGGGGGAGCCAGGATCCGCTGCCTTCCTTGGCCAGCCGGTGAACTTGCCGTTTGGCATTCCGGCGGGGCCGCTGCTCAACAGCCGGTTCACTACGGCCGCGTTCCGCATGGGCTTCGATCTGGCTACCTACAAAACCGTGCGCTCGCGGGCATGGGGCTGCAATCCGTTCCCGAACGTGCTCGCCGTGCATCCCAAGTCGGCGGACGGCTCGCTGACCCCGGGCAGCGCAGAACTGGACGAGGGCGTACTCGCCGACACCGACTATGAGCAGCCGATCTCCATCTCCAACAGCTTCGGTGTACCCTCGCAAAGCCCGGACGTCTGGCAACCGGACATGCGCGCGGCCATCGCCGCCGCCGGTCTCGGCCAAGTGCTGGTGCCGAGCTTCCAAGGCTCGCGCGTGGAAGGCATGAGCGAGGAAGAATACATCGCCGACCACGCCACCACCGCCCGGCTGATCAAGGAAACCGGTGCAAAGCTCATGGTAATGAACACCAGCTGCCCCAACGAAGGCCACAATCGGCTGCTGTGCCACAACCCGCTGCTTGTAGGGCGCATCACCGAAGCCGTGAAGCAGGAGATCGGCGATATTCCGCTGATGGTCAAGCTCGCCTACATCCCCAGCGATGATGACCTGGAACTCATGGTGCGCTCCACCGTGGGCCACGGCACTGTGCAGGGTTTCAGCACCATCAATACGATCTCCGCCAAACTGGTCGACGCGGACGGCAATCAGGCTTTGCCCGGCGCGGGCCGCGACCGTTCAGGCGTGTGTGGCAACGCGATTCGCGGCGCCGGACTCGACATGGTGGCTCGTCTGGCCGCGATCCGCGAGAAGCTCGGTCTTGATTTCAAGATCAACGGTGTAGGCGGCGTGGTTTCGCCCGCCGATTATCAGGCATACAGAAACGCCGGTGCGGACTCGGTGATGTCCGCCACCGGCGCGATGTGGGATGCCGAACTGGCCCGCAAGATTAAGTCCAGTATCAAATAACGGCAAGGCGTTACGGTCTGCTGAACACGTGAAAATGGGTGTGGCCTGTATGCGCATGGCATTGTTCGTAATGCATGTGCACGTACAGGCCACACCCGTTTTTCACGTTGGCCGGATGCCGATTACTTATCGTTGATGCGGCTCAGGAATGCCTTGGTGCGTTCGTGGGTCGGGTGGTCGATAACCTCTTCGGCAGTGCCCTCTTCCACGATGACGCCTTGGTTCACAAAAATCACCTTGTCGGCAACCTTACGCGCAAAACGAATCTCGTGCGTCACAATCACCATAGTGATGCCCAGCTTGGCCACTGTGCCAATCGCTTCTAGCACATCGCCCACCAATTCCGGATCAAGCGCGGAAGTCGGTTCATCGAACAGGATCGCGGTCGGGTTCAAAGCCAGCGCTCGTGCGATGGAAACACGCTGCTGCTGACCACCGGAAAGCTGAATGGGGTAATAGTCGGCGAAATCAGACAAGCCGACCAATTCCAGTTGTTTGCGGGCGATTTCGTCAGCCTCGGCCTTGGACTTCTTCTTTACCGTGCGTAGACCTTGCGTGATGTTCTGCAACGCGGTCTTGTTCTTGAACAGGTTGTAGTCCTGGAACACCATGGCGGTTTGACGGCGAAGTGCCAGTGCATCGGCATGTTTGATTTTCTTGCCGCAATCAACACTGACTCCACCGATGGTAATGACACCCGAATCCGGGGTCTCCAGTAGGTTCATGCTGCGTAGCAAGGTGGTCTTGCCTGACCCGCTGGGGCCAATAATGGCGGTTACCTCACCTTTGGCGGTATGCAAGGAAATGCCTTTCAGGATTTCCTTGTCGCCGAAGGATTTATGTAGGTCTTCGACGCTGATGGCGTATTCCATGACGTTCCTTTTTGATCCTATGTATTAGCGCCTAATTACGGGATTGCGCCACGCTTAGGCAGCCTTCTTGGTCTTGATAAAGCCTTGGCCGTCTTTGGCCAGTTCGTGGTCCTTGCGGCGAACGAAGCGCAAGGTGCACACGGGGTCGCCCTTGGCGATTGTGCCTTCAAGCGTGAAATCCAGGCAGGAGAATTCCTGTACAAAAGCATGGTCTCCGGCCATGGCAACGTCGCACAAACGGGCAATCTGCTCAGGATTCTTGCCCTGCTTCACCCATTCGGTGACGTACGGGCAGTAGTGGAAATGAATCTCCAGCTCGTCGTCGTTGTCGACCACACGCTCCATCTCATAGATCTGCTCGTTGTGATCGCGGCCGAAATCATCTGCGAACTGGCGGAAGGTCGGATGCTCGCCAAGTTGCTGGGCGAATTCCTTACCGTTGTCGGCACCGTACGTCCATACGGCGTCATAGGCGAACTGATCGTCCAGGCCGTGCTTGGCGGCCTCGTCAATCATGTTGCTGATGGTTGCGGCGCGACGAGCGGAAATGTCGCGAAGGCCGTCCACCACCGGGTTGACGATGCTCGGAACATTGTTTTCGAATGCCATGAGATTTCCTTCCCTAGGATGTGGAACTGCTTGAACTACTTGTACTGCTTGAAATTATTGTTCGATGGATGCTACTGCGTGTATGTCATCAGGCGATGACATACACCTTTCTGCGCAACTTGGATTTCGCCTGCTTGCTTAAGAAGAAGAACGAGAACTGTTGCATGGCATCATCTTCCTTGATATTGAATTTGCCGAGTCTGGCGTACAGCAGGTTCAGCAACCATTCGGCAACCACGCATACCACACAGTAGAGCAGTGCGGCAACCAAGTACGCTTCAAGGAAATCGTAATTCTGGCTGGCGCTGATTTTCGCCGTGCCCAACAGCTCGACAACGCCGACCAGAGAGGCAACGCTGGTGCCCTTGAGCAGCCATATAAAGTAATTGCCCATATCGGGGATAGACACCACAACTACCTGCGGCAGCAGAATATGCCAGATGATTTCTCGACGGCGCATGCCGCATGCCTTGCCCGCTTCAATCTGCCCGTGGTCAATGGCACGAACCGAGGAAACCACTACGTCGGTAATGTATGCGCCGAAGTTCAATCCCAGTGCCAGTACCGCGGCCGGGAAATACGGCGGGTTGCGCGGGTCGAAATGATAGCCGAGGAATCCGTCGAGACCTTTGGCCACGATGGGCACCGCGTAGTAGCAGAACAGCAGCTGAATGACCAGCGGCACGCCCTTGATAAACGTATTGATGACGATGACCAGTTGCTTGAGTACGGGGATGCGTACCAGAATAAAGGCGCCGCAGGCGACGGCGAACAGCAACGCCACAAGCATCGACCATAAGGTAAGTGTGATAGTAGCGGGCAGTGCGCGCAGCAGGACCGGAATATCCTGCCCCATGAATTCGTAATCCAAAGTCATAGTCTCACGCCTTCCCGTAACGCTGGTAGTGCTTTGCAGCCAGATTGAATAGCAACTCGAGAATCGCAACCAGTACGAAATAGATAACTGCGGCGACGCCGAGCACCCACAGCCTGCCTACGCCGGAATTCAAGCCAATCATGCGATCCGCATAGCCCATGACTTCAATTGCGCCGATAGTGTAGGCCAGTGAGGCGCCTTTCAGGACATCAATGGAAAGATTCTTCAAATTGAGTACAGCATTCTGCAGCGTTCCCGGCACAATGACATGGAAGAAGCATTGCAGACGGCTGAAACCAATGCTGTAGCCAGCTTCGATCTGGCGGTAATCCATAGCGAGATATCCGCCACGATACGCTTCAGCCACAAAGCATGACAGGTTCAGTGTGGTGGCGATGATGTAGAACGTACCTGCCGACCAATCATTGATATCAATGCCAATGATGAGGAGCAGTCGAGGAAGGCCATACAGAATCAGAAACAGCTGTACCAGCTGGGGAGTGCCTCGGAAAAAGGACACGAACAGCGATACCAGCCAGTACACGACGCCAGTGCCACGCAGCCGTGCTTGGCAGATGAACACTGCCAAAATCGCGGCAATGATGCTGGGCGCCAGCGTGTACACCAACGTCATCGGAACGTATTGAAGCATGCCTGGCAATACATTCACTATGATTTGCAATCCGGAATCCATATGGCCCCTCGTATAGTTATTCAGCGAATCTCAAGCGAAATACAACTGAGATCAGCCGTTGTCGGCAATGCCGAGCTTCTCGGCAAGGGCGAAGTTATCCTGCTTGAACCACTTCTTGGTCAGACCGGCCAAGGTGCCGTCCTTGGTGAGGGTCTCGATGGACTTGTTCACCTGCTGCTGCGCGTCCTGGTTCTTCTTGTTGAGCAGGAAGACGGTGTCGCGGCCGTCGACGGCATCAGTGACCTTCATCGGGTATCCGAGGCTGTCCTTGACGCCATCGAACTGGTCCTTGGACAGGTAAACGGCGTCATATGTACCGTCGTGCACCTGCTGGATCATGTCGGTGAAGGTCGGCTGGGTGGAGGAAGCCTCCATCTTGATCTTGACGTTCGGGTGCTTCTTCTGCCAATCGCGGAAAGCAACGTAACGGCCATCGGTGGACTCGATCGGCACCACGGACTTGCCGTTGAGGTCTTCCATGGTCTTGATTTTGCTGTTCGGGTTCACAATGAGGTTCAGGAAGTAGTAGTTGTACGGCTTGGTGACCAGGTAGTCCTTCTCACGAGCCGGCGTGCGGAAGAAGGTGCCGCTGACCAGATCGTACTTGCCTTCCTTGAGGCCAATAAGTGCATTCTGGTATTCAAGAGTCGAGTACTCGAGCTTGATGTTCTTGTTCTGATCGTCGATTTTCTTCAGAACTTCGTATTCAAAGCCTGCGGGGCTACCGTCTTTTTCGGCGTATGCATACGGTTTGTTCGGCACGACCAGTGCGACTTTCAGTGTTTTTTCACCGCTATCAGCGGCTTGCGCGGAACCGCAGGCGGCCAAACCGGTCAGAGTGCTCAGCGCGACGACGGCCGCAAGAGCTTTTACCGCCGTCTTTTTCAGTGAGTATGAGTTCATTTGGAGGTGGCCCCTCTCTATCTAACCATGTTCTCCAGTGTTACGTGTCAGTGCAGGACCTCACCGCATGCAAAGTGCGGTGGTATCTATTGCAGCAACGGGCAATAGTGTATAGCGGTGAAACGCTGAAAAGGAGCCGTTTATCACTATTGCTTATAGAGATTATTGATAACGATGTCTCAACGTCAATGAAACCAAGGGATACTGATACGCAAAAAATGGCGAAAGTTCCATGATAGTCGAGTTGTAATTGGAAATCAATACCTAATGTACATAACAGGTAGTTATGTTGCACATTTGACTGAAACGGTGGACGGAAGCTGCGGCAAGAGAACGAACGTCCGTAAGTATGCGGCTCGACGAGACCCTCGCATACTTACGGACGCTTTCGCTGCCGACAGCTCACGTATCGTGCAGGATGCAGGCAGATCGATGGATTTTACTCAGCCGCCGCCTTCATGGCAACGGCGCCGACGTAGTAGACCGGCTTGTCGAAGTTGGGCTGGAATAGGAAGTCCACGTTGGCCAGCTGGTCGATGGTGAAGCCGGCCTGAATGGCCATGGAGATCACGTTCGCCGCGCCGGAAATGTCGGCCTTGGAACAGAACTGGCCGCCCTTGACCTTACGAGTCTCAGGATCCCAGGTCAGGATTGACGTGACCGGCGTGGTGGTGAGCATGAAGTCCGGGCGGTAATCCTCGGTCAGTGAGGTTTCCTTCACCGTGAGCCCGCGGCGTTCGGCACCCGCACGGGTCAGGCCGGAGGCGGCGAGCGAGAGATCATACAATTGCACGGCGGACGTGGCCTGCGTGCCCATGTACTTCACGGTTGGCGTTTCGATATTGCGGCCGACTAGCAGGCCCTGGCGCACCGCGTTGGTGGCCAGCGGAATGTAATCGTGCTGGCCGGTCGGGTTGTAGAACACGGTGGCGGAGTCACCGGCGGCATACACGTCCGGCACGGAAGCCTGCATGTAGTCGTCCACCACGATCGCGCCGTTCGGCAGCATGTCCACCTTGCCCTTGAGCAGATCGGTGTTCGGCAGGAAGCCGACCGCCAGGATTGCCATCTCGGCAGTGTATTCGCCCTTTTCGGTGACCACGGTGACCGTATTGTCGTCGTTGTCGTGGAATTCCACCACTTTCTGGCCGAGCGCGAGCGTCACGCCGTGCTCTTCGAACGCCGCCGCCACCTGATCGGTGATGGTCTTGTCGAAATTATTGGCTAGCGGGCGGTCGAGCCCGTCCACCAGCGTGGTCTTGACGCCGGTGACGCTGAACTGCTCGGCGATCTCCGCGCCGATGTAGCCCGAACCGATGACCACCGCGGACTTGGCGGTCTTGGCCTTCTCCTTGATGGCGATGGCGTGATCCCAGTTCTTGCACAACAGTACGTGCGGGCTATCGATGCCGGGAATCGGCGGGATTACGGGGCGGGAGCCGGTGGTTACGACCAGTTTGTCGAAAGCGAGGGTTTGCTCGGGAGCGTCATCACCGTCTTCCAGAGAGCGGTAGGTGATGGTCTTGGTGTCAAGATTCACGTCGGTCACATCGGTGCGCATGTGCATGGTTGCACCGGCTTCGGCCAAGGCGGCGGGAGATGAGTAGAACATCTTCTTCGGGTCGGACACGTGGTCGCCCACCCACAGGGCGATACCGCAGGAAAGGAAGGAGAGCGTGCCGTTGCGCTCGAAAACGTGAACGGTCCAATCGGGGTGTTCGGCGAGAATTGAGGTGGCGGCGAATGTGCCGGCGTGTGTGCAGCCAATAACGGCGACGGTGGTCATGAATGCTCCTTTGCTTGTGGCTATGGCGTCAGGTGCCATTGCCCTGAATCGTAGCGTAGAAGCATGAGGAACACCGTGGGCTCAGCTGTGAGGAAGGTCACGTTTATCGGAAAACGGAAGATTTCGTCCTGCAGTCGAAAGGGGGTATTAGAAGGGGGTACAAAAGGGGGTATGAAAGAGTCGGTTATGCCAAGCCGGAGTTCGGCTTCAGGCGCATTTCACGGAGTCAGCACATGGGTTATGGCAAACTGGACGATAGCGTTTTTTGAATTGCTTGTATATAGGAGAGTGGCGTGGCTGAGAATCCGGATGACGTGCTGCATGTCGAGGGCGGTAAGCCGCTGAATGGCACGATCAAGGTGCGTGGCGCAAAGAACTTCGTGAGCAAGGCCATGGTCGCCGCACTGCTGGCGCCGGGCAAGTCGGTGCTGAAGAATGTGCCGGAGATTCGCGATGTGCATGTGGTCTCCGATTTGCTGCGACTGCACGGCGTGGATGTGGACGTGAACGGCGAGAAGGGCATCGTGACCATCGACGCCAGCCATGTACAGCTGGCCGACGTGGCCGACGTGGATACGCTGTCCGGCTCCTCCCGCATTCCGATTCTGTTCTCTGGCCCGCTGGTGCACCGTCTGGGTGAGGCGTTCATCCCGGCCCTCGGCGGCTGCGCAATCGGCGGCCGTCCTATTGACTTCCACTTGGAGACCCTGCGCAAGCTCGGCGCCACCGTGGATAAGGAGCATAAGGACGGCATTCACATCACTGCGCCGAATGGTCTGCATGGTGCGAAGATTCACCTGCCGTACCCGTCTGTAGGTGCCACTGAGCAGACTTTGCTGGCCGCCGTGCTCGCGGAAGGCAAAACTGAGCTCTCTGGTGCCGCCACTGAGCCGGAAATTATGGACTTGGTCTGCGTGCTGCAGAAGATGGGCGCCATCATTTCCGTGGATGTGGATCGCACGTTCCGTATTGAAGGTGTCAAGGAGCTGCAAGGCTACACGCACACTTCGCTGACCGATCGTATTGAAGCTGCCTCTTGGGCGTCTGCGGCGCTTGCCACGCGCGGCGACATCTTCGTCAAGGGTGCCACCCAGCCGGAGATGATTACCTTCCTCAACGTGTTCCGCAAGGTGGGCGGCAAATTTGAGGTGACCGATAAGGGCATTCGTTTCTGGCATCCGGGCGGTGACTTGAAGCCCGTGGCCATCGAAACCGACGTGCACCCCGGCTTTATGACCGATTGGCAGCAGCCGCTCGTGGTGGCTTTGACTCAGGCGAATGGTCTGTCGATTGTGCACGAGACCGTGTACGAGAACCGTTTCGGCTTCACCAAGCCACTGGTCGAGATGGGTGCCACCATTCAGCTCTATCGCGAATGTCTGGGCTCCCTGCCCTGCCGTTTCCAGCAGCGTAACTACAAGCATTCCGCTGTGATCTTCGGTCCGACCCCGCTGACCGGCCGCGATATTGACGTGCCGGATCTGCGCGGTGGCTTCTCGCATCTGATTGCTGCGCTGGCTGCATCCGGTCCGTCCGATGTGCATGGCATCTCGTTGATTGACCGTGGCTATGCCGACTTCCGTGGCAAGCTCGAGGCGCTCGGCGCTGACTTCGACTGATCTTCCTGGCTTCTCTCATTGAGAGAAGCCAGGACTGTATTGAGCCGTTTAGTCCTCGAATTGTTTGGACAGCGGCACGAGCATCGCCGTGATTATTCCGAACAATACGGTGGAGATGAACAACACTGCTGCTACCGGCATCCGGTCATAGGCCCATCCGTACACCATCTGGCCGAGCGGCTGGGCGCACATGCTCACAGCCGTGGCCATGGACATCACTTTGCCGGTCATCGCTTCAGGAGTATTGAGTTGGATGGTGGGCACGGCGATGAGGTTAGTGAAACAGCTGGCAATCATTGTGCCACAAGTGAAGATGATGAGTATCATGAGCTTGGTCCATGCGCCGACCGGCAGCAGGAATACTATGCCCTGTGGAACCATGGCTAACGCGAGTGCGGCCATCAATCCTGGCAACCAGCGCATGGTGAGTTTTGCGGCGAACAGGCCGGCGATGAAGGCGCCTGCTACTCCGGAAACGCCAATCAGACCGTCGGCGATGCCATACACGGTGGCATTGAAGCCCAGCACGGTGCGAATCGTGTAGGGGAAACCGACGCCGGAGTATCCGATGAGAACGAAGTTCAGTGCGGCTGAGAACAACAACAGTTTGAACACGTTGGGACGGTCTTTCACAAGGAATCGTATGCCGGCTTTGAGGTCTTCGATTGGTGTCGGTAGTTCTTCGTCTCCGCGGTCAGGTGCGCTGAGACGGATAAAGCATTCGAGCGCGGCCGCGCCGGCAAAGCTCACGATGGTGATGATCATCATGAGGCGAATGCCGAACATGGCATATAGCACGCCGCCGAGGAAGCTTGGCAGCAGGGAGCTCAACTGCTGAACCTGATTGATCACGGCCATGCCTTGGCGCATAGTGGCAGGGCCGTACTGCCGGAACATCTGGGGGAGCGCGGCCTGTACGGTCGGCGTCTCGAACGCGCCGAGTACGGCGAGCAGCACCTGCATGGTGGCGATGGCCGCGATATTGAAGCCCGCGGTGGCGAAAACGATGGCGCTCGCCAGCACGAGCGTGGCGGAGATGGCGTCGAGTGCCACCATGATCGTGCGGCGGTTGACGCGGTCGGCCAGCACACCGCCGAACGGGGAGAGCAGGATGGTGGGCACGATGGATACGGCCAGAATCGAGGCGAAGATGGTGGCCGAGCCGGTTTCGTCCAGCACCCACATCGACATGGCGAAACGCAGCATCATATTGCCGAACAGCGAAATACCCTGGCCGGCGACCAACAGCACGAAGTCGCGGGAACGCGGCGGGCGCTGGGGGCTGTTGTCGTTCTTGCGTTGTATTGCTGTGTTCATTGTGAGCCTTTCCTTGGCTCCCCTCTCTGAGGGGAGCTGTCGCCGCAGGCGGCTGAGGGGAGTCTGTCGAACGTCATCATGCCTTTGGCGGTCATTTCGATAAGTTCGTCGTCGAAAATCGGCACGCCAATCGCGCTGAGCATGGCTGCCAGACACCGTACGCGGTGCTCCATCTCGGACAAACTCGCCGGATAGAAATACGGCATCAGCCAGTAGTTGGGCAGGAGCGAGAGCAGCTCGGCGGCCTCTCGCGGATATGCGGTGGGGATGGAGCCGTCCTTGACGCCCTCTTCAATCAGCGGCAGGAACCGTTCGGGCAGGTGCTTGCTCCAGATCCGCATGTTTGCGGCGAACGAAACCGGGTCGCTCAGCATGGGCATGGCGGCGCGCATGATCTGCACATGGTCCTGTGCGGTTATCGAATAGTGCCACAATATGCGGAACTTTTCGAGAGCGGTGAGGTCGCTGCGGCCCATCACCGATTCGTTGAAGTCGTCCTGCACGTCGTTGTCCCGGTTGATGAGCTCTTCGAGGATGTCTTCCTTGGATTTGAAATGATGGTAGATCGCGCCTTTGGAAAGGTCGCCGAGTTCGTCCACGATGTTCTGGATGGAGGTGTGCTCGTAGCCTTTGGTTATGAACAGCTGTTGCGCGGCGTCGAGAATGCGATTGCGCGTCACCTCGGGGTGCGCGTTACGTGCCATGCTGGCCTCCCTGCGGTATGCGGTATGCGGCGTTGCCGATCACTATAGATACCGACTGACGGTATGTATAGCGGTTCCGGCGAGCCCCCAACGTTTTCGGGGGATTGCTGGTGGCCGATTTTCGCTTGGTATGTTTCGGAACATTGCGGGGGCGATCTATAGGCATACCGGACCGCAAGTGTCGCCGTTCTCGGTATCCTTAGAAGAATGAGCCCTGAAGCCTTAAGTGAACTGATTTCCAACATTGCCCATAACCTCGTCGCAGCCGGCCAAGCCGGAGAACTGACCGACGAGCTGATCCCGCCCATCGACAAGCTCGCCGTCATGCGCCCGAAGGACCGCGCGCACGGCGATTGGGCCTCCAATATCGCCATGCAGCTGGCCAAGAAGGCCGGCATGAAGCCGCGCGATCTGGCCGAGCCGTTCGCCGCCGCACTGGCCGAAGCCGACGGCATCGCCAAGGTCGAGGTTGCCGGCCCCGGCTTCATCAACATCACCCTTGATTCCGCCTCGGCCGCCGCCGTGGTGGACACTGTGCTTGCCGCGGCCCCTGCGGTCGATGGCGACAAGCACCTGAACAAGGTCAACGAGTACGGCCGCAACGCCCATCTGGGCGGCCAGACCCTGAACCTCGAGTTCGTTTCCGCCAACCCCACTGGTCCGATTCACATCGGCGGCACCCGTTGGGCCGCGGTGGGCGACGCCATGGCCCGTGTGCTGGAGGCCAACGGTGCCAAGGTGGTGCGCGAATACTACTTCAACGACCACGGCGAGCAGATCAACCGCTTCGCCAAGTCACTGGTCGCCGCCTGGGCCGAGGCCAACAAGCTTGGCGGCGCCGGTTACCAGACCGAAACCCCGTGCGACGGCTACAAGGGCGCCTATATCAACGAGATCGCCGCCCGCGTCGAAGCCGAAGCCAAGGCCGACGGCGTGAACCTGACCGCGTTGGCCCACCAGGATCAGGGCCTGAACGATGACGGTGAACCGCTCGGCGAGGACGACACCGAAGTGCGCGAGGAATTCCGCAAGCGCGCAGTGCCGATGATGTTCGACGAGATTCAGAAGTCCATGAAGGACTTCCGCGTGAACTTCGACGTCTGGTTCCACGAGAACAGCCTCTACGCCGACAAGAAGGTCGAAGCCGCCATCGAAGAGCTCAAATCTCACGGCGATATCTACGACAAGGACGGCGCCACTTGGTTCGAATCCACCAAGCATGGTGACGACAAGGACCGCGTGATCATCAAGTCCAACGGCGAGTTCGCCTACTTCGCCGCCGACATCGCCTACTACTGGGACAAGCGCCACCGCGCCGAAAACCCGGCCGACGTGGCAATCTATATGCTCGGCGCCGACCACCACGGCTATATCGGCCGCATGATGGCCATGTGCGCGGCCTTCGGCGACGAACCCGGCAAGAACATGCAGATTCTCATCGGCCAGCTGGTCAACGTGATGAAGGACGGCAAGCCCGTACGCATGTCCAAGCGCGCCGGCAACGTCGTGACCATCGACGACCTGGTCTCCGTGGTCGGCGTGGACGCCGCCCGCTACTCGCTGGCCCGATCCGACTACAACCAGAACTTCGACATCGACTTGGCTCTGCTCGCCTCGCACACCAACGACAACCCGGTGTACTACGTGCAGTACGCGCACGCCCGCTCCAAGAACGTGGACCGCAACGCGGCAGCCGCCGGCATCAGCTACGAGGGCGCCGACCTGTCCCTGCTGGACACCGAGGCCGATGGCGAAGTGCTCGCCGCCCTCGCCCAGTTCCCGAGCGTGCTCGCCACCGCGGCCGACGACCGCCAGCCGCACAAGGTGGCCCGCTACCTCGAAGAGCTGGCCGCCACCTACCACAAGTGGTACAACGTGGAGCGTGTGGTGCCGATGGCCCTGACCGATCCGGAAACCCGTGGTGACGACGAGGCCCGCAAGGCCCTGGAAATAGCCAAGAACCCGGAGCCGGCCCGCGCCGCCGCCCGCCTGAAGCTCAACGATGCCGTCCAGCAGGTCATCGCCAACGGTCTTGACCTCCTCGGCGTTACCGCCCCCGAAAAGATGTGATTATGCCTATTTCTCCAATTTGGCCGGCCGCCACGGCCGTGGATGCCAATGGTGCCATTGCATTTCATGGCCGCACCGCCGAATCCCTGTTGGACGAGTTTGGCTCGCCGCTTTACCTCATCGATACCGATGAGGTATCGGCCCGTGCCAAGCACTTCGTACGCGCTGCAGCCGAGGCATTCAACACCTCCACCACGCACGTGAGCTTTGCCGGCAAGGCGTTCCTGTCCAAGGAAATCGTGCGACTGGTCGCCGAGGCTGGCATGTTTGTGGACACCTGCACGATGGGGGAGATGCGAATCGCCCTCGCTGCCGGTGTGCCCGGCCGCCGCCTAGTGCTGCATGGCAACAACAAGTCCGATGATGAAATCGCGCTGGCCATCGAACAGGGCTTCGCCAAAATCGTGGTCGATGAGCCTAATGAGCCGGAGCGCATCGCTGCCATCGCCCGTAAACTCGGCAAGCGTGCCCGCGTGATGCTGCGTGTCACTGTCGGCGTGCATGCCGGTGGTCACGAATACATCTCCACCGCTCACGAGGATCAGAAGTTCGGCGTCCCGCTGCTGGCGGCCGGAGCCGACGCCGCAGTGCTCGACGTGCTGAACAACCTGACGGACGTGACACCTGCCGCGACCAACGCGCGTATTGCGGAGTCGGACGTTAATGCTGGCAATGACCACCCTCAGTCGACTGCGCCGATAGTTCCCGCCAGCGGGAGCGGCAAACCGGCACGCGAACTGCGTTATGACGTCAAGTATCCGTACGACTTGAGCCATGAGGAAGTCTCCGATACGGATAAGGTACTTGCCGCCGCGATGGAAGCCATCGCAGACGGTCCGTCCATTGCCGTGCTCAAGACCATCCTGGCCAATCAGGATGTGCTGGAACTGGTCGGTGCTCACTCGCATATCGGCTCCAACATCCACGACGCGGATGCCTTCATCCACGCCGCCAAGCGCATGATGCTGCTGCGCAAGACCCTGTGGGCCACCGACGCCTACATCCTGCCCGAAATCGATCTCGGCGGTGGTTACTCCGTGGCCTACACCGACGACGAAGATTCCATGGACATCGATGTGGAGCTCACTCGTCTGGCCGTCTCGGTCAGCGACACCAATCGTGCTCTGGGCATGCCCGCTCCGGCCATCAGCTTCGAGCCCGGCCGTTACATCGTGGCTCCAGCCGGCGTGACCCTGTATCGTGTAGGCACCATCAAGCATGTGCACCTGAGCGATGCCAAAGACAGTGCCGGCAACCCGATTGACGAGCGTGTGTATGTGTCTGTGGATGGCGGCATGTCCGACAATATCCGTCCGGCACTGTACGGAGCCGATTACACCGCACGTTTGGCCAACCGAACCGGCTCTACTGAGACGATGCTTGCCCGCGTGTGCGGCATGCATTGCGAATCCGGCGATATCGTGGTCCATGAGGTGCGTTTGCCCGCAGATTTGAAGCGCGGCGACATTCTTGCCGTGCCGGTCACCGGAGCATATGGCCGTACTATGGCCAGCAACTATAACCAGGCGTTGATTCCAGCTGTGGTCGCCGTGTCTGAGCAGGGCGCGCATGTTATGTTGCGCCGCCAGACCATCGATGACCTGCTGGACTTGGATCAAGGCTGACGACAAAGCGGCATAGCTGTTCGATGCCGTCCAATAACGCATACGAGAGGGCCTCCCGCCGCGAGACGGGAGGCCCTCTATGTGGAACCAGTTGCTTACTTGGTGGTCACGGTACCGACCGGAGAGCCGCTGGTAACAGCTCCGGCAGCTGTGATGGCCAGCGCATCCACCAACGCCGGGTTGGTGAACACAACAATCACATCCGTGGCCTTGCCTGCAGCGCGAACCGCGTTCCAATCCACCTCGACGATCGGGTCGCCTGCGGTGATCTGCCGGCCTTCGGTGACCTTCACGGTGAATGGGTCGCCATTGAGCTGCACGGTGTCGATGCCGATATGCACCAGCACTTCCAGACCTGCGTCGGTGGTGATACCGACGGCGTGCTTGGCCTGGGCGACTGTGGACACCTTGCCGGACACCGGTGCGACGATCGTGCCTGACTTCGGTATCGCCGCGAAGCCGTCGCCGAGGAGCTTCTCGGCAAAGGTCTCATCGGGCACCTGGTCAATCGGCTCGATTGTGCCATCGACCGGGGCAAGCACGGTGGCTGTGGAAGCTGTGCCTGCGGGTTTAGGGGCGGCAGCGGGTGCTGCCGTCACGCTTTTGGGGCCGCGTCGCCTCCAACGGTCACACCTTTGGCGATGTCGTTCATCGCATCAGCCACGAATTGCACATCCGTACCGACGATCACCTGTAGGTTGGTCTTGTCGAGCACCTTGACGGCCGGAACGCCGGTCTTCTTGATGGCATCCTGATCGACGAGCGAGGTGTCGTTCACCACCAAGCGCAGGCGGGTCGTGCAGTTTTCGATGGACTTGACGTTGGAAGCACCGCCCAGCGCCGCGTAGATGCGGGAGGCCATGGTGATGTACTTGTCTTCGCCGGCGGCCGGAGCCTCGTCCACAGCAGCGACTTCCTCGGCCTCGCGGCCCGGGGTCATCAGGTTGAACTTGCGGATTGCAAAGTCAAACACGAAGTAGTAGATGACTGCGAACACCAGGCCTTGCACGATGAGCATGTAAGGTTTTGTTGCCAGCGGCCAGCCTAGAACGAAGTCGACCAAACCGGCCGAGAAGTTGAAGCCGGACATCCAGTCCATTGCTGCGGCGATGGCCACCGACAGACCAGTGAGCCTGGCGATTGGAAAGATTCAATCGATATTGGCCGCATGCGCTTCGATGAAGATTTTCCGCCACGGCGTGTCGGATTCCTTACGTAGGATAGTAAGCGGACATCCGCCGCGGCCTTTGGCGGATGATGTGGCATCAATAGGAAGGAACCTTGTGGCACAGCTGAATGAAAGCCCTATTCGCGTTGGACTTTTGGGAGCGGGCACCGTCGGATCTCAGACTGCCCGACTGATCGTGGAACAGAAGAGCGAGCTGTCAGCCCGAATCGGACGACCGATTGAACTGACCGGCGTCGCCTGCCTTGATCCGAAGGAAACCGAAGCGTTCCCGTGGATTGATCAGTCCATCGTCACCACCGACACAATGAGCGTGGCCACCAACTCGGACATCGTCATCGAGCTTATCGGCGGCACCACTGTGGCTCGCAAGTTTGTGATTGCCGCCATCAAATCCGGCGCTTCCGTGGTCACTGCCAACAAGGCGCTGCTGGCCAAGTATGGCCCGGAAATCTATGCGGCCGCCGAGGCCAAGGGCGTTGATATTTACTTTGAGGCTGCTGTGGGCGGTGCGATTCCGTTCCTGCGCCCGCTGCGCGAGTCCCTGGTCGGCGACAAGGTGACCAGCATGCTCGGCATCGTCAACGGCACCACCAACTACATTCTTGACGAGATGACCACCAAGGGTCTTCAGTTCGATGATGTTCTGAAGGATGCTCAGGCCAAGGGATACGCCGAAGCCGATCCGACCGGCGACATCGAGGGCTACGACGCTGCCAACAAGGCCGCCATCATGGCCACCCTCGGCTTCCACACCTCCGTGACCATCGACGATGTGTCCGTTGAAGGCATCACCAAGATCACTGCTGATGACATCGCCGCCGCCACCGCCGAGCATAAGGTCATCAAGCTGCTTGCCGTGGTCGAGAATAGCGAAGCCGGCGTCTCTGCTCGTGTCTATCCGGCCCTGATTGACGAGAGCCACCCGTTGGCCTCCGTACACGGCTCCTTCAACGCCGTGTTCGTCAAGGCTGAGGCTGCTGACGATCTGATGTTCTACGGCCGCGGTGCCGGTGGCGCTCCGACCGCTTCCGCCGTTGTAGGCGACGTGGTGACCGAAGCCCGTCACATTGCCGCTGGCTGCACTGGCCCCTCCATTCCGCTGTACAAGAATCTGCCGAAGGCTCCGATTACCGCTTCCAAGGCCGCATTTGCCGTGCGCTTCCTTATTCACGACAAGCCGGGTGTGCTGGCTGCCATCGCCGCCGAGTTCGCCAAGAACGGCGTCTCCATCAACGGCGTGAACCAGGACTTGAAGCCCACTATGACCGATCCCGGTTATGACGGTGAGATCCAGCAGCTGCGCGTGGTGACTCACCTGACCGACGAAGAGACCCTGCGCAACACCGTCAAGGCTGTGCAGTCCCTCGACTTCGTGACCGGTGAGCCGTCCATCCTGCGCGTGCTGGACTGACACCGTCTAGGCTCCCTCTGATGAGGCGGTCGAACGGTGCAAGCTGAATACCCAAGCTCCCCTGACAAGGGGAGCTCCTTTTTAAGGAACAACCATGAATCCAATCTGCAATAGCGTTCACGTGCGCGTGCCCGCCACGTCCGCCAACCTCGGCTCCGGCTTCGATACCGTGGGTCTGGCGCTCGACTACCATGACGAGCTCACTTTCACGCTCAACGACGACCCGAACGACGGCATTGCCCGCGTGATCATCCACGGCGAGGGTGCCGACACCCTCCCACGTGACGAAACCCACCTCGTGGTCTCCACCTTCCGCCGTGCCTGTGCCACGTTCGGCCTCGGCCGACTCGGCTTCACGCTGGAAGCGACCAACAACATCCCTCAGGCTCGTGGCATGGGCTCTTCCGCCGAGGCCATTGTGGCCGGCATCGCCGCCGCCGCGGCCTTCGCCCAGACCGGTGACCTCAACCGTCCTGCCGTCTTCGATATGGCCGCCCAGATTGAAGGACACCCGGACAATGTGGCCCCGGCCGTGTTCGGTGGCCTGACCGTCTCCTGGGACTTCGAAACCGCGGAAGGCGTCGGCTCGGTCGCCGTTCCTGGTGGTGAACCGCTGCACGGCGGATTCCACGCCGTCAACTACCCGGTGGACCCGTCCATCACCGCCGCCGTGTTCGTGCCCGACTATGAGCTGTCCACTGAGAAGGCCCGTCAGGCGCTGCCTAGGGAACTGCCATACAAGGACGCCGTCTACAACGTGTCTCGCGTGGGTCTGCTGCCCGCTGCGATGAATCCCGTGGTGCTGGCCCAGGCCGCCCAGCAGGGCAAGTCTGGCGTGGCCGCTGTCGCTGCAGACTCCGCAGCTTGCGCCTGCCGTGATAATGCCACTCACGGTGCTTGTGGCTGTGCCTCTGAAGCCGTGACTAACATTCATGAGCCGGTTCCTGCGGAGGCGTTTGCCGCAGCCGCGGCCCAGGCCAACGCACTGTTGTTCGCCGCCACGCAGGACAAGCTGCACCAGCCGTATCGTGGTGCCTTGATGCCGCCGTCCACCGATCTCATCGCCATGTTCCGAGCCAAGGGCTATGCCGCTGCCGTCTCCGGTGCCGGTCCCTGCGTGCTTGTGCTGCACTACGGCGACGCCCGCGAGGCTATTGATCAGCTGGCGTCGGAGCAGCTCGCTTCCGGTCGCTGGCGTGTACTCCATCTACCCATCAACACCGCCGGCGTCGAAATCGAACGCCACTAAGTCGAGGAGAAGGCTCCCGCTGGCGGGAGCCGGCCGCCGCAGGCGGTCTGAGGGTGGTCAGTCCTAGCGGCAGAGACCACTCTCGGTCTCACTTCGTTCGACAGCTCCCCTCAGGGAGGGGAGCCGCTTTACTACTGAAGGTCTGAGCCACATGTCCATCCCGCTAATCCTTGCATCCAAGTCCAAGCCACGCCGCGATGTGTTGTATTCGGGGGGCATCTGCCCCACGATTCGCGTATCGCATGTGGATGAACCAGCCGTGCTCGAGGTGGCTGCTCGTGAGGAAGGCGTGACTGTCGATGATTTGAGTATCAAGCAGCGTGTGATGATTCTGGCCGCCGCCAAAGCCGAGGCCGTACATCGTGCGTATCGTGATGTGGCTGATACGGCTGCCGCCGCGACCGGCGACCGTGTTATTGCTTACCCGCTCAAAGCCAAGGAAATCAGGGATTCGGAGCACGAAGCTGCTGTTGAGGACCTGCGCAAGGCCGCTGCCGGTAAGCCCATTGACTATTCCAAAGCGGAAATCGCCACCACACGTGATTTTTCTGGCGTGGATATGCCGACCGTCACCGAACCTATCGCTACTGCCATAGCGAATCAGCCGGGACTCACCGAGGCAACGGTCGGACCGCTGATTCTTGGTTGTGATTCGATGTTCCTCTTGGACGGAGTATGCTACGGCAAGCCGCACAGCGAGGCCGTTGCCCGCGAACGATTGAAGCGTATGAGCGGCGCGACCGGCGAACTGTGGACCGGCCACTGCCTCATCGATTTTGCAACCGGACGTACTGTGCGCGGTGCAAGTCACGCCAAAGTGCATTTCGGTGAGTTCACCGACGATGACATCGAGCGGTACATCGCCACTGGCGAGCCGCTGGAAGTCGCCGGTTCGTTCACGCTCGAGGGCTTCGGTGGTGCGTTCATTGACAGCATCGAGGGTGATCCGCACGGTATCATCGGTCTCAGCTTGCCGCTGGCTCGGCATTTGGCTGGCGAATTAGGCGTCAAATGGACTGACCTGTGGAACGTAGACCGTGGCGAGCTGGCGCCGGAGAGCAAGGCTTCGGGCAACCAGCACGCCGGCATTCTGCCGCCGGTGGAGAACGTGCACCAGCCTGGCGACGGCTGGGTGGATTGCGCATGCGGTCGCAAGCATTGGGGCACCAACGGCGCGTCCGGCATTTTGCTGGCTCGCCGCGATGCTGCGAGCGGCAAGGTGACTCATGTGGTTATGCAGCATCGCGCCGCATGGAGCGCCGAGGGTGGCACATGGGGCATTCCTGGCGGTGCCACGGCGGATGGCGAGTCACCCATTGAGGGCGCGCTGCGCGAGAGCTATGAGGAGGCGAATATCACGCCCGAGGATATTGAGGTGGTTGGTTCCTACCGCGAAGATCATGGTCCGTGGGCATACACCACCGTGTTCGCCTTCGAAAAGTCCGGCTACACCGTTGAGCCCAAGGCCAACGACGACGAAAGTATGGAAGTCTGCTGGGTGCCGATTGCCGACGTGCCCAACCGCAAGCTCCTCACCGCCATGAAAACCGACTGGCCCCGTTTCGCCGCACGTCTGGATGAGCTGGCCGCCGCGCAAGGATGAGTGCGGTGCCTGAATGCGATTCTGATAATGACCGGCACTGAATAGTGGTTACCGATCGCACATCATCGGTGATTGCGGATATTGAGTGGGGTGAACATTCTGGATGATTTGGGGATGTGCCGAAAGTCATATCGTTCGTAAAATGCAACTGCTTGGTCGGTGGCAGGTTCTACAAGTAGCGCTCGCGCTCCAATGATGGCGGCGGCGTTCATGGAACGAAGTACCGCATCTCGGAGTAGTTGACTGCCGACATGCATGGTTTGAAATCTGATGTCCACGCCCATCATGCCTAGCAAGATTGCGGGGATGGGGTTCGGACTATTGCGTTTCAGCCAGCCGGAAGCCCCCGAGTGTTCAATACTGTATGCGCTCAGTGTGTAGAATCCAGCCAGCATATCAGTGCCATTGATGTCCTTGGTGAAGGTGGCATAGACCACGGCAGTGCCTTGTCTACCCGCCGTGGCGGCATGTCTTGCCAGCCAATCATTGACCAGTGACAGACCGCAATCGAAACCGGAGATGTCGTCGTTTGCAGTCAGGCGTCGGGGCTTGGTGAAGTTGATCACGTCCATATCGGATCGCTTTCCAACAATTCAGTCAGACGTGGTCCCATGGGTTCGTCCAATGCGGCGGTGAAATCATTCCACGCTTGATTGTTCAGTCGAATGATGTGAGCTTCATGGATATCCCTGTCTGCGGCGGCGAGCAGATTCGACAATGCCCATTGCGACGCAGTCAGGCCTTTGGACTCGGCCGCTTGATCGATTCTGGATCGTTGTTCTTGAGTGAGCCTCATCTCAAAACGACTGTTCTTGTTGTTCTCAGTAGTCATACCCCTATTGTACGGCTTTTGTACGGACGAAATTGATATGTTTGGGATATCGATTGCGATGGCCACGTGAGCTCCTTTGCTTGGTATGTCCGATTTGCGAGCGTGCAGCACGCTGATTCCATGAACATACCGTTCGCGTGATTCGCATGTCCAGCCGAATCGACCTATGTGGTTCCAGCTTCCGAAGTTATCCACATTGCCATTGATAAAAGTATTGTCGCATCGACTGCGAATCTCTAATCCTTGCGGATGAGAGGTGGGTGGGGCGGTTGAAAAGGTTCATACCGCAGCCTGATGGTCAGGCTTCTGCTCGATCCGTACTCTCGGGAGTATGAATACAGCAACACAGCAATTTCAGCAGACTCAGACCGCACCGGAAGCAGTGCAACAACAGGACGCACGGCAGCAGTGGTCTCCGGTGATCGAGGCACATGACTTGGTCATGGACTACACCGCCAGTATGGCCCGTGCGCAGGCCGGTCATGGCGTTACCAGTGTGATTCCGGCCGGAACAGGTGCTGCGGTTCCCGCTGCCAATGGTCAGCCCGGTTTCGCCATGCCAACCATGCACACACTTGCCCTGAACCACGTGAGTTTCGCATTGGGTGAGGGTGAGACGGTTGCTGTCATGGGCCCGTCTGGCTCCGGCAAGTCCACGCTGCTGCACGCGCTCGCCGGCATCATCAAGCCGACCGCTGGCACAGTGACCTTCCGTGGCTCGAATCTGGATGCCATGAGCGATGCCGGCCGCACCAAACTGCGCCGCAACGCCTTCGGCTTCGTCTTCCAATCCGGCCAGCTGCTGCCCGAACTGCCGGCGGTCGAAAATATCGCCCTGCCGATGATGCTTGACGGCATGCCCTACCGCACCGCCACCGACACGGCGATCCTGTGGCTGGAACGCATGGGATTGCGCGCGCTCGCCACGCACCGGCCGGGGGAGATGAGCGGCGGACAGATGCAGCGCATCGCCATCGCCCGTGCGCTCGCCGTCAAACCTGCCGTGGTCTTCGCCGACGAGCCGACCGGCGCGCTCGACCAAGCCACCGGCCGCGAGGTCATGGGCATTCTCATGGCCGCCGCGCGGGACAACGGTTCCGCCGTGGTCGTCGTCACCCACGACCCCAACGTCGCTTCGTTCTGCTCGCGCACCGTGACCATGCAGGACGGCCAGCTGGGAGGCGTACGATGAGCGCTTTCGCATTGTGGCGATTGTTCCATCGCCCCGGCTCGCGTGGCAGTGCGGGTCATACTTCGGTGTTGGCCATCATTGCTTTTGCCGCAGCCACCACTATCTTTCTCACCGTTTTGGGCGGCGTGCATGGGTTCATGTGGCGTGCCTCCGCCGACCACACCATTGGATGCGCAATCAATCTCGACGCTTGCAAACCCGGAACAGCGGAAATCTGGAAGCAGCGTATCGCCAATCCCCACAGCCTGGATCAATACGCCACGGCATACGTCGTGCTGGCGTTCTTTGCCTGCCTGCTGCTGATTGTGCCGTTCGTGGCGCTTGCCGGTTCCGCCGCGCGATTGGCTGCGTCCCGTCGTGACGCTCGGCTCGCATCCCTGCGCTTGGCAGGCGCGACCACGGGGCAAGTTATTCGCCTTACGGCGCTTGATGCGGCTGGGCAGGCCTTGGTGGGGGCGCTGATTGGCATCGCGGGGTACTGCGTGTTGATCCCCCTAATTATGTTGCTGCATTTCCAGAATCAGACGTTTACGTTCGAGCAACTGTGGGTGGGGCCGATTGCCTTGATCATTACGCTTGTTGGCGTGACCGTGTTGGCGCTGATCTCTTCGCTGGTCACGCTTCGGCGCGTGGCCATCACGCCACTCGGCGTCACTTCACGCGTTGCGACTACGCTGCCGTCCGGCTGGCGTGTGGTGGTGTTCGCCGTCATCATGGTGATTGCCGTTCTTCTGTTCAAGAATCCGATGGTGCTGGCTCAGGCCGGTGAAGTAGTGATGTACGGCGTGATCATCGGTTTCATGCTGCTGTGCTTCGCGCTGGTGAACCTCGTGGGCTCCTGGGTGGTCACCGCCCGCGCCAAAGCCAAGGCCAAACGGCCCAAGGACGCGGCCACGATGATTGCCATGCGCCGTATTCTCGACAATCCGAAGCGCGCGTGGCGCAATGTGTCCGGCATTGCACTGGCCGTGTTCATCGCCGGCATCACCTCGATCTGCGGATTCTTCGGATCGGCCGCCGTGGTCGGTGACGCCAACGACCCGTTCACCGTGTTCATTCGCGACATCGGCACCGGCGGCATTCTGACGCTCGTGTTCGCCGCTGTGCTCGCCGCGGTCAGCTCCGGTGTGATGCAGGCCGGCAGCGTGTACGATCAGGCCGGCGAATATCGCATGCTGGTGTTGGAGGGCACTGATGTCAAGACCTTGAACCGTGCGCGATTCATCGAGGTACTCACCCCGCTCAACATCGTGGTGATCGTGGCCGGCGGCTGTTCCATGCTGCTTATGGCCCCTCTGTTCGCCGCTTCGATGACCGAACCGGCCACGCTGGCCAGCTTCTTCGGCGGGCTTGTGCTGTGCTATGCGCTGGTTTCGGTGGGTGCGTTCGCGTCCAATCGGGTGGCCGCCAGCTTGAATCTGGCCGATTATCGGGCCGATGACTGAGGCGGTACGGTACTTTCCCGGGTGACGACACTGGTGGGGAGGATGACGTGCATATCACCCTGATTGCCCTTGCGGCTGTCGATGATCATCTGCACGGCGCGTTGGGCTATTTCGCTGAACGGCTGATGCACGCTGGTCAGGGAGGGCATGAGTTGGCCGGCGGGGAAAATGTCGTCGAACCCCATGACGGACAATTGCTTTGGCAACGCGATCTTATGCTCTCGTGCGGCACGATACGTGCTTACCGCAGATAAGTCGTTGCAGCAGAAAATCGCGGTGGGTCGGTCGGTGAGTTCCAGCAGCCGGCAGGCTGCTTCATAGCTTGTTTCGGCGGGGAAGTAGTCGCCCTGTTCGATATAGGACTCCGGCAGATCCACCCCGGCCTGTTGCAGAGCGGCGGTGAATCCGCTATAGCGCGCGATGCTGGTCTGTAGGTTCGCCGGCCCCCGGATAACGGCGATGCGTCGATGGCCGAGCGACAGCAGGTGTTTGCCGGCCTGGTATCCTGCGGTCCAGTTATCGATGGACACGCTCATCACATCCGAATCGACGGTATCGATTGGGTCGATGATGACCACGGGAATACTGCGCGATTTCAACAAAGACTTCGCTTGAGTGGTCAGACCGCCCATCTGCTGCATAATCACGCCTTGGGGATTTCTATCGATGATGCCGCGGAAACAGTCTTCCGTGGCATCGCCATGGTTGGTCTGGGTGACCGTGATGGCGAGGCCCGCCTGCTGCGCCCAGTATGAGGCGTATTTGATGAGTTCCATCGTGCCGTTGTGCTCAATGTATTCGACGACGAGCTCTATGGTGGGGGAGAGTTTGGTGTTGACCAGAGGCCTTGAGTAACCGTGATCTTTGAGGATTTGCTCGACTTGTCTCCGCGTCTCGTCGGAAATGCCTGGCCTGCCATTGATGACTTTGGAAACAGTGGATGCGGATACGCCGGCGATTTTTGCGAGCTCGCCGACCTTGAGCTTGTGGGTGGATGTATCGTTAGCCATCGGTGCTTCCCTCTTGAATATTTGCCGTTCAATTACTGAGACGATTTCGTCGATGTTCCCACCATTATGGCGCATTGTGCCGTAACAATTCCGTGTTTTCTTGCCCTTTGTCCGGCCTTGAATAAAAATTTTCGCAAATAGGCTTGCAAATTTCTTTATTCGGACGTATGATATAGCCGTTGGTTCACACCAGGCGAAGGAGCCCGAACACATGAGTACCATCACCAAAGTCAAGACGTATGACTTCCGATTCCCCACTTCAACGACGCTTTCCGGCTCGGATGCAATGAACCCCGATCCGGATTATTCCTCTGCGTACGTGGAGATTTCCACCAGCGCCGACGACGGCATCACGGGTGTGGGATTCGTGTTCACCATCGGCCGTGGCAACGACGTGGTTTGCAAGGCCATCGAATCGATGTCGCAGGTGCTGATTGGGCGCAACACCGAGGAACTGCTCGACAACATGCGCATTGCATGGGACCTGTTCGTGCATGATTCCCAGCTGCGTTGGCTTGGCCCTGAAAAGGGCGTGGAGCATATGGCCATCGGCGCGGTGCTCTCCGCGTTGTGGGATATCAAGGCCAAGCGTGCGGGCAAGCCGTTGTGGCTGCTGCTGGGCGAGATGGAGCCGGAGGAGCTGGTCTCCACGCTCGATTTCCGCTACATGACCGACGCCCTGCGCCCTGAGGAAGCCGTTGCGATTCTCAAAGAGGGTCAGAAGGGCAAGGCCGAGCGTATCAAGCATCTGCTGGAGGTCGGTTACCCCGGCTATTCAACCGCTCCCGGTTGGCTCGGCTACTCGGATGAGAAGATGGTGGCCCTCGCCAAGGAGGAGACCCAGGTCAAGGGCTTCAAGCAGATTAAGCTTAAGGTCGGCCAGAATATCAATGACGATCTGCGCCGCTTGTCCAAGGCCCGTGAGGCCATCGGCCCCGACGTGCGCCTCGCCGTGGACGCCAACCAGGTGTGGGATGTTCCCACCGCCATCGACTGGATCAACAAGTTCCACGACTTCGATCTGGCGTGGGTCGAGGAGCCGACCAGCCCGGATGACGTGATTGGCCACGCCACGATTGCGCGCGCCATCAATCCCATCAAGGTCGCCACCGGCGAACAGATGCAGAGCCGCATTCTGTACAAGCAGTACCTGCAGGCCAACGCCTTCGGCATCATGCAGATTGACGCCACCCGAGTGGCCGGTCCGCAGGAGATCGTGCTCGAATACCTGCTGGCAAAGAAGTTCAACAAGCCCGTCTGCCCGCACGCCGGCGGCGTGGGTCTGTGCGAGGCCGTGTGTCACTTCGCGATGTTCGATTATGTGGCGGTATCCGGCACGATGGATGGCCGAATGATTGAATATGTCGATAATCAGCACGAACATTTCGTTCATCCGACTGAGATCAAGGACGGCAACTACGTCGCTCCGACCGCTCCGGGCAACGGTACCGAAATGACGCTGGAGACGGCCGAGAAGTACCTGTATCGCTGCTGACCGCAATTGGAAATTCATAACTGAACAACACAACTCAACACAACAACACACAACCACTCCGGCTGGGGCGCCGAAGCCCCGGCCGGGCGTGACATGGAACACCCATGAAACGCAGAATAAGGATGGACGAAGGAGTTCCCATGGATCTGCATCTCGAAGGCAAAGTCATCATCATCACCGGCGGTTTCAAAGGCATCGGCAAAGGCATCACGCTGCAACTGGCCCAGGAGGGGGCCATCCCGGTGGTGATTAATCGACCCGACAGCGCTCTCGACGAGTTCAAGAAGGATATCGAGCAGTACACCACCACCTATGATGTGCACTTGCTTGACCTCAACGACACCGACAAGATCGCCGGCGTCGTCGAAGCAACATACAAGAAGTACGGCCATATCGATGGCATTGTGAATAACGCCGGAAAGAACGACAACAAGGATCTCGAGACCACTACTTGGCGTGAGTTCGAGGAATCGCTTCACGGCAACCTGACTCACTATTACGAGCTGGTCCACGCGGCCGTGCCGTATCTCAAGGAAAGCCGCGGATCCATCGTGAACATCTCGTCCAAGACCGCGCTTACCGGCCAAGGCAAGACCAGCGCCTATGCGGCCGCCAAGGGCGCGATCCTGGGCCTGACCCGTGAATGGGCCGCCGCATTGGTGCACGATAGCGTGCGTGTCAACGCCATAGTCGTCTCCGAGTGCTGGACCCCGCTCTATGCCGATTGGATCAAGACCTTTGGCGATGAAGCGGCCCAGCAGGCGCGCCTGTCGGTGATCACCGACAAGATTCCGCTGGAACATCGTATGACCACCACCGAAGAGATCGGTAATGAAGCGGCATTCCTGCTCTCCGACCGCTCCAGCCACACCACCGGTCAGTGGGTGTACGTCGATGGCGGCTATGTCCACCTTGACCGTGCGCTGAGCTGACAAGCAGCCCTTTCCCGAATATTCGCGCGGCAATTCCGGAGCTTTGATCATTGCTCCATCCGTACGCCGTATCCGCGTATGCCGCCCGTATCACCCGCGCCCTGGGTCATCCGTTTACCAACATGGCCCAGGGTGGTCCACTTCTCGCTAGGCAATATCGGGGAAACTCGTATCACTAAGGAGTCAATGATGACATCCAAAAACACAACCGGTTCCAAGGCGACCATCGCCATTGTGCTGGTGACCTCACTGTTCTTTATCTGGGGTTTGACCATGAACCTCGTGAACGCGTTGAACTCGCCGTTCGCAAACTACATAGAACTCAGCAGCGCCGAAGCGTCATTACTGCAGGTGGCCTATTACGGCGCATACTTCGTCATGGCCATTCCGGCCGGCTTGATCGCCAAGCGTTTCGGTTATAAGGGCGGCGTCATCTCCGGTCTGCTCCTGTTCGCTCTGGGCGCGTTCATGGTGATCCCTGCCACCAGCATGGCCAGCTACGGCCTGTTCCTGTTCGCCATGTTCGTTATCGCGCTCGGCGCGGCATCGCTGGAGACCAACTGCAATCCGTATATCACCAAGCTGGGTGATGAAAAGGGCGAATCGTTCCGTATCAACATGGCGCAGAGTTTCAACGGCGTCGGCAACATCGTTGGCCCGCTGATTCTTGGCCAGATTCTCGGCACCACCGTCGCATCAGGCGAGTCCGGCTTCGACGCCGCTAAGACGCAGTTCCTGAATGATACCCGCACGATATACATTGTGATCGGCGTTGTGCTGGTCGTGGTGCTCGCCGTGTTCGCGCTGTTCAAGCTGCCCACGCCTCCGGGAGACGAAGAGGAGGCCGCGGGCGGCGCCTCCTCCGAGAACAGCTCCTTCTTCGGCCTGCTCAAGCGCCCGCACTTCGCATTGGGCGTGCTTGCCGAGTTCATTTTCATCGGCCTGCAAGTGGCCGGCATGGCGGTCTTCTCCGCCTACGCGCTCAAGCACTGGGGCGCGGGCGTCACAGCCGGCACCGCAGCGATGATGCTTTCCGTGCTTTCCCTGCTGTTCACCATCGGACGCTTCGCCACCACCCCATTGATGGCCAAATTCGATCCCGCGAAGATTCTTGGCGTATACATGACCATTTCAGCCGTGCTGATGTTCGTGGTATTCCTTGGCCTGGGCAAGGTCTCCGTCATCGCGTTCATGGTGGCGTATCTGTTCATTTCCATCGGATACCCGACCATATTCTCCCTGACGCTGAAAGGTATCAAGGGTTCCGCGGCGAAGACCGGTTCCTCGGCTTTGGTGATGAGCATTGTGGGCGCCGCGTTGATTCCGCTGCTGCTCGGTGTGATTCAGGATGCGGCAGGCATCGAGATCGCCATCCTGGTGATGGTCCCGGGCTTCCTGTTCGTGGCATGGTACGCATTCTGGGGTTCCAAGATCGGTCTGAAGGAGGCCTGACATGACACTCAACGTAATCGATTCCCACTTCCATATCTGGGATCCGGATGCGCAGGATTTGCCATGGCTGGCAGGATTGCCCTCGCTGCAACACAAGTACACGATTGAAGACCTAGCCGCACAGTACGCCAAGTTTGGCGTGAACTTCCTCGGCGGCGTATATGTGGAGGTCGACGCGGCCGATCACGAGCTCGAGGACCGGTTGTTGTACGAGAATGCCAGCCCTCTGATCCTGAAGCGCATGCTGCAGGGGCGGATAAGCCCATGGATGCGTGTTCCGATCAACGCCGATGGCATCAGGGAGCCGTTGCATGTGGATTCCGAGCCACGGGGCCGAGCCCTCGAACCCGAATTCATCGCCGGCCTACGTGTGATGGCCGTCAAGGGAATGCCTTTTGAGCTGTGCAACCGGGGCCCGGAGTTGGGCGACATGGCCAAGGCGTTCTCGCAGGTTCCTGAAGTGACGGTCATCATCGATCATCTCGGCAACGTGCCCGGGCTTGATGAGGAATCGTGCGCCGCGCTCGCAGCGTTGGCCGAACTGCCGAATTCGTATATCAAGGTTTCCGGCGACAACCCGGTGGACCCGGACATCGTGAAATACGTGCGGGACACATTCGGCCCGAAGAAGGTGCTGTACAGCTCCAACTGGCCGGTCGTGGAACTCAACTCGACCTTTGCCACGCACTTCCAACTCATGCTGGACACGTTCGGCGAGGACGAGGACTTCTTCGAAAACAACGCCCGCCGCGCTTACAACATCGACTAAACCCAAGCCCCCTCTGATGAGGGGGCTATCGTCCGCAGGACGACTGGGGAGAGGCCGCAAACCCGGTGCCGCTTGTGCGGCACCCCTATTCCGTAACGAAAGGAACAATCATGACAAGCAGCGCCGAATTCTCGGGCATCATCTGTCCATCCATCACCATCACCAAGGACGACGGTGACATCGACTATGAACGTTGGGGGCAGCATCTCGATCATCTGATCGAGGCCGGTATCAACGGCGTGCTGGTGTTTGGCAGCATCGGCGAGTTCTATGCCTTCCCTCTGGACGTCAAGAAGCAGGCGGTCGACTTCGTGGCCAAGCATGTCGCCGGGCGCATCAAGGTGTTCGCGGGCGTGGGCGATACCAACTTGAACAATGTGATCGACTTCGCGCGGGCAGTCGAAGCAAGTGGAGTGGATGCGCTCGTGGTCGTTTCGCCGTATTACTTCGGCCCTACTGCGGGAGGCGCGAAGGCGTACTTCGGCGCGGTCGCTGAAGCGACGAATCTTCCGGTGATCCTCTATAATTTCCCACCGCGCACCGGCAGCGACTTGACCCCGGAGCTCGTGGCCGAGCTTGCCGCCGCGCACCCGAACATCGTCGGCATCAAGGACACGGTCGACACAATCAGCCACACCCGCAAGGTGATTCGCGCGGTCAAGGCCGTGAATCCACGGTTTGCGGTGTTCTCCGGTTTCGACGAGTACTATCTCGTCAACCGCGTCTCCGGCGGCGATGGCGTGATCTGCGGCATGACCAATGTGGAGCCGGAGACCTTCGTTACGCTGCACCGTGCATATGAGGCCGGCGACTATGGCACCGCAATTGAGGCCGCCGAACGCATCAGCCACCTGATGGCGCTGTACGATCAGACCGACCTGTTCATCTCCGCCATCAAGGGTGCGGTCAAGGCCAAGGGACTGAACATTTCCACCCTGATCCGTGAGCCAGCGGTGCAACTCACTGCTCAGCAGTATGAGGCGATTAAGGCGATTCTCAAGTAGCGTATATCTCAGGCTTCCGCGGAATCCTACGGTGGATTTCGCGGAAGTTTTTTTACGGTGATTACAGTTGCCGGCTCAGCTCAGCAGCGCCGCGATGATCGCGATAAACACTGGGCTGGTCATGGTGCTCATCAGAATGCCATCGCGCGCGAAAGTGAGGCCCACGTTGTAACGAGCCGCGTAGTTGTAGACGTTCTGGCCGGTGGGCAGGGCGGCGAGCACCACGCAGGCATACAGCTCGGAACCGCGGAAGCCCATCACGAAGTAGGCGAGCAGGAACGCGATGATCGGCATGATCACGTTCTTGAGCACCGCTACGGTGAAGACGGCCGGACGATCGCCCTTCTGCTGCAACGGCTTGGTGCCGTGCAAGGACATGCCGAACGCCATCAGAATCATCGGCACCGCAGAGTCTCCGATCATGTCAATCGGGTCGAAGATGAACTTCGGCACCGGGAACCAGCCGATCTTTGCGGAGATGGCAGAGACCACGATGCCCAGCAGCGAGCCGATAAGCAGCGGCTGATGCAGCGGTTGCTTGGCGATCTCCTTGACGGAGACCTTGCCCTTGGTGGTCACATCAAGCACAGTCAGGCCCACCGGCGTGAAGATGGCCTGCTGCATAACCAGAATCGGTGCCACTAGCGCCGGGTTGCCCAGAATATAGGTGGCAATCGGCAAGCCGATGTTGTTGGAGTTCAGATACAGCGAGTTCAATGCGCCGATGGTGGCATCCGGGGCATTCAGGTGGAAGAACATCTGATTGAGCACCAGGAACGCCACGCCCACTAGCACCGCAGAGAAGAACGCCACGATGATTGATGGATGGAAGATGTCGAAAATCGGTTCCTTGGACAGAATCGCAAACATCAGGCACGGGCTGGACACAAAGAAAGAGAAGCGGTTCAGCACCATCTGAGCGGACGGGCCTCCGATGCGCATTCGAGCGGCGACATATCCCACCGCAATCACGATGCCGATAACGCAGAAGCCTTGCATGGCGCTGATGAGACCTGGCATGTTCCTCCCTTTCGCCACCCTAGTGTGGCACATAAATATGTATTCGGCGACAAAATCTCATGTAGTGGGTGAACTGTGCGCTTTGTCACGCGGTACTCTGTACTCATGACGCTTGAATTGAACCGCAACGATTCCACTGCTGAGCAGTTGAACAGCCTGCTCACCCAGATTATGGAGAACTTTTCTGTCTCCGATCATGAAGGCCCGCTCGCCGATGAGGTTGAGGCTTTCCTCAATGAACAGAAGCATCTGACCGTCCGCCGTCACGGCGACACGGTGGTGGCCAGCACCGATTTTGGCAAGTCGAATCGCGTGATTCTGGCCGGTCATCTCGACACCGTGCCGGTAATCGACAACTTCCCTCCGAAGTGGCTTGAACCTGGTGATCCGCTCATTCGCGAGGAAATCTCCCAATCCCATCCCACAGACCGTGTGCTGTGGGGCCGTGGTGCCACGGATATGAAGGCCTCCGATGCGGTGATGCTGTATCTCGCCGCTACACTTGATGGCCTCACATCGGGAACCACTCCGAAAGTCGACCTCACCTATGTGTTCTACGACCACGAGGAAGTCGCCGCCGAAAAGAACGGTCTGCGTAAGGTGGTCGAAACGCACCCCGACTGGATTGCCGGTGATTTTGCCATTATCGGTGAGCCCACCAATAGTGGCATCGAAGGCGGCTGCAACGGCACGATCCGTTTCGATGTGGTCACGCACGGAGTCGCCGCGCACTCTGCCCGCGCCTGGATGGGAGAGAACGCCATCCACAAGGCCGCTGATATTCTGAACCGACTCAATGCTTATGAAACCGCGACTGTGAATGTGGATGGGCTCGACTACCGTGAGGGTCTCAACGCCACATTGATTTCCGGTGGCAAGGGCACGAATGTGATTCCCGACGAATGCCGTGTGCATGTCAACTACCGTTTCGCTCCGGACAAGAACCTGGCTGAGGCCAAGGCGCTGATGATGGGTGCGGATGCAGGTGCTGAACTTGGTAACGGCGAACATGTGGCCACCGGTGGCGTGTTTGAGGGCTATGGCATCGAGATGAAGGATGAGAGTCCTTCTGCACGCCCCGGCCTGAGCGCGCCGCTTGCGCAGGAACTGGTTCGTCTGGTCAAGGAGCGCATTGGTCGCGATCCGCTGGCCAAGCTTGGCTGGACCGATGTGGCACGTTTCTCTCAGCTCGGGATTCCGGCCGTCAACCTCGGTGCCGGAGACCCGTTACTGGCGCATAAGCACGACGAGCAAGTGCCCGAATCTGATTTGACTGCTATGGCCGCAATCCTCGAAGACTGGCTGGTGTGAGATTTTTCGGCTCAGCCTCTTTGAGGGGAGCCGTCATCGTAGGTGACTGAGGGGAGTGCTCGGCTTGAATCCAGGCTCCCCTCAGTCTGCTTCGCAGCCAGCTCCCCTCAGAGAGGAAAGCCAAGATAGGGCTCATCCGTGTGTAAGGGGAGCCAGATAGGTCGTGGTGTGCCAGAGCGCTGGGCGCGCCCGTGCAAAAAGTGTGGCATACTGAAAGACGGTGGTTCTGCATAACCATCAGCGTGTGTAATGGCGTTGATCCCCTTACGGCTCTCGAGAACGAGACAACGTAAGCGCCGGTGTCCGCCGTTCGCAGGACAGACTTGAGACGAAGTTGCCTTTACGCGGCGCAAAGGATTTGCGCGGCCATGGTGAGAGCATGGTGTGAGACGAGCGTACAGGCCTGGATGGCGTCGCGATGCAGCGTGCCGCGAGGAGCATTGTGCCCACTGAGAACCGTGAAGGTTTCGTCGGTGACGAAACCGATAACTCAACCGTATCCAATACCGAATCACAGGCTTCGGGAGCTTCCGAGCCGAACGCCGAAGCATCGCAGCCGACTCGCCGCCGTCGCGGTGGCCGTCGTGTAGTGCGTGGCACCGGTGCTGCCGGCGCATCCCTTGAGCTGCAAGTCCAGGAACACGCCGCCCCGCTGTTTGAGGCACCCGCTTTGCCTGATGCCGATGCGTCCGCTTCCGCCGAAACTACCGACAATAACGCCTCCGATGATGAAAAGCACCCGGCGCGCCGCACCCGTAGCCGCCGCTCTGCCGATAATGCCGATTATGAGGACCGTCCGACTCGGCGTCGTGCTGTGGCTGATGACGATGATGAGCCGCGCCCGGTGCGCCGTCGCCGTACGGTGTCCGATGATCTCGAGGAAGACGATGAGCGTCCGATTCGCCGTCGTCGCGTTGCATCCGATGATTTTGATGAAGATAACGATCGTCTGGTGCGTCGCCGTCGTTCTGTAATTGACGATCTCGAAGATGATGATGCGCCGCGTTCATCTCGCCGCCGTACTGCGGTCGACGACTCCGATGAGGATGGCGATCGTCCGGTGCGTCGCCGTCGTTCCACTACGAATGACCGCGATGACCGCGATGACGAGCCCCGCTCGGCCCGTCGTACTCGCAGCCGCCGTTCTTCGGAAGACGCGCGCGAAGAAAACCCCGATGAGCGCGTGCTGGATGTGATTGATGCGCTGCCTGCAGGGCATGAATCCGCCCGTCGTGGCAAGCCGATGACTTCCCTGCTGTTCCAAGAGCCGGTGCTCCCGGACATGCGACATGACGATCGTGATGATGAGGAAGATGATGGCGAACAGCGTTCCCGCTCTTCTCGTCGCTCCCGCGCCCGTGAGGATGAGGCCGATTACGAGGAACGCCCGTCTCGTTCCCGCCGGTCGAGCCGCAGCGATCACGGCGATCATGATGATCACGATGACCGCGATGACAGCCGCAATAATCGTCGCCGTAATGAGACTCAGGATGATTTCGACGCTGATGGCCAGTCCGATTCTCGCCGTTCTCGCCGTTCTCGCCGCCTGAACGCCCAGGAGCGCCGTGCTGCCGCTGAAGTCGAGCAGATTGAGGAAGACCTCGAGCTGGATGACATTACGTACTCGCCGATTGCTGAAGAGGAGAACGACGAAGAGTCCGACTCCACCCGCACCCGTTCCCGCCGTCGCCGTCGCCGTGGCTCCCGCAACGAGTCCGGTGCTTCCAACAACGACAGCGAGTCCTCCGAGAACAATGGTGACGATTCCCGTCGCCGTCGCGATGATCGCGATGAGCGCGACCGTGATGATGACGAGGAGCAGACCGTTACCCGCCGTCGCCGTCGCCGCCGCGGAGGCAAGAATGCCGAGAGCGGTGATGAGCAGGACGATCAGCAGCTGACTCGCCGCTCCCGCAAGCAGCAGTACATCGATGAGATCACCGATGTGGAAGGCTCCACCCGTCTTGAGGCCAAGAAACAGCGACGCCGTGACAATCGTCGTGAGCGTAGCCGCCAGAGCCAGCTCATGGAGCAGGATTTCCTCGCACGCCGTGAGAACGTCGATCGCCTCATGGTGGTGCGCGAGAAGGAACATCACACCCAGATTTCCGTGGTGGAAGACAACATCCTGGTCGAACATTACGTCTCCGACATCCAGGAAGTGCAGACCGTGGGCAACATCTACCTCGGCCGTGTACAGAACGTGCTGCCCAGCATGGAAGCCGCTTTCGTGGACATCGGCCAGGCCCGTAACGGCGTGCTCTACGCCGGTGAGGTCAACTGGGACGCCGCGCGTCTCGAAGGCCAGCCGCGCCGCATCGAGTTGGCGTTCAAGTCCGGCGACCCGGTGCTCGTGCAGGTCACCAAGGATCCGATCGGACACAAGGGCGCCCGCCTGACTTCTCAGGTCACGCTCGCCGGCCGCTTCCTGGTGCTCGTGCCGTCCGGCGGCATGACCGGCGTGAGCCGCAAGCTCTCCGAACGCGAACGTAGCCGGCTCAAGGGCATCGTCTCCAAGATCGCCCCGAAGGATATGGGTGTCATCATCCGTACCGCAGCCGAGGGCGCCTCCGAGGAAGCCATCGTCAAGGATCTTGAGTCTTTGGTTCGCCAGTGGGAGCGCATCAACGCCAAGCGTGAGGAATTCTGGCATGGCAAGCGCCCGAAGCTCCTGCAGGGCGAGCCCGATGTGGCTATCCGTGTGGTGCGCGACATCTTCAACGATGACTTCGGCAAGCTCATCGTCGAAGGCGACAAGGTCTACGACCGTATCGAGGAGTATCTCGACACCATGGCCCCCGACTTGAAGGATAAGCTGGAGAAGTGGGACCCGGCCGAGCATGAGGGCAAGGACGTGTTCGACAAGTGGCAGATCGACTCCCAGCTCAGAAAGGGCATGGAGCGTCAGGTCTACCTGCCGTCTGGTGGTTCGATCGTCATCGACCGCACTGAAGCCATGACCACCATTGATGTGAACACCGGCCGCTTCATCGGCAAGGGCAAGTCCCTTGAGGAGACGGTGACGCGTTGCAATTTGGAGGCCTCTGAGGAAATTGCACGTCAGCTGCGACTGCGCGACATCGGCGGCATGGTGATGATTGACTATGTGGATATGGTCATGCCCGCTAACCGTGACTTGGTGCTGCGCCGTCTAGTCGAATGCCTGGCGCGCGACCGGACCAAGCATCAGGTGGCCGAGGTCACCTCGCTTGGTCTGGTGCAGATGACCCGTAAGCGCATCGGTCAGGGCTTGGTCGAGGCGTTCTCCGAGGAATGCCCGACTTGCAAGGGTCGTGGCTTTATCCTGCACGATCAGCCGACCGTTTCCGCCGACTACGATGACCCGTACGCATTGCGCGGCGGTGATCCGTTCGTCAAGACCAACAAGCATGGTCGAGGCACTGCCCCAGCTCCGGAACCGGCCGGCTCCAGCGCTGATGTCAAGGCCAAACTGGCCCAGATTGCAGCTGCTGCCGTGGCCGCCAACAACACCGAGGAGGAGTAGCATTAGACAAATGTTTCATGCGGGCATACCCTCGGTTGCGAAAAGCCGGGGTGTGTCGTGCTTGACACGCAGATAAAAACCATTTGCTTTAGTCCGCGTGTAGGTGTAAATTCGAAACTCGGTGTCTGACCGCAGGCTCGGTGCGTGTTGGGCAAGGTAGCTTTCCAAAACATAAAAGGAACGAATATGTACGCGATTGTGAAGGCCGGTGGCCATCAGGAAAAGGTCGAGGTTGGCGACACCATCCTCGTGAACCGTCTCGACGCCAAGAAGGGCGATACCGTGGAGTTTCCGGTTGCTCTCCTGGTCGATGGCGCCAAGGTGACCCTTGCTGCCGCCGATCTGGCCAAGGTGTCCGTCAAGGCTGAGGTTGTGAACGACGAGGCCAAGGGCCCGAAGATCAACATCCAGAAGTACAAGAACAAGACTGGCGTTGCTCGTCGCAAGGGTCACCGTCAGCCGCTGACTATCGTCAAGATCACGGCGATTGCCTGAGTTATAGAAAGGACCATGAATCATGGCACATAAGAAGGGTGCGTCCAGCTCTCGTAACGGTCGCGATTCGTCGCCTCAGTACCTCGGCGTGAAGAAGTTCGGCGGCGAAGCCGTCGTGGCCGGCAACATCATCGTCCGCCAGCGTGGCACCAACTTCCACGCGGGCCAGAACGTCGGCATGGGCAAGGATCACACGCTGTTCGCCCTCGCCGATGGCTCTGTGAAGTTCGGTGTGCGCCGTGACCGCAAGGTCGTCGACGTCATCGCTGCCTGAGCGATATAGCGTTAAGCTTTTCAAGCCGCGCCCGTAAGGACGCGGCTTTTTTGTAAGGTAATCAATATGAGTGATTTTGTGGATCGAGTAACCGTCCATGTCCGTGGCGGCGACGGCGGCAACGGTTCGGCCGGTATTCGTCGCGAGAAGTACAAGCCGTTGGCCGGGCCGAACGGCGGCAATGGTGGCGACGGCGGATCCGTGGTATTCGTGGCCGACCGCAACGCCACCAGCCTGCTTGACTATCGGTTCATGCCACATCGCACTGCCGGTAACGGCACGATGGGTCTGGGTGACAACAAGGATGGCTCCAAAGGCGAGGATCTGATCCTCCCCGTGCCGTGCGGCACTGTGGTGTTTGAAGCGCGCGGCGAGCAGGGCAAGACCAAACATCCTGGCGAGCAGCTTGCCGATTTGCGCCATGAGGGCGACCGCGTTGTCGTTGCGCAAGGTGGTGCCGGTGGTTTGGGCAACATCGCACTGGCCAACAAGACCCGTCGTGCTCCTGGATTCGCCCTGCTTGGCGAACTGGGTGAAGAGCGCGATGTGATTCTGGAGCTCAAGTCCATCGCCGATGTGGCGTTGGTGGGCTTCCCATCCGCCGGCAAATCGTCCCTGATTGCGGCGATGAGTGCCGCCAAGCCGAAGATCGCCGACTACCCGTTCACCACGCTGGTGCCGAACCTCGGCGTTGTTATCGCCGGCGATTCCCGGTACACCATCGCCGACGTGCCCGGCCTGATTCCGGGTGCGTCAGAAGGCAAGGGGCTGGGTCTGGAATTTCTGCGCCATATCGAGCGCACGGAGATCATCGCCCATGTGATTGATTGCGCCACGCTGGAGCCTGATCGCGACCCGATGTCCGACTATCAGGCGCTGGAAAACGAGCTTGCGCTCTACGCCGACAAGCTGGAGTTGCCGCTGGGTGCGATTTCGATTCCCGAGCGTCCGCGTATCGTCATCCTGAACAAGATCGATGTGCCCGAGGCCAAGGAACTTGCCGAATTCGTGCGTCCGGAGTTCGAGAAGCTCGGACTGAAGGTGTTCGAGATTTCCACCGCGTCCCATGAGGGATTGAAGGAACTGAACTTCGCCCTGTCTGAGCTGGTGCATGAGATGCGCGAGGAAGTGGCCAGCCGCGAGGAGGCCGAAGAAGAAGCCCGCGTGGTCATCAAGCCTCTTGAAAGGACCGGTCGTCGTCCTCGCCGCGCTGACGAGGGCGGCAACGCACTCGACTTCACCGTGGAACGCCGTGAGCTCGGCAACGGCGAGGTGTTTTACGAGGTTCGTGGTGCCAAGCCGGAGCGTTGGGTCATGCAGACCAACTTCGACAACGACGAGGCCGTGGGCTATCTGGCCGATCGACTGGCCAAGCTCGGCGTGGAAGACGAACTGCGCCGCAAAGGTGCCCGTCCAGGCGATGAGATCCGCATCGGACGAGGCGATCGCATGGTGGAATTCGACTGGGATCCGACCATTTCCGCCGGTGCCGAAATGCTCGACGGCTCCAACCTTGGTGCACGCGGCAAGGATTTGCGTCTCGAGGAGCAGGATCCGCGCGCTCACCGCCGCTCCAATGCCGAACGTCGTGCCCAGTACCACGAGATGATGGATGCCCGTGCGGCTGTGCGCGATGCGATGATGGCTGAACGTAAGGCCGGCCACTGGGCCGACCCGACCGTCGATGATGATCGCCACGATGAGACCAGCCTGTTTGGTCACGGCGAATCCGCCGACGATAGCGCATCGGAAGAATAATGAAGTTGCTCCCGCCGGCGGGAGCTGTCGAGCACAGCGAGACGGGGGTAGTCCTGGTCGGCTGCAGATTGACAGCTCCACCGTCGGAGGCGGAATTGGAAAGCAAATGAGCACACCAAGTCAGGCCGAGGTACGGCGCATGATCGCCGCTGCCGGCACTATCGTCGTCAAGGTCGGATCTAGCTCCCTGACCCAGCCGAGCGGGCACCTCGACCCTGACAAGCTCGACGCTCTTACCGCCGCATTGGCGCAGGTACGGCTGATGGGTGCCCGTGTGGTGCTGGTCTCTTCCGGTGCTATCGCCGCGGGTTTTGGCCCGTTGGGCTTTGATGAGCGACCGGCTGATGTGGCTACCCAGCAGGCCACCGCCGCCGTGGGACAAGGCCTGCTGATGGCCCGCTATGAAGCTGCCTTCGGCCGGTTCGGTATTCGGGTGGGACAGATTCTGATCACCGCGGAAGACACGATTCGAGCCACCCAGTACCGCAACGTGGAACGTACGTTGGATCGGCTGCTCGATCTGGGCGTGGTGCCGATTATCAATGAGAACGACTCGCTGGCCTCCAACGAGATTCGTTTCGGCGATAACGACCGGCTGTCTGCTTTGGTGGCCAATCTGGTGCGTGCCGAAGCGTTGGTATTGCTCACCGACGTGGATGCGCTGTACACCGCACCGCCTGCTCAGCCCGGATCGCGCCGCGTGGAATATGTGCCCAACGTAATCGACGCGCTGGGCGATATCCAGGTGTCCGGCTCGGGATCCAAAGTCGGCACCGGTGGCATGGTCACGAAACTTGAGGCTGCTCGTGTGGCGGCCGTTTCCGGTATTCCTACCGTGCTGACGTGCGCTTCGAATGCAGGCCCTGCAATGATGGGCGATCCGGTGGGCACGGTGTTTGCCCCGGTCAAGGCCCGTGGATCTTCGCGCCGCCTATGGATTGGTTTCGCGGCTGAACCGCGCGGCACGATTGTGGTTGATGCGGGTGCAGCCAAGGCCATTCGTGGTGGTCGGGCATCGTTGCTGGCCGCCGGCGCTCTCGATGTGCATGGCGATTTTTCCGCCGGCGATCCTGTATGGATCGATGACGAATCCGGCACGCATCTGGCCCGTGGTCTGGCCGGCTTCGACTCCGAGGAGATTCCGCAGACGCTCGGTCGCAATACGGCTCAGCTCAAGCGATTCCTGGGCGATCAGTACGCGCATCCGCTTGTGCATCGCGACAATCTTGTACTGGTGTAAGTCATTGCGTTGAAGCTCCCCTCTGATGAGGGAGCTGATAGGCGTAGTGAGAGAACTGTGAGAGGCCAGAGCCTGCCCTCATCCATTCGCTGTATTCACTGAATCGCCGCGATAAACGTATCCAGCGAGCCAGTGCCCTGAATGCGCACGCGTGGCAAGTTCATGGGATCGGCACCAACATCGGCCCAGCCATACTGAGTGGTAAACGCGGCCAATGTGCCGGTCTCCCTGACCGCCTCAATCGCGTCTGGCGTGGTATCGCCGAACGGATAGGCAAATGCCTGCAAGGAGCCGGTTACCTGCTCCGACTGCTTGAGATCATCCACAATCTCCTGATGGCTCATTGCGCTGATGCGTCCGCCGTGGCCGACCGTGCCGCCGGCGCGGTGCATGTCGAACGAATGCGATTCATACTCAAGATATGGCGTGGCGTAGGTCTTCATCTTGTTCAGTGCCTCGCCATCGGCCCCTATGATGAACGATGTGGCCGGCACCTTGTACTTGGCCAGCAGCGGGGTGCCGTACTGGAAGAAGTGCGGCTCGCCATCATCGAAAGTCATCACGATGCTGTTCTTGGGCAGGCTGTGCTTGCCATCGATGAATGCGCGGACCTCGGGCCAGGACGGGTAATAGAAATTGTTCTGCGTCAGGTATTGCAGCTGCGGCTCGAGTGACGTGGTCGGAATCCAGTTCGCGTCAACGTCTGCAGGCGGATTCGCCGGATCGTAGACATAGTGGTACATCAGCACGGGAATACCGCCGGTCTGCTTATCCATCGTGTCCACTACTTTGACCGTGCGCGTGGCGGATGCCTCATGGCCGGTTGAATCATGAACCGTGTATTGCACCGTGTAATCGCCGGGAGTGTTCGTGTCTACGGTGCCGGTAGTGACAATGTTGCCGGTCAGTACGCCGTCTTCCGGCTCGATGGCATGTGCGCCGCCTTCCACATACTGCTCACCCTTGAGCACATAGGTGGTTTCGCTGCCGTTGACACCGATGACGATGTTGCCGGGATCCAACTGCGGCACGGTTTTACGGGTAAGTGATTTATGCGCGGTGGTCGGAAGCTGCTGTTGCATAGATGGCGCAGACTGCCGGGCGAACCACCTATGCGCAACGACACCGACGGTGATTACCAAGGCCACTGCCACCACGGCTGCTACCACCAATACGGCGATACGCCGCGTGCGCTGTGCTGCGATTGCGGCAGCGGAACGGTGGCTGGCGTGTTGCCCGTAGTGCAACTGGCTGCCATGAGCGCTATGCGTTTCGGCATGGCGGCTGTACGCCACACGTGGCTCGACCGTGCTGCGGCGAGTCCCACGACTGCCATGGCTTTCGTGATGCTTTGCCATAATCTCTCCTCCGGCACGCTTTCCCAACCTGCTGCGCGCAGCTCCATTGCACCACAGACCCTATGCGGATGTCCAGTTTTGTTGAGACCTACAACACACTTCCAAACATCGTGCGTTGGGGTTATCGTAAGAGCCATGACTATGGCGCAATGGCAGATTCTTTCCGACCGTATCAACACTGTGGCACCGAGCGCTACGCTCGCCGTGGATTCCAAGGCCAAGGCAATGAAGGCCACCGGTCTTGACGTTATCGGTTTTGGTGCCGGTGAGCCGAACTTCCCGACTCCCGCGAACGTGGTCAAGGCCGCTGCCGATGCGTGCCTTGATCCGAAGAACTACAAGTACACGCCCACTCCGGGTTTGCCCGAGCTGCGCGAGGCCATCGCGGCCAAGGTGCTGCGCGATTCCGGCTATGAGGTAAGCGCCGATCAGGTAGTAGTGACCAACGGCGGTAAGCAGGCCGTGTATGAGGCTTTCCAGATTTTGCTCAACGATGGTGACGAGGTCATCATCCCCACTCCGTACTGGACCAGCTACCCTGAGGCCGTGAAGCTGGCGGATGGCGTGCCGGTGGAGGTGTTTGCCGGTGCCGACGTGAACTTTGAGCCGTCGCTGGAGGCGCTTGAGGTTGCCCGTACCGAGCGGACCAAGGCCATCATCGTCAACTCGCCGAACAACCCAACCGGTGCCGTGTGGAAGCCGGAAACCGTGGAAGCCATCGGACGTTGGGCTGTTGAGCACCACATTTGGATTATCTCCGATGAGATTTATGAGCACCTGAACTATGACGATGCGCGCACCACATACATCGGTGCTGCCGTGCCGGAATGCCGCGACCAGCTACTGGTGCTTAACGGTGTGGCCAAGACCTACGCGATGCCTGGCTGGCGTGTCGGCTGGATGGTCGCCCCGGCTGAGGTGGCCAAGGCTGCCACCAAGCTGCAGGGTCATATGACTTCGAATGTGGCCAATATCTCTCAGCGTGCCGCATTGGCCGCCGTATCCGGCCCTCTGGATGAGGTATACGAGATGCGTAAGGCTTTTGATGTGCGTCGCAGTGCGATTGTTGCGGCTCTGAACGACATCGAGGGTGTGTATTGCCCGACTCCGACCGGTGCGTTCTATGCATTTGCGGATATCACCGCGTTGCTGGGCAAGCCGCTGGGTTCCAACGGCACAGTGTGCGCCACTTCTGCCGATTTTGCCGCCGCTCTGTTGGACGAAGCTCACGTGGCCGCTGTTCCCGGTGAAGCCTTCGGCGCTCCCGGTTACCTGCGCTTCTCTTATGCTCTCGCCGACGACGATCTGGCCGAGGGCATGAAGCGTTTCAAGGACTGGGCGAAGTAAACCGTTCCTTTCCCCTCCGAAGAGGGGAGCGCATCCTGAGGGGAGTTTTGGGCGCGTTGAGCCCGGCTCCCCTTGGTCGTCTTTGGAGGCGATTTTGCAGTTTATCCGACACGCGATTTGCCTTAATCCACCCCAGCCGTTACTATAACGACTTGGCGGTTTCCGCCATGGCGAAGCGTTCTCTACGGAACGCCAGCCAAGGTGAACTTCACCTAGGGAAGTGGCGCAATTGGTAGCGCAACGGTCTCCAAAACCGTAGGTTGTGGGTTCGAGTCCCGCCTTCCCTGCCAAGTTTCTTCAATAATCAAGCAGCTGATGCGAGGTACGGAATGGCTAAGACGGGCACAAACGAAAAGGCAGTCAAGCCGAATGTCTTCATGCGTATTGGTCTGTTTATCAAGCAGATCATCGATGAGCTTCGCAAGGTCGTAACCCCCACTGCCAAGGAACTGTTCTTCTGGTCTCTGGCGGTGTTCATCTTCGTGCTGCTGCTGATGGCTCTCGTTACCGGCATGGACTTCGGTCTGGGCAAGGCCACGCTGGGTATTTTCGGCTGATTTACGCATAACCTGAAGGTGAATGACAACGCATGAGTGATGAACTGAATCTCGAGAATCTCGACGCTGCTCTGGAGAACGTGGATGCGGCGGCCGATGAGGCTCCTGTGGCTGATGCTCCGGCCGAGGCCGTTGAGTCTGCCGAACCTGTTGCCGAAGCTCCTGTGGCTTCCCCTGAAACTGTGGGTGAGTCGGCGGAAGAAGAGTCCGAAGTCAACGAGTCCGAGCAGGCTGAGGAAACCGATGCCGGCCAGAAGGCCGTTGATGAGTTCTCCAAGTCGTTGCGCACCCTTGATGGCAAGTGGTACGTGCTGCACACCTACTCCGGCTACGAGAAGCGTGTGAAGACCAACATCGAGTCCCGTGTGGCTTCTTTCGGCATGGAAGATCAGATTTTCCAGGTCGAGGTGCCGATGGAAGAGGTCGAGAAGCACACCGAAAAGGGCAAGAAGGTCATCACCCGCGTGCGTGTTCCTGGCTACGTGCTGATTCGTATGTGGCCGGACGAGAACGCTCGCCGTGTCGTGCGTGAGACCGAAGGCGTGACCGGCTTCGTTGGTCCGTCCAAGGATCCGGCTCCGCTCTCCCGTCAGGAAGTCGTGGCCATGATGGCCCCGATGATTGCCTCCGAAGCGCTCAAGGCCGCCGGCGACAAGCCCGCTGCCGCCAAGAAGCGCAAGGTCGAGGTCTCCTATGCCGTGGGTGACCAGGTCACCGTTACCGATGGTCCTTTCGCCACTATGGCCGCTGTCGTTTCCGACGTGGAACCCACCACCCAGAAGCTCACCGTGCTCGTGTCCATCTTCGGCCGCGATACGCCTGTGGAGCTCGGCTTCCACCAGGTGCAGAAGCTCGACTAATAGGTTTAATAGCAAAAGCCCGACCATCACGGTCGGGCTTTTTGTTGTTGTTAGTCATCGGGCATCTCGTCGCATCGTGACCGTAGTCGCAAACCGTAATTGCAGTCGTAACCGGTAACTTTGTAGTTCCTAGGGCATCTCTTGTTCGTTAGAGACAGGATTTTAGGAGATTGGGGTTGGTTTCCTAAATATCTGTCATTGGCTTTGACTCAGTGACAGAATTTTAGGACGAAGCCGCTTTTTTCTTAAATTTCTGACGCTGGGGCGGTTCATTGATGTCGTTAGGTGGGTGGCGATTGTGGATGACGCAGTCCGATGATGAGAACAACTGTGGATGATGCTGCCGATGGCGAGAACCGGGGCGGACTTATGGCCAGTTGTTGTCCGGGTGAGACGACATAATGGGAAAGCTTGTGTCTGGAGGGAAGACCCGCTAGCACAGCACAGCAATATAAGTTGCGGGAGGAGACCGACCGCGGCCAAATATTGAGCACAATCGGATACCTAATGAGTCAAGACCGATTGGGCTGAATGGATGGACACGGACGGCGACCATTTGAACCGCGTTATAGAAAGAAGAACCATATTATGGCTCCCAAGAAGAAAGTCTCGGCGCTGATCAAGCTCCAGATTCAGGCTGGCAAGGCCAACCCGGCCCCGCCGCTGGGCCCGGCTCTGGGTTCCCACGGCGTGAACATCATGGATTTCTGCAAGGCATACAATGCCCAGACGCAGGACAAGATGGGCCAGGTCATCCCTGTCGAGATCACCGTTTACGAGGATCGTTCCTTCACCTTCGTTCTCAAGACCCCGCCGGCTGCAGCTCTGCTGAAGAAGGCTGCTGGCATTGAGAAGGGTACCGAGAACCCGCTGACCCACAAGGTCGGTTCTGTCACCAAGGCGCAGGTTCGCGAAATCGCTGAGACCAAGATGGAAGATCTGTCTGCTCGCGATATCGAAGCCGGCATGAAGATCATCGAGGGCACTGCTCGCTCGATGGGCATCACGGTTACGGACTGATAAGGAGAAGGACAGATGGTAAAGCGTTCCAAGAAGTACCGCGAAGCCGCTGAGCGCGTCGATCGCAACAACCTCTACACCGCCAACGAGGCCATTGCTCTGCTCAAGAGCATGCCCTCCTACAACTTCGACCAGACCGTCGAGGCTGTGTTCCGTCTGAGCGTTGACCCGCGCAAGGCTGACCAGCTCGTGCGTGGTACCGTCAACCTGCCTCACGGTACTGGTAAGACCGCCAAGGTCCTCGTGTTCGCTCGTGGCCCGAAGGCCACCGAGGCCACCGAGGCCGGCGCCGACATCGTCGGTGATGATGACCTGATCGCCAAGGTTCAGGGTGGCTTCCTCGACTTCGATGCCGTGGTTGCCACTCCGGACATGATGGGCAAGGTCGGCCGTCTGGGTCGTGTGCTCGGTCCGCGTGGCCTGATGCCGAACCCCAAGACCGGCACTGTGACCATGGACGTCACCAAGGCTGTCAAGGACATCAAGGGCGGCAAGATCGAGTTCCGTGTCGACAAGAACGGCAACCTGAGCTTCCTCATCGGCAAGATGAGCTTCGACGAGTCCGCTCTGGACGAGAACTTCAAGGCCGTGGCCGACGAAGTCAAGCGTCTGAAGCCGTCCACCGTGAAGGGCCGTTACCTGACCAAGGCAACGATCACCTCCACGATGAACCCGGGCGTTCCGGTTGATCCGAACACCCTGGCCTGATCGGGCTTAGCTCCGAGTAGCTAATCAAGGCGGTTCCCACTGTGGTGGGAGCCGCCTTTTGCTATATGCAGGTTGGTTGTTGGGTTGGGTGATTTCACGCTGCATGTCGGCAACAGCCGGCTGGGGGCGGCTCAGTCCTACTGTACGAGACAACGCCCTGCAATAGCCGCAGTGGCCTTCGTCTGCCTTGTCTGATGAGGCCTGTCGCGTCATAGGCTGAATTGGTATGGGATACGATTCAGCGCATGCCAGCGGGGAACACGAAAAAACGATTTACTGTGCTGTGGCCATACGCCCTAGAGCGATGGCCGTAATAAGCACGTACGCCTCACGCGGGTCGGTGGCGTCCCAACCGGTGGATTCCGCTGCACGCTTGAGACGGTACCGGATGGTGTTGGGGTGCACATTGAGTTCCTTGGCACAGGTCTCCAGTGATCCCCCGTATTTCAGGAACGTCGAGACGGTCAGCAATGTAGGGTCATCCGGTCCTGCAGCGGTTAGGCTACCGTACACCACACGGATCAGCTCATCGCGAGCATCTTCGTCGCCAATCAGCGCGCGTTCTGGCAGCGCGTCATCGGTGCGCAGCGGGCGGGGGAGGGACTGCGCGGTGGCAGCCAAGGCCGGAGCGGCTTTCAGACAGTACAGCGTGGCCTGAACGGATCGCATGGCGCCTTCGGCGCCGGTACGTTGCGGTCCCAAGGCGATAGGACGGTCGGCGTCGAAAGCCGGGGCGATGGTGTTACAGATGATTTCCGGCGTGGCCGCACCGACCGGACGAATCAGGGCCACAACAGCGGTACGGCCCGTACCATTGTCAGCGCCTGTGAGTCCGGTTATCGGACGTTCGGCAGTCAGACATGTTCCGCCAAAATCGGCCACGATTTTTTCAATGTCAACACGGCTGCGGGCGGCGGAGCGAGCGGGGTAGCCGGCAATGGCGTAGCAGGTAAAATCATGCTCGAAGCCAAGGATGGTGAAGAGCGAGGCCACGCGGTCGTCGGCCAGATGATTGAACAGGCACTCGAACAGCACAGTGCGTGCACGGTCGGTCGCAGAGATGCCGGAACGGTCTGTGAAATCAGACGAATTGGCGGCGTCGGCGGCAAGTAGTTCGAGAAAATCTGACATATATACCAGTCTAGCGTTGGCGGTACCGGCACTGGACAACGATTCTGCCGGCATCACATTGTCAATCGTTTTACGCAACTATTGCGGCAGGGTCATTGTCGTCAATGCTGAAGACTGTGCCTGCCGAGCAATCCGACGTTCGACCAAGGATTCACGCCAATAGGTGAGCACTACGAAACCGAACACGAACGCCACCGGAAGCATGTGCCGTTCAAAGTTGTTGGCCGGTGCGGTAATCATCACGCCCATAAGCAACAGTAGTGGAATATGGGTCATCAGTGTGAGCCAGCGGCGGCGAATCACTTCGGCGGCACCGATCAGCAGCGTCATCACCACATAGAAATTGCCGTGCGTAATCCAGCCGATCACCGGGATCTTGCCCCAGCTCCGGGTGAATCCAGTAATTCGCTCGCGCCAGTTGTGGTTGTAGCTCTTAATCCATGTGGAGTTCTTCTGCACGTAGTCACTGGTCACGTAGTAGTCCATCGACACGTATGGCTGGTCGGTCACATTGAAGTAGCCGAAACACTTGGCCAGCAATGCATCCAGTGCGATAACCGGATTGTCCTTGACGATTTCGAACCATGCCTTATTGAAATTGGTCATGTCCTCGGGCGTCACCGTGCGCCACTTGTAGCTGACTTTTTTGGCTTGAATACCCGAGGATTTCACCGGGTCAGCATCTTGCTGGGAATAGGCGTCGGCCATTTGGTCCAGATTGAACACGTCAGAGAGATTCTTCTTGGCTTCCTCCGAGATGCCTTCTGGATTGCGGCTGGCCACACGGGCGATCATTTGCAACTGCACGCCGCGGCTTTCGATGGGGTCGCCGCCGATAATCGCCCCGGAGGAGATTGCAAGAGAGATGCCGCCATGAATCAGCATGGTGGGGATAAGCAGAGCCACGACGTAGGTTGTCCAACGACGGCGGTCGGCGATGAGCGCCAACACGATCTGTAGGGCGATGATGTACCAGGCGTACTTCGCGGAAATCAGCATCACTGCAGTGGAAAGAACGAACGCAACAAAACTATGACGTGGTAAGCGGATGGGTGCGGTAGCAGTCAGACCTTTGCGCTTTCCCTCGGGCTTCCATGTCTGGGTGAGCTCATACCAGATGCCGAACCACCAGACGAATGAGAAGGCGAACAGCGGCGATTTGGTGATGGAGATCGTGGCGAACACGGCCAGCGGGCAGCACAGGAAGAATGCAAGAATCAGGAATCGGGCACGCCCCCCGGCAAGCTGGGGTGCGGCATCCTGTGCGATGCGCGCGCTGGTAGTCGAGGATACGTTGCCGGTGCTGGAGCCGTTCTTGTCCTTGGTTGACTGAGCCACGCCCATCCACGGTCGATTGAGAAATCGGTTGGCGGTTGCGGCGCAGCAGAATACGGCGAGCAGCATCTGTCCAGCGGCAAGCGCCACGATGCCTGCATCGTTCGAGCCGGTCAGATATCGCGAGAATGCGGCCACCGCACCGTAGAACACAGTGAGCACTACGTTATGCTGGTCGGTCAGATAAGTGGGGTCAGGCGGCCACATATAGTGCGCGGTGGGGTAGATGTCCATTGGTACGAAGGAGAAGAAGCCGATATACGGCTGTTGCAGGCCGGTCCATTGGTTCCAGGCCCAGCTGAATTCGCGGATTTGCGAGCGGATATCCGCGCCGAATGCGGCCAGCAGGGTGGTCGGCACCCACAGCCAACCGATAAAGAACACGAGTGCGAGCTTCCAGAACCGATTCGTGCCGCGGGTGATCCAACGGCCCAAGGTGGCGAAGCGGGACGCAACGGTGGCGTGACGCTTGGAGACATTGGAGTCGGCGACGACGGACTGGGACTGCGATGGTTCGAGAGCCTGATTGCTGTGCTGCTGCCCGGCCCGGCTGAGTCTCCCGCTGATCGCCCGTGGCAGCACGCGCTGTCCTGCCGCAAAGCGCACCATAATCACGATGAGCCCAAGGTAGATGGCAAACGACAGCACAAAGAATGCGGTATTGGTCCAATTCCAATTGGCGATGGTGCCGTTTTCAAAATCCCAGTACAACGGTCCCACCGCTGTGCATAGTGCCAGCCACAGGCAAGCCAGTGCGGCCAGCGTCCACCGTGCAGCAGCGCCCACACGGGCAAGGCGCGGGTGGGCTGCGGCAACAGGCAGTGAAGAGGCTGGCGACGTCATGACAGTCTATGGTAGCCGCACAGGTCAACGGATGCAGATGTGTGATGGTCGCCGTCTCACCGGTGGATTGCAGACGCAGGCAAGGCCGCTATGACTGCAATCGTATGCGGGCCATCTGCATGGTGTGACTTTGCTCACGTGTGAGCGTTCACACCGAGGTATTGGCCGAAAATGGGCGGTTCTGTGCGCTTTTTCGCGAGACATCGGGAATCTGGTCGCGCAAATCGGGGTAACGTAGTTCCCATGATGATTGCTTTGCAAGCTGCAACGCCGCAGCTACCGAGAACCAAAGCCGTTGCAGATCAAGTAGTCGCCGTGGACGAGACTGATTCGACCAACGCGTTGGCTGCGCGCATGATAGGTGACGGGTCGTTGACGCTGCCTGAGCGCAAGGGCGGCACGCTTGCCGTCGGTGTAGTCGCCACCGATTGGCAGAGCGCCGGACGAGGGCGTAATGGTCATACCTGGATCAGTCAGCCTGGCCGTTGCTCAACGATGTCCTATGCCGTGCGCATTCCTCGCGCGATCGCCACCGACGAATCGGTGAACGGCTGGCTGCAGATGATTGCGGGCCTGGTCACGCTCGATGCGCTGAACGGCATGATTAAGGAATATGGCGCCGCTCCGAATAAGCAGGATTGTTTTTTGGAGCTCAAATGGCCAAACGACGTGTTCTGCCACGGGCTCAAGCTCGGCGGACTGCTCTCTGAACTGGTGTTGTTGCCGGACGGGGAAGCTGATGATGATGTTGTCGTCGTCTTCGGGGCCGGCCTGAATCTGGCGTTGGGCGCGAGCCGTTTGCCGACGCCGCAATCGACTTCGCTGCAGCTGCACGTTTCGGGGTTGCCGTCGTTCAACGAGATGCGTGACGCGGTGGCCGAACGTGAGGTTGAGGGCTTCCGAGAGCGCCTGGCAGCGTTCATTGCGGATCCGCATGGGCAGGCCGAGGCATTGCGTGAAGAGATGAAGGCGGTATGTTGGGCGCGCGGCCGTCAGGTCGAGGCGCACCTCACCGATGGCACCATGCTGATTGGTGAGGCAATCGGGCTTAATGAAGATGCCTCATTGATCTTAAGAACAGAAGACGGCACGGACCATACGGTCCGCACCGCCGATGTAGGAGTGCTGTAGGTCAGCGACCGAGCTTGGACAGACCGGCTGCGGCCAAGGAGGCGACGACTGCCTTGATGGCGTCGCCGGCGACGAAGCCCATGGAAGCCAAGGCCACGGCGGCGATCGGTGCGCCGGTCAGCGCGGACTGAATGACGAAGCCAAAGGCGTACACCACCACGACGCCGCCAACCAGAGCGGCCAGCAGGTAGCGGCCTGCGGTGAGAGCGGCGGCGGAAGCGGACGAGGTGTCGGCCTTACCGCGCAGCAGCGCGATAACAATCACGCCAGGCAGGAATCCGAAGAGGAAGCCGGCGCTCGGGCCGACCAGAGCCATGGTGGAAGCGCCGCCCGCGAACACCGGGAGACCGACTGCACCAGCTGCCAGGTAAGCGGCGACGGCGGAACCCGCCTGACGCCACGGCAGCATCAGACCAGCAAGCATCACCACGAAAGTCTGTAGGGTGATCGGTACCGGTGTGCCCGGAATCGGGATTGCGCCTGCGGCTGCGGACAGCCACATCAGTACGGCGAACAGCGCCGGCTTCCACGAAGCGGCGACGATGCGGCGGCCGAGTGATGCGGTGGCCGCAGTGGATGAGGTGGTGTGTGAAGTCTGCATGATGAATAACCTCTATGTTGTGTGCTATCGCCGTTGCTGGCAGGCGGTATGCGATGGAGTGGGAGTGCCGTGGCCTTATGTGGCCTTGATGCGCATTAGCCGTCCATATTGCGGACGGCTTGGCATGCGTACCATCGACTGCGGAACGAGGCGGTTGATGCCTGAATCGAGTGCCGATCCATTGGCTGTATCCGCCTGTACGTTGAGCCTTCCCCCGAACTTACGGTTGCCATCGTAGGAGTGTTCGGTTGCGTGCGATTTCGTGATAACCCACAAATTTTCCGATTCTGGTTTGTTGCAAGTTGACGAATACATGAATGGCGTCAACTTCCGGCGTGCTTGGTCAATAGCGCCAAAAACCCTGATGTTCCAAGTCTTAAGGGGTGCGTGGGCATGCGGTTACACTCCCGAAACTTACGCGCTCGTTTGTTCATGGCCTACAAAAGCCGATGATATGTTTTGTGCGAACTCAGCTTGCCCCATACCTCATATCAAGGGCACAATTTGACGCTATGGCTCATATTGTCAAAAAACTGCTGATCGCGAACCGAGGCGAGATTGCGCTTCGCGTAGTGCGTACGGCCAAGGAGATGGGTATCTCCACTGTGGCTGTCTACTCCGAACAGGATCGCAACAGCCGCTATGTGGACATGGCCGACGAAGCATACCTGCTTTCCGGCGACACCTACAAGGACACCTACCTCAACGAGGATCTGCTGATCGACATCCTGCACAAAACCGGTGCGGACGCCGTGCACCCCGGCTATGGATTCCTGTCTGAAGTGCCGAGCTTTGCGCAAAAGGTCGAGGATGCCGGTGCCATTTGGGTGGGCCCGCACCACACCGCGCTCGTGGATCTCGGCGATAAGATCACCGCCCGCCGCGTGGCCCTGCGTGCCAAGGTACCGCCCGTGCCAGGTCTGTCCGAACCGGTGACCGATGTGCGTACCCTGCTCGACTTCGCACACACCCACGGCTACCCGATCATGATGAAGCGCACCGATGGCGGTGGCGGCCACGGCATCACCGTGGTGCATGACGACGAGGAACTGCGCCGCTTCTACATGAACCACGACGCGCTGCAAGGCGGCGATCTGAAGGAATACTTCATCGAGAAGTTCGTGGACAAGGCACGCCACGTCGAGACCCAGTCCGGACGCGACTCGCATGGCAACTTCACCGTGTACTCCACCCGTGACTGCTCGCTGCAGCGCCGCAACCAAAAGCTTGTGGAAGAAGCCCCCGCGCCTTTCCTGCCCGAGGAAATCGTCAGCACTTTGGAGGAGTACTCCCGCCGCCTGTTTACCACGGTCGGCTATGTGGGCTTGGGCACCTGCGAATTCATGGTGACCCCGAACGGCAAGGTGTATTTCCTGGAAGTCAACCCGCGTCTGCAGGTGGAACACACCGTGTCCGAAGAGGTCAGCGGCCTTGACCTGGTGCGCGAACAGCTCAACATTGCAGCGGGCGGTGAACTCACCCGTGCCCCTGAGCCGCGCGGCCACAGCTTCGAACTGCGTATCACCAGCGAAGACCCGGCCACCAACCTGACCCCTGGTTCCGGCACCCTCGAGAAGATTCAGTGGCCGGCCGGACCCGGTGTGCGCATCGACACCGGTGTGGAGCAGGGTGACACCATCTCCCCGAAGTTCGACTCGATGATGGGCAAGGTCATCGTCACCGCCCAGAACCGCCTTGACGCCGTGGCCCGTGTGCGCCGTGTGCTGGACGAGCTGGTGATCGAAGGTGTGCCCACGCCGATTCCGCTGTTCAAGGAGATCTTCCGCAACGACGACTTCACCGCCGAGAACGGTCACCCGTTCTCCGTGTCCACCAAGTGGCTGGAACGCACGTACCTGAACCGCACACCGGCTTCCGCCAGCTCGGGTCAGCCGGCATCGCTGGCTGGTGCCGCAGCTCCTGCCGCGCCCGACAAGTCCACGTCCGAAACCTTTGTCGTCGAGATGAACAACCGCCGCGTCAAGCTCACCGTGCCGCTCGACATCGTGGAGAACATCACCGGATCGGCCCGCGCCCGCGGTGCCAAGCGACCCACTCAGCCGTTGCGCGGCGCAGGCCTGCACAATGTGGCCTCCGGCGCCGCCAAGGCGAACGATGGCGCCAAATCCGGCGTCATCGCGTCCCCGATGCAGGCCGTGGTCACGCGCATCAACGTGTCCGAAGGCCAGCAGGTGGCCAAGGGCGACCTGCTGGTGGTGCTCGAATCCATGAAGATGGAGAACTACGTGTACGCGCCGGCCGCAGGCGAAGTGAAGAAAATCTTCGTCGGTCCAGCCGATGGTGTGGAAGCCGGCGACACGTTGGTCACGCTGGATGTGAATGCCGGCAAGGCCAAGGCCGAGGACTCCAAGAAGGAGGGCGGCAATGACTGACATTATGGATTCGCCGGCCGTCAAGGCCGTGACTGCTGCCTCGGCGACCAACGCCTCCCAGCCTCCGGCTCACCAGCCGCTGCGCGCCGCCGTGGTCAAGGCCGCCGAACTGGCTCGCGCCGCCGAAGAGCGCGCCCGCGACAAACAGCACGCCAAAGGCAAGAAAACCGCGCGCGAACGCCTTGACCTACTCTTCGACACTGGCACGTTTGAGGAGATCGGCCGCTTCCAAGGCGGCAACATCGCCGGCGGCAACGCCGGTGCGGCCGTCATCACCGGCTTCGGCCAGGTCTACGGCCGCAAAGTCGCCGTCTACGCCCAGGACTTCTCCGTCAAGGGCGGCACCCTCGGCACCGCCGAAGGCGAGAAGATCTGCCGACTGATGGACATGGCCATCGACCTCAAAGTGCCGATCGTGGCCATCGTGGACTCCGGTGGCGCCCGCATCCAGGAAGGCGTGGCCGCCCTGACCCAGTACGGCCGCATCTTCCGCAAGACCTGCGAGGCCAGCGGCTTCGTGCCCCAGCTGAGCCTGATCCTCGGCCCCTGCGCCGGTGGCGCCGTCTATTGCCCGGCACTGACGGACCTCATCATCATGACTCGCGAGAACTCGAACATGTTCGTCACCGGACCGGACGTGGTCAAGGCCTCGACCGGCGAGACCATCTCCATGGCCGACCTCGGCGGCGGCGAAGTGCATAACCGGGTGTCCGGCGTGGCCCACTACCTCGGCGAGGACGAATCGGATGCCATCGACTACGCGCGCACCGTGCTCGCCTACTTGCCGTCCAACAGCGAAAGCAAGCCGCCGGTCTACGCCTACGCCGCCACCCGCGCCGAACGCGAAACCGCCAAGCGACTCGCCACCATCGTGCCCGCCAACGAACGCCAGCCGTACGACATGCTCGAAGTGATCCGTTGCATCGTCGATTACGGCGAATTCGTGCAGGTGCAGGAACTGTTCGGCGCCTCCGCGCTCGTCGGCTTCGCCTGCATCGACGGCAAGCCGGTCGGCATCGTGGCGAACCAGCCGAACGTGCTCGCCGGCATCCTGGACGTCGACTCGTCCGAGAAGGTCGCCCGATTCGTGCGACTGTGCGACGCGTTCAACCTGCCCGTGGTCACCCTCGTGGACGTGCCCGGCTACAAGCCCGGCTCCGACCAGGAGCACGCCGGCATCATCCGCCGCGGCGCCAAGGTGATCTACGCCTACGCCAACGCGCAAGTGCCGATGGTGACCGTGGTGCTGCGCAAGGCGTTCGGCGGCGCGTACATCGTGATGGGATCCAAAGCCATCGGCGCGGACCTGAACTTCGCGTGGCCTTCCTCCCAGATCGCGGTGCTCGGTGCGGCCGGCGCGGTGAACATCATCCACCGCCATGACCTGGCCAAGGCCAAAGCCTCCGGACAGGACGTCGATGCGCTGCGGGCCAAGTACATCAAGGAGTACGAGACCAGCACCGTCAACGCGAACCTCTCGCTGGAAATCGGGCAGATCGACGGCATGATCGACCCCGAACAAACCCGTGAAGTGATCGTCGAATCGCTGGCCACGCTTGCTACCAAGCGCCGCATCAAGCGCACCACCAAACACCACGGCAACCAGCCACTTTGATTTTTGAAGACGTCAACCAAAACACAAGTAAGGAAAGTAATGTCCACCTTCTTCCTCAACCGCCTGACCACCGAGCCTCATGCGCTCGCTTTCGCCGGCCAGTCCACCCCGTGGCCGGTCGCCTTGGCAGACCAGACCACCGATCCCAGTCTTGACGAGGCTCTGCGTGGCCACGTCGCCGCAGCCAACCGACTGCTCGCCCCGGCCGCCGCTGACCTGCTGGCCACCACCGGTCGTCCGGTCGACCTGTTCGGCTTCACCCCGAACCCGGCCCGCCTCAGCGCTGCAGCCGATGCCACCGCATCCGTGGAAGGCGTGGCCCTGACCCAGCTCGGCGCCCTGCTCGACTTGGAACACCTTGGCTACAGTGTGGCCGCCGCCAAGCCGGTTGCCGTGCTCGGCCACTCCCAGGGCGTGCTCGCCGTGCACATGACCCGTGCCATCGAGGCCGCCGGCTCCATCGAAGCCGCCGGCAAGACCCTCGACGAGATTCTGGCCGTCGCCGCCCTGATCGGTGCAGCCGGCACTCGCCGCGTGCGCGAACTGGGCCTGAACCCCAAGTACGGCGAGGCCAGCCCGATGCTCTCCGTCAAGGGCGCCACCCGCGAACAGGTTGAGGCTCTGGTCAAGCGCGTGAACAACGCCCGAGGCCCGATCTCCATCGCCGTCACCAACTCCGACAACCACCACGTGCTTTCCGGCCACCCGGAAGACCTGGCAGCACTCGCCCTCGAAACCGAGCGCGAGCACAAGCACCAGGCCAAGCTGCGTGAACAGAAGCTCCACGGCGGCACTGTGTTCAACCCCACTCTCGAATACCTCGAAGTCACCCTGCCCTTCCATTCTCCGCTCATGGCCGAAGCTGTTGAGCAGACCGTGTCTTGGGCTGGCGCCTGCGGCTTTGACCAGGATCGCACCCGCGCACTCGCTGAGGAAGTGCTGCTCAACCATGTGGACTGGAATGCCCGCGTCAAGGCGCTGTTCAACGCCGCCGACCCGGCCAAGCTGTGGATTGTGGACCTCGGCCCTGGCAACACGCTTGGCAAGCTGATCGGCAACGTGGTGCAGGGCACCGGCATCGGCGTGGTCGAAGCCACCACGCTGTCCGAACGCTCCGCTCTCTCCACCTTGGAAAGCGAGCCCGAGCGCACCCAGAACTGGAAGGCACTCGCGCCGCGCGTCATCGAGACCCCGGCCGGCGCCAAGCTGGTCACCAAGTTCTCCAAGCTCACCGGCAAGCCGCCGGTGCTGCTGCCCGGCATGACCCCCACCACCGTGGAGCCGGAAATCGTGGCCGCAGCCGCCAACGCCGGCTACTGGGCCGAGCTTGCCGGCGGCGGCCAGGTGACCGCCGAAGTGTTCGACCGCCACATCGCCGCCCTCGAAGACGAGCTTGAGGAAGGCCGCACGGTTGAATTCAACGCGATGTTCATGGACCGCTACCTGTGGAACCTGCAGTTCGGCTCCTCCCGCATCGTGCCCAAGAAGCGTGCTTCCGGCGCTCCGATTGACGGCGTGGTCGTTTCCGCCGGCATCCCCGAGCTGGACGAGGCCGTGGAACTCATCAAGAACCTGCAGGCCGGTGGTCTGCCGTACGTGAGCTTTAAGCCCGGCACCGTCGACCAGATTCGTCAGGTCGTGCGCATCGCCAAGGCCGTGGCCCCCACCACCATCATGATTCAGGTCGAAGGCGGCGAGGCCGGCGGCCACCACAGCTGGGAAGCGCTGGATGACCTGCTCGCCGCCACCTACGCCGAAGTGCGCGCCTGCGACAACCTCGTGCTGGTCGCCGGCGGCGGCATCGGCACCCCCGAACGCGCGGCCGACTACATCTCCGGCCAGTGGGCCCACGCCTACGGTCTGCCGGACATGCCGGTCGACGGCGTGCTTATCGGCACCGCTGCGATGACCGCCAAGGAAGCCCACACCAGCCCCGAAGTCAAGCAGATGCTCGTCAAGACGCCCGGCATTCCGGCCGACGCCAAGTCCGATGATGTGTTCGCCCCGCAGGCCGCCCACTGGGTGCCTTCCGGCAAGTCGGTCGGTGGCATGTCCTCAGGCCTGAGCCACCTGCATGCCGACATCTACGAGCTTGAGAACGATTCCGCCGAATGCGGTCGTCTGCTCGTACGCGTCATGAAGCATCCTGAGGAGCTCGACTCCCGCCGTAAGGAAATCATCGAGGCCCTGAACAAGACCGCCAAGCCCTACTTCGGCGATCTGGCCTCCATGACCTACCTCGAGTGGGCACAGCGCTTCGCCGAACTCGCCTTCCCGTGGGCCGACCCGACTTACGCCGACCGATTCCAGCACCTGCTGCAGCGCATCGAAGCCCGCGTGAGCGACACCGATTCCGGCGAATTCACGTCCAAGCTGTTCGCCGCCGACGGTACCTCCGCTGAAGATGCCGCCGCTGCCGGTCTGCTGACTCGCGACAATATTCTCGCCGATCCGGCCCCCGCGCTGGAAAAGCTCGCTCTGGCCTACCCGCAGGTTGCCGAACTCAAGGTCGTTCCGGCCGACGTGGCTTGGTTCCCCGTGCTGGTGCGCGAGTACCCCAAGCCCATGCCGTTCGTGCCTGCCATCGACAACGACCTGCTGCGTTGGTGGGGTCAGGATCAGCTCTGGCAGTCCGAAGACCAGCGTTACTCCGCCGATTCCGTGCGTGCCATCCCCGGCCCGATTTCCGTGGCCGGCATCACCACCGTGGACGAGCCGATCGCCGATATCCTCGGCCGTTTCGAGAACGCGGCCATCGAGCGCGTGAAGGCCGAGCAGAATGCCGCCGAAAACAACGACTTCGCCGCACTCGGCGAGGCTGTTTCCGCCGAGGACTTCATCCGCAAGTCCCCGAACATCTCCTGGGTCGGCCACATCACCGATAACCCCGCCTACGGCACCGTTCTGGGCGACCAGTACTACGAGATTCGCGCATTTGACGCCGCGGCCGGCAAGTACGATCTGGATATCCACCTCGACACCTACTGGGACAACGATCCGGACGGCGGCACCTCCAAGCACGCCGTTCGTGACATCGTCATTCCGCTCATCGTGGAAGGAACCGAGCCTGGCCGAGTGCCGGTCGTGGATCGCGAGCGTCTGATTTCGGACGTGTACGCAATGCTCGCCGCCACCGCCGGCATTGGCAATACCGCCATCACCGGCGACAAGCTCACCGCGATGCCCACCCTGTCTGTTCCCTCTGACGAGGGAGCTGTCACGGCGAATGCCGTGACTGAGGGAGAGACCGCTCAGAACAGGCCGTTCGGTACCGCCACTGCCACCTATACCTTGTCCGCCAACCTCGGCTTTGACCATGAGGCAGCTACTGGTGCCGCTCTGCCTGCCACATTGCAGCCCAGCCGCATCGCTCCCGACGCACTGGTCGGCCCGGCCTGGCCGGCGATCTACACGGCGCTCGGTTCCGTGTACGTCAAGGGCTACCCGGTTATCGAAGGCCTGCTCAACGCCGTCCACCTCGACCACCTCATCGAACTTGAGGTGAACGAGGAGGACCTGCTCAAGCACACTGGCGAAACCATCACGCTGAAGTCTTGGGCTGAGGACTACTTCGAGTCCGCCTCCGGCCGTGTGGTCACGATTCACGTGACTCATACCGCTGCCGACGGCACGCTGCTCGCCCGCGAAACCGAGCGTTTCGCCATTCGTGGCCGCGTCTACTCTGACGCTCTGCCGGCTGACGCTCCTGAATTCGGCGATGCCGAGCACGCGGAAGTCGCTCCGACGCCGCGCCGCTTGCTGCGCCGTGTGAAGGTCGTCGCTCCGCACGACATGACCGCCTTTGCCCGCACTTCCGGCGACTTCAACCCGATTCACACCTCCACGCGCGGCGCCCGCATCTCCGGTCTGGCCGCCCCGCTTGTGCACGGCATGTGGCTGTCCGCCACCGCCCAGCACGCCGTGCAGGCACTGGACGAGAAGGGCGCCCACTACGAGATTGCCGGCTGGACCTACAACATGTACGGCATGGTCCAGCTCGACGACACCGTCGAGATCTCCGTGGAGCGCGTCGGCAAGGTGCGCCACGGCGGCATGACCCTCGAAGTCACCTGCCGTATCGACGGCCAGCTAGTCTCCCGCGGTACCGCACTGGTCCGCGCGCCTCGCGCCGCCTTCGTCTACCCCGGCCAGGGCATTCAGAAGCAGGGCATGGTTCTGGACGAGCGCGCCAAGTCCGCCGCCGCCCGCGACGTGTGGGAGCGCGCCGACAAGCTCACCCGCGCCAAGCTCGGCTTCTCGATCCTGGGTCTTGTGCGCGATAACCCGAAGGAGCTCACCGCCAACGGCGTGACCTACCGTCACCCCGAAGGCCTGCTCAACCTGACGCAGTTCACGCAGGTGGCGCTCGCGACGGTTGCTTTTGCCCAGACCGCGCGCCTGCGCGAAGCCGGCGCCGACATCTGGCCCGCCTACTTCGCCGGCCACTCGCTCGGCGAGTACAACGCGCTGTCCGCGTTCGCCGACGTGATTCCGCTGGAAACCGTACTGGAGCTCGTGTTCCACCGTGGTTCCACCATGCACCACCTCATCGAGCGTGACGCCCAGGGCCGCTCCAACTACCGCATGGGTGCCCTGCGCCCGAACCAGTTCGGTGTGGACGACGCTCACGTCAAGGAATACGTGGAATCCGTGGCCAAGGCCTCTGGCGAGTTCCTGGAGATCGTGAACTACAACCTCGCCGGCCAGCAGTACGCCATCGCTGGCACGATCGCCGGTCTCAAGGCGCTGAAGGCCGATTCCGCCCGTCGCGTGGCCGCATTCGGCGGCAAGCCCGCGTTCATGCTGGTGCCCGGCATTGATGTGCCGTTCCACTCCACCTTGCTGCGCAAGGGCGTGCCGGAATTCCGCGACAAGCTCGACGCGCTGTTGCCCGCTTACATCGACTACCGTGGCCGTCTGGTGGACCGCTACATTCCGAACCTCGTGGCTTCGCCGTTCGAGATGACAAAGGAATTCGCCGCCAAGATCCTCGAAGTCGTGCCTTCCGAGCGTATCAAGGCCGCACTGGACGACCCGGCCGTGTGGGATTCCTACGCCGCCGATGACCAGAAGCTCGGCCGACTGCTGCTCACTGAGTTGCTCTCCTGGCAATTCGCCTCCCCGGTGCGTTGGATCGAAACCCAGGCACTGCTGTTCGGCAAGCGTGAACAGGGCGGCCTCGGCGTCGAAGAGTACGTCGAAGTCGGCCTCAGCAACGCCCCGACGCTCGCCAACCTCGGTGCCAAGACCCTGCGTCTGCCCGAGTTCGCCGGCAACGACACGGTGGTCTACAACGTCGGCCGCGATGAGGGCCGCGTCTACATGACCGACACCGATTCGCTGGTTCCCGACGACGAGCCGGAAGAGACCGCGGCTCCGGTCGAAACCGCTCCCGCCGGCGGTTCCGCCGTCGCCAAGCTTGGCTCGAGCGCAGCCGCTGACGCAGCGCCGGCTGCTGCCGCTGCTCCCGCACCGGCCGCTCCGGTTTCTGCCGCTCCCGCCGGCGCCCCGTCCGGTGCCGCCGTCGCCGACCTGCCCTTCAAAGCCTCCGATGGCATCGGCGTCCTCATGGCATACGCCGCCAAGGTTCGTCTTGACCAGATCGGCAGCAACGACACCACCGATACCTTGACCAACGGCGTTTCCTCTCGCCGTAACCAGCTGCTCATGGACATCAGCTCCGAGCTGGGCGTGGCCAGCGTGGACGGTGCCGCCGAGGCGACGCTCGACAAGCTCGCCCAAATCGTCAACAAGGCCGCCCCGAACTACAAGCCGTTCGGTGCCGTGCTCTCCGAGGCACTGCGCGATCGTCTGCGCTCGCTGTTCGGTGCCGCCGGCGTCAAGCAGCAGTACATCCGCGACCGTGTGGCCAACGTGTGGCAGCTCGGCGAAGGCTGGGTGGCCAGCGTACTTGCCGCACTGCTGCTCGATACCCGCGAGGGCTCCAGCTCCCGTGGCGGTGACCTGGCCAAGCTGCCGACCGCTGCCGTGCAGAACAAGCCGGAAGCCGACAAGCTGATCGACGCCGCTGTTGAAGTGGTCGCCCAGCTTAAGGGCGTTGCCGTGGCTCTGCCGTCCGCCGGTGGCGCCGCTGGCGGTGCCGTGGTCGATTCCGCCGCACTCGACGCCTTCGCCGAGAAGGTCACCGGTTCCAACGGCGTGCTTGCCGCCACCGCCCGCTTCGTGCTGAACGAGCTCGGCGTGGCCGCTCCGGCTCCGGAGGAATCCGAGGACGAGAATGCCGCCGTGGTGGCCGCGGTCGAAGCCGAGCTCGGCTCCGACTGGCCCAAGCAGGTCGCTCCACGCTTTGATGCCAACAAGGCCATCCTCTTCGATGACCGTTGGGCCTCCGCCCGCGAAGACCTCGCCCGCGCCTACTACGACAACGACCCCGCCGCTCTGAACGGCAGCTTCATCGGCCTTGGCAAGACCATCGCCGCCGAAGCCCAGTGGTTCGCCGACAAGTCGAACAACGATGAGCTCAAGGCCGCCTTCCAGAAGGCCGCTTCCGAAGCCCTCGAATCCGTTACTTCCGACAAGAACGCCTCCCGCTACGCGAACGACATCGCCATTGTCACCGGTGTGAGCCCGAACTCCATCGCCGCTCAGGTGGTCGAAGGCCTGCTCGCAGGCGGCGCCACCGTGGTGGCCACCTCACACAGCTTCAAGCCGTCCATCAAGGCTTGGGCGAAGCAGGCGTACCGCGAGCACGCCACCGGCAACGCCAAGCTGTGGCTGGTTCCGGCCAATCTCTCCAGCTATCGCGACGTTGACGCGCTGGTCGACTGGGTGGGCCACGAGCAGAAGAAGACCTCTGGTGCCACCACCACGATCTTGAAGCCCGCGTGGGAGCCGACCCTGTTCTTCCCGTTCGCCGCCCCGCCGGTTCACGGCACGCTTGCCGACTCCGGCGACCTGTTCGAGTCGCAGGCCCGACTGATGCTGTGGGGCGTGGAACGCGCCATCGCCGGCTTCAGCCACATCGGTGCCGACACCAACGTGCAGCACAAGCTGCATGTGGTGCTGCCCGGTTCCCCGAACCGCGGCGTGTTCGGCGGCGACGGTGCCTACGGCGAGGTCAAGAGCGCCTTCGACGCCATCGTCAATCGCGCCCGCGCCGAAAAGGTGTGGTCGAGCCGCGTCACCTTCGCTCACCCGAAGATTGGCTGGGTGCGTGGCACCGGCCTTATGGGCGGCAACGACCCGCTGGTCGCCGTCGTCGAGCGCCACGGCATTCACACCTACTCCACCGCGCAGATCGCGGCCAAACTGCTCGACCTGTGCACCGCCGAATCGCGCGAGCAGGCCCTCAAGGCTCCGCTCGACGTGGATCTGACCGGTGGCCTCGGCTCCGAGCCCATCGACATCAAGGCGTTGCGCGCGGAGGCCATGGCCGATGCGGAGAAGGAAGCTTCCTCTGAAAAGGCTGCGATTGAGGGAGAGAAGCCGGAGGGCGGCGCCGCAGGCTCCACTCTCAAGGCTCTGCCCACCCCAATTGTCACCAAGCAGGCCTCGGTCGACCTTGCCGATTGGCAGAACGTCACCGCCCGCCCGGAGGACGAAATCGTCATCGTCTCCGTCGGTGAGCTGGGCCCGTGGGGTTCCGGTCGTACGCGCACCCAGGCCGAACTCGGCATCCACCCGGACGGCACCGTTGATCTGTCTGCCGGCGCAGTGCTCGAACTTGCATGGAACATGGGCCTGCTGACTTGGGCTGACAGCCCGAAGCCCGGCTGGTACGACACCGACGGCAACCTGGTGCCCGAAGAGGACATCGCCGAGCGCTACCACGACGAGGTCGTGGCCCGCTCCGGCATCCGCCCGTTCGAGGAAGGCATGGGCGACGACTACAAGGACGGCGCCGATGAAGAAGAAGCCGAGGTCTTCCTCGACCACGACGTCACCTTCTCCGTGCCCACCCGCGAAGTCGCCGCCGAATACGTCAAGCTGGACGAGGCTCACACCACCATCGCCCCGGATGAGGAATCTGGCGAATGGAACGTGACCCGCCACGCCGGCTCGATGATCCGCGTGCCGCGCCGCGCCACCATGACCCGCACGGTCGGCGGCCAGTTCCCTAAGGGCTTCGACCCGACCCGTTGGGGCATCCCCGCTTCGATGGTCGGCGATGTCGACAAGATCGCCCTGTGGAACATCGTCACCACCGTGGACGCCTATCTGGGCGCCGGCTTCACTCCGGCCGAAATCCTCGAGTCCATCCACCCCTCGCTGGTGGCTTCGACCCAGGGCACCGGCTTCGGCGGCATGATGTCGATGCGCAAGCTGTACCTCGACCGCTTCCTCAATCACGAGATTCCGACCGACATCCTGCAGGAGGCCCTGCCGAATGTGGTCGCGGCTCACGTGATGCAGTCCTACATCGGCGGTTACGGCAACATGATCCAGCCCGTCTCCGCCTGCGCCACCGCGGCCGTCTCCCTTGAAGAGGGCGTCGACAAGATCGCCCTCGGCAAGGCCGACTTCGTGGTCACCGGTGCGATCGACGACATCGGTGTGGAATCCGTGATCGGCTTCGGCAACATGAACGCCACCGCCAACTCGGAGGAAATGTACGGCAAGGGCATTGACGCGCGCTTCTTCAGCCGCGCGAACGATCGTCGCCGTGGTGGCTTCCTGGAATCCCAGGGCGGCGGCACGATCCTCGTGACTCGTGGTGACATCGCCGAAAAGCTCGGCCTGCCGGTTGCGGCCGTGGTCGGCTTCATCCACTCCTACGCGGATGGTGCCCACACCTCGATTCCGGCTCCGGGCCTCGGCGCTCTGGCTGCCGGCATGGGAGGCAAGGACTCCAAGCTCGTGCGCGATCTGGCCAAGCTCGGTGTTTCGGCCGATGACATCGCCGTGGTCTCCAAGCACGACACGTCCACCAACGCCAACGACCCGAACGAGTCCGAGCTGCACAACACGTTGGCTCACGCCATCGGCCGTACCGACGGCAACCCGCTGTTCGTGATCTCCCAGAAGACGCTCACCGGCCACGCCAAGGGCGGTGCCTGCATCTTCCAGGTCAACGGCCTGACGCAGCTGTTCAAGTCCGGCGTGATTCCGGCGAACGTGTCGCTCGACTGCGTGGATCCGAAACTCCAGCGCGACGACCACATGGTCTGGGTCAGAAAGCCCCTGCGCATCGGCGGCGGCGAGGACGAGTTCGGTCGTGAGACCGCTGGTCGCCCGGTCAAGGCCGGTCTGGCCACCTCGCTCGGCTTCGGACACGTCTCCGGCTTCGTGGCGCTGGTTCACCCCGGTGCCTTCGAGGCCGCCGTGGCCAAGGCCGATGGCGAGGCCGCGCTGGAAGCCTGGCGTGAGCGTGCCAACGCGCGCTTGGCTGCAGGCCAGCGTCACCTCGAGGAAGGCATGATGGGTCGCGCCGCGCTCTACGAGCCGATCGATAACCGTCGCTTCCACGAGGATCACCGCGGCTACGACCACCACGAGGTCGAAAAGTCCATGCTCCTCAACCCGGACGCCCGTCTCGGTGCCGACGGCTACTACGAGGCCTGATATCCCCTGGCTTCCCTCGGTTGAGGGGAGCTGCCTCGCATATTTTTCTCACTGACACAGCCTCAGTGAGATAAAAATTAACAAAGTGCGAGAAGCCCCTCCGTGAAGGAGGGGCTTCTCGCACTTCAAGGGGCGGATTCGACATTCGCCGGAAGCCTACTTCCGTTTCAAGGGGTTGTTGCCCAAGTAGACAAGACGCAAAAACGGCGGAATGGCGTTGACGTTATGCCATTGGTACTCGTGGTGCATAGGATGATCAGCCCCTTGAAACGGAGATAGACCTTTGGAACGGTTCAAATCAGCCCCTCGAAATGGAATTAGACCTTCGGAACGGTTCGCATCCGCCTCTCGAAATGGAGATAGATATTTTCAGACCTCTAAATCAGCTTTCCAAAGAAGTTGCAGAATGTCATCTGCTTTCAAAGGAGTACCTAGACTGCGAGACCGCGAGTATCTTCGTTGGAATATCAACGCTCATACTTGCGATATCAGAGTTTCAATACCCCTTTGAAGACAGATAGCTTTCTGCAAAGTCTCAAATGTACCTCTTTGAACGAAGATGGGCATGTGTCCAGTCGCTTGATCAGGCTGAGATGCCTCTCACTAAAGAAAAACTCGCAATTTCACGTCGTGATTGGGCGTCACTGTCTCGGAGGGTATTGATTATCGCATGAGCTAACCCTTGGCGGCGGTGACATTGCCGCCATTGAATCTATGCGTAATCGATGACGTATAAGAAATCCCTCCGGTCAGAGGAACCGGAGGGATTTTTACGTTCTGAAAGATTATTGGGCTCGGCTATTGCGAGTATGAACTACTCTGCAACGAGCGCGAGGAAGGCGTCAGCCTCGGCAGCCAGACGCGCCTCGTCTTCATCGGACAGGGTGAGCTTGCCGGTGCCCCAAGCCTCGGGAGCCAGAGCCACTCCGACCTGCTTGTCGGTGGGCAGCAGTTCGGTCTTGCCAAAGCCCAGCACCTCATTGAGCTTGGCGAGCGTGCCGGCGCCGACGGACTGACCGGCGGCAGCGGACAGGGCGACCTTCTTGCCGACCATCACGGAAGCGGACTCGGCCGGGAACGGCTCCAGCGGGCGGGACAGCCAGTCGAGCAGGTTCTTGAGCACGCCCGGGTAGCTGTAGTTGTATTCGGGGGAGAAGATCCACACGCCGTCGGCCTCAACCACGGCCTTGCGGGCGGCGGCTACGGCTGCCGGCGGGTTTGCATTGGTTGTTGGTAACGCTCTCATTGTGCAGTTGCCGCGCTGACAACCACTTCGCCTTAAGCGAAGAATCGGTGGTTGCGGGCGTGGAACACGCTCATTACTCAGTAAATCGTGGCCAACGTCGCATTTGGCCACTTGTTTGCGTGCAGCGGCATCGCCAACAGCACGTATTACGCCGGCATCGATTTGGGCATGTCATTGGGGCCGATTGTTGGCGGACTGCTGTACGGCAATGCGCCGATCCAATGGTTCTATCTGTTGTCCATGCTGACCATGCCCGCCGCATGGCTGCTGTATGCGGCTACGGCGAACTACGTTCATGGGCGGACTCGGTGATTGGCCGCAAAGCCCGAAAACCCGCGGGACACGCAGGGCAGGTGCATTTCTCCAACGGAGCGCGTATCTTTAACATCTGTTGCCTGTAAGGGTGACGAATGCGGACATAGCTTAGTTGGTAAAGCGCAACCTTGCCAAGGTTGAGACCGCGGGTTCGAGTCCCGTTGTCCGCTCTCGAAAGGCCAATTAATCGCGATTGATTCGGCTGGAGAATGACCCGGGCGGTTGGCGCAGTGGTAGCGCACTTCCCTGACACGGAAGGGGTCACAAGTTCGAATCTTGTATCGCCCACTTGATGGATTGCCGGCAGGTGACTGCCGGTTTTTTCATCACTGCCTCGGGCGATTGGCGCAGCGGCTAGCGCACTTCGTTCACACCGAAGGGGTCGTAGGTTCGATTCCTACATCGCCCACCTGAGATTCGCGCTCGCCAGCTATATGCTGCGAGCGTTTTTCTTCCCCTCGGGCATTCGGTCCCTCAACGTATGATTTCCTGGACTATTTTCGGCGATGTCTGGAAGAACGTACGCTGAGTTTTTTGTTGTGCTCATTTGCCCATTTGGCCCATTTGCCGGACGCCTATGTCTGCATTAGTGGCGCTACCGGTGTTGCGCTCCCGCAATCGGAGTCATGTTGGCTCACGCAATTAGCGAGAGACGCGATTTTGTGTGAGGCCCCCAATCGAAAGGGATATCGGCAATGAGTAATCTTGCCTCGTTCTGCGCGCGATACTCGCAACAAACCATGCAATTGCCGGGCGGCGCGGAATTCTCATATCGGTACTATCTCGATCCCGTCGCCCGCGCTACGGTTGTGCTGTTGCCAGGCGGCATCGGGCTGCCCGACCTGTTCTATCTGCATTTCGAGCGATTCGCTAAGCATTATTCGGTCATTACGTTTGATTATCAGGAGCAGTTCACCACGAACGCCGAGCTTGCGCGGGCCGTCGCTAGCCTGCTGGACGGGTTGGATGAGCATGTGTGGCTGGTTGGGCAGTCGCTGGGTGGCGTGATCGCGCAAATCGTGGCGAAGTTCCATCCCGAACGCATCGAGGGACTGGTTGTCCAATACGTGTTCGCTGGCTCGGGATATGGGTCAAGAGGCTCGCGACGAATTGATGAGCATGGTTGAGAATCAACGCACGTGGAAGCGGCGGCTTCGGCTGATACCAATGCCAGTTTTTCGGCGGCTGATGGCGTGGGCTGTGATGCGTAAGACGCGGGACTTGTCTGCCGAAGAGCGGCGATTGATGCAGAATCTGTGCGATGCTCTGCAGCAGTTGCTGAACAAGCAGTACCAGCGGCACATGTGGGACTGTTCGATAGCCTGAAAAATTTTGCCGCAGACAATCTAGGCAATGTGCTTGGCGGGGATTTCAATCTCGGTTCGATTGGTGATTTGCCGGCGGTAATCGGTGAGCATTTCAATGCCGATCAGTTGGGTGAAATCAACAGGTCGTTGGCGACCATTTGAACGCCGACCGACTTGACGAGCTGCAGGCGCTGGCGGAGGAAAACATCTCCGCCGACCAGATCAGTCAGGTCGCTGGCGCAATTCAGGAGCAGGGTGCCAATCTGGACCTCGGATCCATTGCCGAACAAGCAGGACTGCCCGCTGACATCATCAGCCAGATTTCCGGACTATTGGGCAAGTAGTCGCCTTAAGCTTTAACGCTGACGGTGTTGTCTCGGCTATTGCGTGTTTTGCGGTCGCTCAGCAAATCATATGGGTCGTAGGTAACCGATTGCGAGCGCTGCTGTACACAGATGTGTACGTGGGTCGAAGCGGATTCGTGGTGGCAGGTGAGACAAGCTGCCCTCGCATGGCTGGAAAAGCTTCGGTCTCGTGGAGTGCGATGTTAAAGCTGCTCAGGTCAACGGAATGGCGGAATTCCGCCGATGCAACTTGTGGTTGCGCTCGAATAGCCGGCGATTGCAACCCAAAGATGGTGGCGGGTGACATGGACGGCATGCCATAGTGAGCCCATCGGCCGAACATGACATGATAAAGATTACGTATGAAGGGACATTCCAATGAGTTTTCGCGCTAACCTGCAGTACCTACGTGCGCAACGCAACCTGACCCAGGAACGATTGGCCATGTTGCTTGGCGTCTCGCGTCAGGCCATTTCGAAATGGGAATCCGAAAAGGCCTATCCCGAGATGGACAAGCTGCTTATGATCTGCGACCTGTTCGGCTGCACGCTTGATGATCTGGTACTTGGCGATGTGAGTCGGCCTGCCGCGTCGGCTTCTGCGGCCGGTTCGTCGAATGTTGACTCCTCGGCTGAGACGGCATCGCCTTTAGCCGCTTCTTCCAAAACGGCGGGCATAATCGCTCCTATCGCGGAGCTTGCGCAGGATATCACTGGCTACGATGAACATCGCCGCCGATTCGCGCTGCTGATTGCCGGCGGTGTCGCGGCGATTATCGCCGGGGTTGGCATCGGCAACCTGTTCGATTCCAGCAATTCCATTCTCGGAGCGACGCCGCTCAACGATTTTCTGACGTTTCTGTGCGTCTGTGTGGGTGTGATTGCGGGGCTGGCGATGCTGATTCCAGGAGGTCTGTCGCGTACTGACTTCAAACGGCGTCACCCATACGTAGAAGATTTCTACACCGGGGAGGACCGCAGCCGAGAATTGCGGCTGCTGGTAATCGGCATCGTCGGTGGCATCTCGGCTATTCTGATTGGCATTGCGGTGACGGTGTATGCCGATGACATGCTCGGCGTCTCCGATGGCTGGCCCAACGCAATTTTTCTGCTGCTCTGTGCGCCCGGTGTTTTCGGGTTTGTCTACTGCGGCATGAGATACAGTCTGCTCAATATCAACGCATACAACAAAGCGGCCGAGGACGACCGCAAGGAGCATGCGGGCGAGCAGGATTTCTACGCCAAACTGACCGGCGCGGTATGCGGCATCATCATGATGATAGCCACGCTGATTGGCCTGTGCTTGCTGTTCCTGAGCCCAGCTGCTCTGCGCGGTGATTGGTCGACCGGCGTTACAAGCATGTTCTGGGTCGCATGGCCTATCGGCGGCGTGCTGTGCGGAATCGCGGCCGCCGCCATCCAACTGTTCAAGGATTATCGCGAGCGCTGATTGCGCGTCGCAAATTAGTTAGTTTCGCGTCGGGTCTTTCTGCAGCAGCAGGAAGACCAGCGCCGCGACGAACAGGACGGCGATGGACAGCACGCCGAACGAAGCGTTGCCGGTCAGGGACGTGGTGGTGGCTACCAGGAAGGTGCCGATGATTGAGGCGGTCTTAGGGAAGAAACAATAGTGAGACCGGGGAACCCTCGAAATCATTGGGGAATCATGGTGGCGATGCATGCGATTAACACATGTTGTTAACACAGATGTGGAATGAGGAGGCGCGTGAGGCTCGTGGTCTGCGACGCATGAGTGTGACCGTGAGCTCCCCATCTGATGAGCGCAAAGGCAGAGATTGGTTTCACGCGGGATTGTCCCGATGTCAAGGTCATGATGCAAAAGCGTTAAGCATCCTACGGATTATATTGAGAAAAGAAGTCATTAGTAATACAATTGGCTTTGGAAAGGATTCATTATGAGCACTACCACTGTTCGCATGGATGATGATCTCAAAGCTGAAGTGAACGCCATTCTTGATTCCATGGGATTGAATTTCAATACGTTCGTGAATATGGCCAGCGTGCAGTTGGTGTCGCAGCGTCGTATTCCGTTCGAGGTGAAGGCGCCTGAACCCGTGCTGCCTCGCGCGGGACGTGTTGCCGCCAATGGAGTTACGTACCGTGGGGTCGACGAACAGGGATATCCGGTGGTCGAAGTGCCGAACGCCATGGTGTTGAATCCAAGCCGGGGCGCCGATGGTGTTGCCGTACTGCCCAAGGCGTGGCGCGATGGCGAATAATCATGATATTCCGGAATTGATGCCGGTTCCGGAGCAATTGCATGTCTTCGACGTGTATCGCATGCAGGTGCGGTTCGAGGATGATCCGACGAAATCACGCAACCATTACGTGGCCGCCATCGTCATACAAGCCGACGACGACGGTGGAGTGGCTGTGAAACTGACCAGCAATCCAATTTGGCATGGGGCGGGCGATGTGCAACTGCCCGAGTATGAGCATGCCGGGCTTATCCATCTGACGACCGCTCGCTGCGCGCAGCTGGTGCGGTTCCTCCGGTCGGATCTACAGGGATTCACCGGTAGATTGAGTCGGAATGATGCCATACGTGTGGCCAATGCGGTCGGCGAGGTAAAGCCTGAAGAACAGGTGTGGCTGTAATGCTGTTCTGCCGTCTTACTGATTCGGGGTATTCACTGTGAACCAGTGCACAATTGCGATGGTCGGATGTCTTTCTACAGTCCGCTTATATGTGAAGGTTTTGTGGTCGACGTTGCGTCATATGTTGCTTGTGACGTTGCGTAATGCGGCATATTGCTTGGTGAAAGGAGGTTAGGCCATGTCGATGGACGATGAAACGGACAGCTGATACACCACAGGGGACATCGCCAAACTCACTGGTGTGAGTGTGCGAACCGTGCAGTACTACGACGCCAAAGGTCTGTTGATTCCCAATGAGATCAGCGACGGCGGCCGAAGGCTGTATGGGACTGCAGAGGTCGAGCGGATGCGGGTCATCCTTTTTCTCAAAGGACTCGGCTTCAAGCTGGAGCGGATTCGCTCGATTCTGTCGGACGAGCGGCCGGAACGGGTGCTGGTTGATTTGCTGGATCAGCAGACGGCATCCTTGCAGTCGGGTATCGCCGAGCAGAAGCAACGTCTTGATGACTGCTTGCAGCTGCGCAAAGCACTGACGGTCTCGGCGTCTGACTTCGTATCGTCAACATTAACCGACATGGCAACCGTTATGAACACCACAACCACTCATTCCCTGCGCACCACATATTTGGTCATGCTGGCAATCGCATTGCCCGCGACTTTGTTGCAAATTGCATGCCTCGTCATCGGTGTGATGACAGACGTATGGTGGCCGCTGCCGGTCGCCGTTCTGCTGGCGATTGCGCTCGCTGTTGCGGCGACGAAGTACTATCGCTCCCGCGTGCAGTACCTATGTCCGGCTTGCCATGAGACCTTCCAGCCGGGTATGCGAGAGTTCGTATTCGCCGCACACACGCCCAAGACACGCAAGCTTACCTGCCCGCATTGCGGTCACAGGGGGCACTGCATGGAACTCAGCATCTGAAAGTTTCTGATTATAGCGTTCGATTTACCAACGGTAGTTGTCGCAGAATTTGCAACAACTACCACCCTGTCAAAATATGTGCGTTGTGCAGGGCTAAATTGTTTCAGGTCGCGGCTCGGGCGGTAGGGTCTGCTGTTTTATTGCTGCTTCGGCGTTCCTGTTGCTGATTGATGGGTGACATTACGCTTGCGTTGGGTCCTTCTGCAGGCAGAGGAACACGAACGCCAACACCAGCAGGATGGCGATGGAAAGCACGCCGAGGGAGGCGTTGCCGGTGATCGACGTGGTGGTGGCCACGAGGAACGTGCCCAGGATGCTCGCGGTTTTGCCGAAGATATCGTAGAAGCCGTAGTACTCGTTGGCGTGATCCTTGGGAATGATCTTGCCGTAGTACGAGCGGGAGAGTGCTTGGATGCCGCCCTGGAACATGCCGACCAGAATCGCCAGAATCCAGAACTCCGCGGCCGACTTCAGAAAGAACGCGGCAAAGAACACGATGCACATGTATGCCACGACTGCGGCCGTGATCATCGTCTTGCTGCCGAACCGGCCGGACAGTCGGCCGTACAGAATCGCGCAGGGGAAGGCCACGAACTGCGTGACCAGCAGCGCCACCACCAGCTGGGTGGAGTCGATGCCGAGCTCGGCGCCGTAGGACGTGCTCATCGAGATTACCGTGTTCACGGCGTCGATGTAGAAGAAGAACGCGATCATGAACATCCATAACGGCTTGTTCTTCACGATTTTGCCGAAAGTACCCGCCAGTTCGCTGAACGTGCCGCGCACGGCCGAGCCCAGCTGGTCGCGGGTGGCACGGTAATGCACTTGGCGGTAGCTGGTGATCAGCGGGATGGTGAATGCCGCCCACCAGATGGCGGTGATGATGAACGAGGCGCGCGTGCAGGCTACCGTGGACCAGCCGAAGAGCGCCGGGCCGCCGAAGATCAGCGCGATGCACACGATGAACGGCACGGTGGAACCGATGTAGCCCCAGCCGTAGCCGTGCGAGGAGACCTTGTCCATACGCTCGTTTGACGTGGTGTCGATAAGCATCGAATCGTAGAACGTGAGCGAGCCGTTCAGGCCGATGGTCGCCAGAATGTAGACGATGAGGAACGGCAGCCAGGTCAGCGGTAGGGCCATCGCGCAGCAGGTAACCACTCCGGTGCCGAAGAAACCGAGGAAGAACTTGATTTTCATGCCTTGCACGTCGGCGATGGAACCGAGCAGCGGCATAAGCAGTGCGATGACCAGCGATGCGATGGTTTGCGCATAACCCCAGGCGGACACGATGTTGCCGTCCGCCGGCATGAGTGATTTGGCGTAGATGGGGATGACTGCAGTGGAGAGCAGCACGAATGCCGAATTGCCGACATCGTAGACGATCCACTTCTTCTCGCGGGCGGTCAACTTGCCGTTTGGCGGCACGGTGGATTGGCTCTCGGCCCCGGTGGGCTCGTGGATATTCGTGGAATTGGTCATGTCACTCCTCGGCAGTATTCAACTCAATCTATCGTAGGAGTGCTCAAAGCGGTAGAGGGCCCATTCAGCTGAACGGTACGTGAATAATGCTGGGCAAGGCCCGTACGAAAAACTCCCCTCAGCCGCAGGTGACTGAGGGGAGCCAGAGAAACACTATTCTCCAATCAGTGCAATGGCCTCATCATAATCAGGGCACTGCGGCACACCGTTGACGCTGTGCTGAATGGCAATTGAAGCCGCTGCGTTCGCGATTTTGACCGATTCGGCCAAGCTATGGCCCTCCGCCAACATCGCACACATCACACCGGTATGGCAGCCGCCGGCCGAACGGGTGTGTACGGCCTTGGTGGGGTAGCCCTCGATATGAGTCGTTTCGCCGCCCGGCTCGCGTATCCAGGCGCCGCGAGCGCCGACGCGCACCACCAATGGCGCGCGCAACGTGGCGCCCAAACCATCGCACAACTGATGCATGAAATCGTCAAGACCGCCGCCGATGGTCACCTTGCTGTCGTCAATCGGAGCGCCCAAGCGCTCGGCCAACGTCATGGCTTCCTGACGGTTGCAGGACCAGACTGGGCGCGCAAGCACCAGATCTTCGAGCATGTGGTCATTGACCAGGCGCAGCGTATTGGTGGGGTTGATGACCAGCGTGTAATCGCGCTTGGCGGGATCGGTGCCGGCTTTCAGCAGGAATCCGTCCACGCCGGTGGCTGTGTGGTCCATCAGCGTGTTGCCGCTGATATGCACCACGTCCTTGGCTTGTGGCTCGAGCGTGCTGAACGTATCGGCGTCACCGTGCGCTTCGGCGCCATAGGAGGCAATGAAGGTCTTCTTCGGAGAACCGGAGGTCAGCACCACACGGAAGCCGGAATCCTCATCGAGGCGATCCTGGCCGATATGTGTAATGCCGTTGTCTTGGAACGACTGACGAATGAAGTGCGCCCACAGGCCGTTGCCCAAAATGCCGGCATGCTCGGTCGGCACGCCCATGCGGCTGGCCGCTTGCAGCACTCGGTAGCTGCCTCCGATGGTGGGCTTCGGATGGTCGGCCACAGCGAATCCGCCCTGTTCCGGTATCTCGTCCACATCCAGCATGATGTCTACCCACACTTGGCCCAACGAGATCACGCTTGGCTCATGAGTGCCGATGCCTCGCCTGAGATTCAACATGACAACCTCCTTCGTTGTGAGTTGCGGTCGTAGTCGTAGCAATGGCAATGCGTATGCCGCGAATACGGGGAGCCCCCCCTCGTTCCCGTGCCATCTCTTATACCGAAATTATATGGGAGTTTGCTGGATGGGGAATAGACAAGGTGGCGTGTTGTATTGGATAATATGACTGTTCTGCCGGCGATTCGCGGACGGCGTAGCGCGCGGGATGGCGGCGAATAGAGGCTTCACACGAGCCTGATGCAGAGCATGCCGCGATGATGAGTCGGGCTATGATACACGCAAGAGTTGCGGTTGTCGGTATTGAGCTATATATTTGTGAAGTTGTGTGTTCGGCCTGCCGGGTAAAACCAGCGACCGGATACGTGAAAGACTTGACACATCAAGGTTTAAGGGAGTCCATCATGGCAGCTCGTTGCGCAGTGTGCGGCAAGGGACCGCAGACCGGTTTCACCGTTTCCCATTCGCACCGTCGTACCAAGCGTAGCTTCCGCCCGAACCTGCAGTCCGTGCGCACCACGATCGACGGCGAGAACACTCGCCTGCGCGTGTGCGGCAAATGCCTCAAGGCCGGCAAGGTTCAGCGCGTGGCCGCGTGAATCGCGTACTAACGTACTAACGTCTGCAAAACCCGCTTGAGCTTCGGCTCGGCGGGTTTTGTTGTAGGTGATGCCGTTCGAGGGCTTACGGATAGAATGGAGCGCTATGAGTATCACCATGGACACCGCACTCGCTTCGCTGGTTCCTAACAAGCGCCGCGTGTCCGCGCTCAAATCGCTGGGCGTCACCACTGTGGGTGAAGCGCTCACCTATTATCCTTTCCGCGTCACTGAGCCTGTGCCGCTGCGCACGATTCGCGAGGCTGTTCCCGGCCAGACTATGGCATTCGCTGCCACCATACGGGATATGCGCGTAATACCAATGAACGCTCGCCGGGGTTATCGTCTTGAGGCCACGGTCGATGATGCTGCCTTCGCCCGGTCGCGCAATATGGCTGGCGGTCTTGCCCGGCTCACATTCTTCTCCTATCGCAAATCGTACGTCGATTGGGTGAGCACGCGATTGCGTGCTGGCACGACCGTGGTGGTCTCCGGTATGCCCAGCGAATATATGGGGCAGCTGCAGTTCACCCATCCGGACTTGCTCACCGTTGCACCTGCTGCATCCGGCACAGTGGCAGTGACCGGGAGAGGAGATCCCCCAACCGCATCGACTGCACGGGCAGGTGGTGGCGCCCCATACGCTGGCGCTTCATCTCAGTCCGCTCCGACGCTCAAATACGATGCCGATACCGTGCCCGATGCCCTGACTCGCGTCTGCCGTCCCCGGCCGATCTACCACGCCAGCTCACGCATCTCGTCCGAACATATTCACGAGACGATTCTGGGACTGCTGTGGATGATGGGTGCGCGCACATCATCTGTGCCTGAAAGCCAAAGCATGCCCGCCGAGCTCGTCGCGCCCTCCATCGACAACATCGCGGTGCAGGACGGCGAGGAATCCGAGTCCAAGGTTGCCACACTCGCCCAGTCCATCCCGGATATTCTGCCTAAATCCATACGCGCGGCCAAGGGCCTGCTTCACAGGGCGGAGGCGTTCTTGGCCATTCATGACCCGGACTCCACCGTGCGATTCAAAGAGGCCATTGAGACGTTGCGCTACGAGGAGGCGTTCGTCTCTCAGGCCTCGCTACTGAAGGCCCGCCAACATGCTCATAAGTCGTCTGCTCATCCGTGCCTGTTGAACGGCGATAATGAAACCGGCGCAGCCAGCACGATGGACGTAACTAATTTGCGTGATCGGTTCATCGCATCCTTGCCATTTGAACTGACTGCTGGTCAGCATCAGGTAGTTGAAGATATTGCCGCTGACTTGGCTCGTGACTGGCCTATGCAACGCCTGTTGCAGGGTGAAGTCGGATCCGGCAAAACCGTGGTGGCGCTCGCCGCCATGCTGCAAGTGGTCGGCGCGGGGTATCAGGCGGTGCTTGTGGCTCCTACTCAGGTGCTCGCCGAACAGCATTTTGAGACTATTGGCAAGATGGTCGCTGACCTCAATGTTCCTGTCACGTTGCTAACGGGCGGCATGAAACTCGCAGCCCGGCGTAAGGCTCTTGCTGCTGCGGCCAGTGGCGAGCCGGGCATTATCGTGGCTACGCATGCGGCGTTCTCCAAGACGTTCCAAGCACCACATCTGGCTTTGGTGGTCATTGATGAGCAGCACCGATTCGGTGTGGAACAGCGCGAAAGTCTCAATGCCAAAACCGATGACGGCACCACGCCGCATCTGCTGGTGATGACCGCAACGCCTATTCCGCGCACCGCCGCCATGACTTGGTTCGGCGATCTTGATATTTCCTGGCTCACTGAGCTGCCTGGTGGCCGCAAACCGATTCGCACGGTGGTGGTTAACGAAGCTGACGCGGGCACGATGGGGCGTATGTTCGCGCATATCCGTGCGCGTGTAGATGCAGGGGAGCGGGCCTATATCGTCTGCCCGCGCATCGATACGGATGATGAAGATGACGGCGGCGTGTCGGCAGCGGATTCCGCGCGGCGTTCGCGAGGGCTTTCAACGGGTTCAAGCGGGCGATCCAGTCGGGCGGCTTCTTCGCGGACATCCCGCGCATCGGCCGATGACATTGGCATTGATGATCCGTATGAGACTTTCGACGACAATGGTGAGACGGTAGTCCGCCCGCCGTTGCACTCGGTAGCCGAAATCGCAGATCGATTGCAGAAGCTCCCGCAGTTTGCCGGCATCCGTTTCGCCACATTGACCGGTCGAGACAAGGATGATGTCAAAACCCAAGTCATGGCCGACTTCGCCAGTGGCGAGACCCCGATTCTGGTCTCGACCACGGTGATTGAAGTTGGCGTGGACGTCAAGCAGGCCAGCTGCATAGTCATTTTCGATGCTGACCGGTATGGCCTGTCCCAGTTGCACCAACTGCGTGGTCGTGTGGGGCGCGGTGGCACCAATTCGTGGGCATTCCTCATCTCCCGTGCCGAGCCGGGCTCGCCCGCCGAACAACGACTCGATGTCATCCACAATTCGCTTGATGGGGCCGAAATCGCACAGGCCGACTTGGAATTCCGCGGTGCCGGCGACGTGTTGGGAGATGCCCAATCCGGTGGCAAGTCCAGTCTGAAGCTGTTGCGCGTGGTCAAGGACGCCGACATGATCGCCGACGCTCGTACCCGTGCCGAGCAGCTGCTCGAAGCCGACCCCGAACTGGCCGGCGAAGTCCAGCTTGCCGGAGCGGTCCTCGACTTCACCCGAGGCAACGAGACGTTTTTGACTTCCAGCTGAGGCCTTCTCGGTTTCGAGGGGCAGATACACCGGTTGCCCGGAAGTCTATCTCCGTTTCAAGGGGCTGGTGGCTGAGTAAACATGGACACAAAACGGCGGAATGACGTTATCGTTAGACCGTTTATACTCGATGTTTCGTGCTTGAGGAGCCCCTTGAAACGGAGATAGACCTCCTGAAATGCCCCAATCAGCCCCTCGAAGGCCAGATTGACGATTGTTGTGCCTTGATTGCCTCAATTATGAGAGATCCGCGGGGAAGCCGGCCGTCAGTCAGAATATTGCAAAGGCCGTATTAACGAGTTCGATGGTTCCGAGCAGCCGCTAGGCTGGTAGACATGCGCGTTATTTCTGGACGATTCAAGGGTGCGGCACTCGCCACCCCGAAAACCGGCACCCGGCCCACCACGGATCGCACCAAAGAGGCGATTTTCTCCCATCTTGATTCATGGGGTGTGCTGGGCGACGCCCGTGTGCTGGATTTGTTCGCCGGTACGGGCGCACTGGGCATCGAGGCATTGAGCCGCGGCGCACGTGAACTGGTGGCCGTGGAAAGTTCCCGACCTGCGGCGGCGCTTATCGCCAAGACGTTCGCGCAACTGCAGAAAAACCGTTCTTGGGACGCCTCGCTGAAAGCCCGTGTGCTCACTAAAAAGGCCGAGCAGGTGACTGGCGGTTTTGGCGAGCCGTTCGATGTGATTTTTATCGACCCGCCCTACGCTTACGGAACCGACGAATGCAACCAGCTTCTGGCCGACTTGGCGGCGGGCAGCGCCACTAACACCAACACGGTGATTATGCTCGAACGTTCGGTGCGATCGGAGGATCCGCAGGCCCCTGAGGGCTGGAAAATCACCGAAAGTCGCAACTACGGCGAAACCGCTGTGTTCTATATTGAGGCGATTGAGCCGGAGGCGTAGCCTACTCCAACTTGCGCGGGTGGGCGGCGGAGACCTCCCAACCCAAAGCCATCAGGGTCTTGCGGTCGGCCTTATCCAACGCCTTGCAATCCAGCGCCGCAATCAAATCCGGGCGAATCTCGGCGGTGCGGGCCAGCGCCTCATCGCGGCGGTAGCGATCCACCTTGCCATGATCTCCGGAAAGCAGCACATCCGGTACGGCGATATCGCGCCATACGGCCGGCTTGGTGTACTGATGGTGTTCCAACAGCGCGCCCTCGCCGGTGTAGGACTCTTCGACAATGGAATCCGGGTTGCCCATGAAGCCCGGCATAAGGCGGGTAATGGCCTCCAGCATCACCGAAACCGCTACTTCGCCGCCGTTGAGCACATAATCGCCAATGGAATACTCGCGCACATCGATGCCCTGCGAACGGTAGTAGTCGGGAATGCGCGCGTCGTACCCCTCGTACCGGCCGCAGCCGAACAGCAGATGCTTGGCATGACTGAGTTCCGTGGCGTCGCGCTGAGTGAACAGCGGGGCCGACGGGTTCGGGAAGATGAGCACTGGTGCGCTTAGCTGGGCGGACACGTCACTTTCGGCAGGAGAGCCGTCAGAAGAAACGGGAACGTTGACGGATGCCGATTGCGTGTTGGCAGCGGAGACCGGATCGTCGGATTGGTTCGTATCGGCGTCAGAGTCAGCTGCAATACCTGGAGCTGGGACCGAGTCAGACTGCTGCGAAAGTCCCAGCAGCTCATCCAGACATTCGCCCCACACTTCGGGCTTCATCACCATGCCGGCGCCGCCGCCCACCGGCGTATCGTCCACCGAATGATGCACGTCGTGGGTCCAGTCGCGCAGATTGTGCGCCTTGATCTCCAACAGCCCCTTGGCCTGGGCCTTGCCCATCAGGCTGAGGTTCATCACCTCAAAATACTCGGGAAACACGCTCACGATATCGATTTTCATGTTCCCCAGCCTAACGGTAGCCCCGCCCGCATTACACGGCCACCACTACACTATTGCGGTGATGAATACGACGATGAGAATCCCCACACGCAAGAAGCCCGAAGTGCTGTCTCCGGCCGGCAACTTGCGCGGCCTGAAAACTGCGGTCGATTATGGTGCCGACGCCGTCTACTGCGGCGGCAAAGCGTTCGGCATGCGCTCGGCCCCCAAAAACCTGAGTCTTGAGGACTTCGAGGAGGGCTCGCGCTACGCCCATGAGCGCGGCGCCCGCGTGTATGTGACGTGCAATGTGCTGCCACGTAACAACGAGATCGAAGCCATGCGCGAATACATCGGCCAGCTCAAAGACACCGGCGTGGATGCGCTCATCGTCTCCGATATCGGCGTAATGATGATGGCCCGCCAAGTGGCCCCGAACCTCGAACTGCATGTTTCCACCCAAGCGGGTGTGACCAACTACCAGGCCGCCAACGCGTTCTATGAGCTCGGTGCTCGCCGTGTGGTGCTGGCCCGCGAGATGGACTTGCAGGCTGTGCGCGATATCCGCGCCAACATTCCCGATGACCTTGACATCGAATGCTTCGTGCACGGCGCCATGTGCATGGCGTTCTCCGGTCGGTGCCTGTTCTCCAACTACCTGACCGGCCGTGACGGCAACCACGGCGAATGCGCCCAGCCCTGCCGCTGGAAGTACTCGATTGTGGAGGAGAAACGCTCCGGACAGTACTTCCCGATCGAGCAGACAGAAAACGGCGCCTACCTGTTCAACTCACAGGACATGAACATGTTGGGCCACCTCGACGATCTGATCGATTCCGGCGCCACCAGCCTTAAAATCGAAGGCCGTGCGAAAAGCGCCTACTACATCGCCGCGATGACCAACGCCTACAAGACCGCCGTCAACGAATACATGATTCAGCGCGGTTTTGAAGATGCTGACGGCAATATCTTGCTGCCGTTCCACGACCGCGTGATCCGCCCGTCCGACCCTGATTACGGCCAGGGAATCGAAGATCAGGTAATGCGCAATGCCGACGCCGCATTCGCCGGTGTGGCCGATGAGGGATACAACACGTCCGATGCGCCGGAGCCGGACGGCATGAGCTCCCACGCCCGTTCCACGCGGCGCAAATCCAACACCGCAATCGAACAGATTGAGACCGACTGGAAGCATGCCGCCGTCCGCCCGGCCCCGCACGTCGAACTGCCCGAATGGCTGCTCGAAGAAACTGACAAAGTGGCGCACCGCGACTACTCCACCGGCTTCTACTACCCCGAGCACAAAGTCACGCAGAACACTGACCGCTCCGCCTATTTCCGTTCCTGGCTGGTAGTCGGAGAAGTGCTCAGCTGGAGCGCAGACGAAGGCGGCCGCGTCACACTGATGAGCCGCAACAAAATCGAACCCGGTCAGCAAATCGAATTCCTCCTGCCCGGTGAGCGTCCGTTGGCATACATTGTGCCGGAAGACGGTCTGCGCGATGCAGACGGCACACCGGTGCCCGCCATCAATAATCCGGCGCATGTATTTTCGATGCCTTGCCCGCATCAGGTGCCCATCAACGCCGCCATCCGTTCGCGTACCAAGAAGCCCACCCTCAAAGCCGAATAAAGGAACGAACATGCCTGAATATAGTGACGAAATTCTCGACTCCAACCAGATCAGCTCCACTGATAAGGAGGGTCGCCCGATTCCGGTGACCATTCCGATTGCGCTAGCTCCCGGTATCACGGTGGTTTACACCACGCGGCTGGGAGGGCTGAGCGCCGGTGATTACGGCAATCTGAACCTCGGTGGCAAATCCGGCGACAATCCACAGGCCGTGATGTCGAACCGCATTGCCTTGTCTGAAGCAGTGCATGCACGCCTGTCGCTGGTCTCGCAGGTGCATTCCGGCGTGGCTGTGGATGTGGATGATTCCTTCGTTGTCAACACCCCATTTGGTTTTGATGTATCCGGCACCCACCGGAGTGTGGAGGAATATCAGACGGGTCGTGGCATGGAGACTGATGCCGATGGTCGTAAGCACGAGCCGACCGAACCCACTGGGTCAGCTGAGAATGTGTCGCAGGTCATCGAGGCAGACGGGCAAGTCACCTCACAATCCGGCATCGCCCTGGGTATGTTCGCGGCTGACTGCCTGCCGGTGCTCCTCGCCGACCCGGTCACCGGCGTCATCGGCGCGGCTCATTGCGGACGGCGTGGCCTTGAACGCGGCATCATCGAATCCACCGTGGAACTGATGAAGCTCAAGGGGGCTGATCCGACGAACATCATTGCTACACTCGGCCCGCGTATCTGCGGTGATTGCTACGAGGTGGGCGATGAGGTCGCCGACCAGTTCGTCAAGCGTTTCCCGTTGACCAAAACGCAGACACGCTTCGGCGGTGCCGGCATTGATATCGCCGAAGCCGCAATGATTGACCTCGCCTTTGCCGGTGTCCATCAGGTGGTTGATTCCATGCCGCGCGTCCATGCTGCGACCGAATACCTCGAGGCGGATCCTGAACTTGCTGAACTGTGCCGCACCGACGGTGAGGGGGCGGCCGAGCTTGCGGAGCGCATCGGCAACATCAACCACAGTATGTGCACGCTCGAGAATCCGCTCTGGTACTCCCATCGCCGTGCCTCGCTTGCCAACAAAGCCCACGAAGGCCGCCTGCTGGCTCTCATCGTGCGGCAATAGCGAGCACATTCCGTGGAGAAAGCTGTGAGGCAGGTCACGAACGGCCAGACCTCCCCTTACGGTGGTGGCTATGACTGAGAGAGACTCCGATATCCCTGAAACCGCAGCCGCCCGACCCGCACAGACCGCGCCGGTGGTGGCCGTGGTGCTGGCGGCCGGCTTCGGTACCCGCTTTGACCCCGACAACCCCAAGCAGCTTGTCTCTGTGGGCGGCAAGCCCATCGTGTGCTGGAGCATCGAGGCGTTCGAGCGTTGCGGGCGTGTCAGTGACATCGTGGTGGTGGTCAATCCCAAGGTACGTTCGGCGGTCGAATCGCTGATTGACGATATGGGATACACCAAAGTGCGCGTGATTATCGACGGTGGCGCCGAACGTGTGGACAGCACCGCCGCCGCGCTTGACACGTTGGCGGCCGCCGGTATTCCCGATGACGCCAAGATCCTGATTCATGATGCCGTCCGACCGTTTGTGGAGCAGTCCTCCATCGAGGGGTCGATTGACGCGCTCGACCAGTTCACCGCCGCAACCGTGGCATATGCTTCCACTGATACAGTGCTGCTGACCGAGGATCTCGGCGATGTGAAAGTGGTCAAATCGGTGCCGGACCGCCCGAACACGTTCCGTGCGCAGACACCGCAGTCGTTCCGATTCGCCACGATTCGCCGTGCATACGAACTGGCCGCATCCGACCCGGATTTCCATCCCACCGATGACACTCGGGTAGTGGTCGACTATCTGCCTGACGAGCCGGTTGCCATCGTGTCCGGCAGCGAGACGAATCTCAAAATCACCACGCTGGAAGATGTGCCCACCGCCGAACATATCGCCGAGGAAATTCAGGGACGCGATCCCAAGGAAGAGGCGCGCGCCCGCATGCATGCGCTCCTCGCCCAAGCCGCAGGCCAGATGCGCTGACCTCCCCAAACCCGTGAAGAGATATTAGACTTACCAATATGCGTGAACTCAATGTTGTGATTTCCGGATTCGACCACTATGACGGTGTGGACGTTAATCCGGCTATCGAGGTGCCCAAGGCCATTGCCGAGCAGGGTTTGGGGCCTGCCTCCGGTCCGGACGACCCGTTGGATCAGGTTGAGGTGACCATTCATGTGGTCAGCATTCCGGTGAGTTTCGCCAAAGCCTGGCCCACACTCAAAGAGACCATCGAGGCCACGAGGCCTGACATTGTCATCGCCACTGGGCTCAAGCATTCGGCCCGTGGTGTGATGCTGGAACGCTGCGCCACCAATTTGATGGATACGGCCAAACCTGACGCCGACAATGTGACTCCGCGTCGCGAGCCCATCGATCCCGACGGCCCGGCCGCTTACTGGACGCGTCTGCCATTGCGCTCGATTTTGAATGACTTTGCCGACGATTCGATTCCGGCCACCTTAAGCTCTGATGCCGGCACATTCGTATGCAACTCGCTGTTCTACAATTTGCTCAATTGGACCGCCACTCAGGAACGTGTGCTGGGAGGATTCGTGAGCTTCCCATTGGTAGGGCTGGCGCATTCCAGCCAGAACGGGTTGCTGCTGGAACAGCAGATTGCCGCTGGGCGAGACGTGGTGCGCGAGGCTGTGCGCTACTATCTCAAGCCCTCCAGCTCCGATATCCTCATTGCCTGAGTCTCACCCCGCCACACCAAAACCGAACACGTTTCGCACGCATTGTAACGATGTTCGCCGTCCCCAGCTTCGGCATGCTTTCATACGCTACAGTGCTTGAGGACGAGTCAAGTTGCGTATGTGAAAGGACGGACAGACATGGTGGACCGTTTCCCGGTGGTGCTGCGAGGATACGACAAAGAGAAGGTGGACGCGGCATTCGAGGTTGCCCAAGATAGCGTAAACGAGGCCCATCGCACGCTGGCCAACATGCGAGAGCAGATTGCCGCGGATGATGATCGCATTCTGCAATTGCAGGCCCAATTGCAGGAGGAGCGCAATAAGAAGTCGCAGGGCAACACGTTCGCGTCGCTCGGCGCCAACGCTCAGCAGATGCTTGCTTCCGCCGAGCAGACCAGTTCCGAGCTGCTCGAACGCGCCAAGCAGGATGCCTCCTCCACGCGCATGACCGCGCAAGCTCAAGCCGAGACGTTGATTAACAACGCTAAGTTGGACGCGCAGCACATTGTGGATGATGCCAATGCCAAGGCTGCTTCCATCCTGCAGGATGCCAACAATCAGGCTGAATCAATCACCACTGCCGCCAACGAGGATGCTGCCCAGCTGCGCGCTGAGACCGCCAAGAACGTCACCGAGCAGCGTCAGACCGTTGAACTTGAGCTCAGCAACACCCGTGAGGAACACGATAAGAAGCTTGCCTCCGAACGCTCTACGCAAGAGCGCGAAATCGCCGAGATGAAGGCCGAAGCGGCCAGGCAGACCGCCGAGCTGCGCAAGAACGCCAACGAGGAAATCGCCAAGCTCAAGTCCGATTCCAATGACCAGATTGAAGCGGCGCTCGCCGATGCCAACAAGAAGCTGGCCGATGTACGCGAGCAGGTGTCCAAGATGATGACCGAGGCCCAGCGCAAGGCTGGCGAGATCACCGATACTGCCAAGGCCAAGGCTCAGGAGATCACCGACGAAGCCGAGGTCAACCGCACCAACACGATGAGCCAGGTCACTGCCGAGGTCGAACAGATTCGTGCCGACATTGCCGCTCAGCAGGATGAGGCCACCAAGAAAGTCAACGAGTTGCTCGCCAACCTCGAGGAGCGCCGTACTGCCGCCAAGCAGGAGGCCGATGAACTGGTTAGCCAGGCGAAGAACACCCGTGAAGAGGCCGACTCCTATGCGGCCGATAAGCGTAAGGAAGCCGACGAACAGGCGGCTGAGATCGTGCGCAAGGCAGGTGAGGACGCCGACAATCAGATTCAGGAGCGTCGTAACGCGGCTCAAAGCGAGCTTGACGGGCTGGCCAAGCGCATTGCCGAATTGCAGTCGCGTGAGGCCACTATTACCCAGCGCGTTGCCGAACTGCGTGCGATGTTCGCCCAGGCATTCTCCGGCTTCGGTCTCAGCGCCGATAATTCCGGCGATGCCGCTGCCTCGCTGCCGGTGGTCAACCCGGTTCCGGAACAGCAGCAGGAATCGGATGACGAACAGGCGCAGCCTGATGACGCCGAAACCGATGGACAGAGCGCCGAACAGGGCGACGAGGCCGGCCAGTCGGAACCGTCTGAGCCCGAGGCTGAATGACAAGCCATCGATTAGACTACTAACGGCAAGATATACGGCACCTGTGCTCTGCGCCAGGTGCCGTAATCGTTGTGAACATTGCGCCACAAGCGTACCGAACCCAAAGAAGGAATAGACATGAGTGAATTGACGCCTTTGACTGGCGAAGCGCTGAACACTCTGCGCAGCGAATTTGACGCCGACGGCACCAGCCGCCTGGCCATGAACGCGGTGACCGCCGCTGGAATCGACAAGGTGGCCCGCAACTATGATCGCGCCCGTCTGCTGCAGCGTCGCTTCTCCACCACTGTGGATAACGGCGAGGCCACCCATCAGGATCGCTCCGGCCGCTGCTGGCTGTTCAGTTCCCTGAACGTGGCCCGCTTCATCGCCAAGAAGAACATGAACTTGAAGGAGTTCGAGTTCTCCCAGAACTACGCGATGTACTACGACAAGCTGGAGCGCGTCAACTACTTCCTCAAGGATGTGGCAGCTCTGGTGGAGGCCGGCGAGCCTGCTGACTCCCGCCTGATCCAGCACCTGCTCGCCGACGTGATGGGCGACGGCGGCCAGTGGACCATGGCCATGAACGTGTACAAGAAGTACGGTGCCGTGCCCAAGGATCTGTTCCCGGAGACCGAATCCTCCAAGAACACCGGCGAGATGAACACCCAGCTTCGTCACCTGCTGCACACCGCCGTGGCGCACATGTACGCTGCCGAAGGCGACACCGCCAAGGTCGAGCAGATCATTGCCGAGACCACTGCTGCTGGCCACCGTATCCTGACCATCCACCTGGGCGAGCCGCCGGTCTCCTTCGACTGGGAGTGGACTGACGCGGACGGCGAATTCCACCGCGACGGCGAGATTACGCCGGTCGAGTTCTGGAAGAAGTACGTGGGGCCTGCCGGTCTTGAGGACTACGTGTGCCTGGTGGACGACCCGCGCGCCGAGCACGCCAAGGGCAAGAAGATCGGTATTGAGCACCTCGGCAACGTGGCCGGCGGCGACGCCACCGAGTACCTCAACGTGCCGAACCAGTTCATGAAGGACTGCGTCAAGCAGATTCTGGTCGAGCAGGGCATTCCGGTGTGGTTCGGTGCCGACTGCCACCCGTTCATGGATCGTGAATCCGGCGCTTGGGCCACCGATCTGTTCGAGTACGGCAAGGTATACGACGTAGACTTCGACCTCGATAAGGAAGCCCGCGTACGCTTCGGCGATTCCGCCATGAACCACGCCATGGCATTCGCCGGCGTGGACGTTGCCGACGATGGCACCACCCGCCGCTGGCGCGTGGAGAACTCCTGGGGCGCCAAGATCGCCGACAAGGGCTACTTCACCATGTCCGACGACTGGTTCACTGAGTACGTCTACGAGGTCGCCGTCCCGAAGAGCATGCTCCCAGCCGAATACCAGAAGGCTTTAGAAGAGCCCGCCACCATGCTTCCGGCTTGGGACCCGATGGGCGCATTGGCCAAGTAGCACGCGAAGCGGGCGGCGGCCAATGTGAGAAGCCGGAAATAGAAAACTGTCCAGTGGACTGTTTTCCCGGCTTCTCGGCCAGCAGGACGGAGCTGAAAGGCGAGTCCGTAATTGTGGGGCTCGGAGAGCGCGAGCATAAACAAACTGCTATAGTTAGGCCTTCGTGCAACACGCACGGAGGCCTAACTTATAGTCGTAGAAGAAGAAAGGAGTCGAGCAATGGCAGCACTGCGTGGCCCTGATAGTTCAGAGGACGAACGTCGTTTGGGGGAGCAAGCGGTCTTTCCCGAGACAGTGGATGTCAATATTCGCCAGCTCGACCCCATTCCCGCACCTCGCGCCTTCCTCAAGGAGCAGCCGCTCACCGATGAGATGAGCGAGCTCGTGCTTCACTCCCGTCAGGAGATTCGTGACGTGCTCAATGGTCGCGACGACCGCTTGCTGGTCATTGTGGGCCCCTGCTCTATTCATGATCCCAAGGCCGCGCACGAATACGCCGAAAAGCTTGCCGCCGTCAAGCGTGAGCTCGAAGACCGTCTCGTCATCGTGATGCGCGTGTACTTCGAGAAGCCGCGTACCACCATCGGTTGAAAGGGCTTGATCAACGATCCTGATCTGGATGGCCGCTTCAATATTCGCAAAGGCATGTGGTTGGCCCGCAAGGTGCTCACCGACGTGCTGAGCCTCGGTCTGCCCACGGCCACTGAATGGCTCGATCCCATCACTCCGCAGTACATCTGCGACGCGATCAGCTGGGGTGCCATCGGCGCGCGCAATACCGAAAGCCAGGTTCACCGCGAACTCGCTTCTGGCCTATCCATGCCGGTGGGCTTCAAGAACTCCACCGACGGCTCCATCAAGGCCGCCGCTGATTCTTGCTATGCCGCAGGATTTGAGCACCACTTCCTATCCATCAATCTTGATGGCCGTGTGATTTCCGCCGAGACCAAAGGTAACCCGGACTGCCATCTGGTGCTGCGCGGCTCCAGCCATGGTCCGAACTATGATGCCGCATCCGTGCGTCAGGCGCTCGAGGATCTGAAGGCATCCAAGGCGTCCGGCCCCAGCCAGCATGGCCTCGTCATTGATGCCGCCCATGGCAACTGCGGCAAGGATGAGAATCGTGAAGCCGGGGTCATCGAAGAGATTGCCGAACGTTTGGCGGCCGGCGAACAGGGCATCACCGGTGTGATGATGGAAAGCTTCCTGGTGGGAGGCCATCAGAAGCCGGCCCCGCTCGATCAACTGGTGTACGGTCAGTCCGTCACCGATTCCTGCGTGCCGTGGGATCGCACCAACGAGCTTTTGCGCACGCTGGCCGACGCCGTCACGACTCGCCGCGCGCTCCATCGCTGACAATCTGGGTTTGTTCCCGTGACACCCTATCCTTGGGAAAGATAATAATCCAAGGAGAGATGTTATGCAGCAGCAGGATGGCAGCGCCACGGCCACGCACCCGTTGCAGGTCGGCCCGCAGCCGTTGAATACGCCGGAGGAGCTTCGCGCGATTCGTCAGGCCATGGGAGAGGGCAAGAACCCGCTCGTCGCCACGGACGTGCCGCGCTGGGAGGACCAGGTAGGTGTCAGCCGCATCATCAACCGCAGGGTGCTGGAGCTTGAGCCGCTGCCCACGCCGGCTCAGGTACTTGCCGAACTTCCTCTGACCGATAAGGCTCAGGAGATTGTCGCCTATTCGCGCGACGAAATTCGTGCATGTCTGTACGGTCAAGATGACCGGCTGCTGGTCATCGTTGGCCCTTGCTCGGTTCATGACCCGCAGGCGGCGCTTGACTATGCTCATCGATTGGCTGCGCTGAAGGATGAGCTCGGCGAGCAGCTGCTTATCGTCATGCGCGTGTACTTTGAAAAGCCACGTACCACCGTCGGGTGGAAGGGCCTGATCAACGATCCGGATATCGACGGCAGCCACAACATCAAGAAGGGCCTGTTGCTGGCGCGCAAGACTTTGCTCGGCGTATTGGATGAGGGCTTGGCCGCTGCCACGGAATTTCTGGAGCCTACTAGCCCGCAGTTCATCTCGGACGCGGTGAGCTGGGGTGCCATCGGCGCGCGCAACACGGAAAGCCAGATTCACCGACAGCTAGCCAGCGGTCTGTCCATGCCGGTGGGCTTCAAGAACGCCACTGATGGCTCGGTCAAGGCCGCCGTGAACGGTTGCTTCGCCGCTGCCCAACAGCACACGTTCTTCGGCATTGACCACTTGGGCCGTGCCTGTGCAGTCGAGACACTCGGCAACCCGGATTGCCATGTGGTATTGCGTGGTTCCGCGTACGGCCCGAACTACGATGCCGAATCCGTGGCTAAGGCCATGGGTGACGTGCGTGCCGAGATGCCCGCCGAATCGGCTGCGTCCCATGGCCTTATCATCGATTGCTCGCATGGCAATTCCGGCAAGGATGAACATCGACAGGCCGAAGTAGTGCGCAATATCGCCGGTCGAATTGCGGCTGGGGAACAAGGCATCACCGGTGTCATGATGGAAAGCTTCATTGAGGGCGGCAATCAGAAGGCCGCGCCGCTGGACCAGCTGGTGTACGGCAAGTCGATTACTGACAAGTGCATTAGCTGGCCGGACACCGAGGCACTACTGCGCGAACTTGCCGAAGCCGTGGCGACGCGGCGGTGGCACTGAGCCATTTATGCCCCCGCTAGCGGGGGCTGGCTCGCGAAGCGAGACTGGGGGTGGTTTGAGCGAGACACCTTAACGACCACCCCAGTCGACTACGTCGACAGCCCCCGCCAGCGGGAGCCTGTATGAAAGGAACTTACGTATGGGTATGAAGACCGTGGCTATTATCGGCGCGCTGGACGAGGAAGTGGCGCTGATTGCCAAATCGCTCACGCACGTGACCCACACCGCCAAGGGCAGCCTTGACATCGTCTCCGGCACCGTGGATTCTTTTGGATCCGACGTGATTAAGGTCGCCGCAACGGTAGGCGGTATGGGGCTGGTCAATGCAGCCGCCACCACGCAGCTGCTGATTGACGAGTTCGCTCCGGATGCCGTGATTTTCACCGGCATTGCCGGCAACCTCAACACCCATCTGCATATCAATGACGTGGTGCTCGGCGGCACCTTGCGCTACCTCGACACCGACATGCGACTCGTGGGCCAGTGGAAGCCCGGCACTGCCGATGCCCCGATTGAGGAATTCCACTCCGACGACCACCTGCTGGAGGTTGCTGACGCGGCGCTTGCCGAGGCCGGCATCACCCACATCGTCGGTATCATCGCCTCCGGCAATTACTTTGTGGACACGCCTGAAAAGGTCGAGGAAGTCGTCCGTCTTACCGGTGCTGATGCCGTGGAAATGGAAGGTGCCGCAGTGGCCCAGGTGGCCGCCCGCAATGACGTGCCTGCTCTGGTGGTTCGCGCGCTTTCTGACAATGCCGACACCGACTATGAGGTGTTCAAGGAATTCGACATCTCCGAATACGCCGATACCGCCGCCCGTCTCGCCGTCGATATCGTCAAGCGTCTGTAGGGGCGTTAGGCAGTCCGACCCATAAGACGCGTTCACTATGTGAACGCTCTCAAGCCCTCGACTCATCAGCTGCGCCATACTCAGTGTGCGGCACAGCGATGTGTGGGGGTTCATCGCTGGGGCCACAAGTCATAACCAGTCTTTCTCCCGCATGCCGGTCGCTGTGCTCAATTCTTTGAGCGATGGCAACACTGTCGCGAAGCATTGAACATGCAATGCATGTGCTGCGTTGAGGTTTATGCGCAGCGTGAGGAGAGAAAAAGGATTATGCCTGCAAGTGCAACTGCGGCCGTGACGGAACCCGTGAAGAAGGATTCGGTTCCTGAGATCATCGCCGCTTCGATGGTGGGTACTGCCATCGAGTTCTATGACAACTACTGTTACTCCATCGCAGCCGCCAGCTACTTCGGCGCGATCTTCTTCGCCAACGTCACCAATCCGGCACTGGCTCAGATTATGGCGTTCACCACATTCGCTGTCTCCTTCCTGGCTCGTCCGTTCGGCTCCATGCTGTTCGGTCACTTCGGTGACAAGATGGGCCGCAAGAAGACGCTGGTGATTGCTTTGCTGACCATGGGTATCGCCACCTTCCTGGTGGGCTGCCTGCCCGGTTATGGGCAGGTCGGCGGCGTGTCTGTTGTCATCCTGTGTGTGTGCCGTGCATGCCAGGGTGTGGGCCTCGCCGGCGAATGGTCCGGCGCCGCTCTGGTGGCCACCGAGAACGCTCCGGCTTCCAAGCGCGCCCTTTACGGTTCCTTCCCGAACCTCGGCGCCCCGATCGGCTTCTTCTGCGCGTACGGCCTGAACCTGCTGCTCACCACTCATCTTGGTCAGGAGCAGATGGGCGCCTGGGGCTGGCGTATTCCGTTCCTTGCTTCCGTTGTGCTGGTCATCATCGGCCTCTACGTGCGTGCTCGTATGTCTGAGACTCCGGTGTTCCAGAAGGCTTCCGAAGAAAAGCGCACCTCCAAGCACCCGCTGCGCGACCTGCTGCCGTACTGGAAGGAAGTCGTGCTTGGCACTGTGGCCATGGGCATCACCTACACGCTGTTCTACGTGCTTGGTACTTGGTCGCTGTCTTACGGCGTTAAGGGTTTGGGCTTCCAGCAGAGCGAATACCTGCTGCTGCAAATGGTCTCCGTGGTGTTCTTCGCCATCTTCATCGTGGTTTCCTGCGTGTACGCCGACAAGGTGGGCCGCAAGAAGGTGCTTCTTGCCGTGACTGCCGCCACGCTGGTGTTCAGCTTCTTCACCCCGTTCCTGCTGGTGCACTCCGCCGCACATATTCTCGTGTTCCTCTGCATCGGCTTCGTGCTCATGGGCGGTCTGTTCGGACCTTGCGGTGCTTACCTGCCTGAGCTGTTCCCGGTCCACGTGCGTTACTCCGGCGCTGGCCTGAGCTACAACCTCGCCGCCATCTTCGGTGGCGCGTTCGCCCCGACCATCGCCCAGGCGCTGGTCAACTCCAAGTTCGGCGTTGCCGGTGTGGGTTGGTACATGGCCATCATGGCGGCTCTCGCCCTGCTCGCTCTGTTCCTGATCAAGGAAAGCAAGGACAAGGACTACGAGCTGTAAATTGCTCCCGATATTGTGCTCCCGCTGGCGGGAGCTGTCTGCGGAAGCGGACTGAGGGTGGCCGCTGGGATTTTGGTTCCCTAACCACCCCCAGTCTCACTGCGTTCGACAGCCCCCGCCAGCGGGAGCTTCGCTATATTCGCCCTGCCAAAAATGAACAATAGGCGAACTTACGTAGTTTGGGCACTAAGCTACGTCTTGCACGTTTTACTCTGGAAACCATGGATATCTGGCAGATCATCGTGCTTGTGGTGCTCGCCGCGCTGGTAGTGGCGTGGGTGGCCATTATCGCCTATAACAAAGGCCGTGTTTCCGGGCGTGTGTCCGCGCAGCAGGCTGCAGCATCTGACGAGACCGCACTGTGTCTGTTTGGCGACGATGTTCCCGTGCGTCCTACGGAGCGTCGATTGGTTGAAGTGCTGCCCGAAGCGTTAATTGTCACCGACCGCAATGGCCGAGTGCAGTATGCCAGCCCCGGTTCGGTGCCGTTTGGCTTGGTTTCCGGCAACCGGCTCAACTCTCGCGAAGTGGAAGATATTCTGACCCAAGCCGCTACCGACGGCGGTGTGCGAGAGCGCGAAGTGCAGATGCCGGTCAATCGTAGCGTCTTCCCCTCCTCAAACGGCCGGGGGCTTGAAGCGGGGCAGTCGATGCCATCCAACATGCTGTATTTGCGCGTGCGCATTGGCGATATTGGCGATGACCTGTACGCCATCTTTATCAATGACATGTCCGAACAGCGTCGGTTCGAGGCGGTTCGGCGCGACTTTGTTACCAACGTGTCCCACGAGCTGAAAACTCCGGCCGGCGCGATCTCGCTGCTTGCCGAGACTGTGACCGATGCCGCCGACGATCCGGACGCCGTGCGCTATTTCTCCGGTCGTATTTCCAAGGAATCCGCGCGTTTGACCGAATTGGTGCGTCGCCTCATCGATTTGCAGAAGGCGCAATCTTCCGAAGGTAGTGTGATTGATGCCAAGCGCATTTCCGCGCTTGCTGTAGCCCGCGCGGCCATCAATGACAATCAGGTGCAGGCCGATGCCCGCTATATTGATATTCGTCTTAATGTCAACGGCAAACCCGTGCCGATTTCGGCTGGCGAAGGCGATGATGAGCCGAGCGAAACAGAGCTGATGATTATGGCTGATGCGGATGCCATGCAAACCGCTGTCAAGAATCTGGTCGAGAATGCCATTCATTACTCGCCTGAGCACACGACTGTGGCGGTCGGTGTGGGGGAGCGCGATGGCAAAGTGACCATTCGCGTGGTCGATCAGGGTATTGGCATTCCCGAGAAGTCATTGGATCGCGTTTTTGAACGGTTCTACCGCGTCGACCCAGCCCGCTCGCGAGAAACCGGTGGCTCGGGCTTGGGCCTGGCCATTACCAAACATTGCGTGCAGGAGAATGGTGGCCGGATCTCGGTGTGGTCACGCAAGGGCGAGGGCTCCACGTTCACCATCGAGCTGCCGGCCGCTCCTGCAGATGAGGAACCTACCGCCGTGCAGGGCGTGTAGCGCGTATCCGCAATTACGTACTTCCAGGAAACAACAGGGTAATGGAGAACTCATGGTTACGATAGTGTCTGATACTTTTGCACCGATGCGTACGGGAACATATCCAAGAAAGGCCACTATGACGCGCATTCTCATCGTCGAAGACGAGGAATCCTACCGCGAGCCGCTGGTGTACCAGCTCACACGCGAGGGGTATGACGTGTCCGCTGCTGCCACCGGTGAGGAAGGTCTGGAGCTGTTCACCAAGGGAGGCATTGACCTGGTGCTGCTTGATCTGATGCTGCCGGGCATCGACGGCACCGCACTGTGCCGCCGTATCCGCGAGCAAAGCCGCGTGCCGATTATCATGCTCACCGCCAAAAGTGCGGAGATTGATAAGGTCGTAGGCCTGGAGATTGGCGCCGATGATTATGTGACCAAGCCGTATTCGTTCCGTGAGCTGCTGGCTCGTATCCGTGCGGTGATGCGCCGCAATCAGGCCACGGCGCAGGCTTCCGGCACGGTGGACGACGATATTCCGCTGGTGTGCGGAGACATTGCCATGCAGGTCGGCCAGCACCAGGTCACGGTGCGCGGCGAAACCGTGTTCTTCCCGCTGAAGGAATTCGAGCTGCTCGAATACCTGATGCAGAACAAGGGCCGTGTGATGACCCGGCATCAGCTGATTGACCGCATTTGGGGATCGGATTATGTGGGCGATACCAAGACGCTCGATGTGCACGTCAAGCGCGTGCGCTCCAAAATCGAGGAAGACCCGGCACACCCCAAGTATTTGACCACCGTGCGCGGGCTTGGCTACAAGATCGACGCCCCGGTGGAGTAAAGGTCGTTTGCCGGATGATGAAAGGCGACCTTTCGAGGTCGCCTTTTCGTATGATGGCTTCTTTCCCGTGAAGGGTCAGGGTGATAAAAACTACGTAGCGGTTATGTGACCCACAAACATCCAACTGTTCATCTTCTGTTTACTGATTTCGGTTTCGAGACCCCAAAACCACCAATAATCTTGTAGTTGTCATGAGTTGACCGGGCAGCAAGAGCCGCCCGCGAATAGTTGATAGAGGGATTAAGAAATAATCATGCAGAAGAACATCCTCATTCGCTCCATTGCCGCCCTGTCCGGCATTGTGATGCTTGCTTCCGTGGCCGCCTGCGGCGATAACACCGCTTCCACGACCGACAGCTCCTCCACTGATTCCGCTTCCAAGACCGCTCCGATTTCCGGTAACTTCCAGGGCGCTGGCGCTTCCTCCCAGCAGTCCGCCGTCGAAGCTTGGATTGCCGGCTTCCAGGGCGCCAACCCGGACGCCAAGATCGCCTACAACCCGTCCGGTTCTGGCGCTGGCGTGCAGACCTTCCTGACCGGTGCCACCGCATGGGCCGGTTCCGACAAGGCCCTCGCCGATGACGAGGTCGAGCAGTCCAAGTCCGTGTGCGCCGATGGCACCGCTTTCGACGTGCCGGTCTACGTCTCCCCGATCGCCGTGATTTTCAACCTCAAGGGTGTCTCCGACGCTGGCAAGCACATCAACATGGATGCCGACACCATCGCCAAGATTTTCGACGGCAAGATTACCAAGTGGAACGATCCGGCCATCGCCGATCAGAACAAGGACCTGACCCTGCCTGACACCGCGATCACCGTGGTTCACCGTTCCGACAAGTCTGGCACCACCCAGAACTTCGTCTCCTACTTCAAGGATCAGGCTCCTGACTCCTGGACCTACGACCTGTCCGAGAACTGGCCGAACGAGGTTGGCCAGGGCGCCAAGGGCACCTCTGGTGTGGTCTCCACCGTCAAGCAGGCCGATGGCACCATCGGTTACGCCGACTTCTCCCAGGTCGGCGACCTGGGCACCGTGGCCGTCAAGGTCGGCGACTCCTACAACGAGATCTCCGCTGAGGCCGGCTCCAAGGTCATCGAGGACTCCAAGCAGGACGACACTGTGAAGGGCGACAACCGCATCGTCATCAAGATTAACCACGCCACCGAAGCCAAGGGCGCTTACCCGATCGTCCTGGTATCCTACGACATCGTCTGCCCGGCATACAAGGACACCAAGCAGGCTGAGTTCGCCAAGGCTTGGCTGACCTACGTGACCTCCGACGAAGGCCAGAAGGCCGCTCAGGATGCCGCCGGCACCGCTCCGCTGCCCTCCTCCCTGAAGTCCGAGATCACCAAGTCCATCAAGGCCATCAAGACCAAGTGAGCGGCCGACCCGCAAAGGGTTGCTGAACCACTGACCTGAAACGATAATTGAATACAAGACTATTGAAATTGCAATAGCCCGAGATCTTTAAGCCGCAGTCGTAAACACATACGGCTGCGGCTTAAAGCGGGTCAGGGGCCGAACGGTTTGACGACGAAAACCGTGCCACTTGAATACTTGATAACCATCCTATATAAGGAGAATCCGTGAGTTCGCAAGACAAAACGGCTGTGCAGCCAGTCGGCGGCAAAACCGCCGATAAGGTGTTCCGCGGTGTGGCATACGCCTGCGGCATCCTGATTCTGGTTGTTCTTGCCGCTGTGTTCCTGTTCTTGTTCTTCCGTGCCTGGCCGTTGATTGGCGGCGATCAGGTTGCCAACAGCAAGACCGTGTCCAGCTTCACCGGCGGTAAGGCCAACAATTTCTGGGGCTATGTGCTGCCGTTGCTGTTCGGCACGGTGCTGGTCTCTGTGCTGGCTCTGATTATTGCCTTTTTCGTCTCCATCGGCATCGCGCTGTTCATCTCGCACTATGCGCCTAAGAAGCTCGCCACCGCACTGAGCTATGTGGTCGATTTGCTTGCCGCCATTCCTTCTGTTATCTACGGTCTGTGGGGTGGCCTGATTTTGGTGCCGGCCATCTACCCGTTCTGGAATTGGGTCGCCAATCATCTGGGCTTCATCCCGCTGTTCGCCGGCCCTGCTGCGAACCCGTCGCGTACCGTGGCCACGGTGGCCGTGGTGCTCGCCGTGATGATTCTGCCGATTATTACTTCCATGTCCCGCGACATTTTCATGCAGACTCCGCGTCTGCATGAGGAAGCCGCTCTGGCGCTTGGCGCCACCAAGTGGGAGATGATTCGCCTGGCTGTGCTGCCGTTCGGCAAGTCCGGCATTGTGTCCGCCTCCATGCTGGCCCTTGGCCGTGCGCTTGGCGAGACCATGGCCGTGTTGATGATTCTGTCCCCGGGACTCAATTACTCCATCAAACTGCTGCAGGCCTCGCAGAATCAGACCATCGCTGCGAACATTGCCGCACAGTATCCTGAAGCCAACGAGCTGGGCGTCTCCACGCTGATTGGAACCGGTCTGATTCTGTTCCTCATCACCTTTGTGGTCAACTTCATTGCCCGCAAGATCACCGAGAAAGCGACTGCGTGATGACTGCTGCTGAGAATACTGAAAAGACTCCGATGGACGGTGCTCCCAAGATCGATTTCGATCGTTTCCGACCCACCCGTTCCTCCGTGCAGCGCCGCAAGAGCATGGATATCTTCATGTGGGTGCTTATCGCGCTGGCGTTCATTATCGCCTGTGTGCCGCTGGTCTCCCTGTTGTGGACCACTATCGTCAACGGCGTCAAGCGTCTGAACCTCAACTTCCTGACCTACAACATGACCGGTGTGGTTGGTGGTAGCCAGACTCCATCCGGTGGTTACGGCGGTGTGCTGCACGCCATTATTGGTACGCTGGAAATCACCGCGGGCGCCATGGTCATCTCCATCCCGATCGGCCTGATGTGCGCCGTGTACCTGGTCGAGTACGCGAACCGCAGCAAGCTTGCCACCACGATTTCCCTGCTCGTCGACGTGATGAGCGGCATCCCGTCCATTGTGGCCGGCCTGTTCGCCTTCTCGATGTTTACGATTTTGCTCGGTCCCGGTACTATCAACGGTTTTGAAGGCTCGGTGGCCCTCTCCCTGCTGATGCTGCCTACCGTGGTTAAGTCCAGCGAGGAAATGCTCAAGATCGTGCCGAATGACCTGCGTGAGGCATCCCTGGCCTTGGGCGTCACCAAGCAGCGCACCATCACCAAAATCGTGCTGCGTACCGCTTTGCCGGGCATCGTTTCCGGTGCCATTCTGGCCATCGCCCGCGTGATTGGTGAGACCGCCCCTCTGCTCATGACCGCCGGTTACATTGTCAATACCAATGTGAACCTGTTCTCCGGCCAGATGACCACCCTTCCGGTGTTCGTCTATCAGGAGTACTCGAAGCTGAGCGCCAACTGCCCGCCTAACGCTGCCTCCACCTGCGTGACCACGATTCCTATGGAACGTGCGTGGGCCGCCGCTCTAGTGCTGATCATTGTCGTGCTGCTGCTGAACCTCATTGGTCGAATCGTGGCGAAGGTCTTCGCCGTGAAGACCGATCGCTGAGCGAGCCGTTAGACTTAAAGATACAAGGAAATATAAGGAAACATCATGGGACAACGTATTGACGTCAACCACGAGAACATCTACTACGGCGACTTCCTGGCCGTGGAGGATGTGAATATCAACATCGAGCCGAACAAGGTCACTGCCTTCATCGGCCCGTCCGGCTGCGGCAAGTCCACCGTGCTGCGCACCTTGGACCGTATGCACGAGATCATCCCCGGCGCACACGTCGAGGGCGAGGTGCTGCTCGAGGGCAAGAACCTGTACGACAAGGATGTGGATCCGGTGGCCGTGCGCCGCGACGTCGGCATGGTCTTCCAGCGCCCGAATCCGTTCCCGACCATGTCCATCCGCGAGAATGTGCTGGCCGGTGTGCGCCTGAACAACCACCACCTGGCCAAGTCCGACGCCGATGATCTGGTCGAGTGGGCTCTGCGCGGTGCCAACCTCTGGGAAGAGGTCAAGGATCGTCTTGACAACCCCGGCATCGGTCTGTCCGGTGGCCAGCAGCAGCGTCTGTGCATCGCCCGCGCCGTGGCCGTCCACCCGCAGGTGCTGCTCATGGACGAGCCCTGCTCCGCACTTGACCCGATTTCGACCCTGGCTGTCGAGGATCTGATCAACGAGCTTAAGAGCGACTACACCATCGTGATCGTGACCCACAACATGCAGCAGGCCGCCCGTATCGCCGACTACACCGCCTTCTTCAACCTGAAGGCTGTGGGCCAGCCCGGCCACCTCGAGTACTTCGCGGACACCACCACGATGTTCAACAACCCGCAGAACGAAGAAGCCGAGCGCTACATCTCCGGTCGTTTTGGCTGATCCGTGAGCGAAGCGATAGCTGAGCGAAGGTAATGTTGAGTCCGGCCTCCGGCCGGTTCGTAATTGCTGGACCGGAGAAGATTCGTTCCCTGCGCGCAGCGTAGTGGTTTGTGCATAGAAAAAACAGTAAGACCCGTCGTAAGGCGGGTTTTTTTGTTTGTTGTTGGGCCAGAGAGACCCGTTATTTGTCGAAAGTCTCAGTAGGCAAGCTGCTTACCGGGACTTTTCGTATCGAAATTTCCTGCATACTATCCTAAATAGTGCCAAATAGTGCCAAAATACCTGCAATGGATTTTCGGGTCGCCTAATCATAAATAGGTTTCAGGCATTTTGGGTCTATTTGCGGGGCGAATATCGGCCATCCGCCATAATCCATAAGATTTGCAGGTATTTCAGGTCGATTTATGACGCGAATTTGCAGGTATAAAGACGACATTAAGTAGATTGCAGGTATTTCGGGCCTATGAAGGAGGCAAATACGGCTCTAAGAAGTCCCTTTATACCTGCAACGCTGCTAACTAGTACCTAAATATCTGCAATAACAAAGGCCGGACTCATTCCGAGCCCGGCCCTAGATAAGTTACGGCTTACGGCAAATCAGCCTAGAACGACGTGATTCACCGCCGTCATCAAACCAACATCACAGAATCGCCATGCACACGAAGTCCAGGATGAACAGTGCGGATACGATCCAGATGATCGGGTGTACTTCCTTGGCCTTGCCCTTGCAGGTCTTCACGATGCAGTACATGATGAAGCCACCGGCGATGCCGTAGGAGATGGAGTAGGAGAAGGCCATGAACACGGCGGCGAAGAATGCCGGGATGGCCTCGGCGATATCGTCCCACTTGACTTCCTTCAAGGAGGCGGCCATCATGCAGCCGACGATGACCAGCACGCCAGCAGTCGCGGCGGACGGCACGGCGGAAATCACCGGGGCGAAGAACGCGGATAGGGCGAAGCAGATCGCCACGACCACGGAAGTCAGGCCGGTACGACCACCAGCGGCGATGCCCGCAGAGGACTCCACGTAGGTGGTGGTGTTCGAGGTGCCGCAGATGGCGCCGATGGAGGTGGCGATGGAGTCGGCGAACAGGGCCTTATCCATCTTGGAGGAGAAGCCGTGGCCGTTCTCGAGGGCCTTCTCGTCCTCAGCGGAGAAGATGCCGGTACGACGGCCGGTGCCGATGAAAGTGCCCAGGGTGTCGAAGGTGTCGGACATGGAGAAGGCGAAGATGGTCACGATGACCAGCGGCAGCTTGGCCGGGTCGGAGAACAAGGCCGGGAAGCCTTCGGCGGAGAAGATCGCCCCGAAGGTCTGCGGCAGTTCGGAGAAGGTCTGGCCGAGAGACTGGGAGTCGGACCAGGTGGTCACGCCGAACGGGATGCCGATCACGGTGGTGACGGCGATGGCCAGCAGCATGCCGCCCTTGACCTTCATCACGGTGAATACGATGGCCAGCACGAGGCCGATGAGGAATACCCACAGTACCTTGTCATTGAAGTTGGCCAGGCCCGGGGTTGCGGCCACGGCACCGCCCTTAGCGGCGGCCTTGGGATCGCCGGGAGTGAACTTGATTAAGCCGACATTCAGCATGCCTACGTAGGCCACGAACAGGCCGATGCCGCCGCCGATGGCGTGCTGCAGGGACTCCGGGATGGCCATGATGATCATCTTGCGGATCTTGGTGACGGTGATGATGATGTTGATCAAGCCGCACAGGAATACCATGCACATGGTCTGCTGCCAGCTGAAGCCGAGGCCGAAGCACACGGTGTAGGTGAAGAACGCGTTGAGGCCCATGCCGGCGGCCTGCGCGTACGGCACATTGGCGAACAGGCCCATGACCAGGGTGCCGATGATGGCCGCGATGATGGTGGCCAGGAACACGCCGCCCCACGGCATACCGGTCTGCGACAGAATCTGCGGGTTGACGACGATGATGTAGGCCATCGCGAAGAACGTGGTCAGGCCGGCCAGAATCTCAGTCGAGACGGTCGTGCCGTTTTCCTTCAAATGGAAGAACTTCTCCATATACTCTCTACTTCCTTGGGTTGTGCGAGGCCATACGCCACCTGTGGGTGACCCGGTTGGCCCCGGCGAGAATTGCGACTCGCCCTGATTGACCTGCCTGGCGCGCGTGCGGCGCTGCGCATCCAATCAGAACCGTGGCCGATTATAGCTTGTGGAGGTAACGTGAACAGGCCGGGGTAGACTGACTGCGGCAATACATATACAGGAACGCGCAGAGAGTGCCGCGGAAGGAAGTCGCGCAGTGAAACCGGCCGTCGAAGTCAGCATCACCTCATGGAAAAAGAACGTCGTCAAGTTCGGTCAGGAATACGGCCGCGTACTGCTCATGCCAGGCACTGGCTACAACTGCGACCGTCCGCTGCTGTACTGGTCTGCACAAGCCTTGGTCGAGGCCGGGTGGCGTGTCGATCGTATGAATGTACGCAATGCCTCCGATGATTTGTCCACAGTGATTCCGGTGCTCAATCAGGCGATTGATGGGTGGGTGGAGTCAGTGCGCGGAAATCAGTCCGGCGAATACTCCAACGATAATGTCGGTAGGGACGATGCTGATTCGTCGGATTCCACCAATCAATCCGGCCCGCGTCTGCTGCTCATCGGCAAATCGCTGACCACGATGACTTACCCGCACGTGGCCGCACATTATGGGTTGCCATTCGTGCTGTTGACCCCGGTATTGCACCACGCTGATTTCGACCCATCCGCCCGCGTGATTCCGGTGCCCGCTGTGGGCGATGACATCGTAGCCGAATCCGAAGCACCATCCGTGGCCGAAGCGAAGGCGATAATCCGTGCCGAACTTGCCGGGCAGTCACACGCCGCCAGCTCCCGATATGCTGGACCGGCACCGCTGATTTGTGCCGGAACCGCCGACCCGTTCTATGATCGCGCCCGCGCCAACGCATTGACCCCGCATGTGCATGAATATCCGGACGCCAACCATTCGATTGAGGTGCCCGGCCATTGGCGTCGTTCTCTCGATTACCTAAAGGAAGTCACGGCATCCGTGGCTCAATATGCCGACACGTTGTAATCCTGCATCACTTCTCCGGGAATGTTGCGCCAATGCTGGGCCGGGAGGACTTTGTTGTGCCACTCTCCTGGGGGTGCTGCCTGCGCGACACGCCCGAATTCCACAATGTCGCCGACCGCCCGTAACCTAATCATTCGTAAACCACAGACCGTTGGTTGAAGTGTGCGCAAGTGCACTTTCGAAGTTTGGTTCGCCAAGCCAGCGCAGGTTGAGAGATATAAGCCCGTCAAGGGCCGGCGAAGGTCGCTTCGCGAGATTATATTGCTCTGCCTGTGCGCAGGGCTTTTTTGTTGCCCAGCCGAAAGTTCCGAACTCCAAGTCAACGGCCGACTTAGGAAGGAACGCCATGAAGAGGCCCGAAAAGGAAGCGGTAGTCGCTCAGCTTACGGAAGAATTCCGTAACGCTGACGCCGTCTACCTGACCGAGTACCGCGGGCTTACCGTTCCGCAGATTTCCGATCTGCGTGAAAAGCTAGGCCGCGATACTTCCTACACCGTGGCAAAGAACACGCTGGCACGCATCGCCGCCAAGGAAGCGGGCATCGAGGGTCTCGACGAGATTCTTGCTGGCCCGACCGCCATCACCTTCGTGAAGGGCGACTTCATTGAGGCTGCGAAGGTCATCCGTGACTTCGCCAAGGACAACAAGGCTCTTGTCATCAAGGGTGCCGCCGCTGACGGCACTGTCTATGATGCTGAGGGCGCCAAGAAGCTGGCAGACCTCAAGTCTCGCCCGCAGCTGCTCGCCGAGTTCGCCGGCGACGTCAAGGCATCGATGGCCAAGGCCGCGTACCTGTTCAACGCTCTGCCGACCAAGGCCGTGCGTACGATCGACGCCCTGCGCGACAAGCAGGAGAAGGCTGCCTGATTTACGCCCTCACGGCATGAATCAGTTGCTTCGATAATTTAAACAAACAAGGTTTATTCGGCTGCGGATCACCTACTTCGTCCGCCGCCAAGATTGAAAGGAAGCCATAATGGCTAAGTACACCAACGATGAGCTGCTGGAAGCCTTCGGCGAGATGACCCTGGTCGAGCTCTCCGAGTTCGTGAAGGCCTTCGAGGAGAAGTTCGACGTCGAGGCTGCCGCTCCGGCTGCTGTCGCCGTTGCTGCTCCGGGCGCTGCTGCCCCGGCTGCTGAGGAGAAGGACGAGTTCGACGTCATCCTCTCCGCCGTCGGCGACAAGAAGATCCAGGTCATCAAGGCCGTCCGCGCCATCACCAACCTCGGCCTGGCTGAGGCCAAGGGCCTCGTCGACGGCGCTCCGAAGGCCGTCCTCGAGAAGGCTAAGAAGGAAGACGCCGAGAAGGCTAAGGCTCAGCTGGAAGAGGCTGGCGCCACCGTCGAGCTCAAGTGATTTGTGCGGCTTAAGCCGCAATCACCAGATTGTTGCCGGAAACCCCGTATCCGTTATGGATTGCGGGGTTTCCTGCATTGTGCCCTTGGGCAGACCCTGTACTGAATAGGGGGAGCGATTTCACCCGTTGCTGGCGGCATGGAAGCTGCTAATGCGCAAAAGTTGCAATTCTTGACCGGGATAATCCGGCGAAACCGAGTAAAAGATGACACAATGGCACATAGTGTGGTTCATAGTGTGTATAGGGAGGCGGTCACGGTGAGTGAATGGACGGTGCGGATCAATGGGGTTGATCGAGTCAACGTCAAACCGGGCGACTGCGTGGAGATTGGCCGTAAGCCATTGCGTCCTCTAGCCGATGACGGCATGCAGCGTCTTGATGTGGTGGATCAGACCAAGTCGATGTCCAAAAGGCACGCCGTGTTCGAGGTGAAGCAGAATGGTTCTGCAGCCGTGCGCGATTTAGGCTCGACCAATGGCTCTTATGTGGTTCGTGACAATGGCGATTTACTGCGTCTGCCCGTTGACGCCGAGTTTATGCTGCCGTCCTCGCCGATGCGCATGCAGTTCGGTGATGTTCCGGCGGACTTCATCCGTATCGATGACGTCGAGCATGATCAGCAGCTTCCGGTGCCTGATTTGTTCGGCTACGCGGTGAATGAAGCACCGCAGGAGCCGGATGCCGCTGATATGTCCGTTGACGACATTTTGGATTTGCGGGCCGGTGAGCCGACCGCTGCGTTCAGCGCCGCCAGCGTTCGTCATAAGGTTGACGAACTCGACTTCAGCAGTCTGAACATTGCCCAATCCGTGGTCAAGGCGGAAGAGCCGGCCACTCCGCGTGATTTGTTCGCCGATGCGATGGCCGAGCAGTCCGAAGATACCGTGCCGGACGGTGAGGCGCAGCAGACCCAGCCTGCCGCTGATTTCGTGCCGCAGACAAGCCCGCAAGCTGAACCCGTCGAACCGGCGGAGCCTTCTGCACCTGCCGTGGTGCCGGTGGATGCGATCGCTCATCCTGTTGCCAAGGTGCCCGAGACTGTATCTGGGACCGCATCTGAAACAGCAACCGAGACGGAATCTGAGACTGCACCATCCGCTGAGGCGGTATCCATCCCGGACCAGCAGCCGGATGTGCAGGCACAGCCTGAGCAGTCGCCGGTATTTGAGCAGCCCGGCCAATTCGTCCAACCCGATCAGTCCGATCAGTCGGACCAGCCCGTTCAAGTAAGCGTTGCCGATTTGGGCGAGGCTGACACCACTGGTGTCTATACACCAGCTTTTGAGCCGGGCTCCGTGTTCGACCGTGTGAGCAAGGGAGAACTGAAGGCCCAGGAGCCGGTGGTGGAAGTTGATGGCCTGACCTCGGACGATGCTAAAACCACGCAGGATTTCTCCACGCAGTTCGAGATTGCTCGTCACCCTGAGTTGCTGGCATTTCTGGCAATGAATCCATACCTGTATGACGATATGTATGCTTGGCTCGCCGCCAGAGGCGAAGCCGACATCGACGAAGCTCTATCCCATAACAAGGGATATCAGGAATACCGCGAAGCGGTTGGAAAGTGAGCCAAGAGATGACCCAGACGCAGGATCAGAATGCTGAAAACGGTCTGAACCGCATCCGTCGCTGGCGTGACCAGTATCGCGGCATGTTGGCCCCCTCTCCGTTGGAGGACGCGAACCAGCTGGTGGCCAAACTTGATATGACGCATGCCCATCCGTCCGGCATTGCACAATTGTTCGCTTCGGGACATGTTCGCTTGGACTCGCTGTTCCGTGATGCCGGGGTGTTGAAGGCGGCGGAACGGCACTTGTCTCGGGTCATGGATGACCAGACTGCCAAGCGACGTGTGTCCGGAGTGGCCGAGCTTTCGTTGGTGGTCGGTGTGGCCACGTGGAAGGGCAATGCACTGCCCGTGCTGCTGTATCCGGTCAACGTCACGGTGCCCAAGGAAGAATCCGCCGCCACTGTGCAGTTCACCGGCCGTGTGAAGTTGAATACGGCATTCGTCAATGTGCTGCGAGAGCAGCGGGTATATGTTGACGAGGATTCTCTGTTTGACGGTTCCAGCTATGACAGTGGCGAGCCTGAAACCTCGGCTATGTTCGCCAGAATCACGGCGGAAGCCGTGGAACGCATTCCTGACTTCAATATCGAGCGCCAAATCGTGCTGGGCTGCTTTGTGGATCCCTCATCGTTGATGATTGCCGAAAGCCAGCGCTTCATCGACCAGCTGGAGAACGGCGAAAGTGACAATGTGCTGCTTGATGCACTCGCTGGTAACGAACATGCGCAGTCGTCCCTCAAAGATGCCGATCTTGCGCAGTACAGCCCGTTCGATGCAGATCCGCATGCGGAATTTGAGGTAGGCGATGTCGACAACACCGTGCGATATGCCGCATCGCTTGCAGCCGCGGGCCATAGCATCGTCATTGACGGAGAGTTCCCCAAAGGCACGGCAGAGCAGGCGGTAGCCGTCGCTTCGCGCTGCCTGATGAGTGGTCGGTCGGTGCTGTATGTGCCGGGAGTCGCCGAACAGAAGCGATTGTTTATGCAAGCCGTGTCTGCCAATGAGCTGAAGGCTCAGATGTTGGATGTGGCTGATGCGCAGGCCAACGCCGCCATTGACAAGCAGTTGATTTCCGCTGTGGGATTCCAGCAGGGTGTAGCCACACAACGTTTCGACCAGCTTGCTGATGAACTTGTTGGCGTGCGTTCTCGTCTGACCCGGTACCTGGGCGACCTGCACGGGGTGAACGATAAGTGGAACGTATCTGCTTACGAGACGATTCAGAATCTGGCTCGCATCTCCGTGCTGCCCACGCATCCCGCCACGCATATCCGCCTGACCGAACAGAGCGCGATTGCCATTGCCGGCGATATGGAAGCATGGGTCGGCAAGTTGGAGCGGGCCGGCGAACTCGGCGAATTCTCCATCGGGCCGGATGATACCGCCTGGTACAAGGCCTCCCTGAACACCGAGGAGGAGGCAGTGGCAGCCTACCAGCGCGTGGATGATTTGCTGCGTCGGTTCCTTCCCGCAACCCGTGAGCAGGTGGCTCGTACCGTACAGACGTGCGGATTCCCCGTTCCCTCAACCATCCGTGAATGGGAGCGCCAGGTCACCGTGCTCAAGAACCTGCGCCGCGTGCTCGACGTGTTCCAGCCGGAGATTTTCGAGCGCGACATCGATTCGATGATTGAAGCGACCAAGCCCAAGGCTCAGCGCAAGGCTGAAGGAAGCGCGATGGGCTTCTGGGAGCGGCGGCGTCATATCAAGGAGGCCAAGGGTCTGCTGCGCGTGGGTGCCCAGGTGGAAGACCTGCATGAAGCGCTCAAAGTAGTGGCTCGGCAGTCGGAGCAGTGGAGGCAGTTCGTGCCACACGGCGGATGGCCGGTGCTCCCCACCAAGCTGGACGACATCATCACCACATTGGATGCGATGGTCAGCGATATGACTGCGCTTGACACCGTGCTCGCCACGACTCCGGCGGGCGGCAATTTGGGATCCACCGATTTCAATACTGTCGAGGTGCGTCTGAAGGCCTTGCTTGATGACCGTAAGGCTCTTGATACCTTGCCGGAACGATGCCGCTTGGAACATGAATTCGCCGGTGTCGGACTGAACGAATTGGTCGAGGATCTGCATACTCGTCAGGTGAGTGTGCCGCAGATTCGTGGCGAAGTGCAACTGGCATGGTGGACCACGGTGTTTGAGGATATCGTGCGTTCGTCCGCCATCATTTCCAACCAAGACGGTTCCGCATTGCAAACCGCATCCGACCGGTTCGCCCAGGTCGATGTGGAGCATGTGCGTTCCGTGGGGCCGATGGTATCTCAGGAATCGATGCGGCGTTTGTGCGATATGTTGTTCTCCCATACACAGGAGGCCAACCAGTTGCATACGGTGTTAGCCGGTCGTGCCCATGTGTCGCTCAGTCGTATTCGCCGTGACTATCCGGAGATTTTGGCTGCTGCCAAGCCGATACTCGTGGCGACGCCGGGCACTTTGGCCGCACTCACCGACCCCGCGGTTATTGCGGATGTGGCCATTGTGGATGCCTGCGCGCATATTCCATCCATCGAATTGCTTTCGATTCTTGGCCGTGTGCGTCAGGTAGTGGTGATTGCCCATTGCGCTACGGTGACCAGTGAATCCGTGAAGCAACTGATTGATTTGCTTCCTCATGTTGAAGTGGAGTCCGCTCCGACCCGCCGCGACCCGCGTCTCGCTGCATTCCTTGAATCTGAGGGCTATGGTTCGGTTCGGTATGATGTGGCGACTGAGCCGGCATCAGGCAAGGTGCGTTTCCATTCGGTCGAGGACGCCAACGGCGTACCGGTCATGCTGTCTGGTCTTGTGGAATCCAGCCAACAGGAGATCGATAAGGTGGTGCACCTTATCACTCAGCGGGCTTCCAGCTTTACTGTGGTGCCTTCCAGCTATGTGCTGACCGTGGTGACGCTGACTGATGTATTCCGCACTCGTCTGGGCGCGGAATTGAAGTCGTTGGCCTCCAAGAACAAGCCGATGGGCCGATTCCTGCGGCATGTGCGGCTGGTTCCGCTGCGTGACGTGGCGGGTTGCCAGGCCACCGACGTGATTCTGTCCCTGTGCTATGCCAAGACGGTGCATGGTCGCTTGCTGCAGCAGTTCGGTGTGGTGGAGCACGAGGGGGGACGTGGCATGCTGCTCGACGCATTGGCGCTTGCCGACCGCAACTTGGATATCGTCTCGGCGTTTGGCTCTCAGGATATGGAGGATGAGCGTCTCCACCAGCAGGGCCCACGATTCCTGAAGACCATGCTGGCCTGGGCTGAGCAATTCAATGATCGTCCGATATTGCCGACGCGTGATGATGCCGGTCAGAACGTACTGTTCGAAGATATCGCCGAGCGTCTGCGGGCGCGCGGTCTTGAAGCGGCTGTGAATTACGGTTTCGATAGGGGGTCAAGGATCCCCTTGGTCGTCGGTCTTAAGGGTCGCCCGTTCGCGTTGGCGGTGCAGACCGATGATGCCAGCTTCATGTCCGTGCAGTCCACGCGCAAGCGTCATCGCCTATCGGCACAGGATTTGATTTCTCTAGGTTGGAATGTCATGAGTGTATGGAGCGTTGCGGCATTCGTGAACCCGGATAAGGAAGTCGATCGCATCGTGGCCCGTATCGGCGAGATCTATCGCGAAGTCGAGTAGACATGGCGGAATATTCGGCTACAAGGCGCACCCCACGCAAACATAAACGAGTGGTGATGAAGGGCACTGAAAGCTTCGATGCAGACGGTGTCAAGCTCGAGCCTGGCGACATGCAAACCGACCAGCAGCGTCGAGCCGACGATGACAAGCGCATTCTCGGCGAGTTGCCGCCTCACTGGGCTGTGTTCAACGACAGGCGTTGAACGTCAGCCCAATGAGGCGGCCTTCGCGGCTGCTTGTAGTGCCGCCGCTCACTTCGCCTACAGACAGCCCACCGGGCTGTCTGCTATACGGCTCAGCTCATTGGGCTGTGTTCAACGACAAGCGCTAGTCGCCCTCTCTGGCGGGGGCTGTCGATAAAGCCGACTGGGGTGGTTGGGAGAACAGTCCACCTTCAGTCTCGCTTCGCGAGCCAGCTCCCGCCGGCGGGAGCAAGAGACGGTCACCGCATCACGGCGACTATCGCGCCGGCTTGCTGCAACTCCATTACTGCAGCCGCGGCATGAGGCTTCATAGCAAATGAGACCTGTCGTTCATTGCTCCCAAGTGACGATGCTTCAGCCTCGCCAATAGCCATCACCAGCGCCTCCTCAGCGAGCACGCAATCCTCCCCGGCGCATCCCACGGCGGATGCCAGCTGCACGCTGTCTCCGGGCAAGAGATCATCTGGATTGCTGGCCAATCGCACTTCAATCACCGTGGTGCCGGTGGGCGGCAGTGGTGCATCTCGTGCCATATGCGTAGAGATGGGATCATTGACCGCAATATCAATCTGCGCAATCAGTCCAGTGATCTCATCGGCATCTGTGGCATAAGACGATCCAACCGTACTGACCGGCAGTAGCTCCACTCTGATATCGGCGCTGGAGATTATCTCGCCGCGCGCAATAGGCCGGTCGGCAATCACCACTGGAGCGGTCTGCACCTGAGCCAGTACTGTTCCCAATCCAAACAGCACGGCCAAACCGGCGCAGAACGCGGCAATGCACCTGCGCGCGGCATGCAGCATACGACGGCGCCGTAGTAAGCCATGCGTGGGTGGCGTGAATATAGAAAAAGTCACCATGAACATCATGGTGACTTGCGCTTATCTCTCGGTGCAAGCTGAAACGACCATTGTGGTTCCAGCTTGTCAGGTCGGTTTTTCTACTTGCCGGACTTATCCGTGCGGTAGAAACCGTGGCCTTTGAACTCGATCGGTACGGCCGAATACACCTTGCGCACCTGCTCCTGAGCACACTTCGGGCATACGGTGATCGGGTCGTCGTTGAACGACTGCTGTTCAGTGAAGTCATAGCCGCAGTTCTTGCAGCGGTAGTGATAAGTAGGCAACGGATTCCTCCACAAGTCAATTCTCACGCATAGGCATTGTCGTCATGCCGGACAACCGTTCATATCCTAGTCGCCGCCCTGACACTTTGCCCTGCAGGCATACGCAGGCGAGATAAAAGCCGTCTTATGTTCGGTATTCGCCGGTAATCAGGGCAGCTGCCGGTATCCTTCTGGCGTCAGCACGCCATCCGCTGGCACATCGTGGGGGTCCGCGATCCACTCATCGTCGTCCACCACCTCCCAAGGCCAGCACACTGCGATGATCGGGCAGACGGGCCGACGATTCACTAATGCGCGGTCATACCAGCCGGCCCCGCGTCCCAGCCGATTGCCATGCCGGTCGACAGCCAATGCGGGAGCGATAATCAGGTCGGCATCGTGCAACGCTTCAGGCGGCAATGGAGTTCCCTGCGGCTCGTCAGGCCGCCGGTGTCCAGAACCCGCCACTGGATGCAGTGATTCCATCGAATCCAGTGCACTCCACCCGATATCCAGGCCGGATCCCAACAACGGAACCAACACGCGGATTCCTGACGCTAGCAGCCAAGCCAACAGCGGACGAGTCTCAACCTCGGATCCCATCGACACATATGCCGCCACCGTCAGTGGAGCGGAGCCGTAGTGAATACAGGGGCGATCCAACACGTATGCGGGAAACTGATGAACCAGTTTTTCTCCTGCTGCAAGCCGGGCCTCAGGCGTAATCAAAGCTCGTTGAGCCAGCAATCTGTGCCGTAGCGTTGCCTTATCCATACCGCACAACCTAGCATGGCTACAATAAAGGCCGTGTCAGTTTTCCAATCCATCAAAGAGGCGTTCAAGCCGGATCATCAGATTCGTATGCCTCGTCTTTCCCATCCTGCTTTTCCCATAACGCTTAGGCCGCTGACCTTGGACGACGAGGAAGAGTGGAATGAGGTGCGGTGGCGCAATAATGATTGGCTTGCCCCGTGGGAATCAGGAGATCCGATGCATGGCGGATTCATCACCTTCAATCAGTGGATTCAGCGCCAGCGCCGTAACGAGCAGCATGGGGTGGGGGCGTTGTTCGCCATCGAATACCAGATGCGCATTGTGGGCCAGATATCGTTGGGGGCGATTTCCTACGGATCCATGCGCACCGGTGTGGTTGGCTATTGGGTTGACCAGTGTTACGCCGGTCATGGTTTTGCCCCCATGGCCGTGGCTTTGCTCGCCGACTGGGCACTGACGGATCCCTTTGGCCCGGTTCTGCACCGGCTGGAAATCGCCATTTTGCCGGACAATGCGCGCTCTTTAGCGGTGGTGCGCAAGGTCGGGGCCCATCATGAAGGACTGCGCGAGCGCTATATGTACGTCAATGGTCAGTGGCGAGACCACGTGACCTTTGCGCTGTTGGCCGAGGATGCCGGGCAAGGGTTCGCCAATCGATTGGCCTCGCAAAACCTCCAATAAATCTCCTAATACTCCCGACACGCCCGAGCGGGAAGTGTTGGTTCGGTCAATATGTCTCCTATTCTTGACGGTATGGGTTACGAGTCACTGAGCACGGTTGTCGTCTTGGTGATTGTGATAATTGCCATCGCTGTATGGTTGCCCGCGCGTACGGCTAACGGCATGAAGCGCGCGGCTGAGCATCGGCAAGATCGTTATTCGCCGTCCCTGCGTATTGTGGAAGCGGAAGACGGTAGACGATTCGGCGATATCGAGCCGTATCAGGCGAAAGGGGCAGCAATGCCAGCATCGACACAGTCAGCCCGGCTGACGACCGAGCATATCGCGCATATACGCGAATTGCGCCGTGAATCCATCCGTCGTCGCCAGATTCTGGTGGCCAGCCTTCTCGCCGTGGCCATAGTGGTATTTGCGTTGGCGTTCATCGTGCATTACAGCCCGTTGTTCGCTTTGATTCCTTTGGCCCTGACCGCAGCGGTGCTGGCAATGGGTGCGAATGCCGCACGCCAGGCCCGTCAGTGGGAACGCAGGGTGTCCCGCTATGAGCAGAAGAAGACGTCTGCAACTCCTGCTCAGCAGGGGCAGATTGATTCTCCGGCTAAGAACCATGCTGCCGAGTCCGCCGCTCCGGCCGTTCAGACGAGTCGTGCAGATGATGCTGCCACCGAAGTGATGGAACAGCGTCAGATTCGCCGTGTGCTGCATGACGCTGAAGTCGAGCAGGCCAAGGCCAAGGCGTTGCGTGAAGCACAAGCCAAGGCCGATCGGGAGGCTGCTGCGCCGCAGGCTGCCGACCATTCCGAAGCGGAGACACCTTCCCTGACGGTACGCGATGAGCGCGATGCGCATGACTCCGTTGCGGACGATGCCACGTCGGAGCTCGCTTCCGTTCAGCCGGCCCGTGCGCTGGATGTGTTCGATATGGCCACCTCCCAGGATCTCATCTCCTTCTCTCTGGGTGCGGACCATGCTGAAGATAACGCTCCGGAAAGCTTGGAAATCAAGTCGACGCGTCAGGTGTCCAAAGCCACTCCCGCCGAGCCTGAGATGGTGAACAAGCTGATTGATGAGGCCAAGGCCGTCAAGGCTTCCGACGACGCCTCGGCAGCCAAGGCTCAAGCGGATCACAGTGCTGCGCAGCCGGAATCCTTCCATGAGCATGAGGAGCGTGCTGAGGTGCAGGCCCCGGTCGCCACGTCTGAATCGTTGAGCGTGGGGCTCGATTCCATTCTTGCCCGCCGCGGCAACTAAGGGATTTCTCTCACAGCGTTAGCACTCGAGTTGGCAGAGTGCTAGCAATCGCGCTACGATGTGTCCTAGCGCAAAGGGACAACGCAAGTGATCGTCAGCCTCTTGAGGTGTTCTGGCGCGGCATTAGAACTACGAGTAGATACGAGGTGACCCACAGTGTCGATTAAGCTCACACCGTTGGAAGACAAGATCATCGTCAAGCAGGCCGAGGCCGAGACTCAGACCGCATCCGGTCTGTACATTCCGGACAACGCCAAGGAGAAGCCGCAGCAGGGTGAAGTCCTGGCTGTTGGCCCGGGCCGTCGTGACGACAAGGGCGAGCGCATTCCGGTGGATGTCAAGGTCGGCGACAAGGTGCTGTACTCCAAGTACGGCGGCACCGAAGTTCACTACGAGGGTGAGGACTACCTCATCGTCTCCTCCCGCGACATTCTTGCCATTCTCGGCTGATTAGTCGTATAGAGAACTTCACCAACCCCGACTGTTCCTTGCGAACAGTCGGGGTTTTTGCGTCTTGTGTCTTGGCTCCCCTCTTTGAGGGGAACTGTCGCCGTAGGCGACTGAGGGGGCCGAGGGAATGCATATTCTCCCCAAAAAGCTCAGCCGTTGACGGTCAATCCGACGATGCCTCCGCACAGTCCGATTCTACGGATAACGCCAACGATGCCGGTAGCAAGAAAGCCGGTGCTGATGACTCCAAGAAGAGTGCGTCGTCTTGGTCGCTTCCTGATTTCTCCGACTGGCCTATGTGGATCCGGGAAAAACGCGGGAATTTGCGGAGTGTCGCACCGATTTGCGTTTGTCTGGGTTTTGTGGTTATATAGCCAAGTTGCCTGTTGAGGTCAAACACCGCGGCGGGAAACAGACTGGCGGATTTCCCAAGCGGTCAAAGGGAGCTGACTGTAAATCAGCCGCTTCGTGCTTCAGTGGTTCGAATCCACTATCCGCCACGCCCCGATAGCTCAGTGGTAGAGCACTTCCTTGGTAAGGAAGAGGTCGTGAGTCCAATTCTCACTCGGGGCTCTCTGGCGGGGTAGCTCAGCTGGCTAGAGCGTACGACTCATAATCGTAAGGTCAAGAGTTCGAGCCTCTTCCTCGCTACAAATCGCGCCCGCTAACCGGTGGGCGCGCACTAAACCTTATAAGAACACAGAGGTGAATGACAATGGCTAAGAGCGCCGACATCCGTCCGGGCATCACGCTGGCCTGCACCGAGTGCAAGGAGCGCAACTACATTACGACGAAGAACCGTCGTAACACTCCCGACCGTCTCGAGCTGAAGAAGTTCTGCCCGCGCTGCGGCAAGCAGACTGTGCACCGCGAGACTCGTTGATTGCGCACAGCATTATGTTTCAAACCCGGCCCATGCGGCCGGGTTTTTGCGTATGGGACTTGCTGCTGTCTCAGACGACGATTGCCTCGATATCGCTCGTGCGACACTAAGATAGGAAGCCATGACAAGCTTTGCAGACATCACCACCATGGGTGTGGGCGGACATATCGCCCACTTCGTCGAGCCGACCACGCGCGTCGGACTGATCGAGGCCGTGGAAGACGCCGATTCCAAAGGACTTCCTTTGGTCGTTATCGGCGGAGGCTCCAATATGCTCGTTTCCGATGACCCCTTCAACGGCGTGGTGGTGCGAGATGCGCGCTGCCTGATCACCGTGCCGGACGAGGCCGCACCGGTCGAAGGCGGCGATCGCACGGTCCATGTCAATGCCGAGGCCGGCGCCAACTGGGATGATTTTGTGGCGTTCACCGTGGAACTCGGGCTTGAAGGCGTTGAGGGGCTTTCCGGCATCCCCGGCACGGTCGGTGCCTCAGTGGTGCAAAACATCGGTGCCTATGGCCAGGAGGTCGCCACTTCGGTGGAATCGGTGGAGGTCTGGGACCGCGAAACCAAAACCACGCGCGATTTGACTCCTGCCGATCTCCAGTTCGGATACCGTTACTCCGCACTCAAGGCCAGCATGTATGCCGGGCCCGGCAAGCCTGCCAACCGGTTCTTCCCGACCCCGCGTTATGTGGTGCTATCCGTTACCTTTGCCCTTACCCATTCGGCTGAAGGCACGGTCGGCTATGGGCAATTGGCCAAGGCGCTCGGCGTCGAGGTGGGCGATCGCATGGCCACCACCGATATTCGTAAGGCCGTACTTGCGGTTCGTGCCGCCAAGGGCATGCTCGAAGATCCCACCCGCTACGCGCTTGCCGATATGGCCACCGCCAAGCGTGAGGCCAATATTCTGGCTGATTTGGATCGTCTCGCCGCCCTGAACAATCAGGCCGGCATCCCGGCTGGCAGCGATGGGCTGCCCGCTCCTGACTACAATCGCCACAGCTGCGGCTCGTTCTTCATGAACCCGATACTCTCCGCACAGCAGGCTGCCGCATTGCCTGAGGATGCTCCTCGTTTTGATGCGACCATGCCTGATGGAACGCCGGGTGTTAAGACCTCGGCCGCATGGCTTATCGATCATGCCGGCTGCCATAAGGGATACAAGATCAGCCAGGACACCCCTGCAGGTCTGTCTACGCAGCATACGTTGGCCCTGACCAATCGTGGGGGAGCGAGCGCCGCTGACATCGAAGCCCTGGCAAGGGCCGTGCAGCAGGCAGTTCGGGAAGCATTCGGCGTCACCTTGGTTCCGGAGCCGGTCTGTATCGGCGTGCTGTGATTCCCCGCAGAAAACTTGGCGATGATCGCCTGGCCGTTTGGCCGGCAAACCAGTGATTCCACTGGATAACGGATTGATGGACAACGTAATCACCCCCATTTATACTCATTTTCAGTGCTGCGCGCGTCCGGCGTGTAGGCAGGGGAGAAGAGAGCAATATCATGCAACTGTTCCGTACGAAATCCGTCGAACAGACCATTGCCGAAACAGGTGAAGAGGGTCGCAAGCTCAAGCGCAGCCTAACGTGGTGGGATCTGTCCATCATGGGTGTGGCTGTGGCCGTGGGCGCTGGCATCTTCTCAGTAGGTGCGCAGGCGGCGGCTTTCCACGCCGGCCCGGCCGTGATCATCAGCTTCCTGATTGCCGGCATCGTCTGCGGCGCGGCCGTGATGTGTTACGCCGAGTTTGCCTCGATGATTCCAGTGGCCGGTTCCGCCTATACCTTCACCTATACCACAGTGGGTGAGCTCATGGCATGGATCATTGGCTGGGATCTGATTCTGGAAATGCTGTTCGCCGGTTCGGTGATTGCCAAATACTGGGGCGTGTATCTCAACGATTTCATACGTCTGATGGGTTGGAACGTGAATACCGATCTGGCGCTAGGCTCCTTCAACTTCGACCTCGCGCCAATTATCATCGTCGCGTTCTTCACCGTGTTGCTGGTGTTCGGCACCAAGATTGGCGCTCGTGTGGATGGCGCAATGACCGTGCTCAAGATCGCCATCGTGGTGTTTGTGGTGATTGTCGGCTTCTTCTACGTCAAGGCCTCCAACTTCACCCCGTTCATTCCACCGAGCCAGCCGGCCGCAGCCACTACCGGCGACGGTGCCGTCAGCGCTCAGATGGCGCAGCCGCTATGGCAATGGGCCACTGGCATGACCCCGTCCATTTACGGCGTGCCTGGCATCCTGTCTGGTGCGGCGCTTGTGTTCTTCGCGTTCCTGGGATTCGACGTGGTGGCCACCGCCTCCGAAGAGACCAAGAACCCGCACAAGAACGTGCCGCTGGGCATCGGTGTCGGCATGCTGCTCATCATCGTCATGTACATGCTCGTGGCCATTGTGACCACCGGCATGGTCTCCTACAAGGATCTTGCCAAGCAAGATAGCCCGTCTCTGGCCACGGCATTCGAATTGGTCGGGGCTGACTGGGCCGCCAAGATTATCAGCTTTGGTATTGTGCTGGGTTTGGCCACCGTGATTATGGTGCTGCTGCTGGGCTTGACCCGCATCGTCTTTGCTATGAGCCGCGATGGTCTGCTGCCGCGTGGCCTGTCCAAGACCGGCAAGCATGGCACCCCGGCCGTTCTGCAGATTGTCGTGGGCGTAGTGGTGGCCCTGGTCGCTGCCCTGTTCGACATCGGCGTGCTTTCTGACATGGTGAACATCGGTACGCTGTCCGCATTCACCTTGGTGGCCATCTCCATTCCGATTATGCGCAAGAAACGCCCCGAATTGCCGCGTGCCTTCAGAATGCCCGGCAACCCGTGGGTTCCGATTCTGATTGCCTTGGCCAACTTCTGGCTGATGTTGAACCTGTCTGTGCTCACCTGGATTCGTTTCCTGGTGTGGCTGGTGATCGGTTTCGCCATCTACTTCAGCTATGGTTACTGGCACGCTCGTCTCGGTAAGGGAGATTTGAGCGAAACGCTATCTGACGAGACTGATCGGGCCGTTAACGGCTGAGGTGTCAGGGACGCGTCCTAACGCGCGCGTATTTTTGTAGAAAGTTGTTCGTAAGGAGAATTCCATGCCATACGTAATTGCTCAGCCTTGCGTGGATGTCAAGGACAAGGCTTGCGTGGACGAGTGCCCCGTCGATTGCATTTATGAGGGTTCTCGTTCGCTGTACATCAATCCGAACGAGTGCGTCGACTGTGGCGCCTGCGAGCCGGTGTGCCCCACTGAGGCCATCTTCTATGAGGATGATCTGCCGGATGAGTGGGCCTGGTACAAGGACGCAGCCGTCAGCTTCTTTGCCGAAGTAGGCGATCTTGGTGGTGCTTCCGCCAATGGTCCGATTGGCAAGGATCCCGAGCAGGTGGCCGCGCTGCCGCCGCAGAATCAGTGAGCTGATTCGCTCAATCATGTAATGCAAGCCCTCGGTCAATAGGCCGAGGGCTCGTCGTATCTTAGGAACATATCGTCCAAGAAAGGGTTCCCATGGGCTTTCATGCATATTCGTCGCCGTACGATTGGTCACGCATCGCCGGTTTCAAGGCCGCGGCCAAGGCAGTGCCGGGCGGCATGATCGACCTGTCCGTCGGCTCGCCTGTGGATTCGGTTCCTGACGCCGTGCAGCAGGCGTTGGCCTCTACGGCGGATGCGTCGAATGCCCACGGATACCCGGTCACGGCGGGCACTGTCGATTTGAAATCCGCTATAGATTCGTGGTTCCGCAATATGCGCGGTGTGGATTTGAAAGCCGTGAACGCGGCGGTGATTCCCACCGTCGGCTCCAAAGAGGCAGTGGCATTAATGGCCAGCTTGCTGCATCTTGGCGAGGGCGATGTGGTGGTGCAGCCGAAGGTTTCCTACCCGACTTATGAAATCGGCACCCAGCTTGCCGGCGCTACCGTGGCCAAGGTCGATGACGTGACCGATGTCGATTCCTGGGTCAACATTCCCAATGTCAAAGCCATCTGGATTAACTCGCCGTGCAATCCGACCGGCGAAGTCATTTCCGCCGATTGGCTAGCCGACATCGTTGCTGCAGCCCGACGCATTGGCGCAGTAGTGCTCTCCGACGAATGTTACGCGCTTATGGACTGGCGTTCGGCGCGCAATACGACTTCCAGACCTGCGGCGGCATCCAACGAGCCCGCCTCTGATGCCGCGTTCAGCCTGTTCGCCACGCCGTGTGCGCTCAACCAGCAGGTATGCGAAGGCTCGGCCGATGGCATCCTGGTGCTGTATTCGCTGTCCAAGCAGTCCAACATGGCCGGCTATCGCACCGCACTGATTGCCGGCGATTACCGGCTGGTCGCCGAAATGGGCGAATATCGTAAACAGATTGGCCAGATCATTCCGGGGCCAGTGCAGGCCGCTATGGCCGCAGGACTGAACGACGCCGGCTCCGTATATGCGCAGTGGAACCGTTATCGGGGTCGATTGGTCGCATTGGTCGACGCGCTCAATGCCTATGGTTATCAGGCTCAGATGCCGTCAGGTGCACTGTATGTGTGGGTCAAGGCCAAGTCTGGTGATTGCTGGTCGGATATGGCCGAGCTTGCCCAGTTGGGCATCATTCCCAGCCCCGGCGAGTTCTATGGTGCCCCCGAGTATCTGCGTTTCTCCGCCACCGCCACCGATGATGCCATTGACGCTGCATGCCAGCGTCTGATGGCCTAACTACGCCCCGAACTGTGCCGCCGTGTTGCCGAATTTGCGGCGCACGGCATCCAGTGCGGCTTCGGCGTCATGCATTCGCGCCTGTGTGGTCTGCCCGTGTGCGTCATCGGCCTCTTCGAGCAGATCGTCTAATGACGGCTGCACTGCGGTAGCATGTGCCTCACTGAGCGATGATGTGCTCATGCCTGCCAGCCTGATGAGTTTTGGCAGGGGAGTGGTCGGTTCGGCGTTCGCCGGTATACCAAGCATGATTTTCAACTGCCGCACGCATTCGGGATACAGCGTGCTTGCCGTATCGGTCGGCTGCTCCATGGTGAAGGATCTGGTCTGATAACTCAGGTCGGCGAACCGCAATTTCACTGTCAGCGTGCGAGCCACCAATCCTTTGCGGCGCAAGGTACGGGCGACTTCATCGCATGCTGAACGCAGCAGCCGGCATACGATGTGCATGTCACGGGTATCTTCGGTCAAGGTGCGTTCTGAACCGATGGACTTCTCTTCGCGGGTTGTTGTGATCTCGCGTGAATCCAGACCATGCGAGGCCGCCCACAGTCCGCGCGCCGCGGCGGGCGATCCAGTGGCCTGTATGAGAGCGGCTTCATCCATTTGTGACAATTCGGCCACGGAATGCACACCCCAGGCGTTGAGTCGTTTCTCCAGCGACGGGCCAACGCCGGGAATGCCGCGCAATGGCATCATCTGCACGAACTGTGCCGACCGTGCCGCCGGAATGAGCAGCATGCCGTTCGGCTTGGCATTGGTCGAAGCCATTTTGGCCACCAGTTTGTTGCAGGCGATGCCCACCGAGCAAGTCACGTTGAATCGTTCGGCCACCTGCTGCCGTATCCATGCCCCGATTGCGCTCGGTTTGTCCCATTCCAGCAGCGCGCCGGACACATCCATATATCCCTCGTCCACCGAAACCTGTTCGAACTGGTTGGTGATGGTCAGAAAGACCTCGTGCATGATGCGGTGCGACATCATGCGGTAGTACGCCATATCCACCGGCAGGAACACGCCATCCGGGCAGAGTTGATGGGCACGGGCGGCCGGCATGGCCGAATTGATGCCGTAGCGTCTCGCTTCGTAGCTCGCTGCGGATACCACCGAACGCGGCCCGGTGCCGATGATGACCGGCTTGCCTTTCAGCCCGGGATTGCGGGCCACTTCCAGCGAGGCGTAGAAAGCATCCATATCGATGTGCAGCACGGTGCAGCCGGTCTCGTCATGACCCCAATCGCGCTTGGCGGCCTCAAGTCTCGGTGCGGTGCTCATGCTCACCATTGTAAGCAGTCTCATAGGGGTGTCCACATTATGTCGTTGTCCGAGCCGAACTCTTCCGACTATGTACTGTCCCGGCTCTGCGAGTAGCGTGAATCTTATGAAGAAGGCAGCGGTCGGTATCCTCGATCGCGTTCCTGTGGTGTGCATTGTGATCGGTGAGGCGTTGGTCATCTATACGGCTATGGCCATTGCCAAACTGGCATTCACCCAGCTTGATCCGTTGTATTCGGTCTGGTATCGCGTCGGGTTTATGGCAGTGATGCTGTTGCTATGGCGCAGGCCGGGATTTCGCTGGCCAACCCATCAGAACAGGGTAATTTTCTCATTGGTTTGATTGCCATCCTTATCGGCGGCTCGATGTGGGGCGTGTACATTGTGACAGGCCGTCGTGTGGCGTCCGGAGGCAACTCGCTTGACAACCTGTGCATCGCGGTTGCCGTCGGCTGGCTGGTGCAGTCGTTGTTCCTTGGCGTGCCGGCTGTGAGCCATGTGATTCATCCGAAATCCGATGCCACATGGGCGCTTGCTCCTGGCGGGCCATGGAAACTGTTGGCGTTGCTGTTTGTGATTTCACTGATGGCGTCCTTCATCCCGTATGCGGTGGAACAGATTACGTTGCGCCGCACCACCTCGGGAGCGTTCTCGGTCATGCAGTCAATCAACCCCGCGATGGCCGTGGCTGTGGGACTGGCGTTTGGCGAGATTCCAGACACCGGTGAGGTTATTGGCGTCGCATTGGTGATCTGTGCCGTGATCGTCACCTTTTCCGGTGATGCGTCCCTGGCCAAGGGCAAGTGACGGGCTGCCTGGCCGGCAAGGCCGTCTTGCGCTTTTTTGGACGCATTCGGCACGTTGTATCCGCAGGGCATGGTACGATGTTTTGCTGTTGCGCTTCATTGCGTAACGTGGAGTCATGCCTGAGTGGCCGATAGGGGCACCCTGCTAAGGTGTTAGTCGTGTAAACGGCTCGAGGGTTCGAATCCCTCTGACTCCGCAAGCACGGGCTTTCGGGATTTCTCGGAGGCCCTTTCTGTTTTCCTGCTCTACCGCACTAGGAACATAAATACCGGCTTATGGACGTGTCAGCTCTTATAGCTCAGGTGAATGAACAGTTGTTCTCTAGGCATTCAGGCTGCGTTCGTGCAACTGGTACATTGGATAGTGATGTCGTAACATGCGGCATCCCCGTTGATATGACGGGCCGTTACCGGCGGAAGCTGGTAGCAAAAAGGCCCGACGCTACGAACATCGGGCCTTGTTGTGGTTATCGGCTTACGCCCCTAACCAAAGGTTACGAAATGAATCATATCACGATGCACGGTGGTCTGACCGTGAACGGTCGCACCGTCATTGTCCATGTGGGCGATGGCGAGGCGTGCGCCACGGTGGATGGCATGCATTTCAACGTGCGCAGCCTATGGCAGCTTTACCAGTTGCTGAGACTGCTCGTGTAGCGGTCATTAAGGCGCGGTACCCATTATTGGGTGCTGCGCCCGTAACCTGAAGTATGCATGCGAGATTGACAGGAAAGCCACTAAAACTTTTTTTAGATTTAGGTCGAACGTGTGCTGACCTCCGGAATCGATTAAAGTAGGAATCATGCGTAGGGCAACGGTGTATGACGTGGCGAAGAAGGCGGGAGTGTCCACCGCCACGGTTTCATTTACTTTCCGTCGCCCGGATAAGGTCAAGCCTTCAACCCGGGCGAAGGTACTCAGGGCGGCGAAAGACCTTGACTATGTGCCCAGCGCCAACGCTCGTGGCTTGGCTCGCGGAAACACCGGCGTGCTCGGTCTGTATTCCTTTGACATGCTTATTGAGCGGCCGCTTGGCGATGAGGATGATTTCGATTCATGCTCTGGCGGCAACGATGTCGTGTCTGAGAATGGGAAACCAATTTTCTCCAATCGCGCAGGTGAGAGCTTTGATTGCCCGAGTGTGTTGTCGTACCCATTGTATGTGGATGAAGTGCAGCGTGGATTCGAGCTGGAATGCCGGCGTCGCAATCGTGCCGTGCTGCTAGGTACTGCTATTCGGCATGACGATGGTGCGGGTATCACAGATGTAGCTGGTCGCGTGGATGGTTTAGCAGTGTTTCCAAACGAATTCACCAGCACTATGCCATTGGAGGCTTTGTGCCGAAGCATACCTATCGTGCGTCTGAGCGAGGGTGATGGTGACGAGCCTGCGGCCTACATCTCTTGTGACAACGAAACTGGCATGAACCAGCTGATTGACCATCTGGTTGATGTCCACGGCGTGCATGACATGGAGTTTGTGGGCAGTCTGGACAACTACGATTCTCGTCATCGATTTGCTGCGATGCGGGCAAAACTGAAAATGAAAGGGTTGCGGGTTCCGGACTTGCCGCTTGATGACAGTGTGTCTGGCACGCATGAGTGGTTCGTAGATCTGTGCGAGGTAATAGACGCTGGACGGTTGCCGCAGGCATTGCTATGCGCTACCGATCAAACTGCGTTCGAAGTCATGAGCGTACTTCGAGATGCCGGTGTCCGGGTTCCTCAGGATGTCATATTGACTGGTTTTGATGGTGTGCTCGCTGGTCAGGTGCTGACTCCCACGCTTACCACTGTGCGTCAGCCCTTGGAGCTGCTGGGGCAGTTGGCGGCCCGACTGTTGGATGAGCAGGCAGGGGAGCCGTGGGGCAAGCCCGAACGGTTCCGTTTGCCGGTCAAGCTCATCGTGCGGGGCAGCTGTGGGTGCTGATTATTTCTTGAAGAAGGCTAAATAAGGCTTTTGAGACCTCCTGCAGGGGAGTCACTGTTGATGCTGTTTCGTCGTGTCGAATCGGTTCGCGAGTTGACAAACAAAAAACTATGCGCTTAAATATTAATCACAATCTACGCGGTTAGATTGTTGAGAAGTAACAGTTCAAGGAAGGAACGAGGAATGAAGCGAAGCATGTTCAAGATGGCGACTGCCATCATCGCCAGTGCGGCTATGCTGACCAGCGTCGCAGCCTGCGGACGCACTAGCGCTACGTCTGACAGTGCAGATGACGTGACCACAATCGATTCGGCTAAGGCCACCGGCGATCTTACCATCTGGGCTATGGGTAACGAAGGTGATTTGCTTGGCGACTTCGTTAAGGATTTCGAGAAGGAGAATACGGATGTCACTGTGAAGGTGACCGCTATCCCGTGGTCTTCCGCACACGACAAGATTCAGACCGCCATCGCGGCGGGTAACGGCCCGGACGTTGCTCAGATGGGCAACACGTGGATGGCCGATTTCTCCAATTCCTTCTCTACGGTCCCCGGCAACTTTGACATGAGTGGATTTTTCGAAGGGCCGGCCGACAACTACAAGGTCGGAGATCGGCAGTTGGGCGTGCCGTGGTATGTTGACACCCGCGTGCTGTACTACCGCACCGACATCGCTGAGAAAGCCGGCGTCACTGAAACGCCGAAGACTTGGGACGAACTCAAGACGATGGCTGAAGCCATGCAGAAAGTGGATGGCGTCGATTACGGCATGCGTATCGGTGCTTCTGGCACGGACTGCTTCATTGGCATCCTGCCATACGCCTACTCCGCAGGCGCTGCACTCTCCGATGACGGCCAGACCAAGTGGACCATCGACAGTGATGCGATGACCGAGGCTCTTGACTATGTCACCGGCTTCTACAAGGACGGTATCGCTGATGCCAATGCTGACGTGAGCGCCGGTGCCGACATCGCTGACTTCGTAGCCGGCACCACGCCGATGATGCTTCAAGGGCCCACTGCTGTCAGCCAGATCGAGGAACTCGGTGGCGACGACATCAAGGACAAGTACGCAACGGTGACGCTTCCCGCAATGGACGACTCCTCCGACATGGGTACTTCCTACCTCGGTGGCTCCGGTCTGGTTACCTTCAAGGATTCCAAGAATAAGCAGGCGGCATGGAAGTTCATACAGTGGGCTAGCCGGTCTGACGTGCAGGCTAAGTGGTACACCCTGTCCTCCGATTTGCCGGCTGCTCAGAACGCCTGGGACAATGATGCACTGACCTCCAGCACCACATTAACCGCATTTGGCGATCAGCTTGAACATGCTCAGGGCGTGCCTGCTTTTACCACTTGGGCACAGGTTTCCTCCGCAGCTGACCGCATTTACGAACAGATTGCCAAGGGCCAGGTTTCTGTGGGCGATGGTCTGAAGAGCCTGCAGTCCGAAGCCGATTCCATCGGCATCGGCGAGTGAGTCCATCAGGACATACAGCAATGGTCAAGCACGCGAAGGCGCAGGAGAAGGGAGCCGGCAGCTCCCTTCGCCGCCGCCAGACATTACTTGCATGGGGATTTGCACTGCCGTTCGCGGTCATCTTCTGCGTATTTATGCTGATCCCTCTCATCTCCTCCATGGCGATGTCGTTCACCGACATCACATCCCGCGACCTGCGTACCCCGTTCAACGTGAACTTCGTCGGACTCGACCAGTACATCGCCCTGTTCAGTGACAAGCGCTTCCTGCATTCGCTTGGTGTCACTGGCATCTTCGTACTCATCGGTCTGCCGATCACCATGATCATTGCTCTGGCGTTCGCCGTAGCACTCAACAAGGGCTCCCAGCACCTGAACGCCTTCTTCCGTGCGCTGTTCTACGCGCCGGTCGTGGCCAGCGTCGTTGCCGTCTCCGTTGTATGGCGCTACATCCTGCAGGGAGACGGCCTGCTCAACTCCCTGCTTTCCCTCGTCGGCGTACAGGGATCGGACTGGCTGCACGAGACTCGTTATGCTCTGCCTGCCCTGATGATCATGACCGTCTGGCGTAACATGGGCACGCTGATGATTATCTTCCTCGCTGGATTGCAGGCCATCCCCGAAGAACTCAAGGAAGCCGCCGCCATCGACGGCGCGAGCAAATGGCGCACCTTCCGCTCCATTACCCTGCCGCTCATGAAGCCAACACTGTTACTCGGCGCGGTGCTACTGTCAGTCGGCTACCTGCAGTTCTTTGAGGAATCGTTTGTTATGACACAAGGTGGTCCGCTTGATTCCACCCTGTCGGCCGCATACTACGTCTACCAGAAGTTCGGATTCGGCCAGTACGGCATCGCATCCGCCGCCAGCTGGGTGTTGTTCATCATCATCGCCTTGGTGAGCGTGCTGCAGTTCCGCATCCTGCGTTCCGAAGACTAAGGGGGATCGATATGAGTGCAACAATACAATCCGCCGGATGCCCTGCACCGGCACAGGACAACAAGCTGCTGTTGTGGCAGCGATTCATCAAAGGTCGTGGCATCTCGTACATCGTGCTGGCGGTCATTGGCATTGTTTGGATTTTCCCGTTCCTGTGGATGGCTCTAGGCTCGCTTAAGACCCAGCGTGAAATCCTCGCTAAGCCGCCCAAGCTCATGCCTGAGCACGCGACACTAGCCAACTTTTCGCAATGGTTCACCCAGCTGAACTTTGGTTCGTACTTCACCAACAGCCTCATCGTCGCGGTCATCACTGTTCTGGGCAACATGGTGTTCTGCTCGATGGTCGGCTACGCACTGGCCAAGATGAAGTTCGCCGGCAAGAATATCTTGTTCGGCGCGGTCATGGTCACCCTCATGGTGCCTAGTGTCGCCACGTTCGTGCCCTTGTTCGTCATCATCTCGAACATGCACCTGGCCAATACATACGCAGCGTTGATCCTGCCGTTCCTGTGCCAGCCTATCGGTGTGTTCCTAATGCGTCAGTTCATCGGTGGCATTCCGGACGCGCTCATGGAAGCCGCTCGTGTGGACGGTGCTGGCGAACTACGCATCTTCTTCCAGATCATCCTGCCGCAATGTGGCCCGGCGCTGGCCACGCTGTCCATCCTGACCTTCCTGTCTAGCTGGAACAACTTCCTATGGCCATTGGTTTCCGCGCAAAGCGAGGAGATGTACACGCTGCCAGTAGCCCTGTCCCTCTACTCCACGGGCCAGAACGCCACCAACTACAGTGTGCTGCTCGCCGGCGCCGTGCTGATCATCACACCCATCCTGCTCTTGTTCGTATTCCTGCAGCGCTACTTCATTCAGGGCGTGGCTATGACGGGCATTAAATAAGCGGGAATTAAACAAGAAAGATAAGCTTCGATGTCTTCTCTAAATTACGTATTTCCTGAAAACTTTATTTGGGGTGCCGCTACTGCTGGTCACCAGATCGAGGGCAATAATACCTCCAGCGACTGGTGGGCGCGCGAGCACTCGCCTCGTACTGACGTGAGCGAACCATCCGGTGATGCCGCAAACAGCTACAACCGTTATCGCGAGGATGTCAGGCTGCTCGCCGACTCTGGTCTGACCATGTATCGATTCGGTATCGAGTGGGCACGCATCGAACCCGTAGAAGGTTGCTTCTCCAAAGCCGAGTTGTTGCACTATCGCGCCATGATTGACGCTTGCCACGAGTTCGGGGTTGAACCTATGGTGACTATCTACCATTTCACCATGCCATTGTGGTTTGCTGCAGAAGGTGGATGGAAACGACCGGATGCACTCGATAAGTTCAAACGTTACGTGAGTTATGTGCTGCCTATTCTCAACGATGTAACGTGGATCTGCACGATTAATGAGCCGAACATGGTCGCTTTGACCCAAGGCGGCACGGAAGGCACTGACTTTGTGGCTGCCTCCCTGCCTGCCCCTGACCCGGTGATTTCCAAGGCGCTAGTCGATGCGCATCATATGTCCCGCGCTGTCATTAAGTCTGAGCTGCCTGATGCAAAAGTCGGCTGGACCATCGCTTGTCAGGCTTTCCATGCTGTGCCTGGTTGTGAGAAGGAGATGGAGGAATATCAGTACCCACGCGAGGACTACTTCACCGAAGCGGGTGCGGGTGATGACTTTATCGGCGTACAAGCCTACCTACGCACATTCATCGGCAAGGACGGGCCTGTGCCCGTCGACGATGATGTGGAACGCACCCTAACTGGCTGGGAATACTATCCTCCAGCCCTCGGCATTGCTGTGCGTCATACTTGGGATGTCGCAAAACATACGCCGATTTTCGTCACTGAAAACGGCATTGCCACTGCTGACGATCGTCGTCGTATCGACTATACGTTCGATGCCCTTGCTGGACTGCATGACGCGATGGATGACGGTATTGATGTGCGAGGCTACGCGCATTGGTCCTTGCTTGATAACTATGAATGGGGGTCGTTCAAGCCTACATTCGGTCTTATCGGTTGGGATAAAGACACTTTTGAACGCCAGCCCAAGGCATCGCTTAACTGGCTTGGTTCTATTTCTCGCACCGGAGTCGTAACTCACCCGTATCGGTAGTTCTGTTATTAGAATGCGATAACTTATCCGCAAAAAATGTGGGGCACGGTTTTCATATGAACTGTGTCCCGCAATCCATGATGTCTGTTTGTTTTATGGCAACTCATTTGTTGCGTACACGGCTCGCAAGTTCGTATCCATCGCTAATACTTATTGTTACTGTTCTATCGATAGTCGCATTGCCAGATTAGCGGAGCCGGAGGTACGCCATTGTCCGTCCGCCTCCAGAGGCTATTCTACCGGCATTATGGAGACGGCGCGTCGTGAAAAAAACTCGGCATATGGTGAGGAATGCACCGAATACTGACGTATTGCCTCCTGCGGACGGTACTCTGGTAGTGAGTATGGAGAGTCGCGGGATGGGGAATATATGAGCCATATCAGCGGTCGAGGCCAGCATCGTTCATGGTCATCGAATACCGGCCACATTGCGCTGATTGCGGTGCTCGTTGCCGTCTTGGCTGTGGCTTTGGGGCTGGGAGTATGGTTCGCTGCCATGCATAACGACTCAACCGATGTGTCTCGTCCCGGAACCAGCACGGTTGCCGATACGTCGCTGGATAAATCCGGATCCGTTCCTCAGCCGGTGGCGGAGCATCACGGCAATTCGCCGGATTGCCCGGATACCGACTGCATCGCCATGCTGGTGAATGGCGACTTGCTGTTCCACGAGAGCCTGTGGAACGGTTTCCGCGGTGCCAACACCAGTGCCACGGATGGCACCGCCTTCAACTTTGATCCACTGTTTGAGCCGATGAAACAGTACATTCAGGCCTCTGATATCGCCGTATGCAACTTCGAGACTCCAGTCGCCCAACGAGGCGGCCCCTACAGTGCCTACCCGATTTTCAACATACCGCCTGAAGTGGCCGATGCCGCCCGCAACGTGGGATACAACGCCTGCACTCATGCCACCAACCATTCATGGGATCAAGGCTCCGATGGCATCGCCCGGCTTTGGGACACGTTGGAGGCCGACGGCATTGCCCAAACCGGCTCATACAAAACCGAGGAGGATTCCCTTAAGCCGTTGGTCATTGATTCTCCCACAGGCGGCGGCAAACTCGGTCTGGTGGCCGGTACGGTGTCCATCAATGGCATGACCGCCGACCATGACTGGCAGATCGATCGCCTGCGCGAGCAAGGCGATCCGCATCACGACAGCGATATCCAGCGACCATCCCATGGGCACTTGTTGGACCGAGGTCAAGGATGCTCAAGTGCGCCAGCGCATATCGGATGTGATTTATGCGATGGGTGCCGACCAGAATGTTGTCAAGGAGTGGAACATTACCCAAGAACAGGCGCAGCAAACCGCACAGTGAATTTCCCGCCGCAGTTCTAATGTGGTGCCCATGACCGAGATTTACGAGACTCAGAGCGAACGTACCGATTTGCCGCTTGTCGTGATGCCTGCCGTGCTCGGCGCGATGATTGAACCCATCAAGGCTCAGTTCCCGGCGCTGCATGATGTGGCTCGCGTGCGTATGTTCGAGGAATTCACTTCGGACGAAGCCGTGCTGGCTGAACGCCTGAAAAACGCAGATGCCCTGTTGGTCGGCGGCTACCATATCTCGGATGACTTATTGCGCACGATCAGCGAACAAGGCCATGTCAAGTGCATCGTGTTCTGCGGTACCGGAGTCGCCAGCTATATCAATCTCGAGCTGGCACGTGAGCTTAAGGTTCGTGTCTGCAATGCCGAACATTACGGCGATCATGCCGTGGCCGAGCATACGTTCGCGCTGCTGTTCGAACTCATTCGCAAGGTCGGACAACTCGATAAGGATGTCAAGGCGGGCAACTGGGCATGGGCAGGGGGCGACGGTTTGCAGCTTGCCGGCCGCCGCATGGGTATTATCGGGCTGGGCGGCATTGGCACTACCGTGGCCGGCATTGCCCGCGCCTTCGGCATGGAAGTTGCCGCGTGGAATTCACATGTGCCTGCCGAGCATTTTGAACGGTCTGGTGCCGTTCCGGTCGACGATCTCAATGAGCTTATTGAAACCAGTGATGTTATTTCCGTCCATTTGCCGCTGAATGATGCCACTCGTGGCATTGTCACCGCTGAAAACCTTGCTCATCTCCAGCCCGGCACAATGTTGATCAATACCGCGCGCTCCGAAGTCATCGAGTCCGGTGCGCTGTTCGCCCGCCTGCAGGAAGGCGACATTCCCGCCGCGCTTGATGTATTTGACCACGAGCCACTCACCGTAGATGATCCCATCTGCCATGTGCCGGGCATTGTTCTGACTCCGCATGTCGGCTGGCGTACCGATGGCGCATTCAAGGAGCTCACCCGCCAGATGATCGCCTGCATGAACGCCTACTTTGCCGGCGAGGACTATAACGTCGTCGTCTCCGAACACTGATTCGTCTAGTCGAAACGCCGCCTATGCAGACGATTCTCAACACATCCGACAATCCGGCCCACGATTCCCTCGTGGAGAAGAAATCCGAGTTCATCGGTGATGCCGCTCATGTCGATACGCTCGATGAGGCGCTCGCATTCGTGACCTCAATCCGCGAGCAGCATCCAAAAGCTCGACATGTCGCGTATGCCGCGGTGTGTGGAGGCGCGGACGGACGTTTGTCCGAGCGCATGAGCGATGACGGTGAGCCTTCCGGCACTGCAGGCAAGCCTATCCTCGATGTGCTGAAGCAGTCCGGTACTACCGATTGCGTGATTGCCGTCACCCGATATTTCGGCGGAATCCTGTTGGGGTCGGGTGGTTTGGTTCGGGCGTATTCATCCGCGGCGTCATTGGCCATGAAAGCGGCGCAAGTGGCAAGAATCATGACTGCGCGCCGGTATCGCGTGCATCTTGAATACCCGCAGTTGTCCCGATTCCAGCAGCTGCTCAGCCAACTGGATGGGCGGCAGGAAGACGAATCGTATGCGGCGAACGTCGAGCTGACGGCTGTGGTGCCCGTCGACCATTGCGAACAATTCGAGTTGCAGGTCGTAGAAGCGTTCAACGCTGCGGTATCTCCGGAACCAATCGACATGGTCAACATTCCGGTTCCTCTGGCATGACTAAGCTAAACACTATGACCGACGAGAACCCCATCAATGAGACCCAGCAGAGCGGCGACTCCGCCGCATCACAGGGCGGTGACGCCAACGGCGCCGCCTTTGAGCCGTTGACCGCCTCATACGAGCGCTTGCGTCATTCCACTGACTCTGCCGAGCTTTCCGAGTTTGCTCGCCGTCCTCTGCCTGATCGTAGCGATCAGGCGGCGTTCTCGCGTGCCACCGCACTGCTTGAGGCCGTGGCTGGCAACAAGCACACGCCGGTCGAAGATCGCGTGTTTCTTGCCAGTACCATGCCGTTCCCGAACGTACTGGTCAAGTTGTCCGTGGATCCCGAGCCTTCCGTGCGTGTGGCTGTGGCTGCCAACGAGGACGATAAGAACTGGCTGGTCGGGCGTCTGACCAAGGATCCGATTCCCGAGGTGAGGGATGCCGCGCTGCGCAACAAGCGCACCAGTTGGAAGATGCGGCTCGAGGGTGCGCAGGATCCCGCTGCGGACAGTGAAACTCTGGATTATCTTGGGTTGCTCGGCACTGAGCTTGAGGAAGGCGCCCCGGCGGTGCTTTCTTCCATGGTTCGTCGTGCCGTGGCGCTGAACCCCAACACTTCTGCGGACATGATGGCCAAGCTGGCGGAAGATCCGTCAGTGGAGGTGCGTCACGCGGTGGAGAGTCGTCGCTAGATTCCGTTTTGCCGCCATGTGAGCGTTCTCATGTCGATATATGGTTGCTCAATTGTTGCAAACGTAAGCATTCTATGGCCGTCTTACGGTGTGGCGCGGCTTTTCGGCGCTACACTGGGGCTATGAGTGAGAATACCGAGAGTAAAGAACGATTGGCTCGTCCGCTGATTCGATTGGCCAAATTGGTGGGTATCGGTACCAGCTATGTGGGCATGAGCCACGATTATCATGAGATCGACGATGATGTGCTCATCGAAATCCTGTCTGCTCTAGGCATCGAAGCCCGAAACGACGATCGGCAAAAGGAAGCCATTCACAGGATTTTGAAGGAACGCCATAGCCGACTGGTTGCTCCAACAGTGTTGCATACCGTCGGCGAGGAAGACCGTCTGCTCGTTAACACCGGCATCATGGAGATACCTTCTGCAAGCATCATCCTGGAGAATGGTGAGTCATACGAGGGGGCCATCGGAGTCGGGCCGGGAGACGGATCTCCGGCGTTCGATTTGGATGGTAACTTTGTGTCTACGGCATCGCTGATCATTCCCGCCGATGTACCGGTCGGCTATCACACCCTGCATGTCAAGGTCGGTAACCGTTCGCAGGACGCCACCCTGATTAGCGCGCCGAGCCAGGTTCCGTTGATTGACCCGATGAAGGTCGGTAGCCTGTGGGGCTGGATGGCGCAGCTGTACTCGATTCGTTCCTCCGGATCATGGGGTGTCGGCGATTACGAGGATTTGAAGACCATATTGGTCGACGCCAAGCGGAAGACCGGCGCTGATTTTGTGCTGGTCAATCCGTTGCACGCCGCCGAACCGGTGTCTCCGCTTACGCCGTCGCCGTATCTTCCGGTGAGCCGTCGTCTGGTCAATTTCACGTATATTCGCCCTGAGTCGGTACCGGAATACGCCACATTGCCGACCGATGCCAAGAATGAAGTGGATGGACTGCACTCCGATGTGGAGCCGCTGAACGGCGATGCCCAGGTCATTGACCGTGACGCCATGTGGCGCAGCAAGATGCATGCTCTGTGGATTATCTTCAAGGCCGGTCGCACTGCCGAGCGTCAGGCCGCATTCGACCAGTTCAAGACGGATTTCGGTTCCGACCTCGAAGCCTATGCCACGTGGTGCCTGTGTTATGACAAGTGGGGTGCGCCCTCGGCGCAAGGCGACAATTGGGAACAGGCCCTCGGCCGGGATTCTCAGCAGATTGCTGATTTGAAGCGTCAATTCCCCGATACGCTCGACTTCTACCGCTGGCTCGAATGGGTGGCGTCCGATCAGCTTGCCGCTGCGCAGCAGGCGGCCAAGGATGCCGGCATGGAAATCGGCATCATGTCTGATATGGCGGTCGGTGTGCATCCCCTCGGCGCGGATGTGTGGTGGAATCCTGAGCGGTTCGCCAAGGGCGCTACGGTTGGCGCTCCGCCGGATATGTTCAACCAGCAGGGCCAGAATTGGAGCCAACCGCCGCTCAGCCCGCTTGATTTGGAAGCCACTGGCTACCAGACCTACCGCAACATGGTGCATGGTATGTTCGCCCGTGCCGGTGCCGTGCGCATCGACCATATCCTTGGTCTGTTCCGTCTGTGGTGGATTCCTGAGAATCATTCGGCAACGGATGGTGCCTATGTGCATTACGATTCCAACATCATGCTCGGCATTCTGGCCATCGAGGCGTCCCGCGCCAACGGCGTGGTGGTCGGTGAGGATTTGGGCGTGATGCCCGATTATGTGGCCGATTCCCTGTCCGGCCACGGCATTCTCGGCTGTGCGGTCGAATGGTTCGAGCAGAGGGACGGGGTGTTCCGCACACCATCTCAATGGCGTCCGTATGCCTTGGCGTCCGTGAATACCCATGACCTGCCGCCGGCCGCCGGATACCTGGAGTATGAGCACGTCAAGATTCGCGAACGCTTGGGGCTGCTGACTGGCCCTGCTGAGGAGTTCCAAGCTTCTGCCAAGGCTGAGCAAGACGCCATGATTGCTATGCTGGTTGATCAAGGATATCTGGATGCCGATTTCGCCGAGCACCGTGAGGAGCACGAGGCGGACATCATCGATGCGTTGTACCGTGCGTTGAAGGGATCTCCGTGCAAGCTGCTTGCCGCCTCGATTACCGATGCGGTGGGGGAGAAGCGTGCGCAGAACCAGCCCGGCACCAATAACGAGTATCCGAACTGGCGTATCCCGCTGGCCGACGATAAGGGCAATGTGGTGCCGCTCGAAACCCTCTTCGACACCCCCGGTGCCCAACGTTTCGCCCAAATCTTCAATAACTGACTCACTCCAGCCCCCCTCTGATGAGAGGGCTCCTCGCGAAGCGAGGTGGGGGAGAGACGACATAAAAAAGCGGGAGTGTCTCCACAGTTGCCCTATGTCAAGACTGGCGATATACTAGTGGATTGTTGTGTTTCCCTAAGGGGTCCTTCAAAGCGCTATCCCACTCGCCATCGAGGACTTTCAGGGAGCCCACGGATAATGAGGCCTGAAGCCTCTTGGATGCGGCCCTGACCAAGCCGCGCCAAGCAGCTGACAGCCCGGAACACAATATACAGAAAAGGTAATCCAGTGAAAACTTTCACTCCGAAACCAGCTGATCTGACTCACGACTGGTACGTCATCGACGCCACCGACGTGGTGCTTGGCCGTCTCGCCTCCCAGGCTGCAATCCTGCTGCGTGGCAAGAACAAGCCGACTTTCGCGCCGCACGCCGACTCCGGCAACCACGTGATCATCATCAATGCCGACAAGATTGCTCTGACTGGCAACAAGATGGGCAAGGAACTCTACTCGCACTCCGGCCGTCCTGGTGGCCTGCGTCGCGACTCCTACGCCGAGCTGCTCGAGAAGAACCCCGAGCGCATCATCAAGGAAGCTGTCAAGGGCATGCTGCCGAAGAACCGTCTGGCCAAGGTGCAGCTCGATCGTCTGCGTATCTTCCGCGGCGCTGAGCACCCGCACACCCCGCAGAAGCCCCAGGTCTTCGAGATCGCTCAGGTCTCGCAGCAGGCTAAGTGAAACCTGAGAGGAGATAAGAATCATGGCTGAAAACACCAACGACTCCCAGGTTGTCGAGACCGAAGAGGAGCTCACCAACTACACCACCGAGACCAACGCTGGCGCTGGTACCGGCACCTCCGCGATCGAGCCGGGCTACGGCACCGGTCGCCGCAAGGAGGCTGTCGCCCGTGTCCGTCTGGTTCCGGGTGACGGCAAGTGGACCATCAACGGCCGCACTCTGGAGGAGTACTTCCCCTCCAAGCTGCTGCAGCGTGAGGTCAACTCCCCGATCGTTCTGCTCAAGCTCGAAGGCAAGTTCGACGCTATCGTCCTCGTTGACGGCGGCGGCACTACCGGCCAGGCCGGCGCCATCCGTCTCGGCGTGGCCCGCGCTCTGAACGCCATCGATCGTGACGCCAACCGCGCCGCCCTGAAGAAGGCTGGCTTCCTGACCCGCGACGCCCGCGTCGTGGAGCGCAAGAAGGCCGGTCTGCACAAGGCACGTCGTGCCCCGCAGTTCTCCAAGCGTTAATTTCGCTTTCCGACTGTACCGAGCATTCAGAAGGCTCTTCGTGGTTTTCCACGAAGAGCCTTCTGTGTTTTTGCGATACATATTGGCGAGTGTGCGAATCAGCGAAAGAATCGCAGCTGCGATTGTGTGTGTACTGCCCAGATGCGGATTTATCGGGAGGAAAGCCTAGCTTTTTACTTGAGAGTATTAGAGGCATTGCAGCAATGGGTGCAGGTGGGACCATAGTTGCAGGTTGAGTATCGGATTGATTCATACCCGTTGTCTAATTGAAAGTGCAGCACCCGTTAGATTGGAGATTGTCCGGATAGCCAAACGGAGGGGTGTTGCGCCTTGGGCCAGGTGTATTCGCACCTGTCGGAAGAGGAACGGCATGATCCGCCGCTGCCTGTCCAAACGCACGCCCATCGCCCCCTCCATGGCACGCGAACCGCAGGAGACCGTCGACGAAACCGATAACAGGCCCATGCGAGTGCTCGGCTAGCGCACCCCCGCCGAGGCATTCGCCGACGAACCGCCAGAATCAGCCGAGAACAAGGATGTTGCACTTACAAATAGACAACGGGCATGATTTATGCAAATGAGAAACATGCTATAGCGAATACGTCAGCATAAAGATTGGTTCAACTTCGGAGCTTTTTTTAGGTGGCCACTTGAAGCTTCAGCTCCGTTGAATCTTGTGTTGATGGGGCGGTTCTGAGCGTCCCCTCTCGATTAGGGGCTATCGGCGCGGCAACGCTGATAACCCCTATCTATTTCTCGATAGCAACTTGTTTCATGAAGGCATCGGTTTTCCGAATGTGGTCGAGTGAACGCGTTGCTCTCACACCTGCTTCATGAGCGTGATACTCAGTGCGGGCATCGTCCAGACATTGCCGTCGCCGGGTGCCGAGTCGGTATCGCTGATGCGCGGTTCAGTCTCAGATGTCTCGTCGTCCAATTCGGTTGCGGTGGCGGTGCTATTTGGTGAGATGCTGGCGGATAGGATTTGGCTGTTATCAAACAGCTTGTCTTTTTGAGTGCTCACCGCTTCGACGATTTTGCGTATCGTCTCGCTGGCGTCCGGCACATGTTGTGTCCAGATGGATTCCTCGGTGTTCAGATATTCTTCGACATGATTGCCATGTCCGGGCCGGCGTCCATTGATTTCCGCCGAACACCACTTCGGCATCCACTCGCTGTCGGAGGGCAGCCTGAATTGCCGATCTTCGGCCACGCCGTTGACCACAATGCACACATCCACCTCGCTATTGGACAGCAGGCGCATGGTAAAGCTGCGTACGGCCAGATCGAACCAGTCGCGTTCCATTGGAGTGGTGCCGTCGGGAAGGAACCATTGTACGCGGCTGGATGGCTTCAACAGACCCAGCTGGGTCAGGCGGGTGAAGAAGTCCTCATGGTGATACGGATCCAGCGACTTGCGGAGAGCCACCAGTCGGGATACGGTTTCCAGTCGCCGCATTTCGCGTGTTTTGTGGGGTGAATACATCCAATCCCACTTCAACCAGGTGATGTCATTGTCCTGGCAATAGGCGTTATTGTTGCCGTCCTGTGTGTTGCGGAATTCGTCGCCGGCCAGCATCATCGGTGTGCCCAGTGAAAGCAGCAGCATGCCGGTCATATTCATGGCGGCCTGTTCTCGTGCGGCAATGATCTCAGGCTCGTTGGTTACGCCTTCCACGCCAAAGTTGGCGGAACGGTTCACTGATGAACCGTCGTTGTTGTTCTCGCCATTGGCCTCATTGTGCTTGTCACGGTAACGGGTCAAGTCGGTCAGGGTGAATCCGTCATGGCAGGACACGAAGTTGATTGAGGCTGTGGCGCCGCGGCCCGGATCGGTGGCGAACAGGTCAGCCGATCCGCACAGTCGCGTGGCCATCTCCTGCAAGCTAGTGCGGCCATAATCTGAGCTGCCGTCTACGTCTTCAAGCCAGAAGGTGCGGGTGGTGTCGCGGAACCGATCGTTCCATTCGGCGAACGGCACAGCGAACTGGCCGGTGCGCCAGCCGAGATTGCCCAGATCCCAAGGCTCCATAATGAGCTTCAGGTTGCCGAGTAGCAGGTCGGCGCGCAGTGCGTACAGGAACGGGTGATGATGGGTGAACTCGCCTTCCAGTCGGGCGAGCGTGACGCCCAGATCGAATCGGAAACCATCGATGCCGATTCGTTTGGCCCAGTATCGCAGCGAATCAATGGCAAAGGTGACCACATGCGTATTAGTGAAGTCAAGCGTATTGCCACATCCGGTGGTGTCCTCGAGTCGGCCGGCGTTGGCCTTCTGATGGCGGTAGTAGGCCAGGTCGTCCAAACCGCGCCAGCAGATGGTCGGGCCCTCGGTGCCGCCTTCGCAGGTGTGGTTGTAGACCACATCCATAATCACCTCGAAGCCCGCCTCATGCAGCGCACGCACCATGTCGATGACCTCTTGGCGAACGGCAGCCGCGCCCTTCTCCTGGGCGGCTTTGGTGGCGTAGGAGGGTTCGGGGGCAAAGTAGCTCAGGGTGGAGTATCCCCAATAGTTTTTGCGGCCATGCTCCTGCAGGAACAGTTCGTCCTGCTTGGCCATAATCGGCAGCAGTTCAATGGAAGTGATGCCCAAGCCTTGCAAATAAGCCAATGTGGTGGGGTGGGCCAGGCCGGCGTAAGTGCCACGTAATGCTTCGGGCAGCCATGGTGCATTGGCGGTGAAGCCCTTGACGTGCATTTCGTAGATCACGGTTTTGCGCCACGGCACATGTGGGTGCTGCGGGTCACCCTCGTGCTTGTGGATATCGCGATCGTCAATGGCCACGGATACCGGCACGTGTCCCAGCGAATCGACGGTGCTCATAGCGCCGTATGATGAACCACTGACCTTGCCATCCACTACGTCGCATTCGTAAGAGAACGCGGCGGGGGACAGCTCCATCGAACCGTCGATGCCTTTGCCGTATGGGTCGAGTAGGAACTTATACGGGTTGAAACGTACGCCGTGCTTGGGATCCCATGCGCCGTCCACGCGGTAGCCGTAGCGCATGCCGTCCCATGCCTTGGGCAGGTGCACGTACCACAGTCCATAATTGGGGCCGGTCATGCGGAACAGGGTCTCGCGCATGTAGAGATGTTCAATGATGCGCGTGCAGACCGGAAATTCATGGATCTGCTGAATAAAGGAGGCGTTGGGATCTTCGAATAGACGAATGGCGTCTTGGAAGAAAGCGCTGGGCTGGTCTATGGATTCAAGCACGCACAGCCAGACTTGGTCAGCGGTTTCGGAGCGTACTACGACGTCAGCACCACCGTCGTCAGTGAAATACAGCCCTGGGCGAGTGGCGTAGCGATGTAACGGTGGGTTTCTCATAGCTTCCATTGTAGACGCGTTGTCACTTTTGACGGAGGTCTTGGATTTTCTGTATCGCTACTCGCTTCTGCCGGTTCCACAAATCTCATCGAGGTAATTCTCGGCGAATCGCAATGCGGCACCGATAATATTCTGGTCCTCGGCGCAGTAGCTCTTGCGTAGATTGAAGTGGTCGGTGCCGAACGGACTGCGCGCGATGACACGGGCTTTCAGATCCTCGATATCGCTGTCCTCAAGATGCTGCGCGGCCTCGCCGCCGATGATCACATCCCCGGCGATGATCGAACGTGCGTTCACCACGGCCTGCGCCACGTAATCCAGCCATTCGTCCATACGCTCGCGGTGATGGCGCTCGCCCTGTTCGAGCACGCTGAAGAAGCCGGGGATGGACTCGTAGTCCTCGGGCAGAGTCTCCGTCGAACAGTAGGTGTCCATGCAGCCGCGAAGGCCGCAGTAGCACTCGCGACCGCCCGGCACCAGTGTCATGTGCTCGATAGCGCCATTGCATTGGTTTGGGCCTTGGTGGAGCTTGCCTCCCACGATTACTGCGCCGCCGGGACGGCGCTCCAAGTACACGCATACCGCGTCGGTGAGCGTGGTGTCGAACCAAAGCTCGGCCATGGCGGAGGCGTCGGAATTGTGAATCATCATGCATGGGAAGTGCACCGATTGGCTGATGGTGTTGAGCGTAAGCCCGGTGTTACCCATGATGGTGCCGAACGTGATGGTCGTGGCGTCGGGGGAGAGGATGCCCTGGATGGCGAACGAGACGCCGAGCACTTTGCCGTGCTTCTGTTCGACGTCGGCGGCGAAGTTGTTGATGATGCCGCCGATGCGCTGATAGTAGACGTTGGTGTTGCGATAGGGCAGGGAGTCGCTGTGTTTCTCGATGACGGTGCCGTACAGATTGATTGCACACAGGCGCAGTTCGTTGGATCGCATCACCACGCCAATGGCGGTGCGATGGTCAGGATTGAACTCGTAGTTCTGTGCCTTGCGGCCACCGGTGGAATCCTGTAGTTCGCCTTTGCGGATGAGTCCGTCGTTTTCCAGCGCACGCAGGTTTTGGGTGATGGTAGGTAGGCTGAGGCCGAGCTCGCGTTCCAGCTCCTGCTTGGTAACATGGTAGTGACCATACAGATACTGGGTCATGGCGTAGCGGTTGTGCGTTTTGACTGCTGTCGATGGCATTGCCCTCATGATTACCCCTTCGTGAGATGAGATATATGCAAGCGTACTTTATAAAAGTGGTTTGCATGTGGCGTGACACAGCGGTTATGGGGCGAAAATCCTGGATTTGTAAGCGATTTCGGATACTTTTTTAAACTAATTTTCTAGAAATGTGGAGAAAATGGGCGCTTTTAGAAAATAACTTTAGAAAAGTTGGCCGGTCGGGTCGTTTTCGGGCATGTGTTTTTCGTTAAAAAGCAAACAAAAAGTATCAAATCGATGAATAAAGTGAGGATTTGTGCGGTATTTCGCACAGATACACACATAAATATCTCAACTTCACACATGAAACGCCGTCGATTTTGTGCGTATGCAGAGAAGCAACTCGTTCGATATATTGTGACTCAGGTCACACGTTGGTGTGACGGCGTATCGCAAGCCATTCCGGTCGAATCGGGCGAACCCTAACGTCTGCGACGGCACAGTGACTGTGCGGTCACACAACCGAGTACTTTGCCATATACCCCAAGAAGATTGAGGAGGACCCCAAGTGGCAGAAGCAAAGAAGAAGGTCGAAGCTACCAAGCCGACCCCTGAAGAGAAGCAGGCCGCAGCCGAGGCCGAGGTTGACGCGCTGGTCACCAAGGCGCTCAAGGCTCTTGACGAATTCGAAGCCCTTGACCAAAAGCAGGTCGACCGCATCGTCGCCAAAGCATCCATCGCCGCTCTGAACAAGCACCTCGTGCTCGCCAAGATGGCCGTCGACGAGACCGGCCGTGGCCTCGTGGAAGACAAGGCCACCAAGAACATCTTCGCCTGCGAGCACGTCACCAACTATCTTGCCGGCCAGAAGACCGTCGGTATCATTCGCGAAGACGACGTGATGGGCATCGACGAAGTCGCTGAGCCCGTCGGCGTGGTCGCCGGCGTCACCCCGGTCACCAACCCGACCTCCACCGCCATCTTCAAGTCCCTCATCGCCCTGAAGACCCGCTGCCCGATCGTTTTCGGCTTCCATCCTGGCGCACAGAAGTGCTCCGTTGAGGCCGCCAAGATCGTGCGCGACGCCGCCATCGAGGCCGGTGCTCCTGAGAACTGTATCCAGTGGATCGAGCACCCGTCCATCCAGGCCACCGGCGCCCTGATGCAGCACCCGGGCGTGGCCACCATCCTCGCCACCGGTGGTCCGGGCATGGTCAAGGCAGCCTACTCCTCCGGCAAGCCCGCCCTCGGTGTGGGCGCCGGTAACGCTCCGGCCTATGTCGATTCTGACGTGGACATCGTGCGCGCCGCCAACGATCTGGTGCTCTCCAAGCACTTCGATTACGGCATGATCTGCGCCACCGAGCAGGCCATCATCGCCCACAAGGACGTCTACGCCCCGCTCATCAAGGAACTCAAGCTGCGCAAGGCCTACTTCGTCAATGCCGAAGAGAAGGCCAAGCTCGAGAAGTACATGTTCGGCTGCGTGGCCGGTTCCGGTGAAAAGCCGGTGCTGAACTCCGTGGTGCCGGGCAAGTCCCCGCAGTTCATCGCCAAGGCCGCCGGCTTCGACATTCCTGAGGATGCCACCATCCTCGCCGCGGAGTGCAAGGAAGTCTCTGACGATGAGCCGCTGACCCACGAGAAGCTCGCTCCGGTGCAGGCCGTCCTCAAGGCCGATAACAAGGAGCAGGCCTTCGAGATGTGCGAGAAGATGCTCAAGCTGGGTGCCGGCCACACCGCCGCCATCCACACCAACAACCAAGAGCTCGTGCGCGAGTACGGTGTTCGTATGCACGCCTGCCGCATCATCTGGAACCAGCCTTCCTCTCTCGGCGGCATCGGTGATATCTACAACGCCATCGCCCCGTCCCTGACCCTCGGCTGCGGCTCCTACGGCGGCAACTCGGTTTCCGGCAACGTGCAGGCCGTGAACCTCGTCAACATCAAGCGCATTGCTCGGAGGAACAACAACATGCAGTGGTTCAAGATCCCGGCCAAGACCTACTTCGAGCCGAACGCCATCAAGTACCTGCGCGACATGTACGGCATCGAGAAGGCTGTCATCGTCTGCGATAAGGTCATGGAGCAGCTCGGCATCGTCGACAAGATCATCGACCAGCTGCGTGCCCGTTCCAACCGCGTGACCTTCCGCATCATCGACTACGTCGAGCCGGAGCCCTCCGTCGAGACCGTCGAAAAGGGTGCGGCCATGATGCGCGACGAGTTCGAGCCGGACACGATCATCGCGGTCGGCGGCGGCTCCCCGATGGACGCCTCCAAGATCATGTGGCTGCTCTACGAGCACCCGGAAATCGCCTTCTCCGATGTGCGCGAGAAGTTCTTCGATATCCGTAAGCGCGCCTTCAAGATTCCGCCGCTGGGCAAGAAGGCCAAGCTGGTGTGCATCCCGACTTCCTCCGGCACCGGTTCCGAAGTCACGCCGTTCGCTGTGATCACCGACCACAAGACCGGCTACAAGTACCCGATCACCGACTACGCCCTGACCCCGTCCGTGGCCATCGTGGATCCGGTGCTGGCCCGCACCCAGCCGCGCAAGCTGGCCTCCGACGCCGGCTTCGACGCCCTGACCCACTCGATGGAAGCCTACGTGTCCGTGTACGCGAACGACTTCACCGACGGCATGGCGCTGCACGCTGCCAAGCTCATCTGGGACAACCTGGCTGAGTCCGTCAACGGCGAGCCCGGCCTGGCCAAGACCGACGCCCAGGAGAAGATGCACAACGCCGCCACCATGGCCGGCATGGCGTTCGGCTCCGCGTTCCTTGGCATGTGCCACGGCATGGCCCACACCATCGGTGCTCTGTGCCACATCGCCCACGGCCGTACCAACTCCATCCTGCTGCCGTATGTGATTCGTTACAACGGCCAGATTCCTGAGGAGCCCACCTCTTGGCCGAAGTACAACAAGTACGTCGCTCCAGAGCGCTACCAGGACATCGCCCGCAATCTCGGCATCGACACCGGCAAGACCCCGGCCGAAGCCGTGGAGAACCTGGCTAAGGCCGTCGAGGATTACCGCGACAACAAGCTCGGCATGAACAAGAGCTTCCAGGATTGCGGCGTGGATGAGGATTACTTCTGGTCCGTGCTTGATCAGATCGGCATGCGTGCCTACGAGGATCAGTGCACCCCGGCTAACCCGCGCATCCCGCTGATCAACGACATGAAGGACATCGCCGTCGGTGCCTACTACGGCGTCTCCCAGGAGGAAGGCCACAAGCTGCGCATCGAGCGCGAAGGCGAGGCCGCCACTGAGGAAGCCTCCGAGCGCTGATTGCAAGAGTCTAATGGCCATGTGCCATTAGCGATATGAGACCAAACGGTTTCATGACCGCGTAACAGGAGTCCGACCCCATTCCGGGGCCGGGCTCTTTGCCATATGTTGTGTATTTTGCTATGTGATGGAAAGCCTTTGGGGCGCCACCGCGACGTGTATTTCCCACCGCGCGGTGGAGGCTCTATGCATAGGCGGTATTACATCAACACCGCCGCAAGAATGCAGCCAAAAGCAATAAGACTGGCGAATGCTTCGGTAATACCAGTTACCACAGGTTTCATGGTTCGGTACCGAGCGGCCACAGGCAGGGCGATGGCACGGGCCAGTAGCAGCACGCTCATTGTTATGAGGAACGGATTATGCCCTGCCACTATGGTCAGCGCCACCAACATCACATGCCATATCCACGATGCTGCCACGTACGAACGCTTCCCACGTTCTCGAATCATGGTTTTGACCACCAATACCGAGCCGTATTGGATGAGTGCGAACAGCGCAGTGGCAATCAGCCCGTTCATGGGCAAAGAACCAGCGGGCCACCAGGCACGGGGTCCAAATATCTGGCTGAATCCCGGCATATTCCGAATCATGGCACGTGCGGCGTCTGTATCGGCTCCGCACGAGGCTTGCGCCGCGTTGAGAGGAATAGCACATGCCGTCTTGGCAGCGCTGCCGAATGACGTGATTACCGTGGCCATCGTCGACGCGGCAATCACCGATACCGCATTGCCCCACAGCGAGCGCTCCTTCCTCAACCACGAGGACAGCATTGATAGCGCGACCAGCACTATATATAAAGGAGCCCAGCGCAGTATGCCGGTATGCGTAATCAGGAATGGCAGGCCAATTACGGTAAGTGCCACGGTATAGGCAATCATCGGTGGCAGATAGCGGTGCGAGAAGTGTGCCTTGAACCAGTGCGCAGCGCTGAACTGCACGCAATAGCACAAAGCCCAAATCGCCAATAGCCAGAGCGTATCAAGATTAGGACCACCGATAATGAAGCCTGCCGCTGCGGGCAGCATAACCATCACCCATGCGCCGGGCTGATTGTCAAACCAATCACGTTTGCGGGTCGTGCGTTGTGCCGTCATAGCTGGCAATAGTATCGTAGCGGCCGGTTCTAGATAAGAGCAATGTGAGACTAATAACGTGTTAACCGACTACCGGCAGTGTGGGAATCCGATTTCAGGCGTGCGCGCGGTATGCGCGGTTATCCGAAGAATATGAGTTGGATTCGCGCTGTTCTTGCGGAAATCATTTGCGATACGAGTAAATGTCGCAGGCTGTGTGTGGGGGGGGGGTAGCCGAGCCTATTGGCTTGGCAATCATTCGCAATGCAAGTCAATGCCGCCGGCCACGGGGAGTGGGGAACATTCGTTTCGTCCCAGAAAGTGCCGAGGGCCAATGCCGCCAGCTATGGGGGAGTGGGCTTGGACTATTGGCCGGGCAATCATTCGTTGTGTGGACGAATGTCGCCTTCGGCACTGGAGATGGCCTCAGCAATCGGATCCTGACTGAAATCATGATTGCGGTATCCGGGATCATCCACCGGCAGATGCTGTACTAGGGTGTCGAATACCTGACTGTAGATTTTGCCTCGTTGGAGTACCGCATCAAGCACATGCCCGCCGAACGTGTGGTCGTCGGACAGAACATGCTCATGGAATCCGGCCACGGCAGCACCATGAAACATCACAGGGGAGAAGTATCCGAGCATGGTGCCTTTGACATCGTGGCGCAGGAACACGGCCTGTCGATCGGCCACTTCCACCAACGTGGGGTAGGGTGCCTGTTGCTTGATGACCGCGCGGGTCTTGATGAAACTGAACGTGCCGCGCACCACCACCGAGAAGAAGGTGTTCGCGCGACCGTTGGCCTCAACGATTTTCTTGTTCAGTTCCTCAAGACCAATATCTTCGCGTTCGCACTGATACTGGAATGCCGCCCTATGGCTGTTGGCAAATGGCATCGTGAAATCATCTGGCACGCGCTCGGCCACACCGGATTGGCCGACCTTATATGCGACCCCATCCAAGATAATGAGCTCGCCGTCGAGCCCTTCGCCGGTGCCGATACCCGTATCGCCGTGCTTGAGCAGCTCGCCGATGGTGGTGGTGCCTTCCAGCAGGCCTGGTACCAGTAGGGCCAGGGTGCCATGTTGGTACAGCACGTTTGCGCCATGTTCGTGAATGGGTTTGATGTTTTTTGCCAGTGATTGTGTCACGTCGCTTAGCGTAACGCCCAGTGCTGTACGTCACAATCCGAACGTTCATATTTGGTGCGTGATTTATGACACGTGTGTACGAGCAGACGATTCCCGGTTTCTGCAATTGGCTGTTCACCCGTAATCGCCAACCTATTCGTATCGAGTCAAGTAATCTTTTTTGATGGTTTATGAGAGTATGGTCGGCGCGAGCACGCGACACGCGCGGATTCCAGTGTCCCGCCTCGATGGTTGAATAAACAAGTTGCCTGATTTGGGCTCGCAAATTGGAATTGAAAAAGCGAGCGCGGGCCGGGAACCACTTCTTGTAGGTGGCAAACGGAGACTGCGCACTGATGTCGGATGACCGCCAGAGGACGTATGTCCAAGGGAGGCCATGCGCGCCGGTGCCCTGAAGAAGCAGGTTGGTAAACAGTACAACGAACATCGCTAGAAAGGGCGGACGGCAATGGCGGGACAGAAAATCCGCATCAGGCTTAAGTCCTATGACCATGAGGTCATCGACCAATCGGCGAAGAAAATCGTCGAAACGGTGACGAACGCGGGCGCAACTGTAGTTGGCCCCGTTCCGCTGCCGACCGAGAAGAACGTCTTCTGTGTTATCCGTTCTCCTCACAAGTACAAGGATTCTCGCGAGCACTTCGAGATGCGCACTCACAAGCGCCTCATCGACATCGTGGACCCGACCCCCAAGGCCGTGGACTCCCTGATGCACATCGATTTGCCTGCGGATGTCAACATCGAAATCAAGCTGTAAGGGAGGAGGAAGCATTATGTCTAATCGCAAGGCTCTGCTGGGCAAGAAGCTCGGCATGTCCCAGGTGTGGGACGAGAACGGCTTCTTCGTGCCCGTTACTCTTGTCGACGTGTCCACCAATGTGGTGACTGCCGTGAAGACCGAGGAATCCGACGGCTACAAGGCTGTCCAGCTCGGCTACGGCGCCATCGACCCGACCAAGGTGACCAAGCCGCTGGCTGGCCACTTTGCCAAGGCTGGTGTCACCCCGCGTCGCCACCTCGTTGAGGTGCGCACCGACGACGTCGATCAGTTCGAGGCTGGCCAGGAACTGGCCGCCGACCTGTTCGAAGAGGGCACTGAGGTCGACGTGACCGGCACTACCAAGGGTAAGGGCTTCGCCGGCACTATCAAGCGTTGGGGCTTCAAGTCCTACCGCCGTACTCACGGCTCTCATAAGAACGAGCGCCGTCCTGGCTCTGTGGGCGCATGCGCCACTCCGAGCCGTATTCTCAAGGGCAAGCGTATGGCCGGCCGCATGGGTCATGTGACCGCCACTACCCAGAACCTGACCGTCGTCTCCGCTGATGTCGAGAACGGCATCATCGCCATCAAGGGCGCCATTCCTGGCCCCAAGGGCGGCATCGTTCTCGTCCGTTCGGCTGTGAAGGGAGCCTGATAAACCATGGCAAACGTTACTCTGAACGTCACTGACGCCAAGGGCCAGGCCGCCGGTACCGTCGAGGCTCCGGTTGAACTCTTCGGTGTTTCCGCTGAAGACGTCAAGGCTCACATCCCGCTGATTCACCAGGTTGTTACCGCTCAGCTCGCTGCTGCCCGTCAGGGCACCCACGCCACCAAGACTCGTGGCATGGTTTCCGGCGGCGGCAAGAAGCCGTGGAAGCAGAAGGGCACCGGTCGTGCTCGTCAGGGCTCCATCCGCGCTCCGCAGTGGTACCACGGTGGTGTCGTGTTCGGCCCGCAGCCGCGCGACTACTCCCAGCGCACCCCCAAGAAGATGAAGGCCGCAGCTCTGCGCTATGCCCTGTCTGATCGCGCCAACGCCGGCCGCATCGCCGTCGTGGACTTCGGTATCACCGAGCCGTCCACCAAGGCTGCTGTCGCCGCCCTGAGCCCGATCACCGAGGACAAGTTCACCACGGTCGTCTTCACTCGTGACAACATCAACGAGTGGCTCTCCGTGCGCAACATCCCGACCGTTCACCCGATTTTTGTCGATCAGCTCAACACGTACGACGTGATCACCGCTCAGTACGTGGTCTTCACCAAGGAAGCTTTCGAAGCTTTCGTGGCTGCCAAGACCGAGCCGAAGGAGGCCTGATTTAGATGGTCGCTATTCACAAGCCCGCGCACGACGTGATTTTGAAGCCCGTCGTCTCTGAGAAGAGCTACGCCCTTTCCGACCGTGGCCAGTACACCTTCGTGGTGGCCAAGGACGCGAACAAGGTGCAGATCAAGCAGGCAATTGAAGAGATCTTCAAGGTCAAGGTGACGAACGTCAACACCCTCAACCGCGCTGGCAAGAAGCAGCGCACCCGCACCGGTTTCGGCCAGCGTGCTTCCCAGAAGCGCGCGATCGTGACCGTCGCCGAGGGCCAGACGATCGACATCTTTGGCAACTGAAGGCTAGCCGAGAAAAGTTAAAGGAAGAACTATATTATGGCTATCCGCGTTTACAAGCCGACGTCCGCAGGTCGCCGCAACGCGTCCGTCTCGGATTTCTCCGATCTGACGCGCTCCACGCCTGAGAAGTCGCTGGTTCGCAAGAACTCCAAGACCGGCGGTCGTAACTCTTACGGCCGTATCACCTCCCGTCACCGCGGTGGTGGTCACAAGCGCCAGTACCGTCTCATCGACTTCAAGCGTTGGGACAAGGACGGCGTGCCCGCCAAGGTCGCCGAGATCGAATACGATCCGAACCGTTCCGCCCGTATCGCCCTCCTGCACTTCGCAGATGGCGAGAAGCGCTACATCATCGCGCCGAAGGGTGTTAAGCAGGGCGACGTCATCGAGACTGGTGCTCAGGCTGATATCAAGCCGGGCAACAACCTGCCGCTGAAGAACATCCCGACCGGTACCGTGGTTCACGCGATTGAGCTCCGCCCGCTGGGTGGCGCCAAGATTGCTCGCTCCGCTGGTGCTGCCGTTCAGCTCGTCGCCAAGGATGGCGCTTACGCCCAGCTGCGTATGCCGTCCGGCGAAATCCGTAACGTCGACGCCCGCTGCCGCGCCACCGTTGGTGAGGTCGGCAACGAAGACCACGCCAACGTGCAGCTCGGCAAGGCCGGTCGCGCCCGTTGGATCGGCAAGCGTCCGGTCACCCGTGGTGAGTCCATGAACCCGGTCGACCACCCGCACGGCGGTCGTACCCGCGGTGGTAAGCCGCCGGTTTCTCCGTGGGGCAAGGGCGAAGTTCGTACTCGTCGTCCGAAGAAGGCTTCGAACAAGATGATTGTTCGTCGTCGTCCGTCCGGCAAGAACCGCAAGTAAGGGAGTATCGAGAAGATGACTCGTAGCATCAAGAAGGGCCCCTTCGTCGACGCCCACTTGCAGAAGAAAGTCGACGAGCAGAACGAGAAGGGCACCAAGAACGTCATCAAGACATGGTCCCGTCGTTCGATGATCACCCCTGATTTCATCGGACACACCTTCGCCGTTCACGATGGTCGCAAGCATGTCCCGGTGTTCGTCACCGAGGCCATGGTTGGTCACAAGCTGGGTGAGTTCGCCCCCACGAAGACCTTCAAGGGTCACGTGAAGGACGACAAGAAAGCCCGCCGCTAAGGATAAGGAATAGAACATGGAAGCTAAAGCAATCGCTCGTCACGTCCGCGTGACGCCGCGCAAGGCTCGCCGCATGGTCGACCTCATCCGCGGCAAGAAGGCCACCGACGCCGTCACCATTTTGAAGTTCGCCCCTCAGGCTGCGGCCCTTCCGGTCCGCAAGACCCTGGAGAGCGCCATTGCCAACGCCCGCGTGAAGGCCGACAAGGCCGGCGAGCCGTTCCGCGAGAACGACCTGTTCATCAAGGAGACCTTCGTTGACGAAGGTGTGACCCTTAAGCGCTTCCGCGCTCGTGCCCAGGGCCGCGCCGCTCGTATCAACAAACGCACCTCCCACATCACGGTCGTTGTTGCTACCAAGGAAGGAGCCCGCTAAAGATGGGTCAGAAGATCAATCCGTTTGGCTACCGCCTGGGCATCACCGAGAATCACCGTTCCAAGTGGTTCTCTGACTCCAACAAGGCCGGCGAACGCTACCGCGACTTCGTTCTCGAGGACGATCAGATCCGTAAGGAAATGAGCAAGGATCTCGAGCGCGCAGGCGTGTCCCGCATCGTCATCGAGCGCACCCGTGACCGTGTCCGCGTGGACATTCACACCGCCCGTCCGGGCATTGTGATCGGTCGTCGTGGCGCCGAGGCTGAGCGCGTTCGCGCCAAGCTGGAGAAGTTGACCGGCAAGCAGGTTCAGCTCAACATCTTCGAAGTCAAGAACGCCGCGCTGGACGCCCAGCTCGTCGCTCAGGGCATCGCCGAGCAGTTGACCAACCGCGTCACCTTCCGTCGTGCCATGCGCAAGGCTCAGCAGGACGCCATGCACGCTGGTGCCAAGGGTATCCGCATCAAGCTCTCCGGCCGCCTCGGCGGTGCGGAAATGAGCCGTTCCGAGTTCTATCGCGAGGGCCGCGTTCCGCTGCAGACCCTCCGTGCCCTCATCGATTACGGCTTCTTCGAGGCCAAGACCACCTACGGCCGCATCGGCGTCAAGGTGTGGATCTACAAGGGCGATATGACCGAATCCGAGTTCGAAGAGCAGCAGGCTCAGCAGAACAACCGTCCGGGCCGTCGTGGCGATCGCCGCCCGCGCCGTGGCAACCGTTCCGCCGCTCAGCAGAATGCTCAGGCCCCCAAGGCCGAGGCTCCTGCCGAGGCCACTGCCGCTGCAGAAACGAAGGAGTGAGCAAGAATGCTTATCCCCAAGAGGACTAAGTACCGCAAGCAGCACCGCCCCGTGCGTTCTGGCATGTCCAAGGGCGGCAACGAGATCAACTTCGGTGATTTCGGCATCCAGGCTCTTGCCCCGGCCTACGTGACCAACCGTCAGATCGAGGCCGCACGTATCGCCATGACCCGCTACATCAAGCGTGGTGGCCGCGTGTGGATCACGATCTTCCCGGATCGTCCGTTGACCAAGCACCCGCTCGGCGCCCGAATGGGTTCCGGTAAGGGCGCCCCGGAGTTCTGGATCGCGAACGTCCGCCCTGGTCGCGTGATGTTCGAGATCGGTGGTGTGTCTGAGGACGTCGCTCGCGAAGCCCTCCGTCGTGCTATCGACAAGCTCCCGATGAAGTGCCGCATTATCGCACGTGAAGGTGGTGATATCTGATGGCAGTCGGTACCGCTGATTACTCCATCAAGAATCTCAACGAGAAGACCAACGCGGAAATCGAAGGCTTCCTCAAGAAGTCCAAGGAAGAGCTGTTCAACCTGCGCTTCCAGCACGCCACTGGTCAGCTCGAGAACACCGCCCGTCTCAAGGCTGTCAAGAGCGACATCGCCCGCATGTATACTGTGCTGCGTGAGCGTGAGCTTGGCATCAGCCAGGAGCCGGCCGCTACCGAATCCAAGGAGAAGTGATTATGGCTGAAGAGCGTAACTTCCGTAAGGTTCGCCGCGGCTACGTCGTGTCCGACAAGATGGACAAGACGATTACCGTCGAGCTCGAGCAGCGTTCGACCCACCCGCTGTATGGCAAGGTCGTTCGTTCCACCAGCAAGGTCAAGGCCCATGATGAACACAACGACGCCCACATTGGCGACCTCGTGAGTATTATGGAAACTCGGCCTCTGAGCAAGACCAAGCGCTGGCGTCTCGAATCCATTATCGAGCGCGCCAAGTAAGTAAAGTTCGGCAAGGCTCGCCATTTACCGGGGCACCTCGGAAGACCAAGGTGCCCCGGTAAATGGGGAGAACCAGCTCGGCTAAGGAGAATCAATGATTCAGCAGGAAACGCGGCTTCATGTCGCCGACAACACGGGTGCGAAGGAACTCCTCGCCATCCGCGTGCTCGGCGGATCGAAGCGACGCTATGCCGGCATCGGCGACGTGATCGTCGCCTCCGTCAAGGACGCCATTCCTGGCGGGTCGGTCAAGAAGGGCGACGTGGTGAAGGCCGTTGTCGTCCGTACCGTCAAGGAATCCCGCCGTGCGGATGGTTCCTACATCAAGTTCGACGAGAACGCCGCCGTTATTCTCGGCTCCGGCCGTGAACCGAAGGGCACTCGTATCTTCGGACCGGTTGGTCGTGAACTGCGTGAGCACAAGTTCATGAAGATCGTGTCCCTCGCCCCGGAGGTGATCTGACATGGCAGCCAAGATTAAGAGCGGCGACCTGGTCAAGGTCATTCGCGGCAAGGATCGCGGTAAGGAAGGCACTGTCAAGCAGGTGCTGGACAACGACCGACTGATCGTCGAAGGCGTGCAGATCGTCAAGAAGCACGTGCGCGCCACGCAGCAGGGCCAGCAGGCTGGCATCGTCTCCACTGAGGCTCCGATCCATCGCTCCAACGTGATGGTCATCGACCCGGAGACCAAGCAGCCGACCCGCGTGGGCATCACTGTTAAGGAAGAGGCGCGTGACGGCAAGGTCAAGGCCGTGCGTGTACGCGTCGCCAAGAAGTCCGGAAAGGAGCTGGCATGACCGATACCACTGTCGAAGCGCCGGCCACCCCGCGCTTGAAGGTCAAGTACAACGAGCAGATCATCCCTGAGCTCGAGAAGGAGTTCAAGTACTCCAACCCGATGCAGGTTGCTCGTGTGCAGAAGGTCGTCGTCTCCATGGGCGTCGGTGCCGCAGCTCGCGACTCCAAGCTCATCGAAGGCGCCGTCAAGGATCTCACCCTGATCACCGGCCAGAAGCCGAAGATCACCAAGGCCAAGAAGTCCGTTGCGCAGTTCCACCTGCGTGAAGGCCAGGCCATCGGTGCATACGTCACCCTGCGCGGCGACCGTATGTGGGAGTTCCTGGATCGTCTGCTGACCCTTGCGCTGCCCCGTATCCGCGACTTCCGCGGTATCAACGGTCACCAGTTCGATGGCCAGGGCAACTACAACTTTGGTCTCACCGAGCAGTCCATGTTCCATGAGATCGATCCTGATTCGATCGATCACGTGCGCGGTATGGACATCACTGTGGTGACCTCCACCAAGGACGACACGGAAGCTTACGCGCTCTTGAAGCACCTCGGCTTCCCCTTCAAGGAGAACTGATATGGCAAAAACCGCTCTTAAGAACAAGGCGGCCGGCAAGCCGAAGTTCAAGGTGCGCGCTTACACGCGCTGCCAGGTCTGCGGTCGTCCCCACTCCGTCTACCGCAAGTTCGGCCTGTGCCGCATCTGCCTTCGCGAGAAGGCTCACCGCGGTGAACTGCCCGGCGTTACGAAGTCCAGTTGGTAAACATCGACGCTGAAGGTCCGCGGCCCAATCGCTTCTAGAAGAAGCGTGAGGGCGGCGGAAACCATAGCGAGAAAGGGCAACAAGCCCAAATGACAATGACAGATCCGATCGCAGACATGCTTACGCGTCTGCGTAATGCGAGCGCGGCAAAGCACGAGACCGTGGATATGCCGTACTCCAAGTTCAAGGCGAACATCGCCGAGATCCTGAAGCGCGAAGGCTACATCAAGGACTTCACCGCTAAGGAAGCCAAGGTCGGCCAGACTCTTGAGGTCACCCTCAAGTACGGTCCGAACGGTGAGCGTTCCATTCAGGGCATCAAGCGCATCTCCAAGCCGGGCCTTCGTCGTTATGCGAAGTCCGACTCCCTGCCGATGCCGCTCGGTGGCCTGGGTATCGCCATCATCTCGACTTCCTCGGGGCTGCTGACTCAGAAGGAATGCCTCGACCGGGGCATTGGCGGCGAAATTGTCGCCTTCGTGTGGTGAGAAAGGAGAGCTGAAACATGGCATCGCATATTGGTAAGCTCCCCATCGCCATCCCCGCTGGCGTTGAAGTCAAGATTGAAGGTCAGAACTTCTCGGCCAAGGGCGCCAAGGGTTCTGATTCCTACGTGATTCCGGAAGGCATCACCGCTGCCGTTGAGGGCAACGAGATCATCGTTACCCCGGCTGATGACCTGCGTCCGACCCGTGCCAAGCACGGTCTGGCTCGTTCCATCATGGCCGGCATGGTCAAGGGTGTGCACGATGGCTACTCCAAGACTCTTGAGATCGTCGGCACCGGTTACCGCGCCGTCGCCAAGGGTCAGGGCATCGAGTTCTTCCTCGGCTACTCCCACACCATCACCGTCAACCCGCCCGAAGGTATCACCCTCAAGGTGACCGACGCCAACCACGTGGTTGTCGAGGGCATTGACAAGCAGGCTGTGGGCCAGGTCGCCGCCAACATCCGCAAGCTGCGCGCTCCGGAACCCTACAAGGGCAAGGGCGTCAAGTACGCCGATGAGCGCATCCTGCGCAAGGCTGGAAAGGCTGGTAAGTGATATGAGCGTAGCTATTCTCGGAAAAGGCAAGAAGGTTGCTCTCAAGCGCCGTCACGTGCGTATCCGCAAGCGCATCTCCGGTACCGCCGAGCGTCCGCGCCTGGTGGTCACCCGTTCCAACCGTCACATGGTTGCTCAGGTGGTCGACGACACCAAGGGCGTGACTCTCGTGTCCGCCTCCACCCTGCAGGCCGACTTTGCCGGTTTCAAGGGCACCAAGACCGAGGCCGCCAAGAAGGTCGGCGAGCTGATCGCCGATAAGGCCAAGGCTGCCGGCATCACCGAGGTCGTTTTCGACCGCGGTGGCAACAAGTACACCGGTCGCGTCGCAGCCGTTGCTGATGGCGCCCGCGAGGGAGGTCTTGCACTGTGAGCGACAACGAAACTAAGGAAACCCAAGTGGCTGAAGAAACTCAGAACACTGTGGCGACCGAATCCAACAACGAGGACCGCAAGGGTCGTCGTGGCCAGCGCGGTGAAGGCCGTCGTGGCGAGCGTCGTAACCGTCGTGAGGAAAACCGCGGCGACGAACTGCTCGATCGCGTGGTGACCATCAACCGTGTGTCCAAGACCCACAAGGGTGGTCGTACCTTCAGCTTCGCTGCTCTCGTGGTAGTGGGCGACGGTAACGGCACCGTGGGTGTCGGCTACGGCAAGTCCCGTGAAGTCCCGGCCGCCATCGCCAAGGGCCAGCTGGACGCCAAGAAGCACATGTTCTCTGTGCCTCGCGTCCGTGGCACCATCACCCACCCGGTTCAGGGTCACGACGCCGCCGGCACTGTTCTGCTGCGTCCTGCTGCCCCGGGTACCGGTGTAATCGCCGGTGGCTCCGTGCGCGCCGTCATGGAATGCGCAGGCATCACCGACGTCCTGACCAAGTCGATGGGCTCCGCCACCGCCGTTAACGTGGTGCGCGCTACCGTCGATGCTCTCAAGCAGCTCGAAGAGCCCGAGGAGATCGCCGCCCGTCGTGGTCTGGCCCTCAACGAGGTCGCTCCCGATGCCCTGCTGCGCGCTCGTGCCGCTGGTATCGATGAGGCTCGCAAGGCTCGTGAAGAGGCTGCCAAGAAGGCCGCTGAAGAGAAGGATGGTGAGTGATACTCATGGCTAAGAACCTGAAGATTACCCTGCACCACGGCATCGTGAACCGTACTCCGGCTCAGCGCGCCACCATCAAGACCCTCGGCCTGAACAAGATCGGCAAGACCGTGATCCGCGAGGATACCCCGGCCAACCGTGGTCTGGTGAACGCCGTGCGTCACCTGGTCACCGTCGAGGAGGTTGACTGATTATGGCAGATAACGAAATCCTGCAGATGCACGATTTGAAGCCCGCCCCGGGCGCCAAGAAGGACCGCACCCGCGTGGGTCGCGGTGAAGGCTCCAAGGGCAAGACTTCCGGTCGTGGCGCCAAGGGCCAGACCAAGCGCACTCACGTGCGTCCTGGCTTCGAAGGTGGCCAGCTGCCGCTGTACATGCGCCTGCCGAAGCTCCGTGGCTTCAAGAACCCGTTCCGTGTGGAGTTCCAGGTGGTCAACATTGCTCGTCTCGTTGAGGTCTTCCCTCAGGGCGGCGAAGTGACTGCCGAGGATCTGGTTGCCAAGGGCGTCGTCCGTGGCAACGCTCCGGTCAAGGTTCTGGGCGAAGGCGAAACCACCGTGGCATTCACCCTCAAGGGTGTCAAGGCCTCGGCTTCCGCCAAGTCCAAGATCGAAGCTGCCGGCGGCTCCGTCGTTGAGGACTGATTAGTCCGCGCGAAACGCTGAATATAGCTCTGTGCCCCCGTCCGCCTATCTGGTGGTCGGGGGCACTGCTATCACTATGACCTATCGAGATCATTGATGGCGTTCCGCGTGCAGTGATGCGGTCTCAACATTAAGTCCTACATTCGCTGGCGCCGATACAATACCTCGATTTTCGGGGAGATGCGTTGTCCATAAAGTCATATTCAGCAAGCATTGACGAGACGCACAGTTGTCTGAAGTAGGCACGTTAGACTATGCTCGTTCGATAGTTTGTGTATTTCGCGCGTCGAGTACGCGCTAGTGGGAGGAAACCCAGGTGAGGACACTAATCCAGGCCCTGAAGACCAAAGAGCTGAGGAAGAAGATTCTCTTCGTCCTGTTCATCATCATCGTCTACCGCATCGGTTCGTTCATTCCGACGCCGGGCGTGGACTACAACGTGGTGAACAAGTGCATGGCCACCATTGGTAGCGCCTCACAGGAGAACTTCATCGGATTGGTGAACCTCTTCTCTGGTGGCGCTATGCTTCAGCTGTCCATCTTCGCGCTGGGCGTCATGCCGTACATCACCGCATCCATCGTTGTGCAGCTGCTGCGTGTGGTTATTCCGCGCTTCGAGGCCCTGCACAAGGAGGGTCAGTCCGGTGAGGCCAAGCTCACCCAGTACACCCGTTACCTGACCATTGGTTTGGCTGTACTCCAGTCCACCACCATTTTGGTCACCGCTCGCTCCGGCGCTCTGTTCAACTACAAGTGTGACCAGGTCATTCCGGACGGCTCCGTGTGGAACCTCGTGGTCATGGTGCTGATCATGACCGGCGGCACCGGCCTGATCATGTGGATGGCCGAGCTTGTGACCGACAAGGGCATCGGCCAGGGCATGTCCATCTTGATCTTCATGTCCATATGCTCCGGCTTCCTGCCGCAGCTGTGGGAGATTGGCTACGGCACCAACGGCACTGATGGCGATTGGCTGAAGTTCGGCATCGTTGTGGGCGTGCTCGTGGTCATCCTCATCTTCGTTGACTTCGTGGAACTGTGCCAGCGCCGCGTGCCGGTGCAGTACACCCGACGCATGATTGGCCGCAAGATGTACGGTGGCTCCTCCACCTACCTGCCGCTTAAGATCAATATGTCCGGCGTTATTCCGCCCATCTTCGCCTCTTCGATTCTGGCCATCCCGACCCTGATCGCCCAGTTCGGCAAGTCCGACCAGTCTTGGGTCAAGTGGATCAACAGCAATCTCGCGAACACCACTTCGGTGTGGTACATCGCGCTGTATGCCCTGATGATTGTGTTCTTCTGCTTCTTCTACACCTCGATCACGTTCAACCCGGACGAGACCGCAGACAACATGAAGCAGTACGGCGGCTTCATCCCCGGCATCCGCGCCGGCAACGCCACCAGCCGCTACCTGACCTACGTGATGAACCGACTCAACACCGTCGGTGCCGTCTACCTGCTGTTCGTGGCCCTGATTCCGACCGTGCTCATCATGGCCCTCGGACTCAATGCCAAGCTGCCGTTCGGTGGTACCACCATCCTGATTATCGCCGGCGTCGGCCTTGACACCCTGCGTCAGGCCAAGGCCCAGACCGAGCAGTTCCAGTACACCGGCTTCCTGCTCGAGAACGTGGATCATAAGGAAGGCTGACGCCCGCTCAGCAGGCGTCAGCGCGAGGAAGGAGACAGCCCTGTGGGCTGTCGGCTGACGGAGCAATCCGTTTCCTCCCACATATAACTCAATGGTTCCCTTAACAAGGGAGCCAAAGCCGTATTAATTTCCAACATAAAAGGAGACCACCATGCGTCTGCTCATCATGGGACCTCAAGGCGTGGGCAAAGGCACCCAGGCTGCGCTGCTCGCTGAGCACTTCAACATCCCCACCATCTCCACCGGCGATATCTTCCGCTACAACATCAAGAACAAGACCGAACTCGGTCTTGAAGCGATGAGCTACACCGATAAGGGCGAGCTGGTTCCGGATTCCCTGACCAACAAGATCGTCAAGGATCGTCTGGCCAAGGAAGACTGTGCCAACGGCTGGATTCTTGATGGCTACCCGCGCAACGCCGCCCAGGTCACCGCACTTGACGAAATGCTGGCCGACCTCGGCACTCCGCTCGACCACGTGGTGGCTCTCGAAGCCGCCCGTGACGTGCTGCTGGAGCGCATGAAGAAGCGTGCCGCCGAGCAGGGTCGTGCTGATGACACCCCGGAGGCCATCGCCAAGCGTTTGGAAACCTACGAGAAGGAAACCGCCCCGCTGCTCGACATCTACGAGTCCCGCGGTCTGCTGGTCGTGGTCAACGGTGTTGGCGACATCGACGAGATCAGCCGCCGCATCATTAGCCACCTGCAGTAGAGGCGGCAAGCCTAGCGGCTACCACAACATTTCGCACATACCCCTATGCGACACGCCGAGTGTCGCATAGGGGTATGTGCGTATATAGTTGACAGTTGGTGTGTCTTCGGATATGCCACAGTAATCATCCAACGGAATAGGACTAGAGGCGCATGGCAAAAGACGGTGTGATTGAGGTCGAAGGACAGGTAGTGGAAGCACTGCCCAACGCAATGTTCCGCGTCGAACTCGAGAACAAGCACATCGTGCTCGCCACGATTTCCGGCAAGATGCGTAAGAATTACATTCGCATTCTGCCGCAGGACCGTGTCGTGCTGGAAATGAGCCCCTACGACCTGAACCGCGGACGCATTACGTACCGCTACAAGTAAAGGTACACAAGAAAAGGATAACCATGAAGGTCAGCCCTAGCGTGAAGAGGATCTGCGAAAACTGCCGCGTGATCCGCCGTCACGGCCGCGTCATGGTGATCTGCGTCAACCCCCGCCACAAGCAGCGTCAGGGCTGAGAGCAGATTCTCCAGCGGCACTAAGTAAATAAGGCACTCTCTCACAGTGCTTCCCGCAAGGGAACGACACTGAACCACGGGTACGTAGGCCCGTGCCGGGAAACCGGACGAGTGGGTGCAAGACCTACGGCAACAAGAAGGAATCGCAATGGCACGTCTTGCCGGAGTCGACATCCCCAATGAGAAGCGCATCGAGATCGCCCTCACCTACATTTTCGGTGTTGGTCGTACTCGTGCCAAGGAAACGCTTGCCGCGACCGGTATTAACCCGGACATCCGCGTCAAGGATCTTACCGACGAGCAGCTGATTACGCTGCGTGACTACCTCGAAGCTAACTACAAGATCGAGGGTGACCTGCGTCGTGAGGTCGATGCAGATATTCGTCGCAAGATTCAGATCAACTGCTACCAAGGCCAGCGTCACCGTAAGGGACTTCCTGTGCGCGGTCAGCGCACCAAGACCAACGCCCGTACCCGCAAGGGCCCGAAGCGTACGGTCGCCGGAAAGAAGAAGGCCACCAAGTAATAGGTGGCATGCTCCGAGCCACGGGATGAGTTCCATCCCATCGTTCGGACGTCAACAAATAAGTTCGTTACTAGGAAACGAGGGTCAATGGCAGCGCCTAAGCAAGCCGCTCGTAAGCCCCGTCGTCGTGACCGCAAGTCGGTCCCGGTCGGCCAGGCTCACATCAAGTCCACTTTCAACAACACGATCATCTCGATCACCGATCCGTCTGGCGCCGTGGTGTCCTGGGCATCCGGTGGCGACGTCGGTTTCAAGGGCTCCCGTAAGTCCACTCCGTACGCCGCTGGTATGGCTGCCGAGTCCGCCGCCCGCAAGGCGATGGAGCACGGTGTCAAGAAGGTCGACGTGTTCGTCAAGGGCCCGGGTTCCGGTCGTGAAACCGCTATCCGCTCCCTGCAGTCCGCGGGCCTCGAGGTCGGTTCCATCACCGACGTCACCCCGCAAGCCCACAACGGCGTTCGTCCTCCGAAGCGTCGTCGCGTCTGAGCACTCAGCAATACCAATCCATCCAAAACCGCTTAGCCGGTGAGTGCACCACCGAGTTCAAGCTGAAAGGATAACCACAGTGCTTATTGCACAGCGTCCGACTCTGACCGAGGAATCTCTGAATCCGCAGCGCTCTCGCTTCACCATCGAGCCTCTCGAGCCTGGCTTCGGCTACACGCTCGGTAACTCGTTGCGTCGCACGCTGCTGAGTTCGATCCCGGGTGCTGCCGTGACCTCCGTGCGTATCTCCGGAGCCCTGCATGAGTTCACCACTCTGCCGGGTGTTCAGGAAGACGTCACCGAGATCCTGCTCAACATCAAGGGCATCGTGCTCACCAGCGAGTATGACGAGCCTGTGGTCATGTACCTGCGCAAGAGCGGCAAGGGCGAGGCTACTGCCGGGGACATCACCCCGCCGTCTGGCGTCACCATTGCCAACCCGGAGCAGCACATCGCTACCCTCGCCGAGGACGGCGAACTCGAGATCGAGTTCACCGTTGAGCGTGGCCGTGGCTACGTGCCTGCCCAGATGAACAAGCAGGACACCGATGAGATTGGCCGTATTCCGGTCGATTCCATCTACTCCCCGGTGCTCAAGGTGAGCTACAAGGTCGAGGCCACCCGTGTGGAACAGCGCACGGACTTCGACAAGCTCATTCTGGACGTGGAGACCAAGCCCGCCATCTCCCCGCGTGATGCGGTGGCTTCCGCCGGTTCGACCCTGGTAGAGCTCTTCGGCCTGTGCCGCGAGCTCAATGCCCAGGCTGAAGGCGTCGAGGTCGGTCCGGCCCCGGTGGCCGAGGAGACCAACCCCGAGATGGCCGTCCCGATTGAGGATCTCAACCTGACGCAGCGTTCTTACAACTGCCTCAAGCGTGAGGGTGTCCACACCATCGGTGAGCTCGTCTCCCACACCGAGCAGGATCTGCTCGACATCCGCAATTTCGGTATGAAGTCGATTGACGAAGTCAAGGAGAAGCTGCAGACTCTGGGTCTGAGCCTCAAGTCTTCGCCGATGGCCTTCGACACCAATAACCTCGAAGGCGGCACCTTCTTCTCGCCGGAAGACGAGTGATTCGTCGCTTTTGATTAACCGTCTGTTCGCACGGCAAGCGGATGCTCGGGCACATGCCCACCTGCTTGCCTGCTTCGGACAATAAGGAGTAAACCCATGCCTACACCTAAGAAGGGCCCGCGTCTGGCTTCCAGCCCTGCGCACGAGCGCCTCATGCTGGCAAACATGGCGACCAGCCTGTTCCAGAATGGCCAAATCACCACCACGCTGCCGAAGGCCAAGCGTCTTCGTCCGCTGGCTGAGCGCCTGATCACCTTCGCCAAGCGCGGTGATCTGCACTCTCGCCGTCGCGTGATGCGCGTCATCCGCAACAAGTCTGTGGTGCACATTCTGTTCACCCAGATCGCTGAGCAGATGGAGCAGCGTGAAGGTGGCTACACTCGTATCGTCAAGATCGCTCCGCGCGTTGGCGATAACGCTCCGGCCGCCATCATCGAGCTCGTCACCGAGCCGGTTGCCAAGAAGGCTGTCGTGAAGGAAGCCGAGGCTGCCACTAAGGTTGCCGAGGAAGAGGCTCCGGCCGTCGAGACCGAGGCTGCTGAAGCTGCTGAGGCTCCGGTCGAGGAGACCGCTGCCGCTGAGGCTCCTGCTGAGGAAGCCGCTGAAGCCGAGAAGGCCGAGTGAGCTGACCGCTAGGTCGCATAGCTAGCTTAAAGGGCTGGAATCCATTTGGGTTCCAGCCCTTTGCGTTATTCGACCATAGCCGGTTCGTCTCTGTATGCTGGTTCGTCTCTGTATGCCGGCATCGCATCAAAAGTCGAATTATCATCGTGATCATTAAGATGATGGACTATGACACGACTACGCATCGACCTTGCCTATGACGGCGGCGGATTCTACGGCTGGGCCAAGCAGCCTGAGCTGCGCACGGTGCAGGGAACTATCGAGGATGCGTTGCACAAGGTGCTGCGTGTGCCGGTCGGTGACGAGAGAGAGCCGCTGCGACTGACTGTGGCCGGTCGTACGGATACCGGTGTGCACGCTTCGCATCAGGTGGCGCATCTGGATGTGTCTGATGAAACACTTGCTCGTTGCCAGGGGCATATGGATGTGCCGCTGACCGAAGCATTGGCTCGCAGGCTTAAGGCCGTGTTGCCTGCTGACATTGTGATTCACGGCATCGCCATTGCGCCGCAGGGATTCGATGCGCGGTTCTCCGCGTTGGAGCGCACGTATGTGTACCGTGTTGCCGACCGTTCATCCGAAGTGGACCCCCGGCTGCGCGGCTGTGTACTGCGCGTGGATGAGTCGCTGGATTTGGATGCGATGAATGCCGCTGCCGCCATGACCATTGGCCTGCATGATTTTGGTTCGTTTGCCACGCCGAATCCGGGTGGTACCACGATTCGTGAAGTCAAGACGGCCTACTGGCGCCGAGTGCCGGTTGCCTCGTTGGTGCCAGATGTATTGGCTGAGAACGAGGCATACCGGACGCCGTCGCTGGAATCCGGCTTGGTTGTATTCACGATTGTGGCCGATGCTTTTGCTCGCAATATGGTTCGTTCGCTGGTCGGTTCCTCGATCAAGGTTGGTTCGGGGCGCAAAACGCTGGAATGGTTTGCGGACAAGATGGCCAATCCGGTGCGAGAGGGGTCAAGCGGGCCAATCGCACCGCAAGGGCTGACTCTGGAACATATCGAATATCCGGCGGATGACCAGTTGGCTGCTCGTGCCGAAGCCATTCGTGCCGTACGTACTTTGTAGATTTCATGGACCTGCAAGTGACCTGCCCGTAACAAACCCGCACATTTGCTGAAACGGGTGCCGCCTAGGTTGAAACCATCAAACCCGGTTGCGGCTTGCGGCGTCAGCGTGCGCCTCAAGCATGGCAAGCCTGCAGCCGTCAGAGCAAGGAGCAGGTACGATGATTGAATCCGCGGCACGCCGACTGGCCCACGAACTGGTGAATCGCCGTGAGGCAATCAACCGTGAGCTGTCCCGCAACGGCGTGCGCTTCGGCATCTACAAGAACGGCGAATACCACGACCGTTTGTTTCCATACGATCCTGTACCACGCATTATCGAATCCGACGAGTTTGATGAGCTTGAGAAAGGCCTGAAGCAGCGTGTCAACGCACTCAACGCCTACCTGAAAGACATTTATTCGGACAAGGCCATCATTCATGACGGTGTGGTGCCGGAGGAATACGTCTACACGTCTGTCGGATACTTCCCGCAGGTCAACGGTGTGACCCCTCCCGGTGGCATTTTCGCGCATATCGCCGGTGAGGATTTGGTCCAGGGTGAGGACGGTCGCTGGTGGGTGCTGGAAGACAACCTGCGTATTCCGTCCGGTGCCAGCTACCCGCTGTTCGTACGCGATATCGAACGCCGTATCTCTCCACGACTGTTCCGTGACGTGCGTATCCGAGACAACCGTGAATATCCGCGTCTACTGCGCAAAGCCATGGATTTCGTCTCTACTGAAGGTATCGTCGTGGTCCTCACGCCAGGCCGATACAATTCCGCGTTCTTCGAACATGCCTACTTGGCTGAGAAAACCGGTGCCGCACTTGCCTTCCCTGAAGACCTTGAAGTGGTGGACAACAAGGTCTATTTCTTGGATTACGCCGGCAAGCGTCACCGTGTGGGCGTGGTCTACCGCCGTCTCTCCGACGAGTTCCTCGATCCGTTCTCCTTCAACCCCGACTCCGTGATTGGTGTGCCCGGGCTCCTGTCCGCCTACCGTGCCGGCAATGTGGCCATCGTCAATGCTCCCGGTAACGGCGCGGCCGACGACAAGGCCATCTACTACTTCGTGCCGCAGATGATTAAGTACTATCTCGGCGAAGAGCCCATCCTCCACAACGCTCCCACCTACATGCCTATGTTTGAGGCCGACCGTAAGGAAGTCCTGAATCGTATGGGCGAGCTGGTGATTAAGGATGTGGCCGAGGCCGGCGGCTATGGTGTGGTGTTCGGCTCGTCGCTGGATGCCGCCGCACGTGAGGAACTGGCCGACCGCATTAAGGAGGAGCCACGTCGATTCATTGCACAGGAGGTCATTCAGTTCCGCGATATCGACGTGGTCGATCCGAAGACCGGCGAAATGTCGCCGCGCAAATGCGATCTGCGCGCCTTCGTGGTGACCGGCAAGAACACGCATGTGTGGTATTCGGGCCTGACCCGTTATTCGTCCGTGCCTGGCCAGATGATCGTCAACTCGTCGCAGGGCGGTGGATTCAAGGATACGTGGGTGTTGGCGCCGGAGACCGGAGTGGAACACGAATACGGTACAGAGGTGCAGATGGCGAACCTGCTGAGTCAGTCGCGTCACCATTCGCTGGCCTTGGTCACCGCTTCTAAAGCGGACAATCTGTATTGGTTGGGCCGATACACCGAACGTGCCTTCACCACCCTGAACCAGTTCTTCCCGTTCTATGACCGTGTGATGGACACTGATGTAGACGCCTTCCGGCCCTTCGCTCATGCCCTCGATCTGCCCGAGGACTTCGAGGACTTTGATGGGTTCGTGGAAAGCTTCCTGTACGACGGCTCGAACCCGGACTCCGTGCGTTCCGCAGTTACTTCCGCGTTCAACAATGCCGTGATTCTGCGCCCGGAACTGAGCTCCCGACTGCTGCAATACGTCGAACTGGCGATGACCAACATTACAGATGCCGCCAAGCATGCAGCCGATGCCGAGGACATCTACAACCAGCGAGACATCACCGATGACATGCTCGCCTTCTGGGGCGGCATCGAGAATTCGCCAGTCGATCCCACGCTAAAGGCCTTTATCTTCATCGGCAAGTATCTGGAACGCATCGATTTGTACACCCGTTTTGGGCTCACGATGGAAGAAATGGAAGCCCCGCTGAAGAAGCTGGCCTCCTATTCGATGATTCTCGACGGTATGCCGTTGCCGAGCTGTTTCGCCGACGGACTGAGTTGGCTTGTCGGCCAGCTGCCGTCTCGCGGATATCAGGAGGTGGCCGATTCTCTGAAGAAGTACCTTGACGATTATTCCGGCAGAGTCAGCGCTTTGGCCATCAAGGACATGGGCTCGCTCAGCTCCATGAACATGGATGCCAAGCGCCCCTGACAGGTTGCAATGGTATGGTGGTATGGCTTCAAGCCGTATGCGCCCGCTACATTTTTGCGAGCGGGTGCGGCGGCCACTGTATCTGTAGTGCTGCTATCCCGAAATGTGCCGGCCGCTGGTGCGTGAGTATTGTGCAGGAGACGTCGTGAAAAAACTCGTGTTCGACTATGAGATGAAGCTGTCCTTCAGCTCGCCGGTCACCGACCACAGGTTCCAGTTGCGCTGCATACCGGCCACCGGTCCGCGCCAGCAAGTGATTGACGTCGAAGTGAAGATTCAGCCAGAGACTGAACTCGAAACCACCATCGATTCCTTTGATTCCGTGGTGATGACCGGCTTTGCGCCCGAGCCGCACGACATGTTCAGCTATTCGGTGACCGGCATCGCCTTTGTGGACAACGAACACATCAAGAAGGAAATCTACAAGCCGCTCTACCGGTTCAATTCTGCGCTGACCATTCCTGGCCCATACGTAGAGGCGATGATTGCTGTATGCCGTGATCGTCTTGCCGCGCTGCCTGCTGATGCTACGCCGGTGCAGCAGGCTGCCGAAGTGATGGACGAGGTGTACAAAGCTTTTGTATATACTCCCGGATCCACCACGATTCGTACCACCGCCGAACAGGCCTTGGCGCAGTGCAAAGGCGTATGCCAGGACTATGCGCATGTGATGCTGTCCGTGTGCCGGCATGTCGGCCTGACTGCCCGGTACATTGCAGGACTGCTCGGGGGAGAAGGCGCCACTCACGCTTGGGTTGAGGTCTATCAGGATGGCCGATGGGTCGGCTTGGATCCCACGCATAATCGTTTGGTGGACGACAACTACATCACCATCGCCCACGGCCGCGACTACCGCGACTGCATGCTCGACATCGGCATATTCTCCGGTTACAACGTCCAGCAGACCCAGTGGGTCAATGCTTCCGTGCATGAACAGGTGGCGTAGACTCACAAAACCCCGACTTGCCGCGTCGTCGGGATGTGGCATAATAAACAAGTTGCCTTTTGGGCAGCATGGATGAATGTCCGAGCGGTCTAAGGAGCACGCCTCGAAAGCGTGTGAGGTGAAAGCCTCCGCGAGTTCGAATCTCGCTTCATCCGCAACCAAGCCCCCGAAGTCTTGCACTTCGGGGGCTTTGCGTTGGTGCGGTAGCCGCATTGCCTGTTATCGAGTTCGCCAAGCAACGCGAGTATGGCGTCATCATCAATACCTATGGCTCGGGTGGCATGGGTCTGGCCGACAATATCGAGGAAACATACCGGCTGGGTGCGGATGGGTGGATTTTCTTTACCGAACGCGCGCTGGAGAACAAAGGTGAGGTACTTCAGCAGCCGTGTCCGGTGGTGTTGGGCGGCGACTACCTGTCGTATGGGAAATGCGATCAGGTGACCATGCCGAACACCGAGGCGGTGCGGTTCGCGGTCGGGCGTTTGCTGGACACAGGTGTGAGAACCATCGCCGTTATCGGCGCCTCACCCGGCATGCATGGTTGGGAGGACGTTCACGATCAGCGCGACGGCACGCAGTCGCTGCGTATCCAGGGGTATGTGCAGGCTCATGAAGAGCGCGGTTTGACCGTGGATTGGCGGTATGTCATTCCTCTGCTCGGCTGGAATCAGCATGGCGGTGTGCAGGCCGCGGCATCCATGCTGGATTCGTTGCCGTGCCCTCAGGCGGTGCTGTGTCTTAACGATGCCATCGCGCTCGGTGCTATTCACGAATTGCAGCGGCGTGGGCTGCGAGTACCGGCCGATGTACAACTCATCGGCTTCGACAATGTGCCGGAATCCGAGTACTCGGTGCCGGCGCTGACCACCATCGATCCGCATGTGGATGATTACGCCAAACATGCCGTGGATATGCTTATCGAACGCATTGAAGGATATTCCGGGCCGGCGCGCACCTACACCACCGATTTCACCGTGGTGGAGCGCGCCTCGACCAAGCTCGCTCGGTAACGTGCAGTTCCTGTTTTTTTGCGCGTAATCGGGCGATCTGCCTGTGCCGTCTATATCCCTACGCAAACAAAGCGGAGTCTCCGGAGGGATAACCAAGCTGGAATGCGGTGTATGCATGCTTGGCGGCCAGGGCGGCAAGCACTAGCAAGGTATCGCTGTCGGATTGGGAGGTGGAATCGGCCACGGCCTTGATTTCGGCACGGGCGCAATCCATTTCGATGGCGGAAGCCGTAGGCACGGTTTGTTCGCTGGCCTTGTCTTCGATGGTAGCCGGATTGGCCAGCAACTGGTCGATGGCATAGACCTTTTGCCGTGGGTCTTGGCTGTCGCCGGCGTCGGCAGTTGAACCAGAATCGCTGAAGCGCTTATTCGCCAGCGACACCAACTGCTGTCCGGCGGTCTTATGCATGTCGCTCAATGTGAGTGTTGCACCGGCTGTCACCCCGCGGGCGGCCAACACTTCGAGGGCAAATCCGGCGCGGTCCTCGGCAATAGCCATTGCATCCAATGCCGATCGGTCGATGGTTGCGGAAGTGATGCCATCAAGACGGGCCGGCGTGACTTCTGGCGCGCTTTGTCCGAATTTGCCGGCCAGCACGGTCAATCGTTGCTTGGTCTGGGCGTTGCGCAACGTTCCTTCGGCAAAGCGCCCGGAACAGTGTCCGGCAACATCGATCCATGCCAGGGGAGCGGCCAATCCGTTACCGTACTGCACCATGAGCGGAGTGCCCTTGGCCGGAGTCGTGGCAAAGTTCGCCAACGTCAGCGCGCTCTCGCAGGGACTCATCGTTCGTTCCGCTTCGGCTCGGTCCGCCAATCGAGGCATCGAGCATGCAGAAAGCGAACATATGAACGCACCCGCGCATACGCCGGCCATGAGTCGGCGGAAACCAGTCAAGGGGGAGCGTGTCTGCATGGAAATCTACACTAATAGCTAACTGTGACCACTCAAGGCCATTCGCCACATAACTTCATAGGAGGTACGGATCGATGGAACTGGACCTGACAGGAATGCATAAGCTTGCCGCCGAGCAAGGAATCGACCCCGAAACCTTGGACGATGCGCTGGCAGAGGCTCTTCGTCTTGCTTACCTCAAGACCCCGCATGCGGCCAAGCACGCCCGTGTGGAACTCGATGAGCGCGCCGGCAGTTTTACTGTGTGGGCGGCCGACGATATTCCGGTCGAACCCACTGAAGACGATCCGCACCCCGCGCCGGAACTGGGTGAGGAATACGACGACACCCCGCACGACTTTGGCCGACTCGCCGCCGCAACCGCGCGTCAGGTCATCACCCAACTGTTCCGCAAAGTCGAGGATGAGAAGGTGTTCGGCGCCTTCTCCGGACAAAAGGGCAAGCTGGTTACCGGCATCATCCAGCAGGATGCTTCCGATCCCACCAACGTACATGTTGCCATGGGTGAGGTCGAAGCCATTTTGCCTCGCCGCGAGCAGGTGCCGGGTGAGCGCTACCGTCACGGCGAACGCATCCGCGTATACGTAGTGAATGTGGCCCGCGGCATCAAGGGCCCGGAAATCGTGGTCTCCCGCTCCCACCCGGAACTGGTGCGCAAGCTGTTCGAACGCGAGGTGCCGGAACTGGTTTCCGGTGCCGTGTCCATCATGGCGATTGCCCGCGAGGCCGGTGCCCGCACCAAGCTTGCGGTCAAGGCCAACACCGATGGCGTCAACCCGAAGGGTGCTCTGATCGGCCCCAGCGGCGCTCGCGTGCGTGCCGTCATGGAGAACCTCGGACCGGAGAAGATCGACATCGTCGACTACTCCGATGATCCGGCCAAGTTCGTGGCTGCCGCGCTGTCTCCGGCCGTGGCCACCGGCGTACAGGTGATCAGCGAGAAGAACAAGACCGCAATCGCTTTCATCCACGATGATCAGCTGTCTCTTGCCATCGGCAAGGAAGGTCAGAACGCCCGTCTGGCCGCCAAGCTCACCGGCTGGAAGATCGGCATCGAATCCGCCGAGGCGCATGCCAAGAAGGTCGCTGAAGAACAGGCTGCCGAGCAGGCTGCAGCACAGGCCGAATAGCTTGGGAGAGCCCGGCTTCCGGATCGAATGATTCCGAGTAGCCGGCGGATATACATTGCGAGCCGCGTCAACAATGACGCGGCTCGCGCTATTCCGTGCTATCCAGCGCTATGAGTATGCTGGATTGGCGTATGTGGGTTGGCGCAGTGTGCGCAAAATCTCCCACACCAGAGACGAGGTAACACGATCATGGTCGCACGATGAGACAGGGTAGGCTTGCCGTCATCACCAACTGACCACGCCCATGTACGCGTGGTCACAGATAGGAGTAATTAGTGGCGAAACCACGCGTATACGAACTGGCTAAGGACTTGAACGTCGATAGCAAGACCGTTCTTGAGAAGCTCAAGGACATGGGTGAATTCGTTAAGTCCGCTTCCTCTACGATTGAACCGCCGGTGGCACGTCGTCTGAAGGCCGCGTTCGACAAGGACGATAAGGGCGATGCCAAGCCCGCGGCTTCTGCGCAGAAGCCTGCGGCCAAGCCGGCACAGCACAAGCCGGCTGCCGCTGCAACACATCAGGGTGCCGCACCGGCTGCAGCAACTCCGGGCCCGCGCCCGCAGGCGGAACGTCCTGCGGCTCCGGCTCCCGCACGTCATAATAATCAGCACGATAACGGCGGTCGTCCGAGCCGTCAGGGTCAAGGCCGTCCGAACGGTAATCGTCAGGGCCAGGGGCGTCCGAACGGTGGCCAGCCCGGTCAGCACCAGAACAACCGTGGTGGCCAGGGCGGTCCTCGTCCGACTGCTGGAGGCAACGCTTCCAACGCGATTCCGCGCCCGCATGCGCAGGGTCCGCGTCCGGGCAATAACCCGTTCTCCCGTAAGCAGGGCATGCACTCTCCGACTCCGGGCGATATTCCGCGCCCGCATCCGATGGCTCGTCCGACCACTGAAGGTGGTCGTGGCGGCCGTCCCGGTCGTCCAGGCCAGGGTCAGGGTCAAGGCCGTGGTGGATTCCGCGGTGGTCGTCCGGGCCAAGGCGGTCAGGGCGGTCCTCGTCCCGGCCAATGGGGTCATAACCGTCCGGGTCAGGGCGGTGCCGCACAAGGCGGCGGCGCTCGCGGTGGATTCCGTGGCGGCCAAGGCGGCGGCAACAACTTCCAGGGCGGCGGAGCCCCGAGCAATGGTCCCGCACGCGGCGGTGGCCGCGGTGGTCGCGGCGGCACTGCTGGTGCTTTCGGCCGTCAGGGCGGCAAGTCCTCTAAGGCCCGTAAGAACCGTCTGGCAAAGCGTCATGAGTATGAGGAGCTGAAAGCACCGACCATCGGCGGCGTTCGCATCCCCAACGGCAACGGCCAGACCATCCGCCTGCGTCAGGGTGCTTCCTTGGCTGATCTGGCGGAGAAGATTAACGTCAACCAGGCCGCACTGGTCACCGTGCTCTTCCACCTGGGCCAGATGGCTACCGCCACCCAGTCCCTGGACGAAGAGACCTTCCAGATCCTGGGTGAGGAAATCGGCTGGAACATCCAGCTCGTTTCCGCCGAGGAGGAAGACAAGGAGCTGCTGCAGCAGTTCGACATCAACCTTGACGAGGAAGAGCTGCAGGATGATGAGGATCTGAAACCTCGTCCGCCGGTCGTCACCGTCATGGGCCATGTCGATCATGGTAAGACCCGACTGTTGGATACCATCCGCAAGACCAACGTCATCGCACGTGAGGCCGGCGGCATCACCCAGCGTATCGGTGCATACCAGGTCACGGTGGATCTCGAGGGCGAACCTCGCAAAATCACCTTCCTTGATACCCCTGGCCATGAGGCGTTCACCGCTATGCGTGCCCGCGGTGCCGAGCTTACCGACGTCGCAATCCTTGTGGTCGCAGCTGACGATGGTGTGATGCCTCAGACCGTTGAGGCTATCAACCATGCTCAGGCCGCCAAGGTACCAATCGTCGTGGCCGTCAACAAGATCGATGTGCCCGGTGCCAACCCGGAGAAGGTCCGTGGCCAGCTCACCGAGTTCGGTCTTGTTCCTGAGGAGTACGGTGGCGACACCATGTTCGTCGATATCTCCGCCAAGCAGGGCACCAACGTCGATAAGCTGCTCGAAGCCGTGCTGCTCACGGCCGATGCCGAGCTTGATCTGCGCGCCAACCCCGACATGGACGCCCGTGGTGCCACCGTCGAAGCCCGACTCGACAAGGGCCGTGGTGCCGTGGCCACCGTGCTGGTGCAGTCCGGTACGCTCCACGTGGGTGATGCCATCGTGGCCGGCACCTCGTATGGTCGTGTGCGTGCCATGTTGGACGAAAACGGTCGTGCCATGGATGCGGCTGGCCCGTCCACGCCTGTCCAGGTGCTGGGCCTGACCTCCGTGCCCACCGCCGGCGACTTGTTCCTGGTGGCTTCCGATGATCGTGCCGCCCGCCAGATTGCTGAGAAGCGCCAGGCTACCGAGCGCGCTGCTCAGCTGGCCAAGCGTCGCAAGGTCGTCTCCCTTGAGGACTTCAAGAAGAAGTTCGCCGAGTCCGAGATCGATATGCTCAACATCGTCATCAAGGGCGATTCGTCCGGTTCGGTAGAGGCGCTCGAGGATTCCTTGATGAAGATCGAGGTGTCCGACGAGGTCGGCATCCAGGTCATCCACCGCGGCGTCGGCGCGATTACCCAGAACGATGTCAACCTTGCCACGGTCGACAAGGCCGTCATCATCGGCTTCAACGTGCGTCCGAACCGTCAGGTCGCGGATCTCGCCGAGCGCGAGGGCGTGGAGATCAAGTACTACTCGGTCATCTACCGCGCAATCGAAGACATCGAGGCATCCCTCAAGGGCATGCTCAAGCCGGAATACGAAGAGGTCGTCACCTCCCACTCCGAGATCCGCGAGATCTTCCGTTCCTCCAAGTTCGGCAACATCGCCGGCGTTATGGTGCAGGACGGTGAGGTCAAGCGTGGTACGAAGTGCCGTATTCTGCGCAATGGCGTGGCCACGGTCAACGACCTCGAGATTTCTTCGCTGCGTCGTTTCAAGGACGATGTGCAGTCCGTCAAGGAAGGCTACGAGGCTGGTATCAACCTCGGCACCTTCAACGACATCGAGCTTGGCGACATCATCGAGACCTTCGAGATGCAGGAAGTCGAGCGCAAGTAGTCATTCTGGTTCTCCTCAAGGAGAGCCCCTCACTTTTACCGGCTCCCCCTTTTAGGGGGAGCCGGCTGCGAAGCAGACTGAGGGGGCTCCGGTTTTTGCTGGGTGCCTCCTCTATTTTTGTATTCACTTGATTTGCGGCTATCGCCGCTACTTCGCCTACGAACAGCCCACTGGGCTGTTCGCTTAACGGCTCAGCCCCTCAGTCGTCTAACGACGACAGATCCCCCTAGGAGGGGGAGCTAGAAACACGACAGAAAAGGAAATTCCCATGGCAGGAACCAACCCACGTGCCGCGCGTATTGCGGCTCTGATTCAGCGTGTGGTCGCCTCGTCCATCGAGCATGAGCTGCACGACAAGCGACTGTCCAGCATCACCGTCACGGAAGTGCGTGTGACCAATGATTTGCAGATCGCCAAGATCTACTGGACCCAGCTTGGTCATGAAGGCCACGAGGATGGCGAACGTAAGCGTGCCCAGCAGGCTCTCGATCAGGCCAAGGGACATCTGCGTACTTTGGTGGGCCACAAGGCCGGCTTGCGCCTGACCCCGCAACTGCAGTTTGTGTTCGATGAAGTGCCCGGCGAGGCCCACGAGATCGAAGATATTTTGGCTATGGCCAAGAAGCGCGATGAGGATCTTGCGCGCGCCCGCGCCACCGCTCACTACGCCGGCGACGCCGACCCCTATAAGCACGACGACGAGCCGGAAGATGAAGACCTCAACGATGAGGAATACTCTTCCGACGAAGAGTAGTTTCCCCGCAACCTCCCTCTGACGAGGGAGGTGCCCCAGGGGGGGCGGAGGGAGAGACCATGCCGAAGGCATGGATAAAGGGAACACCGCATATGCCTCAAACAACTCCAAGCGGCCTGCTCGTCATCGACAAGCCGCAAGGCGTGACCAGTTTCGATGCAGTGGCCGCCGTGCGCGGCGCGTTGCATATCAAGAAAGTCGGTCACGCCGGCACACTTGATCCGATGGCCACCGGAGCGTTGGTCATCGCATTCGGCCATGCCACGCGTCTGCTCAATGCCATCGTTGCACATGATAAAACCTATGAGGCCACCATTCGTCTCGGCTTGCGCACCACCACCGACGATGCCGAAGGCGAGGTGCTTGTCGATGACGAAGTCCGCTCCCGCTGGCTGGAGCTGTCGTCGCAGCTGACTGAAGGTGGTCATAGCGAGGAACCATCATCATTGCCAGCCTCCTCGTGGCAGCAGCTACTCACTCGCACTATCGCCGCCAACTTCACCGGCGATATCGAGCAAATTCCCAACACTTTTTCCGCCATCAAAATCAATGGTCAGCGGGCTTATGACTTGGCCCGCGAAGGCAAGGATGTGGAGCTTAAGCCACGTCCGGTCACTATCAGCGAATTCACTGTGCTGGCTATTCGCAGTGGATTCGTGACGGGGAAGCAGTCTGATGAAGCGTTGCAAGAGCGCGGAATGGTTTCAGTATTGGACGTCGATGTACGCGTCAGCTGCTCGTCGGGTACGTATATTCGCGCATTGGCCCGTGACTTGGGCGACAAGTTGGGTGTCGGTGGTTATCTGACCCGTTTGCGCCGCACCAGAGTCGGCAACTTCGCCCTGCCGGACGACACCAGCGGGCTTCTTTCGCCTGATGCGGTGAGCGAGACGCAGACCCATACGGTCACGGCTCATACCGAGCAGAAAACGTTTATCAATCGCGAAGGCGAAACCATCACTCGCAATAAGTGCGTGCTCGACATCCCGGAAGGGCTTGACGGCGCTGGTCGATGCGCATGGCTGATTGGTCGCTCATTGACCATGGAACAGGCCGCCCGCAGCGCCATGCCCGCTCTTGACATCACGCCGGAGGAAGCTGCGGAGCTGCGTTTCGGGCGTCGCATCGAGCGCACGATTCATGAGCCTGCCGCCGCCATCGTGCCGCAAACCCATGATGTGGTGGCCATCATCGAGAAGGCGAATGGCCATCAGGCCAAGCCGATTACCGTATTCCCCCTCGCGTAAACTCGCGTACAGCGAGACTTGATTGAATGCACGAATAAAGGAACCACACAACTTATGGAAATCACGCACTTGACTCCTGACGCCGAAGGCTCGATTGCCTGGCCTTCGTTCAGCAACGACAAGAAGGCCGTGGTGACGCTGGGCGCATTTGATGGCATGCATTTGGGTCATCAGGCCGTGATCAACCGTGTGGTGGAACTCGCTCATCGGCATGACGCGTTTTCCATCGTCATTCTGTTTGATCCGCGTCCTGCGTTCGTGCACGGCTGGGCCGGCGCGCACAACGGTGAGGAACCGACACAGAGCAATGTGGATGCCGATGCGCTGACCGGCATTGACGAGCGTCTGCATCGTCTTGAAGAGTTTGGCGTGGATCATGTATTGGTGGTTCATTACACGCTGGCTTTTGCGGATAAGTCCTACATCTTTTTCCTTGGCCAGCTGACCGGCAAGCTCGGCATGCGCACGTTGGTACTTGGCCAGGACGCCGCCATGGGCAAGGGACGCGCAGGCGATGTCAAGCATATCGCCAACCTCGCCGCCGCCACCGGTGTCTTTGAACTTGATGTGGTTGATGACCGTGGTCCTGGCGAAGTGCGTATTCCGCGTGATTTCCGGCCCGAAGCCCCGACCGAATGGGGCGAGCCTGCCGACCCGCTGGCCAATGCCACCAAGGCCGAGCGCCGTGCCTGGAGCAAGAAGAACCAAGCCAAGGCCATGCGCGCCTGGAGTTCCACTAATGTGCGCTATCTGCTTGCCCACGGGCGCATTCAAGACGCCAACGCCATTTTGGGCGTGCCGCACGCCATCGAAGGCAAAGTGGTGCACGGCGAGGAGCGAGGCCGTACCATCGGATTCCCCACCGCCAATCTCGGCTCGGAAACACAGGGATACATTCCTGTGGACGGCGTCTATGCCGGCTGGCTGGTGGATGGCGACAACCGTTGGCCTGCCGCCATTTCCATCGGCACCAAGCCTACTTTCAGCGAGAAGACCGGACTTCACGAGCGTGTGGTCGAGGCATATGCCATCACCGATGACTGGCTCGACCTGTATGGGCACAATGTGCGCGTGGAATTCGTGGGTTTCCTGCGCCCCCAAGTCAAGTTCGATGGACCGGACCAGCTGGTTGCGGAACTCAAGCGCAATGTGGAGGAAACCAAGCGCCTTACCGCTTGACACTGCCCATTACTTCCGTACGCCTAATGCATGAAGCGCATCGGCAAGCGTGCTCGCCTCGACGAGTTTCAGCCCATCAACATGCACCGGTTTGCGCAAGGGTGGAATGACTGCCGTAGTGAACCCGAGGCGTGCTGCCTCGCGCAAACGATATTCCATGCGCGGTACGGGACGAACCTGCCCGGTCAACGATGTTTCTCCGATGGCACAGGTGGAGCGGGCAATCGGCTTCGATGTGGCCGCGCTTGCCAGCGCTCCAACAATGGCCAGATCCGAACCGGGCTCCTTGGCCTGACCTCCGGCAATGGTGGAAATATACAGATCGTTGGAAAGCAGATTGAGTTTGCTGTGCCGGTACAGCACGGCGACCAACATGGCAATGCGGCTGGGATCCACGCCATTGACGGCACGCCTTGGCGTAGGCAGCACTGAATTGGTGACCAATGCTTGCACTTCGATAGGCAGACTGCGATGGCCGTCCAGCGTGAATGTCACGCATGTGCCCTCCACGGGAGCGTCATTGGCTGATTCCGGGCCATCTCCAGACAAGAACAGTCCGGCGGGGTCGGTGACTTCTTCGATGCCTTCGCCGCTCATGTCGAAGCACCCCACCTCATCGGTCGGGCCAAAACGGTTTTTCGCTGCTCTGAGCATTCTGAGGGCCGTTTCGCTGTCTCCCTCAAACTGGCAGACCACGTCGACCAAATGCTCGAGGGTACGAGGCCCGGCAATCGAGCCGTCCTTGGTCACATGACCCACCAAAAACACGGGGATATCGAGAGTTTTGGCGGTGTCGATCAGGGCGCTTGCCACCTCTCGCACCTGTGTGGAACCGCCCGAGATGCCATCGACTTCCTGCGAAACAATGGTCTGTGCCGAATCGACGATGGCCAGTGCCGGTTTGTTTTGCTCTATTAAGCCCAATACGGTAGCCAGATCGGTGGTGGCGGCAAGCAGTAGATTCGGTTCCACTGCATTAATGCGGGTGGCGCGTAGACGCACCTGTGCCTGTGACTCCTCACCGGAAATATAGAGTACCGTGTGAGCGCGAGTCGAGGCTAATCCGGAAGACCGATGCGATGATTGGCCTCTCCCAGCAGCGTTGATTGTCTGGCCTTCAGCCACTGCCCTGGCGATATTACCGGCCGTCTGCAGCAGCAGTGTTGACTTGCCGATGCCGGGCTCACCGGCAATCAACGTTACCGAACCTGGCACTACGCCGCCGCCCAGCACACGGTCGAATTCGGAAAACCCCGTGCCCAAGCGTTCCACGGTTTCCGTACCGATTTCGGTAATCGGCTTGGCTGCGGCACGCGCGGTGTCCGGCACGGCCGCCGATCGTGTGCGTGATGTCCGCCCGGGCGCAGTGGTGTGTGAACCCGCAGCCGGACGGGCTTCATGAAACTCCTCGACCGTTCCCCATTGCCCACATTCAGGGCAACGGCCATACCACTTCGGGCCGTTCCATCCGCATTCGGAACACACGTACTGCACACTTGATTTCGCCATACCTTCAACAGTAGCCGGTGATATACAAAGCGGTAGATTTCTACCGATTCACGATATATTCACCTCAATCAGGAACGACATAGTCGCCAGCGTCACGCGGCTGTGAGAGAATCAAAGCCATGACTAATACTGAGAACTCTTCGTCTACGCAGTCCCATGGCAAGCTGATTGCAGTAGTGGTCGCCGCTGCGGTCGTCATTATTCTTGCAGTGCTTTCGGCTTTCGTATGGCCGGGTTGGGCCATTAAGAAGGACGAAACCAGTGTTCAGGGCAAGCAGCAGGCCGCCGCATCGGCCGAGCCCACCAAGCCGACCATCGAGGCCACGGCTTTGCCGGATGATGCCACTGAACTGCTGAAGGCCATGCCGGATAGCGTGTTGAACTATGCGCGCACCAAGGCCGAGGCTTCCACCACTTGGACCGCTGCCACGCCGCTCGAAGAGTACACGCTTACATATTCCACCGGAGACAAGGCCAAGGATGTGACGCTGATTATTGCTCAGTGGTCCGCTTCCGACAATGCCAAGACCCAGTATGACGCTCTTGCTTCGGCTCAGACCGGTGATGAATTGGCTGCCGGCAATGTGAAGGTCTCCGGCAGCACCACCGGTTCCTACACGGTTAAGGTGGATGCTTTGGACGACAAGAACGCCGTGGCTATCTGGCAGAATGATACCGTGGTGTTCCGGGCCACCGGTGCCAAGGCCGCCGTCGAGCGTTTCTACCAGAAGTTCCCGCTGTAAAGCGCAACGTATTGCGCAAATATGCCGGTGATTGCCGTTGTCGCCGCCGGTGGGTTGCGCAATTGTGCGTGCGTGTTCCCTCTGTCTGGCAACACGTGTACTATTAGGCGAGTTGCAACTTTTACGATTAATCGGAATGGAGGCTTCAGATGGGTTCTGTCATCAAGAAGCGCCGCAAGCGGATGAGCAAGAAGAAGCACCGCAAACTGCTGCGTAAGACCCGCCACCAGCGCAAGTAGTCTTACCTGCATTCAAGGCATTGGAAACCCCGCGATCGTTACGGTCACGGGGTTTCTCTTTTGCTTCGATGCCGTCAAGACCGGTGCGTTCCTGTCACGCGGCGAGACGAAAGTTGGTTCGTGCAATACAACAAAGCCGCACCTGCGAGATGCAGATGCGGCCTTGAGAAGCTTGAGTGATGCGAACGATCACTTATTGGCGTTGGTCATCACGCGCGGGCCGTTCGGGTCGCCGACGATGACCTTGTCTACCATGTTGAGGAACAGGCCGTGCTCCACCACGCCGACCGTGTTGATGAGGTCCTCGGCCAGCTCCTGCGGGTGATCGATGCGCTCCAGGTGCAGATCCACCACGAAGTTGTTCTCGTCGGTGCGCACTTCCTTGCCTTCGGCGTCAAGACGCAGCACCGGCTTGTAGCCGCGCTCCTCGAACTTCTTGATCACATGGCCGGCGCCGAACGGGATGACCTCGACCGGCAGCGGGAACTTGCCGATGGTGTCCACCACCTTGGACTCGTCCACGATCCACACGATCTGGTTGGAGTTGGTGGCCACGATCTTCTCCCACAGCAGGGCAGCGCCGCCGCCCTTGATGCCGTTGAAGTTCTTATCGACCTCGTCAGCGCCGTCAATGGTCACGTCGATGTGGTCCACGTCATCGATGTCCACGATCTTGATGCCGTAGCTTTCGGCTTGAGCCTGGGTGCGGCGGGAAGTAGTCACGCCGGTGAACTCGAGGCCTTCTTCCTGATGACGGCGGCCGAGCTCATCTACCAGGAACTTAACGGTCGAACCGGTGCCGAGACCGGCGATCATGCCATCTTCGATGAGCTTGGCGGCTTCGATGCCGGCCGCCTTCTTCAGCGCATCCTGCTGTGCCTTATCCATGGTTTCTCCTTTGCCATCCTTGCTTCCGCCGCATGGATTAACGGCGTGAAGCCTTACTCCTTATCCTAACGCGAATGAGCGATTTTGTGACATCGTGTCCGATTGCGGTATGTATTCGTGTGGTTCAGTGTTAGTGTCGCGTGAATGGCGCATTGGTGATGACCAAGTTGCCGTCGCCGTCCACGTATCCCTGCACCTCGATACTGCCTCTGATGGGCATGGGCTGGCCGGTAAAATACGGGCTGGTTTTCGGCGCGGGGGAGAAGCGCAAGGCACCTGAAACCGTCAGACCGCTGGGGGTGGCCGTTGGGGTGGTCGCGGCTGGTTGTGCCGGCTGCGTGGGAGTCGGGGCGGCTGTTGCTGTTGATGTTGATGCAGCTGGAGTTTGTTCGGCTGCCGGCGATTGTGCCGCATTGGGTGAGGACGTTGCGTTACGTGGCGTATCGTTGGTTGCCGCGTTGCTGACGGACTTCTCGTCAATTGTTATGGCGGGCGCCTCGGCGGTAGGCGTGTCGTCGCCCCAATCCGGCACTCCCTCCGGCTCGGTCAGTAATTCTTCCAATGAAGGCTTGACTTGGTGGGGGGTGCCTCCCGGTGCGGTATTGGGGTCGGCTGCGACCGGCTTGCGCAGACTTGTCGCATCCGCTTTGCCATCCAGTACCAATTGCACGTCCGGTGGCACGTCGGTGCCACGCGCGTATTCAGAACCTAGCAGCGACTGCCAGCCCTCGATTGGCAGGTAGCCATCGCGTGCGCCCGAACGGCAGTCTCCGGCGTACGTGCGTGCCAACTCGTCGACCAGCTCGTTGCCTTCATTGCCGGCATGGCCCTTGACCCACTTGAAGTTCACCGGTCCGGGGCGCTGCGATATCTCGCGGTCGATAGCCTTGACGAGCTCGACGTTCTTCACCGGCTTCTTCTGCGAGTTCTTCCAACCGTTCTTCTTCCAACCCTTGACCCAAGTGGTTGAGCAGTTGATGGCATACTGCGAGTCGGATTCGATGAGCAGCGGCTCTGAACCGGGGTGCGCGCGCAGCGCCTCGAGCACCGCGCACAGTTCGCCGATTTGGTTGGTGCCGTTGGTGGCGCCACCGGCGTCATAGCCGTGATCGTCATGCTCATGACCGGCAGTACCGCCTGCGTTCTTGTCGTGATCGGCCCACGCCCAGCCCATCGGTCCGTTCGGATTGCCGAGTGCGGAACCGTCAGTAGATACAACAATCGTCATGCATCCCACCCTATCGCACTGGGTGGGATGCTGGGTGATGGGCGATAGCCGCTACGCGAACAAGTCGTTCAATGCTTCGGCGATGGTCGGATGTGTGAAGATCATGTCGCGTAAGGTGCTGGCCGGGGCACCGAGGTCCATCGCTAGTTTGACGATATTGATCACCTCGTGCGATTCGGCGGAGAGCAGCATAGCACCTAAGATACGGCCGGTGCCGCGCTCCACAATCGCCTTCATCAGACCCTCCGGCTGGCGCATCACCTGCGCTTTCGGCACGGCGGCCACCGGCAGTTTCTTGACCACATAATCGAGCCCGGCGGCTGATGCCTCCCGCTCATTCAGGCCCACGCGTGAATACGGCGTGTGCAGGAAAGTGCTCGACGGTATGTTCTTCCGATCGTTCACCGTGTATGGGCGGTCGGAGCCGTTGAGCTGCGAGAACACCACGCGGTAATCGTCCAGCGAGATATACGTATGCTGAGGACCTCCGTTCACGTCGCCCAGAGCCCAGATATCCGGTGCGGTGGTGCGCAGCAACTCGTCCACTTTCACCGCGCCGCGTTCGGTGAGCTCCACGCCGGCTGCTTCGAGATTCAGGCCTTCGATGTTTGGCGTGCGGCCGGTGGCCACCAGAACGGCATCCGCAGTCAGGCAGAATTGAGCCTCGGAAGGGTGGGCGGCTGAAGTCGGTTGGTCTGCTTCGTATGTTTCCTGCAGTGGTGTGGTCGTGGAATTGGCCGAGGCGTTCTTCTCTGGTGTGGCTTTTGTTGAGCCCTTTACCGCGACGGAAAGTCGGACGCCGCCAGCGCTCGCCGGTGCGATTTCTTTGGTCTCTGCATGGAACAGGAATTTGACGCCTTGGGCCTCCAGCTGTTCCCGGATTGCAGTGGCGATATCCGCATCCTCGCGTGGCAGGAACTCGGCGCTATGCTGCAGCACGGTAACCGCCGATCCGAAGTCGGCGAACATCGAGGCGAACTCGAGTCCGATGAAACCTGAGCCGATAATCACCAATCGTTGTGGAATCTCGTCAATATCCATCAGACCAGTGCTGGTGTACACGCCGGGTGTAGTGCGGATGCCGGGAATATCCGGGATGTGCGGCGTGGCGCCGGTGTTGATGAAGATTTTGCCGGCGGTTACGGTTACTGGCCCATCGGCAGTGGCGATTTCCGCGCTGTGCGGTCCGATGAATCGAGCGTGGCCGGTCAGCACGGTGATATTGTCCTGGTCGGCGAGCTTGTGATAATTCTTGTCTCGCAGCATGGAGGTGACGCGGCGCTTTTCTGCGATTGCGTTCTTGAATGCCGTCTCGCGAGTTTCGGTCGTCAGGCTTTCTCCGGTTCGATTCGCCTGTTCGGCAGAAAGAATCAACGACTTGGATGGCAGGCACCCGATATTGATGCAGGTGCCGCCGTACATGTTGGCGCTCGCTTCTGCGACGACGACTTTATGGCCGGTTGCGCTGAGCTTGGCCGCCAATGTCTTGCCTCCTTTGCCGAATCCGATAATCAGGACATCTGTGGTGATGGTGGGGGAGAAAGTGGTGTTGGTGGTCATGGAATGCTTCCTTGTGTGAGGTGTGAACAATTTGCGGGGGCGACCGTGTTCGCGGTCAACGGTGTTCCCTTGTGTGTGGGGTAGGCGTGCTGAGTTGTGGCGCACGCCGTGTGATTCGTTGCGATGATGCCGGGGTCTGCGGTGCGTGCGGTGCGCTGGTGCCGGCATGAATTCCTTGTTCGCGGATGTTGCAGCCTGACCATTTGCAGGTGTGTAGCGGGCTGTGATGCTACTGCATTCCTCGGGAATTGCGAAGGGCCGAAACTGATCGGGGCGGTCTAGTTTGCTTGGCTGCTAGCGCCGCTGAAGATCTGTTCGGTGATGTCGTGAATGGTGGTGTGTGCCAACTGCTCGAGGCAGGTGCGGTTCAGCCCATCGTAAATGCCGTCCATCACCGCACCCATGGAGGATGACACTAGGCACTCCTCGTGGATATCTCCCGGTTTCCAGTTCGCGTCCACAAAAGTGGTGCCGGTGGCCTCGGCCACTGTGCTCAGTGTGATGTCGGCGGCGGGTTGAGCCAGCGCGTATCCGCCCTCGGCGCCTTCCTTGGTGGCGGCGAGACCGGCTGCGGCCAGCGGGCGCATCACCTTGCGCACGCGAGCTGCGTTGGTGCAGATGTTCTCGGCCAAGATCTGGCTGGGCAGGTGCGTATTGCGGTGATCCAAATAGACCAGCGCGTGCACTGCTAGTGAATAGTCTCCGTTCACGGACTCCTCCTTGCCAAAATCAACTGTAACTGTACTGTGTACAGTATCGATACTGTAACTATATCAAATACAGTTACGCTGTCAAATCGGCATGATTGTCGAGCAAGTTATCCACATTTACAGCATTGCGGCGAAGCTGGAACCACATACCCCGATTTGGCTTCCTTCGTGATTTGCGTGCCTATATGGTGGGCTCATGAATGGAGTAAATAGCAATGGTATAAATCGTGCTGCACCTGTAATGATGCCGGTTTCGGCGTATGATTTGCCTCCAGAGGACTGGGAAACGGAGTCCATGATTCCGCCCGCAACCGCCGTGAGTAGCGGATCGGACAGTGCGATGACGCCTTCCATGTCCGAGAGCTTGGACCAGCGTAAACGAGAGACAATCGCGCGCTGCATTGAAGAAGCAAAGCGGTTAAATAAAAAAATGCTTTTCGGTATGACCACGTCCCTTGTCCTGCAATCTGTACCGCTCCCCGTTGACTGTGATCTTGACGAGTCGTTGTTGCATACCGTTTCCAGCGCTAAGAACAAACGGATCAGAGTAAAGAACTCACCTTTGTGCACTCATATTTGGAAACACGTGGCCCGAGCGGGTGTCGTGGAAATCAGCCGAAATGTTTATGCGCTTGATTTATTCCATACATGGGCGCAACTTTCGGCGCATGTATCTCTACGAACGCTGATTGTGCTTGGCGATGCCATCATTACCGCCATGAGTAGGCAGCCGGCGTTGTCTCAAGGCCGTGATGCCGTAACCATTTATCATGATCTGATACGGTTTGTAGAAGAGCTTCCTCATTTCAAAGGACGAACGATGTGCGTTCGTGCGTTGTCGTTGATTATGCCTGGTGTGGACTCGCCAAAAGAGTCGGAAGAAAGACTGTCGTTGCTGACTCATGGTATTCCTCAGCCGGTGGTGAATTATGTAGTTCCGGACATGACCTTTAGATCTGGGGCTCCTGTAACGTTGGATTTGGCGTGGCCCGAATTCAAGGTCGCAATCGAATATGATGGCGACCATCATCGCACCAATAAAACGCAGTGGCGTAGGGATCAAGAGAAAAGATCCAAGTTGGTTGCCCGGCAGTGGATTACGTTCGTGGCGACGGCGGCTAATCTTGCGGACGAGGCTGCATGTGCAGAATTCTCATTCAATGTGGCACGTGCTCTTGCTTTGCGAGGTGCGGTATTCGATTTTCAGGTAATTGCTATGTCTATTGAGCAGTTGGCTGAGACTCGGCTCCGTCGGCAGGGTTAAAGTATCTCGGCGTTGCGATGGGCATTGTGCACTAGCATCGGGAAAGAGGATTGGGTGCGGTGCCAACGGGGGCGATTCTGGTTTGCTTATATGCCTCCTAATTTGAATGTTGTTGCAGAGCTGCGGAGTCTTAGCCATTGAGTCAATGTCGATGGTCGAATCGTTCTCGGAGCGTTGTTGGCTCGTATCTTGGGGTGCTATACGATGCGAGCATTGCTGCGATGATATTCAGCGTGGGACAACATGTGAATTTGTTCGTTTTTTCCATGTTGTCCCACACGGCATTGGAGAAGATTCCGTCGATTGTCGTGATAATGGCGGTTTTCCGCGGTTCTTGGAATGACTCCGTTGGGACAACATGAATTTAAAACGATCTATTGCAATGTCGTCCCATATTATGTGGGACAACATCTTCTAAAGGGCCATTTTTTCGTGTTGTCCCACGATAAAGCAGTACAGAGCCGCTTGAGATGCATATTTTCATATGAAAACGCTGACCAATAAGAGGAGGGCTTGCTGAGTAATCCTTACTCGCCCAGGGCCTTGTCGACTACTTCGGTGGCTTCATCGAGCACCTTGTCCAGCGCCTCGGGGGAAACGAAGGACTCGGCGTACACCTTGTAGATGTTCTCGGTGCCGGAGGGGCGGGCGGCGAACCAGTTGTCCTTGGTGGTGACCTTCAGGCCGCCGATCTTGGCGTGGTTGCCGGGAGCCTCGGTCAGCTTGGCGGTGATGTCCTCGCCGGCCAGGGTGGAGGCGGTCACGTCGTCGCCGGACAGTGCCGCGAACTTGGCCTTCTGTTCGAGCGTGGTCGGAGTGTCGACGCGCTTGTACCAAGATTCGCCGAAGCGCTCAACCTGCTCCTGATGCAGCTGGGCCGGGTTCTTACCGGTCTTGGCGGTGATTTCAGCGGCCAGCAAGTCGGGAATCAGGCCGTCCTTATCGGTGGTCCACACGCGGCCATTCTTGCGCAGGAAGCTCATGCCGGAGCTCTCCTCGCCGCCGAACGCAACCTCGCCGCTGAACAGCGGGTCGACGAACCACTTGAAGCCGACCGGCACCTCCAGCACCTTCGCGTTGATCGACGCGGCCACACGGTCAATCAAGGAAGAGGAAACCAGCGTCTTGCCCACGGCTGCACCCTCGGGCCAGCCTGGACGGTTGCCTCCAAACAGGTACTCCACGCACACGGCGATGTAGTGGTTCGGGTTCATCACGCCCCAGTTCGGGCAGACGATACCGTGACGATCGGCATCGGGATCGGTGCCGCCGACCAGGTCGTACTTGTCCCAAGCGCCACCGTTGAGCTCGTCAACCAAGCCCTTCATGGCATACGGGGAAGAGGGGTCCATACGGATCTTGCCGTCGTGATCGATGGTCATGAAGCGCCAGGTCGGGTCGACCTCAGGGCGCACCACGCCAATGTTCAGGCCGTACTTCTCATTGATGAGCGGCCAGTAGTTCACGGAAGCGCCGCCAAGCGGGTCGATGCCCAGACGTACGCCGGAAGAACGAATCACGTCAAAGTCGATGACGTTCTCCAGGTCGTCCACGTAGTGCTCGCGGAAGTCGAAGCCCTCGACGTACTCGGACTTGATGGCCTCCTCGTACGGCACGCGCTTGACGTTCTTGTAGTCGGCAAGCAGCTCGTTGGCGCGGGCGGCGATGGCGTTGGTGGTTTCGGCCGGAGCCGGGCCGCCGGTGACGGGGTCGTACTTGAAGCCGCCGTCGGTGGGCGGGTTGTGGGACGGCGTGACGACGATGCCGTCAGCTAAGCCTTCGCCCTCAAAACGCTGGGTGCCGTCGGCCGCACGGTTGTGGGTCAGGATGGCCTGAGAGACCACAGGGGTAGGCACGAAGTCGTCGCGAGAATCGATGCGCACGTGCACGCCGTTGGCGACGAGCACTTCGATGGCGGTCTTCTTGGCCGGGCCGGACAGCGCGTGGGTGTCGGATCCGAGGTACAGCGGGCCGGTAACGCCGGCTTTCTTGCGGTATTCGGCGATGGCCTGGGAGATGGCAACGATATGGGCCTCGTTGAACGAGGTCTTCAGGGACGATCCACGGTGACCGGAGGTGCCGAAGATGACACGCTGCTCGGGAACGCTGGGGTCGGGGACGAGGTCATAGTACTTGCCGATAACCTCATCGACATTGATCAGATCTGCTGGGGTGGCGGGTTGACCCGCATTGTTTGCTACCATACTTTTATTCTGCCACGTTTTTTGTCGTTTTGGGCATGATTATGTTAAAAGTTGTCAACTTTTGTGCGAATAAGTGCATGAAGGTGGCGCGCGGCTTGCGCAAAGAGCCTGAACATAGGCTTGCGTGCCGTCTCATTGCGGATGTATCGTCCAAGAAAGACACGCCGGATGTTCATCGCTGATTAAAGCCTGTTCTTCCTTACTCTCGTCTTATGTTTCGAGGTATAGGCAGGCTTTGACCATATGTGTGATTTGCCGGATTGTTATCAGCTCGTTATAATCGCTGTTCAGTCAGTAATTAGCAGGGTTGCTACTCAAATGTTGAGGCAAGACCTGAGATGTTGACGTAGTCATGTGTATTCATGATGGCGTCCATATCTCAGGTCTTTTCTGTTATTTGGCGTGACTGCCGGTTCTTGGAACGCAGATGCTCAGGAACAGGGTGGTTTCTCTGGTAGGTACTGGCTTAACCGTGGAAAAGGAATGGAGTAAGAGATGTCGCATCAAGACGATATCAAGGCAATCGTCACCAGTGTTGGTGGCGCGGCCAACATCAAGTCGCTGACGCACTGCGCCACGCGACTGCGCTTTGAACTCAATGACGCCGGCAAGGTTGACAATGCCGCGCTCGACGCCAACAAGCTTGTGCTGGGCGCCGTGCCGCAGTCCGGCGACCGATACCAGGTCGTTATCGGCGGTCAGGTCGCCTCCGTGTATGAGCAGATCATGCACCTGCCAGAAATGGCTGGTCTCGGCGCCGGCACCGTTGACGACGATGCCGATGAGCCGACTGATGCGGAGGTCAAGGCCGCCGCTCGTTCCAAGGCTCGCGGCAAGGTCGCATGGCTCGATAGCTTCTTCGAATACCTGGCCGACTCCTTCCGCCCGATTCTGGGTGTGTTGCTTGGCGCGTCCATCATCATCGCACTGGTCAACCTGTGCATTTCCCTGGGCCTGATTCCGAACGACACCGCCACCACCGGCCTGGTGTTCGTGCAGGCCATCTGGAAGGGTGTGTTCTACTTCCTGCCGATTATGGTCGCCTACAATGCAGCCAAGAAGCTCAAGGTGGATCCGTGGCTGGGCGGCGCAATCATGGGCATGCTCATGACCCCGCAGTTCGCATCCCTGTCTGACACCAAGACTTGGGGCGACGCCGTCAAGTGCGTGGAGAACACCACGCTGGGCACCTCCTCCTGCACCGCCACGGTGTTCGGTCTGCCGATGCAGCTGTCCGACTACTCCGGCAACGTGTTCGTGCCGCTGCTGATGGTCGCCGTGCTCGCGGTCGTGTACCACGGTCTGAAGAAGATCATTCCGGACAGCGTCCAGATGGTCTTCCTGCCCTTCTTCTCCATGATCATCGTCGGTGCGCTCACCGCTTTCATCATCGGACCTATCGGTGTGTGGGCCGGCAACGGCCTCGGCGCCGGACTCGCCTGGATGAACACTCACGCTCCGTTCATCTTCGCCATCGCAATCCCGCTGCTGTACCCGTTCCTGGTGCCGCTGGGTCTGCACTGGCCGCTGAACGCCCTGATGATCATGAACATCAACACCCTGGGCTACGACTTCATTCAGGGCCCGATGGGCGTGTGGAACTTCGCCTGCTTCGGTGCCACTGCCGGTGTGCTGTTCCTCTCCATCCGCGACAAGGATAAGGACATGCGCCAGACCTCCATCGGTGCTCTTGCCGCCGGCCTGCTCGGTGGCGTTTCCGAGCCGAGCCTTTACGGCATCCACCTGCGTTACAAGCTCATCTACTCCCGTATGCTGGTCGGCTGCGGCGTGGGCGGCGTCGTAATCGCCGTCATGGGCTGGCTCTTCCCGGCCACCGTCGCCTCCGGCGAGACCGTGCACGGCGTGACCACCACTGCATTCGCCTTCACCTCGCTGCTCACCGTGCCGGTGTTCAACCAGATGTGGGTTTACGGCGTCTCCATCGCAGTGTCGTTCTTCACCGCCATGATTATGATTATCATGCTTGACTACCGCACTCCGGAGCAGAAAGCCGAAGCCAAGGCCCGTGCCGCGGCTCAGTCCGCCAAGGCTGTGAACGGTGGTGACGCCACCACCGCTACCGCCACCACCGCTACCGCAACCGCCGCTGTTGCCGTTGCCGATGCCCCGGCTGCCGCTGCGACCGCCACTTCCGCCGTGTTCGCTCCGATTGCGGGCCATGTGGTGTCACTTGACGATGCCGGAGATCCGGTGTTCGCTTCTCGTGCCCTCGGCGAGGGCGTGGGCATCGAGCCGGTTGACGGCACGGTTAAGGCTCCGGTGTCCGGTGTGCTGCAGACCGTTGCTGAGACTGGCCATGCTTTTGGTCTCAAAACCGACGATGGCATTGAAGTGCTGGTACACGTCGGCATTGATACGGTTAAAATGAATGGCAATGGTTTCGTGGTGAATGTGGCCAAGGGTGACCGAGTGAATGCCGGTGACCTGTTGGCGACTGTCGATCTCGACGAAGTCAAGAAGGCTGGATTCAGCACCACTACGCTGGTTACGGTACTGAACACCGCAGCGCTCAAGTCCGTTACTCCGAAGACGGATGTGAACGTTGCGGCCGGTGACGAAGTCATCGCCATCGAACAGTAATCATGGTCGGTTCGCAACCGTAACCTGAAGATCCCGACCGGAAGGGATGTCATGGAAATACTTCGCGTCTTCAATAACAACGTCGTCCTGGCGAAGGATTGGGGGCGCGAAGTCATCCTTACCGGCCGGGGTCTGGGGTTCAAGGCCAAGCCCGGCATGACAGTTGACGATGCCAAAGTGGCTCGTGTGTTCGTGCCGGCTCAAGGCCGTGACCCTGACCATATGGCCCAGTTGCTGGGCGATATTCCTCCTGAAATCATTCGTCTCATTTCCGAGACCATGGATGAGATTGGCCTGAGTTCAGAGGCCGCACAAAGCTCGACGTTGGTCATGGCGCTCGCGGATCATGTGTGCGGTGCTTTACGCCGCGCCAAGAACGGCATTCCGCCTGTGCCGTATCCGCTGAACTCGGAAATTCGTTCGCTGTATAAGCGTGAATACCAGCAGGGCTGCGCACTGCTCGCCGCGCTGAACCGTAGATTGGACGATGCGCTGGATCCCAGCGAGAGCGTTGCTTTTGCGCTGCATTTTGTGAATGCCGGCTTCTCCACAGGCGACCTTTCTCCTACGTATATGATGACCGGCGTCATCCAACAGTTGCTCGCTGTCATCGAAAGCACCTATAACATCAAGCTGGATGAGCATTCGGTTAATGTCGGCCGTTTCATCACCCATCTTCGGTATTTGTTCGTACGTATTCATCAGCATGAGCAGCTCAGCAGGGAGCCGGAGGCAATCGTTTCCTCGATTATGAGCTCCTATGCAAAAGCCTCGAAATGCGCGAGACTTATCGCATCCCTTATTGAGCTGCGCCTCGATACCACGCTGACCGAAGACGAGGTTGCCTACCTGACATTGCATGTGGCACGAGTCACGGATCAAACGAATCAGAATCGTTCCTCGGATATTCCCGACCATCCGCAGCTGGCGCATATGGGCCAGTGAATCAGCGAATCGGCTCGATGGTACCGGTCGTTTCCGCGAAATCAGCGGTGGCGTTCTGCGCCGCCACCTGAGCGGTTTTCTCCAGTGCGGAAGTATCGGGTACGCGTACGATCAGAGCCCGGTGATCTACTGAGAATCGGATGTGTTTGGTCTCCGGCAGCATATCGCCGTCCACCTGGGCCTTGGCTGGCTTTTCCAATACGATTTCCGCGCTCAGACCTTGCACCTGCTCAATGGTCGAGTTGGTGGACAGCGGGTTCTGCTCAGGCTTGCCGATAATGGTTTGGTGCACTACGTCGCCGAACAGGTTGGCCCAACCCAGGATGCCGCCGGTGGTGTCGATGATTTCAAAATCGAGGATGCCGTCATCATAGGACGCGGCGGGCATGAGCGAGAATACGGGAATCTGCCCGCAATTGCCGGCCATCACCGTGCGAAATGCAAGATTATTGGTGGTGTGTGTGGAGCCGTCGGCGCTGGTGACGGTCAAATTGCCGCGGAATTTCGGGGCGAACAGGTTTTTCACGCCGCCCACGAAGTATGCCAGCCAGCTGATATTCGCCTTCAAGTCCGGATCGGTGTCGTCGATCATGGCGGCGTCGAAGCCGATGCCGGCGATAATCAGGAACGCATGGCCGTGGTCGTCCTCGGGATGATCGAGCAGCGTGAGTCGGCCCATGTCCACCATGCGCGATCCGTGCGATGTGGCCACGGTCAGGGCCGCGTCGATATCGTCCACAGGAATGCCCATATTGCGGGCAAAGAGATTGCCGGTGCCAATAGGCACAATGCCCAGTGCGTGGCCGGTGCCGGATACGGCGCTCGCCACCGTGCGTACAGTGCCGTCGCCTCCGACCGCGATCACCACGTCAGCGCCGTCTTCGAGCGCCTCGAGCGCACAGGCACGTCCGTCCTTGTCGAGTTGGGTGTCGTAGAAGCGCACCCGATTCAGACCCTTGGCTTTGCAGAACTCCTGAATGTGGAGCCTGCGTGCGGTGGCCTGTGGCTTGGATGGGTTCACCACGAACGCATACTGTACCTCGTCATCCCTGCGTTTCTCCAATGTCTCGGCCAGTTTGCGGCGACGGTGCGCCCGCAACGCGATGACGATGACGGCAACACATACCGCGACGATAACGATCGCGGCCACAACAAGAAATACAGTGAGCGCAGGCTGGGGCATGATTCCTATTGTTAGCGTGAGACGTCTTTTTTTCGCTGCATTCAGGAAGTACGTGAACACTTCCTGCACGGAATGCGCCCACTCTAAGCGAGATTATTATTCACCCTGATTCCGTCTGGTGGAATTTGCTACCGTCCGAGTGCGGTTTCGTCGGCCGTAAAAGATGTATGAGAGAGCATGCTCTACTCCTTATTATTTCTTTGTTGAGGGTGTCGGCTTGCGGGGCTAGTCTGGTGCTCATGCTTGATATTCAATTCATTCGTGAACACACCGATATCGTCAAGGAATCCCAGCGCAAGCGTGGCGAGTCCGTGGAACTCGTCGACGAAGTGCTTTCCTCCGACACTGTCCGTCGTGAGTCGCTCAAGGCTTTTGAAGAGGCCCGTGCCCAGCAGAAGGAAATCGGCAAGAAGGTCGCCTCTGCCCCGGCCGACGAAAAGGCCAAGCTCATCGCCGAAACCAAGGAACTCTCCCAGAAGGTCGCCGAGTTCAAGTCCAAGGCCGATGCAGCTGCCGAGGAATACACCACCGCCATGTGGAAGCTCTCCAACATTGTGGAGCCGGAAGCTCCTGAGGGCGGCGAGGACGATTACGTGGTCGTCAAGAAGGTCGGCCAGATTCGTGACTTCGCGGCTGAAGGTTTCGAGCCCAAGGATCACCTGACCCTCGGCACCGGCGTGGCTGGCATCGACATGCGCCGCGGTGTCAAGGTGGGCGGCTCCCGCTTCTACTTCCTGCGTGGCCAGGTGGCCCGCATGCAGATTGCCATGCTCACTATGGCCGTTGACCAGGCTGAGGAGCACGGCTTCACGCTGGCCATTACCCCGACGCTCGTGCGCCCCGAAGTCATGCGCGGCACTGGCTTCCTGAACTCCCACGCCGACGAGATCTACCGCCTGCGTGAGCCCGATGACCAGTACCTGGTCGGCACTTCCGAAGTGGCGCTCGCCGGCATGCACGAGAACGAGATTCTCGACCTCGGCAATGGCCCGCTGCGTTACTGCGGTTGGTCCTCCTGCTACCGCCGCGAGGCCGGCGCCGCAGGCAAGGACACCTCCGGTATCATCCGCGTCCACCAGTTCGACAAGGTGGAGATGTTCGTCTACGCCAAGCAGGAGGACTCCTACAAGGAGCATGAGCACCTGCTGGCTATGGAACAGGAGATGCTCGCCAAGGTCGAGGTGCCATACCGCATCATCGACACCGCCGCCGGCGATCTCGGCTCCTCCGCCGCCCGTAAGTTCGACTGCGAGGCTTGGGTGCCGACCCAGGACCGTTACCGTGAGCTCACTTCCACCTCGAACTGCACCGAGTACCAGGCTCGTCGTCTGAACATCCGCGAGCGTATGGAAGACGGCGGCACTCGCCCGGTCTCCACGCTCAACGGCACGCTGGCCACCACCCGTTGGCTGGTTGCCATCATGGAGAACCATCAGCAGAAGGATGGCTCCATCGAGATTCCGAAGGCCATGCGTGCCTACATGGGCGGCAAGGAAGTCATCGAGCCGACTAAATGGGAGGCCTGATTTCATCAGGCCCGCTGGCAGATTAGCTGCATGTAAGGCTTATGGGGGAGTGCGACTGTGTCCGCTCCCCAAATCCTTCCCTTTTGTATAATCAAATATCGTGCACATGCGCATGTGCATAAGGACAGATGTCTGAGCGGTCTAAAGAGACGGTCTTGAAAACCGTTGAGGGGCAACCCTCCGCGAGTTCGAATCTCGCTCTGTCCGCCTGTGAACGATGAGCCTCGGAGCAATCCGGGGCTTTTTCGTATTTCACGCATGGTCCACTGGTAGACCATAAGTATGTAGCTTTGTAAGGAGTATTAATAAAATGACAAAACGAGCATAATAAGGAATCAAACCGGGTTAATGTCACTATTCCACTGGGGCGCGCAGAAATTGTTAGTTAGGTTGACAATAAAGATTTGAGCGCCTAAACTGATTAACAGTCGTCACAGAGGAGTGATGACGCCATTATCGAAGGAGTAGAGATATGGTATCGCACAACAAGCGCATCGTGGCTGCTCTTGCCGCGGTAGCAGCAATGGGTATTGGTTTGGCCGGTTGCGGTGGCAGCGACACTGCTGGCGACACGAAGTCCGGCAGCGATGGCGGTGTGGTCAACATCACCTATATGCACCGTCTGCCCGATTCCGAAGGCATGACCTTGGTCAACGACATTGTGGCCAAGTGGAACAAGGAGCACCCGAACATTCAGGTCAAGGCCACCAAGTTCGATGGCAATGCCTCCGAAATGATCAAGAAGCTCGAGACCGACGTCAAGGCTGGCAATGCGCCGGATCTGGCTCAGGTCGGTTACGCCGAGGTTCCTGAGGTCTTCACCAAGGGCCTTCTGCAGGATGTCACCGATGAGGCCGCCAAGTACAAGGACGATTTCGCTTCCGGCCCGTTCGCACTGATGCAGGTGGGCGGCAAGACCTACGGTCTGCCGCAGGACACCGGCCCGCTGACTTACTTCTACAACGCCGCTGAATTTGAGAAGCTCGGCATCACCGTGCCGAAGACCGCTGACGAGCTCATCGAGACCGCCAAGAAGACCGCTGCCCAGGGCAAGTACATCATGACCTTCCAGCCTGATGAGGCCATGATGATGATGTCCGGCCAGGCCGGTGCTTCCGGTCCGTGGTACAAGGTCGACGGCAACTCCTGGGTTGTCAACACCCAGACCAAGGGCTCCAAAGCCGTGGCCGATGTCTACCAGCAGCTGATCGACAACAAGGCCGCCCTCACCAACCCGCGTTGGGATGCATCGTTTGATAACTCCATCCAGTCCGGTCAGCTGATCGGCACCGTGGCCGCCGCTTGGGAAGCCCCGCTGTTCATCGATTCCGCCGGTGGCACTGGTGCTGGTGAGTGGAAGGTCACCCAGCTCGGTGACTGGTTCGGCAATGGCACCAAGACCGGCGCCGATGGTGGTTCCGGTGTGGCCGTGCTCAAGGGTTCCAAGCACCCGGCCGAAGCCATGGAGTTCCTTGACTGGTTCAACACCCAGGTTGATGACCTTGTCTCCCAGGGCCTCGTCGTGGCCGCCACCACCGCGGAAGCCAAGACCCCGCAGAAGTGGTCCGACTACTTCAGCGGACAGGATGTCATGGCTGAGTTCAAGACCGCGAACGGCAACATGGGTGACTTCACCTACATGCCTGGCTTCTCCGCAGTCGGCGCTGCAATGAAACAGACCGCCGCCAAGGCTGCCGATGGTTCTGCCAAGGTTTCGGATGTGTTCGACACCGCTCAGAAGACCTCGGTGGATACGCTGAAGAACCTCGGTCTGTCCGTCAAGGAGTGACCTCACTAGGTCTTGTCAACGGGCCGGCTTGAAATAGCCGGCCATCCAAGACCTCCGATGCCTCGCATCATCATAGCGAAAGGCCGGGGCACATACTCCGGCCTTCCGTATTGTTTGGGGGTGTTGCTGCAAGGGCGCTGTGGTCCTTGTTATTGTTTTACTGTTCTTTGCAAAGACAGGTTTTGTATTATGACTGCATCCACTACTCAGGCGAAGGGTAAAGCACCTAGGCGTGCCGCCGTCAAGCCGAAGCGGTCCGGCGCTCAGAAGCGCGAGAACCGCACCGGCTGGGCGTTCATGGCACCGTTCGCCGTCCTGTTCGCTTTCGTGTTCATCTTGCCCATCATCTGGGCCATCTATTCCAGCTTCTTCCGTCAGGTCACCGAGGGCGGTGGCGCATACGGCGGTGGCGAGCTGGTCAATAAATTCGTAGGATTCCAGAACTTCCAGTATGTTATTACTTCCGGCAACTTCTGGTCCGGCGTCGGCAGGGTGCTGGTCTACACCCTGATTCAGGTGCCGATCATGATCATCGCCGCACTGGCGTTGGCCATCGTCATCGACTCGTTCGTGGTCAAGCATGTCACCGGTTTCCGTCTGGGCTACTTCCTGCCCTACGCCATCCCCGGCGTCGTGGCCTCGATTATCTGGGTCTACCTGTACAACGGCCAAATCTCGCCGATCGTCAAGGGACTTGCCGCCATCGGCGTCAATGTGGACTTCTTCAACAAGAACATCGTGCTCGGCTCGATGGCCAACATCACCACATGGACCTTCACGGGCTACAACATGCTGATCTTCCTCGCCGCATTGCAGGCCATCCCGCATGACCTCTATGAGGCTGCCCGTATCGACGGCGCCAATGGTTGGCAGATCGCCACGAAGATTAAGCTGCCGAACGTGCGTGGCGCGGCCCTGCTGGCCATGCTGCTTTCCATCGTCGGCACCATTCAGCTGTTCAACGAACCGCAGATCATGTCTACGGCTGATCCGGGTATTTCCAAGTCGTATACACCGATGATGATGGCTATGAGCACTTCTCAGGGCAGCATTACCCCGTCTGGTGACGGTCCGGCTTCGGCCATCGCCATTGTCATGGCTCTGATCGCAGGTGTGCTTGCCGTGCTGTACACCTTGGCCGAAAGGAAGGTGAACGAGTAATGAGCTCCGCAACCGTTGAAGAACGCGCCCGCAAAAAGGCCGAGCGCAAGCTCGAAAAGCAGCGTCAGGCTGCGCAACACGATTTGCCTCGCTCTATGCGACCGTCCGCGGCCGTGAAGACCCTCACCGTGGTGCTGCTGGTACTGGTGTTGATCTACTTCCTGTTCCCGATTTACTGGGCCATCATCGCGTCCACCAAGACGCCGGCCCAGATGACCGGTAGCAACGGCATGTGGTTTGCTGTGCCGCTTGACCAGCTGCCCAATGCCATCGCCACTAACTATTCCAAGCTGCTTGGCTGGACTCGTGGCAACTTCTGGCGCTGGGTGCTGAACTCCCTGATCTACTCGGGCGTCTCGGCATTGATCGGCACCATCGTGTCTGTGATGGCTGGCTACGCCACTGCGAAGTTCAACTTCCGCGGCAAGAACGCGGCTATTGGCGTCATCATGGCCTGCATGCTGATGCCCGCCGCACTGCTGACCATCCCGCAGTACTCGATTTTCCACACCCTGCACCTGACCAACACGATGCTCTCCATCATCATCCCGTGCTGCGTCTCCCCGTTCGGCTTCTTCCTGGGCCGCACGTACGCGCAGAGTTCGGTGCCTGATGAGTTGCTCGAGGCGGCCCGCATTGATGGTGCGAGCGAGGCACGAATCTTCTTCACTATTGTGCTGCGCCTGCTGGCTCCGGCAATGGTGACGATCTTCCTGTTCCTGTTCGTGGCCACGTGGAACAACTTCGTGCTGCCGTTGATGATGGTGTCTTCCGACACCCTGAAGCCGGTGACCTTGGGTCTGTATGGCATGGTCTCGCTGTCCACGTTCACCGATCGTGGTGCCCTGATGATGGGTGCCTTGCTCGGTGTGCTGCCGGTGATTGTGCTCTTCCTCGGCCTCCAGCGCTACTGGCAGTCCGGTTTGGCTGCCGGTGCGGTCAAGGGCTAATTAATCCGCCGCCCGGCATAACATGTCACTCCTTCCGATGCCGGGCAGCGCCCCCTTCTCTATCGGAGTGACATTATTGCAATCGTCCGGCGTCACCGTAGCGTCAAGGATCTACGCAGTCAGGGCCCTAGGACCCGCGATGACGCCGGCCATTTTTTGTTGTGGCATTTCGTCGCCATGCTTTCCCATTCGACCGTTCTATAGAGGAGAACTCATGAGTACTGGCCGCTTCACTTTGCCGAGTGAGGAGAATTTTGCTGAGAAGACCAAGGAGCTTGCCGAATTGTGGGGCGCGGATGCTATCCGCAACTCGGATGGCACGCATCTTGATGAGGATGTGCTCGCTCTTGGCAAGAAGATATACAGTGCGTATTTCCCGACGCGTGCGCATAACGAGTGGATCACTCTGCATATGGACGAGACGCCGCAGGTGTACCTGCTGACGGATCGTATCCTGGCGGAGTCGGATGCGGTGGATGTGCCGTTGATGGATGGTTTCTTCGAGGAGCAGCTCAAGCCGAACCGTGACGCGGACCCGCACAGGTATTGGGAGGTCGTGGATCGCACGACGGGCGAAGTCGTGCCGCCCGAACAGTGGACGCTGGACGCGGGCGAGGATACCGTGCACGTGACCGCTGCCGTGCCGATGCACGAGTACACGGTTTCGTTCCTGGCCTACATCATCTGGGATCCGGTCGAGATGTACAACCATCTGACCAACGACTGGGGCGACAAGGAGCACGAGATCCCGTTCGACATCTACCATCCCGCCACCCGAAAGTTCGTGTTCGACACGTTCGCGAGGTGGCTGAAGGACAGCCCGCAGACTGATGTGGTGCGTTTCACCACGTTCTTCTACCAGTTCACATTGCTGTTCGACGCCAAGCGTCGCGAAAAGGTGGTCGACTGGTTCGGCTGTGCCTGCACCGTGAGCCCGCGTGCCTTGGACGACTTCGAGAAGGAATATGGATATCGTCTGCGTCCTGAGGACTTTGTGGATGGTGGCGCCTACAACAGCGCATGGCGTGTGCCCAGAAAGGCCCAGCGCGACTGGATCGACTTCCTGTCTGGCTTCGTGCGCAAGAACGTCAAGCAGCTGGCGGACATGTCCCATGCGGCCGGCAAGGAGGCGATGATGTTCCTGGGCGACCAATGGATCGGCACTGAACCCTACAAGGACGGGTTCGACGAGCTGGGCCTGGATGCGGTGGTGGGTTCGATCGGCGACGGCACCACGACCCGCATGATCGCGGACATTCCCGGCGTCAAATACACGGAGGGCCGTTTCCTGCCGTACTTCTTCCCGGACACGTTCTATGAGGGCAACGACCCGAGCATCGAGGGGCTCGACAACTGGCGCAAAGCCCGCCGCGCGATCCTCAGGTCCCCGATCTCCCGCATGGGCTACGGCGGCTACCTGTCCCTGGCCGCGAAGTTCCCGAAGTTCGTGGACACCGTCACGCACATCGCGGACGAGTTCCGCGACATCCATGACCGCACGAACGACGTGGCGGCCGAGGGTGAGCTGAACGTGGCGATTCTGAACTCGTGGGGCAGGATGCGTTCGTGGATGGCGTTCACCGTGGCGCACGCGCTGCCCAACAAGCAGACGTACTCGTATTACGGGATCCTGGAGTCCCTGTCCGGCATGCGCGTCAACGTCAGGTTCGTCAGCTTCGATGACATCCTCGAGCACGGCGTGGACCCGGACGTCGACGTGATCATCAACGGCGGCCCGGTGGACACGGCGTTCACCGGCGGCGACGTGTGGGCGAATCCGAAGCTCGTGGAGACCCTGCGCGCATGGGTGCGTGACGGCGGCGCGCTGGTGGGCGTCGGCGAGCCGAGCTCGCTGCCGCGTTTCCAGGCGGGCCGCTTCTTCCAGCTGGCGGACGTGCTGGGCGTGGACGAGGAGCGCTTCCAGACCCTGTCGGTGGACAAGTACTTCCCGCCCGTCACGCCCGAGCATTTCATCACTACGGACGTGCCCGTGGACCCGGCGGCCCGCGGGGCCTGGGAGCGGGCCGGCTACCGTGCGCCCCTGTCGGGCTGCGGCGGCGGCCAGGGCATCGCCCCGCTGGGCGGCATCGACTTCGGCGAAGCCGTGGCGAATACGTATCCGGTCAGCGAGGATGTGACCCTGTTGCGCGCGGACAACGGTCAGGTGCAGCTCGCGGCCAACGAGTACGGCAAGGGCCGCGGCGTCTATATCTCCGGCCTGCCGTATTCGGCGGCCAATGCCAGGTTGTTGGAACGTGCCCTGTTCTGGGCCTCCCACAAGGAGGACCGGTACGCGGCGTGGAGCTCCAGCAACCCGGAGTGCGAGGTCGCCCACTTCCCCGGACAGGGCTTGTACTGCGTGGTCAACAACACCGACCAGCCGCAGACGACCACCGTGACCCTGGCCGACGGGTCGAGCGAGACCTTCGACCTCCAGCCCAGCGGCATCGCCTGGCGCAACGACTGACAAAGTTAGTCCACCGAGGGGAGAAATGCGGAAAATAGAAGGCTTTCTCCCCTCAAAGAGGTACATCGGTCCCCATGCAAAATGCTATCTGCTTTCAAAGGGGTGCCGGTTCGTCGAAAATCCAAGTATGGGCGTTGAAATATCAACATCTGTACTTGGATTTTCCGCATCGAGGTACCTCTTTGAAAGCAGATAGCATTCTGCAACGGCCAGAATGTGCATCTTTGAAAACAGATACCCCTGTATGCGCGTTCGTCCACGGTGTTGTGGCTCGTTCTCGGGTGTTGCAGATCATATCAATGTCTATTTATGTATATATACTTAACAAATAAGCAATGCCGCTTATTGCGGCTTTATAGGGAGATTGGACCTCATCATGGCCGCAAACAAGGAAACACTATTTGACATCGCCTCACACTTCGCACTGGAGGGCAATATCATCAGCGTCGAGCCTTATGGCGACGGACACATCAACACCACTTATCTGGTGGTCACTGATGGCCCCCATTACATCCTGCAGCGGATGAACACCAGCATTTTCCCCGATACGGTAAATCTGATGCGCAATGTCGAACTAGTTACTTCTGCCCTCAAAGCTCGGGGCAAGGAGACATTGGATATCGTGCCCACCACTTCCGGCGCGACGTGGGAAGAGATCGATGGCGGTGCGTGGCGTGTATACAAATTCATCGAGCACACCGTGTCTTACAATCTCGTGCCGAATCCAGATGTATTCCGTGAGGCCGGCAGGGCATTCGGCGACTTCCAAAATTTCCTGTCCGGGTTCGATGCCGGTCAGTTGACCGAGACCATCGCGCACTTCCACGACACCCCTCATCGTTTTGAGGATTTCAAGGCCGCCCTTGCCGCGGACAAGCTCGGCCGTGCCGCAAGCTGCCAGCCGGAGATTGACTTCTATCTGGCCCATGCTGATCAGTACGCCACCGTGATGGATGGATTGAAGGACGGCTCGATTCCGCTGCGTGTGACTCATAACGACACCAAGCTGAACAACATTCTCATGGATGCCACTACCGGAAAGGCGCGTGCGATCATCGACCTCGACACCATCATGCCGGGCTCAATGCTGTTCGATTTCGGTGATTCGATTCGCTTTGGAGCCTCCACTGCTTTGGAAGATGAGAAAGATTTGGATAAAGTGCATTTCAGCACCGAGCTGTTCCGTGCTTACGCCGAAGGTTTTGTGGGGGAGCTGCGCGGCAGCATCACCGAGCGTGAGGCCGAGCTGTTGGCTTTCAGCGGCAACCTGCTCACCATGGAATGCGGCATGCGTTTCCTCGCCGATTATCTGGAGGGCGACGTGTACTTTGCCACGAAGTATCCTGAGCACAATCTGGTACGTACCCGTACCCAGATCAAGCTGGTGCAGGAGATGGAGCAGAAGGTTGATGAGACGCACGCCATCGTTGCGGACATCATGAAATAGAACGTAGTCCCGGCCAATAGTTCACATTTATGAACACGAGCGAACAGAAAACTTGCGCAAAAGTTCGATTTTGGCACAATCTGTGATAAAGTTGGCAGCGAAGGAAACCGAAGGCAACATCCTTCCCAAGGAGGAAACATGACCACTGTTCTGGTTACGGGCGGCGCTGGATTTATTGCTACCCATACCGACATCGAACTGCTCAACAAGGGCTATGACGTTATTTCCGTGGACAACTACGGCAATTCGTCTCCGGTGGCACTTGAGCGTGTCGAGCAAATCACCGGCAAGCCGGTCAAGCGCTACGACGGCGACGTGCGTGACGAGGCTCTGATGGAGCGCGTCTTCACTGAAAACAACATCGACTGGGTCATTCACTTCGCCGGTCTCAAGGCCGTGGGTGAGTCCGTAGCCAAGCCGATCGAATACTACGACAACAACCTGTACTCCACGCTCGTGCTCCTCAAGGTGATGAAGAAGCACAACGTCAAGAAGATTATCTTCTCCTCCTCCGCCACCGTGTACGGCAGCCCGAAGGAGCTGCCAATCACCGAGGAAACGCCGACTGGCGGCACCACCAACCCGTACGGCACTTCCAAGCTGTTCCAAGAGCAGATCCTGCGCGACGTTCACGTGGCCGATCCGTCCTGGACCATCGTGCTGCTGCGTTACTTCAACCCGGTTGGCGCTCACGAGTCCGGCCTGCTTGGCGAAGATCCGAAGGGTATTCCGGCAAACCTCACCCCGTACGTGGCCAAGGTCGCGGTTGGCGAGCTGAAGGCCGTTCAGGTCTACGGCGACGATTACGACACCCCTGACGGCACCGGCGTGCGCGACTATATCCACGTGGTCGACCTGGCCAAGGGCCACGTGGCCGTTATCGACCACATCGACAAGGAAGGCGTGTTCGTCTACAACCTGGGTACCGGCCACGGCTACTCCGTGCTCGAGGTCATCAAGGCCTACGAGAAGGCTGCCGGCCACCCGATTCCGTACGTGATCAAGCCTCGTCGCCCCGGTGACATCGCTGCATGCTATGCCGATGCCTCCAAGGCCGCAAAGGAGCTGGACTGGAAGGCCGAGTTGACCATCGACGATATGGCCGCTTCCTCCCTCAACTGGCAGACCAAGAACCCCAACGGTTTCCGCGACGCCGAGTGATTTTTAGCTCCCGCTGGCGGGATCTGTCGAACGAAGTGAGACTGAGGGTGGTTTGTGCCGCATGACGTTGACCACCCTCAGTCGGCTACGCCGATAGCTCCCGCCAGCGGGAGCTATCTTATATCTCATACAATCCGCCGATCGGCGGCCCAGCGCGTGAGCTCGGTGCGATTCGAAAGCTGAAGCTTTCGTAGCACCGAGCTCACGTGCGTTTCGACCGTCTTAATCGAAATGAACAGTTCCACGGCAACTTCCTTATATGTGTATCCGCGGGCAATCAATCGCATGACTTCTTGTTCGCGGGCGGAAAGTCGGTCCAGTTCCTCGTCATGCACAGGCGCGGCACCATCGGCTCCGGCGGCCGGCACACCTTGGAATGCAGAGAGCACGAATCCGGCCAGTTTCGGAGAAAACACGGCGTAGCCTTCATGCACCTGCTTGATGGAGGAAATCAAGTCAGCGCCAGTAATCGTTTTGGTCACATACCCTTGGGCGCCGGCGCGAATCACCGAACCCACATCCTGAGGCGCATCCGAAACCGACAGCGCAAGAAACACAGTAGCGGGGGAGTAGGCGCGTGACTTGGTAAGGATCTCGGCACCGCCGCCACCTTCGCCGCCCGGCACGTGCACGTCCAGCAATACCACTTGTGGTTTGGTCTGGGCAATCATCGCCACCGAGCCGGGCACGTCCGCCGCCTGGCCGACGATATCAAAAGAGTCTCGCAGTGTGGCAATCACGCCGGCGCGAAACATTTCGTGGTCATCCACTACCGCCACGCGAATGCGGTCTGCTGCAGCTTCACTCATCGATGCTCTCCTTGTGTCGATTTCAATGCAATCGGCATATGCATTCTCACTTCGGTGCCCCAGCCGGCTCTGGATACGATTTCCACTGTACCGCCGCGGCGTTTGATACGCCCGATAATCGACTCACGGATGCCTAATCGGTCTGGCGGTATTGTATCGATATCAAATCCTTCGCCGTGGTCGCGCACGAACACTTCGACCGTCGTATCTGTAGCTTCGCAGTAGAGGGAGATCGGCTCGCTGCCATGTGTGACGGCATTGACCAGCGCCTGACGCGTGGCGTCCAACAGCGCATCGGTCTGGGCGCTTGGATGGGCATCGCCCACAGTGACCACCTCAATCGGTTTGCCATGTTCGTCCTCAACCTCGGCGGCGATCTGCTTCAGCCCGGCGCTGACGGAACGATCCGATGTGGAACGTTCCTGATACAGCCATTCGCGCAGCTCGCGTTCTTGCCCGCGCGCCAGGGTGAACACAGTGGCGGGGTCTTCGGAATGCAGTTGGATGAGCGCCAGCGTCTGCAACACGCCATCATGCAGATGGGCGGTCATGTCCGCGCGCTCTTCCTCGCGCTCCTTCAACGCCTGCTCGCGGGAAAGCCTTTGCAGCATGGCATTCGCCCATGGCATCACCGCCAATACAATGCACGCAATCATAATGAATCCACTGAGCATGATGCGTCGCGGTGAGGTGCCCCATCCCGCATAGGTCACGTTCGACACATATATGGCCCATCCTATGAAAATCAGCGCGATGCCGCCCAGCATGGAGAGCAGCTGTGTGCCGTTCGGGCTCAGATTCATCCAAGCCAACGCTATGCCGGCCAGTCCAAGCAGCAGCGGAATGATGAGTTGGCTATCAGCGCCGGTGCCGACTAGCAGCAGGCCGATGGTCAGCAACACGAACCCGGCCAACGCCACTAACGCAGGTTTCGGGGCGCGCTGGATGGCTTCGGATAATGACTCAGCCGAGACGGCCGTGTCTTCAACGCCGGCCTGTGCGGGCTGGTTGCCCCGCGCGAGCGGAGCTTGCTCCACTGGTATATGTTCCGCACTTGCCACAGCCTGAGGATCGCCGGCCGGCATGAAAATCCATAGGAACACATAGGCGATAACGCCGGCACCATACAAGCAGGTCAGTGCAATGAATGCCAGCCGAACCCACATCACAGAAATGCCGAGATGCAGTGCGATGCCTTTGCAGACGCCGGTGAGCCAGCGGCCTCGTTTGGGTCGCGTCAACGGCATACGCGCGGGCAGCAGCGGTTCGGGAATTGATGTCATATCTCTATTGTGCCGCGTTCAGGGCTTTGGAACCGGGGTTTTACATGGTGTTCAGGGAACAATCAGGGTGTTCCCCGAGCCTTGTGGTTGCGTTCGGGCTGTGTAATGGAAGCATGAGCAGTCCACATATGAATTCGTATCAACAGCCGCAGCCGGGCAAAGCTCCGCGGCGTTTCTTTACATGGGTGCGTTCTTCCGGATTAATCCGCGGCAATGATCGTTGGATTGGCGGCGTATGCAGTGGTATCGCGCAGCGTCTCGGTTGGAGTCCGACATTAGTGCGTGCGCTGATGATTGTGGCCACGCTGTTCTTTGGTTTTGGCGCGGCGCTATACGCAATGGGATGGTTTCTCATTCCCGATGTGCGCAGCGGGCAGATTCTCGCCGAAGATTTGATTGAAGGCCAGTGGGATTGGAATTGTCTTGGCTGCTTCCTGTTTATGGCTGTGGCTGTGCTGATTCCAGGCGCCGGCTGGGTGTGCATTGCGCTCGCCGCTCTGGTGCTGTGGCTGATTGCGCAAAGCGGTGTTCGTCAGCAGGAAGGATACGGTTTCGGGTACCACGGTGGTCAGTCCACCGCGCCGCCGAATAATCCGAACGGACCGAATAATCCGAATAACCTTGCACCGAACCCCTCTATGCAACCGTCTGCAACGATGCCTCCATATGTTTCACAACCTGTTTCACAGTCGGTTCCATATGTTTCACAGCCTGTTCCGCAGGCGGGGCAGCGGCCGTATAATCCCACAAGCGGCTCTGCGGCGATGCCGGTAGATGGCATCCCTGCGGGCAAGTATGCAATGCCCAATCCTGTCGCGGCCGCGGCGCCGCGTTCCTCCACCCGCCGCAAGCCGGCCGGCCCGGTTGTGGTGCTGAGCGTATTGGGACTGTCCTTCATTTCTTTCGCTGCCGTTATGGCGGTGATTTGGGAATATGACATGGACGTCAGTGGCATCGTGCGCGTGGGCACCATATGGATTTCCGCAGTATGCGTGGTGATGGGTCTGATTGTCATTGTGCTGGGATTCAAGGGGCGTCGTGCAGGTGGACTGATTCCGCTGGGCTTGATGGCCGGAGCCTGCGCGATGTGCATGATTATCGCGAGCGGTACGTATGCCATCCGCCATTACGATGCGACGCATACCAATATCAGTTACACGGATATCACGCTGTCCAGTGCTGGCGGCCATGCGTCGGTGGACGCGTATGGTATGAACCAGGTGCAGGTCAACGACCAGTTTTATGCGGATTCCAGCCAACGGACATTCGATAAACTCGTGAGGGGCGTATGGTTCTCCGGTGACGACTACGACTCCAGCCAGGCTGTGCTTGACCTGTCGGATTGGGAAAGCAGCCATGCGCCTCATAAGCTGGAATTGTCGAATGGCAATACGTCCATCAGCAACTGCCCGGCGGGAACCATCACCATATCCGCGGTTCAGGCTCAGGTTCACATCATTCTTCCTGACGGGTGCTCCTACGGCATTGGCAGTGCGTGGCGCGGGTACACGTACAGCAACAGCATGGGCGGCAAGTATGCGGTGATATATGACACGGTGGACCTTATCGGGTTTTCCGATACCGATCAGGGGCATTCCATCGACAGCTATGACACCAACTATGCCTGGATGACGGACGATAGCAAAATGCCGGCAAATGGCCCTGAGCTGCTCGTCGACATCCCCTTCTCGGCCGGCGCCCGGGTGAATATGACCTATATCTCGGATTGGGAAGGGTCGACGTATATGCAATTCAGGAACAACTTCGATACGACGAACGGATACACCGAGGACTCAGGGAAGGCAGAATGATGAGCGACGACACCAAGGAACTGAAGACCATCGAAGACCAGGCCAAGGCCCGTCCGCTGTCGGTATCCGACGATGCAGACGAGACCAAGGTGCTGCATTCGCCCGATAATGAAACGGCGGCTGAGACCGAGGTGCTGCCAACAGCTGCAGATGCGGTGGAGACCTCGGCCCTGCCCGTGGTTGACGACAGTATTGATGAGACTCGGCCAATGACTACGGCGGCTGATGGTTCGGCAACGACGGTGATTCCGTCTGCTGACGACAATCAGGAATCCGAAGATATCGTGTCGGACGACCGCGAGAAGACGATTCCTCTGGAGGTGGTTGCCGATACGTCAATTCCGCCCGCAAGCGACATTCCGCTTTATGCGGCGGGCAACGTTTCCTCGGGGAATGAACAGACTGCATCTGGAACTTCGCCTAATGCGGAATTCGCCTCATCCGCACAGCCTGTGGATGCTCAGTCTCAGTCGAGCACAAGGATGGAACCCGCCAAGAAAAGCAGCATCAGTACACTGACCGTTGTTTTCGGTCTATTGGGCGTATTGATTGGCGCACTGGGGTTGTTCTTCGGCGTGACGTTCCCCGATATGCTGATCACACAGTTCGCCGCTGATCCGCAGGTGTTGGTGGCTATTGTCTGCGCAATAGTGGGCGTGGTCTTGGTGGCCATAGCTATCGTGTGGGCCATTATGGGCACCGTGAAGAAAAAATAACTCGTATTGTTTGGCAAGCCTCTTTGCGAGCACAGCTGACTGAGGGGCTAAGAAATCATACTTCGGTACTATGCGATATCTGAAGTAAGGCGTTCTATGCTTGTGGGGGAGGTGGAACGGATGACGCGGATCACAGTGCGGCGAGTGCTGAATATCGCTGCGATTGCGGTGGTGATTGCGTTAGTGTTCTCCCTGCTTGGCTGGGCGATGATGCCGCAGTGGAGCACTCGTCCTTATAACAATCATATTGCCGTTGCCTCGTCAGACCCTGCTATTGCGCCTGCTCATGCGGACATCCCGCATGAGGGCAGATACGGTACTCGTGAAACCCAGCTGTCCATTGAAACAGACGATGGAGTCACGTTACCGGCTATCCTGCGGGAACCGATTGATGCTCCTGGCAATCGCCCGGCCTGCCTGTTCATCCATGGATCCGGCACCAGCGGGGCCGAGGACTTCGGCGACATTGCCAACGCTATGGCATCCGCCGGTATTGTGACGCTGGTTCCGGCCAAGCGCAATGACAATTACACCGTGCTGCATCGCGACTACCAGCGATTCGCCCGCGAATACAGCAGTTCTTTGGATGTGTTGCGTAGCACTGCAGGCGTCGATCCGGCAAAAACCGGCATCTACGCCGAATCCGAAGGCACATGGATATCCACGATTCTGGCATCCAAGCGGCAGGATATCGCTTTTGCCATCCTGACTTCAGCACCAGTATTTAAAGGTCGCGAGCAAATGGCCATGGCCATCAGCGCCTATATGCATGAAGCTGGTGCGCCCGCTTCCGTGGTTAAGGATACGGCTAAGCTCATGTCGCTCAACTACGCTCCTTTTGATCTTGCTTATGCCGATTTCGATGCCGATCATTACCTGCATTCTTTGACCATGCCGCTTCTGGTGAATTACGGCGCTTATGACACCGCCATGCCCATTGAGCAAGGCGTGCAACGCATCATTGACGCAGCTCGCAGCGCAGGCAATGAGAACGTCACGGTGCGGTACTTTGCCGGCAACCATCAGATGCGGGCCGGTAAGGGATTGTTCACGCCGAATCTACCGTTGGCGCAAGGGTATACGCAGGCGTTGGAGAACTGGGTGAATGGTATTGCCGCAGGCGCTCGGGCTGACGGATGGGCCACGCCACAGATCGCCGGAGTGCATCCTCATCAGCAGTTCGCGGCACCGCAGCAAACCAAGTCGGGTCTTATCGGCTCGCTTGGTGTGTTGGCGGGCATCATGATTGCAGGACCGGTGCTTATGCTCGTTGCAGTCATACTTGGTATTGCCATGGATATTGTGGATTGGCTGCGCATGCGCGGTGCGTTGGGGCGGCGTGTACCAGGACGAAACATGCCTGCCGGATGGAATCAGCCGTATCGGAGAGATGCCGGTACGCATGTTGACGATGATGGCAACCGTCACCGGCGTCGTAATGCAATAGTTGTTGACGGTAACCGCCTGTACACGTTGCGCGATCGGCGTGCGATGCATGCCAATCCTGTGTTGGCGTGGCGGGCCATGCCCCGTGGTGTTGCAGGGCCTATTGCCGGCTTAGGCGTTGCGATAATGGTGATTACCGTGCTGCTGTACGGGTATATGGGTGCCGTAGGGGTGGCGGCTGTATATGTTATGCCGCATCCGCGGCTTTTCGGCATCGGATGGCGGGTATTGCAGGCGTTGACGGTGGTGCTGGTACTGCTGTTCGCCGTGGTCGCGGAGCGGTTATGGCGTCACCGCGCAGACATCATGGGCGCTCGCCGTGCGGCCGGCATCATCATGGTGGTGGCCGCGCTCGCTACATGCACCACACTGGCGTTCTGGGGTCTATTCAGCCTGTAGTTGTGGTGCGCGCAGCGTCAGCGTTGAGCCGCCTCGGCCTCGTCAAGAGTGCTGAACCCGCCGAGTTGCACGGTGTTCAGCAAAGTTTCTTCGGTGATGTTGTGCTGAGGGGTTGTGTCGGCTCGTTCGCGGATCATCGCTTCATAGAGGTCAAAAGTCATGTCGGAGTATGTGCCGAGTTCGCCGCGTAGATATGTTTCAAATGAGGTGGTCGTTGGCGCGTCCTCGGCGGTGGTCAGCACGCGCATCGCCTCGCCAAGCTTTGGGTACCGCGAACGGAAATCGGCGGCCCACGCCACTTGCTGGGCGATTACCTGTTCTTGCCTGGACACACGAGATTCAGTCAGGCGCGGAATGTACGGTTCGATGTTCTTTGCGAAGTCGTCGGGTGCGGTGGAGGCCATCATGCGGCCGTATTTTTCGGTGACGAGATTGCGGCCAACGTGGTCGGCTTCGTCCAAATCAGCGGCGTAGCTGGAGAGCAGTGGCCGTTCCCATGTGAGGAACTGGGCCAAACGCATCTGGTGGAAAACCGGCCAATTGCCTTGGCAGGCGGCACGGCCGCCCTCGTTATTGGTGTGCTGAAATTGGTTCCATTCATGGTGCACAATGGTTTCACGCAGTTCGTCGGTGGTAAGGTTGTCGGTCATCTTCGAGCCTCACAAACTCTTGAGCACTGGATCGTTGGAGGCGATGTGATCTTCAATGTAAGGCCGTTGCCATTCCAGGAAGGTTTCGGTTGATGTGGTCAGGTGTTCCCTCTGGAGTTCCTTGACAATCTCTGCGGCGATATGTTCCACAATCCCGTTGATTTGGTCAATCGCCGGGGCGGAACCCTTGCCGCCCTCGCCGAAACCGGCGCCGCCGTAGCAAGCCGCTGAGCTCAGACGCATTACGCTTTCCAGTTGTTCGGCCACATCAGGCAGCAGCGCGAACATCGATTTGGACAGCTTGCGCAGTGCCGCGAACTGCCATTTGTAGTACGGCAGATAGCCGGCCACCATCGGCACATTGATGAGAAACACCAATGAGGAGGCGGCATTCACGAACTCGTGGATGGACAGCCATGCGGCGGCGCCATCGCCACGTTTCAGCGAACGTGGCAGATTGTATTGACCGGCTTGTGCGATCATGCCCAAACGCTTGGAAATCAGTGCCAGTCGCACATCGTCCGGCATATCTTTGAATCCTTGGCGGGTCTTGGAGAATTGCCCGGTGGGGTCTGCAAACACCTCGCCATTAGTGGCGGCGGCCAGTGTGGCCTCATCCAACATCAACCATTCGTGAGGCGAAGTCTGTGCCGGAGCGGTGCGGTATCCGGTGATCGACTCGAAGAAATCACCGATACGGAACACGCCATCGCGTCGGTTTGCGCCCTGTGCGCGTGGAGTGGCGGGGGAGGGAGTGCCATGGTCTGTTGCAATAGCCGAGGTATTCGTGGAGAATACCGCATGCCCTTGTGCGTCAATGCTGAAGTCTCGGGGCAGCGCGTCATAATCGGTCTGCAGTTGCTCGCCTATGGCGGTGTAATCCTCATCGGAAAGCCACAGGCAGAATCGCGGGCCGAAGTCATGGTCCTGCGAATATGCGTCATCGAACCCATAGCATTCCGATCCGTGTCCCACCAGACCGGCGGCGATGCGAGAAACATATTGTGGGTACTTTGTCGAGAGCATCGGTTTGCCGACCTGCGTCCAGAAAGCGCGGGCCAGTTTCAGTCCGGAAATTCCAACTGCAAGAGTGGCGGTTGCGGCGGAATCGGATACTGGGGCAGTCGGCATGACTGGTGCATCGGTGGAATTTTGGCAAGAGGTGCCGGCGTTGGTCGCTTCCTGTGCGGACGCAGTGGTTGCATCCGTAGTGTCGTTCGGAACGATATCGATACCCGCGGCTTGTGCCTGGGACTCGGCCTGCCGCAGATTGTCTTCGGTGATACGCCAGTAATCGGTGTCCTTGCCGTAGCATTCCTCGATCACGTCCAGCGCATGACGGTACCCGGCGACGGCATCTGCATATCGCTTTTCGGCAAAGCATACCTGCGCGTAGCCGGCCAATGCGGAGGCGTAATGTGCGGAATGCTCCAGATGACCGGTCTTATAGATATCCAATGCCTTGGCCGCGTGCCAGTGGGCGCCTTCCAGCTTGTGCTCGGTCAGCAAGGTCAGCGCCAGATTTGTATGCGAGCTGGCCACATCGATATCCTCGTCCGGGTTCACGCTCGATGCTTCGATGATGCGGAGTGCTTCGCGCAGCTCAAGCTCGGCCTTATCCGGTCGGTTCGTTTCGCTGTAGAGCATTGAGAGGTTATTGTGAAGCGCCGCAAGTCTGCGGTCGGTGGGCGCCAGCGAATGACGGCATACATCCTGGGCCTGGTGGTAGAGGTCTTCGGCCTGGTCATATTGCTTGGCGGCGCGCATGGCGGTGGCGCAGTTGATGAGCGTGGTGGCCCATGCTTCGGATGTGCCGGTGGTCAGGCCCATGCGAGCGGCCAGTTCCAGAGCTCGCTGCACGATCCACTGGTTGTCCTTATGACGTCCTTGCGAACGGTAGAAGCCCATTGTTTCGTTGAGTACGGTCAACAGTCCGGCTTCATCGCCGGCATTCTCTGCGTCAACCATCGCCTGTTCCAAATACGGGCCGGCTTCGGTGGCGGCCGCATGACGGTCGAAAATCGCGTCCAATCCGTTCAGGAATTGTTGGGTGTCAAAGCTCGTTGACGATTGTTCGGCGTTGGTCGCGGCCTGATTTTCTGGGTTGTTCGCGTGTTGTGCCGCGGCCGCTGCGTCTGTGTCGTCAGCATCATTCGGGCCGTGAGCGAATTGTGCGGCAAATTGTTTGAGCAATGCTTCTTCGTCAGCCACGAGAGACCTCCCTGAATCGCGTCTGATTCCAGTCTATTAATACTGTGCACAGACACGTCAGGGAATAGGCTGTGAGCTTGGTCTCAGTCGACCTTGATTTCACGCATGCGATGGATGGCCTCGGTGTCCGTTTCGCCTCGCCATGAGTAGAACGTGAGCAGGCCGACTGCGAGCAGGGTGAGAGGAACGCCACCCAAACCGGTGAAGCGGTAGTTCATGGAGAATGAAGTGAGCATAGCACCGCCCACAATCGAGCCGATGGCATTGCCAAAATTGAATGCCACTTGTACGGCGGCTCCTGCAATGAGTTCGCCGCCTCCCTGACCGGCCTCGGTCATCAGCAATTGTTGCGGTGCGGAGATGAAGAACAATCCGAATGCAATCCAGAACGTCAACAACGCGGTAGTGCCATGGTTGCCGGGCAGCAGCACCACAAGCAGCAGACCAATGCAGGAGATGGACTGGCCGAGAGCGGCAGTGCCGGCATGACGCCACCGATCGGTAATACGGCCACCGATGATGCCGCCAACTACCATGCCGAATCCGGCGAGCATCATCAGCATTGGTACGAGGGAAGATGACCAGCCACCAGTCTTTTGCAGCCAGGGAGAGATGTAGCTCCACCAGCAGAACACGCCTGCGTTGCCAGTGAACACGGCAGCCAAGATCACCCAGGGGCCTCGGCGAGTGAGGAATTTGAACTGACCGGCGATGCCGGCATCTTTGATTGGTGCCACGAATGGAATCCATGCCAGTGACAGCACTATCGTCATTGCGGCCCATGCGGCCAGAATGCCGAAGGCAAGACGCCAGGAGAGAAACTCGGCCATCAAGGTGCCTGCCGGCACGCCCAACATATTGGCCAAAGTTTGTCCCGTGACCATTATGGATACGGCCTGCGCCTCTTTGCCTTTATCGGCCAGGGTTTTGGCGATAAGCGTGGCGGTGCCGAAGAATGCGCCGTGCGGCAGACCGGAGATGAATCGCGCAATGACGAGCATGGCAGCGTTGGCTGAGAATGCGGAGAACAGGTTACCCATCAAGGCGATAACCATGAACGCAATAATGAGATCCTTTGGTGGCACTTTGCGGCCGAACACCAGAATCAATGTGCCGAAACACACGCCGATGGCATACGCGGAAATATAGTGGCCGGCGGTAGGGATGTCCACGCCGGTGGCGGCTGCGGCCTGCGGCAGAATGCCCATCATCACGAACTCGGCGGCGCCGAGAATGAATGCGCCTGAGGCCAGCGCAAGCAAGCTCTTCTTCATATTTCCTCTCATGAGATTTCACGGTATTGCATACGGAAGCAGCGATCGATTGATTCGGGCGATATGTTACGGTGCGCCATCAACAATGCCATGAGCATGTGTTGCTTTGAATGCTTATTCCTTGTGCCGGTATTTATTCAGAGTCGTGCTGCACTTGAATAATGTTTTTTCGACACCTGCAACCATTCCAGCAATGAAATATCGCTGAAGAAATAGATAGGCAATGATGACGGGCAGTGCTGCGAGCAACGCAGCTGCGGCGCCTGTTCCGATATTGTTAGTTTGAGCTGCGAAAAATGCGGCTACTTGTGGAGCGATGGCATGTGGTGGTGCTCGATCGACCAAGAAGTCTGTCTGGGTGCAAATGCGCATTCCCGAAGATATTGCCATTGCGTCGGTGGATGGAACCGTTGATTGGCGGATTCTAGTGGTGGTTGCAACACAGGTGTTGCAACCACCACTAGAATCCGCCGACTTTCTTTAAGTCTCGGAACCCAAAATAATGATGTGGATAGTGATACTTGGTGAGGATAAAACAAAAAAAGGAGAAACGTTGAAAAATCAACGTTTCTCCTTATGGGTCGGGCTGGCGGGATTTGAACCCGCGGCCTCTTCGTCCCGAACGAAGCGCGCTACCAAGCTGCGCTACAGCCCGTTTTGGCAACAGTCGTAGATATTACATTATGGTGCTGGACAAAGCAACTCGGCATGTCGTTCTTAATCGTAGGCTTTGCGTACACTGATGAACCATGGCTGAAGTTGTTGAGAACACTGAAAATACTGAGAACGAAACCCCGGCAGTCCCGCAGATGAGCACTGTTGAGCGTGCGGAAATGCTGCTCAAGCAGGATGCCGCTATCCGTGAGAAGATCAAGTCCGGCGCCACGCTGGACGAGGCCGTGGATCCTTCCAACAAGGAGTTCGGCCCGCTGGGCCACCCCGAGCAGGTGCAGATGCGTGTGGCCAAGCGCGCGATGATGCTTGAGTCCGGCATTGCCCCCTACCCGGTGCACCTTGATGTGACCAACACCATCGAAGAGGTACGCGCCAAGTACGACGGCAAGCTCGAAGCTGGGCAGGAGACCGAAGACATGGTCGGCATCGCCGGCCGCGTGCTGTTCCTGCGCAACGCTGGTGGCCTGTGCTTCGTGCAGCTGTCCGCCGGCGACGGCACCAAGATTCAGGGCATGATCTCCAAGAAGGAGATCGGAGCCGACTCCTTGAAGCAGTTCAAGCAGCTCGTTGACCTTGGCGATCATCTGTACCTGAAGGGTCGCGTCATCGCTTCCAAGACCGGTGAGCTGTCCGTATTCGCCACCGAATGGGCCATCGCATCCAAGGCTCTGCAGCCGCTGCCGGCCCTGCACAAGGATCTGAACGAAGACACCCGCACCCGCAAGCCGTACATCGGCATGATCGCGGACGAGAACATCCGCAACATGGTGCGCAACCGTTCCAAGGCCGTGGCATCCCTGCGTCACACCTTCGACACCCACGACTTCCTCGAGGTCGAAACCCCGATGCTGCAGACCCTGCACGGTGGCGCGGCCGCCCGTCCGTTCACCACGCACATGAACGCCTTCGACTTGGATCTGTACCTGCGCATCGCCCCGGAACTGTTCCTCAAGCGCTGCCTGGTCGGCGGCATCGACCGTGTGTTCGAGATCAACCGCGATTTCCGCAACGAGGGCGTCGACGCCACCCATGCTCCCGAGTTCACTATGGTCGAGGCCTACCAGGCCTACGGCACCTATGATTCCATCGGCCAGCTGGTCAAGGAACTCTTGCAGCAGACCGCTATGGACGTCTACGGTTCGCACAAGGTCACGCTGCTCGACGGCACTGAATACGACTTCAGCGGCGAATGGAAGACCATCAGCATGTACGACTCCCTGTCCGAGGCATTGGGCGAGGAAATCGTGCCGAACGGCGGCCCCGAGCACCCCGGTACCTCCGTGGAGCATCTGGGCGAGATTGCCGACAAGCTCGGTGTGGAGCGTGACGACGTGGAGAACCACGGCAAGCTCGTCGAGCACCTGTGGGAGCACTTCTACGAGGACAAGCTCTACGAGCCCACTTTCGTGCGTGACTTCCCGGTTGAAACCTCCCCGCTGGTCAAGGGGCACCGCACCAAGCCCGGCGTGGTGGAGAAGTGGGATCTCTATGTGCGCGGCTTCGAGCTGGCCACTGGCTACTCCGAGCTCAACGATCCGATCGTGCAGCGCGAACGCTTCGTGGCTCAGGCCAAGGACGCGCTCGCCGGTGACGAGGAAGCCTGCGATATTGATGAGGACTTCCTCGAGGCCCTTGGTGTGGGCATGCCCCCGGCAGGCGGCATGGGCATGGGCATTGACCGACTGCTTATCGCGCTGACCGGTGCCACGATTCGCGAGACCATCACCTTCCCGCTGGTCAAGCCGCTGGTTGGCTGAAACCTATTTCCGGCTCCCCTCGGGTGAGGGGAGCTGTCGAACGAAGTGAGACTGAGGGGAGTCGAAGGGTGATACCGCCAGCGACTCCCCTCAGTCACTTACGGTGACAGCTCCTCTCAGAGAGGGGAGCCGAGTTATATCGGAAAGAAGGTTGCTTATGTCCATTGGTTTGTGGCTCAAGGGTGCGCGTCCCAAGACGTTGGCCACCTCCATCGCCTCGGTGATGGTGGGTGCGGCGATGGCTCGTGTGCATATCGAGCAGATGGGCACCTGCGTCGCAATCTATCCTGAGCCGGCTTATTGCGCCGCGAACCGGGCGCAGCAGGATCTGCTGTTAGGTCGGTTCTGGACGGTGACTTTCCTGTGCCTGTTGGTGGCGCTGTTCCTGCAAATCGCCGTCAACTATGCGAATGATTACTCCGATGGCGTTCGCGGTACCGATGCCGGACGTGGTGGTAGTGAATCGCAATCCGGCAAACCGCAGCGGTTGACCGAATCCGGTCTGGTGCCGGCCAAGCACGTATTCATTGCGGCAATCATCTGTGCAGGTATCGCCTGCGTCTGCGGCATTGCCGCCATCGTGATTTCCCAAGCATGGTGGCTGTTTGCCGTGGGCGCGGCCTCGCTAGTGGCCGGCTGGTTCTACACCGGTGGCAAGCATCCGTACGGTTATGTCGGTCTTGGAGAGGTCGGCGTGTTCCTGTTCTTCGGTCTGTCCGCAGTGTTGGGCACCGAATATGCGCTGTGTGGCATGGTGGATGTCGGCGGTCTGCTGGGTGCCGTGGCGGCAGGATTGTTCTCCTGCCACATACTGATGGTGAACAACCTACGTGATATCGACGAAGACCGCGAACATAACAAACGTACACTGGCCGTGCGTATGGGGGAGTCCGGTGCACGCACGTTGCTGATTGTGTGCTGTGCTATTGCATGGATTATTGCCCTACTGATGTGCGGCACATTATGGTGGCCGTGGGGTGTGGTGCTGCTGCTCTCTGGAGCGGGTGTGCCGGTGCGTATGATTTCCAGCGTCAAGAAGCATGCATTTGGCCCCGCTTTGGGTGCTGCCAGCTTCCAGACGCTGCTGTTCGCAGTGGTGCTTGCACTTTCCGTAGCGCTGTAATTCCCTCAGTCAGCTACGCCGACAGCTCCCCTTGGGAAGGGAGCCGGGAAAAGGAACGCGGCGTTGTGACCTAATTGAGATGAAATATCTAAGACGGATACTCGTGTTTGGCGGCATACGGCTGTAGACTGAACCGTATGACTTATAAATTAGTACTGCTCCGTCATGGACAGAGCGCATGGAATAAAACCAACCAGTTCACCGGCTGGGTCGACGTACCGCTGACCGAGCAGGGTGAAGCCGAAGCCAAGCGTGGCGGCGAGCTGCTCAAGGAGAAGAACGTCCTTCCGGACATCGTGTTCACCTCCCTGCTGCGTCGCGCCATCAACACCGCCAACATCGCTCTGGATGCCGCAGATCGCCTGTGGATTCCGGTTCAGCGTGATTGGCGTCTCAACGAGCGTCACTACGGTGCTCTGCAGGGCAAGAACAAGACCGAGATTCGCGAAGAGTACGGTGACGAGAAGTTCATGCTGTGGCGCCGTTCCTACGCCACTCCGCCGCCCGAGATCGACCCGAACGACCAGTACGCCCAGAATAACGACCCGCGCTACGCCGGCGATCCGGTTCCGGAAGCCGAGTGCCTGGCCAACGTTGTTGAGCGTGTGAAGCCGTACTTCGAGTCCGCCATCGAGCCGGAGCTGCGCGCTGGTAAGACCGTGCTGATTGCTGCTCACGGCAACAGCCTGCGTGCCATCGTCAAGATGCTGGACAACCTGTCCGAGGATGAGATCGCCAAGGTCAACATCCCGACCGCTATCCCGCTGCTCTACGAGCTGGACGAGAACTTCAAGCCGATCAAGCCGCGTGGTGAGTATCTGGACCCGGAGGCTGCCGCCGCCGGTGCCGCCGCTGTCGCTGCTCAGGGCCAGAAGTGAGCCTAAGCCGCTAATACGGTAAGCATTAGGGGAGTCGCACAATTATCGTGCGACTCCCTTTTGCTATGCCGAAACAAGTTTCAAACGGTTTGTGCCGCTCCACCACGAAGCGAACTCCCCACCGCGAGGTGAAATACCCACGACGTTGTGAAATGCCCACCACGTGGTGTCCCAAAACGGCGGAATTCCGCGAAATGCAAAATTCGGCTGACATCGTGGTGGGAGATTCACTACGTGGTGAGACATTTGCTACGTGGTGGATATGCCGGTGCACCGCCTAAAAGCAACAAAAAAACGGCGTCCAGCCGTAGTCGGATCGCCGCTTTTCGGGCATCCTCCTCAAGCCACAGGAGGATAAGTGTTCAATTATCAGTCGATGTCGGTGCCTTCGTCGCGGGTCGGCTCCTTGGTGGGGTCGAAGCCGGAGACGATGTAGACCACACGGCGGGCGGCGGACACGGCGTGATCGCCAAGGCGCTCCAGGAAGCGGCCCAGCAGCACGATGTCTACGGTCTGCTGACGAGTGATCTCGTCGGACAGCGCCAGGTCGAAGGTCCGGTGATGCAGCTCGTCCAGCTTGTCATCGGCCAGAATGATGGCCTCAGCGGTCTTGGCATCGCGGTCGGTGAGCATGGCCACCAGCTGATCGGCGGTGTTGTCCAGGAACGCGACCATGTCGGCAAATACCGGTTGAGCGGATTCCGGGATTGCGGCAGCCGGGTACGTGCGGCGTGCGGCTTCGGCCACGTGACGGGCCAAATCGCCCATACGCTCGAATGTGGAGGCCAGACGCATGGTGGAAACCACCACGCGCAGATCGGTGGCCACCGGATTCTGCTTGGCGAGCAGCTTCACGCACTGGTCGAGAACGGAGGACTCCAAAGCATCGATTTCGATGTCGCCATCAATCACGGTTTGAGCGGCTTCAACGTCCTGATTCAGCAGAGCATCCCCAGCTCCTTTGATCGCTTTGCGCACATCTTGCGCCATGCGGTCGAGGTCATCGGCAACCTGCTTCAGCTCCTCGTTAAAAATAACGCGCATTTCTCCAGCCTTTCATGCTTCTCGTTGTGCAACCTGTACCAGTGTATTATTCCAGCATTCCGTTCCTACTTCAATGTAGATAATGGCAACCTCAAGTTGTTCTACTGTTCATTGGGTTGTTCACCCGAAATTCATGTTATCGGCGTGCCGGTCGCACGTGAATGCCGCCGCACGTGTGGAACAATGAAAGTATGACATCGATGCCGTTTCCTGTTGTGGCTGCCCTCATTGTTGCGGCCGTTGTGTTGCTGGTACTAGTCGTTGTACTGGTGGTGGGATTCGTGACGCATCGCATTTCCTTGGATTCCCCGCTCATCGACGATGACGAGGATGACGACCTGTGCGACGATACCGCGGCCTTGCTCTCCATGCTGCCGACCACATCCATAGTGATTGATGACAATGATGATGTGGTGCGTTGCTCTCCGTCCGCCTACCGATTGGGTGTGGTCTCGGACGATGCCATTGCGGAGCAAGAGGTATTAAATGCCGTGCATGAGGTGCGGCAGACCGGCGGCAAACGTCAGTTCGATTTGACCACCGCCACTCCCGAACGGTACGACAGCGCCGAGAACAGAATCAATCATGTAGAGACACGATCGGTGCATCGACCGAACTGGCTGAAAGTTACTGTGGGGCGCATTAATGAGCATTTCATCGTGGTGTTGATTGCCGATGTAAGTGAGGCGATTCGGTTCTCCCAGGTGCGTGATTCATTCATTACGAACGTGTCTGAACAGTTGCTCGGCCCCACTGATGCCCTGGCCAAGCTTGCTGATTCTTTGGAGGCGGGAAACCTTGATGAGCGACAGGTGATGGACGATGCGCGGCAGGTGAAATCCAGCTGCAGCAAGCTCAACCACATGGTATCTGATTTGCTGCTGCTGATCCGTGCGCAGGAGCCTATTACGCCGTCTTCGGCCAACCGACTGAATGTGATGGGACAATTACGGCAAGTGGCCGAACGTCTCGAACCTCTGGCTGCCCAGTCCAAAGTCCAGCTCAATGTCGCCGGCGATGAAGACTTGGTGATCAACGGCGAGACCGACCAGATCGACAGTGCCGTGACCAAGCTTATGGAAAACGCCATCGGATACTCTCCGGCGAATGGCACGGTGAGTGTGTCCGCGGTCAAATCCAAGGATGGAGAGCAGGCGGTAATCCGAGTCATCGACCAAGGCGTGGGCATTGCCAAGAAAGACCAAGCTCGTATCTTCGAGCGGTTCTATCGTGGCTCCTCGCAGAGCGAACGTACTGCGGATGGCGTTGGCTTGGGTCTGGCCATTGTCAAGCATGTGGCGCTGACGCATCACGGTGACGTATCCGTATGGAGTGCGCCGGGACAGGGCAGCACGTTCAGTCTGACACTGCCGTTGGCCCAATGATCATTGACCGAGACGGCGGTAGTCCCAGCGGTCGAAGTGTTCCCAAATCAGCAGCAGCACGCCGATAATCACGCCAGCAGCGCACATGATGACCAGCGGAAGGGTGCTGTGATTAAACGCCAGTAGAATCAGGGCGATGACCAGCGCCACAGCCCACAGGCCCGTACCCATGCCAAATGCCTTACGCAAATCCACTCGCACGGGTTTGGGTGCGGGTTTGCGGACGGCTGGGTCGATAATGGGCGCGAACTTCATACTCAACGACAATAGTAAACAGGAACGTCAAAAAAGGAGAGGGGCTATACATGCCCCTCTCCTGTACGTCGATGAATCGCTGGATACGATTGCGCTACATGTGCTCGACCACATAGTCAATGCACGCGGTCAGAGCAGTGACGTCAGACGGTTCCACAGACGGGAACACGCCGACACGCAGCTGGTTGCGCCCCAGCTTGCGGTATCCGGCGCAGTCGACGATGCCGTTCTCTCGCAGAATGGCAAGCACCTGACTTGCCGGAACCTGCTCGTCCAGATCAATAGTGACCACTGCGCTCGAGCGTGCTTCCGGATCGGAGACGAACGGCTGTGCATAGTCGGAACGCTCGGCCCAGGAGTACAGAATGGAAGCGGACTTGGCGCAACGAGCGGTGGCCCAGTCGAGCCCGCCGTTGTTGTTCAGCCAGCGCACCTGATTCTCCATCATGATGAGTGTGGCCACGGCCGGCGTGTTCAGCGTCTGATCCTTGCGGGAATTGTTGAGTGCGCTGGTCAATGAGAGGAACGGAGGCACCCAGCGGCGTGCGCCTTCGAGGTGTGCGCTGGACTCAACGCCTGCCGCACGGTCGATGGCGGCGGGAGAGAGCGCTGCCACCCACAGGCCGCCGTCGGATCCGAAGGCCTTCTGCGGGGAGAAGTAATAGACGTCGGTCTGGCTGATATCCACCGGCAGGGCGCCTGCCGCACTTGTGCCGTCGATAACAGTCAATGCGCCGGATTCCAGACTCCCTGGTACACGGCGAATCGGTGCTGCGACGCCGGTGGAGGTCTCATTGTGGGCCCAGCAGTAGGTGTCCACGCCCTCGGTGAGTTCAGGCAGACGATAGGTACCGGGCTTGCCGGCGAACAACACCGGATCCTCAAGGAATGGTGCGTTGGCTGCGGAGGCGGCGAACTTCGCGCTGAACGAGCCGTACGTGCCGAATGCGGCGCGGCGGGTAATCAACGATGCGCAGGCGATTTCCCAGAACGCACTGGCGCCACCATTGCCCAAGGCGATTTCATAGCCTTCCGGCAGGTGGAAGAATTCGGTGAGCCCTTCGCGAATCGAGCCGACCAATTGCTTGACTGGAGTCTGGCGATGTGAAGTGCCGAGCAGTGTGGTGGCGCCGGCGTCGAGCGCGGCGATTTGCTCCGTGCGAATCTTGCTGGGGCCAGAGCCGAAACGGCCGTCACTGGGTTTAAGCGATGCGGGAATGTTCACTGTCATGATTCCAAGGGTAGCCAGAGTGGGGGAGCTGTGTCATGACTTTTCCGATAATCGGATGAACAATAGGCGGTAAACGGTTGGAATGAAGCACTTTTCCGGTGATTTCAGGACACGAAGTAAAACGTTTGATGCACCCGAAGTGTAGGCTATGCGTTTGGGCATTGGCCCCAGTTCGTTGTACAGTAGCAAATTGTGACGGAACGGTGACGCCCATATCAGGTGCCCGTGAGCCCATCCAAGGAGTTTTTACAGTATGAAGCATGCTTCGCACAAGGCGACCAAGGTCTCGCGCCAGCAGTTCAGCTTAGCGAAGGTATTTTTTGCCTCCGGTAAAGGGTCCCATCGTGCTCGCGCCGTTCGTGCCATGCAGGCTGCCGGCAGCGATGCCGCCGTGCTGGGTCTTGATCCCGCGGTAGCTGAGAAGATTAACGAAATCGCTCCGCAGACCCGTCGTTCTATTCGTCAGGCCGCCCGCGCGGCTGAACGTCGCAGCCATATTCTTGCTTCTGCCTCTCTGGCAGCTTTGGCCGGCACTGCCGCCACTGCAATGGCTTTTGCCAACACTGAAGAGAATTCCCCGGTGCTTGCCGATGCGGCCACTACGACTACGCAGATTAAGCGCGTCACCGATGTGAGCTCCGCTTCCCGTTCCGAGGCCCGTACCGATTTGAATGAATCCGCGGCCAATGCCACGCAGTCCTCCAACGAGGGCGGCTGGGGCCTGAGCAACTCGGACAGCTCGTTGAATACCGACTTGATGAACCACAACACCGCCAACAACCCGGTGGTTGCCGCGTGGATGGACGGGGATCAGTCGGTGCTGCCTGCTGGTTTCAATCCGAACCATGCTGTAGGCAGGAGCGCGTCAAACACTTACCCGTGGGGTCAGTGCACGTGGTACGCCTATCAGCGCCGCACCGAGCTGGGTCTGCCGGTTGGTGGCAGCTTCGGTAACGGTGGTCAGTGGGCCTCCAGCGCCAGCGCGCTGGGCTACTGGGTGGACAGCACGCCTCGCCATGTGGGCGACGTCGTGGTGTTCCAGCCCGGCCAGCAAGGCGCTGATTCCTACTATGGGCATGTCGCCGTGGTCGAGAAGATCAACGCCGATGGTTCCATCGAGATATCCGAATCCAATGTGAAGGGTTTGGGTGTTATCTCCTCGCGTTCGTTCACTGCTGCTGAGGCTGGCTCGCTGCAGTACATTCATTACTGATCTGGCGCATTCGGCACGCCGAAGAAATCCAATGTTCCCAATGGGAGCAGACGGCATCGCATTTTGGGCCATTAACCGGCACGGTGTAAGGTGAAGGATTTATGAAGGCAAAATCAGCACTTTCTTCTGTTTTCGCGTCCTGTGTGGCGGTGGCATGTCTGTTTGCTGTTGTTCCCGCAGCCTCCGCCGATGAAGGCACAGTGACCTCTACGAAGTCGTTCCCGTCCTACTCGCAGGTTCGTCGTAACCTGACCGCCGAAGCTACCTCCACCTCCACTGATGACAATTCCAGCTGGGGTGATGTGGAAAGCTTGAATGTGCCACAGACGCAGTCTCCGGCCGAAAAAGAAGCCGCAGCTCGTAAGGCCGCCGAAGAGCAGGCCGCTAAGGAGCAGGACGCCGCTCAAGCGGCTCAGGCTCAATCCGCTGCAGCCAGCCGTAGCCAGGCTCGTACTTCGTTGAGCTATGCCGATACCGGTGCCGGTGTTTCCGCTGGTGCTGCGGCATCCGTTGATCGTGCGTACTCCTTGATCGGCAGTGCGATGGACTGCACCGCTCTGGTGTCTGCCGCGCTGGCTGCCCGTGGTATCAGCTTCCATGGATGGCCGGAACAGTATGCCAATGTTCCCGGTGGCTATGTGGTGACCGATGGTTCGCTGCAGCCGGGCGATATCCTGATTTACAAGTACACCAACGGTACCAATGGCGGCGCTCACTATGATCATGTTGGTCTTTATGTGGGAGGCGGCAAAGCCATTCACGGTGGTTGGACCGGCGGCGTTGTGGCGCTTGCCGGCACGTTGCCTAATCGCCTGACCATGGTGGTGCGCATTCCGTAAGCGCCAAAGGCTTTATACATCGACTCCGATTGCGTCAGCGTCGGAGTCGATTGCGTTATAGGGCTGATTGATGCTTCGGCGTGTTGCCTATGAGACCAGTCGGTTGATGCTGTGCTCGACTGGTGAAGATTGCCCCGGGTGTGTTACAGTTCCGTGTTGATGATGAATGCTAAACACATTGCTTCTACATTGGTGACGATTGCGGCCGCTGCCGCAATGTTCGCCTGTGTGGCGCCAACGGTCAACGCTGCCGATACGGGCACTGCTGTGGTGTCTTCTCGCTCTTTCCCGAAAGTGACGACGGTCAAGAAGAACATTCTTGCCGAATCGACTGCCACCTCCACTGATGACAATTCCAGTTGGGGTGATGTGGAAAGCCTTGATGTGCCGCAGACGCAGTCTCAGGCTGAAAAGGATGCCGCCGCCCGTAAGGCCGCCGAAGAGCAGGCCGCCGCTCAGGCCCAGGCATCGCAGACCCAGGCCGCGAGCCGTTCGACACAACATGCCGCGATTCCGCAGGTTGATTTAGGCAGCGCCACTGGTTCCGGTGCTGATGTGGCCCGCTTTGCTTCCCAATTCAGCGGCTATCCCTATGTGTATGGCGGCAACACTCCCTCTGGTTGGGATTGCTCCGGCTTTGTGCAGTACGTATACGCGCAATTCGGCATCTCCCTGCCGCACTCCTCCGGCGCACAAGCCGGTGTGGGCATTGCTGTCGGTAGTCTCGCACAAGCGCAGCCGGGCGATATCGTTGCCAATGGCACTCATGCAGCTATCTATATCGGCAATGGTCTGGTCATGAACGCACTGTCTCCTGGCTTGGGAACGCAGGTGACCAGCACTTCCGTGTTCTCCGGCGGATACTCCATTCGCCGCGTTCTGTAGCTCGCATTGCTCTTATGAAGCGCGTCCCTCGGGGCGCGCTTTTTGCGTTTTTACCAGCGCTGTATGGAGTGGGGAGAAGTATTCCACGGCAAAGCGAGACATGTCCAGCAAAATTCCGTGTTGTTCTTTTTCGGCTGAGTTTGCCAGCAAATCCGAGTGTCGCGGGGTATTGTTGAAAGTACGCGATATTGCATATCGCAATAACTTCAAGGAGGTCGTCATGATTAACGACAAGGCCATTCTCGTCGGTGTTGACGGGTCGCATGCCAGCTATAAGGCAACATGGTGGGCCGCGAATTATGCCAAGCATGCCGGACTCACGTTGCAGATTGTCTGCGCGTATTCCCTGCCGAGCTATGCTGCTGTATCGTTCGATGCCACATATACGGCGATGGGGGATGACAACGCCGCGCATTCCGATGCTCAGGAGATTCTGTCCAAGGCCAAGGCCATCGCAGATGAGCAGGGTGTGGAAGCTGCCACACTAATCGTCACGGGCGATCCCGCTTCGGTGTTCGTCGAACTATCGCGCAACTACAACCTCATCGTTATCGGCAACCGCGGCAAGGGAGGCTTGGCCGAGCGTCTGCTGGGCACCACGTCTTCGTCGCTGCCGGCATACGCATACTGCCCGATTGTGGTGGTTCCGTACACCGATGATGACGGTAACCTGATGCACTTGAACAACACCATCACCAAGGTGGCTGTCGGTTCCGACGAATCCAAGTGGGGTCTGAAGGCTCTGGAGATTGCTGCCGACTTTGCTGCCGTCTGGGGTGCCGAGCTGGATGTGATGTCCGCTGTGCCGAACCTGAAGGGGGTCGACGGTGAAGACGCAGTCATGGAATCCTACAAGGAAGACCTTGAGGTGCGTATCAAGCCCCTGCAGGAGGCCCATCCTGACCTGAAGATCAATAAGCAGATCGTCTCCGGCCCGGCCGTCAGTGCGCTGACCAAGGCCAGCTTCGACCATGATGTAGTGGTTGTAGGCTCTCGTGGGCGCGGTGGCTTCACCGGTCTGCTGCTGGGCTCCACCAGCCAGGGACTGCTGCAGCATGCCGCTGGACCGGTGTATGTGGTGCCACGCAAGTATGTGGAGGCTGCGGAGTCTCGTCTCGATACTGTGCCGAGCTCGCCCGCTGAGGTACCTACCAAGTCGCTGGAGGAGATTGCCGGCGTCGAGGAGATTCCGGTGACCAAGGCCGAGCCTGAGGTTGCCCAGAAGATTGAGGAAACCATCGATCCTGATCGGCAGTAAGTCTCAATACGGAAAGAGGCTCCCAATGGGAGCCTCTTCGTTTTTTCTGCCTTCGTTCGACTGCCGTCTCTCTCAGGCTTCGCCTACAGACAGCTCACTGGGCTGTCTGCTTCACGGCTCAGCCTCAGAGAGGGGAGCCAAGTAAGTCTCAGTGCTTGACGGTGACGCTCATGCGCACCGGGGTTTCCTGCACGTAGGTGTGCTTGACCGTGCAGCCCTTGTCGATGTGACGGGTGACACGCTCCTTGAGCTTGTCGGCGTCCTCATCGCTCAAGCCTGCGTCGGAAGCATCGATCACCACTTGCTCGTCAAAGCCGGTGTAGGCGTCGCCGTCGGCGTCATAGGTGCCATCCACCACAATCTTGGCGCCCTTGCCTTCACCCAGCGTGTGTTCGATGGCGAACTGGCTGGACAGTGCCGCGCAACCAGCCAGCGCGACCTTCATCAGATCACCCGGCGTGAACTGGCCGCGATCCTTGCCGAACTTGATGTGCGCGCCGTCATCGCTGAACGCATCCCATGAACCGTCCTTGTTGCGCTCAACCCACAGTCGCTTACCCATGGCTATCCTCTTTCATTTCATCCGTCGGCGAACTGGCTCTATCGACCGATACCGGCGGGGAAGCACGGTTCGTGACCGGTGCTCCCGTTTATGTGGACGTCTCTATTATGCCTCTAAGCTACACTGGTGCGTATGGCTTTGACCGAAGAACAACTTGCAGATATCCGTTCCCGTATTCCTGCGCGCCCCCAAACCGACATTCCCATGCCGTATGAGAATCTGGTACGCAAGATTCTGACCGAAGGCACGCTGAAGTCCGATCGCACCGGAACCGGTACGATTTCCCTGTTCGGGCAGCAAATGCGTTTCGACTTGTCCCAGTATTTCCCACTGCTGACCACCAAAACGGTGTTCTTCAAAGGGCTGGCCTACGAGCTGCTGTGGTTCCTCAAGGGCTCTTCGAATATCAATTGGCTGCTGGAGCATAACGTCCACATCTGGGATGAATGGGCGGATGAGAACGGCGATTTGGGCCCGGTCTACGGCGTGCAGTGGCGTTCCTGGCCGGCTCCCACTCCTGAGGATCCGAACCGCACCATCGACCAGATTTCCAATGTGCTTGATCTGATCAAGAATCATCCCGATTCCCGCCGTATGGTCGTCTCCGCGTGGAACCCGGCCGAGGTGGAGAAGATGGCGTTGCCTCCCTGCCATGCGCTGTTCCAGTTCTACGTGGCCAATGGCAAGCTCTCCTGCCAGCTGTACCAGCGTTCCTGTGACATGTTCCTTGGCGTGCCGTTCAATATCGCTTCCTACTCGTTGCTGACCATGATGATGGCCCAGCAGGCTGGTCTTGAACCTGGCGAATTCGTCTGGACCGGTGGTGACTGCCACGTCTACGACAACCATGTCGACCAGTTCCTGGAGCAGCTGAGCCGAGACCCGTACCCTTACCCGACCATTGAAATCCGCAAGGCTGATTCCTTGTTCGATTACCAGTATGAGGACTTCACCATCGTCGGATACCAGCATCACCCCACCATCAAGGCGCCTGTTGCTGTCTGATATTGTCTGACCAGGCATTGTCCGCAGGGCATAAAACTTGGGCCGTGAACGCGGCCCGAGTCTGCGCTGTCCACTACACTAAGGCCCAGTTCCGCAATCCAAAAGGAGTACAGCGAAATGGAGCATGACAGTAGCCGTAGCGGCTATCACGAACCCGAGCCCGGATCTGCCGGGCTGTCTGCCACTGAAGAAGACTGGGGCGATGATTTCCCAAAGACTTTCTCGGTGAATCTTATTTGGGCTCAGGCCCGCGACAAGGAAGGTCGCGCTGGCGCCATCGGGCTCAACGGCGGTATGCCTTGGCATTGTGCTGAAGACATGAAGCATTTCAAGGAGCTGACCGTCTCTCATCCGGTGATTATGGGCCGTAAGACCTGGGAATCGCTTGGTGTGAAGTACCGTCCGTTGCCCAACCGTGACAACATTGTGATTTCCCATGATCCGATGTATCGTGCGCCGGGGGCGACCGTGGTCACCGGCCTTGATGATGCGCTTGATCTGGCTCGTCAGGAGGCGATTCCGGATGACGGTCTGGATCGTTCTGAGATTTGGGTCATCGGAGGTGCACAGCTGTTCTCCGAGGCGCTGCCGTTTGCGGATAAGGCCTATGTGACCGATCTTGACGCCACTGTGGATGCCGATGCCTATGCTCCGGATGTCGAATCGCTGGTTGAAGCAGGGCTTTGGCATGAAGCCGAAGCAGGGGAGTGGCTCACGCCCGCGAAGGATGAGCCCGGCATCGCCGCGTACCGTTTCCGCATCTTGCGCAAGACCAAGTGATGCAGCGACCTCGTTGACGGTTGATGGTTCGGCCGCCTGACGAGGTTCTGCATATTACCCACCGTGTGATAATCCGTACTGGCCGGTGATGGCCCCGATTAAGAATGAGACCGAGATGACTGACACTCAGCCCTATACCGTAATGACCGTTTGCACCGGCAATATCTGCCGTTCCCCTATGGGAGAGATTATCTTGCGCCACTTCTTCAATGAGCGCGGACTGGGCGATCAGGTAGATGTGGAGTCCAGCGGTGTTTCCGATGAGGAATGGAGCCATCCGATTGACCCGCGTGCCGTGCGCGTGCTGCGCGAGCGTGGATATGGCGACGAGATCCCGCGCGATCATTTTGCTCATCGCATCTCCCGCGAGGAAATCGAGCGTACCGACTTGTTCCTGCCGATGACCGCCTCGCATATGCGCTCGCTGCTGCGCATGCTTCCTGCCGGCAAGCGTGCCGAAGTGCATATGTACCGCAGCTTCGATCCGAACCTGCCCAAGCCGAAGCCTGGACGTGAGGAACAGATTGACTTGGTCGACCCGTGGTACGGCGGACAGCATGAGTTCGAGGTCGCGATTGACCAGATCGAGGAAGTCGCGCCCTATATCGTTGACTGGGTGGCCCAACAATTGTGAGTTTTTGGCTCCCCTCTCTGAGGGGAGCTGTCCGCGTAGCGGACTGAGGGGAGTTCTCAGAACACCAGCTGCACCAGCAGCATGTACACGATTGTGCCGCTAAGAATGCCATAGGAGGCTCCAAGAAACAGGAATCCCAGGCAGATGGGGATGGTGAGCGGGAAGGCCGCTTTGAGAGCCGGCAGCCAGCGCTTGGTGTTGCGTGTGGGTGTCGTGGCCGAGTGGCCATCGGATGATCCATGCGACGACGTGAATCAGGTGCCGTCGTGTGCCATGCTGGTTGTTTCCCTCGCTATGCCGGCCACGCTGGGCACTTCATCATTCATCACTGGCATGGTTCCACTATCACGCACATTATGGCGCAGAACGAATACGGCACCCCGGCAACGCGAGTGGGTCGCCGGGGTGCCGGGGTGCCGGAGCGCGGGGTGCCAGAATGCCGAAGGGCCGGGATACCGGAACGCCGAAATGCCGAAGCGGTGTATGGGTGCCGCCCGGCCCAGGCGGGTCACGCCCGGGCCAGTTTCTTGCTCCTGAGACGCAGCACGACATCGGCGGAGTCGGCGACGCGCTTGGAATGCGTCACCACGATCACGCATTTGCCGAGCTGATGGGCGGCGTGCTGCAGCAGATGAATCACCTCGTCGGTCATCTCCGGGTCGAGGCTGCCCGTCGGCTCGTCCGCGAGGATCGCGCGGCCCGGTGCGACCAGCGCACGGCCGACCGCCACCCGTTGACGCTGGCCGCCCGACAGGTGCATGATGTTGCGCTTGGATTCCTCACGGCTCAAACCCAGTTCCTCGAGGATCTTCATATCAGCCTTGGCGCTGACCAGCCGCAGGTTCTCTTCGGGGGTGAGGTAGTCGATCAGGTTATGGTCCTGGAACACCAGGGACACGTGCTCCCGACGGTGCTTCGCATAGCCCGATGCGGCGATGTCCTCCCCTTCGAAGCGGACCACTCCCCGGGAGGGGGCGTCCAGGCCGGCCAGCAGCGCCAGCAGCGTGCTCTTGCCGGCACCGGACGGGCCGGTGATCGCATACATCTTCCCGGATTCGAAATCCGCGCTGACATCCGAAAGAACAAGGATCTTCGCCGCGCCGTAAGCGTAATCGACATGGTCCAGTTGCAGACAGTTAGACATGATTGGTGACTCCTAACGCATAGAGGAAAGAATGGATTTCGGGGATTTGGACAGCACGACGGCGCATGACACGGCAAGGGCCACGGCGATGACCGCGCATCCGAGCAGCAGGATGAGCATCGTCTGCTCAGGCGGCAAGGCCTCCACATGCAACGATTCCAGCGGCGCGACGCCCGAATCGCGCAACAGTCGGGAAGACACGTATCCCGACAGCATAGCACCGGTGCCCAGCGAACACAGGGCGGCGACCGCCGCCATGAGTCCGGTTTCGATGGCGAGTTGTGCGACAATCCGCATCTTGCCGATGCCGAGGGCAAGAAGCGTGCCTATCTCATGGATGCGTGAACGAATCCAGAAGACCAGCGCCATCGCCAGCACCAGTACGTCCGCGAGGCAGACGGACAGCAGCACCATGCGCACCAGATCACGCACCGTCTGCACGGATTGCAGGACGCCGGAGAGCCGGGCCGAATCGTCGGTGACGTCGTACTTGCCGCCGGCCATGGTCTTGGCCTGGCTGACCGCCGCGGACAGGTCCTGTGGATTATCCGACAGACATCGGATCATGCCGATCTGGTCGTTTCCGGTCAGAGCGGAGGTCACTCGCCTGCCCGAATAGATGAGGTTCTCGGAAGTGTCCGAGGGCAGGGGGCTTTGGGCCTGCACGTTGCCGGAGAAGATCCCGGCCACACGCACCGTGGCGTTGCGCCCCTCCTGCCGGAGACGGAATGTCGAGCCGACCGATAGGCCGTTCTGCAGCGCGAAGTCGCGGTGGACCAGCACATTGTCGCCGTCGCCCGAGATGTGGCGGCCCTGCTCCAAGCGGTACAGGCCACTCTGGAATTCCTCGGACAATGAGGAATCGGTGGTGCCCAGCACGCTGACCTGCATGGCCAGATCGGAGTCCAGTCGGGGGCCCTGCCGGGGCATGACCGGACGCGCGCCATCCACCTGCGCCAAGGTCTTCGTCGCATAGGCGGTCTTCGTCACACCGGGGATACGCGAGAACCGGCTCGCCTCCTCGGCGCTGATGGGATTCTCGCCGGCGCTGACGGTAAACCCTATGCCCATGCCCGCGCCGATGCTGTCGGACATGGTACGCAGGGCCGTCGAGACTCCGACCTGCGCCACCAGGCTCGTGAAGACCATCAGCATCAGCAGACCGATGATGCCGCTGCGTACCGGCTTGCGCACGATCGCCAACGTGGCACGCTTCCACACATTCATGCTCATCATCGAATCTCCGACAGGTCTCGCGGCGATTTGCGCAGCATCGGCATGCACGCCACCGCGACGCACACCAGCATCACCGCCAACAGTCCGAGCGCCACGTACAGCATGGCGGTCCCGTCGACCGACACCGTGAGCGAATCCAGGGTGCGCACCGACATGCTGGATTCAAGATCGCCGCCGACCTGCCCCATGCTGCTCAGCTCCTTCGCCGCGGAGGCGTTCACGGAATGGAGCGCCGTGGTGCCGAGCCACTGGGCCATTCCCTGCGCGCACAGCCAGCCGAGGGCAAGGGACGGCAGACCGATCAGCACCATCTCAGCGAGATATTGGGCGACCAGGGAGGGCTTGCCGACGCCAAGGGACACCAGTATGCCCATCTCCTGACGGCGGTCGTTCATCCACAGCAGCAGCATGAGACTGAGCACGAGCACGGCCGAGACGGTCACGCCGATCAGGGCGCCGCGCATCATGGAGCGCACGCCGCGGGCGGCATGCAGCATGCTCGACGAATACTGGTCGTTGCGCGTGATCTGATAGTTGTTCCAATCCACCGGGAGTTTCTTCGCGGCATCCATGGTCTTCTCCACGTCAACGCCCTTGGACAGCACGAAGGTGGCGTCCTGGTATATTTCCTTGCCGTCCTTGTACTGGTACAGATCGCGTGTGGTATCCAGATCGGTGTAGATGGTGTTGGCGGTGAGTTCCGCTCGGCTGGATACCTTTCTGGCGCTGTCGCCCTTGAATATGCCCACGATGGTGGTCTTGACGGTCGCCGTCGAATGTGATTCGTTGTCGGCGTCATAGGCGTTGGCCTTGAGCGTGAGCGTGTCTCCGACTTTGAGCCCGTTGGCTTTGGCGAGATCCTCATGGATCATCGACGTGTACTTGTCGGAGGCCTTCAGATGTCGTCCTTCGGCCATGCCGAGCGTGTGCGACGTGAACACGTTGAGTTTCGACGAATCATTCGTGCCTATGACGTTGGCGGCGTTGCCGAACTGCTGCTCCTTGGTCGCATCGTAATCATCGCCGCCGGGGACCTTCGCCACATTCGCCCCCACGAGATCGGCGGTGGCGTTCTGACGGACCATATACGAATCGACCCCGGGCAGTTGGGCGATCCGGCGCACGTCGGCGGGACGCACCATGCCGCCTCCGCGAGGCGTGAGCATGCTGCCCTGCAGGTTGCTGGCCAGCACGAATCCACCGACCGCTTCCTTCTCGATTCGTCCGGCGGCCTGTTGAGCTGCCCGAGAAACCGCGATCGTGGATAGCATACTCGCCGTTATGATGGTCAGTACTATGAGGAGCACTATGGTTCGCACTCGTTTTCTGAGCACATAGCGCACCGACCGTGCAACGAACGTCATCAATACCTCCTGTGGGCCTTGGGCTTTTCGCCCAAAATGCGAAACATTCCGCGTTTCGCCGGTTAGTTAGCCGCGACAATACATGATGCACCTCAAGATACGGGGAGAATACGCCTTGGGCGAAAGACGGAACAACGGCGAATGTCGGTTATTCTGGATTTTGGTCCATCGCGGGCCGCGTCGATGCGTCGGCCCGCGAGGAATCAGCGCTCGCGCCTCACCTTCGAGGCAGCGAACACGAGGAGCGGCAGAGCGGCGAACGCATAGTTCTCGCATTGGATGTACAGGTATGCGACCAGGACGAGCCAGCAGATGACGGTCTTGTGCCAGACGCCGGATTCGCCCGAACCCGCGCCGCGAACCCGAACGAGCTGTGGGTCACGGGCATCACCGAGTCCGGGATCCCGGCGGGCAAGGTGTACCTGCCGCCGGTCATCGCCCGCTACGACGGCATGCCCGTCGCCTGGACGTGCGTGCTATCGTTGCGAACGACCATTCAGACAACGAAGTCCAACAAAACGTCACCGCCCCCTCGCGATACGTGACACACCTTCGTATGGGAAATGCCGTGAGGGATCTGAATCTGGTCCCTCACGGCATTTCAGTATCTGATTGGTCGAAGTCTCACAATCGCAGCCTCAGACGGATTGGAAGCGCAGATGGTCCGTTAACTTCCACACCGTATCTTGCAGCCGACGGAGTTCGGAGTCTCGGCTGACCGTGCTCCATTGCGTCGCATACGCCTCCATCCAGATCTCCAATGCTTCAGCAAGGTTCGCCTCATCGTCATGTTGAGACGTGGTGTTCGGCTGCAAAGCGTCAGTGATCCCGGTCTCGGACGCAAGCCGGAGGCCAACCCGGTTCAGCAGTCGCTGCCCCTCGACGGCTATGCGGAATGCAGCGGCGTTTCCTGCGTTCCGCGGTCCTGCGGTCGCGGTGATCGCGGAGATTCGACGGGCACTGGCCTGCAGAAGGTGATCTGCGGTTTCGCCGAGCGTGATGCGGTGTTTCAGATAGCGGAGCAGCATTCGTCGGGATTCCGCAAGTGACGGTGTCTTGCTTTCGTTCTGGAGGGAACGGATCACATCGTCCGGTCGTTCGTTTTCCGGCAGCAGTCCCGGGATGGTTTGCAGGACCCCGGTGTTGACTCCGCCTTGTCCGTCATCAAGTTCCAGCCAAGTGATCAGGTGGTTCCATTCGAAACTGGCCGCATGACTTGCATGCGTAAGAATATTAAGCAGTTCACCGCTGGCGTCGTGGTATTCGAGTCGGGAGATACGGCGGAGCATGTCGGCCTCATCCGGGATTCGTCCCGGGTTCCATGATTCCTGTGCACCGATGATCATGCCGGGGATGGCCATGCGTGGGTCGTTGACATGGCCGAAGTCGCCCCAGTCGGTGACAAGCATGCCCTGGGCGCCGTATTGCCTGCCGTAGCGGGCCATGCGGGTGATGTTGCTCCAGGCGTCGTCGATGCGCGGCAGGAGCGCGTTCCAGCACCATACGGCCGGGCATACGATCTGCTTGGCACCGGATTCGGCGACGGTGCGGATCTTCTCGTCCGTGACCTGAGGGTCGTACTGCCAGTTGAGCAGGGTGACGGTTTCGGGGAGCCGGTCGAGGATCTCGGGGTGTTCGAGGGCGATGTCGCCCCACATCATCGGCCGCCTGCCCCGGGCTTCGAGGTGGCGGCACAGGCGGGTGACGTAGTCGGCGTACATGGCCGCGACGCCGATGCGGTCGGCGAGGGGCTTGGACCGGCCCTTGCCGAGGTCGAAGGTCTCGTCGGCGCAGATGTTGAATTTGTTGGAGCGGAACAGTTGCAGGTAGTCGTCGATGAGACGGCACGACAGGGCGAAGGCGCGGTCGTCGCCGATGTTCAATGTGTGGTGGTGCATGCGGTCGATGAACCCGAACGGCTCGTCGGCGGTTTCGGGGAACTCGCCGAGGTCGCGCAGGGATTGCGTGCGCAGGGCCATGTAGAGGTGTCCGAACGTGGAGACCGACGGGACCAGCTCGATGCCGCGCTCGGCGCAGTAGTCGTCGAATTCGAGGATGTCGCGCGGGGTGAGCGGGCTGGAACCGCGCCAGGTCTCGCTCATCGAGTCGAACGCGAAGGTGTGTTCGATGTAGAGCTGGAGCTGGTTGTATTTGTACAGGCAGAGCTTGTCGGCCCAGTGTTTGAGCCAGTCGAGGGTGGGGACGCGCCCGCGGGTGACGTCGAGGTAGTAGCCGCGCGTTTCGAAGGCGGGTCGGTCCTCGATGTGCAGGCAGGGCAGGGCGGCGCCGCATTGGCGGATGAGCTGACGCAAAGTCTGCACGCCGTTACGCACACCCTCGAAATCCGCTCCCGCTACGGTCACGCCGTCCGGGGTGACATCGAGCGTATATGCACCGGACGGGTGTGCATGGGGGTCGTCAAAGGTCGTCAAGGTGATGAATCCCGGCCAGCGGTCGCCGGTGGCGATATCCCATTCCAATCCGGTGGCTGCGCGGATGTCGTCGATGAGCTGCACGGCAAGTATGTGCCGATCGTCACCGACTGCGCGCGCTTCGTTGATTCGTCCGCACATTGGCAGCAATGCGATGTTCGCTTTATGCTGCATGGTTTGCGGCATGGGGATGATGGTCCATCCTTGCAGAGATGTTTGACCGTTCATGGAGGTTCCTTTCTTGGGATGACGCTAAGGATTGTTTTGGGTTTCGTTCGGTCCTGAGATGGCGTGTGCGGCGTCGGGGCCATTGTACGGAGATGGTCCCGACGCCGTGGTTTGCGGTTGCCCTATTCGTGGTCGCAGGTCCTCCACGGATTGAGCAGGTAGCGGATGTACACGCTCGTCAGGGCGAGCAGGATGAGCGTGACCAGCACGCTCGTGGCGGCGCCGGTGCCGGTGCCGCCACGCCGAACGACACGAACGCCTTCTTATAGGTGAAGATGCCGATTGTCGCGGTCGTCTCGCGGGGGCCTCCCTGGGAGACGAGCCAGATCTGGTTGAACACGTTGAAGTCCCAGATCACCGACGGCATCGTGATGACTATCAGGCTCGGCTTGATCGGCGGCACGGTGATCTGCTAGTAGCAGCGCAGCTTTGAGCAGCCGTCCAGCTGGGCCGCCTCAAAGCAGGACTTGTCCACCTGCGTGGTCGCCGCGTACAGCCCGCGCCCGCCCACGATCTCGCGCAGCACGGAGACCGCCTGCCCTCGCAGAGTGGCGTCGTCGCCGAGCTCACACCGACGCACCCGCATACCGCTCTGGTAGTCGTTCCGTGACAAGGAGTTGACGGTCTCGTCGCATGCATTGAGCAGCGTCTCGCCGACGATGTCGGGAGGTCCGTAGACGGCGATGTCATGAAGATTCAGCAGGCTCACCGGCATGGCCAGAGCTTCGCCGAGCCTCGCACCAGCTTCGGCCAGGATGTCCGCGCGCCGATTCGGGTCCCGGCGAATGCGGTCGCGCAACGCGATGGCGGAGACGTAGGTCTCCAGGCAGCCGCGCTTGCCGCAGGTGCATGCCGGACCGTTCGGGTCGATCACAACATGGCCGATCTCGCCGGCCGCATGGTCGTCGCCATCCACGAACTCGTCGTTCAGCAGCACCGACGCGCCGATGCCCCGGGTGATCTGCACAAGCAGGCAGTTGGGATTGCCGTGCCCGAGGAAGTGGTCGGCGAGCAGCGCGGCGTTCGCGTCGTTGTCCACTCGGGCCGGCAGCGAGAACTCGCCTTCGAGCATGTCGCGAAGCTCCACGTCGTCCCAGCCGAGATTGGAACTGGAGATCACCCTCCCCGCGCCGGAGACCACGCCGGGGACTGCGACGCCGATGCCGACAAGCCCCGAACTGGCAAGCCGGATCATCTGGCCCACAAGCGAGAGCACATCGTCGAGATCGACCCGGTCGCCATCATCAAGCACACGTTCGCGACGCTCCACGATTCTGGCCCGCAGATCCATCACGGCACCGGTTATCACATACGGGCGCGACAGATCGATGCATATCAGACGAAGCACGTCCGTATCGATGGCCAGCAAGGTGCCCGGCTTACCACGGCCATCCCGTTTCCTCGACCCCAGTTCACGTAGCAGGCCGTCGTCGATCATCTCGCCGGTCACGTCCGTAGCAGTGGCGCGCGAGAGCCCCGTCTCCTTGCATAGGTCGGCGCGCGACAGTTGCCGGTCGGGGAACAGCAGCCGGAACAACAGTCTGCGGTTGTTGGCCCTTGCGTCGCTGGGATTGGATTTAGCGTACATGGGAGCCCTCCTCGGGTGAGACGATTGCGGAAATGCGGAATCACATTATCGGGACAGACATCCCGGCGTCATCCTCGAACGGCTTTCAGGATAACACCCATCAGGGGACTGACAATATGAAAACGCCGGTGTTTTGACAAGTTTCCCATCTCTGTACATAATCATGTTCGACGTCCAAACAAAATAGTTGCTACGGCCAGAGACGGTCAAGCACGGAAAGAAGACCAACATGAACAACACCACGCGCGCAGTCATAGCCACGGCTGCCATCGGAGCCCTGCTCATCCCTCTCGCGGGATGCGGCAACACGACCACAAGCTCGGGCAAGACCGAACTGACGGTATGGTCGTGGGACGCCAGCATCGATCGCGCCGCCAAATCCTTCATGAAGGCCAATCCCGACATCACGGTGAAGGTGAGCAACGTCGGCAGCACCGAGGAGACCTACACCGCACTCAACAACGCGGCCCAAGCCGGCAGCGGTCTGCCTGACGTCACCCTGATCGAATACCTCGCCATCCCGCAGTTCGTGCATTCGGACACGCTCATGGACCTGAGCAAGGTCTACAACACCGCCAAGCTCAAGGACACATTCACCCCCGGCACATGGAACTCCGTGAACATCAACGGCGGTCTGTACGCGATGCCCGCCGACTCGGGCCCCATGGCCTACTTCTACGACAAGGACGTGTTCGACAAGGCCGGCATCAGCGAACCACCGACCACCTGGGACGAGTTCTACGAAGACGCGAAGAAGATCCGCGCCACCGGCTCCTACATCACCTCCGACTCCGGCGACGCTGGCCTGTTCAACGCAATGATGTGGGCCATGGGCGGCCACGCCTACAAACTCAACGACGACAAACTGACCATCAATATCGCCAAGGACAAAGGCGCCCAGCGGTTCATGGACCTCTGGCAGAAGATGCGCGACGAAGACCTCATCGACGTCCACACGAAGACCTGGACCGACGACTGGATGAAGTCACTGGGTGACGGCTCCATCGCCAGTCTCATCAGCGGCGCATGGATGGCCAACAACCTCCTGCAGGGCGTGCCCCAAGCCACCGGCAAATTCCGCGTAGCCCTCCTGCCCACCATCGACGGAACGCCCATCAACGGCGAATACGGCGGCAGCGGACTAGCCATCACCAAGAAGATCCCCGACGGCAAACTCGACGCCGCCAAAAAGTTCGTCGAATACGTCACCACCAACGACGAAGGCATCGACGCCCGCGTATCCAACGGCAGCTTCCCCGCCACCACCAAGACCCTCAACCAGAAGGACTTCCTCGCCAAGACCACGCTCAGGAACACCGACGGCAGCGACAACGAGTTCTTCGGAGGACAGAAATACAACGAGATCTTCTCCCAAGCCGCCAAGGATGTCACCGGCAAATGGGAGTTCCTGCCCTTTGAACCGTACGCACGATCCGTCTACAACGACAACATGGGATCGTTCTTCGCGGGCAAAACCTCCTTCAGAACAGCCGCAGACAACTGGCAGAAGGCTCTAAAGGATTACGCCAAGGATCAAGGCTTCACCGTTCAGTGACCAATAATCCAAACGGTGAATAACGTCGGTATCTTCCGTCGACAAAGATAGGCACCCTACCCCAATCTCCTTCCGGGGTAGGGTGCTTTTGCATTCATTATTATCGGAGCGGGAACACGGCCCCGGGCCATGCGCTGCGCGCATGACCGTGCTGTCTGGCCGCTCGCATGCTCGCGGCGGTGGACCGCGCGGAATCCTGACGAGGGGTTTGCGGCCACCACCAGCATGCCATGCGCTCCGTCTGCGTTCCCTGCGCCGCTCCCGTGCCTGCGCTGCGACGGCGAACCAGCATGCCGTCTCCGCTACGGACCGGATCGTCGCGGTCCACGCCTCCGGTCGCTTCGCCTGCGCGCATGGCAGGCGGGTGGTGTCCGAAATGGAAACCACATGGAAAGGACCGATGGACATGAACGACATGATGGACACCCGCACGACGGGAACCGCAACGGCGTGATCCGCCGCTACCTGCCCAAACGCTCCCGCATCGAACCGTCCATGGCCGCCGACGTGCAGGCCATCGTGGACGAGATCAACAACCGTCCCATGTGGGTGCTCGGCTACCGCACGCCGGCCGAGGCGTTCGCCGACGAACTGCTAGAATTAACCGACAAACAAGGGCGTTGCACTTCTAAATAGACAGCGGGCAACGGGGCATCTTGCAAATCTCGGGTTATGCTGTAGTAAAACCCTTTACTAAAGTTTGCGGGGAGGATGTCATGGCCACGCTCAAGGAAGTCGCGGAACGGGCCGGGGTGTCGCAGAGCACGGTGTCGCGTCTGCTGAACGACTCATCGTTCTCCATCAAGGAGGAGACGCGGCGGCGTGTGCTGCGTGTATGCGAAGAGCTGGGGTATCGCAACGTGTTCCGCCCTGCGATCGCAGTGCTGGATGCGCCTCCGTCTGGGGAGGAGCTACAGGATGTGTACTTCGCCGATCTGCGGAAAGTCCTTGCGGAGTGCGCGGAATCGATGGAATTGGACCCTCCCGCATCCATCCGTTCCATACATGAGCTGACGGAGCGCGCATCGGAGTTCGACGGGTTCATCACCATGGGTGCCACAGTGTTCCCCGAGGCGGATTTACGTGCGTTGCACGCGGTGCTGCCTCATGGCGTGTGCATCGACACGAATCCGGCGCCTCATCTGTTCGATTCGGTGCGACCCGATCTGTCGCAGACGATGCTGGACGCTCTGGATGCAATGATCGCGACGGGCCGCAAGCGGGTCGCGTTTCTTGGCGGCGTAGGCAGCATCATGGGTACGCATGATTATCCGGAGGATATCCGCGAGCTGTCGTTCCGTCAGTGGGCTACTCACTTGAGATTGGAAACGGACGGGCTGGTGTATTCGTCCGGCACGTTCACCGTGGAGAACGGCTATCGTCTCGCGGAGCAATTGGTTTCTGACCATCGCGGGACAGACACCATGCCCGACGGCCTGATCGTGGCGGCTGACGTGCTCGCGGTGGGGGCATTGCAAGCACTGAACGCGCTACGCGTGGCGGTTCCTGACGAGTTGGCCGTGGTAAGCGTGAACAACCAGTCGATCGCTCGGTACACGTCACCGTCGCTGAGCTCATATGCAATCGATCAAAGGGAGTTGGCGCGCATGGCATTCTCCACCCTGATCGATGGGTTGAAGCATGAGCGTCGGGTGCGACGGCACATTCTGCTGACGACCGAGCTGGTGCCGCGAGCCAGTTTCGTCCCCTCGGCCATGATGAATTGACGAAGACGGACGGCACTGGCCTCGGCCTTGCCCGCGCCGAACGCGAGCAGCACGAGGTGGCGGGCCTTGAGCACCGTGCCGATGCCCTGCGTGATGCAGTGGGTCGGCACCTGGTTGATGTCGTTGTTGTGCTTGGGGAATATGAATATATACGGGTACGGGCGGCGGCATGGTGGTGCATGCCGCCGCCCGTTGCCGGTCAGATGAGTTCGAGGTTCACGTCGAGGGTGAGCGGCCTGTCGGCGGGCAGCTGGTAGGCCGTGTGGACGGGGGCTCCCCAGGAGTCGTCTCCGCCGACTCCCATCTGGGCCGCGAGCAGGCGCAGATAGTTGTGGCGCGGCGCGGGCAGGTCCTCGTGGCGCCGCGCGGCTTCGATCGTGTAGGTGTTCCAGGGCAGCAGGCTCGCCGTGAAGTGGCGGTCGCCGCGTTGGATGATACGCAATCCGTGGCCTTGGATGTCGGTGGCTTCGAGCCAGCGGACGTCCTCATGGCTGCCGGTTTCCTGCACCATGAGATACGGTGCCGTGCTCGCCTCTGAGGTGGTGTCCCAGATGCCGAGCTTGCCGCCCTGCTTGCGGTCGCGATAGGTCTCCTCGGGGCCGGTACCGTAGTAGCGCAGGTGCTGGTATTCGCCTGGCAGCTCCCATTCGATGCCGAATGCGGGCAGGCTGGCCGCTCCTGTGGCGTTGCCGGGGTATTCGACGGTCAGTTGCATGCGCATGCCGGGCGTGACGCGGTAAGTGACAGACACCGGCGTGTGATCCGGGTCGGCGAGTTCGTACCGGTATGCGGCCGTGAGTCCGCCATCGTCGGATTGCGTGATGCTCGTATCGGTCACGACGGCGTAGCGGCCGGCCGCGAACCATGCGGCCCGGTCGTATCCGGAGCGATTGCCGCGGTCGTTGTCGGTCAGCGGACGGAAGGTGACGATCTCGGGACGGCGGATGACCATTTCCCGCCCGTTGCGCTTCCAGGAGACGATGCCTCCCTGGGTGCGTGACATGAGGATTTCCTCGTCGTCGCGGCGGATGCCGGCGTTCCATCGGCTGAGAGTGACCGTCGCGCGGCCGTCGCCTTGGTCGTTCCCGGTGATGTCCCCTTCGGGGTTGAGGGTGTCGGTGAGTTGTCCGAAGGCGAGTTCGTAGCCGGCGGGTGCCCACGCGGTGGCCTCTGCGAGCAGGAGATCGACCTCATAGGTGACCTCGCGCGTGCCCTCGTCGGAGTCGATGTCCGGGAAGGCGATGTCATGGTGTTGGGTATCTCCTGCGGCCACGTCGAAACGGTAGTCGGCATGCCAAATCTCGCGTCCGTCTTCGAGGAGCCGTGCGGCGAATACATAGCCGTCGGTGTTGGCGAACAGGTTGCGGTTCTCGATGGTCACGCCGTGTCCGTCGGGGGTGAGCTTGACCGGCGAATACAGCTGCTTGACCTCCTGCGCCTTGGGGCTGGGGGTGCGGTCGGCGAATACGATGCCGTTGCCCACGAATTCGTAGTCGGTCGGCCGGTCGCCCCAGTCTCCGCCGACGCTGAGGCGTTCGCATCCGTCGGGCAGACGCTGGACGAGCCCTTGGTCGATGTAGTCCCAGATGAATCCGCCGGAGTAGCGCTCGTACCGTTCGAGGTCGATGAACTCGCTCAGGCCGCCGCATGAGTTGCCCATGGCATGCATGTACTCGCAGCTGACGAACGGCTTGCTCGCCTCGCCTCGTTCGTCGCCGTGTTCGAGCCAGTCTCGGATCTCGGCCGGCTTGGCGTACATACGGCTCTCGAAATCGCTGATCTCGTCGTAGGCGTGGTTCCAGTTGACGCCTTCGTAGTGGACGGGACGACCCGGATCAAGCCGGTGCGCGTGCGCGCTCATGGCCTTGAGGACTTCGCCCGCATAGGATTCGTTGCCCAGCGACCAGATGAGCACGCTGGGATGGTTGCGGTCGCGCATGATCATGCTGTCGAGCCGGTCGATGCATGCGCCGAGCCAGGCTTCGTCGTCGCCGGGGACGGAGGTTCCCACGGGGATGTCGCCGGGGCTGTTCCAGCTGCCGTGGGTTTCCAGGTTGGTCTCGTCGATCAGGTAGATGCCGTATTCGTCGCACAGTTCGTACCAGCGTGACTGGTTCGGATAGTGCGAGGTGCGCACCGCGTTGATGTTGTGGCGCTTCATGAAGCGGATGTCCCACAGCATGTCCTCTTCGGTGATGGCCCGGCCGCGCCGGCAGTCGAACTCGTGGCGGTTGACGCCGCGGAACACGAGGCGCTTGCCGTTGAGCTTGAGGATGCCGTCCTCGATGGACACGCGGCGGAAGCCGATGCGGGTGCGCGCGATTTCCAGGATCCTGCCGTCCGCGTCGAGCAGGGCGACGGACAGGGTGTACAGGTCGGGTCGTTCCGCGCTCCATGGCGACGCGTCGTCGATCTCGGCCTCGGCGTGCAGTGTTCCTGTCGCTTCGGTGGAGGTGTGCCAGACGGTCGTGCCGTTCTTATCGCGCAGCACGAGGTCGGCCGTCGCGGCGTTCGGTGTGCCGTCGACTAGTATGTCCAGCGAGAGCGATCCGCGAGATGTGGCGGGGTCCCAATCGGTGTCGGCGTGGATGTCGGCGACATGGGCGGAAGGCCTCGCGTTGAGTTCGACGGAGCGGAACAGGCCGTGCAGCCGCCAGAAGTCCTGATCCTCCAACCAGCTCGCGCTCGAATACTCGTAGCAGGCGACCGCCAGCACGTTGCCTTCCATCTTGATCGCGTCCGTCACGTCGAACTCGCTGGGCGTGAAGGAGTCCTCGGCGTAGCCAACGAACGAACCGTTGAGCCACACGTAGATGGCTGTGGCTGCGCCCTGGAAGGTAAGCGTCACCGGGCGCCCCTCGCGCACGGCCTGGGCGACTTCGCCATCCGCGTCGAACTCGCGCCGGTAGACCGCCACATGGCCGTGCTCGGGGATGGCCGGAGCCTCCGGGTCCTCATGTCCGTCCCATGGGTACTGCACGTTCACGTACTGCGGGGCAAGCAGCCCCGCAGTCTCCAGATGCGAGGGCACCTGCACGCGGGAGAACGACGAATCGTCGAAGTCGGACGCGGTGAACAGAGGCGACACGTCGCTCGTCCCATCGGGGAAACGGCCCGTCGGCGCCGTCTCGACGCGGACCCGCCATTCGCCGTCAAGGCTCTGCCCGAGATCAGAACCCTCGCCGTTGACGGGGGCGTGCGACCAGCACGCATGATCGGAATGGGCGTCGAGCCGGTGGACCGCGTACACGCGCGGGTCCGTGAGCCATGCCGTTGTCGGCATGGACGGTGAGACGATCGGATCGCCGTTCTTCAGCTGATCGTCGGTTGTGTTCATGATGTCCTCGCTTTCGCATCGGATTGCGTCGCGTCGTTGCCGCCGCAGTGAGGGAACCTCGTTGAATCGGGTTCCTTATATAATAAGGATAAATATTTTTACTTGATTGCGCAAATTTTTTCCAGCATCTCGCGGCATAAGGCCTACAACATGCAAAATACGTGGATTTCTTAAGACCCAAGCACATCAAGCAAGCTTCAAACCTTACTCATCCATACGGAGTGCTGGTTGCAAAACGTTGGCATGATTTGCGACACGCGGTAAATTTTTTTACTTTTTCAAGAAAGTTCTATACTGAAGTTTTGCGGGATTGGAGCGGTTCCCGCGTACGGATTCTTTATAGGTCGCAAGGAGGCCACCACACCATGAGCGGATCCACCACACAGCGCATGGCGACGTCGGAACAGCCGCATGCCACGCCTTCAGGAAACATGGGGCAGAAGATCGCATACGCATTCGGCAACCTGGGCCAGGCCGCGTTCTACAACACGATGAGCACGTTCTTCATCACATTCGTGACCACCGCGCTGTTCATCGATGTGGACAAGACGCTGGCCAAGCGCCTCATCGCGGTGATCACCGGACTCATAGTGGTCATCCGCATCGCGGAGATCTTCCTCGACCCGCTGCTCGGCAACCTCGTGGACAACACGAACACCCGATGGGGCCGGTTCCGTCCCTGGCAGTTCATCGGCGGCATCGTGCCCGGCATCCTGCTGATCATGGTGTTCACCGGCCTGTTCGGCCTCGTGGACGTGAACACCGGCGTGTTCATGGTCCTGTTCGTCATCGTGTTCATCCTGCTCGACGTGATCTACTCGCTGCGCGACATCTCGTACTGGGGCATGATCCCCGCGATCTCCTCCGACTCGCACGAGCGCAGCACGTACACCGCGCTCGGCGCGTTCACCGGATCCATCGGCTACAACGGCGTCACCGTCATCGTCGTGCCCGTCGTCAGCTGGTTCACCTGGAAGTTCACCGGCCAGTGGGAGCAGGGCCGCACCGGCTGGGCGGCGTTCGCCATCATCATTGCCGTGCTCGGCTTGCTCACCGCGTGGAGCGTCGCGTTCGGCACCCGAGAGAACCAGGGCGAGCTGCGCGCCAAGGCCGAGGCCAACGGCAACCCCATCGAGGCGTTCAAGGCCATTGCCCAGAACGACCAGCTCCTGTGGGTCGCCCTCAGCTACTTGCTGTACTCCGTGGCCAACGTCGCCACCACCGGCGTGCTCTTCTACCAGTTCAAATACGTGCTCGGCGCCCCGGACAGCTTCTCCATCGCCGGCGTCATCCCGGTCATCACCGGACTGGTCACCACGCCCCTCTACCCGGTGCTCAACCGCCGCATCCCGCGCCGCTGGCTGTACACCGCCGGCATGGCGCTCATGATCGCCGGCTACACGCTGTTCATCATCGCGCCCATGAACCTGCCAGTCGTCATCGTCGCGCTCGTCCTCTTCTACCTTCCCGCGCAGACCATCCAGATGACCGCCATCCTGAGCATGACCGACTCCATCGAATACGGCCAGCTCAAGACCGGCAAGCGCAACGAGGCCGTCACCCTCTCCGTGCGCCCGATGCTCGACAAGATCGCCGGCGCCCTGTCCAACGGCATCGTGGGCTTCGTGGTCGTCGCCGCCGGAATGGTCGGCAACACCACCGCCGCCGACATGACCGCCGCGAACATTCGCACGTTCAAGACCTGCGCCTACTACCTGCCGCTCGCCGGTATCGTCGCCAGCCTCGTCGTCTTCCTCCTGGCCGTCAAGATCGACGAGAACATGCACGACCACATCGTCGAACAGCTCGAAGAACGACTCGCCTCCGAGGAAACCGACAAGCAGTAAAGAGTCCGAGCAGCGAGGGAACGGCCCTGCGTTAACGGTTTGAACCGTTGGCGCAGGGCCGCTGCCATGCCCGACGGGGAGAGAAGAAGGAAGAGAGCCGTCGGGGTCCCGGTCGGATTGTCGTCCGGCCGGAAGAATCATCGCGGCGGAGAGCGGTCCCTGTCGCTTCGGTCAGACCGCGGATTGTCCGCTGGGAACCGGCTCCGCGGTTTCGACGGCATCCGCGTCGGCGTCCTCGGCATCGACGGGTTGCATCGTGCCGGAGTGGCGGCCGGCGGCGTTGTTTCCGTGCCTGAACCTGCGGGCGACGATGGATTGGCAGCGGTGTGTTGGACAGTTTCTTAGAGGACGAGTCCTTGTTCGGTGAATTCCTTCGGGCTCCGGTATCCGGGGATGTTTCGGGCCGGCCATCGTCGGCCTCAGATCTCATGTCGTTCGTCCCTCATCGGACTGTCTAATGCATTGTAGCCAATCCAGCCAACCTGACCAAGGACGACTACATGCGTCATCCCGACAGTCGCACCGGCTGGCTCACCGTGTCCGTCGAGAAGACCGAGGGCGTACCCGACTACATGACCCCGCATGATCTACGGCATACGGCGGTGAGTCTGGCTATCCATGCCGGTGTCAACCCGAAACTAGTGCAGCGGATAGCCGGACACCATACGTTCGCGCAGACGATGGAGACATACGCCGACCTGTACGACTCCGATCTGGACGAATGCGGCGAGGCATTGGACACCGAAGGCGATAGCAATGAGTAGAACGCCTTGCAAAAACCTTGCAAAACGGTGGCGTCTAGCACGATGAATATGCGAAGAGCCTTGGAATCTCAACGTTTCCAAGGCTCTTCTATGCAGTACCCCCAGAGAGAGTCGAACTCTCGTTGTCAGATTGAAAGTCTGGTGTCCTAACCGTTAGACGATGGGGGCGAACAACTTGAGCTACTTTAATGAAGGAATCGGTTTTATGCAAATCCGCGACACGCCCGTGTGTCGGACGTGCCGCAGATGCCCGCTTATCGGGAGACCGGTACTGCCTGATACGTGAAATCGTGAATCGCTCGGCCGGCTGCCAGTCCCTTCTTCTCGAAGTTGGTGAGCACACGGCCCTCGAACCGTTCGGATTCCTTGAAGTCAGCGTGCGGCATATCGGCGGCCATGTCTGCGTTGCCCTTGCCCACGTGCTCCACAGGAAGACTGACGGTGACGCCTCCCAAGTTAGTCCAGCCATCAAGATGATCCATCACCTCGTGCACATGCAAGGCGTAATCCTCGATATCGGTGGCGATGCGCCACAGCCCGTTTTCGACCAGTGCGCGGTGGATGTCGTCCGACATGCCAACCTGAACGATACGGCGTTTATGGTGCTTCTTCTTGGGCCACGGATCGGGGAAGAACGTCCATACCTCAGCCACAGTGCCGGGCTCGGTGACCTTAAACAGTTCAGGCGCGTTGACCTGTGCCACTCGGATGTTGGGCAGCCCTTGCTTGCCCGCCAGCAGCAACGTGTGGGCCACGCCGGGGTCGTAAACTTCGAGCGCCAGGAAGTTCGTTTCGGGGTGGGCCGCCGCTGCGGCGACCACATTCTCGCCCTGGCCGGTGCCGATTTCCACAATGAGCGGGTTGTCGTTGCCCCAATGCTGTGCGACGAAATTGCGGTTGAGCGTCACGCCTTCGCGTACGTCCAGCAGATTGCCAGTGGTGATATCGAGCAGATACGTGTCGGCATAGTTGTCCCATGCGCGCTGCAGGCGGTCGTCAAGCCTTCCGGAGCGTCGCACGAAGGAGAGCACTTTGTGCAATGGGTGTGGATGCGTGGCGCTCGCATTAGCGGTGGTGGCGTGAGCCACGCCGGCAGTCGTGGGGGTAGTCATCGGGTCTGTCATATGTTCCTCGGAATGGTTGGAGCTGCCTGGAGTAACGTTGCGCGTCTCGCTCATGGTGTTGCTATTCATTTGGGTCGCTGATATGTTGCATCACTCACCATAGCAAGCCAGTTACCTAGAGGATATCTGCAATCGGCGGTGCCGGTCAGTGCGAGTCGCGAAATTACAGGTATTCACAACGAATATGCCAAGTGCCGGAAATGCTGCAATATCGCGAAACACGCCGTGGTTTGCGAGGTTGCTAATTTCATATAAGATATACATCTGTTGTCTGTCGCATGGCAGAAACAACATGGCCCCGTAGCTCAGTTGGTTAGAGCGCCGCCCTGTCACGGCGGAGGTCACCGGTTCAAGTCCGGCCGGGGTCGCTGGAATGGTTATGAAGCCCGGTTTTGTCCGGGCTTTCGACTGTTCACTGGCTCTGTAGCTCAGTTGGTAGAGCGAGCGACTGAAAATCGCTAGGTCAGCGGATCGATGCCGCTCGGAGCCACCACAGAAAAGCCCCGCATAATGCGGGGCTTTTCGTTGTTGCGAGGGGTGTCAGGCCTGCCACCATTGGCGCAACGGATACCACTTGCCGTCCGGGTGGCCCACACGGTCTGGCTTGGCGGCCAGGAACTGGTGAATTTGAATGCCGTCGAGCTCGAAGTTCAGGGCGCAGGCGGCCATATACATGCCCCACACCTTGGCGCGCTCGAATCCGACCTGCTTGACCGCGTCATCCCAGTGCTCGGAGAGATTCTGGTTCCAGTGATGCAGGGTGAGCGCGTAATGCTGGCGCAGGTTCTCCTGGTGCACCACGTTGAAACCGGCGTCATGAATGCATGATTCGATGAAGCCGGGCGCGCCGAGGTCGCCATCCGGGAAGATGTAGCGATCGAGGAATTCGTCGGTGCCGGGCTTGCCGTGTGGCTTGTCATGGCTGATGGTGATCTGGTGGTTCACCAAGCGGCCCATCGGCTTCAGCAGGCGGAACATCTCCTCGAAGTAGCTTTGGTAGTTCTTGACGCCCACGTGTTCCATCATGCCGATTGAGCAGATGCCATCGAAGTCATGCTCAGGCACCTCGCGATAATCCTGCACGCGTACCTCAGCCAGATCCTGCAATCCCTCACGGGCGATCCACTCGTTGGCGTATGCGGCCTGTTCCTTGGACAGCGTGACGCCCAGCGCCTTGATGCCGCGGCGGGCTGCGGTGATGACCATCGAACCCCATCCGCAGCCGATATCGAGCAGTCGTTCGCCTGGCTTCAGATCCAGCTTGTCGAGAATCAGGCGCAGCTTGTTGGCCTGCGCGTCTTCAAGGCTCATATGCTCGTTGTCGAACACCGCGCAGGTGTAGGTCATGGACGGACCTAGGAAGTCGGCATAGAACTCGTTAGACATGTCGTAATGGAAGCTGACGGTTTCCGAATCGGCCTTTTCGGTATGTGGCATCAGGCCGCGCTTAATGCGGGCGAACTTGCTCGGTCCCTCGGTGGAAGGCACCGGCGGCTTCTTGAAGCCATGGCTGAGTATTCCTGCGGATACGCGGGCGATGGAAGCAGGAGTGAGCGGCTTGACGTACTTGGACAGGGAAATCAGCTTGCGCATGGCAGGGTACGGATCGGCATAGTCGATGCCTTCCACGTCAAAATCGCCCAGAATATACGCGCGCACAATACCGATTTCGTTCGGATGAGCGAGCAGCTGATACATGCAATTCGGGGTGGCGACGTTGACTTTCAGATCGGCGTCTGCCGGTCCGAAATGAGAGCCATCGAAAGCGTCGATGCGAACAGGGGTGGCGGGATCGAGAAATAGGGATGCCATCTCGCCGACCGTCATAGCCTTGCCGTTTGCCATTATCTACCTCATTCCACTACCTGTGATCACCCCAACTGCGACGTATCTTAGTCCTCTTCTAAAAGTAGAAAACGGTGAGCGAGTCATCTGATGACCCCGTTCGCGTTCGGCTGATGGAATTGGTCAGGTGCGCCCCGTATGCCGGACTCCCTCGTTTCTTATCGCTGCGACTTATTGAGACAGAATCTCAATAAGCGCGGAATTTCGCCGTTCTTGACATTATTTTCAGCGTTGTTTTTTCAGCGTGTTTTCAGGTTAACGTTAACATTCGGAGTACACTGGAGAACCGTTGAACCGCTCAATGACAGAGTGACTCATCGGTTAATGAACGAGCTCAAAAGGAGAGCACTTATGGTCTATCGCATGATTTTCAACCAGACTGCATACTTCGGTCGCGGCGCCATCAAGGAGATTCCGGCTGTTGCCAAGCAGCATGGCTTCACGAAGGCGTTCATCGTCACCGACCCGGTGCTTCTGGAGACAGGCACGGCGGAGAAGGTCACCAAGGTTTTGGACGAGGCCGGCCTGCCCTATGAGGTGTTCTCCAACGTCAAGCCGAACCCGCCGGTCGAGTGCATCAAGGATGGCGTGGCCAAGTTCGCCGAATCCGGCGCCGACTTCCTGATTGGTCTGGGCGGCGGTTCCCCGCAGGATACCTGCAAGGGCATCGGCATCATCACCGCCAACCCGGAGTTCGCCGACGTGCTCTCCCTCGAGGGCGTGGCCGACACCAAGAACCCGTCCGTCCCGATCTTCGGCGTGCCCACCACCGCTGGCACCGCCTCCGAGACCACCATCAACTATGTGGTCACCGATACCGCCAACAAGCGTAAGTTCGTGGCCGTCGACCCGCATGACATCCCGATTGTCGCTTTTGTGGACCCGGATCTGACCGACTCCATGCCGCGCGGCCTGAAGGTGGCCACCGGTCTGGATGCCCTGACCCACGCCATCGAGGGCTACATCACCCCGGGTGCTTGGAGCCTGTCTGACTGCCTGTCCATGCAGACCATCCGCATGATTGCCAAGAACCTGGCCAAGTCCGCCGATGGCGATATCCCGGCCGGCGAGCAGATGGCCTACGCCTCCTACATCACCGGTATGGCTTACTCCAACGTCGGCCTCGGTCTGGTGCACGGCATGGCCCACCCGCTGGGCGGTCGTCTGGGCGTGGCCCACGGTGTGGCCAACGGTATTCTGCTGGCTCCGGTCATGGAATACAACAAGGACTTCACTGGTGAGAAGTACCGTGACATCGCCGATGCCTTCGGCGTTGAGGATGCCTACACCGGCGATCTGGAGAAGGTGCGTGAGGAGGCCGTGCAGGCCGTCCACAAGCTCACCGTGGATCTGAAGAACCCGACCACGATCTCCGAGGTCGGTGCCACCGAGGCCGATCTGGCTCCGCTGGCCCACGATGCCTTCAACGACGTGTGCACACCGGGCAACCCGCGTCAGGCCACCGAAGAGGACATCCTGAAGATCTACACCTCGCTGATGTGATCTGCTCAATAGCGTTGCCCCCGCTGGCGGGGCTGTCCGTCGGAGACGTACTGGGGGTGGTTGCGGTATTCCCGTAGCCACCCCCAGTCAGCTTTGCTAACAGCTCCGCCAGCGAGGGCAACGCTATATGCCCACTTATTTCTCGTGGCGCTCGTCATAGACCTCGTCAGTAGGCGTCTCGGCGTAGAGCTGCTTGCCTTCGGTCTCGGCCAGTTCCATCTGCTCGTTGATCCACGCTGCCTCAGCCGGATTGATGTCTGCAGTGTCCAGCACTTTCTGCCATACCGGATAGAACAGATGCATTGCTGGATACATGGCGGTGAAGAGAATTTCCGGCTTATGCTTGCGCCAATGCTGTGGATGCGCATCGAACGTGTTCTTGAATCGACGCATATAGTTCAGGAACGAACTGAGCGACGTATCCATGCGTCGAGCGCTCATCGCGGCAATCATGCGCGGCGAATATACGGTTTTCAAATCCTTGCCCAGCAAATGCAGCGAAATATCGATATCCTCATGCATCACGTCGGCTTTGTCCCGGCACACCTCGTTGGCGATCTGATACCAAGCGGAAGCGCGCAAAGCCATATTCGAGCCGAACAGCAGCGGCTGGCCGCCGTCGGCTTTGTACATGCGTTTGCGCAGGGAATTGTCGCTCCTCAGGCCGAAGTGGCGTGAGGGCATATCGTAATACATCACCGGTCCGGTGGCGCCCATGGCCCCGGGATCCTCGGTGAAAATCCCGGAAACCACCTCAACCCAATCGGGGCGAATCATGCAATCGGCGTCAAAGCGTCCCAGCACATCGCCGGTGGCGGCGTTCAGGCCGAAATTGCGGGTGGGAATCAGCCCTTGCTCGTCGTTCTGGTGCAGCAGTTTGACCGGCGCCTCGGGATGTTCGGCAATGAACCGCTCCACGATTGCGCAGGTGTCATCCGTTGATCGGTTATCCACCACCAGTACCTCATATGGCATAACAGTCTGGCGTGTGGCGTTCAACAGACAATCGAGGATGCGTTCGGACTCGTTCCACGCGGGGATGATAATCGAAACGTTGAGCATATTCCCAACAATAGGAAAGCGGGTGTACTCCGCAGGGATGACTCGAGCTTCAAACCCACTCGCTACAATGGAGAGCCATGAGCGAAAGCGCGCGAAACACAGATAATGTAGGCACTGCCGAAACCGCAGCTAGTCCTGAAGACGAGAACCGTATCGATTTTGGTACCTTGTTCCCCTCTAGGGGCGATCCGCGCCGGCCTCCGGAATGGTTCGGTCGTGCGTTGCTCTATGTGGCCATCGCCATCATCGTGTTCATGTTCTGCTGGCGCTCATGGGGCGACATCTCCTATCTGGTGCTGGACATCATCATCTCGCTGTTCGTGGCGCTCGCCATCGAACCGTTGGTTGTGGCGCTGGTGGCCCATGGCTGGAAACGCGGCGTGGCCTCGATGGTCAGCCTGGTGGGTGTGGCCGTGGTGGTGAGCGTTCTGTTCACCTTGTTCGGCAACATGTTCGTGCAGCAGATGATCGCCATGTTCAAAGGTCTGCCGGGCATGTACGAGCAGATACGTGAGTTCGTCGATCAGTACGCCACGTTTAAGATGCCGGAAATCAACAATCTTGGCACTGAGATTGTCAACAACATTCAGACTTCGTGGGTTACCGACTTTGCCGGTACCGCCATGAGCACTGTGGGTGGCCTGTTCTCCTTCTTGCTGAATCTCATGACCGTGGTGATGACCACGTACTACATTTCCGCCGCCGGCCCCAAGCTGCGCCGTTCCTTCTGCCAATGGCTGGCTCCCAGCACGCAGCGCCGATTCTTGCTGGTGTGGACTGTGGCCCAAGGCCAGATTTCATCCTTCCTGTTTTCCCGCTCCATCCTGGCGCTTATCAATGCCACGTGCACCGCAATTTTCCTGGAGATTCTGCATGTGCCCTATTGGCTGCCTCTGGCGCTCTTCTGCGGTGTGGTCTCCCAGTTCATCCCCACAGTCGGCACCTATATCGGCGGTGCGCTGCCGGTGCTGTTCGCTTGGGGTGATCGCGGCTGGGCATATGCTGTGGCTGTGCTGGTGTTCATCATCGTCTACCAGCAGATTGAGAACCTGATTCTTTCTCCGAGAATTTCCCAGCGCACCATGGATATCAATGCCGCGGTCGCCTTCCTCGCAGTGCTGGCCTTCGGTTCGCTGTTTGGTGCGTTCGGTGCTTTCCTGGCCTTGCCGGTCACCGCCTCCCTGCAGGCCATCTTCCGCGCCTACACCAAGCGGTATGACCTGATTGATTCGCCATTGATGAATGATCCCGAACCGGAGAAGAAGTCCAAGATCGTCGAGGCATCTGAGGCCTTCGGCGAGCATGTGCTGCAGCCACTGGGCGAGCATATGCCGCGTGCTGCCAAGGGGTCGACGAGTCGGGTGCCGATGAGCGAGGAGCTGCGTTTGCTGCAGGAGCAGATCTACGCGATTCCGGAGCACGGGGGAAGTGAAGACGATGGCGAAGATTCCGCCACGGTGGCTATCCCGAAGCGTGTGCTTTCGGCCAATGCCCGCAAGGGATTGCGCGGTACCGCTGCGGAAGATGATGACGATGAGCCGGATACCTCCGCCATTCCTCAGCGTCACACTTCCACTGGTGATGAGGCAGCCGCGTCCGATGCTGTACAACCTGAATCATCGTCAGACAATACGTCCGTATCGGACAACCCGAGAGCGGGGTGGCGCTGATGACATTGCTTACTGTGCTCGACATCCTATTGGTGATCGTCGGTGGAGCGGGCATGGTGTATCAGGGACTGTGCATTGTGATGTCCCTGTTTGCCAAGCCCGTGCGTTTCCCCGACGCGCCCATGACCAACCGTTATGCCGTGCTGATCTCCGCGCGCAACGAGGAGAACGTCATCGGCAATCTCATCGACTCGATTCAGGCGCAGACCTATCCCACCGGCCTCATTGATATCTGGTTGGTGGCGGATAACTGCACCGACAACACCGCTGAAGTGGTGCGTGCCCGTGGATGCCATGTGATTGAGCGGCATAACCTTGAGCTGGTTGGCAAGGGATATGCGTTGACCTATCTGCTGAACCATATGCTCGATACCGGCGCGGCAGATGACTATGAGGCCTACTTTGTGTTCGATGCCGACAACAAGCTCGACAAGCATTACTTCGAAGAAATGAACAAGGCGTTCTGCTCGGGCTTCAGGATTCTGACCAGCTACCGCAACTCGGTGAATTTGGCTGATAACTGGGTTTCCTCTGGCTCGGCGCTGTGGTTCATCCGTGAATCGCGATTCCTGTCCAACTCGCGCATGATTCTGGGATCCTCTTGCCACGTGGGCGGTACCGGATTCATGTTCTCCCGTGACGTGATGAAGCGCAATCGTGGATGGAAGTTCCATCTGCTTACTGAGGATCTCGAATTCACCATGGATTCGATTCTGCATGGCGACCGTATCGGCTACTGCGGCAACGCAATTCTGTACGACGAGCAGCCTGTCACCTTTGCGCAGAGCTGGCGTCAACGACTGCGTTGGAGTAAGGGATTCCTGCAGGTGTTCCGCTATTACGGTCCGGCCCTGCTCAAGCGAGCGGTGCGAGAACGCGATTTCTCCTGCATTGATTTCACTTTGATGTTGTGCCCGTTCACCGTGCTGGGTGTGATTCGCGTCATTATGGGTGTGCTGTTTGCCGCCTTTGGCTTTGTGAGCTGGCCGAACCAGCTGCAATCGTTGCTTGGCTGGTCGAACGGTATCGTCACGTCGGTGCTTGGTCTGATGGCGCTGGCCGCCTTGACCATCATCGTTGAGCGCGATCAGATTGGTGCCTCCAACAAGGAGTTGCTCGCCTACGTGTTGAGCTTCCCTATTTACATGTTGAGCTATGTGCCGATTTCATTCCAGGCCATCTTCGCCAAGGTTCAGTGGAAGCCCATCGCGCATAAAGGCTGATGAGTTCCAGCGGAGCAAATCAACCAATTGCCCAAGGTTTTGTTTTGTTGAGGGCTTGTTAGTGGGACAAGGCGTCGACTAACTGGAGATTTTGCTTCGCTAGTTGGGTCTCAGCGGGGCAAAACATCGAGTTATTCGGCAATATGCTTCGCTGGGAGGCCGTCAGCGGAGTGATTCGACTAGTAACCCGTGGTTTTGCTTCGTTGAGGGCTCGTCAGTGGGGCAAGACATCGATTGACTGGAGATTTTGCTTCGCTGGGAGGCTGTCAGCGGGGCAAAATCTTGGGTGGCTCGCAGAATTACCTCACTGAAAGTTTGTCAGCGGAGCAAAAGCTTGATTGACTTGTGGTTTTGTTTCATTGAAGGTTCGTCAATAGGGCAAAATATCGATTTACTGGGGGCTTTGCTCTGCTGAAGGACTATAGTGGGTGTATGAACTTAGACAATATCCAGGGGAATGCCGAATTTCAATCTGCGATGAGGCCTGGAGACGCACCTGCTCAGCCGCCGATGATGCCGCAACAGCCACAACCGCAGGCATGGCCGCCGAATCCGACTGCCGCGGTGTCGATTCGTGGCCTATTTAAACGTTTCGACCAGAAGATCGCAGTCAACGGGCTTGCGCTCGACATCCCAATTGGTTCGTTCTATGGGCTTGTAGGCCCGAACGGTGCCGGAAAAACCACCACGCTTAACATGGTGACCGGTCTGTTGGTGCCGGACGCTGGCACCGCCATGATTCTGGGCCACGACGTGTGGAGCGATGTCAACACCGCCAAACGCATGATCGGCGTAATGCCGCAACCCGATCAGATATTCGATCGTCTCACCGGCCTGCAGCTGCTCATCTACTCCGGCATGCTACGCGGCATGAGCCGTGAGGAGACCACTCGCCGCGCGAAAGACCTCCTGAATGCTTTCGATTTGGCCCAGGCCGCCAACACTATGGTCACCGATTATTCGGCCGGCATGACCAAGAAAATCTGTTTGGCCTCCGCGATGATTCACAGCCCATGTATTCTGGTGTTGGATGAGCCGTTCGAGTCCGTGGACCCGGTATCTAGCGCCAACCTCAAAGACATCCTGGTCGAATATGCGCAAACCGGCGGCACGGTTATCATTTCCTCGCATGTGATGACACTGGTCGAGAAGATGTGCACGCATGTGGCTGTGATTAACAACGGCATGGTGTGCGCGGCCGGCACGGTGGACGAGGTTGCCTCCGGCGAAGAGCTTGAAGACCGCTTCCTGCAGTTGGTTGGTGGACGCCATGAAGCGGCACATCTCGCATGGCTCGATGGTGGTCTATCGCATGATGGTCAGCCGGCAGTACAGCCCAATCAGCCGGCAGCGCAGCCTGTTGCGTCCACGCAATCAGCATCGCAACTCGTCCAATCAACCCCGCTTCAGTCCTTCACTCAGGAGACAGTTCAGCCTCATCCTGATATTGTCGGCGGCTCGAGTAGCGCAAGCAATGCGGACAATGCGGACAATGCAGACAACGAGGCCCGGTAATGAGTATCGCAATCACTCTGGTCCGACTGCGTTGGGCGCTCACCCTCGCGGCGCTGCGCAAATCGGTATGGCAGACGGTTGCCTACGTTCTTTCCGCAATATTCGCCGCTGGCACCATTATCGGGACCGGTATACTCGCATGGTTCGTCGGTATGCTCCCGCCTTCCACCATGGACTCGGACGGCTATCCGTTCAACATTCTCGGGCCGGGCGGCATCGTCAACATGGTCGCCGTGCTGGTCGGTGCGACAATCACCGTATTCATCGGTTTGATTCAGCTCATGATGTTGGGCGAAGGGTCCACCATGAGCCCGCGCAAATTCGCACTCTACGGTATTGCAGATCGCAATTTGCAATTCGGCCTGCTGCTTTCTGGCTTATCCGGGCTCCCCGCCATCACAGGTGTGATTTCCTTGATGCTCTGGTCGCTGGCTTACCGTGCCATGGGCCCGGCAGTGGTGATCGCCGAGCTCGTTGCCGCACCGCTCGCCGTCATCACAATGATGAGCATTTCCAAAATGCTGATCGCCTTATCTACCACACTGGTGACCAGCAAACGAGGCAAAAGCACATTCTATATTGTGATTGTTCTCCTGTTCGTGGTGATTTGCCAGCTGCCGAATATTCTGGTTAATTCCGGCATCGCGTTCGGGCTTGATCCATCCGCATGGAGCGCCACCGCGGCGGTCATGGCATGGACCCCGTTCGGCGCGGTATTCCAATTGCCGTTTGATGTGCTGTCCGGTGCATGGTTGCCAGCGCTCGCGCGCATCGCCATATTGGTGGTTGCATGGGTTGTGTGCTTCGCTGTGTGCACATGGTGCCTGCGTCGTGAACGCCTGACGGTTGGAGTCGCTGGGCAGAGCGCAACCGTGAAAGGCGTCGGCGCATTCTCATGGATGCCCGATTCCACGTCCGGCGCGATTTCCGCACGCGTGCTCACCTACTTGAAGCGGGACCCACGTCAGGTCATGATCTTCGCCATGCCGGTGCTGTTCATAATTATCTTTGCCTTCCAGGCGCACGGTATACACGCAATCGTCTGGCAGTCGATGATTTGGTGCGGATGGTTCATGTCCATTGTGGAAAGCAATGGTCTTGCCTACGATGGCCGCGGTTTCACCATGGAGGTCATCGCTGGTGTGCGTGGTTGGGCCGATAGGCTCGGCCGAGTGCGAGTCTATGTCGGCATCATGGTCATCTACATGGCATTGCTGTATGTGGGCTGCATAGTGATAGTCGGCGTGACTGCTGGGCGCTGGGCTCAGCCGGACGATCTCATCATCGGGTTGTTCTTCCTTGCCGTGGGCCTAGGTGTGGGCTTCAGCAGTCTTGGTGTGGCTGAGATAACCTCCTGTGTGCTCATGTATCCCGTGGCGTCAATGGACAAGCCGTTCTCCTCGCCGCAAGGCCGAGCGATGGCTCAGGGCTTCTTCCCGTTCGTCTATATGCTTGGCAGCATTCTGCTGATGCTGCCCACGGGTATCGCCGCCATCGTGCTGCTCGTCATCCATGCGGGGATCGTCGGCTGGCTGGTGATTATTCCGGTCGCATTAGCCAACGGCATCGGTGTTCTGGCGCTTGGGACATGGCTGGGCGGTAAGCTGTTGGAGGCGCGAATACTGTCGATCGTGAGCACGCTCGATTCATTCGCATCACTACAGAAATAACCGACCCGTGAGATAGGGAGTCTGATGACGTCCACTGCGATGTCACGTCGCCAACGGCGTGGAGTGGCGAATCATAGCGCGCGCCGATCCGTCCGACGCACGATTACCGTAATCATCTCCGTGCTGATAACGATTGCGCTATTCGCGGGCTACTGCATTGCAGATGTGTACGATGTCATGCCTGGTATGCTCACCCTCAAACCGGTCGACGCCCCCACTTTCGCTGACCCCGTTTCGGCCAAGCAAGGCGGCACCATCGCCGGTTCCCTTGACACTACCAAGACTATCGACGCCGCGGCTGCGGGCGAAGTGATGAACGAGCTGCTGGCGGCTGAAGGCGTGGGCTCTGATGTTTCGGTGGTGGTCGAGGATGCCCGGGGCACTGTCGCCGCCGAGCACGAGTCAGGCACGCCGCGCGAACCCGCATCCACTATGAAGACGCTTACCGCGCTCGCGGCATCATCCACGTTGAACATGGCCGCCACGTTGGACACGCAGGTGTTTCTTACCCAATCTGATACCGGCAGCGACACGGTGACGCTCAAAGGCAATGGCGACATGCTGCTGTCTGCCGGCGATTCCGATGCCGACCATATTAACGGCCGTGCCGGGCTGAACACTCTTGCGCAGGCCACGGCTGCGGCCCTTGCGCAACGCGGCATCACCACGGTGCACGTCAACTACGACGACACATTATTCGGCGATTCCCGCATACCCACGGGCCTGCGCAACGCCGATGGTGGCGTGCTCGGCGAATACACCACGTATTTCACATCGGTATCATCCATGGCCATCGATGGCGGGCGTCAATATTCCGACAGCATGCCCGCGCCCGCCAACCCGGATGACTCGGCCGGATACCCTGAACTATCGCAGCACACTGCAGCGGACGTCGCCGCGACGTTCTCCGGTCTGCTGCAACAGCACGGCATCACCGTGGAGGCGGAGCCGGCGGCACACGCCGCCCCTCAGGGCGCAAACCCCATAGCTTCGGTAAGCTCCGCAACGTTGTCCGAAATCCTGGCGTTCATGTTGCGTCATTCAGACAACACCTTGGCCGAGGAGTTTGGCAGACTCACCGCACTGGCACGCTCGGAGAACAACAGCCCGGAAGGCGCCACCAAAGCGGTGCGGACAGTGCTTGGCAACCTCAAAATCGACATCAACGGTCTTACTATGGCCGACTGCTCGGGTCTGTCTCCTGGCTCGCAGCTGACCGTGCGCACATTGGCCGCCGTGCAGCAGCGTAACCTGACGGTCGGCGATGGAGCCCCTGCGGCCGAAGGATTATCGGTTGCTGGTCTGGTCGGTTCGGCGCGGAAGCGATACACCAGTGATGATGTCGCCGGCTTGCTTCGCGTCAAAACAGGTAGTTTGGATACGGTCACCTCGATGGTCGGCAATGTGTCCCGTACGCATGGGGGAGCGTTGTCTTTTGCGGTGGTGATTAACAATCCTGCGGATTACTGGTCCGCGAGCAATGCCATCAGCGCATTCATCACTAAGCTGGCCGAGCTGTGATGGCCGAACGGTAACGGTAAGGCAGGTGATGAGGCATGGCATATTCGGCTCGATTGCGTAAGGCGATTGGTGCCGTCCGGCTGGCATTGGAATCGGCCGGATTAGGGATGCAGTCGCCCGAATTTGCCCGGCATGGTGAGCACCAGGCGGCCCCCGACGCGCCTTTGGTGCTGGTCGCCTGCTCGGGTGGGCGTGATTCGATGGCGCTGGCCGCGGTTTGCCGAATTGTCTGCGCTAGTCTTGGTTTGCGGTGCGGTGCGGTGATCGTGGATCATGGTTTGCAGTCAGGCTCCGATCGGGTGGCGACTTTGACCGCTGAACGATGCCGCGATTGTGGCCTTGCCCCGGTTGCTGTTCGTACAGCCAGCGTGCATGTGCAGGGCGAAGGCGTCGAGGCTGCCGCCCGTGAGGCACGGTATGGGGAATTGTGCGGTGCGGCACGCGAGCTGAATGCCGCTGTGGTGTTGCTGGCTCATACATTGGATGACCAGGCGGAAACGGTGCTGATCGGGCTGTTGCGCAGTGGCGGCGTTGATGCGCTGGCCGGTATGCCGCAGGTAATGCACCGCGACGGCATCATGTTTCTCAGACCGCTGATCGGCGTTTCTCGAGCCGAAACCACCGGCATCTGCGAGGATTTGAACATTCATTATTGGGACGATCCCACCAACGGCGATGATGTGGATGGCGAGCTGCCGCGAGACTACCCGCTCCGCTCACGTATCCGGCATGACCTGTTGCCGGCGATCGAGCGGTTCGCCGGTGCCGATGTGACGCAGCATATCGCCAACGGCGCACGATTGGCGAGACTGGACAAGGAGTATCTGGATCAACAGGCGGATAAGACCATGATCGAAGCCCTTGGCAGCACCCTGAAAACGGCGGAATCACAAGGAACCTCCGTTGCCGGCATGACGGACAAGTCGAATGATCTGGAGCGAGAACCCAGCTTGGTCATTGCCGTCAAACCGCTGCAATCGGCACATGAGGCAATCCGTCTTCGAGCCATCGCCCATGCGCTCTCCCGGGCTGGTATCAGCGCGAGTTCCGCGCAAATCGAGGCCATCAATCGCCTGGTCGTCGACTGGCATGGTCAGGGGGCGGTCGCACTTCCCAGCGGATATTCAGCAAAGCGCCAGAAACACGTCATTCGCGTGTGCCAAGATAGAGCCCATGCGAATCGCTGACGTTGAGGAAGATATTGACCACGAGTTGGTCAGCAGAGAACAGATCGATGCCAAAATCCATGAGGTCGCCGCGCGGGTGAGTGACGATTATCGTGGCAAGGACCCACTGCTGGTTGCCGTGCTGAAGGGGGCCGTGAACACGCTGGTCGAGTTCAGCCAGGCCATGAGCATCCCTGTGCAGATTGATTTCATGAGTCTGTCCAGTTACGGTTCGGGCACAGTATCCAGTGGTGAGATTACGGTTCGTCAGGATTTGTCCGCAGATGTTCGCGGACGGCACATTGTGATCGTAGAGGATATTGTTGATTCAGGACGCACGCTCGCGTGGCTGGTCGAGGAGCTGAAACGTCGTGGCACCGCCTCCGTGGAGGTGTTTGCTCTGCTGAGCAAGCCTTCCCGCCGAGAGGTGGACGTGGATGTGAAGTACGCCGGCTATGAGATTCCGGATGAGTTCGTGGTCGGCTTTGGTCTCGATTACGACGAACGCTACCGCAACCTCGACTCGATCGCGGTCCTCAAGCCGTCCGTTTACCAAGGAGTGCAAGCATGAGTTTCCCCCAGGGGCCCGGTTCGGGCAACGGGAATAACCCGAACTCGAACAATAACCGCAACAACGGCAACCCATTCAACAACCCGTTCAACCGCGGCAACGACAACAATGGCCGTAAGAACGGCAATGAGAACAAGCCGGTCTGGCAGTCGCCGTGGTTATGGGGCGCGGTACTGGTGATTATGGTCGTGCTGATGTTCCAGATGTTTGCTGGCAGCGGCACCAAAACCATCGACACCAAAGACGGCTTTGCGCTGTTGAACCAGGGTAAAGCCACCTACGCCGAAATCACGGATAACAAGCAGGTAGTCCGTCTTGAGCTCAAGAACGACTATTCCAAGAAGGATCCGGACACCGGCAAGGTGACCAACTACGGCAAGAACGTTCAGTTCTACTACACCTTTGCGCAGGGCGCTCAGGTGGCCAAGGCCGTGGAGAACGGTGATTTGTCCAAGGGCTGGACCTCCAACATTGAGCAGACCAGCATGATGAGCTACCTCATCACCTCTATTCTGCCGTTCATCATCGTCTTCGCCTTGTTCTGGTTCCTGATGAGTCGCATGGGCGGTGCCGGTGGCATGCTCGGCATGGGCGGCAAGAAGAACAGCGGCAAGCTGCTCGAAGGTCAGACCCCCACCACCAAGTTCGCCGATGTGGCCGGCGAGGATGAGGCCGTGGCCGAGGTGGAGGAAATCAAGGACTTCCTCAAGGATCCGTCCAAGTACAAGGCATTGGGCGCTCGCATTCCGCGCGGCGTGCTGCTGTATGGCCCTCCTGGAACCGGTAAGACGCTGCTGGCCCGAGCCATCGCAGGCGAGGCCGGCGTGCCGTTCTACTCGATGGCCGGTTCCGACTTCGTCGAGATGTTCGTCGGACTCGGTGCCTCCCGTGTGCGTGACCTGTTTGACGAGGCCAAGAAGAACGCTCCCGCCATTATCTTCATCGACGAAATCGATGCCGTGGGTCGCAAGCGTGGCTCCGGCATGGGTGGTGGCCATGACGAACGTGAGCAGACGCTGAATCAGCTGCTCGTGGAGATGGATGGTTTCGACAACGACACTAACCTCATCATCATCGCCGCGACCAACCGTCCCGACGTGCTTGACCCCGCCCTGCTGCGCCCGGGTCGATTCGACCGTCAGGTAGGCGTGGCCGCACCCGATTTGGAAGGCCGTGAGGCGATCCTGAAGGTGCATGCCAAGGGCAAGCCGTTCGTGCCGGATGTCGACCTGCACATGGTCGCCGTGCGTACCCCGGGCTTCACTGGTGCCGACTTGGCCAATGTGCTCAACGAAGCTGCCCTGCTGTGCGCCCGCGCCGGTGCCCAGCTCATCGACAACCGTGCCATTGACGAGGCCATTGATCGTGTCCAGGCCGGTCCGAAGCGCAAGTCCAAGGGCATGGCCCTGGAAGAGCTGCGCAACACCGCATACCACGAGGGTGGCCATGCTCTGGTGGCCGCCGCCCTGAACAACACCGATCCGGTGACCAAGGTGACGATTCTGCCGCGCGGCCGTGCACTCGGCTACACCGCCGTGATGCCCACTTCCGACCGCTACTCGCAGTCGCGCAACCAGCTGCTCGACCAGATGGCCTACGCTATGGGCGGCCGTACTGCTGAGGAGATCGTGTTCCACGATCCAACCACCGGTGCCTCGAACGATATCGAGAAGGCCACGAACATCGCCCGCACCATGGTGATCGAATACGGGTTCTCCGATAAGCTCGGTGCCATCAAGTGGGGCGACGACGATGACCAGACCACCGTGATGGACGGTCTGCAGCCGCGTAAGTACTCCGATCGCACCGCCGAGGTGATTGATGACGAGGTGTTGAAGCTCGTGGAAACCGCGCATACCGAAGCGTGGACCATCATCAACGAGAACCGCGATATCCTCGACGAACTGGTTCGCCAGCTGCTGGTCAAGGAAACGCTCAACGAGAAGGAGCTCGCGGAGATCTTCGCACCGATCAAGAAGGCTCCGGTCCGTCCGGTGTGGCTGTCCAACGAACGCCGCCCCGACTCCGATAAGCCGCCGGTGGAGATTCCCGACAGTCTCAAGCGTTCAGTCGGTATGAAGACGGAAGAGTGATTCGATGACTGTTCGGCCCGATCCGGCATATGGTTTCGTCCGTATGCCAGATCGGGCCGACGTCGTTGTAAAGCCGGTATCAAGGGAGAGATGAAGATGAACGAATATATAGAATCTTGCCCCCGCTGGCGGGGGCTGGCGGCGCAGCCGACTGGGGGTGGTTCTGGGTCCGAAAGTCGCCAGCGGGAGGAATCCTCATACGACGAAGAAGGCGTGCGTCAGGCAGTACGCCTGTTCCTGAAGTCGATCGGTGAGGATCCCGAGCGCGAGGGACTGGTGGAGACACCCGACCGCATCGCCCGTGCCTGCCGTGAGCTGTTCGCCGGCCTGCAGGCCTCGCCGGCCGATGTGCTGGAGAAGCATTTCGATGTGGATACCGACGAGCTGGTGCTGGTCAAGGACATCGAACTGTATTCGGTATGCGAGCATCATCTGCTGCCGTTCCACGGCGTGGCCCATGTGGGCTATATTCCGGCCAAGGATGGGGTGATGGGCTTGAGCAAGCTGGCCCGACTGGTCGAGGTGTATGCTCGCCGTCCACAGGTGCAGGAGCGCTTGACCCAGCAGATCGCCGATGCACTGGTCGAATATGCGGGCGCGCGTGGCGTGATTGTGGTGACCGAATGCGAGCACCTGTGCATGTCGATGCGTGGCATCAAGAAGTCCTCCGCCCGTACAGTGACCTCCGCGGTGCGTGGCCTGCTGCGCAACCCCGCCACCCGAGCCGAGGCCATGAGCCTGATTCTGGATAAATAGTGAAGGAGACAAGCTCCTTCTGATGAGGGAGCTGGCAGCCGTAAGGCTGACTGAGGGAGAGACCTCATCAATAAATTGGCCGCCTGCTGGCGGGGGCTGGCGGCGCAGCCGACTGGGGGTGGTAAACCACAGCCCGACCACCCTCAGTCGGCCCATGGCTGGGCAGCTCCCACCAGCAGGAGCAGAAAAGGAACACAATGACTGATTTGCAAGCATTGCACGACGCATCGCACACCATGGTGATGGGCGTGCTCAATATCACCGAGGACTCGTTCTCGGACGGCGGCCTGTGGTTGGACCCGGCCAAGGCCGCACAACATGGTCGCGATATGATGGCCGCCGGCGCCGACATCATCGACATCGGCGCCGAATCCACGCGTCCCGGTGCCAAGCGAGTGTCTGAGGAGGATGAACTGGCCCGCATCACCGGTGCCGTCAACGCGCTGATTCCGGCCGGTGCGGTGCTGTCCATCGACACCACCCGCGCGTCCGTGGCCGCAGCGGCTCTGGATGGGGGAGCGCAGATCATCAATGACGTCTCCGGAGGTACGCTGGACGCGAATCTGCCTCATGTGGTTGCCGACCATGACTGCCTGTATATCGTGCAGCACTGGCGTGGCTGGCTTGCCGGATCCAAGGGGGCGAACCCCGATCAGGACACTTCCGTATACGAGCATGGTGTGCTGACCGACGTCCATGACGAACTCATGCGCCAGGTTGACGGTGTACTGGCCGCTGGAGTCAAGCCGGAACGCATCATCATTGATCCGGGTCTGGGCTTTTCCAAGCCCAGCATTGAGCACAACCTGCCGCTGCTGACGGGCCTCGAGACCTTCCGCGGCACCGGATACCCGGTACTGATTGGTCAATCGCGCAAACGCTTTATTTCGGCGATGCTCACCGAGGCCGGTGCAGTCGGCGAGGACGGGCCGACCATGGCCCAGCGCGATGATGTGACTGCTGCGCTGTCGGCTCTCAGCGCCGAACATGGCGCATGGGCCGTACGTGTGCATGACGTGGCCAAGAGCCATGCTGCCGTCATAGCCGGCAACATCTGGCGCCAGTATCTCTCGTAGAAAGCAGCATTATGGATACCATCACACTTACCGGCGTGCATGCCAATGGCACCCACGGCGTGCTCGCCTTTGAACATGAGCGGCCGCAGACGTTCGTCGTGGATGCCACGCTGCATCTTAATCTGACGAGGGCCGGCCAATCCGATGATCTCAACGACACCATCGACTATGGCCGTGTGGCCAAAGATATCGTCGCCGTCATCGAGGGGCCTCATGTGGGCCTTATCGAACGGCTCGCTCAGCTCATCGCCGATCGTATTCTTGCCGATGCACCGGCTGTGATGCAGATTGACGTCACCGTGCATAAGCCGCATGCGCCGATCGTCGTGGCGTTCGATGATGTGTCCGTCTCCATTACTCGGGTGCGTGATGGGGCTTGCGGCGATGCGGAACAAGCTTTGTCGGAGCAGCTGCATGAACCGGCTTCGTCGGTGGTTTCCCCCGTCATCCCTTCCATGCATAGCGCAGTGGTGGCGCTGGGTGGCAACGTGAGTGAGGTGGAATCCACGCTACGGGCCGCAGTGCGGGAGATCGACGCACTGCCCGGCACGCAGGTGACCGGTATTTCTCCGCTGTACCGTACTGCCGCATGGGGTATGGCCGATGGCACGCCGGACTTCCTGAATGCCGTAGTGGAGCTGGAGACTGAGATGGGCAGCCATGAGCTGCTTGCCGCATTGCAAGGCATTGAGGCGGATCATGGCCGTATCCGCGAGAACCATTGGGACTCCAGGCCTTTGGATCTTGACATCATCGATTATGACGGCATTACCAGCGCCGATCCCGATTTGGCGTTGCCTCACCCGCGTGCATGGCAGCGTGCTTTTGTGCTGGCTCCATGGGCCGCGCTCAATCCCAATGCCAAGCTGGCAGGTGCGCACGGCGGACCGGTGGCCAGTTTGTTGGCGGTCGCTCCAGACCGCAATGCCGTGCAGCTGGAAAGCGAAGATTGGATGCTGAGCAGCCACGCGGGCAAGAAGGAATCTGCCCCTGCTGGTTGGGGGTTGTCGGCCGGCGCACAAGAAGACCACCCTCAGTCTCGCTTCGCAAGCCAGTTCCCGCCGGCGGGAACGGATGAGAAACCCGTCTCGCGCAAGGCGATTGTTTCGTTGGATTCGGCATCGCATGATGCGGAAAAGATATTCCGCGAAACCATCGTCTCGCTTGACAGTGTGCCCGGCAATCAGGTGCAGGGCATTTCCCCGCTGTACCACGTCAGTCATTTTGATGGTCCGGACGCCATGAGCGCGGTGGTGCAACTCGAAACCAAACTGCCTGCGGCAGACCTGATTGCCGTGTTGGGCAGTATCGAGGCCGCTCATGATTTGGCGGTCGATCTTGATTTGGTTGATATGGAAGGCGTGACCTCCGACGAGCCGAATTGCAGTGTTCCTTGGCCTTCTGCGCACAGCCACGCATCGGTGTTAGCCCCTTGGCTAGACATGGATCCTGATGCCATGCTGGGAGGCGATCCTGTGTCCTTCCTGCTGGCTATGGCGCCGGATGCCGGTCAGGTCGGACTGCTGTCTGACAACTGGGTGATGCCGCAGCAGTGATGCGAGACGCGTCCTCTGATGCAATCATGCTGCGAGCGTGAATCAGGTTCAACCGGTAGGGTGGACGTGGAGTACAAGATAAGGAGGCCGGACGTGAAAACACGACGAACGCCATGGTGGCAGTATGTGATCGGTACCGGACTTGGCCTGTTGGCCGGCACCGGTCTGGCTTCCTACGGCGAAAGTTCAGGGTTGTCGCTGATTGGTGCGCCATGGATTGTGACCGGGTTGCTGGCCGTGCTGGGCATCATCGTGCTGGTAATGGCCTTGCAGGTGCATAAATACGCCAATACCGATCCCAAGAAGCGCCCGCACAGCTTCATCAACCCCACCATCGCCGTGTATACATTGGTACTGGCCAAGGCGTTGGGTCTGGCAGGTGCGGGGCTTGCCGGTTGGTACGGCGGCCAAATCCTGATGAGCATCGGTCATATCGAGGCGGAGTATTATTCCCAGGCCATCACCGAATGCGCGATTGCTGCCGCTGTGTGCATCGCCGATATGATTATCGGCATACTGGGCGAATGGCTGTGCCAATTACCGCCGAACGAGGGGCCGGAGAATCCCAAAATGAAAGAGACCAAGCGTCGCCGTGATATGGCTCAGGCATACCGGCAATAAGCCCTTTATCCGTGCAACGGTCCTCCTTCCGCTTCTAGAAAGAGGACCGTTGCAATAATAGTCAGACGAGACTCGTCTACTTCTGCGGCACGCGGACCATGGCTTCCTGCGCGATGGCCGCCACCAGTTCGCCGGATCGCGCATACACCTTGGCAATGCCCAGGCCGCGGCCGTGTGCGGCAATCGGGGTGTCCTGCACATACAGGTGCCATTCGTTGATGTCGATATCGCGATACCACCACATCGAGTGGTCGATGGAAGCGTACGAGATGCCCGGTGTGGAAATCGACAGCCCGGCTCGGCGCAGCACCGGTTCCATCATTACCTGATCGCATCCGAGTGCCAGCATCGCGCGGTGCATGACTTGCGACACATCGACATGGCCGTCGGCCTTCATCCACACCATCTGCTTGCCGGAATCATGCTCAGCGGAATCCTTATCGGCTCGCAGCATCACGGTGGGTGTCACGTGGCGAATATCAAATGGCGACTTTTCGGCGTAGTAATTGGCGAACGGCGACTTCTCGGCGAACGGTTGCATAAGCTCCTTGGCGGAGGTCAGCATTTCAGGATCAGGTAGGTCTTCAGGCATCGGATCGGCGAACTCCACGCCTTCCTGATCGGTTTCCTGGAAGGAGGCGATAGCAGTCAAAATCGATCCTTCGGCTTGGGTGACATTGACACGGCGAGCCGAGAACGAGCGGCCGTCGCGCAGGTTCTCCACGTCGAACAGCAGATCTTGCCGAATATCGCCGGCGGCGATGAAATAGCCATGCACCGAGTGTGGCAGGCGCGATGCGTTGACGGTTTTGGATGCGGCGACCACCGACTGGGCGATGACCTGGCCGCCGTAAACGCGGCCGGTGGGGAAGTACATGCTTTCGCCGTTGATATAGGTGTGATTGCGGTAAGCGGAAGGCTCACCCAACTTCAACACTTTCACCAGATGATCCAGCGGAGTGACGGCGGTCGCCTGAGCCATAGTGTTCCTCGATTCCTGTTCGATATTCGGTTTTTATTATTCCAACGTATGGTTGGCAGTCTATTCGGCGAGGGTTAAGAGTTTCAGGAGCGAAATGTAACGAGCCTGTTTGGAAGGTAAACGGCCGGTTATGCACAGCTATAGGAAAACCGCCCCTTTCAGGACGGTTTTCGATGAATACAGGCAATATGCCTTGTTCTCAGGTTAGCTGTGGGCTTAGCCGCGCACGAGCTTCTTGTGCAGACGGTGCGGACGGGCCGCGTCCTCGCCGAGGCGAGCCACCTTGTTCTCCTGGTAGGCCTGGAAGTTACCTTCGAACCAGTACCACTTGGCCGGGTTGTCGTCATCGCCCTCCCACGCGAGGATGTGCGTGGCAACGCGGTCGAGGAACCAACGGTCGTGGGAGATCACCACGGCGCAGCCCGGGAATTCGAGCAGTGCGTTTTCGAGGGATTCCAAAGTCTCGACGTCCAAATCGTTGGTGGGCTCGTCGAGCAGCAGCAGGTTGCCACCCTGCTTCAGGGTCAGGGCCAGGTTCAGACGGTTGCGCTCACCACCGGAGAGCACGCCGGTCAGCTTCTGCTGGTCGGCGCCCTTGAACCCGAAGCTGGCCACGTAGGCGCGGGTCGGCACTTCCACGCCGGCCACTTCGATGAAGTCGAGGCCTCCGGACACCGCCTCCCACAGGTTCTTGTTCGGATCCAGGCCTTCGCGGTTCTGATCCACGTAGCTGATCTTGACGGTATCGCCGATCTTCAGTTCACCGCTGGTGAGCGGCTCGAGCCCCACGATGGTCTTGAACAGCGTGGACTTACCCACGCCGTTCGGGCCGATCACGCCGACGATGCCGTTGCGCGGCAGCGTGAAGGACAGGTCGTCGATGAGCACGCGCTCGCCGAAGGCCTTGTGAATATGCTTGGCTTCCAGCACGGTGGAGCCCAGACGCGGACCGGCCGGGATCTGGATCTCGGAGAAGTCGAGCTTCTTGTTGTTGCGTGCCTCATTCTCCATCTGGTCGTAGCGTTCCAGACGTGCCTTGTTCTTGGCCTGACGGGCCTTGGGGGAGGAGCGCACCCAGTCGAGCTCGTTCTTCAGGCGCTTGGCCAGCTTGGCATCCTTGGCGCCCTGAATCTCAAGACGCTTGGCCTTGGTCTCGAGGTACGTGGAGTAGTTACCCTTGTACGGGTACAGGTGGCCGCGGTCGACCTCGCAGATCCACTCGGCCACGTTGTCCATGAAGTAACGATCGTGGGTGACGGCAATGACGGCACCCTTGTACTGGTGCAGGAACTGCTCCAGCCACAGGATGGATTCGGCATCCAGGTGGTTGGTGGGCTCGTCGAGCAGCAGCAGGTCTGGAGCCTCGAGCAGCAGCTTGCACAGAGCCACACGGCGGCGCTCGCCACCGGAGCACACGTTCACTGGGGTATCCGGGTCCGGGCACTGCAGAGCGTCCATCGCCTGCTCGAGCTGGGAGTCGAGATCCCAACCGTCGGCGGCGTCGATTTCGGTCTGCAGCTTGCCCATCTCTTCCATTAGCGCGTCAAAGTCGGCGTCCGGGTTAGCCATTTCCTCGCCGATAGCGTTGAAGCGGGCGACCTTCTCGGCGATTGGGCCGAACGCCATCTTGATGTTCTCGCCCACGGTCTTGGTGTCATCCAGCGGCGGCTCCTGCTGTAGGATGCCGACTGTGAAGCCCGGGGTCAGCGTGGCCTCACCGTTGCTCACGGTCTCGAGGCCGGCCATGATCTTGAGCAGGGTGGACTTACCCATACCGTTCGGGCCCACGACGCCGATCTTCGCGCCGGGCAGGAAGCTCAGGGTCACGTCATCGAGGATCACTCGGTCGCCGTAGGATTTACGGGCCTTGATCATCTGAAACACAAATTCAGCCATATAAGTGTCTTATCCTGTCTTATCGTTGCAATTTCAACGTTTTGCCGGGCTTGGATTCCGTGATGACACACTGTGGAACGACGCGGCCGGTTTCGAGGGTTTCCGAACGACCCGTTTGATGCCGCCCGTCCCTGGATTTCCGTGTCATCGCGGCGCCTCGGTCCCAAGCAAAAGCACCTTGTGGATTATCCCATATCCCGTCTACACGATGCAATGGGGTTCTGGCGGGCGGGAATTAGCGATTCGGTCATCAGGAGGAGACGTGGAAGGTGGCGGCGATGCCGTCATTGCCGACGCCGGTAAATGGGCGCTGGGCATGCCCTGTTTCCTGAGCGAGAGCCCGGCCCTGTATCGTCTGGCGATTTGTCGATCGTTGCGATTCCGGCGTTCTGCCGGGCTTTCATTTCGAAATGACGCATCTGGAATAGTGTGGCCGTCTTTGGTGCTCCTCTCTTCAGTGATCCGCCGAGGTTACGCCCATGGCTGAACGCCCGGAATGTCCCGCGAAATCCGGTGAGACGGTCTAGGCCGCGGATGTACCGTGAATGGCGCATAGGCGTGTCGGTCGCCGCAATCATGGCAATGAGAGGAAACCCCGTTATGGATCATGCATCCCGATCTCAGCATCAGACTCAGGCCGATGCGTCTTCGATCTCTTCAACGAATCCGACGGCCTCGTCGCCACTGCCTACCCAGACGCCGCCGTGGGGCGCGCTGTGGGTGATGGCCCTGGGATTGGCCATGATCGTGCTCGACAGCTCGATCGTCAACGTCTCCATTCCCACCATCATCGCCGACATCGGCATTAACCTGACCGACGCCCAGTGGGTCACCTCGCTCTACAACATCGTGCTTGCCGCGTTGTTGCTGCCTTTCGGCAAGTTGGGCGACGCCAGGGGGCGCAAACTGGTGTTTCAAGTCGGTACAGTGATCTTCGTGGCGAGTTCGACGCTCGCCGCCGCCTCGCAGGGTGCGGGGATGCTGCTTGCCGCCCGTGTGCTGCAGGGCATCGGAGGCGCGATGATCATGCCGAACACCCTGTCCACGGTGTCCGCCCTGTTCCGGGGCAAATATCGTGCCGCGGCGTTCGGCGTCTGGGGTGCGGTGATGAGTTCGGCCGCCGCCCTCGGCCCGCTGCTCGGTGGCGTGTTCACCGAGACTCTGGGATGGCGTTGGATTTTCCTGGTGAACTTGCCGTTGGGTATCGCGGTCTTTGTGTCGGCCATCTTCCTGGTACCGCAGACCGGTGGGGACGCCTCGGTCGCCGGCGCCGCGGATGCCGCACGGGATGCCCGATCCCATCGTGTCGGTGTGGATATTCCGGGCGTGGTGCTGTCTGCCCTGACCTCGGCCCTGCTGGTGTTCGGTCTTATTGAAGGCGAGACCTACGGCTGGTGGAAGCAGACCTCAACGCAGTTGAAGCTGGGCGGGTTGAGCTGGAATCGAGACTGGTTGTCGCCGGTGCCGATCTGCCTGATCGCCGGTGCGCTTCTGCTGGCTGCCTTCATCGTCTTCGAGTCGGCGCGGGGCAAAGCCGGTCGGCCGGTCATGCTGGACATGACCCTGTTTCGCATCAGGACGTTCTCGTGGGGCAATCTGGCGGCTGCGGCCATCGCCGCCGGCGAATTCGCGCTGGTATTCATGCTGCCGCTGTACCTCATCAACGCCCGTGGGCTCAACACGCTGCAGGCCGGTGCGATGCTGGCCGTGATGGGTCTGGGGTCCATCGTCGCAGGTGCGCAGGCCCATGTCATGGCCGCCAAGCTCACCCCGGCCGGCGTGATTCAACTCGGTCTTGTGATCGAGATCATCGCCGTCGCCCTGGTCGCGGTCCTTATGCCTGTGGGATTGTCGGTGTGGTGGCAGCTTATTCCCATGGCCGCATACGGTCTGGGTCTGGGCTTCGCCTCCGCGCAGCTGACCAGCGTGGTGCTCTCCGAAGTGCCGATCATGCAGTCCGGCGAAGGGTCGGCCACCCAGTCCACGGTTCGACAGCTCGGCACCGCCGTCGGTTCGGCCATCTCCGGCGCGTCGCTGGCCATGGCCGTCAACGGAACATTGCCGGCGCGGCTCGAATCCCTCGGGCTGCCCGCCAAGGTCGGCGACGGTCTGGCCCAGGCGGTCAGCGGTTCGGCGGGTGGAGTGATCGGCGTGTTCCGCAGCGGTGATGGACCGGCGGCCCGGTTCGGCGACGAGGCGCCGAAGATTGCCGATGCGATGACTTCAGGGTTCATCGAAGGAGGTCAGTGGACGCTTCTGGTCGCCGGCATCATGCTGTTCATCGGTTTACTGGCCTCGGTGGCCGTGCGTCGTGCCGCGTCGTCGCACAACATGCGTTGACGCATGACGGCTACTGTCTTATGGGGAGTGCGGTCGTGCGCGGTCGAACGATATGGTCCGCATACCGTCCACCGCACCTGTGGTCGGTTCGCCGGTGGAAGGAACGACGTATCAGACGGCGTGTCATGATCCGATGATGCTGTAGCATATCCTTTTGTGCCTCATCGAGGCACGCACGGCCCCGTAGCTCAGTTGGTTAGAGCGCCGCCCTGTCACGGCGGAGGTCACCGGTTCAAGTCCGGCCGGGGTCGCCACCAAACTCCCGATGCATGTCGGGAGTTTTTTTGTTTCCTGCCGTTCTTCGATGCCGTCCGCAAGGACGGTGAAAGTGAATGCATCCGATTCGACACGCCGTCCGCACCGATGCCGGCGTTAAGGGAGGCGCCCGTTTGCAACGGGTGAAATGCATGAGGAAGCGCATCGGCGGAATGTTTGCGACGCATGACGAACCACGGAAAATCCGCGGTGGGAGGTCATGGCGGCTCACTACTATTTTCGCTATCTCGTACGTTACGAAAGTCTTCAAGGAGTAAGCCATGACAACGCTCGCCATCGATATCGGCGGAACCAAGATCGCCGCTGCCGTCTGCGATGCAAACGACAGCATCATCCAGCGTTGGCGCGTCCCCACGCCGATGGACGCCGACGCCATCAACAAGCACATCGCCGAGATCTACCGCGAAGCCGTCGCCGCCGGCCACACCGATATCGAGGCCATCGGCATCTCCGCGGCCGGTAATGTGAGCGCGGATCGCAAGACGCTCACCTTCTCCGCCAACATTCCGGCATGGATTAACTACGATTTGTCCGAGCATGTCGGCGCGATGATCGACCATGCCGTGCCGGTCATTGTCGAAAACGACGCCAACTGCGCCGGCTGGGGCGAATTCGTGCACGGCGCCGGCCAGGGCAGCTCCAACATGGTCGCGCTGACCGTGGGCACCGGCCTCGGCGGCGCCATCGTGCTCAACGGACAGCTCTACCGTGGCTCCTTCGGCATGGCCGCCGAGCTCGGCCACCTGCCGATGGTCCCGGACGGCGACCACTGCGGCTGCGGCCTGCGCGGCTGCGCTGAGCGCTACACCTCGGGCACCTCACTGGAGAACTTCGCCAAGTCTGCCGTGCGCCGTCGCCCGCAGGATGCCAAGCGCCTCATGGAGCTGTGCGGCGGCGACATCGCCAAGCTGGAAGGCCCGATGGTCTCCCAGGCAGCTCAGGAAGGCGACGTACTCGGCCTGTACGCATTCGGCAAGATCGGTGAATGGCTCGGCCGCACGATGGCCGCCGTTTCCGCCGTGCTCGACCCGGACCTGTTCGTGATCGGCGGCGGCGTGGTGGCCGTCGGCGACATCCTGCTGGAGCCGGCCCGCTACAACTACCAGCGCTTCCTGGAAGGCAGCGCCTACCGTGCTCACGCCAAGATTGTCGCCGCCACCGCCGGCCAGGACGCCGGCCTCATCGGTGCCGCCAATCTGGCTCTTCGCTGACGCAGCCGACCGCAAGGCGTCCGGTCTTGCGGTGACCCAGATGGCGGTGCGTAGATAACGCGCACGACGCAGATAGCAACGCGTAAACAATCGCGAACAGTACAGTGCGGTGATTCTCGTTATGGGAATCACCGCACTGTTGTTTTTCTCCCGAAAATGGCGAAACCCAACGTGAGCGAATGGGTCGTTGGGTTTGCCTAGAGGTCGCATACCCTTACTAAAGGTAATGACTATTGGTAACTAAATGGAGGTTGGGTCAGCGATGAGCGAATCCCAGACCGAAACCAAGTCCGCGACTGAGTCCGCGACCAAGTCCAAGCCCGGCCAGCTGCCGGTGGATGACGTACGCAGTCTTATAGACGCCTGCTGGAAGGCCAAGACCATCACCGAACTGATGCCGGCATTGCCGAAAGGCATGAAACCGCGCTATGTCCACGTGATCGACGCCGTCTGGCATATCAACGAACCGAATGGGCAAGATACCGGCACCGCGCGCGTGGGCGACGTCAGCGCATTCCTCGGCGTCACTACGCCGAGCATTACCAAACTCGTCGGCGAATTGGCGGAACTCGGGCTGGTCGTCAAGCACGCCGACTCCACCGACCACCGCGCGGTGACGCTTACGCTCGCCGAACGCGGCTTAGATATCCGCCGCATCTATGTGGAGGAATATCACGCGCATCTCAGCCAACTGCTGGGTGGGTTGACCTCGGACCAGTGCGAAACCACGGTACGCACCTTGACCGAAGCCTTGCGACTCATGCAGCAGGACGCCAACAACCGGTAACAATCGGAAAACAATCGGTACAACCGGCGGCCAGCCCATCGGCAACACCGAAAACGAACGAATGGAGGGGAGGGCAAATCTTATGAACGATGCAGCAACACAGTCAGCAACGCCAGCAACAACGCGACCAACAACACAGTCAGCAACGCAGCCAACGACACTGCTGTGGCCAGCGCGCTGATTTCTGGATTTTTTCGGCCGCTGCCGTGAACAATGGGGCGGATGCCGCCGACTCCTATTTCACCGCTTTCCCGCAAAGCATGATGGTGTTCACCGGCATGGCGGTGCTTGGCGTGATTCTCGCCGCACTCATGTTCCACTTCTCCACTCGCCGTCCGCCGGAATTGCGGGAAGTCAAATAGTTCGCCTGCCGCGTATCGGTTGGCTTTATGATGGAATCGATATTCCATCACAGGAGAAGCAGGAGGACTATCATGCTTGAGCCACCAGTCACTCCGATTCGCAAGGCCAACGACGGCCTTGAGCTGCCCGCCACCGGATTCGGCACCTATAAGGTTAACGGCCTGACCGGTGTGGACGCCATCAAGTCTGCCATTCATCAGGGCTACCGACTCATCGATTCCGCCTTCAACTATGAGAACGAAGGCGTGGTGGGCCGCGCTATCCGCGAATCCGGTGTGCCGCGTGAAGACATCATCGTCACTTCCAAGCTGCCTGGCCGCCACCACGCCCATGACGAGGCACTGCTCACCATCGAGGAGAGCGTGTGTCGCATGGGACTCGACTACATCGACCTCTATTTGATTCACTGGCCGAACCCGAGCCAGGGCCAGTTCGTCGAGGCATGGGAGGCGCTGTTCGAGGCACGCGAACGCGGCCTGGTCAAGCATATTGGCGTCTCCAACTTCCTGCCAGGCCACATCGATCTGCTGATTCGTGATACGGGTGTGGCCCCGGCCGTCAACCAGGTCGAACTGCATCCGTACTTCCAACAGCACGAACAGCTGGCCTACGACAACGCGCATGGCATCATCACTGAGGCGTGGAGCCCGCTGGGCCGCGCCAACCAGATGCTGCGCGATCCGGACTTGAAGCGTATCGCCGCCAAGCATGGTATTTCTGTGGTGCAGACCATTCTGCGTTGGCATCTTCAGTATGGCGATGTGGCCATCCCGAAGTCCCTGAACCCGGAGCGTCAGCGCCAGAACCTTGACCTGACTGCTTTCGAACTCGACGATCAGGACATGGCCGATATCGCCGCAATGGACAACCCTGAAGGCCACACCTTCGGTCAGAACCCCCACTGGCACGAAGAAGCCTGATTCCTTTTCTAGCTCCCCTCTCTGAGGGGAGTGCCCGTGTGAATAGAAGGAACCAAAGATGCAACGCTCTATTATGACTTCGCGCTCATTCCTGCGCACGCCGTCTGAGCCTGCTGGTCCCGGCGATGAGACAGTGATTGAGGATCTTGTGGACACCTTGGAAGCCAACCGTTCTCGTTGCGTGGGTATGGCTGCCAACATGATTGGCATCGGCAAACGCATTATTGCTTTTGTAGATGAGGATCTCGGCGGCCGTATCACGGTGATGCTCAATCCCGTGATTACGGCCTCGGACGGCACCTTCGATACTCAGGAAGGCTGCCTGTCCCTAACCGGCGAACGCTGCACTTTGCGCTACCGACGTATCGAAGTCAATTATGAGGACCGCCGATTCCGCACACGCCACGCCACGTTCAGCGGCTGGACTGCGCAAATCATCCAGCATGAAGTCGATCACTGCAATGGCATCATCATCTGATTACCAGCTCTGAACGGTGCCAATCTGCCGGCGCTTGGCAGTTTGGCTTCGCTGGGGTGTTCTCAGTGGTGCTGGGGTGCCAAGGAGTGGCGGGTTGGCTCCGCTGAGGAGCGTGAGCGGTGCCGCGTTGCCAGTGCTTGGCAGATTGGCTTCACTGATGGTGCTCTTAGCGGTGCCGTTCCGCCAGTGTTTGGCGGGTTGACTCTGTTGAAGAGTGACTGCGTCAGTAGGGCTATTGCGTGGTTCGATGCCGACGGTGGATGACACGCCAGAGGTGGTGTGAATAATTGAGAGGCGGTGGATGACGGCGAGGCAATTGGTGGATAACCCGTGAGAATACAGGGTTATTCACCGAGTCCCAACTGGGTTATGCACAATCGGCAACCCCTGGAATCATTGGGTTTTCCACTTATCCACAAGTTTGGCTGAGGGGCTTGCGCCAAGGTCGCCGGCTTCCGTACAGTGTGTCTCACGGCGGGCGATGCGGCCTGCCGTCCACATTTGACCAGAAGGACCGACCATGACCGAAGCCACTGCCGCCGTTGAAGATTCCGGAGCACCGGCAATCCTGGATACCAAGGATGTCGTTGATATGTTCAAGCAATGCAATCTTGCCGTGTATGCCGAGGCGCGGCGTGAGTTTTACCGTGAAGTCAGTTTGAACCCATTCAAGCCACATCCCGAGGGGCTGCTCCGGATGATCGAGTGGCAGTTTTGGGATTGGTTTTCCTTTGATTGCTCGATCAGCGACATCGGTCTGACCGGAGATGAAGGCTCGGATATGCGCGTCGAGCTGGTGCATAACAAAGATAACGGCATCTCACCGTTCCGGGCTATGGCGGAATACATGTACGCCGTCGACCCGCAGGTGGGGGAACGGAAGCTGCAGGATTTCCGGGATATTGATGACACCAATTTCGCCTCGATGTTTTGGCTCAAGGATGCCAATGCGGTGAAGGGGATAATGACGGTCGAGGACCTCATTAATGGTGGTGTTTATGATTTAGTAAGCCCACAAGCAGCGAAATATGACGGCGCACGTGGCGGCCTAATTGTCAATCGCATTGCCCGTGTGCGAGGCAAGTGGCAGGGTTGCGCGATTCCTATCTATGAGGCTCACCGGCCAGATGACCTCAAGACGGGCGAGTCCATAGCGCGAAGTTTCCGCCAAAGCGGATACCGGCCCGACTTTCCCGGTTTGGTCAGATTCTTCTACGGACGGGCCAAGGATACCGGACTGGATTGGGAGGAGACGGTTGCCGCCCAGAAGGCCGGCATACTGAATCAGCTGATTGAGCAGGCGCGCGATTGATGGGGCTTTCGCGAGGCTGCCGTCCTGAGTTGTAGTCTCTGTTTTTTTTTGGGGGGGGGCTTGGGCCGTCGGTGTGTGTTGGCGGCCCTGGAGCATGTTTTCAGCGCTTCTGACCGGGATGAAGGCCGCGGTCTCGGATGAAGAAGGATGCCACCAGACAGATGATGCACACGATGGCCACCATGCGGAAAATGCGGAAGTCAAGCATTGGCTGTTCCAGCCGCATCTGGCGCCAGATGAACAGTGTCAGAGCGATTACGCCAATGGCTAGAGATACCAGCACGTCCATGCTGCCCCAGCCGTTTCCGCCGGCAGTGGAGAAGCCGAAGAGCACACCGCCGAAACCGAAGGTCGAAAGTACCACGGACAGCACGTCGATATGCGGGTGGGTCGGCTCGCCCACGTTGTGCACCGTGAAGCAGGCGGCCGCGATCACGCCGCCGGCGATTGCCACCAGCAGCGCGAACATCCAACGCCAGCTCAGCCATTCGACCAGCAGACCGGAGATGGTGGGGCCCAGTGCCGGAGCAAAGGCGATGACCATGCCCATCGCATACAGGAATAGCTGACGTGTGGTGAAGGTCTCGATGAGGAATGCGGTGACCGGAATCATGATGCCGTTGGTGAGCATGAATCCGGTGGTCAGCCATTGCACGGTGCTGCTGGGCACGTTGAACTCGCGCATCAGGGTGGGCGGCGCGTACAACATCATACGGGAGTGGTCGTTTGTTATCCGTTCCTGCGACCGGGGTCGTGCTACACTTTGGCAAGTTGACTACTCTGCAATCGCAGTACGTCATCGTGGGGCCGTAGCTCAGTCGGTTAGAGCATGCGACTCATAATCGCCCGGTCCAGGGTTCAAGCCCCTGCGGCCCCACTCTTTTCCGACAGCGCAACGTATTCCCCGTCCATATAGGCGCGTACAATCCGTAAGGTTCCGGTTCACGTCTGCCATAGGGGCATGACGACCCGGGTCCCCCGAATCCATAGGAGACGCAAAATGCAGCAGGGTATCCATCCTGATTACCACCCCGTTGAGGTGACGTGCTCGTGCGGCAACACCTTCGTGACCCGCACTGCCGGCAAGGAAGATCACATGTTCGTTGACGTGTGCTCTCAGTGCCATCCGTTCTACACCGGCAAGCAGAAGATTCTCGACACCGGTGGCCGCGTTGCTCGCTTCGAGAAGCGCTACGGCAAGAAGAGCAAGTAGCATACTTCACGCCAGTCCTATTCGGTCCGGCATGCTTCGGCATGTCCGCCCGAGGACTGGCGTTTTTGTATTCTTGGTGACCTGATTACAACCCAACCAGAAAGCGTGTCATGGCAGACGAACAGTTCCCCGCGGCGGCGACCGCACTTGAGGAGTACCAGTCCATCGAAGAGCAGATGGCGAGCCCCGAAGTCGTGTCCAATCCGGACAAGCTGCGCAAACTAGGCCGTCGTCATGCCGAGCTAGGTGCCATTGTGGGAGCCTACAAAGCTTGGTTGCAATTGAAGGATGACTTGGAAGCCGCTCAGGAGATGGCCGGCGAGGATGCCGACTTCGCCGAGGAAGCTAAGCGTCTCGAATCCGAACTGCCGGGCGCGGAAGAAAAGCTGCGCACCGCGCTTATTCCGCGTGATCCGGATGATGCGCGAGACACCATTATGGAAATCAAGGCCGGCACCGGCGGCGAGGAAGCTGCACTGTTTGCCGGTGATTTGCTGCGTATGTACACCCGCTACGCCGAGAAGCGCGGCTGGAGCGTGAACATTCAGTCCGAGAACACCACTGAGCTCGGCGGCGTCAAGGACGTGCAGATTGCCATCCGGGCCAAGGGCACGCCTGCTCCCGAGGACGGCGTGTGGGCTTCGATGAAATACGAGGGCGGCGTGCACCGCGTGCAGCGCATTCCTGTCACCGAATCACAGGGGCGCATCCAGACTTCTGCGGCCGGTGTGATTGTTTTCCCCGAAGCCGACGAGGACGATGACGAAATTGAGATTGATCCGAAAGACCTGAAGATTGATATCTTCATGAGCTCCGGTCCTGGCGGACAGTCCGTGAACACCACGTATTCCGCCGTGCGCATGACCCACCTGCCTACCGGCATCACGGTGAACATGCAGGACGAGAAGTCGCAGATTCAGAACCGTGCCTCCGCCCTGCGCGTGCTGAAGTCCCGACTACTGGCCATGAAGCACGAGCAGGAGGCCGCTGAGGCGGCTGATATGCGCCACTCGCAGGTACGCTCGTTGGATCGCTCCGAGCGTATCCGTACCTACAACTTCCCGGAGAACCGCATCGTCGATCATCGTACGAATTACAAGGCATACAACCTGGATGCCGTGCTTGACGGCGACCTGCAGGCCGTAATCGACTCCGACATCCAAGCCGACGAAGCCGACCGTCTGGCCAATCAGAAGTGATAGTAGCGTGAGCGGGTTTGGCCGGTAGATACAATGCTCGACACACTCTAGGCCGTTCGGTCAAGCCTACGGTCGAGCATCGCATTTACCGGCCAAACCCTTACATTATGTGATAATTAAGGCACCGGAAAATAGGGATGTGATGGCTGCTGCCGATGTGATTCGTGATGCCGCCGTGCAATTGCGTGAGGCTGGCATTGAGACGCCTGAGCATGATGCCAAACTGCTCCTTGCCGAGGCGGCAGGTGTTGAGTTGCGCGATGTCGACAAAGCTCTGTTGATGGGGGAGGAGCTTGGCACAGCCGAACAGCTTGCCCGCTTCCAATCCATGCTTGCCCGCCGTGCCAAGCGCGAGCCGTTGCAGTACATCACCGGTCATGCGCCGTTCCGCTATCTCGACCTGAAGGTCGGCCCTGGCGTGTTCATTCCGCGTCCGGAAACCGAAACCGTGGTGCAGGCCGGTCTTGACTGGCTGACAAGAAACGGCATGATCCATCCTCGTGTGGTCGATCTGTGCGCCGGCTCCGGCGCGATTGGGCTGTCCGTTGTCAGCGAGGTGCCCGGCAGCCAGGTGTGGGCGGTGGAGCTGTCGCCGAACACCGCCGAATGGACGCGAAGGAATCTGTCGGAAACCGCGAAAAAGTACCCATCCATTGCCTCGAATTACCATCTGGAAATCGCGGATGCCACGTCCTTCGCCACATTGGCCCAATTGGACGGCACCGTCGATGTCGTCATCACCAATCCTCCCTACGTGCCGCAGGCCGATATTCCCGAGCAACCGGAAGTGCGTGATTGGGATCCGGAATTGGCTTTGTATGGCGGCTCGATGGACGGTACGTTGATTCCCGAGCGCATTATCGAGCGGGCCTGCCGTCTTCTCAAGCCTGGGGGCGCGCTTGTCATGGAACATGACGTGACCCAGGGGGATCGTCTCGTGGCCTTTGCCAGGGCCACCGGATTCGCTGCCGCATCGACCGGCCAGGACTGGACGGGTCGTGACCGCTACCTGTTTGCAGTTTCCTAAGCCTCACGAATCCCACATTTCCTTGGGCTTGCATTCTCGTTTCCGTAATTGCGCTGTCTCATAATAAGAACAATTTATTGCGGCTTCAAAGCGGGTCTGGTTATAACAGTCCGCGACAAACATCGAATGAGAGAGACGTAGATGACGGTCACAAGCCGTGTGATGCAGTTCTGTGGTATGTGAATTATGCGAACGGAACGTCTCACGCGCATATCCCGCGCGTTGATTGACTGATGAACGATGTTGCAATATCCCAAGGAAGAAGGAAGAGGATGAACGTGAAGTTCTCCACTAAGTTCATTGCGGCCAGCGCGGCCGCAGTTATGGCGTTGTCCCTTGCTGGATGCTCCGGCGGCAGCATGGATGACTCCTCCAGCTCCAGCGCCAAGGCATCTGGTGACACCATCACCATCGGCACCGTGACCACCAACTCCGGTACCGCTGCCGCTTACGGCGAGGCCGAGGTCAAGGGCTTCGAGCTGGCCGTTTCCGAGATCAACGCCAAGGGCGGCATCAACGGCAAGAAGGTCAAGCTCGAGTCCATGGATGACAAGGGCGACGCCACCGAGGCGTCCAACGCCTACAACAAGCTTGTTGGCGACAACAACGTGCTCGCCGTGGCCGGTCCGACCATCTCCGCCACCACCGCAGCCGTGGCTCCGCTGGCCGACCAGTCCAAGCTGGTCACCATCGCCCCGGCCGCCACCTCCGATTCCATCGAAACCGGCAACTACCTGTTCCGCACCTGCTTCAAGGACTCCTACCAGGGTGAGGTCGCCGCCCGCTTCGCGGCCGAGAACCTGAAGGTCAAGAAGGTCGCCGTGCTCTACGGTACCGGTGATCCGTACTCCTCCGGCGTGGGTGAGGCTTTCGCCAAGGCCGCCGAGAAGCTTGGTCTTGAAGTGGTGGACAAGGAAAGCTCCTCCTCCGCCGACGACACCGAGTACTCCGCTCAGCTGCAGAAGATCCAGGCCTCCGGTGCTGAGCTGCTTTACGCTCCGTACTACTACTCCGTGGCTGGTCCGTACATCATCCCGCAAGCTCGTTCCGTGGGCTTCGATGGCTACGTGATGGGCCCTGACGGCTACGACGGCCTCAAGCTCACCGGTGACAAGGCCCAGTACAACAAGACCTACTACACCACCCACTACTCCGCCGACGACAACACCAACTCCAAGGTGCAGGACTTCATCAAGTCCTACAAGTCCAAGAACAACGCCGAGCCGAACACCTTCGCCGCTCTGGGCTACGACACGATCTACATGATCAAGCAGGCCATCGAAAAGGCTGGCAAGAACGCCACCCGTGAGGATGTGCGCAACGCCGTGGCCGGCATGACCTTCGACGGTGTGACCGGTAAGTTCACGATGGACAAGTCCGGCTCCCCGACCAAGTCCGTCATCGTGCTTGAGATGAAGGACGGCAAGCCTGTCTACAACACCACCGTGCAGCCCAAGTGAATCACCGCTGCATGATTCCAATCCATGCGCTCTAGTATGAGTGCGCGATATAGGAGAGTGGCCGGTTTCCCGGCCCTCTCCCTTTCGCGTTTTCATGGCGCATCATCAGACATTCAATAAACGCATTCAACACACAATGAGATTTAGAAAGGGGGAGCAGTGATGGATCAGATCATCATGTTTGTCAGCCAGCTATTCAATGGCCTGAAAATCGGTAGCGTGTACGCACTCGTGGCATTGGGCTACACCATGGTCTACGGCATCATCCGCCTGATCAACTTCGCCCACGGCGATTTCATCATGGTCGGCGCATATGTGCTGATGCTCACCATTCCCGCCATCGTCGCCATGGGCCTGCCCGCCTGGGTGGCGGTCATTCCCGCCATCCTGGTGTGCGTGGCCGTCGGCGTCATCGTCGAAAAAGCCGCATACAAGCCGGTGCGCGAGAAGGGCAATTCCATGACCGCCCTGATCACCGCCATCGCCATGTCCCTGCTGCTGGAGAACGGCTCTCAGGCCATCTTCGGTGCCGACTTCCAGACAGTCCCGACCATTTTCCACCTGCCGTCCATTGCCTTCGGCAAGCTCAAGCTTTCCGGAGACACACTGCTGACCATCGTCATCGGCCTGGTCATCATGGTGGGCCTGCAGCTGTTCGTCAAGTTCACCAAGCAGGGCAAGGCCATGCGCGCTGTCTCCGAAGACAAGGAGGCCGCTGTGCTCATGGGCGTCAACGTCAACTCCACCATCGCCCTGACCTTCGCCATCGGTTCCGGTCTGGCTGCAGTCGCCTCGCTGATGTACTGCGCCGCCTACCCGCAGGTGTCGCCTATGATGGGTGCCATGTTGGGCTTGAAGGCATTCGTCGCCGCAGTCCTTGGTGGCATCGGCTCCATCCCGGGCGCCATGATCGGTGGTCTTGCCATCGGCCTGATCGAGAGTCTGACCAAGGCATATATCGGCACTGTCACCGGAGGCCTCATCACCTCGGCATTCTCCGATGCCATCGTGTTCGCCATCCTGATCATCGTGCTGCTCGTCAAGCCATCCGGCATTATGGGCAAGAACGAAGGGGAGAAGGTCTGATCATATGAAGAAGACAATGCTTTCCACTACACAATCCTATGTGGTGTGCTTCCTAGGCATCCTTGCCACATTCGGCATCGTGATGGCTCTGTGCGAATCCGGTCTGGCCGATTCCTATATCAAGGGCATCATGATGACCGCATGCATCGCCATCATCATGACCACGTCCCTGAACCTCACCATCGGTGTGCTTGGCCAGCTGACGCTGGGTTGCTGCGGCTTTGAGGCCATCGGCGCCTATGTAGCCGCACTGGCATCCAAGTACATGGTTGCGGCCGGCATCGGCGTTGACCCCACCGCAAGGTTCCTGGTTACCACGCTGATCGGCGGCATTGTGGCGTGTGTGTTCGGCATCCTGATTGGTATCCCGGCACTGCGACTGCATGGCGATTACTTGGCCATCATCACGCTGGGCTTCGGTGAGATCATTCGTGTGATCATCCAAAACCTCAAGGTTGCCGGCGGCATGGGTCTTGACAAGGGTGCCGCGGGACAGGCCCTGATCGGCATCGAACGCACCGCCAACCTGTACGTCGTGTTCTGGATCATGGTGGTCACCGTGGTTGTGCTCTTCATGTTCGGCCGTTCCCGTTACGGGCGCGCCGTCAAGGCCATTCGCGACGACGAGATCGCTGCGGGCGCTTCCGGACTCAACACCACGTACCTTAAGGTGCTTGTCTTCGCGATTTCCGCATTCTTTGCAGGCATTGCAGGTGGCATCTTCGCCCAGTACATCGGTTCGTTGAACCCCACCATGGCCGGCTGGCTCAACTCCATCAACTACGTGATCATGGTGGTGTTCGGCGGCATGGGTTCGCTCACCGGCTCGATCGTCTCCGCCATCGGCCTGACCATCCTGCCCGAGCTGCTGCGTGCCTTCGCTGACTACCGTATGCTCGCCTACTCGGTGGTGCTGGTGCTTGTCATGATCTTCCGCCCGCAGGGCATCTTTGGTTCATGGGAGTTCTCGCTGCCCAAGCTCATCAACCGGCTGCTGCTTCGCGGAAACGGCAAGAACGACAAGGCTGCTGATAAGTCCGATAAAGCCGTCAACGAACCGGTCGATGCAACCGAGAAGGAGGCTGCACGATGAGCAACGATACCCAGCCCATCCTCAAAGCCGAACATCTCGGCATCACCTTCGGTGGTCTGAAGGCCGTATCCGACTTCAACATGACCATCAACAAAGGCGAACTCGTCGGTCTGATCGGCCCCAACGGTGCCGGCAAGACCACGGTGTTCAACCTGCTGACCGGCGTGTACAAGCCCACCGAGGGCGATTTCTGGCTGGATGGCGAACACATGAACGGCAAGAAGACCTATCAGGTGGTTCGTGCCGGCATCGCCAGAACCTTCCAGAACATCCGCCTGTTCAAGCAGCTCACCGTTGAGGAGAATGTGCTCGTCGCCTTTGACGAATCGTTCTCCTACCATATGGGCGGCGCCATCTTCCGCACCCCGGGCTTCTGGAAGCAGGAGCATGAGATGCATGAGAAGGCCATCGACCTGCTGCGCATTTTCAACCTCGAAGGCTTGGCGGCCACGCAAGCGGCCAACCTGCCATACGGCCAGCAGCGCAAGCTGGAGATCGCGCGCGCTTTGGCCACCGGCATGAAGCTGCTGTTGCTCGACGAGCCGGCCGCAGGCATGAACCCCACGGAAACCGAGGATCTGCTGCACTGCATCAATACGATCCGTGATCGTTTCGGCATCGCCATCCTGCTCATCGAACATGACATGAGCTTGGTGATGAGCGTTTGCCAGCGCATTCAGGTGCTTGATTACGGTCGTACCATCGCATCCGGTACGCCGGAGCAGATCGCCAACAACCCGCAGGTCATCTCGGCCTATCTGGGTAGCGACAGCAATGATGATGCGGACGGCGACTCGACCGCCAAGGTCGAGCCGGAGCCAAGCATCGCCAAGACGATTCAAGAAGAGGGGGCACGCTGATGCTGGAAATCAAGGATCTGTGTGTCTCGTACGGCGCCATCGACGCGGTCAAAGGCATCAGTCTGAAGGTGGACGACGGTGAGATCGTCTCCCTGATCGGAGCCAACGGTGCCGGTAAAACGACCACCTTGCACACCATCACCGGTCTGGTGCCGGCCAAGTCCGGCAGCATCACCTATGACGGTCATGACCTGCTTAAGACGCATGCGAACAAGATCGTCACCCTGGGCATGGCCCACGTGCCGGAAGGCCGCCATGTGTTCACCCGCATGAGTGTGCAGGAGAACCTGGAGATGGGTGCGTTCAGCCTCAAGGACCAGTCGAATCTCGGCAAGGATCTTGAGATGGTGTTCGACTACTTCCCGCGTCTGAAGGAACGTCGCCGCCAGCTGGCCGGCACGCTCTCCGGCGGTGAGCAGCAGATGGTGGCCATGGGCCGCGCCCTGATGAGCCATCCGGAGACCATTCTGATGGATGAGCCGTCGATGGGTCTTTCGCCTCTGCTGGTCAAGGAGATTTTCGACATCATCGTCACTCTGCGCAAGAGCGGCATCACCGTGCTGCTGGTCGAACAGAACGCGAAGATGGCCCTATCCATTGCCGATCGCGCCTATGTGCTCGAAACCGGCAAGATCACGATGGAAGGCAAGGCCTCGGATCTGCTGCACGACGAGAAGGTGCGCAAGGCATACCTCGGCGCGTGATGCATAGTCTGGCACAGGTTGCTTTCGAATTGATGGTGACCGGGTTTCGCCCGGGACGGTGCATGCCGTTCGGGACGAAACCCGGTCATCGTCGTTGTGCAAGTCGGGGCACAATGGTGCAATGATAGATTGTGATGAATCAGGTGAACGGAGACGGTATGAGCGCAACGCGGAAGGTCACGGATGAGTCGTTGGCTCAGGCCGCACGCATCATTCATGATGGCGGACTGATCGTCATTCCCACCGATACCGTGTATGGCGTAGCCTGTGATCCGCGCAATGCGGCTGCCATCGCCCGCATCTACGAACTCAAGCGGCGTCCCCGCTACAAGGCATTGCAGGTTCTGCTTGATTCCACTGACCAACTTGACGAGCTCGGACTCGAACTACCTTCGCCGCTGAACCGTCTTTCTGCCGCCTTCCTGCCGGGGGCGTTTTCGCCGATTGCCGTCGCGCGCCCCGATTGCACGTTGGAGACGTTGGCCGACACCGCGGAAGGCAGGCCCGGCACGCAAGGCATTCGCATCCCCAACTCGGCGCTCTGCCTTGAGATTCTTCGTGCTACTGGTCCTCTGGCCGCTTCAAGCGCCAATCGTTCCGGCGATGAAAGCGCGCAGACCGTGGACGAGGCCGTGGAAGCGTTCGGAAACCAGATTGATTTGTATCTGGATGGCGGGCCCACACAAGGCCATATATCTAGCACCGTGGTGAAAGCGGATCCGTATGCGAGAGACGGCATTGAGATTCTTCGTGAGGGAGTCATTCCCCAATCCATGATTCGCAAAGCCCTCCACCTCAATGGCGGGGGATTAGGCGCATGAGGATTTACTTACTGGTCGCGGCCATCGCGGGTGGCGTCACCTGGCTGGTGACTCCGCTGATTCGCCACGTGGCCATCGAGATCGGCGCGGTTGGCGAAGTGCGCGCCCGCGATGTGCATACCATTCCCACCCCGCGTATGGGCGGCCTTGGCATGCTGATCGGATTTACCGTGGCCACCATCTTTGCCAGCAGAACGCCGTTCCTTGCGGGTCTGTTCCAAGGTAATTACCAGATGTGGGTGATTCTTGCCGGCGGCATTATGATCAGTCTGCTGGGCATGGCCGATGATTTGTGGGATCTTGACTGGATGTTGAAGCTCGCCGGTCAGCTGCTGATTTCCGTTTTCGTGGCCTGGGGTGGTTTGCAGATTATTTCGCTGCCGCTGGGAGGCTCTCTGATCACCGCATCCCCGAGCCTGTCCATGGCAATTACGGCATTCCTTATTGTCGCTTCGATCAACGCGGTCAATTTCGTGGACGGTCTTGACGGACTGGCTTCGGGCATCGTGGCCATCGGCGGCATCGCGTTCGCCATCTATTCGTACATCATCGCCCGATACTCGCCCAGTTACGCCTCGCTGGCCACGCTGATCGACGTGATGATGGTGGGCATCTGTGTGGGCTTTATCCTGCATAACTGGCATCCGGCGAAATTGTTCATGGGGGATTCCGGCTCGATGCTGCTCGGCTATCTCATCACCTGCGCCTCAATCGTCATGACCGGCCGTCTTGATCCGGCATCGATTCACGCCAGTATCTATCTGCCGGTATTCATGCCGATTCTGCTGCCGATTCTGGTGCTGTTCCTGCCGGTGCTCGACATGTGCCTGGCGATTGTGCGTCGTCTGGCCAAGGGGCAGTCGCCGATGCATCCGGACCGTATGCACCTGCATCATCGCATGCTGCGCATCGGCCATTCGGTTCGTGGAGCCGTGCTGATTCTTTGGGGTTGGGCGGCGTTGATCGCGTTTGGGTCGTTGACCATTCTTTTCTTCAAGGCGCAGCACGTTGCCTTTGGTATGGCGATTGCCGTGGTCGTACTGACCATCGCCACCATGTACCCGTATCTGAAGCATCGTATTCCGGAGATACAGGAAGAGAACGCTACGTTGGAAGCGGCGCGCCACAACGCGCAGCATGCCACGGCAGTGCATGACGACGTAACCCCAGAAAATACGCGTTCCGGAAGCGAATCGCTGCCGGTTGCCGGCGCTGATTCGAGCGGACAGGAAAACCCTTCCTGATAGCAGTCCGCACGCGTTGAGCCATATGTGATTGGACGGTTCTCACACGTGTGTCGTGAAGGTCAGCGCATTTTCATATAGTGTTTACATGGCTACAAACCTTGATGAATTAAACGCCCAGTCGGCGTATGCCCCCCTTCCCCCGATTTTCGCCAAGCTCGGCCTTGCCTATGATGATGTGTTGCTGTTGCCGAACGAGACGGATGTCATTCCTTCCGAAGTGGACACCAGCACCCATCTGACCCGCAATATCACGATGAAGGCCCCGGTGCTCTCCGCCGCCATGGATACCGTGACCGAGTCCGAGATGGCCATCGCCATGGCTCGTAACGGTGGTATCGGCGTGCTGCACCGCAACCTGTCCATCGACGATCAGGCTGCTCAGGTCGATGTGGTCAAGCGCTCCGAGTCCGGTATGATTACCGATCCGCTGACCGTCAACCCTGAGGTCACTTTGGCTGATCTCGACAAGCTGTGCGGCAAGTTCCACATCTCCGGTCTGCCGGTGGTGGACAAGGACAACAAGCTCGTCGGCATCATCACCAACCGTGATATGCGTTTCATCGCCTCCGAGGATTACGACACCCTGAAGGTCAAGGATGTCATGACCAAGGAGAACCTGGTCACCGGTCCGTCCAACATCTCCAAGGACGACGCCCACCGCCTGCTCGCCCAGCACAAGGTTGAGAAGCTGCCGCTGGTTGATGCGGAAGGTCATCTGACTGGTCTGATCACGGTCAAGGACTTCGTCAAGACCGAACAGTACCCGGACGCCACCAAGGACGAGCAGGGTCGCCTGCGCGTGGCAGCCGGCGTCGGCTTCCTCGGCGATGCATGGCAGCGTGCCTCCGCCCTGATGGAGGCCGGCGTGGATGTGCTCGTGGTCGACACCGCCAACGGTGAGGCCCGCCTGGCACTCGACATGATCTCCCGCCTGAAGCACGATTCCGCCTTCGATGGCGTGCAGATCATCGGCGGCAACGTCGGCACCCGTTCCGGTGCCCAGGCCATGATCGAGGCCGGTGCCGATGCCGTCAAGGTCGGTATTGGTCCTGGCTCCATCTGCACCACCCGTATCGTTGCCGGTGTTGGCGTTCCGCAGCTCACCGCCGTGTACGAGGCCGCCCAGGCCTGCCGTGCCGCTGGCGTGCCCTGCATCGCCGACGGTGGCATCCACTACTCCGGTGACATCGCCAAGGCCCTTGTGGCTGGCGCCTCCTCCGTGATGCTCGGCGGCACGCTCGCTGGCTGTGAGGAAGCCCCGGGCGAGAAGGTGCTCCTGCACGGCAAGCAGTACAAGCTGTACCGAGGCATGGGATCCCTCGGCGCCATGGCTCCGCGCGGCAAGAAGTCCTACTCCAAGGACCGCTACTTCCAGGCCGACGTGACCTCCAGCGACAAGGTCGTGCCGGAAGGTGTGGAAGGCGAAGTGCCGTACCGCGGCCCGCTCAACGCTGTGCTCTACCAGATGCTCGGTGGCCTGCACCAGTCCATGTTCTACATTGGCGCACACAACATCGCCGAAATGCCGGAACGTGGCAAGTTCATCCGCATCACCGACGCCGGCCTGCGTGAATCGCACCCGCACGACATCGTGATGACCGCGGAAGCACCGAACTACTCCGGCTTCCACAACAACTGATCGGTTGATGCCCGCTAGCTTGCGCTAGTTAGGGGTTGATTCCTTGTGAAAAGGGTCTGCTTATGCAGGCCCTTTTCGCGTATGTGGCTCGAGATAGCTTGTATGCGCTGGGGTATAGTCTGAACTGTTCTGCATAAGCGATGACCAGCGAAGAAAAGAGGCACACCATGGTCGACAGCCATGACGCGGAAACGTATAGCGCGAAGGACTCGCGCCTGATTTGGATCGATTGCGAGATGACCGGACTTGACATCTTCGGCGGCGACGAACTCGTCGAGGTGTCCGTGGTTCCCACCGACTTTGACCTGAATGTGCTGGACGAGGGCGTGGATTACGTCATCAAGCCGTCCGAGAAGGCCGTGAACCACATGAACGATTTCGTGCGCCAGATGCACACCCGTTCCGGCCTGATCAACGAGTGGGAGAATGGCCTGAGCCTGGCCGAGGCCGAGCAGAAGGTCACCGAATACGTGCTGCGCTTCACGCCGGAAGGCGTGCGCCCGCTGCTGGCCGGCAACACCATTGGATCCGACAAGAAGTTCCTCGACCACTATATGCCGGACCTCATGAGTCGCCTGCACTACCGCAGCGTGGACGTGAGCACCCTGAAGGAGCTCGCCCGCCGCTGGTACCCGGCCGTCTACGAGAACCGCCCGCCGAAGAATGGCGGTCATCGTGCTCTCGCCGACATCATCGAATCTTTGGATGAGCTGCGCTACTACCGCAAGGCCTTCATGGCTCCGGCCCCCGGCCCGGACGAGGCCGCAGCCAAGGCCATCTCTGCCGACATCGTCTCCACCAGCATCCTCAATAAGTAGTCCGCCGTACTTGGCTCCCTCTCTGAGGGGAGCTGTCGAACGAAGTGAGACTGAGGGGAGTCACGGATGCGTACGACTCCCCTCAGTCAGCTCCGCTCAAAGAGTGGAGCCTAGAGAGGTTGATATGCGCCAAACCGAAGCCCTGGCCATTCTGAACGCCGGCGCGAACGTGTTCCTGACCGGTGCGCCCGGTGCCGGTAAGACCTACGTGCTCAACGAGTTCATCCGGCAGGCGCGTGCCGACGGGGCGAGCGTGGCCGTCACTGCGTCCACAGGCATAGCCTCCACGCATATCAATGGCCAGACCATTCACTCATGGAGTGGCGTGGGTGTGGCGACAAGTCTGACCTCCAGTCTGCTCAAGCTCATCAAATCCCGCCGCAAACGCAAGATTCAGGCCACGGATATTCTCGTCATTGACGAGGTCTCCATGCTGCACGCCTGGCTGTTTGACATGGTTGACCAAGTCTGCCGCGAGGTCCGTCGCGATCCACGGCCGTTCGGCGGCATCCAGGTCGTGCTGTCCGGAGATTTGTTTCAGCTGCCTCCGGTCTCGGTATCCGGCCGCAACCGCGACCTCATCGAACCCACACCGGAATTCATCGCCAGCCGTGAACGGTATGCCCGTGCCGGTCTTAATCCGGAAAGCTTTATCACCGAATCGCTGGTGTGGCAGGAACTCAACCCGGTGATCTGCTACCTCACCGAGCAGCATCGTCAAGACACCGGTGAGCTTCTGACCGTGCTTACTGACATTCGCGAAGGCGACGTGACCCAGTCCGACCGTGACGCACTCGTCACGCGTTTGGGCAAGCTGCCCGAGCCCGGCCAAGTGGCCGTCCATCTCTTCCCCGTGAACCGTCAGGCCGACAATCTCAACGACATGCGGCTGAACCAGATCATGCTCGAGCCTCATGAGTTCCATGCCGAAACCGCAGGACCGGCCAATCTGGTCGATCGGCTCAAGAAGAACATGCTCGCCCCCGAGCGGCTCGTGCTCAAGGAAGGCGCGGCCGTCATGGCTCTGCGCAATGACCCCGACCGCCAGTATGTCAATGGTTCGCTCGGCACTGTGCGCGGTTTTGCGCAGGAGAATAAAGGCGGTTGGCCGATTGTGGAATTCGAGAACGGCAATATCGTCACCATGAAACAGGCCAAGTGGGAGATGATGGATGGCGAGACGGTGCTCGCTTCCGTGGCTCAGGTGCCGTTGCGCTGCGCGTGGGGCATCACCATCCACAAGTCACAGGGTATGACGCTCGATTGCGCGGTTATGGACTTGAAGAGGACCTTCGCGCCGGGCATGGGATATGTGGCGCTCTCCCGAGTTGAATCATTGGGCGGACTGTATTTGGCTGGTGTCAACGAGCGCATGTTCCTTGTCTCACCCGATGCCGTGGTGCTTGACGGCGACCTGCGCGAGGCCTCGGCCTCGGCCTCCGACCAGTTGGCCGATGAAGGCGCAGGCGCATTCAAACCCACCGAGCCAGACGAATTCGCCGCCGATCCCAATGACGAATTCGCCCAAGACGCCTTGTTCTGACGGTTGCTATGCCGAACGACTACTAATGTAAGCGTTTCTGCGTTTCAAGGGGCGGATTTTGAGTTTTCAGGACATCTATCTCCGTTTCGAGGGGCTGATGCCCAAGTAGACAACACTTAAAGACGGCGGAATGACGTTGGTGCGCGGCTGCATTGGCTCGCTGGTTGCCCATCAACCACTTGGCAAGGATGTGATCGCCCATGCGGTGGATGCCGCCACCCGTGACCCACGTTTCAACCCGGTCACCGCTGCGGAATACCCACTGCTGAACATCGAGGTGTCGGTGCTGGGGGAGCCAAAGGCAATTACCATCAAGACCCGCGATGGAAAAGAAGCCCCTCAACCACTTCCACCCTGGTTCCAGTGTGCTGAGTTTTGGCACGGCCGGCTGCAATTCCGGCTGCCGCTTCTGCCAGAATTTTGACATTGCCAAAGCGCGCATCATCGATAAGCTCAGTGTGGGGGCCAGCCCGGAGAAAATCGCGCAGGTCGTGGCCAGCCGTGGCATCGACTCAGTGGCATTCACCTACAACGACCCCATCGTGTTCGCCGAATATGCCATCGACACCGCCCAAGCCTGCCGCGCACTCGGCATCCATCCCATCGCCGTGACGGCCGGATACATGAGTGCCGAAGCCCGGCCCGACTTCTATGCCGCCATGGACGCCGCCAATATCGACCTCAAAGGCTTCACCGAAGATTTCTATTGGAAAGTGACCGGCACGCATTTGGCCGACGTGCTCGCGACCATCGACCATGCGGTCAACGAGGCACGTACCCCAGAAGGCGAACACGTGTGGGTGGAACTCACCACACTGCTCATCCCCGGTCTCAACGATGACGATGCCCAGCTGCACGCCGAATGCACGTGGATAGGCAAACATCTGGGGCCGGACGTGCCGCTGCACTTCTCCGCATTCCATCCGAGCTACCGGATAATGGATGTGCCGCCTACGCCGCACGAGACGCTGACCCGTGCCCGCGCCATCGCGCTCGCTGAAGGGCTCCATTATGTCTACGCCGGCAATGTGCATGACCGCGAGGGCGATACTACGTATTGTCCGAACCCGCAGTGCCATGCGAAGCTCATCGAGCGCGACTGGTACCGCATTATCGCCGACCGCCTATCAGCAAGCTCCGGCGGCAACGGTCACTGCCCGCAATGTGGCACCGCAATCGCCGGGCGATGGTGATGAAACGTCTCTTCAGCCAGGCCATGGCCTTGCCTCGAGTCGTTCTGCCATAGAGAACCGTCCGTATGCCAAGATTAAGGCCGGAAACGGAACCTGTGACGACTTAGCTTGTCGGTTCACGCGAATATCTTGGAACCTATGACTTCCAATACCCTTCGCATGTCAACCATGTTCCTGCGCACCCTGCGCGAGGATCCCGCCGATGCCGATGTCGATTCGGCCAAACTGCTGCAGCGTGCCGGCTACATCCGCAAGGCCGCGCCCGGCATCTGGACCTGGCTGCCGCTTGGTCTCAAGGTGCTTAACAAGATCGAAGATATTATTCGTGAGGAGATCAACGGCATCGGTGCTCAGGAAGTGCACTTCCCGGCTCTGCTGCCGCGCGAGCCCTACGAGGCCACCCACCGCTGGGAGGAGTACGGTGATAACATCTTCCGTTTGAAGGATCGCCACGAGGCCGATTACCTGCTGGCCCCCACCCACGAGGAGATGTTCACCCTTCTGGTCAAGGACATGTACTCCTCTTACAAAGACCTGCCCGTCACCCTGTACCAGATCCAGACCAAGTACCGCGACGAGTTCCGCCCGCGCGCCGGTCTGATTCGCGGCCGCGAATTCATCATGAAGGATGCCTACTCCTTCACCATCGACGAGGAAGGCATGCGCAAGGCCTACTACGACGAGCGCGGTGCCTACGAGCGCATCTTCCAGCGTCTTGACTTGAAGTACGTGCCGGTGTTCGCCATGTCCGGTCCGATGGGCGGCTCTGCTTCTGAGGAGTTCCTTGCCCCAATGCCGATCGGTGAAGACACCTTCGCTCTGGCTCCTTCCGGCAAGGCTTGGAACGTCGAGGCTTTGACCACTCCGGAGCTGCCTGAAGTCGATGCTTCCAACACTCCTGCCGCTTCCAAGGAAGCCGCCCCGGATGCCAAGACCATCGACAACATGATCGAGCGTGCCAACGCCGACCACCCGCGTACCGATGGCCGCGAATGGCAGGCTTCCGACATCCTCAAGAACGTGGTGATTACCGTCAAGCACCCTGAGGATGAGGAGCATGACGAGCCGTGGCGCGAAGTGATCGTTGTCGGCGTGCCCGGTGACCGCACGGTGGATATGAAGCGACTGGAAGCTCAGTTCGCTCCCGCCGAGCTCGAAGAGGCCACCGAGGAAGACCTGAAGAACCACCCCGAACTGGTGCCCGGCTACATCGGCCCGATGGTGCTTGGTCCGCAGGCCGAAGCCGCTGGCGTGAAGAACCCGGTGCGTTACTTGGTGGACGCGCACGTGGTCAAGGGCTCCGCTTGGTTCACCGGTGCTGATGAGAACGAGGTTGACTACTACAACTTGGTCTATGGCCGTGATTTCAAGGCCGATGGCGTGGTCGAGGCCGTTGAGGTTCGCCACGGCGATATGAGCCCGGATGGTTCCGGCCCGCTGAGCTTTGAGCGCGGTGTGGAAATCGGTCAGGTCTTCCAGCTGGGTCTCAAGTATTCCAAGGCATTGGACCTGAAGGTGCTCGACCAGAACGGCAAGGCCGTGCCGGTGTGGATGGGCTGCTATGGCATCGGCGTCTCCCGCGTGCTGGCCTGCATCGCCGAAACGCATCACGATGAGGCCGGCTTGGCCTGGCCGTCCGTGATCGCTCCGGCCGCCGTTCATGTGGTGGCCACCGGCAAGGATGAAAAGGCATTCGAAGGTGCCGAGAAACTGGTCGCCGAACTTGAGGCCAAGGGCCTTGAAGTGATTTACGATGACCGTAAGAAGGTCTCTCCGGGCGTCAAGTTCAAGGATGCCGAGCTGATCGGCGTGCCGCTGGTCGCCGTGGTCGGTCGCGATTACGTGAACGATGGCACCATTGAGATCCGCGATCGCAATGGCGAGAACAAGGTCGCCGTGCCCGCTGCTGAAGCTGCCGGTACCTTGGCCGATCGTTTTGCTGCTCTCGGCTGAGGGTGGCTGATAGCCCATAATTACAGCGCCATCCTGCTCTTTGCAGGGTGGCGCTTTTGCTTTTTGCTCCTAATTGTGGATAGTCCAAAATTATCCACAGTACAAAAAATGCAACCCCGTCACGGTATCCACAATTGTCGGTTGCCCTTGTGCTGCTACGGTGCGGCACTTCACAGTGGAGATACCGTTGGGGTGTGCATTGGTGATGACGCCATAGACAGGCCCCGGCGGTCCACAACAGTGACGTGAGAAAGGGCCGATCATGGCGATTCAACAGGCAGCAGTAACTATTACCGGATTTGTGGCGGGCGATCCCGTGCTAGGCGGAACGGACACTTTTCCCGTGCTGACCTTCCGAATGGGCAGCACCCGTAGCAGGTTTAATCAGAGCACACAGCAGTGGGAGGATTTTGCCACCGCCTGGATTACGGTCAAGGCATTTCGCGCGTTGGCAAAAAATACCAAACAATCGGTTCGACGTGGCGATCGCATTGTGGTGGTCGGAGTGCTCAACACGGACCAGTGGACTACCGAGCAGGGCGAGGCCCGTAGCAAAACCGTTGTGGAAGCCACCAATATCGGCCATGATCTCACTTTTGGCACCACTTCTCTTGCCAAGGCGCAGCGCAATGGCACCAATGCCAATGCGGGTACTGATGAGGCATCCCGGCAAAATCTGCAGAATCGGCAGTCCTATGATGCTGGGTCCGGGCCGGGCGCCGACCCCTATGCCAATGCAGCCGGAACGAAGCCAGTGGAATTCGGCATCACCGAGAACGATCAAGGTGATCAATTCAATGCAGCGCGAGACCAAGAACATGCCGACGGTGAAGTTTCGGCGCCGAATGCCGATGCAGGTCAATCACAATCCGCAAGCCAGAAAGCTTTCGCCGGTGGTGCTGCGAATGCTGCAGAGGGGGAAACGGACGAGTTCTAGATGCGGCCAAAACGATATCGGCCTGCACCCTTACGAAGGATTACAGGCCGATATTGATTGGTGGAGGAATTACCAGATACGCACGCGGGCGTCAGGGTCCAGCCACATGGCGTCGCCCTCAGTGACGTTGAACGCATCATAGAAGAGATCCACATTGCTGGCGATGCCGTTGGTGCGGAATTCGGCCGGCGAATGCGGGTCGATCTGCAAGTACTGCTCGGCCAGTTCGTCACGGTTCTTGGTACGCCAGATGGAGGCGTAGCTCAGGAAGAAACGCTGCAGGCCGGTGAAGCCGTCCATCTCGGGGGCGGTATCGAGCAGCGCCTTGATGGCGGCGGGGGAACCGTCTTCCTCGACATCCGCTTTACCTGCCGCCTTGCCGAGTGCGAACGCATACGCCTTCAGTGCGATGTTCACGCCGCCCAAGTCGCCGATATTCTCGCCGATGGTCAGCGCGCCGTTGACATGCGGTGCCTTGTCCGGTTCGTCGGCGTATTTCTCGGCCAGCTGCTGCGGCACAAAACCGTTGTACTGGGCGATCAGCGCACCGGTGCGGGCCTCGAAGTTCTTGCGATCCTCATCGGTCCACCAGTTGTTGAGCTTGCCGTCGCCGTCGTACTGCGAACCCTGGTCGTCAAAACCGTGGCCGATTTCGTGGCCGATCACCGCGCCGATGCCACCATAGTTGGCTGCATCTTCGGCCTTCGGGTCGAAGAACGGAGGCTGCAGAATCGCCGCCGGGAACACGATGACATTCATGCTCGGCTCGTAGTAGGCGTTCACCGTCTGCGGGTTCATCAGCCACTCGTCTTTGTCGGCCGGCTTGCCGACCTTGGCCAGCTGGTAGCCGGTCTCATAGAGGTTTGCGGCCTTGGCGTTCTCGGCGGGCAGCGCGTCTGCGGATGGATTCAATGCCGAGTAGTCGCGCCAATGGTTGGTGTAGCCGATTTTCGGCGTGAATTTGGAGAGCTTCTCCAGTGCCTTGGCCTTGGTGTCTTCGCCCAGCCAATCGGAATTGGTGATGGATGCGCGGTAGGCGTCAATCAGATTGGCGACTAGTTCCTCCATGCGGCGCTTCGAGCTTTCGGGGAAGTGACGACGCACGTACTCGCGGCCCACGTCTTCGCCGCAGATGCCGTTGACCAGGCTGACTGCGCGCTTCCAGCGGTCGCGCTGCTTCTTGGCGCCGGAAAGTACCTTGCCGTAGAAGTCGAAGTTTGTGGTGTCGAAGTCGTGGGACAGCGAGGAAGCGAAGCCTAGGATCATGTGGACACGGGCCCACAGCTTGAGATCGGCCAGATTGGCCTCGGCCCAGAACGCATCAAGACCGATGAGGAAGCTTGGCTCATGCACGATGACGTGTGCGAACACGGACTTGAAGTCAATCGGCTGGACCTTGGCGGACTCGGTGGCATCATAGGCGGACTGCCAGGCGTTAATCCAGGAATCGAGATCGAAGTTCTTCAGTGTGGCGGCCAGGTCGTTGTAATCGGTGGGGTTATAGGTCTTCACCGAGTCGCGCGTGGCCACATTGTCCCAATGGTTGGCGGCGATCTTAGTTTCCACGGCAAGGAAGTGGCGAGCCATATCAAGGGCGGCCTCACTGGGGGTTGCGGTGGTCGGCTCATTGCCTTCATCCTCGTCCTGCGGCTTTGGCGGTTCGTCATCCACGTTGGGGTTGTCTTCAGCTGCTGGAGCATAGCCGGCATTGACAAGCTGCGTGGCGACCATGTTCACATACGCTTCGCGTACAGGAGCGTAGTGGTCTTCGCGGTAGTAGGCTTCGTCCGGCAGACATAGACCGGCCTGCTCGAGGTGGGCGATGTTGCGGTCCGGGTCGCCGGGGTCGCCGTATACGGCCAGACCGAACAGGTCGGGGCCTCCGGTTGGGTTGATGGTGCCGAGCACGCGCGTGAGGGCGGCCTTGTCGATGGAGGAATCGATAAGGTCAAGTTCATCGCGGATCGGGTCGAGGCCGGCGGCTTCGATGGCGTCCGTATTGAGGAACGAGCGATACAAGGCCTGTGATTTGGTTGCCGGGCAGTCATCGTCTTCGAGAATCTCGTGCACCTGGTTTTCGGAATCCTCCGCGAGCTTGTCGAAGGAGCCGTAGCGCGAACGATCGTCGGGCAGGCGGTAGGTGTCGATCCATGGGCCGTTGACGTAGCGGAACAGGTCGTTGGTCGGTTTGATGACGGAGGAGAACGATGCCGGGTCAATGCCCGACGTCAGCGTTTCGGTTTCGTTGGTCATGGCCTCAAGCCTAATCGCGGCGGGGGAGAAGCGTTCCTCGGTCGTCGCAACGTTGCGCCGTAAGTGAAATAGACATATTGCCTAGTTTTGATGATGGTCTGAATTGGATAACCTGTCTAGTGTGGTAGATGGAGCTTGAATGTGACCTGATGAAAGGAGTCATGATGGGCGATCCGAATGACGGCCAGTGGAATGGCCAGCCGAACCAGAATCAGCCGAACCAGCAGGGCTATCCACAATACGGTGCGTACGACAGCAATCATGGCGGCCAATATCCGCCGCAAGGTGCGCAAGGGCAGAATGACCGGCAGGGCGGGGCGAACCAGAACCCGTACGGCCCATATGCCTATAACCCGAATTATGGTCCGAACGGTCAGCCGGCATGGGGCCCGGATGGCCAGCAATATCAAAACAACGGTCAAGCGGATGGCGGCAACCAGTCCGGCTGGCAGCAGACCAATTGGTATACCGGCGATTTCAACCCGTTCCGTCTTATTGAGGAATGGTTGCCAGAAAAGGCCAAGACCAGGATTCGTGTGATCTACGGCGTAGTTGGCGTTGCTGCCATCGCCCTTGGCGCGGCCCTTTTGCTCGTGCCGAACAAGACCTTGGCTCTGGCGGCTCTGCTGCTTGGTGTCTACTTCGTCATCTCCGGTGTGGTGCGCATCGTGGGTGCTTTGGTGGAGCCGTTCCTGCCGGCCGGTTGGCGTGTGCTGGATGTGTTCGTCGGTATCTTGCTGACTTTCGGCGGCGTGGTGGTTGTCAGAAACTACGGTATGACTGGGCAGACGCTGGCGCTGCTCATCACCATGATGGTCGGCTTCGGCTGGATCATGGAAGGTGTGATGTCGCTGGTGGAATCGTGGCGTATCCCTCATTCGGGATGGGCCATCGCCTATGCGATTATCTCGATTGTTGCCGGCTTTATCGTGCTGATGAGTCCGCTGAGCTCTGCGGTCTTCATGGTGGTGTTTGGAGGGTGCGCCATGGTCGTCATGGGTATCACCGCGGTTATCCGCGCTTTCACTTTCGGCAAGCCCAGAAAGTAGACACCAAGTCATCAAGCCAAAGCGTCCGTGCGGGTTCCATACTTGCCCGGGCGCTTTTTCTTGGCCGCACCCGCTGCCGTCGTTTGGCGGTGCCGGGCGCTGGCAGTTGACCTCGGGCTGGACTAGAGTTGAGAACAAGTCTCAACAAGGTAGAAAGAGCCTCATGATCGAACTGAAAACCCCTCGTGAAATCGAGGAAATGAAGCCTGCTGGTCGTTTTGTCGGCGGCATTCTGAAGGAACTGAAAGAGAACACCAAGGTCGGCACCAACCTGCTCGAAATCGACGAGTTCGTCCACAAGAAGATCGTGGACCGCAAGGGTGCCGAATCCTGCTATGTTGACTACGCTCCCGACTTCGGTACTGGCCCGTTCGCCCACTACATCTGCACCTCCGTCAATGACGCTGTGCTGCACGGCGTGCCATATGACTACAGCCTGAAGGACGGCGACCTCGTCTCCCTCGACCTCGCCATCTCCGTGGACGGCTGGGTGGCCGATTCCGCCGTCAGTTTCGTGGTCGGCAACGATCCCGACCCCGAAGACCTGCGAATCATCAAGTGCACTGAAGAAGCGCTCGCCGCCGCCATCGACGTGGCCAAGCCCGGCAACCGTCTCGGTGATATCTCCAATACCATCGGCGATATCGCGCGCGAATACGGCTATCCGATCAACCTTGAGTTCGGCGGCCACGGCGTGGGTCACATCATGCACGGCGATCCGCATGTGCCGAACGATGGCCGCGCCCACCATGGCTACAAGCTGCGTGAAGGCCTGGTCATCGCCATCGAACCGTGGTTCCTCAAGACCACCGACGAGATCTTCCAGGATCCGAAGGATGGTTGGACCCTGCGCGCCTCCGACGGTTCGCGCGGTGCTCACTCCGAGCACACCATCGCCATCACCGAGAACGGTCCGATCATCTTCACCGATCGCTCAAGCCTCTGATTGACGCAAGCGCTTGAATGTTCGCGGTTTTTCCGCGATTTCGAGACGTAACAAGCCGAAGTGCATTTGCTTTGATAGCATGAGCGCACTTCGGCTTTCGTGTATCGACCGGCATTCGTTGGCGGTAACACAAAAGACATACAGTACCGAACACCAATGTTCATAAATGTTGGTGTTCGAACAAGCGGTTCATAAAGAGGAAGGCGCGCGCATGGCGACGGCACAGCTTGATGTCGATTCGAGCAAGTTCAACCTGCCTGTGGTGAAGGCGAGTGCGGGACCGGATGGCATTGTCGTTTCCAAGCTGCGTAATGACGGCTGGGTGACGCTTGACCCCGGATTCCTGACCACTGCCCAGTGCGAGTCGAAGATTACGTATATCGACGGCAAGCATTCGATTTTGCGCTACCGCGGCTACCCGATCGAGCAGCTGTGTGAGAACTCCGATTTTCTTGAGGTCGCCTGGCTACTGCGTCATGGCGAATTGCCAAGCAAGGCCGAGTACGAGCAGTTCTGCGCCGACATCAACCATAAGACCATGGTCGGCGAGGATTTCCGCACGTTCATGGGCTCGTTCCCGCGTGCCGCGCATCCGATGAGTGTGCTTGCCTCCGCAATCAACGCGCTGGCCACGTTCTACCCGGATACGACTGACATCGCCGACACCGATCAGCTTGATGAGTCGGCCAAGATCATCATGGCCAAGGCTCGCACGATCGTATCGTATATTTTCCGCCGTCGCCGTGATGAGCCGATGCTGTACCCGGATTATGCGCGTGGCTATGTGGACGATTTCCTGCGTATGTGCTTTGCCGTGCCGTATGAGCCATTCGAGTCCGACCCGTTGTATGTACATGCGTTGGGTCGCTTACTGATTATCCACGCCGACCATGAGCAAAACTGCTCGACTTCGGTGGTGCGTATTGCTGGCTCGGCTCATGCCAACCTGTATTCGGCGGTGGCCGCCGGTGTCAATGCGCTGTCCGGCCCGCTGCATGGTGGCGCGAACGAGGCCGTGCTACGCCAGCTGAAGGCAATCCGCGACTCCGGCAAATCCGTGCGCGAATTCGTGGAGGATGCCAAGGCCAAGGGTCAGAAGATTTCCGGCCTGGGCCACCGCGTATACAAGTCGTATGATCCGCGCGCCGCGATTGCCAAGAAGTATCTGGAAAAGATCATGGAACGAGAGGATACGCAGAAGCTGCCTTCCGATGAGCGGGCGTTATTTGCCGTGGCCACGGAGCTTGAGGACATTGCGCTGAATGACGAATACTTCGTGTCGCGCAATCTGTACCCCAATGTCGATTTCTATACGGGTCTGATTTACCGGGCAATTGGCTTCGATCCGGCCATGTTCACCACGTTGTTCGCGTTGGGTCGTATTCCTGGCTGGATTGCCCAGTACCGTGAGATGCTGGCCGACCCGAACACCAAGATCGGCCGTCCGCGTCAGGTCTACACTGGCCCGGTCGAGCGCGACTACGTGCCCATGGACGAGCGCTAAATGCTCTGCGTGGTTCGGTGATGCCGGTTTGTTCGATATGTGGGAGCTGATTGCTCGCTACATGATAATTTGCGTAAGAAATATTGATTCACCCGAGGGTTTGCCCCGCTGAGATTGTGTTAGCGAGGCAAACCCTCGAGTTTGTTGTGACTATGCCGCACTGAGAGGGCTTTAGCGGGGTGGTTTGTTGACTTAGTCGCGGTTTTGCTTCGCTGATATCGTCTTATCGGTGCAAAACCCAGGGTTGCTGGTGGGTTTGCCCCGCTGAGAACATGTCAGCGGAGCAAACCCTCGGGTAATAAGAGAAAACGCCTCACTGGAATACCAAATGAGGCGTTTACATAACCGCTAGGCGCCCAATATGGGCTGACTGCTTAGTTCTTATGCAGCTTTTCGTTGAGCTCGATGCCCACCTTGCGGTAGCGGGCTTCGATACGGCCGTTCACCGAGTTGCGGATGAACAGGATATTGTCCTTGTCGGAGAGGTCCGAACCCTTGACGACCTCCAGCGGTTCGCCGGCTGCTGCCTTGGCCTTATCCCAGATGGTGATCTTGGTGCCGGCGGTGACGTATAGGCCGGCCTCAACCGTGCAATTGTCGCCCAAAGAGATGCCGATGCCGGCGTTGGCGCCGAGCAGGCTGTGCTCGCCGATGGAGTTGCGCAGCTTACCGCCGCCGGAGAGGGTGCCCATAATGGAGGCGCCACCGCCGATGTCGGAGCCGTCGCCCACAACCACACCCTGTGAGACGCGGCCTTCGACCATGGAGACGCCGAGCGTGCCGGCGTTGAAGTTCACGAATCCGGCATGCATCACGGTGGTGCCGGCAGACAGATAGGCACCGAGACGCACGCGGTCGGCATCGCCGATACGCACGCCGGTGGGCACCACGTAGTCAATCATGCGCGGGAACTTATCCACACCGAACACGTTGACAGTGGTGGCAGGAGCTGCGGCCGACAGGCCCGCCTGAGTGGCAAAAGCGAGAGCCGCATCGGTGGCGGCACGTTCCACGTCGGCCTTGCGCAACGTGAAATCCTCCACGGCGAACGGGCCGTAATTGGTCCACACCACATTGGCGAGCTGGGCGAAGATGCCATCGAGATTCAGGGTGTTCGGCTTGGCCATGCGCATGCTCATCAGGTGAAGCTTCAGGTAGGCGTCGGCTGCGTTGACGATTGGCTCATCCAGCTGGCTGACGGCGAACACCGGCACGCGACGGATGCCGCGGGCGTCGGCCTCCGTGTGGGCCAATGTGCCGAAGTTGTGGTTTGGTCGGTCGGACTCGGCGGGTGCCTCGCCGAGAGTCAATTCGGGGTACCAGACGTCCAAGGTGGTGCCGGCAGCATCGACGCTGGCCAGACCCCAGCCCCATGCGGTACGCGCTTCGCTCATAGATATGCTCCTTTATCGCTTGCTGCTCCACATCGTTGAACGATGCGCAGCGTTTTGCTGGTTACCACCTTAGCGTCATGTCTGGTTAGCCGAGAGCTTGGTTCCGCGTAATGGCTCGCGGGACACTCGACTAAGATGGAAATGTTGGCCTGAAACATATAATCGGGGGAGGGGTCCATGAATAACGGATACGGCGTATTCGGGCATGTTCCTGACGATGCCTCCCATGGCGGCGGCGACTCCGATTACGAAGATGACAATGCGGCTTGGGGCAATGGGCTGAGGCGTCGCAATCCGTGGAAGAGCGCGAATGCGGATGGTGACGAATCCATGTTGCCCGATGACGGCGATTTCGTTGGTGTTGATGATGATGGCAATGATGATGTGGCATTCGGCTCGGCTGGATCACTCAGTGCGGAGGATGCGGTTGTTCCTTATAGCCAGTCACGTCGGCCGGGTCGCTCCGTGTGGTTCGATGACGAGGATGAGATTAACGGCCTGAATGAGCAAGGTGTCCGGCAGGTGCCTATTGCGGCATTACGCCGTGATGTGGAAACCTCCACCTCGAACGCCGTATTGGCCCGTGCCCGCGTCATCGCGCGCAAAGCGGCCAGTATGCTCATCGACCCCACCTATGACGAGAATCGGCGTACCGGATATGCCGAACTCGGCGCCATGATGCGCGGCACCACCAGTCCCTCCAGCCGGTATCGTGTCAATCTGCAGTTCGACCTTGACGCCGGGGAAGTGGCTGGCGGTGATTGCACCTGCCCGGCTTATGGACGCGGGTATGGCATTTGCAAGCATATGGCGGCTCTCGCCTTGATGTTCTGCGATGAGCCACAACGATTCAAGGGATACCATGCCGGTGCCGTGCGGCCTTCGCGCGCGTTGCTTGACTACATGGAACGCGCGGATAAGCAGGATGCGCAGGTCAGGGCTCGTCGACGCAGCGCCGTCATGCAACGGTTTGATGGCGGCGGTACGGCTGGGCGCGGTGTTTCCAGCCACCGCAATCGGACCGGGTATGGTTCCGGAATGGGCGGATATCAGGGTTTGCGTGAAACCGTCTCGGTTGGCCAGGTCAGGCTTACACCCATCCTGAGCTTCATCGATGGTACCTGGAGTGTGGAATTCAAGATTGGCTCAGCCATAAACTCCTCCAGCTATGTGCTGAAATCCATCCCACAATTCGTGCGGGCCATGACCAACGGCGATCATGAGGATTACGGGCAGAAACTGGCGTTCACGCATACGCCGGATATGCTTGATGCGGATTCCCGCCCATTGCTGAGATTCCTGAAATCCGCGCTCGCCATACGTCACGCGGCCGAACAGCAGGATCGGTATTACGGGCGTATTGCCATTGACCGTCACCTGACGCTATCCGAGACGGAAGTGGCTTCGCTATTGGTTTTGCGTGAAAGCGTAGGCGTGCAACTGGTGCTGGACACCTGGTTTTCCAGCCAGCCTTCGCCGGTATCGGTTGGCGGGGAACCAAACCTGACCATGCATATCGTCAGACGCGATTCCCGTATGTTCGGGTCGGAAGCCGGGTATTTGCTGACTGGAACGCCTTCGGTGGAGACCGTCATCAATGGCGACCGTGAATCTTGGCTGTTGCTCGCACCGTCCGAGCCTTTGGCTTACACCTCCGCCATGATGGCAAAGTCGCGGCGCAAAAGTGCCGCAGGATACCGGTTCGTCCGTTGCCCGAAGCAATTCGGTCCGATTGCGGAACTTATCGGTGAGCTGTTTGCGCCAGACGGTGAGGGGCAGGTCATCGCCGGAGACGATTCGGCTCTGTTCGCCCGCACGTTATTGCCGCAACTGGTGAATGTAGACATGCTTGCCGCCGATGATATCCCGCGTGAACTTGCTGAGCTGAGTCCTGCCGAGTGCCATGTTGGGTTCTATCTGGATCGTACGGAAAACGGCGTGGAATGCGAGGTCAAGGCCCGCTATGGGAATGTAATGGTGCCGCTGCTGCCGGCTGGGCCCGCTGTGAGCGCCGACGATGGCGGCATGCCGGTCGCGGTGCCTGGCCGTGACCTTGATACCGAACATCTGGCTCTTGACGTGGTAAGTGAGTTCTTCTCCATGTCTGAGGAGCAGCGGCGCAAGTTGGCCGAAACCAGACAGGCGACTGCCGGATTCAGGACCCCGGCATCCCGCGCCAAGGCCCGCGCGCGTGCGTCCGAGGCCGCCGTCATCAACCGTGATGACACCACACAGATTATCCGCTTGTTCGATGAAGGTCTGCCGGCGTTGCATGAGGTGGGAGAGGTGTTCACCACGCCTGCGTTCGACCGGCTCATCGCACCCAAGCCGCCGAGCGTCAAAGTCGGTTTGTCCATCAAGGGCAATCTGGTGGAGATCTCGCCCATTGCCGATGAAGTGCCGCCTGACGAGGTCGGTGCCTTGCTCGTATCCTATCGGCGTCGTCAGCGCTATCACCAGTTGAAGGACGGTACGCTGCTCAAACTTGAGGGCGCAAACCTGAATACGCTTGATACGCTGGCTGCCGATCTTGATTTGGACGAGCAGCAGCTCAATTCCGGGCTGATTGAATTGCCGGGCGGCAGAGCATTTCTGCTGGACGGTGAACTGCCGGATGACGGTTCCGATGTGGTCAAGGATGCATCTTTCACTGAATACATTGACGACCTCAAAATCATCGACCCCAAATCATACGAGGTGCCGGACAGCCTCAAGCCCGTTCTCCGCCCGTATCAGGTCGAGGGCTTCCGGTGGCTGAACACCTTGTGCGACAAAGGATTCGGTGGCGTTCTTGCCGACGAAATGGGACTGGGCAAATCCGTACAGCTCATCGCCCTGTTGTTGTCTCGCTATCGGAAGCCGGGTCGTGCGGATGGCACTGCGGATGGTGCGATTGTGGAACCTTCGCTTATTGTCTGCCCGGCATCGTTGGTATACAACTGGGCTGCCGAGTTTGCCAAATTTGCCCCCAGCTGTAATGCCATGGTCGTTGCCGGCACCAAATCCGAGCGTCGCACTGCCATAGGCCGTGCGTTCCGTGCGGATGAGCCCACTGTGCTCATCACCTCATACGATTTGCTGCGCCGGGATGTAGACGACTACACCGCAGATGAGCGGCGTTTCAACGTCATGGCTCTGGATGAGGCTCAATACATCAAAAACCACACCACCAAAATTGCCAAAGCGGCTAAGGCCGTAGCGGCGGACCATCGTTTTGCTTTGACCGGCACGCCGATCGAGAACCGACTTTCCGAATTGTGGAGCATTTTCGATTTCCTCATGCCCGGCTTGCTCGGCACGTACAAGCGGTTCCATGAACGGTATGAACTGCCCATCTCCAACGCGAGAGCCGCGGATTCCAGTACCGAAGAAGGCCGTGCCGCTGCTCAGGTCAATCCCGAGGCGGCACGGGTGTCCCACCAATTGCAGTCGCTGGTGGGCGTGTTCATTAAGCGCAGGCTGAAGTCCCAAGTGCTGACCGACCTACCGGACAAGCTGGAAACCACGCTAACCGTGCAACTTGCCGGCGAACAGCGCAAGCTGTATGCGGCTCACGAGCAGCGCCTGCGCATGCAGCTCGAACACAGCGAGGAGGCGGAGTTCAACACCTCGAAGATTCGTATCCTCGCCGAGCTGACCAGACTGCGCCAGATCTGCTGCGATCCAAGGTTGCTGTACGCCGATGCCAAAGACCAGTCGGCCAAGCTCGCGGCCATCGCCGAGCTGGTGGAGACCTGCGTGAACGAAGGCAAGAAGGCGCTGATCTTCTCCCAGTTCACCAGTTTCCTTGATCTGATCGCCGAACGTTTCGACGCGCAAGGCCTGCGCTACTACACCATCACCGGTTCCACGCCCAAAAGGAAGCGCCTCGAACTCGTCGGCCAGTTCAACGCGGACGATACGCCCGCTTTCCTGATTTCATTGAAGGCTGGCAACACTGGTCTGAACCTCACCGGCGCCAGCGTGGTCATCCACGCCGACCCATGGTGGAACGCCGCCGCCCAGGATCAGGCCGCCGATCGAGCCCATCGCATCGGCCAGACCGAAGACGTCAACGTGTACCAGGTGGTGGCCAAGGACACCATTGAAGAACGCATCTTGGAGCTTCAGCACACCAAGAGCGAACTTGCCCGCCAGTTCACCGATGCCTCCCCGCTCGCCGGCGAAACCGGCACCGGCACCACTGTCTTTGCCGAAGCCCCTGCCTCTATCGCCACCCTCACCAGGGACGACCTTCTCGATCTGTTGGGATGAGTGGGTTACAGTATCTGCTCCATGCCGATGCGGTAGGGAGTCAGTCCCATACGCTCATAGAAGGTCTGGGCCTTGGGATTGCAGGCCCAAACATTGAGGGTCACGTTGTAGCAGCCGAATTTGCGGGCGAAATCGAGCACGTAATGATACAGCGTGGAGCCCACATGATGACCACGAGAGCGCTCGTCAACGCATAGATCGTCGATGTACAGAGTCTTGATATTGGTCAGAATATTACTGTTGGTGTGTTGCTGGAATACGCAGAATGCGTAGCCGAGCACTTGATCGACGGCGAGGGAGCCGGTGTTGCTGGATTCTTCAGCTGAGTGTGCGGCGCTGACTGATTCGGCATCGCCGGCATTGGCAGTGTCGGCCGGTGCCACTGCCACGAACACAGGGGTTTGATCGTCGGCCAGAATCGTTTTCAGTTCTTCATCCGTGTACTTTTTGGCGCCGCCTTTGAACAGATCCGGTCGGCCGGCGTGATGCACTTCGAGCACTTGCCGCAACAGTTCATCAATCTGGGGAATATCGGCCGCCGTGGCCCTGCGAATCGTCATGTCTGCCATAGGTGAAGTGTAAGTGCGCGGTCTCGACCAGCGTGCGAGGAATGACCGGAATAAGAGATGATGACCGCATGCAATGGGTGATCGTTCGATCGGATATCGTCTCGTACCGATATGACACGGTAGTCTGGAGTGCGTGAGTCGTAAGAAGCAGCCAGTGGAAAAGTATGAACGGGGCACCCGCTCGTACACGATGTCGCATATTCGCGGCAAAGACACCAAAATCGAGGTGCTGGTACGCAGCTATCTGTTCCGCAGGGGCCTGAGATTCCGCAAGAACGACAAGCGCTACCCGGGCCATCCGGACGTGGTACTGCCGAAATACCACACCATCGTGTTCGTCAACGGCTGTTTCTGGCATATGCATGAAGGCTGTTCCAAACATTCGATGCCGAAGTCGAATGTGGAATTCTGGCAGGCGAAACTGTTGCGCAACCACAATCGAGACATCGCCCAGCGCGCCGAATTAGAGGCCTCTGGCTGGCGTGTGATCACCGTGTGGGAGTGCGAATTGACAAAAGCCGCACGAGACGGGCGTCTCGCACGGCTATACGAACAGATTGTGTGTCCTTCTGGCTTCCCGCTGGAGGGGAGCTGTCGCCGCAGGTGACTGAGGGGAGGTCGACATCGATTGGTCTGCAGGACCACCCTCCGACGCTGCGTGCCATCTCCCTCCAGCGGGAGGACAACTACTGCTCAAACGGGAACTTGAGGCCCCAACTGCCACGAATCGCATCCATAAGCTCCATAATGCGAATGGTGTCGGCATGAGGCATCGCTTCGCATTCGGTCTTGTCGTCCAATAGGGCATTGGCCGCGGCGGCAACCTCATACTCGTAGCCAGTCAATTGCGGCGGAACCGAGATGCTGCGCACGGGCTTGTGGTCCTTGCCGTAGATATCGATGGACTCGGGATTGTTGATATTGGTAACTTCCAGATATCCCTCGGTGCCCCACACATATCCGCCGCGATCGGAGGCCACCAGCATCGAGCTGGTGGATACCGCCATCGTGCCGTCGCTGTAATACAGCGTGGTGGAATTCTGTGCGTCCACGCCGGTTTCATACGGCACCATCGAGGTGCTGAAATGATCCAATGTGCGGCCGTGATCAGCACCCACCGCCATATCCAAGAAGTTCAGCGGATACACACCTACATCGAGCAGCGCGCCACCGGCGCAGGCCGGATCGATCATGCGGGCCTTGCCGGACACTGGATAACACAGGTTGGCGCTTGCGGATTTCACCTCGCCGATTTCTCCGGAGGCAATGACCTCATTGATGAGTTGACGACTTGGCATGTAACGCGTCCAAATCGCTTCCGTGCACAGCAGTCCTGTTTCCTTGGATACGGCCAAAGCCTCGCGCGCCTGTGCGGTATTCGCGGTGAACGACTTCTCCACGAGCACGTTCTTGCCGGCCTTCATGCACAAAATCGCCTGCTCGGCATGCAGATTATGAGGAGTGGCGATATAGACCAAATCAACATCCGGGTCAGCCACCAGATTCTCATACGAACCATACGCTTTGTCGAGATGCCATTGATTGGCGAATGCCTGTGCGCGATCCAGATCACGGGCAGCCACGGCATACGGGTGAATCCATGAGGAATACAGCGGGTCGGTGGCCATTTCGACCAAGGTATTGGCCATGGTGTGAGCTATACGTCCTGCGCCCAGGATAGCAACGTTGATTTTCTCGCCGCTGGCCTCGAATTCGGCGCGTTTGCCGTTGAATCGGCTCATCATTCCTCCTTGAACTTGGGTTGAGGTGGTAACCGGTCTCCCCAGCGATTATAAAGCCACGGAAAAACCTTGTCCCCGAGAGCGGATAGAACCAAACTATGGAAAACGAAGCAGTGCAGCAGCCCGTGTCCCCGGTTATGTCTCGTCGCGCGCGCGAGGCCAATCCCTTCCGCGCCATGGTATTTGGCGAGAAAGCGGACAAGATGATCGCATCCGGTGTCAGTGTCATCAAGCTCAGTCTGGGGGAGCCCGATTTCGGTGCGCCGCCTGCCGTACGCGATGCCATGCGCGAACAATACGATGGCCGTGCCTTGCCCTACACCGCAGCCATGGGATTGCCCGAACTGCGCCAAGCCATCGCCGATTTCTATCGAGAACGCCATGATCTGGATATCGATCCCAAACGCATCTGCGTGACTGCCGGTGGGTCCGCCGCTTTGCTGTTGGCCACAGCCCTGACCGTGGATCCCGGTGATGACGTGATCGTGGCCGATCCCTCCTACCCGTGCAACCGCGAGCTGGTGCGTTCCTTTGAAGGCCGGGTTGTCGATGTGCCGACATCGGCCGCCACGCGGTTCCATCTGACCGCCGACCTATGCCGCCAATATTGGACGGACGACACCAAGGCCGTGATGATCACCTCGCCGTCCAATCCCACCGGCACCACCATCGACTTCGCCGTGCTGGATGAAGTATGCCAGTTGGCCGCCAAGCGTGGCGCATGGCGCATCGTGGACGAGACCTATCTTGATCTGGCCGATCATGAGCCGGACGGCACTGAGGTCAAATCGGTGCTGGCTTGTGACCCTGGCGCCATCGTGTGCAACAGTTTCTCCAAGTTCTTCGGCATGACCGGTTGGCGTCTTGGCTGGGCCATTCTGCCGGATGATTCCACCGTGCTGGAGGCGGTCGATGATCTGGCCACCAATTATTACCTGTGTGCGCATACGCCCACCCAGCATGCGGCGCTCGCCTGTTTCACGCCGGAGAGCCTGGCTGAGTGTGAAGCCCGCCGTCAGGAGCTGCTGAGCCGTCGGCGCATCGTAATTGATGGTTTGAAGCGCATCGGACTGCCGGTCGAAGTGGAGCCGAACGGCGCGTTCTATGCCTACTTCAACATTTCCCGTACCGGATTGGATGCATGGACGTTCTGCGAGCGTGCGCTGGACGAGGCTCACGTGGCGTTGACTCCCGGCCGTGATTTTGGCGCCGCCACCGCCGATACGCATGTTCGGCTGAGCTATGCCGCTTCTCGCGAGGCGTTGTCCGAAGGTTTGGAGCGACTCGACAGGTTCGTCGAATCGCTGTAATGGGCGTGGATGTGTACAGTAGTCGCGTTTGTGTTAGGTAAGGTCAGGAATCATGGTCAATCTGCGTTCTCATACCACGCGACTCGGTGTGCTTGATATCGGTTCAAATACCATCCATATGTTGATTGTCGATGCAGCTCCGGGCGCGCGTCCCGATCCCGAGGCCAGTACCAAATCAACGGTGCGCCTGATGAAGTATCTCAAGGATGACGGCTCAATCAAGAAGTCCGGCATCGAGGCGATTCTGGCCGCCGTTGCCCAGTGCATGAAACTGGCTGAAGAATATGAGATCACTCAGTTGCTGGTCATGGCCACGTCCGCTTTGCGCGAGGCGCCGAACGGCAACAAGGTGATTCATAAGATTGAAGAGATAGTCGGTCAGGGCGTGACCGTGCTGTCAGGCAATGATGAGGCGCGTCTGACGTTCCTGGCCGCACGCCGCTGGTATGGTTGGGATGCCGGTCGACTGCTGGTGCTGGATATTGGCGGCGGCTCGCTCGAAGTGGCGATGGGCTCCGATGAAGAGCCGACTGTGGCGCTTTCCGTGCCGGCAGGTGCCGGCCGTGTGACCACCGAGTTCCTGCCTTCCGGTATGGCTACTCCCGAGGAGCTGGAGGACGTGCGCAAAGATGTACGTAAGATTCTGGCGCCGATGGTCAAGGTGTTCCCGCAATCCAAACATCCGAACCATGCCGTTGGCACGTCCAAGACCTTCCGTTCACTGGCTCGCTTGTGCGGCGCGGTGATGCGTGCGCCTGGGCGTGAAGATACGTGGATCATGACCCGCGAGCAGCTGGAGGATTGGATTCCTCGCCTGGCGGCGATTGCTCCCGAACAGCGCGTGGCGTTGCCCGGTATCACGCCTGAGCGCACAATGCAGATTGTGGGCGGCGGCGTGGTTGCTGACGAGATCATGAAGGCCCTGAACATTCAGGAAGTCGAAATCTGCCCGTGGGCGTTGCGCGAAGGCGCCATCCTGCGTTGGCTCGACCAGTTCGGCCGCACCCGTCTCGGTTTTTGACGCTTTCTCTGCTCCCGCCAGCGGGAGCAAGTATTACCCTACCGAAATCGTAGCGAGTAGTGCCGCGTGATCGGAGCCTGCGATTTTGGCGATTTGGCATTGCCCGGCCGTCATACCAGTGTCCAGCACCACATGATCGATGCCGGCAAACGTTGGCAGATAGCTGCGGTTTGTTGGCCAGGAGAACGTGAAGCCATGTCCGGACTGGTGGGCTGCGTCGACGAATCGATTGCCCAGAAATTCGCGGAATGGCGTGTGATCGTAGGTGGCGTTGAAGTCGCCCATGAAAATATAGCGGGCGTCCGTGTGGCTGCGCATCAGGCCAAGTTCGTCAAGCGAACGTTTCCATTGTCCCCAGTATCCGGTCACGGGTGCGGTGGTGTGCACGGAGACGAAACGAATCTGGTTGCCTCCCATGTCCACTGTGCCGGAGGGCATGAATGAGGCGCTGGAATTCACCTCGTCGTCGACCACGTCCTTAAGTGGTGCCGCAGACCAGAGGCCGTTGCCATACACGCCATCGGACGAGGATACGTGCGCATACGGCAGATAATGTTCAATGCCGGCTTCGTTCAGCTGCTTGACGAAATCATCCGTGGTCTCCTGCAGCGCGAGCACTTCCACGCGCTGATCGCGTACCAGATTGACGATGGATCGGGCGTCGGCCTGCCCCTTGTAGACATTGAAGGTCATCACGCGGGCATAGGCGTCGGCGGTGTGCGCTTCGGCCGTGGCTACGGCGTTCTGTGCGTCTTGGGAAAGTGAGTTGGTCGGGAAGAAAAACGGGTACTGCCAGTAGACGTTCAGTCCGAGGGCGGCAACGGCAATCAATGCCGCCAATGGGCGGCGCAATGGCATGGCCAGCAACAGTGCAAGCAGTGCAAGCAAGGTGAACCATGGTGTTGCCGACACTACGATTGGGATGAACGGCCAGGTTTGGATATCCGAGGGCAAGGCGCGTGCGGCGGTGCAGATAAGGGCAGTCATGGCCAGCAGCAATGTCAGCGTGCCGAAGAAATGGTGACGCTCATGAGGTTTGAGTGCCGACTGTGATACAGGACGGGAATAGGATTTGTTTCGTTGCGCGGACTTGGACTGCGAACGGGTGGTTTGAGGGCGTGCGGACTTCCCTTTGGTTGTGGTTCCTCTGGTGGTGTTCCGTGACTGTGCCATATCGCCTTTCCTGCGTTGATTTGCTTTGTGGGGAACGTCGATGCATGGTGATGCAGCTTGTCCCATGACCTGCCACTGTACCTTGTTCGACTTGTGAATCGACATTGCGCCGGCGGCGGCAGCGCGGTTCCGTACCAAACCGGCACGAATTGTGGGCTGGGCGACTGCCCGTGTACAATGAAACGTCGTTGCCCGAGTAGCTCAGTGGATAGAGCACCGCTCTCCTAAAGCGGGTGTCGTCGGTTCGAATCCGATCTCGGGCACTTGCGCTCCTGATGGTCATTATGCGGACGGCTATCCATGCATTGAACTTGTGGCCCGCGAATGGACGATGCTGCGCTATGACTGGAAACCATGAGTGAAGACAAGCAGTATGACTTCTATGTGGCCGGCCCGTTTTTCAATCCCGAACAGACGGCGAGCATGGAACGGTTGGAGAAGGTGCTGGAGGATCACGGCAGGACACTGTTCAAGCCGCGATTCGCCAGCCAAATCGAGGAGGTCGGCCCCGAGGGCTGCTTCAACGATGACATTCAGGGCATCAACGCATCCCAAGCGGTTGTTGCCAATCTTATGGATGAAGACCCCGGCACCATGTTCGAGGTCGGGTATGCTCACGCGCTTGGTATTCCGGTATACGGCTATTTCGAAAACCTGACGCCGATGGATCGCGTGAATCTGATGATTGCGCAGGCGGTCGAGCTGGTATTCGCTGGGCCGGATGACGTGGCAAAGTATCTGGAGACCGGCGAACATACGGAGATCGACTATATTCAGTTCTGAAACGTGAGAGTCGCAACGCGGGTGGTCAGTGGTGATTGCCCGCGTAAATCCGCGCATGAATACTGGTTTTCTGCCGATATGTTGTCGAATAACCGCGCATACGGTTTCTCGTGAAGCATAATGGCGAATGAAAGGCGAGCCCAGGTCATCGGGTCGGTTCGCGGATTTGCGCTGTTAAGGAGATATCATGGCAAATCAGTCCCCATCCAATATTGCCGACAATCTTATGAAAAGTGCGGGCAGCGCCACTCATGCGGTCGTTGCGTTGACCGATAAAGGCCCGCTTGCCGGCTTCAAAAAGTTCCTTTCCCGCGGTTCGATGATTGATATGGCCGTTGGTGTGGTTATAGGCTCCGCGGTTACCACCGTGGTCACTTCCATTGTCGATAACCTCATCAGCCCGCTGATCGGCATGATCGGTGGCGTGCCGGATTTGTCTGGTCTGCTGACCATTACGTTCAATAACTCGACCATTTCGTTCGGCGCTATTCTGAATGCTTTGATTAACTTCCTGCTCATCGGTGTGGCCGTATACTTCTGCGTGATTCTGCCTATCAACAAGTTGCGTGACCTGACCGCCGCTCAAGATGAGGCCGAAGCCAAGGAAGAAGGCCCAAGTGTCGAAGAACAGACGCTCGCCACGTTGCAGGAGATTCGCGACGAGCTGAAAAGAGCAACGGCTCCATTGGCTGAGTCTGAACTGGGCATGTAAACATTGAGTTGCCGCATGGCCTCGCATTCCAGTGGATGCCGGTGTGCGAGGCCATTTGCATTGGGCGTGCAGCGTCAATCGGCGTGTTTTGTATCCTCCGTGGAGTTACATGGGAATATGCCTGAAAACATCGCCGATAAGGCCAATAACGATACTCGTATCGTCAAGCAGTTCACCAATCCCGTCAAGGAGCCGATCGACAGCGACATCAACCTGTTCGATTTGCTCGATGAGCGAGCCGAGCGCGATCCCGATGGCGCCATGATCGAATATAAAACTGAGGATGGCACCTGGCAGCCGTACAGCGCCCTGGTCTTCCGTGACATGGTCATCGATCTGGCCAAAGGCCTGATTGGTCTGGGCGTCAACAAGGGCGACTCCGTGGCCATCGTGTCTCGCACGTGTTGGGAGTGGACCGCTCTGGATATGGCGATCATGTCCATCGGCGCACTCACCGTGCCGGTATATGAGACCAACTCCGCCAGCCAGGTCAGCTGGATTTTCAACGATTCCAAGGTCACGCTCGCCATCGCCGAGGATGACGGTCAGCGCGACAAGATTGAATCCGTGCGTAGCGAGGTACCCACCCTGCGCAACGTGTTCGTCATCGAAGCAGGCGGCCTGAACGCCATCAAGACCTATGGCGAAAGCGTCACCGATGCCGAATTCTGGGAATACAAGAACGCCTCCCACGGCGACGACCGCGCCACCATCGTTTACACGTCCGGCTCCACCGGCACCCCGAAAGGCGTGGAGCTCACCCACCGCAACTTCGCGTTCCTGGTGCGCTCCGCCCTGCAGTACATGCCTCGTGCCGGCGCATGGCCCAACCGCCGTCTGCTGCTGTTCCTGCCCCTGAGCCATGTGTTCGCCCGATTCATGGAATTCTTCAGTTTTGGCGGCACCATTTCTCTGGCCCTGAGCTCCAATATGAAGACCATGGTCAAGGACTTCGAGACCTTTGGTCCCACGCTGCTGCTTGCCGTGCCGCGTGTGTACGAAAAGGTCTACAACGCCGCTTCCCAGCGTGCCGGCAGCGGTTTTGCGGGCAAGATGTTCATGCGCGCCGTCGAAAACGCGCGTGAATGGTCCAAGGCCGAGCAGAAGGGCGAGAAGCTGCCGCTTCCCGGTCGTGTTGCTCACGCTTTCTACGAGCAGGTGGTGTACAAGAAGATTCGTACCATCTTTGGCCCGAACGCCGACTTTGCCATCACCGGTGGAGCCCCGATGGATTCCGAGCTCTCTCACTTCTTCAACGGCATTGGCATGCCGGTGCTGGAAGGCTACGGCATGACGGAAACCTGTGGTCCGGTGTGCGTGAGCTTGCCGGAAGACAATCGCATCGGCACCATCGGCATGCCGATGTGCGGCATCACCGCCGGCATCGCCGAGGATGGCGAGCTGGTAGTCAAGGGACCGCTGGTGTGCAAGGGATACCACAACAACCCTGAGGTCACTACCCAGCAGATCACTGATGGTTGGCTGCATACCGGTGATTTGGGTGATATTTCCGAAGACGGATTCATTTCCATCACTGGCCGTAAGAAGGACCTCATCATCACCGCTGGCGGCAAGAACGTGTCGCCTGGCCTTCTGGAGGCTTCTGTGATGACCTCTCCGGTGGTCAACCAGTGCTTGGTTATTGGAGACAAGAAGCCGTTCGTGGCTGCCTTGGTCACGCTGGATTTGGTGGATGCCAACAATTGGCTGGAATCCCAAGGTGCCAAGCCGGAGCCGGATTTGGATGCCTTGGCCAAGAACGCCATTGTTCATGCCGAAGTTGAGCGTGCGGTGAATGCCGCTAACGAAGGTGTCTCGCGTGCCGAATCGATTCGTAAGTTCGAGATTCTGCCCGATGAGTTCACCGAAGCCAACGGTATGCTCACTCCGAGTCTGAAGACTCGTCGCGCGCAAATCGTCAAGCACTATCAGGAGCTCATCGACAGCGTAATCTACGTGCCGCTCAAGAAGTAACCAGTAAGTTTACAGGAAACAAGCTCCCTCTGAAGAGGGAGCTGTCGAGCGGCAGTGAGACTGAGGGAGAGAGCTGCGGCTCATCCGTGAAAAACAATAAGGCCAGGTGTATCGCGCACCTGGCCTCAGCTCCATTCAGTCCAGAATCGCCGAAACGTAGTCGGCGGCGGCTTGGTCAAGGGCGTCATCGGTGATGGTGGCCGTACCCTGCACCAGGAACGGCTTGGCGTATTCCATGCCGACCTTATATGCCACAACTTCAAATGGGCTCAGTAGGTCATCCATAGTGCGGCCGTATTCGCCATCTTTCTGATACTTGGCAGCACCGGAACCGGTGGTGACCACCAGTTTGAGTTCCTTGCCGCGCAGTGCGTAGCTGCCACCATAGGCCCATCCTGCGGTGATGACCCGATCCTCCCACTCCTTCAGCAGGGCGGGGGAGGAATACCAGTAGAACGGGAATTGCAGAATCACACTATCGGCTGCCTCGAGCAGTTCGTGCTCGTGATCGACGTTGACGGCGAAATTGGGGTATTCGGCGTACTCGTCGCGGATGGTGATGTCTTCTTCGCCTTGAGCCTTCAGCTCGGCAATCAAGCGGGCATTGACGCGGGAGCCGTTCTGCAGGTGGGGATGGAATACAAGAATCAGTGTTGACATTGATTTGTTCTTTCTCATGTGGTCGGCGTATTGCCGACGGTACGATTGCATGAATTGATGTTGGAATCAGTCCAGATTGGATTGCGTTCCTGCTGTGGCTTCATTAGCAGCCTGATCGGCCTGAGCCTGATCGAGCTTGGCGCGTACATCATTGAGCAGGCTCTGGGCTCGTTTGGCCAATGCTTCACCGATTTCCCACTGGCGCATGGATTGATCGAGATTCAGTCCGCCGGTTTCCAGCGACTGAACGGCTTGGATGAGCTTATCTCGAGCCTCCTCATAAGGCATCTGCGCAATGAGCTCGCGTTCTTTGTCTGATAGTGAGGACGCGGGGATGGTGTTGTCGGTCATGGTGTGTGCTCCTTATCTATATACGCATTGAGTTTCTCTTGCAGCAGCTCTGCGAGCGTTCTTACGCTGCGGCGGATGTGGTTGTGGCTGTGATGACACCCTTCTTCAAGGTTACGGTGATGTCGTCTCCGATATGAGCGGTGGAAGCGTCATCGAGTACGGTGCCATCGGCGGATTGCACCACGGCATAGCCACGGTTGAGTGTGGACTGGGGGCTGAGGGCGGTCAGTGAGGCATGCGTCTTCTCGACGGTGAGCTGAGCGTCGTCCACGATTCTTCGCAGGCCGATATCAAGGCGCTGTATGGAATCGTCAATCAAGCGCTGATGCGGCTCCAGCATGGTGAGAGGTTGCGTCAGGCTGGGGCGGTTTGCGTATCCCTCGATGAGGCGATCTTCGTTATCCACTCGTGAGCGAATTCTCAGACGCATACGGTCGATGGCTCCGGTAATGAGCTGCGTCTGTTCGTTGACGTCCGGCACCACACGTTTGGCCGCGTCCGTAGGGGTTGAAGCACGCAGGTCGGCAACCAGGTCCAGGAGGGTCCAATCGTCTTCATGTCCGATGGAGGAAATCAATGGTGTGGTACAGGCATATGCGGCACGCACTACGCGTTCATCCGAGAAGCCCATGAGGTCCTCGAATGAGCCGCCTCCTCGAGCCACGATAATGACATCCACATCTGGATCGGTGTCTAGTCGTGCAATCGCTTGTGCGACTTCGCCGGGGCATTGCTCACCTTGCACATGCACATGAACAACCTTGAAGGTGACCGAGGGCCAGCGAAGATTCACGTTAGTGATGACATCTCCCTCGGCTCGTGCCTGTGGGGCGCAAATCAGGCCAATGGTCTTGGGAAATTCGGGCAGAGGGAGTTTATGGTCTGCGTCAAATAGGCCTTCTCCTTTGAGTCGCTTGCGCAATTCGTCGATCATGGCCTTGAGGCTGCCACCTGCGCCGACTTTGAGAATGGTGTCTCCGCGCAAAGAGAGGGAGGTGCGCTTCATCCACAGGTTAGGCTTGCCGTGAATGACCACGCGATCGCCTTGAACGAATTGCCGGGCCGTGTCGGCAAACCGTCCAAAGCCATTGACCTCCATTGCGATGTCTTCGAAATCGTCGCGCAGGGTGATATACGCCGAACCGGCCCGTCTGGTGTTGATCTGGGTAATCTGGCCCGTGACCCACGCGGACGGCCAGCGCTCCACCGCCCCATAGAATTTCTGGCTCAGCATGCTGACCGGCCAGGGATTCTGCGCGGTGGTCTCTGCGGCAAGCCTTGGGAGCTGGTCGACCGGCCGCGGGCCGTCGGGCAGGTTGACGGTTCCCTGCCCGGCTTCGGTGGCCGTGTTGGGCCCAAAACCGGCCGAGGCCAAAGATGCGGCGGTCGGCGACTGGCCCGTGTTCGAGTAACCCATTGCAGTAGTCATGCCCTTAACTATAAGTGCGGTGGGCGATGGCGGTAGAAATCTACCGGTCCTGTGATGGGTGCGTCATGCTTGTCGTATGGAGGCGGTGACGACGCTTTGTTGTCCCGTCCAAGAAGATGGGTACTGCCGAAAGGAGAGGAATCGATGGAAGGTGGAGTGCGACACGCGAGGGAAGAAACAGTTACGCTAATCACACAAATGTAGTTTTGGCGGAAAATAGCCAAAAACCACTATAAATAGTTCAACACACCCTTGTTGGACACTAGATATAGGGGTGAGCTTGCCGTATTCTTCTAGAGGTTCAAGAAAACGACATCAATGTAATTTCGTATGGCCCACGACGAGTGCGGCTGAAAACGCGGGGTCCGCAAGGCCGCGCGGGATGAGGAAAGGGGTGCCCGATGGGCGCACAGGTGCTGGAGGAGAACGTCACCAACAATGGGACCAAGGCGGCCGCGAAGGCCTCCACCGTTCTCGTTGAGAAGCGTGATGGTCGTGTGGTCGATTTTGACCCCATCAACATCATCTCTGCGATCAAGTCCGCCTTCGGCGACCTGAACAAGGAAGTCGGTCCCGAGGAAGATGCCATGATCCGCGGCTTCGCCGATCAGGTCGAAGGCGAGATCAAGGAGCGTTACGCTGGTCCCGCCAAGATCGAGGACATCCAGAACCTCGTTGAGCACGCCCTCATTGATGCCCACCTGTACGACGTGGCTCGTGCCTACACCAATTACCGTCTCGACAAGGACATCCAGCGTGCCAAGGCCACCGATGTCAACGAGGCCGTCTCCCGCTTCATCAACCACGATCCGACCCTAATCCACGAGAACGCCAACAAGGATTCCAACGTCTACTCCACCCAGCGTGATTTGCTGGCTGGTGCCGTGTCCAAGGCCGCAGCGTTCAACATGCTGCCGCCGGCCGTGTCCAACGCCCACATGAAGGGCGACATCCACTTCCACGATGCCGACTACTCGCCGTTCACCGCCCAGTCCAACTGCTCCCTGCCGAACTTTTGGGACATGCTGGCCAACGGTTTCACCCTGGGCAACGCTCCGATGGCATCCCCGAAGTCCATCGCCATCGCCGCCACCCAGATCACTCAGATCATGAAGGATGTGGCTTCCAGCCAGTATGGTGGCCAGACCGCCAACCGTGCCGACGAGCACCTTGCTCGGTACGCCAAGAAGGACTACGAGAAGTTCCTTGAGGAAGCCCGTGAGACCATCCCCGACGGCATGCCGGTTGAATTCGCTCGTCGTCAGGTCGAGAGCGCCAAGAAGAACGAGCCGGCCAAGCTGCACTTCGGTTCCCGCGAGCCGCTGCCGATGGACACTCCGTTCCACACTGACGTTGACGAGCTGGAGCAGGAGCGCGAGATCCTCGCCAAGATTCGTACCCGCAAGGCCATCTACGATGCCATGCAGACCATGGAATACCAGATCAACTCCAACCGTGTATCCAACGGCCAGACCCCGTTCGTCACCGTCGGCTTTGGTCTCGGTACCGACTGGTTCTCCCGTGAGATCCAGCGCGCCATTCTGCTCAACCGCATCCGCGGCCTCGGCAAGGAACACCACACCGCCATCTTCCCGAAGCTCGTCTTCACCGTCAAGCACGGCGTGAACGCCGATCCGGGCGACCCGAACTACGACTTGAAGCAGTTGGCACTCGAATCCGCCACCAAGCGGATGTACCCGGACGTGGTGTTCTATGAGAACATCGTCAAGATCACCGGTTCCTTCAAAGCCCCGATGGGTTGCCGTTCCTTCCTGCAGGGCTGGATCAATCCTGAGACCGGCAAGGACGAGGAAGACGGTCGTATGAACCTCGGTGTGGTCACCGTCAACGTGCCGCGCATCGCCATCGAGTCTCACGGCGACAAGGCCCGCTTCTGGAAGCTGTTCGACGAGCGTATGGAAGTGGCTCACCAGGCTCTGCAGTTCCGCATCATGCGTTGCAAGGAAGCCACCCCGGTCAATGCTCCGACACTGTTCCGTTTTGGTGCTTTCGGTCGTCTCGGTGCCAACGATAACGTAGACGCTCTGTTCAAGAATGAGCGCGCCACCGTTTCGCTCGGTTACATCGGTCTTGCCGAGACCACTGCGGTCTTCTACGGCAAGAACTGGATCCGTGACCATGGCTGGGATCCGGAAGGCAAGGAATTCGCACTGTCCATCGTCAAGCGCATGAACGAGCTGTGCAAGCAGTGGAGCAAGTCGGAAGGCTACCACTACTCCGTGTACTCCACCCCGGCGGAGTCCCTGACCGATCGCTTCAACCGCATGGATCGCGAGAAGTTCGGCCGTATCGAGGGCGTGACCGACCACGACTTCTACACCAACTCCTTCCACTACCCGGTATGGCTGCAGCCCACTCCGATGGAGAAGCTCAACTACGAGAAGGACTTCCCGTACTACGCTTCCGGTGGCTTCATCAACTACTGCGAGTACCCGTGCCTGCAGGACAACCCGAAGGCCCTCGAAGCCGTATGGGATTACGCCTACAACATCGGCATCGGTTATCTGGGTACCAACACCCCGATCGACCACTGCTTCGTGTGTGGCTTCCAGGGTGATTTCGAGCCGACCGAGGAAGGCTTCAAGTGCCCGGAGTGCGGCAACTCCAACCCGGACAAGTGCAATGTCACCAAGCGTACCTGCGGCTACCTCGGCAGCCCGGTCCAGCGCCCGATGGTGCACGGCCGTCACGAGGAGATTGCCCACCGTGTCAAGCACATGAGCGGCGAAACTGGCCGCGTGACCCTGGACGACGGCACCACCCGCGAGTGGTTCGAGGAAGCTAAGTAAGGTTTATACTCACTCCCGCTGGCGGGAGCTGTCGAGCGTAAGCGAGACTGAGGGTGGTTATCCTTATAGTGTTGACCACCCTCAGTCCGTTTGATGACGGACAGCTCCCGCCAGCGGGAGCCAGTGCATTTTCCGCAAGGAGGGAATCATGGCCGTGACAACCAAGCCCGAACCCAAGCGCCATGACTTTGCGGCCGGCGAGACCGGACGCGGCCCCTCCGTACCTTCCAATGGCCTGGCCAATGATCCGAAAGCCGGTCAATGGGATGGCCGGCGCATGTCCAAGCGCATGATTGCCGACTACAAGACCTTCATCGTCACCGACGGCGAAGGCGTGCGCAACTCCATCTATGTTTCCGGTTGCCCTTTCCACTGCGTCAATTGCTTCAACGCCTCCATCTGGGATTTCCAGGCCGGCCACGAGTACACGCAGAAACTCGAAGACAAGATCATCGAAGATCTCAAAGCCCCATGGGTGCAAGGCATTACGTTTCTTGGTGGCGAGCCGTTCCTCAACACCCCTGTGCTAGTACCTCTCGCACAGCGCATTCGCAAGGAATTCGGTCATACCAAAGATATCTGGTCATGGACCGGCTACACGTGGGAAGAACTCATGCGGCCGGGTGAAACCCCAGACAAACTCGAACTGCTGCACCTTATCGACATCCTTGTCGACGGTCGCTATCTCAAAGACCAAAAAGACTCGTTGTTGCAATTCCGCGGTTCCAGAAACCAACGCATCCTTGACGTGCCCAAATCCCTTGCGGCCGGCAAGCCCATCATCTGGGCCAAACTGCACGATCAGGAACGCGACATTCCTTCTATTTATCTGAAAGATCGCGAAGCCGGCGAAGACCATCAAGCCTCGTAGTAGCTTTTCATTAACTCGCACTCAGCAATATCGTCGAAACTGTTGGGAAACGCCCTTCCCGTGAGCGAAATCACCTCTGCCCGCGTCATGTTGGGTAGGTGGTCGGACTAATATTCCGTAAGAAGTAGCCGGGCGAAGCCGTCCGCAGGGTATCTGCCAGCCGTCCCGAAACGGTTCCTGATGCCTCGTGACGTGCACTCCCGGAAGTCGGAATTAAGAGGAACACATGGTTGACATCGTCACTGACGCGAGCGTAAAGCCCGCTTCACACCCGAAGCCCCTGCGTGTGGGATTGGACATCGGTTCCACCACCGTCAAGGCCGTGGTGCTTGATCAGTCCGATTCCCTGAAAGACACCCTATTTTCCGATTACCGACGTCACCATGCCAATGTGCGTGCCACCGTTGCCGGCCTGCTCGCGGACATCCATAAGAAGCTCGTGGAACTAGGTCGAGGCGATGAACCGATTCGCCTGTCTATCACCGGCTCCGGCGGTCTGGCGCTTGCTGACAATCTGCATGTGCCTTTCATTCAGGAGGTCATCGCCGAAACCGAGGCGATTGATAAGGAGTACCCGCAAGCCGACGTCATCATCGAGCTCGGCGGCGAGGACGCCAAAATCACCTACCTGAAACCCACCCCTGAACAGCGTATGAACGGTTCGTGCGCAGGCGGCACCGGCGCGTTCATCGACCAGATGTCCACGCTGCTTGACACCGACGCCGCAGGCCTCAACGAGATGGCCAAGAGCTACGAGAACCTGTATCCGATCGCCTCGCGTTGCGGCGTGTTCGCCAAAACCGATCTGCAGCCGCTGATCAACGACGGCGCGGCCAAGCCTGATCTCGCCGCCTCTATTTTCACCGCAGTGGCCACGCAGACCATCGCCGGCCTGGCTTCTGGCCGCCCGATCCACGGTACCGTCATCTTCCTCGGCGGCCCGCTGTTCTTCATGTCCGAACTGCGCGCCGCCTTCCAGCGTGCCCTTGAAGGCAAGGTCGACGAGTTCATCGTGCCGACCGACGCCCACCTGTATGTGGCCTACGGTTCGGCATTGCAGGCCGACACGGATTCCGACGATCAGGGCCACCATTTCAAGGCCTACACCTGCGACGAAATCCTGAAGCGTTTGGACGAGCTGAAAAACCTGCCCTCCAACACGCCCACCATGCCGCCGCTGTTTCCCACCGAGGCCGACCGCGAGGACTTCAACAAGCGCCACCATAAGGAACACATCCACATCGGCACCCTCGAAGGCGCGCATGGCCCGCACTTCCTGGGCATCGACGCCGGTTCCACCACCATCAAGGCCACGCTCGTTAACGACGACCGTGAAATCGTCTGGTCCAGCTACGCCAACAACGAAGGCAGCCCGCTGACCGCCGCCATCAACATCGTCAAGAAGATCCAATCCGAGTTGCCCGAAGGCGCATGGATCGCACGCTCCTGCGCCACCGGTTACGGCGAAGGCCTCATCACCACCGGCCTGCACCTGGATGAGGGCGTGGTGGAGACCATGGCCCACTATCGTGGTGCCGAAATGGTCAGCCCCGGCGTCACCGCCGTCATCGACATCGGCGGCCAGGACATGAAATATCTGGCCATCACCGACGGCGTCATCGACTCGATCGCCGTCAACGAAGCCTGCTCGTCCGGCTGCGGCTCGTTCCTGCAGACCTTCGCCATGTCTATGGGGCTGACGATTCAGGAATTCACGCAAAAGGCTTTGGCATCCACCCATCCGGTGGACCTTGGCTCGCGTTGCACTGTGTTCATGAACTCCTCGGTCAAGCAGGCGCAGAAGGAAGGCGCGTCCATCGAGGACATCGCCGCAGGGCTGTGCTACTCCGTGGTGCGTAACGCCTTGTACAAGGTCATCAAGCTGCGTGATTCCGGCGAACTCGGCGACACTGTGGTGGTCCAGGGCGGTACGTTCCTCAACGACGCCGTGCTGCGCGCCTTCGAGCTGCTCACCGAACGTCAGGTCACCCGCCCGAATATCGCCGGCCTCATGGGCGCGTTCGGTGCCGCCCTGACCGCCCGCATGCACTATCAGGATGAGGCCGACCACTTGGATGTGGTGGTTAAGGCCGATGGGTCCGAGGAACAGTCCGAGGCTGAGCCCGCACTCAAGTCCGAGCCCAAGGCCGCAGCCTTCAAGAAGACTGAGCCGGCCAAGCCCGAAGTCCATGTCGTTGTCGTGGACGGTGTGACCCACACCGCCAGCTCCATCCTGACCGGCGACGCACTCGACAATATGAGCATGACCACCGAGCGTGACGTGTGCAAGCTGTGCCAGAACCACTGCAAGCTCACCATCACCACGTTCTCTGATGGTTCGCGCTTCGTGACCGGTAACCGTTGCGAACGCGGTGGTGACGCCAAGAAGAAGCGTTCCGACCGTCCGAACCTGTACGACTACAAGTACAAGCGTTGCTTCGCCTACCGCCGTTTGACCGACAAGAAGGCCACTCGTGGCGAGATCGGCATTCCGCGCGCCCTCAACATGTACGAGAACTATCCGTTCTGGTTCACGCTGCTCACCTCGCTGGGCTTCAAGGTGATGATTTCCGGCCGTAGCTCCCATGAACTGTTCGAGACCGGCATCGAATCCATCGCTTCCGAAAACATCTGCTACCCAGCCAAGCTGGTCCACGGCCATATCAAGTGGCTGATCAACAAGGGCATCAAGACCATCTTCTACCCGTGCGTGAGCTACGAGGAGAACCTCGTGCCCAACACGGACAATCATTACAACTGTCCGGTTGTGGCCAACTATCCGCTCGTCGTCGGCGCCAACATGCCTGAGCTGCGCGAGGATGACGTGCGTTACATGCACCCGTACTTCAACCTTGCCAACCATGAGCTCATGGTTGACCGCATCGTCGAAGAGTTTGCGTGGGCCAACGTGACCCGCGAAGAGGCCGAAACCGCGGTCAAGGCCGCCTATGCCGAAGACAAGGTCTTCAAGCATGACGTGCAGCAGGAAGGTTTGACCGCGCTTGCCTATATGAAAGAGCACAACTGCCGAGGCATCGTGCTCGCCGGTCGTCCCTACCACATCGACCCCGAAATCAACCACGGCATCCCCGAAACCATCTGCTCGCTCGGCATGGTGGTACTCTCCGAGGATTCCATCTGCGAATTGCAGCCGGGGGAGAAGCTCAACCTCACCGAATTCCTTTCCGAGGGCGAAGCCGATCCGCGTTTCAAGAACGCCGCCGGATTCCGCCACGTGGGAGACCGCACGGTCACCAAGATGCCGCTGCGCGTCACCAACCAGTGGGCCTACCACTCCCGCCTGTACGCGGCCGCACACTTCGTGGCCTCGTATCCGGGCCTCGAGCTTGTGCAGCTCAATTCCTTCGGTTGCGGCCTCGACGCCATCACCACTGATCAGGTGGCCGAGATTCTGGCCGACAAGGCGGACGTGTACACGCTGCTCAAGATTGACGAGGTCTCCAACCTGGGTGCAGCCAAGATTCGACTGCGCTCGCTCAAGGCCGCCGTCGAGGAACGAGAAGCCAATAAGGCTCGTGAAGAAGCTGCTGCCAAGGCCTTGGAAGACAAGCAGGCCGCCGCCGAACGTGCCGCTGAAGAGGCCAAGGTCAAGGCCGAGTCCGATCTTGAAGCGGCCAAGGCCGTACTTGCTGAAGCGCAGGCCGCCGTTGAAGCCGCGCAGAAGAAGGTCGATGCCGAAGCCAAGGCCGTGCAGGATGCCGTCAAGACGTCTCAGGCTACCGCCGCAAAGACCGTGCAGGGCCCTAAGTCCATCGGTTTCCGCAGGACCGGTTCCACCGCGCCGACTCCAGGCCGTCAGATTCTGCTCGATACGACCATGGCCGCCAACCCGAATCTCACCAAGTCGATGCGTGAGGCCTCCAAGCGTGCCGCCGAACGCGACCTACAGGCCGCAGTCGCCCACAAGAATGGCACTTCGGACGGCACCACCGGCGTGGCGAACGCCAAGAATGCCAAGAAGTCCGGCCACAACAACGCCACCATGTCCCGATACGCGCATCGTGAGAAGTTCGTCAAGGACATGAAGAAGAACTATACGATTGTTGGCCCTCAGATGAGCCCGATTCATATGTCCTTGGTCGAAGCGGTGATTCGTTCCGGTGGGTACAAGTTCGACATCCTGAAGCACGCGAGCCGTGGCGATGTGGAAACCGGCCTCAAATACGTGAACAATGACGCCTGCTACCCGGCCATCATGGTCGTCGGCCAGCTCATCGACGCGATTCTGGAAGGCAAATACGATCCCGACCATGTAGCGCTCGCCATCACCCAGACCGGCGGCATGTGCCGTGCGACCAACTACTTCGGCCTGATCCGCAAGGCTTTGGTCGATGCCGGCTATCCGCAGATTCCGATTATCGCCATTTCTACCCAGGGCCTCGAAGACAACCCCGGCTTCAAGGCCACCCCGCCCCTGCTGCACCGTGCCATCAAGGCGCTGATTCTGGGCGACTTGCTCATGAAGTGCCTCTACCGCGTACGCCCGTATGAGGTGGAGAAAGGTTCGGCCAACAAGCTGTACGAGCTGTGGGACACCATCGTGCGTGAGACCATCGAGCATCACGGCTATTCCAAGACCGCAGCCAAGACGCCGAGCATCAAGAAGGGCTATCTGCCGTATAACGTGCTGGCCAAGGAGATCGTGAAATCCTTTGATGCATTGCCGCTGCGTGATATTCCGCGCAAGGTGCGTGTCGGCGTGGTCGGCGAGATTCTTGTCAAGTACCAGCCGGACGCGAACAACCATGTGGTCGACGTCATCGAATCCCAGGATTGCGAGGCCGTAGTGCCCGGCATCATGGAATTCATGACCACCCGCCCCTACATCACCGACTGGAACGAGAAGAACCTCGGCATGGGTGGCAACAAGACGCTCTACGCCTTGATGCGCAAGGGTCTTGACCTGTACAACGCGCCTATCAAGGCCGCACTGGCCACCTCGCACGGCAAGTTCAAGCAGGACGAGCCGATGCCCGATCTTGTCAAGAAGGCTGCTGAAGTCACCTCCATCGGTGTACAGGCCGGCGAGGGCTGGCTGCTGACTGCTGAGATTCTGGAGCTTATCGAACAGGGTTGCCCGAATGTGATTTGTGCGCAGCCGTTTGCCTGCCTGCCCAACCATGTGACCGGCCGTGGCATGTTCGGCAAGATTCGTCGTCTGCATCCGGAAGCCAACATCGTCTCCATCGATTACGATCCGGGTGCCTCCGAGGCCAATCAGCTCAACCGTATCAAGCTGATGATTGCCGCTGCCAAGAAGGCCCACAACGCCAAGTTCGCCGAGACCGGCGAGCCGCAGGGCTTCACCTCCGCGGACTGAACGCACATACACTTAAGCTCCCCTCTATGAGGGGAGCTGTCGCGCAGCGACTGAGGGGGAGTCTCTAGAGCGAGAAACCGGGCCGGAGCCTGCTATCGGTTTTTCGTATAGCGTATTGCGGGCTTTCGGGCACGCGCGCCGGCCGGCTCGAATACGATACAAAGCATGGTTACTCCCCGAATCAGTTACGCGCACCTACTCGCCAAGCCGAACCCCAAGCATGTCGAGAGCCTGCTCAAGTTCTTTGAGAACGGTCGCTCCCAGCGTGGCACCGGTGGCTTCGGTGTGGAGATCGAGCACCTGCCCGTGCACAACAGCGACGACACTGCCGTAAGCTACTACGAGCCGAATGGCATCGAGGCATTGCTCAAACGCTTGGCTCCGTACTACGACGAGGAGAAGGAATACTGGGAGAACGGCCATCTGGTGGGTCTCGGTCGTTCCGGCGTCGCCGTTTCTCTCGAGCCCGGCGGACAGGTGGAAACCTCAATCGGCATTTTGAAGAAGCCGAGCGACCTAAATACGCTGTACTCCAAGTTCCGTCGCGAGCTCGACCCGATTCTTGACGATCTCGACTTCCGCTTGGTCAACTATGGTTACCAGCCCAAAACCAGCTTTGCGGATGTGCCGGTCAACCCCAAGGATCGTTATGATGCAATGACCGACTACCTCGGCCGCGTGGGTCAGTTTGGCCCCTGCATGATGCGTTGCTCCGCCTCCACTCAGGTCAGCATTGATTATGTGGATGAGCGCGACTCCATCGAAAAGTTGCGTCTGGGCACGGTTATCGGTCCGATTCTGGCCTACTTCTTCCGTAACACCCCGTATTTTGAGGGCGAGACGAACCCATGGCCGCTGCTGCGCCAGCGTATGTGGGATTATCTGGACTTCCAGCGCACCAATGTGCTGCCCGGCCTGTTCGATGATCGCTATGGTTGGGAGGATTACGCCACCGACGTGCTGTCCACGCCGCTTATGTTCGCTGACCTGACCCATACCCCTGAAGCTGTGGCTTCTGGAGCAAGCCCCAAGGAACTGCATCGCCCGGCGTTCCGTGAGAACGCGGGGGAGGTGTACCCAGACCGCGAACTCAACCCGTACGAGATCAACCACATCATCTCCACGCACTTCAATGACGTACGTCTGAAGAACTTCATCGAACTGCGTCACTGGGATTCACTGCCGATTGAGCGTGCCGAGCGTCTGACGGAGATTGTGTCCTCTCTGTTCTACGTGCCTGAGCACCGTGAACGTCTGGAAAGCTACTTCGAGGGCATCAGCGAGGAAGAGGTGTTCGAGGCCAAGGCCAACATTCAGGCCCACGGTCGCGAGGCTTCGCCATACGGCCAGCCGCTCGATTTCTGGAAGGAATTCTTGGGATTGGAGGGCCTCTTGTCCGACATTCCCGGCGATCTGAAGCACCCCGACGTGTTCCAGGAGTAGATAGACGATAGGCTCATCGCGAGGCAATATGAAAAATTTGTGATGAGCCTATTCGCTGGTTTCACTGTGGCATGAGTTCAATATAATCCAATAACATTAGGTTTTCCGTGGAATCCGTATGAATGGAAATCATGTGGGCTCCGGATGTAAGTGTTTCTCTCACGATTATAGGTTGATAACACGAAGAGAATACCGTAGGTACTGGCAGTCTGGTGATGCCGTCGATGTCTATCAACAACTTGTTTCCGGTGAGATTGTTCTTCGCTGAGGCGTTACGATACCAGATAAAAATAGACCATTGCCCGTCCTCCGGTACTTGTACCTGCCATGACACATTTTGCTGAGGATGTTCAAGACCATATATGGCAAAGCCGGTAACGGATTCGGAATCGGGGACAATCGTCAAATCAGTGGAATGATTGTAATAATATCGTAATCGATGAGACTCTCCTGAAGGTCGTTCGATGAGTTGATTTGGAGGAATGGAATCCATCGGTAGTATCCGGCCTCTATGGTCAAAGCTCACTGGACGAAAACGTACGGAACGGTTGAAGCCGCCGTTGTGCCATCGTGTGGAATGATAAATCATTTCGACTTGGAATCCGTCGGGGGAGACGACGAAGCTGTTATGGCCGGGGCCGTAGATGCCGCGTCCGCTGCGAAGAATTGGTGTATCTCGTTTGCTCCAGACAGTTGGATCGGCCAAATCGGCATTGCACTGTGCGGTCAAAAGCCCGATGCAGTAGTTGTCGGTCCAGCTTCCTGATGCAGAATAAGCGAGATTAACAGTCGACCCATGTATGAGAACAGCCGGTCCCTCATTGATCGTTGGATGAGTTGCGCATTCCCACGGATACTCTGGCTGGGATATCAGTATTTTCTCATCGGCGATGCATGTAGGGGACACCATTCTGGCGATGTACAGATTCTGCTGAACGTTGGTATATCCCTCCCATCCTGACCATATGAAGTATCTTTTGCCAGATACATCAGCAACGGTGCCGTCAATCGCGAATTTGTCGTCCATGCCGTCCAACGCCGAGAGCCGCCACGGACCATCGAGCGGATCCGTGGATTCGGAAGATAACACATACATATGATGAATATCGCTGCCCGCCGGTTGCGCTGCGAAGTACACGTACCACGCGCCATCCAGATAATGTATTTCCGGTGCCCAGAGCACGCTGATCGACTGTTGATCGTTGAAGATGATGGATGAGCCCCCTGCCGCGATATCGGTAATATTGCGCGAACGGCGCAGCACGACTTGTCCTTGTTCGATTTTGGAATAGTAGTAAAAGTCCCCATGTCGCATAATCCAAGGGTCTCCTCCGTCGCAGTCAATGGCACCGGATATTAGGGATTCGCCGTACGCTGTTTTGATGTTGCCCGTGGTCGTGATGGTGGTTGATGAATTCATGAGACTCCATAGTGGGAAAAATGAATGTCGTATGGGAACCGGAAATTAACCGGGATTCTGTTGACAGGAAAAAGTGGATGCGGAGGAAACAGATAATACGTTTCCTCCGCATCCATTGCTACTTGCACAGCGCGTAGGAGTAGCGCCGAATGCCGCTAAATCATTTGACTGCCTTCAACTTGGTCAAAACCATCAGTGCGTCGACATTAACCGGGTCGCCGTTGCCATACAGATTGTCGTCGCTGGGCCATCCGGTGAACTTACGGGTGCTGTATTCCACAGTGAATGGTGATCCCACTACGGAGATCGCGGGCACGTCTTCCACGAAGACCTGTTCGATGGTTGATAGAGCCTTCTCACGCTCCGCGTCATCGGTGGTGTTGGCGTAGGTGTTAAATGCCGCAGTGGCCTTATCGTTTTGGTAGCGACCGAAATTGTAGGAGGCCATGTCGTTTATCGGCGCATAGTACTTGCCGTCGAAGATCGGGCTGTAGATACCGTATGGTGTATCCAGCTTATCGGTCCAGTGCAGCACCGCGTCGAAATCGCCCTTGCCGATTGCCTCTGTCCAACTATCCGCATCCGGAGTCTTCAGCTGCGGCGATACGCCGATTTTCTTCGCGTCATCGGCGATGAGCGAAATACCTGTTACATAGTTGCTCCAGCCCTGAGGCACCGACATTTCAAAAGTTACTGGTTCCCCGTCGGGGTCAATGAGCTTGTCTCCCTGGTATGTGTATCCGGCATCCGTGAGTACTTTCTTGGCTCCCTCAACATCTACCGAGAAGTTCTGTCCTTTGTAATCCTTGGTGATGAACGCGTCTCCGACCGGCGAGGGTAGACCGGTAACTGATTTGATGACCGGGGCGTTGCCTTCTTGCGCGATCTTAACGTATTTGTTGCGGTCGACTACCATGTTGAGGGCCTTGCGGAACGCAAGGTTATTAAACGGCTTTTTAGTGACATTAAGGAATAATGCATCAACACCGAGCGCGGCTGGATTCCAATAGTGGAAGTGTTCTTTGTCCTTGCTGAGGTAGACGCTTTCCACATTGGGAATGGCCGCCTGAGCCCAATCCGCATCGCCTCGTCCAAGTGCATTGGCAAGTGCCGTATTGTCGGAGTAGGAGACGTAGTACAACGTTTTGACTTCCGGTTCGCCTTTCCAGTAGTCTTTGCGGCTGGTAAGCGTCACGGATTCCGATGAGAATTGCTTGAGGGTGTATGGGCCAGTGCCGACAGGTTTGTCGTTCTTATACGCGGTCGGATCTCCTACTGATGACCACAAATGTTCTGGCAGCATCACTTTGCTGAGGAATTTAGGTTGCTTGACGAATGCCGACTCCTTGAATGTGATGGTGGCTTTGTTGCCTTCTGCGGTCGCGCTCTCAATCTGCAGGGCGGAAGTGTCCATTGCGGGGTACTTGATGAATAGATTGAAAGTGAAGGCGATATCCTTCGCTGTGAAGGCTTGCCCGTCAGACCACTTGACATTGTCCCGTGCGGTTAGGGTAACGGATTTGTAATCGCCGGACCAGTCGATTTTGGATGCGAGCCACGGTTCCACACCTTTGGAGGTATCCACAAGATTGGTGATTCCCAATGGCTCATAGATTACATATCCATAGCCCAATTGCATTGCCGATCCGCCCACGGCGTAGGGGTTGTTGTTTTCTGCACTGATGGTGCCATCTGGCTTGCCTATGGTCAATGAGGCCGCATCGGCGGAGCCTGCTGCGTCTTGTTGAGAATTTGAACCGCCACAAGCGGCCAGCGATGCGACCAGAGAGAGGCCTGCCGTTATGGCAGCCAGTTTCTTCCATGTGTTGTGCATGATTATTTCTCCTAACTTCGTTGTTGGTTATTGCTGTTGATTATGGATTTCTATTGCCGCAGGCTTCGTGTTGATGGCACGTATCGTGTCAACATCCACTTTTGGTCGGCGCCAGTAGTCATAGATACCGTTTTGCTCCTGTTCGACGTCATACAGTTGCGTGTAGCAGAATCCGGTTATTGCGGGGTTATCGAGTATTGACGTGGTCAGTGCGTCATATCGACTGATGAATTCGTTTTCATCTCGTGCCTGCTGGCCATATCCCCAGGCATCCTCGTCGGTTTGTGACGGAGACCATTTGATGCCACCGTATTCACTGATGAAGAATGGAACATCGCCGGAATATCGTTGCCGTTGTGGAAACATGTCGGTGTAGCCTCCATCGGACAGATGCTCGTAATGGCGCTGAAAAACAGTCGGATCCTGCTCGTAATCATGTAGGTCATACACATCAGTGATGACGTGGAACATGCCGCTGGTGTCGATGCAAGGTCGAGTCGGATCCATGGCCTTGGTGATGAGATAGGTCGTGCGCAGCAAGTCATCCTGCTGTTTGCGTCCCTCAAAATCCCAGGTTTCGTTGAATGGGCACCAGCCGACGATGGAGGGGTGGTTGCAATCTCTGCGCACTATTTCCATCCATTCGGGGATGAATGCAGCGTAGCTTTTGTTGCTGCTGATATCCAATTGCCAGTTGCCCATTTCTCCCCAGACGATATACCCGTGTTTATCGCAGTAGTACAGGAACAGTGGTTCAAATGCCTTTTCGTGCAGGCGTGCTCCGTTGAATCCCGCTTGCATCGACAGAATGATGTCTCGCTCAAGGTCATGGGCGTCGGGTGCTGTATATACGCCAGTCGGGTAGAAGCCCTGATCAAGCACCAGACGCTGGAATACCGGTTCGCCGTTAATCAGGAATCGATTACCCTCCGTGCGAACCTCACGTAGTCCGCAATAGCTGATGACGCGGTCCTCGTTGAAGATAAGTTCCAGATCATAGAGATTGCCGTGCCCCGGGGACCAGACATGCTTCTCGGACAGATTGATGACGGCAATGGCGACATTATTGTCCGACTTCACGCTGGCCGATCCGCAGGAGCGACCTTCGAATGAGGCTCTCGCGGTTAACGTGCCCTTGCCAGTAGTGGTTGCCGTAATCGATATGGTGCCTGCGGCAACATTGGCGCAATAGGTCACGTCAAGGATTCGGCTTTTTGGCACGAACTCGAGCCAGACAGTCTGCCATATTCCCGTGGTGCGGGTATAGAAACAAGAGAATGACTCATAATGGGTGGATTGTTTGCCGGCCGGCTGCCGATTCGACCGGACATCATCTTCCACGCAGACAATAAGTTCATTATCGCCGGCATGCAGATATCTGGATATTTCGAAATGGAATGAGGCGTATCCTCCGGAGTGCGAACCGATCTCGATGCCGTTGATGTAGATGGTGGCATGGTAATCCACGGCTCCGAAATGGAGTAGGACATCATTGTTCAAATCATCTGCGGTCACTGTAATGGTGCGTCGATACCAGCAGCAAGGAATGAAATCGGTGAAACCGATGCCGCTTTCCTTGCTTTCCGGGCAGAATGGCACGGAAATGAACGCGTCAAAGTAGTCGGATTGCGGATTCTCGTGTATTTTTTGGTCTTTGCCGCTTACAGACAAGTCGAGGTGGAAATCCCAGATACCATTCAGCGTGGCCCAATGTTCACGCTTAAATTGTGGATTCGGGTGCTCCGGCCGCGCGATGACAGTGTCTTCGTATAGCCCGGAATTATGGAAAGACGACGCCATGTGTGTATCCCCTTCGTCGCTAGTGCAAGTGCTTCATTGCCTTGCTGATGAAATTATTGTACTTAGGAAATTCGCTCAAAAAATAGGTATAATTTATGAAAATAGTGATAATTATTAAGGAAAAAGCGCATATGGAGCATATTATTAGTTTTCTTCCCGGTCGTTTGCCGAATGAGGGTCGATTTTGTTGCGAGATGACAGGCATCACATATCCGGACCGTAATTACCGCGTGCAACGCCCGAAGTCAGGCATATATTGCCTGGAATATGTTATTTCGGGATCGGGGAATGTGCTATGCGGTGATGAGCGGTTTAGCCCGACCGCGGGCGACGTATATCTTTTGCCGGCGGGGGGTTCGGCAGAACTATCAGGCGAATCCGGAGGATCCGTTTGAAAAGATATGGATTAATATGCGAGGATCTCTGTGCGATGCACTGTACGAGCAGTATGACTTATCGGGAGCGTATTTGTATCCGCAGCGTCCGTTGAAATCGTTGTTCCAATCATTTCTCAAACTATGCGAAGACAATTACGCCAATCCTCGATATGTATCGGTGCGCGGAGCCCTGATTGTTCACGAGATATTCGCGGCATTGTCGGAGCCTAAAAAAATGGACGACGATCAGACATCCGACTATGCTTCCCGGGCAAAGAAATACATTGATCTTCATGCCGCCGAGCCGTTGACGGTTACGCAGGTAGCCGCTCATGCAGGTGTTTCCGTCTCGCAGCTGAACCGCTCGTTCACCAAACGATATGGAATTGGCCCATACCGTTACTACACGGATGCACGAATGAATATGGCTTGTTCGTTATTGCGCAACACGGGTCTGCAAGTGCAGGAGGTATCCCGTCGTCTGCATTTTCGTGACCTGCACTACTTTTCCGCTGCGTTCAAAGAATATGCCGGTGTATCTCCGAAGCGGTATCGACAGCAAAATGCCGAGGATTGAATGAAGCGCTGTTATTGATGATGGTGCTCGGAATGACTTGACAATATTCATGTCTTTATCCGGTGGCAGACACTATTGCCGGATTGTTCTAAAACTTCGTGTGAAGCTATGTGATAAGGTAGTCAGAAGCTAATATTTCCAAACGATGGGGTGGCAGGATGGCGGGAAAAAGCGCGGCGGATGAGCAGCGCCATCGGCCCGAGACGGAAGCGAAACGTAGAGCTATCCTTGAGGCCGCAGTTGAGGTATTTGGCCAGAAAGGGTCAGCCAAAGGCACCTTGGAGGAAGTCGCCGAAAAGGCAGGCATGACTCGCGCTGGTGTGTTGCACCATTTTGGTTCAAAGCAGCGATTGCTGCTGGAGACATTGATTTATCGGGATTCCAGCGATGTGGCTGACTATTCAGATCATCATATGCCTTCAGGGCTAGAGATGTTCCGGCATCTCATTAAGACAGCGCAGATGAATCAGAAGCGACAGGGTATTACGCGTGCTTATGTCACGTTGTCGTCGGAATCAATCGTTGATGGCAATGTTGGATATGACTACTTTCGGCAACGATATGCCAATTTGCGACAGGATTTGGTCAATGCGCTGATGGATGCCGGGCGGTTGCGTGGTGTCGAAGTGGATGAAAAAAATGCAGCGAATACAGCTGCTTCCATTTTGGCCGCAATGGATGGTCTTCAATTACAGTGGCTTCTCGATCCGGACGAAGTTGATTTATCTGAAACGACTGAGTACGTGATTCGTTCATTGGTGGCACAAGTATTCAATCCGGGGAAGCAGATACTGTAAGTCAATTACGCGACATCCCATAAGGGGTGTCGCGTCGTCTTTTATAGATGGCGGGATGCAGCGGAACATGCCGGTGATGCGTTTGACTTGACAAGGTTACTGACTTGTCAGTAACCTTTTTTATGTCACGACGAGGAGAAAGCAATTCGCTTAGTGACATGTCACGGTGACGTGGCGGAAACTCAGTTGATGAGTTATTGAAAGAAGAAATGGCACAGCCAAAGGAGGCTTCCATGAGTTTTGCACGACAGCTAAAAGGTGTGGCAGCGATAGTTGCTGCGACCGCCATGACGTTCTCTGTAGCCGCATGTGGTGGTTCCGGTTCACAAAGCAGCACTGATGATGCAACATCCATTACTATTGCTAAGCCGGATGGCGCGTTGGGCTCGGAAAATGACAACCCGTTCATCGCGGATTCCTCCGCCGTGAAGATGGGATACATCAACGGTGTGTATGAGCCGCTTGGCGTCGTTGATCTGGTGGATCCCTCGCGAGATGTCAAGCCGTGGCTGGCTTCCAAGATTGAGTGGTCTGAGGACTACAAGTCCGTTACCTTTACTGCTCGTGATGGTGTCACTTGGTCTGACGGCAAGAAATTCAGCGCCGACGATATTGCTTACACCTTCAAGATGTTTATGGATGTTCCCGGTTTGGATGTGCAGAATCTGGGTATCACTGGTGTCCAGGAGGACGGTTCCACGGTGACGCTCAATTTCAAGGAGTCAATGTACACCAAGCAGGACAAGGTGCTGCACAAGCTCATCGTCCCCAAGCATATTTGGGAGGGCGTGAAGGATCCGAAGACCTTCAAGAACGAAGACATGGTCGGTACCGGTCCGTATACCAAGAAACAGTACACTTCCGAGTCCGTGGTGCTGACGGCGCGCAAGGATTACTGGGGCGGCGAGGTGGCTGCCAAGACGTTGTACTTCGTTTCGTACAATGACAACACCGCGTTGGCCAACGCCATGGCCAACGGAGACGCTGACTGGGCCCAGGCCTTTATCCCCAGCGTCAAGAAGACGTTCCTGGACAAGGACAAGGAACACAATCACTTCTATGCCGCCGATGTGCTTAATGCGGATGTTTTGTTCCTGAACACCACGCAGAAGCCGTTCAATGATGTCACCTTCCGTAAGGCGCTCAACATGGTTGTCGACCGCGAGCAGCATTCCAAGATCGCTCGCGAAGGCGCGATTCCGGTGCTGACCTCCGTCACCGGTCTGCCCAGCCCCTCGGGCGATGAGTTCATCGCCGACGCCTACAAGGACAAGGACTACAAGGTGGACGTTGCGGGAGCGAAGAAACTGCTCACGGATGCCGGATACACCTATCAGGGTGATACCTTGATGGATCCGGAAGGCAATGCCGTCACGTTCCAGATCTCCGTTCCGCAAGGCTGGACCGACTATGTCACCGGCATCTCGCTGATCGCCGATTCCGCCAGCAAGATCGGTGTCAAGGCCAATGTGAAGACCCCGGATGCCGATAGCTGGACCGAGGATCTCGCCAATGGCAAGTTCGGAGCCGCGCTGCACTGGACGGACACCGCAGCCACTCCGTACGACTATTACAGCGATATCATGGACGGCCGCTGGTACAAGAAGATCGGCGAAAGCGCGCAGTACAACTTCGGCAGGTATCAGAACGACGCGGCGACCGCGGCACTCGACACCTACGCGACGACCACCGATGACGCCAGCCGAACCGCGGCACTGAACGAGATCGAGAAGATCTTCGTTGATGATGTTCCGGCCATTCCCGTTGGAACCCGTCCGTTCTTCTCCGCCTACAACACCCGCAAGTTCACGGGCTGGCCGGATGAGAAAGACCCGTATGTGGTGCCCGACTTCACACAGCCGACCGCGTCTTACATTTACACTCAGCTCAAGGCTGTAAAGTAATTGCGATTCCGGCTGTGACGGATTGCCCGGAAGCACCATTTCCGGGCAATCCTGTCCGCAATAGAGGAAAGGACACCTGCATGCCAAGTGAACTATTATTGACTATTTCCGATCTGAGCGTGACGTATGAGGTGGATCCGCCGGTCAAGGCCGTAAGCGATGTGTCGCTGGAACTCCGCCGTGGCGAGGTGTTGGGATTGGCTGGCGAATCGGGATGCGGCAAATCCACATTGGCCTATGCCGTACAACGTTTGCTGAAGCCTCCTGCAGTCATCGATTCAGGCACCGTCGTTTTTCATAGTCACGACAAGGGCGATATCGTCATCAATGAATTGGATGACCGTCAGATGCGCGATTTCCGTTGGGATCAGTGCTCCATGGTGTTCCAGGGGGCGATGAACGCGCTCAGTCCGGTGACCTGCATAGGCAAGCAGCTTGCCGACGTGTTCACTACACACCGGCCGGGTATGAGCAAAGCCGAAATTCGTAAGGAATGCGGTGATCTGCTTGATATTGTCGGTGTCGGAGCCGACCGTCTTAAGACCTTCCCTCATGAACTGTCAGGTGGTATGCGCCAGCGTGTGATGATCGCCATGGCATTGGCGTTAAAGCCACAACTCATGATCATGGATGAGCCGACCACCGCGTTGGATGTATTGGTGCAGCGTGAGATTCTCGAACAAATCACCGAGCTCAGGCAGAGATTCGGATTCTCGGTGATTTTCATCACTCACGATCTGCCGCTGCTGTTGGAGATATCCGACCGTATTGCGGTGATGCGTGCCGGAAAGATTGTGGAACTGAACACTGCGGACGAGATTTACTTCCATCCTCAGCATGAATACACGCAACGTCTGCTCAAATCGTTCCCGAGCCTTACCGGAGACCGTAAGGACTTCTCCTATGGCACGGCCGGTCTTGACAATGATGATCTGAAAGGAGGTGCACGATGAGCGATGACAAGGGTATTTCGACATTGGAAGTCGAGCATCTGACCAAGCGGTATCATGTGCGAGGCAAAGGCGATTTTCTGGCACTGGACGACGTCAACTTTACGCTGACTTCCGGCGAAATCATCGGTTTGGTGGGACAATCCGGCTCTGGAAAGTCGACCATTGCGAAAATTCTCACACAACTGGAGACCGCTACATCTGGCGAGGTGCTGCTCGACGGCAAGCTGATACCGACCCGAGGCAGGGCTTTGAGAAGTTACCGCCAGACATTGCGCATGGTGTTCCAGGATCCGTTCGCGTCTTTGAACCCCTACCATACGATTCGTCATCATCTTGAGCGCCCGTTGTTGCTTGACCATGTCGTGGATAAGGACGAGGTGGACGATGAAGTCGTTCGATTGCTCGAACGTGTCCGTCTGGATCCCAAAGCGGTGATCGACCGTCGCCCTCACGAGCTGTCTGGTGGTCAGCGCCAGCGTATCGCCATTGCTCGTGCGTTGGCTTCTCGTCCCAAGCTACTCGTGGCTGATGAGCCGGTATCGATGTTGGACGTTTCACTGCGTCTGGGTGTGCTCAACCTGCTTGCGGATTTGCAGCGGGAGGAGAACCTGGGGGTGCTGTACATTACGCATGATTTGGCCACTGCCCGTTACTTCAGCCAACGTATCATCGTTCTGAACCACGGGCGCATTGTGGAGCAAGGGCCATCGGACGAGGTCATATTGCATCCTCAGCAGGAATACACCCGCAAGCTGCGCGATGCTTCGCCGAATCCGAAGCTGTTTTTCGAGGGTGAAGAGCATCTCAAAGTCGCGGCTGAGGCCTTGCAGGCTGCATCGGCAATCGATTCGCGTTCACAAGGAGAGCAGCGATGAGGTATTTTCTTCGTAAAAGCGCATTCTATATTTTTACGGCGTGGGCTGCCATCACCATTAATTTCTTCCTGCCCCGCATGCTGAAAGGCGATCCGGTAACGGCGTATATTCAACAGCATCAGGGTGAGATCAGCCCGGATGCGGCGGAATCGTTACGTGTGCTGTTTGGATTGGATGAGCATAAGACGCTGTTCCAGCAATATTGCGACTACTGGGTGATGCTGTTCCACGGTAATCTGGGCAGTTCTTTCTCCAAAGGTCTGGTGCCTGTTGGCGAAGTGATTGCCAATGCTTTGCCTTGGACCATTGGGCTGGTGGGTATTGCTACCATCATCTCGTTCACCATCGGTACCTTACTGGGCGCCTGGATTGGATGGAGGCGCGGTAGCAAAGCCGACGCGATAATCCCAATTTCCACGTTCTTCTCCACCGTCCCTTACTTCTGGATGGGCTTGATTGCGATTTCGTTCTTCTCGAACACGCTGCATTGGCTGCCGGCTTCCCATGCATACGATAAGGGCGTCATACCGAACTTGTCTTTCGACTTCATCGGACAGGTTATCTCCCACGGTATCTTGCCGATTCTTACCATCATCATTACCTCATTGGGCGGCTGGATTCTGGGTATGCGCAACATGATGGTCACGGTTCTCGATGAGGATTACATTACGGTTGCACAGGCCAAAGGCTTGTCTTCTAAGCGAGTGATGCTCGCCTATGCCGCGCGTAATGCAGTGTTGCCGCAGCTATCCAGTTTTGCGTTGTCCCTCGGATTCATTGTGGGAGGCACCTTGGTCATGGAGCTGGTGTTCTCTTATCCGGGCGTCGGCAAACTGTTGCTGGATGCCACCAACGCCAAGGATTATCCACTTATGCAGGGATTGTTCCTTGTCATCACGCTTACGGTGCTCGTGGCGAACATTCTCGCTGATGTAGCGTATGCGATTCTTGATCCACGTACCCGTCAATCGGAGGCATGATATGAGTGCCGTAACTACTAATGCAACCGCCAGCGCCCCTGCGTCTGGTGCAACACATTCCAGAAAGCGTCGTCAGCTGAAGCATCTGGTCGATCGTTTTCTGGGGGCGTTCGAGATGTTTCGCAACGCCAAATCCCTCATCGGGCTTGGTATTCTGCTGTTCTTCGTCGTCATTGCGATTTTCGCTCCGGTCATCGCTCCCTATGATCCGCTGCAGAAAGACTACACAGCCTTGTTGCAGCCGCCGAGCGCCAAGCATATTCTCGGTACCACTCATATGGGGGAGGATCTGTTCAGCCAGATTGTGTGGGGTACGCGAGGCGTTCTCATCGTTGGATTCACTGTTGGAGTCATAGCCACCATAGTGGCTATTGCGGTGGGTGTCACCGCTGGATATCTGCATGGCTGGATCAGTGAAGCGCTGTCCGCTCTTGCGAATGTGTTCCTGGTCATCCCTGCATTGCCATTGCTGATTATCGTCAGCTCCCAGTTTGATAATCCGAGTATCCTGTTGATTTCAGCAGTGCTGGCAGTCACTGGATGGGCATGGGGCGCGCGTGTGCTGCGTGCCCAGACGATGAGTCTACGCAATAGGGATTTCGTACAGGCAGCGCGTGCCAACGGCGAGCCGTTGATTCGTATCATCTGCATTGAGATGATGCCGAACCTCATGTCGATTATCGCTTCGAGTTTCGTGGGTACTGTCAATGCGGCAATGCTAAATCTGACCACGCTGGCCTTCGTGGGTGTAATTCCGATCACCAATCTTAACTGGGGTACTGTTCTCTATTGGGCTCAGCAGAATGGTGCATTCCCGAATTACTGGTGGTGGTTTGTTCCGGCTGGTCTGTGCATCGCATTATTGGGCATGGCCTTGTCCCTTATCAATTTCGGTATCGACGAATACGTCAATCCGCGTTTGCGCTCGGCTGGTGAACGTGCACGAGCTATGCGCAAGAAGGGTCTTAAGCCCAATGCGATGGTGACCAAAGTGAAGACTACCGCGTTGGCAAAATCCGCGAAATGATTGATTTCGCCATAGCATCGGTTCGCTATGGCGAAATCGATGCCGATTATCATCGGCATATAGCACGTTGTTCGATTTCATCGAAGAAAGCGACACCACATGACTTTGAATACCACAATCATGGAAACCTTACCGTACAAGAATCCTGATTTGTCCGCTGGTGGGCGAATCGCCGACTTGCTCTCTCGTATGACTCTTGAGGAGAAGGTCGGCCAGATGATGCAGCTTGACGCCCGCGGCGGCGATCTTGAGGATCTCATCGTGAATAAGCATGTCGGATCCATTCTGCATACCAGCCCCGAGGATTTATCTCGTGCCGCCAAGACCGTCAATGAGAAGACGCGTCTGGGCATCCCGTTGATTATCGGAGATGACTGCATCCATGGATACTCCTTCTGGCCGGGCGCCACTATTTTCCCGTCCCAGCTCGGCATGGCTGTCAGCTGGGATCCGGACAAGGTCAAGGCCGCCGGCCGTGCTACCGCCGAGGAGGTCTCTTGTACCGGTGTACATTGGACGTTTTCTCCTGTGTTGTGCATCGCCCGAGATACCCGTTGGGGGCGTGTGGATGAGACTTTCGGCGAAGATCCGATGCTGATTGGAGAACTTGCCTCCGCCATGGTTAAGGGCTATCAAGGTGGTGCCAAGGCCGGTGAAGAACTGCCGAAGAGCGCGATTCTGGCCTGCGCCAAACATTTCGCCGGTTACTCCGAGACCCAAGGCGGCCGCGACGCCTCCGAAGCGGACCTCTCCCACCGCAAGCTCGAATCCTGGTTCCTGCCGCCGTTCGAGCGCGTGGCAAAAGAAGGTTGCGGTACGTTCATGCTCGGCTACGAGTCCATTGAAGGCGTGCCGGTCACGTTCAACAAATGGCTGCTGACCGACAAGCTGCGCGGTGCATGGAAGTACAACGGCACGCTGATCACCGACTGGGACAACGTCGGCCGCTCCGTATGGGAGCAGCACGTCAAGCCCGATTGCGTGCACGCCGCAGCCGATGCGGTCAAGGCCGGCAACGACCTGGTCATGACCACCCCGCAGTTCTACGAAGGCGCCATCGAGGCCGTGAAGACCGGCCTTCTGGACGAATCGCTGATCGACGACGCCGTTTCGCGCATCCTGGCCCTGAAGTTCCGCCTCGGCCTGTTCGAGGACCCGCGCTTGCCGGACGCCGAACGCATCAAGGCGGTCATAGGTTCCGCCGAACACCAGCAGACCAACCTGGAACTCGCCCGCGAATCCGTCGCCCTGCTGCGCAACGACGGCACCCTGCCGTTCGCCGCAAGCAAGGCCAAGCGCATCGCCGTGGTAGGTCCACTCGCCGACGACGCCCAGAACCAGCTCGGCGACTGGACCGGCAACTCCGGTCAGGTCTCCTGGATGCCGGACGGCCAGCCGCGCAATATGATCACCACCGTGTTCGACGGCCTCAAGCGGCTCGCCGGCGACGACTGCGAAGTGATTTACTCGCGCGGCGCAAACATCGTTGATCTGGTAACCGATCCGGCTGGCGAACTGTACCCGGACGGCCAGCCCCGCCCGAAAATCGGTGTCTCCGCAGCCATCGACCAAGAAATGCTTGACGAAGCCGTAGCCAACGCACGCCAAGCCGACTTGATAGTAGCCGTAGTGGGCGATACAGTTCAACTCACCGGCGAAACCTGCTCCACCGCCACACTCGAACTGCTCGGCGGACAGAACGCGCTGCTTGACGCACTTGCCACTGTAGCTCAGGAAACCGGCAAACCGATGGTCACAGTACTCATCAGCTCCAAGCCGCAGATTCTGCCGGCCTCCATCGTGGGGGAGATGGGCGTATTCGCCAAGCGCGTCAGCGACCCCGAAACCGGTACCGGTTCAATTCTGTGGGCGGCCAATCCGGGAATGCAAGGTGGCCGGGCCGTCGCCGAAATCATCTTCGGTCTCACCAACCCGTCCGGCCGCCTGCCAGTCACCTTCCCGCGCCACGCAGGCCAACTGCCGGTCTACTACAACCAGATTCGCGGACAGCACGGCGACCGTTACGCCGACCTCACCCAAGATCCGGCATTCGCATTCGGCGAAGGCCTGAGCTATACGACATTCGAGTACGGTGAGCCAACTGTCGCGGGCGGCGCAAGCAACGCCGACGGCACCTTCGCCAAAGCCGACACCGTACGCGCCGAAATCACCCTCACCAACACCGGCAAGCGTGCCGGCGTGGAAGTTGTACAGGCATACATCGGCGATGTCGTAACCTCCTACAGCTGGACCGACCGCGAATTGAAGGCGTTCCAGCGCGTTGAGCTGGAGCCCGGCGAGACTAAGATTGTTGCATTCGACATCCCGGTTGCCGACTGCACGATTGTGGATCCAGACGCCAACCGCATTGTCGAACCTGGTGAATTTGAGCTTCTCGTCGGTCATTCGAGCCGCCGTGAGGACCTAAAGCGTGCGGTATTTACCGTGGCATAACGGATGCTCGAAGTCATGATGGTCAAGAGGTCCCGAAAGGGGCCTCTTTTGTGTTGCCTCAGCTGGGCGTATGAGAGCATTCAGTGCGCGCTGTATGGAAGTGCATTAATGCGAGAAGAACCTTTCAAACTCTGCTGGTGTCATGATGGTGGGCGTTTCCACGTCCACGTCAACGAAGTCTTTGTCTCCAGTCACAAATACATCAGCGGCGCCGATGATTGCTGAATATAGTACCGGATAGTCATTGGGGTCGCGTATGTCGAAGAGGTCGGGTTCCGGGGTTAGCGGGGTCACTATGGTTTCAAAACTCAATTGGAGCAGATACTGTTCAAGAGCTTCGCGACGCTTGGGCCATTTACGGGCAACAACTGCGCGAGCTTCCTCGATGACGAATGTGGAGAGCAGCAGCTCGTGCGGCCCCTGTGTGGAGGCTCTGATGACGGAGACGGTGCTGGAAGACCGGAAGATGATGCTGGAAAGCAGTACATTGGTATCGATCATCACGCGCATGGGCTACACCTGTTCTGCTCGTTCGGCGCGTACTTGCTTGATGAGCGATGCCAGATCATCTTCGTTGCGAAGACCCGCCTCGGCGGCGGCTTCGGAAAATGATTGTTGTGCCTGCTGCAACGCTTCAAGGCTGGAGTTACGTAGCGAAATTGATCCGTCATCCATGCGCACGAAAAGGACCTTGTCTCCCTCTCGAATACCGATGGCCTCGCGCACGTCGGCCGGAATCGTAATCTGCCCTTTGGCGGTAACTTTCGCCATGTTCATGACCATGCTCATAATGGACTCCTTGAGTAATGAATTCCTTACTTGCATGATATCTGGTGATACTGGAAGTGCCGTTCCTTGCATAGTGTGTCCTTAATTTGGGGTGCGCCCGACATGTCGTGACGCGGCCAAGGTGGTCATCTGTTTAAAAGGGATGTCTGAGCATACGTTGCTAGACGGCCTATCTTCGTCCACCTTTTCGGCCGGCAAATCCCAAGGGGCACTATTCCGACGCCGCTACCGTCGGTAACCAGACTTACTGAATGACGACGCCCCCAAGCGAATATTCTGCGTAAAATTAAGGATACATCATTATCGCTGACATGTTTGCCGCGGCTGAGCGTGACCGATACGGTGGATGTTTGATGTCTAGGGGTATTGGAGTATGACAAAGGCGGACACGGCATCTGGCCGCATCCGCCTTTACCGTCGGCGCAACGTTTCCCCCCGTCGGTTCAGTCGGACGTGGTGATGTGCTCCACATCCCAGCGCACGCCCAGCACTTCGGGCGTCTGGATCACGGTTTCGATGCTTTTCTCGATGTCAGCGTCGTTGCGCTTGGTGGTGTCGAGTACGGCGGTGATGGAAACGATGTCGTCGGGCAGATCTGTTGCGGCAATCGACCGAACCGAGAAACCGGGCCGATGCACCGCGTCGAATACCAGTGAACGAATTTTCACCTCATGCTGCTGCAGGCAACGCACTTCAAAGGTGTATTCATGGCCGATCGTTTCATAATCGTTGATGCTGCGGCGGCGGTCGATGAACGAGCCGATGGCACGGAATAGCGGGTTGGCCAGTACTACCATTACCGCGCCGATAATGGCGACCAGCAGATAGCCGGAACCGGTGAGCGTGCCGACCGCTGCCGAAGCCCACAGGGTGGCCGCTGTGTTCAGGCCAGACACGGATGCGCCATGCTTAAGAATCACGCCGGCACCAAGGAAACCGATGCCGGAGGCCACCTGTGCGGCCACGCGCGTCGGGTCACCGCTGCTGCCGCCTGCCACGGCCAGTTCGCTGACCAACACGAACAGGGTGGAACCAAGTGCCACCAGCGCATTGGTACGAATGCCGGCGCTGCGGGCGCGCAACTGGCGTTCGAGCCCTATCAGTGCGCCCAATGCCGTGCCAAGCACAATGCGTACGAGGCAGTCGAGCATAACGGGAAGGGAAATTGTGGTGAACATAAGATTCACCTCCTGAAAAGTAGGCGTCAGGAACTTCCCGCACACCCTACAGCGGGAATCCGCTGCCCGCAACTACGTTGGGAGGGTTGACTTGGGCTGGCTTTCGCCGCCGATGGGCAATCTCACGGTGAATGCGGTGCCGGTGCCGGGAATGCTGGAGACGCCGATGGTGCCTTGATGCAGGTCCACAATACGCTTGGCCAGCGTAAGCCCCAGTCCATTGCCGGCCGTCGAACGTGAGGTATCCGCCTGATAGAAGCAGTCGTAGATATGGCTGACAGTCTCTGAATCCATGCCCGTACCATTGTCGATGATGGATACCTGCGCGCTATTCCCGGTGACATGCAACAGCACGTTGATTCGCCCGTTCCGCCCCACGAATCTGTTCATCAAGCGAGAAGCGTTCTCTCTGCATTTCGATTTGCTGATGGTCAAGTTGGGACGGCAGCAGAATATTGCCCGTCAATGAACTGAGCCGAGCGGAATTGGTCAGAATGCGATCCGCGTACTCCAGTCGCTTCTCTTCACTTAAATCCCGCCGCATCGGATGAGCACCATGGTGGCCCCGGCTGTGAGCATCATGGTGAGGGTCATAATGGTGAACACCATCACCGAAAACACGACTATCGTTTTGGCCGATCGTTTATCACGAAGACGTTTGCGCTCGCGGGAGGTATGCTGGTCACGCTCGCTCACGCTGCACCGCCTTATAGCCGAGCCCGCGAATCGTCACGATTTCGAAATCGGGATTGTTGCGGAATCGTTCGCGCAGTCGGCTGATATGCACGTCCAACGTATGCGTATCGGATCCGTCGGATTCCCAGATATCCTCCATGATCTGCCGGCGGGTAAAGAAGCGTTTGGGCGAGCTGGCCAGTTTGAATAGCAGCTGGAACTCCTTCAGCGGCAACTGAATCTCAGCAATGTTGCCCTTGCCCTGTTCCGTGTGCATGCTGAGCGTATCCGCATCGAATTCCGTGTTACCGATCCGTGAACGATGCTGCATACCAATCCGTGAACGGCGCAGCAGCGCCTCGACCCGCCACACCATTTCGTTCACGTTGATGGGCTTGACCATGTAGTCGTCGGTGCCCTTTTGGAAGCCTGTCTTCTTGTCCGCCATGCTGTCTTGCGCGGTGATGATCAGCGTCGGCGTCATATTGCCCATCTGCCGCAGCAGCCCGATCATGGTGAACCCATCCATCCGGGGCATCATCACATCGCACACGATGGCGTCGATAGGGGCGCTCGACAGCACGTCCAAAGCCGTGTCCCCATCCTCCGCCGTGCGGATGCGGCGTGTGGCCATTGCCCGCGCGCGAGGCCCCGGTCATCGCGTTGCGCACCGAGTGGCAAACGACTGGGGGACATCGTACAACAAACGCAAGGTCGGTCTCGGAAAGTGACTGTTCGAGACCGACCTTGCGTTATGACTATGCCCGAATGAATGGGCTCGAGGGGTTACTTGACCTTCTTGATGAAGAGAATGACCACAGCGCCGGCCATGACGGCGACGATAGCAACCGGGAACACAAGGAAGTAGCCGCCAGTGGCCACAACAATCGAAGAAACGACAATCGGAGCGATGACCTGGCCAAGCGTGTTAGCGAGGTTCAGGATGCCGAGATCCTTGCCGGCTTCGTCTGGATTGGGCAGAACATCCACATTGAGTGCTTGATCGACGGCCATGTAAATGCCGTAGCCGAGGCCCATCAGTGCGGCGTAAGCCAGCATGGCACCCTTGGTGGGGATGAGCCACGGCACGGCGATACCGACTGCGATAATGGCAGAGGAGATGAACACCGGTAGCTTGCGCTTGCCAAGATGGTCGGAAATCGGGCCGGATGCGAGGGAAACCACCAGAGAGACGACCATGGTGATGACGGCCATGGTGGAAACGGTGGCGGAAGCGGCGGTCTTATCCTGACCGATGTAACGCATGCACACGTAAAGCTGGTAGCCAACAATCATGTTGTAGCCGAAGATCAGCAGCAGTCGGCCGACAAGAGCCTTGTAGAAGTCAGAGGCACCAGTGGTTGGCGGTCGGAACTGCATGAGGGTCTTCTTGAGGTCGAATTTCTCAGTGCCCGCGCCATGATTGGCGGGCAGTTCGCGGGGAAGCAGCAGCACGGTGCCTACACCGCACAGGAACCAGCAGACGGTGCCGATAATGAAGCCGGTCTTCGGAGCATTGATGAAGGCGGAGCCAATGATGGTACCCATAGATTGGCCAACAATCTGACCGGCACCGTAGAAGGCGCTCATAGTACCGCGATACTTTTGCGGCACGCGATCAGACAGAATTGCCACGCATGGTGCGAGCATGCAGTTGAGGCCTACTTGCAGCAACGACCATGAAGCGACGATAGTGACCAGCGTTGGGGAGATGGAGGTCAAATAGAAACCAATGCCGGCGATGGGGCCACCGACAATGATCCACGGAGTGCGCTTGCCGAAGCGGCTGCGGGAAGAATCGGACAGGGCGCCGAAAATCACGTTGGAAATCAGGGCGAAGATGATACCAATGGAGTTCATCGTGCCGAGAATGGTCTCGCCTTGGCCGATGCCCAGCGTATCGAAACGGGCGGGCAGCAGCACGGTCGAGCCGATGGTGCCCGACATCATAAAGACGACACAGAAGAAGATGAAGCCTGCGCCAAAACGGCCGAGATTCAATTTGCTGACGGGTTTGCCGGTATCCGGGGCCAGTTCTTCGCTGGCGATTTCCTGAGTTTCCATAGTGATGCCTTCCTTGGCGCTAAATGGAGTGGATAACTTCGTTGTTCCGGTCAGATAGTTATTTGTTACTACCTAGTAATTTAGGAATATAAGACGATTGGTCGGAACTGTCAAAACGGCGTGTCGTGGCGGTGTTGCCTGCTGTTTAAGGCAAAATTGTTACTATGTGGTAATAGGTGACTGCCGTTGTTTCCTGAGGTTTCCGTGATGTGTGACGCGGGTGTTTTATGCGTTGCGGCGGTATGACGGGCGCAACACAGAGGGTGGAACACAAGAGATGAAGGATGTAAATAAACGCTCGCGAATCGCTGAGCTGATTAATGATCATGCTGCCGATGTGCCGAAGCGAAAGGCTGCGAGCAAGCGCATGAGCTCGGAGGAGCGCTTTGAACAGATCGTTGATGTGGCGGTCAAGATTATCGGGCAAAAAGGCTATTACGGCATGTCCCTGCAGGACGTTGCCAACGAAATCGGTATTTCCCAGACTGCTGTGATTCACCGTGTCAAAAGCAAACAAGGTTTGCTGATTGCGGTGATCGAACGCCACTATGACAAGGTGGATGCTGTCGAGCGGTATCTGGCCCAGTTTAGGGACGGCGGCCCGCGCGCAGGAGAGCGGCCCAGGATTCCTGAGGTGCTGCGGGCGGTTGTGAGGCAGAATGCTGCGCAGCCGGAAATGGTCAAGGTGTTTGAAATGCTCAACACTGAGGCGATGTCACCGGTGCACCCCGCGTATGCCTATTTTGCCGAACGTCCGGCTCGCATGGCTCGCCAGTTCCGCGAGCAGAACTGGCTGGTGCCCGAGGGAGTGGACGGTGAATTCGTCTACATGTTGGCGAATGCCACAATGTATGGCTTGGAGGGCCGTTGGCTGGCCAGGCCGGACACGATTGATTTCGTGGCTGAGTGGGAACGGTATTCGGACTATCTTTTTCCTTTGCCGCAGTGGGATGGCTGCCGCTAAGCGCTAGGTGCCGATATTACCGCCGCTAGTCGAGTCGGCGTGTCGGTGATTTGACTTTGTTCTGCTTTCGCCGTAAGTTACCTGTTAGTAACTAATAATGAATGAGTGAGTTCCGGCATTCGTCCGCTATTGGTTACCTTTCACACCAACCAGCTGACGCACGTTGACGTGCGTCCTTGAAACGAAAGCGTTCAATCATGACAGCACCTTTGCGCACCGAACAGTATGCGATGTTCGAGCTTGGCCTGACCGGAACCAACGAAGGCAATCCCTATGCCGACGTGAATCTGGAAGCTGACTTTATTCATGTTTCCAGTGGCCGCAAGATTACCGTCGGCGGCTTTTATCGGGGCAATGGCACCTATGCCGTGCGCTTTATGCCAACCGATGCCGGCAACTGGTCCTACACCACCCGGAGTAATGATGTCGAACTTAATGGCATCACTGGTCAGTTGACCGCCTGCCCGGCCGGCAAAGACAACCACGGTCGTGTACTGCGCGCCACTGATGTACTTAAGGGCAAGGACCGCGAGCTTTACGGCAGCGAACTGGCCTATCGATTCTGCTACGAGGATGGTACCCCCTACCAGCCGTATGGCACCACCTGCTACGCCTGGACCAATCAGGCACCCGAAGTGCAGGACCGCACTATCGAGACGCTCAAAACCGCGCCGTTCAACAAAATCCGTATGTGCGTGTTTCCGAAGTTCTATGACTTCAATAACACCGACCCTGAGTTGTTCGCCTATGAAGGCTCTATGGAAGAAGGCTTTGACCACAGCCGATTCAATGAGGCCTTCTTCAAGAACCTTGACTATCGCATCGCGCAGCTGACTGAGCTGGGCATTGAAGCGGACATCATCCTCTTGCATCCGTATGACAAGCCCAAATGGGGCTTTTCCAAGATGACCAAGGCGGAAGACGAATTCTATCTTACCTACATGGCCCGCCGCTACGGTGCCTACCGCAACGTGTGGTGGTCACTGGCTAACGAATACGATCTGTTGCCCAACAAATCGTTGGAAGACTGGCGCGACTACGCTCGCGTGATCATGGCTAATGATGCATTCGGCCATCTGCGCTCCATTCACAACTGCATTCCGATTTACGACTACAACGAGCCGTGGTGCACCCACTGTTCCATCCAGCGTGTGGACGTAACTCGTACTACTGAATGCATCGCCGACTGGAAGCGAGCTTACGGCAAGCCCGTGGTGTGCGACGAACCCGGTTATGAAGGCAATATCTACTGGGGCTGGGGCAATCTGACCGGCACCGAGCTCATGCGCCGCTTCTGGGAAGGTGCCATGCGCGGTGGCTACGTGACTCACGGAGAAACCTACATCGACCAAGGCGAGCAGGTGTGGTGGGCCCACGGTGGCGAGCTGCATGGTGAAGCCCCTGAGCGCATCGCGTTCATGCGCGGTATTTTCTCCGACGCGCCGCTCGATGCCACTCCGTTGGATGCTACTGTTCCGCAAGATGAAGCGTGGCCAATTGCCGCAGCTCTTCCCGAAGGCATGACGCTTAGCGCCGGTCTCGAAAAAGGAATGCAGTACTGGGATGTGCCGGTATTACGCTCCGGTTGCGATTACCAGCTCGTGTACTTCGGCTGGTATCGCCCCGCTTACCGTGAGTTCCCGCTGCCTAACGACGGCAAGTATGAGGTCGAGGCCATCGACACTTGGAACATGACTATTGACCGACTGCCGGGCACCTACGAGCACACTGTCAAGGTCAACCTCGGACGCCAATACATGGCTGTTCGTGTCCGCAAAGTCGCCTGATTTTTTATTTCATTTACTGTATCCAGCTTCCCTCACTGAAGTTTTCACTGAGGGAAGCCACTTTTTCTGGAATTTGATATGTCTCAATCTGATGTGAATCAATCAAACAAACTCTCATTCCTGGCTAAATTCGCTTTCGGCATGGGCGATTTTTGGACCTCCATCGGTAACATCGCTATGTCCACCTACCTGACGATGTTCTACACGGATGTCGTGCGTCTCTCCCCGGCCATGGTCGCATCGATGTTGCTGATAGTGCGATTGGCGGTCGCCTTTTGGGATCTGACCGTCGGCATCCTTGTGGACCAGACCAAGTCGCGCTGGGGCAAGGCCCGTCCGTGGATGCTGTTCGGCGGCATCGCATACGGCATCGCCTTCCTATTCCTGTTCGCTGACCCGTTCGGCAATTCGCTGGCTGGCATCATCTACGCTTGGGCCGTCTATGCAATCGTCAACGTTGCCTACTCCACGGTCAATGTGTCGTACGCTTCGCTCACTTCGCTGCTTACCGACGACACCAACGAGAAAACCCAACTGAACATCTTCCGCATGACGCTCGCCAACGTTGCCGCGATGCTCGTTTACGTGCTGGCGATGCCTGTGGTCGGTCTGTTCCCCGGTTCATCGCTCGGCTGGAGCCTGTTCTTCGGCGTGATTGCTGTGATGATTCCATTCGGCTACTGGTTCACGTTTGCGAATACGCGTGAAATCATAGGCAATAAATCTGATGAGGGCGATGCCAATGTTTCTGGTGCATCTTATGTGGGCCGTCGCACGGTTGCCGAACATTTCCGCGCGCTTTCCCGCAACAAGTACTGGTGGCTGACACTCGGACTGAACTTTGCGTTGTGGATGTACAACGGGATCGCCAACGGTATGGCTGCATACATTGCCAAGTATGTGCTTGGCAATTCGAATCTGACTGCCGTAATTGGCTTGGCCACAGTGATTCCAATGGTGGTGGGACTGCCGTTCGCCGGTCCGCTGGTTGCCAAGTTCGGCAAGCGTAATTCGTCGCTGGTCGGTTTGGTGTTGGTGGTTGTCGGCAGCTTGCTCGTATTCGTGGACCCGAGCAACCTGTGGGTTTTCTTCGTCTCGATTATCGTTCGCATGATCGGTATCGTACCGATGAACGCAGCCCTGAACGCCATGAGCGCCGATGTGGTGGATTATGGCGAGTGGAAGACCGGAGTGCGTTCTGATGGCATCGTGTTCAGTTCATCCAGTTTCTCCATGAAGGTGGCGATGGGTGTCTCTGCCGCGGCGATTGCGTGGATTCTTGGCCTCAGTGGTTACGACGGCGGCGCTGCAGAGCAGTCCGCCACCACAATTTCCGCCATGGTCAACACTTTCATATGGGTGCCGATTGCGATGGTCGCCGTTATGGCAGTTTTGCTCTGGCTCTACGACCTCGACAAGCGCATCGTCGATATTGCGGCTGAATTGGCCGAAAGCCGATAGCTGGTAGCCGATCAAAGTGGGGCCTGTCGCCGATGATGTGGCGATTAAGATATGTGCGGCGCTGCCGGGAATGCTGGCAGCGCCGCACGCATTGGTGTGCTGGCGACCGTATGATAGAAGCGCGGATGGTCTGGGATTGCTGCATACGGCGGGAGGCGTCATGGTTCCTATTGAGAACGTGTACGAACAGATTCGTACGTTCGCCGCTGATGCCGGCGCTCGCAAGGTCGTGCTGTTCGGTTCTCGCGCAAAGGGTGTGAACCGGCCTAAAAGCGATATCGATCTTGCCGTGGCCGGTTGCCCCGATTTCAATCGCTTGGAGCAGAACCTTCAGGACAATCTGTGGTCACTGCTTAAAGTTGATGTCATTAATCTGGATGAGCCGATTTCTTCATCGCTGAGGGCGGAGATTGAGCGTAGCGGAAAGGTATTGTATGAAAAAATATGAGAATTACGTTTCCGCACTGAAGTCGCTGCGCAAGGCTCCCGAACAGGATCTCAGCAATGATTTCATCCAGAGCGGCATCATTGACAAGTTCGAGTTGCAGTTTGAGCTTGGTTGGAAACTGTTCAAGGCGCTGCTGGCTTATGAGGGAGACCCTGTTTCCGCTTCCGGTTCTCCGCGAGATGTGCTCAAAACCGCTTTCCAATATTACGATTTCATGGACGAATCGTTGTGGCTGCGTATGCTGCGCGATCGCAATGATTCTGCTCATATCTACGATGAGGAACGCGCCCGGCGTCTTGTAGATGCCATCATCGTTGATTACATCCCCGAATTTGAGCGTGTGAATCAGGGGTTGGTCGTTCGTTACGGCGAAGCATTGAACGATTAGCGCGGGTGACATTAATGGCACTGGGCACGCTGGGCATTGGCGAACAAATCAATGGGGTGAACCTCGGCAACTGGCTGGTACTGGAAAAGTGGATGAAGCCGGGGATTTTTGCCGCCAGCGGCGAAGCGGACGAGATCTGGCTGCATCGGGCTACGGAGTCTGCTGAGTTGGAGGCTCTGCTGACGCGGCATCGCGACACGTATATCACTGAAGCTGATTTTCGGAACATTGCCGCGCATGGCTGCAATCTGGTGCGTATTCCTGTGCCGTATTTTATCTTCGGGGATGTGTCCGGTCATCCGGGCTGCATCGAGTACTTGGACAGGGCGTTCGACTGGGCTGAGCGTACCGGTCTCAAGATTCTTATCGACCTGCACACGGTGCCCGGCTCACAGAACGGATTCGACAATGGCGGCCTCACCGGCGTGGTGCGCTGGCATCATAGCCCGCGAGCGGTCGCCTATGCGCTGGATGTGCTGACTCGTTTGGCCAAACGGTACCGTGATCGCGCGGCGCTGTTCGGTATCGAGGTGCTGAATGAGCCGATCGATTGGTTGACGTATGCTACGTCGTCATCGAGCAGGCAGGCAAAGGATAGCTTTGAAGCACGGAGGAGTGGGCCGATTCCAATGGTGTTCCTCAAGCGTTTCTACCGTGAGTCGTATCGCCGGTTGCGCCCGATTTTGGCCGAGAACCAAGCCATCGTGTTCCATGACGGCTTCCGACTGGGCCGTTGGCGGGACTGGTTTGTGCGGGAGGGCATGCGGGGCGTCATGCTCGATACGCATATCTATCTGGTTGCGGCCGAACAATTCTCGCTGTTCCGTCTGATTCCGGATCGGTGGCTGATGGGCTGGTATCGCTTGTTCGTGCGCTGGAACGAATGCTGCATCCGCCGGGCCGCGCGCTATACGCCGGTGATCGTAGGGGAGTGGTGCGTGGCCAACAATCTGGTGAACCGAACCCCTTCAGCGAGGAATGCCGTCTATCGCGAGGTCGCCGCCATGCAGCGCAAAGCGTGGAGCGCATCTGCCGGGCAGATCTACTGGAGCTACCAACTGCGCGGCAATCGCGCTTTCCTGCCCACTATCGACCCGCAATCCGACACGTCACGGCTCGACCCATGGGACCTCACCCACGTTTGGCACGCCGGTTGGATGGCCTGGGGGGCTCAGGGTATGTTTGGCGACGCTAAGTTGCCAAGCTCTGGCAAGATGGCGACACTGACGGAATCTCTGCGGCGCCAAACTGCCAGTTCTTGGCAGGTTGACGCCGCAGAGTGACGTCTGTGCGGTGCTATTCTGCCAAGGAGTGGCAGTTTGGCGCCGTTGAATGGCGGTTTTGTGGCGCTAGCCTGCCAAACACTGGCAGCTTGACGCGATTATTTATACTGAGTGAGGCCAAGCTGCCAGCGTTTGGCAAGTTAGCGCCACTCGGAACAACGGCAGTCTCGGCTACAGCCACATTTACGCGATGAATATGAATCGCAACTGTAACGCTCAGCGATACCCGTCCCACAGGGGCAAAGGCATCAGCACGCCCTCACAATCGGCCCACATGGCGTTGAGGTCTTGGCCGGGGGCGCGCAGCCAGCGCAGCTGGAGGCCGTCCATCATCGAGAATCCGGCCTGCAGCACATGTTCGACGTTGACGCCTTCCGGCACGGCCCAGTTGATGTTGAGCGCCATGGTGACCGTGCGGCGCTCGCGGTCGGCGAAATAATCGTGTGCGGGATGGGCCGGGTCGAGCGCCTCGGCGCTCAGCGTGGAGAACATATGCACCAACGCGGGCCTCTTGTTGTTCACCGCCACCACCTGACGCCACATGTCCGCGATGAGCGGGCGCTCCTGGGCGACCATCGCGGCATTGATCGACTCGGTGACCCGGTCGTATTCCTCGGTCAGCGCCAGCTTGAGCAGTCCCTCCTTGCTGCCCACGTAATGCAGCACGCCGGCCTTGGTGAGCCCCACTTCGGTGGCGATGCGTTGCAACGACGTGCCGTAATAGCCAAGCTTGCCGAACGATTCGACGGCGGCGTCGAGAATCGCGGTGCGGCGATCGGTATCGGTGGGGGAGGGGGCGTTCATACAGGCAACCTTACGGTCGGTTAGTAGTGGTTCCAAATGATTTCGGCGTGTTGTGTCGGAGATTTTGATAATCTACCTACCAACCGGTTGGTCGAGAAAAGCGACGACTGAGGTTCGTGGAGGAACCTCAGCCAACGTTCCAAACCAACAGCAACCCTACTGGGCCGGAAACGACACACAACGACGAACACAACACGACAACGAAACAACGCAACAACAACCGCACAACCTAAGGAAAGGGGCAACATGAGCGAGTCCACCTACCCGTCCGTCAAGGATCTGACCCTGGAAGAGAAGGCATCCCTCACCTCCGGCGGCGACGCCTGGCATCTGCAGGGCGTGGAGTCCAAAGGCATCCCAGGCTACATGATCACTGACGGTCCTCACGGTCTGAGGAAGTCCCTGGCCTCCAGCGCCGGTGAGACCGACCTTGACGACTCCGTGCCCGCCACCTGCTTCCCGCCGGCCGCCGGCTTGTCCAGCTCTTGGAATCCTGAGCTCATTCACAAGGTTGGTGAGGCGATGGCTGAGGAGTGCATTCAGGAGAAGGTGGCTGTGATTCTTGGCCCCGGCGTCAATATCAAGCGCAACCCGCTCGGCGGTCGCTGCTTCGAATACTGGTCCGAAGACCCGTACTTGGCCGGTCATGAGGCCATCGGCATTGTTGAAGGCGTGCAGTCCAAGGGCGTGGGCACGTCGCTCAAGCACTTCGCCGCCAACAATCAGGAAACCGACCGACTGCGCGTCGATGCCCGCATCAGCCCGCGCGCCCTGCGCGAGATCTACTTCCCGGCCTTCGAACACATCGTCAAGAAGGCCCAGCCGTGGACCATCATGTGCTCCTACAACCGCATCAACGGCGTGCATTCCGCACAAAACCATTGGCTGCTGACCGACGTGCTGCGCGACGAATGGGGCTTCGATGGCATCGTCATGTCCGACTGGGGCGCCGATCATGACCGTGGGGCCTCCCTGAATGCAGGCCTGAATCTGGAAATGCCGCCGAGCTACACCGACGACCAGATTGTCTACGCCGTCCGCGACGGCCTAATCACCCCCGCCCAGCTCGATCGTATGGCTCAGGGCATGATTGACTTGGTAAACAAGACCCGCGCTGCAATGAGTATCGATAATTACCGTTTCGATGTGGACGCCCACGATGAAGTCGCCCATCAGGCCGCTATTGAATCCATTGTGATGCTCAAGAACGATGATGCGATTCTGCCGCTGAACGCCGGTCCAGTCGCCAATCCGTCCGCCACGCCCCAGAAGATCGCCGTTATCGGCGAATTCGCCCGCACCCCGCGCTACCAGGGCGGCGGCTCCTCCCACATCACCCCCACCAAGATGACCAGCTTTCTCGACACGCTCGCCGAGCGCGGCATCAAGGCCGACTTCGCCCCCGGCTTCACGCTCGATCTGGAACCGGCCGACCCGGCCCTCGAATCCGAAGCCGTGGAAACCGCCAAGAACGCCGACGTTGTCCTCATGTTCCTGGGCCTGCCGGAAGCCGCGGAATCCGAAGGCTTCGACCGCGACACCCTCGACATGCCCGCCAAGCAGATCACCCTACTCGAACAGGTCGCCGCCGCGAACCAGAACGTCGTGGTCGTACTGTCCAACGGTTCCGTGATCACCGTGGCCCCGTGGGCCAAGAACGCCAAGGGCATCCTCGAATCCTGGTTGCTCGGCCAGTCCGGTGGCCCGGCGCTCGCCGATGTGATCTTCGGCCAGGTCAGCCCGTCCGGCAAGCTCGCCCAGTCGATTCCGCTGGACATCAACGATGACCCGAGCATGCTGAACTGGCCGGGCGAGGAAGGCCACGTCGACTACGGCGAGGGCGTGTTCGTCGGTTACCGCTACTACGACACCTACGGCAAGGCTGTCGACTACCCGTTCGGCTACGGCCTGAGCTACGCCACGTTCGAGATCACCGGTGTCGCCGTTGCCAAGACCGGCGCGAACACCGCCACCGTGAATGCCACTGTGACCAACACCTCCGATGTGGACGCTGCCGAAACCGTGCAGGTGTATGTGGCTCCGGGCAAGGCCGACGTGGCTCGCCCGAAGCACGAGCTCAAGGGCTTCACCAAGGTGTTCCTCAAGGCCGGCGAATCCAAGACCGTGACCATCGACCTCGACGAGCGCGCGTTCGCCTACTGGTCCGAAAAGTACAACGACTGGCACGTGGAGGCCGGCGAATATGCCATCGAAGTGGGCGTGAGCTCCCGCGACATTGCCGACACCGTTGCCGTGGCCCTCGATGGCGACGGCAAGACCCAGCCGCTCACCGAATGGTCCACCTACGGCGAGTGGGAGGCCGATCCGTTCGGCGCCAAGATCGTGGCCGCCGTGGCCGCCGCCGGCGAGGCCGGCGAGCTGCCGAAGCTTCCGGATAATGCGATGATGCGCATGTTCCTCAACTCCATGCCCATCAACTCGCTGCCCACCCTGCTGGGCGAAGGCGGCAAGAAGATCGCCCGGTTCATGGTTGACGAGTACGCCAAGCTGAGCAAGTAATACTACGCAAACTGCCAGCTCCCTTTTCTGAGATTCAGAGAAGGGAGCCAGTTTGTGTATAGGGCATATGTGGGATTCGTTGTCTAGGCAACACACCGATTGTTGTATATGCAACTGTTGTATATGGGTCTCTTTATCATGAATTGTTGCGTATGCAACAATGTGGGGTGAAGGCGCATACGCGCATGGCCTCGCATGGTACGGAGGACAATGGATCAGCATATTCTCAGCATTGAGATGCGAGCGGTGACCAAAGCCGTCGACCGCTATCTCGGTGAGAGCATGCCGCTTTCCGCTAAGGAGACCACTGGCGGCAACGCGCATATCATCATGTTCCTGGCTCGTAACCGGAATCGTGAAATCTACCAGCACACCATCGAACAGAAGTTCTGTATCACCCGCTCCACCGCTTCGCGCGTGCTGGCGCTTATGGAAAAGAAAGGGCTTATTGCCCGCGAATCGGTGGCGCATGATGCCCGTTGCAAGCGTATCGTCCTGACCGATAAGGCGGACGCCATCGTCGCCGATCTCAAAGCGAACGGCGAACGCGTCGAACGTCTGTTGGTTGATGGCTTTTCCGAAAGCGAGAAAGCAGCCCTACGTGACTACGTCAGTCGCATGCGCGCGAACATCGACCGCGCACAACATGAATTTGAACATCAAACACTCCCTCAGTCACCTGTGGTGATGGCTCCCGATCAAGACGGAGCGGAGGTTGCTAACACGAAGGAGGAGAACGAATGAGTGATACCGCAGAGGCAATCGCGCAGGCGCGCAAAGCTGTCGAACCGGACAAGCCCAAACATGTACTGCGCACGCTGGGCCATTCGATTCGTGAATACAAGAAAGCCAGCATCCTGGCTCCGGTGTTCGTGGCGGTCGAAGGTATTCTGGAAATCCTGATTCCGACCATCATGGCTTCGCTGATCGATGAGGGTATCACCGGTGGCAGCATGCCGGCCACCGTCAAGTTCGGCGTGATTCTGCTGGTGTGCGCGATGGTTTCGCTGGGTGCCGGCTTCTTGTCCGGAAAGTACGCGGCCGTGGCCGGCGCGGGCTTCGCCAAGAACCTGCGCAAGGACCAGTTCGAGAAGGTGCAGGGCTTCAGCTTCGCCAACATCGACCGGTTCTCCACCGGTTCGATCGTGACCCGACTGACCACCGACGTGACGAACCTGCAGAACGCCTACATGATGATCATTCGTCTGGGCGTGCGTGCCCCGATCATGGTGGTCGTAGCCTGGCTGTTCTCGTTCCGTATCTCCCCGTCGATTTCCATGGTGTTCCTGGCCTGCATCCCGATTCTGGCCATCGGCCTGTGCGGTCTGGTCGTGCTCGTGCACCCCGTGTTCGAGCGCGTGTTTCACACCTACGATGCGTTGAACAACGTGGTCGACGAGAACCTGCAGGGCATCCGCGTGGTCAAGTCCTATAACCGCGAATCCTTCGAGGTCTCCAAGTTCGGCCGCATCTCCCAGCGCATCTTCAAGGACTTCACCAAGGCTGAGCGCATCATGAGCTTCAACATGCCGATCATGATGGTGTGCGTCTACGCCTCGATGATTCTCATCGCATGGATGGGCGCGCAGCAGATCGTCGCTTCCGGCAATAATGCGGCGCTGGGCCTGTCCACCGGCGAGCTGACTTCGCTGGTCACCTATGCCATGCAGATTCTTATGGCCATGATGATGCTGTCCATGATCTTCGTCATGGTCATCATCTCCCAGGCTTCCGCCGAGCGAATCTGCCAGGTGCTGCAGGAGGAAAGCACGGTGCAGAACCCGGCTCACCCGGTGACCGATATGGCCGATGGCTCCATCGAGTTCGACCACGTCAGTTTCCGCTACTCCGACAGTTCCGAAAAGCCCGTGTTGGACGATATCAACCTGAAGATTCGTTCCGGCATGACCATCGGCATCGTCGGCGGTACTGGTTCGGCAAAGTCGTCTTTGGTGCAGCTGGTGCCGCGACTCTACGACGTGAGCTCTGGCTCGCTCAAGGTCGGCGGCGTGGACGTGCGCGACTATGACATTGAGGCGCTGCGCGATCAGGTGGCCATGGTGTTGCAGAAGAACGTGCTGTTCTCCGGCACTATTGCCGAGAACCTGCGCTGGGGCAACCCGAACGCCACCGATGAAGAGATTCGCCATGCCGCGCAGCTCGCGCAGGCCGATGGATTCGTTCAGGAATTCCCCGATAAGTACGACACGTACATCGAGCAGGGCGGCACCAATGTGTCCGGCGGACAGCGCCAGCGCCTGTGCATCGCCCGTGCGCTGCTGAAGAAGCCGAAGATTCTGATTCTCGACGATTCGACCAGCGCCGTCGATACCAAGACGGACAAGCTGATTCGCGCCGCATTCCACAACGAGATTCCGGACACCACGAAGATTATCATCGCCCAGCGCGTGGCCTCCGTGCAGGAATCCGACATGATTCTGGTGATGGATAACGGCCGCATCATGGCATCAGGTACGCACGAGGAGCTGCTCGCCACCTGCGACGAGTACCGTTCCATCTACGAATCCCAGACCAGGAATCAGGCCAAGCCCGAAGAATTGGCTGCCGCCGAACAGGCTGCCACTGAGTCATCTGCCGCTGAGCCGGCCGAAACCGTGACGGTGACGGTGACCATGCCCACGGCCGATACCACTGCAGCCGACACCAAAGCAGCCGATACCAAGGAAGGAGAAGCACGATGAGCAACGCCCAGAACTTTAAGGGTCGCAAGCCCGCCATGAGCAAGGCTGAACCTGGCACCATCAAGCGCATCTTCAGCTACATCTTCCAGTACAAGTGGCGCGTCGTCGCCATCGTGGTGTGCATTCTGATCGGCGCTGCCGCACAGGCCGGATCCGCGCTGTTTCTCCAATCGCTGATTGACACTTACATCCTGCCGATGGTGGGGGAATCGAACCCCGACTGGGCTCCGTTGCTGCGCGCCATCAGTCTGATGGGCTGCCTGTATGTGGCTGGTATCGTGACATCATGGGCTTGGCAGTGGCTGATTATCACCGTTGAACAGGGCACGCTCAAGAAGATTCGTGACGATATGTTCGCCCACCAGCAGAAGCTGCCGATTCGCTACTTCGACAGCCACGAGCACGGCGACATCATGAGCCACTACACCAACGACACCGATACGCTGCGCCAGGCCATCTCGCAGTCGTTCCCGCAGATGTTCTCCTCGATTATCTCCGCGGCCGCGGCGCTGCTGTCCATGCTGTGGCTGTCCATCCCGTTCACCGCGTTCGTGATTGCGTTCACCGTTCTGCTGTACTTCATCGTGCGCAAGATCGTGAGCCGTTCCGGCCGCTACTTCGTCAAGCAGCAGCAGTGGATCGGCGACGTGAACGCCTTCGTGGAAGAGTCCGTCAACGGTCAGAAGGTCATCAAGGTCTTCAACCACGAGGATGCCACCCAGAAGACCTTCGACGAGAAGAACGAGGAGCTCTTCGAGGCGTCCGCCGAAGCGAACACATGGGGCAATGTCACCATGCCGGTCGTCGGCAACATGGGCTACCTGCTGTACATCCTGCTCGCCATCATCGGCGCCGCCGTCTCGCTGGCCGGCGTCAACGACATCGGTCTGACTGGTGTCAAGCCGCTCACCCTCGGTACGCTCGTCTCCTTGCTGACCCTGTCCCGTTCGTTCATCAACCCGATCGGCCAGGTCTCCCAGCAGCTGACCATGGTGATGATGGCGCTCGCCGGTGCTTCCCGTATCTTCAAGCTGATGGATGAGCCCATCGAGGAAGACAAGGGCACTGTGACGCTCGTCAACGTGGAACTGGGCGAGGACAGACGCACCATGACCGAGGTGGACCATGAGACCGGTCACTGGGCGTGGAAGCGCGAAATCGGCGATGATGGCATGCGTTCGCTGAAGGCCGCCGAAAAACTCAAGGGTTCGGCCCGTGAGGTTGCGATGAAGGCCAAGGAACAGGCGATCACCTCGCCCGATGGTCGACTGACCCTGCTGCGCGGCGATGTGCGCTTCACCAACGTGACCTTCGGCTACAACCCGGACAAGCCGGTGCTGCACGACATCACCTGGTTCGCCAAGCCCGGCCAGAAGATCGCGCTCGTCGGCGCCACCGGTGCCGGCAAGACCACCGTGACCAACCTGATCAACCGGTTCTACGACATTCAGGAAGGCCAGATTCTGTACGACGGCATCTCCGTGTCCGGCATCAAGAAGCCTGATCTGCGCAGGTCTTTGGGCATTGTGTTGCAGGACGTGAACCTGTTCACCGGTACCGTGATGGACAACATCCGTTACGGACGCCTGAACGCCACTGATGAGGAATGTATCGAGGCTGCTCGTCTGGTCAATGCGGACAGCTTCATTCGCATGCTGCCCAAGGGCTACAACACGGTGCTCGAGGGCGATGGTTCCGGTCTGTCCCAAGGCCAGCGCCAGCTGATTTCCATCGCCCGCGCCGCGGTGGCCGATCCGCCCGCGCTGATTCTTGACGAGGCTACGTCCTCGATTGATACGCGCACTGAAGAGGTTGTGCAAGCTGGTATGGATAACCTGATGAAGGGCCGTACGGTTTTCGTCATCGCCCACCGCCTGTCCACCGTGCGCAACTCCGACGTGATCATGGTGCTCGACCACGGCAACATCATCGAGCGCGGCTCGCATGATGAGCTGATCGCGCAAAAGGGCGAGTACTACCAGCTGTACACCGGCGCGGTGGAGCTGGAGTAGTGCTTTTTTGGCTCCCCTCTCTGAGGGGAGCTATCAGCGAAGCTGACTGAGGGGAGCCGCAGACTAGATACGGCTCCCCTCAATCGTCTGCGGTGAAAACTGCTTTAAGACAGATGACCGTGCTGCTGTCGCTCGCTGTGGTGAACGTAGGCATCCAGCGAGAGCCGGTCGATAAGCGAGGGAATGACGCCTTTGCGGGTGATCGAGTATCCGGCGGCATAGGTGGCGATTTCGACCGCCTGCCGCACGGTGTATCCATACATCAGATACGAGGCGAACGCGCTGATGAACGCGTCGCCGGCCCCGGTGCTGTCTACGGGGGTGAAGTCAGCGGCCGGATAGTGACACTCGACATTCTGGCCGCGCAGGTAGCAGCCGTATTCTCCTTGGGTGACGATGACGCAGCCCGCGCCGCGTTCGAGAAGATGCGCGGCCTTATCCTCCATCGTTTTTCCCTCAGTTTCGATGATTGCCAGTTCGTGCTCGTTCGGCACGAGAATGTCGGCGTTGGCGACGATGGAGTCGGGCAGATAGTCACATGACGAGGGCTTGATAATGGTTTTGGCATGGTGCCGTCGGGCGGTGATCGCGGCGACTTTGGCCGATTCCAACGGTATTTCAGTCTGTATCAGGCAGTATCCGGCGTTGTCGAACAGTCGTTCGTTGGAGGTGATGTCATCCGGGGTAAGCGATGCGTTGGCTCCGGAGAGAATCGCGATAATCGATTCGCCGTTGGGGTCGAGGAATATGAACGACGAACCGGTGTCTTCTCCGGCGCAGCGTCGCACGCCGGCCGTATTGACCCCATGCTGCTCCATCGCCTTGAAAATGTAATCGGACCCATTGTCGACGCCGACATTGCCGATGAGGGTGACGTGATGTCCGAGCTTGGCCGCGCCGATTGCCTGATTGACCCCTTTGCCCCCGGGGTAGCGTGCCGCCGATTTGGTGGATACCGTGCCTCCGATGTGAGGTAGCCGCGGCATCGACAGATAGTGGTCGATATTGATGCTGCCGACGACCAACACGTGCTTGACGGCGGAAGTAGGCGGAGCGGCGACCGTGCTGGTGTTGTCGAGATGAAAATCCTGTACGAACGAGGGATGCTGCTCTTTGTCGTGCTCTATCTGTGCAATGAGCTTCTCACAGAGGTAGGCGCCGAAGTCGGAGTTGCGGATGGTGTAGGTGGATATTTCCGCATTGCCGGGATAAGCCAGTGCCTCGGTGGTGTCGTTTTTGATGGAGACGAGCGAGGCGTCCTCCGGTAGCCGGTAATGCAAGGGGCGGATCATCTGCGTGAACTCGAGTGCTCGCCTGTAATGCGAGGAGACAAATCCGGTGATGTCACGGCTTCCGATTTTGCTGGGCAGTGAATCGTTGAGGTCGTAGTAGACCAAGTCGTCGCTATATGGCAGCTGGTGATCGAACAGGCATGAGCGGAAGCCTTCGAAAAAATCCTGTGTGCGGCGGCCTCTGGTCATTAGGCAGGCGATGTGTTGGTGACCTCGTTCAATGAGCTCGTTGGTCAATTTATAGGCCGCCTCTTTATAAGGCAGCAGCAGTGACTGGTCTCCGCCGTTGGGTCCTATGGTCAGCAACGGGGTGCCTTCGGGGAATTGCGAGGCATAGGCGAGACTGTCCGGGGTGGCCGGCTCCCAGATGACGCCGTCGACGTTGCGCCCGCATATTGCCGCGATGTTTTTGAGCTCACGTTCCGGATCGGAGTAGCTGTTGTAGGCATCGGTCGCATATCCGGCGTTCTGGGCAGCCTGGATGATGCCATCCAGCGTGCTATCGAAAGAGATGGGGGAGCGCAGCAGTACTCCGATGGTGTAGCTGCGCGTGCGCTTCGCGGCGGAGGCATATGGCTTGTAATGGTATTCCTTGACGATCGTCAGGACCTTCTTGCGGGTTTCCTCGCTGATGCTGGAATCCTTGCCGTTGACGATTTTGGAGACCGTCGAGGTGGAGACGCCCGCGATGCGTGCGATGTCCCTGATGTTCATGTCTCCCCTCCTGCCTGTTTTCCTCTGTATCAGTGTACAAGGGCGTAGCGTTCTGTTCCTTGCTACGTCGCCATTGTGGGCCGTTCGGTCCAGGTTGCGCGACCCTCGACCCGCCGTGTTGACACTGACGTTGGCGTCCTATAATCTTATCTCAAGAAAACATTTTAGGAAAATAATTTCCTAAGATTCCGCAAGGCAAACAATGCAGATTGCACAATGCGGAAAACTGAGGGTTGGAAAATAAAGGAGGGCCAGCATGGCAAAGAAGCTGTCGTTCTGGGAAGGGATCAAGGCGCAATTCTCCACAAAGTCCCTAGTGTTGATTCCGATCGCGGTTGGAATCAATCTCATTGGCGGAACTCTGTGCTCCGCACTCAAGTTGCCGCTGTTCCTCGACATGATTGGCACCATCGTCGTCGCATGCCTGTCTGGACCATGGGTCGCGGCCCTGACCGGCCTGCTGACCAATCTTTTCCTGGCACTGGTGGCCAACCCGGTCTATCTTCCCTATGCGGCGGTGTCGGTATTGTGCGGTTTGGTCGTCGGCTATATGGTCAAGGCCGGACTGTTCCGTAAGAAGTGGGGCGTCGTGGTCATCTGGCTGGTGTGCACGCTCGTCAATGCGATCTCCGCATCGCTGATCACCGCATTCGTATACGGCGGTGCCACCGGCGTCAACGGTACATCGGTGCTGACGGCAACGCTGGTCGTGGCCATGAAAGACATTCTCGCCTCGGTGATCTCCTCGTCGCTGATCGAGAACCTCATCGACAAGGGCATCACTGTCGCCATCGCGTGGGTGATCGTGCAGAAGATTCCCCGTCGCTTTCTCAGCCAGTATGCGGCCGACTCCATGGGCGGCTCGGACAATGATGCGCTGAGTGATGATGACGAAGAAGAAGACGAGTAAGACATGTCGTCGCATATGCCGGTCATCAATGACACCGTAATTGAGAAGCTGAATCCGATCACCAAGATAGCGGCCGTATTCGCCTTGGGTCTGTCCGCATTGGCATGGCCTGACTTCACGCTTGGTCTGATACTCGTGGTGTTGCTGTTTGTGGTCTCGTTCTTGGCTCATATACAGCGTGATTTCGCCAAGATAATGTTCGGTTTCGGCATCCCCGTCACTGTGATGCTCATGTTCATCCAAGGGCTGTACAGCCCCAAGAACCGTACCACATTACTGGATTTTGGCTTCGCGCAACTGGGGCTCGAAGGCGTGCTGTATGCGGCCAAAGTGGTGGTGAGCCTGCTGGTGTTCCTTGGCAGCTTCTACATCATGAACAAAACCACCTATGTCGGTGCTATGGTATCCGCGCTCACTTCGGTGGGGCTCAGCGCCAAGGCCGGATACCTGGTGCTCGCCAGCCTGAATGTCGTGCCGCAGATGCAACGACGTATGGCGGTGATTCAGGAGGCGCAATCCGCTCGCGGACTCGATGCATCGGGTGGGGTCATCGCCCGCATCAAGGCGTATATCCCGTTGCTTGGTCCGGTTGTCATGTCATCGCTGACCGACGCCCAGGAGCGGGGTATGACCCTGGAGACCCGCGGCTTCGGCATTACTGGAGTGAAGCAGACCAGTTATGTCAAGGTCAGTTGGAATGCCGCCGACAAGGTACTCAATTGGATTTTCGTCCTATTTCTGATCGCCGTGGTCGCCGTTTCCGTATGCATCCGCATCGGTGTGATTCCGTCGCCGGTCTCGTGGGGAGGCAAGTGAATGAGTCCGATAGTAGAGGTCAAGGATTTCTCCTTCAAGTACCGCGACATCAAGCGTCGGGCCGTCAAACACGTGGACTTCCAAGTCGAGGAAGGCAGCTTCTTCACCATCATCGGCGCGAATGGGGCAGGCAAATCCACGTTATGCAACGCGCTCGTCGGCCTGATCCCGCACTATTTCGTGGGGGCGAGGGTTGGACACATCCTAATTGACGGGACCGATGTCGCCGATTCGACCATCGCCGAATTGTCGAAGACCATCGGCCTGGTGTTTCAGAACCCGTTCAACCAGCTGTCCTACACCGCCGGGACCGTCGCCGAAGAGCTGGCCTACGGATTAGGCAACCACGGTGTGCCCAGAGCGCAGATGATCGACCGCGTCGAAGCTGTGGCGAAATTGATGCGCATCGACCACATCCTAGACAAGAACCCGCTGGAACTGTCGGGTGGACAGGTGCAGCGTGTGGCTTTCGGATCCACTTTCATCATGGAACCGCGCATTTTGGTGCTTGACGAGTGCACCACGCAGCTCGACCCGATGGGCAGCGAGGAGATTTTCGACATCGTCAAACAGCTCAATGCGGACGGCGTCACCGTCATCATGGTCGACCATGACATGGAGCGAGTGGCACGATACGCGGATACCGTCATGGTGCTCGAGCGAGGCGAAGTCGTAGCCCTTGGCTCTCCGATGGAGGTGTTCTCCGATCCGGCGATCGAAGAGCATGGCGTGGAAGTGCCCGATTACGTGAAGATCACCCGTGCGCTCGGTGGCCCGATTGCCATTACCGAGGAGCCGGCCATCTGCATGGCCAAGGAGGCGCTCTCATGAAAATCGAGTTGCAGGCACTGGAGCACGCCTATCCCGGAGGGGACAAGGCCCTTGACGGAGTGGACTTGACGCTTGACGGCAACGAGCCGGTGGCGATCATAGGGCAGAACGGTGCAGGGAAGACCACGCTGGTCAAGCATTTCAACGGCATTCTGCGCCCCACCGGAGGCAAAGTGCTGATCGATGGCATTGACGTCAATGAGCGCAGCACCGCCGAATGGTCCCGCAGCGTGGGCTATGTCTTTCAGAATCCCGACGATCAGCTGTTTCTGGAAAGCGTCCGCAAGGAATTCGAATTCGGTCCGCGCCAGATCGGCATGGGCGATCAGGACATCGCGCATCGCGTGGACAGCATCGCCGAGCTGGTAGGCCTCACCAAAAAGCTCGACGTGCACCCATTCGACCTGACGCCCACCGAGAAGAAATTCTGCACAATCGGTGCCGTCATCATGATGGACCCATCCGTGGTGATCTTCGACGAGCCAACGTGCGGCCAGGATGCGTCGGGCAACGCCCACCTTGCACGCATCATCGAACGTCTGAAAGCACAAGGCAGACTCTGCATCACGATTTCGCACGACATGAAATTCGTCACCGCGAACTTCTCCCATGTCATCGTGATGTACCACGGCCGCGTGCTGCTCGATGGCCAGACCCGCGAGGTGTTTGCCCAGACCGACACACTTCGGCGTTCCTTCGTGACGCCGCCGCCCGTCACCCGAGTGGCTCAGGGTGCAGGCCTCAAGGAGACGGTGTTCTCCGTCCCCGCGTTCATCAACGCCATTGCTCAGGAAAGGAACCATCGTGGCTGATGTCATTGCTCAAATCTATGGAATAAGGAATGTCGAGGACGCTCGCATGGTAATCGACATGGGCGGCGAACATATCGGCGTCTCCTACGGCAAAATCAAGCGGACGCCCGGTCAGCTCGATTGCGAACGGGCCAGGGAAATCTTCGAAGGCGTGCAACCACAGGCCGTGCGCATAGGCCTGACCGTCGCCGAAGACATCGACGAAATCAGCGAGAACCTGCGAGAAGCCATGCCCGATGTGCTGCACCTGTCTGGTGACATCGAAGGCATCAGTCCGGCCGAAGTGGCGGAACTTAAGAGCCGGTTCCCTGAACTGAAGATCATGCAGGCCATCCCGGTGCTGGCCGGAGTGCCTCTCGGAGAACAGAAGGTCATGCAGTATGTGAAGGACTATGAGCCGGTTTCCGACTTCTTCCTCATCGACACTAAAGCACCTGCTGCCGGAGACATCGGAGCGACCGGCCTGACCCATGACCGGGCCATCGACCGGGCCATCATCGAAGCCACCGACGTGCCGTGCATCATCGCCGGCGGTCTGGACGCCTCCAATGTGGCCGAGGCGATCTACGCCACGCATCCGTATGGCGTCGACTCGTTCTCCCTGACCAATTACGACGATGATCGCGCCGATACGGATTGGTGCAAGGACCCGGCAAAGGTCGAGGCTTTTATCAAGGCGGCCAAAGATGCCTAAGGTCGTTGTCGTCGGCGATGCCAACGTGGATGTCATCGTGCCATACCCGCGTTTTCTTAACGAGGAGCGCACGCAGGTCGAATATCCGCAGATCGGCATCCAGGGAGGAGGAACCTCGGCGAACACGGCCGTGGCGTTGGCAAAGCTTGGTCTGGATGTATCGTTCGTGGGCACCGTGGGAGATGACCAGTACGGGCGTTTCGTCATGCAGGACTTCAAGGATGCGGGCGTGGACGTGACCGGGCTGGTTGCGGATTCGACCCTGAACACGGTCGGTGTATTCGCTTTCGTGGACGACCGCGGAGAGAGGTACTTGTGGGGATGGCCCCGCGAACGGCAATCGTTCAAGGTGCTCGACGAAAACCTCGTGCCGATGCACATGATTCGCGAGGCGGATTGGGTCCACTCCTCAGGCATGTGCCTGACCTACGACACCAGTGCCAGGGAGACGATCATCCGCATCTTCGAACAGGCCCACGATGCCGGTGTTCCCACATCCTTCGACCTGAACCTTCGTGTGGATGACGGCGTGCTCGACCCCGATTTCGCGGCTGCACTCGAACGCATTATTCCGAATGTCGATTATCTGCTGGGATCGGGGCCGGACGAGTTCGCCTATTTAGGCGACGACGACATGATGGGCAATGCCACGACCTATGCGGTGGGCGGCCGGACCGTCATCGTCCGGGACGGCGCCCGAGGATCGATCGGTCTTACGCAAGACGGCCTGACGGAAAGCCCGGCGTTCCGGGTGAACGTCGAAGACACCATCGGAGCGGGAGACGTCTATAACGCCGGTTTCATCGCTGCCAGACTCGCCGGAGCCTCCCTCGCCGAATCATTGCGAGAGGGCAATGCCGTCTCCGCGTACAAAGTGGCCCGCCGCGGGGCGCGTTCCTCGCCGGACGCCGCGCAGCTGCACGAGTTTCTCGTCGGGCAAACCGGCTGAACGCCATACCCGAATATCGACCAATCCAAAGAACACAACCAACGGAGGTATCCCTATGGAAAACAAGAAGAAGGTCATCCTTGACTGCGATCCCGGACACGATGACGCGTTCGGCATCATGCTCGCCGTGCAGCACCTCGACGTGCTGGGTATCACGACCATTGGCGGCAACTGCACACTGGAGAACGTGACCCGCAACGCCATCAAGGTGCTTGAGGTCCTTGGCGCGGCGGACCGTATTGGTGTATATCCGGGGCACAGCTGCCCGATGGTCGCACCGCTGGTCACCGCACCGCAGTTCCACGGTGAGACTGGTCTGGACGGTCCCGTGCTGCCGGAACCGACGCACGCCGCACAGAACAAGCATGCGGTCGACTTCATCGTCGACACCGTAATGAACACGGATGACGTGACGCTGATCGCCACCGGTCCGCTGACCAACATCGCCTCCGCCATCAACCGTGAGCCGCGCATCGTGGAACGGGTCAAGGAACTGTGCATCATGGGCGGGTCCGTCACCTACGGCAACTGGACCCCTGCCGCCGAATTCAATATCTTCGTCGACCCCGAGGCGGCGTCGCGCGTGTTCAACTCCGGCATGCACGTCAAGATGACTGGCATCAACCTGACCCGTCAATGCGAGCTGACCGCCAAGCACGTAGCCAAGTTCCGTGAGATCGGCACCAAGGCCGCGAACCTGGCCGCCGACCTGACCGATTTCTTCATCGGCGCATGCGAGGAGGAGTCCGAGCTGACGGGCGCCACCATGCACGACGCATGCGCGGTGGCATGGGTTATCGACCCGTCGCTGATCACTGCGGTCCCGATGCATATCGATATCGAGCTGCACGGCACACTCACCCGCGGCATGACCGTGTGCGACTACCGTCATCTGCGCGGCACCGTGCCTGCCGTGGATCTTGAGCGCACTCCGACGATGGGTTACCGCGGCGAAGAGCCGAATGCGGAAGCCGCGCTGGAACTCGACTTCCCCGGATTCGTTGATTTGCTGAACAGCACCCTCGAAAACTACGACTGAGTCTTGCCCCTGAACAACCCCCTCCACCGCCGGCCGGCGATTCCAACCCCTTCTGGCCGGCCGGCGGTATCTCACACTCGATCATCGACCGCCGCCATGCGAATGAACGAAAGGAGCAGGCCGATGGAATACCGATGCCTGTTATGGGATTTTGATGGCACCCTTGCCGACACCGGCAGCGACGTGTGGAATTCCCTGACGTACGCCGCGCGTCGTGCGGGTGGGGCGATCGATGACCTGTACATGCGCGATGACGCCAATCTGGCCGATCCGATGGATGAGATCATGCGGCACGTGATCCCCTATCCCGGGGAGGCGTATCTGGAGACATTTGATGAGGATGTACGCGTACACTACCGCACGCTCAATGATTTTTCGCGCACCAGACTCTATCCGGGCATTCAGAGCATGCTGAATGAGCTGAAGGAACATGGCGTACGCAATATCATCGTCACCAACAAGCCGGAGGGCGCATTGAGCCGCATACTCGGCAGCAAAGGCTGGGCGAACCTGTTCGACGATTGGATCTGCCCCGATTCCATACCCGGCCGTGAGGCGACGAAGGTCGAAATGATGGCCGAAATCGTTCGACGGCATGGCATCGCGCCGAGACAATGCCTCTATGTGGGAGACACCTTCAGCGACATCGAAGCTGCACGGACCAACGGCATCTCCTGCATAGCGGTCACATACGGGGATGGCGACGAAATCGCGTTGCTCAGCAGAAACCCCGCATATGTGGCGCGCGACATCGCGGAACTCAACGACATCATGACGGACACCGTCATACACGCAAGGAGCATGATATGAGGGATTTCACCATATGCATCGGAACCACCTTTGTTTTCGGGCGCGACGCCGAAACCAAAGTGGGAGACGAACTGGGCGCAAAGGGCGTTTCCCGCGTGCTCATCCATCATGATGGCGGAGCATATTTGGAAGCCAGCGGCTTGCTAGATGCCGTGCGCCACAGCCTTGGACGGGCCGGCATTTCCTACACGGAGCTTGGCGGCGTGAAGCCGAATCCCCGACTGACGCTGGTGCGTGAAGGCATCGCCATCGCCAAAGCCCGCAATGTCGACGCCGTTGTGGCCATCGGCGGAGGCAGCGTCATCGATTCGGCCAAGGCAATCGCGCTGGGAGCTGCCGGAGAGCGTGACGTATGGGATTATTTCACCGGCAAAGTGCCGGTAGAGCGCACCCTTCCCGTCGCGGTGGTACTGACGTGCCCGGCATCGGGCAGCGAATCCAGCCAGGTCGCCGTCATCAACAATGAGCATGAGCATTCCAAGCTCACGCTGAGCGAACCAGTGCTCCGGCCGGCATTCGCGTTCATGAACCCCGAACTCAGCGTCACGGTGCCGGCGTTCCCCACTGCCTGCGGCATTGTGGACATGTTCTCCCACATCTGCGAACGGTATTTCAGCGCCAGCAACGAGATCGGCGTGATCGACCGTATGGCCGAAGGCGCATTGCGCACCTTGGTCGATGTCGGCCCGAAATCGTTGGCCGACCTTGCCGATTACGACTTGCGAGCGCAAATCATGTGGATCTCCACCATCGCGCAGAACAACACCCTCGGCGTGGGTCGTGAACAGGACTGGTCCACCCATCTGATTGCCAACGAGCTGAGCGCGCTATACGACACCCCTCACGGGGCCACCCTGTCAATCATCATGGGATCTTGGATGCGCGTGGCTAGCGAGAAGGCCCCGTTCCGTTTCGCGCGATACGCCACTGAGGTATTCGGCACCAGGCCCGGCTCGATGAACGAAACCGAACTGGCCCGGCGTGGCATCGCCGCAACGGAATCGTTTTTCCGCTCGCTCGGCATGCCTGTTTCCTTCAAGGACTTCGATCTGCCGGGCGACGGCATCGAACGCATGTTGGACAACATCGATTTCTACGGGCCGGACGCCACCATCGGATCCATTGCCCGCCTTGATCGCGACGATTGCCGTCGCATCTACGAACTGGCTCTCACCGGTCCCGTCATGGGAAAGGAGTCTTGATGCGCATACTGAATTTCGGCTCGCTGAACATCGACTATGTGTACGGGGTGGATCACTTTGCGGCCAAAGGCCAAACCATCACCTCGCATTCGCTCGACGTGTTCTCCGGGGGCAAGGGGCTGAATCAATCGATCGCATTGGCTCGTGCCGGCGCCGATGTGCACCATGCCGGCCAGGTAGGACGGGACGGCATGTTCCTACGCGACCTGCTCGAATCCTGCGCGGTGGGCGTGACCTCGGTGGTAGTGCGCGATGATGTGCGCAGCGGCAACGCCATCATCCAAAACGATGCCAGCGGCGACAACTGCATTGTGCTGTACCCCGGCGCGAACCGTGCCATCGACCGTGATTTCGTCGATCAGGTGCTTGACGGGTATGGGAAGGACGATTGGCTGCTGCTGCAGAACGAAATCAGCGAACTGCCCTATATCGTGTCCCGCGCCAAGGCCCGCGGCATGTTCATCGTGCTCAATCCCTCGCCGGCTGACTCGCGGCTCGACGAAGTCGATCTTGATGCCATCGGCTGTTTTGTACTCAATGAGGGCGAGGCGGCGATGCTCACAGGGGCCGAAGAAGACGGGGAGACACTGATCCGTGCGATGCGTGCGCGTTTCTCCCAGACGGATATAGCCCTCACCCTCGGCGAGCGCGGTTCGATGTATTTGCGTGGGGAGCACGTCGTCACGCAGTCCGCTTATCTCGTCGACACGGTCGACACCACGGCGGCCGGCGACACCTTCACCGGTTATCTCCTTGCCGACCTGATGTCCGGCGAACCCATCGCCCATGCACTTGATTCCGCCGCGAAGGCCTCGGCCCTCGCGGTATCCAGAAGAGGCGCGGCGCCGTCGATTCCCATGCGAGAGGAGGTAGCTGTTTTTACTCCTTGCGCTCGCGCATAAGGCGTTCCACCAAACTCAAACCAATAGAAAGGAACCACCATGACAGAAACCGCTGTCAAGGAGAAGGCGAACGGTATCCCGGTGCCTGAAGAGGGCACCGAAGAGTTTGCCCGTATGAACAAGATGGCAAAGATCGCCATCCCGATCGTACTGATCATCTTCACCATGGGCGTGCTGCAGCAGCAGGCTTTCGGCATGATCTATGTGAACATCGGCGACCAGCTCGGCCAGGCCAACCTCGCCCCGCTGATCACCTCGATTCCGGGCATCGTGCTCGGCATCGTGTGCGTGATCTACGGTTCTCTCGGCGACTTCGTGTCCCTGAAGAAGATGATGATTCTCGGCACGATCGTGTTCGTGCTCGGTTCGATCCTCGGCTGCTTCGGCGACCTGAGCATCTGGATCGTCATCGCCGCCCGTACCGTGCAGTCCGCAGGCTGGCAGGTCTCCGGCTCCATCTTCCTGGTGCTCGTCTCCAAGTACATCGAGAAGAAGAAGCGAGTCATCTGGTACGGCGTGTTCGTCGCCGTGTTCCGTATCGCCGCGGCTCTGGGTGTCTTCCTCGCCGGCTACATGACCCTTGTCGATTGGCGCATCCTCTTCGGTATCGGCATCATCGCGGTGTTCTTCATCCCGATCCTGGCCAAGAACCTGCCTGACGAGCATGCCAAGGGCGCGCGCATCGACGTGATCGGCTTCACACTCATTGGCCTGTTCGCCGGCTCGGTGACCATGTTCTTCACCGACATGACCATCTTCTGGGGTATCGCGGTGCTGGTCACCGGCGTGGCCTTCGTGGTCTACATCAACAAGGCCGCGGATCCGTTCATCACCCCGAAGATGCTCACCAACCCGGCCTTCGCGATGACCATGATCGTCATCTTTGTCGGCTACTTCTTCAGCTACACCCTGAACGCCGGCTGCAACGCCATCGGCCTGAACGTGTACGGCATCGACTCCTCCCAGGTCTCCAACCTGCTGGTGTGGTCGATCATCCTCGCCGCCATCATGGGCTTCGCCGCTGGCCCGATTATCCAGAAGATCGGCCGCAAGGCCTCCATCATTCTGGCGCTCGCCTGCATGGGCGGTGGCCTGATCGCCGTTGCGTTCCTGATTCCGATGGGCCAGATCTGGGCTCTTGCCGTGGCGCCGTGCATCTACTACTTCGGCACCTCGTTCTTCTACCAGCCGATTGTGGATACCGCAACGCTGACCGTGGAGGCCGAGGAATCCGGACGTGCATTGGGCTTCAACGATCTGATGCAGGCCATCACCGGTTCGGTCGGTGTCGCGATCTTCGGCCAGCTCATGGCCAATGGCGCGATGAGCGGCGGCTCGCTGTTCGGCACCGAATCCGGTCCGGCCTCGACCTATGCCAACGTCTTCATGGTCGGCGGCATCATCGTCCTGGGTGCGATGGTTATCTTCATCTGCTCGATGAAGATGATCTACAGCCGCTCCCGCGTCGCCGAAGACGAGAGCTGACATCAGGTCATATCGTCTGCTGATGTGATATTGATATCGCAAAGCCCGTGACCGGTGTATTCCGGTTGCGGGTCTCGCGCGTTACGCTAAGTAGTAAAGTCATTTACTGAAGTACTACGTAACGTTTGTATTGGGGGGGGGGATGCTGTCATGGTCACGGTGAAGGAAATCGCATAGAAATCCGGATTTTCGCAGGCAGCGGTATCCCGATTATTGAATGGCGACCCGACGTTGTCGGTTAAGGAAGAGACTCGCCGCCGCATTATCGAAGTCAGTGAATGGCTTGGCTGTACCGCCGGCTCTCGTCACATCTCTTTGCCGCGCCGAGTGACCGTATTGGACAATGCCACTCGTCAAGAGGAACTTGCGGACGCTTGTTTTGTGGCGCTATTGCTGTTTTCGTGGGTGTGGGTTCGTCGTTGAGCCGTTGGTTTCGTAAGCGTAGGGGGCGTTTCCGCGTATTCTGTTTTCCGACCAAAGAAACGAACCACGGAAAACGCCTGATGAACGGCATATTCAAACGTCTCCTCAACGTCAAAGGCATGGTCGTCGAGTCCGCGAGGATCGTCGACGGCCCGCTGCGTCCTGAGCCCGTGCTCGAGGTCCATGTGCGCGCCGGGAAGGCGGCGCCGCGCTGCTCGCGCTGCGGGCGGAAACGACGTGGTTATGGCCGGGGCGGCGGCGTGCGCCGTTGGCGGCACCGGGATTTCGGCTGCTGGAGGGTGGGGCAGGTCGCCATGATGCCGCGCGTCGACTGCCCCGGGTGCGGCGTGGTCGTCGCATCGGTGCTGTGGGCGGAGCCCGGCAGCTCGAGGAACTCCTGCGCGGTTTGCTCGGACGCCCGATCGGACGGGCCGGGAGCGAACTGAAGCATTGGGTGTTCCGGGTGCCCCGCAGCCACATCCCCGAAATCGTCGAACCGGCCGGGAAGATCAGACGCCGGCGTCCCGACATCCTCAGGACAATCGGGCCTGGCTATCCGAACGCGAGGCTCGAGGCGTTCGACAACGGGATCAAGGTCACCGTCCGCGTGGCCTACGGCTTCCACCACGTCACCAACCTCATCAGCCTGATCATGCTCAGATGCGGCGGACTCGACATCCGACTACCGGAACCAGTCAGCTAGCCCACGAAAACAGCAGAAGCCTCAAAAATGTCTGCAGTAAAAGAGTTTGACGCATGACACGACCTTGCGGGCGTCGGTTATAAGAAGGGTACATTTGAATTGTGCATTTCTAACGCTGCAGTAAGCCGCAAGGAGGAGACGGATATGGCATTCGTGACATTGAAGGATGTCGCCCAGCAGGCTGGTGTGTCAGCTGCTGCCGTCTCTCAGATTCTTCACGATAAAGGCCGTTTCTCCAATGAGACTCGTCAATTAGTGCTGAAAACAGTTGAGGAAATGGGCTATGTGCCTGATCAGCGTGCGCGATCTATGCGTTCGTCCGCTACCAAAACAGTTGGTCTGCTGGTGCCGGATCTGCGCAACGCATATTTTGCCGAGTTGGTCTCGTCGATGGAAGAGGGCCTGTATGCACATGGATTTTCTACACTCATTGGCACGTCGGCGGAAACCGTAAAACGACAGGATGCATTCATCAAGAACTTGCTGGGGCAGCGTATTGATGGTGCGATTGTGGTTCCTCAAGGATCTGACTCCCCGGGTGTGAAATCGTTGATCGCGCGAGATTTGCCGTTGGTCTTTGTGGATCGACGTGTACAGGGGATTGAATCGGTTCCTTTTGTGGTGTCGGATCCTTACACCGGCATTCGCGAGGCGATGGAGGAATTGGTCGCTCTCGGACATCGACGTATTGGGTATATAGCGCATTCCTCGTTGGAATCATATAGCGTCAATGAACGTGAAGTAGCATTCCGGACCGCCGCTCCGGAGCTGCTGCATGGAGACACGGGCATTGTTGTGGATTGTGGTTCGACGTATGAATCGCGATGCCATACTGTCGATTATTTACTTGAATGCGGCGTTACCGCCATTATCTGCGCGTATTCACCTGATGCCATCACCATCATCGGCTTATTGCACGATCGCGGTATTGAGCTTGGTACTCAGATGTCGTTGATATCATTTGACGATATTGCGCCTTTTCGCTTGATGACGCCAAAGATCTCGGTCATTTCCCAGCAGGCGGAGCAGATGGGGCGTCAAGGCGTCGACCTGTTGTTGGAGGCCATGCAATCCGGCGTGCACCAAGGTGGTAGTACCATTCATGTGCCCACCGTGTATTTATCACGAGGGTCTGTTGCCAGAGTGGTGGTTTCGGCTCAATAGTCCGTCGCCGCCAATATTTTGTCTTTTTTTGTGCCATATTGTGTTTCTGATGTGCTGGTAATGGCGTTAGGACGCGATTGTTAACGCTCTCGACACGCTGATTGACCCCTGTGATTAAACGATATATTATGAATCACGCAAGTGATTAAACGTTAAATCATTTCAGTGATGAGACGATTCAGCGTTGACCAAGACGCATACATGTGTCGCGGTTTTGTGCCGGCAGTGACGTCGGCCCAATGACGAAAGCGAGAGGCGTATGACGCAGTTATCTCTGGTAGGGGTGTCGAAGATATTCGGCAACTCCACGGTGGTCGATAACGTGTCGGTCACCGTGGAACCCGGCAAAGTTCATGTTTTGCTTGGTGAAAACGGTGCAGGCAAGTCGACCGTCATCAAAATGATGAGCGGTATCTATCAGCCGGATAAAGGGCATATCGAGGTCGATGGACAAACGGTGCGCATTCCCAATGTGGAAGCTGCGCGCAAGCTTGGTATTGCGGTAATCCATCAAGAGCTCAACATGGTGCCTGAGCTGTCGATAATGGAAAATCTGTTTTTGGGTGCTCTGCCCACTAAGGTTGGCTTTATTAATAAAAGCGCCATGAAAAGCAAGGCACGTGAGGCGCTGAAGCTGATTGGCCTTAACGAAGATGTTTCCACGCCGATGGGTGAGCTTGGCGTGGCTCGTCAGCAGATGGTGGAAATCGCCAAAGCGCTCATGCAGGACGCTTCGATTCTCATTCTGGATGAGCCTACGGCGGCTTTGACGCGCAAGGAGTGCGAGCAGCTGTTTGTCATCATGGGAGAGCTCAAGGCAAGAGGCGTGGGTATGGTATTCATCTCGCACCACCTTGATGAGATCGCACGTGTTGGTGATGTGGTCACGGTGCTCCGTGATGGCAAATACATCGACACGATTGACGCGAAAGCTCCTGAATCGGAATTGGTGCGATTGATGGTTGGGCGCTCCATCGAAAACCAATATCCGCGAGTCGCTCAGCAGCCAGGTAAAACGCTGCTGGAAGTCAAGGATTTGACTCGTGCCGGAGCCATTGAGCATGTTTCCTTTGACGTGCATGCCGGCGAAGTCGTTGGTCTTGCGGGACTGGTCGGTGCTGGTCGCACTGAAGTGCTGCGTGCTGTTTTCGGTGCCGACTCATACGATTCTGGTTCCGTGACTGTGGATGGTGTTCAACTTCCTAAAGCTTCCATTGACAAGACCATTGCCGCTGGGGTGGGACTGGTTCCTGAAGATCGCCGCACGCAAGGCTTGATTCTTGAAGCATCGGTCGCTGACAATCTGGGTCTCGCCACTATGGTGCCGACTTCCAAATTCGGATTTGCCGATCTTAAAGGGCAACGCGACCGCGAAAACGATACCGCCAGGAAACTGCGTATCCGTATGGCGAATATTGACCAAACTGCAGGCTCCCTGTCTGGTGGCAACCAGCAGAAGATCGTGTTCGGCAAATGGTCTATGGCGAACGTGAAGGTGCTGTTGCTTGATGAGCCGACCAGAGGTGTTGATGTTGGTGCGCGAGTCGAAATTTACGAGCTGATCAACGAGATTACCGCCAATGGTGGCGCGGTGCTGATGGCATCTTCCGATCTGCCGGAAGTACTCGGCATGTCCGATCGCGTGCTCGTGATGAGCAACGGCAAACTGAGCGGCGAAATGCCGGCCAGTGAGGCCACACAAGAGAGAGTCATGTCACTGGCCGTTTCCCATATGAACGAGGACTTCAGCGAAAACACTACTGCAAACGTTGAGAAATGAAGGAGAACACTATCATGACCGCTAAAGAACAAAAACTCGGTTACGATTCCGGCAGCGTCAGCACACTTGACAAAGTGAAGCGTTTCGCATCGCGCAATGGTGCATTGATAGGTCTGATTATTCTATGCATCATATTGTCAATCGCGACTCCTGCTTTCTTGACCGGGCCGAATCTGTTGAATGTCGGTATTCAGGCTGCGACTGTCGCCATTCTGGCATTCGGCCAGACCTTTGTCATCGTCGAGGCTGGTATTGACTTGTCTGTCGGCTCGGTTGCTGCCGTATCCAGTATGTTGGTTGCCTACACTGGCGCTTCGATGGGGCTGCCTCCGATTCTCACCATTGTTGTTGGACTCGTAACCGGTGCTGTATTCGGTGCGCTTTCCGGTATTGCGAATGCGTTCCTGAAGTTGCCTTCCTTCATCGCGACACTGGCAATGATGTCCGTTGCTCGCGGCTTGACCTTGGTCATTTCCGATGGGCGACCGGTTTCCACTTCCGGTATGGTCAATTTCTTCGGTAGCACGGTACTTGGTATCCCGATCCCAATTGTCATGATGATCATCATGGGCGTCATCGCCTCCGTGATTCTGAACTTCACCAGTATTGGTCGTTCCATGTATGCGGTTGGCGGCAATATGGAAGCCTCTCGGCTCTCCGGTATCTCCGTGCATAAGACCCAGATTATGGTGTTCGTGCTGTCCGGCATTTTCGCGGCTGTTGCAGGTCTGGTTATTGCCGGTCGTCTGCATTCCGCTCAACCTCAGGCTGCTTCCGGATATGAAATGGACGCCATCGCCTCCGTGGTTATCGGTGGAGCGTCCCTATCGGGTGGCAAGGGCAAGATTTCTGGCACCTTTATCGGTGCGATTCTGCTCGCTGTGATCCGCAACGGCCTCAATATTCTCAATGTGTCCTCCTTCTGGCAGCAGGTGGTTATCGGTCTGGTCATCGCCTTCGCGGTGAGCTTCGATACTCTGCGTCGCAAGGTGGATGCCCACTGATCACGTCGAAAGGCGTTTCAACTAACAAGCCAAATCTTCAATCCCATTTATCCAATAACTACAAGAGAAAGAAACAATGATGTTGAATTCCACTATGAAGAAGACCTTCCGTGCGGCACTCGCGATTGTATGCGCAGGAACCCTAATGGCAGGTACAGCCGCTTGCGGCTCGACGTCCTCCAGCGGCGGCGATAAGGTCGCGCTTCTGGTCTCCACGCTCAACAACCCGTTCTTTGTCGATTTGCGTGATGGCGCTCAGGCCGCTGCCAAAGATCTTGGTGTCGATTTGATGGTGTCCGATGCTCAGAACGACTCCTCCACTCAGCAGAATCAAGCGCAGAATGCCCAATCGCAAGGAGCCAAGGCCGTGATTATCAATCCTGTGGATTCTGATGCCGCTTCTCCTGCCGTGGCCCCGTTGCTGTCTTCCAGCCTGCCGGTCATCTCCGTGGACCGTTCCGTCACCGGTGAAGATGTAACCTCGCACATCGCCTCCGATAACGTGGCTGGTGGTGCTCAGGCTGCTGATGAGCTGGCCAAAGCAGTCGGAGAAAAAGGCAAGGTCATCATTCTCCAGGGCACTCCGGGTGCCGCCTCCACTCGCGATCGTGGCGACGGCTTCAAAAAGGAGATCAAGAAGTACTCCGGTATTGAAGTCGTGGCCGAACAGACCGCGAACTTCGATCGTGCCGAGGCGCTGGATGTGACTACTAACCTGATGCAGTCCAATCCTGATGTCGTTGGCATCTATGCCGAAAACGACGAAATGGCATTAGGCGCTATCCAGTCACTTGGTTCCAAGGCCGGTGCGGATGTGAAGATCTTCGGTTTTGACGGTACTGAAGACGGTCTTAAAGCGGTGTCGAATGGTACCATGGTAGGCACTATCGCACAGCAGCCTAAGGAGCTTGGTAAGAAAGCTGTCGAGGCTGCGGTTAAGGCCATCAAGGGCGAGAGCGTCGAAAAGACCGAGTCCATTGAAGTAAAGACCGTGACCAAGGGGAACGTCGCTGATTTCCAGTGACAATATGAGATAACTTATCCGGGAATTAAAAGCCCCTTACAACATGGCCCATCATCATCGATAACCATGATGGTGGGCCATATCTATACCGACATATCGCACAACGTAGTGAATATATAAAAGGAGAATTCATGCTTACTCATGGTGTCATCAATGCTCAACTTGCACAGGCTTTGGCCGGTCTACGGCATAAGGATAGATTCGTGGTCTCTGATGCCGGTCTGCCTGTACAGCCAGGTATTGAAGTCATCGATTTGGCTGTGGCATTTGGTGTGCCGCGATTCGAGCAGGTGCTGGATGCCATTGCCCCCGAATTGGTACTTGAAGAGGGGATAATGGCTGAGGAGGCTCGTGGAACAATTGCCGAGCAATGGGTAAAAGATCGATTTGATGTGCCGTTGAGCTACGTACCCCACGATGGTGAGAACGGTTTCAAAGCGAAGGTGAAAGGTGTGAAATTCGTGATTCGCACCGGCGAAACCACTTCATACTCCAACGTGATCTTCCGCTGTGGTGTGCCGTTCTGATTGTGGTTGGCTCGAATTGCGGACGAAAGGACAATAGTGATGACGTTAATTGACAACAAGTTTGTTTCCGATGATGTGCTGGGATTACTAGACGATATTGTTGCATCTCGGTCGCGAATTTCGGTTATCGGTTCAATGAATGTGGACTATACCGTAACTACGAAACGGTTGCCGAAACCGGGAGAGACCGTCAACGGTGGCCCGCTGACCTTATTGCCGGGAGGCAAATCAGCGAATCAGGCATCGGCGGCTGCGCGAATTGGAGCGCAGGTGCGGATGTTTGGTGCAGTCGGGGAAGATGCCAATGCGGATTTTCTGCTGGAGCATTTGCGCGATGCTGGTGTGGATACTTCGCATATCGCTGCCGTTGCAGGTCCCAGTGGCACTACGGTAATTACCGTGGACGCGAATGGTGAGAACACCATCGTATATTCGGCTGGTTCCAATGGTGAGGTGTCTGTCGACTATGTGCGCCAGTCATCTGACGCATTGGTTGCCGCCGATGTGTTGGGACTGTGTTTAGAGAGTCCGATGGAAACGGTCACGGCATGCGCTCGCCTCTGTCATGATGCCGGGCTCAAGGTATTGCTCAACGATTCGCCATTCGTTGCTGAACTGCCCGCTGAGCTTATCGAGGCTTCGGACATTCTGTTGGTCAATGAGCATGAAATGGCGCAGCTGCTGGACATCGCCGAGCCGGACGATGACGATTGGGATGGACTGGACTGGTCTGATGTGGCGCGGCAGATGCATGACTTCGGCTTTAATCAGGCGGTAATTACGCTTGGCGGGGATGGGTCGGTAGTCATCGATGGTGATGATATCTATCGTATTGCGCCAGTTGCGGTTGAGGCCATCGACACTACCGGGTGTGGAGATGCCTTTATGGGCACGGTTCTGGCCGGACTTGCCTCGGGTCATGCGTTGGCGGACAGTGCGCAGTTGGCCTCATACGTTTCCGCGTACGCCGCGACTGGGTTCGGCGCGCAAGCCTCTTATGGTACTGCCGCTCAGATTCGTGAGCGGTTTGGTGCGAAGTAATTGCTGAGTGCAGAGTCTTGCAGGCCGTGAATTGGATGCAGACCTAACACGTCCATTTAGACGCTATGCGGGAACGAATTGGACTGACCATAAGAGAATGCAGACGTAATCCGTTGTTGTACTGGTGGATTTTGCAGACATAACCTGTTGGATTAACGGGATGCAGTCATTATCCGTCTAGTTATGGCTATAAATCGGCGATAACTTGTACGGATATGTCTGCATGACTGATAACTGATACAGAAATGTCTGCAACATTCACGGGTTCGCGGTCAACGGCGTCTCTCAGTGAACATTCGTGCAGACTTGACCGCGTGGCGTGTTAGGATATGCACCGTTGTGAGGCAGTGATCCGTTATCAGCGGGGAGTCTTCGGAAGAACGGCAGCAATCGCCTAGTAGAACCGACGGGATCGGCCCGAGACAGCCGAACACAAGCGGTCGTGCAGGCCGCGCTACGCTGAGTGCAACAATTCGGCGGAGCGCAACCGGTGCGATAAGCGAGGTGGTACCGCGGTGCGGAGCGTACAAAACGCTCGTCATCGTCCTCGTAGGCAGGAACATCATCCGACGATGGGTTCGGGCGAGACGACTACTAAAGCGGCCACTTGAATCAATCGCCACCAATGATGCTCCTGTAGGACCAGTGCACAGTACAACTAGGAGATTTACGGTGAGCGAAAACGTATATCCCAAGGCGAACGAGGGCGGCGAGACCGCACACGTGGCGCCGAACCCCAGCTTCCCCCAAATGGAGGAGACCGTTCTTAACTATTGGGATAAGGACGATACCTTCCAGAAGTCGGTGGAGCGCAATCCCTCCGGCGACCACAGCCAGAACGAATTCGTGTTCTTCGACGGCCCGCCTTTCGCGAACGGCCTGCCGCACTACGGCCACCTGCTGACCGGCTATGCCAAGGATGTGATTCCGCGCTACCAGACCATGAAGGGCCGCAAGGTCAACCGCGTGTTCGGTTGGGACACCCACGGCCTGCCTGCTGAGCTCGAGGCGCAGAAGGAGCTCGGCATCGACTCGGTCGACCAGATCGAGAAGATGGGCATCGACAAGTTCAACGACGCCTGCCGCGCCTCCGTGCTGAAGTACACGCATGAATGGCAGGACTACGTGCATCGTCAGGCCCGCTGGGTCGACTTCGAGCACGGCTACAAGACTCTGAACATCCCGTACATGGAATCGGTGATGTGGGCCTTCAAGCAGCTCTACGACAAGGGCCTGGCCTACCAGGGCTACCGCGTGCTGCCGTACTGCCCGAAGGATCAGACGCCGCTTTCCGCGCACGAGCTGCGCATGGATGCCGATGTGTACCAGGATCGTCAGGACACCACCGTGTCCGTGGCCGTCAAGATGCGTGATGAGGAAGATGCCTACGCCGTCTTCTGGACCACTACGCCGTGGACCGTGCCCACCAACTTCGCCATCGTGGTCGGCGCCGACATCGATTATGTTGAGGTGCGCCCGACCGAGGGCAAGTTCGCCGGCAAGAAGTTCTACTTCGGCAAGCCGCTGCTTGAGCACTACACCAAGGAACTCGGCGAGAACTACGAGGTCGTACGCGAGCTCAAGGGCTCTGAGCTGGCTGGTCGTCGCTACTACCCGGTCTTCCCATACTTCGCGGGGGAGAAGGCCGAGACCGAAGGTAATGTGCCCGGCCCGAACGGCTACACGATCTTCACCGCCGACTACGTCGACACCGTCGAAGGTACCGGCCTGGTTCACCAGGCTCCCTACGGTGAGGACGATATGAACACGCTGAACGCGCACGGGGTCAAGAGCACTGATGTGCTCGACGCCGGCTGCCGCTTCACCTCCCAGTGCCCGGAATACGAGGGCATGTACGTGTTCGACGCGAACCTGCCGATCCTGCGCAACCTGCGTGCCGGCGACGGCCCGCTCGCCGAGATTCCCGAAGACCAGCGCGCGATCCTCTTCCAGGAGAAGAGCTACGTGCACTCCTACCCGCACTGCTGGCGCTGCGCCACCCCGCTGATCTACAAGCCGGTTTCCTCCTGGTTCGTGTCCGTGACCAAGATCAAGCCGCGCCTGCTGGAATTGAACCAGCAGATCAACTGGATTCCGGAGAACGTGAAGGACGGCCAATTCGGCAAGTGGCTTGCCAACGCGCGTGATTGGTCAATCTCCCGCAACCGTTTCTGGGGTTCCCCGATTCCTGTGTGGGTGTCCGATGACCCGAAGTACCCTCGTGTGGACGTGTACGGTTCGCTTGAGGAGCTCAAGGCCGACTTTGGCGACTACCCGCGCGACAAGGACGGCAACGTCAATATGCACCGTCCGTGGATCGACAACCTGACGCGCGTGAACCCGGATGATCCGACCGGCAAGTCGCATATGCATCGTATTTCTGATGTGCTCGATTGCTGGTTCGAGTCCGGTTCCATGTCGTTCGCGCAGTTCCACTACCCGTTCGAGAACAAGGAGAAGTTCGAACAGCACTTCCCGGCCGACTACATCGTCGAATACATTGGTCAGACCCGTGGCTGGTTCTACCTGCTGCACGTCATGGCTACTGCTCTGTTCGACCGTCCGGCGTTCAAGAACGTGATCTGCCACGGCATCGTGCTTGGCTCCGACGGCCAGAAGATGTCCAAGCATCTGCGCAACTACCCGGACGTGAACGGCGTGTTCGACAAGTACGGTTCCGACGCTATGCGCTGGTTCCTTATGTCTTCGCCGATTCTGCGCGGCGGCAACCTGATCGTCACCGCCGAAGGCATTCGCGACACCGTGCGTCAGGTTATGCTGCCGGTGTGGAGCTCCTACTACTTCTTCACGCTGTACGCCAACGCGGCCAACGGCGGGGCCGGATTCGACGCTCGTCAGCTGCGTGCCGACGAGGTCGCTGGCCTGCCGCAGATGGATCGCTATCTGCTGGCCCGCACCCGCCGTCTGGTGGAGCGTGTGGAGAAGTCGCTGAACGAGTTCGCGATTTCCGACGCCTGCGATGCGGTCTCCGACTTCATCGACGTGCTCACCAATTGGTACATCCGCAACACCCGTGACCGCTTCTGGAACGAGGATGCGAACGCGTTCAACACGCTGTACACCGTGCTTGAGGCGTTCATGCGCGTGCTTGCGCCGCTTGCTCCGATGGAAGCCGAGTCCGTGTGGCGTGGCCTGACCGGTGGCGAGTCCGTGCATCTGGCCGACTGGCCGTATGTAGTGGACGAGAAGACCGGTGCGGATACCGAACTTGGTCGCGTTCTGGTTGACGATCCGGCTCTGGTCTCCGCGATGGAGAAGGTGCGCGAGGTCGTTTCCGGCACTCTGTCCCTGCGCAAGGCCGCCAAGATCCGCGTGCGCCAGCCGCTCGCCAAGCTCACTGTGGTGGCCGAGGATGTGGACGCAGTCAAGGCCTACGACGAGTTGCTGAAGTCCGAGCTCAACGTCAAGGATATCGAATTCTGCACGATGGAGGATGCTGGTTCCCGGGGTCTGAAGATCGTGCACGAGCTGCGCGTGAACGCTCGCGCTGCCGGCCCGCGTCTGGGCAAGCAGGTGCAGTTCGCTATCAAGGCCTCCAAGTCCGGCGACTGGAGCGTAAACGCTTCCGGCGCTCCGGTGGTTTCCACGCCGTCCGGCGATTTGGAACTGGTCGAAGGCGAGTACGAGCTCATCAACCGTGTGGAGGAGGAGAATGCCGCCGAGGCCGCTGCTTCGGTGTCCGCCGCTCTGCCGACCGGTGGCTTCGTGATCCTCGACACCGCTCTGGATGACGACCTGCTGGCTGAAGGCTACGCCCGCGACGCCATCCGCGTCGTGCAGGACGCCCGCAAGGCCGCCGATCTGGACATCGCCGATCGCATCTCCCTGGTGCTGACCGTGCCGGCTGTTGATGTGGCCAAGGTCGAGCAATTCCGCAATCTGATCGCCCATGAGACGCTGGCTACCTCCTTCGAAGTGAAGGAAGGCACCGAGCTGGCCGTTGAGGTCGCCAAGGCATGAGATCGCTGAATTGAGTTTGCTGAGTTGTCAATATTGAACGTTGGGACAGCCCAGTAAACTCGATACGCCAATTGATATGAGCTTGTCGTTGTGGTTGGGATTGTGTGGATTCCAGCCACAACGACAAGTTTGTCGCTCCCCATCCGGGGAGCGTGGATTGAAATCGTGACGAAATCGGCCAGAACATCGCGAAGGGGTGTCGCTCCCCATCCGGGGAGCGTGGATTGAAATAAACCGGGACGCAACCTCACCGCATGGCAGGCCGTGTCGCTCCCCATCCGGGGAGCGTGGATTGAAATTACGCGTCAATGTACGGCAAAGGCGACGTGTATGTCGCTCCCCATCCGGGGAACGTGGATTGAAATTCGTCAAGCAGGGTCTTCAAAATCACACCCGGATGTCGCTCCCCATCCGGGGAGCGTGGATTGAAATCTTTCATCTGATTGGAACGACGCTTCCGATTCTGTCGCTCCCCATCCGGGGAGCATGGATTGAAATAGGTACAGCCAGTTGAACACGGCTCCCATCCCGTTGTCGCTCCCCATCCGGGGAGCGTGGATTGAAATATGGCCGTCAACAACGGTTCCGCGTTGGCGCTGGCGTCGCTCCCCATCCGGGGAGCGTGGATTGAAATAGTGCTTTCCTGTCCTTGTCAGCAGGCATCGGACGTCGCTCCCCATCCGGGGAGCGTGGATTGAAATTGGCTCGCCCACAACTGGTACTAAGGAGAGGGACAGTCGCTCCCCATTCGGGGAGCGTGGATTGAAATCTGTACGGCAAGGCTCAGACCGGCATTGAGGGCTGGTCGCTCCCCATCCGGGGAGCGTGGATTGAAATCAAGCCCCCATACCCCGCGCAGCCCTCAAATCCAGCGTCGCTCCCCATCTGGGAAGCGTGGGTTCCTATGCCGGATTAATACGTTGGTTGATGTCGGTATCGTCCCATCTATCCTTGATATAAGGATTTGTGATGGGGGTAACGATATCAGCTTGGTTCCACTGGTCAACGTATGAGTATCGGATACGGTTCGGTGCGTATGTTTCGATCATTCGCTGATAGTAATCGCGTTCATTAAGAAGCAGGTCCACCAGATATCCGGGTTCGTTTGGGAAATTCTTTAGTGCGCGAGTATAAAGATTGTGGTGTTCGTCCAATACCAGAGCTGGAACGGAATCTAAGCGCAAGAGTTCTTTAAACATGACGAGCCGCCCAATTCGACCGTTACCGTCGGAGAATGGGTGCGTGGATTCGAACATCCAATGTGCTTTTGCGATTGCAAAAGAATCATCTTCCAATTGTGAGTACAAGCTGAATACCTGTTTCATGGCAAGAGGCACATCCGCGGGGAGTACCGTATGAATTCCCTCAAGTTGGCTGATGACGTTGGGCACTATTTTGTATCCGCCGACGTTGCGGTTGGCGTCGAATTCTTGGCTGGTGCCGCGTTTGAGAATTCCATGAAGGCTGCATACAAGGCTTTTGTTTACTGGGTCGTCTACATGATCTAAGACCCAATTGAACGCATTGAAGTGGTTCGTTGTTTCGGCGACATCGTCTGCTCTGATTTCATCGTTGATGTTGTCGGGGAGCAAGGCACCCGTGTTGAACAGCTGCGCGGTTTGTTCTGGTGAAAGAGTGGAGCCTTCCATGTGGTTGGAATTGTAGGCAAATAGAATCTGTGAGTTGTAGTACAGGCCTCCACCAACATGCTGGTCTCGCTCGCTCTTTAGCCAGTCGACAAGTCTGACGCGTTCCATGCTAGGCTCCTTTGGCATTTAGGCGAGATATGTTTTCATGCTACTGCGCACTGGAATATACTACTGGGTTTACTGCTAACATGCCTCTGAATAGAGAGGCATGTTAGCAGTGCTTGAAAAACGGGTACCTTCCACCGTAACAAGTGGGAGGCACCCGTTTAATTCAATTGGAACTTAATTCAGCTCACTCCCCAGCAATCGCGGCCTTGAGCTCCTCGACCTTGTCGGTCTTCTCCCACGGGAACTCAACGTCCATGCGGCCGAAGTGACCATACGCGGCGGTCTTCAGATAAATCGGACGTTTCAGATCCAGCTCGTCGATAATCGCAGCGGGGCGCAGGTCGAAGACCTTGCGCACGGCGGCGGCAATCTGGCCTCGCGTCACACCCTGCTCGGTGCCGAAAGTCTCCACGTTAATGGACACCGGGTCGGCAACACCAATGGCATAGGCGACCTGAATCTCGACCTTGTGTGCCAAGCCGGCAGCAACGATGTTCTTGGCAACCCAACGAGTCGCATACGCGGCGGAACGGTCGACCTTGGACGGGTCCTTGCCGGAGAACGCGCCGCCACCGTGGTGAGCAGCGCCACCGTAGGTATCTACGATGATCTTGCGGCCGGTCAGGCCGGCGTCGGCAGCCGGGCCACCCAAGATGAACGAACCGGTCGGGTTGACCAGCTGGCGGTAGTTGTCGTGCGGCACCTTGGAGCCCAGCACTTCATCAAGCACCGGGTCAATCACGTGTTTCTTCAGCTCAACCGCAAGCCAATCCTGTGTAACCTCAGGGTCATGTTGGGTGGAAATCAGCACGGTGTCCAGCCGAACTGGCTGATCGTTGTCGTCGTATTCAATGGTCACCTGGGTTTTGCCGTCCGGGCGGAGATGCGGCACTTCGCCGGACTTGCGGACCTCGGTCAGGCGGAAGGCAAGACGATGTGCCAGATAAATCGGCAGCGGCATCAACGTCGGGGTCTCGTCGGTGGCATAGCCGAACATCACGCCCTGATCGCCGGCACCCTGTGCCTCGTAACGCTCTTCACGGCTGGCGGCGGTCTCTTGCGCGCCGGTCAGTCGAGCAACACCTTGGTTGATTTCGGCGCTCTGCTCGGTGATGGCCACCACAACGCCGCAGGAATCGGCATCGAGACCGACCTCGGAGGAGGTGTAGCCGATATTGCGCAGCGTCTCGCGCACCTTGGACTGCACGTCGCAATATCCCTCAGACGTGACTTCGCCGAAGACCAGGAACACGCCGGTGGCGGCGGAGGTCTCCACGGCCACATGGCTGGACGGATCCTGGGCCAGCAGATCATCAAGAATGGCGTCGGAGATTTGATCGCAGACCTTATCGGGGTGACCTTCGGTCACGGATTCGGCGGAAATAAGCCGATGTTCTTCTGTCATATCATCCCTTTCTTCAGGACTTATCGCCCCGCGGAAAGCGAGGCACAATGATACGTCGTTGATTGTTATGTATTGAGTTATTGATGAAGCACACATAGTTAAGGGCTCGTGCCAACCACACGGTGGCGCGAGCCCTTAACAACACGTTCGCTCCTGAACTTGAGTTATAGCCGATTGCCGCAACATGAGCAAGTGTGTCGCCCTAAATCAGTCGAAAGCATATCGACGGCAACTATGCGGCAAGCATCGGGTAAGTGTCTAACTCAAGCCCAAGCCAGCGGGAAATCAGTTGCCCTCGTTGGTGTCGTCCTCGCCCAGGGTCTCCTCAAGCAGGCCCTCGTCGATCTCGCGGAATGCGATGGACAGCGGCTTCTCGTTGTTCTGGTATTCGACCAGCGGGCCGACGTTCTGCAGCAGGCCCTCGTTAAGCTGGGTGAAGTAGGAGTTGATCTGACGGGCGCGCTTGGCGGCGAAAATGGCCAGAGCGTACTTGGAATCGGCGTGCTGCATCAGGTCGTCGATCGGCGGGTTTGCGAGACCATCAGGGGTCGGGTCAGTGCCAAAAGCCATTATTCATATCTCCAGACTTGGAAAATCTATCTCAACGAAGCGAGTATAGAGGTTTGGGACGACTTCTTCCAAGAAAATTTATGTGTGAGAAACGTTACGTTTTTGAAAATTCCACTATTCGACTCTTGACAAGTGGCGTGTCCCTCGCAAAGGCTTGAATAGAACCATGACTGAAATGCGATCTGCAAAAATTATGTCAGGGCGCGTCTTTGCAGGCGCTCGAGCCCTTTACCGTGCTGCAGGCGTCAGCGGAGACGACATGGGCAAGAAGCCCATCATCGCCATCGCCAACTCCTTCGATGAGTTCCTGCCTGGCCACGTTCATCTGAACAAGGTCGGACGCATCGTTTCCGAGGCCATCCGGGAAGCCGGCGGTATCCCGCGCGAGTTCAACACGATGGCTGTGGACGACGGCATCGCCATGGGCCACACCGGCATGCTGTACTCCCTGCCTTCCCGCGATATCATCGCCGACACCGTCGAATACCAGTGCAACGCGCACTGTGCCGACGCCCTGATCTGCATCCCGAACTGCGACAAGGTCGTGCCGGGCATGCTGATGGCCGCCCTGCGCCTCAACATCCCGACCGTGTTTGTCTCCGGCGGCCCGATGGAGGCCGGCACCACGGTGCTCGCCGACGGCACCGTCAAGAGCACCGACCTCATCGACGTGATGTACGCCACCGCCGACGACTCCGTCTCCGATGAGGAACTGCTCAACTACGAGAAGACCGTCTGCCCGACCTGTGGCTCCTGCGCTGGCATGTTCACCGCCAACTCGATGAACTGCCTGACCGAGGCCATCGGCTTGGCTCTGCCCGGCAACGGCACCATCCTCGCCTCTCACTCCTACCGCAAGGATCTGTTCAAGCGCGCCGCCCAGCAGGTCGTCAAGATCGCCCACCAGTACTACGACGATTCCGACGATTCCGTGCTGCCGCGCTCCATCGCCACCAAGGAAGCTTTTGAGAACGCCATGACCATGGATGTGGCCATGGGTGGTTCCACCAACACCGTGCTGCACATTCTCGCCATGGCCCAGTCCGCCGATGTGGACTTCACCTTGGACGACATCGAGCGCATCTCGCACACCGTGCCGTGCATCTGCAAGGCCAGCCCCTCCGGCAAGTGGGAGATCTCCGATGTGCACCGTGCCGGCGGTATCACCGGCATCCTCGGCGAACTCGAGCGCGCGGGCAAGCTGCACACCAACGTGCACTCCATCGACTACCCGACGCTGGAAGCCAAGCTGGCCGATTGGGACATCATGCGCCCCACCTGCACAGAGGAAGCCAAGCAGATGTACAAGGCCGCTCCTGGCCACATCATCTCCCCGGAGCCGTGGACGCACACCACTCTGTTTGATTCGCTCGACACCGACCGTGTCAACGGCGCCATCCACGACATCAACCACCCGGAGATCCACGAAGGCGGTCTCGCTGTGCTGCGCGGCAATCTGGCCCCCGACGGCTGCGTGGTCAAGACCGCCGGTGTTCCACCGGAGATCTGGAAGTTCCGCGGACCGGCTCTGGTGGTCGACTCCCAAGAGCAGGCCATCGAGGTCATCCTGAACGACACCCTGAAGCCCGGCATGGCTCTGGTCATTCGTTACGAGGGCCCGAAGGGCGGTCCGGGTATGCAGGAAATGCTGTACCCGACCTCCTTCGTCAAGGGCAAGGGCATCGGCAAGCAGGTCGCAATGCTCACCGACGGCCGCTACTCCGGTGGTTCCTCCGGTCTGGCCATCGGCCACATGGCTCCTGAGGCTGCAAACAAGGGCCCAGTGGCGCTCATCAAGAACGGCGACATCATCGACATCGACATCGAAGCCCGTTCCGTGAACGTCGAACTGACCGACGAGCAGCTGGATGAGCGTCGTCGCGAGCTCGAGGCTGGCGACGGCTACGTGGCTCACCGCGACCGTCACGTCTCCCAGGCGTTGAAGGCATACGCCGCCTTCGCCCGCTCGGCCGACAAGGGCGCGACCCGTGACCCGGAGCTTATCAACAAGCTCTCCGGTCTTGCCTGATAGCAGATTGCATAGTTGAAAAGGTCCGGTACCTTCACGAAGAAGGTGTCGGACCTTTTGCTTTGCTCCTGACTGGTGGGAGCTGGCTTGCGAAGCAAGACTGAGGATGGTTCCTAGCGAGATGTTACAACGACCACTCAGCCGCACTATGTTCGACAGCTCTCCGAGCCCTGCAATCGCGGATGGCCTATGGCCATGTTTTTTCTGATTCGCCTGACGGCTCACACTCGCCTACAAACAGCCCACCGTGCTGTTTGCTATACGGCTTGTCCCGCCAGCAGGAGCAATACGGTTTTACTTCACGCAGGCGGTGGGGGAAAGGTGTGCGCCTCGGGCCCAGTCGGCAGCGCGCATGGCTTTCTTGCCCTGAGCTTTGACCTGGGTGAGTTCCAGTGTGCCAGTGCCAGTGCCAGCCCAAACGTTCTTTTTGCCGACCTTCAGTTCGCCGGGATCGAGGTCGATCGGAGTATTGGGATTCGTCTGATCAGCCGGTTGCGCGGCAAGAATGTGCAATGTGAGAGGCTTGACTGCGGTCGTAAGATCCGCCGATTCCTCGTTGGCCTCGCCGCTGTCAGCTATCAACCCCTCTGCAAACAGTTCGGTCCAAGCTCCCGGATGCGGCGTGCATGCACGAATCTGGCGGTCGATGGTCTCCGCCGGGTCAGCCCAGTTGATGCGGGCATCTTCCACGGTGATTTTATGCGCGTATTCCAAACCCTCGGCGGGCTGCGGTGTGAATATGGCAGTGCCATCACCCACGGCGGCCAAAGCGTCCACATACATGGGCGCGCCCTCTTCCGCCAATCGTGTGAGCAACTCGCCAGAAGTCTCCCGACCAGTCAGCTCGACCGTCAACGAGGCGATGATTGGCCCATCATCCAGACCTTCTCCGACCTTGAATACATCGGCGCCGGTAGTCGGATCGCCATTCCAGATTGCACGCTGGGCGGGGGCAGCGCCGCGCCACTTCGGCAGGTTGGAGAAGTGCAGGTTGTACCAGCCCATCGGCACGGCATCCAGCACGGATTTAGGCAGGATATTGCCATAAGCGATGACGGCGGCGATATCCGCATGTAGCCCGTTCAGGGCCTCCATGAACTCGGGGGAGCGAGGCTTGGCGTCAATCACGGTCAGACCAAGCTCCACGGCTGCGGCTTTGACCGGGCTCGGCGTGAGCTTTCGACCACGGCCAGTAGGCGCGTCCGGACGGGTGATGACGCCGACGACCTCAAAACGAGAGTCGGCGGCGAACGCCTGAAGTGAGGGCACTGCTACATCGGGCGTGCCGGCAAACACTAGTTTGAGCATATTTCTTCCTTAGTGGGAACAGACCCGTGCTCATGTCACGGATAAAGCCATTGTCAACGGATAAGCGAGAATGCGGTGGCCGCACATGCGCAGGCTCTGCATCTGACGAGTGTCAAAAGCGGGGTGCGGAACAGAGTCCTACTGCACGTCGGGAATGTTCACGCCGTTGGCAATGAGCAATTCGCGCAGCTTGACGGGATTCTGGAAGCGAACGCCACGAATGCCTGCATCGTTCGAGCCAACGATGTTCATGGCCTTGTCGTCAATGAACAGAGCGCCATCCGCCTTGATGCCGAACTCCTTCAGCGCCGCATCATAGATTTCCTTATGGGGTTTGCGCAGCTTAACAAAACCGGAGACCAGCTTGCCATCCAGCTTCTGCAGGATGTCACACTGTTCCTCGGCCACATGGAACAGGCTGGCCTCCCAGTTGCTCAGTCCCCATACTCCGATGCCGGCGGCCTTGAGGTCGTCGACCAGCACGCGCGCGCCGGGCACAATGCCGGTCAGGGAATCGCGGAAGTTCTTGATGTAATAGTCGAGGATGTCAGCCCACTTGTCGCCCTTACGTTCGCGCATAATAGCGATGGCCTCCTCGGTGCTGGTGCCGCCGTCCATGAGGTCGTTGACATCGTAGAAACCGGAGATGTCGTTATCGAGAAATGCGTCGATGGTCTTCTGGCTGTAACGGGGGATAAGCACTGCGGCCGGATCCCAGTAGATCAGTACATTGCCGAAGTCGAAAATCACGTCAGTGATTGGTTTGCCGGCGTTCGTGGCAGCTTCGCCGTCTGCAACCAGCACATTGTAATCCATATCCGGCTCTCCGGGCCAACCCTTCATGGTTCCTCCTCCGTTTTGAGGTTGTTGTTCTGTAATCATCGTTTCACGTGTTGGAGACGATTTGGTTTTTGGGCCTCCCCTCAGTCTGCCGTCACAGACAGCTCGTCCTGCAATTATGGACGGGTCTTGCCCGAGACCTTCTGGCTCGACTATCGTCTCGCCTCCGCCTACAAACAGCCCGCTGGGCTGTTTGCTTTAGGCTCAGCCTCCAGAGGGGAGCCAGAGAGACGTTGACACGGGAAACCTAGATCAGGTCTTTAGGATCAATACGGAAACGGAGTTCGCCGGGTTCCCGAGAGGCCACATGACGGGCGGTTTCCCGGTGAAGACGGATGGCCAGCTCAGCTCGCTGGCTTTGCGGCACACGTACCACGGCTTTCACCCGGTCGGCCGTGGCTTCGAGCTCCCGCGCATCGACGGTATCGGGCTGAGCAATCGGCACCGGTCCCAGCATGCCCGGCAACTCGCCGCATACCGCCCAGTCTCCTCCGAGCGCGCCAATGCGCTGCATCAGCGTCATCACCGCATCGCGTCGTCCCCACACACAGGCCGCGGCTACAGTCGGCGGCATACCGGTTTCCATGCGCTCGTCCAGATCCTTGGATGCCAAAATTCGCGAATCCCACATCATCAACGATTGAGCGATGGCCGGATCGGTCTCTCCCAATATCAGCGCCTGCCCGCCTCGAGAGCGAGGCGCGCACAACGAAACTGCCCGCATCCAAGCCGTCAACGTATCCAAGCGTGCATCTACACCCAGTGCATACAGACTGGTCCAAGCATCAAGAATCGCCACGGCGCGGTATTCGTGGCCAGCCGCCCCCCGCTCATTGCTCACCGGGCGCACACGCGGCTCGAAACCCGGCGTGGCAATCACAATCATCGGCTTGCACGGCACATCGCGGACCAATCCCTGAGCCTTGCTGGACAACACCATCGGCACGCTGCGGAACAGTCCAGCCAATTCAGCAGCCGTGCCGGCCGCCCCCACACGTACCACACGCATGCGTTCATGCCCACAGCCGGGGCATGTCCAATGAATGGACGCAGCGCCGCACCATTGGCACCGAGGCGCGGATTCGCTTCTATCTGCCGGCAATTGCAGCGGACCGGAACATTTCGCGCAGCGTGCCTGACGGTGGCATTTCGCGCAGCTCAATGCTCCACTGGTACTGTCCTGAGGAATCGAGAGCAGCACGGGGCCGCTTTCCAACGCTTTGCTGAGCGCACGCACAGCCGTATGAGGCACACGAGCGCCGATGGTCGCATCCGCCAAACGAGCCAGCTCGTCGCGATTCAGCCAGCGAACCCACGGCGTCGCATCTTTCAGCGGTGAGGCAAGCGGATGGATTGCCGTGGAATAGCCACTCACCGGCGTCTCCACCGTGCCTGGGCCAGTGTTCTCCCACTGACTCTGCACTGTGCGTGCATTGGACATCGCCACGAATACGCCGCCGTGTGATTTGGCGCGCAGCCGCATCACGCCGCGTGCCTGCGGATACGGCATCATGCCGTCCATGTTTTGATAGGCGGCATCTTCCAATATGGCGAACAGAGCAGGACCCTCAACCGGCGCATACATCACCGCGCGTGTGCCGATAATCACCTTTACCTGTCCTAATGCCACGGCCAAATACGCACGGTATCGGTCCGCCGCAGGCATTTGAGCATTCAGCACTGCGACATCGCCTATCCAGCCGCCGGAAGGCGTGGGGGAGAACGGTTTGAGCCCGTAGTTGCGCAGAACTGGTAGCAGATCCTCGACTTCCCGCATGGTGGGAAGCTCTACCACGGCTGATTTGCCGGCACTGAGCGAGGTGGCCACCATCCATGCCATATTCCGTTGCCATTCCTGGGCTCCGGGCAGCGAATCGAAAACAAAGGATTGGAACCGTTGCCCGTGCAGGGCATCATTCAGCACATTGGCTTCGCCATAATTGGCGGCAATGCGCCGATAGGCTTGTGCGGCGCCCTCTGATACCGAATCGGCCACCTCAAACGAGGAACCGGATGGGCGGGTGCCGTCCGGCAGGGTGCCGCGGCTGGCAAACCCTCCTTGTACGTTATCCGGCAACGAGCCACCGACCGGTCGCCGGAACGAAGCAGTCAACCGCTGCTCGGCCTCCACCTTGGCCACGCGCGGCGGCACGGCAAAGCGCAGGATATTGGCCCGCGTACCACCATAGGCATTGGCGATGAGCCCGATATCCTCGCGCATCGAAGCGGGGACTAGCACGTCAGGACTCAGCACTCGCTCGATATAGCGAATCGAAGAACGCGGCGTATCGCTGGTGGAAGTCCGCGACCAAATCACGCCGCCGACCCGTTGACCGCCGAACCGCACGCGCACCAGAACGCCGGGTTGCGCGGCATCACTGTCTTTCTCGTCGATGAAGTAGTCGAATGTCTGACCAAGATGCAGTGCCTGCACATCGAGCACCACTTGTGCAATGGGATCATGCTCGGCGGGCGTGTGCTCCGCGGGCGCACGTTTGCGCCGCTTGCGCGGGGCCAACCCGTCAAGCGTGAGCTGCTGTGCGTCCGATGTAGTCATGTCTCAACTATAAGGGCCTCAGCCAATACCGGTAATTACCTACCGGTCTACCGGCGCAGATAGTCGAGTACGTGCATCAGGTCGCGGTCGTTGATAGCCTCATCGGCGGCGAGCTGGGTCTTCGGCTTGGCGCAGAAAGCAATACCCAGACTGGCGGCCTGAATCATCGGAATATCATTCGCGCCATCACCCACGGCCACGGTCTGGCTCATCGGAATATCCAGCTGCTTGGCCCACTCCCGCAGCGCATGCAGTTTCACGGTCTTGCAGACAATCTCGCCCAACACCTTGCCGGTCAAGCGCCCATCGGCAACTTCAAGACGGTTCGCAATCCAATAATCGATATGCCCCTCGGCGGCCAGCTTGTCGACCACCTCATGGAAGCCGCCGGACACCACGCCGACCTTCCAGCCATGCGCATGCAGCGTGTCAATCAGCTCCAGCGCGCCCTTGGTGAAATGCAGTTTGTCATGCACGGTGTCGAACACGGAGACCGGCAAACCCTCAAGCAATGCCACACGGGCCCGCAACGCGTCGCAGAACTCCAACTCGCCACGCATCGCGCGTTCGGTCACCTTCGCGATTTCCTCACCGGATCCGGCGGCCTCGCCCAACTCATCGATAACCTCTTCATCAATGAGCGTGGAGTCCACATCCATCACCAGCAGACCGGGCTCAGCCAGCGTCGGTACGGAATCGGCGGAACCGCCCAAAGCCCCAACTTCGCTTTCGGCGGACTTGTCAATAAAATGCACATCTTCTTGCGTCATGCTTTCGATTCTCGAAAAACCTTGAGACAATGCCCTCTATGAGTTTTTCTATGGAGCTTGCCACTGCACTCGCGGCTAACCCCACACCCATCTGCACCACGTCCGAAGGCGGCCTGATCGGCACCATCACTGAATGGCTCATCACCCTGATGGAAACCATCGGCGGCGTCGGCGTGGCTCTGGCCATCGCCCTCGAATCGGTGTTCCCGCCCATCCCTTCCGAAGTGATTCTGCCGCTCGCAGGCTTCACCGCGGCCCGCGGCACGCTGAGTCTGCCCGGCGCGATCATCTGGGCCACCATTGGCTCTTTGCTGGGTGCATGGACGCTGTATGGCATTTCCCGTTGGGTGGGCTTGCATCGCATCAACCGTGCGGCGGACAAGATTCCAGGCGTCAGCCGCAAGGATGTGAGCAAGGCCAACGATTGGTTCACCAGGTACGGCACATGGTCGGTGCTCATCGGCCGCGTGATTCCCGTGGTGCGCTCGCTGATTTCCATTCCCGCCGGCTTCAACCGTATGAATTTCCTGCAGTTCACCGGCTGGACCCTGCTCGGATCGGCCGTATGGAACACCATCTTGGTGTCCGCAGGTTATCTGCTCGGAGACCAATGGTGCTCGATTCAAGGTGCGCTCGGTGTGTTCGAAGACGTGGTCATCGTGGCCGTGGTTGTGGTCATCGTATGGTTCGCGGTGAAAAAAGTGCGTACTGTGGTGCGTAACAGGAAAGCACAGCATGGCGAATAACGCCAAGCCCGCATAAGGGTTCGGATGGTTCCGATAGGGGAGTGAAGGCATATATGGGAGAAGCCGAAAATCTTGCCGAGCTGAACGACCGGCTTATGGCCAAGAACCATGCGCTCGCCGAAGCTCTGAACCGTGCCGGCAAAGAGCTCACCAAAGCCAAATCGCAGCTGGCGCAACTCGCACAGCCGCCGCTCACCTTCGCCACGATGGTCAAAATCGATTCGACCCACACCGATGAGGACGGCGTACAGCATGCCAGTGCCGAGGTGATTTCCGGTACTCGACGCATGATTGTGCCCGTGGCCGCGAACGTCAACGCGTCTCGTCTCGCCGCTGGTTCCACTGTTGTGCTCAACGAGAAGCTCGTGCTGGTCGAACAGCGCGATGCCGACACTGTGGGCCAGATTCGCGTAGTCAAGCAAATACTCGATGATGGGCGTCTGATCGTTGTCGATGCTTCCGGCAATCCCGTGTTGGTGCGTCGTTCCAGCGCACTCAGTTTGACCGCCATCAGTCAAGGCGATCGCATTATCGTCGATCCGTCCGTGCGTCTCGCCATCGAACTGCTGCCCAATGAGGGTGACCGTGATCTAGTGTTGGAAGAGACTCCAGACGTCACCTTTGCCGACATCGGCGGTTTGGACAGCGAGATCGGCCGCATCAGGGATGCCGTGCAGCTGCCGTTCCAGCATCGCGCGCTGTTTGAACGCTATGATTTGAAGCCGCCGAAGGGCGTATTGCTCTACGGGCCTCCCGGCAATGGCAAAACGATGATTGCCAAAGCCGTGGCCAATGCCTTGTGCGAAGGCGGCTATGACATGGATGGTGATGGCTCTATCAACGGCAGAGAGCAGCAGGTCAAAGGCGTATTTCTGTCCGTCAAAGGGCCTGAACTGCTCAACAAGTACGTCGGTGAATCCGAGCGTCTGATTCGTCTGATTTTTCAACGCGCCCGCGAACGCGCCGCCGAAGGCAAGCTGGTGGTCGTATTCATCGATGAGATGGACTCGCTGCTAAGAACCCGCGGCTCCGGTGTATCCTCCGACGTGGAAACCACCATCGTGCCACAGTTCCTTTCCGAACTCGACGGCGTGGAATCGCTCGATAATGTGATGGTGATTGGCGCATCCAATCGCGTGGACATGATCGATCCCGCCGTGCTGCGCCCGGGCCGTCTTGACGTGAAGATTCGTATAGACCGGCCTTCCGGCGAGGCCGCCGCCTCCATCGTGCGTCATTACCTGACTGACGACCTGCCGCTTGAACAGGGTCTGGATGCCGATGCGCTCTCCCGCGTACTTGTGCGAGATATCTATACACGTTCCGAGCGCCGGCATCTCGCCGACGTGCGTGACGAGCGCGGCACGTGGAATGCGCTGTTCCTGGCCGACGTGGTTTCCGGCGCGAGCCTCAAGAATATCGTTGACCGTGCGAAGACCCACGCGGTTAAAGCATCGATTGCATCAGGCAAGGATGTGGCTCTTGATGCCACGTTGCTTGGCCGTGCGGTCGAAGATGAGTTCGCTGAGACTCGCGATTCGCTGCTGGATGCCGATCCGGTGCAATGGGCGCGCGTCAATGGTTTCGACGCTGGACGAGTCACTGCAATCCGTGCAGTAGGGCGTTGAATCAGCTGTGCGGCTGAGTTATAGCCATAAGTCAGCCGCACAATGGAACGATCACATACCTATTCGGCGACCGCCGGAATCGGCACTCCGGCATCGATAAGCGTCTCTCGCAGTCCGCGCTCGTCGTGGAAACGGATGCAGCGAATCCCCGCACGGTTCGCGCCGATCACATTGGACGCCCTGTCGTCAACAAACACGGTTGTCTCGGCATCAATGCCAAAGGACTCCAACGCTTTCATATAGATGGCCGTATCGGGCTTGCGCATATGGACCTCACTGGAAATGACGCGTCCATTCAGCATGCGCAGAATCTCATAGGCGTTCTCGGCCTCGCCAATGGTCTCCCGTTGCCAATTCGACAATCCCCATACACCAAGGCCGGCGGTCTTGATGTCATGCACCAGTACGCGCATGCCGGGAATGGTGCCGGTAAGTGAGTCCAAGAAATTATCGAAATAGTAGGCAAGCATCTCAGCCCAGCGTTCACCATGAGTCTCACGTATCCACGCAATGCCCTCGGCCGGGCTGGCTCCCGCATCCATCCTGTCGCAGGCGTCGTAAAAGCCGGATATGTCATTGTCGAGAAAATCCTCGATACGCTTCTCGCTGTAGCGCGGCATGAACTCGCAAGATTCAGCTCTCACCGTCCCTGATGACCATGGATCTCGATCAGTTCAAGGAGCAGATTACTTTCCTCAATGACAAGGTCAACTCCTTCCACATCGATGTGATGGACGGTCACTTCGTGCCGAACATCACCCTCTCTCCCTGGTTCGTGGAACAGGTACGCAAGATCTCCGATGTGCCGATGAGCACCCACATGATGGTGATGGACGCCCCCTTCTGGGTCGATCGTCTCATCGAGGTCAAGTGCGACTACATCTGCTTCCCCTCCGAGGTGGCCAACGGTGTGGCTTTCTCTATGATCGACAAGATCCACGCTGCCGGTCTTAAGGCTGGCGCTGTGCTCAACCCGGAGACCTCAATCGATGTCATCAAGCCGTACATCGATCTGCTCGACAAGATCACGATCATGACCATCGACCCCGGTTTCGCTGGCCAGCGCTTCCTCGAGTCGACGCTTGACAAGATCGTCGAACTGCGTGCTCTGCGCGAGGAGAAGGGCTACAACTACGAGATCGAGATGGACGGCTCCACCAACAAGGCGCACTGGAAGATGATTTCCGATGCGAACCCGGATGTTTATGTCATCGGACGCTCCGGTCTGTTCGGCCTGACCGACAACATCGAATCCTCTTGGAACCAGATGGTCTCCGAATACGAGGAATGCACCGGCTTCCAGTTCGACAACGGACTGTACACCACCGCCAAGTGACGCAGCGTGCGAAAAGGCACGCGCATAATCAGTCGTATATGACCCATTCCTAACCTCGTGGCTCCCGTCTTTGCTCAGGCAAGGCCGGGAGCCACGTCTATTATGGAATCCATGAGTGTGAAGCGTGTGATGGGCACCGAAACCGAATATGCGGTGTCGCTGAGCGGAGCCGGTCGTTATAACCCGGTGCAACTGTCTTTCGATGTGGTCAACGGTGCGGCAGACAGCCATAGCAAGAACATCCGATGGGATTACCGGCAGGAAGATCCGGTCAACGATGCGCGTGGCACCCGCCTTGAACGCGCTGCGGCACGCCCTGACATGCTCACCGATGCACCGCAACTGAATATCACCAACGTGATCGCCCCCAACGGCGGCCGTGTCTACGTCGACCATGCGCACCCCGAATATTCCGCACCGGAAACGACTGACCCATTCGAGGCCGTCCTCTACGATCATTCTGGCGACCTCATCATGCAAGCCGCCACCGAGCGGGCCAGCAGCCAGACCGGCACGCCTATCGAACTACATCGCAACAACGTGGACGGCAAAGGTTCCTGCTGGGGCACGCACGAGAACTATATGATGGCCCGTGCGGTTCCCTTCGATCAGGTCACTCGCCTGATGACTCTGCACTTCGTCACGCGCCAGATATACGCCGGCTCCGGTCGCGTGGGAATCGGCGAGCGCAGTGAGATGCCCGGTTATCAACTGAGCCAGCGTGCCGACTATATCCACGCCAAGGTCGGATTGCAGACCACTTTTGAACGGCCGATTATCAACACGCGCGACGAATCGCACGCCACCGACGAGTATCGCCGCCTGCATGTCATTGTTGGCGATGCCAACCGCATGGATGTGCCGCAAGTGTTGAAGCTTGGCACTACGAGCATGCTGCTGTGGCTGCTCGAGCATGCTGATGAGGCCGGCTTTGATCTCAACGCTTTTCTTGACGAACTTGAGCTGGCCGATCCGGTGGGAGCCGTGCACATCGTCTCACATGACCTCACGTTAGACGCTGCACTGCCGCTGGCCAATGGCGGTGAGACCACCGCTTGGCTGATTCAGCTCAAGCTGAGGCAAGCCGTTTACCAGGTCGCTGCGCTGATTGACGGCACGGACACCTCCGGGGAACCCGCATGGCCGGACAAGTCCACCACTTCCGTCATGGCGATGTGGGGGCAGGCGCTTGCCGATTGCGTCGCCATCCGTCATGCCGACGCCGATCAGCGTCTTACCATGACCGGCGAGGCCAGTCGTGTTGAATGGCTGCTCAAATGGCAACTGTTGGAAAAGTTGCGCCGAAAGATCACCGGAGCGGCAACCCCCGATGCCGCCAACGGTTGGGACGATTCTCGTCTGAAGGTCATCGATTTGAAGTGGGCCGCCCTCGATTCTCGGGATAGCGTGTTTGCCAAGCTTGAACCGCGTACCGAGCGGGTAAACGCCGCAGCCGACCTCGCACGTGCCACCACAGAGCCTCCTGAAAATACCCGCGCATGGCTGAGGGCCAAATTGGTGGAGCGCTTTGGCGTCGAAGTGGCAGCCGTCAGTTGGTCTCGCCTGACCGCACGAGACCCTAACGCAGTCGATGCCGGAGAGGCGACCGAGTTCTACGGCAATGCGGGGCATATGGCCGCGCCCGATCATCACTTGTTCTCCTTGGACATCTCCGATCCGCTCGCCTATGGCAAAGCACGTTGCGAAGCAAAGCTCAACGCAGCCGAACACGCCATCGATCTACTGAAGGCATTGGCCATCAATGGCGAACGGTAAACTTGATGACTATGGAAGAAACACGCGAAGAGACCCCACAGGACCTGCGCAACCTGGCGCTCAAGGTCGCCGGATTGCTTGAGGAAGCCGGCCAGCACGCCCTTCACGATCAGCTCAACCCACGCAATCTCGCCCTGCCCAGTACGGACGATGGCGAACACGGCCCTCGCTATAGGCTGGAGACCGACAGCAAGATTCTGCGTTTCATGAGTTCCAGACTTGCCGACATCGCCCATTTCGACGGGTTCTGGACCACACGCCCCGCCGAAAGCCGCCCTGGTCAGCGCTATTGGTACATCGGCAAAATCGACGGTGTCATCAACTATGTGCGCCGCATGAGCGAATGGACCCTGACAGCGGCTCTCTTTGAGTTCGGACCGGATAATGAGCCCAAGCCCATTATCGGTGTGGTGCATGCGCCGGCCTTGGGCTTGACCTATTTGGCCGCCAGGGGAGCGGGAGCCGTGCGTATTCATAAGACTGCTGTCGGTGAAAAGCGCGACAAAGTCGTTCCCTCGATGACCTCCTCGCTGGACGGTTCCGTGCTGAGCTATGGCATGTCCTTCATCCCCAGCGAATCTCAGCGTGCCCTTGATGTCGCATCAGCTCTTGCGGGACAGCCGGCCGATATCAAGCGTGTCGGTCCCGCCTCGCTTGACTTGTGCAAGGTTGCGGACGGTACGTATGATGCCTACTTTGAACCCATGCTGCACGTGTGGGACATCGCGGCCATCGCCGCAGGAACCGTGGTGGTGTGGGAGGCCCAGGGTACGCTGAGCCGATGGGACGGCGAACGCATCCACTGGCGTCACGACAATGACGTAGTGGCCTCCAACGGCCTGATCATTCGCGAACTGCGGCAATACCTGCAGCGATACCCCTGGCCCGATTCCATCAACCAGCGATAAATACTTGATCTGTCTTGGGATCCTTGGCTCCCCTCTCTGAGGGGAGCTGGCTCGCGAAGCGAGACTGAGGGGAGCCCTCAAATCGAATCAATTCACAAAAGAAGGCAACATGCCACAACAATTTGAACAGTCGCAAGCCCAGCAGTCGGCGGCTCAGGAAGATGAGACGCTCGCTTCCGTGCAGCCAGACATCCAAGCTGAGGACCAGTCCGACGTACTCGACGACATTCTCAACGACATCGAATCCACTTTGGAAACCAATGCCGAGGAATACGTCAACAGCTTCGTGCAAAAAGGTGGCGAGTGATGCCTCAGCTGCGTGACAGCGGCACCCGCTCCCTGCATGCTTCGGAACCCGTGCCATCCGCTGAGATGGACGGGTTCTGCCGTATTTTCGGCGTGGAAACCGAATACGGAGTGTCCGTGACCGGTGCCAGCAAGCCGGTGGACGCCGGCCAGGTGGCCATGACCATGTTCCAGCCGGTCGTGTCCCGCTCACGTTCCACCAACACCTATCTGGATAATGGTTCACGCCTGTATCTGGATATCGGATCCCACCCCGAATACGCCACCGCCGAGGCACGAGATCCGCGCGAGGCTCTGGCTCAGGATCTCGCCGGCGAACAGGTCATGCGCAATCTGGCTTTGAAGGCGCAGCGCAAACTGCGTGAGACTCACGGCGAGCGCGCCATGATTCACGTGTTCAAGAACAACGTCGACTCCGCCGGTCACGCTTTCGGCTGCCACGAGAACTATCTGGTCCGCCGTTTTGTGCCGTTGGAGACCATCGAGCACCAGCTGCTGCCGTTCCTCATCACCCGTCAACTGTTCACCGGCGCCGGCCGCATGACTCCGGACGGCTTCCAAATCACCCAACGTGCGGACTTCCTGGACGAAGCCGTCTCCTCGGCCACCACGCGTTCCCGTCCGATGGTCAACACGCGCGACGAACCGCACGCCGACCCCGACTCCTTCCGTCGGCTGCATGTGATCATCGGCGACTCGAACCGTTCGCAATGGGCCACATGGATGAAGCTTGCCGTGACGCACCTCGTGCTGTGCGTGATTGAAGATGCCTTCCGCAATGAAGTTCCTTCTGGATTCGAGGACTATGCCTTTGCTGACCCTGCGGCTGCCAACCGTGCCGTCAGCCGGTTCCCGGACAACTCACATGCCGAGCTGGCGCTTGAATCGGGCGAATCCGTGACTGCATTGGATTTGCAGCGCCGGTATTATGCAGCGGTCGAAGCCTTTATCACGAATCATGATGATGCCTTGGTCGGCTCGCTGCCGGTGACGGGAATCAAGACCGTCATGGGGGAGTGGCACCGTGCTCTGGACGCACTGGACCACGGTGAATACGATGCGCTCGCCGACCGTGTGGACTGGGCTGCCAAGAAGCGTCTATTCGACGCACTCAGGAACCGTCGACCGGATGTCACCTTCGCCCAGTTGGAACAGCTTGAGCTCGATTACCACGACATCGCCAATGGCCGCCTGTATGGTTCACTGACCTCTCGCAACCAGCTGCGCGAACTCTTGACGAGCAATGACGTGGCAATCGCCGTGCACAATCCGCCTACCGACACTCGTGCAGCCCTGCGTGGTCAATTCGTCAGGGCAGCGCTTGCCGCCGGAGCCCAGTTCTCCGCAGACTGGACCCACTTAACCGTGGCGGCTCCCGAACGCCGCGAAGCCGTGCTTCTCGACCCATTCGAATCCGAGCCGACCGAAGAATTCACACAGTTGATGGGAGTGCTTCCGAATGGTTCTGATGAGCCTGTGCAGGTTTAAATAGCCCCCTAATCTGCGTCGCAATACACAAAGAACCCCGACCACAATGGTCGGGGTTCTTGCTATCTCGTTGTCACTCTACGAGACTCTCGCTGCTAGCGGCAGGTCACTCGGTGACGGCCTTCTTCAGCAGGGAGCCGGCGGAGATGCGAACGCCGTAGGAAGCCGGAATGTTGATGGTCTCACCGGTGCGCGGGTTGCGGCCGGTGCGAGCAGCGCGCTTGACGCGCTCAGCGGAGAAGAGACCGGTGAGCTTCAGGCCTTCGCCGGACTTCATTGCCTCGACGAACACGTCCTGGAAAGCGTTGACGGCAGCTTCGGCCTGAGCCTTGGTCAGGTTGGACTTCTGGGCGATCTTGGAAACGAGATCAGACTTGTTGTATGCCATAAAGCATCCTTCTTGGTCAGGGGGCGGCATTTGTTGCTTTGCCCGTTCAATCAATGATAATAGCGCATGTGACTGCGAAAACCCGCATTTTATATAGGATTTATGTGTTTTTTTCGAGGGGAGGGCAAGGGCAAAAATCAGACGAGATTGTGCTTGTCCAGCCACTTCATGGCAGCTGCTCCGAGGGGGATTCTCAGCCAGTAGAACACCACACGATGCAGCAGTGTGGCAGACAATGCCACGCCCTGTGGCACGCCGACCGCCACGAATGCGAATGTCAATGCGGCTTCCACACCGCCCAGGCCGCCGGGGGTGGGAACGGCGGAACCGAGTGCGTATGCCAGCATGAACACGAAAGTCGTCTCTATGGGGTTGGAAGTATGGCCAAAAGCCTGCAACGCCGACCAGAATGCCAAGCCGGTTGTCACGTTTTGGAACAATGCGCCCAGGCAGCTGATGGTCAGTTGACGAGGCTGGGAAAGTACGTCCAGCAACTGGTTGATATAGGTCTTGGCCAGAGGTACCAGACGGCGTGTCACCAGATGTCGTAGCGGAGGAATCATCATCGCCACGGAAATCACCACGACCACTGCTCCCAGCACAATGACCAGGGTATTGGTCGGAATCGAACCGGAGAACGTGCTGCGCCCGGTGAACAGGCCAATCAGCACCAGCATGGAGAAGTAGACGGCGTAATACACCACCAGCACCGCACTCATAATCGCAGTGGCCTGGGTGTTCCGATATCCCGATTTGCGCAGGAATTGCAGATTGACGAACGAGGGCCCCACGCCTGCAGGCATTGAGACAGTGGCGAATCCACCCGCCACCTGACTCATGAACACGCCCGTATTATCGCGCTTATCACGATCTATCAAGGACCCCAGCGAAATCGACGATCCAATCCATCCGCAAACACCGAAGAGCAGCGTGACCACCGCCATCAACGGGCTGGCGTTGGACAGCGCAGTGATAATTTCTTCGGGATTGAGCTGTGTGAACACCACCACTACGGCAACGATGACCAGCAGCATGGTCAGCATCGAGCGCCAGGAGAATCGGGCAAGCGTCGCCGGTTCGGTGGATTCCACAACGTCTTCATCGGCCATGGCGTTGATACGGCTTCTCAATGCTGTGAGCAGCTGCTTATCCCAAGTGTCCAGTGCGCGTGTGGGGGAGGGCACCGCGACTTTTTGGATGAATGGCACGAGGGAGGTCAGCGTGGCGTCGCCCCAAGTCTCCCGGGCCGCTTCAATCGTCGGCTCCACGCCGATCAGCGCAGCGAACAGTGTGAGCAGCTGCACCTTATCCAGTGCGGTGTTGGCCGAGGCGGAGGCGTTGTCGCCGTTGAGCCAACCGGCAATTACTGCGGTGCCGTCCTCGAGTCGGGCAAGCGTATCGGGGGTGATGCGGCGGTGCGTGTAACCTCTGCGATTCGCCACGGACAAGTAGCGCATATACGCCACGGCATCGGCCTTGGTCAGGGTATTGAGATTGGCGGGCATTTCGATGGTATGCGCATCCAGCACCAGAATGGCGGACTCATCGGTATCGGCGATGCCATATACGATCGGAGCCGGTAGATTGATGCTGTGTAATCCCAGCAGCATGGCGAAATGATGCTGGACGGCGTCTCGCACGGAACGGTCTCGGCGAATGGACACGCTGGTGAATCGGGCCCAGTCCCACAGCTGTTTGAGATAGCCGGCGGTATGCGTCTGCGCGTCTATGACGGAGACGATGAAACGGCGATTATCCGTGGTCTCGAGATCATAAATGCGCGATCCCTCGGTCAGATCGTCGTCCAATGTGGCGGCCAAGGATTTGCCCTTGCCGTCGTCCAACTCCTGATGGCGAATCAGCGATGCCGTATCCAGACCGATGCTGTGCAATGTGGCAACAAGCTCATCGCCCCACACGCCTTTGTTTTGCGTGCCGATAAGAAAACGGATAAGCATGCCCATCGCACGGCCGGCTGCCATGGAAACCAGCATGCCGGTTACGGAGTGCCAGGAGAGGACGACCATCACTGCGGCGGTGGCGTACAGAATATTCCATCCCCACTTGACCGTGGAGCGGGTTCGACGAGGGCCTGCCGCAGTCAGGAAAGCCGCCATGCCACCATAGATGCTGGGCAGCAGAGCCGACCCGAAGGAAGTGGCGGCAGAGACCAAAGCCAGTGCCAGCGTGTAATCATGCAATCCACTAATCAGTATGGATATGGCGGCCGCCACACCATAGCCGGCAAACATAGCCAAGGCAGAGACCGCGGCCTGCAGCCATTCCCGGGCTATCAGCAATTGCGCCAGCACGATTACCACGATGACGATGGTGGCTAGCTGGGTAAGTACGGTTGAGGGAAAATCAGCCAACCAATTAATGGCTGTGGCTGCGGTATGGGCGTCGGATTCGACGCCGCGGGTCATGCCGCCAAGGTATACGGCAAACACCATGACCACCGCTGCCATGAGCAACGACAGCCCGGCGCGGGTCAGATCGCCAAAATCGCGGGTGCGGCGTGGGGCGATGTCGTCGATATAGGGTCCAGAGCCTTTGCCGGAGCTATTCATGGAAGAGTCCGACTGTTCGACGGGATAATCGGCCGACCGGCCGTCGCCAGAGGCAATCGGCCGGTCGGAGGTGAAGGAAGATGCCTCGCTCGGGCGATCTTCCGTAGTGGACTGATCCTGTTCAGTGGTCATGAAATAGCTACCTGACGCCTGTCCTTGTTCGGTTCAGTTCGATGGTGTTGGAGTGTGCGGGGTGAGCCGGGCTCAGCGATCGAAGGCGACAAGCTGGCTGGCCACGCCGGTGTAGGTGGCGGGGGTCAGAGCCTTCAAACGAGCGGCGGTTTCCGGGTCGAAGGACTGCTGGTCGATGAACTGTTCGACCTGCTCCTTGTTGATGGTGTGACCGCGCATGAGCTCCTTGACTTTCTCGTACGGCTTGTCCATGCCCGGCAGACCCCTGAGCTCGCAAGCGCGCATAGCGGTCTGAATCGGCTCGCCAAGCACTTCCCAGTTGCCGTCAAGCTCACGCTCGATGACGTGGGTGTTCGGGTGGATGGATTCGAGGCCGCCCATAAGGTTGGTCAGGGCAAGCAGCGAGTAGCCGAGTGCGGAACCGATGTTGCGCTGGGTGGTCGAATCGGTCAGATCGCGCTGCCAACGGGATTCCACCAGCGTGGCTGAGAGGGTGTCGAGCAGCGAGCAGGAGATCTCGAAGTTGGCTTCGGCGTTCTCGAAACGAATCGGGTTGACCTTGTGCGGCATGGTGGAGGAGCCGGTGGCGCCCTTGACCGGCACCTGGGCGAACACGCCACGGGAGATGTACATCCACACGTCCACGCACAGGTTGTGCATGATGCGGTTGGCGTGGGAGACGGTGGAGTAGAGCTCGGCCTGCCAGTCGTGGCTTTCGATCTGCGTGGTCAGAGGGTTCCAGGTCAGTCCCATGCGGTTGGTGACGAACTCGCGGGAGACGGCGACCCAGTCGACATCCGGGCAGGCGGCCAGATGGGCACCGAACGTGCCGGTCGCACCATTGATCTTGCCCAGGTATTCCTGATTTTCGAGGTGCTTGAGCTGGCGGTTCAGACGGTAGACGTAGACGGCGAGCTCCTTGCCGAGCGTAGTCGGCGTTGCCGGTTGGCCGTGGGTGAGGGAGAGCAGCGGCATGTCCTTGAACTCTTCGGCCTTGCTGGCAAGGTGATCGATGATGCGCTCGAACTCAGGGGTCCACACGTTCTCCATGGCGTTCTTGACGCAACGGGCGATGGCGAGGTTGTTGATGTCTTCGGACGTGCAGGCGAAGTGCACGAGGGTCTTCAGCTCATCGTTGATGTTGGTCAGCTCGGTCGGAGCCTTGTCGATCTGGTCGTCGATGTAGTACTCCACAGCCTTCACATCGTGGTGGGTGATGGCCTCGTGAGCGGCGTGCTGCTTGATGCCCTCAGCGCCGAAATCCTCGGGAATGGCACGCAGGAAGGTCTGCTCGGCTTCGGTGAACGGTTTGACGCCGTCAACGATCGGCTGGTTGCCGTTGCCCTCGAAGCCGTTGGCCAGAAGAATCATCCATTCGACTTCGACACGCATACGTTCACGGTTGAGGGCGGGTTCGCTCATGTATTCAACGAGCGGAGCGGTGGCCTTGTGGTAGCGGCCGTCAAGCGGGGTCAATGCGATTGCGGGGGAAATATCGGTAAGCTTCATAACCTCCAAGGGTACTTCCAGCCGTGAACCGAGCGGCTATACTGTGGTGTGGCGTTCCCGCCCGAGCCGCGCAGGTCAAGGAACGCCCCCCGATCCGATTACTGTGTGCGGCCCTTAAGGCAAGGAGATTACCATGCCCGAAACCGTCAATATCCATACTCTTCCCAAACGTCCAGTCGCCGTATCGTCGCTGAAATGGCAGCCGTTGGACATTGCGGTCGGCGCTACGCTGGGCGCGGCCTGCGGCGTAATCTTCTGGGGCTTCAACTTTGCCTACATGCCGATCTCCTCGGTGTTCGGTGCGATTCTTCCCGGCTTTGCCAGCATCGTGCACGCCGTCTGGTACTTCTCCGGCACCCTGGCTGTGCTGATTCTGCGTAAGCCCGGTGCGGCATTGTACGTGAACCTTATCGGCACACTGGTCGAGACGGTGATCGGCAGCCAGTTCGATTTGGGCTTCGTCATCATTTCGGCGTTGCTGCAGGGCGTGTTTGCCGAGCTTCCATTTGCCGCGACGCGTTACCGCATGTTCAATCTGCCGATTTCCATTGCGTCCGGTGCGTTGGTCGCCTTGGAATACGGCATTTATCTCATGCTGTTCCGCTATGTGGGTGTGTCGTTCGTGAGCCCGCGCGGCATCGTGCACATGATTTCGGAAATCACCGGCGGCGTGCTGATCAGCGGCGTGATGGCCTGGTATCTGATGCTCGCCATCGCCAAAACTGGCGTGCTCGACCGTCTCGCCTCCGGCCGCGCGCTCATCGAGCGTCGCGCCTGACTGGGGGATTACTCCGCATGGAGGGCTTACCGTTCTCCATGGCCTGATGCCTGTGCCCGAGACATGCGACCTTGGTAATAGCGGGTCTCCTTGAGCTCCCCGTCGATAACGTGCTGGAAGTGCGCTTCGTGGCGTTGCACGGCGGGGGAGCCAAGGTCGGAGGCATTCCGGTAAGCGGCCTGATGGTACTTGAGCCAGTGGCTGATCTCACGGCCACCGGTGGGCTCGCCGGAAACCTGTGCCGCATCATATGGGGTATGGCCTGCGATGGATACGCTTCCCGGTGTGCAGAAGCCATCTGCATCAACAGTGCTTGGCGTAGGAGCCGGTGCAGGCGTGACATGACCGCTCACCGTCAGCCAATGGGCCTTGGCCGGATTGGCGGCACCATCCAACGCGGCTACCAGTTCGTCATCGATTTCCACGCTGGTTACCCAAGTTCGTTCCGGAATCGGATGGTTCGCTATCGGCGAGCCTGCGGTCACCACATGTTGGATGTTGTACTGATCCGCCCAATCCGAGGCGATGGCCGCCGCGGCGATTCCTCCTTGCGAATGACCGATAAGGGCCACCGGTTCATCCGATTTGATGCCGGCCTGCCGCATTGCTTCGGCGACCATCCGCGCGCTGTCCGCCTTCCTGCGGCGTAAGGCATATGCGCTCATCAGCTCTATGTTCTGTTCCCAACCAAACGGGGAATCGTCTTGCCCGTCGGTTCCGGGAATCGTAACGAGCCAGGCATTCGTCCCATCGGAGCGTTTGTATCGTTGAATCGCGATGGTGCCGTATTCCAAACCGCTGTCGAGCGATATTTTTCCGAGCCGCTCCTCCGCCAGTCGCCTCAGGTTCTCCATTGATTCGGCCACCGAGCTGCTTGCCTGAACGACTTCGGCGTCGGTGTGCACCTCCTGCACAGTGAGCTGGTTCCCTTGGAAGAGATCTTTGAGCGGCCCTGAGAATACTGCGATGGTGCCGGCGCCTTTATTGACCTCATTGGTGCTTAATATGCCCTGTCCCGGCCTCACAAAGCCGAGCATCGCACCAAAACCGCTTAATACTCCCTCCTGGAACGGATAGGTGGCCGTAGACATCCACACAGGGTTCGGTTTGCCATCAATGGCCCATCCGGCCAGAAAACCACCGGCGGCTACGGCTCCCAAGCCGAGCAGCGCGTATTGAGGGTACCGCTGGGTGGCGGCCTGCAACGTTTCACTGAACACCCGTCTAGCAACCAGCTCGGCATCGGAATACAGCGAATGCGCGCGAATCAGCAGCTGTGCGGTGCTGGCAAGATCTTGACTGAACTGCCGGCACATCGCCGCATGTTCAGTGCACCGTGCTCCCACAGACGCATATGGCAGCGAGGTGTGAGCGTAGGCTATCGAAGGGTTCCCTGGTGATAGTGCGGGGCACATCGGCGCGCTGGAACGGTGTGCCTGTAATTGCAAGGCTCCCGCATCCCACGAAGCAGCACACGCTTCGAGTGCGGCGGCTTCGCTCTCCAGTGATTTGGCGATAGCCGCGTATTCCTTGCGTGTGGCTGGCGCGTAGCCGGCTCCACCGTAAATGCTGGCTTCCACCTGCCAGTAATGGTTTCCGTTCGTCATGCCGACCCCCAAACCAATCGGTGGGTAGCCTCCATGTCGTCAGCCAACAGTGCGGCTTTGGACCGAAATTCGTCCAGGCGGGAGCGGAATTCCTCAGACGCCGGTCCGGCCCACGCGATGTCTTTCGAGCAGACGATAGCGGCCGCAGTGCGATCTATCGTTGCGATGGTGGAGGCTCGTTGCGTCGCAACGAGGTCACGGCTGCGTTGCACTGCCGCATGGCAGGGGCAGACTCCGTAATTGAACGGTGCCGCCGAATTGCCGGCGACACCTGCTGGTGTTGGATTGATACCGGGTATGTTCATATACCCAGCTAAAAGGATTGGAGACGCCCATGTCCAGCCGAAACGACTTATGTGGTTCCAGCTTGCCGAAAGCAGTCAGTTATCCACAATCACCATGAATGATATGGATGGCGCACCCATCACCCATTACCACGGTTTGGAAGCGCCGCTGCCCGCGTTCTGTTCCGCTTTCTGATTGGAAGTATCGGTATTCGCCTGCGTGTCGGTGGACTGCTGGTTGGCCTTCATCAGCTCCTCCACCTGCTTTTTCTGCTCATCGGTCAGATTCCCGCTCTTGGTGGCGTTGCCGTTCGATGTGCTTGAGCTTTGTGCATCGGTGCTGTTCTGGGCATCCGTACCGTTGCGCTGTGCCTCGACCTGTTGCAAGGTGATCTTCGTCAGCTGTGCGGAGGCTGCGGCATTGGCATCGATGGCATCTTTGATCTGCGGCAGCAGCACCGCGCGCATGCTGTTGGCCTCGGCGAATTGGGCATCGGTCTGCTGTTGTTGGGCGTTGAGCGTATCCATGTCGGTGGACTCGTCCTGAGCGGCCTTGATATTGGCCTTCAGCGATGCGGTGGCTCGGTTGAACGTAACGGTGGCAGACAGGTTAGCCCCGGCCACACCGGCAATCAGTACCAGCACCGCAGCGGCGATGGCCAATGCGATGCGCGCGCCAAAGGGGAGCCGGGCGTTTCGAGAAGTCTTGCCTGTGCTCATAGCAGTCTCCTTGATGTGGCGATCCACGCGCCGAATTCCCACGCCAACAGCACTGCCAGTGCGATTGCCAGCGGCCAGACCACTGCAGTGGTGCGAGTGCGTTTTTTGGTGGTGACAGTGGTTCGCCATTGCTTTGAGGCCTTGGCGGACACCTGATCAGCCAAGGCTGATGAAGCATTCACGGGCACGTAGGTGCCGCTGATTTCGTCGGCGATGTCCTTGAGGTTCTGCGCGTCCATTTTGGAGATGCCGGCTTCACCGGTATCCGGATCGGTGACCCACTGGTCGGCGGCATTCGCGTCGGCGGCGCTCACGCCATCAGCGATGACCGGAATCTTCCCGCCTTCCGTCGAGCCCACGCCGACGGTGAATCCGTCATTGAGATATTGGCGCAGCGAGGAGAAGGTGCGGCGGGTGACGTTGGAGGTCTGCTCTCCATCAGTGATGAGATACAGCACGATTGCATCGTCCGGGTGGGCTTCACGGATTGATTTGGCGGTGAGCAGCAACTGGTCGATAGGCGCATCAAGGCTGGATCCGGCGGAGACGGAGGTGGCCTCGACAGCCAGAGTGTCCGCCCAATTGTTGATGGCCGGAGTATCTGGCGTAAGCGGTACGTCCAAGGTGCCCGAGGCACCGAATCGCAGGGCAGCGAAACTGGCGTTCGGATAGGCTGACGTGATGTCGTGCACAGCCTTTCGCGCGGCGTCGATACGCGTAATGGCTTCGGTGGAGCCGTATGTGGCATCTTCCACCGCCATCGAGCCGGTGGTATCGACGGCCACAATCACATCAGTGGCATTGATGGCTCGGGATGTGGTCGGTGTCACCACGCTGGGGGTCAGCAGCATTATTGCCGCAATCACGAGCATCAATGTGCGGCGAATGGTGGCGCCAATGGTCTCGTCGCTGGAGGCTTTGCGACGGCGGCGAACGAAAAGCACGATTTCGACCACGGCCAGCACCAATGCGATGGCTGCCAAAGCGCCGCCAACAGGCCATCCCAAGGCGGGGGAGAAGGTGAATCCGTTCATCGTCTCAGCCTCCAGGTGCATGCAATCCAGATAATAAGAATCACGGCCAGCGCCAGCACCCACAGTCCGGGGGCGTCCGTCATGGATGCCTTCGACTGGTTGTCGGACTCGGTGTCTCTGCGCGACTGAATATCACGTACCAATTCATTGACGGACGCGCCATCCGATTGGGTGAGGAACACACCGCCATGAGCTTCGATAGCGGATTTCATGTCGGCGGTGGTCTGATCGGACTCGCTGGTTTTCGGGCCGGAGTACAGGCCATCGACGGTAATCATGGTCTGCTCGGTCAGGTCCAGCGCCTCGGTGAGGGAATACGTTTCCTGCCCGGAGACGATATTGTCGGTGGCCAGCACGATGGAAGCCGCGCGTTGGCGCTTGGCGTTCGTTTCATTGGCGGCACCATAGGCGAAGCCGGGCAACATGGCCGCGCAGGAGACCACGCCATCGCCGATAAGCGAGGTGGCGTCCTTACGGTTCTGCGTGCCTTCCAGCCAGTCCGCGATTTTCTGATATTGGGCGTCTGACATCTTGTCGATGTCGTCCTGTGTCTGCACGCCCTTGAGCGCCTTGCTGGCTGCGGTCAGCTGCTCGGTGACCAGTTCGTAGTCGTCAGTAAGGGGGAACACCGTACGTGACGTGGAATTGAAGATGCTCATGCCGATGCGCTCACCCTCAAAATGCTTCACCAATTCCAGATAGGTGTCGATGACTTCGCGGTCGTAGGGCAGTGTGGAACCGGAGACATCCAGGCACAGCACGATGTCGCGGCTGGAGGCGCGTTCATCGCTGGAATCGACTTGGGAGGGGCGTGCCACCAACGCGATGGCCAGCACCAGCGCGATCACCAAGAGAGCGACTGCCAGTCGTCCCAATGCCCGCCATTGGCGGAACAGACGTGACGCATGCTCGGTGTTGAGATCATCGTCCAGCGAAAATACTGCCTCGTCCGCGGGCTTGACTCGACGGGAGAATGCGACGAACAACAGGATGATCGCTGCGGCGATCAGAACGCCGGCAAGAGCGGCCCAAGGCCATTGCCATGACAACATCATGATCGCCACCTTTCCACCAGATTCGAGACCCAGCCGGCAGCTTCCTTCACGGTAACGCTCTTGGCCAGCGTGTTCAACGAAGGATCGGCAAATTCAGGTGGGTACAGGGCTTCGATGGTGTGGCGCAACGTATCCAGACCTTGACGATTCGCCGGTGTGCGCGGCAGGCGCATCAAATCGGCGAGTGTGCTGGCCTCCAGTCGTTTGCCGCTGGAAGCACCTGCGAAATCACGGGCGATAAGAGCCAGCTCCACAAACGCGTCTTCACGATTGAGCGTTCCGGATTCATAACGGCTCAGTACGTCGTTGATGCGGGCATGCCATGTGGCCTTTGGTCCCGCCTCATTATGTGCGCCCCTTGGCTGCGTGGCTTTTGCGGAGTTTCGCCTTGGGCGGGACATCACTATGACCGTAATCACCAATACCACGGCCAATACCAGGCACACCGCCACGAGGGCGGTTAATGGTCCCGCCAAAGTCAAAGCGTCAACCGTCTGCAGATCGCTGGGGTCAACGGCGAGAATAACGGTATTGCTCATCGGTTACCTGCCAACATCAGGTCGGGGGCGGAACCAAGCTGGTTGCGCGTGGTCCTTGCCAGTGCGCGGGAGACCAATGTGACAAAGCGATCGAACATGGCCTCGCTGGAAGTGGCACGAATCATGTGAGAGCCAGCACGGGTCAGTTCCTGCTCCAACGCTGCGGCCATGTATTCACGATGAGTGGAAACCTCATTGGCGCTTTTCCGGGACCGCAGGAATGCCGGCACACGGCGGCCGGTCGTGCCATCCAGAGGAGCACGATGACCGTGAGATACCGGCAAAAACGGGTTTAAGGTGGCCACATCGATTAGCACCACCGGATGCGTTCGGGCAATGCGACGGAATTGTATGATGTGTCGTTCGGCCATCGCATGCTCGTCGGTGGCCAACACGATGAGGGCTTCGTGGTCTTTGATGCGGCGTGCATATTCCAGCAATGCATCGATATTGCGCCCATGGTTCCAGTTGCGGCGCAATGCGGTATCCAACGTGCGTTCAAACTGCGCGAATCCACCATTGAATGGAATGCGCGTGATGCTTGACTCGTCGCCGAACACCAGAGAGATGTCATCGGCGCGTCGCATCGACAGCGCGGCGAACATGCGCAACGCATTGGCGGCCACCTCGTATGTCTGTTCTCCGGAAGGGCATATGCCGGTCATCTCACGGCCCACATCCATGAGCAGCCAGACACGGGAGGTAGACAGACGTTCGCGCTGCACCACCATAGGGCGACCCTGACGAGCACTGGTCTTCCAGTCGATCAGACGGGACTCGTCGCCCGGCTCATAGGCGCGCATATCCATCACGTCACCCCCGCCGCCACGGCGGCCGGATGCGTGTTCGCCCTCCAACACACCCAATGCCTTCCTTACGGTAGGCAGACTCATCTGGGTGCCAAGGGCCTCTATCTTCTTACGGACGGAAGCGGAACTCACGGAACGGGAACCGTTTCGACGATCTTGTCTACGATCTGATCGCTGACCACACCATCAGCCAATGCCTCGAAGGTGAGCATGATACGGTGGCGCAGCACTTCGTGGGCAAAGGCCTTGATGTCTTCCGGCACCACGTAGTCGCGGCCGGAGAGCAATGCCTTGGCCTGACCGATGCGAATCAAAGCGATGGTGGCACGCGGGGAGGCACCCAGACGAACCAGGGACGACAATCCCTTGATCGGCCTGGAACCGGCCCCTCGTGAGGTGGCGGTGATATCGACTGCATAACGCATGATGGCGTCGGAGACATGCGCGCGGCGTGCGGCCGTACGCAGGAAGTCCACGTCGGCAACGGTGATGCGCTCGCCGGTGATGCTGTCCGGTCCGATCATGTCGGAACCGCGGCGGGTGAGCATGGCCAGCATGCGCGCTTCCTGATCCGCAGTGGGATAGGTCATGACGGCCTTCATCATAAAGCGGTCCATCTGGGCTTCGGGCAGGTTGAACGTGCCTTCTTCCTCGATGGGGTTCTCGGTGGCGATGACCATGAACGGCTTGGGCAGGGCTATGCGCTGGCCACCAATAGTGGTCGTGCCTTCCGCCATCGCCTCAAGCATGGCGGATTGGGTCTTGGCGTTGGAGCGGTTGATTTCGTCCAACAGCACAAAATTGGCGTGAATGGGGCCGATCTGTGTGGTGAATTTCTGCGAGGCAAAATCGAATACCTGAGTGCCCACCAGATCGGAAGGCATAAGATCCGGCGTGCACTGTACGCGCTTGAACGAGCCGGATACGCATGTGGCAAGCGTCTGTGCCGCGGTGGTCTTAGCCAGGCCGGGCACGGATTCGATAAGAATATGGCCGCCCGCCACCAGCGTCACGATCAACGACTCACGAAGATTGTCTTGTCCGACCAGCGTTTGGGCAAAGCGTGCGCGGATGCTGTCTGCCAAGGCGCGTGCGCGCTTGGCATCATCGGCGCCGAGCGGCGCCGCCGCACTGGGCGTAGGAACGGCTGCTGGACGCGCGGCGGCCGGCTTCGGAGGCATGTTCGGTTGCGTAGGGAACAAAGTCATGCCCACCACTCTAACGACTCACGCTGACGGCGGAGGGGTTACAGACTCCAATCCACGGGCTCGGCACCCATGTTGATAAGGGCCTGATTAGCTCGAGAGAAAGGTTTGGAGCCGAAGAAACCTCGGGATGCGGAAAGCGGGCTCGGATGAGGTGACTTAATAATAAAGGCGTTGGTGAGCAGCGGTTCCAGACTCTGCGCGTTGCGTCCCCATAGAATAGCCACCAAGGGCTTCGGTTTGCCGTTGCCGTCCACGCGTGCGTTTAATGCTCGGATAGCGGCTTCGGTGACTTCTTCCCAGCCTTTGCCCTGATGGGAGTTGGGGCGTCCGACTCCCACGGTCAAGCACCTGTTCAGCAACATGACCCCGCGCTCGGTCCATGCTGTCAAGTCTCCGTTCGGGGGCATCGGCACGCCTAGATCGTCGACCAGTTCCTTATAGATATTAATCAGGCTCTTCGGCAGTGGTCGTACCTCCGGTGCCACGCAGAAGCTCAGTCCCACCGGATGCCCGGGAGTGGGGTAGGGGTCTTGGCCCACGATCAGTACCTTGATCGAATCAAACGGAATGGTAAAGGCCCTGAGAATATTGTGGCTGGCCGGCAGCCAGGGTCTGCCTGCGGCGTTCTCCTCCCGGAGAAAATCGCCCATGCGGTGGATGGTCGGCTCAACATCGGCCAGTGCGTTTGCCCATCCGGGCTCTACCAGTTCTCTCAATGGTTTGATCATGGTTCATTACTGTAGTCAAACGTGCATATACGGTGCATGGGGTTGTGGCGAGGTGGCTCATTTCCCGTGTGGCGGTTACACTCGTGGGTAGTTTGTGTATAAAGGAGGGCGGCTTTATGGCGCGCGACAAGGTGACCTACGAATCGTACGAGCAGGACGTCTTCGATAATCCCCCCAAGGGGCCGGTGGGCGTCCACCGCGGTTCCCGTTCGGTTATTTCGTGTATCGCACCGTTCGTCATCGTGATTCTCGTAGCGGCGCTGTGCGGTTTCGGTGCATGGGCCTGGGTTACCGGAGAGTACAAGAACATCCTGAATTTGAATACTTCCTCGCAGACCGCTCAGACTTCCGGTACAGAAAAGAAGGACTCGTCCGACGCCAAGTCCGATTCCGCCGACTCTTCTGATACCAAGTCCGAGAATACTGATTCCTCGAATACTCAATCCGATTCCGCCGCTACCGATAATGCCGATCAGAGCGCCCAGCAGGATCAGGCCGCAGCAACTGTGAACAAGGCCACCCAAGTGCGGGTGATTAATGCCACCGGTATCAGCGGATACGCGGGCCAGAAGGCCGATGTGTTGCAGACCGCTGGTTATACCAGCGTGGAAGCCGCGAATCCGACTGGGGCGGTGCCGACCTCCACCGTGGTGTGGTACCAGAATGAAGCGGACAAGGCCACCGCCGAAGATGTGGCTTCGACACTTGGCATCAGTGCCGTTGAACAGGTTCAGGGGCTTGCCGCTCCCATCACCGTCGTGCTGCTGAACTAGGCATTCACAGTACCTTTTTCTCCGTGGCCACCATCAGTAATGTGATGGTGGTCACTTTCATAGGAGAAATTTGAGCAAATAGTTACTGTTTCGGTTTGTATTGTTCTCTCGTCACGGTACAATCGTGCACTAGTCGCGAGGTAGGGGGAGCGCGATGCGGTTCTTTCTACGTTCCCTATAGGTTTGTGTCGCGACGCCTAAGGGAACAAAGGAAAGATCAGATATGGCACAAGGTACCGTGAAGTTCTTCCTTGCCAAGAAGGGGTTCGGGTTCATCCAGCCGGACGACGGCGGCGAGGATGTTTTCGTGCACTACGCGGAAATCAAGGACGACGGCAGCACCAATAAATTCAAGATGCTGTACGAGGGTGATCGCGTGGAGTATACGCCCGCCCCGTCCGGCAAGGGCACGCAGGCGAAGGAAGTCGTCAAGCTGTCCTCCGGTGAAGCCCGCTCTGAATGAGCAAGCGCGCAAGGAAACGCGTACTTCAAGCCCTGACCGTTGTAATGGTCGGGGCTTTTTCATGCCCAAAGCGCAATCGCCGATAGTCATGTTGGCACTCGGCAAGGGCGAGTGCTAATGTCTCAGTTAGCACTCGGAGATCGAGAGTGATAACCGGCAGCTGACGGCTGGTTGCCACGGATCGGCGCTTGCGAGTGATAACTGGTATACCTAGCCATTTGGAGGAACAACACAACCATGGCAAAGATCATTTCTTATGATGAGGAAGCCCGTCAGGGCATGCTGGAGGGCCTCGACAAGCTCGCCAACACCGTCAAGGTCACCCTGGGTCCGAAGGGCCGCAATGTCGTGCTCGACAAGACCTACGGCGCTCCGACCATCACCAACGATGGCGTGTCCATTGCCAAGGAAATCGACCTTGAGGATCCGTACGAGCGCATCGGCGCCGAGCTGGTCAAGGAAGTCGCCAAGAAGACCGACGACGTCGCCGGCGACGGTACCACCACCGCAACCGTGCTCGCCCAGTCCCTGGTTCACGAGGGTCTGAAGAACGTGGTCGCCGGTTCCAACCCGATCGCGCTGCGTCGCGGCATTGAGAAGGCCACCGAGGTCATCGTCAAGGAGCTCGTCGTTGCTGCCAAGGACGTTGAGACCAAGGACCAGATTGCTGCTACCGCCACCATCTCCGCTGCTGACCCCGAGGTCGGCGAGAAGATCGCTGAGGCTCTGGACAAGGTCGGCCAGGATGGCGTTGTGACCGTTGAAGATAACAACCGCTTCGGTCTGGACCTCGACTTCACCGAGGGCATGCGTTTCGACAAGGGCTACATTGCCCCGTACTTCGTCACCAACGCTGACGACCAGACCGCCGTGCTCGAGGATCCGTACATTCTGCTGACCTCCGGCAAGGTCTCCTCCCAGCAGGACATCGTGCACGTGGCCGAGCTGGTCATGAAGACCGGCAAGCCGCTGCTGATCATCGCTGAGGATGTTGACGGCGAGGCTCTGCCGACCCTGATTCTGAACAACATTCGTGGTACCTTCAAGTCCTGCGCTGTCAAGGCTCCGGGCTTCGGTGACCGCCGCAAGGCCATGCTGCAGGATATGGCCATCCTGACCGGTGCTCAGGTCGTCTCCGATGAGCTGGGCCTGAAGCTCGAATCCGTCGACACCTCCGTGCTCGGCCACGCCAAGAAGGTCATCGTCTCCAAGGACGAGACCACCATTGTTCAGGGCGCTGGCTCCAAGGAAGACATCGACGCTCGCGTGGCTCAGATCCGCGCCGAGATTGAGAACACCGACTCCGATTACGACCGTGAGAAGCTGCAGGAGCGTCTGGCCAAGCTGGCCGGCGGCGTGGCTGTCATCAAGGTCGGCGCTGCCACCGAGGTCGAGGCCAAGGAGCGCAAGCACCGCATCGAAGATGCCGTGCGTAACGCCAAGGCCGCCATTGAGGAAGGCCTGCTGCCCGGCGGTGGCGTGGCCCTCGTTCAGGCTGCTGCCAAGGCCGAGAAGGCTGAGGCCGTCACCTCCCTGACCGGCGAAGAGGCTACCGGTGCCGCCATCGTGTTCCGCGCCATCGAAGCCCCGATCAAGCAGATTGCCGAGAACGCTGGCGTGTCCGGCGACGTGGTGATCAACAAGGTTCGTTCTCTGCCCGATGGCGAAGGCTTCAACGCCGCCACCGACACCTACGAGGACCTGCTGGCCGCCGGTGTGACTGACCCGGTCAAGGTGACCCGTTCCGCTCTGCAGAACGCCGCCTCCATTGCTGGTCTGTTCCTGACCACCGAGGCCGTCGTCGCCAACAAGCCGGAGCCGAAGGCCGCTGCCCCGGCCGCCGGTGCCGACATGGGCTACTGATTCGCACGCGACTAGTTGCTAGCTGGCAAAGAGAAGGGGAACTCCTACAAGGAGTTCCCCTTCTTGCTATCTTGTGCGCACTAGCCCCCGATGGCGGGGGCTGTCAGCGCAGCCGACTGGGGGTGGTTACACGAAGCATGCGTAGAGGATCATCCCCACCCGCTTCGCGGGCCTATGATGACGCTTAGCCTGCAAACAAACGGGATGCCTGCGTCTCCGCGTCTGCATAGACGTTGGAGGCTTGGGCCAGCGCACGTTGAATGGACTCCAAGGAAGCCTCCATTTGTTGCTGCGCCGCTCGCCATTGAGCCGCCACGGTGGTGAATTGGGTGGCCGCCGAACCTCGCCATACGTTCTGCAGGGCGTTGAGATTAGTATACATACCGCCCACGGCTTGCCTGATTTGTGCAATCGAGCTGTTCACCGCGGCCGAAGAGGCTTGGATTTGTTCTGAATCCACTTGATATTGGGGCATTGTTGCTCCTTTCCTAAAACAATGAGCGCTGATATGACGACCGTTATTGCCAATACCGGCCGCTAAGGTGGAGAATATGACAGATTTGCATTGGACAGATGGAAAAACGACCATTGTGGTTCCAGCTTCGGTACGGGGCCGTTTTTCCGGAAGCGCAAAGGCCTTCCAACGGCTTGTTTGCGCCATTGCCGTGGTTGTTGCGACTGTATTGGGATCGATGTGGATAACTGCGGACGCGTATGCGGATGATTCCAGCAGCACGGGTACCGACGCGAACAGCAGCGTGACCATAACCGACAACATCACCGATACGGAGAATCTGCTCGGCTCACATGCCACCGAGGTCTCGGATGCCATAGCCAAGACGGAGAAGGAAACCGGCGTGCATGTGCACCTGCTGTATCTGTCCAGCTTTAACAGTGAGCAGACACCGCAGAAATGGGCGAGTACGGTGCTGGAGTCCACTAAGCCGAAGGCAAACACCGTGTTGCTCGCCGTCGCCGCCAACGATGGCAATCTCGTGGTGGCGGTATCCTCCAATTCCGACGAATGGCTCAAGCAACAGAAAACCGTCGATGCACTATCCGAAGCCGCGCAGCAGCAGCTGATGGAAAGCACACCGAATTGGTCCGGGGCAGCCACGGCGATGATGGACCAGATCGCCAAATCCAAGAAGACCTCCACCTCATCCTCCACGGTGACGATTGGCGTGATCACCATGGGCGTGGCTCTGGCCGCCTTGGTCATCATCATTGTGGTGATGGTGATAGTTCGCCGTCGCCGTGAAATCAAGAAGGATTCCGAAGCCGAAATCGAGCAGGCTTCCGAAGACGGGCAGGAATCTGCGGACGAACTCCAAGAGGACATTCAGGAAACGTCCAGTGAAGTAGACCAATCTGGAGTACGTGAGTAAGCCTATTGAAGCATCGATTGTTGTTGTTGATGACGAACCTTCCATCCGCGAACTGCTCGTCGCCTCGCTGCATTTTGCCGGATTCGAGGTGAACACCGCGGCCTCCGGTTCTGAAGCCATCGAAGTCATCGAAAAGGTACAGCCCGACCTCATCGTGCTGGATGTAATGCTGCCTGACATTGACGGCTTCACCGTAACCCGTCGCATCCGTCAGGAGGGCATCGACGCACCCGTACTGTTTCTGACCGCACGCGATGACACGCAGGACAAGATCATGGGCCTTACCGTTGGCGGCGACGACTACGTGACCAAGCCATTCAGCCTCGAGGAGGTTGTGGCCCGTATCCGCGCGATTCTGCGTCGCACCCGCGAACAGGTTGAGGATGATCCGATTATTCGTGTGGCCGACTTGGAGATTAACGAGGACTCGCATGATGTATCGCGAGCCGGGCAGCCCATCGATTTAAGCCCCACGGAATACAAGTTGCTGCGCTACCTGATGGACAATGAAGGCCGCGTGCTGTCCAAGGCGCAAATCCTAGACCATGTCTGGCAGTACGACTGGGGCGGTGACGCCGCAATCGTCGAATCGTATATCTCGTATCTGCGCAAGAAGGTCGATGGCATCGAGGTCGACGATGGCGAAGGCGGCAAGCGCAAGGTGACGCCGCTGATCGAGACCAAACGCGGCATCGGTTATATGATTCGCGAACCGAAGAACTAATCCAGCCATCATGAGTGAGCCCGATAAGTCGCCACGGCCCAATATGCGTGCGTCCGCCCCGGAGGCGGTCGCACGCATGAAAGAACATCACAATCGCAAGAAGAACATGTTCTTCGGCCATTTTGACCGTATCTCCCTGAGCAGCAAGCTTGTGGCCTGCACCATTGCCGTGCTGCTGATCGGGGTGTCAGTGATTTCCTTCTCCATCCGCGCGTTGGTGAGCAACTATATGTTGAGCAAAACCGACAACCAGCTCAAATCGCAGAGCCAGATGGTGTTCGAGAATATCGTGACGCTTGCCAAAAACGACAATGCCGGGCCAAACTCGTACTTTCTGCAGATTCAATACACCGACGGCACGTTGGATAATGAGGGTAACCCGCTGGTGGTCACGCCGCTGATGCCTCAGCTGCAGGACGGCATCGTCTCCGTGCCGGTGCTGCCCACCGACGGCGATACCTCACACATCACGTTCGGTCAGCCATTCACCACGCAGGCTGTGGTCAAGCAGGTTGTCCAGGTACAGAACAATTCTTCGGATTCCAACAATACGACCAAGCCGCAGACCGATCCGAACACGCAAGACGACGCGGGCAACGATGCTGGCAATTCGGATTCCAAGAACGCTCCGAACTCCTCGAATTCCGTCACCACGATTCTGTCCAATCCTTCCTCCAATGCCAATCATGCTGCGGTGAGTACCGCGCGTTCGCCGTGGCGCATTCTGCCGATGACGTTCACGGAGAACGGCAAGGAGAGGGCCGTGGTGTATATCGGCCTGTCCTTGTCCGATCAGATCGACATCGTCAGCACGCTTTCCCGTTACTGCGTCGTGGTCGGCATTGCCGTGGTGCTGCTTGGTGGTTCTCTGGCCACATTGATCATCCAGCACACGATGACCCCGCTGAAGCGCATGGAAAAAACCGCCGCGAAGATTGCCGCCGGTGATTTGAGCCAGCGTATTCCTTCCGCTCCCGAGAACACGGAAGTCGGCTCTCTGGCCGCTTCGTTGAACACGATGCTGACTCGAATAGAGCTCAGCTTCCACGAGCAGGAAGAGACCACCGACAAGATGAAGCGGTTCGTCTCCGACGCCAGTCACGAGCTGCGCACGCCGCTTGCCGCCATCCATGGTTATGCGGAACTGTATAAGATGCAACGCGATATGCCTGGGGCGTTGGATCGTGCCGATGAATCCATCGAACACATCGAACGTTCCAGTCAGCGTATGACCGTGCTTGTCGAAGATTTGCTGTCTCTGGCCCGGCTTGATGAGGGCCGTGGCATCGATGTGACCGGCACGGTGAAACTCTCCTCGCTAGTTACCGATGCCGTTGATGATTTGCACGCCCTCGATCCGGACCGTGCCATCGGCCGTATGCTGATTGGGCTTGAGCCCGCCCGTGACCTGAACCATCCGGCGTCGTTGAGCCTTACTGAGGGTGACTGGCCGACCATCACCCTGCCTGGTGATGCCTCGCGTTTGCGTCAGGTGGTGACCAATATCGTGGGCAATATTCACCGATACACGCCGATTGATTCATCCGCGGAGATTGCTCTTGGTGTGATGCCGGCGGCTATTGACCCGAAGCAGCTTTCCGGTTTACCGGCTACCGACGCGTCAATGCGCCGCTTCGTAGAGGCCGCCGAAGTAGGCGCATCGATGAGCACTGGGTACCGGTATGCCGTGCTCCGATTTGTGGATCATGGACCTGGCGTGCCGGACGAATCCCGACCAAAGATATTCGAACGATTCTATACGGCTGACCCATCGCGTGCCCGTGAAAAGGGAGGCACCGGTCTGGGCATGGCCATCGCGCAGTCCGTGGTCAAGGCCCATCATGGCTTTATCTGTGCCACGGCCACCGATGGGGGAGGCCTGACCTTCACCGTGGTGCTGCCCATCGAGCAGATGCCCGCCGCCCAATCCGCGCAGACCGCAGGCAAAACCAAGGAAGCCAAGCAGAAGTCCTCGTGGTTCGGCGGTGAGCGTAAATCGTGAGACGACTCAGCCTCATGATGTGTGGTCAAGACCTGTGAGGTACACTATTCCTTCAGTTCATTATTACTGTTGAGGATTGAAGGAAGGTTTGCAATGCCCACCGGTCGAGTTCGTTGGTTTGACGCAGCCAAAGGATATGGCTTCATCACCAGTGAGGAAGGCAAGGACGTGTTCCTGCCGGCTCAGGCCCTGCCTACTGGCGTCAATATGCTGCGCAAAGGGGCCAAGGTGGAGTATTCCGTGGTGGACGGTCGGCGTGGCCCGCAGGCCATGGATGTGAAGCTGATCGCCTCCAGCCCCAGCTTGGTCAAGGCCACTCGTCCTAAGGCGGATGATATGGCCGCCATCTGCGAGGACCTCATCAAGATGCTCGACGTTGCCGGCAACACGTTGCGTCGCCATCGCTACCCTTCCGCCGCCGAAAGCAAGAAGCTGGCCACGCTGCTGCGTGCCGTGGCGGATCAATTCGACGTGCAGGACTGATGTGACCCATGACTGACACCATCGAAACCGCCGTGACACCGGATCCTCATGCCATTGCACGGGCCGTGCTGCTTGAAGTGGCCGACGAGCCTGATCAGGTGGGTGACTTTGTCGTCGCCAATGAGCTTGAAGATCATGTCACCGATTTTCGTTTCGTCGCGAACATTCGCGGATACGAGGGATGGCAGTGGTCGGTAACGCTGTATCACGATGAGGAATTGGATTCGTGGACGGTGAACGAGTCCTCCCTGATTCCGACCGAAGACGCGCTGATGCCGCCCAAGTGGATTCCGTGGAAAGACCGTCTTGAGCCCACCGACCTGTCTCCCACCGATTCCATCGGCACCAATCCGGATGACGAGCGTATCGAAGATGGCGAGGTCCAGGAATCATCCCTGCAGGATGTCAATGACGCAGTGGAGGTGTTTCGTCTCACCCGTCGCCATGTATTGAGCTCATTGGGCCGCGCACAGGCTGCCAAGCGCTGGTACGAAGGTCCTCGTGGGCCAAAGGCGCTGAGCACCAAGACGGCCGAAGGCAATCTGTGTTCCACCTGTGGCTTCTTCGTGCCGCTTAAGGGCGAGCTCGACCGTTTGTTCGGCGTATGCGCGAACAAGTGGAGCCCGGATGATGGCCGTGTGGTCTCACTGGACCATGGCTGCGGCGAGCATTCCGAGATTGAACCTCCGGAGCCAAGCCGTCTGTGGGTGCAGGCCAATCCCGCTTTTGATGACCTGCACATCGATGTGGTGGCCCACCGGCCTCGCAAGCAGGAGCCTGCAGAACTTGATGATGAGGCGGATGAAAGCGACAAGCCTGAGGCGGATGACGAGCAACTGATCTCCACCGAAAGCCCCGCCCCCGACACGGACGAAGCCACCGAAGAGGACATCCTTGAAAACACCGTTGATGATGGTGAGGACGAGGATGATGTTGACGACGAACCGGAGACCGCGGACACCGCTGAAGAGGTGACTTCCGGACTTGAAGCCGTGGTGGATTTGATCGAAAAACTCCGTCAGACTAAGTCCGATTCGGAAGAGGATGACGAGAAGTAAGTCGACTGCAATCAACTGTGGAGGTCTTACCTGCTTTGCCAGTGCAAGGAATTCTCGAAATAAGCCTTTTGTACGAGAATTCTTTGCATTGAGCAACTGTCAGTGCAAAGAATTCTCGAGATGATTTTTTGGATAACCGCTGGTTGGTCGATTAGTGCACGACGGTGACGTTGCACTCGGCAAAGTTCACAATCTGGCGAGACACCGAACCTAGGAAATGAGCATCGAGACCGGAGAGGCCACGTGAACCCACTACCAGATGACGGGCATACCGAGAAGCCGCAATCAGACCCTTGGATGCAGGAATGTGGAAAGCGTTCGTGCTGACTTTGATTCCTTCAGGAATGTCAACCTCGGACATCATCTTGGCAAGTATTGCTTCGGCGCGCTGCTGCCCGGCTTCAACCGGTGCCACGGCATTTTCATAGCCCGGGATAACGCCCAGATCGCGCAACTGCCAGCAGAACATCACATTCAGAGGCGCGCCATGCAGCTGTGCGTCATCGAGGGCAAACTCGAAAGCACGGCGTGAAGCTTGTGATCCATCCACGCCCACCACCACTGGGCGGCTGTGCTCTTCGATAGCCGGTTTGGGCTGGGCGAAATGCACGGTCTGGTCGTCCGGCGTCAGCGCGTTGGCGATGGCATCGGTCACCGTTTCGTCCTCACTGTCGGAGACGCGCACCACCGTGACCGGGACCTCGGCCGTTTCCGCCAGCGATGCGGACAGCGATCCCATGAACCAGCGTGCCACACGGCCTAAGGATCGGCGTCCGACCACAATCTGTTGGGAATCCTTGCCGATCTGCAGCAAAGCGGTGGTGCCGGTGGCCTTGACCGAGGTGAGCTTCAGATTCGCGGGATCAAAATCAATGCCGGCTGCGGCCTTCTCCACCCACGACTTCAGCTCGTTGGCGATGTCGTGACGAACCTTGGCCCAGGCTTCATCGCTGTCCGGTTCGGAACCCATATCCCACGAATGGGTCCAGCCGAACACGGCATTGACATGCTGTCCGGTCAGTGAGGCCTCCTTCAGCGCCCATTTCAATGCGGCAAAGGACTCGTCGGAGCCATCCACACCAACAACGATGTCGGCCTTGGTTGTTGTTTCGCTCATGGTGAGCCTCCCTTCCATCGATCACAGGATGAATCTATGCACCAGCATATCGTTTTTCTTCTCCTCTCACGGCGCAATTCATGGAATCCAGCGAATAAACGTCACTGTGAATCGGTAGAGTAAAACGGAATGTCAATTGAGGAAGGACAAGCATGTTCGAACGGTTTACCGACCGTGCACGGCGCGTGATCGTGTTGGCGCAGGAAGAGGCGAGGACTCTCCAGCACAACTACATCGGCACCGAACACCTGCTGCTCGGCCTGATCCGAGAGGGTGAGGGCGTGGCCGCCAAGGCACTCGCCTCGAAGGGCGTGGAGTTGGACGCCACCCGCAAGCAGGTCGAAGAGATGATCGGCAAGGGCAACGCGGCCCCGAACGGGCACATCCCCTTTACCCCGCATGCCAAGCAGGTGCTGGAGTTCTCGTTGCGTGAGGCTTTGCAGTTGGGCCACAGCTACATCGGCACTGAGCATATTCTGCTCGGCTTGATTCGCGAGGGTGAAGGCGTGGGCACTCAGGTGCTCATCAAGATGGACGTTGATTTGGGCGAGCTGCGCAGCGCAACCATCGATATGATTCGCGGCAACTCCGGCACCTCCACTGACGGCAAGGGCGATTTGGCCAACGCCGGTGGCGTGGCGGACAAGCAGAACAAGTCCGGTTCCGCCATTCTCGACCAGTTCGGCCGCAACCTGACCGCCGAAGCCGCCGAGGGCAAGTTGGATCCGGTCATCGGCCGTACTAACGAGATCGAGCGCGTTATGGTCGTGCTCTCCCGCCGCACCAAGAACAACCCGGTGCTGATCGGCGAGCCTGGCGTGGGCAAGACCGCTGTGGTCGAAGGACTGGCCCAGAAGATTCAGGCCGGCGATGTGCCGGAGACCTTGAAAGGCAAGCAGGTCTACTCGCTGGATCTTGGTTCCATGGTGGCCGGTTCCCGTTACCGTGGTGATTTCGAGGAGCGTCTGAAGAAGGTCCTGAAGGAAATCAAGACCCGCGGCGACATCGTGCTGTTCATCGACGAGATCCACACCATCGTGGGTGCTGGCTCTGCCGACGGCGCACTGGGTGCCTCCGATATGTTGAAGCCGATGCTGGCCCGTGGCGAGCTGCAGACCATCGGTGCCACCACCACCGACGAGTACCGCAAGTACATCGAGAAGGACGCGGCGCTGGAACGCCGATTCCAGCCCATCCAGGTGCATGAGCCGACCATCGCCGAGACCATTGAAATCTTGAAGGGCCTGCGTTCTCGCTACGAGAACCACCATCACGTGACTATCACCGATGGTGCGTTGCAGTCTGCCGCAGAGCTTTCCAGCCGCTATATTCAGGATCGCAACCTGCCGGATAAGGCCATCGATTTGATCGACGAGGCCGGTGCCCGCCTGCGCATCAAGCGTCTGACCGCACCGCCCGAGCTCAAGGAGCTTGACGACAAGATCGCCAAGATCGCCGCCGACAAGGACGAGGCCATCAAGGGCCAGGACTTCGAGAAGGCCGCCGAACTGCGCGACAACCAAGAGAAGTTGGAAGCCGAGCGCAAGGCGAAGGAAGATTCCTGGCGCGAAGGCGAGTCCGACGTCAAGATGGTCGTGGATGAGGACGTGATCGCCGAGGTCATCAGCGCCACCACCGGTATTCCGGTGTTCAAGCTGACCCAGGCTGAGTCCAAGAAGCTGCTCAACATGGAAGCCGAGCTGCACAAGCGCATTATCGGCCAGGATGAGGCGGTGTCCGCCCTGTCCCGCTCCATCCGCCGTACCCGCGTGGGCCTGAAGGATCCGAAGCGCCCGTCCGGTTCGTTCATCTTTGCCGGCCCCACCGGCGTGGGCAAGACCGAGCTGGCCAAGACGCTGGCCGAGTTCCTGTTCGACGATGAGGATGCGCTGATTCGCGTCGATATGTCCGAGTTCTCCGAGAAGTATGCGGCATCGCGTCTCTTTGGTGCGCCTCCGGGATACGTCGGTTATGAGGAGGGCGGCGAGCTCACCGAGAAGGTGCGCCGCAAGCCGTTCTCCGTGGTGCTGTTCGACGAGATCGAGAAGGCGCATCCGGATATCTTCAACACGCTGCTGCAGGTGCTGGATGACGGCCATCTGACCGACGGTCAGGGCCGCAAAGTGGACTTCAAGAACACCATCATCATCCTGACCACCAACTTGGGCACCCGCGACATTGCCAAAGCCGCCAACACCGGCTTCAACCTCGGCGCGAACACCGAGTCGAGCTATCAGCGCATGAAGGATCAGGTCAGCTCCGAGCTCAAGCAGCAGTTCCGTCCGGAGTTCCTGAACCGTTTGGACGACATCATCGTCTTCAAGCAGCTCACCGAGCCGCAGGTGCGTCAGATTGTGGATCTGGATGTCAAGCAGCTCAACGACCGTCTGTTCGACCGCCACATGTCGCTCGAACTTACCGACGCCGCCAAGGATCTGCTCGCGCAGAAGGGCTTTGACCCGCTGCTCGGCGCTCGTCCGCTGCGCCGTGTGATTCAGCGCGACATCGAGGACGCCATCTCCGAGAAGATCCTGATGGGCGACCTCGAAGACGGTCAGAAGGTTATCGTCGACGCCGAGGGCGAAGGTCTGCTGGGTGAGTTCACCTTCAAGGGCGAGACCTTCGAACAGCCTGAGGCCGAGACGGGGGATTCTGTTTCTGCGGTCGATGGAGAGGCGGGATCTCCCGCGGAAACGGAGTCCGAGCCGTCGAACGATGGTCCCGTTTCCAACGATGCCGAGTAGCGTAGCCTCCCTCCAACATGAAAGCCGGCCGGATGACTGGCTTTCATGTTTTGCGGCAAGGATCGTCGATACGATGAGCACATCGATGATGGAACATGGTTGGGTGATATCCATTCGGAGATGATATCCATTCGGAGAAAGGATGCGGTATGCGCTATGTCGATGACTCCAAGCAGGAGTTGCTGGTATCAACGACGCAGTTTCCGGCGCTGGTCATAGCCCATCAAAGCTATGACAAAGCGAGATATCACTGGCATAGCGGTCTTGAGGTGCTGTACGCGAAGGACTGCCCCATGTCCGTCGTAGTGAATGGCGCCATGACCGTGCTGCAGCCGGGACAGGCGCATGTAATTCCGCCGGAGGCCGTGCATGCGGTTCACATGGTGAAGGATGAGGACCGGGGGACCACGCCGCAGGCGTTGTCCGTCACGGTCAATCCGGTTGAGATGTCCGCATTCCTTCCACGGATTCTGCAGGCGCAGCGTCAAGTGGACTATGACCGCTGCAACAGGCATGGGGGAGTGGCCTTTGCCCCGTTATGCGATGAGATATACGACCAGCTTGTTGGCGTATCCCAGGTGAAGTATGTGAACGCCAATGCCGCGTTCTTCGCGTTGATGGGCAGGATATTCGACGACTTCATGCAGTCGAAGGCGATTGATGGACCTGACGACGGGGACAGTCAGTCCATATCGTTGATTTATCGCTATGCCCGGGATCATTTTCTTTCGTCCATCACTACCAGCGAAGCGGCAAGGCACTTCGGATATTCGCGTGAGTATTTCTCCCGGCTTTTCAAAAAATATTCAGGCACTTCGTTTATGGATTACGTCAATGAGTTACGACTCAAAGTGGCCTGCGAACGGCTACGCATGCCCGATGCGGACATCGGCCAAGTGGGACGGGTGGCTGGTTTTCCCAATGAAAGGGGGTTCCAAGCGGCTTTCGAGCGTAAATTTGGTCTCACGCCCGGGCAGTGGCGTGACATCGAGCTCTCGCACAACTGCGATGACGATTGACGGACCAGTTCGAAGAAGGGCCGGTGAACGGAATCGTTGTGAGCGTCTTCCAACTGGTGGCTCTGTGACGAAGGCGTCACACCATAGGTCACACTTTGTCCCTGATAGGTCACAGTCCACCGATGCCATCCCGCCGAATTGCTTCTATCATCGAACCAGGTTCATGAAAGGCAAAGGAGGCAATCCATGAATCAAAACAATGAAGTGCCAACGAAACTGCATGCCAAGCTCATCACCGTCGCCACCATCGGCGCCGTGGGCGGTTTCCTGTTCGGCTATGATACCTCGGTCATCAACGGCGCCGTGGACGCCATCGCCAGCCCCGACTCCGGCTTCGGGTTGAACGCCGCCATGAGCGGTTTCTCGGTGTCCAGCGCCATGATCGGCTGCGTGGTCGGCGCATGGTTCGCGGGCACGCTGGCCGATCGCATCGGTCGTGTGCGCGTCATGCAGCTTGCCGCCGCGCTGTTCGTATTCAGCGCCCTGTTCACCGGTCTGGCGTCCGATATCTGGGTGTTCGTGATCTTCCGCATCGTGGGCGGACTTGGCGTCGGATTCACCTCAGCCATCGGCCCCGCCTATATCTCCGAGATATCGCCGTCGTCACGCCGAGGATTCCTCACCGGCTTCCAACAGATGGCCATCGCCTTGGGCATCGTGGCCTCCCTTGTGGTCAATGACTCCTATCTTCTTGGCTCGGGCGGCGCCGCCGTGACGTTCTGGGCCGGACTCGAGACTTGGCGCTGGATGCTGATGACCACAGCCGTCCCGGGCGTCATCATGTTCGCGCTCACCTTCGCGCTGCCCGAATCCCCGCGTTATCTGGTGATGAAGGGCAAGAAGGCCATCGCCGAGAAGGTGCTTCTCGAAGTCGTAGGCGACCGCAACGCCTCCGCGACGGTCGAGCAGATCGCCCAGAGCCTCGAAGGCGAGACGCAGCCCAAGGTCTCCGATCTGCGCGGCAAGACCTTCGGCCTCAAATCCGTGGTATGGATCGGCATCGGCGTCGCCCTGTTCCAGCAGGTGTCCGGCGCGAACGTCATCATGTTCTACGATTCCAGCCTGTGGAAGGCTGTCGGTTTCACCGAGTCCGCGTCTATGACCATCGCTGTGGTGCGTGCTTTGCTGGCCACCGCCGTCACCGTGCTCGGCATGCTGATCATCGATAAGGTCGGTCGCCGCGCCATGCTCAAGGTCGGGTCCCTGATCATGGCCGTGCTTCTGGTCGTGGTGGCCGTTTGCTTCGCCCAATCCACGATGACCGCCGATGGCGGCATCGAGCTGCCCGGCGCGTGGGCCATCATCATGATTGTCGGCGCCTATGGGTTCTTCCTGACCTATTGCGCGACGTGGGGCGTGGCGATGTGGGTCGTCATCGGCGAGATCTTCCCGAACCGCATCCGCGCCGTTGCGGTGGCGCTGGCCACCGCCGCCAACTGGATCGGCAACTTCCTCGTCTCCACCACCTTCCCGCCGCTGCGTGATAGCCTCGGCCTGACTTGGACCTTCGCCCTGTACGCCGTGATGGCCGTCCTCGGATACTGGTTCATCGCCAAGAAGCTGCCCGAGACCAACGGCGTTGAGCTTGAGGATATGAAGGCGGAGATTTGATGATCACCGATCTGCAAGGCGCCGACGCATTCCTTTTCGAGCGCAACGACGGTCTGACCGAAGAACAGAAGAAGGTCGCGCAAACCTGGACGTATTTCGACGAGGATTTGGAGGGCGTCGATCCGGCCATCGCTGCTGACGTGCTCCAGCATCGTACGAATTTTGCCCATAACGACCTGCCTCGGTATGCATTCAAGCGTGAGATTCCGGATGATGTGGTGCTGTATGGCGACATCCCATATCTGCCGGACGCGACGCGTGGGCACCTGTTGGACGTGCTGTTGCCCCGTGATGCCGTGGTCCGTGGCGGAGCGGCTGTTCCGGTGATCTTCGAGGTGCATGGAGGGGCGTACTTCTATGGCTTCAAGGAGATTAACCGCTCGCATGCCATCGAGCTTGCCCGTCATGGGTATGCCGTGGTGTCCGTGAGCTATCCCCTGTATCCCGCGGTGGACTTCCTCACGCAGCTGAGGGACTTGGCCTCGGCCTTGGAGTGGGTGTCGAAATCCTCCGGCAGGTATCTGCTGGATACGAACCAGGTTTTCTTTACCGGGGATTCGGCGGGTGTGACCTTGGTGCTGCATCTGACGGCCGCCATGAACAACGACGAATATGCTTCCCTGCTCGACGTGCATCCCGCGAAGCTTGGTCTGAGGGCCTTGGGTCTCAAATCCGCGATGGCCGATCTGGACCGGCTGTTCGATGAGAACGCCTATGATGCCGGTGGGCTTGTCGAGGAGCTGGCTCCGTGTTTCACGCGCTATGTTGAGCGTGTGAAGGGGACGAAGTTCGAAAGGCTCGCTCAGCTGGTCGTGAATGCTGGTCTGCCGCCGGTCTGGATGGCCACGAGCACTGATGACTTCCTCGAAGCCACCAGCCTCGAACTGGGTGTCGAGCTGCGCAAGCTGGGCATCGACCATGAGTTGCTGGACTATCGTGCCGCTCCGCGCGAATGCCTGCCCCATAACTACATCGTGGGCATGCCTTGGCTCAAGGAGACCCGGGAGGCCGTCGAATCGATGCTGAGCTTCTTCGCCGAGCATATGGCTCCTCGTATGTCTCTGAACGCCAGCGAATAAGGCCCGTCTAAGGCCCGTCGGGCGGTCAAACGAGTCGGCGTGCTTCGGCTCCCGCGAGTCGGAACACGCCGCTGTGGCCGCCATCTGCGCCGCCGAGCTTGGCGAATGGCACCGCCGAACCAACGAAGACGGCCCGATTCGGCCAGACGCTGTGGGCGGAAATAACCGGGAATTCATCTGCCGGCCAAATGCGAAGCCCATGCGGTTCAACCTGCGCGTTTACCGTGAAAGCGTGAACAGGGACACGAACCGCCGCCGGTTCACGGCGGGCAGACATCGCAGAACGATGAGCGTCATCGTCGCGCTCATCATGATGACGGCTCTTGTGGCACCCAATATCGCGGGTGCCGCAGGAGCCGTTCCTTTTTCCGGCGAGGATCCGGCCACCGGCACACGCACGGTGACCATCGCCGACATCACCGATTTCCATGGTCATATCGAACATGGGGCCGATGTCGCAGCCGCCTTCACCTTGGCGGACAGTCACAACCCCGACAATATGGTTCCCGTCTCCACCGGCGATCTGGTGGGCGGATCGCCCTATGAGTCGGCCGTGAGGCAAGACAAACCCACCCTTGACATGGCCAAGGTGTGGGGGCTGACGGTTTCTGCCGTGGGCAACCATGAATTCGATCGCAGCGTGGCCGACTTCAACAATCGTGTGGCCGCTCCGGCCAACGGCATCGACTGGCTCTGCGCCAACGTGTCCTCGGCCAATAAATCAGCTACCGGCAAACTGAGCCATGTCAAGGACTATACGATTCGCACGGTGAATGGCAAGCGCATCGGTTTCGTGGGCGCGCTCACGGACGCGCTTGGCTCGGTGTCCACGCCGCAGATCACCGAAGACGCCGATCTGAGCGAACGTGCCGTCGACGCGCTCAACCGCGTGGCCGGTGAACTGAAGCGTTCGGGCAAAGTCGATGCGGTGGTCGCATTGTTGCACGCCGACGCCTCGGCGGCAACCGGTCTCGGACGTGATGTGGACCTCGTCTACACCGGCCACACCCACGCCGTAAAACAAGGCGTCACCGACGGAGGGGCACCGATCTATGAGGCCGGTAGCTTCGGCCAGAACATGGCCGTGCAGGATCTGATCATCACCGGCCATGGTCGTCATGCCAAGGTCCAGGTGGCCGATGTGAACCTCGGCAACGGCACCGAGGCCACTGCGGTTCCGGGCGTGCTCAACGTGGAGGGGCTGGACGCCCATCCGCGTCAGGCCGCCTGGATGTCCGCCGGCGTGGTGTCGAACGGCAGCGTAGCGCGCTCGCGGCAGCTCTACACGAAGGCCAACTACGCGGCCAGTGCGGGGAACGCGGTGATCGGCACTCTGGCGCCGGGAACGAATTTCGACAAGCGCACGTCCGTCGGACATGAAGGATCGGTGGGCATGCTTGTGGCGGACGCCAACCGGGAGTCGATCATGCGGAATGTGTATGCCGGCACCCGATTGCCCGTGGTCGGATTCTCAAACGATGGCAGCCTGAGAACCAAGCAGCTGGATATGGACGAGGACGGCAAGGTCACGATTCGTGAGGTCGACAGTCTGATGGCCCTCCAGTTCCACGCCGCGCACGAAACCCTCACCGGACTCGGACTCAAGGCGGTGCTCGCCCAGCAGTTTCATCGCAACGATGACGGTGAATTGGAACACCGATGGCTCGGCATCTCCTCGAATGTGCGATACCGGTACGTCCAGTGCGGAGATGGTGGCGCCACATGCACACTCGGGGATTCCGACGGAAACGGCAACCAGCATACCGGGGTTAAGGCCACCGTCGGCATCGTGGACCTCACCATCGACGGCAGGCCGATCGCTGACGACGATCTGGTGATCATCGCCTCCAACTCCTACCTGCTGCAGGGCGGCGACAACTATTCGGCATTCCGTGCAGGCAGCAACTATGGTGAACTGGAAATGTCCTATAACCAGCCGCTGCACGAATATCTGGCTGCGCACCCGAAGCTATCTGCTGCCGTGCCTGAAACCGGCACACGGGCGTAGATATGAATGAGCCCCGCTCGTTGGCGGGGCCAGCAGCTACAAATTTGCCCCCACTGGCGGGGGGCTGTCGGTTTGCCGACTGGGGGTGGCCGTTGTATGGAACCACTCCCAGTCCGACTATGTTGGACAGCCCCCGCCAGCGGGGGCATAAGCGGAAGTCTTACTTGATGGCGTTCAGCCACTGCTCCTTGGTGGCCTTCTCGGCCTCGAGCTTGGCCTTCTTCTTCGGGTCGGACTCAGCGGCGATCTTCTCGTCAAGCACGGCGAGCTGAGCATGAAGCTGCTCTTCGAAGCTGGACTTACGGGCATCGGCCTCCGGGTCGGTCTGCTTCCAGGCGGCATCCTCGATGGCCTTGATTTGCTTGTCCACGGCGTCGAGGCGACCCTCGATGCGACGCATGGCGTCACGCGGCACGTAGCCGATCTGATCCCACTCTTCCTGAATCTTGGCGAGCTCCTGACGGGCTTTCTTGGCTTCCGCGTCGGTCTTGACCGGCACCAAAGCCTCGGCCTTGACCAGCAGCGCCTCCTTGGCGGCCAGATTCTCCTTCTCGGAGGAGTTGATCTGATCGCGGTCGGCCTGACGGGCGTTGAAGAAAGTGTCGGCGGCCTCGCGGAACTTGGCCCACAGGGCGTCGTCCTCGTTGCGGCCGGCGCGACCGGCCTTCTTCCAACGGTCCATCAGCTCGTTGAACTTGCGGGAGGTCTCGCCCCAGGCGGTGGAATCCTTCAGCTCGTTGGCCTCGGCGATGATGGCTTCCTTGGCTTCCTTGGCCTGGGAACGCTCGTTGTCGCGAGCCTGCGCCCACTTGCGGCGGGACTGGTTGAACGTGGTGCGAGCGGCGGAGAAGCGCTTCCACAGTGCCTCGGCCTCGGGCTTGTCGATGCGGATGGTGGTGCGCTGGTGATTCTGCCATTCATCGAACAGGTTGCGGAACTTGTCCGCGGTGGAACGCCAGTTGGTGTTGTCGCCCAGGGAGGCGGTCAGTGCTTCGGCCTTCTCCACGATGGCGGTGCGTTCCTCGACGGCCTTGGCCACGGCGGCCTTGCGGGCCTCGGACAGTTCGGTCTTCTTGGCCTCGCCGGCGGTCTTCAGCGTCTCGAACTGTTTCTTGAGCGCGGCGACATCGCCCACGACTGCGGGCTCGGAGGTCTCCTCGCCCAGCAGCTTCAGGGACTCGTCGATCTCACGGGCTTTGACATTGGGAGAGGTCAGGCGGCTGGACAGCAGATCAAGCTTGGCCTTGAGATCCAGGAAACGACGGGCGTACAGCGCCAGGGCCTCTTCCTTGGAGGCGTCCGGGAACTGGCCGACCTCGCGTTCGGTGTCGCCCTCCTTGACGAAGACGGTGCCGTTGTCGTCCACGCGGCCGAAGGCTTCAGCGGCCTTGACGTCGGCGTCGGAGTATGCGGCGTGCGCGGCCGGGGCCGCAACGTGGGCCTTGGCCGCGGGGGCCTTCTTAGCGAAAGCGGCGGGGGAGGGCGCATGCGGCTTCGGCATTGAAGCAGGAGTCGGTGTGGCCGGGCTGGCCTCGGGTGCGGGTGTCGTTGCCTGCTCTTCGGTCGCAGCGGTGTTTTCGGTTTCGGTGACAGTCTCGTCGGCCATGGCCAGCTCCTTACAAGCATAGAGTGAGTGAGTGGGAACGCCTCGCATACCGATAATTCGGCATGCTTTGACGCAACCCTCACCTATTATATTGATTTCGTGGCTAAAGGTGCATCAATATCAGGATTCCCGGAGTGGCTCCCCTCCGAACGTGTAGTGGAGCAGCGTGTCATCGACACGCTTCGTAAGGTTTTTGAGCTCAACGGCTTCATCGGCATTGAGACGAGAGCGGTGGAAACCGGCGCTTCTTTGCTGAAAAAAGGCGAGACCAGCAAGGAGATCTACCTGCTTTCCCGTCTGCAGGAGGTCGGTCACGAATCCGACACTCCGATTGAGGACCGTCTGGGTCTGCATTTCGATCTGACCGTGCCGCTGAGCCGGTATGTGGTCGAGCACTCGGGTGCGCTGACCTTCCCGTTCAAGCGTTGGCAGATTCAGAAGGTCTGGCGCGGTGAGCGTCCGCAGGAGGGCCGCTTCCGCGAGTTCGTGCAGGCCGACATCGACGTGATCGGTGCGGGCGACCTGCCTGACCACTATGAGGTGGAGCTGCCGCTGGTCATGGTTTCCGCCTTGGAAGAGCTGCGCGCATACGGCCTGCCCAAGGCCACCGTGCATGCCAACAACCGCAAGCTGTCCGAAGGCTTCTACCGTGGACTCGGTCTGACGGACATCGAAGGTGTGCTGCGCGAGATCGACAAGCTCGACAAGATCGGCGCCGACGAGGTGGCCCGACTGCTTTCCGAAACCTGCGGTGCGACCGAGGCCCAGGCGCGCGCCTGCCTCGAACTGGCCGAGCTTACCGCCTCCGATGGTGCCGAGCTGGCTGCCAAGTTCGACGCGCTGTGCGAGGCGCACGGCATCGCCGAGGATTCCGAGGCCTATGAGCTGGCCCGTCAGGGACTCGATACCCTGGCCATGATCGTCGACGAGGCCGCCGCCATCCGCCCCGGCTCCGTGATCGCGGACCTGAAGATCGCCCGTGGACTCGACTATTACACCGGCTCCGTCTACGAGACCTTCCTCGACGGCGCCGCCTCGCTTGGTTCCATCTGCTCCGGTGGCCGCTACGACAACCTCGCCTCCCAGGGCAACCGCAAGTATCCGGGCGTGGGCCTGTCCATCGGCCTGAGCCGACTGGTCAGCTACATGCTGCACACCGCCGGCGCGCACGCCAACCGTGTGAGCCCTGCCGCTGTGCTGGTCGCCGTGTGGAACGAAGAGGACCGTCCGACCGCCAATCGCATCGCCGCCCAGCTGCGTGCCCGTGGCATCGCCACCGATGTGGCACCCACCGCCGCCAAGCTCGGCAAGCAGATCAAGTATGCGGACAAGCTCGGCATCCCGTACGTGTGGTTCCCGGCCAGTGCCGCCGAGGGTGAGGAATCGACCGGTGACGAGGTCAAGAACATCGTCACCGGCGAGCAGGTTGCCGCCGATTGCACGTCGTGGGAACCGGATACTGTGGTTGCCCAGCAAACCGTCGAAATCTGACGTATTCGCGCGAAAATTCGAGGAGAACTAAGACAATGAGCCAGACGGCTTACAGAACACATCATGCCACTGAAGTGACCGAGGCCCTGGTCGGCCAGAAGGTCACCCTCGCCGGTTGGGTCGACCGTCGTCGTGATCACGGTGGTGTGGCCTTCATCGACCTTCGTGACGCCACCGGTCTGGTGCAGGTCGTCATCTACGACGAGGACATGGCCCGCCCGCTGCGCAGCGAGTTCGTGATTCAGGTCACCGGCGACGTGCGTCTGCGCCCGGACGGCAACGAGAACACCCATCTGGCCACCGGCAAGATCGAGGTCGTGGCCGAATCCATCGAGGTGCTCGCCAAGGCCGATGCCCTGCCGTTCCAGGTGTCCACCGCGCTCGAGAACGAGTCCGAGAACAAGCTGCTCGGCGAGGACGTGCGCCTGAAGTACCGTTACCTCGACCTGCGTCGCCCGTCCATGCAGCACAACCTGAAGCTGCGCTCCGACATGGCCAAGGCCGCTCGCCATGCGCTTGAGGACATGGACTTCACCGAGGTCGAGACCCCGACCTTCATCAAGTCCACCCCGGAAGGCGCCCGCGACTTCGTGGTGCCGGCCCGTCTGGTGCCTGGCTCCTGGTACGCCCTGCCGCAGTCCCCGCAGCTGTTGAAGCAGCTGCTCATGGTCTCCGGCGTTGAGCGCTACTACCAGCTCGCCCGCTGCTACCGTGATGAGGACTTCCGCGCCGACCGTCAGCCCGAGTTCACCCAGCTCGATATGGAGATGGCCTACGTGGACCAGGAAGACGTGATGGCCATGACCGAGAAGGTCATCGCCGCCATCTGGAAGTCCGCCGGCTATGAGGTCCAGCTGCCGCTGCCGCGCATCACCTGGAAGGATGCGATGGACAAGTACGGCTCCGACAAGCCGGATCTGCGCTTTGGCAACCCGCTGGTGGAGCTGACCGACTACTTCAAGAACACGCCGTTCCGCGTGTTCCAGGCCCCGTATGTGGGTGCCGTGGTGTTCAAGGGCGGTGCCGCCACGCCGCGTCGTCAGTTCGACGCATGGCAGGATTGGGCCCGTCAGCGCGGTGCCAAGGGCCTTGCTTACGTGGTCTTTGGCGAGAACGGCGAGCTGAAGGGCCCCGTCGCCAAGAACCTGTCCGATGAAGAGCGCAACGGTCTGCGCGAGGCTGTCGGTGCCGAGGAAGGCGATGCCGTGTTCTTCGCCGCCGGTTCCCGCGAATCCTCCCAGCTGCTGCTCGGTGCCGTGCGTGTGGAACTCGCCTCCCGTGAGGGCCTGCTTGATCCGAAGAAGTTCGCCTTCACTTGGGTTGTGGACTTCCCGCTGTTCAAGCCCACCGATGATCCGGACGACGACGATGTAGCTGTCGGCCACTCCAAGTGGACCTCCATGCACCACCCGTTCACCATGCCGAGCAAGGATTGGATCGACAAGTTCGACAAGGATCCCGAGCACGCCATGTCCGATTCCTACGACATCGTCTGTAACGGTGAGGAGATGGGCGGCGGTTCCGTGCGTATCCACCGCGACGACATCCAGGCTCGTGTGCTTGACGTTCTCGGCATTACCAAGGAAGAGGCCGATGAGAAGTTCGGCTTCCTGCTTGAGGCTTTCAAGTATGGCGCTCCGCCTCACGCGGGTCTGGCCCTCGGCTGGGATCGTACCGTGTCCATCCTGGCCGGTGCCGACTCCATCCGCGACGTCATCGCCTTCCCGAAGGCCGGCGGCGGCCGCGACCCGCTGACCGGTGCTCCGGCCCCGATCTCCGACGAGCAGCGCGCCGAGACCGGCGTCGACTACGACCCGGACGCGGACGAAAACTAATCTACGGAGCGTATACCGCCTTTCCTCAGCACTCGACGCATCTCAGTGCGCCTTCGGCTTCGGACGGCGGTTTTTCGCATGCGTAGATTCATTTTCGCAGACTGATAGCGCTTCATAGGTAATACGAATAGCGCCAGTGGCATGTGCCGCTGGCGCTTTCGTTATTCTGAGGGTCACTATGTCCGAAAAAAGGGGAGGCATATATGACGTTGGAGATTTTGGATTGGCATGATGGGGATCTGCTGGCCAAGCCGGTGTTCGACAAGCTCAATGGGCTGGTGGCGGCAGGCGTGCCGGAAAGCAAGATTCTGGGCGTGACCATCAACGCGGACGAGGAATCGGACACCGACCTGTGGTGCCCGAAATACGGCATTCCGTTCGAGATCACCGGCAATGTGGTGGTCGTGCACGCGCACAAAAACCGCAAGGCGCCGCCGGACTTCGCCGCCGCATTCGTCACGGCCGATACCCTCGCCGATCTGAACGGCGTGGTCAAGCACACGCTGGAGGTCTCCAAAGTCAGTTTCGCGCCGATCGACGCGGCCGTGGAGGCCACCGGCATGGAATCCGGCGGCATGTCGCCGATAGGTTTGCCCAGCGACTGGCCGTTGCTGGTGGACCAGCACATTCTGTCGATTCCGAAACTGTATTTGGGCTCTGGCGTTCGTCCGTCCAAACTGGTGGTCGATGGCTCCATTTTCGCCGATATCCCCGGCGTCCAGTTCGTCTCCGCATTGGGTAAACCTCGCGGTTGAGCATCCATTATTGTGTATACATTGGAAACCCTTGTATGCTATTCTCCTCTTCATGTCTGAAACGAACAACGAAACAGCAGTACGTTCGCGCACGACGCGAGAAGAATCCCAAGGCGAAGCTCCTCTGGCTCCTCTGGTGCCCGGTAATGAGGATCCGAACCGCCCTCTGGTCGAGCTGACCCACGTCGAGAAGCATTTCGGCGATTTACACGTCCTGAAGGACATCAACCTGACCGTCACCAAGGGTGAGGTGCTGGTGGTCGTCGGCCCGTCAGGCTCCGGCAAATCCACGATGTGCCGCACCATCAACAGGCTTGAAACCATTGATTCCGGCGATGTTCGCATCGACGGCAAGCCTCTGCCGCAGGAAGGCAAGGAGCTCGCGAATCTCCGCGCCGAAGTCGGCATGGTGTTCCAGTCCTTCAACCTGTTCGCCAACAAGACCATTCTTGAGAATGTGACGCTCTCGCCCATCAAGGTGCGTCACATGGACAAGAAGGAAGCCGAGCAGCTGGCCATGGATTTGCTTGCCCGCGTGGGTGTCGATTCACAGGCCAATAAGATGCCGTCCCAGCTTTCCGGTGGTCAGCAGCAGCGCGTGGCTATCGCCCGCGCGCTCGCCATGCGGCCTAAGGTCATGCTCTTCGATGAGCCCACCTCCGCCCTTGACCCGGAAATGGTCAACGAAGTGCTTGACGTGATGGTCGAGCTCGCCCACGAAGGCATGACGATGATTTGCGTGACCCACGAGATGGGCTTTGCGCGCAAGGCCGCCGACCGCATCGTGTTCATGGCCGATGGTCAGATTCTCGAAGAGAACACGCCTGACGAGTTCTTCGAGCATCCGCAGACCGAACGCGCCAAGGACTTCCTTTCGAAGATCCTCACCCACTGAGACACGGGGGTTTGCGATATGACATTCACCAATACATTCAAACGGAGGGCTTGCCGCGTGGTCGCCGCGCTCGCCGCTGTGGCCTGCACGATGTCGCTGGCCGCCTGCGGACAGGATGAGCCCGGCAAGATTCGTATCGGCATCAAATTCGATCAGCCCGGCTTGGGCTTCAAGAAGTCCGGCACCTACGTGGGCTTCGACGTGGACGTGGCCAAGTACATCGCCAAAAAACTCGGCTACTCCGAGGATGAAATCATCTGGAAGGAAGCTCCCTCCAAGCAACGTGAGGCCATGATCCAGAACGGCGACGTGGATATGATTCTCGCCACCTACTCGATTACCGACGAACGCAAGAAGGCCGTCTCCTTTGCCGGTCCATACTTTGTGGCCGGCCAGGATCTGCTGGTGCGCAAGGATGATAATTCGATTAACGGCCCCGAAGACCTTAATGGCAAAAGGCTCTGTTCCGTGACCGGTTCGACTTCCGCCGCCACCGTCAAGGAGAAGTTCGCCTCCGAAGTCCAGCTTATGGAGCAGCCCGGTTACGCCGAATGCGCCACCGCACTGTTCTCCGGCATCGTGGACGCCGTGACCACCGATGACATCATTCTGGCCGGCCTGGCCTCCGCCTCGCGCGGCAAGCTCAAGGTGGTCGGCAAGCCATTCACGCAGGAATACTACGGCGTGGGCATCAAAAAGGGCAACACCCAGCTGGCCACCAAGATCAACAACGCCATCGTGGACATGATCCAAGACGGCTCGTGGGAGAACGCCATCAGCGACAACACCAAGGGCACCAACTACACGCCCGACGTGCGCTACAACCCGCCCACTCCAGACGAGGGGGAGAAGAACTGATGAACGGATTCCTGGAACTCTTCAGCCAGTATGACGTACTTGGCGCCTTCCTGGTCAACATCGAACTGACCCTGTGGTCCGCGCTGTTCTCCATGATTCTCGGCGTGATCCTTGTCGTCATGCGCATCTCGCCGATCTCATCCCTGAGAACCGTGGCCGGTGCCTACGTGGAACTGTTCAAAAACCTGCCGCTGACCATCATCATGGTATTCATGGTGCTCGGTGCCTACGCGCAGCTGAAGCTCAGCTTCTCCGACACCTTCGCCACGAACTTCTTCTGGCTGGCAGTCACGGGCCTGAGCCTGTACACGGCCGCATTCGTATGCGAATCGCTGCGCTCCGGTATTAATACCGTGCCGCTAGGCCAGGCCGAGGCCGCCCGCGCGCTGGGTCTGGGCTTCATGCAGTCCGCCACTGAGATCATTCTGCCGCAGGCCTTCCGCGGTTCTGTGGCGCCGCTCGGCAACACGCTGATCGCACTGCTCAAGAACTCCACCGTGGCAGCCGCCGCATCCGTGGCCACCGAGACGTCTTCGCTGATGAGCGAGATGATTGAATTTCGCCCTGACGTGATCGTCCAGATCTTCCTGATCTTCGCACTCGGTTACGTGATTCTGATCATCCCCATCGGCATGCTCACCACGTATCTGTCCAACAAGCTCGCCGTAAGGAGGTGACGGATATGGCTGATACCTCGAATTCCGTACTCTTCGATGCGCCCGGTCCCAAGGGCCGCCGCACTATTCGTATCGTCAACTGGATTGCGGCCCTCATATTCGTGGCCGTGCTGGTGTTGGTGCTTATGCGTCTGCACAATCCGCCTGACGGCGAGAACCAGCTGAGCTGGGAACTGTGGAAGCCCGCTGTCGAACGTGAAGCATGGACTGACTTCTACTTGCCGGGCCTATGGATGACCATCAAGGCCACCGTTCTCGCCGTGGTGGGAGCTGTGGTGTTCGGTCTGGTATTCGGCGTGGGCCGATTGCTGCCGAACCCGCTGGTGCGTGGCATCTCCGCCGTGATTGTCGAGTTCTGCCGTGCAGTCCCCGTGCTGCTGCTCATGATTTTCTTCTGGCGATGGTTCGCGTTCGCGGGCCTGCCCAGCCCGTCCTATTGGGCTGTGGTGCTGGCCCTGGTGCTGTACAACGGTTCGGTGGTCGCCGAGCTAGTGCGTTCCGGCGTTGGCAACCTGCCGGGCGGTCAGCGCGAGGCCTCGCTCGCCTTGGGACTGACCGAAACGCAGTCGCTGATTCAGATCGAGGTGCCGCAGGCCGTCTACGCCATGCTGCCGGCCGCCGTCACCCAGCTGGTCGTGGTGCTGAAAGACACCGCACTGGGCTCGATCATCATGTACACCGATCTGCTGCAGGAATCCCGCCGACTCGGCTCGATGTACTTCAACATCCTGCAAACGCTGGTGATGGCCGCGGTGATTTACTTCGTCGCCTGCTGGCTGCTCTCTCGCCTGGCCGAGTGGTTGCCTTCACGTATGCAGCAGCGTACGGCCGCGCCCACCGAACCTGAACCGTTGGCTCCGATTGCCGCGGGTGACCCGTCCAATGTCAATCAGATTGCAGTGGCCAAGGAAGTTGAGGAGCTGCCGTTCGGCGGTGCGCCGCGCAAGTATCACGTGCATCATCGCGGCACCAATGCCTCGATCCGCAATTGGCGTCGCACCCGGTACGAACAGGGATATGACGTCACCCATCCCGAATCGCAAACCGATCCAAACACCGGCGAGTTTCCGGCATTTCTGAAGTCTGAAGACAAACCAGAAGCCTGACACAACTCAGCCACCGCTAAGCCGGCACGAAGAATTTACTAAGTGTTTGGCTGAGACTCGGCTACGTAGCCTCAACGGAGGATAGGTTGGAACATATGAAGATGTTCCGGCGCCTATCCTCCGTTGTCGTTATTGTGCTGCTGATGCCGCTCATACTGGTGGCCATGCCGGTTCCCGCCGCGCAAGCCGACCAGCTGCCCAACCCCGACTGGGTGGCATTGCTCTCCGACTATGAGAAGGATTATTGGCAGGCGCCTACCGATGCCGCGCATGGTGGCAAGGTACTCGACGCCAAAACGATGGAGCTTGACCAGAATCTCGCCGTGGCGATCAACCACAAAGCCGCAGAAGACCTCGATAACAAGGGTCTCAACGCTCAGCGCAAACGAGCCCTTGTCGATTCCGATCTGCAAGCCGAGGAGACCATGCCGGATGCGCTCGGGCCAGTGCTCGGCGCATATATGAGCGAAGGCCTCAAGCAGGGCAAACTCAACGCTGTGGCCGATGTGTTCTCCTTCAATGTGGCATCCACCTATGCTTCCAAACGCGCTGCCATGCATCCCAGACCGTATCTGAACCGTGCAGAAAGCAGCTTTGGCGGCACCAATGATCTTGCCGGGCTTCCCGCCACACTGAATATCAAACAGTCGCCCTCATGGCTTGAGCACGTGCCCGGCTACTCGAACCTGCAAAAGAACAGCTCCTATCCGTCCGGGCATACTACTGGCGCCTATTCGTGGGGTATCGCATTGGCCGGCATGATTCCCGAACTGGCTCCGCAAATCATGGCCCGCACTTCGGAGGCCGGCAATAACCGCATTGTTCTGGGTGTGCATTATCCGCTCGACATCATGGGCGGTCGCATCGGCGCCTCCGCACAAAACGGGCAGTACTGGCACAATGAATTCAGCTCGTCCATCGTGCCCGCAGCCCGTCAGTTGCGCGGCTACCTGACCGAGCGATGCCAGGCGGACGAACACGGAAGCACACTCGCCGCTTGTATCGCCAATGTCAAAGCCAATGGCGCGGGCGGTTACACGAACGGTTTTCTTGATTCCGTAGCCAGCGAACCGGTCAAAGATCAGGCCTCTGCCGTACGCGTGTACACCGCGCGCCTTACCTACACATTTCCGCAGAATACCTCCCAATCCGGTGTTGATTTCATGGCCCCACGCGGTGCCGCGGACGTGCTGCGACTGGCCTATCCCGAACTGCACGCTGATCAGCGCAATGCGATTCTCAAAGCCACTGCCTTGGACTCCGGCTACCCATTGTGGCAATCCAGCGATGGCTGGCAGCGCATCAACTGGGCCAAGGCCCTATGCGCCCGCGTCACATTAGACAAGAACGGCGATGTGTCCAAAGTCGAAACCGTCGATCATGTGACGCTCACCGGTCCGAGCGTGATTAATGCCCAATATGCCAACATCGGCAAACACCCTGCGTCGGATAGCGCAGCCGGTGAGAACAGCTCCGTCTCAGCTGGCCCCGACCTTGCCGTCTTGCATGCCGCCCAACGACCGGCGTTGATGGTGGGTGCCGGCGTGCTGGTCACGATACTTGGTGCCGGCGCGACCAAGGCCGTAATGGGAAAACGCAGCGAAAAGAAGCGCGCTGAATCGTCTACAGTACGGCCATGATGAATTCGACGAGCAGTTTGATGCCGTAGAGTACGATGATGCTGCCGCACACCTTGTTGAGCGTGTTGATGATCTTTGGGCTGAACCGCTGGCTGAACGCCGAAATTACCAAAGTGAGTCCCAAGAACCACAATGCGGATGCGCTTTCTACTCCAATAATGAATGGAGATGCCTGCGAAGCGCTCAATGTGGCGCTGAATGCGCCCAGCATCAACGTGCCGTCAATGATTGCCTGAGGGTTGAACCATGTGACTACGCATGCAGTAGTGACGGTTTTCGCCAATCCGTCGGCTCGCTTGTCCGTGATCTCAGCATCAGTGGTCGATGCGGTGCTGTGGGATGTCGAGTCGTTGCCATGGCGGAACAATCTCGGAAAGATCAACCCCAATCCAATGCGGATTACCACCGCACCTCCCACAGCCAACACGGCCAGCTGCAGCCACTCATACCGCTGCATGAGTGCGCCCACGCCAAAGAAGCATGACAGGGACAGTGCCACGTCGAATATGGTGACGATGATTGCTGTGAACACGGCCTTGCGTCTTGTCTTGGTCAGTGCCGAGTTGATGACAAACAGATTCTGCATGCCGATTGGCGCCACGTATGCCAGTCCCATCGTCAGTCCCTGCAAGTAGAACCCCATGAATCTCTGCTCCCTTAAATACCAGCCAATTGTGTTTGGCTGGTCATGTCTGACCCAGCCAAATATATTGTGCGACTGAGCGCGATGCGCGTAATAATTCAATAAAACCGTGCATCTTCATGTTTCCGTGGATTATTCTAAGGAGTGGATTGCGGTTGACAACCAGCCAAATGGCAGCATTGTCACTCAACCAAACATGTGGATATGGGCATGAGACGTTGGCGTAATCCTAGTTGTGCGGATTGCGGGTCTGCGCTCGCAGCATAGGAAGAGGAGAGGTATGGCACGAATAGCGCCGTTGGTTATCGACTGGAAGCCGGATCGCACGTCGAATGTGCCGGTCACCGAGCAAATCGTGGACTACATGTGTCATCAGGTTTCCGGTGGCGTATGGCCGATCGGTGCCCGATTGCCCTCGCAGCGAGCCATGGCAGAAGGATTTGGCGTCAATCGGTCCACGGTTATCGCCGCTATAACTGAACTGGCCGATTACGGTATTGTGGAAGGCCTGCATGGCGCTGGTACGCGCATCGTCAGCAATACGTGGTCGTTGATGTTGCCGGGCGCCCCGGACTGGGCCGACTACGTCTCCTCCGGGTTCTTTGAAGCGAACAACGCCACGATACAGACCATCAATCGCATGGAGTTCGCGCCGAATATCGCACGACTGGGCACCGGCGAGCTGGATCCGCGACTGTTCCCGCGCGATATGTGGAAACAGGTGCTGACGGAAGCCGCGCAGGAGATAGATTCGCTGGGCTATCCGCCTCCTGCGGGCATGACCGTGCTGCGTGAGGCGATCGCCGCGCATATGTGCCGCTCGGGGGTGAACTGCACGCCGGCCCAGGTGCTGATCACCTCCGGCGCGTTGCAGGCTCTGCAGCTGATTTCCGTGAGTCTGCTGTCTGCAGGAAGCACGGTGTTCGCCGAAGCTCCGAGCTACATCAAGTCATTGCAGGTGTTCCAATCGGCCGGAATGCGCTTGTCCGGCGTGACGATGGACGACCAGGGGCTTCGCGCCGACGCTCTTGAACATGCGTTGGGAGAATACCGTGCTGTATCGGGCAAGGGCGCGGATGCCGTGCTCTACACCATTCCCACCAATCACAACCCCACCGGCGTGACGATGACCAATCAGCACCGGCATGACCTCATCGACTGCTGCGTGGCGAATCGATTGCCGATTATCGAAGACAACGCCTATCAGGACCTGTATTTCGGCGACGAGATGCCGAAGCCGTTGAAGACCATGGATGAGACCGGTATGGTCATCACCTTGGGCAGCGCTTCGAAATCGTTGGCTCCTGGACTGCGCATCGGTTGGATTATTGCCAATGAGCCAATCGTCCAACGACTCGCTGATGTGAAAATGCAGATGGACTACGGCGCTAGTCTGCTCAGCCAGTGGGCTTTCGCCCGATTCTTGACCAGCGGTCTGTATGACCGGTATCTGGTTGACCTCAAACGGGAGCTACACCGTCGCAGGGATGCGGCGATGGAATCCCTGGAGCGTCATTTCTTGGGCCGGGCCCACTGGAGCCGGCCGGATGGCGGATTCTATGTGTGGCTGACCTTCGAACAGCCGGTGCGCACCAGTCGCCTGTTCCAAGCAGCCTTGAAGCGCGGCGTGCTGCTTAATCCCGGCGACATCTACGATTTCGAAGGTGACAACTCCCTTCGCCTGAGCTATGCCTACACCACGCCCGAGGAATTCGAGGCATCGGTGGATGTGCTTGCGCAAGTGGTTCGCGAAGTCCTATGAGGCCAAGCCGTCGGTGAAGTCCGGGACGCGCGAATCCGGCGAAGCGTACAATCGGTGACATGGCCAAGGAAGACGGAAAGACAAATAAGGTGGGTAAAAACGGCAAGTTGGGTGGTGTCGTCAAATCCGACAAAGACAAAAACGGTAAGGATAAGCCCAGCAGGGGGAAGGGCGATAAACGCATCGACTGGACGCTGAATCTCGCCGAAGACCGCATAGAAAGCATTGAATCCAGCACCACCGTGTCCGAACGGCTGGCCCGCGCGGCGAAATCCAGCGAACTGCTGAGTGCCGTATGGTCTCTGCCGCCAGCGCAACGACTGATGTTCCACCCGGGGACGCAGGTCACTGATGTCGAAGGCGACTCCACGCCGGGGTTTGATGGCGGCAAAGAGGATGCGGAACGGTTTATATCCATCAGCTCCTCCGAAATCGCCCGATATCAGCGGCTCATGTATGCCAACGGTGTTAAAGGCTCCCCGCGAAGATTGCTGATCGTGTTGCAAGGCATGGATGCTTCCGGCAAAGGCGGCATCGTGCGCCATGTATTCAGCCAGGGCGATCCTATGGGCATCCATTATCACGGCTTTGGCAAGCCGAGCGCCGAGGAGCTTGACCATGATTTTCTCTGGCGTGTGAAGCGCGAACTGCCCAAGCGGGGCTGGATTGCCGTTTTTGACCGTTCCCATTACGAGGATGTGGTCATGCCGCACGTCTACGGCACCTATCCGGAAGACATATGGCGTGCCCGATATGACCAGATTAACGAATTCGAGCGTGAGCTGGCCGCCAGCGGATGTGCGATTCTCAAGATCTTTCTCGTGGTCAGCCAGGATGAGCAGAAAAAGCATTTTCTCGGCCGTCTTGATGACCCCACCAAATATTGGAAGTTCGATATCTCCGACCTTGAAGCCCGCGATCGATGGGACGACTACATGGACGCCTGGCAGGAGGTTTTTGAAAAGACCAGCACTGCCGCCGCACCGTGGTATCTGGTGCCGGCTGACAACCGGTGGTATTCACGCGCCGTGGTTTCCGAGCTGTTGCGCACCACGTTGAAGAATATGAATATGACTTGGCCGCCGCTCGAACCGGAAGTCGACCCCGACGAGGTCCGTCGCAGACTGGCGTGAGTGTTCCTCCCGCTGGCGGGAGGTGCTGCGAAGCGGCGGAGGGTGGTTCGCGCCACTGGAACAGGCCGCTGGGTAGACTGGGACATTATGACTGACGAGAAGGAATATGGTTCCCTGGGGCGTTTGGCTCCCGAATGGGACGGCGACGAGCGCGAGCGGAATCTTACGGCCGATGATATCTACGAACGGTTCTTCGGCTGGGTGGAAGAGGTCAAAGGCATCGAGCCGTGGCCGCATCAGGAAGAGGCCATTATGGATCTCCTGGCCGGCGACCATGTCATTTTGAATACCCCTACCGGTTCCGGCAAATCACTGGTGGCGCTGGGCATGCATTTCGCCGCCCTATGCACCGGTCGCCGTTCCTACTACACCGCGCCCATCAAAGCGTTGGTCTCCGAGAAGTTCTTCGACCTGGTAGAGGTATTCGGCCGCGACAATGTCGGCATGATCACCGGCGACAGCCATATCAACGCCGACGCGCCGATCATCTGCTGCACCGCCGAGATTCTCGCCAACCAGGCTTTGCGTGAGGGCACGCATGCCGACGTGGGCCTCGTGGCCATGGACGAATTCCACTACTACGGCGACCCGGAGCGTGGCTGGGCATGGCAGGTGCCACTGCTGACCTTGCCGCAAACCCAGTTCCTGCTGATGAGTGCCACGCTTGGCAACGTGGATGCCATCGCCGACAAGCTCTCCGATCTTAACGACACACCTGATGTGGATGTCATCGCCGATGCGCCACGCCCGGTGCCGTTGAGCTATGAGTACACGCTCGACCCGCTGGAAAGAACCGTGGAACTCGCCTTCCGCAACGGCGAGACACCGATATATGTGGTGCACTTCTCTCAGGACGCCGCGCTGGAAACCGCGCAGGCGCTTGCCTCCACCGGCGTGTCCAGCAAGGAACAGCGTCAGGCCATCGCCGAAGCCATCAAAGGCGTCAAATTCACCACGGCTTTTGGCAAGATTCTGCAACGTCTGCTGCGCACCGGCGTCGGTATCCATCATGCCGGCATGCTGCCGCGATACCGTCGTCTGGTCGAACAGCTCGCCCAGCAAGGTCTGTTGCCGGTGATTTGCGGCACCGATACGCTGGGCGTCGGCATTAATGTGCCGATTCACTCCGTGGTGCTGACCGCGTTGACCAAGTTCGATGGCACCAAGATGCGCCGCCTGCGCGCCCGCGAATTCCACCAGATCGCCGGACGCGCCGGCCGTATGGGCTTCGACACCGAAGGACTGGTGGTAGCCGAGGCTCCCGAATATGAGATCGAGAACCAGAAGGCCATAGCCAAGGCCGGAGGCGACCCGAAGAAGCTCAAGAAGGTCAAGCGCAAGAAAGCCCCCGAAGGCTTCGTGACCTGGAACGAAGGCACGTTCAACAAGCTCATCGACGCCGCTCCGGAAACCTTGGTCCCGCATCTGAAGATCACGCATTCTATGGTGCTCAATGAAGTGGCGCAAGGCGGCGATGCGCGTGCTCGTATCGACGATCTTATCGATGATTCAGCGCAGACCCCGGATCAGAAAGAACATCTGCACCAGCGGGCCGATGAAATCTTCCGCACTTTGTTCGATACCGAGGTCATTGAGACCGAAGATCGTGCGGATGGTGGCAAAGACTATTACATGACCCTCGATATGCCGGATGACTTCGCGCTCGACCAGCCCCTGAGCCCGTTCCTGTTGGCCGCATTGGAGTTGCTCGATCCGGAATCGGACACCTACGCGCTGGATGTCATCTCGATGGCCGAGGCCACGCTGGAAGACCCCAAGCAGGTGTTGCGTGCGCAGGAGCGTCAGGCGAGAGACAAGGCCATGGCCGACATGAAGGCCGACGGACTCGACTACGACGAGCGCATGGACAAGCTGCAGGAGATCACCTATCCCAAGCCGCTGGAAGACATGCTCGAGGCCGCATTCGATCAGTATCGCCATGATGTGCCGTGGGCGAACGACTACTGGCTGTCGCCAAAATCCGTGGTGCGCGACATGGTGGAAACCGCCTCCGACTTCACCGGATACATCGCCCGCTACAACATCGCCCGTTCCGAGGGCACGCTGTTGCGGTACTTGTCGGACGCTTACCGCACATTGGCGCGCACCGTGCCGCCCGAAAAGCGCGATGAACAGCTCGAAGACATTATTTCGTGGCTGCGCGTGCTCGTACGCTCCATCGATTCCTCGTTGGTGGACGAATGGGAGAATGCCGGCGACTCGGCTGACCAATCCGAGGCTGCGGCATCCCTGGCCGCGCCCGGCGCAAAAAGCGCGGTGGTCGAGGACCGTCGTGGTCTTACCGTGCTGGTGCGCAATGCCTTGTTCCGCCGTGTGCAGCTTATGGATCTCGATCAGCCGGACAAGCTGGGCGCGCTCGACAAGGATTGGGGCTACGGCGTGCACGAATGGGAGGACGTGCTCGACGACTACTACGACGAACACGAGTATGTGGGCATCGGTGCCGAAGCGCGCTCGCCCGAACTCTTCATGCTGGACAGCAAGCATGAGAACGACGAACACACGTGGAAGGTGCGTCAGATTATCGATGATTCCGACGGTGATCACGACTGGACCATCGAAGGCATCGTGGATCTCGACGCCACCCAAGACACCGGTGAGGTAGTCTTCCACGATTACCGGGTGAGCAACTCATGACCTTGGCTCCCTTCCCTGAGAGGAGCTGTCAGCGAAGCTGACTGAGGAGAGCCAAGAGAAAGTTCGAACGTCTGTTCGAATAATGGGGTAGTATAGAACACTATGAGCGAGAACGATTTGTTTGGGGCGGCCGATGCTCCGGAGTCGATGACCCGGCCGTTGGCGGTGCGCATGCGTCCACGCACACTGGATGAGGTCATTGGCCAAACCCAAGTGCTTGGGCAGGGATCGCCCTTGCGTCGTCTTGCCAATCCGGCCAGCAAAGGCAGCCTCACCGCACCAAGCTCCGTGATTCTGTTCGGGCCTCCCGGCGTGGGCAAGACCACGCTCGCCACCATCGTTGCCGGACAATCCGGTCGTGTGTTTGAAGAACTGTCCGCCGTGACCTCCGGCGTCAAAGACGTGCGTGATGTGCTCGCGCGCGCTCATGAACGGCTGGTGTCGCGTGGCCAGGAAACCGTGTTGTTCATCGACGAGGTGCACCGCTTCTCCAAGTCGCAGCAGGACGCCCTGCTGCCCGCCGTCGAGAACCGCGATGTCACCTTCATCGGCGCCACCACCGAAAACCCGAGCTTTTCCGTCATCAAGCCGCTGCTCTCACGCTCGGTAGTAGTCAAACTCGAGTCCTTGGAACCTAACCAGCTCACCGAACTGGTGCAACGGGCCCTAGCCGATGAACGCGGACTCAAGGGTGAAGTCAAGGCCACTGACGAAGCCGTGGCGGACATCGTGCGCATGGCCGGCGGCGACGCGCGGAAGTCCCTGACGATTCTGGAAGCGGCGGCCGGTGCGGTCACCGGTGATGAGGCTCGTAAGAAGGGCGCCCGCCGGCCTATCATTACCCCGGACATCGTGTCCACGGTAATGGACACCGCCACCGTGCGCTATGACAAGGATGGCGACGATCACTATGATGTGATCTCCGCGTTCATCAAATCGATGCGTGGCTCTGACCCGGATGCCACGATTCATTACCTGGCCCGTATGCTCAAGGCCGGTGAAGACCCCCGTTTCATCGCCCGGCGCATTATGATTGCCGCCAGCGAAGAGGTCGGCCTGGCCGCACCTCAGATACTGCAGGTCACTGTGGCGGCCGCACAGGCCGTGGCTTTGGTCGGTATGCCCGAGGCCCGCATCATTCTGGCCGAAGCCGCGCTCGCCGTGGCCACGGCTCCCAAATCCAATGCCGGCTACAATGCCATTAATCAGGCGCTTGCCGATGTGGATGCCGGCAGAATCGGCGCGGTGCCGCTGTACCTGAGAAATGCTCCCACCAAACTCATGAAGGAATGGGGCAACCACGAGGGGTATAAGTACGCCCATGACTGGCCTGGCGCCGTGGCCCCGCAGGAATACTTGCCCGAGGAATTGCGTGGCACCGAGTATTATCATCCCAATGATCGCGGATACGAGCATGAGGTAAGTCAGCGTCTGGCCAGAATCCGCCCGATACTGCATGGTGAAGCCCCCGAACAGAAGTGAATACGGGGGAGTAGCGTATAGCGAAACGATAACAGCGGGAAAGGGAAGGCAAACACCCATGGCGACCATCTTCATTGTGGACGACGGTCAGGCCATTGGCGAGATGCTGAGCTTGGTATTGGAAACAAAGGATTCCATACCGTTACCTGCATGGACGGACTGCGTGCGGTAGATGTTCCCCACGGTCAAGCCGGACTTGATATTGCTTGATGTCATGCTGCCTGGTCTGGACGGCACAGAAGTGGCACGCCGTATCCGGCAGACCTCCAATGTGCCGCGTCTGAACCTCTATTCTCGGTTCAGCTTACGTCGCCCTGCGGCATGGTCGCGCCGAGGTCCGACGCTCGCTGCAGGCCCGTACCGTGGCGCTGGCCGTAATACTGACTTTGGCGGTGGCCATTGTGTTCTCTGGCGTATCCATCACGTCGGTGTGCGCCTCGCTGCTCAATCAGATTACGCAGCAGTCCCGGAACGACTATTCGAATATGGTGCAGCAGACCCAGACCAGTCTGGATGCGGCGGATGTCTCGTCAACGGTGCAGGTTCAACAGCTGGTCAATGATCTGGCGTCATCCCTGCAATCCATCGGAAGCCCGCACGATTCCATAGTCATTTCAGACATAAAGGCATCATAAAGATTACTGTACACGTTTACGAGCCGTGCGAATATGGAACGCGGCTGCCAAGCAGCCCCAGCCAATCAGACAGATGATGGTCATTGCAGCAAATGTCCAAGCGCCGCCGACGGCTGTGGCGTGAGCAAACTCAGCGGTGCCTTCTTCTCCTGCGCCGGCCTGGGCCACGGAAAGAATCGTGGAGAACAATGCGGTGCCGGCGGCGCCGCCAAACTGAAGGCACGTGTTGAAAATGGCATTGCCGTCCGGCTTGAATTCGGGGGAGACTTCAGACAAGCCGCTGGTCATAACGTTCGCGTTACCCACGGCATAGAACAAGCCGAAAATGAAATAGAATCCAGCCAGCAGCACAGGCGTAAGCCGCATTGAGAAAATCAGCATCAGCACAGGGCCCACAATGGCAATGCCAATCGGAATCAGAATCGGTTTGACCGCGCCGAACTTGTCATAGAACCAGCCGCCGAGCGGGGCGCAGGCCGCGCCAATCAGTGCACCGGGCAGCACGAGAGAGCCGGCCACAAACGCTGTGGTGCCCAGCGAAAGCTGCGAGACGTTGGTAATGACATAGCCGTAGCCGATGGCGACGAGCGGCAGCAGCAAATAGGCGCAGGCATGAAGCAGGACGGTCGGATCTTTTAAAATACCCAGACGCAACAGAGGAGAGAACGCCCGCTTGGAAGTCAGGACGAACACAATCAACATGCCAACGCCAACGATCAGGCTGATAATGGCGATTGCACCGGAATGCGCGACGGAACCTCCGGCCACAGCCGCGCTGACGGCCACGCCGCCTTGATTCAGCGCCAGTACCAGACCGACCAAGGCGAGAATAATGGAGCCCAACTGGACCGGATCAAGATATGCCGCTTCGGTCGGCGTCTTTTGCTCGATGCATTTGAGCCCGATAACGGCCGCGAGAAGTACCAGCGGAATTGCGATGACGAAAATCGCACGCCATGGCAGCACGGTGGTCACTGCGCCGCCGACGGTCGGGCCGATGGCCGGGGCCACTGTGATGACCAACGAGCCAACACCCATAAGACGGCCGATTTTCGTTCGGGGAGACTGCTCAAGAATAATGTTGATCATCAACGGGGTGGCGACACCCGATCCGATGCCCTGAATGATACGTGCCACTATCAGCAGCGGGAAGGCTTGGGCGAAAATCATGATCAGTGAACCGATGATTGCCAGAATCACCGCGGCGAGGAAAATGGTTTTCAACGTGAAACGTCGTTTCAGGAACGAGCTGATTGGCATCGTGGCAGCCACGGACAAGAGGTAAATCGTGGTAATCCATTGGACGGTGGCTGTGTCCACATGGAACTCGCGCATCAAGGCGGGGAAGAGCACGGTCATTACCGTTTCGGTCAGAATGCCGATGAAGGCAAGTGAACCGACGGCCACAATCGCGCCGATCAGACGGACCGGAATCTTCTCATTATCACTATGCTGCTCAGGCATGCGTACTCCTCAACATTCGGTTGCAAAAAGTGGAATATAAGGTTTACCAACCGGCGCAGGTACCTGTGCGTGCTGATGGGCCAGCAATCGAAGTGCCACGGCCGCACGCTCTGGATCAAAACCAGAAGGCAGTGTACGTCTCGGGGCGGACTCATATTGCACGGTTATGAGGTGCTGACCCGCTGGCCGATGATGTCATAACCATGCCGGCAACTTCTCATTATCCGTACTGCCGCCTAGGTTGGTGAACCATGGGGATCGAGAATGCGCATAAGCTGATTGTCAATTGCTTGCCACTGAACGAGTCCGAACGCCAGGCGTTCGCCAAGGCGGCGCGCGATGTGCCGCAGAAATTTGTTGGTGACGAATCCCGCCGTGGGGACATGGTGTGGTCAGCCAGCGTTCCCGAGGAATTGCGTGCCGAGGCCACTGCTGTTATCGGCAATTTCCCTGCCGGCGATGCCGGACAATACAAGCGTCTGGAATGGCTGCAGACGTTCAGCGCCGGTGTGGATGCTTATGTGCGTCCAGGCGTGTTGCCGCATGGAGTCATGATCACCAACGCCACCGGTGCCTATGGTCGTAGTGTCGCTGAGCACATGTTCGCCATGATGTGGGCCGTGATGAAGAATTTCGGCCGGTATGGTTTCAACCAGCGAGAGCACCGCTGGCAGGACGAGGGTTCCGCGCTGAGCCCTGAGGGTGGCATCGCACTGGTCATTGGCACTGGAGACATCGGCTCTCACTTCGGTCGACTGGCGCAGTCCGTAGGCATGCATACGTTTGGCGTGCGACGGCATCCGGAAGTACGTGCGGAAGGCATCGAGAAAATGTATGGATTCGAGCGCTTGGATGCTTTGCTGCCATTGGCGGATGTGGTGGTTATGGCGGTGCCGCGCTCTCCGCAGACCCACCACCTGTTGGACGCCGCCCGCCTGGGCAAGCTGAAGTCCACCGCCGTAGTTATTAACGCCGGAAGAGGTGATGCCATTGATGCTGACGCGTTGGCCGTGGCGCTGCGTGAGGGACGTATTCATGGTGCTGGATTGGACGTTACCGAACCTGAGCCATTGCCCGCCGAGCACCCGTTGTGGGGTGAGCCTCGCTGTCTGATTACGCCGCACGTGGCTGGAGGCAATCACTTGGAAGAAACCTCCGAGCAGATTATTCGTATTGCCCTGCACAATGTTTCTCGTTATGCCAAGCAGCAGGAATTGCTCAATCTCGTAAGTCGCTGACGTCTGGTTCGGGAGATAAATAAGGCGCATGGCCTCGTTGTCATGCGCCTTTGTGCTTCAGCGGATAAGGATTCGATCAGTAGTTGTTCGCGCCGACGCCTTCAAACTTGACGTTGAACCCACGCTGATAGTGCAGGAACATGCTGGCACCGTAACGGTCGACCGGACGGTGGGCGAACAGCAGGCGGATGGCGAAAGCAGCCTGTACGTCTTCCGGCAGTTCGAGGAAGGCCTTATGGGAATCCCAGTACGGGTCATATGCCACGGCGGCGTCCGGCACATAAGCATAGCCGTATCCGTCTTCGTTCACGTATCCCATGAACGGCCGATCCCAGGCGTTGTGCTTGGTGAGCTGTGCCTTGAAGTCCTCTACCTCGGCCAGCGTATCATCGCTGATTCCAAAGCTTTTGGTCACTGTATTGGCTTCGTCCGTCTTTGATTCTGCATCCTTGCCGAACATATCCGGGTTGACGATGATGACTTTTTTCTTCCGACATACGTGTTTCCTTTCATAAGTATGATATTTGTTCTGTGTATAAAACGAACATCATATAACCTTTCTCTTATGAGAAGAGTCCCGTACAATGTGCTGTGCTGGTTCTTAACGCTAGCACTGAAAAGGCTCAAATGAGCCATTTTGTAAGTTGTTCATGAATTGGTAACGCAATTGGGGGGGGGTATGTGATTCTGTGAGTTTCGATGTTAACTTTATGAAAAATCGAACATAGTAAATGTTTATTTTTTTAGGGGAAATCCTACATATCAAGCAGCCGAATGTGCCGTGAGCCGCGTAGCATCAGCGTGTTGTGCTGGTTCTGTCCTTTGTGCTGGATGCGCCTATGCATGCCGGTTGAGTAACGTTACGATAGGTCCATGAGAAGTTTCTTGACCAGTTGGCTGATTATGACCATTGCCGCTGCCGTTATGGTTGCGGTGATTCCCGGCATGACCCCGGTAGGGGAGCCTCCGGTTCTCGGCATCGCCGCATTCGCCTTATTCATGGCGTTAATCAATGCTTCCATCAAGCCGATTGTGCATTTGGTGTCGTTGCCATTCGCGATTCTCTCGCTTGGATTGGTCACCTTGATTATCAACTGGCTGTTTATGCGCCTAGCCAGTTGGCTGGCCGTCAGCCTCTTCGGTGTCGGTGTCTTTGTACACGGCTTCCGGTGGTCCGTGCTCGGCTCTCTGGTCTTGACCATCGTCTCCAGCATCGTTGGCGCCATCATCGATCAGTAATGCGCGTCCCTGCACAAGAGCAAAAATAGGGGCTCTGCTGTGGTAACGCCATAGCAGAACCCCTATTGATAAGTGGTGCGAAACCTCACTCGCGTACGAGCTTGATATGCTCCACATCATCGCGGTGGGAGCGGCGGAAGAGCACGAAGCGGTTGCCGATGGACTGTACCACTTCGGCGCCCAATTGTTCGGCAAGTTCCGCGGCGGCCTCCTTGGCTGTGAGCCCTGAGCCATCCTGTACGGCGCACTTAATGAGCTCATGCTTCTCGATGGTTTCATCGGCCTGCTTGACGGCCGATTCGGTCAGATCGTTCTTGCCCACATAGAACAGGGGCTTCAGCGAATTCGCCATTGCGCGTAGCTGCTTGATTTGTTTCTTGGTCAATGCCATGAGAATAGTTCCTTACATATGCTGTATACCTCAAGAAGCATAGCAACCGGTGCTGTCTGAATCGTCAGAGCAGGATAATGGAGGCAATGTATGCGATGATGAGCGCGGCGAATACGATATCGCGGCCAGCAATGGACAATGCGCGCCAATGCGTACGATGAATGCCCTCCTCATAGCAGCGGGCATCCAAAGCCAGACTGAGGTTATCCGCATGACGTAATGTTCCGGCAAAGGTGGGTACGATGATCGCGCTCATGGCTTTGATTCGTTGTCCCAGAGAACCGGTTTCGATGGAGCCTCCACGGGCGGATTGGGCATCGATAATGGCTCGGGTCTCGTCGGTCAATGTTGGAATGAATCGCAGGGCCAAGCTCATCACCAACGCAATCTCCTGAGCATGGACGCCAAGCCTGTTCAGTGGTTTGATCAGTGCGGCGAATGCATCGGTCATGGCGGTGGGTGTGGTCGTGGTCAAAAACACCGTGCCCAAAATGATGACCAGCATGAAACGACAGGTATACAGCACGGCGATGGTCACGCCCTGATCGGTGATGCTTAATGGGCCAAGCGCCACCACTGGGGTGCCGGTGCGCACCACAAACAGATTGACGATGCCCATAAGCAGCATCAACATCAGCAGCGGATGAATGGATTTGAGCACCCATAATGGGTTCAGTCGGGCAGCTGCGATTACGGCAAGCGTCACCATGAGACCCAAGACAAGTTGCACTGGCGTATTCACGGCGAACATGGTGAACATGGCGGCCAGGAATCCCACCATTTTCACGCGCGGATCAAGTCGGTGAATCACCGAGAAAGCGGCACCGGCAGAGGCGGCGGTCGTGTTAGATACCGAGGCTTCTGTATTGGAGTTATTCAGGGCATCGCTTGCCGGAGAATCCGGTTGCTCCGCCGCATTCGGCATACGCACCACGCGGTCAGCAAGGGCCTCGGCCTCCGCTCGGTCGTGGGTAATGAGCAACACGGTTACGCCTTGCTGCTTCAAGGTGCGCAGCAGTTCATGGATGCGCACCTTGGCCTGCGTATCCAGACTGGCGGTCGGCTCATCCATAATGAGCACATCAGGATTGCAGGCAATAACGCCAGCAATGGCCGCAAGACGCTGCTGTCCACCTGATAAGTCGAAAGGGGAGCGGTCGGCAAGGTGCCCGATGTGCAGCAGTTCCAGTGCTTCGTGAACACGGTCGGCGACTTCGGTTTCTGCCAGTCCCTGATTGCGCGGGCCATAGGCCACATCTTCAGCCACGGTATCCGCAAAAAGCTGATGTTCGGGATGCTGCATCACATAACCCACATGACGGCGAAGCTGCACAAGCTGCTGCCGCGTTGCGGATTTGGAACGTGTACCGGTGCCTGTGGGTGTTGCCACAGGCACGTTGGCTATGTCGATACTGCCGGATCTCGGTGTGGCCAAAGCGCAGAGCAGTCGAATCAAAGTAGATTTGCCCGAGCCGTTCGCGCCCATCAATGCTACGGTCTGGCCGCGCGCGATAGTGAACGACAGGTCGTTGATGGTCGCATGCTTGGCCGAGGAATATCGATATGTCACATGCGAAACCCGGATGATGGGGTCTGTGGCGTCGTCGTTTGAAGCATCCGAGAGTAAGGGGAATGCCACATCCCGCCCCGGCTGGTGGGGCTTGTCGGGTGAAGGATGGTTGGCAATGGTTTGCGGCCGAGCGCTGACCGCTTCGATACCAACGATCTGCCCGGATTCCATATGCACAATGCGGTCAGCGTGCACAGTCTCATCCTGATGATGTGTGACATGCACGATGGTGGTGCCTTGCGCCTGCAGATCATCGAGAATACGCATCACTTCGGCGCGCGCCGACTCGTCCAACATGGCGGTCGGCTCATCCAGCACCAGCATGGCCGGACTCATGGCCAGCATGCCGGCAATGGCGGCGCGTTGCTGTTGGCCTCCACTCATACGAGTTGGATCGGACTGGCGGAAGGACACCAATCCAACCGATTTTAGAGAATCATCGATGCGCTCTCCGATGCGGCTGCGTTCAATGCCCAGATTTTCCGGTCCAAACGCCACATCATCTTCCAGCACGGTAGTGACCAGCTGATCCTCCGGATTCTGGAACACCACGCCGATGCCACGCCGGGCCGCACGATATTCGTCGGCATTCGGCAGGGCATCGGCGTAGGCGCGATGCCCCAACAACGTGATGTCGCCGCCGTCGGGCGCGGCCAGTCCGGCAATCAGCCGGGCAAAAGTAGATTTGCCGGATCCGTTCGGGCCGACCAGACAAATGCGCTCGCCGGCCCGAACGGTCAATGACACACCGTCCAAAGCCCAGGAGTTGCCACGGTCGTAGCTGAAACGGATATTCTTCAGCTCGGCAGCGTGGGCATAGGCGGGGTTATGGGCGGATTCAGTCATGGCTGCAGGTTGCTCACTGCTGCTTGGAAAGCAGGTTGGAGACCGGCTTGTAGATCAGGAACGTGATTACGGCGTGAATTGCCATCTTGGCCAGATTGAACGGCAGCAGGATCGGCAGAATCATCGCGGCCACTGCCTGATAGGTCATGTGCGCGTAGATCGGCGTGACGATGAGGTTGCCCACCAGCGCCACCACGATAGCCAGAACCGCACCCACCAGAATGCCGATGGCGGCACCCTTGCGCGTGCGAATCTTGCGGTAGATGAACGCGGCAGGAACCGACAGGAACAGTGCCACCAGCACTGCCATCAGCGAACCCCACGGGTTGGCGAACATATGAGGCACGAAGCCCAGCACGGACACAATCGCGGCGGCTGCCGGTCCATAAGCGAATCCGGCAATCAGGCATACGATGCCGGACGGGTCGTACTTGAGCCATGTGACCGGCGTGATCGGGAATTCGATGAAGCTGGTCACCATCGCCAGCGCTACGAACAATGCATACATGGCAATGCGGCGTGTGGACCAGCGTCCCGAATCGGCCACGCCGGTGGCGTGTGAGCCGAGTTTGGTGCTGGAAGACGTGCTGGTTGAGCCGGAGCCTGCACCTTCAGCCTGCGGCGCCACGGAACGGATTGCTTGCATGCGGATACGCGAAGATATGCTCATCAGAGCCCTCGTTTCTTCCATCCGGACTATAACCGTTGGCTCCGGAATCTCACCGGATCAGCCGCTTACGCAGGTCGCGGGCTTCCTGACATCTCCGTTATGAAACCCGGAGTGCAGATCACCGCCAGTAAGGAATTACACCTTCCCTGAAACTGACAGGCTTATTCATACGCCATACGCCGGACGTGTGCAAGCTGCGTTTCACTTTCGGCAAGGAAATCAACAGCAATCAGCTGAGATTCAGCAGACGTTCAGAGGGTTTGTGCTGGTCAAGTGCAACAATGGATACCATGGCTGAAGTGAAGAATCCCAATACCACTATCGACAAACTGGCATTGATCGTCACCACATACAAGCGTCAGCAACTGCTTGAAGTGCTGTTCGATTCAATTCTGGCACTGGAGCAGGCGCCGTGGCGCATTGTCATTGTGGACAATGAGCAGTCCAAGCAAACCGCGGATATGGTTGCTGGTTTTGCCGGCAAGGTGACCGGTCAGTGGGGCACTACCGTGGCCGATCAATCAGGCAATGAGGAGCGTGTGGTCTATGCGCCGCAGTCCGAGAATCTCGGCGGTGCTGGCGGTTTCTCCGCTGGCGTGGCCAAGGCATATGAGCTGGGTGCCGCATGGTTCTGGGTGATGGACGATGATGTGGCCGTGCTGCCCGATGCCATCGCCAAGCTTGCCAAGTGGACTGATAAGCATGAGGTGATTCAGGGCTCCCGTTTCGATTACGATGGCGGCCCGTTCTACTGGCAGTATGACTTCATTGTGCCGCTGGGCATTCCGAATCCGATTGCCCCTGCCGCGTTCGGCCCTGCCAAATACCGTGTAATGAACACCCTGTGCTTTGAAGGCGGTCTGTTCAGTCGCCGCGTGGTGAGCGAAATCGGCCTGCCGGATCCGCGATTCTTCATCTACTGGGATGACACGATTTACGGCTATCGTGCCAGCAAGGTCACCAACCCGATTGTGGTGCCGGATGTGGTGTTGCGACGCACGCGTGAGATTGGAAACTGGGATATAGCCGGCATGCGCCAGCTCAACTCCACGTCGGATATGAACCGCTACCACATCATGCGCAACCGTGGCTATATGGCCCGGTATTTCATGGTGTATGGCGATTTCCGTCCGATGCTTTTTGCTCTGGGTACTGTGCTCACCGCCATCAAGGAAGTCATTCGTCTGGTGATGGTGGATCGGGAGCATGTCAAGACCGGCTTGGTGCAGATCGTCAAAGGTTGGTGGGACTCGCGCAAGTTGATGCACGATCCTGATTGGAAGCCCATGCCGCCGCTGAAGTAGTCCTTACTTGGCTCCCTCTATGAGGGGAACTGGCTCGCGTAGCGAGACTGAGGGGAGTCTGTCGGAGATGTACCTCTGAGACTCCCCTCAGTTGCTTTCAGTGGTGGCTCCCCTCAAAGCTGGGAGCCACTATAACGGTCACTTATGGATGAATAGGCCTCCGTCGCCCCATGCCCATTGGCCCTGGCCGGCGCCGATTTGGAAATGCAGTTTGGCAATACCCATGTCGTTCATCGCATGATGCTCGTCACCGGCTGTGGTGTCGATATGCGCGGCGGCAGTGTCGTCGGCTGGATTGTACGAAAACATAATCGGCTGACGGTTCATGGCGCTCGGCGCCTTCATCGCAGCCTCGACGCCGGCCTTGAACCACGCTGGTGCTGAGTCACGTTCTTCATCGCCCATCGTGGCGGTGAACTGCTCATACGATTTGGTCGGCCGGTGCGTGCGCTGGGCCTCGCAGAGATCTTCATAGGATTTCGCCCGATACTCCAGATGGTTCTTGGGATGGCCGATGACCACACCGAGATAGAGCTCCTGACCGGATGCCACACGGCAGTGCTTGGCGGCCTCGTCCTTGTCCCATGAGCCGGCGACCCACAGTGTGCCGAGACCTCGCAGCGTGGCGGTAAGCACCAGGCGTTCGGCGTAGAAGCCGGCGCGTTCCCTGGCTTCCTCATCGTTCTTGGGGCCAACGATGGCCAGATAATTCGCCGCATTGGTCAGATGGCCTGAGGCGTTGGCCTCGAATACCTTTGGCTGGTTGCGCACCAGCTGAATGTTGAGATCGCCGAGCAGGTTGATTGGCTGCAGTGCCATCTCGAGCTGACGGGCCGTGTCGTCATCGATCGGTTCGTCATCATAGGTACGCACGGCGGTGCGAATGTTGACCGCATCAATAAGTTGGGTATGTTCTGTCATGTATTCCATTATCGCGCGCGACACGTGGAAATGATGGCTGTGCGCGGTGTTCCCTTGTGCCGTATTTTTTTAAGGAGCGAAGGGGTCGAAGTCCTGGATACGTAGTGCCGCAACAAAAATGCACACGTTTGCACAATAGGTGGAATGTCGGTTTCGTGTTGAAAGATATTCGCGTTAGACTGGGCGCAATCCTAACGAAAGCAATACTGAAGGGAAGGACATCAACGATGATTGAAACTGCGCAGGCTTTCGGTGTCGATATCGGTGGCTCCGGCATCAAGGCCGCACCCGTCGATCTGGCCAAGGGCGATTTCGCCGAACCCCGTCTGAAGATTCTCACTCCGGAGGTTTCCACTCCGCAGGCGGTGGCCAAGATAGTCAAGCAGCAGCTCGACCATTTCGAAGTGCCTGAGTCCGCACCTGTGGGCATCGCTTTTCCTGCTCCAATCAAGCCTGGCCAGAAGCTTGACTTCATGGCCAACCTTGATCAGTCCTGGATTGGCGTGGATGTTACCGAGGCGTTCTCCGAAGCTTGCGGCCGTCCGGTTGTCGTGGTGAACGATGCCGATGCCGCTGGCCTTGCCGAGGTCCAGTTCGGTGCCGCCAAGGGGCAGGACGGTCTGGTGATTGCCACTACGTTGGGAACCGGCATCGGTACCGCGTTGATCTACAATGGCGCGCTCATCCCGAACACAGAGCTTGGCCACATCATGCTGAGCCCCAAGCACCTTGACGCCGAGAAGTATGCATCGTCGGCCGTGCGTGAGAACGAGGAGTTGGGCTACAAGAAGTGGGCCAAGCGACTGACCAAGTATTACGGCCTCATGGAGAAGTACTTCAACCCTGACCTATTCACTGTGGGCGGCGGCGTGAGCCGCCAAAGCGACAAGTTCCTTCCCTATGTGGACATCAAGACTCCGATCGTGCCCGCCACGCTGCGTAATCAGGCCGGCATCGTCGGCGCTGCATATTATGCCAGCACCAAGCAGCAGTAATCACAGCTACTGCGCCTGGTAAGCATTGAGCCCCGATCACCGTCTGGTGGTCGGGGCTCAATGCTTGGGGTTCGGTCTGCTTTTGGGAGGAGCGTGGCCGACTCCTGAGATTGCTCGCCTGCTTATGGCGTTGTCTTTACGGTCTACTCCAGTCCGATGGACTTCATGTGGTGCAGCTTCAGGGACTCCACCTTGAGGTTGCCGAACTCGGCCACGAGCTTGATGGCGCGTGGGCCTTCGGAGGCATAGGAGTAGGAGCTTAGGACCTGATGGCCGCCGTTGACGTAGACCTCCACGGAGCCGCGATCCACGAACACGCGCAGGTCCAGCTTGCCGGAGGCCAGTTCGGTGTCGGTCAGTGGGGCGGCGCGGTAGCCGCGATCGCCGTTGGCCATGGCCTGACGATCCACCACCACGCGGCCGATCTGGTCGTCATAAGCCACGTAGGTGTAGGCACCGTCCTCAGTGGCATGAATCTTCAGGCCCGCACGCTCGGCAGTGGAGGCAGCCAAGTCGATGGTCATTTCGATTTCCACGGCCTTGGCGTCATCGGCGATGACCTGCTCCCCATCCATGTCGAGTGTGATCGAACCATGGTCGAGGGTATCCTCGCGCAGGCCTTCCATTTCGGCGACCGGCGCGGTGACCACGTCGCCGTCATCGCCAAGGGTGATCTCGCGCGGCAGGGTGAGCTGGCCACACCAGCCGTCATCCTCCATGGGAATCGGCTGCACGAACGGGCTCATCCAGCCATAGACGATCTGACGGCCGTCCACATTGAAGGACTGCGGGGCGTAGTAGTTGTGGCCGCAATCCCACAGGCGGAACTCGGTTTCCGGCTTGAATTCGCCGCCCGGCTCCCACGTGCCGATCATGTAGCCGGCGTTGTTGACGTTGCGGTTCATGAAGCCGCTGGGCTTGGACCCCATGGCGGAGAAGCCAATGACCCACTTCTCGTTGCCGTCCTTGTCTTTGATGGGGAAGAAGTCGGGGCATTCGAGCATGAACACATCCGGATCCGGGTGCTGGAAGAGCACGCGCTCGTATTCCCAGCGGACCATGTCCTTGGAGGAGAACAGCCACATCTGGCCGCGCTTGTCCGCAGAGGAGACACCGAAGGTCATGTACCAGGTGTCGCCGGTCTTCCAGACCTTCGGGTCGCGGTAGTGATGGTCGACCTTGTCGGTCGGGCAGTCGATGATCATGCCGCGCTTGGTGGCGCTGGTCAGCTCGTCGTTGTCCGGCTCGGCGAGCATCTGCACCTGCCAGTCGCCGCCGGTGTTGTCTTGGCCGTTGGCCCAACGGTGGCCGGTGTAGTAGAACTTGAGTTCGCCGTCGTCGCCGATTACTGCGGAACCGGAGAATACGCCGTCCTTCTCCTCTTCAAGGGTCGGGGCGAACATGATTGGCTCACGTTTCCAATTGAGCATGTCGGTGGAGGAGACGTGTCCCCAGTGCATCGGACCCCACTGGGTGCCGTACGGGTGCAGCTGGTAGAACACGTGCCAGCGGCCCTTATAGAAGCACAGGCCGTTCGGATCGTTGATCCAACCGCCGTTGGATGCGATGTGGAACTTCGGGTACCAGCGGTTGTTGCGTTCGGCGGCCATAGCTGCAACGCCTGCTTCCGCCTGTGCCAGAGCTTCGCTGTGGTTCTTGATTTCGTGGAGGACGGGTGCATCCGGAGTGAAGCCAGTCATCGTTGAATAGCCTTTCTTCATGATTGTTGAATCTTGCGATTGTTGAATTGTTGCTTATTGAGTTTTTTTAGTAAAGTTTTAAGAATGCTGCCCGAAACGGAAAAAGGGGAAACGCTTCGGGCAGCACGATTTAGTTGTGTTTTTGCCGATTTTGGCGGTTGCGCTCAGGCGTTTGCTTTAGCTGCGGCTTGGGCCTTGAGCTGCTTATCGGTGTAGAACGGATCACCGCCGACTTCCTGGTCGTCCTTCTTGATCACGAAGAAGCCGTAGATTAGGGCGGCCAGCACGATGCCGGAGATGGTGAAGAAGGTCGGACGGTCGCCCATGGCGTCATGCAGGGCGCCCATCGGGGTGGAGAAGATCACCTGGCCGATTTGGGAAGCGATCTGGAAGCCCACCATGTACAGGGTTGCCGACAGTTTGGTGTCGAAGTGCAGGGTGAAGTAGCGGAATGCCGGTAGGCAGAACAGCGGAACCTCGATGGAGTGGAACAGTTTGACGATGGAGACACTGACCGGATCGTGGAACACGCCGCACAGACCGATACGCAGGAACATCACGGTTGCGCCGAGCAGCAGGGAGTTACGAACGCCGATCTTCTTCATGATAATCGGAACGACGCCCATCATGGCGGACTCGAGGAACACCTGGAAGGAGTTCAGGGTGCCGTAGGTGGCGTTGCCGATTTCGGTGGTCGGGAAGAGGGAAGCGTAGTAGTTAGGGAACATCTGCTGGTCGAACACGGTGTAGAAGGTGTTGGTGAACAGCATGAAGACGATGAGCACCCACAGAGTCGGCATCTTCAGAACGGAGATCATCTCTTTGAAGGATGGGTTGGTTGGAGCCGCGTTCGGATCGGCTTCTTTCTTGAGCTCTTCCTTTTGCTTGGCCGGAACCCAGAAAGCGTAGACGCACAGCATGCCAAGGCCGCAGATGGAGCCGACCCAGAAGTTCAGCAGCGGGTTGATATTGAACAGGAAACCTGCGCACAGTGCCACGATGGCGTAGCCGAAGGAGCCCCAAGCGCGGGACTGGCCGTATTCGAAGCCGAACTTACGGGAGTAGCGTTCGGTGAGCGCTTCGAACAGGGAACAGCCGGCCATGAAGCCTGAGGAGAGCACGATGGAGCCGATGAGCACGCCGATGAAACGGGTGGTGCCGCCGGCAGTCAGCATCGGGGCATACACGAACTGTACGAACGGGCCGACGAGCGCTGCGATGGCGGAGACGAAGATCACGAGCTTGCGCTTGATGCCCAGCTGATCTTGGATGGCACCATAGGCGAACATGATGACCAGGGTTGCCAAGGAGTTAATGGAGTAGATCTGGCCCTGCTCTGCGGAGGTCATGCCCAGACCGTGGGTCGGGTCGGTGAGCCAGCGGGAGAAGAAGGACCACCAGATGCCCCAGGAGCAGAAGAACATGAAGATGCCGAAGGAGCTCTGCAGATAGGAAGGATTCTTCCATGCAGATTTGGTTGCACTTGCCATAATCATCCTTTGATTACTACTTGGTTGGTTATTGGTTATGTGACGCTTCTGCTCGGGCGGCTGTGCCTTTGTAGAAGTTGTTGTGTAGTAATTACTATGCGACGTCAATCGATTTACGTCAATCGATTGACGTCATCGGCGTGTCGTACCCGTTCGAGACGCAAAAAGGCCTCCGTGCTGAACGGAGGCCTTGAGAAATCGCGTGGGCCTCGGTTACTTCACCGAGGCCTTTTCGATCAGCGTGCAGTGGATCTTCGCCGGAATCGGCGCGTCGATCGGCGGCAGGGGAGCGGTGGTCGCTGGCCGTGAGACGTCGTCCATCGAGCGTCCTTCGATAATTGACACCAGCTTGGCCACGGCCCAGTAGCCCATCTCGAAATGCGGCAGTTCCACAGTGGTGAGCATCGGTTCCAGCGTTTCGGCGAACACGCGATGGTTGTCCACGCCGATCACGGAGATGTCCTTGCCGACCGTGAGTCCTCGGCGTGCGGCGCATTCGTACACATACCAGGCGCGGGCATCGTTGAAGCAGAAGAATCCGTCCGGATGCTCGGCGTCGAACAAATCGCTGACTGCGGTCAGTGCCGGCCCGTTATTGAGCACATTGACGACCAGACGATCGTCATAGTCGAGGCAGGCGTCCCTGAGCGCCGCCTGATAGCCTTCCAAACGACCATCCTGCGCAATCATCGGTTCCGAGCAACCCACATAGGCGATACGTGCGCATCCGGCCTTAACCAATCTGGTGGTGGCGTCGTAGCCGATTTGGAACTCGTCCGGTTCCACGCTCGGGATTTTGCCAAGCGAGTCGGTGGCATCCACCAACACCAGTGGCGTCTTGGCCAGCGAAGAAGGCGCATGGGTGATGCGGTTCGACATCTTGGCGTACAGGAAACCGTCGGTGCCGTATCGCTTGAGTGCGGCGATTTCCTCGCTCTCGCTGTTCTCACCGTCGGTGCTCACGGTGATGAGCATATAGCCGAACTGGCTTGCGGCGGTCTGCGCGCCCAGAATCATACCGCCGGCGTACGGGGTGGTGGCCACCTCCTCACTGATGAAACCGAGGATGTGCGTCTTGCCTGTACGCAGCGAACTGGCCAGCGGATTCGACCGGTAGCCGAGCTTGGTGGCGATGGCGCGCACATTGTCCGCAATTTCGGACTTTACGCGCCCCTCGTCGCGTCCGTTGAGCACCAGCGACACCGTAGAGACGGAAACCCCCGCCTTGTTCGCGATTTCCTTCATCGTAGCCATGCGTCAAACGATACACCCTAATTGACGGACTGTCGGGAAAGTATCAGTGTTCTCCACCGACTCCGCCGAGGTTGCGCACCGCACCGATGAATAATGGTATGCCGTCCGGGGTGACGTACGAATACAGGAATGGGCGATCCACCGTGAACTCGATGTTGTCCACCGGCGCGCTAGTGAAGTCTGCGCCGGCTTTGGTGAAGGACATGGCCTTGGCGCCGGCCTCGTTCACCTCGATGCGCGTGCCTTGCAGAATCGAACCGATATACAGATTCTCGCCGTGCGAATCGGTGTCGACCATCTTGGTGAAGTCGGCGTCGCCTGCACTGAACGCATCGGTCACCCCCAGTTTTTCGAATGCCTTGATGGTGGCTTCCGAGTCGAACATGCTGTCGATGGTGAATCGCGGTAGCGTGACGTTCACCGTGGCCGAGTTGACGGAGACGCCCCATCCGGGCATACTGTCCGCGGCGCAACCCATTGCGTCCTCGCCAGGGGATGCCGACGAACACGTGCCGAACGCCCATCCGAGTTTCTGAGCATCGCCGGCCAACTCGTCGAAATGCCCTTTGGCCGGCAGCACGATGGCCAGATTGCCGCTGTTGTCGAATGGAATCTCCACCCGCTGCCAAGTGTTGTACTCATCATGGCTGTAAGTCATTTGGCTGAAGGTCCGGTGCATCATCGGCACCTGAGCATCTCCGGCTTCGCCGTGGAAGGTGCCGTCGCCGGTGGACTGCTCTTCGAACGGATCCTTCCAGCGGCCATCCGCATAGACGGTGTTGATGATGGACAGGACTTCACGGTCACGCAGCGTGATCTTCGGCTTGAGCGAACCATTCGTATGTTTGGCAATCCAATCGGACATCTTGGCGGCGGCCTGATCGTCGAACGGTAGCGTGGTGACTTCGGCCTCGAACATTTTCTTGACGGTGGATTGGTAATCGCTGGCAAGGGAGTAGTCGTTATCGATCCACAGCGAGTTCGCGGCGCTCATCTCGGATTTCGCCCCCGAATATTGCCCGTTGATCGAACTCAGCAGCGATTGGTAGTCGCTGTCGGCCAGCGAACCGGAGCCCAGCAGCTCATTCAGTTGCGAGCGGGTCGTGCCATTGGCGCCCTGCGCGGCGATGGCCAACGCCATCCACATCGAAGCAGGGGAGTAGTTCACATTGCCGGTGTCTCGGTCGCCGGTTTCCATCGCCAGGAATTCCGGTGCGGTGCGGTAGGCGAAGGCTGCGGTGCTGTCGACTACCGGCTGCGTGGCAGGCGTGGCCTTCGGCTTGAACATATTGCGAACCAGTACGCTGCCATCGCCGGCCGTCCACCATACGCCGCCGGCGACGGCAAGGACAAGCACTACTGTCACGATGGCGGCGATACAAGCGTTACGGCGTTTGCGTTGTTTGCGCAACCGGTACTGTTCCATCAGTTTCTCGCTCATGGTCAGCCCCTTTGCTTGGATCGGCTCGTGCATCATTGCACGAAGCCCCTGATTCCAGTATATTTTGGTCTCTCTTATTTTGTGCGACGAGCCACAATCCACCGCACGGCCCACACCACGCCGAATCCGAGGAAGCTCGCCACGGCGAACACGATGACGAAATGCAAGACCTGATCCATCGAGCCCCAGGAGAGGTATCGGTCGCCGATCAGCGTGCAGGTACTTCCTATCGGGCACGTGTCTTCATACACCGTGATGAGCGCCATGAGCATCGGCGCAGGTACCAGTGTGCACGCCAACGGGAACAGCAGGCTTTTCCACGGATACGTCAGTGAGGCCGGGCGTAGCGTGTAGATGCCGTTGATGACCAGCAAGGCGGGCGGAATCACAAAATTGATTAGCAACGCGGCGGCCATCGCAGCCATGCCGCCTCGTAAGGTCAGCGCCAATAGCAAGCCGTACATGATTGCCGTCGCCAGCCAGCAGCCGAAGCGAATCGCATCCTGACGAATCCATGTGAGCAGTCGTCCGCTCGCCGTCTGCGGATTCGGATCCACAAACAATTCGCGCAGACCGTAGCGTCCGATTGCATAGCAGATGAACGCAACGGCCGTATAACAGATCAACAGCATGGCCGAGCCGATCAACGAATGAACCAATAGCTGATGGCCGCTTTCAGCGTGCATTAGCTTCCACCACTGAGCCCAGGAACGGTATGGGAACCCCGGCCGTAAGCGAAGATTGGTACAGCCGAATGCCAGCGGTCCGATGATTGCGCTCGCCAATGGGAAAGACAGACTGCCGGATCGTATCGAACCGAGTATCAGGTTGGTGATTCCCAACACCAATGGCCAGTGCAGAACCATACCGGGGAACCATACGAACAGGTTTTTGGCAGCCCTGTCAAGGACCTCGTCGGGCATGAGATACATTGATGAGCTCCACTGCAGCAGCAACAACACCGCTATCAGTACAACCATGCCAATCCAATGCGCGCGGTTCCACGCGAATATTCGTTGCGTCCCGCGCTCGGCGGCGGCATTGCGCATATCGCTCCTGTTGAGCTTGCTGAGTGCTTGTGCACGGTTCATTGCCGTCCTCCTTTACCGCCTTGTCAAGGATTGATGATGATTCCATCGTAAATCGCGCAGGAAATGTGGAATGATAGTTGTCATAGTGACCATGACATGTCAGGACGGAGCAGTTCGGCGTCGGGCACACTGAAGGGGTGAATGTAATGGGAGAAGCGCGCAACCGCAACATACGCATCGGCATTGTGGACAATGACCCGTATGCGCTGAAAGTGTTCGGCGCGCTAATCGAGCGCATGTCCAGCGATTTTGCCGTGATATGGACCTGCGATTTGGGTGCCGTGGCCATCAGCCGATGCCTGAGCCCCACCAAGCGGCCTGACGTGCTGGTTACGGATATGTCTATGGGCGACGTGCCCGGTACCGAAGTCTGTCGTGCGATTCGTACCAAAACACCTGAGGTTGGGCTGGTGGATGTCACCTCATACGCGCTCGCGTCATTTCACGACGAGGCGGCTCGCTGCGGGGCGCAGGCCTTGGTTGGTAAAACCGATTTGAACGGCATTGCGCTCGCTATTCGCAATGCAGCCCAAGGATTGTCGACCAATGAGCTGGTACTGGGAGATGAGGGGAGCGGTAATTCGCTGTCCTTCATGGATGCCGCAACCGCCTACGCGGTGCTCGAAGATACGTCATACGCGCACCGTGGCGCGCTTTCCGGCAAAGAACGCGACACCCTGCGTATGTATGCGGATGGGTCGACCACCAAGGAAATCGCCGAGCGATTGGGCATCAGCGTGGCCACTGTGGCGACTTTTGAACGCCGCGCACTCGCCAAACTCGGCGCTCGCAGTCGCGCTCATGCCATATCAATCTGCGTGAAACGGCATGAGATTTAAGAGTTGGCATGGGCGGTATGTGCAACGGCATGGATGGTAGGAAAGGAACTGCTATGAAAGCGTTACGACACCGATTGGCCGAGCTGGATAGCGGTGTTCGCAATGCATGGCTGTTGATTGCCATACTGGTTGTTGCCTTGATATGCACGATGGAAACCATGGCGGGCTTGGCTGCTGACAGTGTCTCGGCGGCGGACTGTCTTGCGGAGTTCATATTCGTTGCCATTGTGGGGCGGATGGCGTTTCGTCCGGTCACCGGATGCGTGGCGGTAGCGGTGGCTTGGATAGTGTTGTGCATGAGTCCGATCTGGATGCCGTCGGGTGCAATGCTCGCCGTGTTATTGGCGGTGGGTATTGCCGGATACGCCGATAAGCGATTGGCGCTGGCGGTTGCCGGCATTGCCGTTGTGGTGTGGATGTTGTCGCGTGGTGGCGTGGCCATTCCTTGGCTTGATGGCGGCTCAGACACGATGAGCGGTTCTGCGGATGGCGCGGCGAGTAGTAGTGCCCTAGACGGTAGTGTTGCTGATGGTGGCGCTGCTGATGGTGGCTCTTCATCCAGTGGGTCTGACAGCGCAGGGCAGTCGGGAAGCGACTTCACCGGAAGCGCCTATGAATCGAGCGGTTCTTCTGCCGAGCATCGCACTGGGCAAGTGATTCTTGGTGCGATTGCCCTCTATGGTGTGATGCCAGTGGCCGTGTTGTTTATTGGCTTCATGCTTGGTGGCATGGCGGCGCGATGGAATCATGAACGCAGCTTGGCTCGGGCGGAGTTGGCTCACCGCCGTCAGCAGGAACGCACAGCTCAGGACATTCACGATTACGTATCCAATGATTTGGCATACCTGATTTTGCGATTCGACAAGGATATTGCCGATGGCAAGACCCCTTCTGAAGAAGAATTACGCGAACTGCGTAGCGTGGCTATGGGCGCATTGGATCGCACGCATCAGGTCATTGATGTTATTGAAGGCAGGGGAGAAGCGGCGCACAGTGCAGTGACTCCGCATGATTCGACCGTTGATGCCGCTTCTGGCATTGCATGTGGCATCACAGACGCTGATTGCCCGCTAGCCGAGCAAATTCGTGATGTTGCGAGCAATGGTGACCGCCGATTATCAGAGCTTGGCTTTGAAGGTCAGACGATTATTTCCGGTGCTCATGGCGCAGCCGGTCGGAGTGGCCTGATCGCCGGGCTGCTGGAGGAACTGTACGGCAACATCGCCAAACATGCCGACCCGGAAGCGGGCTATGTAATGACGATTGGCATCGGACTGGACACCGTCCGCATCGCCTGCATCGACACGGCCCGCATGTCATCGGATTCGGATGCGGATGGCAGTGCGGACCTATCCACCGGTACCGGTCTCAACCGTTACCGACAATTACTAGAACAACAAAACGGCGCCCTGCATATCACCACGCAAGACGCCGAATGGACATTATCAGCAGTTATTCCACTGTGAGGAAACCGATCACCCAACCGACTTCTGCGCAGTCTCCGCGCCAAAGAAGCCGACAATCAGCATCGATGCAATAGCAATTGCGCTGATGGCCACAAAGATGGACGTGGCACCAAGCGAGGTAAGCATCCAACCCACCACCATAGGCATCAACACATTGAGCAGCTTGGCCACGGCGTTCGCGAAGCCGACGCAACGGAAGCGAACCTTGGTGGCGAACAGTTCCGGAGCGTACACAGCCACCACGGAAGCCATAAGCACGTACAGGCACATCATGAGCAGGAAGCCAACGATAATTGCGCTCACGGTAGAGGTCTGGAAGGCATACATTAAACCGAACACGCCAGTGAACAGGAAGGCCGGCACAATCGTGCGCTTGCGGCCGATGCGGTCGATAAGCAGAGAGCCAATCAGGCAGCCGACCGGGGCACCGAGCATCATCGCCGTGGAGGTGAGCAGCGAGCTGGACAGGTTAATACCACGCTTGACCAGAATCGTCGGAACCCAAGAAGTGAAGGCGTAGGAGCACACGTTCGTGGCGGCCACAGCAACCACAGCTACAAGCAGGCAGATGCCGAGCGAACGGCCGCCGGCGTTGCGGGTGTCGCTGGTGTCGGCCTTGGCGGCTGCGTCGATCAGTTCGGAGCCGTTGGCCTCAAGCTGCTTGACGATGGCGTCGGCCTCATCGTAACGGCCGTGCACGGCGAGCCAACGCGGGGATTCGGGGATGTCGCGGCGCAGCCACCAGATGATGGCGGCCCCCAGACCGATGGCCACGAACAGCGGACGCCAGGACCAGCGGGGGATGATCCATGCACACAGCAGCATAGCGATCGGCACACCGCAGTTGGCCACGAGCGAGACAATCGCGCACCAGTGGCCACGGCGGTTCATCGGTGCGAACTCGTTGACCATGGCGAAGCCGGTGACGATTTCAGCGCCGAGGCCCAGGCCGGCACCCAGACGGCACAGGGACAGCACGGCCATGTTCGGGGCGAATGCGCCGAGGAAGGTGAAGCCGCCAAACAGCAGCAGGTTGATTTGGTAAGCCACGCGGCGGCCCTTCAGGTCACCGACGAAGCCGGCCAGCAGCGAACCGACCAGCAGACCCAGGAAGCCTGCGGACATAAAGGTGGAATTTTGCGCAACGGTGGACCAGTGTGTGGCCAACGCGCTGGAGGCAACGGCACTGCCAATATATACGTCGATGCTGTCCATCAGCATGCCAGCGGCGACCAGCGCCACGATGCGATGGAACATCGGGGTTTCATGTGCGCGATCCACGCGCGAGATAATATCCTGAACCTTGGCTTGATCCGTCACGGTGGTACGTGCTTGTGCGCTTTCCATAGCCGCGGGATTGCCGGAAATCTGCTGTTCAGCAGCAGTCATATTTGAGCCCTCTTCTTGCAAACCTGCCCGCGTGCAACTGCTCAATGATGTTGCGGCGAGCGAACTCTTGATTGGACTGCGTGTTCCGTTCGCCCTCCCATTGTGTGGGATGAACGACGTTTGCAGTCCAAGTCTTGAATTCCACGTAGCGAGCCAATCGTTGTGAGATAGCTCACTACATGGGGCTTAACTATAGGTTCGATCTTGTGGCACGCCGCGTTGCGGTCACATTGTGAACGATAACAGAGTTTGTAACGCTCCTATATATGCCCCACTTACGCTCTTACCCCGTTGAAAGAAGGCAGAACCGTGATTCCCATGGGGCGGTAAAACACTCATGGGGCGGTATTTGGCCCATGGGGCGGTTAGCGGATTTTGCCTTTCCGCAGAATAGAGCCGTTTTCGCCTACCGCCCCATGAGGGTTTTACCGCCCCATGAGATATTTACCGCCCTATGGGTGAGTTACCGCCCCATGAAACGTGTAATAACAAAGCATGCCCTTGCTGGTGGAAGCGATGCTTTGCTATTTCGCCTGCTTGTCGGCGAGGATCTCATCCACCAGCTTGGGCTTTTCGGTCAGCTGGCCGGTGAAGCCGGGACGGATATCCATGTGCAGCACCAGAGAAGTGCGGTAGCCCTGCTCGGCGAGCTTCTTGGCGGCCTCACCGGCCACCTTGAGCACGTCGTCCAGATTGCCTTCCACGTTGGTGAACAGGGCGTTGGTTTCCTGCGGCAGGGCGGATTCGCGAATCACTTCGACGGCCTGAGCCACGTATGGTGAAACCTCGGAGCCCACGCCATTGGCCGACACCTGGATGGCTGCCACGGTGTTGAGGTACGGTTTGCCGGTTTCCGGGTCGATCGGCACTTCCTGAGTAACGGCATTACGGTCAAGAACCATGATTCTCCTTTTTCAGTAGTGTTAAGCTCCCCTGGCAAGGGGAGCTTAACAACCACACTTATGTCAGCGATACTTCCAGAAATGATCCATCGGGCCGGAGCCGTGGCCGAGATTCAGCTGGGTCTTCAGCGCACCGGTCAGATACTTCTTCGCATGCTTGATGGCTTTGGGCAGCGTGTCGCCAAGCGCCAGATACGAGGCGATGGCGGAGCTCAGCGTGCATCCGGTGCCGTGCGTGTTCGGATTATTGATACGCGCGCCATCAAACCAGGTCACGGTTCCATCCGTCTCGGCAAGCACATCGTTGGCATCCTCGGTGCCATGACCACCCTTGACCAGCGCGGCACAGCCGTAACGCTCCACGATGCGGTGGGCGGCGGCCTCCATATCCTCCTGATCGCGAATCAGCGTATCGGTCAGTACTTCGGCCTCGGGAATGTTCGGAGTCACGACCGTAGCCATCGGGAACAGCTTGCCGGTCAAGGCCGCAATGGCATCGTCACTGATGAGCTTGGCACCGGAAGTGGCCACCATAACCGGGTCGAGCACGATGTTCGTGGCGTGATGGAAGGTGAGTCGTTCAGCAATGACGTCGATGATGTCAGTGGCAGACACCATGCCGATTTTCACCGCGACCGGCGGAATATCCTCAAACACCATGTTGATCTGGTCGGCGAGAATGTCCGGTTTGGTGTCCTGAATGGAACGCACGCCGGTGGTGTTCTGTGCGGTGAGCGCGGTGATGGCGCTCATGCCGAACACGCCGCAAGCCAGCATGGTCTTCAGATCGGCCTGCATGCCGGCACCGCCGGACGAGTCGGAGCCGGAGATCGCGAGAACAGCGGGAAGTGTAGATGTTGCAATCTGTGCCATAGTGTTCATTCTATGTGGGACCCATGATGTTTCCCACAATCGTTTTTCTTGATGTTTCACTGCGCCTGTGGTGAGATGGGGGAGGTTTGTCGATTGCGATCGATTCATGAAATGTTCGGGAGGGGACATGGCTGATAACGACGTACTGCGCCGTGACGGCGTCTTGGTACGCATCACCGGTTTTGACGATGAACGCACCGCATATTTTGGCGTAATGCCTAATGGGCACACCACACAGCTCACATTTCCGCGTCAGGAGGTGTTCGATGTGGGCGACGTGTTGCTCGTCGGCACGGATTTCTATCGTAAAGTGCCGCATGATGTGTGGCCGTTGAAGCCCCGTGTGGGCATCGTGCGCCGTGCGCTCAACGAAGGCGTGGTCCTGGAGACTTCCGACGGCCTCGAACTGCTTGAAGGCGATTACCCGAATTCGATCATGCCCGGCAACACCGTGCAGTTCACCGACCTGTTCGGCATCGAACGAGTGCTGTGGCCCACGGCCATCCGCCCAGGCGAATCCGATCACGATGACGACATCAAGCAGTACCGCATCACGCCGGGTAGCGATCCGTCGCTTACCTTCGATTCGTTCGGCGGTTATGAGCAGGTGATCACGCGCGCCAAGGAGCTTATCGAAACGCAGCTGGGCAACAGTGCGCAGATGCGTGCGATCGGTGCCAAGCCCATCAAGGGCGTGATCTTCACCGGTGCTCCGGGCACCGGCAAAACGCATCTGGCCCGCATCATCGCCAATGTGGCGGACGCGCAGTTCTATCTGGTGTCTGGCCCGACCATCGTGAGCAAGTATGTGGGCGATAGTGAGGAAACGCTGCGCATGATTTTCGCCGCCGCGCAGGCGGACAAGCGCGCCATCATCTTCTTTGATGAGATCGATTCGATTGCGTCCTCGCGCGAGAACGATACCAATGGCGTCGGCAAGCGCTTGGTGGCGCAGTTGCTGACGTTGATGGATGGTTTCGAGTCCAAGGGCAATGTTGTGGTGGTCGCTGCGACCAATCGTATTGAGGACGTGGATCCCGCTTTGTTGCGTCCGGGCCGTTTCGACTGGCAGATTCCTTTCCCGATGCCGTCCGAGCACGACCGTTTGGGCATTCTGCAGGTGCAGGCCCGTTCGTTGTCAATCGAGGGCGAACTGCCGTTGGTGGATATCGCACAGCGGACCGAAGGCTGGAGCGGCGCCGAAGTGTGCGCCATCTGGACCGAGGCCGCTCTGGTGGCCGCCAAGGACCGCCGCGGCGCGATCCGTGCTGCCGACCTCGTCACCGCCTTCGAGCGAGTCGAGCGTCGTCCCGAGCTCAGGCATCACAAATAATTGCTGGCTCCCCTCTCTGAGGGGAGCCAGAGAAAAATTACTCCTGGGCGGTGGAGTAGAGCTTGCCTCCTTGGGCGGTGTACTTTTCGCTCATCGCATCCATGCCGGCGAGGATTTCTTCGGGGCTGAGCACGTTGGCGGACACCACGTCGTTATCGACATTGGCCTTGGCCTTAGCCAGTGCCTCGGAGTCGATGCCTGCAGCAGCCTCCTTCACGATTTGCTGCTGAGCGGCTTCGCCACCGAAGGCCTTGCGAATGTTCTGGGAGATGGCCATCGAACAGAACTTCGGGCCGCACATCGAGCAGAAGTGCGCCATCTTGGCCGGCTCGGCGGGCAGTGTCTCATCGTGGAAGGCGATGGCGGTGTCCGGGTCGTAGGACAGGTTGAACTGGTCGAGCCAACGGAACTCGAAGCGAGCCTTGGAAATCGCGTCGTCACGGTCCTGCGCGTGCGGGTGGTGCTTGGCAATATCGGCGGCATGGCAGGCGATCTTGTAGGCGATCACGCCCTGCTTCACATCATCCTTGTTCGGCAGACCGAGGTGTTCCTTCGGGGTCACGTAGCACAGCATAGCGGTGCCGTAGCGGCCGATCTCGGTGGCGCCGATGGCGGAGGTGATGTGGTCGTAACCCGGAGCGGTATCGGTGGTCAGTGGTCCCAGGGTGTAGAACGGAGCGTTGTGGCACACGGCCTTCTCCAGCTCGATGTTCATGCGCACGGTGTCGAACGGCACGTGGCCCGGGCCCTCGATCATCACCTGCACGTCCTTGGCCCAGGCGCGCTCGGTCAGCTCGCCCAGGGTCATGAGCTCGGAAAGCTGTGCAGCGTCGTTGGCGTCGGCCAGGGAGCCGGGGCGCAGGCCGTCGCCAAGGGAGAATGCCACATCGTACTTGGCGAAGATGTCACACAGTTCGTCGAAGTGCGTGTACAGGAAGCTTTCCTGGTGGTGGCGTAGGCACCAGTCGGCCATGATGGAACCACCGCGGGAGACGATGCCGGTCACACGGTTGGCGGTCAGCGGCACGTAACGCAGCAGCACGCCGGCGTGGATGGTCATGTAATCCACACCCTGCTCGCACTGTTCGATCACGGTGTCGCGGAACAGCTCCCAGCTCAGCTTGGAAGCATCGTCCTCGACCTTTTCAAGGGCTTGGTACATCGGCACGGTGCCGATCGGCACGGGGGAGTTGCGCAGAATCCACTCACGGGTGGTGTGGATGTCGTTACCGGTGGACAGATCCATCACAGTGTCGGCGCCCCACTTGGTGGCCCACGTCAGCTTCTCCACTTCCTCGTCGATGGAGGAGGTGACGGCCGAGTTGCCCATGTTGGCGTTGAGCTTGGTCAGGAAGGCGGAACCGATAATCATCGGCTCGGCTTCGGGGTGGTTGATGTTGCAGGGCATCACCGCGCGGCCGGCGGCCAGCTCGGAGCGCACGAGCTCCACATCGCAATTCTCGCGGGTGGCCACGTACTGCATTTCCGGGGTGATGATGCCGTGGCGGGCGTACCACATCTGGGTGATCGGGTGGTCCTTGGCGCGCATCGGCTGGTGCTTGCGACCACGCCATTCCTTGGTGGCGCGGCCGCGCTTGATGGCGCGCTTGCCGTCGTCCTCAAGGTTGCGGCGGCGGCCCTCGTAATCCTCGATGTCGCCACGGTCACGAATCCAGTCGAGACGCAGGGGCTTCAAGCCTTCCTTCGGATCGCACTTGGGCCCTTCGGTGCTGTAATCGTGGAACGGTGGGTTCGGGCCCACACCGGGGGTATCGGACAGCTTGATTTCGGTGTACGGCACTTCCAGATCGTAGGAGCCGTACTGGTAGGTGAACGGCACGGTCTTGGTCTTGCGGATGTGCGCCTTGTCGCGCTGCTCGGAGCCGCGTGCGGCGATGTCCACGCGCTGCTGCTTGGCGAGCTTCTGCGCGTCCTTGGCCTGCTTGGCGTTGGTGAACTTCTTTTCGGTGTCTTCGCTGCCGGCTGCGGCGGTGCCTTCCTGGGCGGCCTGGGTGTCGGCGGCGGGGGCGTGGGCCACAATGCGCGGAGCGTAGCCGTGCTTCTTGTCGCCGCGGACGGCTTTCCAGCCTTCGACCATGGCGCGCGTGGCTTCTTCCGGGTTCTCGGCACCGGCGATGGCGGAGACCGCGAACCAGCCGGCGGCCTTGGTGCCGGCGAGCATGGCCATGTCGGCTGCGGTCACGCCGCCGCCCACGACCACCGGGAATTCGCTGGCAACGCAGATGGTGTTGATCTGAGCCGCGTCCAGCGTCTTGCCGGAGCCGTCGTTGCCGCCCACGGAAGCCTCGGGTTTGGTGGTGGAGACGTGCAGCGGGCCGGCACCGATGTAGTCGATGCAGCCGTCGGGCAGCTCATTGATGAGCTGGACCAGGCTCTCGGTTTCGGCGGACAGGCCCACGATGGCCTCGTCGCCGAGCAGGGCGCGGGTTTCACGCGGCTCCATGTCGGTCTGGCCGATGTGCACGCCGTCCACCTTGATGCCCTTGCGGCGGGCCTGCCACACTACGTCGGCACGGTCGTCGATTACAAAGGCCACGGAATCGGACTTTTCGTTGTCCTCGATGATTTGCGCGATGTCGCGGGCCATGTCGGTCAGCTCGGAAGCGTCGGCCTTCTTGGCACGCAGCTGGATGAAGGTCGCGCCGCCGCGCAGGGCCTGATCCACCACGTCGGTCAGCGGACGGCCTTTGCAGTCGTCGGGGCCCACCACGAAGTACGCGGACAGGTCAAAACTGTCGCGCATGGAGGCGTATGGGTATTCATTACTCATTATTATTCCTACCTTTGTTGTTTCTTGTGGAAGTCTTATTGGAAAGGTGAATTGGGGTTGATGTGGTATCGAGTGTTTTCCTCCTGCTGGCGGGAGGTGCCACGAAGCGGCGGAGGATGGTAACTCCAGGAACCGCCCCCAGCCGGCTTTGCCGGCAGTCCCCGCCAGCGGGGCAGTACACTACTGCACCAAAATCTCAGATTCCGCCACTTGCTCGGCGGTCACATTCCACAGCGCGTCAAGGAACGCGACCTGGAACGAGCCCGGCCCATGCGAAGTCGTATCGGCCACCTCGCCCGCGCGGTTGTACAGCAGCGACGCGGACAACGCAGCGGTCAACGGATCGGACACCGCCAGATACGTGGCGACCACGCCGCCCAGCGAGCAGCCTGCACCGATGATTTTGGTCATCATCGAGCTGCCGCCCGACAGCCGGTACACGGTTTCGCCGTCGGTCACCAGGTCGGCGATGCCGGACACGGCCACTGCACAGGGGATGGAAGCATCGTGAGACGAATGCTTGGCGTGCTGCTCGGTCAGATACCGGGCAAGTGCCACCGCCGCACCGGTTGCGGAATCCACGTCATCGACGGATTCCACTCCGGCGGGGCGGTGTTCGGAAGCGTCCCCCGCGGATTCGGTGTTGAGCCCCCACATATTCGCCAGCGCGATCACTTCGGAAGCGTTTGCACGAATCACAGTAGGGGGAGCGGCCTTGAAGGCCTGAAGAATAGAGGTGCGGGTGCGCCCGATGCCTGCGGCCACCGGGTCGAGCACCCACGGCTTGCCCAAATAATTGAGTCGCTGCGCGATTTCAGGCAGCGCGTCCTTATAGAACGGCAGCAGCGTGCCCACATTGATGTAGTTGGCGCCCGCGATTTTCGCGGTTTCGATCACGTCGTCCGGCAGGAAGCTCATGGCCGCAGTGCCGCCGGCTGCCAGCTGCGCGTTGGCCACCAGATTGATGGTCACGAAATTGGTGAACGACTGGGCCAGCGGCGTCGTCTCGCGTACGCGGCGCACGGCGGCTGCGATGTTCTCGCGAATCGGTGAATCGGATGAAACCGGTGTTCCGGTGGTACAGTCGCTGGACGAACCGGTAAACGATGATGCACTACTGCTCATTACTGCTCCCTACGATGGTCTTAACCAACAGGTTCTAAGGGTCAGGCTTAGGCCTTTCTCAACTCGCGAACCACATGCGAGTTCCCCTGCATTACGTTGCCGACGCTATGCGCCAACATGGACATTATCTTGACGAATTTGTTCGATACGTGTCGTCAGGTCTGGCGCGTCTGAATTATCCGTGGTAGTAGAGCGATTGTTTCCATAGGCTTTTGCAAATTGCTCTCACTGACGCGCTTTCAGTGAAAGCAATTTGCAAAAAGACAGTGCCTTTCTACCTGTCACCATATACGGCTATTCTGAAGCGGTTGTTATTAGACCCCAAACCGTTCAAACCAGAAGGTGCATTGTGGCTCAGTCCAAACTCGATGAAGTTGTATCCCTCGCGAAACGTCGCGGCTTTGTATTCCCCGCCGGCGAAATCTACGGCGGCACCCGTTCCGCATGGGATTACGGCCCCCTCGGCGTCGCTCTCAAAGACAATATCAAGCGCGAATGGTGGCGCTCCATGGTCGTCACCCGTCCTGATGTCGTCGGTGTCGACACTTCCATCATCCTGCCTCCCGAAGTGTGGGTGGCCTCCGGCCACGTGAGCGTGTTCAACGATCCGCTTGTCGAATGCCTCAACTGCCACAAGCGCAACCGCGCCGACAAGCTCGAGGAGTCCTACGCCGAGAAGCACGGCGACACGATGCCGGAGAACGGCATGAAGGACATCGTCTGCCCGAACTGCGGCACCCGTGGCCAGTGGACCGAGCCGCGTGACTTCAACATGATGCTGCGCACCCACCTTGGCCCGGTCGAGGACGAGAACAGCCTGCACTACCTGCGCCCCGAGACCGCGCAGGGCATCTTCGTGGACTTCAAGAACGTGATGACCTCCTCCCGTTCCAAGCCGCCGTTCGGCATCGCCAACATGGGTAAGTCCTTCCGTAACGAGATCACTCCGGGCAACTTCATCTTCCGCACCCGCGAGTTCGAGCAGATGGAGATGGAGTTCTTCGTCGAGCCCGGCACCGACGAGGAATGGCACCAGTACTGGATTGACGCCCGCACCCGCTGGTACATCGACCTCGGCGTCAAGCCGGAGAACCTGCGCCACTACGAGCATCCGAAAGAGAAGCTCTCCCACTACTCCAAGCGCACCGTGGACATCGAATACAAGTTCGGTTTCCAGGGCTCCGACTGGGGCGAGCTCGAAGGCATCGCCAACCGTACTGATTACGACCTGACCGCGCACTCCAAGCACTCCGGCGAGGATCTGTGCTACTTCAACCAGGCCACCGGCGAGAAGTATATCCCGTACGTCATCGAGCCGGCAGCTGGCCTGACCCGCTCCCTGATGTGCTTCCTCGTGGACGCCTATGACGTGGACGAGGCTCCGAACACCAAGGGTGGCGTCGACAAGCGCACCGTGCTGCGCCTCGACCCGCGTCTGGCCCCGGTCAAGGCCGCCGTGCTGCCACTGAGCAAGAAGCCCGAACTGCGGACCGTGGCCCAGAACCTGGCCGATGACCTGCGCTTCAACGAGTGGATGATCGACTACGACGAGTCCGGCGCCATCGGCCGCCGCTACCGCCGTCAGGACGAGATCGGCACCCCGCTGTGCATTACCGTGGACTTCGATACTCTCGAGGACCACGCCGTGACCATCCGTGAGCGTGACACCATGGCCCAGGATCGCGTCGCTCTCGACAAGGTGGCCGACTATGTGGCCGCCCGCATCGGCGAGAAGCGCACCCGCGTGCCGCTGAAGCCCGTGGAGATGGGTGGCGAAGCCTGGCCTGAGTCCGGCGTTCAGGAAGCCGGCGGCCTGTACTAAAGCCTGATATATCAAGGTGACTGGCTCCCGCTGGCGGGAGCTGGCCGGCGACAGCCGGACTGAGGGTGGTCTTTTCTGCACAAGGAAGACCACCCTCGGTCTCACCTACGGTTCGACAGCTCCCGCCAGCGGGAGCAAGAGCATGGATATGGAAACCACCATCACCGCTACTCACGAGACCAACAACCTCGATCCGCGCACGGACGCTCCATCACGCCCGGAAACGCAGGTACACATTGCCCCGGTTCAGCTCGGCAACATCACCGTGCCGACTCCGGTGGTGCTGTCGCCGATGGCGGGTGTGACCAACTGGCCATTCCGCGTGATCTGTGAGGAATATGGTCCCGACGGTCTCTACGTGGCCGAAATGATTACCGCACGCGCCCTCGTGGCGCGCAACCCCAAGGCTCTGCGCCTGTGCCATTTTGCCAGTAGCGAGAAGATTCGTTCGCTGCAGCTCTACGGTGTGAATCCCTCCATCACCGAACAGGCCGCGAAAATCGTGGTCGATGAAAACATGGCCGACCATGTGGATTTGAACTTCGGCTGCCCGGTGCCCAAAGTCACTCGCCGCGGTGGTGGTTCGGCCTTGCCCTGGAAAACTGACATCTTTACTGAACTCATTCAGCGTGTGGTTGCCGTGTGCGAGCCGGCCGGCATCCCCGTAACCGCAAAGATCCGAGTCGGCATTGATCACGACCATGAGACCTTCCTTGAAGCTGGACATATCGCTCAGGAGGAAGGCTGCAAAGCGGTGACCCTACACGCCCGCACCACCGCCGAATATTACGGCGGCCACTCCGATTGGTCCCGCATCGGAGAGCTCAAGGAACACCTTGATATTCCGGTGTTCGGCAATGGCGATATTTGGGGAGCCGAAGACGCGCTTGAAATGGTGCGTGAGACCGGCTGCGATGGCGTAGCCATCGGACGCGGCTGCCAGGGCCGTCCGTGGCTGTTCGCCAATATCAAGAACGCTTTTGAAGACAATCCTGAACGTCTTAATCCGAACCTCGGCGAGGTTTGTCGGGTAATCCATCATCATGCCGAACTATTGACCCAGTTCTATGAAGGTGATGAAATGATGGCTGTTCATGACCTGCGCAAGCATATTGCCTGGTATCTCAAAGGTTTCCCGGTCGGCGGCAGTACTCGTAAGGCATTCATGGAGTGTGAGAATCTTGCCGACGTGGATCGAGAGATCGGCAAGCTTGATCCCACCATCGAATACCCTCCACGTGTGGTCGACAAGCCGCGTGGCCGTGTACGCTTCGCCAAAAAGGTTCATTTGCCTTACGGCTGGTTGGAATCACGAACCACCACCCATGAGGAGCGCGAAGCGCTTTTTGGCGATGATCCGATGGATGCCAGCTACTGATTGGTTGACAATTTCAAACAAGAAATGCACAACACGCACTTTTCCTCGCGTGAATTTCCCTCCACCAGTATCCTATTTGCGCTACTCTTAGGTGTAACCGTGAAGTGACAGGAGTCAAACGTGAGCGAGATCGCCCAGACTGAGTTCAACGACAAGACCAATATCAAGGTCGTCGGCGTAGGTGGAGCCGGCGGCAACGCCGTTAACCGTATGATCGCCGAAGGACTGCAGAACGTTGAATTTGTGGCGGTAAACACCGACGCGAAGGATCTTATGCGTTCTGATGCCGACGTGAAAATCTCACTATCCGACAAGTCCAGCCGTGGACTCGGCGCCGGAGCCGACCCGGAGCGCGGTGCCAAGGCCGCTCAGGATCACCAGTCGGATATCGAGGAATCCCTGAAGGGCGCCGACATGGTGTTCGTCACCTGCGGCGAAGGCGGCGGTACCGGTACTGGTGCCAGCCCGATCGTTGCTCGTGCGGCACATCAGCAGGGTGCTCTGACCATTGCCGTGGTGACTCGTCCGTTCGGCTTTGAAGGTCCCCAGCGTGCCGCTTCTGCCGACTACGGCATCGACAATCTACGTAAGGAAGTTGACGCGCTGATTGTTATTCCGAACGATCGCCTGCTTGAGCTCTCCGATCGCTCCATCGGTATCATCGAGGCGTTCAAAACCGCCGATACCGCGCTGCTTGCCGGTGTGCAGGGCATCACCGACCTCATCTCGATGAATTCCTACATTCACGTGGATTTCTCCGACGTGAACTCCATCCTCCGTGGTGCCGGCACCGCGCTGTTCGGTATCGGTTCCGCGCGGGGCGAGGATCGCGCCACTCAGGCCGCCGAGATCGCCATCAGCTCCCCACTGCTCGAAGAGAGCATCGAGGGTGCACATGGTGCATTGATCAACATCGCCGGCCCGACTGATCTGAAGCTGCAGGAGGCCTCTGCAGCTACCGAGCTGGTGCGTAAGGCCATTCATCCGGAGGCACAGATTATCTGGGGTCTCGCTTTGGATGACGCCTATGGCGACGAAGTACGTGTCACGGTTATCGCCGCTGGCTTCGATCCTGTTTCCGCACAGGAGGCGTCTGATCGTCAGACTGTGTCCCCGGTCGTTCCTGCCGACGAGCCCGTCGCTCCGGCGGCAGCTCATCCTGCCGACAATCCGGCTGGTGAAGCGGCTGCCACGGTTCCGTCGTATGCGCCCGTTTCCGGCGATTCGACTTCGCTGCCGTTCGATGACTCGACTTCCGAACATCCGGCCATCGCCGTCAATGATCCGGCCGGTGACCTCGATATCCCCGACTTCCTGCGCTGAAAGGACTGATCCATGGCTGGGTTCATGAAGAATGCGATGTCCTATCTGGGCATGAGTGATGTCGTCGATGATGATGACGAGTACTTCGATGAGGAGGATGAGCAGCAGCCTGCGGCCAAGCCGAGTTTCGATTCTGACCACACGGTGACTCCGATCGCGCAGTCGACAGCCAATCCATCTGCCAAGACTTCTCCTTTCCAGGGTGGTCGCGTCAATCGCATCACCACCATTCATCCCAAGTCTTATGAGGATGCGCAGCTGGTGGGTCGTGCGTTGCGTGATGGTGTGCCGGTCGTCCTTAACCTCACTGGAGTTTCCGAAGCCGTGGCCTACCGTATCGTCGACTTTTCCGCAGGTGTGGTATTTGGCGTGCGAGGCTCGCTCGAACGTGTAACCCCGCGCGTGTTCCTGCTGAGCCCGGCTCAGGTGAACATCAAGGTCGAAGAGCCGACCACTACGGCTTCCGCGCACGATCTATTCGCTAACTAGCAGCACTTCATATTGGCAAGCAGCCAGGGCGACGACCGGTACTCGAGAGAGACCGGTCGTTATTATTTGCGCTGTCGGCAAATTCTCATACATGCTTGTTAGGGTGACACCATGTTGTCCTTTGTATTCGCCATGATCGGCCGTGTCCTTGCATGGCTGATCAACGCATATATCACTGTTCTGTTCGTGCGCATGATTCTCGACTGGGTCTCCATCCTTGCTCGTAACTGGTATCCGCGAGGTGTGGTGGCTCAGCTCATCAATATCGTGTATTCCGTCACCGAGCCGCCGTTGAGATGGCTGCGTCGCTATATTCGTCCCCTGCCGTTGGGCGCCATTAGTCTGGATATTAGTTTCATAGTGTTGTATTTTGCGCTGGTGGCGCTCGAAAGCGTTGTGCTCATCATCTTTTAGCGCCTTTGAGCAATATTCTTGCGGCGACATACATGCCGTAAAATCTGCGCAAAATGACTGTAAACGATGAGGTCGTGATAGCATTTTGATTTGATAGCAACGTAAGCGCGGGCAATGCCCCAAAGCGAGGTGCAAGATTTATGGCTCTGTTGACGCCGAAAGATATTAGGGAGCACACCTTCCAGACCGTTCGTTTCAAGGAAGGCTACGATGTTGACGAGGTCGATGACTTCCTCGATCAGGTCACCGAAACGGTTGAGGCTCTGGGGCGTCAGGCAGTCGCCGGCGGTCAGGCCACTCAGTCTCTGGGTCCTGATGTCAGCAATCTGAATGCTAAGATTTCCGAGCTGTCCGGTCAGGTGCAGAAGCTGCAGGCCGAAAACGCCGATCTGAAGAACGCTGCAGCACAGGCGCAGCCCGGTGCCGAGTCCGACGCTCAGGCCGCCGAACTGGCTGCTGCCAAACTGAGCGAGGCGGAGGAGTCCAACCGTGCTCTGTCTGCGCAGAATGATCAGCTCAAGGGTCAGGTCGATCAGCTCAATGCTCAGATCGACCAGCTGACCGCTCAGGCCGCTCAGGCTACCGGCAACCAGAAGGCTGTTGGCCAGCAGATTGCCGCCATCCAGCAGGAGCGCGATCAGTTCCGTGCGTCCAACGAGGAGCTGTCCCGCAAGCTTGCTGAGGCCCAGCAGCAGGGTGCTGCCGTTGAGCAGCAGGCCGCTCAGATCGCCGACCTCACTCGTCAGCTCGAGGAAGCCAAGCAGCGCGAAAACCAGCTTCGTTCCCAGGTCTCCAAGGTCGAGCCGAGCACCGAAACTGGTTCTCTGCAGAAGATTGCAGGCGCAGCTTCCATGCCGGGCACCGAGCCCGAACGTGCCACCGCAATGCTCACCCTGGCCATGCAGCTGCACGATCAGTACGTGGAGAAGGGTAAGACCAAGGCGCAGGAAATCACCGAGGCCAGCCAGAACAAGTACAACGAACTGGTGAACAAGGCCAACAGCTACTCTGACCGTACGCGCTCCGAAGCAGATACCTATTCTGACCGTACGCGCTCCGAGGCGGATGCATACTCCGACAAGACCCGTGCTGATGCCGACACCTACGCGCAGAACACGCATCAGGATGCCGACTCCTATTCAGCCAAGACTCGTCAGGACGCGGATAACTACTCCAAGACCCAGCACGCTGATGCCGATCAGTATGAGTCCGAAGTTCAGAACCGTGCTGCCGAGTACGACAAGAACACTCGTTCTGCCGCTGACACCTACGCACAGCAGGTGCGCGACAACCTGCAGGCTCAGTCCAAGGTGGTCGAGGGCAACATCCAGAGCCTCAAGCAGTTCGAGGCCGAATACCGTGCACGCCTTACCGAGTTCCTCGGCCAGCTTGCCGCTCAGGTTTCCGAATCGAACAACTACGAGAGCCAGACCCAGTCTGAGCCTCAGGCCAACTGAGCGTAGGTAAGTTCATATGATGAACCAACAGGGACGGCTGCGCACCCGCGTGGCCGTCTTTGCATGTGTATCCGCGGTTGCGTTGATTGCTGATCAGCTCACCAAGGCGTGGGCCATGGCCGCGCTGTCTGACGGACAGTCCATCCGAGTTATTCCCGGACTGCTTTCCCTGACTCTGGTTCGCAATCCTGGTGCCTCATTGGGAATGGGATCCGGTGCCACCTGGGTAATCAGTCTGCTGGCCATTGTGGCTTGCGTGGCACTCGTGGTATTGGGCATACGCACGATTTCCACGAAGTGGACCGTGGCACTGTCCTTTGCCTTTGCCGGGGCCTTGGGCAACCTGATTGATCGTGTAATGTACGCCGACAGCTTCCTCAACGGCAAGGTCGTGGATTTTTTGAATTACGGCTGGTCAGTTGGCAATGTGGCGGATGTCTATCTTGTTGTTGCCGCTGTGGTCCTAGTCGTGCTGATTCTCATCGGTGAGCCGTTCTCGCAGAAAGAGCTGGATGAGAAGTCCGCGCACATCGCTGATTCGTCTTCCGATTCGGAGGCAGATGCCGAATAATGAGCCGAATGGTCCCCGCCCCTGATGCACTGATTGGCAAGCGTTTCGATGTGGCAGTCGCGAAGATGCTCGGCATATCGCGTTCCAAGGCCGCCGATCTGATCGACTCCGGTCAGGCTCGCGTTCTTGGACGCGAGGTCGCACGCTCCAGTTCCTTAATGGCAGGGGAGACCGTCGAATTCGATTTGGTTGAGAATCATGTCGAACCGGAACCCATCGCGAACGATATGGCCGTGGTCTATGAGGACGATGATGTCGTCGTAGTTGATAAGCCGGTGGGAGTAGCGGCCCATGCTTCAGTCGGATGGTCCGGGCCTACGGTTCTCGGATCGTTGCGCGACCGCGGAGTGCGCATTACTTCCTATGGTGCTGCAGGACGTGAGGGCATAGTCTCGCGGCTTGACGTGGGGACTTCCGGCCTTATGCTGGTATGCAAATCCGAGTTGGCGTACACGGAAATGCGTCGGCAATTCGCGGAGCATGAAGTGAAGAAAACCTATCATGCCCTGGTGCAGGGTGGGTTGAAAGAGGACAAAGCCACCATCGAGGCTCCGATTGGGCGAGCAAAAGTCTCTGATTTTCGATTCTGCATCACTCCAGCAGGAAAGCCGGCCATCACTCATTGGGATGTACTGGAGCGGTTCGACCACGAGGCCACATTGGTATCCGTGAATCTGGAGACCGGTCGTACCCATCAGATTCGTGTGCATTTCTCTTCCATTGGTCACCCGTTATGCGGAGACCCCATGTATGGTGCCAATCCGGTGCTGTCCGAGGCTCTGGGTCTTGACCGCCAATGGTTGCACGCTATGAAGCTTGAATTCCGCCATCCCCGCACGCGCGTCTGGACTACGGTCGAGTCTCATTACCCTGCTGACTTAGCTGCTGCTCTTGATGTCATGCGCGCTCGTCATACCGAGCCGGTTGAATCGTTGGTGGATTAGCGAATAGTCCTCATGGTTCTTGGTACATCTGCGTCAGGGATTGGCCGGTATCATGCAACATGGTGCGTAAAGACTGTGGTTCGAGAATCTCAATGAAATGCGAATCGGCGTATTGCAATGCCCACCATAATGTGGCTCGTTCGTTGGCCACAATGTGCACGTCGTATTCGGCGTCGCTGATTTGAGTGACGGTAGCCTGGTCGAACCAGTCATATAACGGTTCGAGCGTGCCCTTAATGCGCATGTGAATCGGTACGGCTTTCCCATTCATCGGGTAAGGGCGTTCGTTCATATGTTGTGTGACGTTGAATGGTGTTCCCGGAACCGGGCTAAAGCTGTCAAGCGTGCGTTTGAGCGAATGATCGGTACTGCTCATCGTCAAGCCGCGGAACCGCTCCACGTGCAGATAGGACAGGCTGTCGTGCTGATGCATGTGGCAAATGAGGTAGTACTTGCTGTTCTTATACATCAGATGATAGGGGTCGACTCGGTATTCCTTGGGGGAGCTGGAACTGTCAAGGCGGGGGACCAGATTGCCATTGATGTCGTACGTGCAGTAGTGGAACCGAATTGCGCGCTCGTGTTCGATGGCATCATTGAGCAGCTCGATGTTGTTGAGGAACTCGGTGTTGTAGTTCTTCGGCGTCGCCAGCTGGTTGAGTCCGCGCAATTGGCCTGACTTGCCCGCGAATGTGTAGATTTTCGCGATAAGATCCTGCAAGTATTCGCCATCCGAATGCGAGAGCGCCGCGCCATCGGCAAGCAGCCGCATCTGGGCCGTGTCAAATACGGGCTCGATATACCATCCGGGCTTGGGGTCAACGCTTTCCGCCTTGGCAAGGTCGCGCCGCTCCAGATGCTCCACCCGGCGTCCGAACGGCTGCATGTCATGCAATGCCTTGAGATGTCCGCGCACGGTCTTCTCCGAAACGCCGATGCTTTTGCTGATTTCGATGGCGGTCAGCCCATGCTCGCTGTCCGTGCGGGAATCCAGCAGCTCGAGGATTTCGATGACGATCTGCGCGGTGGAAGGTGCTGCGGTTAGTGGCGATGAGCTCATAATAGTCCCCTCCTTGGCCAATCGGACGCGTTATAAAAAACGGTAGATAGCTACCGGTAATTGTATCTCAATGGGAAACTGTGCGTAGTCGCTTTCAATATTGCCAAGGACGGGTCTTGACGATGGAAGTATCGGAATGCGCGACGGGAGGCATCACGATGTTGTTTGTACGACTGATTATTCGCCCGAATGTCAAGGTAGGGGGCTGCGGAGCGGTCGTATCTAAAACCGGCCAACTATGACGCTCGCCGGTACATATCTACCGCCGACAAGACCACACGGTAAGGTGGAACGCATGGCTGATTACGGGAAGAACTTCGTGCAACTGCACAACCACACGCACTATTCATTGCTTGATGGTGCGTCGAAGATCCCGGATCTGGCCAAGCGAGCCGCCGAACTTGAGATGCCGGCAGTCGGCATTACCGATCATGGCAACATGCACGGTGCCTATGAGATGTACACCAACTGTGTGGCCAACGGCGTCAAGCCCATCATCGGCATCGAAGCTTACGTGACCCCGGAAACCGCGCGTCAGGACAAGTCCCGTGTGCACTGGGGCACCGAAGCTCAGCGTCGTGATGACGTTTCCGGTGGTGGTCTCATCACCCACCTGACCATGTGGGCGGAAAACGACGAAGGTCTGGTCAACCTCATCAAAGCCTCGTCCGTGGCCAATCTTGAAGGCCGTGTTATGCGCTACCCGCGTATGGATAAAGAAGTGCTGTCCACCTACTCCAAAGGTGTGATCGCGTCCTCCGGATGCCCTTCGGGCATCATCCAGACTCGTCTGCGCCTGGGACAGTTCGACGAGGCATTGCGTGCCGCTGGTGAATTCCAGGACATCTTCGGTAAGGACAATTTCTTTATCGAACTCATGGATCACGGTCTGACAATCGAGAACCAGGTCACCGACGACCTGCTGACCATTGCCAAGAAGCTGGACGCCCCGCTGCTGGCCACCAACGATTCCCATTATGTGCATGCCGAAGATGCCGGCGCACAGGATGCCATGCTGTGCATCAACTCCGGCTCCCGACTGGATGATCCGGATCGATTCAAGTTCGACGGCACCGGCTATTACATCAAAACCGCCGAGGAGATGCGCGAGCTGTTCAAGGATCATCCCGACGCTTGCGACAATACGTTGCTCATTGCCGAACGTTGCAACGTCATGTTCGATGATCACGAGGACGGCGCTTTCATGCCGCAGTTCCCCTGTCCGGAAGGCTGGGACGAGACCTCGCTGTTCCTGAAGAAGGTCGAAGAGGGACTCGAAAAGCGTTATGACGGCAATCCACCGCTGAACGTGCTCAAGCAGGCCGATTATGAGTGCGGTGTGATCTGCCAAATGCAGTTTTGCGGTTACTTCCTCGTCGTGGCCGATTACATCCAATGGGCCAAGGACCACGGCATCATGGTGGGGCCGGGCCGTGGTTCGGCTGCAGGCGCCATGGTCGCCTATTCCATGGGCATCACCGAGCTCGACCCGTTGAAGCACGGTCTGATTTTCGAGAGGTTCCTGAACCCGGAGCGTGTGAGCCTGCCGGATATCGATGTCGACTTCGATCCTGAAGGCCGTGCCCGAGTCATCGAATACTGCGGTGAAAAATACGGCACCGACAAGGTTGCCCAATGCGTGATCTACGGCACCATCAAAACCAAGCAGGCGCTGAAGGACTCCGCCCGCATCATGGGTTATGAATTCTCGGTTGGAGAAAAAGTCACTAAGGCCTTGCCCCCGGCGGCCACCGGCGGCAAGGACATCAGCCTGCATGATATTTTCGACCCTTCGGCCAAACGATATGCCGAGGCCAGGGAATTCCGCGAGATGTACGATTCCGACCCCGATGCCAAGCGCATTACTGAGGAGGCCAAAGGTATCGAAGGCCTGATTCGTCAGACCGGTGTGCATGCGTGCGCCACCATCATGGGTAGCGCACCCATCACCGATACCTCGCCATTGCTGGAACGTACCGATGGCACCATCACCACCACCTTCGAATACCACACCTGCGAAACGTTGGGTCTGGTCAAGATGGACTTCCTTGGCCTGTCCAACTTGACGGTAATCCACGACACCCTGAAGAATATCGAAGCCAACGGCAAGCCCGCTATCGACTACACCAAGATTCCGCTTGATGATGCGGAAACCTACAAGCTGATGGCCCGAGGCGACACCTTGGGTGTGTTCCAGCTTGATTCCGACGGTATGCGCTCGCTGCTGAAAACGCTGAAGCCTGATAATTTCAACGATATTTCCGCACTTATCGCCCTGTACCGACCGGGCCCAATGAGTATGGATTCGCACACCAACTACGCCAAGCGTAAGAATGGTCTGCAGAAGATTACACCTATTCACCCCGAACTCGAGGAGCCACTCAAGCAGGTGCTCGATGAGACCTATGGTCTGATCATCTATCAGGAGCAGGTGCAGTCCGCCGCACGAATCCTGGCAGGCTATTCGCTGGGCAAGGCAGACGTGCTGCGTCGAGCCATGGGTAAGAAGAAGCCCGAAGTGTTGGCCAAGGAAAAGGTGCCATTCTTTGCAGGCATGAAGGAGCACGGATACTCCGAGGAAGCGGCGAATGCCGTGTGGGATATTCTTGTGCCGTTCTCCGGTTACGCTTTCAATAAAGCGCACTCCGCCGCATATGGTCTGATTTCCTATTGGACCGCTTATCTGAAAACCCACTATCCGGTCGAGTTCATGGCCGCCCTGTTGCAGGGTGCCGCCACCAACAAAGACAAGACCGCACTGTATCTGGGCGAAGCGCGCCGCATGGGCATCCAGGTGCTGTCCCCGGATGTCAATGAATCGGTTTACGCGTACTCCGCAGTAGGAGACGTCGTCCGATTTGGCCTTGGTGCCATCCGTAACGTGGGCGATAAGGCAGTGGCCGACATCATTGCCGAGCGCGAAGGACCGCGCGGCAAGTTCGTGAACTTCATGGACTTCATTCGGCGTGTGCCTCTGACCGCGCTCAACCGGCGACTGGTCGAATCGCTGATCAAGGCCGGTGCCTTCGATTCGATTGACCCGAACCGCCGCGCATTGTTCACTGTCCACGAGGCCGCCATTGATTCAGTGGTCAGTCTCAAGCGTAAGCAGGCCGAAGGTCAGTTCGACCTGTTCTCCGATGCGGACGATGGGGGAGCGGAGGCCATGGGCGACGCCTCTGTCACCGTGCCGGATATCGAGGAATGGGACAAGAAAACCAAGCTCAACTTTGAACGAGAAATGCTGGGTCTCTACGTTTCCGACCACCCGCTTTCCGGTATGCAGTCGATACTGGCCTCCCTGCGTGAAATGTCCATTGCACATCTGATCGATCGAGCCAAGACCATGGGTGAGGGGCAGCAGGTCACCTTGGCCGGTCTAATCACCGGCGTGGATCGCCGTGTGTCCAAGAAGGGCAACCCATGGGCCATTGTGACCATTGAAGATATGGAAAGTTCTATCCAATGCATGTTCTTCGGTAAGGTCTACGAGGCCGCTGCCGCCGAGCTGGCCGTGGATGCCATCGTGCAGATACGAGGCCAGGTGGAACTGCGCGATGAGACCGTTTCCATGCGTGCCACCGAGCTGCAGGTGCCCGCTCTGGAATCCGAGGACGAGCGCCCGCTGACCATCACATTGCCGCACGCGGCTTTGGATCGTCAACATATGATGCAACTCGGGCAAGTGCTCACCAACCATCCCGGCTATTGCGAGGTGCACTTGGCGGTGATGGACGAGAAAGGCAATGCGCAGGTGCTGACATTCGGCGATCGGTTCCGCGTCAAACGAGATACTTCACTGTTTGCTGAGATCAAGATTCTCTTCGGCCCCAGCTGTCTCCCCGCTGCTTAAGCTTAAGAGGCATGACGGCCGATGATGAACAACAGTGGATTGCTGAAACGCTGACGCGTTTGCAGCATTCGGCATTTCGTGCCAAGTTCGTGCTGACCGACAAAGACCGTGCCTACGCTCGGGGCAAAGGTAAAGCGACCATCGATCGGCATGCGCATGAAATGCTGCGTGAGCGGGTAGGTGCGGCCGAGCCGAAAAATGATGGCAAACAAACACCGTGGCGTGGTCATCCAGTATTCACCGCCCAGCATGCCACCGCCACATGCTGCCGGGGATGCATCGAAAAATGGCATCACATACCCAAAGGGCGTGAACTGACGGAAGCGGAAGTGAACCGTTTGGCAGATCTCGTCATGGCATGGATTGAACGCGATCTCATCAATCATCCAGCACGATAATTCGGCGCAATAGTACAGATCATTTCCTTTCCAAACGGTTGCGGATGCCTACAATGAGGTCGGCATAGGAACCTCTCTGAGGAGGGATATATGACTCAGGTATTGCAATCGCCGGGAATCACCTTGCAGAACAAGGCTCACACTGTTATTCCACAAATCGGATTCGGCACATTCCAGATTCCGCCCGAAGATACGCAGCGGGCCGTCGAAGAAGCGTTGGAAATCGGTTACCGTCACATCGATACTGCAGCCGCTTACTACAACGAGGAACAAGTCGGCGATGCATTGCGCGCTACTGGCATGGCCAACAAAGTATGGGTGACCACCAAATTGCGCAACTGCGATCAAGGCTATGATCCGGCACGCATCGCGTTCGAGGAATCCCGTCGCAAGCTGGGCGTGGATGTAGTCGACATGTACCTGATTCATTGGCCATTCCCCGCAGTCGATCTCTACAAGGAGACATGGAAGGCGCTGCTCAAACTGCAAGAGGAAGGTGCTATCCACGTGGCTGGCGTCAGCAACTTCCTTCCCGAGCATCTTCAGGCTGTTATCGATGATTCCGGCGAAACCCCAACGGTGAACCAAATCGAAGTGCACCCGCGTTTCAGCCAGCCGGATAATCTCGCCTTCTGCAAGGCACATGGCATCACCGTTGAAGCGTATAGCCCGCTCGGCCACGGCAAGGACATCGAATCCGAGCCGGTTGTCTCTGCGGCCGAGGCCCACAACGTCACGCCCGCACAGGTGGTATTGCGTTGGCATACGCAAGAAGGTCGCATCACCATCCCGAAGTCCAAGCACGTCGAACGTATGAAGTCCAATCTGGCCAGTGCCAGTTTCGACCTGACTGCCACGGAACTTGCTGCCATCGATGCCCTGCACGATCCGAAGGGCAATGTGAGTGCCGACCCCGCCACCTTCGTGCAGTCTCAGTCCTGGGCCAACCAGCACTCGCGCGGCAATATCTGATTCGTCACATAAGCCGAATGCGCAGGGCGAACGTCAATGGCAAAGCCCGTTAATGTAATCCACAAACAAATGCAGCAGAACGCCGGACACTGCCTATGGCGTGTCCGGCAATAACGCGACAAGATATCTGTACAGAAGAGTTGATGGATTGTCAATTCATCCCCAAGGAGGCGGAACATGTACTACAGCAGCGGCAACTATGAGGCGTTTGCCCGTCCGAAGAAGCCAGCCGGCGTAGACAGCAAGCATGCATATATCATCGGCACCGGTCTGGCGGCCTTGTCTTCGGCCTGTTACCTGGTGCGTGACGGCCAGATGCCAGGCGATCATATTCATATTCTCGAAAAGGATTCCGTACCGGGAGGAGCCTGCGATGGTCTCGATATTCCTGGTCTCGGTTATGTGATGCGCGGCGGCCGCGAAATGGACAATCATTTCGAGGTCATGTGGGATCTCTTCCGTTCGATTCCCTCCATCGAGACCGAGGGAGTCAGCGTGCTCGACGAATACTATTGGCTCAACAAGGAAGATCCGAATTACTCGCTATGCCGCGCCACCAAAGATCTCGGCAAGGATGCCGGACTCAAGGGCAAATTCGGATTGTCTGACAAGGCTTCCATGGAAATCATGAAGCTGTTCTTCACTCCGGACGAGGACTTGTATGACAAGCCGATCACCGATTTCTTCGATGACGAGGTGCTGAACTCCAACTTCTGGCTGTACTGGCGTACCATGTTCGCTTTTGAGAATTGGCATTCGGCGTTGGAAATGAAGCTGTACATCAAGCGCTACATTCATCACATCGGCGGCTTGCCGGACTTCTCCGCACTGCGATTCACCCGCTACAACCAGTACGAGTCGATGATTTTGCCCATGGTCAAATATCTGGAATCTCATGGCGTGGAATTCCGATACAACACCAAGGTCGAGAACGTCGAATTCGCCATCGGTGGGGGAGACGGCCCCAAGCGCGAGCATACTGGCGTCGGACAAGACACCATCCAGAAAATCCAGGCCACTTCCGGTTTCTTCAAGCGCAATCCAGCCAGCACCCCCACCAAGAAGCTCGCCGTACGCATCGATGTCAGCCAGGAAGGGGAGAAGTCCTCTATCGATCTGACGGAAAACGATTTGGTGTTCATCACCAACGGCGGCTGCGTGGAGAACTCCACTATGGGTTCGCAGAATTCGCCCGCCGCATGGAATCCGGATCTGAAGCCAGGCGGCGGCTGGGATATGTGGAGGCGTATCGCCGAACAGGATCCGAGCTTCGGTCATCCGGAAAAGTTCTGTTCCGACCCGAACGCCACCAAGTGGATGAGCGCCACTGTTACCACTTTGGACGATGAGATTCCTCCGTATATTCAGAAGATATGCAAGCGCGATCCGTTTTCCGGCAAGGTCGTCACCGGCGGCATTGTCACTGTGCAGGATTCTAACTGGCTGATGAGCTGGACGCTCAATCGTCAACAGCAGTTCCGCGATCAGCCCAAGGATCAGCTGTGTGTATGGGTCTATGGCCTGTTCCCGGACGAGCCGGGCAACTATGTGAAGAAGCCGATGACCGAATGCACCGGCGAGGAAATCTGTGAGGAGTGGCTCTACCACATGGGCGTACCGACCGACAAGATCGAGTCGCTTGCCAAACATCATGCCAATACCGTGCCGGTGATGATGCCATACATCACTGCATTCTTCATGCCTCGCGCGGCCGGCGACCGCCCGGACGTGGTGCCCGATGGCGCTGTGAACTTCGCATTCCTCGGCCAGTTCGCCGAAACCCCACGCGATACGATCTTCACCACCGAATATTCGATGCGTACCGGTATGGAAGCCGTCTATACGCTGCTCGGAGTGGATCGTGGCGTGCCTGAAGTGTGGGGCAGCGTCTATGACGTACGCAACCTGCTCAACGCCACCGTCAAACTGCGTGACGGCGCACCGGTGACGGATATGAAGCTCAACTTCATTGAAAAGGCCGTGGTCAAGAAGGTGCTTAAGAAGCTCGATGGCACGGATATTGCCACCCTGCTACGCGAATACCATGTGATCTGAATTGATTCGGCTCCCGTTCCGCCCTGTGCGGGAGGGAGCCGTTCGCATAATCGGGCTGTGGAGAATTGAACATGGAATGAACTATTGCGACACGCCGATGAACTTTTGATTTCGCTCCATTATGCAGAGAAAAGCTGGCGTATTGTGATGGTAAAGGTGTGATGTAAGCCATTTTCGACACGCCGATAGAACGCCGTCGTTGCAACGATTGCGGCGTGTTTTGTTGTGCCCGATTTGCATGAATCCATGTGCTCGTGTAAGTTATTCACCTGTTGCCGCTCAGCGCGACGGGGTTCCCTTCCTAGAGAGGATGCGGGGTTTCGTGTGCTGGTGTGGTGGTGGTTTGAGAACTCAAGAGCGTGTTTGTACTACTTCTTTATAGTCAATGATTGCCAGTTCATTCCTCGCCTGGCCGCTTGTGTGGTGGTTGGGTACCCGGGAGGGTTTGATGAGGGGTGAGGTTTTTTGAGGGCGTCCTTCCTTAAGGACGTGCTCGTCGATTTTTGTTTTGTGAGTCATCTGTTCGGATGCTTTTCATGAAGTTTTTTTGTGGAGGGTTCGATTCTGGCTCAGGATGAACGCTGGCGGCGTGCTTAACACATGCAAGTCGAACGGGATCCATCGGGCTTTGCCTGGTGGTGAGAGTGGCGAACGGGTGAGTAATGCGTGACCGACCTGCCCCATGCACCGGAATAGCTCCTGGAAACGGGTGGTAATGCCGGATGCTCCATCACACCGCATGGTGTGTTGGGAAAGCCTTTGCGGCATGGGATGGGGTCGCGTCCTATCAGCTTGATGGCGGGGTAACGGCCCACCATGGCTTCGACGGGTAGCCGGCCTGAGAGGGCGACCGGCCACATTGGGACTGAGATACGGCCCAGACTCCTACGGGAGGCAGCAGTGGGGAATATTGCACAATGGGCGCAAGCCTGATGCAGCGACGCCGCGTGAGGGATGGAGGCCTTCGGGTTGTAAACCTCTTTTGTTAGGGAGCAAGGCATTTTTGTGTTGAGTGTACCTTTCGAATAAGCACCGGCTAACTACGTGCCAGCAGCCGCGGTAATACGTAGGGTGCAAGCGTTATCCGGAATTATTGGGCGTAAAGGGCTCGTAGGCGGTTCGTCGCGTCCGGTGTGAAAGTCCATCGCTTAACGGTGGATCCGCGCCGGGTACGGGCGGGCTTGAGTGCGGTAGGGGAGACTGGAATTCCCGGTGTAACGGTGGAATGTGTAGATATCGGGAAGAACACCAATGGCGAAGGCAGGTCTCTGGGCCGTTACTGACGCTGAGGAGCGAAAGCGTGGGGAGCGAACAGGATTAGATACCCTGGTAGTCCACGCCGTAAACGGTGGATGCTGGATGTGGGGCCCGTTCCACGGGTTCCGTGTCGGAGCTAACGCGTTAAGCATCCCGCCTGGGGAGTACGGCCGCAAGGCTAAAACTCAAAGAAATTGACGGGGGCCCGCACAAGCGGCGGAGCATGCGGATTAATTCGATGCAACGCGAAGAACCTTACCTGGGCTTGACATGTTCCCGACGATCCCAGAGATGGGGTTTCCCTTCGGGGCGGGTTCACAGGTGGTGCATGGTCGTCGTCAGCTCGTGTCGTGAGATGTTGGGTTAAGTCCCGCAACGAGCGCAACCCTCGCCCCGTGTTGCCAGCGGATTGTGCCGGGAACTCACGGGGGACCGCCGGGGTTAACTCGGAGGAAGGTGGGGATGACGTCAGATCATCATGCCCCTTACGTCCAGGGCTTCACGCATGCTACAATGGCCGGTACAACGGGATGCGACAGCGCGAGCTGGAGCGGATCCCTGAAAACCGGTCTCAGTTCGGATCGCAGTCTGCAACTCGACTGCGTGAAGGCGGAGTCGCTAGTAATCGCGAATCAGCAACGTCGCGGTGAATGCGTTCCCGGGCCTTGTACACACCGCCCGTCAAGTCATGAAAGTGGGCAGCACCCGAAGCCGGTGGCCTAACCCCTTGCGGGAGGGAGCCGTCTAAGGTGAGGCTCGTGATTGGGACTAAGTCGTAACAAGGTAGCCGTACCGGAAGGTGCGGCTGGATCACCTCCTTTCTACGGAGAATACGGCCGGATGTTCGTCCGGCGGTGCGTGCCCCGGCGTCGCGGCAGTCGCGGCGGCCTGGGGCTGCTGGTGTGGAAGAGATCATGGGCTTTCGGTGCGTCCGTCGTGGGATGTTCCGCGGGAGTGGTGTGGATGCGCTTTTGGGCTCCCGGATCGCCACCCCAGGCTTTGGCCTGGCGCGATTCGATGCCCATCGTGCCTGATGGCGGGCTGGTCCCGTCCGGACGGCGTGGTGGTGCGTGGTGGCTTGAGAACTGGATAGTGGACGCGAGCAAGACGGGGTTTCCTTTGATTCCTCGTTCTTGCTGTTGATTTCGAATCGAACTCTATTTTTAGTGTTTGTTTCGATCGTTTTGTGATCATTTTAGTGTGATGATTTGTCGTCTGGGAATTTGCTAGGAAGGATCCTTGCGGCCATGCGCACCGTGTGGTGCGTGTTGCCTGCAAGGGCGTATGGTGGATGCCTTGGCAGACAGGACCGATGAAGGACGTTTGAGGCTGCGATATGCCTCGGGGAGCCGCCAACAAGGCTTTGATCCGAGGATTTCCGAATGGGGGAACCCACCGGCCGTCATGGGCCGGTACCGCCGTGTGCGGGGGGTACGCAGGGAAGTGAAACATCTCAGTACCTGCAGGAAAGGATATTCCGTGAGTAGTGGCGAGCGAAAGCGGATCAGGCCAAACCTTGCGCGTGTGATACCCGTCGGGGGTTGCGCGCGGGGTGTAGAGGGATCGCGTTTGCCGGCTCCGACGGGCCGGCCGTCAGTTGCATAAAACCATGTGCCAGGGGAACCGGGTTGAATACCGGGCCGCAGAGGGTGAGGGCCCCGTACCCGAACGCGCATGGTCTGGCGATCGCGTCTCCCAAGTAGCACGGGCCCCGTGGAATCCCGTGCGAATCTGTCCCGACCGTGGGATAAGCCTAAATATTCCTGTCTGACCGATAGCGAACGAGTACCGTGAGGGAAAGGTGAAAAGTACCCCGGGAGGGGAGTGAAACAGTCTCTGAAACCATGCGCCTACGAACCGTCGGGGCCCTCTTGTGGGGTGACGGCGTGCCTATCGAAAAATGAGTCTGCGAGTCAGTGGCATGTGGCGAGCATAACCCGTGTGGGGTATGCGTAGCGAAGGCGAGTCTTAAAAGGCGTTTGAGTCGCGTGTCCTGGACCCGAAGCGGGATGATCTAGCCCTGAGCAGGTTGAAGCGCGGGTAAGACCGTGTGGAGGACCGAACCCACCTGGGTTGAAAACCGGGGGGATGACTTGGGGCTAGGGGTGAAAGGCCAATCAAATTCCGTGATAGCTGGTTCTCTCCGAAATGCATTTAGGTGCAGCGTCGGATCGATTACATCCGGGGGGTAGAGCGACTGGATGCTTGCGGGCCCATATCGGGTACCAACAGCAACCAAACTCCGAATACCCGTGATGCGTATCCCGGCAGTGAGTCGGCGGGGGATAAGCTCCGTCGTCGAAAGGGAAACAGCCCAGATCGTCGTCTAAGGTCCCCAAGCGTGTGCTAAGTGGGAAAGGATGTGGAGTCGCATAGACAGCCAGGAGGTTGGCTCAGAAGCAGCCACCCTTGAAAGAGTGCGTAACAGCTCACTGGTCTAGTGGTTCCGCGCCGACAATGTAGCGGGGCTCAAGCACACCACCGAAGACGCGGCAGTAGCTTTGCTACTGGGTAGGAGAGCGTCCCATGCGGGGCGAAGCGGCGGCGCAAGCCCGCCGTGGACCGCATGGGAGTGAGAATGCAGACATGAGTAGCGAAAGACGGGTGAAGATCCCGTCCGCTGGACGACCAAGGGTTCCAGGGCCACGTTCATCGTCCCTGGGTGAGTCGGGTCCTAAGGCGAGGCCGACAGGCGTAGTCGAATGGACGAACGGGTCGATATTCCCGTACCGGCATGCAACCGGCAAAACCGAATCCGCGAGTACTAACCTCCGGGTCCGGGCTCACGTCTCCTTCGGGAGCCGGATGCCCTGGCCTGTTGGGACCGTAACGGTAGTAGGTCAGCGCGGGAGTGACGCAGAAGGGTAGCCGGCCGCGGAGGTGGTCTTCCGTGGTCAAGCACGCAGCCCGTCCCACAGGCAAATCCGTGGGGCGCGTGGGCGAGGTGCGATGATGGGCGCCGCAGGGCGCGATATCCGGTGATCCCGGCTGCCGAGAAAAGCTTCGGCGTGAGGCGGCATGCCGCCCGTACCCCAAACCGACACTGGTGGTCAGGTAGAGAATACCAAAGCGATCGAGCGAATCCTGGTCAAGGAACTCGGCAAATCACTCCCGTTCCTTCGGTTTAAGGGAGACCCCCGATGGTGAAGCGGCTTGCCCGCGGAGCTTTTGGGGGTGGCACAGACCAGGGGGTAGCGACTGTTTACCAAAAACACAGGAGCGTGCGAAGGCGCAAGCCGCTGTATACGCTCTGACGCCTGCCCGGTGCCGGAAGGTTAAGAGGATCCGTCAGGCCTCGGCCGAAGCGGTGAATTCAAGCCCCGGTAAACGGCGGTGGTAACTATAACCATCCTAAGGTAGCGAAATTCCTTGTCGGGTAAGTTCCGACCTGCACGAATGGCGTAACGACTTCCCCACTGTCTCGACCAGGAGCTCGGCGAAATTGCAGTACGAGTAAAGATGCTCGTTAAGCGCAGAAGGACGAAAAGACCCCGGGACCTTTACTATACCTTGGTATTGGCATTCGGTGTGGATTGTGTAGCATAGGCGGAAGGCTTCGAAGCCACGGCGCCAGCCGCGGTGGAGCCGCAAGGTGAAATACCGCTCTGTTCGCATTGGATGTCTAACCTCGACCAGTCATCCTGGTCAGGGACAGTGCCTGGCGGGTAGTTTAACTGGGGCGGTTGCCTCCCAAAGAGTAACGGAGGCGCTCAAAGGTTCCCTCAGCCCGGTTGGCAATCGGGTGGCGAGTGTAAGTGCACAAGGGAGCTTGACTGCGAGACTGACGGGTCGAGCAGGGACGAAAGTCGGAACTAGTGATCCGGTGCCGGTGTACGGACGCGGCATCGCTCAACGGATAAAAGGTACCCCGGGGATAACAGGCTGATCATTCCCAAGAGTCCATATCGACGGGATGGTTTGGCACCTCGATGTCGGCTCGTCGCATCCTGGGGCTGGAGCAGGTCCCAAGGGTTCGGCTGTTCGCCGATTAAAGCGGCACGCGAGCTGGGTTCAGAACGTCGTGAGACAGTTTGGTCTCTATCCTCTGCGCTCGTCGGAATGTTGAGGAGGCCTGCCCATAGTACGAGAGGACCTGGGTGGACGAACCTCTGGTATGCCGGTTGTCACGCCAGTGGCACGGCCGGTTGGCTACGTTCGGAAGGGATAACCGCTGAAAGCATCTAAGCGGGAAGCCTGCTCCAAGATAAGCATTCCATAGGACTACGGGTCCTTGAAGTCCCCATGCAGAACACGTGGTTGATAGGCCGGACGTGGAAGCCCCGCGAGGGGTGGAGCCGACCGGTACTAACGGACGAAAGGCAACACAATCATCCAACCCCGGTTGGAACGCAAGCATCCTGCTGCGAACCATCCCGCACGACAATGAGCACGGGATGAACACAAGACGAACCAACGCATCGCGTCCGCCATCCGGTTCCCAGGCCGCCACCAAGCCGGCAGACCCCAGCGTCTGACCGTACAAGAGAAGATTTGCGGCGGCCATGGCCCAGGTGAGACGCCCGGTCCCATTCCGAACCCGGAAGCTAAGGCCTGGCACGGCGATGGTACTGCACCCGACAGGGTGTGGGAGAGTAGCACGCCGCCGCACCCAACTTAAAATATGAGGACCCCGGTCGAGCCTGACGGCTCCCGGGGTCTTCTCATATCTGCAATCCTTTGCCGCATAATCGCAAATCTAAAACCTGTCTTGCTCCGCAATCACATGAGGGGAATAGCAGGAAGTATAACGAAATTCTCATCGCTACCGGTGCCAACCCACGCAAACTAGGGTTTGAAGGGGAGTCCGAATACTCTGGTCGCGGTGTGGCCTACTGCGCCACCTGCGATGGCGAGTTCTTTTCCGAGATGGAGCCCGAAGAGCTCGTTGCGACTCTCGATTTCCGCTACCTGACTGATGCCCTCACTCCGCAGGAAGCCCTCGAGATTCTGCGTGCCGCCCAGGAAGGCAAGGCTGAACGCATCGCCCACCTCAAGGAAGTCGGCTACCCGGGATATTCAACCGCCGCCGGATGGCTCGGCTATTCCGACGAGAAGATGGTCCGTTTGGCCAAGCAAGAGACCGAGGTCATGGGCTTTAAGCAGATCAAGCTTAAGGTCGGTCAAAACCTCGAAGACGACCTGCGCAGGCTCAAGCTCGCCCGTGAAGCGGTCGGCCCGGACATCGCCATTGCCGTAGACGCCAACCAGGTCTGGGATGTGCCGCAGGCCATTGAATGGATCGGCAAATTCAAGGACTACGATCTCGCGTGGGTTGAGGAACCGACCTGCCCGGATGATGTTCTTGGCCATGCCGCAATCCAGAAGGCCATCGATCCGATTCCGGTGGCCACCGGCGAACAGATGCAGAACCGAGTCATGTACAAGCAGTACCTGCAGGCTGGCAGCTTCAAGGTCATGCAGATTGACGCGACCCGAGTCGCCGGCCCCCAGGAAATCGTCCTCGAATACCTGCTCGCCAAGAAGTTCGGCGTCAAGGTCTGCCCTCACGCGGGTGGTGTCGGCCTGTGCGAAGCCATCAGCCAGCTTGCGATGTTCGATTACGTGTCCGTCTCTGGCGAGATGGAGGACCGCGTCGTCGAATACGTGGACAACCAGCATGAGTACTTCGTGCATCCGACCGTCATCAAGAACGGACGATACGTTGCGCCGCTCGCTCCGGGCAACGGCACGGAGATGAAGCTCGACGAATGCATGAAGTACCTGCACAAGGACTGACCGGTCGAGAGGACCTGAGATGGACCTGCATCTTAAGAACAAGGTGATCATCGTCACCGGAGGCTTCAAAGGCATCGGCAAGGGCGTAACGCTGCGACTGGCCGAAGAAGGCGCCATTCCGGTGGTGCTGAATCGTTCGGATGGTGCCGGCGACGAATTCCGACAGGATATCGAACAGATCACCGATTCGTATGACACCTATCTGATCGACCTGAACAACACCGACGAGATCGCCCCCATCGTTGAATCGGTCATGAAGAAATACGGCCATATCGATGGTGTGGTCAACAATGCCGGAAGAAACGACAACCTCGCGCTCGAGACCACGTCATGGCGTCAGTTCGAGGAGTCTCTTCACGGCAACCTGACCCACTATTACGAGCTGGTTCATCAGTGCGTGCCAGCGCTCAAGGCCAGCAAGGGCTCGGTGGTCAATATCGGCTCCAAGACCGCATTGACCGGTCAGGGCAAGACCAGCGCCTACGCTGCGGCGAAAGGCGCGATTCTGGGTTTGACCCGCGAGTGGGCCGCCGCCCTCGCCCCGGACGAGGTTCGGGTCAATGCCGTCGTCGTGGCCGAAGCATGGACACCGCTGTACGCGCAATGGATCAAGACGTTCGGCGACGAACAGGCGCAGCGCGAGCAGTTGGCGAAGATCACCGACAGGATTCCTCTCGGCCACCGCATGACCGAGACTTCGGAAATCGCGGACACCGTGGCTTTCCTTCTGTCTGACAGGTCCTCGCACACCACCGGACAATGGGTCTTCCCCGACGGCGGATACGTCCACCTCGACAGGGCACTCGGCTAGGACGCGCGACATGCAGAGGATCATCGACTCGCATTTCCATATCTGGGACCCATCCGTCCAACCGCTTTCATGGCTCGACGGTACGGATGGGTCCATCACCCGCCGTTACGACATGGACTGCCTCAAACGCGCCTATGCCTCATACAATGAGCAACACCCAGACGCTGCGGTTAATTTCATCGGCGGTGTGTACGTGGAAGTCGACACGGACGATACGTCATTGGAAGATCGGCTGCTGTCCGAAAACCATGATCCTCTGCTGTTGGCAACATCTATGCGGTCCACCGTCGGACCGGCCATGCGCGTGCCGCTGTACGCGCATGGCGTTCGTGAGCCATTGCATACGCCGGCATCGCCACGTGGACGGTGCCTGCAAGATAACTTCATCCGCGGTTTACGGCTTATGGCCGATAAGAACATGCCATTCGACGCATGCGTACGGGTGGATGAGCTTGGCGATCTTGCTCAGGTTTGCGAGCAGGTGCCCGAAGCGACCGTCATCGTTGACCATATGGGCAACATATCCAATCTCCAAAATCTTGAATCCTCGTCCGATGCCCTGCATAGGCTCGGAGAGCTGCCAAACGTGTACGTCAAGGTATCGGGGTATCCAACCGATGACCCACGATTCGTCTCAGCCCTGCTCGATCTCGCACAAGCCGCGTTCTCGAACAAGCGGTTGCTGTACGCGTCGAATTGGCCTGTCGTCGGTCTATACGCCGATTTCGACAGTCATCTGTCAATCCTGCTCAACCGTTTCGCGGGAGACGACGACTTCTTCTTCAATAACGCGCGGAACGCCTACCATATCGTCGAAAGGAAAATATCATGACTTGCAACGCCCAGTTCGAAGGCGTGTTCTGCCCCTCCATCACCATCACGAACGCGGATGGGACCATTGACTACGACAATTGGGGCAAGCACCTTGATCATCTCATCGACGCGGGCATCGACGGTGTGCTGCTGTTCGGCAGCATCGGAGAATTCTACGCCATCGACGTCAAGACGAAGGCGGAAGCGGTGCGTTTCGCAGTTTCGAAAGTCGCCGGACGCATGAAGGTGCTCGTCGGAGTGGGAGACACCAACCTAGACAATGTGAGAACATTGGCGGCGGAAAGCGAAGCAGCCGGAGCCGATGCATTGGTTGCAGTATCCCCGTACTATTTCGGACCATCCCCGGATTGCGCGAAGCGCTACTTCTCTGCGGTGGCCAAGGCGACGACGCTGCCGGTCATTCTTTACAACTTCCCAGCCAGGACGGGCAACGACCTCACACCCGAGCTGGTGGCGGATCTCACAGCGGAGAACCAGAACATCGTCGGCATCAAAGACACCGTCGACACCATCAGCCACACCAGGAAGGTCATTGCTGCCGTTCGTAAGGTGAATCCATCGTTCAGCGTGCTGTCCGGATTCGACGAGTACTACACCGTCAACCGAATCAGCGGCGGCAATGGCGTGCTGTGCGGATTGACCAATGTAGAGCCGGAGACTTTCGTCAGCCTGCATCATGCATGGCAGTCCGGTGATTACGCCACGGCCATCAAATCGGCTGAACGCATTTCCTATCTGATGCGCCTGTACGACACTGCCGACCTGTTCATCAGCGCCATCAAGGGCGTGGTCAAGGCGAAGGGACTGCCAATCGACACGTCCATCCATGAACCCGCCGTGCAGCTGACCGACGAACAGTACCGCAATATCCAGAGCATTCTCAAATAAGCAAATCTGCCAAGGAGACTTTACGCATGAAACTCACATTCGATGGAATCTCTTCGTGCTGGGAAGAAGGCATTCCCTTCGGCAATGGACGCATGGGAGCGGTCCTGTGCTCCGAACCGGAAACCGACGTGCTGTATCTCAACGACGACACCCTTTGGTCAGGATATCCACACGCGGAAACCTCGCCGGTGACGCCGGAGATTGTGGCCAAGGCACGCCAGGCGTCGTTGCAGGACGACTACAACGCCGCCACGCGAATCATCAAGGATGCCACACTGCAGGAAAAAGACGAGCAGATTTACGAGCCATTCGGAACGGCCCGTATTCAGTACTCGACCTCTGCAGACGGCCGTGAGAGCATGAAACGCCAGCTGGATCTTGCAAGGGCGCTCGCCGGCGAAACGTTCCAGATGGGTGATGCCAACGTTCATGTCGACGCATGGTGCAGCGAGCCCGATGATCTGTTGGTCTACAGGATGTCATCGGATGCGCCGATTGATGTGAACATCAGTGTCTCCGGCACTTTCCTCAAGCAATCACGCGCCTCGATGGAAACAGTATCCGATGGTCATCGGGCCACACTCGTCGTCATGGGCCGGATGCCTGGACTCAACATCGGGCTCCTCCCTCATCCTTCTGAAAATCCTTGGGAAGATGAGCAGGACGGAACTGGAATGGCGTACGCCGGTGCGTTCTCCCTTACCGTCACAGGTGGTGACGTCAATGTGGGTGACAACAGTCTGCAATGTTCGAACATCACCGGATTATCGCTCCGCTTCCGCAGTATGAGCGGATTCAGGGGAAGCGACCAGCAGCCGGAACGAAGCATGACGGTTATCGCCGACCATCTGGAGAAAACCATCGACGAGTGGTCGACCGACTTGCGGACCATGCTCGACCGCCACATCGCGGACTACCGCAGATATTTCGACAGGGTGGCCATCCATCTCGGTTCAGCCCATGATGACGATACGGAACTACCATTCTCGGCGATCCTTCGCTCGGATGAGAAAAAAGAACCGCATCGTCTGGAGATGCTGGCAGAGGCAATGTTCGATTTCGGCCGGTATCTGCTTATCTCCTCATCCAGGCCACACACTCAGCCGGCGAATCTGCAGGGGATTTGGAACCATAAGGATTTCCCGAACTGGTACAGTGCCTACACAACGAACATCAACGTCGAGATGAACTATTGGATGACAGGCCCATGCGCCCTCCAAGAACTCATCGAGCCGCTCGTCTCCATGAATGAGGAGCTGCTAGTGCCGGGGCACGACGCCGCTGACAGGATTCTTGGCTGCCGAGGATCGGCGGTCTTCCATAATGTCGATCTCTGGCGCAGGGCCCTTCCTGCGAACGGCGAGCCGATGTGGTCGTTCTGGCCGTTCGGTCAGGCATGGATGTGCCGGAACCTGTTCGATGAATATTTGTTCAACCAGGATGCATCGTACCTGGCCCGCATCTGGCCGATCATGCGGGACAACGCGCGATTCTGCATGGATTTCCTATCGGAGACAAAGCATGGACTGGCCCCGTCCCCTGCAACATCACCGGAGAACTGTTTCTTGGTGAACGGAGAACCGGTATCCGTTGCGCAAAGCAGTGAGAATGCCACGGCCATCGTGCGTAATCTGCTTGATGATTTGATTCAGGCTTCCCACGATTTGGAAAACCTTGACGAAGAGGACAGAGATCTGGTCCATGAAGCGGAATCCGTCCGTTCCCAACTGGCTGAAACGCGATTGGGAGCTGATGGAAGAATCCTCGAATGGAACGACGAATTCATCGAATCCGATCCACAGCACCGCCATCTGTCCCACCTTTACGAACTGCATCCTGGTGCAGGCATCACGTCTCAGACTCCGCACCTGGAGGAAGCCGCTAGGAAATCCCTCGAAGTGCGCGGCGACGATGGTTCCGGTTGGAGCATCGTATGGCGCATGATCATGTGGGCGCGTCTGCGTGATGCGGAACATGCCAAACGAATCATAGGCATGTTCCTGCGGCCGGTGGATGCGAACGCTGAAACCAATCTGCTGGGCGGAGGCGTGTACGGCAGCGGATTATGCGCCCACCCGCCGTTCCAGATTGACGGGAACCTTGGATTCCCGGCGGCTTTGTCGGAGATGCTTGTCCAAAGCCACGATGGCTGGATTCGCATTCTTCCGGCCCTGCCGGAGGATTGGCATGAGGGAACCTTCCATGCGCTCCGCGCAAGAGGCGGAATCCAAGTGGATGCGACATGGACGGATCAGACAGTGGAATATACGTTGCGCTGTTCGAAGCCCACGGAGATTACGCTGAACGTTCTGGGGACTGATATGGGACGTGTCGCGCTATCTCCGGATAAGCCATTCAAGGGATCCATCCGGCGTTAACGTATTGCGTTATATCCGTTACGAAATGTTGCGGACCGTCTTTCCTAATAGGGGAGGACGGTCCGCAACATTTTTTGATGGAAAAGGGGATTCCTCGTCATGGGGAATCCCCTTTTTGCGTATTGTGCAGCGTATGGATCAGAAATCGAAATTATCCGGATCCGCACCGTTGCGTTTGCCGGTGTTGAGTGCGGTAATGGCTGTCATATCCTCAGACGTCAGGTTGAAATCGAAAACATCGAAGTTCTGCTTGATGCGTTCGGCATGAGTGGACTTCGGCAATACGACGACGCCGCGTTGGATGTGCCAACGAATCACCACCTGAGCTGCGGACTTGCCATACTTGGCGCCTATTTCAGCAAGAACCGGGCTGCCCAGCAGATTGCCTCCGGTGCCACCGAGCGGGCTCCATGCCTCAGCGACAATGCCCTTGGAACGTAGCTGTCCAATCAACTCATGATTGGTGAACTGCGGGGAGGACTCAATCTGATCTACGGCGGGTAGCACGTCGCTGTTGGCAAGCAACTCATCGATATGGTGCTTCTGGAAGTTGCTGACACCGATGGCTTTCGCTCGGCCGGAGGCATAAATCTCCTGCAGGTCGTCCCACGCTTGTTGCCATCCATCGGCCGGCCAATGAATCAGATACAAGTCCACATAATCTAGCCCAAGGCGATCCAGGCTTTCCTGAAATGCATCCTTGCCGCGATGGGCGCGAATATCGTCATTCCAGAGCTTGGTAGTCACGAAGAAGTCGCCACGAGGCAATCCGGCACGACGGATGCCTTCGCCCACTGAAGCCTCATTACGATAGATCATCGCCGTGTCAATATGACGATAACCGTTCTCCAACGCAGTCTGCACCGCATTCACCGTGGTATCGCCATCCGGCGTCTGGAATACGCCCAAGCCCACCTGTGGAATAACCGTGCCGTTGTTCAGCGTGATTGTCGATTGAATTGCCATAGTTCCTCTTTGCCGATAGCTATGCTTTGCCATATCTTATTGTATGAGGAAATGCGTGGCTGTGCTGAGATTCTACGCACGGCATAACGGTTATCGAACTGAACGGGGAAGCTGATGAATCATTGGTCAAAGAACCATTCGTTGCAAGAGCAAGCCTCGGATGTGGTGCGCAAACACATGGTGATTACCGGACTGGTGCAAGGTGTGGGCTTTCGTTATTTCACGGTCATACAGGCCCGTCAACTTGGCGTCAGCGGCTGGGTGCGTAACCGATACGACGGATCAGTTGAAGTGGAGGCCCAAGGCAGTCAGGAGTCGGTGCAGGTGCTGGTGAAGCAGCTGAAACTAGGCCCGCGGTGGTCCGATGTACGCCATATCGACATACAGGATGTGCCGGTCAAAGACGATGCACCGTCCGCGTTTCGCGTTCTCGAGTAGCTCATAGCGTTCCGATAATCTCACGATACGGGTGAACATGGGCGTTCCTCGGCGGTTAGACTCCGTACGTTGCTACGATGGGACATTATGAGTGAGAATATCATGCGCATTATTGACCTTCGTGGTCGCAAACTGTCCCGTGCCGAACTGCTTGCTGCGATGCCGCGCGCCGCAATGGGCACTTCCGAAGCCACCGACTTGGTGCGTCCGATTCTGGACGATGTGAAGGAGCGCGGAGCTGCCGCTCTTCGTGACTTCGAGGAGAAGTTCGACCATGTGCGCCCGAAGCACCTGCGTGTGCCGGTCGAAGCGATTCAGGATGCCCTGGCCACACTTGATCCCGAAGTGCGCGCCGCCATTGAGGAATCTGTGCGTCGTGCCCGTGCTGTGGCTGCCAATCAGGTGCCGAAGGACTTCTACACCGACTTGGCCGAGGGCGCTCGTGTTGCCGAACGTTGGATTCCGATTCAGCGCGTCGGCCTGTATGTGCCTGGTGGCAAGGCTGTTTACCCGTCTTCCGTGATCATGAATGCCGTGCCGGCTCAGGCCGCTGGCGTCGAATCGCTGGCCATTGCCACTCCGCCCGCTCGCGATAACGAGGAGGGCCTGCCGAACAAGACCATCCTTGCCACCTGCGCCATCCTCGGTGTTGATGAGGTATACGCGGTCGGTGGCGCCCAGGCCATCGCCATGTTCGCGTACGGCGCCAAGGGCAGCGAGCCTCAGGATAGCGACGTATTGTGCGACCCGGTCGACAAGATCACCGGCCCGGGCAACATCTTCGTGGCCACCGCCAAGTCTCTTGTTTCCGCATTCGTAGGCATCGATGCGGTTGCCGGTCCGACTGAAATCGGCATCATCGCTGATAAGACCGCTAATCCGAGCCTGCTGGCCGCCGACCTCATCGGACAGGCCGAGCATGATGAGCTTGCCGGTTCCGTGCTGTTCACCGACTCCACCGATATTGCTGAGAAGGTGCAGGAAAATCTCAACTACCGTGTGCCGAAGACCGAGCACGCCGAGCGCGTCCACACGTCCCTGAGCGGCACCCAGTCCGCCATCGTACTGACCGACAACCTCGACCAGTCCATCAATGCGGCCAACGCTTATGCCGCCGAGCACCTTGAGATTCAGACCGAGGATGCCGATGCCGTGGTCAAGCGTATCAAGAACGCTGGTGCCATTTTCCGTGGCCCGTACTCTCCGGTGCCGCTGGGCGATTACATGTCCGGCTCCAACCACGTGCTGCCCACCGGCGGTACCGCTCGCTTTGCTGCAGGCCTTGGCGTGCACACCTTCATGAAGCCTGTCGAAGTCATCGAATATGACGAGGAAGGCCTCAAAGCACTGGCTGCCCGTATCAATGCCTTTGCCGTTTCCGAAGACCTGCCGGCTCACGGTGAGTGCGTGCTGAGCCGTTTCGTCAAGGATCCCTATGACAAGGCCACCCTGCGCGAGCAGGAGAAAGAAGCCGGTCTGCGATGAGCTCGATTCCCTCAGACCTGCCGCTGCGCAATGATTTGATTGGTGAGGAACCGTATGGTGCTCCTCAGCTTGATGTCCCGGTATGTCTTAACGTCAATGAGAATCCATATGCATCGGATCCGGCTGTATGCGATACCATTGCCAAGCGTGTACGTGAGATTGCGCCGACGCTGAACCGTTATCCGGATCGTGAACATATTGAGCTGCGTCAGGCGTTCAGCGATTATCTTGCCCGTGAATCCGGCGCCCGTCTGGATGTGGGCGAGCTGTGGGGTGCGAATGGCTCCAACGAGATTATGCTGCAGCTGTTCCAGGCCTTCGGCGGCCCGGGAAGGACCGCTCTCGGCGCTGACCCGACGTACTCCATGTACCCGGAATACGCCCGCGACACCTTCACCGGTTGGAAGCTGGCTCACCGCAACGCCGACTTTACGTTGAACGTAGACAAGGTGCTTGAAGCCATCAACGAGGTCAAGCCTTCGATGGTGTTGCTCACCAGCCCGAATAACCCGACCGGCACCCCTCTGCCGATGGAAGACATCGAGCGCGTTCTTGCCGCCTGTGAAACCGCTGAAGTGGCTGGCGCGGGTGAGGGCGTCCACCCGATCCTCGTCATCGACGAAGCCTACGTGGAATTCCGCAAGCCCGGCACCCCGAGCGCGGTAAGCCTTATCAAGAACCACCCGAATCTGGCCGTCAGCCGCACCATGAGCAAGGCTTTCGCTTTCGCCGGTGCACGAGTCGGTTACTTGGCTGCGTCCAAGGGCATTATCGACTGCGTGCGCATCGTGCGTATGCCGTACCACCTGTCGGCCGTGACCCAGGCCGCCGCACTGGCTGCGTTTGAGCACACCGACGAGCAGCTGAGCCGAGTGGAACACCTGCGCGAGACCCGCGAGGCAACTGCTTCCTGGCTTAAAGAGCAGACCTATAAGGGGCAGCCGCTTGAGGTGGCCGAATCCGGCTCGAACTTCCTGCTTTTCGGCGGGCATTTCGACAACCGTGAGGCGATTTTTGACGAATTGCTCAAGCGTGGTGTACTGATTCGTGTGGTCGGGCCAGACGGCTGGCTGCGCGTATGCATGGGCACTGACGAGGAAATGGAAACGTTCCGTAATGCCCTTGCCGAAGTGCTTCGTATAGTAGAAGCAGCATAAGAGACTCGTACATCATGCTGCCGTGACCATCATCGATTGCGGCGGCATGATGCGACACCTATCAACCAGGAGACATGATGGCAAGAACCGCACATATCGTTCGTGAGACCAGCGAATCGCACATCGACCTCGAGCTGAATCTCGACGGTACCGGTAAAACCGATATCGATACCTCCGTGCCGTTCTACAACCATATGATGACCGCGCTGGGCAAGCATTCGCTGATTGACCTAACCATCCATGCGCATGGCGATACCGATATCGATGTGCACCACACTGTGGAAGACACCGCCATCGTGTTCGGTGAGGCCCTGAAGCAGGCGCTGGGAGACAAGAAGGGCATTCGCCGTTTTGCCGATGCCACCGTGCCGTTGGACGAGGCCTTGGCCAAAGCCGTGGTCGATATCTCCGGCCGCCCGTACTGCGTGTGCAGTGGCGAGCCCGAAGGCTACGAATTCTGCATGATCGGTGGCCACTTCACTGGCTCGCTGGTTCGTCACGTCATGGAATCCATCGCGTTTCACGCTGGCATTTGCCTGCACATGCAGGTACTCGCCGGCCGCGATCCGCACCATGTCGCTGAAGCTGAATTCAAGGCCTTGGCCCGTGCGCTTCGCTTTGCCGTGGAAATTGATCCCCGTGTGGATGGTGTGCCCAGCACCAAGGGGGCCCTGTGATGTCCGACGATAAGGATTTCAATCCGGACGATACGCATTTCTCCGACGAGGAGCTGGAGGCTGCACTGGCCGGATTCGAGAAGGAATTCGAGAACGACACGGATACGGGGGACGACGATCAAGCCGATTCTGCGGCGGATGCCAAGTCGATTGATAACGGCGCTGATACACAAGCCGCAGATGATATCTCTAGTTCTGTGGCGGATGCCGTCAACGAAGCCATGGCCGATGTGGTGGATCCCTCGGCCGGATTCGATAATGAGCTGGCTGGCCTTCTTGGTGACAAGGCCAAGATGGCGTTAATCGTTACCCGTATTGCTTCGGCGGATCTTCTGGCCGCATTCTGCCAGCTTTCGGACATCTCCGCTGCATGCATCGGTGCCAATCAGGGTGCGGTGGCAGTGCTGAAGAATCTTGATGGGGACGCTCCGGAGGCGGCCGCCAAAGATCTGACCACCGTGGTTTCCGGCATGGTGGTGATTTTGGCGGTCAATCGTGCGGACAAGCTCGAAGTGTCCATGATCATGCAGGGGCAGGTTGGCCAGACCTTTGCTCCGCCGGTGCTGTTTTCGTCCACTCCGCGATTTGTGGAGGATCTTATGCTCGGCATCGTCTCGTTGAATCAGCTCAAAACCCAAGGTTTTGAAGTGGTGGAGTCGGCCGACCTCGATCATGACCAGGCCATGCAGATTCTCGCCGACCACACCAAGCGTGGGCGTGGTGGCCGCGGATCGCATATCGAATAGGCGTAGGAATAGAACAGGTTAGGACAGACTATGACCACAGCGGTTGTTTTCGATTATGGCTTTGGCAACGTACGATCCATGGTGCGTGCTCTTGCCGGCCTTGGCGTCGATACCACACTTACCTCCGATTACCGTCAGGCTTTGGAAGCCGACGGTTTGGTCGTTCCGGGTGTGGGCGCGTTTGCCGCCTGCATGGACGGTCTCAAAAAAGTCGATGGCGACCGCGTGATCTATGACCGTATCCGTGCTGGCCGTCCAGTATTGGGCGTGTGTGTGGGCGAACAGATTATGTTTGAGCGTGGCTTGGAACATGGTGCTCATGCCTCCGGTATTGGTCTGATCGGTGGCTCGGTGAATCTGCTGGATGCCGATGTGGTGCCGCATATGGGCTGGGACACCATTGAGGCCGCTCCCGATTCCGTGCTGCTCAACGGTGTGGAAAACGAGCGCTTCTATTTCGTGCATTCCTATGCCGCAATGGAGGTCAAGCCCGCCGACACCGCGCGTTTTGACATTGATCTGCAGACTTCCACTGAACGAGTGAGCTGGTGCACATACGGACGTTCGCGTTTTGTGGCGGCTTATGAGCGTGGTCCGCTATCTGCCACGCAATTCCATCCTGAAAAGTCCGGTGATGCCGGTGCTCAGTTGCTGAAAAACTGGATTGCCACGCTGTAGTTCATAAGAAAGGTTGTTCTCTGATGTCGTTGACTCTTCTCCCCGCTGTTGATGTGCGCGATGGCAAGGCCGTGCGCCTGCGCCAGGGTGAATCCGGCTCCGAAACGGATTACGGTTCGCCGTTCGAGGCGGCACGCACATGGGTAGAGGCCGGAGCCGAATGGATCCATCTGGTTGATCTCGATGCCGCATTTGGCACGGGCAACAACCGCGATCAGTTGCGTGAAATCGTTCACGAACTTGGTGACCGGGTCAATATCGAATTGTCCGGTGGCGTTCGTGATGATGATTCGCTGGATGCTGCATTGGAGGCCGGTGCTGCGCGTGTGAACATCGGCACCGCGGCCTTGGAGAACCCTGATTGGACCGCTTCGGTCATCAAGAAGTATGGCGATCGGGTGGCCGTTGGTCTTGACGTGCGTGGGCATACGCTTGCGGCTCGTGGCTGGACCAAGGAGGGCGGTGACCTGTTCGAGACCATGAAGTTCCTCGACTCGGTCGGCTGCTCGCGATACGTGGTCACTGATGTGGCCAAGGACGGCATGATGTCCGGACCGAACATCGGACTGCTGCGTGAAGTGGCTGAACGCACCGATGCCAAGGTCACCGCTTCCGGCGGTATTTCCAAGCTTGATGACCTGCGTGCCATCAAGACTCTGGCCGAGATTGGCGTAGATTCCGCCATCCTCGGCAAGTCCCTCTACGCGCGTGCCTTCACGCTTCAGGAAGCGCTCGAAGTCGCTCGATGATGTGTGATTTGGCACTGACAAACGTTGGTGTTTTCTCAGCGCAAAGATTTCTCGAAATGACCGTTTTCTACGAGAATTATTTGCGCTAGAGAATATACCGAACGGACGGCGAGCCCATTGGCGTCAAAGATGACTGCAACGAGCCCGGCAACAACCGTTACTTTGTATCAGGCGCAGGGGAGTTCGCCGGACTTGATGAGTTTCTTGAATATGGCGTAATCCTCATCGTTCTGCTCGGCGTAACTTACAGCAAACGAGGCAATGGACTGGTCGAATTCGTCGGTACCGCCCATGTAGTTGGCAATGGCGATCGAATCGCCGGTGCGGGCATGAGCGTGCGCCAATGACCATGCACACATGCGTGAGAGATCGCTTAAACCTGAGGCATTGAGATTGTCGATGTCGATGGAGCCCTTGCCGTTCCACAGCTGACGCACATAATAATCGCGCTTGCGTCCATCCTCGGCCATAAAGCTTGACCAACCCAGCAGCACGTCCGCCGTATTCTGAATCAGCTTCTGACCCTGCACCACGCGCTCGCCGTGCGTGGCATAGGGCGAGGCTCCGCAATAGTGCTCCAGCACGGAATATGTGGCTTCCTTCATCTGCAGCATCATCGGATCATCAGCGTCGCGTGCGATCCATACCGAGGCCCATGCACGTTGTCCGACCGAGCCGACGCCCACCACTTTGCGGGCGGCATCCTGATAGCGCAGATGGTCGAACACCCAGCGTCGATCATCGTAGAGGGAATGACGATAGCTTTCGATCAATGTATCGAGACGCGCCTGCAATGCATCCAGGTCGGCATAATCGTCAAGCTGATTGATGGGCACCAATTCGGGAGGATTCGATTTGAATCGCAGCTTGCCGTTCTCGAATTTGCAGAGCTTGGCTGCTGCCGCGTCGTTGTCTTTCAGCAACGCCTTCATAGCTGCTTCGCGCAGTACACGACTGCGCTTGGAACCGGTTGTTTCAAAACGATCCAGCGTTTCCTCCACATCGAGGTGCTCATACCAAGCATCGAGATAATCCATCTCGGAGAACCACTTCATGCGGGTACGGTAGGTGCGCACGCATTGCACCACGGCGGCGCGGCGATCCTTCTCCTTGATTTTGTTGGCGCGGCCACATATTTCCACCGAGGCCGCAAGTCGCTTCAAATCCCATTCCCAGGGACCCACCGCGGTTTCGTCGAAATCGTTGATGTCGAATACCAGTCGTGCGGAAGGGGAGCGGAAGATACCAAAATTACCGATATGCGCGTCGCCTACACACTGCACCGGTATCCCGGTTACCGGCGTGGTCGCCAGATCGTTGGTCATGATGAGCACTGTGCCGCGATAGAACGTGAACGGGCTGGCGCTCATACGCTTGTATCGCAACGGAACCAGTTCGGGCACGCGGATGGCGGACTGCTCCTCCAAAAGGCTGATCGCCTCTCTCCGGCCCTCCTGCGCCTGCCAAATGGCATGGGAATCCAATGGCGCCTTGGCTCGAGTGGATATGCCGGCACGTGACCGGTCGCGCGGATCGGTGGCCTGCTTCCAGCTGGTTACATCGACAGGTGGATTGGCGGATAGGGTGAGATGGTCTTCGCTCATAAACCACACCTTAGCGCGGCTTCGCCGCCGAATCATGTAACACGGCACACCGGTGAGATGTTAACGCCCCTCGTAACACGGATATGGAACGATAAGCGATTATGGATAGACAGCAGGAGTTTGCGCTGCGCACGGTCGAAGAACGCGACGTGCGCTTCATTCGTCTCTGGTTCACGGATGTGTTGGGAACACTGAAATCCGTGGCGATTGCTCCGGCCGAACTGGAAGCCGCATTTGAGGAGGGTCTTGGCTTCGACGGTTCCGCCATCGAGGGCATGACCCGTGTGTCCGAAGACGACATGATCGTTCAACCCGACCCCTCAACCTTCCAGATTCTGCCATGGCGCGGCGGCCCGCAAGGTACCGCTCGCATGTTCTGTGACATTCTGACCCCGGACGGCGAGCCGTCGCTCGGCGATCCTCGCCACGTGTTGAAGCGTGCGCTTGCCAAGGCCAAGGATAAGGGTTTCACGTTCTACGTGCACCCTGAGATTGAGTTTTATCTGTTCGAAAGCCAGGATGATTGGTCCAAGGCGCCGACCCCGATTGATGAAGGCGGCTACTTCGATCACGTGCCGCGCAGCCCGGGCATGGACTTCCGCCGCGCCACCGTGAACATGCTCGAACAGATGGGCATCTCGGTGGAATACTCGCACCATGAGGCGGGTCCTGGCCAGAACGAGATCGATTTGCGTTATGCGGATGCGCTCACCACTGCCGACAACATCATGACGTTCCGTACGGTGGTCAAGGAGATTTCGCTGGAGCGCGGCATCCATGCCAGCTTCATGCCCAAGCCTTTGGCCGACGCGCCTGGTTCCGGCATGCACACTCACCTGAGCTTGTTCGAGGGCGACTCCAACGCCTTCTACGAGGCCGGTCAGGAATTCAACATGTCCCTGACCGCCCGCCAGTTCGCCGCTGGCATCCTGTACCATGCGGCCGAAATCTGCGCGGTCACCGACCAATACGTCAACTCGTACAAGCGCCTGTGGGGCGGCAACGAGGCTCCGAGCTACATTTGCTGGGGCCACAACAACCGTTCCGCACTGCTGCGCATCCCGCAGTACAAGCCCGGCAAGGGCAACTCCGCGCGCATGGAGTTCCGCGCGCTCGACCCGGTGGCCAACCCGTATCTGGCCTACTCGGTGCTGCTGGCTGCTGGCCTCGACGGCATCGACAAGCAGATGCAGCTGGGCGAGCCCACCAGTGACGACGTCTGGGAGCTTACCGACGGTGAACGTCAGGCCATGGGCATTCAGCCGTTGCCGAGCTCGCTGGACGAAGCGCTGAAGATCATGGAGCGGTCTGACTTCGTGGCGGATGTCTTGGGTGAGCATGCGTTCGGCTACTTCCTGGACAATAAGCGTCAGGAATGGGCGGAATACAACCAGCAGGTCACTCCTTACGAGTTGAAGAAGTACCTGCCGAAGCTGTGATTACAGGCGTTGCACATCTGTTGCACCCCGTCGATGCGTGGTTCATCGGCGGGGTTTTCATAGCGTGTCGTGACGACTGATAGCGGGCAGAGGTGGGAATAGTGTTGTCGCGGAGCTGATAGTAATCGTTTGACGAGCAGAGATGAAACAATCACGTCGACTGAGCACACAGACTGAACCCATATAGCCGAGAGCATGCTAGAGAGACATATGACGAACGCACCTGTGACCAATGCGCGTACCGACCGCTTCTTCAACTTTTCGGTCACTATCCTGATTTTCGCTAGTTTTATGCTGGGCATGAGCGAATTCGTGGTGGTGGGTATTCTGCCGGATATCGCCTCGGGTCTCAAGATATCCGAAGTGACCGTGGGCAATCTGGTGGCGCTGTTCGCCTTCGTATATGCACCATGTACGCCGATTGGCTCGGCACTGTCCGCACGATTCCCTCGTTTTGCCACCTATCTGATATTGATGGGTGTGTTCTTGGTCGGCAACATCCTGTGCGCCCTTGCTCCGAACTATCCGGTGTTGTTGATCGCCAGACTGCTGATTGCCTCCGTCTCCGGCACGCTGGTGGCCATTTCCATGACTTTTGCGCCGGATGTGACCACGGATAAGTACCGCACCAAATTCATCGCCTGGGTGTTCTCCGGGTTCTCCATCGCCTCCGTGGTGGGCGTGCCGATTGGTACATGGGTGGCCAATACTTTCGGCTGGCGTGTCACGTTTTATTTGGTTTCCGTGCTTACTGCGGTACTGATGATTTCGATGGCCTTGGTATTGCCGCGCAACTCACACCCGGCGAAAATCGGCTTCCTGCGGCAGTTCCGCTTGTTCTTCGACCGCCGTATTCAGCTCGGCGTGCTTGATGTGGTGTGCGGCGCAGCGGCTTCCTATGTCTTCTACACATACCTGTCTCCCATCATGCGAGACGAAATCGGTGTGCCCGAACAGTACCTCAGCATTGGCCTGGTGATTTATGGCTGCGCCTGTTTGTGGAGCAACCTGTACGGCGGCAAATTGGCCGACAAAGGGCGCGGTGTGGAGCCGCTGACGCACATTCGCCCGATTTACTGTGTGCAGGCGGTCTGCCTGTGCCTGCTGGCCTTTGCCTCGCTGGTGCCGGCGGCCGGCGCGTTGCTGCTGGTGGCGCTCGGCATGCTCATGTACCTGCAGAATTCCGCGTCTCAGGTGCTATACATGGACGTGGCTTACCAGTCCCATCCAGGCTCGGTGAACTTGGCCGCATCCCTGAACTCCATGTCTTTCAACATCGGCATCGCCATCGGTTCGGCGGTCGGCGGTCTGGTCAACGATCTCCTTGGACTCGCCTGGCTGGGTCCGGTCGGTGCGATATTCGCATTATTCGCTGCTGGCATCACCACACTGCTGCGTCCGTATATTCAGCGGTGATTTAAGGGCTAGAACAGCGCTTTCTTGATGCGGTTGAGCGATGCCGGCCCCTTGGTACCGAGTTCCTGAGCCCAGAGAGACACATAGAATTCTTCAAGCATCCAACGCGCCTGCTCGGCCTGCTGCATCAGTGCTTCATGCTTCGGGCCGGCCGGTTCGGCTTTTGCCCGTGCCAATGCTTTATCGACCAATTGCTTGGCCTCGTCGGCCTGCCATGCCCACTTGACGTCACGGTTCTTATCGGTTTTCGCCTTGTTCAGACGGCTCACATCCGCCTTCAGATAACGGCTCAATGATTTCAGCGCATCCGGGGGAGTGCGGCCGATAAAACCTGGGTAGACAAGCGTGGCGATATGGTCACGGATAGACTGCAACACCGAAAGCATGGGCAGATCGGCCTTGCCGGAAGTGGCCTTATCCACGTCGGCATAAGACTTCATGATGCCGATGACATCATGCGCCACCTGGTACACGGTATCCTCATACACTTCGCGTATGTCGAGCACTGCGTTGGCCAGAGCTTCATCATCTGCGAGCTTGTCGACGTTCGGCAGCAGACGCTTGACCGTGGCCAGCTGCAAATCCTCAACCAATTCCTTGGTGGACTTGTAGGGGGCGGCAGCCAGCATCAACGCTTCGGTGCCCAGCCAACGAGACGAAATGCGTTCGCCCGGCAAGCGCAACGCATCCAATGCGCCACGCCATAGCATCGTGGCCCTCGACTCGGTAGTGGCACCCGCCTTATGCAGCAGATTCGCCTGTTGCACCAGCTTGCCTTGCTCGCCGGCCTGTTCGGCCTGTTTCTTGACCATCTGACGGGCCGAAGCCTCCGCCTGCGCGGCGAATTCGCGTTGCAATGCCTTCAGATCTTTGGCGGTGCCCAGCACTTTAACCGGCCCGCGTGCGTGACGGCGGCCACGCGGATGTTTGCCGGCCGGCAACTGCTGCTCCACTGAGAACGTAACCCGCAAATACGCGGACAGACGCTCGACCAATTCCGGTCCCAACACCTCAGGATGAATCTGCGCTCCCACGGTAGCGATGGCGGCCTTGGTGAACACGTGCGCCAGATCGGGCCAGCCAACAGTGGTGCCTTCCTCATCCACCGGTGGCAGATTCGGTTTCTGCTGCGAGCCGGAACCCGGCAAATCGGGGTAATGTTCGTTAATCCAATCGCGAATCGTGCGTGCGGCGTCCGGAGCCGGTACGAACTGGACGCGCAGCTGCTTGGGCAGTGCCTTAATCATCGCCAGAATCAGCTCATCCAACAAGCCCGGCACATTCCATGTGAACTGGTCGGGGGTAATGCGCGAGAGTGCCTTGAGCGGCACATGCACGGTGACGCCATCGGCCGGGTCGGTTGGGTCGTACACGTAGCTCAGGCGCAGGTCGATAGGCTGGCCATCGGAACCCGTGGTATGCCAATGGTCGGGGTAATCATCCAAACTGACCGAATCGCTGGATGCCAGGCGTTCCACCTTGGCCGGGTCGAAATCCAGCAAATCCGGCTGCTTATCGTGGTCGATCTTCCACCATTTCGCCAAATCGGCCACACAGGTCACATCATTGGGAATGACGGCATTATAAAAATCGAACAGATCCTCGTCGGACACGGTGTCCGCCAGCTGACGGGTGCGGCTGGCATCATCGGCGGCATCCTCAAGAATGTCGCGATTCCTGCCCACGAATTCGTCGTAGCTGAAGCGCTGCTGAATGTCACCTTCCACCAAGCCTTGACGAATCAGGAAATCACGGGCCTCAAGCGGATTGATGCGCCCCCACTGCACGGCACGATCCTGCACAATCGGCAGACCATAGAGCAAGACGCGTGCGGTGGCCACGGCGGAGCCGCGCGAGCCAGACCAATGCGGTTCTGCATACGTAGTGCGGGTTAGCTGGCCGGCCAGCGGTTCGGCCCATGCCGGGTCAATGGCGGCCGAATACCGGGCCCACAGACGAGAGGTCTCCACCAGTTCGGTGCTCATCACCCATGAAGGGGTCTTCTTGGCTACGGCGGAGGCCGGGAACAAGGCGAAACGAGTGCCGCGCGCACCTTGATAGTCATTCTTCGACATCTTCTGGGCGCGTTTCATCGCGCGGGCACGAGCCGCTCCACTGAGTCCCGCAAAGTCGGAAGCCTTGGGCTCTCGGATCACCTGCATGCCCATCATGGACAGCAAGCCGGCAAGCATCGATTTATGAATGCCGTCCGTATCCCACGAACAGCACAGCGAATGCGCGGCCTGCTGATTCAATGGCAGCTGACGAATCTCCAAACCGGGGCGGGAAGACGGCAACGGGTCGCCGACCTTGAACTTCAGCTCCTTGCACATCTGCCTGAGCTGAGAGACCAGATCCTTCCACTGGCGCATCCTGAGCCAGCTGAAATATTCGGTTCTGCAGATACGGCGCAACGCATTGTTGCTCGGATCGCCATCCGCCTGGAATACGCGATCCCAGATATTCAACGCCGTAAGAAAATCACTGGTTTCATCCGCATACCGGTTATGAATGCGGTCGGCTTCCTCACGCTTGTCATCCGGGCGCTCGCGGGGGTCCTGCAAGCTGAGGAACGCCACCACCACGAGCACCGAAGCCAGAAGATTCGGTGAACCGGCCTTGGCCGCTTCGATGACCATGCGGCCCAGACGCACGTCGATGGGAATACGCGCCAGCTGACGACCGGTATGGGTGAGCGTCACCTCGCCACGCTTGCGGCCTATGGCCTTCAGCTCGGTCAGCTCGTTGAATCCGTCGGACACAGCCTTCATGTCCGGTGGGTCGATGAAACCGAAGTTCGTGACGTCTTCCGCCGTACGGGCCACACCCACGGAGAGCATGTGCAGCACCACCGCGCCTAGCGAGGTTCGCAGGATCTCCGGCTCGGTGAAACGGGGACGGGTCTCGTAATCCTCACGCGAATACAACCGGATGGCAATGCCGTCGGCCACACGTCCGCATCGGCCGGACCGCTGATCGGCGCTGGCCTGGCTGATCGGCTCGATGGGCAGACGCTGCACCTTAGCGGTCTTCGAATAACGGGAGATGCGCGCGGTGCCGGGATCCACCACATAACGGATACCGGGCACGGTCAGCGAGGTCTCGGCCACGTTGGTGGCGATGACGATGCGCTGATGGGTGTGAGACTCGAACACCTTGTGCTGGTCGGCGGCCGACAGGCGCGCGAACAACGGCATGATCTCAATGGCGTCGGGGCGGTGCATGTCATCGGCTCGCGGGCCGTAATGGTGACGCAGGGCTGCCTCGAACTCGTGAATGTCGCGCTCGCCGGAAGCGAAGACCAGAATGTCACGCGGGCCGCGCTCATGGGAGGAATGGATGACCAGCTCGGCACAGGCTCGGGCCACCGCTGTGGGCATGTCGGTGATGCCGTCGTCGGCGTAATCGGCATTGCCGCGTCTGCGGGAATGATCGGCATCGGATTCGGCGATGGCGCTCGCCAGCTCGTCATAGTCGGCGTCTCCGGGGCGGGCGCCGTTCGCAAAGCCCGGCACCTCACGCATCAGTGCGGGTGCGGTGCCGAGCGGTTCGTACACCACCTGCACAGGGAAGGTGCGGCCGGACACCTCGATCACTGGTACTTTCTCGTGCAATGCGTGCGCGAAATGTTCTTGGAACTTCACCGAATCGATGGTTGCGGAGGTGATGATGAGCTTCAGGTCGCGACGCTGGGGGAGCAGGGCCGTTAGATATCCGAGCAGAAAGTCGATGTTCAGGCTGCGCTCGTGGGCCTCGTCGATGATGATCGTGTCATACTGGCTGAGCTTCGGATCGCGTTGAATCTGGGCGAGCAGAATACCGTCGGTCACCACGCGCAGACGCGTATTCGGGGAGCTTTCGTCGGTGAAGCGCACCTGATAGCCGACTTCATCGCCCAGACGTACGCCCATTTCGGAGGCGATGCGTTCGGCCACCGTGCGTGCGGCGATACGGCGGGGCTGGGTATGCACGATCTGCTTGCCGTGTGTGCCCCGGCCGAGTTCCAACAGAATCTTCGGCAGCTGCGTGGTTTTGCCGGAACCGGTCTGACCGGAAACAATGACGACTTGTGAACGACGGACAGCGTTGGCTATCTCATCACGTGCGGCGGATACGGGAAGTTCGGCAGGATACTCATATTTCATGACGAACTTCAATGATACGGAAGCCCTTGGAGCTCGCGTATTTGCTTGCAGTGAACCCTTCGCCCAGCGATTCGTCCAGCCAGGGGATCAGCGAGTCGGAGCCAAGGTTCTTTTGCACCACCAGATAAGCCGCTCCTCCCACCTTGAGTTTGGGCAGCCAGGCCATGAGCAGCGTATGCAAGGCCTCCTTGCCGATGCGAATCGGGGGGTTCGACCATATCGCATCGAATGTGAGGTCGCCGGGAATCGGCTCGCAATGTGCGCTCTGGCGGTCGGCTGGCAGTGGGGTGCTGGTTTCATCCACCTGTGTGGTGTGAATATTGCGGCAGCCATTGGCCTCGGCGTTGACATGGGTGAGTTCCAGGGCGCGTTCGTTGACGTCCACGGCCCATACGTTCGCTTCGGGCGATGCGAACGCCAGAGCGAGGGCGATTGGCCCCCAGCCGCAACCCAGATCCAGCACATTGCCGGATACCGGCGGTTCCGGAGCGTGCTTGAGCAACACGGAAGTGCCCAAGTCGACGCGGGAGCCGGAAAACACTCCGTTCGATACCTGTACTTGGGCATCATGACCTTGCAACGTCACATTGAGCGTGCGGCGCACGTCCTTTGACGATGGCTCCGCGGAGAAATACTGTTCGGCCATGTTTCGCTCCATTCCCGCGGGTTTCCCGCTTCTTGCATATGCCAATGCTGGCATGTCACCTCACTCGATGATAATAAGGAGGCATAGAAGAATCGTGAACACTTGACTGACACCGAGGTGCCTTTGACCGACAACACCCAGTACACCGACATTGATCGCAGCGACGCTGATGAAGCCCCATCGGGAGTGTTGTCCGGCCAATCCAATGTGCTGCTCGACGATACCCAACGAGCCGCGGGATGGCATGAAGACTCCAACCAGGAATGGGAGGAGCGTGAGGCCCGTAACGAGCTGAAACATGTGGCCGGCTTGGGTGAGCTTCAGGATGTTACTGAGGTCGAATACCGTAAGGTGCGTCTTGAACGTGTGGTGTTGGTCGGTGTCTGGTCATCGGCGGTGACCACCCAGGCCAAGGCGGAGGAGTCGCTCAGGGAGTTGGCGGCTCTCGCCGAAACGGCAGGTGCCGTGGTGTGCGATGGCTTATTGCAGCATCGGTCCAAGCCGGATGCCGCTACATATGTCGGTTCCGGCAAAGCACGGGAAATCGCGGATATCGTGGCCCGTGAAGAGGCCGATACGATTGTCGTGGATGATGATCTGGCACCGTCTCAACGTCGTGCACTTGAGGATGCCGCCAAAGTCAAAGTGGTGGATCGCACTGCGGTGATTCTCGATATTTTTGCCCAGCATGCCACTTCGCGTGAGGGCAAGGCCCAGGTGGAGCTTGCGCAGCTTGAATACATGCTGCCACGACTGCGCGGCTGGGGTGGATCTCTATCCCGTCAGGCCGGTGGTCGTGCGGCTGGTGCGGATGCGGGCATCGGATCGCGTGGTCCTGGCGAGACCAAGATCGAGATGGATCGCCGTGTGATTCGTGCGCGTATCGCCCGCTTGCGTCGGCAGATTCGCGAAATGGCACCGGCGCGTGAGATCAAGCGTGGCTCCCGTAGGAGATTCGGGCTGCCTACCGTGGCTGTGGTGGGGTATACGAATGCAGGTAAATCGTCGTTGACCAACCGGCTGACGGGGTCTGCGGAATTGGTGGAGAACGCGCTGTTCGCCACGCTGGACACGGCGGTGCGCCGTGCCAAAACCCATGACGGGCGTGCATTCGCTTACGTGGATACGGTCGGGTTCGTGCGTCGACTGCCCACGCAGCTGGTCGAGGCATTCAAATCCACACTGGAGGAAGTGGGAGAGGCCGATGTGATTGTGCATGTGGTTGATGGCTCCCACCCGGATCCGTTCTCCCAGATTGATGCGGTGAACGATGTGCTGGCGGATATTGAAGGCACCGCCTCCATCCCCCGTATTCTCGTGTTCAATAAGGCCGATCAGATTGATGACGCCAAGCGAGAACGTCTGGCCGCCTTGCAGCCAGATGCGTTCATCGTGTCGGCATACAGCGGTAAGGGATTGGATGCGTTGCGCGATGCGGTCGAAGAGCTGTTGCCCGTGCCGCATGTGCATATCAATGCGTTGCTGCCGTACACGGCGGGGTCTCTGCTTTCCCGTGTACGTGAATACGGTAAGGTGGATTCCGTGGAATATCGCGATGACGGAGTGGCGCTCGAAGCGGATGTCGATTCGCACTTGGCTGCGCAAATCATGGAGCAATCAATCGCATAAATAACGTGACGAAAATCACATAATGGCTGTGAGCGCTAACAACTGCTGAAAACATTAGGGTTATGGCATCATTGGATATGCATTGTGGCCCGCGAAACGTCTTAGCGGGTTTATAAAGTGAAACCGTTAGTTACAAGGCCTGCCATTCATCAGCAGACCGCCTTTGAAGAGAGGTTTATCCATCATGGCGGAAACTACCGTTAAGCCCACGAAGCTTGCTGTTATTGGTGCCGGTGCCGTTGGCTCTACTCTTGCCTTTGCCGCTGCACAGCGTGGCGTCGCTCGCGAGATCGTGCTCGAGGACATCGCCAAGGAGCGCGTGGAGGCCGAGGTGCTCGACATGCAGCACGGCTCCAGCTTCTACCCGACTGTGTCCATCGCCGGTTCCGACGATCCTGAGATCTGCCGCGACGCCGACATGGTCGTCATCACCGCTGGCCCTCGCCAGAAGCCGGGCCAGTCTCGTCTTGAGCTCGTTGGCGCCACTGTCAACATTCTCAAGGCCATTATGCCGAACCTTGTCAAGGTGGCTCCGAACGCTATCTACATGCTCATCACCAACCCGGTCGACATCGCCACCCATGTGGCTCAGAAGATCACCGGTCTGCCTGAGAACCAGGTCTTCGGCTCTGGCACCAACCTGGACTCCGCTCGTCTGCGCTTCCTGATCGCCCAGCAGACCGGCGTCAACGTCAAGAACGTGCACGCCTACATCGCTGGCGAGCACGGCGACTCCGAGGTTCCGCTGTGGGCTTCCGCCACCATCGGTGGCGTCCCCATGTGCGACTGGACCCCGCTGCCCGGTCACGAACCGCTCGATGCTGCCAAGCGCGAGGAGATTCACCAGGAAGTCAAGAACGCTGCCTACAAGATCATCAACGGTAAGGGTGCCACCAACTACGCCATCGGTATGTCCGGCGTTGACATCATCGAGGCCGTCATGCACGACACCAACCGCATCCTGCCTGTGAGCTCCATGCTCAAGGACTTCCACGGCATCTCCGACATCTGCATGTCCGTGCCGACCCTCCTCAACCGTCAGGGCGTCAACACCGCCATCAACACCCCGGTGTCTGACAAGGAGCTCGCCGCTCTGAAGCGCTCCGCCGAGACGCTGAAGGAAACCGCCGCCCAGTTCGGCTTCTGATAAAAAATCGTTCTGCGGACGTCCTCGTCGTTACGGCAGGCTCGACGTACCTTCGTACGCCTTCGCCTGCCGCGCCTAGAGGCCGCACGCGCAGAACGATTTTTATATCGAACGGGAATCCTCGACTCGATTGAGTCGAGGATTTTTTATTTGCGCGAATAATGGTCTGCGCGTGCGGCCTCTAGGCGCACCGAGGGAAGGCGTACGAGGGTGCGTCGACCGAGGGGCAACGACGGGGACGCTCCACAGAGCCTCATTCGTGGAGTTCGTTGGAGGAGAGGGAGCTGTAACCTTCGGGCTCCAGTTGGAACGTGGTGTGGGGGACTGAGACGGGGAAGTGTTCGCGCAGGCAATCCTGAAGTTGGGTGAGGATGCCCGCTGCCTGTTCCATGGTGAGTCCCCGTTCCACTACGACGTGGGCCATGAGAATCGGCATGCCGGTGGAAACCGTGCTGGCATGCAGATCGTGAACGGCGACAACATGGGGAACGTTCTCCAGATGCTCGCGAACCTTGTCGAGGTCAAGTCCTTCAGGGGTCTCTTCCAGCAGTACCTTGACCGCGTTGGACAGCAACTTGATGGCACGGGGAATCATCATCAATGCGATGACCGCGCCGGCCACGGCGTCGAAGCCGTTCCAGCCGGTGGAAATCATGACCAATGCGGAGGCCACCACGGCAACCGATCCGAGTGCGTCGTTCATCACTTCGAGGAATGCGGCCTTCATATTCATATTGTCTTTGCGTTGCGAGGCGAGTATGAAGATTGAGATGATGTTTGCCGCGAGGCCGAGAATACCGACGAACAGCAGCAGTCCGATATCGTCGATCTCCGCTTTGGATCCACCGAACAAACGCATGCCGGCTTCGATCAGTGCGTAGATACCTACGATGAGCAGCACAACAGCGCCGGCGGCCGCAGTGATTACTTCGAGCCGTGCCCAGCCCCAGGTGCGCGTATTGCTTGGTTTGCGGCGCATCAGTGCCGCGGTGATGGTCGAGGCAACCAATACTGACATGTCGGTGAGCATATGTCCGGCATCCACGAGCAGGGCCAGGGATCCGGTAAGCACGGCGGATATTACTTCGATAAGGAAAACGGAGCCGGTGACGGCCAGCGTGGCGATGAGGCGGCGCTGGTGAGCGGCCGCGTCGACGCCGGATGATGGTGATGGTGCCGGTGCATGATTGTGAGCCATGTCTGTTCCTCCTTATTCACGGTGTTGAAACCGCTTCTCATTTCCATTTCCGTTATGGTGCAAATACGACGAAACCCCGGCGCGAGGCCGGGGTTTCATGAACTGAGAGCGACTATAGCACGATATGAGCGAATCGGCTGCGAGGGAAATTCATAGCTTGCGCAATACGGTGACGACCTTGCCCATAATCGTGGCGTAAGTGCCGTCGATGGGGGAGTATGCGGGATTGTGTGGCATAAGCCAGATGTGGCCGTTTTCTTTGCGGAAGGTCTTGACAGTGGCCTCGTCATCCAGCAGTGCGGCCACGATATCTCCGTTCACGGCGGAGTTCTGTTCGCGCACCACCACGAAGTCACCGTCGCAGATGGCGGCATCAACCATGGAATCGCCGTGTACTTCCAACATGAACAGATTGCCGGAGCCGGTCAGTCGTTCCGGTAGACGCATGACATCGTCGACGTGCTGTTCGGCGGTGATGGGTACGCCGGCGGCTATACGTCCGACCAGCGGAACATCCTGTGATTCGGCGATTGACTCACTGGGGAATGCGTAGATACCGGCGGTGTGCTCTTCTACGGTGTTCGCGGTGACTGCTGCAGTGTTTTCCGGTGGTGGAGCGACCACCTCGATGGCGCGACCTTTATTGGCGTTCATGCGAATAAAGCCCTTGTCCTCCAGCACTTGCAGTTGATGTTTGACTGAGGAAGGGCTTTTGAGCCCGGCAGCTTCACCTATTTCTCGGAATGATGGCGCAAAGCCCTGTTCGTCGATGTGGAGTCGAATGGCATCCAAAACTTTGCGCTGGCGCTCGGTCAAAGTGGATTCGTCCGGCTCCTGCTGAGGGGGGGCGGGAATGCTGCTCACGTCGGGGCTCCTTTCGTTACCTCATCAGCATAACGTGATATTCGTGTGAAATCAAACATCTGTTCGAGTGTTGACTTGACGAGTTCGAACATTTGTGCCACTCTAAGAACAGATGTTCGATAGAACACTTGTTCGAGAGAGGTGGTCGTGATGACTGGTTCGATGGTGATGGCAATGGGTCGTATGGCGGGGAAGCGCAGCAACGCATATCGTGCTGCGCGTCGTGGTGCGGTGCGTAGAACCAACGCCGTGCGAAGCGATCGTCGCGGTAAGGTGATGGCGGTCGTGTTGGCGGCAGCCCTGGCGTGGGGCGGATTCGCCATGCTGACGGCTGAGCCGGCGCGCTCCGATACCGGTGCCACGCAGGTGATCAGCTATATAGTGCGTCCGGGGGACACACTGTGGTCGTATGCATCCTCCATCACGCCCGCCGGGCAAGATGTCTCGGAGACGGTGGATGAGTTGATCTCGTTGAACAATCTGGAGTCAGGGGCTCTTCGTGCGGGACAGCGTCTAATTGTTCCTGCTGAGTAAAGGAACACTCGATAAGTATTGTTTTTCCGTGTGTTCACGTTATTCTGGGGGACATGCATTGCCCTTTTTGCCAGAATCCTGACACCAAAGTCATTGATACCCGTATTAGTGACGACGGCTATTCCATTCGTAGACGTCGTGTTTGCCCGAAATGCAATAAGCGTTTCACCACCGTGGAAACCAGCATGTTGCTGGTCACCAAACGTTCCGGCGGCGCTGAACCGTTCAGCCGGGATAAGGTTATCTCCGGTGTGCGTAAGGCTTGTCAAGGCAGACCTGTCAAGGAGGAGGATCTGAAGCTGCTGGGGCAGAAGGTCGAGGAGGATCTTCGCTCTCGAGGACTGGCCGAAGTGACTTCCGGCGAGGTCGGCAAGGCAATCCTCAAGCCACTGCGTGATCTTGATGTGGTCGCGTACCTACGTTTTGCGAGCGTGTATCAGAATTTCTCCGGCCTGGAAGATTTCCAGAGCGCCATCGATGAATTGCGCGAATAATGGTTCGATACCAAGAAAAAGGCCCGTCTGATGACGGGCCTTCTGTCGTGCTGATGCGGTTTATGTCGATGCGGTATCAGCCGATGACACGCATGCGGATGGTGCCTTCGATGCTACGCAATGCCTCCAGTGTGGCGGGGCTGGGCTTTTGAGCCACGTCGGTGACCACATATCCCAGCTCACCTTCAGTGGCCAATGACTGGAAGGAGATATTGATGTTCTCCTCGCCAAGCACGCGGTTCACACGGGCGAGTACGCCGGGCAGATTGTCATGCAAATGCGCGATGCGGCATACACCCTTGCAATCGGTGAGATTGATTTGTGGCAAGTTCACCGACAGTGACGTCGAACCCTTCGACCAGTAATCCTCCAGGCGTTGGGAGACAAAGTGACCGATGGACTCCTGCGCTTCCAGCGTCGAACCGCCGATGTGCGGGGTCAGAATCATATTGTCTTCGTTGGCAAGCGCCGTCTCAAACGGGTCGCCGCTCTTCTTGGGCTCGACCGGGAACACGTCAACGGCGGCACCGGACAGATGGCCGGAGTCGAGATGCTGCTTCAGCGCGCCCAAATCAGCAACGAATCCACGAGACAGATTGATGAAGATGGCGTCCTGCTTCATGTGCGCGAACTGATCCTCGCCGAAGAAGCCGGTGTTCGACTTGCGCCCGTCTACGTGCAAAGTCACTGCATCAGACTGCTCAAGTAGTTCGTTCAGCGTCGAGCAACGATGGGCGTTGCCCAGTGCGAGCTTCTCCTCGATGTCGTAGAACACCACGCGCATGCCCAGCGCTTCCGCCAGTACGGACAGTTGGGAACCGATGTTGCCGTATCCGATGATGCCCAGCGTCTTGCCGCGCACCTCATGAGAACCGGAGGCCGACTTGTCCCACAAGCCGTGCTTGATGTGATGCGTATGCGCAGGGATGCGACGCATCAGGCAGATGATGTCGCAAATCACCAGTTCCACAACGGAGCGGGTGTTTGAATACGGTGCATTGAACACGGCGATGCCGTGCTTGCCGGCATAATCAAGATCCACTTGGTTGGTGCCGATGCAGAAGCATCCGATGGCGCTGAGGGTCGGGCGGGCATTCAGTACGCGTGCAGTGACATTGGTCTTGGATCGCACGCCGACGAGATCCACGCCCTCTAGCGCGTCGATGAGCTCGTCCTCGTTCAGGGCTCCCTTCATGGTTTCGACTTCGAAGCCGTGATCTCGCAGCGATTTGGCTGCGTCAGGATGGATGTTTTCCAGTAACAGTGCTTTAGGCATATCTTTCACCTTAGATGTTCAGGGAACGCTCGTCCTCTTTTGTCCGAACTATAACCAGTTTCTGTGTTGGTCTGGTCGTTGCCACGTAGAGGTCGGATGCGGCGACCAAACGGCTTGGGGCGTCATCTTCGATGCGTCCGGGTTCAATGACGATAACAGCGTCGAATTCCAGGCCTTTGACCATTTCGGTGCCGCATACGCTGATCTGCTCATCCCATTCGGGCTGGTCGATAAGACGCTGATATTCGGATGGGGCCATCAGACTGGATAGGCGATGCCTTACTGCTTCGCGCACCGGCTTAATGAGGTCGTTCGGGCAAATGATGGCGATGCGTCCAGTGCCGTCCGCCGAAACAAAATGATTGGCCAGCTGTGCCGCCTGGTTGGAAGTAACGGTAAGCAGAGCCTTCATGTCGTCTACCACGTGTCGAGACACGGAATCCGGCAAGGCGCGGACCGCGTTCACCGTGGAAATATAGAGTCCTTCGTTCTGCGCAAAACGGGAGGCGAGGTCGGAGACCTCCCGCGGATTGCGGTAATTGATGGTCAGCTCATTGAGGTCCCAATGGCCTTCGCCGAACAGTCGGTTCATCGTCTTGTCCCAACGGCGGGTGCCGGCCAGTGCCGAGGTCTGTGCCACATCGCCCACAATGGTGAACGATCGTGACGGACAGCGACGAATGAGCATTCGCCAATCCATTGCGGTCAATTCCTGCGCCTCATCCACCACGATGTGACCATAGGTCCATTCTCGATCGGCTGCTGCGCGCTGGGCGGTGAGCTCGCCGTCGTCGCCGTTCATCTGATCGAGCAGCATCTGGCTCGATACGATGCCCTGACCGAGGCCGGTTGCGGCCAACGTGTCTTTGGCGTACTGCTCTTCGGCGGCGCGTCTGGCATTGGCGGCGGACTGCTTGGCCACGGTTTTGGGATCGGGTCCCAGCAGATCCATCGCCTCGTCAAGCAGCGGAATATCCGACCGGGTCAGAGGTGAACCTTTCGGCCGTGCGAGAGTGGCCAGATCGTCATCGGTCATCCATCCGGCCAAGGACTTCAGGCGTTCCGGGTGAGCGAAGAGCTGGTCGATAAGCCAGGGGGCGGTCATCGGCAGCCAGCATAGATTCAACGTTTTGCGCACCTGTTCGTTCATGCGCAGCAGCGACATGGCGCGATTGAGCTCCGCCTGATCGGGGGTGTAGTCGAGTTGCTCCGCATACCGGGTCTGCATGCTGCGCAGCATGGAGCGGATAAAGGTCTCTCGGGCCTTGTTATGCGGTTGCCTTGTGCGTTTGGCGTCGGACTGCGCCTGTTCGATATCGACGGCAAGCATCGGTATCTGAATGCCGCTGATGGTGACGGTCGGCAGATTGCCGGGCACACGGATGCGGGAGGCGATGGCGTTGGCGATCACCTGTGCCATGCGACGGTCGCCCTTGAGTTTGGCGGCTTGCGGAGTGTCGATTGCCGATGCGGTGATTCCCGGAATCAGGTCACTGATTGTACGGGAGACGACACCGGTCTCGCCCAACGAGGGAAGCACCTGATCGATGTAATGCAGGAACGCGGAGCTGGGGCCCACCACCAGTACGCCGGAACGTTCCAGTGTGCGTCGATGCGTGTAGAGCAAGTAAGCGGCACGGTGCAAGGCCACAGCGGTTTTGCCGGTGCCTGGGCCGCCCTGTACCACCACGGCACGGTTCATGTCAGAGCGGATAATGCGGTCCTGCTCGGCTTGGATGGTGGCCACGATGTCGGTCATTTTGCCTGTGCGACGCGAGCTGAGCGAAGCGAGCAGTGCACCTTCGCCGGTCAGGGTGCCGGCAGTGGAGGCTTGGCCCACTTGGTCAGAATGCACGTCCAGTACTTCGTCTTCGACGCCTACCACTTCGCGGAAACTCAACGTGATATGGCGGCGCATCACGATGTCGCCATGGTTGGAGGGCGTCGCCTCGTAGAAGGGGCGGGCCGCTTCGGCTCGCCAATCGGTCAGAATGGGTTCATGGTCGGTGCTCGACAGACCGATGCGACCGATGTAATGACGAGTGCCGTCTTGCGAGTCAAGTCGTCCGAACACGAGCCGGTCTTCCACGCTGCGCAGCTGAGTGAGGCGATCTTCGTACATGGTGGCAAAAGAATCGCGTTCGGTGCGTTGGGTGGGGGAGCCGTGCGAACCGGCTGCTCGTACGGTGCTCAGTCGCTGCCACATTTCGGCGCGCAGGTCATCCAGACGTCCATAGGCGCGATCGACGGCCTGCTGCTCCTCGTGCAGCTGTGAGGCGTAACTCGACATGCTTCTCTTCGTCTCCGCTCGTAATGGTCACAAACTTTAAGGCATTCAAATTTACCGCACACCCCCTACGTCGGGGAAGGGCAGTGGTGCGGCTGCTCTGGTGATGTGCCTGCCCACGCCGCGCGCGATGCGTTTCCAAATCGGTGACGGCTTTTTTTCGTTTTGCGATGGTCGGTGAGTTCCGCTTCGCGGCCGTGTGCAATCGTGACGGTTTTTCCAAAAAGGTGAGTAAAACGTGTTGTAGTGGGGAAAAATGGTGAATGGTGGGGTAAAGTGGTGAATCAGTTGGCCGAAGTATACCCGGCGAGTACAAAGGAGGTGGAGCCATGGTCGAGAGCAAGCACTCGCGTGAAACCGATGCTGATCAGCAAGGCTCCGCCGGAATCGACGGCCTCATGGCCGGCCTGCCTCCGCTGCTGCTGGGCACGTACACGCCGAAAATCGATGCCAAGGGTCGTGTGGCACTTCCCGCGAAATTTCGTTCCCAGCTTGGCCAGGGGCTGGTAATGGCCCGAGGCCAGGAACGTTGCGTGTACCTGTTGCCGTTTGACGAATTTCGTCGTATTGCCTCCCAGATTCAGCGCACTTCGGTGGGCAACAAAGCCGCCCGCGAATACTTGCGTGTGTTCCTGTCTGGCGCAGTCGATCAGGAACCCGACAAGCAGGGGCGAGTTGTGGTGCCGCAAATGCTGCGTGACTACGCCAATCTCGGGTCCGACATTGTGGTGATCGGTGTGGGTACGCGCGCCGAACTGTGGAACAAGGATGCATGGGAGTCCTACCTCGCACAAAAGGAAGAGGGATACTCCGATATCGCCGATGATGTACTGCCTGAGGTGGAGTTCTGATGATTGATGTGACGAATATCCACCAGCCAGTGCTGCTTGATGACTGTGTGAATCTTGTGGCGCCGGCATTACAACACGAAGGTGCCGTGGCCGTGGACTGCACGCTGGGTCTTGCCGGTCATTCCACCGCTTTCCTGAAAGCGGCGCCGCAGGCTCGTCTTATCGGTATTGACCGTGATAGTGAGGCGTTGGCCTTGGCGACTGAGCGTATGGTTCAGGAGGGGCTTTCCGCCCGATTCACGCCGGTTCATGCGGCCTTTGATCAGCTTGATCAGGTGCTTGCCGATCAGGGCGTGGAACGAGTGGATGCCGTGTTCATGGATTTGGGTCTGTCGAGTTTGCAGATTGATGAAACGGATCGTGGATTCTCGTACTCCCATGATGCCCCGTTGGATATGCGCATGGACGTGAGCCAGAATCTCACGGCCGAGCGGATTCTCGCTGATTACGATATGGCATCGCTGATTCGCGTCTTCCGGGAATATGGTGAGGAGCGGTTCGCTCGTCAGATCGCGCGTGAGATCGTGTCGCGCCGCACGCAGACGCCATTTACCACAACCGGCCAGCTCAACGCTCTAGTCGAAGATGTGGTGCCCAAAGCTCACCGTCCGGCCGGCAATCCGGCAAAGCGTGTGTTCCAGGCGCTGCGCATTGAAGTCAACGGCGAGTTGGACAAACTGTCATCCACTCTGCCTCAGGCCGCGAATCGTCTTCAGGTCGGAGGCCGTTTGGTGGTGGAGTCCTACCACTCGTTGGAAGACAAGACAGTCAAATCCTTTATGGCACAGGGCCTGAAGATTGATGCGCCGGCAAACCTGCCAATCGTGCCGGATGACGCCCAGCCGTTCTTCCGGGAACTGACCCGAGGCGCAATCAAGGCCGATGATGAGGAGCGGCAACGCAACCCGCGATCCGCTTCAGTGCGGCTCAGGGCGGTCGAGCTGAGCAGACGGATGCCTGAGAGGTGGCGAGAACGCTTCGCGCAAACAGCGGCAAACCCAAAGGAATCGAACACCACACGTAACAACGGCAAACACGGAAGGAGGGGCTGACCATGGCAGCAACGGCACGCAGCATTCGATCCAGTGCTTCAACGCAGTCCAGGCCGCAGTCCAGGCCTCAGGCTCCTTCGCGCCCTGAACTGAAGGTGATTTCCGGTCAGCGGGTTCAAGCAGAAGGAAACATGATTGAACGGGTTATTGAATGGACCCGTACACGCAGCGCCCCGCTGATGCATGTGGTGATTGCCATCGTGTTCCTCATGGCCACGTTGCTCGGTGCGCTGGTACTGCGCACCCAAATGGTGCAGAACTCGTTTAAGGCGGCAGAAGTCAAGCAGCATATCAGCACGCTGACCCAGGACATCGAAGACGATCAGGCCAAGCTTGACCAGTTGGTCGCATCGCTGCCGGATAAGGCCGATGAAATGGGCATGGTGTCGCAAGGCGGATCGGTGACTATTGATTTGAACGGATACCAGCAGTCCGGAGAAAGTGGAGCACAGTGAAAGCCACCATCGCACGTATCGTTCACTTGTACAAGGTGAAGACCTTTGCCTTCAAATGCATCGCCGTGGGCGTGGCATTGGGCATCGTGGCAACAATGTGCCTTGCCCAGCTGGCCTCCACCCAATTGATTGGCGGACGTCAAACCGCGCAGGCCGCGACGGCCAGCCGTACTTCGCGCGTGACGCTCAGCGCCAAGCGCGGACGCATCCTTGACACCAACGGCACTGTGCTCGCCCAGAGCGTGGAACGCTATACCATTGTGGCCAACCCCGAGGCTGCCCAGGAATTCGTTCCCACCGATTGCAACGAGAAGACCAAAGACTACTGCGACGAGATCGACGGCAAGCCGGTGGGTGCCACGGGCGCTGCCGCAGTGGGCCGTCTGCTGGCCAAGGCTCTTGACATGAATGCGATGGAGCTGGGCGCGGATCTGTCGATCAGCGGCCAATACGTCGTGCTGAAGAAGGATGTCACGCCACAGGTCAAGCGCACCATCGACGATTTGAACCTTGGCGGCATCGTCTGGGGCGAACTCAGCAGCGAACGTCTGTACCCTGATGGAGAACTGATGGGATCGCTGCTCGGCGGAGTCAACGACAAAGGCGTGGGCGTGGCCGGATTCGAGCAAATGGAGAACAAAACGCTCACCGGCACCGATGGACACCAGATTTACCAGCGTGGCAACTACGGTGGCGAAGAGATTCCCGGCACCATGACCGAAGCCGTGGCCGCCAAGGACGGCAAAGACGTTACGCTGACCATTGATCGTGATGTGCAGTGGTATGCCAAGAAGATCATGAAGGAAGCGACAGCCCAGTACAGCGCCCAGTGGGGTATCGCCGTGGTGCAGAACGTGCAGAATGGCGAAATACTGGCTCTGGCGGACAGCGATGAGATAGCGGCCGGCAGTGACGAAGCGAAGATGAACGTTTCGCGAGCCGTGTCCCAGACCTTTGAACCGGGCTCGATCGGCAAGGTTATTTCCATGTCCGGTTATTTGCAGACCGGGTTGCGCAAACCGACGGATCAGTACACCGTGCCAGGCCAGCTCACTGTGGATGGCCAGACCTATAAGGACGCCTTCGAGCATGGTGATGAGCATTGGACTCTGGCTGGCATTCTCCAGAAATCATCGAATATCGGCATGGTCATGGCCGGCGATGGCTACACGGATGAGCAGCGGTACGAATACCTGACCAAGTTCGGCATCGGACAGTCCACGGGATTGGCTCTGCCTGGCGAGTCCAGTGGCGTGCTGACCTCTCCCTCGGCATGGGATGCGCGAACTCGCAACACCGTGCTGTTCGGTCAGGGATACACGGTCAATGCCTTGCAGCTGAGCAACATCGTGGCCACCATTGCCAATAAGGGAGTGAAGCAGCAGCAGTCCATCATCAAGTCGGATGACGGCAACACCGAAAACAAGAGCAAGGCCACTCGCGTGGTCGATGAGCAGGTGGCCGCTCAGATGATGGATGCCATGGAGTCCGTTTCGGATAGCTACAGCGCCTTCGTCAAGGTTGATGGCTACCGCATGGCCGCGAAGTCCGGTACCGCCGAGGTGCAGGGCGCCGATGGCAAGCTGTCCTCCATCATCTCCGATTACTCGGTGGCCATTCCCGCCGACAATCCGCGTTTCGTCGTGACTGTGGTGCTCAAGGACCCGACTGGTTTCGGTGGCCTGACCGCAGGCCCGGTATCCGCGCAGATTTGTGCGTTCCTTATGCAGAAATACGAGGTGCCTATCTCGACGCCGCGTAAAGATGCTATTCCGGTCACTTGGTGATATATCGAAAAGAAAGGCGTTGACCCATGAGCGCAGTGAGCGAATCCATCGCCCAGCGAATGACTTTGGGCATGCTGGCCGAGCGGTATGGCTTCGATATTGATCCGGAATTTGCGTCCAATGTCACCATCACATCGCTCAGCGATGCTGTAGACACCATTTCGCCTGGCGCGATGTATATCTGCGACAGCAATCATCTTGCCGATCTGCCCCGTGCCGAGCAATCCGGTGCCTATGCGGCTCTGCTGCCCAGAACGTGCCGTGGCCGGGATATCCAGTCTGGCATCCCGCTGGTGTTCGGCGATTGCGGCAACCATATGCTCGGTGATTTGGCCAGTTCTCTGGCAGGAACCCCATCCAATGCTATGGCGGTATTTGCCGTGGCCGGCGATGATGATGACATCATCCATGCCGGTGTGAAGCATCTTGCCGATTTCCTGCACATGCTGGGCAACCCCGTTGCCGTGATCGATTCCACTGGTTCCACGTCGATGACGCGTTCTTTGAACCTTTCGTATCCGTTGGGCATCCTCGATGTGCAGCGCACCCTCGCGGTCTGCGCGGAGGACGGCGTTGCCGCCGTTATCATCGCGATGAATAACGCCACACTGCAACGTGAAGCGTTGGAATCAGTGAACGTGGACGTGCTGGGCTCCGAGCGAGTCGCGCAAGGGGAGGATGTGGCCTCCTTAAAAACCCGATATGCGTTTGTATCCGACCGTGCCCTGGCTCTGACCGTACCTACTGGGGAGTCTGACGAACTGGCGGCCGAATCGCCCGCCATGTTTGACCAGGATAGGCTCGGCCATATGTCTCTTGCTGTTGCCATGGTGCTCGCGGCAGGCGTGCGCAGGAACAACGTGCGTAGTGCTCTGCGAGTGGCCAATAATCTCAGATGACGTGCAGCGGATGCAATACAATACAGCAATATACGACACACTGAAGGAGTTCAAGACACCATGGTCCCGATGAGCGTGGAGGAAATCGCCAAGGCCGTTGACGGTCGGTTGGTAGCAGGCGACGGTCCCGCCATTGAAGCCACCGAAACGGTGACTGATTCTCGTCAGGCTGGCTCCGGAGCAGTGTTCGTGGCCATTAAGGGCGAGCGGGTCGATGGCCATGACTTCGTGGATAAGGTCGCTGACCAAGGAGCCGCAGCCGCCATCGTCGACCATGAAGTAGCGTGCACAACGATGCCGCAGATCGTGGTCGAAGACACCGTCGCAGCATTGGGATTGCTGGCCAAGCATAATATCGATCGTCGGCGCCAGCTGCCCGGTGCCTTTGACCTGATCGGATTGACCGGTTCGGTAGGCAAAACCACCACCAAAGATTTGCTCTCCGCGCTGCTGAGCACGTTGGGTCCCACCGTGGCACCGATCGGTTCTTTCAATAATGAGATCGGCTTGCCGTTGACCGCATTGCGAGTCAATGCCGACACCCGTTTTTTCGTAGCGGAAATGGGCGCCAACCATATCGGTGAGATCGCGCGGCTGACCCGTATCGCACCGCCGAATACGGTTATTGTGCTCAGGGTCGGAGTCGCGCATCTCGGCGAATTCGGTTCCAGGGAGCGCATTGCCCAGGCGAAAAGCGAGATCGTGCAAGGGCTGCTGCCCGGCGGCACCGCCGTGCTGAATGCCGATGACGATTACGTCGTGCCCATGGCACAGCTGGCTTCCGGCGACGTACTGTGGTTCGGTCAGGGGCACACCCATGACTCCGAGGTGCATGCCGATCATATTGCTGCAGATGCCGCTGATCACGCCGAATTCACCATGACCGACGCGCACGGCGAGCAGGTTGCCGTACATCTGGGCATTCCAGGCCGTCATAATGTGATGAACGCGCTTGCCGCGGCAACCGTCGCATTGCGATATGGCATGCCGCTGACTGCTATTGCACAGACGTTGGCCGCGCAGCACACCATCAGCCCGCATCGTATGGCTCTATCCACGGTGAGCCGTCAAGGAGCTTCGTTCGAGCTGATTGATGATTCCTTCAACGCGAACCCGGATTCCATGAAAGCCGGATTGGACGGCCTGCGAGCATGGAATGCGAATGATGGTCGCCAGCCATTCCGTGTGGCATTGCTGGGCGCGATGCTCGAGCTTGGTGCGGATGAGCGTGAATTGCACGCTTCGGTCGGCGAATATGCGGCCGGTCTGGGACTGGATGCCATCATCACGGTCGGATCGCCCTCAGACGCGCATCTGAACGTGTTGGCCGAATCTTTGGCCGAAGGCGCAACACGTGGGCGTGCGGCTTCGGTAGACTGTGTGCAGACCATTGATGAGGCCGAGCGCATAGTCCTTGACTTGGCCAAGAATCATACGGATACCGTGGTACTGCTCAAGGGCTCGCACGCCTCCGGACTCAGCGCATTGGCTGAGCGGTGGGCCTGACGCTGAACCGACAAGAAGACCGACAAGAGGAGAGAAGCCACACGTGATTGCTCTGATTATTGGAATGCTGGTGTCGCTGATTGTCACCTTGGTCGGCACGCCGTTGCTGATACGTCTGGTGCACAAGCTGCACTATGGCCAGTACATCCGTCAGGACGGTCCTCAATCGCATCTGGTCAAGCGCGGTACCCCCACGCTTGGCGGTGTGGTTATCAATTTTGCGATTGTGCTGGGATGGGGCGCCTCGGCGTTGTATCGATACCTGCGATCGGGTGATGTGCCCTCATGGTCTGCGGTGCTGGTGCTGTTCGCCATGCTGTCCATGGGCGTGTTGGGATTCATCGACGATTTTGCCAAAGTCCGCAAGAAGCAGAATGAAGGCCTGACGGTGGGCGGTAAGTTCATCGGCCAATTCATTCTTTCCACTATCTATGCGGTGCTGGCGCTGATTATCCCCACCAAATCCGGGTTCCCCAGCGCACAGCCTGGTATGAGCTTCATTGAACAGCCGTTTTTCAGCTTTGATTTTGCGGGCCGTGCAGTGGCCATCATCCTGTTCGTTATCTGGGTGAACTTCCTGATGACCGCATGGACCAACGCAGTGAACCTCACCGACGGTCTGGACGGGCTGGCCGCCGGATCGTCGATGATCTCCTTCGTGGGATTCGCCGTCATCGCGTTTTGGGAAAGCTACCACATCAAGGGTGGCGATCATGGCGGCTATTCCTATGCCGTGTCCGATCCGCTGGATCTGACCATCATCGCGATTTGCGCTGCGGTGGCGTGCTTCGGCTTCCTGTGGTACAACTCGAACCCTGCGTCCATCTTCATGGGCGATACCGGTTCCCTGGCACTTGGCGGCCTGTTCGCGGCTCTGTCCATTGCCACGCACACCGAGTTCCTGACTGTGATCCTCGGCGGCCTATACGTCATGGAGGCCATGAGCGACGTCATTCAAGTGGGATACTTCAAAATGACGCATAAGCGTGTATTCAAGATGGCGCCGATTCACCATCATTTTGAACTTGAAGGCTGGACGGAGACCAAGGTGGTAGTGCGTTTCTGGATGATTGAACTCATCTTCGTGCTGCTCGCCCTGACCATTTTCTACTGTGACTGGGTCACCCGATCCGGACTGCTGTTCAGCTAGCGGAAATCTGAAGGGCCTAAGCTCGCCCACGGTATTCCTAAATTTGGGAGGAATCATGCAAGTAGCGGATAAGACAGTGGTGATTGCCGGACTGGGAGTGTCCGGCACTTCGTTGGCCGAGGTGCTGCGGGAGCGCGGCGCCCATGTCATTGGTGTAGACGAACGAAAAAGCGATGCTGATTTGCATTCCTTCGACGAGGTGGATTGGGATCAGGTCGATTATGTGATGGCCTCGCCGGTGTTCAATCCGCGTACTCCGTTCATTCTCGAAGCGCAGCGTCGTGGTATTCCCGTGATGAGCGAGGTGGAATTTGCGTGGTGTCTGCGCGCGGATAACGCGAGGACCGGCAAGCCTGCGCCTTGGATCGGCATCACTGGAACCAACGGCAAGACCTCCACCACCGAAATGACCTCGGAGATGCTTACCGCGTGTGGTCTGGATGCACCCACCGCCGGCAACATTGCCTCTGGAGACATGAGCATGAGCCTGTCCCGCTGCGCCACCAACCCCAAGCATGATGTGCTCTGCGTGGAGTTGAGCTCCTTCCAGCTGCATTTCACCGATTCCTTGGAACTTGACTGTGCAGCCATCACCAATATCGCCGACGATCATCTTGACTGGCATGGCGGGCGCGAGAACTACGCGGCCGATAAATCCAAGGTATTCCGCGCCGCCCGGCGCGTCATCGCCTATAACGCGCAGGACGCCAAAGTCAGCGAACTGGCTCAAGCCGCACCCGTTGCCGCAGGATGCCGCAAAGTAGGATTTACGTTGAACGAGCCTGAAGCCGGCCAGATTGGCATCGCGGACGGCTGGATTGTGGATCGCAGCGGCGTTGCCGGCGGCAAAGTGGGGGAGCCTATCAAGCTCGCCGCCATCGCCGATTTCACCCATTTGATGGAGCCGGATGGCTCGTTGTACCCACACCTGGTTGCCGACGCCCTGACCGCGCTGGTGTTGGTTTTGGGCCTTGGCGCCGACCGGGAAACCGCTCTTGAGGCGTTGCAGACATTCAAACCGGGCGGGCATCGTATCGAAACCGTGGCCGAAGCACGTGTGAACGGCGGCGTTATTCGATTCGTGGACGATTCCAAGGCCACCAATGGCCATGCCGCCAACGCTTCGTTGTCCAGCTTCTCGGCCAAGTCCGTGGTCTGGATTGCCGGAGGCTTGGCCAAAGGCAGCCGTTTTGAGGATTTGGTCAGCAATCAGGCTCATACCATTAAGGCCGCCGTCATTATCGGCAAAGATCAGCAGCCGATGATTGAAGCCTTCCGCAGCCAAGCACCGGACATTCCGGTGACCGTCATCGATCCGCAGGACAACGATACGGTGATGGATCGTGCGGTGGCTGCCTGCGGAGACTATGCGGCAGCCGGAGACGTGGTGCTGATGGCGCCTGCGTGCGCGTCCATGGATCAATTCGTGTCTTATGCCGATCGAGGCAATCGTTTTGCAGCCGCAGCCAAGGCATGGAGCGAGGTGCATGGTCTCCGATAATTCTTCGGTTCGCAAATCGCACGGGAATGCAAATAAGCCGGCTCTGGTCATTACCGATTACACCGGCTGGCGAAGCCTGCTCAATCCGCTGTGGTGCTATAACGGTTTCCGCATGGCGGTGGTGGGACTGACCTGCTTTGGCCTGATTATGGTGTTCTCCAGTTCCACGGTCACCATGGCGGCGCAAGGCAAATCGCCATTTGTTCAATTGCTCAATCAGGGAGTGTTCTGCATCCTTGGCCTGATTGTGGGTTTTTTTGCCATGGTGATGCCGGTCGGGTTCTGGAAACGCATCGGTCTGCCGCTGATGCTCTGCTCGATACTCGTACAGGCGTTGACCTTCACACCGTTGGGTATTGACGTGTACGGCAACCGAGGATGGTTGAATCTGGGATTCACCACCATACAGCCGGCCGAGTTCATGAAATTCGCGCTGTGCGTGTGGCTTCCCACCGCGCTGAGAGCCGCCAAAAAGCTCTATCGCAAACAAGGCATGAAAGCCTATACAGTTCCTCTTGGCGTTTCTGCGGTCGGATTGTTGACCGTTATTGGCGGTAAGGATCTTGGCACTGCCATGATTCTGATTTTCATCGGCATTGTGGCTTTCCTGATTGCGGGTTTTCCGTGCAAATGGATGGGCATAGGCGTGCTGGTGATGGCGGCGATGGTGGCGGTGCTGGCGATTTCCAGCCCGAACCGTATGCGGCGTATTCTCGCCACGTACGGGGATTGTTCTGCGGCCGACGCACAAACGGTGTGCTATCAGTCCATGCATGCGAAGTACGCCATTGCTTCGGGTGGCTTCCTTGGTGTGGGCATTGGCAATTCGCGTGAGAAGTGGAATTATCTTCCAGCGGCGCATAACGATTTCATCTTCGCTATCATCGGAGAGGAAACCGGCTTCGTGGGATGTGCCATAGTGCTCCTGTTCTTCGCGATTCTGGGATGGTGCATGATCGTCGTTGCGCTGCAGGTCGCTGATCGGTACGTATCAATGGTGCTGATGTGTGTGACCATCTGGATTGTGGGACAGGCCATGGTCAATATCGGCGTGGTCGTAGGAGTGTTCCCGGTGCTTGGCGTGCCTATGCCATTCGTGTCGGCAGGCGGCTCCTCAATGGTGATGTGTTTGGCGGCCGCAGGACTAGTTGTGGGACTTATGCGATGCCAACCGCAGATTAAGCAGTCTCGCCAGAGCGTGTAGAGTACACTCGGTAGTCATGACCCAAGGAGCACCTCATATCGTTCTTGCCGGCGGCGGAACCGCTGGACACGTCAATCCATTACTCGCCGTCGCCGGGGCGATTCGCGAACTTGAACCCGCGGCGCAGGTCACTGTTATCGGCACTGCGGTCGGCCTGGAAAAAGATTTGGTGCCTCAAGCGGGATACGAACTCGACACCATCGAGAAAGTGCCGTTCCCACGCCGCCCCAATGCGTATTTGCTGCAATTCCCGGCCAAGTGGAAGCGCGAAACGACCAAAGTGCGCACCATTTTGGAGAGCAGGCATGCCGACGTGGTCGCTGGCTTTGGCGGTTATGCATCGGCCCCCGTGTATGCCACGGCGCATAAGATGGACATCCCCATCGCCATACACGAGCAAAATGCGCGTGCCGGCATGGCCAACAAGTTGGGAGCGCGATGGGCCGACTTCATCGGTACGGTGTATGACGAAACCGGTCTGAAACCCAGAAAAGGCGCTGCACTCGAGCGTGTCGGTCTGCCGTTGCGTCCGGCCATTGCCGCGCTTTCCCAGCGACTGGAAGTCGACCGCGAGGGTGTGAGAAAGGAATCGGCCGCTGAGCTCGGCATCGATCCAAACCGTCCTGTGGTTGTGGTCACCGGAGGTTCCCTGGGCGCGCAGAGCCTGAATCGAGCCATTGCCTCGTCCGCCGCTGATTTGCTGGCCCATGCTCAGATCATTCATCTGACCGGACGTGGCAAAAGCGATGAGGTGCGCAGTATGGTCAGCAAGTCGGTGAAGGCTGATGTGCTTACTGGAATCGGCCCCGATTCGGCAGGTCAAGGCGATTATCACGTGGCTGAATATCTGGAGCGGATTGACTTGGCCTTTGCCTGCGCCGATCTGGTGATATGCCGTGCTGGAGCCGGTTCGGTATCGGAGCTGGCGGCGCTGGGATTGCCGGCCATTTATGTGCCTCTGCCCATTGGCAACGGCGAACAGCGCTTTAATGCGGAGCCGGTGGTGAACGCTGGTGGCGGTCTGCTGGTAGCGGATAAGGACCTGACGCCGGCATGGGTGCATGATCATGTGCCGGGCATGCTTGCCGACCACGAAATGCTCGCCGAGCTCGGACGCAAAGCATGGGAATACGGCATACGTGATGCCGCGCGCATCATGGCGCGCCGTGTCCTGCAGCTTGCTCAATAGGAACCGGTAAATTCACGTTTGATCAGAATCGGCCATACCTCGTTGCGTTGGCACGGGGTACAGCCATAATAGAGGTGCTGGAAATCCCTCAAGGAGCGTCAATTGTCCCAGAATCAGCCCATTGTGCTTGACCCTACCCATGCTTCGTTCGATGCCGCGGCCCGTCCCGCAGATCTTGGCCCTACGCATTTCATCGGTATCGGGGGTGCCGGTATGAGCGTCCTGGCCGAGATGCTGAACGCCGAGGGCGTGCCGGTGGACGGCTCCGACCGTGAGCGCAGTGCAAAAACCGATCGACTGGAATCATTGGGTATCACCGTTGAATTCGGGCAACGGGCGGAAAATGTGGCTTCGGCTTCGACCGTTGTCTATTCCAGTGCCATCAAGCCCAGCAATCCGGAAATCGTTGCCGCGAACGAGGCTGGCCTGCACGTCGTGCATCGCAGCGATATTCTCGCTTTACTGATGAACGGCAAGCGAGCCGTGACCGTGGCCGGTGCGCACGGCAAAACCACTACCAGTTCCATGCTTGCGCACATTTTGGTGCATACCGGAGCTGATCCCAGTTATGCCATCGGCGGTTCCATCCAAGGGCCGGACGGTACCACCTTGGACGGTGGCCATGCCGGTCAAGGTGACGTGTTGGTGGCTGAGGCCGATGAGTCCGACGGCAGCTTCGCCAAATACCACCCCACCATCGCCATCATTACCAATGCCGAGGCCGACCATCTTGACCATTACGGCGATGAAGCGCATTACCGTGCCGCATTCGTGAATCATGCCGGCCATGCAACCGGCCATGTGGTGATCTGCGCTGATGATCCGGACGCGCTGGCCGTGTTCCAGGCGCTGCCTGCCGACATCAAGGCCCATACCGTCGTCTATGGCACCACGCCCATTGAGCAGCTGCCTGATTTAGGGGGTGCCGCGCATGTGTGGATTTCCTCTGAACAGGAGACCGCCGGCACCGGCGTTGAACGGCTTACCTTGCACCTTCCCGCCGCGGTGACCTCTGCAGATGCTGTGGCCCAGCGTGTGGAACTCAAGGTTCCCGGCATCCATAATGCGCGTAATGCCGCCGCGGCAATCACCGCCGCTGTGCTGTTGGGAGTCTCTCCCACCGACGCCGCACAGGCTGTCGGTACGTTCCTGGGAGCTGCACGCCGTTTTCAGGTGCACGGAACCGTTAAGCAGGTCACGGTGGTGGACGATTACGCGCACCACCCTACGGAGATCGCGGCTCTGCTGGATGCAGCACGGCGCCGTTATCCGCAGTCGACCATTCGCGTGATTTTCCAGCCTCATCTGTTCTCCCGTACCAAGTTCTTTGCGCGCGAATTCGCCGAGGCGCTGGCCAAGGCCGATGATGTCATCGTCACCGGCATTTTCCCTGCCCGTGAAAAGCAGGAGGACTTCCCGGAGATTACCGCGGCCACCATCGTGGATGCTGCTGCCGGCATCAAGGATGCGGCTGCCGGCGAGTGGATTCAACCGGTTGAAGACATGGGTCTTGCCGCCAGGATGATGGCCATGCGAGCCCACCATGGGGATGTGATCTTTACCGTGGGCGCCGGCGACATCACTGATATGGATCAGGTGCTGCTCACCGCGCTCGAGGCCCATCGCGAAAGTTGTGAGTAATGGCAGGTCGTACCGTCAGTTCTGGCGGCGCGAAAGGAGAGCGTCGCAAACCCCGTTCGGTGGAATCGCACCAGCGAGGTCCGGGCAAGGCTGGAAAGTCGCGTAAAGCCCGTTCCGTGGCCTCCCGTCCGGAAATCGTGGACGAGTCTCGGCCTCAGGAAGTGACGCGTGCCATCGGGCAGGAAGGTGCGTTTGTAGACGCGCGCGAGCTGCATAGTGAGGATTATGTTGCTGAGACGCTGCATCAGACCACCGGTACGCTGGGAGTGATTTCCCGTCCGAAAGTGGTGGATTTCACCGAACGAGCCAAGGAGCGCAAGCGTGCGGGCATGCGCGTCATCGCGCTGCGAGTGGTAGCCATGGTAACCAGTGTGGCGGTGCTGATTGGGCTGGTATGGTTGCTGTTCTTCTCTTCGGTGTTCCGCCTGGAAGTGGGTGCGATCAGCGTATCTGGAGCCAACGAATGGGTCAGTGAGCAGACCATTCGCTCTATTGCCGATAAGCAGGCGGGTAAATCGCTGTTTTTGGTATCCACGAACGACGTGTCCAAACAGCTCGGGGATATTCCCGGCGTGAGTGAGGCCAACGTCTCCAAGCAATTCCCGAAATCGATGAGCGTTGAGGTCAAAGCGCAACGGCCCGCCGCCATGCTGAAAAACGGGGATACGTTGACTGCGGTCGATTCACAGGCTCGCGTATTGAATTCGGTGACGGACGCGAATGTGGACGGCATTCCCGTTATTGAAGTCAAGGATGTCGATAAGAGCCTGAAGAATCGTTCGATCAAGGAAGCCCTGACCATTCTGGGTGCGCTACCGGAATCAATGCGTTCGGCAATCACCCAGGTCACTGCGGAAACGCAGGATTCCGTGACCACCACACTCAATGACGGCGACCGTGTGATCGTGTGGGGCAATTCCTCTCAGCTCAAGCTGAAAATGGCAGTGGTCGATAAGATTATCAATGACTCCAATGTGATTGGCGACCGTCATCAGGTCGATGTATCCGCGCCGTTGAAACCTATCATGAAGTGATGTTCCTGGTCGTTTGGGCTGACTGACGTGAGCGGGCTTGTTCGTGGTCTGCTGTGAGCTGATTTGCAAATGCATAGATACAGGTGTATGGTGAAACGTCCGGCCGAAAGGCTGGAAGCTTGATAATTCAAGATTGGGGTCGATCGGTTTCGACGGTGACCTGTTCGCTGCAGGGAAGCGTGCCGAGAACGCCGGGTCCGCTCGTGGATGACCCCGGCAAAAGAATAAGTGCTAAATCTAACCGCACTGAGTTCGCTCTCGCTGCCTGATTTTTAGTCAGGATTAACCAGTGAGCAGCCGCTCCGTTCACTCCTCTTCGTCTTTGGGAGGATGCTGAGCGTCGTTAAGAAGACTTGCTGATGGAGTTGAGCCTCAGGGCTCCATCGGGACTTTTACTGCGGATATGCTCGCCATCAGTTGTCTGCGACAGCGATGGGGGCAGAAAAACCGCCAACTTGGCCAGCAGACTACGCACGTAGAAGACTGTGGGCTCGGTCATCGGACCGGGGTTCGATTCCCCGCGACTCCACCAAGACAAGCGTCGTTTCCGTAAGGGAACGGCGCTTTTTTGTTGCTACTGTAGGGAGTCATGAGAGTTGTAGTGCAACGAGTATCTGAAGCATCCGTGGACGTGATCAATGAGTTGGGCACATTGGACCCTACATTTGAGCCCCAGCAGATTGGTCCGGGATTCATGATTCTGGTGGGTGTGACCGATGAGGATGGTGACCAGCAGATTGCGTGGTTGACTCACAAGATCCTCAATCTGCGGGTATTCGAAGATGAGCAGGGCAAAATGAACCGCTCGATTCAGGACATCGGCGGTGAGATTCTCTCCATCTCGCAGTTCACATTGTTTGCCGATGTGCACAAAGGCAACCGCCCGAGCTTCATCAAGGCGGGCAAGCCGGAGCACGCCGATATTACATGGATCAAGTTCAATGAGGCGCTACGCTCCGGGGGAGTGCCGGTCAAAGAAGGTAGGTTCGGCGCGCATATGCGGGTTGGCTTGGTCAATGATGGGCCGGTGACCATCATCATCGATACCGAAACCGATATGTCAGATGGCGCTCGCTGAATCAAGTGCCAAGTGCGCACACAAAAGCCCTGTACGAATTATGATCATGATTCGTACAGGGCTTTTGTTTATCTGCTGAGGCAAACCCCGCTTAGTGGGTCAGTTATCAGGCCTCGACCTGAGCGGCCTTCTTGCCTTCGATGATGGCCTTGTAGCCAACGCCGATGACCAGCACGTACAGGCAGCCAACGGCCATCACGATGATGGCGCCGAGCTGGGCGTTCATGGCATCAGCCAGGGCACCCATGATGGGTGGAAAGATGGCGCCGCCGATCAGGCCCATGAACATCAGGCCGGAAATCTCGTTCTGGCGCTCCGGACGGTACATCAGCGCGTGGGAGAGGAAGAGCAAGAACACGTTGGAGTTACCGAAGCCAACCAGAGCCACAGCCACCCAGAACAAGGCGACCGGCGGGTTGGAAGTGACCGAGCAGAAGATGGCGAAGCACACGGCGGAGGCGGTCATGATGATGCCGCACACCAGAATGCCGACGTGGTTGGAGATCTTCGAGAGCACGATACCGCCGGTGAAGCAGCCGATCATACGGGCGATGAAGTAGACCATGGTAGCGGTGGCGGCGATTTCGGTGAAGGTGTCGCCGGTGTGTTCGGTGAGGATGCGCGGGGCCTGGGCGTTGATGCCGACGTCCACGCCCACGTGGGCTACGATGCCGAGGAAGTACAGGAACACGATGCGGTCGGAGAACAGAAGCTTGAAACAGCGGCCGATTTTGTTCATCAACATGCCGGTGGGCACGGCGAAGATCAGGAACCAGAAGAACACCATGGTGGTGAACAGGTTTGCGGTGCCGTTGGCCAGATCGAACTCAACCTTGACGTAGTTCGTGGCGGTGCCGACCAGATCGACGAAGCCCATGACGAAGAACGCGAACATCACAGGCGCGATTTTACGAGGCCGGCGTTGCCGGTCTTGGTGGTTTCGTTGCTCATTTTGAATTCCCTTTTTCTTTACTGCAATGAGACAATGAATTGCTAATCGATATTCAGTTATCAATCACCTGTTTTTGGGCATGGCTCACGCCGGGAGACAGGGGCTGGCGAGTGCCGGAACGTCATTGTCCCAGCGTGAGCATGAGCCGAAAAACGGCTGGAAAAGTATGGCCTATTGGTCGGTGTTGCCGAAGGCTTACTTGCCTGCGGCAACGAGGTAGTCAGGCATCTCAGCCGGATACTCCGGCCAAGCGCCGGCCTGAGTGCACACGAAGGCGGCGGTGTTGACGGCCTTGCGGTGAGCGTCGGCCAGCGAGTCGCCGAGCAGAGTGCGAGCGGTGAACGTGCCGGAGAAGGAGTCGCCGGCACCCACGGTGTCGACCACCTCGACATGCGGGGTGTCCAGCGTGGAAACCGCGCCCTTGCGGGACATGATGGTGGAGTAGGCGGAGCCAGCGGTCAGAATCACGTAATCGAGATCGAACTCGTCCAGGAACCAGCGGGAGGCATCCTCGCCGGAGGTGCCGCGAATATCGAACATGTCACGCAGCAGCAGGAGCTCTTCGTCGTTGATCTTGAATACGGTGGCGGCCTTGAGCAGCTCCTCGATGAGTTCCTTGGAGTAGTGGTCGCCGCGCAGGTTGATGTCGAAAAACTTCATCGCGCCCGGCTTGGTGTGCTTGAGCAGCTCGGTGATGGTGGCGTGCGATTCGGGGGAGCGCAGGGCCAGGGTGCCGAAGCAGACGGCGTCGGCCTTGGAAACAACATTGATGAGCTGGCGGGTGTACAGAATGTGATCCCAGGCCACGCCCTTGACGATGGTGTACTCCGGGATACCGTTCTTCAGGGCGACCTCGACGGTGGAAGTCGGCCAAGCGTTGCGCTGGATAACGGTGTTGATGCCGGCTTCGTCGGCCTTGGCGATCAGCTCGTCGCCGAGCTCATCCTCACCGACCGCGCTGATAGCCCAGCCTTCGGTGCCGTTCTTCATCGCGTGGTAGGCGAAGTTGACAGGGGCGCCGCCGGCTCGCTTGCCGCCCGGCAGCATATCCCACAGCAGTTCGCCAAGGCTCAGAACGATCGGGGTAGTCATGGTTGGTTCCTTTCCTTATGGTTTCTCTGATTACTGATTTCGTATGGAAATCTCTGGTCGGCGCTTCGGTCAGGAAACGTCGAAGAACACCGAGGGGTGTTCCAAAAACTGGGTGACCGCCACAGCCGCAGCTCCGCAGACGGTGGAGTCAATCGGTAGGGTGGAGAGTGTTATGGAGGTGAAATCGTTGATTTCGGGGATGGCTCGTTCGGCCACCGTGGCGCGAACCGTGTCCAGCAGCAGATGGCCCGCCTCGGATACGATGTCGCCGATGATGATGTGTTCGGGATTGAAAGCGTTGAAGATGGTGATGCAGCCGTAGCCGATATACCGCGCCACTTCGCGAACCATGGACTGGGCCGCGGCGTTGCCTTCGTTGGCTTTGGCGAACAAGGCTCGGGCGGCTTCGGCATGGGTCATGTCTGAGGCGTCCGGGATAACCGAGCCGTCCTCGATAAGCATGTCATGGATGACCGGGGCGGAGCAGTAACGTTCCAGGCAGCCGACGTTGCCGCAATCGCAGGGCTTGCCGTTGACATCAACGGAGATATGGCCGATTTCGGTGGCTGCGCCTTGCGCGCCGTTGACGAGGTGGCCATTGTCGATGACGCCAAGTCCCACGCCTTCGCCGACCAGATAGTAGGCGAGGTAATCGTTGGTGTGGAATGCGGGGTCGAACAGGTAGTGGGCCAGCGCGCCGGCGCGGGCATCCTGCTCGATGAAGACGGGCACTCGGAACGCGGTGGAAAATTCGTTGATGAAGTTGATTTTGCGCCAGCTTTGCATGCTGGAGACCACAGCGGTGTGGCCGACGTTGCGCAGGTAAGGGCCGGGAACGGCCATGCCGATGGCCACGATGGACGGATCGTCATCAAGCAGCTCGCTGATGCGTTGGTGGATGGCCGTGATGGTGTCGCTGATGGTGTGGTCGTACACCGGGGGCAGGTTTTCGGTGCTGAGCGCATTGCCGCACAGGTCGAACACGCCGATTTGCACGAGGGGACGGGCGAACTTGACACCAATGACGCGGAAGCGAGCGGTGTCAATTTTCAGCCCGATGGAACGGCGGTTCTTGGAGCCTTCCAGGTCGCCGGTCTCTTCAATCATGCCGGCTTCGATAAGCCGTGCGGTGATCTTGGTGATGGCGGCCGGCGTGAGTTCCAAGGCCTTGGCGATTTGTGCGCGGGAGCTGATGCCGTTGTGGTAGAGATGCTTGACGATGCGGGAGCGGTTGGATTCGGAAACGCTGGCCTGAGAAGTGGCGCGTGCAGTATCGTCTGCCATATCATTCTCCTTTGTCCCGCGTCGTTGCCTGGGTAACGTCCGCTCGTCTTTGAATCTGAACTTGATTAAGATATTAACGTAGTTAATCTATTCGCGCAATCAACTTATGTCTCGGCGTGTCGCGTATGAGGCGCATGGTTTTCTGTAATTTGTTAAGATAGTTGTCAATACATAAATGCATACTGATTCCAAGCATATTGTTCGACGAAGAACGGGGGATAGGCAATGACTGATAACACCGTGAACAATTTCAGGATTGGTGTTGATGTGGGTGGCACCAAAATCGAGGCGGCGCTTGTCGATGCAACGGGCGCGGTGCTGAACTCCGCCAGAATCCCTGCACGTCATGGTAACGCTGCGGTGGTCGAGGACATTGTATCGGTCGCGCGGCAGGCCGCGGGAACCCGCTTTGACGAGGTCTCGGCAATCGGCATCGGCACACCGGGCACGGTCGACTCCGCCACCGGACACGTGGGCAACATCGTGAATCTTGATGTGGTTTCGTTGGATATGGGCCCCGAAGTCTCCAGACTGGCAGGCGTGCCGGTGCATATGGAAAACGATGTCAACGCTGCCGCAGTGGGTGCTGCAGTGCTGTTGGGAGGTGCGGATGGCTTGGACGGCACCATCGCGTTCCTGAATTTCGGTACCGGACTGGCTGCGGGCATCGTGCAGAACGGGGTGCTGCTGCATGGATACAGTGGGGCCGCAGGCGAAATCGGTCATATTCCGGTTGAGCCGCATCGTTTGAAGTGCCCCTGCGGCCAGTATGGGTGTCTGGAAACCGTGTGCTCGGGGGCTGCGGTGGGCAGGTTGTGGCCGAACGCCGATCCGCCGATGCCCGACTTGATTCGCTGCGCCAGCAGACGTGAGGCGAAGGCCGTGGATGTGCTGGATATGGTGGTGAGGGCCATTGGCGACACCATCCAGATTCTGGCTCAGTCGGTCGATCCCCGATTGATCGTGTTGGGTGGCGGTATGGCCAAAACCGGCGAACCGTTGGTTGAGGTAATTACCGCTGAGCTGCGTCGTCGAGAATCACAGTGCCGCTTTTTGGAGTCGCTGGATTTGCCGGCTCGGCTTCGTCTGGCCCCGGCGGGGCAGCCGGTGGGGGCCATCGGAGCGGCTATGGCCGCGTAGTGCTGCCACCCGGTGCTGGCTATCTGACTATTTGGCCAGATACTGGAGCAGCACGGCGATGGCTTCTCCCTGCACGGTGATATCCGGCCCGCATTCGCAGCGCCTGATCACGGTGTGCTTGTGGAAGGACGATGACGTGCTGGCGTCGAGATAGGCCTGGGCGGCGTCGATGAAGGTCGTGTTGATGATGTCCGGTTGCCCGAATATGCAGACGTCGGACATATCCAACAGGCCCGCGGGCATGGCCAAGGCCTGGCCGAGGTACCGTCCGGCGCGGGCGAGTATTGCCTGCCGCTCGTCATCGTCGACGTTGGCCATCTGTTTTCTCAGCGCATCGGCGGAAATCATGGTCTCCAGGCATCCACGTTTGCCGCATGGGCATAGTGGACCATTCAAGTCGATGGAGATGTGGCCGATTTCGCCCGCCGCATGCAGTTCGCCGATGACTGGGGTGTCGCTCAGCAGAATCGCCGAACCGAGGCCGCTGTCCATCCGCACGAACAGCATATTCGGCCCGCCCTGGCCGAAGAAGCGTTCGGTGAGCATGGCACTAGTGGCGTCATTGCTGACGGTGGTGTCGATGCCGAAATGCTCGTTGATGGGTGTGGCCAAATCGAGATTGCGCCATCCGCGCATCGTGGAGGATCGCACTACGCCGCCATCGACCACACCGGGGGAGGACACGCCGATGCCGATGACCTCGCCGTCGGACATGCCGAGCATCTTCTCGATGAGTTCGATGATGATGTCCACGGAAACATATGCTCCGGCATTCAAGGTGACTTCGGCGTGGCGCAGCGGTTGTCCAAGCAGATTGGTGACCGTGCCGTGAAGCAGATGCTCCTGCGTCAAATCAATGCTGATTATGCGCAGCCGGTTGGTGTCTATGCTCAGCAGCGTGCCTCGTTTGCCCTTGCCGCCGCTGGGCGCCTGGCCGGTTTCGCGCAATAGGCCTTCTTCGAGCATCTGGCCGACCACGTCAGACACGGCCACGCGGCTCAGTCCGGTGCGGCGGCCAAGTTCGGCGCGTGAATACTGTTTGGTGGGAAACAGCAGGGCGAAAATGAGCTGACGGTTTTTGCGGCGTACATCGGCGGGGGAGGCTTTGACGGTACGGTCATCCGTCGCGGTGGCAAGACCGGGATACGACATACATTCCTCCTGCCTGAACGATGACTGCGCATGTGCCGTGGCGGCTGTATGTCTATATAACCACACGGTATGTGAGATTCCGCTCGGCGTTGAATCTGTTAGGGAACTTCACTAATACATTCCAGTGTACTCGATTGTTCTGGTTTGGGAACGCCGAGTGTCCGTACGTCCATAATTGTAAGTAGTATTAACAAATAACTGGTTAGGTTGATGCGAACATCGACATAATCGGATTGCACATTGTGGAAAGTGACAAAGAAGTTGCCATGAACCATGATGGGCGGCTTTGGGCAGAAGCCCGTGTCTAGCGGGCCTCATGAACGGAGGAAGATACCTATGCCGGAAATCATCATTGTCAAGAACGAAGCCGAAGCAGGCGAGATTTATGGCCGTTGCGTGGCCGATCTCATCAAAGCCAAGCCGAACGCAGTGCTGGGCCTGGCCACTGGCTCCAGCCCGCTGGCAGCCTATCAGGCGCTTGCCAAGATCGTGCATGACGAGTCGATCGACATCTCCCAGGTGAGTGGCTACGCGCTCGATGAATATATCGGGCTGCCGCTGACCCATCCCGAGTCCTACCATGCCACCATCCACCGTACCGTGGTGGAGCCTCTTGGCCTGGATCCGTCCAAGGTCCACGTGCCCGGTGACGTGCTCAATGGCGCGCCGCTTGAGGATGGCGACAAGGTGGCGCTTGCCGGCCCTGCCTACGATCGCGCCATCGAGGCCGCGGGCGGCATCGACGTGCAGATCCTCGGCATCGGCACGGACGGCCATGTGGGCTTCAATGAGCCGGGCTCTTCGCTGGCTTCCGGTACTCGCGTCAAGACTCTGGCGGAGCAGACCCGTGTGGATAACGCGCGCTTCTTTGACAACGACATCAACCAGGTGCCGACCCACTGCATTACGCAGGGCATCGGCACGATTATGAAGGCCCGCCATCTGGTGCTACTTGCCTTCGGCGCCGGCAAGGCCGAGGCCATCGAGGAGACCGTCGAAGGCGGCGTCTCCGCATTCTGCCCGGCCTCCGCGCTGCAGATGCATCCGCACGCCACGATTATCGTGGACGAGGAGGCTGCGAGCCGCCTGCGTCACAAGGACTACTACCGCTACGCATACACCCACAAGCCGGCCTGGCAGGGCATCTGAGTTATTGGTTGGCTCCCCTCTCAAGGGGGAGCAACCACGTGGAGGAATTGCATATGTCTGATAGGGAAGAAATTGTCTCCCGTGTGACGGCGGCATTGGAAGGCGCACCGGCTCCGGTGGCCATTCGCAATGCCCGCAAGGTGGATGCGCGCGGCGAACAGAGTGGGTATTGGGTCGTGTCCAACGCATCCGGTGCCATCGCGGCATCCGGTGTGGGCGATGAGGCTTTCGAACAGTATTGCGGCACGGTGGGCATCGACCCCGCTGACCGTAATGCAGTGGTGGATGCCGAAGGGCGAATCCTGACTCCTGGCTATGTGGACATTCACTCGCACGGCGCATGGGAGAAGAGCTTCGATGACGGCCCGGATGGCATTGATGTGGCTCGTGCCGGGCATGCCGTGCATGGCACGACTCGTCAGGTGCTGTCGCTGATTACCAATCCCGTGGACGTCATCTGCGGCAATATCCGCAATGTGCGCGCCAAAATGGAAGCCGGACGCCCCGATATTTTGGGATGCCATCTGGAGGGGCCTTTCCTGGCCTTGGCCCGCAAGGGTGCTCATGACCCGGAATGCCTCAAGGATCCGGTTCCTGAAATCGTGGATGAGATGCTGGAGGCCTCAGGTGCTGTCAATGGCAAGCTGGGCTGCATCCGGCAGATAACCATTGCCCCTGAATTGCCGCATGGCATTTCCGCCATCCGCCAGTTCCGCGCCGCCGGTGTGGTGCCTGCGGTGGGGCATTGTGATGCCGACTACGAGACCGCCAAGGCTGGTTTTGATGCAGGGGCCGGCATCATGACGCACATGTTCAACGCGATGAACGGCCTGCACCATCGTGAGCCGGGCCCGATTCCGGCCGCAGTGGAGGATCCTCGCGTGACCATCGAGTTGATCAACGATGGTTTCCACGTGCAGAATCCCATGGTGAAGCTTTCGTTCCGTTTCGCGCCGCATCGTACCGCCTTTGTCACCGACGCCATGGCCGCCACCGATTGCCCGGATGGCGCATACAAACTCGGTGCGCTGGACGTGAATGTGGTCGATGGTCATGCTCGTCTGGTGTCCAACGGCGCCATTGCCGGCTCCACATTATTGCTAGAGGTGGCTGTGCGTCGTGCGGTTAACGAGCTCGGCATCAGTGCTGTCGATGCGGTCGAGGCTGCGACGTTGACACCGGCAAAGGCCTTTGGCTTCAATCGGCCAAATGAGGTGACTGGTGCTCCAATCGGCCTGATTGCGCCCGGTTTTGCCGCCGACTTCAATCTTATCAATCCCGCCGACTGGACGGTCGAACAGGTTTGGTGTGCGGGGCGCAAGTTGAAATAGCTGCAATGGCAAGGCTTCGTTCCTGACCGATTAACAATGTGGGGAGCTTCCGGTGTGATACCGGAGCTCCCCACATTCATGCTGTAGCAGGATTTTGCTAGTGCTGTTGCCCGTCAAATTGGAAGAGGGCATGAGCATCGCCATGCTTTTTGTTCTCCAAATACTGGTGGAACAGTCCGAGTCGTTCCGTGGTACTTGCCGCCAGGGGAGAGGGCAGGTCATCCAGGTCGAACCAGCCCACATTGAGGCTTTCCTCATCACCGACAAATGGCTTGACATTGCCTCCCGGCTTCAAAGCGCACAGGAACGAATGATCCATGTACATGGTGTTGTCGCCATTGGCGTATGTGATTACCTTGTTGGACGAAGTAACGGCCACCAGATCGGTGACGATGGCATCGACCCCGGTCTCTTCTTTGATCTCACGAACCACGGTGTCAGCCGGCTGCTCACCCGGCTCATTGATGCCGTAGATCATCGCCCATTCGCCGGTGTCGGAACGGCGGCCCAGCAATAGCTGGCCTTGGTCGTTGAGCACGCAGCCGGTCACGCCGATCAGCCAGAGCAGATCATGGCCGATTTTCTTGCGAAGTTCCAACACGAATTCTGGAGTAGGCATGCTGCCTCCCTTTTCACAAAAATTGGCTCCCTCTCCGAAGGGAGCTGTCTGCGAAGCAGACTGAGGGGAGTTTACGTGAGCTGACCCTCCTCAGTCACCTACGGTGACAGCTCCCCTCAAAGAGGGAGCTGGTTTGATTACTTCGCCTGTGCGGCCTGATCGGCCATCCACTGCTCGACATCATCGATTTGCTTCGGGATGCCGGCGGAAATCCATTCAGGGCCGTTTTCAGTCATGAGCACGTCATCCTCGATGCGGATGCCGATGCCACGGTATTCCGGCGGAATCAGCAGATCATCCTCGCGGAAGTACAGACCGGGCTCGATGGTGAAGATCATGCCCGGACGAATCGGGGCTCCTTGATAGGACTCGAATCGAGCCTGTGCGCAGTCATGCACATCAAGACCCAGATGGTGAGCCACACCACAGGCGAGCCAACGACGGTGCTGCTGTCCTTGCGGGGAGAGCGACTCCTCAACGCTCACCGGCAGCAGACCCCAGTCGTGCAGACGCTCGGCGATCACGCGCATGCAGGCGTGATGGATATCGGAGTAGGTGGCACCCGGCTTGGCAGCCTCGAAGCCGGCCTGCTGTGAATCCAGCACTGCCTGATACAGGCGCTTCTGGAAGTCGGTGAACTTGCCATTGGTCGGGAAGGTACGGGTGATGTCGGCCGTGTACAGGGAATCGACCTCGACGCCGGCGTCCACCAGCAGCATATCGCCGTTCTTCACCACGCCGGTGTTGCGCATCCAGTGCAGGATCGGGGCATGAGGGCCGGAAGCCACGATGGAGTCGTAGCCGACGGCGTTGCCCAGCTCGCGGGAGACGGCGTTGAACGCACCTTCGAGGATGCGCTCGGAACGCGGCTTGTCGAGCGCGGACGGCAAGGAGGAGAGCAGACGATCAAAGCCATGCTTGGTGGCATCCACGGCCTTGCGCATCTCGTTGATCTCGTAGTCGTCCTTGACCATACGGGCCTCGGCGGCGAACTCGTGCAGCTTGTCATCGGCGGCAGAATTCTTGTCCGGGTCGGCGAAGCCGTTTGCCTCACGAATGGATTCGACCATCGAGGTGACCTGCGGGTCGGTTTCGCTGACCACGCGTACACGAACGGCTCCGGCCTCGGCTCCGACATCCTTGCCGAGCGAGTCGGCCAGCTGGGCGATGTCATGGGTTTCGATGCCGGTCATCGACTGCATTTCCTTGAGGCCTGCGCGCGGTCCCACCCAGTACTCGCCATAGTGTGCGGACATGAAGAAGTCCTCGGTGGAGTTATCTGCGCGCGGAGCCACGAACAGTTCCGGCGTATGGGTCTTACCGGCTCCGGCTTCGGGGGAGTCAGGGTCGACCGGGTTCAGCACCAGCACGGCACCGGCTTCGTAGTCGGAGCCCAGGCCCGTGTAATAGGCGAAGGTGGTATCCGGGCGGAAGGCGTAATCGCAATCATTGTTGCGTACCTTCGGCTGGCCGGCCGGAATGACCAGACGCTCGCCGGGGAATGCCTTGCCTAGCGCCTCAAGGCGGGCGGGAATGTACTTGGAGGATTCGAGCGGCTTGATTTCCGGGTCGTCGTCGGCCCAGCCGGACTTCATGAAATCCTTGAATGCGGGCGATTGCGGACGCAGCGATCGATTGTTCACGCGGTCACTCATCGACTGGTTGTCGCCGGGCGCGCTCTTGCGCTCTTCGGCCTCATATTCCTTGTCCTTGGCGGTGATCACTTCACCCATTGCCACTCTCCTATATGTAGTTGTTATCGAATCATCGATCTCCAACCTCATACTAGTCGGACATATGCATTCCTGGCATGATTGCATTCCTGGCATGATTGTGGAATGGAAGCGGAACTCGGCGCGGAATGTGGACAGACTTGTGGACATGGGCCATACTATGGGCGCAACCGTCTATTGCAATCTGCTCGTCCCTGTATATCCGGATTATCCGTCGGCATCCGTTTTCGGGATTCCGGCCTTGAACAGCTTGATGCGCAAAAGATTGCATTCCATGACATCGGTATATGTGAAATGGACTATTTCAGTTTTCCGGACACAATATGCGAGGCGGTTTCACTGAGCGCGCACGATAAACTACCCCGGCGGCTAAGATGGAGGAGCTTGGGAGAGTGCGGTTTTGCGCATGCGAAGGCATGAAGAAAGGTCGCGCGCAACCGAGTTACACAAAGCAACACATGCGGATATGTACGAACTCGTGTGGACACATACGAGCTCATACGGACACGCATAAATTCGTACGAACGCATAATGGGAACGTACGGATCAATATGAGCATCAATTGAGCGCAGAGGTCAGAAGAGTACATGTCATTCGAGCATCCGAATCGGAACAACGAGAGCATGCGGGACGTCGAACTGGATATCATGAGCCGTCCTCCGGAGCACAACACCACCAATCTGGATCTTGACCGGATGAATCTGATGCTCGATATTTTGGGCCACCCGGAGCAGTCGTTCCGTGTGATCCATGTGACCGGCACCAACGGCAAGGGCTCCACCGCGCGCATGGCCGAAGCCATCTGCCGTGCGTACGGCATGCGTACCGGCCTGTACACCTCGCCGCATCTGGAGAAGGTCAACGAGCGTATCGCCATCGACGGCCAGCAGCTTTCCGATGACGATTTCATCGACGTATGGGACCAGACCAAGGACCTCGTGGCCTTGGTGGATGCCAAAATGGAGGAACAGGGCAAGCCGAAGATGAGCTTCTTCGAAGTACTCACCGCCATGGCCATCTGGAAATTCGCCGACGCGCCCGTGGATGTGGCCGTCGTCGAGGTGGGCATGGGCGGCCTGTGGGACGCCACCAATGTGTTGAACGCGGATGCCGCGGTCATCGGCCCTGTCGACATGGATCACATGCAATGGCTGGGGGACACCGTCGAGCAGATCGCAGGCGAGAAGGCTGGCATCATCAAGCCGAATTGCACCGCCATTATCGGTGCGCAGCCGCATGAGGAAGCGGTTATGCCGATTCTTGAAGAGGCCGCCGAACGCAACCATGCCATGTTGGTGCGTGATGGTTACGAGATGACCGTGTCCGATCGCATGGCCGCGGTCGGCGGCCAGGTGGCCACTCTCACCACGCCCAATGGCACGTACGAGGGCGTGCCGATTGCCAAGTTCGGCGAGCATCAGGCGCACAACGCGCTCGCCGCGCTCGCCGCCGCCGAAGTGGTGATTCCGGTCAACGGGCCACTGGACGGCGATCTGGTGGCCGAAGCATTGGGCTCGGTGAAGATTCCGGGCCGCATCGAGCAGATTCGTACCTCGCCGACCATCATTTTGGACGGCGGCCATAACGTCAACGCCGCCGAAGCCCTGCGTAAGGCCATCGAGGAAAGCTACGACTTCAAGCAACTGGTCGGTGTAGTCGCCATGATGCGAGACAAGCAGGTCGAAGAGTATCTTGGTGTGTTGGAGCCGATTCTCAGCTCCGTGGTGGTCACTGAGAATTCCTGGCGCGAGCGCGTGATGCCGGCCGATGAGCTGGAGAAGATCGCCGTTGAGGTGTTCGGCCGTGATCGTGTCATCAAGGAGCCGAATCTGCCTGATGCTATCCAGACAGCCGTCAATATGGTCGATGCGGAAGATGAGCTGGGTGTCGGCTATGGCCATGGCGTGCTCGTTTGCGGCAGCTTCGTGACCGCCGGTGACGCACGTACCATGCTCGCCGAGCATGCCAGCCCCACGATGCAGCAGGCTATGGCCATCCATCAACCGGCGGTCGATCTCGATGATGCCACAGATGGTCACGGGGATCAGCCCGGCGCCGATACGCTCGAGGATAACGTCAGCCCCGATGATTTCGACGTATTTGATGTGCTCGGCCTCGGCGATGCGGCGAAGAACAACAATGCCGACGGTTCATCTGACCAGGACTCCAGTGCGGGCTCGGACGCCTGACATACAGTAGTCCGTAACACCCATCAACGAAAAACGGTCAAGTTATGTATCTCAAGGAACTCACCCTCCGCGGATTCAAGTCCTTTGCCTCCGCGACCACGCTGCGTTTTGAGCCTGGCATCACGGCGGTTGTGGGTCCCAATGGTTCAGGCAAATCGAATATCGTCGACGCGCTGACTTGGGTGATGGGTGAGCAGGGAGCCAAGAACCTGAGAGGCACGTCGATGGAGGACGTGATTTTTGCCGGCACCTCCTCCCGCCCGCCGTTGGGCCGCGCGCAGGTGAGCCTGACCATCGACAATTCCGATCACACGCTTGACATCGATTACACCGAAGTCACCATTTCCCGTACCATCTTCCGCAATGGCGGATCCGAATACGCCATCAACGGTTCCCAATGCCGACTGCTGGATATTCAGGAATTGCTTTCGGATACTGGCTTGGGCCAGCAGATGCACGTCATCGTGGGGCAGGGCCGTCTGGATGCGATTCTTAAGGCCGACCCATCCGGCCACCGTGCGTTTATCGAGGAGGCGGCGGGAATCCTCAAGCATCGCAAGCGCAAGGAACGCGCCCTGCGCAAATTGGCCAATACGGAATCAAATCTCAACCGACTCGATGACTTACTGCGAGAGATTCACAGGCAGCTTGGCCCGTTGGGCCGTCAGGCGCGCATTTCTCGCCGGGCCGATGCCATTCAGGTTTCCGTACGTGACGCCCAGGCTCGTATCTATGCCGAGGATGCCCAGCGTTCGATGGCTCGCCGCGAGACGGTGCGCAAGGAACTCGGCGATGTGCGCAGTCAGCTGTCCGTTGCCCAACGCGAGCTTGCCCAGGTCAAGGTGCGCATCGAACAAGTCGAGGCGTTGAGTTCCGAATCCAGCCCGGCCATTGCCAAGACCAATCAGTATTGGCATGAATTTTCCCAGATCCGGGAGCGTTTGCATGCGCTTGCCCAGTTGGCTGAGGAACGCGGACATTCGCTCACCGGCCAGATCGTCAGTAATTTCGGAGAAGACCCGGACATGTTGCTCAAGCGAGCCAAAGAGTTGGAAACTCAAGCTGCAGCGCAGACCAAAGCCGTGGCGGACGCCCGCATCGCACTTGATAAGGCCACCGAAGAGCGCGCCGACGATGAAAAGAAGCTCGCTTCCATCCGTCAGACCTTGACCGAGCTCCGTAAAACCGCGCAAGAGCGTGACGCCCATATCGCCAGTTTGCGTGAATTGATAGCCCGAGAGGAATCCGCCGTACAACTGGCGGACAGCCGCGCCAAGGATCATACCGGGCAGCGGGAGACGCTCGCCAAGCAGCATGATGATGCGCAGCATCAGTTGGAATCGCTGCGCAGTGAGGCGCAATCCGTGGCCGATGATGACGGTGCCGCATTGGACAAGGCCCGTGCCGCCCTGGCAGAGCGTCGCGATGTGTTGAATGAGCTGACCGATCGTCAGCGTGACGTACAGTCCAAGATCATCTCGTTGCAGGCCAAAGCCGATGCACTGTCCGACACGTTGGACAGCCGCAACGCCTCCGGATCGCTGGAACGGGACGAGCAGGTGGCATCCCTCGGGCGTCTCACCGACTTTATCCATGTGGCTGATGGTTGGGAAGAAGCCGTGGCCCACGCGCTTGACCAATATGCCAGTGCCATCGTGGTGCCGGAAACCGGCAATATGCTTCATGCCCTCGAGCGTGCCCGTGAAGACAAGCTCGGCAAAGCCGTGGTGCTGACCGTAATGCCGGCCGAGGAACCATTCGCTGCTCTTGCCGATACCGATATATGCTTGGCGAACCTTGTGACGGCTAATCCCGAGGCCTCGGATAAGACGCAGGCCGCGGCCTGCGTGCGCACCGTGCAGCTGCTGCTGGCCGATGTGGCCGCAGCCGAGACGGCTGATGAAGCGCAGCGTCTCGTCGCTTCCGGAAAGGCCCCACGCGCCGTCACCAAGCATGGCGAGACCTTTGCCCACGGTGTGGCCGCAGTCGGCGGATCATCGATTTCCCAGTCCGACCTGTCGCTTGCCGCCCGCAGGGACAAGGCGCTGGCCCAAGTCAAGCAGCTTGGTGTCGAGGCCAATGAATTGGCTGAGCAGGTGAGCGAGGCCAAATCCAAGCGTGACGAGGCCGCCCGTCTGGTCGATCAGGAATCCGCCAAGCGCACGGAAGTCCGACTCAAGGCTCAGCAAGCGGAAAAGTCGCTGAAATCCGCCGAGGATAGGGTTGCGTCGTTCGCGCGTCAGCTTGAACAGTTGGACAAGAAAACTGCTGACACTCAAGAGAATCGTAACGAACATCAGCTGAAGCTCGATGATCTCAACCGCGCTTTGGAATCGGCGCAGCAATCCACTGACGAGCATGCCGATTTCGATGATCTTGACGAACGCGAGCGCACACTGGAACGTGACTTGAACCTGACCCGTGAGCATGAGGTCGCCGCGAAGATTGCATGGACTGAAGCCAGTCGCAAGGGGGAGTCCCTGACCCGACAGGCCGGGCTGTTGCGCGATAATGCCAAGGAAGCCGTTGAACGTCGCGCCCGTATCGAATCGTTGAACGAGCGTCGGCGTGATCAGGCCGCCCATCTGCAAGGCGTGGCTGATGATGCACGCGAGGTGGCCGCCATGGTGGAACGCACGCTGCAGGGCGTCGCCGCTGAGCGGGACAAGCTACAGGAGGCGGCGTCCAGTCATGACGATGAGCTCAAAACCCTGCGCGCCCAGCGCAATGAGATCGAGCCGAAGGTCACCGATCTGACAGGCCGCGAACACGCCTTGGACGTGAATCGTGAGCGTCTGGCCGCCGAAGCCGGTCAGCTCATGCAGAAAGTGTCCGATGAGCTTGGCCTCACCCTGGAGGAACTGGTACGCGAGTATGGCCCCGATCAGCCGGTCCCAGTACTTGACGATGATGGCAATCCTGTGCCACTGGAGCATACGGATGGCGAGAGCGACGGCAATGCCGACGATGCGGCAACCGATGCCCCCGACGCCGCAGCAAACAGCATTACGGACCCCAGCCGCTTCCAAACCGTGCCATACAACCGCCAGGAACAGCAGAAGCGACTCGACAAGGCCCGCCGCGACTTGGCTGCGCTTGGCAAGATCAACCCGCTGGCAACCGAGGAGTTCGAGGCGCTGGAAGAACGCAATAAGTACCTCAACGACCAGCGCAACGATGTGGTCAAGTCTCGTGATGATCTCATGCAGCTCATCAAGGATCTTGACTCCACCATGGTCGAGGTGTTCAAGTCCGCATTTGACGATACCGCCGAAGCTTTTGAGAAGATGTTCGCCACACTATTCCCGGGTGGCACAGGACGGTTGCGTCTGGAGAATCCAGAGGATCTGCTCACCACGGGCGTGCTGGTCGAGGCCAGCCCGGCAGGCAAGCGCGTCAAACAGCTGAGCCTGCTCTCCGGTGGCGAGCGCTCACTGACCGCATTGGCTCTGTTGTTCGCGATTTTCACCGCGCGCCCAAGCCCGTTCTATGTGATGGATGAGGTCGAGGCCGCGCTGGACGACGTGAACCTGACCCGTCTCATCGACGCGTTCAACGAGTTGCGTGCCCATGCCCAGCTCATCATCATCACGCATCAGCAGCGCACGATGTCAATCGCCGATGCGCTGTACGGCGTGACGATGCGAGCCGATGGCGTCACCGCTGTAGTGAGCCAGAAGCTGGACAAATAAGCCACTCCCGGGTTTATTGGCGGAACGCTCGGCGCACACCTTGCACGGCCTGCAATGTCTTGTAGAAGACCTTCTTGAGCGGCACGTCACGGGGCCGGGGCCACCGGTGTGAACGTCTCGGTGAACTTGGTCTTGATTGCGTTCAGACCCTTGAGCGATGGCGCGAAGTCAGAGCCGATACCCATCAAATCGTAATCGGTGATACCCTGCGAGCCCAGCATGCAGCATTCGGCATACAGCAGTCGATCGGTCGCATGAATACGCATGGCGGCGTCGCGCATGGCGGCATAATAGTGCACCGCATACGAGCCTTCCACCGTAACGATGGACCAGGCCACCACTTGTCCATCGATGCGCGCGGCGAATACGCGGCAGTGTTCCGCGCCCAATGCGCCAATCATGTCGAGATAGTCTTCAATGGGCAGCGTGATATCGCAACCAGCGGCTTCTTTTTCAATATCACGAAATGTCGTTCTGGCGACAGTAAGCATAACTCCAGACTCTATGCGTCGATGTATTGATAACCATTGGTTATTGTGCGACGCTCACGTGGCAGAACGATTAGAATCTACCCGCCTAGAAGCTGGAGCTGTGCTGAATGTTTTCTGGATGACGATAGCTCGTCATCAGGGGAAGCGAGCTTAGTGCTTGTCCGCGTTTGAGCCCTTACGCAGTTTCTGAATGAAGCGCAGCAGGCTGTAGAAACCGCGCTTGACCGGAATGTCATGGCCTGCCGCCACCGGAGTAATCTCCCGGGCGAACTTGGTCTTGAACTGGTTCAGTCCCTTCAAGGACGGTGCGAAGTCAGAGCCGATGCCCATCATGTCAAGGCTTTCCACGCCCTGCGCGCCCAGTGTGCAGAAGATGTGATAGAACATCTTGTCCGGCACGCGCAGACGGCGTACGGCGGTGCTCATGCAACCGTAGTAGTAGACGGCGCGATTGTCGTTCAAGGTAATCAGGCACCAGTTGACCACCTTGCCGTCGATACGGCTGACAAACAGTCGGCAGTGCTCAGGACCGAGCTCCTGAATCATATCCTCATAGTCCTGCTTCGGAGCCGGGGCAAAGCCGTCGCGCTTGCCGGTGTCGACCATCACGCCGTAATACTCGTCGAACGATTTGGAAGCCTGCTCGGTTTCGTCGGCGCAGGTGGCCGGGCTTTCGCGCAGGGCCTTGCGCACGTTTTGGCGGCCACGCGCCACCATACGCTCAAGAATCTTGTCGTCGCCGCCGGTCAGGTCAACGATCACGGTCTGGTCATACGGCACCGTGGACAGCACACGGTAGTAGCCTTCATCGAACCATGTATCCACGCGCAGGAACGCCACCTTGCGGTCGTGGGAGCGCACGGCCTTGACCAGTGCGTCCATTACCTCGTGCTCCTCCTCCTGGGAGGGCTTGGTCTTCCACACCGGACCATGCAGCGAACGCAGATAGTGGTAGCCGTGGGTCTCGTAATCGATCAGGGAGATGACCGCCACCAACTCACCATCGCGGCGAATAAGGTACGCGCCCCACGGGTGGCGTCCCGGCACCTTGGCCTGATAGCGGCCCCAGGCTTCCGTCTGCTCAATCGGCAGTGCGATGCCTGCCTCTGCCGCGGCCTGTTCCATGGCCGGCAACGTGACGTGTTCCAGCGTAATCAATGATTGCTCCTTATCCTCTTGCTTTTCTTATTCCGATTGCGGGTTCAGATGGCTGGCTGATCAGTCGTTCAACAGTCCGAACAGGCGCTTGACCACATGGTCATCGCCCTCGTAAAGCGCGTGCTTGCCATCGACCTTGATCCAACGTTCTTCACCCTTGCCGATGACCAGCAGAATGGTCAGCCTGTCCGCATGGGCGTGCGCATCCTCGACTGCTTTTTCGATGGCCTTCGCACGATCGAGCTCGATATCCGAGACGACTCGAGGATTGGTGATATAACCCTGCATCTCATGAAGAATATCGATCATGCGCTCGTGCACTGTGTCTTCCGCAGTCAGAATAATGCGATCCGCATAATCCTGCGCACCCTTGATGATGCCTTCACGGCGGTCCACGGCTTTATCTCCCACGGAGCCAGTGACCACGACGACACGCGGATTGCGATCCGCGTATTTATGTGTCACGAACTCGGCCAGGGTCTTCGTGCTCACATAGTTGTGCGCATAATCTACGTACGCCACCATATTGCCGGATTCATAATGTTCCATACGCCCGGGAATATGCACACGTTCCAGAGCGCGGAAAGCCTCTGAGCCAGCTGGTACGCCGACTGCACGTGACAAAGCAATGGCGGCAGCGGCGTTGGCGGCATTGAACTCGCCTTCCAGTTCCAGCGAAAAATCGCCAATAGCCTTGCCCTGCTCCTGGAACAGGTAGCCTGAGGATGCATCCGGCAGCGCGACGAAATCGGCATGCGTGCCGTGCCCGTCCGCAGCATGCAGCGCAAAAGTGGTGACCGGTACATTCGAGGCTTGAGCATCCTGCCGAATCAAATCGGCATGATCGCAGTCGGCGCCGAGCACCAGTGTGCGGCAATTGTGTGTGATCTGCCGCTTGCAATACAGATAATCCTCGAATGTGGGGTGTTCGATGGCGCTGATGTGGTCAGGGGAAATATTGAGGAATGCCCCAGCATCGAACGTCAGGCCATACACGCGCTCCACTTTGTATGCCTGGGAGGAGACTTCCATCACCAGATACCGCATGCCGTTATTCGCGGCTTCGCGCATCATGCGGAAAGCGTCCATCGACTCGGGCGTGGTCAGGTCGGATTCTGCATATGTGTGGCCGTCCAAGCAATTGTCCACCGAAGAGAACAGTGCGGCCCTGCCGCCGGAATAGGCGTTGAGCACGGCCTGCACAAAATAGGCGGTGGTCGTCTTGCCCTTGGTGCCGGTGATACCGATGACGGTCAGCTCATCCTGCGGGCGGCCATAGAACTCAGCGGACAGCAGGCTCATGGCCTTACGCGCATCATTGACGATCAGTCCAGGGGCGCGGGTGACGGCGGAATACTCGGTTTCGGCCATGTATGCGGCAAGTCCGGCCTGATCGATGTCCGTCAAGTAATCCGCCTTGAACCGGCCCTTGCAGCATAGCAGTGTGCCGGGAGTGACTTTGCGGGTGTCATAGGTGATGGCGGTGAACGGCTCGTCGGCGCCGGCGAGATCCGCTGCATCGTCGGTCCAGCAATCGCCTTGGATGATTTCGCGGAGCAGATGATGTCGGTCGAGCAATTCGGCGGCCGCAGCCAAAGTCAAAGCCATAAATCTTTTTCTCCCTATTCCTAGCCGATTAGCCATTCTACAGGGCGGTCATGCCGTGGCGTGGCTCACATGTCATCAGCCACGATATGGGCACAAGATTTGGCTAGAATGGAGAATTGTGACGACAAGCGAAGCAACAGTGCATACCGGGATGCCGGCCGAAGCCGGGGAATCCATGGCGGCTAAGCGCGCTCGTTTCGAGCAGCTCGCCATGCCCGCCGTCAACACGCTCTATCGTCAGGCCATGAGGCTGACCAACAACCCCGACGATGCGCAGGATCTGGTGCAGGATACGTTCGAGCGCGGGTTCAAGGCGTTTGATTCCTTCCAGCCTGGATCGAACTTCGAGGCATGGATGACGACCATCGAACGAAACGCGTATTTCAACCAGTACGCCAAGGCCAAACGACGTCCGCAACGCGCCAACGATTCGACCGGCGAATATGATGACTGGGACATCTACGATGCTTCCGAACATACTTCAGATGGGTTGAAATCTGCCGAACAGGAATATCTGGATGCCTTTGCTCCGGAAGAGATTATGGCTGCGCTCGCCAAATTGTCTCCAGAACGTCGGCAAGTGTTCATCGATGCCGCCATCGACGGCAAGTCCTATCAGCAGGTGGCTGACGAGCAAGGGGTGAAAATAGGCACGGTGATGAGCCGGTTGAACCGTGCACGTACTCAACTGAAACGGGAACTTGCCTCATATGCCAAGGATCGCGGATACATTACCGATTCACCATCAGCGAAGTTGGGCGAAAACGTTGGTCAAACCGTGGAACACGTCCATAATGGAACTAGTGAACATACTGTTGACAGCGATGACGCCGCGCAAACCATCACGGATACGGTAGCACGCGCTCGCATGCTTCGACAGTCTCGTAAGCCTCAGGGAAATGAGATGCGATGAACGACCAGCCGACAGAGCATACCCGTCACATCTCCATAACCCGTACTTCGTCCGATGGCACGGTCAGCCAGACGGAAGTGCACATTACTGCAGTACATCATCGTGATGATGAGACTGGAACGGCATCGGCTGACGTGCATATCGTGGCCGAGGGTGACTGTTTTGACCCCAGCACGTGTTGCGATGCGCGCGAACAGGCTCTGATTGCCGCGATGCGCGCCTACTTGCGGCCGGATGTGGCTCCTGAATGCCTCATGGCCCGTCTGAAAGCCACGCTCGACCATTGCTGCGGCGAGGACAAATGATGTGAGAGATATATATGAAAAGGCCCGTCTGATTGCTCAGACGGGCCTTTTGCGTTTATATCAAACGCGAAGAATCAGGCGTTTGGACGCTTGCCGTGGTTGGCGGCCTTCTTACGACGATCCTTGCGCTTACGTCCGCGCATGCCCATGATGGACTCCTTTGCTGCAGTAAAAAATTAAGCCTTCGGAATTATGCCACATGAGCGCGACGTTCTCAAACCGCGCGCCCATATGGCGCACATTCGGCTGATTGGTTCAGAGCTGCTCGGCCTGGAACGTGACCACAGTGGTGTAATCAGCGCCTGGTTCGAGCACGACCAGATCCTTGCCGGTACGGAATGCATCGGCGTAGGCAGTCATCGGTTCGACGGCCACACCGGGCTGACGGACTTTCTCGCCAATCTCGTTGCCGGTGCAGACCTGCCAGGAATTGATGGTCTTGTCGCCGGTCAGAGTGACCTTGATGCCATCGGGGCGGGTGAATACGGCAGAGGTGCTGCCGTCAGCACTGCGGTTGGTGATGTCGGTCCAGGCGTCATCGAAGCCGCGCCCCTCAAGGGTGGGGTTGCTGCGCAGATCGAAGATGCCGGAGACCGGCTCTTCGCCAGTGGGCAGCAGATGCTCGTCAACAGTCACGTGAGTGTCGCAATGCAGCTCGAGGCGGCATGGCTCGTTGTCGGCGGTGATGGCCGGGCCAGTGGCATGCTTGCCGTTGGCAAGCCACGGGTGAATGCCGAACGCCCACGGTGCCTTCACGGCGTCGTTGTTGTGCACGGTGAAGGTCTCCGTAAGGCCGTTCTCGTCCAACGCGTAGGTGGCGGTGATGGTGATGTCGAACGGATATCCGGCGATGTCGGGGGAGCGCCATGAGAGCGTCACATGCGATTCCTGCAGGTCCTCAAGCTCCCACATATAACGGTAGGCATAGCCGTGCAGGGAGGATTGACGGTCAAATTCGTCGATCGGCATCTGATAGTCTTCACCGTCGAAGGAGTACTGACCGTTGGTCACGCGGTTCGGGTACGGTGCCAGCACACATCCGTTGCAGCAGGGAATCACCTTGTCCGGGTCGAAGGGGACGATGATGTCTTCGCCGCGCCATTTCAGTTCGCGCAAGCTGGCACCCAGCTCAGTGACAACGGCACTCCATTCGCCGGATGAGATGGCGTATTGGTTACCGGTGCGAGGCTTCAAAGCCATAGTGCACACTCCTTTGTGAAAGCGTATTGTTACCGCTCGCAATCGTACCGCATCAGCGTTGGGACGCGGCGTATATAGATAACAAAATTGGCTCTCCTCAATGAGGAGAGCCAATTCATAGGGCTATTTCTGGATTACTTCTGGGCTACTTCATAACGCACCACAGTGGTGTAATCACTATCGGGTGCGAGTGTCACCAGATGGTTGCCGGTGCGGAAGGCGTTGGCCGGGGCGGTCATCGGTTCGACGGCGATGCCGTACGGATGCTCGGCAAATGGAGCTCCCGTGGCGGTGTAGCACTGCCAGGCATTGATGGTTTCGTCGCCGATCAGCTTCACTTCGATACCATCAGGACGGGTGAACGTGGTAGTGGTCGTGCCATCGGCGGCGCGCTCCACATCAACCCAGGCGTCATCGAAAGCGCGGCCTTCGAGCGTCGGACCATCGTTCAGATCGTAGATGCCGGCAACAGGTTCAGTGCCGGTGGGAATCAGCGCCTCGTTCACCGTCACATGACTGGCGGCCTTGATCTGCAGATGGCAGGCGGCGGAGTCGGCATCGCGTTCGGCGGAAGTCGCGCCCTGCTCGCCGTTGGCAAGCCACGGGTGCAGGCCAAGAGCCCAAGGTGCCGGCTCGTCGCCATCATTGCGGGCATTGATGGTCACGGTCATGCCATTTTCGCCCAATTCGTAGGTCACGGTCACGGTCACATCGAACGGGTATCCGTCCAGGTTGGGGAAGCGCAGTGAAAGCGTCACGGCGCTGTCGGTGAGCGATTCGAGCTTCCACATGTAGTGGTAGGCGTATCCATGGTTCGCGTTGTTGCGCGGAGCCGGGTGATATTCGTTGACCGGAGCGCAGTAGTGCTTGCCGTTGAAATCGTATTCACCGTTTTCAATACGGTTTGGCCAAGGGGCCAGCACGTATCCGTTGCAGGTCGGGGTCAGATCGTTGACCCCGAATGGACAGAAGATTTCCTTGCTGTTGAAGTCGAACCGGCGGATTTTCGCGCCTAGCTCGCAAATCACAGCGGAGTAGTCGCCGTGGTGAATCGAATACTGGTTGCCGGTGCGTGGCGTTCTGCTCGTCATGGAATCACTCCCGTAGTGAGGATGGATGGTTCGGTAGCTCCTGCTATCGCTGGCCTCAGTCTAGCGCGTTTCCGCTGTCGAAGCGGGATTGGCGGCGGCTATGGAGTCGGCACGTGTATCAGGAAAGAGCATTGCGGGTGGTGAACGTGGCGAGTGTCACATCGTACGCGAAAAACGCGGGGATTCTTTGAAAAGATGGCGGAGCACGGGCTCTGGCACAGGAGGTTGGCAGTAACCTCCTGTAGTCCCTGCTTTACACTGGAGAACAGTGTTGACATTCAGGAGGTTCCGATGACCAAAAGTGTGGTGCTCGCCGACCCGCGCGGGTTTTGCGCTGGTGTGGATCGTGCGATTCTCACCGTGCAAACGATTCTTAAGGCTGCGGAATCGTCTGGGAAGCTCCACCGTGAGGATGGTCTGCCACCGGTGTATGTGCGTAGGCAAATCGTGCATAACAAGCATGTGGTCGAGGATTTGGCAGGCCAGGGTGCGGTATTCGTCCAAGAGTTGAGCGAGATTCCGGATGCGGCCGCTGCGGCTGGCATTCCGGTGGTGTTTTCCGCTCATGGCGTATCTCCGGTGGTGAAGTCGGAGGCTCAGCGCCGTGGTATGCACGTGGTGGACGCTACTTGCCCGCTGGTAGGCAAGGTGCATCGTGAAGTGTTGCGTTTTGTGCGCGAGGGGTATGAGATTGTCTACATCGGGCATAAAGGGCACGATGAGGCGGTTGGCGTAGTGGGGGAGAGCCCCGAGCATGTGCATCTGATTGAGCATGAATCGGATGTCGATTCGCTGGATTTTGCACCCGACACCAAGTTGGTGTTGCTTTCGCAGACGACATTGAGCGTGGATGAAACGGCCGGCACCATTGCTGCGTTGAAGGCTCGTTTTCCGTGGATTGAGGAGCCTCCGAGCTCTGATATTTGCTATGCTACGTCGAATCGTCAGGCGGCGGTGAAGTTGGTGGCCCAGCAGTCCGATTGTGTGGTGATTGTCGGATCGGCCAACTCTTCGAACTCCGTACGTCTGATGGAAGTGGCTCAGGAGGGCTTGGGCGAGCGAGGCAAGGCCTACCGCGTGGATGATGCCAACGAGCTTGATCCGTCATGGTTTGAGGGCGTGGAATCCGTGGGCATTTCCTCGGGCGCCTCCGTGCCGGATGAGTTGGTTTCCGGTGTAATTGATACTTTGCGCAATCAGGGTTTCACCGGCATGAAATCGGTGGAAACCATCAAGGAAAACATGCACTTCGTGCTGCCTGCCGAGCTGCGCCGGAAGAAATAGTCATCCTTGGCTCCCCTCTGCGAGGGGAGCCAAGACAAAGTCACCACGTGCCGATTGGCGCGGCGACGGCGTCCAACACCTTGAGCAGGTCCTGCGGATTGACGCCTACGGACAGGCCGCGCTTGCCGCCGGAGACCAGAATCTGGTCGAATTGCAATGCGCTTTCGTCTAATACGGTTTTATGATGCGTCTTCTGGCCCAAAGGCGAAATGCCGCCGACCACATAGCCGGATTCGCGCATAGCCACTTTGGGGTCGGCCATCGAGGCCTTCTTGGCGCCCGCTGCCGCGGCCAGAGCCTTCAAATCCATATGCCCGCTGACCGGCACCACGCCCACCACACGCTCCGAGCCGGTGTCCGCCATAAGCGTCTTGAACACCTGGTGTTCGTCGAAACCGAGCTTGGTGGCCGCTTCCACGCCGTAGCCATCGTCCATGTGATCGTTGGAATGCTCATATTCATAGACGTGGAATTCGACGCCCGCTTTTTCCAGCTGGACGGTCGCCGGAGTGGATCCTGCGCCTTTATCGTGCTTCTTCTTTGCCATGATTACCGTTCTACTACGAAGAGACCCCCGCACAAGGCGGGGGTCTCACAGCTTAGTTCTCAAACGAACCGTAGCGGCCTAGACCGCAGTGGTTCACTCGGAGATCTCAGCGAAGTACAGCAGGGTACGGATCATGTTGGAGGTGAAGCCGTACTCGTTGTCGTAGAAGGACACGGTGCGAGCCAGGGTCACGCCGTCAATGGTGTTGACGTCGGTCTGGGTCGGGTCGAACACGCCACCGTGGGTGTCGCCGAGGATGTCGGAGGAAACGATGCCCTCATCGTTGTAGCCGTAGTAGTCGGTGTCGGAGAAGGCGGCCTTGAAGGCTTCGTTGATCTCGTCGGCGGTGGTCTCGGTGTTCAGAACGGTGGTCAGCTCGGTGACGGAGCCGTCCGGAACCTGGACGCGCTGGGCGTGGCCCTGCAGCTTGCCGTTCACGGACGGAACGACCTTGCCGATGGCCTTGGCGGCGCCGGTGGAGTGGGCGATGGTGTTGATGGCGGCGGCGCGCAGGTTGCGGCCGGTCTTGGTGCCACGCGGGCCATCGAGCAGCATCTGGGTGCCGGTGTAGGCGTGGATGGTGGTCATGAAGCCGGCCTTGATGCCGAACTTCTCGTCCAGCAGCTTGACCATGGCGGCCATGGAGTTGGTGGTGCAGGAGCCGGCGGAGACGATCACGTCGGAAGCCTTGAGGATGTCGTGGTTCACGCCGAACACGACGGTCGGGGTGGTGTCATCCTTGGCCGGGGCGGAGATCAGGACCTTCTTGGCGCCAGCGTTGATGTGAGCCTGGGACTTCTCAGCGGAGGTGTAGAAGCCGGTGCACTCGAGCACGTACTCAACACCGTCGTTCTTGACCCACGGGATGTTGTTGGCGTCCTTCTCGGCGTAGACCTTGTACTCCTTGCCGTCAACGATGATGGAGTCCTCAGTGGCCTTGACGTCAACCGGGGTGCCGTCGTCATGACGGAAGGTGCCGTGGGTGCTGTCGTACTTCAGCAGGTAAGCCAGGGTAGCCGGGGTGGTCAGATCGTTGATGGCGGCAACCTCGATGTCACCAGCCTGGCCGCCGCGAGCCTGCAGCTCGAAAATGCGACGGAAGGCGAGACGACCAATGCGACCGAAGCCGTTGATACCAATCTTAACTGTCATGTAATTCTCCCTTGTAGGGTGCCCGTGGTGCGCTCTGGCACACCGGGCCATTGTTTACCAACAGTTGCTACTGTAATGCCGACTCTGTACACATGGCAATGTCTGAGCGTGCGTTTTGAGCAAAAACGTCGTATTTTTTGTGAGCGCTCACATTGTGGATCGCCGGCAACCGATATGCGGTTTCCCGTATTGGGCCGACGGCGTGAATCCACGGAAGCCGGGGCTCGCGTCCGGTCAGCGAACCAACAGCTTGGACACTTCGGTGTCCAGCTTGCCGATGCCGCCACTGAATTCATGGAAACGGCTTACCTGCGGCAATGCCACTTCGATGGGGAAGGTGACGATCAAGGTACCATGTTCCACGCTGATGGCGGCATCTATGCCGTCGCGGAACTCATTGCTGACGCCTTGCACCATCGTGTTGGTCAGCGTGTCGTCTTTGAGTTCGTATTTCAATCCTGGTTCGTTCACGCCAAGTGAAACATCGGAGTGGGAGAACGCCGACACCATTCGTCCGTCCTCGGGTACCGGGTGCGCGGGGAAGGAGAGCTTGCCATCCGTGATTGCTGTGACTATCAGTCCGTCGCCATACAGATATCCGCTTGCCCCGTGCCCAGCCAGCAAGGTCATGAGCTGAATGCCGGAAATCGTATGGTCAATGCGTCCGCCCAGACCTCCATAGACATGGAATTCGCGGCAGCCCGCCGCCCAGCCGACTTTCAAGGCGGAGAGCATGTCCGGGTCATCCTTCAGCGAGGGCAGCGTAATCGTGCGTACGTCGGTGCGGGGCGGGCGTCCTTCCAATGAGTCGAAATCGCCCACCACCACATCGGGGACGATGCCCAGCTCGCGCGTATGATCCAGTCCGCCATCGGCCGCTACCACATACGCGCCATCCGGCACCACGGGAGTTCCGGCATAGTATTCTCCGGCTCCGAAAATCACGCATACCTTACTCATATCCGACTACTGTAGCCGTTGCGCGGCCTGCGGGGAAGAAAATTCGGCAATGGGAACATGCTGACGGCCGACGTGCCGAATACCACGAACCGCGAACTGTTCGCCAAGAAGCCGGGTTCCGGCTCCGAAGAGAACTCCATGCAGTAGGCCTCCAAGGCACTCAACCTGCGTGAGACCACTTACGAGCGAACCGGACTCATCGTCGACCATTCTCACAGACGACAAAGCGCCGGTCGAAGTGCTGGGCATGCATGCCATTGATCAAATCATCGCCGAGGAAGCCGGCCCGTATCGTCAGATTCTGAAAGATGAGGGTATTGGCGGCCTGCTGCGCGCCGTGCAGTAGGGAACCCGACACACGGCCCGTCAATGTCCGGGCATATGGTAGACTTTCCATTTGGCTTGAGAAATCAAGAAAGCGGGGCACCCCCACCTGGAAGCTTTTCAAGGCCTCGGGTTCAAGGCAAACAGCCTAGCGATTGTGCCAGATGAATGAGCACAATCAGGAATGACGATATGTCTGCGTGCATGTGCGTGAATGCGTATGTTCCGGCTTGCCATGAACCATCGAGCGTTGATTGCGTTTCATCAAGGAGCCCTGCCCAAGGAATTGAAGCAGAGGATTGGAGTCATCATCAGCGACGAACCACGCATTAACGACGAGATTCGCGTCCCGCAGGTACGCCTGATCGGCCCGAAGGGCGAGCAGGTGGGCGTCATCGCGACCACCGTCGCGCTGAACCTGGCCAAGGAGGCAAACCTCGATCTCGTCGAGGTGGCCCCGAACGCGAAGCCTCCGGTCGCCAAGCTCATCGATTACGGCAAGTTCAAGTACAACGAGAAGATCAAGGCTCGTGAAGCTCGTCGTAACCAGAGCACCGCGGAAATCAAGGAGATTCGTTTCCGCCTGAAGATCGACGACCACGATTTCGACGTGAAGAAGGGCCATGTGACCCGCTTCCTCAACGGAGGCGACAAGGTCAAAGTCACCATCATGTTGCGCGGTCGTGAGATCTCCCGCCCGATCGGTGGTGTGGAACTGCTGCAGCGTCTGGCCGACGATGTCGAGGAATTCGGCACCGTTGAGTCCAAGCCGAAGCAGGAGGGTCGCAACATCATCATGACCCTCGCGCCGAAGGGCAAGAAGGTGCATACCCAGTCCGAGCAGCGCCGTCGTGGCGCCGAGTCCCGCGCCGAGCGTCAGGCTCGTCAGGCGGCTCGTCTGGCGGCCAAGCAGGAGTCGCAGGCTCAGGCCGCGGCCGATGCGAAGACCGCGATTTCTCAGAAGACTTCCGACAAGAAGCAAACCAGCAAGGAGGGCAGCAATGCCGAAGATGAAAACTAATTCCGCCGCTTCCAAGCGCGCTCGTATCACCGGCTCCGGCAAGGTGATGCAGGCCGGTTCCGCCATGCGCCACAACCTCGAGCACAAGTCCGCTCGCAAGCGTCGCGCTCTGTCCGCCGATGCCGTGCTGCGCGGTGGCCAGGCCAAGAAGCTGCACCAGCTGCTGCAGAAGTGAGCTTAGGGCTTACAGGAACAAACAAGACTTTAGAAAGCTGAGGAATAGATTATGGCACGTGTCAAGCGCGCAGTGAACGCCCACAAGAAGCGTCGCGTTGTTCTCGAGAGGGCTTCCGGCTACCGCGGCCAGCGCTCCCGCCTGTACCGCAAGGCTAAGGAACAGCTGCTGCACTCCTTTAACTACAACTTCCGCGACCGTAAGGCTCGCAAAGGCGATTTCCGCAAGCTGTGGATCCAGCGCATCAACGCTGCCGTCCGCGCTGAGGGCATCACCTACAACCGCTTCATCCAGGGCCTGCGTCTCGCCGGCATCGAGCTGGATCGTCGCGCTCTCGCCGAGCTCGCCGTCTCCGACCCGGACACCTTCAAGACCATCGTGGACGCCGCCAAGGCTGCTCTGCCTGAGGACGTCAACGCTCCGGTTGAGGCCTGATTGCCGCCTCTGAACGACATTGCTCCGTGACTTTCGGTCATGGAACGTCAAGTCCCGTCACCCATCGGTGACGGGACTTTTCATATTCGCGGCGACGATGCTCAGCTAGGGTCTTCGCCGGTGAACGAGCGGTAGTTTCGGATAAGGAACGCCAGTTCCAGTACGGTGTGGTCATCGAGCTTGCGCGGATTGTAGCCGGTTTGCTCGGCGATGGCGTTGAGATGGTTCTGCAATGTGTTCTTGTGGATGAACAGGCTATCGGCGGCCCGGCTCACGCTTCCGTTGTATCGGGTGTACGCGTTGAACGCCGTCTGGAAGGCGTCGATTCGTTGATCATCCAGACCCGCGAAGATGTTCTGCACGAACTGTTCGCTTATGGATTGCTGCATCGCCGGCAGCAGCATGCCGAGCCCGATATTGCTGTATTCCTCCACTCGTGCACCATGGGTGAAACGGAGCCATTCCACAGCCGCGGTTGCCTGTCGGTAGCTGCGCCAATATTGATTCGCCGACGTTTCCATGCTTCCTATGCCAATGCTGATCGGGCGTCCCAAGACATGGCTTATCTCTTTTTGCAGATCGGACAGTACTCCCATATGGTGTTCATCAAGTTGACCCATTGAGCCGACTTGATCGGTGATGGCGAATAATATGCAGAATCCACGCGCCGAAGTTCTGAATATCGACTCGCTGCCTGAAGGAAAACGCTTATCCAACGCATTGAGCAGAGCGTTACGCTTGGTGTGGTCGGCGTCGGCATTGGTGCAACGTCCGAGCACGATGCATCGCGGTATTGACAGGTCGACATCGAGCGTGGAAGACAGATAGGAGACGAGATCCTCATCGTTGTGCTGCGATACCAGTAAATTGATGAGATTCGTCATCATCATGCGTTGGTCGAAACGTGTGATCTGCTCGACGTTTTCCCGAATCAGTATTTCCGTCATTTTGGTGATCATGATGCCGAATGGCTCGACTTCGTGCCGCTGGCCGGTGATGCCGATGACCGCGACAACCGAATCGCCGAACATGACCGGTGCGTTGATGCCGTTGCGGGCGCCTATGAACTGATTATCGCCATCCACTGCCACGGTCCGTTTCCGCTCCGCCGCAAGACGCGCGGCATCGTGGAAGGTGCCGATGCGCGTTGCGTCGGTGCTGGCGATCATTTTGCCGTGCGCATCAAAGAAATTGATATCGTAGCGGATAATGCCCTTGATGTTCTCAACAATGGTCTGCGCTATGCGCGGGTCTATGTCCATGACGTCCTCGTCTGTTCTAGGCAATACACGAAATGTTCTGTGTAACATTATTGCATGGCTGGCGAAAACGGAAGTTCGTTCTGTGGAATATTGTGACGCTCGTGTTTTCCAAGAATAATGTGTATTACATAAATCGTGACCGTATAGATAGATTTTTTTTGATGGTCTCTATACTACGTTCCAATGAAGAGACGTCGTGAGTCCATCACCCTGACGCTGTGCGGAAACGGTAAGACAATCAAAGGAGATTCTGATGGTAGAAGGCATTTCGATTGCATGGTGGGCGGCGTTGCTCGGCCTTGCATTGGCCATAGTGCTGATTCTTAAAAAACTCAACGCCACATATGCGCTGTTGCTCGGGGCCATTGTCGGATGTCTGGTCGGCGGAGCGTCGCTGACCCAGACGGTGAGCGTCGTTGTGGCGGGTGGCCAAAGCGTTATGGGCACCATCGTGCGTGTGCTGGCTGCCGGCATTCTGGCTGGTGTGATGATGGAGTCCGGTGCCGCCAATCGCATCGCCAAAACCATCGTTTCCAAATTCGGCGAAAGCCTCGCGATCTTTTCGCTGGCGTTCGCCACGATGATTATCTGCGCGGTAGGTGTGTTCATCCCGGTTGCGGTGCTTATTGTGGCGCCGATTGCCATTGAGGTCGGCAATCGATTGGGCATCTCCAAGCTGGCGCTATTGGTGGCCTTGTCTGGCGGAGGCAAGGCGGGCAACATCATGTCTCCCAACCCGAACACCATCGCCGCGGCTTCCGGGTTCGGCGTGCAGCCTTCCCAGGTGATGATCGGCAGCGTCGTGCCGGCATTGTGTGGTCTGGCGGTGGCCGTATTGCTGGCCACGGTATTGCGCAAGCATGGCGCGGCACCTACTGCTGCCGAGGTGGACACCGGCGACACCGACGATGCCCATTTGCCGCCGATCGGCCGCGCTCTGGTTGCCCCGGTCGTCGCCGTGGTACTGCTGCTGATCAATCCGGTCGGCAGTCTGCTGCACATCGAAGTGTTGTCGATGTTCCAGATCGATGCCATGTACATTCTCCCGTTGGCCGCCCTGATCGGACTGTTCGCAATGAGGCAGGGGAAGAACCTGCTGGCTTTCACCAAGGCCGGGCTCGCACGCATGACCGACGTCGTACTCATCCTGATTGGCGCCGGCGCGATTGGCGGGTTGATCACGAATTCCGACTTGTCCACGCAGATTGTCGGCCTTATCAAGGCCTGGGGCGTTTCCGGCTCGCTGCTCGCTCCTCTGGCCGGCATTCTGATGGCTGCCGCCACCGCCTCGACCTCCACGGGTGTGATTCTCGGCTCCAGCTCCTTCGGATCCTCGATTCTCGGCTTTGGCGTATCCCCGGTGGCCGCCGCCGTGACGATGCAGGCCGGCGCAACCGTCATCGATCATCTGCCGCACGGCAACTACTTCCACGTCACGGCACAGGCCATGAAGATGACCGTCGGCGAACGCATGAAGAGCGTGCCGTTCGAGTCATTGGTCGGTCTGACCATGACCTGCGTTGCGACCTTGATATACATGGTGTTCTGAGTATTGGTTCGTGGATGATAATGAATAAAGGAGAAGCTATGAAATTCGTGATCGCGCCGGATTCCTTCAAAGGGTGCATGACGGCAAAACAGGCCGGTGAGGCCATTCGCGCGGGACTGCTGCGGGTGTTCCCGGACGCCGAATATGTGATGGTGCCCATGGCCGACGGCGGTGAAGGCACGGTTCGTTCCTTGGTGGACGCCACCCAAGGTCATATGCGCAGCGCAAAGGTGCTGAATCCGTTGCAGTTCGAGACGACGGCGGAGTATGGCATCCTTGGCAACACGGGAGATGAGGACAAAACCGCGGTGATCGAGATGGCGGCTGCCAGCGGCATCCAGTTCGTTATCGAAAGCACCCGGAACCCGCTTGTCACCACCACATACGGAACCGGCCAACTTATGATGCATGCTCTGGATGACGGGGCCCGCACGATTATCCTCGGCGTGGGTGGGTCGGCGACCAATGATGGCGGAGCCGGCATGGCCGAAGCTCTGGGAGTGCGTTTTCTGGACGCGCATGGCGATCCCATTCCTCGTGGTGGCGGATTCCTTGACCGGCTTGTCACCGTGGATGTGTCGGGCGTCGATCCACGTATCGCGCGCACGCGCATACTGATCGCCTCCGATGTGACCAACCCGTTGGTGGGGCCGACCGGAGCCTCGGCGGTATTCGGTCCGCAGAAGGGCGCGACGCCGCAGATGGTCACCCAACTCGACAATAATCTTGCCCATTATGCGGCGGTGATCAAGGATCAACTGGGCATCGATGTGGCCCATACGCCCGGAGCCGGCGGCGCAGGCGGTCTTGGCGCGGGACTGCTCGCCTTCACCCAGTCCATGATGCGTGCCGGCGTGGATATCGTCTCTTCCACGGTCCGTCTTGTCGAGCGCGCCGAAGGTGCCGACTACTGCTTCACCGGCGAAGGCGGCATTGACTTTCAGACGAAATTCGGCAAAACGCCGATGGGAGTGGCCAAGGCGGTGCGAGAGCGTAATCCGCATATCGGTGTGGTCGCTTTTGCCGGACATGTGGGCGAAGGCATTGACCAACTCTATGACGTGGGCGTCGATGCGGTGTTCGGCATTGTTCCCGGTGCCATGCCATTGAACGAGGCCATTGCCGATGGGCCAAGGAATCTCATTCGCGCGGCGGAAAACGTCGGACGTCTGATACGTCTCGGACGGCGTTGAGGCCGGCACAGAACGATGGCGTAATATGAGCCGTTATGGGCGTTGACGGATTCGGCACACTGCGGGAGCAGTTCCTCGTGCATATCGGCATCGAACGGGGACTCGCCAAAGCCACCGTCTCCGCCTACGAATCCGACCTCAATAAATATGTCGCCTGGCTTCAGACCCATGGCATCACCAAGCCGGATGATATAGCCAAACAGGATGTCGAGGACTATATCGCCGCACTTGATGCGGACGGGGAATCCGCGCGATCCAAGGCCCGCCGATTGGCCTCCATCCACGAATTTCACCGTTTTGCCTTGGCCCAGCATGCGGTATCGGCGGATGTGGCCGCTTCGGTCAAAGCCCCCAAAGGGGCCAGTGTGTTGCCGGACGTGTTGAGCGTTGACGAGGTGTCCCGGCTGCTGGATGCCGCAGCCGTCGGCGGTTCCACCGACCCGGTGGTGTTGCGGGACAAGGCCCTTCTCGAATTCATGTACGCCACCGGATGCCGCGTCTCGGAGGCCGTGGGCACGAATCTGGACGACATCGACCTTGAGGAGAAGGTCGTCCGATTGATGGGCAAGGGGTCCAAGCAACGGCTGGTGCCGTTGGGCAGTTATGCCCGTAACTCAGTTGTGGTGTATCTCAACGCGGGTCGAGGCGAGCTGGAACGCAGATCAACGGCCAAAGTCCCTGAGCGTCGAGCGCTGTTCCTGAACAAGCGAGGCAAACGCATCTCACGCCAATCGGTATGGGAAATCGTCAAAACAGCGGGGGAGCGGGCCGGCATCACCAAGCCGCTGCATCCGCATACGCTGCGGCATTCGTTCGCCACTCATCTGATTCAGGGCGGTGCGGACGTGCGCACCGTACAGGAACTGCTGGGCCATGCCAGCGTCACCACCACGCAGATATATACGCACGTGAGTCCCGAGGCTCTGATCGAAACATATCTCACCGCGCATCCCAGAGCGCGTTAGCGGCGATGAGACGGATTGTTTCGGCATACTGGCGTGGCGCGATGTGGTAACGGTGGCAGCGAACGGATAAGAGTAGGCTAGTCGGGAGAAATCAGAGTTTGATGGAAGGTTCAGGCATGGCAGATCGTCGCGGCAGCAGCACATTCCGCCAAGGTACGTTGCCGATGGACGAAACGTATGTCGCTGCACCATCTCGGAACACGGATATTGATAAGGTAGACGATATGCCTACCGATTTTCTTGGACGTGAATACGAAACCTTCCCGGCTCCCGAACCGTTGCAGCAGCACGGTCCGGCTCGAGTCATTGCCATGTGCAACCAGAAGGGCGGTGTGGGCAAGACCACGAGTTCCATTAACATCGCCGGAGCTTTGGCACAGTATGGCCGCCGAGTGCTTATCGTCGACTTTGATCCGCAAGGTGCCGCCACCGTGGGCTTGGGCATCAATGCGAATGCCGTGGAGAGCACCATTTACACCGCATTGTTCGATATGTCTGTGGATCCCCATGATGTGGTGCAGCACACCGCGTTCGACAACATCGATGTGATTCCTGCAAACATTGACTTGTCGGCGGCCGAAGTCCAGCTGGTCACCGAGGTGGGCCGAGAACAGATTCTCAACGGTGTGCTGCGCAAGCTCAAGGCCGAATACGATGTCATCATCGTGGATTGCCAGCCTTCGCTTGGCCTGCTCACGGTGAACGCCCTGGCCGCAGCCGATGGCGTGATCATTCCGGTGGCCGCCGAATTCTTTGCCCTTCGTGGCGTGGCTCTGCTCATGCAGTCCATCGAGAAGGTCCAGTCCCGCATCAATCCCGCGTTGGAGGTCTACGGCGTGCTGGTGACCATGTACACCAACACCCTCCACTGCGAGGAAGTATGCCAGCGTATCTATGAGGCGTTCGAGAACAAGGTGTTCCACACGTTCATCTCCCGATCCATCAAGTTGCCTGACTCCAGTGTGGCTGCGGCCCCCATCGTTATCTACGCCCCCGGGCATAAGACCGCCAAGGAATACCGCGAGGTGGCCCGCGAGCTCGTGTCTCGCGGCATTGTGGCCTGATGAGCGAAACTCTCGTAAGCCAGCAGGAGGAAGTCGAGGCCGCCATAGGCTCCGGCTTCCAGGTGAATCTTGAGGTCTATTCCGGGCCGTTCGATGCGTTGCTCGGCATGATCGCCAACAACAAGCTCGAACTGACCGAGGTTTCGCTCTCCTCAATCACCGAGGAATTCCTGGCTTATGTGCGTGGCCTTGACTTCACGAAGAACATGGACGAGGCCAGTGCGTTCCTGGATGTTGCTTCGATTCTGGTGGAGGCCAAAAGCGTGGCCATCCTGCCCGGTGGCGAGGAGAATCAGCATGACGAGCAGAGTCTCGAGGCACTGCGCGAACGCGATCTGCTGTTCGCTCGCCTGATTCAGTACCGCGCCTACAAGCAGGCGGCCGGCGATTTCCGCGCGCGATTCGCCGCCAATTCCGGGCGGTTCCCCCACCCGGCTTATATGGATGAGGGCATACAGGCCATGCTGCCCGAGCTCGTGTGGACGCTCACGCCCGCGGAACTGGCGAAACTCGCCGCACAGGTGATCGCCAATGCACCGGCCTCCGAGGTGTCGGTTCACCAACTGCATGTGCCGTTGGTCGATTTGCGGGCGCAATCCGTGGTGGTGCGTGACCGATTGCGCAAGGCTTTGGAATCTGGTAGTCAATCGATGTCATTTAGCGAGCTGACCCAGGATTGCGCATCCCGTATCGAGGTGGTTGCCCGGTTCATGGCCGTGCTGGTGTTCTTCAAACAAGGTGTGCTGCAATATCGGCAGAATGGGCCGTTCGAGGAGCTGCATCTGCGATGGGTCGCCGGTGTGGATGATGCCATGAGCGACGTGAACATTTCCGAAGGTGATTTTGCGTAAGAGAGGTGACCGATGAGCGAGCGCAACGAATATGACGAACATAATGGGCAGACGGAAGTAGCGGAGCAGTCGCGTCCCGAATATGTGGACTTTACCGTCGATGATTTTCCCGGCGGGCTGGCTGCATGTCTGGAGGCCATTCTTATGGTCGCCGACCAGCCACAGACTGTAGAGGATATGGCCCGTGTGCTGGTGGTGGATGAGAGCGACGTGGAAGATGCATTGCAGGCACTGCGTGCCGAATATGAGGGTGATGCGGCTCGTGGCATTCGCCCGCGAGGATTTGAACTGCGTCATACCGCACGAGGATGGCAGTTCGCTAACCGCGCCGAATTCGAGCCGGTCGTCTCCGCGTTCGTCACCGATGGGCAGACCGCGCGGCTGAGCCAGGCGGCTTTGGAGGCGCTGGCTATTGTGGCTTATCGGCAGCCGGTCACCCGTGCGCAGGTGGCGGCAATCCGTGGCGTCAACTCCGATGGCGTGATTCGCTCGCTCGCCGTGCGAGGCCTTATCGCAGAGAACGGCATGGACCCCGATTCCCGTGCGGCGCTGCTGGTCACGTCCGAGTTCTTCCTGGACCAGATGGGACTCAATAGCCTTGATGAGTTGCCATCGTTGGCCCCGTTCCTGCCGTCTGTGGCGGAAATGACAAGACCCGGCGAATCAGACGAGGAGCCGGTTTCCTGACAGCACGGTCTGCGGTAATGCAGACCGTTTTTGTTACTGTTCTCGCATATATTGTGACTTATAGTCATTATGACTATAAGTAGTGCTATGCTGTCTGACCAGAAAGAATATTTCACTGGAAAGAGGCAAGGCATGGGATTCGGCAATGTGTCGGAGCGCCGCAGTGCACCACCGCAGGTTGGTGTGTCCGTGGTGATCTTGGCGCTTGGCCCTGATGACATGCCCGAACATGGCGCAACGCAAGCCGAATCTGCTGAGACCGGAGCTGGAACACCTCATTCCCGTCTGTGGTTGCCGTTGGTCAAGCGAGTCCGTCAGCCTTTCCTCGGCACTTGGGCTCTGCCCGGAGGCGACCTGAGGTCCGATTGGTCGCTGGAACAGTCCGCTTACTCCGCATTGGAGTCAACTACTGCGCTGCATCCTCGCTACCTCGAGCAGCTGTACACCTTTGGCGGGCCAGAGCGCTCCCATGGTGGATTGCCGATGGTCTCCGTCGTGTACTGGGCGCTCGTAGGCCAGGCCGAGGCCGCGCATTTCGAGGATGGCGATAATGTGCGCTGGTTCCCCGAGGATGAGCTGCCGCCGTTGGCTTTCGACCATCGCGAGATTATCGACTACGCACTGCTTCGGTTGCGCTCCAAAATCGAATACTCTGACGTGGCCACCCGTCTGCTCGGTCCCACCTTCACTTTGCGGCAGTTGCACGGCGTATACGAGGCCATCGCCGGAGAAAGCCTTGATTTGGCGAATTTCCGTCGCAAAATGCTCTCCTCCGGCGATCTTGAAGACACCGGTGAGAAAGTGCGTGAAGGCCGTCAGCGGCCGGCAGCCGTGTACCGATATGTGCCTCAGCTACCTGCCCATACCGGAACGCCGCATGAATTCGACGGCAGTGGCATTGCGGCAATGGCCAAGCGCAACGAACGCAAGGATGTGCTTGCTGCATTGAGCCCATCCGCACAGATTTGATTTTTGCCATGCCTGCAGGCACGGCGCATAGACGTTACAGAAAGGAACCACTATGACCGCATCATTCATTGCGCCCTCCGTTGACGAGATCATCGCCAAGCTGGGCGCGCAAAGCACCTGCGATGCAGGACTGACCCAGGATCCGTGGCATTTCGACACCACCGCACCCAGCTACGGTCCCGGTGCCTCGATGCTCGACCGTCTGCCCGCCAACGCGCCGCGCCAGCAGGTGCTGCCGGACGAATACCGCAAGGCCTCCGACGAGGAACTGCAGCAGCGCATCACCGACGCCAAGCAGCGTCTTGGCTCTAAACTGCTGATCCTCGGCCACTTCTACCAGCGTGATGAGATTATCAAGCATGCCGACTTTGTGGGTGATTCCTTCCAGCTGGCCAAGAACGCCACCGAACGCCCGGACGCCGACCATATCGTGTTCTGCGGCGTGCACTTCATGGCTGAAACCGCCGATATCCTCTCCACCCCCGAGCAGAGTGTGACCCTGCCTAACCTGTCCGCCGGCTGCTCCATGGCCGACATGGCAAACATCGACCAGGTGCAGGAATGCTGGGATCAGCTCGGCGAGATCTGCGGCACCGAGCCGGATTCCGATGATCGTCAGCAGATTATCCCTGTCACCTATATGAACTCCTCCGCGGCGCTGAAGGCATTCTGCGGACGCAACGGCGGCATCGTGTGCACGTCCTCCAACGCGCACGCCGTACTGGAATGGGCGTTCGCGCGCGGCAAGCGCGTGCTGTTCTTCCCTGACCAGCACCTTGGCCGCAACACCGCCCGCGCCATGGGCGTTCCGCTGAGCGAGATGCCGCTGTGGGATCCGTTCAAGGCTCAGGGCGGTGCCTCCGACCCGGCCGATTACGCCCGAGCCAAGATGATTTTGTGGAAGGGCTTCTGCTCCGTGCACCAGCGTTTCACTGTCGAACAGATCGAGCGTGCACGCAAGGCATACCCGGGCGTCAAGGTGATTGTGCACCCCGAATGCTCGATGCAGGTGGTCGACGCCGCTGACGGCACTGGTTCCACCGCATACATCGTCAAGGAGATTGCTAACGCGCCCGCCGGTTCCGCCATCGCCGTGGGCACCGAAATCAACTTGGTGAACCGTCTGGCCGCGCAATACCCGGACAAGACCGTGTTCTGCCTGGACCCGGTGGTCTGCCCGTGCTCCACGATGTACCGTATCCACCCGGCCTATCTGGCCTGGGCTCTGGAAAACCTCGAACAGGGCAATGTGGTCAACCGTATCATCGTGGATGACGATACCGCCCGCGAAGCCAAGGTGGCATTGGAGCGCATGCTGCGCGTTCACCCGTGACCTCTCTCCGGCTCCCGCTGGCGGGAGCGAACCAAAAAACAGAGGAAAGCAACACAATGAGCAACGTTGAAATCGTCGTCGTGGGCGCCGGCGTCGCCGGACTGTCCGCGGCTCTGGCCGTGGCCGGTACCGGTCATGACGTGACCTTGGTAACCAAGACGGAACTGGTGGAATCAAACACCTACCATGCGCAGGGAGGTATCGCCGCCGCCATCTTCTCCGATGACGACCCGAAGCTGCACGCGGCCGATACCATGGCGGCGGGTCACGGTCTGTGCGACCCGAAGGCCGTGGACATTCTCACCCGTGAGGGTGCTGACCGTGTTCGTGAGTTTGCCGCGGCCGGTGTGCACTTCGACCGAGATGCACAGGGGCATATGCTACGTGGCCTTGAGGCGGCGCATTCTCGTGCCCGCGTGGTTCATGCCGGGGGAGACGCCACAGGCAAGGTGCTTGAGTTGGACGTCTCCGCCATGGTGCGTGAGAATCCGCGTATCCATATCATCGAACATGCCTTCCTCAAAGACCTTATCGTGCGTGACGGCCGTATTGCCGGCGTCCGGCTGCTGATTGACGGGCAGGACAAGGATCTTGCCGCCGACCGCGTGATTCTGGCCACCGGTGGCGCGGGACGCATGTACCCGTACACCACCAATCCGCAGGTTGCCACTGCTGATGGCGTTGCCGCCGCATGGCGTGCGGGGGCACAGGTTGCCGACTTGGAGTTCTACCAGTTCCATCCCACCGCCATGGCCGTGGGCGAGCACTTCCTCGTCTCCGAAGCCGTGCGAGGCGAAGGCGCGGTACTGCTGGACGAGCACGGGCGCCGATACATGAAAGACGTGGATCCGCGTGCCGAACTTGCTCCGCGCGACGTAGTGGCCCGCGAAAACTTCCGCGTGATGCAACGTCAGGGAGGCAAGCCGGTCATGCTCGATGCCTCGCCGATAGCGAAGGAGAATCCCGATCTGGCAGCCTTCCTGGCCCACCGATTCCCGACCATCGACGCCTACACGCGCTCGCTGGGCTTCGACTGGAGCAAGGAGCCGATTCCGGTGGCACCGGCCGCGCACTATTACATGGGCGGTATCCACACTGATTTGGACGCTCGAGCCTCGATCCCCGGCCTGTATGCTGCCGGCGAATGCGCCCGTACCGGTGTGATGGGCTCCAACAGGCTCGCCTCCAACTCACTGCTCGAAGGACTCGTTTACGGTCGCCGTGCCGGTTTGGCCGCAGTCGCGGACGGTGATGACACGGTCTGGGCTCCCGAACCGTTCCTGAACTCCGCCACCGGCGAAGCATTCACGCATAAGCTAATTGCATTGAAGACCCCGGTGCTCACCAGCGATGACGCAACCGCAGATGTGTGGAATCGCACCCGCATCCAAAACACCATGTGGCATGGCGTTGGCGTACTGCGCGACGCGGATGGGCTGCAAACCGCCATCGCCGAACTCGGTCAAGGACTTGCTACAGCAAACGCACAGGTCGACGTGGCCGATGTTGAAGCACTGGAGAACCGTAATATGCTCACCGTGGGTTATGTGGCCGCCACCGCCGCGCTCGCCCGCACCGAATCCCGAGGCGCCCACGCCCGCACCGATTATGCTGAGCCGCAGGACGAATGGGCTCACTCCGTCGCCTACATCAAGGATTGACCCATGCTTACGCAACACATCATCCATACCGCCGTCGAAGCGGCGCTCGCCGAAGACGCACCCTACGGTGACATCACCTGCGAGACCACGATCCCCGCGGGCGAAACCGGCTCTGCGCATCTCACCGCACGCGAAAACGGCGTGATGAGCGGCATCGAGGTGTTTCGCGCTGCGTTCACCACGCAGAACCCAGCCGTCACTGTCACCGCTGCCATCAAGGACGGCGAACGATTCCAAGCCGGCCAAGTGCTCGCCACCGTAACCGGTCCGGTACGTGACCTGCTTACCGCCGAACGCATCGCCCTCAACTTCACCCAGCGCATGAGCGGCATCGCCACCATGACCGCCGCTTTTGTGGACGCGGTGAACGCCATCTACAGTGACAACTATGACGGATCGGTCACCCATCCTCACCGTTACGAACGCACCCGCATCGTCGATACGCGCAAAACCACTCCGGGCTTGCGCCTGTTCGAGAAGTATGCCGTGGTCTGCGGTGGCGGCCACAACCATCGTTACGGACTGTCCGATGCGGTCATGATGAAGGACAATCATCTGGCGGCGCTCGCCGCACGTGGTATCGACCTGACCGGTGCCATTCGTCACGTGCGCGAACAGGTAGGCCACACCACGCATATTGAGGTGGAAGTCGATAGCCTCGAGCAGATTCCTGCCGTGCTCGAGGGCGGCGCAGACACGATCATGCTGGATAATTTCTCACTCGATGACACTCGCCGCGGAGTAGAACTCATTGATGGCAAGGCCATCGTGGAAGCCAGTGGAAACATGAATCTGGAGCGTGTTCCGGCCGTGGCTGCCGCCGGTGTGGACGTGATTTCCGTAGGCGCGCTCACCCATTCCGTGCGCAGCATCGACCTCGGATTGGACTGGATCTGATCATGGCCGATACTCCCAACACGTCCAGCGAAGCCGGCGAACTGTATCTCGATGCCGCTGCCACCGAACCGGTGAGCCCGGCCGTTCTCGAAGCCATGACTCCGTTCCTGACCGACGCCTATGCCAATCCGGCCAGCGTGCACCAGCCCGGCAAAACCGCGGCCCGTGCGCTGGATGCGGCACGCGCATCGTTCGCTGCGGCATTGGGAGCCCGGCCAGATGACGTGATCTTCACCTCCGGTGGCACCGAATCGGACAATCTTGCCATCAAAGGCATTGCCATGGCCCGTATGCGGCAGTTGGGATTACAGCCGTTCTATGGACTTGCCGAAGACGATGGCGAGCAGTTCGGCACCGACCTGGCCGACCCGTCCGCCTTATCGCAGACTGGAGAGCAGACGACAAACCACCGCCCACGCATTATCATCTCCGCCATCGAACACCCGGCCGTGGCCCAATCGGCGGCATGGCTGCATGAATGGTTCGGTTTCGACGTCGTGCATATTCCCGTGGATGCACAAGCACATCTCGATCTCGACGCGCTGGAACACGAGCTCGACGGCGAGGCGGGGGAGCGCACCGCGCTCGTCTCCACCATGCTGGCCAACAACGAGGTCGGCACTGTGGAGCCGGTGGAGGAGTTGGTTCGCATAGCCCATAAGCATGGCGTGCCCATTCATGTGGACGCCGTGCAGGCCGCCGGGCAGATTCCGATTCGTTTCCGCGATTGGGATGTGGATGCTCTATCCGTTTCCGGCCACAAGTTCGGCACGCCCAAAGGCTTGGGCGCGCTGCTGGTACGTGGCCGCACATCCATCGAACCAGTGCTTTCCGGCGGTGGGCAGGAGCGTGGCCTGCGCTCAGGCACACAGAACGTGGCCGGTGCAGTGGCGCTCGCCATCGGGCTCAATGAGTCGAATGCGCGCATGCAGGCGCATTATCGCGAACTGGTTGCCTCCCGTGACATGCTCATTGACGCGGTTCGCCGCGTGGCTCCCCGCGCCGACCTGACCGGCGACCCCGAGCGTCGCCTGCCGGGCCACGCCTCGTTCATCTTCCCCGGCGTCACCGGCGAAGCCCTGCTCGTCGATTTGGATGCACGCGGCATCGCTGCTTCGTCCGGTTCGGCCTGCGCGGTTGGACGTCACGAAATTCCGCCGACTCTGCTGGCTATGGGGCTCGAACCATCCATTGCTAAATCGGCATTGCGTATGACGTTCCGCACACCGTTGACCCGTGAACAAGTCGAACGCATCAGCCTCGCCATCGAAGAGTCCTACACCGACCTCACCCGATATTAACTTGCCCCCGCTGGCTGGGGGGCTGTCAGCAAAGCTGACCTGGGGTGGTTTTCGCAGATATCGCGAATTCTGCCCCCGCTACCAGAAAGGAAACGCCGTGAGCACCACCACTTCAGCGCAACCCGCGCAGCTCACCCGCAACGAGCGCCTCGACCGACTGCCGTTCAACAAGGCGCATCGCAAACTCCTCGTCGCCTCCGGCGTCGGCTGGGCATTCGACGCCATGGACGTCGGCCTCGTCTCCTTCGCGGCCGCCTTCATCCTCGCCTGCATAGCAGCCCTCTGCTTGCCCGAGCGCAAAGGCCTCAATCTCGAAGACTGATTACACTTCAGCCTTCACTACTAAAGTGGCCCACACCAATGTGTGGGCCACTTTTTGTCTTATAGTTCCCGAATGACACGGCAAGAGTTGCCGTATGTCACTGATCAATCGAGGGAACGACGGGTGAGATTGCGCGGTGGTTTTGTGACCAGCCACGCCACCAGCAGTCCGGTTGCCACTACGCCGAATGCCAGCGCCGCCTGCAATCCCCAGATCGGCACGGTTTCCAGCCAATGACCGTCTACGCCGATCCTGCGGTTCCATGCCACATGCAGCCATCCCAACGCCACGCCGGATACCACGCCCACTGGCGCGCCGGCCAGCAGAATCACCGCAGCCTGCGTCAGGCCGTAACGTCTGAGGAATCGGGGTGGCGCGCCCACGGCGACCATCGTGGCCATGTCGCGCTGGGCCTGCGTGCGAGCCAGCAGCAATGAAACGAGCGTGGCCATCAGTGCCAGCAATGCCAACAGGCCAATGGGCACCAATGCCATATTGTCACCCCACGGCAGGCGATTCCCGTCAGTGCTCGTGGATGCCAGCGGCAGATTTTCGATTGCATAAGCTGAGGCCTTCTTTACGGTAATGGGGGAGTTGCCACCGGCGAAGTCTAGATACTCACCCAGATACTGCAATTGTTTGATGCCGAGCGCCTGTGCTGTTGCCGGGCTCATCACCAGCGGGTACGCGCCGCGCACGTAGATGGCCTTGCGCTTCTCGATATGTGTGGCCTGAGATTCGTTTGCAATTGCCGGATTCGGCGAAATGGCCACACGCACCATACCTCCCGCGTCGATTGTGCCGGCATCGCCGACCACCACACCGCCCGCATCAAGCACCTGTGCCGCCTCATCCGCGTTCGGGAAGCCGGACAAACGCATCGCATTGCCATCCATAATGAGATTCACGCCGCGGAAACTCGGCAGTATATTCGAATACGTTGGCTGATGGGATCGGTCTATCGGCACACAACGTATCGGAACGTTTGGATACAGGGCCGAAGCGGCATCCTGGCCCACCCATGTGGACGTGTCCGGTTGCTCTTGGATCGTTGGGTTATCACAAGTGTGACCGGCCGGGAGCAATGCAGCGGCATACATGTAGCCGTGTTCGGCGTTCAACTTGTCGGAATCGACTTCGGTCGTATCATTGAGCTTTGACCATCGCTTGACATCCTCGGTGTACACCGGGTAATGAGCGCGTATCGGTGTCTCTTTGCCAAGCCGGCGTATCGCATCCGACACCACAGCACGGTCGAACTCATTGCTGACATGCACGTCGGCCCCAATGGCCATCCCCGACGGTCCATACGTCATCGTCATCGTGGAATTTCGCTGGTCCGCCACCATGGAGCCGGTGATTACCAGTGTGTACGAGGCGATGCACATGGTAATCAGCACCGCGCATGCCGCCGGAACGAACCGTCGATGATGCTCGGCTGCATCCCTGAGTGCCAGGCGTGCGCCGATGTTCAGTTGGGAACTCGCTTTGCCGCACCACCGTGCAAAAGTGCGAATCGACAACGCAAGCCCTATGACAGCCAACAAAATCGTGGCAACAAGCAGAGCCATATGCGCTTCGGTTCCGGCCGGAACCGCGCCCGGATTGTGATCGGCCAGCGTGGGCAATGGCAATGTCAGACTGAGCGCGGCGCATACGATGGCGGCCAAGACCAGAATCGGACCAACCGCAACACGGAGCAGTCTCAAAGGATTACGGCGAAGCTTCGTATCCACGCCATTCGCGGATTCACCGTAGCCGATTTCCTCTCTTGTCGGGCGATCCTTCAACGCATCGACTGGATGCATACGCGCCACATGCCGAGCCGGCGCAATCGTCGCGGCAAATCCAATGATGATTGCCGTGACAATACCCATCGGCAGCGAGCTCCACGAGAATCCGTGCAGGATCTCCAGCGGCGTGGATCCGCGCAATGCACCTATCGCAGGGCCGGCCGCCAAGGTAAGCGCGAATCCCAATGCCGAGCCCAGCACGCCACCGATGGCGCCGATAACGAGACCTTGCGAGGAAATGATTCGACTGAGGTCACGTGGTGCAGCACCGGATGCGGCCGCGAGCCCAAGCACACGACGTGACTGATCTGCCGACACCGTAAACGCGGGCGTGACCAGAAACAGTACCAGCAACATACCCACCAGCATGGTGATGACCACAGTGACCATGTGGTTCAACATGGTAGCCGCATCGATCTGTATCGGGTAGAGCTGCGATGCGGGCGGATAGCCGTCAGTCAGCACATGGCGGGAAATGACGATGGCCTGCAACAGGTTCATGCTGCGGGTGTGCGCCCACGTGACCGGCTCTGGACCGACCACCAAATAATGGCCATCCACGCCGACGCCATCAGATTCCAATATGGCTGACATCCAGCCTTCCAAGCCCCATGCCGCGGCTTCGGATTCATCGGTCAGCCCGCTGACTGTCCAAGCACGCTGAGTGTCGGCCACCGCCTCGCCGATGCGCCCGTCCAGGCTCATCCAGCCATCGAACGGCGGAGCGACGAACGTCACCGTGCTACCGAGAGAAGCGCCGAGATTATCCGCCAATGTGCGGCTGATGACAATCTGCGTATTATTCTGCGGCGCCGAACCCTTGACCAGCTTCGGCAACATTCGTTGCAATGCCTCAGGTGAAGCCTCGGTCATGGTCGCGGTGGAGGCCGCGTTCAGATCAATGTCGTTCCCGCTTTTCACGCCAATCCCAGCCTTGGTCTGTTCGCCGGGTTGCAACGCGGTGCCGGTGATGGCGATGAGTTCGGGCGACTGCCAATACGGGAGCAGCCGATCCTGTTGCGGCAGAATCTTCGCAAGCTCGGCGGCCGAGGCCGGCTGCTGGGAGGGATCGTCCTGCCACACGCCGCCGCTTTCGGGTGACTGCCGGAACGGTTGGCCGGTGCGGGGCCTGGCGGTGGCGGTGATGACCGCCTGCGTATCAGCCGGGATTGTCGCCAGCGCACGCGATCTGGTGGGCGGTATGGTGGTGGTCATACCGATGGAGGCCACCATTGCGGCGATTGGCAGCATTACCAGCAGCAAGGACAGTAGGGTGCGGGCCTTGTGCCGTAGTGCGTCGCGCCAGCCGAGTCGCAGCGCGGCCCGATACCGGTTGCAACGTGCGCCAAGGCTTGGCCTAGCGGCATGGGGAATTTGGGCAGAGCGACCGACGGTGGCATTGGCAAGATTATTGAGGGCTGCGCGTGCCATCATGCTCCCCTTTCCTCAAGGTTGAGCAAATCATCCATATTGCTGGAGCCGGTTTCATCGATGATACGGCCGTCCTTCAAAAACACCGTGCGGTCGGCCCAGGCGGCGAAGCGAGGCTCATGAGTGACCAGCAGTACGGCCGCGCCGCGATCTGCGCGGGTGCGCAACACTTCGAGAATCGTCATGCCGGCATTGGAATCCAGAGCTCCGGTCGGCTCGTCGGCCAGTAGTAGACGGCGTGGGCCGACCAGTGCGCGGGCAATCGCCACACGTTGCGCCTGGCCGCCAGACATGTCTTCAGGTCGGCGATCAGCCATATCGGCTACCCCCACTTCATTGAGGGATTGCATCGCGGCCTCACGTGCCTTGCGGGGATTCCAGCCATCCAATTCCAAGGGGAACGACACGTTCTCGGCTGCGCTCAGGGAAGGCAGCAGATTGAAATCCTGAAACACGTAGCCTATCGATTTGCGGCGGATGGCCGCGCGTTCGGCCACTGACAGTGTGGCCAGATCGCGGCCTTCGACCAGCACGTGCCCCTGCGTGGGCACATCGAGCCCGCCCGCAAGATTGAGCAAAGTGGATTTGCCGGAACCACTGGGGCCCATGATGGCCACGAATTCACCCGGGCGAAGCGTGAGATTGGCGTGACTGAGCGCGGTGACACGACGTGCATCTTTGCCGTGAACGCGAGTGACGTCGTGTAATTCCAGCGCGCATGGGGAAGATTGCGGGAGAGAAGAAAGAACGGGAGAAGTCATGATGTGCTCCTATGCGCTATTGAATGGTGGCGGTGAGTGCGGCTGAGCTTGCCGTGAGAGGTACCGAAACGGGGTGCTGCGCCAGTTGTGCTCGCAGCTGGGTCTCATCCACGGTATCGAGCCAGCGCAATTCCGCTTCAGTGATGAAAATATGGTGGTCGAGTACTAGACGTGTGGCGAGTTCGGTGGGCGGTGTTTGCCGGCGCAGTCGGGTGATGTCGTGCAGCAGTTGCTGCAAAGCGTGGCGTTGGTGTTGGATGAGTTCGGAAACATCGAGGCCGGGTATTTCCACGGCGACGGCCAGCTTCATCACCAGTTCGTCGCGTCCGCGTTGTTCCGGGGTAATGGGGGAGCGCCACCATCGGTCAAGCTCTTGGGCGCCGGAATTGGTCAATCGCCATAATGGTGCGGCCGCTGCGGTGCCGACATCATTGGATCCGCTAGTAGTCGGCGCGGTCTCTTCAATCAATCCGTCGCGGTTCAACCGCTGCAGCGTAGTGGAAACTTGCCCCATATTGAGCGGCCAAGTCAGACCGATGGTGCGGTCGAAGTCCTTCTTAAGCTGATAGGCGCTGGCCGGGCCTCGCTCCAACAGTGCTAATAGCGCTTCTCTGATTGCCATACCGCATCCCCTTTGCATAGACGGTTTGCCTTGGGCGAAGGTTACTGAGTAACTATCGTTGGATATCAGGTTACTCAGTAACTACCCATGACGATGCTGTACTCAGGGATGATTCAGGGGAGATTCAGGGATACATTCAGGGATGCACTTGGCGCCCCCTCAGTTGCCCACGGCGACAGCTCCCCTCAGGGAGGGGAGTCGAGAGTGTGGAATACAACAAGTCTCGCAAGCCAGATGACATATGACTAATTCTCAGAAAGCCGGGCCCGTTGTGTGTCAAGGTGTGCCAGTAACATCGTGACGGTTTGTGTGTAGGTACAGGTAGATATCCAAGAGCAAGTACTCGAGAACGCAAGTACCGAACGATTACGCAAGAAAATCAGTATTAAGAGAGGTTTCGATGGCGGTTCGTGGAGATATCCGTAATGTGGCGATTGTGGCTCACGTCGATCACGGCAAGACCACCCTGGTCAATGCCATGCTTCAGCAGTCCCACGTGTTTAGCGAGCGTGAGGAAGTGCCGGATCGTGTGATGGATTCCAACGATCTGGAACGCGAGAAGGGCATCACCATCCTCGCCAAGAACACGGCAGTGGAATACACCGGCCCGCTGGCTGCCAAGTACGGCCACCCGGAGGGCATCACCCTCAACATCATCGATACCCCCGGCCACGCCGATTTCGGTGGCGAGGTCGAGCGCGGTATCTCCATGGTCGACGGCGTCGTGCTGCTCGTGGACGCCTCCGAAGGCCCGCTGCCGCAGACCCGTTTCGTGCTGCGTAAGGCACTCGAAGCCAAGCTGCCGGTCATCCTGTGCGTGAACAAGGTGGACCGCCCTGACGCCCGTATCGAAGAGGTCGTCGGCGAAACCTCCGACCTGCTGCTCGGCCTGGCCGACGATGTGCAGCACGAGGGCATCGACCTGAATCTCGACCAGCTGCTCGAAATGCCGGTCATCTACTGCGCCGCCAAGGCCGGTTACGCCTCCACCAACCAGCCCGCCGACGGAGGCCTGCCGGACAACGACAACCTTGAGCCGCTGTTCGAAGCCATCATCTCCACCATTCCGGCTCCAGAATATGAAGAGGGTGCTCCGCTGCAGGCTCACGTGGCCAACATCGACTCCTCCGACTTCCTCGGCCGACTCGGCCTGGTCCGTATCTACAACGGCACCCTTGAGAAGGGCAAGACCTATGGTCTGTCCCGTGTGGATAGCTCTCTCGAGAACTTCCGCGTCTCCGAACTGCTGCGCACCCAGGGCCTTGACCGTATCCCGGTCGAGTCCGCAGGCCCCGGCGACATTGTGGCCGTCGCCGGCGTCAACGACATCATGATCGGCGAGACCATCGTTGACCCCAACGATCCGAAGCCGCTGCCGCTCATCCACGTCGATGACCCGGCCATCTCCATGACCTTCGGCACCAACGATTCCCCGCTGGCCGGCACCGAAGGCAAGGATCACAAGCTCACCGCCCGCATGATCAAGGATCGCCTTGACCGCGAGCTCATCGGTAACGTGTCCATCAAGGTGCTGCCCACCGATCGCCCCGACGCTTGGGAAGTCCAGGGCCGTGGTGAGCTGGCGCTGGCCGTGCTCGCCGAGCAGATGCGCCGCGAAGGCTACGAGCTGACCGTCGGCCGTCCCCAGGTGGTCACCAAGAAGATCGACGGTGTGGTCAACGAGCCGATGGAAAACACCACCATCGACGTGCCGGAAGAGTACATGGGTACCGTCACCCAGCTCATGGCAGACCGCAAGGGCCGCATGGACGGCATGACCAACCACGGCTCCGGCTGGGTTCGTCTGCAGTTCACCGTGCCGTCCCGCGGTCTGATCGGCTTCCGTACTGCACTGTTGTCCGCCACCCGCGGCACCGGCATCTCCTCCTCCCTGTCCGCCGGCTATGCGCCGTGGGCTGGCGAGATTACCATCCGCCAGAACGGTTCCATGGTTTCCGATCGTCAGGGTGTGGCCACCCCGTACGCCATGCAGCGTCTGCAGGCCCGTGGCAACTTCTTCGTCGAGCCGCAGTCTCCGGTGTACGAGGGCCAGGTCGTGGGCGTGAACAACAAGCCCGACGAGCTGGATGTGAACATTACGCTGGCCAAGCACATGACCAACATGCGTTCCGCCACCGCCGACGTGCTTGAAACCCTGACCCCGCCGATCAAGATGAGCCTCGAGGAGTCCCTGGACTTCGCCAACGAGGACGAGTGCGTGGAAGTCACCCCTGAGTCCATCCGCGTGCGCAAGATCATCCTCGGCCGCGAGGACTGGTACAAGTGGCGCGCCAAGCAGCGCCGCCAGAACGCCGCCCAGCAGGGTAAGTGATTCCGAATTGCCCCCGCTGGCGGGGGGGGCTGTCGGCGGAGCCGACTGGGGTGGTCATCGTAAACCACCCCCAGTCTCACTTCGTTCGACAGCCCCCGCCAGCGGGGGCATGTCTATATCTATACTGAAACGCATGACTGTGAAGAGCAATACCGATTTGCGTCCGTGGTCGCATCGTCAGAACGTGCTGGTCAAAGTATTGATCACGATTGCGGCGGGCGTGGCGTCTGCCTTTGTGGGCACGTTCGCTCATCGTATGGGGGCTGAATTGAACATTCCATACGGATTGGTTCTTGCGTTCCTGATTATCGGCCTGTCGACATGGTGTGCCCGCTCACGCATGGGCGTGGTTGGTCTGGCTTTGCATCTCATCGCATCTTCCCTGACTGCCTGGGGCATGGCCCTGACCACCACCTCAGGCAAGGCGCTGATTGTCGCCGGATTCCAAGGCGAGATGCCGTTCTTCGCCCAGCATGCCGGATACATCTGGCTCTACGGCCTGATTCTCGTCCAAGTGATCCTGCTCGTCCTTCCCGCACGCTGGTTCAGCGTTATGCCGAAGCAATCCCGATAGAGACCATCGCTGAGCAAAAGCGCAGCCATCGCCCTCAAACCCGCTACCATAGAATCTTATGGCACGCATGAAACTGTTCTATTTGGGCCCGGAGGGCACATTCACCCATCAGGCGGCAATGACGGCCGCCAATCGGTTCGCACCGCTCGGGGACTTTGACCTCGTTGCTCTACCGGATGTACCTGCCATCATGCAAGCCGTCGAATCGCGTCAGGGTTGGGGCGTGATCGCTTGGGAAAACAACGTCGAAGGGTATGTGGTGCCCAACCTCGATGCCCTGATTGATGCCACTGATGTAGCGGGTTTTGCCCGTGTCAGTGTGGATGTGGCCTTTAATGCTTTCACGGTGCGAGGTCACGGCATTTATGATTGCACCGGCGGCATCGTCAGCGCTCACGCACATGGTCTGGCGCAATGCAAACGATTCATCGCCGAACATCATCTCAAGCCCGAGCCCTCATCGTCCAATGCCGCTGCCTGCCGCGATTTGCAGCCCGGCCAAGTGGCGCTCGGTCCCAGCATCTGTGGTGAGTTGTACAACCTGGATACCCTTGCCGAACATGTGCAGGATTTCGAGGGAGCCCGCACTGAATTCCTTGTCATTGCTCCGCGAGATGTGGTTCAGGATCTCAATGCCCGCGCGCACCGCAATAATGCCGACGATTTTGAAACCATCATCACATTCATTCCGCTGGTCACAGGTCCTGGTGTATTGGCCGATCTGCTTGATGTGCTGCGTGACGCAGGACTGAATATGACCAGCTTCATTTCCCGCCCCATAAAGGGGAACGATGGCACTTATAGTTTCATCGCCACGCTTGATGCCGCGCCGCGGGAGCCCAAGTTCCATGCCGTGCTCGAAGAAATTGCCGAACATGGTGATTGGGCTAAGACTCTGGCTGTATACCCACGTCGTGAACGTCCCAGCCCGCCGGTTGATGCATGGATGTTGCCCGAAGGTGGTGTCCATGTCGATGCTGAGCATCCGTCAGAAGGCTGGCAGCACACCGAAGAGGCCAGGAGGGAATTGCTGTGGTAAATACAGTCGGAATCATTGGACTGGGACTGATTGGCGGTTCTCTTGCCCGGCGCCTGGCCGAGCGGGGCATACGTGTAGTCGCATGGAACCATCGCCCGCATCCTTATGCTCAAGCCGAGGCAGATGGCATATTCTGCAAAAGCACATTGGCTGAGCTCATGGATGCTGAGCCGGATGTGGTCGTGTTGTGCAATCCGCTGAAAGCCATGCCTGCAATGCTTGACTCGTTGGCTCCTCTTATGGTCGAACATTCGCGTACCACCATCACTGATGTGGGCTCGGTCAAAGGCATGGTTCGCGAGCAGGTCGAAGCCGCCGGATTGGGGGAGTGCTATGTGGGTGCCCACCCGATGGCCGGCAACGAATTGTCCGGTTGGCAGGCTGCAGACCCGCATCTGTACGATGATGCACTATGGGCGGTGACCGTTGATAGTGCCACGAATTATCAACGATTCCTTGACGTGGCCGCTTTGATTACCAAAGGTGTTGGCAACCGTCTCATCGTGCTGGACGATGAGACGCACGACAAAGCTGCGGCAATGATCTCCCATATGCCACACGTGGTATCCACCGCGTTGATCAACGAACTGTCTGCCTACCCCGATCGCAATATTGCGGCCGCATTGGCCGCTGGCTGCTGGAGGGATATGACCCGTGTGGCTCTGACCGACCCTAATCGCACGCGTGCGATGGTCGAGGAGGATGCGTTGAATGTCGAAGCGTTGCTTCGCCGTATGGCCAAGCGTCTGACTGATATGGCCGACCAATTGCATGACGGCGACGAAACCGACGTGATTCGGTTCTTTGCTGAAGGCAGCCCGTTCCGCCAGTACAAGTCCGCACTCACACATGCGAGTGACGGTGCAGCCGAGAGCTTGCCGGAACGCGAGCTTACCGTTCCTGAATCCGGTTGGCAGCAGACCTTGCTGTTTTCCGCGCGCAGAGGTGAAGCCATCATCGGCTTCGTCAACCCGCGTCAGGCGATTATTCAGCTGCGCCCTGCCATGTAGTCAATACCGTTGCTCACAGGTACGACGAGTACAGTGGAATGCGTATCGAAGTTGATATATCGGGAACGGCAAGGGGATGATGATTATGACGTTGCCCAGGCAGATTCCAACAGGCGCGCGAGTGGTGGTGCGTGTTACCGAGGGCGTGGATCCCACTGACCATCGTATGAAATTCCGCGATTACGTGGGTCATGTGGTCTCATGGGACGGCTACACGCTGGAACTGGTGCGTGACGCCGCGGCCAACGGCTCTCGTCCAGCACAAAACGTGACGATTCATCAGGAGCAAATCGCCACATTGAAGCCGATACCGGAGCGTCCGGTCACGCCTCCGAGGCCGTAACGACTGCTTAGCGACAGAAATTCAGGAAATAAGTGGCTTCGCCCTGAAATACTGTCGCTGACAGTAACTCAGTGACAGAAATTCAGGAAATAAACGGCTTTACCCTAAAATCCTGTTGCTGACTGCGACTCAGCGACAGAAGTTCAGGACGAAAGGGGCTATTTCCTGAATATCTGTCGCTGGGCGAGATGAATGATGACGAGATTATTGGGTTACTCCGAGATATCAGTGAATATTGCGAGGTGGCAGCAGTTACTCCGAGGCAACAGCATCCAGAACCGGCTGCTTGAGCGCGCGAGAGGCAGGCGAGACGGAGGCGACGAGACCCACCAGAATCGAGAGCACGAGGAACACTCCGAGCTGATCCCACGGAATGCTGAGCACACTCAGACCGTCGGCCTTGTACACCGCGCGAATCACAGCGCCTGCCGCGACGCCGACCACCATGCCCATCACCGTGCCGAACACGGCGATAATGGCCGCTTCGATGCCCAACATGCCGCGCACCTGGCCGCGCGACGTGCCGATGGCCCTCAACAGACCGATTTCCTTGGTGCGTTCGGACACGGATAACGCCAACGTGTTCACAATGCCGAAAATCGCAATCACAATGGACAATGCCAACAGCGCATAAAGCACCAACAGAATCTGATCGACCATCGAGCCCATCGTGGACTTGTATTCGTCGCGGTTCATCACCGAAATCACGTAGTACGGCTTGACCGCCTTCTTGATGCGCTGCTCCAACTTGTCGAGATTCTCGCCCGGCTTGGCCACCAGATACATCTGCATGGTGAACATCGTCTGCTTGGTTCCCAGCTGGTCGCCCAAATCATCATTGACGAACACGCACGAACGGTATACCGAATTCGAGATGATCGCACCGACTTTGAGCTTCTTGGTTACCGTGACCTGCTTGGTTTTCACCAAAGTTGCCGGATCCACGTTTTGAGCCTGCTGCGTGACTTGCTGAATCTCATCGGATTTGGCCTGCGCTCCCGCCGCATCGCCAGCCAATGCCAGCTTCTGCGCCTCTTCGGTCAACGATTGAATTTGAGCCTGAACCTGTGTCTGATAGTCGGCCTGTGCCTGGGCGGTGGCCTCCTCGTCTACCGTCGTGTTCTCGGTGGACACCTTTACGGTGTCGCCGACTTTCCATCCTTGATCGTCGGCGATGTCTTCGCCGACCACCAGTTCGCCGCCACGCAATGCTTTATTCGCGTCACCTGCAATGATTTCGGGCGCGAACACGTCAGTGAACAGGGAATCCTGAGCCGCGAACGTCATGCCCTTGACCTGCTTGCCGTCATACTTCGCACCGAAAATCATTCGATTTGAAGACACGGACTTCAGCCCATCTACACCTTTAATCGCTTCGACGGCATTGTCGGGAATCTGGCCGGATGCCGCGGACGATATGGAGAAATCAGCCTTTAATCCAGTGTCGACGATGTCATTCACCGAGGCCTTGGCCGAGGTGGCCACCACGCTCAGGCAGGAGACGATTGCCACGCCCACGAATAGGGCCGCCGCCGTGTTCGAGGTGCGGCGCTTGTGTCGGGAGAGATTACGAGTGGCGAGCCGGCCCGTTACCTGGAACACATGCGCCGGAATCCAGCCCAAAACCGCGCCGGCAGGGGAGACCCAAGCCGGGCCCGCCACAATAACGCCAATGACGATAAGCGCCGCGCCCACGCCAAGCGGCCAGCCGGTGCCGGTCCAGGAAGCGAAGTCGTTGAGCCAGCCGATTAGCGTCGGATCGCCGTCCGCCAGTGCGATGCGGCAGGTCCAGGCCCAGGTCAGTGCGCCCACCACAATCATCGTGGTGCCGATGATGCCGCGAGTCAATACCGGCTTCTCCGGGTTCACGGTCTCGTTCATTGCCTGAATGGGCGGGGCCATTGCGGCACGACTGGCCGGCAACGCCGCGCCGATCAGCGTGACGATCAGGCCTACCGCGAGACCAACCAGCATGTCCGAGACGCTCGGATTCGAGGATCCGGTCATCGGCGTGCCCATCTGACCCATCATCGCGACGATGCCTTTGACCATGCCCCAGCCGAGCCCGATACCGATGCCGGAACCGACCACACCGAGCACAATCGCCTGCACGATCACCGTGGTGAACACTTGGGCGGGGGAGGCTCCTATTGATCGCAGCACTGCGTAGCCGCGCATTGATTCGCGCACGATCATCGAGAACGTGTTCGCGATGATGAACGAGCCCACGAACAGGGCAATTACCGCGAAAATAAGAATCAATGGCTGAACGAAGCCCAGTGCCTCCTGCGTGGATTGGGTCGACTCGTCGCGCAGCTGGTTGCCGGTGATGGCATGTGCTTTGGAGCCGGCAGGCAACGCCTTATTGATACGGTCGGCGAGTTCCTGCTGCGCCTGCTCGTCCAGCGGGGTTTTGAGGTTACCGTAGATACCGATCTGGTCGGTCTTATCCGGGTCGTCGCTTTGCTGGGTGGCGTACGTCTTGGCCAAAGATGGTGGAATATCGATCATGATGGCACCGGCAAGCGAGGAATCCAGATCGAAGATACCGGTTACCGTTACGTCTTTCGGCCCGTCCGGGTAGACGACTTTGGTTTTGTCTCCAACCTTCAGATTCGCCTTCTCGGCGGCAAAGGAATGCAAGGCGATTTCGTCGTCCGAGGTGGGGTATGTGCCCGAAGTGAATGTGGCGGAACGCCATGGCACATCCTTGCCAAAGCCCACGGCCAATGTCGGCGCTCCCATGGTGGATACGGCCGCGCCGTCCTTACCGACCAGCACCGTGCCGGACACGGAATACACGACTTCCGCGCTTTTCACGCCCTTGACGTCGCCGATGGTCGAGGCCAGATCGACGTTGATGGTGTTATAGGTTTTCGAGGAAGACGAGGCGGCCATCAGGCCGGAGGAGTCGGATTTGACTTCTTTTGAGCCGCGAACATATACGTCATGGTCGGCGCTGGTGCCCATCATGTCGGAGACCTGGTTGTTCATCATTTCACGGAAACAGAACGAGCCGACCACAAAGCTCACGCCTAGTGCGATGGCGATGATGGACATGACGAATCGCCCGAAATGCGCGCGGGCGTCGCGCAATCCGATTTTGATCATGCTTGTGCCACCTTGCCGGCCTCATCCGCACCGTCATCGGCAAAGACCTCAAGAATCTGCTCATAGGTAGGGTGGTCGAGATCCTGCGTAATATGGCCATCGGCCAAAACCAGCACGCGGTCAGCGTAGGAGGCGGCGCGCGGATCATGCGTCACCATCACAATGGACTGGCCATATTCGGTCACGGACTGCTTCAGGAAGCCCAATACCTCACGTGAAGAACGAGAATCGAGGTTACCGGTGGGCTCATCGGCGAAAATCACGGACGGGCGGGCCATCATCGCACGGGCGCAGGCCACGCGCTGCTGCTGTCCGCCGGACAGCTGGCTTGGCCGGTGGGTGAGTCGCTTCTCCAGCCCGACCACCTTGACCACCTGCTTGAACCAATCGCGGTCAATCGGCTTCTTCGCAATTTGCAAAGGCAGCAGGATGTTCTCTTCAGCGCAGAGCGTGGGTACCAGATTGAACGACTGGAAGATGAATCCTATCTGCGCACGTCTCAAGTCGGTGAGCTGCTTCTGGCCCATCGAAGACACTTCGAGGCCTTCGACAAACACCTTGCCGGAAGTCGGTTGGTCGAGTCCCGCCATGCAATGCATCAGCGTGGACTTGCCTGAGCCGGACGGGCCCATGATTGCGGTCATCTGGCCGCGCTGGAATTCCACGTTCACATGATCCAGCGCCACTACCTGGCTGTCGGCGTCACCGTAGGTTTTCGTCAGATCTACGGCCCGCGCCACCACATGGTCGTGCTGTTCCTCGGCCTGTTCGATGCTTTGTGCGACGCCCTTTGCGCTGTGCCGTGCCATACTGCCCCAATCATCATGGAAGTTCGTTTCTTTGCGGCCAATACGGTTTCGTTCCCTGAGTCAAGGCCGGTTGGCGTTGTCACGGCAAAGGGGATACCCGTGTATGGGGCCGCTCTGTGCCTATAGTTTATCTGACAGTAGGCTCACAAGACTCGACAGAGGAGCGATAAGTATGCGGTTTAGCAGTGACGTCGACTCCTTTATTTCCTATCTGAGAGCTAATCGTGGGCTATCCGCTAATACGCTAAAAGCGTATCGTTGCGACATTGAGGCTTGTCTCCACCTATTCGAGTTGCGTGGTGTGGTCAGCCTGAACGAAATCACGCTGAATGATCTGCGTAGTTGGATGGCAACGGAATCGCACAATCACGCCAGAAGCAGTATGGCCCGCAAAACCGTAGCGGTACGAGGTTTCTTCGCTTGGGGCTATGAGCATGGCGTGGTTGGTGTCAATCCGGCCGCCACATTAATGACCCCCTCGATTCCTAACACCTTGCCGACTGTACTTACTGAATCGCAGGCCGAGCAGCTTCTTGATTGTGCTGAGCATAGTGAGGCCCTGCAACGGAAGAATCGTGATATCTCCAATGATTCCTCGGCTGATGGTCCTCATTCCGCTCGTGGGCGGAGCGCGGATCGGGCGGGGGAAATCGCAGAACGCCAGCGGGATGTGGCGATTCTCGAATTGCTGTATGCCACCGGCATCCGCGTGGCCGAATTGGTTTCTTTGGATATTCGTGATGTCGACTTTTCCAATCGCACCGTCAGAGTGACCGGTAAAGGCAACAAGCAACGGGTGGTTCCGTTTGGATTGCCTGCGGAGCAGGCATTGCAGGACTGGATCGATTATGGACGGCCAGCGCTGGCTCGTTTGGCGATTGAAAAAGCCGTCCCCCCGAACGGTTTTTTTTCAGACGAGGGAGCCTTGTTCCTCGGTATGCGTGGTAAACGGCTGAACCAGCGTGTGGCGCGTGAAATCGTGCATAAGGCCGCACGTGAAGCGGGCGTTCCGGACATCAGCCCGCATGCCTTGCGCCATTCGGCAGCCACGCACATGTTGGATGGGGGAGCTGATTTGAGGGAAGTGCAGGAGATGCTTGGGCATTCCTCCTTGAAAACCACACAACGCTATACGCACGTGTCCATCGAGCAGCTCAAAAACCGTTACGGTCAGGCATTCCCCCGAGCATGACCACTATGTGGACGATGGTTAACAAACTTAGCAAAGGCTGAACATAGCCGGTAAATGGACCATGATTTTACATAGGCGTAACAAAAAAGCAACTGGTTGTCTCCCAAGTGCGCAAAAATGTCAGGCAATCAGCAACGGGTTGGATTGTTCGAGACATCGTGAGATGCAAGTCTCACGGGTGACGGGGAATCCAGTCCCGTTCGCATGAGGCGGGGCTGAGACGTCCTGCAACCTAATGAATAGGAGAAATCATATGAAGAAGAAAGCTCTTGCTTTCGCTGCCATGGCCTGCTCCGTGGCCATGCTGCTGAGCGCCTGCGGCGGCTCCAACAGCAACGCTGCCTCCGGTGACACCGCTGGCTCCAACATCATCACTGCGTACAACTCCGAACCGCAGAACCCGCTGATCCCGGGCAACACCAACGAAACCGGCGGCGGCAAGCCGGTCGACCTGCTGTTCTCCCGTCTGGTCTCCTTCGACAAGGACGGCAAGGCTTCCAACGAAGTGGCCGAGTCCATCACCCCGAACGATGACGCCACCCAGTACACCATCAAGATCAAGTCTGGCTGGAAGTTCACCGACGGCACTCCGGTGACCGCTGAGTCCTTCACCAAGGCCTGGTCCTACGTGGCCAACGCCAAGAACGCCCAGAAGTGCTCCTCCTTCTTCTCCGCCATCGCCGGCTATGACGATCTGCAGAAGGATGGCCTCAAGGGTGACGAGCAGCTCTCCGGCCTCAAGGTCGTGGACGACACCACCTTCACCGTCGACCTGAACCAGTCCGACTCCGTGTTCCCGATTAAGGTCGGCTACTCGGCCTTCGCCCCGCTGCCCGAGTCCTTCTACAAGGACCCGAAGGCCTTCGGCCAGAAGCCGGTCGGCAACGGCCCGTACAAGCTGGACCACTGGGATCACAACAAGGAAATCGCCCTCGTCAAGAACCCTGACTACAAGGGTAACGAGCAGCCCAAGAATGATGGCGTGACCTTCAAGGTCTACACCGACGACTCCGCCGCTTACCGTGACATTCAGGCCGGCAACCTCGATGTGATGGAATCCGTCCCGGCCGCCTTCACCAAGACCTTCAAGACCGACAAGAAGGTCCAGGCTTACTCCGAGGTCGGCTCCGTCATCCAGACCTTCACCATCCCGTCCTCCCTTGATCACTTCAAGAACGACGAGGAAGGTCAGCTGCGTCGTCAGGCCATCTCCATGGCCATCAACCGTGACCAGCTCATCGACAAGGTGCTCAACGGCAACGCTACCGTCGCCACCGAGTTCACCTCCCCGAAGACCCCGGGCTACTCCGACTCCCTCAAGGGTGCCGACAACCTGAAGTTCAACGCCTCCAAGGCCAAGGAACTGTGGGCCAAGGCTGACGCCATCTCCAAGTACGACGGCCAGCTCACCTTCTCCTACAACGCCGATGGTGGTGCCAAGCCGATTTTCGACGCCGTCGTGAACCAGCTCAAGAACAACCTGGGCATCGACGCGGCCACCAACCCGATCCCGACCTTCCAGGAATTCCGTGACGCCGTCACCAACCGTCAGATGAAGGGCGCCTTCCGTACCGGCTGGCAGCCCGATTACCCGTCCGCCGAGAACTACCTGTGGCAGCTGTACTCCACCGCTGCTGCTGACGGCAACGGCTCCAACGACGGTGACTACAAGAACCCGGCCTTCGACGACATGTGCAAGCAGGCCGCCGCCGCCAAGTCCGTCGATGACGCCAACAAGCTGTACCAGCAGGCTGAGGAAATCCTCCTCAACGACCTTCCGACCATCCCGCTGTACTACTCCAACGCCAACGGTGCGGTTTCCCTCAACGTGAAGTCCGGCTACGCCTTCGATTGGCAGAACCTCCCGACCTACACCGAGATGTCCAAGAAGTGAGTCTGACTCACTGAACGGATACCGTTAGGTAGTTCGGAAATAAAGGGCGAGGATCGCAAGATCCCCGCCCTTTATTGTGTTGTGTGAGGGGTGCTTGCTCCCGCTGGCGGGAGCTGTCGCCGTAGGCGACTGAGGGTGGTGACACCATGATGAACCACCCTCAGTCTCGCTTCGCGAGCCAGCTCCCGACAGCGGGAACCAAGTTAAAGTATCCACTATCCGACCGCAACCATGGACATATCCACCAGTATTGCCCAATCTCAAACCTTGCGTTAACGCAAATTTACATATCACAGTCCGGGCATGCGGTAAACTGTCGGAGTATTTATCGACCGGAAGGGGTCTTGTTATACCCTTTCTGGCCGATCTAGGAAATAAGGAGCAACCGTATGGGTAAGTATCTTCTGCGACGCATTCTGCAGATGATCCCCGTGGTTCTCGGTACGACTCTTCTGGTATATGCCCTTGTATTCGCCCTGCCGGGCGACCCCGTCAAGGCCATGTTCGGAGACAAGCCTGTCAATGAGGCCGTCGCAGCCCAGATCCGCGCAGAATACCATCTCGACCAGCCGTTCATCGTTCAGTACTTTATCTACCTGAAGAATGCACTGACCCTGAACTTCGGCGATACCTTCGCCGGGCAGCCTGTTCTCGACGAAATCGCCCGCGCCTTCCCGGTCACCATCCGGCTCGGCTTGATGGCGTTCGTGTTCGAGGCGATCTTCGGCGTGGTCTTCGGCATCATCTCGGGCCTCAAGAAGGGCAAGTGGTACGACACCGTCATCCTGATCGTCTCCCTGCTGCTTATTTCCGTGCCGACCTTCGTCACCGGCTTTGTCATGCAATATGTCTTTGGTATTCAGTGGGCGATATTGCCGGTGACGGCAGGCGCCGACCCCGGCTTCCTCGACCTGCTCATGCCGGCCATGGTGCTCGGATCGGCGTCGATGGCCTACATCATCCGACTGACCCGTTCCGAAATCTCCTCCAACATCGCCGAGGATTACGTGCGCACCGCACGCGCCAAGGGCATGTCGAACGGTCAGGTCATGCTGCGCCACGTGCTGCGCAACTCCCTGATTCCAGTCGTCACTTACCTGGGCCAGGACATCGGCGGCCTGATGGGTGGTGCCATGATCACCGAGCAGATCTTCAACATCCACGGCATCGGCTTCCTCACCTACCAGTCCATTCTGAAGGGCGAGGCAAACCTGGTGGTGTCCATCGTCACGTTGCTCATGCTGATCTTCGTAGTGTGCAACCTCGTTGTCGACATGCTGTACGCGGCCCTCGATCCGCGTATCCGCTACGCGTGATAGGGAGAAGTGAGTCACATGGCAAACGAAACCACTGAAAACGAGCTCAACCAGACCGGCGAGCCGGGAACCGAATACTTCATGGAAACCCTGCCCGGTCAGGACCGTTATGTAGCCCCCCTCGAGGAGACCCCGCTGCAGGACGTCGATTCCGTCGATGAATCCGCACCGGCCACCAGCATGTGGGCCGACGCCTGGCGAACCCTGCGCCGCAACCCGCTGTTCATCATCTCCGGCTTGCTGATCCTGTTCATCATCGTGGTGGCCATCGCCCCCGGTCTGTTCACCAAGCAGGATCCGAACGCCTGCGATCTGGGCAACTCCTTGAGCCCCGCCTCCGCCGGACACCCCTTCGGCTACGACCTGCAGGGCTGCGACGTGTACACCCGCGTGATCTACGGCACGCGCACCTCGCTGTCCGTCGGCGTGCTCTCCACGCTGCTGGTCGTGATCGTCGGCACCCTGATCGGCGCCGTCGCCGGCTTCTTCGGCGGCTGGGTCGACGCGGTGCTGAGCCGCATCAACGACATCTTCTTCGCCCTGCCCATGCTGCTCGGCGCCATCGTGGTGCTCCAGATGTTCAAGACCTCCAAGTCCATCTGGAAGATCGTGCTGGTGCTGACGCTCTTCGGCTGGGTCGGCGTATGCCGCATCGCCCGCAGCGCCGTGCTGGAATCGAAGAACCTCGAATTCAACACCGCCTCCACGGCCCTCGGCTCCACGCCGGCCAGAAACCTGTTCCGCCACATTCTGCCGAACTCCTTGGCCCCGATCATCGTCATCGCCACCACCTCGCTGGCCTCCTACATCGTGGCGGAAGCGACGCTGAGCTTCCTCGGCGTCGGCCTGCCGACCACCACGGTGAGCTGGGGCGGCGACATCTCCAGCGCGCAGACCAACCTGCAGACCGATCCGATGGTGCTGTTCTACCCGTCCGCCGCACTGGCCATCACCGTGCTTGCGTTCATCATGATGGGCGACGCCGTCAAGGACGCCCTCGACCCGAAGAGCCGAACGGCCTGAGCAAGGGGAGTGGAGAAAGACAATGACTGACAATACCAACGCCACGATGCTGGCCATGCAGAAAGAGCATGGCCCGCTGCTGGAAGTCCGGAACCTGGCCATCGACTTCACCACCGACACCGGCAAGCCGGTGCATGCGGTGCGCGATGCCAACTTCACCGTCTACCCCGGCCAGTGGGTGGCCATCGTGGGCGAATCCGGCTCCGGCAAATCCACCTCCGCCATGGCTGTGCTGGGCCTGCTGCCCGGCACCGGTCACGTGGTCAACGGCTCCATCAAGCTTGACGGCGAGGAAATCGCCGGCGCCAAGCAGAGCGAGTTCGACAAGCTGCGCGGTACCAAGATGGGCCTCGTGCCTCAGGACCCGATGAGCAACCTCAACCCGGTGTGGCGTATCGGCACCCAGGTCAAGGAAGCGCTGAAGGCCAACAACATGGACGTGGACCATGAGAAGCGCTCCGCCCTCGCTAAGGCTCTGGCCGGTGACGAGGTCGAAGTCAAGGGCAACGACGACGAGACCTTCCTCGGCGCCAAGGAACTGCCCGAGCTCATGACCGAGGCCAAGAAGGCCCTGACCGAAGCCGGCGTGTCCGGCGAGGCCTTCGACAAGGCCGTCGCCCGCTTCACCAACGAATGGGTTCCGGGCTCCGAAACCCGTTGGCGCGTGGCCGACGACCTCATCAAGGCCGGCGTGGCCGACGATCAGGCCTGGTACCTCGCCAAGAAGTACGTCATCGGCTCCACAATGGATGACCGTATCGCGGGTCTGCTGTCCGAGGCCGGTCTGCCCGACGCCGCTACCCGTGCCCGTCAGTTCCCGCACGAGTTCTCCGGTGGTATGCGCCAGCGTGCGCTCATCGCCATCGGTCTGGCCTGCCGCCCTGACCTGCTGATTGCCGACGAGCCGACCTCCGCTCTGGACGTGACCGTGCAGAAGCGCATCCTCGACCACCTGCACATGCTCACCGACTCACTGGGCACCGCCGTGCTGTTCATCACCCACGATCTGGGCCTTGCCGCTGAGCGTGCCCAGCGCATTGTCGTGATGTACAAGGGTCAGGTCGTCGAATCCGGTCCGTCCCTCGAGGTGCTGCAGCACCCGCAGCACCCGTACACCAAGCGACTCGTGGCCGCCGCCCCGTCGCTGGCCTCCCAGCGCATCATCTCCGCCAAGGAGCGCGGTGAGAACGCGGACGCCCTGCTTGGCCACCACATCGCCGGCGAAAGCACGCTTGAGAAAAGCGAGCACATCATCACCGTCGACCACCTGACCAAGGAATTCAAGCTGCCCCGCAAGAAGGAGATGTTCAAGGCCGTCGACGACGTGTCCTTCTCCGTCAAGCGTGGCACCACCCTGGCCATCGTGGGCGAATCCGGTTCCGGCAAGTCCACCGTGGCGAACATGGTGCTTCACCTGCTGAAGCCCACTTCCGGCAAAGTGTTCTATGAAGGTCGCGACACCTCCACGTTCAAGGCCAAGGATCTGCTCGGTTTCCGCCGCCATGTGCAGCCGGTGTTCCAGAACCCGTACGGTTCGCTCGACCCGATGTACTCCATCTTCCGTTCCATTGAGGAGCCGCTGCGCATCCACAAGATTGGCGATAAGAAGTCGCGTGCCAATCGTGTCAAGGAACTGCTGGACATGGTCGAGATGCCGGCTTCCGTGATGGGTCGTTACCCGAACGAGCTCTCCGGCGGCCAGCGTCAGCGCATCGCCATCGCACGAGCCATGGCTCTGGATCCGGACGTCATCGTGTGCGATGAGGCCGTCTCCGCCTTGGACGTGCTGGTGCAGGATCAGGTGCTGCGTCTGCTCAACGACCTGCAGGCCGAAAAGGGCCTGAGCTATCTGTTCATCACCCACGATCTAGCCGTGGTTCGCCAGATCGCCGATGAGGTCGTGGTGATGCAGCATGGCAAGCTCGTGGAGCACGCCACCACCGATGAGGTCTTCGACCACCCGCAGAAGCAGTACACCCGAGACCTGCTCGACGCCATCCCCGGCGGCAAGCTCCAGCTCGGTCTGGACTGATAATCTGCGTTTGAGCGCATAGTATTGGGGTCTTTCCATCCGTGGAAAGACCCCAATATTCATATGTGTCGGTTTGCATGATGGTTCGCGTGAGACGAAAGGCAAAAATCGGTGTTTTTCCGATGTTGTCCCACAATTTGTGGGACAACATCAACATCAATCGATAGACATGAGTGTTGTCCCACAGTAGATTTCTCACGAAGCCCGGAATTACGCCATTCTTGGCGTAGTCGATAATTACTCATGATGCGGGGCGTGGGACGACCCGCGAAAATCGTCGATTTTCGGATGTTGTCCCACAGAATACGTCATACCTCGTATGTGATCGTGAGTGGGGCGTGATCGGACCAGCGTTTGTCATACGTGGGAGCCTTGTCGATGACGAATCCGCGTGCGGTCTCCGCCAGCTCGGGCGTGGCGAACTGGTAGTCGATTCTCCAGCCGACATTGTTGTCGAAGGCGCGCCCTCGTTGGCTCCACCATGTGTACGGCCCCTGAATATCACCGGCCAACGAACGCATCACATCCACGAACTCGTATTCGTCCAGCCATTTGTCCACGTAGGCACGTTCTTCGGGCAGGAATCCGGCGTGCTTCTCATTGGCCTTGGCGTTCTTGATATCGAGCGGCGTGTGTGCGATGTTGAAATCGCCGCATAATACAGCCTGCTTGCCGCCATGTGCGGCTTCATCACGAAGCGCGCCCATGCGGGCCAGCATAGTGTCCAGAAAACGATACTTCTGTTCCATTTTGGTCGGATCATCGGTGTTGCCGGCATGTATGTACACGGATGCCACGGTGATCGTATAGCCCTCAGGCGTTTTGACATCGGTTTCGATCCAACGCCCCGAATCCACATCCTCGCTCAGACCTGGCAGACCATATCGCTTGTCAAGCACTTCCAAGTCAGTGAGCAGCCCGACTCCCGCGCGGCCTTTCACCCGGCAGACCTCGTTCATGGTATGGAGGTCGGCCGGCGCGTCGATTTTGCCGGCAGTGGCATATTCGAAACCAAATTCATCGAAAATAGAATCGACATCGTCCTGAGGTGCGCGAACCTCCTGCATGCACCAGACATCCGGTGCATGCTTGCCGGCCCAATCCTCGATGCCCTTGCGCTTGGCCGCACGAATGCCGTTGACGTTAGACGTGGTAATGGTGATGGTCATGCGGCCATACTATTGTGGCCTCCCTACGAATCGAACCGGACACCGGCGGCCGCGATGCTCAGCTTTCTCTAAGCCTGAGTGCTAGTGTTAGCAAGGTTGCAACCGTTATACGAAACGAGGAATCATGGGACTGTTCGGATTCGGCAAGAAGAAGGACAAGAAGGAAACCGAGCCGGCCGTAGAGCCTGTCGACGAGGACAAGGTGGCTGCCGAGGCCGCAAACGCCGCAGCAAAGGCGGAAAGCGCTGAAACCGTATTGGCGGAACCTTCCAGCGAGTACGTGGGCCGTGGCGAGGAACGCGGTCCGTGGGATGTGAACGACGAAGAAGTACCCGACTACGATGACTATCTGGATCTGGGTGCCTACTATCTGCCGTTCATGCAGAACATCGAACTGCGCATCAAGGCCAACCGCGCCACCCAGCAGGTGCTTGGTTCCACCATCACCTATGGCAAGTCCAGCTTGGAAATCGAAGCGTTCGCAGCTCCCAAGACCCTAGGGCTCTGGGATGATGTGCGCGCTGATCTGATTGAGGCCAACAAGGCTGCATCCGAGGTCGAAGGCGTGTTTGGCACCGAGCTGAAGCTGCCGGTCAACGTCAAGGGCGGCAAGACCGTAAACACCCGAATCGTCGGCGTGGACGGTCCGCGTTGGATGCTGCGTGGCATCTTCTCCGGTGTCGCTGCCACCGATCCGGACAGCCCGGAGACCGAGGCACTGAACAAATTCTTTGCGGACATCGTGGTTGAGCGCGGCGAAGAGCCGCTGGCTCCGCGCGATCTGATTCCGATGCACCCGCCCGTGGCACCTGCCGAGCGCAAGGCCGCCGCCGAAGCCGGCGAGGAGAATGGCAAGGAACACTTCAAGGACATTCCGGACAACAAGCCGAAGGGTCCGCTGAGCCAGGACCAGCAGACCGAAGTGAAGACCACGCTGTCTCGCGGCCCGATGTTCTCCGAAGTTCGCTGATTTATAGGAAGAGACTTGGCAGACAACAAACGCACCGGCCTGTCCGCTCTAGCCGACGCCGGCAATGAAGGCGAGGATTTCTCCGTCATCGACGCCATCGGTGGCCCGCGTGGCGTTATCGAATCCATGCTGCCCGGCGTGGTATTCGTCGTGCTGTTCGTGGTCACGAGCAATCTGAACCTCACCATCGCCGTTTCGGCTATTTTGGCGGTGCTGCAGGTTATCGCGCGCCTGATTCAACGCCAATCGGTGATGGGCGCGGTTTCCGGCCTGGTGGCGGTCGGCATCTGCCTGATTTGGGCATGGCAGACCCATGAGGCCCGTAACTACTACATCTTCGGATTCATTACCAATGCCGGCTATGCCGCATTGCTTGCCGTCTCATTGATTGCACGGGTACCCGGCCTCGGACTGGTCGTCGAATTCATCCGTAGCCTGCCTACCGAGCATTTCAAGGCGTGGTTCAACGACTGGATGAGTGATAAGGCATTGAAACGTGCCTACATGATCATCACCGGTCTATGGGTCGGTCTGTTCCTGCTGCGATTGGCAGTGCAGGTGCCGCTGTATCTGACCAATCATGTGGCCGCGCTTGGCGTGGCCCGTCTGCTTATGGGCATCCCGTTCTGGGCGCTGGCGATTTGGGTGAGCTACCTCATCATCGCCACGCCAATGCACCGTCATAAAGCCGTGGCTACTCAGAACGTTACGCAATCCGAATCGGGATCTGCGGCTGAGGCCGTCAGCGAACCCGTGGCGGGCAAAACCGGAAAGGACAGCGATGCAAGCTGAAGTCCGCATCGAGCGATACGCCGATCAGGGCCGCTGCGTGGCCCATATCGATGGCCGCGTGGTGTTCGTCCGCTTTGCCTTGCCCGGCGAACTGGTACGCATTGAACTTGACGAACCTCATGATCGCGATGATCGGTTCTGGACCGGTGAAGTTATCGAAGTGCTCGAAGCATCCGAGGACCGTGTCGATCCGGCTTGGTCTCTTGCCGGCCCGCTGGCGATGGGCGGGGGAGTCGGCGGCGCGGATCTCGTGCACGTCTCACTGCCCGGCCAGCTCAAGTGGAAAGCCATCACCGTTTCCGAGCAGATGAGCCGGCTCGGTCATATCGATGTGGCCGTGCCAATTGATCGCATGCCCGGTGATGAGGAGCTTGACGGTCTTCACTGGCGCACCCGCATCGAAATGATTGCCGACGAGAACGGCAAGCCGTCCATGCGCCGGCGCGGTACGCATACTCGCGTGGCCATCGACACCATGCCTCTCGCCACCCGCGCATTGCTGGACGTGGCCGAGCGCGAGCATGTGTGGGAGGGCGGCTTTGAGCCCGGCTCCCAGATTCGCCTGTCCGTACCTGAGCCGCGTGGCGACGCTGATATTGCTGCAGATGACTATGCCGTGCTTATCGATGGCGAGCTGCGTAATGGCTCCCAGCTGCTCACTGAACAGGTGACCATCAACGGCAAGACCTTCGATTATCGGGTTGATGCCAACGGTTTCTGGCAGGTGCATCGTCAGGCACCGATTGCACTCGGCACGCATGTGATCAATCAGGTCAACCAGCAGTTGCAGGGTGCTGTGGCACCTGTGATCTGGGACTTGTACTCGGGCTCCGGTCTGTTCACCCTGCCACTGGCCACCATGACCGGTGAACGCACCCGCATGCTTAGCGTGGAAGGCGCGCGCGTGGCCGTGAAGAATGCCCAGCGCAACCTGCGTGCCATGAATCTGAACGACGTGGATGCCCGTGCCGGAGATGTCTCCAGAACGTTGGAACATGTGCCCGCGCACTTGGCCAAGCCGGATATCGTGGTGCTTGACCCGCCTCGCGCCGGCGCCCGTGCCAAGGTCTGCCGCCAGATCGCTGCGGCCGGTGTCTCCAGCGTGGTCTATATCGCATGCGACCCCACCAGCCTTGCCCGCGACACCGCTACTTTGATCGGCGAAGGATACGAGCTCAAGGACATCCGTGCCTTCGACATCTATCCGATGACCCACCACGTCGAGACAGTGGCCGTTTTCAGCCGTTGACGGGTGAGTCTATGATGCGTCGAATTCTGAGGTTGTTGGCCTGTGGGGCGGTCGTATTGTCATTGGTCGCTTGCACACCGACCGGTCGCGCCGTCGGCGATACGCAAGACAGCATGCCATCGATTGCCCATGATTCGACGCACAAAACGGATATCACCGTCGGTTTCGTCGGATCGACCGATACCGCGGCGGACAAGAAGGCCATCGATGCGCTGGCCGATGATACTCTCAACGTGTATTACGCCTCGCTGGACACGTCGGGCGATTCTGAAACTGCTGACAAGATTGCGGCCACCGCGCAGCAAGGTGTCACCGATTTCGTGGACCGCGCAGTCAAAATCGTAATCATCAGCGGCATCGATGTCACCGACGCGAATCGAGACAGTTGGAACCAGGCGCTGACCAATGCGCGCGAAGCCGGCATTCCCGTCGCCCTGCTCAATCCCAAGCATGCGCCCGAAGACGAACTGTTATACGCTGCCATTCTTAACACAGACGATGCTGCTAGTGCCAAGTCTGTCTCCATTGCCGATGCAGTCATCACCATCACCCGCGACGAACCCCACGACCGCACCATCGCCGTTGCCACAGAGTAAATCTAAATCAAATCATCCTTGAATCGTAGCGAATTATGGAATCCGGCACGGTAGGCTGGAAGATATGAGTGCAACAGCAGCTGTGGAAATGCCTGAGATCAGCGAAACCGGTCTTACTGTCAAGGAAGTGTCGCAGCGTATTGAAAGCGGCCAATCGAACGCGGTGAAAATCTCCACCTCGCGTTCGGTTAAGGACATCGTACGAGCCAACGTATTCACGTTGTTCAATGGCATCATCTTCGTGGCCATGGTCATGGTGCTGGTCACCGGCTCGTGGCGGGATGCGGTGTTCGGCTTCGTCATCATCATCAACACGGGTATCGGCATTTTCACTGAGCTCAAGGCCAAGCGCACGCTGGACAAGCTCTCCATTCTTGTGGCCTCTGATTTTCTGGTGCGCCGCGACGGCGAGGATGTCGAAGTGCCGCACAACGAAATCGTGCTCGGCGATCTGCTGTGGATTCGTTCCGGCGAACAGGTGCCTGCCGACGGTCAGATCATCCAGACCTGGGGACTGGAACTCGACGAATCCATGCTCACCGGCGAATCGCGTACCGTGCGCCACAAAGTGGGGGAGCAAGTCTATTCCGGAGCCACTGCGGTTTCCGGCATGGCGTTGGTCAAGGTCAATGCCGTGGGCAGCCACTCATATGCCGCCACGCTCACCGCTCAGGCCAAGGTCTATAAGAAGACCGTGTCCGACCTGAACAAGGGCATCAACACGATTCTGAAGTTCATGACCTTCCTCGTGGTGCCGTTGTGCGTTCTGCTGATTCTCTCGCAGATTCACACGGTCGGCGGATGGGATGCGGCGCTCTCCACCGGCGAATGGAGGCAGGCCGTGGTCTCCGCGGTCGCCGGCGTGGTGGGCATGATTCCTGAGGGCCTCGTGCTGCTGACCTCGCTGAACTTCGCGGTGGCCGCCATGCGGCTTGCTCGCCACAACACGCTGGTGCAGGAACTTGAATCCGTGGAGACGCTCGCCCGCGTGGATGCGCTCAACCTCGATAAGACCGGCACGATCACCGATGGCGGCATCGCCTTCAACCAGCTCATCATGCTTGGCTCCCGCTGGCGGGAGCTGCCGGCGCAGCCGACCGAGGGTGGTTCTTTTGAGACATTGACTGAACAGGCGGCCACGCAGGCCCTCTACGACTGCTGCAACGAGGAACAGCCCAACGGCACCGGACAGGCCGTGCTCGCCGGTCTAAAGGCCCAAGGCTACGAACCGGGCCAAGTCGAATCCCGCGTTCCGTTCTCTTCGGCCCGCAAATGGAGTGCGGTGGTGAAGCCTATCCTCCCGCCGGCGGGAGGTGACTCGCGCAGCGAGTCGGAGGGTGGCCGTACTGAAATCACCCCCAGTCATCTTGCGATGACAGCCCCCGCCAGCGGGGGTGAAACCTGGTACATGGGTGCGCCAGAAGTCATCATTTCCGCGCTCGACGGTGATTATTCGGATGTGCTGCAACAAGTCAATGACTACGCCAATGACGGCAATCGTGTGCTGCTGGTTGCGCGTTCCACGACATCGCTCGCTGATACGGACAATCCACAGATTGACCCGCAGGCCAAACCGGTGGCGCTGGTGCTGTGTTCCGAGAAGATCCGTGAGGATGCCGAGCAGACGCTCGCTTGGTTCCGTGAGCAGGGTGTGCGCTGTCGCGTGATTTCCGGCGATAATCCGGTCACGGTTGGTGCCATCGCCCGCAAAGTGAGGCTGACCGGCGAACATGAGCCGCGATTCCTGGACGCGCGAGAACTGCCGGAAGACGTGAACGAACTCGCTCGTGTGCTGGAAAACGTCGATGTGCTTGGCCGTGTGCTACCCAACCAGAAGAAGGCCATCGTCCAGGCGCTGCACACGCAGAACCACGTGGTGGCCATGACCGGCGACGGCGTCAACGACGCGCTCGCCATCAAGGAAGCGGATCTCGGCATCGCTATGGGCAATGCCGCGCCGGCCACCAAAGCCGTGGCCCAAGTGGTACTCGTCGATTCAAAGTTCTCTCATCTGCCGGATGTGGTGGCGCGAGGCCGCCAGGTCATGGCCAACATGGAACGCGTGGCCAGCCTGTTCCTCGTCAAAACCGTGTACTCCGCGCTGATTTCGCTCGGTGTGGTGCTGACCCAGATTCCGTACCCATACTTGCCGCGCCACATCACGTACATTGGCGCCCTTACCATTGGTATGCCCGCGTTTATTCTGGCGCTTGCGCCCAATACCCGCCGCTATATTCCGGGATTCTTGAAGCGTGTGGTCACCTTCGCGTTGCCGGGCGGCATCGCCGCCGCGCTGTCCGTGCTGCTGACGGCATGGTTCCTGCCCGGCATCATGGACTGGGACGTGACTAAAAACGTCGATCTATCCGCGCTGCGTGCCACCAGCGCGATCATCCTGTTCCTGATGGGCGTATTCGTGCTCGCCCGCGTGGCTCAGCCCCTCAACAGTTGGCGAGGCATACTGGTCGCGGCGTTTGCCGCAGCCGGAGTGATTGGTGCGTTCATCCCGTTTGTCGCGAACTTCTTCGCGTTGATTCTGCCGACCGGCACTACGTTGGTGGCCACACTGATCGCCTTGGGTGGTTCGGCCCTGATTTTCGTGATCTGCCTATGGCTGGCGCCGCTTGTCGGCAAAGTATCCGGCAAGCTGCTGCGCCAACACGGATTCAACATCTAATAGCGGCGAATTGTCTCACACTTCAAGCCGACACGCCAGAGCCAAAGTAACGTACCCGTACCATTTGAAGCGGATAATCAGCGGCATAAACAAGCCGATACATGATTTCGGAGGAAGCATGTCCTTACGCGACGACCAGTTGGCGACCTTGAAGGTTGCCGGCAAGGACTTCGATTACTACAACATCGCCAATCTCGACGGCCTCGATCATCTGCCGTACTCGCTGAAGGTACTGGTCGAGAATCTGGTACGCAATATTGATGGCGCCAATATCACCGACGAACACGTCAAGACCCTGCTTGACTGGGATCCGAACGCCGAGCCCAGCCATGAAATCCAGTTCACGCCGTCCCGCGTGATCATGCAGGACTTCACCGGTGTGCCCTGCATCGTGGACCTCGCCACCATGCGTGACGCGGTCAAGGACCTCGGCGGCGACCCGGAGGTCATCAACCCGCAGGTTCAGTCCGACATGGTCATCGATCACTCCGTGCAGATCGACAAGTACGGCATTGCCAACGCGGTCCAGAAAAACATGGACATCGAATACCAGCGTAACGGCGAACGCTACCAGTTCCTGCGCTGGGGCCAGCAGGCATTCAAGAACTTCCGCGTGGTGCCGCCGGGAACCGGCATCATCCACCAGGTCAACATCGAATACCTGGCTAAGGTGGTCATGAGCAAGACCGCGGCCAACGGCAACACGCTTGCCTACCTCGACTCCTGCGTGGGCACCGACTCGCACACCACCACCGAGAACGGTCTGGGCGTGCTCGGCTGGGGCGTCGGCGGCATCGAGGCCGAGGCCGCCATGCTTGGCCAGCCGATCTCCATGCTCGTGCCGCGCGTGGTCGGCTTCAAGCTCACCGGTTCCATCCCGGAGGGCGTCACCGCCACCGATGTGGTCTTGACCATCACCGACATGCTCCGCAAGCACGGCGTGGTCGGCAAGTTCGTGGAATTCTACGGCGAGGGCATCGCCTCCGTGCCGCTGGCCAACCGCGCCACCATCGGCAACATGGGCCCCGAGTTCGGTTCCACCTGCGGCATCTTCCCGATCGACAACGTCACGCTCGACTACCTGCGTCTGACCGGCCGCTCCGAAGAGCAGGTCGCGCTGGTTGAGGCTTATGCCAAGGCCAACAAGCTGTGGGGCGACGCCTCCGACCCGGATTACGTGGAACCGCAGTACTCCGAATACGAGGAGCTTGACCTCGGCGCTGTGGTGCCGTCCATCGCCGGTCCGAAGCGCCCGCAGGATCGCATTCTGCTGTCCGAAGCCAAGGAGATGTTCGAGAAGACCGCTCCCGCCTACGAGACCGAGAAGACCGTCAAGGATCCGGTGGCTGTGTCCACCGACTTCCGTGGCGATTTCGACATCGAGAACGGTGACGTGGCCATCGCCTCGATCACCTCCTGCACCAACACGTCCAACCCGTCTGTGATGATCGCAGCCGGTCTGATCGCCCGCAACGCGCACGCCAAGGGTCTTAAGCCTAAGCCTTGGGTCAAGACCTCGCTGGCCCCCGGTTCGCAGGTCGTTGCCGACTACCTGAAGGCTGCAGGCCTCCAGGACGACCTCGATGCACTCGGCTACCAGCTGGTCGGCTTTGGTTGCGCCACCTGCATCGGCAACTCCGGCCCGCTGCTGCCCGAGATTTCCGAGGCGATCAACACCAACGACCTGACCGTCACCGCCGTGCTCTCCGGCAACCGCAACTTCGAAGGCCGCATCAGCCCGGACGTCAAGATGAACTATCTGGCCTCCCCGCCGTTGGTCATCGCCTACGCGCTCGCCGGTACTATGGACTTCGACTTCGAAACCCAGCCGCTCGGCACCGATGCGGATGGCAACGACGTGTACCTGAAGGACATCTGGCCCACCAACTCCGAGGTGGCCGCCGTGGTGGACGGCACCGTGAGTCGCGAGATGTTCCTTAAGGACTACGCTTCCGTATTCGACGGCGACCATCGCTGGAAGGGCCTCGACGTGCCGGAAGGCGAACTGTTCGCATGGAACGACAAGTCCACCTACGTGCGCAAGCAGACCTTCTTCGACGGCATGAAGGCCACGCCGGACCCGGTCGCCGACATCCACGGCGCCCGCGTGCTGGCCCTGTTGGGCGACTCGGTCACCACCGACCACATCTCCCCGGCAGGCGCGTTCAAGGCCTCCAGCCCGGCCGGCAAGTACCTGACCGAGCGCGGCGTGGAGCCGAAGAACTTCAACTCCTACGGTTCCCGTCGAGGCAACCACGAGATCATGGTGCGCGGTACGTTCGGCAACATCCGCCTGCGCAACCAGCTGCTCGCCTCCGTGGGCGAGGAGGTGACGTCCGGCGGCTTCACCTACGACTTCCTCGCCAAGAAGCTGACCACGATTTTCGAAGCCTCCCGCGACTACATCGATAACAAGGTGCCGCTCGTGGTGCTGGCCGGCAAGGAATACGGCACCGGCTCCTCGCGTGACTGGGCTGCCAAGGGCACGGTGATGCTCGGCGTCAAGGCCGTGATCACCGAGAGCTTCGAGCGCATCCACCGTTCCAACCTCATCGGCATGGGCGTGCTTCCGTTGCAGTTCCCGGCAGGCGAATCCTATGAGTCCTTGGGCCTTAACGGCACCGAGACCTATGACATCGCCGGCGTCGAGAAGCTCAATGAGGGCGTAACCCCCAAGACGGTTCATGTCACTGCCACTCACGAGGACGGCTCCAAGACCGAGTTCGATGCAGTGGTACGTATCGACACCCCCGGTGAGGCCGACTACTACCGCAACGGCGGCATCCTCCAGTACGTGCTGCGCAACCTCATGAAGTAACTTTCTTGGCTCCCCTCTCTGAGCGCGAAGCTGACTGAGGGGAGCAAAGGCCGGTATCTTCTAAGATACCGGCCTTTATCGTTTGTAATGGTTTGTCGTCTATGCCGAGCAGGGTAATTTAATTCTCGGGAACCAGCCCCTCATAGAGGTAGAAAGACGTGGCCTGTTCGCCGTCGCCATTCGTGGGCAGCGTATGCTCGCTTACCTGGGCCAGGCCGAGATGCACATAGAATCCGACATCGCAGGTGGTGTCGGTAAACAGGAAATACTTGCTCACTCCGGCTTCGCGGAATGCAGTCATCAAGGTATCGAACATGCGGCGGCCTAGTCCATGTCCACGAGCCGCCGGATCCAGCACGAACAACACCACTTCCGCCGAGTAGTCGTGACCAGTCTGCGTAGCCTGTTTACGCAGATGTTCATCGATATTGAGAATCCCCAGAATATCGCCGGCGGCCTTAAGTCCGTCCTTAGCGCACACCAATCGCAGCAGACCTCGCAAGGAATTGATGCGATGAGTGTTCAACGGCCTGCGATGGTCCAACGCGTCGACTCGCCCCAGAATCAACGCGACTGGTTCCCCGTCGAGTTCCGCGGTAAACGCGCAGGTCGCGCGTGCCAGACAGTTCTCCCAGTCGGTCTCGGCCGCCAGCAGGCCGGTTTTCTCGTCGTACTCGGGGTACCACATGCGGCGCACCACGTCGATTAATGCCGGGTAGTCGCTCTTGCGCAAAGTGCGGATAATCGGTTCACTCATATGCCCATTATGCCTGTTACGTCCTAACAATGATGAAGCCGCGAGCGTAACGGAAGGGCATCTTACAATCGTGCGGGCAGATCGGCCCTCTCCACAAGTCGAGCCATCTGTACCCGACCCATGTTCAGTTTGTCCGCAGCCGAGGAAAGATGCGCTTTTGCCGTGCGTTCCGAGATGAACATACGGGAGGCGATCTCGGCGTTGGTATAGCCTTCCGCAGCCAACATCACGGCTTCGCGCTCGCGATCGGGCAACGCACCAAGCAATTCGCGCGCCTCATCTCTGCGCGAGCGCGGTTGAGACTCGCTTAAATCGTCAATCAGCTGTTTCTGACTGGCTGTGTTGAACTGTGGTGCCCCGGCGCATACTCCCAGAACGCGGCGAATAATGTCATCAGGAGCATCGGTTTTCGATACAAAGCCTTCAGCGCCGGCCTCCACCGCACGCTCCACGGTGCTGGAAGGGCTGAGCGAAGTCAGAATCAATACATGCGGGGCATGGGGCAGCGATTGCAGTCTGCGAGTTGCTTCAATGCCGTCCACATCAGGCATGGCGATATCCATCAACACCACATCCGGCTGTTCGCCGATGGGAAAGCCGAAACCTCCAGCGATACCGGTGTTTCGGGCGCATGACGCCGTGCGTTCGTCAGTCCCTCCTGATCCAATCAGCAACCCGTTATGCAGCCCGGTCCGATTGCTCCTGCTGAACCTGCTCAACATCAGCCTCGTCAACCCCTTACGATCTGTGGTGTTGTTGTCGTGGTGTTTGGCGCTTTGGGACTGGTACTGAGCTTCATACCAATCATCAACAACTCGGTATTCGTTACGCCGCGAGCTGAGATGCGCGAAAAGCCGTTCTCATTCATGGAATGTTCAGCATTGCTCTACTAGTATGGAACGTGAAACAACGCTAAAGGAGCGATTATGACATTCGGTCAGCAGCCCCAGAACAACGGGCAGTACAACCCGCAATACAATACTTCCGATTACAACACCGCGCAGCAGAACTACCAGTATGCCGCGCAGGGCACGGGTGCAGGCACAGCGGCCATCAACACGACGATGACTTACAACTATGAGGAGGCTCGCCGCGCTTCCGTAACCAAGGTCTACGGCGAAATGACCATTGGCGTCATCGTCACCGCGATAGTGGCGTTTATCGGGCAGATGACGGGAGCCTATTACGCGTTCCTCGCATCCACCGGTGCCATCGGCCTCATCGCGCTTTGTGTGGTTCAGGTGGGTCTTGCCGTGGTGCTCGGCGCTCGCGTCACCAAAATGAAGTCCGGCACCGCCCGTGTCATGTTCTATGTGTACGCGGCGCTTATGGGCTTTACGCTGAGCTCCATCTTCATGGTGTACAGCCTTGGTTCGATCGTCACCGCACTGGGTATCACTGCGGCGTTCTTCTTCGCTTTGACCATGTTCGGCATGACCACCAAGATCAACATGCTCAAGGCCGGTCCGATTCTTATGATTGGTCTGATCGTGCTTATCATCTCGCAGCTGGTGCTCATGTTCCTGCACGTTGACGGCATGACTCAGATTGTGTGCGCGCTTGGCCTGATCCTGTTCGCCGGCATGACCATCTACGATGCGCAGTCCACGCGCGCTTTGCTGAGCCAGTATGAGGCGCAGGGCCCGGAGATGGTCAAGAGGGTTTCCATCCTGTGCGCGCTGAACCTCTACCTCGACTTCATCAACATGTTCCTCTACATCCTCCAGTTGCTGGGCAACAGGGATTAGTCATGAACTGATTCGCGGCATACGACCGCATCAAGCCCGACCGCAATGTGGCCGGGCTTTTTCATGCCCGACACATCTGGGCGGTAGGCTGACTCCCCGTGAAAAGACAAGAACTTGTGGGTATGTTGTGCCTGTTGCTGACCGCGCTGATTTGGGGCTTTGCGTTTGTGGCGCAGGTGCAGGGCATGGATTCGATGTCCCCCATGTTCTTCAATGCCACCCGCTTCACGCTAGGTGCATTGTCATTGGTGCCGATTCTGCTGTGGCAGCGTGGCCGGGGGAGCAGCAGTACCAGTGAAGCTGCCGATACCGCGGCAGTCGGTGCGGGAGATCAGTTGGTTCAGACCTCATCGCCTGCGATTCGTCTGCTCGCCAGCCCGATTATCATTTCCGTGATTTGCGGCATTGTGCTTTTCACCGCCAGCACTTTACAGCAATATGGCATCCTGTACGGTAAATCAGCCGGGCGCGCGGGATTCCTTACCGCCATGTATATCGTGATGGTGCCGTTACTGGCATTTGTGTTCCTGCGTCGGCGCATCGGCGTGCTGGTGTTTGCGGCCGTGGCATTGTCTATCGCGGGCTTTTACTTCCTGTGCATCGCTGACGGATTCGGTTCAATCGGGTTGGCGGATATTCTGCTGGTCTTTACTGCCGTGTTGTTTGCCGTGCATATCTTGGTCATCGACACGCTGGGTGCCAAAGTGGATGCCATCAAACTTTCATTCGGGCAGTTCTGTACTACCGCCGTGTTGAGTTGGACTGGTTCCTTGATTGAGGGCTCGGTCGATTGGGCCGGTGCCGCGCATTCCTGGATTCCGATTCTGTATGCTGGTTTCGGTTCGGTGGGCATCGCCTACACGTTGCAGGTGGTTGGTCAGCAGTGGGTGCCGCCGACTCGCGCGAGCCTGTTGATGAGCTTGGAATCGTTTTTCTCCGCGGTCGGCGGCGCGCTGCTGCTTGGCGAGGTGATGACTCCTCGTGGATATCTTGGCTGTGCGCTGATCTTCATTGGCACTCTGCTGGCGCAGGCCCCTGCCAAACTGCCAAAAAATCTGAGAAAAGGCTAGTCCGTGGTCTTGGGCGCTTCGCCCACCTGCGGTGCGCCGTTAATATCGCGGTGAATGTTCTGCATCTGCACTTCGATGTTCTGCAAGGAGCGCGCGCAGTCGAGCAGCGTCTGCGAATGCTCATTTAGTTTGGCGTCCGGCAGGTCGGTTTTGTATCGCAGCGCATGTTCCAGCGATGCCCAGTAATCCATGGCGATGGTGCGGAACTGCACTTCGACCGGCGTGTAATGCGCGCCTGAAGACAGGAACACCGGCACCGCATAGATGACGTGCAGTGAACGGTATCCGTTCTGCTTTGGATTCTTGATGTAATCCTTGACTCGCAGCACCTGAATGTCGGACTGCGACGACAGGTAGTTCGACACGGAATACACGTCATCGCGATAATTGCAGATCACGCGGATGCCGGCCACATCAAACAGGTTGTCTTTGATGGAATTGACGCTGAGCGGCAGTCCCTTGCGTTCCAGCTTGCCGATAATCGAGTTCACGGATTTCAGACGCCGTTCCATATGATGTATCGGATCATGGCTGAATCGCACCTGGAACTCGGCATCGAGGATTTCCAGCTTGGTGCTGATTTCGTACATTGCGCCTTCATATACCTGCATCTGATCCACGAATTCGGTGATTTGCTCGGTATTGAAGGTGCCGCCGGGCAAGTCCAGCGTCTTCAGTCGGGCTTGCAGGTCGGAAGTGTTCAGTCGGCTATGTCGGTCAAGTATCACGTCAATCAATATACTCGGCTCAAGCTGCCCGATATGGGAGTTGCCGGGGAATCTCCCAAGATACTCCATGTACCGGTTTCTCCAGTTGGCGCGGACCGCTGCCGCGCATCATGACGAACCCGGCCGATAGAATCGATCATTATGAACGAAGACATGATGACCGAGGCGGAGCGCGCCTCGATTGAATCCGATGAGCACCTTACAACACAGGAACGCGGCAAGGGCGTGTTCCACATCCATACCCTCGGTTGTCAGATGAATGTGCATGATTCCGAGCGCATTGCCGGCGTGCTCGAGACAGATGGTTATGTGCCGGCCACCGAGGAACAGGTCAATGACCATGACCTCGATCTCATTGTGCTCAACACCTGTGCGGTGCGTGAGAACGCTGCCGAACGCATGTATGGCACGGTGGGCCTGTGGGCGGAGATGAAGCGTCAGCGCCCGAACCTGCAGATTGCCGTTGGCGGGTGCATGGCTCAGCTTGACCGCCAGAAAATCGCCAATAAGGCGCCATGGATCGCTGCGGTATTCGGCACCAAGAACATCGGCGACCTGCCGCAACTGCTCAACCAGAACCGTGCCACCGATACTCCGCAGGTCAAGGTCGATGACCAGCTTCAGCAGTTCCCAAGCCAACTGCCTGCGGCCAGGGCTTCCCGCGTGAGTTCGTGGGTGGCGATTTCCGTGGGCTGCAACAACACCTGCACGTTCTGCATCGTTCCGACCACGCGAGGCAAGGAAAAGGATCGCCGTCCGGGAGACATTCTTGACGAAGTGCGCCAGTGCGTGGCCAACGGCGCCAAGGAAGTCACCCTGCTCGGGCAGAACGTGAATTCCTTCGGATATGGCATCGGTGACCGCTACGCCTTCAGCAAACTGTTGCGTGCTTGCGGCACGATTGATGGGCTCGAGCGTGTTCGCTTTACCTCGCCGCATCCGGCCGCTTTCACCGATGACGTTATTGAAGCCATGGCTGAGACCCCGAACGTGATGCATCAGCTGCATATGCCGCTGCAGTCAGGCTCCGACAAGATTCTGCGGGCCATGCGCCGTTCCTACCGCGCATCCAAGTTCATGACGATTCTGGAGAAGGTGCGTCAGGCCATGCCGGATGCGCAGATTTCCACCGACATCATCGTCGGCTTCCCCGGAGAGACCGAAGAGGATTTCCAGCAGACCTTGGATGTCGTGCGTCAAGCGCGGTTCTCTTCCGCATTCACTTTTATCTACTCGCCGCGTCCGGGCACGCCGGCCGCCGAGATGGAACAGGTGCCGCACGATGTGGTCCAGGATCGTTTCAACCGACTGGTGGCGTTGCAGGAACAGATCACCGCGGAGAATCTGCAGTCCTTCGAAGGCCGTGACGTTGAAGTGATGATCACCGGTACTCAGGGCAAGAAGGATGCCGACACCCATCGAGTCACCGGCCGCGAGAAGACCGGCGTGCTGGTGCATATCGGCGTGCCCGAGGGTCAGCCCATGCCGCAGATTGGCGACTTCGTGACGGCCACCGTCACCCATGCCGGTCGCCACAATCTCATCGCCGACCCTGACCTTGCTCAAGGGCAGACCTACTCGGTACGACACTGAGAGGGTTTTCCACTCAGAGAGAGGAACTGCAAGTTCTCGGCTCCCCTCTCTGAGAGGAGCCGGCCGCGAAGCGGACTGAGGGGAGTTACGGTACGAGCAAAAGTGTACGAGGGGAAAACAACATGAAGCGAGTCGTCAGCATTGTAGGGCCTACTGCCTCAGGCAAGACCGGGCTTGGCATCGCCATTGCCAAGCGGTTGGCCGAGGCGGGGGAGCGGGCCGAGATCGTGAACGCGGACGCCTACCAGATGTACCGCGGTATGGATATCGGCACCGCGAAAGCGAGCGCTGAAGAACAGGCGGCAGTACCTCATCACCTCATCGACATCATCGACCCGGAAGACACGATGACCGTCGCTCGTTTCCAGCAACTTGCCCGGCAGACCATCACCGATCTGCAATCGCGCGATATCCGCCCGATTCTCGTGGGCGGTTCAGGGCTGTATGCCAGGGCGGCCATTGACGACATTACTTTTCCCGGCACTGATTCTGATGTGCGCAAACGGCTCGAGGAACGCGAAAAAACCGAGGGGGCGGGCGTGCTGTTCGACGAATTACGGGATAAAGACCCCGAAGCCGCCGCGCGCATGGATCCGCGCAACCCGCGACGCACCATTCGCGCACTTGAAGTCATCGAGCTTACTGGCAAACCGTATTCGGCAAGCTTGCCGCGCTACCGTTATGTGATTCCCTCCGTCCAAATCGGTCTTGATCTGGATCGTCCGAATTTGGATCATCGCATCGACCTGCGCACCAAGCAGATGTATGACGATGGATTTATCAAGGAAGTCGAACGTATCCGCCCTCATTTGGGCGCCACCGCCGTGCGCGCGCTCGGTTATCAGCAGGTCATCGACCTACTGGACGGCATCTGGGACGTGAACGAAGCGTTTGCCGATATCGCGCAGAAAACCAAGCGGTTGGCCCGCAAGCAGATGGGTTGGTTCGGCCGCGACCCTCGCATCCATTGGCTGCAGGCGCTGAATCCGAAGCTGGTCGACAATGCGATGGCCATCATCGCGCATGCCGATGCCGGCGACTATGACCCCATTGACGCCCGTGCCGACGAATATACCCAACATCATCTGGGAGATATCGCAGCATAAATCACGTGTCTCCCCTCTTCGAGGGGAGCTGTCAGCAAAGCTGACTGAGGGGAGCCTCAGGTTGACCCCGTGTGGCTCCCCTCAGTCGTCTGCGGCGCCAACTCCCCTCGGAGAGGGAAGCCAAGTACAGGAAATCAGTGTGCTGGTCCTTGGTTCCAACCGGCTATAAGGAATACGCGCGTTGGATTGGCGGGACGCAGAATACGGTCGAACATATCCTCGAATGCGGAGATGTCACCGCGATAGGCCGTGTGTTTGGCGGCACGATATTCCTCGCGTGTCACTTCGCCCCAGTCAAGATCCCAGCCGGCGTCATGAGCTAGACGCGAACCGAATATGCGCAGCACCATGGCATTGCCGCCTCGGAACGGATGCAGATAGCCTAATTCGTCATACAGTGATGCAAGCGCATGCACGAACACGTCGCGGTCCAGGGCATGCAGGTTACGTTTGTCTGCCAATTCCGTGGCGATATTATGTGCGCCGGTTTCGATCAGACCGGCGGGGAAGAACGCCTCCGGATTCGCGGCGCGCTCACGGTCATTGGTCACTTCACGCGTGGTGTTGGACGTACGCAGCTTGCCGGCATCCTCGAACACGCCCTCGAAGAGATCCTTGTGTATGGCAATCAACTCATCCAAATCGCCTGAAGGGTTCCAGCGACGTTCCGCCAGCAACACGGTACGGGCGAACACGGCATCGGCACGATCCGTGGCGTGATCATCAAGACTGCCTGCAGCCAAACGATCCGTGCCCGCGGAACTCGCTGCGGCACGCAAACGCATAGCGGTTTGCTCATCGGCCACATCAATGAGATGAGTCACGGCTTCCAAACCGCGTTCGTAGGAGGCCGCGGCTCGCATCGTTGCCTCGCCCGGCGTCATAGCTTCCAGTGCGCAGTTCTTCAGTGCAAATGCGACTGCGCTCGCACGCTCTGCGGGTGTCATGCAACCCATCATAGGGTATATCCGACGTTGATAGGGGGAATGGCCGCGATGAAATCGCTGAAACAGTGACCGGTGATTTCGCTTATCCTGCATTGTCACGGTGTCGTCACCGGCCATGAGCCCCCGTCCTAGTAGAATCAGTCACGATATGGCACGAACAGCATCCTCCAACAGCAATAATGGCCGCAAATCCAAAGGCGGCGGGAACTCCACCCATGATGGCGAGACCAAGGTCCAACCTGAGTTCGACCTTGATGTTGAGCCCACATGGAAGAAGGTCCTGCTTGCGATTCCGCGTGCCTTGGGCGCCGGCGTACGTGCGGTTACCGGCGTCGGTGAGTACGATCCCGCCTACCGTCGTGACGGCCTGTGCTTCCTGTTGCTCGTGCTCGCCGTACTGTTCTGCGCTTCCGAATGGTTTCGTGTTGACGGAGTGTTTGGCCAGCTGCTGCATGCCATAGCGTCTGGCGTGCTCGGGCTGATGAGTGTTGTGCTGCCGGTGCTGCTTTCCGCTGTGGCCATTCGTTTGATGCGCAACTCAGGCAAGGGATCCAACAATCCACGTGTGGTCACCGGTTGGGTGCTGCTGATGTGGTCCGTCTGTTCGATTCTTGATGTGGCCATCGCGTCCAGCCATACATCCTTCAATATCGCGGTTCTGCAATCTGCAGGCGGACTACTGGGTTTTTTCCTTGGCTCGCCGCTTGCTTGGGGTCTATCCAATGTATTCGCGATTATCGTGTTCGTGGTTGTCGGGCTGTTCTCCCTGCTGATGATTACCGGCACCCATGTGACCGATATACCGGAAGACGTTCGTAAGCTATCCGCCAAGATCCAGCGCAAGCCGTATGTGCCCAAGGGCCAGGAGCCGGATGACGGCAATCAGTTCCCCAACGAGGTTCGTGTTGGAGACTCCACGCTCGCTTTTGCCGAAGGCGTGCCCGCGCATGATGGCACCGATGAGGAGTCTGATGGAGAGAACAAGTCCGGTACGGCCAAACCGGGTCTCTTCGCTCGGCTGTTTGGACGTAAACCCAAGACGGAGGACGACCAGACCCTTGATCGGTATGCCGCCGACAATCCCTTCGACCGTGCGGCCAGCCAGCATGGCGCCGCTGCGGAAACTCCAGTGGTAGATACGACAACCGGCGAAATCACGGGAGGTCGGACCATCGCATCCTCGGCCTATGAGGGTGCCTCGCATGCTGTCGGAGACGTGGCTGCCGCCGATGCCGCTCCTACGAGTGCGGTTGCTGCCGACCATACTGTCGTTATGCCCAGCGGGCCGGCGACAAATGACCCATGGGCACCCAGCGCCACGCAAACCGATATGGCCACCGTTGCGGTAGCTGGGGCTGATGCCACCGGCGCTTATGCGGGAGCCAATGCGGATGGCAGCGGCGTGGGCCAAGGCATCCCCAATACCGATGGCCAGCCAAACGCTGCCAATGGGAACGATGCTGAGGACGATGCCAATAAGCCATACCAGCTGCCTGACCTGAGCTTGTTGACCAAGGGGCAGCCCCACGCGATGCGCACGCCGGCAAATGACCGCGTGATTCGGGCGCTGACTTCCACCTTTGAGCAATTCAAGGTGGATGCCAAGGTTGTCGGATTCTTGCGAGGCCCTTCGGTCACCCAGTATGAGGTCGAGCTTGGATCCGGCGTCAAGGTGGAAAAAGTCACCAACCTGCAACGCAACATCGCCTATGCGGTGGCCAGTTCCGATGTGCGCATCCTTTCGCCTATTCCCGGCAAATCCGCCATCGGCATCGAAATCCCGAACGAGGATCGTGAGATCGTGCATCTGGGCGACGTGCTGCGTTCCGATAAGGCCGTGAACGACCCGAACCCGATGATTACCGGCATAGGCAAGGATGTCGAAGGTCATTTCGTAACCGCTGATCTGACCAAGATGCCGCATCTGTTGGTGGCAGGTGCCACCGGTTCCGGTAAGTCCAGCTTCATCAACTCGATGCTGACCTCGCTGATCATGCGCGCCACGCCCGAACAGGTGCGCCTGATTATGGTCGATCCCAAGCGTGTGGAGCTTTCCGCCTATGCGGGCATTCCCCATCTGCTCACTCCAATCATCACCGATCCGAAGAAGGCCGCACAGGCCCTCGAATGGGTGGTCAAGGAGATGGATGCGCGTTACTCCGATTTGGAATACTTTGGATTCCGCCATGTCAAGGACTTCAATGAGGCCGTGCGTGCCGGCAAAGTACATGCGCCGGCAGGCTCCCAGCGCAAGGTGGCCCCATATCCGTACATTCTCGTGGTGGTCGACGAGATGGCCGATCTGATGATGGTGGCCAAGAACGACGTGGAAAGCTCTATCCAGCGCATCACCCAGCTGGCGCGAGCCGCCGGCGTGCATCTGGTGCTCGCTACCCAGCGGCCGTCCGTGGATGTGGTCACCGGTCTGATCAAGGCCAATATTCCTTCCCGACTGGCGTTCGCCACCTCATCCGCCACCGATTCGCGAGTCATCCTTGACACGGTCGGTGCCGAAACTCTGATTGGTCAGGGTGACGCCCTGTTCCTGCCGATGGGTTCCGCCAAACCGATTCGTGTGCAGGGCTCGTGGGTTTCCGAATCCGAGATTCGCAAAGCCGTGGAATTCGTGCGCACGCAGCGCAAGCCGAAGTATCGCGAGGACATCGAACAGATGGCCAAGGAGGCTGAGAAGAAGGACAGCCTGGAGCCCGACGAGGAGATCGGCGATGATATGGACGTGCTGCTGCAGGCTGCCGAGCTTGTGGTCACCACCCAGTTCGGTTCCACCTCGATGTTGCAGCGCAAGCTCAGAGTGGGCTTTGCCAAAGCCGGACGCCTTATGGATTTGCTGGAATCACGTGGCGTGGTCGGCCCCTCCGAGGGATCCAAGGCTCGTGCGGTGCTCGTCCAACCGCAGGATTTGCCGCAGGTGCTCGCCTTTATCCGAGGAGAGACCAGCTCGCTGGAATCCTCGGCACCTCAGCAGCCCGAGCTTGGTGAGTGAATCATCTTTTGGCCTCCCTCTGCTGAGGGAGGTGCCCCGAAGGGGCGGAGGGAGAGAAGCGTAATTGCACAGACGCTGGGTTACAGTCTGATTTCCGAAGAACAACAGTCAATCTCCAGCCAATACCCACCTAAGGTAGAAGTGTGGGGGTAACGTGAACACTATGGATGAGAACACAATGGACAAGCAGTCAACGCCCAAATCATCATTGTTCGACGGATGGAACGCGCCGCCGAACCTGGTCACCTACTCGCGCATTGTGCTCGTGGTGATTTTCCTGGTACTCGACATCATGGCAGGTGAGTGGGGCGCGAATAACCTCACCATGCGTTGGGTGGCTGCGGTGCTGTTCATCATCGCCGCCTCCACCGATAAGATTGACGGTTGGATGGCCCGCAAATACAACCAGGTCACCGAAATGGGCAAGCTGATGGACCCGATTGCGGATAAGCTGCTTACCTGCGGTGCGATGATCGTATGCTCTGCGTTTGGTGAGCTCGCCTGGTGGGTCACCATTCTGTTCCTGATTCGCGAAATCGGCATTACGGTGATGCGTTTCTTTGTGATGGAACGCCCCGGCGGCAAGGTTATCGCCGCTGCATGGCCCGGCAAACTCAAGACCGTGTTTGAATGTGTGGGTCTTGCCATGCTGTTGTTGCCGATGTGGTCTCTGGGTAGCGGCCAGAGCACGCCGTTCTGGATGACCGCCTACTACTTTCTGACCTATGCCATTATCTATGTGGCTCTGGTGCTGTGCCTCTACTCGGGCGTCATCTACCTGTACAACACGTTCGTCGGCACCAAGAAGCAGTGACGGAATCATTCGTGTAACGTATGGCATTGATGGGATGTGGCCTGCCGCCGCATCCCATTGTTGTATAGGCGTTGCATAGGTTGGAAAAGGAAGGCCGCATATGACTGATAGCGCTAATGAGAAGCTGCAGCAATCCTGCGACGAGCTTGCTGCGGGCATACTTGCCGTCTGCGAGACTTGCGGCGCGAAGATAGCTTGCACCGAATCGCTGACCGGAGGTCTGCTCTCCGATGCCTTTGTGCGTATTCCCGGCGCTTCCAATGTGCTGCTGGGGTCGGCCGTCACCTATGACATCAAGGCCAAAGCCTCGATTCTGCATGTTGACCGATCGTTGCTGGAGCGCGAGGGTGCCGTGCATCCCGAAGTTGCGCGTCAGATGGCGGCTGGCGCTGCGCGGTTATATGGGCAGCCGGAATACGGTGATTGCGTTATCGGGCTATCCACCACCGGGGTAGCCGGTCCCGGCCCGGACGGCGATAAGCCCGCTGGTCTGGTCTATGTGGGTTTACGTATCCCTGCGACTCTTGCTGACGATGGCATCGAGATAGTCAAGGCCGTCGAATTGCGTTTGAGTGGCACCCGTGAGGAGGTTCGCCGCCAAACCGTATTCCACGTTCTGCAAAACTTGAGTCTATTCACAGCAAGTTTTAAGGAATAAAACCGTGAGGTCATCGTGTTGTACTAAGTGGAAACACTGAACCGACCTTGGAAGGGGCTATGGCGATGGAAACGATGACCCGAGTGAACGAACAAATGGAAGTGTCCGCTAAGAAGCCGATGGCGGTACAGCCGGGTGTCGCCCGTATGCGTGAATTGACCCCGGCCCAGCGCCGCGCAGTGATGTTTGCGCAGCAGCAGGTGCTCAAGGCCCAGGCCGCAAAGAAGGCCAAGGATGAGCGTCAGGCGGCTCGTGACCGTATGCGGCAGGAGCAGGAATCCGCCTCCTACCAGCCCAATGCCGTTGCCGAGACCGCAGTGGTCGAAGAGGAGCCACGTGAGGTTTCTTTGCGTGGTGCTATCGGCCATGTGCTGCGTGACCTGCGTACCCGTGATCGTCGCACCCTGCGCGAGGTGTCCGAGAAGGCCGGCGTCTCGCTGGGCTATCTGTCCGAGGTCGAGCGTGGTCAGAAGGAAGCCAGCTCCGAATTGCTGAGCTCCATTTCCGACGCACTGGGTGTGTCCACTGCACAGATGCTGCGCATGGTGGCCGATTACCTCGAGTCCGTCGAACGTTAATCGTGTGAGGGGTGGACCCCCTGGGATGTTTGACCCTCATCGCCGTTTGGCGGTGCGGGTTTTTCTGTCCGGCGGGTGGTGGCACACTGTCGGGTATGCGTGAACGGGAATTTTGGGAGCTGCTTGAAGAAGTGTTCGGTCGTAGCTATGGCCGGTCTCTGGCCCGGGATCAGCGTATGCCGCAGCTGGCGAATATGACCGTTCTTGAGGCTTTGGACGCGGGGGAGGAGCCTCGCGTGATTTGGAACGTGCTCTGCGATCAGATGGAGATTCCTGATTCCAAGCGTTGGGGCCGTGACCATAACGCGCCGCCGCTGCCCGCTGCGTAGTGGGCTCTATGCTGTGGCGCTGGGCGGTCGATTTCATTGGCTGGGCCGAGGGGCGATACTCGCCGGCGTGTCGTTGCGCAACTTCGAACAAATGTTCGCTTGTGTGGCTATAGTTATCCACAGTGACGGATAGGCACGCCGTATATGTCAAGATGCGAATCGCCCGTTTCGGCGGGAATAAGCGGTTCTTGTCTTGCGTGATCGGGCAAGCTGGAACCACAATGGTCGTTTTGGCTTGTCATGGGAGTTGGCCTCCCATACGGTGGAAGGCGTTCGCCCGCATACGACTTCGATAAGGAGAAGATCATGGCACTTGAGACCAAGCCGGCCCAAGATCCGGCAACCGAGACCAAGCACGAGCTCGATCCCAAGCGCAAGGCGGCGCTGGACACTGCTTTGGCGCAGGTCGAAAAAAGCTTCGGCAAGGGCTCGGCCATGCGTCTCGGCGATCAGCCCGTGCAAAATGTCGAAGTAATCCCTACCGGTTCGCTCGCGCTCGACATGGCGTTGGGCATTGGAGGACTGCCCAAGGGCCGCATCGTGGAAATCTATGGTCCCGAATCGTCCGGTAAAACCACGCTTGCCCTGCATGTGGTGGCCAATGCCCAGAAGAAGGGTGGCGTGGCCGCATACATTGACGCCGAGCACGCGCTCGATCCGGCCTATGCTCGCAAACTTGGCGTGGACACTGATTCGCTTATCGTTTCTCAGCCGGACAACGGCGAACAGGCTCTTGAGATTGCAGACATGCTGATTCGTTCTGGCGCGCTTGATGTCATCGTTATCGATTCGGTGGCGGCTCTGGTGCCAAAGGCCGAGATCGAAGGCGAGATGGGAGACAGCCACGTCGGTTTGCAGGCCCGACTCATGAGCCAGGCTCTGCGCAAGATGACCGGTGCCTTGGCCCAAGCAGGTACCACCGCCATCTTCATCAACCAGCTACGCGAAAAGATCGGCGTGTTCTTCGGTAATCCCGAAACCACTACCGGTGGCAAGGCTCTGAAGTTCTATGCCTCTGTGCGTCTTGACATTCGCCGTATCCAGACCTTGAAGAACGGTGATGAAGCGGTGGGCAACCGTACGCGCGTCAAGGTGGTCAAGAACAAGATGGCCCCGCCCTTCAAGTCCGCCGAATTCGACATGCTTTACGGTGAAGGTATCTCCCGCGAAGGTTCGGTCATCGACATGGCCCAACAGGTCGGCGTGGTCAAGAAGTCCGGCTCGTGGTTCACCTATGAGGGCGACCAGCTTGGTCAGGGTCGAGAGAAGGTTCGTCAGTTCCTCAAGGACAACCCGGCCATCACCGAAGAGATTGAAAACAAGGTCAAGGCAGAATTTGGTTTGATCGGTTCCGCCGATCAGTTTGCCGAAGACGAAGACGCTGCTGCAGCTGCCGCAGTCAGCGAGGCCGCCGCGGCCGATGCCGCCAAGGACACCAAGGCCACTGCAGCGCCTGCCGCCAAGTCGTCTCGCGCCAAGGCCCGATCATGATTAGTGCAGAAGCGTTCCTTCGGCGCAATCCCATTGCGTTGGAGGAACGATGCCGTGCCGAACAGGGCGAAAGAAACGTCGATGCGGAGTCGTCCCATCGATTCGCTCGGCGAGGTATGGGCGCGGTTGCCGATGATCCCAACGATGCAGATGCCTGCCGTGAGGCGGCGTTGCGTCTCTTGGATGCGGCTCCGCGCTCGTCCGGTGCGCTGCGTGAACGACTGCTTGGCAAAGGGTATGACGAAGAAATCGTCAATGAGGTCATTGAACGCCTCATCCGTGTGCAACTGATCGATGATCGTGCCTATGCGGAATCGGCGGTGCGCTACTGTGCCGGCCGCATGATGGGCAGGCGCGGTGCGGTGATGGAGCTCGCCCGTAAAGGCGTGGATCGCCGGCTCGCCGAGCAGGTGTGCGGTGAGACCGAACAACAAGGCGTATTCGAAGATGCCGCATGGGAATTGGGGCGTCGAGTGGCCCGCAGAACACGTGGACTTGATCGGCAGGCGCGTCAGCGCCGGTTCTGGTCCGCGGGCGGGCGCAAAGGGCACAGCCCCGAAACCCTACGCCGCGTCGCCGCCGAATTACTGTCGTAATAACCTCCCTCTGACGAGGGAGGTGGTGCGTAGCGCCGGAGGGAGAGACTCACGGCGGAGCCGCAAAAGAATAAATGAGACCTCTTATACCCCGGGTTCTGTCATGCCGTACGCGAACGCGCGGCACGGATGGCCATCCATCTCGACCTGACGTTGCCGTCAGGCTCTAGCAGCCTACCCGATGACATGGGCGAGCAGCCCTTACCGCCATCTGCTTGGCCTTGCTCCCGATGAGGCTTGCCATGCGGCCTGCTGTTACCAGAGGCCCGGTGGTCTCTTACACCGCCGTTTCACCCTTACCCGTCGAGGACGGGCGGTCTATTCTCTGCTGCGCTATCTCTCAGGTCACCCTGGGCGGACGTTATCCGCCATCGTGCTCTATGGAGCCCGGAAGTTCCTCAGCCGATCCCAATGAAGATCACGGCCGCGGCCATCAAGAGGTCTCAAGCTTGCAATTATACATATGCCATAGAGAACCGGCTGGCGAAAAGAAAAATATAGCGAAATGGCGAACCGTCCGAAAATACGGCGCTGAGGAACAAGGCCCAAACACCCAGTATAGGCACTGATGGGGTGCAGATAAAAGTCGGAAAATAAACGTATTTCTATGGGCGAGTTTCCGGCTGTTTACCCGTTGTTCGTCTACAATGAAACTTACCCGGACGGTGATGATGCTGTTCGGCACACATAGCGGGAAACCGCTTGAACTAGAGGAGGTCAACATGGAAATCGTCGTTACTGGACGTCACACGCAGATCAAGCAAAGGTTCCGTGATGTCGTCGAGACCAAGATGAATCGTGTGACCGCTATCGCCCCGGATGCGCAGCGTGCGCAGATTGTTTTGACTCATGAGGGCAACCCGCGTCAGGCCGATACCGCCAAGCGCGTGGAGATCACCGTTATCGCCGGACGCACTGTGGTCCGCGCCGAGGCTTCCAGCACTGACGAGTTCAGTGCACTGGACATGGCGCTTGATAAGCTGACGCTGCGTCTGCGCCGCACCCGTGATCGCCGTAAGGATCACCGTCGCGGCTACGCGAACCCGGTGCCGGTGGATCTGGGCGTTATCGCCCCGGAGCCGGAGCCAGAGGAGCTGGAGGAGGAGCCGAACAACAGTCCGCAGGCTGCAGTGGCTTCCGATCTTGGCCCGGGCGAGTCTGTGGAAGTCCAGGTTGGGGATACGCCGATTGTCATCCGTCGCAAGCTGCACATCGCCGAGCCCATGAGCATCGACGAGGCTCTGTACGAGATGGAACTGATCGGACACGACTTCTTCCTGTTCGTGAACAAGGAGACCGGACGTCCGTCCGTCGTCTACCACCGTCACGGCTGGAGCTATGGCGTGTTCGAGATCGACACTCCGGAAAACGTCAAGAAGGACTGAATTGCTGGTTCGCTGACGTAGACAGCTGATATGAAATGGGTCGCTCCCGCAAGGAGCGGTCCATTTTTTTGTAAATAGGTCGAAAAATATCGATGTCTGACGGTGATGGGCTGTATTCTGGTACGCGGACATCACCACTCAATCAGTCAAGGGAGAACCCTGTGGTCGATATTGTTGACAAAGCCCTGCGAATGGGCGAAGGCCACCAGCTCAAGAAGCTGGAGAACGTGGCCAAGGCCGTGAACGCGCTGGAGGATGAGATCTCCGCCCTTTCCGACGAGGATCTGAAGGCCCAGACCCCGAAGTTCAAGCAGCAGATCGAGAACGGCAAGAGCCTGGACGACATCATGCCCGAGGCGTTCGCCACCGTGCGCGAGGTCTCCAAGCGCACCCTCGGCCAGCGTCACTTCGACGTGCAGCTCATGGGCGGCGCCGCCCTGCACTGGGGCAACATCGCCGAGATGAAGACCGGTGAAGGCAAGACCCTGGTCGCCACCCTGCCTACCTACCTGAACGCCCTCGAGGGCAAAGGCGTGCACGTGGTCACCGTCAACGACTACCTCGCCAGCTACCAGAGCGAGCTGATGGGCCGTATCTACCGCTTCCTCGGCATGAACGTCGGCTGCATCATCACCGACCAGAAGCCGCCGGAACGCCGCAAGCAGTACAACGCCGACATCACCTACGGCACCAACAACGAGTTCGGCTTCGACTACCTGCGCGACAACATGGCTTGGGAGAAGGCCGACCTCGTGCAGCGCGGCCACCACTACGCCATCGTCGATGAGGTCGACTCCATCCTCATCGATGAGGCCCGTACCCCGTTGATTATCTCCGGTCCGGCCGAAGGCGACGTGACCCGCTGGTACCGTCAGTTCGCCAAGCTCGTCCTGAAGCTCACCCGCGACGAGGACTACGACGTCGACGAGAAGAAGAAGGTCGTCGGTATCCTGGATCCGGGCATCACCAAGGTCGAGGACTTCCTCGGCATCGACAACCTGTACGAGCCGGCCAACACCGCCCTGATCGGCTACCTCAACAACGCCATCAAGGCCAAGGAGCTGTTCCTCAAAGACAAGGACTACGTCGTCACTCAGGGCGAGGTGCTTATCGTCGACGAGCACACCGGCCGTATCCTGCCGGGCCGCCGCTACAACGAGGGCCTGCACCAGGCCATCGAGGCCAAGGAAGGCGTGGAGGTCAAGGCCGAGAACCAGACCTTCGCCACCATCACCCTGCAGAACTACTTCCGCATGTACGACAAGCTCGCCGGCATGACCGGTACGGCCGAGACCGAGGCCGCCGAGTTCATGAACACCTACAAGCTGGGCGTGCTGCCGATCAAGACCAACAAGCCGATGATCCGCATGGACCAGGACGACCTCATCTTCCGCACCAAGAAGGAGAAGCTGGCCGCCATCGTCAAGGACGTGGCCAAGAGGCACGCCAAGGGCCAGCCGGTGCTGCTCGGCACCGCCTCCGTGGAAAGCTCTGAAGTGGTCTCCACCCTGCTGGACGTGGCCAAGATCCCGCACCAAGTGCTCAACGCCAAGCAGCACGAGAAGGAAGCCGCCGTCGTGGCCGTCGCGGGCCGCAAGGGCGCCGTTACCGTGGCCACCAACATGGCCGGCCGTGGTACCGACATCATGCTCGGCGGCAACGTCGAGTTCCTCGCCGACGCCAAGCTCAAGTCCGAGGGCTACTCGCCGGAAGACACCCCGGAGGAGTACGAGAAGCGCTGGCCGGGCACCCTGAACGAGATCAAGGCCCAGGTCAAGGACGAGCACGAGGAAGTCAAGGAACTTGGCGGCCTGTACGTGCTTGGCACCGAGCGCCACGAATCCCGCCGAATCGACAACCAGCTGCGCGGTCGTTCCGGCCGTCAGGGCGACCCGGGCGAGTCCCGCTTCTACCTGTCTCTGGAAGACGATCTGATGCGCCTGTTCAACACCCAGCTCGTGGCCCAGGTCATGGCCAAGGGCATGGAGGAAGGCCAGCCGATCGAGGCCAAGTCCGTGACCAAGGGCGTGCGCACCGCACAGAAGGCCGTCGAATCCCGCAACTACGAGATCCGTAAGAACGTGCTCAAGTACGACGACGTGATGAACAAGCAGCGCACCGTCATCTACTCCGAGCGTCAGGCCGTGCTTAAGGGCGAAGACATCCACAAGGACATCCTGCGTTTCATTTCCGACACCGTCGAGTCCTACATCAAGGGTGCCAACAAGGGATCCGAGAAACCGAAGGACTGGGATTGGGAGGGCCTGTTCAAGGCGCTCAACACCGTGATCCCAACCAAGGTCGACGAAGACGAGGCCAGGAAGATCGTCGGCGGCCTCAAGGGTGCGAAGGCTGTCGAGGCCGTGCACGACCTGATCGTCGAGGACGCCAGGCAGCAGTACGGCGAAATGGAGGAGACCATCGGCGAGACCGGCTTGCGCGACCTCGAGCGCCGCGTGGTGCTCGCCGTGCTCGACCGCAAGTGGCGCGAACACCTCTACGAGATGGACTACCTCAAGGACGGCATCGGCCTGCGCGGCATGGGCCAGCGCGACCCGCTGGTCGAATACCAGCGCGAAGGCTACCAGATGTACAACTCCATGATCGAGGCCATCAAGGAGGAGTCCGTCCAGTTGCTGTTCCACATCGACGTCAAGCAGGTCGCTTCCACCGAGGATGCCGTTGACGAGGTCGAGGAATCCGACGAGACCGCCGACTCCGTCACTGTGGCTACCGGCCCCGACGAGAACGGCGAGTCCGAGGTCGAAGCCGCCGAAGGCGAGGTCGAGGAAGAGGACGCCAAGCAGGCCATCGCCGAATCCGCCGCCGTCTCCGAGTCCGGCGAATCCACCCTACCGGTCGCTGGCCCCGCCCCGATCAGCCATGCCGAAGGCAAGGTCCCGGCCAACAAGCGTCCGAAGAGCGACGAGCTCAAGACGCCGTGGGCCGACGGCCGCACCTTCCCCGGCACTGGCAAGAACGCCCCGTGTCCGTGCGGTTCCGGCCGCAAGTATAAGATGTGCCACGGCCAGAACGAGAAGTGACACATCTCTAGCTGAATACTGGGCATTGGCTTCCCTCTTCAAGAGGGGAGCCAATTTTGCTATATGGAAGATTCAAGGCCGCGAAATGGGAAGTCATTACAATTAGCGGCGAATATACATAACACGGCGTAGCAAAACGCCAAGGAGGGCATCATGGCCGAGATCACATGGAAGTCGATTCTCACCAAGCTGGTCGGGGGAGACCACCTTACTGCTGAGGAATCGGAGTGGTTTGTGGACGACCTGATGCAGGGCAATGCGAACCCGACCGCCGTGGGCGCCGCGCTCGCCATGCAGCAGCAGCTGGGACTGACCTCCGACGAGGTGCGTGGTGCCGCCAAGGCCATGGTCTCGCACGCCGTGCCGCTGAACGTTTCCGGTGAGACCACTGACATCGTGGGCACCGGCGGTGACGGCTTCGCCACCGTGAACCTGTCCACCATGGGTTCTGTGGCTGCTGCCGCAGCTGGCGTAAAGATTGTCAAGCACGGCAACCGTGCCGCCTCCTCGAAGTGCGGTGCTGCCGATGTGCTCGAAGACCTCGGTCTGCCGCTGGATCTGAAGCCGGAAGAGGTCGGCGAAGTCGGCGACGAAGTGGGTATCACTTTCGCGTTCGCCCGCACCTTCCACCCGGCCATGCGCTTCGTGGGCCCGATTCGTGCTGCGCTCGGCATTCCGTGCGTCTTCAATATTCTGGGACCGCTGACCAACCCGGCCAACCCGGCACACGTGGCCATCGGCTGCGCCAACCGCAAGGTGAGCCCGATTATGGCCGCTGTGTACGCCAGCCGTGGGCAGTCCGGTCTGGTTTACACCTCGCACGAGGGCATGGACGAGCTTGCGCCCACCGGTCCGGTCTCCGTCTGGGAGATTCGTGATGGCAAAGTCACCGAAACCGATTTCGATCCGACCGTGGATCTAGGTCTGGCTAAGATCACCGTCGACCAGCTCAAGGGCGGCGTGCCGGACGTCAATGCCAACACATTCAAGGACTTCCTGGCCGGCAAGGACATCCCGTCCCGTACCACCGCGCTGCTTAACGCCGCATCTGCCATCGTGGCTGACGGCAACTTGGTTGGCAACGGCACTCTGGCCGAGCGTTTCGGCGAAGCTTACACTCTGGCCGAAAAGACCGTTGACTCCGGCAAGGCCGAAGCCCTGTTCAACAAGTGGATCGAAACCGCCAAGTCCAGGGCGTGAACTGAATTCAGATAAATGAGGGGGCCAGCCGAACAGCTGGCCCCCTCATTGGTATTGTCAACCAATTACTGTTGCGTATTGTCCTTGAGAGCGCTATACGCGCGCCCCGTCGTCGTAGTAGCCGCCTTGGTCTCCGGGACGGTCTTTACGGTTGAGGATTTTGGCAACCAGTCCGCCCAGTCCCAGAATGACGCCCAACCCGAAGAGGATATTGAGCAGTGCGCCCAATAGGGGAATCGTATTTAATCCGGGGACGAATATCATCACTGTTTCGCCGACAAGACCGATGATGAGCAACGCCACCAACAACATCGTAGACGCTTTGACCGGGCCAAGATCCGGGTTCGGGGGAGTGAATCCGCCGTCATCATAGGCGTCCATGACATTATCGGTGTCCAACCAGCCGGAACCGGTGAAATCGCGCGGACCACCCTTACGGCCTCGGTCTGGGCGTGCGTCATCGGTGAATGAGCCAATGTCAAGATCATCCACTGAAAGCAATGCTTCCTTCTCTCGTTTCTTGGCTTGCTTCTCGAACTTCTTGGCCTGACGGGAGGATGCCACGTCGTTTAAATCGGCTTGGTGCTCGGCCTCGAACGCCGCCCAAGCGTCATCCAGATTGCCTATGTCATGCTTTCCGGACGGCATGGCGCCGTTGCCGTTGGCGTTATGTCCGGTATCGGTTGCCTTTTGCGGATCCGCGGGCGTGGCCGAATCTCGTCCATTGCCCGGCGTGGGGATTGGCTGCTCTCCGTCGACATTGCTATTCTGGTTGTCAGTCATAACTGTCACTCTAATCAAGCGGCCGGCCAATAGCCAGTCCGTTTGAGGGAGGAATGCTAAGTGCTCTACTGGTTCTTCGTCAAGGTTCTTGGACCCATCGCGCGTCATCGTCTTGGACCCACCGCATCGGGGCTCAATAATGTGCCTCGCACCGGCGGTGCCATCATTGCCGCGAATCATCTGGCCGTCATCGATGATGCGCTGATTCCGATTACCTGCCCGCGTATGGTGCACTTCATGGGCAAGGCCGAATACTTTGAAGGCAAGGGGCTGAAGGGCAAGTTCAAGAAGTGGTGGTTCACTTCCGTGGGCGTGTTCCCCGTGGACCGTTCCGGTGGCAACAAGTCGCTTGGTGCTCTGGAGCACGCACGTGAGATTATCGAAGACGGACACCTGTTCGGCATCCACATTGAGGGCACGCGAAGCCCGGATGGTCGCATGTACAAGGGGCACACCGGTGTGGCACGGCTTGCGCTTGAAACCGGTTGTCCGATTGTACCGACCGCTATTATCGGTTCGCGCGAACTGCAGAAGCCGGGCACGGTGATTCCAGCCAAAGGCAAGACGCAGGTGATTTACGGTAAGCCTATTGAGGTTGAGAAGAAGACCGCCGACGAGATCACCCATGATGATTTGCGCTCGCTGACCGACCGTATTTCTGCGGAAATCCAGAAGATGAGCGGTCAGGAGTACGTGAACGAGTACGCCCAGAAAGTCAAGGAAGAGCTGAAAGCCCAGAAGGCCGCTGAAGAAGAAGCATCTGCAGAATAACCCATAATGAAGCTCCCTCATCAGAGGGAGCTTTTGATTCTCACACCACAGTCAGCGTGATAACGGTTGGAGTGCCGTTTTCGTCGCGTAGACGCACCGTTTCTCCGGCATTGGGACTCTGGATACGCACTACATGGGTAATGTCGCCCAGCGGTGCGGATTTCTTGACAGTGAAGCCCAGCTTCTTCAGCTGTGCGGCTGCCGCGTCATACTGCTGACCCACCACATTCGGCATCACCGTGGTCTCAGGTCCCTTGGATACCACCACGTCTACGCTGTCGCCCCATTTGAGCTGCGCGCCAGCGTCTTGGGAAGCGGAGATGACCTCGCCTGCGGCAATCTTGTCATCGAATTGTTCGGTGATGTTGGCGGTGAGCTTGAGCTCATCGAATGCCGCTTGCATCTCATCCTTGGTTTTGCCGACTACGTCAGGCATGCTGACAGGCATGGGACCCTTGCTGAGCGTCACTGTCACTTCATCATTGTGCTTGATCGTGGTGCCGGGGTCGGGGCTTATGCTGAGCGCTGCGCCTTCCGGCTTATCCAGCGAATACTCGTCCTTCGAATCATCGTGCTTGATGTTGTCGAAGCCCGCTTTCTTCAACGCGGACAGAGGGTCCTTGCCGTTCGCGGAATTCGTATCGAGGACATCGTTCGGAATGGTGACCATGTGTACACCCTGCGAGACCGTCACCGTCAGTTGCTGATTGTGCCGCTTGCTGACGTGACTGCCTACAACAGCGTTGTTTTCACTCACCGAGGCGGAGACGATCTTGCCTTCGGTGATGTCGTCGCTGTACTGCTTCTCGGCCTTATAGGGGATTCCTGCCACCTTCAGCGTGCTCTCATACGTGGCCCAGTCAGCACCGGACAACGAGCACTCGGTGTCCTCCTTACACGTCACGTCATCGGGCTTGGGCACACTCCAATAGCTGCCGGGACCTGCGAACCACCACCATGCGCCGGTTCCGGCAGCTACAGCCAGTATCAGAACAATCACCAAGGCGATGATGAGCGGCTTCTTGTTGCGCTTTCCGTCCGTTGGCTTGGCATCGGGGCTTCCGGCATCGTCTTCAGCGGCGAGCACCTGGTCGAAATCATCCCCGGTCTTTGCCAGAATCGTTGTCTCATTACCGGGGTTGGGCATGACTTGCGTAAGGTCTTCTCGTGCGGAAGACGCATTGAAAGCGGTGGTCGGGGCGGTGGGAGGCTCCGGGGGCGTGTCAGAGCTCTGCCTAGGAGCGGTCTCCGGCGAAACCAGTCCGCCAACCAAAGCCGGTGCGGTAGCATCGGTTCTGGCGGCATCCGCAGACTCGACATGCAAACGATATTGCCATGCCTCCATAGGGAGTTTGGCGGCCAATTGACGAAGTTCCTGGGCGGCCTCGGAGCCGTTCGCAGGACGAGCCTCGACCTGGCGGGCGGTCAGGTGCGCAATGAACGAGGCCACGGATAGGTCGATATCCGGGCAGACCGTGGCTATGGATGGGACATCCTCATGAACATGCTTGAACACGAGCGTGACCGGATTATCGGAATCGAACGGCACCTTGCCGGCAAGCATCTCCCAAGCCATGATGCCCACGGAATACAAATCGCCTTGTGGGGTGGCCTGATTATTCTCGATCATTTCAGGAGCCAGATAGGCCGCAGTGCCCAACAGCATGCCGGTGGAACTCAGCGTTGCTTGGCTGGCGGCCTTGGCCAGACCAAAATCAGTGATTTGAACGTGGCCGCGATCGTTGATCAGGATGTTTTCGGGTTTGATATCACGATGCACCACGCCCGCACGATGTGCCGAAGCCAAGCCGTCCAACGTTTCCGCGATAACGCGCAGTGTCTCGCGGACGGAGAATGTGCCTTGAACGTTCATCTCATGGCGCAGATTGACGCCATGCACATATTCCATAACCAAAAAATCAAGGCCATTGAACTCACCGGTGTCGTAAACCTGAACGATATGCGGATTTGCGATGGCCGCGGCTGAATTGGCTTCACGGCGGAACCGCTCCACGAACTGATCTCGATGCGGTCCCTGTGCCAGCTGCGTGTGCATGACCTTGATCGCCACAGTACGGCCCAAACGCTCATCGACCGCCTCATACACGGTGGCCATGCCGCCTTCGGCGATATTGCGCACGATGCGGTAGCGTCCCTCAATCATCTGTGTGGGCTCGTTCTCACTCATGGTTGTACTGCACGGTTCCTTTGATAAGACTGAACACCGTTTAGTCTACATGGCACTGGCTACGCTTTGGAAACACGGACGCATCGTTTTCACGGGTGTTTTGCCCGGCGAAACCTAACGAAGATTTTCGGGAACGAACCGTGCGCATGCTGCAATCAGATGGTTTTCGGCCTCGGGTTCCAGATTGAGATTGGCGATTGCTGCGCGGGATTCCAGCCACAAGGCGTGAATACGATTGCGGGAACGTTCGACGGCTCCAGTTGATTGGAACAGCGCGATGACAAATGCCACCTGATCATCAGTGCGAGCGTCGGACTCAAACAAATCGATAAGTTGTTGCCGGTCCTGCGTACCCGCTGCGGCCAGTGCGTCGGCCAGCAGCACCGTGCGCTTGCCTTCTCGGATATCGCCGCCCACTGGTTTGCCGGTGTTCCGGCTGGAACCGACAACATCCAGAAGATCGTCGGCAAGCTGGAAAGCCAGACCAAGAGGCCGTCCGATCGCCAATGCCTGCTGCCATGCTTCAGCGGGGTCAGCGCCGGCTGCCAGCAGAGCGAACAGCAACGGTGCAATGGTGGTGTAGCTTGCGGTTTTCCACCGGAAGACGTTCAGCGAGGCGTCTACCAACGCATCCGGGTCTTCGAGTGGCGTTAATTCTACAGCGAGATCCAGTACCTGGCCAATTTCCACTTCGCGTTGCATGGTCAGAAACGCTTCGTTGATGGCGTCGGTGTTGTCAAGACGGCGCGCGGCCCGGCGCGCGATTTCGATGCATGCGGTGGCCAGAATGTCTCCAAGCATCAGACCAAGCCCGTGGCCGATGGCGCCACTGTGCACAGCCTGTTCAAGAGCACGGTGCGCGGACGGTTTGCCGCGGCGCAAATCGGATTCGTCGATGATGTCGTCATGCACCAGGGCAGCGGTCTGAAATACTTCTATGGCACACGCGAGATCAGTCATGGCGTCACGCATATCAGGAGTAGAGCTGCCGGTCTGGGCCATCAGAGCATCGAAGGCATCCAGGGTCAGCAACGCCCGCAGTCGTTTGCCTCCCTGGCTGGAGGCTGCGGCCTGATCGACGACCTGTGCCATCACGGGTTTCAAGGCGTCGGATACCTCATCGGTATCAGGGGCGGCAGTCAGCTCACGCACCAGCTGTATGATGCGCGGTTCGATGATTGCAAGGTCGTCAGCAGTTGTCCACATGACTAATAACTTATCCACAGGTTATGAAGAACACAAGAACGTTGAAAAATCGGGGGTTGCGAAGCTGGAACCACAAAGGTCGATTTTTGCCCGGTTTACGGCGCCGCTCATGCATAGTGGGCATACGCCCATTCGAGCGGGCGCACACAAGATAAAGCCTTAATTGTGAGGCATGGAAATCACGTCGAGGAGGACATGATGAACGCGAAACGGAAAACCCGCAAACATGCGGAATCCAAATCTAATCTTTTTGATGCCGGTGCCTTGGAGGAACTTTCTCGTTTGTTCCATGAGACCAGGCAGACGCTTGGTCCGCAGCAGGCAGATGCCGACTGGATGTCGGATCCACTGGATGAGTGGCTGGTCAATCTGGACAGCGGGGAGACGGTATTGGATCGTGACACTATGGCTGCGTTCGCGGTCGGCATGAATGAAACGCTCTCGATACGCGATGCCCTGATTCTCTCCCTGATTATTGACGAACAACGATGCCCCAAAACGCAACTTATGGAATTTGCCGCACGGCCGCACAGCAAACGGAATAAGCGTCGTATGGGCGAATTGCTGACTGTGGCATTCGAGGACGAGGGCATCGTGCCAGATAAGGAACGCTGCCATGCAGGCATTGCCATGCTTCTCGATATAGCCGATGCGGCGCCAGTGCCATATTGTGTACAGCCACTGGCTGTGGTGGCCTACACCTTATGGTGGTTGGGCGATTCCCGAGCAGTGACCATGGCCCTGCAGTGCCTATTGCTCGATGAGGAATGTTCTCTGGCGGCCATGGTGTTTTCCGCTGCGCAGCGGGGTGTGGCGCCGGCTTGGTGCTTGGGGTAGAGGGCTCAAAATGGTGTAATCGGCTGTGCCTTGAAGGGGCGGTGTGAAGAGTGGCGTGCTCGGACAGTGACATGAACCTTGTTCGATATGGGAATAATCGTCCGTGGAGGGTGGTTTACTCACATAGTTGACGATTTGCCCTTGCCAGAAGTGTGCCCATGTGGTATGCGCACTGCGAGGCAAGAGATCAGGAGGAGCAGTTTTGGCCACGAAGGAAACGACGGCAACCAAGCAGACAGCCGAGTCCAGCGAGGAGACCGAGACCAAGAAGAAGGCCAGCTCTACCACCGCGCGTAAGACCTCCGCCAAGAAGACCAAGGCCACGAAGGGCACCACGGCTGCCAAGACCGGTGAGAAGACTTCACGTAAGACTTCGGCCAAGAAGGTCAAGAAAGAGGAGGAGCTTCCTCAGAATGACATCAGCCAAAGCGATGACCCGGAAGATCTTGACGTCGATAACCTTGATGAGGATCTTGACGACGTCGAATCCGAGGACGTCGATGATCTTGAAGATGCCGATGCCGAGTCGGACGACGAAGACATTGACGATGAGGATGACGAAGACGAGGAAGACGAAGGCAAGGCCGCATCGAAGGCTCCTGAGCAGCCCAAGGAGAAGGGTGCTTATGTGGTTTCCGACACGGATGATGAAGAAGAGAACATCATCCCCGCCGGCAATCCGAAGCGTCGTGTGATTGCGGCAGGCGCCACCGCCGACCCGGTCAAGGACTACCTCAAGCAGATTGGTCGCGTCAGCCTGTTGAACGCCGAACAGGAAGTTGACCTGTCCGAGCGCATCGAGGCCGGCCTGTACGCCCAGCATCTGCTCGATACCGAAAGTGAAGGCATGGAGTTCAAGCGCAAGCGTGAACTCAAGTGGGCCGCCGCCGACGGCAAAAAGGCCAAGGATCATCTGCTGGAGGCCAACCTGCGACTCGTGGTCTCGCTTGCCAAGCGCTATACCGGCCGCGGCATGCTGTTCCTCGATTTGATTCAGGAAGGCAACCTTGGTCTGATTCGTGCCGTCGAGAAGTTCGATTGGAAGAAGGGCTTCAAGTTCTCCACCTACGCCACGTGGTGGATTCGTCAGGCCATTACCCGTGCTATGGCCGATCAGGCCCGTACCATTCGTGTGCCCGTGCACATGGTCGAAGTGATCAACAAGCTGAGCCGTGTGCAGCGCCAGATGCTGCAGGATCTGGGCCGTGAGCCTACGCCGGACGAGCTGGCCCGCGAGCTGGACATGCCGGTCGAAAAGGTGCAGGAAGTGCAGAAGTACGGCCGCGAGCCGATTTCCCTGCACACCCCGCTCGGTGAGGACGGCGATTCCGAGTTCGGCGATCTCATCGAGGATACCGATGCCATTGCTCCGTCCGATGCAGTGGCGTTTTCCCTGCTGCAGGAGCAGTTCAAGCAGGTGCTGGAAACCCTGTCTCCGCGTGAGGCCGGTGTGATCAAGATGCGTTACGGTTTGGAGGACGGCCAGCCGAAGACCTTGGACGATATTGGCCGTGTATATGGCGTGACCCGAGAGCGTATCCGCCAGATCGAATCCAAGACCATGTCCAAGTTGCGCCACCCGTCCCGTTCGCAGACCCTGCGCGACTTCCTGGATCAATGACGGTCGGCCCGCTTAGCAGGCCGACTGCGCGAGGAGTTTGACAGCCCACAGGGCTGTCAAACGACGGAGCCATCCGTTGAAGGCTCCCCTGAAGAGGGGAGCCAAATTATTAGAAAATAGGACTGTATGCCCAAAGAAGAATACGGCGCTAAGGATTTATCCGTCCTTGAGGGTCTGGACGCGGTACGCAAGCGTCCGGGTATGTACATCGGTACCACGGACTCGCAGGGTCTTATGCACTGCCTGTGGGAGATCATCGACAACTCCGTCGATGAGGCGTTGGCCGGTTTTTGCAACAACATTGTCGTTACTCTGCACACTGATGGATCGGTGGAAGTCGCGGACAACGGCCGAGGCATTCCGGTCGATAAGGAACCGAAAACCGGGCTATCCGGCGTGGAAGTTGTCCTGACCAAGCTGCACGCGGGCGCCAAGTTCGGCAATTCGTCCTATAACGCGGTCGGTGGCCTGCACGGTGTGGGCTCTTCTGTGGTCAACGCATTGAGTTCCCGTCTTGATGTGGAAGTCGATCGTGACGGCAAAACCCATCACATGGCCTTCCATCAAGGGCATCCCGGCGTATACGCAGACGCTGATCCAGCCAACCCATCTCCGGACTCGCCGTTCAAACGTACCCGTAAGAACAAGCCCACCGAGCTGGAAATCATCGGCAAGGTTTCGCCCAAGACCACCGGAACCCGCATTCGTTACTGGTACGATCCGGAAATATTCAATAAAACTGCTGAATTCTCATATGAGCAGCTCATCGACCGTGTGCGTCAGACCAGTTTCCTAGTGCCCGGTCTTAAAATCACCATCGTCGATGAGAACGTGCCGGAAGCCAACGGGGCCGATACGGTCGGCACTGAGCCCAACGAAGATGTCGCAGTCGTAGCCGAATCACTGAATGCGAACGAAACGACTAACGCAACCGAGTCATTCTCCGGCGAAGACTCCCCACTTGACGGATTCGCCGAGCTTTCGGACGATGCGTCTATTGACGGCGATACCGAGGCTCCGGACGAGGAGGATTTCTCGCTGTCATCCGCCACTGAAGTGGTTGATGGCGCTTTTGGTGAACAGCCTGCCCATCCGCGTACGGTCGAATTCCTGCACACCGGTGGCGTCAAGGATTTCGTGGACTTCCTGTCCAAAGGCGAGCCCATCTCCGATATCTGGCGCATTCAGGGTGAGGGCACCTACAAGGAAGAGACCCAGGCCGTGGGCGAGGGCGGCGAACTGCATGCCCAGGAGATCGAACGCACTTGCGGCGTAGACATCGCCCTGCGTTGGGTGAATGGTTACGACACCACGATCATGAGTTTCGTGAACATCGTGGAGACGCCTGGCGGCGGTATGCACGTGGACGGCTTCATGAATGCTATCACCAAGCAGATTCGCAAGGCCGTGGAAGACAACGCCCGCAAGCTCAAGGTGAACCTCAAGGACTCCGCCATGAAGGTGGAGCGTGACGACATCCAGGCCGGGCTCGTGGCCGTGGTCACCGCACGTGTGGCAGAACCGCAGTTCCAGGGGCAGACCAAGGATGTGCTTGGTACCGCGCAGGTCAAGCCGATCGTCACCAGGCTCACCGACAAGCAGTTCGGCGAGATGATCACCGGTTCCAAGCGCGGCTACAAGGAGCAGTCCGCCCGCGTGCTGGAGAAGATCGTCGGCGAGATGCACGCGCGTATCCAGTCGCGCAAGGCCAAAGAGGTCACGCGCCGCAAGAACGCGCTCGAATCCGCTTCCATGCCGGCCAAGCTGTCCGACTGCCAGCCGGGCAACGACGACGTGGCCGAACTGTTCATCGTCGAAGGTGATTCCGCACTCGGTACCGCCAAGGCCGCCCGCAACGCCGGCTTCCAGGCGCTGCTGCCGATTCGAGGCAAGATCTTGAACGTGCAGAAGGCCTCGATCACACAGATGCTGTCCAATAAGGAATGCGCGGCCATCATCCAGGTGGTGGGCGCTGGTTCGGGCCAAAGCTTCGACATCGAACAGTCGCGTTATCACAAGATCATCATGATGACTGATGCTGATGTGGATGGCGCGCACATTCGTATTCTGCTGCTGACGTTGTTTTACCGGTATATGCGCCCGCTTATCGAACATGGTTACGTGTATGCGGCCGTGCCTCCGCTGCACCGTATCGCGCTGACCGGCTCGCATAAGGGCGAATACATCTACACGTATTCCGATGACGAATTGGCCGGCAAACTGGCCGACCTCGATAAGAAGCGCATCGGCTACAACGATGATATTCAGCGGTACAAGGGTCTCGGCGAAATGGATGCCGATCAGCTGGCAGACACCACCATGGATCCGCGCACGCGCATGCTGCGCCGCATTCGCATGGAAGACGCCGCCCAGGCTTCCGAGATCTTCAATCTGTTGATGGGTGATGAAGTGCCGCCTCGCAAACAGTTCATCGTGGATAACGCCGATGACTTCGACCGTTCCAAGATCGATACCTGATCGAAGACGTCGCTGATAATGACATCGTGCTTACCGAGAATTTCCGTAATTGGCGTTTGAGGTGAGCACGTTGTCATATGTTTTATGCGTGTTGCCCATGAGTTATTCGATAGACTGATGACATCGTTATCACAGCCAGTGTCGTCTATGGGATAGGAAGTGGGTTATGGCCAGTCTGCTGCTTGCCGTCATCTACGTGGCGTTTATCAGCTTGGGGTTGCCGGATTCCCTGCTGGGGTCGGCATGGCCCACCATGAGCCAAGATCTGAACGTGCCGGTATCTTGGGCGGGCGGCATTTCCGCGGTGATTTCCATGTTTACCATCGTCTCGGCGTTGCTCTCGGACCGTATGACGTTGAAATTCGGCGCGGGCAAAGTCACTGCAGTTTCCGTGGCGCTGACCGCAATGGCCTTGGCCGGCTTCTCCGTCGCCCCGAATTACTGGGTGTTGTTGCTGATTGCCATACCATACGGTCTTGGCGCAGGCGGCGTTGATGCGGCGTTGAACAACTACGTTGCCATTCATTACGAAAGCCGGCATATGAGCTGGTTGCACTGCATGTGGGGCGTTGGCGCATCGGTGGGGCCGTACATTATGGGCTATGCGCTTTCGCAAGGCCAAGGCTGGCCATGGGGTTATCGGTACATCGCCATCCTGCAAGTGATGCTGACCGTCATTTTGGTGTTCAGCCTGCCGTTGTGGAAGAAGCGTGGTATTGCCGCAGCCGGCGAATCATCCGGCGAAACCGCGCAGTCGGACGAAAACACTGATGGAGAGACGGTCGCCGAGCGTAAACCCCTCGGCGTTGCCGGTGTACTGGCCATACGCGGCGCCAAAGAAATCCTCGTGATGTTCTTCTGCTACTGCGCCATCGAATCCACAGCTGGTCTATGGGCCTCCAGCTACATGGTGATGCACAGCGGCATCGATAAGATCACCGCCGCCAGCTGGGCCAGCCTATTCTATGTAGGCATTACTGTGGGCCGCGCGCTTTCCGGCTTCCTGACCATGCGATTCAAGGACCCGGTTATGATCCGCCTCGGCCAGGTACTGGTATTGGCCGGTATCCTCGTTATGTTTGTGCCGTTGCCGCATCATCTTGGTGTGGTTGCGGGGCTGATTATCGTAGGCCTCGGCTGTGCGCCCATATACCCATGCGTGATTCATTCGACTCCCGTCTACTTCGGCGAGGATAATTCCCAGGCCATTGTCGGCGTGCAGATGGCCTGTGCCTATGTGGGATCGCTGCTGATGCCGCCGCTATTCGGCGTCATCGCGCAGTATGTGACCATCAGCCTGTATCCATGGTATTTGCTGGTGCTGTTGGTGCTCATGGTGGCTATGCATGAGCGTCTGCGCAAGCTGCGCGGCTGACCGTGTGCACGTTTGGGCTCTCCGCTTACTATGCTTGTAGCCCATGGTGATAAGTGAAGAAGAACATGAACAGATGCCGGAGCCCGTACGGGAACGACTGGAAGCGCTGAAGGATGCGCAGGGCTCGGTAATCGTAATTGGTTCGATGAATGCCGATTACACAGTGACGACTAAACGACTGCCCAAGCCGGGCGAGACCGTCCAGGGCGGTGCCATGAAGGTGATGCCCGGCGGCAAGGGTGCTAATCAGGCGTCCGCTGCAGCCCGTCTCGGCTTGAATGTCCAGCTGCTGGGTGCAGTGGGCGACGATGCCAATGCGGATTTCCTGCTGAGCAAACTGGACGAGGCCGGCGTTGACACCGCCGATGTCCTGCATGTCGAAGGCCCCAGCGGCACCACGGTGATCACCGTCAGTGCCGAGGGGGAGAACACCATCGTCTATTCTCCGGGAGTCAATTCCAAGGCGGCTGCGGGCTATGTGCAGTCGCATCGATTGACCATCGCCGGTTGCTCGGTGCTGGGACTGTGCCTGGAAAGCCCGATTTCCACCGTGGTCGCCGCCGCTCAGACTGCGCATGACGCCGGTGTGACTGTGCTGCTCAACGACTCGCCGTTCATGGACGAGCTGCCCCATGAACTGGTGGAGGTTACCGATATCCTGCTGGTCAATCAGCATGAAGTGGCCCAGCTGTTGGGGCTGCCGGACGGCGATGTGGAGTCGCTCGACTGGTATGAAGTCGCCGAACGATTCACGGATTACGGCTTTGATCGCGCCATCGTGACGCTTGGTGCATCCGGTTCCGTGGTGATTGAAAACGGCCGTTGGCATCGTGTGTCTGCAGCGCAAGTCAAGGCGGTGGACACCACCGGTTGCGGCGACTCGTTCATGGGTACCGTGCTTGCGGGGCTTGCCGCCGGCTATACGCTGCTGCAGTCCGCGCAGATCGGCTCCTATGTTTCCGCCTATGCCGCCACGAAGATCGGCGCCCAAAGCGCCTACGGCACCGCCGACGAGGTCATCGCGTACTTCAGCTGAGACCCGATCGGTTCCCTCCGTGATAAGACTGATTCCTCACAAGGGGCGGTCATGATGTGATTCCCTTTGCCCCCTCTTTGACGAGGGGCTCCCGTGAAGCGGGTGAGGGAGAGATGCACAGGCCCCGCCTGCGAGCAATGGACTCCCAACCGGAATCTTCACGATGTTTCCCCGCATCGCTACAATCGAACATATGTGCGAAGGCTTGAGTCTGTTTTCTGAACCTACCAAAGCGTGGTTCGAACATGCCTTCGGTCAGCCGACCGAGGCACAGGCTCAGGCATGGCCGGCGATCCATTCCGGACGGAACGTATTGGTCATCGCTCCTACTGGCTCCGGTAAAACATTGGCCGCGTTTCTTTCCGCCATTGACCGGCTGATGACCGTGTCTCGTAAGCGGCGTGCGGGCGTGCGTGTGCTGTATGTTTCGCCATTGAAGGCGCTCGCAGTCGACGTGGCCAAAAACCTCGAACAGCCGTTGGAGGGTATCGCTGCGCAATGTGAGGCGCAGGGGCTGCCCGCGCCGAAAATCGCGGTTGCCAACCGGTCCGGCGACACCACTGCTCAGGAGCGTCGGCGCATCGCCTCCCATCCGCCGGACATCCTTGTCACCACGCCCGAATCGCTCTATCTGCTGCTCACTTCCAAGGCCGGGCGGATTCTCGGCACCGTCGACACGGTAATCGTCGATGAGATTCATGCGGTGGCCGGTACCAAGCGTGGTTCGCATCTGGCATTGAGCCTTGAACGGTTGGAAAACCTGGTCGCCGAATCGCGCAGACGCGACGCGATGGACCGCAATGACGGCGAATCCAAGGTTTCGGATGATTCCGGTAATGAACCTCTTCTGCAGCGTATCGGGCTGTCCGCCACCGTCAATCCGCCCGAGGAAGCCGCACGTTTTCTGACAGGCGGCAGACCGGTTACCATCGTGAATCCCGGCGGCAGGCCCGCGATGGATCTGCGTATGGTCGAACCACTGGAAAACATGCGCGATCTGCAATCCGTGAACGCCAAGCAGCGCGTCGGCGGCGTGGACTCCGAACGTCCGACTCCGCATATCAGCGGTGTTACGCCGGCCATGCAACGGTTGGCGGAGCGCAAGGGAATCGTGCAAACGGGCGATTCCGGTTTGTCTGCGGGTGGGAATGGCGTGCTGGTCGGCGGCGAAGCCGGTGCTGGTGGAGATGACGCCCTGTTGTCGGGCGAGCGTACGACAGGCGGCGCCTTTGACTCCGCTGTGCTGGTCGGTGCGGCCGGAGACCGGACTTCTGGCTCCATCTGGCCGGTTGTGGAACGCAGCGTGCTTGATGAGATTCTGGCACATCGCACCACGTTGGTGTTCGTCAATTCGCGTGGCGTGGCCGAGAAGCTCACTGCGCGGCTCAATGACCTTTATGCACAAACCCGGCATGAAGTCGATCCCGACTTGGTACGGGACATGGGGTCGCCCGAAGGCCGTGAGGGTTTCGCCTCGCATTATGATGCGGTGGTCGGTTCCACCACCATGCTGGTCGGCTCGCATGAAGGCGATGACATCATCGCCATGGCCCACCATGGTTCGGTCTCCAAAGAGCGACGAAAGATGATCGAGGAACGGCTCAAACGCGGCGAATTGCGTTGTGTGGTGGCCACCTCGAGCTTGGAACTGGGCATTGATATGGGTTCGGTCGATCTGGTGATTCAGATTGACACGCCTCTGTCTGTTTCCTCGGGTTTGCAGCGGGTGGGCCGTGCCGACCATCAGGTGGGCGGTGTCTCGCATGCGTTGTTCTATCCGTTGACCCGCCAGCAGATCGTTACCGGCGCCGCCAGTCTGGAGTCCATGATCGCCGGCGATATCGAGCCGCTTGCCGTATTGAAGAATCCGCTTGATGTACTTGCCCAGCAGACCGTGGCCGCCGCCGTGATGCATGACCTCAAAGCGGACGACTGGTATGTCACCGTGCGCCGGTCGGCACCGTTTGCCGATTTGCCGCGTGACATGTTCGACGCGGTGATCGGCATGATGTCCGGCGAATACAACACCGAGGAGTTCTCCGCCTTCCGGCCGCGACTGGTGTGGAATCGGGATAACGGTCTTATCTCGGCACGTCCCGGCTCGCAGAAAGTGGCGGTCACTTCAGGCGGTACGATTCCTGATCGAGGCCTGTACACCGTGGTATTGCCTGAGGTGGATGCCGGCAAAGGGCAGCGCCGTGTGGGCGAACTCGATGAGGAGATGGTCTATGAATCGCGTGTCGGCGATGTGATCACACTCGGCACCTCCACATGGCAGATTCAGGACATTACGCGCGACCGTGTGGTCGTCACCCCGGCGCCCGGACGAACCGCCCGACTGCCGTTCTGGCATGGTGAGGGAGCTGGACGTGACTACGGTTTCAGCCGCGCCATAGCCCGCTTTACCCGTGAAATCGCCGACGGATTGGTGATGGAGCAAGGTGGCTATTCTGGCTTCCCTCTCCGAGGGGAGCTGTCCGCGGAGCGGACTGAGGGGAGGAGCACTCCGACCTTCACCCACGCAATCCTCACCCGCCTCCACCAAGACGGTCTCGACTCTAACGCCATCGCCAACCTCGCCCGTCTACTTTCCGAACAACGGGCCGCCACCGGTGCGGTCCCCAGTGATCGGACCCTTATCGTGGAACGTACCCGAGATGAAGATGGTGGCTGGCGCATTGTGCTCTTAAGCCCGTTCGGCCGCCGCGTCCACGAACCCTGGTCCATGGCCATCAGTCGCAGACTCAGCCAACGCTATGGATTTGACGGTCAGGTATATGCCGCTGATGACGGCATCGTACTGCAGTTGCCGGAAGGCGACGGACACATTCTCGCGTGTGACCTATTCCTGTTCGACCCTGAAGATCTCAGGGCGGACGTGGAACGCCAAGTGGGCGAATCCGTGTTGTTCACCTCGAGATTCCGCGAATGCGCCGCACGCTCACTGTTCATGCCCCGCTCCGATCCTGGTCGTCGTGTGCCGCTCTGGCAACAGCGTCTTCGTGGCGCACAACTCCTGCAATCCGCACGCACGGTCAAAAACTTTCCGCTGCTTCTGGAGACCGCGCGCGAATGCCTGCAGGACGTCTACGACATGCCCGCACTGAACGAGGTGATGACCGGATTGCACTCCGGAACCATCGCCTTGAAGGACGTGGAAACCGAGTCGCCTTCGCCGTTCGCCGAGAATATCCTCTTCGGCTTCGTGGGCACGGTGATGTACCAATACGATCAGCCTCAGGCCGAGCGCAGCACACAACTGCTGTCCCTGGACTCGCAGATGCTTGAGCGATTGCTCGGCACCACCGACATGGCCAAGGTGCTCAATCCTGATGTGATCCGAGAAGTTGAGCAGGAGCTGGAGAAGCGGACTTTCTGGAACGAACTTGCCGCCGATGACGTGACCGGGCGAGTGACCCGTTACGCGAAAACCCATGGTCCGTTCACCGCAGATCAGATTATCGCCTACCTGCATCTTGACGCCGCAAGCGTCGTACATGCATTGGACGAGTTGGCCGCCAAAGGGGACCTTCTCCAAGGTCATTTCGTGGACTCCACTTCATGCTCCCGCTGGCGGGAGCTGGATGCGAAGCGGACTGAGGGTGGTCCATATCCGGAGAAGGGTCGCCCTCAGTCGACTCCGTCGACAGCTCCCGCCAGCGGGAGCGAACAGCAATGGCTTCATAAGGACGTGTTCCGTCGTATTCGTTCGCGGTCATTGGACAAGGCACGCAAGGCAGTGCGGCCAGTGGAACCGGAAGCCTTCCAAATGTTCCTTATCGACAGGCAGGGCATCGGTCCGGTCGGCGGTGAGCGATACGAGGGTACGGATGGGCTCATGCGTGTCATCGAGCAGCTGGAGGGTGTCGCGCTGCCGGCTGGTCTCTGGGAGACCGCGATATTCCCCGCTCGCGTGCGTGACTATCAACCGTCGATGCTGGACGAACTTCTTACCGGTGGCGATGTGGTGTGGGTGGGGTCCAAAGCCGGCGGCACCGGTGCCTTGGAGCCCGGAGAGATCGCCTTCCATCCCGCGGATTCGGTACTGCTTGGCGATACCGAGGCCTCGGAACTTTCGGCAGGTGCCGCATCCTCCGGACGGTTCGACTCCAAGCCGGATGCATCGGCTGATGGCGATAGCGAGACCATGCCTGAATCGATAATGACGGCGTTGACTTCGGGCGGCGCATTTCATGCCCGTCAGCTGGCAGATGCCGCCAAGCGCGTCTGGAATGAGACCTCCGAGCCGGACTTCAACCCAGATACCGGCGAGATTATCCCGCAGGAGTGGAGCGAACGGCAATTCAAGGACGCCTTGTGGAGTCTGGTGTGGCAAGGCAGAATCAGCAATTCCAGTTTTGCACCTGTGCGTGCGCTGACTGCGGGAACTGGTGGCTCTCGCAAGGCTTCGACCTCGCGTCGACGCGGTCGCGTGACACCAATTCGTCGTGCCTCTGCGGATATGACGTTGGGCGGCCTATGGTCGGCTGTTCCCGGTATGGGGGAGGACGAGTCGACGGAGCGTGCGCTCGCATTAGTCGAAGCATTGTTGGACCGCTACGGCGTGATCGCACAGCCGCTGATCGACAAGGAAGATATCCCGGGTGGTTATTCGGCCGTCTATCCGATATTGAAACGCATGGAGGAACATGGACGACTGGTGCGTGGCATGTTCATACATGGCTTCGGCGCGGCGCAATTCGCCGAAAGCGACACGGTGGATGCGCTGAGACATCCGTCGGAGCATCGCAGCCAATCCGTGGTGGCCGTGAGCGTACTTGATCCCGCGAACCTCAGTGGTTCGGCAATCGGTTGGCCTGATGTGCCAGTAAGTGCAGGCAGGCCTGTACGCCGTGCCGGAGCTGTAGTCGTACTTGGGTCGCAAGGTGCGTTGCTCTATGCAGCCGCCAAAGCCAAGCATTTGACCGCATTCCAGCGATCTGCCGATGTCGGTGTCGTTTCCGCTGGGTCGATTGAAACTGGTGCAGCGTCTAATGGGCTGACTGAGGGTGGTGTCTCTTCTACCGAGTCAGCTTTTGAGATTTCCCCTGATTTCGGCATGACGAATGATGAACAGTTACGCAAGGCGGCCACAGAACTCGCATATGCCCTCAAGCGCAGCGGCAATGGCACCGTAACTTTCAGCGATATGAACGACGAGCCTCTCAATGCCCGACATCCCTTCGCCCGCATTCTTCATCAGGCCGGATTCATCCCCGTGCCACAAGGTATGCGGTTGTACTGAGACATCATGTGGTCGCATTGGGGCATGCGGCTGTACTGGATGGATGCATGCGGTCTACTACGCCGCATTGTCGTGGGAATTATGGCATCGTGCATTATTTTGTCGAGGATTGTATCTCTCCATGGCGGGCTCAGCGGGGCGACATTGCGATGGCGGTCTGGGTGTCACTTCGCCAAAAAGCCTTAGTGGAGTGGCATCGTGATAGCGGTTTTGGGATTGTCCCTGTTGGGATGACTTCAGCGGGGCAATGCCATGATGGCGGTCTTGGAATTGCTTTGCTGAGATGAGTGAGCGAGGCAGAATGTTGATAGCTCTCTTGCCGTTGCCTTGCTTAGATGTCGTCAGTAGGGCAATTTCGTGATTCCAGCCTTATCAGGGCCTCGATAAGGTATCTGGAACGGGGCAATAGTACGACTGCCATCTTGGTGTTGCCTCGTTTGGATTTCCCATGAGGGGAATTTCGTGGTTGGGATATCCGATTCGCCTCGATGAAGTGAGCTTAGCAGGGCAAAACTGCGATACCTCTCTGTTCCGCTCTATTGAAATGATCGCAAATGAATCGAGATCGGCACCGGGTGGTGGACTTCGGTCGGATGCGATCAACAAAAGATGATAGATTTTGTCCAGTCACGAATTGCGAATTAGTTGCAGGGGAAAGACGATAACGAATGCATCTGGGCGTGAGCGATTTGAGAAAAACCGACACTGCCATATTGCAAAAACGGTATGAGATATTGTCTTCGTCGGATAACCAGACGGGACCAAAGGAAGCTGGAACCACATTACCTGTTCGGGTTTCTGGAATAGTGCATCATTGCATATCGTCGATATTATGAAGCATCACAAAGCAGTGGAAACATTATTGGAAGTGTCGCAACAGGAGCGTCGTTGTGCATTTGGCAGAACCAAAGCAGAGCGAAGCGCATTGGAAAGACGGGCTTCTGCACAGGAGCTTGAACGGGTATTCCCCGGCCTGTTTGTGAAACCTGACTTTTGGAAGTCGCTGAACCCTGCCGAGAAGTCCGCTCATATTGCGCGCACATTGGGACTCCGCCATGGTCACTGGGTGTTTGCCGGTCTGACCGCCGCAAATCTTCACGGGTTCGAACATCAATGGTTACTGCATGACGGCACAATAACTATTGCCACACATACTCAGGGAAGTGATACCGGTAACGGACGAATACGGCGATTGTTCATACCGAAAAGCCAGCAGACGGATATACGGCATATTGATGGTGTTGCCGTGACCAGTGAAGCACGAACAGTGGTGGATTGCGCGCTGACTCTTGAATTCCGCTATGCACTGCCCATTGTCGACTCGGCATTGCGTCGGGGCGTTGCTATTAACGACATCATCGGCATATGCGCCAGTATGCAACGCGATTGCACTGCGGCACTGCGGTTGTTGCATTATGCTGATCCTACCAGTGAAAATGGCGGCGAATCATTGACACGTGGCACCATCCTCGAAGGCGGATACAAGATTCCCGAATTACAGCAGACCATTATCGACCCCCAAACCGGCATGGCATATCGTGTTGATTTTCTGTGGCGGCTTGAAGATGGTCGCATGATCGTGGGCGAATATGATGGAACCCGCAAATACGTCGACCCAGAAATGACGGATAACAAAGGTGTGAGAGAAGTCGTTGCTGACGAGCGCATTCGCGAAGAAGGTCTGAAGCGAGGCGGAGTCAGTGCCATCGTGCGTTTCGGATTCGACGAAGTGATGAAGCGTGCCCCACTCTTGCATAAACTCCGTATGGCAGGCATACCATTGCGCTCATAATGAGAAAACGCAGTATCTGTCAGAATCATTGCGGCAGAACGATCCAGTGCGATTGATGAGACGCTGATACACTCATATTCATGAGAATGAGCGGCTCAGGATTTGATTCCACGGAATCGACTTATTATCTGGCCTCCCCGAACAATGAGGTAAAGGATACATTCCTGTATCCTTTGATTGCCGGCTCTCTGTCATATCTTCCTGGCTATTCGCTTCGTCACCGATCAGTGGATAATTTCATGCTTGCCTACGTCAGGGAGGGCGAATTGAATATCAAAGTCGCCGGTAGGCTGTTCACCGTCCATGGCCCGAGCAAGTGGGGGAACGACTGGGCATCAACGTCGTCAACTGCGGATATTGCGGTGCCAGCACTGTCGACTATCAGACATATGGACCGTGGCAGCTCGGATGAGGGGAATCATAGAAGAGTCTATTGCGCTTCAGCCGAGATTGGACGTTACTATTCTTTCCGTCCCGGAATTCGCGCTCGAGCAGCCAATCATGACTCGTTTCAACATGAGGACTCTTATGGAATTGAACCACGCGGTCGAGCAACTAAACGAACGCTACCAACGGATGTGCCAGGACAAAGGCTGGAGATTCCTCGATTATGCGTCGAATTTCAATCAGCGAAGGGTACTGTACGGTAACACCATTCATCCAAATCAGCGGGGATACGATGTCATCGCCGGCCTGATTGCGGAACGTATGGGTCGTGTGATTCGGCCGTAATAAACCGGGTTGTCACTTACTGCGTTGAATTTGGAAAAGTTATGAGGCGGAACCAGAAACGGTGGACCCGCCTCATTGTGAGCATTCCTATGCGATAAACGCGATGGGGGATGCGAGGTCCACGCCGGAACCGTCGCGGCGCATGTCGGGTTTGGGAAGCTCGACCGGGGAGCCGGCGGATGTGGAGGCGTGCAGCGGATAGGGGCCCACCCAGGCGAGAATCAGCGTGTTCTGGCCCTTGAGGAAGCGCTGGGAACGCACGCCACCGGTGGCACGACCCTTGGTGGGATACATCTCCAGCGGAGTCACCTTGGCGGCGCCGTTTTCGGTACCGGGCAGAGCATCCTCATCCCCGGCCACGGTGAGCACTACCGCGCCCGCACCCGAAGTCAGACCGTTCTCGCCTTCCTCGTAGGTCCAAGCCACCTTGCCGGCGGGCACCACATTGAAGGCCATCACATGAGCACCCTCGGCGAGCTTGATACCGGCCATGCCGCCGGCCGTGCGGCCCTGCGGGCGCACGTTCTTCGCATCGAAGGTGAGTAGCGAGGAATCAGAGGAAACGAACACCAGACGGTCGTCATTCTCAGCCACGGCGGCGAACACCACTTCGTCCCCGTCCTTCACGTCGATGACCGGCCAGGAATCCATGGTGGTAGGAGCTTCTCGGTTCCAACGCTTGACCACACCGTTGCGGGTGCCGATGGCCAGCGACGGCAGCGGCTTGGCCTCCGCCGTGGTTTCGCCGTCGCCGCCGTTTTCGCCGTTATCGGCCGACTGCTCCATGGCGATTGCGGTCACCACTCGTTCCCCGCGTACGGGGTCGGTGGATTCGGTCATGCTGATCAGGTCGTCGGCCTGGACTCCGCCCTGCAGAGAAAGCGTGGCGGACGCCGGCAAGGCCGGCAGATCGACCACATGTGCCAGCACCAGGCGTCCGGCCGAGGTGACCAGACCATAGGTGGCGCGGGTGGAAGTCCGGAAAATCGTGGTGATTTGATCATCGTGCAGACGTTCGTCGGACGCGGAACGTGAGTTGAACACATCCATGGCGCTCGGCGTGGTACGGGCGATCAGGCCCGTGGCGCTCATCATCACCACGCACGGCTCGTCCTCGATCTTCAGGGCTCCGGTCAAAGCGGACTGTTCGCCGGTCTTCTTGGCGGCCGCAGCGGCGGCAGCCACATCGGCCTCGGCGGAGGAAATGGTGGTGGCGGACTTCACAGCCTCCAGCGCGGATTTCGAAATTCCGGAAGTGCCGGAACCCTGTGCCACGACCGGCGTCAACGTGCCGTCGGGATCGGCGTCCAACAGCACGGTGCGACGCGGCGATCCCCACTTATCGACGGCCTCATCCATTTCGCTGGTGACCACATGGTCGAGCGCTTCGGCGGAGGCCAGAATGCGGGTGAGCTCCTCGATGCGCTTCTTCAAATCGTCACGCTCGGCCTCAAGTTCGATGCGGTTCATCTTGGTCAATCGGCGCAGACGCAGATCCAGAATGTACTGGGCCTGGACCTCGTCTAGATCGAATACGGCCATCAAACGGGTCTTCGCGGCATCCGCATCATCCGAAGTGCGGATCACCTGGATTACCTCGTCGATGTCCAGCATGGCCAGGAGTAGTCCCTCGACCAGGTGCAGGCGTTCCAGGGCTTTCTTCTTGCGGTATTCGCTACGGCGGCGAATCACCACGCGACGGTGATCAACCCATACCTGCAGCATCTCTTTCAAGCCCATCGTGTGCGGACGGCCGTCCACCAACGCCACGTTATTCATGGCGAAGTTGTCCTGCAACGGCGTGTGCTTGAACAGCTGGACGAGCACCGCATGCGGATCGAAACCGGTCTTGATCTCGATGACGATACGTGTGCCGTTATGACGATCGGTCAGGTCGAACGCGCCGGAGATACCCTCCAGCTTGCGGTTCTTCACACCGTCGGAAATACGCTCGATCACCTTTTCCGGACCTACCATGTACGGCAGCTCGGTGACCACGATGGCCTGCTTGCGGGCTGTGACATGCTCGATATGGGTGGCGGCGCGCGTGGTGAGCGTGCCTCGGCCGGTGGCGTAGGCCTCGCGAATGCCGTCGCGGCCGATGATCGTACCTCCGGTGGGCCAGTCGGGGCCCGGAACATAGCGCATCAGCTGTTCAAGCGTGGCATCCGGGTGAGCCATGAGGAACTTTGCAGCATTCACCACTTCGCCGAGATTATGCGTGGCCAGATTGGTGGCCATGCCTACGGCGATGCCCGAACCGCCGTTGACCAGCAGGTTCGGAATTGCGGCCGGCAATACGGTCGGCTCTTTGAGCTTGTTGTCGTAGTTCGGCGTGAAGTCAACGGTGTCTTCGTCGATATCCGCGTTCATGCCGAGAGCTGCCGGGCCGAGTCGAGCCTCGGTATAACGGGAGGCTGCCGGGCCGTCGTCCAAGGAACCGAAGTTACCGTGGCCGTCCACCAGCGGCAAACGCATCGCGAATGGCTGGGCCAAACGCACCATGGCCTCGTAGATTGCGGAATCACCGTGCGGGTGGAGCTTGCCCATCACCTCGCCCACCACGCGGGCGGACTTCATGTACGGGCGGTCGGGGGTCAGGTTCATCTCGCCCATCTGGTAGACGATGCGGCGCTGCACCGGCTTCAGGCCGTCGCGCGCATCGGGCAGGGCTCGCGCGTAGATCACCGAATACGCATATTCGAGGAAGGACTTGCTCATCTCCTCGTTCAGCGGCGTCTCGACGATATGCTCCTTGACCGTACGCGGATCATAGGTTTGCGCGGACGGTTTGCGGTGTGATGCCATGAAACTCCCTTTCGAACTCGCCCTATATTAGCGTCAGGTCGCGAAACGGCGCGCAGCGAATGGTTCTCAATAGGAAAAGTGTGAGTGCTCGGCCAGTCCAATCGCACATAAGACGACGAAAAATGGCGGAACTTCAGCACAATGACTTATGTGCGATTGATTGATATTGTGCGTTTGGCTCACACTTTTGCAATGGGGCACGGTTTTCTGTGAGCCCTATAATGAGCAATTATGAGTGTTGAGACGCCGGATATGGACGAATTGCTGCGGTTGGTGCCCACAGTGACTTATGGGGACACAGCTGCGGGCCGTGGGGGAGCGCTGCACCTTTCCGCCGTATTGCCGGCTCTTTCCGCCGCCATTGGTCATCCGATCTCGACCAAGGTTCACACCGATCCCCAAGCCTGCAAAAAAGCCCTCGGGCTGCCTGACGCCACATCGGCCATCGTGGTGCTCGTGGACGGACTTGGCTACTGGAATCTCGCCATGCGCCTCGGCCATGCACCCTACCTGCGCTCGCTGATGAACGAGAGCGCCAACCAGCGTCCCATCGCGACCTGCGCGCCCAGCACCACCGTGGCCGCCATGGCCACGTTCGGCACCGGCACCTGCCCGGGATTGACCGGTATGGCCGGATACACGCAGCTGGAGCCGAACAACCACAAGCTCATCCAACTCATCCAATTCAAGGATGCACTGGCGCCCAAACCCGTCAATCCAAGAAGCACCACCCCTCCCATGGTCGATCCTCATGATTTGCAACGTGAACAGACCGTGTTCGAGAAGCTTCGCCGTCAGGAGGTGCGCGTCACCAGTTCCGGACTGCCCAAATTTGCCGGCTCTCCACTGACCGAGGCGGCCTTGCGCGGCACTGATTATCAGGCCAATGTCACCCCGCGTGATCGCGTGCTCGCCGCAGCATGCGCCGCCAGGAGGCCCGGCCTGACCTATCTGTATATCCGTGACGCGGACAAGGTGGGGCACAATTACGGCTGGGATTCCGAGCATTGGGTGGCGGCTTTCGAACACATCGACGCACAGCTTGCATTATTGAAACGTAGCGCGTCAGCCGGCACCTTGATCGTCATCATCGCCGACCATGGCATGGTGCAGACCGACATGGATCAGCGGCTCGACATCGCGACGGAGCCTTCGCTGATCCATGGCGTGGAACTGGTGGGGGGAGAGCCGCGCTCTCTGATGCTGTACGCCGAACCCGGCGAATCACCGGACGCCATAGCCGATCGCTGGCGTGACCGCTTGGGGGACGCGGCGTTGGTGCGTACCAAGGAACAGGCATGTGCCGATGGGCTGTTCGGCCCTGTATCGGAACGTATTCGGCCGATCCTCGGCGACGTGATGGTACAGGCTGCCGGCGCGGCCACATTCGTGGATTCGCGTACTCAGGGGGATAAGGCCACCCATTTGCCTAGCGTGCATGGGTCGCAGACGATGATGGAGATGGATATTCCCTGTTTGATTGACGTCGCCTGACCGATATCGTCTGACCGATATCGACATGGCATAGTCATATGATTCCGGGGAAAAGAGTCGTATCGTCAGGCGGCTATATCCGGCTATGCCAGATATAGCGAATAATCAGTCGCCGAACAGAATCTCATCCCAGCTGGGCACCGCCGAGCGTCCCGACTTCCTTCTGGACGGCTTCGCAGCGGGTTCCGCCGGAGCTGCTTTGGCGGGTGCTGCGGTCTGTTCCTTTTTTGCGGCTTTGCCGGTTTCCACTGGCGCCGCACCGGAATCGGAGGTGACTTCGTCATGGACCGGGGCATCGGATTGGGCAGCCGGAATCCGGCCGTTATCGGGCGGCGTCTGCGTACTCGCGGCACCGGTCGAAACCGGTGCGGAAAGCTTGACCGGCGGCATGGACCCGGAGGCGGAGAGATCGATCGGAGGCATCGAGCCGGTGGAGGTCACCGGATTCGAGGACGCCGGACGGGTCTGCGGAGCAGACGGCTTTGGCGCGGCCCATGCAGACACGGCACGCTCGATACGCGCCGAACGGACGGAATCGCCCGGCAGCGCAGGTTCTGGCGAAGCCTTTGCGCCGCCTGCGTTCTCGGTCCTCGGATTCTGCTCGCCGAGCAGCTTGCGTGCGGCATTGTTCAGGCAGACCACGGAATTGTCATGCATGTTCCAGGTCCATTCGGCGTGGATCTCACGTCCGGCGGAAGTGAAAATCGCCACGATATGCCATGGTTCCAGCCCACGGCGGGTGGATTTCCAGGTCACCGACTCCATGCCGATGGACGCCGCCGCCAAAGTGCGTTCGACCAGCTCATTGATGGTGCGCACCTTGCTGTCCTTCGGAGCGGGCACCGTCAGGAACTGTTCGATCGCATACTGTTTTTCGGTTTCCACCGCGGCGGAGAAACGCCGTACCAGCGTTGTGCTCAGTCCGTAGCGTTCCGCCACGCGGGACGGGTCGGCGCCCGCACGAATCAGCGACTGGATCTGCGAGATGGGAAGTGTGGACTGCTCATGGGGCTGTTCCGGCTGCTGCTGTTCGCTGCGAATCTGCTTGGCCTCGAGAATCGCCCGTTCGAGCGTGTCGTCCAAGCTGACGGCGAACTGACGGCCTCCCAAGGAGAATACGAGGTCCCCCGTTTCGCTTACGCGCTCGAAACGGGCCTTCTCGAGCCGATCCTTAGGCATATGCACACCACTTTCCGTCGCAAAGACATTACTTATTCCCAGTATGCCCCACGTGTCGAACTTTACAAGTATTTCAAATCATGTATCCTATGGGCGAGTACAACGCGGCGAAACCGCGCGAACGCCAACGGTAGACGACGAAAGGACCATAATGGCTCAGGATTATGATTCCCCCCGTAACAAGGACGAGGACGAGGAATCGCTGCAGGCTCTGGGAAAGTCCGCGCAGAATACCTCGAGCGACATCGACGATGATGAGAACGCCATTGCCGAGGATTACGAACTGCCGGGTGCCGATCTGAGCAACGAGGACTCTTCGGTGACCGTTATCCCCATGCAGGGTGACGAGTTCATCTGCTCCCAGTGCTTCCTGGTCAAGCACCGCAGCCAGCTCGCCTACACCGACGAGGATGGCCAGCCGGTGTGTGAGGAGTGCGCCGCCTGATGGCGTTTGACGAGACCTACAACGAGCCTGAGTCCACCGAGGTCCTGGTCAAAAGCCTTGATCCCGAGCACCCGGCCCGGCTGCATTACGCCCATGCGGGCGACGCCGGCGCCGACCTGATCACCACCGTTGACGTGACCCTGAAACCGTTTGAGCGTGCACTGGTTCCCACCGGTGTGGCTATAGCCCTGCCCGCAGGATATGTGGCGCTGGTCCATCCGCGCTCCGGCCTTGCCGCCAAGCAAGGCGTCACCGTGCTCAATGCGCCCGGCACCGTCGATGCCGGATATCGTGGCGAGATCAAAGTGCCGCTGATCAATCTCGACCCGGAGCATACCGCCGTCTTCCACCCGGGCGACCGCATCGCCCAGATGGTCATCCAGCGCTATGTCGAAGCCCGATTCATCCCCGCCGAGACCTTGCCCGGCTCAGACAGGGCGGAACGGGGATTCGGATCCACGGGAGTGGCGTCCTGATTTAACCGTAGGCGGGGTCTGGATGCGATTGCCAACACGCAGTCAACCCCGATACACGGCTACAATGAGTGTCATATGAGGGAGGTGACTGGCATGTCGGAGATCGATGGCGAGCAGTATGCCGCCCGCAAGCTGGGATGCGAGATCAGTGCTGATCCGCTTAATCCGCTTGAACCAATCAAGCAGGTGTGCAAGGCTCATCACCCTGGAGAGGATTTGTCCATCCTCGATCGCGCCTATCAGCGTGCCGTCATCCAGCATTCCGTTCAGCGCCGCAAGTCCGGCGAGCCGTACATCATCCATCCGCTGGCCGTTTCCCAGATTCTTGCCGATCTGGGCATGGGTCCGATCGTGGTGGCGGCCGGTCTGCTGCATGACACTGTGGAGGACACGGACTACACACTGGATCAGTGCCGTGCCGAGTTCGGCGATACTGTGGCAGGTCTGGTTGACGGCGTCACCAAGTTGAGCCAGCTCGAAGTGGGAGACTCGGCCCAGGCCGAAACCATCCGCAAGCTTGTGGTGGCCATGAGCCGTGACGTGCGCACCTTGGTGGTCAAGCTCGCCGATCGTGTGCACAACGCCCGCACTTGGCGATACGTGAAGACCACCTCCGCCCAGAAGAAGGCGCGCGAAACCCTCGACGTGTATGCGCCGCTGGCCAACCGTCTGGGTATGAACGCCATCAAGACGGAGCTCGAGGAACTGAGCTTCAAGGTGCTCTACCCGAAGATTTACAACGAGATCGTGGTGTTGGTGGCTCGTCGGGCTGGCCAGCGTGACGTGTACTTGAAGCAGATTCTGGCCGAAATCAACGAGGATCTGGACGAGCAGAACATCAAGGCATACGTCACCGGACGCCCGAAGGACTACTTCTCCATCTACCAGAAGATGATCGTGCGCGGCCATGATTTCGCGAACATCTACGATCTGGTAGGTGCACGTATCATCGTCGATACCATTCAGGACTGCTATGCGGCGCTTGGTGCCGTGCATGCGCGGTGGAATCCGGTTCCCGGCCGGTTCAAGGATTACATCGCCATGCCGAAGCTCAACATGTACCAGTCGTTGCACACCACGGTGGTCGGCCCCGGCGGTAAGCCGGTCGAAATCCAGATCCGTACGTGGGACATGCACCGTCGTGCCGAATTCGGTATCGCCGCGCACTGGAAGTACAAGGAGAACGGCCAGGCCGGTCGTGCCCTGAGCTCGCCAGACAAGTCCGACCGCAAGCGCGATGTGAACAATCAGGAGCTGTCCGAGGCCGATAACCTCAAGTGGATTCAGCAGCTCGCCGATTGGACCAGCGAAACCCCGGATTCCAACGAATTCTTGGGCTCTTTGAAAGAGGATCTTGGCTCGTCCGAGGTCTATGTGTTCACGCCGAAGGGCAAGATCGTCTCCTTGCCGGCTCATGCCACACCGGTTGATTTCGCCTATGCCGTGCATACCGAAGTGGGCCACCGCACCATGGGCGCGCGTGTCAACGGGCGTTTGGTGCCGCTCGACACCACGCTTGATAACGGCGATACGGTGGAGATCCTGACTTCCAAGTCCGATACTGCCGGTCCTTCGCGCGACTGGCTGAGCTTCGTCAAGAGCCCGAAGGCACGAAACAAGATCCGCCAATGGTTCTCGAAGGAACGTCGTACCGAGGCCATTGAGGAAGGCCGCGACGAACTGACCCGCGCTATGCGCAAGCGTAACCTGCCGGTCAATGCGCTGCTGACCACCGAGGCACTGATCGGTGTGGCCGACGACCTCAATTTCCCGAACGCCGACGCTGTGTTCGCCGCCATCGGTGATGGGCAGATCTCCACGCAGAACGTCATCTCGCATCTGGTCAAGGATGCCGGGGCCGACGAGGTCGATGAGGAAGTCGAGCAGGAAGCCCTGCCTCTGAAGCCTGTTGAGCGTAAGAGCTCCAGCAGCTCTACCGGAGTGTCCGTCAAGGGCGTGGGCGACGTGTGGGTCAAATTGGCTCGTTGCTGCATGCCGGTGCCGGGAGATCAGATCATCGGCTTCATCACCCGTAATCAGGGCGTGTCCGTGCATCGTACCGATTGCCAGAACATGATCGATCTGAAGAACAAGCAGCCCGAGCGCGTGGTCGAGGTCGAATGGACCAGCACCAAAGGTCTGTTCATGGTCAAGATCCAGGTCGAGGCCTTGGATCGTCGCAACCTGTTGTCCGACGTGACACGCGTGCTGTCCGATCATGGCGTGAATATCATCTCCGGAACGATCGCCACGGGTTCCGACCGTGTGGCCACCAGCCAGTTCAGCTTCGAAATGGCCGATCCGCAGCACCTCAACACGTTGCTGGCCGCCGTGCGCAAAATCGATGGCGTGTTTGACGTGTACCGTCTGACCGGTGCCAAGGAGTCCGCTGAGCCGCGTATGCGCAAGATGAAGTAGTCCGTACCGTACTCTGGCTCCCCTCCAGAGGGGAGCCAAGAACGAGTAAGCCCTCTGATTGGAATCGATCAGAGGGCTTTGTTGTCGGTTGTGGTGGGTCTTACTCAGCCACGTCCACGGAGAGGATCACGGCCGGCTCGAGCGGGCGATCCATCGGATCGGTTTCGACGGCCTCGAGCTTGTCGACAACCTTCTTGGAAGCGTCATCAGCAACTTCACCGAAGATAGTGTGGTGGCCATCCAACCACGGGGTCGGCACGGTGGTGATGAAGAACTGGGAGCCGTTGGTGCCGTGCACCTTGCCGTCCATACCGCGGCGCAGACCAGCGTTGGCCATGGCCAGCAGATACGGCTTGTCGAACTTCAGGCTCGGATCGATCTCATCGTCGAACTCGTAGCCAGGGCCGCCGGTGCCGGTGCCGAGCGGGCAACCACCCTGAATCATGAACTGCTTGATGATGCGGTGGAAGGTCAGACCGTTGTAGAACTTGCCGTGGGAAGGCTGACCGGTGTACGGGTCGGCCCATTCCTTCTCGCCGGTGGCGAGGCCCAGGAAGTTGGCCACGGTGTTCGGGGCCTTGTCGTCGAACAGGTCGATGGTGATATCGCCCTCAGAGGTGCGCATGATTACGGTAGTCATGGTCTTAAGTGTCTCATGGGCTTGAGACCGGACGGTGGGTGCATGAGCTATGCTCCTTGTGGGACCTGCCCGGTTGTGAGGACTACTCTCGGGAGAGACATAATGTTCGGAGCGGTTATTTCCAGTTGAATGTGTAGCTTTGGTCCGGCTGTTCCTCGCCATGGGTGGTGACGGTCGGGATGTTGCCGTGCCAGGTGACGGTGAAGTTGCCCGAGCCTAATGATTTGCCGTCGTTGTGCAGATCCGTTTTGATTTCCGTGACGTTCTCGGAACCGATAACACCGGGATCGGTGTCCCAAGAGACTTTGACCGTGATGCTGCTTGGGCCGAAGAATATGGGCGAGCCGAGTTCGCTGATGGTCACTTCGCAGGTGCCGTCAGCGGATTTCGCGTTCACGATGCGATGCGACATATCCGTTTGCATCCATATGAGAGTGCAGCCTCCAGCCCAGATCAGCGCGATTGCGAGAATGATATGCTCAACGATGTGTGCCGCTTTATGTGAGTATCCTTCGGTCATAAATGTCCCCGCGCTCGTGTCATCATGCCATAGCCTTCAACCGGAGCCTTTTCATCGGTCGTTGAAAAGATGGTTGGCGATATCGCTCCGACCGCCGAAGCCGGACGGCACGTCACCCAAAGAGTTCTTAGCGAAGTCGAACAATCCCATGGTCATGCCTCTTTACCTTTGGGAAACCAATATGACTACCGTATCAGTTGTCGGCATCATCGCCGAGGCTTGCGATTTGCGGAAGTGGTCCATATCCATGCACCGCGTCATGAAACGGGACGCCGTCTCGCGCGTAATTCGTGCCTGTAGAATCTTTAAAGACCAAGTTTTGAGGGAGCGGAATCATGCCACGCAAGCTGATCATGTGCGGGGACCATCCGGTCCTTGCGTTCGAATACGATCCCGAGTCCGGTCGCGCGTGCTCCTCTGGCGAGGTCCTTGACCATGATCGTCTGCCCCTGGAGTTCACCACGCACGGCAAGAGCGCGCTGTATGCCAAGAGGATCGACGAATGGTGGAGGTCCCGCGCCATCCCCTCCACCCGCGACGGCATCCGCCGCGTGCTCGAATCGCTTGGCGCGGCATCGACCGGGGAGCTGCTCGACCGGACCTACGGTTTGAGCCTGTCGGACCAGTACTGGGTCAGACGTGAGGATGACCCGGTCGAATGGAAGGACGTCAACTTCTTCGACAATCCCTTCGACGAGGCGCTGGGCGAGATCCTGCTCACCTCGTACTCGTCGTCCCATGACATCAGCCTCAACGTCCCCGACGTGTCCACTGGCGGCGATCTTCCCAAACGCTGGACGATCGACAGGGCCACCGGCAGGAGACTGCTCGTCAAGTCGGGCCGTACTGGCCAGGAGCCCATGAACGAGGTCATCGCCTCGAGGCTCTGCATGCGATTGGGCGTTCCGGCCGTCCGGTATTCCCTGGCACGCAACGGCAACCGTCTGGTGTCCACATGCGCGGACATGCTCTCCAATCATGAGGAGCTGGTCTCCGCCTGGCAGGTGCTCCAATCCGTCAAGGCCGTCAACGGCCTCAACTCGCATGACCAGTGGATCCGCGCCGCCGTCGGCTTCGGCGCAGACGAACGGGCGGTTCGTGACACCACGGACGATTGGCTCGTGGTCGACTACCTCATGCGCAATACAGATAGGCATTACAACAACTTCGGTCTGATCCGGAACATCGAGACCCTTGCGGTCCGTCCGGCCCCGATCTACGACACCGGCGCGAGCCTGTGGAGCGGCGAGCTCGATGTGGACGACCGCGACTGGTTCGCCAAGCCGTTCTATTCGGCGACCGGCCGCCCCTCGGCCTTGCGGCAGCTCAAACTGGTGGAGGATTGGGGCCGGTTCGATCTGGATGCTCTGTCGGGCTGGCCCGACGAGGTGGCGCACGAGTTGTCGCGCATGCGCATGTTCGCGCCCGAACGCCTCGACGCCATCCGGGTACAGTTGGTAAAGCGTATCGGGATGCTCCGCAGAATCAGCGAAGGTGAGGTCCTTCGTGTTTCTGGCCCGATTCGCAATAAAACGGATTTGATGGACAGATTTGGCGAGACGTTGTGGAAGAACCTTGGACAACGGGACGGGGATGCCAGAAGCGTCGGAACCGGACCGGATGCGTTGAGCCGTCATCTGAACCGCTAGCGCAACGAATCACTACTGGAATAATGGACTTTGCAACCGGAACACGAAAAGAGGAGCATGATGGCCAATCCCGAGCTGTCGCGGCACATCCAGGCCCTTCCCGACGAGCTGAACGCCCTTGAAGGGGGACGGGAGATTTCCGAACGCCTGCGGAGGATCGACGCGCTGAAGGACCGGGCCCGCTCGCTGGAGCCGTTGGACGGTGTCGAGGACATGGCGTTGGCGGATTACGACCGCGACTGGCTGGTGCGCTACACCTACAATTCGAACGCCATCGAGGGGTCCACGCTGACCCTGGAGGACACGTCGCTGGTGCTGGAGGGCGAGTTCGTCCCATCGGACTCGCCGGCCAGATACGTGTTCGCAGCGCGAGGGGTCGCTGACGGCATGGCCTACGTGCGCGAATATGCCAAGGAGGGGCGGAAGCTGAACGAGGAGCTGATCCGTCGTCTACACGAGGTGACCGCATTGGATCTCCAGCCGTTCGCCCGCGGCACGTTCCGTCCTTATGGCTATTTGGCGCGGATCACCGCCACCCGAGTCAAGACCGCGGACCCGCTGGAGATTCGTGACGACCTGCAAGTCCTGGTCGACGTGCTGAACGGGAGCGGCGCGCATCCGCTGCTCAAGGCGGCCGGATTCCATGCGATGTTCGAGAACATCCATCCGTTCATGGACGGCAACGGGCGGACCGGCCGCCAGTTGCTCAACTTCATGCTGCTGAAGCACGGTTATCGTCCCGTGGCGATTAAATATGACGCCAAGCGTGACTATGCCCGCGGTCTGGAGGCCTGGCAGGTGGATGGCGATTCCGCGGCGTTCTGTTCCGTTTTCCTCGACTGCGTGGAGCAGGAGGAACAGTCGTTCATCGAACTGGTCGAGGGGCTGCGCCGGGGCCCGGACCCCGACCATTCCATCCATAACAAGGCCGACCTGGCTGATAGATTCGGTGAATCGATGCGGGCAAGGCTTGCCCAGAATAGCGCGCGTGATGTCCATGCCGTATCAGAGACGCATGAGCGTCGTCCGACCTTGTGAGGACTGGTTTAAGGAAGGAGCTCCATGTCTGAAACGCGCATTCCCTCGCCGACGGAAATCGAAGCGCGGCGCACTCCCGCCGGCGGCTGGACCAAAGCCCAACTGGCCCAATGGGGCGTGCCGTGGCCTCCGTCGAAAGGCTGGCGGCAAAAGCTCGTCCGCGAATGGAAAGAACAGCAGGCATACACTCCGGAACTTTCGGAATTCCGCAAGCCGATGCCTGTGCCAGATGGAATGGTCCAAGGAGACCTGTTCTGATCTGCCCTGTGGGTTGCGCTCAAGGTGCGGCGCACTGGTGGCGTATATGTGGCGTCATTCCACGGTTCGTGTTGATACTCGCCGCCAGTGAGAAAACCTCGGTAGTGGTTTTCCGCCAGGCAACAATGGGGACTATCTGATTTCGGGAGGATTATGGCGTCTGCGCACCATGGTGTTGTCTATACGAAAAAAATGGGTTGTCGACCTGATTTTCGACGTGGCTGGCTATGTGTCAGGGGTCGGCATACCCCACATCTAAGTGTTGCGGCGATGGGTGCCACAACACTTAGATGTGGGGTATGCAAGGCTGTTTCGTTTGCCCCGTTCCGTCATGCCGGTCTCGGTTTCTTGGTGTTCCGGTTTTTGGTATAACGGTCTCCATCGGTTCCGGTATTCCTGTGTTCCGTCATTCCGGTGTGTCGGTTTTCCGGTTTTCCGGTATCATGTTCGGGCAGGATCAGCTTGAGCCGGTCCACCTCGTCGCGGAGCTTGCCGATCTGGCGTTCCTTTCGGACGATGAGGGTGCGGATTGCCGTCGGGTCGTCCGTTGGCAGGTAACGGTAGGCGAGCAGTTCCGCGGTGTCCCGGTGGTGCTCCCTGACGATGCGTTGGTAGCTGTTCACGGCGACGGACAGGCTGCTGAGGGAGGAGCTCGTGTGCCGGAACCACTACGCCGCGATCGGGCAGCTGAGGCACGACCCCGCCGACTACGTGTGGTGGTCCGACAACCGGCGGCTCCGTTCCACCCTCGGATACCGGAGTCCGAAGGAATTCACCGAACAGGGACTCATCCTCTAAGAAACCGTCCAACACACCGTTGCCAATTCATCTTGGACATGCCTGACGGAACACGCTGAATTGCGATAATGATTTGACATCATATCCTGTTCCTTCCAATATGTTACTAAAGTGCTTTAGTCTTCTGCGGGCGATGGCGCATGCAGATATGTTTCCCATGAACGGGCAGCACAATGATGTGGCCGCACAAGCGGCAGAGATAAGGGGAGTGAACAGCAGATGTTCCTGAAACCTGAACAGCAACTGGAGCGGTGCAAGCGCATAGTGCGTCAGCGCGTGGACCCTCATATCCACCCATCGATCGCACAGCTTGCGGTGGAGTCCTTTGACATTCCCGGAGAGCCAATGCCCACTGACGAGTTCTTCGCGAAGCTCAATCGAGGGGACATCGACTTCAAGCCGTTTACGCTCGGCAGCGAATGGGGCACCACATGGGGCACGGTCTGGTTCCGCCTGACCGGTACTGTGCCGGCCGGCTACCCGAAAGGCAAACCGCTGGAGCTCATCCTCGACCTTGGCTGGTACCCGCACTCCTGCGGCGGCCATATCGAGGGCCTCGTCTACCGTGCCGACGGCACCGCCATCAAAGCTGTACACCCGCTCAACTATTGGGTGCCGTTCATGGATGCTGAAGGCAACGCGCAAGTGTCGGTCGCCGAAGACGGCAGCTTCACCCTGTACCTCGAAGCCGCCAGCAACCCGCTCCTGCTCGGTGTACCTCCGTTCGTTGAGACTGAACTGGGCGACCATGCCACCGGCAAGCCGGATGAGCCGTACGTATTCAAGTCCGCCGATCTGACCGAATTCGATGAACGCTACGAGAACTACTCCGTGGATCTTGACGTGGTCAGCTCCCTGATGGAACTCGCCGACAAGCAGTCGCCGCGCTACTGGCAGCTCGCGAAGGCGTTGCAGCGTTCGCTCAACGCCTACGACGAGCGCAACCCCGAATCCGTGGAAGCCGCGCGCGCAGCACTCGCCGGCGTACTGGCCAAGCCGGCCAACGCCTCGGCCATGAACGTCAGCGCCATCGGCCACGCACATATCGACTCCGCATGGCTGTGGCCGGTGCGCGAGACACGCCGCAAGGTGGCCCGCACCGTATCCAACGCATTGGCTCTGATGGACGCCGACCCCGACTTCAAATACGCGATGAGCTCCGCCCAGCAGTACGTCTGGCTGGAAGAGGATCATCCGGACATCTTCAATCGCATGAAACAGCGCATCGAAGGAGGTCGGTTCATCCCGGTCGGCGGCATGTGGGTGGAAGCCGATGGCATGCTGCCCGCCGGCGAATCGCTGATTCGCCAGATTGCATATGGCTGCAAATACTTCAAGGAACATCTCGGTGTGGAGCCCAAGGGCGTATGGCTGCCGGACAGCTTCGGCTACACCGGCGCATGGCCGCAGATCGCCCGCCGGGCCGGGTACGAATGGTTCCTCACGCAGAAGATCTCGTGGAACGATACCACCAAGTTCCCGCACCACTCGTTCATGTGGGAAGGCATCGACGGCTCGCGCATCTTCACCCACTTCCCGCCGGCGGATACTTATGCTGCTTGGTGCAAGGTTCAGGAACTCGACTACGCCGAGAAGAACTTCCAAGACAAGGATCTCGCCGACCGCTCGCTTCTGCTCTTCGGTTTCGGTGATGGCGGTGGCGGCCCCACGCGCAACATGATGGAGCACCTGCACCGCTACGAGAACCTCGAAGGCGTCTCCAAGGTGAGCATCGAAGAGCCGAACGACTTCTTCGACAAGGCGCATCGGCAGCTTGCAAAGAACGCCGGCCCGGAAATGCCCGTCTGGAAGGGCGAGCTGTACCTCGAACTGCACCGTGGCACCTTGACCTCGCAACAGGACATGAAACGCGGCTGCCGCCAAGAGGAATCGCTGTTGCGCACGGTCGAATACCTGGGCGCGGCCGCCACGTTGGCCGACCCGAACTATGACTATCCGCGCGAAGAACTGGACCGTATCTGGAAGACCCTGATGCTTAACCAGTTCCATGACGTGCTGCCGGGGTCATCCATCGCATGGGTGCACCGCGAAGCCCGCGAGGACTATCGCCGTGACCTGAAGCGTCTCGCTGAAATCGCCCAAGACATGTGCGCCGTGCTGCGCAAGGCCAACCCGCAGGCCGACTTGCTCGCCGAGGCCCGCATCAGCCAGTTCCGCAATGACGGCGCGTCTTGGCGTGCCAACCGCATCCACGAACCGACCGACGCGCTTTCCGTGCTGACTCAGACGCTGGACAACGGCCGTGTACTTCTGGCCAACGGCGTACTGTCCGTCACCATTGAGGCCGACGGTACGATTTCTTCGCTGTTTGATGAGGAGCATAACCATGAACTGGTCCCGGCCGGCACCCGACTGGGCCGATACGAGCTGTTGAAGGACGAGCCCGCCGTTTGGGATGCGTGGGAGATCGAACGCGAATCCCTGCTCATGGCGAATGCCGTGACCGGATCAATCGAGTCGGTGAATACCGAAAACGGTGCGGCACAGGTCCACGTGCATACCGCCGACGGTGATACCGTCATTACCACCACCATCACGCTACGCCCCGGCTCGCACACGCTCGACTTCCATGCCGATATCGATTGGCACGAACGCGAGCGCTTCCTCAAGGTCGATCTGCCTCTGGGCATTGTGGCCGATCAGGCGACCTACGACTGCCAGTATGGTCTGATCCGCCGCCCAATTGTCAAAAACACCGCATCCGACGAAGCCAAGTATGAGAGCAGCACGAACCGTTTCGCCATTATCGGTGATGCCGGTTACGCCGCAGCCGTCATCAACGGATCGGTATACGGGTCCGATGCCTCACCGATCGCCGGGAACGCCGCCGAAGGTCGTGACTCGGGCACTATGTTCCGACTGTCATTGCTCTCCGCGCCGACCTTCCCCGACCCGCGCACCGATATCGGCTCGCACGAGTTCGACTGGTCCGTGGTGGCCGACGCCACGGTGGACCGTGCGCTTGACGCCGCCGGTGTGCTCAACGCACCGGTACTCCATGATGTGCCCGATATCACGCCGCTCGCCTCGATCGAGTCCGTCAATGGTACCGTGGTGCTGGACTGGATGAAGCTGGCCGATGATGGTTCCGGCGACCTGATCGTACGTGCCTATGAGGCGGCCGGCGGCCAGGCCGATGCCATGCTGCACGTCTGCCCGGCGCTCGCAGGCGCTTCGGTGCATGAGACCAATGTGCTGGAAGGCGACGATCTGGCCGCCGACCTTCCAGTCGCGTTGCAAGACGGTAGGCAGAACGCCGAAGGTGCCACGCTGCACTTTGGCCCGTTCCAGCTCGCCACCCTGCGCATCACGCGCTGAATTCCCGTCTGATGCTTCTGCCTCCTCGAACCATGAGGAGGCAGAAGTATGTCGTATTACGGTTTTCCAAATTACCACCACACCCATCATTTCCATCATTCCCACCAGACACAGCAAAGGAGAACTCTCCATGTTTCTTCTGCCCAATCAGCAGTTGGAGCGCTGCGACCGCGTCATGCAGCAGCGCGTCAAACCGCATATCCACACCACACTCGCCGCATGCACCTTGCGCTCGTTCCACAATCCTGGTGAACCGGTGCCCTCCAGCGAATTTCTAGCCAAAGTGCGCAACGGCCAAGTGCCCTTCGAACCTTTCCGCGTTCCCGGCGTCTGGGGCACCACATGGGGCACCACATGGTTCGAGGTGAACGGCCACATCGACATGGCGGCGGTCAAAGGACGAAAAGTCGAACTCATGGTAGACCTCGGCTGGCTCGATCACCGCGGCCCCGGATTCCAATCCGAGGGACTTGTCTATCGTGCCGACGGCACCGCCATCAAATCCGCGAACCCACGCAACCACTGGATTCCACTCGTCTACGCGGACGGCAGCAGCACTGTAGAACTCGATGAACATGGCGACTTCACCGTCTATATCGAAGCCGCCGCCAACCCATTCGTCGAAGGCCCCACCCCGTTCTCACCCACCGAACTCGGCGAAGAGGCCACCGGCACCTGTGACTTCCCATACACACTGAGTCGCATGGATATCACCATCTTCAACGAAGACGTGTTCGCCTATGACATGGACTTGGAAACCGTATCTTCCCTGATTCGCGAACTCAAAGACGACGACCCGCGCTACTGGCAGCTCGCCAAAGCGCTGCAACGCTCCTTGAACATCTACGATGAACGCGACTTGGAAACCGTGCCGGCAGCTCGTGCGGCGCTCGCCGGCGTGCTCGCCGAACCGGCTGCATCCAGTGCAATCAACCACATTGCCATCGGCCACGCGCATATCGACTCCGCATGGCTGTGGCCGGTGCGCGAGACACGCCGCAAGGTGGCCCGTACCGTATCCAACGTGCTGGCTTTGATGGACGAAGACCCGGACTTCACGTATGCGATGAGTTCCGCCCAACAGTACGCATGGCTGGAAGAAGAACATCCCGACCTGTTCGCACGAATGAAGCGGCGCATCGAAGAAGGCCGGTTCATCCCGGTCGGCGGCATGTGGGTGGAATCTGACAACATGATTCCTTCCGGCGAATCATTGGTGCGGCAGATCACGTTCGGCCGCCGATATTTCAAGGAGCATCTCGGCGTCACGCCGCGTGGCATCTGGCTACCGGACAGTTTCGGCTACGCCGGCTCCTGGCCGCAGATCGCGCGGCGAGCCGGCTTTGACTGGTTCCTCACGCAGAAGATCTCGTGGAACGACACCACCAAGTTCCCGCACCACTCGTTCATGTGGGAGGGCATCGACGGCACTCGTATCCTCACGCATTTCCCGCCCTCTGACACCTACTGCTCGTCGATGAGCATGCGCGAGCTCATGTATTCGCAGCGCAATTTCCTGGACAAGGATCTTTCCCGCAACGCAATCCTGCTCTACGGTTTCGGCGATGGCGGCGGCGGCCCCACCCGTGAGATGACCGCACGCATCCGGCGCGACCATGATCTCGCCGGTGCGCCGAAAATCGATTTCGGTACTCCTGATCAGCTGTTCGATCGCGTGCGCAAGGATATCGTGGACGATGCCCGCGGCGAGACACCGGTCTTCCACAGCGAGCTGTATTTGGAACTGCATCGAGGCACACTCACCGCACAGCAGGATATGAAGCGTGGTTGCCGCCAAGAGGAGTCAATGCTGCGTGTCGTCGAATACCTGTGCGCCGTGGCCAGTATCAAGAACCCAGGTTACGTCTATCCTCGTGAGGAACTGGACCGTATCTGGAAGACCCTGCTGCTCAACCAGTTCCACGACATTCTGCCCGGTTCCGCCATCGCATGGGTGCACCGTCAGGCACGCGAGGAATACGCGCGTGACATCGCACATCTGCGTGACATCGCTGCGGCTGCCGGCCAGGCCGTTAAAGAGGCCGAGCCAGGCATAGCGACGGTGAAGCATGCCGTGATTGCGCCATATGCAAGCAATCCGCAGTATTCATGGGCTGTGCGTGACGGTGGTGGAACGGCTGTGGAAGAGTCTGTCATTCCGGTTTCCGTCGAGCGTGGCGGAAACGCCATCATACTTGACAACGGACGTCTTCGTGTGCGTATTGAGGCGGATGGCACCGTCTCATCCCTGATCGATCTCGCTTTGCGTCGTGAACTTGTGCCATCCGGTGTCCGCATGGGGCGCTATGAGCTGTTGAAGGACGAGCCATTCCATTGGGATGCATGGGATATCCAGCGTGATGCGTTCCTCGCCGCCGATACGCTCACCGACGCCATGGTCGAGCATGTGGAAGATATGCCCGACGGCTCGGCTGCGATTCACGTCGTCACCCGTGCGCGCGGTGTTGAGATCCATACCGTCATCACGTTGCGCCCGGGGTCCGGCAGTCTTGACTTTACCGCCGACGTGAATTGGCATGCCGTGGAGAAGTTCCTCAAGGTGGATATGCCGGTCACGGTGCAGGCGGTGAATGCGCAGTACGAATGCCAGTACGGGTTGGTCGAACGTCCGATCAACAAGAACACGCGCAGCGATGATGCCAAATTCGAAAGCTGCACACACCGCTTCGTACGTATCGCCGATGCCGACTATGCCGCCGCTGTGGTCAACGCCTCCACGTACGGATCCGACGTCAGCCCGATCCACGCCGCCGCGGCGCACGGCGCCGGCCGCGGCACCATGGTGCGACTGTCGCTCCTGTCCGCGCCGCTGTACCCCGATCCACGCACCGACCAGGGAGAGCATTTCTTCGCCTGGTCGTTGGTTGCCGGTGCCGGTATGGAATCGGTGCTGGCCGAAGCATCTCGTCTCAACGCGCCGATTATGGGTGAGCTGCCGGCCGTGAGACCGCTGGCTACGCTCACTGATGTTGCCGGCACGCCGGTACTGGATTGGGTAAAGCTGGCCGACGATGGTTCCGGCGATCTTATAGTGCGTCTATATGAGGCCGCCGGGGGCGACGCCAAGGCAACGCTGCGCCTTGATGATACGTTCGCAGGATGCACGGTGGAGGAGGTGAATCTCATGTAGGAGCCGGTGCTGGCCGATGATCTGCCCCGTGCGCTGGTCGCCGGAGGGCCGGTGCCCGCTGAGGGTGCATCCGTCTCGTTCACGCCGTTCCAGATCGTCACATTGCGTATTCGGCGATAGGGACAGATGGTCTTAACCCCGATATTGCAATCGCGCTCGATCATGCGGGAATCGGATTCCTCCGAGATGCTGCATGGTCGCGCGCGATTGCGCGTTATGGCGGGGATGGGAGGCGGGGTAACGATATGCGACATGTGACACGGTGATGTTGCGTTCGTGCACACATCGTGTTATTCTCTAACTAAATCGCTTTAGTAACCGGCGAATGACCATGGTGGTCAGCTAAGTCGCTTTAGTCTCAGCGAAAAGTACACGACAAAAGGAGAGCTATGCTGCTCAAAGTCAATCGCGAGATTGATCGTTGCAAGCGCGTTATGCGGGAGCGTGTTTGGCCGCATATCCATCAGGTGCTTGCACAGTGCACGGTCGGCGCAGTCAAGAACCCGGGAGAACCGGAGATGCCCGCTGCGTTCATCACGCGCGCAGTGTCCGGGCAGGTCATTTTTCAGCCGCTCGCTGTAGGCGAACCCTGGGGAACCTCATGGGGCACGACCTGGATACGTGTCGAGGGACAGTTGCCCGAAACCCTGCCCGAGGGGCGAGCCATCGAGCTGGTGTTCAACCTTGGTTGGCTCGAATGGCCCGTCGGCGGTCACATTGAGGCCATGGCATACCGTGCCGATGGCACCGTCATCAAGGCACTGCACCCGCGCAATCACTGGATGCCGCTTGTCTCCGCTGACGGTGTCAAGGATCGTGTGGTCAATCCTGACGGCTCTTTCGTGGTTTATGTCGAAGGCGCTTACAACCCTAATGTCCCGTCGTTTACCGTTACCGAGCTGGGCACCAAGCCCACCGGCAAAGCAGACGAACGCTATGAGTTCAGTTCCATCGATATCGCCGCTCTGGATCAGGACATGTTCGACTACTGGGCCGACCTTGACGTCGTCACCGGATCTCTCGAAAACATGAACGACGCTGACCCGCGCTATTGGAAGCTCGCCAAGGCCATGCAGCGATCCATCAACCTGTGGGACGAGAAAGACTACAACACGCTCGCCTTGGCTCGAAAGGCGCTCGACAAGGTGATGCACAACCCCGCCAATGCCTCGGCCATGACCCTGACCGCAATGGGTCACTCGCATATCGACTCCGCATGGCTGTGGCCGGTGCGCGAAACCGAACGCAAGGTCGGGCGCACCGTATCCAATGCGCTCGCGCTGATGGATATCGACCCGGACTTCACCTACGTGATGAGCGCCGCCCAGCATTTCGCATGGCTCGAGGAACGCCACCCCGACCTGTTCGAACGCGTCAAGGCCCGCATCGCGGAAGGCCGGTTCATCCCGGTCGGCGGCATGTGGGTCGAATCCGACGGCACCATGCCGTGCGGCGAATCGCTGATTCGTCAGATCAGTTACGGCAAACGATACTTCAAGGAGAAGCTCGGCGTCGTGCCGAACGGCATCTGGCTGCCGGACAGCTTCGGCTATACCGGCGCATGGCCGCAAATCGCCAAGCGCTCCGGCTACTCGTGGTTCCTCACCCAGAAGCTGTGCTGGAACGACACCACACGCCTGCCGCATCACTCCTTCATGTGGGAGGGCGTCGACGGGTCACAGATCTTCACCCACTTCCCACCCGCCGACAAATACGATTCCGACATGTCCGCGAACGACATGGCCTACGTGCAGAGCAACTACAAGGACAAGGACCTCTCCGACCGAGGTATCTTGTTATTCGGCTATGGCGATGGCGGCGGCGGGCCCATCCGTGAAATGACGATGCGCGAGCACCGCTTTGGAAGTTTTGAAGGTATGCCAAAAGTCGAATACGGCACTCCGGACGACTTCTTCTCCAAAGCTGAAACCGAGATGAAGGCCGAGGCCGGCTCGGAAATGCCCCGATGGAAAGGCGAATTCTATTTCGAGCTGCATCGCAAGACGTTGACCTCTCAGCAGGAGATGAAACGCGGATGTCGCAAGGAAGAATCGATGTTGCGCACGGTTGAATATCTCGGTGTCGTGGCTTCGCTCGAATCTGCCGACTATGTGTACCCGACTGAGCGGATTGATCGCATCTGGAAGACATTGCTGCTCAGCCAGTTCCATGACATCCTTCCCGGCTCGGCCATTGAATGGGCTCATCGCGTGGCCCGAGAAGAATATGCCCGCGATCTTAAGGCGCTCTCGGATATCGCCCGTGACGCGATCGCGGCAATCGCCGTCGCCAACCCGGACGTGGCCCGTATCGCCAAAGCCCGGATCAGCCAATTCGCCGATGTCGATCCGTGGCGTCCGGCATCGCTGGTCTCCTGTGGCGAACCAGTCGAGGTGAATCGTCGCGAAGACGGCTCGGCTACGCTGGATAACGGGCTGCTGTGTGTCCACGTTGCCGCCGATGGCACCGTCGACTCGATGATCGACCTGAAGTCCGGACGCGAAATGGTCGCCAAGGATCACGTAATGGGCCGTTACGAGATTCTCAAGGACGAGCCTGGCGTATTCGATGCCTGGGATGTTGAACGCGATGCCTTCCTGTGCGCCACCGCATTGGCTGACGGACATATCGTCTCGATCGAGACCACCGCAGACGGGTCCGCCGTGATCGTCACCAAGAACAGTTACCGCGACGACGAGATTTCCACCACAATCACGTTGCGCCCGGGCAAAAGCCAGCTTGATTTCCATGCAGATGTCGAATGGAATGTGCCCGAGAAGCTGCTCAAGGTAGACATCCCCATGGCACTGAGCGCCAGCCGTGCCCAGTATGAATGCCAGTATGGCCTCATCGAACGCCCGATCGTCAAGAACACCGAAGGTGAAGAGGCGATGTTCGAAAGCTGTTCACATCGCTTCGTTCGCATACACGATTCCTCATACGGCATTGGCGTGGCCAACGGCTCGACCTATGGCTCCGACGTCAGCTCGCTACGTGATCGGGATGATGCCCTCGCCGGCACGATGGTGCGCATGTCGTTGGTCGCGGCTCCGACGGCACCGGATCCACGCACCGACATCGGCCACCACGAGTTCGACTGGACCGTACTGCCATGCGCTTCGGTCGCGCCACTGGTCGCCGCCGCTGGCGAGATCAATGCTCCGACGATTGAGAACATGCCCGACATCGCCGCGCCGATCACGCTGGAACCCATAGAGGGCACGCCGGTCATCGACTGGATCAAGCTCGCCGATGATGGTTCGGGCGACATCGTGGCCCGACTCTATGAGGCCGCCGGGGCGAAAGCCAAGGCAATGCTGCATGTCGGCGGTACGCTGGACGGCTGGACGGTGCGTGAGACGAACACGCTCGAACAGGATGAATCCTACCCGGATGAACCTGCCGGACTTATCGGCGGCAAGCAGCAGGCCGAAGGCACCGAACTGGCGCTCAACCCCTTCCAACTGACCACATTGCGCCTAAGCCGCGCCTGATACGGATTCGGCCCGGGTCCTGAACCCGGGCATGGTCCTTGCCTCCAACCGTCAATCGACATAGCAGTCGAATCGATGCGTTCGCCAACGGAATTCAGCCTCCCCGTGAGCGCTCAACATGAACCGGTCGGCAATGACCGCGTTCCCACCATACGTTTCGAAGAACAAACCAAATATATCAAAGGAGAAAACACCATGAAAGGCACATTCAAGAAGGCGGTCGCATTGGGCTCTGCCATTGCCCTTGTGGGCGGACTCGCCGCTTGCGGATCCAGCTCGGGCGACGGCACCGCCGAACTGAAGTTCCAGACATGGAATCTGAAGAACGAGAAGTTCACCGACTACTTCGAGGGACTGATCGACCAGTTCGAGAAGGAGAACCCCGGTATCACGATCAAGTGGGTCGACCAGCCAGCCGACAACTACGAGGACAAACTGTCCACCGACGCCGCTGCGGGAGAACTGCCGGACGTGGTCGATATGGGCCCTGAACCGGCATATACGCTGGCCAGTGCGGGCATCCTGCTCAATCTCGCCGATGCCGTGCCGGAAGCCGAAGATGACTTCCTTCCAGCTGCCTGGGACGCCGCCACACTCAAGGGAACCGACCTTGAGGAAGGCACCTACGGGTTTCCCTGGTACCTCAACTCCGGTCCCACCTTCTATAACAAAGCGGTGCTTGAGGAGTGCGGCATCACCGTGGATCCGAACGACCCGCCGACCAAGCAGGACGACATCTTCGCGATGGCCGACACCTTCGGCTCCAACTGCGGTGGCAAGTATGCACTGACCTCCGGCATCCCATCCATCCAGGACTTCGGCATGTATGGCGTGGAACTGATGAACAAAGACCACACCGAGTTCACGTTCAACAACGCGAAAGGCGTAGAATTCGTCCAGCACTACATCGACATGTACAACGCCGGCGCCTTCACCGATGACATGCTCAACAGCTCCACCTCGGGTGAGTCCAAGAGCTTCAACGGTGGAACCCAGGCGTTTATGAACGGCAACGCCTACAGTGTGGACGATATTCGCAAGAACGCCCCGAAGGTGTTCGAGAATCTGGCGATCACCGATTTCATCGCCAACACCAAGCCGAACATGTTCATGGAGATGCTTACGGTCAATGCCACAAGCAAGCACCAGGAGGAGGCTATCAAGTTCGCCCGATTCGTGACCAACTCAGACAACCAGCTGGCATTCGACAAGAAGGCGAACGTGTTCCCGTCTTCGAAGGGTACCATTGACGACAAATTCTTCAACCCGTCCGACGATACCATGGACGCCGAAGCCATGCGTATGTCCGCCGATCAGATTCGCAACGGTGAGATTTGGGGCCCGGCCCAGTTCACCTCCGCCTGCTCCACCATGCTGCGTGAGGAAATCGCTCAAGCGCTGCAAGGCAAGATCACGGCCAAGGAAGCGCTTGACGCCACCGTCAAGTACTGCAACGAACGGCTCTAATTATGGCAAGCGAAGCGAAATCAAGGAAGCGCGCGGCCAAGGCCTCACGCCAGGCGGGGCTGGGACCGAACAGTAGCGGACGCATTGTTCCTTGGCTGTTCGTGCTGCCTCCGATCCTATGGATCTGCATTTTCTCCCTGTTCCCGTTCTTCAATACGATCAGGCTCTCCTTCACCGATTCCACCCTGCTCAAGCCCGGTACGTTCGTCGGCCTTGAAAACTACATCGACATGTTCACCGACCGCCGCTTCCAGACGGCGTTCTTCAACTCGTCGCTGTATGTGGTGTGCATCGTCCCGTTCATGGTGATTCTGCCTCTTATGCTGGCCTCCCTGGTGGCCGAGAAGACCCGCATCATGAACTTCTTCCGCACCGCCTTCTACACACCGGTCATCATGTCCAGCGTCGTCGTCGGCTTGCTGTGGACCAATATCCTCGATAAGGATGGTCTGCTCAACGGCACGTTCAAGGCACTCAAATGGATCACCACGCCAATTCCGTTCTTGACCGATCGCTGGCTGCTGCTTTTCAGTGCCATGGCCGTCACGATCTGGAGTGGTCTGGGCTATTACATGCTTATCTATTTGGCTAACATCGCCAATATAGACAGCACATTATATGAGGCGGCTTCGATTGACGGGTGCGGTGGCATCCGCCAGTTCCTGCACGTCACATTGCCCGGATGCAGAATGACGATGATCCTAGTCATGCTGCTCAGCTCGATGTCCGCTTTCCGAGTCTTCGGCGAGATCTACATGCTCTCCGGAGGTTCCGGCGGCGTCGGTGGCGCCGATCTGACGATGACCATGCTCATCAAGCAGGAAGGTACCGGCATCAACGCCCGAACCGGCTACTCCGGTGCCCTCGGCATGGTGATGTTCGTGGTGCTCGGTTGCATCATCGGCATCGAATGGTTCATTCAGAGCAGGAGCGAAGACTGATGGCAGGCACACACGCAGTCATGGAAAACAAATATAATCATGTCACTCCGGGCAAGGTCGTTCGCATCATCGTGCTGATCGCTCTGCTGCTCTTCCTGGCGGCACCTCTGCTGTGGCAGATCTCACTGGCGTTCAAAGGTCCCAAGGATGACATGTACGCCGCGCCCTACCTCATCCCCGTTGACCCGACAATCCAGAACTTCGTCGATGTGTTCAATCGTCTGCCGTTGCTCTTCTACGTGTGCAACACGTTGATCGTGGCGGCATTGAACATCGGTGGCAACATCATCTCAGGATGCTTCGCCGGCTACTCGATCGCCCTGCTCAAGTTCAAAGGCAAGGGGCTGGTCGTAGGCCTGCTGTTCCTATCGATGCTGGTTCCCGGTGAGACGATCCTCATCTCGCAGTTCCTGATTATCCGCAACCTTCAGCTGCAGAACAACCTGATCGGCGTTGCCTTGCCTGGATTGGTCAGCTCCATGAACATTCTTCTGTTCATGAATGCGTTCAAGGCCATACCTCGCGAGATGATCGAAGCCGCAGAGGTCGATGGAGCCAATGTCTGGCAACGGTTCTGGCGCGTATGCGTACCTCAGGTCAAGGGAACCATGGCGTTGGTCGGCATCTTCTCCTTCATGGGATCGTGGAACGACTTCCTGTGGCCGTTAATCGTGCTGACTGATGACTCGCACTACACGCTTACACTCGGCATGAGCCGTCTGCAGGGCACCTTCGTGTCCGATCCGCGTGTGGTCGCAGCCGGCACCATAATCGCCCTCGTCCCGATCATGATCTTCTTCCTTGTCTTCCAACGTTATATCTTCAATGGCCTGGAAGCTGGATCGGTCAAGGAATAATCAAAGGTTCACCATGAAATTCGGAGTCAACTACACGCCTTCGGGCGAATGGTTCTACACCTGGCTCAATCCCAAATGGGAAGTCATACGCCGGGATTTGGCGCAGATAGCCGAGCTGGGTGCGGATCATGTGCGTATATTTCCCCTGTGGACGCTGCTGCAGCCTAATCGAACTTGGATTAATCCCAAGGCATTGGCAGATGTTCGCCGTATGGTCGAACTCGGTGGAGAAGCCGGTCTCGATGTCTATGTGGATGTGATTCAGGGGCACTTGTCGAGTTTCGATTTCGTGCCTTCCTGGCTGGTCTCCTGGCATGAAGGCAGCATGTTCACCGATCAGTCGGCGATAGAAGCCCAGAGTGCGTTGACTGAGGCGATTTACGGTACGTTGTCTGACATGAAGGCCTTTGCGGGCCTTACGTTGGGCAACGAGTGCAACCAGTTCACTGATGCCACACATCCCAGACGCATGCCGGCCAATGCCGAGCAGATTGGTGAATGGCTGGATACGCTTATCGGATTGGTTGCCAAGCGATGCCGGCGCGATGGCCGTCTAATCGCGCATAGCGAAAACGACGCAATCTGGTACGCCGATGGCCATGCCTTCCTGCCTAGATATGCTTCATGCAAGGGCGACGTGACCACCGTGCACTCCTGGGTATTCAACGGTACCGGACAGCATTACGGTCCGATGTCATGCGAAAGCCTGGGACACGCGGCCTGGCTCGTTGAACTATCCAAGGCATTCGCTGCTGATCCGCATCGCCCGGTGTGGGTACAGGAAATCGGAGCACCTGGCAATGTGATCGATTCCGCCGATGCTCCGGAGTTCTGCCGGCGCTCGATTGATGCGATTGCTGACTGTCCTGATGTGTTCGGCGTCACGTGGTGGTGCTCTCACCGCATCCCCTCGACATTCTCGGATTTCCCGTTCTTCGAGCACCAGCTTGGCCTGTTCGATGTGGACGGGACTCTCACCGACGTTGGCAAGGCGTTCCGAGACGCAATCGCCACCCACCGGGATACGGTTGCACCGCCACGCACGACAGCGATTGTCATCCCTGTGGATGAACAGGGCGACCCGCTCATGCGAGCTGCTCAAGCTCCGGGCGGCTCGCTCTTCGAGGCATGGGCGAACTTGAATCGTCAGGGTGAAAGGCCATGCGTTATCACCTCGCTTGATGCTGGCAATCCGGCCAAGCTCGCCAATCGGGGCATCGTCCGCCTTGAGCGCGTCGAACTCGTGGCGGGCCATGCCTACAATGCGGTGTCTGATCCAGCTTTCGAGCATAAAGGCGAATGATGACGCATTGACGAACAGTCATACGATGTAGTACAAACCGTTCGTCATTGTCCGGACATCCAGACATCGAAATAACCGAATAATTGTTCGAAGTTCCTCTTCGAAGGGGCCGGCTCTCCTCGGCTTGAACTTGGCGGCCGGCCTTTCTATAACAGACGATGCTATTCCTTGCAAGATGTTGGCACTCATTACATTTGCGCATCCGGCGCACCGGTACGTACCGGTATCGGTGCGCCATTGTTCACACACATCGCGCATCCAATGGGGGAGACGACGTATGGTAGATGCGACGCTGTTCACCGGTCAGCCGCCGAATAGTGATCCGGCGGCCCGCCCTGAAGCCATCATTCGGGGGGATCGGTGGCGTATTTCGATTCTGACGGACTCTTTGGTGCGTTTCGAATGGTCGGATGCCGGCGTCTTCGTCGACGAACGAACGCAAAGCGTCATCAACCGTGATTTCGGAGAGCCTGCGGCATACACTGTTCGCCGTGATGCCGATGGCTGGCTCGATATTGAGACCGAACGGTTACGTATCGTTTATGATGGAGGCCCGTTCACTGCCGAGGGCTTGGCGGTAAGTGTCAAGGATTCGCTGTCACAACACAACACTTGGCGTTACGGCGACGCTCAGAATGCCAATCTGGGCGGCACTGTGCGAACCCTCGACCAGATTGACGGTCCGACCGAACTCGAACCCGGCCTGCTGTCTGGTGACGGTTGGATGATTCTTGACGATTCGGACGACAATCTGGTAGTCGAAGCATCTGAAGTCAATGGCAGCCCCAATCCATTTGGCTCATGGGTGGCCCGTAAGCCGGTCTCCTCCACCGATCTGTATTTTTTCGGATACGCGCGGCGTATCCACGATGCACTGCATGACTATTACCAGCTCACCGGACCGGTCCCTCTATTGCCTCGCTGGGCGTTGGGCAACTGGTGGAGTCGCTATCATCGTTACAGCGAAACCGAATATCGTACGCTGATAGAACGTTTTGAAACAGAGGGCATCCCTTTCACCGTCGCGGTGCTTGACATGGACTGGCATGTGACCGATCCCGATCCGTGCTATGGCTCAGGGTGGACCGGATTCACCTGGAACCGCACCCTGTTCCCCGACCCGGAACGTTTTCTGGGATGGCTGCATGAGCGGGGTCTCAAAACCACGCTTAACCTGCATCCGCGAGACGGCATACGTGCGTTCGAGGACTGCTACGATCGCATGGCTCGGGCAGTGGGCGTTGATTCCAAGTCCGGCAGCTCGATTGAGTTCGATGCGTCCTCGCCGGTGTTCATGTCCGCTTACTTCGATCAAATCATCCACCCGATGGAATCTCAGGGCGTTGATTTCTGGTGGATCGACTGGCAACAAGGCAGCGTGACTCGCCAGCCGGGACTTGACCCGTTGTGGATGCTCAACCACCTGCACTTCCTGGACTCGGCCTCGCGAGGTCGGCGGCCTATCACGTTCTCGCGCTATGCCGGTTACGGCTCCCATCGTTACCCGGTCGGATTCTCCGGAGATACGGTCGTATCGTGGGAATCATTGAAATTCCAGCCGTACTTTACGACGATGGCTTCGAACATCGGCTACGGATGGTGGAGCCATGACATAGGCGGGCATATGTTCGGCTACCGGGACGAGGAACTGGAGACCCGATGGTACCAGCTCGGCACGTTCAGCCCGATCAACCGTCTGCACTCGACCGACTCCCCATTCAACGGCAAGGAGCCATGGAACTTCCACTCCCCGGCTCGCGAGGCGATGATAGCCGCACTTCGTTTGCGCCATAGACTCATCCCGTACCTGCATACGATGAACCGTCGCGCGGCTTATGACGGGCTGCCGTTGGTCGAGCCAATGTACTGGAACCACGGGGGCGGCACCGTGCCCACGGAATTTGAGTTCGGCACCGAGCTGATCGTTTCGCCAGTGCTCGAACCGGCCGATCAGGCCGCAGGCCGTGCCAAAGCAGAGGTCTGGCTGCCAGTCGGCCAATGGTTCGACTTCTTCGACGGAAGACGTTACGTAGCCGACAATCCGGAGGGCCGCACGCTTGGTGTATGGCGTACTCTCGACCGTATCCCGGTATTCGCCAAAGCCGGAGGCATCATACCGATGCAACGTCTCGACGGCGCTCCACTCAACGATGTTTCCAACCCGTCGGCATTCGATGTACTGGTATTTCCGGGCGCGGATGGCACGTTCACGCTATGGGAGGATGACGGCGAGTCGGTCGGCGGAGAATGGGCTTCGACCCGTCTTACGTTTGATTGGGTGCGCGGCATGTTCACCGTACATGCGCTTGACGGCGACAGTTCGCTGGTGCCGAGCTCACGCGCATGGCGTCTCATATTGCGAGGTGTGGAACAGCCGGACGGCGATTTGCCGGCATCGGTCTCTATACGCCATGGCGGTCGGCCAATCAGCGGCACAGTCGACTATGACCCGGATACGTTAAGCCTAAGCGTCGAGGTCGGCGCTCTGAATGTGGACGGCGACCTGACGATTCACGTGGCTGGAGGACTTTCGATTGCGCCGTCGCCGGTCGAGCGAGACACCTTCGACATACTCGCCGACGCCAAGATGCACTATTTCACCAAGGAACGGGCCTGGCAATCCGTTCAGCGCGAGGGCATACGCGCGCTCGCCACCCTGCACACGCTGGAAATGCCGCCGGGCGACTACGGGGAGCCGAGGTGGTTTTCCTCGCATATGCCGCAAGGCGTCATCGAGGCGTTGTCAGAGGTGTTGCTGCGCGACTGAACAGGCGCGCGGGCCCCAAGCCCATACAGATATGTCCCGACGCAAGAATGCGGCGGGGAGAACAGGAAAGGAAACCGATGAACAAGACAATGACGTGGCGCCGGGTGCTGGCGGCCTCTCTTGCCGCGATGCTTGCGATGTCGCTGGCGGCATGCTCGGGAGGCACCTCCGCGACCAAGTACACGATCACACCGGAGAACGAGAATGAGGAGCTTGTGCTGGGCAACCGGCCCGAGGCGTCCTACTGGTTCCCGGAAGATCTGCTGAAGTGGAATGCGGACAAAGACCCAGATCTAGCATACAATGTGAGCACTGTGCCGTTGGCCAAGCGTGTGGACAAGGCCGACCTCAAACCAGTCAATGACACGCAGAACACCGATACCAAGGTGATGGCCATATCGATCATGAACTCCTCGACAAGCGGCAATGCCCCTCATGGCCTGAACACCGCGAACGCGAACACGTTCTCGTATTGGCAGTACGTTGACGAGCTTGTGTACTGGGGCGGCTCTTCGGGCGAAGGCATCATCGTGCCGCCGAGCCCCGATGTGACTGACATGGGCCATACCAACGGCGTGCCGGTGCTGGGCACAGTCTTCTTCCCTCAGAACGTATCAGGAGGCAAGGTCGAATGGCTGGACCAGACGCTTGCCCAAAAGTCCGATGGCTCGTTCCCCGTGGCGGACAAGCTCATTGAGGTCGCCACCACGTACGGTTTCGATGGCTGGTTCATCAACCAGGAGACAGAGGGTGAGAATGAAACCTCGCTGGGAGCCGACTACGCGACGAAGATGCAGGCGTTCATCGCCTACCTCAAGAAGCAGGCCCCCGACCTGCGTGTCGTGTATTACGACTCGATGACCAAGGACGGCTCAATCGATTGGCAGAATGCCCTTACCGATGAAAACTCGATGTACATGACGGATGGCGATCATCCGATAGCCGATGAGATGTTTCTGAACTTCTGGTGGACCGAGGACAAACTGGCCGGCGACGACCTGCTTGCCGCCTCCGCAACCAAAGCCAAAGAACTCGGCATCGACCCGTATTCTCTGTACGCCGGTATCGATGTGCAGGCCGACGGCTATGACACCCCGGTCAAATGGAACCTGTTCGCCGGCAAGGATGGCAAGACGCATACCTCTCTCGGCCTGTACTGCCCGAGCTGGGCATATTGGTCCGCCGGCAATCCGACCACATTCCGCAAAAACGAGAGTCGTCTATGGGTTAACGATGAGGGTAATCCATCGGTGAGCACTCCGTATGAGGACGATGAGAAGTGGACCGGCGTATCCAATTACGTGGCCGAGCAGTCGGCTGTCACCTCGCTGCCGTTTGTGACCAACTTCAATAACGGTTCGGGCTACAGCTTCTTCCGTGAAGGCAAGCAGATTTCCAAGATGGATTGGAACAACCGTTCCGTCAGCGATATCCAGCCGACCTATCGTTGGATAGTCGCCGATGAGGGCGGCAATAAGACCAAGGCCGATTACAGCGATGCCGACGCCTGGTACGGCGGATCGTCACTGAAGTTCTCGGGCAAGGTCGCCAAGGATGGCAAGACCATGGTCAAGCTGTACTCGGCGAGCGTCAAGACAGGGGCAAAGCCGACGCTGTCGATTGCCGCCAAGGCCAATGTCGATACCGATCTTAAGGCCGTGCTGACCTTCGCGGATGGCTCGGTCGAAACCGTCAATGGCAAGAAGAAGGTCGGCAACGATTGGGGTGTCATCGACTACGACATCGCCAAGTTGTCGAACAAGACGCTCACCGCCATCGACTTCACCTACCAGTCTTCCGAGGATAAGACCGGCTACGAGCTGTTGCTGGGCAACATCACGCTCAAGGATGGCTCCGAGGAGACCGAGCTCGGCAAGGTCACCGAAGTCAAGGTCGATGACAGCGAGTTCGACGATGACGCCCTGTATGCCGGTGCCCGCATTTCATGGAAGACCGATGGCAAGGCTCCGGCCTACGAGATCTACCAGATCAACGAGGACAAGAGCCGTTCGTTCCTTGGCGTCTCAAACGTCGAGAACTTCTATGCAAACGCACTGACACGTGTAGGCGAGACCAATAACACCACGTTCGAGATTGTGCCGGTAGACCGTTATGGTACGCAAGGCACGAGCGCCAAGGCCGATATGGATTGGCCCGACAACAGCAAGCCGAAAGCCGGTGCCACGGCTTCGCGCACACTGCTGAATGTGGGCGACGAAGTGACGTTCACCTCCGCAAGCTCGAAGAACACTGCCGAGGTCGCCTGGTTTCTGCCCGGATCAAGCAAGGAGCATGCCACTGGCAAGTCCGTCACCGTCACCTACGACAAGGAGGGCGTGTATGACGTTGAGATCACCGCGAAGAACAAGAGCGGCGAGGCCACTGCGACGCTGAAGGGGCAGATTGTCGTCTCCGCGGATGTCATGGACCTTGTGTTGCTCTCTCAAGGCGCTCAGGTCAGCGCCGACGGGTTCACGAACGGCAACGAGAAGCCTGAGTTCGCGGTTGATGGCGACGTGAAGACCAAGTGGTGTGTCACCGGCCCGGCTCCGCATGAGCTTGTTGTCGATCTCGGCGCACCCAAGACCGTCTCTCAAGTCGATATTTCCCATGCTCAAGCCGGTGGAGAGGATGCCAGCATGAACACGCAGGAATATGCGATCGAGGTCAGTGAGGACGGAACCGAATACACGCAGGTCGCGTTGGTCAAGGGCAACACTGAAGGTGCCACGTCCAACGCCTTTGCCCCGGTCAATGCCCGTTACGTCAAGTTGGTGGTTAACAAGCCGACGCAGGGCAGCGACACTGCGGCTCGTATCTATGAGATGCAGGTACGTGGCGCAGACGGCGCGATCCTCTAGGAGCCGCTGTTTGTTCTGACGAATACATCGCTTCCGGGTGAGCCGGTATATCGGTGTTACCCGGAGGCGGCATCTCGGCCCGTATCGAATGCATGCCGTGCGAATTTCCACTTTGTGGGGAATGAGGGCAAAGAAGTTCTGTATCGATGTGGGCCATGCCATATACTAAACTGATTCATGCAGTATGCATGCAATGGTGAGTGCTATCGAAGTCCGTTTTTTGAGGTTCCCCATTGCGGGGAACCAACATATCGCGAAACGGGAGAGTACGCCGATGACGAGCACGGAGCCGACGATGAACACAAACCCCCTCCACTTGGAGTCAGGAGCCGCGCATCCGGTCGCCAAACCGCATCGGGTGGGCCTCAAGGACATCGCCGACGAGCTGGGAATCTCGCAGACCGCGGTATCGTTCGCGATCAACGATCGTCCCGGCGTCTCCGAAGAGACCAAAAGGCGCGTCAAAGAGGCTGCGTCGAAGCTTGGCTGGAGCCCGGTGTATGCGGCGCAGGCGCTCGGCTCATCGAAGACCATGACGGTTGGCTTCGCCCCGGCACGCTCCTCAAACGGTCTTCGGGACGAAGGCTTCATGCTGCATTTCATGACCGGTTTGCATGAATCCCTGAGTCTCAAAGGTTACGGTCTGTTGTATCGGCCCTGCTCATCGGTCAGGGAAGAGTTGTCGGTCTACGAGGATTGGGCTCGACGTAAGCGTGTTGACGGTGTTATCCTCGTTGACCTGCGTGCTGACGACCCGCGCCCCGCGCTGCTTGCTCGGCTCGGTGTGCCGGCTGTGCTTGCGGGAGGTCCGGATCCTGAGAACATCGTGCCCTCGCTGTCGATTGACGATTCAGGCGCCATGGAAACGATTCTCCGACATTTGGTATCATGCGGACACCGGCGTATCGCATACCTATCGGGGGACCGCACCCTTGACTATTCGCGTGATCGCGAACGAATGTTCCGTGAATTCGCAAAGCGCCGCGATCTTGAGTCGATCCGTGTCGAATACACCAACTTCAGCGTAGACATCGCCTCGGCAATGACGCTTGCAATGTTGTGTGGAAGCAATCCGCCCACCGCTTTCATCTACGAGAATGAGACATTGGCCGCAGCCAGTCTGCATGCCATTACCGAGTGGCTGCTCAATACGCCGTCCAAGAATCCGGACGCACCGCGATATCCGCATAATCTTCCGGCTATCGTTAGCTTCGAGGACAGTTTCTTGTGCGTATCGATCTATCCATCGCTCACGTCGGTACACCGAGACCCGAGCGTGTATGGAATGAAGGTCGCCAAACTGCTGATCAAGGTCATCAACGGTGAGACGGTCAGTGGCAACCGCCGCATCCTGACTCCCAAGCTCGTGATCAGGGACAGTACCAGACTTTCCTGTGTCTGATTCGTCTACGGCTACATCCTGCTGGTGGAGCGGATAGAAACGGCATGAGACGGGAATAGGCAAGGTCCGACGGGAGTTTTCCGTCGGACCTTGCCTATTCGTTATCACGAATTGTATCGCCTTACGCCGCGTTCTTCACGGCCGTCGCAATGGACACAGCCGGGTCGAGGAACGGAATCAACGTGGACTGGAAGGCGTGGTACAGGTCGGACTTGCCCGGCCAGACCGTGCCGATCACATGATTGCCGCCGTCAAGCTGGTGGAACCATGATCCGCCTTCGTGGTCGATGACGTGCTCGTCGACGTAGCGGGCGAATGTGGCGTACCAGTCGGCATATCGTGCCTCGCCGGTGGCGGCGTGCAACGTGGCGGCGGTGTTCAACGATTCGGCCGCCGTCCAATGCATGCGGTCGGTGACCACCGGCATGCCGTTCCAGTCGGTCGTATAGACGAGTCCCTGCGCGCCGTCGACGTTCCACGCATCGTCCACCGCCCGCGCGAACAGGTGCTCGGCGGCGTCGATGTACGGTCGCGCGCCGTCCCGATTGGCGAAGGAACTCAACGCCCACTGCACGATAAGACGCGCCCATTCGATGCCGTGGCCCGGCGTGGCGCCATACGGTTTGAACTGGTCGTCCTTCTTGTCGGCATTGCATTCGAGATCGACTGACCAGTCGGACTTGAAATGCTCGGGAATGCGCCATCCGTTGTGTTCCGCCCATTCGATGACGTGGTCGATGATGCGGCCGGCGCGGACGCGATAGGTGTTGTTCCCGGTGGCGTCGGCCACGGCCAGGAACGCCTCGGTGGTGTGCATGTTGGCGTTGAGACCACGGTACGGGTCGAGCTCGGTGAATTCGGTGTTCCAGGTATCGACGGCCAAACCGATTTCGTCATCCCAGAAATGCTTGTCATACGTGGCAAGCGCCTCGTCAAGCAGTTCCTTGGCGCCGGGCCGTCCGGCCAGCAGGGCAGAGGATGCGGCGAGTATCACGAAGGCATGCGCATAGCAGACCTTGCGCGGAGCATGGGTGCCGTCCGCGAACACCTGCGGATACCAGCCGCCATGCTCGTCGTCATGCAGAATGCCGGTCAATCCCTTGAGCGCCGCATCGGCCAGCTCGCCCGCACCCGGGTATCCGAGCATGGCGCCAATCGAATACACATGGGCCATACGGCTGGTGATCCACGTTTCGACGCCGTGTGAGGGGTCGAGGGTGCCGTCGGCGTTCAGCCAGCCGGAACCGCCATCCGGCGCTGGGAAGCCTTTGCCGAACTTCAGCAGCTCGTAGGTTTCGGAAGCCATGAAAATGCGGTTGGCTTCGGTGCCGAGCGTATAACGTGGGTTATTGGTCATAATGATTGTTCCTTTCCTTAATGAGAACATGCGGTGGGTGCGCAATGAGCATGCGGCGGGCACGTCTTAGTGCTTCACGTGAATGTCGAAATAGTCCATGACCAGTTCGCAGAACATCATATTCGACCAGCTGAACCATTCGCGCGTGTACTTGGTTGGATCATCCACGTCGATGCCTTCGTGCATGAGATGCGTACCGGCGTCGGTGGCCACGAGACGGTCGAGAATATGCGCCTTGAAATCCTTGCTGTCGCTGGTCATCGCCTCGATGGACAGCGCGATGGGCCACACATATCGTGGCGGCGTATGCGGCGAGCCGATGCCCTTGAGGTTCTCGCCCTCGTAATAGTACGGGTTTTCGTCGCTGAGCAGCGTGCGTCGGGTTGCCAGATAGGTCGGATCGTCCGGTGCGCAGTACCCCAAGTAAGGGGCCGCCATCAAGGAGGGCACATTGCTGTCGTCCATGATATTGACGTGTCCCAGACCGTCGGTTTCGAACGCGTAGATTGTCTCTCCGTTGCGGTTCGTCGTCTTGGCGTGGTTTTCGATGCCTTCGGTGATGGTGCGGCGCAGCTCGCCGGCGCGTGCGGCGATATCGGCATCATCCAGAATCTCACCGCCGAAGATGCGTTCCAGATAGCCCATCACCACGGCGGCGAACATGTTCGAGGGCACCAAATAGTGGTAGGTGCAGGCGTCGTCGCTGGGGCGGAAGCCGGACCAGGTCATGCCGGTGTACGCCACCGGCGACCCCTTGCCGTCATTGCTCAGCGATTCGGTGGGGATGTCCGTGTCGCGGATGAAGAAATACGGGGAGTTCTCGTGATGCTGTTCGGTCTCGAAGACGTCAAGAATCTTCTTGACGCCGGCAATGAATTCGTCATTGAAATGATCGGTGTTGCCGGTGTTCGCATACAGCATCCAAGCCAGCTGAATGGGGTAGCACAGCGAGTCCACCTCGTACTTGCGCTCCCAAAGCCAGGGACTGGAGAAGTCGGACTGATCATCCTTGTCCCAAGAAGCGCCGTTCGGCTCCTCGTTGAAGGCGTTCGCATACGGGTCGATGGTGATGTAGCGGAACTGCTGCCGCACCAGACCGGCGATCAGGCTCGCAATGTCGCCGTCTTCGGCGGCAAGGGCCAGATACGGGCGCAATTGTGCGGTCGAATCACGCAGCCACATGGCCGGGATATCGCCGGTGAGCAGGAATGTGGTGCCGTCGTCATGCCGTTTGACCGTGGTGGTCAGGGTGTTGGCAAAGCAGGCGTTGAAGTTCTCGGCCCAGGCGGCGTGTTCGGTGCCGCACAGGTCCGTGATGTGCTGCATGAAATCCCAGACCGACTTCGGTATCGCGGTGGTCGTCATAATTCAACTTCTTTGTTTGAGGGGTATACATATCAAGGGAACAGCATTATTCTAAACCGCTTTAGTTGAAGACACGCGAAAGGATGTGAAGAGCGTGGTTCTGAGTGCACCAGGAGACGATGCTTCCGTCCGCGTCCTTGCAGGCGACGACGCATCACCATTTCCGTTTTTTCCTGTCTCCATTGGCCATCGGTCATTTTGTCTTTCTCTGCTTCTTGAAAAACCATTAGAAGAAAGAGTAATTGCCTACGCCGGTGATTTTGAATAAGGTGCCGCCCTGCGGCCTCGGGGATTCTATTTTTCGGGAAAATCGGGATTGTTCAGGGCTCTTGGAGTGGCTTTGATTGGAATTTCAACGATTTCCAGTGATCTGTTTCCTGATGTCACATCCCAAAGAAGAAGCATCATGCGCATGTCACCTTCGCAGGTGCGCATGATAACTGTAGTCATACGTCCAAGTTTCGCATTGCCCCACGTCATTCGCCTATGACGTCGATATCAGTGCCGGCGCTGCTGCTTGTGCTCGAGCTGGAGGATTTGGAATTGGGACTGCCGGTGCTGTTGCCGGACGAACTGTTGGAGCCTGTCGAACTGTTGCCGGAACCCGTTGAGCTGGAACCGGTAGTGCCCGAATTCGTTGAAGACCCCGATCCGTGGGAGGCATCTGAGCCGGTCGAGTTCGAGCCGGAGTTTCCGCCGGTTCCTGAATTGGTGTTGCCGTTGGTCTCCGTGCCGCTGTTGGTGCCGGATTCGGTATTCGTGTTGCCGGAGCCAGTACCGGTGGAGCCGGACGAATCGGTGGAACCAGACGAACTATCGGAGTTGGACGACCCTGAGGGAGCGGAGTCGTTCTCGGTCGTGGTGCCGTTGCTCTTCGGTGTATTGGTGTTGTCCGTTGGCGTGTGCTGGGGAGTCGATGGGGACTCGGTTTGCTCGGGCGAAGGCGTGGTGACTGTGGGGGAGATCCAGTCGCGCACCACGCTGTCCGTGCCGTTGCCTTGGGTGATGAGCAGCACGATGCCGGCCGTTACGGCAACGGCCAACAGGCCGGATACCACGGTTACGATAACAGCTGTGCGCTTGGGATTGCGGCGTGATGCGCGCAGTTCCTTGACGGAATACGTGTGGCGCGAACGCTGTGCAGTCGGGCGAGAAACAATCTCGCGAGGTGTGCGACGGCTTGCAGCTGGTGCGGAGGCGGTGCTGAGGGTGGTGGTCGTCGCACGTGTAGCGGGTGTGGAAGCGGTGCCGAGGCTGGTAGTAGTTTCACCTGCCGCGGCTGCAGCAACCATGGTGTTTTCGGGATTTTCGCTGGCTGCCGCTTCAACCCGCGCGGGTCGATCGATATCGTCGCTCTGTTGGGCATCCGCCGCATCGCCGGAGGCTGCAGGAAGTTTCGTTTCAGATGCGGGTGAGGAATCATTGCTACCGGCATCCGATTCGCCGTGCTCGGCGGCGTCATCATCCGTGGAGCCCACGCTCTGAAGCTTTTCCCCAGAAGCCTGCAACACGTTTTGGTAGATGTTGGTGGCGACTGCGGACACGATGTAGCTGGCCGCGGCGCCAATCACCGAACCTGCGATGCCGATCTTCGACGCCAACAGGAATGAGGTGACGGCAGCAAGGGCTCCGGCCACGATCGAGGAAATGGAAAGACCTTCGAAAAACTTCTTCACGCATACGACGGTAGATGTCTGTGCTTGAAGGTTGCTGAAGGCCCTCTGAAAGTGACGAAATGCTTACAAGTGCCCTGCAAAACCTTCACATAGAGCCTATACGCGTTGCGTATTGTGGCGCTATATGGCCGGTTTCGTCATAGGCTCAACCGGCACAACACGATTGAACGACTATGCCCACACGAAGCTATCGGTGCCGGCCGCCAATTCGAAATGCAGCTTGGCGATACCCAGTCCGATTTCCGGCTGTACGCCTTCCAATGCTTCGGCCCTTACCGTGCGGCCGTCCGCGAGCAGCGTGAAACGGAACGGCTGCTTGCCCAACGCGCTGGGCGCGAGCATCGAAGCCTCAACGCCCCGCTTGAACCAGTCGGGTGCATTCGCGTAATCGCCGGTTTCTACGGCTCCCAGTTCCTTAGCCGGTTTGCTGCGATGCGGCCGGCCGGGGCGGTTGCCATGCCCGAGCGCAATGGCGGCGGGCATACGTTCCCCTTCGGCGAGCGTCCACGCGCCGTCATGATCAGCGGTCTCATGCAGTACCACCCATGAGGTGTCGAGTCCAAGAGAGACGGCAGTCAATGCCAGCAATTGCCCGGCATGCCCGACCTTCTCGTCCAGTATGGCCTCATTGCTAGGCGAGTCAGTACCAATCAGTGCAATAAGATTGTGGACATTCTTGAACCGGCCATAGTGGGTCGGGCAGCCCCCGAATGCGTCATCGACATCATGGATGAGTTGAATATCGAGTCCTTGCTTGGCGTTGGCGGCGGCAATGGCCTCATCAAGAGTATTCACCTGTTCCGCGGTGAGCGGTTCGTCGTTGTAATCGCGCACGGCATGGCGTTTCTGCATGGACTCAAGCAGATTCATGCTGATTTCCTCCTCATGATGACGGCGACACAACACGCCGCAAACGTCACCATGATAGTGACGGCATTGGGCAATTAGTTACGATGCAGCGAATATTTGGTCGGTTTGATGACCGACATCAGCACGGCGGCGAAAATCAGCGCAAAACCGACCAACGAACTCCACAGGATGCGTTCGCCCCAGAACAGTGCGGAGAACGATACGGCAAACAGGCTCTCCGTGCACATGATGATTGACGCTTGCGATGCCGGCACGTGGGCCAGGCCGATATTTTGCATGATTTGCGCGCTCATCGTGGCACCAAGGAACAGATACAACACGCTGGCCACTACCGGAGGTGCCAGCCATCCTGCATCAGGCGCGGGTTCGGTGGCCAACGCGCCGATAAAGAACAGGATTCCGGCCACGCTGAATTGCACGAAGGTGACGGCAATCGGATCAAAACGCTTGGTATAGACGCCCAGACAGGTCAGGTTGAAGGAGAAAATAACCGCCGTGGCGATGGTAAGCCAGTCGCCGGAACTCAAGGAGAGCGAGCCTCCCGGCTTCAACGACACGAAACCAACGCCGGTCAGGCAGATCACGCCGGCGACCAGATTGATGGCTCTCGGCTTGGTTTTGGAGATAATCCATGTGGCGAACGGGGTAATGACGCAATAGGCAGCCGTCAGAAAAGCGCTGCGACCCGGTTCTATGGTCTGCAATCCAATGGTCTGCGTGATCATCGTGCCCCAATAGGTCAGCCCGACCACCAGCGCCGGCACGATGATCTTTGGCGTCAGGTATGGCACGATGTGCTTGTGAAATAAAGCCAGCATGCACATGCAGGCGCCGAACATGCGAAGGGCCATCAGCCATTGCGCCGGGATCGCCGTCATGGCGAATTTGGCGAGCAGATAGCTGCCTCCCCACAGCGCAGCGCAGGCCAGCAACATCAGACGGGCGAGATTCGGCGGAAAACTACGTGACCAACGACTACGCAGCCGGTTGCAGCGCTCGACCAAACCCATCACACACTCACCTTAGAAAAACGGAAAACTTGTGGCTCTCTCGACTCTCAGATTACGGGAACTACCAGTCAGAAAAGAGGATTCTGCGAGCCTTGCGCTCCGGCGGTGAACGGCGAATGAAAGCAGTGCGAAGGTGAGGTTGCTCACAGCGAACATCCGTGCCGGCAGCGAAGAAAACCGCTACCCTTAAGAGTGGAACAACACGTCGTACTCATACCCATGAAAGGATTCGACATGGCAGTTATCACTCCGGAAATCCAGGAATTCATCAAGAACAACCTCGGTTGGATCACCACCATCTCCAAGGACGGCGAACTGGACCTCGGTCCGAAGATGTCCCTGTTCGTGCTGGACGACACGCACATCGCCTACCACGAGCGCACCGCCGGCCAGCACTACGAGAACCTCAAGAACGGCTCCCCGCTGGTCATCGCCTTCGCCAACCTCGAGAAGAAGCAGGGCTACCGCTTCCGTGGCAACGTGGTGCTGCACGTTGACGACGATATCTACAACGAGCAGGTCAAGGTCGCCGAAGAAAAGGGCACCAAGAAGCCGGCCGTGATTCCGGTGCTCGAAGTCACCGAAATTCAGAACCTGGCTTCCGGTCCGACCGCCGGCAAGACCATCGCCAAGGACTGATTGGTTCCTTCCGCTGGGGCAGACTACACCTGTTCTCTCTCAGTCTCGCTTCGCGAGCTAGCTCCCTCATCAGAGGGAGCTTTATTGTTTCTGGGTGCGTAGGACGAGGTGCCGGCCTTGCGCATCCGTGGTGGCAAACAGATAGGTGTGGCCGCCGTCCTTGAGTTTGAGTTTGTTGCGCAATTGCGTCACGGAAAGCGGGAAGTTGCGCACGGCGATATTCGCATGCGTAAGTCCGGCCAAAGCCTGCTTCAGCTCCCGTTTGTTCATCGTGGCGATTGATTCGATGGCGAACGATCGTCCGGGGAATCCATCAACGGGTTTTGCTGATACGAAGAGATGACTGTTCGGTCCAATCGGGTGAACGTCGAATCGTTGGCTGATCACAGCGAAACAACCGGCCTTCATGATGGAGGCATTGGGCTCATAAAGATACTGCCAACGGTCGGCTCCGATAGCACCTGTGCGAGTGCCAGCCAATGGCTCTTCGCCATCACTGCTGGCATGCGCAATACCGTCGGCATCCTCGGTACTACCATGGTTCGCCTCATATTCCAATATTTGCTCATCGTTGACGCATACCACGCGAGGCGCCGCGCAGCGTTCGCGCTCCAGCACGAGCAGCAGTTCCTTGCATTCGTTGCCGGTGGAGATGATATGCACCTCGTGCACCGCGCCCGCAAAATCATTGACGGTCTTATGCCAATCAAGCATGGGGGAGAGCTTGACCATGACGAGGGGAGCCTTGGCGAGCAACAAGTCCTGCAAGGCCAGTACATCAGGCGTGCAGTCGGCAATCGCATACGTGCGTGAGCCGTGATCGTCACGGCGCGCCGGATCTAGAAAAATCATGGAAACCGGGGCAAGCTGCCTCAACACCGCCGTGGAATCGTCATTGATGACCTCGGCGTGAGCAAGCGCAAGCAGCGGAAAATTATGACGGGCGATATCGCAAAGATTGGATTGCCGCTCCACATAGGTGGCATGGTCGAACACCCGAGCCATATACGAGAAATCAACGCCGAACCCACCGGTAAGGTCAACCAGAGAAGTCGAGTCGGATGCATCAGCATCAGCGAGCTGGTTTTCCAGCAAATGTTGGGCGAGCCGAGCCTTGTACTGGGCAGTGAACTGTGAAGAACACTGTTCCATAGGCACTTGCGGAGGGAAAATCAGGCCATCGCAAGCCGCCCAATCAGGCAATTTCACCGAAGCGCGTTGCCAGCCAGCTATTTGCTCCAAGGCAAACGACAGATCAATGCCATCGCCACGTTTGGCATGCAAAGCCACATCGCGCACATCCTCACAGCGATGCTTGGCGATAAACGCCCAGGTCGACTCAGAAATCTCCATGCGGCCATTCTAGGGGTCATGGTGAGATGAATACGTCAGACATCCGCAACAAACGAGGTGACAGGCCAATGATTGATGAAGTGATGATGCTGCGCCACGGCCGTACCCAATACAATCTCGAACATCGTTTGCAAGGCCAAATCGATGTGCCGCTCGACATCGTAGGCCAATGGCAGGTCGACCAAACCGGATTCGCGCTCGCCTCACGCTATTACTGGGCCAAGGTAAACCGTCTGGCCTCTCATCCCGAAGCCATCGCGCAGCCCGGACCGGATGCCGCGGAACGTACCGATATTCACCAATATGAGGAAGCTCCGGCAGCCGGCCGGCGCATGGTGGTATTGACCAGCGATCTGTTTCGCGCGCAACAGACCGCTCACGCCTTTGCAGATGTGCTGGGATTGCCGGTGGTCTGCGATCGCCGTCTTCGCGAACGCAGCTTTGGTGAATGGGAAGGCCTGACCCGCGCTGAGATCAAAGCCGTGGCCGCTGAGGACTACGCCTCCTGGAAGCACCACACTGGCGGGGAAACCAAACACGGGGTGGAAAGTCGCGCCGAAGTCGGCAAGCGCGGAGCCGACGCAGTGCGCGCATTGGTCTGTGATTCGGCTTATGCGGATGACACGCCCACCACGCTTATGCTGGTCACCCATGGCTCATGGATTACCGCCACCATTGCCAATCTGCTTGATCTGGATCCTGACGGTATGAACGCGCTTGGTGCCATGCGCAACGCCTGTTGGTGCCGACTGAAAGTGCGTCACAGCGTCAATGGCCAATCGACGGAGCAGCCACTGTGGGAACTGGAAGAATACAACAAGGCACCCGCCATTGCCGATTGCGCAGACTGGGAGAACGGGCCCGCCGACCTGCGCGGACCGCACATGCCAGGCTGGCAGCCGATTGTGTGGTGACCGGATACGTTAGTCGCCATATCCGCATGGCACAACCGCATATCGGCTGTTGGCGTGGGGACATGGAACACAGTATGAACGCGTTCGCCGCAAATTCAAACGGTAGGTTTAGACTATTCTCGGTTTGGAACCGTACAGCGATAGAACAGTAGGAAAGCGCGAAAGGCGGGTGAGACGACATGCTGAGAATCTTCAGCTCAATCAATGGCCAAGTGGAGCAGATCGAGAAACCGGAGAACGGCTCTTGGCTGTGTCTCAGTGAACCCACTGATGTGGAACTTGCCACCGTCGCCTCGCAAACCGGCATCGATCTGGCTGACCTGCGCGCCCCCCTGGATGACGAGGAACGTTCACGTGTGGATGTCGAAGACGAATACACGATGATCATCGTCGATATTCCCACCGTGGAAGAACGCGGTGGCCGTGACTGGTATGAGACCATCCCGTTGTCGATTATCGTGACCGAGAATCTCATCATCACCGTCTGCATGCAGGACACCCCCGTGCTTCATCCGTTCATGGAAGGCACCATCCGCGGCTTCAACACCTTTATGCGCTCGCGGTTCATCCTGCAGATTCTGTACCGCAACGCCACCATGTACCTGCGTTACCTGCGTATCATCGACCGCGAAAGCGACAAGCTCGAATTGAAGCTTCACCACTCCATGCAGAACCGTGAAATCGTGATGCTCATGGAGCTGAGCAAGACCTTGGTGTACTTCACCACGTCACTGAAATCGAATGAAATCGTGATGGAGAAGCTCACCACGTTAAGCCGAATCAAGCAGTATCCGGACGATGAGGATCTGCTTGACGACGTCATCACCGAAAACAAACAGGCTATCGAGATGGCCAACATCTACAGCGGCGTTCTTGCGAACATGACCGATGCATTCGCCTCGATCGTGTCCAATAACCTGAACAATGTGATGCGCATCTTCACCATCATCTCCATCACGTTGTCCATTCCGACCCTGATTTTCTCGATGTACGGCATGAACTTCCAAGGAGGCATGCTCGGCATGCCGTTCAGCGATAAGCCGTGGGGATTCATCACGATTGTCGTCATTTCGGTGGCGCTCTCGATTCTGGTCACTTGGTTCCTCACCCGTTCGCGCATGTTCAAATAAGCCGGTTCATCCATGACCAACTGGTTCCGTTTGCGCCGCCGCATCCGCACCCGTCTGGTTGCGGGGATTGCTGCTGCTTTGGGCTTCGCGCTGATGCTGTCTGGATGTGGTCAGATTCAGGTGACCACGGTCAACGGTTCGCCGGAAGGACCAACGCTTGCAATTGGCGTTGCTGCGGATGAGCCGGCAATAGGCGCGTGGCATGACGGCACCTATGAGGGATTTGACATTAGCGTCGCCAAATATGTGGCGGCCAAACTCGGCTATGCGAACAAGCAAATCGTGTTCAAGCAGGTACGGCCCGCAAACCGGGCGTCGATGCTGAACAACGGGCAAGTGGATATGGTCGTCGCATCCTGGGCGATTACCGATGGTTCCAAGGCAGAAGCGGATTTTGCCGGACCCTACTTGCGCACTGGTGTGGGTCTGTTGATCAGGACTGACGACCGAGCTGATTTTGCGCAGGCGGGTGACGGCATCGGTGACATCACCGACCGCATGGTGTGCATAGTGAAAGGCGATGATACCGCCGACCTGTTCCGCGCGAACCATCCCAAGGCCCAATTCCAGGAACGGGACAGCTACGCGCAATGCGTCACCGCGGTGCAGGTCGGATCAGCAGATGCCATCGCCTCCGACATGGCGGTGCTGTCCGGTCTGCGACAGGCCAATGGCCCGCAATATATGACCGTGCTGCAGGATGAGGGCTCGGTCGAATACGGTATCGCCGTAAGCCAAGGGACTCCACAGTTGGCGCAGAAAATCTCGGAAGCGCTCAAGGACATGATCGCAGATGGCAGCTGGGAGTCCGCGCGGGCTGAATTGAAGCGGCAAACTCGGCTTACGGTCACACGGGAAGTCGACCCGCAGGCCATCGTCTCGGATGCTGAATAACGATTGACGACGTGTCCAGTTGCGCGGCTACCTTGCTGATTTATGAGTGACAACGAGAAGAGCACGCAAACCGAAGAGCCCCACTTCCGCTACAACGCCGCGCTGGCGCAGGATATCGAGAACAAATGGCAGAAGATCTGGGATGAGAAAGGCACCTTCTGGGCCGCCAACGTCAATGGCGATCTGAAGGACGGCAAAGGTCGCAACGCCGAAGGCCGCACCGCCTACTTTGCCATGGACATGTTCCCATACCCGTCCGGCAAGGGCCTGCACGTAGGTCATCCGCTGGGCTATCTGGCCTCCGATGTGGTGAGCCGTTACCACCGCATGAAGGGCGAGAACGTCCTGCACGCCATGGGCTATGACGCTTTCGGTCTGCCTGCCGAGCAGTACGCCGTCCAGACCGGCCAGCACCCGCGCGTGACCACAGAGGCGAACATCGCCAACATGAGCCGCCAGCTGCACCGCATGGGCCTGAGCTTCGACAACCGCCGTACCTTCGCCACCATCGACCCCGGTTATGTGCGCTGGACCCAGTGGATCTTCTCGCGCATCTACGATTCCTGGTATGACGAGGACGCCACCAACCCCTCTGGTTCCAAGGGCTCCGCACGCCCCATCGCCGAACTCGTTGCCAAGTTTGAATCCGGCGAGAAGGCCATTCCAGGTCACGAGTCCGACGGCAAGAAGTGGGCCGACCTCGACCAGGCCGAACAGCAGGACATTTTGAACGACTTCCGCCTGGCCTATATCTCCAAGTCCCCGGTCAACTGGTGCCCGGGTCTGGGCACCGTGCTGGCCAACGAGGAGGTCACCGCCGAAGGCAAGTCCGAGCGAGGCAACTTCCCGGTTTTCCAGCGTGAGCTGCGCCAGTGGTCCATGCGCATCACCAAGTACGGCCACCGCCTGATCGAGGATCTCGATGGCATCAATTGGCCTGAGAAGGTCAAGCTCATGCAGCGCAACTGGATCGGCGAATCCCACGGCGCTTCCGTGCACTTCACCGTGGCCACCGCCGATGGCAGCAAGGACATGGAAATCTACACCACCCGTCCCGACACGCTGTTCGGCACCACGTTCGCCGTCGTTTCCCCGGAACACCACCTGCTGGAGAACGTACCTGCCGAATGGCCGGCTGATGTGCCCGAGGATTGGAAGGTCGGCTATGCCAACCCGGTCGAGGCAGTGAAGGCCTATCGTTTGGCTGCTGAGGCCAAGACCGCCAAGGACCGCGTTGACGAAGCCGGCGAGAAGACCGGTCTGTTCACGGGCCTGTACGCCACCAATCCGATTACTGGTGCTAAGCTTCCGCTGTTCACCGCTGATTACGTCCTGATGGACTACGGCACCGGTGCCATCATGGCCGTGCCTGGCGGCGACCAGCGCGATTACGACTTCGCCGTGAAGTTCGGACTGCCGGTCATCTACACCGTCAAGCCTCTGCCTGAATCCGGCGACGACCTAGCCAACTATGAGGGCAAAGCGCCGTTCGTCTCCCATGACGGCATCGTGATCAATTCTTTCGTCGAAGCCACCGCGGCCAAGGGCGACGCTCTCTCCCTCGACGGCCTGCGCGTGGACGACGCCATCGCCAAGGTCAACGCCTGGCTCGAGTCTGCCGGCATCGGCAAGGGCACGGTGAGCTATCGTCTGCGTGACTGGCTGTTCTCCCGCCAGCGCTACTGGGGTGAGCCTTTCCCGATCGTCTACGGCGAGGACGGCACCCCGCATCTGCTGCCGGATTCCGCGCTGCCGATCAACCTGCCCGACGTGCCTGACTATGAGCCGCGCACCTTCGATCCGATGGACGCCGAATCCGACCCGGAGGCTCCGCTGAGCCGCAACGAGGACTGGGTCAAGGTCGAACTTGACTTGGGCGATGGCGTCAAGACCTACTACCGCGACACCAACACCATGCCGAACTGGGCCGGCTCCTGCTGGTACTACATGCGCTACATCGACCCGACCGACACCAAGCACATGGTGGAGAAGGACGAGTTCGACTACTGGATGGGTCCGAACCACAACAAGTATTCGGGTGACGAAGGCGGCGTGGATCTGTACATCGGCGGCGTCGAGCACGCTGTGCTCCACTTGCTCTACTCCCGCTTCTGGCACAAGGTGCTCTTCGACCTCGGTTACGTGGATTCGGCCGAACCGTTCCACAAGCTGTTCAACCAGGGCATGATTCAGGCCTACGCCTACACCGATGACCGTGGCCAGTATGTGCCGGCCGACGAGGTCGTGGAAGGCGAGCCGGACGCTTCCGGAGAACCGACGTTCACATGGAACGGCGAACACGCCAACCGCGAGTTCGGTAAGATGGGCAAGTCCCTGAAGAACATCGTGACCCCGGACTACATGTACGAGAACTATGGCGCCGACACCTTCCGCCTGTACGAGATGAGCATGGGCCCGCTGGACGAGTCCCGCCCGTGGAACACGCGCAACGTGGTCGGCGGCATGCGCTTCCTGCAGCGTCTGTGGCGCAACGTGGTGAACGAGACCACCGGTGAGGTGCACGTGTCCGAGGAAACCCCGGACGAGAAGACCCTGAAGCTACTCAACAACACAATCGCCGAAGTGACCGCGGAAATGGAGGGCATGCGCCCGAACACCGCCATCGCCAAGCTGATTGTGCTCAACAACCACCTGACCGGCTTGAAGGCCGTGCCGCGTGCCGCCGTCGAGCCGCTGATCCTGATGCTCGCTCCGATCGCCCCGCACATCTGCGAGGAAATGTGGAACAAGCTCGGCCACGCCGATTCCCTGTCCGCCGAGCCGTGGCCGGTGGCTGATGAGCGCTACGTGGGTCACGACACCGTGACCGCCGTGGTGCAGATCAAGGGCAAGGTACGCGCCAAGCTCGAAGTGCCGGTCGACATCGACCCGGCCGATCTCGAGAAGCAGGCGCGTGCCGCCGTCGCCGACCGTCTTGGCGGCAAGGAGCCGCGTAAGGTGATTGTCAAGGCCCCCAAGATCGTCTCCATCGTTCCCGCTGAGTGACGCTCATTGTGGATAACTTCATAAGCTAGAACCACATACCCCATTTCAGCTAGACAAACGCCCATGAATCCATCAGCGTGGATTCATGGGCGTTTTTCGTAACCGCAAGACCATCGATGCCAACCGCCGACTGCGAGACCTGTGCAGGGCGGAAGAAGCCATGCCTGTTCCTCGGTCAAGCTTTGGGGCCAGCGGCCGAGCGGCGGCTGAGCCTCCCAAGCCACCACCTCAGTCGAGTCGCGCAAAATCTATTGATATTCCTCCGGCAGCGGCTGTCTCGAGCCGCTCGTCCGCTCGATCCAAAAATGGCCGACAATCACTATCCGATTTGATAGGCGTACGTTCTACGGATGCTGCCGATGGTGCAGTCCATCGTTTACGGGACAAGCCGCGGCTGACGTTCAATGTCCATCAGGCCCTGGCCGTCGTGCTGTTATTGGTTGCCGCGCTGGGCATCAGTCTGACCCTGTTGATTCAACAATCAATGCATTTGGCCGCGCTATCGAATGTTGCCGTCGAAACCCCTAACAATGCCAATGCAACGCAGCAGAGGCCGCAGTCTTCCTCCGATTCGGACGAGATGACCGATGTCGAGCCGGATCCTGAGCAACTCCCGGAAACACAGACGGATGAGAACAGTGCCGTAACCGTTGATGATGGGCTTGTTGACATCAACACCGCCGGTCTGGCGGAATTGCAAACCATTACGGGTGTTGGCCCGGTGACCGCTCAGCGCATCATCGATTATCGCAAGACAATCGGCCGATACGCCTCGGTTGATCAACTGCTCGGTGTCAAGGGCATTGGCTCGAAAACCTTGGAGAAGATACGAGGGCAGGTGACAGTCAGATGAGCATGGATTGGGCGTTGCGGGAGCAGGGGAGCCACGATTGGCGCATGCTGCCGGTCGCCTTGACCATGTGGGCGGCGAGTCTGGGCTCGCATAGCGCGTTTGCCTGGTGGTCGGAGCGCGAGGCTGATGCGTTGCCCTCGGATGGCATCGGTTGGGAGCGTTTGCTCCCGGGCGGCATGGCGTGTCTGGTGTTGATATTGGTAGTATTGCTGGCCCATCACCTACGCATGCGCTGGCCCGGTGTACTGGCTGTCTGTATTGCGGCGGCGTGCGTCGGCGGCATGACGACGATTGCGGCAGACACCATCGCCTGGCACGATCCGGCAATGACCCAAGCTCGGCAATCCAGCGTGCAGAGTGCGATTACGGCTACAGTGACGGCACCTGTGGTCGCTTCGGACCAGCGTGGTTATGACTGTCAGGCGGATGTGCGATTCAGCGTCATCGTGATTGGGGGAACGGATAGGGGCTCGGTCGCCAAAGCGCGCGTGTATGCCGATGACCCGTATTGCGCACGCATGCATAGGGGCGCGGCGTATCGTCTGGCGGGCACTTTGCAGCAGGCGAGGTATGGCCGCATGCCATTATGGCTGCTGGTTGATGGCAGCCAGCCGTTGGCGCAGGTGAGAGATCCGCCGCTACATTATGCGTTGATATCCCGCATGCAGCAGGAGTTTTTCATGGTTACCGAGCAATTGCCCGATCAGGGTCGTGTGCTGGTGCCGGGATTGACGATGGGTGTACTTGGGCAGGATTATGTCGGCACGGATTCGCAATCCATGCCGATTCACGCCACGTATGCGAACATACTTGAAGACCGGTTCCGCAAATCGGGAATCATGCACCTGATGGCCGTATCCGGCGGCCATTTTGTACTGCTGGCGGGACTGGTCCGTCGGCTTGGCAGGTGGCTGCTGATGGACCGGCGGCTGACCGCAGTGATGATCGCAAGCATGTACGTGCTGTTGGCTGCGGCGATGTTCCCCGGTGATTCGGTCACCCGTGCACTCATCATGGGCATGATGGGTGCCGCATCGCATGCGATGGGTCGGCGATCCCAAGCGTTGAGCGCCCTGTGCTGGACGGTGGTTGGGGTGTTGGTGGTGAGTCCGGGTATGTCGACCAGTTACGGCTTTGCACTGTCTTCGGCGGCAGTGCTGGGCATAGTGCTGTTTGCCGGGCGGTTGAGTCGCGTACTGGGGCATGTATTGCCGCATAGTCTTGCGGAGATGATGGCGATGACCATCGCTGCACAGCTGTTCACTCTGCCAATTCAGGTGCTGATGGAACCGGAATTGCCGTTATTGTCCGTACCGGCGAACCTACTGGTAGCGCCATTCGTGGGGCTGTCCACCATCACTGGCTTGATGTCGTTGGCTCTCGCATGGTGCATGCCGTGGTTGGCGGGCGTATTCGCATGGGTGTCGTCATGGGGCACATTGGTGATGGAACGTGTGGCGATGTGGCTGGGAAGCAACGAGATGGCCACACTGCCGTGGAAAGATGGCGTGGTCGGCGCTGCGCTGATACTGCTGGCGGAGCTGGGCATAGGAGCCTTGTTGGTGCTGGTTACTCGTCAAGTGAAGCGTGTACGGCAGCCGGAAGCCGGTCTTCCCGGTATGCGCTTCGGTTCGGTATGGCGGGTGCGCCTGACTTTGTGGATCGAGGAATCTCGGCGGCTCTTGTCCGGTGATTCTTCGTGAAAGAAGATGCCCGCGTATGAGGTCGAGGAATAGACCGTATTGGCATACATTGTCCAACCTGTGTGGCGAGATGGGGGCATGGCGAAAACAGTAGCGAATGCACCGGTGACCGTGGTGCCCGGAGGCGACTCGTACCTTAACGGCATGCGAACCAAGGAACTGTGCTCACAGGCATTGCAGGCCCGCCCTGATGCCGAACTCATCGAACTCGACGCCACCTCGGCCGACCAATACGCCTTCGATGAGGCTGTCAGTCCTTCACTGCTTTCCGACACCGCCGTAGTGAAAATCATCAATCTGCAAAACGCCGATGAAAAGTTCGCCGAAACCCTGGTCTCCTACACCAAACAGGCGGCCAAAGACCCGAACGGCTCCAGCATCGTCATTTGTCAGCATGAAGGCGGCGTCAAGGGGCGCAAGATCATCGATCAGCTGACCAAGGCCGGCGCTCGCAAGGTGGACGTGCCCGACTTGAAGAAGCCGGATGCGCAGTTGAATTTCGTGCTCGGCGAATTCGAGAAACGCGGGCGCAGGGTGGAGCCGATGGCGGCCCAACAGCTTGTGTCCGTGCTTGGCGGCAAAACCGGCGAGCTTGCGGCCATGTGCGAGCAATTGTGTTTTGATTTTGAGGACAATCCCATTGGACTCGACCGTGCCAATCAGTATCTCACCGCCAACCCGCAGGTCACTGGCTTTGCCGTGGCGGACAAAGCCGTTGAAGGTCGTACCGCTGAAGCCATCGTTATGATGCGTGCGGCAGTGGAACAAGGAACCGACCCCATTGCATTGATTGGTGCATTGGCTATGAAGCTCAGAACCATCGCCAAGGCATCGGCCGTACGTGCCGGCACGATTTCGCAGGCCGAGGCGAAAACCAATCCCTGGGTGCTCAAAAATGCGATGCGCCAACTCGGCGGGTGGACTTCTCCCGGTCTTGCGCACTGCATCCGCATGCTCGCCTGGGCCGATGAGCAGAGTAAGACAAACGGTGGCGACCCGATGTATGCGCTGGAGCGTTGCATCGAAGACATCAGTCATAAAGGGCGGTAGGGCAGTTGATGATCGAACACGTGATTGAGGCTTCCACTAGCGAAGCCATGCAAGATCTTGGCAGGCGTATCGCCGGATTGGTGCACGGCGGCGACGTGTTGTTGCTTTCCGGACCTCTTGGCGCAGGCAAAACCACATTTGCGCAAGGATTCGGCGCTGGACTCGGCATTACCGAGCCTATTGTCTCGCCGACGTTTACCATCGCCCGCGAGCTTGATGGACGATTCGCGGACGGAACTCCCGCACATCTGGTGCATGTGGATGCCTATCGTTTGGGTGGTTCGGCTTATGCCCCCGGTCAGGATGTCGTCGCTCGGTTGCTTGACGAGCTTGAGTCTCTGGGTCTTGATGAGGAGCTTGAAGACCCTGGCGAGAACACGGTGGTGCTCATGGAGTGGGGCGAGCAGATGGCCACCGCACTGGCTCCGGAACGATTGGAAGTTCATATCGACCGTCCGCTCGACCAAGCTGCCGTCGTGTCGGATGACATGAATGGCGAACTGACCAGCGATGGTGTTCGTACGGTCACGTTCGTACCGGTGGGCGCGCGATGGGAGTCGTTCGACTTACGATAATCCGCCCATAGACTCCTCGATGTACACTCTCTAGAGGTTTATGACTAGGAGGATTCATGGGTTGCACGCTGGTGATTGACACCTCATTCGGTTCGACGGTCGGCATTGTAGGTCGAGAGCCCATTGTGGAGACCGATTCGCGCACCCATGTGGAGAAGCTGCAGGTCAATATCGCGCGTGCGGTCGAAGAAGCCGGCCTGACCCCCACCGATATCGAGGAGATCGTCGTGGGCATCGGCCCGGCGCCGTTCACCGGCCTGCGCGCTGGCATCGTGGCCGCCAAGGCACTGGCCTTCGCCACCGGGGCCAAGCTCGTCGGACAGAACGTGCTCGACCCGCAAGGCGAGATGATGAGCTTCGTATTGGATGGCGATGAATTGTTCGACGGCATCGATTTTCTGGCGGACGTGCCGCGCTTGGGCTCGCATCAGTCGGATGGTGACGACTCGGACGCCGAGGCCAAGGAGCACGAGCTCGACCGCCATGTTACGCTGTGCGTCAACGATGCGCGCCGCAAGCAGCTGTACTTCTCGCTCAACCACGGCAGCATCAGCCGGCCGGACGAGGAGGCCGCGGAACGACGCTGGATCGAGATGGACATCGACTATCCGGAGCATATCGTCGAACGGGTGAACGCGGCGCTCGCGGAATACGGCGAACGTGACGGCGTCAGCTACGTGGTAGACGTGGCCGGCCACGGCGCGGCTAAATACGCGTCCGTCTGGCAGGGATTGCGCGCGCTGGGCTCCGTGGCGGACGGATCTATATTGGATGCCGGGAAAGCCGGGCTTGCCGCCTTTGCGGCCACCGCACTGAGCCGCGAACTGCGCGGTGACAGGGACGTGCCGGTCGAACCGTTGTACCTGCGCCGGCCGGACGCCGAAGTGCCGAACCCGCTGAAGCACGTGCTCGGCCATGCCGGCGCCGATAAGGCGTGAGACGGGAGACGGGTTGATTCGATGATTGTTGACATCACTGCCGTAAGTCGTGATCTTGCGGTTCACTCCATCGCACAGTTGGAAGGCGAACTATTCGGCCGTGGCGCGTGGAACGAGAACATGGTGCGCGAGGAACTGGATGCACCCACCCGCACATATCTGCTCGACGTGTTTGGCGAGACGGAACAGACTGTTGTTCGCGGCTACGCCGGCTTCTGGTACGACGGCGAGGACGCGGAACTCATGACCATTGGTGTGGGCAAGGCGCACCAACGGCAAGGCATCGCCGCCGCGTTGCTCAAGACGCTGATTGACAAGGCGAAACGGCAGGGCGCCGCGCGCATGCTGCTCGAAGTGCGCGTGGACAACGAGCCCGCGCTGGCTTTGTACCAACGCTTCGGTTTCGAACGTATGGGATTGCGCAAACGGTACTATCAGCCCGAAGGCATTGACGCGTACACCATGAGCCTGGACCTGAAGCCGAGGATCGTGGGCTTTGCACCGGCGCAGACGGTATCAACACGAACGACATCGGGTGTGAGCGGCGCGGGCACGGAACATGCGTCGAACGATACGAACACATTGAACGAGAACACTACTACGAACGGAGAAGCACGATGAGCGAACCGGTTGTACTGGGCATTGAATCCACCTGCGACGAAACCGCAGCCGCCATCGTACGCGGCCGTGAACTGCTCTCCAATGTGGTGGCCTCCTCCATGGAGGAACACGCGCGGTATGGCGGCGTGATTCCCGAAATCGCCTCCCGCGCGCACGCCGAGGCCTTCGTTCCGTGCGTGTCCAAGGCGCTCGCCGACGCGAACATGACGTTGGCTGACGTGGATGCTATCGCCGTGTCCGCCGGCCCCGGACTGGCCGGTTGCCTGGCTGTGGGCGTCTCCGGCGCCAAGGCGCTAGCGTGGGCGGCGAACAAGCCGATCTACGGCATTAACCACGTGATCGGCCACATTGCCGTCACCCAGCTGCAGTTCGGCCCGTTCCCCAAAGACACGCTGGCTCTGATCGTTTCCGGCGGCCACACCTCGTTGCTGCACGTGGAGGACATGCCGCGCAAGATCGACGTGGTGGGCACCACGCTGGACGACGCGGCAGGGGAGTGCTTCGACAAAGTTGCCCGTCTGCTCGGCTTCCCCTATCCGGGCGGCCCGCACATCGACCGTCACGGCCAGAACGGCGACCCGCATGCCATTAAGGTCCCGATGGGCTTGACCCAGGGCAAGGCCGGTGCTGCACACCCATACGATTTCAGCTTTTCCGGCGTCAAAACCGCTGTCGCCCGCTGGGTGGAAAGCGAACAGGCCGCCGGCCATGAGATTCCAGTGGATGACGTGTGCGCCTCCCTAGCCGATTCCGTGGCCACTGTGCTGGCTCGCAAGGCCATGCGCGGCTGCCGGCAGTATGATTCCAACACGCTGATCGTGGGCGGCGGCTTCTCCGCCAACTCGCAGCTGCGCGCCAAACTACTCGAATTCGGCGAGAATTACGGTGTCGACGTCCGCATCCCTCAGATCAAGCTCTGCACCGACAACGGTGCCATGGTCGCCATGCTCGGCGTGAACCTGGTCGAAGCCGGCGTGGCACCCAGCGCCCCCGACTTCCCAATCGACTCCGCCATGCCCCTGACCAAGGTCTCGATGTGATAACGAATCATGCGCGACATGCATGACACGCATGTAAGTTGTATTTTCCTCAGGTACGTGTAAACTATATGACTTGTGCGCGAGAGAAATCTTAAGCACAAAACAACTTATTCCTGCGTAGCTCAGTTGGCAGAGCATCCGACTGTTAATCGGACGGTCGCTGGTTCAAGCCCAGCCGCAGGAGCTCATTGGAAGCCATCGGCGTGTTGCCGGTGGCTTTCTTGTTATCCGCTTCATCCAGACGGCTAGTGAAGTCTTCGTCTTGGAGGAGGTACTTGTCGTCCATCAAGTCGGAAATTGAGACTCCCAACTCGGCGGCCGCTAGGGCGACCTCGGTGAATTTAAGCACGCTGTATCCGTTGAGCCGTTGAGAGACTGCGCCCCTGGTGACTCCCCAAAGTGTTGCGATGTCCGCTTGGCTTTTGCCGGCAAGCCTCATATATCGACGAATGTTGTAGCGGACGACCTCTTCCATTCGTTCTTGCCGAGTCGTGGTTGTCGTCGGGGAAACCTTCATGACAATCTCTTTCTAACGTCAGTTTATTTTTCTAACAATATGATAACACGCCGATTTGCATTTAGAAAAACTAACAGGTAGTGTCTGTGTTAGAAACTCTATTAAACGATAGAAAGGCTAGATGATGTCTGAGTCGAACATGAAGCGATGGTCGAAGGAGGCGGGCGTGCCGGCGACGGAGATTGCTGCGCTGTTGGGGCTATCTCGCGCGAGTGTCACTCAGAAACTGAATCGCAAGACGGAGTGGCAGCGTCGTGACTGTCTGATTCTGCGGGACGCATGGGGGTTGAGCGCTGATTTTGTGCAGGACTTGGTTCCCTATGAAGCCAAGTTTGCTGAATCTGTTCGTGATCACGAGGAGGTGTCTGTCTGATAAAGGAAAAGCCCAGTCTCGATTTGGAGCATCGAAACCGGGCGTATGCAACACATCCAATGTCGGACGATCCGGTGTTTGGCGACAGTGAATCGTTCGCATTGCCTTTTAGATTATGGAGGCTGCACAAATGTCTAGTGTAACCGAAGTCGCTGTGCCGACTTCTGATTTTGATGGTAACGCCCCCGTGAATGGTTCGCGGTGCATGGCGTCTACATTTTCCGAATCCCTGTATTGGCGGCGTTCTGCCCGGCGCTACGAGCTGGCGGGTCTTGCCGCTTGGATGCTGGCCTCGTTGTCGTGCGTGGTTTTTCTGGCGATTCTGCTTGCCGCGAGGAATCTGCTTCTGCCGGGATTCGCTTTGGTGCCGGTGGCCTGCGGCCTGGCTTGTGTGGGTTGCTGGTGCGACCGTAACTCGCGTGATGCCTGGGATTTCGCTTTCTGGTCCCTTCACGTGGAGGTGAGGCAATGACCATGACCGTTGGCGCGCGTTCCCTCGATAACGAGGAGCGCTCGAATTTCCGGGACTATATGTCCCTGTTGTCCCTGTCCGTGGATGCGTCGATGACCGTGAGGGAGGTCATGGCGGTCGCCTATCTGATCGGCCGGCGTGACGCGCTTCGTGACGTGCGGAACGCTTCGTCGTCGGCTCGGACGGTGAACCGTGGCCTGATCCATGGCGGTCCGTCGGATTGCGTGTTCAATCGCGGCTACGAGGCCGGTGCGGGCATGGTGTCCGACGAGATCGACGCGTTGATGCGCGACGTGGAGTCCCTCAGCGGCGATGACGCGGTGTTCTCGATGCTCAGGCATCCTTCGGTGAGCGGGGGTGATGAGTGGTGGAATTGGTGATCCTGCTGTTCGTGGTGCTTGCGGTGGCCTGTTTCGGTCTGCTGTTGCCGTTCCTGCGTCTGGCCGTCGGCATCGTGCTTCTCGTGGTCCGTCTGCTGGCCTCCCTCGCGCGATCGATGGGGGCGGGCCGATGATGCACCTCATACTCGTGATCGCCGTCGTTTTCGTTTTCGCCGCGTCCTGTCTGATGACGTTCGCCCTGTGCCGCGCGGCCACGCGCCGCGACATGCTTGAGGCCCGTTGGCGTGAGGAGCGGGCCGGTTCCGTGAGTGAGGAGAGCCATGAGAGCGCATGAAACGCTTGAGCGTGCCGGGCGTCATGGCGGCTTCCCGCCCCATGGGTCCGTTTCGGGCCTGTTGGCGGCCTGCCCGTCGGACGGCAGCCACGACTTCTACCTGTCGATGATGCTCGACGTTCCCGTGCCGCGCGTGCCCATGCTGCGCGCACGTCTGCAAGACTCCCGCCGAGGGGGTGCCGCATGAGTGTGAACGCGGTCGATTGGGCGCTCAGGTTCGCGCCCGTGGACGCCAGGCATAACGGTGCCGCGCGCGTGCTGATGTGTCTGGCGAACGTGGCCGACGACGAGGGGCGCAACGCGCATCCGACGCACAGGAAGCTGGCCGCGTGGTGCAAGTGCAGCGTGAGCACGGTCAAACGCCACCTGTCATGGCTGGAAGCGAACGGGCTGATCCGTCGCGGCGACCAACGCCAGGCCGGGCATTTCAGCGAGTGGCACCGGCCCGTCGTGTGGGATCTGTGCCTGGGGAACCGTCTGGAGCTCGATTCCGACTTCTTCGACTCGAACGACATCGACTCGACCCGAGGTGGACGGCCTTCCACGGAAAACAGGGCGAAGGGAAACCCCGGCTCACATGTGGACCGTGGTTATGGCGACGGGGACACGGGGAAACCCCAGCTCACGGGTGAACCACGGTTCACAGCTGTGACCCCACCCCCAGCTCACCTGGTGAGCCACAGTACGTCCCTAGTACGTAATAACCCCTCTGCCCCTACGGGGCATCTCCCCGCAAGCGGAGAGACCTCCCCGGACGATGACGGAATCCGCGAGGACGGTTCATGGGCCGACGCCGCCGGAGCCGAACCCCCAAGCAGTGAATCCGCCGGGGCCGGTTCCGACGCGGAGGCGGTGTGCCGCACGATGGCGGACGGGCTGCGAGCCTTGCCGCCGATGCCGGTTCCCGAACCGTTGGCCCGGCCCGGCAAACGCGAACTCGACGCCGCCCGACGGCTGATCGCCCGCCACGGCATGCCACTGGTGCTGGCCGTGGCCGAATGGGCGTCGCTGCCGCCTTCCAAGACCGACAAGGGCGACGCTTCCGGCAAGCCGTATGACGGTTTCTGGCGTCGCGCGCTCACCGGCCCCCGCTCCCTCGCACGGCACTGGGACCAGGTATGCCTCCAGATGGCCGACGACCCCCACGGGCGTCGCCTGCTCGCCGAACACGGCGTCATCGCCGACAAGGGCGAAACGGCGCAGCCGCCGAGCGCGGAATCCACGCCGAAGGCGCCGAACTACGGCATCCCCGACAACCTGGACCGCCGGACGAGGCGACTGCTCGCCCCCTACGACTTCGATGCGGGCAACGACGGGTTCGAGGCACCGCGCACCCTGCGTCGGATGTTGAAGCGCGTCCCCGCGAACGACGCAGAAGGCGAACGCAATGCCGTGCTGGAGGCATTGCGGGCGGGCCGCGCCTTCCTGGACGCGGAATCCAGGGAGGAGGACGACGGCTTCGGGCGGCGGAAGCCGGCTGGGACCGGGCCGGCATCCGTCCGTTTCGGCTTCATCGGCGGCCGTGGGCCGAAGGAGGTGCCGGCATGTTCCTGAAGGGAGAATGCGCGGATTTCCCCGGCTCGTGGTCGGACCGCATGTGGGGGCCCGACGACCTTCCCAACCGGCGAAGCCAATACGATCTGCGCCGTGCGGCGGTGCGGATCTGCGAGGCCTGCCCGGTCAGGGCCGAATGCCTCGCGTTCGGCATCATGGTCCGGGACCAGTACGGCATCTACGGCGGACTGCCCCTGCGCGCCCGACGCCAGGTGCTGAAGACCGCGCAGGAGGCCGGATTCCGGTTCGACCCCGACGACCCGACCGCCGAACGGCGGCTCGCCCGGTACATCCGCGAGAACCCGGAGATCGTGGCGGCGGCACGCGAACGCGAATGCAAACGCCGCAAGACCGAGCAGCGCAACGCACGCCAGCAACGATGGCGCGCCACCACACGCTCGACCGGCAAGGCGAAGGCCCCGGCCGCCGCCACACACACCCCGCCCTTGCAGGACACCCTCTTCTGAAAACAATCCAATCCGGCCCCGCAAGGCCAAGCCATCTACGGAAACCCGTATACGCGGCAAACCGTGGAACCGTGCACCCGTGGACACGGGAAGCCGGAAAACCATTGAAAGGAAAAAACCATGAGCGTGGAAGCATTGCATGAATGCAGTCTGAAAGTCACCTGCTTCAGCCCCGAGCCATACGTGCTGTCCTACACAGGCATGACCGCCGGCCAGGCGCGCCGCAATCTCAGCCAGGCGCTGAAGGGCGTCGATCCCGCCGCCGTCGAAAAGGAGACGGTCGCGGGACTGGAACGGGCCCGTGCCGAATTTGCCTTCCACACCGCGGACTGCGCGCCCTCCTGCTTCTTCGACACGGCCAAGGGACACGGCGAGTACGTGTGCAACTGCGGCGAAGCCTTTGCATCACGCGAGGACTGGGAACGTCACGTGGTGGTGGCGGTCATCGACGCGGCAAACGAAGGAGGCGAACGATGAAGACGCTGTCCGCAAAGCTGGCGAACGTGATCGAGAACGCGGCGCGCGGCGCGATCCCGGAGGCCAGGTTCGGCCGCGAGTTCGCGCCGTCGCCCTCCAAGGACGGAACGGCCAGGACCATCAAACGATTGGAGGTGTATGCGCTTGGCGGCGTGATAACGGCCATGCCCGCCACCATCACCATCGATGCCGGCGACTGTCGGGAACAGTACGTGGCCGTCAGGTTCGAGGCCACCGCCAGGAACGGCGAACGCCGCCGCTGGGACGCATCCCCCGACATGACCGGCACGGTCATCAACGCCGCCAAACGGCACCTCGCCGAGGGGCGCATTCCCACTCCCGAAAGCAAAACGGCAAACCAATAAACCAACATTCCGACCAACCGAAACCACCGATCCGGCCCATGAGGCCGAATCATCACGGAAACCCGTATTTACAGGAAACCGGCCACCCGTGGACACGGGAAGCCGGAAAACCAGTGAAAGGAACAATGCAAAATGAACACGAACACGAAAACCGTGGCCTTCGTCAACCTCAAGGGCGGGGTGGGAAAGACCACCAGCGCCATCGGCACCGCCGAAGCGCTCACTCGCCTCGGCCGCACGGTGACGGTACGTGACGCCGACCCGTCCGGCGCGGCGACCCTGTGGGCGCACAAGGCCGAATCGGCCGGCCGGCCCCTGCCGTTCCCGGTGGAGGTGGTCAACCGTTTCACCGTCGCCGCACCCGCCGAGGAGGAATGGGTGCTGATCGACACACCTCCCTTGCAGACCGATCTGGTGGAGGCGGCGGTGGACGCGGCCGACCTCGTGCTGCTCGTCACCACCACCGGACCCATCGACCTGGAACGCATGCTGGAGACCATCCGGCAGATCAACAAGCCCTCCTCGGTGTTGTTGACCCAGACCCGCTACGGCACGCGCAGCCTCAGGCACGCCGAGGAGTTCCTGGCCGAGAACGGACTGGCCCGATGCCAAGAGACCATCCCGTACAAGGAGGCCATGCGCCTCGCATCGGACGAGGGGCGGTTCCCGTCCGCTTCGGGCTACGGACTGATCGCCAGGGAACTCAGCGACGCATTCGCCGCATGACACCCGCAGAACCGTGTCCCCGTGTCCACGCAAACCCGTGGATACGGGAACACGGAAAGGAACGACATCATGGAGATCAACAAGCCGATGACCACCAGGAACATGCTGGCATCGACGCTCACAGACTACAAGAAACCGGTCAAGCTGCCCAAGATCACGGTGGAGCTCGACCCCGAGCTCAAGAAACGGTTCAAGGCCGAGGCCGTGCGACGCGGCACCACCATCCGCGACATGCTCACGGCATGGATCGAACATGACTGCCCGCCCCTCGACGCGGCGGATGCAAGGGCCGAGGCGAAGCAAGACGGAAGAAGGAGTGGATGATGACGGATGACATCGAGGAGCGGGCCGTGCTGGCCCGTCGCGGGATCATGGATCATTCGGATTGCGAGGACTGCGTGGAGGACTGGACGTTCCTGATGCGTCAGGGACGGCGGGAGTTCCCGTTGGGATTGCGCACGGTGCTCGCGTGCCTCGCGTTCGCCGAACGCGAGGGCGCGGTGCCCGAGCTGCCGGCGGATTGGTGGGTTAATATCAACAGGAGGTATCAATGACGACGATGCGCGGCGAGGGGGGCCGACTATGGATGTGTTCAAGGCATGGCCGGGAAGGGCGGAAAGCATCGTGATCAGCCAGGAGTCATACATGGGGTGCACCGGCGGCGTGGCCCCGTGGCGTCGTGACGGCGACACGGGGCCGTCCTACTACGCGGTGTGCCCGCTGTGCGACAATCCCATCCAGATCGTCGGTCTGTTCCGCCGGCAGGAGGAAAGCCGTGCGCGCCGGCCCTACGGGCGGCACCACCGGGGCGACGTGCCGGGCCTGTGCCGCTACGACGAGGACGCCTACCTGCACTGCCCGTATGCGGATCCGAACCATCGGACGGACACCCGAGCGAGACGTCATTCGAAGGATCCGACCGGGCGGGCCCTGTATGGTCTCATGCGCGGCGAGTTCGACCGGGTGACGCTGGCGTGGGAACGGTTCTCCGGCATCCATCTGGGGCCGGGGGCCGCCCGTGACATGCTTCGCAGATGGCGGGACGACCAGGGATGGCGCTATTACGACGCGACCTACGGCAATCTGCCGCAGATGCTGTTCTTCGCGGCCGGCGGACAGAACCTGGTCAAACGCTACATCGTGCCGGGCAGTCCGTTGCACGAACGGCTGAAAGGCGTGCCGCAGGTGAGGCTCGCGCCGGCGCGCTCCCGGTACGTGCAGGTGGACAAGGCCGGGCCGGGGTTCCTTACTCTGGATTTCCTGCTGTACGCCCGGCGCATCGAATGGGACGGACAGCACATGAACGAGACGTTCAGGCTACGCGGCCTGCTGGGCCGCGACGACGGGCAACAGGCCTTCGATGACCTGACCCTCGACGTCGATCAGGACTGGCTCTCCCACACAGCGGACGCCCAACCCGGCCGTGACGGGCGGCTGCTCGACATCGCGCGGGAGACGCTGCGATGAGAGACGAAATTGAGACGACAATCAAAACAAGGAGAACGACAATGAACCCCGAGAACGAGATCGACAAAACGGAAGCCCTCGAACCCGTCGAAACCGCTGCCGCAAACGTTGCGGAGGCCCGTGGCGGCGTGGACGGAAGGAGGCGGCCGAAGTGGCTGCTGCCCCTGATCGCGGCCGTCTGCGCGGTTGTGCTGGTCGTGGCGGGAGTCGTCGGCTGGAACATGTACCGTGGCGCGAAGCTCGCCGAGGCCGAGGAGGCGTGCGCCGCCGCCGCCGACGGCGTGCGCAACAATGCCAACGAATACAACGCGCTGCTCAACGGCGATGCCGCCGATGCCGCCGCCGTCAAGGCCGAACAGGTCGAGGACTCGAAGACCGTCGAATCCTTGGGCAAGGAGCTCAAGGCCATGGCACCCGAATACGAGGGCTGCGTGGCCGAAGACGCGCAAGGACTGGATGCCGCCACCGTGAAGCTCAATGAACAGGCCGACTGGTACGGGACCCACGAGAAGAGCCTGTCGAAGGCGGTGAGGGCCGTCGCCGAATCCAAGGCAGCGAAGAGGCTGGATGACGCGAAAACGAATCTGACGGCGAAGCTGGACGAGGCGTCGAGGCTGCTCGCGGATTCGGATGGCAAGGTCGCGGACAACGCCACCCGCGACGCATTGTCGAACGCCATCGACGCGGCGAACGGGCTGAAGGACGGGAACGATCCGGCGAAGATCGACGGGGCGCGCAAGACGGTGGAGGATGCCATCAATGGCGTGAACGCGAGCGTCCAGGCAAAGACGGACGCGGATGCGCAAGCCGCCGCAGCGGCCGCCCAGGCTCAGGCGCAGGCCCAATCCGCCTACAACGGCGGCTCCTCCTACTCCGGCGGCGCGTACAGGCGCACGGAAGGCTCCGCTTCCGGCTCCAACACATACCGTGGCACCACATCGGGCGGCACCGGCTCCACGTCCGGCTCCGCCCCGAAGCCGAACCTCAACGGCTCTTACGGCTGCACTGAGGACTGCTATGTTCCGCCGAACAATCTTATTCAGCACTGATTGATGATTGGCTGTTTGTGGCCCGCACTGGGGAATCGGTGCGGGCCTTTTTTCATGGATTTTGTGAGGAAGGGACATGTTCCCGCGAACCTGTATTCCCTTATTCCCGTGTGCCCGTGTTGCCGGGAAATACTTCCGGATTTTTGTAGACGCCATGCTCCGTGGTTCGGCGTGTCGTCTGTGAGGCTTGTTGGTGGCTGCCGGGCCAACCGGCGGCTACCTCCCGTTATTCCTGCGGTCGGAAGCCCCGCCACCCCTTGAAAAAAGGCGGCGGGGCCATGACCGGAAAGTTTGAGGGGAGGGGATGAACAGACAAGGTTAACGGAGGTTCATTTGAACTTTGGCAGGAAGACGATGAAACCCGGTCTGAGAAAGGTCGCCGCGCTCATACTCGCGTCCGCGATGCTGTTCGGTTCAGGCGCGTCGGCCGTTTCCGCCGCGTATGCGGACGATACGACCATGGGCACGTCCACGCGAATCCAAGCCGAACCTGACGTGAAGACGACCACAGGCGGCGACGAGGCCGCGACGAAACCCGACGCCGGTTCCGGCGACGAGGCCGGAACCGGGGCGGACGAACAATCCGACACCGGTGCGCCCGCGCAATCCGCTCCGCAGGCGGATACGGGTCAGGCCGCGCCGGACGTGACCGTCCACGACATGCTCGACACGGACAGCGCCGCCGTGAGCAGGCTCAGGCTCACCGACCGCATCACCGGCACCGCGCCGTTCGACAAGGACAATGAACGCGGCGACGACAAGGACGAGAACAACGACATCGTCCGCTCGTACGACACCGTGACCTACGACTACGAGTACACGCTCACCCCCGACTCGACCATGGACTACTATCGGCGCACGCGCGTCGGCTTCCGGTTCGAACTGCCCTACCCGAAGGACAAGGTCACGTTCGACGCGGAGAAGATGGGCTGGGTGGACCACACGCCCGGCTACGAGCCGAAACTCACCACGGAAACCATCGACGGGACCGTCACGCAGGTGTACACCTGCTACCGCCTGTTGGAGCCGACCAGCCAGTCGCCGACCGTGAACCCCGGCACCGGTTCCATCGGCCTGTCGGTCGCCGTCAAGGGCGCGCCCCACGGCTACCGGTTCCATCCGACCGTCAAGGCGTGGACCGCATGGGACGCCTCGAACCCGACGAACACGGGCACGCACAAACGGGCCGAGGACACGCCGAAGGATGTGACCGTCAGCGCGAAACTCAACCTGAACGTGCGCATGGTCAACTACGGCAACGTGGACAGGGGCGTGTTCGACTTCTCCTCGGGTGCGGCGAACGCGCCCAACAGGACGGAGGGCAAGGTGACCGGCTTGGGTTTGGGCATCGCATTGGTCACGGAGATGCGTTGGCCCGACCGGACGAAGGGGTTGAAGGGTTTGGAGGCCCCGTCCGGCAGGATCACCTATAGGCTTCGCCTGTCCAACCAGTATTCGGATGATACGAAGATTGGGACGAAGCATCCGATGGAACGCCGTTGGCAGCCGTTGCTCTACGATTACGGGCATATCGACAACGAAGATTCGAAGTATGGGCGGACGTTCGCATGGATGGGCGACCTACGGTATCAGGCTCCGGGCGTCGCCGACCATGCCGACGGGAACGACCGTGTGGCGCGTGGCAACACGACAATCACGACCACGACCGGCGGGCAGGGCACGGACGTGACCGTCTCGTTCGACGGCTACGACACGTCCGTCTTCCCCATCCACAATAAACTGAACGGCACACACAATAAATGCAGCACGGATTACATGACGTCGGACTGCTCCACCATGCAGGTCGGAGCCATCCACACGGACGTATTGCAGTTCATCACGCCCACCAGCCGTGACGGCCGGACCGTGGCGCAATATTACGGGAACGTGGACCAGACGGCCAACATCACCATGGACGACATGGGATTGACGGCCACCGGCGTCAGCGGAGACCGTCTCGCCACGGCGGAAGACAATTCGAACCAGGCCGCCACCGGTGACGACCATGCGGGTTCGGCCCTGACCGTCCGCATGCCGGGCACGTACAGTACGCGCATCCGATACACGCACTGGAGCAACAGCGTGTCATGGAACGATGCGGGCACGAGCGGCGACTGGACGCAACCCGACTACGGCAACGGGTCCGACAGTCTCATACAGGGGTCGAAACTACGCCTCCAAATAGGCCACGACATCATCATCCAGTCCGAAGGCGACGCCGAAGTGATGGGCATGGGCCTGGTCAAACTCGACCCGAACAGCATCGAACCGGTGGACGACCATCCCGACACGCAGCCGACCATCCCCATGAACGTTTTCACATGGGGCATGAGGGCAGCCAAACGGAGGAACGCAATCCCCTACTGGTACGCCGTCAAAAAGGACGGCACCAACTGGAAGGACTACAAGGAGCAACGCGACACGAAAATCAGCGGCCTCGACTACTATCCGACCCTCAACGAGGCGAAAACCCATGGCACGATAGTCGGCATGCTGTTCGAAGACCACAACACGGTGGACCCGACCGGCACGAGCTTCAACCGAACATTCACGCCCCTCGTCGCCCTGCCCGCCCGCATCCTCGACACCGCGAGAATCGGCACGGTCACACCCATCGTCGCAGAAACCGCCTACTGGACGCGCAACAGCCTCGCCCGGACCGCGAACCTGGACGCGGACGCGCCGGACACGCAATGGCAGCAATGGTCCGACAGTCTCGCCACCCGACTGCCCGAATACGCGAACAGCGTGAAACCCGACCTGACCTACAGCGGCGACACGTACCGTCCCGCCACGTTCGACGAAAACGGCGTCTATCAGGGCGGCGACACCGCCGACTTCCTGAAAGGCGACAGCCTGTACGTGGCCGGTGAAACACCGCACATCGCCAAACAGGTCGCGCAGACCAACGAGGCCGGCAACGCTAAAACCGTCTACGATTTGGACAAGGAACAGCGTGCGGTGGACTGGAAGCTCACCGCCACCGCCGACACGTCCACGACCACGGACGGCGGACAATACACGACCGACTACATCATCACCGACACGCTGCCCAAGGGCCTGACCTACGTGGACGGTTCCATGACGGTCGGCGGCCAGTACACGCAGCATACGCCCGACAAAGGCACGGTCACCGGCGGCACCCCCGTCACGCCGACGATCGTCGTGAACAAGGACGGCACCACCACCATGACCATCAGGGTGAACGGGGCGCGCGCCGACTCCGGCACGCAGACCGTCATCCACTATTCCACCACCATCGGGGACGCGTCCGACCCCGACCATGACGTGAGGAACAACGATTCGTTCACGAACCATGCGACCATCCAGTCGAAACGCAACATGGCTCCCCCATTGGCTACAAAGGCGCAGATAGCCGACATGACGGTTCGCGTGTCCCGCACGCGCGCGACCGCGCTGGCGACCCGCGCCGACCCGCTGCTGAACGACATCAACCGCCCGTTGGGATTCAGGAACATGCTGGGCAACTTCTCCAAGGATGAGAAAACCGACCCGTATGCGGTGGACGTCATGCCCTACAAGGGCTTGAACCAGTCCAACTATCACGGCGACTACGTGATGGCCGGACTCACCGTCAAGGCGGGTGCGGGCGCAAGCATGAACGGCGTCACAGTCTACTTCACGACCGACCAGAAATGGCGCAACGTGGACGCGACGAAGATAACCCGCGAATAGGTCACACAATGGACCGAAGCCACGGTGAATGCGACCACAGGCAAGGTGACCATCCCCGACGGCTACAGCAAGCCGGTGGCATGGGCGTTCACCTCGCCAAGCCTGCCCGCCAACGCCCGCTACGATTTCAGCCTGAGCATCAAACCTACAGGCAACAAGGCGGCCGACTCGTATGTGAACCGGTGGGCGGACGGCGACAACAAGGTGGACGCGGTCACGCAGGTCGTGGAACGCAAGGTCAACGGCGTCGCATGGTTCGACACCAATCATGACGGCATCCGACAGGATTCGGACAGGCTTCTCGCGGACGTGACCGTCACCCTCGTGGATGGCAACGGCAGGACAGTCACCAGTGTGGACGGCAAACCCTGCACCGCCACAACCGACAGGAACGGCCACTACGAAATCGGTTCCATCCCGGCAGGCACCGGTTTCAGACTCAGGTTCACGCCGAAAACCGGCACCGCTTGGCACGGGCAGAACGTCACCGTCAAGAACGCGAAGGACGCCAGCGAGGCGACCGACTCCGACAGCGACCGGGAGGACGATTCGCACGGCAACATGGTCGCCGGCGTCATCACGCTGAAACCGTTCCCCGCGTTGGACGAGATGACGTCCGCCGTGTACGAGGACCCGAACGAGGACCACGGCATGAGCGGCACGCTCATACCCGCCGTTCCGGCCACGTTCAAAGCGGTCAAAGTATTGGACGGTCGTCCGAACGGCGCTTGGACCGACAGGGACAGGTACGTCGCGGACATCACCGCGTTGGACGGCGCGCCCGCGAACGCGGTGCCCTCCACCATCACGTTCGCCGACAACAGGACGCAGACCGTCAAAATCAACTCCAACGCGTTCCCCACGGACGGCGTCTACCGGTATCAGGTCAAGGAACGCAAGGGAGACAATGCGGGAGTCACCTACGACGACCGCACGTGGGTCCTGACCGTCACCGTCACGGACGATTTGACCACGTTCACCCGTCGCATCACCGCCAACACGACGTGCGACGGCGTCCAATCCGACGCCATCCAGTTCACGAACACGTACGCGCCGAAGGACGTGACCGTAAGCCTGACGGCGCGCAAGACGTTCGACAACGCGGACGCCAGCCACGCGAAGCTCACCGACTTCCAATTCCAACTGTTCGACAACGAGCGGGCGGTCGGCGTGCCCGTGCAGACCGTCAACGCCGACCGGAACGGTGACGTCCGCTTCCAGCCGTTGACGTTCACCGCCAGCCAGCTGAAAGGCAACAAGTCCAAGACGTTCACCTATACGGTGCGTGAAATCCGCCAGTCGGCGGGCGGCGTCAACTACGATTCCCACATGGGAATGTGGCAAATCACCGTCACCGACGATTTGACCGGACAGTTGAAAGCCCAAACCAGAACGAACGCGGCCTATCCGACTACGTTCACGAACACGTATCAGGCGAAGCCGGTCAGCGTGCAATTCCGTGCGCACAAGACCCTCAACGACCCCGACCATACAGGCATCCAACTGCAAGCCGGACAATACGAGTTCAAGTGCGTCGAGGACAAGACAGGCGGCCAGGTCGGCACGGCGAAGACCAACGACCAGCGAGGCGACGTCCTGTTCGACGCCATCTCCTACACGCGGCCGGGAACGTACGACTACACCATCCGGGAAACCCCCGGCGACAGGGGCGGCATCACGTACGACACCACGAAACACCACGTGAGGGTCACCGTCACCGACGATGGGGAGGGACGGCTGCTCGCCGACGTGAAATACGACGGCGGGACCGCCATCCCCGAATTCACGAACACGTACCGGGCGCAGCCCGCCACGGACACGCCGACCGCAGTGAAGGCCGTCTCCGCGTCCGAAGGCAACCACTATAAGCTCAAGGGCGATGATTTCACGTTCACGCTCCACCGCGTGACCGCGCCCGACGGCGTCACGGCCGAAGCCGACCAGACGAAGACCAACGACGCCCGGGGCAACATCAGGTTCGACCAACTGTCGTTCCCGTTGCCCGGAACCTACGTGTACACCGTTTCGGAACGGGACGTCACCGTCCCCGGCGTCACCAAGGACGGCACCGTCACCACCATCACCTACACGGTCAAGGACGTCGGCCATGCCGGACGGTTGAAGGTCGTCGATAAGACCATCACCCGTTCGGACGGCAAGACCGCGAACGGCATCCGATTCGACAACACGTACAATCCGAAAGGCGTCGGCTGCACGCTTGGCGGCGTGAAGACCATCATCAACGCGGATACGGCGACCAACCGCATCCCACAGGATGGCGAGTTCACGTTCGCACTCACCTCGCATGACGGCGCGCCGATGCCCGAGGGGTCGAAGGACGGCGTGAAGACCGTCACCAACACCGGCACCGGTTTCACGTTCGGACGAATGGACTACGACAAGCCCGGAACCTACGTGTACACCGTCACCGAACAGGCCGGACGTGACCCGACCATCGGGTATTCCACCCAAGCCTATGACGTGACCGTCACCGTCACCGACCAAGGCGGCATGCTCTCGGCCACCGCCGACCGTCAGGCCACGGACGTCCGATTCGACAACACGTACACGCCGACACCCGTTGACGTGACCGTGAAGGCGGACAAGCACCTGACCGGACGTGATCTGAACGATGGCGAGTTCGCCGCCGAATTGAAGGATTCCGACGGCAACCTCCTCCAGACCAAACGGTTCGCCCGCGTTCCACGCGACGCGCAATCCGACAAGGCGACGAACGTCCGCGAAGGGGAAGGAACCCTCGAATTCGACAAGCTCACGTTCGACCGGGCCGGCGTGTACACGTACACCGTGACCGAACAGGACGGCAATCTGGGCGGCGTCACCTACGACAGGACCGTCCACACCGTCACCGTCACCGTCACCGAGGACGCGAAGACCCATCGGCTCGTCGCCGCCGTCTCCTACTCCAACGGCGAGGGCGGCGAGGATGGCATCCTCTTCCGCAACACGTACCAGCCGGGGAACGTCATGGTCGAACTCGCGGCCAGGAAGAACCTGACCGGACGCGGGCTGAAGGCCGACGAATTCGAGTTCGAACTCGTGGACAAGGACGGCAAGGTCATCGACAGCGCGAGGAACGACAAGGACGGCGACATCCGGTTCAAGCCGCTCACCTACGGTCGTGACAACAACGGCATCGACGATTGCGGCGAACACCGGTACGTGATTCGGGAAAGGAACACCGGCGAGAAGAACGTCACCTACGACAGGACGGAACACCACGTGACCGTCACCGTGGGCGACGACCTGCAAGGCAACCTGACCGCCAAAGTCGAATACGACCCGACGGACGATACGGCGAAGGATTCCAGCGCCATGCCCGCCACGCCGACCGACAAGACCGACAAGACCGATGGGGATGCCGTCGGGGACAAGCCGTCCACGACTCCCGGCGTGGTCACAACCACCGGAACCCGACCCGAGTTCACCAACTCGTACATCCCACCGGCGACCCCGGCCATCGTGAAGATGATTCGCCAACTCGCCAAGACCGGCGTATCCACGCCGACCGTGGCGTTGGCCGCGTTCACGCTCTTGGGAGTGGGATTGATGCTGTTCCGCCGTCGCGGAAACCAAACCGAGACCGCGCGACACAGGAAGTAAGGCCACGGTAGGACAGTAGAAAGGCCGGGCAGGGGAGCGGATTCCCCGCCCTGCCTTTCTACTGTTTTCTTAAATGTCGGATACCCTGTTTGTGAGTGGCATTCAGGAGAACGGGAAAAACGTGGAAGACAATCAGCTTAAACGTGGCATGATGCCGCCTCTGATCGCGGCCGTCTGCGCGGTGATTCTGGTCGCGGCCGGCATCGTCGGCTGGAACGCTTACAGCGGCGCGAAGCTCGCCGAGGCCGAGGAGGCGTGCGCCGCCGCCGCCGACACCGTGCGCAACAATGCCAACGAATACAACGCGCTGCTCAACGGCGATGCCGCCGATGCCGCCGCCGTCAAGGCCGAACAGGTCGAGGACTCGAAGACCGTCGAATCCTTGGGCAAGGAGCTCAAGGCCATGGCACCCGAATACGAGGGCTGCGTGGCCGAAGACGCGCAAGGACTGGATGCCGCCACCGTGAAGCTCAATGAACAGGCCGACTGGTACGGGACCCACGAGAAGAGCCTGTCGAAGGCGGTGAGGGCCGTCGCCGAATCCAAGGCAGCGAAGAGGCTGGATGACGCGAAAACGAATCTGACGGCGAAGCTGGACGAGGCGTCGAGGCTGCTCGCGGATTCGGATGGCAAGGTCGCGGACAACGCCACCCGCGACGCATTGTCGAACGCCATCGACGCGGCGAACGGGCTGAAGGACGGGAACGATCCGGCGAAGATCGACGGGGCGCGCAAGACGGTGGAGGATGCCATCAATGGCGTGAACGCGAGCGTCCAGGCAAAGACGGACGCGGATGCGCAAGCCGCCGCAGCGGCCGCCCAGGCTCAGGCGCAGGCCCAATCCGCCTACAACGGCGGCTCCTCCTACTCCGGCGGCGCGTACAGGCGCACGGAAGGCTCCGCTTCCGGCTCCAACACATACCGTGGCACCACATCGGGCGGCACCGGCTCCGGCTCCACGTCCGGCTCCGGCCCGGCCGGCGGCTCCGCCCCGAAGCCGAACCTCAACGGCTCTTACGGCTGCGGCAATAGCTGCACCGGCAAGGATGATGGCTACTACCATCACTGATTGACGATTGGCTGATTATGGCTCGTATCGGGAAACCGGTACGGGCCTTTTCCATGGATTTCGCAAAGGAAACCCATTTCCCCGTGAACCCGTGTCCCCGCATTCCCGTGTGCCCGTGTTGCCGGGAAATACTTCCGGATTTTTGTAGACGCCATGCTCCGTGGTTCGGCGTGTCGTCTGTGAGGCTTGTTGGTGGCTGCCGGGCCAACCGGCGGCTACCTCCCGTTATTCCTGCGGTCGGAAGCCCCGCCACCCCTTGAAAAAAGGCGGCGGGGCCATGACCGGAAAGTTTGAGGGGAGGGGATGAACAGACAAGGTTAACGGAGGTTCATTTTTATGAACTTTAGTAGGAAGATGAAGGCCGGTGTCGCCGCGGTGGCTGCGATCGCCACGCTTGGTGCCGGCGGTATCGTCGCATCGACCGCGTTCGCGGGCGGTGGCGGCGGCAACCAGCCCGGTACGGGCGGGAACTACGATGTGCTGCAATTCTGGCAGTACAAGGACGACGCCTCGGGATCATGGGGTCCGGCCACGAGTCTTGACTCGGTGCGCGCCGCCATGAACAACGCCGGCGTGACGTTGAAGGGCAACGGCGTCACGAAGGCTCAGGCCGCTTTGGACCAGGCCCGCACGGAATGCGAGACCGGTTTCCAGCAGCGTCATCCCGGCGAGGGCAACGGCGACTGCCGAGTGGTCGCGGTCGGCGCGGTGCCAATCGCTGTAGGCGGTGGCTACACCTACGACGGTTCCGGCTTCTATTCGCCAAGCCTTGCGGGTGGCTGGTACGACAACTGGAACACATATGTAGCGCCATACAAGTACTACTATGCGGGCACTCAGGAATATGGCACCGCAACCCCATTCTCAGATGATCCGTCGAACAGCGTTGATGCGATCATGCGTCGCAACGTGGAGGCCTCCTCGAAGCCTTCGATCGTGGTCATCGTGCTCGACAAGTACCAGCCCGCACCACCGACCTATCATCTGAGCGTGAGCACGCAGGCTGCGGAAATGTCGGGCCAGGCGGGCGACACCAAGGACGCCTCGGATGTGATCACCCTGTCCACCGACGGCACGAAGACCGAGAACGTGAACGGCACCGCGACCCTGCACTGGCGCGGCATCGACGGCACCGAGAAGACGGTGGCGAAGCAGTTCACCGCATCCAACAAGGGCAATGCCACGGTGAGCGCGTCCTTCAAGGACATGGACGCCTCGTGGGAGTCGTGGCCCGCGGGCAAGCGCTGGTGGGACGTTGACGTGGCGAAGCAGGGCGACATGGCCGAGGCGGTCTCCCACAAGGGAGAGAACGACGGCAAGGAGTCCGGCGAGAAGACCACCACCCCGCCCGAGAAATGGCTGACCAACGGGGCCGGCGACACGGTGCGGGACGGCAACGACTCCATCGCGTCCGGCTCGCTGTACACGGCGCACATCAAGGCGCATTCCAACGCCTCCGGCAAGTTCTGGATCTACGACACGATCGACACCAGGGACGTGGTGATCGGCGGCACCGAGCAGGACGACGTGAGCAAGGTGACCGTGACCGACGCGAACGGCAACATCGTGCCGGCGGACATTTCCATCGACGATTCCATCGATGGCAAGCGCGTGGTCAAGGCGCACGCCACCGCTCCGCATTCCGGCCTCTACACGCTGAACGTGCCACAGTCGGCCAAGCCCACCGGCGGCGACTACGAGATCAACGACGGTTCCGTGGCGTGCTGGAACGGAGACAACGGCACCGGCAGCCTGGCCGACTGCCAGACCGGCAACAGCGACAGCGTGGGCAAGGTCACGCCGACCCCGGACAAGGTGTGGGTGCTGGACGAGTCCGGCGCTCTCGTGGCCGAGGACAGGAAATGGACCAACCAGCAGGGCGTCGATCAGAAGACGTTCCTCGTGGGCGACCAGGTGGGCGTGGTCGTCAACGGCAGCATCCCCGCGCACCTGCTCAACCCGCTGGCATCCTATTCCATCACCGATGATCTGACCGGTTCGAACCAGTGGATCGACTGGAAGTCCGGCAAGGTGTTCGTCGACGGCAAGGACGAGACCGCGAACTTCACCATCGCGATCGACCGGAAGGCCGGGACCGCGACCGCCACCGCGAAGTCCGCCTACATCGCGAAGACGATGTTCAGGAACAGCGCGAGCAAGGTCAGGTTCTACCTGACGGGCACCATCAAAAAGGGTGCCACCGAGGGCAGGAAGATCCAGCTGACCAACAAGGCGTACGAGAAGTGGAACAACGAGACCCGACCGACCAACGAGCCGCCGGTGTTCGTGTGGACGCCCAACCCCAACAAGGCGTGGGCCATGAAGGTTGACGGCAAGTGGCAGCTGACCGTCGATCCGACCAAGAGCGACAAGGTGGGCGGCGACGACAAGTACTACCGTCTCGGCGACGAGGTGGCGGCGGTCATCTCCGGCACCCTGCCCACCGGATTGGGCCGCGTGCCCGAGATCGCGTGGACCGACGACTTCGCCAACGTCGATAGCATCCTCGACCTGAAGGACACCTCCAACATCAAGGTCTACGAGCAGGACACCACCGACGAGGCCAACGCCAGCGTCAACGACCTGAACAAGACCGGCAGGGACGTGACCGACCAGTTCGACATCACCGCCGAGGGCACCAAGGTCACGGTCAGCGCGAAGGACTCCTACGAGGCCGCGCAGAAGGACCTGAAGACCGCGAAGCAGATCAGCGTCGTGATCCCGTTCGACGTGAACTTCGACACCGTGAAGCTGCTCGAATCCTACGGCAAGTCCGAGGGCGACGAGCTCAACACGTGCGTGGACCCGAAGGGCGACGACCTCGACAACAAGGGCGGCCAGACGGTCGGCGGCAACACGGTGGACACCAACACGCCGAAGATCTGCGTGACCGTGCCCCCGATCCACAAGCAGGTCATCGCCGAATCCTCCCAGGGCGGCGACCAGTCCAGCATCGACACCAAGACCGTGTTCCCCGGCCAGACCGTGGAATACACCGTGCGCGTGGACCCGCGGATCCCTGCGGACCAGGCATATTCGGTGACCGCCATCAAGCTGAGCGACACCTATTCCGAGTACACCACCGCGAACAAGCAGACCCTGGAGATCACCGACCTGGGAACCGGCGGCATCATCCCGAAGAGCGCCTACAAGGTGCAGTGGGACGAAGCCAACCACTCGTTCGAGGCCACGTTCGCCAGGGACTGGGTTGCCGCCAACTGGAAGGCCGGCTCCAACCCGCGCGTGCTGCTGCGCTTCGAGGCCAAGGTGAACGAGGACGCGCCGACCGACAAGACCGTCGGCAACAAGGCCGCGCTGACCGTCAACAACGGCGTCACCCCGTCCAACAAGGTCGAGAACGAGCCGCCGGTCATCAAGCCTTCCAAGCAGGACACGCAGAAGGACCCGACCATCAACATCGACGGCAAGACCGCGCTGCTGGGCGACAAGGTGTACTACCGCGTCAACATCGACGCCTCCAGGCTCACCGACACCGCCTACAAGGTATGGCGACTGGGCATGACGGACGACTACGACCAGGAGTACCTGACCCTCGACGCGAAGCACGTGGAGATCCTTGACGAGACCGGCAGGGACCGCACCGGCGAGTTCAACATCCAGGACAAGGACGGCGTGCTCTACGCCTTCGCCAAAACCGTGGACACCCAGATCCCCGCGACCGGCGAGACCGTGCCCGGCGACCCGCAGCCCGGCGACCTGAAGGCGTACAGCGAGAAGTCCGACAAGGATTACGACCCGCTGAAGGACCCGAGCATCGACCAGTCGCTGCTGGGCCACACCTACCAGGTGGTCATGCCGATGACCGTCACCAAGGTCAAGGACGGTCACACGGTGGAGAACACCGCCACGCAGGTCACGAACGACAGGCGCGACAAGACCAACACCGTCACCAACCCGCTGAAGGAGATCAACCCGACCAAGGACGTGACCGTGCAGGTCGGCGGCGACAGCATCGACGGCAAGAGCGTGTATCTGAACCACACGTTCCTCTACCGACTGGATTCCAGCATCCTGCCCCCGGACCGCGCCTACCAGACCGTCACGGACTGGGGCGGCACGGACCAGCTGGCCACCGAGTACGACCAGTACCTGGGCAACTGGGCCGTCTACGCCTCGCGTGATTTGTACAGGGACGGCCAGGTGCTCGCGGCCAGGGGCGAGAAGATCGCGGGCAGCGGCTTCGACTCCTCGAAGTTCGGCGGCAACCTGTTCGCCGTGGACGCCGACGGCAACGGCAAGGTCACGGTCAACGCGACCCAGGCCTACCTCGACCTGGTGAGCGCCGACAACGAGCACGAGGCCGGCTGGGTGCTCTACCTCCAGTGCAAGCGCATCGCCGTGGCCGACGAGGTGCCCAACACGTGGACCGAGACCATCAACGGCCAGCCGCGCGAATCCAACAAGGTCGTCACCAAGACCCCGGACATGACCCCGAGCATCCACCTGGAGAAGGTCGATGCCCCGACCCTCAAGCAGGAAGGCCAGGAGCGGGCGGACCGCGACGACCCGAAGCAGGCGCTGAAGATGGACGCCGACAGCATCGGCATCACGTTCATCATCACGAACACCTCCAAGACCGACCCGGCCACCGGTGACGGCGCATGGTTCAAGGCAAGCGACCTGGACCTCGCCGACTCCACCATCGTCGGCGACGCGCACGTGGACATGGATTCGCTCGCCTACCCCGACAACTGGGACACCCTGGTGCTCAAGCCGGGCGAGTCGGTCAGCGTGACCGGCACGCTCAAGGGCGTCAGGGAAGGCGACACCCACACGGACCGCGCCATCGTCACCGGCACCCCGCTCGTGGAATGCGCGCCGTCCAACGGCGACCCGTTCAACGACAAGACCGACGGCGGCGAAGACACCGATCCGGAATATTCCACCGGCGACGTGACCGAGATCGACGGCAAGCAGCTGTGCGCCGACACCCAGGCCACCAGCAACACCGACGACTGGAACGGATACCGTGCCAAGCCGTTGGCCTCCACCGGCACGGCCGTGCTCGGCCTTGCCGGCGGCGCCCTGGCGGTGCTGCTCGCCGGCGGCTCCCTGCTCGTGTTCCGCAAGCGCCACCGCGCACAGGGTTCCGGCCGCCACACGGCCGCGAACGCGGGCAAGTGACCCCGAGGCGTTCCGGCCTCGTCGTCCGATGACGGCCGGAACGCCCTCCATCGACTTCACATGCCGGAAAGGGGCATACCTTCCGAATCCCGTGCCCCGGGCGGCGTGCGAACCCCCAGGCCCTTCGCCAGCCTCTCCCGGCGGAGGGCCTTTCCCATGCCCGGAACCCGTGGACCCGTGGAGCCGTGCTCCCGATGGGGCCTGTAGACGGTGCGCCCCGCAGCGGCCCGCGACCCGGCGCATCATCGACTCTGACATTGTTCGCACCATCATCATTCCTCTGGAGGTTGCACATGGCTGACAGGCAAACCGCATTGGCCGTATTCGATTTTCTCGACTCGCTGCGCGCCGGACAATACCGCATCGGCGCGGACGCGGAAAAGGACCATGCCACGGCGGGACTGCTGGCGTCGCTGTCCGGCGACACGGGGCTGCGCGACGCCGTGTGCGCGAAGCTGATATCGCCGGGCCTGGAGCGCGCCCGTTTCCTCATGGTCGCCGAGCATGATCCGCGCGCCATACCCCTGTTCGCCTCGGGCCAGGTCAAACCGTGGTACCAGGCCGACTACAACGTGCGCGAGATAGCCAACAGCGAGTTCCACCAGGACATACCCGCACTGCTGTGGCGGCTGTCCAACAGCATCCCGGATTCCGCGCGAAGGGAGGGCATGCTTGAGGCGGCCGCGTACATGAGCTTCATGCAGGGCGATCCCGAAGCCGCGTTCACCGGCCATCTGGGCCGGCTCGCGGCGGTTTCGCCCGAGGGCGAGGTCACGCGCTGCCTCATGGACGCGCACGAGCACGGCCAGCATCCCGCATGGGTCATGGAACAGCGGCAGCTGCGCGAACGGCAGGCCGACGCCGCCGACGGCATGGCCGCCACCGCGCCGGACCGCCCGAGCCTCCGCCAGCGCCTCTTCCCGAACCGATGAACACCTTCGGCACGGACCCATGGGAGATCGGCCCCATGGTCGCCGCCGGCACCGCCGTCGCCATCGAACCGGCACAGGAACCGGAACCGGAACGCCGGCCACCGGCCGAACCCGGACCCGAGCCCGAAGCGGAGCCGGATGCGCGATGCGTGGACGACGCCGGAAGCGAAGGCCGGGCGAACACGGCCGTCGATCCGTGGGAGATCGGCCCGCTGCCATCGGCCTCGAATCCGGTGGGGAATGATATCCCGGCCGGTGCTCCGGCATCGGAACCGCAGCACGTCGGCGGTGCCGTGGAGCCGGCCGATCTCGCCGACACGATCGACCTCACGCCGGTCGGCGAACAGGATGTCGCCATGCCCGTGCGCGAATGGAGGCGCATGGCCACGACCGCGGGCGGCATCCTGCTCGCGGCCTGCGTCACGGTCGCCGGCATGTCCGCGTGGGAATCGCATGAATCCGCCACGGCCGCGCGCGAGCTGGAACAGGCGACGGCGGACTGCGCCGCCGTGCGCGCAGCGGCGAAGAAAGCCGAACGGAAGCTGGCTGAATATCTCGACGGCGACCGGCTCGCACAGGCGAAAGCGGTCACGGCCGACAAGCTCGCCGACCCGGAAACCCTGGAAACCCTCAACGACCTGTCCGAACGATACGCCGCAGGCGAACGGATCCCCACATGCGCAGGCGGCACGGAAACGGCGCAGGCCACCACGAGCACGCTGCGATCCGCGGAGAAGCGGAACGCCAAACGGCTCGCACGGGTGAGGAAAGCGGTGGGGGCGGTGTTCGCCTCACGGCTGGCCCATACGGTCGAACAGGGCGAACGATTGTATTCCTCCTCCGAAGGCAAGGTGCAGGACGAATATTCTCGCGCCCTGCTGCGCGCCTCAATCGACAAGCGCGACGAGAAGGCCATCACCGACGCCATGGACAAGGTGAACGCCTCCATCGACGCGAACCTCAAGGCCGACGAGGAAAGGAAAGCGCAGGAGGAGGCCGCAGCGGCTGCGGCGCAGGCGCAGGAGCAGAGCACGCCGGCACCGCAACAGTACTCGTACATGCCCTCCGGCTCCGCTTCGGGCTCGGGTTCCGGCCCGACGGGCGGCGGATACCATTCCTCCGGCGGTTCCGCCGGCTCGACCGGTGGTTCCGCGTCTCCGGGCTGGTCGGTGCCCGCGAACCCGGACCCCTCGCAACTGCCCGGCACCGACCCGAGCCTATGAAAGGACCAACACCATGCCACAACTGACCACGTTGATCCCGGCGTTCACGGCACCCGTCACCGACCGCGTGTGGCTGGTGGGCGCGCACGGCGGTGCCGGATGCACCACGATCCGCCATTCGGATCCGGAACGGTTCGCCGACGCCGGCCGCGCGCTGCCGGTCAGCCCGGATCCCTCCATGCCGTCGCGCGTCATCCTGTGCGCCATGGGAACCGGGAGAGGTCTCGAATCGTTGCGCGCGCTGCTCGCCGACCAGTCGGCCGGACTGTTCGGCGCATCGATCCTGTTGGGCGCGGCCATCACCGACCCCGCGCCCCGCGTGCCCCGGCCTTTGGTGGCGGCGCGCATCCAACTGTCATCCGCCGTCCGCGTGTGGCGGCTGCCCCATATCAAAGGGCTTGAGCTCGACGGGTTTCCCCGGCGTTATCCGGCCGCGTACTCACGGCTTGTCAGGGACGTAGACGCCATGCCCCGCGCCACGGCCCATGTCGGCTGACGATGGTGCATGAACCTAACACGAAAGGAACGACCCAATGCTGCATGAAACATACATGATCCTCGCCGAGGCCCTTTCCGACCCGACCCCGTGCCTGCCTCCGGGATTCTCGGGGCCGGTATCCACCGCCCTGGGCTGGGTGAAGGCGCTGAGCCTGGTGATCGGCGTGGTCGCGCTGGTGCGCATCGGCGTGCACATCCTGCGCCAGCAGGGCGACGGCGTGCCGGACCGCGACGACACGTTCGACAAGCTCGTCAACTGGGTGATCGGCATCTTCCTCGGGGCGGGCGCTGTCGCCATCCTCGCCGCACTCGGCCTGTCCGTCACCGCAAGCTGCTGAGAAAAGCCATGGAAGGGATTCGACGCATACGGCAGCGCCTGTGCGCGCTGCTGCTCGCCCTCGCCTGCCTCATGGGCCTCGCCGCCTGCGGCGGACCCGACTTCGGATCGTTCAGCAAGGAGCTCACGTTCGGAGACAAGCAGATCAGCGACACCCAGACCACCTACGTGATGAAGATACCCGAAGGCAGGCTCGGCGACCTGATCGGCCCCAGCCAGATCCAATGGGTCATCGACAAGTACCGGGCCGGCTGGGTGCGTGCCGGAATGGTGTCCGCGAATCCGACCGACAAGGAGCTCAAGAAGTATGCGCGCGTCCAGTTCCGGGCCGCACCGAACCTGCAATGCGATGCGTTGGAGAACACGTACCAGGAGGAGTCGCCCGACGAGGGCAAATGGGAGTACAAGGATTCCTCGTGCCAGAAGCAGCGCAAGCTCTCCTGGCTGGAGAAGACCCTGTGGAACATGTACCAGGTGCAGTCGGATTCCACGATCGAATGGCTGTCCACCAGCCGCAACACGCTGGTCGCCGCGAACGACACGGTATCAACGTTGCAGGCGAACGCCACGCCGGACTACGATTCATGGTTCACGCCGGTGAACCGGTACCTGCGCATCGCGCAGGGCGTGCTCATTGCTGCCGCCGCGATCAGCCTGATCGTGCTGAGCGCGCGCATCGTGTGGAACATCGGCCAGGGCGGCGAGGGCCGTCTGCTCGACCGCATCGGCTGGATACTGCTCGGCGTGCTGCTCGGCTCCTCGTGCGCGAGCATCGCGCTCACGTTCTTCTCCCGCTCGTCCGGCGGCAATCCGGGCCTGCCGTCCTGGACGCCGGGCGGCGGCACCACGTTCTTCCTGTCGGACTACATCCGCATGCAGGTTGACCCGTTCCTGATCATCGCGGCCGTGTGCGGCGTGATCGCCGCCGGCTGGAAGCTCGTCACCCAGCAGGAGGGCCGCGACCTTATCCCATTGGGCAAGGCCTTCATGTGGGCGATCCTGAGCGCCGTGTGCCTTGCCGGACTGGTCAACACGTTCCAGGCCACGTTCGACACGTGGACCGCCGCCGTGCTCAGATCCGCGTCCGGCATGATGAGCGACGCATGGGAATCGAAAAGCCTGGCCGCGAGCTCGTTCTTCAACTTGGGCGCGCCCGTCGCCATCGTGCTCACCGTCGTGATGTGGATCTGCGGGCTGATCAGCAAGATATTCGCCTACTTCCGCGCCGGGATGCTGCCGATCCTCGTGGGCGTGGCACCCATGTGGGCCGCGATGAGCTGGATGGAATCGGGCAAGCAGGCTTTCGCCAAGACAATCGGCTGGCTGGCCGCGTTCCTGGCCTACAAGCCCGTCGCCGCACTGGTCATGGCGACCGGCTCGTCGATCATGGTCACGGCCGGCCCCGGCGACGACAGCCAGGCCATAACGTTGATGCTCACCCTGAGCGTCATCATCCTCCTTCCCGCCATGATCCGCGTGATCGTGCCCGCAGTGCAATCCTCGGTCGGCGGTGGCGGCGGCGGAATCCTGCCCTCCATACTCGGCATGGGAGTCGCTTTGGCCGGTGCCGGCGTGCGCAAGGCCGCAGGAGGCAAGGGCGGCAGGAAAGGCGGCGGCGACGGACGCGGCGAAGCGTCACCGGACGGTGCCAAACCCGGTGCCGGTCGCGGCCTGGCCGGACTGCTTTCCGGGCTCGGCCGAAACGGCGGAAAGCCGCAGGGGGCGAACGGCGGCGGCAAGCAAGCCAAGCCGCTGGACGGCAATCCCACGGGCGACGAACCGCAGAACACCGGCGACAAGCCGCAGGGAGCGAACCGCAAGGCTAGCGACGGCAAGCCGCTGGGAGCGAACGGCAATGGTGCGGGGAGCCCGGTTCCACCGGCACCCGATGGCGCATCACCCGACCCGTCAGGCGGCAACAGGCCGCAGGGGGCGAACGGCGACGCCGGCGGGTTCGCCCGCGAGGGCGCCCCGGACGGCGCCGACCGCTCGACCGCTCGCAAGGGCAAGACATTCTGACGCATACGTTTTGTTAAGGAGATTCGGATAACCATGGCGTCGAACACGACATACGGCGATTGGATGCGGCCGATGCCGGGCGGCATCCGCAACATCGGCATCCCGCTGACGATAGCGGGCATGGGAGTGCTGACCTGCACGCTGCTGGTCAGCATGGCGAGCGTGGTCGCGGCCATCGCGATCCTCGTGGTCGGCATGGGCGTCATCCTCGTGTTGGCGATCCGCGACCGCGAGCACCGCAACATGGTGGATCGCACCGTGGAGAAACGCACGTGGATGGCCGCGCAGCGTTCCGGCGCTAACCTGTATCGTTCCGGCCTGCTCGCGCCGATCGACGGCGGCGAGGCCATGCTTCCGGGCATCCTCTCACGGGTGGGCCTGACCTCCGCCCTGGACGGGCTGGGCGGCGAGTTCTGCCTGGTGCGGCATTCGCACACCGGCGAATACTCGCTGCTCCTGTCATGCCAGCCGCAGGGCGCGAGCCTCGCCGACGACGACGTGGAGGATTCGTACGTGGCCTCGTGGGCCGGGCTCATGGAATCGCTCGCCTCCGAGGCCGGTGTCACCCAATTGGCCGTGACCGTGGACACGGCACCCGATTCCGGCGTGAGGTTCCGCCGCACGTTGAGCAGACGCATCGTCAGGGACGCTCCCGAGCTGGCCGCGCGCGCCATGGCGCAGATCATGGACCAGTACGCGGCCGGCGGCGCTTCCAACGATGTGACGCTCACCTTGACTTTCCGCTACGCCGACCGTGACGGCAAATACTTGGAGGCCGGGGAGGCCGCGCGTCGCATAAGCCTGCTGCTGCCCTCGATCCGCGAGCAGATAGCGCAGGCGGGAGGCGGTGCCGCGAGGGCCCTGGGCATGGAGGAGATCACGCGCATGGTCCGCGTCGCCTACGATCCGGCCGCTCAGGAGACGATCGAGGAATCCGACGAGCCGCCGTACATCGCCTGGGAGGATTGCGGACCGCTCATGCACGAGGCCGGCTGGAGCCATTACGCGCATGATTCCGGTTTGAGCCGCACATGGGAGATGGTGGATCCGCCGAAAAGCAACGTGACCGCCGACACGCTCACCCGGCTGCTTTCCCCGTTGGCGGACTGCGGCCGCAAGCGAGTGACCGTGCTCTACCGGATGCTGCCGCCCGACAAGACGATGTTCATGGCCGAGCAGAACAGGCAGAAGGCCGCGAACCAGGTCAGCCAGGAGAAACGGGCCACGGTGAGGTCCATGAGCCAGATCGGCAAGGCCAACCGCCAGGCCGTCGCAACGAACCAGGGCGCGGTCATGGTGTTCTTCGGGATGCTCGTCACCGTCACCGTGTCCAGGGGCGAACAGGAAAGCCAACGGCTCGAAGCCGCGTCACGCGCCGTGGAACAGGCCGCAGGCGGCGCGAAGATCGACCTGCGCCCCTGCTACGGGGCACAGGACACGGGATTCGCCGCAAGCCTGCCCCTTGGATTGAACGTCAGATCATACACTCCAGCCGGCCCCCTCGGCCGGCTCCTGTCCTGAACGGAGGACACGAGATGCCGATGCCATGGAAGCCGTCGAAACGGAAGGGAACCATGCCGAGCGCCACGGCCACGGACCCCGTGGCTCGCATGGAATCAATGCTGCTCACACCGTTGAAGGCCAAACCGGACGAGCCCGTGCCCCCGGTGCCGTGGCGTGGAAGAAGATCGCGCGGCGGCGGCTACGCGGCCCTGATGCCCACGATCGATGAGTTCTTCGGCACGTCGAACCAGGTGTGCGGCGGATTCTGGCCGTTCGGCACCGACATGGCCCTGCCGGCCGAGGGGGTGCCGGTCGGGCGGAGCCTGATGACGGGTGCCGGCGTGTGCTGCGACCCGATCAGCTGGTTCAAGGCCGGCATCATCAAACAGCCGAGCATGTTCCTTCTCGGCCTGCCGGCCATCGGCAAGAGCACGTTCGTGCGCCGCGAGGTGCTGGGACTGAGCGCCCTGGGCATGAACGCGATCATCCCCGGCGACCTGAAGCCCGACTACGCTTCGCTGGTCAACATGCTCGGCGGCCAGGTCATCCGGCTGGGAGCGGGCATCGGCGTGGTCAACCCCCTGGACCCCGGCGACCTCCACCACGCGCTGCAACAACTGGAAGGCGAGGCGCGCAAGGACCTCACGGACTACTACAACGACACGCGCGCCGCGCTCATGGAGGTGCTTTTGACGATCATGCGCACCGGCCGCGAGAACGACACCGATGCCGGTGCCAGGGGCGTGACCGCACGCGAATCCGACATCCTTTCCGTCGCCGTGCGCGTGCTCCACGACCGGCATGGCGGCGATCCGCAGCCTCCCGTCATCGCGGACCTGCGAGACCTGCTGAGGGAGGGGCCCGGCGAGGTGCGCACGGCGGCGGTCTGGGACGACCCGGAAAACGACGAGCTCTACAGGGCGCAGGTTCGCGGCCTTCTGGCCGACCTGCACGGGTTCTCGAACCGCATGACGAAGTTCGGCCGTCTGTTCGGCGACCAGACCACCGCGCGCATCGACCTGTCCAGGCCCGTGGACTTCGACATCAGCGCCCTGGCCCAGTCGGGCGACGATGTGGTTGCCGCCGTGCTGGCGACCACGTGGACGAGCGCGTTCGCCGCGAAGAACGCCGCCGACGTGCTCGCCGAGGAGGGATTGCAGCCCCGGCGCAACCACGTGATCATCATGGACGAGATGCACCGCGCTTTGCGCGCCAGCCCCCTCATGGTCGAAAAGCTCGACCTGCTCACCCGTCTGAACAGACAGTGGGGCGTAGGCCAGATCATGATCACGCACACGTTCAAGGACCTCATGTGCATGGAGACCCCGGCGCAGAACACCAAGGCGCGCGGCTTCGTGGAACGCAGCGAGATCAAGGTGCTGGGCGCTTTGAGCCGCATCGAGGTGGACCGATACCTGCGCGGCGAATGCGGACTGCCCGTATCCCGGCGCGAGGAGGACATGCTGGAGGATTGGGCCACCCCGGTCAACTTCGGCTCCGATGCCTCGCACAAGGGTCTGGGCCGTTTCCTGATCAAATTGGGAGGACTGCCCGGAATCCCCATCAACGTGGAGATGTGCCCGCTCGAAAAAAGCGGGTTCAACGACACGAACCTCAAATGGCACGCCTAGAAGGGAACCCCGCGATGACAGACCACCTCGCCACCGGCATGAAACGCATGATCCGCACCGTGGCACGCTCCGCATCACTCTCCGACCGGCTCGGCGAGCAATCCCGGCTGCTGCGGCTGACGGGCAACCGCAGCACGCTCGACTTCCGCCCCGCCGAGCACGGCGCATCCTCATGGGACCTCGAAATGTCGATAACCCCCGCCGAACCATACGGCAACACGGAAACCCGTGAACCCGTATGGCGTGAGACGGTCGATTCGGCAACCTACGGCGAATCGAGGGCGCGGGTCGCGCACGCCGTCGAAACGTTCAGAATATACGACAGCACCGGCTTCCTGCCGGAAACGGAAAACCGGTGAAAGGACCACGGTGAACGACGCCGCACTGCTCGACTCGCTGCACGCCGCGCTGCGCAATCCCGACCTCGCATGGTACGCGGAATTCCATGCCGGCGAATCCATCGTCGCCGGCTACCTCGATTCCCTGACGGACCCGTATGGCGACGATGCCATACAGGTTCCCGAGGGCTGGTTCCGCTACTCGGCCGTCACCCGTGAAGGTGACCACGCCCTTCCATGGGTGGAGCACTGGAACGAATGCGAGTATTCGATCACCCATCACATCGATTGGAACGCCAAAGGATATACGCCATACGACCTGTACTGCACACAGGGGCTCGCCGACATGATCGCCGGCGGCTCGCTGGCCTCGATCCGGGAGGACGCGCGAACCATATTCAAGGACCGGTCCCTGACGGACGACTACCTTTTCGCCAACTCCATCTGGCCCGAACCGGAACTCCTCGGCCTCGTGGACGACCTGACCGGCCGCACGGACGAAACCTATAAGAACCCTGTAGACGCCGTGCCCCACGCCGCCATGGCCTTGGACTGATGATCGGGGTCATGGCGGGAACGCCGGGTTGCCGCCGAGGATTGTCAAGGAGCCGAACATGCCTTTGGAGAACACCGGTGCCGAAGAGCGGATCACACGGGAGACGATGATCGGATGGATCGAGCATTGGGGCGAATCGTATGACGACGTTCGACCCGATGACGGTGCCGTGCGGCTGGCGAACCGCATCATCGAATACAACGAGATGACGGAAACCGTCGAAGACCTAGGGAATCCCGATGCCGTGTACGACGAGCTGGCATCCATTCTCCAGCCGGTGCTCTCCTCGATGGACGGCACCTGTTTCGCGGGCTCCGAATGGTTCGCCGGCGAAGTGGACCGCATGGAAGCGGACCGCATCAACGGGGGCAGCCGGAAGAAACGGACGGCTTGGTCTCCGAAGGGCCCCGCATCCCGTTCATCGTGGAGGCCGAGGCCACGGCCGCCGATACGGACGAACCGCCGTTGGACGAGCTGATCACCGCAGCCACACGCGAATATTTGGACTCGGGCATGACCTACGACGGATTCTCGGAACATGTGCGCACCACCTGGCGCAACGCGGCAGCCTACGACTGGTCGAAGCTCATGGCCGAACAGCGCTCCACAGGCGAATGGTCGTCCGACGCGAACCGGCTCGCCGTATTGGGCGTGACGATGCAGTTCGCGCCCGAATCGACATGCATGATGATCGCCAGCGACATACTGGCCGAGAACGCTCCCCTGTCCCTTCCGGCATTGCGCGAACGCATCAATACGCCGGACGGCATGGTGAACACCGACCTGCTGTTTTCCCGGCTGATCGACAACGGCACCACGCCCGATCCGGCGCGCATCGGCATGGCGATGGGGATCCTCGGCCCGTTGGAGGCGAACGCGCCGACGGACGCCTGCTACCGGATCATCGGCCTGAAGGCCATGCTCGGCCTCGCCATGGGCGACGGCGAGCAGGCGCGGGAACTCGCCGAACAGGCCATCGGCTACGACGCCTCGGATCGGTTCGCGTCAAGCGTGCTCGACCGTCTGCCGGAAACCGATCCCGTCATGGAGGCGACGAACGTGTGGGAGAACGGCGGGCATCTGGGCCGCTGACGGGTGGCGTAGACGCCGTGCCCCGCGAGGCCGCCGGTCCGGCCGGATGATGGGAGTCGCCGCCGCCATCGAAGGCGCTGGTATTCCCCGAATGAAAGGACCATCATCATGCCACAGTCAATGCAAGTGGTTCGCGGTCTCCTCGCCGCGAACCCCGATTACTGGCCGGCGAAAGCCGACGCGGACGGTACCACGAGCTCGGCGTACCTGCGCGCCACCGTGTATGAGGACCGCCCGCGAGTCCGTCAGAAGGACGGCAGCTATACGGACAATCCGCTCGGCCCGGTGAGAACCACCGTGAAATTCTGGGGCCGGGCCGCCGAGCTCCTGCACGGCATGGATTTCCGCCAGGGCGACGCCGTGGTGGCGACCGGCCGCATGGGCGATCCCGACGCCTTCATCAGCCAGAAGGACGGCAAGGCATACGCGCGCCCGGTCGTGATCGGCGATTCCATGCAGATCGATTCCATCGTGTCCAGGCGCATCCAGCTCGCCCGCGAACGCAAACTCCAGAACAAGGAACAGGCCGGTGCCGTGGCCGATGCCGGGCGAACGGATCCATGGACGGACCAGGTTGACGCCTCGCGCGGCGAATACGTTGGCGACGGCGTTCCCCGCACTTTCAACGGCGAGCCCTTCGACCCGCTGTCGGGCTATCCGACACCGGGCACGGCTCCCGCTCCGGCGGATCCTGCGGCACCGGATTTCCTTTCCACCCCATCCGATTTCACGACGGGCAACGCCCGCTAGCCATGACGCAAGCCCTGGCGCATCGACGGCGGGACCGCTTCCATCGGTTCCGCCGTCGATGCTTGAAAGGAGAAATGAATCTTGGCCGACGTCGATCCGAAACTGCAATCCAACCGAGTGAAGGATCTGGGCGGCACGGTCCGTCCCAGCCGCAAGATCGAACTGGCGATCATCGTCGCGGTGTTCCTGATCCTCACGACGTTCGCCCTCGTGTGCTCCCATGCGGGGCATCCCTTCCAGATCTTCGCGCTCCTGTACCTGGTCTCCGGCCAATGGTCGCTGACCGCAGGCCAGTGGGCGCTGGCCGTGGCCGTGCTCGTCGTGCTGGCCGTGGTGTGCGGCGTGGCCGCGTGGCTGATCGCCAGCAAGGCCGTGCCATGGGCCACCGGTGCCAAGGCACGCACCCGCGTGGACGTGTACGCGCCGGCGATGGGCCACGGCGAGGCCGTGGAGAAGGTGACGCGCAAACGCGCCGAAACCATGGCGTCAAGGCTCATAGAAGCGGACCACTGGCGAAAGGGCATGTCGCCGGGCTATCCGCTGGGGCTCAACATCGTGGACAACACGTCGATGTACACCAGCTGGGAGGACATGGCGATCGTTCTGGCGGGCCCGCGTTCCGGCAAGTCCCTGTGCTACGCGATCCCGGCCGTGCTCTCGGCTCCGGGCCCGTGCCTTGCGACCTCGAACAAGGGCGACATCCTCGACGTGACCGCCCCGATCCGCAGGCTCGACCATCCGAACGGCCGGATATGGACGTTCGACCCCGAACGCATCGCGGACCCGAACCGGAAGAGCGCGCCGTGGGTGTGGGACCTGATCGCGTCGGTGCAGTCCATCGCCGACGCGAAACGCATCGCCGACTGCTGGCGTTACGCGTCGGGCCAGCCGCAGACCGGCGGCGACGACTTCTTCCCCGGCACCGCCGCCCAGCAGCTCGCCGACTACCTGTTCGCCGCGCATCTGGGAGGCCGTTCCGTGTCCGACGTGTTCAGGTGGTGCTCCAACGAGCGCGACACGTCGCCGGCCGACATCCTGAGCGAATACCCGCGCTACGCGGGCATCGCCTCGCGCGTGTCCAGCGTGATCGCGCTGACGCCGGAAACACGGAGCGGCGTGTTCGGCAGCCTCCAGACCATGGTCGCGTTCCTCGCGGACCCCGAGATCATCGACTGGATCGACCCGCACCGTGATACGAATGGGAACATCGACGAGCGGCGCGGCCTGTTCGACCCCTACGAGTTCGCCACGAGCGAGGACACCCTGTACCTGCTTTCGGCGCAGGGCCGGCCCTCGACCGCGTTGACCGCCAGCCTGACGGCGGTGGTGGCGTTCACCGCGTTCCAACGCGCCCAATCCGAGTTCACCGGCAACAACCGCCGTCTGCCGGTCCCGTTGTGCTGCGTGCTGGACGAGGCCGCGAACATCTGCCGCTGGCCCGAACTGGCGGACGTGTACTCGTATTTCGGTTCGGCGGGCATCCCGATCATGACGATCTGGCAGAACCCCGACCAGGGCAGGGCCGCGTTCGGCGAGACGAACTTCGGCTCGCTGTTCAACAACGCGAACATCACCGTCTACCTGGGCGGCATCAAGGACGCGAAATTCCTCGGCGAGATCAGCCAGCTGGTGGGCCAGAGGGAGATCGTGCGAGGCAGCGTCAACATCGACGGCACCGGCCGGCGCAGCGTGAACAACTCGATCCAGAAGGAGAACATCCTCGACGTTTCCGACCTGACCGAATGGCCCGTCGGCCGCGCGCTGCTGCTCGCATCCCAATCCCGAGCGCAGATCGTCAAGACCCTGCCATGGACGGGCAACAGGCAATGGGCCGACGCCCTGGCGCAAGCCAAGGCGAAAGCCCGAGAAGAGCAGAGAAAGGCCGCATAATGAGCGAACACACCTCGAACACCACGTCCGGTCCTGATGGGGAGGAATGGGAGCGCGCGGTCGGTGCCGCCAGGACCCTGCTGTCATCGGACTGCGGATGGCTGGAACTGTTCACCCGCGCCATCCTGGAGGAGAAGGGCGTGCCCTACGGCAAGGGACTGCCCAACCCCGAAGCGCCGCACATCCCCGAGGACAAGGAGATCGAAGAGGAAACCATACCGGGCCAAGGCGAGCCGACGCCGACCGCACCCGTGATGCCGGCAGGCCGGCACGCGGCGGAACCCATCCGATCGGGGATTCCGGCCGATGCCGGGGAAACCGGCAACGGCTACGAGAACCCGCCGGAAGACGCAACGGACCGTGACGACACCCCTCCAAAGGCCGGTGCGGAGGAATCCGACACCCGTATACTGCCCGCGCCGGAGGGGAAGACGGATCTCGGCCGAGACGAATCCGGCGACCTCGATCCCGCGCGGGCCAGGGACGTGTCAGGCCAGTTCGGAGCGCGAATGCGGCGCAGCGAGACCTACTATCCGAACCTCGCCGCGTTCGTGGAAAGGTTCGTGGCCAACGTGTTCTGCTACCACCAGAGCGCGAGCGTGAACATGCAATGGGTGCCCGACTGGTGGCGCTATCCGGCGCTCGTGTTCCCGCTCGACGCCATGTGGCGCGCCTACGAGAACGCGCGCAAGGCACCCGGCCAGATGATGATCTTCTACATCCAGGCGGCGTCGATGCTCGACCGCGTTTTCGACAAGGACCGTGGCATCGTCGCCAGCCTCGACTGCAAGCAGAATCTCACCAGGAAGGGCGAACCGCTGCCCTGCGAACGCCCGAACCGGGCATGGCGCGAACCGATCCTGGAAACGTTGTCGGTCCCCGCCGCAGGCGGCAAGGAAAACAAGGAAACCACCATCACGCCAACAAGGAGGAGAAACAATGGCTCAAACTGATCCCGAGGACGGCTTCGACCAGATCATGGTCCAGAGCTGGAACAGCGTCGCCCAGCAGCTGCGCACCCTGCACAACGAGCTGAGCGGCGACCGCGCGCGACGCAGGGAACGCGCCGAACGCGCCGTCCAGAACGAACGCTACGAGCAGACCAGACGGCAGCAGCAATCCATCCGCCTCGAACAATGGGAGATGGACAACAGGGAACGCCTCAACAAGGGGTTCGAGTCCACCCTGAACGCGACCGTGCTTGCCGACGGCGACGGCTGGAGGAAGATGCGCGACTCGTCCCTCTTGCAAGGATGGATGGTCGCCGACCAACTGGAGGGCAACGACCCCGGCTACCGCAGGCAGATCATCGAGGCGAAGGCCCGGCTGAAGGACGAATGGTCGAAACGCCACCCGGAAACGCACATCGACGCCGCAGCCGACCAATTGACCAACCACGTGAACATCACCTACACCGACCAGTCGCCCGCGTTGCAGGCCACCCTGAACGCCTTCAACACGGCCGGCGTGCCCGTGGACCTGCAACGGGTGGAGGACGCGCAGGCGTTCCAGGCCGCGCACGGCGACGACGCCACGTTCTTCGTGGACTCGCGGCTCACCGGCCAATGGACGGGCTACGACCACGACAGGATCGTCGAAGCCGTGATGTGCGCGCCGGTCAACGGCGTGGACGACGCCGCCTCCCGGATCAGCTTCCTCAAGGACCAGGGCCTGCCGGAATCCTCGCACGCGGACAACAAGGCCACAGGAGACGAGCCCAGCACCATAAGCGAGGTCGAACGCACCGAGAACGCTGACGCCGCGCCAATCGTCGAAACCCCCACACCCGTGCGGGAGCATACGAAGCCCGCCGCCGATGAACGCAAACCGGCATCCGAACCCGAGCCCGAGACCACGGGAGGCGGCGACCTGACGACCGGGGAGCCCGACGGATACGAGGAACCGCCCCTCGACCTGAACGAACCCGAGGAATGGAACGGGCCCGACCCGTTCGGCGAATACAGTCCCGCCATGGAATCGTCCATGAACCCCACGGACCAGCCGATACCCGACCGGACCAACGTCTCGACGCCGCAGATCCTGCAACCCGAGACCAACGGCAACGCACGCTGACGCCGATGCCGGCGCACCCCTTTGCCATGAGGTTCGTGGGGTGCGCCGGCATCGGATGGCCGTATCATGGTGTCAACGGCTTTCGGGACCGGAAAGGACGAGCATGGCACACGTGACGTTGGATCTGTCGAAATATGATGCCCTGACCGCCTACAAGGGTCTTCCCGACGAGAAGGAGGAGAACCCGGCGCGGTTCTTCCCCGACACCTCGTCGGTCCGCCGTTGCGTGCGCGAACGCATGTCCGTCATGGGTCTCGATGCCGCCGAACTCGCCGGGAGAGCCGGGGTTCCCCTCTCAAGCGCCGAAGAGCTCGCGGAGACCGGTCTGACCTCCATCCGCTACGTGTACAGGATGTTCGACCTGCTGCACATCCGCACCGAAACGCTGCCGTCCGCCTACGCGGGGAGACTGCTGTGAGGGAACTGCACGCCTGGGAGAACGGGCATCATGTGGGCGTGTTCTCGGAAGACGACGAGGAGCGCATATCGTTCGCGTACGACGCGAACGAGGGTCTGCCGATCAGTCTGAGCCTGCCCAGAACCGGCGGATGGAGAGACCAGGCACCGCGTAACTTCCTGGACAATCTACTGCCCGACAATCCCAACGTCCGCCAGGCCATGCGTGAGCACCTGAATGCCTCCTCGGCCGGCGTCTTCGATCTGCTGGACCGGGTTGACGCCACCGGCGGACTGGTGTTCTCCCTCTCCCCGGAACCTCCAATCCCATCGCCGACGCTTCGTCTGATCGCCGATTCCCAGATAGCCAACGAAATCGACCGCATCGAGCGGACCAGGAACTACTGGTGGGACGAGGACAGCCACTGCCGGTTCTCCTTGGGAGGGGCGCAGGGCAAGTTCACACTGTCCCGCGTGGACGGCAAGTGGTATTGGCCGGATATGATGCTGCCCTCCACCCACATCGTCAAACCGAAGCCCCATGACCTTCCCGAGGCGACCAAGGTGGAACTGGCGACGATGCGATTGTCGGAACTGTGCGGCATCGACACACCGGCACGCGGCGAGATCACGGCGCAGCGCAAGACGGCCTATATCGTGGAACGGTTCGACCGTCGCCTGGAGGAAGGCCGAATCGTCCGACTGCGGCAAGAGGACTTCCTGCAAGCGTTGGGATTGCCGACCCGCGACAAATACGATCCGTCGGCCGATGACTGCCTGGATCTCCTGCAACGCATCGATGCGTCGGGTTCCCTGTCCTACCGGTGGCTCGAAAGGCTGGCCTTCAACACGTCGTCCGCCAACAGCGACGCACATGCGAAGAACTATTCCCTGATCCTCGATCCCGCATCGGGGATACGCCTGTCTCCCCAGTATGATGCGGTCGCCACCAGGTATTGGCCCGAGTTCAATTGGGAACTCGCCATGCCGTTGAACGAGGATCACGCCTTCGCGGAGCACACCACGCCCCAGGATTGGGAGGATCTGGCGACACGTCACGGTCTCGATGGTTCGAGGGTGGCGGATATGGCCCGGCGTATGGCGGGGAAGGTCCTCGCCGGCATATCCGAATCCTGCGAGGGGCTGGACTCGCGGATGGCCGATCGCCTGAACGCGTGCTGGACGAAGGCGAACGAGTCCATCGAGCCGATCATGCCGGGAGACGAGCCGGTGAACTCTCTCGATCCAGCATCGGCTTTGCCTGATTCGCTCGGTTTTCCTTCCTCGGGCCGTACCATCTGAGCTTTTTCCGGGAAGCGTCCTAACGGCGGGGCCGGTTCTCCTCGTCAGAGGCGACCATGCTCCATAGACCGTATTCCGGCGCGATTCCGTAGCGTTCGCGCAGCATGTCGAACGTGTGCAGGCCCTCGCGCATCGCTGCCCGGTATTCGTCGTCGTCCGCCGCGTTGTTGAGGTTGGCGGCGATGCAGAACGCTTCGGATACGAGGCGTTCCATGTCGTGCGTGGACAGGTTCTCCAGGTGCCGTTCGCGTCCATCATCGAGGAAGGGCGGGCGGTTCTCCATCGCGGCGCGCCATTCCTGCACGGCGAGGCTGCGGCTTCTGGCATCGTCCGCCCAGTCGTCGCGCAGTCGTTTCAATCGCATGTCGTCGCCGAGCTCGAAGGCGTTGAACCGTTCCGTCCACCCGTCCGTGCTGCGCCACGTGATCCTGTAGCCGACCACCTGGCCGGGGTCGGTGAACGAGTCTTTGGCGGTTCCCCTGCGCAGCCTGGGGTCGATGGAGAAGCCTTCCCTGCGCACGCGGCGTATGAACTCGTCCTCGCTGCGCGATGCCTTGGCGCACGCCTCCACGATCCGGCCGACATGCTGGCGCGGCATCGTTGAGGCGGCGACCGCCGTGACGAGCCGGCTTCTCTCGTTGCCGTCCAACGCATCCCATCCCTCGTCGTCGCCGTACTCGTTTCGCGCCTTCCATTCGGCCCATTGACGCCATTGCCCGTACTGCCAGCTGACGCGCGTGCCGGTGTCGGAGCGTGCGAGCTCGACCAGTTCGGGGCGTGTCTTCTCCATCCGCCTGCATGATTTCTGCGCGTTGATCCGGTCGTGGTACGGGTTTATCCACCCGTCGTCGGCGGCGAGCTGCACCATGATGTGCACGTGGTCGTTGCCGTTGGCGGACAGTCCGTGGCGGACCGCGAGCCATGTGACGCCCTGATCGTCGTCGCCGTCGATGATGTTCATGCGCGTCAGATAATCGCGGATGATGGCCTCCCATTCCTGGTCGGTCAGTATTCCGTGGCCGGCCTTGATGGCGAGCGAGCAGTGCCACACGCGCTTCCTGCCATGCTCTCGTTCGGGATTGTTCTTGCCTCGCATGTCGGGCGGGAACGGATCGTCCTTGCGTTCCCTGACGCGGTAGCGTCGGTCGAACCTGCGGCCTATCTCCGCATACGACGCCGCCGGCTTGCCATCCATGTCAAACGAGGGAAACATGTCGCCGCCCGCGCACACGAGATGCTGGTCGGTGTGTTCATTGCGCCGTCCCTTGCCGAACAGGTAGCGCACCAGGCCGGCCGGGTCCGAACCCCTGACGATATTCGGTATCATACGATGATTCTCCGTCCGCGCGCCCGGCACGGCGGCGCATGGCGTCTATGAGAGATATGCGTCCTTTGCCGGCACGGCCACTTCGATAGAATTATCGGAAACGGACAAGGAGCTTTGATGGAACCGGTGAGGAACGATACGACGGCGGATAGGCGCACGGCCGTGGAACTGGCGAAGCGGCTGCTGGTCGATTCGATCTGGCGCACCGCCAAGATCGAGGTTGATGGCGTCACCTTCCCCGACACGCAGGAGATCTTCGACGGGCGCGCGCCCGAGGGTATGAGCGTGGACGATATAGTCACGGTGAACAACATCAAGCGCGCGTGGAGGTTCCTGCTCGACAACATCGATTATCCAGTCGATTGGCAGTACATCCGCGAATACAACCGCATCATCGGCGAAGGCCTCGTGCGCGACGCCGGCCGCTTGCGTGAATACGGCGTGAGGATCGGCGGCACGGGATGGGTGCCGGAGATCCCCACCGTCGAATCCTCACAGGAAAGGGTTCGCGGCATCCTGGAGGAGGCAGAAGGGGAGGACACTGCGATGCTGCTGTTCGGCGCGGTCACGCGGGGACAATGGTTTTCGGACGGCAACAAGCGCACCGCGCTGATGGTCGCCAACCACCAGCTCATACACGACGGCATCGGCGTCTTCTCGATCCCTCCCGAAGACAAGGCACAGTTCGTCTCTATGCTCCTGCGCTACTACGAGACGGGCGACTACTCCCGGCTCTCCGATTGGCTCTCACAGAACGCCGTCGGCCATGTGCCCGGCGGGCTGACTTTGGCCCAATCGTCTGGGGCCGCGGAAAAGACGAATGATGCCGCGAACGGGATGGGCATCGTGCCCGGTGTTCCCCTCGATGGCCTCGATGGAGGTTCCGGCTTACTGAGGTGACGGTCGTGGCGTCCGGGGGTGCTCCCGAACTCCATGGGATTATTTACGGTCGGCTTGCGTGATGATGACTTCGAGCCGGCCTATAACGATGTCCCTGATCGCCGCGACGGTGGGCGGATAAACCCGTACCACGACCGGATCAACGCGCAGAAATCATGCAGGCGGATGGAGAAGACACGCCCCGAACTGGTCGAGCTCGCACGCTCCGACACCGGCACGCGCGTCAGCTGGCAGTACGGGCAATGGCGTCAATGGGCCGAATGGAAGGCGCGAAACGAGTACGGCGACGACGAGGGATGGGATGCGTTGGACGGCAACGACGCGCTCAGAAGACTGCTCGGCACCGGCGAGGACCGCAAGGCCTCCCAAGGACACGGCATACCCACCGCGCTCATGTACCTAGGCGACGATGACGCGCCCGTGGTCGCCGACCTTGAAACCACATGGTACGACGCGCGGCGCAACAAACCGAACCGCAGCGCCGAATGGCGTCTCTACTACGCGGCCTGCGAACCGATCCGCATGGCCCGTCCCGGCGACCTCATGTGCTTCGGAATGCTCAGGGACAATCGCCTGCTGATCGTCATCACACAGCATGACAGCACGGCCGAGGCCCAGGCCAAATGGCTCTTCGGCATCGACGACGAACAGGAGGGCGCGTTCCGTTTCCATGACAACACGGAACGTGAACTGGATGCCTTCGGCGCGCAGATCTTCGAAGCGCTCGGCATCAACGTCGAGGTGCGGGATGACACGCATCTCCCCGAGATGATCGGCCGATGGGGATACAGGTTCCCCAGCAACGAGGAGTTCGCGTCCTTCTCCCAATCCTCCTTGACGGACGTGGATCCCGCGCACGACGACCCGGACGACGTGGTGATCGAATACTACGACCGCAGCTACCTGCTGTTCAAACTCTATGAGCGGGCGGTCATCCAACACGACTACGATGCCGCGCCATTCGTGTCGGACGGCATCATCGACGTTGACTCGTTCACCTCGTTCTACACTTCCGTACGCAACCGGCGCATGAGCCGCGCAGGCAAGGTCCTCGAAATCCACATCGCCCACATCCTCGACGCGCGCGGCATCGAATACGAGGCCCAGGCCAGGACAGAAAACGGGAAGAAACCCGATTTCCTGTTCCCCTCGCAAGCCGCCTACGAGGATCCGACGTTCCCCGAGACGCAGCTGCGGATGCTCGCCTCGAAGACCTCGATCAAGGACCGTTTCCGTCAGGTCGCCGACGAGGCCAACAGGATCAGGGACAAGCACCTATTCACCCTGACCCCCGGCGACGTGACCCATCCCAAGCTCGCCCAACTCGATGAACTGCACATCCACCTGGTCATGCCCAAGGTGGTCAAGGAATCATACGACGACCTTATCCAGGGGGAGACCATGACGTTCTCCCGGTTCATCGAGGAGGTCCAGGGACTTCAGGCGGGCCGTCCTCAAAGCCTGACCCTTCTCTGACGGCCCGACGGGAGTCCTCCCTGATTTCGCCGACGGTTCGGCGACGGCGGCGACGCCGTTCCTGAAGTAGAATTGACGGAAAAGCAAGGAGCCACGATGGATGTTTCGATGATCAGACGGCCACAGGACTGGCCTTTCCCCATCCCGCAGATCACGGCGGAGAGCATAGACGAGCTGATCGACGCGCTGCACCGGGACGTGTCGGACTCGACTCTGAGCATCTACTACGACGCCGTGGACGGATGCAGCCGCGAGATGGAGAACGAGGATCAGGAGATGATGGTACGCGAGTACTACCTGCATGACGGATGGGCGGCGAAGCATGGAACGGGTGCGTGATTTCTCGCCGTATGAGTTGAAGGTCAGCGTGTATGACGGGGCCGCCGAAAAGCGAACCATGCTGATGGACGGCCACCTCTACATGGTCAAGTTCGGGTATGACGCCGCCCCGCAGGAGGAGCATCCCAGTCGTACCAGCTACGTCAACCTGCCCGTCAACGAGTATATCGGCTCCAAGGTGTTCGCCGCTTCGGGCATCCCCACGCAGGATGTCATTCTCGGTGATTACAAGGGCCGTTCCGTGGTGGCGTGCCGTGATTTCATGTACGAGATGGATCCGAACCTCATGCTGCTTCATTTCAAGCAGCTGGAAATCAGCATGCCCGGTGGAAGCAGCCGATCGAAGGCCAGGCCCGATTGGGAGTTCGTCAGCCAGGTCCTTGACGAACATGACGCGCTCGAAGGCATCCGCGCGCGGGCGCGGCACCGCTTCCTTCAGATGACATGCGTCGATGCGCTGATAGGGAACTTCGACCGCCACGCGAACAACTGGGGGTTCATAGCGGACAGAAGGACCGCGGATATTCTTGATCTCGCCCCCGTATACGACTGCGGTTCGTCACTGTCCCCGAGCCTGTCCCGTGAAGGCATGAGGGAACGGGTCGAGGATCCTCAGCAAATGCGTGAGGCGAACATGGCCGCACCCTACATGGCGATGAACGTCGGCGGCAAGCGACGCAAGTTCGCCTTCTTCCTGACCTCGGAGACCGCACGCCCCTTCAGGGCGGAGCTGCCGGAACTCTGGCCGCGCCTGTCCGAGGAGGTCACGGACCGCATCGTGGAGCAGACCCCCGGACTCGATGACCTTCAACGTGATTTCTATAAGGCCACGCTGGACGCCCGCCGCAAGTACGTGCTCGGACCCGCATACCGGATGGCACTCAAAGAAGCGGAAACCTCCACCGCCACCGTCGGGAACGACACCCTTGCGACCGACATCGTTCCGGGGATCCCGTTCCCTGGCCTTGGGGGAAACCCCGGTCTCCTGCACTGAGGACTCCACGCGGCTCACAGTCCGGGAAAGTCCTCGTTCTCGCCGTCAATCGTTCCCGGATCGTTCGATGACGGTATCAAGATGGTCGATTAGTTCCCGGCATTGCCGGACGGCGTAGGACGCCGATGCCTCGTCCTCGATGGTCGCGTTCATCTCCCTGTTCGCGTTGTGCGCGATCTGGTTGACGTTGCGGCCGATGCGGCGCAGCTGGTATTCGATCTCCTTGAGCGCCTGGACGGTGGGCGAATCGCGTTCCTCCTCCTTGACTTGCAGTCTCCCCTCCAACAGTTTCACAGCCTCGATGATGGTGAGGGAGACCGTCTGGTTCCTTTTCTTGGCGGCGGTGCGGATCATCCCGGCTTCCTCCTCGTTCACCATGAGATGCACCTGGATGGAGCGCTGCTCGCCCCCTCCTTTGCTGCTCCTCTTTCGCATTATTCCGATTCCTTCCTCATTGGCCTTCGGCACTCGGGTTGTTGCTTCAGCGCCGTAGGGCGCGGGAGGCTGCGGGCTCGGTTCATGTACATGAACCGTCTAGCTTGCTTACCTTCGATTTGATGGGCATCTCCATGTGGATGCCCATGGACATATCCATGTGGATGTCCATGGACGTGTCCATGTGGGTATCCATGGACATATCCATATGAGCGCATAGGAAAACGCATGAGGGTGGATGATCGTTCGGGGTGATGCCTTCTTCCACGAATGGGAAGGGGCTCTTCCTTTTTTTGGAATGTCATCTTCCCGCATCCTTCGTCTTGAGCTCCTTGAGCAGCATCGTCGCGTTGTCGCGGATGCTCGCGTCCGTGAGCGGGGAGAGCTCGTCCGCATAGGAGCGGCAGAGGAGCGCGTACACCCGTTCCCGCACCCAGGCGCTGCGCGCGATGCCCAGCTTGAACGCGGCCCGGCACAGCATCTCGTATTCGTCGCCGGTGAGCATGACATTGAGCTGGCGTCCCCGCTTCAGCGGATGTTCGGGGTCGGGGTCGGTGCGGTACACGTCGTTCCAATCGGTGGTGCCGGGGGCGAGTTCCGTGTAGCTGAACGGCTGGATGGCGTATCTCACGAAACGGGATTTGGGTATGCCCGTCTTGGCGGAGGCCTCGGCAAGCAGATTGAACAGCTCCCGGTCCATGAGGACCCGGAAGGCGTGGCTGTATCGTCGCATGGTTTCATCGTCTCCTTGGTCGTTGCCGTGCCCGGCGCGGCATGGTGCGTCGGGCACGGATGGTTGGCGTTTGGTCAGCGGTCGAAATCGAACGCCGTGCCGCGTAACTCGTCGATGCGGATGGCCGCGTCGAACTTCTTCCCGGATTTGGATGTGAAGCCCTTCAAGGTGACGGATTGTCCCGCGAGGAGCCTGCGCGCGGTCTGGTCGGTGATGGTCTTGCCCGCGATGCGCGCGTACATCTTCCAGCCGCATCCCTCGACGGCGATCCACTTGCCGTCCTTGGTCTTCTCGCTTCTGTTCGTGGAGCATTGCCACATCCGGCCGGTTTTCCTGACCGGCTGGCCGCAGCGCGGGCATTCGCCCCAATCCTGCGCGTCGGTGTTCGCGGTTCGTGTGACGGCATCGGCCTTGAGGTTCGCGGTCGCGTCGGCGGGGATTCGCAATGCCTCCCGGTGGAACATGTCCATCACCTCAGACGGGCCTCGTTTGCCGTGTTCCACGTCGGACAACGCCTGTTCCATCCGCGCGGTGAGCAGCACGTCCTTCAGTCGTGGCTCCACCACGTCGGTGAGGCGTTCGCCTTCCGTGGTGGCGTGGAGCTGACGGCCCTTGCGTTCCACGAGTTTGGAGCGCACGAGCTTTTCGATGGTGTCCGCGCGGGTGGCTGGCGTGCCGATGCCGCCGGAATGTGATTCGTCGTCATCGAGCGCCGCCTTGAGGCTTTTGTCCTCCACGCACCGGCTCGCGTGCTCCATCGCGGCCAGCAGCGTGGCCTCGGTGAACGGTTTGGGCGGCCGGGTCTCGCCTTCCTCGACCGTGACCTTCCCGACAGGACGAATGACGCCGCCTTCCATGAGGTTCGACGGGATCACGTTCCTTCCTCCCGCCGGGTTCGCGGTTTCCTCGTCTTCCGGTTCGGGCCCGTGGCCGGTTTCGACGGCCTTCCATCCTGCGGACACGGTCTCGTCGGAACGACTGGAGAACTCCCTATCGGTGTCGTCGGAAAGCCGGGCCTTCACCTCGGTGACGATGTGCACATGATCGTCGCCCACAGCCTCCCACATGCGGCGCACGATGCGCGTCATCACCTTGCGCTCGTCATCGTCCAGGCCTTCCAGCTTCCCGGCGTCCAATTGCATGGTCGGCAGTATCGCGGTATGGCCGGCCACCTTCGCGTCATTGACGGCCAGCTCCGGGCGCGGGTGTCCGGGTATGCCCTCGCGGGTGACGAACCCTTGGGCGAGACGGCCGGATTCGAGGAGCGCCGTGAACGTTTCGAGGTCGTCGCGCGTGATGTACCGGCTGTCGGTGCGCGGATAGGTGGCGAGTTTGAGTTCGTAGAGGTGCTGCAACGCCGCGAGCGTGCGCGCGGCGGTCATGCCGTACATGCGGCTCATGTCCTTCTGCAATCCGGTCAGGTCATACAGGCGGGGCGGCCGGTCATTCACCCGCCTCCGGTTCACGGACATGATGCGGAAGCGGCCGCGTTCGACCTGGCCGCACAGCAGCATCGCCGCATCCTTGCTGTCGATCCGTTCGCTGGAGAGCCGCCATCCGCCCATGTCCGCGATCACGGTCCAGAACGGCACCGGCTTGTGGCTTCGTATCTGCCGGTCGCGTTCCGCGATCATGGCGAGCGTCGGCGTCTGCACGCGGCCCACGCTGAACCGTGCGTTGTAGAGCAGCGAGTACGCGCGGCTCGCGTTCATGCCGATCAGCCAGTCCGCCTTCGACCTGATCTCCGCCGACCATGCGAGCCCCCGGTATTCGGATTCCGGTTTCATCGCCCGCCACGCGGCCTGGATGGCCTCCGCCTCCAGGCTCGCCACCCACAGGCGCAGTTCCGGCTTGCGCGAGCCTTCCATGTCCGCGATGCGGCGGAAGATGGCCTCACCCTCGCGGTCGGAGTCGCAGGCGTTGACGAGGCAATCCACGTCCGCGCGGCGGATCAGCCGCACGATCTGCCGGTACCGGGAGCCGGCGCCGCGTTCGGTGCTGATCTTCCATTGCCAATGGCCGGACGGGTCCACCGGCAGCGTGTCCAGGCTCCATTTGCCCCAATCCCTGTCCTTGTAGTCCTCTGGCATGGCAAGGTCGATCAGGTGGCCCTGCGCCCACGTCACGAGCAGCTGGCCGCACTCATAGCATCCGTCCTTCTGGACGGGCGCGGCGCACAACGCCTGCGCGATGGCCGTGGCGACCGATTTCTTTTCCGCGATGACGAGCTTCATTCTTCGTTCGCGTTCCTTCCGTTTTTTGGGATTCCTTGATTCTTGTCCGACATGCGAGGACCGGCGCGGGAATCCCTTCCCGGCCGGCCCTGGATGGAAAGGCGTCGCCAAGGTCAGGCGGCGAAGCCGAGCAGCGGCGCGAACACGGCGGCGATGGCCAGCACCGCGATCAGCATGAGGATGACGCCGGCGATCCACGCGATGGCCGTCACCAGCGTGCGGCTCCAGGTCTGTCCGCCGGATTCCACGATCATCGGGCTGCCCATGCGTTTGCCGATGATCGCGCACACGCCCGAGGCGACCACGCACAACAGCACGAGCACCACCTGGAGCATCCCGTTGAGCTCGACCAGCCACGTCCACAGGCCCATGAACCAGCCGGCGAGCATAGAGAGAAACGATTCCATTGATTTTCCTTTCACCTGATTGGAACGACGCTTCCGATTCTCGGCCGCAAAACGGCCGGCCACGGGGCACGGCGTCTACACGCCCCGCCTTCCGCCATGGGGAATGTAGACGCCATGCCCCGTGGAACGCGCGACGGGAAGGCAGACTCGCCTTGACGGAAAAACGAGCGAAAGGAAGATCGTCGTGGCGAACAACCAGAACACCATGCGCGACATGAAACGCAGCATCCTCAAGGCGGTGCGCGACAGCCAGAGGACGAAACAGGATGCGATGGACGAGTACGTGGCGGCGCGCGTCAACATCAAATCATTGGAGGAACGTCTGGAAGAGGCCCGCGAGAAGGCCACCCTGCTGCGCAGGAAGGCGAAGGACGCGGGAAACACCAGCGCCGAACTGAAAACGGCGGACGACCTCATAGACGCGCGGTGGACGGGGACGGAAGACGGGTCGGCGGAAGACGGGTCGCCCGAAAACGCGGATCCGGGAACCGTGAACCCCGAGCGGGAGCATCCGGCCATGGAAGAAAACACGCAAGGCGGCATGCCGGGTGAGCCGAACCGTTGGGAAGGCGGTGAATCGTGAACCGGCCGGAACCGCGTCCGCTGCCGAAACCGCTGCGCGTCCTGTGCCTGTTCGTCGCCGCGCTCCTCGTGTGCTCGCTGGGCGTCATCGTCGCCAACCACCAGCCGTCAACGGCCGGCGACGACCACGGTTCCGCGACGGACGCGAAACAGGAGTCCACGGGCAAAAGGAAAACGGATTCGGGCCCGCGACGGTACGCCGGCCTGGAGGCGGCGGGAATCCCGGTTCCCGGCGACTGGTCTCAGCGCACCACCGCGTTCCCCGTTGACACCCACAAGGACGGCACCCGCACGCTCTCCGAAAACGCGGACGGCATCACGCTGCACAATGGTTCCGGCCCGATCGACACCGCATTGGAAACGGTGGACGCGCTGCTCGATCCAAACGGCAGCGACGACGAATGGCGCAAGAACGTGTTCGCGCTGCTCGGCGACGACGGTGCCGGGGAGAGCCATCCGGTCTCCGACGCGCCGCGCTGGTGGTGGACCCAGCGCCGCTTCCACGCCGGATCCGTATGCTCGGGCCAATACGATGACAAGTACGTCAACTACGCCTACACCTGCACCTCCGACGGCAAATGGGAGGGCTCGGATACGGATGCCATCCAGTCCCAGCCGTTCTGGACGACGAAGGAAACCAGCTTCCCGATCCCGGAAGGCGGCGGACCGTCATCCACGACGGATCCGCAGCAGACCGTCAGCCAGGCGTACAACACCGTGCTCTTGCCGATGGACGACGGCAACTGGCACGTCACCGTCTACTGCCCGGCCGCGCTCGACGCGCCATTGCTGGACAAGGACGCCAACGAGCTCGACCCCGATCAGGTGAAGGCCGGCGACGAGGCGTACACGGTGATCTCCGCCACCGGATACGGCACGGTCCAGCACCCCTGCCGGACCGTGGAGGTCGTGGTCGGCGGGCAGAAGCCCTTCTGGTCGCTGAGGAACACGCAATGAGCCGGACCAGCCGCCATCGGATCCTCGCGGCCATGCTCTCGGCGTGCCTGCTGTCCCTGCTCGGCGGATGCACGCCGTTGACCGTGCTCGCGGTCCTCGGCGGCTGCAAGGACGGCGGCTCCAACGGATCGTCGGGAGGCACCACGGGAAGCGTCGTCACCGGCGAGGTGCGTGACGGCATGACCATCGCGCAGACCAAGGCGTGGTTCAACGGATCCGACGGGCCCGACAACGTGTGCCAGGCCTATCCGGACGGGCAATGCACATGGTGGGCGTGCATGAGAGGCCATAAAATCGGATTGGACGTGGGCTCCTACTGGGGCAACGGCGGCGACTGGGCCGCCAGCGCCACCGCCGCCGGATGGAAGACCACCCGCACCGATCCCGTGGCCGGCAGCATCGTCAGCTACCCGCCCGGCGTGGCCGACGCGGACACCCTCTACGGGCACGTCGCCATCGTGGAAAGCGTGGACGCCAAGGCCGGAACCGTCACGATCAGCGAGATGAACGGGCGCGGCGGCCTGGGCATCGTCAACCACCGCACGCACAGGATCAACGTCGGCGCGGTCTACATCCTGCCCAACGGCAGTGTGTCCACCAATGGTTCCACCGGCACGGATTCCGCGTCATCCGGTTCCGATTCGTCCGATTCGTCGTCCTCCTCTTCGGATCCGGTGGAGGCGGCATGGACGTGCTCCAGTTCCGACTCGGGCTCCACGGACGTGGTGGTGGACTACGACGGCGACGGCACCCACGCCACGCCGGAACAGGCCCGGGCCATCGCCAGGAAGATGATCGCCTCGTACAAGGACTGGGGCGACGGCGACTATGACGCGCTCGTATGGTTGTGGAACAAGGAATCGGGATGGCAGTGGAATGCCACCAACCCGAGCAGCGGCGCTTACGGCATACCCCAGGCGTTGCCCGCGTCGAAACTGGCATCGGCCGGCGATGACTGGAAGGACAACGCCGCCACCCAGATCAGATGGGGATTGAACTACATCGCCGGACGGTACGGCAGCCCCAGCGCCGCCAAGACGTTCTGGCTCGCCCACAACTGGTACTGAGGAAAATCTCGGCGGAATCATCTGACCCGTAGACGCCATGCCCCGCGCGACCGCCCGTATGGGCTGATGATCGGAGCCATGCCCGCCGGACGGCGCGGCACCGATCATCCAAGGGAAGGAAGGACGCATCATGCTGATGGAACCCGACGAATACACGCCCCAGGAACGGGCCCTGACCGACAAGGCGAAGGAGCTGATCGAGCAGCACGAGCTCGACTGGGGCAACGGGGAATGCTTCATCCAACGCTACGCCGGCCGCAGCGAACTGTACATGACGCTGGAGGCCCCCAACCACGCCACGGTCTCGGTCACGGTGCCGGCCGAGACGGACGAGAAGGGGCTGAGGCGCGCCATGGCGGACGGGCTCCTCGACTTCGACCCCGACGAGAAGTTCGACGAATACTGGTCCCGCGAGTTCGCGGCACGCAACGGGTTCACGCCCTCCGGATTCCTGTCCGGCCTCCAGGAAGACAAAGCGTATTTCGGTCTCCGATCTGAGGCGTTGCTTCATCCCGATCAAAGCAACGCCGGGCAAGGCAATGAAACGATTGCGGAGATCCGCTGGACGGAGGAGGACCTTCGGCACTGGCTGAAGGACCATGACTGGCCCGACAACAACGAGAACATGGACGCGATGCGCGACATGATCTCGGCCAGGGAATTGCGGGACCGCAGCATCGAGGAAGGATGGGAGATCATCGACGCGATGGTGGACGACGGCCGGCTCGCCCGCAAAGACGAAGGCGAGGAGGCCGAAACGTCCGAAACCTACGATCCCGCGAACCCGGCCGACCCGTTGAGCATTGCCGATACGTCTGCCTCGGCCGCAGCCACACGATAAAAGACCCGAGCGAAGGAGCATCATCATGGCCGGATTGAAGGACTACCAGATCAGCGTGTACGTCGCCAACCTGGGCAAATACGTGGAGGGCGTGTTGCAGGGCGCGTGGATCACGCTGCCCATGCCCGCCGAACGCTTGCAGGACACCCTGAAGACCGAGGTGGGATTGGGCGGCCGGTACGAGGAGTACGCGATCCACGACTACGAGGGCGGGGAAGGACTGCTCGCCACCGTGGCGAATCCCGTCGAATACGAGTCGCTGACGGACCTGAACCTCATGTGCCGCGCGTTCGAGGCGCGCGAGGACGACGACCCGGACGTGTACGAGAAGGTGCGGATGGTCCGCGACGATCTTGACGCGGCCCCGCGCACCCCGTTGCAGTACGCGAACCTCGCGTTGAACTCGGACGAGATCCCCTATCACTCTTATGATGCGCCGTTATGGTCGGACTCGAAGGAGGCGAAGTATGCCTGGACCGCCGTGAACCAGGGGTGGGCATCGGATGCCGTGCGATCCATGTTCGATACAGGGCTCGGCTATCTGATCGATATGGAGATGTACGGCCGGGACCTCAAGCTCGACGGCGATGTGTCGCTTGGCGACAACGGCTATCTGGAGGACGCGGACTGGCCGAGCGATATCGACGGACGGTACTCGCGCGAGGAGATCGCCGAGGAGGTCGAATGGCTGGATGATTTCGACGCGAAGACCGGTTCGCCGTCCGCGTTCGATCTCGCCTCGCTCGTCCAGCCGGGCGAACGCATCGCGGACTACACGATTTCCGGCACCGGCACGAACTGGGGAGCCCCCTCATACCAGTGCATCGTGGAGGAGGGTTCCACCGATATCCATGCCGCGCTTGAGGACACGATGCACCGGATCATCGACGCGCGCGCCGCTACTGGCGATGCCGTGGACGTGCTGCGCGAGACCATGGGCGCAGTGCCCGCAGCATCCATCGGCGAAGACGATGGCGTGAGCCCGATCGACCTCGATCTGGGGTATGTGCTGCCCGGTGCCGTCACCTCGTTCACGGAACGCGCGCAGGCGTGCGACCCCTCGGACCCGCTGAATATGACCGATACGGCCGGTTCCGGCCTTTCCAAGTGAGAAAGGGCGAGCGAGATGGCCTTGACGCCTTTTGACATGGAGGGTGTGAACCGCGACCTGCTCGCGGCCGGGAATCCCGCCAAGCCCGACATGCAATCCATCCTGCGCAGGAACGCGCGCGATCTCGTGCTGGGGAACGCGATTCTGGTCTCTTCCGTCGATGCCAAGGAATTGGAGTTCGGCGTCCACATGGCGTATTCCGACGCGGACGGCGGCTTCGACACCGATCCGAGCGAGGACGTGTGGTTCGAGGCGTCCTCGCTCCCGATTCCCAATGAACGCCCTGATCTGCCTCCCGACAACGCGCTCAGGATCAGGGTCACGGACGTGCTGACCGAATACGGGTTCACGGACATTGACGTGAAAGCCCCGGACAGGACGCCGGAAGGCATCTGGATCGGTTTCGAGGCCATGCAGCCAGTCAGGCTCGACGTGACCTCGGCCCAGGAAGGGCGTTCCGTTTCCTTCACCCTGACAGCAGCCGAGGCCAACGATTGGCGTTCCGGCCGTCTCGACGCGCACGGCCTCTCACGCATGGCCGTCGAACGGGTTCTCGCCAGGCCGGGCGACACGGTGACGCTCGCCTACGGGGATTCGCTGTTCCGGCCGGCGGTGATGTGCGACGGTTCGGGAAGGCTTCCCGAGCATCGCGTCAAGGCCGGTATCGGCACGTTCGTCATCGGCCGTGAAAGCGAGGCGGTCATGCCCGAGATACTGCGGATCGACCGCACTGTTGACCCACGAGACCCGCTCGTGATCGAAAAGGCGTTCGGAAAGGAGAACGACATGGAGAACGGGAATGTCCCCGAATACTGGAAAGGCCTGATGGACGAGGCCGATCTGCCGTTGGCGGGCATCGTGCGCGAGCACGGCGGCGGGTTGATGGACTTCCACCGCATGAAGGGCATCGAACGCCTGACCGGTTCGAGTGACTGGGATTTCTACTCCTGGACGGTGGAAAATTACGACGATGACCTGCTCGACGTGTGCGAACGGGAGAACGCCGCCGACGTGCTCGCCGACTTGCAGGCATGGTGGAAAACGAGCCAGCCCGACATGCGGCAACACGTGGACGAGATGATGGCGGGCATCGACGCGGCCATGGAACCGCTCGACAAGCGCCTGTACGCCGCCGCCGAAAAGGAGTTCAAGGAGCGCGCGTTGGACCCGGACGGGGAATGCTACCAATTGGACGGCGGCACGTTCATCTCCCAGGAATCATTCGACGGCATCTGCGGCGACCAACGCGACCGCTACATGGCATGGAAGAACCAGGCCGAACCCGCCAGACTCGTGAGCGCATGGGACGACCCCGCACGCCTGGACCGGCTCGTGGGCGACCTGATCGACGCGGACGATGGCGGCGGATGCTTCTACACCGACGCGCAGCCCATCGACTACACGCAGGGCATGGATTACAGCCCACAGCAGCTGGCCGCAGACAGCGGGCTGGGAGATACGGTCCCGCTGGCGTGTGAGTCCAACGCTTCCTACAGCCTCGCGCACCACCCCGATATCAAATTCACCGCCACCGGGTCTCCCGACGGCAGAAAGGCGCTGGAGGTCTCGGCTCCCGGTTCCGCCCGTCATGCGCTAATCACGGCCAAACCCGGAACGTTCGACGTGAGCCTGCATGACGAGCGCGGCATCGTGTCCGGCGAATCCTTCCCTTACGAGGCAAACGATTCCTGGACGTACCGGCTTTCCGGCCAGGCGTTGCGCGGCGCGCTGGACCTCGCCGTCGGCTGGGCCGACCCACAGGAAACGTCTCTTGAGACCGCAGGGCTCGGCCTCGCGTTGGATGACGGCATGGAAACGACACACGGCCGCTGACGCCGTACGGCAACGACGAACAGAACCAAGGAGCACACGATGGACATGAATTGGATCGACGAGATTCGGGATCCCGAACCCCGCAAACGGTACATCTACAACGCTGACGACTACGACCCGCAATACGGGGACCCGTATTACCGTGAACACAGCACCCGCGCCGACAGCCTGTGGCGGCTGTACGAGGAGAGCGGCACGTCGATCACGTTCGATGCCTTCGCGGACGAATCCCGTCAAACCGATTACAGGATGGAGACCGGCGCTCTGCGTGATTTCTTCAATGGATCCCAGTCGGCGCTCTCCTCGTACAGGAACCCGATGGGAGGCAACCCGCTGATCGCGTTCGGAAGCATAGGCCGATGGGACGGCGAACGCACGGGCATATCCTCGTTCGAGACCTTCGATGATCTGATGAACGGCGATGATTCCCCGTTCAAGGACTGCGAGATCGACCACATCTGGGACGAGAACGGAATCCTGAAGATGCGCGGCCACCACCACGACGGCAGTGTGGAGGTGGAGATACGCCAGCTCACCGACCAGGGATGCGAGGCATTGGAATCCTACGAGCAGTCATGGGCTGGCGAACCGTTCGACGCCGCAGGCCGCCACTACGACGGCGGCAAGGAATCCGTGGACCGCTTCTGGAACGACCTGAAAACCGATCGGGGCCTGGCCGTGGAGCCCCGGTACGTGGAACTCGCGTTCGGATGCCCGCCCATCGAATGGGACATCGATGCCAGGGTGAGGGACTTCGCCGAACGCATGGGCGACGAATATACGAGCCTGTACGAGCAGGACACGACCGGCATCAAGGGCGGTGATTTCGAACGTTTCGGCGCGTTCGCGGACAATCACCTCGACTTCATACGCGCCCTGACGAAGGCCAGGGGCATGGATCCCATCAGCAGCGACCGGGAGATAGCCGCATTCCTCAACACATTCGACAAGCTCGCCGCGATGCCCGAACCATCACCGGCATCACAGGAAAAGGACGAACTGTCCGCCGGAGTATGCGATCCGACCGACCCGACGATGGGCTGCCTGCAACCGGATTCGCCGGCAGCCATCCGATAGACGCGAAAGGAGTCCATGATGATTTTGACGCAATCCGACCTCGAATCGGATTCCACGCGATGTTCGAGAACATCCATCCATTCACGGACGGCAACGGGCGAACCGGGCGACAGATTCTGAATCTCATGCTCATGGCTGCCGGCTACCGGCCCGTAGCAATCAAACATGATGCCGGCCGCAGCTATGGGAAAAGTCTGGAAGCATGGCAGGTTGACGGCGATCCCAAGCCGTTCATTTCCCAGCTTGTCCAATGCGTTGATCAGGAAGAGCGCGCCGTAGCGGAAATCGTCGGCAGATTAAGAGAGAACCCTTTCTCGGAAAACGCCATCGACGGGATTGGTCTCGAAGACGGTCCGGCACGAGGGCGTTCCCTCTGATTGGAACGCTTCAGGATTGTGATAGGTGTACATGAATATGCGTTTTTACATATATTCATGTACACTTATATGCATGAAGAGGAGCGAGGCGATTGATCAGCTGCGCGAGATGGATGCCAAGTACTCGTGCTACGTGTATTGCAAGAACGAACTGGCCGTCGTGCTGGGTGAGCAGGGGCAGAAACTGAACCGAACCCTGTCCAGCCTGGTATCGGCGAAGGCGTTGGTCCGTGCCGCCCGTGGCGTCTACGTGTTCGCGTATTCCTCCCATCTCGGCGAGGGGACACTTCATCAGGTCGCAAAGCGGTTGCGTTCCGGCGAGCTGGTGTGGGAAAGCCTCGAAAGCGCTCTGTCGCGCTGGAACGTGATCAGCCAGATTCCGGTGGATAGGGTCACGTTCATGACCACGGGCCGTGAGGGCGAGTTCCGCACCGCGTACGGGGTGATCGAGTTCACGCACTGCAAGCTCAGCTGGAGTCGCATCCTGCCGAACCTGATCGCCCGCGATGACGGACTGACGCCGCTCGCGTCGAAACAGTGGGCGTATCGTGACCTGAAGGCCGTCGGACGCAACCTCGATCTGGTGGACATGGACGAATTGGAGGACGATGATGACTGGAGCTGACGGCACCTATGACTACAAGGCTATGGCGGCCGGGATCGTCTTGGCCGGGGGCGAGGGCATGGGCAATCTGCTTCCCGTGGTCGAGAAGGAACTTCTGCATTATCGAATCCTGGATGCCATGATGCGCGAGGGTTTCTTCTCCTCGCTGGTGTTCCAAGGCGGCACGAGTCTGCGCCTGTGCCACGGGTCCCCGAGGTACAGCGAGGACCTTGATTTTGCCGGCGGCACCTCGTTCGACATGGACACCCTTAAAGGGCTTGGCTCCTGCATCTCCGATTCGCTCTCGGGGATGGGCGATGACGTGACGGTCCGGGTCAAGGAGCCGAGACCCGACGCCGATGGGCTGACGCGCAGATGGCGTATAGCGATTCGCACGGCCGGTCAGCGCAAGGATCTGCCGAGCCAGACAATCAAGCTGGAGGTGGCATCGATTCCCGCGTACGAGCCGCAGCATCGTCCCGCCTTGGTCAACTATCCGATGTTCCCGGCCTTGTCGGGTCAGATCATCCTCGATGTGGAAAGCCCCACCGAGATTCTTGCCGACAAGCTGCTCTCCTATGCCTGCGCATCGCACCTGCGGCGACGCGACCTGTGGGACATGTGCTGGTTGGCGTCGAGAGGCGACGTCGATTCCCGACGGGCGATGGAGCTTGCGGAATTGAAATCATCTGATTACGGCGAAGAAGGACTTTGGGCAGACCGTGCTGATCGCGTGGCGGGGGTCGCCGATGTGATCGGCTCGGATGCCTTCGCCGACGAGATGCGCCGGTTCCTCCCCGCCGGCCTGATGACATCCACGGTCGAATCCCCACGTTGGAGCGCATGGGCGATCGAACAGATCGGGACGTTGTACGGCACTCCAGGCACTCCATCGTCGGCCGATGCGGTTCCCGGATTCCCTATTTTCGGTGCGTCGAACGACTCCAGTCCAACCCGCTGAACGCTAAGGAGGTCTGCGATGTCGAATCTGGACTATAACTTGCCTGAGCCGACAAAGGCGCAATTGGAGTACGCGCGTTACCTCAGCCGTTTCCAAGCGCCGCGTGAACGCCGGACTCTTTTCGCCCGCACCGAATCGGATATCGCAGCCGCCTTCCGTGAAGAGACCGCGAACCATTCCTGGAACGCCGACGACCTTGCCTCCCAGGCCGGTATCGATCCCCGGTTTGCCGATGCTCTGCTCCAGCGGGGCGAAGCCCCGATTGAAGCGGTGTTCTCCGCAGCCGATGCGCTGGGGATAGACATAGCCGCGTTGCCGCTTTCCAGTCTCGGGAACACTCGGTGAGCGGTGTTGGTATACGCCAATATGCGCAAAGAAGCATGTTGGCGTATACCGTTTGTTCATCCGATCCTCGCGGTGCTAAGGGAATAGGTGGCGACGCTGCCGGCTGTTCCGACGACCTGGTTCATGGGCATGGTCAGTCTCATGTCGGTGCGGGTGGTGGATTCCACGGCGTTGCGCATTTCGTCCTGCACGAGGCCGATGTAACGCATGGTGGTGGCGATGTTGGCGTGCCCCAGCATACGGCTGACAAGCACGATGTTGCAGCCGTTCCTGTAGTAGACGCATGTGGCGAACCTACGGCGCAGGCTGTGCGACGGGTATCCGGTTACCGTCTTGATCCTCTTCGCCACGTAATCGACGCCGCAGTGTCCCTGCACGTCTCCGGGGAACAGCCATACGCCGGTGCGTTTCCGCAATGCCGAAGCGAGCTTTGCCGGCACGGGAAAGCATCCGCTCCTTGTTGCCCTTGCCGTGGACGTGGAGCACCATGCCCTCGGCGTTCTCCTCCAGATCGGTCTTCAGGTTGATTCTGGTCATTTCGATGCGGCGCAGGCCGCAGAACGCGCCCAGCATGACGGCCAGCCGCGCGTTCTCGTCGGGTGATGCGAGTCCTTGTTCGATGTTCTCCTCGGGACAGATGCAGCCGGACGGAAGGGTCATGGGCACGGTGGGCACTTCGTCCGCCGGATTGCGGCGGGCGAGCCCTCGCTTCATGCTCCATTGGTAGAAGACCTTGACGCAGCTGCGTACTCCGCGTCTGCCTTCGGTTCCCATGCCGGCTAGGTAGAATATGAGGTCGTCTTCGGTCACGTCGGTGATGCTTTTATCGACGGCTTTGGAGAATCGAACGATCTGGTACCAGCGGGTGCGCAGGGTGTCGTTCGTGCGTCCGATGGCGTCCATCCAGTCGATCCATTTCTCAATGGATTCTTTCCAATCCTCCCGTGGCTCGACGTGTTCGCAGCTCTTCCTGTTGTCGTTCCAATACCTCATGGGGCTCCTTAAGCGCATAGAAAAGGGAAGTGACTTCTTCATCACTTCCCAAGGAATACTATTGCGCGTTTCTGGCCGATGCTCTTCGGAAAACCAGCTGCAAGGCGAACATGCGCGATGACACGCCGATTTGAAGGAACAGCAAGGCTGGTGTATTGTCTACTCCTGTTGCAAAAAGCCCTACGGCTGCGAGCCAGAACCGTATATCGGACGGTCACTGGTTCAAGCCCAGTCGCAGGAGCTCACCTGGTCAGGAGACTGGCCGAGAAAACTAAATATTCCTGCGTAGCTCAGTTGGCAGAGCATCCGACTGTTAATCGGACGGTCACTGGTTCAAGCCCAGTCGCAGGAGCCGCCTGAAACCCCTTGGAGATCAAGGGGTTTCGTTGTATTTGGACTATGTTCAATCAAGTGATTTGCGGCTCGGTAGCCAATATTTGAATCATCTTGCCGAATTGTAAGCAACACGCCGTTGTGGATAACTGGCAAGCTGGAACCACATATCCCGATTCAGCTGGACATTCCTCTGTCACCGCTTCACTGTGGAAGAACCGGAGCGGAAACCGGCCTGAACAGGGGAATGGGGAACTCATGCGTGCATATCATGCAAACAAACGCCGTGAGGCGGCCAGAAAAGCGTCTATATGGCGTCGCAGAGAGCATCGAAAGGCACAGGAACAGAAACGTGCCATGTGTGCAGTAGCTCTCATTCTGGGGCTGTTACTGCCGTTAGGTCTTGGAATTGCGATGCCGAATGGGAATGCGGAGCATGCCTATGCGACACAACCGCAGTCGGATCGGCAATGCGAGGCCCTTTGCGGATGGCCGGTGCTTGACCCGCGGATTGAACGGGAGTTCGAGAAACCGGCCAAGCGGTGGTTGTCCGGACATCGCGGGATAGATCTCACGGCACAGGCCGGAACCGTGATTGTGGCGCCCCAGGCGGGAATAATACGTTTTGCTGGGAAAGTGGCGGAGAAGGACGTGGTCAGCATGCGCCATAGCAATGGTGTGATCTCGACGTTCGAGCCGGCGACCACGACGCTGACGGTTGGCGCAGCGGTTACGCAGGGGCAGTTCATCGGTACGGTTGGTGGTGCGTCGGACCATTGCACAGGGCAGTGCCTGCACTGGGGCCTCAAGCGCGGGGAAGATGATTATCTGGATCCACAGCGGTATGCGGGGAATCAGAAGATCGTGTTGAAACCGTTATGATTCAGGCTCGGTTTACAAGCCGGCATCGGCCAAAGAGATATATCCCGGATCGATCAATGTGACCTTGAGATTGCTGGCGCTGACGGCCAAAAGCGGCCCGCTGATGGTGGGAACCTTTTTCTTGCCGCCCACTTCGGTATTCCGCACGGAAGACATGGAAGTCAATGTTTGGCCCTTGTTGAGCAGTGCACATGCCTCAGCAATGTTCTCGGCCAAGGTCTGGCGATCCTCTATGCCGGTCATCCATTGTTTGCCGTTCACGATAGACGGGATATTCGAGACGTAGGCACCATATCCGGTGACCAGAGGCCATTGCGAGTCCTTGGTCTTATCGGTTTTATCCGTGGCGGTGGAGTCGTCCTGGGTATCTGCGGAATCGGTGGAATCGGCCGAATCGTCTTTTTCGGGAGACTTGATGGGGTCAGGAACATCGCTGCGGCTCAGATCTTTCTTGCCGGTGATGTTGCCGACTATGCCGGAAATAGTGATTTGAGGATTGATATCAGCAGCGGATCCGGTATATCCAAGATCGTCCAGTTCCGTGACGACTTCCGAGGCGATGTAGTCATTCATGGCGATGATGCCGTCAATGCGGGTGGGAGAGGCATGTTCATCGGCTTTGGCCAAGCGCGCGTCGAGTACCTTTGCGGTGGATCCTTCCTTGGACGCGTCGTAGGCCACGGATTGCCAATCATCCTCGGTGGAGTTGCCGTTCAATGTACCTGAAGGACTTTCCACAACGCCTTTTTGGTAGTAGGCGCCCAGCACCTGCCAGATGCCGCGGAACGCTTCTTGGACAAAGGTGGAGTCGCTGGCCTCGCCTGACTCATCCACAGCGGTATACGGCATCAGCACTTCGATGTGCTTGGGATTGTCTTTGCTGGCCTTGCTGAGTTCAAGCTTGGATACGATTTTTTCGGCCTGCAGCTTGCCGATGGCCTGCGCATCCGAGAACTTGACGAAGGCGTCTGGTTTGTAGCCTTTGATGCTGTTGCCCATGAGCACCACATGCATGCCGGACTCTTTAGCCAGTTTCAGCGACGACACCAGTCGATCCACCGCTTCAGCTTGGGCCGCGTTCTTGGAATCGCCGACCGTTTTGGATGCGTCGGATGACGAATCATCGGTGGAATCAGAACCCGTAGATGAATCCGACGAGTCTGACGAATTGGACGAATCAGACGAATCCGTGGAGTCACTGCCTTCAGCGGTGTCGGCGGTGCTGAGCTCCTGGCTGACATAGTCCCCGTACTGGCGGGTGGAGGCATCGGCCTCGACTACCGGTGCCACCAGCAGGGTGATGTTGTCGGGGGAGATGACGATGCCGGCATCATCGGTGGTGTTGCTGCCGGAAAGATGATTGACCACATAGTCCTGGATGGCGCGGCTCTGCTTGTCCAGGGAATCGGAAGTCGTGTGGGAAATATCGCCCTTCTTGAATCCGGCGGAGGTCAGGGCCTTGGTGAGATTCGGCGTCAGCTTTGCCCACTTGTTCAACGGGGTCTGCTGGTTCAGCGTGATGCCGTCGGAAGGAGTGAACATGGCCACGACTCCCGGGGCGGACGAAGTGACCGTGGTCCGATCGTCCGCCGTGTCCTGCGAATTCGCGTCGGTGGTGCACGCGGTCAGCGATATTGCCATCGCGCAAGCGGCAACGATGGCGGTAAGAACGGCGGCTGGGCGGCGTGTGAACACCATAAGCGGGCAAAACCTCCTTGGGGCGAGTAGCACTGGTTCACGATTCTAGTAGGGCGGAGTAGAAAAAAGTCCCGGATATGTGGAGGAATCACCACATATCCGGGAACAATCAGGGTTGATGTGTCGAAAAACCGCTCGACTTACTTGGCCAGAGCCTTCTGCAGGTTCTCGTCCAGCGCGTTCATGAAGCCTTCGGTGTCGAGCCACGGCTCGTCCGGGCCGATGAGCATGGCCAGATCCTTGGTCATCTGACCGCCTTCAACGGTGTCGACGATGACCTTTTCCAGCGTTTCGGCGAAATGACGGACCTCGGGAGTGTTGTCCAGGTCGGCACGGTGCTTGAGACCGCCGGTCCAAGCGAAGATGGAGGCAATCGGGTTGGTGGAGGTCTTCTCGCCCTTGAGCCAACGGCGGTAATGGCGAGTCACGGTACCGTGGGCGGCCTCGGCCTCGACGGTCTGGCCGTCCGGGGTCATCAGCACGGAAGTCATGAGGCCCAGCGATCCGAAGCCCTGTGCCACGGAATCGGACTGCACATCGCCATCGTAGTTCTTGCAGGCCCAGATGTAGCCGCCATGCCACTTCAGGGAGCTGGCCACCATATCGTCAATCAGACGGTGCTCATAGGTCAAACCGGCGGCCTCGTACTTGTCCTTGTACTCGGTCTCGAACACTTCGGCGAAGGTGTCCTTGAACTGGCCGTCGTAGGCCTTCAAAATCGTGTTTTTGGTGGACAGGTACACGGGGTAGTGGCGCATCAGACCGTAGTTGAAGCAGGCGCGGGCAAAGCCGCGAATGGAATCGTTAACGTTGTACTGTACCTGGGCCACGCCGCCGTCTTCGCCGTAGTTGTGCACCACGTGCTGAATCGGTTCGCTGCCATCGTCCGGGGTGAAGGTCACGGTAAGCTGGCCGGCGCCCGGTACCTTGAAATCGGTGGCCTTGTACTGGTCGCCGAAGGCGTGACGGGCCACGACGATCGGCTTGGTCCAGCCGGGCACCAGACGCGGCACGTTGCTCATCACAATCGGCTCGCGGAAGATGGTGCCGCCCAGAATGTTGCGGATGGTGCCGTTGGGGGACTTCCACATCTTTTTGAGGCCGAATTCCTTGACTCGTGCCTCATCGGGGGTGATGGTCGCGCACTTGACGCCGACATGATGCTTCTGAATGGCGTGGGCGGCATCGATGGTCACCTGATCATCGGTTTCGTCACGGTGCTCGATACCCAGATCGTAGTAGTCGAGGTTCACGTCGAGGTACGGCAGAATCAGACGATCCTTGATGTCCTTCCAGATCACGCGGGTCATCTCGTCGCCGTCGAGTTCGACAACGGTGCCTTCGACCTTGATTTTGGCCATGCTTCCTCCTGATAGATGATGTGAAGATGGTTTTAGTCTTAGCGCATGTTTGTAACGGCGCGAAACAATCGTCCGGTCTGTGGGAAAGTGAGACATGAGCGTCCCACCCGAGCAATAGTGTGGAAGCCATGTCTCAGGAAATTGAAATCGGTTTGGGCAAAAAGGGCCGTCTCGGCTACGCACTCGATGATGTGGCCATCGTCCCCTCTCGCCGCACCCGCGACCCCGAAGATGTCTCTACTTCTTGGCAGATCGATGCCTACGAGTTCGACGTGCCGGTAATTGGCGCTCCCATGGATTCGGTGACCAGCCCGGCCACCGCCATCGCCATGGGCAAGATGGGCGCGCTTGGCGTGCTCGACTTGGAAGGGCTGTGGACCCGTTACGAGGACCCGACCTCGCTGTTGGATGAAATCGCCGGTCTGCCGGCCGAAGAAGCCACCACTCGCATTCAGCAGATTTACGCCGAGCCGGTTAAGCCGGAACTCATCACCCAACGTCTGCACGAGATTCGTAACGCTGGCGTTACCGTTGCCGGCGCGCTTTCTCCGCAGCGCACCCAGCAGTTCTACTCCACCGTGGTTGATGCAGGCGTAGATTTGTTTGTGATTCGCGGCACTGTGGTGTCTGCTGAGCATGTGTCTTCCGGTCAGGAACCGTTGAACCTGAAGAAGTTCATCTATGACCTTGATGTGCCCGTCATCGTTGGCGGAGCATCCAACTACACTGCAGCCTTGCACCTGATGCGCACCGGCGCGGCCGGCGTACTTGTTGGCTTCGGCGGCGGCGCAGTTTCCGCCACTCGCCAGACCATCGGCGTACAGGCTCCGATGGCCACCGCCATTGCAGACGTGGCCGAAGCCCGTCGTGACTACATGGACGAATCTGGCGGCCGCTACGTGCAGGTCATCGCAGACGGTGGCATGGGCGACTCCGGCAGCTTCGTCAAGGCGCTGGCTCTTGGTGCTGACGCGGTTATGCTTGGCGCTCCGTTGGCGCGTGCCACTGAGGCTCCTGGTAAGGGCACTCACTGGGGTGCGGAGGCTCGTCATCAGACGTTGCCGCGTGGCTATCGTACCACGGTCGGCACGGTTGGGTCTCTGGAGCAGGTCCTGTTCGGACCGAGCCATGAAGCGGATGGCAAGACGAACTTCATTGGTGCGTTGAAGCGTGCGATGGCTTCCACCGGCTATGTCGATGTGAAGAACTTCCAGCGTTGCGGCATGGTGGTCAACCCGTATTCCAGCCGCTGATCGCAAGACGTTCGCGTTCCATGAACTAATCCATCATGTGAGAAAGGCGTGTCAAGTTACTTGACTTGACACGCCTTTTCATGATGTTGTGTAATCCTGCGCCTGCCGATGGTGGTGGGCCTCGAGGGGGATCGAGGGGGATTCCATGGAATATACGGGCTTTTTTGATATGCGTCGATGCGGGCCTTTGCCGGGGTATGACGGATTCATCGTCGTAGAGTTATCGGATCGTCCGGTCAAGTACCACATACAACCTACCTTCGTCAGCAGCATGAGTGCGCGGGAATGCCATACGATGGCGATGGCTGCATGTCGAATCGCCTGCAATTGCGCCGATGCCATCCGAGGCAAGCTTAGCGTGGATCATTTGCGCCGAGCGCTGACCAACCCTTGTCTGGAACGTCTGAGAACCATGCAGTACTTGCTGGATTCCCATATGGTGACTCATCCGGAAATCAAAACCAAATTCTGCTATCTGCCCACAGTGCCGACTTTGATTGATGGCGTGATCACCGGCGCGGACACGATGGAGATGGTGGTATTCATGACCATTGGCCAGGAAGATTTGCGGGTGAATCTCAAGTTCCGGTATATCGGTTCCAGATGGATGTGTGTCTTTGCCGATTTGGGGTAGCGTTTCGGCTCAAAGCTGACATGACTTCATGCGGACGGCGTAGTCATAGGACAGGTCGCGCCTATAGTAGAGCGTATGCGTGAACATGTTGAAGAACCTAGGTATGTCACCACCGACGAGGACACGGTGTTCTCTCTGCTGGTCAAGCGTGCAGCCCGCACGCCGGATGACACCATTGCCGAATGGCAGGATGACGATACCCATCAATGGCGTGGCGCCACTGCAACGGAAATGCTCAGCCGCGTCCGCGAGGTGGCCAAGGGACTGCTCGGCCTCGGCGTGAAGGCCGGGAGCATGGTGCTTATCTACTCGCCCACCTGTTACGAGTGGGGCGTGGCTGATTTTGCCTGTGCGGCTATCGGAGCGGTTGTGGTTCCGGTGTATGAGACTGATTCCGCCAAGCAGACTGCCGGCATTGTGGAAGAGGTCGATCCGGTCATAGCCTTTGCCGGTGGTTTCCAGCATGCGCAAACGTTGGAGCAGATTCGCGCTGCACATCCGGGCCTGAAATATGTGTTCAACTTCAAGGCCGATGGGCTCGATGCGGTTGCCGATTTCGGACAAAACGTATCCGACGAGATCTTGGACGCTGCCATTGCGCGCATCAAGGCCGACGATTTGCTGACTGTGGTCTACACCTCCGGTTCCACCGGCAAGCCCAAGGGGGCCATGCTCTCGAATCGCAACTACACGCATATTGTGCTTAACGGCTATGAGATTCTGCGTGGCATGCTCTATGACGACAATCGCTTGCTGCTCTTCCTGCCGCTTGCGCACTGCTTCGCGCGGTACATCCAATATGTATGCATCGGCGGCTGCGGTGTGGTCGGATACATTCCCGATGCCAAGCATCTGCTCGCCGACATTCGCAGCTTCAAACCCACCTACCTGCTTGGTGTGCCCCGTGTGTTCGAGAAGGTATACAACGCCGCCTCGCAGAAAGCCGGCGCGGGCGTTCAAGGCCATATTTTTGCCCTGTCCGTCAAGCACTTCGTCAAGTGGAGCAAGGATGAGCAGTCGGGGCATGGCCATTCGTTCATCGACCGTATGGCGCATTCCTTCTTTATGGCCACAGTCGGCAAGTCGATTCGTTCCGCCCTTGGCCCGAATCTCAAATGGCTGGCCTGCGGTGGTGCTCCGCTGAACGTGGATCTGGCTCATTTCTTCAATGGCATGGACGACATCACATTCATTCAGGGATACGGCATGACCGAAACCGCCGCTCCGATGCTGGTCAACTGGGAGGATGACAACGAGGTCGGATCGGTCGGCAAGCCCGGTCCCGGTATGGGCGTGCGTCTTGGCGAGGATGACGAAATCGAGCTCACCGGTCCGAACGTGTTCCTCGGCTATTACAAGCAGCCGGAACTCACCGCCCAGGCAATGACCGCCGACGGTTGGATCAAAACCGGTGATCTTGGACGTATCGAAGACCGTGGTTTCACATACATCACCGGCCGTAAGAAAGACATCATCATTACCGCCGGCGGCAAGAACATCAGCCCGGCACCTATGGAAGATGTCATCGACACCTGTCCAATCGTCGCTCACGCGGTGGTGGTCGGCGATGGTAAGCCCTTCGTTTCCGCACTGATTGAGCTTGACCCTGAGATGCTGCATTCGTGGCTGGAAGGACAGGGCCTTGACCCTGATATGTCGCTAGCCGAGGCCAGCGGCAACGATGCGGTGCGCGCTTTCGTGCAGCAGTACATCGATCAGGCCAATGCCAATGTGTCCCGCGCCGAATCCGTGCGCAAGTTCGCGATTCTCGACGAGGAATTCAATCAGGAACATGGCACGCTCACCCCGAGCATGAAGGTGGTGCGTCCTAAGGTGCTGCAGCGTTACACAGCCATCATCGAAGAAGACCTGTACGCGCCCAAGCCTTCCAACAAACCATTGCCGGCCACGGCAAAGATTATCGACAGCACGGTGGCAACCGTCAAGAAATCTTCCGAGCAGGTCAAGCAGGCCTCGGAACAGGTCAAGCAGGCTTCCGAGCAGATGAAGGCCAGCGTGTCTGATTCGATTGCTAGCGTGTCGGAGAAAATCAAGAAGACGAAGAACGAAGCCGATGAGGCTGAGGAAGGCGAGTCCGCAGAGGCAACTGCCGATGAGCTGCCTGATCAGTCAGCCGGCGAGAACAACGAGGAGTAACGAGAAGTGGCCATTCGTGAGATCAGGGTCGTGCCTGACCCCGTCCTGCGCACCCCCTGCGACGAGATTAAGGAAATCACGCCTGCCGTGCGCCGTCTGGTTGATGATCTGCTAGAAACGGTGGACGATCCGGGACGTGCTGGCCTGTCCGCCAACCAGATTGGCGTCAGTTTGAGGGCTTTCTCATACAACATCGATGGGAAGGTTGGCTACGTGCTGAACCCGATACTCGAGGAGAAATCCGGCGAACAGTACGGTGACGAGGGATGCTTGTCCGTGCCAGGACTGTGGTACAAGACCCGCAGGGCCGAGTATGCCCGTGTGCGTGGCATTGATCTGGACGGCAAGGAAGTCGTGCTCGAGGGCACTGGCATTATGGGTCGTATGCTTCAACATGAATGCGATCACCTTGACGGACACGTTTACCTGGATCGCCTCGAAAAGGAAGAGCGTCGCGCTGCCATGAAGTACATGCGCGAACATCAGAAGTAGTCCGTTCTTGGCTCCCTCCAACGGGAGCATATTATTCTCGGGTCATGCTATTCTCGAATTTTGTGTGCCACCCGGCAACGAGCGCAGTCGCTGGCGTTCGGAGCCACCCATTATTGTCAACCGGCACACAACAAATTCGCGTCATGCTCGCGACGGCCTGTGTCGGTCGGCTGCAAGCCCGTGAAACAACGGGGGAGTAGCTGCACGCAGGTGCGCATGGCCAGGCAAGAACCGACAATGAAAGGTAGTAATACCATGGCTCAGATCACTATGAGCGAGATGCTGAAGGCTGGTCTGCACTTCGGCCACCAGACCCGTCGTTGGAACCCGAAGATGAAGCAGTTCATCCTCACCCAGCGCAACGGCATCCACATCATCAACCTGTTCAAGTCGCTCGACATGATCGACAAGGCGTACGACTTCATCAAGACCACCGTGGCCCACAACGGCACTGTGCTCTTTGTCGGCACCAAGAAGCAGGCTCAGGAAGCTATTGCCAACCAGGCCACCCGCGTGAACATGCCCTACGTCTCCGAGCGCTGGCTCGGCGGCATGCTGACCAACTTCCAGACCGTTTCCAAGCGCGTCAACCGCCTCAAGGAACTTGAGGAGATGGACTTCTCCGACGTGCACGGCTCCGGCCTGACCAAGAAGGAGCTCCTCCTGCTCGAGCGCGAGAAGGACAAGCTCAACAAGCAGCTGGGCGGTATCCGCAACATGAACCGCACCCCGTCCGCGATGTTCGTGGTCGACATCACCAAGGAATCCCTGGCTGTTGAGGAAGCTCACAAGCTGGGCATCCCGGTTGTCGCCCTGGTCGACACCAACGCCGATCCGGACACCGTCGAGTACCCGATCCCGGCCAACGACGACGCCATTCGCGGCATCGAGCTGCTCACCAGCCTGATGGCCGACGCCGTCGCCGAGGGTCTGCTGGAGCGTTCCGGCCAGGCCGCCAAGGCTGAGGGCGAGACCGCCGAGCAGCCGATGGCCGCTTGGGAGAAGGAACTCCTGACCAACGAGGCTCCTGCCGAAGCCGAAGCCGCTGCTCCGGCCGCTGCTGAGGAGACCGCTGAGGCCCCCAAGGCCGAGTGATACTACGCGATGGGAAGCACTGGTAACAGCGCCTCCCATCGCTCACACGGTAAGCAACATCTTCTTAAAGGAGAATAATCAATGGCAGCAATTACCGCCGCACTGATCAAGCAGGTTCGTGAAGACACCGGCGCCGGCATGCTCGACGTCAAGAAGGCTCTCACCGAGGCTGAAGGCGACGTCGCTCGTGCCAAGGAGATCATCCGCGCCAAGGGCATCGCCGCAGCTGGCAAGCGTGAGGGTCGCAAGGCTCAGGAAGGCACCATCGCCTCCAAGGTCGTCGAGACCGCCAATGGCGAGACCGGTTACGCCGTCGAGCTGAACTCCGAGACCGACTTCGTGGCCAAGACCCCGAAGTTCGTCGAGTTCGCTGACGAAGTGCTCGGCTACGCCGTGGACGCCGACGCCAACTCCGCTGAGGAGCTGGAAGGCGCCAAGGCTGGCGACACCACCGTCAAGCTGGCTGTCGAAGAGGCCGCCGCTCTGTTCGGTGAGCATGTCAAGGTCGGCCAGTTCGCCAAGATTTCCGGCGAGCACGTCGAGATTTACGCTCACAAGAAGTCCGCTGAGATGCCGCCGAGCATCGTCGCCATGATCGCCACCGACAAGGCCGGTGCCGCCGTGGCTCACGAAGCCGCCCTGCAGATCTCCGCTATGGGTGCCAAGTGGCTGACCCGCGAGGACGTGCCGGCCGATGTGGTCGAGTCCGAGCGTCGCGTGGCCACCGAGAAGTCCCAGGCCGAAGGCAAGCCGGAGAAGATCATTCCGAAGATCGTCGAAGGCCGTCTCAACGCTTTCTTCAAGGAAGTCGTGCTCCTCGAGCAGCCGTTCGTCAAGGATCCGTCCAAGACCGTTGGCGCCCTGTTCAAGGAAGTCGGTGGCAACGCCACTGCTTTCGCTCGCGTCGAAGTCGGCAAGGGCGAAGAGGAGTGAGCCTAGCGCTCATTTCACGCGACTAGCGTAATTTTCAAAACGCCATCTGGCTGATTGCAGCCGGGTGGCGTTTTTGTCTGTATACCGAGGGTGTCGCTGCAAGGGGTGTCGTTGTAAGCCGATACGCTTGTCTACGGATATTTTCAGGCATTTTCGGTTGAAGGAAGGCATCAATATGACTGATAGCGATAAGCCGCGCAGAGTTCTGCTCAAGCTGTCCGGCGAGGCATTCGGCGGAGGCAAGGTCGGCATCGACACCCACGTGATTCGTCGTATCGCCGAGGAAATCGTTCCCGCTGTGCAGCAGGGCGTGCAGGTGGCCATCGTGGTCGGCGGCGGCAACTTCTTCCGTGGCGCTGAGCTGCAACAGGCCGGTATCGACCGTTCCCGTGGCGATTACATGGGCATGCTCGGCACGGTCATGAACTGCCTGGCGTTGCAGGACTTCCTCGAGCAGGAGGGCCAGGCCACCCGCGTGCAGACCGCCATTACCATGGGTCAGGTCGCTGAGCCGTACATTCCACTGAAGGCCATTCGCCATCTTGAAAAGGGGCGTGTGGTGATTTTCGGTGCCGGCGCAGGTATGCCGTACTTCTCCACTGATACCGTCTCCATCCAGCGCTCTCTGGAAATCCACTGCGATGAGGTGCTGATGGGCAAGAACGGCGTCGACGGCGTATACACCGCCGATCCGCGCAAGGATCCTGAAGCCAAGCGCTTCGAGACCCTGAGCTACAACCGTGCGCTGGTCGACAATCTGGCCGTTATGGACGCATCCGCGCTTTCCATGGCCCGCGACAACAAGAAGCGCATCCGTGTGTTCGGTCTTGAAGGAACCGGCAACGTGACTCGCGCCCTGATTGGCGAAGAGATCGGCACATTGGTCTCCACCGCCGAGTCGCGCGTGGCCGAGTAGTCCCGAGCGCCTACAATCGAATACAAGCGTTCATAGAAGAACCCCAAACACAAGGAGTGAACATGTCCCTCATCGATCAGGCCAAGGAACAGATGGCCAAGACCGTGGAAAACACCAAAGAGAACTTCGCTGGTATTCGTACCGGTCGCGCCAATCCGGCTCTGCTGAACGGCATTGTGGTCGATTACTACGGTGCTCCGACGCCGATCAAGGCCGTGGCCTCCATCGGTGTGCCTGAGCCCCGCACCCTGTCCGTCACCCCGTTTGACGCCTCTCAGGCTGCCGCGGTGGAGAAGGCCATTCGCAACTCCGATCTGGGTGTCAGCCCGAACCGCGACGGCAATGTCATCCGTCTGACCATGCCGGAACTCACCGAGGATCGCCGTAAGGAATACGTCAAGCTCGCCAAGTCCAAGGCCGAGGATGGCAAGGTGGCCGTGCGCAACATTCGCCGCAAGACCAAGGAAACCATCGATAAGTCTGTCAAGGACGGCGACATGGGCGAGGACGAGGGCGATCGTCTGCTCAAGGATCTCGACAAGGTCACCAAGTCCATTACTGATGAGATTGATGCTCTGCTGGACACCAAGCAGAAGGAGATCATGGAGGTCTGATTCGATCAGACCTGGAGAATGGCTATGGAACGCAACGAACAACTCCATGAAGAGGCCGAAGAGGCTCTCGATCAGATCAACAAGAAGACTGGTCGCAATATGCCTCAGGCAATTGCCACGGGTGCGGCACTGGTCATACTGATCGTCGCTTGCCTGTTGCTCAGCATTGATGTGTTCGTGCTGTTGGTCGTTGCGTTCATGATTCTGGCACTCTGGGAACTCCGCGTGGACTTCGCCACGGTAGGACTGCACATTCCTGTAGTTATGCTCTGGATCTGCTCCTCCTTCACCCTGATTGCCACGTATTATTCTCCCTACCATCTCATCACGATGTCGCTGAGCGTCATCGTCTCCATCATTCTTGTTGCCATCGCCGCAAGCGCAAAGCTTACGCTTGGTAACCGGCTTTCTCTGGCGGTCGCCGGCAAACTGTCCAACACGGACGCCAGCGCTCGTCTGGAATCCTCATACAATCACGACGGCGGTGAACAGCATCACTCCCGGTTGAGCCATGTGGCAGTTTCCGTGCTGACCGTGCTCTACATTCCGTTGCTGGCCAGCTGCATCATCATTCCGCTGACGTTCAACGATCATCCTATTGCCCATGCCATCATGCTGGTGTTCATGCCTGCACTGTCTGATACGGGTGGTCTGTTTGCCGGCGCATGGCTCGGCAAGCACAAGCTCAGCCCGCGCATTTCGCCGAAGAAGTCCGTCGAAGGTCTGATTGGCTCGATGCTGTTCGCCATGATTGGCTCGTTTGCCGTATTCATCTTCACCTATGACCCGTCGTTGCAGACCAGCCGTTGGTGGGTGCCGATTGTAGCGGGCATTCTGATTGGTGCAGTTGGCACGTTTGGCGATTTGTGCGCCTCCATGCTCAAGCGTGATATCGGCATCAAGGACATGGGCCATCTGTTGAAGGGGCACGGCGGAGTGATGGATCGCGTGGATTCGATTCTGATGAGCGCGCCGTTCACCTGTGCGTTGCTGTGGGTCACCGGACTGTGACCGATTGAGAGTGGAACGACTGGTTATGACCATACCTGAAATCGATACCCCGGAGACCGGCATCACTCCTGGTGGTACGTCTGGAGCTTTCCGCGACGTGCTTTCCAAAGATCACGCCCGGCGAGGCAAGCCGCCGCTGCATTTCGTGGATATGACTCCCGCGCAGCGTATTGAAAAGGCGGCCGAATTGGGACTGCCTAAATTCCGCGTCAAGCAGTTGGCCAATCATTATTTCGGGCATTTCGATGTGAATGCCGCGGAATTCACTGATTTTCCCGCTGCGAAGCGTGATGAGGCCGCTGCTGCATTCTTCCCGCAGCTCATCACCGAAGTGACCCGTCAGGTGGCCGATGAGGGCACCACTATCAAGACGTTATGGAAGCTGTTTGATGGCTCCTTGATCGAATCGGTACTTATGCGGTACCCGACCCGTACCACGCTGTGCATTTCCTCGCAGGTCGGTTGCGGCATGGGATGCCCGTTCTGCGCCACTGGCAAGCTGGGTTTGACCCGCAACATGTCCACCGGCGAGATCGTCGAACAGGTGCGCGTGGCCGCCAAAATGATGCGCGATGGTGAAGTGGCCGGAGGAGAAGGCCGCCTGAGCAACATCGTGTTCATGGGCATGGGCGAGCCGATGGGCAACTACAATTCCGTGCTTTCCGCCGTGCGCCAGATTTCCGCTATGCCGCCGGAGGGCTTTGGCATTTCCGCACGCAATATCACCGTATCCACGGTGGGTGTGGTACCCGGCATCAAGAAACTTACTGCAGAAGGCATTCCGGTGCGTTTGGCGGTCTCCCTGCATGCGCCTAGCGACGAGCTGCGCGATGAGCTGGTGCCGATGAACAAGCGTTTCAACACCACTCAGGTGCTGGACGCGGCACATGATTACTGGCTTGCCTCCAAGCGCCGTGTCAGCATCGAATACGCACTCATGCGTGGCATCAACGATCAGGCCGAGCATGCGCAGCTGCTGGCCAAGCGGCTCAACCATTACGGTGATAATTGGGCTCACGTCAATCCGATTCCGCTGAACCCGATTGAAGGCTCAAAGTGGACGGCTTCCAAGCCGGAAGACGAGAAGCAATTCCTGGAAATTCTGCACCGCGCGGGCATCACCGCAACTCTGCGTGACACCCGCGGCCAGGACATCGACGGTGCCTGCGGCCAGCTCGCTGCCAAGGAGCGGTAGTTAGTTCAGCGCATCCTTGATTGCGTCCACGAAGTAGTCCAAATCAGCGGGCTTGCGGGACGTGATGAGCTTGAAGCCGTTGGCATCATCCACGTGCAACTGCTCGTCGACATAATGACCGCCGGCGGTGTAACGGCAAGGGGAGGCGGTCTTGCCGGCAACCAGTCCAGCATTGACCAGTAGCCAAGCGCCATGGCAGATTGCGGCAATCGGCTTGCCCTCATGCGCGAACTCCTGCGCCAGCGTAATGGCATCCTCATTGACACGAATGTGATCCACATTGCAAGTGCCGCCGGGCACCACCAGCAGGTCATAATCAGAGGCCTGCACATCGCTCAGCAGCGCATCCGGCGTCAGCGTCTCGCCTTCGTAACGGTCGTGCTGCACGGTCTCGCACGGGTCCAGCGTGATGGCGGCAAGCGTCACCTGAGCTCCGGCAGCCTTGAGGTCACGCAGCGGGCGCGTCAGCTCAGTTTCCTCAATGCCCCAGTTTGTTGACGATAATCAGAACCTTGCTGTTCTCCACAGCCATAGTGGTCTCCTTCACGCGATTGGGATTGTTCCACTGGCTATTCTCTCACGGTTCGGGCTGCTATGCGCCTGCTTTGCCGACCGCATATAGTGGTAATTCTCATATTCCAGAAATGACTGCTTCCCATGTAACGGGCGGTAGGTAGTCTGAAAAGTTGTAAAGCAAAGCCAAACAGGGAGTGAAGCATGTCGTTGGCGGTACGAGTCATCCCATGCCTGGATGTTGACGCCGGTCGTGTGGTAAAAGGTGTGCATTTCGAAAACCTCAAGGATGCCGGCGATCCGGTGGAATTGGCCGCCGAATACTACCGTCAGGGTGCCGATGAAATCACCTTCCTGGATGTGACCGCCTCCAGTTCCCACCGCAATACGATGATCGACGTGGTCTCCCGTACTGCCGAGCAGGTGTTTATTCCGATGACCGTGGGCGGCGGCGTGCGCACGCCCGAAGATGTCGATTCGCTGCTGCGCTGCGGCGCGGACAAGGTCGGAGTGAACACCGCCGCCATCAACGATCCGTCGTTGATCAGCCGCGTGGCCGACCGCTTCGGTAACCAGGTGCTGGTACTGTCCGTTGATGCCCGCCGTGAACAGGGCGAACAGCATACCCAGTCCGGCTTCGAGGTCACCACGATGGGTGGCCGCAGATCCACCGGTATCGACGCAATCTGGTGGGTCAAACGAGCTGAAGAGTTGGGCGCTGGCGAGATTCTGCTGAACTCGATGGATGCCGACGGCACCAAAGAAGGCTTCGATCTTGAAATGATTCGCGCAGTGCGCAAGGAAGTCAAGATTCCGATTATCGCCTCCGGTGGTGCCGGCAAGGTCGAGGATTTCCCTCCTGCCATCGAGGCCGGTGCGGATGCTGTGCTGGCGGCTTCCGTGTTCCATTACGGAATTCTGACCATCGCCGATGTTAAGGCCGAACTCAAGAAGCACGGTTACACCGTTCGATAAAACGCATACACCTTATTGCTCCTGCTGGCGGGAGCTGTCACGCGTAGCGTGACTGAGGATGGTCCACATAAAGAAGACAAATATGACAGACACTATATACGACAATTCCACTGAACTCGACCCCCGCATCGCCGCACGCCTCAAGCGCGATGCCAAAGGTTTGGTCGCCGCAGTCGTGCAGCAGTACGACACCCACGAGGTGCTGATGGTCGGCTACATGAACGATGAGGCTCTGCGCCGCACGCTCACCACCGGGCGCGTGACCTTCTGGTCCCGTTCCCGTCAGGAATACTGGCGCAAGGGCGACACCTCCGGCCATGTGCAGTACGTCAAGGGTGTGTCCTTGGACTGCGACGGCGATGCACTGCTGGTTGAGGTCGATCAGGTCGGTGCCGCCTGCCACACCGGCAAGCGCAGTTGCTTCCTCGAAGGAGGCCCTCTGCCCGTGGTCGAAGGTCATCGTCCGGTCGAGCAGTAGAGTTGGTTCCTTTCTCTGGCTCCCCTCTCTGAGGCTGAACCGTCAAGAAAACGCGGAGGCGTTTTTAGGCGAAGGCGAACGACAGTGAGCAAAATATAATCAGCCGGAGGCCGTCCTCTCTTGCGACGAGCTGTCAGCACAGCTGACTGGGGGGAGCTTCATCGGCAGTAGAATAAACGTCATCAACGCAAGTAAAGGAGCGAACATGAGCGAATGCAGCGTCGAACACCTGAAGTGGGGTGCCACCTGGCCCAGCCGCGAACAGTTTCACGAGCTTGCCGATGCCGGCTATCGTGTGGTTCCCATCGTGCGTCGTTTGCTTGCCGATTCGCTCACCCCGGTCGGCTTCTACGAGCGTCTTGCTGGCGGCCGTTCCGGCACATTCATCCTCGAATCCGCGGAATATGGCGGCACGTGGAGCCGATACAGCTTCATTGGCGTCAACTCGATGGCTCAACTGCGTTCCAACAATGGTCAGGCCGACTGGCTGGGCAAAGTCCCTGTCGGCGTGCCCACCGAAGGTGACGTGATCGAGGTCGCTCACGCCGCTCTGAAGGCCCTCAAAGCCCCGCAGGTGGCGGGTCTGCCGAACCTGACCAGCGGTCTGGTCGGCACAGTCGGTTGGGATGCGATTCGTCATTGGGAACCGACCTTGCGCGCCGAGGCCCCGGATGAGACCGGCCAGCCGGAAACCGTGCTCGCCCTGGCCACCGATATCGCCGTGGTCGACCACATATCCGGTTCGGTATGGCTCATTGCCAACGCGGTCAACGTGGACAACAAGTCGACCCGAGCCGACGCCGCCTACAACGAAGCCGTCGCCCGACTCAACCAGATGCAGCGTGACGCTGCCACGCCGGCTCCTGACGAGTTTCGTGTCAATATTCTGGACGAAACGGTTGCTCAGCCTGAGTTGCGTTTCCGTACGGAGAAAAGCCACTACGAGCAGGCCGTCGAACGTGCCAAGCAACATATCGTGGACGGCGATGTGTTCCAGGTGGTCATCTCCCAGCGTCTCGACATCGATTCGCCCGCCGACCCGTTCGACGTCTACCGTGTGCTGCGTACGCTGAACCCGAGCCCCTACATGTATTTCATGGCGTTGACCGACGCGCAGGGCCGTGATTTCAATGTCATCGGCTCCAGCCCGGAAACCCTTATCAAGGTGGACAATGGCCACGCGATGACCTTTCCGATTGCCGGTTCTCGCCCGCGTGGTGCCACCCCGGAGGAGGACGAGAAGTTCGCCAAGGAGTTGCTTGCCGATCCGAAGGAACGCAGCGAGCACATCATGCTCGTGGATCTGTCCCGCAACGATCTGAGCAAGGTGTGCGTGCCACAGTCCGTGGAAGTCGTACAGCTCATGGATATCAAGCGTTTCAGCCACATCATGCATATTTGCTCGACGGTCACCGGTAAGGTCGACCCGTCGCTAACCGCCTTTGACGTGTTCAAGTCCGCGTTCCCTGCAGGCACGCTCTCCGGAGCTCCCAAGCCGCGCGCGGTGGAAATCATCGACGAACTGGAACCGGCCGATCGTGGTATCTACGGCGGTACCGTCGGCTACTTCGATTTCTCTGGCAATATGGATATGGCCATCGCCATTCGTACCGCGTTCCTGTGCGATCATGAGGCGAGCGTGCAGGCTGGTGCCGGCATCGTGCTCGACTCTGTGCCTGCCACCGAATGGCAGGAGACCCGCAACAAGGCCGAATCCAGCGTCGAATCCATCCAGATTGCCGCCCAGCTGCGCGAGCTGTGAGATAGACGGACATGGGAAGCCCATACAGAAAAACTGTATGGGCCAAGCATTTCATAAGTCATGCGACTACGGTGTGAGCCATCGAAACAAGCGATTGGGAAGTCTCGCGCTGGGAGACCGATATGGCACATCATCTGACTGAAGCAGGGCATGAAAACAGTCGAAGCACACGCCGACGTTTCGAACGGATACTTGCTGTTGCAGTGATTGTGATGCTTGTTCTAGGTGGTGTGCTGGCTGCACGTCACCTGGCCCGAGTACTGCCCATGTCATTAACGGCTGGCGTAACACAGGTGGCGGGTTTGCTGGCGGGAACACCGGACCCAACCTCAGCGGATTCGGCTGCATCGGAATCAGATATCATGCCGACTGATGAGGCGAATCGCAAGTATTCGAAAGCCGCCAGCACGGTTGATTTCAACGGCAACGGTGTGGACGACTATGCAGATATCGTTACCGGTGCCCGTAAGGATGCCGAAAATCACCCGGCCTATGACTCCGACTACTATCAGGGCGGTGACATCGTGGTCTTCCAGCACGTCAAGCATATCGGCGTCATCTCGGACAAACGCGACAAGAATGGCACCCCGTACGTGATTCACAATATGGCCCAGAAGCAGCGCGAAAATGACTACTTCTCATTCAAGAAGCACATGACGGTCACCGGGCACTACCGTTTTGACGCGTCGAAAGTACCGCAGAGTGTGCTCAAGGTTTGGCAGTGACAGCTGAGATGGTACTGGCACTACCGGCACTGGCTGCGGCCTCATCAGCCGAACCGACGTCAGTTGCTTTCCCGCCATCGATCACCAGTCGCAGATAGTCGCGGTCGGCGGACTTGCGATGCGGCACGAACCGGCTGATGATGGAGTCCTTTTTGCCGCGGTTTTTCACATACAAGAAGCCGAACACGGAGAACACGACCGCGCCGATGAAGTTGACGATGAGATCTTCCATCGTGTCGATCAGGCCGATATCGAGATAGCCGCCGAGGTCCAGATTCTGGCCGTTGACTGTAACCTGTGTGATGTCGCTGATATGAATCGCGTGATTGGTGTGCGTGGGGTCGAGCATCACCGAGCTGATGGAATGCACAATGGCGTCTTTCTGCATGTCAAACCCGAATAGCTGGTCCATGCCGAATTCGAAGAACTCCCAGATTACGCCGATGGTCATGGAGAAGCAGAAGGAGACAATCGCCAGATACAGAGGCGAAAGCTCAAACTTCACCCGGTCGGATCGGTTGAGCAGGTCGACCAATGAGAAGCCGATCGCCGCGGCGAGGAAGCCGTTCATCGTGTGCAGCACTGTGTCCCGGAACGGGAAGATCTCATAAAACGAGCTGATCTCACCAAGAATCTCGGCCGAGAACGCAAACACTAGCACGATGACTTCGAGCACCGAAGGCAGCTCGATGCGGAACTGCACCTGGATAAATGCCGGTGCCAACAGCAGCAGTAACGTAAGGATGCACAGAAATACGTTCTCATAATTGCCGTTGAAGAATTGGAGTATGGCCATGGCGAGCACCAGCATGCGCAGCACCACATAGACCGCGAACGAGCTCTTGTGCTCGCGGATTTCCATGCCCATAGCTTGGCTCATGGTTTTCCAGCGTGCATGCAGCGACGGCTTGCGCGGCTTGCCTTGCTGTGGCTGACCGGACTGGTCGTTCTGCAGGTTGGCGTATGTTGTCGTTTGCTTCCGCGATTGTTTCTCGGTCATCCTCGCCTCTTTCTCGCACTGTTCTCGCGCCAGTCTATCCGATTTACAAGAAAAAGCATTCATCTGGGGCTCTTGAGTCAATTCTGTAATGCATTGCAGCCATGCTTTTCGTTTACTAGATGGATTCGTTCGTCCGCATGAATCGAATTTGACCCTTAAGAGCATATGATGCATAAATACATGGAAAGGAGAAGTTGATGACTCCGATTGAACTCTCGACCCGTCGTCGAGTTACAGGTCTGACCTCGGACGAGTTCGCTAGGCTGTTCGTTTCACTGCAGCGCGAGGTGGACGGCGAGGCCGCGCAATGGAGCGCTACGGATGTCGAATCCTGGGAGCTGGTTGGCCCGCCGGTGACTGCCGAGCAGCATCTCATCGACACGTTTGCCGCGGCCAATGAATTCGTGTCCACGCTGGCCGATCGGCTTTACCACACGATTATGCCGGTTACGGAGGATTCGCTCATCACCGCATACTCCGATGACATCACGTTCTGGGGTTCCCATCCAGATCTCGGCGGTGTGCCGCACGCGCTCTGGAACATCGCCGCATTGCAGGCGGCGGAATGGGCTCGCAAGGAGACTGGCATCACTTGCGAACTGGATGTACGCAAGCCGTTGGTGTGAACTTTGGAATTCGAAATCGCCGCGAGAAGCGAATGTCGTTTTTGAACATTTGCTTGTGCTGCCGATTATTGAAGTGACTCATTGAGATAGTCGCGCAGTACCAAGGCATGATTGACTTGCGGGTCTTTGGCCGCATACAGCAGCGTCACGTCGGGATGCTCCGCGCAGATACAGCGCAGGTCTTCGACGGCGGTATTGGCGTCAAGTTCGGCAACGTACCGGGCTTGGAATTCCGCGAATTTCGCGGGGTCATGGCCGAACCATTTGCGTAGCGAGGGAGAAGGGGAGACGGCCTTCAGCCACAGGTCCAGGGCCGCGCGCTCCTTTGTCATGCCGCGCGGCCACAGGCGGTCCACCAGCACGCGGAACCCGTCCGATGCCGCCGGCTCCTCATATATGCGCTTGATTGCAATCCCCATATATTCCATGATTGGCGCGTGCTCATAAAAAGTCAAGAGGCGGCGCACGGCAAGGAGCAATCCGTTGCTGCGGGAATGTAGAGAACCATTGAGATTGCGAGTCTGCATGAGCCGTTGAAATTCATTTGACGGTTGCCGAGTTGACGGATTCCATTCACTCACGCTATGTATAATTATGCGTGAGCTGGATATTTGCGCGGGAACGTCGCAAGTAAGGCTCACCACAACTCAAGAATAATCGAACAGTATTGTCAGCAATTTCAGTAGTTCCATGCATACATGTACTAAGGAGCAACCATGAGTTTGATCGATGATGCGAAGGATCTTGCCAAACAGGCCGGCAGCAAAGTTGCCGATACGGCCCGCGATATCAAAGACAAGGCTACCGACAAGGCCTCTGACCTGGTGGACAAGGCCGGGGATGCGCTCGACGAGGCCAAAGCCAAGGCGGATGTCGCCAAAGCCGAGGCCGCCAAGAAGGCCACCGAGGTCAAGAACGACGCCAAGGAGGCTCTCCGCGAGAATGCGGAGAACTGATTCGTGGCTTTGATCCCGCAATGAGTGCGAGGGGCGGTGACGTTCGGTTATCATCATCCGAACGTCACCGCCCCTCGCGGTTTATTATCTGTTTGCCGGCCTTCTATTGACCTATGAATGGGGATGGACGGCATTCCAATCAAATATGGCTTTTTTATTGTGTTGTATCTATTGTTCGGATATACGCAATCCGCAATGCAAAGAACCGGAGCTGGAACCCGGAACAAAATGCAATCGTTCAATCAGCGTTGATTGGCCCACGGCATGGATAGATCGTCTTCGCTGTCAGACGCTTTTCTGCGTTTCCGCCACCATTGTTGCAGGAAGTAAATGCCGTAACAGACCACGATGAACACGAGCTCAGCCACAAGCGCGAACCGTTGCTCCACATCGAAAATCACCAATATGAACGATGCGGTGCACAGGATGAACGCCGCCCAGGAAACATAAGGGTAGCCAGGCGTGCGGTATTTGAGTTCATCAGCGGAATGGCCAGATGCCAGCCAACGGCGGCGGAACACAATCTGACAGTAAGCGATGGCAATCCACACTACCACGGCGGACAGGCCGGACAGCGCCACCAGCACCAGATACACGGTCGAAGCGGCGATCACGGAAGACAGGAGAGCCAACAGGCCGCCGGCCATTGCGGCGCACAAGGCGAGCATCGGCACACCGCAACGGTTCGTCTTGGCAAACCAGCGTGGAATCATGCCCTCGTTACCCATCGACCACACCATGCGCGTGGAAGCGTACAGGCCGGAATTCGAGGCGGAAAGCACGGCCGTGAGCACCACGAAATTCATGATGTCGCCCGCATAGGGGATGCCGATGCTGTTGAACACGAGCACGAACGGGCTTTCGCCCACGCCGGCCTGGCGCCACGGAATCAGCGCGCACATCACGGTGATCGAGCCGATGAAGAACAGCACCAGACGCCACAGCGTGGTGTGGATGGCTTTCGGCACGGCGGTTTCCGGGTCGCGCGTCTCGCCGGCGGTCACACCAATGAGCTCGGTGCCGGAGAACGCGAAGTTGACGGTCAGAATCGTCGCGAACACCGGCACGAAGCCGTTGGGAAAGATGCCATCTTTGACGAGATTGCCGAACATCGGCGCATGCTGATATCCGGCAATAGGAATAATGCCGAAGATGGCGAGTAGACCGATGATGATGAACGCGCAGATGGCGAACACCTTAATTGAAGCGAACCAGAATTCCGCCTCGGCGAAGAATCGGACGGACAGGGCATTCAAGGTAAAGATGAGGATGATGCACGCCGCGCTCCATACCCATGTGGGGCTGTCCGGAAACCATCGTTGCATGAGCAGACCGGCGGCGGTGAATTCGGAGCCGAGAGCCACCGTCCAAGTGAGCCAATATTGGATCGCGATCACGAAACCGGTGCCGGGGCCGATGAACTTTTCGGCATACACATGGAAGGAACCGGTCACCGGCATGGCCACGGAGAGCTCGCCGAGCGTGAGCATGACCAGATAGACGATGAGCGCACCAATGCTGTACGCCAGAATCGTACCGATCGGGCCTGCCTGCTGAATGGTATATCCGGAGCTCAGGAACAGACCGGTGCCGATCACGCCGCCCAACGAGATCATTTGCAGGTGGCGGGATTCCATGCCGCGCTTCAGGTTCGTGTGCAGAGCGTGTTTATTGTGCTGGCCAGTCGGCTCAGTTGACTGCTCGCCTAATGCGCTCGATTCGTCTGCCTGATTTGGCTTATGCTGCGGGGCATCCATCCTAATCCGCGTTTCCTGTTGCGAGGACGGCGACTGCTTTGCCATGTCGGTATCGGGCTGACTCATGCTTCTCTCTTTGCCATGCGTGCGTTCCGTGGACGTCATCGTGACGGCCCGAAATAGTATACCCGCACCGAGGATATAGTTGCGCCGGGCGATGCATTGAGCCAAATTCAGTTTCGAGGGGCTGATTTCGTGCTTGTCGGAGGTCTACTCCCGTTTCAAGGGGCTGGTCAACTGCCAGATCGCGGATAGAAATGGCATTACTCCAACGTCATTCCGTTGTTTTTGACCAGTAGCTACTTTGGCATCAGCCCCTCGAAATGGAGATAGATGTTCCGCAAAGTCAAAATCAGCCCCTCGAAACGGAGATGGGCACTTTGCAGCGTCTACTTCACCTTCTGAATGCGCAGCACGAACACGGCGGCGCACACGGCCATGATGATGGAGATGGCGAATGCAGGCGTAAAGCTCCGGTCGCGGTCTTTACCGTCGAGGTGATGGTGGGGCCCACCGCCTGGCCGAGCGTGGTGGCCAGGTTGAGGATGCCGAGGTCCTTACCGGCCTCTTCCTTGTTCGGCAGCACGTCGACGTTGAGCGCTTGGTCGATGGCTGAGTACACGCCGTAGCCGAAGCCGGCGATGCCCGCATACAGGTACATGCCCGTGACGCTCGGCATGATCCACGGCATCGCGGTGCCAATCGCGAACAGCAGCGAGGCGATGATGACTAGTACCTTGCGCGCGTGTGCATCTTGTCGGAGATCGGGCCGGAGATCAGCGAAGCGCTCAGGGAAACGACCATGGTGATGATGGACATGGTGGCGATGGTGCCGGCAGCCTCGGTCTTGGTCTGGTGCACGTAATCCTCGACGATGTAGAGTTGGTACACGGAGATCATCTGGTAGCTGAGCAACATGCACACTCGGCAGCCGAACGCCTTGTAGAAGTCACGCGAGGTGGAGAACTTCGGGAAGTGGAAGGAGACAGCGAGATCCTTGAGCGTCATCTTGGTGCGTTCCATGTCCTTTGAGGATTCCTAGCGCGGCCAGATGGCAAGCGCCACGAATCCGAAAGCCAGCATGATCACGGCGCCGATGATGAAGCCGGCTTGCGCATTGTTGATCATGCGAGAGCCGATCATGGTGCCGATGGGCTGGCCGGCGACCATGCCTCCGCCATAGAAAGAGGAGACGGTGCCTCACGATTCGCCGCACCCATCAGCCGCATTCGTGCCGGCCTACAGATACATGACCTACGCAGATTGCAGCCAGCTGGTGCAAGGCGGGAATGTGAAGTCATTGTGCGCTTGCTTCGCGAAGCCGCGCAATGCCGGATTCAAAGCAGCTGCTCATCATTGCTATGGATGCGGGACTGAATGGTCACTTCTCTTGGAACGCCGGTCTCACTGGGAGCTAGCGCGTCACCGTTGTTGTTCCAGAAGCGCAATGCGCCTTGTCGGGTCTCATCGTTGACGGATAGTAAGAGGTCTCCCTCAAATAGTGTACGTGCTGTGCGATGCTCCGAACGAGCATCTTGACGTTCTGCGCGAAGCATGAGGTTCCTGCCCCAACGATCCGACATGCAGTCTTGAAAGATGCGATGCATCGCATTGTGCTCGGCCGGGAACGTTCCGGGGGGCATCTCTGGACAGAGGGATACTGCGTTTGAAGAGCGCATATAGGCCGTATCGTATGTGAAATTTGCCGATTCGATGCCGCGCCTGATACTGGTGAATAATTTCCCGACGGTGACGTCTGTGCCGTTGAACTGCAGGGTGACGATTGCTTCCATGATGTGTTGCGCCTCCTGCTGTACTATCGAATACGTTTCGGAGTGTCTTCGTCGGCGCGTAATTTGCCGATATCTGTGTTAAGAGGGTCCGTCGCTTGCTGTACGCCGTCCAGCAGTCCAAGCAGACGAGCAATGCGGAGGAAGTTCTCAAAGCTGCCATTACCCGTACGCAGCATTTTGGTGACCGTTGGCATGGATAATCCAGCCCGCTCGGCCAGCAAGGCTACGGGAATGCGCTGTTGTCTGCGCGCCAAATCGAGGTTGGCGGATATCTGACGCATCGCCCGACTGACCGGGATTGGTGTGCGTGTCGGCATATTGGCACCTCCTATCCCAAATTTAAACATAAATTTGTATGGACTAGCCTTATGCGGAGGTTACGCCAATATACGACAAGAACGAACCAACGTCAGCCCGGAATCTTTTCGACGATGGTGTTCAAGGTGTCGAAAGTCTCATCGATTTGGTCCACTACCTGCTTGCCCTGGTTGACCATTTCGGTGATCTGTTCCGTGCGGGGTTGCGGCAGCGCATAAATCGACGTCTTGACGCGCTTCAAGACCGCACCGGCGTCGGACAGGTCCTGCTTGATGGAAGCGATTTTGGGAATGGAAAGCGTGCCGTCGGAGAAGTTCATGCCGGACAGCAGCTCTTCGATATTGAAGTCCACCAGCGTGCCCTGCGCGGCACTGTCGATTTTGGGCAGGGCGTTGGTCGCGGCGTCGGCGGCCGCGCCCAGCATGCCGCGCACCGCTTTCACGTCCGAACCGTAATATGGCACGTATTCGGCGGCCTGCCATAGCGCGCCCTGGGTTTCGTCGTGCGCCGTGACGATGTGACTGCCAGCGCTGTCCATCTGCTCAAGCGCCTGCTTGAAGTCGCCCTGCCCGACGGATTGCTGTGCTTCAGCCGCATATTCGCCCGCCTGCTGCGCCTCGCCGATCACCCGTTGTACCGACTGCCAGAATAGCCAGCCGGAAACGCCCACCGCCAGCAGAATAGCGACCAGTATTGCAATAACAACAGTGCCGATATGTTTGCGCTTAGCCATAGGACCAATGTACCTGCCACTCTGACCAGTATTATTTACGGATTAGCATCGTGGCCTGGGCCTCATTCTGGCTCATCGGTATGTTATTGGCGATGCGTAGCGGTGGTTATGCAAGTGTCTTTTGATTAGTGCATTCGCTTTTCCGGAACGGGATTGCCGATTCTGCAGGAACCTATTCCGGTAGGTATGATTGTTTGCAATGAGGAGGTTGACATGACGGAACAAGAGATCCGTGCGATGAGAGTGGCGGAAGCCGTCCATTCTGCCCGTATGGAAGGCGGCGATGTCACATCCTCGTTTTTTGCAGACGTGCGCGACTATATCGAAGAACAAATAGACGCACACGAATTGGTTAATCGTACACGTCGCCGATACGGTCTGGAATCCGTATGATTGAACTGCCCGAAACCTTTGAACCCATATCTGATTTCCGGCACAAATGTACTGCGCAATCTTATCGGTGCCACAACCGTTACAGAACTTGAAGCGGCTGAAAACGATCTTGTATCTGCCAGAATGTTGGAATTCCAATCGAATCCTCCTGTCGCTCAAGGTACTTTGCGGCAACTGCAGCAGATCCATCGACAATTATTTCAGGATATATACGACTGGGCCGGTCAAATCAGAACAGTAGATATCGCGAAGGGAAGCAGCCAGGTCTTTCAGTCGCTTGCATTTTTTGATGTTGGCGTGCAATACGCCGAACGAATGCTTAAAGAAGATCACTTGTTGCAAGGTCTGGATCGCGAGACGTTTGTTGAACGTATCAGCGTGCATTATGACAATTTCAGTATCCTTCACCCTTCAGAGAGGGTAATGGTCGCGCACAAAGATTGTTTGGAACCTTGTTGTACGCGATGCAGGTTGGAGATTGAACTGGCATATGGTCTCCAAACAAGAAAACGATCGAGCGTCACAAATCGCTAAGGAAACTGCGGATGAATCGTCACTTGTAGCCATGTTCACGCGAATTGTGCTGGCCTTTTTTGGGAAGAAAGACCGATGGCGGCAAGTGTGCGATGGGAGTCGTACGCATCGTCCTTGCGGATGATGCGCAGGTTCATTCCTTTGCCCGATGGATAGTTTCGGCGAATCGAGGTAGCATGGAGCTACCGTCATACGATTGCCTGACATGTTGTTGCGTTTGCGGCCGCTGAAGGGTGAAATAGCGGCGACATTGCAACGCGCGGGTCTGGGGGCAAGGCATCCTTGCCTTTGCCTTCAGGCCCGCCTTTCGTGAAGGGTGGATTATGCCAGTTATATCGGCTACGAATCTCTCGATCGGGTACAAGGGTTCCCCAATCGTCAGCAACATTAACCTGCGGTTGAGCACGGGTAGGATCATCTGTCTGCTTGGGGCAAACGGCGCGGGCAAAACCACGTTGATGAAGACGCTACTCGGACGGATAAAGCCCGTGAGCGGAGAGGTCACGTACACAGGGACGAACATCAACGAGATGTCCGCGGCGATAGACCATCCCAGTTTCTTTCCTTACCTGAGTGGTAGAGAGAACGTCGAGGTGGTCTCCGCGTTCTGGGGTCTGGACGTGGACCCGGAGACGGCGTTGAACAATGTGGGCATCAACCACGCGGCGCATGGACGGAAGGCGAAGGACTATTCGACGGGTATGAAGGAGCGTCTGGAGCTGTGTCTCGCCCTTGTGCCGCATCCGAGGTTTCTGTTCCTCGATGAGCCGCAGAACGGATTGGATCCCGATGGCATAGCCTCCTTGTCCGAAACGCTTCGCGCCTATCGGGACAGGGGGAACTGCGTCGTCATCTCCACGCATCTGCTTCATGAGATTCAGGGAGTCCCGGATGAATGCATCGTGATTCGACATGGCCGGGCCGCGCAATTCACGGATCTGACCGGGGTAAACCTCGCGGACCTGTATCAGGGGAGGTAAAGGTGAGTGCCGTTTCTCCTGTTCGCGCGTTGGTCGCCTATTACTGGAACGTATGGTATTTTCTCGCCGCGGTGTTCGGAGCCGTGGCGTCCCTTCTGCTGGGTTCGTGGATTTCAGGCGCGGCGAACGGAACCCCGATAACCGGAGGGTATTGCGTCTATTTCACCGCCACCCAGCCGTTGATCTGTCTTTCGCTGCTCTTCGCATGCGATGCCAGGGTCGCGAAGGCGCACTACGGTGGCCTGCCGCGCCACGTGTATTCCGCGTGGACGCCATGCTCGCTCAGGGCCGTGTTCCGGGCCCTGATCCTGACCTCCGTGAACCTGATTGGCGTACTGTGCTTCGACGCCATCATGGTCCTGACGGGTACCAGAATTCACCCGCATCTGGCAGCTGTCCTGTGCTTCGTCGTGCTGCAGAGCCTTGCGACCTCCCTGATCTACTCGATCGTCGAGATCGCCGCCGATCCCAGAACCGCCGGAATCGTCTCGGCCATCCTTTGCTATGCATGGATTCTCTTGCCGGGCGACCTTCCCGACTATGCGACGCCCTACGTCGCGAACGCCCTACGGACCGTCGGACTGAACCTGAACGGCACCGTGATGTCGCCGGCGGAAGCGGCGAGTCGAGCGTCCGTCGGCCCCGTGATGGTCGTCGTCCCGATCGTGGTGCTTTTGGTCGCCTATGTGCTGTTGAGCCGGTTCCGTCGCGAAGGAGTGGAGAGGAAATGAAGTCCCTATTGCGTATTGAGCGTGTGGCGGTGATCCGCTGGTCGACGCTCGCCTTCATGGCCGTGCTGCTGTTTCCGTTGTTCTTTTTGCGTTACGGGAACACGGGTGCGGTGGTGCAGTCGGCGATGGTGATGGCGCTTCCCGTAACCGCGGCCGGTCTCGTCTTCTCCCATGCGCGGGTGCCCTGCTCGTACCGTTCCTTCAGCATCCACGACCGGCTCCTGCTTCGCTTCAGCGTGAAGTCGCTGTCGCTCGGCGTCGTGATCAACGTCTGCCTGACTTTGCTGTACGGGCTTGCCGTCGGGTTCGTCGTCAACGAAACGCTTTCGTCGCGTACCATTCTGATGCTTGCGTTCACCGCCGTCGTTCTTTCCCTGGCATGCTTCGTTCTGCGGCTCTGGGTCAGTCCTCTCGTCGCCTGGAACGTCGTCGCCTTCTTCATCGTCGCCGGACTTACGGTGAGTTCCGGCATGTTCGAGGACGCGCCGATGCTGTACGCTGTCATACCAACCACATGGGTGTTGAACGGGGTGAAATTCGCCGGTTACGTGATTCCGGTCGGCGTCGCCATCGCCGCGATAAGCGCATGTCTGCTGTTCAAGGCGGTGAAACGTGTCTGACCGAAGCCGTATACGGGTGCACTGTTTCGGATCGTAATCGTCCGGCAGCCAGCTTTCTCACCGCATTCCGTTGCGGGAGTGAGCCTGCCGCTTTCCGCTGATCCCGCCATACAGAGTCGACTCCGCACGTCGCGAGTCTTCGCCGAACACTATCATTGGTGGCGCAGAGGTTGTGTGGGAATGGCCGTGACAGGGGAGGGGTATTGGGCAATCTTCGGGCGCCGCGTTCGGCGCGTGGCCGTGTGATGGCGGCGGCCGGCATGGTGATGGTGGGGTCGTTGGGTATCCAGACGTCGTCGTCCCTGTCGGCGTCGTTGTTCGGCGCGTTGGGACCAATTCCGGTCAGTTCGATGCGCATGCTGGTCGCCGCGATCGTCATTCTCGCACTCACCCGCCCGAAACTGGCTGGCCGGTCGAAAGGCGAATGGCTGGGCATCGTGGTCTACGGGCTTGCGATGGCGGCGATGAACGTCTGCCTGTACTCGGCCATCGACCGCATTCCGATGGGCGTGGCCGTCACCCTGGAATTCCTCGGACCCTGCGTGGTCGCCCTGGCCGGTTCGCATCACTGGCGCGAGGGCCTGTGCGCGGTGGTCGCGCTGGTGGGTGTGGGCTTGATCTCGTTTACGCCGGGCGGCTACTTCAATCCGGCCGGCTACCTGTTCGCGCTGGGCTCGGCCGTGTGCTTCGGCCTGTACACGCTCTTCGCCGACCGGGTCGGCAAGGCGGGCACCGGGCTCGACGGGCTCGCCCTGTCGGTCACGGTTGCGGCGCTGGCCACTTCGCCGGTATCCATCACTCGCGCGCCGCATGTGTCGCCCGCCCAGTGGGGCGTCATCGCAGCCTCGGCGGTGCTGGGAGTTGCGATTCCCTACACGATGGACACGTTGTCCGGGCGTATCACGTCGGCGCGCGTGGTCGGCACGCTGTTCTCCATCGACCCCGCCATGAGCGTGATTATCGCCGCGCTGATATTGCGACAGACCATCACCGCGGTGGCCGTGATCGGCGTCATCGTCGTCTCCCTCGCGGGTGCCCTGCTGGTGTGGTCATCCGGCGGCGATGCCGTAAACGGATGATTCTTGTCATACGATTGCTTGACAGCATGTTGTGAATGCTTGAGCCCCGCTCATACCATTCAAATATAATGGTTTTTCGCATGATTCGTTAGCGTTGACGGATCCCCCAATAAGGAGGTAATCATGTCAGATCCTCGCGTTGAAGGCGGAAGATTGTCGGTCGCGCCCGAGGCCGTATATACGGGTGCTCTGGTGATGTTCTTCAGCAATCTCGCTATGCCGGACACCGATCCGCAGGGCAGGCCCATAGTGCTGTGGTTCAACGGTATCATCGCCGTCTGCGCCCTGATCTGGGGATTGGCGGAGACGATGCGCGTCCGTAAGGAATACCCGTGGCGGTGGGCGCGCACGCTGTTCTACGACGTCCTGATTCTCGTCGGGCTGCTCATCCGTAATTCCGATTGGACCCGGCTCGTCGTGCTGGTCGCACTGGTGCTATACGCGATTGTTACGGAGAAAACGGCGGCGGAACCGCGCCGGTCCTGACTGCAAGACGATGATGAACCGTCAGCGTCACAGGATTCTCGCGGTATGCGCACGGTGGTCGACATCGACACGGCCGCCGGCAGCGGGCGCATGATTATTTCACGTCGCAGACGGTGAAGGCGAAGCTGGTGAGGGTGCCGGTGGATTTGCCGTCGGCGAGGAGCTGATTGATGTCGGGCAGGTCCTTGTTGTCGCTGGTCTGGTTGAGGGCGTATTGGGTGCCGTCGGGCGCGGTGAAGCGCATGACGGGATCGCCTTTGCTGTTGTGCGTGCAGCTGACGGTGCCGTGGTCGACGGTGAGGGGCCATGTATGGCCGAGTTGGTCGGCGCTGATGTCCTGGGGGTTGCTGGTCGCGGTGATTGTCTTGCTGCCGTTGGTAGGGTAGTTTTCGGGGTGTTCGATGCCGTCCATGCAGGCGGTCAGTCCCAGGGCCATGATGGCGGCGAGGCCGGTGGCGGTGATGGTTTGGATGGTGTGTGTCGTGTTGGTCATGCTGGTTTCCTTTGTCGTGTTCGGTGGTGGTCGGGGTGCTTGTTCGTCTGCCGTCAATGCTGGTCGGGGTGTTCCTCGATGAGGACCATGTAGCCGTCCTCCAATGTGGGGTCCATGGGATGCGCGTCGGCGGGCGGGGTGTCGGTGATGACGCGGTAGCATACGCCGCGTGCGGTGGTGACGGCGTTGGCGACGATCATGCCGGCCGGTGGCGGGGTGTTGGATGGCTGGGTGAGCCAGACACGGCCCGTGGCGTGTTCGGTGAGGTGTTCGGTCGGCCCGTCGTAGCGGATGCGGCCTTGGCGCAGGACGAACACGTATGGGCAGGTCTGGGCGATGTCGTCGAGGATGTGGGTGGACAGGATCACGGTGCGGTCGCCGCCGAGGCCGGCGAGCAGCGTGCGGAAACGCATGCGTTCCTCGGGGTCGAGTCCGGCGGTGGGTTCGTCCACGATGATGAGCCGGGGATCCGCCATGAGGGCCTGGGCGATGCCGACGCGGCGGCGCATGCCTCCGGAGAAGCCGCCGATGCGCCGGTCGGCCACGTCTGTGAGCCCGACCCGTTCGATGAGCTCGTGCGCCTGGCGCATGCGCTTTCGCGTGTCGTCGATGCCTTTGAGGACGCCCACGTAGTCGAGGAATTCGAGCGGGGTGAGCTGCGGGTAGGGTTCGATGTCCTGCGGCAGGTAGCCGAGCGTGCGTTTGAGCGCGCGGCGGGTCCTCGTGTCCTTCAGGTCGTGGCCGTCCATGAGTACCTGGCCCGATGTGGGGCGGATGATGCCGGCGAGGATGCGCATGAGCGTGGTCTTGCCTGCGCCGTTCGGCCCGATCAGACCGACCATGCCGTGCGGCAGGTCGCAGGTCACGTCGTCCAGCGCGCGGGGCTTCCTCGGGAAGTCCTTGGTCAGGTGGTTGATGGAGATGAACATGACGTCTTCTTTCCGTGTGATGTTTTTTCGGTGGGGGTTCCGCCGGTGCCGTTCAGCGCGTTGTGCGCGGGCGTGCCGAGCACCATCCACCCAACGCCATGAGCAGCATGGCGACGGCGAGCTGCGCGATCAGGGATATGGCCGCGTTGGCGGGCGTGCCGGTGACCGCGAGGATGCCTCCCGTGGCCGGGTAGACGGGGCCGAGCCCGAACCATCCGGCGCCGACGGCGTCGCCGATCACGTTGAGGATGGTGCCGTTGACGGTCGGCACGGGCAGCATCGGCGAGGAGAACACGAGCGCGAACCATGCGAGCACGCCGGTGATGCGCGCGACGATCATGGGCAGGATCGCGCCGAGCAGCGAGGACAGGCTCATCGCGGTCAGCACGGCCGGCCCGGTGATCGCGAGTCCGGCGGCCAATGCCTGTGGTATGGCCCGCCACGAGCCGTGCAGGGTCTGGACGGTGCCGGCGCACTCCAGCAGCAGGAGCGACGGGGCGATGAGGATCAGGAACGCGCCGAGCGTGCGTGCCGCTGTCAGCAGGGGCGCGGGTGTGGGTGTGGAGTCCTCCAGTTGGCCGATGCCGAGTCGGTCGTGGCGTGTGTGGAAGTCGGTGAACGCGGCCATGTAGGCGATCGGCATGAACATGGCCATCGTCTTGGCCATGAATGCCAGATCGCCCGCGCCGTGGTCGTGCGGGCCGGCAGGGGAGATCACGCCCAGCAGAAGCGCGAACAGGGCCAATGGGACGGCCGCGGCCCATAGGGAGCGTTGCCGCCACACGATGATCATGTGGACGCGGATCAATCGCGGGAAGCCGATGTGCATGTTCATATGCTCCTCCTCGCAAGCGTCACGTTGCGTTCCTCGTCGCCCAGCAGATGCCACGCGATCCCGACGGCGATCACGGCGACGGTGAGCGGGATGCCGCGTTGCGCGACCGGGTCGAGCACGTACGGATCCCACAGGAGGGCGAGGAACATCCATACCGCGACCACCGCCATGACCGTGGCCCGCGTGGACGCGGACCACGCGGCGGCCGCGAACCCGGCCGCCCCCACGACCAGCACCGCGCCGGTCGGCGCGATCAGGCTTATCCACCCCGTGTCCTGCGGCCACAGGCCCAGTACGTGCAACGGCGCGAACATGAGCACGGCGCCGGCAAGACAGGACACGGCCGCGAGTGCGAACCGCGTGGCCTGCACGCGCCTCCAACCCACGGGCGTGGACTCGCTCGCCTCGACCAGCGGGTCGCCGGTCAACGCGACCGCCACGCACACGCCCGCGCCGATCACCATCAGCTGGGCGAGCCAGTTCACCACCGTCAGCGTCTGCGTGCGCGACCACACGCCGGATACCATGATGCCGGCGGCCGCCACCGCGATCCCGCAGGCCACGGGCATTGTCAGCAATCCCATGCCGATGCGTCTGGCCTGCGCGCGAATCATTCCCGCCATGCCGACCCTCCTTGAAGTCCGATGAAGTTGACGGTCATTCTTTTTGTTCGTCACCAAGTAGGTAGCGGCCGCCTGTCCTGAAGTTCACGCGACATGCCGAACGACCAGATGAGTTATCGGCTTCGAGTCGTTCAGACGGTCGCGGCCGCCATGCGCGCCCCGGACAATCGTCCGGCCAGCGCCACCGCCGCCACACAGGCCATCAGCCCCGCGACGGCCAGACCTAGCTGTCCGGAGGATTGTGCTGCACCGGACCGGCTTGCGTCCGCCAGACTCGCGAACCCGAACGGATTCAGCCGGATTGCGATAATCAACAGCAGGCCGACGCCGAAACCGACGCCCGAGGAGAAACGGATCGCGAGCATCGCGCCCACGCCGGCGACCAGCAGCAGGGGCGACAGCCATCCGACCAGCAGTACGCCGAACGTCCCATACCCCTGCGCGCCCATCACGGTGGTCACCATCAGGCCGAACATGACGTCGCAGGCGAGTATGAACACCAGCCGGACCAGCGTGACCGCCCCCGTGCCCAATGGGGTGGCCGACGAGATCATGTCCGCGCGGGAATCCCCGAGCGCCATCGTCACGCTCAGCAGCACGCCGGCCAGCACCATCGAGCAGAACGCATGGGACACGACCGTCGCACCCCAGCCGACCGCGAAGAACCGCGCCCCCAATCCGGCGAACGCCATCAACGCCAGCGTGGCCGGCACCACCTGCCACGGCACCACCCGCGACTGCCGGCCCAGCAGCAGCATGAACAACCGCAGACTGCGCGCCCACGACCATGCCGGTCCGTCCAACGGGGACCGCGACGCGCGGATGCGCGCCATCACCGCCGCAGCGGGAGGCGCGTCTCCCGAATGGGATCGTTCCACGGCGTCCAATGCCGCAAGCAGATGCCCGTCGGGCGTCTCGTCCGTCAAACGGTCGATCGTTTCGTCAAGATGATCGGTCATCAGGATTCACCGTTCCTTTCCATCCGCATCGTTTTAGCGGTCGAGTTGCGCGCGCAGCAGACGGCGCGCACGCGAGATACGGGATTTGACCGTGCCTTCCGGCACGTCCGACAAATCGGCGATCTGCCGGTACGACAGGCCGTGCAGCCACGCCAACGTGGCCGTCTCCACCAGTTCTACGGGCAGCCGGCGCAACAACGCCATCAGATCATCCACGCCCGCTTCGGACAGCACGGCCGTCTCCGGACTCGGTCCATCGTCACGCGGTTCGGGCGCATCGTCCAACGCGGTCACATTCGGGCGTACGCGCCGCACGCGCATGTAGATCTGCCGTTTCGCGATGCCCAGCAGCCAGGACAGCACCTTCGCATCACCACGGAACGCCCTCGCCGACCGCCAGCAACCCAACCACACGTCGGCGCACACCTCCTCGGCCGTGCCGGCATCCGGCACGCGCACGCGCACGAACGCCCGCACCGCCGCAGCGTACCGCCCATACAGGGTCTCGAAGGCACGCTCGTCCCCGGAGGCGACCCGCGCGAGCAGATCCCCGTCACGCGTCGCCGCCCCACCGGGCGAGGTCATGTCATCCTGCGTATGCGGCTCCTTCCACAGCACATCGTAAACAAACGTTCATTGATGTATGTAGCTAGAAACAAACCGACGGTTCACGACACGAGCAACGACACGCCCGGAAGGCATATCGGATTAAGTTGTGTAGAAGAACAGAAACTCACAGAAGAAATCGTTGCGCGCGTGCATTACCGAGTCCCAAGCCTGGCTAGTTCTTGGCAGGAATGCTGACATCCAGCTGCCAGTGGGCTTGTCCGGCGCGGGTTTGGAAGGTGCCGCCGCGTGTTTCGATGATGGTCCGGTAGCGGTCGAGGCCGCTGCCCAGGCCGAGTCCCATGTCGGCGGGTGTGGTGGTGTCGCTGGCGGAGATATGAATGGCGTCCGTGTCGAAGGTGACGCAGATGGCGCACCAATTCGCCCGGATCTGTGTGTTTGGCGATGTTCGCGTACAGTTCCGCCAGCAGGCCCGACAGCAGTCGCATGGTCTCCGGCGTGAGCGGCCGGTGTGGTTCGGCGAGCAGGTTGTCGCCGGTGAATCCCGGGGCTTCGAGTCTGGACTCCTCCTCGTCGATCAGCGATTGCAGACCGGCACGCTGCGAGGCGATGCCGGCTTCTGCGGGCACGGGCCGGCTGCCGCACTCAAATCGCCGTCGGCTGGTTCAAAGCAGGATGTAAACCCGCTATTTGCCCAACAGTTCGTCATGGCTGCCGGTTCGCATGAACATGGCGGTACCATCATCGCGAATCCATAGAAGCAGCCAGTCGCCGGCATTGCCGATGTGGCATTCCAGTACGCCGTTTAAATCACCGGTAAGTGTGTGGGCGCGATGCCTACGCCTCAATACTTCCTTGGAGTCCGCCGTGTCCTCAAGAACCAGACGAATGACTTCTTTCAGCGGGCGTAAATCAGCGTGCTTGCGTTTGAGTTTCTTGATATCTCGCTGGAATGCCGCTGTGTAATCCGGTTTGAGCATTGATCAGATTCCCAACGAATCGAACATCTCATCGGCACTGTTGAAACGAGGTTTGCCGTCGGCGAGCCTGTTTTTCGCCTCGTCAAGGGCCTCCATGGTTTCAGGCGGCACGGTCGTATAGGAAAGGTTTAGAGGAATGCGCCTCTCCCGGACAATCTGCTTGTAGAAGGCGCGGGTGACCGAAGACAAGTCCAGACCGAGATCCTCGGCTATGTTTGCGGCTTTCTGCTTGGTGTCCGCATCCACGCGGACTGTGACGGATGCCATGCTCACATTAACCTCCAACATCATTACGTAAGACAATAGTATGTATTTGTATGCTAATAGTCAACATTCTGCGGTTGCGGCATCTCGACCATGGTACACATCCCGCAGGCGGATTGTTTACCGGATGCAATCGATGATCGGAATGCCGACCATCCAGCTGTCGGCGGGCTTGTCCAGAATGGCTTCTGGTTCATCGCAACGCCAGCGCGGGTTGCAGCCGTATGGCTTTGATGGCCGGGGCAAGAGAGCCGACAAGTGAGGTGACGATGGACGCACAGGCCGCAATCATCGCCGCCGTATATGGGTATGCGGGCGGTTCCAGCGGCGAGTCGGCGGGCATCATCCACGGAATTGCCCAGACCAGCACCGCGGAGATGAGCACCGCGGCGAAGGCGATGATGAGGCCGAGCAGCACGGACGAGCCGATGACCTGTATGGCTATGCTGGCTCTGGTCGCGCCCAGTGCGCGGCGGATGAGCAGCTCGTGCGAGCGTTGCTCGATGCCGGCCAATCCGATGTTGATCATGCCGACGGCGGATACCGACAACAGTAATATCGCGGTGACGGTGACGCCGAGTTGGAGAAAACCGATGACCTGCTCGTAATCATCGGCGTTGTCGGAACGGTTCCATGACGATATGCTGCCGGTCCCGACGTCGGACAACAGATCGTCCAACACGGTTTTGGCGTGTTGATCGTCCACGCCTTCATTGGGATGGACGAGGATGGTCAGCCCATCCGGTTCCCAGGCTTGCGGCCAGTAGCGTTGCAGTGTGGTCGCGTTGACGTAGATGGTGGGTGTGTCCGTCCCGTCGGCGATGACACCGTTCACCCGTGCCGGCACCTGTTGCGGATTTCCTGTCCGGGCGAGTGCCACGGTGCCATCATGCACGTATTGGCGGGCGCTTTCGTTGACTGCGGTTTCCAGCGTGGCGGGTTCGTCCGCTCCGGTCAGCCATGTGCCCTCGATGATGGGGGCGGGCATGATTCTTGTCCGTTCGGCGTCGGTGATGATGATGGTGACGCGGCGTATCTCCGTGTTGCCGTCACCGGACGACGCCCATATGGCGAGGTCGTTGAGGTGATATTGCGCCGATGCGATTCCCGGACGGAAATGCGCGAGGCGTTCCTGCAAAGCCGTGACGACTTGTATGTTCACCGATGATGGCACGTCGACGATGGCGCTATAGGTGGGTGACTTGCCTCCCAGTCGCGCGTTGACCGCTTCCAGATAGTCGCGTCCGAGCGTGCCGACGAGAACGCCGGCGATGAGGGCGATGATGCCGATGAACATCGACAGGGCGGTGAGGCTGGTACGCAACGGGTTGATGCGCAGATCCTTGGCGATCATGCGGATCACGACAGTCGCCCCCTGTCGATCGTCAGTCGGCGTTCGCATCGGGCGGCGAGCTGCGGGTCGTGCGTGACGAGGATGAGTGTGACCCCGAGTTCACGAACATGTCGGAACAGTATGTCGGCGACCATGTCGCCGGTTTCGGTGTCGAGCGCGCCGGTTGGCTCGTCGCAGATCAGCAGATCAGCAGATCGGGATCGCCCACCAGCGCTCGGGCGATGGCCACGCGCTGCTGTTCGCCTCCCGACAGGCGCGACGGCATGCTGCACACCGTCCGGCTCCCGAGCCCGACGGTGTGCAGCATGCGCGAGGCTCGTCTTCTGATGACCCGCAGGGGGATGCCTCCCCGGTATTGCAATGGGAGTGCCACGTTCTCCCATGCGCTCAGATGCGGTATGAGGGAGTAGTTCTGGAACACGAAGCCGACATGCCGGCAGCGGAAGCGCGCCCGGTCGGCGTCGTTCCACGCGGCGCAGTCCCGCCCGTCATAGGAGAGCGTTCCGTCATAGTCGTTGTTGAGCAGCCCGACGATGGAGGCGAGACTGGTTTTGCCGGATCCTGATTTCCCGATGATGGCGGTGGACGTTCCCCTCTCGAACGATGCGCTGACATCGTCCACCGTCGTCAGGCGTTCGCCGTCGGGCAGCCGGACTTCGGCGCTCAGATGTTCCAACCGGATGAGTGTGCTCATGATTGCGCTCCCGGTGTGAGATTCGGAGCTGTCGCGGACACCATGTCACCTTCCTTGAGACCGTCGAGGATGATGATCGACGTGCCGTCCGATGCCCCCAACTTCACGTTCACGGTGGCGAACGAATCTCCGTCACGCCTGCTGACCTGGCCGGAGGCGAGCCTGCCGGCGACTGCGGTGACAGGCAGGATCAAGGCGTCCTCGACCGCCGTCGCGGTCAGTACCACGGTGGCGTTCTGCCCGGGACGCGCCTGCACGTCCTTTGGGAACAGGCATTGCAGTGTGCGAGTCGATTCCGTCCCATGCGCAGTCGTCGCCGATCCGGCCGTATCTTCCGCTGATGAGGGCGGAGTGGCGACGCCGTCATTCACTACCGCGGCACAGTCCGTGGGCCCCTGCGCGTCGGTGATCTGGAATCGGCCCGTCAACGGCTGGTCCGGGTCTATGGTCGCCAGCAGCGCGGTCGCGTCCACGCTGGCGCTCATGCCGCCATACCGTATCGAGAACAGCGGATAGTCCGCGGCCATGTCGTTGTCCTGCGCGACCGTTTCGATCACGCCGTCGACCGGAGCCGTGACCTGCTGATCGCCGACGGTACCCAACACGTCGCCCGCATGCACGTATGCTCCTTGATCAGTCGTGGAGTGGAACCAGCCTTTCGCCGGAGTCGTAAGCGAGAACACAGGAGCCACCTGCACGCCGGTGGAGGAAGAGGACAACGGCGTGATGCCGCCCCTACGCACCTCGACCGTGGATGCTGGCCGCTTCGCCGTGGAGGAGGCGTCGGACGATGGCGTCCGCGACGGCGAGCAAGCCGTCATCATCGCGCACATCGTCGTGGCCGTCACGCACGCCAACAGGCATTTGAACGGTGCGATCGCATTCATTTCGTCAGTCCGTTCTCATGCCGGTACCATGTGCAGTCCGTGGTGTAGAAGTCCCGCATGGTCGAATAGTCGCCGAGTTCGGATTTGCCGATCACATCGTTCTCGTATATGCCATCCTTGTCCTCGTAGTAGTTCTTGAACCAGTCGGTATCCAGCAGCTTGCGCAGCTGCTGGAGGGCGCCTCGGGCTGCTTCCGCGTTGGTCTGGCTGTTGTCGAGAATGTCGCGTTCCACCGAGCACTGCCAGTAGACATACGCCTGTCCTTCCCCACTTCCCTTGGCATACAGCGAGGACGCGGCCTGCGCCTTGGGTATATTCGCTGGAAACGCATCGCCGTTCATCAGTTCAAAGGGGAAATCCTCGACGGTCGCCTTGTATTCCTCGTTCGCCTGCTGCCAGGTCAGCATGCCGCCACTTCCCGAGGTGCCGCCGTTCGGAGTCGTCCCGCAACCGGACAGCAGCATCACTGCGGTCAGAATGGCGGCCCTGCGTCGTGTTCCCGATTTCATCATCATGCTCCTTCGGACGATTGCACAACTGTCGCCAACCATTAGCCCACAGACGGCGATCCGGGAGCAAAAGACTGTCATGCGCGCGCATGACAACGATACGTCGAGGAGCATGGGATGCGCATACGATGGGTGGCATGACAGACCTATCGGACTCGCATACCATCTCCATCGGGGTGCTGGACAACGATTCGCTCGCCCTCAACGCCATAGCCGTGATGACGAGCCGTCTCTCCCCGCGGTTCCACATCATCTGGAGCACCACGTCCCCGGCGATGGCATTGCAGCGCTGCATGACCCACGGCGCGCGACCCGACGTGCTGGTCGTCGACATGGCCTTGGGAGGCATCACCGGCGCGGACATATGCGCCAGAATCCGTCGGCGCACTCCGACGATCGGCTTGGTGTGCGTCACCTCCTATGACCTTGATCCATATCGGCAAGACGCGGTCGAGGCGGGCGCACAATGCCTGATAGCCAAAGATGACATCGTCAAAGAGCTCCCGCAGGCCATACGATGCGCGGCACAGGGCGAGCCCGTCCCCGGCACCGGATTCCCCACCGCACGGGAAGCCAATCGCAAACTCAACGAAGGACACGCGACCGAGGGCCGGCTGCCGGAAAACGACAAGCCATCGCTGTCCTCCAGGGAACGGGACGTACTGCGCCTCTACGCGCATGGATCATCCACCGACGAGATAGCCGCGCTCCTGAATGTCAGCAAGGGCAGCGTCTTCACCTACGTCAACAGGGCATGCCGCAAGCTCCATGCCGCCGACCGCAAGGAGGCCCTCGCCATATGCGCCCGATACGATCTGCTCTGAACCGTATACACCACCCAGCCATACTGGCCGCGGGGCTGGTCCTCGCAGTGGCGATCCCCGTAGAGATGGGCGTGTACTCATCCCAGAACCTGCTGTCATGGTCGACCATACGCATATCGCTGCTCGTCGCCGTCCTGTGCGCCATGCTCGGAGCGGCACCGGTATGGGCCGCCTGTCTGCTGTTCGCGGTCTCAGGATACGCGTTGCTGTGGCTGTTCTCGCCGTTGACGACCATCATGATCGCCGCACTGACCTCCATAGCGGTCCTCTCGTTCGTCAAACCCCGCCTTGGAGCCGCTTCCGCACTGGCGGCCCTCGCCGCCCTCGCCGCGAACAACATGCAGAACAACCTCACCTCGTCGAACATCGTAGGCATGATCATCATGTGCCTATGCCCATTGTCGCTGGGGTTCAGTCTCAACCTGCTGTTCGCCCAACGGCAGGCGACCGCGACACTCAGGCAACGACTCGACCGCGAACACACGGCGCGTCACCTGCACGACACCATCAGCAACGACCTCGCCTACATGATCCTGCGCATCGACCAGGCAAGCCGCAGTGATTGCCCCGCCGATCGGGAGCAATATCAGCGCCAACTCACCGATCTGCGCGCCATCGCCGAAATGGCGCTCGACCACACCCACCAGGTGATACGACAACTTGAACGCACCGACAAACCAGACGATCGCAGCCGCATCGTCAAAACAAATAACGACGACAAAACCGACAGGAAAATCGAACAGCAGCGTGAACGGCTTGACGGCATCATTCAATCGCAACGACGTCGCCTTGGCGGCCTCGGATTCCAAGGTGACGACATCCTCGGGACGTTCGACCATCCACTGGCGGACGACATCCTCGACCTTCTCGAAGGACTGCTCAACGAACTGTACGCGAACATCGCCAAGCACGCCGCCCCGCACGAATGGTACGCCGTCACGATCTCCTTCGACCGGCGGCACGTCATCATTTCGGCAAGCGACGTACTAAAGGACGAAGCGGTACGGCTCGGACTCGGCAGCGGCCTCAAGAGATACCGAACCGTTATCGAATCCATGTCCGGGACGTTCGACATCACCGATGATTCCGACAACTGGAACGCGAACATCACCATTCCATTGTCTGTAACACGCCGGTAAAGGGAATGACGGCCTCCAGCTGCCAGTGGGCTTGTTCGGTGTCCGGCTGGCTTGCGCTGGTGTGTGTTCTTCGAGCGAGTCGATGACCTCGTGCGTGTGGCCCATGGCCCGGCTGGCGGCGTCGCGCAATTCGTCGAGCTGTTGCTGGTATTCGTGTTCGTCGGCGGGCATGCCGTCGGTCCCGGCGTGACCATCGGGACATCCAGCATGAGGATTACGCCCGTGACAAGCGCCGGCCACAGGAACCGGTCCGGGCGGAACATGCCGCCGACCAGGCCGGCAAGCACAGCCAGAGCCAACATGATATCGCGCACGGTCGCGGTGCCGGGGACCCGTGCCGCCATCGAGAACACGTACTCCGCGAGCACCGCCACGGACAATACGGCGCAGGACGCCGCGATCACCGGATGCCCGGCATGCCGCAGGCCAAGCCGGTCGGAAAGCCGGGGCAGAGCAGATCGTATCTGGCGCATGCGTCCAGCACCTCCTTGCGGCTGGCGACTCCCAGCTTGTCGGCCACGCGGTGCACGTACGTGAACACGCTGCCCGTCCCGCCGCTCCTGCGACGGATGCGCCGGCACACGTCAGCGCCCGTGTTTTTTCCCCCAACGCCATATCCAACACCAGCGCATCCGGCCTGGTATGCGGGTTATGGCAATGCTCGATCGCCACCGCGGGCGAACCCGTGCCCCCGCATGACATAAAAGTCCTTGGAAACGGCCGAGATCATCGCGCACATCGCATCCAGGGCGAACGGATCATTGTCCAATACGGGCGATACGGATCGACCGCGCCGCAGCCCCGGTCATGTCATCATGTCCCATGCCGCTCATCGTGGCCACGGTCGCAGCCGGACGAAACCTGCTGTCATGCGATTATTTGACACGATGTTGCGCTTGCGGGCGCGAACGGATTGAATTGGACTAACGGGTTTTATGTAGGGATGCCGAGGAGGACAACCATGAATCAGGGGAGGGCTCGACTGGAACGAATTCGGTGATGGAGGGCTTTGCGAAATCCCCGGTCAATCGATTTGCTGACTGGTTGGGATGGGGATTCGTCTTCCTCGGAGCGGGTATAGGAGCGTTTCTGGGTGTCGTCGCGTACGTTCAACACTGGATTAGCTGACGGCTTCGAATAGTTCTCCGACCGCTTCTCGGATTTGCCGGGTGGCATGAGGTTTTCGACCGCTCACGTAGTGGCGGCGACCTCACGCTAATCAGTAATACACACTTTGATCTAGCAGACCCTACGGCTAAGGCTAGGAGGCCGACGATGGGAAACCGCGTATGGAAAGGTGAACCTTCCGCCGGTGGCCGGGCCGGAACGATCATCGCTTTGGGCATCGCGGCGTTGGTAGTGGCGGGAGTATGGTTCGGATGGACTCGATACTAGGGCTATAGTCCGGTTTCGAATCTGTCGCAGACGTTCTCGATCTCATTTTCCGAGGATGCGCGGGCAATCGTCAGCAAGGACGAGGAAAGCTTTCATGGGGACGGATACCGGTACGTGAAGGTCGCCGCTGACCCAGAACAAGTCGACGGCACCATTCTGGACGGCAGGGATTACTCCAGTGGCCAACTGCCCCAGGAGAACATCCGCATAATCAAGGAAGCGGATGCGACCCTGCGATTGAACCTGGGAACACAGCTCGATGCGCTCTACGACCGGCCTCATAAGGAGATAACCAACGAGGGCGGCACGCTGATCATCATCCATGATGCCGATTCCTCGGAATGGCATTTTTTCGAATGCCTCGTCTGAAAGCTGAGCACTCCCGAAACATATGCGATTGTCCTGAAGAAGAGCCCAGACCAACCAAGCCCCGATTATCCAGATAAAAAGAAACCCCCAGTGCATCACGGCTGAGTCGAAGACCGTCCGGAGAGGCCCTTTGGGGGAATTCTTGATATATCATAATGAGCCATGAGCCGACAGTCAAATTCAACAACTGATTTCCTCTCACGGACTCCAAGGAAAGGAAGTCCGCGGGAGAAGGCGCTGCGCGCGTGCATTACCGATGAACGGCTTGCCACCTACAATTATGAGGCTCAAAGACGTTCATGCCCAGCGCTAGAGCTGTACCTGTGGGATCACGACATGGCCAGCGCCTGTATGGGCGACATCGCCATCCTCGAGGTCGCTCTGCGCAACCGCATGGACCGGCAACTCTCCCTCCTCGCTCTGGAGCAGAATGGCACTGAAGACTGGTATATGGCAGGGCTACAATTCGATGACCGAACCCAGTACCAGATTCGTGAAGCGTGGAACCATCTCACCCCGCACCAGCGAAAAAATCATACGCATGGCCATCTCATAGCGTCATTGACATTCGGATTTTGGCGCAATCTCTTGGAAGACGGCGGAACAATCCACACGAAGTGGCCAGACCAGCGCCGTGCAGATTATGAGAACGATTTATGGCGCAAAGGACTCGATAAGACATTCTCCAATGGGCGCCAGTATGCCCGTGCAGTGGAAGAACGCTGGACGAGAAAGTACGCGCTGGATATCGTAAAAACAGTGCATGCCCTGCGTAATCGGGTCGCTCACCATGAGCCGCTTGTCAACGGCATACCTCTGCCGGGTGAGAATCGACGGATTGCATTGGAGAATGCGACGCAGGCGTGCTTCGCTCTGGCGATGATCCTGGACCGAGACCTACACGCATGGTTGATGGATAACAGCAAGATGAAACTTGTGCTCGAACACGAGCTGAAGCCTAATGAATAGGTAGTGAGTATCGTTTTCGCCAATCATCTCTTCAGTGGGAATGGCAATGAGCTGCAGCGACACCAACAGATTCCTTAGGATCCGACACCGGCACGTCCGGCCTGGTATGCGGGTTATGGCAGTGCTCGATCGCCACTGCGGGCGAACCCGTGCCCCCGCATGACATGGAAGTCCTTGGATACGGCCGAGATCATCGCGCACATCGCATCCAGGGCGAACGGATCATTGTCCAATACGGGCGATACGGATCGACCGCGCCGCAGCCCCGGTCATGTCATCATGTCCCATGCCGCTCATCGTGGCCACGGTCGCAGCCGGACAAAACCTGCTATCATGCGATTACTTGACACGATGTTGCGCTTGCGGCCATGCGCAGGTTGAATGGGATTGCGCCACGAAAGGATATGCCATGAACGATCTGCTGATTATCGACATGCTGCCCACGTACGGGCTGCTGTTCTACCTGCTGATCTCGGTATTCGTCTTCGTGGGATGCCGTGGCCTGCGCCGGAGGACCTCGGATCGTGGCCTGCTGCGTTTTGCCGTAGGCGCGTTCTTGGTTGTTTCCGCGCTCGGCGCCGTGTTCGCTGCGCTGGTGTATATCATGGCAGCGCCTTTGGCGCAGCCGGATATGGTCGACTTCTACCGCATGTACCGGCCAGGAGCTCTGATCTTCCTGCTGGGATTGTTCATCATACAATTTGTCTTCGGCGTCGCTGCCGTGTATCGGGGAAAGTAACCTGGTATATCCTGCGATAAACGCATTGGCAGACACTTGCTGCCTATCTGTAAACACACCCTAGATAAGGCTTGCGGCCGTTGGCCGAGCACAGTAGTAGTGTGGTCTGCTGTGTCAACAGGAGGAGTGTGACCAATGCGGCTGATTGAGACATGGCTGGCGGACCAGGAACGCGCGTTTGACTTGTTCGCGAAATTCCCGGCGGAGGAGACGGGATTCGAGAACCCAGCGGCCGGCATGAATCGTGAACGGTTCGCCGCATATGTGCGAGGGTTGCGTGATGAGTCGCTTGGCGTCGGCTTGCCGGACGGCTGGGTGCCAGCCACCAAATACATTCTCGTCAACGATGAGGGCGACTATGTGGGCATCTTCAACCTGCGTCACCGGCTCACCGACTTCCTGCGCAACGGTCCGGGCCACATCGGCTACGGTGTCGCCCGCGAATACCGCGGTCACGGCTACGCAACCGCCGGGCTCAAGCTCACGCTTGCCAAGGCCCGCGAGCTCGGCATCAAGGAGGCTTACCTGAGTGTCCACAAAACCAATCCGGCAAGTCTTGCGGTGCAGCAGCATTGCGGCGCACGTATCGACCATGAGGACAAGACGGAATACTACACACGCATCGCCACCTGCACGGAGAGCGATGGCCTCTATGCGCGAGGCGATTGACGGCGCCTCTTGCGTGTAAATGGCCGATTATCAATCGGTTTTAATCGATTTCGCCTCGGTCGATAAAGTCGCCGTCGAGGAACCAATAATCGTGCGGATTTCCGCGTAGCGCCGTGAACGGCGTCAGTTCCACGCCCTGCGCCGCGGTTTTGCTCAGCAGATAGGCGCGGATAATCCACGGATACCATCGCCGGCGACTTCAATGGCGAAGATTTCGTCAAGCCACTGTGACGGAAGATTGGGGCTGCCGTTCGACCGCAAATTTCCTGTAAGCAGCTCTACAACCCGCAAAACTCTAATAATGTTGCATTGGCGCCTTAATCATCCATAGTTAAGGCACCAATGCAACATACGATTCGCTTACCCACGCAGCCATCCGACGATGGTCGGGATAGATTGTTCGGCGAAGCGGTCTATGGCGTCGGCGGTGACGTAGGCGTGGGCGGTGAGGCGCAGGTACAGTTCGCCGTCAAACTGGGTGACCGCGACTTCGGCGTGCAGTTCGTTGAGGATTCGGTCACGGAATACCGGGCATAGGGCGTCCAGTTCCTGCGGCGTGCGGTTTCCGTGGGGCAGCTTCACCAGGCGCATGGCGGGGGAGGGAATGCGCACCGGCGACGAGCAGTCCTCGCCGCCGACCTCGCTGGCCGCCTCGGATACCCGACGCTCCGCGTAATCGGCAAGATCGGACATGTACCGGCGCACGACATCCCAGCCCCACAGGCGCTCGATATCGCGCAAGGACTCGGGCGCGGCGATCGGACCGCATAAATCCTGGGTGCCTTGCTCGTCGAATCGCTCCGGGAACGGGTCGGCGAAACCCCACGAGTCGATCAGCGGCCACAAATCCTGACCATCCTGACCGCCTTCGGGCGGAATCACCAGCAATGCCGTGCCACGCGGCGCACACGGGAACTTATGAAAATTGCCGACCCACCAATCGGGCTGCAGTCCGCCGACCGGATCGGCCAGTTGGGCGGGAGCTTGCGCGCCATCAACCAAAAAGCGGATGCCGCGGCGATGGGCTTCGGCGGCGATGCGCTGGGCCGTAAACAGCATAGCGGTGGCGGAAATAATCTGGTCCAACACGATGAACGACGTATGCTCGCTCATCTGCGCGGTCACGGCGTCGACCACGCCATCCTCGTCGGCGTCAATGGTAACTGGTGCATCTTCCTCATCCATGCGAATGATACGAATCGCCTTTCATTCCAATGATTTCGCTCTCGTGGCCGATACCCGCGTGCCGTCATGTTCCGTACCTTGGAATCAGAAGTCGAGAGATATGGTCCGAAACCGAATGGAGCGGACCGAAGCAGGGAGCATTGAAGATGGGATTTCTCAAGAACTTTTCCGAACCGTTTGCGTTCGCGCTGGCATTGTGGCCGTTTGTGTCCATGCTGCTGACGGTGCCGGTGCTGGCGTTGCTATATCATCGCGACAATCGCATCCGACTGTCGTCGGCCATAGTGGCGTATGGCACGGTGCTGTACCTGCTCGGCCTGCTGTGCTTCACACTGTATCCGATGCCGGCCGATGCGGCGGCCTATTGCGCCGCGCACCATCTGACGCCACAGCTCAATCCATTGCAGTTCATCGGTGACATCCGTACCGATGGTCTCACCGCCGTACTGCAAATCGCGTTTAATATCGTGTTCTTCCTGCCGTTGGGCTTCATCATGGGCCGTATCTGGCGTTGGCCGCTGCCGGTTACCGCAGTACTGTCATTCGCCACGTCGCTGTTTCTGGAGACGATGCAGCTGACCGGCCTCATGGGCGTGTTCCCGTGCGCCTACCGTCTGTTCGACGTGGACGATCTCCTGTGGAACACGACCGGCGCGCTGATCGGATTCGCGCTGGCCATGCTTTCGCTGCGCCTGATTCCGGCGCGGGTCGCCGATATGACGCCGACCACCACACCTGGCTTCATGAGGCGGCTGATCACGTTCATCATCGACATGACGCTGATTGCGTTCGCCGTGATGCCGACGCATCTGTTCGTCATGATCGTCCGCTCGAACCTGCCCTCGGGCTCCAACGGCTCATGGCAGTCGATGGAACCGTTCGACTGGACCGGTTCGATCCTCTTCCTGGCGGCGCTCATCCTCTTCGAGGGCGTGGTGCCATGGTTGCGCGGCGGCTGCACGTTCGGCGGCAGTTTCACGCACATGACAGTGGAAACCCGGCCGCGAGAAGGCTGGCGGCGTGCGGCGTTCTATGTGGCGCGTATGGCGACGCTAATCATCGTGCTGCCATGGCATAGCGGCGGATTCAATCTGCTGGTGTTCATCGGCCTCGGCATCTTCTGGCTGGTCAAGCATCAGATGCCGTACGACCTCATATAAGACCGGCGCTCCGCCGTCTGGCGTTACAGGGCAACCTCCGACCATCGTTCGGGAGTCGGAATGCTGCGCAGCGGGCCGGCCAACGATATGGCCAATCCCGCTACGGAACAGGCCACGGCCACGCCCATCATCGCCGGGCATGCCGCGCCCAGTATGCCGACCGTGGTCTCGAATACGGCGGAAGCCCGCCCCTGCATGTTGTCGGGTGTCTTGCCGTAGAGAAAGCCCAGCAGACCAGCGTTCAACGCGGGGAACGGCAGGCCGGCCAGAATCTGGCAGATCAGGATGGCCGCGTAGCTTTGCACGAACAGCAGCGGCACTTGGCTGACAACGAACAACACAAGCGCGTCCGCAATCAGCATACCGGTGGGAATGATGTCGATCAGCTTGTTGGCTAGCAGCGAGCCGACCAACGTGCTCACGCCCATTGCCGTACCGAGCAGTCCGATCATGACCGCTCTGGTGCCACGGGCAGCCAACATGATCTGCGCGCCGGTGATACTGGCCACGCAGGCGATGTCACCATAGCGCCGAGCATGATTCGGAGAGGAAATTCCTTTTGGTCAGGGCCCATCGCCAGCCTTCGACCAAGTGCGTGGGAAATGGCACAACAGAAGCGCCGTGGGTCCAAACGGCGACCACGGCTTAGCGCGACGAGTCAACGCGCATTAGCTGTCTGCGAACGACACCAACACCTTGTACATAACAATGCACCTTTGCAAAAAACAAACTCCGATTATTGTACCAGTTCGAGCACGGAACCAGGCACGTCACTGGGCGCAACATAATCGGCTATCAATGGTTTCTCGGCTTCGAGGGGCTGATTTCGTCCGGTGGGGACATCTACTTGGCTTTCGAGGGGCTGTTCAAACGCCAAACCGCGAGTATAAACGGCTTTGTGGCAACGACATGACGCCATTGTGGAGCCTTGTCTACTTGGGCATCAGCCCCTTGAAACGGAGATAGATCTCCGGTAAGCGCCAAATCAGCCCCTCGAAATCGAGTTAGGCGTTGTTTTCGCGTTTACGCTGCCGTTCGAGTGCGTAATAAGCCGCGTAGCAGCAGACGACGAACGGGATCATGCAATACAGGGTCGAACGTTGCGTCTCATCGAGCACCACGAGCACCAGCGCGCCGATGCACATCACGATGGCCAGCCACGGCAGCACCGGGAAACCGGGAGCGCGATAGCCGAGTTCGTCGGCGCTGTGCCCGTCCCGCGTCCATTCACGCCTAAACCGGATATGGCACACGCACACGGAGAACCACACCACCAGCGTCGCCAAGCCGGATACGGCGACCAACACCAGATACACGGTCGAAGCGGCGATCACGGAAGACAGCAGCGCCAGCAGCGAACCCGCCATGCTGAACAGTACGGCCCACACCGGCACGCCGCGGAAATTCGTCTTGGCGAAGCGCGCCGGGATCAGCCGCTCCTTGGCCAGCGACCACACCATGCGCGAGCACACGTACAGGCCGGAGTTCGCGGCGGAAAGCACAGCCGTCAGCACCACGAAGTTCATGATGTCGCCGGCGAACGGCATACCGATCGACTGGAACACCAGCACGAACGGGCTCGTGTCCACGCTGGCCTGATGCCAGGGGATCAAGGCCGCCATCACCAGAATCGAGCCGATGAAGAAAATTGCCAGACGCAGCACCGTGGTGTGCACGGCTTTGGGAATCGCGCGCGATGGATCTTTGGTTTCGCCGGCCGCCACGCCCACCACTTCGGTGCCGGAGAACGCGAACACCACGGTCAGCAAAGTCGAGAAAATAGGTGCGATGCCGCTCGGGAACCAGCCATCGGCCACGAAGTTGCCCAGCAACGGCGCGGAAGCATGGCCGGCAATCGGTATAGAGCCGAAGATTGCCAGCAGGCCGATCACAATGAACGCGATGATGGCGAACACTTTGATTGACGCGAACCAGAACTCCGCCTCACCATATAGCCGCACGGACATGATGTTGAGCGCGAACACCACCGCAATGAACACGGCCGACCACACCCAGGACGGCGAATGAGGAAACCACCGTTGCATCAACAGCCCTGCCGCCGTGAACTCCGAGGCGAGTGCCACCGCCCAGTTCAGCCAATACAGGATGGCGATGGTGAATGCGGTGCCGGGTCCGATGAATCGCTTCGCATACATGTGGAAGCTGCCGGCATACGGCATGGCCACGGACAGCTCGCCCAGCGAGACCATTACACAGTAGACGAGCAAGGAACCGACCGCGTAGGCGAGGATCGCGCCCAAAGGTCCGGCCTGATGAATCGTGTAACCGGAGCTGACGAACAGGCCGGTACCGATTACGCCGCCCAGGGAGATCATCGTCAGGTGGCGCGACTCCATTTTCCGTTCGAGGCCGGTGTCGTCCTTGGGATTGCCGGCTGACGCCATGCTTAAGTCTCCTTCGGTCAGATGGTCGGATGGTCAGAGGGTTGTGCCTCATGTCGGTTGTGCGGGCTGCACTCGATGCTGCCTACCATATGATAGCGGTAGATGAAACGGCTCACGAAAGGCGGAAGTGAAATGACGGGTTTGCTTATCGGATCGCATTTGTCGACGGCTGGCGGCTGGAACGAGCTGCTGAAACGCTCCCATGAGGAGGGCGGCACCGCGTTCGCGTTCTTTCCGCGATCTCCGTATGGCAAACGTTCCAAGGCGCTCGACCTGGCCGGCGCGGCGGTGTTCGGCGCACAGCTCAGGGCCGAAGGCTATGGGCCGTTGGTCGTCCATGCGCCGTACGTCTACAATCTGGCCGGCAAGGATGAGGCCAAGCGCGCATTTGCCATCGAGGCGCTGGCCGAGGATATCAAGCTGCTGACCGCCATCCGCGAGACCGGCCAGGAGGTGTATATCAACATTCATCCCGGCGCGCATGTGGGCCAAGGCGCCGAGACCGGCTGCCGGCTGATTAGCGAGGGACTGAATCAGGTGTTCGAACGTACGACCGGCGTCATGGTGCTGCTGGAGACCATGGCCGGTAAAGGCACGGAATGCGGGCGCAACTTCGAGGAGCTCGCCACGATCATGAACGGCGTGGAGAACAAGGCGAACGTCGGCGTCACATTCGACACCTGCCATGTGCTGGATGCCGGATACGACTTGGTGAACGACTACGACGGTGTGATGCGCCAGTTGGATGAGGTGATCGGCTTGGCCAAGGTCAAGGCGATTCACGTGAACGATTCGCAGTTCGGCCTCGACTCGCATAAGGATCGTCACGCCAATATCGGCGAGGGCCAGCTCGGCATCCCGTTTTTCACGCGACTGGTCAACGACCCGATCATGGCCAAGCTCCCGATGATCCTCGAAACCAAGGAGCAGACGCCCGCCACGCATCGCGACGAGATCGAGTTGTTGCGCGGATTGGTGCAAAAGTAGTCGTAGTCGACCAATGTCGAGCAGAAGAGACCTGTTTTTGACTGATGACCATACGAGGTTAGCTATCAGTGGGGCGTTGATTGATCCGTCTTCATATACAGCTGCATAGCCGGTTCCAGCTGCAAGAGCTCAAAACAGACGCATGGGTTCGATGGAATCCAATGGCTGAATAAGACGTTTGCCGTCGCTGTTCAGTGGCGCGACTTCGTGAAATTGCAGACGCCGGGAAAGCATGGTACCCGCTTCCCGCATGGAATCTAACAGTGCGGCCCCGTCAACGGAGCGGTCCAGCCATGAGGCAACCATATTCCGAGGAGCCAGCAGGGGCATGCGATCATGCACCTTGACGAACTCGTCCGCGGCAGGGCAGGTGATGATGGTTGCGGTCAGCTGCCATGGCGATGCGGGAGACGGCCTCCACCATGAGTACAGGCCAGCCAAAGACAATAGTTCATCATGTGGTGCGTGAAAATAGAACGGCCTACGACCTTTCCATTCGTAGTAGCCGGAAGCGGGGATGATGGCTCGCATGGATTTTGTGGATTCGGCGAACGCCGGCTTGACATGCGCAGACTCCACACGCGCATTATATGTGGGGTAGCTCAGCACTTTGCTGGCGCTCCATCGCGGCACCAGCGACCAATAGGCACCGGTCAGATGACGGCGGCCATCCTTGCCCTGTGCCACCACGCCAATGTTCTGCGTGGGTGCGATGTTGTAGGAAGGCTGTGGCAGAGTGTCAACGCGCACGTCATCCTCGTCTACCGCGAACTGTGAGGCCACGGCATCCCAATCCAAACCGAGCGCGAATCTCCTGCACATGCGCCCAGTCTATGCCATCAATGGAATCAATCCCAGGTCGTATGACCGATATTCATGGCGATCTTCCTTTTGTTGGCCGCTCTGGTTCCGTAGCGATACGAACCAACGAGGAATAGCCCAGAATGTAGGACGCACAAGGCAATAAGGGCAGGGCGTGACCTAGAGTGGCGCATGATCGCATACCAACAAAGGGAGGACCATGTCGGTTTTGGACGAATTGGTGGCGGGCGCACTGGAGGACCAGCAAACCCGCGAGCTCACCGTGTCTCTTGAGGATGTGAAGAAGGCCGCGCTGGCGGCCCCGGCTCCAATCGATGCGACACGATGGCTCAAGCGCGCCGATGGCATCCCGGTGATCGCCGAAATCAAGCGCGCGTCCCCGTCCAAGGGCCACCTCTCCGACATCCCGGACCCGGCCGCGCTGGCCCGCGAATACGAGAGGGGCGGTGCAAGCGCCATTTCCGTGCTCACCGAAGGCCGCAGATTCCTCGGTAGCCTCGATGATTTCGACAAGGTTCGCGCCGCCGTGCATATTCCGGTGCTGCGCAAGGACTTCATCGTTACCGACTACCAGATCTACGAAGCCCGCGCCCACGGTGCCGATTTGGTGCTGCTCATCGTCGCCGCATTGGACGACGCCCAGCTCAAACACCTGCTGGATTTGGCGCACGAGTTGAGCATGACCGTGCTGGTCGAAACGCACACCCGCGAGGAGATCGAACGCGCATGCCAGGCCGGCGCCAAGGTGATCGGCATCAACGCGCGCAACCTGAAGAACCTCAAGGTGGACGTGAACAAATACAACGAACTCGCGGCCGATCTGCCCGATGACGTCATCAAGGTGGCGGAATCCGGCGTATTCGGCGCGGTCGAGGTCGAAGACTACGCCCGCGCGGGAGCGGACGCGGTACTGGTCGGCGAGGGCGTGGCCACCGCCGACGATCATGAACTTGCAGTGGAACGACTAGTAAAGGCAGGAGCACAAGTGAAAGCATCCGAAACCACCCCGTTGAGCGAACATCAGGGACCGTATTGGGGTCAGTTCGGCGGCCGCTATGTGCCCGAGGCCCTCATCACCGCCCTCGACGAGCTTGAGCGTGTCTACACGCAAGCCAAGGCCGACCCCGAATTCCACAAGGAATTCATGACGCTCCAGCAGCGTTACGTGGGCCGCCCGAGCCCGCTGACCGAAGCCCCGCGCTTCGCCGCACTCGTCAAGGAAAAGACCGGCCTCGACGCCCGTATCTTCTTGAAGCGCGAGGATTTGAACCACACCGGTGCGCATAAGATCAACAACGCGCTCGGACAGGCCTTGCTCGTCAAGCGCATGGGCAAGACACGCGTGATCGCCGAAACCGGTGCCGGCCAGCACGGCGTGGCCACCGCTACCGTGTGCGCCATGCTTGGCCTCAAGTGCCGCATCTACATGGGCCAGATCGACGCCCGCCGCCAGGCCCTGAACGTGGCCCGCATGCGTATGCTCGGCGCCGAAGTGGTCGAGGTGACCCTCGGCGACAAGATTCTGAAGGATGCCATCAACGAGGCCCTGCGTGACTGGGTCACCAACGTCAAGGACACGCACTACCTGCTCGGCACCGTCGCAGGCCCGCACCCGTTCCCGGCCATGGTGCGCGACTTCCAGAAGATCATCGGCGAGGAAGCCAAGCAGCAGCTTCAGGACTGGTACGGCATCGACCATCCGGACGCGATTTGCGCTTGCGTGGGCGGCGGCTCCAACGCCATCGGCGTGATGAACGCCTTCCTGGACGATGACCGCGTGAACCTCTACGGCTACGAAGCCGGCGGCAACGGCCCCGAATCCGGCCAGCACGCTATCCGCTTCGCCCCCGGCACCGGCCAGCTCGGCATGTTCCAGGGTGCCAAGAGCTACCTGCTGGAAACCGACGAAGGCCAGACGCTCGATACCTATTCGATCTCTGCAGGCCTTGACTACGCTTCCGTGGGGCCAGAGCACGCATGGCTCAAGGACATCGGCCGCGTGAACTACAGCTGGGCCACCGATGAGGAGGCCATGAACGCCTTCCGCGACCTAAGCCAGAGCGAGGGCATCATCCCCGCCATCGAAAGCTCGCACGCCGTGGCCGGCGCGTACAAGGCCGCCGCGGATCTGAAGGCCAAGGGCTATAACAAGGCCGTGATGATCGTGAACATCTCCGGCCGAGGCGACAAGGACATGGCCACCGCCGGCAAGTGGTTTGGCTACCTGACCGACGATCAGGCCGCCGCGCTCGATGTGGCCGGCACCCACGGCGACACCGTCGCCTGACAAGAAGAGGAGATTGTTGATTATGACCAACGAAGCAACCACGCCGTCCGGCCAGCCGCTGGGCATCAGCCACAAGCCCAGCAAGTCGGGCGCTATGTTCACCAAGTTCAAGGCCGAGAACAAGCCCGCCTTCATCGGCTACCTGCCCTATGGCTTCCCCAACCCAGACGTCTCGCTTGACGCCTTCAAAACGATGGTCGAGCACGGCGTCGACGCCGTGGAAATCGGCCTGCCGTACTCCGACCCGGTCATGGACGGCCCGGTCATCCAGGCTGCCGCCTCCATCGCCCTGAACAACGGCGAGACCATCAAGCGCGTGTTCGAGGCCGTCGAAACCGTGGCCAACGCCGGCGGCGTGCCGCTCATCATGAGCTACTGGAACCTCGTGTACCACTACGGCGTCGAGCGCTTCGCCCGCGACTTCGAGAACGTCGGCGGCGCCGGTCTCATCACCCCGGACCTTATCCCGGACGAGGCGGGGGAGTGGATCGAAGCCTCCGACCGCCATGGACTCGACCGCATCTTCCTGGTCTCCCCGGACTCGTCCACCGAGCGCCTCGAAACCGTGGCCCGCAACGCGCGCGGCTTCGTGTATGCGGCCGCCCGCATGGGCGTCACCGGCGAACGCGCCACCATCGACGCCTCGCCCGAACTCCTCGTGGAACATACCCGTCAGGCCGGTGCCGAGAACGTGTGCGTGGGCATCGGCGTGTCCACCGCCGAACAGGGCGCCAAGGTCGGCTCCTACGCGGACGGCGTCATCGTCGGCTCCGCGCTCGTGCACACCCTGCTCGCGGACGACAACAAGACCGCACGCGATCCGAAGGAAGGCTTGAAGCTGCTCGCCGCCAAGAGCGAGGAACTGGCCGAAGGCATCCACAACGCACGTTAAGACCTGCCGCCCCTAGAATCAGGGCGTATTCGGCACCTGCTTCCGTCATGGATTGCCGCATGCGTCCTGGTAAAGGGATTATCCGCCATCGAAGCCATCGAGGAAAAGATTGGACCCTGAGGCTCGACACATATGAAACGAGTACGCTGCCAAAGCGTGAGGCGTTCCTCGAGTCCCGGCTTCCATGCGGTAGTATGGCAGGCGGCATTAGCGAATACGAGTAAGTGAGGCACGATGAATCTGGCCTATATCCCCTCGCCGACCTTCTCTAAATTCCAGGTCGGCCCGTTTACCATTCACATGTATGCAATCTGCATCCTGATTGGCATCTGCGTGGCTGTGTGGATCCTCACCACGCGCTGGAAGCGCTACGGCGGCACCTTCGACCAGATTCTCGACACCACGCTCGTCACCGTGCCCTGCGCTCTGGTGGGCGCACGCCTCTACCACTGCATCACCACGCCGGCCGACTACTTCCCGCCCACCGGCAACCTGATCAACATCCTCAAGGTGTGGGAAGGCGGCATGGCCATCTTCGGCGGTATCTCCGTGGGCACGCTGGTGGCGTTCCTATGGTGCCGCCACAAGCATTACCCGTTCGCGATCTTCGCCGACGCCATCGCCCCCGCGCTGCCCGTGGCCCAGGCTATCGGCCGACTCGGCAACTGGTTCAACCAGGAACTCTACGGGTGGCCCACCACCCTGCCTTGGGGTCTGAAACTCAACGACGCGGACGCCATCGGCAAATCCGAAATCTGCTATTCCGGCGCTGAGTGCCCCGACTACAAAACCACCCTGTTCCACCCCACATTCCTGTATGAGATGATCTGGAACCTCATCGGCGCCGCGATCATCATCTACCTTGGCCATAAGCTCGCCGACCGCCTTAGGGCTGGCCAGCAGTTCGCCATGTACCTGATGTGGTACGGACTGGGCCGCACCTGGATCGAAAACGTGCGCATCAACTACTCCACAGTGATTCTGGGGTTGCGCACCAACGTCTGGACCGCCATCATCGTCTTCGTGATCGGCTGCATCCTGTTCATCGTGCTCTACCAGCATGGCCCTGACTCCAAGGTACAGGCCCGGCAACTTGCGGCGGTCACCGCCGACGAACTCGAACGCCAGAGCATCGAAGAAGAACGACTGCGCCAGAAGAAATCCCAGCGCGGCAATATGCAATAAGTAACACTGGAAAGAACAGCGTCCAAACAGCACGAAACACGGGGCTCCAAGTCCCATTGCACAGATAAGGTAGGAAACCATGAGCAATATCGCAATCGCACCCAGCATCCTGTCCGCTGATTTCTGCAACCTCGAACGTGACCTCAAGGCCATCTCCAATGCCGATTTGGTTCACGTCGACGTGATGGATCATCATTTCGTGCCGAACCTGACCCTTGGCGAGCCCATCGTTGGCCGCATCTGCGAGGTCACCGACCTTCCCGTCGACGTGCACCTGATGATCGAGGATCCGGATCGTTGGGCCCCCGAATACGCCAAGCTCGGTGCCGCTTCGGTCTCCTTCCACATGGGTGCCACCCATGCCCCGGTACGTCTGGCACGCCAGCTGCGCGAAATGGGCTGCAAGGCGAGCTTCGCCGTGCGTCCGGCCGAACCGGTCGAGCCGATTTTCGACATCCTCGATGAGTTCGACATGGTGCTCATCATGACCGTGGAGCCCGGCTTCGGCGGCCAGAAGTTCCTCGACAACCAGATGGCCAAGGTTCGCCGTCTACGCGACGAAATCACCCGTCGCGGACTGAAGACCCGCATTCAGGTCGACGGTGGCGTGAGCCCCAAGACCGCGCACATCGTGGCCGAAGCCGGCGCCGACGTGCTCGTGGCCGGTTCCGCCGTATATGGCGCTGAGAACCCCGCCCAGGCCGTCGATGACATCCGCGCCAAGGCCGAGGCCGCGTTTAAGGCCTGAGCCGCAGCGCGCCCATTACCCCAGTAGAAGCAACAACGAAAAGATAATCATGAAGACGTTTGAATCCCTGTTCGCCGAACTGTCCGAAAAGGCCAAGATCCGTCCCGAAGGCTCCCTGACTGTCGATGAGCTCGACAAGGGCACCCACTTCATCGGCAAGAAGATCATCGAAGAGGCCGGCGAAACCTGGATGGCCGCCGAGTACGAGGGCGCGGATCGCACCGCCGAAGAGATGAGCCAGCTGCTCTACCATGTTCAGGTCATGATGATCAAGCACGGCCTGACCCTCGAGGACGTCTACAAGCACCTGTGATCGCCGGTCCGCGGCCGCAGAACACTGAACCAAGCACAAGGGATTCGCTGGCAATTCCGCCGGTAATCCCCACAAAACGCAGTAACCGCAGCGCATCGAACTCCCAACAGGGGAGAGGAGCATTCATGCTGAGAATCGCAGTGCCCAACAAGGGCATGTTGTCAGAACCCGCGTGGAACATGCTGGCCGAGGCCGGCTACCGTTTGCGCACCAATCCGCGTCAGCTCGTCGTCCAGGACGAAGACAACGGCATCGAGCTGTTCTACCTGCGTCCGTTGGATATCGCGGTGTACGTGGGTCGCGGTGCCATTGACGTGGGCATCACCGGACAGGATCTGCTGAAGAATTCCGGCACCGCCGCACTCGAGCACATGCCGCTCGGCTTTGGCTCCTCCACATTCCGCTTCGCGGCTCCGAACGAATCCCCGATCACCACTCTGGAAGACATTCAGGGCAAGCGCGTGGCCACCACCTTCGACAAGCTGGTGCATGACTACCTCGTCGAACACGGTATCGAAGCTGAAACCATCCACCTGGACGGCGCCGTGGAGTCTTCCGTGCAGCTGGGCGTGGCCGACCTTATCGCCGACGTGGTCTCCACCGGTACCACGCTGCGCAACGCCGGTCTGCGCGTTTTTTCCGACCCGCTGATGCACTCCGAAGCATGCCTGATTCGCTCTCCGCGTCTGGACGAGAAGGACTCCCGTCTCGCCGTACTCACCCGCCGTCTGCAAGGCGTGCTGACCGCACACCAGTACGTGCTTATGGATTACGACATCCCCGTAAGCAAGGTGTCTGCAGCCGTGGCCGTGACCCCCGGTTTTGAGAGCCCCACTATCTCCCCGCTGCACGACAAGCAGTGGAACGCCGTGCGCGTCATGGTGCCCAAGGCCGAGGTCAACCAGCTGATGGACGATTTGTACGAAGTCGGTGCTCGAGGCATCATCGTCACCGCATTGCAAGCCTCTCGTATGTAAACCATGTAGACTATTTGTCGATATGACAGACCACAAACTCAGCAGCAGATACAGTCCAGAGGCGCGTGACCTGTATTTCACTGTGCCGAATCTGATCAGCGCGTTGAGAATCATCTCGATTCCATTCATCTCCGCGCTGATCTCTCGGCATGAGATGATTGCGGCGTTGGCGCTTATCGCCATCTCCTCCGCTTCTGACGGACTCGATGGCATCATCGCGCGCAAATTCAACCAAGTCAGCAAAATCGGGCAGATTCTTGACCCGGTAGCCGATCGCCTGTTGATTTTCTGCTCGATTTTGGCTCTCGGCGTCGCCGGCGTCATCCCCTGGTGGATGCTGATCATTGTGGGTTTGCGCGACTTGTGGATGGCAATTCAGGTGCTGTGGCTTGCCCAATATGGATATGGTCCGTTGCCGGTGCATTTCGTGGGCAAAGCGGGCACCGCATTATTGATGATTTCCATCGTCGGCCTGATTTTCGCTGATCTTGGCACCAACGCCTTCTTCCACCTGCTCTATCTTGCCGCGCTTGCCGCAGGGATTTGGGGCATTGCCATGTACTGGTTGGCCGGATATATCTACACCAAGCAAGGTGTGAGCTTGTTGCGCAAGGAATTGGAGGAGCGGCATGGAGCCTGATTCCACAGCGCCGGTCTCATTCCCCGTACCAGAGGAGAATGAGCCAGTACGCCGTCGTGCCATTTTTTCCCGTGCATTTCGGTCTGTGAAATCCCACCATGCGTTGTCTCCCAATGATGCCACGGCCGTTCGCGGACGCCGTCGCCGTAAAACCAACGATGATTCCCTGCAACTCATCGACGATCTCGTGAACCGTCCGATGGATCCCATGTTCTCCGATTCGAGACTGGTCCATGAGCAGCGATCTGTATTTTCCATCTGGTTCAATCGCATTATCGTTTTCCTGATTTGCGTCGGTGTCGGGTTTGCGGGGTGCCTGTTCGTCCAGCAGCTGCAGTCCGATCCGCGCAAACAGGTGCGTCAGACGTTGGCCGACCAACTCGAAAACCGCAATGCGCAAATCGAACAGCTCACCAAAGATGTGAATGCAGTCAAGGCCCAAGTTGACGAGCAGTCGAAGAAGGTCTCCGGAAAGGTCAAAAGCGACACGCTGATTCAGGATGAATTGGTCACCGGTGCCGTGGCCGTCACCGGTGAAGGCATCACCATGACATTGGCCGATCCTATTGCGGCGAGCCAGTCCGACCAATCCACCTCCACCAGAGTGGGTACCACCAGCAAGATTCGCGTCGTCACGGATCTTGATTTGCAGCAGCTGGTATCGCTGATGTTCCAAAATGGAGCCGAAGCCATCTCCATCAACGGCAATAGGCTCGGTGCACAGACCTCCATCCGTAAGGCGGGTGGGCATATTCTCATTGGCGTGAATGCCATCGAAAGCCCGTACACCATTGAAGCCATCGGTGACAAGAACACGTTGGCCGAAGCTATGGGATCAAAGAATCTGGCAAGCCTGTACGATTCCTTCAAACAAGCAGGTATTTATCCGCAGGTAAACAAGTCCAATTCGATTACACTTGAGGCAGCAGTGGCTGGCGAAACCCAATACGCAGAGAGGAACGAATAATGGCAGCCGTCCTAGGTCTGATTATCGGCGTGGTAATCGGTGTGTTTGTCAAGCCGGACATTCCGGTCGTCTTGCAACCCTATCTGCCGATTATGGTGGTGGCCGCCATCGACGCACTGCTGGGCGCTGCACGCGCGTACTTTGAACGAAGCTTCTCTGACCGTGTATTCGTCATATCGTTCCTGGCCAACGTGCTGACGGCAACCTTGCTGGTGTTCCTCGGCAATCAGCTTGGCGTCGGCTCGCAGCTGCAGACCGCCGTCATTGTAGTGCTCGGCATCCGTATCTTCTCCAACGTGTCCGCCATTCGCCGGTTCATCTTCCGAGGCTGATATGGTACGAAGAGCTAAATCAAACAACATGCTGGACAAAATGCATGACCAGCATGCCCAAGATAAGGCGAACGACCGCATGGAAACCGGTTCGTTCCCCGCTATACGCAAAAAGCCGCGTAAGAACCTGAACCGGAATTCCGATCGTTCCCGACTGATATCGTCGATCTTCATCATGCTGATGTGCGCATTGCTGGGCTTTGCCTACATGAGTCAGATCAACAACACCAAATCCACCTATGAAACGATGGATGAGAACGAGCTGGTTCGTCTGCTCAACGAGTCGAACACGCAGATATCCAACCTCGAGCAGCGCAAAACCCAGCTGACCAGCCAGCTGAACTCGTTGAAGTCGGCTGCCAACGAGCAGGAACAGGCGCGTAAGATCGCCAAGCAGAACGAGGAAACCAGTGGTCTGATTTCCGGCCGGCTCCCGGCCAAGGGCAAGGGTATTACGGTTACGGTCAGCCGCGGTTCGACATCCAGAATCGACGCTTCGATCATGTTCAACCTCATCGAGGAGCTGCGCAATGCCGGCGCCGAAGTCATTGCCATCAACGAGGTTCGCGTTGTCGCATCGACCTATATTCAAGATGCTGACGAAGGGCTGATTTCCGATGGCATGGCCATCAAACCTCCGTATGTGGTCAAGGCCATCGGCAATCCGCAGGAGCTTTCCAACGCAGTTGACATCGCCGGGGGAGTGGGTGCCCAGCTGCAGGTCAAGTATGGAGCTAATGTTAATGTCGAAGCCTCCGATAACGTCATTATTGATGAAGTGCGTGAAGCTACGCAAAATAAGTATGCAAAGACGGTAGAATAGGAAGCTATGACTGATCCGATTCCTAGCGCAGGCGAAACCACCATCATTGGATTGCCTGCTATTAACGTATTGCCCGTTACCGCAACCGGCGACCGTCCTCTGACTCAGGAGGATTTGGACACCATTACACGCCTGTCCGAGGGGACGGCGTTGCTTATCTCGACCAGGGGAGCGGTGTCTGGTTCACGGTATCTGCTTGATGAGGATGAAATCACTGTTGGTCGCGATCCCCGAGCGGATATTCTGCTGGACGATTCCACCGTATCCCGGCAGCACGCCGTGTTTCGCCGGGTCAATGGCCAGTATTCCGTTATCGATGCCGGAAGCCTCAATGGCACCTATGTGAACCGCCAGCGCGTTGATCAGGCGGTGCTTAAAAACGGCGATGAAATCATGATTGGCAAGTTCCGTCTGGTGTTCTTCACGAAATCTGCCTTTGTCTCCCAATAACCGACACATTGTGTGGGGTTACACTTGGTGAAGAATTGCAATCGTGTGATTACACCAGTGTGAGTTAGGGGAGCCGAGATGAGCCGGACCGAGCTGCATCTTCATATTCCGCTTGATGAGCGTGAAGATCTCAATGATGGCGCTATCCAGGGGGAGTTGTTCGCCAACGCCGATTCCGAGGAAATCGAGCGCGGATATCGCGGTACCGTGGCATCCAAGGTTGCGGGCATCACATATCGTCAGCTCGATTACTGGGCACGCAAGCAGATTGTCGAACCGTCCATCACGCCATCGCACGGATCCGGCTCCCGTCGTTTGTATTCCTTCAAGGACGTGGTGATTCTGGCCGTCTCCAAGAAGCTGTTGGATGCCGGCGTGAATCTGCAGAACGTGACTGCGGCCATCGGCTTTCTTACCCAGCGCACCACCAATCAGCTAGCCAACGTGACCATCATGTGCGACGGCCAGAACGTGCACGAATGCACGACCAGCGAACAGATGCTTGAGCTGCTGCAAAGCGGCAAGGCCGTGTTCGCCGTGTCAGTCGGCTCACTGTGGCATCAGATTGAAACCGCTCTGGAGGATGAGGATTACGTCGATCTTGATGACAAGCCGATGACGGTTTCCATGAATCGCCCGATTGACGAATTGACCGCCATGCGTATGCGTAAGAAGCTTGAGGCGCAGCGTCTACAGCGTGAGGCCGCTTGATTTCGCAGCAGGTTTGTATGATGGCGACTTGCCGGGTTTCCGGCAGGTCGTTTTTTCATTATGGGCGTGCAATGATCGAGTAATCTTGCAGAACACAGTGCTGAAGGATTGATGCAATGGGTATAGTCATTGGGTTCCTGCCAATCGTGCTCTGGCTCGTCGCCGTCATTATGGCCGTCGCCATTATCACGTTCACGATAGGTCGAGGCCACATATTCACGCCGCGGGCAAAGCGTCCGGCGACTGAGCCGGTTGACTGGTCCATGGTCAAAATGCATTTTCTGTCGTTTGTAATGGCGCTGATACCGTTTCCTATCTTCGTTTTTCTCGCGGATTCCATGGATGTGCGTCTGAGAGATTTCTGCGACGCAGCGCAGTTGCCCGCAGCTGTCATCGTATTCGTTCTGGTGTTGCTGGAGAACGTCGCCATGTATTTCCAGGCGCGCAACGCTTCGGAGACTGCAATGGATCGGCGTATTGGTGCCTCTGTACGTAAGAACGACGATGACACTGGAATCCGATAATGTACGTTATGTCAGATTAGTTATCCTTGACAAGGATTCAGTCGCCTGTATCAACTAGTCCACGCATACCAGGCCGACAGCCAAAGGAGCACCGGAGCGACTACCGCAATTGCAAGAATCGCCGTGCCTTTCAGCCAATCCTTGTCATTTCGTTTCCAGCGGAATGCTCGCCAAATGAACCATATCAGCATGGGAATCTCATACAGCGACAGCAACGGCAAACCGATGAAAACCAGGTCGAAGCCCGCGGCGCAGGCTTCATCGCATCCCATCATGAAGAAGTCCTCGCCGTTGTGTTTCAGTGCGTTTGGAAATAACGGTTTACGGCTTCTTCGATCTGCTCGGGCTTCTCGATGATCTCGTAAACGCCGTGTTCTTCCATCTCGCCGGCCGGGGCGTAACCCCAACGGCAGCCGATGGTGTCCAGCCCGCAGGCGTGTGCGCCATCGATGTCGGTGTAGCGATCGCCGATCATCACGGCCTTATCCCCTGCCGAAGCATCAAAACCGATTTTGTCAAAGCAATAACGGATGACCTGATCCTTATCCAAGCGAGAGTTGTCCTTGGAAGCGCCATAAATGCCATCCAGCAATTCGGTCAGATGGAAATGCTCACAGATCGGAACGCATTGGTACTCGGGCTTGCAGCTGGCCAATGCCAGATAATAGCCGTCGGCACGCAGCTTGAGCAGCTGTTCGCGGATACCGGGAAACACGACGTTCACCAAGCGGCCGGGAACTTTGTTGCCGGGCTCGTTCGGATCATCGAACACGGCGCGATCCGCATAGTAGCTGCGGTAGATGATGACCGCCCGGTCAAGCTCCTCCTCCGGCACATGGTTGCGTCGCAGCGATTCGATGATGGCCGGACCAATGAAACGATGCAGCTCGGCATCGTCGGGAACCGGGCGACCCAATTCCTCGAACGTCTTGATGACGGATGCGATGATGCCGCCGTCGGACTTGGTAAGCGTGCCGTCGAGGTCCAGCAGGACCACGTTCCTCGGATGCTGTGCCATATGAGGTCCACTCCCCTGTTTCACTATGGTGTTCATGTTCGCAAGATTGCTTCAGCAATGATTATGCCCAGTCGGTTTGACTGGGCATCAAGTTCACGTGTTGTTGGCTCACTCGTAATCGGGAATCCAACCGTCGCGGTGCATCTGCAGACGCTTCTCGAGCAGCGTGGCGAGCTCCTCCTCGCTACGACGCTCCAGCAGCATGTCCCAGTGCGTACGGGTCGGCTTGGTGATCTCATCGGCCTCACGGTCGTCATCGCCTTCGCGATGGGCCACGGAACCGCAGCGGCATTCCCACTCGTCAGGAATCTCGGCACCTTCCGCAAACGGCAGAATAGTGCGGTGACCCTTAGGGCACACATACGCCACATCGTTTCGCGCGGCGAAATCCACGTTGTCATCGGACTCCAGCGATTTCGCGCCGATGCTCATGCCCCTGAGGCTACGTTCTGCCATATTGGCATCCTCCTTGAAAAATCTTCGACCGTACTAATTTACGCAACAGTTCGGACTTGGCTTCTATTCCGCTGTTCGCTGGTGACTGACCGGTGTAGCCGGCCAAGCAAAGGTTAATCGACGCCGGAATAGGCTACGACTCCGCGGTTCACACGATCAGCCGCTTCATGGGCGATATCCGCCAACCGTTCTCCCCCATCGAACGGCAATGGCTGCGCCACGGCGATTTGCTGCAGTACGTCGGCCAGTCGTTTGGCGGTGCGCACAAAGTCGCCGCCGGTCATGTCCGTGCCGTACAGGCATGCACCCAGCGAACCGCCGTCGGCCCATTCGTACATGATGTCGACGATGCCGAAGTCCGGCTGGTGCATTTCTTCCAGGCTGTGATCCTCGCACAGGATGTTGATATCCGCGCAGATGCCTTGCAGTTTGGACGATGCGATGGCGATAGGGCCGGAAATGCCGCCCGGATAATGCCGTGGTTCGCCGTCCGAGCCACGCCTGGCCTCGTACACCAGCGAGGAAAGTACCGCGGCCAGCCCGTTGGCATCGAGCTTGTCGAAAGTGCCGGCAAGCAGCGCCTCGCAGAGTTCCAGATCATGCTCGCTGTAAATACGGCGCAACAGCAGGCCTTTTTCGGTCAGGGTCACGTCGATACGGCCGTTGCCGTCATCATGCCGCTCCAGATAGCTGAGCTGGGTAAGGATGTCGCAGATACGGTCGAACTGACGTGCCACAGAGCCGGTACGCGAGTCATAACGATACTTCACCCGATTGAGTTCCCGGGTCTCACGGGCCCAGCGGTGCCCCCATTTGAGGTGCTGCTGGAGGTCGGGGCAATTGCGGCATGGATGCGCGTGCTCGGCCTTGCGCAGCTTCTGGGTGCGCTTGTCGAGGTCCTGGAAAGCGCGAGATCTGTCCTGATCGGTCAGGAACACCTCGTGCTTGAGTTTGCGGCGGCCATCCTTCTCGATGTTGCTGAGCTCCATACGCAACGTCATGAACTGCTTGAAATCGCCATGATTGCAGGCGAACGCCTGTTCGTATCCGGCCAATGCATTGGTGAGCGTGTTGATCTGCGATTCCAGCTGCCAGGCGGATTCATTGGCTTCCCATTGGGCAAAAGACTGATCCAAGGTGATTCGTGCGGTCCCATAGTCGCTGGAATTAAGCAGATTCACCGCCATATTGAACGTCGGACGGAAGCTGGAATGCAACGGATACACACGCTTGGAAGACAATGCCGCGGCCGTGGCGGGCACGAATCCATGATGGTCGACCACGATGGCATGGCCGATGGTGTCGATGCCGCGTCGGCCGGCACGTCCGGTCAGCTGTGTGAACTCGCCGGGAGTCAAACCCACGTGACCGGTGCCGTCGAACTTCTCCAGCTTCTCAACCACCACGCAGTGTGCCGGCATATTGATGCCCAGCGCCAGCGTTTCCGTGGCGAACACCATTTTGACGAGGCCCTCTTCAAACAGGCGCTCGACAATTTGGCGGAACAGGGCGATCATGCCGGCATGATGTGAGGCGAATCCTTCTTCCAAAGCGAATCGGAACTTGGAGAACTGCAACGCCTTCAGATCCTCTTGGGTGAGCTGACCTTCCACCATCTCGTCCACGATGCGGCGAATCCTGGTCACTTCCTCATCGGTGGTCAGTTCCAGTCCGGCATTGATGCACTGCTCGACCGCCTGATCACAGCCGTTGCGCGAGAAGATGAAGTAGATGCCGGGTAGCATGCCCAGAAAGTTCAGCTCGTCGACCACGGCCCAACGGCGAGGCGTGTGTCGCTCCGGGTGTGGTACGCGATCCTTGTGCCCCTTTCCGCCCTTGCCTTTGAATCCCCTGCGCTTGTCGGGCCGTTCCTCACCACGGCGGCGTGCCGCCTTGCGGTCCAGTTGGTCGAGTCGGTTGATCAACTCGGCGTTGAGCTTCGTGGTCTGGTTGCCGTTGCCGTCCCTGCGATACAGATCCAGCACCTCCGGCTCGGTTTGTTCATCCGCCTGCACAATGACGTGCTGTTCAAGCGGCACCGGGCGATGCTCGCTGATGACCAGCTTGGTCTCGCCGCGCACGGATGCGATCCAGTTGGAGAAATCCTCCACATTGGACACCGTGGCAGACAATCCCACGATTTTCACCGTCTTGGGCAGGTGAATGATGACCTCTTCCCAAACCGGACCGCGGAAGCGGTCGGCAAGGTAATGCACCTCGTCCAGAATCACATACCGCAGTGCGGTGAGCGTGGTGGAATGCTCGTAGAGCATATTGCGCAGTACTTCGGTGGTCATCACCACGATGTCCGCCTCGGAATTGATCGAGGTGTCACCGGTGAGCAGGCCTACCTTATCCGGGCCGTATACGTCTACCAGATCATGGTATTTCTGATTGCTGAGAGCCTTGATAGGAGTGGTATAAAACGCTTTGACGTTGCGTTCCTGAGCCAGATAGATGGCAAAATCGGCTACCACGGTTTTGCCTGCGCCGGTCGGTGCGGCGACCAGCACATTGCTGCCGGCCTCCAATGCGTCGTTGGCTTCGGTCTGGAAATCGTCAAGATCGAACGGCAGTGTAGCGGCAAAACGAGCCGCGACCGATGCTCTGTGTTTATTGGCTTTCTGGAATGATGCGTATCGCTGGGCAGGACTAAGCGTTCGGGAAGAATCGCCTTCCTGATGGTGAGGGTGACGTGCCATGATGCTTTCCGACTAGTCGTCTACTTGTTGAACTGCTTCCACCTGTTCCAAGCCGCGATATGGCGTTCGCGAGTGACGTTCTTGCGCTGTATCACTTCTGCATGGGCGTCGACATAGCGTTCCTGCGCCACATTCAGCGGCTGCGTGAACAGCGGCGGTTCGCTCTCCTCTGTGGAATCGCCGGGCTCCCCCATTTTGGAGACGCGCTCGCCAAGTCTGCCGCCAATCTCCGCGATATCCTGCACGGCATGGAATCCATGTAGTCCCGCATATACTAGTCCGGCCGCAATCATGGCCAACATGAACAGAACCAGAATCGGCCATATCCACCAAGGCATGACGTCTGCTCCTTACTTGTTTTCGCTGATGCTGAGCTCTCGCTCGGCACGGGCGATAATCATCGTGCGCAGCGTTTCGGGGGCGACTGCGGTGATGTGGCGCGCATGGGCGATACAGAATGCCACGAACCAGGAATCGGAGGACACAGTCAGATGCACCTTCTCCCCCGCACCGCACTGCTCCACAGTGGCACCGGAAAGGGTCTTGATGAACGGCAACTCACGCTGATCGGTGATGAACACCGCTTCGGTGCCGTTGTCAAAGCTCCACTTGCGCAGCTCGCTGACCGGCATGTTCGGTACGTCAATTTTCTTGGTCGGCTTGACCAGTTCGGCCTTTTCGATGCGTGCTAGACGCAGCACCTGCCAGGTGCGGGGTTTGCCGTTGGCCTTGTCGATGGTCTTGTCTTTGGAGACGTAGGCCTTCTTGTCCTTGGGCGCCGCGGAACCGACATCGGTGTAGACAGCCGCGTAATAGACACCCTCGTCGATGAAAATCTTGGAGGGAGCCACCAGCTTGCGGCGGGTGCGTCCGGTGCCGTCGGTGTATTCCATATCCAGCAGCGAGTCGGTGTTGATAGCGCGCTTGACCACGGAGAAACTACGCGGTTCAAGCTCATAACCGGTAAGACTCAGCCACGGGGTCTGGCCGGGGCTCACATGCTGACGCAGACGCTCGTAAAGGTCTTCGGCCTGGGCGCGCTGCTTGTCAGGCAGCAACGGGGAATGTGCCAGATAGCTCACCGATGCGGTGAGCATGCTCAGGTACTGCGGTGAGATACCGGCAAGACGCTCAAGACCCAGCGAGTTGGTGGCGGACACGATGCCTTCGGCATCCAACAGTGGCCAGTCGATGTCGAAGAACTGGCTGCCGGCCATCTCCCCATCATCGGACACCGTGGTCAGTGTGTTGATGTCCTTATGAATGATGTTGACGAACTTCTTGAGTTCATCGTCGTTCTTCGGCTTGCCGATAAAGCGTTCGGCCAGCTCCCCCATGGAGAACTCTTCGCCAAGATGGGCGGACAGGAACAGCATCAGACGCAGTCGACGGTCGACCTCGCTGCCGGTCTGGAATGCGGAACCGTTTTTCTTGTTCTGGGCCTTGATGGATTCGGGATCACCCGGTTCGCTGATGTCACGGCTGATTGCGGGAGAGACCACCGAAGCACTGACCGGGCTTGCGGACTCGTCGGCAAGCGTGAACTGACTGGCTGCGTGCAGACGACGATGATAGGCATCCACGGCTTCCTGCGGGCTGACGATGGTGGCACCTGGGTGTTCGAGTACGAACATGGCCAGATCATCGGAATCGGTGTATGCCACGTTCAGGTGTTCGCCGTCCACATCGATGGTCGCAGCGAATCGACGCGAATCAATGACCTTGACCAAGGTGTCCGGAATATGCTGGGTGCCGAGGCCTGGGGCGATGGAATCGAGACCAAGACCCGGAATCGGGGTCTGAGGCACGCGAGGTGTGGTGCGTGAAGTACGTGCCGCAACCTGAGCCTGATCGGGCTCGGAGGAGATAGACATGGAACGGGCCAGATAGTTGGCGGCGGCCAATACCGGCATATCTTCGGCTTCGAACATCAGACGGATGCGAGGTTCATCGCCCAATTGCAGGCGGTACGAGGCGAAATCCTGACCTTCGGACTTGGAGGAATATTCAGGCTGGCGCGATTCGATGGCAATGCCCATGGCGGCGAGCTTGGCGCGATCGCGTTGGAATTGCTTGGCGAATGCCGCCTTAGCTGCCTGATCGGCCAGCTCCCCATAGGAATCGGCGTAAGCCTTGACTCGCTGTGCGATTTGGCGGGAAGTAAGCCATTGCGGGAATGCGGATGAGAGTACGGCCAGTACATCCAGCTCGTGCTTGCCCCATTTGTCGGAAAAACGACGACGTCCGCTTGTGCCCTCTGCCATTAGTCCTCACGTGTAGTTACTGTTTCGTTATAAGTGTGCATGAGTTTGTCTCATACTCCCTCCATCTTAGAGGCTTTTTCCGCGACTGCACACCATTTCACGAAAATAACGTCGTTTTTCTTCCAAGATGCTTGCTGAAATCAGACCCAATCGTCCGGTTCAATGCCTTGCGGGCCTACGTATGCGCCATTCGGCACGTAGCGCGGCTCGCCCTGATCGTCGAGTTTGGCATCAGCGAACATGGTCACATCACGGCCGAACGTCCAGTCGCCTTGGATGGTTACCGAGTTGGCTGCGGCCAATGATGGCACGGCGTATGGGAAGCGTTCGTCGAAGTCATGGATGTTCTTGTAATAGCGCGGATCAAGTTCCACATTCGGGAAGACGTAGTTGCCGTCTTCCATTTCGTAGTTGTCCGTCAGATGGAAGCGATCGGAACGCATGATGAACAGATCGTTGGTGGTCTTCACCGGAAGAAAGCGCATACGATCCACCTGCACGCAGATGGCACCATTGAACAGGGCGATGGCCGCGCCCATCGCGGTTTCGAGCTGAATGACCTGCTCGGTATCCGGGTTGGTGGGATTAACGGTCTTCTTGTTGCGAATCACCGGCAACGGCAGCACTCCATTGTATTCAGCGAGCTTGGCCTTGAGTGCGTCAATGCGAATCCAGATGGAGTTCGTATTGAAGTACGGGTGCTTCTTGATGTCCTGAGCCGCTGCCTTATCGTTAGGATGCACCTGGCTCATCTCGCGCAGCATCAGTCGACCGGTGGACTTGTCCCGCACGATGTGGCCGCCCTTGCGGTCGGCCTTGGTGCGGGTGGCGACCTCCGCCATGAACGGTGCGCCGGTGTTCTCGAAATGCTGGGCCAGTGTGCGGGAGGGGCGAGCACCGAGATTATCGGAATTGGAGATGAACAGGTACTTAAAGCCATGCTCTTCGAGCACATCGAGCAGACCGGATTCCCAGATGGTGGAGAATAGGTCACCGTGACCCGGCGGGCACCATTCCAAATCCGGTTTTTCCGGGAAGCTGACGGGCTCGCCGGTGGCGGCGACCAGCTTTGGCTCCTGATGCTGGATGATTTCCATCGGGATTTCGTGCTGCGTGAACTTGCGGTTGTGCTTGAGCACCTTCACGGTGTCAGCCGAAGTGCGGAAGGAGTTCATGAAGGTCAGCGGCAGCTCGACGTTCAGACGGGTACGGGCGGTCAGCACCTGACCGATGATGATGTCGATGAAGCGCATTTGCCTGGCCTTGTGGCGGCGCACAGGCAGCAGGGACTTGGCGCATTCCAGACCCATGGAGGTGCCGAGACCGCCGTTAAGCTTGAGGAACGCGGTTTTTGCAAACGCGTCCACGGCCTTGTCGTGATTGATGGTCTCGTAAACATCGTGGAAACTGGGAACCTGCTCAAGCGGCTCCACATCGTCCTCTCGGATCCAGTTTGATGCCTCTTCGTGCTGCCATACGCTATAGAGACGATGGAATTGATTGATGGCGGTTTCGCTCATGCCTTTCTCGCGCATCTTGGCGGCGGAATGTGAGAAAACCTCTTCGATGTGGGCTTCCGCGGTGTTCTCGGCGGTGGCATCATCGTTTACGCTGAGCTGGGCTTCATTGTTCAGTTCGGTCAATTCAGGTCCCTTTCGTCATATTCCAAGGAACAAGTGTAACCCCGTATGGCTCAGGACAGTACACAAGGTGCGTGTTCACCAGTGAATAATCCGTGAATTAGGCGGCTTTCTGGGCTTGCAGAATGGTATCAATCACGGTGACGACGCCCCTATCGTTGTTGCTCGGTGCCAGCCAGTCGGCATGCGCGTGCATGTGCTCTTCGGCATTGGCCACTACGCAGCCGTGACCGGCCGCCTCAAGCATCTGAATATCGTTGTAGGTATCGCCGAGCGCGCAGGAATCCGCGATATCCACGCCTAGGTATTCGCACAGGCGAGCAAGCGCCGAGCCCTTATCCACACCGGGATTCATCATGTCGATCCACATTTTGCCGGCGTTCGTTACCGTGTAACGGTCTGACCACGCATCGCGATAGGTCTCGCGGTAGACCTCTTCGGAATTGTTATCAGGGAAGAATACCGTGTATTTGTTTACATCGCGGTCAAGTTCGGTGAGGTCGTCCATGTAGACGATTTTCTTGTAGAACGTACGGAAGTAATCATCGTAGCGTTCGTCGCATGAGCGGATATAGCAGGCTTCGATGCCGCAGACGGTTGGACATCCGCGTCCGTCGTCCAGCGTGTAACGAATCATTTCCTGGTACTGTTCAACGGGAATGAGGCTCTCGTAAATGAGCTTGCCGCGGCAGTAGATAGCCGCGCCATTGTCCGACATCAGCGCCATCTGGTTCTGGATTTCCGGGAACATCTCGGCCAATGTGTAGTTCGGGCGGCCGCTTGCCGCACAGAACGTAATGCCTGCCGCATCGAGCTTGCGGATGAGATCATCCATGTGGGGTGGCATGGAGCCGTCGTCAGCCAACAACGTGCAGTCCATATCACTGGCAATGACCCTGATTTGGCCCAGATCCTTGTCCTCGGTGAAATTTGCCAACATCGCGTACTCCTTGTCAGAGAAAAGGAAAAGTCCGGAATCATTAAGATTCCGGACTTAGAAAGTCGGGCCGGCGGGATTTGAACCCGCGACCCCTTGACCCCCAGTCAAGTGCGCTACCAAACTGCGCTACGGCCCGATGGTGCAAAAGCACCGAGTAGATAATTTACCACATGGATACGATTTGGCAAATCATCGTACGTCTTGCGTGTCCTGCGGTGCTGCGCCCATGGGTTAACGGAGACAACACCGCAAGGGATAACCACTACTTGCGCTTCTTCTCTCGAATATTCACCGAGATCTGAATCGGAGTGCCTTCAAAGCCGAACTCCTCGCGCAGCTGACGCTCGATGTAACGGCGGTAACCGTGCTCAAGGAAGCCGGTGGCAAAGATCACGAAGCGCGGCGGGCGCGTGGACGCCTGCGTGGCGAACAGGATGCGCGGCTGCTTGCCGCCACGCAGCGGGTGCGGGTGGGCGGCTTGAATCCTGCCGAGGAACGCGTTGAGCTTGCCGGTGGGAATACGCTGATCCCAGGATTCCAAAGCAGTGTTCATCGCGCGAGCCAGACGGTTGGTGTGCCAACCGGTCTTGGCGGACAAGTTCACACGCTCGGCCCACATCACGCGGTCGAATTCGGTGTTCCACAGACGTTCCAGACGCTGTTTGTCGAACTCATCCATCGCATCCCACTTGTTGAACACGAGCACGATGGCACGGCCAGCGTCCACGGCGGTGGACATGACCTTCAAATCCTGATCGGAGATGGGTTGCGAGGCGTCGAACAGAATCAATGCCAGTTCGGAACGCTCGATGGCGGCTTGCGTGCGCAGGGACGAATAGTATTCCGCACCGGTGAGCTTGTGCTGGCGACGCTTGATACCAGCGGTGTCGATAAACAGCCAGTCTTCACCGTCGATGTCGACGATCTCATCGACCGGGTCACGCGTGGTGCCGGCCAAATCGTTGACCACGGCACGTTCCGAATGAGCCAGTTGGTTCAGCAGGGAGGACTTGCCCACATTTGGGCGGCCCACTAGAGCCACGCGGCGCAGACCGGACGGCGTGAGATAACCGGAAGCCTTCTCCGCTTCCTTCAGCTTGCCAAGGGCCACGTCCAACAGGTCGCCCACTCCCCTGCCGTGCATGGCAGAAATGGAGTACGGTTCGCCGAGACCGAGCTTCCAGAACTCAGCGGCAAGGTATTCGCTGGCGTTGTCGTCGATTTTGTTGACGGCCAGCACGACCGGCTTGCCCGAGGCGCGCAGCATCTTGACGATACGCTCGTCGGTGGTGGTCATACCGACCTGGCCATCGACCACGAACACCACGGCATCGGCCAAAGTCACGGCGACCTGAGCCTGTGAGGCGATGGCCGATTCGATGCCTTCGACATCGGCTTCCCAGCCGCCAGTATCCACGAGCTTGAAATCGGTTCCGGCCCATTCCGCGTCATAGCTCACACGGTCACGAGTCACGCCGGGGGTGTCCTCCACCACGGCTGCACGGCGGCCAAGAATGCGATTGACCAGAGAGGACTTGCCCACGTTCGGGCGACCGACAATAGCCAGCACGCCGACCGGCTTGGGGCCGGACTTGTGGGCTCCGTCTTCAAAGCCACGGCCGGAAATCAGATCCTCGTCGCCTTCATCGAGATCGTAGCCTTCAAGATTGGCGGCATAGCGCTCATATTCCTGATTCTCGATGGCATCTTCGATCAGCTTGATCATCACATCCAGTGTGTGTTCGAAGTCCATGTCCGAGTTGTCGATGGTGGTCACACCGTCGGCGGCGCTCAGGAAGCTGGTGACCTTGGAATCGGCTTTATCTCGTGCGGCAACATCCTCGGCTCCCACGCCCTTGACAGCCTGACCGGTGCGGCGAGCCTGACGGACCTCCTCACGGGCGGTCAGCAGAATACGCACTTCGGCATCAGGAGCCACCACGGTGGTGATGTCACGGCCCTCGGCCACAACACCCAGTCCACCAGAGAAGGAATCGAGCGACGCCTCGCGTGCGATGTACGCGCGCTGCGCCGCAATGAGCACGTTCCTGACCGGAATGACGTTCGACACTTTGGACACGTGCGTGGACACCTCAGTGGAACGAATCGCCTCGGAGATGTCCTCGCCATCGGCGTACACGCGGGGATCGTCAGGATCCACGGAAATATCGAAATGGTCTCCGGTGAAGAACTCCCCCACCGTTTCGGTGATGACACGCTCATCCACGGTCTCGGCATCGAGGTCGATGCCGCTTTTCAGGCACCACCACGCGCAGGCGCGGTACATTGCGCCCGTATCCAGGTATGCATAGTTGAAGTACTTGGCCAGCGCCTTGGACGTGGATGATTTGCCCACGCCGGCGGGGCCGTCGATGGCAACGCGAATCACAGTCCGACCTCCTTGGACAGCGAACGAACCTCGGCCTGAGACAACACGCGGTATGAGCCGGGCTTTAACTCACCAAGCTTGATCGGGCCGATTTGGGTGCGTACCAGACGCTTGACCGGGAAGCCGATGGAACCGAAGATACGACGCACGATACGGTTCTTGCCGGAATGCAGCACCACTTTGACCATGGTGAAGTCACGGGAGGAATCAATGATCGCGCAGTGGTCGAGCTTAATCCATCCATCATCGAGCTGTACACCGGTGGTCACGAGCCTGCGGCACACCGTGCCGGAGATGCGGCCTTCCAGCGTGGCGATATAAGTCTTTTCCACCTCGTACTTGGGGTGCATGACGTGCTGCGACAATTCGCCGTCATTTGTCATGAGAATAAGGCCTTCGGAATCGTAATCCAGACGGCCCATGTGGAAAATGCGTTCATACTTGTCGCCCACAATGTCACGCAGCGTGTAGCGACCTTTCGGGTCATCCATGGCGGAAAGCACCTTACGGGGCTTGTTCAGAGCCAAGGTAACGTGATTTGGGTTGACCCGGACTCGGGAACCATCCACGCGAACCTGCTGCTTATGCGGGTCGACGCGGGTGCCGAGTTCGGTAACAAGTTCGCCATCGACCTCAACACGACCTTCGGTGATCATATCCTCGCACTTGCGGCGGGAACCGAAGCCCGCTTGAGCAAGCAGCTTCTGCAGTCGAATGGCATTGGAATCATCATACGCGCTTCTGGCGCGGGAATATGCGTTTGGCATCGTTCTCCCAACGTGGCCGGACAGTTTGAACGTTACTGTCAATTCTGATGGTGATATTTGATTGGCTGGCCGATTTTCTCAGCCAATTCCAACCTATGTATCATACCGCAGCGGCGGACTACTGCTAGACTTGCAAACGTTTGTGCGGTTCGCCGCCTTTCGTATATCGATGAAAAGGATATTGAATCATGGAAGAAACCAAGCAACAGCCGCTGGGCCTGCGCGTGTGCGCTGAACTGGCCGGAAGTTTCCTGCTGTGCTTTGCTATTTATGCGTTCTCCACCTGGGGCTCCGCCGTGTACGGCGTCAACGTGGTATTCATGGCTGTGGCCACTGGCCTGGCCTACGCGGTAGTCACCGCCATCTTCTCCCGCATTTCCGGCGGACAGTTCAACCCGGCCGTGACTGTGGCCGCCGTACTGGCTTCCAAGACCAAGCTGGTTGACGGCATCCTGTATGTGATTGCCCAGGTCATCGGCGCCATCGCCGCAGGCTTTGCCGTGGTCAAGCTGCTGCCGACTTCCGAGCAGGTGACTTCGACCGTCTGGCTCTCCCCCGCTGTCAACGGATTCGAGAAGGGCTCCGTGTCTTACTCGCTGCTCACCCAGTATGGCATCACGTTCTCCATCACCTTGGCGATTGTCGTCGAAGTCGTTGCCTCGCTGATTGTGGTGGCTGCCGCCATGTCCACCATGGGCAAGAACGGTGAAGGCTCCGATCGTTATACAGCCACGATGGGCATTGCCTACGCCATTGCCGTGGCCATCAGCTACCCGGTGACCGGCGCCGGTCTGAATCCGGCCCGTTCCACCGGTATCGCCGTGGCCGCCGTGAATGAGGGTCTGACGCAGAACCCGCTGCAGCAGCTGTGGGTGTTCTGGATCGCTCCGGTGCTGGCTGCTGCGGTTGTGGCTTTGGTGATGATCATCGTGCAGATGGCCACCACCGCCAAGCCCAAGGCTGAGCCGACTGACGAGGGCGACATGGCTGATCTCGAAGCTGCCGATGAGCAGGCTGCAGAGGACTCAGCCGAAGATGGCGTTGCCGAGCAGGCCGTAGAAGCTGAAGTACGTGATCAGCAGGCCGATGCCGAGAGCAATGCCGATGAAGGAATCGAACGCGACTGAGCGTACTTTCCAGGGGCTCTTCTCTCGCAATGTCAAGCGAATGAGCCCGGTAATGATGGCCGTCACAGCAACGATTACTGTGGCGGCCATTGTGTATCCGAAAGCGGCAACCACCGTGGCGACAACGACGACGCCAAGCACAATCCACTCAAACCAGGGCTTACCCTCGTGATCTTCGGAAACATATGGATGATTGTGCATTGCGGTGGCTTTCTTATATGTGTTGGTTCTCTTAATACTATGGCTCCCGCTAACGGGAGCTGCCAGCGGGAGCTGACTGGGGATGGTTCACGGTGGACTACCCCCAGTCTCGTTTCACGAGACAGCTCCCGCCAGCGGGAGCCAGAAGTACCGATCAGTGGAAGAAATGGCGGGTACCGGTGAGGTACATGGTCACGCCGGCCTGCTCGGCCGCTTCGATGACCTCCTCATCGCGGATGGAACCGCCGGGCTGCACGATGGCCTTGACACCCGCATCGATAAGCACCTGAGCGCCATCGGCGAACGGGAAGAACGCGTCGGAAGCGGCAACCGCACCGGTGGCGCGATCGGCGCCATCAGCCAGTGTGTTGGCGCGGTCGACGGCCAGATGGCAGGAATCCACACGGTTGACCTGGCCCATGCCGATGCCGACCGTGGCCTGATCGTGGGCCAGCAGAATGGCGTTGGACTTCACGCAGCGAATCGCACGCCATGCGAACACAAGATCCTTGAGCGTGGCATCATCGGCGGCTTCACCGGCCACAAGCTTCCACGCATCCGGATCATCGCCAACGGCGTTGATTAAATCGGTGTCCTGCACGAGCAGACCGCCGTCAATCTGACGGATGGCCTCGTGGCCCTTCGGCGGCTCGGCCACCTTGAGGATGCGCAGGTTCTTCTTCTTGGTCTGCAGTAGTTCAAGAGCAGCCGGCTCATAGTCGGGGGCGACGATGACTTCGGTGAAGATCGGGCGCACGCTCTCGGCCATTTCAAGGGTGACCGTGGAGTTGCAGGCGATCACGCCGCCGTAGGCGCTCATCGGGTCGCAGGCGTGGGCCTTCTTGTGGGCTTCGGCAGCAGTGGCACCGATAGCCAGACCACACGGGTTGTTGTGCTTGACCACAGCCACGGCGATGGAGGGAGCCATATCCCACACGGTACGCCATGCGGCGTCGGCATCCACATAATTGTTGTAGCTCATCGGCTTGCCGCCAAGCTGCTCGGCGTGGGCGAAACCGGTCTGGTTGAGCGGGTCCACGTACAGAGCGGCCTGCTGGTGGGAGTTCTCGCCGTAGCGCAGGGTGTGCGCACGATCCCACGTGCGGGTGAACTGGGCCGGGAACTTGGCTGGATCGACCTCGGTGCCCTGATCGTCCTTGTCCACTTCGACGGCGTCCAGGGAAGCCGGCTTCGGCCAGTGCTTGGCGGTCCACTCATTGATGGTGGCGTCATAGGCGGCGGTGTGGGCGAAGGCCTTGGCTGCAAGCCACTTGCGCTCATCCAGGGAGAAACCGGTGCCATCGGCCACACGGGCAGCGACCAGCGCATAGTCGGCCGGATCGGTGACGATGGCCACGGTGGCGTGATTCTTGGCGGCGCCTCGCACCATGGACGGGCCACCAATGTCGATCTTCTCGATGGTGTCGGCCTCATTGGCTCCGGAGCGCACGGTATCGGCGAACGGATACAGGTTGACAACCACCAGATCGAACGGCTTGATGCCGAACTCCTCGAGCTGCTTGGCATGCTCAGGGTTGGTCATATCGGCCAGAATGCCGGCGTGAATGTATGGGTGCAGCGTCTTGACGCGGCCATCGAGGCATTCGGGGAATCCAGTGACATCAGACACCTCAGTGACATGAACTCCCAGTTCGGCCAGCTTCTTGGCGGTCGAACCGGTGGACACAACCTCGGTGCCTGCCTTCACGAACGCGTCGGCGAGAACTTCGATGCCTTCCTTATGAAAGACGGAAACCAGTGCTCGACGTATCGGCCGGTTCGTGTTTGTCATCCTGTTCCTCCTTGGATTCTTGTGATTGTTGCACGTTGACATCAGACCGTGTCTGACGGGGATTGACGGTTTGACGGGACGTGGTGCGAGAAGCCTTGACTCTCTCGATTATCCAGCCTATCGAAAAAACAAGCGCTGTGCCAACTATTGCGATGAGCCAGGCCACGGCAAGTCCCCATGCCATAGGATGGCCTACGGCACGCGTGGAGGCCATGACATCCACACCGACATGGGCGAGCCTATGCTGGCCCAATGATCCGTTGGAAATGGCGAACAGCAGCGTTGCGATCAGTGAGGTGAGCATGGCGCTCAAGCAGAACGAGCCAGCGGCATAAATGAGGGATGCCAATACGGAGCCGCGCTTGGAAGCATCTCGTATATTCAGTGGACGGCAGGCGAATCCCTGCGGCAGGATAATCATCAGTAGGCCGGCAATACAGGCGATGCCCAGCGGAATTTCCAGCATTACTGTGCGCCATAGATTATCGGCAATGGGCTCAGGGAGTATGCCGAAGGCCGGTACTGCGGGCAGACCGTTGGACTGCCCCATCCAGAGTGTGAAGTTGGCGAGTTCGCCAATGGAGAATCCTGCTCCGAACAACCAAGAGATCGCCCATAGCATGAGATTCGGCAGCCAAATCAGCATGGCAAGCGTGGTGAGGATGCGCGATCCGTTTTCCATGCCGGACAATTCGAATACGGATACCACTGCGGCATGATTGCGTACGGTCCATGTGATGACGGTAATCAGACCGATGAGCAGGTTGATAGCGAGTATGGTGAATGCCAGAATAACGCCTGATTTCAGGCATCTGACCACTTGCTCGGAAACCTGCTCGCGCATCCATGCGATTGCCGCTTTGACCCTACTGGACTGTGGCAGAGCGGCTCCAAGATACGCCACAGTGAATGTCGCGGCGCTCTTGAGCAATATCATCCATTGCTCGTCGACCAGACTCAGACTTACCTGCACCGATGAAGCGAATACCGCATTGATGGCCAGCCATACCACCAATCCCACAACATAGGAATGCACAGCGAATGCTTTGAATCGTGCTATGCAAGTGGCAATAAGCCATATGAGCAGCACGGTGAGCAGCAACGGTGTGATGGTGAGCGTGAAGGAGTCGGCGCTGAACCCCGATCCCTCGCTGAGCAGCACGATGGCCTGCGTCAGGTTAGTGGTGCCAGCGGTAAGATTGTCGCCCCCCTCCTCCATGGAGATGACGAGCAACATCAGTGCGATGTAACAGCCCAAGGCGATGGCATAGATGGTCATGGATACGAGGGCGGCTGCCGCACCTCGTACCCCTTGGCGAATCCTGTCTTTCATCACGATGGGTTGTGGCCGATCAGTTGATGGAAGCCTTGGCAAGTACGTCACGCATAATCTGGGCAGCCTGGCCCGGGGTCTTGCCCACGGGAATGCCGGCCGCTTCGAGCGCGTTCTTCTTGTCCTGAGCGGTGCCCTTGCCGCCGGAGACGATGGCGCCGGCATGGCCCATCTGCTTGCCTTCGGGGGCGGTGAAACCGGCGATGTAGGCCACAACCGGCTTGGTCATATGTTCCTTGGCCCAAGCAGCGGCATCCTGTTCGGCAAAACCGCCGATTTCGCCGATCATCATTACGGCCTTGGTGTCAGGGTCGGCTTCGAAAGCCTGCAGCGCTTCGAGCAGTGTAGTGCCGACGATGGGATCGCCACCGGCGCCGAGGCATGCGGTGAAGCCGATATCGGACAGTTCGCCCATCAGCTGGTAGGTCAGGGTGCCGGACTTGGAAACCAGTCCGAGCGGGCCGCGGCCAACGATGTCATCAGGAATAATGCCCAGATTGACGCCCGGATTGCCGAGCGTGATCAGACCGGGGCAGTTCGGGCCGATAATACGCACGCCCTTGCGCAGGGCGAGCTCAACAAAGTAGGCGGAATCCGCTACCGGAATGCCTTCGGTGATGATCACGATAAGCTCGATGCCGGCCTCGATCGCTTCGACGACGGCGGACTTGGCGAACTTCGGCGGCACGAACACCACGCTGGCTTTGGCGCCAGTGGCTTCACGGGCCTCGTCGCAGGTGGCGAACACAGGCACATCCACGTCGGTGCCGTTCTTGGCGGCCGGGAACGTGACGGACATGCCTGCCTTGCGCGGATTCACACCGCCGACGATGTTGGTGCCGGCCTTGAGCATACGTGCGGTGTGGGTCATGCCCTGATGACCGGTCATACCCTGAACGATAACGGGGGTACTATCTTCAACGAACAGCATCAGCGAATCTCCTTGGACTGGGTCGACTCAGCGGCGAGTTCAGCGGCCTTCTGCGCCGCACCCTCCATGGTCTCGGACACGTGAATATTCGGATTATTGGCTTCGGTCAGAATGTGCAGGCCTTCGGCTGCGGCATTGCCGTCGAATCGGACGACGATGGGCTTGGAGCCGCCGAGCTTGGCGACCGCTTCGAGAATGCCGTTGGCCACTTCCACGCAGGAGGTGATGCCGCCGTACACGTTGATGAACACGGACTCGACCTGCGGGTCGGACAGCACGATTTCCAAGCTTTCGGCCATCACAGTCGCGGATGCGCCGCCGCCGATGTCCAGGAAGTTGGCAGGCTTGATGCCGCTCCCCTGCTCTTCGCCCGCGCCGGATACGGCATCCAGGGAGCTCATGACCAGGCCAGCACCGTTGCCGATTACGCCGACTTCGCCGTGCAGATGCACGTAATGCAGCCCATGCTCACGGGCGCGCTGCTCGAACGGGTCGGGAACGATCGGATCAACGAAACGGGCCCAACCGTCGTGGCGGAATGCCGCGTTGTCATCCAAGGAAATCTTGGCATCGAGCGCGCTCAGCTGCTTGGTGGATTCGTCATCCGGGTCACCGATTTTTGCGAGCGGATTGATTTCCACCAGTGTCGCATCGTTGTCTTTGAAGCACTGCCACATCTTGAGCAGGATCTGCGCCGCCTGATCGACATCAGCATGGTAGAAACCAATGCTCGCTGCCATCTTGGTCGCAGCCTCGAGATCGAAGTCGTCGAGCGCGTCGATGTGCAGACGCTTGACCGCCTCGGGATGTTCTTTGGCGATTTCCTCGACTTCGGTGCCGCCGTTGGCGGTCGCCAGCACGTCGAAGTCTCGGGAGGTGCGGTCCACGGAGATGGACACGTAGTATTCGTGCAGGATGTTCTTGGCTTCGGCCACCAGCACGCCGGATACTTTATGGCCGTGGATGGTCATCGGCAGGATGGATTCGGATTCCAGGATGGCCTCATCGCGGTTATGCGCGATCTTGACGCCGCCGGCCTGGCCTCGGTGACCGATTTTTACCTGCGCCTTGATAACACACGGGTAGCCGATCTTATCCGCAGCCTCGGCGACTTCATGGGAGTTCTGAGCAAAGATGGCACCCGGGGTGGGGATGTCCTGCTCCTCAAGCAGCTGACGTGCCTGGTATTCGTAAAGATCCATGGATCCTTCCCTGACTAGATAATGAATCGGCCTGATGCGCGAATGCATCCATGCCGAATCCCGAAAAACTAACTATGCGAATTCTTAGGCCGGCATGGAGATCAACGAGCTACTTGGTGTCGAACCAAGCTTGCTCAGGCCGTCAAGACCCTCCAAACGCATCACGAAACTGAAGCCCACAACAGTACCGCCGGCCTTTTCGATAAGGTCGGTAGCCGCTTTGGCCGTGCCACCAGTGGCGATGAGATCATCCACAATCAATACGCGTTCGCCCTTGGAAACGGCAGTGGTCTCGATTTCAACGCTTGCCGTGCCATATTCGAGGTCGTAGGATTCGCCAATGGTTTCGGGCGGCAGCTTGCCTGCTTTACGCACGGCGATGAATCCTTTGCCCAGATGAGCGGCCATGGCCGGGCCAAACAGGAATCCGCGGGATTCGAGGCCTGCGATGGAATCGAACTCGCTGGGTGGAACCGGCAGGGCCTGCTCAAGCGCATTGAGCAGAATCCTCAGCCCTTTGGCGTCGGCGAGCACCGGCATGAAATCACGGAAAATGATGCCTTCCTTGGGAAAGCCCGGCACGGAACGCACTAGAGACACCAGATATTCGGCGTCCTCCTTGCCTACCTTGTCCAATGCGTCGATGGTGATATCAGACTGTGCCATGCGTGCTCGCCTCGTATTTCTCGTACTTATGGGGTACCGAATCGAACAGTTTACTTCGTCTCGGTCTCGTTGCCGCCGTCCGCCTCAGCATCCGTGGCCTCAGAGGACTCGATGGAAGCCTCAATCGGAACCTGGCTGGCATCGTCATTCGCGGGGGTCTCGGCGTCCTCGTCGGTCAGTGGGTTGCCGTTCTCGTCAACTTCGTCGTCAGACACGTAGGCAGGACGCACATACTCGCGGGCGATGGCATTGAAACCGAAGCGAAGCCTGGAGCCTTCGGAGTCGATGACGATCTCCTCGTACTGTTCATCGACTTCGACGACCTTGCCAATCACCTGTCCGATGGTGATGACTTCAGTACCGGGCTGCAGGTTACGACGAAAATCCTGCTTCTCCTGCTGGGCCTGCTTGGATTTCTTGGACTGCCACCACATCATGCCGCCGAAGACGACGATCATGACGACAAGCATGATGTAGGAAGATGACGAACCATCCATGGGCAAACTCCTTCAAAACGAACGGTTATGGCTATGAACCGTCAGGTGTGCAAACACGAAAAGTCTAGAAGAGCTTGCTGACATCATCCTTGGGCGTAATGCCCAGATGCTGCCATGCCTTCTCGGTGGCCACGCGGCCTTTAGGCGTGCGCACCATGAATCCCTCGCGCACCAGATACGGCTCACAGACGGTTTCCACGGTTTCCGATTCCTCGCCCACCATGGCCGCGAGGTTGTTCAAGCCGACGGGACCACCGTTGAAATTGCGAACAATGGCGTTCAGCACGGCGATATCCAGCCGGTCAAGGCCTTCGGAATCAATCTGGTACAGCGCCAAGGCCTCTTTGACATCAGCTGGGTGCACGACGATAAGGTCATGCACAATGGCCCAATCCCTCACGCGGCGCAGCAGACGGTTGGCGATACGCGGCGTGCCGCGGGAACGCAATGCGAGTTCATGGGCGGAACCCTCATCAAGGTTGACCCCCAGCACGCTTGCCGAGCGTTCGATAAGCTTCTCCAACTCCTCATGCGGATAGAAGTCAAGATGTGCGGTGAAGCCGAAGCGCGCACGCAACGGGCTGGGCAACATACCTTCGCGGGTGGTGGCGCCAATGACGGTGAAGCGAGGCAGAGTCAGTGGAATCGAGCTGGCGCCCGGTCCTTTGCCCACCATCACATCCACGCGAAAATCCTCCATCGCGATATACAGCAGCTCTTCGGCTGCGCGCGGCAGACGGTGGATCTCATCGATGAACAGCACTTCGCCGGTATCCAGCGAACTCAAGATCGAAGCCAGGTCGCCGGCGTGCTGCACAGCAGGGCCGGAGGTCACGCGAATCGGGACTTCAAGTTCATTGGCCACAATCATGGCCAATGTGGTCTTACCGAGGCCTGGAGGGCCGGCAAGCAGTATGTGATCCGGCGGCACGTCACGTTTGCGGGCTGCGTCGAGAAACAGCTGGAGCTGGGCCTTGAGCCGGGGCTGCCCGATGAACCCCTCAAGCACATGCGGGCGGAGCTCTTCATCACTGACCGGCTCGTTGCCTATCGGTTGTGAAGACACCATGCGCAATGATTCTTCATTGGCTCCAGTGTTGGATGTGCCGTAGTTCATGTCCTTGCCCATCAGCGGCCCCTATCCATCAGTGCGAGTGCTAGGCGCAGCACGCGCGGCACATCGTCGGTGGCAAGCGGTGTCGGTATGTCGTTGTCCTCGCAGGCTTCAGCCACGGCCTGCTGGGCGTCCTGCTGACGCCAGCCCAGCGAAATCAGACCTTCAATGACCTGCTCCATGCCGGTGTCCACCTGCGCCTGAACCTTGGCGCCTGACGGTGAAGCTCCCTCGATCTGGCTCAGGTCAATGGAGCCCTTGAGTTCGAGGATGATTTTCTGGGCACCTTTTTTGCCCAATCCCGGTGCCTTGGCCAGCGCGGCGGCATCGTTGTCGGCGATGGCCCGGGCAAGCTGGCCAGCCGTCAGTGTGGAAAGCAGCGACTGCGCGACCTTTGGTCCGATGCCGGATACTTTGATGAGCTGCAGGAACGTTTTCTTGGAGGCCTGATCGAGGAAGCCATGTAACGTGACGGCATCCTGAGAAAGATTCATATACGTGTAGACGCGCGCCGCCGTTCCGGTGTGCAGGCGGCTGAGGTCGGTGGCGGACATACGTACCTCGTATCCCACTCCCCCGACATCAATCAATGCGGTGTCGGCTTCAACCGATTCGACCCGCCCGGTCAGCATGCCGATCATACAGACGCTCCTTTAAGGCTTCGAACAACTGTTCGAAAGTATACTACATGCCTCGGTCGTGGTTCATGCGGCGGCGCGCGGAGTTCTGCGCGGCCTCGGCCCATTGACGTTGCGCGGCGGTCAGATGCTGCTCGCGCTCGCCGCCCTGCAGAGCTCCAGCTGGGCGCAGTGCGTGGCAGATAGCCAAGGCCAGGGCGTCGGCGGCATCGGCGGGCGTAGGCATCTTGGTCAGATTGAGAATGCGCGTCACCATGCGTTCGACCTGTATCTTCTGAGCTTGGCCATTGCCGGTGATGGCCAGCTTTGCTTCGGTCGGGGTATGCAGCGCCACGGGAATATTGCGTTGCGCGGCTGCGAGCATGGCAAGACCGGCGGCCTGTGCGGTGCCGAGCACAGTGTTGCGATTCGACTGGGCGAACACACGTTCGATGGACACGGCATCGGGTGCAAAGCGATCCATCTTCTCGGACAGGCCGTTATAGATGGCCAAAAGACGCAGATCCTGGGTGATGTCCGGCGAGGACCGCACCACGTCCACGTGAATAAACGAAAGCCGGCGGTGCTCGCCGGCTTCGATCACGCCGACCCCGCAGCGTGTAAGCCCGGGGTCGACGCCAAGGATAATCACGAGGATTACTCCTCGTCGAGCTGGGCCATCACCTCGTCGGAGGCGGTCCAGTTGGAGTAGATGTTCTGCACATCGTCGAGGTCATCGAGGTTGTCGATGAGCTTGGACACCTTGCGTGCATCCTCGAGGCTCAGCTCGACCTCGTTCTTTGGCTGCATGACCTGGTCGGCGGAATCGTAGTCGAAACCGGCGTCCTGCAGAGCCTTGCGCACGGTGAACAGATCGGACGGGCCGGTGATGACGGTGTAGACCTCATCGTCATCGGTGACGTCCTCGGCGCCAGCCTCGGCTGCGGTCTCGAACAGCTTGTCGAAGTCCACGCCTTCGGACGGAACCACGATCTGGCCCTTGCGCTCAAAGTTGAAGGACACGGAGCCGGAGGTGGCCAGGGAGCCGTTGCCCTTGGTCAGGGTGGAACGCACTTCGGCGGCCGCACGGTTGCGGTTGTCGGTCAGGCACTCGATGATGAGGCCCACGCCAGCGGGAGCGTAGCCCTCGTAGACGATGTCCTCGTAGTTGGCGGCACCGTCTTCGTCACCGGCACCACGCTTGACGGCGCGGGCGATGTTGTCGGCCGGCATGGAGGCCTTCTTGGCCTTGTAGATGGCGTCGTACAGGGACGGGTTGCCGTCTGGGTCGCCACCGCCGAGGCGGGCGGCGATTTCGATGTTCTTGATGAGCTTGGCGAAGAGCTTGCCGCGCTTGGCGTCGATGGCGGCCTTCTTGTGCTTGGTGGTCGCCCACTTGGAATGACCTGACATAATGCTCCTAGCAGTAATAAACGGATGATGTCAAACGAAACGATTGTAGGCCGTTAATCAGACATACCCGTGATGTTTTCGATTGTCTTTTTGAATCATGCGCTGGTTCGACCAGATGCATGAGGGTATCGTGCCGGTATCAGACGAGCGGCAGATGGTAGTCGGAAGCCAGCTGTGCAAACGCTTTGGCATACGCATCCCGCTGATCGGACAGCAGAATCGGCATGGTGCGCGTTTGGGCGACGATGGGCATGAAGTTCGCGTCACCGTTCCAGCGCGGCACCACATGCTGATGCAGATGGGCCGCGACCCCTGCGCCCGCTACCTCGCCCTGATTGATGCCGATATTGTATCCGTCCGGATGGGAGACGGTCTCCATCACCTTCATGGCGAGGGTGGTGGCCTTCTCGAACTCGAACAATTCGGCGTCGTCAAGTTCGGTGATGAATCCGACGTGACGGTACGGGCAAATCATGAGATGCCCGACGTTATACGGGTAGAGGTTCATGATGGCGAACACGTGCGTGCCGCGCCAGGCGATGAGGCCGTCTTCGTCGGACTTCTTCGGTCCGGCGCAGAACGGACATTCCTTCGACTTGGGTTTGGTCGGACGATCCTCGCTGTTGCGCAGCACATAGGTCATGCGCTGCGGGGTCCACAGTCGTTCGACCGTGTCTTCCTGAGGTGGGAAGTCCGCCGGATCATCGACACGCACGTCAGCCATCATGTATTCCTTTACTCAGCTACAGCGGCGTTGAAGTCGTCGGCGGAGTTCACCTGGACGCGCTTGGCGATCACGGCGAGGATCTGCTCGCGAGCCTTGTCCACCGGTACGCCGTTGAGCTGGCTGCCGTCGCGGAAGCGGAAGCTCACCGCGTTGTTGTTCATGTCTTCCTCACCGACGATGAGGATGAACGGCACTTTGGACTTGGAGGCGTTGCGAATCTTCTTGCCGAAGCGGTCATCGGAGTAGTCGATCTCGCAACGGACCATCTCATCCTCGAGGGACTTGACGAAACCGGCCAGATGCGGGGCGAACTCGTCGGCAACCGGTACGCCGAGCACCTGCACGGGGGCCAGCCACGCCGGGAAGGCGCCAGCGTAGTGCTCGAGCAGCACGGCGAAGAAGCGTTCGATGGAGCCGAACAGGGCGCGGTGAATCATCACCGGACGCTGATGGGTGCCGTCCTTCGCGATGTACTCAAGCTGGAAACGCTCGGGCAGGTTGAAGTCGAGCTGGATGGTCGAGACCTGCCAAGTACGGCCGATGGCGTCACGGGCCTGCACGGAGATCTTCGGACCGTAGAAGGCGGCCCCGCCCGGATCGGCCACGAGGTCGAGGTGGGATGCCTCGGCGACCTCACGCAGGGTACGGGTGGCCTCCTCCCAGATCTCGTCGGAGCCGACGTACTTATCCGGATCCTTGGTGGAGAGCTCCAAGTAGAAGTCGGACAGACCGAAGTCCTTGAGCAGGTTCAGCACGAAGGTCAGCAGGCTGGTCAGCTCGTCCTTCATCTGCTCGCGGGTGCAGTAGATGTGGGAATCGTCCTGAGTCAAGCCACGCACACGGGTCAGGCCATGGACCTCGCCGGACTTCTCGTAGCGGTACACGGTACCGAACTCGAAGAGGCGCAGCGGCAGCTCACGGTAGGAGCGCTGGCGCGACTTGAAGATCAGGTTGTGCATCGGGCAGTTCATCGGCTTGAGGTAGTAGTCGAAGCCGGGCTTGGTCACGTTGCCGTCCGCGTCGTACTCCTCATCGAGGTGCATCGGCGGGTACATGCCATCCTTGTACCAGTGCAGGTGACCGGAAGTCTCGTACAGACCACCCTTGGTGATATGCGGGGTCTGCACGAAGCTGTAGTGGTGTTTGCGGTGCATTTCGCGGGAGTAGTCCTCCATCGCGTTGATCACGGCAGCGCCCTTCGGATGGAACACAGCCAGACCGGGGCCGATCTCGTCCGGGAAGGAGAACAGGTCCATCTCGGCGCCGAGCTTGCGGTGGTCTCGCTTGGCGGCTTCCTCCAGACGGGTCTGGTATGCCTTGAGATCTTCCTTGTTGGCCCAAGCGGTGCCGTAGATGCGCTGCATGGTCGGGTTCTTCTCGCTGCCACGCCAGTAGGCAGCGGCTGAACGCTCAATCTTGAAAGCCTTGATGTAGCGGGTGTTCGGTAGGTGCGGGCCGCGGCACAGGTCCTTCCAGACCACATTGCCGTCACGGTCGACGTTGTCGTAGAAGCTGAGTTCCTTCTCGGAAATCTCGGTGGCGGCGGCCGGGTCGAGGTGTGCTTCCTTGTCTTCGATCAGCTCGATCTTGAAGGGCTGGTCGGCCTCTTCCTTCAGGGCCTCTTCCTCGGTCACGGAACGGCGGCGGAAGGACTGGGAGGACTTGATGATGCGCTGCATGCGCTTCTCGATGTCCTTGAGGTCTTCCGGGGTGAAGGGCTTGTCAACCTGGAAATCGTAGTAGAAGCCGTCCTTGATCACCGGGCCGACACCGAGCTTGGCGTTCGGATAGACCTCCTGCACGGCCTGGGCCATGACGTGGGTGGCCGAGTGACGCATGATCGCGAGGCCGTCTTCGGAATCGAGCGTGATGGGCTCTACGGTGTCGCCGTCGGCAAGCGGCGTGTACAGGTCACGGTTTTCGCCGTTGAGCTTGACCGCAACGATGTTCTTGTCTTCTGCGAACAATTCGACGCCGGTAGTGGTTGCTTCCACCTCCTTTGCTTCGCCGTTGACTGTGATGGAGATGGTAGCTTGCGCCATGATTTGTCCTTTGCTATCGGGGTCCGCGGTACTAATGTGCAGGCCTGGACTGGGTAATCAACGTAGGCCACGATAGGTTGGGTGTACGACATTTGGCAAAGCCTGAACAAATACGAAAAAACCTCGCCGGAGCGAGGTTTTGGTGGAGCGGACAACGGGACTCGAACCCGCGGTCTCAACCTTGGCAAGGTTGCGCTTTACCAACTAAGCTATGTCCGCAAAGGATTCCGCCGTGAGAAGCGGATTCCAGTGGGCGATGTAGGAATCGAACCTACGACCCCTTCGGTGTGAACGAAGTGCGCTAGCCGCTGCGCCAATCGCCCGAGGCAGTGATGAAAAAACCGGCAGTCACCTGCCGGCAATCCATCAAGTGGGCGATACAAGATTCGAACTTGTGACCCCTTCCGTGTCAGGGAAGTGCGCTACCACTGCGCCAACCGCCCGGGTCATGCTCCTGCAAGCGAATTTCTTCGTCTGCCTGAGAGGTGGGTACGAGAGTCGAACTCGTCTATACGGCTTTGCAGGCCGCTGCCTAACCGCTTGGCTAACCCACCGTAAGGTCTGTCAACTCATCGGACCTAGAGCGGACAACGGGACTCGAACCCGCGGTCTCAACCTTGGCAAGGTTGCGCTTTACCAACTAAGCTATGTCCGCATGTGCCTCACAAGGCTTTCCCCCGCTCAAAGCACGAGTGTTTACTATACTCACAAGCGTGTAGTTCGTCCAGCTGCGGCGTGTCGTTTCTGGTGTGCCGTTCTTGACTCCTCGCTTATGGCTGAAGCAAACATATATGACATCAAGTCCACGTTACTCTAGAGGTATGAGTGAAGATGCGAATACCCCAAGTTCGGTGATGATCGCCGCTTTCGAGGGATGGAATGATGCTTGCCAGGCGGCTTCGAACGTCGTCCGTTATCTGGTCAAGCATTACGAATCCCGTGAGATTCGCCATATAGACTGCGACGCCTTCTATGACTATCAGGTGTCTCGTCCCATGCTGTGCCATGTATCCGGTCGTACTAATCTTATTTGGCCGCAGACTACGTTCTACGAGATTGTGCTTGATGAGGGGCATCGAATATTTGCCCAAATCGCGCCTGAGCCTAACTACCGCTGGAAGGAATACTGCAGCCAGAGTCTCGCCATCGCTGAAGAACTCGATGTGGATGGTGTGATTACTCTCGGCTCGATGTTCTCTGATTGCCCCCATACCAGGCCTCTGCCCATTTCCGTGAGCGACGGCAATTGCCAGTGTGAGGGAGACCGGGAATACAACGGTCCTGTGGGCATCCCCACCGTGCTGGATATTTTCGCTGCGGAACGTGGCATGTTCCATGCCTCCATGTGGGTTTCCATCCCCCAATATCTCGGCAGCGACGAATGCGCGGCGGGCACCATGCGCCTGCTTGATGCTTTGGGGCATCGCATCGGTTTCTCTTTTGATGTCAGCGAGTTGGAACGCAAGGCTGAACAATGGAAATCACAGGCATCGGTACTGGTGCGTTGCAACGAGCAGATGCAGGATTATGTGACCCATCTTGAGCATGATTATGACCTGAAGCAGAAGGCCGATGCCGAGGCCTCGCTGGGCGCGCCCCAAGCGGAACAGCTCGTCAAAGAGGCCGAGGCGTTCCTACGCCAAATGGGTAGCTGACCTGAGAATACAATAATGCTCCCGCCGGCGAGAGCTGTCGGCATAGCCGACTGAGGGTGGTCACTGGGTATTCCAGACAGAACCACCTTCAGACCCGCAAAGCGAGCCAGCTCCTGCCAGCGGGAGCATTATTGACGATGCAGTGTTTCTTTAAGCCGCTGCGGCCACTGACGGGTCGATGGCCGGCAACACACCGGCGATCAGCAGGAGGGCAACCACCACTGCCAAGGCGATGCGGTAGATGGCGAACGCCTTGTAGGAGAACGTGGAAACGAACTTCAGGAATCCGATGATCACGATGTAGCCCAGAATAAAGCTGATGACCATGGCGATCAGTGTGGGACCCCAGCCGGGGAACATCGCATCGGTCTTGTAGTCCTTGACAGCCTTGACGGCCTCAAGCAGACCGGAACCGAATACGGCGGGAATGGCCATCAGGAAGCTCAAACGCACAGCGGCCTCACGCTCATAGCCAAGCGCACGGCCCACGGTGATGGTGCCGCCCGAACGGGAAACGCCAGGAATCAGGGCCATGGACTGACCTAGACCAAAGAGGAACGCATCACGATACGTCATATCGTCCATGGTCTTGGTCTGCTTGGCGCGGGCATCCACAACCCACAGCAGAATGCCGAACAGCAGCAGCACGGTCGCGGTGATCCACAGGTTACGCAGCGTGGTCTCGATGACGTTCTGCAGAGTGAAGCCAAGAATCACAATCGGAATCGAGCCGACGATGATATTCCAGCCGAGCGTGGCATAGTTGTCGCCACGGCCCATGCGGGCCTTCCAGTCCTTGCCGTTCTTGCCGAACAGGCATGCGAACCAGTGAGTAAGAATATTGGCGATGTCATGGCGGAAATACAGAATAACCGCCAGCTCAGTACCAATCTGGATGATGGCAGTGAAAGCAGCGCCGGGGTCGGAGCCCAACATCAAATCACCGACGATGCGGATATGCGCGCTGGACGATACCGGCAGATACTCGGTAAGTGCCTGAACGATGCCGAGAACAATCGCTTGGAAGAGGTTCATAATTCCTCGAGATTTCTCTATACGTAATGTGTTATGACGTTGAACACCCTACCGGTTGGGGTGTAGAACAGCACTAAGAATTGGTAACATGCACGGCTTCTACAATGAATACGAGTGCAAAACGTCACAACCATGCTGGAGGGAACGGCTATGAGTACATATCGTAAAAGCAGGGCTTTTGCTCCTCAGAGATTCTTCGAATGCGAAGGACGCGGACTGCAATGGTTGGGTGCCGCGCATGCGCAGGGTGGCCCGCGTGTGGTGCAGGTCTATGACTGGGGCAAAGACTATCTCGACATCGAGCGAGTGAACAGCTCCTCCCCCACGGCCAAGGCCGCATTGGAATTCGGCGCGGCGCTCGCACGCATGCATGATGCCGGTGCCGAATATTTCGGTTCTGCGCCGGAAGGATATGACGGCACATGCTACTTCGGGCCGTTGCAGGATCCGGTAAAGATGGATACCGGCGAATGGACCGATCCCATCAGCTACTTTGCTGATGGCCGTCTGCGCCCGATGGTCGAGCTTGGCGTCAAGCGCGGTGAACTTGACCAGCGTGATGTCGATCTGACGGAAAAGGTAATCGAGGCATTGCCTGACATCATGGGCCGTGCCGCCGAAGACACGCCAGCCCGCATCCACGGTGATTTGTGGAGTGGCAATGTGATGTGGACTGCTGATTCCGGACAGACCGAGGCCGTGCTCATCGACCCGGCGGCACATGGTGGTCACCGTGAAGAGGATCTGGCCATGCTGCACCTGTTCGGTATGAGTTATTTGACGCAGATTACCGAGGGCTATCAGTCGGTGCATCCGCTGAAGGCTGGATGGCAGGATCGCATCACGCTCTGGCAGCTCTACCCCATTGCCGGCCATTGTGTGTTCTTCGGCGGCGGCTACGTTAGCGAATATCGCTCCATGTGCCTCTCACTGCTGAAATAGTTAGCGGCACATGGCATCCCTCTCTGAAGGAAGCTGTCGTCGCTAGACAACTGAGGGGGAGCTTGCGGATGTACCCGAGCTCCCCCTCAGTCAGCTTCACTGCCAGTCCCCCACCTCGGAGAGGGGCGCCAAGAACGAATCAGCTCAAGGCATCCTTTAACTTGCTAAAGAATCCCTTCTTCTGACCGGTTTGCGGACGGGAAGCCTGGGAGACGTGCGTGGCATCGGAATCATGCGAGGCGGCGAACTGTTCAATCAGTCCCCGCTCGGACTCGCTGAGCTTGGTGGGAATCAGTACGTTCACATGGGCAACCAGATTGCCGCGCTCATCCTTATTGCGAATATTGGTAACGCCCAGACCCTTCAATGTCACCGTATCCTCAGGCTGGCAGCCCGCCGGAATGGATACGGTCTGCTCGCCGTCAAACGTATCAATGGACAGATCGTGTCCGAGCACGGCCCAGCTCATCGGAACCTGAATCCAGCAATGCAGGTCATCGCCGTCGCGGGTGAACTGCTTATCTGCCTTGATGCGAATATCAATGTACAAATCGCCGGCAGCGCCGCCGCCCTCACCGACTTCACCCTGGTTGGCCAAGCGCAGTCGAGCATTGTCGTTGATACCGGCCGGCACAGTGACACCCACATTACGCGTGGTGCGAACGCGGCCGTGACCCATGCAGCTCGGGCATGGATTCTGGATGATGGTGCCGTGACCCTCGCAGCGCTCACAGGGAGCGGAGGTCATCATCTGGCCGAGCATAGTGCGCACGACCTTTTGCATGAAGCCCTGTCCATGGCAGTCCGGGCAAGTGACCGGCTGGGCGCCGCCTTGTGCGCCGGAGCCACCGCACTCCTGACACAGGGAGAACGTATTGATCTTGACGTGCGCCGTGCCGCCGAATACGGCGGTTTTCAAGTCGATGGAAGCGGAAGCCAGCGCATCGCGTCCAGGCTGTGTGCGCGGCACCGGGCCCTGTGAGCCGCCACCGAATGCGGAACCAAAGAACGTGGAGAATACGTCTCCCATATCGCCGAATCCCGCGCCGGAGAAGCCGCCAGCACCGGCGTTCGGATCGTTGGGGTCAACGCCGGAATCATACATACGGCGCTTATCCGGATTGGACAGCACATCGTAGGCGTTGTTCACTTCCTTGAACTTGTCCTCGAACTCCGGTCCCGCGATATCAGGGTGATACTTACGGCTGAGCTTGCGGTACGCCTTCTTGATCTCGTCGTCGCTCGCGTTGCGGTCGATGCCCAGCGTCTCGTAATAATCTGCCACTTGTTTGTTCCTTTGTATTCGTTGGTCTGCGGGTTATTGTGCCATAGCCTGCGGTCAGTCGCCGGAGCCGCTTTCCGAGACAAAAAAAGTGAGATACCTTGCCACTGCCCTGACCGCGGCCATGGTAGCCGCATAATCCATATGGGTTGGGCCGATGGATCCCACAAAAGCAATGGGTTCGTTGGTGCTGTCCTGATCGGGCGATGTCTCGTTGCGTTCCGAATCGTTCGCTACGGGCGAAGTACTGCGTCCGTAACCGCTACTGACCACCGAGGCATGCAAGAGTTCAGGTGTGTGGCTTTCGGAGCCAATGGATACGCCTACGCCAGTGGCGCTTGGCTCTTCGCTGAGGTTGCTCATCAGTTTCATGAGCACCACTTGCTCTTCCAACGCGTCGAAGAGCGGTGCCAGATCGGTCAGAGAACGGGAATGCGCCAGATGCGATGTGCCGGACATATACAATTCGTTGGCGCGCTCGTCCAATGCCATCGATGCGAAGGCGTCGGCCAGGGCGTCGGCCGCCTCCCGCACTGTCTCGAATCCGGTGCCGCCACCAAGGGCGCGCACGGTTTCGGATGCGGATGATAAGGACTGACCGTTGCATTGTTCATTGACTGCACTGGACAGGCGGTTGATGTCGTCGGCCGTGGGCATGGCCGAGACGGTCAGTCCGTGCTGTGCCACGCGTCCGGTATCGGTGATTACCACGGCAAGTAGCGTGCTCATGGCCACTGGTACCAGCTCCACGTGGCGTAACGTCGCCTTGGATAATGAAGGCGATGCGACTATGGCAACTTGACCGGTGATTTCCGAGAGCAGTCGTGCGGAACGTTGCAGTGCGTCCTTGAGGCTGACCGAGCCGGATAGGAAACTATTGATACCGCGGCGTTGAGCTTCGCTGAGCGGCACAACCGTAGCCAGTCGATCTACAAAATAACGGTATCCCTTTTCAGTGGGTACGCGACCGGCGGACGTATGCGGCTGAATCAGGTAGCCTTCATCTTCCAATGCGGCCATATCATTGCGAATGGTGGCAGAGCTGACGCCTAAATCGCGTTCCTTGGACAATGCCGCGGAGCCTACGGGCTCTTGCGAACGAATGTAATCTTCCACCACAGCGCGCAGTACCAGCATGCGACGTGATTGCGTCATGCGCGCCTCCTTATATGTACATCTGCAGTATGCAATCTGCTCTCATTGTATTAGCACTCATTGGTTTCGAGTGCTAATGCGTTCGTTTGCGGCGAAGTGATGTGAATTGTGAACGCTAACAGAACACAAACTACCAAAACACGCCAAAATTGCACCATAACGTCGCAAACCATCGCTAGCATGGTAAGCGCAATGTGAGGGCGTCAAGCGCCCGGCACAAGCCGGATACGCGGCCCGACCAATTGGAAGGAAAGTAATCCATGACCGAATTCAAGGAGACCGAGCTCGACGAGCGCGCCATCAAGATGGCGAAGGCCCTTTCGGCTGACGCGGTGGAGAACGCCGGTTCCGGCCACCCCGGTTCCCCCGTTTCCCTGGCGCCCATCGCCTACACGCTGTACCAGCATTTCATCAAGCACGATCCGAACGATCCCAACTGGGAGGGCCGTGATCGCTTCATCCTTTCCGGTGGCCACGCCTCCCTCACCCAGTACGTCCAGCTGTACTTCTCCGGTTATGGCCTGACCCTGGACGACCTCAAGCACTTCCGTGGTGGCGCTGACACCCGTACCCCGGGTCACCCCGAGTACGGCCTGACCCCCGGTATCGAAATGACCACCGGCCCGCTGGGCCAGGGCTTCGCTTCCGCCATCGGCTTTGCCTACGGCGAGCGTTTCCAGCGTGGTCTGCTCGATCCGGAAACCCCGAAGGAAGACTCCCCGTTCTACCACAAGATCTGGGCTATCTGCGGTGAAGGCGATATCGAAGAGGGCATCTCCGGCGAAGCCGCTGCCCTTGCCGCCAACCAGAAGCTCGGCAACGTCACCGTGATCTTCGACGCCAACCGCATCCAGATCGAAGGCGACACCAACCTGGTGCTGGCCGAGGATGTGCTCAAGCGTTTCCAGGCCTACGGCTGGTACACCGACGAGTTCAGCTTCATCCAGCCCGACGGCTCCTACAAGGAGGACGTCGAGGGTCTGGCCGACGTTATCGCCAAGGCCGAGGCCGCTGCTCCGGATCAGCCGAAGCTCATCAAGGTCGACACCCTGATTGCTTGGCCGACCCCGGGCAAGACCAACGATCCGTCCTCTCACGGCTCCAAGCTGGGCACCGAGGCCGTTGCCGGCCTCAAGGAAGTCCTCGGCTACGATCCGGCAGAGAACTTCCACGTTGACGAAGAGGCTCTGGCTCACGCCCGCAAGGTTGCTGAGCGCGGTCTCGAGGCCCACAAGGAATGGGACGAGAAGTTCGACGCATGGCGCAAGGCCAACCCGGACAAGGCTGCCCTGTACGACCGCATCAAGGCCGGCGAGCTGCCGGAAGGCTTCGACAAGGCCATCGATGACCTTGAGGCCACCTTCGAGGTCGGAAAGGGCGTCGCCACCCGTGGCGCCTCCGGCTCCGTGCTCAATGCCATCGCCGCTGTCATGCCGGAACTCTGGGGCGGCTCCGCCGACCTCGGTGGCTCCAACAAGACCGACCTCAAGGGCGCTGCCACCTTCGCTCCGGCTGAGTGCGCCACCAAGCAGTGGCCGGTCTGCAACGAGTTCGGTCGTCAGCTGCACTTCGGCGTGCGCGAGTTCACCATGGGCTGCATTACCAACGGCATCCTGCTGGGCTCCCACACCCGTCCGTTCGGCGGCACCTTCTTCATGTTCTCCGACTACGAGCGTTCCGCCGTTCGTCTGGCCGCCCTCATGGAGATCCCGAACCTGTACGTGTGGACGCACGACTCCGTCGCCGTCGGCGAGGATGGCCCGACCCACCAGCCAGTTGAGCACCTTGCTTCCTTCCGCGCTATCCCGCAGTTTGAGGTCGTTCGCCCGGCCGATGCCTTCGAGACCGCCGAAGCCTACCGCTACTTCTTCGAGAAGAAGAACACGCTGCCGGCTGCCATGGTGCTGTCCCGTCAGGGAGTCCCGGTTCTCGCCGAGACCGCTGCCAAGGCCAAGGACGGTGTCCGCAAGGGCGCTTACGTCCTGGTCGACACCGAAGGCACTCCGGATGTCATCCTGATGGCCACCGGTTCCGAAGTCCAGCTGGCCGTCAAGGCCGCCAAGACCCTCGCTGAGGAAGGCGTCAAGGCCCGCGTGGTCTCCGTGCCGTCCCTCGAATGGTTCGAGGAGCAGGACGCCGAGTACAAGGAGGCCGTGCTTCCAGCCGGTGTCAAGGCTCGTGTCTCCGTCGAGGCCGGCGTTGCCATGCCGTGGTACAAGTACCTCGGTTCCTACGGCAAGCCTGTCTCCATCGAGCAGTTCGGTCTGCAGGGCGACGGTGCTCAGAACCTCATCGACCTCGGCATCACCGCCGAGCACGTGGTGGAAGCCGCCAAGGCCTCCATCGCCGAAGTCGAAGCCGCCAAGTGATTTCATTGCCCTCCCTCACTAAGAGGGAGGGCTTAACAAGATTTGTTCCATAACGGAATATAAGGAGAAATAAATGACTGAAGCAACTCAGCGTACGTCCGACAACGGCGTTTCCATCTGGCTGGACGACCTGTCCCGCTCCCGCATCGAGTCCGGCTCCCTGCAGGACCTCATCGCCAACAAGAACGTGGTCGGCGTTACCACCAACCCGTCCATCTTCCAGAAGGCCCTGAGCCAGGTCGGTCCGTACGACGCTCAGCTCAAGGAGCTCGGCAAGGTTGACGTTGAGACCGCTGTCCGCGAGCTCACCACCACCGACGTGCGCAACGCCACCGACATCTTCCGCGAGATCGCTGAGGCTACCGACTTCGTCGACGGCCGCGTCTCCATCGAGGTCGACCCGCGTCTGGCCCATGACACCGAGAACACCGCCAAGCAGGCTGTGGAACTCTGGGAGAAGGTCAACCGCCCGAACGCCATGATCAAGATCCCGGCAACCCTCGAAGGTCTGCCGGCCATCACCGCCACCCTGGCCAAGGGCATCTCCGTCAACGTCACCCTGATCTTCTCGCTCGAGCGTTACGAGCAGGTCATCGACGCCTTCATCGAGGGCATCGCCCAGGCTGACGCCAACGGCCACGACCTGAAGCACATCGGCTCCGTCGCTTCCTTCTTCGTGTCCCGCGTGGACACCGCTGTCGACAAGCTGCTGGAAGCCAACGGCTCCGACGAGGCCAAGGCTCTGGAGGGCAAGGCCGCTGTGGCCAACGCTCGCCTGGCTTACGAGCTCTTCGAGAAGAAGTTCGCTGAGGATCCGCGTTGGGCCGACCTGGCTGCCAAGGGCGCCAAGGTTCAGCGCCCGCTGTGGGCTTCCACCGGCACCAAGAACGCTGCCTACTCCGACTGCAAGTACGTTGACGAGCTCGTTGCTAAGCACATCGTCAACACCATGCCGGAGAAGACCCTGAACGCTCTGGCCGACCACGGCAACGGCGCTCCGTCCATCGAGGGCACCTACGAGGAGTCCCACGCCGTCATCAACAAGCTGGCTGAGCTGGGCATCAACCTCAAGGACGTCACCGACAAGCTGGAGGCCGACGGTGTCGCCGCCTTCATCAAGTCCTGGGATTCCGTGCTGGCTGACGTCCAGTCCGGCATCGACCGCGTGAACGCCTGAGATTATTAGTCGATGCGCCTAGCGCATTAACTGGTTAGCTCACAGAAGCCCCGACCCCAACCGGTCGGGGCTTTTTGCGTATTGGATAGGGCTTCGTCCTTCTTTTGTTACGACATATTCGGATCTTACTCACCCTGAGCGTACGGTTTTCCAGACTATTTCAGGCCTTCTCTGGAAAAATGTACGCTTACTGTCGGTCAGTGTACGTTTTTCCAGATGATGGAGAAAATAATCTAGAAAAACGTATGCTAGGGAGTGGATGACGGCATATGGATGGTGCGAAGGGACCACACTAGAGGCGAACTTGCTAGAGTGGGTAGCTGGCACACAGAGAAAGAGGAGAACCTTGAACAAACTTGTCACACGCCAGCGGTTGGTCATGACCTTCACGTTCTTTTCGATGTTCTTCGGCGCGGGCAATCTAATCTTCCCACCATTCGTCGGCGCGCAAGCTGGTTCCGCAACCATGCCGGCGGCCATTGGCTTCATCGTCTCCGCGGTCGGTCTGCCGATTCTCGGCGTACTGGCGGTTACTTTCGCCGGAGGCTTCGACAAGCTCGCCGGCCGGGTCTCCCCCAAATTTGCCCTGTTCCTCGGCGTGGCGATCATGCTCACCATCGGCCCCTGTTTTGCGATTCCGCGTACGGCCACCACCTCATTCGAAATGATGGTGGCACCTTTCGTGCCGACTTCCTATGACTGGCTAGCCCAGCTTATCTACTCGCTCGTGTTCTTCTCGCTTGCCTTCTTGTTCGCCCAACATCCTGAGAAACTCTCCAAAGTGCTCGGCCGATTCATGGGACCCTTACTGCTGGTGCTTATCGCGGTTCTGTTCATCGCATGCCTGGTCCACGGCATCGGCACCCCGGCCAAACCGATGGGCGATTACTCCACAAACCAAATCGCACGCGGCTTCCTCGACGGCTACCAGACCATGGATCTGCTTGCCGCGCTTTATTTCGGCATCGTGATTTCCGCGAATATCCGAGCCCAGCAAGTCGATGATGAATCGCAAGTGCAGAAGGAAACCGCGTATGCCGGGCTCGGCACCGGCGTGCTGCTTATCGTGATTTACGGCGCCCTGAGTTATGTGGGCGTGGTGTCTGGCTCCATCGCTTCTATCGACCCGGCCAAAGACACAGGTGCCACCGTACTCACCAACCTCACCTCTTCCCTGTTCGGCACGTTCGGCACCGCGTTCCTTGGCGTCGTGTTCGTCATCGCATGCCTCAACGTATGCACCGGATTGATCTGCACCTGCGCCACCTACTTCCATACTCGATTCCAGACCGTCGCCGGACGAACGCCGAGCTACCGCACTTGGCAGATCATCTTCACCGTGTTCAGCTTCATCGTGTCCAACGCCGGGCTGAGCGCGATCATCAAAGTCTCCGTGCCGGTGTTGTCCGCGTTGTATCCGATTGCCATTGTGCTGGTGTTGCTGGCGCTTACCCATAAGAAGCTTGGCACGCGATTCCCGCGTGTCTACTTCTGGACTGTACTGCTGGTGGGCATCGCCTCCTTCGCCACTTGCATCTCCAGCCTGGCCGCCGTCTTCGGCGGTTCCATCGGTTGGCTGGACGCGGCACTGGCCATGCTCCCCCTGCAGCAATACCAACTCGGCTGGGTTATGCCGGCCATCATTGGTCTCGCCATCGGCATCGCCGATGCTCCCCGGCGGTAGTTGCCCGGTGTGCACGGAGTTTGACGGTCGGCCAGTGATAGCGGTTGTCATGTTAGCTGTCACAGCATCACGCCTATAAAGCGGCATACAGAATTCCTGTATACTGCTGGCCTTCGCTCATCTACTATAGTCATACTGACATCATCGATAACGGCATAAGGCGGGGTGCGTCATGAACACCAGTGATAGGCAGATAACGGAAACCGACCGGAATCGCGAGCTTGGATTGATTCCGGCCATGGTGATGGCGATTATTGCGGCGCTCAGCGGTGCTGGCGTATCGTTCGCGCCACTATATGAGCGAATCTGGGGCGGCATGATGCTGCATCCGAACTGTCCGACGATTGGCAGAATGACTTATTATCTGTCTGGCCAGGCAACTGGTGATTACGGAGCCTGCGTCACTTCGCCACTGTGGTTTCTGGCGGTGACTGCGCTGAGCGTCGTTGCAATCATTTGTCTGACTGTTGCAGGAGTACAGGGCTTTGCTCGTCATCGTCTTCGCACGGTCATCTGTGTTTTTCTTGCGGCAGTGGCCGTTGCGTTCATATTGGTGCTGAGCGCGAATACCAAAATTGTAATGTTGTGGGCGATACATGCGGCAACGTGGTTGGTTTACGCCATACTTGCCGCCTATTCGCGCAACAGCACTAGTATCCAGCAGCAGCATATAGCCGATCTGACTAATCTGACGGGTTCGGATAAGTCTGCCTCCGAGCGCGGTGGTTGGACTCTGGTGACGCGGCTGCTGCTCGTGTGGCAAATTGGCGTGATGCCGGTGCTCGTCACCGAATACTCGGTGTCCGATGAGGTCAATTCCACCGGCGGTGTGACCATCGCTTGTGGACTTGGACTTGCGGCATATGCGCTGGTGCATCTCATCTCTATCGATACTCCACGAGATAACGTTGGTTCAGCACTGCCGACGATTCGCGATATACGACCTGTATCTGTGCATAAGCTGTTTCGGGTTATCAGTATCAATGCGTCTGCCGTAAGTCATGTATCGGTTCCTCTTGGCCTGTTTTGGGCAGTAATCACTTTTCTGACCTACAGTTACGGCACTGGCGGCCATACCGATTTTTGCCCCGCGCTGGCAGCAACGAACAATGCAGGACTTATTGCTTTTTGCACCGGTTCAGGACCTCTCATCGTACTAGCCGTTTTGCTGTACGTGCTGCCAATATTTTCCCTCGTCTCGGCCATCGCAACCGTTATGGCTACCACAGGCAGCACGAGCAACAGTCATAATTCGGCTAATTCAGCTGGTTTTCAGAATAAGGCCGCGATATTCTACCTGCTGTTAACAGCTGTACTGTCCGCCACTGCGTTCATCATCGCCTTCACCTTGGCATAACCCGATTCAGTTGCAGGTATTTCGGTACTTGTTAGCGGCGTTGCAGGTATAAAGGTGCAAGTTACGGCGCACAATCGGCTCTAACTTGCACCTTTATACCTGCAATCGCATTAATTGCCTGCAATTTCCGCTCGCAAAACGGCCCTTTATACCTGCAATCTATGGAGTTAAGCCCGAATAGCGCTGTTCAGATACTCCAAATCGACCCTTTATACCTGCAGACCATACGAATCAAGGCCGGCCTCATTGTCATTGCAGGTATTTTGGTGCGATAAAGACCTCATGTGGAGACGGTCCCACTCGGGCTCATATTTTTATTAGTTTCGGCGTTACGCCCCCACGCTCAGTCGATGGCATCGACAATGGGATGTAGATTTGCAGAAAGACGGGGTGCATCGATGGTTACGGTGCCGTACAGTTCGTCGACATCGATATTCATATAAAGATATGCCGACGAGTGCGCATTAGTGGACTCGTCGGCATTGAAAAAATCAGCTCTGCCAGTAGTAGCTGAGGAAGTCGGAGAGCTTGTTGGTGGCATCCTTGAGCACTTCGATGCGTGGCAGGTAGACGATACGGAAGTGATCCGGCTCGTGCCAGTTGAAGCCGCCGCCTCGCGTGATGAGAATGCGCTTGTCATGCAGCAGATCGAGGGCGAACTGCTCGTCGTCATGTACGTTGAACTTCTTGATATCAATCTTCGGGAAGATATAGAACGCGGCCTTCGGCTTGACCGCGGTGATGCCCGGAATGGAGTTCAATGCGTCATAGATGTAATCACGTTGGTCATGGATACGGCCACCGGGCACGATATAGTCGTGCACGCTCTGATGGCCGCCCAGCGCGGTCTGCACAATGGACTGCGCGGGCACGTTCGAACAGATGCGCATGTTGGTGAGCATATTGATGCCCTCGATGTAATCCTTGGCGATGGCCTTGTTGCCCGACAAAATCATCCAGCCCACGCGGTAGCCGGCGATCATATGCGACTTGGACAGGCCGGAGAAGGTCACGCAGAACAGATCCGGAGCCATGGAAGCGATGGAAATATGCTCGAGCCCGTCCATAACCAGACGATCGTAGATTTCGTCGGAGAAAATCATGAGCTGGTGCTCACGCGCCAAGTCGACAATCTGCTGCAGCACTTCCTTTGGATACAGCGCACCGGTCGGATTGTTCGGATTGATGAGCACGATGGCCACGGTACGATCGGTGATCTTCTTACGCATATCGTCGATATCCGGGTACCAGTCGGACTTCTCGTCGCACAGGTAATGCACGGCGGTGCCGCCGGCGAGATTCACACAGGCGGTCCACAGCGGGTAATCCGGAGATGGCACAAGCACTTCATCGCCACTGTCGAGCAGCGCGGACATAGACAGGTTGATGAGCTCGCTGACACCATTGCCGGTGTAGATGTCTTCGATGGTGACGTTCGGAATGTTCTTGAGCTGTGCATACTGCATGATGGCCTTACGCGCGGAGAACAGGCCCTTGGAAGCCGAATAGCCTTCGGTTTCAGACAATTGTTGCGCCATGTCGTAGACGACCTCGTCCGGCGTACGGAAGCCGAACGGTGCAGGGTTGCCAATGTTGAGCTTCAGTACGTGGGTGCCGGCCTGTTCCATGCGGGCCGCCTCATCAACCACTGGGCCGCGAACATCGTAGAGTACGTCATCAAGCTTGTGTGATTTGCCAAAGGTACGGCGGCGAGCAGCAGGAATTTCCGTTTCCGCCGACGTGGGAGTTCCGCTCGGTGTGTCAATATGGGAAGCGGGTTGTGCGTCGGAGTTCAATTTTGTTTCTGAGGATCGGCCACGAAGCCAGTTCGCATCGACATCAAGTTCGTCAGCCAGAAACAGCAGCACATCCTCTCTCGGCATGGTCTTGCCCGCAACATATTGGCTGATGTGGCTTTTGCCCATCTTGACACCGCGGCGTTCGGCGGCGTGCACCAGATCTACCTGCTTCAATTCCCTACTGTTCATCGCATTGCGCAGTCGTTCCGCAAACGCCGATACGCTCATAGTCCTATGCCTCCAACCGGAAGTTCAATTGTCTTGTTGAACAACGGTTCAAAGCATACGCCTAGTTCAATATGTGTTCAATTTTTGGCGTGTTTACAGTGTTCGAACGGCACAGCAATTATCGAAGCTGTGACTCGATCCACTGAGCGACGCCATCCTCGTTGTTAGGAGGGCAAATCTCGTCGGCGATGGACAGCACTTTTGGATTCGCGTTGGCCACGGCCACTCCTCTGCCAGATTCGCTCATCATATTGATGTCGATGAGATCGTCGCCGAAGGCCGCAGTCTGCTCAAGCGGGACATCGAGACGATCGCACAGCAAGTGCAGCGCATGCTCCTTGTTGGCCTGAGGATTCATGAGCATCCACATCACGCCTTCGCTGATGGAGATGTCGAAGTCCGGCGGAATCAGCGCACGCAGTTCATTCCATTGTTCCGGTTCAGGGAAGATGGTGATTTTGTCTGCGATTCCATCAGGAACGTCATGGAAGTTCGTGTATTGGAAAGCCTGAGTCTTCCAATACACGCGCACATCGAAGTTGGTGTAGCGCACGTCGTTCATCACGATGCCGATTTTGAGGTTTGGCATACGGTCGAGCAGAAACAGGCAGACTTCGCAGGCGCGCTGTGAGGAGAAACCGATTTTAATGAGATGATTCTCGCTCTGCTGTGATGAGTCGGATGTCAGCATATCGAAATCGGAATTGGCCGGGTCGAAATCGATGAGGGCACCGTTGAGATAGATCGCAGCATCAACGGGCAGTTTCTCGGCAAACTGCAGTCCGGTACTCACCGGTCGCGCGGTGGCGATGGCGAATTTCATGCCGGCGTCGTGAGCCCGAGCGATGGTGTCGATGCTGCGCTGGGTGATGAAACGATCCTCAAAGACCTCGGCGTCATGCAATAGAGTGCCGTCGAGGTCGGCGACCAACAGTTCGGGGCGAGTTGTCGTCTTGATGGTTGTGGTCACAGCAGTCCCTTGCAATGGTCTCGGACGAGTTCGGCGGAGTGATGCATTTTGGCCATTTCCTCGGTGCTTAGTTCCAGTTCCACGATTTCATTGGCACCATTGGCACGCAGTTCGGTGGGCACGCCAAGGAACACGCCATGTTCGCCGTATTCGCCGTCCAGCAGCGTAGAGACGGGGACGATGCGACGCTCATCCCACAGAATGGTCTGCACTATGCCGGCCACGGTGGAAGCAATGCCGAAGTTGGTGCCGCCCTTGGCCGCCACGATTTCGTCGCCGCGGGTACGGGTCTTTTCCTCGACTTCGGCGGTGGATACGGAGGCGAAGCGGTCTTGGTTGTCAGCCAGGAAGCGAGCGAACGGCTTGCCGCCGAGCGAGACGGTGGACCATGCGGTGAATTGGGAGTCGCCATGCTCGCCCATCACGAAGCCGCTCACATTGCGCGGATCAAGGCCGGTTTCCTCGCCGATGATGGTCTTGAGGCGTGAGGTATCGAGCGCGGTACCGGTGCCAAGCACCTGGGTGCGCGGCAGGCCGGAACGTTTCCATGCGTACCAGGCCATTACGTCGACCGGGTTGGAAACCATGACGATTACGCCGTCAAAGCCCGAGGCCATGACATTGTCGACCACTTCGCCCACGAGCCCGACGGTGAAGCCGAGCTCGGCCATACGGTTGGAATTGGCCGGCGGCTTGCGGCCCACGGTGATGACGACGATATCCGCGTCCTTGCAATCGGCATAGTCGCCGGCACGCACCTTGACGTGACGATCTTGGAACTCGCTACCATCGTCAAGGTCACGGGCCTCCCCCAAAGCTTTGGCGGCAAAATGATCGATGAGCACGAGCTCATTGCACAGACCATGTGTAACGATGCTGAACGCCGTGGTCGCACCGACCTGTCCGGTGCCCACAATGACGACTTTGTTACGGTTCATAGTGACCATAGTGCACTCCTTTGCAAGCCATGAACGATGGAAAAACTACGACCCATGACCGGTATATCGGTCATGGGTCGTGAAAAGTTTACAAAATCAATCAGCCGAGGTTGAACTTGGTCATCATGTCGAGGCCGATAATCAGAGCCACCCATACGAGAGCGATGATAACGGTCCAGCGGTTCAGGTTCTTTTCGGCGACGCCAGAGGTGCCGGCATTCTGGGTCAGACCGCCACCGAACATGTCGGACAGACCGCCGCCCTTGCCCTTGTGCATAAGGATGAGCAGGGTCAGCACGAAGCTGAGCAGCACGACGATGACTTGCAGCGTGATCTTAAGAGCGGTCACAGGGTACCTCCGAGTTGAATTTACTGTTGATAAGCATAGCGCACATATCGGAAAACCGGTGTATTACGATCGTGAAGATGTTGTTTTCAGCGCAAGACGGGCGATTTTGGACAATTCCTCGACATCCAAGGCAGCGCCGCCGATGAGGAACCCGTCCACATCAGGCTGGGAGATGAGTTCTGCCGCGTTCTTTGAGGTGACGGAGCCGCCGTACAGAATGCGTACGCTGTCCGACACCTTTTGACCGAACGTGGTCTTCAAATCATCGCGAATCGCGTTGGCTGCGTCCTGAGCGGATTGCGGGGTGGCGACCATGCCGGTGCCGATGGCCCAGACCGGTTCGTAGGCCACGATGAGTTTGGCAGCTTCCTCATCGGAAAGATCACGGGTGACATCACGCACCTGGCCGACTGCGAAGTCGAGCTCAATGCCCTTACGGCGTTCCTCGTAGCTTTCGCCTACGCACAGTATTGGCTGCATGCCGGCGGCAAGTACGGCACGCACCTGATCGACGATATTGGCATCGTCTTCAGGATGGTATTTACGGCGCTCGGAATGTCCGACAATGACATACGAGCAGCCAAGGTGGGCCAGCATATCGGCGGATACGTCACCGGTAAAGGCGCCTTGCGTGGTCACGGATACCGACTGGGCACCATAGGTGAGGCGGAGCTTGTCGGCTTCGACAAGCACCTGCACGCTGCGCAGCGAGGTGAAGGACGGGAAAAGGGCGACCTCGCAACGCTTGAAGTCGAAATGAGCGTCGCGCAGTAGCCATACCAGCTTCTGTACAAAGTACGTGGCTTCCAGATGATCGAAGTTCATCTTCCAGTTGCCGGCTACCAAAGGAATACGCTTGGACGCCATGATTTCCCCTCTCATTATCGTTCCTTGGCTCCCCTCAGTGAGGGGAGCCGTCAGCAAAGCTGACTGAGGGGAGCCCGACATCGCCGTAACTCCCCTCAGTCTCGCTACGCGAGCCAGCTCCCCTCGAGGAGGGGAGTCAGAATAAAACTTACTCGAGCACCTTCAGACCCGGGAGCTCCTTGCCCTCGAGGAACTCGAGGGAAGCGCCACCACCGGTGGAGATGTGGGAGAAGCCATCCTCCGGGAAGCCGAGGTTGCGCACGGCGGAAGCGGAGTCACCGCCACCGACGATGGTGAACGCACCGGCTGCGGTGGCGTCGACCAGACCTTGGGCCACGGCCTTGGTGCCGGCGGCGAACTCAGGAACCTCGAACACGCCCATCGGGCCGTTCCACACGACGGTCTTGGAGTCGACGATCTTGTCGTGAAAGAGCTTCTGGGAATCCGGGCCGATGTCCAGACCCATCTTGTCGGACGGAATGGCGTCGGCGGCAACGACCTCCGGGGCAACCGGGGTGTCACCGGCCGGGAAGCCAGCGTTCACGACGACATCGGTCGGCAGCACGAGCTCAACGCCGTTCTTCTCGGCAGTCTCGATGTAGCCCTTGACCTTCTCAAGCTGGTCCTCTTCAAGCAGGGAGGTGCCGACCTCGTAGCCCTTGGCCTTGAGGAAGGTGAACACCATGCCGCCGCCAATGACCAGACGGTTGGCCTTGTCGAGCAGGTTCTCGATGACGCCGAGCTTGTCGGAGACCTTAGAACCGCCGAGCACCACGGTGAACGGACGCTCCGGGTTCTCGGTGGCCTTGGACAGGGCCTTGACTTCCTTCTCGACCAGCAGACCTGCGGCGGCCGGCAGATCGGCGGCAACGTCGTAGTTAGAGCCCTGAGCGCGGTGGACCACGCCGAAGCCATCGGAAACGAAGGCCTCGCCGAGGGCGGCGATCTTCTTGGCGTAGGCGGCGCGCTCGGCGGCGTCCTTGGAGGTTTCCTCCGGGTTGAAGCGAACGTTCTCGAGCAGCACAACGTCGCCATCGTTCATGGCGGCGACCTTGGCCTGGGCGTCCTCACCGTAGGTGTCCTTGGCCAGCGGCACGTTGGTGCCCAGCAGCTCGCCGAGGCGGGCGGCAACCGGGGCCAGGCTCAGCTCAGGGACGACCTTGCCCTTCGGGCGGCCGAGGTGGGCCATGAGGATGACCTTGGCGCCTTCTTCGCGCAGGGTCTTGATGGTCGGCAGAGCGGCCTTGATTCGACCGTCATCGGTGATGGTGGTGCCGTCCAGCGGAACATTGAAATCAGCGCGAACCAGAACGCGCTTGCCCTTGAGATCTCCAAGGTCCTTGAGTGTCTTCATGAATATCCTTTCCTTGACGAATTTCACGTCAAAGTGGCCAATTTTTGCCACTTTGCATATTACAGGCATTCCAGAACAAAACACCGCATTCGTCTGATGACTGAATGCGGTGTTTCGTAAGTCGTTGCATATGCTGGACGATCTTGACGGTTTGCCTCTTACCGTCCTTCGGCGGCCCGGGCCTTTTCGGTTTTTTCGGCGAGCTGGAGCAGTCGACGGATACGGCCTGCGATTGCATCCTTGGTGATCTGCGGTTCGGCAATCTTGCCGAGCTCCTCGAGGCTCTTGTCCACGTGGTCGATGCGCAGCTGGCCGGCCTGACGAAGATTGTCCGGAATGTTGTCGCCCAGCACCTCGAAGGCATGCTGCACCTTCTCGCTGGCCTCGGCGGCGGCTTTGGCGGACCTGCGCATATTGGCATCATCGAAGTTGGCCAGACGATTGGCCTTGCCGCGGGCTTCGCCGTCGGAACGTTTGCCGGTCCATTCGCGGGCGGAACGGGTGGCACCCATGAGCTTGAGCATGCGCTCGATGGCGTCGGGATCTTTGAGCGTCACGCGTTCGGAACTGCGCAGGGTGCGATGCTTGGCCTGAATGCCGAGACGACGGGCCACGCCGCACAGGGCCATGGCGGCCTCTTCGGTGGGGCAGGCGATTTCCAGGAAGCTTGCTTTACCGGGGTCGGACAGGAAGCCACGGGCCATGAAAGCGCCACGCCATGCGGCCTTGATCTGGGCGATGGAGCCGTTGACCACTTCGGCGGGAAGTCCGCGCACCTGCTGCTTGCGGCGGTCGACCAGACCGGTCTGCAGCGCAAGAGCCACCACGTTGCGGGTGACAAGCACCACATAGGTTTCCACCGGACCATTCGGAGTCTGGCGGGTCAGGTGATTGACCTCTGCCTCATGACCGAATACGTTCTTCAGGGTGTTTTGAAGCCACTCGGCTGCATCCAATGAGGTAAATACGGCTTGAATCACATACGCGTTTTGCACAGGACGCAAACCACCGCCAAAACGAATCATGGCCGCTGCTTGGGCCTTGATCGCGGCAGGCGAGTCACCTTCAAAGGCAGCCAACTCGCTTTTAACATCGTCCAGAAGAGCCAAAGATCCAACCTCCTACAGTCCCGTTCTTCTCAATGCCTTAGGCGCCTCGGCCATCAAGCAGTCGGAAGCCATCGGCTTTCTGTGATACCTAATCTGGTGGACAACCGAACCCGTTTGATATATATTTTGGGCTTTGTTTTCTCGCAGTGTGGTCACTCAGGATGAGCGTCGATGGTGTTGTTCCCGTGCCGAAACGGTGACGTTCAGGCCGTGTGCGCGTAGTCGGCGAGCCAGTTCTTCGCTCATCGCGACCGATCGATGCTGGCCTCCGGTGCAACCTATGGCAATGGTCACAAAGTGCTTGTCTTCCTGGGCATATCCTTCGATGGCCGTTTCAATGGCGCGTTCATAGGAATCAAGGAATTCCTTGGCGCCTTTGCTGGACAGCACATAGTCGGCGACGGGTTTGTCGGCTCCGGTAAGCTCGCGCAGGCTGGGCACCCAGAATGGATTGGGCAGGAACCGGACATCGGCCACGAAATCGGCATCTATAGGCATGCCGTATTTGAATCCGAAGCTGAAGATGTGCACGGCCACGGTGGTGGGCCCGGATCCCAACATTGTCTCGTAGAGCTTGGTGGACAGCTGATGGATGCTCAAGGAACTGGTGTCGATGACCCAATCGGCCCGCTCTTTGAGGTTTTCCAGTAGATGGCGTTCCTCGAGAATGCCATCGATAAGACGGTTGCCGTGCTGCAATGGGTGCGGGCGGCGGACGGATTCGTATCGTTTGATAAGTACGTCGTTGCTGGCATCAAGGAAAAGGATGCGGGTTTTGACACCGAGATCATCCAAGTGGCCGAGCACGGCTGCCAGATCGTCAAAGTAGCTGCGGGAACGTACGTCGATGACTGCGGCGAGCTTATGAACGCCGCTGTCTGACCCGGAGGTCGTCATCATATCGACAAGAGGAACCAGCAATTTAGGCGGCAGGTTGTCGACTACGTACCAGCCCATATCCTCCACCGAATCGGCGGCACGGGAACGGCCTGCGCCGGACATGCCGGTGATGAGCAATACCTCGAATGCGTCAGCCGGATTGGGCTGATTATCCGCAGCGGCGGAATCGGAATGGGTGTCGACCTGATTTCCCGAATCGTGGATGGAAGATGGCTGACTCATCACAATGCCTCCTCGAGCGCGTTGCGCATCGCGATTTCCAGATGATCGTCCTCGGTGGTGGTGCCTTGCAACCGCTTGTCGGCGTCACTGGGCGGATCGTCGTCCCATATGCCGGTCATCAGCAGCACTTGGATAAGTGCCTGATACAGCAGCATTTCCTCGCCGCCAATGGCGCGGCCACCGTGGGCCCGCCATGCTTGCATGAGTCTGGTGGGACGTGGATTGTATACCACGTCCAGCAACAGGCCAGAATACGGTTCCGCGTGCGATTCGCTGTCTGTGTTGATGACATTCGCGATGCCGTTTGCCGCCAAACCGGGAATGGTATTGATGACATAGGTGGCGGTGCGTGCGGCGTTGAGCAGGGCCGACGTGTCGCTCAGTTCGATTTCGTCGTACGGGTTATGCGTGTTGATGAATTTTTCGGCCACGGGCTTCAATCCGGCGTTCCTACCGGGATGCCGTGCGGCGACGGTGATATGGCCGATCTCCGGCATCATGCAGCACGCAGCCAATGCCGAGGTGGCGGTGTTGCCGTTGCCGATGATGAGGGCCGTGCCGGCGCGATCGCCCGCATGATGGTTGCCGAGCTCCCGGTTGATATGGTCGAAGGCGAGTTGGATGCCGATGACATCGGTGTTGTACAGTTTGATGGCCGGCTTTCCGTGAGGCCAGGCCGGATCATCGGTGATGTCATTCCAGTCGAACACCGCGGTGTTGGCCACCCTGAGCTCCTTGGCCCACAGGTTCTCCGGGGTGCCGTACGGCTGGATGGTGCGTTTCAGTGGCATGGTCAGGCTCAGACCGGCCCAAGTGGAGTCAAGACCTTTGAGGAAAGCATCAAGGTCATCCTCCCCCACCTCGTGCTTGTCATACAGCCAATCATTGAGATTCAGCGACCGGTAGGCTGCGTTATGCAGTACCGGAGACAGAGAATGCGCAATCGGTTTGCCAAGTACTGCGCAGCGATGGTTGGCCATATCCCCTCCTTGAATATCTTCTCCTATGCTAGCCGACATCTTGTTGTGGTGTGGTCACGCTACGCAATTCGTAATCGAAAATTCATGCCGAGTAACGGCACTGGCTCCGGGAAGGAGATTATCGCGACTGTGTATGGGAAACTGTCATGGGCTGTTGCCGCACTGGCTCCCCGCAGAAGGGGAGCTGTCACGAAGTGACTGAGGGGAGGTCCCGAAGAGAATCAGTTGAGTCTACCTACTCGTCATGCAACGCGGCATACAACGCCTCGGCCTTGGCGTGGCCAACACCTTTGACCTGCTCGAAGTCCTCGATGCTGGCCGCACGCATGGCTTTGACCGAACCGAAATGATTGAGCAGCCGTTTTTGATAGCTCTCGCCAATACCCGGAATCTCATCGAGCGCACTGCGCAGTGCACCATTGCGGCGCTGCTGGCGATGGTAGGTGATTGCGAATCGATGCGATTCGTCACGTACGCGCTGCAGCAGGTACATGCCTTCGGACTGGCGTTTGAGGATGATCGGATAGTCATCATCCGGCACCCATACCTCTTCGAGGCGTTTGGCCAAGCCACAGACGGCCACATCATCCACGCCGCAATCCTCGAGAGCCTTGGCCGCGGTCATGACCTGCGGTTTGCCGCCATCGACCACCACGAGATTCGGCTTGTATGCAAAGTGATGACGATTCGTGTTCTGCTGGATTACTGCAGACGAATCGTCGGATGATGAGGCATCGGTAATTGCTGCCGGCGTCGTACTGCTGGTGCCATTTACATCGGATGCGGACTGTTCCTGCTGTTGCTCGGCTTTGGCCGCGCGCTGCTTTGCGTCAATGCTTTCGCCGGAGTCACCGGCGATATTACCATGCTTGAAACGTCGCGTCAGCGTCTCGTAGAGCGCGGAGAGATCGTCCACTGCTCCTTGCCCGTCCTTGCCGCGAATGGAAAAACGACGGTATTCGGATTTCTTGGCGATGGCGTCCTCGAACACCACCATGGAAGCCACCTGGAAGGCGCCACCCACGGTGTTCGAAATGTCGTAGCATTCGATGCGCAACGGCGCCTGGTTCAGGCCCAGGGCCTTGGCCACGTCGTTCATGGCCTGGGTGCGTGCGCCCATATCGGAGATGCGGCTCATCTTGCTGCGCTGCAACGCCTGGTTGGCGTTCTCGTTGGCGCGATCCATGAGCTGCTTCTTGTCGCCTCGGGAGGCCACACGAATAGTCACCGCTCCCCCGCGCTGGTCGGTCAGCCAGCTTTCGAGTTCCGCACGCCGGGAGGGTTTGATCGGCACGATGATTTCGCGCGGCACCGGCGCAATGGGAGCCAGCAGATCCACGCGGCCGGTGGTTTCCTGACGGGTATTGCGTTCGCGGGTGGCCTGGGCGCGAGCAATCGCGTCCGTGGCCGTAAGGGTCTGCGTGGAGCCGATGGCTTCGCGACTGGTGCAAATGGTTGCAGCGCCACCCCCAGTCACGCTTCGCGTGCCAGCCCCCGCCAGCGGGAGCACGGCTGCATTTTCGCCCCCGCTAGCAGGGGCTGTCGGCGCAGCCGACTGGGGGTGGTCATTCCCTGCCTCATCCGAATACACCTGCACCAGAAGATCCGCCATCAAGTCAGTATCAGCGATGTCCTCGACCCGTTCGACGCTCCAGTTGCGTTCGCCGCGAATCGAGCCGGCACGCACATAGAAGGCGTGCACGGAGGCTTCCAATTCGTCGCTGGCAAAGCCAAACACGTCGGCGTCCACGTCCTGATCGAAGACGACGGCGTTCTGCTGCACCACGGTCTCCAGCATCTGAATCTGATCGCGCAGACGGGCCGCCTTCTCGAATTCAAGCTCGGCGCTGGCCTCTTTCATGTCGCGGGTCAACTGCGCGATATACGGCCGTCCAAGGCGTCCGGTCATGACGCCAACAAGTTGTTCGCACAGCCGTCGATGTTCGTCCGCTTCAATCTGATTCACGCAGGGAGCCGAGCATTTGCCGATAGAGGCCAGTAGGCAGGGCCGGCCGGTCAGCTGAGCTTTATGAAATACATTCGTGGTGCAGGTACGTACCGGAAAGGTGCGCAGCAGCCGATCGAGGCTGTGCCTCAGCTCCCACACCTTGGCGTATGGGCCGAAGTAACGAGTATCGCGGCGTTTGCGCGACCGCGTGACCCACACGCGGGGAACCTGCTCCCCCGTGCTGACCGCCAGATACGGATAGGTCTTGTCGTCGCGGAACTGCACGTTGAACCGCGGATCGAACTCCTTGATCCACGTGTACTCAAGCGTCAACGATTCCAACTCAGTGGCAACAACCGTCCACTCCAGACTGCGTGCCGTAAGCACCATGGTCTGTGTGCGCGGATGCAGCAGATACAGTGGCTGGAAATAATTGGTAAGCCTATTGCGCAGGTTCTTGGCCTTGCCTACATAAATGACGCGCCCTTGCCCATCGCGCCACTTATACACACCAGGCTTGGCCGGAATGTCCGAAGTCTTAGGCCGAAACAGATCACGAGAATCCCCCAGCAAAGGCGCCCCATTCGCATTCACCTTCGCCGTAGCTGCGCTTTCTTCGGCTCCTGCACTAGAGCTTTCCGGCATCAACGCCGCCGCAGTCTTGCGCCACTCGTCCGGACTATGCCGCTCGATATCGTTCGTCATAATCCTCCTCTCGCAAGTAGCAGCAGATAATTGATTCAGGATTGGGTGGGCTGGGGTGTGCGTCGCTGGACCGTAAAGACTTGGCCTGAGCAGCCCGGAGCGTGTCCAGCGACGCGCACCCCAGCCCACCCAAGGTCAGCCGTAATTGAAAGGCTATAGCATCGGTTTCAGGAACTTGCCGGTCCAGGATTCGTCGCATTCGGCAACCTGCTCAGGAGTGCCCTGCGTAACGATGGTGCCGCCGCCGTCACCGCCTTCCGGACCAAGATCAATCAACCAATCGGCCTCCTTGATCACGTCCAGATTATGTTCGATGACAATAACCGTATTGCCCTTGTCCACTAGGGATTGCAGCACTTTGAGCAGCTTGTTTACATCTTCGAAGTGCAGACCGGTGGTCGGCTCGTCGAGGATGTACACGGTCTTGCCGTCGGAACGGCGTTGCAGTTCGGTGGCGAGTTTGACGCGCTGCGATTCACCGCCGGACAGGGTGGGCGCGGGCTGGCCGAGCCGGATGTATCCGAGGCCGACGTCCACCAAGGTCTTCAGATATCGGGAAATGCCGGTGTAGGCCTTGAAGAAGTTGGCTGCCTCTTCGATGGGCATATCGAGAATATCGGAAACGGTTTTGCCGTTGTACGTGACTTCGAGGGTTTCACGGTTGTATCGTTTGCCGTGGCAGGTCTCGCATTCCACGTAGACGTCCGGCAGGAAGTTCATTTCGATCTTCAGCGTGCCGTCGCCGTGGCAGGCTTCACAGCGGCCTCCCTTGACGTTGAAGCTGAATCGGCCGGGGCCGTAGCCGCGCACCTGTGCTTCGGGGGTTTTGGCGAAGAGTGCACGAATCTTGTCCCACACGCCGGTATAGGTGGCTGGGTTGGAGCGTGGAGTGCGGCCGATCGGGTTCTGATCGACGTGGATCACTTTGCGCACCTGGTCGACGCCTTCGACGCGCGTATGCTTGCCGGGCACGATGCGTGCGCCGTTGAGCTTGTCGGCGAGCACCGGGTAGAGGATCGAGTTGACAAGCGAGGATTTGCCGGAGCCGGAGACACCGGTGACCACGGTGAGCACGCCGAGCGGGAAGCTCACGTCGATGTTCTTGAGGTTGTTCTCACGTGCGCCTACGACCTTGAGCATCTGGGTCTTGCGCACCTTGCGGCGCTTGGCGGGCACGGCGATTTCGCGACGGTGGGCGATGTAGTCGCCGGTGATGGAACGCTTCGCCTCGATGAGGTGCTTGGCTGGACCGGAGTAGATGACTTCGCCGCCATGCTCGCCGGCTCCGGGGCCGATGTCGACCAGCCAGTCGGCCTGACGAATGGTGTCCTCATCGTGCTCGACCACAATCAGCGTATTGCCAAGGTCTCGCAGATGATGCAGGGTCTCGATGAGTCGTTCGTTGTCGCGCTGGTGCAGGCCGATGGAAGGCTCGTCGAGCACGTACATGACGCCGACCAGACCGGAGCCAATCTGCGTGGCGAGTCGGATGCGCTGCGCTTCACCGCCGGACAGGGTGGCTGCCGCGCGTGAAAGGGTCAGATAGTCGAGTCCGACGTCATTGAGGAAGCCGAGGCGCGCCTTGATCTCTTTCAGGACTTCGCCAGCAATCATCTGTGCCGAGCCTTCGAGCTTGAGCCCGTTGACCCAGGCGAGTTCGTGCACTACGGGCATATCGCACACGTCGAAGATGGATTTGCCATCCACGGTGACCGCGAGCACTTCGGGCTTCAGGCGGCGGCCTTGGCAGACCTGGCAAGGTACCTCGCGCATGTAGGACTCGTAGTATTCACGCATGGACTGCGAGTCGGTTTCGTCGTGGCGGCGCATCAGCGTGCGCACCACGCCCTCAAAGCCGGTGGAGTATTCGCGCAGGCGACCCCAACGGTTGCGGTAGGAGACGTTGACTTTGAAGTCATGGCCGTAGAGGATGTCGTGCTTGACGTCGGCCGGCAGATCCTTCCACGGGGTCTTCATGGAGAAACCCATTTCCTTGGCCAGACCTTCAAGGATGTGGCCGTAGTACTGGGAGGTCATCTTGGTGCCGCTCCACGGCTCAATGACACCGTCGGCCAGGGATTTATCCGGGTCGGAGATCACGAGCTCCGGGTCGATTTCGAGTTTGAAGCCGAGACCGGTGCAGGCCGGGCAGGCGCCGTAGGGGGCGTTGAAGGAGAACGTGCGCGGTTCGACCTCATCGAGTTCGAGCACATGACCATTCGGACAGCTGCGGTGTTCGGAGAACGGGCGGCGGCGCGCGGGGCTGCCTTCCTCCTCGTCCACGAAGTCGATGACGATGCTGCCGTTGGCGAGCTTCAGCGCGGTTTCCACCGAGTCGGTCAGGCGCTGTCGGATGCCGTCCTTGACCACAAGTCGGTCGACCACCACTTCGATGGTGTGCTTCTTCTGCTTGGTGAGTTTGATGTCGTCGGACAGCTGCTTCATTTCGCCGTCGATGAGCGCGCGGGCATAACCGTCGGAGCGCAGCAGTTCAAGCATATCCACGAACTCGCCCTTGCGGCCCTTGACCACGGGAGCAAGAATCTGGAATCGCGTGCGTTCCGGGTAATCGAGCAGGGTGTCGACGATTTGCTGCGGGGTCTGGGATGCGACCGGCTCGCCGCATTCAGGGCAGTGCGGAATACCGGTGCGGGCGAATAGCAGTCGTAGGTAATCGTAGATTTCGGTGATGGTGCCGACGGTCGAACGCGGGTTGCGGTTGGTGGTCTTCTGATCGATGGAGACGGCTGGGCTCAGGCCTTCGATGAAGTCGACGTCGGGCTTGTCCATCTGGCCTAGGAACTGGCGGGCGTAGGCGGACAGGGATTCGACGTACCGGCGCTGGCCTTCGGCGAACAAGGTGTCGAACGCGAGCGATGATTTGCCGGAACCGGACAGGCCGGTGAACACGACCATGCGGTTACGCGGAATCGCAAGATCCACGTTCTTCAGGTTGTGCTCTCGTGCGCCCTGAATGGTGATCTTGAGGTCGTTTGGGATGTGTGAGATGTCCGCTACCAGCGAACCGTCATGCTCGACGAGCGGCGCTTTTTTGATTTCGCGGCTCAGGAATGAGTCGCTGGTCATCACCTTTTCCACGATGACTTTGCCGTTCTTGCCCTTGTCGGTTTTCGCGCCCGCTCCGCCAGTTGCGCGCTTTGTGCCAGTTTGCGCTGCCGCCACAATCCCCGCCTTCCGTCTCGCTGTTTTCCACGTGCATCACACCGCACGTATCAAAGCCTGCCCCAAGAATACCCGAACACACGACCAAATTCGAACACATGTTCGATGGGTGTGTCCGGCGCGGCAGATGGCACAAAACGGAACATGGTGGTAGTAGTGGGATAAGCATCAGTACGTATATACGAGGAGAATGCCATGATCAATGAGGAATACAAGGCCATGCTTGGCGGCAAGTCCGTGATTCGCGAGCTGAGCGAGTATGCCACGAGCCGCGGTGCCGAAATCGGCTACCAGAATGTGTTCGATTACAGCCTTGGCAATCCCTCCGTACCGGCCCCGAAATCCTTCGCCGACGCCATGATTGACCTCTATGAGAACGGCGACCCGGTGGCCATCCACGGCTACTCCCCCTCGCTCGGCATCCCGTCCTTCAAAGAGACGGTCGCTGAGAACCTCAACGAACGTTTCGGCATGGCATACACCGGCAACCACATCTTCCCGACCACGGGCGCGGCGGGCGCGCTGTCCCACGCGATGCGCGCGGTGACCAAGCCAGGCGACGAGATCATCACCTTCGCCCCCTACTTCCCCGAATACCGGCCGTATGTCAAGGGCACCGGCGCCAAGCTGACCATCGTGCCGGCCGACACCGAGAACTTCCAGATCAACTTCGAGGCGTTCGAGGCCGCGCTCAACCCGAACGTGCAGGCCGTGCTCATCAACACCCCGAACAACCCGTCCGGCGCGGTGTATTCGGCGGACACGCTCAAGCGCCTGGCCGCGATCCTGACCGCCAAGCAGACCGAATACGGCCACGACATCTTCCTGATCAGCGACGAACCGTACCGTGAGATTCTGTTCGACGGCGGTACCCAGCCCTATCCGGCCAGCTTCTACGCGAACACGCTAACCTGCTACTCCTGGTCGAAGTCACTGAGCCTGCCGGGCGAGCGCATCGGCTACGTGGCCGTTAACCCGGACGCGACCGACGCCGATCTGCTGGTGCCGATGATGGGCCAGATCTCGCGCGGCACCGGCCACAACTGCCCGCCGAGCTCGATTCAGCTGGGCGTGGCCAAGGTCATCGACCAGACCGCCGACCTCAACGTCTACGAGACGAACATGAACCTGCTCTACGATGCGCTGACCGGCATCGGCTTCGACGTGGTGCGCCCCAGCGGTACGTTCTACATCTTCCCCAAGGCGCTCGAGGACGACGCCGTGGCGTTCTGCATGAAAGCCAAAGGATACGACTTGATCCTCGTGCCGTCCGACAGCTTCGGCGTGCCCGGCTACTTCCGCATGGCCTACTGCATCGACACCGAGAAGGTCAAGCGTTCGATCCCCGTGTTCGAGAAGTTCGCCCACGAGGTGTATGGGCTCTGAGGGCTCAGACCGTTAGTTTCTTGAATCGTCCGGTGTCTTGAAGATGCCGGACGATTTTGTTATTCCGCGTGCATTATGGACACGAATGATTGAAGTCACTAATAACTTCGTGAAAAGGTATTGCCTTTGCGTGGAATCATCGTTAGATTGGCGAGAGGAAAATCTGTCAATCATATAAAACGGAAAACATCGTGACCGCACCGAACACGCCCGCCAAACGCTCGATCCGCGCGCAAAGCTGTATATGTTGCTGGTGGCGAACCTCATGTTGTTCTTTCATGTGAGGCTTACCACGCAAATCGTCATGGTCGTGCTGTTTCTATTGCCGTTGCTGGCGGCCGCCCGCTGGCGTACTGCGCTGAATTTCGGCGTGACCTACGCTGTGCTTACCACTCTGGGATTGCTTGACCCCGATACTTTGGGCCTGCCGTGGCTGCATGTGGTCTCCGCTCTGGCCGTGGGTGTCACGATGATGCTACCTTGCTCCATTACCGGCGCGTATGCGTTCACCACCACGTCCGCCAGGCGCGATGCGGCGCATGCACGTGCCTGAAGCTGTGGTGATTCCCTGCGTGGTGGTCATTCGCTTCTTCCCTACCATCGCTGAGGATTACCGGCAGATCCGCAATGCGATGGCCTTGCGAGGCATCTCCTCCGGTGGCTGGGGTATTGTGCGCCACCCAACACAGTCATTGGAATACATTCTGATTCCACTGCTGATGAATGCCACCAATGTGGCGCAGGATTTGTCGGTGGCGGCGCTGACCAAGGGGCTCGGACGTGAGGGCGAGCACACTTCGCACACGAAAATTCGCATGACCGTGATTGATTGGCTGGTCATGATTGTGGTCACCGTGCCGCTCGCTCTGGATATTACGGGGGTGATGTGATGGAAGATAAGCAGCCTCAGTCGAATGCAACGGCTTTCGCGGAAACCATCGCTTCTCGAGATATCTCCTTTACCTACGACCATGCCATAGAACCGGCATTGCGCGACGTCACGTTGACCATTCCTGAAGGCGAGTGCATTGTGCTGTGCGGGGCGAGCGGTTGCGGCAAGACCAGCTACACGCGCGTGGTCAACGGACTTATCCCCTCGTTTTCCCATGGCGTGTTTGCCGGCCGCCAGACCACGTGTGGAATGGACGTGGAGACCGTGCCAATCGACCGGCCCACCCCGCTGTTCGGCAGCGTATTCCAAAACCCGAAAACCCGGTACTTCAACGCGAACGTCACCGATGAACTTGCTTCCCTGTCGAAAACATGGGACTTCCAGCTGAAGAGATTAATCGCCGTATCACGGCTGTGACCGAGCGCTTCGGTATCAAGCACTTGCTGAATCGCAGCATTTTTCACCTGTCCGGCGGACAGAAGCAGCGGGTCATCATTGGTTCGGCTTTGATGTGCGGCGGTCTGCTCAGCCACCTGCACTTCCAGTACGCCAATGACTCGCACACGCTCGTCTCCACGGACGAGGCCACCGGCACCGAAACCCTGCGCAACCCACGCTGGTACGCCACCATGTGCGCTAATGAGGGAACCGCCGAGGACCGCTGCGCCATCATCCGAGCCCTGCATCACTTGCAGTAAATAGCAGAAGAGCCACCGGGCGCCTATACGAGGTTCCGGTGGCTCTTGGCTGATTATTTTGACAGTCAGCTGTTGCGATTGATTTCGATGTCGGTGACGGTGAGGTTGGCCTCGTTGATCAGGTTGAAGAGGATGACTTCAGCCAGTGGACCGGGCTGCATGAAGGTGTGCTGCTTGTCTTCGGAAACGTAATCGTGGCTGTCGCGGTAGAAGGCGGTGTCGATGCCACCTGGATAGATGGCGACCACTTTGACGCTGGTGCCCTTGTATGCGGCCTGCAGACTCTTGGTGTAGCCCTTCTCGCCCCACTTGGTGGCGCAATACACGCTCTCGTTCGCATTGCCACGTGTGGCGGCAGTACTCATGATCTGGGCGATTTTCACGTCGCGTTCGCCGCAGACCTTGAGGGTTTCCACGGTCCACAGGATCATGCCTTTAAGACCCTTGAGGCATTTGTCGATGTCGGCGGCTTCGTAAGCGGTGGGTACTTTGAACGAGGGCTGACCGGCGTTGTTGATAAGCAGGTCGATGTGGCCAAGTGAGGCGATATCCGCCACGGATTCCTTGACGAACGCTTCATCCGTGATGTCGCCGATGTAGGCACGGTAGGAATCAGCGGGCCATTGTGCGGTGAGCTCGGCCTGGCGTTCGGCGTTGAAATCGATGCCGGCTACGAGCCAGCCTTTGTCGATGAGCTGGCTGGCTAGTTCGTAGCCGAGGCCCAAGGCACTACCGGTGACGATGGCGATGTTCTTGCCTGTTGTGGTGGCCATGGCAGGTGGCTCCTTTGCTTTTCGTTAGGTCACTCCCCTCAGCGAGGGAGCCAAGATGGGACTATTCTTCGGCAACCAGATCCAAATAACTATCATTCCAGAGGTCCTCGTCGCCGTCAGGCATGAGCAGCACGCGCTCGGGGTTCAAAGCCTCGACGGCACCCTCATCGTGGGTGACGAGCACGATTGCTCCCTCGTACTTGGCGATGGCCTTCAAGATCTCCTCGCGGGAGGCCGGATCAAGGTTGTTGGTGGGCTCGTCGAGTAGCAGCACATTGGCGCGCGAGGTGACCAGCGTGGCCAAGGCCAGACGGGTCTTCTCACCGCCGGATAGCACATGAGCCGGCTTCATCGCGTCATCGCCGGAGAACAGGAACGAGCCGAGAATAGAACGGGCCTGTGTGTTGTCGAGCTCGGGAGCCACGTGTTGCAGGTTCTCTAATACAGTGGCGTTCAGATCCAACGTATCGTGCTCCTGCGCAAAGTAGCCGATTTTGCAGCCGTGACCGTATTCCACAGAACCGGTGTCCGGTTCCTCGATGTGGGCCAGTAGACGCAGCGTAGTGGTCTTACCGGCGCCGTTGTAGCCGAGAATCACCACACGTGAGCCCTTGTCGATAGCCAGATTCACGCCGGCGAACACGATATTGGAACCATACGCCTTGGAAATATCCTTGGCCATAATCGGCGTACGACCGCACGGTGCTGGCTCGGGGAAGCGAATATCCGCCACCTTCTCGGCCTTTTGCGCCTCCGAGGTGTTCTCCAGCAGTTTCTCGGCGCGGCGCATCATGTTCTGCGCGGCCACCGCCTTGGAGGCCTTGGCATGCAGACGAATGCCTTGCTTCATCAAGCGTTCGGCCTTCTTCTCCGCCACTTCACGCTCACGGCGGCGACGCTCCTCATCAACCACGCGCTGGTGCAGATAGGCCTTCCAGCTCAGTGAATACATGTCGATCTGGCCGAGTTGCGCGTCCAGATGCCACACCTTGTTCACCACTTCATCCAGCAATTCCGTGGAGTGGGAGATGACCAGGAAGCCGCCCTCGTACTTCTTCAGGTAGCCGCGCAGCCATTCGATGGAGTCCGCGTCCAAATGGTTGGTGGGCTCGTCGAGAATCAACGTATCGGCGTCGGAGAACAGGATTCGCGCCAGTTCGATACGACGGCGCTGACCGCCGGACAGGGTGCCAAGTTGCTGTTCCATGACCTCCTGCGGTAAGCCAAGCGAAGTCGCCATGGAAATCGCCTCGGACTGTGCCGCATAGCCACCGGCCTTGTCGAAGTCCTGCATGGCCTTGTCGTAACGGTTCATGGCCTTGGTCATCACGTCCGGATCCGGGTCAGTCATTTCCTTCTCGGCCTTGCGGATACGGTTGATGATGGTGGCGATGTCACGCGCGCTCATCATGCGGTCGAGCGCAGTCTGCGTGGGCTCGGAAGCGTGCGTGTCCTGAGGCAGGTAGCCAAGCTTGCCGGAAACACGTACTTTGCCGGCGGTCGGCAGCATGTCGCCGGTGATCACACGGGTCAGCGTGGTCTTGCCGGCACCGTTGCGGCCCACCAGACCAATCTTGTCTCCCTTGGCCACATGGAAATTGGTGGGATGGAGCAGGGTGCGCGCACCGATCTGAATCTCCAGACCCTGTGCCTCGATCGCCATGCTTCACCTGCTGCTTTCCGTATAGAGTCCTGTTAAACCAACAGACCATAGTAACGGAAGCCATGAAGAAGGTGGACGACAGCATGAATGTTCATGTTTGCTATCGGCGTGACTCGGCAAACGGGCTAAAATCAATGGTGTTCGTTCGTAAGCACCGCAAAGGGGTCTGCCATGGAATACGCCGATGACGTCGATCGCCGTGAACTGTTATTGCATAGTGCCTATGACTCCGGCACGGTGCGGGATATGGAACGTCCGCTGCTGGATAAGGGCGTGCCGCTGATGCGCATGGCCGCACAGGCCACAGCCCATATTGCTGCCGGCATGCTGGATGACGAGGATCTGGCGCTCGAGGATACTTCCATCGTGCTGCTTGCCGGGGCCGGCGACAATGGCGGCGATGGGCTGTTCGCCGCCGCCGCTCTGGCGCAGGAGGGGGCCAAGGTTACTGCAATAGCCGTGGGCAAGTCGTTGCATGAGGCCGGATTCGCCGCATTCGTTCGCGCTGGCGGCAAAGTCTTGGTACTTGACCCGGCCGCCGAAATTCCCGGCTGTTCGTCCGGCTTCTCCGCTGGCGAGGCGGGCGAACGCCTGCAAACCGCGGTGTCCGTGGCTCAGCAGTCGCATCTCATTATCGATGCGATGACCGGCATCGGCATCGAAGACGCATTGCGTGGAATCCCCGCAGCGTTGGCTTCCGCCTTGGGTCTTGACGGTGAGGTCCCTGATGAGCCGGCTCTTCCCAACCGCGAATCGTCCGGTGACTTTCCGCTGGTGCTCGCGGTGGATACGCCGTCCGGCATCGGGGTCAACGACGGTTCGTTGCCCGGCCCGTACATTCCGGCTACGGTCACGGCGACGTTTGGTGCGATGAAACCGTGCGCCGTGCTGCCTCCCGCAACGTTCTCGTGTGGTCGAATCGAGTTGGTCGATTTTGGATTCGATATTGACGAGCGTGAACCTGCGGTCGAAGTCGTGAACAACACCTTCGCCGCCGACTCGATTCGTCTTCCTCGTTTTGAGGATGGCAAGTATTCACGCGGCGTGGTCGGATTGGTCACTGGTTCGCAGTCCTATCCGGGTGCCGCGGTGCTGACGTCCCGTGCGGCCGCACGCGCGAATACCGGCATGGTCCGCTATCTCGGACCGGAACGTGCCCAGAATATGGTGCTTGCCGCGCTGCCGGAAGCCGTGATCGGCAAGGGACATGTACAGTCCTGGGTCGTCGGCTCCGGTGTACCGGATGCCGATGCCGATGGTGCCGGCACGGATATGCAACGCGAAACCATAGCGGCCTTGCTCAAGCATTATGATGCGTCTGTTGAAGACGATGCCGGCAATGCTTATGACATGCCACCAATCGTGGTGGATGCCGGCGCACTTGACTTGTTGCCCGAACGTGTGCCAGGGCAGGTGGTGATTACGCCTCACGCCGGCGAGATGGCCAAGTTGCTGAATCGGCTGGAAGCGCGGCAGGATGCGGCCGAACATGCTGAGCCGCGTGAACCTTACACCGTTGACGATGTGCAGATTCATCTGTTGGCTTGTGCTCTGCGTGCGCATGAGCTGACCGGTGCGACCGTGCTGCTGAAGGGCGCGGTGACCATTGTGGTGGACGAGGATCATGTCTATGTTTCTGGCAGCGCGCCGGCATGGCTGGCCGCCGCTGGTGCCGGTGATGTGCTGGCAGGTCTTACCGGTGCCTTGCTCGCCCAGCAGGATGCGTTGATTACCACAGCGGAGACCGTCGCCTCCGCGGCCTATCTGCATGGCATGGCCGCCGCAATCGCTTCGGAATCCGAGCAGCAGGGCTGGCAGGAACCGGAACTGGTGGGCCAGGAACATCATCAGCGCTTCATGACGCTCGGACACCCGATTGTAGCCGGTGACGTGATTCGCGCGATTCCCGAAGCCATCGCCGACGTAATTGCGTAGTTCTTGGCCTCGCCGAATAATATGACCTCCCTCTGATGAGGGAGGTGGATCGGCGAAGCCGAGACGGAGGGAGAGAAAAGCCTGGCAAAGGTTGAGCCAAGAATTAAACTCCATGTACCCCAATTTGGGCAATCAACCCGTACACTAATTACAGGAACCACTGAAGATAGCCCACAAACCAAGGAGCATCATGGCCAACTCCCCCATCACCGATGTGATTTTCGACTTCTGCGGCGTGCTGCTGGACTGGAATACCCGCGCATGCCTCGAAGGTAAGTTTCCCGACGACGTGGTGAACCGTATTTGTGCCAACGATGATCCATGTGGCTTTTTCCATTACGAGGATCGCATGGATGCCGGCGAGGATCTGGCCGATATCCTGCCCGACGTCCGTCGTGAACAAGGCGATGAGCTTGCCGCGATCTTTGAATATTACATCGCGCACTATGATGACGCGCTACCCCGCACGCTGCCGGGCATGGTCGAGTTGCTCGAAGATCTCAAGGCCCATGGCTACGGCGTGTGGGGGCTGACCAACTGGTCTCACGAGACGTTCCATCTGGCATTCGAAAAATTCCCGCGTCTCGAGGAACTGCTGCAGGGCACGGTGGTCTCCGGCGTGGAGAAAATGCACAAGCCCAACGCCGACATCTACGAGCTGGCTTTGAACCACTTTGGCTTGACCGCAGGCAACTGCGTGTTCTTCGATGACACCGCCAAGAACATCGTCGGAGCCAACGAAGTCGGCATCCACGGACTTCTCTTCGAAAACGCGCTGCAGGCACGCGAATCCCTCGCCCAGCTCGGAGTACGGCTATAAACCCTTCTCCCGACTATCCCTCAGGCTATAAATAGACCTTATGACACTGCTGCAGCTGAAATACATCGTCAAAATCGTCGAGTGCGGCTCGATGAACGAGGCATCCCACGCTCTGTACGTCTCCCAGCCGGCCCTGAGCTCGTCGGTCAAGGAACTGGAGAACGAGCTGGGCATCGAGATTTTCACCCGCTCCTCGCAGGGCATCGCCCTGACCGTGGACGGCGCGGAATTCCTGACCTACGCCCGTCAGGTGCTTGATCAGGCCGATCTGCTCGAAGAGCGTTACAAGCACGCCAAGCCGCGCAAGCAGCTGTGCCAGGTCTCCACCCAGCACTACATGTTCGCCGTCGAAGCGTTCGTGGAGATGATCAACTCCATCAAGTCCGACGAATACGAGTTCACCATCCGCGAGACCCGTACGCGCGACATCATCAACCAGGTCGCCAACATGCAGTCCGAAATCGGCATCATCTACCTGTCCGATTTCAACAAGGATGTGATCGGTAAGCTCCTGCGCGAGAAGCACCTCGAATTCCATCCGCTCTTCCGCGCGCCGCTGCACGTGTTCATCTCGCGCAACAACCCACTGGCCTCCAAGAAGGTCATCACCATGGAGGACCTCAAGCCATACCCGTTCATCCAGTACGAGCAGGGCGAGGAAGGCTCGTTCTACTTCTATGAGGAAGCGGTCTGGCCGGAGTACTCCCCCAAGCAAATCAACGTGACCGACCGCGCCACAATCCTGAACTTCATCATCGGCCTCAACGGCTACACAGTGTGCACCGGCATCGACAACGGCGACCTCAACAACGAGAAGATCGTCACCGTGCCGCTCGACACCGATGAGACGATGCTGGTCGGCTGGATCACCAACGAGCGCTCCAAGCTCTCCAAGGCCGCCGAAACCTACCTCACCAAGCTCAAGTCCGTAGTCGCCGATCACGGCTACAAACTCATTGATTAGGAGTAAGTAAAACAGGTATGGTCAGCAGTGAGATATACTGCGATTAAGCCAACCCCGCTGGGGAAATGGAAGTAAGAGCCGGCCCCTGAGTATCTCAGGGGCCGGCTCTTGCGCTATTGAGACTGACTGGCAAAACCAGTTTGATGGCCTCCGACTACTTGGCCGAGATTACCGACGTGGCGGCTGTCGCGGCGAAGCCTTTGAGCACTTCGATCATCACGTCGCGATCTTCGACATCAATGTTGCGGGCCGCGGCGAGCATAATCGGCAGTGACTGTGCCAAATGCGAAGTGAGGTCGCCGAATGTGGCGTATCCGCCGGCCTCGAAGATCGCGAACAGGTTTTCGATGAACTTGCGGCGATGCTCGTCGTCGTATTTTGCCATCCATCCGTTGATCGTGCGTGCCAGGTATTGCGCGCTACTTGTCAGTCCATCAGCCTGTACGAATTGGCCATGATCGACTTGCCAGTGCAATGCGAAATGCTGCATGATGCTGGCTCCATCGCTGCTGACCACCGTATAGCCGTCTTCCACATGCTCACGAGTCTCAAACAGCATGCCGATAATCGACGAGCCCGGTACCGATTTATGGATCTTCGACGCAATGCGCACGTACCCGTCTTCATCGAAGAACGCCTCATCGAATCCAGGCCCATCGTGCGAATATACGACCGCGATGCGTTCCTGAATCTCGCTAGGCACATTGGCCGCCGCATATACCGCCAGATTGCCGCCTTTGGAATGGCCGCCGACCATAATCGGCCCGGCCCAATGGTCAGCCAGCTCGGTCAGATAACACGCGGCGGCCTCCTGCGAGGCGACCGGGCGGCGGAACGCCATCATGAAGTCCTCTTTCCACCCGACGATCGAGCTGTCGGTACCGCGAAAAGCCACATAGAGCGTGCCGTTACCCAGTTCGAACACGCAGGCCGAGAACTGCTTGGTGGTTTCGGCATCGAATTCGTCCACATATGCGCCTACGCGTAGGTTCCTCCAACGTGGGCTCTCGCTCATCGCACGTAACAGATCGACGTTCATCGAAGGCGACCACACCTTGCCGAACATGTCGTCATAGCATTCGGCACGCAGCAAATCGTGAATCGGAACCGTGACGATCATGCCGTCAGCGGTCTCTGCATTCTCGTGATAGCGCGGCACGTTATCCGGCATGCGCGCATAGGCCAACTGGGACAAAGCGAGGCTATCCGCCTCGGTGAACGGCAGTTCGGCGAAAGTGTCGAAATGTTGCCGAATATCGTCGGTGATGTTCCCCATAGCGGCCTTCCTTGTTCGAATGCAACGAACCTACGGTAATTCTACGCCGCGCGGGTTTTCATCACAGGCGACCCGGTTCCGGAGTTTAGAACCCTATCTTGCTTTCAAGGGGCTGATTTGGCCTTCTGGAGACATCTATCTCCGTTTCAAGGGGCTGTTCATCCGTCATATCCCGAGTATGAGCGGCATCACACCAACGTCATTCCGCCATTTTCATGCTGCTTCTACTTGGGCATCAGCCCCTCGAAATGGAAGTAGATCTCTGGAAACCACGACATCAGCCCCTCGAAACGGAGATAGCATCAAGTTAGGCCCAGATTGCCCGTTACAGCATCGGGTAATACTTGCCGTGATCGATTTTGGCGGCGATATCACGTAATTCGGCAGCATCTCGGCGGTCTTCTTCATTACCTTGCGACAACTTGTTCGCTTTGCTGTCCAGATGATGCTCGATACCGAAGTAACTGCATATCCCCACGAGCACAAACAGCCCTATACCAACTAACCAGTTCATAGCACGCTCCTTGCCAAAGCTTTTGCCTTAATATGGTGCTGCTGTTCATGAATCGTAATAAAAAAGCGGGATCGCAAGCCCGCTTTTGGTTTTAGATTGAAGACGATCAGGCGCCGTATTCTTCGAGGTAGGCGGCGGCGCGCTGCTGGATGTCGTGGCTGAGCAGCGGGGTGCTGTCGGCGTTCTTCATCTTGGCAGCGGCGTCGAAGATCTCACGCACGTTGGCGATGGCAAGCACCGGGAAACCGAACTCGGCTTCCACGGCCTTGACGGCGGACAAGTCGGAGTCCTTGGTCTTCTCCATGCGATCCACGGAAAGTACCAGACCCACGACTTCCACGTTCGCCTCGGCCTTGAGCTTGGGGATGACTTCACGCACGGCGGTGCCGGCGGTCATCACGTCGTCCACGAGCAGTACCTTCATGCCGTCGGTCAGCGGGGTGCCGACCATCCAGCCGCCGTCGCCGTGGTCCTTCTTCTCCTTGCGGTCGAACGTGTAGCCGACGGTCATGTTGTGGCCGGCGGTCAGTGCGATCGCAGTGGATACAGCCAGCGGAATGCCTTTGTAGGCGGGGCCGAACACGGTGTCGATGTTGCGGGGAATCGTGTTGTGCACGATGGCCTGGCTGATCTTCTCGGCGTAGAACGCGCCGAGCGTGGCGATCTTCTTGCCGTCGTCGAACGCGCCGGCGTTGATGAAGTACGGGCTCTTACGGCCGGACTTCAGTGTGAAGTCGCCGAACTTCAACGCATTGGATTCCAGCAGGAATTCCGTGAAACGATGTGCGAGTGTTTCTGCCATGATTTACCTCCAGGTCTGTCCTGCGGCCAGTTTAGCAGCGAGTTCGGGACGGCTGTCCAGCAGGTCGTCCAGTTCGCGGGCGACGCGCAGCGGGGCTACCGGGTCGAAGAGCGCGGCCGCGCCCACTTCGACGGCGTTCGCGCCGGCGTACAGGTATTCGAGCGCCTTTTCGCCGCTGTCGATGCCGCCGAGTCCGATGATCGGAATGTCCGGCAGCACAGTGCGTGTGTGGTATACGGCGGCCAGGCCGATCGGCAATACGGCCGGACCGGATACGCCGCCGGTGACGTTGGCGATTATCGGCTCGCCGTTACGGATGTTGATGCGCATGCCTTTGAGCGTGTTGATCATGCTCAGGGCGTCGGCGCCATGTTCCACGGCCGCACGGGCCGGCACGGTGATGTCGGTGACGTTCGGCGTAAGTTTGACGATCATCGGCTTGTCGGTCAATGGGCGCAGACGGTCCATCAGATTGGCGAGGGCCACCGGGTCGGCGCCTACGCTCATGCCGCCGGCGGAGACGTTCGGGCAGCTGACGTTGATTTCCAGCATGTCCACGTCGGAGTCGGCGAGCTTTTCCACCACTTCGGCATAGTCGTCGTCACAATGTCCGGCGACGTTGGAGATGACGAATGCGCCCGCGGCCTTGAGCTTGGGCAGGTCTTCGGCCAAATAGTGGTCGACGCCGGGATTCTGCAGGCCCACGGCGTTGATGTTCGCGGCCGGCGATTCAGCGGTGCGCGGCGAGGGGTTGCCTTCCCACGGCACGGGCGATGCACCCTTGGTGCATACGGCGCCGAGCTGGCTGACATCGTAGAACCAGCGGACGGCGGCGTACTGGAATGTGCCGGAGGCGGTGCCGACCGGGTTCTTCCATTCCAGACCGGCCACCTTAGTGTGGTGCTTCCACACGTGGGGTTCGTACAGGTTGATGTGGTTGTCGTTGCCCTGCACGGACTGGTTGTTTGCGCTCATCGTCACTCCCCCCATCCGAGCTGTTCGCGGGTGAATACCGGGCCGTCGGAGCAGACTTTGAGTCGGCCGTCCACGGTGTCGATGGTGCACAGCACGCAGGTGCCGTAGCCGCAGCCCATGCGCTGTTCCATGCTCAGCTGCGCGGGGATGTCGCGTTCGGCGGCCCATGCGGCCACGGCTTTCATCATCGGCAGCGGTCCACAGGACAGGATGATCGGTTTGCGATCGTAGGCTTTCAAATCGTCGTCCTGTTCGAGCTTGTTGAGCAGGTCGACCACGTTGCCTTCGGCGTCATCGATGCTCCACGACCAGTCCGCGTACCGGGAAACGTATTCCTCGGCGAAGTGGTCGTTGCGATAGCCGAAGACGGCGGTGGCGAAGGAGGCGTCGTGCTCGGCGAGCCTCTGCGCGGCGTAGATCAGTGGTGGTACGCCAAGACCGCCGCCGACGAGGATGTAGTTGGCGTCTTCCTTGAGGTTGAAGCCGCGGCCGAGCGGGCCGAGCACGTCCACGGTGTCGCCGGCCTGCAGCTGTGCCAGCTGTTCGGTGCCGTGACCCACTACGGCGAAGATCACGCTAACCTCATCACCGTTGACCTCGCTGACACCGAACGGACGCGGCATGAGCATGAAGTCGTCGTGCGTGAACAGATTGACGAACTGGGCGGGCTTGGCGTGGGAGACGATGAACGGGTCGCGGAACGTCAATCGCATCACGCGGTCGGTCAGTTCCGCAACCTGTGTGATTTCAACGTTGTGACGCGGCGGAAAGAATCCGGCCGCAGTCGCCTCCGCAACCACATCATGAGTGGGGGTGAAAGTTGTCATGTTGTTCCTATTCAGCATCTGCATTGCTCCCGCTGGCGGGAGCTGGCTCGAGAAGCGAGACTGAGGGTGGTTCTCTATGACCACGACTGGCCACCCCCAGTCGGCTTTGCCGACAGCCCCCCGCCAGCGGGGGCGGGAGTACACTCGTCTACTTACCGGTATACGGCAACCCGCAGATTATCGCGCATGTCGAGTGCCGCCTGGCGTGCGCTGTCCGCCACCAAGCCAAGCGCCTCGTCGGCGGTCATGGATTCGGAGTATTTGCCGCTCTTCTTCCACGCGCCGATGATGCCGCGCGACGAGTTGACGATGGCGCCGCTGCCCTGCTCATCGAACATGCCGGCCACATCCGCGGCAGTACCGCCTTGAGCGCCGTAGCCCGGCACGAGGAAGAACGTGTGCGGCATGCGCGCGCGCAGTGCCTTGCCTTCTTCCGGATGTGTGGCGCCGACCACCGCGCCCACACGGGAGTAGCCGTGGTCGCCAATGGTCTCGGCACCCCAGCCTTCCACCAGATCGGCCACATGTTCGTAGACTTTCGTGCCGTCGGCCAGATCAAGCATCTGCAGTTCGCTGGAGGACGGGTTGGAGGTGCGCACGAGCACGAAGATGTCCTTGTCCGCTTCGGTGGCGGCCTCGACGAACGGGGTGATGCCGTCGGTGCCGAGATACGGGTTGACGGTCACCGCGTCCTCATGCCATGGGTCGAAATCGCCCACGCCGTTCAGGTGATGGGCGTAGGCGGCCGCGGTGGAGCCGATGTCGCCACGCTTGATGTCGCCGAGTACGTAGAGGCCTTGCTGGGTCGCATATTCGCAGGTCATTGTGTAGATATCCACACCGGCCGGGCCAAGCGCCTCATACATGGCGATCTGTGGTTTGACGGCGGGCACGATATCGGCGATGGCGTCGATAATCGTGCGGTTGTATTCGAAGTAGGCGACGGCCAGCTGAGCGGATTCGAGCTCTTCCGGAGATTCCACGGAATCGCGTACCTCGTCGGCAAAGCTCGCCACGACCTGCGGCGGCACCAACGCCTCGGTGGGATCAAGGCCCACGACGCTGGGGTTCTGGGTGTTGTCGATAGCTTCGATTAGGCGATCCATGCTGCTCCTTGTGTTGTCTACAAACGGCTGAACATCAGCTTGGAGCCGATGATCGTGGCGAGGGGACGTCCAGTGACCTGCCAGCCGCCGAAGGGGGTGTTACGAGCCTTGGAGTGGAACTGCTCGGGATCCACGGTCCATTCCTCGGCGGTGTCAAGAACCACGAGGTCGACCGCATCGGCATCGTCCACATGACTGAAATCAAGCAGCCGGTTGACGCCTTCACGCTGCGAAGCCCCGGATTCGGCGGCGTCGGCCACCTGCTCCCCCGCAATCACACCATCCGGGTCTTCACCGGTAGGCGCGGGTTCCGCATAGTCTTCGACCAGCGCAGCCACATCGGTCGGTGCATGGCCCATGAGTTCGGCCGGCCCCACGGACATGAGCTCAATCAAACGCTCATCAGAGATGAAGCCGCCGTCCACCAACACCTTGTGGCACACGCCGTACGCGCATTCAAGGCCGATGATGCCATTGGGCGCTTCAAGGAATCCGAGTTCCTTCTCTTCCAATGTATGCGGCGCATGATCGGTGGCCAGCAGGTCAACCGTGCCGTCCGCGATGGCCGCGATGGTGGCCTTGCGATCCGCTTCAGAGCGCAGCGGCGGGTTCATCTTGGCCAACGTGCCGTACTTGAGCAACGCCTCATCGCTCAATGCCAGATAATGCGGCGCGGTTTCGCAAGTGATCGGCAGTCCTTCAGCCTTGGCCTTACGAATAGCTTCAAACGAAATCGCGGTGCTCACATGCTGGAAGTGCACGTGGACACCGGTGCGGCGGGCCGCTTCGATGTCGCGAGCCACGATCTTGAGTTCGGTGTCTTCCGGAATGCCGGGTACGCCAAGTTCGCGGGAAACCGGTCCCTCGTTGACGGCACCCGTATCGTGATGCTCGCAATGTTCAATCAGATACAGATCGGAAGTCTTGACGTTCTCCAGCACCTGATCCAGAATCTTCGGGGTCACGGCGGAACCGTCATCGCTTACTGCGGTGACAGGGTGGGCCAGCATGGCTGGTGTCTTGGCGTCGTCCTCAAAGCCGGGCACATACTTCAGCCAATCGGCAACATCGCTTGCCTCGTGACCGGCACGATCCTTGGACGCGCACACGCACAGGTCGTAACGGACCGGCAGCTTCACATTATGCGCGGCATCGTACTGCTGCAGGAAGTCGATGACGTTGTCGAAGCCGGCGTCCAGAACTTCCTTCGCGCCGGGAGCGGAAGCATCAGTAACGGTCTGGCCGTCCAATGCCGGCAACGTGTTCGGCATGATGAGTACGTTCGTGTATCCGCCGGACGCCGAAGCACGGCAACCGGAGACCATCGATTCCTTGTATGTCTGGCCGGGGTCGCGGAAGTGGACGTGTGGATCCTCGAATCCGGGAGCCAAGGTCAGACCGGTGGCATCGATGTCGGCGCCATCAACCACGGAGGAAGTGTCGGCGAAGTAGGCAGCAGCGGTCCCGGGCACCACGAGGTCAATGATCTCGCCGGTGTTCCAGACCTTGATGTTGCGTAGGGTTATGCTCACAGTTTGGCTTCCTCGTCGCAGTAGTCGCAGCGGTATTCGAGTCGTTCGGAGTGCACGAGGTGGAACATCTGCTTGATGCCAGGCTCGGTGGTGGTCACGCAGCGCGGGTTCACACAGGAGATTACTCCCACGATATGTTCGGGCAGGTTCGGCTGTTTCTTTTCGACGATCTTGCCACCGCGCACCACATCCACGGTGGCCTGACGGGCCACGAAGCCGAGCACGTCGAGGTCGATGTCTTTGTCATCTTCGATTTTGATGATGTCCTTGGAACCGTAGCGCTTGGAGTCGGCGTTCATGATGAGTGCCAGCTTGGTTTTGGATGGGTCGATCTTCAGATAGTCGAGAACCTTGAGCGAGGTGCCAGCCGGCACGTGATCGATGATGATACCGTTCTGGATGCTGGTGACTTCCATCAGGCCTGAACCTCCTTGGGGTTGAGCGGTTCGTATCCGGGCAGTTCGTCGCCCACCACGGTGCTTTCGAGGGCCATGCGCACGAGCATGCCGTTCTTGACCTGCTCGAAGTAGGCGGCACGCGGATCATCGTCCACGTCCACGGCGATTTCGTTGACGCGCGGCAACGGGTGAAGCACGGCCATGGACGGCTTGGCGAGCTGCAGCTTCTCTTCGTCGAGAATGTAGGTATCGCGCAGACGCAGGTAGTCGTCTTCGTTGAAGAAGCGTTCCTTTTGCACGCGGGTCATGTACAGCACGTCGAGGTCGCCCATCACGGAGGCCAGGTCACGCACTTCCACATAGGAACAGCTTGGCGTGGCGTTGATGCGGTCGATCACATACTGCGGAGTCTTGAGCTCGTCCGGGCTGATGAGCACGAAGCGCACGTTACCGAAGCGGCACAGGGTCTCAATCAGGGAGTGCACGGTACGGCCGAAGGTCAGGTCGCCGCACAGACCCACGGTCAGGTCGGTGATGCGCCCAAAGCGCGACTGTAGCGTGGCCAGGTCGGCCAGCGTCTGGGTGGGGTGCATATGACCGCCGTCGCCGGCGTTGATCACCGGCACGGAGGCGGCGCGGGAGGCCACCAAAGCGGCGCCTTCCTTCGGATGGCGGATGGCCACCACGTCCACATAGTTGGACACGGTCTTCAAGGTGTCGGCAATGGACTCACCCTTGGTCACAGAGGCCAGCTGCGCGCCGGCGAAGCCGATGACCTTGCCGCCGAGACGCAGCATTGCGGTCTCGAAGCTCAAACGGGTGCGGGTGGAGGGCTCATAGAACAATGTGGCGAGCACGCGTCCGTCACAAGCGTGAGCCACTTCCTTACGATGGCCGTCAATATATGCGGCCTTATGCAGAATATCGAGGATCTGGTTTGTTGACAGGCCGTCCAGCGTCACAACGCTTTTGCCGACCATGGGTGTTTCTTCAGACAAGGCTCACCTTTTCGCTCGTGGTTTCAGGTGGCCACTCTTGTGTGACCTAATTTAACTTACGCCATTTTTCGGACAGCCGCGTTCACGGAGTGTTCACCCCTGGGAACAATGAATTACTGAATTTGCGTGGTGAAGCATGCAGAAAAAACTATTCATTAGGTCGATTTGCCGTTCATTAGGTCAGTGTTTCACTTCATACGGTGTTGGAATGGCGCCATTCCAACACCGCTCTACAGAAGTAACCGACCTAATGAACGGCAAATCGACCTAATGAATGTGAAGCTTGTGGCGTTCACCGCTGTGCAAGGCGTCGATTATGCTCCAATCGCGGTGCCAGCACATGCATACGCGTACCGCCGCTCTGGGCATCTTCGTCAACCTGACCGTAGAACAGCCTCTGGCAGACGTCACGGCACTTGCGCATCACGGCCAAAAGGTCGTTCTCGAAATGCTGGCCGCGGTGGGCGCCGTAGCCGAGGTAGACGGCGATGCCGCCCAGCGAATAGATGTCATCAGGCAGAATATCGGCCTGGTTGGCGCGCCCGCTCCACAGATAGTTGCCGTTGCGGGCCGCGGTGCACAACGTCCATGCCTTGCGCAGCTGAATCGCGTCGATAGCGCTGATGAGCTTCTTGGCTTCCAGCACGTCCAATGCCTCCAACGTGCCGTTGACGCGCAGATCTTTGATATCGCCGGCGTGCTGGAGCTGCATGAGCTGCACGGTCCATTCCACGTCAGACAAGCCGCCCTTGCCGAGCTTCAGATGACGTTCTCGACGCACGCCGCGCGGCAGACGCTCGGCCTCCATACGGGCCTTGAGCTTGCGGATGTTCTGCAATTCGGCCTCGGTCAGCTCCGTGGTCGGGTAGCGCAGCGGGTCGGCGATGTTGATCAGGAAGTCTCGCGCCAGTTCGGCGTCGCCGGCTGCGTACCGGGCGCGCAGCAGTGCCTGGCGCTCCCAGGTCGAGGCCCAGGATTCGTAGTATTCCTCGCAGGAGGCGTAGGAGCGCACGAGCGGACCGTTCTTGCCTTCCGGGCGCAGGTCCAGGTCGAGTTCGATCTTGGGCTCCAGCGTCGTCGGGCCTTGCAGAATGTTGCGCAGGTCTTCCACGACCTTTTTGGCGAAAGCGTTGGCTTGGCCGTCGTCGGCGTCGTCTGCCGGACGGTAGATGAGGATGGCATCCGCATCGGAGCTGAAGTTCACTTCGCGCCCGCCGTAACGGCCCATGGCGATGACGGTGATGCCGGCCGGCGCGGTTTCGACGCCGAACGCGGCGATCTGGTGGCGCACGGCCCAGGTCAGGGAGGCGTCGATGATCGCGTCGTACACGTCGGTCATGGCTTTGAGGCTGTCGGAATCGCTGATTACGCCGCTCATCCAGGACAGGCCGATGCGTTCGATTTCGTGGCGGCGCATGGCGCGCATGGAGGTGGCGAACTCGTTGATGTTCGAGCCGAAGCGTTCCAGCGCCGAACCGGTCTGCACGTCCAAGGCCTCGCGCGTGCGGGCCTGCAGATTGTCGTTGTCGCCAAGCCAACTGATCGATTCGACCGACTTGTTGAGTGCGTCGCCCAGGAATCGCGAGTTGGACAGGATGTGGCACAGGCGCTGGGCGGCGGAGGTGGAGTCGCGCAGGAAGCCGAGATAGCCGGATTCGGTGCCGAAGTTCTCCTCCAGTTTGCGCCAGTTGAGCAGGCCCATGTCCGGGTTCTGGCCCTCGCCCAACCACTGCAAGACGGCGGGCAGGATGATGCGGTTGATTTTGGCCGCGCGCCCCACGCCGGCGGTGAGCGCCTGCACGTGGCGGATGGCGGCGTCCGGGTCGCCGAAGCCGATGGATTCGAATCGCTCCTGTGCTGCCTCGACGCTCAGGACGATTTGGTCGTTCTCCATCTGGGCGTTGACCGGCAGCATCGGGCGATAGTAGATGTCGAGGTGCAAGTGGCGCACTTCGCGGCGGGTGTCGTCATACTTGTCGACGAGTTCTTCCGGGTGCAGGCCGAATGCGCGGGCGAGTCGGCGCAGCTCCTGGTTCTGGTTGAACTCGTCCACGTCGATGTCGCGCTTCTTTTCGAGGCCTCCGACCGAGGCCCGGCCGAGGTCCGGGAACAGGTGCGTGCGCTTCAGGGACCAGATCTGCTGGCGATGTTCCATCACGCGCTCGAAGCGGTAGTCCCGGGACATGCGCACGGCCTGTTTGCGCGATACATAGCCGCCTTCGGACAGGCGCTGCAGCGAGTCGAGCGTGTTGCTGCAGCGCAGCGATTCGTCGGTGCGGCCGTGTACGAGCTGGAGCATCTGCACGGTGAATTCCACATCGCGCAAACCGCCGCGGCCGAGCTTAATCTCGCGGTCCTTCAGGGGTGCGGGAATCAAATCCTCCACGCGCTTGCGCATTTTCTGGCAGTCGTAGACGAAGTTCTTGCGCTTGGACGCGCTCCACACGAACGGCCGGGTCATGTCCATGTAGGCCTGGCCGAGGTCGGGGTCGCCGGCCACCGGGCGGGCCTTGAGCAGCGCTTGGAACTCCCAGTTCTCGGCCCACTGCTCGTAATAGTTCTTGTGCGAGGAGAGCACGCGCACCAGCGCGCCGTCCTTGCCTTCCGGGCGCAGGCCGCCGTCGATCTGCCACAGCGGCTGCTCGGCCACGCCCATGATGGCGGACTGGCAGACGCGCTGCAGCATGGTGCCCATCTTGGTGCCCACGCGAATCAGCGTCTGATGGTCCACGTCCTTGTCGACCGGTTCGACCACGTAGATGAGGTCCACGTCGGAAACGTAGTTCAGTTCCTGTGCGCCGAGTTTGCCCATGCCGATGATGGTGAAGCGCACATGCTCGCTGCCCTCGGTTTCGTGACGGGCGATGGCCAGCGCGCCTTCGAGCGCCGCGTCCGCGAGGTCGGACAGTTCGCGGCTGATGGTCGGTTGGATGGAGGTCGGGTCGTCCGCCACGGCATCCTGGGCGATGATGGCGGCCAGTTGGTTCCGGTAGCTGGAACGCAAGGCCGTGGCCGCTTCGGCCAGATCCTTGGAGGCGACGGGCATGGCCGGTTCGTCCGGGTCCGCGCCGACCGCCTTGAGCAGACGTGCACGGCGTTGCGTGTGATTGAACAGATGGCTGTTGCAGTTGTCGACTGCTGCGGCCTCCACAAGCTGCGGCTTGAAGCGCATGAACTTGCCCATCGCGTCGGAAACGCCGAGCACCGTGACCAGACGCTTCAGGGCGTTGTTGTCGGGGATGACGTGTTTCAGATCGCGCTGGCTGGATTGCATCGCGTTGACGATATCCACGAAATTGCTCAATGCCACATCGGGGTCGCAGGCGTGGGCCAGCACGCTCAGCAGTTCGGCGCATCGCTCATCGGGAATGTCGTCCGCCTTGAGCTGGTCGAACAAGGTGCGGGCCTTGTCGAGGTCTTGCAGACCTGCCCTGATGAGGTCCATGGAGCTGGGTTTGAACATCGACGATTCCATAAGATTCCACTATATACGCTCATGCCCTTCCGAATGGGGCATGAGCCGGGAAGGAGTCATCGAGCGACGCTGATGAGCTCCGAGGAATCCATATCGTAATCGGCCATGGCGTAGGAACGGATGGCGGGGTCATCATAGGTGTTCATGTAATAGGTGTTGGTCTTGGACGAATATCCGCTGGTGAACAGCGTGCGTTCGAACTGGCCGTTGCCCATCTTCGCCATGCCGTCCACCATCTGCACGGAGCCGAGGGTGTGGAACAGACGCGACACATTGGCGGCTTCATCGTTCTGCTGCGGGTAATGCGCGTTGGTGTAGGCCACACGAACGAAGCGCGACGGGGAGCTCACGTCGCCCGGGACGCCATGCATGCCCACACCCGCACCCCAGGCGGTCAAGGAGGCCTTGCCCCATGAAGTCGGTTCAGCCATCTCGTTGCTGACGCACATGTAGTTGCGCAGATTTTCCATATGGAAGTCGAACGTCGGCTGATTGGTCAGCACATCGACGTCATCATGATGCACGTGCATGCCATCGGCCATCTGCTCGACGACGATGCTGCGCTTGCCGTCGCCGATGAACCAGTGCAGCAGAGACTCCTGCTGTCCCGGCACGATCTGGGAGACGAGCGTCACGTTCCTGAGCGCCTCCTCGACCTCGTCGACGGAGTCGAAATTACGTGCCACCCACAGCGGAAATTCGAACGTGGCGACGTTTTCCGTGCCTTCGACCGGTTCGTGGACGAACGAGGCGTAGCCGGGGAAATTCAAGCCGGCGATGGCCAGACCATGTTCATTGGCGCAGTCGAAATACATCGGCCTATCGGCCATGACCACGCCCACGCCGATCACCGCGTTCGGCTTCGCCTTGCCGCCCGCACCGAACACCGTGTCATAGTGGTAGCCGCGCGGAGTGACCAGGATGGTCTCCCCATATGAGAAACTCCAGTCGAGATTACGGCCGAAATAGGTGTTGCCCTCATCATCGGAGAAACGGACACCAGTGCACATAACGGACTTCCTTCCATCGCTTTGGTTGGCTTGCACGTTCATGATACCCATCGGCCGCTGGGGGAACTCTGGGTTTCGCCAGCGGATTAACGTCGCGGCGCGACGCATTGAGATGCGCCGCGCCGCGATATGCGTCAACCTTGCGTACCGAGGAACAACGGTTCCGTATTGCGCCAGATACGGCGCGTGGTGGCGGGGTGGTTCATCGAATACAGGTGGACGCCGTCCACGCCGTGGGCCACGAGGTCGGCGATCTGCTCGGAAGCGTAAAGGATGCCGGCGGTACGCAGGGACTGGATGTCGTCCTCCCACTTGTTCAGCAGGGTGTTGAGCTTGTCCGGGATGCGCGAGGCGTTGCGCTCGGCCATGCGACGCACGGACTTGGCGCCACGCACCGGCATGATGCCCGCCTCGATCGGCACGGTGATGCCGGCGGCGCGCGCCTTGTCGAGGAAACGGTAGAAGTCCTCATTGTCGTAGAACAACTGGGAAATCAGATGGGTGGCTCCGGCATCGACCTTAATCTTGAGGTTCTCGATATCCTGGTCGATGGTGTCGGCCTGGTAATGGCCTTCTGGGTAGCAGGCGCCGAACACCTTGAGATCCGGCTTCACGGAGCGGATGTAGGATACGAGGTCGCTGGCGTGGTTGAATTCGCCGACCGCCTGCTCACCGTCGATGTAATCGCCGCGCAGGGCGAGCACGGCGCTCACGCCGGCTTCTTCGAACATGTCAAGCGCTTCGTCGATCTTGGCCTTGTCGGAGTACAGAGCGGTGAGGTGGGCGACTGCTGGTATGCCGTATTCCTTGCTGATCGTATGGGCGATGCGTGCGGTGGCGGTGCGGTCGGAGTGGGTGCCATGGCCGTAGGTCACGGAAATGAAGTCGGGGTTCAGGCCCTCGAGCCCGTCGAGGGTGTCGTAGATGGTGCCGACCGGCGCGTTGCGCTTGGGCGGGAATACCTCGAGAGTGAACATCGGGGAATGCATATTGAGTTCCTTACTACACGTATGAAGTTGCCCCCGCTGGCGGGGCTGTCCGGCGGATGCCGGACTGGGGGTGGTTGGAATTGCGTCATTACCACCTCCAGTCGCCTGTGGCGACAGCCCCCGCCAGCGGGGGCCTCATAAGGTCCTACTTCTCGAGCTTGGCGCGCACGGCCTTGGCGGCAGCGACCAGATGTTCAAGGCTCGGCCAGGTTTCGGCGTTGCCACGGGTCTTCAGACCGCAGTCGGGGTTGATCCACACCTTCCTGACATCCATCTTGTCAAGGATCTCGTAGACACGATCCTCGATCTCCTTCTCGGAAGGAATACGCGGGGAGTGGATGTCGTAGACGCCCGGGCCGGCCTCGGTCTCAAAGTGCGCGTCGTGAATGGCGTCGAGCACCACCAGATCGCCACGGGAGGCTTCGAAGGAGATCACGTCGGCATCCATCGCGTCGATGTCGCGGATGATGTCGTTGAACTCGGAGTAGCACATGTGGGTGTGGATCTGGGTGGTCGGCTTGACGGCGGAGTGCACCAGACGGAAGGCCGGAACGGCCCAGTCGAGGTACTTGACGTGCCAGTCGGACTTGCGCAGCGGCAGCTTCTCACGCAGGGCGGCCTCATCGATCTGGATGACCTTGATGCCGGCGGCCTCGAGATCGAGCACTTCGTCGCGGATGGCGAGGGCGAGCTGCTTGGTCTGCTCCTCGTGGGTGATGTCCTCGCGCGGCCAGGACCAGTTGAGGATGGTCACCGGGCCGGTGAGCATGCCCTTCATTACATGGTCGGTCTTGGACTGGGCGTACGCGGACCATTCCACGGTGATCGGGTTGGCGCGGGACACGTCACCCCAGACGATCGGGGGCTTGACGCAACGGGTGCCGTAGGACTGAACCCAAGCGTTCTTGGTGAACAGGAAGCCGTTGAGGTTCTGGCCGAAATATTCGACCATGTCGTTACGCTCGAACTCGCCGTGGACCAGCACGTCGAGGCCGATATCCTCCTGCTTCTTGATGACGGTGTCGATCTGGGCCTTGATGAACTCGTCGTAGGCTTCCTTGGTGACCTCGCCCTTGCGCAGCTTGGCGCGCTCGGCGCGAATCTCCTTGGTCTGGGGGAAGGAGCCGATGGTGGTGGTCGGCAGCAGCGGCAGGCCGAGGGCCTCGCGCTGCAGGGCCTGACGCTCCTCGCGGGCAGGCTGACGCACGTAGTCGGCGTCGGACAGCTTGCCGATGCGCTCGGCGACGGCCGGGTCGGCGGCCACGCGGGTGCCGTCGAACAGAGCCTGGTTGGCGGCGAGGGCGGCGGAGACTTTCTTCTCGTCCTCGGTGGCGTCGGCCAGGGCGGCGACTTCCTTGAGCTCGTCGAGCTTCTGGACGGCGAACGCGAAGTGCTTGAGGTCTTCGGCCGGGATGCCGGTCTCGCCTTCGGTGCTGAACGGCACGTGCAGCAGGGAGGATGCGGTGGAGACGGCCACGTTGGCGGTGACCTGCTTCAGGGCATCGACCAGGCCGAGGGAGGTGGCGTAGTTGTTGCGCCAGATGTTGCGGCCGTTGATCACGCCGGCGAAGATGGTGGTGTTGGAGGCCACGCCGTACTTGGCGACGGCTTCGAGGTTCTCCTCGCGGCCGTCGTTGAGGTCCAGGCCGATGCCGTCGAAGCCGAGCAGGTTGACGGTCTCGTACACGTCGGCGATGTGGCCGAAGTAGGTGTTGAGCAGCACCTTGACGTTGCCCTTGGCGGACAGGATCTTGGTGTACAGGGTCTTGAAGAGTTCAACATCGCCCGGCTCCTTGTCGAGCACGAGGTACGGCTCATCAAGCTGGACCCATGCGGCACCGAGTTCGTTGAATTTGGCGAGCACTTCGACGTAGACGGCGGCCACGGCGTTGACCAGGCCCTTGTCGAGCTCGAGTTCGGTGGCTTCCGGGGTGCGGGCGAGCTTGAGGAACGTGTACGGGCCGATGAACACGGGCTTGGTGTCGATGCCCAGCGCCTTGGCCTCGTTGAATTCGTCGAACGGCTTGGTGGAGTTGAGCTTGATCTCCGCGGCCGACTCGACTTCAGGCACCAGATAGTGGTAGTTGGTGGTGAACCACTTCTTCATCGGCAGGGCGGTCACGTCGCCCTTGTCGCCCTGGTAGCCGCGGGCCATGGCGAAGAGCGTGTCCTCCTGGTTATCGAAGGCGAGACGCTCGTAACGCTTCGGAATCACGTTGAGGAGGATGGCGGTGTCCAGCATCTGATCGTAGTAGCTGAAGTCGTTGCTGGGAATGAGGTCGATGCCGGCGGCCTGCTGCAGCTTCCAGTGCTTGGCGCGCAGTTCGGCGGCGGTGGCCTTGACGGCGGCCAGGTCGTTGGCGCCCTTCCAGTAGCCTTCGATGATCTTCTTCAGTTCGCGGTTTTGCCCGATGCGGGGAAAGCCGGAGACGGAAGTCAGAGTGGACATGAATCCTCCAATGTAAGCGTTCGTAACCCGACTTAGGGTAGCAAAACGCCCGGATTCACAGCTTATAAATGATCGTAGAGTGTCGTTATAGATGGAACTTATAGCATCATGTACTGGCCTCGCGTCATCGCGTAAAGCCGAGACTACACCTCATGCCGGAAAACACGAACGGTCCGCCAGATTGCTGGCGGACTTGCCTCATCATCACCGGTGGCACCGAACCATGGAAACCAGCCGACGCGATGGAATCAGTCGAAGTCCTTCGCATTGATGACGGCGAGCAGTTCGCCACTGTGCACCTGCCATTCATCGAACGGCTTATCTGAGCCCATAATCACGATGGAGGCCGGCGAAAGACCCAGATTCAGCAGATCAAGACGTTCCGAATCGGAGTCGGCAGAGGCGAGCCATTGCGCGCTGATGGACACGGTAGGCTCATGGCCGACGATCATGAACACATGGGTCTTGTCCTTGACGTGGGCGAGTTCGTCGAACACGGCCTGCACTCCCCCGTCATACAGGCTGATGCGATAATCGACGATCGGCTTGTCACCGAACGTCTTGAGCATGCGATCCAGCGTCTGCCGGGTGCGGGTGGCGGACGAGCAGGAAATCCGGTCGGGCACCAATCCCAGCGCTTCGACACCCTTGCCCACGGCTTTGGCCTGTTTGAGGCCTTTCTCGGTGAGCTCACGCTCGACATCGCCCTTGCCTCCGAACGGCTCAGCCTTGGCATGCCTCATGATGATGAGGACATGGTCATATTCCTTGGCTGCCTTGGCGACCTTGTTCAGCTTGATGCCCATCCGTGGCTCCCTTCACGAACCGCTGCTCGGCCCTGTATCGCTTCCAGTATAGGGCCGTCGAAACGGCCGGCGACCCATCATTCGGCGCTTATTCGTCGGTGTCGGCGAGCTGGCCGACCTGGCGGTCGAGATCGCGCAGCACCTTACGTAGTTTGCGATCGGAGATATCACGCAGTTCCAGCTCTTCGATCTGGGCTTCGCGCTGCTCTTCGGTGAGGGAGTCGATGTCGGTGGACGTGTCCTTGGTCACGCGGTCGCGTTTGCGCAGTGCCTCGAAGCCGGGGGCCATGGCGCGCGAAATGACAAGGAAACCAGTGTGTCCGATCATCTGATGGTCGGGGCGTACAGCGAGGCCTTGGGCCTTCCATGTGCGTTCGAGGGTTTCCTGGATCTGCGGTTCGGTCCAGCAGCCGGCCGTGCGCAGGGCTTCGGCCAGTCGGCTCATCTGCGTGGTGGTGGTTACGTAGCTGACCAACACGCCGCCGGGGGCGATCACGCGATAGGCCTGTTCGAGCCTGTTCCACGGATCGAGCATGTCGAGCATGATACGGTCGAACCAATGTTCGGGCAGTTCGGCGGCCACGGAATCGAAGTCGCCGGTTTTGAGGTCCCACCATTGCGGCTGCTCGCCGTAGTACAGCGTGGCATTGGCCTGGGCCACCTTGGCGAATTCGGGGCGCAGCTCGATGGTGGTCAGGTGGCCATCCTGTCCTACGGCGTCCAGCAGGTTGACGCTCATCGCCCCCGAGCCGGCGCCGGATTCCAGCACGCGCATGCCGGAGCGAATGTCGCCAAGCTGGATGACCTGGGCGATGTCTTTCGGATACATGATCTGCGCGCCACGCGGCATGGAGAGCACGTAGTCGGCCAGACGTGGGCGCATCACCGCATACCCCCAGCCGCCGATGGCGCGCGAGGACTTCCACGGCTTGTTCCTGTCCTTTTCGGGGTAGACCTGATTGACCTGCGCCTCTCGTTTGGCGTGTACGGTGAGGATGACCGTGCCTTCGATCCTGCCGATCACATCATCGTGCAGAATCAAGCCATGCTCGGTTTGTGTGGAGCCGCCGGCAACCAGCTGATCGGTGATCTTCTTACCCTTGCGGTCGGTGAACTGCACCTTCTCGCCTGCGGTCAGCGCCCCGCGCCTCGGCCCCATGATTGCTCCTTGCGTGTTCTTGGTCGGTCAAACGATACAAGTCTAATGCATGTAAGCTCGTTGAGTGAGGTGATGACGATGCGACTGCAGATGACGAGCCGAATCAATGCCGGCGGCGACGACCCGATTTTCTTGATGTTTCACGGGTATGGCAACGATGAGAGCGAAATGGTACGGATTCTCGACGCTGTATATGCGCCGGCACGGTTCCATACGGATTTATCACTTTCGTCCGCTCCCGTTGGTTCCTCTGATTTCGCTGATTCCGACTACTCAGTCAATCACGCTGAATCCGCACATGGTGAGACCGGGCCGAGTTACATCTCATTCCGCGCCACCTATCCAAGTCCTTACATGGGCGGCAATTACTGGTATCCGGACGGCTGCGGCGTGGAGGAACGGCAACGGGAATGCGCGGCGGTCGGCGAAGCGGTGACCTCGTTGCTGGACGCCTCGGCGTTTGCAAACCGTAAGAAGATTCTTATCGGGTTCTCCCAAGGCGGCTACCTGTCGTACCGTCTGGTCAAGGCGTATCCGACCGTGTTCGATTCGGCGATTCTGCTCAGCCCTTCGTTCATGGGCGAAGAGCAGGCGGCGCTTGACTCCCTTACCCGATTCTTTCTGGCCTATGGCGCGTATGACCGCACAATCCCCGCGCCCGACCAGCAGACGGCCCATCAGGTCCTTGAACGGGCCGGGCTTCTGACCTATCGCGAGTATCCCGACATGGCTCACGCCATTTGCGACGAGGAAATTGCTGATATTCGTGATTTTCTGCGCGCAATATGATGTCGGCATAGCCCGATATTGGATATCTCCGTTCAAAGGGGTACATTTAGCCTCTTGCGGAATGCCATCTCCGCTCAAAGGGGTACCGAGCCAAGTGGAAGCAGCTCAGAGACGGCGGAATGGCGTTGGTGTCTGACCGATTATACTCATGGTTTCGCGAACAAAGTACCTCTTCGAAGGCAGTTACCATTCTGCAAAGCGCCGAATGTACCTCTCTGAACCGAGTTACCGGCGTTTTAATCCGCAACACACGTTTCGAGGGGCTGATCTGAACCGTTCCGGAGGTCTACTTCCGTTTCAAGGGGCTGGTCATCCTCCGGACGAAGCATAATAACAGCCTCATGCCCACGTCATTCCGCCGTTTTTGCCCTCCATCTACTTGGGCATCAGCCCCTTGAAACGGAGATAGACCTCCGGAAAGCACGCAATCAGCCCCTTGAAGCTGGAGTAGCCCATTGGCTGCACCCATCCCGAGCCCATTCATCTCGAAACAGCCCCGCAACAGGGTCAATTCCCCTGCCGACTGATGCCGTCCTTATGTCCGGTGGCTTTGAATGGTGTGGCGCGAGATACGGTATTCGCCGCTGCCTGTCGGGACTTGCCCTTAGCCGCAACGATTTTGGATTCGAGGAATTTCCCTGTTTCCGTCTTATCGCTGGAGCCGTGTTGACTGCCCTCTCCGACATTGATGCCTTTGGCACGCAGGGCACGCGCCCACCGCTCATCCATCGTGTTCCTCACACATCCCATTCCGGCTTCCATGTGTACTGCATGTCGTAGGCACTCGACCAGAACATGTATTCGTTCTGCACGCCGGTCACGAAGACGTCCACGAGTTCGTCCTTGCGTTCTGCGCTCAGGTGTTCGGTCAGCTGCTCGATATGTTCGATCAGCCATGCGGAGCTGCTCCAGAACTCCTCGGTTTTGTACATGTCCACCCAGCTCTTGTACGGGTTGGAATCAAGCGTGTCCGTGAATTCGGCGGCGAGACGCTGCCCGTAGTCGGCGTACACCCATGCGCAGGGCAGCACGGCCACGAGAACATCGACTAAAGGATTGCCATATGCGATCGAAAGGATGTTCGACGTGTAGGCGCGGGCGAACGCGGACTGACGAACCGAGTTCATTTCCTGCTCGCTGATGCCGTAGCTTGCCATGTATTTGCGGTGCATCGCGGACTCCACATTGAAGATACCGTTCTGCACGTCGGCCATGAACCGCATGACTTCGGGATCCTGGGTTTTGGTGAGGGCCAGAGCGTGGACCTTGGCGTAGTCGTTTAGGTAACGGTAGTCCTGCAGCAGATAGAATGCGAAGCGCTCGCGATCGAGCGTCCCGTTGCCCAGCTCGCGCAGGAACGGCTGCCGGTATCCCTCCTCCCAGACCAAGTTGGCGGCCTCGCGCAGTCGTTGCGCGAACGGCGGCAGATGGTCCAAGGTGATCGGGCCGAACGCGGCGGCGTCAAAAGTCATCATTTGCTCCTCCCGATGGTGTTGGCCAACAGGCTCCAAGGGTCAGGCCTTATGCCTTTCTCAACCCGCATGTCGGCGATTGATTCGGTCTCGGCGCGAATGGCACCGTACCGGCTCGGCTGGTATCGGCTTGGTTCACGGGTTCCCCTGCAATGCGCCTTATTATGGCAACACGAACAGACACGGGCTGATGGCCATCCTTGCGACTCCTCACATGGCGCTTATGGACTTAGGATGGAGTAATTCGTAATGTCCTTGCACCGGTTGCGGCAAGGACAGCACCGCAGGAGGACCGTCAATGAAGTATTTCACCACCGATACGCATTTCGGGCATCCGCTGGTCACCGTGTTACGAGGTTTTACGACATTCGATCCAACGCGCTCAAGCTATGAGGAAATACTGCGCGCGCATGGGCGCAAAGCCGCTGAGGATTGGGCCAAGGAGACGACGCTGGACTCGGGGCCGACGTTCCGCACGGCAGCCGATACGGATGCTCACGACAAAGCGATCGTGGACAATATCAATGCGATGGTCGGGCCGGACGATGAGTTGTGGATTCTGGGCGACATCGGTTTTCGCACGTCACTGACGCATTTGAAGAACTGTCTACGCGCGCTCAATTGCAAGCATTTGCATGGTGTGATCGGCAATCACGATGATTGGTGGCTTGAAGATCGGCCCGCGCTCAACCTGTTCGAGAGCCTTGAGCCGAATGATACGGTCGAAATCGAAGGACTTGGCATAGTGAATCTGTCCCACTTCCCATATCGGGAGGATTTGTCGTACAGCTGGCCCGACGATGTGGCAAAGTTCAGCGGTAAGGCCCTGCCGTTTGACGGGCGAAAGCTGCTGTATGGTCACACGCATCAGCTTTCGCCCGATGGGGCCCGTCCGGAGGCTCTGAACGTCGGATTGGACGCATGGGACTTGATGCCGGTGAGCGAGGCGCAGGTTATCGATTGGTTCCGCGAACATGACGATGGTAGCGCATCAGCTAGCCCGACAGGTCAAGCACCGTCGCTTGATATGCCGTCGTTCTAAAGAATAAAGGGATAGCAGTCATGCCACTGCGAATTGTGCATCAGGACATCACCACCATGCAGGTGGATGCGATTGTTAACGCGGCGAACACGCGGTTGTTGATGGGCGGCGGCGTGTGCGGCGCGATTTTCCGTGCGGCGGGAGCTCGGGATATGCAGGAGGCCTGTGACCGACTTTCCCCTATTCTCACCGGTTGCGCGGTAGCGACACCAGGCTTCGCATTGTCCGCCCGATACGTGATTCACACCGCCGGCCCGATTTGGCAGGGCGGTGATGCCGGTGAGGAACAACTGCTGCGCGCCTGTTATCGCAATTCGATGGAGCTTGCTGTGTCGCTCGGCTGCGGAAGCATCGCATTCCCGCTGATTTCCGCCGGGATTTACGGCTATCCGCGGGATGCAGCGCTCGCGGTAGCTAGGGATGAGATACACGCGTTTCTCGCCACCAACAATCGCAATCATTCAGATGGACAGTCCGAGCAGGGCGTAGGAGACTCCGATTGTTCCGTATTTCTGGCGTTGTATCGGTAGTCGCGCGATCATCAGCGATCGGCCTCGTATCATCTGTATGATGTCCTGTATTGCAACAGAACCAGGGGGATTCCATGCAGACCATCGACTCATCCAAAGCCGCCGAAAACGTTACTGGTTCGGACGGTGCCATCCATATTCCATCTAATCCCACGCTTGCCGGGCTGGCCTCGCTGACCCGCAACGTGGCGTACAAGACCGGGGCCGATGATCTGGTAATGGATATCATCGCCCCGCAATCCACCGGCGATGACGATAACCGCCGCTACCCCACCGTGGTATTCGTGCAAGGCAGCGCCTGGACCACGCCGCATCGCGACTACGAGATCCCGCAGCTCTCGGCTTTGGCCCGCGAAGGCTTTGTGGTGGCCACGGTGAATCATCGCGATGCCTCGAGCGATCCCCACGACGTGTTCCCCGCATATCTCGAGGACGTCAAAGCAGCCATCCGCTATCTCAGGGCAAACGCGCGTCAATGGCATGTGAACCCCGACCGCCTCGGCATCTGGGGCACGTCGTCCGGCGGCAACACGTCACTGTTGGTGGGGCTGACCGCCGACGATCCGCGGTATGAGGACGGCACCAATGCCGATGAGAGCGATGCGGTGAAGTACGTGGTCAGTTGCTTCCCGCCCACCGACATGCTTGAAGCTGTCGACGCATTCGACGATGAGACCAATCCATTCCGGCTGTATTATTTCGGCCCGTTCGCGGCCGTGGTGGGCGCGACCCATGAGACCGGCATCAATGCCGAGGTCCGTCAGCGTGCGGCTGACATGAGTCCCTACCTGCAGGTGCGGGACGGCCGGCAGTATCCACCAATGCTCCTGTTGCACGGCACCGCCGACACCGTGGTCCCCTACCATCAGTCCGTCAAGATGCGCGACCGACTGGTCGAGCACGGCGTGGACGCGCAGCTGGTGCTAGTCGACGGCGCCGAACATGAGTACGATTTCTGGAGCCAGCAGGTCTTCGACGTGATTTTCGATTTCATTCGTGAGCGGAGCTGAACGGTAAAGGCACACGGGCGCGTCCTTTTTATAGGTTGCCGAGTTCTCTTTTAGCCAATTATGTTGGAGCCCCTATCTGCGCGAAATGCGCGGATATCTCACCCGTGGTAAGCCCCTTGGCGTACAGGGACGGCACGACCTCGTCCACATCGTTCAGCCGCCGCTGCCGTTTTTTTGACGAGGACCGGCTCGAACGAGCCGTCCCGGTCGCGCGGCGCCTCGATGGTGACGGGCCCCGCGCCGTCGGTCGTGACCGTCTTGACGGTGGTGCCGTTGCGCGTGTTCGCGCTGCGTCCCCGCGCGCTTTTCTCGTGCTTCGCGCGTCCGGGATGCTCGGTCGTCTCCTCGTCCAAAGCGGTCTCCGGCACGGTCCCGGTGAACTGCCCGAGCGGGCCGTCCGGCCCGGTCGGGTCGAGCCCCCGCTCCTTCGCCCGCCTTATCATCTCCAACGCGAGCTCCCGCTCGGCGGCACACGCACGCCAATATTCTCTCTCGGCGTTCCACGAACCATTCCCTCATATTCGGGACTACAGTAAACGGCAGATGTAGCCGATTGTGCCCGGTCCGAAGGAGGACATTATGGGATTGTTTGATTCGCTGAAGAACATGTTCGCGCATCACGAACACCATCATGGAGGTGGCATCGGGCAACCGCTCACTCTCGCCGATGCCAAAGCAGTGTTGGCCTTTATCGTGGTGCATCAGCAGCTTGCTGACATGCGCAAGGTGGCGGATGCAGTCAAGCAATTGCAGGATGAGATGCCTCAGTACATCACATTCGGCATGTCGCATTATTACAGTGAGCCCAAGCGCGTGCGCTTCCAGTCCGAAGGTGGCAAGTTCATCGACGCGGACGCCATCGCCACCGCATTTGCCGAAACCACCGTATTGCAGGACGAGTGCGAAATCCAGCATCTTATGGGCGATATCGAAGACAACCGTGAGCATCGCGATCCGGCAAAGACGCCAGCAGTGCCGATTGACGAACTCGTGCGCGTCACCGATGAAAGGCTTGCGACCGGCAACGATGAGGAGCAAAGTCGTGCATGGCTGTTCGCCTTATTCGATCAGCTCGATGACATTGCCGAGGCGACAAAGAACAACCTGGTGCCGCTTGTCACAGCGTTGGATACGACTCTACAAAACAGCTCCGCTACTATTGGCAACTCCGCCACTACCGACGCTGGCAACAGCAGCAACAATGCCAATGCCGGCGATGCACGTTCCCGTATCATCTCCCTAATCGCCGACGCCCTCTTCCCGGCCGCAGAATCCTCGAAGACAAGCGAGTCCTCAGCATCCGCCGCCATCCGCGAACTGATGCTAAATCCCACCGCAACATCGCTCGATTACATGCTAGCCATAGACGTACTGCGCGCCCACGGTCTCACTATTTGCCGGTGAGTCCGAGAAGTCAACCGGTGGTTCATACGGCAGTGGTTCATACGGCACATACCGCACGGAACTGCTATGCACGAACCACTGTGTCCGAACAACGAGAACGCACTACTTCTCCAGCTTCTCCAACTTTTTCCAATGCCTTTAATAGCGAATCGACATGTCCTTTGGCACGCACGTTGTAGCGCGCAATCGCCACGGAGCCATCGGGATTGATGACGAGCGTCGAGCGGATCACACCTACGTGCATCTTGCCGTAGAGCTTCTTTTCGCCGTATGCGCCGTACAGCTTGTGCACGGTCAGGTCGGGATCAGACAGCAGCGGGAACGTGAGATGATCACGCTCGGCAAACTTGCGCAGCTTATCGAGCGAATCCTTGGACACACCTAGCACCACAACATTCTGCGATTCCAGCCGAGCAAGATTATCTCGAAAATCACAAGCCTCAGTGGTGCATCCGGGCGTCATCGCGGCCGGGTAGAAGTACAGTACAACCCTGCGGCCGGCATCGAGCACGTCAGACAGGTTGATTGATCCGCTCTCTGTAAACCCAGGTATAACCGCCGGCAGAGTGAAATCGGGCGCCACGCTCCCCTCTTGCAGACGTTCCGGCATTGAATCAGAGCTATCAACAGTAGTGGTCATGATTCCCATCATAGAACCCTTATCAACAGCGCTAGTAAAGTTATCCAGAGGTCAGTCACACAACTGCGGATCGGCAAAACGGCGATTCTGCAACACCGGCAATGTTCGACGCGCGGAATCAAGACACTCACGACTCAGCTCAACAGTAATGAGATCGGCTTCCCTATCGCCCACCGCAGCATCACGCGCGAATCCGTCGATGATCTCCAGATTCCGTTCCGGCTCCTCCGCCACCGTAAATTGCGCAACCGCGACGGACCGATGACCACTATCTTCGCATGATGAACAAACCATTTTGAATTCGCAATTCTCTATGCTCGGCGCAGCATACGTTGTGCCGCATCGCAAAGTTTCATGAATCCAATCGGATGAAGCACCGTAGTATGGGAAGGCACATCTTTGAATGAATCCGCGAACTGCTTATTTCGTGTGACAAGGATCGTTTGCACGATGCCCGGAGTATTCCTGATTTCATGGCATGTGCGAATACCACTCCATCTTTATGATCCAAGGGTGGCACGTGTTCTTCTCCGATAAATCCGGTCAACATAATATCAACAAGATTGTCATGGAATTGATCGAGGAATGATTTCGCCGAGGATTCCGACCATTTCAGCAATCTGCTTAGCTCATGCTGTACCGTGTCTTTGATGTGCAGCGAGCTGCCAAGCTTTAAATCATACGGACCAAATTTTCCTGCTAGCACGCATTGAAAATGCATCGATTTCGGCTTGTAAAGGCCTACTTGCAGTTCTGAAATTACGCAAATTAGCTAGCGACGCGTCAAAACCTAGGGCTTCTGCCACATCGATATAAATATTGCAGTCGAAAATGACACATACGGCGGAGCTCATCAGCTCTCCAGAAGTTGCTTCAAATAAGCTGAACCATGCACCCGCACTGGTCGAGTATCCTCATCAAAGCCTCCATTGGTGTCTACCTGCTGCTTGATGAAATCAAAAACCTGCTGAGGAGTGACACGAATGCTGACTTCCATCTGTTCTTTCATTATCGTCGGCATAAGATCGTTCCCTCCTTCCCCGTTCAGTATATATTCAACTTATTTCTCACTACTACAGCACGAAAGGATCCTTCGTCTGAGAGCAAACGACATATTTACTTGGCCTGTCCAAAGACAATCTTTATTTTCTGTGCGGCGCTCTCAACGCAAGTAAAGCGACAAGCCCGGAGGAACAGGCAGCCAACCTGTTCAGCGCCGGATCATGGCCTTGGGATGGCCGGGCCTATTTACGATGTTGGTGTTGTTCGCTCAATCTCTTTTTGGAAATGTCACCGCGCACCCACCGTCTGGCTCCCCGAACTTACTCAGGGTTGCCGTTATTCCCTTGCGTTAGGAAGAAAACCTCCTCTCATAAACCGAGACATTTTTTCATCAATTCCAAATGGGTTAAGAAGAAAAAATCAAAAAGTTTTTTCATGCGTTCAAGGCCACGCTTGATCGACTGGCGAATAGACTCCTCATGTACGCCCTCGGCCTCGGCAATTTCCTTAATCGACTTGCCAAGAATGATATATGCGTCAATTCTACGGCCTTGGATCTCCGGCAGAGAATTGAGAGCGTTCCACAGACGAAGAAAGGTTTCCATCCGTTTGTGTCTGTTCAATAGAAAGTGGGCCGTGTGAGCGTGTGGAAAGTCTCCAGATGAGCGGCAGGTTTTAGTCCATTTCAGCGTGTGGCGAGAAATGAACACCGGCCCGTCCTGCCCGTACTAGTTTCCCGAGTCGGAAGCAAACCATTCGGTTTCTCGGGAAAGGAAAGGAATGACGGTACCGGTGTCCGTACAACAACGTATCAGGGTGCTTGACGCGCATGGCGTGTCATGGAGAAGCATCGCAAAAGAGGTGGGCGTGGCCCGCGACACGGTCGCGAAATACGCCGGGAGGGAGGATTGCTCTCCCAAGCCGGAGCACTCCGCATCGAGGCCGTCGAAGCTCGACCCGTTCAAGGCGACGGTCGACGGGTGGCTGGAGGCGGACCGGTTCATGCCGCGCAAGCAGCGGCACACCGCCAAGCGCGTGTACGACCGGCTCGTTTCGGAGAGGGGCTACGGGGGCGCGTACTCGTCGGTGCAACGGTATGTGAAGCGTTGGCGCGAGGAGCATCGGCTCCCGTCGGACGGGTATCTGGAGCTCGAGTGGCATCCGGGCGAGGCGCAGGTCGATTTCGGCATGGCGCGGGCCGTGGTCGGCGGGGACCGGGTCGACGTGCATTGCCTGGTCGTGACGTTCCCGTATTCGAACATGCGCTACTGCGCGGCCCTGCCCGGGGAGAACGCGGAATGCGTGTGCGCGGGACTGCGCACGGTGTTCGAGCACATAGGCGCGGTCCCCCTGACGCTGGTGCTCGACAACGCCACCGGCGCCGGTCACCGGGTCGCGTGGGACAGGGTCAGCATCGTCAAGGTGTTCGAACTGTTCGTGGAGCATTACCGGCTGGAGACCAGGTTCTGCAATCCGAACTCGGGCAATGAGAAGGGCAGCGTGGAGAACGCGGTCGGGTTCCTGCGCCGCAACATCATGGTGCCCCTGCTCAACGCGGAGTCCTACGCCCAGTTGACCCGGTACATGCTGGAGCGGTGCGACGCGATGGCCAAGGAGACGCATTACCGCAAGGGCGCGCCGATCGGCGGACTGTTCGCCGAGGAGAAGGCGGAGATGCAGCCCCTGCCGTCCAAGCCCTACGACGCGATCCGCTGGGAGGTCAGGAAGGCCGACAAGGACGGGCGCGTGCAGGTCGACGGCAACCATTACCTCGCCGGACCCTCGTGGCGCGGCTGGACGTTGGACGTCGCCCTTCGCGCGTTCGACGTGACGATCCGCACCCAGGACGGGCGCACCTGCGCCAGGCTGCCGCGCGTGTACGGGGATTCGCCTGCCACTATCCGCGACCCCGCCACGCTCCTGCCCGCACTGGGCCGCAAGACCAACGCATGGCCCGATTCCACCATCCGCGATGATTTTCCCGACAAACTGCGTCTGGCGATCGACCGGATGGACGCCAAGGCGCGCAGGAACGCGTTCCGGCTCATCTCCAGAACGAGCGACGCGTGCGGGTTCGAGCCGGCCGTCGAGGCTGGTGAGCATCTGGTCGAACAGGGGCACCCGCTCGACGAGGCGAGCCTGACCACCATGGCACGGCGCATCGCCTCCGGCGAGAAGCCATACGAGCAGACCGCACCCGACCTGACCGGATACGACGTGTTCATGCAGCCTCGTGGGACGCGGGAAAGGAAGGAGGCGTAAACATGGGGATCCACCGCCCACCGGTCGTCATGCCCGACATGAAACGCCGCCGCGCGTCCACCGGCGAGAAGATCGAAACGATCATGAACCTCGCGCGCCGGTTGCCCCTGACCCGCCAGATCCTCGCCGACCAGCTCGCCAACGCCACGCCAACCCAGATGGAGTTCGTGGAGGAATGGATGAATGCCGAACTCGAATCCCGGGAACGCTCCAAACGCTCCCGGCTCCTGAAACAGGCCGGATTCCCCGCCGACAAGGAACTCGACGGCTACGACTGGACCCCGATCCGCTTCCCCGTCGACTACGGAAGACAGCGGATCGAATCCCTGGAATTCATCAGCGGCCACGAGGACCTCGTCCTGTTCGGGCCTCCCGGCACCGGCAAGACCCACCTCGCCATCGCGCTTGGCAGGAACGCATGCCGCAGGGGCATGCCCGTGCGCTACCACACGGCCGCAAGCCTGGTCATGCGGCTCCTACGCGCCCAGACGGACAATCGGCTCGACCGGGAACTCGCCATGATCGGCAGAACCCCGCTCCTGATCATCGACGAACTCGGCTACGTGCCCATCGACGAGGAAGGCAGCAGGCTCCTGTTCCAGGTCGTCACCAACGCGTACGAGACCCAGAGCATCATCTACACCACCAACATCGAGTTCTCCGGATGGGGCAGGATCTTCGGCGACCCCAACATGGCCGCCGCGATCATCGACCGCACCGTCCACCACGGCAGGATGATCAGATTCGAGGGCGAGTCCTGGCGCAAGACCCACGCCCTCATGCAATAACCGACAACCCACAGGACTGGCCAAAGCCGAAACGGCCTAAAAACAACCGCTCAAACGGACTAAAAGAAACGCCGAAACGGCCCACAAAAATTTGACAAAACACATCCGTTCAAGAAGCTCCTGCGGGGTCGGCTCATGCAGGCAGGCGGAATATTCGATCCCGTCATCGCAGTCCAGAGAATACTGCGCTTTGTGTCGAGAGAGCCTCCGCTGGTAGGCCATTTCATAACAGGCATCGGCCAGAAAGACAGCCGCCACTTCCTCAGAAACCTCGATAAACTGATCCTGTGTGTACCAATAATAAAAATCTTTCAGATTGATTGTAGTCATAAATAAACCTCCGTTTCGGTGTTGGGTGGATGAGTGACCGAAACGGGGCTTGGCGGGGAGCGGCACCCTGGGGAGCCGCCCCGCACCTCGGAACAATTTGTCTCGAAGTACAAAAAGCGCCTGAGCGACACAAAGCCGCGCAGACGCGTGAAGTTATATATTCATTTATGTGCCGCCTAATTTCACATCCATAACCAGACTGTCCCGGAGGGGGAGCTATGCTTTTTTAGCTGGTGCAGATCATAAACGCTATGAAAAAGAAAAATGGACACGGCGATACCTCCTTGGATACCGCCGTATCCTTAAAAAAGGGCGACTTTAACACACCCTCCGTAAATCCATTTTTTCAAAAGGAAAACGGCGGCTTGAAATACAATATTTCAAAACCGCCGTTCTGCGCCGCAAGGCCGATTGCAACGGTCTTGTTGTGATACCAGCGCAGTTGCTATCAAAAGAAAAGAGCCGATAATCCGTGCGTCTATGCGTCTGGCTCTTTGATAACTGTTGTATGAAATTGTTTCACATTGATAATGGTTTCCCGCCTGCACTTCGGACAGTACAGAGGGAAATTTTCAAGTATGGTGTTTTCTCTGATCTTCACCCTTGTTTTATTGCCACATATCGGGCATAAGATCCAATTATTTTTAATCATGCATCACCCACTATTATAAAATGGAAGATGCCGCAACACCTTCTTCATTCTCGCATTCTGCAAAGTCAAGAATGTCTGCGGGATAATCACGAGCATACTGCTTTATTCGTTCTATAACGTACTCATTCACAACAAGATTCCTGCATTCCGTACATTGTTTTGCAGGAACATTTTTGACTTTTTGTGTTTTGCCACCAATATCAACCTCAATATTGGCGTCAACTAAACCCAATTTGCCACCACATTTCTTGCATTTTCTAAAAAACATAAATTGACCTCCTTTTCAGCTGGCACTACCATCTTCTATCTTTGTTTAAAGGAAACATTGTTCACTCATGGTTTACCTCCAATAAAAGCCGTAGGAGTTTAATAAGTTCTTCATCGGTCATAGAAGCTCGTTCAGCCGCCAATATTGCACTGTTAAGATTTTTTCTACCTCTTGTATTAGCTGTTCTCGAATGAGATTTGAACCACTCGACATTACAAAGAATCCTTTACCTTGACGACTTGTAATAAAACCTTCTTCCTCTAACTCGTTGTAGGCTCGTGTAGTAGTCAATACACTGATTTTCAAATCCTTTGCCAACTGTCGAAGTGATGGTAGCATTTCATCTTCCTGAAGCTCACCCGACAAAATTTGTTCTTTGACTTGCTCCTTCCCATAATCTAACACGAAATGTAGAATGATATAGGGTGATATGAGAATGAACCAAGATGAAAGAAGGTTTGACTTTCACGGCCTCGGGCTGGCACTCAAACGAGCCAGAGAAGAAAAGGGCTGGACACAAGCCTAGTCTCACACCAGTTCCAACGTCTTGAAGGCGTTGGCCAGGCCGTTCTGGTGAATGTCGGTGGTGGTGAAGTCACAGAAGGCTTGGATGCCGTGAATGGCGTTGCCCATGGCTACGGATGTGCCGGCGGCCTTGAGCATGGCAGTGTCGTTGTCGGAGTCTCCGATGGTGATGGTGTCGGCAATGGCATAGCCCAGCAAAGAAGCCACGTCGCGCACAGCGGTACCTTTGTCGATGCCATTAATCAGCAACTCGCCATTGTTCGGGGAAATCTTGTCATACGAACCATGCACGAGCTCAAACCATGGGCTCAAATCATGTTGAGTCTCCTCGAAAGTCACGTCTGGATTCGGCGAGGTGAAGTATGACCCCTTGCTCACACGAATCGTCTGTCCCAAAGTCGAGCCAGCCGGCACCTCCACCTCATCCAACAGGTGCCAGAATCGCGCGAATTCGCCACGATTCCAGGTCTTGCCTTTCGATTCCAGATGTTGACGGTAGCCTTCCGAGATGTACATGCCATCCGCACCTTGCCATTGGTAGCTCTCGATATGATGCTTGGCAAAATACGCCATCGCCGCATCGACCGCTTCAGGAGGGACGAGATGCTGGAACAGCAGCCTGTCTCCGATATTCGCCTGAGCGCCCGCCACGGAAACCACACCATCGAAACCGAGGTCGAGGATGCTGCGCTCGATTTTCGGCACGGAACGCCCGGTGCAGATGAAGAGCTTGTGGCCGTTGGCCTGGGCTTGTTTGCAAGCGATTTTGGCAGATTCGGGTACGACGTGGTTTTCGTCGGCTAGGGTGCCGTCGATATCGATGAATACGAGTTTGCTATTGGTTGTCATGGTTGCCTTCGTAACTGGTTGGACCCCCAGTCAGCTTACGCTGACAGCCCCTCTCCAGAGGGGCGAAGAAAATCCCGCCTAAAAACCTACAAGCATCACACGGCGTAGGCGGCCCAGCGGCCGTGGGTGTGCTGGACTTCGATGGGCATACCGAACAATTCCGACAAGCGTTCGTCGGTCAGGCCATTCTCTAACGAACCAGTGTAGACGATGGTGCCAGCACCGGGATTACCCATTGAATCCACGCCCGCTTCGGTGGCGTCCTCGGCAGGAATCGGCTTGCGTCCCATGATAGCGATGTGATCGAAACCGGCCGGAATCTCCTCCAAGCGATGGGTGACCAGCACCACGGCACGCTCGGAGTTCTCTTCGCCGATTCGGCTCAATGTGCGCATCACCTGCTCGCGGCCGCCCAGGTCAAGGCCGGTGGTCGGTTCATCCATGATGAGCAGCTCGGGATCTCCCATCAGCGCACGGGCGATCAATACGCGGGTGCGTTCGCCTTCGGACAGTCGCCACATCTCCTTGCCTCCCAGATAGGAGACGCGAAAATCGCGCAGCAGATGGCGGGCGCGGGCGTATTCCTCTTGCGTGTAGGTGTCGCGCCAGCGCCCGGTCACGGCGGACAGGCCGGTGACCACGGCGTCCAGCGGGTCCTCGAACTCGGGGAACTGCCGGCCCAGGTCGGCAGAGGCGAGACCGATGCGGGTGCGCAGTTTGAATACGTCGTATTTGCCGAGTTGGTGGCCGAGGATGAATACGCGGCCCTCTGAGGGGAAGGTGCGGGTGGCCAGCATGCCGACCGCGGTGGATTTGCCGATGCCGTTCGGACCGAACAGCACCCAACGCTCCCCCGCGTTGATGGTGAGGTTCACGTCGGTGATAATGACGCGACGGTTGCGCCGGAATTCGACGTTGTCGAGTTGGAGGACGGTGTTTGTCATGAGTGAAATACTAGCTATGATTCGCGGTCTGAGGACTCTCCTCAGTCCGCTTCGCGGACGACTCCCCTCAAAGAGGGGAGCCAAGAAACACGATATATGACTCCCCTCAGTCACCTACGGTGACAGCTCCCCTCCCTGAGGGGAGCTGGCCGGCGCAGCCGGACTGAGGGGGGAGCACTCGTTACAGCGCTACTTACTTCTTCTGCTCGTCGAGCACGGACTGGTAGACTTCCACGGTCTTGTCGGCGATGGTCTCCCAGCTGAACACGTCGCGGGCGCGTTCGTAGCCGGCCTGGCCCATCTTCTTGGCGAGTTCGGGGTCAGCCATGATCTTGTCGATAGCGGCGGCCATATCGTGGACAAACTTGTCCGGATCGGTGGGAGTGCCGGTGCCGTCGTGCAACTGGTCAATCGGAACCAGATAGCCGGTTTCACCGTCGACCACAACCTCCGGAATACCGCCGGTGGCGGATGCGACGACCGGCAGACCGCAGGCCATGGCCTCAAGGTTCACGATGCCGAGCGGCTCATAAATACTCGGGCAGATGAAAGCATCACAGCCGTGTTCCAAAGCATTCAGCTCAGGCTTCGGCAGCATTTCTTCAATCCAGACGATGTTGCCGCGCTCCTCATCCAGCTTGGCGAACGCGGTCTTGACCTCTTCGGCGATTTCCGGGGTGTCGGGCGCTCCCGCGCACAGCACCACCTGAATGTCCTTGGAAATCAGATGTAGGGCCTTGAGCAGGTATGGCAGACCCTTCTGACGGGTGATGCGGCCTACGAACAGCAGGGTGGACTTCGAGCGGTCGATGTGGTAACGCTCGAACACCTTCCAACCCGGATCGTCTGGTGCCGGGGTAGCGAAGTCGGCCATGGTGATGCCGTTGTACACCACAACCACCTTGTTCGGATCGAGGTTCGGGTAAGCAGTCAGAATATCCTTGCGCATACCGCCGGACACGGCGATTACACGGTCGGCGTCCTCGTAGGCTTCCTTTTCGCCCCAGGAGCTCAGGTTGTAGCCGCCGCCGAGCTGTTCGCGCTTCCATGGGCGGAACGGTTCCAAGGAGTGGGCGGTGATGACCAGCGGCGTACCGTGCAGCATCTTGGCCAGGTAGCCGGCCAGGCAGGCGTACCATGTGTGTGCGTGGATGATATCGGCGTCAACGTCGTTGGCAATCTGCAGATCAACGCCGAAGGTCTTCAATGCCGGATTGGCATCGGCGAGCTCGGACGGCGTATCGTATCCGACAACCTTCAGACTGCCCTTGGCATTAGCGGCATTGGGAATCGCGGGGATATCAGCCTCAGTGCGCTTGCCATCAAACGCACGCACGGTCACGTCAATGCGCTCGGCCAAAACCTTGGACAGCTCCTCGGCGTGTACGCCGGCACCACCATACACGTGCGGCGGGTATTCGCGGGTTAGAATATCAACTTTCATCGGACTGCCTCTCCTTCGTGCGTCAGAAAGAAACTCAAGCACTTCTTACTTTAGGGCACCGCATACAAGAAAACGCACAACTTCCGTCGTGCGTTTTGCTTTTCAAGCCGGATCTACCAGGCAAAAAATCAGACGGCCGTGCCGTTCTGATCCAAATTCGGATTGTGCTTGGAATCGCCAGCCGTAAAGAACAGGCTCAGCACACCCACAATGAACACCGCGGAAACGGTGATGATCAGCCACATCGGATGGCTTGGCAGCCACATAACCACGAAGAACGCGATAATCGCGATGGCGATCAGCGTCCAGCTGCCCACGCGGAACCACTGACGCAGCGAATGCGGTGCCTTGAACATCTTCGGATTCGTGTAGTTCGGGTTAGTGGTCAGCAGGGTTTCGGTGTCCGCAATCATACCGCCGCTGGGCTTCCATTCGGTGCCGTCGGTGCCGTCCTGCAGACGCTGGGACTTCTGCTGCAGCTGATATTCGTCAATCATTCCCGAACGGCCACGGCCACGGGTCTGGTCATACTGAGACGGCACTCCCCTGCGGCCTGCTTTGGCTTGGGCACGGCGTTCTGCACGATTCGGCATTCCACTACTCCTGTTTCGACGGTGACACTGTTGGCTATATTACTCGCTTATCGGCGGCAATTTGCCACCAGTCCATCGGAACCCACTGTGTGTCATTGTATTTTCAGTCAGCGATGCGGGCAGTCGGTGATACGATAGGTTTGCGTATGGAAGTCGCAAGTGACCGCAGTGCCATCCGCGAATACCGAACGCTGCACCAGCGGATCATCATCCACGAACTCATGACGAACCAGTTCCTGCATGCCGACCCGCTCATGGAATGCAGCGACCGTATGGCAGCGTTCGATGTCGTTTTCCGTGCGAGCGCGCTGTTCGTCATCCATGTCGCCGTCAACGCCGATGTATGCGGCATCGCGAATCAGGTATGGAGCTCCGCCGTTGAGCAAGGCGTACAGCATGTAATCGTCGCCGTCCACCACACGCTCCATCATCCACGGTTCGATAACGCAATCATGGTAGACGAGGTTATACAGCGGCACCGGTACACCTTGGCGCGGCTCGTTGGGTGAGCGCATCTGGAAGTCGTATGGCGCGTAATGGCAGAATACCAGGCTCGGCACCGCCCAGTCCGATACCTCTTCGGACGAGGAGAGGATGCCGTGCGAAAGCAGGTATTCGAAGCATTCGGCGCGGCGGTCAAAGCATTCGCGGCGGGTCATGCGGTGTTCGGGGTTCGAGCATTCGTCGCCTTCATTGCAGGTGAATACGTCCAAGTATGCACAGTCGAGCTTGATGCCATGCGCGGCAATCTGGGTGAAATTGCGGCGTACGTAGTCCGGTGCGAGTTCGGCGCATAGATAGGTCTGGTGGCCGCCCGCCCAGCGTGCGTGTTCGGGCATCGTACCGTCCGCCAAACGAATCGCATTGTTGGCATCAAAGGTTTGCGCGGTGAAGTAGTAATCGCGATATTGGTCGTGCGTGCCGAAAATATCGCCTTGCTCATGGCAGGTGTCGATCAGCGACTTCATGCCTTCCCAGCCGCCCGCTTCCTGGCAGGCCGGCAGATAGTCGGGGTGCGCATTGTCGTATCCGGGCTGCGCCCAACCATCCAAGTGCATGTACAGTCGGCCTGCACCCATGCCGTGCAGTGTGCGCATCTGCTTCTCGCGCTGCGCAAAGGTGACCAATGAATCGTTCTTTTCGGGGTGGTTCTTGTCATAGTAGAACGAGTCGGGCTGCACTTTGGTTTTGATGCCGACATGCACCCATGAACGACCAATCAGGTCACGCACGGAGGGATTGCGCGCTGCCTTTTCGGCGAGCGTACGCAAGCGACCTCGTTCGTTGACGTACGAACGATAGGCCTTGCACACCGCCGTATGATCGGCGTGGTCGAGGAACTGGTAGCGTACCACGCGGCGATAATTCATTGTGCCGAGGCTTGGCTCAAACCAAGTATTGATATGGGTGTACGGGCCATTGCTGGGATGGTCGATGCCGTAACCGGCGTTCCATGGAGTTTCGCAGATGGCGATATACCCGTGTCCGTCTGCGCGAAGCTGCGCGAACCACGGCATGTAACCGCCAGCCGTTTCGAAGCGGCCGTCGAAGGTGATATCTTTGGTGCTCACGGCGGTAGGCCATGTGTTGGGAATCATCACGCCCTGTTCGTGGGTAATAAGCGTCACGTCGTGGGAGTCGTCACGGTCGAAGGCGATTGCCGCAGGCCACGTCACACCGGTGACGGTCAGCCCTTGCTCATTGAGCGGAATCCATTCGAAGAGCACATCGCCTGAGGCGCGCTCCACCCATACATAGGTTTCAAAGGAGTATGCGCTGTGCCCAAAGCCGGTGAAGATGCTGCGAATGCCGGTTCCCGTGCCGGTTTCGCGTTGTTCGTGGGTGATGGAAGTGGCATCGGCGAACGCGAAGGTGCCTTGCGTGCATTGCAGGGTCGGCTTGAAATCAGCGCAGGTATTCCATTCGGCACCGTCGCGCGTAAAAGCGAACTGCATCGTTCGTTCATCGAATCGCACGGTAGTGCCGGATACGGTGAATTCCATAGTTAAAGTGCTCCTGTATGTTCTCGATTGCTCCCGATTACGGGAGCGCGCCCATATAACAAGATTAGGGGTGGTCTGCTGTTTTGAGACCACCCCCAGTCGGCTTTGCCGACAGCCCCCGCCAGCGGGGGGCTAGCGCTGTCTGTTTATTACTTACTACTTCTTGGTCAGTGCGGTGAACACTGGGCCGCCACCGTAATCGAATTCAACGCCGGAGACCGCGGAGGTGCTGGCTGCGGTGGCATTCTGGTTCCACAACGGGATAGCCGGAAGGTCCTGCAGCAGAATCTCCTCACCTTGCTGATAATACTTGTCGGCTTCCTCGGTGGACGGGGCGGAAAGAGCCTTGTCCATCATGGCATCGAACTCGGGGTTCTTGTAGTTGCCGCTGTTGCCGCCCTTGCCGTCGGCCGAACTGGAATCGTACAGCTGTACCAGATAGTTGTCCGCGGATGGATAATCAGGGCCCCAACCACTGCGGTATGCGGAGGTCATCTTGCCCGAATCCACATTGGACAGGAATTCGTCGGAAGTGGACATCGGGATGCTCTTGGCATCGATATCCAGCGTGTTCTTGACGTAGTTGCAGATTGCCTCAACCCAGTTCTTCGCAGTGCCATCAGCATTGTATGCAATGCCGAACTCACCGCTCCACGGGGAGATGGCGTTGGCCTTGGCCCACAGTTCCTTAGCCTTCTTCGGGTTGTACTTCAGCACTTCATTGCCCTTAAGGTTCTTGGAGTAGGCGCTGATTGGCACTGCAATGAAGTCAACGGCCGGCGTGGACGTGTTGTTGAAAATCTTCTCGGCGATGGTTTTGCGATCGATGGACATGGAAATGGCCTGACGACGCAGATTGCCTTCCTCATTCTGGCCGAAGTGGTCAAGCCATTCCGGAATGGTGAAGGTGAGGGTGTTGCCACCGGGCTGATTGTAAGCCTTGATTGATTTATCGGACTGGAAGGTCTTCAGTGCGGTGGATGGGATGGCGTGAGTGAAGTCCAGGTTGCCGCCGCGCAAATCAGCGTAGGCGGAGTCCGGAGATGTGTAAATCATGAAGTCAAGGCCATCGTTCTTGGCCACGCGATTGCCCTTGTAGTCAGGGTTCTTGACCATCTTGATGCTGCGGTTATGGCTCCAGGAAACAAACTTGTACGGGCCGTTGCCAACCGGGTTCTCACCGAACTTCTTCGGATCCTTGAACGCGGATTCCGGAAGCGGCATGTACGCGTGGCTGCCGGACTTGACCGGGAATGCGGAATCAGGCTGGCTGAGCTTCACATCGATGGTGTAATCGTCCACAACCTTCAGACCGGAGAGCGTTGCACTCGGGTCAACATCCGACTTCTGCAAATCGTCATAACCCTGAATGGTGCTGAAGAAGCTGGCGCTACCCTGCTTGTTGGCACTGTTGGCGGTGTAGTTCCAGGCATCAACGAATGAATGAGCGGTGACCGGCGTGCCGTCGGTGAACTTCCATCCCTTCTTAATCTTGATGACGTAATGCGTGGCATTGTCGCTGGAGGTGATGCTCTCAGCCACCTCGTTGTGAATGCCGCCCTTGGTATCATAAGTAACCAAGCCTGCAAACAGCTGATCGACGACCTTGCCGCCGCCTGCCTCGGTCACAGCGCCTGGGAACAGCGGGTGTGCCGGTTCGCTGCCGTAGACGGAAATGATATTGGAGCCTGACGTGCTGCTGGCATTGCTGAATGAACCAGTCGATCCGCAACCGCTGAGCAGCATGACGATAGCCGCTCCGGCCGCAACCAATGAGGTGATGTGGCGTGTTTTCATAATTCTCTCCCACAGTGTTGTTGTCGCGTTGTAGCGACGAAAGAACATCATAGGAGTGTCATGTTAACTAGCTATGCATAATCTCGAAATACAAACAATTAAATTGCAGACACAAGAATTCCACACGAACTTCTCTAGACGACACACAAATAATGATTGTCCATTCGTATGATGTAGAGAAGAGCATCCAATACGTACTTGAGCTAAACTGTATTAAGTTAAGAAACATTGCAACGAAGCAAAGAGCAAAAAAATATTTGAAAGGATGCACCATGAGGAAGAAAATCATTACCTCACTAACAATTATCACATGCCTATTTAGCATTTGCCCTATAGCCCAAGCTGAAGAAATTCCTGATTTAACTCAAAACTATCTATCAAAAGAGACAAAATCCGTGGGAGATGTATGTATATACGGTCGCGGCGTATATTGCTTTTCTCATCCAGGAACATACACAGGAAACTGGGAAAAAATAGGACGAATTAAATCCGGCAAGTGGACAACACAAATCACATGGAAGACCAACGGAGTCAAATATAAGAGCTCGAAATTAGCACCAGGTAAATTGCTAATCATTTCCGGAAATGTTATCAAAGTTGAAGTATGGTAAAGAAAACAAACGTAAAATCAAAAAAATTTTATATCATAATTGCAACACTCTGCATTTTATCATTACACATTTTAGATTGGACCCAAACATTCAATCCAACAATTCAGACTAATATTGAGTACCTAATAATACTCGTAATATTAATAGCCGTTCCAATCAACCCATTCTATTGTTCGATAACTATTTTTATAGCATGTATACTGATTTATGTTATAGATGACTCGTATTGGATTACATGTTATCCATTTCTTTTTTCCATTGCAATAATTGCAATTTATCAAGGAAGTATACTTTCAGCCTGTCTAGCCATAATTGGAACACAACTAATTACAATTCTCGACTCGATGCACATAATACTTTTAAGCGGACTGTCTTATATAGGGCAGCCAATAAGTCTTGCTTGGTGTATTGGCACACTTATAAAAAACACAATAATAATAGAGCAGCAGAACACAAAAGAGGCAGAGAGGGAATCATATCGCGTTCACCAAATCAATATGTTACATATCTTACATGACACGATTGCAAATGATTTAGTTTACACGATAATTGAACTACGGAGGGTAAATACCGAAATAACATTACTCCCTATGAAAAAACAAATACATAACATTATAGATATATTAGAAAATGCTCTCTCTCAATTGAGAGGAATCGTTATTCCATCACTCAAGGGACAAGTACTTACTACTACAGACATTGCTGTACATTCATCCATCAATACTACCCTACAAGTCCTCTCTCGAAACTTGGAAAAAAATGGCTTCATAGGCCATATTTATTTACACGGCAATCTAAATGAATTACAGATAAGGTATAGAATCTTACTTAATTACTGCATACAAGAACTTGGAGGAAACATAATTAAACATGGTTTACCCGGAATATTTACTTTATCAATCAAAATTACAAATGATTCAATTTCCATTATATCCTCCAACATTGAGCATCATAGAAATAAACAATCTAATAAATTTTCAGGTACTGGATTGACATTACTACAAGATGAAATAGAAAAACATAAAGGGCGCGTTTTATTCGCCTCCGAAGACAACGAATGGTCCATATATATCAATATTCCTCTAGCTGGAGAATAGAATCATCCATGAGTTCTGTCGAATACGCACCTATAGGCATAGTGGACAATGATCCTCTTGTGCTGCAAGCACTTAGATCAATGTTCACGGATGCACCTGCTCCGATAAACGTTTTATGGAGCATTTGTGACGCAAAAGAAGCTATCAAATATTGCCTTGACCCTACGACAAAGCCTCTTTTGGTTTTAATTGATCTTAAGATGCCGCAAATGGATGGAAAAGAGCTCTCTGATTATTTATTAAAGCTTAATGTCAAAACAATCATTATGACAGCGTTTCAAATTAAATATTCGCCAGAGGAATTACAGAAATCCGGAATTTCCGCCGTAATACATAAGGAATCATCCCTACAGGATTATGTACAGACTATTGGAGAAGCTTTGCATAACAATGCAATATCGCAATGGCAAGAAAAAACGATTGAAACCTGTCGATTACGTTTGACGGACAGAGAAATATCCATTCTACGTGAGTATTTACATGGTCGCACCACAGCTACGACTGCTAAACTTCTGCATTTAAGCGAAGGCACAGTGAAAACACATCTTAACAACGCATATAAAAAACTTGGAGTCAATAATCGATCAGAAGCAATTTATATCTGCGTTAAAAATAATATTCTTTGAATCAGATATGACCATTCGTATGATATGACATTAATATCTATTTTATACATTGAGCTATAATTAACTTATCGCTCATCCAAGCGAAAATGTCAAAGGAGACACATATGAGCAAAAAGAATCTTAATGGGATTAATCATACATTTGCATCAGGTATGGTATACATTATCACCATAATCCTTCTTTGCTCTACCTGCATCACCAGCAAACAGGGAAATCTAATCTCTTTTATTGCTGTCACTTTCAATATAAGAGAAATGATAACATGGACATTAATTTCCATATTATCATTTACATCAGGTTTAATAGGTTTCAATCTATATCAAAAAAGTAAAAGGACACCTCTACTTATTTGTTTTATCATTAATTTTTACTATTTTGTTATAAGTATTCTAACCCTGTAAAGGATAATGCCATGAATAAGCTACAATCAATAATAGGAAGTACCGTCATAATTATAGCTTCATTTGCCTTTTTTTCAACACCAGCATATGCTGAACAAAACTATACTTCCAATGAATCAATCAACAATGCTGTAAGTTCCATTGTAAGTAAAGAATTCAATAATAGAGCACAGCATGACCCATCAATTGCAGAAATTGGCCCAGTGACCGTTGAATTGACTCAGACTTTTATACAAGAAAACGGAACTGATCCATCACAATTGGCAGATATATTTTTACATAACCTTGATAACATCACTACAAATAACACTATGGACGAAAAATTTAATAGCCCATTAATCCTACGTGGAACTCAAACGTATTCTGCATGCGTTTCAAGTTTTTTGATGCAAATCGGCATTAAATGGATCTGTCAAGATTTTAGAGCTAGTGTTCTAAACGGAGCTATCACTAATAAGTTAATGCTTGGCACCTCATACGATAAAGGAATAGGAATAGGCGCCTGGTCTCATAATAGAAGTTGGTTCGAACAACCAACTTCAAAAGAACTTGATGTTAACTATAAAGGTAACGTATCTGCTGTGATAAAGGGAGGATCCATTAGTTATCCTTTAACCGTAATGGCGATTTTCGACGTCAATGCGTCCAATCTCAAACAACATTTCCAGTGAATAAATAATTAGCGGCTGTTTTGGTCCGTACTCATGTACCAAAACAGCCGCTAATCATTTTCGCAGACTGTGATTCATAATAACCTTCAGCGAGGCAGCATCATCGGGCGGTCAGATGCCTTGATTGGTGCCGGAAGCTCGCTGGTCTTCTCGCTGGAGAGGTATTCGTCCACAGCGGAGGCGCAGGAGCGGCCTTCCGCAATGGCCCAGACCACGAGGCTCTGGCCGCGGCCGGCATCACCGCAAACGAACACGCCATCCTGAGAAGTGGCGAAGTTGTCGTTGCGGGCGATGTTGCCGCGCTTGTCGAGCTCGACCGGCAGCTGGTCGACCAGCGTGGTGGTATCCGGGTGCAGGAAGCCCACAGAGATAAGCACCAGATCGGCCGGAATCACGCGCTCGGTGCCGGGCTGGCGGGTGAACGGTCCGTTCTCGCCGGGAGCCACGTTCACAATCTTCAAGCCGGTCACATGGCCACGCTCATCAGCCACGAAGCCTTCCGCAGTAGCGGAGTCCTCAATGGTGACCTTGGACTGTTCCTCTTCAGAACCGACGAAGTTCACGGAATCGGTGTTGTACAGATATTCGCCGCCTTCGGCCATCGACGTGGTCTTCTGGTAGAGACGAGCGAAGGTAGGCCACGGCTGATTATCCGGACGGGAGGTCGGTTCCTTCGGCATAATCTGCAGCACGGTGACGGACTTGGCACCCTGACGGATGGAAGTACCAAGGCAGTCGGAGCCTGTGTCGCCACCGCCGATGACCACCACATGCTTGTCCTTTGCGGTGATGTCGTTGACGGGCTTGACGCCGAAGACGCGGCGAGTAGCATCTGGCAGGAAGTCGAGAGCAAAGTGGATGCCATCGAGCTCGCGGCCCGGAATCTTCATATCGCGAGGCACGCGGGAGCCAATAGCCACAACCACAGCATCGTAACGATCGCGCAGCTCATCCCAAGAGATGTCCTTGCCGATTTCCACGTTGGTGCGGAAGCGGGTGCCTTCGGCTTCCATCTGCTCGATACGGCGGTCAATCAGACCCTTTTCGAGCTTAAAGTTCGGAATGCCGTAACGCATCAGGCCACCGAGAGCATCATCCTTTTCGTAGACAACCACGGTGTGGCCGGCGCGGGTCAGCTGCTGTGCCACAGCAAGACCCGCAGGGCCGGAGCCGACTACGGCCACGGTCTGATCGGTCAGGCGCTGCGGCGGTAGAGGCTTGACATAGCCGAGCTCCCATGCCTGATCGATGATGGTGACCTCATCATTCTTAATCATGGTCGGCGGCTGGTGAATGCCAAGCACGCAAGCCTGCTCACACAGTGCCGGGCAGATACGGCCGGTGAACTCCGGGAAGTTGGAGGTCTGAGAAAGACGGTTGTAAGCGTCCTCCCACTTGCCCTGGCGGACCAGATCATTCCATTCAGGAATCACATTGCCGAGCGGGCAGCCGGTCATACAGAACGGGGTGCCGCAATCCATGCAACGTGCGGCCTGTTCGCGGGTCCACGGCTGCAGACCGGATTCGGCGTGCACGTCGAACCAGTCCTTGATACGTTCCTCGATGGGGCGTTCAGCCAGCTCGCGGCGGGTACGGACTTTCAGGAATCCTCTTGGGTCGCCCATGTCAGCGCACTCCTTCCGTGACGTGCTCGTAAACCTCTTCCCAGGCTCCGGGCGAATTGAAATCGATGTTGTCGGCCTTGGCTTCTTCCATAGCCTTGGTCATGGCCAAGTACTGCTTCGGCACCACATGAGTGAAGCGCTTGACCGTTTCATTCCAGTCCTCAAGCAGGGCTGCTGCGAACTGGGAGCCGGTCTCTTCTGCGTGCTGCTTTACGAGATCGTGTACCAGCTTGGCGGTTTCGGCGTTCAGCGATTTGAACAGGAGGCTGCCGGACTTGATGGCGCCCGGGTTGACCTTCTTCATGTCGAGGTCAAGCACGTAGGTGTTGCCACCGGAGAAGCCTGCGCCGAAGTTGCGGCCGGTTGGGCCGAGCACTACTACGGTGCCGCCAGTCATGTATTCGCAGCCGTGGTCGCCCACGCCTTCCACCACGAATGTGGCACCGGAGTTACGCACGGCGAAGCGTTCGCCTGCACGACCTGCCACGAACATCTGGCCGGAAGTGGCACCGAAGCCGGTGACGTTGCCTGCAATGACGTTGTCATGCTTATCAAAGGTGACGCTATCTTCCGGGCGCACGATCATGCGACCGCCGGACAGGCCCTTGCCGGCGTAGTCGTTGACTTCGCCGTAGATGCGCATGGTCTCGCCGCGCGGGATGAACGCACCGATGGACTGGCCTCCGGAACCGTGCAGGGTCATGTCGATGGTGTCGTCCGGCAGACCTTCCTCGCCGTAGCGGCGGGTGATCTCGTAGCCGACCATGGTGCCGACCGTACGGTTGACGTTGCGAATCGGCATTTCGATGCGCACGGGCTCCTTGTGTTCGAGGGCCGGCTGGGCAAGTTCGATGAGCTTGTTGTCCAGCGCCTTCTCCAGCTCGTGGTTCTGCTCGATGGTCTGGTGCAGGATCGTGCCGGGTACCGGACCAGCCTGCTTGAGCACGTTGGTCAGGTCGATGCCGCCGGACTTCCAGCGCTTGATGGCCTCGTCCTGATCCAGGCACTCAACGTGGCCGATGGCCTCCTCAAGAGTCCTGAAGCCGAGCTGGGCGAGGATCTCGCGCACCTCCTCAGCGATGAACATGAAGAAGTTGACCACGTACTCGGGCTTACCCTTAAAGCGGGCGCGCAGCTCAGGATCCTGGGTGGCAATGCCCTGCGGGCAGGTGTTCTTCTGGCAGGCGCGCATCATGACGCAGCCTTCCACGATCAGGGCTGCGGTAGCGAAGCCGAATTCCTCGGCACCAAGCAGGGCGGCGATGACCACGTCACGACCGGTCTTGAGCTCGCCGTCGCACTGGACGACGATGCGGGAGCGCAGGCCGTTCAGGATTAGCGTCTGCTGGGTTTCGGACAGGCCGATCTCCCACGGGGTGCCGGCATGCTTGATGGCGTTGAGCGGGGCTGCACCCGTACCGCCGTCATAGCCGGAGATAAGCACCACGTCGGCATGGCACTTGGCCACACCTGCGGCGATGGTGCCGACGCCGAACTCGGAAACGAGCTTGACGTGGATACGTGCCTTCGGGTTGGCCATCTTCGCATCGTTGATCAGCTGCTTCAGATCCTCGATGGAGTAGATGTCGTGGTGCGGCGGCGGGGAGATGAGTTCCACGCCCGGGGTGGCGTGGCGAACCTTGGCAATCCACGGCGGAACCTTGGCTCCGGGTAGGTGGCCGCCCTCACCAGGCTTGGCGCCCTGGGCGAGCTTGATCTGCAAATCGGTGGCGTGTACCAGGTAATCAGAGGTGACGCCGAAACGTGCGGATGCGATCTGCTTGATGCGGCTGTAACGCTGCGGATCGTTGATACGGTCGTCGGATTCGCCGCCCTCGCCGGAGTTGGAGCGTGCGCCAATCGAGTTCATGGCGATGGCGAGCGTCTCGTGGGCTTCCTGCGAGATGGAACCGTAGCTCATGGCACCGGTGGAGAAGCGCTTGACGATTTCGGTGGCCGGCTCGACTTCGGAGATGTCGATGGGCTTGCGGTTGTTGTTGAACTTCATCAGGCCGCGCAGGGTCATGAGTCGGTTCGACGTGTCGTTGATGTGGTGCGAATACTTCTTGAACATCTGGTAGTCGCCACGGTGGGTCGACTGCTGGAGCAGGAAGATGGCCTCGGGATCGTTCAGGTGGTCCTCGCCGGTACGACGCCACTTGTAGTCGCCGCCAGTGCGCAGGTTGCGGTGCGGGGATGTGCTCCACTGGTTCGGGTAGGCCACGCGGTGACGGATGGCCACTTCTTCGGCGATCTCGTCAAGGCCCACGCCACCCACACGGGAGGTGGTGCCGGTGAAGTATTCGTCGATGACTTCCTTGCTCAGGCCCACGGCTTCGAACAGCTGTGCGCCACGGTAGCTCATGATGGTGGAGACGCCCATCTTGGACATGATCTTGAGCACGCCGGTGGACAGGGCCTTGGTGAGGTTCTTGACGGCGGTGTCCGCGTCGACCTTGAGGTAGCCGTTGCGGGCCAGGTCTTCCACGGATTCGAATGCCAGGTACGGGTTCACGCAGGCGGCACCGTAGGCGATGAGCAGCGCGACATGGTGAATCTCGCGCACGTCGCCGGCCTCGACGGCCATGGAGATTTGCGTACGGGTGTGGCGGCGCAACAGGTGGTGCTGCACGGCGGAGGTCAGCAGCAGGGACGGAATCGGGCCCCAGGTGTGGTTGGATTCACGATCGGACAGGACGATGAAGTTCTTGCCGTTATTAATGGCCTCGTCGATTTCGGCGAAGATCTCGTCAAGACGCTCCTGGAGGGCCTTGCCGCCGCCGGCGACCTGGTACAGGCCCTTGACCACGTACGGACGGTAGTAGCCGCCGAGGATACGGGCCCTGTCAAGCCGCTTGAGCTGGGCCATCTCATCAGAGTTGACCACGGGCAGCGGAATCAGAATCTTCTTGGCGTGCAGTTCGGAATCGGACAGCAGGTTCGGTTCAGGGCCGATGGCGGATTCAAGCGAGGTGACGATTTCCTCACGCTCCCAATCCAGCGGCGGATTGGTGACCTGCGCGAACTTCTGGGTGAAGTAGTCGAACAGCATGCGGCTGCGGCTGGACAAGGCCGGCATCGGGGTGTCGTTACCCATGGAACCGAGCGGTTCCTTACCGGTGTTGGCCATCGGGGTGAGCAGCAGCTTCAGATCCTCTTCGGTGTAGCCGAAGGCGCGCTGACGGCGCTGGACGGACTGTCCGGAGTGGCTCACGTGCTCGCGGCGGGGCAGGTCGCTCATCTCGACCGAGTTGCCTTCCACCCACTTGCGGTACGGGTGCTGGGAGGCGAGGGTCTTCTTGATCTCCTCATCGGGAATGATGCGGCCTTCGGCGGTGTCGACTAGGAACATCTTACCGGGCTCAAGACGGCCCTTGGACACGATGTGTTCCTGCTCGATTTCCGGAATCACGCCGGCCTCGGAGGCCAGCACGATGTAGCCGTCGTCGGTGAGCTGCCAGCGGCCGGGGCGGAAGCCGTTACGGTCAAGCAGTGCACCCACCTGAGTGCCGTCGGTGAAGACGATGTCGGCCGGGCCGTCCCAAGGCTCAATCAGCGTATTGTTGTACTCGTAGAAGGCGCGCACGTCCGGGTCGAGGTCGGGGTTCTTCTCCCACGCCGGCGGCAGCATCATGCAGATGGCGTGCGGCAGGGAACGGCCGGCGAGATGCAGCAGTTCGAGACACTCGTCGAAGGTGCCGGAATCGGAGTAGCCCGGGGTGGTGATGGGCAGCAGCGGCTCGAACTCGCCGAGCAATTCGCTGCTCAGGCGACCTTCACGGGCGGAGAGCCAGTTGCGGTTGCCCTGAATAGTGTTGATCTCACCGTTGTGGGCCAGCAGGCGGAACGGCTGAGCCAGCGGCCAGCTCGGGAACGTGTTGGTGGAGAAGCGGGAGTGGACGATGGCGATGGTGGCCCTCATGCGCTCGTCGTTCAGATCCTCGAAGAAGTGAGTGAGCTGCATGGTGGTGAGCATGCCCTTGTACGTGATGGTACGGGCGGACAGGGAAGCGAAGTAGACGCCTACCTCATGCTCGACGCGCTTGCGGATGCGGAAGGTCTTGCGATCCAAGTCCACGCCGGCCAGAGCACCGTCCGGAGAGGCGACCACGAGAGTCTTGAATCCCGGCATGGCGGCAAGGGCCTGCAGGCCAAGGCCGTCCGGGTTGGTGGGCACTACTCGCCAGGCGAGAACTTCAAGGCCTTCCTCGCGCACGATTTTGGCGATGGCCTGTTCCTGCTGACCGGAGGTTTCGATGTCGCGGTCAAGGAAGGCGATGCCTGCGGCATAGTGACCGGCTTCCGGCAGTTCGGCGGGCACGGTGGCACGCATGAACTCATCCGGCATGCTCATCAGGATGCCTGCGCCATCACCGGTGTTTTCCTCGGCGCCGACGGCACCACGGTGATCGAGGTTGACCAGCACCTCGATGGCGTCGGTGACGATCTTGCGCTCGGGGCGCTTGTTCAAAGTGGTGACCATACCCACACCACAGGCGTCATGCTCATTGGAGGGGTCATACATACCGTCCGGAGCGTGGACCGTGAGATCGAGCGGGGCTTTGAATGTCACCGAAATCACCTCAATTGCTTGTGGGCACGTAAGGAAATCGTGCCTCTTCGTTCATTGCTGTTGACACAGTACCGTTGCATCATGTCATTTACGTTTCGCGTGTCCATATACCGAGTCGCCATAAAAGTCAATAGTGATTCTCAAGCAATCTGTTATAGCCAATTATGGGGTGTTTCGGGCGTTTTAGCTCGCAATGTCTACTAGACCACAAAAAATTCGACACAGAAACGTCCGTATTGTGAACAGCAATCAACAGTTCGCTCAATGAATGTCGAGCAAACCGACGGAGGTGATCGCCGTCATACTGCATCATCATGTGCAGGCCGGTCATGAGGAACAGGTGCTACATCATGGTTCAGGCAAGCCGGTATTGGTCATCGGTGATCGCGAATCGTTTGTCAACATCAACTCCATGGATACTGCATGCGCGCGAGGCGCAGCGGCGGCAGCGGAGCATCTATGGCAGGCTGGCTGCCGGCGCTTCTTTGTACTGGGAGCGCCACACCCTGATGAGCAAAACATCAAGCGGAACGGCAATGGCAACGGCTTCGGTCCGCGACGACTGACCGCAATTCTGCAGACGCTGAATCGGCATGGCATCACGATTCCGCCGAACCAATGCATTGATTGCGAACGCACACTCGAAGGCGGGCGCGAGGCTGCGTGGCGATTGCTTGATCGCGAGTTCCAGACTGCACCGCCAACCCCAGAATGCGGCATCTTGTGTTTGTCCGATACCGATCGCGATCGGCGCATTGCACGAGCTGATGGAGCACGGCATCCGCATACCTGAGCACGCTAAGCTCATGGGATTCGACGGTATCCCGTTCTCCGAATGCACTAATCCCGCCATCAGTACCGTGGCAATGGACGTTCCGGCCATGACGCGCACGGTCATCGATCGGATGGTTGACATGATTGGATCCGCAGCGCGTCACGAGCTGCTGCCTAACGCCATGCACGATCACATTCGATTCCAGGTGATACCGCGCACGTCAAGCGCGAATATCTAACTCTGCAGCGCAGAGCAAGTAGTAATCGGGAAAAACCCCAGACCCTTCAGATCTCTCGTTCGGAAGCGCGTAGGCAAGGCTGCCCCTGCACTACTTCAATCTGGGAAGGTGGCATGTCGGCACCCATACGCTTGGCCTGAATCTGCTCAAACAGCATGCGGAATGACCGCTCCCCCATGTCCAAGAAATTCTGGGTATAGCTGGTCAGAGAGGGTTCCCATAGGGCACCGAAATTACGATCGTCGAATCCGACCACGCTGACATCATCCGGCACACGTCGACCGGTTTCTCGCAAACCACGAATCACAGCGATCGCGGTTTCGTCACTGTCGGCAAAAATCGCGGTCGCCTCGCCACGACGGCCGAGTTCATGCCCTGCCTTGACGGCCTTCTCCAGATTGCCGTCGGATACAACAATGGGTTCGGGAGCCTCAATCCCCCGCTCCTCCAACGCATCTTTCCATCCATTGGCACGGGTGTTGTCAGTAGCTCCTTGCACCCGTCCAACGTAGAAGACGGTTTTGTGGCCGAGATCCAACAGGTGCATGGTCATCCAACGACCACCATCTCGTTCGGCGTTGATGATCTGGTAGTCGCCGTCGCCGAAACTGCCGCCGACCACGACCTTCGGCATATCCTTGGGAATATAGTCAAGTGCCGCGATACCGGCCTGATCGTATTCGTAAACAACCACTCCAGCCGGTCTGATCGACAGACCCATGCGCACACGTGCCTCGACGGATTCCATGTCGGATTCATCCAGGGACACGATGTTGAGCAGGAATCGACGTTTGCGGGCGGCGGCCTCAACGCCATGATTCGTTTCGGAGGTGGAAAAGGCGGCGGGATTGGCAGCGAATACCACTACCGAATCCATTTCCCGGTTCGACAAGGCACGGGCCACGATGCTGGGTTCATAGCCCAGTTCCTTGATGGCTTTGGCGATGCGCGCACGCCTGTCCTCGGTCACATTGACCGTGCCATTGAGATAACGAGACACCGTGGGAGCTGAAACTCCAGCCAGCTTGGCCACGTCTTTGATTACCGGACGGGTGCGTCCCGTACTTCTCGCCATTGTTTTCGAGCCCCCATTGTTCGCCGACTCGTCTCAGTCGTTACGCTTCTCATACAAATGTACACGCAAGATAACGGGTGCTGACTCCGTAGCATGCGCGGAACCAGTGAGAAACACCGAAGGTTGGCCGTATCTCTTGCATTCGTCATTGATATGCGTTATTCTGAAACCGGTTTCAGAAAGAAGCCAAAGAAATAAATCAAAGCTGCAAGGCTTTGACCAATGAAAGGAAACAGCCATGTCCTTCAAGGATTCCATGATTCGCGGTTTCGCTATGTACGGTCTGAGCTCCATGAGCCAGTGCGGTCACGCTAGCTCCAAGGTGTTCGTTGACCTCATGAAGGGTGACGACAAGGACGCTCGCTGAATCACTTCAGCACAGCGTTCCATATGAGATTGCACGTTATTAATGAACGTCAATCCCCCGGCGTCAATTCGCCAATTCGATAATTGAATATCGCAATAACTGAACGATAACCGGACAACGATGTCCATATATACTTTTCTATTTCTTAATGATTGTGAATTTCTCCAACCGGCATCTTCATTTCGTTACGCCGACTCCGCCCTATGAGTCGGTAAGCAAGAAATCTCCCGCTATGAAAAAGACATCCGACAATTGATACCACTGTAATCAGAGGCAAGCCATGGCGCTGGCAGTGGCATCCGTGATTCTCCCCTGATTCCACTGCAATCGAGGACGAGCCGGTCAGATGCCGGCAAGGCCGAAGAACCGTTCGATAACCGAATCATTGAGCAGGCGCCCTCGGCGGGTAGGGATGACACGATTGCCGGACATGGCGATCAGACCTTCGTCAACCATCGGTCGAAGCGAATCGACGGCAATGGTCTGCCATGAAGTGTTCTCGTTGGCTGCGATGGCCTGATTGATGCGGCCGAGGTCAAGACCTTCGCGCAAACGCAGGCCAAGCATGATGAGCTCTTCGAGGTTCTCCTCCGCAGTGATTGCCTCGCTATCGGCCCACGGTATGCGATGCTCGTTGATGGCAGTTCCCCACAGTCGCGGGTGCGCAATATCCCAGCTGCGCAGGCCGTGGGAGACGGGAACCACCCCCAGTCCGGCTTCCGCCGGACAGCCCCCGCCAGCGGGGGCGATGGCCTCGGTTGCGCCCCCGCTGGCGGGGGCTGTCAGCAAAGCTGACTGGGGGCGGTCAATCTCAGTCACATTGTTGTAATGAGAATGAGCACCCGGCCCTACGCCAGCCCAGTCGACATTGCGCCAGTAGCCTAGGTTGTGCTGGCTTTCGTATCCGGGGCGGGCCCAGTTGGAGACCTCATACCATTCGAGGCCGGCGGCGGCGAACAGGTCGTCAGCGATCTCGTATTTAGCGGCCTCGTCATCGTCATTGGGTTTGGGCAACGTGCCGGCGGCAATCTGACGGCCCATTTTCGTGGTCGGCTCCACGGTCAGCGCGTAGGCGGAGATGTGGTTCACACCAAGATCGATGGCGGTCGTAACCGAGGTACGCCAATCGTCAAGGCTCTCCCCCGGAGCGCCGTAAATCAAATCCACGCTTGAGCGCAGCCCAGCCTTGTTCGCCGCATTGACGCCTGCGGCCACATTGGCCGGCGTATGTGTGCGGTCGAGAGTCTTGAGCACATGTGGTACGGCGGACTGCATACCGAAGGAAACACGGGTGAAGCCGCCGGCTGCGAGCTCATTGATGTAATACTCGTTAACGGTGTCCGGATTGGCTTCGGTAGTGATTTCCGCGTTGGACGCGATACCCCAAGTCTTGCGGATAGCATCCAGCATGGCTACCAAGTCACGAGCGGCAAGAATCGTGGGTGTACCACCCCCGAAGAATACGGTAGAAACCGGCGGCTCCGCGATGCCGTGATCGAGCTGCCACTGCTTGGTCAATTTCATTTCCCGAATGACCATATTGGCATAGTTGCCGCGCGAGGCCCCCGCACCAAGATCCGTAGCCGTGTAGGTGTTGAAGTCGCAGTAACCGCAGCGCCGCAAGCAGAACGGGACGTGGATGTAGACCTCGAACACTAGCCCTCGGTCTTCTGAGCGGCGCGGATCTTGTCTTTGGTGTCGCGGTCGTTGGAGTCCTCGCCGGTGGACAGGGCTGCGATGAACGCCTCCTGCGGCACCTCCACATGGCCGAGCATCTTCATGCGCTTCTTACCGGCCTTCTGCTTTTCGAGCAGCTTGCGCTTACGGGTGATATCGCCGCCGTAGCACTTGGCGAGCACGTCCTTGCGCAGGGCGCGAATGTTCTCGCGGGCGATGATGCGCGAACCGATTGCGGCCTGAATTGGAATCTCGAACTGCTGACGCGGAATCAGGCCACGCAGCTTCTTGGTCATCATCACGCCGTAGCTGTAGGCCTTGTCGCGGTGCACGATGGCGCTGAATGCGTCCACCTTCTCACCCTGGATGAGAATGTCCACCTTGACCAGGTCGGCGGACTGCTCGCCATCCTCATGATAATCAAGGGAGGCGTAGCCTTTGGTACGGGACTTCAGCTGATCGAAGAAATCGAACACGATTTCAGCCAGCGGAATGCGGTAATGCATTTCCACGCGCTCGGTGGAAATGTACTCCATCGTGCCCATAATGCCGCGATGGTCCTGGCACAGATCCATCACCGCGCCAATGAATTCCTTCGGCGTGATGATGTCGGCGGCAACCATCGGCTCGACGATCTTCTTGATCTTGCCGTCCGGGAACTCGCTCGGGTTAGTCACGTGGTGTTCGCTACCATCCTCGGCGGTCACGTCGTAGGTGACGTTCGGAGCGGTCTGGATAAGGTCGAGGCCGAATTCGCGTGACAGTCGTTCGTTGACGATTTCCATGTGCAACAGACCCAGGAAGCCGCAGCGGAAGCCGAAACCCAGAGCCACGGAGGTTTCCGGCGTGTAGATCAGGGCGGCGTCGTTGAGCTTGAGCTTGTCGAGCGCGTCGCGCAGTTCGGGGAACTGGGCGTTGTCGATCGGGAACAAGCCGGCATAGACCATCGGCTTGGGGTCGCGGTAGCCGGGCAGCGGCTCGGCGGCCGGGCGGACGGCCGAGGTCAGGGTGTCGCCCACCTTGGACTGGCTCACATCTTTCGCACCGGTGATGATATAGCCGACTTCACCGGCGCCGAGCGCCTTGGTTCGGGTCATGTCGGGGCTGATCACGCCGATTTCAATCGGATCGTGGGTCATGCCAATACCCATCATGTGCACTTTTTCACGGTCGCGCAGTTCGCCGTCTTCCATACGGATGTAAGTGACGATGCCACGGTAGGAGTCGTAGACGGAATCAAAGATAAGCGCGCGGGCGGGCGCTTCGGGATCGCCGTGCGGAGCAGGCACATCCATGACGATCTGGTCAAGTAAATCGGCCACGCCTTCGCCGGTCTTGCCTGAGACGCGCAGCACGTCGCTTGGCTCGCAACCGATCAGGCCGGCGATTTCCTCGGCGTGCTTGTCCGGTTCGGCGGACGGCAAATCGATTTTGTTGAGCACGGGGATGATGGCCAAATCATGGTCGATGGCCATGTACAGGTTGGACAGGGTCTGCGCCTCGATGCCCTGGGTCGCATCGACGAGCAGCACCGCACCCTCGCACGCGGCCAACGCACGGGACACCTCGTAGGTGAAGTCCACGTGACCGGGGGTGTCAATCATACCGAGCGTGTATTCGGTGCCATCGAAGGTCCACGGCACGCGTACGGCCTGGGATTTGATGGTGATGCCGCGCTCCTGCTCGATATCCATACGGTCAAGGAAGCGGTCGCGCATCTCACGCTCAGGCACGATGCCGCTCAGCTGCAGGATGCGGTCGGCCACGGTGGACTTGCCGTGATCGATGTGCGCAATAATACAGAAGTTGCGAATCACCGACTGATCGGTGGAACCCGGCTGATTGTGTTGGACGACCAACGCATTCCTCCTCTTGGCATATACTCAAACTTCACCTAGTGTAGCCGAGGGACTGTATTCGGCGTGGCATTGCACGGGTTTTTCCGGGGCACATGCTATCCTCTTTTATTTGTATGTCCTTATAACACACATCGTTTGGAGTAAACGTGGCAAACATTAAGTCGCAGAAGAAGCGCGTGCTCACCAATGAGAAGGCGCACCTTCGCAACGTGGCTGTGAAGACCGGCCTGAAGACCGCCATCCGCGCCACCCGCGAAGCCATCGCCGCCGGTGACAAGGCTGCCGCCGAGGCCGCCTACAAGGTTGCCGCCCAGAAGCTCGACAAGGCTGCTGGCGCTGGCGTGATCCACAAGAACCAGGCCGCCAACCGCAAGTCCGGCCTCGCTGTTGCGATCAACGCTCTGTGAGCATAAACCTCTTGAGGTTTTAGAAGGTCCCGCAAGTCATGTGATTTGCGGGACTTTTTGTATCTCCGTTCAAAGAGGTACATTGACATTCTTGCGAAATGATATCTCCGTTCAAAGAGGTACCGAATACGGAAAACCCAAGTATAAACACCGTCATTGCAACACTTATACTCAACGTTTCGTGCTTTAGACACCTCTTTGAAAGCAGTTAGCATTCTGAAGAGGGCCAAATATACCTCTTTGAAGGCAGTTAGCCCTGAGATAGCCTTGAACCATCCTGAGGCGTATCCTCATCATCCACGGTATTAGCGTTACCTCGGCCACCTGATTGCTGAATATGCCGATTTTCGCTAGGCAAATACACATGTCGCCGTTCGATGGCACCGGGCAAGGTGACATTGAAACCGACCGAAAGCAGTCGCAATGCCACCACAATGATGACAATCAGCACATCAAGCAGCATTTCCGAGCGCATATCAAACCAGCCGTATCTCACGCCACGCCATACCAGTACGGTCAGAATGCAGCCGATGAACGAAGGTACGGCATAGAGATGCTTATCACGAATAATCATCGGTACGTCACCGATGAAGAGATCTCGAATAAGGCCACCGGCGAGAGCGGTGAACATGCCGAGGAATACGGCGGTCATGCCTGAAGATCCGTAGGCCAGTGCCTTGGCAGTGCCGTTGACCGCGAACAGACCGAGGCCCAAGGCATCGATGACAGTCATCGTCCATTTGAGTTTGGTGATTTCCGGATGAGCCACCACCGCGATGACGCCAGAGAACAGCGTGGTGAGTACATACCCTTTATCGGTGATGCCGACCGGAGGCAGAGCACCGAGCATCACATCGCGCACGAGACCTCCGCCGAGTGCAGTCAGCCAGCCGCACAGCATAATGGTGAAGATGTCATAGCCCTTGCGAATGGCGGCAAGTCCGCCGGACAGTCCCCAACACAAAATAGCGAGGTAGTCGATGACCACAAAAACGATGTTGTTCTCCAACGCCACCTGCATGAGCCGCTCCCCTCTTGTACCACTTCGGTTCGTCTCAGTCCGTCTTCGTTCTGTTCTCTTTTATCCTCATTCGGCGCTGCCGTCCGCCGTGCCCGAGCCTACCCCAAGCCTTGCCCGAGACAGAGGAATGGGAGGAAAGCACACGGTCAAAGCATGAGCGAGCTAGGGAAAATAGGACCAATCTGCCAAGCACTGGCAAGTTAGCACCGTTGAGACATATGGAACGCTGCTAACCTGCCAGTCTTTGGCAGACAGCACCGCTAGGTGTAATAATCAAAATCAACAGCCACTCATGACCTAACCGTTGTTGATTTCTGATTCGATTTGAACAACTTTTTCTTCGATATCACGCAAGCGGTTGCGCAGCGCTGCCTCGATATCGATACCGTCGGTACGGGCCTCGCGCACGATAGCAAAAATCTCATCCGCGTAGGCATCGGCCTTTCCCCGTTCAACGGAATTGCCTCCGTTCGATTCGGATTGATTTGCCGCTTGGGTCTGCTCGACATCTTGCTGCGTGCTAGCCGAAGACGAATCAGCAAATGCAGCGAACAATTCATCAGCATTCGGTGATTTGGAGATGCGCGAGACTACCTTGGCGGCACGCGGCAATGCACCTTGAGCCCGAGAAATACCTTCTAATACAGATTTACGATGCTTCTCCTGCTGCTTCATCTTTTCCCACAGTGCCAGCACGGCTTCCGGGGATTCGGATTGGGAGGCCGCTCCCCCATCTTTGCCGTCATCATCAGAGGAATCGGCAGCATCATCAGCCGCAAACACATGCGGATGACGGGTAATGAGCTTGTTCACCAGACGGTCGGCGACCTCATCAATATCGAACGGATCTTCGGCATCCGATTCGCAGACACGTGCCTGAAACACGGATTGCAACAACACATCACCCAGTTCCTCGCGCATATTGTCGCGGTCGTGAGTTTCCACCGCGCCAATGTATTCGTAAGTTTCTTCGAGCAGATTCTTGAGCAGCGACTCATTCGTCTGCTTGCCATCCCACGGGCAACCGCCCGGCGAATACAGCACATCCACCACAGCCTTGACCCGGTCCAACGCCGTCGCTGCCTCAACCACCGGCTTCAACTTCGAGCAGTGTTCGAAGCCTCCCGGTAGACGATAGTCTGAGTTATGGTATCCAGTCTCGTCACTGATCTTACTCATAGCTTTTTGCTCCTTTTCTCATCTAGACGCACCAGAACAAGCCTCCGCAACGCACAGAAACCTAAATCATATTATTTGTTGCGAAATATTGCTTCACTCATCTGAATCTCTCCAGATACAGAATATTCTAGATACGCCAAGACCCCTTGGAATTGTTGCTGTTCCAAGGGGCCTTAGTCAGAAACAAAAGGTGCTAGTTCAGCACACCTTCCACATCCAGTTGTGCGGGTCTTCGACCTCACCAAGCTGGATGCCAAGCAGTTCGTCGCGCAGGGCAACGGTCAGCTCGCCGGAGCCGCCGTCGGCGACGGTGACATCGAACTTCTCGGACTTGAAGCGACCGATCGGGGTGATGATGGCGGCGGTACCACAAGCGAACACCTCGGTGACTTCGCCGGACTTGATGTCCTCGAGCAGCTGGTCGAGGGCGATCATAGTCTCGACTACGTCGTGGCCCTTGTCCTGCAGCAGCTGAATCAGGGAGCGACGGGTCACACCCGGCAGAATGTTACCGGTCAGGGACGGGGTCTCCACGTGGCCATCCTTGTGCACGGCCATCATGTTCATGCCGCCGAGTTCTTCGAGGTAGGTCTTGGTGGCGGCGTCCACGAAGCAGACCTGCTCGCAGCCGTTCTCGATACCCTTATACTCACCGAGCAGGGAGGCGGCGTAGTTGCCACCGCACTTGGCGAAACCAGTGCCGCCAGGGCCGGTACGGAACCACTTGTCTTCGCCCCAGATGCTCACGGGCTTGACGCCGCCCGGGAAGTACGGGCCGGACGGGGAAGCGATCACGCAGTAGTCGACTTCCTGCGGAGCGCGCACGCCGAGGAAAGGCTCGGAAGCGAACATGAACGGACGCATGTACAGCGTGTACTCGCGGCGGGACGGCACCCAGTTGGCGTCGCGCTTGACCAGCGCGGCCACGGAACCGAGGAAGTCGTCAATCGGCAGCTCAGGCAGGTACAGACGCTTGGCGGAGTTCTGGAAACGCTCGGCGTTCGCATCCGGGCGGAACAGCCAGGTGGAGCCGTCGGCATGACGGTAAGCCTTGAGGCCCTCGAAGCACTCCTGTGCGTAGTGCAGCACGGAAGCACCCGGATCCATCTTGAGCGGTGCGTACGGTTCGACGCGGCGGTCGGACCAACCTTCGCCCTTGGTCCAGGTCATGTGGGTCATGTTGTCGGAGAACACCTGGCCGAAAGCCGGCTTGTCGATGAGGGACTGACGCTTCTCATCGGATGCGGGGTTGTCGTTCGGCAGTACGGTGAACGGTTCGGTGAGCTTATCAAGCGCTGCCGGATCGTGGTGCGTGTTTTCAGTCATTTGGCTACTTCTTCTTGACTTTGGCGGCACGAAGGCCACCAGATGGGGTATGTGCTGTGCGCTTGTGGCGCGAGCTCTGTTGCATACTTTTACACACCCATGTGTTGCCCGTGTGGCAGAGTTCACATGGTGAAAACAGAGGAACCCGTACCGTTTCCACGGTTACGGGTTCCTCTGTTGCAATTATGATTCAGATCGGCCGCCATGAAGACGACCGGCTTCATCACTTGGCGTCAGCGTCGGCGGCAGGAGCAGCGGCAGTGGCGTCAGCCGGAGCAGCAGCTTCCGGAGCAGAGGTGAACTCGGTGGCGTCCTCCGGAACCTCGATGGTGACGACGGATTCCTCAGCGTGCTCGACGTCCAGCTCGGCGCCTTCCGGCAGCTCGATGTCCTTGGCGAAGACCTTGGTGCCGTCGGTCAGGCCCTCGACGTTGACCACGATCTTCTCGGGCAGGTTGGAGATGTCGGCGCGAACCTTGAGCTCCTGAATGTCGACGAATGCCACTGCAGCACCCTTCGGGGTACCCTCAACGAACACCGGCACCTCAACGTCGATCTTCTCGCCGGCCTTGACCTCGAAGAAGTCGATGTGCTCGATGATGCGCTTGACCGGGTTCTTCTGCACGTCCTTGACAACGGCCATCTTGGACTCGCCGCCGAACTCGATGGTGAACAGGGCGTTGGTGTGGCGCAGAGCCAGGGTGGTCTCACGCATCGGCAGGGTCACGAAGGCCGGGTCGGCGCCACCGGCGTAAATGGTGGCCGGGATCTTGTTGGCAACGCGCAGACGGCGGGCAACGCCTTTGCCGAACTCGTTGCGGACTTCGCCTTCAAGCTTAATGGTGGTAGCCATATATATCTCCTTGAGAGTTTCGTTCATGGTGTTTCGGCGCATCAACGAGCCGTGAAGAAAACCCAAGAGGGTTTGCGAACCACACGCCGAGTCGATTACGGAAGCATGCGCCTCCCTCGCCAAGACAACATTGATGAATTATACGCACGCGCCGGACAATGGCGGCGACGGCCCGACGCGCCCGCGAGAACCGTGACGATACTCACATGAGATTTTCCTCATGATTACTCCCGGAGCGAACATCAACGATGTTCATTTTCCAAAAAACCCAGTGATACCAACGTTTCACAAGCCCCCCTCCGCCACTGTCCACGCATATCGAGGCGGGCCACTCTTCCAACTACGTTGTTGCTTGTTCGCCGCAGGGCGAACACAACAAGAGAGGAACGAATAGTACATGGTCAATCAACAGCATGGGGAAAACCGCTGGGTGCGCGCCGTTATTCCGGCGTTGCTCATTCACATCTCAATCGGCACCGTATACTGCTGGAGCGTGTTCAAACAACTGATCGCCGATCAGATGCACGTGGCGCCAGGCATCGTCGAATGGGGCTTCTCGCTTGCCATCTTCTTCCTTGGCATGTCGGCCGCCTTCCTTGGACCCTTCGTCGAAAAGGACATCAAGAAATCGGCCCTGATCTCGACGGTCTGCTTCGTCTGCGGATTCGCCGGCACCGGAGTCAGCATCGCGGCGGGATGGCTCCCCGGCGTGTTCATCTTCTATGGCGTGATCATGGGCATCGGACTCGGCGTCGGTTATCTGACGCCGGTGAAGAACCTGATGCTGTGGTTCGCCGACAATAAGGGTCTCGCCACCGGCATCGCCGTCGCGGGATTCGGTCTGGCCAAGGCCATCGCAAGCCCGGTCATGCAGTGGCTGATCTCCACCGTCGGACTGGCGCCCATGTTCTACATCCTCGCAGCCGTCTATGCGGTGATGATGCTGCTGGGATTCGCGCTGATCAAGCGCCCCGCCGGATACGTGTACTCCGCTGAGACCCGCATCCGTCGTCGCGACATCATGAAGAAGCCGGTGTTCTGGGCGATCTGGCTGGCCTTCTACCTCAACATCACCTGCGGTCTGGCATTGATCTCCCAGGAGAAGGACATCCTGCATGATGCGTTGTCCATTCTTCCGAAGTACGCATCGCTGAACGCGGCCCAGCTGGCCACGGCCATCGCGGGAAGCATCAGCGTCGTCCTGGCCGTCGACGCCGTGTTCAACGCAGCCGGACGTGTCGGGTTCTCCACGCTGTCCGACCACTGCAAGCGCCGTGAGACCGCATATCTGGTGATCTTCATCATGTCCATCGCGGTGTGCGCGCTGCAGATCTTCACGCATTCGATCGACAACGGCACCCTGTGGCTGATCGTGACGATGCTGTTCCTCGTCAACGCCGGATACGGCGGCGGATTCTCCACGCTGCCGGTGCTGCTTGAGCAGCACTTCGGCATGAAGTCGGTGTCGACCGTGCACGGGCTGGCTCTGAGCGCGTGGGCGTTCGCCGGATTGTCCGGCAACCAGCTGGCGTCCTTCGTCGTCTCCCATACGGCGGACGCGGCCCACCGCTACAGCGCGCTGATCCCGATCATCACCGTGCTGTACGCCATCGCTCTCGCGTCCATCATCGCCGTGGTGCTCGGCACGAAGGGCAAGCGCGCCGCCGCTCAATCGAACTGACCGGCTTTATGTGACCGCCCATTGATATGAGTGGGGGTGTGCCTTCTTGCGAAGGCACACCCCCACTCATATTCTCATGCGGCAATGCGCGAACGTCGCGGCACCATCAGCTGATGAGCTCCTTGACCGCAGCGATCACGGCCTGCAGACTGGCCTTGGCGTCGCCGAACAACATCTGCGTGTTGCCTTCGAAGTACAGCTCGTTCTGGATGCCGGCATAGCCCATACCACGGCCACGCTTCATGACCACGACGTTCTGGGACTTGTCAACGTCGAGAATCGGCATACCGGAAACCGGGGTGCCAGGGCGACGGGCAGCCGGGTTGGTCACATCGTTGGCGCCCACAACCAAGGCCACATTGGCCTGCGGGAACTGCGGGTTAATCTCATCGAGATCCACGAGCTCTTCGTAAGGCACGTTGGCTTCAGCCAGCAGCACGTTCATGTGGCCGGGCATACGGCCTGCGACCGGGTGAATGGCGTAGGAGACTTCCACGCCGTGGCCCTTGAGCAGTTCGCCGAGGTCGGCGAGCTCGCGCTGGGCCTGAGCCTGAGCCAAGCCGAAGCCGGGTACGAAGATGACCTTCTGCGCGTAAACAAGCTGAACAGCCAGATCGTCGGCAGTGGTTTCCTTCATGGTGCCTTCCGGACCGTCGCCAGCAGCGGCGGCATCGGAGCCGCCACCAAAGCCACCGGCCAGCACGGACAGCAGCGGACGGTTCATGGCCTGAGCCATGAGAATGGATAGGGTCACACCGGCGGAACCGACGAGCGCGCCGGCCACGATCAGGGCGACATTGTCAATCGCCAGACCGGACATGGCCACGGCCGTACCAGTGCAGGCGTTGAGCACGGAGATGACGACGGGCATGTCGGCGCCGCCGATCGGGATCACGAAGACCAGGCCGTAGCACAGGGCGAACACGGTGGTCAGGATCGACCAGAGCAGTCGCCGCTCGGGCTGGACGCACAGCATGACAAAGCTGGCGATGGTCAGCACGATGAACAGGATGTTCCACACGCCCTTGCCCGGCATGGTGAGCTTCTTGACCCACTTGATGCCCTGCAGCTTGCCGGCTGCGATCAGCGAGCCGGTGAAGGTCACGGAGCCGATGAGAATGCCTAGGCCAGCGGTGATGAGCACCACGATGTCCGGAGTGCCTTCCTTGGTCAGGATGTCGTTCAGGGCCACGAGCGCGGCGGCGCCACCACCCACGGTGTTGAACACGGAGACCAGCTGCGGCATGTCGGTCATCTTCACCTTCTTGGCAGAGACGACACCGGCCACGGCACCGATCAGGATGCCGACGACCAGCACCACCACGGCCACGACGTTCACGAAGCCCTTGGCGAAGAGCACGATGAATGCCATGAGCACGGCCACGACCATGCCGAACGCGGAGATTTGGTTACCCTTTCGGGCGGTCTTCGGCGAGTTCATGAAATGCAGACCGACCACGAACAGGACGGCGGAGAACAGGTAGACGAACCATGCGACGATGTCGATGGCTCCAACGGTTGCGGAGGTCATTACTTCGACTCCCCCTTCTTCTCGTTCTTGCTGGACTTGAACATCTCAAGCATGCGGTCAGTGACCACATAACCGCCGACGACGTTCATGGTGCCGAGCACTGCGGCCAGGAAGATGAACACGTAAGCCAGCGGGGTGTTGGCCTCGGCGGCCACAATCACCACACCGACAATGACGATGCCGTGGATGGAGTTTGCGCCGGACATCAACGGCGTGTGCAGGGTGGCGGGCACCTTGCCGATGACCTCGATACCGATAAGCAGCGCGAGGACGAACAGGGTAATGGAAACAACGAGAGTAGGCATAATATTCCTTCTTCCTTACTTCTCGGACTGCTCGGACTCGGCGGCAGCAGCCGGAGCCCCTGCGCGACCGGCGACCACCAGTGCGTCGTCGAGCTCTTCGGTAAGATCCTGGCCGATCTTGCCGTCACGCACGAAGTGCACGAGTATGTCAGCCACGTTACGTGAAAGCAGGTTGGACGCGGTGGTGGCCACACCGGAGGCCAGGTACGGGGCGCCAATCAGCTTGACGCCACCCTCGGTGACCTGTTCGCCTACGGCGGACCCCTCGACGTTGCCACCAAGATCAGAAGCGGCACAGTCCACAATCACGGCACCGCGCTTGAGGCCGTTGACACCGGCCGCAGTGAGCAGCACCGGAGGCTTGCGGCCCGGAACCTTGGCGGTGGTGATGATGATGTCGAAGCCAGCGGCCTTCTCATCGACAGCCGCCTGCTGCTGGGCCTGCTCTTCGGGGGTCAGTGCACGAGCGTAACCACCCTCGTCCTGGCCCTTGGAAAAGTCAAGTCCCAGATCAAGGAACTTGGCGCCCAGGGATTCGACCTCACCTTGAGAAGCGGGACGCACGTCGTATGCAGTGACGACCGCACCAAGGCGCTTCAATGTACCGATGGCCTGCAGACCGGCGATACCTGCACCGAGCACCAGAGCCTTGGCCGGGCGAATCGTGCCGGCAGCAGTGGTCATCATCGGCAGGAATGCACCATAGGCATCGGCGGCGGTGATAGCGGCCTTGTATCCCATGACGGAGTTCTGCGAGGTCATCTCATCCATGGACTGGGCGCTGGAAAGCTTGCGGGGCAGCTTCTCGATGGCGATACCAACCAGACCGGCCTGCTCGAGTGCGGCCACGTAATCGGCGTCGGTAAAGGAACCGAGCATACCAATCACCCACTGGCCTGCCTTGAGCTTGCTCACGATATCGGTGGACGGACGGTCCACGAAACCGAGCGCGTCGGCTTGAGCGAGCACTTCGTCACGGCTGGTCACCTTTGCGCCGGCCTTTTCGTAATCCTCATCGGTGTATTCGGCGGCAATGCCGGCACCGGTCTCAATAATCGAGGAGACTCCACTCCTCTTCAGCCGGGTGACGATATCCGGCGTCAACGCGACGCGGGATTCCGTTTCAGACGTTTCATTCAAAACGCCGAACACCACGGTGGCTTCTGGGTTTTGCGCCATGAGAGCCCTTTCTTGTTCTACTTTGAATGGACATGGTTATCCGAGGCGCAATTGTAGCCGAAGAGTGAAGGATACGGGCGATTTGACTCGTTAGGCGGAACAACCGGGGCAAAAGACCCGCATTTTTCATCTTCGCATCCCTACTGCGTCAACTCGATTGGATGACATCTAGGCAGTAGTCGAACGATCTCCAACCACTATCGACAGTCTGTTACCCAACAATCAGAGTGCCAGTGTCCATCCACCACATAGAACCTCCCAAAACCTACGGTTGCGTAGGCTTTTCCTACGGTTGCGTAAGGTGACGAGTTCGATGTGAACGATTACAATCTAAGGTTTGAGAGCGTTCGGCTTATGCTCGAACGGCACTGAAAGGTTTACAGGAGCAAGAGTTGTCGGTTATCAATTCCTTTACGCAGCACACCATCAATCTGACCCGCAAGGCACTCAGGTTGGGATCCGACTTCGTTCACCCGGTTCACGACGACACTCCGGACGAGCCCGATTATCTGTCCAATGCCGATGTGCCGCAGGAAGCCAACATCGAACTGCCGCACAGCGACGATTGGGATGACGGCCATCTGACCGTCACCGACATCGACCCGGAAACCGGACTGCTCACCACGTCCACTGCCGGCAATCCGCCTCTGGACGACGGCACGTCCATCTACGACCTGTATGCGGATCGCGCCAAGCGCATGGGTGACGAACCGCTGTATACCTACAAGTCCGACAACGAATGGGTGACCGTCACCGCCAATGAGTTCCTCGCCGAAGTGCGTGCCGTGGCCAAGGGCCTGCTGCACTACGGCATCAAGAAGGGCGACGGCGTGGCGTTCATGTGCCGCACCTCCTATGACTGGGATCTGACCGATGCGGCCATCATGGCCTGCGGCGGCGTGCTGGCCACCATCTACGACACCGACTCGGCCGAACAGATCCGCAATATCGTCAACAATTCTGACGCGCGTCTGCTCATCGTGCAGGATTCCGCCATGCGAGAGAAGGCGGAAGGCGCCGTGGAGGAATGCCCCTCACTCGAGCGCATCCTATGCATCGAGACCGGCGCTCTTGATGAGATCAAGGCCTATGGTGCCGGCATCTCGGACGAGGAACTGGATAAGCGCATTGATTCGGTCAAGAAAACCGATCTGTGCTCCATTGTGTACACCTCTGGTTCCACCGCCGCGCCGAAGGGCGTGGAGATGACCCACGAGCACTACTGCCAGACCGCGCTGAACCTGCCGGACTACATGCCCGAGCTGCTGCACAACAAGAAGAACGCCATCCTGCTGTTCCTGCCGCAGGCCCACTCCTTTGCCCGCGCCATCAATTACATCGTCGTGGCCTCGAATATGCATATCTACATCGCCGCCGGCATCAAGACGCTGATTAGTGATTTGCAGGTGGCTAAGCCGTCCATCATGATTGTGGTGCCGCGTGTGCTGGAGAAGGTGTACAACGCCGCCTCCCAGAAGGCCGGCCATGGCCCCAAGGGCGTGGTGTTCGCCTCCGCCGTGGTGGCTGCCCAGAACTACATGAAGGAAATCTCCGCCAACGGCAAGGCCAGTGCATTGACCCGTGCCCGCCGCGCGGCCTTCGATCCGATTGTCTACTCCTCACTGCGTGAGGTGCTGGGTGGACGCATGAAGTGGATTGTGGCCGGCGGCGCGCCGCTTGATCCTGAACTGCTTGCGTTCTTCCGCGGCGCAAGCGTGCCCGTCTACGAGGGCTATGGTCTGACCGAAACCACCGCACCATGCGCGTTCAACCCGCTGGGAACCCCGTTCCACGCCGGGTCCGTGGGCGTCGCGTTCCCCGGCTTCTCGCTGCGTATTGCCGAGGACGGCGAGATCCAGGTCAAGGGTCGCGCCGTGTTCCCGCGTTATCACAAGAACGATGAGGCCACCGAGCTGTCGTTCACCGAAGATGGCTGGTATGCCACCGGAGATTTAGGCCGTATCGACAACGATGGCTTCCTGTACATTACCGGCCGCAAGAAGGATCTCATCATCACCGCAGGTGGCAAGAATGTGGCGCCGGGTCCGATTGAAGAGGCCATTCAGCGTTGCGAGTTCGTGTCCCAGGCACTGGTGCTGGGCGACAAGCGTCCGTTCATCTCCGCGCTGATTACGCTGGACGAGGAGTCTTTGCGTCCTTGGCTGGCCGCCAAGGGATTGGACGAGAACATGTCTCTGGAGGACGCCTCTCAGAACGCCGCCGTACGCGCTGAGGTCCAGAAGTGGATCGATCAGGCCAACGAAGGCGTTTCCCGCGCCGAATCCGTGCGTAAGTTCATCATCCTGCCTGAGGAGTTCACACAGGAGAACGGCCTGATGACCGCCTCCATGAAGGTCATCCGCCCCAAGGTCATCAAGCGCTACTCCACCCTCCTCAACACCCAGATGTACACCAAGAAGAAGTAAGCAGGGCTTGAGTACAGCAAAAGGGAGATTCCATTGGAATCTCCCTTTGTTATAACCGGCCGAAGGCCGATTCCTAGAAGCCGAGGCGTTCTAGTTGCTTGGGGTCGGACTGCCAGCCTTTGGCGACCTTGACGTGGAGGTCGAGCTTGGCTTTTTGACCGACGATGCGGTTGACCGGGGTGCGCAGCTTCTTTTTGACGTAGGTGAGGTTCGAGGCGCCCTTGCCGATGATGATCGGCTTCTGGGAGTCGCGCTCCACATAAATGGACACATTGACCTGAGCCTTGCCATCGTAGCCCTGACCGGTCTCGTTGTCTTCCGGATAGTCGATGGAATCGACCACCACGGCCAGGGAATGCGGCAACTCGTCATCCAACGTCTCCAGGAACGCGCCTCGCACGAGTTCGGCGATGGTGTCCTCGGGACGCTCCTCGCTGATCTGGTCGTCCGGATACATCTGCGGCCCCTCGGGCGTGTGGTCGATGAGCACGTTGCGCACTTCGGCCAGATTGTCATGCTTCAGGGCGCTCACCGGCACGATGTCCGCAAAGTCGGCGAACTCGTTGATCTCGATAAGCTTGTTGATGAGCTGCTGACGGCCGAGTTCATCAATCTTGGTGACGATGGCGATCAGCGGAATGCGCCACGCGAACGAGCCGTCCTCTCGCTTGGTGGCAAAGTCGGTACGCAGACGGGACAAAATACGCTTGTCACCAGGGCCAATTTCCTGATCAGCCGGCAACAAGAACGCCACCACGTCCACGTCAGACAGCGACTCCTCCACCACATCGTTCAGACGCTGGCCGAGCAGCGTGCGCGGACGGTGAATGCCCGGCGTATCCACGAGTACAAGCTGTGCATTATCAGTGGTCAGAATGCCGCGAATGGCTTTACGCGTGGTCTCCGGTCGGGAGGAGGCGATGGCAATCTGCTTGCCGATCAGAGCATTAATCAGCGTAGACTTGCCAACGTTCGGTCGGCCGACCACAGCCACAAAGCCAGAGCGGTACGGCACTTCCTGCCTCACTGACTCGCTGGCAGCGGCGGCATCGCCATCGTTTGAGATGTTTTGGTCGTCCATATCACTCCTTGTCGGCAGTTTCATCGCTCTCAGCGGTCTCACCGCCGGCTTCTTCATTGGTCTTGCCATCTTCCTTGCTGCCCTCGACGTGGGCCGGCTCAACCACAATGGTGGAGACCTTCTTACGGCGTCCGGCCGAATCCACAGCAGTCAGACGCAGGCCGCGGGTCACAGCGGAAGCCCCCACAATCGGCACACGACCAAGAATCTTGGTCAGCAAACCGTACACGGTATCCACGTCGTCCTCATCAATGTCGATCTCAAAGATCTCTTCCAAATCGGCAATCGGCGTTCGCGCAGGCATCTTCCACTTGTTCTCACCGATTTTCTCCGGTTCGGTGTGCTGCGTACGGTCGTGCTCATCCTCAAGTTCACCGACAATCTGTTCGATGGCATCCTCGATGGTGACCATGCCGGCGATGCCGCCATATTCGTCGACCACCACTGCCACATGCTGACGGGAACGCTGCATCTCATGGAACAAGTCGTCCACCGGCTTGGATTCAGGTACCAGCATCGGCTGGCGAACGATGGACTCCACATCACGTTCCATAGCGGCCGGGTTGAAGGCCGTGGCGCGTACCGCATCCTTCAAATAGGCCACACCAATCAGATCGTCCACGTCCTCTCCGATCACCGGAACGCGGGAGAATCCGGAGCGGGAGAACAGTTTCAGAGCAGAAGCAAGCGTGGCATCCCGCTCCATGCAAATCATGTCGGTACGAGGCACCATGATTTCGCGGGTCAAGGTATCCGACAAAGTGAGCACATTGCGGAGCATCTCGGAGACTTCCGGATCGAAATCGTTGGATTCCACCAAGCGATCAATCGCAGCCTTGCCCTGTTCAAGCTGAATCTTTTCCAGCTCCTCGTCATCGGACAAGCTGGAATCCTTGGAACGACGACCAGGGCCTTTGACTGAAGACTTGTCGCCGCCAATGCGAGCGAACGGCGTGAGCTTGCAGCCAAGGTCCACAATGCGCGAGTGGGCAATCATGATGTCGACCGGTTTGGTCATGCCGGCGGTACGCGGGCGCACCAGTACGGAGACCACGGCCACGATAATCGCGAACAGGAAACCGGCGAGCAGGCCAACCCACAGCTCGGCGCCCCATAGAGCCGCAATCGAGGAGACGAGTACACCATCGAGCACATTGCAGGCGATGCGGAAGAACGTGCAACTGCCGGCCGTGGCATACCGGTCGGCGATGAGACGCTGAACGCGATGAATCTTGTCGATTTTCTTCATCTTGATGAACTGGCTCGACTCGGAGTCAGTCTGTACCTCAAGAATGAGGTTGTTCAAGCTGGCTCGTGTCACGCGTGCCACGGCACCTTCCGCAGCGGCCATGGTCAACGAGAACCAGACGAACAGTGCCGCCACCACAACGAGGATGACGGTAATAACGATCAAGGTGGTACTGGAATACTCCATAATGGTTTCTGGTGTCCTTGTGTTTTATTTCCTGGAATCGAGGTCACGGCCCTTGCCGTGCGCGGCATCGTAAAGAGCCAGCGCATCGGGAGTGCCAGATGGAAGAGTGGCCTGCATGTTTGCATCGCCTCGCAGGGCAAAAAAGGTCAATAGCAACTGCCGCTGCAGTCCGAACATCTGTCGTTCCTGTTCAGGAGTCACATGGTCATAGCCAAGCAGATGCAAAATACCGTGGATGGTGAGCAGCAGCATTTCCTGCATGGTGCTATGACCGGCTGCGGCGGCCTGTTGGGCGGCCACCCACGGGCAGATGACAATGTCGCCGAGCACGCCTTCCATCACGGTTTTGCCGTCGCCGGGGCGCAGCTCATCCATGGGAAAACTCATCACGTCGGTCGGCCCTTCAAGACTCATCCAACGCATATGCAGTTCGGCGATGGGATCGGGGTCCACGAACATGATGGTCAGATCGGATTGTGTGCTGACACGCATCTGATCAAGCACCCAAATACCCAGGTCGGAGAACACCTTGGGATCGATGACCCACTGGGTTTCATTAGTGACATCAACGCTCATCGGTTGTCTCGCTTCGATTCATGGATTGCTTATCGTTGCTGTTATCCGCTTCCTGACCGTGTTTGCGTCCACGCAGCCTGCGCTCAATGTCGCGATGATCGCCGGCGATGGCATCATAGTGATCGTAAGCGGCCACGATCTGTCCAACAAGCTGGTGACGCACCACATCATCGGTTCCCAGATGAACAAATGCGATGTCTCCGATGCCCTCCAGAATCCGCTCAATAGTGGCCAGACCCGAACGACGCACCGCCAAATCAACCTGGGAGATATCACCGGTGATGACCATCGTGGTGTTGAAGCCCAATCGGGTCAGAAACATCTTCATCTGCTGTTCGGTGGTATTTTGCGCCTCATCGAGAATCACGAACGCATCGTTCAGGGTACGACCACGCATATACGCCAGAGGAGCCACTTCGATGGTGCCGTCATCCATATACCGCTTGAGCTGGTCGGCTCCAAGCATATCGCCGAGCGCATCATAGAGCGGTCGCAGGTATGGGTCGACCTTGTCGTTGAGCGTGCCGGGCAGGAAACCGAGGTTTTCGCCGGCTTCCACAGCCGGACGGGTGAGAATGATGCGACGAATCTGCTTGTCCTGAAAAGCACGCACTGCTTTCGCCACGGCCAGATAGGTCTTACCGGTACCTGCAGGGCCAATGCCAAAAGTGATGGTATGCGATTCAATCGCATTGACGTAGGCCACTTGGCCAGCGGTTTTGGCACGAACCGGCACACCTGCGGCAAACGTGATCACACCGGGAACCGAAGGCTTGCGGTACAACGGGTCATGCGTGCCCGAGCCACGCGAATGGCCACGATCGGCCGCAGTGGCCGATTGCACGAATTTGTCATGTGCCGGTCCATGACCGGGGTGCTCAAGTCGAACGCGATTTTTCAGCACATTCTGATCGAGCATACGCCTCACGGTATCGGCGTCCATGGGAGCGGTGTAAGCGGCTTGGATAATGGTGTTAACCAGATCCTCGGCTTGTGCCGCCTGAGCCTCGGTCTGCTTAGACCGCGAGACAATTGCCACGCGGTTGCCTCGCACGATAATCGTCAGCTCAGGGAAAGCGCGCTCAACCTCACGAAGAACCTCGTCAACCGGGCCAAGCACGGCCACGGGATCGAGCTGAGGTGGAATGGTGATGGTGCGTGTAGTCGTTGCCACGAAGCGGAAATTCTCCTACTACTCGTCGAGCTTTTCGCCAGTCATCACGTGCGCATGCACGTGGAACACGGTCTGACCCGCATCAAGACCTGTGTTGAATACCAAACGGTACGCGCCATGGAATTCATGGTCGGCAATGCCTTGGGCGACCGAAACGATATGAGCCAGCTCGGCCGGATCTGCGGCAGCAAGTTCAGCAACGTTGGCATAATGCTTCTTCGGCACTACCAGCACATGCACTTTGGCTTTGGGATCGATGTCGTTGAATGCGTAGGTCGTCTCGTCCTCGTACACCTTGCTGCTGGGAATCTGCCCTGCGATGATCTTGCAGAACAGGCAATCGTCGGATTCGCTCATCATGCTCCTTGGTTTACTGTGTTGCTATGCACCAGCTTAGCGCGGGGACGTTACTCTGCATTGCATGAATCGGCTTTCAGCCAATACAGCGTCCGCAGAGGCATTCGCCGCTACTCATACCGGCCAAGCGCGCGTGACAGCAGCGAAAGGGCCACGGGCCCTGCAGTGGCTGCCCTGAGAATATTGCTGCCCAACACGCAGCTCACCGCCCCGGCCTTGGTGAAGTCAGCCACTTCCTGTTCGCTGATGCCACCTTCCGGACCGACCACCACGCTTACCGTGCGCGGCTTGCCGTCCGACAACGTACGTTCCACCAGCTGTGCGACTTTGGCCTCCACACCAGTCCAGGTATCGGTGGCATCCTGATGCAGCACGATGACCAAGTCACCGTGCACGCATGCCCTGCGGCATATCGCTACGACCTCTTTGCTGTTTGCACATGCTTCCAGCTGCGGCTTGTACGCGCGCCTCGCCTGCTCGGTAGCGGCGTCCAGCACCGCGTTCCACTTCTTATCCGTGCGCCCGGCCTTCCATTTGGCGATGGATCGATCCGCCTGCCATGGCACCACTTGGTCGACGCCGATTTGCGTGGCCATATCAACGGCCTGTTCATCATGCCCGGTCTTTGCCAACGCCTGAATCAATGCAAGACGTGTCAACGGTTCAGGCTCACGGCCAACGGTGACCACTTCGGCAAGACCCGCTTCAGGATCCGCCATCACGGCGTGGATACGCAGTCCCCTACCATCGGAGAGCTGGAGGCTGTCTCCCGCCTTAAGCCTCATGGCCTGCACGGCATGGCGTTTGATATGGGCGGGGAGGGTCAGTTTCCACCCGGTATGCAGCTCGTCACTGTTCACCGGTACGTCATCGACCTGCGGGTTGAAGAGAAAAAGGGCATCGGTCATGGTTTCTAGGCTACACGCGACACGCGCGGCACACACCCGAATTGCATACCTGTGATTTGATGCTAAGCTTATCTCTCGTTGTCTCAACGACACCTGCCCGGGTGGCGGAATGGTAGACGCGCTAGCTTGAGGTGCTAGTGCCTATTTTTAACGGGCGTACGGGTTCAAGTCCCGTCTCGGGCACAGACAGACCCCTTGCATTGCAAGGGGTTTTTCGTTATCTGCTCACACGAAAGGCCACCATGCAGTTCATCACGTTGGATACCGTTGACGATCCGCGCGTTGAGGCATATGTGAGCCTCACCGAAATGCAGCTGCGTAATCGGCTCGAGCCCGCCAAAGGCGTGTTCATCGCCGAATCCCCCAAGGTCATTGACCGTGCTCTGGCAGCCGGCCGTGAGCCGCTCTCTTTGTTGGTCGAAGAACCTTGGTTGGAAGGCATGACGGAGACTTTCGACTTCATCGATGACCGCTGGGGTGCCGATATCCCCGTCTATGTGGCCTCTCCCGAACAGCTCAAACGACTGACCGGCTACCGTTTGCATCGTGGAGCTCTGTGCGCCATGCGCCGCTGGCCGCTGCCCTCCGTGGCCGAGGTCTGTAAGGATGCTCGTCGCGTAGCTGTGATGGAGAATATTGTGGATCACACCAATGTGGGTGCGCTGATGCGTTCCGCGGCCGCGCTCGATGTGGATGCCGTGCTGGTCACGCCCTCTTGCGGTGATCCGCTCTACCGCCGCGCCGCCCGCGTATCGATGGGCACGGTATTTCAGATTCCTTGGACCCGTATCACCGGACGCAATGAAGACGGCACCGAGAACAAACATTACTGGCCATTCCAAGGCATCGACGAATTGAAGTCGCTGGGCTTCACCACTGTGGCGATGGCACTTGAGGATCGCTCGATCTCGCTGGACGAACTGACCAGACGCCTGCACGCCCCGGCCGAAGATCCGACGCATATCGAAAAACTGGCATTGATTTTCGGCACCGAAGGCGATGGGCTGTCCCACCACACCATCGCTCGCGCCGACCTGACCGTTAAGATTCCCATGAGCCATGGAGTCGACAGTCTCAACGTAGCCGCATCCAGCGCAGTGGCATTCTATGCCACGAGGTAGCTTTCTTCATTTGTTATCGGCTCGATTCGCCAAACCACCAGCAAATCCCATAACTGTTCATCGCAAGTTCACGGCACGCGGGAGCGAAAGCCTTGCGTGTTCGATTTTTTCTGCAATTATTAACTATGTAGACCGAATGCAATGAAGCATCCGGCAAGCAGTGCGGTGTCAAAAGACGCTCGGTAACAGAGAGGACAGTTACGATGGCCAAGAATCCTAAGATTCTGTCGATAGTGCTTGCAGGCGGCGAGGGGACCCGTCTGATGCCGTTAACCCGCGATCGCGCGAAGCCCGCCGTTCCTTTCGGCGGCGTATATCGTTTGATCGACTTCCCGTTGAGCAATCTGGTTAATTCCGGATACCGTCAGGTCGTGGTGCTCACCCAGTACAAGTCTCATTCGCTTGACCGCCATATCTCCCAGGTCTGGCGTTTCTCGCCGTTGCTTGGCTCCTACGTCTCTCCTGTGCCCGCTCAGCAGCGTCTCGGTAAGCATTGGTATCTCGGCTCCGCCGATGCCATCTACCAGACCATCAACATCATCGAGGATGTCCAGCCGGACATCGTGGTGATCGTGGGCGCCGATCACGTGTACCGCATGGACTTCGAGCAGATGGTGCAGCAGCACATCGAGTCCGGTGCCGAGTTCACGGTGGCCGGTATCCGCCAGCCCATCGAGGAATCGAACCAGTTCGGCGTGATCGAGGTCGACCCGGACCACCCGAGCATGATCAAGAACTTCCAGGAGAAGCCAGCCACCACCACGGGACTGCCGGACAACCCCAACCAGATTCTGGCTTCCATGGGCAACTACGTTGCCAACACCAAGGCCCTGTTTGAGGCATTGGCGCTCGATGAGAAGGCTCCCGATACCAAGCACGACATGGGCGGCGATATTGCGCCATACTTCGCTTCCCGTAACGAAGCCGGTGTCTATGACTTCAACTCGAACGAGATTCCGGGCTCCACCGCCACCGATCACGCCTACTGGCGCGATGTGGGTACTATCAAGCAGTTCTACGATGCGCACATGGATTTGATTGCCTATGTGCCTGAGTTCAACCTGTACAACCAGGATTGGCCGATTTACACGATGTCCGGCAACCTGCCGCCGGCCAAGTTCGTTCATGCCGGTCGTGACCGCCTGGGCCACGCCACCGACTCGATCGTCTCCCCCGGTGTGATTGTCTCCGGCGGTGAAGTGCACCACTCCGTGCTCTCCCCCAACGTGCACATTCATTCCTGGGCCCAGATTGTTGACTCCGTGCTGTTCGACGGCGTGATCATCAACCGTCGTGCCCGTGTATACAAGGCAATCCTCGACAAGAACGTGGTGCTCACCGAGAACTCCACCGTCGGCATCGATACCGAGCACGATCTGGCCCGTGGTTTCACGGTCACGCCGGACGGCATCACGGTCGTGCCGAAGAACACCATTGTCGATGACTGATTGACGGTCTAGGTATGGAAAAGCCCCGCATAATGCGGGGCTTTTCTCGTATTGGTAGTCGACTCCCCTCAGTCAGCTTCGCTGACAGCCCCCCTCAGGGGGGGCAGAACTATCAAACTCAGTACTTCGGCATGTTTTCGAAGTTGAAGCCGAGCGCGGCAAGCTGATCGCGGCCTTCGGGAGTAATACGCTCCATGGTCCAACGCGGATCCCACGTCCAGTCGATACGGAACTCCTCAACCAGACCAGCCAGCGTGGAAGCGCATTCGTCCTCGATGAGATCGGTCAGCGGGCAAGCCGGTGTGGTCAGCGTCATCGTGATGATGGCACGGCCAAGCTCGTCGATTTCAATGCCGTAGACCAAGCCCAGATCGATTACATCAATGCCCAGTTCCGGGTCGATGACCTGATGCAGCGCCTCGCGCACATCCTCGGCAGTGGCGCGGCCGATGTCATCAATCGCTTTAATCGGAATGTCGCTGCCATCGGACTCGTCATCCTGGCAGCCGCACTTGCCGTGATGATTGCCGCAGGCACAGGTATCGTCATCTGATGTGCGCTCAACCGGGCGACCATTGGGGAAGCCTTTAGCCAAAGCCGGATTAGCCATTACGCGGCGCGCTGCCTCTTCGTCTTGCAGTACGCCATTGACAGCGTCGAAGACGGAAGGCTGCGGTTCGGGAACCAGATTATCGTTGGTCATTGTTTCCTCAGTTCTTGGCGGCTAGGGCCTTGGCAATGGAATCCTTGAGCCCTTCCCAGCCTAGCAGGGCACATTTGATACGCATAGGGTATTTTGATACACCTTGGAACACCACGGCATCGCCGAGCTTGTCGTCCAATGCATCATCGTCCAGACCGGCACCACGTGATTCCATCAGCTTATGGAAGGTCTGTTCCAAATCCATGGCCTCGTCCACGGTTTTACCGTCGACCAAATCGACCATCACGGACAGACTGGCTTGTGAGATGGAGCAGCCATGGCCGTCCCAGACCAATCGCTTGATGGTGTACGGCTCGTCGTCGGAAACCTCAACATGGATGGTTGCCTCATCGCCGCAGGTGGGGTTGAACTGGTGCGATTCGCCGGGCGTGCAGTACTCGTGGCTGGCGCGAACCGTAATATTCGCCGCTGCCTCACCGGACTGCTCGGATGCGGCGTCAGGTGCAAAGGACTCTCTGCCGTGCGGATGTTTGGATGCCTCGAGGATGACCTCCTGGTACATCTGCTCGAGGTCGTCGCCACTCATGCCAAAATCATTCATGTTCTCTCGTTTTACTCCACTCCGAAGAACTTGCGGATGCCCTTGGCCGTTTCGACCAACGCTTGCGCGTCCTCAACCGAATTGTAAACACCGGACGAGGCACGATTAGAAGCATACAGTCCAAAGTGACGATGTACTGGCTGTGCACAATGGTGGCCAACACGAATCGCAATACCCTGGGCGTCAATGAACTGTCCCACGTCATGCGGATGCACGCCTGCCACGTCAAAGGCCACGGTGCCGATGCGGTCCACGTTCTCGCGCGGACCAAGAATACGGATGCCCTCGATGTCACCAAGCTTCAGCAGCTCGGCCGCGATGGTCTTTTCATGGGCTTCGATGTTCTCCAGCCCGATGTTCATCATCCATTCAGCGGCGACGCCTGCGGCCACCACCTGGGCGACCGGCTGGGTGCCGGCCTCGAAACGGGCGGGAGGAGCCATGTACTGAGCCTCATGGTCCATGTAGGCGAGCTCGACCATGGAGCCACCGAAGTTGGCCGGAGGCAGCGCTTCAAGCAGCTCACGCTTGCCGTACAGGAAGCCCACGCCGGTCGGGCCATACATCTTGTGTGCGCTCCAAGCGGCGAAGTCCACATCAAGAACATGGAAATCGACCTTGAGATGCGGCACTGACTGGCAGGCATCCAGAATAAAGATCGAGCCGACCTCGTGCGCACGCTTGATAATCGGAGCGATATTGGTGATGGCACCCGTGGTGTTACCCACATGGGTGACGGCCACGACCTTGGTCCGTTCGGTAATGACCTCATCAAGATTGTCCGTGCGCACACGGCCATTCTCAGTCAGGTCAATCCACTTGAAGGTGGCACCGGTGCGGTAGGCCAGCTCCTGGAATGGCAGCAGCACCGAATGATGTTCCGCCTTGGATACGACGATCTCGTCGCCTGGCTGCAAGGCAAAACGCTTGGCGGCTGCTCCCCCACGGCCCAGCGAAGCGTTGCCGAAGGCAGTGGCCAGCAGGTTCAGGCCGGCCGTGGCACCTCCGGTGACGACGACCTCTTCCTCACCTTCGGCCGCATTCGCGCCAACGAGTTTGGCTACCTTGGCGCGGGCCTCCTCAAAGGCCACAGTGCTGCGTGCGGCAAGCTCATGAGCTCCGCGGTGCACGCCGGCGTTAATCGTACGATAAAAATTCGCTTCGGCATCAATCACCGCATTCGGCTTCTGCGAGGTGGCCGCAGAATCCAAATACACCAACGGATGCCCATGAATCTCCTGATCCAGAATCGGGAACTGTGCCCGAATCTCCTTAAAATCAACCATTTTTTCCCCTCCGATGTTTCCAATTCCTACGAGATATAGCTTTTCCTACAGGTAACGTTGGGCCGGGATGTTCTGTTCCCGGGCGTAAAGCATGGCCCGAGCGGCCTGGAGCGGTCCCGGGAACAGAACATCACGGCCCAACGCGTCAGCTACATGAATCGGTCAAAATCAGGCCAGTGCGGACTCGGAGTCGGCGCCTTCGGGCAGGTACTGGTCGTAGCCGTTCTCTTCGAGCTCATCAGCCAGCTCAGGGCCGCCGGTCTTGACGAAGTGGCCGTCGGCGAACACGTGCACGATGTCCGGCTTGATGTACTTCAGGATACGGGTGTAGTGCGTGACCATAAGGATGCCGAACTGGTTGGCTTCCTTGGCGCGGTTCACACCTTCGGAGACGATACGCAGGGCATCCACGTCCAGACCGGAGTCGGTCTCGTCAAGGATGGCGAACTTCGGCTTCAAGAGTTCAAGCTGGAGGACTTCGGCGCGTTTCTTCTCACCGCCGGAGAAGCCTTCGTTCACGGAACGGGAGGCGAACTTCGGGTCCATCTTGAGTCGCTTCATGGCCGCAGACAAATCCTTGGCCCACTGGCGGATACCGGGGGCTTCGCCGTCGATTTCGGTCTTGGCGGTGCGCAGGAAGTTGGTCATGGAGACACCCGGCACTTCGACCGGGTACTGCATGGCAAGGAACAAACCGGCCTTGGCGCGCTCATCGGGGGTCATCTTGAGGATGTCCTGGCCATCAAGGAGGGCCTCGCCGGAGTCGACCACATACTTGGGGTGACCGGCCAGCGTGTAAGCGAGGGTGGACTTGCCGGAGCCGTTGGGACCCATGATGGCGTGAGTTTCGCCGGAGTGAACGGTCAGGTTGGCGCCCTTGAGGATCGGCTTGATGCCTTCCTTGGTTTCGACGTGGACGTGCAGGTCCTTGATTTCGAGTGTTGACATTGTTGTGCTCCTAAAAATGCTGTTCTTACTTGTCTTCGAGGACCTGAGCCATGGCATCGTTCTCGCCACGTGCCAGTCGTCGGTCAATCACGGTCATCAGATGTTCGGAGATGGCCGGGATGCCGATCTCTTCAACAAGTTCACCAAAGAAGCCGCGCACCACAAGCTTGCGGGCATCGGTTTCGGGAATGCCGCGGGATTCGAGGTAGAACAGCTCCTCGTCGTCGAAGCGTCCCACCGAAGAGGCATGGCCGGCACCGATGATGTTGCCGTTCTCGATTTCGAGGTTCGGCTCGGAATCGGCGATGGCACCCGGAGTCAGCACCAGGTTACGGTTGAGCTCGTACGAGTCGGTGCCGGGTGCGGTCGGCTGGATGAGTGCATTGCCCACCCAGGTGGAGTGTGCGCCCTTGCCGTCAAGCGCGCCCTTGTAGACCACGCGGGACTTGCAGTCGGGGTGGTTGTGCACCACCATCGTGCGGTGCTCGATGTGCTCGCCGGGATCGACGAAGTAGATGCCGAGCATGTTGAGGTCGCCCTGTTCGCCACCGAAGTCCTGATCCATACGGATGCGCACGATATCGCCGCCCAGGGTCACGACCGAGTGACGCAGGGATGCGCCTTTGCCTACGTGGATACGATGGTTGCCCACATGCTTGGCGGTTTTGGCCCATTCCTGAATGAACGTGGTGGAAACATGCGAGTCCTTGCCGGTGGTGATTTCCACACCTTCGGCCAGTCGCGCGTCGCCGTCGTGTTCCACGACGACGTCCGCATGGGCTTTGTCGGCAGCGGCGATCACCAGATGGAAGGCATCGAGATTGGCTCCTGCGCCGTGCACCTTGACCAGCACAGGTTGAGCAATCTCGCCGGTGAGCTCAAGAATGGTGGCGGTGGCGCCGGACTCCCACTCGACCGCAGAGACACGGTCATTCGGCTTGGAGACAGTACCGGACAGGCCTTCGCCCATCTTGACCTGGGTAAGCTTGATACCTTCGGCGAGTGGTGAGCCGTCGATCATCGAGACTTCGATCTGCGTTTCGCCGGAGGGTTTGAACACGGTGAAGAATTCGTTGATGCGCTCAATCGGCGTGTAACGCCATTCGTCCTGCTTGCGGTTCGGTTCGGGGTAATCACTGGCGTTGAAGGAACGCACGGCATGATCCACGGAAGACGGCATGGCGGCCGGAACCGCGTACGGGTCGTTGGGGTCGGCGACCGGAATCTGGATTTCCTTGACGGGTGCTGTGTTATCGGTCATTGGAATCAGCCCACCGATCCTTCCATCTGAAGTTCCACAAGTCTGTTGAGTTCGAGCGCGTATTCCATAGGCAGCTCACGGCTGATCGGCTCAACGAAGCCGCGCACAATCATGCCTCGCGCCTCCTCTTCGGTGAGTCCTCGGCTCATCAGGTAGAAGAGCTGGTCTTCGGAAATCTTGGAGACGGTGGCTTCGTGGGCCATCGAGACGTCGTCTTCACGCACGTCGACATGCGGGTAGGTGTCGGAGCGGGAGAAGTCATCGACCAGAAGAGCATCGCACACGGTCGAGTTGGAGGAGCCATAGGCGCCCTTGACGATTTTGACGAGGCCGCGGTAGGCGGAACGTCCGCCACCACGGGAGATGGACTTGGCCACGATGGTGGAGCTGGTGTGAGGAGCCAGATGAATCATCTTGGCACCGGTGTCCTGATACTGGCCCTTGCCGGCGAAGCCAAGGGACATAGTGGATGCCTTGGCATACGGCTCGGCGAGAATGCAAGCCGGGTACTTCATGGTGGCCTTGGATCCGATGTTGCCATCGACCCATTCCATGGTGCCGCCCTCGCGCACGTAGGCGCGCTGGGTGACCAGGTTGTACACGTTGTTCGACCAGTTCTGCACGGTGGTGTAGCGCACGCGAGCGTGCTTCTCGACAATGATCTCCACGATGGCGGCGTGCAGTGAATCCTCGGACCAAATCGGAGCGGTGCAGCCTTCCACGTAGTGCACGTAGGAGCCTTCGTCGGCAATGATCAGCGTACGTTCGAACTGACCCATGGCCGGGGTGTTGATGCGGAAGTAGGCCTGCAGCGGGATGTCCACATGCACGCCCTTCGGCACATACACGAACGAGCCACCGGACCATGCAGCAGTGTTCAACGCACCGAATTTGTTGTCTTCCGGAGGTACCACGGTGCCGAAATACTTCTTGACGAGTTCGGGGTATTCACGCACTGCGGTATCGGTGTCGACGAAGATTACGCCCTGCTTTTTCAGGTCCTCGCGAATCGAGTTGTAAATCACCTCGGATTCGTACTGGGCAGCGACGCCGGAGACCAGACGGTTCTTCTCGGCTTCGGGGATGCCGAGTCGGTCGTAGGTGGAACGAATGTCATCGGGCAGGTCGTCCCAGCTTTTAGCCTGCTTCTCAATCGGCTTGACGTAATACTTGAAATCATCGGCATTGAAACCAGACAAATCCACACCCCAATCGGGCATGGGCTTGTCGAGGAACGCCTTGAAACCGCGCAGACGCATGTCGAGCATCCATTGCGGCTCGCCCTTGTCGGCGCTGATGGCGCGCACGACGTTTTCGTCTATGCCTCGTTTTGCGGCTTCGCCGGCGGCGTCGGAATCATGCCAGCCGTAGCTGTAATCGCCGAACTGGCTGATGATCTCGTCATCCTGCTTGATCTTGTCCTCGTTGACGCGAGTACGATCGGCCACATACTGGCTCATCTCCACGTCAGCGGCGGCGTTTGGTGCTGTGTTTTCGGTCACCATCCTGCCTTCCTTGTTTCACACATGGTCCTACGTAAACCTAACAGAACCCAGGCTGAAACACTACCAACCCGACTGAATATTGGCTATGCGCATACGTGATGTATCGCACACGTGCACAGCTATGGCAAGAGCCCGTCCGCAGACGGGCTCCGAAGTCGATTCATATGCGATTGTACGGCTACAGCTGCACGTGCACGGTAGTGCCGTTCAGGCACCAGTCATAGAACCAGTCGGACACATCCCAACCGATGCCCACGCAACCGTGGGAGATGTTGTTCATGTTGGCGATGGTGGCGTCGCCGGTGAAGCTCGACTTGGCGATACGGTGAATGGCGCAACCATCCTTGGAGAAGTAGTTGACGTCACCCACACCCTTGACGCTCCAGTGACTGACCGAGCCGTCGGACAGGGTCACGTTGCCACTCATGTCCTGTGTGGGGTACTTGAGCCAGACCTTGAAGTCGCCGGTCGGCGTGCACAGGTCACCCTGGCATACACCGGTGGTGCGGTTGTTGTCCTGGCCCACGGAAGCATGGAAAGTCTTGATCTCCTGATCATTCTCGTACACGTGTACCAAACGATCAGAGAGGTCTACGACCACATGCCGCTTGGTGGCCTTGGTCTGCATCGGGTCAACCGTACCGTCAAGAGTGACTGCCCCATTGCCCTTGGCCAGCGCTTCGACGGCCTGCTGTCCAACGTTCGAGTCGGTGCCATCGGCAAGGGTGACTCCGTCATGACCTTCCTTGATGACCTGCAATTCGTCGCCGTCATTGTTGACGATGACTTCGCGGTCCTCATGATCGGTCTTCAGATTGGCCTTGATGGCGTCGTTGTAATACTGCTGCAGCTTGCCAGCGTCGAACACCACATAACCGTTTCGGGTCTGGCCATCGGTCAGCTTCGCGTTCTCGTTCGCGTTGATGCTCATAGCCGCGGCAAGTGCGGGTGCGTTGATGGCGGCAATCTGATGATCTTGAACCTTGATGGCCACAGGGTTCTGCAGCAAGGTGTCCAGTGTGGACTTTGCCTGGTTGGCGATATCGTCCGTCACCACCGGATTGGTGGCCTTCAGGCTGACGTTGACGGTCTTCGGCTCATATGAGCCAAGAGACTGCACCGACTTTACTGCTGCATCGGCCACGGGAGCGACATCAGCACCCTCACCTTGGGCGCCGGCAACAACATCGAAACCGGTCTGGTCACCGTTCAATTGCACAGCTGCATCTACCGGCTTGACTTCGTTGACGCCGAGCTTCTGGTTGAGCGTATCGGAGACTGCGGCACCAGCATTGGCCGGGGCGGTGGTCACGTCCTTCTTCACCCAGAATGCGTAGCGCTGCCAGAAATCGTCGCCGCGCTTGGCGTTCACCACTTCGGATGCAAGGGCATCCGAGTCGACGCTGAGACCCAGATCCTTGAATGAAATCTTGGCGGTCTTGCCATCATACGATACCGGAACAGTGGTGTTGTTCACCGTGTCATCAATGGTGGCAGCGATTTGGGACTGGCTGCGCCCCATCATGGGGTTGCCCCACAGAGTCGTTCCCGGCAAGGCGTGGGACTGGAAGAACCAGAAGCCTCCGCCCAAGCCGGCACCCAGCACTACGACAACACCCAATACAATCCAAGGCCATACGTGACGCTTGCGGCGCTTGGCCTTCACGGCGTCGCCATCATCAATCGACTGATCCATAGGCTGAGCTACATCGAACGGGGTGAATACCGCTGTTGCTTCGGCATCGCTGAAGCTCCCCGCAATGTTCGGCTGCGATCCGCCCACAGGCTGTTCATAATTATCGGTCATATGAACTGTTACACATTCTCTCGTTTACTGGTTATATGCGGCATTATGCATTTGAGGCCATTATGCACCATGGCCATGAATTCCAAGTGATTCATGGCCATGGTTTGTCATAGGCTGGCGCGATTTACATCACGTTGATATTGCCGTCAATAGTCCGGGTTCAGCCGCGAGCTTCCTGGTGCTCCAGCGAAGCCTTGACCAGACCGGCGAACAGCGGGTGCGGCTTGGTCGGGCGGGACTTGAACTCCGGGTGGGCTTGGGTGGCCACGTAGAACGGGTGCACATCCTGCGGCAGCTCAACGAACTCGGTGAGTTCGCCGTCCGGGCTCTGACCGGAAATGCGCAGTCCGCCCTCACGCAGGCGATTCTTGTAGGCCACGTTGACTTCGTAACGGTGGCGGTGACGCTCGGTGACATGCGTGGTGCCGTACAGCTCAGCAACCAGCGAGCCTTCTTCGAGGTCAGCTGGGTAGGAGCCGAGACGCATGGTGTGGCCCATGTCGCCCTTGCCTGCCACGATGTCCTTCTGCTCTTCCATGGTGGCGATCACCGGGTTGGCGCAATCGGGCTCGAACTCGGTGGAGTTCGCGTCCTCGATGCCCAGCACGTGGCGGGAGTACTCGATGACCATGGACTGCAGGCCCAAGCACAGGCCGAGGGCGGGCAGCTTGTTCTCGCGGGCGAACTTCAGCGCACCGATCTTGCCTTCGATACCGCGGATGCCGAAGCCTCCGGGGATCACGATGCCGTCGATGTTGTCGAGTGCGGCGGCAGCGCCTTCCTCGGTTTCGCAACGGTCGGCCGCAACCCACTTGACGTTGACCTTGGCCCAGTTGGCGAAGCCGCCGGCCTTGATGGCCTCGGTGACGGACAGATAGGCGTCCGGCAGGTCGATGTACTTGCCGACGATGGCGATGTTGACTTCATGCTTGGGGTGGTGCACACGCTCCAGCAGGTCGGCCCATTCGTCCCAATCGACGTCATGGAACGGCAGACCCAGCTCACGCACCACATAGGCGTCGAGGCCCTCCTCGAACAGGATCTTCGGCACGTCGTAGATGCTCGGCGCGTCCACGCAATTGACCACGCCTTCCGCATCGACATCGCACATCAGGCTGATCTTGTCCTTGATGGACTGGTTGAGCGGGCGGTCGGAGCGAAGCACCAAGGCATCCGGGGAGATGCCAAGCTGACGAAGCATCATCACGGAATGCTGGGTGGGCTTGGTCTTGAGCTCGTGTGCGGCGGAGATGTACGGCACTAGGGAGACATGCACGAACATGCAGTTCTCGGCACCGAGATCACGGCGAACCTCGCGGGCGGCCTCGAGGAACGGCTGGGATTCGATATCGCCGACGGTACCGCCGATTTCGGTGATGATCACATCGACATCATCGGAAACCTGGGCGCGCATGCGGGACTTGATCTCGTTGGTGATGTGCGGGATGACCTGCACGCACTGACCGAGGTATTCGCCGGCGCGCTCCTTACGCAGCACTTCCTGATAGATCTGACCAGTGGTGACGTTGGCCTTCTGGGAGAGGAAAACGTCAAGGAAACGCTCGTAGTGGCCGATGTCGAGATCGGTCTCGGCGCCATCTTCGGTCACGTAGACTTCACCGTGCTGGAACGGGTTCATGGTGCCCGGATCGACGTTGATGTACGGGTCAAGCTTCTGCTGGAGCACCTTGATACCACGGCTGCGCAGCAAACGACCCAGAGACGAGGCAGTCAGACCCTTACCGAGAGAGGAAACAACGCCGCCGGTGACGAAAATATGCTTGGTGACGTGTTCTTGAGAATTACCATGTGTTCTTCTAACCATGGAATTTCACTCTATCATCCGCGTATGACCCGGCGTGTTACCGACATACGGTTTCGTTGAATCCATTTGCCGCCGCATCCACCGCGGCGGCAAAGCCTTTCCATAAGGATATATCGCGACTATTCGGACAGCAGATGGGCTACGGCGTCGAGGGCGAGCTTGTAGCCGTAGAAGCCCATACCGGTGATGGTGCCGGTGGCGACAGGGCTGATGACCGAACGTTTGCGGAATTCGTCGCGGGCGGACGGGTTGGAGATGTGGACCTCCATCAGCGGCAGATTTTCGTCGATGACCATGTGGACAGCGTCGGCGAGAGCGTAGCTGTAGTGGGTAAAGGCCGCAGGGTTCATGACCACAGGGGTCTTTTCGTCGGCGGCCTGATGCATCCAATGCACCATTTCGGTTTCGTCGTCAGTTTGACGCACTTCGACTTCGAGACCAAGCTCCTTGCCCCACTGGGTGCAGAGTTCACGCAAAGTGTCGAGATCCTGACGGCCGTAGACGTCTGGTTGACGGACGCCCAAACGACCGAGGTTCGGGCCGTTGACGACGATTACTTTGGTCATGTTTTGCTCCTTCGTCAGGTTCCCCTCAGTCAGCTTCGCTGACAGCTCCCCTCAGGGAGGGGAGCCAAGGTCTTCTCTGGTTCCCCTCCCTGAGGGGAGCTGGCTCGCGTAGCGAGACTGAGGGGAGCCAGGAGCGGACGGTTGCTCAGATTTATTGCTGGATACGGCGGAAGGCTTCTTCCACGGCATCGGCGGGCGGGTTATCGAGATGAACCACGTGGCCGATTGAGTCGAGTACCACGAAGCGCAGCTCGTTGCCGCGGGCCTTCTTGTCGCGGTGCATCAAAGCGAGCACGTCATCGAACAAGCCACCGTTCCATGAAGTCGGCAGGCCCAGCGAAGTGAGCAGCGAACGATGGTAATCAACCAGATCCTGATCGATGTGACCGGTCAGATGCGCCAGTTCAGCGGCATACACCATGCCGACTGCCACGGCATTGCCATGCCTCCAGCGGAAGTGCTCCAGCTGCTCGATGGCATGAGCCAGCGTGTGACCATAGTTGAGGAATTCACGCAGTCCCTTCTCCTTGAGATCGGAGGAGACATGGTATGCCTTGACCGTTACTGTGCGCTCGATAAGTTCGGCGACCACATCTTCCAACGGCGAGCCAAGGAATGTGGAGCCGTCGAAAGCGCGCAGTTGCGCGGCATGTCGTTCAAGAATCGTCAGGATTTCGGGGTCGCGGATGAAACCGGACTTAGCGACCTCTCCGAGACCTTCGATGAAAATGTCGTCGGGCAAGGTGGCCAGCGCGTTCATATCGGCCAGCACGCCGGCTGGCGTATAGAAGGATCCGACAAGGTTCTTGCCTTGCGGGGTGTTGATACCAGTCTTACCCCCGGTGGAGGCGTCGACCATGGCCAGCAGGGAGGTCGGGCAGTTTACATAGCGTACGCCACGCATCCACGTAGCAGCCACAAAGCCCGCCAGATCGGTGGCGGCACCGCCGCCCAACCCCACCACGGCATCGGAGCGGGTGAAACCTTCGTTGCCGAGGCGTTCCCAAATGCGATTGGCCACAGTGATGGTCTTACCGGGTTCGGCGTCCGGAATCACGATGTCGGACACCTCATAACCGCCTTGACGCAGCAATGCACGAGCACGGTCGGAGTGCCGCTGCACCGGCTGAGTATGAATCAATGCGATACGGACCGGCTTGGAACCCAACACATCGACCAGACGGTTCATCGCGCCTTCGCCGATGACCACGTCATAAGGTTCAATGGCGGCACCATCGACATGCACCGTTCGTTGGGAAACCATATCTATCACCTTCTTGGCTGCTCCCTGCGGGGTAAGTCCGCGGGTATGCACATGAACATTGGCCACGTTGAGGAACACGGGATCGCGTTCCTTGAAGAGCTTCTTCCAGCGGGCATTGGCGTCACCATTGAGCATGGGACGTCCGCCGCCACGATTGGCGCGTTCCATCGCCTCTTTCGGGTCAGCATCGAGATACACCACGCAACCGCCCTGGGCGATATAGTCCGCCAGTGCTTCCTGTGTGGAAGGCGTCATGGGCGCTCCCCCACCAAGCGAGAAAATGCCGTCAAAATCCTCAAGAAAATCAGCGATGAGATCGGCCTCAACCTCGCGGAAGGCGGGCTCACCATGCTTATCGAAATAGGCGGGAATTTTCATACCCACCTCGTGCTCGATTTCCACATCGGCATCGGCGAATGGCAGCCGCAGCATGTGCGCCACTTCCTTGCCAACGCGGGTTTTGCCGGCACCCATCATGCCGATGATTACGGCGTGGGGACGTGCTGTCATAGCGTATGAACCTTCTCGATCGTGTTCCGGCGACTCAGCGCATGTGCTCGGGCCATGAAGCGAGGTACGCCTCAAGGTTGCGGTGAGTCTCCTCCACGCTGTCGCCACCGAACTTCTCCAATGCGTACTTGGCGAGCGTCAGGCGCACCATGGCTTCGGCCACCACGGAGGCGGCGGGCACTGCAGTGCTGTCGGAACGCTGGTTGATGGCCGCGGCAGATTCACCGGTCAGCACATCGACGGTACGCAGAGCCTTCGGAATGGAGGGAATCGGCTTCATGGCGCCACGTACGCGAATCACCTGGCCGTTGGACATGCCGCCCTCGATGCCACCTGCACGGTTGGAGAGTCGGTCGATGCGGCCGTCCGCGTTGACCACGATCTCATCGTGAGCCTGAGAACCGGGGCGAGCCGCTTCAAGGAAGCCATCGCCAATTTCCACGCCCTTGAATGCCTGGATTCCCATAATCGCCGAGGCCAGCGCCGCGTCCAAACGCCGGTCGGATTCCACGTAGGTGCCGATGCCTGCGGGCACACCATAGGCAAGTACTTCAATGACACCGCCCAACGTATCGGCAGCCTTCTTGGCCTCGTCAATGCGCTCCATAATGCGCGTCTCGGCTTCCTTGTCCAAGGTACGAACAGGAGAAGCGTCAAGGGCTTCCAAGTCATCCGGAGTGGGCAACGGCAGGTCGGGGTTGGTCTGCACGCCGCCGAGCGCCACCACATGAGCCACGGTACGAATGCCGAATACCTGCTCAAGGAACTGTTTGGCAACTTCACCCAGAGCCACGCGGGAAGCGGTCTCGCGGGCGCTGGAACGCTCGAGCACAGGACGGGCATCGTCGAAGCCATACTTGCGCATGCCGGTCAAATCGGCATGGCCCGGACGCGGACGGCTCAGCGGCGCATTGCGACCTTCACGCGGCAAATCGTGGTCAAGGGCATCGGCGCTCATAACTTCGGTCCACTTGGGCCATTCGGTGTTGGCGATTTCGATGGCCACCGGAGAGCCGAGCGTCAACCCATGACGTACGCCAGTGAGCAGTCGCACCTGATCCTGTTCGAACTTCATACGGGCGCCACGACCATAGCCGAGCCTACGGCGGGCCAGCGCGGAGACGATGTCGTTGGTACTGATGCGAATGCCGGCCGGCAGCCCCTCGATCATGGCCACTAAGGCCTCTCCATGCGACTCCCCTGCTGTCTGCCAGCGCAACATAGCATCCCTCGTTTCGTATGTTCAGTAACTAGGGGTTAATGTTAAGCCATGCCATACCTGTTCACCTTGCCCGGTCTGCTATGTGGGCTTGCACTGTCCATTGAAGATGTGCGGTGCAGGCGGGTGCCGATTGCATGGGTCGCGGTAGGTGCGTTGCTGCAGCTGGCCGCGGATTTCGCCTATGGCGTGGTGGCAAACGATTTGTTCGTGCTGTTACAGGCACTGCTGTTTACCGTGTTGTGCTGCTTGGTTCAGTTTGCATTGGCGCTCATTGTGCCCAAATCACTGGGATTCGGTGACGTGACCGCATTGGTTCCTATGGGGTTGTCCGTCGGCTTATTCGGACTGCTGCCTGTGGTGGTGTGGTGGCTGGCCATGGGTATGTGCGGTATCGCGTGGATCGCGTGGTGGACGAGGTTCGACCCGCAACGCAAATCACCGGCGTATGCGGGCAAAGTGCCGTATGCACCGGTGATATTGGTGGGAGCCGCTGTAGCGATTGTTGTTGGGGTTGTCTTGTAAGTTCTCTCCCCCACCCGCTTCGCGGGAGCCCTCATCAGAGGGGGGGCTACAAGAACGGGCCACCTGCCGTTTTCTCCACTAGAGGGACTAGCAGGGATGGACTACTGCCCGTTTGCAGCCTGCCACTGGCGCAGCTCTGCAACGTTCTGATTGTGTTCGTCGGCAGTGGCGGCAAACTTGGTTTCGCCGGTGTCGAGATTCACTGTGCAGAAGTACAGCCAGTCACCCGGTTCGGGGTTCAGCGCAGCCGAAATAGCGTTGTCGCCAGGATTGCTAATCGGAGTGGGAGGCAATCCGGCAATCTGATATGTGTTATACGGGTTGGAGGCATCCTGCGTCATAGCAGTAGTGACTTCTGCCGACTTCACATTATTGCCATAGGCCACCGTAGAGTCCATGCCCAAGGCCATGCCCTGATCGAGACGATTCTCAATGACACGTGTCACCTTGGCGTAGTAGTCGGATTTATTGACCTCGGCCTCAGCGATGGATGCAATGATCATCACCCGTTCACGATCGCTGCCACTGGGGACTCCCAGTTCATCGAGTTTGGCGATGCGCTTGTCGACCATGGCCTTGAGGATGTCCGACGCGCTGGTCATGGATTGCACGTTGTAGCTGCCTGGTTCAAACCATCCTTCAAAGCTGCCAGCGGCCTCGGCCGGTAGGATGCCGGATCCGCCACCGTTCACGATGGTATCGAACTCGCTGCGATCAATGCCGGACAGGCGTGCGGCCGCATCAAGAACGTCAGCGACGCGTTCGCCCGACTTGACATCCAGGAATCCGGAAGCGTTGGATGAGTCAGATAAAATGGCCAACACGTCGCTGGCTGCCATGTGCTTTTTCAGCGAGAACGTGCCGGGGTACAGCTTGGCATCATTGGCCATGACCACACTGGTGAACGCGGCGGCAGACTTGATGATCTTCTGCTTGAAGAGGTTCTTCGCAATGACATCAGCACCTTGTCCCTCTTCCACAGTGAATTGGACGTCGCCATCGCCAGGACCTGGATAATCAGCGATGACAGCGGTCGTCTGGCTCTGGCTGTCTCGAATAGACTTGAGCTTCTTCACACCAAAATATCCGCCGCACACCATCAGTGCGATAACCACGATAACCGCAATGATGACCATGGTATGGCGTTGCTTACGCTTCTCGCGGCGCTTGCGCATCTCCTTGCGGGACTTCGGCGGCTGCGGAGGTTCCAGCGAGCCGCCGGGCGGATTCGCGTTCCCTTCGACCCAATGCGTGTTCTCGTCGAAGAAATCGTTGAAATTGTCTGCCATAAAACCGGTCCCTCACTGTTCCCCCGCACGGTCAAGTGCCGTCTGCAAAATCACCACTGCCGACTGCTGGTCCACCATTGGCCTATGCTTGGTCGAAGCCTTCTGAGCCTCAAACAGCTGACGATGAGCGCTGACCGTTGTCAGTCTCTCATCTACCAATACTACCTGCGGAATCTGGGGTTCTTGGGATTCTTCTCTCTCGGAACGCAAACGCTTCTCAAGGTTTACGGCCCATCTGCGCGCCTTCTTGGCGCTTTTGCCTTCAGTGCCGTCCATCTGCAACGGCAGTCCCACGATGATATGGGTCACGTGCTCGTCCTCAACGACATTCAGCACTTCATCGATGGCATAGAAATAGTCACCGGCAACATGAATGTTCCCGGCTGGGTGTGCAAAGGTAAGCTCCGGGTCGGACAATGCGAGTCCGACCCGGGCGTTACCCAAATCAACGCCTAACCACACCACGGGCGTTATCAGGCCTTCTGTGCCTCGTGCTTGAGCGCCTCAAGTGCCTCGTTGATCTTGGAGGCATCGGCGCCGCCGCCCTGGGCGAAGTCCGGCTTGCCGCCGCCACCGCCGCCGAGGATCTTGGATGCGCCGCGCACCAGATCGCCGGCCTTGATGCCGGCCTTGCGGGCGGCTTCGTTGGTGGCCACGGCGACCATGGGCTTGTCGTCCTCGTTCACACCGGCGAGAGCCACCACGGCGGGGGCGTCCTCACCGAGCTGGCCGCGTACGTCGAGCACGGTCTTGCGCAGGGCATCAACCGCACCGAAGTGGCCCACGTTCTTGATGGCCACCTTGACGGGAGCAGCAGAGTTCTTGGCGTCTTCGACCAGAGCCGGAACAGCGGCGGCGAGCTGGGCCTCGTACATGGAGGCAAGTCGACGGTCGGATTCCTTGAGCTTGGCGAGCAGGGTGTTCACACGCTCGGCGAGCTCGTCCGGACGGGCGTTGAGCTTGTCGGACAGCTGGGAGACCAGCGCGTGCTCACGAGCGTTGAAATCGTATGCGCCCTGGCCCACGACGGCATCGACACGGCGTACGCCGGAACCGATGGATGCCTCGGAGAGGATGTTGACCATACCGATCTTGCCGACGTGGTCCACGTGGGTACCACCGCACAGCTCACGGCTCCAGCCGTCTTCGCCGATGGACACCACGCGCACGACGTCGCCATATTTCTCGCCGAACAGGTGCATGGCACCGAGGGCGATGGCATCGTCGAACTTCATTTCCTTGGTGGTCACGGCGAGGTTGTCGCGCAGCTTGTCGTTGACGCGCTCCTCAACAGCGGAAATCACGGACTTGGCCGGAGCCTTGGACCACTGGAAATCGAAACGCAGACGGTTCGGGGCGTCTTCGGAGCCACGCTGAGTGGCCTGCGGGCCAAGCTCCTCACGCAGCGCCTTGTGCACCATGTGCGTGGCGGTGTGAGAGCGGGCGATGGCGCCACGGCGGGCCAAGTCGATGTTGGCGTTGACTTCGGCGCCGACGACCAGCGTGCCTTCGGTCAGACGGCACTGGTGGACGATGAGGTCCTTGATGGGCTTCTGCACGTCGTCGACTTCGAGCACGGCGCCGTCATCGGAGAGAATCTCGCCCTGATCGGCAAGCTGGCCGCCGGCCTCCGCATAGAACGGGGTACGGTCGAGAATGACCTCGACGTTGGCCGGGCCGGTCACGGCGGGCACGGAGCCCTTGCCTTCCTGCATGATGCCGATCACCTTGGCACGGGCGGACATGTCCGTGTAGCCGAGGAAGTCGATCGGCTTGGCGAGCGTCTTCTTGAAGTCGTCATAGACCGACAGGTCCACGTTGTGACGCTTCTTGAGGGCGTCGGCGCGGGCACGGGACTTCTGCTCGGCCATAAGCTCGCGGAACTTGGCCTCGTCGACTTTCACTCCTTGGTCGGCGGCCATTTCGAGAGTCAACTCGATCGGGAAGCCGTAGGTGTCGTGCAGAGTGAACGCATCAGAGCCGGAGACCACCGGGTCGGCGGTCTTCTTGGCCTTCTTGACGGCCACGTCGAGAATCTCGATGCCGTTCTCCAGCGTACGACGGAACGCATCTTCCTCGCCGTAGGCCGCTTCGGAGACATCGTGGAAGGTGTCGTTAAGCTCCGGGTAGCTGGCGACCATGGCCTCCTTGGAGACGGGCAGTAGCTCGGGAATCACCGGATCGGTCACGCCAAGCACGCGCATGGCCTGCACAGTACGACGCAGCAGACGACGCAGCACGTAGCCGCGGCCGACGTTGGACGGGCGCACGCCATCGGACATAATCATCAGCGCGGAACGCACGTGGTCGGCCACGACACGGAACTTGACATCCGCGGCCTCGTCCTCGCCGTACTTGCGGCCGGACAGGCGCTCGGCGGCCTCGATGACCGGGAAGACCTCGTCGGTCTCATAGATGTTCTGTTTGCCCTGCATCAGGTAGGCCAGACGTTCCAGACCGGCGCCGGTATCGATGTTCTTCTGGGCCAGCTCGCCGACGATGTGCAGGTCGGTCTTGGATTTGACATTGTCGACCTCGTAGTTCTCGAACACGAGATCCCAGATTTCGATAAAGCGCGTCTCGTCGGCCGCAGGGCCGCCATCACGGCCGTATTCAGGGCCGCGATCCACGTAGATCTCGGAGCAGGGGCCGCCGGGGCCAGGGCCGCCGGTGGTCCAGAAGTTGTCTTCCATGCCGAAAATCTGCATGTGCTCGGGATCAAAGCCCTCGTTCTTCCAGATGGAACGGGCTTCCTCGTCGTCGGTAAAGGTGGTGACCCACAGCTTTTCCGGGTCAAAGCCATAGCCGCCCTGGTCCTGCGGGGTGGTCAGCAGCTCCCAGGCGTAGTGGATGGCCTCTTCTTTGAAGTAGTCGCCGATGGAGAAGTTGCCAAGCATCTGGAAGAAGGTGCCGTGGCGGGTGGTCTTGCCGACCTCGTCGATGTCGAGCGTGCGCACGCACTTCTGGTTCGAAGTCATGCGGCTCTTCGGCGGGGTCTGCTCACCAAGCAGGTAGGGAATGAACGGCACCATGCCGGCGATGGTGAACAGCGTGGTGGGGTTCGGGGAAATAAGGGACGCCGAAGGCATGACGAGATGGTCGTGCTTGGCGAAGTAATCGAGGTATCGCTTGGCGATGTCCGCAGTGCGCATGAGCGGATGAACTCCTTGTAGGTTTGTTTCGGGCGCAATTGCGCCACTATCAGTGGAAAGTATGGATTAAAGGATTGCGTAAGGCCGTGCGCGTGTCAGTTGGCGCGCTCAGTGTACTGACGATTGAGCTCAGCCTCACGGGCTCGACGGGTCGCATTGAATTCATTGACCAGGCCTTCGAGCGTCTTCATCGGCACATTGTCTTGATCGGGACCAAGCAGGAACTGACGGGCCGCGTCAGGCGTATTGGCCTTGACATAGGCCTGTGCCTTGGTGACGGCCATCACGCCGATGGCCACACCGACGCCCACCCAAAAGATGCGTTTGAACATCACTCCCCCTTCTGAGCGGTCTTGTTGGCGTTCTGAGCCAGGAACGACTGGCCAGTGGCCTTCAAGGCATAGAAGGCCGAAGCGACCTTGATAACCGGCTTGCCAAGGAAGGATCCATACAAATCGGTCAGGGCACCCACGTTGTTGGCGGTGGTGGAGGCCGCAGCGGAAATCTTGTTGACATCCTCAAGCGACTTGTTGACCTGCTTGACGGTGGTCACGCCCTCATCCAATGCGGGGATGGCATGCTCACCGGATTCCTTGACGGTCTGCGAAATCTGGTCGAACATCTTGCCCAACCGAATTAGCGGATAGATCATGAATCCGGCCAATACTGCGAACGCGATGGCCGCAATCAGGCCTGCGATCTCTCCGACTCCCATTGTTGCCTCCTTGAGGTCACACTTACTCGGATAAGGGTAGCACTCCTCCCCTATTTACCCGTGCAACTGACGATGAAATACGCTATTTGCCGTATGAGACGATGGTCACGGCCTGCGAAAACGGTTTGGTCGTGTCGAAGTCGAGTACGGTTACCGAGCCGTTGGCCGGTCGTTCGCTAAGGTCAAGATCGGGGCCTCCGAAACGGTGGCCGAGGCTGAGCAGCGTGTTACCGTGCGAAATCTGAAGCACATCATCGCCATCCTTGAGATTGGGGTTGCTGGCGATGAGCTGGAATGCTCCTTCGACGCGCGTCCAGTATTCTTCATCGGATTCCGCGTCATGGAAGGGGTCGGCCTCTTTCAGGAAATCACGGGAGGCGGCCAGACCAAATTTGGCTACGATGTCGTTGTAGTCCTTCGCGCCGTGAGGTCCACCCGCAGCGGTCCAAGCCAGCGACATGTCCTGCCCCTCGAAGTATCCGTAGCATTGTTCGCGGAAATGCATATCGGCCGTGAGTTCTGGCCGTGCATGTCCGGCAGCCTCATTGATATCGAGAATTCGCTTCGCTGTGATTTCGGCGCGAGAAGTATCGGAACAATATGCCGCCGCAAAATCATAGCCCTCAAGTTTGTGCCCGGCCCTGTCGGCATCGGCAAGTCCGGATGCGGTGAGCGGCGCATTGCACCATCCCTGAAGACGGTTGTATTTATTGAACGTGGTTTGCCCATGACGAACCAGATGCAAATGCAGAATCATGGTTCCCATGCTACCGCAGTCCGCTAAAACGCAGGACCCCCGTTGCCCATCTCGATCCGGACGACCTGCCGTTCCTCTTCCGACAGGTGCGAATACACCTGTCCCAAGGCGCAACACCCCTCCGTTTGGCTATCCAGACAATCTCCAATCTAACGGGTGTTGCACTTACAAATAGACAACGGGGCCCCAGCTGACATGACTGATTTGAGGTATGATATACGTATGTCACACCACTGTTATAAGGAGTAATGATGGCTATCAAGGAGAAGACCACGATCAGTCTGGATGCGCAGACCAAGCGTGACGGCATCGCCATACTTGACGCCATGGGGTTGAACCTGAGCACGTTTGCCGAAATGTCTCTCAGACAATTGGTACGCGACGGGCGTCTGCCATTCACGCCAAGCGTCCGCCCTTCATTCGAAAAAGACAACGAGGGATATCCCCTGTTCAAAGCGAACATGGATGATCCCCGCATCGTGACGCCCCAGATACGTGATGGTGCCGTGATCCTGCCGGAGGGTTGGGACGATGATGAAGACTGATCCGCGCCAGTTCGAGATATGGTGGGTGCCGTTCGCTTTTCCCGACAAGCCAGGCAAAGCGAAGAACCGTCCCAGCGTGATCCTCCAATGGGACGACGGCACCCGCATCGCCTTGGTGACCAAGGTCACCGGCAACACCTGGCGCGACGAACCGGGCTATGTGGTGCTGCGTGACTGGCAGGACGCGGGACTGAGCAAGCCCAGCGCCGTGCGATGCTCGCAACTGCTGCGGCTGCCAAGCAATCTTTTCCTCGACGACGGCCCGACAGGAAGACTTTCGGCATATGATGCCGGCCGCGTCACCTGGGCGATCAACGAACTCTATCCGGGCCTACTAGCCTGAGAGCAACCGATACCGTCACCATCCCTGTCGAGGTGCTTGCCGCAGCACGGGTCACCGACGTCACTCTTGTCAAGTTTGGCGTGATGGGCTGTTGTCGCGGGCGAATCGTTCCCCGCTAACCGCTAATGCAGTCCGAACCAGCCGCTGCCTCCTGCCTCCCGATAAAAATGAATCCGTCAAATTCTTTCGGGCAGCGAATGCAGATACATGTATAGAGCATCTGTACTATTTTCAAGAATGCTCATTGTCTGCGGCAACGGTTCGGCATACACAGTTTTATAATCCACCTCATCGTACTCTTTCCGAATGGGGAAAGCCAAACGTTCATCGTCAACAGAAAAGTCTGCTTGTACACCCTCTTTATTCCCTCTTGCATCTACACGAATCCATCGGTCAATGGATCTCAGATAAATGGCATTCAAGGCATGGATGCAGTATCCGCTTTCAGGCGTACTGCCTAACGTAAGCCTTTGATAGCATATTCCGGCAGGAATGCCATTTGCCCTTAATAGGGCGGCCAATAAATTAGATTTTGCCCAACAAATACCGACGCCCTCCCTTAATGCGTCTGAGGCTGTTGCCGTGACTCTTTTGTCTTGGACATCCCATGAATGCTTGATTTCATCTCTAACAAAATAGTAGGCGGCTTTTGCCAGTTCGATTTCGCCTTCAGTGGAGTCTTTTAGTTCCTTGGCTTTTCTTTGCACACTCGGTTCATTCCAATCGATATAGTGCGAAAAGGCAAGGTAGCTACTGATATCATCTTGAATATCCAACATATAACACCTCCGAGAATCCCGATTCGTCGCTCTCTTACTTTTTACCCCGTTGCGAGGTTGGTTGTTTCAGCAAGTCCGACATAGCGGCTTCTCACCAAGCTATCTCATTTTCGTGCAGACCGATCTGCCACAACAACGACGACCAGATTGGCCAGCACCATGACAACAAGCGTGGCCACCAACGCAATCAATGCCTCCGATGCCATGTTATTGAAGCTCTTCTCCATGGCCCCGCCAATGATGATTTCAAGGGCGATGAGGAACAGGGCACATGCATCAACGAGGAATATCGGAGCGTACTGCTTGTGAATCCGATTCCATGTGTCTTCGGATGACATTGTTGCCGGCGTTTTGATGCCTACCGAATTCTGCAAAGGCAACGTTCCGTTCTTTGCATCACGATAGACCCCGACCAAAAACACGCCGACGACCACGGCCACAACTACTTCGACGATAAGCATGCGTCAAGGATATCTCCCCCCCCCTAGACTAGTAATGGTTTGAATCCCGCCTGCCCACCGATGGCAGGTCGATTACGCGAGGTGACCATATGGCTCCAGTGGAGCGTCATATCGAGGAAACGCTGTATCGCAGTGCCGTGGAACTGATCGAGCGAAGGTATCCGACAGGATGGGGAGGCGCGGCGGCGATGCGACTCGCCGGCAAAGACAACGGTAAACATGACGGAAGCAACGGCTCGGAGGCACTTATCGTCACGAGCGTGGCGATTGAGACACCCAATGCCGCCGCTTCGCTATGCATCGAGGTCGGAGCGATGTGCGAGGCGATGAAGCTTGATCGCCGTGTCACCCACACCATCTGCGTCGTACGCGATGACGAACACGCCCCGTTCACCGTGTTGTCTCCATGCGGCATCTGTCAGGAACGGCTGCGCTATTGGGGCGACGACGTGATGTGCGCCGTGTCCGACAACAATCAGGGAGAGCATCCGTTGTTCGTGCCGCTGCGCGACCTGCAGCCGCACCATTGGACTCAGGTGTACCCACTCGCCGAATTGGAACACTACGAGCGATAAGCCGCCCTCGATTGAAATCCCTACCTCCCTAAGCTATGCAGTAGGCTCCGCCCGCAAGTCACACTGGTACAATTTTCAGGTTTGAGACTGTAGCAAGTTGAGTCGCTTTATCAGTAAGTACACGTTTGGAGGTAGCGATGGCCCATCGTCCGCTTATCGGCGTGGTCCCGTTGTGGGACGACAAATTGAACAGCCTGTGGATGCTGCCCGGCTATTTCGACGGCATCGCCGAAGCCGGCGGCATCCCGGTGATGCTGCCGCTGACCGACGATGAAGCTGCAATCGAACAGCTGGTCGGCCAATGCGACGGATTCCTGGTCACCGGCGGCCACGACGTGGATCCGGAACGGTATGGCGAGGCGGCCGGCCCCAAGACGGTCAAACTATGCAAGGCCCGCGACCGGATGGAGGAGCGCCTGATCCCCTCCATCATCGCGGCGGACAAGCCATTGCTGGGCATCTGCCGCGGCATCCAGAGCCTCAACGTCGCCTTGGGTGGCACGCTGTGGCAGGATCTGCCGGACGAACATCCAAGCCCGGTCGTGCATCATGGCGACAAGCCGCCGTATGACCCGGTGGTCCACGAAGTGTCGATCGCGCCCAATTCGCCATTGGCCCGCGCGTTGTGGCCGCTGGGAGACAACGGCCCGAGTGAGGCGGAGGCCGATGAGGTCGATTCCTTCGGCAGGCCGTATCATCCGCGCGCCTATACGCTGGGCGTCAACAGCTATCACCATCAGGCGATTCGTACGCTGGGCCAGGGACTGGAACCGATGGCCACCGCGCCGGACGGCATCGTGGAGGCCGTCCGGATGTCTGCCAAGCGTTTCGTCTGGGCCGTCCAATGGCATCCTGAGTTCTCCCACCGCGCCGATAGCAACCAACGCCGCATCCTCAGCGCCTTCATCGACGCCTGCTGACGCAAGCTCCCGCCAAATCTCGACGAAACGCCTTCCAGGAAATGGCTTGCCCGCATCCGTAGACCAGCAGATATTCAATCAATGTGCCGAACGGACTCATCGCAACAACAACATCCAGATCACCCACAATGCAGGTGACAAGACCGAGATGAGCGCCCGGCGCCGCAGCTCAAGCCCAAAGTCCGCCCCATCCCTCCTGCGCAGAACGGCGTGATTCCAGTGCTCCGGCAACCGGAGCCGTCGGAATCACGCCGTTTTGATGCGCCCGTGGTCGTGCCAGCGGATACAGTCGTCGATCGGGACGAACACCTCGTCACGGACACGCTCCTCCCAATGCCCGGGGTGGACGGATTCCGTTCATTCAGTCTCCGGGAAAACGCCCGCACCCCGGAACGCGAGAACCCCGCGTCCCTTGCGGGAGCGGGGTCCAAGCGGTATGTCCTTGATTCTGATGTTTCAGATAAGGGGGCCCGAATCAGCGGGCGTAGAATTCGACCACGTACTGGATGTTGACCTGCACCGGAATCTCTTCGACCTCGGGCTTGCGGGTCAGGGTGGCCTTCAGGGAGGCAAGGTTCACGTCGAGGTAACCGGGAACCGCGGGCAGCACATCACGGTGCACGCCTTCGGCGGCGATCTGGAACGGAACCATGGTCTGGCTCTTGGCCTTCACCTGGATGGTCTGGCCGGGCTTGACGCGGTAGGACGGACGGTCCACCACGTTGCCGTCAACGAGGATGTGACGGTGCACCACGAACTGACGGGCCTGGGCGGTGGTGCGGGCGATGCCGGCACGCAGAACCAGGTTGTCGAGACGGGTCTCGAGGTCGGTCAGCATGGCGTTACCGGTCTGGCCGGCGGTACGGGTTGCCTTCTCGTAAGCGGCGCGGAGCTGCTTCTCGGAGATGCCGTACTGAGCGCGCAGACGCTGCTTCTCGCGCATACGCACCGCATAATCGGATTCGGTGCGGCGACGGTCGCGGCCGTGCTCGCCAGGAGCGTACGGACGCTTTTCGAAAATGCGCTGAGCCTTGGGGGTCAGTGCGATGCCGAGGGCGCGGGACAGGCGCACCTGACGGCGAGAACGCTGAACGTTCGTCATTGGATTATTCCTTCTGTCGTTATCTGAACGGAACGTTTGGTTTCGTATGATTCCAAACGCTGAGTCGGGCCTCTCCAACGCTTCGTCGTGATTGCTCACGAGCGGGTTGACGTTCTTGCGATCGCCTACCGCCGACCCGTTGACGGGCTATGACTCCAGACGGCATCTACCAGTCGGCAGACACCCGCGAACAATACTACACCGCAGCCATGGACAGCACTCCGGCATCCATGCGGTATACCTTGTCCGCATACTCCAGCGCATCCGAATCATGCGTAACCATGAGGATCGCCGTACCGTTATCGGCTTGGCTTCTCAGCAGTTGCATCACGATGTCAGTGCTCTCTTGGTCGAGATCGCCGGTCGGTTCGTCCGCGATAAGCAATTTGGGCTGATTCATCAGGGCGCGGGCGATGGAGACACGCCGCATCTCACCACCGGATAGTTCGCGCGGATAGCTGTCTACCAAATCGGCGGCACCGAGCTGGGTGAGCAGATGCTTGGCGCGCTCGGTAAGCACATCAGGCTGTCCGAGCGCTGAGTATAAGGATTGGTCGGTGCCTGTGATTGGCGCGATGACATCCGGCATAAACGGATCCGGCTCGGTGGAAGACTCAGTACTGTTTTCATCGGATGCGGAATCGTTATCGGCCTCAGATTCGATGCCGGGCACGGTCTCAGCCGTACTGTTCTGTTTTTGCGCGGCTGCATCGTCCTTATTCTCAGCCTCCATGAACGGCAGAGCATCTGGGAACATCGTCGCGGGCAGGATCACATTGTCGAGCACCGTGAGATTGCCGAGCAGGGTCTGGCTTTGGGTCACGAAACCGATGGTTCGGTTGCGCAGTAGGGACAGTTCCTTATCGCTCAGCTCAGTCACTTCGCGCCCATCCACATGCACGGTTCCCGAACTTGGGCGCACCAATCCGGCGACCATATTAATCAGGGTGCTTTTACCGTTACCTGAGCGACCGACGATGGCGACGAATTCCCCAGCGTCAATCGTGAGATCGACGTGACTGACCGCGTCAAACGGCGTGCCGCGACGGACGAACTGGCGGGTCAAATCCACCAATTCCAGCAGATGAGATGCAGTTTCGGTCATGTCACTCCCCTTCTCGCAGGGTCAGATAGGCTTCGGGGCGGCCAAGTCGCCACATGGTCAGCAACGAGCCGACAATGCCGATGGCGGTTGAGCACACAATAGTTATGGCAATGAATCCGATAACGGAGGCCGGTCCGGCTTGCAGATATGGCAATTGCAATTGTTTGCCGATCAGCGAGCTGAATGGGAAGATCACGAGGCTCGCCACGCCTACGCCGATTACGCCGCCAATCAGTCCGATAATGGCCGATTCCTTGAGAATGATGACGTTCAACATGCCACGCGTGGCTCCCATAATGCGCAGGGACGCGAACTCGCGCTTGCGTTCGTTCGCCGAAGAGGCGAATACGGCGAGCAGCACGATCACACCCATCACCCAGATCACGGCCACGAACACCTTGAGGTAGGTGACCAATGCGGTCAGCGAGGTCTTGGTATTGGCGGTGATGCCGCCGGGATACACGTAGCCCAGATCGGCGAATCGGGAGTCAATGCGTTTGATGTTCTCGGCCACGGTTTGCGCCTCATACCCCTGCTTGACCTTGATCATCACGGTGGAGACGGCCTTGCCCGCATATTCCATGGGCATGACCTGCTTGGAGACCTTGGACGATGCGGCGACCATGTCGGGCACAGTGGCCTGGTTGATGAACACCGAATTGTCGAGGCTGGTGCCGGTATTGGCCAGCTGAGCGACCACCGGCCATTTACGGCCGTATAGCTCAATGGTGCCATCGGTGGACACATTGACGTTCGCGCCGGCGATCATCTTGCCGTCTTCGAGGGTGCCTTTGAATTGGGAGGCAACCCATGGCTCGATAACGAAATCGGTGGACGGGTCGTAGCCGATGATCTGCAATTTCTCGTCACAGCAGGCGGCGGCCAGTGACGATATGTAGGTTTGTTCGCTGGCTTGTTCGATGCCATCCGCTTGCTTGACCTCAGTGGCGATGTCTCTGGTGAAATAGAACGTGCTGGGGTTGCCGTTGGTCAACAGCGCTTCGGCTTTCTGCGCGGTGTCCTGAGGCACAACCATCAGGTCGGCGCCGAGGCGCTTCTCCATGCTGGTCATACCGGTGTTGAGGTTCATGGTCAGCATGGTGCCGCCGAAGAACGTCAGCGCAAGAATGGTGACGACGGCGAGCAGGGCGCCGGTGCGGAATGGCTTGCACTTGAGATTTTCAAGCGGCAGGCCGCGCAATGCGATATGCGATGGCACGATGGGGGTCCTTATTGATTATGGTGCGGTTGTAATAAGCGAAACCGGAACCCGACTCCTGGAATGAAATCGGACCCCGGTCACACGAGGTCAAGTTCAGTGCTTGGCCGCTCGGGAATCGAGCCAGATGGCGACAGCGGCGAATACGAGAGTGAGTACGCCGAGCACGATAAGCGTGGGCAGCATGACCATGCGGCAGTGCATCATGGCGCCCTTGCAGATGCCGATCAGGAAGGTGGGCACAGCAAGCAGCAGCAACGCGTTAGCGCTGGCGGCGATGTTCAGACCAATACGGACCTGGGCGTTGACGAACAAGGCCACGACGCCGAGCACCAGAATCACAACGCCGATACCGGTGGCGGCTTGCTGCGAGTAATGGCAGGCACCCGGCATGTCATGGCCGGTGCAAGCGTGAGCAAAGGTCTGGGGTGCGATGGCAATAAGCGCACCGAACAGAATATTGGGCACGGATGCGAACAGCTTGTTCTTCATAACTTCCTTCCTCTCCCCTGCTACCAGGGGTTCGTGAGCACAACCTCTGCATTATGGCCACAGTATGATGAGGAACACAAGTCTTGTTTTTTATGAAATTATCTGGTATGCGCTTTCAGCTCACAGCTTTTCGATCGGTGCCACGCGGAGCATAAGGCGTTTGACGCCGGCGGAGCCGAAGTCCACGGTGATGACCGAATTGCGGCCCTTGTCCTGCGCGTCGGTGACCTTGCCGAGACCGTACTGATCGTGGCTGATCATGTCGCCCACAGCAAAGTCAGAGATATTCAGTCCATTATCTTTAGCGAGCTTGGAACTTGGCATGGAAGATCCGGCGGAACCGGACTTCGGCGTGGTGTGGCGCGTAGTGACCTTGCCGCCACGAGTGCCGCCGGACGCCGAACTAGAACGGGAACGAGAACCATATGAAGAGCCGGAACCCGAACCATAGGACGAACCCGAGCGCGAGCGGGAACCGTAGGAGGAGCTGGAACGTGAGCCATACGACGAACCGCCCGAACGGGAGCCATAGGACGAGCCAGATCCATAGCTTGACGAGCCGTAATGAGATCTCGAGCCATACGACGAACCCGAACCGCGAGAGCCGAATGTCGAGGACCCACCGAACGTCGTACCACCAAAATCGTCATCATCCCAGCCGCCGTAATCGTCGGCGAATCCATCGGATTCCCAGTTGGCGCGCATGCGTTCCACGCCGGCCTCACGACGCTTCCAGTCGATCAGCGAATCCGGAATCTCGTCAAGGAACTGGCTGGGCATCATATCGGCGGCCTGACCCCACTGGGAGCGTACAGCCGCGCGCGTGACGTACAGCCGCCGCTTGGCGCGGGTAATACCCACATAGGCAAGTCGGCGTTCTTCCTGCAGTTCTGTGGTGTCTTCCATCGAGCGCGAGTGTGGGAACGTACCCTGTTCCATACCGGTCAGGAATACCACCGGATATTCGAGGCCCTTGGCCGTGTGCAAGGTCATCAGCGTTACTTTGCCGAAGTCTTCGTCTTCGCTGGGCAGCTGATCGGAATCGGCCACGAGCGCGGTGGTCTCCAGGAATGCGGATAGCGTGGCGTCGGGCGTGTTCTGCTCGAACTCGGCTGCGGTGGACTGCAGCTGGGAGAGGTTTTCCAAACGGGAGGCGTCCTGCGGGTCCACGGACTTTTCCAGCTCTGCACGCAAGCCGGACTTCTCCAGCACTTCGGCCACAATCTCGCTGGGCTTGGCGTCATGTGCTCGCGTGAATTGCGAGAGCTCACCCATCAAATCACGGAAGGCCTTGAGCTGCGTGGCGGTACGCGTGGGCACGTCCTGAATTTCATCCAAATGCATGAGTGCATAGAAGAAGCTGGTGCCACGTTCGCGCGCATAGGCGAGCAGGATGCCCTCGGCACGATTGCCGAGCCCGCGCTTGGGCACGTTCAAAATTCGACGCAGGTTCACGTCATCATCCGGGTTGACCAGCGCCTGCAGGTAGGCCAGCGCGTCCTTGATTTCACGGCGTTCGTAGAACTTGGTGCCGCCGACGAGCTGGTACGGCAGCCCTGCGTTGATTAACGCCTCTTCGAGCGAGCGGGACTGCGCGTTGGCGCGATACATAATCGCCATGTCAGAGTAGGCGATATCTTCTTCGGCGTGCAGTCGGGCGATTTCGGTGGCCACCCACTGGGCCTCCTGCTGGGCGTTATCCGCCGCGTAGCCGACGATTGGCTCGCCTTTGCCGAGTGCTGTCCACAGTTTCTTGGGCTTGCGTCCCTCGTTGTTGCTGATCACCGCGTTGGCCGCGTCCAAAATGGTCTGCGTCGAACGATAGTTCTGTTCGAGCATGATGGTCTTGGCGTTCGGGAAGTCCTGTTCGAAATCCTGGATGTTGCGGATGTCGGCGCCGCGGAAGGCATAGATGGACTGGTCAGAATCGCCCACGACGGTGATCCAAGCAGGGCCGGATTTGCCTGCGTTCGGCGAGCCCGGAATGGCCTTCTCCCCTGTGTCCACGCCGGCCAGCTCGCGTACGAGCACATACTGGGCGCGGTTGGTGTCCTGATACTCGTCGACCAGAATGTAGCGGAAACGGTGATGGTAGTACTCGGCGACGGCCGGGTCGGTGCGCAGCAGTTCGACCGTGCGCCCAATCAGATCATCGAAGTCGACGGCGTTGGCCAGAGCGAGCCTGTGCTCGTATTCGGCGTATATCACCGCGTAGATGGCTTCAAGGTCGCCCACCGTGCCGAACTGGTAGCCGCGCTGGCCGGGCGTGAAGTCGGGCGCATGGACGGCGAGGTTTTCCTTCCAGCCGGTCAGGTTGTTTTTCAGGTCGGAGATGTGGCCGAGGATCGAACGCGGGGTGTAGCGCTTGATATCGAGGTTGAATTCGGTGGCGATGATTTTGACGAGTCGCTCGGAGTCGGCGGAATCGTAGATGGAGAAGCCGGATTTGAGGCCGATGGATTTGCCGTCGCGGCGCAGGATGCGCACGCAGGCGGAGTGGAAGGTGGAGACCCACATACGCTGGGCCACCGGGCCAATCAGCGAGCCGAGTCGTTCACGCATCTCGGCGGCGGCCTTGTTGGTGAAGGTGATGGCCAGAATCTGGCTGGGCCATGCGCCGAACTGGCTCAGGATCCATGCGATGCGTCGGGTGAGGACTCGGGTTTTGCCGGAACCGGCGCCGGCTCCGATCAGTAGCGCCTGGCCGCGGTATTGCACGGCTTCGGCCTGCTGCGGGTTCAGGTCGCCTACGAGTTCCTGCGCGCTGCGGGCGATGACTTCCGGCTCGTCGTACACTGTTGCCTCCCTTTGAATCGCGACAATCATGTTTACCACATGCACGGGTCAGCGGCAGCTGAAGAACCGGCTCGGGGGTGGGCGTCTGGCACCCGAATTGTCACGGGCTCCTGGTGTTCCGGCAGCCGGCTCATCATGTGGCGAAGAACCGCCGCCGCACCGCCCCTCGCATCGGACAACGTACACTTGCAGATATCCATATCATCCATATCGGTTGTGGCACACGATGACAGGAGGTCCGATGCAGGAACTTGAGGAACGAATCCAGAGCGAGGGAACGGTAAAGGAAGGTGACGTGCTCAAGGTGGACGCGTTCCTGAACCACCAGTGCGACGTACGTCTGTTCGACCGTATGGGAGCCGCGTGGGCCAAGCATTTCGCCGGCAAGCACATCACCAAAATTCTGACCATCGAAGCGTCCGGCATTGGCATCGCATGCGTGGCCGCCCAGCATTTCGGCAATGTGCCGGTGGTGTTCGCCAAGAAAGCGCAGTCCATCAATCTGGACGGCGACCAATACACCACCACCGTGTATTCCTTCACCAAGCAGAAGGAATTTCCGGTGATCGTGGCCAAGAAGTATCTGAATGCGGGCGACCATGTGCTGCTGATCGACGATTTCCTGGCCAACGGCAAGGCGCTGCGCGGCCTTATTGATCTGTGCAAGGCGGCCGGCGCCACGGTCGAGGGCATTGGTATCGCCGTGGAGAAGGGCTTCCAGGGCGGCGGCGACGCGCTGCGCGCCGATGGTTACGACGTAGATTCGTTGGCCATTGTCGAATCCATGGATCCTGGAACCGGCGAGATTACCTTTAGGCACTGAGGACTATTGCCCGCTCCCGCTGGCGGGAGCTGTCACGACAGTGACTGAGGGTGGTTCATCTTGACCGCAGACCACCCTCAGTCGGCTACGCCGCCAGCTCCCGCCAGCGGGAGCAAACAAAAAGGGAACAGAGAAAAGAGAATCATGTCAGAGAAGAAAACCAAGAATTCCATATCATTTGAGGCATTGTCCTCGCTGGACGCGCCCGTATCCTTCTGGAAGGGCATTCCGTTCGGCCTGCAGCATGTGATGGCCATGTTCGTGGCCAACCTTGCCCCGATCTTCATCGTCGCATCCGCCGCGAAGATGACGCCGGCCCAGTCGGCCACAATCATTCAGTCCGGTCTGCTGGTGGCAGGTCTCGGTACCTGTCTGCAACTGTATGGCGCGTGGCTCATCGGCTCCCGGCTACCGATGGTCACCGGCATCTCCTTCACCTACGTGGCGGCCGCCGTGGCGATTTGCGCGGACAAGGGTTATGGCGCGGTGGTCGGCGCGGTCATGGTCGGCGGCATGCTGGAACTCGTGCTGGGCTTAACGGCCAAATATTGGCGTCGGTTTGTGCCGCCAATCGTCTCCGCCATCGTGGTCACCTCCATTGGTTTCTCCCTGCTCAACGTGGGCGCCACGAGCTTCGGCGGCGGCAGCGGCGCCAAGGACTTCGGCAACTGGCAAAATCTGACGCTCGGGCTTATATCATTGGTCGCCTGCTTGGCATTCCAGCTGTTGATGAAGGGCACGGCCAAGCAGCTGTCCGTGCTATTCGGTCTGGTGGTCGGTTACGTGGTGGCCATCTGCATGGGCAAGGTCGATTTCTCCGGTTTCCAGAACCTTGCCATTGTGTCTGTGCCGCAGATCATGCCATTCAAGCCCGAGTTCGACTGGGGTTCGATCATCTCCATCGGCCTGCTCTATGTCGTCTCCTCTGTTGAGGTGCTGGGCGACACCGCCGCGCTGACCAAAGTGGGTCTGAACCGTACGCCGACCGAACGCGAGACTGCTGGCGCCATCGCCGGTGACGGCCTTATCTCCACCGTCTCCGGCCTGTTCGGCTGCCTGCCGCTGACCTCCTTCGCGCAGAACATCGGACTCGTGGCCATGACCAAGGTTGTCAATCGTAAGGTCATTCTTTCCGGTGGCGTAATCCTGATTTTGGCGAGCTTCGTGCCGGCCATCGCCGAGGTGTTCAACTCGCTGCCGCAGGCGGTGCTCGGCGGCTGCACCATCATGATGTTCGGCAATATCATTCTTTCCGGCTTCCAGATGATCGCCGAAGCGGGCTTCACGCAGCGCAACATCACGATTGCGGCGCTCTCGCTGACCATCGGCATCGGCTTCACGCAGGTAAGCGACATCTTCGCGCAGTTCCCGGCCCTGTTCCAGCAGATCTTCGCCTCGAACTGCATCGCCGTAGCGTTCGTGGTGGCCGTGATCCTGAACGCCGTGCTGCCCAGTGAGGAGCATTTCCTCTCCGCGCCCAAGGAGGCGTCGGTCGCGGACGCCGAGTGATAACAACGCGACATATCAGCTGCGCATAATCACATGATGATGCCCTATCGTCTTGCAGGATGATAGGGCATCATTGATTTTGGGAGAGACTACAAGTTGAACCATGAGTTCGAGCCGGTGGCGTGTCGATCAATCGTCATCTTCCCATTCGAGGATGTCTCCGGGTTGACAGTCGAGCGCCTTGCAGATGGCGTCCAATGTGGTGAAGCGGACGGCTTTGGCACGTCCGTTCTTCAGAATGGACACGTTGGCGGGCGTGATGCCAATTTGTTCGGCGAGCTCGCCGACGCCAATCTTGCGTTTGGCCATCATGACGTCGAGATTGATGCGAATCGTCATCTCAAATCACCTGCTCGAGTTCGCTCCTGAGCCGGACAAGGAGAACAGTTTCCATACGGCCACGAACGCCGCTTCGATGCAGAGCAGGAACAGCACGCCCATAATGAGATATGGCCAGTGCATCGACGTCTGGCTCGGGTAGAGGCCGGCCAGCGCGCCGCTCAATCCCGGTACAGCGAGTAGTTGGCCCCATAGGCAGGCCAGCCAGACCAGAATCACGATGGCTTTCAACGCGAGCAACACCCATCGGTTCATGTAGTTTTTCATAGCCCGGTCCTTTCAGGTGCCGACGTTTTTGACGACACCGCGAACATCGATATGACTATATCGAAAAACGATATACCATGCAAGGTGTATTGCGTCAACTGGCATTGGTCGCTCGTATACATATAGGCTTCGGCAGACCGTCATCTCAACGGAGCGAACGCCATATGAGCCACCCATTCGCGTACAAGCGTGATGACGGCTTCGGGTTGGTCGATGTGCGCGTTGTGACCGGCATTGTCTAGCGTCACGAAGGTGGCGTTGGGATAGTGAGGCAACAGGGCTTGCTGGTCTTCGTATCCGACGATCTGGTCTTGTTTGCCGGTGACGATGAGCACCGGACCTGCATATGTGCCGAGTGTTTTCTCGGGGTCGTCATCCAGCCAATAGCGTTGATCCAGTCGTTCGCACGCCGCACGGTCACACAACGCCACACCAGGCAAGATGAACCGCTGGTAGCGCCGCCATGCATCGAATGACTGGTTGACGCCCATGGTGATGAAGTCGAACACCTGTTCCTGCGGCAGGGAGTACGTCAGTTTGGGATTGGGATTCGCAACCACGTGTTCGGCCACATGCCGGCCGGCATGCTGCGGGTCCACAACCGGCGCGATCAGCGCCATGCCGACCACTCGGCGAGGTTCGCGCGCCAATACTTCACGGACAAGCGCACCGCCCATCGAGTTGCCGACCATGGCGAATGGGGTTGCTTTGCCGACAAGGCCGTCAATGACCGTTTGCAGCCAATCAGCCATTTCCGGCAGTCCACAGGCATTCTCGGGCAATGCCGGCGTACGCCCAAAGCCGGGCAGGTCCAGATATATGCGGCGAATCGAATCATTGCCGTCGAATGCTTCATCGAGCATCATCAGCGAACGATGGTCCACACCCATGCCATGCACAAACACGACGGACAATCCATTATCATTGCCCTCGATGGCGTAATACGGCTGCGGCTGTGCCATACGTTCCTCTCTCAAACCGGGACTGGGTGTATTTCACACAATAGCGTCTACGGTTCCTTCGCCGCCGAAACAGTTTCGAACGGCATTCTCGGTTTCAAGGGGCTGATTCTGTTATCCGGGAACATCTACTTCCACTTCGAGGGGCTGGTCGAAGCTCAAACCAAAAGTAGAAACGGCGTAACGACAACGCCATCCCGCCATTTTCATGATCTGTCTACTTAACCATCCGCCCCTTGAAACGGAAGTAGATGTTCTGGAAATGGCGAATCAGCCCCTCGAAGCGGAAATAGACGATTGCAACCCAGATTATCAATCTTGGCCACGCTGAAACACGGACATTGGAACATCCTTCTCGGTTCGGCTTGTGCGAGAGTCAAAGGGCGTGAAGAATTATGGCAAAGTCATCGGTGCTATGAGCATTCATCAGGCAGATATGACACTCTGACTGGTGGTGATCAGATTGACGTGACGATATGACATAGACGCGCAATCAGGCGAAGACCGATAAGGCCCGGAAGGAGGCGAGATGGTTCGGCGAACGCGATACCGGGCTCGTCGCCGCTCGGGCGGCAGATGGGTGCTGGCGTTTGTCGTCGCTTGCGTCATCGTCGCGATTCTGGCCGCGCTCATCTATCTGCCACGCATTTTCTTTTCCTCCGGCACCCCTTCCCGCGCCTCCGACGACGCCTATTGTTCGGCGAAACTAGCCGACGGCCCAAGCTATTCCCTCATGCCGGAACAGGCCCAGAACGCGGAGCTCATCGCCAACATCGCCATCAATCGCGGACTGCCGGATCATGCGGTGACGGTGGCCATCGCCACGGCCATGCAGGAATCGCGAATCACGAACCTTTCCTATGGTGATCTGGATTCCATCGGACTCTTCCAACAGCGGCCGAGCCAAGGTTGGGGAACCGTGGAACAGGTGTCCGACATGACGTATGCCACGAACATCTTCTACGACCATCTGATGCAGGTGCCGGACTGGGAGACGATTCCCATCGAGGACGCGGCCCAGGAAGTGCAGCGTTCAGGATACCCGGATCTGTACGCCACATGGGACGCCATGGCGCATGCTTGGGCTGCGGGACTGACCGGTGAATTCGGAGCGACTATTTCATGCGCGCTGGAGCCGGCAACATCGTCGGATGCCGATGGGCTTATCGCTGCGCTTCCTGTTGCCTATCCGAGTGTTACCGCCGCTACTGCGCCTGCGACTGCCGAGGGAAACGGTAATAATTTATCAAACGGTACGACAATCACCGTAGCTCTGCCCGACGGCCTGTCCGCAGACGACCACAATCGCCTGTGCTGGCAGGTTACGGGCTGGCTGGTCACGCACGCACGCCAATACGGCATCGACGCATTGCATGCGAACGGCATGGACTGGAATCGCAAAGACGGTGTTTGGACAGGAAACGAAACCGTCGAGCAGACCATCACCGTCACATTGGTCTAATCAGGCAATCAAACGTCTAACTTTTGACGAATCCGGCACTCCCCTATTCAGCAATAAACCACTAAGATAAAAGCACATTACAGGCCTATTCAAAAGAAATGGGGAATGTATGAGCAAGGCTTTGATTGTGGTGGATGTGCAGCCGACATTCTGCGAGGGCGGCGAATTGGGTGTTGAAGGCGGCAATGCGGTCGCCGAACGTATCGCCGATTACGTGAATGCGCATCGTGGCGAATACGCGTATATCGCCACCACGCAGGATTGGCATATCGAGCCAGGCGCGCACTGGTCGGCTGAGCCGGATTTCGTGGATACATGGCCGAAGCATGGCGCGGCCGGTACGTCGAACGCCGAACTGCATCCGGCGATCAAGGCGCTGGGCGTCGAGCATCATTTCAAGAAGGGCCAGTATTCGGCGGCATATTCCGGGTTTGAGGGTATCGAGGACAATACTGACCGCATCCAGACCCGCGAGGAGGTCTCGGCTGAACAGGCCGCCGGCAAGACACTAGCCGACGCGCTGAAGACGGCCGGCGTGAGTCGCGTGGATGTGGTGGGCATCGCCGAATCGCATTGCGTCAAGGACACCGCGCTCGATGCCAGGAAGCTCGGTTTCGAGGTCACCGTGTTCGAAGATCTGACCGTGCCGGTCAGCGAGGAGCTTGGCGTCGCGGCCCGCAAACAGATGGCGGCAGCCGGCATCGCGCTGGTCGAGTCGCGCTGATCGATTCGGATATACCCGCAGCGAACGCATAGCTGTTTCCACATATTCAGGACTTACACTGCCGCATAGTCGATGTGTAAGGAAGGCGATTATGGTTACGATGCTGCTGACTTCGATGTTCCATAACGTCTCGCCCACCGTGCATGAAATCGAGCCGCGGCCACAGGGCAAACGGGTCGTCTTCATTCCAACGGCGAACGCTGTGGAACCGTGGGGACCGGCTCGTACGGCATTGAGCAAACACGCGCTACAACGGCTCGGCTTCGAGGTCGAACAACTGGATGTGGAAAACATGCCGAGCGACTCCGCCGAGGACATCACCCACAAAATCACCGAGGCTGATTGCATCTATGTGGGCGGCGGCAACACGTTCTTTCTCCTGCAGGAGTTGCGCCGCACCGGTGCCGACCGGGCCATCATCAATCAGGTGCGCGCCGGCACGCCGTATATCGGCGAGTCCGCAGGCTCGGTCATCACGGCACTCGACATCGGCTACATCAAGCTCATGGACCGCACGGACAAAGCCCCCGATCTCACCGATTACACAGGATTGGGCCTGGCTGATTTCCACGTGGTCCCCCACCATCATGCAGCGGCCATGGGTCACGCCGCACAACGCATTCTCGACCGGTATGGTGCCGATCTCAGTCTCAAGCCTCTTACCAACCGGCAGGCCCTGCTCGTCAAGGATGGCAGAACCCGGTTGCTGTGATGATGCGGATCGTCGGCCCGTCGCCCATTCGGCATCGCCGTGGTGTGTCCGGCCTGATATGCCTATCGAGCGGCATCAATCACACAGCAATGTGGCTGGGAACCTCGCCGAACGTCAACACCTGCGTACATCAGCACGGCAAAATCTGCCGAAATCGCCCGGCGCACGAGATGCCAGCCGGCCCCATCCGTCACCTCAGTGCCGTACCGGGCCAGGCATGGCCTTGAGCAACGGGATGAATCCGGCGCACAGTACCAGGGCCACGACGGCGAGTATCTGCCAGTGGGCGGAGCCGAGCCAACCGCCCCACGTGCCGACGGCACCGCCGATCGCATACGCGAACCTGGCACGGCCGCTGAATTTGGCCAGGTCACCACCGCTCAGCAGCAGTTGTCGCGATACGATCACGCCATGCGCCAGCAGGCCATAGCCGAGGTTGTTGATGAGCCATCCGACGCACACCGCGGCAAACTCGGGAACCAGTACGGCGGCAAGGGAAATCGCCGTGGCGATTGCCCCGATGGCGGACACGGCGTGCATGCCGAGTTTTGCGGAGAGCCGCATGTAGACAAACGATCCGATGATGCTGCCCACGCCGCCGAATGCGTAGACCACGGTCAGCATATCGCTGCCGTACCGGGAGCCGATGCCCAGCAACGCATAGCTTGCCCACAGCGACGGAATCAGCGCAAGCAGCAGCGATGCGATCAGCAGTCTGATCCGGGTCAAGCGGGTGACCGGAGTGCGCTGCGGCGCGTGTGACGTGTCGGCCGCCGTGGATTCGTCGGCGGAGCCGTCGCCGTCATCGCCGCCCGCACCATCGTTGCCGAATCCCGGCATGAACTTGCGGGTGCGGAATCGCGTCAGCGCGCAGGCAAATGACAGTGCCGACGAGGTGAGCAGCATGGCCATGATGGAGGCGTTGGCCAAGGCCGATCCGGCAACCTGGCCCAGCAACGTACCGGCCACGCTGGCAATCACGGCGACGTAGCCGCTGTACTTGACGAGCATGTCATCGTCGTCGCCGGCCGCATCCACCTCGAACACTTCGGAGGCCACGTCGATGACCTGCCCGGTCATCAGCAGCAGACATGACAGGGCCAGCAGCAGCCACTTCCAATACGTCCAACCGTTGGGCACCAGCGCGACCGCCAAGCACAGTACGCCTTCCACGCCCTCCGTGGTCGCAAGCGAACGGAACGAGCCGAACCGCTGCACGATCCATGCGGATACCGGAGAAGCGAAGTCGATGACCAGATTGAACGTCTTGCGGAACGCGATCACCCATGCCGGCAGTCCGACGATCAGAATCGAAGGAATCACCGACCCCTCGAAAATCGCGTTGGACAGCATCGAAAACGTCATACCCACCAACGCCCATCGCAACGCCCTGCTCAATACCGATAATCCGCGCATACCCTAATTCCTCGTCCTTGCTAGTGTAACGGAATTATGACTTCTCAATCGTCCCCCCGCTGTCTAAATGAAAGTGCAACACCCTTTCACTGGTTATCTGGACAATCTCCAATCTAAAGGGTGTTGCACTTTCATTTAGACAGCGGCCCCCATATCCGCATGTCACTGCTGCTATCATAATGAGCCAGTAGACGCCTTTAAGCGTTCTGACAGCCATGGAATCGAAAATCGCTATGCACATCACAGAACAGCACTGCCAAGGCAAGAGGTCTGACCAGTCGCTCAATGAGGACGGGCTGATCATCACCGATGGTTTCGCGGCAGTGGTGGATGGAGTGACCAGCAAAAGAGTGCACCACCTTGCCGGCCTTGTTCTTGGCCGCGTCTAGCACCGGGGTGATGTCAGCGGCCCATTTTCACGCACCGAACATCCGGCGAGCATGTCGTTGCTGCCCACGCACACGATCAGCACGTCCGGCCGGTCGTTGATATCGCCAATCATCCGGTAGCGCACGCGCCGGGCGGTCGCGCCGAGCTTGCCGACCGTACGCCAGGCCACCGGCCGACCGGTACGCTTGGCGACGCGCGCGGCGAGCAACGGCATGATGCCTTTCGACTGGCCGTCCACGCCACCCAACATAGTCCGCCCGCCTCGACCGGCCGATCTCGTCAGTGAACACGCGGAATCGAACCCTACATCGACGTTCGTTTCGTCTGGTTTGGCCCATGAATTCTGGATGAATTGGGGTGAACCGGCGGGGCTGGAGGCGAGCGGGCGGCGGATTATGGGGCACAATGGTGTCAAGGAGGCCGCCATGGTCGATGACTATACTGCCAAAATGACTGAGCTGATCGAACTCATGCGTCTGATCGGCAACGATACGCAGCAGTGCGAGGTCAAGGAATGCAAGCGCAAGATCTCCTCGACCATCACCGATACGCTGTCCGCGTTCTCCAATGGCTCCGGCGGCTGGATCATCCTGGGCCTGTCTGAAAAGAACGGGTTCACGCCGGTCGAGGGATTCGACGCGCGCGCCATGCAGGAGGCGCTGAGCCAGGCGTGCGAGAAGATGACGCCGGTGGTGCGGCCCGTGATCGTCACCTGCCCGTTCGAAGGCGCGAATCTGGTGTTCGCGCGCATCGACGAGATGCTGCCGCGCGACAAGCCCTGCTTCACCACCGCGCTCGGACCGCACAGCGGCTCGTTCATCCGCACCGGCGACGGCGACCGGCGCATGACCTCCTATGAGGTCGACCGGCTCATCGAGGAGCATCTGCAGCCCACGTACGATTTGGATATCGTGCCCGGCGCCACGACCGATGACCTCGACCCGCAGCTTGTTGCCGGATTGTTGGCGCGCGTGCGCGAACAGCATCCGCGCGTGTTCGCCGACCGGGACGGCATCGATGTGCTGCTGGATCTGCAGGTGTTGCGCCATGATGATTCCGACGAGTCGGAGGTCGGCGGAATACTGCGTCCCACCTTGGCCGGACTGCTGGCGTTGGGCCACTATCCGCAGAAGTTCTATCCGCGGCTCGGCATTTCGATAGCCGTGTTTCCGGGGACGAGCCGGGACGATGTGTTCCGGGGCGACGAACGATTGGTCGCCTCGAAGTCGGTGGTCGGTTCGATTCCGGTGATGATCGACGATGCGGTCGACTCGCTGATGCGTTGGATTGGCGCGAAGAAGCCCGATTATCCACCGCTCGTGTTGCGAGAGGCGATTGCGAACGCGCTCACCCACCGTGATTATTCGCCCGATGCGCGCGGCACGCAGGTGCATATCAGCGTGTTCACCGATCGCATCGAGATCACCAATCCGGGTGGCCTGTACGGCATGGTGACGCATGACGTGCTGGCGAGCCCGCATCCGGTGACGGGCGCGCCGTTCGTTTCCACCCGAAACCAGTTCCTGTTCACGCTGCTGGAGTCCACGCCGTATCCGGGCGGCGGGTTTGTGAATCCGGAAGGCGGCGACGGCTACCAGCGTATCGCCGCCGCGTTGCGCGAGGCCGGCATCGAGCCGGTGACCACGCGCAACGACATCAACACGTTCACGATGACCATCACCAAGCAACGCACGATGGAGAGCAGTTCGCCGGGCGACGTGGTCAAGGCGATTATGACCGTACTGGAGCGGCATTCGGCGATGAGCGTCAAGGAGATCATGCGCGAACTGCAGTTGACGCCGCTGGCCGCCACATCCGGTATGCGCGAGCTGATGAAGGAAGGGCGGGTCGCCCGAGTCAAGTTCGCCGACGACTCGGTACAGCGGTATCGGTTGAAAGGCTGATTTCTCACTCGGCCAGCTGCGTGGTGGCAGGCGCGGCCAGGGCGGGGCGGGAGCGGCGGAACCGGCCGGCGGCCAGGCCGATGCAGATGAACATCACGCCGAACAGTGCGACCAATCCCAGCGAGCCGGCCCAGCCGGCGACGCTTATGCCGGTTTCCTCCGCCGTGCCGAAGCCGAGCGCATTGTCGATTGCTCGGCAATACCACCAGCCAGGCAGGAACTTGGCCATAGTCACCATCACGGCGGGCATCATGTCGATCGGCAACGCAACTCCCGACGTGAACATGATGAGCAGGCCGAAGATATTGGCGAATCCATTGGCAGCCGCCTCCGAAAACCCGAATTCGCTGAGCATGAATCCACAGGCGACGGTCATCAGCGCATATACGCAGGTTGCGCAGAACGTCATCAACACTCCTTCGGCGCTCAATGTCAACGGATCAAGTCCTGCCGCGACCATCAGACCGATCGCCAGCACCAGATAGCCGACGCATACGACGAGCGCGAATCCGCCCAACGTCAGCAACCGCTGGAGTCCCATCGACGACATACGTTGCGGGGATGCGGTGAGACGACGGCGAACCTCCCCGGTGGTGAATGTGCCCAGAATCATTGATCCGCAGACGGTCATCGCCAAAAACAGCGGATGCAGCGCGGTTTTCATGGTGTTGCCGAATCCGCTGGCCGCCATGTCCGAAGCACTTTCCGCGTCCGCGCTTGCCGTGTCGATCACAGCGACCTTATGGTTCGCGTCCATGTCACTCGCCGATGCGGCAGCCGCTTTCGATGCCTCGAACAGATCGCCGACGCTGGGTTTCTCAATCTGACCGGCCGGCAGCATATCAAGCATGTCCTGATTCGAGAATTCACCAAACCCGCCCATGCCATCTTCAGACGAATCACCCGCAGTGTCTCCAATGTCGATGCCGGCCATAGCTGCGAGCGCCGCACTATCGACCGTCGTATGCGAGCCAATCAGTGCCGTACGCGTGAGTGAAAGGAACCCGATGACGTTCATCCGGGCCATCGAGCCTGCGCCGGACGTATAGCTGGTGACCGTGTCCACGCTTGGTGGATTCTCGCCTGTCGCCGCGGCATCAATGAAATCGTCGGCGAAACCATCGGGGATGATGACGATCAGATCCACCCAGTTCGAGGCGACGGCTTGTTGCAGAGTTTCACTAGCATCGTCAACGTTCACCAGTTCGCTGGAATCCGACAGGTATGTGCGCATCGATGACGCGATGCCGCCCCTGTCCGAGTCTCGATCGATGACGGCGACACGCATTTTGGCCGGCTCGAATGCCGCGGCTGCGGAATCGGATGTGCCAGACAGCATCGACCAGCTGATAGACAGCATCATGATGCCCACGAACACGAGGTAAATCAACAGGTAGGCCCTGTGCGAGAACAGTACACGCAATGTGGCTTTACAGGTGTTCATAGCGTTGCCTCCTCAGCATTGCGATGCCAGCCAAGAGGAATACCGCGCTCATCGCCAGCAAAATGGCACAAGTGGTGATGAACGGCTGGTAGCTGTCGTAGTACAAAATGTCGTAAAACAGGTTCGTCACCTGTTGCGCGGGGTTGATGGTGCCGAGGATGGGCGCGTTGCGTGCTATCCAGTCACTGATCTGCATGGCGAAGCCGCCGTACAGTCCGGTGAACAGCGACAATATGCAGGCGATTCCGCTCGACAAACCGTATTTCGTGTCGTAGGAAAGCTTCGGTACCGCGCCGAGCAGGGTGCCTGCTGAGCTGGTCATGAACGAGGCGATGATGACCGCGAAAATCGCTGCCGGTTCGCGTCCGCCGAGCGAGACGTTGCAGGCGAGCCGGATATAGGCCAATGCGATGGACAGGGCGACCGACGAGCACAGCCAGCAGGAGAGGAAGCCCGCGACGAGCTGTTTGGCCCGGCTCAGCGGCGCTACGGTCCGCCGTATGCCCAGCGCGGACAGGTTCGCCTGTGCGGCGGCGACTGTGCTGATGGAGTATCCCATGGCCATCATGCAGGACATGGCCAGCAGCGCGTAATAGTATCGGGCGATCGCGTCAGGCTGGAAATGCGTGAGCGTCGTCTCATGGGTCATGTCGACGTTCTGCCCGACGCTGTTCCAGAAGTTCCGGCTGAGCGCGGCCTGTGGATTGTCGGCGATGGTCTGCCGGGTGACGGCGTCGGTGCGGTTGTACAGGTCGATGACGCCGCGCAGGGCCGCGAGGCTAATGTCCAGTCCGCTGCTTTGCGTGGAGTCTTTGGCTGTGACGGCGGTTTCCCGGCTCACGGTCATCGCCAATCGGCCGTTATTGTCGGCGGTCAGATAGCCGTTGGCAGTGCCGTCGGCGAGCCGTTGTTCGGCCTCCTTCACGGTGCCGACTGTGGTGATGGTCAGCAGCTTTTGGTCGATTCCGGCGTAGGTCGTGTCGTCTGAGGCCGATTCCGTTTCCCCGGCCAGCGCGTCTACGAAGGTGCGGGCACCGTCCGCCTGCTGCCAACGGGTGTCTTCGATGACGGCCATCGGCACCGGCTTGAGTTCATATGCTTCGGCCAGCCCGCCGAACAGTCCGTTGAACATGGTCGCCAGCACGATCGGGAACACGGTCATCCAGAACAACGCCGACCGGTTGCGCAAGTTCGCTTTCAATGCGACCAGAAATGTGGTCCACATGATGTCTCCTTACCTGCTCCCGCTGACGGGAGCTGTCGGCGAAGCCGACTGAGGGTGGTTGTTGCAAGGCCACCCCCACTCGCTTCGCGGGAGCCCCGCTAGCGGGGGCAAGATTGTTAGTCCCTTAGCGCCTTGCCGGTGAGTTCCAGGAATACGTCGTTGAGGGTGGGCGGGCGACTGGTCAGGTGGCCGATGTTGGCGCCGGAGCGTTTCACCGCGTCGAGCACGTCGGTCAGGTTGTGTTCGCCGCGACGGCATCGCACGTCGAGTTCCTTGCCGTCGTAGGTGGCTTCGATCACGCACGGCAGCGCACGGACCTCGGCCATCGCCGAATCCGCCAGATCGAGCGTTTCGATGGTGATGCGCTCGCCCGTGTCGATCATGTTCTTGAGCTCGTCGGCGGTTCCGAGCGCCAGGTGCCGGCCGTGGTCCATGATGAGGATGCGGTCGCAGATCTGCTCGACCTCCTCCATGTAGTGGCTGGTGTAAATCACCGTGGCGCCGGCCTGGTTGAGCCGCTGGATGCCTTCCAGAATCGAATTGCGGCTTTGCGGGTCGACGGCGACCGTGGGTTCGTCGAAGAAGATCAGGTCAGGCTTGTGCGCGATGCCGCAGGCGATGTTCAGGCGTCGCAGCAGACCGCCGGACAGTTTGCCGGGCCGGAACTTGCGGAAGTCCTGGAGTCCGACGAATTCGATGGACTCCTCGACCAGCGGCGCGCGGTCAGTTTTCTTCGGCACGTACAGCGAGCAGAAGTAGTCGATGTTTTCGGTGACGGTCAGTTCGTTGAATACGGCCACGTTCTGCGGCACGATGCCGATACGGCGCTTCAGCGCGTATGAGGTCGGCGTCATCGGCTGGCCGAATACGCGAATCGTGCCCGAATCGTAGGTGAGCAATGCGAGGATGCAGTTGATCGCAGTGGTTTTGCCGGACCCGTTCGGCCCAAGCAGGCCGAAAATCTCGCCCTGGTTCACGTCAAGGTCAAAGTAGTCGAGCGCCACCATGTCGCCGTAGCGTTTGACCAGTTGGCTGACGTGCACGGCCAGAGCCGGGTTGGTTGTCGAGTCGTGTTCGGAAGCTCTGTTGTCGGTTGCCATAGCCACTCCCTTCCTTGGTGATTCCATCATCCCGAGAAAGGGTCGGCCGCCGCCACAGACAAAAGTCACGACTCGGCCGTGCGGGCGTGACATTTGTCATTATTCCGTCAATACTGCCCCCCCTCTGGCGGGGGCCAATTTCGCTATATCGCTATACCAACTCAGTCGGGAAACGATGCCGCCAGATGAATTTGCGGAGCTCTTCGATGGCGAGAATCACGAACGGGATGCAGCAGAGGTAGAGGTATTCGTCCCAACTCAGTGGTGCGGTGTGGAACACGGTCTGCAGAATCGGTACTTCGGCGATGAGCACCAGCAGCACGATTTCGGTCGGATCGCCATACACTTGCCAACGGCCGTTGGTGGAGGGCATGTGATCGTCGCGCACGTCATGGTCCGGTTCGGATTCGTGCAGGTGCGCGTTGGAGCAGAGCGCTCCCCCAGTAACCAGCTCGCGCAATACCGCATCGTCGGCGGCATGGTGCACAGCCCCGTCGACCGTGATTTCGCCTTTCGGCGCGTATCCGGTGCCGCTTACCTGATACTCGTGGTTCAGGGTCCACAAGTATTCGACAGTCATCTCGTTGCGGGTCAGCGTGCCGGTTTTGTCGGTGCAGATCACTGAGGTGGAACCCAAGGATTCCACGCTGGAAATCTTCTTGACCAGTGCATTGCGTTTGCTCATGCGCTGCACGGCCATGGCGAGCGCCCGGGTCACGGTGGGCAGCAGCCCTTCGAGGATGAAAGCCACCACCATGCCGAGGGAGAAGATGAATGTTTCGGCCAATGGATTATGCACGAATAGCACGTCCAGAATGAAGAACACGACACCGATGCATAGGGCGAAGATGGTGATTTGCCGGGGCAGATGGTTGAATTCGCGCTGCAATGGACTGACATTGTCTTCCACATTCTGTGTCAGACGCGCGATTTTATCGAATTTGGTGATCATGCCGGTGTGAATTACCACCGCCCGGCCGTTGCCTTGTGCCACTGAGGTGCCGGCGAACACCAGATTGGGGATTTCGGCGGCCTGCAAGCCTATACCGCGGAACCGGTACGTGAATAATCTCGCATGCCCGGCAAGTTCGTTGTGTTCCACACACCGCTAGACTGGTGGGTGGAAGAGCATCAAGCCAGGGAGGTGCCATGCGTGTGTTGGCCGAAAAGGTCTCGCTGCTCGTGTTAGGCCCGACACTGGCTTTGCTCGTTGGAACGCGGTTCGATGGCTTCTTCATCGCCGGCCTGTTGCTGGCTGTGTCCATCGCCGGATTGGTGGAATGGCTGCGCCCCGCTGCGCAATGGTCTTGGGTATTGTGCGCGGCGTTTCTCGCCATCGCTGTGACGGTGCCGTCATGGTGTGCGTTCATGCCGCTCATCGCCTACGATATGGCACGTTTGCCAGCCGTTGCCTCACCCGAAACCCGAGCCGCGGCAAGCGACCGCTTCCCCAGTGCCTCACAATCCCCGGCCTCTCGTCGTTCGTTTGCCGACGCTGTGCGCACAGTCCCATGGCTCCCTGCCGCCGTACGCTGGATATGGGTGTTGCCGCTACTCACGCTTTGGTTCACCCGTGGCTCCGACTGCCTCCAAACGCTGGCGATGGCGCTGGTTGCACTGCTCGGATTCGTCCTGGGACGGGCCCGAGTCTCGTCGGATGTGGCGCGGTGCGCGCTGCTGCGAGCGCAGGATATGGCTCGAGAGTCCACTCGTTCGAATCGTTTGCGCATTGCCGATATCGATGAGGAACGCGCCCAATCCGTTCGTATGGCAATACTCGGTGAACGCACACGTATCGCCCGGGAAATCCACGACAATGTGGGCCATCTGTTGACCCGCGCAATCATGCAGGCGCAGGCCGGCAAAACAGTGGCCGAGGCGACAAATGATACGGTCGCCGCACAGGGTTTCGCCACATTGGGCACGACCTTGGATGATGCGATGACGATGGTACGCCGGTCAGTGCACGACCTTGAGGATGATGGCACTGATTTCGCCGCGCAAATCAATGATGCCGTTACCTCATTTGATGGTATCTCCCCCGGTTTCGCCGTGACGCTGGCCAACGATATCGCCAAGGCACCAGCGCCGGTCTCACGCTGCTTCGCGACCGTGATTCGAGAGGCATTGTCGAACGTGGTGCACCATAGTGCGGCGCATGAGGCGAGTGTGACGTTACGTGACTTCCCCGCGTTCTGGCAGTTGGTCATTCAGGATCCGGGACCGTCTATGCCCAAGTCCGATGAGTTCCAGACGACCGCAACCCAGCCACGTACGATGCGCGCCACGCGTGTCGGCTCACGACTCGCCGCCGATGGCGCTGCCGATATGCGTGGTTCGGCCGATGAACTGATGCGCGGCATGGGTTTGGCGGATATCGAATCACGCGTGCGTGCCCTTGGTGGCACTGCGGTTTGCGGGCCATATGAGGGCGGCTGGCGCGTGTTCGTATCCGTGCCGAAGCAGCGTTGGACCATGGAATCGAGGGAACAATGAGAATCGCAATCGTGGATGATGATCCGATCGTCTGCCAGTCATTGGAGACGATTCTGACCGCCACCGGTACGGCCGACGTGCTGTGGACGGCGAATGATGGCGGTGCCGCCGTGCAACAGTATTTTGCCTCACCGGCCAATCACCCGGATATTCTGCTCATCGACATTCAGATGCCCGGCAAGGATGGGCTGGATGCCGCGCGTGAGATTCTGCCCAAGGATCCGGCGGCGCGCATCCTGTTTTTGACCACGTTTGCGGATAAGGATTACATTGCGCAGGCGATGGCGCTTGGCGCCAAAGGCTACCTCATCAAACAGGATGTGGCCGCCGTGGGCCCTGCATTGCAGGCGGTCATGGCCGGTCAGGTGGTGCTCGGTGCGGAAATCCTCGGCAAACTCACCGAACGGACTACGAATCCTGCAGATTCCAGCAATTCCGGAAATGCCAACGATTCCGCTACCAAACTTCTGAACGACCGCGAACGTGAAATCGCCATGCTCGTTGCCAAGGGGCTTGATAACCGCGACATCGCCGCCAAACTGTTTTTGAGCGAAGGCACTGTCCGCAATCGAATCAGCGTGATATTGGACAAGCTTGGACTGACCAACCGCACGCAGCTCGCCATCATATGGCTGAACGCGCACCAATAAATCTACGTGCAGTGCCGGTAATTCGGTCAGCTGTTCTTCATGACGATGCTGTCGATAGTGTTGGCCACGCGCTCGCAGTCGTCGGAGCACTGTTCAAGGTGACGATACACATCATGCCATGCAAATACCTGCAACGGATCGGTGCAGGTGGTGTGCAGCGTACGCATTGATTCAATGAACAGGTGATCTGCCTCCGTCTCGATGTTGTTGATGGCAAACACCAGTTCACGCAGCGTCTTGGAACGCCTGAATCGCGGCAGCTCGTCTACCAGTTCGCGGATGCTTTCCGTGGCACGCACTACCATGTCCGACATCTGCACGGCGTCATCACGCATATCGGTCACATTGTCGTAATACATGCGGTTGAGCACGCCTTCAATACTGTCGGTCACGTCATCGAGCACACGGCCGAGCTCATCGATGTCTTCACGGTCGAACGGCGTGATGAAGGCGGTCACCAGCTCGTCCATCATGGCATGACGAACCCCGTCTGCGGCCTTTTCGAGCGCATGCATGCCGTCCATGCGCTCGCGCAGCTGATCGGGATTGAAATCGTGCATCACTTCGGACAACAGTTTCGCGGCCTGACATGCGTAGTCCGCACTGCGACGGAATCCGTCAAAGTAGAACGCATCTTTTTGTCTCGCCATGATGAGGGGATTCCTTTCTAGAACACGACCATGAACAGTTTGGCCATTACGAAGCTGATAAGACCGCAGCCGGGGAACGTGAACACCCAGGTGAGCATCATGTCGCGCACCACGCCGAAGTTGATGGCGGAAATGCGGCGTACCGCGCCCACGCCCATAATGGCGCTGGTCTTGGTGTGCGTGGTGGAGACGGGAATGCCGAGCACGGTCATAACGAGCAGACACAGTGCGCTCGACAGGTCGGCGGAGAAGCCCTGGTATTTCTCGAGTTTGACCATGTCCTGGCCCACGGATTTGATGATGCGCTCGCCGCCCACGGACGTACCCACGCCCATAATGGTGCTGCACAGAATCATCAGCCAGACCGGGATCATCACGCCCACCACACTGGGCTGACCGTTGCAGAACGCCATGCCAAGAAACAGCACGCCGATGAATTTCTGGCCGTCCTGCGCGCCGTGCATGAAGCTCATGGCGGCCGCGCCCACAATCTGCGCGTACGTAAAGAATCCGTTGGTGCGGCGGCGGTCCATGCCAGCGCAGATCAGCGTCACGACCTTGTACACCAGCCAGCCGATGGCGAATCCGAACAGAAGGCTGGCCACCAGACCGTACAGCACCTTGACCCATTCGTCCATGTTGATGCCGCCAATGCCGCCCTGGATGGCGATGGCCGCACCGGACAGTCCGGCAATCAGACTGTGGCTTTCCGAAGTCGGAATACCCAGCAACGAGGCTCCCACGCTGTATACGACGATGGAGAACAGTGCCGCGCATAGGGCAATCAATGCCGCATTCGTATCACCTCCGAAATCGACCATATTGCTGATGGTGGAGGCCACGGAGGCATTGAGCTGCGTCATGATGAAGACGCCGAGGAAGTTAAAGATGGCCGCCATGATCACGGCGGAACGCACGCGCATGCATCGCGTGGTCACACAAGTGGCGATAGCATTGGGCGCATCGGTCCAGCCGTTGACGAAGATAACCCCCAACGTCAGCAATGTCGTCACGAACAGAGCCGGGTTCGAGAACACCTGCTGAATGAAATTCGCCAGGGAGACATCCAAGGAAATCAACACCTTCTTCTTCGGGGGCGGAAGCCGTCACACTGATTGTAGCGGAAGAATGGCTACGTAGTTTCCGTGGCGCGCGGATTATATGGTGTTGTTATGTTGCGCGCCGCGCATCCTTTCGTGAAAACAGAGAGGGACAGTCGTATGCTTCGATTCGGCGCCTGCATCGACAACGCTCGTCATCTACCGAGGATTCGGTCATGCGTGTGCGAAAATGGACGCGGCGTCAATCAGGAGGTGCACGGTGGCGGTAAGCGCAGATTCGGCTCACGAGCTACACGAATGGGTGAAGTACGGGATGTTCTGGCACGTGTACCCGTTGGGATTCTGCGGCGCCGATATCCGTCCCGCCGGCCCGCGCGAATTCCATGGCCGTGGCCTTGACGCGCTGATTCCTTGGCTGGAATATGCCCGTGACTTGGGCGCTTCCGGTCTGCTGCTCGGTCCGATATTCGAATCGGCGACGCACGGGTATGACACGCTTGACCATATGCACATCGATGTGCGGCTGGGAGGAGATGCTGCATCCGACCGGCTGATCACTGCCTGCCGGGATATGGGTTTGCAAGTGATATTGGATGGCGTGTTCAACCATGTAAGCCGCAATCATCCTGCCGTTCAGGCGTCGCTTGACGAAGCCGCCGGCCGCTTGGATCCGGCCGATAACCCGTGGCACGGTCTGGTCCGCACGCATGTCGGCGATAATGGCGAACCCACTTTGGATGTGTTCGAGGGGCACGACGATCTGGTAGCGCTGGACCATTCGTCCGATAAGACCGTTGACTATGTGGCCCGTGTGATGAACTACTGGCTGGATCGCGGGGCTGCCGGTTGGCGACTTGACGCCGCGTATGCGGTGCCGAGCGCGTTCTGGGCGCGAGTGTTGCCACAGGTCAAGGCCACGCATCCGGATTCGTGGGTTTTCGGCGAGGTGATCCATGGCGATTACCCGCGCATCGTCGAGGAATCCACGATGGATTCAGTCACGCAGTATGAGCTGTGGAAGTCGATTCAGCATGCGCTGGAGACGGAGAACTTCTTTGAGTTGGATTGGAACCTCAAGCGGCACAATGCGTTCCTGGATTCCTTCGTGCCACAAACGTTCATCGGCAATCATGATGTGACGCGCATCGCCTCGCAGATAGGCTCGGCCAAGGCGGCGTTGGCACTGGCAGTGCTGATGACGGTCGGCGGCGTGCCAAGCATCTATTACGGCGACGAACAGGGCTATGTGGGCGTCAAGCAGGAGCGGTTCGGTGGCGACGATGATATTCGCCCGAAGTTCCCCGACTCCCCCTCCAATCTCTCCACATTGGGTGAGCCAATATACCGGTTGCATCAGGCGCTGATTGCATTACGCCGCCGCAATCCATGGCTGATTGACGCGCGTACCGAGGCACTCGAACTGGAAAACAAGCATTTCGTCTATCGCTCAGTGAGCGCCGACGCCCAACACTCCCTAACCATGGACCTCAACATCGAGCAATCCCCCACCTTCACCATCCACAACGCCGACGGCTCCGTAGCGTACCAATATTAACCAGCGCTTGGCCCCCTCCCTGAAGGGAGCCAAGGAACGTCATCGACGTCCGTTGCGGGTACCGGACGAGCGGAATGGCGAGCTGTTCTTCTTGGAATGGTGACGCTTCGGGCCTTGTGTATTGCCGTATTTGGCGATCATACGGCGCTCGTGACGCTTGGCTCCCTCGGAACGCTCATCACGCACGATGCGGTTCTCGTTCTTGCGGTGGATACGCTTGCTGCCTTCATGCTTACGCGAGCCGAACTCATCGCTTCGATCGTAATCGAATCTGTCTCGCCGATTGGACTTGCCGTTCTTGGAGTACTTATCGCCGCGACGGTCATCATAACGGTCATCAGATTTCTTACCGCGACGGCGATCACGGCGATCCTCATATCGAGTGTCGGCACGATCCTCGCGTCGATTGCCACGACGCTCATCGCCATGCTCGAACAGATAATCGCGACGCTCGGCCTCGGGATTGCTCATGCCGGCGCGACGTTCCGCACGGTTGCGGTTCTTCTTCATGGCCTTCTTGTTAGCTTTGCCGCCGTGCTTGTGCTGCGGCTGATCATCGTAGGACTCGCCGTCGACGTTCTCGTAGCGAGTTTCGGTCTCGATGACGTTCTGCTCGTCACAGATGCGATTGCGGTTACGCTTGCGCTTGCCGCCGCGGCCGGACTCGCCGCTCGCCGCGTTCTTGGCACCCTTATTCTTGCCCTTGCGCGGGTTGCCGACGGGCTGCGACTTGTCGAGACTCCAGCCGTCCACGCGCTCGGCTCGGTCGCCCACAAGCTCAAGCACTTCGGGCGAATCGTGAGTGACCTCAATCATCTTGGTTTTGATACCGGCCTGATTCAGCAGTCGGCGCGTTTCACGACGCTGTTCTGGCAGCACCAGGGTGACCACGTCGCCGGCCTTGCCAGCGCGGGCGGTACGACCGGAGCGGTGCACGAACGACTTCGGGTCGGCCGGCGGCTCGACCTGCACCACAAGCTCCACGCCGCCGACGTCGATACCACGGGCGGCCACGTCGGTGGCCACCATGACGCGCACATCACCGGAGTCGAAGGCAGCGAGATTGCGGTCGCGCTGGTTCTGGCTCAAATTGCCGTGCAGTTCGGCGGCCGGAATGCCGTTCTGAGTCAGGTTCTTGGCGAGCTTCTTGGCCTGGAACTTGGTGCGGGTAAACAGGATACGACGGCCAGTACCGGAGGCCAACGTACGTACAAGCTCATGCTTGTCACCGCGCGTGGTTTCAAACACATGGTGGGTCATCAGGTCAGGTTCGGCGGTGGCCGAATCGACCTCGTGCACCTTGGGATCATGCAGGAATGTGTTCACCACTTCATCCACGCCATGATCGAGCGTGGCGGAGAACAGCATATGCTGGGCGTTGGGAGAAATCTGCTCAAGCAGTCGCTTGACCGGCGGCAGGAAGCCCATGTCGGCCATTTCGTCGGCCTCGTCGATTACCACGACTTCGACGGACGAAAGCGTGAGCGCTTTCTGACGCAGCAAATCCTCAAGACGGCCCGGGCAGGCGACCACGATATCGGCGCCGGCCTTCAAATCACGCACCTGATGGATGTACTTGACACCGCCGTAAATCGTGGTGGTATTCATCCCAAACGCATGGGCCAACGGCATCAGCACGTCATTGATCTGGTTGGCCAGCTCACGGGTGGGGGCCAGCACGAGTCCGCGCGGATGGGGCAGGAAATCATCGGAGCGGCGCTCCTCAAGACTTGCCTTCTTGCGACGCTTAATTTCATCGCGGAATTCCTTCATCGCGGTTTGGCCAAGCGAATCATAGGATCCAAGACGAGTGACCAGAGGAATCGAAAAGGCGAGGGTCTTGCCGGAACCGGTACGGCCTCGGCCGAGAACGTCGCGCCCGGCCAACGAGTCGGGCAAAGTATCGGCCTGAATGGGGAACGCGGTCTTTTTCCCGTCCGCCGCGAGCACGCGTACCAACAGTCCGGGTACGCCAAGTTCACCAAAGGTAATGGGTTTGAATTCCTCGCCGTCATTCATCGGGAAATCGGCGGAATCCTCGAAATCATCAAAATCGTTACGGGGCACAATGGCCTTTCATGTCAAAGGTTGCGCAAATTACGCAAGCTTTCCAAACCTAGCGTAAGGCCCCTACTTTGCTTGTGAATACCACGGATCTTGCTATTTCACGACGTTACTCGCACATCTTGCTTTCAACGTTTCATGAATCACTTTTTAGCCCGCGTCATATGTGTTCTTTAGCGTCAGGAAATCAGGAAATGACCCCACTCATCCTAAAATCCTGTCATTGAGACACCCTCAGTGACAGAAATTCAGGAGCATGGGTGTGATTTCCTAAAATTCTGTCGCTCACTATGACTCAGCGACAGAAATTCAGGACGAAGCCACTCTTTTCCTGAATTTCTGTCGCTGATAAAGATAAGACGGTCAAACGGGCACCTACAGCACGTCCGGATCGTCCTTGGCGATGGTGCCGGTGGCCTTGCCGATAGCCTTGAGGCCGTGGTAGGCCACGAGAATCACGATCGTGCCGATAGCGATGCCGTTGAAGGACGTGCCGCCGATGGTGAACGCGAACTGGCCGATGGCGATGATCATGGTGATAGCGGCCACCATGATGTTGACCGGCTTGTCGAAGTTGACCTTGTTCTCCACCCAGATGCGAATACCAATCATGCCGATCATGCCGTAGAGCAGTGTGGTCACACCACCGAGCACGCCGGCGGGAATCGTGTTGATAACGGCGCCGAACTTCGGGCACAGGCTCAGAATCAGGGCGAAGGCGGCAGCGCACCAGTAGGCGGCGGTGGAGTAGACCTTGGTGGCGGCCATAACGCCGATGTTCTCGCCGTAGGTAGTGGTGCCGGAGCCGCCGCCGAAGCCGGCGAGCGTGGTGCCAAGACCGTCGGCCATCAGGGCGGTGCCGATCTGGTTGTCGTAGTCACGGCCGGTCATCTGGGCCACGGACTTGACGTGGCCGACATTCTCTCGGCCACAAGCACGAGCACGACGGGCAGGAACATAGGCAGGATGGAGAAGTCGGCCTGCGGCAGGTGGAACTTCGGGAAGCCGATCCATGCGGCGTCATTAATGGCGGAGAAGTCGACCTGGCCGCGGAAGCAGGCATAAACGTAGCCGATGATCACGCCGACCAGAATATTGAGTCGACCAAGCAGTCCCTTGAACAGCACGGCGATAAGCAGCACGGCCAGCAAAGTCACGACTGCGGTATCAGGCGCGGCCTTGAAATTGGTCCATACGGAGGGCGCCAGATTGAAGCCGATAATGGCCACGATCGCACCGTTGACCACCGGCGGCATGATGATGTCGATCCACTTGGCACCGGCGTAATGCACGAGCACGCCGACCAAAGCCAGCAGGATACCGGTGCACATGATGCCGAAGCTGGCGACCGCGATGCCCTTGTTGGCGGTGGTGACTGCGGTGATCGGGGCGATGAAGCCGAAGGACGAGCCCAAATAGCTTGGCAGCACGTTCTTGTTGATGAGCAAGAACAGTGCGGTAGACATGGCGGTGAAGAACAGGGTGGTGGACGGATCAAAGCCCGTGAGAATCGGCACCAGGAAGGTGGCGCCGAACATGGCGATGACGTGCTGCGCGCCGATGCCGGCGGTACGCGTCCAAGTCAGACGTTCATCAGGCTCGACCACCTCACCGGGCTGCAACGTCTTGCCGTCGCCATGCAATTGCCACTGGAAGATATTGGACATTACTACTCTCCTCGCTCTCGGCGTCAGGCACGGCATACACACACATCCGACCGCGCTGTGCGCCATTGTATCTCATAGAGATTTTGCGAAGACGCACTTTGCGCAAGCTATTTGCCGTAATACTCCAGCAGGTGCGGGTCGACGGCCTGCACCACATCGACCAGATCGCCGTTGGACAGGTACGGGCGCTTGAATTCGCGCCACGGCTCCACTTTGACCTCCCAGCGTCCGCTCGCCTCGTCAAGCACGGGCCGGGCGGTCTGCTCCCAACGCACACGCTTGGACGTGCGACCGGTTTCGGGGTCTCGGCGCGTGTAGTGCAGGCACGTGCAGTTGGTGATCTTCCAGTCGTCCGAGTCGGCGCGATGCAGGAATTCCTCGTCGGCCAGATCCTCGATGGTGAGCATCAGGGCGAGCATGAAGTCGCCGTGCGTGACCATGACCACGGACTCCGAGTCGGATTTGCGGCTCAACGAGGTCAGGATGTTATGCACGCGGTCCTCGGCCACGTCGGCGATGGATTCGCCCGCCGGCGGCCGCCAGTACAACGGGTCGGTGTTCTTGAAGTTCCAGTTGCGGGCGTAGTTGGTTTTGAACTCGTCCTTGGTGATGGTGTTGATCTCGCCCCAAGAGCGTTCGCGCAGCACACGGTTCTCCTCCCACTTGGCTTTGGGCAAGGCCATGGTGGCCGCGGTCTCGCGGGTGCGCACATACGGCGAGACCATGTAGCGGTCGAACAGCTGCTGCTGGCTGACGAGCCAGCGTCCGATGCAGTCGGCCTGCTTGCGGCCGGTGGCGGTGAGCCGCCATGAGCGGTCGGGCACGGTGACGTTGTCCTGCGTGTACAGGGAGTCGTCGCCCTGTTCGCCCGCTTGGACGATGACGTTCGCCTCGGATTCGCCATGTCGGATTACGTAAAGATCGAGCGGCATGCTCATCTGTGCTCCTCCTTCGTTGTCGGTGACGCTTCGTTGTTCCGCGCCGTCCGCTATTTCACCCGCGTTATGGTGTTCCCTTTGACCATGAACGCACGACGGGCCATATCGATCATCGGCTGGTCGAACCTCGAGTCGGTGTAGAACTCGTCGACGACGGCGTCCGGACCGTACAGCTCGCGGAATCGTCTGGCCTTGTTGGTGTTGAAGTTGAGATACGTGACCTTCATCGTCTCCATATCGACCTTGCTGGCCACGAGGTTCCGCACGCCGAGTCTGCGGCATGCCTCCCCCACCGTCAGGTCGAAGGACGCGGTGAGGATCACGTCATTCGGTTCGGGCTGGTACCAGGGCTTGATGCGCGGGTAGTTCCGATCCCAGAAATCGTTCACGAGCTGTTCGACGCTCGCCACACGCCGGGAATGGTTCAGTTCCGTGAGATAGCCTTCGGCCATCCTGCCCACGCCGTATTCCATCTGCTCAAGCGTGGCCTGCCCGAGTTTGTATTTGACCGCGTACCGCAGCACGGGTGCGATGAAGCGGAACACCTTCGGATCGTGTCGGGCGGAATACAGGTACAGGTCGAACAGGCTTTCGCCGTCGTAGATGGTTCCGTCAAAATCGAATACGCGCATACCTTCTGCTTCTACTCTGCTGTTCCTTGTTCAAGGCTAATCATGGCAGGCCGGCAAAAGCGCGAATATGCGGTGAATTTCACATGAACACTGTTTTTTGGGGGGGGCTTCCCGGCGGTCATCGTCCCCGGTCCGGCACCGCTCCGGCACGCCTGCGCGTCTGGCCGAACAGATAGACGCCGATGGGCAGGGTCAGCACGCCGCCGATGACGAACACCAGCGAAATCGGGATCATGTCGGCCAGAGGCGCGAAGACCAGCATGCCCAGCGGCATGCCAAGCGTGCTGAGCGTGGTGTCGAGACCAAAGACGCGGCCGACCACATTCTCATCGGACTCGGTTTGCATGATGGTACGCATCGGACCCACGCAGATGGCGGAGGCGACACCATTCGCCACGTCGACAAACAGGTACACCAGCAGATTGGGCGCGACCCCGAGACCCATCACGGTCACGCCGACCAAGGTGACGCCGAACGCGACCATGCGCATGTTGTCGCGCACGACCTTGGCCCCGACGGTGGACATGAACGCGCCGCCAAGCAACATGCCGATGCTCCAGCCCAGCTCATTGGCCGCGAGCTTGTCGGAGGCGGTGGTCAGGTTGATGAATCCCAGATTCAAATCGATCCCCTCGTATTCGCGGGTCATGAGCAGCAGGGTCAGATTCATCGGGGCCACGGCGATGAAACAGGTCAGCGCGTCGCCCAACACCACGTTGCGCAGATTCGGCCGATGCCACGCGTAGTCGAATCCCACCTTGAGGTCGGCGAAGACACGGCGGACGCCGGCGAGCGGCGAGCGTCCCTCCCCTTCGGGCACGGCGTGCGCGGCACGCTCCGCCGTCGCGCGTCTCTTCGGCACCTTGATCAACGCCACGAACCCGACGCCGATGACCGCCGTGGTCACGTCGATCAGCAGGATCGACCACAACGGCACCATGTTGATGAGCACGGCGGCCACAGCCGGCGCCACTATCATGTTCGCCGAATTGATCACACCGTATATCGAATTGACGCGCAGCAGTTTGCCGGAAGGCACGACGTCCGGGATGAACGACTGTACGGCCGGCGTCTGGATGCCGCCGCCCGCCGAACGGATGAGCAGCACCACGAAGATCGTGGCCAGTCCGGCCCACCCCATCGCGAAACCCAACGACAATACGACGGTGACGGCGGCGATCACCATGTCCGGCAGCATGATCAGCAGTTTGCGATTATGGCGGTCCGCCCATGAGCCGCCGAAAATCGAGACCACGGCCTGCGGCACCACGCCGAACAGAGTGGCCAGCAGCATCGCCGAACCGGTTCTGGTCTGCAATACGATCCACCACCAGATGGCGTACTGCACGATGCTGGAGCCCAACAGCGAGAACGCCTGGCCGACGAGCAGCAGCGCCGCACGCCGAATCCACGCGGCATCGGCCTCCTCGTTCGACATGGCACCGGCATATGCGCCGGGCCCGTCCACCCCATCGGACGCCACGGGCATGGTCGCTCCAATCTACTCGTCTACTCGGCGCCTCAAGACGCATGGGCCTGGTCCCGGCCCCGCTCCACCTCACACCAGTACCATAGAATGGAGGTCCGATATACCATCCGGCATCTTCCGGGACACGATCGAGCGTGAGGAACCCGCTATGCGAATCATCGGCAATATTCTATAGATCGTTCCGGTCGGATTGGCGATCGCGGTCTCCTGAGTGTTAATCGGATTGGTCCTGTGCGTCACCGTCATCGGCATTCCTCTGGGAATCCAGTCGTTCAAAATGGCCAAACTCGCGCTCTGGCAGTTCGGGGCGAGCATCCACGGGCAGTAGGGTCATCGCGGCGCGGGCGGCAACGGCCCGGACTTCGCGACCTTCCAGAACGCCGCCCTTCCGATTCACATCGTTTGCCGTCTATCATGGAATTCGGATACACGACACATCGAACGCATGAAAGGACAGATCATGATCAACCATGTGACCGTCAAGGTGAAGGATTTCGACAAGGAGGAGGCGTTCTACGAGGCCGCCCTGGCGCCGCTGGGCTACAGCAAGGGCCCCGCTTTCCCGGGCGTTCAGGCATTCGTGGCGGAAGACGGTTCGTCGGTGTGGGTTTCCACCGCCGCTGAAGGCGATACCGTCGCGCCGGTCCACGTGGCGTTCGAAGCCGCCGGCGACGACGCCGTGAAGGCGTTCCACGAGGCGGGTCTGGCCAACGGCGGCACCGACAACGGCCAGCCCGGCCCGCGTCCGAACTACGGTCCGACCTACTATGCCGCGTTCGTGCATGATCCGGAAGGCAACAACATCGAAGCCATGCACAACTGATCAATCACCGACTGATCGAACAGGGATCCCGCCGGACGGAACACGTCTTCCATCCGGCGGGATCGTCATGTTTCCCCGCCCACGCCCATGAATCGTCGCACCGCCGCGTCCGTCCGACATGCCCCAGCGGCCGAGGCCATCACAGGTACGTGCTCCAGCCAAGCCTGACGGCAAGGATGATGCCGGTCAACACGGCGGCGGCCCGCATGACGCCCTCCGGAATGCGCCGGGTGATGGGAGGCGCGATCGCACTGCCGATGGTGCAGCCAATGCACATCATGATGGCGAACGGCCAGTAGACGGAACCACGGATGATGAACATGATTGCGGCGGAGATATTCGCGCCGAAGCCGACCACGGTTTTCAACGCGTTGATCTGATGGAACGGGCCGATTCTGCCCAAATCGAGAATCGCCAGGGAGAGCGTGCCGGCGGCCGCGCCGAAATAGCCGGAATAGACGCCGACGAAGCTCACGCCGACCCACAGCCACCACGGATCGTCGCACAACGCGCTGTTCGCCGTCGCGTCGGCGATCCGCGCGGCACGCTCCGCCTGATACGATCGCGGCAGCGCCCGCGCCACGGCGTCGCGCGCGGCCGCTTTCCTCCGTGGGTTGAGCGCGATGATGAGCGCACTGAACAGAATCAACGGCGGCACCGCGAACTCAAAGACCTTCGCGGGCAATTCAAGCAGCAACAGGCCGCCGATGACGCCGCCGACCAGACCTATGCAGGCATAGACGGCCACACGCCCGCCCTGGCCCGTGAGCTCCTTGCGGGCGGAGAGCAGCCCGCCGATGCCGGTACCACACACGCCCACCGTGTTCGTGGTGTTGGACAGCACGGGCGGAATACCGAATGCCAGCAACGCCGGATAGGAAACCAATGAGGATGCGCCGACCGCGTATCCAACGAATCCGGCGGCGACGCCGGCTACGAGCACCAATAGCAACGTGGTGACGGACGCTCCTGCAATCATGGGACCCTCTCCTCTCATTGCGGTTTCCATGGCAACGGGAGCCAAGCGTAATAGCTCGGCTCCCGCGCACCACATCATTGCCCGGAACGTGAAAACACCGGCACCGGCCGTCATGGGAATGCCCTGCAGCAACCATAGCGCCACGATCATCGAGATGATGATCACGCTGACGCCGCGAACGAATCCCCATAGGCGCAGCAGCATCGAGCGAACCAGTTGCAGGGCGCGGGGACACTGGTATGCGGGAAGCGCCAGCATGAGCGGCTCCGGTTCAAGCCCACGGAACATGGTGTGGCGGAGCACCACGCCGACCAGCAGGATGATCATCACCGAAGCGACGTACATGAGAAACACCACGAGACCCGCGTATTTCGGGAAGAACGCATGGGCGAGCACCAGGAACACCGACAGGCGCGCGGAACACGCGACGAACGGCACCAGCATGCCGGTCAGCACCCGCTGACGGGAATCGGGCAGGGTGCGGGTGGCCGCCAAGGCCGGCAGATTGCAGCCGAAACCGACGCTGATCGGCAAAAACGCGCGACCGTCCAATCCCAAGGCGCGCATGGCGCGATCCATCACGAATGCGGCACGGGCCATGTAGCCGGAATTCTCCAGGATCGACAGCATCAGGAACATGATGCCCATCACCGGAATGAACGTCAGCACGGTGATCACGCCATCGAGCACGCCATCGACCAGCAGCGAACGCATCCAGCCGCCGTGATCGGCCACGCCGAACAGGCCCAGCAACCAGTCGAGGCCGGATGCGCACCAGCCGCGGAACGTCACATCGATCCAATCCTGCATCGGGCTGGCCAGCGTCGTCGTGGCCTGGAACACAGTGAACAGGACCGCAAGGAACACGATGACGCCGACTACGGGGTGCAGCAGCACGCCGTTGATGCGGTCGGACAAGGTGACATGACCATTGTCGTGGACGTCGAGGCCACGCAATACGCCGGCGGTCCAGTCAAGGCGGGCATCGGCCCGTGATTCAGCCCAGGAGCGCAGGTCATCGGCGGTACGCCCATCGGCATCGGCCGTGATGCCGGACCATGCGGCCAGCCCATGGGGAATGGGGGCTCCCGGAAACCCGCCGCGATGGCATCGGCCAATGCCTTGGCGCTGTCTCCGGCACACCCGTCGACCGCGACGACCGGCATGCCATCCAGCAGACGGGACAACCGTTCCGTATCGACGCCACGGCCATTGCGAAACGCCAGTGGATTGGCAACGGCGTGTTGGGCAATTCTTTAGAGGACGAGTCCTTGTTGTGTGAATTCGTTGGGGCTCCGGTATCCGAGGGTGGAGCGGAGTCTTTGGTCGTCGGACCACCACACATAGTCGTTGAGGTCGGAGCGTGGTTGTTCCAGGCCGGTGCGGTGGTTCCGGCATATGAGCTCCTTCTTCAGGAGCCTGTTGGTGGATTCGACCACGGCGTTGTCGTACGGGTCGCCCTTCCCTGACGGCGATCCTCCGATGTCGAACACGTCGAGCGGCCCGTCGATTCTCGCGTCGTCGAACCCGCCGCCCCGGTCCGTGTGGAACACCTCCACCTCGGTCAGGGGGAAGCCGAGCGTGGCGAACGCGGCCATGACCAGGTCGGCGGTGCGGCCCGTGCCGGCGCTGTGGCCGGTAATGCCCCTGTTCGCCAGGCCGGCCAGCAGGCACACGTGCGCCCACTCGCCGCCGACGCGCACGTACGTCAGGCCACCGGCCAGGCGGGTGGCGGCTCGTAGCCGTCGAACCCGCGGCCGAGGATGTTCGCGAGCCCGGCCTCGTCGGCCCGCGTCCTGTGCGGTTCGGACCGTCTGCGCGCGTACGCGCCCGCATGCCCCGTTCGCGCATGATGTCGCCGACGCGCCTCCCGGACGCGGTGACGCCCCTCCGCTCCAGCGCGGCCTTGATCTTCCCGGCGCCGCAGCGCTCATGGCCGTCGCGCCGGACCGCGCGCACGTCGCCGGCGATCGGGTCCACCCGCTCGGCTTCGGGATGTTCGGTCATCCAGTAGCAGGCGGAGCGGGGAACGCCCGGCATCCCGCATCGCGCCGATATCGGGCAGCGGGCGGCGTTGGCCCGTATCACGCCTGCTTTCGCGCGAATACCGGCGCCACTCGTTCTGAAACGTCCACCTCCATCTCCAACTGCCTGTTGCGCCTCCCCGGCCCGACCGGCTCGTTCCGCCCGGGCGTGCGGTTGTCCGTGGCCCGGGTGGAGCCGCTGTCGCGGATGCCCTGGACCCAACGGTGCAGCGTGGAATGCGCTATGTCGTACTCGGCCCTGATCTCCCGGGAGGGCTCGCCGCTCTCATACAACTGCACGATCTGCCGTTTGAACGACTCCTCATAGTGGCGGGGATGCTTCGGGCCGGCCATCGCCGGCCTCCAATCCCACGTCAATCGTCCCCCATCGGACTGTCTAATACATTGTAGCCAATCCACTCGCGGCACCAGCGTCGCAGCGGCGCGACGCTCGCCACATCGTATTTGGCCATGACCTCGGTCACCGTCAGGCCGTTGTCGACATGGTCGCGGGCCGCGGCGGCCTTCGTCTCCCAGTCGTATCGTCTGCTGCCCTGCGCACCCATGAACGACTCCTCGCCGCCGGACCTATACAACATGGTCCATTGTTTCGCGGTATATGCCGGCATCGCAAGCCGGCGGGCAAGCGATACGTAACCCACGCCGGCCTTGATGAGCCCCAATGCCTCGCGCCGGAACCCGTCGTCGTAACGTTCCCTCCGATCCTCACGCATACGAAAGAACCGCACCTCCGATCATCGAATCTGAATTTCCTCAGTCCAACAATCGGGGTGCGGTTCAAGCCGTTTGGCTCGGGAGTTTTGTCATGCCGGCGCGCCTGCCGAATCAGTTTCCAAGCAACGTGGAAACCAGAGTGCCGACGGCGACCAGCAGCAGGAGCACGCCGAACAACAGCGTCAAGGTGCTTTCCCTGACACGGCGCGAGGCCGGCGCGCCAATCAGTCCTCCGCACATCGAGGCCAGCGCGAAGACCACGACCACCATCCAGTCGACGCTGATGCTGGTGCCGATGCGCGAAACCAGTCCGACAACCGAAGCGATGATCATCACCAACAGCGATGTCGAGGATGCCTCGCGCATCGTGAATCCGAGTGCCAGCACCAGCATCGGTACCACGGCGAAACCGCCGCCCACACCGAAGAAGCCGGTGAGGAAGCCGGTCGCGGTGGCACAAGCGATCAGCAGAGGCAGACCGCGCCCCCCACGTCGGCCGGAGGACGCGCCCTCGGCGCCCGCGGCGCCGCTCCCATCGGCACGGCGGGCGCGGAACGCCTTGCGCAGCATCATGACGCCCACGGCGACCAACAGCACGCTGAACAGCAGCATCAACGTCCGTGGGTCGACGAGCACGGACAGACGCGATCCGAGCACAGTGCCTACCGAGGACAGCACGCCGAAGACCAGCCCGTCACGCCAGCGCACATGCCCTTCGCGCGAACGTGGTATCAACGAGACCAGCGCGGTTAGGCCGACGATGACCAGAGAGCCGGCCGAGGCTGCATGGGGCTCCTGTCCCAGCAGATACACAAGCACCGGCACCGACAGGATGCCGCCTCCGGCGCCCAGTGCGCCGACGACGACGCCGACGCCCAATCCGACGGCCAGCGCCACAATCAACTCAACCATCCGCGATCTCCTTGCATCCTCTTACCCGCTCCCACACGAGGAAAGCGGTCACCGCGAGGCGCGCACCTGTCGGCGCACCTGCGAATCCATGATTTCGGCGGGCGCGCGGTTCGCCCGCAGCAGCCGCGCCATGCCAACAATATCGGGGTGGATATGCCCGTAGAACTCGGTGTAGCCGGGGCAAAGGTAGTTCTGCCCCTCCTGTCCGTCGACGGACTTGACGAAGCGGTCCTTGGGACAGCCTCCGTTGCACATGCGCAGATACGGGCATCGGCGGCACTGATCGGTCAGCTCGATGCGCTTTTTCCTGGCGAAGCGGCGCATGATCTCGCTGTGCGCCAGCGAGTGGAAGTCCTCCTTGAGCACATTGCCGACGAGCCAATCCGGCTCGACCCAATGGTCGCAGGCGTAGACGTCGCCGTTGAATTCAAGCGCGAAGTTGTTCCCGCATTCGGGCGCATGCACGCACACGGCGTATTGCCCAAACAACGCGCCGAGGGCCGCATCGAAGTCCTGCACGAACACCCGTCCGACGTCCCGCGAGATCCATTCGTCGAAGATCTCGCTAAGGAACCGCCCGTATTGCGCCGGCCGCGTGGAGCGCGAGGTGACCGCGTCCCCGGCCTGACGGTACAGCATGCCGACGCCCTGCCCGCCGGTGGCGCGCCAGCCGTCGTGTTCGGCACGCTCGAGCTGCGAGGGATCGACGCGTTCGACGATGGGGATGAACTGCATGAAGTCGGCGCCGAGCTCATCGCGGAAATACCGGTAGACCTCAAGCCCATGCTCCTCGTTCGCGTGGTGTACCGTGCACAGGACATTGCAACGCACACCGGCCTGACGCAGGATGTTCCAACCGCGAATCACCATCGCATGCGTGCCGCGGCCGGCGCGGTTGAGCCGGTAGGCGTCGTGATATGGCTCGGGACCGTCGATCGAGACACCGACGAGCACGTCGTTGGCCTTGAGGAACTCTGCCCACTCCTCGTCGATCAGCGTGCCATTGGTCTGCATCGCGTGGACGACATGCTGCCCGGGACGGCGATAGCGTTCGCACAGCTTGACGAGGGTGCGGAAGAATGGCAGGCCGCGCAGGGTCGGCTCACCGCCCTGCCAGAGCGTAGTCACCTCGCCGTCGGGACTGGCGGCCAGATATTCGGCGACATATGTGGCCAACGTCTCCTCGTTCATCTGCTGTCGCTTGGTGGCGTAAAGCAGTTCCTTGGACAGGAAGAAGCAATACTGGCAGTCGAGGTTGCATGCCGCGCCGGTGGGCTTGGCAACGACGGAGAACGGCAGTTGGCGGCGCGTGAGCGGTCCCGCGGGAATCGCGTCCCCGGCGGCGGCCCCGCCATCGTCCCGTATCGTCCGTGGTGCCGTCGCGATTGTCATATGAACTCCTTGATCCAACGCATTCCGTCGATACATGTCTACTCCTCCGTCCCTATATCTGCCCCGGACGGGAATGGGACGGCGGCCGTCCGACGGTTGCGTCGGGCGACCGCAGCACGGCGTTACTTGGCGACTTGGTCCCAGTCGGAGCGCGCGGTGTTCTCCAGCGGAATGTCGAAGTCGGTCATCGCGGCCATCCACTTGGCGAAGGAGCTGTCGCCGCGCTCGACCAACTGGCGGTAAAGCTCGGCGGCCATCTCACGGCGCACCTTGTCATAGGCCGGCGCCGCATAGACGTTGTTAATCTCGCTCGGGTCCTGCCTGAGATCGTAGAGCTCATCCAGCGACTCGTGGTTGATGACCAGCTTGTAATCATCGGTGCGCAGCATGCGCTGCTGGATCGGGAAATGCAGGCCGTGGAACTCGCATACGATGTTCCTGCGCCAATCCGGGACCTCGACGCCGCGCGCCAAATCGACGACGGAGCGGCCGTCCTCCACCTGCGCCGGGTCAAGTCCAGCGATCTCCATGAAGGTGGCGGTCATGTCGATGAGCTGCACATAATCATTGCACTTCGTGCCGTGCGTGAGCCCCGGGATGCGTGCGATGAACGGAATGCGATAGATGTCGTCGTACATGGCCGGGCCCTTGTCGTTGAGCCGGTGCGAGCCAGTGAACTCACCGTGGTCGGCGCAGAAGAACATGGCCGTGTCATCCATCAGGCCCAATTCGCGCGCCACGTCGAGGATGCGGCCGATCTCAAAGTCGATCATGGCCACATATCCCCAATAGACGGCGATGAGCTTCCTCCACTGGTCGTTGTCGAAGGAGGAGGTGGACCAGTAGGTCGCGTAGTTCTGCTGGACCGGCGGCTTGCCGACGAGCGTGTCGCCGAAGCTCTTGGGCAGCATGACATCCTTCGGATCCATGAGGTCGAACCACTCGTCGGGGAGGAAGTAGGGCAGATGCGGGCCGAAGAAATGCACATCCAGGCTGAACGGCTTGCCTGTCTCCTTGTATTCCTTGGCGTATTGGCGCAGACGTGCAATGGATCGGTCGGCGATGAAGCGCTCGAAGGTCGCCTCCTCCGGCTGCTCGAGCCGCGCCGCGATGATATGGCCGTCACGGTTGCCCGGCAGCTTGCCGCGCCAGATATCGTGGGCCTTGACCGGCGGCAGGTCGTTCTCCTTGAGCCAGGCGACGTATTCCTCGTTGGCCACCGGGTTCTCGGCGCCCCAGAAGGTGTCATCGTCGCAGCCGAACTTGTCGGGCAGATTAGTGCCGCAATGGTATTTGCCGACCATGCCGACGTTGTATCCGGCGTCGCGCAGCGCCTGTGTGTAGGTCCAGTCGGTTTCCGGGATGGCGGTGGAATAGGCGATGTTCCACTCCGGGTTGGCGAGCGTCTGGTGCTTGAACGGCAGCTGGCCGGTGAGCATCGAGGAACGCGCGGGGGTGCAGATCGCGGAGGGGGTGAAGGCCTTGGTGAACAGGCATCCATCGGCGGCGAGGGAGTCGATGTTCGGCGTCTGCGCATGGGTGTTGCCCATGCATCCGAGGGTGTCGATGCGATGCTGGTCGGTCATGAAGGTGATGATGTTGCGCACGTTGTCCGGGACGACGCGCGGTTTGGTCTGGCTGTCTGCCATGAGAAGCTCCTTTGGTTGGTGCGGGTGTTGTTATGAACACGGGGATACGCGGCGGGCCGGACGGACCGGCCCGCCGGAGGGGAAGCGGCTCAGTCGCCCATTTCCTCGAGGGACTTGCCGTTGGTCTCGTGCAGATACTTCTTGGCGAAGATCACCGCCAGCACGCCGAAGACGAAGAACGCCCAGTAGGCGACGGCCGGCGACCATTCGACGACGTAGGGGAAGAGCAGCACGACAAGGAAGTTGACGAAGAAGTCGGCGCCAGAGGCCAGGGACATGGCGCTGCCGCGGATCTGGTTCGGGAACATCTCGCCCATCATCACCGAGAAGATCGGACCCCAGGAGGAGGTGAAGCCGAGCAGGAAGCAGCACAGGGCAGCGACGGCGAGGAAGCCGAGCACGGGGCTGTGGCTGATGTCGGGGCCATTGGGACCGCTCGGAGCGACGGTGAAGACGGTGGCGACCACGGCCAGCGAGATGAAGATCAGCGTGCCGCCGTACATCAGCATGCGCTTGCGGCCGACGCGGTCGACCAGCAGGATGCCCGCGGTCACACCGATGATCTTGAAGACGGTCAGGATCAGTGTCTGCTGGAAGGCCGCGGACTCAGGGACGCCGACCGCTTCGAACAGGGTGTTGGAGTAGAAGAAGATGCCGTTGGTGCCGGTCAGCTGCTGGAAGGCGGCGAGCGCCATGCCCACGCAGACGAGGCCACGCCACTTCGAACGCAGTACGGCGAAGATGCCAAGGGCCTCGTTGACGCCGCCGAGCGAGCGCTGGATGGACTCGACCTGCGCGGTGACATCGTCGGTGCCGGACAGACGCTCAAGCACCTTGGCGGCCTGCTCGTTCCTGCCCTTGGAGACCAGATAGCGCGGAGACTCGGGGATGAACGGCATGAGGATCATGTAGACCAGGGCCGGCACGATCAGGCACAGGAACATGCACTGCCACGCCTTGATGCCGAGAAACACCTCGGCGGAAGAATCGCCGGCGAGATTGGTCATCACCAGATTGACGACCGCCGCGAAGAGCAGGCCGAGGATGATAGCGAGCTGGCGGAAGGAGATCAGGCGTCCGCGGATGCGCGCCGGGGAGATCTCGGCGACGTATCCCGGGGCGACGGTCGTCGCAGCGCCGAAGCCCATGCCACCGACGATGCGGCAGAACAGCAGGAACGGGTATCCGCCCAGATAGGGGCATAACGCGCCGAAGATGGCCTCGAACATGAGGAAAGGACCGACCAGCAGCAACACACCGCGTCTGCCAATGTAGTCGGAGAGACGGCCGGCGATCAACGAGCCGATGAGACCGCCGATGATGCCCGCGGCGCCTGCAACGCCCTTGGCGAAGGAACCAAGCTGGAATTCGCTGCCGACAGCGCTGATGGCGCCATTGAGCACCATGCCCTCGAATCCGTAGAACAGCGGGCCCAGTGTGACGATGAGCGCAAGGGTCGTGGCATATCGTTCGGCCTTTCGGGCCCGTGGCGTCAGAACCACCTGTGATTCAACCATGAAAGTATCCTTTTCTCCTTTGAATCTCGATACTGAATGCCGCTAGTGATAGCTGGCGTGATTCAGTATACATCATTTCGTCAACCTTGTTGACATATTTAGGAATAACGCACGCAAAAGACTCAAAGATTACTGAAATATCAATGGTTCACGGTGAAGAAATAATTTTTATACATATATGACACATGCGTCATTTAAAGGGCTGCGCCTGGCCCGGACCAACAACTTCGTCGGCCCGGGCCAGGCGCAGTCTCACAACGACAGCGTCTGACCCAACGTACAGGACTCCCCGGGGGCCAACTCGACCGCATGCCCGCGGCAGAGCGCTGCCTCCACACAGACGAAGGAGGACCATTCGCCGGGCGCCATGTCGGTGATCGCATCACCGATCCGCTCCCCGGGATTCCACACCACAGTCTGTTCCGCACCATCCGAACGCACATGGATGACGCGGTTGAGGACGGGATCATGCACCTCGAGCGGACGGGCGACCCCATAGACACGATCCACCTCGCCCGCGAAGGCGATGTCCTCTTCCTGCTGCACACGATCGACGCCACCGGCCGCGGCATCCCAATATCCGACGCCCGAAAGTCCGCGCACCCGCGTACGGCGCACATCACCGACTCGCAGATAGGTGTGCAGCGCCATCTCCACGCTCGCTGACGCCTCGCCCACATTGGCGACGGTCAGCGTCATTCGCAGGCTCCCGCCAGCCCCGACCTCATATACCGCACGCAACGGCTGCCCACTGGGGTCCGCCGCATCGGCGGGCAGGTCGAGCCGATATCGCACACGGCCATCCGACGAATCGGATGGATCCTCGCAATGCCAGAAACTCAGCCGCGCCGAACCATGCTTGGGACTCAAACCAAGCGCATGCCCGCTGGCATATCCCGCCCCGAACCAAGGCGTGACCACCGGCACGCCTCCCCGGATTGGCACGCCAGCCTCCAGCACCAAGGCCGACGGACGCCATATCACAGAGGGTTGTCCCACCGGCGCCCACGACAGCACCTGAGCCCCGTAATCGCTGATCTCCAGTCGGGAATCGTCGCCATTGAACTCACGAATAACAAAGGTGTCGCTCATGCGGACAATTATAGTATGTAACCTATCTAATAAATGCCACTTTCCCCGTCATCCTCATTTCATACCGCAAGGCAACATCACAAAATCGTTGCAAATATTGAAATTTCTCAATTGTATCCATCCCGACATATTTAGGCAACCATCTTGACTAATTAATTTCACCATGCTATATTTATCAATTGAAGCCTATCAACGAGCCGATTAGCCGCGCACAAGACTCGAAAAAGGAGTTCACGCCGCATGCCCGCCCGCAAAGATGACACAATAGGTATTGGCATCATCGAAAAGCGCCTCTTCAAGCGCTGACGGGAGCTTTTCATGCTGCATTTCGCATCGGAACGACCCATAAGCGAGGCTCCTTTGACCAACATCGCCACAAAAACGGTGCCGTCGGATATCCGCGCCAATAACACGATGGCCGTCTTCAACCTGCTGTTCCCCGCCACGCATATGTCCCGCGTCGAACTCAGACGGCACATCGGACTGTCACGGATGGCCATCAGCAAAGTCACCGAGGAAATGACCGACCACCGCATCATCCGAGAGACCGGCATCGACAATCGCACTGGCCGCGGCAAACGTTCGACAGTCCTCGCCATCGACACGGCATACTGGCGTGTCATCGCCATCGATCTGACGCAGTCTTTCGTCATCAGAGGCGCGCTGGTGGATCTATGCGGGCGCATCGTCCAACGCGTCGAAAGCACCGTCGAAACCACCGGTGCCATCACGATCGACGACGTCATCGCCTTGATCGGGCGTCTCCGCTCCATATCCGACCTGCCCACGCTCGGCGTGGGAGTCGCCTTGCCCGGCATCGTGGACTCGGAGGGCACGGTGCTCAACGCCGTGCACCTGGGTTGGTCCCATCTGCCGCTGCGCGCACGTCTCGAGGAAGCGCTGGGACTGCCCGTGTCGGTCAACAACTCGACGCGGATGGCGCTGATCGCCGAACGATTCTTCGGCGAGGGCTCCCCCAACTCGCTGCTGGTGCGCATTGGACAGGGTGTCGGCGCGGCGCTCTGCGTCAACGACGAGGTCGTGGACGGGCAGGCCTTCACCGCCGGCGAAATCGGGCACATCACCATCGATCCCACCGGACCGGTCTGCGCCTGTGGACGTCCGGGATGCCTGGAGACCTTCCTCTCCTCCTCGCGGCTGCATGCCATGATCGCCGAGAACCCACAACGGCGCACGCAGATCCTCTCCGAAGCCGGTCAGACCCTCGGACGGGTGCTGGCAATCCCCGCCGGGCTGCTGGACCTCGACAACATAGCGGTCTACGGTCCTCCGGAAATCGTCAGCGAAGCATTCCTTGGATCGATGAACGAGGAGCTGTCCGCAAGCATCTCCTTCGGCAATCGCACGGCACCCCGATTGTATCGATGCCAGCAGGGGGAGGACCTTGTGCTACGGGGACAGGCCGTGGTCGTCATCCGCACATGCGTTCCGACGATACGCGAAAGCGACGCGGGACCGGCGAAAGAGGAGGACCATCCGTGACCCTCACGCACCGCATATTCCACAAAACACACTTTTGCAATCGAAGGAGGACCATATGAGCGCAATCCAGGCAGGCGGAGACACGCTGCGCATCGGCATCGACGTCGGCGGCACCAAAATCGCCGGCGTGCTGCTCGCCGAGGCGGCGGACGGCGACGCGCGGCCCAAATTGCTGGCCGAGCGGTCGATACCGGCGCGGCCGGGCGCCGAACAGCTCGTCGACGACGTCGTCTCCGTCGTCGGAGCCTTGACCAAGGACGCCCCGGCCGCCGCGGGCATCGCAACGATCGGCATCGGCACCCCGGGCATGGTCGACGCGGCGACCGGCGCGGTCGAGAACATCGCCAACCTCGACATCGTGCGCGTCGAGCTCGGCGGCGAGGTCGCCCGGCGCACCGGCGTGCCCACCCGTGTCGAGAACGACGTAAACGCGGCTGCCCTCGGCGCCGCGGCCATGCTGCCGCCGACCGACGGCGCCGGCGACAAGGGCACCGTCGTCTTCCTCAACCTCGGCACCGGACTGGCGGCCGGGGTGATCCGCGGCGGCGAACTGGACCACGGATACAGCAACAATGTCGGCGAAATCGGGCATGTCCCGGTCGAACCGCACCGCTGGCCCTGCGCCTGCGGACAGCGCGGCTGCCTCGAAACTGCGGCCAGCGGCGGCGCGGCGACGCGCCTGTGGCCGCAGGACGACCCGCCGATGCCGGCGATCATCGCCAAGGCCGGCAATCCAGCCGCGCCGGACCACGCGCAGGCCGCCGAAACACTCGATACCATCGTCAGCGCGATCGCCGACGCCATCGACATCGCGGCCACGGCCATCGACCCGCGCAGCATCATTATCGGCGGCGGCATGGCGAAAACCGGCCGCCCGCTGCTCGACTGCATCACGACCGAGCTGCGTCGGCGCGAAGAGACAAGCCGCTTCGTCGCTTCGCTGCGTCTGCCCGACCGCCTGTCCCTGACCGACCCGGACCAGCCCGTCGGCGCGATCGGCGCGGCGCTGGCCGGCAGGGGCGCCATCTGACGCGTGCCGTCATTTCCACACCCATCGCTCCATAACCCATCCACCAACCCCATATCCAACCCCATATCAACGAAAGAAGGAAACCATGGCGGAAGTCATCATCGTCAAGGACGAGGCCGAGGCGGGTGAGATCTACGCGCGCTCCGTGGCCGATCTGATCAAGGCCAAGCCGGACGCGGTGCTCGGCCTGGCCACCGGCTCGAGCCCGCTGGCCGCCTATCAGGCGCTCGCCGCTCTTGTCAAGAAGGAATCGAACGACGTGAGCCAGGTGCGCGGCTTTGCGCTCGACGAGTATCTGGGACTGCCACTGACGCATCCGGAATCGTATCATTCGACGATCCACCGCACCGTGGTCGAGCCGCTCGGCCTCGACCCGGCGAAGGTGCATGTGCCCGGCGACGTTCTGGAGGGTGCTCCCCTGACCGACGGCGAGAAGGTCTCCGGCGCCGGCGCTGCGTATGACCAGGCGATCGCCGAGGCCGGCGGCGTCGACGTGCAGATCCTCGGCATCGGCACCGACGGGCACATCGGCTTCAACGAGCCCGGTTCCTCGTTGGCCTCCGGCACGCGCGTCAAGACGCTGGCCGAGCGGACCCGCATCGACAACGCACGTTTCTTCAACGACGATGTGAACCAAGTCCCGATGCACTGCATCACCCAGGGCATCGGCACGATCCTCAAGGCCCGCCATCTGGTGCTGCTCGCTTTCGGCGCGGGCAAGGCCGAGGCGATCGCCGAAACCGTCGAGGGCGGCGTCTCCGCGTTCTGCCCGGCGTCGGCGCTGCAGCTGCACCCGCACGCCACGATCATCGTCGATGAGGCGGCCGCCAGCCGTCTTCGCCACAAGGGCTACTACAAGTACGCCTTCGCGCACAAGCCGTCCTGGCAGGGCATCTGAGTCCATACGCTTGGGGATGTGGGATTTGGTCCGCTGACTGCACGCTAGTGGACCAAATCCCATGACGGATACGATTTGAAAAGAGCTTGAGATATGGACAGACAACAGATCGTCGCGCAGGTGACGGACTCGATGGAGGGCGCGCCGTCGGCCTTCGCGATTCGGGACGCGCGCAAAGTCGACGCCCGCGGCATCGAGGAACATGCTTGGATCGTGGCCGACGCCAATGGCGCGATCGCGGCGCGAGGCACGTCGGATGACGATTTCGAGGCCGCCTGCCGTGCGAATGGCATCGGAACGGATGCGGTCATCGATGCCTCGGGCAAGATCATGACCCCCGGATACGTGGACATCCATTCGCACGGCGCGTGGGAGAAAAGCTTTGACGACGGCCCGGATGGCATCGATGTGGCGCGCGCCGGGCATGCGATGCATGGCACGACCCGTCAGGTGTGTTCGCTGATCACGAATCCGATCGACGTGCAGTGCGAGAATCTGCGTAATGTGCGAGCCAAGATGGATCAACGCCCCGATATCCTCGGCGCGCATCTGGAGGGGCCGTTCCTCGCGTTGTCGCGCAAGGGTGCGCACGATCCGGAATGCCTCAAGGACCCGGTGCCCGAGATCGTGGACCGGATGCTCGAGGCCGCCGACGGCTGCCTGCGCCAGATCACGATCGCCCCGGAGCTGCCGCACGGGCTCCAGGCCATCCGCAGCTTCGCGACCGCCGGTACCGTGCCCGCGGTCGGCCATTGCGATGCCGACTACGAGACCGCCCGCCGCGCCTTCGACGAAGGCGCCGGCCTGATGACGCATATGTTCAACGCGATGAATGGTCTGCACCATCGCAAGCCCGGTCCGATTCCGGCGGCGGTCGAGGATCCGCGCGTCACCATCGAGCTGATCTGCGACGGCTTCCATGTGCAGGATCCGATGCTGCGGCTCGGCCTTGGTTTCGCGCCGCATCGCATCGCCTTCGTCACCGACGCGATGGCCGCCACCGATTGCCCTGACGGCGCCTACAAGCTCGGCGCGCTCGACGTGGACGTGGTCGACGGACACGCCCGACTCAAGTCCAATGGCGCGATCGCCGGCTCCACGTTGACCCTCGAGCACGCCGTGCAACGCGCGGTTCTCGAACTGGGCATGTCCCCGGTCGAGGCCATCGAGGCAGCCACGCTGACCCCGGCGAGGGCCTTCGGATTCGACCGGCCGTATCCGGTCACCGGCGCACCCCTCGGTCTGCTCGCCCCCGGATACGCCGCCGACGTGCTGCTCACTGACCCCGCCGACTGGTCCGTCCAACACGCCTGGTGCGCGGGGCGGCGAATCAAGTAACGCCACCCATACACAAAAAAGGCCGCACCGGAATCCACATTCCTATGCGGCTTTTTCGTTGCAACTCAGCTACTCCACAAACATCATTTGTGCAGAGCGAGCGCGATTACGCGCGCGGCGTCAAGGCGCAGAGGCGAAGGCGCTGAACCGTCAAAGGCGAAGCCCAGTGGGCTTCCCCTAGGTGAAGGGAGCGGTTTACCGCGACGGACGGCGCCAGCCGTCAAATACGTCGAATCCTGCGCAACGACAACAACGCTCCATCATCACGCGAGCGGGCCGGTGTGCCAGATGCGGTCGAGATAATCCTCCATCGACCTATCGGACGAGAAGTATCCGGAGTTGGCGACGTTGAGGACGGCCTTGCGGTTCCATTCGAGCGGATCGCGGTAGAGGACCTCGATCTCGCCCTGGATCTCGCAATAGGCGGTGAAGTCGGCGAGCGTCATGAACCAATCCTTGGTCAGCCAGTCGGCGACGAGCGGCGCGTAGGTGTTGCGGCCGCCGTTCGAGAAGGCGCCTTTGGACACCATGTCGATCGCGGCCTTGAGGCGCGGATCGGCCTCGTAGTACTTCTTCGGCTCGTAGCCTTCGGCGTAGAGAGCGTCCACCTCGTCGACGGTCACGCCGAAGAGTAAGAAGTTCTCAGCGCCGACGCGCTCACGGATTTCGACGTTAGCGCCGTCGAGGGTGCCGACGGTCATGGCGCCGTTGAGAGCGAACTTCATGTTGCCGGTACCGGAGGCTTCCTTGCCGGCCTGGGAGATCTGCTCGTCAAGGTCGGTGGCCGGGATGAGGTGCTGTGCGAGGCGAATGTTGTAGTTCCACGGGAAGTAGACATTCAGCTTGCTCTTGACGTCCGGGTCGTTGTTGATGACGCGGGCGACGTTGTTGATCAGCTGGATGGTCTGCTTGGCCAGATAGTAGCCCGGAGCGGCCTTGGCGCCGAACACGATGGTGCGCGGCATGACATCGTCTGCGGAGATCTTGCCGGACTTGATGTCGGCGTAGCGTGCGATCACGGCGAGGATCTTCAGTGCCTGACGCTTGTATTCGTGCAGACGCTTGACCATGGTGTTGAACAGGGTGTTCTCGTCGATATCGATGCCGTAGTGGTCCTTGGCGAAGCCCACAAATGCATGCTTGTTGGCCTTCTTGACGGCGGCGAACTTCTTGACGAACTCATCGTCCTTGGCCAGCGGCTCGAGGCCCTTGAGCAGTTCCAGATCGGCGACCCACTTGTCGGTGCCCAGGCCCTCGGTGATGAGGTCGGACAGGCGCGGGTTGGCGAGCTTGACGAAGCGACGCGGGGTCACGCCGTTGGTCACGTTGGTGAACTTGTCCGGGTAGACGTCGGAGAAGTTCTTCAGGGTAACGTCCTTCAACAGCTGGGAGTGCAGCTCGGCAACGCCGTTGACGTGGGAGCCACCGTAGGTGGCCAGGTAAGCCATGCGCACGGCGTCGCCAGTGTAGATGGCCATGTCCTTGATGGTGTCGGCGGCAACGCCCTTGGCCTTGAGCTCGGCCTCGAACTGCGCGTTGATCTTCTCGATAATCTCGAGGTGACGCGGCAGCAGTTCGCCGATCAGGCTGGCCGGCCAGACCTCAAGGGCCTCCGGCAGCAGGGTGTGGCAGGTGTAGTTGAAGGTCTTGGTGGTGATGGACCAGGCGGTATCCCAGTCGTAGCCGTACTCATCGATGAGGATGCGCATGAGCTCGGGGATGCCGATCACCGGATGGGTGTCGTTGAGCTGGAAGACGATCTTGTTCGGGAAGGTCGTCAGGTCCGGCTTGTCCTGGCCCGGGTAGAAGACGCGGATGGCGTCATGGATGGAGGCGGACACGAAGAAGTACTGCTGCTCAAGACGCAACGACTTGCCGGACTACACGTCCTACGAGTCGTACGCACAAATTTGGCAGTTCGGCTTAATCGCCATCAGGCCGCGTTACGCGCCGCCGAGCGGCATACCGACACTCCACCCCAGCTCGTTGGCGGCGAGCTTATCGGAGGCGGTGGTCAGGTTGATGAATCCGAGATTCAAATCGATGCCCTCATATTCGCGGGTCATGAGCAACAGTGTAGGTTCATCGGCGTCACGGCCACGAAGCACACCAAGGTATCACCGAGCACCACGTTGCGCAGGTGCCGTAAGACTCCGCGGACAAAGCAATGAGGCTTCCCCCGCGAGAAGGGAAGCCTCATGGTCCATTCATTCTATTCAGCGATGATGGCGCCTAATCACCGATCATCCTTTGGGAACAGCGCGTCGAAGGCATGTTCCATCACGGACTTACGGCGGATCACACCGACGAGTCTGCCATCACCATCCACCACCGGCAGTTTCTTGAACTGCTTCTTGGCGAGGATTCGGGCCACCTCTCCAACATGCTGGTCGGGCGTGGCGGCAACGACCTTACGCGTGGCGATGTCCATCACCTTCTTGCCGGAGAGCGCCTGCACCTTGGAGGCCACGGTTTCGTCGTCGAACACCACCATCGTCGAACCGGTGCCGGTGGAAACCGTACGGGATTCATAGGTGGCAATCGATTTCAGGACATCGCCGTCGCTGACGAAGCCGACGAGCCTGCCATCGCCGTTCACCACGGGAAGGCTGGAGACGTTGAGGCGGATGAACTCGCGCACCACATGCGTGATGTCATCGCTGTCCAGGCAGCTGTAGGGCTGATCGTCCATGATCCCGCCGATGGACTGTTCCTGGGCCTGCTTGAATAGGGAGGCGGCGGGGGCCACGTATGCGCCGGCGTAGTGATGCTCGGCGGGCTGACCTTCAGTGGTTTCGGCCGCGACTTCGGCGGAGGCTTGCGCCTCGTAGGCCTTGGCGTTGCGTGCGGCCTTCTCCTTGGCACGGCTGGTGACGGTGAAGATGCAGATGATCAGGGCGACCAGCGAGATGGCGGCGCACAGCAGGTAGGAGAACGCGATGCCGCTGGCCGTGGCGGACTTCACACCCTGGGACATGTGCGAGGCGGTCACGGATGTTTCTGCGGTGACCAGAAGCGAGGTCGCAATGGCTGCCGCGATCTGGCGGCCGGTGTTGGCGATGGCGTTGCCATGGGCGATCATGTCGTTCGGCAAAGCGTTGACGCCCCAAGTGTTGATCGGCATGTTGGCGATAGCCTGACCGGATGCCTGCAATGCGCAGAACACGGCGACAAACAGCACTGATGTCCTGGTGCTGATGGTGCCGAGAAGGCCAAGAGAGATGGTCATGAGCGCAAGGCCGCCGATACCCACGCCGCGCGGGCCGAATTTGTCGAATGCGGCACCGGCGACCGGACTCAGGATGATGCCGACCGCCGCGGCGGGCAGCATGACCATGCCGGTGACGGTGGCGGATTGGCCGAGCACATTCTGGATGAAGATAGGCAACGTCACGTTGGTTGCGGCGACTGCGGCGTTGATCAGAGTGACCAGAATCGCGGAGTTGCGGAAGTTGCGGGTGGCAAGGGTGTCAACGCGCAACAATGGCTCATCGAGCTTGACTTGCTTGTATACGAATGCGACGAAGGCCACAAGACCAACGACGATTGAGGTAATGACGACCGGACTGGCCCATCCCATCGTGGAAGCGGACGAGAAGCCATAGAGCAGGCCACCGAACGCGATGGTCGAAAGGATCACGGACAGGATGTTGAGCTTTGGGTTCTTCAACTCGCTGACGTTCTTGAGCATCATCGTGCCTCCGACAAGGATGACCAGTGCCACGACTGCGATGCCAATGAACATCGGGCGCCATCCGAAACTGTCAATCACCAGACCACCGACAACCGGGCCGATAGCCGGGCCGGCGGCCATGACGATACCGGCCATGCCCATGGCGGTGCCGCGCTTATCCGGCGGATAGACGAGCATCGGCACTACGGCGACCAATGGCAACAGCACGCCGGAGCCGACGGATTGCAGTATGCGTCCGACGAGCAACAGCATGAAATTCGGCGCGACGGCACACAGCAGTGTGCCGACCATGAAAGTGGCAAGAGCTCCGGCGAAGAGCTTTCGGGTGGAGAATTTATCAATCAGATAGCCTGAAATCGGCACCATGATGCCCGAGACCAGCATGTAGACGCTGGTCACCCACTGCACGGTGCCGGTGGTGATATTGAAATCATGCATCAGTGCCGGCAAGGCCGGTGACATGACGGTCTGGTTGAGCAGCGCGATGAACGAGCCGACGACGATCACACCCACGACGATGAATCGGGTGTGCGGATCAATAGGCTTTACGGAACTGGTGGCGGACCCGAGTTCCGCGGTTTTCTGTGAGGTCACAGCATTTCCTTCTGTTGGTAACGGCATGTGTGGGAGATCCGGCCCCATGCTTGTGTCAAGACGCGGGGACACCGATGAGTCCGGGCGTAAAGGAAAAGCCGCCATCTGTTCCGCATTCATATACGGCAAACGATTCGCGGCTTTGCGTAAGTTGATGGCTATGGTGAGCGATTCATGCGACGTCGACTGCGGATGGGCCATCGGTACATCCCGGCATAAGGCGTGTCCCCGCTACACCAGCATCGAGAATAGGGCCATTTGTGGATTGGCAAACAGAACATTGCCGACGAACGACCCACGGCAGGCGCGTGCGATGAACATCGCGTAGCGATACAGGTTCATGGCATCTCCTTGATGGGGTCTTCGTACGGCAGACATCGAGAAGCCTATCATCATTCAAATCGACGGTGAAACCCACGCATGCCTGACAATACACAAAATCTTCACAAAAGGATTGGGCTTACCGCATACGCTCCGCCTGAATAACGGTCCGGGGATGAATCAGGGGCGAGCTAAGGGTTGCATCTCGTGTTTCCGTCATGATTTCTGGCGAAGACTCATAATAGAACACACATTATGCTGCTGCAGCAGCCAGTCCTTGCAGAACAATGTCATGACAAAGGCCTGAGAAGACGACTTCTCAGGCCTTATCCGTGCCGCTCCTCAGTCGCTTGTAGCGACAGCTCCCTTCAAAGAGGGGAGCCAGAGAAACACTTACTTCGAGATGTTGAACTTGAACTCCACAATATCTCCATCGGCCATGACGTAGTCGCGACCCTCCTGACGGAGCTTGCCTTCTTCCTTGATCTTAGCCATGGAACCATCGGCGGCCACGAAATCGTCATAGGAGACGATGTCAGCCTTGATGAAGCCCTTTTCGAAGTCGGTGTGAATCACACCGGCGGCCTGAGGGGCGGTCCATCCCTTGTGAATCTGCCAGGCGCGTACTTCCTTGACGCCTGCGGTCAGGAAGGTCTGCAGGCCGAGGATGTCGAAGCCCACACGGGCCAGCTGGTCAAGGCCGGATTCGCTCAAGCCGGCGTCGGCGAGCATTTCACGGGCATCCGCCTCGTCAAGCTCGGTCAGGTCGGCCTCGAACTGGGCGTTGAGAAACACGGCCGGGGCCGGGGCCACGGAGGCGGCAAGTTTGGTCTGAAGGTCCTTGTTGGCCAGCTCGTTATCGTCCACATTGAACACGTAGATGAACGGCTTGGCGGTCATCAGGTGCAGGTCGTAGACGGAATCCTTGTCGAAACGACCTTCACGCGCAGCCTTGTCGAGCGTCTCGCCAGCCTCAAGAATGGTCTTGGCCTGCTTGACGGCGTCCATGTAAGCCGGCTCGATCTTCTTGCCGCGCAGATCTTTCTCCAGCTTGGGCAGCGCGTTCTCGATGGTCTGCAGATCGGCGAGAATCAGCTCGGTGTTGATGGTGTCGATGTCGTCGGCCGGATCCACCTTGCCGTTGACATGCACAATGTCATCGTCTTCAAAAGCACGCACGACTTCGCAGATCGCGTCGGCCTCGCGGATGTTGGCCAGGAACTTGTTGCCCAAGCCTTCGCCTTCGGAGGCGCCCTTGACGATGCCGGCGATATCCACGAAGGTCACCGTGGCAGGCACGACCTTCTCGGTGTGAACCAGCTTGGCCAGCACCGGCAGACGATCGTCCGGCAGTGGCACGATACCGGTGTTCGGCTCGATGGTGGCGAACGGATAGTTTTCGGCCAGCACGTTGTTGCGGGTCAGTGCGTTGAACATGGTGGACTTGCCGACATTGGGCAGTCCGACGATTCCGATAGTAAGAGACATGCCTTTAAGTCTAAAGAGCCAAGCGACAAGCGCACGGGAACCGCGAAATGCTCGACTCGCACAATATGAACATCCCCATTTCGGAGTATCCGATAGCAGGGTATAAACGGCGTTCATAACGCAAAACCCGGCCGGCACATCATCAATGCATATTGCGAAGCTCATCAATCACATGCCATCGGTTGCGACTACTGGGTTTTGCGCATCAGCCGGCTGCGAGTTCGAGCAACGGCTCTTGCAATACACCACCCCGACCTCCAAGTCAATACCTTTATCCGCACTCGTCGAACGTTCTTTTCTTGGCGAAATACACCCCGCCACCCGTTATCCTTATGGGGTAGCACACGGAGCCGCTACGTTTTACCCCATACATGCGGCCCGCAACCATTGAGAGAGACCATGCAACAAGCATTACTACGTATACGGAAGGAGGGCCGGCTGTGAGCTGGGAAGTCATCCAAGCAAGTCTTCCACTGTTCGGGAGGGCGTTCGTCTTGACGTTACGTCTTTCCGCAATCAGCGTGGTGCTGGCTACCCTTCTGGGATTGGTGCTGGCATTGCTGCGCGAATACCGCGTGCCTGTGCTCGCCCAAATCAGTACCGTATTCGAGGAGCTGTTCCGCAACACACCTTTGCTGATTCAATTGTTCTTCCTGTATTACGGATTCCCGTCCATCGGCATCAAATGGAGCGCCGAGATCTGCGCTGTCGTCGGTATGTCCATTCTGGGCTCCGCATACATGTCCGGCGCATTCCAAGGCGGCTTCAGCGGTATTCCGCAGGTGCAGAACGAGTCTGCACGCGCGCTGGGACTCTCGCCTTTGCAGATGATTCGTCACGTGACCCTGCCGCAGGGACTCACGCGCAGCGTGCCGGCCGTCGCCGCGAACGTGATTTTCATGGTCAAGGAGACCTCCGTGTTCACCGTTATCGCGGTACCGGAACTGACCAACACCGCACGCGACCTGATCGGCATGTACTACCGCAGCGACGAATACCTGCTGGAGCTGGTCATCGCCTACGCAATCATTCTTATCCCGTTGTCCGTCATCCTCACACTGCTGGAAAGGAGGGTCCGTCGTGGTACTTTCGGCGATAACTGAGGCCTCCGGCGCCAGCGTGCTGTTCACCGGCGACAACTTCACCCGTCTGCTGGGCGGACTCGGCACCTCCATCACGGTGGCCGGACTGGCCCTGCTGGTGGGCATTCCCCTGGGCATCATCCTCGGCGCACTGCGTATCCTGCGCAATCCGGTACTGCGCGCGGTGCTGAGGCTGTACCTCGAGTTCTTCCGCATCGTGCCCACGCTGGTACTGCTGTTCCTCACCTATTACATCCTGCCGCGCGAACTTGGCGTGCAGGTCGACGGCGTGACCGTGGCAGTCGTGACGTTCGGCCTATGGGTCGCGGCCGAAATCAGCGATATCGTACGAGGCTCGTTGATTTCCGTATCCGATCATCAGGTCGATGCCGGCAAGGCGCTGGGCATGAACGGACTGCAGGTGCTGTGGTACGTGCGTATCCCCCAGTCCATCAACCTGATGGTTCCGGCCACCATCAATCTGGCGGCGCGCGTCATCATGACCACGTCCCTGCTGCTGCTCATCAGCGTGATCGACGTGATCACGGTGGGCCAGCAGATCATGGAGGCCAACCGTATGACCCACCCGGACGCCGCATTCTGGGTGTACGGATTCATTTTCCTGCTGTATTTCATCATTTGCTGGCCGCTGGCGATGATCGCCAAGGCCCTGGAGAAGCGAGCCAAGGAGCGTAACAATGGCTGATTCAGAAGAAGTGTCCGTGTCCAACGACTCCGAACCGCTGCTGTCCGTCCGTCATCTGCGCAAATCCTATGGCGATCACGAAGTGCTCAAGGATGTCAGTTTCGACGTCAAGCGCGGCCAGGTGCTGGTGCTGCTCGGTCCCTCAGGTTCCGGCAAGTCCACACTGATTCGTTGCCTGAACGGTTTGGAGACCATTCAGGGCGGTGAAATCTGGTTCAAGGGCCAGAAGATCGCGAATAACAGCGAGAAGACCTGGCGCAAGCTGCGTGCCGAAATCGGCATGGTGTTCCAGAGCTACGATCTGTTTCCGAATCTGACCGTGGCCAAGAACATCGAACTGGGCCCCACCAAGGTGCAGAAGCGCCCGAAGGCCGAGGTCGCCAAGCAGATGGATCAGCTGCTGGCCGACGTGCAGCTCACCGAATACAAGAACTCGTACCCGCGCGAACTGTCAGGAGGCCAGAAACAGCGCATCGCCGTTGTGCGTGCGCTTGCGATGAACCCCGAGCTCATGCTGTTCGACGAAGTCACCGCATCACTCGATCCGGAAATGGTGCGTGAGGTGCTGGAGCTTATGCTTCGTCTCGCCAAGCGCCATATGACGATGATCGTGGTGACCCATGAGATGGAGTTCGCCCGGCGCGTGGCCGACACGGTGATGTTCCTGGAGAACGGCGTGATCCTGGAACGTCAGCCCGGCGACGAGTTCTTCACGAATCCCGAAACTGACCGTGCCAGGAACTTCCTAGAGAGCATGGCTCCGGTCGGCGGTGAGGCATGAGTACTCCGTTCATGCCGAATCATCAAGATTTGCAATAACCAACAAGAAAAGGATAAAGGGGAAAGAATTATGTTCAATGTCAAGAAAGCTTTGGCCGGTGTGCTCGCCGGCGTCACGCTAATTTCCGTCGCGGCTTGCGGCAATGGCCCGGATCCGGCTGCCGGCGGCTCCTCCTCTCAGCAGGGCCAGACCGTCGAGCAGATCAAGAAGACCGGCAAGATTCGTATCGCCACCTTCGGCGACCTGCCGCCCTACGGCTATGTGAAGAACGACGGCACCCGCGCCGGCTATGACGTGGCGCTCGGCAACCAGATCGGTAAGGACCTTGGCGTCAAAGTCGACTGGGTGCAGGTGAACGCCGATGGCCGTGTGGACTCGCTGAAGTCCGACAAGGTCGACCTGGTGCTGGCCAACTTCACCGTGACCGACGAGCGCAAGCAGGTGGTCGACTTCGCCGATCCGTACATGAAGGTGTCCATCGGCGTGGTCTCCCCCGACAGCGCCAAGATCACCAGCGCCGATCAGCTCAAGGGCAAGCAGCTGGCCGTGACCAAGGGCACGACCGCCGAGGCCTTCTTCACTGAGAAGTACCCGGATGTTCAGCTGCAGAAGTTCGATTCCAAGACCCAGCAGTTCCAGGCCTTCAAGGATGGCCGTGTGGCCGCCCTCGCCGACGACAACACCTACCTGTACGCGTGGGCCAAGGACAACCCGGGCTACACCGTGGGTATCAAGACCATCGGTGACGAGTCCACCATCGCCCCGGCCGTGAAGAAGGGCAACAAGAGCCTGCTCGAATGGACCAACAAGGAGATCAAGACCCTGACCTCCAACGGCTTCTTCAAGGACGCCTACCAGAGCGAGCTCGCCCCGAGCTTCACCTCCGACATCAAGCCGGAAGACGTGATCATCGAGTAGTTTCGTCTGCTTCATACTGCTCCCGCTGGCGAGGGCTGTCATGCGAAGCATGACTGGGGTGGTCCTGTGATTCGGGAGACCCCCAGTCGGCTTCCGCCGACAGCCCCCGCCGGCGGGGGCAATTTTTTTGCCGAGTGCAGTCAGCCGACGATGGCGTCGACGGCGTCAATGACCGCGCCACGGAAGCCGTCTTTTTCGAGCTGGGCGACGCCCTTGATAGTGGTGCCGCCAGGCGAGCAGACAGCATCCTTCATGGCACCAGGGTGGGTTCCGGTGGCCATGTACAGCGCTCCGACGCCCTCGACCATCTTGGCCGCCAAGCGGTAGGCGGTAGCGCGTTGCAGACCGTACTGCACACCGGCATCGCCCAGTGCCTCAATGTACATGTCGGTGAATGCGGGCGCGCAGCCGGCCACCACCATGGCGATGTTCATGTGTGCGGTATCCACGCGCTCAATGAGGCTGATGGGCGCGAACACCTGCTCGAAGGTCTCGGTCTCCTCATCGGTCAGGGTGTTGACGGATTCGGTGACGAGCACGCCCTCGCCCACAGCCATCGGCGTATTCGGAATCGTGCATTGAATGTGGATGTCCGGAGAGTCGACGGATTCGCCGTCTTCGGTGGTGAACAGATCCTGATATTTCTTGAGATTCCAGCCGGCCGCAATGGAGACGACGATTTTGCCAGGCTTGGCGAGTTCGCTGGCGAGCGGCTTAACGACGGCGTCAATCTGATAAGGCTTGATGGCGATGATGACCACGTCGGCGGCCACCACCACTTCCAGCGGATTGTGCAACGGGCGCACGCCGAGCTCGGCAGTGGTCTTCTCGAGTTTGTCATAGCGGGCGGCGCAAGCGACCATCTGGCCGCCGGTGACCACGCCCGCGTCGACAAGACCTCGGGCGATGGCCTGAGCCATGTTGCCGTATCCGATGAATCCAATGGTGAGATTCCGGGTCATAAGATTTCCTTTCGTCCGTACTTGGGCTCCCCTCTCTCTAAGGGGGCTGTCAGCGGAGCTGACTGAGGGATGTTTTCCGCACTTGACATACTCCCCTCAGTCTCGCTCCGCGAGCCAGCTCCCCTCCAAGAGGGGAGCCAAAAAGGTTAGAACAGTTCTTCGAGGTCGCCTCGGTTGAGGGCTTCGTCGTAGAGGTGCTTGAACACCACCGAACCGTGCAGTCCGTCGTGCTCGAACTCGTTGGTGGTCCAATAATGGCTGTTGCCCACGCGGCTCAATGTGTCGAGTTGCATGCCTGAGTCGACGTACATGTCGTCGAAGTAGACACCGGCCTGCAGCGGCACTTCGTTGCGTGCCAGCTGGTCCTCGTCATAGATCACGCCGAAGCTCGTGTCTTCCATCAGCAGGTCCATGGCGGGCTTGAACGGGCGCAGCGCGGCCTCCTGCTCGAACATCCACGGGAACATGGCCTCACCGGTGAAATTGAGCGGGCGCACATCGGCACCGAACTCGGACTTGCCGTCGCGCACACGCTGGGCGGCCCAGCGAATCGGCTGGTCCATCTCGCCGTTGGCGTAGATGAATTCCTGCAACGGCCAGTACAGCGGACGCGATGAGGTGGCGTTCATCACCTTGGTCAGGAATTCGTCGGACAACGGCGATGCGGCGGAAACGGAGCCGTCGCCATCGAGGAAGGCGCTGTCGAGGATCCAATGCACTCGCTCGAAACTCGGCTTCTTACCGAAGTCGGAGCCAAGGCACTGCAGACGTTCCACGGTGAGCGGGTCGCCGTTGGGCATGATCGGGAAACCGTGGGCCGCCATGCCGGCGATCACGCCGAGACGATGTTCGACTTCGGTTCCCGCCATCGGGTTCAGTACGGAATCGGTCAGCTTGCCCACGAACTCGGAGACTTCCGCGGCGGTCGGCAGCTTCTCCACAATGGCCGCCACACGCTCCTTGTCCTGCGGATAACGCTCGTAGAACTGGGCGGTCTTGCGAATCACACGCGGGAAGGTGTGCTCATAGACCTCGGTGGCGCAGGCGGGCACGTGCGGAATGCCGCCGGTGGTGAAGCTGGCGATCACACCGGCCGGGAACAGGGACAGCGTGGTCAGGGTCAGGAAGCCGCCATAGCTTTGGCCCATTGTCACCCACTTGCGCCCGCCGAACTCGGTCAAACGCAGATGCTCGAAGTCACGCACGATGGAATCGGCGAGGAACTTCTTCAGGTAATCGGCCTGGGCGCGAGCGCCGGCTGCGACATCACCTTCATGGGCGGCGGCAATACGGGCCATGGTGTGCGTGTCCACGCGCGAAGAACGACCAGCACCACGCTGGTCGGGCAGAATCACACGAAAATGCTTGGTGGCCTCTTCAATCCAGCCATCGGAGGTGGGACTGTTCAGACGCGGGCCCTCACCGCCGGGACCTCCCTGCAGGAAGATCAGCAGCGGCAGGTCATCGTGCACGTGTTCGGGCGTGGTGACCACACGGTAGAACAGTTTGATGGTTTCGCCGTCGAATGCTTGGCCTGGCTCATGGCCGGACCAAGCGAGAGGAACGTCAATGGAATGGTCCTCGATGGCGAGGCCCGGTACATAGTATTTGCTCAGCAATGTCATGGCTCAAACTCTAGCCCACAAATCCGTCTGAAGGGTGATGTCGGCTTGTTAACGGACACGCTAGCCTTGGGACGTATGGAAATGGTCGCGCACGTGAGGGCATGGTTCGCTCGGAAGCCGAGTCACACCCTGCTATGGGACACCCTGCTCGCCGCAGTACTGACATTCGGACTCATCCCGCTCATCAGTTCCACCAGTTCCTCTTCGACTCCTGGACTATTATTCGTATCGAACAATTATTCATTGTTGTTCTGGTCGCTACCGACGTTTGTTCCGCTGATGCTGCGACGATACCAGCCGGAGATCGCCGCTTGGTTGTTCGTGGCTCTGACCGCCGCCCATCTCGTCTTCGGCCCGTCGATGACCTACGGCGACTTCTACACGCTTATCATCCTGTATTCGGTGCTCGTGTACGGCAATCCCAAGCATTCCTTGCGATTCATTATCACCGCCTTTGCCATGGGATTGGCCGCGGCTGCGGTCTGGGCGGTGTCAATGAACGTCGGCCCGCTGTTCAAAAGCGGTTCCTCCAATGCTTGGACCGCCTGGATCAGCTGGCTGCCCACCGCTGCGACCATGCCCATATGCCCGGCCTCTCCCGGTCTCATCAGCGAGCCGAGCGTATCCAACTGCGGAATCAAAATGCTGCGGGATACGGGCGTGCTGGCGCTGTGCATGGAAATCAGCGTGCTGAGCATTATCATCATGGCGTTATGGCAGCGTGCGCGCAAGGCCACGCTCACGGCCATGCGCGAACGCAATGCTTCCATAGTGGCCCGCGAAGCGGAGGAGACACATATCGCGGCGCTGGCCGAACGCGCGCGCATTGCCCGTGATATGCATGATGTGGTGGCCCATACGCTGTCGACGATTATCGTGCAGTCGGATGGCGGCCGATATGCGGGCACGCATGATCTGGCCGTCGCCAAGCATACGATGAGCACGATTCGCCATGAAGCGGAACGCGCGCAGCATGATATGCAGCGACTGTTCGGCGTGTTCGGCACGGATGATGATGCCGGGTATGCGGACATCGATTCTCTGTTCGACGGTCATCTGGTCGTATCCCGGCGTGTGACAGGCAAGTCACGGCCGGATCGTTTGACCTCCGATGCGGATGCCGCCGTGTTCCGCTTGGTACAGGAGGCGCTGACCAATACGCGCAAGCATGCGGGCGAGGGCGCGAAGGCCACCATCGATGAGGTGTGGTCGGATGACGGGCTTGCGATTACCGTGTCCGACAACGGCCAGGGAGCGGCATCCGCCGCCGACGGGCACGCACCCGGCTATGGTCTGATGGGCATGCACGAGCGCATCGAATCGTTGGGCGGCAGCATCCATGCCGGCCCTGGACCGAACGGCGGGTTCATCGTGGCGGCTACGATTCCCCTCTCCCCCGAAATCGCGCAAACCGACGCCGAGCCGTCTGACGCTTTGCCCGTCACCATCACACGACTACGGAAACTCCTGGATTCGATACGCTCCAAACCGCTCAACCAGGGAGATATCGGTGAGTCGAATTGGGTGGCCCGCTTCGCACAATGGACCGAACGGCATTATCTGCTGGCGGATATTCTCATCACCGTGGCGCTGATCGCGATGTTCAGTTCCGCGACACGCAACGAGCTGCAGATGATGACGGTCAGCAATGACCCAGTTCAACCCAACACTGTGCTGACCATGGCACTGACCATCATCATGCTTGCCCCTCTGGCTTTCCGACGTCGGTTCCCGGAGGGCAGCGCACTGGTCATGGCGATTCTGTCCGCCGTGCAGCTGCTGTTTTTGCCATCCATCCTGACCGTCAACATGTTTGCATTGGTGTCCGTACACGCCGCCGCACTGTATGGACGGGAACAGGCATGGAAATGGGTCAGTGTGGCGCTGGTCGCGGATTCGTGGCTGGCCGGCATCAAGGCAATGTCCGGCTGGAACGGATATGACATGCTGATTCAGATGCTGCTGCCCCTCAACGGCGAATCGGCGATGTCCCGCTGGCTACTGGTGCTTTCCGGCCTGATACCGGGTGGCGTGGTGATGCTGTTTGGCTTTGCGTGCATTGCGATGGCCCGGTGGAGCCGTTCACGTGGCTCGAACGCGCTGGTGCTCATGCAACGCGAGGAGGCGCTCAAGGCCGAGCAGGAGCGGCAGAAGGTGCTGGCCGCCAATCTGGAGCGCAATCGCATCGGCACGGCCATGCAGGCCGAGGTATTGAATACGTTGGAATCGGTGATCACGCAAGCCGATGATGGGCTGGCCATGCTGAACTCCGAACCGGTTCCCGATAGCGAGCAGATCATCGCCGCGTTCACGGTCATCGGGGAACGCGGGCGTGCGGCTCTGGCGCACATGCGGCAATTGCTGACGGTGCTGCGTGAAACCGGATTCAGCGACGAGATGCATGAAGGCGCACAACCCGACATGCAACTGCGACCGGCTGCTCCTCTGTCCAGCCAGATGAGGCAGGCGGAATCCACATCTCAGACGGATTCGTCCACGAACATGAACTCAGGGAACAATCAGGGTGTCCATGGAGCGGCACTCGAATAGGAATCGGATACAGTGGAGAGCATGAACGAGAGCAGAAGCATTCGCGTGATCATTGCGGACGACCAGGAGCTGGTGAGGGCCGGCTTCGCCATGGTAATCGGCTCGCAGCAAGATATGGAAGTGGTCGCTCAGGCGTCCGATGGCGCCGAGGCCGTGACGATGGCGGAGACCCTGCACCCCGATGTGGTGTTGATGGACGTGCGCATGCCGGGCATGGATGGCATCGAAGCCACCCGCCGTATTACTTCGCTGACCGCCGGCACGGATGGCACGCAGCCGACCCGTGTGATCATCCTGACCACATTCGATTTGGATGAATATGTGATGGCCGCCATCAATGCCGGCGCTTCGGGTTTTCTGCTCAAAGACACCGAACCGGAGACGCTGCTCAATTCGATTCGCACCGTGTTCCAGGGCAATGCGATCATCGCGCCTTCGGCCACCAAGCGTCTGATCGAGAAAATGATGCAAGACGGCTATGCGCAGCATGGGTCGTTGAGTGGCGGCGTTTCGAACGCAAGTTTCAATGGCAATGCTGGCGGCGTCGCCGACACTACTGGAACGGTCGGAGCTACGGGTGCCGATTCGACGAACGGCATTGGCACCGCACGCCCCACATATACCGATCCCGAGCTGGAACTGCTCACAGATCGCGAACGTGAGGTGCTGGTGGAAATCGCCCATGGCCTGAGCAATCAGGAGATCGCGGACAAGCTCTTCATCTCCTTGCCCACGGTCAAAACCCATGTGGCGCATATTCTGGCCAAAATCAACGCCCGAGACCGCGTCCAGGCTGTGGTCTTTGCGTACGATAACGGGTTGGTGTGACTTCCCCAATACGCACGATACGGCAGAACAAGTGGTATCCGCCTCGAAAGAGGTACATTCGCCTTTCTGCAGAAAGCTATCTGCTTTCAGAGAGATATCCGAGACCTGATAACACGAGTACGATCATTGCAATTCCAACGGTTGTACTCGCGTTTTCGTATATCCGGTACCCCTTTGAAAGCAGATAGCTTTCCGCAAAGGAACGAATGTACCTCTTTCAAGGCAGATAGGTCTATTCGCAGCATACGAATAGACCTATCTCTTCGCTCTTAGACTATGACCGGGCCACTAGGCCTCAGCCAAAGCCTCGACGGGCGGCGTCTTGACGGCTCTGCGGGCGGGGGCAACACTGGCGAGCAGCGCGGCAAGCGCCGCCACGCCAAGCACTGCACCATTGGTGGTCCACTCGAACGGGAACACAGTGTCACCATACAGGCTGAACACCATATAGGACCCAAGCCAGCCGAACAGGGTGCCCAGCACCACACCCACCACGCCGGAGACGAGCGACAGCAGTAAAGCCTCCACTGCCAGCGAACGCCGCAGCTGGCCGCGCGTCATACCGATGGCACGCAGGGTGGCGGATTCGCGGGTGCGTTCGATCACCGATAGACTCAGCGTGTTCGCCACACCGACCAGTGCGATAAGCACAGCCACCGCAATCAAGCCGACAAGCAACGCCATCATGCCGTTGATCATGGTCTCCCACTGCGTGCGTTCGGCCACCGGACCAGACACGTCAATGTCTGCACTGGCGGAGAATGCATTCTGCACGTTGGTGAATACGTCGTTCAGCGTGGTGCCCGCGCTTTCGGCGTCGATACGCATAAGCATGATATGTCCGTTCGCTTTTACATCACCGTTGGTGAAGTGACCGGCATCCACGAAGGCGACTGCGGCATAGTTGGCTGAGATGCGACGATAATCCACCTTCTGCGGCGCGAGGGTCAGTGTCTGCACTCCATCGGATTGTCCGCCATCGTTCTCAGTATCACTCGCGGCAGCATCAGCTGTACCAGTCTGCGAGCCGGATACATCACTGGTGAAGGTGACGCTCTTACCTAGCGGAATGTCCTTGCCCGTGGCAGCGGAATACTTGGGCATAAGTACGGAGTCACCGCTGATGGTCACGCCGGACAGGTCGGCACGCACCACTTTGCGCAGCGCGTCAACACCATCCACGCCAACGATGAGTACGTTCAGATCCTTGCCATTGGCATCCTTCATGCTCATCATGCGAGTCGGCGCGTAGATACTATCCTTAATGCCCTTAATCTTGGCGACCTCATCGGCCTGTTTGCTGGTCATATCAGCACCGGCCGCGATCATGTCGACGCTGTAGCGCGTGGTCAGCGCCTCGTTCATGGTTTGCTTGGCGCTGGCGGCACCGGTGGCGATGGTGGAGACCAGCGTCACGCCGATAAGCAGTGCGGCACCGGTGGCGGCCACGCGGCGCGGATTCTTCTGGATGTTCGCATGCGCCACCTTGGCGGACGGCCCGGCAAACGCAACCAGCGCGCCCACACCGCGCATCAATACCGGCAGCCAGAATGTGGCGGAAAGCACCAGTCCGAGGAAGATCAGCGCGCAGCCGGCGATGGCGGCAAGCAGTACCATCGGATACTGCTTGTCGGCCAGCGAATCATGTCCGGCGATCTTTTCGTTCATCTGCCAGGCGGAGAATGCGGCCAGACCGATGCCGACGAGCACCAACAGACCCGCAAGTATGGCACGGATCTTACCGGCCCGACGGGTATCGTTCAGTTCGATGGGCCGCAGCGCTTCCAGTGGAGTCACGGCGGTGACGGAACGTGCGGAGCCAAGCGAGGCGATCACGGTCATAGCGATGCCGAACGCAATCGGCACCACGAACGCCGGCCAGGACAACACCAATCGCATGGTCATGCCGGTGGCTTTCATCAGGCCGGATTGGCACAGCGCCGCCATCAGTCCGATGCCGAGGCCCACGCCCAGCATGGAGGCGATGAGTCCCAGCAGACCAGCCTCGAACAGTACGGAGACATACAGCTGGCCTTTGTTCGCGCCGATGGTGCGCAGCAAGGCAAGCGTGCGACGGCGTTGGGCGACGAGCACTTGGAAAGTGTTGGCGATGACGAGCGCCGCGACCAGCATGGCGAGGATGCCGAAGCTCAGCAGGAAGATGGTGGTGATACTCGTATCGCCCTTGCTCACGGATTTGATGGATTCCTCTTCCATCGCTGCGCGGGATTGCACGGTGAAATGTTTTGGCAGCAGCTTGTCGATTTGTTTCACGGTGGCGTCGGCGGACGGCTGATCGGCATCGTCGATATCGAGGTAGACAAGATAGACATTGAGTTTGCCGAAATCGTCGATACCGTTCATCGCGGTGATCACGTTATCGGAAAGCACTGAGGCTCCGCCGTAGTACGCATAGGCGCCGTTCGGATCTTCAGTGATACCCACTACGCGAACGGTCATACCGGAATCAGCGGCAGTGTCGTTGCCGGCGGAACCGTAGCCCGTCGAAGCTACGGCCTGCGCGGTACGGGAGTTCACGGTCACGCTATCCCCCACCTTGACACCAAGCTGATCGGCCACGGACTTAGTCAATGCTATTTCGTTGCCATCGACCGGCTGGTCGCCTTGAATGATGCTGACCGGCAGCAGATCACGCTGTGCGGCGGTGGTGATGGCATAGCTGCTGGCGTGCTTATCGCCATTGGCCACGGTTACGGAACTCGAGGATTCGACGCGCACATCCTTGACACCTTCTGTGGCGCGGATACGGTCGAGTTGGAAGTCGTTCACCGTGCGAGTGTAGATGTCATTCCGCTCCTGCTCGTTCAGGCCCTCGCTGGAGTCCACGCTGATCACATAGTTCGCGCCGCCAAGCTGCGCGGTGGTCTGACGGGCCAGGGAATCGTTCATGGCGTTACCGAACAGGAATGTGGCCGCAATGAACGCGGTGCCGATCAGGATGGCGATGCCGGCCGGAATCAGCATTCTGGCGCTTTTCTTCATGAGTTTCACTGTGATGGAAAACATGGGTTCGTCCTACTCTCTTGCTTTCCGTGGGTCAGCGGGCGTGGCGTGCGGCGGCACGGGCGTGGCGCAGCGTTCCCTCACACCCAGAGGTGGGAACGGCCGGCGGCAGCGGCGCATCGGTGATGGGCAGATCCGGCACGTTGCGCACGCCTGCCATCTGTGCCATCTGGTCAGCAGGAGTATCGGTAAGAGTGGTGCGGGTGGTGCGCTCTCGCTCGGCCATAAGCAGTTCATTCATGACTTCGGCGTTGGGATGCTGTTCGTCGGCCACGATCCGTCCGTCGGAGAACACGATGGCACGGTCCGCGTAGGAGGCTGCCACCGCATCATGCGTGACCATGACGATGGTTTGGCCAAGCTCGTTGACCGAACGCTTCAGGAAGCCGAGCACTTCGGCGCTGGAAACGGAGTCGAGGTTGCCGGTCGGCTCGTCGGCGAACACCAGCTTCGGCTTGGTAATCAGCGCGCGGGCGATGGCCACGCGCTGCTGCTGGCCACCGGACAGTTCATTCGGTCGGTGGTTCAGGCGCTGCTTCAGTCCCAGGGTTTCGACGAGCAGGTCGAACCAGGCGCGGTCGGGCTTGTCTCCGGCGAGAGTCAGTGGCATGAGGATGTTCTGTTCGGCGGTGAACATGGGCAACAGGTTGAAGCTTTGGAAGATGAAGCCGATCTTGTGGCGACGTAGCAAGGTGAGCTGCTTGTCGTTCATACGGGTCAGGTCTGCCCCGCCGAACAGGATATGGCCGGAAGTGGCGGAGTCGAGGCCGGCGAGCGTGTGCATAAGCGTGGATTTGCCGGAACCGGACGGGCCCATGATGGCGGTGAATTTGCCGCGTTCGAAACTGACGTTCACGTTGCGTAAAGCATGAACCGTGTTGTCTCCGGTGCCGTAGTCCTTGACGAGGTCAACGGCCTGAATGGCGATGCCGTGTGATGCGGCGGGGTTTTGTGCGTTCATGACGTCTCTCCATAATTTGACCGGGCCCATTGCCCGGATGATGATTCCAACTTATGAAGAAATGGCGGCGCTCCCCATCGTGCGCCAGGCTGAATTATCGGTTCATCCTCATCCTCGAGGATTACGGGATTATATGCGCAGCGAATGGTTCTCAATAAGAAAACTGTGAAGCCTATTAGCAAAGAAACGAACACGGGTTTTCCGGAATCGGCCTTATGTTGCGGTTCGACGATATGTGCGATTGATTGATAATGTGCGTTTGACTCACACTTTTCCTATTGAGGATCATTCGCTGTGCAGTCAAACACAAGAAAGCTCGCACTGCATGACGTCAGTGCGAGCTTTCTACTCCTTGAGTCAAGTTATCGGACGGAAGGTCCCCCATGTGCCTTTGCATTGTGCGGCGCACCCCATAAGCGCCGCTCCCCTTCCTGCCTCAGCGCGCCTTCCTGCCGTCTCACTTGGCCAAGCCGGAAGCGCGAAGGGCTTCGAAGCCGCCCTTCAGATCGTCGAGGATGTCCTCGATGTTCTCGGTGCCGATGGACAGGCGGATGGTGCCCTGGTGGATGCCCTGGTCCTCCAGCTCTTCCAGGGTCTCCTGGGAGTGGGTGGTGGAAGCCGGGTGGATGACCAGCGACTTGGCGTCGGCCACGTTGGCCAGCAGGGAGAACAGGTGCAGGTTGTCGATGAACACGCGAGCCGCGTCCTTGCCACCCTTGATGTCGAAGGTGAAGATGGAGCCGGCTCCGTTCGGGAAGTACTTCTCGTACAGGGCGTGGTCCGGACGGCCCTCGATGGACGGGTGGGAGACGGACTCGACTTCCGGCACGGTCTGCAGGTACTCGACGACCTTCAGCGCGTTCTGAACGTGGCGCTCGACGCGCAGGGACAGGGTCTCGGTGCCCTGCAGCAGCAGGAAGGCAGCGAACGGAGACAGGGTGGCGCCGGTGTCGCGCAGCAGAATGGCGCGGACGCGGGTCACAAAGGCGGCTCCGCCGAGGGCCTCGTAGAAGTTCAGGCCGTGGTAGGAGGGATCCGGCTCGGTCAGAGTCGGGAACTTGCCCGGAACGGCGTTCCAGTCGAACTTGCCGCCTTCGACGATCACACCGCCGAGGGTGGTGCCGTGGCCGCCGATGAACTTGGTGGCGGACTCGACCACGACGTCAGCGCCATGCTCCAGCGGGCGGAACAGGTACGGGGTGGCAAAGGTGTTGTCCACAATCACCGGCAGGTTGTGCTTGTGGGCGATTTCGGAGATGGCTTCGAAGTCCGGCAGGTCGGCGTTCGGATTGCCGAAGGTCTCGAAGTAGACGAGCTTGGTGTTCTCCTGGATGGCGTCCTCGAACTCCTGCGGGTTCTCGGCGGAGACGAAGGTGGTGGTGATGCCGTCGCGCGGCAGGGTGTGGCGTAGCAGGTTGAAGGTACCGCCGTAGATGTTCTTGGCGGCGACGATGTGGTCACCGGACTGGGTGATGTTGCGCACGGCGTATTCGACGGCGGCGGCGCCGGAAGCGACGGCCAGACCGGCGGTGCCACCTTCAAGGGCGGCGATGCGGTCCTCGAAGACGCCCTGGGTGGTGTTGGTCAGACGGCCGTAGATGTTGCCCGGGTCAGCCAGCCCGAAACGGGCCTCGGCGTGGTCGAAGTTGTGGAAGACGTAGCTGGTGGTGGCGTAGATCGGGACCGCGCGGGAGTCGGTGGCCGGGTCGGCCTGCTCCTGACCCACATGCAGCTGCAGGGTCTCAAAACGGTACTTCTTGTTGTTCTCGGCCATGGTATTCTCCTTGGTTGCGCTAGGTCGCGAGGATATTTTCCTTGCCACCCGCCTGCCGTGTTCGGGCGGTTGGCGAGGTGTTGGTTATGAAGTTACGACGCTCAAGGTGCATGTCGCAAGCTGAGCGTTATCGGGGTTGCCTATAGACCCTTATAAACCCTTGGAATCATTGGGATATGAGGCGGTTACGTCGGGCAAAATAGTCATCAAAAATCTCACGACACGCCGAGACACTTCCACGTCTCTTCGCGACAGAAATCCAGGAAATCATCCTCAATTTCCTGAAATTCTGTCACTGAGGTGACGTCAGCGACAGAATTTCAGGACGAATGGGTTTATTCCCGAAATTTCTGTCGCTCAGATGGAACTAGCAACGGAATTTTTGGGGTGGATGGTTTTATTTCCAAGATTTCTGTCGCTAGGAGTTTGAGCGATCTGTTGAATTCGGCGACGGAACCTCACCAGATGAATACCGGTTAGCGTGTCCGTATCCCTACAGACTAGTGTCAACTGTGATTATGTGACATCCGTCTGATTGATTGGAGTTTTCTAGTGTCCGACGTTACGTTGTACGACCGCGATCCGAAGTACATCCCGCGCGTGGCCGCCGTGCATGACATGTGTGGCTATGGCAAGTGCTCGCTGACCGCCGCGATTCCGATTCTTTCGGCAGCCGGCTGCGATGTCTGCCCGGTGCCGACCGCCCTGTTCTCCGCACACACGAAGTACGCGGTGTTCACCTTCCATGACACCACGGATATCCTCTCCGGCTATCTGGATGCCTGGCAGAAGGAAGACGTTGAGCTTGACGGCGTGTACTCGGGATTCCTGGGCTCCCCCGATCAGGTGGCGATTATTCAGCGTCTCTACCGCGAATATCCGAATGCACTACGTTTGGTCGACCCGGTGATGGGCGACGCCGGTGAAATGTATCCCACGTATACGCCGGAACTGTGCGAGGCGATGGGTGCGCTGGCCGACGGCGCCGATGTGCTGATGCCGAACCTGACTGAAGCGAGCATTCTGACCAAGCGCGACTACCCCGGTCAGGATATCGATGAAGCCACGGTTGACGAGCTGTTGGGCGCGCTGCTGGAGCTTGGCGCGAAGAACGTGGTGTTGAAGGGCATCGACCATGGCGACGGCAAGATCATCAACTATGTGGCCAGCGCCTCCACTGGTGTTACCGGCAAGATCGAACTGGCACATGACAAGCTGCCGTACATGATTCACGGCACGGGCGATGCATTCGCTTCCGCCCTGTGCGGTGCGGTGATGGCCGGTCGCGGACTGGCCGAGTCTGCTGAGATTGCCGGCGAGTTCGTGCGTCATGCAATGGAAAGCACGCGCAACCAACCTCACTTCGAGGATCGCGGCGTCAGCTTCGAGCTCAATCTCGGAGAACTCACCAATTTGGTGAAGTGACCCACTTTGGCTCCCGCTGGCGGGAGCTGTCAACGAAGTTGACTGAGGGTGGTCTACTATCTGCACGCACCACCCTCAGTCTAGCGGGAGCATCCCAATCTACCGATTCTTGAAGTACTTGAGCAGGTGGCTTTCCCGCGTGCTGAGTACGGCAACTAACGCCCCAACCAGCACACCAACCACTACGCTTATCGGCACCCGAAGCAGCGTGTCGGTAAGCGCCATTGCCTCTGCATTCCCGTTCTCCAGCCGTACCCATACCAGTAACAGGCTTGATATCAGTATGCCGGCAAGTGCCCACACCCTGAGTTCTAAATAGAAGCGCAACACCCGCTCTATGGTTGGAAGTGTTCAAGTTCATAACCAGAGAGAAAGCGTCGCGCTCGATATGAAAGCCTATTCCCACCTGTCGGCAGAGGAACGCATCCGGATCGACGAGTTGAGGAACCGCGAGGGGCTCGGGGTCCGCCAGATCGCCCTGAGGATCAGCCACGGCAAGCCCACCGTCAGCCGCGAACCGAGGCACGGCCCGTGGCTCGCGTCCAACGAGGACGAGTCCTACCGCCCCTACCGGCCGAAACGGCTGAAGACGGACGCATCCGCCGCTACCTGCCCAAGAGGACCAGTCTCGACGACCTCACGGACGAGGACCTGCAGGCCATCGTCCAGGAGATCAACGACACCCCCATGAAGGTCCCGGACTGGGAAACGCCCAACGAGGCTTGGTACCGCAAACTCGGCAAGGTAATGTCGAAGACAAGCCACCCACAGACAAACGTTGCACTTACAAATAGGTAACGGGATCGCGAATGTCATCCGCTGGATGACATAGCGAAGCACATACTTTCTGAACTAATGGTGGATAACCGCACTTTCATCCACACGCTGTCCACAACACGCCAAGCCGCGTCATGGTATCCACATTTGCCGGTCGCCCTTGCGTCCCGATATCACCAACCCGCACAGTGGAATCATGAATGATGCAGCAACTTCCACGGAACACATCGCAGCCGCAATGGGCGACCGCAATTTGTCACCCAAGCAGTTCGGCGCTCTTGGCGAACGATATGCGGCTGTTTGGTTGGAGAAGAAAGGATGGACCACACTGAGCCATAACTGGCGTACTCGATACGGCGAACTGGATCTTGTGATGCTCAACGACGAGCACACTGTGGTGTTCGTCGAGGTGAAATCGCGCCGCACCATCCAGTACGGCTGCCCGCAGGAGGCCGTGACGCCGGCCAAGCAACAGAATCTCAGGAAAGCTGCTTGCGATTGGCTGCTTGATTGCCGCAACCGTATCTCGCACAAAGCCGTCAGATTCGATGTCATCACCATCGTGTTGCGCGTGGGTAGACCGCTGGTGCATCACATTGAAAACGCGTTTTAGCGAAAGGATCAAGCATGGCCATTGGCAGCGCCCTTTCGGTCGGTCTGATCGGACTCAAGGCCTTCATTGTCCAGGTACAGGCTTTCATCAGTCCCGGCCTGCCATATTTCAGCATCATTGGACTGCCAGATACCTCACTGTCCGAAGCGCGCGAGCGAGTGAAATCGGCATGTCAAGCCAGTGGTTTCTCATGGCCACAAACCCGTGTGACCGTGAATATGAGCCCCGCTTCCCTACCCAAACGCGGCTCATCACATGATTTGGCCATTGCCGCCAGCGTTCTCTGCGCAGCTGGAGCCATTGGCCACGATTGTCTGGAAGACACTATTGTGCTTGGCGAAGTGAATCTTGACGGTTCGGTACTGCCTATCCATGGATTACTGCCAATCATGTTGCATGCGCAGGAACGCGGCATCCGAAAAGTAATCATTCCCTATCGCAATCTTGACGAGGCTTCGATGGTGGAAGACGTGGATGCAATCGGCGTAAGACATGTGGGCGAGCTCATCGAGCTCATGGGAGGCAATGCCTCATATACAATCCCCGATCTGCAGCTCGCGGAGGATGCAAGTGCCTCCGAGCAAGCCGAAGTCAGTGAAAACGGATACGCAGACATGAATGAGGTGTTGGGCCAGGAACATGCCAAATGGACGCTGCAGGTAGCGGCCGCCGGAGGCCATAACCTCATCATGACCGGACCTCCCGGCACGGGAAAAACCATGTTGGCTTCACGATTACCCGGCATCATGTGCCCATTGGAAGATACCGAACAGCTGGAAGTCGCTTCGATTCGCTCGCTGTGCGGCACCTTATCGCAATATGGCATCACCGATGTGCCTCCGTTTGAAGCGCCGCATCATACCGCTTCCACAGCGTCACTGGTCGGCGGCGGCAGTGGCATCGCAGCACCGGGCGCGATAACCCGCGCTCACCGTGGCATTCTGTTTTTGGACGAAGCACCGGAGTTCAGCGCCCGGGCCTTGCAAACGTTGCGCGAACCATTGGAATCCGGCTATGTGGCTCTCTCCCGCTCCAAAGGAAGCACGTATTACCCAGCTGCATTCCAGCTGGTCATGGCGGCAAATCCTTGCCCATGCGGATATTATTACGGCACTGGCGAGCGCTGCAGGTGTCGGGAAAAAGATCGCATGAGGTATTTCTCCCGTTTATCGGGCCCGGTACTTGACCGAGTAGATATTCAGATGACAGTGCCGCCCGTCCCCCGCATCACCGTGCAGCATGAACCGCTCGGCGAATCCAGCGCCACAATTCGTGCACGCGTGATTCGTGCAAGAAACGCCGCCAAAGATAGGTTCCAGCAATTCGGGTGGACATGTAATGCTCAGGCATCCGGCACGTGGCTGCATGCGAACACCTCGCTCAAGGCGATGGAACTGGTCAATCGTGCCTTGTCCTCGCAGCAGCTGACGTTGCGTGGAGCTGATCGTGCCATGCGATTGGCCTGGACCCTCGCCGATCTGGCCGGCCGGATTTCCCCTACCGAACAGGATGTCCATCAAGGTATCGAAATGAGAACGAGAGTGTCATGAGTACCACCAATATGATTGCCGAGCCCGCTTCAGTTCACGGCTCCCCTCACACAATCGGAAAAGCCGAAGCGGCCGCACAGACCGTGCGCTCACGTATTATCGCCGCTCCTTCACTAGATGCCCTATACCGTGCCGCGCTCACGTTCTGCATCGATGGCGCGGATGCGATGATGTACGCCACACTCAAAGGAGCCGAACATGCTGAGGCATTATGGCAGGTCTTGTCACAGTGTCACCCTGACCGGCCTTCCGATGTTCGCCAAAAAGCACTGACCTGCATTGATCGCATGTTCATCAATGGTCTGACCCGCTGGGGTCGCAAACCCACACCCAGCGCGATGAACGCTTTTCGCAATGCCCTGTCCGGCTGGCATCAGCGGATGGACGCCCTGCCCTCGCAAGACATCGTTTCCTTGGCCGACTGGTTCACCATGGATGGCACACAATGGATTATCGGCCCGGGACACCCATGCTGGCCTGCGCAATTGACCGACCTATCCATCCGCTCCGACTGGGCACCTCCCTTATGCCTTTGGGTCAAAGGCGATCCGCGGGCCCTGACCAGCTGCGCAAAACCGGTGGGTATTGTCGGCTCCCGAGACGTCAACGAGTACGGACGGTATGTGGCCCATACGGTTGCCGAGCAAGCCGCGGTGGATGGTCATCTGGTAGTTTCAGGAGGCGCGATGGGCACGGACGCGGCCGCTCATTGGGGTGCTCTGAACGCTCTGCACGGCCGCAAACCAGGATGCGTGGGCAGAACCGTCGCCGTATTCGCCGGCGGACTGAACCATATGGGGCCAGCTCGCAATCGCACACTGTTTGAACGCATCGAATCGCAGGGAGGCGCGCTCATCAGCGAACTTTGTCCCGGCACCATTCCCGAGGCGCGCAGATTCCTGCTGCGCAACCGTATTATCGCGGCATTGTCTTCCACACTGGTTGTGGCACAGGCGAGATTGCGCTCAGGCGCACTGAATACTGCGGGCTGGGCCTGCGAGCTGATGCGCGAGGTGTATGCAGTGCCAGGAGACATCAATCAGCCATGCAATGCCGGCTGCAACAAAATGATTGGCGACCATCAGGCCACGATTCTATGCGCCGCCACCTCCACGAAAGACATCTGTCACAAGCGCCATCAGCCGATTATGGAACGATGCCCAGGCATGGCGGACAACGCACAGCGCGATGCCAGTGATCCAGCGCCTTCGTGTACGACCAAGGCGGTCCACAAGAAATCCGAGCAGCCTACGCTATCCCAGGCTGTCATCACGACTCCCTTGCCGTCTCGCACAGACTCCAAGGATTTCTCCTCATCCCACCACATGCCAGATTTGCGCGCCCAGGCATCGTTGCAGCCCGATGCGGAAGCGCAACAGACGATACAGGTCAGCACATTGTCGGAAGCGGAACGCTTGATGGTCGGCCTTATCCGCGAATGCCGTACGCATCGCCTCGCCATCACACCGGACACCCTGCTGCGCGCGGCCAGGAATAACGACCTCGAGGAAATACCGGATATCGCCACCGTACTGGAACTGCTCGGAGCGCTGGAACTGCGAGGAGCGATTCACCGGGAGACCGGAACGGTCACGCTCAGTTGTCGCCTCATCTGAATCATGGAGACGCCAGTCTTACACACCGCTAGAACAAGAATTGTCAGCACCCTCATGACACGATGACGGCGCTGTTCGGCGGGTGTGCAAGAATCGAATCCATGAGTCCGAAACGTTTGGAAGATATGTATGATGCAGTGATCGTCGGTGCCGGTGCGGCTGGTTTGTCGGCGGCATTGGGACTGCTGCGATCCCCCGAAATCGCCGAACTCAAGGAACAAGGCGTGGACCCGAAGATCCTTGTGGTCTCCAAACTACAGCCGCTGCGTTCGCACACCGGTTCGGCTGAAGGAGGCATTGCCGCAAGCCTGGGCAATGTGGAGTCCGATGACTGGCATTGGCATTACTACGACACCATCAAGGGCGGCGACTGGCTTGTTGATCAGGACGCGGCCAAGCTGCTCGCCGAGTATGCGCCGCAGACCGTGATCAATCTGGAGCGTCAGGGCGTGGCCTTCTCCCGTACCGAGGACGGGCATATCGCACAGCGCCGATTCGGCGGCCATACGCGCGAGTTCGGTGGAGCCCCGGTCAAGCGCGCCGCCTATGCGGCCGACCGTATCGGCCACCAGATTCTGCACGCCTTGTGGCAGCAGTGTGTGGCCGCCGGCGTTGAGTTTGCCGAGGAATGGTATGTGACCGATCTGGTGCTCGCCGATGATGGCAAGCAGGCGGCCGGTATTGTGGCTTTTGATACGCATACGGGCAAGATTCAGGCCATTCACGCGCGCAATGTGCTGCTGGCCACCGGAGGCGCGGGCCGACTGTTCCACACCACGTCGAACTCTTGGGACTTGACCGGCGACGGCATGGCGCTGACCCTAGCTGCCGGCCTGCAGCTTGAAGACATCGAATTCGTGCAGTTCCACCCCACCGGTCTCGCGCACACCGGCATCCTGCTTTCCGAAGCGGCACGCGCCGAGGGCGGCATCCTGCGCAATGCCGACGGCGAGCCGTTCATGGAACGTTATGCTCCAGAGCATAAGGATCTGGCCGCGCGCGACGTGGTCTCCCGCTCCATCATGGCGGAGATCGACGCCGGCCGCGGCGTTGCCGACCCGAAGGATCCGGATGGTCCGAAGGACTGCGTCTGGCTGGATATGACCGGCATCGACCCTGAACGTATGAAGGAAGTGCTGCCGCAGGTGGTCGAAACCATCGAACAGTACGCGAACCTCGATCCGGCCAAAGACCTGGTGCCCATCAAGCCCACCGCGCACTATACGATGGGCGGCATCCCCATCACCACCAATGGCGAGGTGTACCGTTGGACGGACGATGCCGTGCAAATCGTCGATGGCTTGTTCGCCGCTGGCGAATGCTCCTGCGTTTCCGTACACGGCGCGAATCGCTTGGGCGGCAATTCGCTGCTTGACGCATGTCTGTTCGGCACGCGCGCCGGCCAAACCATGGCCACGCGTATCGCCGAGAATCCGGTCGACTCCCCCATGGCCGATGATTCGGCCGATGACATGTTGACGACGGCCGCCGATCATGCCGCCGAATCCCGTAAGTCCGAACTTGACGAGCTGCTCGCCGGCCAAGCCGATGATGTCGATGAGGGTTCCACGGCCAATCCTTATCAGCTCATGGCCCAACTTGGATCAGTGATGGAACAGGCTCTGGCTGTACGCTGCACCGCTCAGACCATCGATACGGCTCTGGCCCAGCTCAACAGCGACATCAAGCCGGTTTCCGATATCTTACGGGCACATGACAAAACCGCCGCCTTCAACCAAGAGGTCACCGCCATCTGGGAGGTCCGGCATTTGATTGAGCTGGCCGAGGCCATGTTGCACGCTTCCGAGTCTCGTCAGGAATCTCGTGGGTCCCTGCAGCGTCTTGATTTCCCCGAACGCGATGATGAGCATTTCCTCGCTCACTCGTTGGTCGCCGATGCCGGCCCGGTGAGCTTCAAGCCGGTGCATATCACCGACTACCCGCCCAAGAAGCGTGAATACTAAGCCGCCCAGGGCTTGTGACACAATAGATTGTCGAATAATCGGACTGATATCCACGGTTTCTGGAGGCAGAACATGGTTGAGGCGAACAACACAACGGTTACCCTGCAGGTGCATCGTTTCACGCCGCGCCCCGAGCGCGCCGAACGTGCACGCGGCGGCAGCCCGTTCGCCAAGAAAAGCTCCCCGTTCGGTGGCGGCTCGGATTCAGCGGCACGCCGCCGCCCGCGTGGCAAGCAGTGGGTGCAGGAATACACCATTCCCGCGCGTCCATCGGACACCGTGCTCGACTGTCTGCTGACCATTAAACGCACCATCGACCCGACGCTGGCCTTCCGCTATTCATGCGGTCACGGCATGTGCGGCTCTGATGCCGCAGCCATCAACGGCACACCCACTCTGCTGTGTACGGCCACCGTCCGCGACTGGGCCAAGCAGCCTAGTACAGCTCCGGAAGTCGATGATGAGGGATTCCGACGCACCGGCGACGAAACCGCTAACGAACCCGACGTTCCCGCCGAAAACGTCGAAAACAACATCCCTGAAGGTTCTCTGGGTGTTATCGAACTGGCTTCCTTGCCTGGATTCCCGCCGCAACGTGATCTCATCGCCGACATCGACCCGATGCTCAACCAGATTCGTAAACTCACCCCGTATCTTCAGGCTGATGGCGTGCTTGCCACCACCGCCGAAGGCAAAGTGGACGTTTTCGAATACCTGCAGAACCCCGAGCAGCTCGCCAAGTATGAGACGCTGAGCAATTGCATCGCCTGCGGTGTGTGCGAGGGGGCCTGCCCGGTATACGCCGGCGGCGATGCATTCGTTGGCCCGGCCGCATTGATCTGGGCTTCCCGCTTCATCAACGATTCACGTGATACCAAGGCCATGGATCGCATGGATGCCATTGATACCGCTGACGGTGTGGCCGGATGCCAATCGGTGCGTGCCTGCTCCCGCCACTGCCCGCGCGGTATCGATGTGGGCGAGGAAATGTGGCAGATCGTGGCCAAAGTCCGCGAGCGCTGAATCATTGCCGGGTAGATACCGGAAAGTCATAGTCTGAGAGAACGAATATCGAAGGAACGGTTATGGACAGAACACAGTACACGAATCTCGCCAAGGCATGGGAATTCACCGAAGAACATGCTCGCGAACTTGAACCGTCCACACTGGCTGATGCCCGTACCGCCGCCGACGAATCCGGACAACTGCAAGGTCCAGCCGCACAAGCCCGACTCCTGGGCCTGCTGGTCCGTTTGACCGGGACCTCCTCGGTAATCGCCGTGGGCACCGGCTCCTTGGTGGAGACTCTGCAACTCGCCTATGCCTTGGACAACAAGGGACAGTTGACCGCCGTCGATTCCACCGCACAGGGCATCACACTGATTCGCAAGGCGTTTGCCGAACTGCAGGACGAGACCGCTACCACGCTTCGTGCGGTGAATGCCCCGGCCAGTGTGTTTCTGCCCAGGCTCAATGCCAATGATTACGATTTGATTGTGGTGGCCGGCGATGCGGAGAATTATGCCGCCACATTCGCCCAGGCGTCCCGCCTGCTACGTGATCATGGTGCCATCGTATTCACGGACGCATTGGCTTTGGATACGGAGCAGGGCGGTGTGATCAACCCGGCCGACCGCAGCGGCAAGGCCACGGCCATGCGCGAGCTCATCACTACCGTCGAGCAGGATGAGGAATTTGAATCCACACTTACTCCGGATGGTACCGGACTGCTCATCGCATACAAGAAGTAATATTTCTTGGCTTCCCTTGACGGAGGGGAGCCAAATGCCCTCAGACAACCATACTCGTGGCCACGTCCACGGCTTCGTCGGCATCGTCAGTCACGGTAACCAGCTTGGGATCTATCTTCGAAATCATGCCACGCTCGGCGACCGGCCCATCCAACCAGTCGAATAGCCCCTGCCAATAATCCTTACCGTACAACACCACCGGAATGTTCGCCACCTTGTGGGTCTGAACCAGGGTCAACAGCTCGAACATCTCATCCAACGTGCCGAAGCCGCCCGGGCAGACGATCACACCGGAGGAATACTTGACGAACATCGTCTTCCTGACAAAGAAGTACCGGAAGCTCATGCCAAGGTTCACCCACTGGTTCAGCCCCTGTTCAAACGGAAGTTCGATGCCAAGCCCCACCGACTTGCCGCCAGCCAATGCCGCTCCCCGGTTCGCGGCTTCCATAATGCCCGGCCCGCCACCAGTGATGACGGCGATATTGCGCTTGGCGATCTGGCTGCCCATGCGACGAGCCGCCTTGTAGTCCGATTCGGTGCGTTGTGTGCGCGCGGAGCCGAAAATCGATACCGCAGGCCCCAGCTCGGCAAGCGCACCGAAGCCATCCACGAATTCGGATTGGATGCGCAGCACACGCCACGGATCCATATGCAGCCAATCGGTATCCTGATCCGGCTTGAGCAGGTTCGCGGTGGTGTTGTCCGAAGGAATCATCTGGCCGCGCAGAATCACCGGGCCTCGATGATAGGTGTCCCCCAGCGGCGCGGCGTCCTCCAAATCAACCGGATTCATCGGAATTTGTGCGACTTGAATGTTGGCTTGTTCTTCGGCAATTGTTCCGACGTTCGGATTCCCGTCAACACCGGTGTTTGTCGGCTGCTTTATACCGGATGCTTTTTTGCCATCGGCCTTTTGGGATTTTTTCTGCTTCTTCGCCATTTGGTACCTCCATGGGCTCTAGCAGTATCCTAGGCAGATTAACGACGGAAGTCGATTTCAACGCTTTCCGTGCCGTCCGCAAGGGTGATGGAATGCTCCGCCAGCTCGTCGGAATGCGTATTGACGTCGGACTCGGCGTCAGCCTCAGCAGCTGCAACGGCCACAGCCTGTTCAAATCGCTTGGATTGGCGGCTCAACAATACGCCGGAAATCGCGGCGGCGATCAGCGAGGCCACCAGCACACCGAATCGGGCTTCGGCGGACAGCTCCTGGTTCGTATAGGCCAGAGAGGCGATGAGGAACGACACCGTAAAACCGATTCCACAGGCGACGGCAGCGGGAATCATATCGCGAACGCGTAGCCCCTTGGCCATCTTGAGCCCTCCGACATGTGTGGCCAGCCAAGCGGTGACGATGATACCCAACGGCTTGCCGACCACCAGCGCCACAATCAGGGCGATGACCAGTGGCGAGAGCAGCAACAGCGGACTCAAGGATTCAAAATGCACGCCGGTGGCGAACAAGGCGAAAATCGGCAAAGCCAGCAGAGCGGAAAACGGCTTGAGCTTGTCCGCATATCGTTCGGCGCGCGGTGCGTATTCACCGTGCATCACACGTGCCGGGGTCAGCAAACCAACCAATACACCGGCCAACGTGGGATGGATGCCGGCTTCAAACATCATGATCCAGGCAAGGATGCCGACCACGCCCACCGCGATCCATGGCACTTTCTTAAGACGAACCAAATGTGCCCATACCACGGCACACACGGCGATGCCAATGAACCAGTACCAAGCATTGACCGAGGAGAAGAACACCGCTATCAAGATGATGGCCAGCAAATCGTCGACCGTGGCCAAAGTCATCAGGAATGCGCGGATCGAACCGGGCAGCGCCTTGGCAAACAGTGCGAGCACCGCCAACGAGAACGCGATATCCGTGGCTGTGGGCACCGCCCAGCCGTGGGACATCTCGGCGAACGGGATGCTGCTGCCAGTGGTGGCCAGGATCAATGAGCCAGGCTCCCCCGGGCCGAACTGCGAAAACAGTGCAGTGGTGGCCAGAAACAGGATGGGCGGGGTGATCATGCCCCCAACGGCACACAGCATCGGCACAGCGGCCGCCTTGGGATTAGCGAGCGAGCCGGTGGTGAGCTCCTGCTTCAGTTCGAGGCCAACAGTCAGGAAGAAGATAGTGAGCAAACCGTCCTGAGCCCAATGGCCGATCGGCAGATCAAGATTGGTATGCGGAATGAACACATGCGTTTCCGCTACGGCCTCAAATGCATGCGCGGTGAGGGGAAGATTCGCCAGAACCAGACCGGCAAGGGCAAAACCGAGCATAATCAGTCCAGATATGCGATCAGAGGCGGCTATCCGCCTGATCATGGGCCAAATGCCTCGTTTTGCGCCGGTGGTTGTGGCCATCGCGTCTCCTCGCTCGATAATGAATGATCTGCTGCTATGGTACGGAATATCTCAGGACGTTCAGCCCGGGGCGTACCCCCCTACTGACGGTCAGCCAGAGCGGTCTCGATGTTGGCAAGCACCTGTTCAAGCAGCCTGGTCGGACAGGCAAGGTTGACACGCTCGAAGAAGTTTCCAGATTCGCCGAACATCGAGCCTTCATCAAACCACACACGGGCCTCATTGCGCAGAAAATCGCAAAGTTCTTCAGGAGTATCGAAGCCCAGGCCTCGGCAATCGAGCCAAGCCAAGTAAGTGCCTTCCGGTTCAATCAGACGAATGCCGCTTACACGTGCAGTGAAGTCGCGGATGAGCCCGAGATTGCGTTCCAGCACTTCCATCAGTGCGTCCAGCCACGGTTCGGCATGGTTGTAGGCGGCTTGGCATGCGACCATACCGAAATGGTTGACGGTCAGGCCGCCGATATTATCCGCCGCCGCATCGTAACGACGCTTGAGATGCGGGTTCGGGATGATGGTGTTGGAGCACAACAGACCAGCCAGATTGAAGGTTTTGGTAGGCGCGGTGAATTCAAAGACGATATTCGCGTACTCAGCCCCCAACGTGGAGAACATGGTGACCTTATGTCCAGGATAGGAAAAGTCGGCGTGAATCTCGTCGCACAGCAGACGCACACGGCGTTTGATACAGATATCGCCAATGCGCCGCAGTTCTTCAGGCGTCCAGACACGGCCCACCGGGTTGTGCGGATTGCACAGAATCATGGCCGTGCAGCGAGGATCGGCGGCCTTGGATTCGAGATCATCAAAATCAATGCCATAGTGGCCGTTCTCGTCCAGTACCAGCTCGTTGTCGAGAATGGTCAAACCATTGTGCTCGGCGGCAAAGGTGAACGGGTAATAGACAGGCCGCTGGATAATGACCTTATCTCCCGGTCGGGTGACGGATCGCAGGGCCGTGTTGACGGCAGGCATCACGCCGTCGGACAGGCTCACCCATGAAGGGTCGATATGGAAATTATGACGATGCTCCATCCAATTGAGAAAAGCTGTGAAGTAGTCTTCAGTGGCGTAATCGTAACCGAATACGTCATGGGTGGCAGATTGGATGAGAGCCTCGACTACTTCAGGAGCCGGTTTGAATTCCATGTCTGCCACGGACAAGGGCACCACATCTTTGCCGTCCTCACCCATCTGTTCCACGACCTCATGCCATTTGGCGGACGAAGAGCCATGACGCTCAAGAATCGTATCGAAATCGTAAGGGGCATGCTGTGCCAGAATCACTGTTTCTCCTTCTTCACTACCGGCGAAAACAAACCTGACCCATCGTAAAGGAGGTATGTAACGAGAATTGGAAAAGCCTCGAAGGCATTTCGCTTCCGAGGCTTTATCGTGCGCCAGACAGGATTCGAACCTGCGACCTGCTGATCCGTAGTCAGCTGCTCTAATCCGCTGGGCTACTGGCGCATACCACCGTTGTCCCCGTGGTTCGGGAGTGCGCCAGACAGGATTCGAACCTGCGACCTGCTGATCCGTAGTCAGCTGCTCTAATCCGCTGGGCTACTGGCGCATATTGTCTTTCAGACAACTCGATATATATTACTCAAGGTTCGTGTTTGTGCAACCCATTGGTTACTCGGCGTGTCACAGGAACAGCGAGTCACAGTATCCGACAATCATGCTGTACGACGACGCTCCGCGGATTCCTGGATGACCGTTTCACGCAGCAGTTTCGGCGCACTGGTGCCTTCCACGGATGCCTTGTCGACAACCACCTGCTTGACATCCTCAAGACTGGGCAGCTGGAACATCGTGTCTTGCAGGGTGCGTTCGATAATCGAACGCAGACCTCGTGCGCCAATCCCCTGCTTGATAGCCGTATCGGCAATCGCTTGGACGGCCTGGTCGGTGAACTCCAGATCAACGCCGTCGACGGCAAACAGTTTGCGGTACTGCTTAATCAGCGCATTGGCCGGCTGCGTAAGAATCTCCGTCAAATCATCCACCGTCAGCTCCTTGAGCACGCTGGTGACCGGCAGTCGACCGATGAATTCAGGCAGCAGACCGAATTCGGCTAAATCATCGGCATTGACTTGCTTAAGCAGCTCCTCGTCTTTCAGGTCGGCGTCATGCCAATTGGCTCCAAAACCGGTTTCCCGGCGGCCCAGACGCTTGCGCACGATGTCCGTCAATCCTACGAATGCGCCGCCACAGATGAACAGGATGCCACACGTATCCATCTGCACTGTGTCCTGCTCTTTGTGCTTGCGAGTGCCTTCCAGTGGCACGGAAGCAATAGTGCCTTCAAGGATTTTCAATAGTGCCTGCTGCACTCCCTCACCGGATACGTCACGGGTAATCGAGGTGTTCTCGCCGGATTTGCGGGCGATTTTATCGATTTCGTCAATATAGATAATGCCGTGCTGGGCTCGGCTGACATCGCCGTCCGCGGCCTGCAGCAGACGCTGGAGCACGGTCTCCACGTCATCGCCCACGTAGCCGGCTTCGGTGAGCGTGGTGGCATCGGTGATGACGAACGGCACGTTCATCACACGGGCCAGTGACTGGGCAAGATAGGTTTTGCCCACACCGGTGGGCCCCAGCAACAGAATGTTCGACTTGGCGACTTCCACATCCGATAGCGGATCATTAGCCCGCTGAGACTTGCGGGCTCGCCCGGCTGATTGGAGCGCGGCATTGCCGTTCGCGCCGTCAAGTTGTTCGGCGGATTCCTGCAACTCCATATTGACGCGCTTGTAATGGTTGTACACGGCCACGGAAAGCGCCCGTTTGGCTTCTTCCTGGCCGATGACATATCGATTGAGATAATCGAAAATCTGCGTTGGTTTGGGCAGGCTCAGCGAGTTGACTTCGGCGTCTTTGCTACGCTCCTCGGAGATGATATCCACGCATAGGGCAATGCATTCGTCGCAGATGGAGGCATTGGGACCGGCCACCAGTTTGCGAACCTGACGCTCGGTTTTGCCGCAGAACGTGCAGCGAGGAATGTCCTCGTTGTAGCTCACCACACGCCCCATGAGATCTCCTTTGCCGATGAATACCGCACTGCCTGCTGTGCTTGTCTGTATGTTTACACGACGCACACATTGCCGTCGCCTTTCAACACAATACCCCCGGTCAGACCGACCGAGGGTATTGCAATGCCTAGTGTCCGGACGAATATCACTATTCGTCCACATGTTTGAGACCGTTACTGGCGGTGAGCCAGCACTTCGTCCACGATGCCGTAATCCTTGGCTTCGTCGGCGGTCAGGAAGGTGTCCACCTCGATGTCGCGGCGAATCTTCTCCACGTCCTGACCGGTGTGATTGGCGAGGGTTTCCTCCAGCCATTCGCGCATGCGGAGCATTTCCTTGGCCTGGATTTCAATCTCCGTGGCCTTGCCGAAGCCCTGGTCGATGGCCGGCTGGTGGATGAGCACACGGGCGTTCGGCAGCATCAGACGCTTGCCCTTGGTGCCGGAAGCCAGCAGAATCGCCGCTGCGGAGGCGGCCTGACCGAGGCATACGGTCTGCACATCGGGCTTGATGTACTGCATGGTGTCGTAGATGGCGGTCATGGCCGTCATCGAACCGCCGGGCGAGTTGATGTACATCATCACATCGCGGTTTGGATCCTGGGATTCCAAGACCAGCAGCTGGGCCATCACATCGTCGGCGGAGGCGTCATCCACCTGCACGCCGAGGAAGATGATGCGATCCTCGAACAGGCGGGAGTAGGCGTCCTGGGTCTTCATGCCGTACGGGGTCTTCTCCACAAACTGCGGCATGATGTAGCGGTTGGTTGGGGCCGCGGCCGGCATGAAGCCGGCTACACCCTGGCGGCCGGCCAGTCGGTCGGCGCGGGCGGCAAACTTCGCTTCTTCACTTGCCATAAGTCTCACTCCCCCTGCTGGTTGTTGCCGATGGTGTCCGGCGTGGTCACGAGCTTATCCACGAAGCCATAATCGAGGGCTTCCTGAGCGGTGAACCAGTGATCGTATTCGTTGTCGCGGTAGATTTCCTCGACGGTATGGCCGGTCTGTTCGGCGGTCAGCTCGCTCATGGTCTTCTTCATGTCCATGATAAGCTCGGCGTTGATGCGCACGTCGGTGGCGGTGCCGCCAATGCCTCCGGAGGGCTGGTGCATGAGCACACGGGCGTGCGAGGTCAGGTAACGCTTGCCCTTGGTGCCGGAACTCAGCAGGAACTGGCCCATGGAGGCGCACATGCCCAGACCCACGGTCGCCACGTCAGGCTCGATGAGCTGCATGGTGTCGTAGATGGCCATACCGGCGGTGATGGAGCCGCCCGGCGAATTGATGTACAGCCAGATATCCTTCTTCGGGTCTTCGGCGGCCAGCATCAGCAGCTGGGCGCAGATGCGGTTGGCCATATCGTCCTTGACCTCTTCACCCATCCAGATGATGCGGTCTTTGAGCAGACGGTTGAAAATCGGGTCGACGGGGCCGGCCGGGACGTCATCGCCCGCCATGACCGGCAAGGTCGCAAAGGCATTGCTCACCTTGATTCTCCTTCTAAATTACTCGAACATTGTTCAGACTACCGCCTTGAAGCGACTGAAGACGGCTTTTCACGCGCTTTTTGGCGGCCAGCGTAGGATATCTCTCCCTCCGTCTCGACTTCGTCGAGCCACCTCCCTCGTCAGAGGGAGGTTATTCGAGAGTATCGAGAACGTCGTCGATGAGCAGGCGAGTCTGGGACGAATCGTCTTTGAGGCGGGGGAACCGGCGCATTGCATTGGCTGGACTAGCCCCGGCGGCACGGGCCACATTCGACTTGCTGGCACCGCGCGAGACGGCCTTTTCCGCGAGTCTGTCAACCAGTGAGTCCGCGACTTGTCTCATCTGTTCGGCCACCCACAACTGGGCCATGTCCGTAGGCAAATCATAGTCTTCAGCCACACCGCTGGCGGCCTCCTGGATGGCGGCCCACAACACCATAAACGGCTTGCGGTAATAGTCGATCTGCTCAGACAATGGCTCGGCAGCAAGCGATTCCAGCGCCGCACGAATCTCAGTGTTTTCAGACATAGCTTATTCTTTCCGCTCCCGCCAGCGGGAGCCAAAACAACTTCCTACTTACGACGGCTCAACATCCACTTCGACACCAGTGACGATGCGGCCACGGCCAACCCGACCGGCATGAAGAACACACTGGGCGCTTCGGTCAGTTCCATCACCAAACACATGGCCATCAACGGCGCTTGCTGCGATGCCGAAAGCAATGCGGCGGCACCAATCAGCGCACAAGCAGTCACCGAGTCAGCCGGGAACAACAGTATCCAAATGAGCCCCAGCATTGCACCCAGCGTGGATCCCAACGCGATGCCCGGCTGCAATACGCCGCCTGAGGCACCCGAACGAATGGTCATTAGCGTAACCAGCGCTTTGGCAACAAACGTCAGCGCAAGCACACCCAGCAGCATGGCGATATTCGATTGAGACAACTGGAAACCGGCATTAACCGCCGTAGAAGCCGAACCGGAAACGTTGCCGCCGCCCGCCAACAGATTCCAAGGCGAGGCCGCCGCCGAAGAAGCCGATTGCGATGCGCCGGCAGCGGCAGAGCCCTCCGGCACGAATGTACTGAAACCAAGCTGCGCCGCAGCGCGCCCGTTGCCCATCACCTGCGGAACAACAATCGCCGCCAATCCAGTCACCAGACCAGCCAATGGCATCTGCCACAAAATATGCTTGTCATGCGATTGATGGGATTCCGCCCATTGCGAGCCTTTGCGAAACCATGCGCCAGCCACACCGCACGCTGCGCCGCACAGCACCGCAAACAGCATCAGGGTAGGCGTGGATTGCGGTTGCATGGCGGTGATGTCATAGAACGTGTGATGGCCCTTAATCGACGCCGCCACGAACGCGGCAATCGCGGACATGCCCAAACCGAAAGCGACCTTCTCAAGGGTCACGTCCACCAGCAGAATCTCCACGGCGAAGAACATGCCGGCAAGAGGGGCATTGTAGACGCCGCCCAAGCCGGCACCTGCCGCCACTGCTACCACCATACGGCGGTCAATGCCGTCGGCCCCTTCGATATGGAACAGGTCGCAGAAACGTTGCGCCAACATGGCGCCGAGTTCACGAGGAGCGACTTCTCGTCCAATGGACGCGCCCGAACCGACGATACCGATCTGCAGCACCACATGCACCAAGGTCTGCCATACAGGCATCCGCTCCCCCGCCACGGCTTTTTTGACCGATGGCACCTTGGTGGTCTTGTTACGCAGGAAATACCAGATAACGCCGGCTAGGGTGAGACCGATGGTCACCGAAATCGCACGGCGTACAGCGGGCACACCGAATGGGCCGGGCAATTCCGAACCCTCGACATAGCCGAGCATCACGTGCTCGACGCCGTAGAGCAGCAGCGTCAGCAGACCTGCGCCCGCGCCGATGATCACGCCAAGGATGATGGTTGTCGCTGCAAGCCAGCCAAGACGTTTGGCGGTAACTACTGGTTGCATGTCGACCTCCGCACTTTATGCAACGAGTATGCCCTTGGGAACTCCCCTCAGTCTCGCTACGCTCGACAGCTCCCTCAAGGAGGGGAGCCAATGGAACAATACTTCTTTAAGAATAGAAAGAGCCCGGAACCATGAAACACGGTTCCGGGCTTAACAGTTACGCTAACGCAAGCAAGCTAGGCTCACTCAGCGTCCTTGTCCTTGGAGGACAGCTCGTCAGCCACGGCAGCGGCGGCGGAAGCGGCCTCGACGGATTCGGACTCCTCTTCCTCAGCGGCTTCACCGAGGAAGTTGGAGAGGTCGACAGCCTCGCCATCGGCGGTGAACTTGACGGCGCGCATGCCGGCGAGCAGGCCCTTGGAACGTCCGACTTCCTGCACGGCGGAGCCGAGCTGGCCGTTCTTGATGATGGCCTGAATGAAGTTGTTCGGATCCATGCCGTACTGCTGGGCGATGGAAGCGAGGAAGTTGAACACGTCGGACTGGGAGACCTGGACGTCCAGCTTCTCAGCCAGAGCGTCGAGCACCATCTGGTCGCGCAGTTCCTTCTCGACGGTTTCCTCAGCCTGAGCCTTCTGCTCCTTGGTGGCCTTCTCCGGATCCGGGGTCATGCCCTTGAGCTGCTCGGCGACCATGTTGGCCTTGACGCCCTTCGGCACCGGAATCTCGAGGCCTTCCTGCAGCTTGGCGATGAAGGCATCGCGAGCCTCGGTGGCCTGACGGCCTTCGGCGTCCTGAGCGGCGGCCTTGCGGATATCGGCCTTGAGCTCGTCCAGGGTGTCGAACTCGGAAGCTTCGGAAGCGAACTCGTCGTCCAGCTCCGGCAGCTCCTCAGCCTTAACGGAGTTGACCTTGACCTTCACAGTGGCCTTCTGACCTTCGTGGTCGCCAGCTTCCAACGTGCCTTCGAAGGTGGTCTCCTCGCCAGCGGACAGGCCATCAAGAGCCTCATCCAGACCGTCGAGCATGGTGTTGGAGCCGAGCTCGTAGCTCACGCCTTCCTGGGAGTCAACGGTCTCGCCGTCGATCTCGGCAGTCAGGTCGATGTTGGCAAAGTCACCCTTGGTGGCCGGGCGATCCACGCCGACCAGAGTGCCGAAGCGCTGGCGCAGCGCCTCAAGGCGCTTGTCGACGTCCTCATCCTTGACTTCCGGCTTGGCGATGGCAATTTCGAGGCCATCGATTTCCGGCAGCTCGATGTCGGGGCGACGCTCGACGGTGGCGGTGAACTTCAGCTTGGTGTCGTCGTTGGCGGCCTGCGGCACGTCCTGCACGTCGAACTCCGGCTGAGCCATCGGGCGAATCTTCTTCTCGTCCAGAGCCTTGGAGTACAGCTCCGGCACGGCGTCGTTCACGGCCTCGCCGGCGACGGCAGCGAAACCGATACGCTGATCGATAATCTTGCCGGGAACGTGGCCCTTACGGAAGCCGGGGACGTTCACCTGCTTGGCGATTTCCTTGCGGGCCGCATCCAGGTACGGGTTGAGCTCTTCCGGTTCAACAGTGACGGTGAGCTTCACCTTGGTGGGCTCGAGGTTACGAACGCTGATCTTCACGCTAATGACTCCTCAAAAGTCGTATTTTCTTACAGTTCTGCCGTAAGGCAACCTCTACATAATAACGCCACTTACGGACGGTGCAACGAGTTTCACCTGCCAGTTTCTTGCGCCCTGCGCGATCAGGAACTCCTCGACGTCCACTTCGGCCGGATTCTCCACCCAGCATAGGTTGCGCAGAATCTGCGGCTTGATAATCATCTCGGCCGGCGTACGCGTATCTTCGGCTATCGAAGTGATCACGCGACGGACCCTTTGCAGTCGGTCATATCGGTCGGGGTGCCTTTGCTGCCAGAGTCGCATCGAACGCGGTGCATTCACTATGCCGTTCTCGTCCGGCGCGGGTGCCGGCATACTCGGCCATTGGGAGGGGCGCAGCGCCATGGCCCGATCAATGGCCTCTTTCCAAACCTTGGGTTTGACGGCACGCTGGATTGGGGCATAACGTTCAAACATCTTGTCTTGCTCGGTGCCGGTGCGAATGCGCACACGCTCATTGAGCGAGCGCAGAGCCCGAAACTGGGCGGCATTATGCGGCTTGCGCGTCGCAGCCTCGATAATCGAGGAATCAGACAACAGCAGGCTGGGGGCAATGTCATGCTGCCGGGCCAGTTTGTCCCGCTCCTGCCACAGAGACTTGGCGATGGCCAATCCCTGCGGATCACGGCTCAGCTGGGTGATGCGGGAAATGCGCAGCCACGGAACCGGATGGGGTTTGCGAGGGGCGAGTCCTTCGGACAGTGCATGGGTAAATTCCTCTTCAGCCCACTCGTCCTTGCCGGCGGCTCTCAGATCGCGGCGCATCAGGTTTTCGAGCTCGATCAGCACTTCCACGTCAAGCGCCGCATAGTTGCGCCAGTCTCGTGGCAGCGGGCGGTAGGACCAGTCAGCCGCAGAATGTTCCTTGGCCAAAGTGATGCCAAGATAATGTTCGGTGACGGCGGCTAATCCGAATCGATGCAAACCGAGCAGACGCGCGGCGATCTCCGTGTCGAACAGCGCCTTCGGCTGAAGTCCCAGATCAGCGAATCCCGGCAAATCCATCAGGGAATCATGCAAAATCCAAGTGGCATCGCCCACGGCCTCATTGAATTCGTTCCAGTCGGCACCAGATTGGGTCAAGGCGATGGGGTCGAGCAATGCGATGCCCGCACCTTCTCGTTTGCATTGAATCAGCCAATCCTCGTGGCCATAACGGAATCCAGATGCGCGTTCGGCATCGGCGGCCAAGGAGCCAGAAGCATCAGCCAACGCTTCGCAGACGTGATGATAGCCTTCAATCGTCGAGGTAACATCCGGCACTCCCCCGCGCGGCTCTTTCAGTAACCGTGGTTCGGTGTCATGGACGTCACTCAACTGGCGTCATCCTCCTCACGACGGGTAGTTGATCTGATGAATGCGGCCCACGAGTTCACTTGTGCGCCGGCGTCCATAGTACCGCCTGGCCCGGTCCCGTCAAGTGGCGTCCATGAGACACGTATCTCGCAACCGGCGCTGGTGCTGCCGGCCATCAGGCCGAATGTGGTGTTCTGGGTGACGGTGACAGTTCCGGAAATCGAGTCCGGTTCGACTTCGCCAAGATAATCGCACATATCTTCCCAATACATGCCCGGGGCGAGGGAGTCGTTTTCGGAAGGTTCCAGCGGCAGGCGCGCGAACGCCACGCATCGCCAATTGGAATTCCAATCAGGGCGCAGCTCGTGCGAATACAACGTCATTACCCATCCGGTGGCAACATGCGGCTCGGAAACACTGTCGGCGGCAAAGGGATGGCTATCCATCCGCTCGCCTGCTTCAAGTTCCACGCCAATGCCATAGTCGGCAAGGGTGGAAGGAACGGGAATTTCCCGATAGCGCACGTCATACAGGCGCTTCATGGCGCTCACGGATTCAACGGCCGCCCATACGTCATCCGGTACGCCCTGCGGGCGTTCGGGGTGCCCCTCATTGGGCGCACCCGTAGGGAATGCGTAAATATCGGCCATATCTCTAGGGTATGGGCGTTTTGGCACAATCGCGGTATAACGCGCGGCGTGGCGCGAGTTTTAGCCACTTTTAAGGGAATTTTATGTCCCCTAAGTCGGCTCCGTTCAACAGCTCTCCTCAGAGAGGGGAGCCAGAGAGATATAACTTGGCTCCCCTCTCTGAGGGAAGCTTCATCGAGATTTAGTACACAGTGAAGCCATGATCTTTGAATTGCTTGGCCACACGTTCGCGAGTAGCGGCGTTGGGCCCCTTCTGGTTCTCCAACGGATATGGGATGCGCAGCTCATGCCACTTCGGGCGGCCGAGCTGATGAAAGCCCAACACGTCGATATGTTCGACGGAATCACCGAAGGTCTCGCAGATCTTGGCTACGTTCTCCACGTTTTCCTCGGAGTCGGTCAGTCCCGGCACCAGCACGAATCGCACCCAAATCTTCTTGCCGGCCTTGGCGAGCCTCTGGCCGAAATCGATGGTGGGCTGCAACGTGCCGCCGGTCACCTTATGATAAGTCTCCTCGTCGCCGGACTTGACATCGAGTAGACACAGGTCGATGTCCTCGAGCATCTCGTCAGTGTAGTTGGTGTTGAGGAAACCGGATGTATCGAGGCAGGTATGTACGCCCATCTCCTTGGCCGCGTGGAACACACGCGAGACGAAGGCGGGCTGCATCATGGATTCGCCGCCGGAGAATGTGATGCCGCCATGCGTGGCCTTGAACAGGTCCTTGTAGCGGTCGACCTTCTTGATCATGGCATCGAGATAGACGGGCTTGCCGTCACGCATCTTCCAGGTGTCAGGGTTCTGGCAGTACTGGCAGCGCAGCGGGCAGCCGGACATGAACACGGTCATGCGGGTGCCCGGACCGTCCACGGAAGTGTTGATATCCCAGGAGTGCACGAAGCCGATATCGCCGGATTTGAGGGCGGAGAGGCGGTCACGTCGGTCGAGTCCGATTGGGGATTCAAAGCCGGAAAGGCCGCCCATCAAAGTCTGTGAGGCATAGGTCTTCGATTCCTTGAGCATATGCCTGGTAGTGGTGCGGAACGTGGGTGTTGCGGGCATCGTCGTCCTCCTGTCCCAAATGATGCGAAAGTCTATGTGGGGAAATAACGAAGGGGTGGAGCTGAGCCCCACCCCTTCGATTAGTCATTGCCGCGTATCGCGGGGTTGGTCATCAGTCGACGACGGCGCCCTGGTGGAAGGTACGGGAGATGACGTCGAGCTGCTGCTCCTTGGTGAGCTTGACGAAGTTCACCGCGTAGCCGGAGACGCGCACGGTCAGGTGCGGGTACTTTTCGGGGTGCTCGACGGCGTCCTCCATGGTCTCCTTGCGCAGAACGTTGATGTTCGCGTGATAGAGGCCGTGGCCGTTGCCGGCATCCAGGATGCCGACCAGATTGCCGATACGCTCGTCCTCATCGCGGCCCAGGCCATCAGGGGTGATGGTGTTGGTCAGCGAGATGCCGTCAAGAGCGTCGTTGTAGTCGATCTTGCCGACGGAGAACATGGACGGCAGCATGCCGTGGGAGTCCATGCCGTTCTCCGGGTTGGCGCCCGGAGCGTACGGAGTGCCCTTCTTGTGGCGGGACGGGAAGGAACCGGTGTTCTTGCCGTACTCCACGTTGGAGGTGATGGTCAGGATGGACTGGGTCGGGACGGCGCCACGGTAGACGGGCAGGCGCTTGACCTGGCCCATCACAGTGGAGACAACCCACTTGGCGATGTCATCGGCGCGATCGTCATCGTTGCCGTAGACCGGGAAGTCGCCCTCAGTGCGGTAGCCGACGACCAAATCGTCGTCAGCGCCCTCGACGTACTCGTACTCGTGGCCTTCGAGGTTCTTGGCATCCTTGTTGTAGATCGGGTAGACCTTGGCATACTTGATGGCAGCCAGGGAGTCGGCGGCGATGGACAGACCGGACATACCGCAACCAAGGGTACGGTATACTTCCTTGTCGTGCAGGGCCATCTCGATGGACTCGTAGGCGTACTTATCGTGCATGTAGTGGATGATGTTCAGAGCCTCGACGTAAGTCTCGGACAGCCACTCGAGAGCCTTCTCATAGTTGTCCTTGACCTTCGCGTAGTCCAGAGTGCCATCGGCTTCCGGGGTGATCGGGTCGATGATGCCCTTGTCGATGACCTGCATGCCGGTCATCTCATCGCGGCCGCCGTTGATGGCGTACAGCAGAGCCTTGGCGGAGTTCACACGAGCAGCGAAGAACTGCATCTGCTTGCCCACGCGCATCGGGGAGACGCAGCAAGCGATGGCGGCGTCGTCGCCCCAGTGGGAGCGGATTTCCTTGTCGGACTCGTACTGAATAGCCGAGGTGTCGATGGAGATCTTGGCGCAGAAGCGCTTGTAGCCTTCCGGCAGCTTCGGATCCCAGAAGATGGTGATGTTCGGCTCAGGGCCAGGTCCGAGGTGCTCAAGGGTCAGGGTGTTGAGCAGACGGAAAGAGGTCTTGGTGACCATCGGACGGCCGTCGTCGCCGAAGCCGGCATCAGACCAGGTCGCCCAGTACGGGTCACCAGAGAAGATGTTGTCGTAATCCTTGGTGCGCAGGAAGCGGACGATGCGCAGCTTCATGACGATGTTGTCGATGAGCTCCTGAGCATCGGTCTCGGTAATCTTGCCGGCCTTGAGGTCGCGCTCGATGAAGACATCGAGGAACGCAGAGTTACGGCCGAAGGACATTGCGGCGCCGTCCTGGGACTTGATGGAGGCCAGGTAGCCCATGTAGGTCCACTGCACGGCTTCCTGAGCGGTCTGAGCCGGGCGGGTCAGATCCAGGCCATACTCGTTGCCGAGGTTGATCAGCTGCTTGAGGGCCTTGATCTGCTCGTCGTGCTCTTCACGGAAGCGGATCCAGTGCTCGATCTCCGGCTCGGTGAAGTCGTTGCGGTACGGGATGGAGTCCTTGTCGCGCTTCTTGAAGGCGATCAGCTTGTTGACACCGTACAGAGCCACACGACGGTAGTCGCCGATGATGCGGCCACGGCCGTAAGCATCCGGCAGACCGGTCAGAATCTTGTTGTGGCGGGCGATCTTGATGTTCTTGGTATACACACCGAACACGCCGTCATTGTGGGTCTTGCGGTACTTGGTGAAGATCTTCTTGATCTCCGGATCCGGCTCCTTGCCGGCTTCCTTGATGGCCTGCTCGACCATACGCCAGCCGCCGTTCGGCATCATAGCGCGCTTGCAGGGCACGTCGGTCTGCAGACCAACGATCACATTGTCGACTTCCGGGGAGTCGATGTAGCCAGCCGGGAAGGCGTCGATGCCAGCCGGGGTGTGGGTGTCCACGTCGTAGACGCGCTGCTTGCGCTCTACAGCCAGGTAGTTGTCGTCAAGGTACTTCCACAGGTGCTTCGTCTTCTCAGTGGCAGGAGCCAGGAAGCTCTCATCACCCTCGTACGGGGTGTAGTTCTTCTGGATGAAGTCGCGGACGTCGATATCCTTCTGCCAGTTGCCCTCGGTGAAGCCGGCCCACGCCTTGGCGTCGAGCTCCTCTTGGGAGACAGCTGCATTTTCTACTGCGGTCATGTCACTCCTTAATGGGGTTGTAGGTTTCGCATCTTCACGGAACCCTTGCTTCACTAGTGTAGTTTGCACAGTCTTGAGAAAAGCTGAAATTGGGAGTGAGCTATCTCACATTCTTCTATGAGCGCTACCAATCCAGCGGTTTCCAGCATCCGCCGTCCGATTGTCACGGCCGATATTAGACAAAACCGCTCAACTCTCGATGTGAAGTTGAGCGGTGTAGCTATCTGTCATCCGTCATCGGCATGTTCGCCAATCGCGGTGAAAACACATATGGTCAGTCGGTATCCGACGATTTGCCGGCGGACGGTTTGACGCCGTAGTTATCCCAGCGGCGGTTTTCCTCATCCCATTTGGCGTTACGGTCCACCACTATATCCCACGCATGTTCGGCGTCTTCTTTGGTCTTGTACGGACCCATACGCTGTTCTATCGGCGAGATCTTGCCATATTCAGCCCGCTGCTTGACGGTGTTGTAATACCACTGATTCTTTTCATCATCTGCCATTGGTACCTTCTTCTGTAACTATTCACGGAATGCGTTGGTGATGGGCAGGCGACGATCGCGCCCGAAGGCAAGAGCTGTGACCTTGGGACCCAGCGGGTATTGTCGGCGCTTCCACTCTGCGCGATCGACCAAACGCATCACGGTGTCCACCGTGGCCTCATCGAATCCGTCGGCCAACAGGTCTGCACGGCCGTGGGCATGTTCGATATAGGCGGCCAGCACCTTGTCAAGCAATGCATATTCAGGCAACGAATCGGAATCCTTCTGGCCTGGGCGCAATTCGGCCGAGGGTGCCTTTTCGATGGACGAGACCGGAATCATCACGCCATTCTTCAAAGGAATGCCCGCATTGCCTTCCTCATTGCCTACAATCTTGAGCCCGCCGATGCCAACGCCCGCAGCTGCGGCCTTGTTGCGCCAACGGCTGATCTCCCAGACACGGGTCTTCAGCAAATCCTTTATTGGCGCATAGCCACCGACCGCATCGCCATAGATGGTCGAATAGCCGCACGCCAGTTCGGATTTGTTGCCGGTGGCCACGGCAAGCAGACCACGTGAATTGGAGCTTGCCATCACGATGACGCCGCGAATGCGAGCCTGCAGGTTTTCTGCGGCCACGCCATCGAGATCAAGCTGCTGCTGGTATGCGACGAACAGCGGCTCAATGGGCTGAACCTCATAGTGCGCACCGATGTTGGCGGCCAGATCTGCAGCATCGTCTTTGGAGCCATCAGAGGAGTACATGGACGGCATGGAGATGCCCCAGACGTTCTCGCCGCCGCAGGCATCGGCGGCCATAGCGGCCACCAACGCGGAATCGATGCCGCCGGAAAGTCCCAGCGTCACACCGTTGAAATGGTTCTTGGCCATGTAATCCTTGAGGCCAAGCACGCAAGCGGTGTACACCTCTTCGTCCGGGTCAAGTTCGGCCACGATGGTGGATTTGGTCTGATGGTCGGCAGCGGCATCGAAATCCCAGAACGTGAGGTCTTCCATAAACATCGGGCTGCGCTCGAGCAACGTACCGTCCGCATCTACCACGAAGCTACCGCCGTCGAACACCAAATCATCCTGACCGCCCACCTGATTCAGATAAATAAGCGGAGCGTTGACCTCGGCAGCACGGCGTTGCGCCAGTTCAAAACGAGTGTTGGTCTTGCCTTCTTCATACGGAGAGCCATTAATGGTCAACAGCAAGTCGATGTTTTTGGTGGCGAGTTCAGCCACCGGGCCGCCGTCCTGCCAGATATCCTCGCAAATGGCCACGCCGATAGTGGTGCCATTCACCTCGAGGGTCACGGAACGGTTTCCTGCGGAGAAGATGCGGAACTCATCGAATACGCCGTAGTTGGGCAGGAAGTGCTTGTCATAGCCGGTCCAGACCACGCCCTCATGCAGCACCACCAGACGGTTACGCGGCTTGCTGGTTTCCCGATCGGTACCCACAGTGCCGACCACCACGAACAAATGGCCAAGACCTTCGTCCTGAAGCTGACCGGCCAGTTCATTGGCCTTGTCCCACGCGGCCTGGCGGAAGGTGCGGCGCAAAGCCAAATCCTCAATGGGATATCCGGTGAGCGTCATTTCCGGGAATACCGCTACTTGAGCGTCCCCAGCAGCGGCCTTGCGGGAATAGTCGAGCACTTTGGCGGCGTTGGCGTCGAGCGCACCGACGCAAGTGTCAATCTGGGCGAGTGCGAAGCGAAGCTGTGTCATAGCTTCTTAGTGTACTCACCGTTGACCTCCACCTGGCTCCCCTCAGTCGCCTGCGGCGACAGCTCCCCTCAGAGAGGGGAGCCAGAGAAGAATTTACCTCAATTCGTTGAGTACGCGCAGGGCGGCGTTGACATAGAAGTTGACGAACGTGGGGATGGATTCATCCAGACCCACGAAGTGCGGGCTGTGCCAGTCGGCGCAACCCTCTTGGCCGTTTGAGCCCACGAACGCAAACACCGGCAACGTGACTTTTGCAAACTCGCAGAAGTCCTCCCCCGCCATTGACGGACGAATCGGCTCGAGCTGCGCATAATCGTTGACGTCGGCGGCCACGGCCTTGGCGAGGGACGGATTGGAGACCAATGGATCCTGAAAATCGTTCCAGTCCACATCGGCCGTAATACCGTACGCCTCAGCCGTATGTTCAACGACCTCCTTGAATCGACGACCCACCAGATTGCCATCTTCCTTATGGAAGTAACGCACCGTGCCTTGGAAACCGGCTTCGGCGGGCACCACGTTCCACACGTCGCCGCCATGCACTTCCGTGACGGACAGCACCAGCGGATGGAAGGGCGTCACATTGCGGCTCACGATGGTCTGTAGGCTCAAAATCATACTGGCAAGCGCCTCAAGCGGGCCGGTGCCTTTGTACGGGTAGGCGGCATGCGTCCCCTGAGCGTGGAGCGTCACATGGAATTTCACACAGCCAGCCATCATCGGTTCAACACCGATGGCAAGCTGACCAGGGGCATAGTTCGGGTTGTTGTGGGTACCGATGATGGCATCGACGTCATCCACCAAGCCGGCGTCAATCATCGCACGGGCACCCTGCCCCGTCTCCTCACTGGGCTGGAACAGGATCTTGATGGAGCCGGCGAATTTGTCGCGGTGATTGGCAAGCCAGAAGGCGGCTCCGAGCAGACCGGTCATGTGCAGGTCATGGCCGCAGCCGTGCATCACGCCTTTGTTGACGGAGCCGAATTCCAACCCGGAATCCTCCACAATGGGCAAGCCGTCGATGTCCGCGCGCAATCCGATGCGTGGCCCGGGCCCGGCTTCCCCTTGGATAAGACCCACCACACCAGTTTCCATGGAGTTGGGCAGGATTTCGATGCCGTGCGCCTTGAGCTGGTCGGTCAGGTAGATACTAGTGTCGAATTCCTGAAAACTGCGCTCGGGGTGGGCGTGCAGATAGTGACGGATGGCAATGAGTTCGTGGTCGATATCGATATGTTCACTCATGGTTCTCGATTGTAGTAGAACGGACGATATGACGAAGCCCCCGCTTCATATTGGCGAGGGCTCGGCAGACATCATTGATCATTGCTGCCGCTTGAGCAGACGCTTGGCAATGGCGTTGGCGATGCCCTGCACCACCTGCACCAGCACGATCATGATGATCACTGCCGTCCATGTGACGGTCTGGTCGAACTTCTGATAACCGTAAGCGATGGCGAAGTTACCAAGTCCGCCGCCACCGATGTATCCGGCCATGGCAGACATGTCGAGCACGCCGATGAACAGGAACGCATAGGCCAGAATCAACGGGGCCAAGGCCTCGGGAATCAGCACGGTACGGATGATGGTGAATTTGCTGGCGCCCATCGAACGCGCCGCCTCAATGACGCCGGGATCGACCGGAACAAGATTCTGCTCAACCAGACGAGATGTGGCAAAAGTGCACATCACCACCATCGGGAAGATGGCGGCCACGGTACCGATGGAGGTGCCGACCACCACAATGGTCAACGGCTGCATGGCGGCCAGGAAGATGATGAACGGGATCGGGCGGACGATATTGACGATCACGTCGAGAATCCGGTAGACGATGGCGTTCTCAAACAAATTGCCTGGACGCGTGCCATAGAGCACCACACCAAGAATCAATCCAAGAAGTCCTCCTACGACAAGAGTGATAAGCACCATCGTCAGCGTCTGACCGATAGATTCAAACAGGAGCGGGCGCAGCACAGTCCAATCGCTACGGGGGTTGGCAAGGGTAATCATGCGTTGGCTCCTTCATGGCTGGCGGAGATTTCCGCCGACTCATCCTGGCTCACGGATTGCTGGTTGGCTATGGCCGCTTCGGCACCGGCAATATGATTGGCGACCGCATCAGCGTATGCCACTGGTTTCTCGGCGGTGCCGAAATCAATGACATCGCTGTGTTGCGCGAGTTCACGCAAAAACTCGTCCACATGCCATCCAGGGCCGTTGAATTCATAGGTGATTGCACCGATAGCCGATCCCTTGACCGTATCGATGCCGCCATACAGCAGACTGGATTCCACACCATATTTGGCGATCAGCTCTGAAATGTTCTGCCCTGAGGCATGCAATGTGCGCCCATGGTCATCAGAGACATCCTTTTGCCGGATGAGTACGGTGACAATGCGTCCCGACCACTCGCCATGCAGACGTTCGACACGGCTTTCCTCAGGAAGCCCCGACAAAGCGGTGGCAATGAACCGTTTGGTGACTGGCTGGCGAGGCGCGGCGAATACGTCGTACACGTCACCGGATTCGACCACGCGTCCGGAACTCATAACCGCCACACGGTTGGCAATCTGCTGGACCACGTTCATCTGGTGAGTGATCAGCACGATGGTGATGCCGAATTCCTCATTCACTCGCTTGAGCAACGCCAGTACCTCGGTGGTGGTTTCAGGGTCGAGCGCGCTGGTAGCCTCATCCGCGAGCAGGATTTCCGGATTGGTGGCTAGCGCGCGAGCAATGCCGACACGTTGTTTCTGACCACCGGACAGCTGTGAGGGGTACTTATCCGCATGCTCGGCCAATCCCACGAATTCCAGGAGCTCTTTGACGCGCCGATCCTGATAGTCCTTGCGCCAATGATCAAGCTGAAGCGGATAAGCGATGTTTTGCGACACCGTTTTGGTGGAGAACAGGTTGAACTGCTGGAAAATCATGCCGATCTTCTGCCTGATAGGGCGCAACTTGCTCTCGTTCAGTGCCGTGATGTCGGTACCGAGCACGGTCACCGTGCCGGAAGTGGGACGCTCCAGTGCGTTGATCAGCCTCACCAGAGTGGATTTGCCGGCACCGGAATAGCCGATGATGCCGAAAATGTCGCCACGGTCAATGCTCAGGCTGACATCATTCACGGCTCGCGCGGTCTCGGCCTTTCGTCCTCGTATCTTGAACTCTTTGACCACGTGATCAAAAGTGATGATGGGATCGCTCACTGTTGCTCCAATGTTGTATGGGCTGGAATACCGGCGATTGCGTCCGGTCTAGTTATGCCGTAACGGAGCGGGCCCTATGCAGGCGGCTCGCTCCGTTACGGTTCAGCAGGCTATGCGCATCGAATACTCGCTACTACAGCTCGGTGCGGAAACCAGCCGATGGTTCTCTTACTTCTGGGCCTTGGCGTCCTTCTCGATGTCGGACAGGAAGCCCTGCAGCTGCTTGGCGCTGAACTTGTCGGCAAACACCGCGGTGCCGCCGGAGTTCTCCTGGAGGGCGTCGAGCACGTCCTTCTGCTGGAAGATGGAGACGAGCTTCTTGTAGGTCTCGTTGTTCACGTCCGTCTTGCGGGCCACCCACACATTGATGTATGGGCGGGCTTCCTCGGATTCGACGTCATCCTGATAGATGGCGTCTTTCGGGTTGAGGCCCGCGTCGGCCACGTAATCGTTGTTGATCACACCGGCGGCGATGGTCGGATCCTTGAGGGTGGTGGCCACCTGTTCGGCCTTCAGCGGGGTGACCTTGACCTTGCTCTTGGCTTCATCGATGTCGGCCGGGGTGGAGAAGGCGGTCCAGTCGCCCTTGAGCGTGACGAGACCTGCTGCCTTGAGCACGCCGATGGCGCGGGCCTGGTTGGTCTCATCGTTCGGAATGGTGACGGTGTCGCCCTGCTTGATGTCCTTGATGTCCTTGACCTTGGTGGAGTACACGCCGAGCGGGTAGATGGCGGTGCCGCCGATGGGCTGCAGATCCTTGTTGTTGCTCACGTTGTAGTTGGCGAGGTAGAGCAGGTGCTGGAACTCGTTGAGGTCCAGCTCGCCGGAATCAAGGGCCGGGTTCTCGGAAGTGTAGTCCTGGAAGTCCACGATATCGACATAGATGCCGGCCTTTTCGGCATTCTGCTTGAACTTGACCCATTCCGGGTTGGTGGCACCGACCACACCGATCTTGACCGGGTTGTCTTTGCTGCCCTTGGCGCTAGATTCGTTAGCGCCGGCCACCGCACGGTAGCCGAAGAACGCGGCCACGGCGATGATCGCCACGACCACGATGGTAATGATGATGTTACGGGCGGTGTGGTTCACGCGCACCGGTTCGTTGCTGTTGGGAGCGGCCGGAGTTGCCGGCTGGGTTGCTGCTGTCATGATGAATGATTCCTCTCTCTCATGGAAATTGCTGTTGCATCTTCTTACGGTGATTCGCTTCCCCAAGCGAACCCATCACGTTGATGACAGGTTTCACCGTAGCACCCAAAATCCCAGAAATGGTCAAAAATGGCGGATTGCCGTATAGGTGTCTTTTATGGCGCGCATGCAACACATTGCGTTGCCTGATGTTGATAGCACGCTATAAGCATGTCTGGCGCGTCGAGAGGAGCCTCGAAAATAGAAGCATGACTACCACCGACATTAAAGCTGTGTTTTTCGACATCGACGGCACGCTCACAAGTTTCGTCACGCACAAGGTTCCCGATTCCACCGTTGAGGCTATTCAGCGGCTTCAATCAGCAGGCATCAAGGTGCTTATCTGCACCGGCCGCGCTCCTTCTCAGATGAAGGTGGTGCTGGACACCATGCCGATCTCATTCGACGGCATTGTGGCGTTCAATGGTCAATATTGTTTTGACGAACAGGGATATCTTGAATCACAGGCCTTGGATCAGTCCGATATCCGCGTGATTTTGGATTGGCTCGACCAGCATCCCGATGTGGTGTGTGATTTTGGTGAAAAGGATTACGTCTACTTCAACCATACCAACGAGGCATTGCAGCAGACCTGGAGCGGTCTTGGCAAAACCGCCCCCGTCCAATATTTCGAGAATCCTCGTTTGCGGGCGTTGACGCACGAGACCTTCCAGATCAGCCCGTTCATCGACCCCGAACTGGAAGACGAACTGGTGGGACTGTGCAGCAACATACGCGGCGTGCGCTGGCACCCGGACTTCACCGATCTGATTCCCGACGATGGTGGCAAACCACGGGGCATTCAGCGTTTTATGAAGCATTACGGCATCACCCGCGAACAGACCATGGCCTTTGGCGACGGCGGCAACGACACGGACATGCTGGCCTATGCCGGAATCGGGGTCGCCATGGGCAACGCCACGGACGAGCCCAAGGCCGCTGCCGACTATGTCACGGATGATGTGGATCATGACGGCCTATTACACGCCTTGCTGCACTTCGGAGTGCTGCACGACTAAGGTGCACGCCAAATACAGAAGGCCGGTGCATATTGCACCGGCCTTGTCTGTGGAGCTAGGGGGATTCGAACCCCCGACCCTCTCCATGCCATGGAGATGCGCTACCAGCTGCGCTATAGCCCCGAATGAAGCTATCCGATTCATGGGAGTCGTTCGACCCGCCATGAACCAGCGGAGAAACCACCAGATGCATGCCGATGGCTTCGTCGTGGAGCTAGGGGGATTCGAACCCCCGACCCTCTCCATGCCATGGAGATGCGCTACCAGCTGCGCTATAGCCCCATTTTCAATTGTCAGTCCATTTTTGAACCTTGTCTACATTACGACGGGTTCCGGTATCCTGCAAATCGGCGTGTCGCCAAATGACATTGGCGTGATTTGGCGACACCACAATCACCGGCTGTTCAGATCAACGTTCCCGTTCCCATTCGTCGGTATCGGCGACGGCTGGACCGTGGTTATAGTCCATGAGCCGCCAACGAATCGTGTCATCAGGCTCATCCAGGGGAACCAAACGCACCCAATGTGCATTGCGCATGGATATCACCGTCGAAAAAGTGGGATCGACTGCGGTGATGCCCAGCAGCGTCTGAAGCGTCTGTGCAATCCACGCACCATGGGAGAACACAAAGAGATCGGTGTCCGTGCCGGCACGCGTGGACCAGTCACGCAGGGCTTCGACGCCACGCTCCCCCACATGTTCTTTGGCCTCGGCGCCATACTTCATCTCGCCGCCGCGATGCTCCATCCAGGAACGGAAGTCCTCAGGATATCGTTCAGCCAGTTCGGATACGGCGTGACCGTCCCAATCGCCAAAACTGCGTTCGCGTACGCGAGGATCATCGTGCACTTCGGCGCCATCCAGTACATCTGCAAAAGCCTGCGCGGTGGCATGCGCACGGCTCAGATCGGAACACACGATGATGCGTTCGTCGGTTTCCGGCCTGCGATCGACGTATAGGTCCTTCAGCGCTGCAGCAGTCTGACGCACCTGCCATTGGCCTACGGCATCCAGCGGAATGTCGACCTGCCCTTGCAACTTATGGGCCGCGTTATACGACGTACGTCCGTGCCGAACCAAGAATATGGAACGAACATGCTGAGCCGTCATGCCGCCACGCTTTCAGGATGCTCGAGCTGAAGATCGATGCTCTCGCAATCCTTCCACAAACGCTCAAGACCGTAGAATTCACGGGCTTCATCATGCATGACGTGAATCACGAAGTCGCCATAGTCCAGCAATACCCACTGCCCCTCGGTCAGACCTTCGCGCGAACGCGGCTGACGACCATCGCACTTGAGGAAGAGATCCTTCTCGATTTCCTCGGCCACGGCCAGCACCTGACGCTCGTTCGAGGCACCGGCAATCATCATGATGTCGGTGATGCCAAGCAGGTCGGCAACGTCGAAAGCCACGATATCAGTGGCTTTGATACGGTCTGCCGCCTCGGCGGCCACGCGGATGGCGTTGATGGAATCCTGTACTGCGGGCATGATTCAGCGCTCCCAAGCGGGCTTCCAGCCCTCGACGTTATGCTGCGTGTTTTCGGAGTAGACCATCGTATCGTCGGGAACAGCGTGACGGATCACGGAACCGGCGCCGGAGGTCACATTATTGCCGACTTCGACCGGGGCCACCAGCAGGTTGCCTGCACCGATGTGGCAATCGGAGCCGATCTTGGTACGGTTCTTGTGCACGCCGTCATAGTTGGCGGTGATGGTGCCGCCGCCGACGTTCGTGTGGTCGCCAAGCTGGGCGTCTCCCACATAGCTCAGGTGCGGCACCTTGGTGCCGTTACCGATGTGAGCCTTCTTCATCTCGACGAATGCACCGGCCTTGGCGTCCTCGCCGAATTCGTTGCCCGGACGCAGGTAGGTCCACGGTCCGATGTTCGTGCGCGCGCCGATGTGGGATTCCTGCACGCGGGAACGCTCGACCACGGCACCGTCATCGACCGTCGCATCGATCAATGTGGTGTACGGGCCGACTGTAGCTTCCTGTCCGATGACCGTGTGGCCTTGCAGGAAGGAGCCAGGGAGGATGGTGGCGTCACGACCGATTTCCACGTCGTCTTCAATCCACGTGGTCTCCGGGTCGAGAATGGTCACGCCATCGCGCATCCAGCGTTCGCAGATGCGGCGGTTATAGGCTTTGGACAGCGCGGCAAGCTGCACGCGGTCGTTCACACCTTCCACGGTGAGCGGATCTGGCGCGGCGAATGCGCCGACCTTGCCTGCGGACTTGGCGGTCTCCAATGCGTCGGTCAGATAGAACTCGCCTTGGGCGTTATTGGATTTGAGGCCGGCGATGGCCTCGACCAGTACGGAGGCCTCGAACACATAGACGGAGGTGTTCACTTCCTGCACGGCCAGTTCGCTGCGGTTGGCGTCTTTCTGCTCGACGATGCGCAGCACGTTGCCCTCACGGTCACGGATGATGCGGCCGTAGCCGGTCGGATCATCAAGCATGGTGGTGAGCACGGTGGCGCCGTTTCCGGATGCGGTGTGGAATTCGACCAGTTTGCGCAGCGTCTCACTATCCAGCAGCGGCATGTCCGAGGCGGCGATTAGCACCGGGCCGTCAAGTTCGGACTGGGCGGCGAGCTGGGCCATCGCGCACTGCACGGCACGGCCGGTTCCGGGGATATCGTCCTGGTTCACGATGGTGACGTGCTCGTCGTAGGATCGGGCTGCTTCGCTGACACGCTCGGCTTGGAAGTGCACCACTACTGCAAGAGTGCCGGGGTTCAGCGCGAAGACCGAATTCATGACCCTGTTGAGGAAGGTCTTGCCCGCGAAGGTGTGCAGGACTTTGGGCTTGTTGGAACGCATACGGGTGCCTTCACCGGCAGCGAGAACGATGGCTGCGGATAATGCCATAACTGACGTATTCCCTTCGATTGGAATGTCTTGAAGTAATCTTCAGTGTTCAGAACACTTCAACACAATAGACGGTTGCCCGGATGTCGGGTGGGAAGCCCCGGCAATCGGGGCAACGAAAAGGACCCGGGATGAATCCCGGGTCCTTCGTGTTAGCGAACTAACAACACCGAAGTGGTGTCATCACTCGTTGTCGCCAGCGGTGGCGGCAGTGGCGGTGACGGCGCCCTTCTTGTCGGTGTTCACGCCGGAGTACACCCAGTCGGTGTAGTCCGGGTGGTCGTAGCCCTTGTCAACGGCGAACTGGAAGGCCTCGTCACGGAACTTCTCGAGCTCGTCGATCTTGTCGGCGTACTTGTCGGCGTCAATCATGCGCAGAGCCTCGGCGGTCAGCTCGTAGCGGTCGATGCGGTTGACGCGAACCATGTCGTACGGGGTGGTGGTGGAGCCCTCCTCCTCGTAGCCGTGGACGTTGAAGTTGTCGTGGTTCGGACGATCGTAGATCAGACCGCGCACGTCGTGAGCGTAGGAGTGGTATGCGAACAGCACCGGCTTGTCGGCGGTGAAGATGTCAGCGAACTCCTCGTCGCTCAGAGCCTCGTCGTTCTCCTTGGCAGACTGCAGAGAGAGCAGGTCGGCAACGTTCACAACCTTGAACTTGACGCCCAGTTCCTTCAGCTTGTCAGAAGCAGCCATGATCTCCTGGGTCGGGACGTCGCCAGCGGCGGCGAGCACGACCTCGGCCTCATCGTTGTTCTTGGCGGTGGAAGCCCAATCCCAAGCGGCGGCACCCTTGGCGAGCTCGGCACGAGCCTCGTCCAGGGTCAGCCAGGTGGCAGCGGGCTGCTTGCCGGCGATGATGGCGTTGATCTTGTTGGTGGACTTGTAGCACTTCTCGGCGATGGCCAGCAGCATGTTCGCATCGGTGGCGAAGTAGATGCCGATGACGTGGTCGTTGTGGAAGCACTTGTTCAGCAGAACGGAGGTGACACCCGGGTCCTGGTGGGAGAAGCCGTTGTGGTCCTGACGCCAAACGTGGGAGGAGACCAGCAGGTTCATGGAGGCAATCGGCTTGCGCCACGGAATCTCACGGACGGTAGCCTCAAGCCACTTGGCGTGCTGGTTGAGCATGGAGTCGATCACGTGGACGAAGGACTCGTAGGAGCTCCAGATACCGTGACGACCGGTCAGCAGGTAGGCCTCGAGGAAGCCTTCCATCTGGTGCTCGGACAGCTGCTCGACGACCTGGCCGGAGACGTGCATGTGCTCGTCGACCTCATCGGAGATGTAGCCGGCATCCCACTGCTTGTTGGTGACCTCGTAGGAAGCCTGCAGGCGGTTGGAAGCGGTCTCGTCCGGTCCGAAGATACGGAAGTCGCGCGGGTTGTTGCGGATGATGTCGCGAGTGTAGGCACCCAGGGTACGGGTGGCCTCGAGCTGGCCCCAGCCGTGGCCGTACTCAGCCACTTCCTTGACCTCGTAGTCCTCGAGGTTCGGCAGCTTCAGGTCGTCGCGAATTACACCACCGTTGGCGTTCGGGTTGGCACCGATACGCAGCTCACCCTTCGGCATGAAGGCAAGGACGTCGTCCTTGACGGCGCCGTTGGCGTCGAACAGCTCTTCCGGCTTGTAGGACTCGAGCCAGTTCTTGAGGACCTCGAAGTGGGCCTCGGTGTCGCGGGCGGAAGCCAGCGGCACCTGGTGAGCGCGCCAGGAGCCCTCGGTCTTCTTGCCGTCGATGTACTTCGGGCAGGTCCAACCCTTCGGGGTGCGGAAGATCAGCATCGGGTAGAACGGACGGTGCACGTTGTCGGTCTGAGCGGCGGCCTTGATGTCGCAGATCTCGTCCCAGATGGTCTCCCACAGCTCGGCGAAGCGGCGGTGGATGGACATGTGATCTTCATCGTCGAAGCCAGCGACGAACTCGTAGGGCTCGTAACCCATGCCGTGGAAGAACTCGTGGAGCTCTTCGTCGGAGATGCGGGACAGGATGGTCGGGTTGGCGATCTTGTAGCCGTTGAGGTGCAGGATCGGCAGCACGATACCGTCGGTGCGCGGGTTCACGAGCTTGTTGGACTGCCAGCCGGTAGCCAGCGGGCCGGTCTCAGCTTCGCCGTCGCCGACGATGGCCGGGACGAACAGGCTCGGGTTGTCCATGATGGCGCCGTAAGCGTGAGACAGAGCGTAGCCCAGCTCACCACCCTCGTGGATGGAGCCCGGGGTCTCCGGAGCGAAGTGGGACGGGATACCGCCCGGGTAGGAGAACTGACGGAAGAACTTCTGCAGACCAGCCTCATCCTTGGTGATCTTCGGGAAGGTCTCGGTATAGGTGCCGTCCAGGTAGGACTGGGAGGTACCAGCCGGGCCACCGTGGCCCGGGCCCATGATGATCACGGTGTTCTGGCCGTGGTCAGCAATGAAGCGGTTGATGTGACCGATGAGGAAGTTCAGGCCAGGGGTAGTGCCCCAGTGGCCGACCAGACGGTGCTTCACATCTTCGCGGGTGAAGGGAGCCTTCATCAGCGGGTTGGAACGCAGATAAATCTGGCCGATGGAAAGGTAGTTGGCAACGCGCCAGTACTTGTCAACGCCTTCGAGGGACTCCTCGGAAACCGGAGCGTTGAGCTTCTTCCAAGGGGTGCCAATAACAGGACTCGTCATGTGTACTCCTGTACTCCTGCACGTGATCGTGCGATTGATTATTTCCGTTAGGTCGCGGGCCTTGGTTCCTTGCGGCGCCAAGGATTCCCGTTCCCAATCAATCGTCATGGTACGAGGACAACACGACTTTTGAACGATTTCTTGCGGGTGTGTTCGAAATTGTGCCGGAAATTTCAATATTTGTGCGATTCAACCATTGGTTTGTGAGCATTCGGTTCACATGTCAGAAATGCGCAAATGGGCGAGAATAAGCGGAAAACCCATTGTTCATGCCATTGTCGTACGTTCGATTCGCCATGTTCGAAACCGGCGTGTTGTTCCTGTGAAGACCAGAAATTTGTTCGTTTTCCGCACAGAGCCATCGCGTGTCGGGCTTGTCGTATTGACCGGTGATAATCGTTGATGTTCAACCCACGGTGAATCCCAATAAACGTTAGGGGAAAATCAATGGCAAACGGTCCTGTGCTTGTCGTCGACTTCGGTGCCCAGTACGCCCAGCTCATCGCCCGCCGCGTACGCGAGGCCGGCGTCTACTCTGAACTGGTCCCTCATTCCATGCCCGTTGACGAGATCCTGGCCAAGGATCCGAAGGCGATTATTCTGTCCGGTGGCCCGGCCTCCGTATTCGAGCCCGGTGCTCCGACCATAGATACTAAGGTATTCGAGTCCGGTGTTCCGGTGCTCGGCATCTGCTACGGCTTCCAGGTCATGGCCTACGAGCTCGGCGGCAAGGTGGATAAGGCCGCCCTGGGCGAATACGGCAAGACCGAGGCCGCGATTGATGATGCCGAGGGCATTCTTGCCGACTCCCCCGCCGAGCAGACCACGTGGATGAGCCATGGCGTGGCCGTTGAGCAGGCTCCGTCAGGCTTCACGGTGCTCGCGCATACCGAAGGCGCACCTGTTGCCGCCATGGCCGATGAGTCCCGCAAGCTGTATGGCGTGCAGTGGCATCCGGAAGTCAAGCATTCGCCGCTCGGCCAGAAGCTCATCGAGAACTTCCTGCACCGCTGCGCCGCGTTGCCCAACGATTGGGATGCCTCCTCCATTATTGAGGACCAGGTCAAGAAAATCCGCGAGAAGGTCGGCGATGCCGAAGTAATCTGCGGTCTGTCTGGTGGTGTGGATTCTGCCGTTGCCGCCGCTCTGGTACACAAGGCCATTGGAGACCAACTCACCTGCGTGTTCGTGGATCACGGTCTGCTGCGCAAGGGCGAGGTCGAGCAGGTCAAGCATGACTTCGTGGCCGTCACCGGCATCAAGCTCATCACCGTGGACGCGGCCGATGACTTCCTCAAGGCGCTGAAGGGCGTCTCCGAGCCGGAACGTAAGCGCAAGATCATCGGCGAGAAGTTCATTCGCACGTTTGAAAAGGCCCAGCGTCAGGTACTCGAAGAGGCCGGCGCCCGCGGCAAGGAAGTCAAGTTCCTCGTGCAGGGCACGCTCTACCCGGATGTCGTTGAATCCGGCGGTGGCGACGGCGCAGCCAACATCAAGTCTCACCACAATGTCGGCGGCCTGCCCAAAGACATCAAGTTCCAGCTCATCGAGCCGCTACGCACCCTGTTCAAGGATGAGGTGCGTGCCATCGGCACCGAACTTGGTCTGCCCGACGAAATCGTATGGCGTCAGCCCTTCCCAGGCCCCGGCTTGGGTATCCGTATCATCGGCGAAATCACCAAGGAACGTCTTGATCTGCTGCGTGAAGCCGATGCCATCGCCCGTGAGGAGCTTTCCAAGGCCGGCCTTGACCGTGACATCTGGCAGTGCCCGGTCGTGCTGCTGGCCGATGTCCATTCCGTCGGCGTGCAGGGAGACGAGCGTACATATGGCTCCCCCATCGTGCTGCGTCCGGTGTCTTCCGAAGACGCCATGACCGCTGACTGGTCTCGCGTGCCTTATGACGTGCTGGCCACGATTTCCACGCGCATCACCAACGAGTGCCGCCAGATCAATCGCGTCGTGCTGGATTGCACCTCCAAGCCGCCCGCCACTATTGAGTGGGAATAAAGCGATAGCAATACAGATTGCTTAGAGGGGAACGATGTCATTCGATGTCGTTCCCCTCTACCATGCTTGACCCTGATTCTTTTGTGAGGTTCGAAGAGAAGAGAATCGTGAAATCGCAACAGCAAAGGGATGGAAAACTGTGAAGCGTTTTGTCGGACTTGACGGTATCAAAGGTCTGGCACTTATCGCCATCGTGCTATATCACTGCGTGCAGCAGAAGATGCCAGGCGGATTCTACGGCGTTGACGTATTCTTCACGGTATCCGGCTTCCTTATTGCCATCAGCCTTTTCCGTTCGCTGTCCACCACTGGCTCGTTGAATCTTAGGCGGTATATTCCTCGACGCTTGGTTCGACTGTATCCGGCTTTGCTTTTGCTGATTCCCGTTATCGTCTCCGTCTGCTGGCTGACCGAACGGGATTTGCTGGTTGCCATCCGCAATCAGGTCATCACCGTGCTGTTCGGCTGTTACAACTGGTATGCCATTGCCGGCGGGCAAAGCTACTTCGAGCAGACGAATCCACAAATTCTACGGCACTTGTGGTTCATCGGTGTGCTGACGCAGTTCTATATCATCGTGCCGTTCATTGCATGGGCGATGTGGAGGATTCGCGATACCCGTTTTGCCTCGCTTATTCCTCTGGGTCTTGCTGCCCTCAGCGGCGCTTCCATGTGGCTGATGTACAAGCCGGGCGCAGATCCGACCCGCGTTTATTTCGGCACCGATACCCATAGCGTGGGTCTCATGCTCGGTGTGGCCCTGGCTTGGTGGCTGACTCGCCACAATCAGGCAACGCCGCAAGCTCCCCGAGTCGCCGGAGCGGCAGCGGACTCAGGTTCCGTGCATGTCAATATTCCCGCAATACCCAACAATATTCCCAACAACATTGCCGAAGTCGCAGCGAAAACCACACGGCAACGTCTCTGGGAAACGATTGCACCAGCGATGTCGCTGACAGCGCTGGTGGCACTCATTATCATGACGGTGAACGGGCAGCAAGATGACTTTGCATTCCGCGGCGGCATCATTATTGCCAGCGTGCTGTCTGTGTCGCTGATTGCAGGCACCATCAGCGATGACTCGTGGATGCAGGACCTGATGAAGTTCAAGCCGCTAGCGGCATTGGGGCGCTACTCATACGGCATCTACCTGTGGCACTGGCCAGTGTGGATTATCGTCCGGTCCACGCTACCTCGCATGATTCAAGGTCCGTCGTACAGCATCATTCTGACTATCACCGCCATACTAACCGCCCTGGCTGTGGCGTTCTCCTGGCTGATGGTTGAAAAGACGGCCGCTGCTCAATCGGCACTGGAGGTTCTGGTGCCGTACCGTAACCCTGTTGCAAAGCAGATAGTCTGCGCGGTGGTAGTGGATATCGTTTGGGCCGTTGCTCTGGTTGGATGTGTGCAGGGCCTTGTGCATGCCCCGGAGAAAACCTCTGTGCAGATTCAGTTGGAGCAGCAAGCTCAGACCCTACAGCAGCAGAAGCAGTCGCAACAGGCAAGTCAGGCGCAGCGGACAGCCAGCGATCTTATGCGATCCCCCACACCCCCGCCAGCCAAGCCACGACATGACATGCCGACCGGTGACCAGATCATCGCAATCGGCGACTCCGTGATGCTGGCTTCCTCGCAGGGATTATCCGCTGTGTTTCCGGGAATTCAGATTGACGCCGCCGTGTCACGCTCTATTATGGTGGCCCCTGGCATGGTGAACAATGACTTGAATGCCGGAACGCTGCGCAGTTGGGTCATTCTCGGGCTTGCCACCAATTCCGCAATAAGCACCGGTCAACTCGATCAGCTGCACAATCAGATTGGCCCTGACCGTGTGCTGGTGCTCGTCAACGGCCATGGCGACCGCAGCTGGATTCCCGTGGCCAACCAAGCGTTGTCCGACTATGCGAACACCCATCAAGACAACGTCGTGCTAGCAGACTGGGACTCCGCCGCACAGACGAATACGCAGCTGCTGGCCTCCGACGGTATTCATCCTTCCGCAGGAACCGACCTGTACGCGCAAACGGTGAAACAAGCCATAGAGCAATGGGTGCAGGCCGGCCACTAAACAGCCGCGATGCAGACAAAGCAAATCCGACCCGCCCTGCAAAGCCGTTAGGTGAACGCCAAGCAACGCAAGGGTGTCTTTACGGTCGTTAAGAACAGCTATGCTGGTGGGTGCATCAGCGAGACCACATGTTGGGAGTAATGGTGAGCGCAATCCTTGAAGGAAAGCCCGATAAGAACCTCATTCTCGTCACGGGAAGGGTTCATCCGAAGTTAGCGCAGGATGTCGCCGATCAGCTCGGTATCGATGTCTTGGAAACCACCACATACGATTTCGCCAACGGCGAGATGTATGTGCGCTACACCGAATCGGTGCGTGGCGCCGACGTGTTCGTGCTGCAGAGCCATTACAAGCCGATTAACAAGGCGATTATGGAACAGCTCATCATGATCGACGCCTTGAAGCGCGCCTCCGCCCGCTCCATTACCGCCGTGTGCCCGCTGCTCGGTTATTCCAGGCAAGACAAAAAGCACCGCGGCCGCGAACCCATCTCCTGCCGTCTGGTCTTCGATTTGCTCAAAACCGCCGGCGCCGACCGCATCATGTCGGTCGATCTGCATGCTGCCCAGTCCCAAGGCTTCTTTGATGGTCCGGTCGACCACCTCATCGCCATGCCGGTACTGGTCGATTACATCCGCGATCGTTTCCAGGGGCATCTTGACAACGTCGCTGTCGTCTCCCCCGATGCCGGACGTATCCGTGTGGCCGAGCAGTGGGCCCAGCGACTCGGTGGCGGTCCTCTTGCCTTCGTGCATAAGACACGTGACATTACCCGCCCGAACCAGGCCGTGGCCAACCGTGTGGTCGGCGACGTGGCTGGCAAGGACTGCGTGCTGGTCGACGATTTGATTGACACCGCCGGCACTATTGCGGGCGCATGCCACGTGCTACAGGAAGCCGGTGCGAAGTCCGTGACCGTGGTCGCCACCCATGGCGTGCTGTCCGGCCCGGCAATCGATCGGCTGAAGGAAAGCGGTGCACGCGAGGTCGTGCTCACCGACACCGTGCCGATTCCGGACGAGAAGCGCTGGGACGGTCTGACCGTACTGTCCATTGCCCCCTTGCTTGCCAGCGCCATTCGCGCGGTATTCGAGGATGGCTCGGTGGCTGAACTGTTCGACACTTACCCCGAACATCACGGTCAAGGATTCCTCTTTGCGTGAGTCCTGTTGCTTTTTCATGAAGCGACGCGAACGACATGGCATGGGCTTTCAGTAATTCCAGCCGTGTGGTATAAATGAACACTTGTGGGCGCAAGCTCACTGCTCCCCCATGGTGTAATGGCAGCACACGGGTCTTTGGAACCCTTTGTCTTGGTTCGAGTCCAGGTGGGGGAACCCAATGGCGGTTCCTTGTATGAGGAATTGCCGCAAATCAAGAAGCGCGAGTCGTATCAAGGCTCGCGCTTCTTGTTTTCTCTGTTCACTGCGTTATTGCCGATTTCGTATGGTTTGCTGGATTCGATGGCAATGCTGGGCCTTGTCTTCGGGCATCCCGCCGCGACACAACACCGTGAACGATAACAACGACCACTACAATGAGATATGGTTCCACATATGTTGCACATCAAAGGAGACAGACACAGTGACCGTGACCCGTGTATATATCGCCAGCCCCGAAGGCGCTAATGGCCGCAACGTCGTTGCGTACGGCGTGCTCAATGCATTGACTTCCAAGTACAAGACCATGGTGTTCCGTCCGGCCGTGTCCAACCACGACGACTTCACCCCCATTCTGCTCGCCGCGTCCAATGCTGGCCTTGGCGTGGCTCTGTCTACCGGACTTGACGTGCACAAGGTGCGCACCGACAAGGGCACCGCCCGTGGTGACATCGTCGGTGCCTTCAACGACGCCATGGATGTGTCCCGTGCGGATGCCGCACTGATCGTCGGCACCGACAAGTCGCATGTCAATGATCCGACCAGCTACGAATTCAATGCGAATGTGGCCGCCGACCTGAAGGCCGGCGTGTTCCTGGCCGTGTGCACCATCGACCGCTGGCCGCACGAGCTGGACGAGACCGTGCATCTGTCCATCGAGGGCATGGAAGCCGCCGGCAACAAGGTGCTCGGCATTTTCGTGACCGGCTGTGAACCGCGCCACGCCTTCTCCGTCAAGGAAACCCTCGCCAAGTACGGTCTGCCCGTCTGGACGCTTCCCCAGATTCCGTTCACCGACGAATCCACCAAGGATCTGGCGCTGGCGACCTTCCGCAAGAACGCCCCCACCGATGAAGTGCTCGCAGCGCTCGATGTGGAGAACACCGCACCCATCACCCCGTATGCCTTCCAGTTCGACCTGCTCGGCAAGGCCAAGAGCAACAAGAAGACTATTGTGCTGCCTGAAGGCGAGGAAGACCGCATTATCAAGGCGGCTGACTACCTGCTCGAGCGTGAGATTGTGAATCTCATCATCGTGGGCGATAAGAATGCCATTCTGGCCCGCGGCGAGGAGCTCGGCCTCAAGTTCCTGGACCGCGCCCGTTTCCAGGCCATGGATGACGAGAACGTCTTGAAGCCCATGGTTGCCAAGCTGTGCGAGCTGCGCGCCAAGAAGGGCATGACCGAAGAGCAGGCCCGCAAGCAGCTGGCCGACGCCAGCTACTTCGGCACAATGCTCGTGGTGCTCGGCTACGCCGACGGCCTGGTCTCCGGTTCCATCAATTCCACGGCCAACACCGTGCGTCCGGCCCTGCAGGTCATCAAGACCAAGCCAGGTCAGAAGCTCGTTTCCGGCGCCTTCCTCATGTGCTTCAAGGATCACGTGGCCGTGTTTGCCGACTGTGCCATCAACCTGAACCCGGATGCGGAGCAGCTCTCCGAAATCGCGCTGCAGTCCGCCGAAACCGCACGTGCCTTCGGCATCGACCCAAAGGTCGGCATGCTCTCCTACTCCACGCTCGGCTCCGGCAAGGGCCCGGATGTGGATATTGTCGAGGAAGCCACCAAGCTGCTCAAGGAGAAGGCACCGGACCTGCCGGTGGTTGGTTCCATCCAGTTCGATGCCGCCTGGTCGCCCGACGTGGCCGCCACCAAGGCCAAGGGCAACGATGTGGCCGGACATGTCAACGTGTTCGTGTTCCCGGATTTGTGCGCCGGCAACATCGGCTATAAGGCCGTGCAGCGCTCCTCGGGCGCGCTGGCCATCGGCCCGGTGCTGCAAGGCCTCAACAAGCCGGTGAATGACCTGTCCCGTGGTGCCCTGGTGCAGGACATCATCAACACCATCGCCCTCACCGCCATCGAAGCGCAGTGATTCCGACTCCGGCTCTCCTCTCTGAGGGGAGCCGCTGTAATGCCACATTTTGTAGCAAGCAACGAGTAATCTAATCAACGGTAACCCGTGTATCCACGGGAACATTCAATTCACAATGGAGGATGCCCACAATGGCGAAAACCGTCCTTGTCATCAATTCTGGCTCCAGCTCGATCAAGTACCAGCTGGTTGATCTCGAATCCGGCGAAGGCCTCGCTTCCGGTCTCGTCGAGAAGATCGGTGAGCCGGTCGACGGCCACTACAAGCACGAGTACAACGGCGAGAAGCACGAGCTTGAAGAGCCGATTCACGACCACGAGCAGGGCTTGAAGCGCGTGCTCGGCTTCTTTGAGGAGTACGGCCCCAAGCTGTCCGACGCCGGCATCGTTGCCGTCGGCCACCGTGTGGTGCAGGGCGGTTCCATCTTCCCGAAGCCGGCCCTCGTGACCGACAAGACCATCAACCAGGTCAAGGATCTGGCTGTGCTCGCCCCGCTGCACAACGGCCCGGAGGCCAAGGGCGCCGAAGTCATGCGCTCCCTGCTGCCGGACGTTCCGCAGATCTTCGTCTTCGATTCCTCCTTCTTCTTCCAGCTGCCGAAGGCCGCCAGCACCTACGCGCTGAACAAGGAAATCGCCGATCAGTACCACATCCGCCGCTACGGCGCCCACGGCACCTCCCACGAGTACATCTCCTCCGTGGTGCCGGACGTCATCGGCAAGCCGGCTGAAGGCCTGAAGCAGATCGTGCTGCACATCGGCAATGGTGCTTCCGCCTCCGCTGAAGTCTCCGGCAAGCCGGTTGAGACCTCCATGGGTCTGACCCCGCTCGAGGGCCTCATGATGGGTGGCCGTACCGGTGACATCGACCCGGCTGTGGTCTTCCACCTGATCCGCAACGCCCACATGAACGTGGACGAGCTCGACGCCCTGTTCAACAAGCGTTCCGGCATGATGGGCATGACCGGCTTCGGCGACCTGCGCGAAGTCCACCGTCTGGTGGGCGAAGGCAACGAGGACGCCAAGCTGGCTCTGGACGTCTACGTGCACCGCATCGTCAGCTACATCGGCAACTACACCTACCAGATGGGCGGCTGCGACGTGATCACCTTCACCGCTGGCGTGGGCGAAAACGACGACATCGTGCGCAAGATGGTGTGCGACAAGCTCGCTCCGTTCGGCGTCAAGCTGGACGAGGAGAAGAACGCCACCCGTTCCAAGGAACCGCGCATCATCTCCACTCCGGACTCCTCCGTGATCATCGCCGTGATTCCGACGAACGAAGAGCTGGCCATCGCCCGCAAGTCCGCCGCAATCGCCGAAGCCGGCACCGACACCTACGGCAACACTTTCGCCAAGTGAGTGGCCGCCGTTAGGGCATTAACTAGTCTCTAGTTGCAACACGAGTGTGGGGCTGATTCCAACCGGAATCAGCCCCACACTCATTTGTAATGCCGTGATTTGCCCGATGCGTCGCGCTCCCCTCGGCCGCCTCCGGCGACGGCTCCTCTTAAAGAGGGGCGCCGGACTCTTTAACTTGGCTCCTCCCTGAGGGTAGCTGTCCGCGCAGCGGACTGAAGGGAGCTGAATTATGCCAGCATCCCGTTCCACATACCAACGAAATCAGGCAGGGTCTTGCGCGTGGTGGCCACATTAATGACCTGAATATCGGGAATGCGCAGTCCCAGCATCGTGGCAAACGTGGCCATACGATGGTCGGCGTAGGTTTCCATATTCGCCTCATGCAGTGTCTCAGACGGCACTGGCTCGATGCGCAGTCCGTCGGGCAATTCCTCGGCCACTCCCCCGATGCGGCGAATCTCATTGACCAAGGCTTCCAGACGATTCGTCTCGTGGCCGCGCAGATGCCCGATACCTACCATATCGGTGGGCTTATCGGCGAATACCAGAATCGCCGCCAGCGAAGGCGCAATCTCTCCCGCTGCGGTCAGATCAAACGAGCCTAGGCCGCGTACAGTTCCATCGCCGGTCACTTCGCAATAGCGCACGCCGTCAATCGTCGGGAACGATACCTTGGCACCCATTTGCTCCAAGTATCCAGGCAGCAGACCGCCCGGCTGGGTGGTGGTTTCCGGCCAATGCGGTACACGGACCGTACCACCGGCAATCAAGGCCGCACCGAGGAATGGCGTCGCATTCGACAAGTCAGGTTCGACAGTCACCTTATCCGACAGCTGTATCGCGCGAGGCACGACCGTCCATGTGCGGGCGGACTCATCGGCTTCAATTGCACCGCAGGCACCGGTCACATCGGCCACGGTCATGCGGATGTGCGGCAGACTCGGGGTCTTTTCTCCTGTGTGCGTCAGTCTCAATCCACCAGGCAGTTTGGAACCAATCAACAGCAAGCCGGAGATGAACTGGGAGGAACCGGACGAATCGATACTGACCCGAGCCTGAGCAGTCGGAAGCTCGGTTGGCGGTGTAATGGTAAACGGCAGTCGTCCGACTTCCCCGTGGTATTCGATCTTGGCACCAAGTTGCTTCAGACCGTCAAGCACCGGCCTCATCGGGCGGGCGTAGGCTTGTTCGTCACCGTCGAAATGCACTGGCCCATCGGCGAACAGTGCCAGTCCCGGTACAAAACGCATCACCGTACCGGCCAAGCCGCAGAACACATCAACGTTGCCATTGAATCGGCCGGATGAAGGCGGTGTGACCGTTACGGTGGTGTCGGTTGTGGTATCGACATCGCATCGCACGCCCAATGCTTCAAGAGCGCCCATCATCAAGTCGGTGTCACGCGAACGCAGCAATCCGACCAAAGTGACGGGTTCATTGCCAAGTGCGGCAAGTATCAGATAACGATTGGATAACGATTTGCTGCCCGGTACCGTCACCGTGGCGTTCAACGGTCGTGTAGCAAGCGGCGCAGGCCAGAGATTCGAGAGTTGTTCAGTCATAAGGCCAAATCTAGCAAATGAATGGGCTCAGCGGTCGGCAGCGATGCGAGATTCAATTTGCTGTTCCGGTTCAGCAGCGGGCTGTTCCAGTCCACCTTCGATGGCTTGGGCATGCAAGAGCTGCGCGGCAATACGATCAGCTTCGATGGCAGCGATTTGACGAGAGAACACGATGAACCAACCGAGGAACGCCAGTCCAGCCAGAGCCTCCACATTGGTAAGCGTGTTGTGCCCCATCATCATATTGACCCAGAATGCGGCGCATACGAGTGCAGCCAAATCGGAGGCCACCATCACCGCTTTGGACAGTCGGGGCGCCAGCCATGGCAGGAGGACAAACAGCAGCAACATCACAAACGGCAGGCCTTTGGCGCAGATGTTGTGCAACAGATTGTGCGGTGTATAGCGGAACACGCCAATGCCGATGAACGCCAGGCCGGCCACGGTCAGCAGAATGGACAGGACGACTATACGGAACATGAAATGCGAAATCTCATAACCGCGGTTCGGGTCGGCTTTGGTGTGGTCATGCCACAGGCGCTGCAGCCGTTCGGTGGTCACCAGCTCGGAGATGGCGAAGTAGCTGACGATGATGATGCACGTGCCGGCCAGAATCAGCGTGGAGTTGAACATGCGTGCCGCGAATGTGGTGCGGTCGCCCAGCTGGGAGAAATTGTTGTGATACCAGTATGGATCGTCGGTGGTCATGCCGGCGGTAACCACGCCGGAGATGACGAAGAACGGCAACAGGCTGGCGATGGTTTTGGCATTCATCATCTCCGCCTGCACGAAGGTCATATACCCCACCACGCCGGCGAAGGCCGCGCAGACGCTGGAAAGATAGCCGGAGAACAGTGCCTTGCCCATCATGTCACTGGCCGCGCCGATCAGGGCGAACGAAGACAGGAAGATGGTCGAGGCGTATACCACCGACAAAGCGATGATTTCGAACATGCGACGAATCGGCGCGAGCCAACCGTGTTTGAGGTTCAGCGAGCGTGACTTGCTGGCGTATCCGATGATGAACGAGATGACACCGCACGCGGCCACGATGCCCGAACACACCATGAAACGGCGTTGGGTCAGCTGCCAGATGGCCGGCGCGAATTGCAGGTACAGGTTCATGGACACCGCGCCGACGACGGCACAAATCAGAAAGGAGATGAGGCCGGAGGTTTCCGCACGTTGGTGACATCCCATGCCGGTCCTCCCCTATCTATTCGATACCGCGTTATCTTTCAACAACAAACAAAGCTCCCCCCGAGGACAACGCTTTACTAGCAAGCCAGCGGGATTTGGCTGTCGCCATTCTACTGAAAATCTGAAACACTACAAAAATCTTGTAATTCCCGTAATGATGTTCAGAATTGCTTGCGACGTAGAATCTTGAGATAGTTCTTGCGGAAGTCTCTCCGGTTCTTGAATATTTTCCGATCAGTAGCAGTTTCCGTGCCTTTATCGAACTTCAACGCAGTCAGTTCGACAGTACACATCAGATCTGCCGCCTGTTCAAGACGATAGTCCTTTGGCTGTGCATCACGGTATACAACGGCCTCCTTAGACAGCGCATAGCTGATAGAAGTCTTCAATGCATTTGCAACAATCTGCTGACCATTGTCGTAATACACCTTGATTATCTCGTACGACTGGAATTCGTCCAGATGCGACAGGAAGAAGTCGGCTAAGTCACGTTTGAGCTGAGCCTCAAATCGGATTTTGTTGCCATCAAACATGGTCTTGAGATGCGCGAATGTCACATATCGGAACGGAAGGTTACGAGCGAGCGTGAAGAACGCGAAGAACAACCGCTTACGGTCCGCAAATGAAATGTCTTCGTAACCGTCATGCCCATTAAACAATGGACCAGCATGGAATGGAATATCAGGCAAGCCTGAATCAGCCAGATGGCGTTCATACTTATCAATATGTTCCGCTACAGAATCGGACTGGACGTGAAGCACCAATGTGATGAGATAGTATTCGGACAGCTTACCGTTGTAGATGACTTTGTTTTAGCTTGTCGCTAGAGCGAAGTCATCTGCATGGCCTCGTTGCCGAGACCAGCTCCAAGCCTCACGCGACCCTCGCCGCCGCTTGGTTCGCGTTTCGCCGGATGCCGCATTGTCCCGCACTCAAGGCGGGTCTGTCTTCCGCTTCCTCCACGCGCGTTTGACGTCTCCGGGGCACTCCCGGCGACTTGGATGTTGATGGCCGCGTTCACATCACGGTCGATGGACAGTCCGCACTTGCCGCAATGGTAGACGCGCTCGGACAGGGGCAGCTTGGCTTTCACCGTCCCGCAGTTCGAGCAGGTCTTCGAGCTTGGATACCAGCGGTCGATGACGTGAAGCCTCGCGCCGGCGCGTGCGGTCTTGTAGGTCAGTAGGCGTCGGAACTCCGCGAACGCGGCGTCCTGAATCGATCGGGCGAGCCCGTGGTTTCCCACCATGCCCGCCACGTTCAAGTCCTCGATGCTGATGTCCGCGTAGGTATGGGCGAGCATGGCGGTGGTCTTGTTGAGCGCGTCCGAACGCAGGTTCGCCACCCGTGCGTATAGTCGGGCGACCTGCGCTCTCGCCTTGCGGCGGCGGTTGGAGCCTTTCCGTTTGCGGCTCAGATTCCGTTGGGCTTTCTTCAACCGTCTGAGGTTCGATTTGAGTGCGTGCGGGTTGTGTATCACGGTGCCGTCCGACAATGTGGCGAGTTCCTTCACGCCCAAGTCGATGCCGACGCTCCCGCCTTTCGGCGGCGATGGAATCGGCAGGTCGGCGCGTTCGACGGTCAGGCTGGCCTGCCAGCGTCCACCACGCTTGGATACGCTCATGCGCAGCACCTTCGCGCCGTCCACTCGCTTGGACACGTTCTCCATGCAGTGCACGCGGCCTATCCTCGGGAGCCGCAGCGCATGAGGGTCACAGTCAATGAGACCAAACGAGCCCGTCGTGTACGCGAATCCGGGAACCGCCTTGTCCTTGGATTTGAAGCGTGGGAAGCCCATCCTGCGGCCTTTCCGTCGCCCCTTGCGGGACTTGGAGAAGTTCTTCAGCGCGTCGGCCAATGATTCGAGGCCGCTGTTGTATGACTCCTTGCTGTTCCTGGGCCACCATGGTTCTCCCGTGGTCTCGTCCATGGCGAGTGTGTTCTTGGCTTGGTTCCACCACCTGCGCAGGGCATAGTACGACCATTCGGGGGTATCGCCGCGTTCGAGCATGTCCTTGACGTGCGCCAGCCCATTGTTGTAGGCGAATCGCGCCGCCCCGGCGTGCGATTCCAACAATCGTTCCTGCCGCGGAGTCGGGTCGAGCGCCACCTTGACCGCCTCAAGCATCACGCGCCGCCTTCAACGCCGCGTCCGTCTTGCGCTTGGCCGCGCGACGCCCGTACAGCCGGGCGCAGAACGAGGTCAGCACCTCGGTCATGTCGCGCACCAGATCGTCGTCCGGCTCCGTGTCGTCCACCACGATGATTCGGCGTCCCTGCGCCTTCAACGCGCTCTCCACCAGCCCCGCGTTCATGCGGGCGAGCCTGTCCCTGTGCTCCACGATCAGCGTGCCCACGGTCGGGTCGGACAATAGCCGGTTGAGCCTGCGCCGCCTGTCGTCCATGCCGGAACCCGTCTCCGTGACGATTTCCGGCTTCTCTACTCCCATGCCGAGGGCGAACGCCTTCAACCGGTCGGCCTGACGTTGCAGGTCGTTCTTTTGGTCGCCGCTGGATACTCGCGCATAGCAGACGGTGCGGGGTTCCATGCTTTTCGATTGCGGCATGGTCTCGTATTTCGGGTCGTGGATGAGCCACATGCCGGTCGGCGTCTGTTCCACAGGAACGGGCATGGTGCCCTGACGGCACCATTTCCACACGGTCTGCGGATGCAATCCTTCCAGTCTGGCCCATTCCTTTACCAACATGAGATTTATTATAACATAGGATTACTTAAGAAAACAAAACAGTTCAGTAACAGGCAACAACCCCACTCGCCAGATTCGTCCGCGAAGATGCTCAATTCGCTCAAATGGGCTCCTGACAACATTGGAGGAAAAGGAATGCCGGGGGAATACCCCCGGCGACTTGGAGCCTCGCCCTTGCGGGCCAAAGCACTGTTTATTATGCCAAAATACGTGACGACTCGCAACATCCTCATGAATGTTGTTACTGAATTTGATAGAAATAGCAGATGCAGATTCAAACCTAGTCGTTGTAGAGCATTATTGTATAAAGATGTCGCTCATACGCTATCAAGAGAATCCGGAACCTTTTTGAATTCATATGCTCGACACGCAATGTATCCAGCGTCGTTTATAATAATTCCTTGTGCCTTAATGGCGTATCGGGCTATAGCGCAGTTTGGTAGCGCGCCTGCTTTGGGAGCAGGATGTCGTGGGTTCAAATCCCGCTAGCCCGACAAACAAAAAAGCCTGGAATCTCAACGATTCTGGGCTTCTTCTTTTATCCGGCCGCTAAACGATTTATCCGATTTTATCCGATGACCGTAGAACCTATACGGCCTTGCGGTCTAAGGGACTTTTGTGATGTTGGGACCCCACCTGCTAGTCAGTTCGATTCCATGCGACATCGATTTCCGCTTCCCAATCTCAAATGACACCAAAATACCTGCAACGCATTCCGGGATATCCAGGCGTCATACGGCGGTTTCGACGACTATATTTGGCGGTTCACCGGCCGTCACGTCATCTACGAGACAGGCATGACTACATCCCCTCTGTCCGACGCCATCGCAGCGGATCTCAAGACGTACGGCATGCGATTCATCGGTACCACCATCGTCTACGCCTATCTGCAATCCATCGGCGTCATCAATGCACATGAGCCTGGATGCTTCCTGCACCGGGAAAGATGACCTGTGCCGGATTCATAAGGTCGCTCGGGCAGAATCTCTCCGAGAGGAACCAGTGCTTCTAGTTATTTTGCTTATCGAGTTCTTGGTAGCGCTCTTTGACCACGGTGAGGATTCCGGCAGATTGTTTGCGCTACTGCGCGGTGAGCGCTTCGAGCAGTTCGCCGAAAGTCAACCCACCTTCACTACCGGATGACGGATGACGGTTTTGAGGTTTTCCGGTTTTGCTCGGCGCGGATCGGATATGTAGATTTCGTGATGTCGGCGGGCGTCGGAGAGGTCGAGCTCGTAGCCTTGCGAGCGCGCGTAGTCATCCAGAATCGCCACGGTTGCGGGCTCGTCGTCGTACGGGCCCTCGTGCATGACCTGCGCGACCACGCCTTCATCGAAATCGAAGAGATATGCGCGATTGACGTCGGATTCCGGGTGTTTGGCGGCAAACGATGCCTTGGCCCACGCAAAGATCTTATCGGTCACGAATTCCGGCAGACGAATCATCGAAGTCCAATGGAAGTCGGCTTTGTGCGCGTAATCGACGCCGGACACACCCTCCCCCATGCTCCATAAGCCCTCCAGCGGAGGCACGGTGTAGTCGAAGTACCCGTCGATATGCTCGGCCGGGTTCTTTGACTTCTTGCTCATTTTGACGGTGAACGAAATGCCGTAAAGCAGTTGCATCGCCTTGGCGTAATCGCCGCCTTCTTCGTTCGGGTCGCCCACACCGTCCACCGCGACGAACCGCATCGCCGGTACCATGACGATGGCCGGCATGGTCTTCGGCTGATACAGGTCCTTATACTCCTTCTTATAATCGAACGCCATCGCTCATTCCCCTTCCGCCACCGCATCGATCTCGTCCTGATGCCGCCACCGCTTGAGGTTTGGCAGCAGCGCCGACATGCAATCCTCGGCCTGTTCGACGCTGATATGGCAGGATTCCGCCATCATCGGCGCACACGCGGCGACCAATTCATCGCTATTGGCATAGTCCTGAAGAAAAACGCCGTCGTCATAGCAGTAGTTGCAATAATCTTCGCTTCGCGTTCCATCCGGTTCGGTGCCATGGTCTTCCGGGCGATAGAACGGCATGGCGCAACTTTGGCAAAAACCGTTGTCCGGCATCTCCATAAGCCTCGCCATCGGCACCTCAAAACGGGTGCTGATAAGCCGAATCATGTCGATGCTCGGCTCTGCCGTTCCCTTCTCCCAGCGGGAAAGCGCCTGTTGGGTGACGAACAGCTCGTGCGCGAACTGCGACTGCGTAAGACCTCGCTCCTCGCGCACGACTTTGATAACCTGACCGATCGACATGACTACCTCCCGATATCGGAAAACGATTCGAGCGCCTCGCTGTGCGCTTGCTGATTCCAGTCTAAGGGCATGGCCCGTTCGCCAAGCGCGGGTACAACAAACCGTTGTTCGCGCTTGCATCCCGGAGGAAGAAACGGCTCGGTCGAACCTATTTCCTCTCCGCACCCTTCAGTTCTCCCGGTTCCTCTGACTCCTTTGCAAGCGCGGCGGACGGGATAAGCACGCTCACGTATGGGGTTGCGTCGGATAGGACGTTGTCGTAGAAGCGCTGTTTGGCGTCGATGAAGTCGATGGAATCCTGGATTTCCGCAAGCTGTTCGACCAGCCGCGCCCGCTTGTCGGCAAGCATCCGCTTGCGCTCGGGGATGCTCGGCTCGTGGAGGAGCGTAAGGGGCGCGAGTAGGGGTTCGCGGCTTTGCTGCGGTCTCTCCCTCACCCGGCTACACCGGGAGCTCCCTCGTCAGAGGGAGCTTAACTTCGGTCTGGTTATAGGCCCATGGGCTTTTTGGCGCTCATGAGCATGAGGAAGCTGCGGGACTGGGCGGTGATCATGAAGCCCGCCTCATAGCTCAGTTCCGGCCCATTCGGGTTGTGCGTATCCACGACCAGCTGCCACTTACGGCCGTAACGCTCATCCGGCAGAGTGAACATGATCGGCTCGTAATGCGCGTTGAAGATCAGGATGAAGTCGTTGTCGACCATCCGGTTGCCATACCAGTCGACCTCGGGAATATCCGATCCGTTCAGGTAGATCATCATGGAGAACGCATGGGTGTTCTGCCAATCGTCCATATCCATGATGGAACCGGTGTGGTCAAACCATTCGACCTGCGGAATCGTGTTGGAGTCGTCGCCCGGTTCGCGGCCGGCGAAGAAACGACGACGGTGCAGCACCGGATGTTCCAAACGCAAATGAATGAGCTTGGAGACGAACGCAAGAAGCTCTTCCTGGTTCTTGTCGAGATTCCAATCGGTCCACGAAATCTCATTATCCTGGCAGTACGCGTTATTGTTGCCCTGCTGGGTGCGGGCCACTTCGTCGCCACCGCAGATCATCGGAATGCCTTGGCTTAGCAGCAGAGTGGAGAACATGTTACGCATCTGACGCTGGCGCAATTCGTTGACGTCGCGAATGTTGGTGGGGCCTTCCACACCGCAGTTCCAGGAACGATTGTTGCTCTCACCGTCCCGGTTGCCTTCACCATTGGCTTCATTGTGCTTCTCGTTGTAGCTGACCAGATCGTTCATCGTGAAGCCGTCATGCGCGGTGATGAAGTTCACGGATGCCACCGGTCGGCGGCCATTGACCTGATACAGGTCGGAGCTGCCCATCAGGCGAGAAGCAAATTCAGGCAAAGTGGACGGTTGCGAGCGCCAGAAGTCGCGCACGGTATCGCGGTAGCGACCGTTCCACTCGGACCAGCTGGACGGGAAGCCACCCACCTGATAGCCACCTGAGCCCAAATCCCATGGCTCGGCGATCAGCTTGACGCGCGAGATGATCGGATCCTGTTCCACGATGTCGAAGAACGCGGACAGCTTGTCGACCTCCTGGAACTGGCGAGCCAGCGTGGCGGCCAGATCGAAGCGGAAGCCGTCAACATGCATTTCGGTGACCCAGTAGCGCAGCGAATCGGTGATCAGCTGCAGGGCATGCGGCGAGCGCATAAGCAGCGAGTTTCCGGTGCCGGTAGTGTCGAAGTAGTGTTGCTGATCACCTTCCACCAGTCGGTAGTAGGAGGCGTTGTCGATACCCTTGAAGCTCAGAGTGGGGCCCATATGGTTGCCCTCGGCGGTGTGGTTGTACACCACGTCAAGAATGACCTCCATGCCGGCATGATGATATGCCTTGACCATGGCCTTGAACTCGTTGACCTGTTCGCCGCGTTCCCCGGAAGAGGAATAGGCGTTGTGAGGTGCGAAGAAACCGATGGTGTTGTATCCCCAGTAGTTCGACAGACCCTTTTCCTGCAGGAAGGAGTCGTTGACGAACTGGTGAATCGGCATCAGTTCAATGGCGGTGACGCCAAGCTTTTTCAAATATTCGATGACACTCGGATGAGCCAGACCCGCGTAGGTGCCGCGGATATCCGGCGGCACATCCATGTTGAGGTTGGTCATGCCGCGCACATGCGCCTCATAAATCACCGAATCATGGTACGGAATATACGGATGCTGATCATTGCCCCAATCGAAGTAGGGGTTGATGACCGCGGACTTCATGGTGTGAGCCGCCGAGTCGAGGTCGTTCATCGCCGTGTTGTCGTCCGGACTCTTGAACCAGTATGAGAACAGGCTTTCGTCGCCGTCGATATTGCCTTCGATGGCCTTGGCATATGGGTCAAGCAACAGCTTGTTAGGATTGCACCGCAGACCGTTCGCCGGGTCGTACGGCCCGTAGACGCGGTAACCATAACGCTGCCCGGGCTGCAGTCCGGGAATATAGTTATGCCATACGTAGGAGTTCTGCTCGGTCATCTCGACACGCGTCTCCGCATCATCTTCGTCGAACAGACACAACTCCACCTTTTGCGCAACCTGCGAGTACAACGCGAAATTCACACCGGCGCCGTCATAGCTGGCACCCAGCGGATACATTGATCCTGGTCTGATCTGCATACTCTTCAGTATCCCACTTTCTTGTGTTACCGATGTTCGGGCACGGTGAACGTCAGGAGAATAACGTCGGCTTGTCTTTGTCGGAATTCTTGGCGAGGAGCCTGCGCAGCGCCTCGTGCTGGATGGCGATCATTGAATTGGAGGAGGTGATGCGCGTAGCGGCCAGATCGCTCCATGGAATCCATGCGGACTCCACATGCTCATCCGGATCGAAATGCCGTGGCTCATGTTTGAACGGACCGAGATGCAGCACCATGATGTGAGCCAACTCGTCGGTCATGCCCTCAGAGGAATAGAAGTCACCGACATAGTCGACGCCCATGGCATCACAGTCAGGAACCACTCCGGTTTCCTCACCCAATTCACGCAATGCGGCGTCAAGCACATCCTCGCCCTCGTCCATAAGACCCGCGGGCAGCCCATAGGCGAACATGTCCGAACCAGCACGATATTCACGTTCGATAAGGTATCGGTCATTGGACATGTCATGCACGAGCATTACTACGCAAGGTGCGTGGCGCAACACCTGACGGCTGATTTCATGTTCTTCGCCGCCTTTGTCGGTCAATGCAATACGCATATCGTCCACATGGAAGATGCGGCCGGTATACACGGTTTCACTGCTCACCACCTTGGCGGGCACATCCATGTCGATACCGTCAGAAGTAGCGTTCAGCTTATGGTCAAGCCGGCGCTCGAGTTGTTCCCGCTTGCTCTCGCCAAACATGCCTCTCCTTCGCAAACGTTTTCAACACCCTACTGTAGTGGCTCAGTCTTGACGGGAGGTGATGGACAGCGTCCATGGGTCAGTCGTGTCGCGGAACCATTCAACCTCGGGACGAGAACCTGTCGCCCGTTCGACGGCAACAGGCACATCCTCAAGCGCATAATTGAACCACATGGATTCGATGGCAGCATGCGGTGTGTTGATGAAATAAGGACGCACATGCCCATCACCGCTCTCCCCCTGCCCTAGGGCAATGCCTTGACCGCGCATTCGTGCCTCGTAACGCGCCTGTTCAATGGCATCAGTCACCGGATGATGCCGTAAATCGCTGGTCACGTATACATCCGCGCCTGTCTCGCGCACTTCATTGAACAAGGAATCACCGGAGCCTGGCAAGATGGCTATACGCCGCACCAGAGCCTCTGGATCGCCGCACATCTGGATACCGAGGGCAGTGACCATGCCATGGTCACTCACCTCATCGAATACGCGCTGAGCAAAATCCTTGAGCGTGATTGGCTCCGGCAAACGACCCACACGTCCAAGCCCGACCGGATGCGCGGCCGCCGTATCTTCGATGGGTACAAGCGGTTGCGAGCCAACAAGCCCGAAATAATCGGCTGCGGCCTGTCCCACGCCGCGGTATGCGGCATCGGCATTCGTATGTCCCACCCATAATCCACAACCGTGCTGGTACAGGCGACGGACAATATCGCCGCGGAAACCAAGTCCGCTGGCCTCATGCACGGATCGGAAGAATAACGGATGATGGGTGACGAGTAGGTCGGCACCGGTGGCAACGGCCTTATCCACTATGGCCGAGGTCGGGTCGGCCGCGAAGACAATCCGATTCACCTCATGGTTTAGATCGCCCACAATCAGGCCCGGCTCATCCCATTCCTCGGCGTAACGCAACGGATACAGGGTCTCGAGAACGTCGATAACTTGCTTGAGATTCGGCATAGGTCTCATTGTAGTGGAGATGACAGCGATTGCGGTTTGCGGGTACCCTTCATCAAATTTCCGCAGTCTGCTACGGTAATGGTTGCCCTCGGTGGGAGGGCAACTCATACTGCGCGGCAAAAGAAACCGTCAACGAATCAGTGGGCGGCGAGCTGCCAGTCCGATCCGATACCGCAGGACACATCCAGCGGCACGGCAAGATCGACGGCATGTTCCATGGCATTGCGAATCAGCTCGGTGACCTGCTCGCTTTCGCCCGGAGCAATCTCCACCACAAGTTCATCGTGAATCTGCAGAATAATGCGGCTCTTCACACCGGCCTCGTCCAGAGCCTGCCCGGCACGAATCATCGCGATTTTCATGATGTCTGCGGCGGAACCCTGAATCGGCGCGTTCAGCGCTGCGCGTTCGGCAGCATCACGCGCCATGCGGTTCGTGGAACGCAGCGCCGGAAAATAGCGCCGACGGCCGAAAATCGTTTCGGTATAGCCTTTCTCTCGGGCAGTCGATACCAATGATTCAAGGTAGTCGTGTACCTTGCCGAAGGTGTCGAAATACCGGTTTTTCAGGGCCTCGGCTTCACGCTGCGCAATGTTGAGCTGCTGAGCCAATCCATAGGTGCTCAATCCGTAGGCAAGGCCATAGCTCATGGCTTTTACATGGCTGCGCTGGTCACCGGTAATCTGATCCACCGGCACGCCATAGACCATCGAGGCCACATATTTATGGAAGTCCGCACCGGAGCGGAATGCCTCGATCAGAGCCTCATCGCCAGACAAATCTGCCATAATACGCAATTCGACCTGCGAATAGTCGCAGCTCATCAGCGCCTCATAGCCTTCTCCCGGCACAAACACACTACGAATCTCACGTCCGACCGCATTACGGTTGGGAATATTCTGCAGATTCGGGTCCACCGAGCTCAATCGGCCGGTGGCGGCCACGGTCTGCTCGAACGTAGTGTGGATACGCTCGTCTGCCTTATTCGTGGCATCAATAAGCGTCTGCACGATCTGCTTAAGCTTATTGGTTTCCCGATGACGCAGCAGCGCCCCGAGGAATCCATTGGCCTGCTCATTATCCACGGAATGGATGTAGAGATTCTGCAATGCCGCCGCATTGGTGGTGTAAGAGCCATTCTTGGTACGTTTGGTGGGCTTCAAACCCATATCTACGAACAGCACCTTCTGCAACTGCTTGGGGCTCTGCAGGTTGATCTCACCGCCTGCATACTGCCATGCCATTTCCTGTGCCTGACGGGCATCGGTGGCAAACCGGTCACGCATGTCGGTGAGCCTGGAACGGTCGATTTTCGCCCCCGACTGCTCCATGCCATGCAGCACCCGGGAAACCGGCAGCTCAATGGCACGCATCAGCCAGTATTGCCGACGCTCGTCGATGACCGGCCCCAAAGTAACGGCCAGTTCGCGGATAACAGCCAAATCATGCACACGCCGTTCGTTCAGGTCTTCCTCGGTGTGTTCGTCGCCGAAATCCAGCACACCTTGGGCCGGCTGCTCGGCATCGACAACATGAATATCCAGGAAGTGTTCGGCTGCCTGATTGAGATTGTCGGCATGGAAGTCAGGCTGGGCAAGGTATCCGCCCAGTTTGGTATCGAACATCGGCAATGCCATGCCCAATCCGGCGGCAGAAAGCAGGTGAAGCAGTTCCTTGTATCCGTGGACGATGGTACGGAAATGCTCGGCTTTCAGGAACCGATCAAGAGCGGTCTGCACTGATGATGCCATCGGAGCCTCGATAATGGCTGCTGAGGATGCCGTAGCAACGGCGCATGCCTGCACATGGGCGCGCCCGGGCCGCGCGTCTCCCCATGCGGTCACCGTCCAGGCATGACCGACCGCGTCACCGCACATGATGTGACGTTCGGCCTCATTGCTGTAATCGGAAACCGGGAAATCAACAATGTCGTCAGGAACATTGATCTCATGACGATGGGCTTCGACCCACTGCTCGAACTGTGCCGCGGATTCAATAACCGTGATTTTCGGTGTGTCCAAACCGGAATCCAGCTTGTCTTCTGCAGGACCACCCGACTGTGCGGCCGCTGCTCCCTGGGCGGTTCCAGCTGGACTCACGCCACCATTGAAAATCTTCATCACGCGGGTCTTGGTACGCGGACCGAACTCAAGCTCTTTGAAGAGAGCATCAATCTGGGCCACATCCACTGAGCCGAACGTCAGATCCTCGATATCGACACCGAGATCCACGTCACGCACCAGCGCATTGACCTTGCGGTTCAGCTTGACCTGATCGATATTGGCGCGCAACGCCTCACCTTTTTTGCCGGTGACCTCGTCGGCGTGTTCGCAAATGGCATCCAGCGAGCCATACTGGTTGATCCATTTGGCCGCATATCCGTCGCCCACGCCGGGCACACCGGGAATATTATCGGCGGTCTCACCACGCAGAGCCGCCAAATCAGGGTATTGTGCCGGCGTGACCTTGTACTTGTCCACGATGGACTGAGGCGTCATATGCTTCAGGTCTTTGAAGTGATGGCCTGGGTAGAGCACGGTGACGTTGTCGTCCACAAGCTGGAAGGCATCTCTGTCGCCGGACAATACCAGCGTGTGATAGCCGGCGTCGTCTCCCATAGTGGCGAGAGTGGCGATGATGTCATCGCCCTCATACCCCTGCTTTTCGATATACGTGACGCCCAGGGCCTTGAGCATGCGCTGAATCAAAGGCAGCTGGGTGAGCAGCTCCTCGGGCGCGGCCTCACGGGTGCCCTTGTACTGCGGAAGCATGTCGTTGCGGAACGTGCCGCCCTTCATATCGAAGGCTACGCCTAGATGGTCTGGCTTCTCCGCTTCAATCACCTGAGACAGCATGGTGGCAAAGCCCCATACCGCGTTAGTGGCTTGCCCTGCTGCGGTACTGAAATTTTCAACCGGCAGGGCGTAAAACGCACGAAAGGCCAGCGAGTGGCCATCCACCACCAGCAAAGTTTCATTGGTGGGCTCGGTCACGCTGGCCTCTCCCCTAATCGGTTCATTTGTTTGTTGGCTCAGCGCTCGTCGGTCTCGGACGGCTTCGGATCGCCGTACTTGGCGATGATGGCCTGCGCAAGACGCTTCTTAGGAATGCGCTGATCCATGGATGTCTTCTGAATCCAACGGAAAGCACCCTGCTCGGAGAAGTCGGCCTTGTCCATCAATAGACCCTTGGCACGATCCACAAGCTTGCGTTCCTCAAGGGTGTCCTCAGCCTTCTTGAGCTTTTCCTCGGTCTCCTTGAGCTGATCGGTGGTTTCCTGAAGCTTGCGTTCGCTGCGCTCGACGTTGTCCAGAAGATCGTTGATTTCAGCGAAACGACCCATGGCGACTTCGAGGGTCGGCAGGAGCTTGGATTCCTCGTACGGCTTGGTGACATATGCCATGGCACCGGCACCGGTGGCCTTCTTGACCAAATCGGTCTGGGAGAAGGCGGTGAGCATGACCACGGGAGCGATGTTCTCGTCGCAGATGATGCCGGCGGCGGCGATGCCATCCATACGCGGCATCTTGACGTCCATGCACACCACGTCCGGGCGGAACTTGCGGGTCAGTTCGACGGCTTCCTCGCCATTGGCGGCCTGGCCGACGACCTCGTAACCATTGTCTTCGAGCATGGCCACCAAATCCATACGATTCACGGCCTCGTCCTCGGCCACGACAACGGTACGCGGGCCGTTCTCGGGCTTGGTTTTGCACTCAGCAGGCTCGCCGTCTTCCTCGGCCACAGCCTTGAGTTCTTCGTCGGTCAGCACCTCGTCGACGTCGATGCTCGGTTCCTCGGACTTCTTCCTTGCAGCCATGCCACCCTCTTTTCCGATTGTGACCAAATACAAATGACCCCTCGCGATTCGCGAAGGTCGTTATTTGAGTCTGACCTTTTTGCGAAAGTGCCCTCGGTGGGACTCGAACCCACACTGCGCAGATTTTGAGGCTGCTTCCTCTACCAATTGGGATACGAGGGCGTGCCAAAGCACTCTTGCAGAGCTTAGCATATCAATTCGACTCTCCCGCCATAAGACACGCGATAGCCGTCATCATCGCTAACGGCGTACCCGAGTGTTGCCTATCGTCAGGCGTGTCGCCGCGGCCTACAATAGGCCATAGGTTGATGTTCCGCTTCTGTTAGGAGGGCATATGAGCAACGAAACCTACCGCCAGTTTGACCCGTGGCGTCCTTCTCCGGTCAAGGAGATTTCCCGCAGGCAAATCGTGGAGACGCATTATTTCAATGTCGATCATGTCTCGTACGAATCGAATCAGATCGGCTCGTTTGAACGCTATTTTGTCCAGGAACTCAACGGCGACACCGTCGCTGTGTTGGCCGTCACCGAAGACGGCATGATTCCGTTGGTTGAGCAGTACCGTATTGCCAACCATCGGTGGACATTGGAGATTCCGGCTGGGCACGCCAACAATCCTTCCGAACGCCCGACCGATGTGGCCAAGCGCAAGCTGGCCGAGGAAGCCGGATTCGACGCCAACAAATTCACGCAGTTCACCCGGTTCATGAATACGCCGAGCTATTCCACCCAGCACACCTCGATATTCTTTGCCACCGGTCTCAAGCCGGTGTCTCGTCAGGAGATCGGGCCGGAAACGCCTCGTTCCGACGTCCGACTAATCTCGGTGGACGAGGCCTATGAAATGGTGGTCAACGGCACGATTCTCGATGCCAAAACCGTGATCGCGATTCTGCGACTGAAGAGTGGCAGCCTGCAGCATCTCAATGACTAAGTGAGGAGACAAGAGCCGCAATTCGTCTCGAATGCGACTCCTCTCCCTACACAACAAAAAGTCCCATCCAATCGGATGGGACTTTCGTCTACTACTAGCGTGTGCTAGTCAGCGAGCGAATAATCAGTCGCAAGCGCCAACAGTGTGCACGTAGATGGAGTCGGTGCGGCCCGGCTGGTGATCGCCCTGAGCGGAGCTCAGAATGACGATCTTGTCGCCGTCAACAACCTTGCCGGCGTCCTTGAGGACCTTGTCGGTGAAGATCATGAGGTCCTTGCGGGACTTGTCGTGGTAGTCCTCCTTGAGCAGGAAGGCTTCGGTGCCCCAAGACAGAGCCAGCCAGTGGTAGGTGTGCTCGTTGTTGGTCAGGCCGTAGATCGGGGCGGCCGGACGCTCGCGGGACACGCGGTGCACGGTGGAACCGGTCTGGGTGTAAGCAACGATGGCCTTGGCGTTGAGCTTGTCAGCCAGATCCACAGCAGCGGAGGAAACAGCGCCAGTGGAAGACATGTCAAGGTTCTTGAGCTCCGGGATACGGTCGAAGCCGTGGTCGGTGGCGTAAGCGGAAATACGGGCCATGGTAGCCACGGTCACATCCGGGTACTTACCAACGGCGGTCTCGTTGGAGGTCATGGTAGCGTCGGAGCCGTCGAGAACGGCGTTGGCGCAGTCGGAGGCCTCTGCACGGGTCGGGACCGGGGAGTTCACCATGGAGCCGAGGACTTCGGTGGCCACGATGACCGGCTTGGCGTACTGGCGGGCCAGCTCGATGATGCGCTTGGTGGCCAGCGGGACCTCTTCCAGCGGGCACTCAACAGCCATGTCGCCGCGGGCGGCCATGACGCCGTCGAAGGTCTTGACGATCTCTTCGAGGTTCTCCAGAGCCTGCGGCTTCTCGATCTTGGCAACGATCGGAATACGACGGCCTTCCTCATCCATAATCTCGTGGGCGCGGTCGATGTCGGTGGCGAAACGCACGAAGGACATGGCGATGATGTCGGCGCCGGTGCGGATGGCCCAGCGCAGATCGGCCTCATCCTTCTCGGTCAGAGCCGGCAGGGAGACGGCGACGCCCGGCAGGTTGATGCCCTTGTGGGAGGACACGGGGCCGGCCACGATGACCTTGGTGTACACGTTGTTGCCCTCGACCTTGGTGACCTCGAGACGGACCTTGCCGTCATCGATCAGGATCGGGTCGCCCGGGTGGCAGTCACCCGGCAGGCCCTTGAACGTGGTGGAGGTGATGTGCTCGTCACCCTCAACGTCGTCGGTGGTGATGATGAATTCCTGGCCGAGCGTCAGCTGGACCTTGTCCTCGCCCTCGGCGTTCTTCTTGAACCAACCGCAGCGAATCTTCGGGCCCTGCAGATCAACGAGAGCGGCCACGTTGCGGCCGGTGGCCTCGCTGGCCTTGCGCACGTTGTTGTACACGTTGAGGTGATCTTCGGGGGTACCGTGGGAGCGGTTCAGACGAGCAACGTCCATACCGGCTTCGACGAGCTTGAGAAGGTTGTCGTAATCCTCGGTGGAAGGACCGATGGTGTCTACGATCTTGGCTTTACGCATGAATGCCTGCCTATTCTTGTTCTTTTTTGGTTCGAGGCGCGATTGCCTCACTTGCCGCAACCCAGTCTACTAGCGCAGACCGGCTCATGACAAGTTTATTCCCCGGTGTGTTGTGAGCGCTCACACTGTTGCGCCGATTGGGTTTTGAGGGGTTGATTTCCCTATGATTTCAGGCCTTCTCAGCGCTTTCCACTTGCTTCATCTTGACCACAGAAGCCAAAGCCGCTCCGCCGATTGCCAGGACAATCACAGCAAGGGAGAGCCATGTTGGCACTTCAGGCACCCAATGCACGCCTTCGCCGCCGTTGATGAACGGCAGAGTATTGCCGTGCAGCGCCTCCATAATGAGCTTGACACCGATGAAGCCCAGCACCACGGACAAGCCAATCGGCAGATAGACAAGCTTGTCGAGCAAGGCGCCAAGCAAGAAGTACAGCTGCTGCAGGCCAAGCAATGCGAACACATTGGAGGTGAACACCAGGAACGGGTCCTTGGTCAGACCGAAGATTGCGGGAATCGAGTCAAACGCGAACATAACATCGGTTGTGCCGATGGTCAGGAACACGATGAGCATCGGGGTCCAATAGCGCACGCCGTTCTTGGTGGTGCGCAGCTTCTCGCCGTCGTAATCGTCGGTAATCTTAATGACCTTACGCAACGCACGGATGATGCCGTTTTCGTGGTATTCCTCATCCTCATCGCCGCCAAGCACCAACTTGAGCGCGGTGTAGATCAGGAATGCGCCGAAGATAAAGAACACCCAGGTGAAACGGGTGATCAGTGCCGCACCAATCAGAATGAACAGGCCACGGAAAATCAACGCGATGGTGATACCGACCGACAGCACATACTTCTGAATCTGCTTAGGCACCGCGAAGTTCGACATGATGATGACGAACACGAAAAGATTGTCGATCGATAGCGAATACTCGGTCAGCCAGCCGGAATAGAACTCGATGGCCGGCTTGGAACCAGCGAAAAACCAGATGCATCCACCGAATATGAGCGCCATGACCACGAAGAACGCGATATGCTGCACGCATTCCTTGGTGGAAGGCACGTGCGGGCGACGGCCAATGACGAACAGGTCGACGATGAAGAACAGTGCGAGCACCACAAAGGTGATGATTTCAAATGCGAGTGGGGTTTCTGCCATGATTCCCTACACTAACTTATGTCTGTGACGGGTTTACTTATTCGCCTCAGTCATTTGACGCAGCTCTTTTTTGAGGTCGCGGATTTCGTCGCGTAGACGGGCGGCGAGCTCGAATTGGAGTTGCTCGGCGGCGGTGTGCATTTGTTCGGAAAGCTGGCGGATGAGATCAGCGAGGTCTTGGGCGGGCAGTCCGGCCTTGAGGATTTCCTCATGACGCTTGTCGGCTTCGTTGGGATCGAGCACGGGCACGCCCAGATGCGTGTTGCCGGCCTTGCCCGCATTGCGATAACCGCCCTCGAGCAAGGTCTGGGTATCCACATCCTCCTTGGCCAGCATGTCGTTGACATCGCTGATTTTCTTAATCAGAGGCTTCGGATCAATGCCATGTTCCTTGTTGTAAGCAATTTGCTTGGCGCGACGGCGATCGGTCTCGTCAATCGCCTTGCGCATGGCATCAGTGGTCTCATCGGCATACATGATTACCGTGCCTGACACGTTTCGTGCGGCACGACCGATGGTCTGAATCAGTGAACGATAGGAACGTAGGAAACCTTCCTTATCGGCATCGAGAATCGCCACCAAGGAGACTTCCGGCAAGTCAAGGCCCTCACGCAGCAGGTTGATGCCGACTATCACGTCGATTTTGCCCTCACGCAGCATGCGCAGCAGTTCGACACGACGCAGCGTGTCCACGTCGGAATGCAGGTATTCGACCTTGATGCCGCGTTCCAGCAGATAGTCAGTCAGATCCTCGGCCATCTTCTTGGTCAATGTGGTGACCAGCGCACGCTCGTTCCTGTCTACGCGCGCCTTGATCTCCCCAAGCAAGTCGTCAATCTGACCCTTGACCGGTCGCACATCGATTTTCGGATCCAGCAGGCCGGTCGGACGGATGATCTGCTCGACCACGCCATCCGAAAGTCCCAGCTCATAGTCACCTGGCGTGGCGGAGAGGTATACGGTCTGGCCCACGCGCTGCAGGAATTCCGGCCATTTCAACGGACGATTATCCATTGCGGAGGGCAGTCTGAAGCCGTGCTCGACCAGCGTGCGCTTACGGGAGGCGTCGCCCTCATACATGGCGCCGATCTGCGGCACGGTGACATGCGATTCGTCAATGACCAGCAGGAAATCATCAGGGAAAAAGTCAAGCAATGTGTGCGGCGGAGTACCGGCGGCACGACCGTCGAAATGACGCGAATAGTTCTCGACGCCGGAACAGACACCCACCTGGGTGAGCATTTCCAAATCATAGGTGGTACGCATGTTGAGGCGCTGGGCTTCCAGCTCCTTGCCCTGCTTGCGCAGCTCGGCCAGACGCTCGTCAAGTTCCTCGCGAATGGTTTTCAGGGCCCGTTCCATGCGTTCGGGACCGGCCACATAATGCGAGGCCGGGAAAATGTGAACCTCGTTTTCCTCATCGATTTCGTCTCCGGTCAACGGATGGAGCGTGGAAATGCGGTCGATCTCGTCACCAAAGAATTCGATACGCACCGCCAGTTCCTCGTAGACAGGGATGATTTCGACGGTGTCGCCCCGCACGCGGAACGTACCGCGGGTGAAGGCGATGTCGTTGCGTTTGTATTGCATGGCGACAAATTGACGCAGCAGGTCATCACGGTTGATCTCTTGACCCACCTTGAGGAAGAGCATACGGCCGGCATATTCTTCCGGCGTGCCCAAGCCGTAGATGCAGGATACCGTGGCCACCACCACGCAATCACGCCGGGTCAGCAGGTTTGCGGTGGCCTGATGACGAAGCCGTTCCACATCGTCATTGATATTGGAGTCTTTCTCTATATAGGTATCGGTCTGCGGGATATAGGCTTCCGGCTGGTAGTAGTCGTAGTAGCTCACGAAGTAGCTGACGGCGTTGTCCGGCATAAGTTCGCGGAATTCGGCGCACAGCTGCGCGGCCAGCGTCTTGTTGGGCTCAATGATGAGGGTCGGGCGCTGCAGTTTCTCTATCAGCCAGGCGGTGGTGGCGGTTTTACCAGTACCGGTGGCACCCATCAGAACCACGTCATTTTCACCGTTTTCGATGCGTTCAGACAGCTCGGTGATAGCCTGTGGCTGGTCGCCAGATGGTTGATAGGGCGATTTGACGACGAAAGGCTTGTCCGCACGCTCGATATTGAATCCCATGAGGCTTTATCTTAGCGGCCCCGGTTCACAGCAAATTATTCTCAATAAGAAAAGTGTGAGGATTTCGCTTTGACAATCGAACACAATTCCCCGAGAAACAGCTCATTCCCGCCATTCCTTTCAATGTGCGATTGAGCGATATTGTGCGTTTGCCTCACACGTTCTCTGGTACCGTTCATTTTGTGTGAGCCATCCCACGTATATTTCATCCACTTGGGCCAGCATCTCAGGTATTGGATGGGTGGAGTCGATGACGATGTCAGCGATAGCCCGACGTTCCTCCTCGCTGGACTGGTGGCGGATGCGCGCTTCAGCCTGTTCGAGACTCATACCGCGTTCCTCGATCATACGGTCAAGCCGTATGCACACCGGTGCCTCGACGGTGACGATATGGTCGAAAGTGAAAGGAATGGTATCGATTACTTCGGCGAGCAGCGGGATGTCATGGACGATGACGATTGTCTCGGGATGCTTACGTTCCAGACGCGCCGCCTCGGCGTAAATCAGCGGATGCTCGATGGCATCAAGGCGTTCACGCGCGCCCGTTCTGGCATCCTTGCCAAAGATATGGTCGGCAATCCATTGGCGATTCATGGTGCCGTCAGCGTTAAGGGCATCAGAACCGAATTCGGCGACAATCTGCGGCAGCGCCACTCCCCCAGGTTCGACGATCTGGCGGGCCAGGGCATCGTAGTCGATATGCAACGCGCCCAGCTCACGCAACCGTGCGGCCACTGTGCTTTTGCCGGCTGCGATACCGCCAGTCAGTCCTATTCGCATCATGGTGCCTATCGTAGCTGCAACTCCCCTCAAGTCGACTATCGCCGACAGCTCCCCTCAGGAAGGGGAGTCATTGGCGGATAACCCCCGAAACGCAAGAAACCCGGCCCACTCGGACCGGGTCTCTTCAGACGCTAAGCGTTAGCTTCGCGGCAAACTCACTTGCCGAGCAGCTGGTCGCGCAGGGCGGCGAGCTGATCGGAGTCGGCGAGGGTGCCGGTAGCCGGAGCAGCGGAAGAGTAGTTGGAGGTCTCCTCGACCGGCTTCTCTTCCTTCTGGTTCTGGCCGTCGGCGGCAGCGGACTCGGCCGCATTTGCCAGTTCCTTGGCCACGAACTCCTTGTGCTCTTCCCACAGGTCGTGAGCGGCGGCGTACTGGGCTTCCCACTCCTCGCGCTGCTTCTCGTAACCAGCGATCCACTCGTTGGTGTTCGGGTCGAAGCCTTCGGGGTACTTGTAGTTGCCCTGCTCGTCGTACTCGGCCGGCATACCGTAGATGGCCGGATCGAAGTCCTCGGAAGCCGGGTCAACGGAGTCGTTGGCCTGCTTGAGGGACAGGGAGATGCGGCGACGATCGAGATCGACGTCGATCACCTTGACGAACACGGTCTCGCCCGGCTTGACCACGGTCTCCGGGTTCTCGACGTGACGGTTGGCGAGCTCGGAGATGTGCACCAGGCCCTCGATGCCGTCTTCGACGGAGATGAAGACACCGAACTGGACGATCTTGGTGACCTTGCCCTTGACAATCTGGCCGGGAACGTGGGTGCGAGCGAAACGCTGCCACGGATCCTCCTGGGTCGCCTTGAGGGACAGGGAGATACGCTCACGGTCGAGATCGACGTCGAGCACCTCGACGGTGACCTTGTCGCCAACCTTGACGACCTCAGACGGGTGGTCGATGTGCTTCCAGGACAGCTCGGAAACGTGGATCAGACCGTCAACACCGCCGAGATCGACGAAAGCGCCGAAGTTGACGATGGAGGACACCACGCCTTCACGGATCTGACCCTTCTTGAGCTGGGACAGGAAGGTCTCGCGGACCTCGGACTGGGTCTCCTCAAGGTACTGGCGGCGGGACAGAACCACGTTGTTACGGTTCTTGTCGAGCTCAAGGATCTTGGCCTTGATCTTCTGACCGATGTACGGGGAGAGGTCGCGGACACGACGCATCTCAACGAGGGAGGCAGGCAGGAAGCCACGCAGACCGATGTCGACGATGAGGCCGCCCTTGACGGCTTCAATGACGGTGCCCTCAACGACGCCGTCAGCTTCCTTGATCTTCTCAATGTCGCCCCAAGCACGCTCGTACTGAGCACGCTTCTTGGACAGAATCAGACGGCCTTCCTTGTCTTCCTTGGTGACGACAAGGGCCTCGATGGTGTCGCCGACCTCGACGACTTCGTCAGGATCAACGTCCTTCTTGATGGAAAGCTCGCGGGAGGGGATGACGCCCTCGGTCTTGTAGCCGATGTCCAGGAGGACCTCGTCGTGATCAATCTTGACGACGGTACCCTCAACCAGATCACCATCATCGAAGTTCTTGATGGTGGAATCGACTGCCTTGATGAAGTCCTCTTCGGTGCCGATGTCGTTGATGGCAACCTTGGTGACTTCAATGTTGTTCTCTGCCATGTAAATATATGGTTTCTAATAGTGGATGGATAATTTCTCGATATTCAGTTATACGTATGCCCTTGCAGACATACTGATATTTACGATACAAGCAACTCTGCCCAAATTTCCTAGAAAAATTCGGGTGTGTCGCACGCTTTAATTTGCGTTGACCACAGATGGGCTAGGATGTTCTGTTGCCGGGACCGCTCCAGGCCGCTCAGGCCAAGCTTTACGCCCGGCAACAGAACATCCCGGCCCACCTGTTCCTCATCGGGAGGAGCGCTCGGCCATTTCTACAACGTTGGCCAGAAGCATGGCTCGGGTCATGGGGCCTACGCCACCGGGGTTGGGGGTGTATGCGTACGCCTTGTCATAGCAGGCCTTGTCCACGTCGCCCTTGATACGGTAGCGACCGGCCTCCTCATCGAATACGCGGCTGACGCCCACATCCACCAGTACCGTCCCCTCCTTGATCTTGTCAGGGGTCACGAAGCCGGCGGAGCCCATTGCGGCGATGATGACATCGGCACGACGCATATGGTCGGCCACGTCGCGCGTACCGGTGTGGCACAAGGTGACGGTGGCATTGACGGCATTGCGCGTGAGCAGCAGGCCGATGGTGCGGCCGATGGTAATGCCACGGCCCAACACGCACACTTCCTTGCCTTCCAGGTCAATGTTGTAGGCATCAAGCAATTCAAGCACGCCGCGTGGGGTGCAGGGCAACGGTGTTGCGATGTCTGCGCGTACATGCAGCACCAGTTCGCCAAGGTTGTACGGGTGCATGCCGTCCGCATCCTTGGCCGGATCGATCATGTTGATGATCGCGTTTTCATCAACGCCCTTGGGCAGCGGCAGCTGCACGATAAATCCGGTGCAAGCCGGGTCATCGTTAAGTTCACGCACGGCCTCGGCAATCTGGCCGAAACTGGCATCGGCAGGCAGTTCCTTCTTGACCGAGGTGATACCCACCTCCTGGCAATCGGCATGCTTGCCGGCCACGTACTTCATCGAGCCGGGATCCTCCCCCACCAGCAGCGTGCCCAGTCCAGGCACCACGCCTTGCGCCTTGAGCTTGTTCACACGTTCGGCAAGATCGGCTTTGATCGTGGCAGCAACCTGCTTGCCGTCGATTTTCGTGGACATCCATACCCTTCCATATTGTTCGGCGCATTCTATCGAAACGATAGGCTATCGTTGGAACAAATCAGGATTATATCGTTCGTCCATCTCAACGAAGAAGGCACGCCATGGGGATTCGGATTACACGACTCACGAAACTCGCCGCAGCCGGCCTAGGCGCCGTCATGCTGTTCGCTTCCGCGGCTTGCGGCTCGGCCACAACCCAAACCGAGCCGAACACCAAGCAGAACGTACCCGAGCCCACCGGTCCGATCAACGTGGTCGCCTCCATCAACCAATGGGGGTCGCTGGCCGCGGAACTTGGTGGAGATGACGTGACGATCACCTCCATCATGAACTCCACCAATGTGGATGCCCATGATTTCGAGCCGAAAACCTCGGACGTCGCCAAACTATCCCAAGCACAGATCGTGGTGGCCAACGGCGCCGGCTATGATTCCTGGGCGACCAAGCCGTTGTCGAAAAGTTCCACCTTGGTTTCCGCCGCTTCCGTTATGGGCGCCATGGAAGGCGACAACCCTCACCTATGGTTCTCCAAGGACGCACGCTCGAGCATGGCCTCCGCCATCACCGAGGCATATGTCAAGGCTCTGCCCAGCAAGAAGAGAATATTCCAGAAGCGACTGAAGAATTGGCTGAACAGCGAAAAAACACTGGAAACCTGGGTCAACGACTTCACCAAAACCCATACCGATCTCACGTACGCGGCAACCGAACCCGTGGCCTACTATCTCATGGCCGACGTGGGGTTCAAGAACGCAACCCCCAAGGGCTATACGCAGTCGACGGCTTCCGGCGGCGAACCAGCACCGGCGGATCTGCAGGCTTTCCAGACGCTTATTGAAGACAAGGGCGCGGATGTATTGATCAACAACACGCAGGAAGCCAGCGATGCCACCAATATGATCACCGGCACCGCAGGCAAATCCGATGTGCCGGTCGTCGATGTCTCCGAGCAAATGCCCGCGGACGCCACCACGCTGAATGCTTGGATTAACCAGCTCATCAACACCATCATTGACGCGGTGGATCCGACTTACGGCTGTGATGCCGGCACCGGCGACAACACCGAAGGCGATGCGTCCGGAGAAAATTCCTCCGACACTGCCGCAAACCAGTCCGACTCCGCCAACGATGCAGGTGCCACTTATATCCGCGAATGCAAGGCCACAAACGCCGACTCCGCCAGTGATTCAGCAAACTTCGGGACCGACAACTCCACCACCGATACAGAAGGCACCACTCCTTCGAACGAGGGCCAAACCGATCCGGGCAAATGATCGGGGTCCACGGCGGCGAGCTGTGACCATAGTATGCATATGCGCGAAGGCCATGCTTCCGATATGACATCGGTTGCATGGCCTTTGCCATAACCGCATAACCGCATCATTCGATATTGAGAACGATTGTCAGCATCATTTGCCACAATCGAGCCCTATGAACGAATCTTCCGCATGCATCGTGTTCACGGATGCCGCCATCAAGCGTGGCGATCGCACGATATGGCAACATGGCAACTTCACCATCCCCACCGGTTCGGTCACCGCCATCGTTGGCACTAACGGCACCGGAAAAACCACGATGATGAAGGCCGAGTTGGGCCTGCTGCCTCTCTCGCACGGCTCCCTGACCGTATTGGGCAAGCCGGCCGGAGAGATGAACAAACGCATCGGCTATGTGCCGCAGAGCTATGTTTCCGACGTCGATTCCAATCTCACCGCCGAGCAGTCGGTGCTACTGGGACTGACCGGTACACGATTCGGCATTCATCCCGTCACCAAAGCACAGAAGGCCAAGGCACACGAAGCCATGGAATTCACCGGCATCGCGGACAAGGCCCATTACCGTCTGTCCGAGCTGTCCGGCGGCCTGCGTCAGCGTGTCGCCATCGCCCAGGCGCTGGTATGCGACCCACAGCTGCTCATGCTTGATGAGCCGTTGGCCAATCTGGATCTGGCCAGCCAACGATCCACCGTACATGTGCTTGCCAAACTCAATCGCGAACTTGGCATGACTATCCAAGTGGTGGCGCATGATCTCAACATGCTGTTGCCGATTCTGACCGGCGCCGTATATCTGCTGGACGGCCATCCGCATTACGCCGATATGCACAAGGTGCTTGATTCCGATCTGCTGACACATTTGTATGGCACACAGGTGCAGGTGGTCACCACCCCGCAGGGAGACATGTTCGTGACCCCCACTCCGGACGAGCCACGCGACCAGCCGCAGGATATGCATACCGCCGCCGAAGTGGCGCAGCTGCACCATCACGAACACGGCACCGATACCGCGACCGCGCACCAATAACGTCTAGCACAGCAGTCAGCACCGTACAGAATCGCCGCGCATACCAAGCCGCGGCATGAGGAAGCAAGAGACACAGAGATATCAAAGACCATGAGCACCATCAACTTCTCATATGATCCCGAATGGCTCAGCACGCTATCTGCCCCGTTCATGACCAATGCCTTCATCGCCGGCCTGTGCATCGCATTGGCCGCAGGCGTTATGGGCTACTTCACCATCGCACGACGATCCACCTTCGCCGCTCACGCATTGGCTCATATCGGACTGCCCGGTGCCACCGGCGCGGTGCTGTTCGGCCTGCCCGTCTCGCTGGGCATGGGCGTGTTCGCGCTCGGTGGCGCACTGGTCATCGGCGCATTGGGCAAGCGCGTCTCCGAACGTGAAATCGCCACCGGAACCGTACTGGCCTTTGCCACCGGTCTGGGTCTGTTCTTCGCACGACTGTCCAGCTCGGCTTCCCAGCAGATGCAGTCCATTCTGTTCGGCTCAATCCTGACCATCACCACCGGCCAGATCATTGGCTTCGCCGTGTTCGACGTGCTGCTGCTAGTCCTCTTGGCGATTATCTACCGTCCGCTGCTGTTCAGCTCGCTCGATGAGCAGGTGGCGCAAGCCAAAGGCGTGCCGATTGGCCTGATGAATGTGGCATTCATGGCGATTATGGCCGGTGTGATTACCATTGCCGTGCCGGCTGTGGGCACACTGCTGATTTTCGCTCTGGTAATCACGCCTGCGGCCACCGCCAATATTCTGGCCGGCTCGCCGTTCAAGGCCATGGTGATTGCCAGCGTGCTGTGCCTGGTGTCCATCTGGGCCGGACTGGTGCTTTCCGCGATGTTCCCCGCTCCCCCAAGCTTCATTATCGTGACGCTGTCCACCCTGTTCTGGGCACTTGCCAAAGCTGTGGAAACGTTGCGGAAGTAGCACTCCGCACTACTCTCAACGAGAGGAGCCCCTTTTCGCATGGGAAAGGGGCTCCTCTCTTATGGCTTCGTCATCAGCGACGCTCCACCAAAGCACTGGCGATGGCGGCTATGCCTTCGCCTCGACCGGTAAAACCCATATGGTCGGTGGTGGTGGCGGTGACCGATACCGGACAACCGACGGCCGCGGATAACGCGGCTTCCGCTTCGGCGCGGCGGGTACCGATTTTCGGGCGATTGCCGACGATGGCCACGGACGCGGAGACGGGCCTATAGCCGCTATCCGCAAGATGGGCAACAGTTTCACGAAGCATATCCGAGCCGTGCATACCGGCACCATGCGCATGGGAGCCCACGCCGAACAGTGAACCAATATCGCCCAGACCGGCAGCGGCGAGCAACGCATCAATCAAGGCGTGAGCGGCCACATCACCATCGGAATCACCTTCGATGCCCTCATATCGGGCAGCCTCAGCCGGTGCAGCGTTCTCTGGGACCGGCCAATACAGTCCGGCCAACCATAATTCACGTCCGGAACCGGAAGCGGCAAACCGATGGGCATCAAAGCCCTGGCCGACGCGCAGGATCACTTCTTCTTGGACTTCTTTTCGGCTTCGACGCGCGCCAGCGTGTCTGCGGCCGCTTCTTCAGGCTCAGCAGCGTGATGCTGGTCATCACCCACCTGGGCAGGTGCGTAGCCGAGGTTCACGTCAAGCAGACGCTGTGCTTCCGTCTCATCGATCTTCTCGGACAGCGCGATCTCGGAGGTCAGGATGGCGCGGGCCTTGGTCAGCATGCGCTTCTCGCCTGCGGACAAGCCGTGTTCGTCCACGTCGCGCTGCGCGAGATCGCGCACCACTTCGGCGATTTTATTGACATCACCGGTGGCGATCTTTTCGACATTCAGCTTGTAACGGCGGGACCAGTTCATTTCCTTTTCGATGATCGGGGTTCGCAGAATCTCGAACACCTTGGCTACCTCGGAACCGGAGACGATGTCACGCACACCGACTTTCTTGGCGTTTTCCACCGGCACATTGATGACCAGACCGTCGGAGGAAAGTACGGACAACTGCAGATATTCGCGCGTCACGCCCTTAACCGTCCGCTCGGTGATGGCCTCCACTTTTGCTGCACCATGACGTGGGTAGACGACCATATCGCCGACTTGATAAGACATGTATCCTCCGAGAACTGACGGATTACTCACAAAAACTCGAATAATTGTGCCATATGGTCTGGACTGGGACAATGAGAGCGCTCACAATCAGGCGACAACACTCTAAGCGGCATAAATTCGCCATTTTCGACGCGCCAATGTAGCGTTTCCGACACCAACGCACGTAGACTTTGGGGCATGGCTAATGAAACGAAGATCAAGGAAGATACCGTCACCGTGCCTGTTGCCCAAAGTGACCTCGACGCGGTGAGCAATGCTGAATTCTACAACCCCCACGGAGTTCTTGGCGGGCATCTCGGCATTGGCAAGCATGCCGATACCGCCACAATCCGTGTGCTGCGTCCACTTGCCAAATCCGTGACCATTCTCACCCAAGACGGCGAATATCCGATGACACACGAATACAACGGCGTATTCGTGACCACCGTTCCCGCCGCGGGGACCAAGAAGCAGCCCACCATTCCCGATTACCGCGTGAAAACCGAATGGGAAAGCGGCGACGTGCTCATCGAGGATGACCCCTACCGCTACATGCCCACACTTGGCGAAATGGACACCTACCTGTTCGGCGAAGGTCGCCACGAAAAGCTCTGGGAAGCCCTCGGCGCACATGTGCTGCGCTATGACGACCCAATGGGCGGTGCCGATGGCACGCCCGGCGAACAAGTGGTGGGCACCGCCTTCTCCGTATGGGCGCCAAACGCCCACGCCGTGCGCGTGGTCGGCAACTTCAACGCCTGGGACGGCCGCCGCCACGCCATGCGCGAGCTCGGTTCCTCCGGCGTGTGGGAAATCTTCATTCCCGGTCTTGGCGCAGGCGAGAACTACAAGTTCCAAATCCTCAATGCCAACTACGTGTGGGAGATGAAGGCCGACCCGATGGAGCGTCAGCACGAAATCCCGCCGAACACCGCATCCATCATCACCGAATCCTCCTACGAGTGGGCCGATGACGCCTGGATGCAGCACCGCCGCACCACCAACCCGCACAACGGCCCGGTCTCCATCTACGAGGTGCATGCCGGCAGTTGGAAGAAGGGCCTGAGCTACCGCGACCTAGCCACGGAATTGGTGGACTACGTCAAGCAGGAGGGCTACACCCACGTCGAGTTCATGCCGTTGGCCCAGCACCCGTTCTCCGGATCCTGGGGCTATCAGGTCACCGGTTACTACGCGGTGGATTCACGCCTCGGCTCCCCCGACGATTTCCGTTACCTGGTCGACAAGTTCCATCAGGCCGGCATCGGCGTGATCATGGACTGGGTGCCCGCTCACTTCCCGAAGGATGCCTTTGCGCTCGGCCGTTTCGATGGCACCCCGCTGTACGAGGATCCAGACCCGCTGCGCGGCGAACACCCCGATTGGGGCACCTATGTGTTCAACTTCGGACGCCGCGAGGTGCGCAACTTCCTGGTGGCCAACGCCCTGTTCTGGCTTGAGGACCTGCACGTCGACGCACTGCGCGTGGATGCCGTCAGCTCCATGCTCTACCTCGACTATAGCCGCGAACCCGGTCAGTGGCGCCCGAACATCTACGGAGGCCGCGAGAACCTGGAGGCCATCGACTTCCTCAAGGAGGCCACCGCCACCGCTTACAAGAACAACCCCGGCGTGATGATGATCGCCGAGGAATCCACCGCATGGCCGGGCATCACCGCCCCCACTTCCGCCGGCGGCATCGGCTTCGGCCTCAAGTGGAACATGGGCTGGATGCATGACACCCTTGAATATCTGCATGAGGAGCCCATCAACCGCAAGTGGCATCACAATGAAATCACCTTCTCGATGGTGTATGCCTACTCCGAGAACTATGTGCTGCCCATCAGCCACGACGAGGTCGTGTACGGCAAGGGATCCGTATATGGCAAGATGCCGGGCAACGGTTGGCAGAAGATGGCCGGCGTGCGTGAACTGTTCGCCTACCAGTGGGCTCACCCGGGCAAGAAGCTCTCCTTTATGGGCAACGAGCTGGCACAGTGGGGCGAGTGGGATCACGATGCCTCCATCGACTGGGATTGCCTGAACTGGCAGGATCATCGCCAGGTGCAGACCATGGTGGCCGACCTCAACGCCTTCTACAAGGCGAATCCGGCACTGTGGAGCCAGGACTTCGATCCGGCCGGTTTCCAGTGGCTCACCAGCGACGATGCCGATCACAACACGCTGAGCTTCCTGCGCATCGGAACCAAGGGCGAGACGCTGGCCGTGGTGGTCAACTTCTCCGGCGAGGCATGGTCCGACTACCAGGTGGCACTGCCCACCGGCGGCAAATGGACCGAAGTGTTCACCACCGATGATGCCAAGTATGGCGGTTCCGACATCCATAACGGCACGTTCGAGACGGACGCCGGAGAATACCATTCAAGGCCTTTCTCGGCTAAAATCACCGTTCCAGCTCTCGCAGTTGTATTCTTGAAGCCAGAGAACTGAATTAGCCAACAGGCTGAAAGGTAACTATTCATGCTGAATTCCACAGCGCGTCAGAACACGGCTCCGCGCACGGTGTTGGTAGTGGAGGACGAGCCGACGCTCGCCACTGCCATCGCCCAGCGCATCACTGCTGAAGGATGGACCGCCCGTGTGGCTGGAGATGGCGCTTCCGCCGTTCAGGCCGCCTTGCAGCTCAAGCCCGATCTGGTCATCATGGATATCATGCTGCCGGTTATGGATGGTCTTGAAGCCACTAAGCGTATCGTTGCCGAGCGCCCGGTTCCTGTGCTGATCCTCACCGCCCGTGACGATGAAACCGACAAGGTCATTGGCCTGGGTGCCGGTGCTGACGATTACATGACCAAGCCGTTCTCCATGCGTGAGCTCATCGCCCGCTGCAAGGCGCTGCTGCGCCGCGTGGAACGCGCCAAGGTCATCGCCAAGAATTCCGAGAACGAGAAGATTCTTGATTTCGGTTCCATGGTCATCGATCCGGCCCAGCGCATCGTCACCGTCAACGGTGAGCAGGTGCACCTGACCCCGACCGAATTCGATTTGCTGGCCACGCTGGCACGTCGTCCGAAGTCGGTGCTCACTCGTGAGAAGCTGCTTGAAGAGGTGTGGGACTGGGTGGATGCCTCTGGCACCCGCACCGTCGATAGCCACGTCAAGGCCCTGCGCCATAAGCTTGGCGCCGATATGATTCGCACCGTGCATGGTGTGGGCTACGCCTTCGAACCGCCGACCGAGTAATGGCATCTCCGCAATCAACGAAATCCCGGCTCGACAACGCTACCAAGCGTGTCAAGCCGGTTGATTTGTTCTCTTCGCTCAAGCTGGAGCTCAGTGCGCTTATCGTTTGCGCCACCGCCATCGCCTTCGCGATGTGCTGGTTTCTCCTGAAGTTCGGATGGTCCGGTTGGATTGCCATGCCACTGACTCTGGTAGTGGCGCTGGGCATTACCTATTTCTTTTCTCGAGGTATCACCGCACCTCTGCGCCAGATGCGTGACGTGGCTGAAGCCATGGCCGAAGGCGATTACACCGTGCGTGTGAACATCGATCAGGAACGTCATGATGAAGTGGGCCAGCTTGCACGCTCCTTCAACGAAATGGCCGAAGAGCTAGAGCATGCCGACAAAATGCGTCTGGACATGATTGCCAACGTTAGCCACGAACTGCGCACGCCGGTGTCTGCATTGCAGGCGATGGTCGAGAACATGGCTGATGGGGTCACTGAACCCACGCCAGCCAATCTTGAGGGCATTCTTACCCAGACGCAGCGCCTGAGCGATCTTATTGCCTTCCTGCTGGATCTGAGCCGTATGGAAGCTGGAGCCGCCAGTCTGAACATCGAGCAGTTCAACGTCGCCGAATTCCTGGACGAAACCGTTGAACCGTTGGAAATCGCCGATGGCGGGCATGCTCATGATATTCAGATGCGCGTGAGCGATGACATCACGATGGAAGGCGATCAGGATCGTCTCCGTCAGCTGTTCACCAACATCATCGCCAACGCGCTCAAGCACTCCCCCGATAACACCACGGTGCTGGTCGAAACGCATGAAGACAAAGACAACGGCACCATTGTGACCAATGTGGTCAATTTCGGCTCACAGATTGCGCCTTCCGATCGTTCCGATATTTTCCGCCGCTTCGTCAAAGGCAAGACGGGACCGGGTACTGAATCCGGGGGCACCGGCCTGGGCCTGTCCATCGCACGATGGGCCGCCCAATTGCACGGTGGCAGCGTAAGGGTCGTGGATGACACCCGTGGCGCCGATTTTGAGATCACCCTGCCCAAATATCACATTGCCAATGAGTGATCTAGGGCCGTACGGCCGCAAATGAATCCGCGTCGATCCGGCGAGGATTCTTTGTTGTTATACCACCCTTTTGGCTTCGGTAAGCGTCATTGCCCCTATGACCTCGGCGCCGGCCTGTCTGCAGGTTTGCGCGCATTGGCGCAACGTTGAGCCGGTGGTGATGATGTCATCGACCAGTACCACCTGTTGGCCTTGCATCACGGCATCAGAGACAAGTGCGATTCGTCCACCGATGCGTTGGGCGCGTTGAGCCGATGACGCCTGCTGCACCGATCGGCCGCCCGATGCAATACTGGCCAATACCCGATATGGTTTCGCATCGAAGCCGTAATCGCATAATGCGTTTGCCACGGCCTTGGATAACGGATCGATATGCCGTCTCCCTCTGCGCCGCATCGAAGCCGGCGATGAAGGTACCGGAACCACGAGCACGGCGGTCTGCCGACGGCAGGAGCGGTGAATGGCGCTGTGTTCCAGTAATGAGGCCATTACCTCGCCGAATATCGTATCGAGCTCGGTATCATCATGGTCTTTCCATGCAAGAATCGCATGCCTGACAACTCCCTGATATGTTGACGCGGACCATGTGTGCACAGCACCCTGAGTTTCTTGACCTGATACCAGTTCCCGGTTGCGCCAGTTGGCGAATAGGGAACGACAGTCGCCGCACAGTACCTCATCCGGTCTGTCACACCCGGCACAGCCACGAGGAAACAACGCGTCACGCATCATGCCCAGCAACGAATCACGGCGATCCCAGCTCAACACGCATCCCCTTTCGCCCAGGCAGGCCTCCCGACCGTTTAGGCCGATGCTCCCACACGTTGCAGCAATGCATCCATCAGGCCCAACGCATCCTGGGGGTTCTCGACCTTCATTCCCACGGCACCGGCTGCGACGGCCGGATAATCATTGCCGTCAGGAGTCATGCGATCTCCTACGAATACGATGTTGCCAACCGGCACATCAAGTATCTCAGCAAGACGACGCACCGCATAGGCCTTGTCGATGCCATGCTTGCTGACATCCACGCTGGAATATCCGCCGGAGCGCACCCTCAAATCAGGCAAATCCGCTTTCACCGCTTCAACAAGCGCTCGTTTCTTGATATTGTCCGGATCCCATGACTGCTTGACGGCAACGGGCGCATACTGGCCAAGCGCCGAGAAGGTAATCTGGCTGCCGCGATTTTCAATCCGGCTTCCCCAGACATGTTCTTCCCACATGCCCAGTTCCTTGGCGCGCCGTTCCAGACTGGAGGTGATGGCGGCAACAGTGCGGTCATCCAAATCATGTGCGTAGATCAGCGCCCAGTGCTCCCCATCCCAGCGATAGTAGCGGGAGCCTGACGTAGGCATGACATGCAGATGGCCGCGATCGGCATCCGGGCCCAATACATCCAGCACCTGTGAGGTGACGACGTCCATGCCGCCTCCGGAAATCAAAGCCACGGTCGCGTGCGCGGTCAACGCGCTGAATCGTGCGATCATCGCGGGTTCCATAGGTTGTTTGGAACTGGCCAGCGTGTTGTCCAAATCAAAGCCGAACACTCGTGCATGCGCGCATATGTCATCCAAATCAAGTTCGGCCCACGAACGTACCACCATTCGCCGTGTCCTCCTTGCTGATGAGATTCGATTCGATGAACCAATCCTAGCGCATGTTGCCGTCGCCTTGGCCTATGGTGGAACCATGCTTCAGCCACCTTGGAATGCCCGCGTGTACCGCAATCGTCACGGCAGGGGTACGCGCACCCCGATGTTCGGCACCCGACTGCCCCGCTACCGCACACGTACCGGCATGTTCGACGATATGGTGGCCGCTCAGGTGCGTCGCCTCGGCGATGCCTGGCCCGAACTGGTGCGCCCGTTACAATTCGCTGTGGAAGATGTGCCGCCGTCGGATCCGGTGCCGTGGCAGGTCGAGCCGAATATGACCTCGCAATGCTTCCCCGCAGGGCATGGCATTCCGGCACGCATCGTGCTGTACCGCATGCCGTTACAGACGCAAGCACCCAACAAAATCGAACTGCAACTGGCGATTCGTGACGAGCTGGTTTCCCGAATGGCGGAACTCTACGGCCGCAGACCCGAAGAAATCGACCCTGACTTTGGACTGTAAATAAACCCGGGGTCCACTCGCCTAGTGGACGATCGAGGGATTGCTGCGCGCCCGGACATGGGTGGTGGCAGGCATCAGCGGCGTGGCACCCAGCGATGCCAGACCGGCGACTTTGTCATCGCCAAGGTTGGCGTGGGTCAAGCGCACGCCCCAGCCAATCTGCTGAGACTGGTCCTCGAGCATCAACAGTACCGCCGATTCATTGTCTTTCGACAGATCCTTGATATCTATCGTCGTGGCGGCATTGGCGTCAATCTCCACTTCCTTGGAGGCGGTAGCCTTGCCGTCGGCGTCATAGGCGTGCAACGTGGCCTTACGTGACTGATTGGACGAGTTCGCCAACGATACCGTGGCATCCACATCATCAGGAATGGCAAGACCAGTAAACGAAGCCGGAGCCGCGGCATTGATCAGGGCGAAATCAGCCTGATCGTCATCACCGGACTGGGACGCCTTCACACTGAAAGCCACATCGTCTTCGGCAGTGGACATCACGCCCAATGCATCTTCGGGAGCCTCACCCAAATCGACGACGGTCACCCGATTGGCCTGCAATGTTGCATCCTTTGCCTGTACCAGACCATGCTCGGTGATCCACGACAACGTGACACCCGTCGCGGAAGCGGCATACAGGTAGGCATCCACCGCATCGCCCTTCGCGATCGACGTGGCCACTGAGGCATTGGACGCATCATGAAGCGGCAGCGCGAAATCCGAGCCTTTTGACGTCAGCCCATTCATGGACACCGTGCGGACAACAGCCGCAATCGGAGTCTCCTTGCTGGATACGGTGACGTACAGCCCCTGCTGATTCGGTGCGGCAGCTGCCAAGTCCAGTGCATTCTCGCCGCTGGCGGGAATGGCCAATGAGGATTGCGTGGACAATGCCATCTCGCCTGACTGCTTCGATCCCCAAATCTTTATCTCCACGGTAGTGGGCTTAGTGGAGGGATTGGCGATAATCAGCTGCTGCGTGGTGCCGGTCGCCGTACCGGACAGCAGGAATGATTGGCTTAAGGCCGTGGTCTCACATGATGATGCGGATACACCTTTGAGGTCACCGTCATCCGCCCAGGAGGCAATGGAGCCGACAGTGCCTGTGCCTTCAGCAGCCTGCAGCATGCGTGTATCGAGAAGGCGAGACCCGTTGTCGATTGACTGGGCACCTGTTTTGACGGCGTCGTTATCGGTCGGATCGGCATCCTTCAAGGTGATGTTGTCAGCGGAATCATCACCGAACGCGGATACCGTGGCGCTGTATACGGAGTCAAAAGCGGCATAACGCGCTTGTGTGCTGAGGTTACCGGTTGTCGCTTGGAAGGCGCTATCCCCGTAGCTGCCAGTATCGGCCAACCCCATAGGGGCAGGACAATAGGCCTCAGTCTGCGTGGGACTGACGGTCTGGTCGATGGCGTCGTCGGTGGCCGCCACCGCATCCACCCACTGCTTGGATCCAGGAAGCACCACCAAAACGGCCAGCAACGCAATCAGCACAATCATGGTGATCGCACCGATCACCACGCTGGTCACACGCCTAGACTTGGAAACTATCTCCTTGCTCATGCTTCCACCTCCAATCCGGCAAGCAACCGTCTGCGCGGCACTGCGACAAGGCAATACAGCACCAGAATCACCGATAGGCAAATCAGCCATGCATATCGCCAAGCGCTCTGCTGTGTACGCTGCTGCCAAGAGGTGTCAACATTCTGGGCATCGGCGTTCTGCAGCGTGAGTCGGTAATAGCTGCCGGCATCGGTGGAGACCAGCGACTGCGTGCCGTCCGAAGCGGCGATATTGGTGCTCAACTGTTCGTAAGGCACTGTATCGGCATCGGATTGCGTATCGGCGACCACATAGATGCCACCAAAACCAAGAGCGCTGATATCGGCAATCGCCTGCTCGTCCGGATTGGACAGCAAAGTCGCGCACGCCTTGGCCAGCACCTGATCGACGTCATCATGCTTGCCATCGAGCAAACGCACCCGTTCCACCGGCGAACTATCGATCAAATCGCCTCTGGAGGTGCGCATCACCGTGTAATTGACCGTATTGCGTGTCTGAGCGCTGACCGCCAGCACACGATGGTCCACTCCGGACTCCAGGTAATCGGTGACCACCATGGGCAGGCCGGAACCGGAAACATTAAGTCCCTCATCTTGATGGCGCACCAGTCCATACCAACATTGAATACCGATGCAGATAGCCAGCAACACCGCAAGAACGGCACGACCGAAGACAATCAACGGGTGAAGACGATTCTCCGTGGTCTGCTCGCCGGACGAAGAATGCAGCGGAAGGAACCGCTTGACGGCACCGCCGGCCACCAGACAGACACAGGCCAGGAAACCCATGATCATCATCAGCATGCCGGGCTGGGCGGAACCCGCCACCACGCCATCAGCATCGACTGAGATGGCAATACGGCTTGAAGACATGGCCAGCACACCGCCGCAGACGATGACCACCCACATCAGTCGTGATGTTCTCAGTGCAAAAGGCAACACCAACGAGGCAACCGCCAGGATGGTAATCGCTATGAAGACCACAGCCATTGCAATATCGACGGCCTGTCCGGACAAAGGATTCCAGCCCAACGCCCGTTGAGCCGATTCAAGCAGGCTCAATGAGGCCGGCGATCCGTTCTGCGCCGAGGAAGGCAACATGATATCGCCGAACAGCTGACGCCAAAATCCTTCGTCTGCGTATCGGATGGAGTTGAGAATGGTGGGGGCCACGGCAAAAGCTGCAGGCACGGGAATCAGCAATAATGCGGCGCGCTTGCGCTGCACGAACAGCAGGAAAATAAGGAATACCACAATCAACGCCAGCAGCAGTTGCGGCTCAGCGGCCACCACGGGAACAAAGCACAACGCGGAGATGGCCGCGGCTTGTACGGACGGGTGAGGCTTCAACGGATCCTCGGTGTGGTACATGCCCACTGCACGGAACACGAATGCAAAAGCGGCAGGCAAAAACACCAGAACAGTGAGCATGGGAAGATTCGCCTGTGCATACCAGCCAAACATCATGCCGGTTGAGGCCCATAGCAATCCGCCCAGCACACGGACGACATCCGAACGCGTAAAGATACCCGCCAGTGCCCAGAATGACAAGGCGCTCAACGGCGCAGCGGCAAACAAGATCAGTCCCAAGGCGGCAGGAACATGACCAGCAGTGACGATGGACGCGACCATCAATACCAACAGCCACGGCGTGGGGGGTGCGGGAAGGCCAACGCCGGATCCAAACACCCACGGCGTAGTGGCGGACTGCACCAATTGCTCGAAACTTGCGCCCGTGGGCAACAACGCATTGGAATACAACGATCCGTCAGAGAACAGCGAACGGAACACCGGCCAATACAGCAGCATCACCGCTACAAAGCACACCACGGCCAATCCCAAGGCCCCCGCCCAGCGGCGCATCAGACGAATCCTGAGATGGGCACGTTCCAGAGGGCTCAGCAATACCAGCCCCTTCTGGGCCATGAACGCGTCACGACGGTCATGGAATTGCTTGATTTGCTGGCGATCGGCAGTCAGCACCTGCAATGAGGACATGGACACTTTGGATTGCCGAGTCACCAGACTGCGCGATCGCATGGCACCGGCGATGGAGGTCAACGCCAACCACGGCAGACACAGCTGCACCCATGCCTCATATGGCTTTTTGCGGAACAACATCGCGATGGCCATGCCGAAACTACGCAATAAACGCCACAGCCATACCACCATCCATGCCGAGCGTGCAATGTCGGTGTACAGATACCGCTGCTGCGAACGAGCCACCGTCATGGCCGGATTGATGGCACTCTCCTCATTCAACGGTTCGCCGCCACGGGTACGGATGCCCTCATAGCGTGCGCGACGATGCGAGATTTCCGCCTGCGGCACAATAACCACGCGCCTGCCGCTTAAGCAGACACGGCGGCAGAAGTCAACCGATTCACTGTAGGTAGTGAACCAATGATTAATGCCCTTCAGTCGTCTGAGTTGCGATAACGGAACCAATGCTCCCGCAAGGGAAACCGCGAAAACATCCTGCCGACCATCATATTGCTCTTGATCGGGCTCACCGTCGACCACGAGGGAGTGCACGGCATGATTGCCGGCGTACATACCAACATCATGCAATTGGGTGCCTCCCCAATCGCACTGTTTGCATCCTAGGATGCCGGCTCCGGAAGCATTGCGCCACGCCTCGAGCAATCGCTCCAGGCACCAGTTATCCGAAGGACGGGAATCATCATGCAGCATCCACACCGCACGCGTGGAAGAATCAAGATCGGCGGCGGCGAGCGCCTTGGATACGGCATCACCAAATGAACGCCCCCCCTTGGCACGCACCACTTGCACGCTCACCTGCTTTGCCTGCGGCACCTCCATTGCGGGACCTGCAGGTGAGTGGATCACCTCAAATGAAGTTTGCACCGATCGCGTTGTGAGCCCAGTGGCATCGGCTATGACGATAACGCCCGGCAATACGCTTTGCGTGAGCAGCGAGCGAAGCGTGGCATTGAGAAAACGCATATCCGCTTCAACGGTGACTACCGCCACTATGCCGGCATCCACATCCTGCCGGTGCGTGTATGGCCTTGCCGATATGGCATCGACCACAGCTTCATGGATATCGCTATTCGCTGTCGGATTCATAAACTCCCAGTGTACGCACTGACCTTGAAGTGGCCGTGCATATAGCTATGCCTGTTCCCTGTGGTCCTTCTTATACCGGCGGCGTTCACGCTCGCTCATACCGCCCCAGATACCAAAACGCTCGTCATGGTCAATAGCCCATTTCAGGCATTGCTCGCGGACTTCGCATTTGGCGCATACACGCTTGGCGTCGCGTGTCGAACCACCTTTTTCCGGAAAGAACGCTTCGGGATCGGTCTGTGCGCACAATGCTTTGTGCTGCCAAGACACATCACCATCGGGCTTGAACAGTCCCCACAACTCATTCAAAGGCTCTTCGGCAGAATCGTCAATCGCACCCCACATGCGACCCTCCTTGCCTATGAGTTGTACTTGTACCCACAAATTACACACATGTGACTTGGAATTTGTCAAATCAAGTCTCGTGTCATTACAGTTTTTTCCGCCTCAATGTGCTATATGCCGTCCACCGAGCACTGCACTCCATAACCAATTGAGATGAATATTGTGCCGTTCCTGCACAGGAACAGCGCTCCCTAGGTATGGCACGGCACAGCATGTGCAAAAGTGTCATTCAGTAAATTGAGCAGTTTTGGGAGGATTGCATGACGCAGGAATCAGGTGGGGCAGATCCGCAGATCAATCCGCCGAGTTTTATTCCTTCGGCAGGCCGACGTTCACGAGCATCGTCACAGACACCACGTACCATCACTCCCTCATCATCGTCGCGAACACCCAGAGCCGCCGGCGGCAACGATAACGGCATACCGCCCAGCTTCTCCCCCAATGTGAACCGATCCGCTCGCAGAAGCACCTCGGCCTCCTCCCAGCCGCAAAGCATTCCACCGACGCAGGCACGCCGCTCGTCCGGCTCATCTCGCAATGCCAGCACGCCGGCATCATCCGTCATTCGCTCCGCCACCCCCTCCAGAACGCCCGTGGTAGCTATGACGTCCGGGCACAACAGCGCCATAGCGATACGCGGCCGTGGTCATAAAGTCCGCAATGGCGTCATCGGCGCAGTCATATTGCTTATCGCAGCACTGGTGCTCGCCGTGTTCGGCGCCTGGGGCTGGGTGGACGGCAAGCTCAACAAAGCGGATTGGCTGACCACCGCAGCCGACACGCCGGCTTCCACCTGGCTTATTCTCGGTTCCGATGAGCGTGACGGTTCCACTAACTTTGGTGGCGTAGACGATATCAGCGGATACCGAACCGACACGATTCTGGTGCTGACCAAGCCTAAATCCGGCCCCAGTTCACTGATTTCCATTCCGCGCGACTCCTTGATGAACGTGGACGACCAATACATGAAGATCAATGCCGTGGCTCAGCTGGTCGGCAAAAAGGCCTTGGTCGGCGAGATAGAGCAGTTGACCGGACAGAAAATCGATCATGTGGCACAGGTCAAGTTCGGAGGCTTGCAGAAGGTCGTAGACGCTTTGGGCGGCGTGGAATTGTGTTACGACCAGGACGTACAGGATGCTTATTCCGGCCTGAACTGGACAGCTGGATGCCATAACGCGGACGGTTCGACTGCATTGTCGTTCTCTCGTATGCGTTATGCCGATGCCACCGGCGATTTTGGCCGCAATGCCCGCCAGCGTCAGGTCATTTCCGCCATTGTCAAGAAGGCCTCCAGCAAGGAGACGTTGACCAATCCCAAGACGGTGACGACCATGGCTGAAGCCGGCTTGAGCGCGCTTACCGTCGATGGGAAAACCACGCCGCTAACCTTGGTGAATATGGCGTTGGCGTTCAAAGACGCCACAGGAAGCAAGGGCATATCCGGCAGCGTGTACTGGTCCAATCCCGATTATTACATGGATGGCGTCGGCTCCTCCGTACTGCTTGACGATGCCAAGAACACCGAACTGTTCAGCCAGCTGGCTGCGGGCACCCACGCCGCAGGAACCGTAGGTACACTCGCCGAAAGCTGATAATTCAGCCAATCAGCTTGCCGCGACGCACGCCCGGCAAGCTGGAACCACATATCCCGTTATCGCTTGCGCTACGCGCATCCTTCATTCACGCTGAAAGCATGACTCGTGAACGGCAACGCACAATACGATTTCATCGTTCATTACCGGCCCCTGCAAGAAAGGGCACCGCAGCCGCTCCGCGCGGCGCACGCTCCCGCGTGATGGTGCTCGCTGCGGCCGCCCCGATAGTGGCACAGATCATGATGCTGGCGATGATGACACTGCACGGGCAATGGATGTTTGCCCTAGTCATGGTTCCCGGCATCGTCGGTGGCCTTGCATCGATGCTCGTCACATTGCCGCTGCCATATGTCGAACCGTCCCAAAGCCCTGTTGAGTCCACTGAGACACACCACGCTCCCCGAGACCCCTCCCCTGACGCTGCCGACATGTTCTGCGCTTCCGATGCGCCCTCCATCGAATCCCTGCTGACGTTCGACCGCCTTGGCTGGCGAACCATAGTCCGCAACTGGCTTGAGCCTTCCGATTACGATGTGCCGCTTGGCGTCACCGCGTCCGGCCCGTTCATGCTCAACCTGCACAGGCAGGGCCCTCATGCTCTGGTGGCCGGCACCACCGGCTCCGGCAAATCGGTACTGCTGCAAAGCTGGTGCTTAGCTTTGGCGGCCATGAATGGTCCGGATCAGCTTAATTTCGTTTTTCTTGATTTCAAAGGCGGTGCCGCTTTCCGTAAACTCGAGCAACTGCCCCACACCATCGGAAGCGTCTGCGATCTCGATCTGGCCCATGCCGCACGGGCGCTCAAGGCCTTGGAAGCCGAACTGACCCGCCGTGAAAAGCTGTCTGCCGACCTGCATGTATCCGATATTGATGACATGCGCGACGCACCGCCTCGACTTGTCGTGGTCATCGACGAATTCCATGCGCTGAAAGACCAGCTGCCGGATTACATGCCGCGCTTGGTGCGTATCGCCTCGCTTGGCCGCTCCCTGGGCATGCATCTAATCGCCTGCACGCAGAATCCGCTTGGTCAGGTCAGCACCGATATGAAAGCGAATATGGCCATTAGCATCTGTCTGCGCGTGCGAGACGGATTACAATCCACCGAGCTGCTGGGCGATTCCAGAGCTGCGACCATAAGTCCCGCACTACCGGGTGCCGCCTACTGCAATGACGGCGAACACGTGACGGCATTCAGATGCGCGCCAGCCGACAATATCGATGTATATTGCCGGCAAATCGCGTTCGCTGCCCAATTCGTGGGGACACGTTCGCGACCATCACTGTTCACCTCTCCCCTGCCACGGAGCGTCCAAGACCATCCGGTATCCGGGCAGGTGGATCATATTCGGTTTGGCCTATCGGATAACGGCATCACACTCACCGATGCGGTTGTGCCCCTTGACTGCGGCAATATCGCCATCATCGGACCTCAGGGACGGGGCAAAACCACGCTGCTCGAAGTCATTGCCCGCCAGGTAAGTGCCATGGACGGCCTGATGCTGCATATCAGCGGTCTATACAGGGGCCAACGACTCACGACGACCGAGCATCGTCCCCGGCTCAGTGCCACATCAACGCGCATCGCACCGGCACCACCACGTTTGATATGGCTGGTTGACGACGCCGACGACCTGCTGGATCCGCTCTGCTGCGATACGCAGGCCGTACGGTTCAGGCAAGCCCTTGCCGATTCGTCCATTATCGTGGTATTCGCGGTGCGCTCACCCCGCCACATACGGGTCCCGGACCATTGCAGCACACGCATTGTGTTCCCCTGCGGAGATCGAACGGCAGATTTGGTAGCGGGCATACCATCATCACTGGTGAACACGATGAGTCAGGAGGATTTGGACACGCCTGGCCGCGCGGTTCTGATTGCGGGTGCCTCGGCATGCCTTGTGCAGTGCGCGTCATAAAATCTCCGCTTTTTTCTGGGCAAAACCTCTTGAAAAACGCACCGGTTCGTGGTTACCTTGTACAGGACTTAAGGAAAATCACATCAGCCACAGGGCTTTTAAGGGAGGCAAGCAATGAGCAACGCTTTTGATTGGCGAGCCAAGGCCGCATGTCGTGACAAGGATCCGGAACTGTTCTTCCCGGTGGGCAACACCGGTGCCGCATACAATCAGATTGAAGAGGCCAAGGCCGTATGCCGTACCTGCAAGGTGATTGATGCATGCCTCAAGTGCGCATTGGACACCAATCAGGATTATGGCGTCTGGGGCGGCCTGAGCGAAGACGAGCGCCGCGCTCTGAAGCGCCGCGCCATGCGCGCCCGCCGTTCGCAGGCTATGCAGATGCAGATCTGATATTTTTGCTTGTTTATGCAAAACCCTCCCGTTTGGGAGGGTTTTTGCGTTAGGGCTATTACTCGTCCTGTGCGGCACGCAGCTTCATATCCAGCACCACACGGGTACCGCCTTCGCGGCGAGGCTCCCAGTTCACGGAACCACCGAAGTCGTTGGTCACGAAGGTGTTGATGATTTGCGTACCCAAGCCGGAACCGGAGGAACGTGCCATGCCGCCCTGCTCTTCAGAGCCGAGGCCGGAACCGTCGTCCTCGACCACCACATTGAGGTTCGGACCGGAACGTCCCACGGAGATCGTGATATGTCCCTCCTTGCGCCCCTCGAATCCATGCTCCACGGAATTGGTGATGAGCTCGGTAAGCACCAAAGACAACGGCGTGGCGTCTTGGGCGGGCATCATGCCGAATTTGCCCATGTAATTGATTTCGATGTGCTGATCCTTCATGGTTGCCAGATCCACAGCCATGCGCAGCAGGTTGGCGATCACCTTGTCAAAGTCCACCACTTCATCGGCTGTCTGGCTCAGCCCCTCGTGCACCATGGCGATGGTCTGCACACGGCGCTGGGCCTCCTGCAGTTCCTTCTTGACCTCGTCGGACTGGGTTTTGCGCGCCTGCAGCCTGAGTAGCGCGGAAACCGCCTGAAGATTGTTCTTGACACGATGGTGAATCTCGGAAATCGTGGCGTTCTTGGTCTGCAGTTCCTGCTCGCGACGGCGCAGCTCGGTAACGTCACGACATAGGATAATCGCACCGACACGGCCGTTATTGTCGTACAGCGGCAGCGATCTCATGGAGACGGCGGAACGGTTGGCGTTGAGCTCGGAGTCAACGGCCGCCTTGCCAGCCAGCACCAGCGGCAAAGTATCCGGCACCGGATCGTTCTCCTTGAGTAGCTGGGTGCCCAGCTCGCTCAGGTATTGGCCGGGCATGGTATTGAGCAGGCCGAGACGGCGGAAACAGCTGATGGCGTTGGGAGCGGCATACCGCACCACGCCGTCCACGGTGAGGATGATGAAGCCGTCCGCCACGCGCGCGATATGACGCTGGCTCATCACCGAATCCTTGTAAGGGAATTGACCGCGCGGAATCATCTCATACAGTTGCTTTCCGGCATTGATGCTTTCGGATTCGTAGCGACCATTGGATTCACGCGTGGCCATGTTCGTCTCACGCACCACCAAGCCAAGCGTCTTGCCATTGTGCCGCACCGGAGCGTATACATTGCACACCGTGGCCTTGCCTACGGTACGCAGCACAGTGGAACGGAACACCACGCTGGATTGCATGGCGGCGTCCAGCTCACCGGTCATATCATCGGGCATGGTGTCTCCCACCACATCATCACCGCGCAGGGTCATCACGGTGGAGGGGCGGCACTGTTCCGCAACCACGTACTTGCCGTCGCCGTTCTGCACGAGCAACAGCAGATCAGCGAAGCTCAGATCGGCGATGACCTGCCAGTCGGCAACGAGATGGTGCAGCCATTCGCGGTCGTCGTCGTCGAAATCGGGGCGTGTTGCGAGAATATGTGAAAAATCAGCCATGTGTCCATCATACGCAGATAGGTTCCACTTATCGCCGAATTACGTGATGTGATCTGATGATAAATTACAGGTGAGTCGGTATTGACAATCCAGTAGGTTACGCTAACGTAAGTTACGGAAACGTAAGGAATGACCGTCAGCTCGCGGGGAACGAGGAATCATATGGCATCAGCAACCGACGACGAGATGGCAGCGACCCAGCAGACCAATTCCGAGGCCGTCAACGAACCGTCCGACTCGTATGTCGAGACGAAGCGTCAGGCCGTCATAGAGGCATGCGAACAGGCGCTGCAGGCCAAAGCGGAAGCAGTGCGCGTCAAGGCGCAGTTCAGGGCCGAAGCCATTCGAGCCAAAGCCGAAGAGAAGGCCAGCCGCACGCTGGCCAAGGCGGAGAACCGGGCACTGAAAATCGAGGGCATCGCCCCTGCGGAAGTGGAGCGCAAGATTCGTCTCGATGTTCACGGCCGTCCGAAGCCCGCTATGCGCGGCTGGATTCATGCGGTGGCCGCTCCCCTGTCTTTGGCCGCAGGCATCGTACTGATCTGCCTGGCACACGGGGCCAGTCTGAAATGGGCATGCGCCGTATTCATGACATCATCGTTGGTGCTGTTCACCAATTCAGCCTGCTACCATCTGGGTGATTGGAGCCCCCGCGTCACCGATGTGCTGCGCCGCATCGACCATGTGAATATCTTTCTGCTCATCGCCGGCACATACACGCCGGTTTCATTCGCGCTGGAACCATTCTGGCGCAATATCATCATTATTTCGATGTGGGCATGCACGGTCATAGCCATCATCATCCACGTGATTTGGATCAATGCGCCGCGATGGCTATATACGGTGGTGTACATCATCTTCGGCATTTATGGTCTGGCCTATATGGTGATGTTCTGGAATTCGCCGTATGCGGGCCCCGCCGTGGTGGTGCTGTTGTGCTCGGGCGGTGCCTGCTATATCCTCGGCGCCATCGTCTATGCGCTGCGCAAGCCGGATCCCTGGCCGCGCGTATTCGGATTCCATGAAATCTTCCACTGCGGCACCGTAGCCGGCTATGCCTGCCACATGGTGGCGATCTATATGGTAATCGTGGCACTGTGGCATTAATCGCAACGCGCGAGAGCCGATAGAGCAAGAGCCTGAAACCTCGTATTGAGGTTTCAGGCTCTTGCTCTATGCGCTTCTGCCTACTCAGGCCAGAGGCTTGGCGGCCTTGACGGTCACGGACAGCTCACGGCCGTTCGGCGCGGTGTAGGAGACGGTGTCGCCCACCTTGGCCCCCTCGATGGCCTTGCCGATCGGGGAATCCGGGGTCATGATCTCGTAGTCGGTGCCGGCCACGATGTCACGGCTGCCGAGCACGTAGGTCATCTCGTTGCCGTTGAGCTCGATGGTCACCACGGAACCGTTGCCCACGGTACCCTCGGGAGCGTTTTCGATAATCTTGGAGTCGCGCAGCTTGACGGTGAGCTCGGTGATACGGCCTTCGTTCTTGCTCTGCGCCTCGCGGGCGGCCTGATAACCGCCATTCTCGGACAGATCCCCCTCGGCACGAGCCACGGCAATCTTGTGAGCGATTTCCTCACGCAGCTCGCCCTCACGATGGGCCAGCTCTTCCTTCATCTTGTTATATGCTTCCTGCGTCAGCAGGTAGACCTTGTCCTCAGCCATATCGTCCTCCTGAACCGTTTGATGCTGAATGAAGATACGTTATCTATAACAAAAACGCCGGCTGCGACCCCGGCGTTCGTCACATGCTGAACAGGCGTCAGCGGGTGGAAATGATGTCGATGACGAATACCAGCGTGTCCTCGCCGCCGATGCCGGCCTGTGGAACGCCGCGGGAACCGTATCCGTATTCCGGCGGGATGGACACCACGAGACGGGAACCCACATTGTGGCCCGGCACGGTCTGGTCCCAACCCTTGATGACCTGACCCACGCCGATGCCGAAGCTGGCAGGCTGGTGGCGGTCGAAGCTGGAGTCGAACGGGGTGTCCTTGCCCCACACCACGCCGTGGTAGTTCACGGTCACGGTGTCGCCGCGACGAACCATCGGGCCGTCGCCCTCAGCCAACTCAACGGCCTTGAGACCCTTCGGGGCCTCGGGCGCCGGAAACTCGATAACGGGCGTGGTGCCGAATTCGGCATTCACCTTGGGCATCTGATCTGCCATGAGTCCTCCTTCACAGACACAATGCGCCCTACAATAGCACTATTGGCAAACCTGCGGAAGTCAGCATTCAACGACGTTGACGGCAAGACCGCCTTTGGACGTCTCCTTGTATTTGGCCATCATGTCTTCGCCGGTCTGCTTCATCGTGGCTATGGCCTGATCCAAGGTCACGATATGCGAGCCATCGCCGAGCATGGCCATACGTACCGCATTGATGGCGGTGTTGGCGGCCATCGCATTGCGTTCGATGCAGGGAATCTGCACCAAACCACCCACCGGATCGCAGGTGAGCCCCAGATTATGCTCGATGCCGATCTCCGCTGCGTTCTCCACCTGTTCGGGTGTGCCGCCCATAACAGCGGCAAGACCTGCAGCGGCCATCGAGCATGCCGAGCCGACCTCGCCCTGGCATCCGACTTCAGCACCAGAAATCGAGGCATTACGTTTGAACAGGTAACCGATGGCTCCGGCGGTCAGCAGGAACGTGGCCACACCCTGATCATCGGCATCGTCCACGAAGTGCCAATAATAGTGGAGCACGGCGGGGATGATGCCTGCCGCGCCGTTGGTCGGCGCAGTGACGATACGGCCTCCCCCGGCGTTCTCCTCGGAAACAGCCAGAGCAAATAGATCCACCCATGCGGCATCCGAGGATTCCAGCACGGCATCCTTACGACGGCTGTTGCGGCGAAGCACATCGGAGTTGAAAGCAAGACGCTGATACATCTTGGGCGCGCGTCGGGGTACGTCAAGTCCGCCGGGCAGCACCGTCTCCTTGGATGTGCAGCCGTGGCTCACGCAGTCGCGCATCACCTGCCATATGCCATCTAGCTCGGCCTTGACAGCCTCTTCCGGGCGGAGCGCGGTTTCATTGGCCCATACGATATCGGCAATGCTCATATCGTGACGCCGGCATAGTGCCACCAATTCCGTACAGGAATGGAACGGATACGGCACCTCGGTTACGGGTTCCACAGCGGACTCGTCTTCATCGGCGAAGGACGTGCCGGCCGCAGGACGGTCATGGATGCCGATCATGGAATCATCGGGCGCACCCTGACGGATGAAACCGCCGCCGATGGAATACCAGACTTGTTCGTCGACCAAGTTGGCGGCATCATCGAATGCCTGGAATCGCATGCCGTTGGGATGGGCGGCCATGCGCTTCCACTGCTCGAAAATCACGTCATGGTCATAATCGAAATGAATACGCTTGGCCCCGGCGAGATTCAAGGTGTTATCCAGCGCGCAGGTCTCGCGAATATGCAGCATATGATCGGTATCCACTGTGGCCGGTACATTGCCTTCGAGTCCGGCCATAACGGCGCGATCGGTACCGTGGCCGAGCCCAGTCAAGGCCAATGAACCGTACAGCGTGGTTTTGACGCGCGTAACACGATCCAGCACATGCTTCTGCTGCAACGAGGAAGAGAACGCGTATGCTGCCGCCATAGGCCCCACGGTATGCGAGGAAGAGGGACCCACGCCGATGGTGAACATGTCAAGCACGCTGAACAATAGCTCTCCTTCTCCTGAACAAGCGTCGCCGTATAGCCATTAACGACATATACCAGCATACGTCCATGCCGCGAAGGAGACACGGCACTTCGGCTCTGTGCCAGTTTCAGTGCGGCACGGCCGAAAATGCTTTAGTGGGACAATGCCGAGAACATCATCACCAGCGCGATGATGCCGATGATGGCGAGCACGATCTGCACCACCATGAGCCCAACGGTCAAACCCTTTTTAGTGGCGATTTTCGGCGCATACGCCTGCGCCAGCAGGAACGCGATGAATCCGAACACCGCATAGTTGACGGTCAGGGCAATGACATCGCCATTAGCCAATACCACGCCGTTCAACGGCTGGTTGAGCGAGTTCATCATGGCGCTCATGACGAACATGCCCCAGATGCCATAGCCGAGCAGTCCCACGACGCCATAGGTCCACGGCTTGAAGGCGTCCTTCATGCGCATGGTCAGCGCTTCGGAGCACCATAGCAAAGCGAATCCGACGACGTAGGAAAAAGCCACGGCGATCAGCACCATGACGGTCACCCACGGCAGCAAAGCCACCACATTGCCGATCATGGACAGGTAGAAGCCGGAACAGGCGATGGCGCCGATGGTCAGCGAGGTGCCTGCGATGACGGCCTGGGCGAGCATGGTGGGCAAGGCGCCCTCATCGACCCGTTCGACGTCGGTCCAGCGTGAAGCCATGGCGTTCCCTCATTTCATCAGATTCATCGTCACAACATCACACAGACTAACGGCTGTTTGTTTCGAGAAGGCGACCGATACGAAAAATCCCCACGGCAGACAATGCTGACCGCAGTCCAGTGAAGGTGCCTCCGGTGGGACTCGAACCCACCGGAGAAAAGCACACAGCCTTACTCCCAGCTCAATCACGCGGCCCTCGAAACCTCTTTTGCCCACATTTTGCCCACATTCTCACGCGCCAGCATCTCACCCATGCGCTCCGACAGCTCATCCAGATCATCGTTGAAAAGGTCGGCGTACACGTCCAACGTCATGGCCGCGCTCTTGTGCCCCAACTGCCGTTGCATGGCCTTCACGTTCGCGCCCGCTCTGACCCATGAGACTCGCGGCCGTGTGCCTCAGGTCATGAATGGTGAGGTGGCCGGGTATGCCGGCACGCCGCAGGCCGACCGACAGCCAACCGTCATCACGGCTCGCACTACCCCACTCGCGTATCATCATGCCCTCGCGTCCCGGCTGCTCGAACAGCAGGTCGCCGGGCTCGCGCCCCTCGCACAGACTGCGCATGATCGGGTCCAGCACGACCAGGTACATGACGGCGCGCGCTTTGTAGGTCTTGGTGCCGTCAGGTATGATGACGCCGCCCACCATCGGCGCGCTCACTCCTATATATACGGTGCTTTTTGAGATCGACGTCCATCACCTTCAGGGGTATAAGCTCGTCCCATCTCATGCCGCACAGTCCGAGCACGAGCACGAGGTCTCGTCTCCATGGCATGACGCTGCCAGCCAGCCGGTCAAGCTGTTCGGCGGTGAGGTACACGTGCTTTTTCCTGCGCTTGCGTGGCAGTTCGATGCCCCGTGCGGGATTGTCCGGGATACGCCGGTCGGCTTTCGCGTCATCCAATATTCCGGCGAGCACGCCGTGGGCGCGGAGGACGACGCTGGCGCTCCGAGGCTTTGCGAGCACTATCTCGTTGCCTTGTTCATCTTTGGCGGTCTTGCCCTGGCTGATTCCGGTGACCCATCGTTGCGCGGCCTCGCGGGTGACCGCGGATACCGGGGTGTTTCCCCATTCGGGTTTCACCCATTTCTCCCATGCTCCTTCGAGGTTCCGGTAATGGCTGGGCTTGGCGCTGAGCTTCTTCTTGGCCAACCATGCCGGTGCCAACTCCCCCACCGTTATCTTCCCTGCAGTGGGATCGATGTACGTGCCTTCGGCCTTGGCCACGGTGACCCGTTTCGCCGCCCAGTTCTCCGCATCTATCTTGCGGCGAACTCGTGTCGGTTTGCGTACCGTCTGGCTTGCGGTAACGGACGCGATAGCGCACTTCGCCTTTGCTGGTCTTGTATCTGGTGACGTTCGCCATGATTTTCACTCACTTGTACGGGTTTTTCCGGTTTTGATGTGTTTTAATGGGATCTGACAAGGGGCAGGAAAACACATAAGCTTATCCACTTACGCCAAAATCGAAAGGAGGCGGCCATGACCATGACGGATACCGGCGTACGCGCCGCCCGAGGACGGCAAGCCACGCAACGCCGTGGATGAGAAATGGATGCGACTGCACCGCGCGATGATGAACCGTCCGGCACGACTCGCGAAGAAGAGGGCATAGGGGCCTTTAATTCGGAACCGGAAAACGTATAACGTGATTTTGGAGGACTGATGAGCCATGAGGACATCAACGAAGCAAGCGATGATTCGCGGATTCAAAGCGGAGGTGACAGCGGGACTGACGGGCAGGACGCGAAAATCGGAGGCTCCGAAAATCATGACGTCTCTCGAACTGCAGACCAAGGCTTGGAATCTGACCGGCTATTCGATCCGGAAGGCGATGGATCGCCGATAGTCTCTGACTCATATGGAGGTGACGTCCTGCCCCTTGCCGTCCAGCAAGGAACTCGCCGAATACGAACAGACTCTTCCCGGCGCGGCGGACAGGATTCTTCGTATGGCCGAGGATTCCTTGCATTCCGAAATCGACAGTCAGAAACGTGTAGTCGAAATCTATGCCGATGACCGGAAAGCGGAGAACTGGGTCTACAAATTCACCGCCGTCGTATTCTCTTTGATTCCCGCTGCGGCGTTCATCTGCGCCGTGGTGTTCTTTGCTCTGGGCATGAACCCGGCCGCGTTCATCAGCTTCGCCGGAAGCGTCGGTTTCGTTATGCCGCGTATCATCGAGGCGTTCAAATCCGGGAAGGCATCGAAAGGCGATGACAAGCACAAGTCCGCAAATTGACATTTCGGGTATAGCTTCGCCCCGTGTAGGATAGTGGGCGAAGCGTCCTCCTTTCTTGAACTAGCTGGATTCTTCACTTGCCCTGTTGGCGCTGCAACGCCGGCAGGGCAACTCTTTTATTTCAAGGTTGTATCGCTTCCATCAGCGGGACATGTCGCCACATCCCGGCCATCGATGGATAGCGTCGCGTTCCATTTGATGCCGGTGCCGCGAATATCCTGATTGGGCAGCATCGCGTAGAAAGTCCCGTCCTGCAGAGTCACCAGATCATTCCATGTCCCGAGATTGTTCTGCTTGCTTGTTCCCATGTCGAACACGAATACCGAGGTCTCGTTCGAGTTGACGACATTCTTGAAACCCGCCTGCCACATCTTGCCAGAATCATTGGTGAAATTGATGTAGTACCCGTAATAGTCGCTCGCCTGTATCGAACTGTTGTTCGGTATCTCGACTCGAATCTTGTATGAGCTGGTATCGATTTTCACCGACTGGAGCCTTGGGTCGGAGCCGGAGCATTCGCCGTGTAGTCCGTTATCGATTAACGGTTCCTGACTGCTTTGGGAATCGGTCCTTTGATGGCGTCTTCAGCTTCCGACTGGATCTCGGCTTTGTCGTTGGCCGCCGTTTCCTTGTTTGAGCCACAGGCGGCAATAGAGCCGAGCAGTAACACCGATGTCACTACTGCCATTGATTTTCTTATACCGTTCATTTTTGCACCGGCTCGTATGTGGGGTTGTCGTTGTGGCGGTTCTCGTATGCGGGGAGCTTTAGGTCAGGGAAATCGTTGCGCACTTTTTCCCAACGTTCCTTGTTGGCAAACAGGAGTGATTCGTTGATGCCGTTGCGTACCGCGCATTTGATGACGAAGTAGCTGATGCCGAGTCCTATCAGCAGAACGATAATCGCAAAAATGAGAGATGCCGAATCCATTGTTTTCTTCTTTCTTCTAGGCGGCCACGCTGTCGTGTAGCCAGTTCTTGTAATCTTCTATGACTTGGACGGTCACGTTGAGTTCAGCGGCAATCTGGTAAGGGTTGCTGTCATACATGCGTTCCGCCAAGGCGTATTCGGCTGGATCGATGAGCAGTATGGCGGTCTCGCGCCGGCAGCGTTGTTCGAGCTTGCCGCCGTTGCACCCGTTGCCGGTGTCGTCTCCGTGTCTCCAGTGGACAAGCTCATGCACGAGCGCGCAGCGTTTGCGTGTGTAGGTGATGCGCCGGTCGATGAGCACGGTGTTGGTGGCGAGGCAGTATATGCCCGTCGAGTTTGCCGGGCAGTCGGGCGCTGGCCACGTGCAGGTCTGGCGCGACCTGATACAGGATCATGCGCATCTGCCCATAGCTCATGCGCGGCGACAACGGCAGGAGGGGCTCTTTCTGCCATCCGTAGTTCATTCGTCCCCTCCTCCAGTTATTCCGGCAAGCAGTCTCGCACAACTTTCATCGGTGAGTGAGTAGAAGGCCGGCCGGGTGCCCTTATGCGACACTGCACCGGTCTCCTCTAGAGAGCCGAGGCCTTGCGCGATTTTCTTTCTTCCCAGCCCCAGTCCCTCGCCCAGCTGCCTACGGGTCACCCTGTGCGGGGATTCCCCGAACAGTTCCTCCTGCACGAGCACCGCGATTATGTTGGCTTCGACGTCGTCCCACTGCCGTTCCTCTTTCAGGCTTTCGAGCCGGTTCACGGCGTGCAGGAGCATGGAGCCTTTCTCAGACAAGTCATCGATGAGTTTTTTCTGTGCGTCCGCGACGAATTTCATCATCCGGTATGCGAATATGCTGCCGTCACGCCGGTTCAACGGGTGCTGTGCGTCTTCGAAGGCCTTGTAGTAGCGGTCCTTGCCGTCGTAGATCACGGGGCTGAGGCTGATGGCGGTCGGTGCGCTCAGGTGCTGTCTGAGCTGCAGCGCGAACAGGAATCGTCCCGTGCGCCCGTTGCCGTCGTAGAACGGGTGTATGTATTCGAATGCGAAGTGACACATCGCCGCTCGGATCAGCGGTGGCACGTCCCGGTTGCGTGAGAGTGTCAGCCATTGCGTGAGCAGTACTTTGATTTCCGATTCGGGGGTGATGCCGGTGTGGATTCTTTTGCCGGTGGATGGGTTGTCGATGTAGACGGGCCCGTTGCGGAACAGTTCGCCGTCCGGCTTGTCCTTCTCGGCGAATTCGCCTGACATGACTTTGTCGTAGATGGCTCGGATCTCGTTGAGTGTTTCGGGCATGGGTTCGGGCTGTTCGTCGCTGAGCGTGAGGAAGAGTTTTGCGAATTCGCTGAATCGTTTGTGCGGCCCGTCGTTGAGTGCGGCTTCGAGGGCGTCGCTGATTTCCCTGCGTGTGGAGCGGACGCCTTCGATGTCATTGGTGCTTTGCATTTCCGTGCCGATGAGGTCGTGCAGGTAGGCGCGGCGTGCGATTGGGGGCAGCGCGTTCCATAGTTCGATTACTTTGTTTTCCTGGTCGCGTATGCTGTCGGCGATCGTGGCAAGTTCGCGGAAATTGACGACGAAGAGTTCGCTGCCGCGTAGTGTGATGCCGGATCGGAACGTGCTCCATCCGTTGAGGCGTTGCCGGTATTCATGTTCGGCTATGGTCTCCGGTGTTTCCGTGGACTGGCTCATATGCACGGTTTGCCGAATGCTTTTATAGTCCATCGTATTGTTCCAATCGTTCCAGAAAAGCATTTATATAAACGAAAATCATACCTCTAATGTTCCAAAACGCCGAAATGGAACATTAGAGACATGAAATATCACGCCGGATCGTCGCCGCCCCCGTCGAACTTGTGCTCGTCTTCCAAGGCGGCGATGTCGAGGTCACCACGTTTGAGCTTGCTGAGGGTCTCCGCCACACGAGCATTATCATCATCGATAGTAGATCGGACGATGGGTTCTGGAGTGTCGGCTGAGGACTGCTGCGTTCTTAGCATTTCGAATATTTCGTTAACTGAATCGCGTTCTTCCTGCGTCATAGACATATATTCTTCGTTTTCGAGCTCGTTTACTCGATCTATCACCATATGAAGTGCCTGTGCTGGAAGACAATGGCTTATTGCGCTAAGTCTGATGAATTCAGAAAGCCGGACGGGAGCTTTATTGCCCATCTTTATATCCCGAATACGGCTATAGGTTACTTCACCATATGTCAGGCTTTCCATTTCGCGGTAAGAAGCACCTAATTCGTCCAACAATTCAGACAGTACATCTCTTGCTGCGTAGTCGAAAATACCCCATTCAATCTTTGTTGCCATGTGCAAATGTTATCACCTGACAGCAGTTGGAAACGCCGTAGAAATACTGTTGGCATATGGCAACACGCCGTAGCGTTTGACTTCGTTTGTGGCAGGTGCCAATATACAAATCGCGATTGCATCAGCCAACAACACAGCAGCTTCGGCCGTGAAGAGCCTCCGAGTAAAAGTCCTGCTCGATGAGGTGCTGAAGACATATATCGCCTCCAAGGTCGGACTCAGCCGAATGACCGTCGGAAAGTATCTCAAATCGGATGTGTCTGTTCAATAGAAGTTAGGCCGATGCGGCATAACTTTCCGGTCCGAAAAGCGGTGGGAATTAGTCCGTTTCACCGAAATGGCGAGATGAAGGGCACCGGCCCGCCATAACCCGGCTATTTTCCCGAGTTGAAACGTACCCGGCCCGCACAGGGCCGCTCGGGAAAGGAAAGGAATGACGAAACCGGTGTCGATACAACAACGTATCAGGATTCTCGACGCCCAGGGCGTGTCATGGCGCGAAATCGCCAGACGGCTTGGCGTGTCGAGGGATACCGTCAGGAAATACGCGACCATGGAGGACTGCTCCCCCAAGCCCGCGGTCAGGAAGGGACGGCGTTCCCTGATCGACGCGTGTTCCGGCACGGTGGATTCGTGGCTGTCCGCGGACAGGCTCATGCCCCGCAAGCAGCGCCATACCGCCAGACGCGTGTACGCCAGGCTCGTGGAGGAGGAGGGATTCCGCGGCTCGTACTCGCCGGTGCAGCGCTACGTGAGGAGGTGGCGCGAGGAGCACCGTCCCGATGGCGACAGGTACCTCGAGCTCGACTGGCGCGGCGGGGCCATGCAGGTCGATTTCGGCGAGGCCGTCGCCACAATCGGCGGCAACGACGCCAGGATCCACTGCCTGGTCGCCACGTTCCCGCACTCGAACATGCGGTACGTGGCCGCGACGCCGGGCGAGAACGCGGAATGCGTGTGCGAGGGCCTGGCCCAGATCCTCGACCACATCGGCATGGTGCCCCGCGTGCTGGTGCTCGACAACGCCACCGGCGCGGGCCTCCGCGTCGCGTGGAACAAGGTCACCGTGGTGCGCGTGTTCGCCATGTTCTGCGACCACTACCGGCTCGAGACGAGGTCCTGCAACCCGTATTCCGGCAACGAGAAGGGATCCGTCGAGAACGCGGTCGGCTTCCTGCGCCGCAACCTCATGGCCCCAAGCCCAACGCGGAGAGCCACAGACAGCTGACGAGGCATCTGCTGTCGAGGCGCGACGCGATCGCGGATTCGGACCACTACCGTTCCGGCAGGCCGATACGCGAGCTGTTCGACGAGGAGTGCGGGGGAACTGCAGCCGCTGCCGCGCGCGCGTTTCGACGCGGTCGAATGGGTCGAGCGCAAGGCCGACAAGGAGGGCAACATCCAGATCGGCTCGGTCCGTTACCTCGCGGGCCCGTCATGGCGCGGCTGGACGCTGCTCGCGGGCCTGCGCGCGTTCGAGGTGGAGATCCGCACCGCCGACGGCAGGCACGTGAACACCCTTCCCCGCTCCTACGGCGACGGCGGCCCGACGGTCAGGAACCCCGCCACGCTGCTGCCCGCGCTTGCCCACAAACCCAACGCGTGGGGCGAGTCGCCGTTGCGCGGCGAGCTTCCCGACGGGCTCGCCGCCCACCTCGACGCCCTGGATCCCAGGGCGAGGCGGCGCGAGCTGACGATGCTGCACAGAGCCAGCCTGGCGAGCGGGTTCGGGAACGCGGTCCGGGCCATGACGGCGATCGCGGAGGACGGCAGGACCCCGGACGAGGCCAGCCTGCTCGCACTGGCCAGACGGATCGCGCAGAGCGACCCGCCCGACCCGGACGACGGGCCATCCAATGGATCAACTCGATAACCGAACCGAAACAACACACCCAAACACTCGACAATGTATAGGAGCATCTAAATACAAGTGTTCCTCATCACGCCGTCCGCGCGGGGCGGGCGTCTGGTCCGAGATCGGGCGCGACGTGATCGGATTGCCGGGAAAAGAGTTGGACGCGGCCCCGGGGATCCGGCCGGCCGAGGGAGGGCCATGCCCAGATTCCGGCTCGGGGAACCGGGCATGACCGGTACGCCTTGGTTCCCCTGACGGTAATGATGGCTTCGAAGGCGCACGACGCCCGATCAGCGTTAGTTGGAGACGGCGGGCATGTTCCTGCCCGATATCGGAATGATGTAGGACATTTTCTCCAGTTTCTCGCCGTTTATTTTCTTCATGAGCACGTCGACCACGGTCTTGGCTATTTGGTCATATGGCTGCGCGACCGTAGGCAATGGCGGGAAAACGGCCTCGGCAAGGAACGTGCCGTCGTATCCGAACATGAAGATGTCATCCGGGATCCTCATTCCTCGCGCAAGGGCCTGCCTCTGGATGGCGGCGGTGACCGGATCGGCCGAGAAAACACCGTCCAGGCCGGGATATGAATCTAGGATCTCGTCCGCTGTTTTCAGATAGGTTTGGAATTCGAACTGGTTCAGCTGAAGTTCCTGCACGATGCAGGTGATGCCTGCCTCGCACATCCTTTTCGTGAAGACCTCATGCCGTTTGCTTGAAGGTGTTTTGACGTATCCGGAAGACACCAGCTGGATCACCTTGTGGCAGCCGTGTTCGATGAAGGCGTCCGCGGCGATTTCGCCGCCTTTGGCATGGTCGGCGGCGACGACGGGTATGTCTTCGGACAGATTGCGGTCCAATGCGACGATCGGCGCATCTATATCGGAGTAATTGATGTCGATGGAATGCGAGCCTATGATGATTCCGTCGACCTTGTTGGCGATCAGCAGATCGAGGTATTTGCGTTCCTTTTTGGAGGAATGCAGCGTGTTGCAGAGGATCATCTTGTACCCACGGGCGTCCAGCTCGTCTTCTATCTGGGCGGTTATGGCCGAGAAGAAGGGATGCTCCACGTCGGGTATGACAAGACCGATCAGATTGGTCTTGTGCGTGTACAGGCTCCGCGCAATCTGGTTGGGCTGGTAGTGTAGCTCGTCGATGGCCGCTTGTATCGCGGCTCTTGTCTTGTCCGATATGTATCCACGCTGGTTGAGGTAGCGCGAAACGGTGTTTTTGGAGACTCCAGCGGCTTGTGCCACATCAGTAATCGTCACCATGAGAAAGCTCCTTATTCAATCACGCCACGACGCAGTATATGGGCTAAACATTATATATTGTTTAGCCCATATACCTTTAGTCCGGCCAAGCGATTCAGACCGAGTTCAACCCGTGTCCGATCAGATCGCGGATTGAGGCGCCTCCCTCGGAAGAAGCGAAGGAGATGCCGTTGTGGTCATTGCCCGCGAATACGTTCATTGAATGAACAATACGTCCGCCATCGACAAATATCTCCACAGAGCTTTGGTCGCTGAGCACGACCACGTCAAGCCGTTCCTTCCCGTGAAGCGGGAGGGGGCTGCGGGACGTGCCTTTGCTCCACCCATCCGCGTTGTTCCGGTCGACACGCAGCTGCGCGGCCGTGAAATCGAACGTGACGGTCAGCGCGTGGTCGTCATGCTGCCTTAGTTTCAGCGTGAGACTGCTCGCGTCGGTCTTCGTCAGGTCGATGTCGAAGGCCAATTCGTAGGCCACGCCATCTCCGACCTGAATGGATGTCGGCTCTTCTCCGACTTCGAGCTCGCTCGGGATGGGCGCCTTTTCGCCGTATAGCAGCTTCACTTCGGAAACCGGTGTCGCGGATAGGGTCAGGCCGTCATTCAGGCGGATCTCTCGCGGAATGGCGAAGGAGCCGCACCAGCCTTCCCTCCAAGTCGGGCCCCAGTCTTTCCAGAACGGCATCCAATCCCATTCATTGGCCCATCCGACCATGATGCGGCGGTTCCGATGGTCCAGGAACGTCTGGGGGGCGTAGAAATCGAATCCCCAGTCAGCCTCTCCCGTGACGGTATAGGTGAAGCTTCCCGTCCGATAATCGAAATCACCCACGAAATAGACCGTGGTCCTTTCGCCGGCGCCCATGGGGGAGCAGAGGAACACCCATTGATCCCCAAGCGGGAAGAAATCGGGGCATTCCCACATGTATCCCCATTCGCCGCGTGATTCGAACAGGACATTGAAGAAATCCCAATGCAGCAGATCCGGCGAGTGATACAGCAGGGCTTGTGCTTTTCCGTCGCGTTGGGCGCCGCATACCAGGTAATAGGTCCCATCGTGTTCCCAGACCTTGGGATCGCGGAAGAAATCATGCGGGATGCCGCTGGGTGGTTCGATGACGGGATTGCCCTCATACTTTTTGAAATGAATCCCGTCCTCGCTTACGGCGACGTTCTGCGTCTGCTCGAAGCCGTTGCCGTTGTTGGCGGTGCCCGTATAGATCAGATACAGCTTCCCGTCCTTTTCGATCGCGCTGCCGGAGAAGCATCCTCCCTGCGGGTGGTCGTCATAGCTTTCGCTCGGCGCAAGCGCGACGGGCAGCTGCTCCCAATGCATCAGGTCATCGCTGACCGCATGCCCCCAGTGCATTTGCGACCAGAAGCCGCTATAAGGGTTGAACTGGTAGAAGAAGTGGTATTTCCCCTTGAAATAGATCAGGCCGTTCGGATCGTTGATCCATCCGCAGGGGCCCATGAAATGGTATCTTTGACGGCTTGGCGCCGAGGATACCGTTGGGGCTTTCTCCGCGATGCATCTTTCCGCCCGCTCGATCGCGGCCTGCATGATTTTCTCACTCATCGTTCTGCTCCGAATCGAACCGTGCGCGCAGCTTCTTGGCGAATTCCGTGTTCAGCTTGGATTCGCGCCTTGCCTTGTCCTCCTTGATTCTGAATTGCTCGTCGCGAAGCGGCTTGTATTCCTTCCAACGCTTTTCGTAGGATTCGCGGGCGGCCTTCTGCTCGTCGGTGAGGGCCGGCGGGACCAGTTTCCGCTCCGGAGGCTGCGGGACTACCGGCAGACGATCCTCGACGGGCGCGATGGTGATGGGCGTTGCCGTCGGCAACGCCTGATACCAATACGCTGTCGAGCTCCAATCGTCGGACAGCTGGTTCGCGTGGCCGTGCTCGATGGTCACCTTCAGATGCTTGTTGAAGCGGACCGGATCGGTGATGTGCCAACGGTACGAGACCTGGAATCCATCCGTATCCCCCTCGTGGACGATGGTCCCGAAGAACGGATACGCGTTGCGTTGCATTCCCCATGCGTGGTTGAAGTAGTCTTCGGTGCCGGTGCCGTTAAGGCTCGGGTATTCCTCGCCGTCGATGAAGAACATGTCGTTGCCTTCGCCCCACCAGCTTCCTTGGAAATGCTTCACGGTGAGGTTGCATCCCACGTAATGCCCCTTGCCCTCGACATCGAGTATCGTGTAGTTGTTCTCGCCCTTGAAGTTGGTGACGTTGTTGACCTCGGGCGAATTCACCTGCAGGTCCGGCCCCCAGCCGTTGCATGGGTTCTCGCGATGCCAAGCCGCGTGGAAGTAGGCGGTGTCTTCCGGAAGCGGCTTGTCGTACATTTCGTAATCGATGTTGAAGTACAGAATAAATGGCAGCTCGTTCTCGTTGATGATCTCGATCTTCGCCTTCTTGTTGAAGGGCATGGGGAAGTAGCAGGACACGGAGCACGGAGCGCCGTATTTTCCGGCTTCTTCGGGCTTGAGTGACACATTAAACGGCATCGAGGAGAAGTTGCCCGGATAGCTGTTGCCGATGCAGAAGAAGTCACCGAGCGGCGCCAGCACGCTCGGAACGTCCTGATCGTCCCAGGTGATTTTGATCAATGCCTTGCGGTAGTAGAACGGGTCGTAGGCGTCCCAAATGACGCCAAGCGCCGGGTGGATCTCCATGACCGGAGCGGCCGAGGCGTTGAGCACCGGATCGAGGATGCTTGGCGCCACGACCTTGCGGCACGAGGAGGTCATCCACATGTGCGTGATGCAGCCGGGGCCTTCGATTTCGCCCAGCGTGATGCTCTCGCCGGCGGGGATCTCCCAGTAGTCCTGGTTCTTCCCTCGTTGGTCCCAGCTCGCGAGCCGTCCGTTCCGGGCGTGCTTAATCTCGGTGAGGTCTTTGAAAAGACCGGTAATTTCACTCATGGTAATCTCCTTTGTTTTATTGGTTTTTATTAGCCCTTGACTGCGCCGGCGACCATGCCGCCGACGATCTTCTTCTGGAACAGCCCGTAGAAGATAAGCTCGGGGATTATGATCATCACGCTCGAGGCGACGATGCCGCCGTAATCAACCGTGTATGTTCCCTTGAAGAAGGACGCGCCCATCGACAGGGTGTATGCGCTTTGCTGCCTCAGCATGACGGATGCGAACGGGTACTCGTTCCAGATGTAGAGGACGTTGAAGATGACCACCGTCGCGATGACGGGTTTTGTCATCGGCAGGATGATTTTGATCATCAGATCCCATATGGAGCATCCGTCGATGACGGCCGCTTCGTCGATCTCGACGGGCAGGGCCTTCAGATAGCCGACGAAAAGCAGTGTGTTGAAGGAAATGGAGGATGCCACATACGGGAATATGAGCGCGAATTGCTCTTTCAGGCCGAAGAACAGGTTGATCTTGTAGACCGGGAACAGGAGAATGAACGGCGAGACGCATAGGCCGGTGATCAGGAAGGCGTAGACTGCCTTGGAGAGACCCGGGCGCTTGTACGTCATCCTCGCCAGAGCAAAAGAACTGAGGAAGGTGATCGTCAGCTCGATGACGATCGAGATCGCACATACGATGAACGTGTTCGCGTACAGTCTCGGATAATTCAACGTGTGCAGCGCGTTGGCGTAGTTCGAAAAATCCAGCGCCTTGGGCCATGCCAGAGGATTCGACATGATCTCGGAATTGCTCTTGAAGGACATCATGAGCATCCACAAGAATGGGAAAACCATGATTAGCGTAATCAACGCCATTAGCACGTAGAAAACCGTCTTTGTCTTCTTGGATAGCATGGGTTCAGCCCCTTTTCTTGCTGAAGAGGAAATAGATGCCAGTGATACCCAGTGAAATCAGGAACGTGACCGTGGCGATGGACATGCCGTATCCGTATTCACTGCTTTGGAATGTCATCGAGTAGCTGTACGTGACCAGCGTCTCGGACATATGGTTCGGACCGCCGCCGGTGGTCTGCTGCACGATTTCGAAGATTTTGAATATTCCGGTGATGATCAGCACAATCACCGTGGAGATGGACGAACGCATCATGGGGATGATCACGTAGAAGACACGCTGCACCGCGTTCGCGCCATCGACCTTCACCGCTTCGAGAACCTCCTCCGGGATCATCTTGAGTCCGGCGATGAAGATGGTGGTAAGGTATCCGAGCTGCTGCCAGAAATAGATGATCGCCATGCTGTATGGAGAAAGGACGGTGCCGCCGATCCATTGCTTCGCCAGCGATCCGGCGCCGATTGAACGCAGTATGTTATTGATCACGCCGATCTTCGGATCCAGGATGTAGACCCAGATGATGCCGACGATGATGGGGGCGATGATCGCGGGGGAGAAGACCAGTGCCTTGGAGGTGTCCGCGAACTTTAGCTTGTTGTTGAGTAGAAGCGCGAGCAGGAACGAGAGCACGAGCAGCAGCACCGAAGCCAATACGAAGATTATCGCGGTGTTCTGCAGTGATTTCCAGAACAATTGATCGTGGAACAGCCTTTTGTAATTATCCAGCCCGATGAAGCGTGCTTTTCCGATGCCGGAATATCTGGTGAAGCTGTAGCCAATGGCGATGAAAATAGGCAGGATGATGAACACGACATAGACGAGGAGTGTCGGGACCAAGAAGCCTATTTTATAGCGTGTCTTACTGAGCCAACGCATACTAATACACTTTCTGTTTTCAATTTCAATTGCCGCTGGGCCGGATGGGCGATTCTTGTGTCTGGTCCAGCCCAGCTGGCTGATTTAATTGATGGCCGGCGAATCACTTGCTGTTCGCAAGGGCCTCATCCATTTTCGTGAGGGCCTGCTGTGGCGTGTAGGTGCCCTGCATAACTCCGAACAGGCCGTCGTACAGAGACTGCTGGACCGCGGACGGAACGGTCAGGTCAGGTGCCGCGACGGGCGACTCGTATCCGTTGGACAGGGCGTCGGCCATGGCGGACATCGAATATTGCTTGGAGTCCGGGGTGAGGCCGACGTAGGAAGTCGCGGGGAACATGGAGTTTTCGTACGACAGTTCGGCTGCGTCCTTGCTGTAGTAGAACTTCAGGAACGCATAAGTCGCGTTTTTGATATCTTCATTGTCGGACACGGAAGCGCTCACCGCAATCGGAGCGGACGGGACCTTCATGTCGAGCTTCTGGTCGGCTTTCGAATCCTTGAAGGTCGGCCCCCACCAGAATCCGATTTTGTCTCCGAGATTCTTGTCGAACTCCGCGCAATCCCATTGGCCGCTGCCGAACATTGCGGCCTTGCCGGTATCGAACTGCTGCTTCGCGTCGAAGTACTCGATGGTCGACATGTTCTCGGGGAACGCTCCGGCTTTCGACAGGCCCTGTATCTTGGAGAACGCCTTGACCAATTCGGGATTGCTGAACTTCTGCTTTCCGTTCAGGACATCCTGAACGGAATCGGACCATCCATATCTGGCCAGCCACAGATTGAATTCCCACATGGCGAAGGAACTGTTCTTGCTGCCGATGGCCAGTGGGGTGACGCCGCTTGCCTTCAGCTTGTCGACCATCTGGATGAACTCGTCATATGTCGTGTCGTCGTTCGGATATTCCACACCGGCCTTGTCGAACAACTCCTTGTTGTAGAAAATGCCCTGCACGTTGCTCTGGTACGGCAGCCCGTACTGGACCCCGGAGTCGTCCTGGAACGCTTTCTCGGAACCGTTCAAGGCCTTTTTGACATTCGGATTCTGCTTCAGGAAGTCCTTGAGGTCCAACAGGACCCCGGATTCGTTGAAACCGGTGACCTGGCTTCCCTCGACCCAGAACACCTGGGGAAGCGTTCCGTCGGACGCCTCCAGTTTCATGTTCTTGTTATGCGATTCGGTGTCGGCCGCCTCGAACTGTACTTTGTATTTTCCTTTGTTCTCTTTATTGAAGGCCTCGACGATCGCGTTCGTTGCCGGCTCCTGCTTGGCCGGGTTCGCCACATTGATGCCGAATTTGATCACGGTGGCGCCGTCGGCGTCCTTCGTGGCACTGGTTTTCCCTCCGCATCCGGCAAGCATTCCGACGATCATCGTCGCGGCCGCCGTCGCCGACAACACTGTCATTAACGCGTTCTTTTTCATGATGCTCCTTCGCCATTCAATGCCCGCAAAACAGGCATTTCCTCCTGTGTCTCCGTGGACAAGGGATATTTCAACCGATTAACATTCTTTTATGCCGCACAGCAATGTCCGAGCGTAAAAGAATAAATCTACAAGTTAACGTTAAACGTATAACCTTTGTTTGGAATCTCCTCTGTTCATCGTTGACGATTCTCATGATACTTGCGAACGAACGATATGTCAACCGGATAACATATTTCTTTTCAAGACTGCAGAATTGGCTCCATATAGCCATTCTCTCCGCGTGTTTCCACCTCGGTTGAGGGTGATGTCGGGAAATTTGCTTGTTTTCGGATTCTGATGTGACGTACATGTTCCATGTACATGTTTGATATGCGGCCGTGTTTCCCAAATAGCTTCGACCGAAATCCGAAGTGGTGAGACGAGATTCCTCGAACGTCGCATGGATCCGTCGCTCCATCGTCCTTGGTGTTGCGCCAACGCATCATTGTCATCGAAAATGAATTCCGGACGGGGGTGACCTATCGTTCCGCGGTTCGAACGATCTCATATGTGCATCATTTGCCTGAGGACGCTCTGGCGTGACTGGCATGCCAACAGTGCCGAGGTGACCGTCACGCCATAAAACGGTAAGCCATGTCGATTGAATAACCGGAATCATGATGTTTTCTAGTCTGCTGCTCCCGGCTGAAAGATTTTTCGCAATGTGGGCGGTTCGATCCACTCCCTAAAACGGAGGTTTCCGGAACGGATGGCGGATCGGTCGCCGTGTCCACGACACTCCGACGAATAATGTTCCGAAACCCGTCCCGTAATCAACGTTCCGAAACTCCATGCCATTGACGGGTAGTGGCATGGTCGGACACATGGCGAGCATGATTTACGGATACGCGAGGATCTCCACCAACGACCAGACCACCAGCCTGCAGAAGGACGCACTCGAAAAAGCCGGCTGCGACCGGATCTTCACCGACGTGGCCTCCGGCGCGAAGGCCCATCGTCCTGAGCTTGACCACATGCTCGACCTCCTGCGAGAGGGCGACATGGTCGTGGTGTGGAAGCTGGACCGTCTCGGAAGGAGCATGCAGAACCTGGTCGACCTGATGACCACGTTCGACGAGAGGGGAATGCAGTTCAGATCCCTGACCGAGTCGATCGATACGAGCACTCCAGGAGACACGCTCGTATTCAACATCTTCGGCAGTCTCGCGCAGTTCGAACGTGATTTAATCCGAGAACGCACGCGCCCGCGGACTCGAGGCCGCTCGTGCCCGCGGGCGGAAGGGCGGATGACCCGCCAAACTTGACGAGAAGCAGGTCAAAGAGGTGCGGCGTCTGTACGAATCCAAGACGGTGACGGTGGACCAGATTGCCGCGATGATGGGCGTCGGACGATCCACCATCTACCGTTGTTTGAATTGATGAGAGCTTTATTCCAAGAGTGCCGAATAATTTAATCAACAATATGCCATCGGCATTATTCACTGTCATCTTCGACGAGAACTAATGCATTGATGCCAATTTCAGCTGACAGGGCATCGAAGAACCAGCAGAAAACTTTTGCTTAGAGTTGTAAGGCCGATCCCCGAGCGAGAGGACTGGCCTATTGTCTATCTTCCTACTGGAAGAATGAGGAACGAATCATCATTCATTTGGACTCGAACAGTGTTGGTGGATTTGTTCACGACATAAGGGATGCTTATACGTTTCGTCTCACCGATTTGTACGTCGGATCCCGGGTATACGCCGAATGCCGCGCCGCCACCGCACTCATATCCCGGATATTTCAAAGACGAGTCGGAACTTGTGCGCTGAACGCCTTCTTCGTCTGAAATGGTTCCGATTTCGTCGAATCTTATATGACCTGAATAGTCATCGGACACGGGATGAGAAATATTTTTGACGATCAACAGGAGGTATCCGCATTCTTGATCGTCGCCGGCTTCTCCGAACTGCTGCAAAGCGACCGTGTCTTCTGGACGAATTGCGAAACCTTCGACGGTGACTTCCACTTGGCCCTTGGATGTATCAATTTTCACGGCTTTGCCCAAGGAATCCATTTTCCCTAGAAATTGTTGGCTTGTCTGCTCTAGCGTTACGAGCGCGTACTCCTTGGCTTCTTCTGTTATCAGCTTGTTCTGTATCTTCAACCCGGAATCGATAAATTTGCTGTTATAGGCATCTGCGTCGTCAGGGTAACGGCCAAGACCGTCTTGCTGCGACTGTAGGGAAGAATCGTAAGATTTGAAAAATTCCCTGAACGAGGCGTCTACGAATTCGGAAGCATCGTGATTTGAAAGGGTTTCTTTTTCGTCGGAAACTGCCTGCAGTGTCTGCTTGGCCCAGTTTTGTGCGGAACCGGTTGTTTCCTCCATTACGGAATTTTTCTTGTCGAAGGCATCAATCAGATTTTTGACGCATCTCTGCTCCTTGATAAGTCCTTCATATCTTCGGCTAGCCTTTTTCAAGGTGCCGGCATTGCTGACCTTCTGCTTGTCTTCGCTGGATAGGGTGTCGTATTTCTGTCTTGCTAGCGCAATTGCCTTTTTAGAGGAGAGGGATACTTTGCCAATAGAGGAGATGGCTTCTGTTGTTTCCTTTACTTGGCTTCCCTCACAGGCGGCTGTCCCCGCAATTAAGGCTAGTCCGATTATGCTTGCTAATAGTCGTTGCAGCGGTGCATCTCTTCTTCTCCTGTCTCAGCTCGGATGGTGAGGTTTCCTTAGATTTTCTAAGTATTCCTGGCCTTTCGCTGTTTGGTGTGGGTAAAGCGGGTCAGGTGGCGACGGTTCGCAGGTCGAGTCTGCCGCAGGTCAGGTAGATCATCGTGCTGAAATAGTCCATGTTCCTGAAGTCCCTCGCGCGGTGTGTTTTGTCAAATTTTTGTGGGCCGTTTCGGCGTTTCTTTTAGTCCGTTTGAGCGGTTGTTTTTAGGCCGTTTCGGCTTTGGCCAGTCCTGTGGGTTGTCGGTTATTGCATGAGGGCGTGGGTCTTGCGCCAGGACTCGCCCTCGAATCTGATCATCCTGCCGTGGTGGACGGTGCGGTCGATGATCGCGGCGGCCATGTTGGGGTCGCCGAAGATCCTGCCCCATCCGGAGAACTCGATGTTGGTGGTGTAGATGATGCTCTGGGTCTCGTACGCGTTGGTGACGACCTGGAACAGGAGCCTGCTGCCTTCCTCGTCGATGGGCACGTAGCCGAGTTCGTCGATGATCAGGAGCGGGGTTCTGCCGATCATGGCGAGTTCCCGGTCGAGCCGATTGTCCGTCTGGGCGCGTAGGAGCCGCATGACCAGGCTTGCGGCCGTGTGGTAGCGCACGGGCATGCCCCTGCGGCATGCGTTCCTGCCAAGCGCGATGGCGAGGTGGGTCTTGCCGGTGCCGGGAGGCCCGAACAGGACGAGGTCCTCGTGGCCGCTGATGAATTCCAGGGATTCGATCCGCTGTCTTCCGTAGTCGACGGGGAAGCGGATCGGGGTCCAGTCGTAGCCGTCGAGTTCCTTGTCGGCGGGGAATCCGGCCTGTTTCAGGAGCCGGGAGCGTTTGGAGCGTTCCCGGGATTCGAGTTCGGCATTCATCCATTCCTCCACGAACTCCATCTGGGTTGGCGTGGCGTTGGCGAGCTGGTCGGCGAGGATCTGGCGGGTCAGGGGCAACCGGCGCGCGAGGTTCATGATCGTTTCGATCTTCTCGCCGGTGGACGCGCGGCGGCGTTTCATGTCGGGCATGACGACCGGTGGGCGGTGGATCCCCATGTTTACGCCTCCTTCCTTTCCCGCGTCCCACGAGGCTGCATGAACACGTCGTATCCGGTCAGGTCGGGTGCGGTCTGCTCGTATGGCTTCTCGCCGGAGGCGATGCGCCGTGCCATGGTGGTCAGGCTCGCCTCGTCGAGCGGGTGCCCCTGTTCGACCAGATGCTCACCAGCCTCGACGGCCGGCTCGAACCCGCACGCGTCGCTCGTTCTGGAGATGAGCCGGAACGCGTTCCTGCGCGCCTTGGCGTCCATCCGGTCGATCGCCAGACGCAGTTTGTCGGGAAAATCATCGCGGATGGTGGAATCGGGCCATGCGTTGGTCTTGCGGCCCAGTGCGGGCAGGAGCGTGGCGGGGTCGCGGATAGTGGCAGGCGAATCCCCGTACACGCGCGGCAGCCTGGCGCAGGTGCGCCCGTCCTGGGTGCGGATCGTCACGTCGAACGCGCGAAGGGCGACGTCCAACGTCCAGCCGCGCCACGAGGGTCCGGCGAGGTAATGGTTGCCGTCGACCTGCACGCGCCCGTCCTTGTCGGCCTTCCTGACCTCCCAGCGGATCGCGTCGTAGGGCTTGGACGGCAGGGGCTGCATCTCCGCCTTCTCCTCGGCGAACAGTCCGCCGATCGGCGCGCCCTTGCGGTAATGCGTCTCCTTGGCCATCGCGTCGCACCGCTCCAGCATGTACCGGGTCAACTGGGCGTAGGACTCCGCGTTGAGCAGGGGCACCATGATGTTGCGGCGCAGGAACCCGACCGCGTTCTCCACGCTGCCCTTCTCATTGCCCGAGTTCGGATTGCAGAACCTGGTCTCCAGCCGGTAATGCTCCACGAACAGTTCGAACACCTTGACGATGCTGACCCTGTCCCACGCGACCCGGTGACCGGCGCCGGTGGCGTTGTCGAGCACCAGCGTCAGGGGGACCGCGCCTATGTGCTCGAACACCGTGCGCAGTCCCGCGCACACGCATTCCGCGTTCTCCCCGGGCAGGGCCGCGCAGTAGCGCATGTTCGAATACGGGAACGTCACGACCAGGCAATGCACGTCGACCCGGTCCCCGCCGACCACGGCCCGCGCCATGCCGAAATCGACCTGCGCCTCGCCCGGATGCCACTCGAGCTCCAGATACCCGTCCGACGGGAGCCGATGCTCCTCGCGCCAACGCTTCACATACCGTTGCACCGACGAGTACGCGCCCCCGTAGCCCCTCTCCGAAACGAGCCGGTCGTACACGCGCTTGGCGGTGTGCCGCTGCTTGCGCGGCATGAACCGGTCCGCCTCCAGCCACCCGTCGACCGTCGCCTTGAACGGGTCGAGCTTCGACGGCCTCGATGCGGAGTGCTCCGGCTTGGGAGAGCAATCCTCCCTCCCGGCGTATTTCGCGACCGTGTCGCGGGCCACGCCCACCTCTTTTGCGATGCTTCTCCATGACACGCCATGCGCGTCAAGCACCCTGATACGTTGTTGTACGGACACCGGTACCGTCATTCCTTTCCTTTCCCGAGAAACCGAATGGTTTGCTTCCGACTCGGGAAACTAGTACGGGCAGGACGGGCCGGTGTTCATTTCTCGCCACACGCTGAAATGGACTAAAACCTGCCGCTCATCTGGAGACTTTCCACACGCTCACACGGCCCACTTTCTATTGAACAGACACAGCGCGGGTCTTGACGTTCTGGATGATGCTGTTCAGCCCCTCGAGGACCGCGTTGGTGCGCCGGTGGTCGAAGTAGGCCAGGATGTCGTCCCAATGGCGGCGGAGCTGTCGGGCGAGGGCCTTCATGGGCTCCAGCCTCGATTGCATCATCCACGAGCACAGGCGTTTGAGCCCCGTTTCGGCCTCGGTCCTGTTCGCGCTGGTGTCGTAGATGTGTATTTAGTCAAGTCGGTGTTTTGGGTTCGAGGTGGTGACGTTTTCTTGGACTCCCCGACCGGGAGGAGAACCCCCCCTATGGCAAGGTACGGCAGAGAGCAGCGCGGCAGGGCCGTGGACCTGTACGTCAGATACGAGCGCTGCGCCGCCGACGTGATCCGCGAGCTCGGCCATCCCGGCAAGGGCGCGTTGCTGTCGTGGTACGCGGACCGGCTCGAGGAGGAGCGCACCCGTGGCGGAGACGCCCAGGAGGAAGCCCCCGACGGCCGGGGAGAGGAAAGCCGGCGTGGCGACTATGGCGTCGGGAAACATGCCGACGTCCGCATCCGGGCCTCGGGACACGGCGGATCCGGTGGACACGCTGGCGTCCATGGAGGCCAGACTCGCGCGCTTGCAGGCCCGTCTGGACGAACTGGACGCCGATGTCGAACGGCAGCGGCGGGAGAAGAAGGAGCCGGACATCGAGATCGCGATCCGGAAGGGCACGTTGGAGCTGTTGGGAAAAGAGCCAGGCACAGACCCGGAAAACCCGGCCGGCCACGAGAAGACGCTCCTCGTCAAACAGACCAGTGAGAAGCTCGGCGTGACCGCCGGAAGCCTGTTGCCCGTGGTGGGCGTCGCGCGCGGCACGTACCACTACCAGCCCGACGCCATGAAACGCCCCGACAAGGACTCCGGTCTACTGGAGCTCGTGCGCGAGGCGTTCGAGAACAGCAAGCGCAGGTACGGGTACAAGCGGGTCCACCTGGAGCTGAGGGGCATGGGAATCGTGGCCAGCGCGAAGCAGATCATGGGGCTCATGACCAGGCACGGCCTGGTGCCCCCTGTCCAGGAGCGCGAAGCGGCACGGCTCGTACAAGGGCGAGCTGACCAAGGCCCCGGCGAACCTGGTGGACGGGGATTTCCACGCCGAGCGTCCGAACATGCCGTGGGTCACGGACCTCACGGAGTTCTCGATCCCCGCGGGCAAGGCCTGCCCGTCGCCCGTGATCGACTGCCATGACGGCATGCCGGTCGCGTGGACGATCGGCACCAGCCCGGACTCGGCATTGGCCAACGGCATGCTCGCCGACGCGTGCTCCACGCTCAAGGACGGGGAGAAACCAATCATCCATTCCGATTAAGCCGGGTTTGTTGTTAAGCCGGGGAACGGTTCGGGGTCTTGGTGGCTGGCCGTGTCCCATGTGGTTTCCCGGCTTAACGTTCCGGGTTATGTTCGTCTTGTCCCATTTGATTCGAACGAAGGAGTTTGCCATGGGTGAGACGACGGTTGGCCATGTCGCGGGCGAGGTGGTCCGCGCGCTTTACGGGGCCGGTTATATGGAATCCACCATAGGCCAGTACCGCAAGTCCATCAGGGCGTTGGAACGGTACGCCGGAGGCCCGGATGCGGTGTACACGCGTGGGTTGGGCGCGGGGTTCGCCGCGTCGACCTTCAGTGAGCGGACGGGCGGTTTCAGCAGGCAGCGGTGGTTCGATTACGGCAGGCTGGCGCGTTTGTGCGACTCGTATCTGCGGTCCGGTTCGGTGGACCTGGGCAAGTGGCGCAGGAGCAGGCTTGCGGAGCCGGTGGTTCCGGGTTTGGCCGTGGTCATGGAGCGTTGGGAGGCGTATCTCGCCGGTTCGGGACTGGCTTCGGCGACGGTGGGGCATTACCGTCGGATGGCGGGCTTGTTCCTCACGTGGCTGGAATCTCATGGGGTCGTGTCGTTGGACGGTTCGGATGGCTCGCATGTGCTGGGGTTCATGGCCGGGCTGCGTTCACGCTGGTCGGAGTCGTCGATGCGGCACGCCGCGTCGGACCTGCGCCCGTTGTTCAGATGGCTCGGGCGGGATGACCTGGCGGACGCGATCGGCCTGGCCGGCATACGCAGGACCCACGCGATCGCGGGAACGTTGCCCGACGACGAGCACCGCCGCTTGCTGGAGGCGTGCGCCTCGCGGTCGGTGCCGTCGAGGGACGCGGCGATCACCCTGCTGTCGCTGACGTGCGGGCTGAGGGCATGCGATGTGATCGGTCTGAGGATCGCCGACGTGGATTGGGATTCCATGAGCATAGGTCTGGTGCAGCGAAAGACGGGCAATCCGTTGACCGTGCCGATGACGGGACCGCTGGCCGCGAGGCTGGCGTCCTGGCTGTTGGACGAAAGGCCCGCCACCGACGACGACCGTGTGTTCGTGCGGTACAAGGCGCCCCATGTCGCGCTTCGGGGTCATTCATCGGTGTACGAGGCGATCAGCCGTGTCATGCGGCACGCCGGGCTCGGACGCCGGGGCGGTTCCAGGCTGTTGCGGCGCAACGCGGCGACGAGGATGCTGGAGGCGGCCACGCCGTTGCCGACGATCAGCGCGGTGCTTGGCCACGCCGACCCCGATTCCACACGCGTCTACATGGCCACGCACCGCGGGGGAATGCTCGCGTGCGTGCTGCCCGTGCCGGAAGGCGGATCGTCATGAGACCCACGGAACACGGATTCGTCGGCCCGCTCGCCGGCGAATTGGAGGAGTACATCCGTTTCAAGGCGTCCATGGGCAGGCATGGCGCCACCCGCGTCCAGGTCCTGCGCTCGTTCGACCGGCATTGCCTCGAACACGGGGCCGTGCGTCTGGAGCGGGGCGTCGTGGAGCGATGGATCGCCCATAGGATCGACGCGAATCCCGGGGGTTGCCGCTCGTGGTTCTCGTACATCAGGGACTTCGGCAGGTGGATGCGACTGGCCCACGATCCCGACGCGTACGTGCTCTCCGACCAGTGGAAGGCCGGATCCCCGCGTCCGACGCCGTACCTGCTGACGGACCGCGAGGCCGCCCTGTTCCTGCGGGCCGCGGGAACGTTGGAGTCTCCGTCGCCGTGGGCGTGGCAGTCTCGCGCGTTCTTCATGCTCATGGCCTGCTGCGGGCTGCGCACCCGAGAGGTCAGGAGACTCGCCGTCGGGCACGTCGACCACAAGGCCCGTTCCATCGACGTGGTCGATTCCAAGGCCGGTCGCAGCCGCAGGCTGCCCGTGGGCGACGAGGTCGCCGCCGAACTGCTGGAATGCGACCAACGGTCCCGCGAACGCTTCGGAGACGACCGTCCCGCGTTCTTCGTCACCTCCACCGGCAATCCGGTCTCCCCGGGCATGCCCGGCGTGGTGTTCCGCCGCGTCTGGACGCGGGCCGGGCTCGAGTGGCCACAAGCCGGCAAACGGCCCAGGCCCTATGATTTCCGGCACCGGTTCGCGTTCGCGAACATCGAGCGGTGGACTCGCGACGGCGTGGACGTGATGGCGATGCTGCCCTATCTGGCGGCCTACATGGGACACGCCGGCATCGACAGCACCCTCTACTACGTGCACGCCAGCCCCGATTTCATGGACGGATACGCGGACCTCGTCGCCGACGCCGAACGCGTGGTCCCGGAAACGGAGGAACCATGAGCAAGGCAAGGAAAACGGCCGCCAGCTCCGGTGAACCGGACTTCTGGCGAGTCGCGCGCGACTGGCTGCACCACTGGCTGCCCAAGGTGCGGGGCAGCTCGCCGAAGACCGTCGAGGCGTACCGCATCGGCCTGGAATCCTACGTCCGATGGCTCGAAACCACGGAAGGCACGCAGCGCAGCCACATCGGTTTCGGGCATTTCGACCGGGCGCGCCTGGGCCGGTGGGTCGAATGGATGCGGACCGAGCGCGGGTACTCGGACCGCACCATCATGCTGAGGATGACGACGATGCGCGTGTTCCTCGACCACGCGGGCCTCGAACACCCGGCATTGACCGCGCTGGGCAACGACGCGGCCGGCATACGTGTCAAACCACCCGCGCGCAAACCCGTCGACCACCTCGGGGAGGAGCACACCAAAGCGTTGCTGACCGCATGGGGCACCGGCGACGCCAAATCGCGCAGGAACCGCATGCTCCTGATCCTCATGTACGACACCGCCGCCAGGATCGGCGAACTCGCCGCACTGACCATCGCGGACGTGGGTATGGATAAGCCGGCCAGGGTCACGCTCACCGGCAAACGCGGCAAGAGCCGGGTCGTGCCCCTGGGAGAAAGGACACGAACCCACCTGGCCGCCTACCTCGAGGAATTCCATCCCGGACCGTCCATGCGCGACGGCGACAGGCCGTTGTTCCACTCGACGAGGAACGGCGCCATCCAGCCGCTCTCCGTGGACCGGATCGACGAGATCCTCAAAACCGCGGCGGCCAGAGCACGCCGCGGGACGTGCCCGTCCATGCCCGAACGCGTCCACTGCCACCTGATCCGCCGGACCCGCGCCATGGACCTCTACCAACAGGGCGTGCCGCTACCGCTCATCATGCAACTGCTCGGCCACGAAAGCATGAGCACAACCAGCGCGTTCTACGCGTTCGCGACCCTCGACATGATGCGCAAAGCCGTCGATGCGGCCAACCCCGGCCCCGACCCCTCCAAGGAGACATGGCTCAGCGAGCAACGACTCCGACAACTACACACCCTCAAATAACCCGGAACGTTAAGCCGGGAAACCACATGGGACACGGCCAGCCACCAAGACCCCGAACCGTTCCCCGGCTTAACAACAAACCCGGCTTAATCGGAATTAAACCGATGTCGGTTTAACAGTGACCATGGCCGCCACTACCGGTGGCCCGGGTGGATCCGCATCCGCAAGGACGACGACCTGACGCGTTCGACGGGCGCGAAGGGATGCAGTCCGGACAACGCCGCCGCGGAGGGGTTCCTCGGCCGTCTCAGGCAGGAGTTCTTCCACAAGCGCAGCTTCGCAGGCGTCTCGATGGACGGGTTCATCAACATGCTCGACGACTACATGGTCCGGTACCGGGACAAGAGGATCAAGACGGAGTCCGGACACGGGCATCATGGACCGTCGACGCAGACTCGGTCTTGTGGCATGATCGGTGGTGATGGAATCAATGACGAGTCCAACAAAACGGCACCATCCCCGTCTAGCGAGGGTGCCTCCGGTGGGACTCGAACCCACAAGCCGAAGCGGTCGATTTTAAGTCGACTGCGTATACCATTCCGCCACGGAGGCCTGCCGGATTTTCGCCGGCTTAGTTATTGTACGCTACCGAGCGAGAAGACGGCGCCCATAATCGAGCACAATGCCATCCAGCAGACCATGTTCACTCGCGACGAACGAGTCGATGGCCTCGCCGTGATCAGCTTGGGCCGCCTCGCTCACTTTGGCGAGCACGCGGCTCCAGACCACAGCGCCACCACCGACCACATCGATACGGCCCGGATGAATGGTCTTGTATGCGCTGCGTTCGGCTCGGGTCATGCGCAGGAATCGGTCATCCACTGCGTACGCATCTTCAAGGCTCAGTCGATGGCCATCGACCACGGTGTGATCGTATTCCTTCAATCCCATGGCCAGGGCGGTCATGGTGGTCACCGTACCGGACACGCCGATGATGGTACGTGCCTTGCCAGCGTCCACAGTACGGAACGCCTCATCGATATGCTCGTCGATATCGGCTATCGCCTCATCAATCTCCGCTTGTGTGGGAGGATCGGTGACGAGATGGCGTTCGGTCATGCGCACGGATCCGATATTCATGGAAAATGCACCCTGCACCTGTGTGGTGGGGGCGTTCACGCCATCACCGCCGATCACCAGTTCAGTGGAGCCGCCTCCCAAATCAACCACCAGATAGGGTGCCGGCAAATCATCTCGGTTGACTACGGAAGTGGCACCCAAGAAGCTGAGATCGGCTTCTTCGGTACCGGGAATGACTTCAGGACGGACACCAAGGATGCTCTCGATGCCATCCTCAAATTCCTCACGATTCTCGGCATCGCGCGTGGCAGAGGTGGCCACGAATCGCAGGCCGTCGACCGGATGCTCGGCGAGTACGCCGGCGAACTCACGGGCGGCTTCATACGCGCGTTCCAATGCTTCGTCGGCAAAACGATGGGTTTTGTCCACGTCCTGACCGAGTCGGATTACCCGCAGGATGCGGGGTACGACTTCATGCATGCCGTCGGCGTCCACGCGCGCGACTTTCAATCGGATGGAGTTCGTGCCGCAATCAATACCGGCAACGGTTACGGATTCCTTGCTCATCGCTTTCCTCTTCTTCTTGTACGGACAATGGCACACGTGCCATGCGCGGAATCGTTGCTCAGTCCTCCAGCGAGCAGCGACAGAGGGCGGGGTCGAACTCATCCTTGATTCGTTCGAGTACCATGTCTCCGATTGGATTGGCTCCCGGCCCCATGACCAGCGATTGGGCCAGTAGCGCATGCAGGCATTTGACACGTACAGGCATGCCGCCGGCCGAGGTCCCCTCAATGTGCTCCTCGCTGTCGTCCAAACGGGTTGCCAGTTCATGGCGGAAGGCCAGATACAGTTCATGTGCCTGCCTATAGGCGGCCTGCAGTTCCTCGTCGGCGCCCAGCATGTCGTTGTATTGCTGCATGATGCCGGCCGCTTCCACGTGGGAGGCGGCCTTGACCGCCTCAGGCCCCGTCAGGTAGCAGGTGGTGGGAAATGGTATGCCGCCGGGCAGCACGGGCCGGGTGATGACGGCGAGCGGACGCCCGCATACGCATCGGGCACCCACAGCAACCATGCCGCGCGGATAACGTCCAAGCTGGCGTTGCACCACATCGATGTCATGGTCGGTCGCGGGTTCGGCAAGAATCGCGTCAACGAGAGCCTTGGCCTTGGCGTCGATATCGATGGTCACTGCTGGGTTCCCTCCCCTGTGTTGGTCTGATTGCTGTCTTGCGTGTTGTTCTGTTCATCCTGCGTATTGCCGGAATCAGAGCCGCCCGAGCTGTCATCTTTTGATTGAGACACAGGCTCGTCGGCTTTCTTGAACGAGTAGGCGAGCTCGCTGTACCATGGCAGCACTTTCTTGTTGGATTCCGAGGACGAGGACGAATCAGACTCGGAATCCTCACTACCGGTCACGGCTTCCGGATGAAGCACATGAACTGCGGTCTCCCCGGGAAACACAAAGCCGAGACGCTCACGAGCTTGGGCGGTGACGTAGGCTTTGTCATCCCAACGTTTGATATCGTTTTCCAATTCCTGTTTTTTGGCCACCAACGAGGCTTCCTCTCGTTTGAGGCCATTGAGTTCGGCAAGGTTCAGCGCATAGGTGTGAAACGTGGAAACCAATTGAATGGTGCCAAGAGCCACGATAAACAGGGAAACGAAAAATGCGATTGGTCCCGCACTGTTTTTCTTTCTGGCCGTTGCTTTGCCGGGTTTACCGACTTTGCCAGATTTACCGGACTTGCCGGTGCGGAACGACTTGCTCATGACACACGAAAATACCCGTCGCATTCGACTTGACGAATGCGACGGGCATCAAGCTTGCGCTGAATATCACGCCTTTACGGGCGTTTCAATTCACTTGGCCAGGTACTTCTTGCAGGCCTTGAAGGCGCTGTAGCCGGCGTACTGAGCGGTGGAGCCGAGCTCCTCCTCGATCTCGAGCAGGCGGTTGTACTTGGCAACGCGCTCGCCACGGGCCGGTGCACCGGTCTTGATCTGGCGGGTGTTCTTAGCGACAGCCAGGTCGGAGATGGTGGTGTCCGGGGTCTCACCGGAGCGGTGGGAAACCATGGAGGTGTAGCCATTGGCGGTGGCCAGCTCGATGGCGTCGAGGGTCTCGGTGACGGAACCGATCTGGTTCAGCTTGACCAGCAGGGAGTTGGCGGCGCCGAGGTCGATGGCCTTCTGCAGGCGAGCCGGGTTGGTGACCAGCAGGTCGTCGCCGACGAACTGCAGACGATCGCCGAGGCGAGCGGTAATGGCAGCCCAGTCTTCCCAGCCTTCCTCGTTGAACGGGTCCTCGATGGAGACGATCGGGTACTCGTTGATGAGGTTCTCGTAGTAGTCGAGCATGTAGGCGGAGTCGCGCTCTTCACCGTCGAAGCGGTACTTGCCGGTCTCCTTGTTGTAGAACTCGGAGGAGGCGACATCCAGGCAGATGCCGATCTGCTTGCCGGGCTCGTAGCCGGCAGCGGAGATGGCGTCCATAATGTACTTGAGGGAGTCCTCGTTGGACTTCATCTTCGGGGCGAAGCCGCCCTCGTCGCCGAGGCCGGTGTTCAGGCCTTCCTTCTTCAGGACGTTCTTCAGGGTGTGGTAGACCTCAACGCCGGCACGCAGAGCCTCGGAGTAGGTGTCGAAGCCGTACGGGGAAATCATGTACTCCTGAATGTCGGTGGCGAAGTCAGCGTGAGCGCCACCGTTCATGATGTTCATGTTCGGGACCGGCAGGATGTGGCCGTTGGTGCCGCCGATGTAGCGATACAGCGGCAGGCCTGCGGACTCAGCGGAGGCGTACAGAGCGGCCAGGGAAACGCCGAGGATGGCGTTGGCGCCCAGCTTGCCCTTGTTCGGGGTGCCGTCGAGCTCGATCATCAGGTCGTCGAGGGCGCGCTGATCAGCGGCATCCATGCCGATGATCTTCGGAGCGATGACCTCGTTCACGGCCTTGACCGCGTTGAGAACACCCTTGCCGCCGTAGACGGACTTGTCGCCATCGCGACGCTCCCAAGCCTCGGCCTCACCGGTGGAAGCACCAGAGGGAACCAGACCCTTGCCCTGAGCACCGTCTTCGGTCTCCAGGTAGACCTCAACGGTCGGGTTGCCACGAGAATCCAGAATCTGACGTGCGTACACGCTTTCAATTGCTGCCACAACTACTCCTTAAAACGGTTGTGTATCTTGAATGACATTCATAAGAGTAGTGCGATTTGTGGACGTTGTGAACAACACGCCCAAAATTTGATGTGAGCGCTCACAATGTCGGTGTGCCGCGTGATTGCAGTCAACTTTGGAGGAAAACGCTTAGGCGCTGATTACATCATTGAGATAGTCGATTTCGCTATCGGACAATTCAAGAGTGACCGCTTTGAACGAGTCCTGAATCTCCTGTGGGTTTCTAGCGGAGGGAATCGTAAACAGATTGCCATATTGTGCAAGCTCCCAAGCAAGTGTGACACGCTGGTAGGAGCAGCCGTGATTGTCGGCGACTTCCTTGAATCGGTCGAACAGATGCTCATTGAAGGGATCGAGGAAGCCACCAAGCGGCGACCAGCAGACGAAAGCCAGTCCAAGCTGTTCGCAGGTTTCCATCGTGTGGTCGGGATCGCGGTGGACCGGCGAGAACTGGTTTTGGACGGCGACCAGCCTGTCTCCCAGAATGGTATGGGCAATTTCGATGTCCTTGTTGTCGATGCGCGAGATGCCGACCGCTCTGACCACGCCCTCATCCACGAGCTGCTTGAGCGCACCCATCTGGTCCTCGTAGGGCACCTGCGGATCGTTGCAATGCGAGTACAGCAGATCGAGCGTTTCTACACCGAGGCGCCGTGCGGATTCCTTGGCGTTGGCAATCATGGTTTCAGGGCGGGCATCGGCCTGCCAGCTATAGTTTCCATGGTTGTCGAGTGTGCGCAACCAGCCGGTTTTGGTGGCCACGAGCACCTCGTCCTTCGGGCCGTGCCACGAGTTCAACGCGTCACGAACCAAGTATTCGCCATATCCCATGTCCTCCGGCTCGCCGGTTCCTGGCTTGCTGGGCAGGTAATAGGACCACGCCGTGTCAAGGTAACGGACCCCGGCATCCAGCGCGGCATGGATGGTCTCAATCGCCTGATTACGATTGGTCGGCCGCCCCTCGATGGCGAGCGCCATCGTGCCCATGCCGAGTCGAGGAATTTCGTAGCCGGCAAGTGTTGCCGTGTGTTGGTTTTTCATCGTTGTGGCCTCCATGCCAAGTCATCGAGGAGCTGATTGGTCCAAAGAACTACTTGATCGGAACTCATGGGACCTTGGCCCAGGGAGCCGGTGAACGGGGTGGGGACGATGAGCTGGTGAGTGACCGGGCGGTATTGGGTGCCCTTGTAGATTCTCGTCATGCGCATCTGAATGGATTCGGGCGGGTCAATGCGTCCGATACGCACGCGGTTGGATTGCGCCAGAATTTCCGAAACGCCGAGCTTGCGCGCCTTGAACTTCAAGCGAGCCACGTCGAAGAGGGTTTCGAATTCGACCGGAGGCTTGCCGTAACGGTCGGTGAGTTCTTCTTTCAAATCCTTGAGGTCGGCTTCATTGCGTGCGGAAGCGAGCTTGCGGTATGCCTCCAAACGCAGCTTGTCGGAATCGATGTAGTCAATCGGAATCGACGCCTCGATAGGCAGATCGATGGACACGGACACCGGCTCGACGTCCTCATCGGGTTCCTTGTATTTTTCAACGGCTTCGGAGACCATGCGCACATACAGGTCGAAGCCGACGCCCTCGATATGGCCGGACTGCTCGTCACCCAGCAGGTTGCCGGTGCCGCGCAGTTCCAAATCCTTCATGGCCACGTCGAAGCCGGAGCCGAGGGCCGTGTTCTGAGCGATGGTGGCGAGTCGGTCGTGCGACTGCTCGGTCATCGGCTTGGACGGGTCATACAGGAAGTAGGCGTAGGCGCGTTCGCGGCCACGGCCCACACGGCCACGCAATTGGTGAAGCTGGCTCAGACCGAATCGGTCGGCATGGTCCACGATCAGCGTGTTCGCATTGGAGATATCAAGACCGGTTTCGATGATCGTGGTGCATACGAGCACATCGATGTCGCGATGCCAGAAGTCGCGGATAATCTGGTCGAGCTGCTTCTCCCCCATCTTGCCGTGGGCGATGCCGACGCGCGACTCGGGCACCAGCGTGTGAATCTTGTCAGCGATGGACGAGATGTCCTGCACGCGGTTGTGCACATAGAACACCTGGCCGCCGCGCAGCAGTTCCCGGCGTACGGCCGCGGTGACCTGCGCGTCCTCGTAGGCACCCACATAGGTCAGCACCGGCAGGCGGTCTTCGGGCGGTGTGGCGAGCGTGGACATCTCACGAATGCCGGTCACGGCCATTTCCAACGTACGCGGAATAGGCGTGGCGGACAGGGATAGCACGTCCACGTTGGTGCGCAGGGCTTTCAGCGTTTCCTTGTGTTCCACGCCGAAACGCTGCTCCTCGTCGATGATGACGAGTCCCAAATCCTTGAACTTGATTTTCGGGTTCAGCAGTTTGTGTGTGCCGATGACCACGTCCACCGTGCCGTTTTCCAGGCCTTCGATGGTCGCGTTGATCTCCTTGGTGGTTTGGAAGCGGCTCATGGCGGCCACATTCACCGGGAATCCTTCAAAGCGGTCGGTGAAGGTTTCCTGATGCTGTTGAACGAGCAAAGTGGTGGGCACGAGCACCGCCACCTGCTTGCCGTCCTGTACGGCTTTGAATGCGGCACGTACGGCGATTTCGGTTTTGCCGAAGCCCACGTCGCCGCAGATGAGTCGGTCCATTGGCACGGGCTTTTCCATGTCGGATTTGACCTCGTCGATGGTGGTGAGCTGGTCGGCGGTTTCCTGATAGGGGAAGGCGTCTTCCAGTTCTTTCTGCCACGGGGTGTCTGGGCTGAATGCAAAGCCTTTGGCGCGCTGGCGGGCGGAGTACAGCTTGATTAGGTCGTCGGCGATCTCATGGACGTGCTTGCGGGCCTTGGCCTTGGTGGCCGCCCAGTCGGAGCCGCCGAGTTTGTTGAGCTTGGGTGCTTCGGCACCGATGTATTTGCTGACCTGGTCGAGCTGGTCGGTGGGGATGAACAGTTTGTCCGCCGGTGCACCGCGCTTGGAAGGCGCGTATTCGATGACCAGGTATTCGCGGGTGGTTTTGTTGGCGCCGGTGCCAATGGTGCGCTGGCGCATTTCCACGAATCGGCCGATGCCGTGCTGCTCATGCACCACGTAATCGCCTTTTTTGAGTTCCACCAAATCGATGGCCTTACGCCGACGCTTCGGCGTTTTGGCCACAGCAACCGCAGAGCTTCGACCGGTCAAGTCGCGTTCGGTGAGCAGGGCGATTTTGGCGGCCTTGCCCACGAATCCGTCAACGGCCTGGGAACGGATGGCATCGAACGTGGTGATGCCGGTGATGTTGAGTGCACGCTTCAGACGGGCCAGGGTGCCGGCAGCAGCGGCGGTGATAGTGACATGGAACCCGGCTTCCAACAGACCGTCAATGCCCTGCGAAGCTTTAGCCTCGTCTCCTCGGAATTCCGCTGGATTCTGCGCGTCGAGCTGCACATGGCCGGCCAGTGTGGTGTCCACACCGAAACTGGTGAGACGAACTACCGGATGCTCTGAATATTCAAGCGAACTGATGGTTTCCGCATAGTCAAGGAAACTGGCTTCGTCGAAGCTGATGGGCGCGCCGGCGCCGTGGCCGGATGCGGCCACATGCCAGCTGGCGGCCAAGAACTCGTTGGCGGTTTTGGCCAGATCTTCAGCGGAACGGCGTAGTTTTTCAGGGTCGCTAAGCAGCACCACAGCATGCTTGGGCAACATGGAGCCCACCGGTTCCAAGTGATCCACAAGCGCGGGCATCAGAGATTCCATACCTTCGACTGGAATGGCGTTGGCGATGGATTCGAGCATGTCTTCGGCGTTGGGAATCGAACCGATCAGGGCCTTGGCACGGGTGCGCACGGCATCAGTCAATTGCAGTTCGCGGCAAGCGGTGGCCCAGATGGTTTTGAGCCCCTCGCCATAGGTGCGCTGGTCGGAAGCGTGGAATTCCTTGATAGTGTCGATTTCGTCACCGAAGAATTCGATACGCACCGGGTGCGGCGCGGTGGGCGGAAATACGTCGAGAATGCCACCACGCACGGCGAATTCGCCGCGATCCATGACCAGTTCCACGCGCGTGTAGGCGTTTTCGATGAGCCGTTTGGCCGCCTCGTCAAGCGGCAAATCTTCCCCTACCGTGAATACGAGTGGTTCGACGTCGCCAAGGCCTTGGACCACCGGCTGAATCAGCGAGCGAATCGGCATGACAAGGATGCGAATCGGCCCGAACATCGGATTGGCGTCACTCGGGTGCTTCAGTCTGCGGAACACGGCCATACGGCTGGCCACGGTGTCCGCGCGTGGGCTCAGGCGCTCGTGAGGCAGGGTTTCCCACGCCTCGAGCTGGGCGATATCGTTCGGGTCGCCGTCATACCAGGAGCGCAGCGATCCCACGGTTTCCTCGGCTTCGCGGCCGGAAGCCACGACCAACACCACCGGCTTGCCTGAGTTGCCGTTCGTGCCCTGAGCAATGGCCGCGGCCAGTGCCGGGCGAAGACCCTCAGGCACACCGGCCAGAATGGAATTGTCGACGTCGTCCGAAGCTTCGATGTCGCCTGCGGCGAGGCTCAAGAATGTCTTGTCCCGCTCAAGTTCGGACAGTATGCCGGCAAGCGAGCCGTTGATCAGATCCGGATGCACGGTCCGGCCGTCTGCCGCTTGTCCACGGGAAGACTGCGTGTCGGAAGTTTTCGCCTTAGCGGCCATTGAACTTCTCCTGGGTCTTGGCAAGACCGTGGAAGATGATTTCTTCGGCCGCATCGGCGCCATCAGCCAGGAATTCAGGCAGTTGCTTGCGCTGATCCGGACCAAAGCCACCCAGCACCCAGTTCACCGTGTTGTCATGCGCATGCGCACCACGCTTGGAGTGGCCGACACCCATACGTACACGTGCATATTTCGGTGTGCCAAGCGAACGGTCAATGGATTTGATGCCGTTATGTCCGCCCGCGGAGCCACCAGCCTTGACCTTGATGCGTCCGAATTCCAAGTCCATGTCGTCGTGAATCACCACGATGTGGTCGGGCTCGATCTGATAGTAGGCGCTGATGGAGGCCACGGCATTGCCCGAGTCGTTCATGTAGGTCAACGGCTTGGCCAGAAAGAACTTGATGGTGCGACCGTCAAGATTCATCGTGCTCTTACCGAGCATGGCAAGACCCTTGTGATCGGCGAAGTTCACGCTCCAGCGTTCGGCGAGCACGTCGGCTGTCATGAAGCCCATGTTGTGTCGCGTGTCCTCATATTTCTTGCCCGGGTTGCCCAGTCCCGCAATCAGCCAAAAATCCGATGCCATATCCGTTCCTCGTCTTGTCTCGCCAGCCTACAAACGCAACGATTGTACTTAGAGGTCGAGATACCAGTAGGACATATCACGCATGGTGCCGGTGGAGTCGGTGGCGGCGGCGGGCATGAGGCCGAACTGGGTGAAGCCGAATCGTCGCATGAGGGCGATTGAGCCGGCGTTGTCGGCAAAGATGATGCCGCAGGCTTTGCGCATGTGACGGGCGCGGGCCTCGCGTAGGAGATTGTCCAGCATGAACGTGCCCGCTCCCCTGCCTTGCCATGCGGGGGCGATGTAGTAGGCGAGATCGGTGACGCCGTCATAGCCGGCACGATCGTAGAACACGGAGAGCGAACCAAAGCCGATGACTTGCCCGTCCTCTGATTCCGCCATGAATACGCCATATGGAGGTTTATGGGATTCGACCCACGCACGGCGCTGGTCGAGGGTGAGCGGAGTCAGGTCCGCGGTGGCTCCGCCGACCACCACCGAGGCGTTATAGATGTCGGTGATGGCTTGGATATCAGACTCGACGGCTGGACGGAAAGTGTATGGCATGACTCCAGACAATAGCATGGCTCCCGCTGGCGGGAGCTGTCGCGGTTTATCCGCGACTGAGGGTGATAGCATTAGTCACTCTTGACCACCCTCAGTCAGCTGCGCTGACAGCTCCCGCCAGCGGGAGCCACCTTGTTTCGGTGAACTACTTGTCGAGCTCTATGGCCTTGTTGAGGGCTTCTTCGAGCTGCTGTTGGGCCTTGCCGTAGGCGGTCCAATCGCCGTTCTTCATGGCGGACTGGCTGTCTTTCATGGCTTGGGCGGCATCGTTCAATGCCTGCTGGAGTTCGGGACTGCGAGCGGTGTCGGACTGCCCGGATGACGTGCCAGAATCCGACTTGCCGTCCGTGGTGCCGGACTGGCCATCAGACTGGGACTGGTCGCCGGAGGTGTCGGAACCGGACTGATTGCTGGCATCCTGTCCGCCGGTGTTCGAGGAGTCGGATGATCCGTCGCCAGACACATTCTCGGCATCGCCGGCCGCTGCACCGGAGTCACCACCGAACACCTGATCGAGCGCCTCATCAAGCGTGTCGGCAAAGCCGACCTGATCGCCGAATGCCACCAGCGTCTTCTTCAGCAGCGGGAACGACGTGGCACCCGAAGACTTGACGTACACGGGCTGCACATACACCAGGCCACCACCGAGCGGCAGGGTGAGCAGGTTGCCTCGCACCACCTGCGTGTCACCGGACTGCAACAAGTTCAGTTCCTTGGACACATCGGCATTGGCGTTGAAATTGTTCTGCGCCTGGCCGGGGCCCGGCACATTCGAATCCTTGGGCAGCTCCTGCAATCGGATGGTGCCGTAATTCGGTCCGATCTTGCCCTTCTCGCCGCCGGCATCCGAGTCGACCGAAAGGAATCCGGTCAGAATCTCTCGAGTGGACTGACCGGCCGGAATATAGGTGGAGGTCAGCGAGAACACCGGCTCCTTGGTGCCACCGGTCTGCAAGGTCAGGTAGTAGGGCGGCTGCAGGATGTCCTGATCCTGCTGGGACTGTGATTCGGTGGGGTCGACCGGCGTCTGCCAGAAGTCCTCGCCCGAGTAGTACTGGTTGGCGGAAGTCACATGGTACTTGGAGAGCAGTTCGCGCTGCACCTTGAACAGGCTTTCCGGGTAACGCAGGTGACTCATCAGGTCACCGGAGATTTCGGACAACTGGTGATACTGGCCGGGGAAGATCTTCTCCCACGCCTTGATCACCGGGTCGGATTGATCCCACACATACAGGTCCACGGAACCGTCGTATGCGTCCACAGTGGCCTTGACCGAATTACGGATATAGTTGGCCTGCTGCGAACCCAGGCTGGACACCGTCGACGAAGACACCGTGGTGGAGTCCTTGGTGGCATTGCCGAGATCGGTCATCTGCGAATACGGGTAGGCGTCGGAGGTGGTGTAGCCATCGACGACCCACTTGACGCGGCCATCGACCACAGCTGGGTACACACGGCCGTCAAGCGTCAGGTACGGCGCGACCTTGGCCACACGTTCCTTTGGGGAACGGTCGTAGAGAATCTGGGATTCGCTGGTCACACGGTCGGAGAACAGAATCTGGTCCGAACCGAAGCGGATTGCATAGAGAATCCGAGAGAACAGGTTGCCGACCGACGGTCCGCCATCGCCCTTGAACGTGGTCAAAGCGCCTTCGGAACCGGTCGGGTAATCGAATTCCCAAGCCTGCGTGCCTTCAGGTGCGCCGACAATCGAGTATTCGGTGGTGTTCGGCGAGAAGTAGATGCGTGGCTCGTACTTTTCGGACTCGGTGAGCTTGCCTTGGGTGGGGATGCCCGATTCAAAGAATTCGGGCTGGCCGTCGGCAGTCACCTTGTTGCCGTAAGCGGCCACCACGCCATAACCATGGGTGTACACGGTGTGGTCGTTGACCCAGTTGCGGTTGTCGTTGCCAGCCAGGTCAAGCTCACGCGCGGCGATCACGGTGTCTTGGGAGACGCCATCAATCTCATACTTATCGACGGCAAGCGTGTCGGCGAAGGTGTAGTACTGCTTGGACTGCTGCAGCTGCTTGAACGTGGGGCTGACGACCTGCGGGTCGAGCAGACGAATCTGCGCGGTGGTGTCGGCCTCCTTGGCCAGTGCACCTTGCTCGCCCTTGTCGGTCACCTTGTACTGCTCGGTTTTGAGCTTGTCGAGACCGTAAGCGGCGCGAGTGGCATCGATGTTGCGCTGGATATAGGTGGATTCCATCTCCTGCGCATTCGGGTTGACGCGGAAACGTTGCAGCAGCATGGGCCAAGCAATGGTGAGCACCATGCCGACCACTACGGTAGCGGCAATGGCAATGACCGGCACGCGCCAGGCCTTGAGAGCAGCAGAGGCACGCACACCGATGGACGCCTGGCCTTCAAGCGCATGGGACTGCATCAGCCATACGCCCAGCACCACGCCAAGGATGGCGGTCAATGCGGCCATGATGAAGGTGACGGGAATGTTGGCATGCACTGCGGTGTAGGAAGCGCCAGTGATACGCGAGCCCTGCACGGTGAGCTGTTCGAAAACACCCAGCACCTGACGTACGGACCACGCAAGCATGTTAAGAATCAGCCAGATGCCGAGCTGACGGCGAGCGCGCTTGGTGATGGAGAACAGGCCACGACCGTTGACCGGCATGGTGATGCGGATGCCGCCCATCAGCACATGCGTGACCAATGAGAACACGAGGCCTACGCCCAGCAGCATGGCCACGGCTGCGAGCACGAGCTTCAGGCCAGGCAGCACGAACACGTAGAAGCCGTTGTCGAGTCCGAACTGCGGGTCTGTGGTACCGAACTTCTGCGCGTTGAACATAAGCAGGATCTCGCTCCAGTTCGCGTTGAACTGGGAGCCGAAAATCACGCCGACAATCAGCGAAATCACCACGGCCACGCGACGTGCGGTCTTGGAGCTCGCCGATTTGCCGACTTCCACCACATCACCATTGATGCGAATCGTGGAGCCATCCGCGGAGTCCGGGCGAGCGCGAATGGCCAGCCATGCGGCGATAAAACCAGTCAAGGCCATCAGCAATGCGTATGCCACCCATAGACCGATTTTCACGCCGAGTTGGGTCCACACCACAGATTGGAAGCCGAGCTGTCCGTACCACATCAGATCGGTGATGAATCGGGACAGACCGAAGAACAGTGCGACGATGATGACCAGTGCCAGCACCACGCCGATGAATATTTTGGTGCCTCGGCTGTTGCCATGGCTGCCGGAGGGTCTGCGGGGCAAGCGCGGACCGGCCGGACCTCGCCCTGAGGGGTTGGAGCCATTCCTGTTGGGGTTGTCTCCATCGGCCTCAACATTAAGAATTATCGGATCATCATCATTCGAGTTATTGCGCCGGGAACCGCCGCCATTGCCGAACAGTATTGAGAAAGGGTCATTAAAAGACATGATTCAAGCGTAGCGAAAGGTCGGGAAAGTAGGTTATGCCCTGAGCACAGCGCACTGGATTTCGGCTTGTATTCAGCTTGGCGGGTTCCTCACAAACCCTGAACACATACTGCCAGCGGATTGCCAGCAAGCTGTATGAGATTCCCCTATGCTGGAAGATTATGAGCAATCGTCCTGAGCAACCGTCGGCACGTCCCTATCGGGATGGCCATAGGACTTCGCATTGGGGCGTGTTGGTCGGATCCGTATTGTGCGTACTAGCGCTGGTAGTCACGGCGCTGTATGGATGGCGCATCGGCTGGTTTGCATCGATGACTGGAAATGATGCCGCGGCAAGTTCCGCTACAGCAGACGCTGCACGGAACACTCCGCAGCAGTTGGCACGTTCGGCGGCCCCCAAGCCGGATCCCTCCCCTGCCAGCAAAGCTCATCGCATGGTCAATGCCATGGATATGGACACTCGAATTGGTCAGTTGGTGATGGCACCGCTGTATGCCGGCAACGACCCGGCCTCACTGGCTTCACTCATCGCCGACCGCCATGTGGGATCGGTGCTCATCATCGGCAAATGGACCGGAGGGGTTGCTTCGGTGCGGGCTGCGGACGACCAGTTGCAGGGGTATGCCCCGGTGATAACCGCCTGATTATCTCCACCGATCAAGAGGGAGGCTGGGTACAGCATCTGACCGGCCCTGGTTTTGATCGGATGCCCACGGCAGTGGATCAGGGAACCATGTCGACCAATCAGTTGCGTCAATCGGCCAGCGTATGGGGCTCACAGCTGGCAGCCGCCGGCATTAACGTCGATCTTGCACCCGTGCTGGGCACGGTAGTGGTGAATCGGGCCGCCAACGCCCCCATTGGTGCGCTCTATCGCGATTTCGGACTGGACGCGGCAGGCAACGCAGCTCATGGCACAGCGTTTGTGCAGGGCATGGCCAATGCCGGAGTACAGTCCGCCATCAAACATTATCCGGGATTGGGCGCAGTGACCGGCAACACGGATTTCACCACCGACGACATCCTAGATACGACCACCACCTTGGATGGCACGGAAATCAAGGCGTTTGACACCACCATCGATCAGGCTGACCCTGCCATGGTGATGATGGCATTGGCCACCTATCAGACCATTGACCCCAATGATCCCGCAGTGTTTTCCTCAATCATCATTGACGGGCATCTTCGCGGCGATCTGGGATATGACGGCGTAGTGATTTCGGATTCGATGTCGGCAGCGGCTGTGAGCGCCTATGACACCACTCAATTGGGAGTCAAACTCGTGGAAGCCGGCGGCGATTTGGCCTGCATCGGAGACACCAACTATGTCGCGCCGATTCTGGATGGATTGTCTACGCGGGCGGCATCGGATCCCGCCTTCGCCAATAAGGTCACTCAGTCGGCGATTCGTGTGATGACGTTGAAAATCAAGATGGGGTTGGCATAAACGATCCGCTGCGGTTGCCGTCAGTGCTGCTTGGAATACAGGCCATGCTTGCCGATGTACTGCACCACGCCATCCGGGACCAGATACCAGACCGGTTCGTCGTGCTCGGCACGACGGCGCACATCGGTTGAGGAGATGGCCAAAGCCGGTATTTCCAGGGTATCGACCTTACCTTCGGGCAGCGTGACGCCATCCGGGCTGGAATATCCGGGGCGCGTGACGGCCACGAAGTGGGCAAGATCCCACATCAAGTCGGCGTCCTTCCACTGCATGATCTCAGCCACGGCATCAGCACCGGTGATGAAGAACAACTCTGCATCGGGATGCTGGGCTCGAATGTCTTTAAGCGTATCGATGGTGTAGGTGACACCTGGACGGTCGATATCCACGCGGGACACGGTGAACTTGGGGTTGGACGCCGTGGCAATCACCGTCATCAGATAGCGGTCCTCGGCGTTGGTGACTTCCTTATCAAGCTTGAATACAGGCCGACCCGTGGGCACGAAAATCACTTCATCAAGGTCGTACACCCATGCGACTTCGGACGCCGCGACCAAGTGGCCGTTGTGAATCGGGTCGAATGTGCCGCCCATAATGCCGATGCGCAGACGCGTGTGCCAATTGCCGCGCGCGGAAAGGCGACCTTTGCCATGGCTATTCGCGCCGCCCGGCACAGACAGATCAGACATACGCCGTTCGGCTTCGCCCTGTGCGACAGCAATGATTTCAGCCGGATCGCTGCTGCTCATGCCTTGCCGCCTTCGCCGCCTTCGTTGGCGCTTTCGGTTTCCTGCTCGATTTCATTAGCGGTGGGATTGTCTTCCTTGGGATCGATCTTACCCATGTCTTCGTCCCACTCATCCTGCACCACACGGCGAATCTCAGCGAACGTAGGCAGAGGGAAGTCCGGCTGATACAGTCGACGGACCTCGGCCACGCGTTCGGTGATGCGAATCAGCGTGTCCGTCATGCCATCGATATCGCCATCATGCTCCATCTGCGTGTATTTGGCGATGTAACTTTCCATCAGTTCCATATGCTCACGCACGGTTTTGAGCTGGGAGTCAGTCAAATCCGCAATCTCCGGCGATTCATTCTCCGGCCAACCGATAAGCACTGCATCCGCGTACTCGAGCGACGCTCGCTGCGCCGCCGAAGCGATGCCATCCTCAATCTGCACGAGAAACACGTAGCGCACAATGCTCAGGCGCTCAGCCGCAATCTTGAGATTGAGTTTGGGATCGTTGAGATCAATATCCGGCCGTAGCTCAACTGCGGCGTTGCCCTCGCTCTTCACATTCTCGCTCATGCGCGCACCTGCCCCGTTCCATAGCCAATCCACTTCGTGGTGGTCATTTCCCTCAAGCCCATGGGTCCGCGCGCGTGCATCTTTTGGGTGGAGATGCCGAGCTCGGCGCCGAATCCGAACACACCGCCATCAGTGAAACGGGTGGAGGCGTTGACCATGACCACGGCCGAGTCGATGCGCTTGGTGAATTCCTCGATGGCCGCATAGTCCTCGGCAATGATGGATTCGGTGTGACCGGTGGAATGGATGTTGATATGGTCAATGGCCGATTCAAGGCTTGGCACCACCTTAATACCCATCTTGAGCGCCAGGTATTCGGTATCCCAGTCCTCCTCGGTGGCATGATTCAGTTCAAGCCCTTCAATGGCGGCGCCTTCGAGGATGTCGTACGAAGTTTCATCCGCTTGCAGCACGACGTTCGCCTGCGTCAACGCTGCGGCAATCTGAGGCAGGAATTCAGCGGCGACGTCCTCATGCACCAGCAGTTTCTCGGCCGCATTGCACACACCCACACGCTGGGTTTTGGCGTTCAACACAATCGGAATGGCCTTGACGAGGTCTGCGGACCTGTCGATATAGATATGGACGTTGCCGGCACCGGTCTCAATAACCGGCACCTTGGAATTGCGCACCACGGCTTGGATGAGCCCCGCACCGCCGCGTGGCACCAACACATCGATATGGCCACGGGCCTCCATCATGGCGGTGGCGCCGGCACGGCCATACTGGTCGACGGACTGCACTAGAGCCGGATCAAAACCGTGAGCTTCCAGCACTGGGGCGATAACGCTCAAGGTGGCGGCATTGGTACGTTCGGCGGCGTGCCCACCTCGCAGCAGCGCAGCATTACCGGACTTCAGGCACAGGCTGGCCACGTCAACAGTGACGTTGGGGCGAGCTTCGTAAATCATGCCGATGACACCCATGGGCACTCGCGTTTGGGTGAGACGCAATCCGTTAGGCAGGTTATAGCCACGCACGATTTCACCAACCGGATCGGGCAACGTTGCCACATGGCGCACGTCTTGGGCTGCGGCGGCCACGCGCGGCGTATCGAAAAGCAGGCGATCGAGCTTGCCCGCGTCCATGCCGTTTTCCTTGGATTCAAGCATGTCCAGCGCATTGGCGGCCTCGATATCGGCGGCATGCTCGTCCAGCGCATCCGCAATGGCCAGCAGCAGCTCGTTCTTGGCTTCGGTGTTCGCCTGGGCAAGGCGTTGCTGTGCGCTCGCGGCCTGATCGGCCTGACGGCACACCGCGTCGAATACCTCAGGACTCAGTTCATCACTCATAACATTCAAGCCTAACTCACCAAATGGTCTAACGCAGTGTAATTTCCGCGGTTGTTGCGCCCCACGGCTATATTTTCTGACCTTTTGCCCTCATCACTATCCCTCCAGCATCCTTCAGCGACAGAATTTCAGGAAATGACCCCTATACTTCTAAATTTCTGTCGCTCAGCTCCGCTCAGCGTCAGAATTCTCGGAAATAAACCCATTAATCCTAAATTTCTGTCACTGAGTACTTCTTAGCGACAGAAATTTAGGAGCGTAGGACGAATTTCCTGAATTTCTGTCGCTAGACAGACAAAACGAGACGTCCGCGACGTCTGACCGAGGCAGACGATAGAATAATGAAGATTTGTAGTATCTTTCATTCCCGAGAATAAGGATTCAACCGTGGCTACCACCTTCCATTCCACTCGCAGCACCACCGATTCGCTGACCGCCAAGCAGGCGATTCGTAAGGGCATTGCCGACGACGGCGGCCTGTTCGTCTCGGACGCATTGGGCGAGACCAAGGTGGATGTCGCCTCGCTGCCGGGCAAGACCTACCAGCAGATCGCCGCCGAAGTGCTGGGCGCGCTGCTGCCGGACTTCACCGCCGAGGAACTGGGCCAGTGCATCGCCGATGCCTATGGCGAGCAGTGGTCCGACGAGCGTATCACTCCATTGAAGCCTTTGGGCGACGATTACGTGCTCGAACTGTTCAACGGTCCAACCTCCGCATTCAAGGATGTGGCCCTGCAGATTCTGCCGCGTTTCATGGCGCACACCACGCCAGCCGACGGCGACGCGGACGAGAAGATCATGATTCTCACCGCCACCTCCGGCGACACCGGCAAGGCCGCGCTGGCCGGCTTCGCGGACGCTCCGGGCACCGCGATCACCGTCTTCTACCCGGAAGGCAGGGTCTCTCAGGTCCAGGAGCTGCAGATGACCACGCAGACCGGCGCCAACGTGCAGGTGGCCACTGTGGAAGGCAACTTCGATGACGCCCAGTCCGCGGTCAAGCGCATTTTCGGCGACCGTGCCCTGGCCGAGCGTCTCGCCGGCAATGCTCACGTGGTGCTTTCCTCCGCCAACTCCATCAATGTGGGCCGTCTGGTGCCGCAGGTCGTCTACTACTTCTCCGCCTATGCCCAGCTGCTAGCCGATCAGGTGATCAACGTTGGCGATGAGGTCGAGTTCGTGGTCCCGACCGGCAACTTCGGCGATATCCTCGCCGGCTACTACGCCAAGCTGCTCGGCCTGCCGGTCAAGCACCTCGTGGTGGCTTCCGACAAGAACAACGTTCTGTTCGACTTCCTGACCACCGGTACCTACAACCGTCAGCGCCCGTTCTTCCAGACCATCTCCCCCTCGATGGACATCCTCATCTCCTCCAACCTGGAGCGCATGCTGTACTACTTGTCCGAGGGCGACACACGCTTGATCTCCATGCTGATGAACGACCTCAACCAGTGGGGCACGTACGAGATTCCAGAAGAGCTGCTGGCCAAGATTCGCCAGATCTTCGGCACCGGTTGGGCCGACGAGGACCAGGTGCGCGAATCCATCAAGCACTGCTGGGATGAGAACCACTACGTAATCGACCCGCACACCGCCTGCGGCTACTACCTGCTTGAGCAGATGCCGCGCGACCCGCTGACCCCGCGCGTGCTGCTCTCCACCGCCAGCCCCTACAAGTTCCCGCGCGTGGTGAACGAGGCTCTGGGCTTCGACGCCACCGGCACCGACTTCGAATGCATGGACGTGCTGGCCCGCGAGACCGGCACCACCGCCCCGGCCGCCCTGCGTGGCCTCGAGACCGCCGACGTGCGTTTCAAGGACGTCGTGGCCATCGACGGCATGGAGGACTACGTAGAAAAGGCCGCCCAGTCACTGTAATAGTCCACGTGACGTTTGTATAACGGTCATTTTTTGAAACCGATACGTGCTTTACCGGCGCGTATCGGTTTTTTGATGCCGCAAGCCAAGCGTCCGAGTATGCACGGGCATTGTCAGGCATGTGTCAGGCGTTGTTTTCTTGTGAGCTTCCGTTAATTAGTACCGAATTACCTGCAACGAATATTCAGTTCGGTCAATTGTCGAGTCATTGCAGGTATAAAGGGTCGAATTAGATCCGCCAGAACGTCCAATTCTCGTATCTCTCATATATTGCAGGTATTTCGGTACCAATTACGGAGCATTTTTGCAGGTAGAAAGGGCTCATTTAGCCAATTGCAGGTATAAGGGTGCGAGTTACGGCGCAAAATCGCCCATAACTCACACCCTTATACCTGCAACCTCAATAACGTAAAAAAAAATACGCTTACAAAAGCACGGGCAATCCTTATCCCGGAGGTAAAGATAGAGAAACGGCTATATGTCCATATCGTGGAACGGAAGGTCCGTCCGAGTTTATAAGTGGTTTATAAAAACATATAAACTTGATGAAGAAGGAAACATTATTTACTGATTTCAGAAAAATAACCTCAGGCCAAAACGGTCTGAGGCTATTAATTTTATGCAAATATAATCTCCTTGTTTACCACTTTGATAGTTGCGTTGCGGATTGAGTTCATTTTACCCACCCACACCATTTGGTTCTTTGTCTTTAATTGCTCAGTTACACCCTGCATTTTCGCCATTTCTTTTACCAAGCGAGAAAACATATTTTCTGCTTGCTCGTTAATATCGGCAAGATAAGCGTTCAAATTTCCGCTTGTAAGCAAGTTTGTATAAGTCACTCGCTTATGGTCTTGTAAATAGCGTTTATGCCGCTGTCCCCATACGCCAATAGGTTGTGTTTCTTCTTCGGTTGGTAGGGCAAGGTCGGGTAGATAGTAATCGCCTTGTAGGGTATAAGTGCCTCCGAGTTGTTCAAATAATGATTTCATTGCAGTCCCCTCCAAATTTAAGTTTTAGATTTTCTGCAATATACCGTACCGATTGTCTTTACCATTTGTTTTCAAAATCTTCGTTACGGCACCTCATCATTCCTGTCGGTCTCTTTTCATTCGCGGTCGGACAAATGCGCGGCTAGAGTTCTTTGGCTCGGTAGATGCGGATGGCTATAAGCATGGAGCCAAAATATGCGAGCAGACACAACACGGCGAGAACAAGCGCCGTATGCCACCAGATCGTCAGGAAATCGGTAATATTCAGCAAAAGCCATTGCCAGTCAACAGGCAATCGGGCCAGCAGCGCAATGACGGCATACAAGCCAACCAGGACCACGCCAGAGGCCACCATCATCTTGCGGAAGGTGAACCGGTATGCACAGGCCAGCAGCACCGACCCAAGAATGATAGCCAAAGCGAAGATGAAAGCACCTGCTGCCAAGGTACCGGTCCACCCCATATCTGCTATATCGCCAAAGACAATGAAGACGCCGCCGCATATCACCACGTCCAAAGCCCAGAGCAGGCCAACCACCAACAGAAAAAGGTACCGACCTACAACTTGTGCAGTGCGTGAAACAGGAATCAGCCCTCGCATGGCACTGTGCCCTGCAGATTCCTCGGATGACGCAGGCCCCAATGCACTCATACATGCCATCGCCGATGCCAAACCTCCGAGTCCGCCCATCAGACCACTGGCAACGTGTTCATCGACGTGGGTCGGTATCGTCACCAGCGATACCACGATAGACAGCACCGGGAAAACCAGCAGAAATACCATATTCGCCACGCTAAACAGACCCGTCCCGACACAATCGAATCGACATTGCTTTACTACGGATTTCCAGCTCATCGTCACCATTCCCTTGAAGCAAATATGCGAGAGGCAATTACATACGAGATTCCATATGCCACAACCGTCGTTGTCAATACCGCAATAACCAGCCACAATCGTTGCGCGATGATGGCATTCGCGGCATAGGCCAATCCTCTGGTCACCGAAGCAGGCAAAATAGATAGCAGTATGGATCCATCCAATACAACGACATAAATCACCATCATCGTGACTTGAAGACCGCCTAGTTTGGTCCACAGATAACCCGTGGGCACGATAAGCGCGATCATCAGCGCGGTGCAGAAACCTCCCAACGGCGCCGCCCACAGATTGCCCGCGAATGACCAATCCGGATTGACCAGCACTTGCAACCCGTCAATCAGCACGATCATCGCTATCGACAATACGGAAATCACCAATCCAACCACATATCGTGCGGCCACCTGGTTCTTCCTTGAAGACGGAATAATGCCACGAAGCCGATATCCGTTCTGCAGGTCAGCAACCGCCATGGTGAGCACCCACATGGCGCAGGTGAATACCGTCATGATGACACCCATGCGATAGCCGAAGCCATCAATGATGACGGAGAACAACGGTGCCAACAACAACGAGAACATAGTCCGTACGTCGACGCACAGGTAGGCCATATCGACGCGCAATGCAGTGGTCAATGCATGTTGCCGAGACCGCGACACCCTCAGTATTGCCTCCATGGCCGCTCACCTCCCACTCAAGTCACGATTGGAATCATGGGCATTGGTCAGTCGAATGATGTCATCAATGGAAGCCGATTCAACGACAAGCCCCGAAACCACCGACGCAACAGCATCAAGCCTGTCTGACCGGACCAGCGCATCGAATCCGGTGGCATACGTATGTGAGCCCAGCACTACGTCCGCAGGCAGTTGTGCCAGTTCGTCTGGACCGCCCTTAATCAGGCGGAACGATTCCTCAAACTCGTCTTTCGGACCGGTGTAGTAGAGACGGCCATCGGTGATGTAGGTAATGAAGTCAGCAGCACGTTCGAGGTCGGCAGTGATATGGGTGCTGAACAGTACCGAATGTTCGCCATCCTCAATGTAGGCATGCAGGATATCCATGAGTTCGTCGCGGGCAAGCACATCGAGTCCGCTGGTCGGCTCGTCGAGAATCAGCAGTTTGGCATCATGGCTCAATGCGATGGCGAGCATCAGCTTCATCTGCATGCCGCGGGAAAGATCCTTGATATGTTTCTTGCCATTCTGTGCGTCACCAAGGCCAAAAGTATCCAGATACTTGTGATAGCATCCACCGTCCCATGATGGATACAGTGGTGCAACGATACGTTCAATGTTCTTGACTTGCCACTGTTCATGCATGTAGCTGAAGTCGAACACCACGCCGAGTTGTTCTTTGACGGGCTCCTCGTTGGCGATGTTGTCGAGGCCGAGCACGTGAATCGAACCGGCGTCGCGGTGGATCATGTTGAGGATGAGTTTGATGAGGGTGGATTTGCCGGCGCCGTTCGGGCCGATCAGTCCCATGATGTAGCCCTTGGGCAGGTCGAAGGTCACGTCGTCCAGCGTGAAGCCGGAATCATAGTGTTTGGTGACGTCGGTGACCTGCAACGCCATCGCGTCGGATTCGGATATGGCGGTCATGTCCATGGTCCTTTCTTGAGGTTATTCCTTGCGGTATTCCTCTTCGAGCATGCGGTCCAATGCGTTCAGCGGAATGCCGGCGGCTTTGGCGCCCCGGCTTGCCTCGGCCAGGCTTTCACGAATCTGGGTTTCGAGCTGACGTTGCATCAGTTCGTTGCCCTTGTCCATCACGAAAGTGCCTTTGCCTTGAATGTTCTGTACCACGCCCTCATCGGCCAGTTCGTTGTACGCCCTGGTGACGGTGAGTACGGAGATGCGCAGCTCCTTGGCGAGTTTCCTCAAGGAAGGCAGGGCCTCGCCCGCCTTCAACTCGCCGCTGAGCACCGCCGAACGGATTTGGGTTTTGATTTGCTCGTAGATGGGTTCACCGGACACGGATGAGATGATCAGTTTCACCTATGCCCCTTTCGATTGTGGTTGACTAGCACCCCAGCTGTTTAGCTGTTATACAACACGGTATAACTGTTCTGCTTAACTGTCAAGGTGTGTTACATAACAGCTAAACAGTGAACAAACACATCGCCAACATACAGTGTCGAAACATGGGCCGTGCCTACAATGGCCTCGGAAAGGGGTACCTATACCGAACAACGCCGTTACGCTACGCCATACCGAACCGAACGATTATCCGGAGCTTGAGATCTGGTGGAACGATCACGCCATCGCCGACGATTGCCGTCATACGATGGAGAAAGTGCCGGACAAGACCATCGACCAGATGTTCCATACGTGGAGCGACGAGGATGACGATCGGCGCTTCGGCCGCACGACCCTCGGCCCGGACGGGCATCCGGTGGGCCATATCATCGCCAAGGACTGCACCGCGCCCGACCACAACGCCACGATGACTATTCTCATCGGCCCGTACTACCAGAACCACGGGTACGGCAGCTTGGCGCGAAGACCATCACGCTGAAGGCGTGGTCGTTCAACCTGCGGGCACGTCATATGTATGAGTCATTGGGATTCAAAGAGACGGGTCGCGCGGAGCACGCGGTGGAGCGTGGCGGTCATTGGTTCGATGAGGTGGTGTACGAAGCGCCGGTCAGCATGCTGCTGGAGCGTATCGCCGCTGAGGAGTCCGCGCGTGCGGAGGGTGAGAAGCTGGAAGAGCAACGTTTTGAGGCCGAAAGGCAGTCTGACAGGATTGCTCGACGGTAGGGACTGAGTAAGCGCAAGTGGAATCGGGCTGTGCCCGATATTGAATCGCACGGCTCATGCCACGACTTTTCTCCCCCACCCGCTTCGCGGGAGCCCCTCATCAGAGGGGCTTATTGTATGTGCTTACAACGGACGTGGGGCGTCGTGGAAATCGAAGAGGACGCCGTCCGCGATATCGCAGATTTCGGGCCAGTCGGCATCGGACGAATCGTCGTGCATGGCCCACACCTTCATACCGACCGACTTGGCTGATTTGATACCGACCAGCAGGTCTTCAAACACCGTGCAATCAGCGGGCTTGGTGCCCAGCCGCTCGGCGGTGAGCAGATATACGTCAGGCTGGTCCTTGCCGACATCATTGGCGTCATCGACGGAGACGATGTCATCGAACATGTCGAGCATGCCGACATGGCGCAACGCCGGCTCTCGCAGCTGCGGTGGCAACGATGTGGCAACGCCCATCTTTGCCCCGGCACTCTTGAGATCACGCAGATAGTCGAGCGCGCCGGGCTTGGCCTCCACTGTGGTGGAGTAGGCCACGCGGACCATATCGTCCCATTCCTGCATCAGCTCCTCAGGCGTGTCCTTGAGGCCGAAACGCGCAATGGTGTATTCCGCGACCTGCTGGAACTGCATGGAGGAGACCTTGATCATGTAATCCGGCGGTACCTCAATGCCCCTCTTGCCGAGAAAGTCGATGTCTACCTGATCCCAGACCCCCATGGAGTCGAGCAGGGTTCCGTCGAGGTCGAATATGGCTGCTTTGGTCATAGTGCGGAGTCCTTCAGCAGTTCGCGGGCATGGTCCAGGGACGCTTCGGATTCGCTGCCGGAAAGCATGCGGGCGATTTCATGAACACGTTGATCGTCACGTACTTCCAAGACGGTGGTTGCAACGCCAGCCGTCTCGTCCCCCGCGCCTTGCGATTCCTTGGACACCACGAACTGAGCGTCCGCCCAAGAAGCCACCTGTGCCAGATGAGTAACGACGATGACCTGTGCGTTGCGAGCCAATCGCGCGAGCCTTTTGCCCAATTCGACTGCGGCTTTGCCTCCCACGCCAGCATCGACCTCATCAAAGATGAAGGTCTGGTCGCTGCCGCCACGGACGTCCGCCGCCACAAGTTCCAGAGCCAGCATCAATCGGCTGAGCTCGCCGCCCGAAGCGCTTTTGCCCATCGGCAACTGCGCAGAACCCTCAAACGGGGTGAACAGGAAAGCGATATCGTCGCGACCGTACGGCTCGAGAGGCCCAGTGTCCCCCGCTGAATCACCAGCCGCCGCTTCACGGTCGTTGTCATGGCCGTCACTTAATTCTCGAGGGGTGACACGAACCTCAAGGGACGCACCAGACATAGCCAGTGAGCTCAACTCATCGGCCACACGAGCACCCAACGATGCGGCGGCCTTGGTACGGGCGGCGCTCAACGTATCGGCAGCAGCCAAAGCCGCACTGTACAGCGACTGTCGTTCGGCCTCCAGTTCGGCTACTTTCTCCGGCGAGGCGTCCAGGTCCTCCAAGTCGAACGTGGCCTTGTCACGCCACGCAATCACATCCGCCAAGGTCGGCCCCCAACGGCGAGTGAGTTCGTTCAGCTCGTGAATCCGCCCGTTGATCTGGTCAAGGTCTTCGACACTGCCCTCATCGCCCAATTCTTGAGTGAGCGAGAACACTACGTCACCCAAATCGGCATTGATGGATTCCAATCGATCTGCCTGCTCGGCGAACTCGCCGCCGACGCGAATCGCACGCAACGAAGTCACCGCATGGTTAATGAGATCTACGGCCGACGCACCACCCGCATCGGCATCCACCTGTGAGGCATCCAACGCGCCCAACGCCGCGCCCACTCCTTGGGCGATATCGGCCGCGTTCTCGATACGCTCGCGACGCGACTTCAGTTCTTCGTCCTCCCCCAGCTGCGGATTGGTACGGTTGATACGGTCGATGGATTCACGCAAATAGTCCGCCTGCTGACGAGCGGAGGACTCCTGCGAGCGCAGTCGCCCCAACCGCTCATCCATGGCGGTCAGCTCATTCCATGCCTGCCGGTAAGCATCAAGCTCAGCCTCGTCGCCGGCCACACGATCAAGGAATTCTCGTTGACGTGCGGCGGAGGCAATTTTCAGCTGATCGGCCTGCCCGTGAATGGTCACCAATTCTCCGGCAATGGAACCGAGCACAGATCGCGGCACGGATTTGCCGCCAAGTACGGCACGAGATCGGCCGGAAGCCGGCACAGTGCGAGAGAGGAACAGCTCACCGTCTTCGGGTTCGACGCCCGCATCGCGAGCTCGGGCAACAGCCGCCGCGACCCCAATGAGGGCCGCAGGTTCGCCGTCATCGGCATCACGTGAAGAATCGTCCTGACCATGGTTCCCGGAGTCTGCGGCTAGAGCATCATCGTCCAGCGCAAAAATCGCCTGCGCCCATGCCTCGTCTGCTCCTGCGGCGACCCGCGAGGATTCGGCCGTATCGCCGGACACCAGACGAATGGCGGACAGCAGCATGGATTTGCCCGCACCGGTTTCGCCGGTGATGGCCGTCATGCCACGGGCGGGCGCGATGGAGGCTTCTCGAATCGGCCCTAGGTTACGAATATCGAGTTCTTCGAGCATCAGCCCTCCGCCTTGCCGTTATGCTCGTCCGCCCTATCAGACACGGCATCAGCGGCAGTCGGGAACGTGTGTCCGTGATGCAGTGGCTGGCCCGAGGCCTCATTTCGTGCATGCTCACGCCAACCAACCACCGGCAGATCGAACTTGGAGACCAGACGGTTGGTGAACGGCACACCGGAGAGTCGGGCGAGGCGCAACGTATCGCGCGATTCACGCACCATGACGCGCGTACCCTGCGGCAGGGCGCGCTGGCGGCGGCCATCGCAGCAGATCCAGCCTTCGGACATGGAATCGTCCAGGATATCGATGGTGAAGGTCGAGCCGGAGCCGATGATCAGCGGCCTGGCGAACAACGCATGCGCGGCCAACGGAATCAGCTGCAAAGCCTTGACATTCGGCCAAATCACAGGACCGCCGGCGGAAAAGGCATAGGCCGTGGAACCGGTGGGCGTGGAGACGATGACGCCATCGGCGCCGAAAGAGTTCATTTCCACATCGTCCACGCGAATGGAAAGCTCCACCATCTTGCCACGATCGGCACGTTCCAAAGTGATGTCGTTCAGCGCCCAATCCTCGATAGGCGTGGTGGCACCGGGTAGCCAGACATCAACATGGGCGATCATGCGCTCGTCAATGGAATAGTCATGTTCGGCCACCCGCCGAATCGCCTCGTCAATCTGGAAGCTCTCGAATTCGGCCAGAAAGCCGACATGCCCCATGTTCACGCCGAGAATCGGTACCTGGGTGCAATGCACGAGCTCAGCCGCCCGAAGAATCGTGCCGTCGCCGCCCAACACCACGACGATTTCCGTATCGTCCGTCACGCACGCGGGACTTACGCCGAAATCCGGAGCTTCGGTGTTATCGATAATCGTGACTTCAAAGCCGGCGCTGCGCAGCTGGCTCACCGCCTCGGACACCACTGTGCCGGACTGCCTGAGCCTGGTATGCGTCACCACAACCGCATTGCGCTTGGCCATGGACATCCTCCTATTGAATCGGTCGCACTGATGACTATCCTAATCATCGCCTGAGCCATCGGCCACATCACGTCACCGGCCCTCGGACATCAGACAAGGCCAACATATGGGCGTCGATACTATTGCACACCGCATGCTGTTCCACGGAGTCGATTATCGTAAGGCTTCGGCTTACAATTACAGCCATACACCATTACGCCATCAGTATGGCGGGAAGCAGGAACCATATCCAACGACTTTGACGAGTCCTCCTCAAACAAGGAGACCTCGAAAGGCCTGTCATGGTGGTACTCGACCGACGTAATCAGCCAAGACAAGGACGACCGGGCCTCCAAGCGCATCCGGCGCATGACGCTCACGGATCGCCTCATCAGGCATCCGGGCCGCCTGTCCATTCTGCATTTTTCCGTATGGATATTGCTGTCGACCGGATTATTGATGCTGCCCATCTCCACTACGAATCACGATGGCTTCAGCAACTTTCCGGTGTCGTTCTTCACCGCGGTTTCCGCCCTGTCCACCTGCGGCATTCCGGTGGTGAACACCGGCGAGTACTGGTCGATGTTCGGCCAGTTGGTCATTCTGTTTTCCATCCAGTTCGGTGGACTTGGCGTGATGACCTTTGCTTCGATAGTCGCATTGGGTGGTTATTCCGCAGGCGTGGCCAGCGCCGGCAACCCAGCATGCCTGTTCATTCTTGCGGCCGCAATGATTGTCGGTCGAGGCTTCCGTAACCATCACCGGCAACCTGTTGGATGCCGGCATCTCCGACCTGTGGGCCAAATCGGTCTCTCAGAAGCACGCCCGCATTCTGCAGCGCATTGGCGCCCACCATATCATCAATGCGGAAACCGATGCCGGCAAGCGCGTGGGTCATCTGGCGGCTGGCAACTATCTGGATTACATCGAAATCGACGGCCCATACAACGTCGTGAAGATTCACACCCCGCTGTACGCGGTGGGTCGCAACATCGAGGATGTGCAGGTGCATGACAAGTACGGTGTGACCGTGGTCGGCATCAAGGCCCCCGGCAAGGAATTCCAGTACGGTTCCAAGGAACTGATCATGCATCGCAACGATGAGCTCATCATCATGGGCAAGCAGGATCAGATCGACCGCTTTATCCAAGGCTGATTCTCGCGATACCCCCGTCCTGTTACTATATACCCATAATGCAAACGTTAGCATTAGCTCATCAACGATGATGACACTTGCGGTACGCAAAGCACAGGAGGTATCTTGCATCACCACACCGGCAACACAGGGCACGTACGTAACGGAAATTATGGGCTCATTACCGTGACGACCCGTACCACATTCGCCGACGATGTACGTTTTCGCACCACCATGGTCACCGGCACGCTTGAGGCAAACACCATTACCGGCAATCAGCTGATTGTCGACAATGGTACAGTGAGATGTTCCGGCGATGTTCATGTCGAGCGCATTGCCGGCAGAGGCAGAATCATCACCGATGGCAGCATCATCTGCAGCGGCATCGAGCTCACCGGCGACCTGCACTCCGGCGGAGATATCACGTGTAACGATGATTTGCTCGTTAAGGGATCGCTGACCAGCCGTCATATCCGCGCGCGCAACATTCTGCTCCACGGCGTGCTTCAGGGGCATCGCATCAACGGCAGCAGTCTGGAGATCCGGCCATTGCGCAGCGCGATGTTCACCAGATTCGACATGCTGAAATATGAGGGAGGCAGCTCAGCCTCGCATATAGACGTCAACAAGATCGAGGCTCATCGGCTGACGTGCCGTACGTTACAAGCCGGCACTGCCATATTGTGTGATAACAGCATGGTGGAGCATGCTATTTGCTCGACTTCAATAGGTCTTGACCGAACATCCTGTGTGATGCTGGTCAACCGAGAATGCCGAAGATATCATTTGAAAACCGCATAAAGCAGATATTCCGCATTACCGTGCATGCCTTCAATGGGACTGTCGGCCGTATTGACGACGTGCAGCCCGTGCTGCCGCGCACAGGCGACGACATCGGCAAGGGTCTGCTCGCGCAATGCCGGATCGCCCACAATGCCATGCTTGCCGAGTCCTTGCCGACCGACTTCAAACTGCGGCTTGACCAGCAGCACCACCTGAGCGCCGGGAGCGGCGATGCGCGCAATCACCGGAATCACATAGGTCAGTGAAATGAACGAGACATCGGACACGATCATCGCCGGGCGATATGGCAAATCATCGGCCGTGACTTCACGGATATTGACGCCGCTCATTTCGATGACGCGGCTATCTCCTGCAATACGCGGGTCAAGCTGCCCATGCCCCACATCGAGGGCCACGACTCTGGCCGCTCCCCCGCGCAGTAGCACATCGGTAAATCCACCGGTGGATGCGCCGATATCCAAACATTCCAGACTTTGCGGCCCGGTCAGCCCATCGTCGGCAAAGGCCTTGAACGCGCCAAGCAGCTTGTAAGCGCCACGAGAGACATAATCATCACCCTTATCCACGGCAAGCTCACAATGACCGGCTTTGACCATGAATGACGGCTTGGTGATGGTCTCTCCGTCAACACGCACATGTCCGGCCTTAATAAGGCGCTGCGCCTTGGATCGGGACTCAACGAGACCGGAGGCCACAAGCATCATGTCAAGACGGTCAAGCGGCATTGCGGGATCAATCGGATGTTCTGACATCAATCAGTCACGGCTCTCGTCGAGTTCACTGTGCAATGAGTCAAGCACATTGCGGTAAATCTCGAGCTTGCGGTCATTGTCCTGATTGTCAATATCCACAAGATCCGGGTACCGTTGCGACACCGGCGTACGGCCGGCTGACTGAGGTTCGCTGTTCATCGCTGCTCTCCAAGGGCAAAGTTCGGCACCATGGATTCATCCATCTGCGCGCCTTTGTCGGCGGCTTCCCAAGCGGCACATACCGCAGCACGAAGACCATCCATACTCGTGGGATCACTGACCTGAACCCGTCCGTTTTCAAACCATGCGCTGGCCTTGCGGCACTCCCAAGTACCGTCCTCGCAACGCACTGGTTCGCTCTGAATCTCGCCAAGCTCGCGCAGATCACGGGCGATGAACGTGGGGCGCAAGTGTTCGGGAGCCAGCATAAGCTCGGTCGGGTTGGTCACGCCGGTCAACACAGCCAGCGAATCATAGCCGCCACGGTTGCCTGCCTCGATATCCGTGTCGAGACGATCGCCGATGGCGATGGACGACTCTTTGGGCACCAAGTCATGACCTTCGGCGGCGTTGAGTTCACGCGCTTCATCGTACATATAGGCTTCCGGCTTACCTGCGGAGGCCACTGGTTCGACGCCAGTGGCGGTGATCACGGCTCGAATCATCGAGCCGCAGCCGGGCGCTATGCCCATTTCACGCGGAATGGTCAGATCACGGTTAGTCACGAAATATGTGGCTCCGGCTTCGACCGCATAGGAGACTTCAGCCATCATCTGCCACGTCATCTCGGGATACCATCCCTGAATAACCGCCTGCGGATGGTCTTCCGGGCCATTCACGATGGTCAAACCGTTTCGCGTGACCTCATCACGAAGATGATCGGCACCCAATACCTGCACGCGCGCACCGGCCGGCAACGCTTTGGCTACCATACGGGCCGCCACCACCGAGGAGGTGATGACCTGCCACGGTTCCACATCCAGGCCAAAACCCTTGAGCTGATCGGCCACCACATGCTGGAATCGTGAGGAATTGTTGGTGGTGTACTCGATAGTCATGCCGGCCTGTTCGGCAGCGCGGATGGAATCAGCCGCATAGTCGACCGGGTTCTTGCCGCGGTACACCACACCGTCGAGGTCCAGCAGCGCAAGCTGATAGGCCTCGGCAAGCGGACGATCGGTGCCTTTGAGAAAACGGGTCATTACGCCGCTCACTCCTCGGTTTCTTCAGATTCGGCTTCGGCGGGAGCATCATCAGCCGACTCTTCGGATTCGGCCGGTTCGTCGCTCTCCTCGGACTCCTCAGTGGCATCAGATTCAGCTACGTCGGATTCCTCCGCAGCTTCATCATCTTCCGGTTCCTCGGCGTCTTCTGATTCCTCAGGCTCCTCAGACTCTTCAGGCTCAAGCTCTGGAGCATACTGTGCTTCGGACGGGTCGATACCGAGGGTTTCCATCACTTCGGAGTCGTCGGTGATGTCCTCAAGATCATGGTCAATGACCACGTCATCGCTATCCTCGTCGATGTCTTCGTCGGCGTACTGGTCTTCAAGGCGGTCAAGCAAATCGTTAAGCTGCTCGGCTTCCTTGTTGCGGCCGGCTTCCTCGAGGAAATACTGTTCGGCTTGTACCGCACGCATGCGGTACTCCCCCGGCAGACCCTGCGAACGTCCGACGGCGTGAACCACATCAATGGCCTTATCCCACATTTCCAAATCGCCGAGAGCGCCAGCGTACACCAGGAACATCTCGACCTTCGGAGAGCCATGCAGTGCCTTGCCCTCGTCGGACAGTGCCAGTTCCACGGCCTTCTTCGGGTTGCCAAGACCACGCTCGCAGTCGGCGATGAACGGCAGGTAGTCCTGGAATCCGTTCATGCGGTAAGCGGTGCGGAATTCGCGCAAGGCGAGCTTGTAGTCGCCTTGACGGTAGGCGATGAATGCCAACGTTTCACGGGCGAAGTCAATTCGGGAAGCCTGACGAGCCACCCACTTGGCATGCTCGAGAGCATTCTGAGGATCGTCCTCCTCCTGCGCAAAGGCGGCGAGAATATGCAGACCGATGTTCTCCGCGTGCTCCTTGGACAGGCCGCGCAGACGCTCCCTCTCATCCGAGGACAGCATCGACCATTCCATACCCTTGGGCATCTTCGGCTCGTCAGGGCGACGATCGGTGTACGGGTTCTGCGAGGGGAAGCTCATCGTGCCGTCGGAATTGCGGCGCGGACGGTTCATGTATTCAGAGCGCTTCTCCTCACGGTACTGGCGCTTCTCCTCCTGAGAGAACTCGCGGTAGCCGTCACGGCGGTCATTGTCACGACGGTCATCGCGACGGAAGTTGCGGCGATCGCCATCCCTATGGAAGTCACGACGATCATCACGATGGAAATCACGACGGTCTCCATCCCTATGGAAGTCACGACGATCGCCATCGCGACGGAAATCACGGCGATCATTGTCGCGGTGCTGGTAGCGCGGGTTCTCGCCGTTCTCGCCTTCGTGGGAACGGTAGCCACCCTCGCGGCGCGGCTTGAAACCGTCGTCGTCGCGGCGCGGACCATTGCCGCGGTAGCTGCCCTTGTGGAAGCCTCCGGACTTGCCGTAGGACTTGCGGTAGCCGCCGCGACCTTCACCATCACCATCGCGACGCGGCGCGTAACCCTCGCCATCCTCGCGGCGACGCGGCTTGAAACCCTCACCATCATGGTCGCGACGCGGGCGGAAGCCTTCGCCGTCACGACGCGGACCATTGCCGCGGTAGCCGGAACGACCACCTTTGTGGAAGTCGCCGCCCTTGCCGTACGACTTGCGGTAGCCGCCGCGACCTTCACCATCACCATCGCGACGCGGCGCATAACCCTCGCCATCCTCGCGGCGACGCGGCTTGAAACCCTCACCATCATGACGCGGCTTGAAACCGCCCTTGCCGCGCGGCTTGAAACCCTTGCCACCGCGGTTGCCCGGTCGGCGATCGCCATACCCCTTATGGCCGCCGCCGTAGGACTTGCCGGAACGCTCGTTACCTTCTGCCATTACTTGTTTTCCTTAATTCGTTGTTGATTAACGGTTTTCCACGGCGCCGAGCGCCTTCTTGCCACGACGGATGAGCGCGAAGCGGCCGGCCAGGAAGTCAGCTTCGGCCAGCACCTGCTCCTCATCCTCGATACGATTGTTGTTGAGATACACGCCACCGGACTTGATGGCGCGGCGTGCCTCGGAAGCGGACTTGAACAGTCCGGCAGCCTGGGCGGCGTCGATTACGCGATCACCGGGCTTGGAGACGGGGAAGACGTGCTCGCCGTTCTCGTCGACCACCTTGAAACCGTCGAGCACGGATTCCAGCGTTTCCTCATCGATGTCTTCGAGGTTGCCACCGCGTCCGAACAGCGCACCGGAAGCGTCAATGGCGGCCTGGGTAGCGGCCTCGCCATGCACGAAGCTGGTGACCTCCCAGGCGAGGGTCTTCTGGGCCTCGCGCTTGCCGGGGTTGGTCTTGGATTCCTCGACCAGTCGTTCGATTTCGGCCTTGGGCAGGAAGGTGAACGCCTTCAGCAGGCTTTCCATCTCCACATCCGGGCGGTTGATCCAGAACTGGTAGAACTTGTACGGGCTGAGCATCGTGGCATCGAGCCAGACGGCGTTGCCCTCGGACTTGCCGAACTTCTTGCCGGAAGCATCAGTGATGATCGGGCTGGTGAACACATTGACGTCCACACCGCGCACCTTGTGAATCAGGTCCAGGCCGGAGGTGAGGTTGCCCCACTGGTCGGAGCCGCCGAGTTCCAACGTGCAGTGGTATTCGTCAAACAGGTGGAGGAAGTCGTTGCCCTGCAGCACCTGATAGCTGAACTCGGTGAAGGAGATGCCTTCCTCGGAGTTCAGGCGGCGAGCCACGGTGTCTTTGGCCAGCATGGTGCCCAAGCGGAAGTTCTTGCCGACATCGCGCAGGAAGTCGATGACGGTCATCGAAGCGGTCCAATCGTAGTTGGACACGAAACGCACCGGGTTGGCGCCTTCAGTCTCCAAAATGCCGCCGATCTGGTTCTTGAGGCGGTCGGCCCAGCCGGCCACCACGTCCTTCGGATTGAGCGTGCGTTCACCTGACTGGCGCGGATCGCCGATCAGACCGGTGGCGCCACCGACCAGGGCGATTGGATGATGGCCTGCCAACTGCAGATGACGCATGTTGATGAGCTGCACCAGATTGCCGATATGCAGGGATGCAGCAGTGGGATCGAAGCCGCAATAATAGGTGATGGGCTCGCCGTTCAGTGCTTCCGCAAGTCGATCCCTGTCCGTGGACTGGGAAATCAACCCGCGCCATTCCAGTTCCTCAAGCAGGGTGTTGAAACCCGCTTCCTTGAAGTCGGTGACGTGAGCCATAGCCTGTCGCTTCTCCCTATCGAATTGTGTATAAAACCGCCCAATTGGGCACAGTCAAGTTTCGCAGAACATGGCGACAGTGCGAAACCCGTCAATTGTGACGATACTGCCGTCCTCTCCGTTACAGTGGGAGAAAGCTCCACCAGTTAAGGAAGCACAGATGCAGCGAAAGACGTTAAAGGCCGAAGCCCGGAAAACCCTGAAACGACATTATTGGCTGTTGATCATAGTCTGTTTGTTCGCGGCGTTTCTGAGTGCGGATTACGGGTCGTCGCCCGCCGCGCTCAACACCAACATGAATCCGAACGCCGCCTCGCAGGAAGCCAGCCGGACCGGGGAATCAAATACCGGCGCATCCGATTCCTTCGGCCTGTTACTGCAGATGGCCTCGGGGGACGCAAACGGAGCACGCGACCGAGTCCGGGACAATGAACGGACCATCGCCAACCAGGATACCGTCGCAACGCTCGGGCGGACACGCGGCGTGCTGTCCGCAGTAGTCAATTCCCTTTCCACCGGTTCGTTCCTTCTATCCGTCACCGATGCGACTGCCTCCATCATTCGCTCAGAAAGCATAGCCATCGCGATACTGGTGATTGTGGCGTTGCTTGTCACACTAACCGCAGGCCTGTTCGTGACGGAAGTATTCCGTGTGGTACTGCGACGCATCGTGCTGGAGTCCCGCACCTACGACAAGGTGCCGTTGCGTCGCTTCCTCTACCCGTTGCAGACTGGATGCTGGGTGCGCATGGCATGGGTGTTACTGGTGGAGAACGTATATCGGCTGCTGTGGTGGTGCACGGTGGTGGGAGGCATCGTCAAAACCTATTCATACTTCCTGGTTCCGTACATCGTGGCTGAGAATCCGAACATCAGCGCGAACGAAGCGATCAGCCTCTCGCGACGTATGATGAAAGGCCACAAGTGGGAGTGTTTTGTGGCGCAACTGAGTTTCCTGGGATGGTATCTGCTTTCCATCGCCACGTTCGGACTGTCTGCGATTTTCTATTCCAACGGGTATAACGCCGCATTCTTCGCCGAATATTACGTGAAGCTGCGTGCCACGGCCAAGAGCGCCGGGATCAAGGGATCGGAATGGCTGTGCGACGAATACCTGTATGCAAAGCCTTCCCCCGAATTGCTGAACGACACGTATGCCGATGTGGTGCGGGGCGCGGCCACCATATATGCCGGAGGTGCCACAGTGTCTGCACCCACCGGATTTGCCGGGTGGATGTCTGACTGGTTCGGCATCACAATCAGGCAAGATGACCGCGTGGACGCATGGCAGCAGTATGAGTCCGATCTCGACAGCATGGCCAAGGCCGAGGACATCCTGCATGGGCTCACCTATCCGGGCCGCCTCGCCCCGGCCGCGATGGATTTCCGTCTGGCCAAGCGCATGAACCTGAATCCGCAGCGCAGCTACACCGTGCTCAATCTGGTGATGATGTTCTTCATCTTCTGCTTCGTCGGCTGGGTGTGGGAAGTGACGCTGGCCCTCATCACCGAAGGCATGTTCGTCAACCGAGGCACCTTGCATGGCCCGTGGCTGCCGATCTACGGCACCGGCGGCATCATCATCCTGATCCTGCTGAAGAAGCTGCGCCCTCACCCTGCCCTGCTGTTCGTCGGCACGGTGGTGTTGTGCGGCTGCTTGGAGTACTTCTCCTCGTGGTATCTGGAGCTCACCCATGACGGCCAGCGCTGGTGGGATTACACCGGCTACTTCCTGAACCTCAACGGCCGCATCTGCGCCGAAGGCCTGCTGGCCTTTGGGCTGGGAGGATTGGCCATCGCATACTTACTCGCCCCGGTTTTGGATAATCTGCTCGCCCGCGCGAATCGCCGCATTATGTTCATCGTGGCCATCGTGCTGCTGGTGGCGTATGTGGGTGACAACATCTACTCGTCAATCGTGCCCAACACCGGTGCCGGCATCACTGATTACAAGGAGCCCGGTTCCAGTGTAGAATCCCAACGTTCGATTTCGGTGGACGGCCCGGGTAACTTGATGCACACAATCTGACGAGCCCCGATTGTGTTACTTGCGTGGGCCCATCAGTTCACGCAGCGAGTCGATGATGTTCTGACGACCGGGCATCTGGAACTTCGGAAAGGACTTCAGCATACGCTTCTGCTGGGCATTGACGACACCGCTGATCACCCAACGCAGACGCTCAAGCGTATCCTGCGACAGCTCGCGCATCTTGTCAGACACTGCGTCGGCACCCCATTGCCAGGTTCCGCCTGCGCGCGCAGCCACATCCTGCACCGCCTGAGCCACCGAGTCGAGCACCTGCTCGAATCCGAGCATACCGGCCACCGTAACCGCTAAATCAATGATGGTGACCAGAGCCAGTACCGTGACCAACGTGTGCAGCATTGGCACAGGAATCAGGTCAGTGAACTGTGCCACGTATGGTTGGGCGCCGAGCACAATCACCACACCGGCAATACCGAAAATCACCGCCCCTAAAAGGCACACACGCCCTTGGACATTGAAACGGAAATTCGAGTAATCCCACCAACGTGCGTGGAAGAGCTCCTCCATAACCCACGAGGTCGTGTATTCAAGAATCGTGGCGCCGACCATCGAAATCAGAAAGATGATGATTGGATTATGGAGATTGCCGAGCACGGCGATGCCCAGTACCGCACCGGTGCCGTAAATCGGGCACAGCGGACCGTTGAGGAATCCACGGTTTACCAAGCGACGTTCTTGGCAAGAAACAAGGATGGATTCATAGACCCAGCCCACAAAGCTGTAGAACAGGAACCAGAGGAAGTAGTGTTCAAGCGCAATTATCATCGGCGGTAATCACCTTGCAACGCGGTGTTTGATGTGTGCCTCCAACGAGGGCAGATGTGGCTTGTTGAACCGGTCGAACGAGAACGTTTCGGCGGTGGCCGAAAGCTTATCCGACAACGTGACAAGGTATCCTTCGATATAGGCGGGCGGCACAGGGGTCATCGGGAACATATGGTTTTCGATGCTGTTGCGTTCGATGTCGTTGAGGTCAAAATCCTTCAAAGCGTTCATCAAGGCCGCATGGCCATGGGTGAAGCCGTGCCAACGGTGTTGCCCGTTGTCCCAGTCGTGCCAGTCGTACAGGAAGTAGTCGTGCAGGAGAGCCGCACGAATCAGAGACCTGAGATTCACGTGGTACCAGAGATGTGCGCGATCCGCCAGCCAAACGGCGAGGCACGCCACACGTATGGAATGCTCGAATGTGGTGACATTGCCGTGCTGATAGCAGCAACGTTCGATCTGCATGTGCTGATGTTCGATGACTTCACGGCCATGCTTGGCGACCAAGCGTTGAATCTGCGCTCGAGTGAGCAGGCGTCCCACGGTTTCGTCCTTCCCGTTCGGGCTGGTTCGGTTCATTCCATGTGATTACCCGACAACATTCAAGTATTTATCGGGTAACACCGTGACCGATTGTAGGGCACGCACATTACCGTGCACACTCATCCAAAAGAACGACAATAGGAACTGTTCGAGAGATCTTTGCGTTTAGCACGAGTCAGTGCAAAGATCTCTCGAAATCAGGGATTATTACGAGAATTCCTTGCGCCGAGAGGTCAGAGATACGTTGCGGCCAATCGGCTGTTGAGCTGTTAATCGTGGTGGGATTCGAGATAATCAAGATAGCCTTGAAAGCCTCCATAGAGGCTGGCCACATCGTAACCGCGATCGGCGAGAATTTCGGCCACTTCCTCGCTCCACCAACCTTGGGCGCAATAGACCACAACAGTTCGATCCTTGGGCACGGTTTTGAGTACATGAGCCAATGGATCAAGAGGAGCATTGATGGCACCTTCGACCGGGTGAGCGGCGAAATCGGCCGGTTCCCTCAAATCGAGCAGCGTAACCGTATTCGGGTCGAGCTCGGCGAATTCTTCCGGCGTGATGTGACGATACGCACACTCACCGCTCTCATCGGCATCAACCATATTATGCAAAGCAATAGGCATGTTCTTCCCCTCTCGTTCTGATCTTGGCTCCCCTCTGGAGGGGGAACTGTCCGCGTAGCGGACTGAGGGGAGGCTTGCTCAACCGTAGCAACTCCCCTCAGTCACCTACGGTGACAGCTCCCCTCAGAGAGGGAGCCATATAGCTCTAAATCGCGCAGGCCGGCTGAATATAGTTGGCCGAGTCAATGGCGGTGATGGTCGGTTGCTCACCACACACCGGGCAATCCGGCACATGCTCCGGCAATGGCACCCGTCGAATATTCATGTTCAACGCATCCACGGTGAGCATGCGGCCCACCAACGGCTCCCCCACGCCAACTATCAGCTTGACGGCTTCAGTGGCTTCCAGACTGCCGATCACGCCGACCACCGCACCCAAGACGCCAGCTTCCTTGCAAGTCGGAATCTCGCCAGCGGCAGGCATGTCGCGGAAAATACAGCGATAGCACGGGCCTTCACCGGGAATAACGGTCATCACCTGACCTGCGAATCCGACCACACCCGCATGAATATACGGTTTATTGGCCAATACACAAGCGTCATTGATAAGGAACTTCGCGGCGAAATTGTCGGTGGCCTCTATCACCAGATCGTATGCCTCGATGAGGCCGGCGATATTGTTGGCATCAACAAGCTCATAGTAAGTGTCGACCGTCACGTCCGGGTTGAGTTCGCGGATGGCCGCAGCCGCTGACTCCACCTTGGGCTCGTTCACCCGTGCAGTGGTGTGGATAATCTGGCGTTGCAGATTGCTCAAATCCACCATATCGCCATCCACGAGTCCGATGCGACCGACTCCGGCTGCCGCCAGATACAGAGCAACCGGCGAACCGAGCCCGCCCGCGCCAATAATCAGCACACTGGAAGCCAGCAGACGCTTCTGCCCTTTGACACCCACGCCCTTCAAAATCAGATGACGCGCGTACCGCTCCACCTGCTCATCCGTCAATGCCATGTTTTCTCCATGTTTCTGCCCTCTCCGGAGGGACGCTGTCATCACAGGTAACTGAGAGGAAGTTTTAACGCTGCCTCGCGAATTCCTCTCAGTCCGCTACACGGCCAGCTCCCCTCAGAAAGGGGAGCCAATACCCAATCAGTGCAAATACCCCGTGGTCGGACTGGACGGCACGGCTTGTCCCTCGGTCACCTTGCCAAGGCCAGACAAATACGCGGCACGACCCGCATCGATGGCGTGCTTGAACGCCTCAGCCATCAACGGAATATTGCCAGCGGAGGCCACAGCCGTGTACGCCATCACCGCATCCGCACCCATTTCCATGGCATCGCAAGCCTGGCTCGGGCGTCCGATGCCGGCGTCGATGATGACCGGCACGTGCGCGTTGGCGATGATGATCTCGATGAAATCACGCATGCGCAAGCCCATGTTGGAGCCAATCAGCGAGCCGAGCGGCATAACTGCGGCAGCACCGGCTTCTTCAAGCTGACGGGCTGCGATTGGATCCGGGAACATATAGGGCATGACCACGAAGCCTTCCTTGGCCAGCATTTCAGTGGCACGGATGGTTTCAGCGTTGTCCGGCAAGAGGTATTTGGTCTCGTGTTCGATTTCGACTTTGACGAAGTCGGTGTGGCAGACTTCGCGTGCCAATCGTGCAATACGCACGGCTTCCTCAGCGTTACGCGCGCCGGAGGTGTTGGGCAGCAGCGTGATACCTTCGGGAATATAGTCGAGCACGCTGTTTTCGGTAGTCTGCGCGCGGCGCAGCGCCATAGTGACGATCTGCGTACCGGCGTGCTCGACCGTGGCCTTGATGAGGTTCAGGTCATAGCGGCCGGAGCCCAAGATGAATCGCGACTGGAATTCGTGGCCTCCCAGATTCAGCGGCTTGTCTTCCACCGGCAGAATCGGCGCAGCGGTACCGACCGGATTGGTGACGGCGGGCTGCGGCGGCAGCGGCGTCGCCTCAACGGATGCTTCAGTAACCGGATTGATATTGCTCATAGCTCTTCCTTTCAGCCACCCTGAACAAACTGTACGATTTCCATAACGCACTGGTCGTCAAGCATGGCATCGGCACGCTTGTCGCGCGGAATAATCTCACCGTTAAGTTCGATGGCCACGCGTTCGGCGCGGAATCCGTGTGCTTCGAGATAGTCGGCAACGCTGACCGGCGTATCGAGCTTGACTTGCTCTCCGTTGACCTGCATAACAACCTTTCCGAATAGTAAAAAAGGGTGCACGAAACGAACCGTACCTTAAGTGGTGCGCCCATTCATGAACCCAATCATGCGACCGTGTGGCCGCCGCGATGCATTGGCTACACCACGACCCGTCATACGGCTAAATTATGCAAACGGAATGAAAGACTGTTGCAGGAAACCTAACAAATCAAGAACAACGATTCCTTACGGCGGCATGACCCGCGTCAAGTTCCCCGGTCGAAGTCTGGCAACTTCCTCTCAGCCTTACGGCTCCCGTTCGTTACGATTATTCAGTGTAGGCCGTTGCGATGACAACGCAAAACCTAGCTCCCGCTGGCGGGAGCTGGATCGCGGAGCGAGACTGAGGGTGGTCATGTGGACGAAGACCTTCGCGACCACCCCCAGTCGGCTTCGCCGACAGCCCCCGCCAACGGGAGCGCAGTTTAAAACGTGCCGGGGGCCTTATACGCGGAACCGTCAGAAGTGGAGGCCGGGAACAACTTGAGCTCTTCGACACTGGCCTTGGCGTCGGCAATCTGCTCGCGCACACGACCATAGGCGGTGCCGCCCTTGCCGTTGCGGGAGTCGACCGAACCGTGGCTGGAGAGCACTTCACGCACGCCCGGAGCCTTTCCGGCCGGCAGGAATGCGGCGAAGGTCTCGATGAAGTCCTCGTCGGTCAGATCCCAGAGTTCCTGGCCACGGCCTTCGGCGAGCTTGACGCAGGCGCCGGAGAGCTCGTGAGCATGGCGGAATGGCACGCCGTTCTTGACAAGCCATTCGGCGATGTCAGTGGCCAAGGCGAAGCCGGTCGGGGCTTCAGCTTCCAAACGGTCGGCATCGAAGCGCATGGTTCTGACCATGCCGGTGAACGCGGGTAGCAGCACTTCGAGCGTGTCGACCTGATCGAACACCGCTTCCTTGTCTTCCTGCAGGTCGCGTGCGTAGGCAGTGGGCAGACCCTTCAGAGTGGCCAGCAGACCGGTCAGGTCGCCAATGAGACGGCCGGACTTGCCACGGGCGAGCTCGGCGATATCCGGGTTCTTCTTCTGCGGCATGATGGAGGATCCGGTGGAGTAGCCGTCATCGAGCTTGACGAAGGCGAACTCTTGGGTGTTCCAGATAATGATTTCCTCGGACAGACGGGAGATGTCCACGCCGGTCATGGCGGCCACGAATGCGAATTCGGCGACCAGGTCACGGGCTGCGGTGCCGTCGATGGAGTTGTCGGTCACACGGGAGAAGCCGAGCTCGCGAGCCACCGCTTCCGGGTCAAGGCCGAGTGTATTGCCGGCCAGCGCGCCGGAGCCGTACGGAGAGGCATTGATGCGCTTGTCCCAATCAATCAGGCGCTGCACGTCGCGAATCAGCGGCCAAGCGTGAGCCATAAGCTGGTGAGCAAGCAGCACCGGCTGGGCATGCTGCATGTGCGTACGGCCCGGCATCACGGTGCGACCGGCCTTTTCGCTCTGCTCAATCAGGGCATTAACCAAGTCAAGCAGCAATCCGGCAATCACACGGGAGTGACGGCGCAGCCACATGCGAATCAGGCAAGCGATCTGGTCGTTGCGGGAACGGCCGGCACGCAACTTGCCGCCGAGCTCATCGCCGGCAATATCGATCAAGCCACGTTCGAGGGCAGTGGCCTCATCCTCATCGTCTTCGATAGGAGCAAAGGAACCGTCATCCACATGGCGCTGGAGAGTGTCGAGCGCATCTTCCATGCGCTGCAGCTCGTCGGCAGTCAGGAGTCCCGCACGGCCGAGAGCACGGGCGTGGGCACGGGAACCGGCGATATCGTCGTCGGCCAGACGCCAGTCGAACTGCGTAGACTTGGACAGTCGGGCCAGTTCCGGCGACGGGCCGGATGTAAAGCGACCACCCCACAGGGCCAGATGTTCGTTGTTCTCAGTCATGAAGGCTCCTTGAAACCATGGATTGCAAACAAATCAGACTGCTTGTCAGACTATCAGCGTTGGGCTACATACCGGTGGATTCAAGTTGTTCGTATTCCATGTCGGGAACATCAGACGCATTGCCAACTGTCCGCTCATTATAGAGATGCACTGATGCGGCACTATTGTGCAAAAGACCGCACAGATATATATTGAATATATACGCAAACGATATACAGGGAGCGCAACATGACATCAACATTAGTCAACGTTCGACTTGACGAAAACACCAAGAAGGGCATGAGTGAAGTATGCAGCGAACTTGGCATCAGCATGAGCGCCGCATTCAATATCTTTGCCAAAACCGTTGTCCGGGAACGCCGTATTCCATTCGAGGTAACCGCTGATCCGTTCTATTCGGCGGAAAACATGAGCAGGGTACGTCACGCCGCCGCGCAACTTGACGCAGGAAAGGGCACTGAACACCAACTGATTGAGAACTAATATGCTCTTAATTTGGACCGACGAAGCATGGGACGATTACCTGTATTGGCAGTCACAAGACAAAAAGACATTGAAACGCATCAATAAAATAATCAAGGATATCCAACGCAATGGCGCGTCAGACGGCATCGGCATGCCGGAACCTTTGCGCGGCAATCTCACCGGATACTGGTCACGTCGCATTGATGAAAAGAACCGCATCGTATACCGCATTACGGGTAACGACGTTCAAAACCTAGAAATAGCCGTCTGCCGAACTCATTACGGAGAGCACTAAACCGCAGGCCTTTCACTCCGCCGACGCTTGATGAGACCAGTGCGGCGTACGCATACGTGAGCGCCGCACCACCGCATATGCCAATATTTCGAATTAGGTTATTTCCCCAATCTCTGGCATATTCAGATAAGCCTTGGGATAAGGGGCTGCGGGCGTTTTCTTGGAGATGATCACGCGGCCGTTCCCTGGCTCTGGCGGTATTGTACCGGGCTCATCCAACCGAGCGACCGTTTGATGCGCCCGTGGTCGTGCCAGCGGATGCAGTCGCCGACCAAGGCGAGTACCTCGCCGCGGGGTCGTTCCTCCCAATGCCCGGGATGGACGGATTCCGTCTTCATCCTGCCGAAGAACCCCTCCGCGGCGGCGTTGTCCGGGGAACGGCCCTTCGCGCCCGTCGACCATATCAGGCCGTGCCGTTCCATGAGGTCCGGCCATCCGGGGCACCGGCAGTGGCAAGCCGCGGTCGGAATGCACCAAGGGCCTCGCCCCCCTCCGGCAGCGTCTCCGCGGCCTTGACGGGCATCCCGTCGGCGAGCCCGGCGTCGGGGCCGGAACCGGCGGTGCACGCGACGATCCCGCCGTCATGGCAGTCGACCGGCGGCGAGAGGCACGCCCTTCCCGTCCCCGGCCTTGATCCCGGGTGATGTGTTTTTGTTCAATAGGAAGTTGAGGTTTTAGTCACGAAGGTTTTTCGGGTTTAGACGGAAAGGCATGCCGGCCACCCGTGGGCCTTAGCCTGATGGTGCTTCTAGTTCCATTCGGGAAAGGTCCGGAAAGGCAATGATCAGCATGCCCCAGATACAGTCTATCCGTTCGCGTCGCAGGAACGGTGAGTCCATCGCCTCGATAGCGCGCAGCGAGAGGGTCAGCGAGCCGACCGTGCGCAAGTATCTGAGGGTCGACGGCCTATCGGCCGGGCCGCCCGTGAGGCGACGTCGTGGTTCGGTGATCGACGAGTGGCTGCCCATGATCGAGGGCATGCTCGCCGAGGACCGGGAGACCTGGCGCAAGCAGCGGCATACCGCGACCCGCATCCATGAGCGGTTGCGCGACGGGTACGGGGCCGGGGTGTCGTTGTCGACGGTGACCCGGACCGTGTGTGTTTTGTCAAATTTTTGTGGGCCGTTTCGGCGTTTCTTTTAGTCCGTTTGAGCGGTTGTTTTTAGGCCGTTTCGGCTTTGGCCAGTCCTGTGGGTTGTCGGTTATTGCATGAGGGCGTGGGTCTTGCGCCAGGACTCGCCCTCGAATCTGATCATCCTGCCGTGGTGGACGGTGCGGTCGATGATCGCGGCGGCCATGTTGGGGTCGCCGAAGATCCTGCCCCATCCGGAGAACTCGATGTTGGTGGTGTAGATGATGCTCTGGGTCTCGTACGCGTTGGTGACGACCTGGAACAGGAGCCTGCTGCCTTCCTCGTCGATGGGCACGTAGCCGAGTTCGTCGATGATCAGGAGCGGGGTTCTGCCGATCATGGCGAGTTCCCGGTCGAGCCGATTGTCCGTCTGGGCGCGTAGGAGCCGCATGACCAGGCTTGCGGCCGTGTGGTAGCGCACGGGCATGCCCCTGCGGCATGCGTTCCTGCCAAGCGCGATGGCGAGGTGGGTCTTGCCGGTGCCGGGAGGCCCGAACAGGACGAGGTCCTCGTGGCCGCTGATGAATTCCAGGGATTCGATCCGCTGTCTTCCGTAGTCGACGGGGAAGCGGATCGGGGTCCAGTCGTAGCCGTCGAGTTCCTTGTCGGCGGGGAATCCGGCCTGTTTCAGGAGCCGGGAGCGTTTGGAGCGTTCCCGGGATTCGAGTTCGGCATTCATCCATTCCTCCACGAACTCCATCTGGGTTGGCGTGGCGTTGGCGAGCTGGTCGGCGAGGATCTGGCGGGTCAGGGGCAACCGGCGCGCGAGGTTCATGATCGTTTCGATCTTCTCGCCGGTGGACGCGCGGCGGCGTTTCATGTCGGGCATGACGACCGGTGGGCGGTGGATCCCCATGTTTACGCCTCCTTCCTTTCCCGCGTCCCACGAGGCTGCATGAACACGTCGTATCCGGTCAGGTCGGGTGCGGTCTGCTCGTATGGCTTCTCGCCGGAGGCGATGCGCCGTGCCATGGTGGTCAGGCTCGCCTCGTCGAGCGGGTGCCCCTGTTCGACCAGATGCTCACCAGCCTCGACGGCCGGCTCGAACCCGCACGCGTCGCTCGTTCTGGAGATGAGCCGGAACGCGTTCCTGCGCGCCTTGGCGTCCATCCGGTCGATCGCCAGACGCAGTTTGTCGGGAAAATCATCGCGGATGGTGGAATCGGGCCATGCGTTGGTCTTGCGGCCCAGTGCGGGCAGGAGCGTGGCGGGGTCGCGGATAGTGGCAGGCGAATCCCCGTACACGCGCGGCAGCCTGGCGCAGGTGCGCCCGTCCTGGGTGCGGATCGTCACGTCGAACGCGCGAAGGGCGACGTCCAACGTCCAGCCGCGCCACGAGGGTCCGGCGAGGTAATGGTTGCCGTCGACCTGCACGCGCCCGTCCTTGTCGGCCTTCCTGACCTCCCAGCGGATCGCGTCGTAGGGCTTGGACGGCAGGGGCTGCATCTCCGCCTTCTCCTCGGCGAACAGTCCGCCGATCGGCGCGCCCTTGCGGTAATGCGTCTCCTTGGCCATCGCGTCGCACCGCTCCAGCATGTACCGGGTCAACTGGGCGTAGGACTCCGCGTTGAGCAGGGGCACCATGATGTTGCGGCGCAGGAACCCGACCGCGTTCTCCACGCTGCCCTTCTCATTGCCCGAGTTCGGATTGCAGAACCTGGTCTCCAGCCGGTAATGCTCCACGAACAGTTCGAACACCTTGACGATGCTGACCCTGTCCCACGCGACCCGGTGACCGGCGCCGGTGGCGTTGTCGAGCACCAGCGTCAGGGGGACCGCGCCTATGTGCTCGAACACCGTGCGCAGTCCCGCGCACACGCATTCCGCGTTCTCCCCGGGCAGGGCCGCGCAGTAGCGCATGTTCGAATACGGGAACGTCACGACCAGGCAATGCACGTCGACCCGGTCCCCGCCGACCACGGCCCGCGCCATGCCGAAATCGACCTGCGCCTCGCCCGGATGCCACTCGAGCTCCAGATACCCGTCCGACGGGAGCCGATGCTCCTCGCGCCAACGCTTCACATACCGTTGCACCGACGAGTACGCGCCCCCGTAGCCCCTCTCCGAAACGAGCCGGTCGTACACGCGCTTGGCGGTGTGCCGCTGCTTGCGCGGCATGAACCGGTCCGCCTCCAGCCACCCGTCGACCGTCGCCTTGAACGGGTCGAGCTTCGACGGCCTCGATGCGGAGTGCTCCGGCTTGGGAGAGCAATCCTCCCTCCCGGCGTATTTCGCGACCGTGTCGCGGGCCACGCCCACCTCTTTTGCGATGCTTCTCCATGACACGCCATGCGCGTCAAGCACCCTGATACGTTGTTGTACGGACACCGGTACCGTCATTCCTTTCCTTTCCCGAGAAACCGAATGGTTTGCTTCCGACTCGGGAAACTAGTACGGGCAGGACGGGCCGGTGTTCATTTCTCGCCACACGCTGAAATGGACTAAAACCTGCCGCTCATCTGGAGACTTTCCACACGCTCACACGGCCCACTTTCTATTGAACAGACACAACCGTGGCGCGGCTCAGGCGCGAGGCCGCGGCGGAGCGGGAGGCCGGTTTCCTGGACCTGTCGTGGCATCCGGGCGAATGCCGGGCGGACTTCGGCCAGGTCGACGTGCGCTACCGGGGCGTCGTGACGCGAATGCGGCATTTCGTGTTGGATTTCCCGTACTCGAACATCGGGCCGAGCCGGCTGATGCCCGGGGAGAACGCGGAGTGCACGTGCCAGGCCTTCAGGAACCTATTCGAATGGCTGGGCGGGGTGCCCGAACGCATCGTGTATGACAACGCCGCCGGCGTCGGACGCAAATGGTTCGACGGGATCCGCCTGACCCGCCTGTTCCAGGCGTTCCAGGCGCACTACGGGTTCGAGTACACGTTCCGCAACCCGTACTCGGGACACGAGAAGGGCGGCGTCGAGGCCCGGGTCGGGGCCGTGCGCCGCAGGCCGTTCGTGCCGGTGCCCGGCGTATGGAACCTCGACAGCTTCAACCTGCGCCTGCCCGGCCGCCGCCTCGAACTGGGGGACAAGGACCACCACAGGAAGGGCGAGAGCCAGACCGGCCTGTTCGACGAGGACCGAAAGGCGCTGCTGCCCCTGCCCGCCAAGCCGTTCGACGTGGTCACGTGGACGAGGATGAAGGCCGACAAATACGGCAACATCACCGTCCAGGGCCGCCACCGGTACGCGGCCGGACCCGAACACGCCGGCCATGAGATGATCGTCGGCCTGAGGGCCCTGGAGGTGGAGATCCTCGATGCCGAAGGCAAACGCGTGATCACGCATCCGAGGTCCTACGGGGACAAGCCGACCGACAGCGGCGACCCGTCGAGCCAGCTCGGGCTGTTGCGCGACCGGCCGGCGGCCTGGCGCAACAGCCGGGTGCGCGACGCGATGCCCGACCCGCTTCGCGAATGGATCGACGCGCAGGACGAGGCCACGCGGCGCGACGGCCTGCGTGCCCTGCTGCACGCCGACGGCGAGAGCGGCTGGCGGGCGGCCGTGGCCGGCATGCCCGGTGATCCTCGAATCCACCGGAGGCACGGACCGGGCCGGGGTATGTCTGGCCGCGGCACGCCACGCCTCGGGCCTGGGACCCGTGGCCTACGACGACCCCGTGGACCTGAGCGAATACGACATCGCCTACACCAAGGAGGACGAGTGAACCAGAAGAACGGACGGACCGACCCCGGCCCGCTGCGCGAGCGGGCGAGGAGCCTGTTCATCTCGCAGGCCACCATCGACGAAACGCTCGAATGGGCCACGCCCCGCCAACTGGACGCCATCGACCGCATGCTCGCCACGGAACCGGCCAACAGGGAGGCCTCCAAACGGGCAAGGCTCATGCGCCAGGCCCGGTTCCCGGTGCCCAAAAGCCTCGACGGCTACGACTTCGCGAACGTGCGCCTGCCCGACGGATACGCCAAGGAGCAGCTGACCGGCCTCGATTTCGCGGCCAAGGCGCAGGACCTCGTGTTCTACGGCAAGACGGGACGCGGAAAGACCCACCTGGCCACCGCCCCGGGCATGCTCGCCATCGAGCAAGGCAGGAGCGTGAGGTTCCGGCAGACCGCGGAGCTCGTGCTCCAGCCCGGCAAGGCCAAACGCGACGGCGCCCTCGACAGCCTGCTCAGGGACCTCGCCCGTGCCGACCTGATCATCCTCGACGAGTTCGGCTACGCGCCCGTGCGCCTCGACGGGGCCCGTCTCCTCTACCAGATCATCGCCGGCAGCTACGAACGTCGCAGCATCATCTTCACCACGAACATCGAGTTCAGCAAATGGGGGACGATCTTCGCCGACGACAAACTCGCCGCCGCGATCATCGACCGCATCGTCCACCACGGACGCCTCATCGAATTCACCGGCCCCAGCCGACGCGTCAGCCAAGCCCTCATGTTCGGCAAGACGGACAACCAGTAAAACAAACCACCGGCCGGCACTCCTCATGCCGAAAACCGAAAAAAATTAGTGACGAAACACGAAACACCGACTTGACTAAAAACAGCCTTGGCCCTTGTCTCCAGCGGGATGATGGGTTCCGCCATACGACCGGCATACCGGGGATCCTTCGCCAACCGGCGTTCCGGGCACTGCCTGGTCGGACAGCCCAGGCGCCTCACCCACCTGGGCCGTGGTCATCGGCGTGGTGAAATACAGGCCCACCGCGCGCTCCCGTTCTTCGGGACCGGACATACGAAAAACCTTTCGCTCAGTCTCCAAGAAATCATCCGCAGCCCCAGCTCCGAATGGCTCATCGAACAGCAGGATGTCTTTACCTGTCAAAATCGTTCTGACGAATGATGCACGTTGCCGCATACCTCCAGACATGGCATATGGCGGCTTGTTCGAATACTCTCCCAAACCGAAACGCTCAAGATAAGGAATAGCCTCCTTCAGGGCCTTACGTTTCGAGAGATGCTGGTTCATCGACGATAGAGCCGTGTTCTCAGCGAAAGACCAAAAACACCGCTTTGTTTCCCACCCGTTAAACCAAACGGCTAGGAACGTAACATGTCAGGATCTCGTTCTTCCCTGATTATCAACGGCTTTGGGATCCAAATATGATCTGTTAACATCCTCGTTGGAGAGCATACAAAATGACTTCATATTCCGATACAAAAAAGGGGAGCACAAGCATATTTTGCTTGAACTCCCCTCAGTCGCCTGCGGCGACAGCTGCCCGTGATTACGGGCAGCCGGACGGCTGCTGATTGTTGGCTCACTGTCGTTCGCGCCTCACCTACAAGCAGCCCACTGGACTGTTTGCTTTACGGTTCGGCCCCTCAAAGAGGAGAGCCAAGATAAGTGATTACTCGACGGTGTTCTTCGGGACCTCGATGCCGTTGCCGAACTTGACATCGCGTGCGGCAGCCACGCGGGACGGCAGGCCGTAGATGTCGATGAAGCCGTTGGAGGACTTCTGATCGAAGGTATCGCCGGAATCGTAGGTGGCGAGCTTGTAGTCGTACAGCGAGGAGTCGGAACGACGGCCGGTCACCACAGCGCGACCGCCATGCAGGACCATGCGAATCTCACCGGACACGTACTTCTGGGTGTCCTCGATGAAAGCGTTGAGCGACTGGGTAGCCGGGGAGAACCACTGCGCATCGTAAACCAGCTCGCCCCAGCGCTTGTCGATGTCGCGCTTGATGCGGTGCTGTTCGCGCTCGAGGCAGCAGTTTTCGAGTTCCTGATGAGCGGTGATCAGTGCCACGGCGCCCGGAGCCTCGTACAGCTCGCGGGACTTGATGCCGACCAGGCGATCCTCGATGAGGTCGATACGGCCGATGCCCTGGGCGCCAGCACGTCGGTTCATCTCTTCGATGGCCTGCAGCGGAGTGACGTCGCGGCCGTCGATCTTGACCGGGATACCTTCCTTGAACTCGATGACAACCTCATCTTCGACCGGCGGGAAGGCCGGGTCGTCGGTGTAGGAGTAGCAGTCCTTGGTCGGACCGTTCCACGGATCCTCGAGGAAGCCGGTCTCGATGGCGCGGCCCCACACGTTCTGATCGATGGAGTACGGGGACTTCTCGGTCTGGGTGATCGGCAACTTGTGTTCCTTGGCGAACGCAATCTCGACGTCACGGGTCAGGGAGAGATCACGAATCGGGCTGATGGCCTTGAGCGTCGGGTCGATGGAGGCGATGGAGACCTCGAAACGAACCTGATCGTTACCCTTGCCGGTGCAGCCGTGGGAGATGGTGTCGGCGCCGAACTGGTGGGCGGCGCGCACGAGGTGCTTGGAGATCAGCGGGCGGGAGATGGCGGAGACCAGCGGGTAGACGCCTTCGTACATGGCGTTGGCCTTGAGGGCCTTCATGCAGTATTCGTTGGCGAATTCGTCACGGGCGTCGACCACGTAGGATTCGATGGCACCGCAGGCGAGGGCGCGCTCCTTGATGGTCTTAAGGCTTTCACCGCCCTGACCTACATCGAGGGACACGGCCACGACGTCCTTGCCGGTGCGTTCCTTCAGGTACGAGATGGCGACGGAGGTATCAAGACCACCGGAGTAGGCCAGAACAAGGCGATTGTTATCTGCCATGAGTTCCCTTTCATTCAAGGTCCAAAAAACAAACTGATGTAAGTATATACAGAGGATTGTATATTTATGCACGGCGTGTTGGGGAGGATTGGGCAACTCTCCTCAGTCGCCTACGGTGACAGCTCCCCCCACCTTGGGGGGGGGCAAGAAAAAACACTATTTGGAGGCGAGGCCGAGCAGCCAGTCAGAGCGGGAGACGGCGGTGCCGTCGTCAGCGCAGATCACCATGACGGTATCGTCTCCAGCGATGGTGCCAAGCACGCCGTCGATGGGCTGACGGTCAATCACGGAAGCCACATATTGTGCGGCTCCGGACGGGGTATGCACCACAACGAGGTTGCGGGCAGCGGCCACCGAAGTGACCAGACCATTGAGCACACGAGCCATCTGAGCCTCGGTGCGCTCCCCCACGTCCTCAACATCGGCAACCGCCGAACCACGTCCAACCGTATAGGCCACCGTACCGTCCTTCAGCCGGGTTTTCACCGCATGCATCTCATCCAGGTCGCGGCTCAACGTGGCCTGCGTAACCGCGATGCCTTCGTCCAATAGGATTTTCGACAGCTGCGATTGTGACGTGATGACATGCGTGGTCAGCGCCTGTTCAATGGCGCTGAGTCGCGCGGCCCTGGTGGCAGGGCGCTGCAGGGACGGCAGAACCTCACTCATGCGAGCAGGCTTTCGTCTCCACGGGCCTTGCCGGTCAGCCAGGTGAGCAACGCCTTCTGCGCGTGCAGACGGTTCTCCGCCTCATCCCACACCACGGACTGCGGGCCATCAATCACCTCGGCAGTGACTTCCTTACCGCGATAGGCGGGCAGGCAGTGCTGGAATAGCGCATCCGGCTTAGCCAGAGCCATGAGCTCGGCATTGACCTGATAATCCCAGAACGGCTTGGATCGGATGGCGTATTCAGCTTCCTCACCCATCGAAACCCAGGTGTCAGTAAACACGCAATCGGCACCGGCGACGGCCTCACGAGCATCAGTGGTCACCAGAATGGAACCGCCGTTCTCAGCGGCAATGCGTTCGGCATCGGCCACGATATCCGGACGCGGCAGGTAGCCCTGAGGTCCGGCCACACGCACGTTCATACCGGCAACGGCACCGCCGAGCAGATACGAGTTGGACATGTTGTTGGCGGCATCACCGAGGTAGGCGATGGTCTGGTTCTTCAGATTGTCCACGCCACCGCGGTGTTCGGCGATGGTCTGGAAGTCGGCAAGAATCTGGCAGGGGTGGAAGTCATCGGTCAGCGCGTTGACCACCGGGTGGGTGGAATACTTGGCCATTTCCTCCACGCGATCCTGACCAAAGGTGCGCCAGACCACGCCATAGGCCATACGGTCGAGCACACGGGCGGTATCGGCCACAGGCTCGCCACGGCCCAGCTGGGAGCCGGACTTGTCAATGACCAGCGGGTAGCCGCCAAGCTCGGCAACACCAATGGAGAAACTGGAGCGGGTACGGGTGGAAGGCTTGTCGAACAGCACGGCGACGGCCTGCGGACCGGCAAACGGCTGCTTGTAGAAACGGTTCTTGCTGAACTTGATGGCAAGCTCAAGCACCTGCTTCTGCTCCTCATGGTTGAGGTCGTCATCACGCAGCATATGGCGCAGTTCTGGGGTCATGGTGATCTCCTTATATAGGTCAGGTAAGTCAGTCGTTCGGCAGATCAGCGGGCACGTCCTTGAGAACGGCGAGCGCCTGGTCAACGTCTTCGGCGGTTACGATCAGCGGCGGTGCGAAACGCAGCGCATTGGGGGCCACCGCATTGACGATGAGCCCGTGTTCGAGGCAGTAGTTCATGACGGCGTGGGCGCAGGGATGCTTGAGCTCTACGGCATCGAGCAGGCCACGACCGCGCACGGATACGTAGAGCGGATTGCCGGTGACCATAATGCCATCGCGCAGCTGCTGGCCGCGGGCCTCGGCATTGGCAATGAGGTTATCGTCCTCAATGACACCGAGTGTGGCAAGTCCAGCCGCCGCACCCAACGGGTTGCCGGCAAAGGTTGATCCATGAGAGCCCGGAGTGAACAGGGCTGCAAGCTTCTCGCCGAAGGCAATCATGCCACCCATCGGGAATCCGCCGGCCACTCCCTTGGCAAAGGTCACCATATCCGGGGTCACGCCGCCGGAAAGATCCTCACGCTGAAATGCAAACCACTTGCCGGTACGACCGATGCCGGTCTGCACCTCATCGATGATGAGCAGCGCATGGTTGATGTCACACAGCTCACGCACGAACTTGACGTAATCGGCACCCAACGGCTGCACGCCGGCCTCACCCTGAATGAGTTCCAGAATCACCGCCGCTACCGGCCCCTTGCCATAGTGGCCAAGACCGGTCTGGGAGAACGCCTCGTACAGGGCGACCTCGTCGCCGGCGCGCACGAATTCGATGTTGGGCACCAACGGGTCGTAGGGCTTGCGGATGTTCGGCTTCCAAGTTGCGGAGAGCGCACCCATCGTACGGCCATGGAAGCCGTGCGTCATGGCAAGAATACGGGCGGGCTTACCGCCGATGGACGGCAGTGCGCCGGGCAGGGTGCGACCATACAGCTTGGCCAGCTTCAATGCCGCTTCATTACCCTCGGCACCAGAATTGCCGAAGTAGACCTTGGAACCTTCCGGGGCACCGGCCAGTTTGACCAGCTTCGCGGCGAGCTCGATCTGCGGCTCGGAAGCGAAATAATTGCTGATGTGAGCCACCTTGGCCGCCTGCTCAGACACGGCTTTCACCCACTTGGGATGGGCATAGCCCAGCGAATTGACGGCGATGCCAGCCAGGAAGTCAAGGTATTCGTTGCCATCAACGTCCCAAATATGCGCACCCTGACCGTGATCCATAACACGCAGCGGCGTGCCGAACACGTTCATGTGCACCTGGGAGTACTCCCCCAGCCACTTGCTGTCTTCAGCGCCCAGCGTCTCGTTCTGCTCAGTGCTCATAGGAACTCCTCATTTCCATACCGCCTTCGGGCACGACCATGGTGCCGATACCGGCGGAGGTGAATATCTCGTTCAGGATCGAGTGTGGTTTACGACCGTCGATGATGTGGGCTTGGGGCACGCCGCCATCGATGGCGCGCACGCATGCTTCCATCTTGGGGCGCATGCCGGATTCCAGATCGGGCAGCATGTCGCGCAGATCCTCCACGCCGATACGCCCGATAAGTGAATTCTTATCCGGCCAGTCGGCATAGAGACCGTCCACGTCGGTCAGAATGACCAGCTTGTGCGCGCCCACGGCTGCGGCAAGGGCCGCGGCCGCGGAATCGGCGTTCACATTCAGTACCTCGGTGGCGTCCTCCTCATTCGGAGCCACAGAGGAAACAACCGGAATACGACCGGCCGCGACCAAATCCTCGACCGCGGAGGCATCGACGGACACCACATCGCCGACCAGACCGACATCCGTGGGCTTGCCATTGATAATGGGCTTGCGTTGCATGGCGGAGAACAAGCCTCCATCCTCACCGGACAGACCGACCGCCATCGGGCCGTGCGCATTGATCATGCCGACCAGTTCGCGCGAGACCTTGCCGGTCAGCACCATACGCACCACGTCCATCGCTTCCGGCGTGGTGACGCGTAGGCCTCCCTTGAATTCCGACTTGATGCCGAGGGCCTTGAGCATGTGCGAGATCTGCGGGCCGCCGCCATGCACGACAATCGGATGCAAACCGACCTGGCGCAGGAACACCATATCCTCGGCGAAGCACTGCTTCAAGTGATCGTCGATCATGGCATTGCCGCCATACTTGACCACGATGCGCTGGCCGGCGAATTCCTCCAGCCACGGCAGCGCCTCAATCAGCACTTCCGCCTTCTGATCGGCACGCAAATCGGTATGCACGTCGAAATGGAACCCAGGTCCCTTCAATTCAGTAGCCATGTTCTTCTTTCCGTAACTTTGCCCCCCGCTGACGGGGCTGTCATGCTGCGCATGGCTGGGGGTGGTTTGGCGAGACCACCCTCAGTCCGGTTCCACCGGACAGCGTCCTGCAATTACAGTAGGCGTTGCCTACGTTTTGTCGGTTCGCCTGTCGGCGAACACGTCGCCTACAAACGCCTCTCGGCATTTGCTTCACGGCGACATCCGCCAGCGAGAGCATGGTGGATGTCAGCTTTCGTAGTCGGCGTTGATGTGGACGTATTCGTGGGTCAGATCGTCGGTCCAGACGGTGGCCTCGGCGTTCGATCCGGTGTTGAGGTCGATGTCAATGTGGACTTCGCGCGGGGTCATGTCGACTTCGCTACGGTCCCGTCCGGCACCACCGTTCTCGCAGATGCGCACGCCGTTGACGTCGACGGTCACCTTCTCGGAATCATAAGGTGCAACTTCAGGGGAAACGGTGCCTAGGGAGCTGACGATACGGCCCCAGTTCGGGTCATTGCCGGAGATCGCGCATTTCAGCAGATTCGAGGCCGCGACCGCACGGCCGCAGGCAAGGGCCGCGTCTTCGCTGGTGGCACCGGTAACGGTGATGCGAATGTCATGGGAAGCGCCTTCACCGTCGCCGATAATCTGACGGGACAGGGAGGCGCAGGCCTCGCGCACGAGCTTGTTGAACTCGTCCTTGTCGGGCTCCACGCCGGAGGCTCCGGAGGCGAGCAGCAGCACTGTGTCATTGGTGGACATGCAACCATCCACGTCGATACGGTTGAACGAATGCTCGGCGGCCACGGTAAGCGCGGCCTGCATTTGACCGGCACTGACCACAGCATCGGTAGTGATGACGCACAACATGGTGGCCAGCTGCGGGGCGATCATGCCCGACCCCTTGACCATGCCGCCGATCTTCCAGCCGTTGGAACCGGTCAGTTCGACCGTCTTCGGCTTGGTATCCGTGGTCATGATGGCGTGGGATGCATCAGCTCCGGCCTCGGCAGTGCTGGCAAGAGCCGCATAGGCGGCTTTGGCACCGGCCAAAACGTTATCCAAGGGCAACAGCTCGCCGATCAGACCAGTGGAGCACACAGCAACATCCTCTGCTTGTGCGCCGACGAGTTCGGCGACCGCCTCGGCGGTGGACACGGACTGCTGATAGCCCGCCTCACCGGTGCAGGCGTTGGCACCGCCGGAGTTGAGAATCACGGCTTTGGCGTGGCCGTCCGCCACGGCTTTGCGGCTCCACTGCACAGGGGCTGCACAGAATCGGTTCGACGTGAACACGCCGGCCACCGCGTCAAGCGGGCCGTTGTTGACCACGAGAGCGAGATCCTTCTTGCCTTCAACCGATGAAATGCCCGCCACCACGCCGGCAGCGGAGAATCCTTGCGCGAATGTGACGCTCACGGTGCTACTCCGATCTTGGTCAGGCCTGCATCTTCCGGCAGGCCAAGTGCGATATTCAATGATTGGACCGCTTGTCCGGCGGTACCACGGTTGAGGTTGTCGATGGCGGCGAAGGCATAAATGCGCCCGGACTTGCGGTCGGTGACAACCTGCAGGTGAGCGGCGTTGGAACCGATGATGTTGCCGGTGGCGGGCAATGTGCCCTCAGGCAGCAGCACCATGAAGTCCTGGCCTTCGTAGGCTTTTGCCCATACGTCTCGGATTGCTTCGCCACTCATCGCCTTGGCCTTGTCGGTCATGCGAGCCGACACGGTGGCGAGAATGCCTCGGGACATGGGCGCCAGTATCGGGGTGAAGCCAAGCGTGAACTTGCCGGCATCAGCTGCGGTCTCACCGGCCGCATGGGCGAAATTCTGCAGGATTTCAGGAATATGACGGTGCGTGCCGCCCACCGAGTACGGCAGCGCGGATTGCAATGCCTCGGCGGCCAACAGGTTGGTGCGTTTGAGGTTCTTGCCTGCGCCGGAGTAGCCGACGACCAAATCAGCCACGATGTCCTTCGGCTCGACCAACCCTTCCGCTATGCCGGGTTGCAGAGCCAGAGTCGTGGCAGTCACATTGCAGCCAGGGCCCGCAATTCGCTTGGCACCAGGCAGCGCCTCACGTTGACGGGTGTATGCGCCATCGGCAGTCTTGCCGGTGATGAGCTCAGGCATGCCGTAAGTCCAGTGCTCGTAGAAATCGCCGCCATAGAATTCATCCCATGCGGCCTGTTCTTCGAGACGATGATCGGCACCGAGATCCACGACCACGGCATTCGGGTCGAGCTGGGATGCGAGCTTGCCGGAAGCGCCATGAGGCAAGGCAAGGATAATGACATCGTGGCCGTTGAGCACCTCAGGCGTGGTGTCTTCAACAACAAGATTGGCCAGTTGCGGAATATGCGGCATATGCCTGGCCATCGATTCCCCCACGGAGGAATGGCCTGCCACACATGTGATTGCAAAGTCGGGGTGTGCCGCAAGAATGCGCAGCGCCTCACCGCCGGCATAGCCTGTAGCACCGGCTACGGCCACTGTATATTTCGCCATACTCATCTCTTTTCCGCTGACGTACTTCGCATGAGTATACGCGATTATGCAGACTATTGCATAGTTATACAGTGGGTGTGTTGCAGCAAATCAGCCCTATGCAGAGATGGAATCAGATGAGGGACCAGTGCCGCTGCCGGTGAACTGCTGAAGGATGTCCTGATACAGAGTCATGGCATCATAGCCATTCAATGCCATCCAAATAACCGCAAGGGTGTAGAGCACGTTGATGACCACGGCTGCAAGAGCCAGGCCAAAGCCCTTCATATGGAACGTGCGCGTCCGCCACATCGCCACGCCGCCCATCAGAGCGGAGAGCACCGGTACGGGAAAGAACATGGCGAGCACGAAGGAAATGATTGCATAGGAATCCCAATGCCCGTACAGCGGATTCTGATTAGGGTCATTGAGATCGATACCGTTGTAGTAGTGAGGCTGCTGGGACTGGCCATTCGGCTGGCTGCTGCCAAACCGGGAGCACGACCCGTACTGGGGTCCAAACGGGTTGCCCTGTTGGGACTGCCCATACTGCTGATTGCCGCCGAACGAATTGCCGGAAGAAGAGGGCCATCCATTGTTCGGCTGCCCGGCTCCAACTCTGTTGTTATCAGCAGCGGAGCCGTTATTGGCATCGGGTTCGGGAGCGCCATAAATGTACGGGTTGTAGTTTGGCCCGTATTGGCCCGACATCGCACCATATGCGGGCTTCTGGTATTGCCCGTATTCCGGTGTGCTATGTTCCGGTTCACTCATGGCGCTCCTCATGCTTTCGTACAGTGATCAGGCACGCAGCTGGGCACCGAGATCGGCAGCCTTGGCCACGATAGCCTGACGAATGGCGTCGCTGTCATCGGCGGACAAGGTCTTGTCCGGAGAACGGAACACCACAGCGTAGGCCAGGGACTTCTTGCCCTCACCCACCTGCTCGCCGGTAAACACGTCGAACAATTCGATGGACTCGAGGTTGGCACCAGCCGCCTCACGAATCACTGCTTCCAGCTGATCGGCAGTCACCGACGCATCCACGGTAAAGGCCAAATCCTGCTTGACTGGCGGGAAGGTGGAAATCGGCTTGGCCTGCACCGGCTTGCCGGTCAGGGTGCCGAACAGCGCGGTAAGGTTCAGCTCAAACGCCGCAGAATGCGCCGGGAAGCCAAGTGCCTCGTTGACGCGCGGATGCAGTTCGCCGACCCAACCGGTGAACACGTCGCCCACCATGACGCGGGCAGCACGGCCCGGATGCCACTGTGCAGGTACATCTTCGGCCGCAGGCTGATCAAGCACGATCTTCGCACCGATGCGATCCGCAAGACGATGCACGGCTTCAACGGCGTCCGACCAATCGACCGGACGCTTGCCGCCCAGCCAGCCATCGTCCTCAGCCAGACCGGTCAGGATGCCGGCCACGTGGTCGGGCTGATCCGGCAGACCGGCGTCCAGCGCTGCCAGCTGCTCATCGGTCGGGCGCACGCCACCGGGCAGAGACGGGATTGCGGGCGCGTTCGGATCCCACAGATAGACATGGCCGAGTTCATACAGGGACACGTTTTCGATGCCTCGGCGAATATTGCGCTGCACGGTGGTGGCCAAGGTCGGCAGAATGTCACGACGCAGGTACGGGCGATCGCCGTAGAGCGGGTTGGCGATCTCGACGCTGACCTTCTTGGTGGCTTCAGGGTCGAAGCCGAAAGCGCGGTAATCGTCGTCACCGACGAACGGGTAGCTCAGCGCCTCGACCATGCCGTATTCGGCCAGCTCGTCCGCCACGCGACGGCGGCGAGTCTGATCCGGGGTCAGGCCCACAAGGCCCTCGACCGGTGCAGGCGGCACGGTGACCGGAATCTGGTCGTAGCCGACCAGTCGGGCGATTTCCTCGACCAGATCACACGGTTCACCCAGATCTGGACGCCAGCTCGGCGCGGTGATGGAGAATTCGCCGTTGCCGCCGCCGGCCACAACGCAGCCGATGTCGGTGAGAATGTCGGAGATGCGGTTGATGTCCACATCGAGACCGGCCACACGGGCCACTTCGGAAGCCTTGAAGTGAATGACTTTCGGACGCGGCGTGTTATCCACATCGTTCGGATGCTCGCTGGGCTCGCCGTTACCGTACTTGGCCATGAGCTCGGCGGCCATCTGAGCCGCAGCAGGCTGCAGCTCGGTGTCGACGCCACGCTCGAAACGACGGGATGCTTCAGACGGAATCTTGTGGCGACGAGCGGAACGGGCGATGGTCACCTGATCGAAGTGCGCGGCCTCCAGCAGGATGTTCTTAGTGTCGGCGGTCACCTCGCCGTACAGTCCACCCATCACACCGGCAAGGCCGAGGATACGCGAGCCGCGTTCGCCATTCGGCGAATCAGTGATGAGCAAATCTTCAGTGCTCAGGTCATGTTCCTTGCCGTCCAGCGTGGTGAGCTTCTCACCCTCGTTGGCACGACGCACAACGATTGGGCCCTCGAGCTTATCGAGGTCGTAGGCGTGCATCGGCTGACCGAGATCGAGCATCACGTAGTTGGTCACGTCCACGGCCAGCGAGATGGAGCGCATGCCAGCACGAATCAGGCGGCGACGCATCCAGCTGGGCGTGTGGGCGTTGGGGTCGAAGCCCTTGACGACGCGAGCGTAGTAACGATCGCAACCAGGAACGCCATGAATCGGGTTGTTGTCATCAATCTCAATGTCGATGTCCACCGGAGTGCCGGGCTGGTAATCAGCAGGCTCCGGAGCCTTCTCGTTCAGCGCGATGGCCGGATCGGTGTAGACGGCACCGGTGGAGTGATGGTACTCGCGGGCAACGCCACGGTAAGACAGCGTGTAGCCACGGTCCGGGGTGATGTTGATCTCGAGCAGCGGCTGGTCGAGATGTAGCAGGTGCATGGCGTCCTGGCCGGGTTTCAGAGCTTCGTATTCGGCCTCAGAGAAGCCGTACTCACGTAGCAGGATGATGCCGTTGTGGTTGTCGCCAAGACCCAGTTCACGCTCGGATGCGCACATGCCGTTAGAGATATGGCCGTAGGTCTTGCGCGGCTCAATCTTGAAGTCGCCGGGCAGCACGGCGCCAGGCAGGGTGACGACGACCTTCTCGCCGGCCTTCATATTGGGTGCGCCGCAGATGATGCCGCGCGGCACCTTGTTGCCGTTCTCGTCGGTCTCGTTCCATTCGTCGCCGCAGTCCACGTGGCACCAGTTGATGACCTTGCCGTTCTTCTGCGGTTCGGGAGTGGCGTCCACCACATAGCCGACCACGATCGGGCCGGTCACCTGGGAGGAGTGAATCTCCTCTTCTTCAAGGCCCACCTTGACGAGGTCCTTGGCAAGCTGTTCATAGGTCAGGCCTTCGGGGACCTCGACGTGGTCCTTGAGCCAATCGATGTCGATCATAGGCATGGGTAATTCACTCCCCCATCACAAACTGTTCGGCGAAACGCACGTCGCCTTCAACCAAATCATGCATATCGTTGATGTCGCTGCGCAGCAGAAGCGTACGCTCCATGCCCACGCCGAACGCGAAGCCGGTGTAGACCTCCGGGTCGATGCCCGCGGACTTCAGCACGTTCGGATTCACCATGCCGCAGCCACCCCATTCGAGCCAGCCGGGGCCGCCCTTCTTATCGGGGAACCACAGGTCGAGCTCGGCGCTCGGCTCGGTGAACGGGAAGTAGCTCGGACGCAGTCGGGTCTTGGCCTCGGGACCGAACATGGCGACGGCGAGCTTGTCCAGCACGCCTTTCAGGTCAGCCATGGTCAGGTGCTTGTCGACGGCGAGGGCCTCGCACTGGTGGAACACCGGAGTGTGGGTGGCGTCCAGCTCATCGGTACGGAACACGCGGCCCGGGCTGGCGATGTACAGAGGCACGCCGCGGGTCAGCAGGGCGCGAACCTGATCGGAGGAAGTCTGGGTACGCACCACCATGTTGGAGCCGACGAAGCCGGCAGCGTCCTTGGCCTGGTTGCCCTTGACGTAGAACGTGTCTTGCATCTGGCGGGCCGGGTGATCCGGGCCGAAGTTCAGGGAATCGAAGTTGTACCATTCCGCTTCGATTTCCGGGCCGGAGGAAATCTGCCAGCCCATGGAGATGAAGAAGTCCTCGACGTCCTCCATCAGCTTGGCCAGCGGATGACGGGCGCCCAAAGGCTTGCGGTTCACAGGCAACGTCATGTCCACGGTTTCGGCGGCAAGGGCGGCCTGTTCGGCAGCTTCCTTGAGTTCCTTCTCCTTGGGGCCAAAGGCGCGTCCGAAATCGGCGCGTAGCTTGCCCATCAGCTTGCCGGCTTCCTTCTTCTGATCGGCCGGCAGGGAACCGATGGCCTTGCTGGCCTGGGTCATCGCCGAATCGGCGCCTGCGTACTGTGTTTTGATGGCCTTGAGTTCCTCCAGGTTGGAGGCGTGCTGGATCTTCTCGATGCCCTCGGCGACCGCTGCGGTCACCTGTTCGGCGTCGAACACCATTTGTTCTGCCACGAGAACCCTTTCATCTGATGATTTCTCAGCATTTCTAGCGTTTTTTACCGATTTCACATTCTTTCAATATGACCCGACATAGCCAGCGACATCAGCATCACCGCGGCCGAAGTACCAAGGTTCAGCGATTCGGCTTTTCCATAGAGCGGAATGGAGACGATGCGGCCACATCGTTCAAGGATCTCCGGCTCCAATCCACGCGCCTCATTGCCGAACAGCACAGCCTGAGACATGCTTACCGCTGCCTTGTCCGCCAATACCGCGGGCAGGCTTTCCGGCTTGCGTTTCTCGGTACCGTATACGTCAGCGGCCCACACGTCCACATGATGGTCGGAAGTCCAATCAAAGAATTCATTCGTACGCATGGTGAACACCGGTAGGTGGAACAAGGATCCCGCAGTGGAGCGGATAACCTTGGGATTGAGCACATCCACGCAATCATCCACGAATATGACGGCATCGCAGCCTGCGGCATCAGCCGCGCGAATCACCGTACCCGCATTGCCCGGATCACGCACCTGCCAGAATGCGGCAATCCGCGGAGCATAATCTGCGGTATCCAAGGCGAGGTCATCGACGTCCGACTGCATGGCCTGCGCATTGCCCACCGCCAGAATGCCTTGGGCATCCGCACTGATACGACGAATCACATCGCCAGTGCACTGATGAACATAAATGGTGGCATCCTGTGACGCTTCGACGATTCTCTCCAGCGTGGAGGAAACGATGCGCGGATGATCCAGCGCTTGTGCGACTTCCACATACAAATCCTGCACTACGTCGGGCCGCCATGTGACGGCTTCACGTACGGACTGAGGGCCTTCGATAAGAAAGCGGCCCGAACGTTCCCGGCCTTTGGCGCGGGCCAAATCGGTGATACGGCGCACACGGTCGGACTTCGGATTATCAAGAATCTTAGGCGTGATGGGCATGGTCACTACCCTACTGCCGGGTCATTACGTTGTCTTTCAGACACCCTGAAAAGCGAAGTGCCAATTCCCGGTACCAATGGCAACGCCTAGGGAGACCAACGGGACGGCTAGGCAGATGGCGTAGAAGAGCCAGTCGATGGGCTTCAAGCGGGCGATGCGCGCTTGCGAGCGCGGGGCATTGGAGCCGAAGCCGCGTGCTTCCATAGCGGTGGCAAGCTTGGTGGCACGGCGAATGGAGAGCACCAGCAGGCCGAATGCCTGGGAAAGCGCACGCGCTATGGCGTTACCGTCACCGAGGCCGCGCGAGCGCTGGGACAGACCGAGTGCTCGCCAGTCCTCCTGCAGCAGGGTGAACATGCGCAGTCCGGCCAGACCTCCATATACGAATCGCGGCGAGAAATGCAGAATCTCCACCAGTCCGTCAGCCAGATCGGTGGGGTCAAGTCCCAACGCCAGAATCACGCCCGGTACGGCGATCGCCGCCACCCTGATGGCAGTAGCGATGGCGAGATATATGGATCCTTCACTGATGACGATCCAGCCGCTTTGCCACAGAATCTCGCCTGAAGTACGTCCATAGAGGAACACGGAAATGAAGCTGCCCGCTGCGGCAACCCATACCGGCCAGGTTTTGCGGCATACGGTCCAAGGTGCCACGCCGCCAATCCACAGCAGCGCGAATTCGATGCCCAGCGCCACCGATGCGGACACCACGTCCAGACTGATGAACATCGGAATGCACAGCAGCAGTGCACCGATGATGCGGCTGACGGCGTTGATACGTGCCACGAACCAGGAGGGTGAGGACGCCCTGACGGGTTCCACGCGCGTCTCCTGCGGACTGACCATCACCACATCGCTTATTGCGACAGCGGCCACCGCACTTGCCGGCTTTGCCGCGGCGTTCTCGGACATCGTATCCCCAGAGGCTCCGGCACCGGCATCATCAGTAACGAATCGAATCACGCCGCTCATGCCCGCGTCTCCTCGAACATCACCCGTCGCGCGCCCAGCGCGTCAACCAGCGCCTCATCGTGCGTCACCATGATCACGCATGATCCCTGATCGCGAATCGCGGCAATCAACTTCACCATTTCGGTCCAGGTGCTGAAGTCCTGCCCGAATGTCGGCTCATCCATCACCAGCACTTTGGGTGCGGCGGCCAACATGGATGCCACAGACAAACGCCTCTTTTCTCCGCCGGACAAGGTGTAGGGGTTCGCTTTGGCGAAGCGGGTGAGGTTCATCTGCTCGAGCATACGATCCGCGGTCTGGTAAGCCTCGTCTTCACTGTGTCCCATCGATTTGGGTCCGATGGCCACCTCATCGCGCACGAAGTTAGACGCGAATTGATGTTCGGGCTCCTGGAACACCATGCCGATACGCCCCAGCAGTTCCTTGCTTTTCCAGTTGATGGGTTCTTGACCTGCGTGCGGCGGTTTCAAACTATCCGCAATCAGCACTTTGCCATCAATCGGCTTCAGCAGACCCGCCAAGGTCAACGCCATGGTTGATTTGCCCGCACCATTCGGCCCCATCAGTGCCGTGACTTCGCCGGCGTGGAAATCCAAATTGATGCCGGTACCCAGCGCCGTGCCGCGTCCAAAGCTGAGGTTCTCGGTACTGAGCACCGTTTCCCCACGGGTTTCATCGTCGGGACGATAATCGGGAATCGCACGTCCCGGCACCCACGCGCCGCCGGCGGCCAGAACGTCGCCCATCTGCGCAAATACCTCATCGGGCTTGCCGTCCGCGATAACCGCTCCAGCCGGAGAATCGGCATCGGGTCGACCGAGCACGATCACGCGGTCCACCAAATCCAGCCATACGTCGATATGGTGTTCGACCACCACCATGGTCTGGCCGGTGGTCTCGATGACCTTTTTGACCGCATCATGCACTTCGATCACGCCTTCGGGATCGAGGTTGGCGGTCGGTTCGTCCAGCAACAACAGGCCGGGCTTCATGGCCAGTACGCCGGCCAGAGCGAGTCGCTGCCGTTGTCCGCCGGACAAATGACGGGTGGAGCGGCCCAGTTCGAGCCCTCCGAGACCGACCATATCCAGCGATTCGCGCACACGCTGCCAGATTTCCTCACGTGGCACGTTGAGGTTTTCGCAGCCGAACGCCGCGTCATCGCCCAGTCGTTCAAGAATGATCTGCGAGTCCGGGTCCTGAAGTACCAGTCCCACGCGGCCTCGCGCCTCGCGCGCGTCAACACCGTCGATGGTGAGCGAGCCTTCCTGCTCGCCTTCCTCATCGCCGCCCAGCACACCCGCGAGACCGGCCATCATCGTGCTTTTGCCCGCGCCTGAAGCGCCGAGCAAGAGCACACGTTCACCTGGCCGGATGGTGAAATCGACGGCACGCAACGCGAAATCCTTGCGCGTGGCGTGCCGCCAGCCCCAGCCGCTAGCCTCTACCGCAGCCGGATCGACCTGCATCAGACGCGTGCCTTGCTACGTCCGGATTCAAAACGCTCAAGCGCACCGGTGGCGGCGAGCGCACGGGACAGGTACCAGACCACCACGCCGGCAATCACGATGCCGGAGATGATGGAACCCACCAGGTACCAGGTGACACGCATGGCGTTCCAGCCCGGGTTGGTGGCCCAGTAGTAGGCCCAGCAGCCAACGCCGGCAAGCGCACCGGAAAGGATGGTGGTGCCGAGGTTCCACTTCTTCCAAGCGAAAACGGCGAAGCCGATCTCGGCGCCCAGACCCTGGATGATGCCGACGATCAGCGAGCCGCCGACGCCCCACTGGTTGCCCAGCGTGAGCTCAAGGAAAGCGGCGAGAGTTTCGGCGAACAGGGCGGCGCCGGGCTTACGCACGATGATGGCGGCAAGCGGGCCGGCGAACAGCCAGAATCCATTGAGCAGACCTTCAAAACCGGGGGTCACGCCTTCGAACAAAGTCAGCGGGGCGGTGCAAACGATGTCCCAGCCCCAGAAGATGACGCCGGATGCAACGGCGAGAATAGCGGCGACGACGATATCGACAACGCGCCACTTGTAATTAACCTTGGCCACAGCTTCAGCCATGATGTGCCTTTCTTCTCTTCTCACGCAAACCACAGCAGCTTGCACGATTGGTTCAGGCACGGGTAAATAAGAGCGACAATTCCGTGCGCCAGCATTATCCGGTCACGTTCCATCGGTCGAGACTATGCGTCTCCTCTCAGCCGCCTGTCGGCAGCTCCCGTGTCAACTCCCCGACTATAAAGCAAACCACCGTCAAAGGCAATAGATTCGGTAAGCAATGTGGCGAGGCTCTCAGTGAAGACACGATGCCGCTCTTTGGCAAATCAGCGCCGCTGTGGAGTGATGAGCCAAGGTTCAAAGTACAAAACTACTTACCGAGCTTATCGAGCAGCAGGGCCTCGGTAATCACGTTGTTCTTCAAGCCCGGCAAGGAGATGGACTCGTTGGGGCTGTGTGCGTTGGCCTTCGGGTCTTCGGGGCCAGTGACCAACACCTGAGCAGACGGGAAGATACGCTGCAGTTCGGGAATGAACGGGATGGAGCCGCCCTCACCCTTGTTAATGGGTTCCACACCGAACGCCTCGGTCATGGCTTCCAGCGCATCCTTGGTGGCGATGGCGGTCGGATCCATGGCCCAACCCATGCCGTTTTCGCCACGCTCGACAGTGACCTTGGCACCGAACGGCGCGTGGGATTCAAGGAACGCGGCCAAGGCTTCCTGTGCTTCTTCAGGGCGCTGGGTGGGCGCGGTACGCAGAGACAGACGGAAACGAGTCTCCGGGGAAATCACATTGAAGGAGCCTTCGACCGGGTGCGCGTCGAAGCCGATCACGGTCACGGACGGCTTGGTCCACAGGCGGGAAGCCAGGGAACCGGTGCCGGCGAACTCGTAGCTGGAAACCACACCGGAATCCTCGCGTACGGTGGTCTCGTCGAGGTCGCGCTGCAGGCCGCCGATCGGCTCTTCGGCAGCCACGCCGGGCACAGCCAGATCGCCGTTCTCGTCATACATGGAGGCGATAAGCAGGGCGGCCAGCGTATTGGAATCGAAGATCGGGCCACCATATTGGCCGGAGTGCACTGGATGTTCAAGACCCTTGACGGTCACATCCACGCAGGTATTGCCGCGAAGAGAGGTGGTCAGGGAGGGAATATCGGCCGACCAGTTGCCGGAATCGGCCACGATGATGACGTCGGCGGCAAACTCGTCCTTGTGGGCTTCGATGAACGGGATGAAGCTCGGCGAGCCCATCTCCTCTTCGCCTTCGATGAACACCTTGATATTGACCTTGAGGTCATTGCCGAGGGCCTTCAGCGCGCCGGAATGGATGGCAATGCCGCCGCCATCATCGGCGGAACCACGGCCATAGAGGCGGCCATCGATCTCAGTGGCCACGAACGGGTCGGTGTTCCATTCGGCCGGATCCGGCACGGGCTGCACGTCATGGTGTGCGTACAGCAGCACGGTGGGCGCATCCGGGTTCACGATGTGTGAGCCGATGACTTCCCACGCGCCTGGAGTACCGTCCGCATTGGAGGCTTGCACCACCTTGGCATCCACACCGACCAGTCGTAGTTCATCGGCCACGAATTGCGCGGAACGCCTCATGTGCTCGGCGGTAATGCCGTTGGCGGAAATCGACTGCAGCGCCACTTTCTCGCTCAACACCTTGACGATGCGATTCCAGTCGGATTCCACACGAGAACGAATCTCGTTGGCAGTTAATGCGGCCATGGTAGTTCTCCTCTATATATGTTGTGAGTGGCGTTATTGCAATGGCTACGCCTATGGTCGGGTGTCTGAACGTCACCGTAACCTCAAAGCATGACATGGAATCCGTTCAAGAAACAAGAAGAGGCTCAGGTTCCCGTTGAGGAAGCCGCGAAGAAGGCCGCACCCAACGAGAAGAAAGGCCGTCCCACTCCAAAGATGAAGCAGGCTCAGGCCGCCGGCATCCGTCCGCTGGTTCCGGTGGACCGCAAAGCCAGCGCAAAAGCCGCCAAGGCTCGTCTACGCGAGAAGGAAAACGCCGAATACGAGGCAATGCAGAAGGGCGACATCAATCACATGCCCAAGGCCGAACGGTTGCCTTGGCGCATTTACATCCGTGATTACGTGGACGCCCGTTTTAACCTTGGCGAATGGTTTATTCCCGTGGCATTTGCGATCCTGATTGCGTCCATGCTTGTCACGTCTCTCGTGCAGAACCAGTGGGTATCCATCATCATGATGCTGTGCATGTATGGCTACCTGATTGCCGTAATCATCGACGTGTGGCTGATGTGGCGCAAGCTTAAGGCCAAGCTCATTGCCAAGTATGGCGAGTCGTCTGTGTCGAAGGGATCTCGCTCCTTTTCCTACGCGTGGAGCCGTGCCATTCAGATGCGCCGCTGGAGGCTCCCCAAGCCGCGTTACCCGAAACGCGGTCACTGGCCTGCGGACTGATACTCATCTTCTGGCTTCCTTGCGAGGAAGCCATTTTTTTTTATGCAATACTGACAGCGCAAACCAGTATGGCTTCCTATGATGGGAGCCATACTGGTTTGCGAAACATACTGCCGAGGAGGTCAATATGAACGAACAATTCGATTTGGCAATCATCGGTGCCGGCCCCGGCGGCTATTCCACCGCATTGCGCGCAGCTGAGCTTGGCATGAGTGTGGCCCTTATCGAGCGCGACGCCACCGTGGGCGGCACCTGTCTGAACCGCGGCTGCATTCCTTCCAAGGCACTGATTACCGCCACGCACACCATCGACACCGTCCATCGGGCGGCCGAACTCGGCGTCAACGCCTCGGTGAACGGCATAGACTTCGGCACTTTGCGCGATTATCGGCTGCGCGTGGTGGACACCATGGTCAAAGGTTTGGCGGGGCTGTTAGCGCACCGTAATATCACTGTGCTGCGCGCCGACGCATCCTTCAATGCGGAAGAAACCGATGCAGCAGACAACGCCCGGCATATTGTTCATCTCGCCCCTTCCCCTGGGCAAACCGAGATTCTCACTTATCACAAGGCGGACGTCCCCGAGCCGACCGGCGCTAGTCTCGATCTGGCGGCCGGCAACGTTGTCATAGCCACCGGCGCCAAGCCTCGTCCGCTGCCCGGCAATCCGTTCGCCGGCGCGCTCATCGATTCCACGCAGGCATTGGAAGTCAACGAGTTCCCCTCATCCGCTGTGATTATCGGCGCTGGAGCGATCGCTCTCGAATTTGCCTCGATGTGGAACGCGGCCGGTTCACAGGTAACGTTGTTGATTCGCAAGAATCGCGTACTCTCCACGTGGGATCGTCGCGCCGGCACAACGTTGACCCGAGAGCTCAAGCGTCGCGGCGTGAACGTCATCACTCATACCATCGTCACCCATGTGGATACCGGCGCTAATCTGGGTGCCACCGTGCATTACACACATGAAGGGCAGGATAGCGAACAATCCGTATGTGGCGAGATTGCACTGGCGGCCATTGGACGTACACCAGTTGCTGACCCATCATGGGGCGTCGCACTTACGGAGAGCGGCCATGTTGCCACAGATGCGTTTGGCCGCACCAACAAATCGGGCATATGGGCGGTAGGAGATGTGACGCCGGGCCATGCACTGGCTCACCGCGCATTCGAACAGGGCATCGTCATCGCCGAAACCATCGCGGGTCTCAATCCCAAGCCGGTTGACGAGAACACCGTTCCGCAAATCGTGTTCTCCTCACCCGAGGCGGCATCGGTGGGGCTGACGATCGAGCAGGCGCAGGCACGTGAGAATCTCCTCGAGGTCAAGGAGACTATCTACCCAATGCTGGCGAATGCCCGCATGTTGATGAGCGGCACAGCCGGTTCACTGACTATCGTCTCCGGCTGCGATGCTGCCGACCCTGACACTCCACGGGTACTTGGCGTGCACATGGTTTCTCCCGTGGCCTCCGACATCATCTCCGAAGCCGAGCAATTGGTTGGTAACCGATTGCCGCTGGCTGACGCGGCCCGGCTCATCCATCCTCACCCCACATTCAGCGAAACGCTCGGCGAGGCGTTGCTGAAGGCCGACGACCGGCCGCTGCACACGCGCTGAGCCAGACCAGCGCACCTGATAAGATATTGTCCAGTGTGTTTCGTCCCAGCAAAAGGAAGAAGTGATGGCGGAAAAGGACGCTAAGCCCAAGAAGCAGAGCACAATCAAGCAGATCATCCAGATTTACAAGTACACGGCCAAGGAAGACAAGGCCCTGCCGTGGCTCGAGGCCGGTGCTTTCCTGCTGCCCGTGGTCGTCATGGTCATTATCGGCCTGATTGCCAAGTGGACCTGGCTGACCTGGATTTTCACCATGATCACCGCCGTGATGCTCGGCATCCTGCTGGCCACGATGCTACTCACCCGCCGTGCAGACAAGGTCGGCTACAAGCAGATCGACGGCAAGCCCGGCGCCGCAATCGGCGTGCTGAGCAACATGCAGAAAGCCGGTTTCGACTTCCCGCAGGAGCCGGTGTGGATCGACCCGAAGACCAAGGACGCCATCTGGCGCGGTACTTCGATGAACGGCATCTACCTCATCGGCGAAGGCGAGTACGGCCGCGTGATGAAGGCCATGGACCGCCAGGAGCATGAAATCAGGGGAGTCACCGCTGGTTCCACCATTCCCGTGTACCGCATTGCCGTGGGACACGGCCCCAAGCAGGTTCCGCTGGACAAGCTGCGCAGCACGGTGACCAAAGCCAAGAGCTACGAGCCCACCAATCACAAGAACGCGCTGGTAGCCAAGATTCACCCGCGCCGCCGCTTCCTGCTGACCAGGGCCGAGACGACAACGCTGAACGAGCGCCTGCACACGCTGCAGTCCAAGAAGGGCTATTCCATCCCCAAGGGCATGGATCCGAACCGCCCGCAGAAGATCTCCCGCCGCGCAATGCGTGGCCGCTGATAGACTGCCGCATATTCCGTAACGAATCCCCGCTGACTTTCCTGGGTTGGCGGGGATTCTCTTATATTCGTCCCTATAAGCATCATCTCCATCTGTCAATACCCACTGTCCACGTTGCGGACGTCCGTATTCATTCACCCGATTGGTCACGTTTCCTTTCCGTAATGACGTTTCCTTGGAATACCGCGCTTTGCCGGCTGCTGTTCATAGTCACGAAACATTCTCGTAACCCAAGTTTCGAGCCGGCGAAACGCGCGATTTTACGATGGATACCGTTATATTCCACATGAAAGGAGCGGTCCCGTGACCGAACTCAAGTCCAAGGAAGACGCCGAGGCCCTTATCAACAAGGAAGGCATCGAGTATGTCTCCGTCCGTTTCACCGATCTTATCGGCGTTCAGCAGCACTTCACTGTGCCGGCTAGCGAATTCCTGAAGGACGCCTTCACCGACGGCATGCCGTTCGATGGTTCCTCCGTTCAGGGCTTCCAGGCCATCAACGAATCCGACATGAAGCTGGTCCCGGATGTTGAGACCGCTTTCGTTGACCCGTTCCGCAAGCACAAGACCCTCGACGTGGCCTTCTCCATCGTCGACCCGCTGACCGACGAGCCGTACTCCCGCGATCCTCGTCAGGTCGCCGGCAAGGCCGAGTCTTACCTGAAGTCCACCGGCATCGCCGACACCGCTTCCTTCGCCCCTGAGGCCGAGTTCTTCATCTTCGACAAGGTTCGCTTCGAGAACTCCATGCAGCGTTCCTTCTACGAGGTTGACTCCATCGAGGCTCCGTGGAACTCCGGCGTTGACACCGAAGAGGACGGCACCCCGAACATCGCTTTCAAGAACCGTGTCAAGAAGGGTTACTTCCCGGTTCCTCCGATCGACCACACCCAGGACCTGCGCGACGACATGGTCGCCAACCTGCAGAAGGTCGGTCTGATCCTCGAGCGTTCCCACCACGAGGTGGCCGCCGCTGGTCAGCAGGAGATCAACTATCGCTTCAACACCCTGCAGCACGCAGGCGATGACCTGATGAAGTACAAGTACGTTGTCCACGAGACCGCTGCTCTGGCTGGCAAGGCTGCAACCTTCATGCCGAAGCCGATCGCCGACGACAACGGCACTGGTATGCACTGCCACCAGTCCCTGTGGAAGGACGGCAAGCCGCTGTTCTACGACGAGAAGGGCTACGCTGGCCTGTCCGACCTGGCTCGCTGGTACATCGGTGGTCTGATCAAGCACTCCTCCTCCGTGCTGGCCTTCACCAACCCATCCCTGAACTCCTACCACCGTCTGGTTCCGGGCTTCGAGGCTCCGGTCAACCTGGTGTACTCCGCTCGTAACCGTTCTGCCGCCATCCGTATTCCGCTGGCTGGTACCTCCCCGGCTGCCAAGCGCATCGAGTTCCGCGCTCCGGACCCATCCTGCAACCCGTTCCTGGCCTTCTCCGCTCAGCTGATGGCTGGCCTGGACGGCATCCTGAACCACATCGAGCCTCCGGAGCCGGTCGACAAGGACCTCTACGAGCTGCCGCCGGAAGAGCACGCTGGCATCAAGCAGGTGCCGAGCTCCTTGGCCGAGGCTATGGACGCCCTGGAAGAGGACCACGACTTCCTGACCGCCGGCGACGTGTTCACCGACGACCTGATCGAGACCTGGATTGGCCTCAAGCGCGACGAGATCGACCAGGCTCGCCTGGCTCCGACCCCGCTGGAGTACGAGCTCTGCTTCCACATCTGAGTTCTACTACTCATCAAGAAGACCCCCAACCGCTTCTGCGGTCGGGGGTCTTCCCGTATGCACTCACACAAAATGGTTCGCTGCGGGAAAAATGTGAGCCAAATGCACATTATCACCCAAACGCACATGAGGATAACAAGCATCCCTCTGACGTAATTGGACATAAGCGCAAGAATTTCTCGAAAAAGCCCATTGTTCGAGAATTTCTTGTGCTAAGCGTCTGTCAGTGCAAAAAAATCTCGAAATGGTGGTTTTGTTCGAGAAATCTTTGCACTCAGGCAGCGTCAGTGCAAAGATTTCTCGAAAACAAGGATTATTTCGAGAAATTGTTGCGCAGGAAATTCATCGGAATGTATGTCACCTGACATCGACGATGTCTGAAATCCACCAATAGATGATTCGTACAACTCAATGTGCGATTACAAGTATGTGAGGCTCACACTTTTCTTATCGAGAATCATTCGTTGCGCAACTCAGAGCGCCATAAGGCGCTCGGCAAGGCCCCGGAAGGTCTGGCCGATGCCATCAGTGCGCAGAGCGCCCTCGGAGGTCAGGACCGCCGGGCGTCCGGCCTCACCGGTCTCACGCACCTCGGGTTCCAGAGGGAGCTGGGCCATCAGCGGCACGTCATAGCCCAAGGCCTCAGTCAGCTGCTCGGCCACGCGCTGGCCGCCGCCTGCGCCGAAAATCTCCAGCTTCTCACCTTTATGCTCGTAGTAGCTCATGTTCTCCACCACGCCGCGCACCTTCATGGGCACCTGCAATGCGACCAGCCCGGAGCGCACGGCGATGTCGGAGGCGGAGGGCTGCGGGGTGGTGACCACCACGAGTTCGGCGTTGGGCAACGCCTGAGCCACCGAGATGGCCATGTCGCCGGTGCCGGGAGCCAGATCAAGCAAAAGCACGTCGGGCTCGCCCCACCATACATCGGAGAGGAACTGTTCCAAAGATCGCTGCAGACGGGGACCACGCCAGAGAATCGCGCGATCGGCACCGGCGAACATGCCGATGGAAATCAGCTTTACACCCCATGCGGTGACCGGCATAAGCATGCCGTTCAGGTTGGTGGGCTGGGTGTGCACGCCGAACAGATGCGGCAGAGAGAATCCATAGATATCCGCGTCAATGGCGGCCGTGTCATAGCCAAGTGCCGCAAAAGTGGCGGCGAGATTCGCCGTGACCGAGGACTTGCCAACGCCGCCTTTGCCGGAGGCGATGGCGAAGATTCGGGTCTTGACTCCGGGCTTGCTGAACGGGTTCTGTTTACGTTCGGCCTTGAGATCAGCAACAAGGTCAGCCAGCTTATCGCGGCTCATCGAACCGACTTCGATATGGGTGTTGAGCTGTGCACCAGGATAGGAGCTCACTGCACCGTTGATCTGGTTGGTAATGGTTTCGCTCAGCGGACAGCCAGGAACGGTCAGTTCGACATGCACGGTGACGTCATAGGCATCAGTGTCAACGTTGGCATCAGCAGGCGTGGCCTCGATGGCGGCAATCATGCCGAGGTCGGTGACCGAACGGCCAAGCTCAGGGTCGATGACCTTGCTCAGGCGTTCATAGATCTCGGCTTCGATCTGACGTGCGTCGCTCATAAATCCGTATCCTCCTTAAGAACCTGTACTACCCTAGCGTGTGTTGCGGCGGCATGCCAGAGAGAGTGGAGTAAGTCACACTGGGGCAGGACTGCGTTGAGAATTCACTCCTTGGCTCGCAATGGTTACTCTCCTCAGTCGTCTGATGCGACAGCTCATCCGCAATTATGAACAAACTTCGTTCGCATCCTCTGGCTCGCTGTCGTTCGCTCTTCATCTACAAACAGTCCAGCCTCAGAGAAGGGAGCCAAGAAATCAGATGCTACCGTTTTCGAGGAGTTGGGCGAATTGAGCCTCATTGAGCATGGGGATGCCGAGTTCCTCAGCCTTGGCAGCCTTGGAGCCGGCGTTTTCGCCGACCACCACGTAATCCGTCTTCTTGCTCACCGAACCGGCTGCCTTACCGCCACGCTCAATGATTGCCTCCTTGGCGGAGTCGCGAGAATAGCCTTCCAAGGAACCGGTGACCACCACGGTTTTACCTGCCAAAGTTTGCGGCAGCGTACTGGTCTCCGCTACGTCAACGCCCACGCCGGCGGCCTGCCACGCACGCAACGTCTCGCCACGCCAGTCTCCGGGTTCACGGGCCGCGGCGAACCAGTTCACCACCGATTCGGCGATTTCCGGACCGACGCCATCGATGGCGGTCAAATCCTCGACTGTGGCGTTTTCAATGGCACCCAACGAACCCATAGCGGAGGCAATCAGACGCGCGGTGGGAGGCCCGAGCCGTCGAATGGACAATGCCACCAGCACACGCCACAAGTCCGCGTGACGGGCTTTGTCCATCTCGTCGAACATCTTGCGCGTATTCTCGCCGGGCCTGATATACACCGGCACATCAGTGACGCCCGTGCGCGTGGTTTTGTGGTCGACGCGAACGATAACCGCATCAGCCGGCACGTCATATTCCGGGTAGCGCGATGCGACAAAGGCCGGCTTCGCATCAGGCAAAACCGCGGCTTCGCCAGATGAGCCGGGCCTGATGCCTGACGCACTCCCCCGTGCCGACTGCACTACAGCCGGTCCGATTCCCTCCTCAGCAGCCGTAGCAGTCGCCACCTGCGCACGCTCAGCCAACTGCTTGGCGGTAAGTCTCTTGGCCGCCGTAGGAGCCGTCCAGAAAGCGGGCACCTGATGCCACAGGCCAGAGCCACCCACGCGCTTGCGCACTTTCTTCTTCTTGCCGTTGGCATCGACCACTTCATGCACTTCGACAATCGCAGCCTCACGCCACACCTGCACGTCACGCAAATCGACGGCAGTCAAGGCGAACAGTCCGGATTCGTTCGAAAGCACCGGCCGCTGCACTGCCGGCAATGCCAATCCCGGAGCCGGCTCGTAAGGGTCCGGTTCCTCACCGGGAGCTACCAGAATCTCCGTGATATTCGGCGCATAGGTCGCCACAGAATCGGGACGGTTCTCCTCCGGGTTGGTCAGCGCGATGGCCGACTGCTCGCCCAGATGCTCGATATCGAAGGCCTTGCGGGAGCCCAACGAAATCACACGCTCGGTGAGCTGCGCTGGGCAGCTTTCCACGTTCGGGCAGCGAATATCCTTATCGCCCTCCTTGGCGGGAGCCAGTTTCGCGCCGCATGACGGGCAGAACTCGGGCATGACGAATTCTCTCAGTTCGCTCTCACGCCCCTTGCGACGCTCCAGCACCGGCCCTACCAGTTCGGGAATCACATCACCGGCCTTGCGCACCACGACCGTGTCACCAATGAGAATGCCCTTGCGCTTGACCTCGAAACCATTGTGCAACGTGGTGCGAGCCACAGTGGAACCAGCCACATACACCGGTTTCAACACCGCAACCGGCGTCACACGACCAGTACGCCCCACCTGCACGGTGATGTTGAGCAGCTCAGTATTGACCTCTTCCGGCGGGTACTTATAGGCGATGGCCCAACGCGGCGCCCGCGAAGTGGCGCCAAGGGTGCGTTGCAGGCCAAGGTCATCGACCTTGACGACGATGCCGTCAAGCGCATGTTCGATATCACCACGGTGCTCGCCGTAGTAATCGATCATGTCGAGAATCTCATGGAAGGACGTGACCGAACGATTGTGAGGAGAGACCGGCACGCCCCACTTGGCATACAAATCATAGGCTTGCGATTGGTCGGCTATCACGTCATGGGTGCCACGAGGATGATCAGGTCCCCAAGTGAGCTGCCCTAAACCATGCGCATAGAAGCTCAGCCGGCGAGTGGCGGTGATGCGCGGATCCTTCTGCCTCAACGAACCGGCTGCGGCGTTGCGCGGATTGGCGAAAAGCGCTCGGCCTGCATCCTCCTGCTCGCTATTGAGTGTATGAAAATCATCCCAACGCATGAACACTTCGCCGCGGATTTCCACGAAGTCCGGAATATCCTCTTTAGGCCCACCAAGCTGCGCCGGGATGGAGCCGATAGTGCGCACGTTCAGTGTGATGTCTTCACCGGTGACGCCATCGCCACGAGTCAGCCCCTGCTCCAGCACACCGCCTCGATAGATGAGATTCAATGCCAGACCATCGATCTTGACCTCGCAGCTCATTGGCAACGGCTTGCCGTCCGGCCAATCGAGATCGCGAATCACCGAATCGTACCAGTCCTTGAGTTCCTCGATAGAAAAGACATCATCAAGGCTCATCATGCGGCTTGGATGCCGCACGGAAGTGAAATCGTTGGAGAACGAGCCTCCAACTCGATGGGTGGGCGACTGCGGATTGTCCAGCGAGGGGAACGCCGCCTCAAGCTTTTGCAGGCAACGCAGGCGCGCATCATAGGCGGCATCGGAGCTGACGGGCGCATCATCGATGTAGTAGGCGATCTGGTCGGCCTCCACCCAAGCGGCCACACGAGCCCACAGACGCGCCGCGACCTCGGCATTGAGCGTATTGACGTCAAGACGATCGAGCCGCATCGCGTCATCATCGGTGGCGTCAAGCGCGGCCACCCACTGCTCGGAACCGGGGGCAAAGCGAGTAACGCCTTCGTCGGGCCGGATCTCGGCCGCATCCCCATCGTCGAAATCCCATGCCAACTGTTCGTTCGTGCTCATGATTGTCTATCCTAGCGGGCGAACTCCCCCTGAAACGGCTACGCAGAAAGGGAACGAAGGAATTGGGCCTGGATAACGTCGATATTGTCGCCTTCGCCATCATTCATACGGGCAACAGCCACCGAAAGCGTGCGGGCAGGCACAAACATGCCCTCATCGACGCATACACGCGCGGCATCACGCACGATATCGGCCACTTCAATGTGCGGCCAGACCGGCAGATCATGCGAAGACAACACTTGCGCCGCGCTCTCCACCGATTCCGGCACACGGATGCATTGCGAATCGGCTCGGGAGACCAGCTCCTGTAACTCGCTCTCCAGCGATCCGATTGCTCCAGGTGCAATATGGTCGCTCATGATGTAGGCTGCGGCAGCCGTATCGAATCGGTCCAGCATCCACTCCGCATAGGCGAAACGGTAATAGGCGAACGCCGCATCATCACGATCCAGAGCCACTCGCAAGGCATTCAGGCAGGCGGCGCGCGCCGAATCCCAATCCTCATTGCGGGCCAGTTGAATGGCCAATTTCAGGTGCGACAGCGGATAGGCGGGCGCGTAGGCCACCATACGATTCAGGTGTGGAATCGCGGCTTTGGCGCCTTTGAGCTGTCCCAGCACATCAGCTAGTTCCATATGTGCATAGAACAGATTGTCCGGAATCAGAACCGTGCGCTCATCCAATGTGGTGAACAGGCGGTTATACACCACTCGTTCGGCATAGGAATTGAAGTATCGTGGCACTCCAGGCCCCATGGCAAAGGTCTGGTCCATACGGGCCGCAGCCGCTTCGGCCATCTCAATGGCCTGATCGGCCTGTCCGGAGAACAGCAGATCGCGAGCGCGCAGACGTTCCTTATCCAGCTCGTCGGCAAGAGTGAAGGCAAAGTCCGGCGTATCGTTGCCATCAATCAGCGCACTGGTGACCTGCGAGGCCAGACCCGTCGGTTCGGGATCGCTGATGGATTCGATGATTTGCATGGCCCGCTGCGCTTTCTCCACGGAATCAAGTTCCGTATTACGGGCGATGTCGTGGAACGCATTGACGCCATGCTGCAGCAGGTCCACACGCTGAATCGCCAGACCAGCGCTATTCTGCGCGCCCAGTACTCGCGCGGTCGACGCGTTGAACTGACGGTCGGCAAGTTCCGGCTCCTCCTGGGAGCCAACGGGCGAGAACCGGCTATCGGCCAAGTCGAAGTCGGCGTTGATGGGCTTGAGTCCGCCCTCGCCGTCGACATCCATCACCGCACCAAACATCCGGTAGGTTTCTTCAGGGTGGTCAAGACCATCGGTGTCGAGACGTTGCAGGAAGGCATCCCTGGCGAATGTGACGGTGACCATGTTGCGCACGGTGGGGTTACGGCGCAGCACGCTCATCGGATCATCACCCGCACCCGCATTCTCGGTTTCGTTGCCGTCATCCGACGCCATGCCGAAAGCCATCTCGTCAATATCTATGCCCCGCATAAGGTCTTCGAACTGGGAGTCGATGGATGCGCTGTCGTCGCTGTCTTCGGCATTCTGCTGAGACGGGCCCGCCCCATCCGTCTCCGCGTCCGTTGCAGGCTGCTCATCACCGGTGCCAGTGGGCGGCTGCCCAAAGGTCTCCTCATGCGTGATCGGCCGGGTCGGATCGCCATGGAAATCGCCATCCTTGGGATCAGCCTTGGAACTGACACGTCCCAAATCGCCGCTGCGCAAATGCTCGAAAGCGCTTAACGCCTCGCTCATCATCTCTTCGATGGCCGAGTCCTGCTCGGCAATCGCCTCTTCCAAACCGATGGAATCGATGTGCAGAGACACCTGATGCACGGCTTGACTGGTGCCGAAGCTCAGCGCCGCCATCATCAGGCCGACGCGCAAGTTGTAGGAGGCGCTCATCGATGCGCGCTCGACGCTGCTCAGCGTTCTCCACGTGCGCCGTTCGGTGTCATATCTGCTATCCGGCATCATCGACGTGCCCGCCGTGGTGAAGCCGATGGCCACTTCCCCCGAATCCAGTCGGGAACGAAACTCGACATCAAACCGATACGGTAGACGCAATCTGCGCAGCAGGGACGACAATGTCTGCCGATACACCCATTCGTCCGTGCGAGGCGTTGCATTCCTCGGGTCGGGAAACTCCTCACGAATCCGGTCTGCGGCGTGCTCGGCCGCATTGACCAGGCTCAGCACCGCACGGCGTTCATCGGATCCGTCATACGGGTTGAGCGCCATAATCGCGGGGTTTTCGATGAGCTTCATATCGATCAACGCGGCCTCGGCACGGGTTACCGTGTCTTCCGTGGGATTGAGCCCACGCGAGGAATTGCGCTCCAGCCAGGCGCTCACCGCGGCAAAGCGATTGAGATTGCCTTCGATTTTCAGGGATTTCAGTGCCTGATTGAAGGCCAATGACTTATCCCACGTGAAGAAATAGCCGCTCGAGTACGTCGAAGTATACAAATGCAGCGGCTCGGCGCCATGCACGGCTTCCAAACCCGGCGTGTTATCCAAAGCCCCGGCCTCGCGCATCAGATCCGCAAAATGATCCTCCAGGCCAGAGGCACGCATACCATGCGCACGAGCCTCCATCGTGTCGCGAATCGAACGCCTGATCGCACCGATGGGAGCCTCGCGATTGAGACGGCGGAAAATATTGCCGGAACCAAAACCTATCAACAGCCCATTGATTTGCGGCAGCATGTAGGCGGCGAAGAACGCAATGGCCACGGCATCACGGTATTCCAGATCATGACGCATCTCAGCCGGCAGATTGGCGCGCATCTGCTCCAAGGTGTACCGGTTGCCGGCCTTAAGCCACGAGGCGAGCCACGTCATACGACCGGTGTCGTCACGCCCGATCACGCCTCCGGTGATGGCCTTCACCTCGCCATTGCTGCGAATCGCGCGGCCCAGCACATTGCGACGAGTCTGCCCCGCATCAAAGCCCAGCCGCTCACCGTTCGGCAGGGTCACTTCCTTTTCCTTGCCGAACATGAAGCGCGGCTGCATATCCTGGATGTCCATATCCAAATCGGCGCCCACAAACACGCGACCATGGGTATCGGCAAACGCCACCTGCGCAAAGTGATCCCGATCGGGGAAGATGCCCAAGGAGAATCCACGCCCCCGCGTGGAGGGCAGTTGCGCCCATCCCAGCACCAGTCCCTCGGGAACATTTTCCAAGGCGGGGAACGAACGCCTCTTGACCACCGGGCTCAGCGGCACCGCATGCTTGGTCAGTTCATCGATGATGCCGCCCTTGCGCTCGCTGGCCTCGCTCAACGCATCGCCAAACGGGTTGGTGCTGGCCTGACGAGGCTTGGATAAGCCCAGATCGGAGGCAAGCGCATTCATCGAATCCTTCAGCCCGCTCAAGAAGGACGGGCCGGATCGTTCACTGTGATTCGACATACGTTTTGGCATGATTCACATTCTCTACTGTTTGCCAGACATAAAGCCTATAGAATAATGGGGTGCATTCCGAAGACAGTCATCTCACCAGTCGTGTACGCCGCCGATTGTCGTGGCGCCCGCTTGCGGCGCTACTGGCTGTTGCGGCCATTATCGCCGGCATGGAGTGCATCGTTTTCAACCTGCCATTCTGGCGCACGCTGGGGGCCAGCACCGACACCAACGCCGTGCATAACACCTTGGGCCCGGGCCTGGTGCGCACCGATGACGATATGCTGACCGTCACCGATCCGACCAAGGCATATCTCGAACTGGCCGCAGACGGCACTTCAGCATATCTGCGCATCGACTCCCCCTCGCACGACACCATCGATGCGGTTCACGAACAGGCCGAGGCCGAATCACGGGCCAATGGGGACAAGGCGGTGTTCAAGCCACTGGACACCATCCATGTGCGCGTGGATGTGAACGGCAGTACCGGCCAAGCCATTTCGATGAATCCCGGCACCTCACGCAGCCATTATGTCAAAGCTGTGGGTGCAGGCACCGTACGCATCTGGATCCAGGAGGAACGCGGCGCAATTGTGCCGATCACCGACGCACGCGCGAACGTGCACGTGCCTTTTGCCATCGATTGGATCCGCGTCGCGGCAATGGCCGCGCTGGCGTTGCTGGTCGCCATATGGAGGCCCGGCTCTCGATTGTGGCGTATCACGTTTGATCCCTCCAGCACACGCCAGCGGCTGGCGTTCGGGGCCATTGCGGCGATTCCGACACTGGCCATCGGCGCTTCCATCATCTGGCAGCTCACGCATGCCATGCCGCTCGCCTTCCATACCGCAGACGGCTACACCTATGACTTCGACCAGTACGGTCATGTGGCCGATTCCCTAATCGCAGGCCGTCCATGGCTTGACCTTGACGTACCCGGACAACTGGCCCAAAGCACTCACCCCTATGATGTGCCGACTCGTCTCAAGCTTCTGGAGGACGGTGTCAGCCCGATGTATTGGGATTACGCCTATTACGAAGGCCACTGGTACTCCTACTTCGGCGTGCTGCCTGCCGTGCTGCTGTTCGTGCCGTATCGTCTGATTACCGGGCATATGTTGCCGACCGCCGCAGCCGAACAGTTCCTGGTGCTGCTGTTTATCATCTTCTTCTCCCTGCTCGTACTGCGTGTGATTCACCGCGTGATGCCAAAAACATCATTGGCCGCCGCCTCGCTCATCACCGTCAGTGCGCTGCTCGGGGCGCAAGTGGGCTATCTGGCTTACCGCACCAACTTCTACCAAGTGCCCTTCGCCGCTTCTCTGGCGTTGACTTCACTGGGATTATGGTTCTGGCTGGGTGCGGATACATCCAGTCGCCCACTAATACCGTCCGACCGCTGGCAAGCCGGCGACGCACAGCCACTGTCTTTGCCGCGACTGGCCGTCGGCGCCCTATGCATCGCGGCGAACTTCGGTTGCCGGCCGACCTTTGCGCTCACGGCCCTGCTGGCCATCGCCCTGTTCTGGCCGCAGATCCGCGCTATGATCAGCGATCTCGCGCATCGACGCATTACCATGCTCAAAGCATTGCGCGCGCCGCTTGCCATGGTGATACCTGCATTGGTTGTGGTCATTCCGCTGATGTTGTGGAACAAAGTGCGCTTCGGCAGTCTGATCGACTTCGGCAACGCCTACCAATTCACCGTCTCCGACATGACCCGTTATGCCACCCCGATTGCCGACATGCCGGCCACCGTCTGGTATTACCTGTTCCTGCCGGTGCGATTTGTACGAAACTTCCCGTGGCTGGCGGTCTCCCCCGCGCCAATGCCGGTTTGGGGCTATTACGAGGTGATGGTCGGCGCACTGTTCACCGCCACGCCGCTGATGCTGCTTGCATTAGTGCTGCCGTTCCTGCATAAGCTGGAGATGCATGGCATGCGTCGTTGGCTCATGTCTTGTTTGGCTCTGGCCGGCGTACTGGTGGTATTCGACAGTTATGTGGGCGGTCTGGGCTGGCGATATTTGGCTGATTTCGGCTGGCTGGTGGCGCTCGCTTCGATTCCGGGACTGCTGTGGCTGGTCAACGGCCGAGAGCCCAGCACCTCGTTGGCCGGCGCGAACGACGCCGCATCCGGCGACGGCATCGCCCGTGTCACTCCATGGCGTTGGCTGATGCGATGGACCGTACTCATCATGCTGATCTGGACGTTGGCCGTCGCCATACTAGGGTGCTTTGCTCCCGCCCGCGATGACTCCATGCTGACGAATAATGCCGCGCTGTGGCACCAGGTTCAGTCCTGGTTTACGCTGCTGTAGCCAGGCCACGGTCGCACCATACCGGCCGTCCAGCATATTCCCAGTATTGCAGGCAGTTTTCTCCAAGACCCGCGGCATAGTGTATGTAGTTTAATTCACTGTTGTTCATCTGTAGTACCATGAGGATTCCCTGTGTCTACTGCCGTCCGAAGTCGTGTTTTCAAAATATCCGCAGCAGCCATCGCCATTGGCCTATGCCTGTTCTCGCAGGATGATGTCAGCGCCTCCATCAAGGAACGTCGTGTAGAGCGGCTCAACGCGCAAATCTACCGCGTCTATGAGTACGGCTTCCGGGGGTTCTACTTCGCGTAGCGACATCGGCCTGCGACCGATCGACACACCCTTGGCTCCCCTCTCTGAGGGGAGCTGTCACCGCAGGTGACTGAGGGGAGCATTACCGCCTGGAGGCCTCGTACTTGCGTCGAATCAGATCCTCATAAAACGCCACGGCTGCGGCCGGCGCGTCATCGCACACGACCGCGTGCTCGTCCAGTACGAGTACGCGGTCGATTGCGTATTCGGGCCGGCGAATCATATCCGTGTCATGCGTGGCGAAGATGACCTGCTTGTTGTAGCTGAACAATGCCTTGGCCACGTGTGCGGTGCCAATCTCATCCAAACCCTTGCTGGGCTCGTCAGCCACGATTGCACTGGGCTCAAAGCTCAATGCGGCGGCAATGGCCAGCAGATGTCGTTTCTCGGAGTCAAGCTCGCTGGCCGTGGCCTTGGAGACCTGTGCCAGATTGAAATGCGCGAACAGATTGCCGATGCGCGCATGGCGTTCGGCCTCCGGCACCTTGTGCTTTTTCAGTGCTTCGGACACCGCTTCGGAGATATTCGCGGCCCGGTAGAAGCTGTTCGGAATCTCCTCGCGACGCACTTTACCGACAAGGTCGTCAATGCGCTTCAGGTCTTTTTTCACGGCTGGGTTCAGTTGTTCGCTGCCGCCGGACACCGTAACCGTGCCGATATTGGCTTTAAGAGAGCCATCGAGCAATCCCAACAATGTGGATTTGCCAGCTCCATTCAGGCCGATCACAGCCACGCGCTGTTCGCTGATGGTCAGCATGGTGGGCGCAAGGCCAACATGCCCATCATCATATGTATGGCCGGCTTCTTTCAAGGTGAACGTCAGCGAAGCCGGGCGCGGCAGTTCTTTGGACTGAAAAAAGAATCCCATGCCGCCCATTATGCCAGCAACGCCTCCACAGTGGCGAGCACGGCGCAAATGCCTTGTCTAAACACTTCCGGCTCAGGCAGCAGCGAAACCGCCAAATAGCCGTTGGAGGTCATATCAAAGAAATATCCAGGCTGTCCGGTCAGGCCATGCTCGGCGATGAGCTTCAGCACCATCTCGTTCTCGTCAATCACGGACGGCACGCGCAGCAGCACGTTCCAGCCGCCCTCGGCTCGCAGCACGCTGACCAACCCATTCGGGTCCGCATCCAGCAGCTCGTGCAAAATCGCGAGATTGCCGCGCACTCGTTCCTCCACACGCGCGGTTTGCTCAGTCGCGGCCTCCAACAGCGCCGGAATCCGCTGTGCGATGATGTCACTCATCGGCAGGTAATCGTCGGCTATGACATCAAGTCGGCGCTGGGCTTGCGCAACATCCTCGGCCGGCCCGGACACCTGAATCCACCCGACTTTGGCATGAGGCGCCGCCAGCATTTTGGAGAACCCGTCAAGCGCAAAAGTAAGCACACCCTGCTCTCCGGCCAAACGCGCATTGCCGGCAAATGGCTCAAGGGCATAATCAAAGAACACTTCATCGGCAATAAGGGCGATGCCTCGCTCCCGGCACATCGTCACGATACGTTCCCGCTCGGCCGACTTGACATAGGATCCGGTCGGATTATTCGGATTAATCAGTACCAATGCACGAATACGAGCGCCGCTCGGTCCGTCAAGCAATTGCTCCAGCTCGGCCACGTCAATGAACCAAGAGCCGTCGAACCGCAACTGGTATTCGACGGTATCCACGCATTCAAGCCGGGCGATCGACTCGATCAGCGGGTATCCCGGCTTGGGGGCCAGCACTGCATCTCCGGCATCACATAACAGTTTGATCAGCCATGAGTATGCCTCGGATGTGGAGCTCAACACATACAATTGCTCCGGCTTCACGCCCCTGCTGGCGGTATTCGCTGATGCGTTCATCTGGGAGCGGCCCGCATTGGCTTCGTTCAGGAATGCAGCCAGAGCTTCACGAACCGCGTACGATCCGCGCGGATCGGCCGTATATACGCTCGGCACCAGTGCGGGAGCCAGTCCATGCCGCGTCGGATTGGAATCATTGAGCTTGCCCAGCGCAGTACCGTTTGCCCTGGCCGCAGCCTCGGCGGCCGCAATCGGATTCGGATCGGAAATATCCACTCGGGAGGAGAAATGCACGCTCATATCTCCCTACGATAGAGCGTGGCAACCCCGACCCTTGCCGCGGTTCGAGACCAAAGCAGCATGCTTGCGCTTCCAGCCATACGGCTATACTGGTGAGTCGTTCGCGCGGTTGGTGGCAGCAACCGTGCCGATATCATTTGGAATACACGCCCTCGCTTATGCGCGTGGCGTACGGTTTGATGTTTCGCGCGGGCTCCTCACCTTCCCGCTTTACGATGCATCAGACCTTGAGCGCATTATGCGCAGAAGGCAAGGTGACATGAAGATGAGGATTGAAGTCAAGAAGGGTCTGGTCAGGATGGTGGCCGTGTTGGGAGCCGCCACGCTCGGACTGTCCGTTGCGGCATGCGGCAACGCCAACACCGCCGATTCCAGCAATTCCAGTACACCCACCGTTTCGTTCATGCTTGATTGGACGCCGAACACGAACCATATCGGCCTGTACGTAGCCCAGAAGCTCGGCTACTTCAAGGACGCAGGAGTCAACGTGAAGATTCTGCCGACCGCTCAGGCCGGCGCGGAAACCAGTGTGGAGAACGGTGTGGCAAACGTCGGTTTCACCACGCTGAGCAATGTGGCCGCATTCAACTCGCAAGGTTCCGATCTGAAATTCGTCTTTGATCTGACGCAAAAGCCCGTGGCCCGCTGGTGCGCATTGGCCTCCCGTACCGACATCAAGACGCCGGCAGACCTGTCCGGCAAAACCTTCGTGAGCTTCGGCTCGGCAGAGCAGAACGCCGTGGTGCGTGAGATGATTAAGGATGCAGGCGGCACCGGCGAATTCAAGACCGCCACCGCCGGCACGAACACCTTCGAGACCCTTACTAGCGGCAAGGGTGACTTCGGCGGCTTCTACGTGACTTGGGAGGGTGTGGAAAGCGAGCTGAACGGCCCGGCGCTCAACTGCTTCGTTGCCTCCGATTGGGGCGTTCCCGGCAACCCGGACCAGCTCGGCTTTGCGGTCAAGGGCTCTTGGCTTAAGGATTCCGCCAACGCCGACGCATTGAAGAAGTTCCTCTCCGCCACCAAGAAGGGCTACGACTACGCCCTGTCCAACCCGGACAAGGCCGCCGATATTCTCGTGGCACAGGCCAAGGAAGCCCAGCTGGATTCCAAGCTGACCCGTACCTCGATGGAAGAGATCGTCAAGAACGGCTACTGGACCACCGATGATGCCAAGTCGCTGCCCGGCACCGTGAACTTCGATGACGCCCAGCCTTACCTTGACTTCCAGTACAAGGCCGGCACCTACCAGGACAAGGACGGCAAGAACCCCAAGCAGGCTCCGCAGGCCAAGGAACTCGCCACTAACGACTACGTGGACTGAGCGACTGTAGGGAGGCCGGCTCCCCTCATTCTTGAGGGGAGCCATTTATATATTTCGAAGGCAAATAATGAACAATCTCAAGTCGTGGTTGGTGCGTATAGCGCCACCGGCCATTACCATCGGTCTTTTGCTGGTGGTGTGGGAGGCGGCCGTACGCGCGGGACATGTCTCGGAACGTGTACTTGCTTCCCCCACCCAGATTATCGCCTCCATGGTGCGCACTTGGCCGGATTTGATGGATGCCGCCGCCATCACCACATATGAGGCTCTCACTGGATTTGCCATCGCCATCGTAGCGGGCGTGCTCATTGGCATCGGGCTGTACCTATCCAAAACCCTGCACCGTGCGTTCTATCCGCTGCTGGTGGCCGCACAGACCATTCCATTGATTACCGTGGCTCCGTTGTTCATGATTTGGTTCGGATTCGAGCCACTGGGCAAAATCGTTATTGTCGCCGTGTTCGGCGTATTTCCCATCGCCGTGCAGACCGCCCGTGGACTGACCGCCGTGCCGCAATTTTACGAAGATGTGGCACTGACCTGCGGAGCCACACGTGCATGGGCACTCTGGCACGTTAAGCTGCGTGTAGCCGCACGCCAGATCTTTGGCGGCATTCGCATCTCGGCCGCCTACATTTTCGGAACGGCGGCCACCGCCGAATATCTGGGCGCAATGAACGGCCTGGGCATTTGGCTGCAAGCTGCGTTCAATTCGTTCCGCACTCCGCTGATCTTCTCCGCCACTGTAGTGGTGATCGCCGAAACCGCAATACTGCTAGGGCTGATTTCACTGGTCGAATGGCTGCTGCTCGGCAATGGAGCCGACGCGGATATCAGCGAGTAGCTCGTTCCTTACTTCACGTCCCCAGCAATTAGGACCGGCTTCGCCGGACTCAACACGCCGAGCCGCACACTACCGCGCCCGGCTCGGCGGCGTGAAAGAACAGCCCACAGGGCTGTTCTTTACTTCACGCCGCCAAATCGACGATCGCGGTGAATGTAGTTATCAATGGCGCGCCAGAGCACCTCACGGCCGCAGTCGGGGAACAGTTCAGGTACAAAGTCCAGCTCGGCGTACGCGGCCTGCCACGGCAGGAAGTTGGAGGTACGCTGCTCGCCGGAAGTGCGAATCACCAAGTCGCAATCAGGGATATCCGGATTATAGAGATGATCGGCAACCATCTTCTCGGTGACGCGGTCTCCGGAAATTCGGCCGTCACGCACCTCTCGTGCAATGGCTGCACAGGCATCGGCAATCTCGGCACGACCACCATAGTTGATGCAGAACACCACATCGATGACCTTGTTGTTCTTGGTGCGTTCCATTGCCACTTCAAGCTCGTCAATCACCGACTTCCACAGCTTCGGACGGCGGCCCGACCAGCGCACACGCACACCCCATTCATCCATCTGCGCCACTCGGCGATGGATAATCTCGCGGGAGAAGCCCATCAGGAAACGCACCTCTTGCGGCGATCGCTTCCAGTTTTCAGTGGAGAACGTATACAGGCTTAGATAGCGCACACCGGCCTCTATGGCACCGGCAATGGTGTCGAACACCACCGGCTCAGCCGCTTGATGGCCATTGGTGCGGATCATGCCGCGCTGCTTGGCCCAACGGCCATTGCCGTCCATAATCACACCCACATGCCGGGGCACTTTGTTTTTGGGGAAATCAGGGATACGGGAGGGGTCGCTGAACGGAGCTGCGGGGATGTCCAACGACGTGTAATCAACGTTCTCAAAAGCCATACTCATGAATCTATCAAGCGCAGCGAACGAATCGGCCGTTCGAGGTAATACTCCCCCCAATCTTCAACCAACTCTTGCACAATACGCTCCAATGGCGCGTTATCAAGCACCGACCAGTCGCCTCGAATCAGGGCATCAAGCTGACTCAATACAAGCGGCGCGATACGTCGGGCATCGGTGGTGTGGTCGGCCTCGCACATCACACCGCCTGATGCGATGGAGAAGTAACGGCGCTCGGGCTTGCCGCACACCACGCAAGTGGCGAGACGCGGCGTCCAGCCGGCCAGCGCCAGGGCCCTCATCACGTAGGACTCGCTGATGGTCTGCGATGCATGAGCATGTTTGGCGAGCGCATTCAATGCACCGATAAGCAGCCGATACTGGTTCGGCAATTGCTCATGCTCGGTGCTGACGAGCTTATCAATGGTCTCCACAATGACGTTGGCAGCCTCGTACGCCGCATAATCGGCAGCTATTGCGGCACCATACGAAGCGACGGATTCAGCTTGTGAAACGACGTCCAGCGAACGGCCCTCAGCAATAAGCAGATCCACGCGCATGAACGGTTCAAGGCGTGCCCCGAACCGTGATTTAGTACGTCGTACGCCTTTGGCCACGGCTCGAATCTTGCCATGCTCGCGCGTCAGCAGGGTGATGATGCGATCGGCCTCACCAAGTTTGGCGGTTCTCAACACCACGCCTTCATCTCGGTACAGCGGCATCATCCCTCCTTTCGCAACGTTTGCGCCATATGTCAGTAAACGAACAGACCCCAGAACGCGAAGAACAACAACACGTTCAGCATAGTGAACGCCACCAGCCAGAACAGTACGCGGCCAAGTCGAGTGGAGGCGAGCACCGGTTCGGCACCGGTGACGATATTACGAACCGCCTCGCGCCTGGGCGGCAACTGGATAAGGCCACGATGCCAGGCCACCTCTATAAGCCTCATGAACACGCGAGACCATGCCCAGACCACCAGCACAGACACCACTTGGATCACCGGCCAGCTCCAATACATCACCCCGGGCGTTTCCGTGGGCGCGCCACCCCAGGCAAGTTTGACCACGCCCATAATCACTTGGCCTAGTCCGGCAAAGAAGATCAGCATCGCGGCCAGCGTGGTAAGGGTAAGCGTCAGCAACGATCCGCCGAAACCATGGGCGAAACCCAATACCACGGGCTTGGCAGGCAGGAGCATGCCAGCCCGCTTTACCTCCCTCCGATTGCGCCGCCACTGTGCGTTCAACGCGATCTTGCGGCCAAGCGCTACCAATCCCAATATCGTTGAGGCCATAAGCAGCAGCACAACGGCGACATGCACGATCACGCCGTATATGGTTCCCACCCGACGGGCTTTCAACGCTCCCGGCAACCCAATCGACTGGTACAGGCCAGCGCCGGCCACGCGTTCACTGGTTTGCGTATAGCCTGCCGTGGTACCTACCGCCCAGTCGATCAGGTCATTCACATAGGCATCCGCGAATGGAGTTCCGGCCTCCGACTCGTCCCCCAAGCGGAGCACATGGTTGGCCACGGGATAACTGCGTACGGTCACATCCCAGTTGTTGGCCTGGTGCGCGTTGTGCAGAATCGCGCGCACACCATCGACCTGTGCGGTCATCACATCCTTCGACCCATAGGCCACAAAAGTGGGAACGGCGTAGGCGGCAGGTTTGAGCGTATCAAGATCGAAATTCGTCAGCGAGAACAAATCGGTGTCCGCGCTGAACACACGCTGGACAATGGACTGATAGCCATCATTCGCACCGGCAAGCGTAAAGTCCTGGGTGACGAAGAAGCCCAACGACTGGCGTGGGCTGAATACCATCGGACTCAAGAGAATCTGGAAAGCGACATCCGGGTCATCCTGCAGCAGGTATGAGGATATCCAAGTGGATTCGGACGTGGCGTAAATGCCGACCTTGGCATTGTCGACGTTCTCGAGCTGCCGCAAATATGCAATCACCTGATCATAGGCTTTGGCGGAGGCCATGTAGTCGCGGTTGACGTCGGTGGTGTTCCAAACTGGTTTATCGAGTACTGCGGTCACAAAACCGGCTGAAGCCATGTCGGAGGCCACATCGCCAAATGAGTTATCACAAGTGCCGTAACCGGCACCGTGCATGAACACCACACCCGGTCGTTTGCCGGCAGCTCCCTGCGGCTCGCGAATAAGCACCTTGATGGTCTGCACGCCGTTCTTGTTGGCCTTGCCGCGCACTCCGGTCTCTTGAGTCAGGTTGCCGTCGCTGGTCATATTCAGGGTGATATACCGTTCACTGACCTGATAGATGCCTTTACTGGGCAATGCTTCGCCGGCCGGATTGGCAAAAGTGACGTCCGTATCATCGGTAAGCGTGGCCATGGATTGGCCGGTGGGCTCGATATTCCATGGCACGGTAGTGAGATTGGAGATAGAGACCAGCACGCCCATCAGCATGATGAAGATAGGTAGACTGACCATGAGCCGGTGGAGGCTGGTCCACGGCTTGGCCTTCACGGTCAGACGCTGCTCTTCTTGTGGCACGAAAGGCTATTGTAGCCGTTCCACGGTAATTATGCCGTGGGGCGCATTCAACGATTGGGATGCTGAATGGGAACCACCACCGGACCGGTGGCGTTGACGGGAACCAGGCCATCGGCCTCCATTTGGGCGGCGATTTCCTGCGCCTTGGTAAGCAACGTGTCTACGATCTGGTCTTCGGGCACGGTCTCGATGACCTTGCCCTTGATGAAGATCTGTCCCTTGCCGTTGCCGGAAGCCACGCCGAGGTCGGCCTCGCGGGCTTCGCCGGGGCCGTTGACGATGCAACCCATAACGGCCACGCGAATCGGCGCAGTCACGTCCTTCAGCCCCTCGGTCACGGCTGAGGCAAGCTGAATCACATCCACCTGGGCTCGTCCGCAGCTCGGGCAGGAGATGATGTCGAACTTGCGCGGGCGCAATCCCATATATTCAAGGAGCTTGCAGCCCACCTTGACCTCTTCGACCGGCGGGGCGGACAGCGAGACGCGAATCGTATCTCCGATGCCTTCGGCGAGTAGTGCGCCGAACGCCAGGCAGGATTTGATGGTGCCTTGCCAGGCCGGACCGGCTTCGGTGACGCCGAGGTGCAGCGGCCAGTCACCCTTGGAGGCAAGCAGACGATAGGTTTCGACCATGGTGATCACGTCATGGTGCTTGACGGAAATCTTGAAATCATGGAAGCCGACGTCCTCGAACATGTGAGCTTCCTTCAATGCGGAGGCCACCAATGCTTCAGGAGTGGGGCCGCCGTATTTGGCGTAGAGTTCCTTGTCCAACGAACCGGCGTTCACACCGATACGCAGAGAGATGCCGGCATCAGTGGCTGCTTTGCAGATCGAGGGGCCGACTTCATTGAATTTACGGATGTTGCCGGGGTTCACGCGTACGGCTGCGCAGCCGGCATCGATGGCCTGGAACACGTACTTGGACTGGAAGTGAATATCCGCGATGATCGGCACCGGCGACTTCCTGCAGATCTCCGGCAATGCGTCGGCATCGTCCTGACTCGGCACAGCCACGCGCACGATATCGCAACCAGCTGCGGTCAGCTCGGCAATCTGCTGCAATGTGGCAGGAACATTGGCCGTAAGCGTGTTGGTCATCGACTGCACGGAGATGGGGGCTCCCCCACCGACCGGCACCGAGCCGACCATGATGCGGTGAGACTTGCGACGCGGGTGCAGCGGCGATTCGCTGGTCAATTCGACCGGATTACCGGTTTTGCGGAACGGTTTTTCGGCGGATTTTTCCGTATTCAAGGTATTCATCATTGTTTGTTTATCAAATCATCGGCACGGTGACGAGCTTCAAGCTCAATCTGTCCCATTTCCTCCACGTCCGTGAACAGCGGGTTGCCACGCAGTTCGGCATCCATCTGGTCGAGCACGGCCTTCACCATGTCCACGATGCCAAGGTACGGCAGACGATGGTCGAGGAAGGCGTGCACGGCCTGCTCATTGGCCGCGTTGAGCACGGCCGTATGCTTTTCGGATGCACCCAGACAATGGCGGGCGAGCTGGACGGCGGGGAACGCCTCATTATCCAGCGGCTCGAACGTCCAGGTTGCAGCCTGCGTCCAGTCACATGCGGCAGCCACATTGTCCATGCGGTCAGGCGCGGACAAGCCGAGCGCGATGGGCAGGCGCATGTCCGGCGGTGAAGCCTGGCAGATAGTGGCGCCATCCACGAATTCGACCATGGAATGGACAATGGATTGCGGGTGCACCGTTACGTCAATACGGTCCGGCGGCACATCGAACAGTCGGGAAGCCTCAATAACCTCGAGTCCCTTGTTCATCAGGGTCGAGGAGTTGATGGTCACAACCGGACCCATGTTCCACGTCGGATGATGCAACGCCTGCTCAGGCGTGATATTCGCCATATCAGCACGTTTCCAGCCTCGGAACGGACCACCGGAGGCTGTGACCACCAGCTTGGAGACCTCGGCATGGGTGCCGGAACGCAACGACTGCCAGATGGCGGAATGTTCGGAGTCAACCGGATTGATCTGATCGTCGCGCACTTGCGCGCTGAACAGCAGATGACCGCCGGCCACCACTGATTCCTTATTGGCCAGTGCAAGCTGTGAATCGGCTTTCAGCGCGGCGATGGACGGCTCGAGACCAATGGAACCGGTAATGCCGTTCAGCACGACGTTCGCACCGGAACCTGCCAATGCGATCACGGCATCCGGTCCGCCGGTCACGCGGGTGTCGCGGGCACCGGCCTGTTGCAGCGCCTCCTTCAGTGCCGGAATCTTGGTGCTGTCGAATACCGCAACTTCCGGTACACGGAATTGTGCGGCCTGACGAGCCAGCAATTCGATATGAGCGCCGCCGGCGGCCAAACCCGTAACAGTGAAACGCTCAGGATGGCGTGCAATGACATCAAGGCCTTGTGTGCCGATGGATCCGGTAGATCCAAGAATTACGACGGTGGAGTTGGAGACTACGCTCACTGTTCCTTCTTCGTATCATCATGATCCAGCGTCGGGAAAGACAGATCCGGGATGCTTGAATTGAAATCATCGCTGGTTGGGAACAGCGAGGGGAACGGCATGTCGGAAATCTGTTCCGGACGCTTTGTCTCGGCATCCTTGCTGGGCTGGGCTGCCGGCTTCGGTGTGCTCACGGGCTCGGCCGGCACATCATCAGAATGGTCGGCAACCGGAATCGGAACGGATCCGGTGGTGCGCACCGGCTTGTTGGCCGGCGCAAAGGAGACCGGCATGGTCTCAGGCGCAGGCTGATGACGCGTCTGCGCGTGCGGCGGCTCCGGTGTTGCAGGGGCTTCGCTCGGCGCTGCAGGAGCGGCGGATGCGGCAGTAACCGGTGCGGCAGCCGGAGTAACAGGAGCCGGCATATCGTTCAATTTCAGTTCTTCCGGCGTGCCCAGACTCGGCATCTTGGGTTCAAAAGACGGCACGCTCACCGCAGGGATATCCTGTGAGGCTTGCGCCATATGGGCCAAGGCGGCCAGCGAGGAATCGCTCTCAGCCGTCGGAGGGACCGCAGGAGCTACCGGGGTCACCGGAGCTGCCGGAGCCACAGGAACCGCAGGAACCGCCGGAGTAGACGGGGCCGCGGGGGCAGATTTTGCTCCGAATGACGGTGCATCGGAGGCCACAGGCTGCGGTGCTGCGGACGAAGCAGGTGCGTATGACGCCGGCTGATATGCCGCTGGAGCAGACGCGTTATCGGCCTGCTCAGCTGCAGGACGAGCCACAAACAGATTCTGTTCGGCCTGATGCAAAGCATCGAACGCATCATCAGAGGCGGCGGCCTGAGGTGCGAAACGTGCGTCAGCAGCCGGGCGCTGTGCATCGGCAGCGAACAGTGGCGAAACGGCTTCCACCGGGGCTGCCACCGCTGCTGCGGGAGCCGGGGCCACAGCAGCGGCTGGCTCGTTGGCGGAAGCGCCACCGACTCGAGCGTAGGACTCAATACGGCTGAGCAACTGGACGCACGCGTTTAGGAAATAATCGACCTGACGCTCGTCATAGCCCTTCTTGCCCTTGCGCTGGGTGAAGATGACATTGCTCACCGAAACGGCGTTGAGATCAGCCAAGTCACGGACATCGTCTTCGGTGACACCGTCGACGCCGAGGGATGCAGCGACTTTATCCACAATCTGATCGGTAAGACGGTCGACCTGCTTCTTGTCATACGACGGCTGCTTGGCCTCACCGGGCTTGAAGCGCTCGCCCTGCTCACGTTCCACATGCTCAAGAATCTGCTGGTACAGGTTCTCAGTCTGTGCCTTCCATGTCACACGACCATGCTGGGCGATCTCCCATGCGGTCTGCTTGTCGACCACCGCACGCTCGAGACGATTAAGCGCTGCGTCGACCTGAGCAATCACATAGCCGTCCTTGGTCAGGTCGAACGACACCGACTGAATATCACGCTGGGTAAGTCTGATTCCCTCACTGTCGTACAAAGCGTGGGCCCGCTCTAGAAAAGCGTCGACCTGAGCGGGATCATATCCCCACTTACGCTTGCCTGCACGTGCAATGCCTGCCTTGCCGTCCCCTTCGCGAAGTTCCTGCGCCATCGGCTAATCGACCTCCTGCTGGATAAACAAATCTGTCCACAACTGTACGTGATTGTTGCGACGCGCGCGTGTATTTAGGCGGAAATTCACAGTTTTTGGCCTTCTCGACACTGGTCGGCCTCATTTCGAAAGCGCAGTGAAAGTGGGCAATAAGGGACTCGAACCCCTGACATCCACCGTGTAAAGGTGGCGCTCTAACCAACTGAGCTAATTGCCCGCGAGTATCAACAATAGCGTAAGGACGGCACAGCCGTCACTTGCACACGCCGGACGCCGCAATCATGACCTTTCGCCAAGGCCATGGCTTCCGCCCGTCGTTCCGATTCAGCGGCCCTTGCCGAAAGCGCGCAGACGGATACCATTCCAGTCCGGGCTGACAGTCAGCGGAGTGGCGGCGTTCATGCCTGCGGTCTGGGCGGCGGACTGCACGGTGGAAGAGCTGGCGGCTCCCGGACGACCGGGCTTCGGCGTCAACACCCACAATGGGCCGTCATTGCCGAGCACCGCGTAGGCATCGACGATGGTATCGGACAGTTCGTCCTCGTCGTCGCCATCGCGCCACCACAGAATGACACCATCCACGGCGGAGTCATAATCCTCGTCTACAAGCTCCTCACCCGTGAGCTCCTCGATCTTGGCGCGTACGGAGTCGTCCACGTCGTCGTCCCAGAGCCACTCCTGGACGATGTCGCCGGGCTTGAAACCAAATTCTTCAGCGTTCTGCGATGCCGTTTGATTCACAGGGGCTACATTAGCAAGTCATGGCGAACAAATACGTTAACGCGACCAAAAATCTCGCTTTGTGACCGTTTCACCGCAAAATTCCAAGCGCTCACGCCGTGCAATGCGGCAAGTCGTCGGCCTGTCCTTTACCGATGGCCACCAGTGCCCGATAGGCCTCGTCCAAGGTGGCGACCTTGACATCGCGCAGCCCGTCGGGCACATGGCCTGCCACCGCGCTGCAATTATCCGCAGGAGCCAAGAACCATGTGGCACCGTCGCGTTTGGCTCCAACCATCTTCAGCTGAATGCCGCCGATTTTGCCGACATTGCCCTTCTTGTCGATAGTGCCCGTGCCGGCGATGGTCTTGCCGCCACTTTCACTCTCGGGAGTCAGCTTGTCGATAAGGCCCAGCGTGTACATCATGCCGGCGGACGGCCCGCCGATGCTATCCACATGCATCGTCACCTTGGCATGGGCGAGCGATGCGGCATCAATGCCCAACTCATCGGCGTGTGCTTTGGCATACGCCAATCCCACTTCGCTGGCCGAGGACTGGGAACCGGCCATGTCCTTGTCGACCGTCTTCTGATATTCGTCGGCCGTCTGCCCCACTGGCACCGTCGCTTCCCTTGGCATGATCTCCATCTTCGGGTTCGCCCATGCCCACACGGCCTGTGCATTGATAATCGTGTAGCCGGGCACGCCGGAAGCGTTGACCGTGGTCAACAGCAATGAGCCGGAATCTTGGTACGTGGAAACGCCTTTGCCGGATACATCAATGACTGCGCCGTCCTCGACGCTACCGAGCACATTCTGGGTCGGCCCCGGCCCCTCGATGACATACGGGCTGGGCAGCAGTAGTATCACCACACCGAGCAATACGGCAAACGCGCCGATGAAATGACGCGGAGAACGAGCCGCCAGGTATCGCCTCACCCTCTGCGCGGCGCGCGAAAAACGCGATTGTCCGGTTTCCTTGGATGAGTTGGAAGATGACGCGGCCGAATCATCGTGTTCTGGATGGGCTTCCATAGCGGCCAAAGACCCGGATTGCCGATTCGTGTGACGTACAGACATATGCAACAGTGTATGCGAGTGACCGAAATGAACACACAACACACATATTCCTCGGCCTCCAGCGAACGGGCGCGGGCACAACCTACACTTGGGATAACACACCGCGGCAAAGAAGGATACGCATGGACGACAACGCGATTCACGAATGGCTGATCAAGTGCTTCGGCCCGATTCAGGGAGAAATGGCTTGGCAACAGATCGGCCAGCTGCCAGAGGAGATTCGCGCGCAGATGATGGGCCAGGATCCGAGCCGTCTGCCAGATCCTGCGGAAGTCCAGCAGATGATGGCAGCGTTCAGTGCCGGCGGCCTGAACACCATGGGCGATATGCAGCGCACGGTCGAAGAGGGACCGATCAACGTCAAGCTCGCCAAATCAATCGCATTGCAGCAGGCCAACGCTTCCGGCTCTCAGCCCAGCGTGTCCGCAGTGGACGGTGAAGCCGCTCGACGTGCTATGAGCGAGGCGAATCTGTGGCTGGACACGGCATGCGAGTTCGATCCCGCTCCCGGAGAGCCCGATGTGCTCACCCGCGCCGGATGGGTGGAAGGCACCATCGACCAATGGGCCAAATTCGCCGCTCCCGTGGCCGAGTCGATGAACGACGCTTTGGCCTCGGTGATTTCCGAGCGCCTCGGCGGCATGCTTGGCAACGGCGAAGTGGCCGGCATGTTCGCAGGCCCAGTGCCGATTCCGATTCCTGACGGCATGAAGGATCCCGGCCAACTCATGAAATTGCTGGGCAACACGTCCTTTGCCATGCAGCTGGGTCATGCGGCTGGCAATCTGAGCCATGAAGTGCATGGCAGCTTCGATCAGGGCATCTCTCTGCTGAAGAACCCTGCCGGTGGCCTGATAGCCCAGAACGCCACCGAATACGCCAAATTGCTGAATGGCGAGGCACCTGCGGAAGCCACTGACGAGACAAGTGAAACAACCAATCCCATTGGCTTCACTTCGGCCGCAACCAGTGCTGGCACGATTGACAATTCCGATTCGAGCGAAACCAGCACAACCGTCGAGTCCTCGGATGACGCAAACGCCGCAGACACCGCCGCATTCGAGGAAGCATTCGCCGGATTCGACTCCAACGATAAGATTCCCGAGTCCGAGGTGCTGTCTTTCCTTGCGCTGCAGGAAATGGCCCATGCCCGCCTCTATGCTTCGGTTCCTTGGCTGATGCCCCGGTTTGAAGCACTCATCGGCAAGTATGCGCGTGGCATCTCCATTGATTTGGATGCCATGGAAGAACAACTGCGCGATGCCACTTCCATGGATCCTGAATCGATTTCCGGAGCGGTGAATCTCACCAAAGTAGGCATCCCCGATACGCCTGAACAGCGTGAAGCGCTGGCATCGTTGGAATCATTGCTGGCCATGGTTGAAGGCTGGGTGGATTGCGTGGTGTGGCGTGCCGGCATGGCTCACCTTCCGCATATCGAGCAGCTGCGCGAAATGATGCGCCGCGAGCGTGCAATGGGAGGCCCAGCGGAACGCACTTTCGAGAGCCTGCTCGGCCTGCAACTACGCCCTAAGCGCATGCGTGAAGCCGCCGGCCTGTGGGAGATGATCACGGTGGCCGAGGGGCCGGACGGACGTGATGCCAAATGGTCGCACCCGGATTTGCTGCCGGCCTTGCCTGGTGACAAGCCCGCGGATGGCGTTGCGACCGAATCGAGTGATTCGTCTCAATCCTCCGTCAATGCCGGTAGCTCTACTTCGCACCCTGCAGCGGATGGCAAGACCGACAACATCGACTGGGATGCCGAACTGTCCAAACTGCTCGGCGAAGATGGCAACGACGGCCCGGATACCCCGGACCAGCCCGACAATCCTCAACAGCCGAACGAGTGACGGCATCGCCATCGCTTAGGGCACATTATTTACACCGAGCGAGCCGAAGAAAAGCTGCTTGAAGCAATGTTCACAAGAAGCGGGAAGGGCGGCGCTGCTGCGCCCCATACCCATCCTTGGTCCGCGCATATGACAGATGCAGCGAGTCCTCGGCTCGTGTGACGCCCACGTACATAAGCCGTCGCTCCTCTTCCAACGTCTCCCCCGGTTCCGGTGACCCGTACGGCAATAGCCCTTCGGAGCAGCCGACCAGAAAGACGTGTTTGAATTCCAGACCTTTGGCCGCATGGATGGTGGAAATCATGACGCCGGGGTCGGTGCTCTGCTGGCTGCCTGTGGCGTCCAATCCCATGGCTTCCAACAGGGCCCTGCGTGTCGTGGCATCATCCGCGAGCGACGAAGACTGCCATCCGGAATCCTTACGCACGCGGAATTTCAGCCTTGCCGCGCGCAATGCCGCACCGAAAACCGGCTGCTGCGCGTTGATGCGCGTCAGAATCGCGCAATCGGAGGGCTTCGCACCCTGTGCAACAAGTCGTGCGATGCGAGCCGCCACACCTTGTGCTTCCAGGTCATCGGTGTCATAGGCCGTTCGGCTGATGCGCACCCCCTTCTCCCTGGCGGAAACCAGCTTCAAATAATCCTCACGATTGGGGGCCGCGGCAAGCACCCGATTGGCGAGACCCACCACTTCAGGAGTCGAACGGTAGTCGGTGTTGAGGTTGATGTCTGCAGACAGAGGGCCGAACTCATCGGCGAACTGCAACAGATGCCAGCTGGATGCACCCGCGAACGAGTAGATGGTCTGCGCAGGGTCGCCGACCACACATACATTGCGGTTCATAGCGGCCTTGCCATTCGGCCCGTCTCCCCCAAGCCATAAGTTCAGCAAACGATGCTGCAGCGGAGAAACATCCTGATACTCATCAACGGTGAGCCAGCCGATGGAGGAACGAATCTGCGCCGCCGCTTCGGGAAAATCATCCATGATGTGGCATACCAGCAGCAGGATGTCGTCAAAATCGATTTCTCCTCGCGATGTTTTCTCTTGCTCATACGCATCATAGATAGCGGCGAATCGAGCGGCATCGAACCCTGCGGGCGGCTGACGATTGGCCTCTACGCTGATACGCGCGTAATCATCGATGGGTACCAGAGAAATTTTGGCCCAATTGATTTCAGCCAGTACATCGCGCACGGTCAGTGCATCAATATCTCGTACAGCGGTAGCACGAGTGATGGCACGAGATACGGTGTCACGCTGATTTTCGATGAGATGCGGGAATGGTGCTTCACAGACATCGGCCCACACACTGTTGAGCTGGCGCAATGCCGCAGAGTGAAAAGTAGCGGCGGTAACACCGGATGTACCGCCTTGCAGCCCCAGCTGCTCAAGTCGAGCACGCATTTCGGCAGCGGCTTTCACCGAAAACGTAACGGCCAGCACCCGCTCGGGCTTCCATGCTCCCGTCGCGCAGGCATAGGCGATGCGTCGCGTAACGGTACGGGTCTTGCCCGCGCCTGCACCGGCGATGATGCGCACCGGGCCATTCAGCGTAGTCGCCGCCCGGCGCTGCTGCTCATCGAGCCCTTCAAGAATCTGCTGCGCTTGTTCCATGACCTCCATTGTGGCACGAAACCGAAAACCAGTGCGAAAACTACGTCATGAAGAGCCGGACATGTATTAGTGTGGAAGAGTGATGAAACGTAGCAACTATATGCTGGCAGCGCTTACCTCGGCTGTCCTGCCGAATCTGGCCATCGCGGGCGTGCGCGGAAGCACGCAGCCCAGCGCAACCGATGAGGGCAAGGGCATCGATCAGGCAGTGGTGCAGGATGCCTCAGGCAAACTGTATGACGTATATGCCACTGACACCAAAGAGGGACGCGCTCGTCTGACACGGCGTGTGCAAGCGGCTCAGACGCTTGCCTTGGCCCGCGAGCCGGGTGGCCTTGGATTCGATTTGGATCATGTCATTGCATTCACTCCCGGCGACGAGCCTCAGATCGGGCAGACGACGACCACGCAGTCCGCTGATCAGCCCGAGGCTCAGAGCGCCCGTAAGCCCGGCCCGACAGGGGAAACTGCAGTGATGATTGCAGTTCACCGCGAGGGACAGGCGCGCTCGCTTGACCTGCTTACTCTTGATGACTGCGCTTCGGTCGGCACTGCATTGGGTGCTATTCATCGCCTGCCAACGGCATTTCTCTCGGCCGCCAAATATCCGGTGTTCACCACTGGCCAGATTCGTTCGCAACTGACCGCCTGGATTAAGCGTCTGCGCTCGGCAGGACATGTGCCGCAGGAAATCACCAATAGTTGGGCGCGAATCATAGAGACCGAGGGACTGTGGTCGTTCTCCACGTGCATGGTGCATGGCGGCTTCTCAGACGGCGACTTCCTGTTCTCGGGTTCGGCTATTACTGCCGTGACCAATTGGCAGGATATGCAGGTCAATGATCCTGCGCGCGATCTTGCCTGGATTTTCGGCAAACTTGACGAATCCCACCGCAATGCGGTGCTTTCCGCATACGGCCGCATGATGGGCTCTCGCCTTGATGACCTGATCATGCTGCGTGCCAACCTATGGTTGCAGATGGAGCAGGTCGGCGACTTTATCCAAGCATTGAATCGTGCGGATAATAATCGCATCATGCAGTTTAAGGCTCAGGTTGAGCGTCTCGCTCATCAGCTGGGCGTTATCAGCCGTGATACTACGCCGTCTACGACCGCTCCGGCCGCTGGCGCAACCGCCAAGTCCGCTTCCCCATCCACCATTACCGTCGGCACTTTGCTGCGGGAGGATGACCGCCGCTACGCCGAGGCTGACGATACTACCAACGAAACCACGGAACCGTCCGACGAAACCCCCGATCCGGATCGTACCGGCTCGGCCGAGGTCGTTGCCGTGGGAGAAGCAGACGTGACCCCGGCTGTGCCTGCCGCCGCTGAGGATAACGATCAAACCGCCGGCAGTCCGGTGACCGGCACTGGCTCAACCAAGCCGCAGCCCGCCAATGCCGAGCAAGGTGACGACGCGGTAACCATCACGCTCAAAGAGCTCATTGAGATGAACGATCAGCAGGCGGCGTCGGCACCTTCCGCCAACGTGGAGGATGCCGGCAAGGGCGAGGCTGATGACGATACCAATGATCGCCTGTCGCAGTCTGGTGCTGAGACCACGGTTATTCCCTTGCTTGAGCGCGAGGAAAGGGCGTTGCGTGACGCTCGCGCAGGACTGGCTGGGTACGATGACGAGGGCAATCCCTTGCATGACGGTCAGGACGACACACCTTCACGTGGAGTTCCGGAAACCACGCCGAGCGCGTAACCGGTCATCTCATGCCGACGTTACGCGGCACAATAGAACCAACGGATATGGCTGGAAACAGCCAACAATCAACCGCCCGGCGACGGGCACCATCGAGGAGCATTCATGGACATCGAACTGGGCATCCAAAACGTGGCACGACCGGTGAACTTCAGTACCGAGGAATCGGCCGACAGCGTCGGCAAGGCTATCGCACAGGCCGTAGCCAACGACGAAACCATCAATCTGACCGATGATAAGGGTCGTCACATCATCGTGCCCGCCAAGGCACTGGGCTATGCCATCATCGGTTCCGAGACCAAGCACGCCGTCGGTTTCGGCGCTCTGTGACGATACGGATTGTTCAAGGGCTTACAGCAAGCCTCCGCGAGAGCGGAGGCTTTGTGCTATCGGTATAACGGCAGCGCGCCGCGTCGGACGATTTCGGCCACGGTGGCCTCATCGGTCAGGTTCTCTCCCAACAGATTCGGTTTGCCCTTACCATGCCAGTCCGATCCGCCTGTGACCAGCAAATGGTAACGTGCGCAAATGCCCAGCAATCGTTCGCGCTGTTCGGGAAGGTTGCCACGATGCCACACTTCCAGGCCATCCAGCCCTTCCGCAATCAACGCTTCAATCTGCTCATCGGAAAGCAGTCTCCGGTTTCGGCTCAAATCACCGGCATGAGCAATCAGAATCACACCGTCAGCCCCCTTCACGGCAGCAACCACCTCGCGCGCGGTCGGCGACGGCGTGGGAATGTAATATTTGGAGGACGCGCTGACCGCATCGGCAAACGCCTCAGAACGATTTTGATACACCCCGGAGGCAACCAGCGCATCGGCGATATGCGGGCGTCCTATAGTGGTGTTCCCGCCTTCCTTGACCTGGGCGAGCACGGACTCCCATGAAATCGGAAGGTCCTTGGACATAAGTTCCACCATACGTTGCGTACGCCGCAATCGTGCCTGGCGAGTACGCGCGAACAGATCCACGATGCATTGATTCGTGGGATCATATTGGAATCCGAGCATATGCACGGAAACACCGTCATCGGTGGCCGTGATTTCAGTGCCGCGCAGTAGCGGCAGCCCTACCTTGCGTGCCGCGGCCTCGGCCTGAGGCCAACCGGCAGTAGTGTCATGATCGGAAATGGATACACCTTTAAGCCCCGCAGCCTTGGATTGCTCGGCCAACACAGCCGGCGTCTCCGTGCCGTCGGAGAAGGCGGTATGGCAATGGATGTCCCACCCGGTTGTGGGCGGTTCCATAGGCATCACGTATCCAGTCATACTGTCCATCGTAACCTCATTTCGCCCCTCCCATGTCTGCAACTCGATTCGCTACCAGGCAAAACCGAACATTCTCTTCCTATCTGACAACCACAGCGGTTAATCTTGAGCGCAGTACCCACACCGGAGGATTCCATGACGCACACGAACAGCACAAACGGCGCACGTAACGATACCAGTACTGCCTCAATTCCCCGGCTCACTGGCTGGAGGCACAGCGCCACATGGACTTATCTCATCATGCTGATTGCTTCGGCAGTGGCATTGGGAGCCTCGTTCATACTTTCGGCCGAGACGCTGCAGCTGGCACGCCATCCTGAGTCCTCATTGGGATGTGATGTAAATGCCGTGGTCTCTTGTTCCACGGTGGCTCAATCATGGCAGGCGGAACTCGTGAAATTCGGCGGGCTCTCCTATCCGAATGCGTTCTTCGGCATCGCCGCCGAATCAGTGTTCATTACCATTGCCGTGATTGGTATGGCGCGCGTGCGCGTGCCGCGATGGTTTGCCACTTGCACATGGTTTGGCGGCTTGGCAGCATTGGCCTACTCATACTGGTTGAGCACGCAGTCGCTGTTCGTGATTCACGCGCTATGCCCGTGGTGCTTGACGCTGATGTTCTCCACCACCATCCAGTTCATGGCGTTGAGCCACGCAACCGTGGCCGTGCAGGGATTGCCGTCTCGCAAGGTCACTGACGAAGAGAACGGCATCGCTTCCGATATGCCGCAGATACCGGCCGGGTTGAACAAGTATTACCGCCTCAACATCGACCTTATGGTTGACGTGCTGTGGATTGTGGCGATTGTAGTGCTGATTATCGTCACCGAGGGCGCAGCACTGTTCGCCGCATAAGCGGCTAATAACGACGTATCTCTCCTTCCATCAGCCTCACGGCTGGCGCTTCTCTCACCAGAGGGAGGTCAGGAACGGAGCAAATCGATATCGGCAACCAGCGTGGCCGAGCCGGTGAGTTTGACGTCCTCGTCGATCACGTCCACTCGCAGAGTGCCGCCGCGCACGGTGATGTCCCAGTGTGAGATGCCGGTCTTGGCGCGTAGCACAATGCCTGTGGCGCACAAGCCCGTACCGCAGGAGAGGGTCTCTCCGCAGCCTCGTTCGTTGACACGCATCGTCGCCTCACCCACTGCGGTGTTGTGGTCGATATCATCAATACGCACGAATTCCACGTTCTGATCGGATTCGATAGTTGGGTTGACCACCGGCTTGGTAACCAAATCCAGATCCTCGACCACTGGCAGCGTGGAGAAGGCATCTTCAATCACCGCCACCACATGCGGGTTGCCCATGTCGACGAACGTGCCACGTGCCGAGCCATCGTTGCCGGGAATAGTGACTTCATAGGCGTCGGTCTCGCCGATTCTCCACTCCCCCATTTCCACCTGGAACACATTGGCACCATACGGCTTCACGTTGCCACGAGGGGTCAGAATCTTGACGCCAGCTCGGGTTCCAAGGCGGAACGGCTCGGTGGAGTCAGCCACGCCCTCACGCTGGGCGAATAAAGTGATGGCGCGTGTGCCGTTGCCGCACATCTCAGCCAACGACCCGTCTGCATTGCGATAGTCCATGAACCATTCAGCGTCACCTGCCTGCACAGCCATGATTTGCTCATCGCTCAGATCAGACACGAACTCAGGCTTGGTCAGGCGAATCAGCCCATCGCCGCCGATGCCGAAATGACGGTCGCACAGGAACCGTATCTCATCGGCAGTGGGCTCGAAATCGCCGGTTTTGTCGAGGTACACCACGAAATCATTGCCGGTTGCGTGTGTCTTAGTTACTCGTTGCGGAAGACTCATGGCTTTCAGAGTACTCTAGGGAACGAAACAATACTGTTCACAGACTGTTTCCGTGAACAGTGTGGGACTGGCCGCACGGCCGGCCTCGGGCATTTCGTACCGGCACGCAGTCTTGTAGGAGGATTCTGGCATGAGCTCATCAGCGCCCATCGGCGTCTTTGATTCAGGGCTTGGAGGCATTTCCGTTGCCCGAGAAATCGCCAAGGACATGCCGGCTGAGCACGTGCTGTATTTCGGCGATTCCGCCAACGCCCCGTACGGCGTCAAGACCCCGGAGCAAGTGAAGGCCTTAAGTTTTGACATCGTGGAACGATTCGTTGAACACGGTGTCAAGGCCGTGGTCATTGCCTGCAATACCGCTACCTCCGCCGCGGTGAACGATTTGCGCGAGCATTATGACATTCCGATCATCGGCATGGAGCCGGCATTGAAAGTGGCTTGCGACCGCGGGGACGCCCCTCTCGGCCAGCAGCATATTCCACAGCGGGTGATTGTGGCAGCTACTCCCCTGACCTTGCGTGAGCGGAAATTCGCCGAGCTTATGAAGCGTTTCGACTCCGATAACACGATTTTCAAGGAACCCTGCCCGGACCTGGTGGAGATTGTGGAGTCCGGTCAGCTTGGCAATCATGATCTGGTGATGCGCACGCTGCACCACTACTTTGACCGATATGACCTGGACCGCATTGATTCTGTGGTGTTGGGGTGCACGCATTTCGTGTTCTACCGCGACTATTTCCGTGAACTGCTGCCCAAGCATGCCGCAATCATCGATGGCAACGAGGGTACGGTTCGTCACCTTGGCGTGGTATTGGAATCATTGGGCAAGCTGGCACCGGAGGATGCACCTGGCCGCGTGGAGATTTCCAATTCCGACCCATCCGAGCACATTGCCAAGCTGTCGCATGACCTGCTGAGCGTCTGACCTTGGCCACCCTCTTTGAGGGGAGCCAAGGCAAATAAACAGACATGTCGTGGGCCCATTGCCCACATCTTTGTCCAAACAGCGCGCGTAAGCTCATGACTACTTGAGCAAAATAGGGGGTTTGGTATGGCAAAGACCGCAATGATTGATGTAGGCGGCGGCTTTCGTGCTATTTTCGGCTGCGGCGTGATGGATCGCATGCTCGAAGATGGCATTGATGTGGACATGTGTTACGGCGTGTCCGCGGGGGCAGCCAATATGACCTCGTTCATCGCCCGCCAGCATGGGCGCAACCACACTTTCTATACCAAGTACGCGTTCCGTAAGGAATACGCGAGCGCGGAAAGTTATTTCAAAAATCACAACTTTGCCAACCTGGACTATATCTACGGCACGCTGAGCAACCACGATGGCGAGAACCCGGTGGATTACGCGGCTTTCGAGGCCAATCCCACCGGCTTTACCGTGGTAGCGTGCAACGCCGAAGACGGTTCGACCAAGTATTTCGACAAGTCGCGTGCGCGATTCGATGACTTCGATATCATCAAGGCCTCATCGGCTGTGCCAGTGGCATGCGAACCGTATGTAGTGGACGGTGTGCCGTATTTCGACGGCGGCATCGCCGATCCAGTCCCGGTGCAGAAGGCATTGGATGATGGCTACGACAAGGTGATTCTGATTCTCTCCCGTCTGCGCAACGAGGTGCGCAAACAGCAGAAGGATCTGGCTCCAGCCCGTATCCTCGAACGCTCTTACCCCGCCGCGGCTGAAAAGCTGCGCATGCGGTACAAGACCTATAACGACGAAATCGAGATGGCCAAACAGTATGAGGCAGAAGGCCGCGTGCTGATTCTCGCCCCGGAAGACCTCTATGGTCTCAACACCCTAAAAAAGAACTTCGAGGGTCTGGAAATGATGTACCGCAAAGGCTATGCGGCGGCCGAGGCCATCCCCGAGTTCCTCAGCAAGTAAGTTTTGCAAACTTTCTCACTGAGCAACCGTCAGCGAGAAAGTTTGCAAGGCAAGGTGGCAATTACTCATTAATCAGCATTGAAAGCATATACATTGGCAGATAGGTGATTCCTTTCTCTTGGAATACGTTGGTTTCCGCGAGTACTATCGCCCTGTCAATGGCGTAGCCGTCAGTGTTCAGCGCATTGTCAAGGGCTGCATGAGAACGGTAGTATTTGCCCGGCTTAATCTCCAGGGCCAACACATCACCGTCATCGGTCTCTATCAGGAAATCCAGCTCACCAATCCCTTTTTTCGTGAAGTAATAGAGATTGGTAAATCCATGCGCGGTGAGTTCCTGCGCCACGACATTATCGTAGACTCCGCCCATGTTCATTGCAGCCTGACCATCCAGTATGCCCAGTGCTGACTTCTTGCCATACGAGCTGGTCAGCAATCCTACATCGGAATAGAACAGTTTCAGCAATCGACGTTCTTTACTGGCTCTCAGCGGAGCCACGGGGGCAGCAACACTAAATGCCGGCAGCGCAACATTAGCACGAGTAAGCCAAAGGAATTCATCTCCTGAGTTCTAAATAGAAGTGCAACACCTTGTCTAAGGTTGGAAGTGTTCAGTTTCTAACTTAAGAAGGTGTTGCACTTCTATTTAGAACTCAGGGTCTTTATGCACTCGTCGCAATCTATAGGTAAGTAATTCGCGCACTCGTTACAATCTGCATACAGTCAATTTTCGCACTCGTTGAAATCTAAACCGGTCGCGACGATATCAATTCATATGGAATCAGAGCTGAAACGCAGTGAAGCCCCTCGCTTGGAGGGGCTTCACTAACGATGGATGCGGTTGCAAATGGGCCGATTACTTCGTTTCGTTGGCGGTGAGCATGGCCTTGGTGACCTGTTCGTAGAGATCCTGATAGCCGCCAGGCGTGGAGGCGGGCAGCACCACGGTCTTGGCGTTACCGGACTCGGACAGCGAACGCATCACATCGAGGTACTGGTTGAACAGCACCACGTTGTTCACGTCGTTGATGTTCATACCCACGGCCTGCAGACTCTTGATCTGGTCGACGATACCGTTGGCGATTTCGCGGCGGTAGTTGGCCTGGCCCTCACCCTGCAGCCGGGTCTTCTCCGCCTCGGCGGCGGCCTGGGTCTCGATCTGGATGCGCTGGGCCTCGGCGCGCTGGCGGGTGGCTTCCTTCTCGCGCTGGGCGGCGTTGATGGAATCCATGGCGTTCTTGACCTGCGGGCTCGGATCGATGGCGGTAATCAGGGTCTTGACCACAGTGAAGCCGAACCGGCTCATCTCGTTGCCCACGGTCTTCTGCACATCGAAAGCCACGTCATCCTTGCGGGCAAAGGCATCGTCCAAAGACAGTGCAGGGATAGCGGAACGCAGCGCGTCCTCCATGTAGGAGCGCAGCTGACCGGCCGGGTCACGCAGCTCGTAGTAAGCGGTGGCCACATCGTTCGGGTTCACGCGGAACTGAGTGGAGGCCACCACGGTGACGAACACGTTGTCAAGAGTCTTGGTTTCCAGCTGCACGTTAAGCTGGTTGACACGCATGTTGGTTTTCATAGCGATACGGTCCACAAACGGAATGCGGATATGAATACCTGCGAACTGCACCTTAAGGAACTTGCCGAATCGCTCAATGATGTAGGCCTGCTGCTGCGGCACGACGAAGAGTGCGGCACTCAGCAGAACAATGAGTAGCACGATGATAATGAGCAATGCAATCAGCCGGCCAGCAAAGAATACGGCCATGATGTTTTCCCTTCATCCACGTCGAAACCGCCCTCGGCCTCGACTCGTGATTTCCATCGTATCAGCGTTCAAACAAAGCGGTAGACATCGTACGCATATGTGTACAACTGTTCACTATGTGTGCATGCTGGCTTCTTATAAAAGATGTGCGGCATCCAATCAGTATGCTGCGGCGATGGCCTGATCAAGGTCTGCGATCAGGTCGTTGACATCTTCCAAACCTATGGATAGGCGAATCAGGTTGTCACTGACGCCGGCGGCTATACGCCCGTTAACCAGCGGATCGTATCCGGCGTGGATGGCTTGTGTTTGGAAACTTTCGCTCATCAATTCTCTCCCCTACCGCCATAAATTCTATTTCCGAACTTAGCAAGCCTTGACGCGTGACACCGGCACGAAGATATTGCAATTGCTGATGTGTTCTTATAAGCATTGGCTATATACGCAAAAACAGCAATCCCATTTTCGCAAGTCCATTTTTTAGAGTCTTCGCCAGTTTGTGTGTGTGGGGGGAAAAAAGCCCCGGCGTCCGTTGCCGGGGCTTTCCCACCGCACAAACTGGCGAAGACTCATTTATCTCCTGCGTTTGATAACCGGTTATTATGTCGATAACGCATTAGTGATGTTCAAAAAAAGAGACGGTGTCACAGCAGACACAGAACTCAGAATGAAGACAACTGCGCAAGATGGAACGAACCGTTGTCCACCTAATCGACGAAAGGGACCAACGTCTTAGAATGAACCGCACCCCGATTGTTGGACTGAGGAAATTCAGATTCGATGATCGGAGGTGCGGTTTAGAACGTCAGGCCCTTTCTGCACATAATTCGAGGTCAAAGGTAAACCTCGACGGTCAGATCCAACGAAATGAAAGTCAGTAATGCTGTCAAGAGAATCGCTCCGAAGCTAGCACGATCTTTCCGCTAGCATACAATGTACCAGCTTTCACCAGATCCAACCCGCATTGCACAAACAGCCGGAGCCCGCGTGAGTCCCGAACACTCATCCAACATTCATAAGCAGGCGAACGTGCATCCCATGTAATTCTTGGACCGAGCCCTAGTCGGTCAGCTCCCCCAACTCCTGCAGCTTGTTCTTGATATCCACTGCGGAGGGCTCCACCTGGAACGAGCCGTCACCGTACAACACAACCGGAATGTGCTGCTGGCCGCTGATGGCCACGGCACGGTCGGCAGCGCCTTCCTCTTCCTCAATGTTGTGCCAAGTGTATGCCGCCCCCAGCTTGTCGAGCGTGTTCTTGGCTTGACGGCAGTCGCCGCACCATGTAGCACCGTAGATATCAATGGCCATGTCGGGTCCTTTCCTCTGTTTCGCCGCGTACAGCTCTCACGCGGCCTGTTTTGCTAGATCGTGTCCATCATAACGGGAGACGTGATGGATACGCGTCTGGCATAATGCATACGCAGTCTTGCCCTGATGATGGTTTGCCACATAACACGGAAAAACGTGATTCCCTTCTTACATGGCACGAAATCCGCGAGTTGCAGGGAGATACCACCACGAGTCGATTTTTCTCTCTGCATCTGCGCCATAAAAGCCAAGTCCCACCGAGGAACGGAACCAAAAACCACATTCAGCTCGCATAATCCCGACAGCATCCCCGGCCCAACAAGAACAAAGGCATAAAAAAGCGGCGCCGGTGTGGCACAACCGACGCCGCTCCCCAGGAGTAGAAATAGGCAGGAAAAGTATCAGATCAGGCGAACACCCCCGAAGTCAGTTGTTGGAACACGTCAGTATCGGCATGTCGATCGATGTAACGGGCGTAGGCGGTATCGAAAGCCTGACCAAGATCCTCAATCAAATCGTTGGCGTCTTCGATGCCAACGGCAAGGCGCACCAGCTCATCGGTGATGCCGATCTTCAGGCGCTCCTCACGGGGCAGCTCGAAATGCGTCATGCGACAGGGCAGCTCGGCAAGCGACTCCACAGCCCCCAACGATACCGCAAGCCGGAACAAATGCAGGTTGTTGAGCACATCCGCAGGGTCAACGCCGGGCACCACCTCGAAACTCAGCACGCCGCCGGCACCCTTGAGTCCCTTGGCGGCCAGATGCTGATCGCCGGCACCGGGCAGTCCCGGGTAATGCACCGACTTGACCAGCGGGTGCACCAGCAGGTAGCAGGCAATGGCATTGGCGTTCTCCTGCTGACGGTCCATGCGCAGGGCCAGAGTCTGAATGCCGCGGCGTACTGCGTCGCACTCAGCGGGAGCCAACACACCACCCAAACGGTTTTGCGCAAAGTACACGCGGTTCGCCAGATCCTCACCGGAAACGACCACCAGACCGGCGTTCACATCAGAATGACCGGCCAGATACTTGGTGGCGGAGTGAATCACCACATCCGCACCCAGCGCAAACGGCTTTTGCAGGTACGGGGTCACGAACGTGTTGTCCACAATCGAAAGCGCCCCGAAACGGTGGGCCACCGTGGAGATGGCGCGTACGTCGTTCACCTTGAGCAGTGGATTGGTCAGGGTTTCAAAGTAGACGGCTTGGGCAGGCGCGATGCCGTTCGCGCGGTCGCCTTTGACGGCGGCCTCCAATGCTGCAATGTCCTGAGTGTCGACGGCCTCGACGATGATTCCCCAGCGAGTGAAGAACTCATTGAGCTGGGAATACGATCCGCCATAAATATTGTCACCGACCACGATGCGGTCACCGGGCTTGAAAATGCTCAGTACCGCATGAATCGCCGCCAGCCCCGAGGCGAACGCAAAACCACGCGTTCCCTGCTCGAGCTGAGCGATCTGCTGTTCCAGGAAGTCGCGTGTGGGATTGCCGCTGCGTGCATAGTCATAACGGGGCATCGCGTCGACCCTCTCGAAAGCATATGTCGTCGAGTTGTAGATCGGCGGGTTCACGGCTCCGGTGTTGTTGTCTCCAACCGGCAGTCCGTGGACGAGCTGAGTGTTGAACCTGGTCATTGCGCACCCCCTTTATTGTCGCGTTATCTGCGCGAGGCCGCTCCCCGCGCGGCTTGGTTATGACCATAACGCAAATGGGCAGCGAATTGAACGGCGTGGCTATATGGGTTGCTTATGGATGGTTCAAACGCCCGTTCCGACACTCGCGATGGCTACACTGGGAGGCATGGAAATCACCAAGGCTTTGACCCGATTGAAGGGCCTGGAAAACGACCCGGTATTCATGCTACTGCATGGCTGGGGCTCCAATGAATACGACCTGCCCGACTTGCTGAACTACTGTGGGGCCGGTTCCGCCGACTATGCCAGTCTGCAGGCTCCCATCGCCTATGGCATGGGATACACATGGTTTGGCTCATGGGCGCATGAGGGCGTGCCGGAAGGCAAATCATTGGACGAACAGGCACTTGCCGCGGCGCAGGCTATCGATGCATGGGTCGGGGCAAACATTCCCGCAACCCGGCCGATAGTCATGATGGGCTTTTCGCAGGGCGGATTGCTGGCCACCCATATACTGCGATTCAACCCAAACCGGTACGCTGCAGCCGTATCCTGTTCAGGCTGGCTGGCACCGGGCACCGTTGCCGGAGATGCACAGCTCGCTTCGCTGCAGCCGCCGGTGTTCTATGGGCATGGCGCGATTGACGATATCTTCCCCAAAGCCGATGTTGCGGCGATGGGCACATTCTGGCGTGAGCACGGCACGCTGACCGAAGAAGTGTATCCGGGCATGGCCCATTCAATCAATATGCCTGAGATGCGTGATATCCAACGTTTTCTGGAGAAGAACGGGTTTATTAGGCCGCAGATTTGGTAGTGGCATAATCCAAGTGGGCGAATTCCGGGACTTTATACCATTTGACGGGATAGCCGGCACCGTGGGCGCAGAACACCGAATCCGGGGTGTTGTCCAGATCCGATTCGGGGTCATAGACGGCTATCTTGATGACCTGTTCCGCGTCATGGCACGGCTTATAACCGCCGAAAGTGGCGGAGAACCGGCCATGACCATGGGCGTACTGATTCACTTCCATCGCATAGTCACGCATTTCAGAAACCGGCGCTTCACCTTCAATCACTGCGTAGCCACCGTCGGTGGACGGCGAATCGAACGTGCCAGACATGCGTTGAACATCACTCATCGCCCGGCCGATCATATCGGCGGGCACTTCAAGACGGAATCGATACCACGGCTCAAGTAGTCGACAGTTGCCCTGGCCCGTGGTATCGGGGCGTTCCTCAACCGGAGAGCCGGGACGTCCGCTGACTCCGGCTCTGGCTTCCATCAGACCCTGACGAATCGCACGATAGGTGGCCTGACGGAAGTCACCGCCTTCGGTATGTTTCAGATGCGCCTTGCCTGCCACCAGTGTCATCTTGATATCGGTCAGCGGTGCACCAACTAGCACGCCGAGATGCTCACGCTCGGTCAGATGCGTAAGAATCAGACGCTGCCAGTTACGATCCAAATCGTTTTCGGACAAAGCAGATGCCACGCTGATGCCGCTTCCGGGCTTCCCCGGTTCGAGCAGAATATGCGCTTCGGCATAATGCCTGAGCGGCTCAAAATGGCCGATGCCCTCGATTGGCTCGGTGATGGTTTCACGATACAGAATCGAGCCCGGACCGAACGACACATCAAGACCGAAACGATCATGCAGGGTCTGCTGAATGATTTCCAACTGCACTGCGCCCATCAGCTGCACATGGACCTCGGCTAGCCGTTCCACCCACACCACATGCAGCAACGGATTCTCGTCCTCCAGCTCGCGCAATGCGGTGATGACCTTATGCAAAGTCAGATCATCGAATCGGGGGCGTGCCACGAATCCGCTGTCTTCCTGAGCATCATCTGAATTGTCGGGATCCACTCCATGCTGTCCGGTATTTCGCTGAGCAGCATCTCGGCCGACGTTTTCGGCATCGCCCGATCCCGCATCTGCAGGAAGCACCGTGTATGTCAATACCGGCTGCAGCGACGGTGATTCGGCATCCGGCTCATAGCCCAATCCCTCACCTGGGAAAGTCTGCGTCAACCCTGTCACCGCACATACCGCGCCGGCTGGCACTTCGGTGACCGTATCGAATTTGGCACCGTTGTATACACGCACCTGGTCGACTTTCTCGGACCATGCCGGCTCGGCGGTCTTCCGCGTTGACGACGATACGATTTCCTTGGCCTTCAACATGCCACCGGTAACCCTCAGCCATGTCATGCGATTGTGCTGCCCGTCATGGGCCACCTTGAACACGCGCGCGGCGAACCGTTCCGGCCACTGCGTTTCGGCGGTGAAAGATTCCACTCCATCCAAGAACTCCTCGACGCCTTCCAACTTCAACGCCGAGCCGAAGTACACGGGAAACAGTTCGCGTGCGGCGATCATTGCGCGCAACCGGACTACGGACAGCCAGCCATGCTCCAGATAGTCGTTCATCGCGGTCTCATCCAATGTGGCGATATCCTCGGCAGACTCCCCTAACGGCACCTCATCGTCATCGGTCAATCCATCGACTGCAGGCAACGGATACGCCGCATCACTCAGTCGTTTGCGCAGCTGGGCCAGCACGGCTTCACCGTTAAATCCGTCTACATCGCACTTGTTGACAAAGATGAACGTCGGCACACCATATCTTGCCAGCAAACGCCATAGGGTTTCCGTGTGCCCTTGCACCCCATCGGTACCGGAGACCACCAGAATTGCGTAGTCAAGCACACGCAGCACGCGTTCGGTTTCGGCCGCAAAATCCACATGCCCCGGCGTGTCCAGCAAGGTCAATCGCAGATCACCATGCTCCACCAGTGCCTGATGCGCGAAAATCGTGATGCCTCGCGCCTTTTCCAGCGAATTCGTATCCAGAAAGGCATCGCCATGGTCAACGCGGCCCAACTTGCGAATCTCACCAGTGCGATACAGCAACGCCTCGGATAGTGTGGTCTTGCCTGCATCCACATGTGCCACGATGCCTGCCACTATCCGTTTCATATGTCACCTTTCCCGACAGCCCGATTATTCGTTACCAAATATATCCGTTATTTCCCCCGATATCGGCAATCCGACGAAGGATTACCCCTAGTGCAACCAGACCGCACAATGTTAGGATTCTGCTTGGCATCTGGCTTGTTGGGGCTCATCGTGATGCTATTCAATGGTTGAGGAACTCGTAATGAGCGACGAACATACCACTGACGATGACGCCAGCCAAAACGGTCAGGTACCATTCGATCAGCCGGTAAAGCCCACAGCACAACAACCTACGCCAGGTAATGCACCGCAACCCGCAGTGCCATTCCAGCCAGTGCAGCCAGGACAGCCCTATGCTCCACAGGGCCAGCCGAATCAGCCGTTTCAACCCGCTTACACGGGTCAACCGGGCCAGCCAGGCGCACCGTTACGCCTTGGTTACCCCGCACAGCCCGGCTACCCCAACAACATCGAGTACGGCACCGATGCCTATAACCAGTACCACAATCTCTTGGATCAGTACTATGACATCGAATATCCGTACGATGCCTCAACGGAGCTGAACGACGCACTCACGAGTTTGGACGAAACGGCCAGCCCGTCTAAAGAGCTGAATGACCTCGACAAGTTGATACAAGACAAACTTGACGATATACAGCAGTAACCGAATCGGCTGTATCAGCTGATTTCCCGCCCCTGTACCCGGTTCGCAGATACGGGGCTTTTTCGTCAGGTTGGGCTGCCGCTACAATAAATCACCGAACATCGACCGATAGGAGGAGCATCCAGTGACCGTTCCCGGCATTACCGTTTTTGGCCAGCAGTCCCATCCCGACTGGACCGCCGGCACCCCGATTGCCGAAGACGTCACCGGATTCCCCACCGATTATGTGGCGCTTGATTTGGAGACCACCGGGTTTTATCCGAACCGTTGCGCCATCACCGAAATAGGTGCCGTACGCGTGCGCGGCGGCCGTGTCGTTGACCAGTTCCAGCAACTCATCAACCCGTTATGCCCGATTCCTCGTCAAATCACCGCGTTGACCGGCATTACCGACGCGATGGTCGCCGACCATGATCCCATTGACGGGGTGCTCCCCCAATTCATTTCCTGGCTCGCCGATTCCAACGCCGCGGCTGAGACCGAGCCCATCGTCGGTCATAATGTCAGCTTCGATCTGCGATTCCTGGACTATAACACCCGCCATATTGCGGGATGCGGATTCGCCTGCGCCGACTATGACACCATGCAAATCAGCCGTGCCCTGTTCCCCAAGCAGAGCCATCACCGGCTCGCCGACCTGATTGTACGATTCGGCATTGCCGATAACGAGGAACACCGCGCATTAAGCGATGCCATCCAAACCCAGCAGTGCTTCGAATGGATGCGGCATTATGTCAGCGAGCACCATGAATCCAGCACGATCCGATGGAAGCAGGCACCAGCCAAGAACAGCACCGAAATTCTGCACCAGCAGTTGGTGGTACAGCGGTAAGGCTCGTTCTCGGCTCCCCAAAAAAGAGAAAAACTACAAGCCGTATTCCTGGGCGATGACGTTCCACAGGTCGGCTGCGGCCTGATCGACGGTCTCGTTGACAATAGTCACATCGAATTCGCTTTCGGCGGCCAGCTCCACCTTGGCGGTTTCCAAACGGCGAGCCTGCTGTTCGGCGGTTTCAGTGCCGCGGCCAATCAGACGACACTTCAGCTCCTCGAAGCTCGGCGGTGCAATGAACACGTACACCACCTCAAGATCAAGCTCAGAGGCGCGCTGCTTGACGCGGCGGGCACCCTGCAAATCGATCTCCAGAATCGTGGGTGTACCAGCAGCCAGATGCTCTTCGACGGGCTTTAACAACGTGCCGTAATGGGCCATTCCATGCACCACTGCGGTTTCCAAGAACTCCCCCGCCTGTTCCTTGGCCAGGAACTCGTCTTCTGACAGGAACCAGTAGTTCACGCCATTGACCTCACCAGGACGCGGATCGCGCGTGGTGGCGGAAACGGACACCCACACTTCCGGGTGATCGGCGCGCAGCTTGGCCTCCACAGTGCCTTTGCCTACGGCGGTCGGCCCGGTCAGGACGATCAGACGACCAGCGTGAGTGTTCTCGGTCATGAATTCCTCCAATGTGCAGTAGCAGATTCCTGTGGGTTACTGGTTTTCGTCGCCCTCAGCGGTGGCTTCCATCAGCGCCTGGCGCACGTCGAGCGCAATCGACTCGGTGGCCTGGCTCAGCGAAGCGATATCCGGCCCGTGCGAGGCGATGAGACGGGATACGGTGACCAGCACGTTGCTGCGCGTGCCGCGGAACACGGTTTTCAGGTCCTTGGCTTCGGCACCCTGCCAGCCGTAGCCGGGAGAGAGAATAGGGCCGGTGAATTCGGAAGGGTTCACACCGGAGTCTTTCATCCACTGGCCAATGGTCGCACCGATGATAAGCCCGACCGAGCCCATACCGTCGATGTCTGCATTGTGCTGCTGCGCGTTGGACGCGATACCGAATGCCACGGTACGTCCCCGGTAATCGCCGGACTGCCGGATGGCGGTTTGCAGACTCATGCCCTCCGGGTTGGACGTCAACGAGGCGATGAACACGCCGCGTCCGTTTTCCAACGCTTCGGTAATCAATCCATTCAGTGAACGCGCGCCATAATACGGCAGCAGGGTGATGGCGTCCGCCAATAGCGGCGCACCAGGCTTGAAGTAGGCATCCGCAATGGCGGAGATGGTAGTGGAGAGCCCTCCACGCAGGCAATCCACGATAGTGATGACACCCATCTGACGGGCAGCGTAGAGCACACGCTCGAGCGCTTCAAAGCCCTTGGCTCCATAGCGCTCGAACATCGGCGTCTGGAATTTGACGGCTGCGGCCCGACCGTTGGCGGCCTGCAGCATGCGCATGGAGAACAGCTCGGCACCTTCGGCGTCGACGTTGTACCCCCAGTCGGTGAGGAGTTTGCGGTGCGGGTCTATGCCGACGCACAATGGCCCGTATTTGGCCATCGAATTGCTCAAACGCAGACCGAAATCGGAACGCTGGGCCTGCAACTCCTCATCGCTGGGTGCAACCATCAGAACTCCTGTTTCTCCAATTCGAACAGCTGCTTCGAATGCTCCTGGATGCTCATGATCTGATAATCATTATGCTTCACGGCCTCGATGGCGAGCAGTGCGGCTTGGAACTCGGTAATGGTGGTGAACTGCGGCAAATCGGCGGCGATGGCGGCGGCGCGGATGGAATAGCCATCGGAGCGGGAGCCGCGGGAGTTCGGCGTGTTGAGAATCATGTCGATCTTGCCCTCTTCGATGAGCTGAACCACATTCTTGCCCACGGATCCGGCGGCATGATGCACCTCAACCGGAGCTTCCGGATCGGTGTCCACACGGGTGCTGATCTTGTCCACGATGTTTGAGTCGATGCCGTAACGGCGCAGCACGGAAGCGGTGCCCTCAGTGGCCCAAAGCTTGAAGCCAAGCTCTTCGAGGCGCACTGCGAGCAGCGGCAGCTGTCGCTTGTCAGTGTCATTCACGGAGATGAACACGTTGCCGTGGGTCGGCAGGCCACCGTCATAGGCGGCGAGCTGGCTCTTGGCGAAGGCGTGCGGGAAGTCACGGTCGAAGCCCATGACCTCACCGGTGGAACGCATCTCAGGTCCGAGCAGAATGTCGACGGTCTTGCCCACCGGAGTGCGGAAACGCTTGAACGGCAGCACGGATTCCTTGACCGCGACCTGCTGGCCGGGGTGGATGTCGCCACCGTCGCCCTTGGGTAGCAGCAGACCGTTAGCGCGCTGGTCGGCAATGGTCTCGCCGGCCATAATGCGAGCGGCGGCCTTGGCCAGAGCCACACCGGTGGCCTTGGATGCGAACGGCACGGTACGGGAAGCACGCGGGTTGGCTTCGATGACGTACAGCGTGTTGGCCATGAAGGCGTACTGCACGTTGATCAGACCCTGCACGTGGCAGCCGGCGGCGATGGCGTAGGTGCCTTCGCGCAGACGGCGAATCTGGTCGTCGGACAGCGTAGACGGCGGCAGGGTGCAGGCGGCGTCGCCGGAATGGACGCCGGCTTCCTCGACGTGTTCCATAATGCCGCCGATGTACAGCTCCTTGCCGTCGAACAGCGCATCGACATCGATTTCGATGGCATCCTGCAGGAACTTATCGATCAGCAACGGGGAGGGCAGACGGCCAGAGACCACAGTATCGGCCTGGGCCTCGGCAAGCGCGCGATCCACGTACTTGTTGAGCTGCTTGTCGTCATAAACGATTTCCATGCCGCGGCCACCGAGAACGTAGCTCGGGCGCACCAGCACCGGATAGCCGATGCGATGTGCGGCTTCCTTGGCCTCTTCGAGGCTCAGGGCAGTGCCGTAACGCGGGGCATTCATCTCCGCCTTCTTAAGGACCTCGCCGAACAGCTCACGGTTCTCGGCCAAGTCGATGGACTCCGGGGTGGTGCCGAGAATCGGCACACCGGCGGCCTTCAGACGTGCGGCCAGCGAGAGCGGGGTCTGGCCACCGAGCTGGACGATAACGCCCTTGACCGGGCCCATCTTCTTCTCGGCCTCGTAGATCTCGAGCACGTCTTCGAAGGTGAGCGGCTCAAAGTAGAGGCGGTCGGACATGTCGTAATCGGTGGACACGGTTTCCGGGTTGCAGTTGACCATGATGGTGTCATAGTCCTTACCGAGCTCCTGCACGGCGTGCACGCACGTGTAGTCGAACTCGATGCCCTGACCGATGCGGTTCGGGCCGGAACCCAGGATGATGACCGCCTCGCGCTCACGCGGACGAAGTTCGGTCTCATCGGCGTAGCAGCTGTAGTAGTACGGCGTGGCCGCATCAAACTCTGCGGCACAGGTGTCGACGGTCTTGTAGACGGGCTTGAGGCCATAGTTCCAGCGCAATTCGCGGATGGTGTTCTCGCCTTCGTCGCCGAGGCTGCGAAGATGGGCGATCTGCACGTCGGACAGGCCGGCGAGCTTCGCCTTCTTGAGCAGCTTCGGGGTCAGAGTCTCGGCCTCGCGCACGGCCTGTGCAGTCTCGTTGATGAGCAGCAGCTGCTTCAGGAACCACGGGTCGATCTTGGTGGCCGCATACAGCTGATCCAGCGTTGCGCCACCCCAGATGGCACGCATGAGCTGCAGATAGCGGTGTTCGGTCGGCGTATGAATGGCCTTGAGCAACTCAGCTACCTCATCTGCGGACGGCTTGTCGCCGTCCCAGTTGAAGCCCATGTGACGCTTGTCAATGGAGCGCATGGCCTTGCCGAGGGACTCCTGGAAGTTGCCGGCCAGAGCCATGGCCTCGCCCACGGACTTCATGGAGGTGGTCAGGGTGGGGTCGGCACCCGGGAACTTCTCGAATGCGAAGCGCGGCACCTTGGTGACCACGTAGTCGATGGTCGGCTCGAAGGAGGCCGGCGTGGACTGGGTGATGTCGTTGCGAATCTCGTCCAGCGTGTAGCCGAGAGCCAGCTTGGTGGCGATCTTGGCGATCGGGAAGCCGGTGGCCTTGGACGCCAGAGCGGAGGAACGGGAAACACGCGGGTTCATCTCGATGACGATGATGCGACCGGTCTTCGGATGGATGGCGAACTGGATGTTGCAGCCGCCGGTGTCCACGCCCACGCCGCGGATGATGGCGATGCCGATGTCACGCAGCTTCTGGTATTCGCGATCGGTCAGGGTGAAGCAAGGGGCCACGGTGATGGAGTCACCGGTGTGCACGCCGACCGGGTCGACGTTTTCAATCGGGCAGACGACCACGACGTTGTCGTTGCGGTCGCGCATGAGCTCGAGCTCGAATTCCTTCCAGCCTTCGATGCCCTCTTCGATCAGGACTTCGTCGGTGGGTGAGTAATGGATGCCGGCGCCGGCGATGCGGTGCAGCTCCTCTTCGTCGTGGGCGATGCCGGAGCCCAGGCCACCCATGGTGAAGCTCGGGCGTACGACCAGCGGATAGCCGAGTTCTTCGGCGATCTTGTCGCATTCCTCAAGGCTGTGCGCGATGCGGGAACGGGCGGATTCGGCACCGGCCTCGTCCACGACCTTCTTGAACAGCTCACGGTCCTCGCCGCGGTCGATGGCTTCCAGGGAGGCCCCGATCAGCTCGACATTGTACTTCTTGAGCACGCCTGCCTCGCCCAACGCCATGGCGGCATTCAGCGCGGTCTGGCCACCGAGGGTGGGCAGCAGCGCGTCGGGGCGTTCCTTGGCGATGATCTGCTCGAGGATCGGGGTGGCGATCGGCTCGATGTAGGTGGCGTCGGCCATCTCCGGGTCAGTCATGATGGTGGCCGGGTTGGAGTTGACGAGGATGACGCGGATGCCTTCCTCACGAAGGACGCGGCATGCCTGGGTGCCCGAGTAATCGAACTCAGCAGCCTGACCGATCACGATCGGGCCGGAGCCGATGACCATCACGGATTTGATGTCGGTGCGCTTCGGCATATCACTTACCTTCCTTGGGGTTGTTCTTCATAAGTTCGCAGAAACGGTCGAACAGGTAGGCCGCATCGTGCGGACCGGCTGCGGCCTCCGGGTGGTACTGCACGGAGAACGCGGGAATGTCCACGCACTGCAGGCCTTCGACCACGTCATCGTTCAGATCGATGTGGGAGACGAACACCTTGCCGTACTTGCCGTTTTCGAATGGTGCATCGACCTGCTTGCCAATCGGGGCGTCGACCGCGAAGCCGTGGTTGTGGGCGGTGACCTCGACCTTGCCGGTGGTCAGATCCTTGACCGGCTGGTTGATGCCACGATGGCCGAACTTCAGCTTGTAAGTGCCAAAGCCGAGCGCACGGCCCAGCAACTGGTTACCGAAGCAGATGCCGAAGAACGGGTAGCCGGCATCGAGCACCTGACGCAACAGTTCGATTTCGGGGCCGGCCTGTTCCGGATCGCCCGGGCCATTGGAGAAGAAGACACCGTCCGGGTTCAGGGCTTCGAGTTCGGCAAAGGTGATGGTGGAGGGCACCACGTGCACGCGACATCCGCGCTCGGCCATACGATGCGGGGTCATGCCTTTGATGCCAAGGTCCACGGCGGCCACGGTGTACAGCGGCTCCTTGCCTTCGTATTCGCCGCACGGCTCGATGGTGTAAGTCTCCTTGGTGGAGACTTCGTCGTACAGGCTCAGGCCCTGCATCGGCGGGGTGTTCTTGACATCCTCAAGCAGTTGCTCGATGGTCTTGAGCTTGCCGGTAGCGGCATCGACCAAAGCCTCGCCGGAGAAGATGCCGGCGCGCATCACGCCTGCGGAACGCAGGTGGCGTACCAGCTTACGGGTGTCGATATGGCTCAGGCCAACGATACCGTTCTTGACCAGGTCATCGTCCAAGCTGCCCTCAGCACGCCAGTTACTCACGTTCGGGGAGGGATCACGCACGATGTAGCCGGCCACCCAGATGCGCGAGGATTCGGGATCCTCGCCGTTCACGCCGGTATCGCCGATGTGCGGGAAGGTCTGCACGACGATCTGGCGATCGTAGCTCGGATCGGTGAGCGTCTCCTGGTATCCGGTCATGCCGGTGGCGAAGACGATCTCACCGGTCGTCTCGCCCAGGGCGCCATACGGCTCCCCCACATATACCTGTCCGTCTTCCAAAACGAGGACTGCATCGTCCTTGTCATACATCGGAATTGCGATGGTTCCGGACTCGTTCTGGCTCACCAAAACCCCCTTATGTTTTTCGGGTATTCGTACCAAGGTTAACGGCCAGCGCAGACTCACACGCCGGTGCGCGCGAAGTCTCGCCCCGCTGGCGGGACAGCCGGCTCACAACCGGCTTGGACAATCACAGCGGAAAGTTGTTCCGCCCATAAAAAAGCCTCCCGGAGGGAGGCTTGAAAACAAATGACTAATCGACCGTCGGCTGGGTCTCAGCGGACGGGGCGGCGGGCTCGGATGCAGGAAAATCGGTTTGACCGGACTGGTCCGGTTCGTTCGATTCCTCGGCGGGCTCATCGTCCACCGATCCCGCGGGCTCGGTGTTCTTCGCATTGCACACCGCGGAAAGCAGGCCGTGGATAAAGGCAGGTGAATCGTCATCGCACAGGGTCTTGGCCAATGCCAGGGCCTCGTCGATGGCCACCTTGTCCGGCACCTCGTCGTTGAACAGGATCTCCCAAGCAGCGATACGCAGGATGTTGCGATCGACCACGCCCATGCGCCTGACCTTCCAACCCGTGGAGTGATCGTCCAGGGTCATGTCGATCTGGCGGCGGTGTTCGGCCACGCCCTTGACGATGTCGATGGCGTAGTCGGGAAGCGGGGTCTGAGCACCGGGATGCGCGATGCGCTCATCAAGCAGGGAAAGGATGTCCTGACCCTTTTCGTCGGCCTCGTACAGAGTGTTCAACGCCCTTTTGCGCGCGGTGGAACGTGCCATACTGCTGCTGGTCCTTTGGTTCGACTGTCGACTAGGTATGTTGCGTGGAGAAGATCAGTTTTCGCGGCCGGTGTAGGAGCCATCCTCGGTGTTGATCTTGACGCGGTCGCCCTCGTTGATGAACAGCGGCACCTGAATCTCGGCGCCGGTCTCCACGGTGGCGGGCTTGGTGCCGGCGTTGGAGCGGTTGCCCTGCAGGCCCGGCTCGGTGTGGGTGATGGTCAGGATCACGGAGCCCGGCAGGTCGACGTTCAGCGGAGTGCCGTCGTGGAAGGAGATGAGGCAGTCGGTGCCTTCGAGCAGGAACTTGGCCTTGTCACCCACGAGGGTCTTCGGAATCATGATCTGATCGTAGGTGGTCATGTCCATGAACACGAAGTTGTCGCCGTCCTCGTAGGAGTACTGGAGGGTACGGTTGTCCACGGTCTCGAACTCCATCTTCATGCCAGCATTGAAGGTCTTGTCGACGATTTTGCCGGAGAGCACGTTCTTGATGGTGGTGCGCACGAAGGCAGGGCCCTTGCCCGGCTTGACGTGCTGGAACTTCATGACGGTCCACAGCTGGCCGTCGAGGTTCAGGACGGATCCGTTCTTGATGTCGTTAGTAGTCTGTGCCACGTTATTCACCTATTTCAAATTCAAACTAGCTTAGGCAAAGCCCAAAAATTGCCTTGGTTATTATGCCACACCGGGTATACAGGAAGTGAACGCTGGGGTTTCCCACGTGAACCCCCGACTAGACTGGATGAATATGCGACCCTTCTTCGAAGCCATGTCCGTGTCCTGCGTCGTCCCCGCGCAATCGCCGGCAGACGACGAACGCACGGTGTTCGACAACCTGTCCTTCGGCATGGAGCGCGGCGACATCATCGACCTGGTGGGCCCATCCGGCTCCGGCAAATCGAGTCTGCTGACCGCATGCGCCCGACTCAACCCGCACGCGCACGGCACGTTCGTCCTCGACGGCGTGGGCAGTGACGAATTCAGCGCGCAGCAATGGCGGCGGGACGTCTCCTACCTGCCGCAAAAACCGATCCTGACCGGCAAGGACGTGGCCGAGGCGATCCGGCTGCCCTGGACGCTCGCGATTCGAGGCAAGGAGGGTAAGGCCGCGCGGCTGCTGCCCGACGAACGCATCCGCACGACCCTGGACGCGATGGGATGCGAGGACATCGACCTGACGCGCACGCCGCATGACCTGTCGGGCGGCCAGGCGGCGCGCGTGGCGTTGGCCCGCACGCTGCTCACCGACCCGAAAGTGCTGCTGGCCGATGAGGTGGACGCCGGACTCGACGACGACAACGCATCCAAAGTGGCCGCGATCATGGCGGACGCGGCCGCACACGGCATGGCGATCATCCGCATCCGACACCGTCCGCCGGACGGACGCGCCACCCGCACGCTGATGCTCGATGCGGGGCGGCTCACCGATCTGACGCGGGATAAGGAGGTGCGCCCATGAACGGCGCCTACGACATCGACGTCTGGGGTCTCGTCCTGGCGTTGGGCATGGTGGCCGCGGCGGCCATCATCAGCGAACTCATGCACATGGGCATCGGCAGGACCCTGATGTGGTCGGCATGCCGCGCCCTCGTGCAGCTGTGCGCCATGGGATTCATCATCAGCTATGTGATTCGCTCGAACAGCGTGTGGATGGTGTTCGCCCTGATGACGGTCATGCTGATCGCGGCGGTGCAGATCGTGATGTCCCGCGCGCACGGCATCCCCAAGGGCCTTGCCGGACCGATCTTCCTGAGCTTGGTCATCACGATGCTGCTCATGCTGGCGTTGGTCACCGAACTCATCGTGCGCCCGCACCCATGGTATGCGCCCCAGCTGGTGGTGCCCCTGACCGGCATGCTGCTGGGCAACACCGTTTCCGCGCTTGCTGTCGGACTGAGCCGATTCTATGAAAGCATGGAGGAACGCCGCGACGAGGTGGATATGATGCTGGCCCTGGGGGCGACGGCATGGGAGTCCGCCCGCCCATCCGTCATCTCATCGATTCGGCTGGGACTGCTGCCCACCACCGCTTCGCTGGCCTCCAGCGGCATCGTGACCATCCCGGGCATGATGGCGGGTCAGGTGATCGCCGGCGGAGATCCGCTGAACGCCGCCAAATACCAGTTCGTGGTCTTCGGCGCCATCGCCGCGCTGACCTTGCTGGCCGACGGCCTGATCATGGCCATGGTCTATCGCACCTGCTTCACCGCCGACGATCAATACCAACCACCGAAAGCGCGATAGCTGGGTTCTGCTCACGATGCTATTTTTGTTTTCAGTCTTGCAACGGTGAAGCTGTCGCGTGCGACGAGACTGGTGGAGATTCGCATATGCTGGCTGATTTTGCGGTCATTGGCTAAACGGGCTTACTCATTGATTTAGCACATATGATTCCATCCTGCCATATTTCCTCCAAGCATTTCCCGAGATAAAGCAATCGTGATATAACCGAGAATCGTCTCTACTCAGCTTGCCTCGGGGCGGCTTCGGGCAATGAAGTGCCCATGGTTTCGAGACGCATGAGGAACTCGTTGGCGTTCATGGCGTTACTCAACAGCGTGCCCTCCGCAAGCGTGCCTCCGATGGAACGGATGAACTCAACCTGATCCAAAGTCTCCACGCCATCGAACACCACATGGAACGCATCATTATCGCGCGAAATATCGAGCGTTCGCTGCATGATCTGCTTCGCGCGAGGCGTACGGAAATCGCGTACCACCGTCTTGTCGAATCGTGCGAAATCCAAAGGCAAATGCGCGAACGCAGCAACCTCCGAATACGTTGTGCCAACATTGGTCAAACCCAACTTGACATTCGGCAAAGCGACAAGATCGGCAACCTCATCGTCAACTTCATCATGCGCCACATGAATGGCATGCGACCCCAACTGCAGACCGAAACGCAGCTGTGGCTGTTCATGAGTCAACTGCTCCAAGCGCTCGTGGAAGATGGACGCGCCTAATTCCGAACCATTCATGCAAATGTCCACAATATCCAATTCGGGCGCCACCTGGCGGAATGCAGTCATGTCTTTCACGCAGGTTTCCAGCACGTCGAGCGTCAGCTGCACGCTCATGTTGAGGCGATGCGCTTCGGCCGTTACGAAATACGGTGCCAGCGTGCGGCCCTTCGCGTCATGCACGCGCACAATCGTATCCAGCGAAGTGATGCGTTTCGTATTCACATCAAAAATCGGCTGGTAGAGCACGGAAATCGTATTGTCTTCGATCGCATGGCGAAGCACATCGGACACGTTGACGTAATCGTCTGAACCATTTTGCGCGGCGAGCGTGGCCGTCGTGCCGTCGACCGCCGGCAGATTGGAACTTTCCGATTCGTAAATATGCGCGCTCGCATCGGCAAGCAGCACGGCGAAACCGTCCGTCGCATTCGAGAACGAAATACTGCTCGACACGTCCACGGAAACCTCGCCCTCTTCGGTATGCACCGGCATGACGGCAAGGTTGCGCATGCGCGTGGCCAACTCCTCCACATCACTGGTTGACGTCACATCGGTTACGAGCATGGCAAATTCCGCGCCGTTCACGCGAGACAATGTGGCATTGTCCGGTAGCAGCTGGCTTAAACGCATACCCACTGATCGCAGCACGGCATTGCCGATTTTGCGTCCATAATGTTCGTTGACGGTGCGCAAATGCTCCACGCCGAAATACACCACGGCAACCAGATTATGCACATTTTCGGTCTGCAAACTCTTCAGATGCCCGATGAACGCACGATACGTGAGTGCTCCGGTCAGCGCATCCGTTTCCGATTCGGTGCGCAGCAGCGTCACTTCCTTGTTCACGCGCAACGATTCAGTAAGCACTTCACCGCAAGTGAGCAATATCGTTTCGTCGGTCGACGTGAACGGACGATTCCAAATGCTGCGTTCCATCGCAAGATAATACTGTCGCGAGCCGGTGGAAATAGGCGCGGAATATCGGTAGGAATATCCTCTTTTATCAAGATTGTTTGCATCGCTGACGAAACAGCGCATGCGGGTGAGGCCACGATTGATACGCCTCACCACGGTCTCCTCCGGCACTTGATTCGGCAACGGCAGTGCGTCGCTCACATTCGCAATGCATTTCAGCGCACTTCGGGATCGCGCGAGCCGGCTCATCGTATCGACCGTCATCAGTAACAGTGAGTAGGCGATCAGTGCCAGCATGAACACGGAAAGCACGGTGGCGGTATCCGAACCAATATTGGCGAACTCCAGAATTTCAGGAATCCACACAATCGCCAGCAAATCAGCCAAAGCCATGGCAAGAATGTGGGACAGCGAATACTCGTGCATGGCTTTACGAATCGGAATTTGCGCAAAAAAGAACGTTACAATATCGCAAATCAATCGAACAATCGGCACTGCAACAGTCATAATCAGCAATGGCAGCAACCAATTCTGAAATTGATAAGGATTAAATGCAGCATTGACAGAATGCTGGTTGATAGTAATCGACAGTACGTGAGAAGTATTCGCAAATAGTATTTTGATTAATGGAATTGGCACAAGTGTTGTTCCGGCGCGAAGAATGCCGATTTTTCAGGCTGCGTGCGGTGATGATCGACGTGATGATGGTGACGATGATCAGGAACATGGCCACGTCGGGAAAATAGCCGGTTACCAGCAGTATGACGGTCAACGGCGGCAGCACGGTGTGTTCGGCGGCAACGCGATACGACGAACGCTTTTTGTGGTAGACCAGGCACAGCAGAAAACACAGCGACCATATGCAGATGCGCGCGGGGCCTTCCATAAGTCGCTGCACGCCTTCCTGTGCATGGAATGCGATTGCGGCTGCGAGAAACAGCGTGTAAATAATGGCCAGAATGGTGAGTCTGACCGGCTTTCCGATGCCATCTTTTGACTGGCTGCCGGTGGTTGCCTGATGTTTCGATTGCTTCGATGCCATGATTGCCTGATTTCGTTCCCTTGTTTCACGGTTTCACGGTTTGCGCTGCTTTTGTTGGGAAATAGCGCCTGCCTGTGTGTCTGCTTGCCTATAGCACCGGTCCGATGATGCGCCACGGTGCGTTGGGGCCTTCCTCGGCGCTGTCTGGCTGCTTGTTTTCGTTGTTGCCCAACGATTCGTAGATATTGCCGTTCCAGATCACCTTGTCGCCTTGCTTGTACAGTACGTCTGGCTCCCATGTGGGGTAGGCCTGCTGCGAGGAATTCCAGCGTGCATTATCGAAATCGACGAGCGTGCCCGGTGTGCCTCGGAATCCTGATCCTAGGGTGGTGGCAAATTCGCCGTCCGTCTGTTTCATGCCACTGCAGAACGTTTTGAGCGTGTTGGTGTTCGTATAGTTTTCGCCGCATTGCTGGTCGCGGTTCAACGACCACATGCTTAAGTGGCCCAGGCTTGTTTCCAGTGCGAACGTGTTGATTTCGCGCGCATTGTCGAGCGTGAAATACTCGTTTTTGGTGTCGTTCTGGCCGATGAGCACGGTAGCTCCCAGCAGTTCCCAGATCTGATGGTCGCTGAAGAGTTTGCCACGACTGTACAGCAAGGTTTTGTATTGCGCGTGGGCCGCGTTCAACGAGCTTTTAATCAAGGTTGATTGTGTGATCGACGTGGATGCCACGTTGAAATCCATGGTCATGAGATTCACGGTGGAGAGCGTCACGCCAGCGTCCAGAAACGCATTCACGGTTTGCATTCCTTGCGTTGTAAGGCCTTTCGCGTCGGCTGGAAGCGTCAGGCTGATTGTCAGATCGTGACTGGTATCGTCTTTTCCTTTGTTTTTCGCTTTTCCATTGGCGATGAGTTTTGCCACGGCTTGCGCTCGCCGGGTTGCGGTTTCACTGTAACCGTCGAGATTCGTGTTTTCGATATCGAAGTCGAGCGAGGTGACGTGATAGCGGTCGATCACCTGCTGGTATGCGTCGGCAAGCGCGTCGACGTCAGTGCATGCGGAGGCCAGTTCGGTGCCGTTCTGGCCTCCGAAGCTGACGGTTACCGTACGGTCGGTTTTGTAGGTTTGCGCGATGCGGCTGTCAAGATCAAGTGTGGAGGCCGCTTCGTCGAGCGTGTAGTAGCCGCCCCAGCTTGGCCGGCAGCCGTCGCCGGCGGTGACGAATCCGAGAATCACATTCCGGTAGACGTTGCCTACCTTGGATTCGAACTCGTATGAGGGTGTTGCGGTCACGTCTACATAGCCACCGAACCAGGGTTCGGGCAATTTCTTAGCCGCCGTTCGCGTGAACGTGATCCACGACCATGTGCCGGCAGCAACGAGCGCGATGCACAGTATCGCTATGAACAATCGGAGGAAGGAAAAACGCCTTCCCGGAAACAAGGGTTTCATCATTCCCTTTCAAAAATCGTCCAGTCGTCATGCCGATGGGGTCATCGGGTGGCCGAGCAGGCTGTGCCTCCCCCCGCTTGGCTTCAGTGCACAGGCGGGGGATTTTACGGGGGATTGGGTGTTCCTCTCGTGCGCTGGCTTTCTTATATCTCGCTTACATCAAGGGAGTGTAGTATGTGGCTGGTACGACGATTTAGGCAGTGACGCGTATGTTTTTTGCGCCGGTGAGGCGTTGTTGACGATGCAAAGGGGGTTTGAGGTGGCAAAAACAGGGGGTAATAAAGGCGGCGATCGCAAGCATCAATGGGGAGCGGAAACCTCCACGCAACCACTTGCGATTATGCATGACAAGCCTTCGCCGACGCGAGTTGTGCTCGGCTATGTTGCGATTGCATGCACGGCTATTTCATGGCTTGTCTACATGATCACGATGATTCTGTCGTTGTTCGTCAACAATCCCTCACTCACATTACGTTTCGTGGTTGAAGGCGTGCTGTACATGACGATTGTGACCACGCTGATTTTCAGTGCGCTCGTCTACTTGACCACACGGCAAGGGGCGCTATACCGCTTCATCCGGCATGAGCGTGTGCCTCGAGCGATGCTCGATGACCATTTCGCACACAACTACGGCAAAGGCATCACCGTACTGATTCCGTCGTATGTGGAACAGCCGAAAGTCGTCGAAAAAACGATCTGGTCAGCCGCATTGCAAGAATTTCCCGATTTGGCAGTCGTGCTCTTAATCGACGATCCTCCACATCCCAAAAATGATGAAGCGCGTGCGATCCTCAAAGCAAGCCGTGAACTCATGCCAAAAGTGCTCGCCGAATTGGCGGCGCCAGCCGAACGCTTCACGAAAGCGCGAGATGAAACCGCTGCGGCGCTCGCCAACCAGGTGAGCGCAAGACGTAGTGTGGTCGCACACTGTGCGGAAGACTATCGTGCGGCCGCGCAATGGCTGGAACATAAGGCCGATACTTGGCTGATCGAAGATCATACCGACGATTTCTTCTGCGATCAGGTATTGCGCGGTCTTGCGCGAGACTTGCGTTTGACGGAACAGGCGTTGAACGAATCGATCACTTTGCAGCAGCATGTCGACGCGAATCGCATTCTGCAACTGTACGAACGTTTGGTGCGTATCTTCACCGCAAAAGGATGGTCTTTCGAACGCAAACTGTACGCATCGACTTCTCGCGAAGGCAACAAGGCCATGAATCTGAATTCGTTCATCGGGTTGATGGGCCACTCGTTGAAGCGTGTGGAAACGTCGGATGGCGTGATTTTGCGTGACGTGCGCGAGGACGAATCTCCGGATTTCGTGATGCGCGATTCCGAATATGTGTTGACATTGGATGCCGATTCCATGCTGCTGCGCGATTACTGCCTGCGTTTGGTGTACCAGATGGAACAGCCGGGCAACGAGCGTATGGCCGTGATTCAAACCCCGTATTCCTCGTATCGTGGTGCGCCGACGCGAATCGAACGCATAGCGGCCGCCACCACCGACATTCAGCACATGCTGCATCAGGGCATGACGTACTATGATGCCACGTTCTGGGTGGGTGCGAACGCGGTGATTCGCAAGGCCGCGCTTGACGACATTTGCGTGGTCTCAACTGAGGGCACGCGCACGGTGAAAACGTATATTCAGGATCGCACGGTGATTGAAGACACCGAATCCAGCATTGATTTGGGCTATTTCGGCTGGCATTTGGTTAATTATCCGGAGCGGTTGAGTTATAGTGCCACGCCTCCGGATTTCGGCTCGCTAGTGGTGCAGCGGCGACGTTGGGCGAACGGTGGTCTGCTAATCATCGGCAAATTCTTCCGCATTGTGCATGCCCGGCATCAGCAGGGCAATGATGTGAAGCTGGGCGAGTGGGCGTTGCGCGTGAACTACATGGCATCCATCGCATGGTCGAGTTTCGGCTTGATGTTCCTGTTGGCGTATCCGTTCGATCAGCGGTTGCTGAGCCCGTGGGTGGTGCTCGCTTCGTTGCCGTATTTTGCCACCATGTCGAGTGATTTGAAACGTAACGGGTATAAGCGTTCTGATATTTTCCGTATTTACGGTTTCAATATCGTGCTGTTGACGGTGAATCTTTCCGGTACGCTCAAGTCGATTCAGCAGGGCATGACGAACACGAAGATTCCGTTCGCGCGTACGCCGAAGGTCAATAATCGTACTGCGTCTCCGGCATTGTATGTGACGATGCCGTGGGTGATCATTATTTATTCGTGCATGGTGTTCTATGCCGATACGTTTTCGCATAATTGGGGTAACGCGGTGTTCGCCGGATTCAATGCGATCGTGACATTCTGGGCGCTGACCGCATATATCGGCATCTGGCATTCCGCGCAAGACATGGTGCTCGGCCTGATTCGCTGGTTTTTCGTGCCGATCAAGGAGCCGCAGCAGGAGGCGGCCCACAAGAGGGCCTCCTGGCGTGACGCCCTCTATTTCGGCGATCGCCAAATGATTTACGAGTCCCGCCCGTTATAGCATGCTCCCCGCGGCTGTCTGCACAATCCGTGATTTGCGGTCTTTTTTTCGGGTTGTGCAGACGGGTTTAGATATCACGGCATTGCCACGCCGATTATCGCGCGAACGTTCTGCGCATCCGCTCAACAGCCGGTTGCTTCGAAAAGCAGATAATTGCGGATCATTTCGTCGATATATCCGCTGACGGTGGTTGGAGAGATGCGCCGGACGCTTGCGGCGGAATTCGCATTTGTGCATGTCTGCTTACATGTCCGATACATTTTTCCCAGCGAATTGACAGGAACACGCATCATTCCTCCATGACTTGGGCGGTTATATGGAGCATGTCAGCGGTTACGGCGGCTGGCGAGGTTCCTGATGAACCCCATAACTGAACCCTTCTTCTCTCTGCTGTGGGCGGGCGCGGCTACTACCAGTAGTGGGGGCAAGGAGCCGGTCGAGCTCAACCCCGGCGACGTGGTGTACGTGGTGCCGGAGACCAAGCACTGGCACGGGGCTGCGCCGGATTCCGATTTCGCGCATATCGCCATTATGAATGTGGTGGACGGCGCTTCGAACGAATGGCTAGAGCCGGTCGAAGCCGAATACGACGCGCTGCGCTGCATTGATGAGGCCGCAAAGAGTATGTGATGAAAGCTGTTATGCGCCTATGCGCGGCGCACTAGAACACGACCGCCGACACGATCGTCAGCGAGGCCAGCGAGAACAGCGTGCTTACGAGCACGAAGCCGACCGCATAGTCGGGCATGTTGTTCTTGCGGCCGGTGAACATGGCGATGGTGGTCATGGTCGGCAGGCCGGCGATCACGGTAATCATCAGAATCATGTCGTGAGTGATGGGCAGCTGCGGCAGCGCACTGGCCAACGCGGTCAGCAGCGCATAGAAAGCGAGCGGGAATGCGATCATCTTGGCGACTAGGCCAACATAGAGTTCGTAGCGTTTGAGGACGCCCCACCACTTGGTCAGCGCGAACAGGCCACCCAAGTAGATCAGCGACATCGGCGTGGCCATATTGCCGATGGTGTGCAGCGGCTTGAGGATGATGTCCGGCACCTTGACGCCAAGCAGAATCAGAATCAGGGCGAGCATCACGCCGATGAAGGCGGGGTTGACGAATCGTTTAAGCAGGCCGAGGACGCGAGTGCCTAGCGAGGGGCGGGCGGCCACCGGAGAACCGCTGTTCGCAGCCTCCCCCACCGAACCGGCGCCGTTCACCGAACCGTTCGCGACCGCACCTCGCGCGCCAATCGCGTTGCCGCCAGTCGTTTCAGCGACCGGCTCGCACAGCCATACGCCGTACGTCCAGAGCAGCGTCTGGTCGATGATCGACATCAGCGCCACGTAAATCGCGCCGTTCTGCGGCCAAAGTGCCATAATCAACGGAATGCCGATAAATCCGGCGTTGCCGAAAATCAGCGACGCCTGAAACACATGGCCACGCGAACCTTTGAGCCTCAACAGCTTGGCGACCAGCCAGAACACCAGGATGAGCAGCGCATACATCACGGCGGTCAGCAGCATCACGCCCCAGTTGGCGGCAAGCTGCGCGCGGTCCGCACCGTCGACGGCGTTCGAGAACACGAGCACAGGGATGAGCACATTGAGCAGCAGCGAGCACATGCCGTCCAGCGCCGTCTGGCCATAGAACCGGAGTCTCACACATCCATACCCGACCATCAGCATGATCAGGAATCCGACCAACTGGCCAATCATGACGCCAAATTGCCCCATGCACGCTCCTCTCGCTCGTTCCCTCCCCGTGATTTCCTGTCACTGGTTCATATAGGCAACCATCTGGACAGGCTCGGCGGCACACGCATCAGTATGTTCGATACCACCACATGTCAATCCACTTCTCGTTCAACCGTTCCCCGTGCTAATGAGCCGCCGGCCACCCCGTGTTGCCTGTGCTGCGCGAGCACCATTACACGTATTGCATTCCAGTGACCATTGGACGCAACGTGTGGGTCGGCGCCAATGTGTCGATTCTGCCGGGAGTCACCATCGGCGACAATTGCGTGATCGGCGCCGGTTCAGTCGCGACGCATTCCACCCCCGCCAACTCGGTCGCTTACGGCGCACCTTGCGAAGTCGCACGCGAAATCGGCGACAAGGACCGCGAGTGTTTCTACAAAGACCGCAAGCTCGACGTGTGGGAGTGAGCTTTCGCGCTACTGCTCTTTGACCTTAAAACGCTCACTGAATTGACGGTCGCGCCAGTAGTAGACGTCGTCGCGTTCGTTGATTTCGCGAATTACCTTGCACGGGCTGCCGTAGGCGACCGTGTTGGCGGGGATGTCCTTGGTGACCAGTGAGTTGGCGCCAATGACCGCGTTGTCTCCAATAGTGGCTCCGGGCAGTACGGTCACGTTCGCGCCAATCCAGACGTTTTCACCGATGTGGACTGGCAGCGAATACTGGGCACCCTGATAGCGCAGGTCCGGACGCACGGGATGGCCGGTGGCCACAAGCGTGACGTTGGGGCCGATCATGGTGTGGGATCCGATGAAGATCTCACCATCGTCCACCAGCGTCAGGTTGAAGTTGGCGTAGCAACGCTCACCCCAATAGGTATTGCAGCCCCAGTTCGCATACACCGGGCATTCGAGGTACAGGCCCTCCCCCGCGGCGCCGAAGAACACCTGCATGAGTTCGGTGCGGCGTTTCGGATTGGTCAGCGGTGTGGCGTTGAGTTCAAGCTGGAGATCGCGTTGGGCGGCCTGCAGATCAAAAAAGCCGTCCACATCATCCGGCAGGTAGACCTCGCCGGAGAACATAAGCGCCATTTTTTCGCGCGTCGCATCATCGATAATCGGCTTGGCGATCGGCTTGTCTTCGGTCATCATTGGCTCCTGTTCGGCGTTTTGGCGATTGTGTCGGTCGAACTATTCTGTCACAGACTCGTTTTCAACACCCAGCATTGAGCGCAGCCAGTCGAGCTCGGCGGCAATTTCAGCATCGTGCACGGCGATGATGCCGCGGCGATAGGGGTCGTCGATCTGCTTGATGGAGAGCGGATTGCCGGCGTCACAGGCATCACCGTCAAGGCTGGCGCCACCGTGCAGGTCATCGACCGCAACCCGGACAAGGCCGCAGCAGCAGCTGAAGGCGTCACCAATCAGACCCCATGGACCGGCGGTTTTAAGGTTGTCAAGTAAGCGGCATATCGCAGCGAATCATTCTCAATAAGAAAAGTGTGAGGCAAACGCACAATATCACTCAATCGCGCATTCGCGGGAATAGCATCAAACAGCCATTTCTTGGATTCAGATTTGCGATTGGCACCGTGCGGGCCTCACACTTTTCTTATTGAGAACGATTCGCCGTGCAGTCAAGCCCTCCATCCACCCAAAAAGGACTCGCTTTTGGCCGCGTCGTCGCGGTAGGCCTTGCCGAACTCGTCAATGAGCCCATGGAATTCCTGCAAATCCTTGACACTGAGGCTCGTATCCAGCACCACGGGCGAATAGGCCCTGTGGAATGCCGGATAGCCGGCCGGCACGTCGAATCCAAGGAAGGCGAATAGTCGGCGAGCATAAGTATCGGCCACGAATGTGCGGCGCGAAAACACATATAGCATCAGGTCGTCGGCCGTTTCGCCCCCGATACCGAATAATCCGAGCAATTCGGTCCGCAATTCGGCGTCGGGAATATCTGCCGCGCCCTCAGGTGAGGCTCCGCAACGCTCCACATACCATCGGCTCAGTGACTGTACCGTCTTGGATTTGTTGACATAAAAGCCGGACGGGCGAATAAGTTCCTGCAGATGCGCTGGCCCCATAATCGCCAGCTTATGGGGTTCGAGCACACCCTCCGTGTTCAACGCCGCAAGCGAACGATTCACATTGCTCCACGCCGTATTCTGCGTCAGCACCGCGCCCACCATAATCTCGAATGTGGTTTCAGCCGGCCACCATCCGGTCGGACCAAGGGCTGCAGCCATGGTGCGGTACAGCGATTCGATATACGCGGGAGAAGGAACGCTCGGCACCCGCTTTGCACTTCGATTATTCATAGTTGCCATCTACCATTCACCGCAATTCATGCAGGATTCGCCGCATGAACGGGATAGTGACTAGGAATGTCAGCACGTCGGACACCGATTGTGCCATTTCCACGCCGAGCACGCCGAACATCATCGGCAGAATCAGTACGACCGGTGCCAAAAACAGACCTTGTCGGCACAGGGCCAGGAATGAGGCGATGCCAGTGCGACCCATGGTCTGGGTCATCATATTGCCCATCATGTTGAAGCCGTTGAGAATCACCGTGCAGCATTGGATATGCAGCGCGGCCACACCCACCGCGACCACGGCCGGGTCGGAGCGGAAAATCTCGACCAGTTGCGGTGCGAACACCCACAGCAACACTGCCAACGCCACGAGCACGCAGGTGGCGAGCCGCACGCAGAACCAGTACCCTTCTTTGACGCGCGCGAACAGGCCGGCACCGTAGTTGTAGCCGCACACCGGTTGGAAACCTTGGCCGAGGCCGACGATCACCGAGTTGGCGCCCAACATAATGCGCAGCACAATGGCCATGCCGGCGATGGCCGCGTCGCCGAACGGATTGGCGGCGATGTTCACGCAGGTCACGGAAATCGAGCCGGCGCCTTGGCGGATCAGCGAGGGCAGGCCGCCACCGACCATTTCGCGCATGAGCAGCACATCCGGCTTGCAATTGCGCAGGGACAGTTTCATCACGCCGAATTTGCGGCTCATTGTGGTCAGAATCGCGAAACTCACCGTCTGGCAAATGGCGGTGGCGAGGCCGGCACCGAAAATACCCAGGCCGGCCACGAAAATGAATAATGGCGCGAGCAGGAAATTCAGCAGTGCGCCCGACACCAGCCCGATCATGCCGAATGCCGACTGGCCTTGGTATCGCAGCAATCCGTTGAGCGCAAACGAACCGCATACGCAGGGTGCGACGACCAGCAGCGGTGTCAGATATTGCACGGCGTATGGGGCGATCGTGGAGGTCGAACCCAGCATGACGACCAACGGCCGCAGGGTCAGCAGCCCGATCGCGGCAATTACCAAACCGGAAATCACCGCGCCCGCGAAGCCCACGGCCAACAGTCGGGAGGCACGTTCGTTGTTCTGTTTGCCAAGTTCGCGACTCATCGAATTGCCCGCGCCGTTGCCGAAGAAGAAGCCGAGCGCCTGCATCACGGTCATGATGGAGAACGCGATGCCGATGGCGCCGGACTGCGCGGTGCCAAGCTGGCCAATAAAGAACGTGTCCGTGAGATTGTAGGCAGTGGTCACCAGATTGGAGATGACGGCCGGCAGGCATAGTTTGAGGATCAGCGGTTTGACCGGCTGCCCGGTCATCTGCTGATATTTCGCGTCCGCGCTTGCGCGTCTCATGCCATGAACCTGAACCACGGACGGTTATCCTACTCGCGCCTTGCCCTATGCGAATGCGCGTGACCGTCATACGGGTTAACATGTCATTCTCGGGAGTGAGCCAAAGAAAAGATAAAGCCACAGACCGTGCCGCGCCCACACCGGCTCATGCCATATTCCTAAAAAGCGCCGTGGTAAAGATGTCCGTTGAGCCTTACCCTAAATACCGCCCAGTAATGCTGCTTGGGTTGGCCGCGACCTGTTCCGGCGTTCCGGTGGCGACGATGCGTCCGCCGCTTTCGCCGCCGCCCGGACCCATGTCGATGATCCAGTCCGCATTGGCGATCACGTCAAGGTCATGTTCGATGACCACGACTGTTGCGCCGCTCGCCACAAGCCGGTCGAACACGCCCAGCAGCACACGCACGTCGAGCGGGTGGAGACCGATGGTCGGCTCATCGAACACGAATACCGCGTCCGATTGGGCTTTGCCCATTTCGCTGGCGAGCTTCAACCGCTGGGCTTCGCCGCCCGAAAGCGCCGGCGTCGGTTCGCCGAGTGTCAGATACCCAAGACCCAAATCATGCAAGGTGGTCAGACGTGCGTGGACCTTCTTGAGGTCGTGGGTCACGGCCAATGCCTGATCCACGCTCATTGCCATGAGTTGGGGCAGACTCAGTGAAAGGTGAGATTCCCCCTTAACCGCACGCCGAATCGTGCCGGCTTCAGACGCATACCGGGAACCGCCGCAGTCCGGGCATTCGATGGTCACGTCCGGCAGGAACTGCACGTCGAGTGAGATCGAACCGGTGCCGTCGCACGTGGGGCAACGCAGCCGTCCAGTGTTGTACGAGAAATCGCCGGCCTTCCAGCCGCCCGTCTTGGCCGCATCGCATCGGGCGAAGGCGCGGCGCAGTTCGTCGTGAATATCGGCATAGGTGGCCACGGTGGAGCGCACGTTTGCGCCAATCGGCGTGGCGTCGATGAGATTCGCACGATGGATGCCCTCGGCCTCAAGTTCACGCACATGTTCCGGCAACCGCTCCCCCGCCGCCTGCGCTTTGAGCGCGGGAATCAGCGATTCGAGCACCATCGTGGTTTTACCGGAGCCGGAGACGCCTGTCACCGCCACGAGCCGGCCGCGCGGAATATCAACGTCCAGCGGCTTGACCGTATGCAACTGGCCGGTTGTCATGCGGATGTGGCCAAGGTCGAACACCTGCGGTTCCGCCACGCGCTCACGGATGTGCGCGCTCACATTATCGGCCAAGAACGGCGCAATACGACTACTTGGATTCGCCGCCACTTCGTCTACCGTGCCTTGCGCGATCACATGCCCGCCTTCGGCGCCGGCAACCGGTCCCATTTCAATGAGATGGCCGGCGGCTTTGAGCACGCGCACGTCATGGTCCACGACCACCACGGAATTGCCGTCCGCCACTAGATCGCGCATCACGCCGAGCAGTCCGTCCACATTCGAGGGGTGCAGCCCGATGGATGGCTCGTCAAGCACATACAGCACGCCAGTGGTGCGGTTGCGCACGGCACGGGCGAGCTGCACACGCTGGCGTTCACCGGTCGAAAGCGTGGCACCGGCGCGGTCAAGCGCCAGATAGCCGAGGCCCAAATCCAACAGTCGGCGGGCCACGTTCAGGAATGATTCGCAGATGTTGGTGGCCATCGGCCGCATGTCGGCGGGCAGAGATTCCGGCACGCCGCGCACCCAATCCACCGCCGTATCCAAGGTCATCGCGCTGGCTTCGGCCAGGTTCAGCCCGCGCACATGCGGGGCCCGGGCTGCGGCGCTCAGTCGGGTACCTCCGCAGTCGGCGCATGGTCCCTCCTTGAGAAATCGAGCCACGCGCTTCAGACCTTTCTCGTCCTTGGCTTTGGCGAGCGCGTTCTCCACCGTGTATACGGCGTTGAAGTAGGTGAAATCGAGTTCGGCGAAATCGTCGCCTTTCTTCGGCTTGTAAAGAATATGCTTTTTGACGGCCGGCCCGTTGAATACGATGTCACGCTCTTCGGGCGTGAGCTCGCTGAACGGCACGTTGGTGCGCACGCCCATCGCGCCGCACACCTGCTTCATAAGGTCCCACATGAGCGAGCCCCATGGCAGCACCGCACCGTCGTCGATACTTTTCGACTCATCCGGCACCAGAGCCGCACGGTTCACTTCGCGCACAATGCCGGTTCCGGAGCAGGTCGGGCAGGCGCCGGCCGAGTTGAAAGCGAGCGATTCGGCTCCGGGCGCGTGGAATTCCTTGCCACAGCCAGCACAGGTGATGGGCAGACCGGCCGCCACGTTCAGCGTCGGCTCGTTGTGCGCCCCGCAATGCGGGCACACGTGCGAGGCGACGCGGGAGAACAGGAGCCGCAGACTGTTGAGCAGTTCGGTCATCGTGCCGAACGTCGAACGGATGCCAGGCACCGTGGGCCGCTGGTGCAGGGCCAGCGCGGCCGGCACGTGCAGTACTTCGTCCACTTGGGCGCGACCGGCCTGGGTCAGGCGGCGTCGCGTGTACGTGGACAGCGCCTCCAAGTAGCGCCGCGAACCTTCCGCATACAGCACGCCGAGCGCCAGCGAGCTCTTGCCCGAACCGGAGACGCCGGCCACGCCCACCAGTTCGCCCAGCGGAATGTCGATGTCGATGTTCTTCAGGTTATGCACGCGCGCCCCGCGCACTTCGATCGCCTGCGGCCGCTGATCGTTGCTCATGCTCGGCACTGCTCCGCCACCACCCTACTGTCTGACCTATTATCAAGCGTCACGCCGTTACCTCTTTCTCGACCTCGCCCTAGACCGCCGCCGCACGAGCTTCATGGTCTCCAGTATCATCACGACCAACGACGGCAGCCGAGAGGCTTTCGCTATTAAGCACCGCTTCTCGCATGCTGTTCGCCGCGACAACGAACGAAAGAAGGTGCCACAATGACGTGGTTCAGCGCCAAGAACGCGCTCGCAGAGGATCCCGTCATGGGGCTGCTCCGGGAACAGGTGACGACGACCCGCAAAGGAGTGTCCATCGCGTTGGACGCCGTCGAGGGGCATCTGAGCGTCGATGAATCCAGAAAGAGCGTCAACGATATCGAGCACGAGGGGGACGAGGTCCGTTCCAAGGTCGTTCACGCGTTGACCAAAGCCTGGACCACGCCGTTGGACCGTGAGGATCTGTTCCGTTTCTCCCGATCCATCGACGACGTGCTCGACAACACCCGCGATTTCATACGCGAGATCCATCTTTGGAAAGGATATGCCGGCGAACACGCCAATGTCGCGTTGACCCACGTGAACGTCGCCCTGCACGATCTGGAACTCGCCGTGACCGCGGAAGGCGCCGACATGCGCCGGTACTGCCTCGAGGCCAGCAAGGAATCCGCCCGCGTGCGGCGCGCCTACGAATCGGGGCTTGCAGCCGTCTACACCGGCGAAATGAGCATGGACACCCTGAAAACCCGAGATCTGCTGCGCCGCGTCGACGTCATAGGCCTGAGGCTTGGGGAGTCCTCCGACGCCATCCTCGACGGGCTCGTCAAACGCGGGCTGTGACTCACCGGAATACCGCAAAGGGAAAGGCGCGAATATGCGCAGGAAACTGATTCTTGATTTGGATACGGGCATCGACGACGCGCTGGCAATCGGATCCATCTTCTCGCGTCACAGACAGTGGGCCATATACAACGGCAGCTTGATGCGTTCTCCATTCACTTCGAGTTGGCGGGGATGCAGAACGTATTCCTCGCCCAATCGTTGGGCATACCTTTTGCGGAATTTGTCGAGCGAAGACACACCGTATCGTTTCGTGGATTTCACTTCGATCGGGCTGATGCGAGGTTTCATCGCGGCATTATCGTTTTCCCGAACGATGAGGAAGTCTATCTCCATGGTTTTCGAGGCATCCGTTCTATCCGAGCGCGAGAAGAAATACAGTTTGCGCCCATTAGCCCGGAATTGCTGAGCCACCGCATTCTCCACCAGCATTCCTTCGTTGAGCGAAAGCCTATCGAACAGAATATCCCGGTACACATCATCCGGCGTTGTCTCTCGATCGGCAAACGCCTGCGACACCAACAAACCGGTATCCGCCATATAGCATTTGAATGAATCGTTATCTTCGTACAATCCCAGCCCCACCAAAGGGTCAGTCGAATTACGGCACAGGTTCACCAAGCGGGCGTCTTCCAACCAGAAGAACGCCGAATCGTATTCACGAGATCGAGCCCCCTTATCGACCGATGCCAGAGTGAATCGTTTCTCATGCTTGGACAGCTGCCCTGGAATCTGAGCGAAAATGCCCCGCACGTGGCCGGCATCGCCATTGGCGAACTTGCCGATATCATCACTGTACAGCTGCAGGATGCCACGCTTGATCAAATCCACCTCGCCAAAATCGCGCTGCTCGACATAATCGGCAACCGCCTGCGGCATACCGCCCACTAGCAGATATTCGCGCCACAGCCTCATCCCCCGTTTATGCAGAGCATCGGGCAACGGGACCAGACGCTCGAACGATTTACGAATCGTTTCAGCAAGCAGCTCCTCCCCCATAGCCCAGCAGAACTCCTCAAAATCGAGCGGCCCCATATCCATTTTCCGTTCCTCGGAGGGAATGACGATATTCGCCACATTCCTCTTGATGGAAATCAGCGAACCAGTTTCCACATAGTCATACCGGCCATCCGCAACCAGATATTTGACGAGCTCCCTCGCCGCCGGATACCGCTGTACCTCGTCGAAAATAATCAACGATTCACGCTCGTATAGTCGCTTGCGGTAATACGCAGACAACAGCATGAAAAATGTGTCAAAGTCATCACGCTAGTTTTCGAAGATGTCGCGAACGTCGCGCGGCAAACGCGCGAAATCGATGAGAATATATGACTTGTACTGAATGCGGCCGAATTCCTCAACAATGGTGCTTTTGCCCACACGGCGAGCGCCTTCGACGAGAAGAGCCTCACGCCCACCCGCTTTTTGTTTCCATGCGATCAGCTTATCCAGCATCTTGCGCTTCAACATGAGCAATCACCTCATTACACGAAAACAACAGTATAGGCATATGCTATTCTACACGAAAACAGAAGTATAGAGGTGGCCGATTCTACACGAAAACAACGGTATAAGGACGCAAGCCGAACCGGCTCACCCCCAATTCCCCCCCCCATCACACCGGCGGCCTGTTTGATTGTGCGATTTTGTGCGAATGGCTCACACGGTTCTTAGTGAGAACCGTTCGCTGCGTACCTGACCCTAGAACCGGATCAGCGCCTTGATGACCTTGCGCTGGTCCATCGCCTCGTAGGCGTCTTGGATATGGTCGAGGTCGTACTCGGCGGTGAACACGCGGCCGGGGTTGATCTCGCCCTTGAGCACCGCGTCCAGCAGACCCTCATCAAGGTCATAGTGGCGCACGGGAGCCGGGCCGCCCTTGATGCCGATGTTGCCGTAGAACGTGCCTTCGGCGCTGATCTCCACGTCGTGCGGCAGGCCCACACGACCAATCACGCCACCGCGGCGAATCAGGCCAATCGCCGTGTCGAAGGACTGCTTGGAGCCCACGCATTCGAGAACTGCGTCCGCACCATAGCCACCGGTCATTCCTAGCACCTTGTCAATAGCTTCTTGGCCGCGCTCGGGCACGATATCAGTCGCACCAAATTCGCGGGCGAGCGCCGCGCGATCCTCGTGACGGCTCATGGCAATAATGCGCGTGGCACCGCGCATCTTAGCGGCAATCACACTGCACAGGCCGACTGCACCATCGCCCATGACCACGGCGGTGTCACCGGGCTTGACCTCGGCAGAAGCCGCCGCGTGATAACCGGTGGACATCACATCGGAAATGGTCAGCAGCGATGCGAGCTGTTCATCGGAATAATCTTCCGGTGAACCGGGCACCTTGACCACGGTGCCATCCGCCTCGGGCACACGCAGGTATTCGGCCTGACAAGCGGAGAAGTAGCCGCCGTGCGGGCACACGGATTCGAAGCCGGCCTTGCATACCGGGCACTTGCCGCAGCTGTATGGGAATGGCACGACCACGAAATCACCTGGCTTAACGGATTCGACCGCCGCGCCAACCTCTTCGACCACACCGATGGACTCGTGACCCACCTGGCTGTGCGCGGCCTGTCCGCTCAGCCCACGGAAGAACCACAAATCAGAGCCACACACGCACGTGCGCACCACGCGGATCACGATGTCATCATCCTGTTCAAGCGTCGCCTTCGGCACTTCTTCCACGGCCATCTTGCCAGGCTCCACGAAAATCGCGGCTTTCATCATTTCGGTCATGTCAATCACTCCTTTGTTGGGAATATCTGTCTATTGTCGTTTATTGTTTGACGTCGGTTTGCAGGCGCTTCACCTGTTCGATGATGTTCCGGTTTTCTTCGATGAGCTGCTGCGCCTCCTCGTCGCGCCCCTCAGCCTTAGCCCGCCAGTACAGTGTCTTGAACGATACGTACGCCTGCTGCATTCGAATGGATTCGGCTTTGGCAGCGAGACGCAGGGCCTGCGCGTCGAGCAGTTCCATCTGGCGGCGTGCACCTTCTCGCCCGCCCTGCGAGTTGGCGAGGTATGTGCGCATCGATTCGAGCGGCATGCCCGTGGCTGCGAGACAGGATACTGCGGTCAGCCGTTCGAGATCGACGTCCGAATAGGCGCGATGCCCCGAACTCGGGTCGCGAGTGATAGGAGCGATAATGCCGATCTGCTCGTAGTAGCGCAGCGTGGACTCCGGAAGCCCGGAAATCATCGATGCCTCGCGAATCGTATGCCATGCGGTCGTTGTGCTCATATCGACAACTCTAAAAACCTCAAGTACTTGAAGTAAAACAGCGACACGCCCATGGATGTCTTCTGCACGAGTAGGCTGGGATTCGGCGATGGGACCCGCCTGAACTTGTTTCGAACCGCACACTGCTGATAGTTCCTACACACGATTTGACATTGCATGAAATCGTTGTGTCTTCAGCAGGATTCAGCGGTTTCAGGAAAGGCTACTATGGGTTCGCAATCCCCATCCGCAGGTGCCCGGCCGATTACGCACACGACCACTCCCCCGGCGTACAAGCTCCCCGATATTCATCTTGATATTGTGTTGGTCGTCTTCTGCGGCGGCACTATTGGCACCGCGATTCGCTATGCGTTCGCGCAGATTCCCGCGGCTGGCAGCTTCCACACCGGCACGTTTGTGGCCAACATGCTGGCTTGCTTCTGCTATGCAGGGCTGACCGCTTACTTGGCCGGCGCTTCCCGGTTCGGTGCACGTTCCAAAGAACTTGCCAGTCGCGGACTCGGCATGGGCGTATGCGGTGGTTTGTCTACGATGTCGACACTCGCGCTGGAAGGTTTTACCGCAATCCGCGACGGTCAGGTGGCGGCCGGCATTGCCTATATACTGCTGACGTTCGCGCTGGGTCTGGTTTGTGCGTCTGCCGGCGTGTGGGCAGGAACGCATCTGGCCGGCTCCTCGAACGTATCCGCCGAAGCGTCCGCTGATACGAATGCCGCTACGACCAGCAAGGGAGGTAAGGCGTGATGACCGTATTCCTACCAATCTTGGTCTGCCTGTGCGGCGGCGTAGGCGCCTCCTGCCGCTATCTGCTTGACGTGACCATCAAAACGTACTGGCGGCGCGCATTCCCACTTTCCACGTTCACCATCAATCTCATCGCCGGATTCCTAGCCGGTTTGGTCGCGGCGCTGGCCCTCGGCGGGACACTTGATGAACCATGGCGGCTAGTGCTGGCCACCGGTTTCCTCGGCGGCTTCTCCACATTCTCGACCGCAATCAACGAAATGGTGACGCTCTTCCGTAAACACCGCTACCCCACCGCAGCGGCCTATCTGGTGCTGTCGCTGAGTGTGCCGGTCGTTGCTGCGGCCTGCGGTTTTCTCGTCTGACCGCCACGCCGATTCCCGACGCGGTCAGCGGTATCATTGCGAGGTCGAACGTCACAGGTACATCCGGGAGGTATAGGGGCATGGCGAACAATGGAGCGGATGTGAAGCCGAATCAAGGTGTGGGCGCCACAAATACCTCGACCACAACGAATACTGCGGAAAATACCGTGGGCACGGCAACCCTGAAGCAAAATGGACTCGCCGTGTTGGGCAAGTATGTGGGTGTTTCCGCCACGCAGACCATTGTGGAGTATGCGACGTTCGCCATTCTGCACTTGATCGGCGTACCCTCACAGATCGCCAACGGCATCGCCGTGGTGTGCTCGGCGACCTACAACTTCGTGATGAACCGCAACGTGACATTCAAATCGTCCAGCAACTTCACCCGTTCCGTGGCGCTGTTCGTGCTGCTATGAGGCTGGTTCGCTGTGGCGTTCGTAATCATGGTGGTAATCGCCTTCGCCATCATCGGCATGCAACGTGCGATGTCCTCAACGACTAGGCAGAACACTCATGGCAATCATCACGACAACATCCTCAGTCAACGCGGATACCATCGCGCCGACTGATTGCACCGACATATCACGACAACGAATAGGAGGCATATGACTCATTCATATGCCTCCTATTCGTATTTCAGAACACTTATCAGATCAGAAGAACAGCACCGCGACGCCCGCCGCGAAGCACATGAGCAGAATCGAAGTCAGGAAGCTGGCGAGCATCGGCTTCTTACCCTTGGAAGCAATGGCCTTGAAGTTCACGTTGATGCCGAGCGCGGCCATGGCCATGCCGAGCACGATGTACGCGAAGTCCACGAGCTGCGGGGTGATGAAGGCGATGAACGGCACGAAAGTGCCGATGATCGAAGCGCCGATAAAGCCGAGCATGAACCACGGGAAGGCCACGGTCTTCTTGCCGGTGTTCTCCACCTCAGAGTGCTTCTTCTCCCACCAGATAGCGATAATGATGGCGGCAAACACGAGCATGAGCACGCGGGAGAGCTTCATGATGGTGGCGATGTCCACCGCGCCGAAAGCGTCGCCGGCGGCGACCGCGTGGGCGATTTCGTGCAGGGAAGCACCGGCGGTGATGCCCAGCTGGTCCTTGGTCATGCCGGTCAGCGGGCCGAGCGCGATCTCCAGCAACGCGAACACAGTACCCATAATGGCTACGATGGCCACGGCCATGGTCACGTCGTTATCCTTCTCGTCCTGCTTGTCCTCAGACGCCTTGATGGAACCGGCCAGACCCATGACGGCGGCCGCACCGCAGATGCCGGTGCCACCGGCGGTCAGGATGGCGAGCATCGGGTCGACACCGAGCTTGCGGGCGATGGCATAGCACACGATGATGGTCAGCGTGACGACCACAGCGGCGATCGGCAGACACTTGATGCCCTGCGTGAACAGCACGGCGAGGTTGAGCTTGAAACCGAGCAGGATGATGCCGAGGCGCAGCAGCTTGTTGGAAATCAGGCCAGCGGCGTCCTTGACGCCTGCCTTGCGGCCATCATTGGAACCGACGTAGGCACTGCGGATCGGGAACTGGATGATCATACCGATGAGCAGCGCGATGATAAGCGCGCCGAACAGGCTGAATCCGGGGAACTGCTTGAGCCAGGAGGCGAACAGCGAAGCCAGCAGAGCCAGAACGCCAATGAACAACATGTCAACGGCGGCAATGCGCTTCCACCATTTTGTACAGAACTCTCTCATGGTGTCTATTGAATCTCAAGTGTTTACATCGGTCAAATCATTGCTACCAATACATATCATCGATTTTGCCGATGCCACATTCTGGCTCCCCTCTGACGGGAGACAAGGCACTGACTATCCGCGCAACACAGCGATAATCGCTTCCACCAGCTCTCGCTGATCGTGCGTCAGGCCGGATCTCGGCACCAAGGCATAGAAACGGCGCACGAATTCGTCTCCGAGCTTTCGCGCCGGCACTCCAGAAGGCACTGCGGCTTCCGAAATCAGCGACTGCCCAAAGCCGGAAGACAACGCCGCCGCAATCGCGGCATTGCTGGACACCTCCATGGTGCGAGGCGGCAAACCCTGCATAGTCTTGAAATACAAATCCGTGTAATACCGCACACCGGAACCGTGCTCGCGCACCATCCATACGCCGTCTGGTTCTCCCGCCAAGACCAGCCGGTCCTCGCACAGGGTGACACGATCCACCGAATCATTGACGATCGGCTTTTCCACCACGCCCAAATGCACGGCTTTCATGCTTGCCTGGTCAAGAATGGCGTCCGAGTTCATCATCTGCACGGCAAAATCGAACCCATCCATGTTCCGGGCCATGACCGGCAATGCCTTGGGAAGCAATATTGCGGCGGTCGTATGCGAGAACGAGACCGCCAATGGCTCGCGATCCTCCTGCACGCGGGCAATCTGCTCGCGCGTATCACGCCATAATCCATCAATACCAATGGCAGTCTGATACAGCATCCGCCCGGCCTGCGTAGGCGTCACATCGCTTTTCGCATTGCGCACGAACAGCGGAGCCCCGACCATCTGTTCCAATTGGGCGATGCGCGACGACACCGTCGACTGCGACACTTTCAGCTCGTCAGCAGCCAACGTGAACTGGCCCACCTCATATACGGCGACCAGGGTCTCAAGCAATGGGAACATGGTTCAACTGTAACGCCTTATACTTCGCGCATCTGCGCTAATTGCGTCTTTGCCTTGTGGAGTTTGGCGTAAATTTCGTTACGCTGTGCCGGATTCTTAGCACGCTGATGATCTCGCGTAAGTTTGTCAACATCGGCTTCGAGTCGCGCGATCTCGCCATGCTGCACGATGCATGCATCCAGATTCTCGAAGTCCGTGGTTCCCAAAATCGCTTGCGAGCACAAGGAAGCCCACAGTTCATCAATGGTGGAGCCGGTCAACTCAAGCTGGCACTCCCCTGCCGGCTGCCAGTCGCCTGCATACACGTGATAAATAAGCGTGTGTCCAGCACGCCCCGGCTGTGCACGACGCACCGCGAACGCGCATTCCTCGCGCGTTCTGCCTTCGAACGGCACCTCGCGCACACATGCAAACACAATGCCCGACTTGCGTTGTCCGGCAATAAGTTCGATGACTTCAGAAGGTATTTCAGTGGCTTTAGCCGTAAGTTTAAGACCGATAATCAACACTTCTGGAATCAGTTTGCCATCCGCAAGTCCAGTGTTGGCAGAACGAGCCAGGGCCAGCATGGTGATGGATTCAATCTCATTCACAAACCGCTGCTTAAGCTTGCCGGAAATCGGCGCTTTGCCCACGAACAGAGCCTTCGGCAATATGCCCTTGGCCTCCGGAATCGCCGTGGAAACAGGCAGTCCCAGTGAAATTGCGGATACGGAACCACAGTGAGAAGCCTGTGCACCAGTCATCATCGACCTTCTTTCCCGGCCTGCCATCAGTGTCATACCCTCGCAGTGCAGCAGTCCGTTTATCTATTGGAAAGCAACACTAGCGCATCCAGGCCGGAAGTCGTGGTACATATCCATATCCTGCTGCGGTTATAGGAAATCCCCTCCGAGTTTCCTCGAAGGGGATTTTCTATAACGCTAGTTCAAGCGAAGATTCTTGTCTGATGAAAATCAGGCGAGGATCTTGGTCACACGACCGGAGCCAACGGTGTGGCCACCTTCACGCACAGCGAAGGTCAGGCCTTCCTCCATAGCGATGGGCTGAATCAGCTCAACGGTGAAGGTAGCGTGGTCGCCCGGCTGAACCATCTCGACGCCTTCCGGCAGCTCGATGACGCCGGTGACGTCGGTGGTGCGGAAGTAGAACTGCGGACGGTAGTTGGAGAAGAACGGCGAGTGACGGCCGCCCTCGTCCTTGGTCAGCACGTAGACTTCGCCCTCGAACTTGGTGTGCGGGGTGACGGAGCCCGGCTTGGCCACAACCTGGCCACGCTCGACATCTTCACGGCCAAGACCACGCAGCAGCAGACCGGTGTTGTCGCCAGCCTCGCAGGCGTCCATGGTCTTGTGGAAGGTCTCGATGGAGGTGACGGTGGTGGTCTGGGTCGGACGGATACCAACGATCTCGACCGGAGTGTTGACGGCCAGCTGGCCACGCTCAACACGACCGGTGACAACGGTACCACGGCCGGAGATGGTGAAGACGTCCTCGATCGGCATCAGGAACGGCTTGTCGAGGTCGTGGACCGGGGTCGGGATGTAGTCGTCGACGGCGTCCATGAGGTCCTTAACGGACTGGACCCACTTCTCGTGGTCCGGAGCGTCGTCGTGCAGAGCACCGTAAGCGGAGGTGTGGATGACCGGGCAGTCGCGGTCGAAGCCGTTCTCGTCGAGGAGGTCGCGGACCTCTTCTTCGACGAGCTCGATGAGCTCCTCATCCTCAACCATGTCGCACTTGTTCAGGGCGACAAGGATCTTCGGGACGCCCACCTGACGAGCGAGCAGCACGTGCTCGCGGGTCTGAGCCATCGGGCCGTCGGTGGCGGCCACAACGAGGATGGCGCCATCCATCTGGGCAGCACCGGTGATCATGTTCTTCACGAAGTCGGCGTGGCCCGGGCAGTCGACGTGAGCGTAGTGACGCTTCTCGGTCTGGTACTCGATGTGGGCGATGTTGATGGTGATACCGCGGGCGGCCTCTTCCGGAGCAGAATCGATCTGGTTGAAGTCGTACTCCGGGTTGACATCCGGGAACTCCTCGTGCAGCACCTTGGAGATGGCAGCAGTCAGGGTAGTCTTACCGTGATCGACGTGGCCGATGGTACCAATGTTAACGTGCGGCTTAGTACGCTCGTACTTTTCCTTTGCCATTACTTTTGTCCTCCTGGACGTCTCGTGAGTTTCCTGCACCCTTTCGCGCAGGCACTCGCTCTATTCTACTGGGTTTCTGGGTTATGTGCCACTTTGAAGAGCCAGAACCCAGTCAGCGGTACAGAATGTTACCGCTGACTGGCGACACTGGCTACTTCATCGTGAGGCGCGTGTCACTCGCCGCGCTGAGCCTTGATGATCTCCTCGGAGACGCTCTTCGGCACCTCGTCGTAGGAGTCCATCTCCATGGTGAACATGGCGCGGCCCTGGGTCTTGGAACGCAGGTCGCCGATGTAGCCGAACATCTCGGACAGCGGGACCTTGGCGTCGATGACCTTGACGCCGACACCGTCGGTCATGGACTGGATGTTGCCACGACGCTGGTTCAGATCGCCGATGACATCGCCCATGTACTCTTCCGGCGTACGAACTTCGACCTTCATGATCGGTTCGAGGATGACCGGCTTAGCCTTCGGGGCAGCTTCCTTGAAGCACATGGAACCTGCGAGCTTGAAGGCCATTTCGGAGGAATCGACCGGGTGCATCTGACCATCGGTGACGGTGGCCTTGACGCCCACGACCGGGAAGCCGGCGAGGATACCGGACTCCATGGCCTCCTTGACACCAGCCTCGATGGGGCCGATGAATTCGCCGGAGATGTGGCCGCCGGTGACCTTGTTCTCGAACTCGAAGGTCTTGCCCTCGGTGGTGTCGAGCGGCTCGAAGTTCATCAGGACCTTTGCGAACTGGCCGGAACCACCGGTCTGCTTCTTGTGGGTGTAGCCCTGGTCCATGACGGCCTTGCGGATGGTCTCGCGGTAAGCAACCTGCGGCTTGCCCTGGTTGCACTCCACCTTGAACTCGCGACGCATACGGTCGACGATGATGTCGAGCTGGAGCTCGCCCATGCCGGCGATCAGGGTCTGGCCGGACTCTTCGTCGGTCGTGACCTGGAAGGTCGGATCCTCTTCGGCCAGCTTGGACAGGGCGATGCCCATCTTCTCCTGGTCGGCCTTGGTCTTCGGCTCGACGGCCACCTGGATCACAGGATCCGGGAAGGTCATGGAGTCGAGGGTGATCGGATCGTCGATGGCGCACAGGGTGTCACCGGTGGTGACGTTCTTGAGGCCCACGAAGGTGTAGATGTTGCCGGCGTCAGCCTGCTCCATCGGGTTTTCCTTATCGGCGTGCATCTGGAAGATCTTGCCGATACGTTCCTTCTTCTCGCGGGTGGAGTCGAGCACGGAATCGCCGGGCTTGACGGAACCGGAGTACACACGCACGAACACGAGCTTGCCGTAGAACGGGTGGGTGGAGATCTTGAAGACCAGAGCCGAGAACGGATCGGTCTTGACCGGCTTGCGGTCGATCTCGACGGACTCATCGCCAGGCTTGTAGCCCTTGATGGCCGGCACGTCCTCCGGGGACGGCAGGTAATCGACGACGCCGTCCAGCATCGGCTGAACGCCCTTGTCCTTGAAGGCGGAACCGCAGAAGATCGGGAAGGCTTCCTTGGCGATGGTGAGCTTGCGCACGCCAGCGCGGATGTCTTCCTTGGACAGGTCGCCGTCCTCGAAGAACTTGTTCATGAGCTCGTCGTCGGCTTCGGCAGCGGCTTCCACGAGCTTCTCGTGGTATTCCTGGGCCTTGTCCTTGAGGTCGTCCGGGATCTCGGTGGTGTCGTACTTGGCGCCGAGCTCCTCGGTGCCGTTCCACACGTAGGCCTGCATCTCAACCAGGTCGACAACGCCAGTGAAGTCGTTCTCGGAACCGATCGGCAGCTGCATCACGATCGGAGTAGCGCCCAGCTTCTCCTTGATGGTGTCGACGGAGTAGTAGAAGTTCGCGCCGAGCTTGTCCATCTTGTTGATGAAGCAGATACGCGGAACGCCGTACTTGTCAGCCTGACGCCACACGGTCTCGGACTGCGGCTCCACGCCTTCCTTGCCGTCGAACACGGCAACGGCGCCATCGAGCACACGCAGGGAGCGCTCCACCTCGGCCGTGAAGTCCACGTGGCCAGGGGTATCGATGATGTTGATCTGGAACTTGCCCTTGGTGTCGTGGGACTGACGGCTCCAGAAGCAGGTGGTAGCAGCGGACTGGATGGTGATACCACGTTCCTGCTCCTGCGCCATGAAGTCCATGGTGGAGGCGCCGTCGTGGGTCTCGCCGATCTTGTAGTTCTTACCGGTGTAGAACAGAATACGCTCGGTAGTGGTGGTCTTGCCGGCATCGATGTGGGCCATGATGCCGATATTGCGGACGTCGTGGAGGTCCGAAATCTCTTCAGCCATCGTTTTTCCTTAGCTTTCTTAGGGGGCTTAAGACTACCAGCGGTAGTGAGCGAAGGCCTTGTTGGCCTCAGCCATCTTGTGGGTGTCCTCGCGACGCTTGACGGAAGCGCCGAGACCGTTGGAGGCATCGAGGATCTCGTTGGCGAGACGCTCGGCCATGGTCTTCTCACGACGGGCGCGGGAGAAATCGGTCAGCCAGCGAAGCGACAGGGTGTTGGCGCGGTTCGGCTTGACCTCGACCGGCACCTGGTAGGTAGCGCCACCGACACGGCGGGAGCGAACCTCGAGGGACGGACGGATGTTGTCCAGGGCGCGCTTGAGCACAGCCACCGGCTCCTGGTCGGACTTCTCCTTGACCATATCGAGCGCGGAGTACACGATGTCCTCGGCGATCGACTTCTTGCCGTCAAGCAGAATCTTGTTGATGAGCTGCGCCACCACGGTGGAACCGTAGATCGGATCGGGCAGCACGACGTGCTTCTTGGAAGGTCCCTTACGTGACATATCTCTTACTTCGCCTTCTTTGCTCCATACAGGGAACGACCCTGCTTACGGTCCTTGACACCCTGGGTATCGAGCGCACCACGCACGATGTGGTAACGCACACCCGGCAGATCCTTCACACGGCCGCCGCGTACGAGCACGATGGAGTGCTCCTGCAGGTTGTGGCCCTCGCCCGGAATGTAGGCGGTGACTTCGATGCCCGAGGACAGGCGCACACGGGCGACCTTACGCAGAGCCGAGTTCGGCTTCTTCGGGGTGGTGGTGTAAACACGGGTGCACACGCCACGACGCAGCGGGCTTCCCTTCAGGGCCAAAGTCTTGGACTTCTTCGGCTTTGCCTGACGTCCCTTACGGACGAGCTGTTCAATAGTAGGCAACTTGAATTCTCCGATTCAGTGGTTTCTCTTGCTTTCGTGTGACCGCCGCACTGCGCCACACTTCTCAGCTCTCCGGACGCTCGTCTGCTGACGGCATCCGACGAATCGGAAAAGATAGCCCAGTCCACCGGCCCGATGGCCTTCTCCCCTCCCGTCGGCGCATTGCTGCGTGCGATCAGCGGTTTGAAGGATATCCCAGCGCGCACACCTATTACATAAGGCATGCCGTTGGCACACACAAATATCAATACTACGATTTCGCCGGACAACGACGCGCCGGAGAGTATTTGCCCCACACTCTGCCTCACACAGCAGGTGCCCCCGCGGAGACTATGTCGCACGGGGGCACCGCCAAGGAGGTTCAGCTATCCATCATTCACCACATACCAACTGTGTTATCTAGCACGTCCATGTGCTCTTCCATATCCAATGGGAACATCCATTTGCGGCCCGGCCTCTTTGCCGTATCACCTTGCCGTTTCCTCACTTATAGTATAGCAAAACCGCCCCTGCGAAACGCCCAAAACAGTAATCGGGAGTAGGTGGGAGCGGTTATTGCGCAGTCGGTTTTCAGCTGAGAAAATCAGCCTTCGACCTTGGCATCAGCGGTTGCCTTCTTGTCAGCATCGAACGGGTGATCACCGGTCGCGACGTTCTTGGCAGAGCCCTTCTCGCCATTGTCGGAATCCCAGTGGATCTCGTGCTTGTCATCGTGGTTGCGCCACCAGCTGGACAGGATGGAACCAGAGATGTTGTGCCACACGGAGAAGAAGGTGGACGGCACGGCGGCAATCGGGTTGGAGGCAAAGGAGGTCAGAGCCAGGGTTGCACCCAGAGCGGAATCCTGCATGCCGACTTCGAAGGTGATGGCCTTCTGCTGTGCGTAGCGGAAGCCCTTCGGGTAGATCTTGTACATCAGCTTGGAGAAGCCGAAGCCCAGCGAGTAGCCGCACAGGTTGTGCAGGATGACCACCGGGATGGCCATCAGGGAGCTGGCCACGAACAACTTCGGGCCGTTGGCGGCAACGACCACGCCGATGATCAGCAGGATGGCCACCTGGGAGACGATCGGCAGGGCCACGGTAATCTTTTCGATCTTCTTGCCGAAGATCATGTGGCAGATCACACCGAGGGCAATCGGGAAGAGCACCACCTTGACGGCGTTGAGGAACAGGGACTCGACCGGCACGGACACGTACTGGGAGGCCAGCAGCTGCATCAGCAGCGGAATCATGAACGGAGCGCACAGGGTGGAAAGGATACCGATGGAGACATCGAGCGCCACGTCACCGCGGGAGAGGTAGCTCATCACGTTGGAGGAGGTACCGGACGGGCAGCAGCCAACCAGAATCACGCCGACGGCCAGCGGACCGGACAGGTGGAAGATGGCGCACAGGGCCACAGCGATAAGCGGCATGATGATGAAGTGGGCAATGGTACCGACGATGACCATCAGCGGCTGAGTGAGAATGCGCTTGAAGTCATCCAGCGTCAGCGTCAGGCCCATGCCGAACAACACAATACCCAGCATGTAACCGGTGTATGCCTTGCCCCACAGGCTGGCAGCCGGCACGAAGTAGTTGAATACGGCCCACACGATAACGATGACGGTGAACCATTTGGTCAGCCAATCAGCGAAAGCCTTGACCTTCTCCATGATGTCTCTCTTCTATGTTTGGTGAAGTAACATCGCAAGAAACTAAACGGAATTGACCAAGAATGGACAATTCTGTTCGCATCGTGAACGCTCGCATGTCCACACCCAAGGCACATGAGATGCAAAAGAACAATGCCTTCGACGGGCGAGAACGCGATGAGCCACAATCGCAACACACCGGCACGCACATTTTCCACAGGATTGTGTATAGTGTTCACCTGTTGTGCTAATTCAGCGCTTTGCGCGCCGAGTCAAACACCATGGTGGCCATAGCTCAGTTGGTAGAGCATCTGATTGTGGTTCAGAAGGTCGCGCGTTCGAGCCGCGTTGGCCACCCCAGCAAGACCCTTCCGTTCATGGAAGGGTCTTTTGTTTTTTCTGCGCACCCCCACGTTGTACACTCGGGGCTGTCCACTTCACCAAACCCAAGGACATAAAGGTCCATCATGCTGTCTTTTGAGAACGATTACTCCCGCGCTGCCCACCCTGCCGTACTGGAGGCCGTGGCCGAAGCCAACAATCATCTGTATTCGGGTTATGGCTCCGACGAGCTTACCGAACAGGCCAAGGCGAAGATTCGCGAGGCTTGCGGCCAGCCGGATGCGGACGTGTGGTTCCTGGTAGGTGGCACACAGACCAACCAGGTCGTCATCGATACCATCACACCGGCGTATGCAGGCGTGATCACGGTCGCATCCGGCCATCCGAACGTGCATGAGGCCGGCGCCATCGAGTTCTCCGGCCATAAGGTACTCACGATTCCCCACCACAACGGCAAGATGGATCCGGCCGAATTGGACGAATTCTGCAAGACCTTCTATGCGGACGGCAACTACGAGCACATGGTGTTCCCCGGTTCCGTATACGTCTCGCAAAGCACCGAATACGGCACCATCTACTCCAAGGCCGAATTGCAGGCCATTGCCGACGTGGCGCATACGTACGACATGCCGCTGTTCGTGGACGGCGCACGTCTTGGCTATGCACTGACCGTCACCGGCAGCGATATGACGCTGGAAGATATGGCAAACATCGCCGATGTGTTCTATATCGGCGGCACCAAGGTAGGTGCCCTGTTTGGCGAGGCTATTGTGTTCACCAAGCACAACACGCCGAAGCATTTCCTGACCCGTATCAAGCAGCATGGCGCGCTGCTGGCCAAGGGCTTCGTGCTGGGTGCGCAGTTCGATGCACTATTCACTGACGACTTGTACTTCAAGATCGCCCGCAATGCCAATGAGGCGGCCGACCGCATTCGTGAGGCACTGCACGCCAAGGGATACACGCTCACCTTCGAAGCACCGACCAATCAGATCTTCGTGACGATGGACCAGCCGACCATCGACCGGCTCGAACATGACGTGAAACTTGGATTCACTGAAAAGGCTGATGATACGCATACCGTGATGCGCATCTGCACGAGCTGGGCCACCACGCCCGAAGAGGTCGACCAGCTTATTGAGTTGCTGTGACCGTTGAGCTCCAGGTCTCTCCCTCCGCCATCACTTCGCGATGCCAGCTCCCTCTGACGAGGGAGCTGGCCGCCGAAGGCGGACTGAGGGAGAGACCCCGGTCAAAACGAACCTACTCCCCTATGGCTTCGCGTTCCATGTCCACGAACTTGTGAACCGAGGCTTCCACGGAATAGTGCGCCTTGGTGTATTCGGCGTACTTCTCACCCCATTCTGCACGCTCAACCTGATGTTCGATCCACCAATCGATACGCCGTGCCAGCATCGCCGCATTCTGCACCGGGAACAACGATTCGTCCAGCAGCGCAAACTGGCTGGCCGCCGATAATTCGGACGCGGCAATCACCGGTACCAAGCCGCAAGCCATCGCCTCAATTACACTCACCGATTCGATGTCGGCAATCGAACAGTGCACGAACAGATCGCCCGAACGCAGCAGATCCGGCATATCGGCATGCTTGTGAAAGCCGATGTCGGCCTTGCGTGCCAGCAAACGACCGGCACGGAACCTGAGATACTGTTTGAGCGGCCCGGTACCGGCGATGATGAGCTGAATGCCCCCAGCATGCTTCGACATCGAAACTGCCTTAATCAGTGTAATCTGATCTTTCTCGCTGGCGAGCCTGCCGGACGCAATAACGCGGAACGGTACCGGAGCGGACGCCTCAGGATCAACCGGCTTCTTGGGTGAGTAGACAGGCGAATAACCGTTGGAAATCACATGCAGTTTCGCCTTGTATCCGTGCGCGCGTAGCAAGCTGGCGGTCATCTCGGTGGGCACATGAATATGATCGATGCGCTTGTACAGCCAATGTTTGAATAACCAGTACAGGAAGCTGGAGATGCCGGGAATATGGCGTAACGGACCGGCGGAATACAGCACGTTTTCAGGCTGCAGATGGAATCCGGCAGTGACCGGAATACCCATTTGGTGGGCGACCTTTGCGGCACGACGACCGAACTTGAACGGCATATAGACATGCACCACATCCACACCTTGGAACGCGGTGCGGAACAACGTGTCACTAGCCTCGGCGAACTGCATGAGCTGTTTAGCCGCCACCCAGGAAACGAGCGGAACCTTGTTCACTCGTGCGGGATATTCAGGGGCGCCAACACCTACGAGCCGCACATGATGCCCTTGTCTCTCCAATTCAGCAGCCCACTGCAAGGCCGAATTGGACGTGCCATTGCCCTGGTTGCCCACGGTATCCACCACCAGAGCGATGGTCAGCGGGCGGTCAATGCTCTTTTCAATCCCGTTTTCGCGCATTGCTTCATCGTAGCCGTCACATCTGGCGGCCGAGTCCGGACCAATAGGAAATGGTATGGTTCAGCGACGTTTGCCCAATAAGGTGACCTATCGTTGCCGCACTACAGGAATAGCAATCACTTGTCTTGCAGAGCCCTCGAAACCCGCGCTGCAGCCTGAAACAGCTCAGCGGTGTGTTTGAGCAAACTGATACGCACCCAGCCTTCGCCTGCTTTGCCGAAGCACGAGCCCGGCATCAATGCGACACCCGCGGTCTTCAGCAACCAATCCACGAATGCCGCGGAATTATTTGCCAAGTCTGCCGAGCCATCCGTAACCCTAACCTCACTCACTGTGCCATCGTGCACGCCCGCGCTGCCCCACCGCTCAGGTACTTTGGCCCATGCGAACAGTCCACCTTGCGCTTCAGATACCGGCAGGCCGGCTTGGGTAAAACCGTCTCGCACCACTTCGAAGCGATGCTGGTATTGCACGGCGAGCGCCGCCACAGTGCTCTGATCGGATTCCAGTGCCACTGCACCGGCCTGCTGGATGACGCTGGACGCCAGTACCGCGGTCTGCCTGTGCACGGCCTTGACCGCAGCCAACACTTCTGCATTCCCAGCCACAAATCCACCGCGCCAGCCGGCCACCATATACATTTTGGAGAGTGACCCAAGTTCCAGAGCCACATCAAGCGCACCGGGTGTCTCCAATAGGCTCAGCGAGCGCGTACTTCCGAATTCAAGCCCAGCATAGGCAAAATCATTAAGCACGATGAACCCATACTGCTGAGCTAGGCGTACAGCGGTTTCATACAGTTCCGGCGCGGCCACAGCGCCGGTCGGATTGTTGGGATAGTTGAGAATCAGCAGCTTCGCACGTTCCCACACAGCCGGATCAACAGCATCCAAATCAGGCAGGAAACCACGCGCCGGATCGGCGGGAATCGTCTCGAATCGACCTCCGGCAACCGCCGTGGAACCTTCATATTGCGGGTAATAAGGATTGACAGCAACAACCGTCTCACCTGGATCGATAAGCGCCTGAATAACAGTGGCAATGCCTACTGACGAGCCGGAAGTCGCCAGCAGTTGAGTGGCCGGGTCCACGGAGACACCGTGCTTGCTCTCGTACCAACCGGCAATAGCATTCAGGTATTCCGGCAAACCATCAAATGACGGATAGCGAAACAGGGAAGGATCATGGGCGGCATGAGCGAGCGCATCCTGCACAAATGCAGGTGGCTGACCATCCGGATTGCCTTTGCTTAAGTCGATGACATCTTCGCCGGCGGCGATGGCTGCTGCAGCTCGGGCATCCGCCTTGGCAAAAGGATTGCCCGGCAGCCCTGCCGCCCGCTGAGAAATCAAAGCCGCGTTCGACATCGGTATGCCGGCCTCCCCTGTATCCAGCCAGCGGCGTACTGGTTTTGGAACACCGCCGTCATCCCCAAAACGTTGGCCCGACCGTACTACAAACCTCATCGGCCGGTGATTGCTAAGGTACGGCAGCTCTGTTACGCGCGCAATGGCGTGTCTATACGCAGTATTTATGGCAGGTTACGGGCAGGACAACTTTTTCAATGGCATGCGGTGCTGTATCGACCACTCTCAGGCTTCCCTCAGGCGGCCAAAGTTCCCATTATTCCTTGGGACGGTGAAACCTCCATGGGAATGTGCTTTCTGTCCTGAATCGCAACCCCATCATGTGGTAAACGTCACACCGTGCGGTAAAAAACGCACCGTGCGGTAACACGATTTTAGCAAACTGCGGAATTAAGCCATTTTGCATTACTGCACCGTGCGGATTTCGCTGCACCGTGGGTCATTCACCGCACCGTGGAGCGCTCGCCTATTCCATGCAGCATGGCAGAATGTGGGTATGACTGAGAACGCCGTGAATACTGCCGTGACTTCCCCCTCCCCCGCAATTCCTGCCGTGAACCGCCCGCTCGGCACACCGCTGGGCAAACATCCCACCCGCGTGCTGTTTCTAGGTGCAGGCGAGCTAGGCAAGGAAGTGACCATTGAGCTGATGCGGCTGGGCGCATGGGTGTGCGCAGCCGACTCCTATGCCGGTGCTCCAGCCCAGCAAGTGGCGCATGAATATCGCGTGCTGGATATGGCGAATGCCGCCGAGTTGCAGGTGTTGTTCGATGAAGTCAAGCCGGACATTATCGTGCCCGAAGTGGAGGCCATCGCCACCGACATGTTGGCCGGAGCTGCAGCTGCCGGTGCCCAAGTAGTGCCAAGTGCCGAGATTGCTGCGATCTGCATGGATCGCGAACGCCTACGCGTGCTGGCTCACGAGGAGCTGGGCTTGCCGACCACGCCGTATCGTTTCGCTGGTTCGTTGGAAGAGCTGCGCGCCGGGGCTTTGGAAGTTGGCTATCCATGCGTGGTCAAGCCGTTGATGAGCTCGTCTGGTCACGGTCAGTCGGTGGTACGTTCCGCCGATGCCATCGATGCCGCTTGGACCGAGGCTCAGAAAGGCCGCCGTGCCGCCGATGAAGGTGATGTGTCGCGAGTAATCGTGGAAGCGTTGGCCCCATTGGAACGTGAGTTGACGGTACTGACTGTTTCTTCGTCCGCCGGTATTGTGACATGCGCGCCGATTGGTCAGCGTCAGGAGTCCGGCGATTATCGCGAGTCTTGGCAGCCGGCCGCTGAGCCAGGCGGCGAATCTGAGCGGGCTCAAGACATTGCACGCACCGTCGTTGAAGGCTTGGTGGCCAAGGCACAGGCAGCCGGTGAAACCGGTTGGGGCGTGTTCGGCGTGGAACTGTTCGTGCTCACCGATGGTTCGATTCTGTTCAACGAGGTTTCTCCCCGCCCGCACGATACTGGCATGGTGACGATGGCTTCCCAGCGCCTGAGCGAGTTCGCGCTGCACGCTCGCGCGATTCTAGGTCTGCCGATTACTGCCGAGCATGTGGCACTTACAATTCCGAGCGGCTCGGTGGCTGCCAGCCACGCCATCGTGGTGGCCGGCGATGGCGAAGCTGAATTCACCGACGTGGCCGCCGCACTGGCCGAGCCCAGCACTGATCTGCGTATTTTCGCCAAGCCCGAAGTGCATGGCCACCGCCGCATGGCCGTGGCACTGGCCGTCGGCGAATCCGAAGCCGACGCCCGCGCCAAAGCCGGCCTCGTGGCCGATGCGCTGACTATTACCGTGAAGTAATCCGTGAGTGTTGTTGTAGCCCTCGATTGGTACCCTTTTACCGTTAGTTCACCTAGAAATTTCACTCCTGAAAGGTGAGTCATGGAGAAGCTGGAAAAGCTCTACGAGGGCAAGGCCAAGCAACTGTACGCAACCGATGATCCCGAGGTTCTGTGGGTCGAATACAAGAACACCGCCACTGCTGGCGATGGTGAGAAGAAGGAGGACTTCACCGGCAAGGGCCGTCTGAACAACCTCATCACCACCATCATCTTCGACCTGCTCAAGAAGCGCGGCATCGACAGCCACCTCGTCAAGCGCGTGAATGACACCGGCCAGCTGGTACGCAAGGTGAACATGTTCCCGTTGGAGATCGTGCTGCGTAACGTGGCCGCCGGTCACTTCTGCTCCCGCTTGGGCGTGGAGGAAGGCCTGCCGCTCAAGGAGCCGGTGCTCGAGTACTTCCTGAAGAACGACGATCTGCATGATCCGTTCGTCAACGATGATGACCTCGTGGCCCTTGACGTGTGCACCCGTGAGGATCTGGCTGAGATTGCCCCGCTGGCTCGTAAGATCAACGAGGCCCTGATCGAGATCTTCGCCAAGATCGACGTCAAGCTGGTTGACTTCAAGATTGAGATGGGTCGCGCCACCGACGGCACGCTGCTGCTGGCCGACGAAATCACCCCGGATTCCTGCCGTCTGTGGGATCAGAAGGACCACTCCGGCAAGGTCGAGCACCTCGACAAGGACCTGTTCCGCCGTGGTCTGGGCAGCATCATCCCGGCCTACGAGGAGATTGAGGAACGTCTGGCCGAGCTCGCCAAGTCCGAAGGCATCGAAGTCGCCGAGTAAGTCGTTTAGGTGCAGGTAGCAGAACATATAGCTGGCTCCCCTCTCTGAGGGGAGCTGTCGCCGATAGGCGACTGAGGGGAGGTCAAGACGTTCACCGCCATGACAACTCCCCTCAGTCAGCTTCGCTGACAGCTCCCCTCAGAGAGGGGAGCCAAGTTCTTTTACCGCACTTCTTCAATTTTTCAATAATTTCAAGAAAGGATTGCCATGGTTTTTCGCGTGTACGTGGAAAAGAAGCCCGGCTTTGATGTCGAAGCCCAGCAGCTTGCGGGCGAACTGCGCACGATCCTCGGACTGACCGGCCTCAAGGCCCTGCGCATCGTGAACCGCTACGACGTCGAAGGCATCTCCCAGGAGCTGTTCGACCAGACCGTGCCCACCGTGTTCAGCGAGCCTCAGGTGGACAATGTGGCCTACGACCTGCCCGACTTCGCCGGCGCCAAGGTCTTCGCCACCGAGTTCCTGCCCGGCCAGTTCGACCAGCGCGCCGACTCCGCCGCCGAATGCATCCAGCTCATCTCCCAGGGCGAGCGCCCGACGGTCCGCTCCGCCAAGCTGTACGCGCTGGAAGGCGAACTGACCGACGCCGACGTGGACACCATCAAGCATTACGTGATCAACCCGGTCGAGGCCCGCGAGGCCAGCCTGGAGACCAAGGAAACCCTGAAGACCCAGGTGCCGGTGCCCGGCAAGGTCGAGACCATCGCCGGTTTCAACGAGATGGACGCCGAAGCCGGCCAGAAGTTCATTGACGAGCGCGGTCTGGCCATGGATCTGGCCGACCTCGAATTCTGCCAGAAGTACTTCAGCGAGGAGGGCCGCGAGCCCACCATCACTGAGATCAAGGTGATCGACACCTACTGGTCCGACCACTGCCGCCACACCACGTTCGGCACTGAGCTGGACGAAGTGGATATTGACGACGCCACCGTCAAGGCCGCATTCGAGCGCTACCTTGAGATGCGCCACGAGCTCGGCCGCGATGCCAAACCCGTCTGCCTCATGGACATGGGCACTATCGGCGCCAAATGGCTCAAGAAGAACGGCATCCTGACCGGTCTCGATGAGTCCGAGGAAATCAACGCCTGCACCGTCAAGGTCAAGGTTGATGTGAACGGCGAGAATCAGGACTGGCTGTTCCTGTTCAAGAACGAGACCCACAACCACCCCACCGAAATCGAGCCGTTCGGCGGCGCGGCCACCTGCATCGGCGGCTGCATCCGCGATCCTCTGTCTGGCCGTTCCTACGTGTATCAGGCGATGCGCGTCACCGGCGCCGCAGACCCGACCGTGCCAGTGTCCGAGACGCTCGAGGGCAAGCTACCCCAGCGCAAGCTCGTGACCACCGCTGCCGCCGGCTACAGCTCCTATGGCAACCAGATCGGTCTGGCCACCGGCCAGGTCGATGAGATCTACCACCCCGGTTACGTGGCCAAGCGCATGGAGGTGGGTGCGGTCGTAGCCGCCACCCCGGCCGACCACGTGCGCCGCGAGACCCCGGCCCCCGGCGACAAGATCATCCTGCTGGGCGGTCGTACCGGTCGTGACGGTATCGGCGGTGCTACCGGTGCTTCCAAGGCTCACAATGTAGAGTCCCTAGAACTCGACGGCGCTGAGGTACAGAAGGGCAACGCTCCTGTGGAGCGCAAGCTGCAGCGTCTGTTCCGCCGTGGCGATGCCTGCCGTCTGATCAAGCGCTGCAACGACTTTGGCGCGGGCGGAGTGTCCGTGGCGGTCGGCGAGCTGGCTGACGGCCTGTTCGTGGACCTCAACACCGTGCCCAAGAAGTACGAGGGCCTGGACGGCACCGAACTGGCCATCTCCGAATCTCAGGAGCGTATGGCCGTGGACGTGGCCGCCGAGGATGTGGACGAGTTCCTCACCTACGCTCGCGAAGAGAACCTCGAAGCCACGGTGATTGCCACTGTGACCGAGGACCCGCGCATGGTGATGACATGGAACGGCGACAAGATCGTGAACCTGTCCCGTGAATTCCTGGCCTCCAACGGCGCCTCCAAGCACCAGACCGTGCACGTCGAAGCCCAGCAGTCCTACGAGACCCCGTGGGACGAGGGCACGCTGGCCGAGCGCATGAACAAGATGGTCACCGATCTCAACGTGGCCTCCAACAAGGGTCTGTCGGAGCGCTTCGACTCCACCATCGGCGCGGGCACCGTGCTTATGCCGTTCGGCGGCAAGCGTCAGCTCACCCCGAACATGGCCATGGTCGCCAAGCTGCCGGTGTTCGGCGAAACCACCACCGCTTCGGCTATGGCGTGGGGCTTCAACCCATACATTATGTCCAAGAACCAGTTCACCGGCGCCTACCTGTCCGTGGTCGAGTCGCTGGCCAAGCTGGTCGCGGCCGGCTTCGAGCATGAGAAGGCCTACCTGAGCTTCCAAGAGTACTTCGAGAAGCTGCGCGACGAGCCGGAACGCTGGGGCAAGCCGACGGCCGCCGTGCTCGGTGCGCTGATGGCCCAAGTTGATCTGGGCGCCGGTGCTATCGGCGGTAAGGACTCCATGTCCGGCTCGTTCGAGGATCTCGACGTGCCGCCGACGCTGATTTCCTTCGCCGTGGCCGTGGGCAACATGAAGCGCGCCACCTCCCCCGAGTTCAAGGGTGCCGACCACCGTATCGTGCGTATCGCACCGCGTTACCTGGCCGACGGCCTGACCCCGGACAAGGACGCGCTGCTTGAGGTGTTCTCCGTGATCGAGGAGCTCACCGACTTCCACGATGCCCTGGCCGTCTCTACGCCGGGCTATGGCGCCACCGCCGAAGCCCTGTTCAAGATGACGCTCGGCAACCGTATCGGCGTGACCCTGAACGACAGCATCGCCGTGGACGACCTGTTCACCCCGGCATACGGCTCGTTCATCATCGAGCTGGCAGACGATGCCAGACTTCCGGCCGTTTCCAACCTGGTGGAAATCGGCGAAATCGGCACCACTACCTCCGAGTACGCGTTCAAGGCCGCCGGTGAGACGCTGGACCTGGACGCCGTGCAGGAAGCTTGGGAGTCCGGCATCGAATCCGTGTTCCCGTACCGCTCCAAGGGCGAGGATAAGGGCGCGACCGTCGAGACCATCGACTTCCACGCACCGAAGAAGACCGTGTACACGGGTTCTTCCGTTGCCAAGCCGCACGTGGTGATCCCGGTGTTCCCGGGCAACAACTGCGAGTACGATTCCGCCGCCGCCTTCGAGCGCGCCGGTGCCGACGTGACCACACTGATCGTCAACAACCTGACGCCGGCCGCCGTCGCCGAATCCACGCAGGCACTGGTCAAGGAAATCAACAAGAGCCAGATCGTGATGATTCCGGGCGGCTTCTCCGGCGGCGATGAGCCGGACGGTTCCGCCAAGTTCATCACCGCGTTCTTCCGTGCGCCGGCCGTCACCGAGGCCGTGCGTGACCTGTTGAAGAACCGCGATGGCCTGATGCTCGGCATCTGCAATGGTTTCCAGGCGCTCGTCAAGCTGGGTCTGGTGCCGTACGGCGACATCGTGCCGATGACCGACACCTGCCCGACGCTGACCTTCAACACCATCGGCCGTCACCAGAGCCGACTGGTCCGCACGCGCGTGGCCTCCGACCTCTCCCCGTGGCTGGCCAAGACTTCGGTGGGCGACATCCACACCGTGGCCATCTCCCACGGCGAGGGCCGCTTTGTGGCCTCCGACGAGGTGCTCGCCCAGCTCAAGGCCAACGGCCAGATCGCCACGCAGTACGTGGACGAGACCGGCACCCCCGGCATGGATCTGGACGTGAACCCGAACGGCTCGCTGCTCGCCATCGAGGGCATCACCAGCCCGGACGGCCGCGTGTTCGGCAAGATGGGCCACTCGGAGCGTTCCGGCAACGGCCTGTACGTCAACGTGCCCGGCAACAAGTACCAGCCGATCTTCGAGGCCGGCGTGGAATACTTCGCCGCCTGATAATCGGCGCACATCGCGCCTGATACGGCACACAGGGAAGGAACTCTCGGGTTCCTTCCCTTTTTTGTTCATGCCGGTCATGGGCTAAGGTTGGGGTGTTCGCACTACCGAATCCGCCGCTGAAAGGACCTGTCGTCATGCCGATCAACGAGGCATTGTTCGCCGCGATGAAGGCCGCCAGCTACATCAAGCCCAACGCGGGCAAGTCGTACAAATTGCAGCGCGTGGCGGAAGAGCTTATCGCCAAGCAGGCACCCGCCAATCCGAAATGCCGTGTCGAGGATATTTCGGCGCCTATGGCGGATGGATATGCCGTACCATTGCGAGTGTTCACGCCGCTGGTCGCCTATGGAGCGCCCCTGCCCGAAGCCCTGGAGGAATCTTCCGCCAATGACACGCCAGTGGCCTCGGCAATATCCGCGATTCTGCCCGCCGTATTACCCAAAGTCCTACCCAAAATACCCATCAAGGAAAGCACGTCGAGCGGCAACACCGGCAGCATTCCCGACGACTCCGGCACGGAAATCCCCGTGATTACGCCACATGGCACTATCCTGTTTTTCCACGGCGGCGGTTGGGCCACGGGCGGCATCAACCTGTACACGCAGGCTTGCGCGCATATGGCCGTGCGATTGCAGCGCCGTGTGATTGCGGTCGAGTACCGGCTGGCTCCTGAATACCGCTTCCCTACTGCCGTTGAGGATTGCTATGAGGCGGCCCGGCAGTTGTTTGCCGGGGAGTTGCCGATTTCTGGGGTGGGTGGAGGTTCTGCCGCTGATGGCCACCCCCAGTCGGCTTTGCCGACAGCCCCTGCCGGCGGGAGCGATATTCCTGCGGACCAGAGAGACATTCCCGCCAGCGGGGGCGATATGTCTGACCCCGCTCCCGATCCCGACAGCATCGTGCTGTTTGGCGACAGCGCGGGCGGCAATCTTGCGGCCGCCGTCTCGCTCATGGCCCGCGACCGCGGCGAGTTCATGCCGCGCACGCAGATGCTGCTTTACCCGGTAGTCGGCAACGACTACAACCCGGAGACCAGTCCGTTCGAATCGGTGCGGACCAACGGCACCGACTACATCCTCACCGCACAGGACATGGCCGACTACATCGACATGTACCGTTCGTCCGTGGCCGACCTGACCAATCCGTATTTCGCGCCGCTGACCGCGCACGACCTGAGCAATCAACCGCGCACGCTGGTGTTGTCCGCCGAATACTGCCCGCTCAGAGACGAGGACGAAGCGTACGCCCGTCGCCTGCAATTGGTGAACGACAACGTCTCCTGTTACCGAATTCACGATGGCATCCACGGCTACCTGCTCAACACGTCGGCCGTGGGACTGGTGGCCACCACCTACCGAATCATCGAGCATTTCCTCGACGACACACCGCTGGAACCAGCTCCCGGCACCGGCACCACCGCCAACGCACCGGAAGGAGGCGACGCATGGCAAGACGTACTTGGTACCGACTAGACAACATCGGCAAGTTCTACTCCTCCCAGGCTGGCCGCTCCTCGCAGACCGTGTTCCGCTATTCGGCCGAGCTGGCGGACGACATCGCCCCGGACATCCTGCAGCACGCGCTCGACCATGCCATCGCCCAGTTCCCGAGCTTCAACGTGCACCTGCTCAACGGCATGTTTTGGCATTACCTCGAACAGTCAGACGGCCGGCCGCTGGTGGAGCCGGAACATCTGCCGATATGCTCGCGACTGCATTACGGACCCAAAAGCATGCTGTTCCGCGTAAGCTATTTCCGCAATCGTGTCAATCTCGAGGTCTCGCACATCATTTCGGACGGTCGCGGCGCCATCAACCTGTTCAAGTCACTGCTGCACGCCTACATCGCCGAGCGGTACGACGTGCCGGGCGTGCCTTCGGATTACGACGGTTCGGATAGCGACAAAGCCGAAAACAGCTTCGACAAATACTACGAGAAAGACAAGGCCGGCGCTGCGCCAGGCACGAAAATCTACCGGATGGCCGGCCCCATCGACCGGGCCGCGCCTACGTTCATGGAATACCACATCAGCGCCAGCAAGGTGCTTGGTGCAGCGCATCAGTGCGGAGTGAGTCTCACCTCCTACCTCATCGCCGCGATACTGTGCGCGATTCGCGACGTCATGCCCTCGCGCGCCCGCAATCGCGCGATTCGCGTGGATATTCCGGTCGACTTGCGCGCCTTCTTCAGGTCGGAGACCGTGCGCAACTTCTACGGCATGACTTACGTGGCGTACACGCCGGCCGATATCGAAGCCGATGAGGACTCCGCGAAAACTTCCGCAACGAGCCCAGACGCGACCGGCGACGATCGGCAGTCCGCCGCCCGCACCGCGCACGGCAACGGTATGGGTGGATTGCTGACCGATGAGCCGTTGGCCGACATCGCCCGCCAGGTGCAGGAGCAGCTCGGCCATGCCACCAGTCGCGAGCGCGTCGAATCGCATATGAACCGCATGATTGCGCTGGAAAAGAATCCGGTGCTGCGTCTCGCGCCCTCCCCTGCCAAGGACTGGGTGCTGGAGCTGGCCCGGTTCATCGCCGACCGCGAGACCACGACCACCGTCTCGAACCTTGGCCGAATCACCTTGGACGAACGACTCGCGCGCCATGTACGTTCGGTGAGCTTCCTCACCACACCGGCCAGCCTGAATTTCACGGTCTGTTCGTTCGGCGACGACCTGAGCATCGGCATCTCCACCATCTACCATGATCTGAACGTCATCAAGAATCTGTGTCGGATTCTCGCCGCGCAGGGCATCAGCGGCCGTATGAACATCGCTGGCGTGCATGTGGAGAAAGGAGCGTCGGCATGAAGCATTGCGATGCCTGCACCGTCGATTTCACCGGCGATATGGCCCGTTGCCCGCTCTGCCAGAACGAATTGCACGGCGAGGCCTCTCCCGCCACGTTCCCCACACAGCAGATCTACTTGCGCCCAAGGCGTTTGGCGGTGAAGATCATCACGTTCGTGACCGGCGCGATCCTATTGCTGCACGGCTTCTTCAGCTACCTGTTTTCGTGGCCGATACCGATTGCCAGCGCTTCGGCGGCTGCGCTGATTATCAGCGTGCTGTTCATCAATAGTGCGATTCTGCACGTACCACGACCTCTGCGTATCATGTTCCGCTATTTCTATATCATGCTGGCGATTGCACTGATATGGTTCGCGGCCACGGGGAGCCATATCGTCACGATGTTTGTCATTCCCATCATGTGTCTGGTCTCACTTGTCTTCGACGTGGTACTGCTTATCGTGCTGCGGGCCAAGGCCATCGACCAATACGCCAAATATCTGGCATTCGACATCGTCGCTGGCCTACTGCCGCTGACGTTCATTCCGCTCGGCTGGGCTCCGTGGGATGTGCTGGTGATGGTCAGCGGGCTGGTCTCCCTGCTGGTGCTGCTCGGCCTGCTCGTCTTCGCCCGCCGCCAGCTCTTCTCGGAATTCGGCAAACAGTTCTCGGCGTAAGTTGACTGATATTGACGTTTAATAGTGATGGCCCACAGGAAGATTCCCTGTGGGCCATCACTATCTGTTGTGTATGGATACGCTTAATCGTCTACTTCATAGTGGTCGACAGATGCCTTCACCTGCGCCGCATCGGCATCGCTACCGGTTTCGAATTTTACCTTTTCTCCTGCAGGCCAAGCATTAGTACTGGCGTATACTTCGGCAGCCTTCACGCCATCGGCATCGTATAGAGCCAATATCAAGTTGACGGTACCGAAATCGATTCCGCTGATGTTTTCGATGACGGCTGAGTATGCGTAGTAGCCATATCCGTCATCAGTTTTCTCAAAAGTCGCAGAGACAATCAGATTATTCAGCGCGTCTTCCGTTTCCGTCTTTTTCTTGACGGACGAACCGTTGGCAACAATATCATTCAATGGATCTTGATATTTACTGTCTACCGTGAGCTTGTAATTATCGACAAAATCCTTGAGCAATGCCGAACGCTTATCGTATACCTTAGTCCATTCGGTGCTGTAATCCGAGCTGAGATAGGAATAATCCTCGTTCACTTTTTGTGAATCCTCAAGCAGGTTGATATAAGTAATGACTTTCTCCTGCAACTTCGAATCCTTGAACTGCCGCTCTTTCAAAGGCTCATCGTTATCGATTTCAGCCTGAACAGCATCTTTGACATGCTTGACGGAATCGGTATCTTTCTTCTGCTCGTACTGGTCGAGAACATCCGAACGCTTCTGATACGCTTTTGCGATTATGGACATCGCCTCATCATCCGCATAGTCTGGACCGTCATCCTTTTGAGTGTTACCGCAGCCTGCAGCGCCAACGATGAACACCAAACTAACGACCGCTGCAAGTACCGTCTTACCCACGTTTCGTACATAGGAAATCATAAGAGTCCTCTCAATTCCTCGTTTTTCCTATGACGCGACTGCATAACCTCCAAGAATAAATCAGTTCCCAACTGATTTTTGACGATAAATAATTGACCTTGCTATACCATAAAAAAGCGCTGTTACTCATGCCTCATAGCATGAGTAACAGCGCTTGGCAACAATGTAGACTATTTTTTTTTCGGCTCTGTTGTGTGGATATTCACCGTATACGAGTCCATTTCTGCAATAGATGAATACATCTTTTCAATCACCGTTTTTGCCTGCTCATTAGCATTCTTCAACAAATCCCCCTTATTCAGTTTCTTTTCCGACTGCGTTTTGGCGTCTTTCAAGGCATCTGCTGTATCTGAAACTTCATTGCCGTTAAATAGTGAAGATTCTTCATCAAAGAATCTCAATGAATCCGGGTCCACCGAAACTGACTAGATAGTAGGTGCTGGCAGCGTGATGTCGATGGTTCGATTATGCTTATTGACATCAATCTCAGCCTTACTCAGATCGACGCCGGCACGGGCCTCAAACGTATAGAACATCACAAATGATTTTTTTATTGAGGAGAGACATGGTGGTGATTAACGCAATTTACAAAAAGCTTTACGCGCAAGACTGTGGCAGCCGACTAAGTGGGGTAAGAAGCTTCTGAAAATCGCGGATTCCATAAGCTACTAAGTGACGGAAGCGAGTGGACAATGCAAACGCGGGAGCATGTGTTGGATACTTTGAATCATGACGGCGCGAAAGTCTTTGCCAAGGGGATGATAAGGCAGGGATGGAATGCTCTAGGTGAGGGAATGCATAACACCGTAGTCGGTATCCAGCATTCGTTGAAGAACAGTGGCAGGGCATGGAATCGTTTCGTCTCCGGATGGCAGGATGCGAAACAGGCCGCGAATGCCGCTCATTCTAACCCAAACAACACGGTGATGAGGGATTTCTGGGATGGTCAGTTCAAGAGATTCGGAGATTGGAGCAAAGGCCATGGGTGGTCCATCGGCGACACAATTATGAATGCCCGAACCGGGTATACCGATTTTCGGGGTATCCACGACATGAAGAATATCGCGGCTGTCGACGCCCGTCGGACGGTGTGGGACACCATGAATTTTGGTCAGCATGTTGTGTCGTATGCCAACGCGACGTATGACACGTTGGCATACGGCGAAAGTGGTGAAGCCTTTCGTGAATCCGACTGCGGATGGTGGTCTGCAGTGGAAGCATTCGCCACAGGATTATTTCAAGACGCTCGTTCCGGATCCAGATCAGTTATGGAATTTCAAGACCATATATCAGGCACCGGGAAAGTTGTCCGATGGGGCGGCTGAGGCATCTAATGCCATTCGAGTTGGTATCAGTGATCTATAAAGGATGGATGATTGACGATGAGTAAGCATTCTAGAAATGATGGTCGGCAACCGGAGCAATATGCACGTTTATCGGAGTCTCCTTCGGAGGATGAGTCTGATGAGGAGTTCCGTCAGTTTCTGCTTGCTAAGGGAGACCAGAACGATCCTGCGGTCAGGGATATGTTAAAGACCATTGATAGAGACAGGTATGAACGGTCTGCGGCGAATGGTGGTCCGACTCTGGAGTATGAGAGTCATGGCTTGTTGGCGTTGACGGTTCCTCATCTGCATGGTCCGCGTCCGGGGCATCGTGCGTTCGGAATGCGTGGCGTGGTGTTGAAGTCTTTGTGGTTCCTGTCTGTTTTTGTGGTGTCCGTGGTGGTGCAGGTAGTGTTCATGGATGCGGCAAAGGCGAATGGGGCGGGTGATTGGTGGCCGTTGGCGGCCGTCCCCAATGTTGGGGTGTTCGTCATTGTGTTTGCGTCGATAGCGTTGTCTCCGTTCATCGTTTACGCGATTGGCAGTTTGTGGCCTCGTCTGACCGTGCCTTTCGTGATGTTCGCCTCCTTGGCGATGCTTGCGGCTGGTTCGTTTGTGGGCCAGGAGGTTGGTCGTAGGTGGTTGTGGGACCGGTATGTGGCGACTGGCTTGTTGAAGCCGGGGGATTTCGTGGACTGGTCGTCTGATCGTCTGCCTGCGCCTTTGGCACAACCCGCGTCGGGTGGTTGGTGGGTGACCGGCTTGGTGGCCGGTGTACTGCTGGTGTCGGGTTCCCTGTTCCTGTACCGGGAGGATCGGCATCGTGGGTCGAACATTCTTCCTCGCTATATATCGTATGGTGGCGGCGTGGTTGGTCTGGTCGCGGCCATCGGCATCGCGTTGACCCGTCATGTGAGCGGTTTCGCGTTGGTGGCGGCCCCGCTGGTTGCGTTGTTCGTTGGGTTCCTGTGGTTCCCGTTGGATTTGGCGGCTGCCTGTTTTTGTGTGGATAATCGTCGTGAGTCGTGTGGCGAGTGGCCGGCCGCGTTCTGGCTCACCGCCGAGGCGTTGTTCGTCATTGGCGTGTGTACGGCGCTGCCCATGACGTGACGTCTGGTTGTGTGCTGGGATGGTAGTGCAAAGGAGGGTGAGTGGGGATGTCCATTCGGTTGGATGAGCGACGGTATGTCGAGGAGTTGAAGCGGCTGGTTGCGGATTTCCGGATGTGGAAGAATCCGCTGGTTCCGTTGCCGGATGGCTTCGAGGACGATCTGGCGTGGAGCAATGTTGCCTTCCTTATACTCTTCAAAACCAAAATCGGTTTCCTTGGCCGTAGTAAGATCCTGAATCTTTTCCAACTGCCTGGCCACAACCGAATTGGTCAGAGTCGCCTGAGGATGCAGCATATTGTCAACTGACCTATATCCAAATACCGCAGCAATTGCGCAAACGACGACTAAAACACCAATAAGAATGGCTTGTGCCTTCACTGGCAATTTCTTCCACCTTTTTTCATTGTAAATCCTTCTTCTCTTTGAGGGAATATGACATTAACTGTCCGCCCCCGAACTATTTTCAAGACCAAACGGCATAATATGGGGCTTATGAGCGAACATGTGGAGCATGGGTTTGGGCCGGTGTGGGATGGTGAGTCCCGGGCTTTGATTTTGGGATCGATGCCGAGTCCGAAATCCCGAGCGGCGGCGTTTTACTATATGCATCCGCAGAACCGGTTTTGGCCGGTGATGCAGGCGCTGTTTGCCAACTCCGCTGATCCTACTGACGCTGTCGGCGATTTACCTGAGTCCCGTCGTGCGTTTGCTCTGCGCCACCATATTGCGTTATGGGATGTCATTGCTTCTTGCGATATCACCGGAGCCAGCGATGCCAGCATCCGCAATGCCGTGCCCAACGATTTGGCACCAATCTTGCGCGGCGCCCCAATCGCCCATATCTTCGCAACCGGCGCGAAATCAGCGCAACTTTACCGCAAACTTATCGAGCCGCGCCTGACCGAAGCCGGCATCGCCATCGGTATGACCCAACTGCCCTCCACCAGCCCGGCCAACGCCTCAATGCGTTTGCCGGACCTTATCACCGCCTATCGCGAAGCCTTTCAAAAGGCAAACGTACTAGAGAATGCGTATTGGAAAAACTAAAAGTAGATACCTAAAAGTATGGCGAAACCATCAATCTCGGACGGCAAACCCAGCATCACGAATCCTATCTTGCATCTCATTGGCAATAGCAATACAGCGCGTCCGCGGAATACCAGCCTTCACACCAACACCAGTCAAATCCGCAACAGTGACGCTCTTCCCCCTTCCGTTCACCGAAGTCGCTTCCAAGCCCAGCCAGCTGGAGAACAACATGAAGGCCGCCGGCTTCAAGATTCCAGCCGATGCGATGGCCGAGATCGACAAGATCACTGGCTTCCACCGCTTTGAGCGTCACGTGGGCTGACGAATCTGAGACTTCCTCCAACGGAAGCGATTGTTAAGCGCCGAAATCGGTATCGCCTTGGGCCTCGGCCTGAGCGATGGCGGTTTCGGCGTTTTTTGCTGCCTGCTCGATGACTTGGCCGTAACCGGTCAGAGCCGCGAACGGCATGAATTGGGCAGCCCGCTGGCGGCGAGACATGTGTGGATGCTTGCGCGACTGGTGATGGGGCAGGTTGATGATGTCGTCGTATGCGCGAGTTTCTTGCAAGGTCATGCGCGATGACCTCCAATCTGACGGTTGCGAGCCTGACCGGTGGCACCGTCTTCCATATCCATGGCTTTGATGACGGCGTTGCGGCCGAATTTACGTTTCACATCCAGCAGCGCACGCTGGATATCATGCTCACCATCTCTGGCATCAGCGGGCTCGGACCCATACGATTGAGCCTCGTCATCACCGAACAGGTCGAGCTGCTCATAGCGTTTGCCGGCGGCAAGCTCCTCCGGCGTGGCCACATCATCGGCGATGACGGTCAGGCGTCTCACGAGCAGGCGTGAATCCACAATGCGCTCGTACAGCATCGTCATGGCCTCACGGATACGCGCCGAAGATGACGTGAAATCACCCAAACCAATCGACCCGACCGCGCTCTTGGGCACTTTACGCCCAAACCGGTCGACGGTCACCGGCCCCTGATAACTTTTCGCCGCACGCTCAGCGGCACGTTTCATCGCATAATCAGCGCATGAATCGAGCTTCGACGCGTCCAAACTGCCGATGTCATAGCCAACGGCAAGCGTGAGTCGATTCGTCAGCACGCCTTTATCAACCAAATCGAGGGCGAGCGCATCGGCCATCTCCTTGGCAATCAGTCGGGCCGTGGCATAGTCGGCGGGACCGGTGAGCACCTGCCCACTGCTGATGCTGTGCGCATCCGGCTCATAGGATTGAATGTCTTCAATCTCGCACGGTTCCCAGCCCCATGCATGATCGATCAGCAGTTCGGCATTCACGCCGAACATGCGGTACAGCAGGTCTTCGTTGTAGTAATCCGAGGCGCGGCCTACCGAGCATCGGGCGATATCGCCCATGGTCATCAGGCCGGCATGCTCGAGCTTCTTGGCATAGCCACGCCCAACCCGCCAGAAATCGGTGAGCGGACGATGATCCCAGAGCAGCCGCCGGTATGACATCTCATTCAGTTCGGCCACGCGCACGCCATCCGCGTCGGCCGGCATATGTTTGGCGACGATGTCCATAGCGACTTTTGCCAGATACATATTGGTGCCGATACCGGCAGTGGCGGTGATGCCGGTTTCGGCAAGAATCTCGCGCACAATGGTTCGCGCCATCGCATGTGGCCCCATGCCCAGCGAGCGCAGATATGGCGTGGCGTCGATAAACACCTCATCAATCGAATACACATGGATGTGTTCGGGAGCGGCGTACCTGAGATAGATACCGTAGATCTGCCCGCTGACTTCCAAATAATGTGCCATGCGCGGCTTGGCGATGACCATCGAGGCCTTGAGTCTTGGCGAGTGTTCCAGATCGCGTGCGTCACAGGACTCCCCGATCAATCGGCCTCCAGGAGCATGGACCGCGCGCTCGATGTTGACCCCGCTCAAGCGTTGTTTTACCTCGAACAGCCGTGCACGACCAGGAATGCCATAGGCCTTGAGCGACGGTGAGACCGCCAGGCAGATGGTTTTGTCGGTGCGGGTCTCGTCGGCCACCACCAGATGCGTGGTCAACGGGTCGAGCCCGCGCGCCGCACACTCCACCGAGGCGTAGAAGGACTTGAGGTCTATGGCGATATAGACATGCTCGCGTTGCATGTCTCGGGCCATCGCCATCACCTCCTTATCCACTACCAGCAGCTTGACCAGCATAGCAAAGCAATCGAACATTTGTTCGACAGTGCGCAGCGAATCATTCTCAATAAGAAAAGTGCGAGCAATCCAAACATCTCGGCACAATCGAACATTTCCACAATTGACGGAATATCAGGGCTTCTCGGTGACCAATGTTCATTTCGCCGCCTTTCACCCGCACACTTTTCTTATTGAGAATGATTCGCCGTGAGACAACACGCGATGTAGCCGCCGATTGGTAGGGTTGACAGATAGTTAATCCCCTGTTTGAAAAAGGAGCTTTGGCTTGTCGGCTGAACTCGAAGACATTCATGAGGAATGTGGCATCTTCGGCGTATGGGGCCACCCCGACGCCTCACGACTCACCTATTTCGGCTTGCACGCGCTGCAACATCGTGGCCAAGAAGGTGCCGGCATCGTCTCCAACGATAACGGTCATCTCATCGGTCATCGCGGACTCGGCCTGCTCACCCAGGTGTTCGGCGATGAGCGCGAAATCGAACGGCTCAAAGGCGACCGAGCCATCGGCCACGTGCGTTACGCCACGGCCGGCTCCGGCACCACGGACAACATCCAGCCGTTCATCTTCCGCTTCCATGATGGCGACGTGGCTCTGTGCCACAACGGCAACCTGACGAACTGCCCGTCACTGCGCCGCAAGCTGGAAGACGAAGGCGCGATCTTCCACTCGAACTCCGACACCGAGGTGCTCATGCACCTCATCCGCCGCTCCCTGCAACGCACCTTTATGGACAAGCTCAAGGAAGCGCTCAACACCGTGCACGGCGGCTTCGCCTATCTGCTCATGACCGAGAACGCCATGATCGGCGCGCTCGACCCGAACGGCTTCCGCCCGCTTTCCCTCGGCAAGATGAAGAACGGCGCTTACGTGCTCGCTTCCGAAACCTGTGCCCTCGATGTGGTCGGCGCCGAGCTGGTGCGCAACATCCGCCCCGGTGAAATCGTGGTGGTAGATGACCACGGCTACAAGATCGTGCAGTACACCAACAACACGCAGCTGGCCATCTGCTCGATGGAGTACATCTACTTCGCCCGCCCGGATTCCAACATCTACGGCATCAACGTGCACTCCGCCCGCAAGCGCATGGGCGCACGCCTGGCACAGGAATCTCCGGTCGATGCCGACATGGTCATCGGCGTGCCGAACTCCTCCCTGTCCGCGGCCTCCGGCTACGCGGAAGCGGCTGGGCTGCCCAACGAGATGGGTCTGATCAAGAACCAGTACGTGGCCCGCACCTTCATTCAGCCCACGCAGGAACTGCGCGAGCAGGGCGTGCGCATGAAACTGTCCGCCGTACGTGGCGTGGTCAAAGGCAAGCGCGTCATCGTCATCGATGACTCCATCGTGCGTGGCACCACTTCCCGCCGCATCGTCCAGCTTCTGAAGGAGGCCGGCGCCGCCGAAGTGCACATGCGCATCAGCTCGCCGCCGCTCAAGTACCCGTGCTTCTACGGCATCGACATCTCCACCACCAAGGAACTCATCGCAGCCAAGATGAGCGTGGAAGAGATTCGCGACTACATCGGCGCCGATTCGCTGGCCTACCTATCTCTGGACGGCCTGGTCGAATCCATCGGACTGAACGCCGACGCCCCGTACGGCGGCCTGTGCGTCGCCTACTTCAATGGCGACTACCCCACCGCTCTGGACGACTATGAGGCCGACTTCCTGAAGTCCCTCACCCCCGAGGATCGCGTGCGACTGCCTGAGTTCGCGCTGTACAAGAGCAAGTACGTCGGCAACGAGTACAATACCGTGCAGCCGGATGCCCAGTAACTTATCATCAACCCATCCAACAACTCCTTGACCAGAGGCGCTTGCCTCCCCTCAGTCGGCTTCGCCGACAGCTCCCCTCCAGAGGGGAGCCAGAATAAGTAGAAAGGCCCAACCAAATGCCACAAGCATATGAGAACGCCGGCGTGAGCGTCGAAGCCGGGTACGAAGTCGTCAAGCGCATCAAGTCGCACGTAGCCCGCACGAACCGCCCCGGTGTGGTCGGCGGCATCGGCGGCTTCGGCGGCCTGTTTGACCTGGCTTCCCTTGGATACAAAGAGCCGGTTCTCATCTCCGGCACCGACGGCGTGGGCACCAAGCTCATGGTCGCCAAGATGGCGAACAAGCATAACACCATCGGCATCGACTGCGTGGCCATGTGCGTCAACGACATCGCCGCCCAGGGTGCCGAACCGTTGTTCTTCCTTGACTACATCGCCTGCGGCAAGAACGATCCGGCTCTGCTCGAGCAAGTAGTCGCCGGCGTGGCCGACGGCTGCGTGCAGGCCGGTTCTGCACTGGTCGGCGGTGAAACCGCTGAAATGCCGGGCATGTACGACGAGGACGAATACGATCTCGCTGGTTTCTCGGTCGGCGTCGCCGAGAAGTCCGCCATCGTGGACGGCTCCACCATTGCCGAGGGCGATGTACTCATCGGTCTGCCTTCCACCGGCGTGCACTCCAACGGCTTCTCTCTGGTGCGCAAGGCCCTGTTCGAGCAGGCTGGCTACACCGTGGACACCGAACTTGACGAGCTGGGCGGCGAAAAGCTCGGCGACGTGCTGCTCACCCCCACCAAGATCTACGTCAAGGCTCTCTCCCCACTGTTCAAGGCAGGCGTGGTCAAGGGCGTGGCCCACATCACCGGTGGCGGCTTCATCGAGAACATCCCGCGCATGATTCCGGACGGTCTGGCCGCTGAGATCGAGCTCGGCACCTGGCCTGTACTCCCGATTTTCGATGTGCTGGAGAAGGCCGGCAACATCGATCACAAGGAGATGTACAACATCTTCAACATGGGCATCGGCATGGTACTCGCCATCGACCCCGCCCGCAAGGACGAGGCGCTGAAGCTGCTCACCGACAACAACGAGCCCGCTTACGTGCTCGGCTCCATCACCGCCGACACCACCGGCACGCAAATCGTACTGAAGTAACTCGCTTTCCGCAGGAAAGGAACAACATGGGTCAGAAAGTATTGGTCATCGGCTCCGGAGCGCGTGAGCACACCATCGCCTACACGCTGCTCAAGGCACCGAGCGTTGACGAAGTCACCGTGGCCCCCGGCAACCCGGGCATGCTCAAGGACGGCATCCACACCACGCAGCTCAGCCAGTCGAACCACGCCGCACTCATCGACTTCGTGAAGGACAACGACTACGACTGGGTGCTCGTCGGCCCGGAAGTCCCGCTGATCGAAGGCATTGTGAACGATTTCGCCGCCGCCGGCATCAAGGCGTTCGGCCCATCCAAGGCCGCCGCCCAGATTGAAGGCTCCAAGGATTTCGCCAAGCAGCTCATGGACCGTCACAACATTCCGACCGCCCAGTACAAGACCTTCAGCGATCTTGAGCTGGCTCAGGACTACGTACACGAGCATGGTGCTCCGATCGTTATCAAGGCCGATGGCCTGGCCGCCGGCAAGGGCGTGACCGTGGCCATGGACGAGCTCACCGCTCAGCGTGCTCTCGAAGACATCTTTATCGACCACCGCTTTGGCTCTGCCGGCGCCAAGGTCGTTATCGAGGACTTCCTGGACGGTCAGGAATTCTCCCTGATGAGCTTCGTCAACGGCACCGATTTCTGGCCGATGCCAATCTCCCAGGATCACAAGCGCGCCCATGACGGCGACGAAGGCCCGAACACCGGCGGCATGGGTGCCTACAGCCCGGTTCCGCAGATTCCGCAGTCCGTGGTTGACGAAGCCATCGAAACTATCGTGCGCCCCACCGTTGAGGGCATGGCTGAAGAAGGCACGCCGTTCACCGGCATTCTGTACGCCGGCCTGATTGCCACTGCCGACGGCCCGAAGGTCATTGAATTCAACGCTCGTTTTGGCGATCCGGAAACCGAAGTCGTGCTCCCCAAGCTCACTTCCGACCTTGGCGCTGGCATCTCCGCCATTCTCGACGGCGAAACCCCTGAGTTCACGTGGAACGAGTCCAACGCCACCCTTGGTGTGGTGATTGCCTCCAACGGCTACCCGGAGAACGTTATCAAGGGTGCTCACGTGCCCGAAATCGACGTTGACGAGGATTCTCACGTCTACTACGCCGGTGTCGCCTCTGACGAGCACGGTAACCTTGTGGCCAACTCTGGCCGCGTGCTGCTCGTTGAGGCCTCCGCTCCGGATATCAAATCCGCGCAGGACAAGGTCTACGCAATCATCGATAAATTCGAACTGCGGGGAATGTTCTATCGCCACGACATCGGCTTCAAAGCCCTGAAGTAGCAGAAGCGGCGCATCTGCCGCGTTGCTGTCTCGTCGACGTACCTGTTGCGCTACGCGCAACCGTTGCGGTACAGCCGCTCCCCTCACCTGAGGACAGCCCAGTGGGCTGTCCTCTATATGGTTCGGCACCTTCCTCGACGCGCCTTGCAGCTGCACCACTTCTGCTACTTCAGGAAACCTGAACGCGTGATGATGGAGCGTTAGCCGCGTATTTTGGCCCGGTAGTCAGATCACACGATTGACGTGACTACCGGGCCAAATTTTTCTGTCCCAGTAGTCGATTTTGACTCTTTTTTACGAACCGGGACAGCAAACATTCGCCGTATCAGAGTAACCACCGGTGAATAGCAAAAAATTTCACCGAAAACATCATCATTCAACTCAGCTTTGAGATGAGATCCATCAGCTTGGCTTTGGCCTCGTTGAATGGCGGATATACCAACCATAGGGTGTCGGGGAACTGCGGCTTGCTGACCACGGTTTTGATGTGACTGAACGTGCGGAAGCCCTCTTTGCCGTGATACGCACCGATACCGGAACCGCCCACACCACCAAATGGCAGTCGGCTGGAAAGCAGATGGCCCAGCGGCAATGAGTATCCAAGAGCACCGGAACTGGTCTGGCGCTCGAAGGCAAGCCGCACTTCATGGTCGCGCGAAAACACATATGCTACCAACGGGCGAGATCGCCGATTGATGAAACGAATTGCAGCCTCGGCATCTTCGACCACCACGATCGGTAGAATCGGGCCGAAAATCTCCTCCCCCATCACCGGCGCATCCGGCTGCGTGCCGTACAGCACGGTAGGAGCAACGTAGCGAGCAGCCCGGTCGACCTTACCACCGCACATCACACGGCCGGCCGGATCCACCACGCCAGGCACCGCAACAATACCGGTCTCAGTGGTATCAGGACGGGCCTCAGTTGCCGTATTTCCAGACGCAGCAGCATTAATGCGTTTCCCGACCATGTCCACCGCAGCACCAACCGCAGACGCCACCTGAATCAGCGGAGAGCTCGGCTCATCAGAGGGCACGGTACCGACCGGCAGCAGCTTGCAGAGTCTGTCAAAGTGCCGTTCGTTGATGATACGGCCAAAGTTCGGCGAATCCTGTGGGTTCTTGCCATAGAACTCGGTAACTGCCACGGCAATACGTTTGGCCAACGCTTCAGCCACATCCGGCGTGGCAAGCACATAGTCAGGCGCCACACAGGTCTGCCCGGCATTGGTGAATTTGCCCCACACAATGCGGCGTGCAGCCACGTTGATGTCCGCAGTACGATCCACAAAACATGGCGACTTGCCGCCAAGTTCCAATGTGACCGGCGTCAGGTTCTCGGCCGCCGCCCTCATCACGATTTTGCCGACGCGCCCGCCACCGGTATAGAAGATATGGTTGAACGGATTCTTCAGCAGATCACCGGTTTCCTTAGGTCCGCCTTCAACCACACGCACCGCCTCGGCATCGAGGTATTGCGGCACGAGTTCAGCAAGCAGTTTGGATGTATTCGGTGAGAGCTCGGACGGCTTCAGACAGACGGCATTGCCTGCGGCGAGCGCGTCGGCCATCGGCTCCAAAGCCAGCAATACCGGATAATTCCACGGTGAAATGATAAGCACCACGCCTTTGGGCTCGGCGATCGTCCATCCGGCGGCAGGCTGCAGCATCCAATGCATCGCCTTAGGATGCCGGGCAGTCCACAGGCCCAGACGATTGCGTACAAACTGCGCCTCGCCAGCCACCAGGTTCAGTTCCATAAGCACTGTTTCAGCCGCGGGCTTGCCCAAGTCGGCCATGGCCGAGGAGATGAAAGCATCACGGTTCTCCATAACCAAACGGCGCAATGCGTTCAACTGTGCACGTCGCCATGCCAGCGGCCGCGTGAGCCCGGATTCGTAGGCAACTTTAAGTTGTTCGAAAGTCTCGTTCGTCATGGAAGCCCCCTTACTTTACGGCAGTGCTACTGCAATTTCAGACGGGCTGCACCCGCGCCTTGCTGGCTCGCCTGTCGGCTCGTACGCTGCCTACAGACAGCCTACTAGGCCGTCTGCTTTACGGCAGCGTCATAAAATCAGTATCTTTCAGATAGTTTTTGCCGGCGGTGATGTCGTATTGGATGAGTTTGTAGTCGGCAAGCAGCTGCTTGGTTTCGGCGTCAAAATCATCCTCGGACATCGGGTTGCCGTTTTGGTCGAGATAGATGTTCTGGCCTTCGGGAATACGATCCCAGCCCTGAATCTTGTTGACCACGGGCGGTTCCATGGCGGCAATCTTGGCATGCATTTCGGTCAGGAATGCCAGATACGGACTCACCTCGGCGTCCATATGTTCGGCAGCCTGCGCCACGAAGAAGTTCGGCGACGAGTAGGCCGCATCGCTGGCCTTGTTACCTTGGGTGCTTGAGGCCTTGTTCGACCAGATGAAGTAGTCGGTCAAATGCAGCGCCAGGGAGTTGTTTCCATCCTCGCTGGCAGAAGAATAGATGCCGGGCAAGTGGTCACCGTAGAACACCACGGTGACGGGCTTATCGAGTGCATCCAGCTCGTCCAGGAACTCCTGCGTGGCCTGATCGGTAATCTCTACGCCCTTCTGGTAGGTCTCGATTGACTGCTGCTCGTCGTCGCCCAGCGGCGTACCAGTGGTGGATTCGGCGGTGTAGTCGTTGTTCTCATACCATTCGTGGTAGGGCATGTGGTTCTGCATGGTGATGATCTGGATGAACTTGCTCGCAGAACCGTCCTTGATGCCTTCCAAAGCGGAATCATAAGATGACTTATCAGAAACGTACGGCGACTCGTCGATTTTGTCCTGATACTTGATCACGTCCGGTCCGGTCAATGTGTAGAAGTGCGAGAAGCCGAACTTCTTGTAGTTCGTGGCTCGTGAGTACATGCTGGACTCATACGGATGGTAACCAAGCGAGTTGGCGGGCGCACCCCACAGCTGATTGATGGTGGGGGTCCAATGCTGGCTGGACACCAGCTGCTGGTATGGGCTGGATAGCGAGGAATCGAAGTTGGCCATGCTCAGGCCGGACAATCCCATGTATTCCAGGTTGGCCGTACCACCGCCGTAGCCGGAGGAGAGCATCAGACCGGAAGTGGTGCTTGCCTTGATTTTGCGGATGTTGGGCATTGAATCCTTGTTGACTTTCAGCCCTGGCACACGCGACGGGTCGGAGAAGGATTCGGAAAGCACGTACACCACGGTGGAATCATTGAGGTTGTTGGTACGGGAAGCGTTGATGGTTTCGGCTTCCTGCTGATACCGTGCCGCAACCTTCTTCATGGTTTCCTCGGAATAGTCACTTGGCTTGTCCATGATTTTCGGGTTGAGCTGGCGGGTGAACGCCACCAGCGGACCGTTGCGCTGCGCGTCATATACGGAATCCCACATGGACGGAATGTCACCCATGGTACGAGAAAACTTGTTGGCCACGGAGTCGGTGGTGCTCACCTGAATGCAATACAGTGCGAATACCAGAACCGGCAGCAGCAGCAAAATCAGTCGGGAGGTGAGATTCAAGCTCAAATTGTCCGTACGAATCATGCGGCCTTTGCGCCCGTCAAAGTGCCGCATCACCAGAATCGCGGCAAGCAGTACGGCGAACGCGCCGAGTGCCACAAGAATCGTTACATGCGCGCCGGCAGGGATGAATGTCAACATATTGCCGGTGTTTGAACCGAGGAAGCCAAGGTCGGCGGGCAGAATCGCCTCGTAGCGGATCTCGACTTTGAAGTGCTCGATGGCAGCCACGATAATGCCCACGCCAAGAATCACGATGCTGGCTGTCCAGAATCGATTGAACAGCATAAGCAGCATGAGATACAGCAGCGCCACAAGCAGTACGTTGAGCACGAATACGAAGTTGCCATCGGTCCACATCTTGCTCACAAAGCCAAATCCGACCGTGGGGCTGGATAACTGCACGCGGGTGGAGCTGGAAGAGACGCCCACTTCGAGCGCGGCCACGACAATGATGTCAAAAATAACGAACAGCACGCCGTATACCCAGCTAGGGAAAGGCTTATACGTGCGCTTGGGCGTGACTTCGTCGGCTTCGGCCCGCTTGGACCAAAGCTTGAAACGGGGTTTCACTGTGGTAGTACTGCTAGTGTTTTCGCTCATTCGCCTGTTTCCGTATGTGACTGTTCAAGGGCATATTGTTGCCGCCGAACCTTGGAAAATCCATAGTCCCACTATTTTTCTTACTGTTGCCTAACTATTTACCCTAACGCAAAGGGTGCCTCGGGGTACCCCCAAAGCACCCTGATTGATAAGGAGCCTTCCCTGATATCGCATCTATTGCCGCGTAATATCAGGCCATTCGAATTGCCTTAAGGCGTGTCCCCACACAATCCTTTCAGACGCCCCATTATCGAGTTGGCCTGCATGCATATGCGGCAACATATGCGGTTCGGGCTACTTCACAGCGGCGGCGAACTGGTCGACCAGTGCGCTCATCCAGTCAAGCAGGTTGGTGTACTGCTTTGGCATCTGCTCGGTGAGCTCCACGATCGGCACGTTGGCATCCTTGGCGGCGCCGGTGATCTGGTCGGTGGTGGAGTTGGCTTCCTGGCTGTTGAAGACCAGCATCTTGATGGAGCCGACCTTCAGCGTGTCCTGGAAGTCCTTGATGTCGGCCGGGGTCGGCTCGCTCTCGTTGGCGGAGGCCTGGGCGTAGCCCTTCGGAGTGGCGTCGGTCATCTTGAGGTCGTCGGCCAGGTACCAAGCCACGGATTCAGTGGCGGCGTAGGGCAGGTTCTCGGTCTTGGAGGAAGTGTCCTTGATCTTGGATTCGAGCTGGTCTTCCTTGGCATGCCAGTCCTTGTTGAACTTGGCGTAGTCGTCCTTGTGGCTCGGATCGGCCTTCTGGTAGGCGGCGGTGATGGCGTCCGCGGTGTTGGAGCGCACCTTGGCGGAGAACCAGACGTGCGGGTTGTCGCCTTCCCTGATGCCAGCGGTTTCGGCGGCGGTGACCAGCGTGGCCTTGGTGGACTGCGCGGCCTTGGTGGCCCACGGGTCGTAGTCGGCTCCGTTGACCACGGCAACCTTGGCGGTGCCGAACTTGGCGACATCCTGACTGGTGGGTTCGTAATCATGTGCTTCGACGTTGGTCTTGGTCATGATGTTGGTGACTTCGACGTTGCTACCGCCGAGGTCCTTGGCCACGGAACCCCACTGGTTGATGGAGGCGACGACCTCGATCTTGCCGGAAGACGCGGCGCTGCTGGAATCGGACTTGCTGCCGGCGGCATTGCTGGAACCGCAGGCGGCCATCGAGAACAGGGTCGCCGAGGCGGCCGCGATGGCGAGCGCGCGCTTGGCGTTGGACATGATGGACATGATTGGTTTTTCCTCTCTAATTCAGCTGTTTGGCTGGGCGATGTTGCTGTTGCTGCATCATCGCTCGGCCACCCACACGACAGAATAACATATATTGAGAATTATTATCATTTGCATTTATATCGGCGTGTTGCACGCGCACACCCGCGCTGCCGGCGGAAATCCCGCGCCCCGACGACGGCAACGCGGGATCCCGCCGTTTTCGGCAGACGAAACGGCAGTATCCCCGCGTCCGAACGATACCCGCGCGGGGGTTCTGCCATTTAAAGCCTCGGAAACGACAGAAATCCCGCGCCACCTTCGTTCGGACGCGGGGGGTTCTGCCGTTTGCCGCACATGTCACAACGGCATCGCGGCACAGACCGACGCCTGCACCAGGTCGACGAGCCCCACGGTGTGGGCATCCTCACAGACCAGCGCATCACGCAAGGCGATTGCACGGATGATGTCGCGGCAGGCGCACTCCCCGTCTGTACCCAAATGGCGTGCCAGGCAACCGGCACCAATGACCGGCAATTCGAGCACGCACGAGGCCTCACGGATCAGGCGGGAGACCACTACGCCGGTCGAACGCTCGTCATAGACGCCGTTCTCCTCGCCCATGCCGTACAGGCACAAACGGTCGTCGTCAAAGAATCGCTCTTCGAATTCGTCAAGGCCTACGGCATTGGCCACCGCACCCACGAACATCGACTCACCCCACTCGTTGAGACGGAAGGAATCGGCCAGATACTGCGCGACCGGCGTGGCCTCAAGGCCCACAGGCAGCGAGACCAGAAACGCGCCGGCCCGACCTTGCAGCGATCCGAGCGTCCGTTCAAGGTCATGTTTGACCGCGCAGCTCATGCAGCACCCCTCGAGCCCGAACGAATCGGACTCGCCGAACACCACCCCGCTTGCCTGGGGCTTCGCGACGTTGCGCACGATATCGAGACCGGATTCCACGGCTTCGTTCGGGCGCACGTCATAAGCAATCGAGCATACGGACGGGAAGGAATCGACCAACGAGAACGCCACGGAGTCCAGGCTCAGGCGGTCGGCGCCGGTGAGCAGCACCACGGGCGTGCGCCCCTCCGCGTTTCCCTGTGATTGCAATGCCGGATGAATCATGACAGCCTTTCTGATTTGATAATGGTTATCATTATGATATAGTTGCAGGCATGTCCAAAACATGTCAAATTCTGGGAACACGCGCCGGGGTCGGCAACCGCGTCTCCCACTCGCACAGGAAAACACGCCGAACCTTCGCCCCGAACCTGCAGTCCAAGCGGTACTGGGTGCCGTCCTTGCAGCGGCACGTCACGCTTACCGTGAGCGCCAAGGGCATCAAGACCATCGACCGCATCGGCATCGAGGCGGCGATCGCCCGCATCCGCCGCGATCAGAACGTCAACTGAACCGGCCACGGCATCACCTCCATGCTCGGGCAGTCAGTAGGCCCGCCACTGTGCCGGCGCGTAACCGCGCAACAAACCGCGCTAACGAGCTGCATCACCCACATGGCACCGCGACGTACGCGACATACGTGACATAACAGCGTGACACCCACACATAGAAAGCACCACTCATGGCAAGCAAATCCTCCGCAATCCGCCCGGTCATCACCCTGAAGTCCACGGCCGGCACCGGATTCACCTACACCACCACCAAGAATCGTCGTAATACGCCGGACCGTCTTGAGCTCACCAAGTTCGATCCGGTAGTCCGCAAACGGGTGCTCTTCCGAGAGACCCGCTAATCCATCTGTTCGTTCATTGGACACCAGTCGCGAGGCGAGGAAGAGGCTTAAGCACCCGCCGAAATCGTTTCCTTGTTGGCATTCCGGCGGTTTCCTCTATCACCATTTCATGAACTCATCTTCCGAACCTTGCGGCATGCGCCCAATGAACGAATGCACTCGTCCCAGCTCCGGCCGGCGCGATTCCCGCGCCCCGGAGCCTTATCAAGGAGCCGGACATGGCCAAAACCAGTAAGATCAACCGACAATTGCAGCGCGAACGCATGGTCGCCAAGTATGCCGAACGCCGCGCCGAATACAAGCGCGACAGCGTCAACCCTCATCTGACCGCCGAAGAACGCGCCGAGGCGATGCGCAAGCTGCAGGCCCTCCCCCGCGACGCCAGCCCCACCCGTCTGCGCAACCGCGATTCCATCGACGGCCGCCCGCGCGCCTACAACCGCAAGTTCGGCCTGTCACGTATCAATCTGCGCGAGAAGGCACACAAGGGCAAACTGCCCGGCGTGGTGAAATCCAGCTGGTGATCGGGCCGGCACAACCGGCCGTCAGGCCGTCTCAGGCCATCTCAATTCACCGGATTCCACCCGCGCGTCCGACGCCATTCTCATCCATATCACCACACAACACCACACAACCAAAGGTCCATAACCATGCAAGAGGGCATCCACCCCGAATACGGCCCCGTGGTCTTCTATGACCGCTCCGCCGACAAGTACTTCCTCACCAAGTCCACACTGGTGGCCAAGGCCGTAAACCTGCCGACCATCGACTGGGAGGACGGCAACACCTACCCGCTCGTCAATGTGGAGGTGTCCAGCTACAGCCACCCGTTCTACACCGGCAAGAATGTGGTGATCGACGCCGCCGGTCAGGTGCAGAAGTTCAACGCTCGTTACGGGCGCAAGTGATTCGCCGCACATTCCGCAAAGACCGTAAGACAAGAAGAAAGGAACGGACATGAAGGTCAAGGCATCGGTCCGCTCATTGGCCCGCAAGGATGGCTCCTATGTCGTCCGCCGGCGCGGCCATCTGTATGTAATCAACAAGAAGAACCCCCACTGGAAGGCGAGGCAAGGCTGATGGCACTGCCCAAGTACAAGGCGTCCCGAGCAAACACGCATTCGCGCCGAGCCAACTGGAAGGCCAAGGTGCCTCAGCTGGCCACGGCCAGAACGCCTGAAGGCGAAGTGGTTCAGGTTCCGCAGAATCTGGCCGCAGCCGTACGAAAGGGGTATATGAAGCCATAACCAACATCGTGGATTCCGCAATCCATCAAGTCTCGTAACAACAACTCGACGGTCCGCTCCACAGGCCGGCGGCGTACGTTCTTTCTCCCATTTCCTTCCGTATGCCGTCACCTGCCGGGGCGAACCGCCGTTTTATGAGGCCACCGCATCCGATCTGGCCAAGCTCGCCAAGGCAGACATCGTGGTGCCCAACGGCGCCGGCTACGACGGCTGGGCGGAAAAGGCGCAGCTTGACAAGAAACGCCAGACCATCGTGAACGTGGGCGGCCTCATGGGCGTCACCGCCACCGACGAGCACGAGCATTCCCACGACCACGCCGAGGGCGAAGAAGGCCGCCATCACCACCATGGTGCTACGAACCCGCACCTGTGGTTCAGCCCGGAAGCCGTGCTGAAGGCCGCCGAAGCCATCAACGCCGTCTACGCGGACAAGGCCGGGGCCGGTTCTGCCACCGCCGCCACCGTGCAACGTCACTTCAACGACAGGAAGAAACCCTCAAGGAAATGGACAACTGGCCCACGTATTACCCGGCATCCATGAGCAAGGAGGAAGTGGCCACCGAGATGCTGGCCCACTGATTCGCCATCGGCCCAGGCAACCATGTGCAAAGTTCCCCGCATATCGATGTGTACCATCGGTATGCGGGGAACTCGCATATTATCTCGACCACTATCATGCGTACGGTGCTAATATGACGGCGATATGGCAGGTGATATTCGCATGAAAGAACCTCGCATGCAGCGCACGGAACAGGTGAACACCGCGCAACAGGACCATTCGGCGAACTATCTGTTTCTGATTATCGGCACGCCGCTGGTGGCGTTCCTGATTGCGGCTTCCGCGATGCTCGAGTCGCGTGGGTTTCCGGTTCCGCTGGTGCGTATCGGCACCGGTGCCGCGGGGCTTATCCTGCAGGCGATTCCGTTCATGCTGCTGGGCGCGATGATGTCGGCCGCGGTCAGCACGTTCGTCAGCGCCGATTTTCTGACCCGCCACATACCGAAATCGTTGGCCGGCGGACTGGCCGCGGCATTGGTGGCCGGTCTGTGCCTACCGGTGTGCGATTGCATGGTGGTGCCTACGTTCGCGAATCTGATGCGCAAACGCCTGCCGCTGCCGTGTGCGGTGACGTTTCTGTGCGCAGTGCCGGTGATGAATCCGATGGCGATATGGTCCACATGGTTCGCATTCACCGACAAACCAGGAATGGTGGCGGCCCGCGCGGGGTTGGGCATGGTAGTGGCGATAGTCGCGGGGGTGTCGTTCGCGGTGTGGCCGCCCCGCTCCCCTGCGGTACGTGAGAGGCCGCTGACGATTGGGCGGTCGTTGGTTTGCGAGGATTGTGCAGGGGCGACGGGTGATTCGCCTGAGAGCCACCCCCCAGTCGGGCTTTGTCGACAGCCCCGCCGGCGGGGCACGGGGCGTGGATTGGAGCGGTTCACGCATTTCATTCGGCATACACATGACGACTTTATGCGGATGATGCCGATTCTGCTGTTCGGCACGATCATTGCCTCCATCATGCGCACCGCATTGTCGTCGTTGACCAACGGTTCAAGCACGCTCGATGACGCTGGTGCCATCGTACTGATTCTGGCGGCGATGGGACTGGCGTTCCTGTGTTCGCTGTGCTCTACGTCCGATGCGGTGATCGCCGCCAGCATGATTGGCGCGCTGCCGGTCTCCGCCATGCTTGCCTTCCTGGTCTTCGGCCCGATGCTCGACCTCAAGAACACGTTGATGCTGGCCACGGAATGCCGGCCACGGTTCATCATCCGGTTCATCGCGACCGTGGCGGCGGCCTGCTTCCTCGCCGCGATTGCCGCCCATCTGGTGATGGGAGCGTAGCCATGAAACGCAAAGTCACACTCCCCGACCGCGTGGAGGCGCTGTGTTTCGCGGCGCTGGGCGCGGCCATCGCCTATGCAGCGGTGGGCGGATCATACACCACGCTGACCACGCCGCGTTCGCTGCCGTATCTCATCATCGGTGCGGTACTGCTGTTCGTGCTGGCGACCGCAGCATGGCTCGGACTGTTCCATGCCACGGAGCGTTCGGTTTTACGGTTCCTGATCGCCTTGATTATTCCGGCGCTGCTGATCGCCGTGCCGTTCCAGCCCAGCAGCGGCAGCGGCGGCTTCGACGAGTACGCCGGTGGCCGCGCTATCGTCATTCCCCGCAGCTCGCACAAGCCTGATGGCTCCTCGCAGCTGCACGGACTCGACACGGCGAACAAGACCCTGACCATCAGCGACGACGAATTCGGCTCATGGTTCGAGCAGATCGACCATAATCCGCAGCGTTACGTCGGTTACCATGTGCAGGTCACCGGGTTTGTGAGCAAGTCGCGTACGTTCGACGCGGACGAGTTCGAGCTGTCCCGCCAGTTCATGTCCTGCTGCATTCTCGACATGACCCCATTCGGGTTCATAGCCAGCTCCGGCAAGGCCGGCACCCCGCACAATCACGACTGGGTCACCGTCGACGCCGTCATCAAGCAGGGCGCCTACGGCTCCGCCGGCCACGAGCGCCAAGGCCTGATACTGCAGGTCCGGTCGGCCAGCAAAGCCGCAGCCGCCCCGACCGGCTACTTCTACTGGCAGTAAATGACGCGTCTCCCGAAATGGAAAGCACTGTGCTGCGCCATGACTCGCCCCATATCGGCAGAAATCCCGCGTTACAACGAAAGGTACGCGGGGGCTCTGCCTTTATAGGGCTCAAAACTGGCAGAAATCCCGCGCAGGCCTCGTTGAAACGCGGGATTTCTGCCAGTTGATTCAAATCATGTGACAACATGCCGGGCATCTGATTTGCTTTAATAACGATAATGAATATCATTTGTTAACGGAAAGGGGCATAACGTCATGAGCATCGAGCAAACCGCGACCACTCGGCGCGTGACGCGACCCCGACTCCTCATCACCCAGGTCCTGGCGGAACTATCCCGATTCGCCACGGCCCAGGAAATCACCGACATCCTGCGAGCGCGGCACGCGCATCGGCACGGCCACCGCCTACCGCAATGTGCAGATGATGGCCTCCCAAGGCGAGCTCGACGTAATCCACGTCAACGGCGAGGCCTCTACCGCGAGTGCTCGGACCAGCATCACCACCATCACATCGTATGCCACGAATGCGGGCGGACCATCGAAATCGAGATTCCCGGACTTGAGCAGTGGATCGACAAAGCCGCCAAGCAGTTGAAGTACCAGACCATCGCCCACGAACTGGAGATTTTCGACCTGTGCCCCAAGTGTGCGGCGAAGCATGCCATCGAACCGCCTCTCAGCGTCGGCACCTCACCAAAGGATGGACCACTGACGACGCCAGACGATACTGGCCGTCGGCGCTCGAACAAATAATGGCGCAGTCCCGACGCTACTGGCCTTCAGCATCGGTGCCCTTCCAATCCTTGGCGCAATAGCGACGATATAAGCTCCACTCGCATCGTTAGATTGCCAACGCTTGGCGCAGCACCGACGCCAGACACGCTCATCGTCGTCGTTCCACCAATATTTGGATTGGTACCGCCACCACCTATACCAGGCGTCGACACTCGGCCAACAATCGGCCCGTTACCGACACAAAACTGCATGAGGTCTCATTGCTCTTAATAGCAGCAATGGGCCTGATAATCACTTTCACCAACTTTCGCCGCTGCCGTCTGCCGCCCTACAGTCACAGACGAACAAACGCTGAAAGGAACAACAATGACTATCAAGACCATCGATGAGCATGCTTACGAGATCGTTACCGAAGAGGGCACCTTCGCCGTCTGCAAGGACACGCTGGCCAAGTTCGACGCCACCAAGCACGAGCACGGCGTGGCCGCCTGTGGCCGCTGCGGCTGCTGCTTCACCGGCGACTGCTGCGACGACACCGGCTGCGAGCACAACCACACCGAAGAGTACGGGGGGCAAGGCTTGCCTGCACGCTTGCCACGAGAACCGCGAAGGCCACGAGTGCGCCTTCTGCCACCTTGCCTTCGACACCAACGAGAAGTGCCACGATGAGATCCTGGCCGACCTCAAGGAACTCAAGGCCGAGCTGGCTGTCTGAGTTTTAGGTTTCCGATTTCTCCTGCGGATTGACCCCTCTCAGGGAGGGGGCCAAATTCCGACACGAACCACCGCGCTTACCGTATGATGTATACGGGCGCGGTGGTTTTGTTTTTCTCGATGATGGCGCAGATTTGCTCGGGCGCCTCCTTGCAGCCGCGCCGGACCCATAGCCAGATAATCGATGAGACGGCGGAGACCAGAATTTCCAGCGCATAGTCGCATGGAATGCCGCTGTAGCTCAGCTCGGCACCCACACGGGCCGCCTGCCCAAGCAGCATCTGCTTCAACACATCCTTGACCCGGTCATACATCTGCATATCGTTGCCCGAACGGGACAGTGCGTCGAAGAACGCATACTCACGCTTGACATAGCGCAACGCCTCGGCTTCGTGTTCCAGTTCTACAATCTGGTGGCCAACCTCACGGCCAAGGAGAACGTGGAGCTCGCCTCCGAAATCATGAAAGACGCGCAGGAACCGACCCAAGCGCTTATCGACGTGGGGCTTCAGGACCGTATCAACAACTTCCCCGCGCAGCTTTCGGGCGGCGGACAGCGGCGCGCGGCCATCGCCCGAGCGGTGGCCACGAACCCGAAGATTCTGCTGTGCGACGAGCCGACTGGCGCTCTGGACTACAACACCGGCAAGCAGGTGCTGCAGATTCTGCAGGATCAGAGCCGTAAGAAGGGTGCGACCGTGGTCATTGTGACGCACAATTCCGCCATCGCGCCGATTGCCGACCGCGTGATCCACATGCATAACGCGCGCGTCAAATCGATCGAAGTGAACGAGCACCCGATGGATATCAAGGATCTGGAGTGGTAAGCAGTATGACCGATCTCAACGATTTCACCGAAACGACCAACCTTACGCCCGCGACCGACTCCGCAGCCGATTCCGCCGCAAATTCAGCAAACGACTCCTATACCGCGCCCGGCAGAACGCCCCACGCGCACAAGGCCAAGCGCAACCGCCGACGCAACGGGTCATTCCATAAGCGCATGCTATGGAAAGACACCCGCGTCACCATGGCCAAATCCAAGGGTCGATTCGCCTCCATCGTGAGCCTGATGACGCTTGGCTCCTTTGCGCTCGTAGGCCTGTTCGTCACCGGCCCGGACATGCAAATAACCGGCACCGACTTCTTTAATCAGAACAATCTCGCTGACATAACCGTCATCAGCGATTATGGCCTGACCAAAGCTGACGAAAACATTATTCGCAGCGCGCCGAAGTGGCCAAGGCAATGAGGGGCGGGGCCGTCTCCGAGTCCGCGCCGATCTACTACGAGGAGATGTCGAAAGTGGCCGGCAAGGAGAACGACAAACAGTCGATTACCCTGATCGCCACTGATGACGCCTACAATTTCGGCGACTACATCACCCTGCGTTCGCGCACCGGGCACAAGCCGCAGGTGCTCACCGACCGTGGTGCGATCATCTCCGAACGTATGGCGGGGATGATGGACGCCAAGGTAGGCGACACGATTACCGTCACCGATTCGAGCGGTACCGAGCGCAAGGTGCGCGTGGACGGCATCACCGAAATGCATATCGGGCATTTCATGTTCATGACTTCGGGTGGCTATAAGCACGTGTTCGACGAACAGTACCAGTCGAACGCCTATATGGTGAGGCTCAAGAACCATGAGACCTCCAATGTGGAGTCGCGTAGCGCCAAGCTCATAAAGTTGGACGGCGCGAAGGGCATTGTGCAGAACACGACTTCGAAGAAACAGGTGGCCACAATCGTCGACTTGCCGGATCAGATCATGGAAGTGCTGATTCTCGCGGCTGAGCTGCTGGCCGTGGTGATCCTCTACAATCTGACGAATCTCAACGTCTCCGAACGTATCCGCGAACTGCCGACCATCAAGGTGCTCGGCGGACTCGGCGTGCTGGTCTACCGGCGGTTGAAGACGGTCGACATGCTCGGCGCCCTGAAGTCGGTGGAATAGCAGCGGAATAGCAAATGGGATCGGCTTTGAAGCCGATCCCATTCAATTATTCGCTCACTGCTTTCTGAGCCTTCTGCGCTTTCTGCTCCTTTTGGCAATCAGGGCATAGTCCGAAGACCTCCAGGGTGTGGGATTCGACGGTGAAGCCGTGGCCGTCGGCCACTTTGCGCAGCCAAGCCTCGCTGGGCGGGTCGATTTCCACGGTTTTGCCGCACCGCTTGCACACCAAGTGGTGGTGATGTCCGTCGTCGCCGCATAGGCGGAACAGCTGCTGGCCGTCCAGGCGGATCGTGTCGGCGGCACCGGCATCGGCCAAGGCGTTGAGCTGGCGGTACACGGTGGCCAAGCCGATTTTCGAGCCTTCGTCCTCCAGCCTGCGGTGCAGGTCCTGAGCGGAGATGAACTCCTCACAGTCGGCCAAGGCGGCGCGAATCGCGTCCTTCTGCTTGGTCTGGCGTTCGATATGTTCAACCATCGATAAGGTCACGCCTTCTTTTTCAGGTCGTCCCAGCAGCCGGTGGCCTCAAGGTCAGCAACCATGGCATCAGGGTTGTCGGTGAGCACGGTGATGTGGCCCATCTTGCGGTCGTGGCGCACTTCGGCCTTGCCGTAGTCGTGCACATTCCACTCCGGGTGGGTGGCGATCAGCGCGCGCGTCGGCTCCACATGCTGGCCGAGTACGTTGACCATCACGGCCGGCGAGAGCAGCTTGGGCTTGGGCATGGGCCAGCCGGCGATGCCGCGGATGTGGGCGTCGAACTGATCCATCGAGCAGGCCTCGATGGTGTAGTGGCCGGAGTTGTGCGGGCGCGGGGCGAGCTCGTTGACGATGACCTGATCGTCCTTGGTGATGAACAGTTCGATGGCCAGCGTGCCAGCCAGTTCGAAGCCCTTGGCCAAGCGAATCGCCAGTTCATGCGCTTCGCGAGCCACATGTTCGGACACTTCGGCGGGGGCGATGGTCATGTGCAGGATGTTGTTGCGGTGCTCGTTACGCACGATGGGGAAGGTGACGAAGTCCTTGCCGTTGCCGGAGACCAGGATCGAAGCCTCGAATGCGAAGTCGACGAAGCCTTCCAGGATACTCGGCGGGAAGCCGCCACCACGGTCGGAACGGGAGCGGATCTTCTCCAAGTCGGCGTCGGAACGCAGCACGAGCTGACCGTGGCCGTCATAGCCGCCGGACACGGTCTTCAGCACGGCCGGATAATGAATATCATCCAATGCGGCGTCAAGCTCATCGAAGTTGTTGACAGCGCGCCACGGTGCGGTGGCGGTGCCGTGGTCGTTGATGAACTGCTTCTCGTGCACGCGGTGCTGGGTCACGCGCAGCAAGTCAGTGCCCTGCGGGGTGGCGGTGATGCCGCGCACCTCGTCGATGGCATCGGCGTCCACGTTCTCGAACTCGTAGGTGAGCACGTCGGACTGCACGGCCAGATCATGGATGGCGGTTTTGTCATCGTATTCGGCGGTGATCTGGAAGTCGGCCACCTGACCGGTCGGGCAGTTCGGCGTCGGGTCAAGCACGCCGACGCGGAAGCCCATGTAGCGGGCGGACAAAGCCATCATGCGGCCGAGCTGGCCGCCGCCGATGATGCCGATGGTCGATCCCGGCATCAGCATCGAAACACGACCGCCTGTTTCCTCAGACAAGCTGGGCATTGGATTCAGCCACCTTTTCTTTCATTTCGTTACGGTAATCCTCAAGCTTGTCGGCCAGTTCGGGCTCGAAGGCGGAGAGCATCTGCACGGCGAGCAGGCCGGCGTTGGTGGCACCGGAGTTGCCGACGGCGGTGGTGGCCACCGGAATGCCGCCGGGCATCTGCACGATGGACAGCAGCGAATCCCAGCCGGACAGGGCGTGGGAGCGCACGGGCACGCCGATTACGGGCAGTGTGGTCTGCGCGGCGATCATGCCCGGCAGGTGGGCGGCACCGCCGGCACCGGCGATAATGACCTTCAGGCCATTGGCGCGGGCGTTGTGCGCGAACTCGGCCATGAGCTCGGGCGTGCGGTGCGCGGAGATGACCTGCTTGTGGTAGGCGACGCCGAACTGGTCGAGAATATCGCAGGCGCGCTTCATGGTCTCCCAGTCGCTGGCCGATCCCATGACCACTGCGACTTCAGGCTTGGATTCATTTGCCATTATCATTTACTCCCTAGTTATTGAGAATACGTCCACTGTACGCCCGGGCGCTTACTTCGACATGCCTTACAGCTCAATGGCGATTTTGCCGAACACATTGCCTTCTATCATCTTGGCAAAAGCCTCAGGAGCGGCATCCAGACCGGAGAATACGGAATCAATCGTCGGATGCAGATTGGCACGTTCCACAAAGCGCAGCAAACGAGCAAAATCCTCACGCGAACCCATGGTGCTGCCCTGCACGCGGATGTCCTGGAAGAACAAACGGGTCAGCTCAGCGCCGGGCTGATCTCCAGTGGTAGCGCCGCAGATGGCAATGGTGCCGCCTGGTCGTACGGATTTCATCGAATGACTCCATGTGGCCGCTCCTACAGATTCAATCACAGCGTCCACCTTGCTGGGCAGGCGGGCACCAATCTCAAATGCGGCATGAGCGCCGAGCTTCAACGCCTTGACTCGCTTGTCCGCTTCACGTGAGGTGACGAACACCTCAAGGCCGGCTGCCTGCGCAAGCTGAATCGCCGCGGTGGATACGCCGCCGCCGGCGCCTTGAATCAGCACGGAGTCGCCAGGCTTCACACCGGCCGCGTCGAACAGCAATGAATATGCGGTCAGCCAGCTGGTGCCCAATGCCGCAGCCTCAATCTCGGTGAGATTGGACGGCTTGGCAAACACATTGGCGGAAGGTACGGCGGTTTTCTCGGCCATGGTACCGGGATACTTCTCCGAAAGAATCGTGCGACGCTCCCCCGGAGCCACACCGGCACCATCAGTACCGACGAACGTGTACAGCACTACCTCTCTACCGGCCTTCAGCCCATGCTTGCCGGGAATGTCCTCGTCCAGAATGCCCACGGCATCGGTGCCCAGGATCATCGGCGTCTGTTCGGCCGACAACCCCACGCCCTGCAGAGACCAGACATCATGATGATTCACGGTTACGGCACGTACCGAGACGGTCGACCAGAATGGCCGGCTCTGCGGCTCGGGCTGGTCTCCCACCGCCAGCACGGATAACGGGTCATCATGATTGACGGCAGACGCATATACGGCCTTCATTGCACGCTCCTTGAAGATCGGCCGGTCACCACAAGGTCCGGCAAATTACCTCCTTTATTTTCCCACACAACACTCTGTGAACACCGCCCATCCATGCTGCATGCTGTATCAAATCCGCTATCCCTCCTCATCGCCGCAGTATTTGCAGTATTTACGGAGATGTTGAGGGTATTGCCCTCATCCGCGCACGTTGCCGCCTGCGCAGCGCTAGCATGTCGATTTCGGTATGAATTGTGGAGGGAGATTCGAGGATATGCATAGCATGCCGGGAAATGGAATCAGTGCACACGATGCCAGCGGCGCAACCGACAACACTCATTCCCCCGACTCAGGCAATCTCGCCGATGCCACCCTGCTGCGTCGCATTACCAGCCCTGCCGACGTCAAAGCACTCTCCCCCAATACACTGAATGAGCTATGCCGCGAAATTCGCACCACCCTACTGCATTACGGCCATATTCACGGCGGGCATATAGGCTCCAATCTGGGCATGGTGGAAGCCACCGTCGCACTGCATCGCGTGTTTGATTCACCGCATGACCGCATTGTGTTCGATGTCTCCCACCAAAGTTACGTGCATAAAATGCTCACCGGCCGCGCTGCCGCCTATCTGGACACAAACCGATTCGGCGACGTGACCGGATTCACGAACCCGGACGAGAGCGACCATGACCAGTTCGTGCTGGGGCATACCGGTACCTCAATTTCATTGGCCTGCGGATTGGCGAAAACCCGCAATATGGAGGGGCCCGATAGCGGCATCGGCAATGTAGTTGCCGTTATCGGCGATGGTTCGCTAAGCTCGGGCGTGGCATTTGAAGGCTTGAATAACGCCGCTGAGCAAGGCGGCAATCTCATTATTATTCTCAACGACAATGAGATGTCGATCGCCGGTGATTTCGGCGGCATGTACGGGACACTCGCCCGGTTGCGCGCCTCGGGCGGCACTGCACAACCGAACCTATTCAACGCATTCGGACTGGATTACCGTTATGTGGAGCATGGCAATGATGTGGATGCGCTGGTAGCGGCATTTGAGGAAGTACGCAATATCGACCACCCTGTTGTGGTGCATATCCACACGTTGAAGGGTGCCGGCTACGACGGCGAGCCCACCAGCTCCGCCACCGGAATCCACCCGTCCAGCAATCTATCGCACCGTGAACCGTGGCATTCGGATCATTGTAATCTGTCCGACCATGAACCGCATGAGGGTCAGTGCGAAGCCTCCCATTGGCAGAACCCGGATTCCGCCATCGGCAAGCCTGATGATCCGCGCAAATATTATGGCAAGATGGCAATGGCCGCGCTCGAACCGCGATTTGCCAGCGAACCGGGATTGGTGGTCATCTCCCCCGCCACGCCAGGGTCGAACGGCATCACCCATGAATTCCGCGAACGCGCAGGCTCGCATTATGTGGATACGGGCATCACCGAATCGCATGCCGTGGCTTTCGCAGCTGGCATCGCACGGGCTGGCGGCACACCAGTGGTGGCCACTACGGCCTCATTCTTCCAACGCGCCTATGACCAGTTCTTCCAGGAGATGAGCCTGAACCGGTCTCGGGTGACGGTGCTTGATTTCCTAGGCGGCCTATCCGGTTCCGACAACACGCATTCCGGCGCGTATGACGTGGCGATGTTCGCCAATATTCCTGGCATCACGATGCTGGTGCCCACCTCGGCGGATGAGTATCTGGCCGATTTGGCATGGGCGACGCTGCCGGCTGGAGCCGATGGAGCTCCCGATGGGCCGGTGGTGATTCGGGTGCCGGGTGAGGCGATTCTGGCTGCAGAACGGGAGCCGAGTTTGTTGCCGGTGACGGGTGGACGGGTTCAGGTTGGCCACCCTCAGTCGACTGTGTCGACAGCTCCCGCCAGTGGGAGCGACCCCTTGGCTTGGCGCATTAATCAGACTGGTTCGCGGGTTGCGATCGCCGGATTGGGCAACGCATATCCGCTTGCGGAGCAGGTGGCTGCCGCGTTGACCGCCGAACATAGCATGAAGGCAACGGTCATCGACCCGCGCCAGTGCACGTCGTTGGATGCGGATGCACTGGAATCGTTGCGTGACGGCCACGAGCTGGTCGTCACGCTTGAAGACGGGCAGCTGGAAGGCGGCTGGGGTGAGAAGGTGACCGCATACTATGCGAATCATCATGTCTCGGACAGCAGCCGTAATCCTCGTGTGCTGAACTTCGGCGCAGCCAAGGAATTTACCGACCGCGTGCCGCTGGGCGAACTGAACGAACGTTATGGACTGACGGTGGAGCAGGTGACAGAGGCGATCACTCGTTGTTTTTGATGGCATCCAGGGCCGGGATTTTGACGGCTTTGTTGGCAGGACCGAAGCCGAACAGCAGGCCGATTAGCGTGGAGAACAGCACTGCAAACAGGAACAGCCACCACGGAATCACCGAATAGCGGGTCACATCCTCACCTCCGACCAATGCCTGCCACATAATCATCCATATAGATGTGCCACCAGCACCCTCGCCGGAACTTCCGTTTGAACTGCCGACCATGCCGCCCGCATACATCCTGCCGGCCACATTGATGCCCAACGATATCAATCCACTCAGCATGCATCCGATCAATCCGCCAAAGAATCCGATTGCGCCGGCTTCAGTCAAAAACATGACGCGGATATCACGCACGTAGCAGCCGAGCGCCTTCATAATGCCGATCTCGCGCGTGCGCTCGGTCACGGACATGACCATCGTATTGGCGATGCCGATGGCCGCCACCAACAGAGAGACCGCGCCGATGCCGCCCAGAATCAGCTGAATCGCTCGCGACTGCTCCTCCAACGACTTGCGCATGTCCTCATAGGACGAAGTCTCGTAGCCAAGCGCCTTAATCTGCGATTCCACTTCGGGCACGGAGGAAAGATCCGCAGCCTTGACCAACACCTGATCGTAGGTGGCGGTTTTTTTGGCGGCGGCCGGATCGACTTTGGCGCGCAAATCCTTGAGCGCCTGCAAATCCATGACCAGACCGTCCGCCGTGGCATATCCCTTGTTGTAATCGCCGCCGATAATGCCGGACGCACGCAGATCGATGGTGACGTTGTCGGATTGGTCGCTTCCAACAGTCGTTCCGCCTCCCCCGCCGTACATGTTCTGCACATATGGGTCGCCCTGATAGTTGGTTCCGGTGGTCAGGCTGATTTGCGTGGTGAGCGGGTCGAAGAACGGGTCCTCATCCTGATCCGGCTCGCATTCGCCGGTGGCCGAATTGAATGTGCAAGACGAATAGCCGCTGCCACGGGTGCCGGTACGCATCTCACCGTTTTTCAACGTGTCCATGAACCCGTAAGCAAACCATTCACCGGCAAGAACCTGGTCTTTGGTGGTTGGCTTGCTGCCATCGACCATTTTGTAGCCCATCTGTTCGAACTGGCTCATATCGATGCCCATGATCTGCACGTGATCGTAGATGTACCGTCCACCTGCGCCGGCCTTGGCCGTGACGTTGTAGGGGAAGTTCATTATCGGAGTCGCGCCGGATACGCCGCTCATCGAGCGGAACGATTCGAGCGCTTTGTCATCGAGCTTGGCATCGCTGGATGCCGACGATGATCCGTGCCCGCCGCCCATCGGCCCGGCATAGCCGCCACTGGTGTAGACGGTGACAATGGATAGGTCGCCCATCGATTTGAGCATTTTTTCATTCTGCTCGTTGATGCCCTGCCCGAGGGAGATCATGAGCACAATCGAGCAGCATCCGACGATGACGCCCAGCACGGTCAGTATTGTGCGGGATTTACGTCGCCATAGGTTCTGTCTGCACAGTCGCAGAATGTCGCTGAATCGCATGGCCGGAACTTTCAGACTGTTTGAGCGGAACCGTCAGATTGGCCCGAGTCATCGGGCACAATCTGGTTCGGTTCGGCGGCGGCGTTCACCGGCTCGATCACCGTGGTCGGCGTGGCATCGGTGGACGGGCTGATTGCGGACGTACTTGTTGCGTCGCCGCTTGCAGTGGCGTTATTCGTGGTGGTGCTATCCGCAGCATCGCCCACAGTCTTGCCTCTTGCAATATCGCCGCCGGACTGAGTGCCTAATTTGCCGTCGGCATTGCCGTCAGCCCAGTCATCCCACTCTTCATCAATCTCGCTCTTGGCTTTCTTCTTGCGATGGCGACGCACCAGCAGAACGATACCTACGATTACCGCAACCGCAACGGCTGCCGCTGCCGCCCATACCCACCATGGCAAACCCTGGCTGGCATTCTGATTCATATCGGAATCGACCCTGCTTGGATCATCCATCGGCGCCGCATCAGCCACCGAGAGTTTGACTGGGAACTCTTTGGTTTTGCTCTGTCCATCGGAATCCTCATAGGACACTTTGAGTGTGGCGTTGAGTTCACCGGAAGCGGTGGGAGTGAAGGCATAGCCAATAGAGCCGGTGGCCCCGGAAGCCACATTGCCCACATACTGGGTCTTCATCGTCGCGTCAAAACCCTCTCCCTCCATCGTGGCCTCAACGTTGGCGATGTCGCCCTTGCCCTTGTTCACATATTCCAGCGTGACCGTGGTCTCCTGACCGGCCACAATCTGGTCTGACGGCACCGGATCGCCAACCTCGAAGCGATCGGGCTGGCTGATTGGCACGGCTATCTTCACGTCGGACTGGTTCGAGGAGCGTGCGCCGGAGTCCAGATATTCATACCTGAAACTGACAGTCACCGGCTGGGCACCGCTTTTGGCCGAGGCAAGCGCCTGCATCGGCACAGTCTGGCTCAACGAATAGCCGGCCCACAGCGCATCGAAATAGAAGGTGTTCGTGCCGCCCGCAATGGCGAAGCTTTCGCCGCCGTCCACCGTGACCACCATGTTCGCGACAGCCACCTGACCCATGTTCTGGAAGGTGAAGTTCAAGTCGAATTTGGCACCGGCAGCCACGGAATCGCCGCCGTAGGTGAAGTTGGTGACGATGATGTTCGGCACCGGCCCGGACACCGGCGTGGGAGCCACGCTCTGATCGGCCCCCTGCGCGCTGCCGTCATCCGCGCCTACGGCGTATGCCAGATGAGGCAGGGAAACGATGGCGAGCATCATGGATAGCGAGGCAAGCAGGGCAACGATGATGGCAAGCATACGTGTGGTGAGGTGTTTCATCGGGCATCTCCTTAGACGGTTTGTACGGACGGCACGGATGCGGACGGCACTGCAGTAGGTTGAACGGATTGAACGAACTGGTCGGATTGAGCCGACTGAATGGACTGAGCTGAAATCGATTGAACAGTGACGCCTTGGTTGATCTGGTCGCTGACGATACGTCCATCAAGCAGCGTGACGATGCGATCGGCGTAGGCGGCCATCTGCGGGTCATGGGTGACCAACACGATGGTCTGGTTGAAGTCGCGAGCGAAGGAACAGATCATGGTCATGACTTCGGTCTTGGTCTTGGAATCGAGATTGCCGGTGGGTTCATCGGCGAATACCACTTCAGGCTTGGTCACGAATGCGCGGGCGATGCCAACACGCTGCTGCTGTCCGCCGGACATCTGCCTCGGATAATGGCCGAGTCGATGCCCGAGCCCGACTCGTTTGAGCACACTGCGAGCCACGCGGTCGCGACGTTCCTTTGGCACTCCGCGGAACATCAACGGCATCGCCACATTTTCCAGCGCCGTCAAATTGGGCAACAGGTTGTACGACTGAAACACAAAACCGATGTGCTTCTGCCGAAATGCCGCAAGTTCACGCTCATTGAGCTTGCTGACCGGCACCCCGCCGATTCGCACCCCGCCGCGCGTGGGCTTCTCCATACCGGCGAGTTGGTTGAGTAGCGTGGACTTGCCGGAACCGGACTCGCCGAAGATACAGCAAATCTGTCCTTGCGGAATCGCCAAAGTAACGCGGTCAAGCGCCACCACGGTCTCATCCTCGACCGGATACTCTTTGCGCAGGTTTCTCACTTCGATAATGGCTCGCGCCACGGGCCCTTCTTCCCTCGTTCGTCGCCATTGGCGGACTTTTCGGCAACAGCCGTTTTTCAGCACATCTGCTGCCAGTGTATAGCTAAAGCACAGCCGCCGCATCCCTTAAGGGTGTTCCCGGGTATGAGAAGGAGGTGGAGGTGGACGTTTCAGAACAAGCGGCGCCGGTATTCGCGCGAAGGCAGGCGTGATACGGGCCAACGCCGCCCGCTGCCCGATATCGGCGCAGTGCGGGATACCGGGCGTTCCCCGCTCCACCTACTACCGGATGATCGAGCATCCCGAGACGGAGCGTGCGGATCCAATCGCCGGCGACGTGCGCGCGGCCTGGCGCGACGGCCGCGAACGCTACGGCGCCAGGAAGATCAAGGCCGCCCCGGAAAGGAGGGGCGTCACCGCGTCCAGCAGACGCATCGGCAACATCATGCGCGAACACGAACAAGCCGCCGAAGAAGGAGCTCGCGTACCGGAACCACTGCACCACGATCGAGCAGCTGAGGCACAACCTCAACGACTACGTGTGGCGGTCCGACAACCAGCGGCTCCACTCCACCCCCCGCACAAACACCCGAAGAGCCGTTTTTCAGCATTTCCATGTCCCATGCAGTCGACTACACCTTGGCTGTACCCTCATCAGTAACTAATCGTTGTAGGGCCGCGATGGACACAAGCGATTTGACTGCAGTGACACTGCTCTAAATCGAGAGCTCCTTCTGGTATTTCCCGACCTCATTCAGTAAGGCGAGCGGTATATGGCATTCGGCTCCCGGATGGGATGCGAGATAGTGCTGTTGTTCCTCGGAAGACTCCTCAAATCGAGTGAGCCGTTCGATGGTCACATCAGCAAGGTTTCGCTCACGAATGGCGGCTTCGAATGCATCCCTCTGTTCTGAATCAGTCCAATAGAAACCGGCATGCTCTGAAATGGGTGTTTTTTCATCGGCCGGAGTCTCCTGAATGAGCAGGGCATGCAATCTAGCCAGTGTTTGCAGTGAGACCTGCTGCGAATCGTAGGCGACGGCCACAGTCTCCACGGCGCCAGCTTCACCGGAAGCAATCTGCTCCCCTGTGGGTCGCGGGATTCTCGATTGTGCGAATCCCGCGACTGTGCTTGTCACACCTTGCACCCGGTCATAGTAGGTCTGGACGCCCCAATAGCATCCCCCTGCCAGATAGACGGTGGGCATATCATTTCTCCAAATCAGCATACATCGGATAGTTGTTATAGGTGAACGCAGCTTTCTTAATGTCCTTGGAACCAACTGCCGTGATGTTCTGATACCACAACGGAATCTGCGGCAAATCGTTCAGCAGAATCTCTTCGGCTTCCTGATACTTGGCGTTGGCATCATCGGTCGTGGGGGCCGCGGAACCTTCGGCGAGAATTTTGTCGACATTGTCATTGTGGTAGTCGTATTCGTTGTATCCGCCATCGGAGCTGAAGCGCAGCGTCAGATAGTTTTCGATGTTCGGATAGTCCGGGGCCCAACCCGACTGGTATGGAGTGGGCAGAGTCTTGTCGACGGCGGCGGTGCGCAGCTCCTTCTTTGTCGGATATGACTGCGGCTGCGCATCGACACCCAGATTGTCCTGCAACTGATGCAAGACGGCTTCAATCCACTGCTTGTCACTGGAATCGGCGTTGTAGGCGATGCTCAATGTTCCATCCCACGGGGAGATGGCATCCGCCTTCTTCCAGAGTTCCTTCCCCTTCTGTGGATTGTATTCGAGGATGGTCTTGTTCTTCAGATTATCGGTGTATCCGGTGATGGAAGGCGCCGAATAATCAACTGCCTTGACACGGGTGCCATAGAAGAGCTTCTTGATGATCAGGTCTCGATCGATGGACAGGCTGATGGCCTGACGGCGAAGTATGCCTTCCTCCCCGCTGAAATGCTTCAGGCGTTCGGGAATGCTGATGCCCTGTGTCTGGGAACCGGCCGCGGTGAACACTTTCACATTCTTATTCTTCTGATAGGAAGAGTAGGAGGTGGCGGGAATCTGATCCAGAAGATCGAGGTTACCGGCCTGAACATCAGCGTATGCCGAGTCCAAGGTCGTATAGAACCGGAAGTCGATGCCACCGTTCTTCGCGGGGAAGTTGCCCTTGTAATCGTCATTACGAATGACCTTCGCGCCCTGTCCATGCTTCCAGGAAACGAGCTTATAGGCACCGTTGCCAATCGGCTTCTCGCCATACGCTTTAGGATCCTTATAGAATGCTTCCGGAACTGGCAGGAAGCTGACGGAACCCAATTGGCTGGGCAGCGCGGAGTCCGGCGCGTTCAGATTGATCTGGAACGTGTGGTCATCCTTGACGACCAGTCCTGACAGCTGAGCGTCTGAGGGCGTGCCTTCCTTCTGCAGTTCGTCGTATCCCTTGACGATGGAGAAGTACGAGGAGTTCAGCTGGGCGTTGGTCACGTTCGCCGCATAGCTCCAGGCCTTGGTGAACGACTCCGACGTGACCGGCGTGCCATCCGTGAACTTCCAACCGTCCTTGATCTTCACTGTGAACTGGGTTGCGTCCGAATTCGGTGTGATGCTTTCGGCCACTTCATTCACCGGCTTGCCGGACGGGTCATAAGCGACCAGACCAGCGAGGATGGCGCTGAGTATGCGATCTCCGCCGACTTCACCGGTGTTCATCGGCACCAAGGAAACCTGCGGTTCGGTGCCGTTTACGCTGATGACAGCGTTTGGACCCGCTGACGAATCGTTGGCGGACGATGCCGACTGGGTGCTGCCGCATGCCGAAAGCAGCAGGACTGGTGCCAGAATCGCGGCTATCTTCTTCCATCGAACCATGAATCTTCTCTCCTGTTAATGTTCACTTTTCGATAAGAAACATTATTACCTAATGGAACAGCCAAGGAAGGCAGATTCGATATATCGATTTCTTATAGGACGTTATCCCCTGGTTGATCCGCTGTTGCGTATCCCCTGCACCCAACGCTGCAGCGTGGAGCGCGGGATGCCGTACTCCTCCCTGATCCGCGACGACGGCTTGCCGTTCTCGTACGACTGCACGATCTGCCGCTTGAACTCCTCCTCGTAATGACGCGGATGATTCTGCTCGGCCGTGATGAGCAACTCCTTCGTTGCCCTGTCCCACACGAGACCGTCCAATACATTGCAGCCAATCCATCGTCATGGTGGTTCGTCTCCTTGGCTCTTATCCCCTGTCCCAGTGGTCACACGACCGGTGTCGGGTATCGACCCGACAGCCGTGATACGGCGTGAGGGCCCCGTGCCGCGCATGGTGTTGGTTCATGCGTAGCGCGGGGCCCTCTTGTCGGTTCGGCGGCGGTTGGGTCCGGTTTATTCCGGATCGGTTTCCATGGCGAACGCCTCCCATGGTCCGAGTGTTCCCGTGGTTTTCAGGTTTCCTACGGGATCGTCCGTGTTGGCGATGAGGATCGTGCCGTCGGGCATCGTTTCCAGTTCTCCGGCCGGTGCGGCCTGTGTGGGCGAGAGGTTGATGACGGTGAGGATGGTTCGCTCGTCGAGGGTTCTGGTGAAGGCGATGATCCGGTCGTTTCCGGTTTCCACGCGTCGGTAGTCGCCGGCGGCGACCACGGGGTCGGTGTGGCGCAGGGCGATGAGCCGTTTGTGGAACGAGTACACGGAGTCGGGGTCGTCGATCTCGTCGGCGGCGTTGATCTCCGTGTGGTTCGGGTTGACGGCGATCCAGGGTTCGACCGGGGCGTCGGGCATGGTGAAGCCGGCGTAGGTGGAGTCGTCCCATTGCATCGGGGTGCGCGCGTTGTCCCTGCCGTATCGGGCGAGGGATCGCATCATAGTCTCCGATGTCCGTATCCCGGTTTCCTCGACGCGTTGATGGTAGGCGTTGATGGATTCGAGGTCGCGGTACTGGTCGAGCGAGGTGAAGTGCGCATTGGTCATGCCGAGCTCCTCGCCCTGGTAGACATACGGAGTGCCGCGGTGCATGTGCAACAGCAGCGCGAGCGCCTTGGCGGAGCGGATGCGGCCGGTCTTGCTGGTGTCGTCGCCCCAACGGGAGACGACACGCGGCTGGTCGTGGTTGTCGAGGAACAGGCTGGCCCAGCCGTGTCGGGCGATGGCGTCCTGTTGTTCGGCGAGCTTGGTTTCGAGGTCGGCCGGCGTCCATGGTTTGTCGTCCCATTTCGATTCGGGGGTTTGGTCGACGCCCATGTGTTCGAACAGGAAGAGCATGTCGAGTTCGCCGTTGGCGGGGTCGGTGATGTGCTCGTTGCGTTCGGCGGTGATGCCGGGGGCCTCGCCGACGGTGAGGAAGCCGTCACGCCCGTCGAACACCTCGCGGCGCATCTCGGCGAGGAACTCGTCCTGACGCGGACCGTCGGCGCAGAACGGGTTCGGGTTGGAGTAGCCCTCCTCCCCCACCGGCAGGTCCTGGAGCTCGGAACCGGTCTCGCCGGGCAGCCTGCCGTTTGCATCCGTACGCTTGGAGATCAGGGTGATGACGTCCATACGGAAGCCGTCGATGCCGCGATCGAGCCACCAGTTCATCATGTCGTACACTGCACGGCGCACGGCCGGGTTCTCCCAGTTGAGATCAGGCTGCTTCTTCGAGAACTGGTGCAGGTAGTACTCGCCGCGCTCCGGGCTGTACTCCCATGCGGAGCCGCCGAAGTAGGAGCCCCACTGGTTCGGCTCGGCGCCGGGCGTGCCCGGCTCGTGGCCGGGGCGGGCGGGACGCCACCAGTACCAGTCGGCGTGCGGGTCGTCCTTGTCCTTCGACGCCTCGAACCACGCGTGCTCGTCGGAGGTGTGGTTGACCACCAGGTCCATCACGATCTTGAGGCCGCGCTTGTGCGCTTCGGCGAGCAGCTCGTCCATGTCGTCGAGCGTGCCGAACAGCGGGTCGATATCCCGGTAGTCGGAGATGTCGTAGCCGTTGTCGTCTTGCGGGGACCTGTAGACCGGAGAGAGCCACAGCACATCCACGCCGAGGTCGGCAAGATAGTCGAGGCGGGAGGTGATGCCCTTCAGGTCGCCGAGACCATCGCCGTTCGTGTCCTGGAAGGAACGTGGGTAAATCTGGTAGACGACGGCGTTCGACCACCACGGGTTCGGGGAGGCGCCATTCGTGCGGACGGCGTCGGGCAGGGGTTCACGGTTGAAAGAGGTCATCATCGGCTCCTTTGTTATCGTTCGATGATCGCATGGTCGTTGTGGGATCGTACGGGTGCGCCTGTGGAGTTGTCGCGGAGCGTGAATTCGCTGCCGTCGGAGCTGGAGGCGGTGATGCCTCCAGCGATCCTGCGCGTCGTGTATTCCACGGTGGTGCCGTCGCCGCGAGTGATGCGGGTCCGGGCGTCGTCGCGGAGCGGGTTTCAGGCTCGCGGGGCGCGCCGAGCGATCCGCGGCGTTGGTAGACGGGCGGGATGAGCGTGACGCGATCGCCGCGCCATGGTTCGCCGTCCATGAGACGGACGATCATGTCGACGCCCATGCGGCACAGGTCCGCGGGCAGGAGCGGGTATTCGTCGATGCGCAGCCGCCTGCCGATCGGGTCGGTGAAGGTTCCCGCGGAGATCACGGACAGGTCCGCGGGGAAGCGGATTCCGTTCTTGCGGGCCACGGCGACGAGGCTGTTGAGGAACATGGGGCCGCCTTGGGACACGATCGCGGTGTCCCCATTGAGCATGGCCATGTCGAGGATGGTTTCGATGGCGTCGAAGTCGTCCTCGTCGGTGTATTGTTCGTCGACCCGGATGTTCCGGCGTCGCGCGTTGTCGAGGAGGGCGGACCGCAGGCGGACCAGGTAGTTCGCTCCCCCGCCGCGTTCGTAGTCGACGTGTTTGCCGCCGATGAACATGATGCGGGAGTGTCCGAGCCGGTCGAGCCGGTCGATGATGCCGCCGCCCATAAGGGTGAAGTCGATGTCGACGCACGGGATGCCTGTGTCCGCGCCGGGCAGTCCGATCGACACGAACGGCACTCCCGTGGCGGCGGCCACGGCGAGACGGCTGTCATCCATGTTGACGTCCATGAGCACGACCCCGTCCACGAGTCCGGTGTCGATGAGCCGTGCGAGTTGCTCCCCGCCGTTTTCCTCGGTCAGCAGGAGGGTTTCGTAGCCGTGGAATCGCGCCTGTCTGAGGAAGTGAAGGAAGTAGGCGAAGTAGTTCGTGTAGCTGGTCGAATCGTGGACGGGCGAGCTCAGGGCCACGAAGTGGGTCCTCGTCGCGCGGGCGGCGTGTTCTCCGGGCTCGGGCACGTAGCCGATCTCCCTCGCCGCGGCGAGGACCCTGCGTCTCGTGGCCGGGGAGATGGGTCGTTTCCCCGACATCACGTACGAGACGGTGCTGATCGACACGCCGGCCTTGCCCGCCACGTCCTTGATTCCGACCATGTCTTGCGTTCCTATCCTTCCTTGACGGTGAAGCCCTGGCTCCTGCCCTGCTCGACGAGCTTGGCCTGCCATGCCTTGACGCCGTCCATCAGCGTGCCCTGGCCCATGTAGGCCGCGCCCACGGTGTCGGTGAAGATGCTGCGAGCGTACACGTCGTACGGGAGGAATTCGAATCCGGTGACCACGTTCTTGGCGGCCTCGGCGAACACGGCGTTGAATTTCTGGCCGCCGAAGTATTCGACGGTCTCGCCTTTGGTGTTGACCATGGTGGTCTGGTTGAGGAACTTGTCGTTCTTCATGGATTCGAGGTCGGCGGGGAAGCCTCCCTGGTCGACCCTGGACATGACCGCGTCCTTGTTGTGGAGCGCGTACGCCATGAACTTGTACGCGGCGTCGGCCTTCTTGGACGAGGAGAGGATCGCGAGGGAGCTGCCGCCGCTCTCGGAGACCTCGTGTCCGCCGGCCGACCATGCGGGCATCTGGGCGATGCGCCACTTGCCGGCGCCTTCGGACGCCTGGTTGAGGAACATGCCGGGCGCCCATGCGGCGGTGATCACGCCGGCGAACTCGCCGGAGCCGACGGCGCGGTACCAGTCGTCGCTGGTGCCCTTGGTCTTCGTTTCGATGAGGTCCTCGTCGATCATCTTTTGCCAGAGCTTGGTGAATTTCCTCACGCCGGGGTCCCCGGTGAGGTTCACGGTCACGGTCTTGCCGTCCTTGGACGTGGAGTAGGGGTGGCCTCCGGCCTGCCAGACCATGGCATTGAAGAATCCGGCGTCGCCGGGGTCGTTGGTGATGTAGGATCCGACCGCGCGGATCTTCTTGGCGTCCTCGTAGAACTCGTCCCATGTGGCGGGCGGTTCGTCGATGCCGGCCTTGTCGAAGACCTCCTTGTCGTAGAAGAACGCCATGGGGCCGGAGTCCATGGGCAGCCCGTAGATGCCGCCCGCGTAGTTGACCGAACTCCACGTGCCCGGCGTGTAGAAGTCCTTGAACTTGCCGGCCCCGTTGTCGGTGAGGTCCTTCAACGCGCCTTTGATGGCGTATTCGGGGATGGCGTAGTATTCGATCTGCGCGATGTCGGGGGCTCCGCTGCCCGCCTCGATCGCGTTGGACAGGGCCACGTACTCGTCCTTGCCGCTGCCGGCGTTGGCGAACGTGACCTTGATGTCCGGATTGTCCTTCATGAACTGTTTCGCATTGGCCTTGAGATTGTTGTCCCACGCCCATACGGTGATCTCGGTCTTGCCGTCCGAGGATGCGTTGCCGGTGCCGCATGCCGCCGTGGGGGCGATCATGGCGATCATGGCGATCACGGCCGTGGCCGTCTTGGAAAACCTCATTGTCTCCTCCTATGGGTCCCTTTTCGGAAATCGTCGGCGTCATCTTCGGTGTCGTCGACAGCTCAACATCATACGGACTGGCTTCCAAGCCCGCCAATTTATTTCGATGATTTCGACGATATCGGACGAAGGATTGCGAACCGGTTCGATGAGGTGTTCCCGCCCGCCGCACACGTCCGCCAAGATTATTCCTTACGCTATGGAGGCCGGACCATCGAAAACCCGACCGATATCGGAGATTGCGTGTGCCGTGATGTGTCATGACGGAACAATCGAACTGGACCGTGTTCCTGTACGATCCGAAGACCCTGCCCAGCGACGAGTCCGGATTGCCAGTAGAGGGACTGTGTTCCATGGCCGTGTACCACATCCACGTCGCCGCGACGGCCGCCGATGCGAACCGGTGCCATATCCTGCGTCCCGACACCATCTGCGTGGTCCGGTAGTCGTAGGGGCACATGTACCAGTAGCCGCCATATCTGGCCAATCGTATACGTTCCGGCAGCATGATCAGTTCGAGTGCGAACACGCATAGCCACATGAGCGAGAACGGTATGGTCACGGGCGGTGCCGTGATTGTCTGCCATATGCTCTGCATCAGGATCTCCCGTCTTTGCCGATTCCATCGTTTCCCGGTTCGTTGTCCTGTCGTGCACCCAGTAATCTCGAAGCTCGCTAATACATAAAGCCCTTGGAATCATTACGATTCCAAGGGCTTTTCCGTGACCCCGGACGGGCTCGAACCGTCGACCTTGAGATTAGAAGTCACATGCTCTATCCAGCTGAGCTACGGGGCCAAACTCGCATCAGTCTAATCGTAGGGGTGTAAAAGCTCCGCGGTATATCGCCCTAGAGCTAACGGCTCAGCCCTCGAACACGCGGTCACGAATCATGCGGCCTGACTCATCCAGCGCCGCGGAGAAACGGCCGTAATTAGACAAAATCACTCCCATGTAGAGCATATCCACAAGCGCGGCATCTGCCACGCAGGAGAAAATGGTATTGCCATAGATCGCGCGCGAACCACGTCCGGTCAGCAACACCACATCGGCCCAACTGGCCAAAGGCACGCCCACGGCATTGGTAATCGCAATGGTTTTTGCGCCATGCGATTTTGCCAATCGCAGCGCCTTGACCGTATCCGACGAACTTCCGGAGTGAGAGAACGCTATGGCAACATCGCCATGGCGCATATGCCCGGCGCCGATCTGCTGCAGGTAAGCATCGGTGCTGAGACGGCAAGTGAGTCCCAAATAGCCGAGCTTGGTGAACAGATCGGTCGCAGGCGTCAGCGAATTCTCCACACCGAAAATATCAATAAAACCGGCTTCGGCAATCAGCGCGATTGCTTTACGGTAAGCCTTGACATCCAAGGCATCACATATCTCGCCAATGAGCGTTTTCGCACCTTCGGCGGCCTTGGCGGGAATCTCCTCCACATTGTCCCATGGATTCAAATCGAACCCGGACAGTGGGTCGAACGTCACCTGATGTTCGGCGGCCGGATGCCGCAATACATAGCGCAGTTCACGGTATCCGCCGAAGCCGAGCTTGCGGGCAAACCGGATTACCGTGGGCTGGCTGACATGGGCGATATCCGCCATCTGGCCGACAGTCAGATCGGCGGCTTCTTCGGCATGCTCACGAATGTACTGTGCCACGGCGCGCTCCGCCGGGCGCAACGACGGATACACATGGTCGATGCGCTCGAGTATTCCCACCGAGGACTGCACAGCAATACTCCCGTCTTCTAACGTTAACCTCTGTTTTCGAGCGTACCGGCCGTATAACGGCGATTTGGCATTAAGGACTGACCGGAATATGAACTGTGCCTGAACTCTTCCGCCGCATTTCGCACATCAGACACGTAAGATTGAGTTATGGTGCGGATTTCGGTGGGGAGCTCCACCCATCAAGTGAGCGAACGACTGTACGGCGTGTTCTTCGAGGACATCAACCACAGCGCAGACGGTGGATTGAACGCCAACATGGTGAACAACTATAGTTTCGACGGCGTCTACCTCGATCACCACACTTGGCGCGCCGCAGGCTCTGACCGCTGGCGCACCCAAGCAGACCCACTGCGATTCTGGGATTTCAACAATTGCTCGGCCGTCAGCTATGGCACCGAAATCCGTGGGGCACATGGCCAGAGAATGACCACCGATTGCCCCGAACCACCGGTGCACGCCAACAGCCGTTACGTACGTATCACCGCCCCGCGTCCCCTCTGGCTCCATCATCGTGACCACGGAAGGCTGGTATCGATTCGTCACCAAAGTCAGCGGAAAAACCACCGATTACGGCAAATTGCGCATCACCGTGGAATCCAGCAGTAACACCGACGACCACACCGTCGTCATTGTTCGCGATGAAGATTGAACCATATAGCGTTACGCTGGTCACTTCACGGTAATACACCGCTTCATCGGGCATGCAGATTCTCGCGTGCCCGCTATCGCATGCTTTCCCCGCACATTTTCGAAAGAATCACCCTTAAGGATGAGGGGAAATTGTGTGAAATAAGGGAATAATGGGGGATATCCCCCATAGCGGATGCCGATATGGGCAGCCATGATGGAAATCACGACGGTCACCAGACCGTCGGCCAACGATGAAGGAGTGTGCGGCATGTTTATGAATCTGTTCCGCAGGCAGCGTCCTGCATTGGCGCGTCTGGCTCGCAACTCCAACTCCTATCAGCACCCGATGGCCAAAGCCGTCAACTCATCCCCCATGACGTCAGCGACTTCCGCGACTTCCACTCTGGACGCGGCCATCAGCCAGGTTCACAACATCCCGGTTTCAGCCATGAGCAGGATGTCCGGCTCTCCCACCGTGTATGCCCGATAGGCTCTATTCGATAATCCAGCTCAAGGTCAGCAGCACCACCAAGAACAGCACGTTCACCGCCGAATAGACGGCGAGGTAACGCCCCTTCTTATCCGGGTATTGGCGCGTGACATTCTTATAAGCCACCAGCGAGGCCATGGATGCGATAAGCGTGCCCATACCACCCAGATTGGTGCCGATGATCAGCGCCCGCCATTGATTGCAGAAGCTGGACAGCAGAATGGTGGTAGGCACATTGCTGATTACCTGGCTGGACGCCACCGCCACTTCCAACGGATGGGAACCGACCAGGGTGCGTGCCAGCTCATAGAATTCAGGCACACGGCGCATGTTACCGATGAAAATGAAGAACATGCAGAAGGTCAGCGGCAGTCCCCAGTCCACATATTTGAACACGCGGCGGTCGGTGAACAGGAACGATACGACCACAATCACGCACATGGCCCATAACGGGATGGTGCCGGAAACAGCCAGCAGACAGACGATGAACAGCAGTGAATAGATGACCGTGCGCCAGCCGCCGTAACCGGCGCCGTAACCGGTGATGCGGATCTCATCGGGCTGATGTTTGCTGCGTTCGGGAGCGAGCACACCGGTTTCGAGATCGCCCAAATCGCCCACTGGTTTGCTGCCGAACACCACGGATATCACAATGACCAGCAGTATCGCTGCGGTGAAGGAATACGGCGCCATGATGCTGATAAATCGCTTCGTCGACATTTCGGTGAGCGCTTTGAGGTACAGATTGTGCGCGTTGCCGACCGGCGTCAGCATACTGCCCACATTCGCGCCGATGGTCATCAGCGTGGCCACCAGTATGGTCTTATCCTCTTGGCCCGCCATGATAAGCACCGCAATAGCGAATGGCACGAACGTGACCAGGGCGACATCGTTGGTGATGAGCATCGCGGAGAAGAACGTCAATGCCACCAAGGTGAGCACCAGCCCGCGCATGGTGGAAGTACGTTGCAGCAGACGGGAGCCAATGATGCGGAAGATGCCGATGCGCTGAAATCCGCAGACTACAATCATCAGGCAAATCAACTGGCTGATGGTGCTGGCATGGATGTACATGGTGTATTCATCATCCGGAGGTACTACAAAACACGAAATCAGTGCAAGTATTGCGGCAACGACAAGAATCGTTTCATTTTTGGCCACATTGACCAGCCAACGCCGCATTCATTCCTCCATGAACATTCCCGTTACCGCACCTGTTTTATTCTACGCGCAGATTGGCATAAGGTACGTAGTCTCGTCGCTCAGCTGGCCTGAATCGTCCGCTCTAATGCTTCGCAGATGACTCGGATGCCGTCGGTGATATCGGCGGCATCCGGGCGCACGAAGTTGAGACGGATATGGGAATCATCCATTTCGTCAACATCGAACACACTGCCCGGCATGAATGTGACGCCTTGTGAACGGCAGGATTCCAGCACGTCAAGCGAGCGTACGCCCTCCGTCAGGGATAGCCAGATGTAATAGCCTCCGGCCGGCACAGTCCAACGCACGCCATCTGGGGCGAATCGTTGCAATGCCGCGATTGCGGTGTCTCGCCGCCGCCGATAGGAATCAGTCAGCGTTTGAATATGCTCGGCGATGCGACCTTCCTTAAGCAGCTCCAAGCAAATACGCTGCGATGACGTGCTCGTATGCTGGTCGACCATGCGGCGTAGAGCCGCCAGGCGGTTGATGACGTGCGGGTCGGCCACAATCCACCCTGTGCGCAGGCCCGACGTAACAGTCTTCGAGAACGTGGACAAGTACATCACGTATCCCGCGTTCTCCATGCCCTTGAGCGGTATGGGGCGACGCGAATCGGATGACTTCCCGCCATACCACAGGTCGCCGTAGGCGTCGTCCTCCACGATTAGGCACTGGTAGCGTCGTGCCACGTCGATGAGTTCACTGCGGCGTTCGGGCGGCAGCGTGGTGCCGGTGGGGTTTTGGAACGTGGGAACTGTGTAGATGAGTTTGGGGCGGAATCGCGCGCAATAGCCTTCCAGCAGGTCGGTGCGCATGCCGTGTTCATCGACCGGCACGCCGATGATGCGAGCATCGGCCGAGCGGAACGTTTGCAATGCGGGGAAGAACGTGGATTGTTCGACCAGTACGCAGTCGCCAGGATTGACGAATGCGCGCACGATAAGATCGATGCCTTGCTCGGAACCGGAAAGCACCATCACGTTTCGTACATCACACTGCACGCCGCGTGTGCTCATATGCTCGGCAAGTAATGCGCGGAGTTCATCGAATCCTTCGATAGGCGATTCTGGTTGACCGTCGAATTCGCGCGATTCGAACGCTTCAATGCTCACTGAACGCAACAAATCGTCGGGAATATCCGCCGGATTAGGCGAGCCGGTGGCAAAGTCGATGATGGTATCGCCGCGTTGCGCCCGCTCAGCCGAGGCAATGTCGTGGTAGGTGAATCGGTTGGAATAGTCGGAGAACAACACCGACCACGGCGGCCGCACAACGCTCGGTTTCGGCTCCTCGTCAATCGGCTTATGTCTCGCTACAGGAATCCGGGCAGTCTCAGTATGCTGCAACGGCAGCACGAACGTGCCTTTGCCTACTTTGGAGGCGATGAGTCCCTCATCTTTGAGTTGCTGATAGGCCTGTAATACCGTGGTGCGATTGACCTCGAGGCGTGAGGCTAACTCGCGTTCAGGCGGCAAACGATAGCCCTCAGCCATTGCGCCGGAGACAATCTGTTCACGCAGCTCAGCAGCCAGCTGCCGGTACATCGGCACCGTGCTGCGCCGGTTCAGCGTGAACTGCATGGCAGATCGTCTCCTTGATTCGTCGGTCGAATACCAGTCTAACGGCAGACGGATCGGCTACAGCGACAGGAAGAGCTCGTGGATGCGGATGTCGTCCGTGAGTTCGGGATGGAAGGCGGTGGCGAGGATGTTGCCTTGGCGCAGGCCCACCACGTGACCATCGACTTCGGTTTCGACCGTAGCCTCAGGGCCGACCGACACCACGTAGGGTCCACGGATGAACACCAGTGGAAAGTCCGCGATGCGCTGTGGGTCGTCGGCTTGGCCGAAATCAGCGATGGCTTGGAAGCTGCCGAGCTGACGACCGTAAGCATTGCGGCGCACTACAGCGTCGAGCGCGCCGAAGTAGACGTTCTCATCATTGTCGAGCTTCTTGGCCAGCAGAATCATGCCAGCGCAGGTGCCAAGCACCGGTTTGCCGGCCTTGATGTGCGCGGCAAACGGCTCGAACAGGCCGGTGGAACGCAGGAGTTTGCCTTGCGTGGTGGATTCACCGCCAGGCAGGATGACCCGGTCGATGGATTCATCGAAATCCTCGGCCGCGCGCAACAGCTTCCACGGGGCGCCGAGCTTGTCGAGCACCGCCGCATGTTCGGCGAACGCGCCCTGCACGGCCAGAATACCGGTCACGCCGTGCGTGGCGGTTTCGGCGTCTGCGGATTCTTCTTTGGAAATGTATTCAACAGCTACAACCATGTTGTCCTCTCCGGCTTCGGCTCCCGTCACTCGCCGCGAGCGGCCATAATGGTCTGAATCTCGTCCTCGTTGATACCGACCATGGCTTCGCCTAGGTTTTCGGACAGCTTGGCGAGCAGATCGGCGTCCTGCCAGTTGGCGGTGGCCTTGACGATGGCGGCGGCGCGCTTGGCCGGATCGCCGGACTTGAAGATACCGGAGCCCACGAACACGCCTTCAGCACCGAGTTCCATCATCAGGGCGGCGTCGGCCGGGGTGGCCACACCACCGGCGGCGAAGTTCACGACGGGCAGACGACCGTTGTCGTGCACGTACTTGGCCAGATCGTAAGGCACGGCCAGCTGCTTGGCGGCCTCGTAGACCTCGTCGTCGCGCAGACCGACGAGCTCGCGAATCTGCTTGTTCATGGTGCGCATGTGGCGCACGGCCTGAATCACGTCGCCGGTGCCGGGCTCGCCCTTGGTGCGAATCATGGCAGCACCCTCGGCGATGCGGCGCAGCGCCTCGCCCAGGTTCTTCGCGCCGCACACAAACGGCACGTCGAACTGGTTCTTGTCGATGTGGTACACGTCGTCGGCTGGGGAAAGCACCTCGGATTCGTCGATGTAATCGATTTCGATGGCCTGCAGAATGCGGGCCTCGGCGATGTGGCCGATGCGCACCTTGGCCATAACCGGAATCGAGACGGCTTCCTGAATGCCCTTGATCATGGCCGGGTCGCTCATACGGGAGACACCGCCGGCGGCGCGAATATCAGCGGGGATGCGCTCCAGCGCCATCACTGCGCACGCGCCGGCATCCTGCGCGATTTTCGCCTGTTCGGGCGTGGTGACGTCCATGATCACGCCGCCCTTGAGCATTTGGGCCAGATTACGGTTGAGTTCCGCACGATTCTGCGTCATGAGTTTCCCTTCGTTTCGACGCTGCTTGGTATCGCGCTTCATTATTGAACGAATCGGATTGGCCCCACCCAAACCAGTCCAATTTGGATGGGACCAATCCGCAACTTCTGCACCCATCCAATCCAACTTACATCTGACCTTGATTGCCCCTCGAACCGATATACGTATATAATGAAAAAACTATACGTACAGCGACTAGGGGTAGGGGCCATGACCAAACTCACACTCAGCATTGACGAACATACCATCGAGAGGGGCAAACTATACGCCCGTCGACAAGGCCGCACATTGTCTTCCATCGTAGAGGACTACCTTGAATCATTAACGCGAGAGGATTCAACGGCACAGCTATCACCGTCGATTCGCGCGCTCATGGGCATCGGGCAAGGCCCCGCCGACGAAAATGACTACCGACGGCACCTCACGGAGAAGAACTCATGAACAAACTCGTCGTTGACACCAACGTATTTCTTGACGTCATACTGGCTCGACAGCCTATGTGCGAGGCCTCCGCAAGTGTACTCGACCTATCGTCGCACCCCGAATACGACATTCTTATGCCGGCACATTCCGCACCTACTATCGCGTATATCGTAGAGGCAAACGCAAATCGAGCCAAAGCGCGTCAGGCACTATCTCTATGTCTCGGCATCGCCCATGTCGCCGCGTTGGATGAAGCCACAATATTGCGAGGGCTGTCATACGACTTCAAAGACACCGAGGATTCCTTCGTTGCCGCCATCGCGGAACGAGAACGCGCCGACTTCATTATTACCAACAACATAAAGAATTTCGCGCTCTCCCCCATCGCCGCAGTCACACCAATCGAATATCTCAGCCGTCTCGCATCCAAGAAGTAAGCGCACAGAACAAGTAAGCCCCTATGTGAGAGCCGCCGAAAACGCCAATTAGCCAACGGTGTTGCCATAGATTTGGGCTTGGAGGTCTTTGCGGGCGGTTTCCATGCGGGTGATTTGGCCAAGGAGGGTGATTTTCTCTTCGCCGTCGGGCAGTTGGGCCATGCGGCGTTTGGCTAGACCGATCTGGCGCATGAAGCCCATGTCCAATAGTCGGGTGAGCAGTTCGGTGGCGTATCGCTGCTCCTCCGCAGTGGCGGGTCGTAGCTGCATGGCGGCGGCACCAGGCGCACCAGCGCCACCGGGCGCGTTCGGCTGCACGGGTTGCGCACCGTTGCCGCTGTCATCTCCGGGCAAAGGCAGCGGCATGACGGCCAGCTCGTTGATGACCTGATTCAACATAGGCCCGCCGGCCTTGGTGAGGTTGTGCATCCACAGACCCTGCGGGGTGTTGTCGGATGGCAGTCCGCCGGCGGCCGCAATCACCTGAAACAGGGTGCGGAACACCGAAGTCATGAAATGGTCGATGGTCAGCTGGCCGAACATGGTACGGTCGATGGCGCGCGGCACCTGAATCAGTGTGGCCATGAACTGTTGCTCGGCGATGAACACGGCATCATCAATCTTGAAGTATGCCTGCTCGGCGGCATCGCGACGCTCCAGAGTCTTGCGGGCGGCCGGATTGGCATATGGATTAGTGCCGGGTTCCACCCGACGTTCCTCACGGTCGAACCGGCGCTTGGGCGCATAGGCGTCCTCGTCGCGCACGTGCATCTGACGGCGGGCCGCCATCACCTCGCGGCGCATCACCTCGAGATCCACGCCGATACGGCCAGCAGCCTTGCGCGCATAGGCATCCCACAGGGAACGGTCGCGAATCTGTGCCACCAGCGGAGCTACGGCTTTCATTGCCCCCACTTGACCGGGAGTATACGTTAAGTCAAACCGGCCGATGGCGGCATCGATCACGAAGTCATAGAGCGGCTTGGCATTGGCAATCAACGAGCGCACCGCCTCATTGCCTCGTTCGATACGCAGATCGCAGGGGTCAAGATTGTTGTCGGCCACAGCCACAAAGGTCTGGGAAAGGAATGCCGAATCGAGACCAAAGGCGTGCAGTGCGGCTTTCTGGCCAGCGGCATCGCCATCGAACGTGAATACGATACGTGAACTCAATGGCTGGTCTTTGATCTTCAGCGGACCGACCAATTGCACCGCACCCAGCGAATCGTCGGCAATAAGGCGGCGTACGATCTTGGCATGTTCGGCACCGAATGCGGTACCACACGTAGCAATGGCGGTGTCAATGCCGGCCAGATGCATGGCCATCACGTCCGTATAGCCTTCGACGATTACCACCTGCCGTTTTTTGACGATGGCGGATTTGGCCAAGTCGATGCCGTAGAGCACCTGGGTTTTGCGGTAAAGCTGCGTATCCGGCGTATTGATGTATTTGGCGGCGATCTGGTCGTCCTCATACAGCTTGCGCGCGCCGAAGCCGAGCGTGCGTCCGGTCGAATCGCGGATGGGCCAGGTCACGCGGCCGCGGAAATAGTCGTAGATGCCACGCTGGCCTTGGCGGGCCAGGCCGGCGTCGAAGATCTCCTTCTGTGTAAACCCCTTGGATGCCAAATGACGCACGAGATTATCCCAGCCTTGGGGCGCGTAGCCGCAGCCGAAACGTTCGCAGTCGGCTTGGGAGAAGTTGCGACCGCCGAGCAGTTTGCGGGCGGGCAATGCCTCCTTGGTCAGGATTTGGGAGACGAAGAAACGCTGGGCTTCCTCGCAGGCTTCCAGCAGTCGGGTGCGCTTGGAGCCGGCGTTTTCGCGGTTCGGCCCGTTGCCGCTGTTCTCGTAGTGCAGCTCGATGTGGTACTTGTCGGCGAGTAGTTCCACGGCTTCACGGAAGTCGATGTTCTCGGATTGTTCGACGTATTTGAACACGTCGCCGCCCAAACCGCAACCGAAGCAGTGCCACACACCGAGCGAAGGGCGCACGTTGAAGCTGCCGGTTTTCTCGTCGTGGAATGGGCACAGGCCGACGAATGTGCCAGTGCCGGAAGGCTTAAGCGTTACGGTCGCGGATACGATGTCATACAGGTCCGCGGCGGCGCGCACCTTCTCGACATCTTCCTTCTTAATCATTCCGACCATAAGTCTCTAGAGTAGCGCCACGTGTGAGACACGGTAGATATGTACCGTTACTTTCTTGGCTCCCCTCACTCGCCTATGGAGGCAGCTCTCCTCACCCGGGGGAAGCCAAGGGATAGGTCATAGCTCTCTCTCAGGGGAGGAAAGCTGTCAGCGCAACTGACTGAGGGTGCCCGCCACGGAACAGCCTCAGCACAGGATGGAATGGAGAGCCAAGGCGGAATTGTCGGTTAGGGACGCCACTTGATCGATGGCCACGCGCAAACGTTCATTGTCGTTGGTGGACTCATTCCAATCGGCCAGGAACTGGCTTTCCAGCGCGTCGGAGGGCTGCGGTGAATCGGCCATCAGCACGTCGATCAGGTCCTCGACGATTTTCAGTTCCTCCTGGTGGAACGGCTCCCTCTCACGCGGCGCCATGACGAAATACACGGCGATGCCTTTTAATGCCACAATCTCGTAATTCGTATCCTCGGGAATCACGATATTGGCGGAGTAACGCGTCAACGGTCCCGGTCCGTATGTATCGCGAGTGGCGGTTTCCACCGACCAGCAAAACCGCCCAATCAAGTCGGAGGTGATGTTCTTCAACTGCGCCAAAGCTTGACGTGATCCGTTGAAATGCGCAGGGAACATATGCTCACGCCTGAGTCTCATGAATGCTGCCAACAGCTTATCCGCATCCCACTTGGTCCCATACCAGCCGCGCGTCTGCTCGATGATGTGGTCCAAAATCTGTGAATCGGCGAGCACAATCGGGTCGAAGGCACCAGTGGCGATGGAATCCTCAACATCATGCACCGAATAGGCGATGTCATCCGAAAGATCCATGATCTGGCATTCCATCGGCTTGGTAGCCACAGGTGCGCCGATTTTCAACCATCGGAACACGGGCTCATCATCCGGGTAGACGCAGAACTTCTTGGACCGCTCCCCCTTGGGATGCTGGTCGGCCTCAGCCAAAGTCCACGGATATTTGACCGCCGCATCAAGAGCTGCACGGGTCAGGTTCACACCGGCGGAACGGCCGTCCGGATGGAAGATTTTGGGTTCGAGACGGGTCAGAATGCGCATGGTCTGCGCGTTACCCTCGAATCCGCCAATATTGCGCGCGATTTCGGCGAGCGCCCGCTCCCCGTTGTGCCCGAACGGCGGATGGCCAAGATCATGGGCCAGGCAAGCGCAGTCGACCACATCAGGATCGCAGCCAAGCATTGCGCCTATTTGTCGACCGATTTGGGCGACTTCCAGCGTGTGGGTGAGGCGGGTGCGAGCGAAATCATCGGTACCAGCAATCAGAATCTGGCTTTTCGCGCCGAGACGCCGCAGGGCGGACGAATGTATCAGCCTTGCGCGGTCACGCTCAAAAGCGGTACGGGCTTTGGACTTCGGCGGTTCAGGTGCCCAACGCTCTTCATCAAAGGCACTGTAGCCCTCATCGCTCAGCACCCGTTCCCCATCTTGCGTTGTTTCCATAGTCCAAGCATAGGCCCATATATCGGCTGCCGTACAGTGTTACAGCAGCGTGGCTGGATCGAGCTTGGCGAGGTCGTCAGCGGGCAGTACTTCGGCGGCATGCTCGTAAAGGCGCGGGATGCGGTTGCGCAGGCAGGTGAAGATCTCGTAGCTGATGGTGTCGGCGGCGCGGGCCCAATCGTCGGCGGTAGGCTCAACGTAATCCTCGCCGCGGCCCGGGCCGAACAGTTCGACCGTGTCGCCCTCGTGAACGCCGAGTTCGGCGGCGGATCCGTGCAGGTCCACGATGAACTGGTCCATGCACACGCGGCCGCACACGCGGTAGAGCTTCGGACCTTCAGTGGTCATGATGCGCACCGGGCCGCCCGGCTTCTCCACGTGCTTGGCACCTTCCATATCGAAACCGGAAGCGGAGCGGTGGATGCCATCGGCGTAGCCCAGCGGCACAATAGCGGTCGAGGTGTTGTCCGGGGTCAGGTAGGTGCGGCCATAAGAGATGCCATGGCCGGCCTCCACATCCTTGACCGTGCCGAGCTGCGCCTGCAGGCGCATGGCCGGGGTCAGATGCCAGTCGCGCGGGGTGCCCATCGCGGGATCGGGCTCGTAGCCGTACAGGCCGATGCCGGGGCGGGTAAGTTCGAAGTGAATCTCCGGGCGGTCCAAAGTGGCCGCCGTGTTGGCCAGGTGACGGATCTCCGGCGGAATGCCGGCCTGTTCCATGCGGCGCGTGAAGTCCTTGAATGTTTCGATCTGGCGGTCGGTGGAGGACACGAATTCGGGCACATCGGGCGAATCGGCCACGGCGAGATGGCTCCACTGACCCACAATATGCAACACGCCCTCTTTGGCGAGCGGCACGAGTTTGGCGAGCGCGGCGTCGAATCCGGCCGGCGTGAAACCGTTGCGACCGAAGCCGGAATCGACCTTGACGTGTACGCGGGCGGGCTTGCCGAGCTTGCGTGCGGCGGCGGCCACGGCATCGATGCCGGGCAGGGAGCCGACCGATACGTCGATATCGGCAGCGATCAGCTCATCGAATGGCACTTCGGTGCCGTTGTAGACCCAAGTCAGAATGCGGCAACGGTCGGGGCCGATGCCGAGCTTGCGCAGCAGCAACGCTTCATGCGATTGCGCGGTGCCGAGCCATGTCGCGCCGCCGGCGAGCGCGGCCAGTGCGGCGGGCAGCAGTCCGTGGCCGTATGCGTCGGCCTTGACCACGCCCATCACCGCCGTGCCGGAGTTCGGGCCGCCGACCACGGAGACCAGGTGGGCCATGTTGTCGCGCATGGTTTTGAGGTTCACGATGGCCTGTGCGGGGTATTGGCGGCGGGCGGCCGCATAGTTGGCCTTGCCCTGCTCGGACGAGAATGCGATTTCGGGTGCTGCGTTCATGCTCATAGGCACCTATTGTTGCGCAGGAATGTGACGTGTGGTCACAATCGTTTGTTTTCGCCCGGCAGTCGTACACTAATGACCGATATGCGGTTTCTCGGAAGCCGCCTTTGATTCCCGGCGTTGAGGCGTGCCGGGATCCCGGAAATCCGTCCGGTCTAGCCCCATATCTTAAGTTTCATGAGAGAAGAACATGGATCTGTTTCGTAAGAAAAGCGTGGATCAGCTTGTCGCCGAATCCACTCCCCTGAAGCGCACGATGCGCACCTTCGATCTGACGATGCTCGGTATCGGCGCGATCATCGGCACCGGTATCTTCGTGCTCACCGGCAAGGGCGCGCTCACCGCCGGCCCGGCCCTGTCCGTATCGTTCCTGCTGGCCGCCGTCTGCTGCGGTTTCGCCGGCCTGTGCTACGCCGAGTTCGCCGCCATGGCTCCGGTCTCCGGCTCGGCCTACTCCTACGCCTATCTGGCGTTCGGCGAGCTCATCGCCTTCGTGATCGGCTGGGATCTGATTCTGGAGTATGCTCTGCAGGCGGCCACCGTGTCCGCCGGCTGGTCGGGATACTTCAACAAGTTGTTGGAAGGCTTCGGACTGCATCTGCCGGTCGAGCTGACCGCCGCCTACGGCACCAACCCGGACGTCACCACCTACTTCAACCTGCCCGGCTTCGTCATCGTGCTGATCATCACGTGGGTGCTGTCCATCGGCATCAACCAGACCAAGCGCACCAACGACGTGATGGTGCTCATCAAGCTCGCCATCATCGTGCTGTTCATCGCATGCGCCGTGTGGTATGTGAAGCCGTCCAACTGGCAGCCGTTCTCCCCGTATGGCATCTACACGTTCCAGCCCGGCTCCACCCAGCCGTACGGCATCGTGCCGGCCGCATCGATCGTGTTCTTCAGCTTCATCGGCTTCGACGCCGTCTCCTCCTCCGCCGAGGAGACCGTCAACCCGAACAAGACGCTGCCGCGCGGTATTCTCATTTCATTGGCCGTGTCGACTGTGCTGTACATCATCATGACGCTTATCATGACCGGTGTGGTGCCATACAAGGAGTTCGCGAAGTTCATCGACGCTCCGGTAGCCGGCGTGATTCTCGAAACCGGCCTCAACTGGCTGGCGTTCATTGTCAATCTTGGCGCTCTGATCGGCATGACCACAGTGATGCTGGTGCAGCTGTACGGCCAGTCCCGCATCTGCTATGCCATGAGCCGCGACGGCCTGTTCCCGAAGTTCTTCGGCGAAGTGCACCCGAAGTATCGCACCCCGTTCAAAGGTACATGGTTCTTCGGTATTCTAACGGCCATCGCCGGCGGTTTCATCAACATCAACGTACTGTTCGAATTGGTGAACATCGGTACGCTGTCGGCGTTCATCATCGTGTCCGCGGGCATTCTGTGGATGCGTAAGACCCAGCCGGACGCACACCGTGGCTTCCGCGCTCCGGGCGTGCCGTTCACGCCAATCTGCGCGATCATTTTCTGCTTCATTCTGATTTGCGGTTTGAATTGGGAGACCTGGGTGCGTTTCGCAATCTGGTTCGCCCTTGGTTTGATCGTGTATTTCGTGTACAGCCGCAAGCATTCCGCATTGAACGAGCCAGGACTGTTCTGATTCGGTTTCAAGCGGGTTGCCAAGCCCACTGCTCAATCTGCCGACGCTTACATACTTCTCATCGTCGGTAGATTGAGCAGTCCCCAATCTGCCGACGATAGAAGGGATGTAAGTGTCGGTAGATTGAGCAGTCCCCAGACCACCGACGGCCACGTGCCCCTCAGCGTCGGTGGTTCGCAGGATTCCCAAACTGCCGACACTCATGCACATCCCATATATATATTGCAATCCGTCACCAGGGGAACGTATAACATATACTGCAAAGAAAATTCCCACACACCGGTGGCGCAAGAGATGTCTAGACACAGAACATATCCCGGAATCGTTGATGTAGCACGCGCAGCAGGTGTATCGCCCTCCACCGTCTCAAGGGCATTCTCTCGTCCAGGCCATGTCAGCGAAGCCACGGCGCAGCAAATCTTCGACACAGCGAACCGACTGGGATATCGTTCCGGTACCATCACGCCACTCACGGTCGGGAAGCCCAAACATCGTCTTATTTTGCTCGCCGTTTCCGATATCAGCAATCCCGCCTTCGCCCAGCTTATCCGCAATACCCAGCATGAATGCATGCGACAAAACTCCGGGCTTCTTATTGCCGACACGGAAGAAACCAAAATGAACGAGCGTGACAGTCTCCACGATCTCAATAATGTAGATGGCGTGCTGCTGGCCTCTTCTCGACTCAGCGATACCATGATTCGTAAATTCGCCCGGCATCATAAAGTAGTCATGATCAACCGTATGGTACGCGGCCTACCGTCCGTGATTCCTGATTACAGGCCAGGGTTCGAATCGGCGGTAGCACGTCTCATCGCACTTGGTCATACCGGTGTCACGTATCTTACCGGCCCAGAGGCTTCTTGGGCGGAAGGTATGCGTTGGCGCACCCTGTCCGATGTATGCAAGGAAAAGAACATGTCACTGAAGCGCCTTCCCTGCAAGGAGCCGACTTTCGAGGCCGGTCGGAAAGCATTCTCGCAATTCATGCAACAGACGGATTCCACTTCCATCATCGCCTACAACGATCTGCAGGCGATGGGATTTATCGCTGCGGCACAGCAACAACAGATAGACGTGCCTCAACGTTTCTCGATTATAGGCATCGACGACATCGCCGACTGCACCCTGCTCTCTCCGACGCTCAGCAGCATACGCATCGACCGCCGCAAAGAAAGCAAAGCCGCGGTAGCCATGCTATTCGATAACGACAATGCGGATGCCCATACTTCTTTGAAAGTACCTACACAGTTCATAGAACGCAATAGCGTTAGCATTCCCGGCTCGGACCACTAGGACATTTCATCCAGACACGCCCCGTTCGCCATGCATAACCCCAACCATCGATCTGGAACCTGAAGGACATCGTCACGAAGCTTGATCAATGCCGATGCAGCATAGCGCCACCGGCATCCCTACCAGGTAAACGCATGGCGTATGTCAATCGCCGGCAGCCCCCACACTACCGCGCATAACGAAATGGGAGCCAATCATAATCGGCTTCAGGGATCGGCGGAGGTTCCCTCCACGCAATTGGCCGATTAATTCATCCGTAGCGGTTTTTCCGATTAAGGTACGATCTATGCGAACCGTTGATAATGCCGGACTGACGATTGCGCTGATGGGGATGTCATCAATTCCCCCAACAGACACCTTTTCTGGGACTTTGATGCCGCAATCCTTCATAGCGGTCATGAATCCGATGGCCATGATGTCGTTATAGGCGATCACCGCGGAGGTGGGGTGCTGGAAGAACTGGGCCACGCAGGATACCCCGCCGCCGTAAGTGGGAGAAGAACCTGGTATGACATTCAGCGCAATGCCTTTTTTCTTGCAGATGCCGGACAGTGTTTCTCGCCTGACCGCATTCTGCCATGAATCCGCAGGCCCTGATAGATAGGTCAACGATTTATGCCCTAAGGAGCATAATTCTTGGAGGAACTTCTCCAAGCCGCCATAGGTATCCGCGATCACCGATTTGACACCGTGAACCGACCGATTAATCAGCACCAAGGGTTTCGCCTTCGCCATTTTTTGAATATTCGCGTCGGACAGACGCGATGATGCAAGCACGATTCCGTCTACGTATTCTTCGGTCAGCATCAGCATGATGTGTTCGATCGAACTCATCTCCTGAGAATCGATGATCATAATCGAATACCCGTATTCCCTGCAGCGATGCTGAATGCTTTTGACGAATTCCGCGTACACCGGATTGCCGATGTCGTTGATGACCACGGCGATCAATTTACCGGAATCATCATTCGACTGCTGAGCATTCTTGCGCGGGACATATCCGACTTTTTCCGCGGCATCGTATATTCGCTTCAAGGTATCGGCATTAACCCGCTCGGGATGTACGAAAGCGCGCGACGCAGTGGCTATGGATATATGCGCGGCCTGGGATACGTCGCTCAAACTGGCATGGCATCGCGCGGCAGATTCACTGCTCACGGTTTCTCCTTCCCCATTTTTCTAACAGATACCTCACCGATTTGCAATGCATCGAGCCATTCAAAACAAATAAATGCAAAATATCACACCTTTTGAAGCCCAAGTATATATTGAAATCGAATTTGCAAACATGACGCACACCGGCAATGTGGCCAACAACCGCAACGTCACATTATTCGTAAAGGATGAGGTATGCCGCAGACAGAAAAAGAACCTTGCGCCTACTGCGATGGGGGGCGAGCTTTTAGACGCATTCGGCATTGCAATCGCCGAATTGCCAGCTTCGAAGCTCGTGCTGTTTAAGGAACAAAGCCATAGGGGTCGCGTCATCGTCGCTTCGAAGCATCACGTTTCCGAAAGCGTAGATTTGCCCGACGAGGAACGGGCCGCGTTTCTCGATGACGTGAATCACGTGGCAAAGGCATTGCACGAGGCCTTCCATCCTGACAAGATCAACTACGGCGCCTATGGCGATGATGGGCATCATCTGCATTTCCACCTCTGCCCCAAATACCGGAACGGATTCGAGTGGAAGACGGTGTTCGCGATGAATCCCGACCGCGTGTATCTTGACGCATCGCAATATCGGGAATTGGCACAAGCCATTATTCAGCACTTGTAAACAAAGCTATTAGTTCCAGGAGTAATTACTATGACATCCGCACTCAATGAAGATCGCCTGCTCCCCGCAGATCCGAGTCAACGATCCACCGCACGACGACTGTACGAGGCGATTAAGGACCGCCCCATCATCTCTCCGCACGGTCATGTGCCCATCGACTGGTTCGCTCAGGATAAGCATTTCAAGAATCCCACAGACCTGTTTATCACACCGGATCATTATGTGACTCGTATCATGCACGGGCACGGTGTTCCGTTCAGCGATTTGGGAGTGGGACAGAAGCATTTCACCGACGAGCAGTCGCGCAATGCCTTCCGCTTGCTGGGAAAGTACTGGTATGCCTATGCAGGCACGCCAATGCGCTATTGGTTCGAGGATTCGCTATCCAACGTATTCGGTATTGACAAGCCCCTCAATGAGGACACCGCCGACAGCATCTACGATGAGCTCAACGAACTTCTAACATCCGACGACTTCACCACGCGCAAACTCGTCAAGCGTTTCAACATTGGTTTCATCTCCACCACCGATGACCCCACCGACGATTTGGCTCTTCACGACCAGGTTCGCGCCGACAGCACGTTCCCGTCGCGCTTCGCTCCCTGCTTCCGCCCGGACCGTTATCTTGAGGTCGACCGTGTGGACTGGGTTCAGCTGTCCGATGCGCTAGGCGAATCGGCCGGCGTGGACACCTCCACCTATGAGGGGTTTGTAGAAGCCATGCGTCGCCGTCGCCTGTTCTTCAAACAGCATGGCGCGGTCGTCTCGGATCATGGCGTGGATTCTTCACGTGAGGGCGACTGGTCCGGAGACACCACCCGACTGTCGGATGATGGGGCAATCCGCCTGTACGACAAGGCACGTCGCAACGCCCTGACCCCAGACGAGGCACATCGACTGCACGCCCATCTGCTCAACGACCAGGCCAAACTCGCACAGGATGACGGCCTGGTGATGACCATGCATCCCGGCGTGATGCGCAACCACTACCGTAGGCAACTCGTCAATTATGGCCCGGATTGCGGAGCCGACTGCCCGATGCCCGCCGACTGGTCGCATTGGCTTCGCCCTGTGCTCAACGAATACGGGGACAATCCCGATTTCCATCTTGTGGCGTTCACCATGGACGAGACCGCATATTCTCGCGAGCTTGCTCCGATGGCGGCATATTATCCGGCACTGTACATCGGCGCACCCTGGTGGTTCCTGGACGCACCGGAATCGATTCTGCGCTATTACGCGGATGTCGTACCCTATGCAGGATTCTCCAAGCTTTCGGGCTTCATCGACGACACCCGCGCACTCTGCTCCATTCCAGCCCGCCACGACATGAACCGCCGCCTGACCGCACGCTATGTTTCCGGCCTGGTCGCCGACCACAGATTGAGCTACGAGGAAGGCGAACAAATCGTCATCCGTTCCGTGGACGGGCAACCATCAGACGTATTCAAACTCTGAAAACCGCAACACCATCCATCCTCCAAGGAGTTTTCATGACCACCGCACCAGATCCCACATCATTGCCGAGGCTGACCCGCGCAGAGCACGGACGCAGCGCCGCGCCGATCCGCATCATCCACTTGGGCATCGGCAACTTCACCCGCGCCCATCAAGCCTGGTATACGGAACACGCACCGGACGCAGCCCAGTGGGGCATTGCCGGATTCACCGGCCGCTCCCGTCGAATGGTCGACAAACTTGACCCGCAAGGCAACGTCTACACGCTGATCACCTCCGCACCGGAAGGCGATTCGTTCGAAGTCATCTCCTCGATCTCGTCCATGCATGAAGGTGGAGACATGGAGGCGCTGCGCAAGTACTTCGTCGACCCGAACGTCTCCATCGTCACGTCCACAGTCACCGAAGCCGGATACAAAAGAGACGCCCACGGCAATCTCAACGTTCACGACACCGACGTATCAGAAGACCTCGCCAAACTCCGCAACGACGTGAACGCATCCGAACTATCCACCGTACCCGCCCGCATCGTAGCCGGTCTGGAAGCGCGACGCGCAGCAGGCGCCGACGCAATCACCATCCTCCCCTGCGACAATCTCGCAGGCAACGGAGCCGCATTCCGCCGCGTAGTCGAACAAGCCATCGAAGCCGTGGATCCCACCCTGCTGGAATGGACCCGCGACAACGTGGCATGGGCCACATCCATGGTCGACCGCATCACGCCGGCCACCACCGACGCCGAACTACGAACCGTGGCGGAAACCAAAGGATGGTACGACGCAGCCCCCGTACGCACAGAACCCTTCCTCGAATGGGTCATCCAAGGAGACTTCCCCAAGGGACGCCCCGCATGGGATGAAGCCGGAGCCGTCATCACAGATGACGTAGAGCCCTACGAGCAGCGCAAACTCTGGATGCTTAACGGCTCGCATTCCACACTCGCCTACGTCGGACCGCTATTCGGCCACGAATCAGTAGCCGAAGCCATCGCCGATCCCAAACTGCAATCATGGGTGAACGAATGGTGGGATCTTGCCGGATCGTACCTATCCGTGTCCAGCGACGACTATCGAGCCAAACTGCTAGAACGCTTCTCCAACCCACGCATCCACCACCACCTCTTCCAAATCGCCACCGATGGTTCGCAAAAACTACCGGTACGCATCGTCCCCGTCGCCAAGCATGCGCTCGCCGAAGGACGCGAAATTACGGCTCCTGCACGAGCCATCGCCGCATGGATCGTATTCCTGCGCAGGTTCGGCGATACACAGGCCAAAGATGTGAACCTCGATGAGGTGAAGAAGCTTGCCAACAGCGGCGACGTCACTTCGGCGGTGTCCTATTTGGACAAGGATCTTGGTGCCAACACCGTCTTCACCAACAAGGTAAACGAGCTTGTTCATGAGCTGTCTTCGACGACGGCCGCATGATCATACACATAAATAAATAATCAAAAACACAAACTTCCTCGCCGCAGGTGGGGACTATGGCGCGGAACGTGCCGCGCCATAAGAGAAAGGAATACACCATGGCAATCGAAAAAGCTGAAGTCTTCGTGACAAGCCCGGGACGCAACTTCGTCGTCTTTCGCATCACCACCACCGACGGCGTCGTTGGACTTGGTGACGCCACCCTGAACGGACGCGAACTTGTTGCCGCGAAATATCTCGAGACCATTGCACCGAGCCTTATCGGCAAGAACGAGGACAACATCGAAGATATTTGGCAGTACCTGTACAAGGGCGCGTACTGGAAGCGTGGTCCGGTGACCATGGCCGCCATCTCCGCCGTGGATGTGGCTCTGTGGGACATCAAAGCCAAGAAGGCAGGCGTTCCGGTCTATGAGCTGCTGGGCGGAGCCTCCCGTACCGGCATTCTGACGTATGCCCACGCCTCTGGTGTGGACTTCCCGAGCCTGTTCGATTCCATTGACATGTACCGTGATATGGGCTTCAAGGCCACCCGTATCCAGTTCGCGCTGCCTGGCATTCCGTCAACCTATGGTGTTGCCGGCTCGGCCAATGCACAGCAGGGCGCCGGCGAGAAGGGTCTGCGCTACGACTATGAACCTGCACGTCGTACCACGGTGCCTGTCGAGGAGGTCTGGGATGCCCGCACGTACCTCAACACGCTGCCGGGAGTCTTCGAAGAGGTTCGTAACAAGTACGGCAAGGATCTTATCCTGCTGCATGATTCCCACCACCGTCTGAGCCCGATTCAGGCTGCACGCTTCGGCAAGCTGCTTGAACCGTATGACCTGTTCTGGATGGAAGATTCCACCCCGGCCGAGGAGAACCAGGAATTCCTGCGCGTTGTCCGTCAACACACCACCACACCGATCGCCATCGGCGAAATCATCAACTCCTGGACCGATTACATCACCCTGATCAAGGAACAGCTCATCGATTACGTGCGCTCCGCCGTCACCCACACCGGTGGTCTGACCCACATGAAGAAGCTCATGGCCTTCGCCGAGCTGTTCGGCGTCAAGTCCGGCTTCCATGGTCCGACCGATGTCTCTCCGGTCGGCATGGCCGCGAACCTGCATCTTGATCTGGCGATTCCGAACTTCGGCATTCAGGAGTACATGAAGCATTCGGATGAGACCCTTGAGGTGTTCCACACCTCGTACATGTTCAAGGATGGATACCTGCACCCGGGCAACAAGCCTGGCCTGGGCGTCGACTTCGACGAGAAGCTGGCTGCCAAGTATCCGTACCAGCCGGCTCCGCTGCCCGTTGACCGTCTGCTTGACGGCACCATGCACGAGTGGTGATTGAGCCATCGGTTTTCATCGGGCGACCGGAACGTATTCGAGTCTGGTCGCCCTTTCCATTCAAGGAGAATCCATGCTTGATTCCAATGTCAAACCCGTCAGCCTGGTTGTTATGGGCGTAACGGGCACCGGCAAAACGACCTTGGCTGAGGAGCTCGTACGCAAATTGGGGTGGCCGTATGCCGAAGCCGATGATTTCCATCCACAAGCCAATATCGACAAAATGGCCTCCGGCCATCCACTGACAGACGAGGATCGCTGGCCTTGGCTGCGCAGCCTACGCGATTGGATCACCGAGCAGGCAGGCAAAGGGTCCAGCACCATTGTCACCTGCTCCGCATTGAAGCGCGCATATCGTGACATATTGCGCGAAGCCGATGCACAAGTAGTCTTTGTGGAGCTCGATCTTGACAAGGACGATATCGCCGAGCGTATGGAGCAACGCGAGCATTTCATGCCCGTCACGCTTCTGCAATCGCAGCTTGACACCCTTGAGCCTCTTCAGTCCGATGAGCATGGCATACGACTGGTATCCAACCAAACTCCGGAAGTGCTATGCCAAGAAGCATTGCGCCGACTGAAGCTAGCGAAATAGGCTCAATCCATATTCGACGTTCATTAATACCAAAAGCAAAGGGATACAATCCATGACAGCACAAGCCAACATCGGCGTTATCGGTCTCGCTGCAATGGGCAGCAATCTGGCTCGCAACCTTGCCCACCATGGCAATACCGTGGCACTGTTCAATCGTCACTACTCCCGCACGGAAAAGCTGATCGCGGAGCATGGCATCGAAGGCATTTTCGTCCCCGCCAAGACCATGGAGGAATTCGCCGCTTCCCTGCAGCGTCCGCGCACCGCCATCATCATGGTCAAGGCCGGCGCCCCCACCGATGCCGTGATTAAGCAGCTTGAGGAGGTTTTCGAGCCTGGCGATATCATTGTCGATGGCGGAAACTCCTATTTCAAAGACACCATCAAGCGTGAAAAGGAAGTCCGTGCTGCAGGATTCCACTTTGTCGGCTGCGGCGTGTCCGGCGGCGAGGAAGGCGCCTTGAACGGCCCGTCCCTGATGCCAGGAGGCACCGCGGAATCATGGAAGACGCTTGGACCGATTCTGGAATCCATCGCCGCTAAGGTCGATGGCGAGCCTTGCGCCACGCATATCGGTACCGATGGCGCCGGTCATTTCGTCAAAATGGTACACAACGGCATCGAGTACGCCGACATGCAGGTTATCGGCGAAGCCTATGACATTCTGCGCCGTGGCCTAGGGCTCTTCCCCGAAGCAATCGGCGACGTGTTTGCCGATTGGAATAAGGGCGATCTTGATTCCTACCTCATCGAAATCACCGCCGATATCCTTCATGAGAAGGATGAACGTACCGGCAAGCCGCTGGTCGACGTGGTCGTCGACCAGGCAGGTATGAAGGGCACTGGCACATGGACTGTGCAGACTGCGTTGGAGTTCGGCTCGCCCGTTACCGGCATCGGCGAGGCCGTGTTCGCACGCGCACTGTCAAGCCACCCGGAATTGAGGCAGGCAGCACAGGAGAATACGCCTGCTGGTCCTAACAAGGCCATTGCAACGGAAGATCAGGCGGCCTTCATCGAGGATGTGCGTCGTGCACTGCTCGCTTCCAAGATCATCGCCTATTCTCAAGGACTTAATGAGATCGAAGACGGTGCCAAGCAGTACGGCTGGGATATCGACTTGGGAGCCGTTGCCAAGATCTGGCGCGGCGGCTGCATTATCCGAGCGAAATTCCTCAACCGCATCACCGACGCCTACACCAATGGGCACCCGGCTGCCTTGGCACTTGATCCGTATTTCGCCAAGTTCCTTGCCGATGCCCAGGATTCCTGGCGCCGAGTCATCAAGGCCGCCATTGATGCAGGTATTCCGACACCTGTGTTCTCCAGCTCTCTGACCTATTACGATGGCTTGCGTTCGAAGCGTCTGCCAACTGCTTTGACGCAGGCACAGCGCGACTTCTTCGGAGCACACACTTACGGCCGAGTGGATATGCCTGGCGTGTTCCATAAGTTGTGGGCAGAGCCCGGTCGCCCGGAGGAACAGCAGTCCTGATAGGGAGCCGATAGAAACAACAAAGCCGATGCGTTTATGCATCGGCTTTGTTGTTTCTTATTTGCTATTTCCAACATTCCTCATAGGAAAGTCCGGTAAGCCGTTCCACGGTACGCCGAACGGATGCATTAACCTCTGTCTTGTCTCCCCCAGCCCGCAGTCGATCGACCTCATGCAGCACGTCAAAATCGGTCCGCTGATTGATGGCAAGGCACGATGAGACAATCCAGCATACAATCATCGCAACGGTGTAAAAGCCCAGCATGACCGCGGCAATGCCGATCGACGCCTCTCGAGACTGCCGTGGCAGTGAGGAATCGAACCCTACCATGGTAAGGACCAGGCCGACACCAATGGTGACGATTCCCGAGCCGAGCTGGCGGAGGCTTGATTGCACACTGGAAAAAGTAGCCGAACGGTACCTACGCGTAACAATCTGATCGATATCCGGCATGAATACCAATACCGTCCATGGCAAATACCCCACAAGCGCCTTGAACACGAAAAACCATAGCGATGCGGCAACTGCGAGCACCATCCACACAGCACTAGGCAGAGCACCGGTCAACACCCATGCCAAGGCCAGCCATGCCACACCAAGCAGCATGCCCGCAAAAGCGAAGGCATAGAGCCGGCGCACCCCGAACTTCACCACTGCCTTGCCGAACAACGGCATCAGTGGCAACGAAACAACCGTGCAGCCCAGCAACAGCGAGGCAAAAGCAGCGGTTTTGTTCCAGTCGTACAGAACGAAGAACAGGAAGGTCTGCCCGAACACATCGGATGATGTCTGTACTAGGAGAAAGATCACCAGATGCTTGCGGAATTCGCGAATACGCAATGTCGTGGCGTACTCGCGTATCACATGTGCCGCCCGGCGAATCCACCCACGCAGCCCAAGACATGTCTCATGCACCGTACCGTTGGCGTATTCGCCGAAGCCGGCCTGCTCGGGTGTCATCTCCCATGTGGTCTTCCATGTGACCGCTACGGCGCAGGCGAACAGCACCGTCGAGATGATGCCCACCACCATATAGGCGGTTGCCTTGGTCTCGCCAAACATCGACAACGCCCAGCTTCCGGCGAGTGGGATGAATGTGGCTGCGGCTGTGGAAATGAACATTCGCGTGGTCGACAATTTCGTTCGCTGGCTGAAGTCCTTCGTCATCTCGCCGGCCAACGGGTTGTAACAGGCTTGGAATGCCTGAGCCAGCATCACCCACAGCACATACACACACGCATATAGCCACACCGAAGAACCGGGAATCCATAGCAGTATGCCGATAAACAGCGAAGGAGCGATGATCATCAGCATGAAATGACGCCGGCCGAATCTGCGCCCGATGCGGTACCGATACAGATTGTCGTCGAGGACTCCGAACAGCAGTGCGGACACTGCGCTGATTATGGCGCTGGTGCCGATGATTCCCTGCGCGACGCTAATGTTCATTCCGCAAAAACGCGTCCAGAACAAAGCCAGATAGGTGGTCACCAATGCAAGTTGGCCGCCTCCGAAGAAATCACCTGCCCCGAACCCCAATGCCGACCATATCGATATGGTCTTCGGATGCACCCTGCTGGGCTTATCTGGCTTATCTGATTTATCAGACCGGATGGATTGTGATTCTTGCTGATTCCTCGCTGCCATATCTTCTGTCAATCACGTTTATGCTGTTATGAATTATGACAACGTTCCGATGGCATCAACCGACCATGTTGCATGGCTGGCCAGTTGCAGTGTAATCGTATGCCTGCCTTTTGGCAGCCCCTCGACTCTCAACTGCGTCCGTAATGATCCCTCATTGGGCATCGTCGGCATGTTCTCGGCGAATAGTATGCCGTCAACAATCGCATTCACACGCACAGTGCCATCTGATGGCCCGAATACGTCAAGTCCTGTGCCTATGAACGTATGCGTTAGTGAGGATCCCGGATCGTTTGTCGTTGAGATGGAACGCATATAGGTGAACATGCCCTGGCCATTGCGGTGAAGCCAATTGCCGTCGTAGCGGATAATTGGCGAACGTGAGTCGTCCCAACTCACCATATGCATGTCGTCGATAAGCGCTGTGCAGTAGGGGCTGAAACCATCGATGCGTTCAACACGCAAATTGGAGAAACGCACATGATCGAAGCTGCTGCCCAGATTGATACGGCCGGCTGACTGTGGGCGATCATCGATCCAGCTTGTTACCAAGGCCCCGTTGACCCACATGCTGACGCATGCTCCCGATACTTCAAGAGACAACGTGAACCATTGTCCACTTTCACGAGGAAATACCGGTTTGCCTGCACGCAATGCGGATTGCCTAAGGTCCTCGAAATGGCCGCGTCTTTTTTCGTCACCGTACCGCCGTAACAGCCATAGGCCATCCGCGCGCAGCTTGACATCATAGCCGCAGATGTCGGTGGTGAACTTGTCGCCGCCCATCTCGCGGGCGCCCAACAGCACGTATGGTGCACGGCCTGCATAGTCCTCGAATTTCACATCGACCGAGACTCGGTAATTGGTCCAACGCATATCGCCGATTGCGGTGCGCGGGTCGCCTTCAATCCAAGTGTTGCCCGCCTGGGTCGCGCTGATCTGCTGGCGCAGTACATGACCACGTTCATTATCCGGCACGATTTCAAATGCGCCGTTGCTATCGGTGGTGTACCGTGCGCTTGCGCCGGCATCACCGCCACGCGATTGCAGATACTCCTCCGTCGCGAGGTGTTGGGCATGCACGACTTCGACCGGCTCGAACTGCTCATAGGCGAAGTCGTCGGCGTACAGCAGTCCGCGACTTGCGTCAGCATCGAGCACCGCACGGGTTCCTTCCGCAGTTGACGGTATGGCGTATGGCTCGACGTCGGCAAGGGTGGTGGCCGTGACCATCGACCATGGGAGCACGGTGACGATGAATGTTCCGTTCTCCGCTGCGACGCTTCCCACATGACGGCGCCATGACGCGTCATATGCCTCGCCTGGGCGCGCCGCTATCGTCTGCCAGATTTCAAGCTGCTTTGACGAAGCGGCAAGATTCTTGTCCACGGTGATGCGGTAGCTCTTTTCAAATGCCGAATCGTTGACGATCACCGTGCTGAAATCGCTGCCATCTGGGGCGGCCAGCGTCAGATAACTGGGCTCTCCGTGGCGGGCACCATTAACAGGATTGTTACCGCCGACCCTGCATGCGGACGCATCGGGGATGGCACGCCAGATATGCGGTTCTTCGCCTTCTTCCTCCCATCCCAGTTCGGCGTATTTGGCAAAATGCTCCAGTACCGCGCAGCCTACATCGTAATACAGCCACCCGCTCCACGGGTCTCTGGCCGAGATCAGCTCTTTGGCCGCGTACTCCATATGCTCGTAGCACGCGCCTATGGCCGGCTGGTATATGGCATGGGTTCGCCTGGAGCACACGAACCCCTTGATCAGGGTATTCGCCATTTCCAATGGGCCGTTTTGCCCGCCGATGCCTGTACTCACATATTCGCCGAAGCGCTCATTCCCATTGGCATGATCGAATGCATCGGCACGTTCCGTGGCTTTGAGTCCATCGCCGTTGGTGTTGTTGGGACGATCGGCCGAGTTGGAGAACACCGCCTGGGCTTCAGAGTTCCAAATCTCTTTATCGTATTCGTCGGCAAGACGCGTGAAATTGCCGTTCTGGTCGTCCTCGACGGAATAGTGGTATGCAGCGATATCCATGGCCTTGAGATACTCAGGGGTAGCCAGCACGTCACCGGCAAAAGTTCCTGTACACTCTTCATCAGAAGTGATAACCCTGATTTGGCGGAACAGTCTGCGCTCCTCATCCGAAATCCACCCTCTGTTAACATCATCGGGACCATTGCCTTCAAATCCAACGTCGTCGGTACGCACCTGCTTGGCGAATTCGGCGATCCAATCCATATCCGCGGTACGTTCGTTGACATCGGGATTCACCGAATCGGCCATAATGCCGTATCGGCGATATACCGCCAGAATCGTGTTCTTATACCAGTGGTAGACATCATCGTTGGTATGCACCCATGTAGGGGCGGACCAGCGCAATATGCTCAGATGAATGCCAGGGTTGTACAGACTTGCATCGGCGGCAAGCTGGAAGCCCGGCTCACGCGCTACAACCGGATATTCATCATGTGTCCGCATGGTCGCTGGATCGGGCCCTGTGGAGTTGTTGCGGTCATTGCCCATTTCGACCTTGACGGTATTCATCATCGGACGTCGACCGCCGAACAGTGTCTCGATCAATTTCCAGTACACTTTGGGATGATCCGCTTTGTAATCCATAAGAAGACTTGACGTGGCGTTGCCCGACAGCACGCCGAATCCCTTATAGGTAAGGCCATGAACGCTCTTGGCGGCATTATGCACGGCCTCCTGCGTCAGGTGGATATCAACAGAGTGATCGGCGTTGAATTCGTTATTGCTCATAATATTGCCTCGTTGCAATCGTTGGTGAAATATGATGTTGGGGAGCGTCAGGAGATGTAATCCTTGGTGCCTCTGAACCAAGAACTCTTCGACGCGGCGCTGTTACGCGTCGCATGGTACATGTCGATAATGCGCTTGTCGCCGCTCTCCATTGCCATGGACGAGAACAACACACTTGCCTGCCAATTAGCACAAGCCCATACCACGTAGGCGGCGATGCCAGAGGCGAATACCAGCACGGGAATAGTCCATGTGAACAGCGCCCACGCATAACCGCCCAGCGCAACCAAAGTGAGCAACAGCACAGGGATACGGCGCACGGATAGGAGGAAACCGTTCTTCAGTAGCTGCACATACTTGGCCTTAGGGTATTCTACAGCCAGCACGAGTGAAACCATCATGGACTGCAATGCCATCAATATGCAGATCACCAGCATCGGGACGACAAACCCTCCCCCGCTCAGCTGCAGAACGATGAGTATGTCGTATCCGAAGCAGAACACCAGGAACCAGTAAAACACTCCGATGCCCAGACTCCGTTTGAAAAGACGTGCATAAGCTTTGAAATAAGACTTGATAAACAGCACCGAAGCATCCGGATATACGTATGGCGCCGCAATCCATTCCGGAGGGAAATCAGGATCAGATTCATTGTCCAGCCATACCTGGGTACGCATGGAAGCATTCATGGACAGCAATGTGGGCTGATCGCGGAATATCGCGAACAGCGCCGCCATCCCTGGCATGCTGAGGGCCGCGGCCACAATGTACAGCGCCCAATAGTCGAAGTTGTTGACGGCGAATGCGACCACTACCAAAGGCAGAGCACCGACAATCAAACATAAGCTCGCCTCGATGATTACTATCACGGTATTCACTATTGTCGAATATGTGCGATTAAAATTTTCTGATTTCATATCGGACTCCATTCCTCTGGTCATTGCATATAGCCGCCACACCAACCGTGAGCGCTAAATAGATTTCACCATGTAATACAGCAGGGCAGGAGCCACAGTTATGCAGTGGCTCCTGCCCTTTCTGCGATTCACCAAGCTATCAGCCCTTCATACCGGACGTTGCGATACCCTCGATGAACTGCTTCTGCCCGATGAGGAAGACGATCAGAATCGGGATGACCGACATGACCGAACCTGTCATGATCATGGCGTAGTTCGCGGAGTTCTGCGAGATGAAGGTCTTCAAACCAAGCTGAATGGTCCACAGTTCCGGAGAACGCAAGTACATCAACGGACCCATGAAGTCGTTCCATGTATTGGTGAAGGTGATGATACCCAATGCCGCAATCGACGGACCCGACAACGGCAGCATGATTCTCAAGTAAATGCCGAATTCGGACAAACCGTCGAGGCGAGCTGCTTCGGACAACTCTTCAGGAATCGTGTCGTAGAACTGCTTCATCATGAACACGCCGAAAGCACCGAAGGCCTGCAATAGGATGATGGACCAACGTGTATCGGTCAGATGCACTGCGGAGAGCATCTTGTACTGCGGAATCATGTAGGCCTGCCACGGCACTGCCATGGTGGCGATGTAGATGAGGAACAGCACATTGCGACCGCGAAAGCGAATCTTCGAGAAGCCATATGCCGCGAACGAACCGGTGAACACCTGCAGGAAGGTCACGCAAATCGCGAAGAACACGGTGTTGCCCAACCATGTCAGCATGTTGGAATCGGTCCAGATCTTGATGTAGTTATCCCAATGCCAGACGCTGGGGAACCACTTCACCGGGACCAGGAACACCTCATTGTTCGGCTTAAGCGATGCCAGCACCATCCAGACGAACGGCAGCAGCACAAACGCCGCGACGCCGATCATCAGCACATAGCCGAGAACAATACCCGCGATCTTCAGCGGCGGCATCTTCTTCTTGTTCCACGGAATTTCCGCAGCAGTGGGAACGGGAGCAACAACTTGGGAACTCATCTTACTTCTCCTTCTTGTTGTTGTACCAGAACTGGATCAGGGTCACGACCATGCACAGCGCGAACAGCACCAGGGAGACCGTGCTCGCATAACCGAAATCACCACGATCGAAGGCGACACGGTAGACGTACTGCGCAAGCACCAGCGTGGAGGTTCCAGGACCGCCGTTGGTCATCACCAAGGTCAGGTCGAGGATCTTGAACGAGCCGATGGTCAACGTCACCAGCACGAAGAACAGCGTAGGACGCATGCACGGCACCGTGACCTTCCAGAAACGCTGCCACGCATTCGCACCGTCAAGGCTCGCCGCCTCATACAGCTCGGCAGGGATCGTCTGCAGACCGGCGAGCAGCAGAATCATGAAGTAGCCCGCCTCACGCCAAGTCGCCACGATGATCACTGCGACCATGGCCCAATGCGTCGATCCGAGCCAGCCGGGGGTATGGCTGGTGAACAGTCCGAGGAACTGGTTGATGACACCGGACTTGGCGTCGAACAGCATGTTCCACACCTGGGCTACAGCCACGATGGAGGTGATATAGGGGAAGAAAGCAACCGTACGGAAGAAGGCGCGTCCCTTGAGCTTGGAATTAAGCAGAATCGCTAGTCCGAAGGCGATAGCGACCGTCAGCGGGATATGCACCACCGCGTAGACAATCGTATTGACGAATGCATCCTTGAACACACTGTCATGCAGCAGTCGCTTCCAGTTCGTCAATCCGTTGAAGACCGGGTCGCCGAATGCGCTCCACTTGGTGTTGGCGATGTAGAACAGCGCCAGCACAGGAATCAGCGTCAAGATAATGAAGCCGATGAAATTGGGGGCTATGAATCCAATGCCATGGATGAAATTACGACGGGAAATGGTCTTTTCGGCCAACTCACCTTTGGTGACCGGCTTGCCTGCCTTGCCTGATGCGTTCGTAGGTGCATCGAGTGATACCGACTGCGACATAACCTTCCTCTCCTTTTTACAAGGAAAACAACATGTATATATAGTGGGAGCGCCCTAGCCGCATGTGTCACACCCACTTATCGTGGGAGCAATAACGTTGCGGTGCACAACATGCAGGGAATCTAGGACGCTCCTTTCATCACCAGTAATCGATACGGCAATGATTACTCGGTGATCGCTCCTTGATCGATGGCGTTCTGCTTAGCGTCGGCCAATGCCTGGTCAACGGACTTGGTCTTGGTCATGATCGAGGAGTGTGCATCATCAAGCAGCGAGCCGATGGTGTCTCCACCCTCACCGACCGGGTTCTCAGGCTTGGTTTCATTATCCTGCCAGGCCTTCTTGGACAGGTCATCGACGGCCATGCCGTCCACGGAGAAGAAGGTGTTCTTCACTGCGTCGGAAAGATAGGCCGGAGTGATGGCCACGGCGGCGAGCACCTTAGCGCCCTCTTCGCCAGAGCAGAACTTCACGAATTCCTTGGCTGCAGCAAGCTTCTGTCCGGTAGCCTTGGAAGAGACCGCGAAACCGGTCGGGTCGCCGAAGGTAACGGCCTTGTCGGACTTCTTGGCATCCGGGTTCTGCGGAATAGGAGCCATGCCCCACTCGAACTTGTCGGCGTCACCGCTCTTCTGATCGTTGACGATGTCCAGCGCATACCAAGTACCCATCGGTACCATCGCGGCCTTTTCGGTGCCGAACTGAGCCTGATACTGCACGGAAGTGGTCTTGGAGGTGTTCCAGTCAATGGTCAGGCCCTTATTCTGCCACTGCAGTGCGCGCTTGTAGTAGGACTTCATATAGTTGAAGTTGCCCTTGAAGAACGTCTTGTCAGGCTGGTATCCGGTCTGTGCCAGAGCAAAGGACTGGACCACCGAACGCCAGTTGTGCTGGTACATCGGGTAGACCGCGTTGGCGTCGTAGCCCGCGGCCGGCAGTTTCTTCTTGAGCTCCTCGGCGACCTTGGTGTAATCGTCCCAGGTCCAGGTGCCGTCAGGCAGGTCCACGCCCGCCTTCTCGAACATCGTCTTGTTGTAGAAGAGCACCCAGGAGTCCTGGCGGTATGGCAGAGCGTAGTACTTGCCGTCAAGGTCATAGCTGGAAATATCGATGTTCTTGTCGCTCTTATAGGTCTTGGCGATGTCAGCGAGATCAGCCAGGCCACCGGACTGCGCATACGTGTAGTACTTCTGCAGGTTCTTGATAGGGAATACATCTGGTTGGGAACCGGCGGAGATATCGCCGGTCATCTGCTTGTCGTAGTCGTCGGCCGAGTATTCCTTGACCTTGACGGTGATGTTCGGGTGCTTCTTCTCGAATGCCTTAGCAAGGTAAGAGAATTCCGGACGAGAATCAAGAGACCAGCCTGCCAGCGTGATTTCCGTCTTGGCGTTTTCATCCAGCGCCTCACTTGAGCTGGAATCGTTGCTGCCACTACCGCAACCGGCAAGCAGCGTGCCGATCACAGAAGCCATAGCAATTACTTTCATGCCACGTGTCAACTTCATTGATGTGCCTTTCTCTCAGCATCATTGTCCAATAGTCCATACATCACTGTATGTATCTATGTGATTGTTAAATATATTGTTCGTTTCTGATCAATAAGGCTATTTGCCATTATTTGCATTTGCGCAATTATCTTTTATGAGCGAAATCGTGCAAAAGAAATACGGGACCCGGACGAAACCAAGTCCCACATAAGAGCAACCTTCCAGAATTCCAAGCCGTTAGAACAGCGTCTCATCATGGTCATCAGCCGGATGAGGGGTATAGGTGATCTTGAATTCATCATCCTCAGGAACAGTTGAGACATTCATCTCTCGATCAGACTTATGGAAGGTAACTGTTCCATATGCCGGCACAACGACTTTCTGCCAGCGCGCCCCCTCACCGTTAATGGTGATGGCCGCTTCGACATCCGTGCCGCCAGGATTGTACACGATCACGCTCAGGTCGCCGCGTTTGTTCTCGAATGCCACCGATCCTAGACCGCCATTGCGACCATCCGGCGTGTAATTGGACGAGCCAATACGCCGTGAACCGACCGGCACATCCTGTCCATAATTGCGCAGCATGAAGTACTCGAGGTTTCGTTTGACCTTGCCGGTGCTCGAGTCGATGGTGATGACTCCACGACGCCCGGACGTGCCTGCATAGCTCGGGAATCCCTGCTCGTCAAGTGCTATGTTCCACAGGTTGATCAGCCCCACGCCATTACGAACCAGCCAATTGCCGATTTCGCCGAACATCACATGGCTGGCCTCGTCGACAGTTTCATCAAGCATGCATCGACGTTCCGTCATCGCACTCTTCCACTGGGGGAATTGGCGTGTTCCATTATGCACCCAAGTTGGAAGACCGGAATATGTATGGAAGGCCGCTCCCGCAAAGCACTGTGCCTGTGCCGGCGTCATGTATTCGCTGACCGGGCGCTGCCAGAAGCGCAATGAGTCGTCTCCGAAATAGATTTCAACATCAGGGAAGGCCCTGTCAAGCGCGGGACGCAGGTATTCGCTTCCCCACTTAGTCAACTCCTCCGGAGTCCAGACGGTAATCGGCCAGGGGCAGCCGTTGGACGGCTCGTTTTGCATCGTCACAGAAGTGATGTGAATCCCGAGCTTGGCGTACGCCTCGATGAATTTGACGAAATACTGGGCATACACATAGTCAATGGTGTCTTGGTAACGATAGCCATTGCCGACGTATTCTCCAATGCGCAAGCGCCCCGAACCGTCGATGCGGTTGAATGTCTTCATCCAGGCCGGAGCACTCCATGGGGAGGCCATAATCTTGACGGCCGGATTAATCGATACGATTTCCTGAAGCACCGGCACAACATTCTTCATGTCTCGGGTAGCATCCGGAGCCCCTGGCTCCCCTGTTCCTATGGAGAAGTGTTCCAAAGCGGCGTCAGCGGCAACACCATCCGGCAAATCGTCATAGGTGTAGTATTTCTGGCTGGAGAAGTCGCATGCGCCTATCGACATACGCACGGAGGAGAAGCCACCTTGCTCGGGGTCGAACATCTCCGTAAGAATCGCGTGACGCTGTTCGCTAGTCATTGAGTTCATGAACAGCGATGCCGAGGAATCCGTAATAGCCGCTCCGGCGCCTTCCCACATCTGGTATTCCTGTGTGGGGTCAACGACGATCTTGACGGCGTCCCCTGGGGTCGAAACGATGTGCGGAACATCGATCGGGGTGCGGCGATCCTTCAGATCACCGCTGGTACGGGTCCAATACTCATATCGATAAGAGTTGACGGGCTGAGCCATGATTTTCCTTTCTACGATCCGCTCCGACTGCCGCAATGCAGCCAGAGCGATACATATACCAAACTATTCGCGATTATTCGCCGTATTCCTGCAGAACGACGTCAGCATCGCCTACATGCAGTACGTTGTCTTGCAGACGGACTTCGGGGATGGTGATAGTGCCGTCCGAGCTGATTGATTCGCCTTCGGCGTCGCCGAGGTATAGCGACACGAAGGTATAGATACCGAGGTCGATTACACGGGTCTGCAACGGAATACGCGTCTTGGGATACAGCAGGTTGACGTTCGGCTCAGGAACCGAAAGCTCCACATCGAACCCCTGCGCACCGACCAGACCGATTATTCCTTCCTGAGTGCGGTAGAAGACCGCGTTATCGATTCCGGCGGCGATTTCCTGCCCACCATCCGGCAGGGAGAAACCACCTTCAGCCAGATGCAGGCGACGCGCGGTGTCGATTCTGTGGACACGCACATGCCATGGCATATGCGGCACCACGAAATTCGTAATGGTCACATCGTCGAACGGCTTCCATTCGCTGTACACGTAGTCGTCGTGGATGGCCCAGTCGGCATAGCCGTAGGCGGTCTGCCAGTAGTGCTCGCTTTCGGATATGGCAAGTGTGCTGTCGTAGGCACCCTGTTTGAGCAGTACCGCCGCTTTGGGCACCGAAAAACCGAAAGTGGTGGAATACACGTATTTCTCATATTTGGCGTTGGCATGGGCGTGCTCATGGCTGTGCTGCCCCGCAGTAAATGCCTGCACTTCTCGTCCGGTGCTGCTGTGCGCCACCAACATACGCGGTTCCGGCTGCTTCTTCAGCGGCGCGAAGGCGATTTGCTCGGATTCTCGCACTATCCAGAAGGGATCATCGTCATCGATGCACAGGAAAATGAACGTCTTGAGCGCCCAATACGCGGACGCCGGCCCGTTGTAGCCTTCGGCCATGTTCATGTTGGGGTAGGCGTATCCGATAGGAATTAGGCCATCCGACTGGAAGATGTTCTGGGAGAACCACCAACGCAGATTACTCAGCAGCAGATGCTTGAAATCGGCGATGCTGTAGTGTTCAGGAGGCTCTACGCCGGCAAACGAGGCTGCGGCCCAAAACGCGGCCTGCGCAAAGCGGTAGTCGAGGCTTCGCCCGTAAGGCAAGCATTCGCCGGTGGTTGCGAACCAATTCGCATAGCTAGGCACGAATTCGGACGCCCGCTTTTTGAGCAGCTGTTCCTGCGGACCGTTCCTTTTGGTCAGACCGACCAGTACCAGGGTGAAGAATTGGTAGGCGAAGGGGATGTAGTTGTCGATCTGGTTTTCATAGCCGTCATATGACCATCCGTGCCCGAGGTAATGGGAATTCGTGATATCGAAATCGTCCTGGACGAGCTTGGCGTATTCCGGATGACCGGTGTCGACGAACCAGCTGTTGACGAGCGTGCGGAAGAGCAGCCAGTTGGTCTTGGGAAGCACTTTATGGTTAACCTGATCCATCCAGCGCAGAATATTCTGCTGCTGCTCATCGGTGATATGATCCCAGAATTCCGTCTTGGTCTCATAGAGAAAGGCGGAGATGGCTCCCATTTCCACAAAGATCTGATCATAATCAGTCAAATCCCCACCCCAGTAATCAGGGTGGGAGGGATCAGTGCAATTGACCAGGCTTTCGGTCGTCCACTGCCACCACTGGCCGAAACGACGAATATTGCTTCTGTTGTGGAACAGCGGCCCCAGACCCCATAGCAAGCGGGCAAACCCTTCTATGGACGTACGATCCTGACTGTATACGGCACCGCTGTCGCTCATGCGGAAGCGACCATACCGCCCACCCCTCATCGCCAGCTGCACCGCAGGAGTCAGCAGTTCCACCAAGGCATGCTCGCACTGAGCCTTGGTCCTCAATGGATTACGGGCCACCTGCGCATTAAACGGTTCGATATGCTCTTCATATGGATTGGCGATCATGTATATTCTCCTTCGAACAATCAAACAGCCATACCACGTTATGCAGCACCATCACGTACTGACCATTAATGATTATATATGATTATAAATGATTGTTTCTTTTGGGCATGTTGCTCTACAGCATCGCAATATCCACTCCGCATAGGTTCAGCCATCTAGTGCTTGCAGCAAGCGACGCGCCTCATACGGACCTCATTTCAATCACATCGCCTTGCTCATTCTCAATCCGCGCAACCATTCCGGACGGCATGTCAAGATCGACCGATACATGCCCTTCCTCGCGAACACAGCACACGCGAATGCTGCCACTAGGAGTTGGAACGACTCCCCTTGCTTCATGTGCATCACCCAATTGAGGACGCACCCGGAACACGGCATACCCCGGTTCAATCGGCTGTACTCCAAGCATCCCCCACTCCAGCAGATATGCAGGAGACGCCGACCAAGGATGGGAATACGTGGTATTTCCCTTAATGGACACATCCCATCCCTCCATAGTCGAGCCGCAGCCGGTAGACACCATGTGATGCCACGAATGCAGGTTCCTCGGATCGTCATCGGCCATCATACGATTCGCCAAAGCACCGAAACCGTTCCTATACAAGCCCTCAAGCAACACAGCAGCTACATACGGACTGCAGCACATGCCCTTATTACGAATATAATCGGCGACCATTGCCCGACGATCTTTAGGGACGTCCACGAATGCCAACGCAAATGCATTCGCATGAAGAGAACCATGCTGCAACTGATCCCCCTGCGCGTTCAAACCGTCCCTATAGCACTGCGCATGATCATCCCACAATCGCGCATTAATCGCCGATTCCAATGCCGAAGCGCGCCCAGCATACCGCACAGCATCAGCAGCATCGCTAACCACACGCGCCATATCAGCCATGGCCCGGTAGGCCGCACAAGACAACGCATTGATTACCGTATTCACTGGGCCGAATACGAAGCCATCACGCTCAGCCGGAGGCCAATCAACCAAATCACCATCCATATGGCCGGCCTCCCCCGGCTCCTTGACAATCAAACCACTCGATTCATCGACATACCGTTCCGGGAGGAATGCGCGCAACGCTTGATATTGCCTACGAATCTGCAACTCATCATTACTGACCATCCAAGAATCATGCACGGCCAGAATCAAATACAACGGCCATTCGGTAGGCCACGTACGATTCGCGATCAGCCAATCAACACTGTACCGTCCAAGCCGAATCGCATCAGCCCCGCAGTCCAGTGCCAAATGCGAGCGCTGCTGCAACCATGCATCGGCTTCGTAAGGTGCACGCTCACGGGTCCACGAATCCGCGTAAATCGGACCATTCAGCGCTTTGATGCTATTACGGCAAAAACGCCAGACCTCATTCAAGGTCTTATCGCTGCATACAAAACCCGCAGCATCGTCATCGAACGGATACTCAATAGCCGCGGCCCTCACCGACGAGGCAGCGGCGCAAACCGCATCTTGCGAGGCCTGAGTCTGAGCAGGGATAATCTGCACATAACGGAATACCCGCATACCCCAAGTCTCCACTGCTGGAGTCTGCGGGGTGATATGCCAGCTGTCCTGATAGGTATTAAATGTGCTCAAGCGGTAACGGACATTACCATTGTCATCCAGCACCTCGCCATAGCGGATACGCACATCAATATTTTCCAAGATGTGAAGCGATTCGACATCCAAGGAGATTCCGCCCACGCAAGTGCGCCCAAAGTCAAGAATCAGCGTTCCTCGATCATCGATTCTTGTAGCGACGGGGTCAAGGTAATGCACTCCGACGTTCGCAGTCGGCGTTAGCCGCAGGTCATCGAATTGCTCGCATGGCACAGCCTTGGGCCAGGAGCTGTCGTCGAAGCCCGGCTCGCTGAAACCGAATGGGTACCATTGCGTCTGCATATCCTCAGCCGGCGCTTCGAAATATTGCGTTCCTATCGAATCGGCATTCGGATAGGCACGATTGCCGACGATACCCTTCCAGTTGGACCCGGTTCCATATGTCATGTGGCACCCATCGGCAAGTACGATTTCCATATAGGCCCAGAATCGGCGTTCCCGCATCGTCCAGGCCAGTACGCCCATCGCATTCGGCCCGGCCTGCAGCAATCCGGTTACGTCGAATGTGTTGACGCGCGATTCATTCTCTACCGGAAACACCGGTCCCAGGCCGACGAAGTAACCGTTCACCCACATGCGATACACGAATTGTCTGGAGGGTTTAGTCGAGGAAGCCGTCGCATAGAGCGTCGCTTTGCGCACCGGCGTGCTCGGCAATGTGAATTCATGCCGCAGAAAAGCCCATCCTCGGCCATTGTCCGGGGACTGAATGATGCTCGGCTGTCGAAAATAGCTATCGCCCGACGACTCGTTGCCGTTGTTATTATCGGGATAATCCGCAGCTGCTTTCATATCATCATCGCCCGCTGACGATGGGTCGACCCATATCGTCTGCGCATTGCTCCATTCAAGGCCCTTATACAGCAGTTCACTATCATCGAGCATCTCTATTCCTCCCTTGGAATCGGCACTCGTTATGGAATCAAGCGTACCTTATCAGTATCAATCATCTTTGATTAAAAAATATCAGAATCAATCGACTATAGACTTCGTATAATATACGTATCAGACAAGGCAAGGAAGACTGGGGCACACCATCATGGCACTGAACGCAGAGCAACGAGACTATCTACCCGACGAACGCCGCAACATGATCCTCAATCTGCTGACACAGCACGAAGTGGTCACGGTCACGCAGCTTGCCACCTCATTGGAAACCACGGAAATCACCGTACGCAGGGATCTTAACGCACTAGCCAGAGCCGGCCTGCTCAAACGTATCCGCGGTGGCGCAATGTCCATTGGCACCATCAAGGAGCCCGCCCCGGCCGGCAACGCCGCAATTCCCGAACCCGACACGCCGGAAAACACCAGCATCGGTGTCATGGTGCCCGAACCAAGCTTCTTCTGGCCGGGAATCGTGAACCATATGAAGCATATCGCAGCCGAATCGGGCATATCGTTGACTATCCGCACCTGCTCCTACGACGAGAACATGCACGAGGAACGCATATTGCAAGAGCTTGCCGACGCCCCTAGAGTCTGCGGCATTATTGCCGCTCCGAACTCCCACCCCCATTTAGGGCAACATGCATGGCAGTGGATCGAAACGACAACGATTCCCACGGTGGTTCTGGAACGTGAGCAGCCGCTGCTCACGACACGTTACGTGGATTCCGTACAGACCGACCATCGCCGCGGCGTATGTAAAGCGGTATCCCATTTTCTTGCGCATGGACATACACACATCGGCGCAACCTTCAGTCAAACTCCCACATCAGCCATCATTCAGCGAAGCTGGCAGGATATTGTCGAACAAACACCGCGGATCGAATGCCCGTTTGTCTTGACTGGCATGATGCCCTATGACACCGCTGGCGTAAAGACCATCGTCGAGACCATCATCCGATCCGATATCACCGCACTACTGGTGCACTCGGATTATCTTGCCATCGCCATAGCTCAAGCCCTTGAAAATCAGGGGAAACGCATACCTGACGACATATCGCTGATTTCTATAGATGGCTTCGCCACACCAAGCTCGCGCCCTCTGACGGTACTGCGTTCCGATGAAGAGGAATTGGCAGCCTGTGCCATACATACACTACTAAGCCGTATTCAATCACCCGATCAGCCGGTACATCGCATGTATCTGGATCCGACGCTCATCGATCGAGGATCCGTGGTACAGCGATAAATCATCTCCGACCCGCCGATGGTCAGCACCATCCCAGCGTCGGTAGTTTGATGGGGTTTAAATTACCGAGGGCAAGAGATCCATCACCATTCATGCCGCTGATAAGCGATACGCGTGGTGTCGGACGGCCTGTCAAGCAACTGAATCAAGCCGCAACGCGCGAAACCATTCGATTCGAGCACGTGCTGCATGGCCTTGTTATTGGGGTGGGTGTCGGCGCGCACGTTGCCGTAGTGCTTCAGGGCCCACCTGATGCAGTCGCGGGCCGCGTGGCGCACCAGACCGGATGCGGCGATGCGGTGGATGGTCACATAGGTGTCGTTGTCCAGCCAGGCGCCGTCGATTTTGGCGTAGGTCGGATCCTTGCCCGGGCACAGGGCGAACTGGGCCAGAATGCGTTCGTGGCCATTGCAGGTGTCGACCAGCAGCATCGTACGCTGGTTGGCGATGTCGTCCTCAATCACCGATTCACGCGGAAATTCGTTGCCCCACTGGGTGGGGTTGCCGTTGGCGGCCATCAGCGCGCGTGCGCGTGCGTAGATTTTTTGCATCTGCGGCAGATCGCGCATGGTGGCGTGGCGGAAACGGCGGCCTGTCGCCTTGTTTGCAGCGTTCGACTGAGTCACTTCTCACCTCTCCGACATGCCGGGTTGCCGGCACGGTGACCGGCGACTAACTGACGGCCAACCTACCATGCCGTAGGCACAAGAAATCCCCTCCGCGTTGCATGACGGACACTAATAAACAATGACTCCCGTCCGCAGGAGCCGGACAGTCCAGCCGAGTTGAGGACAGCCATCCTCAGTCGGCTTCGCCCCCGGCTCCCGCCAGCGGGAGCCGAATCAGAATTGAATCGAATCAGACGAATCAGACGACCTTGCGCTCGAACGGGTCGGAGCTGATGCCTTCCTCAAGGATCTGCTTGGCCCATTCCTTGGCGGTGAACAGGCTGTGGTCGCGATAGTTGCCGCAGCTCTTCTCGGTGGTGGCGGGAACATCATCCCACGTGGCCTTGTAGGCGATGAATTCCAGCGATTCCTTGAGCGCCTTGGCCACATCCTCAGTGGAGTGCGTGCCCCAGGTCAGCAGGTGAAAGCCGGTGCGGCAGCCGAACGGCGAGCAGTCGATGTAGCCCGGGATACGTTCGCGCAGCAGCACGGCGATGGTGTGCTCGATGGTGTGCAGGCCGCCGGTGGGAATCGCCTGCTTGTTCGGCTGGGTCAGACGAAGATCATAGTTGGAAATCACGTCGCCGTGAGGACCCGTTTCCGTGTCAATGTAACGCACGTACGGCGCCTTGACCTTGGTGTGATCCAGCTGGAATGATTCAACGACGGGCTTCTCAGCCTTTTCCTCTGCCATGCTCGGCTTCCTTTCTACACATTTGCATGTTCACATGCTGTATCGCTTAGCAAGCGTAGTCGCGCCTACACGGGAATACACGGAAATACCCCATGATTCGCTATAGGCAATGGTTATTGCGCATTCCCGGCGTTAAACGAGGCGACGGCTTCCATAAAGCGCTTGCCGTAAAGGTCGAGCTTGTGCTGGCCCACACCGTTGACAGCCAAAAACTGCGCATTGGTAATCGGCTTGATACGGGCCATGTCTCGCAATGTCTTGTCGGAAAAGACGATGTACGGCGGTTTGCCGATTTCCTGGGCGATGGTGCGACGCAGTTCGCGCAGCTTCTGGAACAGCGATTCCTCGTCATCGTCCGGGATATACGAGCCCAGCGCATCGCCGGGAACATTGGCGGAATCGGCAGTATCAGCCACTCCCCCGCTCCGACCGGAACCGGCCGCCGCCGACTTGCGTTCCACCCGTTTGATCTCATAGTGGAAGTCGGGAGCGGCGGTTTCGGCCGCCCGCGCACCGAACATGACGATTGGCATACGCCCTTCGGCGATTGACAGGTACCCGTCCGTGGCCATCTGGCTCAACACGTCGCGCACGCGAGCCTCGTTCACGTCCTTGAGCATGCCGAAGGTGGGCATCCGCTCCGGGTTCAGCCATGCCAGATCCTGTGCCCGCGAACCGCGCAGGATCTTGACGATCTTGCCGGAACCGACGCGCTGCCCCACGTCATGCACGCAACGGCTGATCGCCTGCGCCACGCGGGTCACGTCGATGGTCTCGAACGTGCTTTCGCAGTTCGAGCAGGCACCGCATCTGCCGGACTGCGAAGAGTCCGCCGCAATGTCTTCACCCGCCGCGGAACCAGCATTCGGCGACAATTCCTGACCGAAATACCGGGTCATATACCGGTGCAGGCAGTCGGTGGTGCGGCAGTAGCCGACCATACCGTCCAGCAGCCGGCGCTTGGACTGGCGAACGATCTCCTGCTCTTCGGGAGTCAATCGCTCGTTCTCATAATCGTTATCCAGCAACCGACGCCGGGTGACGATGTCTGACTCATTCCACAGCAGCGTGCATCGGCTGGGCTCGCCGTCACGGCCCGCGCGGCCGGCCTCCTGATAGTAGGCTTCAATGGATTCGGGTAGATTGTGGTGGATGACGTAACGCACGTTGGACTTATCGATGCCCATGCCGAAGGCGTTGGTGGCTACGACCACCGGCACCTTGTCGGTGATGAAGTCGCGCTGGGCCACCTCACGCGCGTCCGGCGACATGCCGCCATGGTAGGCGACGGCCGGATGCCCCATCTGGTTCAGCGTGTCGGCGAGCGCTTCGGTGGTCTTGCGGGTGGCGCAGTAGACGATGCCGGATTCGTCCGGATGGTCGGCCACATACCGCGCCACCCATGCGGCCTTGTATTTGGTCTCCAGTTTGACCACATCAAAATACAGGTTCGGCCGGTCGAATCCGGTGACGGTGACGGCCGGATTCCGCAATCCCAGCAATCCCACGATGTCGCGGCGCACGCGCTCGGTGGCGGTGGCGGTGAATGCGCCGACCGGCGGGCGCTTGGGCAGGCCGACAATGAAGTCGCCAATACCAAGGTATGACGAACGGAAATCCTGCCCCCATTGGGAGACGCAGTGTGCCTCGTCCACGGCAATCAGGGAGATTGGCGTGCGGGCGGCGAAGTCGCGGAATCGGCCGGTTTCCAATCGTTCCGGAGCCACGTACAGCAGTTTGAGCTGACCCGCCGCAGCCTGGGCGAACACCACGGCCTGCTCATCCGGGGTTTGGGTGGTGTTGACGAATGCGGCCGGCAAGCCCAGATCATTCAGGGCATCGACCTGATCACGCATGAGGGAGATCAGCGGCGAGATCACGATGGTAACACCGGGCATCAGCGCGGCGGGAATCTGGTAGCACACGGATTTGCCGGCACCGGTGGGCATAACGCCCAGTACGTCCCGGCCATCCAGCAAAGCATCGACGATGCCTTGCTGGCCTGGCCGGAACGAATCGTAACCGAAGTATTGCTTGAGCGCCCCCAGCGCCGCCTCATGTGCCGTCATGCTTCCCAACCATACCGCATTGCCGCGGTCACAAGTCATGTATGCCTGTTCAATTATCCGTAAATCGATTTCAAGGGGCGGATTGGACGTTTCGGGGACATCTACTTCCGTTTCAAGGGGCTGGTCATCAGCTAAACCACATATACAAATGACATTATCCCAACGCCATTCCGCCGTTTTCACGCCTTGTCTACTTGGGCAACAGCCCCTTGAAACGGAAGTAGATGTCCGGGATAGCGCAAATCCGCCCCTTGAAACGGAGAATCACCGAAGTTACGTTCCGAGGACGGCTCGCAGCGTCTCCGTCACAGACGGTCGAGAGCCTGCTTGAGGTCGGCGATGAGGTCATCGGCGTTTTCGATGCCGACCGAGATACGCACCAGGTTGGCGGGCACCTGCAAGGTGGTGCCGGCCACGGAGGCGTGGGTCATAGCGGCAGGCACCTCGATCAGGCTTTCCACGCCGCCGAGCGATTCGGCCAGCGTGAAGATCTCGGTGTAGTCCACGAACTTCTTGGCAGCCTCGGCACCGCCGGCAAGCTGCACGGAGAGCACGCCGCCGAAGCCGCCATGCATCTGACGAACCGCGATATCGTGGCCCGGGTGGGATTCGAGGCCCGGATACCAGACGCGCTCAATCACGTCAGCAGGCTGGGATTCCAGCCATTCCGCCACTTTCAGGGCGTTGGCGCTGTGACGCTTGACACGCAAATCCAGAGTCTTCAGGCCGCGAATGTCAAGGAACGAATCGAACGGGGAAGGCACGGCACCGGCTGCGTTCTGCAGGAAGGCCACCTGCTCACGGGTTTCCTCATCGTTGAGCACCACGGCACCGCCGACCACATCGGAGTGGCCGCCGATGTACTTGGTGGTGGAGTAGACCACCGCATCGGCACCATCATCGAGCGGGTGCTGCAAGGCGGGCGAAGCGAAGGTATTGTCGACTGCCACCTTGGTGCCGTACTTATGGGCCACTTCGGAGGTGACTGCGATGTCGGTGATGTTGAGCAGCGGGTTGGACGGGGTTTCGACCCACACATACTTGTACGACTTGGCGGCGAGCGCGGCTTCCACGGCGGCGGTGTCGGTGATGTCCACCACATCGAGGCCCACGCCCCACGGCACGAACACCTTGGAGAGCAGACGGTAGGTGCCGCCGTACACGTCGTTGCCGAGCAGGATGTTGTCGCCGGGCTTGATGGTGGAACGCAGCAGCACATCGATGGCGGCAAGGCCGGAGGAGAAGCTCAGCGCGTACTTGGCGCCTTCCACGGCGGCGAGCTGCTCGTCAAAACTGGTGCGGGTGGGGTTGATGGAGCGTGAGTAGTCGTGGCCGCCGCGCAGGCCGAGCACGCCGTCCTGCTTGAAGGTGGAAGTGGCGTAGATCGGCGTAACCACAGCACCGGTGGTGGGGTCAGGCTCCTGGCCGGCGTGGATGGCGCGGGTGGCGACGGCGGTGTTGGCGAACTTGGCGTTGTATTCAGCGGACATGGTGTTGGTTTCCTTTGGTGTTTGGTTGGGTATTGGACGGGTTTGGAAAGTTATAGGATCTTTGCGGGCTGGCTCCTCTCAGTCAGCCTTCGGCTGACAGCTCCCCTCAAAGAGGGGCGCCAGAGCCCTTTTTGGCTCCCCTCTCCGAGGGGAGCTGTCGCGGAAGCGACTGAGGGGAGCACTTAGCGTTTAGAGGTACTGCTCGGCAAGGGACGGCTTGGTGGTGCGGTCGACCACGTCGCCGTAACCGTTGGCTCGCATCCAGTCGTCATCGAAGATCTTTTCGAGATAGCTACGGCCGGAATCGGGGGCGAGCACCACCACGATCTGGTTTTCGTCCAGATCGTTGGCGAGCGCGTACTTGATGGCACTGGCCACGGCCATGCCGGACGAGCCGCCGACCAGCAGCCCCTCCTCGCCGGCCAACCGGCGGGTCATTTCGAAAGCTTCGGCGTCGCCGACGCGCACGATGTCATCGGTGATGTTCCGGTCGAAAGCCTTGGGGTAGAAGTCCTCCCCCACGCCCTCGATGTCGTACTGGTGGACTTCCTCACGCGAGGCGGCGGAGTAGATGGAGCCTTCCGGGTCGGAGCCGATGACCTTGACCGCGCCGTCGGAGACTTCTTTCAGATACTTGCCGGTGCCGGAGATGGTGCCGCCGGTGCCGATGCCGGCTACGAAATGCGTGACCTTGTGATCAGCGGCCTCCCAAACTTCCGGTCCGGTGGTGTAGTAGTGGCTCAGCGGACCGTTCGGATTGTCGTACTGGTTCGGGCGGAAACCGCCGGGAATGGTGTTGGCCAGTCGTTCGGCGACCTGGTAGTAGGAGCGCGGGTCGTCGGGGCCGGCATCGGTCGGCGTGACGATGACTTCGGCACCGTAGGCGCGCAGCACCGCACGCTTGGATTCGGAGACCTTGTCCGGCAAAGTGAAGATCGTACGGTAGCCGCGCTGCTGGGCGACCAGTGCCAGACCGACGCCGGTGTTGCCGGAGGTCGGCTCCACGATCACGCCGCCGGGTTTCAGCTCGCCGGACTTTTCGGCGGCGTCGATGATGCGCTCGGCGATGCGGTCCTTGGATGAGCCACCGGGGTTGAAGTATTCGACTTTGACGGCGATGGTGGCCTTAACGCCGGCCGTCTGCGGGATGTGGTTCAGCTTGACGAGCGGGGTGTTGCCGATGAGTTCGGCGAGGCTGTTGTGGATGGTCATCTGAAGTCCTTTGTTGCTGGGGTTGGGATTTGCTGCGTTGCGTTCGTGAACCGACGTTCCCAGACGAATGGACTGTGGCCTTGTGCTTTGAAATTCGAGTATTTCAGTGATGAATCCGATACGTCCCACAGCTTGCGCGTTACACGGTTGCGCCCATGCCAAAGGTTCCACGAATTCTTGCGGCAAATCTGCCGCGATTGAATGCTCTATCTCAAGTTATGCGTCACTGACCGCTCGCCTAGGGGCGTCGGTTAGCGACAACAACATGAGATAATCTGCATGTCTCACACCATAGCACAGCCCGCGACAACTGCGTGTCGCGGGCGTTCATACGGTGGACGCGAGGAGTCGGCAACGATTCCGCCGTCCCTTCACGAGGGAGCCAAGAGGAGTTACAACGAGGCGGCTTCGATGAGTTGGCGGGTGTAGTCGGACTGGGGACTGCCGAGCACTTCGGCGGTAGAGCCTTCTTCTTCGACGCGACCATCGTGGAGCACGAGAATCCGATCGGCGATATGCTGCACCACGCCGAGGTCGTGGGACACCATGATCAATGCTGTTTCACGACGTGTTTCACGGATGGCGGCGAAGGTATCGAGAATCTGGATACGCGCGGCCACATCGATGGCGCTCATAGGCTCGTCGGCAAGAATCACTTTGGGCTCGTTGATGATGGCTCGCGCGATAACCACGCGCTGCGCCTGACCTCCGGACAAGTCGACCGGATACCGGTTCAGGAAAGTGGCCGGTTCAAGGCCAACCATGGTCAGAGCCGCGGCCACTCGCTCAGCGATTTCGGCTTTACCGAGGTCATGCCGCTGCAACACCAATGGTTCGGCAACTGACTGAGCAACCCGCCAACGCGGGTCAAGCGACGAGAACGGGTCCTGAAACACCAGTCCCGATTCGCGGCGGAGCGCTTGCACACCGGGTGATCTGCGACCACCGGCAATGGATTGACCGCCATACGTCACAGTGCCGGAATCGGCGGATTCGAGGCCGAGCATGATGCGGGTCAGCGTGGACTTGCCGGAACCGGAACCGCCGATGACGGCCAAGCATTCGCCAGGGCGGACGTCGGCGGAGACGTCGAAGAGGACTTGGCGGCGCGCGGAGCGGGGACCGAAGGATTTGTTGATGGATTGGGCGGAGAGGAGGAACCTATTGCCATCACTCATGAGAATCCTCCTTGGGAGTGCGGAGGGTGAGGGTTTGGGCGGCGGCGACCAGTCGTTGGGCCTGTAGCGTGGCCGGTGCGGCAAGCAGATTGGCGGTCGCGCCGGACTCCACAATGCGGCCAGCGTCCAGCACATAACAACGCGTTGTGGCACGTGCCAACACGGAGAAATCATGGGTGATGAACAGCATCGAGGCACCGGCATCGTCCACTAGAGAGACCAGCAGATCCACAATCTGTCGCTGGGTGATGGAATCCAACGCGGTGGTCGGCTCGTCCGCAATGATGAACCGCGGCGAGGTGATCAGCGCCGTGGCGATGCCCACGCGCTGCTGCTGCCCACCAGACAACTCGTGCGGATATTTGCCGGCCATATCACGGTCCAGCCCGACCTTGTCCAGCATGGCATTCACTCGGTCGACACGTTCGGCCTTGGTCAGGTCGTAATGCAACTTCAGCGGCAGAGAAATCTGCTGGGCGACAGTCATCACTGGGTTCAGTGAAGCAGCCGGATTCTGAAATACCGCGCCCACATACCGGCCACGCAGGTCGGCGAGCACATGCTCAGAGGCACCGATGATTTCCGTACCGCTCATATCAATCGACCCGTCGGCTGCAGCAGTCAATGGCAGCAGCCCCAGTATCGCCTTGGAAATCATCGATTTGCCGGAGCCGGAGGAACCGATTAGGCCAACCCGCTCGCCATCGGCAATGGCCAAGTCCACATCGGAAACAATTAATCTGCCGCCGACAGCAATGTTCAGACCATGAATATCAACGCTCATCGCCGCCCTCCCCTGCTTCCCTCAACGCGGGATTGGCGACCGGGTCAATGGCATCACGCAACACATCGCCGAAAATATTCAGGGCCACCACCACGAGAGTGACAATCAGACCGGGCCACACCACGGTCAGCGGAAACACATTGATGAGCTTGACCGATGTGGCCAGTGAATGCCCCCAGCTCGGCACACCCGACGGCACACCGATACCGAGGTACGTAAGTCCTGATTCGGCCAGCACCGCCGTGCCAGCGGACAGTGACAGTTGTACGGCCAGCACGGGCAGGATATTCGGCACGATATGGCTCACCAACACACGCCATCCGCTGGCTCCATTCGCCAGGGCCGATTCCACATACGATGAACGGGCCGCCAGCAACGCCACCGGACGGGCCACACGTGCCAGATTCAGCCCATATCCGAAGCCGCAAGCGATGACGATCACGACGATGGATGCACCGAGCGGTACAGCAAGAATCAGCGCGATAAGCACAGTGGGAATGGAGATCAGCGCATCGACCACCACTACAGACGAGCTGGCAAGCGCCGCATTGCGTGCGACCATCGCCGCAATGAGCAGCAGCCCCCAAGCGGCGGAAACCACTACGGTAAGCAGCACGATGAGCAGGTTCGTATGCGAGCCGGCAAGCAGCCAGCTGAACACGTCGGCTCCGGTACCGTCGGTGCCGAGCCAATGCGCAGCGGAGGGTTTGGCCCATACGCGGTAGCCGTCGGTGGTCCATAGGGATTGCGGGGTCCAGAACAAAGAAACGATGGCGATCAGCAGCCATGAGGCGAGCACGATAAGCGCGAATTTGCCTTCGGCCCGGCGCCACATGGAGTGGAGGACGATTGCGAAAGCCGCTCGTTGACCACCCTCCGGCATCGCGGTGCGACGCCACCTCACATCAGCGGGAGGATTGGGAACACGCTCCCCCTCGACTACAGACGGCGAGAAGGAAGTAGACGATTTGCTCATGCGGTCACCTCCGTAATGGTGGCGGCGGTTTTGAGGCGCGGGTCGAGCACGCGGTGGAGCAAGTCGACCACAAGACCAATCAACAGAAAGAATGCAGCCAGCAAAAACAGCTCACTCTGCACGGCGATGAGGTCACGATTGCCCACGTCGGTTACGAGACCATTGCCGATACCCGGCAGGGCAAACAGGTTTTCGATGACCATCACGCCGGTGATCATCGAGGCGAACGTCAGTCCGATAACGGACACCAGTTGCGGGGTCGCCAACCTCAGGCCGACATGCAGCACTGCCTGGGTGCGGGTCATGCCGCAGGAACGAGCCATGTCGATATAACCGGAACCGGCCAAATCGTCCAGAGCCGAACGCGTGTATCGCATGATGGTCGCGCCCACGATGACACCGACCGACAACGCCGGCAAAATCAACGACAGTATCGCCGAACCGGGCGCTCCCCAACCGTCCAGAGGGAACCCTTGCGAAGGGAAGACGCCAATCAGTCCGACGCCACGGCCGAATAGCAGAATCAGCAGCAATCCACCCCACAAAGCAGGGATGGCACCGCCGATGATGGCCAGCACATGGAATACGGAACGCACTCGTTCGGAGCGAGCCAGCACCGCTGCACAACCCAGCGGCAGGCCAATGACCAAGGCAATCAACATGCCAAGAATGATCAGAGGAAAGGTGATGGCTGCGCGCGAGCCGACCAGTGAGGTTACGGAACGACCGGTCAGGATGGACGTGCCGAAATCACCATGGATCAGTGCACCCATCCAATCAAAGTATTGCGCGACTAATGGCCGATTCAAGCCAAGCTGTTCGCGCAACTGGGCCACGCGCTCGGGCGGTGAGTTGACGCCGGCCATCACGGAGGCCACGTCGCCGGGCAGAATGCGCAATGCCGCGAAAATCACCACGGACAGGCCGAGCAGCGCTATGACAAACAGCGCCAGTCGTTTGAGCACGAATCGCATAATGCCTACTTTACTTGGGGTTACTTTCCTTTGGCTCCCCTCAGTCGCCTACGGTGACGGCTCCCCCCTCTCTGAGGGGAGTTGTCGCGCAGCGACTGAGGAGAGGTCATAGGAGGAGGATGACTGAGGCCATCCTCAGTCCGCTTCGCGGACAGCTCCCGCCAGCGGGAGCCCGAAAAAACGTAACTACTTCTGGCTGGATCCAGCGACGGAGTAGGTTACGTTGTAGAGGGGCAGGACGGTCTGGTTGAGGTTGAAGGGGAAGCCCTCGACGCCCTTGGCCGTGGCGGTGGTGGTGCGGTAATTGAACAGCCAATCCGCAGCGGCGTCCTCGGACACCAACTTGGCGGCCTCGGCGAACTTGGCGTCACGCTCCTTGTCGGAAGTGGCGGCCACGCCCTCGTTGTACAGCTTGGTCACGTCCTTGTTGTCGTAGCCGAAGTAGTAGGTCGGGTCGGTCCAGGAAGCGAAGTCGTGGCTTTCGTTGTGGTCTACCAGTGAGATATCGAAATCGTGGTTGGTGTACACGTCCTGCAACCAGGTGGAGAATTCCACCACGTTGACCTTCAGATCAATGCCGATGGGCTTCAGCTGCGAACGCAGCTGGTCGCCGAGCTCGGTGCCATAAATGTTGGCGTAGGTCAGGCTGAGTTCCAGCGGCTTGTCGGCGGAGTAACCGGCCTCAGCCATAAGCGACTTGGCCTTGCCCTGATCGTAGGGATACAGGTTGGTCAAATCCTCGTAACCGGGGTCGAGGGACGGAATCGGGCCGCCGAGCGCCTTGTCGGCGCCGCCACGGGAGGCGATGAGTTCCTTGTGGTTGATGGCGTAACGGATGGCCTGGCGAATGCGCTTGTCGGCCAGCTTGGAGCCGGAGGCGTTGTTGAAGCCGAGCACGAACTTGTCGGTGCCGTCACCGGCCTTGACCGTGTAGTTCGCGGAATCGGACTTGAACGGCTCGGCGAGGTTCTCGGTAATCGGGGCGAGCACCTGCACATCGCCGGACTTCAGGGCGTTGACCGCGGCGTTGTCGTCAGCCAGATACTTGACCACCACGGTGGGCGTCTTGGCCTTGTTCTTGCCCCAGTACTTGTCGTTGGCCTTCAGCGTGATCGAGCTGTTCTCCACGAACTTGGAGACGATGTACGGGCCGGAGCCGATGGCCTGGGTCTTCAGGTCGTACTTGGCATCCTTGTCGAACACCAGTCCGGGGCGGCCGGTCAGGGTCCACAGCAGGTTGGAGTTCGCGCTCTTGAGTGTGATGACCACGGTGTCGGCGTCCTTGGCCTCGACCTTATCGACGGCAGCGAGCGCGTCGGCGTCATGATAGTCCTTGGCGATGAGTTCGTTGATGGACCAGGCCACGTCCTCGGCGTCGAGCTTGTCGCCGTTGGAGAAGGTCATGTTCTTGTTGAGGTGGAAGGTGTAGGTCAGGCCGTCCTTGGACGTCTCCCAGCTGGAGGCGATGGCGGGAACGACCTGGTTCTTGGAGTCGCGGGCCACCAGACCCTCGTACACGTTGCCGATCAGGATCTGGTCGAGCGCGGAGCCGGCGGTGTTGCGAATGTCCAGATTGGTGGGGGCCAGTTTGAGACCGATGGTCACGGTGTCGGCATAGGTACCGGACGAGGCCGCGTTCTTGGAGTCTTTCTTACCGCCGAAGGCGAAGGCGGCGCCGGCGATAACCGCCACCACCACGACAACGGCCAAGGCAATCAGCCACCACTTCGGGCTGTTCTTCTTCGGATTCTTTGCGCGCGAGGCAAGGCTCGCATCTGTGGTTGCGCCGTCTTCGACGTGCGCACCATTGTCTTGAGACATGGTTCTTCCTCTATATATGTTGGTTTATACGGTTGGCCGCCACAAACGGGTCGTCCACCACAGCCCATCATAGCTGCGGGGCTGTAGAATTGCACATGAAATCCATCTTGAATCTGGAGGGTTATCATGCTGGTCGCCGTTGATATCGGCAATACGAACATCGTGCTTGGTTTTCTGGATGGCGACACCATCGCCGGAACCTACCGCATCACCACCAAAGCCAACCATACATCCGATGAATACGGCCTGTTTTTGACCGAATTCCTGAGAATGAGCGGTTTCCAGCCGTCCGATGTGGATGACGTGATCATCTGTTCGGTGGTGCCGAAGGTGATGCATTCCTTCCGCTCCTCCATCGTCAAGTTCCTGGACATCGACCCGATGGTGGTGGGCCCCGGCATCAAGACCGGCATGAACGTGCGCGTGGATGACCCGAAATCGCTCGGCGCGGACATTCTGGCCGACTGCGCCGGCGCCTATTACGAGTATGGCGGTCCGGTGCTGGTGGCCGATTTCGGTACGGCCACCACGTTCACGCATGTGAGCGATAAGGGCATGGTCGATTCGGGCGTAATCACCACCGGCATTCGTGCAGGCGCCGCCGCCCTATGGGGAGACACGGCCCAGCTGCCGGAAGTGGAGATTACCCGACCGGAGACCATTTTGGGCACCAATACCAAGACCTGCATGCAGGCAGGCCTGTATTACACGTTCCTGGGCGGCGTGGAACGCACAATCAGCCAGTTCCGCAAGGAGCTTGGCGGCGAGGACTTCAAGGTGATCACCACCGGTGGCCTTGGGCGCGTGTTCGCCTATGATACCGAGCTGATTGACGTCTATGACCCGGATCTCATCTTCAAGGGCATGGCGCATATCTACGCCCGCAATGTGAAGTGACGAAATCGGCCTTTAGCTAGGCCTTCCCTCAGGTCTCTCCCTCCGTCCGCCTTCGGCGGCCACCTCCCTCGTCAGAGGGAGGTTAGCGAGGAGCTACTTAATCGTGAAGCCCTGGTTGAAGCCGTATTCCTTGAGATCTTTCTGCCAGGTGGCAAGCCCGTGTTCAAGACTGACTTTCTTGCCGGGCCTGTCCAACGATTCCAGCGGCTTGCCTTTCTCGTCTTTCATACCCATATCGACTTCCATCTCACGCTGTTCGTAGGCCTGTTTGCTGCTGGCCCATTCATAGGCTTTGCCTACCGTGCTCTTGAAATCGTTACGTGCATACACTTCAAACGGCAGATACTGATATCCCACGGATACATCCTCGGCCGCTTCGGAAAGCACACGGTTGAATTTCTGCCCGCCGAAATACGGAATTTCGACGCCACGATCGTTCGTGATCGTGGTCTTATCGAGGAATTCACCGGAATTGAGGGTGTCATAGTCGGCGGGGAAGGCACCGCCAGCCACACGGGCACTGATGCCCTGCGCGTCATGGGTCACGAAATCCACGAATCGATAGGCCGCATCCGGCTTACGCGTCAGCTGCAACACGGCAAGTGCGGATCCGCCGCTTTCGGCATTGGCGGGCTGGCCGTCATAGGTGGGCATGGGCGCCACACGCCATAGTCCGGACGCGCCGGGCACATTGGATAGCAGCATCGAAGGCATCCATGCGCCGGAGAACATGGAAGCAATGGTGCCGGTGCCCACCCTGCGCTTCCATCGCTCAGACCATGTGGCGGACGTGGTGTCCACCAGGCCTTCATCGATCATCTTTTGCCAGAATTCGGTGAACAGCTGGGTGCCGGTATCGTGGTCCAGATCGATGGTCACGGTTTTACCGTCCGGCGAGGTATGGAAAGGCTGCCCGCCCGCAAGCCATATCATGGCGTCGTAGAAGCTGCCATCGCCCGAATCGGCCGCAATATAAGCGCCAATTTGCTTGAGTTTCTTGGCGGCCTCGTAATAGTCGTTCCATGTCTTGATTTGCGTGGCATCCACCCCGGCCTGCTGGAACACATCCTCGTTGTAGAAGAATCCCATGGGGCCGGAATCCATCGGCAATGCATACACTCGTCCGGCAAGCTGGACGGACGACCAGGTGCCAAGGGTAAAGAAACTCGCATAATCGGAACCGGTACGATCGGTTAGGTCGAGCAGCTGACCGGATACCTCGTATTGCGGCAGCGCGTAGTATTCGATCTGCGCCACATCCGGTGTGCCGTAGCCGTCCTGGATGGCGGTATTGAGATTCTCATAGCCGGAGATGTTGGTCCATTCGACGCGGATGTCCGGATTGGCTTTCTCGAAACGGCGGATGACTTCGCCCATGCTGGGTTCCCAGCTCCATACGCTGATTTCGGTACGGTTATCGACCGTGACTTGGCCGCAGGAGGCTAGGGATACGGTAAGGACCGCGGCCACGACTATGGTCGCCAGTCTGCTGATTCGCCGTCCGATTGTTCGCATGGTGACGAGTCTACTAGGCGGGGCTTAAAACGTCGTATGATGAACCACCCTCAGTCTCGCCTCGCGAGTCAGCTCCTGCCAGCGGGAGCCAATATGGCAGCAGCCCCGTGGCGAGATGCGTCACGGGGCTGCTGTGGATATATAGAGAAGGAATTATAAGGCTTACTTCACGGTGAAGCCCTGATCCTTGCCGTAATCCTGCAGGGCCTTCTGCCAAGCAGCGACACCGTCGCTCAGCTTCTGGTCACCGGTGTAGGACTTGCCAAAGTAGTCGCCGAAGATGGTGCGGGCCTTGACCTCGAAGGGCAGGAACTGGTAGCCGGAGGACACGTTCTCAGCAGCCTGAGCCAGAACCTCGTTGTACTTCTGACCACCGAAGTAGTCAACATCCTGACCATCGGCGTTCTTCACGGTGGTGGCGTTCTTGAAGGAGTCCTTTTCCAGGGAGGCCTTGTCAGCCGGGAAGGCGCCGCCAGCCACACGAGTGGCCACACCAGCACCGTGGTTGGCGTACTCGATGAACTGGTAAGCAGCATCAGCCTTCTTGGTGGAGGCGAGCACAGCCAGCGAAGAACCACCGTTCTCAGAGTTGGTGGTGGAGCCGTCAGCGGTCGGCATCTGGGTCACACGCCACTTGCCGGCACCGTCAGCAGCGGAGTTAGCAAGGTTGGCAGGCATCCAAGCGCCAGTGAACAGGGAGGCGATGGTGCCGTCGACCATGCCCTTGAACCAATCCTCGGACCAGCCGGCGGTCTTGGTGTCGAGCAGACCCTCGTCCAGCAGCTTCTGCCAGAAGTCGGTGAAGGTCTTGACGCCCTTGTCTTCGGTCAGGTTGACGGTGACTTCGGAACCATCGGAGGAGGTCTGGAACGGCTTGGCGCCGGCCAGCCAGGTCATGGAGTCGAAGAAGCCGGCGTCGCCGGTGTCGGAGGTGATGTAGTAGTTGTCGCCGAGGGCGTGAATCTTCTTGGCGGCGTCGTAGTACTGATCCCAGGTCTTGATCTGCTCGGCATCAACGCCGGCCTTGTCGAAGACTTCCTTGTTGTAGAAGAAGGCCATTGGGCCGGAATCCATCGGCAGGCCGTAGACCTTGCCGGCGAACTGCACAGAAGCCCACGGGCCAGGGGTGTAGAAGTCCTTGTAACCAGAGGTCTTGTCGGTGATGTCCAGCAGGTTGCCCTTGATGGCGTACTGCGGGACGGCGTAGTACTCAACCTGAGCGACGTCCGGAGCGCCAGAGCCAGCCTCAATGGCGTTGTCCAGCTGAGTGTATTCCTTGGTGTTGGTACCGACGTTCTTCAGGTCGACCTTGATGCCGGTCTCCTTCTCGAAGTCCTTGGCAACCTGGGTCAGCGAAGGCTCCCAAGCCCAGACGGTGATTTCCTTGACGTCGGAATCCTGAGCCGGCTGGCTGGACTTGCCGCTATCAGAGCCGCAGGCGGCAACGGAAACCAGCATGGCAACCGCACCGGTGAGGGCAACGGCCTTCTTGGCGGTAGTGAACTTCATCGTTCTGTTCTCCTTCCTCGAATCGTCTAGAACGATTCAAACTGTTTTGTCGCTCGCAATCATTGCGTGTTACCTAGTGTCAATTATTGATTTCTCCTCGACACTGAGAAGTGGCTCTATGAAGCCATTCCTTTTGCTATGGTTGCGATAACATCTTTTAGTATACACATCTCAAAACAAATCGCAAATGCGATGGCGGGCGTGTTATCGCTAACACGCCCGCCATCGCATTTGAATCGCTATAAATAGACCTCTTTACAGCTTTACCACCAGCACACCGTTCGGCTGAATGGCCGCCGTATGCTCGGATTCGTTGACCTGAGCCAGCGAGGCGACCAGCGGCTCGCCGTCCACGTCCACAATCGCCACATCGTGGGTGCGGTTGAACAGGAACACGAAGTGGTTCTCGCCAGTTTCATCCGCACGCTCAACGCGCAGCACTTCGCCGCGATCGTCTTCGGCCGAGGTCTCGATGCCGAGTTCCTCCAGCAGCGCGGGCAGGCTCTTGGCCAAGCCCTCACGGCCGAGACGGGCACCGACGTATGCGGCCTTGCCGTCGCCGAAGTCGTTGATGGTGATGGCGGGAGCGCCGTCGAAACCGGTCCACTTATCAGCCTTGAAGGAAGCAACCACGTGAGCGGTATCGGCCACGGAGGTGATCACGTCGGCGAAATCGTGCGCCACGGTCCCGTTGTCCAAGTCGAGGTGGTCCATGGCACCGGGGAAGTCGTTGCCCATCGGGGCGAATTCCTCAACGCGCACGCCCACCACGTCACGGATGGAGCCGGGGTAGCCACCCAGCCAGACGTGATCCTTGTCGTCCACCAGACCGGTGTAGTAGGTCACGAACAGCTTGCCGCCGTTCGCCACATACTCGCGCACGCGGCGCGTGGTCTCTTCAGACAGGATGGTCAGGCTCGGCAGCACGACGGCTTCGTACTCGTCCCAGGGACCGCGAACCGGCACCACGTCTGCGGTCAGACCGTTGTCCGCCAGCGCGCGGAACCACGCGAGCGGCTCGGTCCAATGGCGTACCTCCTGAGTAGGCGTGGCGGTGTGTTCCGTAGCCCACTGAGACTCGTAATCGAAGACGACGGCGACCTTGGACTTGACCAGCTTGGTGCTCAGCAGGCCCTCGTCAGCAAGCTTGTTGAGGTCGGCACCCAGCTCGCACACGTCGCGGAAGATCTGGGAGTCGGGGCCCGCGTGAGGAACCATCGAGGAGTGCCACTTCTCGGCACCGGCCTTGGACTGGCGCCACTGGAAGTAGCAGATGGCGTCGGCGCCCATGGCCAGGTGGGCCAGGGAGTCGCGCACCAGTTCGCCGGGTTCGACGCGGTAGTTGATCGGACGCCAGTTGACGGCGGAGCTGGAGTGCTCCATGAGGAACCACGGATTCTTGCGGGCGATGCCGTCGCACAGGGAGGCCGAGTAGGCCAGCTCGTCGAAGTGAGCTTCGCCAGGAGTGAAGTAGTGATCGTTGGACACGAAGTCCACGTCGTAACCCCACTTGTCGTAATCGATGCCGGCACCGCCGGCGGAGACCATGAAGTTGGTGGTCTGCGGCTTGGGGGCGATCTCGAGCAGGGCGTCGCGCTCGGCCTTGTAAAAGTCGAGCAGGGCGTCGGAGCTGAAGCGCTTCCAGTCAAGCAGTTTGCCCGGGTTCATGAAGTTGCCATCGCCGATGAAGCGCGGCGGGATGATCTCGGAGAAGTTGTTCATGCGCTGCGCCCAGAAGGCGGTGCCCCAGGCGTCATTGACGGCGTCGATGGTGCCGTACTTCTTCTCGCACCACTTCTGGAAGGCGCGCTCAGCATCTTCGGAGTAGTCGAAGCGGTTGTGGCAGCCGTACTCGTTGCTCACGTGCCAAGAGACCACATAGGGGTTGTCCTTGTAGTGCTCGGCCATCTTGCGGCACAGGTTGAGCGCGTAGTCAAGGAAGACCGGGCTGGTGGCCCGCCAGTGCTGTCGGGCACCGGGCTGGCAGACGTCGCCGCGGTAGTCGACCCAGAGAATCTCCGGGTGGGCCTGGGTCATCCACATCGGCGGGGATGCGGTGCCGGAGGCGAGATCAACGGCGATGCCGGCCTTGCCGAGCTTGTCGATGACGCGGTCGAGCCAATCGAAGTCATACACGCCTTCTTCGGGCTCAAGCTTGGCCCAAGAGAAGATGGCTACGGAGACGAGGTTGACGCCGGCCTTCTGCATGAGGGCTACATCTTCGTCCCACACTTCCTCAGGCCATTGGTCGGGGTTGTAATCGCCGCCGTACCAGATGCGGGGCTTGCCACCCGCAAGAGGCTGCGGCCACTTGAATTCGCGATGTTCCATGATGATGCTGTTCCTTTAATGAATAAATATCTACGTGTGGGCAAATGGGAGTCACGCAGATACGCAAGGAGGCGCCTGCACGATTCTCAACAATGCGAATATCTGCATAGGCGCCTCCTTCCTGTTAGTGGTTATGCCTTTATCTCGGCTCCCTCCACCAGAGGAGCCGAGATACGGTTACTCCTTGACGGCGCCTGCGGCGAGGCCGGACTGCCAGTACTTCTGCAGGCACAGGAACGCGATGACCAGCGGGATGATCGTGATCAGGGAGCCGGTGATCACCAGGTTCTGGATGGCCTGGCCGCCTGCGGTCGAAGCCTGGTCCTTCCACTGGTTCAGACCGATGGTCAGCGGGTACCAGTCGGCGTCCTTCAACATGATCAACGGCAGGAAGTAGTTGTTCCACGTCGCCACGATCGTGAACAGGGCGGTCGTCACGATACCGGGGGCCAGAAGGGGCAGGCTGATGGTCCAGAACGTGCGGAACTCGGACGCGCCGTCCACGCGGGCGGCCTCCAGGAGCTCGGTGGGCACGGCCTGCTCGCTGAAGATCCACATCAGGTACAGGCCGAACGGGGAGATCAGCGACGGGATGATCATGGCCCACGGGGTGTTGGTCAGGCCCAGCTTGGCGAACAGGAGGAACTGCGGCACGGCCAGGGCGATGCCCGGCACGGAGATCGAGCCGATGATCACGGCGAACACGGCCTTGCGGCCCGGGAAGCGGAACTTGGCCAGCGCGTAGCCGCCCATGATGGCCAGGAGGGTGGCGCCGCCGGCGCCGACGACCACGTAGAGCAGGGTGTTGACCAGCCAGCGGCCGAAGATGCCGCCCTGGTAGGTGAACACCGTGACGATGTTGTCCCACAGGGCGAAGCTCTTGCCGAAGCCGAGGCCGAACGTGGAGGTGAAGTCGGCCTGGGTCTTGGTGGCGTTGATCACCAGGTACACGAACGGGAACAGGCAGTACACGGCGAAGATCGCGCACAGCACGGTCATCAGGGTCGAACGGCGCGGGTTGTTCACGTTCGCGAAACCGGCCCTGGCGCTGCGCCTGCGCTCGGCCGCCTCATCGGCGGCGATGCGCTTCTGGCGTTCCTTCTCGGCCTTCCTGGCGGCCTTCTCCTGCGCCTTCAGTTCGGCGTCAGTCAGACGGGTAGATGCTGCGGCACTCATCACGCACGCTCCTTCACAATCGAAACCAATCCGGCAATACGGGCGGTCGTCGTCACTTCATCTGCTCCTTCATGCTCTTCAGCTGCACGGCGTAGGCGATGGCCATGGTGATGACGGCCATCACGATGGCCAGAGCGGCCGCGTAATTCGACTGGTTGCCGGAGAAGCTCAGGTTGTACGCGTACATGTTCGGCGTGTAGTACGTGGTGATCGCGTTGCCCGGAACCATGTTCTGCAAGATGCTCGGCTCGTTGAACAGCTGGAAGCTGCCGATGATCGAGAAGATCACCGTGATGGCCAGCGAGCCCTTCAGCTCGGGCAGCTTGATGGACTTGACGATCTGCCATTCGGAGGCGCCGTCGATGGAGGCGGCCTCGTACAGGGAGTGCGGGATGGTGGACAGCGACGAGTAGAAGATCAGCATGTTGTAGCCGGTGAACTCCCACGTGCTGATGTTGCCGATGGAGGCAAGCAGCACGCTCGGCTGCAGCACGTCGACGTTCGTGCCGAAGAAGTCGTTGAACGAGCCCACCAGGCCGTACTTCGCGCCGTACACGAAGCCCCACACCAACGTGGACACCACTGCGGGCACCGCATAGGGCAGGAACGTGCTGATGCGGAAGAACTTGGCGCCGTGCAGCTTCATCGAATCCAGGGCGAGGGCCATGGCAGCCGACAGGAACAGCATGATCGGCACCTGCACGCAGGTGAACAGCGCCACACGACCCACGGACGACCAGAACTGGCCGTCCTGCAGCAACCGCGCGTAGTTCTCGACCCCGACGAACCTCGTGCCGCCGATCATCTGCTTCTTGAAGAAGCTGATGTAGATGGCGTACACAATCGGAATAATGAACACGAACACGAACACCACCGTGAACGGCCACATGAACTTCCATCCACGCCAATCGGCCTTATGCTTGTTCTCACGCGCTTTATCCGTGTGCATAGGCACGGCAGCGACATCGGCTGAAGCCATTTCCAACCCCTCTCCTTCGAAGGTTGACCAAAATTGTTTACGTTATCATCATAACACCATTCATAACATTGTCCAATCGTGTTGAATTCAATGTTTTTGCGCTAGCTGTTACAATGGTCACGAAAACAATGATATTATCGTTACCGTTCACGCGATACATGGTAGACATCGCAGCGGTATGACCGCTGTCGTTTGAGAGACAAGCGAGGGGCGAGATGGCGAGACCAACACAGGTTTCCATGCAAGATGTGGCTAAGGCGGCTGGCGTTTCGCCGCAAACCGTATCCCGTGTGGCGAATGACAGCAATGCGGTCAAGCCGGAAACCCGCCAGCGCGTTGAAGCCGCGATGGAACGCCTCGGATATCGTCCGAATTACGCCGCCCGAGCATTGAAGCATGGGCGATTCCAGGATATCGGCGTAGTGATGTTCGACACCACCAGGTTCGGTAATGCCCGGATACTCGATTCCATTGTCACCCATGCAGCCGAGGACGGCTATTCCGTCACCATTCAGACTATGAGCAACGGCGCAGAACGTACGCTGGCCTCCGCCATCGACCGCATGCAACGTCAACCCGTAGATGGCGTCATCGTGGTGCTTGAGGAACGCATTTCCGACTTCGTGGGATACAAACCACCGCGAGAACTACCGGTTGTGCTGATTTCCGAGGCGGCAGCCGACCACTGCCCCACCGTTGACGCCGATCAGTACGGATGTTCCACAGCCATCGTCGACTATTTGATGAGCAAAGGCCATAAGACCGTCTACCATATCGCCGGCCCAGTCACTTCACGTGCTGCCGAAAGCCGAGCGCAAGGCTGGCGTGAAGCCTTGGAACAAATAGGCGCGCGCGTACCGAGCATGTATATCGGCGACTGGTGTGCCGACTCCGGCTATCAGGCAGGCGTGGCGCTGGCTCACGACCCGGAATGCACCGCAATCTATGCGGCCAACGATCAGATGGCCTACGGTGCGATGCTCGGATTGGAATCAGCCGGCAAGCGCGTGCCGGAAGACGTAAGCATTGTGGGCGTGGACGATTCGCTGGTCGACGTGGTGCCAAGACTCAACCTCACCACCATGCGCATGCGCAATGACGCCATCGGCGCCACCGCGTTCTCCATGGTCCGCCGTCAATGCGAAGGCGAGAAAGTACCGGCCGGCATCAAAACCGTAATCCCCACCGAACTCATCGAGCGCGGTTCCGTCCGCGACATTAGCTGATTAATGGTATACGGGAAACGAATTCTTGTCGCTTCCCTGTTACTGGGTCGGTGAAGCGCAGCACACGTGCGACCAATTGCAATGGTTGGCTGAAATCGTCGTAAAGGCGCGTCTGGATGCGCGGGTAGAAATCGTCACCCACAATGGGTAGGCCCAGTGAGTTCATGTGGACGCGCAGTTGATGGGTTTTGCCGGTGCTCGGATGAAGCGTGTAGCGGCAGATGGGGGGATTCTCCAGACAGGGACCACCCTCCGGCGCTTCGCGCCACCTCCCGCCAGCGGAAGTAAGTATGAGTTCGCCGCGCTCGATCAGGGTCTCAGCATTGACTGCGCCCGGCTCCTCGAAGGCGGCCAACGTGCCACGCTCCTTGGTGATGTGCGAACGGCGCAGCAACGGAAACGGACGCGGCGGCTCAGCCTGTGTAATCGTGCCGAATCGCGGTCGACGAATCGGCGCGCACGATGCCAGACATTCATAGACCTTGGTGGCTTGCTTGTTCTGGAACAGCATCTGATACGCTCCACGGCAAGCCGGATCACGCACAAAGACCAGTACGCCCGCAGTCATGCGATCCAAACGGTGGGCCGGTGTGATATCCGGCTCCCCCAGACGCTCGCGCAATCGGATCAGCGCGGTTTCGCGATACCACATGCCGCGCGGCATGGTAGCCAGAAAATGCGGCTTATCCACCACAATGATCCGCTCGTCCTCATACAGCACGTCCATCTCAAACGGAATATGAGGCTCGTCAATAACGTATCGGTGTGGCTTACTCAACGGTGACGGACTTGGCGAGGTTGCGGGGCTTATCCACGTCATAGCCCTTGAGCTTGGCCATATCCATGGCGAACAGCTGCAGCGGCACCACATCCACCAGCGGGCTCATCAGCGTCGGGCAGGCCGGGCGCCAGAACACCACATCAGCATACCGTTCCACATCCGGGTCGCCCTGCTCGGCCACGGCAATGATGTACGCGCCACGAGCCTTGACCTCCTCGATGCCGGAAATCACCTTGGCGTGCAGCACATTGCGGCCACGCTCCGGCGGCACGATGAACACCACGGGCTCACCCTCGTCCACCAGTGCAATCGGGCCATGCTTCAATTCGCCGGCCGCAAAGCCCTCGGTAAAGGTGTAGGCGATCTCCTTGAGCTTCAGCGCACCTTCCAGCGCCACCGGGTATCCCACATGGCGGCCAAGGAACAGGAAGGAGTTGGCATTCACCATGCGCTCGGCGGCGGCCTGGATGGTCTTGGGCTGCGTGTCGAGCACCCACTGGATCTTGCGCGGCATGTCCTTCAGGGAGTCAAGCACCTGATGAATCTCGTCGCGGAACATCGCACCCTTGACCTGCGCCAGATACAGGCCCAGCAAATAGGCGGCGGTGATCTGCGCCACGAAGGCCTTGGTGGAGGCAACGGCGACTTCCGGGCCGGCGTGCGTGTAGAGCACGGCGTCGGATTCGCGAGGAATGGAAGCACCCTGCGTGTTGCAGATGGCCAGCACTTTGGAGCCTTGTTCGCGCGCGTGGCGCAGGGCCATCAGCGTATCCATGGTTTCACCGGACTGAGAGATGGCCACCACGAGCGTACGCGGGGTCAGAATCGGGTCGCGGTAACGGAATTCGTGCGCGAGTTCGATTTCCACTGGGATACGCACCCAGTGTTCGATGGCGTACTTGGCCACCTGACCGGCATAGCTGGCGGTGCCGCAGGCCACGACGATGATCTTGTCAATGGCCTTAAAGTCATGCTGGTCGATGCGCACCTCATCGAGGGTGATGTCGCCGTTTGGGTCGAAACGGCCCAGCAGCGTGCGCTGCACGGCGGCCGGATCATCGTGGATTTCCTTGTCCATAAAGGAATCCCAGCCACCCTTTTCGGCGGCCGAGGCGTCCCAGTCCACGGTGTAGGTCTTCGGATTCTCAATCACATTGCCGTCGAAGTCGGTAACAATGACCTTATCGGCGGATACGCACACGGCCTGATCCTGATCGACTTCCATGGCGCGCTTGGTATATGCCACGAATGCGGCCACATCGGAGCCGAGGAAGTTCTCGCCATCGCCAAGGCCCACAACCAGCGGAGAATCATGACGGGCGCCGACCACGATATCCGGCTGACGGCAGTCGGTGGCCAGAATGGTGAATGCGCCCTCCAACATGCGGGCCATGCGGCGCACTGCCTTGAACAGGTTCGGCTTGCCCTCTTCCGCAATGATCTTGTCCACGATTTTGCCCAGCAGCTTGGCGGCCACTTCGGTATCCGTGGCGGAGGCGAATCGGTAGCCCTCGGCCTGCAGATCAAGGCGCAGCTGGGAGGCGTTCTCGATGATGCCGTTGTGAATGATGGCGACTTTGCCGTCCATACTAGTATGCGGATGTGCGTTCACATCGCTCGGCTCGCCGTTGGTGGCCCAACGCGTATGGCCGATACCCACGGTGGCCAGCGGCATTGGCTTACATTCGATGTCTTCGACCAGATTCTTCAGACGACCGGCCTTCTTGCGCACGGTCACTTTATCCATGCCAGATGCGGTCAGCGCCACGCCGGCTGAATCATATCCTCGGTATTCCAGACGTTCCAAGCCTTGCAGACAGACCTCCAAGGGCTTGCCGCACGCCGTTTCCACATTTCCCGCATATCCAACGATTCCACACATGGCTCACCAGCCTAGCGGACAAACATTGCCTGAAGCGAATCCAACCCGCCGCCTTTGCAGGATTGGAACATGCGGGGCCCTAGCCGTGCCCCCGCTGGCGGGGGCTGTTGGCGGAGCCGACTGGGGGTGGTTCCCGCCATATCAGAGGAACCACCCCCCCAGTCATGCGTTGCATGACAGCCCCCCGCCAGCGGGGGCGCAAAAAACGGTTCCCCTCTTCAGAGGGGAGCCAGAGTGCGGACTACAGCACGTGCTGCAGGAAGTCTTTGAACCTCGGTTCGGTCGGATTGTCGATGATTTCGGGGCCGCCTTTTTCCACGACCACACCACCATCCATAAACACAATCTGATCGGCGACCTCACGTGCAAAGCCGATCTCGTGCGTCACGCACACCATCGTCATACCCTCCTTGGCCAAGGAAAGCATCACATTGAGCACTTCGCCCACCAGCTCGGGGTCAAGGGCGGAAGTCGGCTCGTCGAACAGCATGATTTCCGGCTTCATGGCCAGAGCACGGGCGATGGCCACACGCTGCTGCTGGCCACCGGAAAGCTGTGACGGGTAGTAATCCATACGATCGCCCAGACCGACGCGCTGCAACTCGGCTTCGGCCAGTGCGCGCGCTTCACTCTTGGACTTGTGCTGCACATGCACCGGAGCTTCCATCACGTTTTCGAGGGCAGTCATGTGCGGGAACAGGTTGAAGCGCTGGAACACCATGCCCAAGCGGGAACGCTGCGCAGCGATCTCCTTGTCATCCAGAGTCTGCAGCACATCCTGACCGTTCTTGGTCACATGCTTGTATCCGATGAGTTCGCCGTCCACCTCGATCGAACCGCCGGTCAAAGTCTCCAGCTGGTTGATCAGGCGTAGGAATGTGGACTTGCCGGAACCAGAGGGTCCCAGAATCACCGTCACGGTACCGGGCATAACGGTCAGATCGATGCCCTTGAGCACATGCAGTGGGCCGAAGGCCTTGTGCACCTGCACCGCCTTGACAGCGGGAATCACGGAACCGTCAGCCGCCTTGTGCACGGCTGGGACAACACTGGTGATGTCATTCGTAGTCATAATCGCACTCCCGCCTTATGCATTCAATCCGACAAATGTGGTCTGGTTGAGCTTGTCCACGTCATCCTTCGGCTCACCGTCGGTCTTACCCGGCAATGGCGCCTGCTTGCCCTTGGTGCCCACCGGTCGGGCATCGAAGCCCTTGCCGAAGTGCGCTTCGAGGCGGGACTGGCACACCATAAGGATGGAGGTAATCAGCAGATACCAGAAGCAGGCCACGATCAGCAGTGGAATCGGCTTGTAGATACGGTTGGCGATGGCGTTGGTGGCAAACTGCAGTTCGAGGGTGAACGGCACGGCGGTGACCAGCGATGTGGTCTTCAGCATGCCGATGGTCTCGTTGCCGGTGGGCGGGATGATGATGCGCATGGCCTGCGGCAGCACGATACGACGCATGATAAGCGTGCGGTTCATGCCCAGCGCCTTGGCGGCCTCAGTCTGGCCGGGATCCACGGCTTCAAGACCGGCGCGCACGATTTCGGACAGGTAGGCGGCCTCGTTCAGGGCCAAGCCAATCCACGCCGCATTGAATGCAGTGACCACCACGTTGGAGTCGATACTCCAGAATTTCACTGAGGTAAAGGGAATGCCAAGGCTGATTTTTGGAATCAGCACGGCGAACAGACCCCAGAAGATGAGCTGCGTGTACACAGGCGTACCGCGGAAGAACCAGATGAAGAACCAGCTGACACCGCGCAGCACCGGATTGATGGACTTGCGCATAATGGCGAGAATCACCGACAGGATGATGGCCACGACCATGGAAATCACGGTCAGGGTGAGCGTGTACTGGATACCTTCAAGTACGTTCTCGTTGAATAGGTACTTCCAGACCGTGGGCCAATCCAATCGCGGATTGGTGATCATGCCCTGAATAAGCATCGCGGCGAGCAGCACCACAATCACGGCGGCCACAATCGGGCCGGGGCGCTTGACCGGCAGCGCCTTGATGCGGTTGGGGATGTTCAATCCTTCGCCGTCGACTTCTTTCTTCGCCATAGTTTGGTTCCTTGGGTGTCTTTGGGCAGCCTGGGCTGCGATAGTTGCAACTAGCGTTGAACCTTAGCGCACAGATGGGGCGCCTGTGTTACATACAGTACGCCCCATCTGGATTGCTTGATGCTGATTGACCGCTGTGTACGCTCAGCCGACGGACGGGTTGATCTCGGCCTTGTCCAGAGCGCCGGATTCCACACCCCAGTGCTGGAGAATCTTGCCGTAGGTGCCGTCGTCCATGAGCTTCTGCATGGCCTTCTGCACGGCATCGGTGGTCTGGGAATCGCCCTTCTTGATGGCGATGGCGTTCGGCACGGAGTCGAAGTCCTTGCCGAGCTGTTCCAGCTGGCCCTCGGTCTGGGCGATGGCGTAGCCGACCACCGGGGAATCGGCGAAGAACACGTCGGCCTTGCCGGTCACCACGGCGGTGGTGGCGTCGGTCTGCTGCTTGAAGGACTGGATGGTGATGTCCTTCTTGCCGTCCGCCTTGCACTGCTTGGCGGTCTCATTGATGGCGTCCTCCTCGACGGTGCCGGTCTCGACGGCGACGTTCAGGCCGCACAGGTCATCCGGGTTCACGTTCTTGGGGTTGCCTTTGGCCACCGCGTAGCCCATGCCGGCGGTGAAGTAGGAGACGAAGTCCACGGACTGCATACGTTCCTTGGTGATGGTGAACGCGGCGATGCCGAGGTCATACTTGGTGCCGATGGCCGGGATGATGGTGTCGAAGTTGGAGGAGACGATTTCGGTGTCCAAACCGAAGATGTTGCCCAGCGCACGGGCGAGGTCCATGTCATAGCCGATCTGGGTCTTGCCGTCAGCGTCGAGGAATTCGGCCGGGGCGTAGGAAGGATTGGTGCCGATGGTGAGCTTGCCGTCCTTGGTCACGGATTCGGGCAGCAGGGCGGCGATGGCGTCGTCCTTCTTCACGGAGCTGACATCGTAGCTGGTGATGGTGGCGGCATCGGAGCCCTTGGCGGAGTCCGTACCGGCATCGGCCTTGTCGGAGGTGCCGCAAGCGGCGGTGGCGAACAGCATGGCCGAGCTCAGCGCCATGGCCATCATGGACTTCAGTTTGGTGGACTGCATAATCGTTTCTTCTTCTCTCTTACGCCGCTTATGCGGCAACGATCAACGGTTAAGCATATTTATACACCACAGTGCATACATATACAAATAGACTCCCGCCGCAGAGCAACGGGAGTCTTCATAGTAACCGAAACTATTCGACGGACGGATTGATCTCGGCCTTGTCGACGGCACCGGAAGAGACGCCCCACGTGTCGAGGATCTTCTTATACGTGCCATCATCCATCAGCTTCTGGATGGCCTTCTGCACGGCTTCGGCGGTCTTGGAATCGCCCTTCTTGACGGCCACGGCCTCAGGGGTCACGCCAACATCCTCGCCGAGGGCCTCGAGCGTATCACCGGTCTGCTTGATGGCGTAGCCGGCAACCGGCGTATCGGCGTAGAAGATATCAGCCTTACCGGAAGCCACGGCGGTGGTCACATCGGTCTGCAGCTTGGATGACTGGATGTCGATGGCATCCTTACCGTCCGCCTTGCACTGCTCGTTATCCTTGTTGACTTCCTCTTCCTGGGTGGTACCGGTCTGCACAGCCACCTTCACGCCACACAGGTTGGAGGTATCGATCTTCTTCGGGTTGCCCTTCTGCACCACAAACGTGGAACCGGCCTTGAAGTAGGTCACGAAGTCCACGGCCTCCATGCGCTCCTTGGTCACGGTGAAGGAGGAGATGCCGATGTCGTACTTGGAGCCGACGGACGGGATAATCGAATCGAACGTGGAGGAGACGGTGTTTTCCTTCAGTCCGAACACTGCGGCCAGCGCCTTGGACAGGTCGACATCAAAGCCGACCGGGGTCCTGCCGTCCTCGGCCAGGAACTCGGCCGGGGCATAGGAAGTATCGGTGCCGACGGTCAGCGTGCCGTCGCCGGCCACGGAATCGGGCAGCAGCGCGGCGATCTCATCGTCTTTCTTGATGCCGCTGGTGTCGAAGCCTTGCGTGCTGGATGAATCTTTGGAATCAGCAGATTTGGATGCAGTGTCCGCGCTATCGCTCGTGCCGCAGGCGGCCACGGCGATCAGCATGGCGGCGCTCAGAGCTGCGGCCGCAGCGGATTGTATTCCCTTGCTTAGAGACATTGGATTTCCTCTCTCCGGATAGTCAGCTGGGCGGGTATGTTTCCCAGATGGCTCCAGAGATTAGGAGCGTTGTGCTACCAAGGCGTTAATCATGGGCGAAAAAGTCCGCAACGTGGACAAATCAGTGACGCATGTTGGCATAGCGCATGGCGCGCAGGGCCTCGCGCTTGTCCTGCTCCTCACGTAGAGCCTGACGCTTGTCGAATTCCCTCTTGCCTCGGGCAAGGGCGATTTCCGCTTTGACGCGACCGTCCTTGAAATACAGGCTCAACGGCACAATCGTGTATCCCTTGGCCTCGATGCCGCGAGCGAGCTTCGTGATCTGCACGCGATGCAGCAACAGCTTACGCTTGCGCTTGGGCGCATGATTGTTCCATGTGCCGTTCAGGTATTCGGGGATATTCGCCCCCTCAAGCCACATCTCTCCACGGCGATCGATGGAAACGAACGCCTCGGACAGAGACGCGCGGCCTTCGCGCAATGACTTGACCTCAGTGCCGGTCAACGCCAATCCGGCCTCATACTTGTCTTCGATGGCGTAGTCGTGCCGGGCCTTCTTATTCTGCACGATCAGCTTTTCGCCGGCCTCCTTGGGCATGGGTTCCCTCCTTTCGTGGGTGCAACGCAACATATGAGAATATCATGAACCATCTGCACATACGAACAAGGCCCCAAACGGGGCCTTGCATAACGTAATTCGGTACAGCCGGATCAGTGAACGTACCAGTACTGACCGGGATTGTACAGAACGCGCTGGCTGACGATGAACTCGCCCTTGACGTTCATTTCGGAAATCAGAATCGAGTTGCCGTACACGGCTTCCACCACGGCCACGTGACCGTAGTAGCCATCAGCGCCAGCCACACCCGGCGGGAAGGAGAGAGCCGCGCCAACCTGCGGGCTGTGATCCACCCGCAAACCGTATTGGGGAGCGTAAATGTACCACTGGCCGCCATTGTGCAGGAACGATGGCGTGCCGATGCCCATCTCCTTACGCCGGTTGTACGCATACCACGTGCATTGGCCGGCCACATACCGGTTGCCGACATCACCATTCGAGGTGCCCTGTCCCGTGCTTCCGCCGGCAGACGTGCTGCCACCGGAGGGAGCGGACGGAGCAGGTGCGGAAGGAGCAGGTGCGGCCGAACCACCAGTGCTCTGCTGGCCGCTGCTGACCTGGCCGTTGGCGGTTGCCTGTTCCTTGATGTACTGCTGGTTGTAGGAATCCACCTGAGAAGCGATCAGCACGGTCTGCGCGGCCTGCTTCGCCGACTGGGACTTCAGGCTGGACACCATACCGGTCAGTTCATTGCGCCTGGCTTCGCCCTCCTGGCGCAGCTGTTCCAGAGCATCACGCTCATTTTGCGCGGTTTCCGCGGCGCTCTGAGCCGCGGCGGCCTTGTTGTCGGCCTGGGTCTTCAGTGTGGCGATCTGCTTCTCGATCGCGTCCAGACGCTCGCTGCGGTTCATCGAGGTATTAAGCTCGGTGGCCGCTGAGGAGGCAGCATTAGCCTCGTTACGAGACAGTGCGTCACGCGACTGCATCGAGTTGACGAAGTCCTTGGTACTCGAGGCACCAGTGACCACGCTCATAATCTCCGAGGCATCGGAACCATGCTGCTCTTCACGGGCCAATTGGGCCACAGCGGCATGGGCGTCGTCGTAGTCCTTACCGGTTTTCTCGATCTGAGCCTCGAGATCTTCCTTGTCCTTCTGCGCGGCTTCCAGTCTTGAGGCAGCGGCATCGGCTTCTTCCTGAGCCGTGGCGGCGTCGGCATTGGCCTGGGTGACTTTATCCTGCGCGGCGACGATCTTGTTGTTGGTCAGATCATCCAATTCCATGATCTTGTCGGCCAGTTCGGTGCTCGCACCGGCTAGCTGCTGCTTTAGATGGGCTTCACGCTGCACGGATGCGGCATGCTGGCTCTGCGCATTGACCAAATTCGAATAGGTGTTTGCCCGCGCCGGCTGAACAGGGCTGGCCAGCAGCCCGGCCACGCATATGGCGCTGGCCGCGCATGCGGCCAACACTGGCCTCATCGTTTTCGCCTTAGTCATATAAATCCTTTCCGTCGCAATAGACCACACCATAACATGCGAATCTGGGAACGCCACCCGCAGTGAGTGTGATACGTCTTACGCGCGAAGGTACCGTCGCAGAGAAATGGTGGAGGCAATCACCGAAAGCAGCACCGCCCCCACGACCAGGAACGGGGAAATCAGCAGCACGGTCATCTGATTCACGTACGGAATCCAAGTCACTGATTGAGCCAACCACCCGGTGATGAACACATGCACGATTACCGACAACATCACGCAGGAGAGTATCGAACCGATACCGGAAGCGATGGCGCCTTCCAAGATGAAGGGCAGACGAATCGTCCAGTTCGAGGCACCCACGTACCGCATGATTTCGGTTTCAGTGCGTCTGGATGCTGCGGACATGCGAATCGTAGTACCGGTCAGCAGGATGGCCACCAACACCATTACGCCTGCCAGAACGGCCGTGACCGCAGTGGCGCGATTCAGAATGGCGAATACGGGATCGAAGATCTGCCGCTGATCGGTGACGTCTTCCACGCCCTCCTTACTGGAGAGCACTTCGGCGACCACCTGATACTTGGTGGGGTCCTTGAGCTTCAGCCACAGGGAATCCTGCATATCGTCGGCAGTCAGCGTACGACCTTGGAATTCGCCATTCGGGTACTGCTTGGTGAAGGTGTTGTTGTAGAAGTCCTGCTTGCTCACATAGTTGATGTTGGACACCACATCGTTGAGCTCGTCGCGGATGGTCTTCTGCAGTGCCGTGATTTCGGCCGCAGACGGCGACTTACCGGATGCGCAGTTGGCGGACTGGCTCGTACCATCCGGGCACAGCCAAACCACGACTTCGACCTTGTCATACCAATCGCCCTTGGCCTTGGTGATCTGGGCCTGAGTAAGCACGGAAGCGCCGATGAACAGGAATGAGATGAACGTGACCAGCATGAGCGAGAGCAGCATGGACAGGTTACGCCTCAGATTGGTTCCTGTTTCAGACAGGATGAATCGCATACGCATGGGCTACTCCTCCTTGCCTTCGCTGGTTGCACTCTGGGATTCGGCGCTCGGCGGCGCAGGTGGGGCTGGCGGAGCCGGCGGCATAGGCACCTCGTCTGCTTGCACTGACGAGGGCTCGGCCTGGTTCGTCCCTTCGCCGTCGCCGACGGACTGCTGCTCAGGTATCTCACCGGCAACGGACGTCTCCGGCACAGCGAGCGTTTCGGAAACCTCGACTGTCGTACTGCTGACACTTTCCTCGGGATGCAACGAATCGAAAGCCTGGGTGGCTTCGAGGGATGCAGCCTGCTCGTCCAAAGTCAGGCCCTTGCCCCATGTCAACGTGTCTTCCAACGGCGCAAAAGTCTCACCGTAGCGGCCGGTTCGCCCGGAATGCACGGAATTGGCCAGACGTGCGATGCCTTCGGACGGCTCGCCCTCCTCCGGCGCGGCGATGGCGTTGGTCCGGGCATCGGGGATGTGGTTGGCCCTGCCGAATTTAGCTTCGGCCTCGGCATCGGGGAAGTACAGGGCGGAATCGTAGGAACCGTGGGCCTCATCACGCACGATCTTGCCACCGTGCAGTTCGACAACGCGCTTGCGCATCGAGTTGACGATCTCTTCGTTATGTGTGGCCATCACGATGGTGGTGCCGGTACGGTTGATAGCGTCCAACACCTCCATAATGCCCAGCGATGTGGTCGGGTCAAGGTTGCCGGTGGGCTCGTCGGCCAACAGGATCTGCGGGTGGTTCACATACGCACGGGCGATGGCCACGCGCTGCTGCTCGCCACCGGACAGCTCATGCGGATAGTTCTTCTCTTTGCCGGTAAGACCCACGGTGTCCAGCACCTTGGGCACCAAAGACTTAATGGTGGAACGGCGGGTACCGATCACCTCGAGCGCGAACGCCACGTTCTCCCACACGGTTTTGTTGTTGAGCAGCTTGTAGTCCTGGAACACGAAGCCCAGCGTACGGCGGTAATGCGGCACCTGACGGTTGGCGATACGGCGCAAGTCGTTGCCGGCCACACGAATCTCACCGCTGGTGGCCTCCTCCTCGCGCAACAGCAGGCTCAGCAGCGTGGTTTTACCGGATCCGGATGCGCCCACCAGGAACACGAAGTCGCCACGCTCTATGCTGAGGTTGATGCCATCAAGCGCGGGACGAGTACCCTTGGGGTAAATCTTGGACACATCGTCCAATGCAATCAAAGCCATGATTACTCCTCGTTCTCGGCAGCACGACGCTGTTCATGACGCCAGCGGATGCCGGCTTCGATGAAGTTGTTGATGTCACCATCGAACACGGCCTGGGTCTGGCTGGTCTCGTAACCGGTACGCAGATCCTTGACCATCTGGTAGGGATGCAGCACGTAGGAACGCATCTGATCGCCCCAGCTGGCCTTGATGTCTCCGGCGAGCTCCTTCTTCTTCTTGGCCTCTTCCTCGTGTCGCAGCACCAGCAATCGGGACTGGAGCACGGCCATGGCGGAGGCGCGGTTCTGAATCTGCGAGCGCTCGTCCTGCATGGTGACCACGATGCCGGTGGGCAAGTGGGTGATGCGCACGGCGGAGTACGTGGTGTTCACACCCTGGCCGCCGGGGCCGGAGGAGCAGTAGGTGTCCACACGGATATCCGTGTCCGGAATGTCAACGTGATCGGTGGCCTCAACCAGAGGCACCACTTCCACAGCGGCGAAGCTGGTCTGGCGGCGGCCCTGATTGTCGAACGGGGAGATACGCACCAGACGGTGAGTGCCGCCTTCCACAGACAGTCGGCCATATGCATAAGGGGCGTCCACCTGGAACGTGGCGGACTTGATGCCGGCCTCTTCGGCGTAGGAGGTGTCCATGACCTTGGCCTTGAAGCCGTTGCGCTCGCAGTAGCGCAGGTACATGCGCAGCAGCATCTGCGCGAAGTCGGCGGCATCCACGCCACCCGCGCCGGAGCGGATGGTCACCACGGCGGAACGTTCGTCGTATTCGCCGTCAAGCAGGGTCTGTATCTCCATTTGGTCGAGATCCTTCTGAATCTCGCCGATCTCGTTCTGCGCCTCGTCCAGGGATTCCTGATCCTGTTCCTCCTGGCCGAGCTCGACGAGCGTCTCCACGTCGTCGATGCGCTGGGATGCGGAAGTCAGACGCTTGAGCTGCGATTCCGCTGCGGAGAGCTTGCTGGTGATTTTCTGTGCGTTGTCAGGGTTGTCCCACAATCCCGGAGCCGCCGCCTGCGCCTCAAGATCCTTGATATCCGCCTTGAGACGGTCCACATCCAACGCCTTGGCGATGGAATCGTACTTGGCGCGAGCTTCGCCAATCGCCTGGGTAAAGTCAAATTCTGCCATCGTGTCTTACCTTAACTGTTGATACTTCGAGTTTTCTTGGATGTCGCGTCCTCGTTGACAGCCTTCGCACATTCCGTAATGGTTCTGGCACCGCGATGTTGTGATGTCGTAAGAGTGTTTCTGCAGCCGATCAGCAGGCTTTTCTCGTCACTCCTTCTGCATCAGACGCGCTCAACCGCGGGCGCAAATGCACGAAGGCAACGTCAAAGACCTGCATAGATAGCAGGGACAATCAGGGAGCCAAGCATGGCAACAGCCACGACGATGCACACCACGCGCACGATGGTGCGGCGGCGGTTTTCGCGCTGCTGTCGGCTGTCCTGATATTCACTCACGAAGTCAGTAGTGTACTCACCACTTACGACCGCATGATTTGCCACCCACGCCGCTTCTGCCGCCCGGACCCCACGGGCCCTGCCCCTGCGCCTTGAGGGTTGCGAGATGGTGTTTCATGGCCACCAGCATGATATGCGTGTCTTCCAGTCCAAGATGCCGTTCGTTATGGGCTGAATCAAGCGATCCCTGACGCTTGGCATAAGCATCAAGGGTGTTATCACCATAGGGGTGTTCATCGTTGGGCACTGAGCCAGGATCCCATTGCCTGCTCATGGGCAGGGTGTCGATGATGGTGATGCGACCGGCGCGATAGGCTTCGGCGTATCCGGCGACATTTAGCATGAACCAGCTGTGTTCGAAGGTGGCATTGTGCGCCACATATGGCTGCTGGGTCAGGCGCGCGAGCAGACCGGTCTGGGCTTCCGGCCATTCATCGAAAAGCCGATGACCGGCCTTGCTGCTGCGGTCTCGCACATCGATACCGGTGAGTTTGCGAATGAGTTCGTTGCCGAGAGCCGCATTGGCCGGGGGAACACCGAAGTCAAGGCGAGACTGGCCATAGGCGTCACCGGCATCGTAGTAGCCCTGCTCATACGCATAACCGTTCGGCACATCGGTCGGACGCGGACTGACCATGTTCATAAATTCAAAGCCGACATCGATGATGTAGTCGCGAGCCGGATCGGTGCCGGTGGTTTCGATGTCGATGCCCATCACCATGTCCACGTCACGTCCCGGCAGGTAGGCATCACGCCAATCCGATTTGGGCTTATGCGCGGCGGCACCAGAACTTGACGAGTCATTGCTAAACAAGGTGACGCTCCCACCCGGTGCCGTTGCACCGGAGAGATTGGCACGAGCCATATCCACCCTACCCGCGTGGCTTTGCTCACGCTTGGCCCTGCGCCGTTCGGCTCTGGCGTTGAGAATCGCCGCGGAGCGGTCTTGAATATCGTCGAGGGCGATATCCACAGTGCCGGCAAAACCGTCCGCACCTTCAGCCTCGGCATCAAGTGTGCCTTGATTGGGATCTGCTGTGGCGCTGGAATACGGCTTGAGCACCGCTGCCATGCCTCTCCCCTGCCGTTCACGACTTACCTTCCACAGGTGCCGGCGCTCCCCCGCATCAAGCAAGGTGTTGATGGTGTCGTTCAATCGCCGATTGACATAAGCCAGTGCGCGTGGCAGACGGTAGGATGCGATGATTCGATCAAAGTCAGTCATGAATGCGGTGTTGCATTGCGCGATGATCGGCTCCAAGCGATCGCGCACGGCGTAGTCGGCTTTGAGTGCATCATGGATGGCTTGAGGGGCCGGATTGTCACCGGCCGCGTGTCCAAGTCCGCCAAACAGGTCAAGCGAACGTACCCACCGCCAATCAATGGGGTTATCATCCGCGTCCTTGGTCATGACCATCGCCCACTGAGCGATGTCATCTTTGGCGGTCTCAAGCCAGGCGGAATCGGTCATAATGCAAAACCAAGTTCTTCGGCGGCCTCTGTGGGTACCGGGTCGTCGCACCAGAGGTCTTCGAGATTTTCACTGGTGGTCAGCGAACGGATTTCGGCCTTGTCGATGTATAGTTCGCCGCTCAGGTGATCGGTCTCGTGCTGGAAGATACGAGCCGGCCAACCGTGCAGCTGTTCGCTGTGATGTTTGCCGTCTTCATCGTCCCATTCAGCGGTGATGTCAAGCCAGCGCTTACGCACGGCCTGATAGCCATCAAAGCTCAGGCATCCCTCGAAGAAGCTGGTGGTCTTCTCCCCCACCGGCGTGTACTTGGGGTTGATGATCACATGGAACGGGAACTCGGCGATTTCACGCGGATCGTCCTCATCGTCACGCACATGGTCCTCGACTACGGCAAGCGCCAATCCGAGCCCGATCTGCGTGGCGGCCAAGCCCACTCCAGGCGCTTCGAGCATGGTGGTGTGCATGGTGTCGATGAGTTTGGCAAGCGTGCGCTTGGAAAGTTGGCCATTGTAGGCCACGGTCTGCTGGCGCAGCACTGGTTCACCAGCCTGCACGATGGGCAGAATCTGTTCTTTGCCGCCGGATTTAATCAGACGTTCGACATCGCGGTTAAGTTCCAAGTCTACTTTGGCGTTTTTCCCAAACATGTGTTTTCCTTTGCTGCTCCCGCTGGCGGGAGCTGTCGAATGGAATGAGACTGAGGGTGGTTCCATGCGGTTCAGCCTCATCAACCACTCTCAGTCAGCCTGCGGCTGACAGCTCCCGCCAGCGGGAGCAAAGCCGTGGTGTGTTATAGCGCCAGTTCTTCGGCCACGATCTTGGCGAGGCGGGTGCAGACTTCGTCGGCGTAGGCCTGGGTGGCTGCCTCGGCCATCACGCGCACGAGCGGCTCGGTGCCGGAGGGACGCAGCAGCACGCGGCCGGAGTCGCCCAGCAGCTGTTCCTCGTGGGCCACGGCTTCCTGGATGCGCTTGTTGGCGGCGGCGGCCTTCTTGTCGACGTTCGGCACATTGATGAGGGTCTGCGGCAGCTGCGGGAAGTCTGCGGCAAGTTCCTTGAGGCTCTTGCCGGACTTGACGACCTCATTGCACAGGATCAGGGCAGTAAGGGTGCCGTCGCCGGTGGTGGCGAACTCACGGTTGATCACATGGCCGGACTGTTCGCCGCCGAGGGAGTAATCGCCCTTGAGCATTTCTTCCAGCACGTAGCGATCACCCACGCCGGTTTCCACGGTCTTGATGCCCATGTCTTTCAGGGCGAGCTTCAGCCCGAGGTTGCTCATCACGGTGACCACGAGGGTGTCGTGGTTGAGCTTGCCTTCACGCTGCTTGGCGCGGGCGAGGATGCCCATGATCTGATCGCCGTTGATCATGTTGCCGTCTTCGTCCACTGCCAGGCAGCGATCGGCGTCACCGTCGAAAGCTACGCCCATCACAGCATCGGTGGCTTTGACCATGGCCTGCAGCTGCTCGGGGTGGGTGGAGCCGGCGTTCTTGTTGATGTTGTAGCCGTCCGGCGAGGCGTTGATCACGATGACGTCCGCGCCTGCGCGACGCAGCGCTTCGGGGGCCACCACGGAAGTGGCGCCGTTGGCGCAGTCGGCCACGATCTTCAGGCCCTTGAGCGGCTTGGGCTGGGTCTGGTCATCGTTCAGCGGCGCGATGGTGGAAACCAGATGGTCGATGTACAGGTTGGTGGCGGTGGTCTGGTCGTGGCTCACGCGGCCCACGCCGGCACCGGTCGGGCGGTCCCAGTCCTGGCCGAGCACGGCCTCGATGTCGTCTTCCTTCTGGTCGGGCAGCTTGAAGCCGCCGCGTGCGAAGAACTTGATGCCGTTGTCGGGCATCGGGTTGTGGGAGGCGGAAATCACGGCACCCATTTCGACGTTGAGCACGCTAGTCAGGTAGGCCACGCCAGGAGTGGGGATGATGCCGGCATCGATCACGTCGAAGCCGCCGGCAGACATGCCTGCGGACAGCGCGGAAGCCAGGAAATCACCGGAAACGCGGGTATCACGGCCCACCAGCGCACGGCGGCGGCCCTCGGGCTGGTCGTCCTGCGTACCGGCGTCACCGAGCACACGCACGGCGGCGTCGCCCAGATCCAGCGCCAGTCGTGCGGTCAAATCCCTATTGGCCAGTCCTCGTACGCCATCGGTTCCAAACATGTTCGGCATAATGAAGTTCCACTCCTTGTATCGCGTTACCCGCACCATCGTAGTCGCTGCGCTCCACCCCAAACACCAACCCAACGAAAAACCGCCACGGAATCTGCGCCGGGGGTCCATCAGCGAAGCAAATCATCGGATCAACCGAGGAAACACCCCACTGAACAACCCTCAGCGAGGCAAAACCACGAACCAGTCGAAAATTCACCCCGCTCACAGCCCCTCAGCAAAGCAAAACCTCGAGCCGATTGAGGATGTACCCCACTGAGCAGTCACCAGCGAAGCAAAACCTCGACCAAACCGAGGAAACACCCCACTGAACGGCCCTCAGCGAAGCAAAACCCGCAATCATTCCCCGTATCCTTCTGCTCGTCGACCGGTACATTGCCGACCTTGAGTGAGAATACGCTGTTGGGGATTGGTTGCGGGTTTTATGTTGGAATGTGGACGAGGTTCCTCGCGGAAGGGGCTCCCCTCAGAGAGGGGAGCCAGAAATCAGAGGGCCTCGTTGTATTCGCGGACCTTGAGGGTGCGGTGGGAGGAGGCCACGTTTTCGACGATCAGACGCTTCAGGGCGTTGTCGGCGGCAATGTGTTCCTCAAGCCAGGCGTCACCAAGCTTGGTCAGCGTGGCGGGATCGGAGTAGCCCGGGTACAGGCCGTTGAGCAACGCCTCGGCCATGTGATAGGTCTTGTTGGCCCAGACCCAGTCAACGGTCTCGAAATACTTGGCAGCAAACGGCTCGACCAGATCGGCTCGCGGAGTGGCGGAGAAGCCACGGGCCACGGCCTCAAGCTGGGAGTTGGTCAGTTCGTCGTTGTGCAGCGCCTGATCCCAAGCCCATTCCTTGGCCTCAACCGTGGCCATCGAAGCGCGAGCGCCGTAAGCGAACTCACGGTTTTCAGTGGTGTCCTTCTTGGCAAGCTGCGCGTCCACGTCCTCGTTGGTCATCTCGTTGACGGAGGTGAGCGACTGGATGATGGTCCATGTGAAGTTGTTGTCGATGTCCAGACCGTCCAGCGTCACGGTACCGTCCAGCAGACCACGCGCATTGGCGGCGAATGCCGCGTCACCCTCTTCGCCATAGCCCAGGTACGCGGTGGCAAGTTGGAACTGGGTGTCCGAACCGGCTTCGGCGGCGTTGGCCAGCGTCCACAGCTCGGCGGCCACGTGGCGCAGCACCTCCTCGCGACGTGCGGGGGCCACATAGTGGTGGGCGGTGGTGCTCATGCAGGCCAGTGCATAGCGGAAGGTGGTGGATTCGGTTTCCGTGGCCAGCAGACGCAGGGTCATGTCCACGAAGCATTCGGCCGGGAATTCGCCGTCACGGGTCATATCCCAGAAGGCGAGCCAGGTCACGGCGCGGGCCAGAGCATCGTCGAAACGCTGCAGGTTGGCTTCGGCGAAGGCCTGAGACTCGGCATCGAAGCGAATCTTGGTGTAGGTCAGGTCATCGTCGTTAATCAGCACGAAGGCCGGGCGCTGCTTGCCGGCCGCGGCTTCGACGATGGTGGTCTCGCCGTCCACATCGAGCTCGAACTGTTCAGTGCGCACGATCTTGCCGGTCTCGGCATCTTCGTTGTAGAAACCGATGGCCAGACGATGCGGGCGCAGCACCGGGTGCTCGGCCGGGGCGCTCTGGGTGAGCTTGAGCTCGGCGATGGTGCCGTTGGCGTTCGTCTTAATATCAGCGGCGATCGTGTTGATGCCGGATTCCTCGAGCCACTTGGCGCTCCAGGCCTTCAGGTCACGGCCGGAGGTCTTCTCCAGCTCGCCCAGCAGGTCGGCCAGCGTGGCGTTGGAATAGGCATGGCGGATGAGATAGTTGTGGATGCCTTCGAAGAAGCGCTCACGGCCCACGTAGAACACCAGCTGTTTCAAGACGGACGCGCCCTTGGCATAGGTGATGCCGTCGAAGTTGACGTAGGTGTCGTTGAGGTCGTTGATCGGGGCGACGATCGGGTGCGTGGTGGGCAGCTGATCCTGACGCAGCGCCCAGCTCTTCTCGCCGGAGCAGAAGGTAGCCCAGGCATCGTGCCATTCGGTGGCCTCGGCGGTGGCCAGCGTGGAGGTGAACTCCGCGAAGGACTCGTTGAGCCACAGGTCGTTCCACCACTTCATGGTCACGTAGTCACCAAACCACATGTGAGCCAGCTCGTGCAGCACGGTGACCACGCGGCGCTCGGCCAGCGCATCGGTCACCTTGGACTCGAACACGTAGGAGTCGCGGATGGTGACCATGCCGATGTTCTCCATGGCGCCCGCGTTGTATTCAGGCACGTAGATCTGGTCGAACTTGGCGTACGGATAAGGCACGCCCCAGGTCTTGGCGTAGAACGCGAAGCCCTTCTTGGTGATGTCGAACAGATAATCGACGTCCTTGGAGAAGGCCTCGGCCAGGGACTGGCGGCAATACTGGGCCATCGGCACGGTACGGCCATCCTCGTTAAGGTATTCGGTGTGCCATTCGGCGTACGGGCCGGCGCAGATGGCGGTCAGGTAGGAGCTCATCACCGGGGTCGGCTGGAAGTCCCAGAGGCGGGTGCTTTCGTTCGGCTTATCGCCAAGTGTGCCGTCCAGGGTTTCGCGCGGATCGTCCTCGATGGTGGCGACCGGCATGTTGGAGGTGACGATCCAGCTGGCGGGAGCGAGCACCTTGAAATCGAAGGTGGCCTTCAGGTCAGGTTGGTCGAACACGGCGTAGACGCGGCGGGCATCCGGCACCTCGAACTGGGAGTACAGATAGATGTTGCCATCGGACGGGTCGACCGAACGGTGCAGGCCTTCGCCGGTGTTGGAGTAGCGGCACAGCGCCTCGACGGTGACCTCGTTCTTTTCCTTCAGATCCGTAAGCTCAATGCGGTTGTCCTGGAACGCCGTAGCCGGGTCCAGAGACTTGCCATTGAGCTCGATGGCGGTGACCTCATCGGCAATCAGGTCAAGGAATGTCGATGAACCAGGCTTCGCATTGAAGCAGATCAGCGCCTTGGAACCGAAGTTCTTCGGGCCAACCGTCAGGTCAAGGTCGACATGATAGTGAATCGGTGCCTCAACGATGGCCTTGCGTGCTTCGGCCTCGACACGAGTGAGATTGGAACCGGGCATGACTTCAATTACTCCTTACGGTCGTCCCTGGATAATCCTGATCAGTTGTTGTCTACGATTTCGACGTCTTGAGCGATGTCGGCCACGACAGGCACGATCATCGGCTTACGGTGAAGCTGACGGGCAACCCATCCGCCGAGTGTACGACGCATAATCTGCTGCAGCTTGTAGGTGTCGCGAGTGCCCTGCATCATCGCGTCGTTCAGCTGTTCGACAACCTGGTGACGCACCTTGTCGAACTCGCTTTCGTCCTCTGCCACGGCGTTCAGGTAGATCTTCGGGCCGGTGACGACCTCGTGGTTATCGGTGTCGACCACCACGAACGCGGAGACGAAGCCCTCGGTGCCGAGGATGCGGCGCTTCTCCAGCTCCTCGTCGGTCAGCTCGCCGACGGAATCGCCGTCGACGTACACGTAGCCGCACGGCACGGAGCCGACGACCGCGGCCTTGCCGTGATACAGGTCGACCACGTCGCCGTCCTCGGCCAGCACCACGTTCTGCGGGTCGACACCGGTCTTGACGGCAATCAGTCCGTTGGCCACCAGATGGCGGTTTTCGCCGTGGATAGGCATGGCGCACTTGGGCTTGACGATGTTGTACATGTACAGCAGCTCGCCCTCATTGCAGTGACCGGACACGTGCACGGCGGCATTGTCGCGGTTGACGACCTTGGCGCCGAGCTGCACCAGCTTGTTGATGACCTTGTAGACGCCGTGCTCGTTACCCGGAATCAAGGAGCTGGCGAGAATCACCGTGTCGAACTCATTGATATGGATGTCACGGTGGTTGCCGTCGGCGATACGGCCAAGGGCGGCCATCGGCTCGCCTTGGGAGCCGGTGCACATGTAGACGAGCTTGTCGTCCTGAATGTCGTTGGCCTTCTTGAGGTCCACAACGGTGCCTTCAGGAATGTGCAGATAGCCAAGATCGGCAGCGATGGACATGTTGCGCACCATCGAACGGCCGACAAACACGACCTTGCGGCCGTACTTGTGGGCGGCATCCACCACCTGCTGCACGCGGTGCACATGGGAGGAGAAGCTGGCGACGATGATCTTGCGGGTAGCCTGCGCAAATGCCTGGTCAAGAGCCGGACCAATGGAGGTCTCCGGCTTGACGAAGCCAGGAACCTCGGCGTTGGTGGAATCCATCATCAAAAGATCCACACCCTTTTCGCCGATCTTGCCGAACTCCACGAGATCGGTGATGCGATGATCGAGCGGCAGCTGGTCGAGCTTGATGTCGCCCGTGTCAATCAGGGAGCCGGCTGGGGTCTTGACGTAAACGGCCAGGGCATCCGGGATGGAGTGGGTGACGTTGACGAATTCGAGGTCGAACGGACCCACCTTGAGCTTGTCGCGGCCGGAGACCTCCACCTTGGTGGGGTTCTGGCGGTGTTCCTTACACTTGGCGTCCACAAAGGCAAGAGTCAGTTTGGAACCAATCAGTGGAATATCCGGGCGCAGCTTCAGCAGGTAAGGCACGCCACCGATGTGGTCTTCATGGCCGTGGGTGAGCACCAGGGCGTCAACCTTGTCGAGACGGTTCTTGATGTAGCTGAAATCAGGCAGGATGAGATCGACACCCGGCTGCTCCTCTTCAGGGAAGAGCACGCCGCAGTCGATAAGCAGCAGGTGACCGTTGTATTCGATCACGTTCATGTTGCGGCCAATTTCGCCCAAGCCGCCGAGCGGCGTGATGCGCATGGAGCCCTTGCGGTACTTCGGCGGGGCGATCAGCACGGCATCCTGCTGGGGAGCGGTGGCCTGCTGGGTGGCGTTGATCTTACGAGACGGCGTGCGGCTGTTGGAACCGTTGGCCTTGCTGTTGCGGGCGGAACCGCGACGACGAGAGTTGGAGCTTTTGGTTGTCTTTGTTTTCTTCTGTTCTGTTGCCATAACTTCTTAATTGTTTTCTTGAGTGTTGCTTCCGCTCTGTCATGCGGAAGCGGCGGGATGGCAACCCGTATGCAGGGGCTTAGAGCAGTCCGGCGGCGCGCATGCCCTCTTCAGCCTTGTCGAGCTGAGCGGCATCGGGGCCGATATTCGGCAGGCGCATGGTGGTGGAGGGAATAACTCCTCTGACCTTCAGCGCGGCCTTGGCCATGACGGCCTGATAGCCGTCGCCATTGAGCGCGTGGACAAGCGGGGCAAGCTGATTGGCAAGACGGCGGGCGGTGGTGATGTCGCCTCGATCAAATGCCTGGACAAGCTGCTGCATGGGGTTGGAGGCGACATGGGCAATCACCGAAATGATGCCGACGGCGCCAATGGAAAGGAACGGCAGGAACAAGCCGTCATCGCCGGAATACCAGGCGAGGCCGGTGCGCTGCTGCTTCTCCACTGCGGCTGCAAGATCGCCGGTGGCGTCCTTGACGGCCTTGACGTGTTCGAGTTCGGCCAAACGGTCGTAAGTGTTGACCTTGACCTTCAAGCCGGTACGGCCGGGAACGTCATAGACGATAATCGGCTTTTCTGCGGATTCGTCGACGGCCTTGTAATGGCCGACGATACCGTCCTGCGAGGGGCGGGAATAATAGGGCATGACGACGAGCACCGCATCGGCGCCCGCTTCCTGAGTCTGCTCGACCATACGCACGGTATGAGCCGTGTCATTGGATCCAGCACCGGAAATCACCGGAACGTCAACGACTTCCTTGACCGCCTTGACCAGATTAACCTTCTCGTCCATGTGGGTGACCGGCGATTCACCAGTGGTGCCATTGACCACCAGACCATCCGCACCATCGGCGACGAGCTGCTTGGCGAGCTTCTGCGCAGCATCGAAATCGACACTGCCGTCGGATTTCATAGGGGTTACCATAGCCGGCAAAATGCGGCCAAAAGGCGCTGGGTCAAGAAGATGCATGTCATGCTCACTCATAGTGTTCACCGTACTTCCCAATGTGGACTCTTACGTTACGTACCATTATGGCCGGCAGTCGCCAGTCAATCGTTCGTCACGTCTTGACTGGCGACTACCGCCGGCTTACAGATCAAGGAAGTGATCGAGGCCGATGGTCAGGCCAGCAGGGGCGTCAGTGGCGAGCTTGCGAACGGCAAGCAGCACGCCCGGCATGAAGCTGGTGCGGTCGAAGCTATCGGCACGAATGGTGAGTTGCTCGCCGGCGTTGCCGAACAACACTTCCTCATGGGCGTTGAGGCCGCGCAGGCGCACGGCATGCACGTGAATGCCGTCGACCACCTGACCGCGTGAGCCGCCGTCGGTTTCGGTGGCATCCGGCACGAGAGCCATACCGGCGGCCTTGCGCGCTTCGGCGATGCCATGGGCAGTGTGGATGGCGGTGCCAGAGGGGGCGTCCACCTTGGTGGGGTGGTGCAGTTCGATGACTTCCGCGGATTCGAAGTATTTGGCGGCCTTGGTGGCAAAGTAGTCGGCCAGCACAGCGGAAATCGCGAAGTTGGGGGCGATGAACACCTTCTGGGTTTCGGGCTTGGGCCCGCCCGCGATGGCTTCCTTGACCTGGGCGAGCTTCTCATCAGTCCAGCCAGTGGTGCCGACCACCACATCCACACCTTGGCCAATCAGGGTAAGTACGTTGTTCAGGCTGACGGACGGTACCGTGAACTCGACCACGACATCAGTGTTGTCGGGGGCGATTCGGGTCAGGTCGTCGCCGGCGTCCAAAGCAAGCGCCAGCTGTGTGTCTGCGGCGTTGTTCACTGCTTCGACCACATACGAGCCCATACGTCCTTTGGCACCGACCACCGAAACCTTGATCATTCGTACTCCCTGCTTCTTGTTAACGCTGTTATTCAACCGGCAATCAGCCTATCACCAGCAAGGCCTCGCGCCAATACCCGCGTCCATCTACACACGCCGTTTGGCCAGCGCCCAACCAGCCAAGGCCAGCGGTACTGAAGCCAGCGTGAATAGGAACGGCAGCATCATGCCGACATGCGGGCTGGAGGCGTCGAGCACAATGCCAGCCACGGATGAGCCGATTGATGTACCGACCGTGCCTGCGGTGGTCACCCAGCTCAGGCCTTCGGTCAGGGATTCGGGCGGCACCAAATCCTTGACGATGAGGTTGCCGGTGGCGAATGTTGGCGAGACCACAAGTCCGGACAGAATCTCCATGGCGCCCAACAGGATGAGGTTGTCCATGGTCAGGCGGAAGAACACGTATCCCACAGTCAACAGGCTGAGGAACATCACCATATGTGCCCAATGGGAACCCTTGATCTTCCGCGAGCCGAAAACCAGTGCTCCGATGCAGGAGCCGACTGCGAACATGGCCAGCTGCAGGCCGAGGAAAGGCTCTAGCCCCATGGATTTCATCGTGGCGGTGATCGACACGTCAAAGGAGGTAAAGCTCATGTTGAATACGATGAACACGGCCAGCAGAGGCAACACACCGGCATAGAGCAACACACTCTTGGGCTTGGCTCCGCTGCGTTTGAGCTGGCGGAGCGTCAGCTGATCGGCGTCATCGCTTGGTGTTGGATGGCCATTGTCGGCGGCGGCCACAGTGACCTGTTCCACGATGACCGGCGGTTGGGTGGATCTCAGTGAGAAGAACACGGTGCCGCCTATGCCGCAAGCCATGGTTGGCACAAACAGCTGAGAAACCGGGTGCACCGAGGTGGCCAACCACGCGGCCAGGATCGGGCCGAGGATAAATACAATCTCATCGATGGCCGCTTCCATGGCGTAAGCGGTGTTGAGTAGTTGCTCGCCATCTTCGGCACCGCGCAACGCATATGACCAGCGGGTTCTGACCAAGGCGCCAAAGGAGAACTGGGTCAGACCCATGATGATGGCCAATACGAACAACAGTGGAATCGGCACTCGTATCAGCGCTGCGAAGGCGAAGGCCAGCATGGCGACGATTTGCACGGCGAGTGCAAGACGGCCGACACGGGCCTGGCCGAATCGGTCGAAAGCGCGCGCGTAGAACGGGGTGACACAGCTCATGGCGAGCACATAGGCAGCGCTCATGGTGCCGGCAATCGTCCAGTTATCGTACAAATGATTGAGTGCCAGCACAATGCCAAGGCTCATCATGGAGATTGGAAGACGGGCCACTGCCCCGGATATGCAGAACGCTTTGGTTCCGGGCAGCGAGAACAGCCGCTGGTACGGCGAATGGGTGGCAGACGACTTGGATACAGCGCGAGCCGTAGACACGTGCAACTCCTTACTGGTGCGTTGTTCGGCACGTGCGCCCGCCCACACGAGCCTTCCGAGGGTAGCGGTGCCCGAGCAACGTCACGCGGTGCGTTTCAACCGCGGACCCACACTGTCGGGCACGCGCTCGTCACGCCAGCCAGCTGGAGTACAGGTCATGAGCCTTGCGACTCAGTCGTTGTCAGATTGTTCGGGGATCCCGGAGCTCAACTCGGTAAGGATTTCCTGTTTGGTTTTCGCGCGGGCATGAAGCTCGCGCAAGCCTTCATCGGGCTCACTGACATAGTAGAGAGTGGCGTCGATACTGTCCAATTCCACGCCCTCGACCGCGGCGAGCAGTAACCGATACATGTCGAGCTGAGCGAGTTTATGCTCCACATCATCCGGCTTGGTAGGCCGATGACCGGTTTTCCAATCGACCACGGTGTACCGTTTGGAGGTATCGGCTGGATTGATTCCGCCGAGGAACACCGCGTCCAATTTGCCGTTCACGATGCCGACTTCCGGCACATCCACCACGATTGAGCGTTCGGCCCATACCGGGGTGCGTTGCGCCCATGAAGACGAGGCCAGACGCTGCTGCCATATCATGAGGTTCCGGTCGCAGACCGGTACAGATTGTTGGTCGATGGCGTTCAGGTCGGCCAATAGGTCGCTGCGGGATACGCCATTGCCGGTGGTAATGATTTCGGCGGCGCTGGAATCAACCGACGATGCGGCCTCATCCGGCTTACCGGCATTGATGAAACGCTCGGCCCAGTCGTGGAAGCGTGTGCCCGCTTCGGCAGCCGGCGAGGACACGCGAGGGATGGGCCGTATCACGCTGCGCCAGTAGGAGCGCTCCTCCTGTTGGCTCATACCACCCACCCGCGCCTGCAAGCTGGTGACGTTCTGACGTCCCGCAGCCAGAATGCGCTGGGCTTTGGCTTTGACAGCCCTGTCGAGTGCCGCACCCTCCAATGTGCCGGTCATGAGATCGTCGTCATCGACCAGCAATTGCGCACGTTGCAGCAATGGACCGGCCGGGTTGTGGCCGTCGTCTTTTGCGTTGCGCTTTCCGTTGATGGCATTACGCACCAAGGCGAGACCGCGGGTCAGATGTTCCGCGGTGTCTTCGCCCAATGACGCCGGCCATGGCAATGCATTCCGGCCGGAGGTCTGTTCCAGCGGCGTACGCCATGCGTCGCCAACCACAGCATCACAGTACTGTTCGGCGTTCTCCCCCACGATGAAGCCTTCGGGAGGATCAATGGGATCACCCTGGGGCGAGACCAGCGCCACTTCGGATCCCAGACCTTCCACGTATGCCTGAGCTTCGATTGCATGGTCGTGGCCATGCAACGCGTCATGCACCTCAAGCCAGAAGTTGGACGGACTTGCGGCGCGAGACCCCTTCGGCACGTTCGTGCAATCGCGGCTGGATTCGCCGGTATAGCGGCAATAGGTCAGCAAGGCGTCGTTGCGGGCGCGGGTAAGCGCCACGTATGCCAGACGGCGTTCGTCAGCGTGCAGTCTGCGGCCATATTCCTCGGACTGGGTCAGGTACCAGCTTTGCGGATCCACCTCTTCCACGCCATCGCCGAATTCGCGCATGGAGCCGAACACCTCATCATCGATGAGTTCCACGTCGTCGAGATTCCGCAACGAGTCAATGGGATCGCCATGCACATCGGCGTCATGAGGGAATCGCGGCAGGATTCCGGCATCGGCTCGTACGGGCACCGGTACGGCCACAGGGCTGGTCAACCACGAATCCGCGCTCTCGTGGTATTCGGGAGCTGTCCATTGGCCTTGTTCAGTGCCACCGGGATGGTTGTCATCCAGCACGACTTTGAGGTGATCCCCCTGATTGCTGGGAAATCCTCCGGCATTAAGCCCCACTACGGCAACCGCATCCCATTCCAATCCCTTGGATTGGTGCACGGTCATCAATTCCACATCCACCGGAGAGCCAGGCAGTTTGGCAGCCTCGTCTTCCACAGTGGCAAGATGATCCACCCATGCCATGAATCCACGTAATGTGGGCGTCTGTTCAACAGCGATCTCTTGCGTATAGGTGTCCACCAAATCCACAATGGAGTCCATGGGCATGCGGGCCAGCGATGGATTGACACGATGCTGCGGGTCTCGCAAAGCACCGGCAAGCACGGTATCGATATCGAGATTCAACGCCTCGATGGCCGCACGAATCACATCTGTGATTGACCGGCCGACCATATCGTGCACCTGACGCAGTGCCTCCACAGCCTGTTCGACGGCATGTCTACCGTGAGCACTGAGCTGATCCAACCTCACACTGGAATTATCCTGCATCAGCAGATCCGGCAAAAACACTGCATTGGCCACCTGATCGCGATGTTCGCGAACCACGGCACCCCATTGCGACCTTGGCGTATCAGCAGGAGCCACACCGGCCTGCACCAAAGCCCGGAACCGTTGCTCCATATTCTGCGCTTCGGCGGCGCAGGCCAGTGCGGTCAGGTCATCCGAAGAAAGACCGAACCGTGGAGTGGCAAGCAACCGCATCAACGCTCCGGTATCGGTATGGTCGGCAACGACGTGCAGCAATGCCAGCACATCGCGGATTTCTGGGCGCTCCAGCAGAGCGGAATATCCGACCACAAACGTGGTGAGACCGGCCTTCTCCAATACCTCCTGATACTCGGGCATATGGGATCTGGACCGGAACAGCACGGCGACCGGCACCTCCTGCGCGGCCCCGGCATCGCGATACCGCGCGATGGCGGCCTTGCAGAAGCGCACTACGGCATCGATTTCCTGCCCCGCAGTGGCCAATCCCAACACACCAAGCGTGCCTTCAGGCGCGTCAGGCATGGGGTCAAGCGAGGATACGTCGACCTCGCGCATCAACGAACTGGAGGGACGGGCAGGGCGCGAACGCAACGGCAGCGTCAGATCGTTGGCCGCTTCAAGCACGATGCGACTGTTACGGCATGTGACCGAAAGAGGGAATGGCTTGGACTCCGCTGGCATATGAAAGTCACGTTGGAACATGCGGAACGCACCCGGGCTGGCTCCTCGCCAAGCATAGATGGACTGGAACGGATCGCCCACGGCGTTGACCGCGCACCTTTCGGAGTTATTCACATGGAACAATGCGGCAAGCAGTGCCGCCTGCGTGGTGGAGGTGTCCTGGTATTCGTCGAGCAGCACATGACTGTAGCGACACCGCGTACGCTCTCCGATGGAGGGGAATCGCTCGATGAGCTGATATGCCGCAATGGTGAAATCAGAGAATTCCGCCATGTTCTTCTGGCGTTTGGCTTGTGCGTAGGCCTCGACCAATTGCAGCAGCACTTCGCGCTTGCGCGTGATTTCCAACAGTTGTGCACAATGGTAGGCACAGCGCGCATGCAACCGCTGCGCCCTGTCGTCCAGCTTCGCCTGCCAATCGGTGTCGCTGTCTTTTTTGAGTCGCTTGAGCTTGGGAATTGTCGGCTCGATATCGGGAATGTCCTCGTTCTCAAGAGCGAGACGAAGCGCGTCGACGAAAGCCGAGTCCCACTGACGCACGCGTTCCACAGCCTCATCGAATCCGGTGCAGCCGGAACCAATCATGGCACTGCCGATTGCACCGGATAATGCCAGCACGCTTCTGGCAAGACTGGTGAATGCGCCCAAATCCTCGCTCAGAGCCTGATCCATATGCTCATCGATGACTTCAGTGGCGAGCTGGAGCGCTCCAGCCTCGCTGAGTGGCTGAGTATTCTGATCGAAACCAACCAACAGACCATATTGGCGCACGATGGTTTGGAAGAAGGCATCATAGGTAAAAATGGCTGGTTTCAGGAACGCCCTGTCGAAGTTGGGAGTTGAGGCGCCAGGAGTCTGAGCGCCCTGTGCTGCAGGAGAATCTTCGCGCGATACCGCTGCGGATACACGCTCGAGCAACTCTCCGGCAGCTTTGCGGGTAAAGGTGAGGCCCAGTATGCGTTCCGGCGCAACACCGCGGTTGATGAGCGCGATGATGCGCTGGGTCATCGTAAAGGTTTTGCCAGAGCCGGCTCCGGCCACCACCAGTACGTCATCCTGAGCGGGAGCGTTGATGATGGCCGCCTGTTCTACGCTGGGAATAAAAGCGCTCATGCCTGCCTCGTTTCAAACACGGTATCGAGCTTGCCTGCACAGGCCGGGCAGACGCCGGTCATACGGCAATAAGCCACATGCGTTGCCTGCGGGTGGGCGTTGATGACGGACGACCGGCTGGCCGCGGCCGCGTAGAATACACGGGCGATCATTGTCAGCGACCACAATGCTTGGGTGCCGGTCAGCGAGACGAACTGCTTCCAGGTCTCGGTATCCACGCCTGCAGGCGGCGTAGCTGAATCCGGTATCGGCATATCGAAGAATTTGGCGGGATCCTTATACCATGCGCGGTCGGTGAACGGCTCGGCATTCAGCGACCCGTTGGTAAAGAGCGGTGGCTGGAACACGCCTTCCGGAGCATAGCTTCTGGCCGGCGCATCGTTGTATGCCACATGGAATAGCGCGCTCTGCCCGATACGAGGGGCATTAGCCAATGCTGCGCTCCCTCGCAGCCCCTCTTCGGGAAAGACCAGCCCCAGCTGATAACACACCAACTGCAAGTCGTTGAATATCTGCTTGACGGTGGGTACCGCACCGGTTTTGTAGTCAATCAAGCGAATGTTCTCACTGCCATCCGCAAGTATACGGGTTTCCATGCGATCGATGCGACCGGACAAGCGCACGGTCAGATCGTTACGCATACCTGACGGCCATCCGCCCACTAGGAAGCCCATCATGCTGGCCAAGGTATCGCGGTCTACTGGCCTCATACCAGGCAATGCGTTATAAGCAGCCACAATGTCATGCAGGTCGAATCGCGCGGCGAACGACAATTCGCAATCGGCCTTGGTCAACGTGCCAATCTCGAATTTGCCGACATTCTTGTCTAAATAGGCATCGGTATTGGTGCCGCTGAGCACAAAATAGCTGGCGATGTTGGCCAGGATATCGGCGGCGGAGTCATCTTTGCGCTTGGCGGTGTAGCGTTCCCGAGTATCCGCGATCGATTCGGGATCCGGGCGCTGTTCCTGATAGATGACAATCATGCGCTTGGTCACGGCTTCGATGCGCTGCTGCACTGATGACGCATCGCTTATCCCCATGGCATTGCGTGCCGACTCATCGGAGTCGAGACGATCCAGTCCCTCTTCGCTGCCCTGCTGTGCGACCGCGTGGATAAGGGTGCCGAATCCTGCGTTCACCGAGCCGGGTTGAGGCCCTGCAAATTGGTGCTCCAACAGCCAGCACACCGGGCAAGCCCAGAGACCGTCCACCGCCGAAGGCGATAACGTAACGAGAGGTGCGTGATCATCGCCTGACGTACGCTCATCATCTTCCGTCTGCTTGCTGCCAGACGCGGGCGATACGGCAGACGATGTGTCTCGTCTTGATAAGGCCGAGGCGAACGCCCAGTTGTCAGGATTAGCGGCGGCTATGCCATTTTCAGCCAACACTGCGAGCGTTTCAGCCGCATCACGAGCTTCGCTCGAGTCAGGTTCCGAAGTCGCCACAATCACGCGCGCTGCGGTCACCAATCCGCGTGGGTCGCCATCCAATCCAGATAAATCAAGCCCTGATTCGCTGGTCTGCTCCCCCACGTCCGTAAACCGTGCCCGCTGCTTATCCCGCGGATAGTATTCCGGCATATATCCGAACAGGAAGTCCGATGGGCTGAGGTCGTCGTTCCATACGGCACTGACGGTAACGGAACGGCACGCTCTGGTCAACGCCACCAGGAAACTTTTCTTCTCACTGGATAGCACCGCAATGAATTGGGGATCATGGCCAGCGGCATCGGCGGTGTTCAAGGTGCCTCGCAACACGAGTTCCGCCAGATCCTCACCACCGAACATGGTGTTGCGGCCGGCAAGATTGGGCCATACATCCTGTTGGAGAGACGGCAACCAGGCATACTGCCAATGCCGCCCTGCAGTACCAGCCGGAGTGGTCAACGTCACTGCATTTTCCACTGGCCCAATATGAGCCAGCGAATCGGCCTGTACCTGCATGGCACGCACCTGCGCTATGAACCCCATGATGTCCCGACTGGCGGTGGAATCTTCAGCGAATTGGAACAGCCTCATAGCAACATCAAGTCGGTCATTGGCCGCACGCCCATCTGGTGTGTTCGCCAATGCCAATTTCTGCCATACAGGTGTGATTGCCGCGGCATTCCACGCAACGGCGAGCGCATAACTTGGCCTGCTACGCTGCTCCGGAGGCAAATTGCTCAACCCTCGAGATATCTTGCCGACCAGCGTCCATAGATTCATGAAGGCGCGAGCCTGCGGGTCGGCGCCAAGCACTGCGGTGATAGCGTCCAATACATTCTCGGCAGGAGCCTGCGCATCGTCAAAGGCAAGCATCACATACAGCGCATCGGCACCGAATGCCAAATCGGCATCAGCGCTAAAACCGATAATGCTATCGTCTACGACAACCCGCTCATGACCGTCAACGGACGATTCTCGCAACGTCTCCCACGAGGAAATCAGCCCATGCAATGACGCCTTATCCCCCGCTATCGGCGCCAGGGATTCCAATGCCGCCATGGCGGATTCGATTGGCGCCAACCGCGCAGGCCGCCCTTGCCCGGGTTTGGCCCCAGCCGTCACCAACGGCCCGTTCATCACCGTGGACACTCGTGTACGAACATAGGAAGCGGTCTCGGCGAGACTCATGGTGCAGGAGGCTACACCTTCAGCGCGCAACCGGGCCAACTCAATCAAGGCGAACAGCCCCTGTACGAACGATTCACTGTTCAGCGGGCGGGTAACCGACGAGTATCGGACAGGCACGCCATCGCGCCTCAGCCGCTCCCCGTATGTACGCACAGTGGTATTGTCATGAGCGATGACGACCATATCATTCCACTGGATATGGTGATCGAGATGTGCGCGCTTCATGCGCCACACCACATCGTCAAGCTCTTCGCGCGCGGAACGATACAATCCAGTCTGCACAGTGCCATCATCCGAGGGGATATCAGCACCGGTATCCAGCGCGGACACCAGCTTGCCGGGCCTACGAGCAAGAGGCAACGGCTCGTCCTCTTCGGAAGGAATCGATAGGGATACGCGAGAGGCGACCAGCGAGGCATAAGTCTCACCGCTTGCGAAATCCGCGCTGGGCAATGTCATCTCCACGGCCTGCATCGGTCCCGTCACCGCTTGCCTCATCAGGTATTCGGGGTACGAACCGCGGAAGGTCTGCACCGCCTCGTCCGGGTTTCCCACCAGCACTATGGCAGTACCGGCGTGATTCAGCTCTTCAAGGAACCTCATGCCGGCCAGGGTGATGTCTTGGGCATCATCCACAACCAGCAGCTGAGGCAATCCTCGTGATGCCAACCACGAATCGGAGTGTTCCTCCGAACGGCCGCTTGCCATAGCATCATGTATTTCCCGAGCGCCCGCCACCAGCAGATATGAGGCATCCAAACGGTATTGCCCCTCAGATGCCGCACTCTGCGCGGCGATATATTCTCTACGCAAGGCAAACGCCAAGCGCCACTGCACCAGAAGACGCGCATCCTGCGCAACGTCCGCCAACAAGGCGGCCTCCCCAGAAGGATTCACGCCCAGTTCATCCAAGCGCGCCAACATATCGCGCAGCTGGGCGATGAACGCGTCTGAAATTCCACGGGCAAAGACATCGGCGCTGGTCGAACCTCCGGTCACTGCTCCATCGGCATCCTGCACCAGACTGGCCCAATCGGCTTGGGCAAAGTATTCCCTAAGCAACGCACAGATTACGCAATCGTCGCCAGCAGCAGCATGCGCCATATGCACGGCCATCACCTGCCGCAGCAGTGCATCCTGTTCGGCACCATTCAGCAATCTTGGCAAGGGCAATCCAGATGCGGCCCTGGATGCCGCAATCACACGAAAAGCCACAGCCCCCAACGTGGTGACCGGCCTGGCCTGTACAGACGAGCCCATATCACGAATCACTCGATTGCCCAGCAAATCCGCGACGACACGACCGGGCACGACCATCACCGCCCCGGCACCGCCAAAACGTCGAAGCCCTGCCGTGAGTACGGACAAAGCAAACTCAGTTTTACCGGCTCCGGGCGCACCTGTTACCAGCCTCACCTTGCCGTCTTGGGCGATGCCGTCCAACAGTTCGTCTGGGTTCCATTGCGTAGTCATACGTTCAAGATTAGCCCGCGTGGAAACAAACGGAAGATATGTACCGGCATATTCAATTGGCCGGTATCCTTAACGGTATTCTCGATCACACAAGTTGGGGAACTGTATCAACGAGGATAATTTTGGGGGGGGCTCTCATGGCTATCATTTCGCATGCACCGCCGCGCCTGTCGGGATACGATTTCGTGCGGGCACTTGGCACAGGCACCACCGCAACGGTGTACCTATACCGCCTACATACGTCCGCTCATCCAGTGGCGGTAAAGGTCAGCAATCAGACATTGGACTGTGGCATTGCCGCCCAGTTCCATCGGGAAAACGCCGCCATGGTCCGGCTCTCTGAGCATCCCTACATTCTGACGTTGTATCACGCCGACGTCACCGCCGACGGTCACGGCTATATGATTCTCGAATATGCGCCAGGCGGTACTTACGAACCTTTGATGAAATCCCGTTCCTTGACATGTGCTCAGGTATTGGACTTAGGAATCAAATTGGCTGGAGCGCTCGGTACCGCCCACCGCAGCAACATCATTCACCACGATATCAAGCCCAGCAATATTCTCATCACCGGGCAAGGCCTGCCGGCACTGAGTGATTTCGGCATATCCACTGACGCGTATGACCACACCGAAACCGGATGTTCCCCTCCTTGGGCACCTCCCGAAGTGCTGCTGCATATGGGCAATGGAGCCGAACGAGCAGATATCTATTCATTGGGAGCCACACTATACGCGCTACTCGTCGGCTGCTCACCCTATCAACATGAATATCATCCACACACGCAATCAGAGTTGATTCGTCTGATTCTCAACCAACCGCTGCCCCGCATCAACCGTGCCGACGTGCCGACAAACATCGAACAGATACTGCGCAAGTCCCTCGCCAAGAATCCTGATCTGCGGTATTATTCCGCGCTCGAATTCGCACGAGCCATGCAGCACGCCCAGCATGCGTTCTTCGGCCGGATCACACCTCTTACGGTTGATGGCGTACCGCCATATCCCAAGGAGATTGCTCATCTACGCCGCCCTCGAGAACCCGACCTTCATAACGAACGGACCCAGCGCCGGTGGGTCAAACCAACCATTATCGCGACCGGGGTTGCGACCACAGCGGTCACTGTGTGTCTGGTGTTTGTCTGTGCCGTGCTGCCACGCATGGATAGCATCACCGGATCCACCACCATTCAGGTGAGTCTCGCATATAGCAGCTGCAATGGGGCAGCACACAATGGCAAGGATTCAAAGGAGAATCATGGGCACGTCATCCCAATCGCATACTGACTTTCATCGCATCAGGAATGCCAGGCACGGCCATCCGCACTCCGACAACTACACGTGGGCGGTTCCTGCATTCACGCTGCTCATACTCACCGTGCTTATTGCCGGGGCGGTCATGATCAGCATCGTCACACGTCATCATGTGCAACTGGATGACGGCACCGTATGGGTCACGTCGCTCGCCAATCAGAAAGCCGCCCGTTTCAACGTCAAGAACCGTGAGGCTGATGCAAGTGTCGTCTCGTCTTCACCCCGATTCGACATCGCACAGCATAACGCCACCACCATTTTGGCCGAGCCCACCAAGGTTTCAGCCATTGCATCTTCCACGCTCAGTACCAGTATGCAGACCAGCCTCAAGGCACATACCACTGCCTCAGTAGGCGGAAGCACCGTTGCCTTTATCAACGAGAACACCGGCAACGTATGGGTCGGATCGTCCGACGAACTCGATGCGGTGTCGCCTTCCGTCGATAGCCCGCGCATGAGACTCGGCACAGGAGGCCGCATCGTAGTCACCCACGATGGAGCGGTCTATGGATACCGCCCCCGTGACGGCGTGGTATTTCGGTTGGACAGCCCAAATAGTTCCCAGATCAAGCAGCTTGAATCCTTGACGGATGGGCAGCCGCGAGCAGCCGATAGCTTCACCGTCATCGGCGGCGTTCCAGTAATCTCATCGGGCAATACCATCATTCACGCCTCCGGGCAGACCACCATCGAAGCCTCAGATACACTCACGCTCCAGAGTCCGCCCGTTGACGGCAATCAGAACGATTGGGTGGCAGCCTCATCTCCACGCGGGCTCGCAATAGTACGACTTTCTTCCACCGCCAAACCGATATTCCACTTGACTGGCGGCACGAGCCAGGCGGCTCGTCCGGTTTCCGTGAATGGATGCATATACGCGGCATGGAGCCAACAGGCTCGCAATTACATCAGAACCTGTACTCCCGATAGTGCACATATCGCATTCCAAACGCTTGAATCGATACACGCCACCTCTGAACTGGTGTTCCGCACCAATCATCGGGTTGCGGTGCTTAACGATGTGATCGAGGGCAATGTCTGGAATCCAGATGACAGCACTGCGGTCATCGCCATGCAATGGAACCAGATTCAGACGCAGCACCATGACAGTACCCAGCGAAACGAGGATTCCGCCACCAACCATCAGGATTTCTCGGAAACCTGTTCCGAGCAATCCGGTGACATCAAAGCCGAGGATGATGCATTCGGAGCTCGCGCTGGATCCGAGCAGATTCTTGATGTATTGCGCAATGACGAACAGACCGACTGCTCGGTATTGAACATCATCAGAGTAGGCGCGCCCCAAGGAGGCGACGTCACCGTCTCGCCAATCTATGCCGGGCGGTATCTGCAGCTTGATGCTTCCGCAGCATCGGCCGGAACCGTAACGTTCGCCTACGATATCTCCGACGGTCGAGGTCAGACCTCGACCGCCAACGTCACGGTAACGCTGCACGATGGAGACAACCATACACCGTTGCAATCCGACACCCCATCTGAAATCAATGTGGAGCAGGGAGCCAGTTACGTCGCCAATGCGCTTGGCAGCTTCGTTGATCCCGATGGGGATCCTCTTACCTTGGTTTCCGCAGTCGTGCAATACACCGATAAGGCGCAGGTTTTCACCCGGCCTGATGGCAAAATCACCTTCAATGCCGGCGATATGACCTCCGGCCGCGTGGGAGTGGAGATCACCGTCTCAGACGGCATGGCCACCGGCACCGGGTTCATGTATTTCTCCGTCAAACCGGCGAACACCTTGCCCGCGGTCATCGATCCAATAGCCGTGGCCACCACCCCGGATACGGATACCGTCATCGAGCTCAAGCCCTATGTGCATGGCACCTCCACGCAGCCAATGCAGCTGAGCCATGTGAATACGCTGTCCGGCGCTTCCACAATCGCTCACCCGTCCGATTTGTCCATTGCATTCACGGCATCCAAACCCGGCACCTACTATGTGCCGTACACCATACTCCAAGGCTCGATACCGGCCACCGGTTTGGCTCGCGTGGATGTGCACCCCGTAACCAAAGCAACAGCCAGACCGGTGGCGGCCAACGATGTGGCGCTGCTGGGCACTGACAATACGGCGATTGTGGAGCCTCTGTCAAATGACATCGACCCTATGGGTGGCGTGCTATCCGTAACCTCGGTGGACGTTCCTTCCGACGCCGGCATCAAAGCCGGATTGGTGGACCATAAACGCGTGTATGTCACAGCACACCAAGTGCCGTCCAAACCCATTCCCATTCGTTACAACGTGGCCAATGCGGCTGGCACCGCCACAGGCACCATTGTGTTGCATCCACCGGCGTTGGCGGCGGAAAGCTCCACGCCCACAGCAGGTGACATCAACATCCAGGTACGTACTGGCGGCATCGTATCAGTAGACGTACTTAACCATGTGACATACTCCGACAGCACTACGATCACGCTCAAAGACAATCTGCAATACGACGAAAGCACCTTCGCGGGTCTGGTGTTCACGTCTGGCAGCATCGTGCGATATCAGGCATCCAGCCAAGCGGGGGTCTTCCCCGTCACCTACACCGTTGAAGACCATACAGGCAATGCGGCATCCGGCATCGTCATCATCACCGTGCATGAAAGCCAAGCTGGAAACAAGGCCGCACCCACACCGCACAACACTGAAGCACAAGTAGCCGCAGGCCAAACCGTACGCATTCCCATCACGCTGACCGGCATCGACGTGGATGGCGACGATGACCAGCTGCTGGGATTGGGCAACACAGCGCCGGAACTAGGACGCATTGCCGAAGTCGGCTCCGACTATCTGGTTTACGAGGCATATCCGGACTCTTGCGGAACCGACATATTTTCCTATGCCGTGGAGGATTGGACCGGGCAGCGAGCGCAGGCACAGATTCGGGTGGGCGTGTTCCAGGGCGCATCGGAATCCAGCGTCCATGCGCGCGATGACGACATCACACTACGGCCCAATACATCAGCCAGCGTGCCGGTAACGCTCAACGACATCTCCGCGGACAACACCGATTTGACCATCGGCACGACGGTTGAAGCGCAGGGAATCGACGATGTGATGGTGGAAAACAATATGCTGCTATTCACCACACCCGAGCATGCCACCACCGCACATATCGCGTATACCGCGTACAACACGGCCGGACTGGCAGATACCGCCACGCTCACCGTCAACGTAGATCCAAGCGCTCCCATCGAGCCACCTGCCGCCTATGACTGCCGCGTGCCGGCCTCCGACACCATCGACAAGCAATCCGTGGACGTGGACGTCTCGCCATGGATCGCCAATCCTTCAGGCACGGCCAGCGAACTGGAAGTGGCCATACATCCCTCAGCCACCGACCATGCGAGAGTCGGAGAAGGCAGCGCATCCACCATCGTCACCGTTGATTTGACCTCGCAGGCGAGAGCCGTGCCGTATACGGTGACCAACACCACGCACCATGTCACGTCCACTGCTTTTATTCATGTGCCGGCATATGGCGTGTTTCCACCCATGCTGCGCCCCAAGGCACCGGAAATCATAGTCAACGCGCGCCAAACCGTTCACATCAATATCAACGACTATGTGCGTGTAGGCGCCGGAAAAGAACCGTACCTCGAAAGCGCCGATTCCATCACCGCCACCAAAGCGTCCAACACCGATTTCCGCGTCGATGGCAAAACTCTGAAATTCACCGCCATCAAAGACTATGCCGGCCCAGCTTCAATCACCTTCACCGTGACGGATGGAAACCGGCCCGACGCCTCCGCAATCATCAATACAGCCGTGGTCACTCTGCCGATCACGGTACTTGGCAGAACAACACCACCGCCCACCTTTTCTTCACCCACCATTGACATCGAGGCCGGCGCTGAACCGAAAACCATTGATCTGACCGCACTGACCCACATGCCTCCAGGGCTCCATGACGACGAGAAACGATGCGTCTATTCCTCAGGCGGAACCTCTTCGGAGCATATCTTGTCCTCGTTGTCCAGCTCAGGCAAGCTGCATATCTCGGCATCCAAAAATGCGCCCGCCGGAGTCACCGCCTCTATTCCCGTGCACATCACATACGGCAAGGGCACGGTGCATGCCGGCGTGATGGTTCGCGTGGTGGAATCCACTCGTCCACTGGCACGACTTGCAGCCGCAACATTGCAGCTCAAAGCCGGCTCCTCCGGCTCAGTGAATCCGTTGGAGAACGCTTACAATCCGTTCCCTGATTCCCCACTGACCGTTACCGCATGTCAAGCCGATGACACAGCGAAAATCACGATAACCAGCTGCTCTTCAACAGCCATCACCATCAGCGCCTCGCCCAACATCGGAGCTTCTTCAAACATGGTGCTCGTCACCGTGCGGGACGGCACTACGGCCACAGCACGCGAAGTCACCGGCACCATCACCCTTTCCATAGTCGACAAGCCTGATGCTCCGCTGCTCTTTCCCATAGCCGGCGACCCGCAGGATGGTGTGGTGACACTTAATTGGTCAGCAGGTGCGGCCAACGGCAGCCCCATTACCGACTACCGGGTGAGATGGAGCGGAGCCAGCAACGGAGAGCAATCCTGTGGCACGTCCACCAGATGCCGAATCACTGGTTTGAAGAACGGCAGGATATATTCTTTCACTCTCTCCGCCCGCAACGATGTCGGCTGGTCGGCGGCCTCCGCAGCCGTCACCGCCATTCCAGACAAGACTCCCACAGCTCCCGTGAATGTCACTGTGGAAGGAGGCAATGCCAGAGCTGCCATCACCTGGAGCCCGATAGATGGCGATTTCAGTGAGGTTGACAATTACATGGTGACGGTCAGCGGCGTGGGCGTATTGCAGACCAAAGAGACCGGAAATACAACGACCAAACTATCCTTCATCTTCAACAACGACAGCATCTCCGACGGGACCCTGGTAACGGCTACGGTCAAAGCACATAACAGAGCTGGCTGGAGCCCGGAATCCGGGACTTCAGAACCAAAGGCCATCTGGGGCGACCCCGATGCTCCATCCATTGAGCTTGCCGATGACGACATACCAGCAGTAACAATCACGCCGGGTAATAATCGCAACGCCGGGTGCGAGCGCATCGAGTTGAGCGGGGCCGCAGCAGACACCATCGGATGTTCCGGCGGCACTGTTGGCTTCGATATATCCAATCAGAAAGACAGTGCTGACGAGATCACCGTCACAGCCACTCTTATTCCCTCACGCGATGCCAAACCCGCCACAGCTACGGCCACATTCACGTCCACTGACTTCACTCAATCCACTACCCCGCAGGAGAACACCATGAACCCCACCATCGATGACGCCACATATCTTTCAGACGCCACTCGGATATCGCATGCCGTATATCTGCCGGACGACACCCAATTGGCACAAACTCTCTATCCACCCGAGTTAGAGCACCAAGCCCCTTGTGACGACACGAATATCAGTCTTCAACAGTTCAAGCCAATATCGCATGCAACCCAGCGTCCGAAAACCTCTCATGCTGGAACATTCGCTCAGACTGCCGCCCAAGCAACACCCGACATACATTATTTTCAGCAGTCATTCAATGCGCTGGTCGAGAACATCGCCATTGCAGTGGCTGGTAAGACCACACCGATCAAACAATGCGTCACCGCATTACTGGCCGGTGGACATGTGCTGCTTGAAGACAATCCCGGCACCGGTAAAACCCAGCTGGCACGGGCTTTGGCCAATTCCATCGACGCCAGCTTCAAGCGCATCCAATTCACACCAGATATGCTGCCTTCGGACGTAGTGGGTGTGACTTTCTACGATCAGGAGCACCACGAGTTCGAGTTCCGCAAAGGGCCGATCTTTGCATCTCTCGTATTGGCTGACGAAATCAACCGCGCTTCGCCGAAAACCCAATCCGCCCTGTTGGAGGTTATGGAAGAGCAGCAAGTCACCGTGGACGGCACCACCTATAACGTGCCTCAACCGTTCATCGTCATCGCCACGCAGAATCCGGTCGATCAGCTCGGCACTTACAAGCTGCCCGAAGCCCAGATGGATCGCTTTCTTATCAGAACCTCGATCGGATACCCGAGCCAACAGGTGTCTATCGACATACTCAAACAAATCGACATCCCCGACCGCGCACAAACCGTCTCCCCGGTGCTCACCAGCCATGACGTGCTGCAATTGCGCCTCATGACTGCTGGCATTTACATCGACGACGCCATCCACGAATACATTGTGCGTCTGGTCGAAGCGACCCGCCATCACGAAAGTATCTCCATAGGCTCCTCAATGCGAGGTGCTCTTGCGTTGGCACGCTGCGCCCGTATCTGGGCCGCCGCTGACGGCCGCGACTATGTAGTGCCAGACGACGTCAACGATCTTGCGACGCCCATACTTGCCCACCGCATCATGCTGGTCCCCGAAGCCATTTTCGACGGCATCACCCAAGAAAGCCTCATTGAGGAGATTCTTGAAGAGGTGCCGGCTCCCACCGTCAGCACGTGAAAGGACCATGCCCATGACCGGCCCATCCGTCACCATTGCGCATCACACACGGCAGTACGGCCACGACAACAAAACCGAGGCGAAGCACAGCGGGGGAATTGCGCATCACACACGGCAGCTCGGCCAAGCATGCAGACAAGCCACTGCACGAATCCGGCATTGCCTCACTTCCTCTGTTTCCCCGCTGGGTTGGGCAGCAACGGGCTGCGGCACAGCATGCTTGTGCGCATTCCCGTTACTGGGTTGGATCGAACTGCTCACATTCGGCATAGCATCCACGACGATGATGCTCTGCGCAATCCTGCTTGCTCTAGGTAACACCAAATTCGATGCCAGCATTCATGTTTCCCGGCACCGTATCACCGTGGACGGCACAATATCCATCACCGTGAACATCAGCAACTCCGGCACAGCACCCACCACCAACACCCAAGGCGGTCTTCCCATCGGCAATGACCGCCATCGATTCAGCATCCCCCGGCTCCTGCCCAAACAGACCAAGCACATCAGCATGGAGTTTCATGCCCCAGCCCGGACGGTATTGCCTATTGGACCATTGCATATTCGCAAAGGCGATCCATTCGGTCTTACCCGCCATGAAAACGATCTGGCAGAACGCATCAACGTGTATATCCATCCGAAAATCGTGCGGCTGCCCCTACTGCACGCCGGTATTCCTCGCGATCTCGAAGGTCAATCTTCCAGACGAATCGCAGACGATGATATTGATTTCCATGGCCTGCGCAAATACCAGCCCGGCGACGATATACGCAACGTCCATTGGCCAAGCTCCGCCAAAGCAGATTCCTTGATGATTCGCCAATATGAAGCCACATGTCGCACTGATACCTCATTAACGCTCAGCGTGGATGAAAGCGACTACGCTTCGAGGGAAGAATTCGAAATGGCGGTTTCTATTCACGCTTCGATTGGTGTGCAATGCCTGCTGCAATATCGCCCGTTATATGTGCATGTCGGGAAAGCACACACGCAGCCGCATGACGCCATGTCGTTTCTTGACGCCACAAGTGCCATAGCCTTCCAGCAAGACTTCACCGCGAGCCTTGTCGATGGCACATTGCAGCACAGCGCCAACGCTTCCCTGTATGTCGTCACCGTTGGATCGAAGAAAACCCTCAGCCGCATAACACGCATGGCCAGGGCACTCCCCCAATCTGCACGTTGCATAGTGCTGCAGGCAGATATCGGCATGACCTGCAGCATAAGGCGATGCGCCAATTGCACTGTAATCACCATCGGCAAGCTCAACGATCTGCCACTCATGTTGGGAGTTGTGCCATGATTGCCAGACAATCCAAGAAACAACAGGGCATCAGCCTTGCCGCTATTGCGCTGATGATGGTTCTGGCTCAATCGAACCTCATTGACGTGTACGCGGACCATATGATGTGGATTGCGGCAGCCATTCCTTCGACTGCACTAGGGACGGCGATCGCATTCGCCGGAACCAGATACTCACTCACAATATGGTGGCAGCTGACCTTTCTGACGTTGACCCAATTCATCATCGGCCCAGTCATAGCACTGCCTTCCACCACCATCGCTCACGTGATACCCAGCCTGGATACCTTGAGCCAGGGATGGGAGATGACGTTCGGAGCATTCAAATATCTCATCTCGGTGGCACCGCCAGTCGGCACCGCATATGGCAGTCTGATGGCCGTATGGACTATCGGATTATGGCTGGCGTTCCTGGCAGGCACGTTCGCTATCAGTGACCATGCGTGGACGTCCGCAATCGCAGCCATTCCACTGGCCACAGCCATGACCGTATGCGCACTTCTTGGCACCAGCCACGGCTGGCATCGAACCCTATGCGGCATCACCTTCGCTGTGCTGCTCATCATCTGGATGGCATGGCGATTGGAATTTATGGAATGGGAACGATGGTTCTGCGCACTGGTCGTGGTGACTCTTGCAGCCGGGCTGGCCGTCGGCGGTTCCGCACTGGCATCCCCGCACCGCCTCATACTGCGAGACACGTACAATCCACCGCTCAGCCCCTACGATTACACCAGCCCGTTGAGCAGCATGAGATCCTATATCAAGGATCATCGAGATGACACACTACTTACCATCACCAATCTGCCTGCCGGCACTCCCGTCAGACTGGCAGTGATGGACTGGTTCGACGGCTCAGTGTGGAATCTCTCCGACTCATCCAAAGCCTCCGATTGCGCGAACTACCAACGAGTAGGCACCACAATCAGCACTGATGAACGCGGCATGGCATTCACCGCCACCTTCACTGTGCACCGAGGACTCGCTGATGTCTGGCTTCCCCTAGCTGGCGCCGCCACCGGCGTGCAATTCCTCGGCAAAGATGAGAACAGCCCGTTCTATTACAACCGCGATACCAATTCAGCCATACTCCCCTCAGGAACCAGCGAAGGACTGACTTACATCGAATCCGGCATTATTGCCGACACCCCTACCGACCAACAAATCAGCACGGCCAAAGCCGCCAACATCAGCCAGCCGAAAGCTCTGGACGTGCCCAATGCAGTTAGCACACTGGCTTCGGCCGCTGCCGGCGGCCAATCCCGAGGAGGTGCCGCAGCCCAAGATTTGGCTGCAATGTTGCGGAGCTCCGGCTGGTTCTCCCACGGCTTGCAGAACGACTATCCTTCGGCTGCCGGTCATGGCAATTACCGTGTAAACGCACTGCTTACCGGAACCACCATGGTAGGAGACTCCGAACAATACGCCTCCGCCATGGCCCTGATGGCCCGTGAGTTGGGACTGCCTTCCCGCGTGGTATTGGGATTCCTGCCCAAAGATGAGGATGGAGACATCACCAACGCGCGTGGCAAGAAAACTTCTGGCAGTGGCACCGAGATCACTTTCACCGGCGACGACATAACCGCATGGGTGGAAATCAAACTTCGCAATCTGGGATGGGTGGCGTTCTACCCTACTCCGAAGGAGAGCAAAATTCCGGATGATAGCCAGAGCTCGGCTCCACCTGACCCGAAGAATCTTGTGCGCCAACCGCCTGTTCCATTCATCGATCCGTTACGAGACCAGACTCAGGTCAGAGGGCAGAGTGCTTTATCCGGCACGGATGCCGAAGTCGCTTCATCTGATGAATCGTTCTGGTTACAGTTCCATCGAGCAGCGCGCACAGCAGCCATCTATAGCAGCCCGTTGTGGATTACATTGACGGTTTGCGTCCTGATTCTGGCGTTCAAAGCCCTTATGATTGCCCTCGCGCAACGGCGCGGCAGTCCTCGCACACGTATAGCCGCCGGATGGAACGCCCTGCGAACCTTGGCGGTACAAAGCGGCGGCATACCACTTTCCGGCACCAGGCGTAATCAAGCGCATGCCATCGCTCATCAGTTTGGTATCGCCAATCAGGCGTTGCAGCAACTTGGCAGGGAGGCCGACTATGCCACTTTTTCCGGGCGGAATATCACACCCGCACAGTCCACTCAATATTGGACCAGCGTGAAACGGCTGCGTACCGCCATGCTGCGATCCATGCCGCGTCTCAAGCGGTTTAGAACGCAACTGTCCTTGCGGGGAGTGACCGTTCGCATACCTCGTCAATCTCGTTCTCCGTCTCGCGCCGAAATACTTAAAACCGGGTCAGCAGGCCGCATACACCGCACAAGTTCCACATCTCGCCCAAGTCGGGCAAACCGCGACAACCGGCATCAGTACCAGCCCCAGAACACGAGGCCCGCAGATCCAAGCCGCAAATAGGCGATGGCCCGGAACCATACCAGTTCCGGGCCATCGCCTGTCAATCATGCGCATGAACTCATATTCATACGCGGCTGGATCACAGCCATCGGGAAGTGATTACTCCTCGATGTCGCCCTGACCACCCTGATCGGAATAGAAATCATCCGGGTTGAAGTCATCGCCGAGCTTCAGATCGCCGAACTCGAGGTTCGAGAAGTTCAGGTCAGACAGGTCGGCGTCAGAGAAGGTCGTGTCGCCAAGATCACCATCGCCACCCAGACCGAAGTTCGGGTAGATGGTGTCGCGGATGGCCTTGTCAGGCTCAACCACAGCGTTGCGGTAACGGGCAAGACCCGTACCGGCCGGGATGAGCTTACCAATGATGACGTTCTCCTTGAGGCCCTTGAGGTCATCGACCTTCTCGGAGAGCGCGGCTTCGGTGAGCACGCGGGTGGTCTCCTGGAAGGAGGCGGCGGACAGCCAGGAATCGGTGGCCAGAGACGCCTTGGTGATACCCATCAGCGCCGGACGGCCAACAGCCGGCTTGCCACCGTTCTTCACGGTATTGCGGTTGATCTCGCGGAAGCGGGCGTTGTCCACCAGCTCACCCGGCAGCAGATCGGTGTCGCCGGAGTCGATGATGGTCACGCGGCGGGTCATCTGGTGCACGATGACCTCGATGTGCTTGTCGTGGATATCCACACCCTGGGAGCGGTACACGGTGTGTACTTCCTCCACGATGTTCACCTGAGCAGCACGCTTGCCGAGAATGGTGAGGATCTTCTTCGGATCCACAGAACCCTCGACCAGCTGGGTGCCAACCTTGATGTGGTCGCCATCGGCAACCTTGAGCGGCACACGCTTGGAGACCTGGTAGGTAATCGGCTTGATGGCGCCGTCCTCGGTCGGAGCGCCGGAATCAGCATCCGGGCTCAGGATGATTTGGCGACCGCGATCGTTCTCCACAATCTTGATGGTGCCGGCGAACTCGGTAATCGGGGCCTCACCCTTCGGGGTACGGGCCTCGAAAAGCTCGGTAACACGGGGAAGACCCTGAGTGATATCGGAAGCCGCAGCCACACCACCGGAGTGGAAGGAACGCAGCGTCAGCTGGGTACCAGGCTCACCGATGGACTGGGCGGCGACGATACCAACGGTCTCGCCAACGTCGACCAGCTTGTTGGTGGCCAGCGACCAGCCATAGCACTTGGAGCACACACCGCGCTTGGACTCGCAGGTCAGCACGGAACGGCACTTGACTTCCTCTACGCCATGGGCCACGAGATCGTTGAGCACGTCCATGGACAGGGCATCGTCACGCTTGTACAGCACGGTCTTGCCGTCAGCCGGGTCAATGACATCGGCAGCGAGCAGACGGGAGTACGGACCACCATCGGCGGCCTTAACGAGCACCAGGTTGCCATCGGCGTCACGGTCGGCCACGCGAATCGGCAGACCGGCCTTGGTGCCACAGTCCTCTTCGCGCACGATGACGTCCTGGGAGACGTCGACCAGACGACGGGTCAGATAACCAGACTCTGCGGTACGCAGTGCGGTATCAGCCAGACCCTTACGTGCACCGTGCTGGGAGATGAAGTACTCCAGCACGGACAAGCCGTCACGGTAGTTGGACTTCACAGGACGAGGAATAATCTCACCCTTCGGGTTAGCCACGAGGCCTCGCATACCAGCAATCTGGTTGATCTGCATCATGTTGCCTCGTGCACCAGACTGCACGATGATGGCCAGGTTGGAGGTCGGGTCGAACTTGTCCTCGACTTCCTTGGACACCTCGGAGGTGCACTCGGTCCACAGGTCAATGAGCTCCTGACGGCGGGCTTCCTCGGTCAACAGACCCATCTCGTAGTTGGCGTTGACCTTGTCGGCCTTGGCCTCGTACTCGGCGATCTTCTCGTCGCGCTCCGGCGGCTCGTTCACGTCGGAGAAGGCGAAGGACACACCGGACCAAGGGGCGCGGGTGAAGCCGAGATCCTTGAGGGCATCCAGCGTGGCGGCCACCTGCTGGGTGGAGTAACGCATGGCGATGTCATCGACGATCTTGGACAGGCGGCCCTTGGCCACCTGATCGTTAACGAACGGGTAGTCGGTCGGCAGGGTCTCGTTGAACAGGATACGGCCGTAAGAGGTGGCGAACAGCACGGTGCCGTCGTGGAAGCGCTCTTCCTTGGCGGTGTCGGTCTCGCCGTCGCGCGGGGCGAGCACCTTGACCTCGCCGGGCTCCCAGTTCTTCGGCAGCACGAAGGTCTCAGGCAGGCGGATGAGCACCTTGGCCTGCATGTCGATCTCGTGGCGGTCGAGGGCCATTTCGGCCTCTTCCAGCGAGGAGAACACGCGGCCCTGGCCCTTGGCGCCTTCCAGCACGGTGGACAGGTAGTACAGACCGAGGATCATGTCCTGAGAAGGCATGGTCACGGTGTGGCCATCGGCCGGCTTCAGGATGTTGTCGGAAGCCATCATCAGCGAGCGGGCCTCAGCCTGGGCTTCGGCGCTCAGCGGCAGGTGGACTGCCATCTGATCACCATCGAAGTCGGCGTTGAAGGCGGCGCAGGCCAGAGGCGGCAGGTGGATGGCCTTGCCCTCCACCAGAATCGGCTCGAAGGCCTGGATACCCAGACGGTGCAGCGTAGGTGCACGGTTGAGCAGCACCGGGTGCTCGGAGATGACCTCCTCGAGCACGCCCCACACCTCGGAGTCGCCACGGTCCACAAGACGCTTGGCGGACTTCATGTTCTGTGCGTAGTTGAGGTCAACCAGACGCTTGATCACAAACGGCTTGAACAGCTCGAGAGCCATCGGCTTCGGCAGACCGCACTGGTGCATACGCAGGGACGGACCAACCACGATCACGGAACGACCGGAGTAGTCGACTCGCTTACCGAGCAGGTTCTGACGGAAGCGGCCCTGCTTGCCCTTGAGCATGTCGGACAGGGACTTGAGCGGACGGTTGGAGGCACCGGTGACCGGGCGACCACGACGGCCGTTGTCGAACAGGGAGTCGACGGCTTCCTGAAGCATGCGCTTCTCGTTGTTGAGCATGATCTCAGGAGCACCGAGCTCGATGAGGCGCTTCAGACGGTTGTTACGGTTGATCACACGACGGTAGAGGTCGTTGAGATCGGAGGTGGCGAAGCGGCCACCGTCGAGCTGCACCATCGGGCGCAGGTCCGGCGGGATGACCGGAATCACGTCGAGCACCATGGCTTCCGGCTTGTTGCCGGTGGTCAGGAAGGCGTTGACGACCTTGAGGCGCTTCAGCGCCTTGGTCTTGCGCTGCTCGGAAGCGTCCTTGATCTCTTCGCGCAGTTCCTTGGAAATGGCTTCGAGGTCGAGGGACTGCAGACGCTTCTTGATAGCTTCGGCGCCCATGCAGCCGTCGAAGTAATCGCCATAGCGGTCCTGCATCTCACGCCACAGATCCACATCGTCGACCATGTCGCCGGGCTTGAGCTTCTTGAACTTGTCGAAGACGGCATCCACGCGGGCGATCTGATCGTTATAGCGGGTGCGGATGGCAGTCATCTCGCGCTCGGCACCATTGCGCAGCTTGGCACGAGCCGGGCCCTTGGCTTCGCCGGTCTCCTCGAGAGCGGCGAGGTCCTCCTCAACCTTCTTGGCTCGAGCCTCGATCTCGGTGTCACGACGCTGCTCAAGACGCTTGATCTCGGCATCGAACTCGTCCTGCAGACCGGGCAGATCGTTGTGGCGCTCGTCCTCGTTCACCTCGGTGACCATGTAGGAGGCGAAGTAGATGACGCGCTCCAGATCCTTCGGGGTGACGTTCAGCAGGTAGCCCAGGCGAGAGGGCACACCCTTGAAGAACCAAATGTGAGTCACCGGAGCGGCGAGCTCGATGTGGCCCATGCGCTCACGGCGCACGCGGCTACGGGTCACTTCAACGCCGCATCGCTCGCAGACGATGCCCTTGAAGCGCACGCGCTTGTACTTACCGCAGGCGCACTCCCAATCGCGGGTAGGACCGAAGATCTGCTCACCGAACAGACCATCCTTCTCCGGCTTCAGAGTACGGTAGTTGATGGTTTCAGGCTTCTTGACCTCGCCGTGGCTCCAGCCGCGGATATCGTCGGCGGTGGCCAGGCCGATACGAAGCTTGTCAAATGCGTTGACGTCCAGCACTTGTTAATCCGTTTCTGTTAAAAGTTTTCGTTCACGCTGTGTGGAGTTGTCGCCCGCCGCTCTAGGCGCGGCAGGCGACAACCCGTGGAATCACTGGTATTCGGGTTCTTCGGCCTTCTGGTCTTCCTTGGCGGCCGCGTCGGGGCGGGCACCAATGTTGAAGCCGAGATCGTCGGCGGAACTCACCGGATCGTCTTCCTCGTCCTTCATGTCGATGGCCACGCCTTCGGCGTTGAGCACCTCGACGTTCAGGGACAGGGACTGCATTTCCTTCAGGAGCACCTTGAACGACTCAGGGATGCCTGCCGGCGGCAGGTTATCGCCCTTGACGATGGCGCCGTAGACGCGCACGCGGCCGTCGACGTCATCGGATTTGGTGGTCATCATTTCGTGCAGCGTGTAGGCGGCACCGTAGGCCTCGAGGGCCCACACCTCCATCTCGCCGAAGCGCTGGCCACCGAACTGGGCCTTACCACCGAGCGGCTGCTGGGTGATCATGGAGTACGGGCCGGTGGAGCGGGCGTGAATCTTGTCGTCGACCAGGTGGTGCAGCTTCAGCATGTACATGTAGCCCACGGAAATCTGCTTGGTGTACGGCTCACCGGTGCGGCCGTCGAACAGAGTCGCCTTGCCGTCGGGGCCCACGAGACGGTCGCCGTCACGGTTCGGCAGCGTGGTGGACAGCAGACCCCTCAGGACTTCCGGCTTGACACCGTCGAACACCGGGGTGGCGACCGGGGTGTTCGGCTCGGCCTTCTCGGCACCGGACGGAATCAGCTTCTTCCACTCGGCTTCCAGATTCGGATCCAAAGAGATGTCCCAACCGGAGTGAGCAATCCAGCCGAGGTGCAGCTCAAGCACCTGACCGAGGTTCATTCGGGAAGGCACACCCAGCGGGTTCAACATGATGTCGACCGGAGTACCGTCGGCAAGGAACGGCATATCCTCTTCCGGCAGGATGCGGGAGATGCAGCCCTTGTTGCCATGGCGGCCGGAGAGCTTGTCGCCCACCGTGATCTTACGGTGCTGGGCGATGTAGACGCGGATCATCTGGTTGACGCCGTTGGGCAGCTCGTCGCCGTCCTCCTCGGCATCCTCGCGGGTAATCTCCTTGACGCCGATGACCGTACCGGTCTCGCCGTGGGGCACACGCAGGGAGGTGTCACGCACCTCGCGGGACTTCTCGCCGAAGATGGCGCGCAGCAGGCGCTCCTCCGGGGTCAGCTCGGTCTCACCCTTCGGGGTGACCTTACCGACCAGAATGTCGCCGGCCTCGACCTCGGCGCCGATGCGGATGATGCCGCGCTCATCAAGGTTGGCCACAGCGTCCTCGCCGACGTTCGGCAGGTCGCGGGTAATCTCTTCGGCGCCCAGCTTGGTTTCGCGGGCGTCAATCTCGTACTCCTCGATGTGGATGGAGGAGAGAGTGTCGTCCTGCACGAGGCGCTGGGAGATGATCACAGCATCCTCGTAGTTGTAGCCGTTCCACGGCATGAAGGCGATGAGCAGGTTCTTGCCTAGGGCCAGGTCGCCCTTCTGGATGGCAGGACCATCGGCCAGCACCGAGCCGGCCTCCACACGCTCGCCATCGTGGATGATCGGGCGCTGATTGTAGCAGGTGGTCTGGTTGGAACGCTGGAACTTAGCCAGCTTGTAGGAGCTGGTGGTGCCGTCGTCGTTCATCACACGGATCAGGTCGGCGGACACGTAGGTGACCACACCGTCTTTGTCGGCCTTGATGACGTCGCCGGAATCGTTGGCGGCGCGCCATTCGGAACCGGTACCCACCAGCGGGCGCTCGGATTCGATCAGCGGCACGGCCTGACGCTGCATGTTGGTACCCATCAGTGCACGGTGGCCCTCATCATGCTCCAGGAACGGAATCAGGGAGGCACCGAGGGAGACCATCTGACGCGGGGAGACATCCATGTAATCCACGGAGCTCACCGGCACATCGACTGCCTCTTCCTCGCCGACTCGGGCAAGGGCGGACTTGGAGACGAAGTTGCCGTTCTCGTCAAGTTCCTGGTTGGCCTGGGCGATGACGTGGTCGAGATCACGGTCAGCGGTCATGTACTCGACCTCGTCGGTCACGTGGCCGTTGACGACCTTGCGGTACGGGGTCTCGATGAAGCCGAACGGGTTGACGCGGCCGAAGGTTGCCAGAGAACCAATCAGACCGATGTTCGGGCCTTCAGGAGACTCGATCGGGCACATACGGCCAAAGTGGGACGGGTGCACGTCGCGGACCTCCATGGAGGCGCGATCGCGGGACAGACCGCCAGGGCCCAAAGCGGAGAGACGACGCTTGTTCGTCACACCGGACAGCGGGTTGTTCTGGTCCATGAACTGGGAGAGCTGGGAGGTGCCGAAGAACTCCTTGATGGTGGCGTTCACCGGGCGGATGTTGATCAGGGACTGCGGGGTGATGGCCTCGGCGTCCTGAGTGGTCATACGCTCGCGTACCACGCGCTCCATACGGGACAGACCGGTACGCAGCTGGTTCTGGACCAGCTCACCGACCTGACGGATACGACGGTTGCCGAAGTGGTCGATATCGTCAACGTCCACGCGCAGGTCAACATCTTCGCCGTTGCGCTTGCCCGGGAAGGTCGCAGCACCATCGTGCAGGGCCACCAAGTACTTGATGGTGGCGATGATGTCCTCCTGGTGGAGGGAACGGTCGTTGAAGTCGGCCTCAACGCCCAGCTTGCGGTTGATCTTGTAACGGCCGACGCGGGCCAGATCGTAACGCTTGGTGTTGAAGTAGAAGGAGTCCAGCAGGTTCTTGCCGGCCTCGGGGGTCGGGGTGTCAGCCGGACGAATCTTGCGGTAGAGGTCAACAAGGGCCTCGTCCTGGGTCTCGAGGGTTTCCTTCTCGAGTGCATCGAGCACCAGCGGGTAGTCCTTGAAGGCCTTGGCGATCTCGGACTTGGTCATGCCGATGGCCATGAGGAACACGATGGCGGACTGCTTGCGCTTGCGGTCCACGCGCACCTGCGGCTGGTCCTTCTTATCGACCTCGAACTCAAGCCATGCGCCGCGGGACGGGATAATCTTCGCGCCGAAGACTTCCTTGTCGGAAGTACGGTCCTGCTGACGATCGAAGTAGACGCCCGGGGAGCGCACAAGCTGGGAGACGATGACTCGCTCGGTGCCGCCGATGATAAAGGTGCCGTGCGGGGTCTGCAGCGGGAAGTCGCCCATGAACACGGTCTGGGACTTGATCTCGCCGGTGTCGCCGTTCTCGAACTCGGCGTTCACGTACAGCGGTGCGGAGTAGGTGTAATCCTTCTCCTTGCATTCCTGCACGGTGTGACGCGGCTCTTCGAAGTACGGATCGGAGAAGGTCAGGCTCATGGTCTGAGCGAAGTTCTCGATCGGAGAGATCTCGTTGAAGACCTCATCGAGGCCGGAGGTGTGGGCCACGGTGTTAGTGCCGTTCTTTTCGTCCTCCTCGACGCGCGCCTTCCAGCGTTCGTTGCCGATCAGCCAATCGAAGCTGTCGGTCTGCACGCCCAGCAGGTAGGGCACATCGATGGGTTCCTTGATGGAACCGAAGTTCACGCGATCCGACGCCTTGTGCAGGTCAATATCATGCTGGTCGGCGCGTGCGATGATGGTGGTGGTGTTCGTCGTAGACTCAGTAGCCAATGGACGTTCCTTATCGCTCGCTTAGATTAATAATTCCCCTGGGAGCGCCGGCATGGCCACCATATGCCTATGCGGACGCTTCATTGTCGATGGCATGCCCGCAATATGACACACCTCATGCGAAGTCAAAAGAATAACGCTATAGCAGGACATCTTTTGCGCGACTTCCCGCTGATGCCGAGGCCGACCTCACACGGGCGAGGGTGGAGAGAAGCCCGGAGCAGCCCCCCTCCAATTACTCCACCGTAAACGTCACTGGATCGCTCTTCACCTTGGGATGATCCTTCAGACTCAGCTGAGCCACATACGTTCCCGCGTTCACGCGAGGCCAGTCCGCCTCATCCGTGCACTCGGTCAGCGCGGCATTGGAATCGGCATTCCATTTGAGCTGCTGAATGTCTTTGTCTCCCTTGGCCATCAACAGCATGCGGGAATCCGTGGCGCACAAGGCGGAGGTATAGACGGTTTGCTGACCGGAAGTAATGGTGAGCACGCGGCCCGCATCGGATCCATCGACCAGACAGCTGTCGGAACCGTCATGCACGATCTTGGCGGTGAATTCCAATGACCCGCCAACCGGCACGGATTGGGACGCCGAGCTCAGATCAAGCGACAAATCCTTGGCCGAGCAATCCTTAACGCCGCTGGTTTTCTTCGGCGTCGGCACGGTGTCGCGGGAAATGGCATACACCTCGTCATGATGAATTGCCGTGTTGATGGCTCCGACACCACGGCCAAGGCTGTAGACGCAAAATACGATTAACGCGAGAACTAACACCAATGCCACACCAACCACGATGCGGCGGCGACGGTACATCGTCTGCTTCTTCTTACTGATGGTGCGCTTTGTGGCAGCACCTGCCTTGGCAGACCGGATGGTCTTTGCAGGTATCGCGGTTTTGACAGTCCTACCGGAGCGAACGGGATTGGAGAACTTCCGAGAAGCAGACTTGCGAGAGGTGTTTTTGCCGCGAGACATCGGGCGGCCCCACCCGCCACGACCATCTCCGGCGCTTTTAGGATTCGCACCTGACTTATTCCTCTGCACTGCCATAACCTCTTCAGTGTACGGTCGTCATCGCCATGCACGCACGGCAGTCCCATATTTTCACAGAATGTCAGCCAAGACCAATATTCCGCTCAGCGATATCATCCGCTCATCCACGCGTACGCTCTCACACGTGTGCGGTTCAACCACTTCATAGCACTGTGCGGAATCAGTCGTGGGGCAGACGAAGGGCACCATTCTCCAGAATCTCGATCAACCCGTCATCGTCAAGGCTCGCGATGCAGGAGTCGAGCTGAATCTGGTCTTTCCATAGGTTTTCGGCATCCACTCTGGCAAGCGTGTCATTCGCCGGCAATGCGCGCAACGCCGCAAGCACCAGTCCGCGCACCTGACGATCAGTGCCTTGGAATCGCTGCCGCGGGCGGGTGCGGCGCTCCCCCAGTCCGGGGCGGCCGGCTTTGAGAAATGCACAATCATCCGCAATCGGGCAAATCTCGCATAACGGCGTCTTGGCTGTGCAAACCACCGCGCCCAATTCCATCACCGACTGATTCCACGTGACCGATGGAGGTTCGCTGCGCTGCAGGAAAGTGTGTTCGCCGGATCGGTATGCATGGTCCGTGCAATCGGCACCGTCCCCACAAACCCTGTCTTGGGGCAACATGCGGTTGGCGAGCGCGCGTTCGGCCGGGCTCGCCGCTCCCCCGCGAGATTCGGTGCCGAGGAATACGCGGCTCAGAACGCGGCGAATATTCGTATCGATCACCGCAATGCGCTCACCGAATGCAAAGCTCAGCACGGCGGAGGCGGTGTAGTCGCCGATACCGGGCAGAGCGACGAGCTCGTCGTAGGTGCGAGGCAGCTCATCGCCATATTCTTCCGCCACCATGCGGGCACATTCCTGCAATCGCAGCGCACGGCGAGGATAGCCAAGCCGGCCCCATGCGGTGATCACATCGGCTTTAGGTGCTGCGGCAAGAGCACGGGCGTCAGGCCAGCGCGCCATCCAATCGTTCCAATACGGCACCACACGACTCATCTGCGTCTGCTGGCTCATCACCTCACTGACCAGCACGCCCCACGGCGTGGCCCGTCCGAAGCGCCATGGCAAGTCACGCGCATTGGCCTCCCACCATGCGCCGAGCCGTAAAGAAATTGCTGTGTCGTTCATCGTTCTTATTCTTAGCAGCTATGACGAACGAGGCAGAACAGAATTCGCAGAACGCGCAGAATCCCGAAACAAAAGTCGAGAAGATGTTCGAGTACGGGTACCGTAAATCGAATTACGGACCGGACGAACTCGTAACCGACGCGCATGGCAACCCCATCTCCGTGGTGGACGCGATGCTCTCGGCTGAAAAGGCCGCCACCACCGAAACCGTAACACCGCACCTGTGCTACTACTCACCGCGTATTCCCGGCAACACTGGCTCGGCCATCCGCCTGTGCGCGGTGACCGGCACCATCCTGCATTTGGTGGAGCCGTTGGGTTTCAACCTGCGCGACACCAAGCTGCGCCGAGCAGGCCTCGACTACCACGACATGGCCCACGTGGTGCTGCATCCGAATTTCGACAACCTGGTGGAGTCCATGCCCAATTCGCGCATCATCGCGTTCACCGCACATGCCACCAAGCTGTACACCGAAGTGGAATACAAGCCGACCGACATCCTGCTGTTCGGCCCCGAGCCCGGCGACATCCCCGACCCGATGGACATCATGGAGGGCCCGCATGTGGCCGAACAGGTGCGACTGCCCATGCGCCCGTCCTTGCGCTCCCTAAACCTCACCAACTGCGCATCCATCGCCATCTACGAAGCCTGGCGCCAACTGAATTTCAAGGGCGGAGCGTGAGGAGAAGGCCCGGTGGGCCTTCGAGTAGCGACGCCGAACGAACGCCGACAGGCGTGAGAGAGGAAACATCAAGCCTCGCGCAGCGAGACCACAATTGCAGGACGGAGCGTGAGGAGAAGGCCCGGTGGGCCTTCGAGTAGCGACGCCGAACGAACGCCGACAGGCGTGAGGGAGGAAACCCTGAGCCTCGCAGCACGACCATCATTGTGGAAATGAACGCAGAAGATGGGTCTATCGGCGCTTTGAGGGGCTGATTCGGCATCCGCCGGAGGTCTATCTCCGTTTCAAGGGGCTGTCAAAGGACGAAACCCCGAGTACAGACATTGAAATATCAACGCTTGTACTCGGGGTCTTCGCATATATCAGCCCCTTGAAACGGAAGTAGACCTCCAGAAAGGTCGAAATCAGCCCCTCGAAACGGGAATAGACCTCTCGAAAGGTCATCCAAATCGATATCCGCCTTCGGAGGGGGTGCATTCGGGCTTTTGCAGAATGCTTTCTGCTTTCAAAGGGGCACCTCAATTAAGAAACCTCGAGTATGGACGTTGATATTCCAACGCGCATACTCGAGGTTTCCGTATATAGGTACCTCTCTGAAAGCAGATAGCTCTCCGCGAAGAGCCAGAGGTACCTCCTTTGAAGGCAGATGCCCTACTGAATCAGTTCTTGAAGCTGTGAATCGGAGCGGGAATACGACCGCCACGAGTCACGAAGGCCTCGCAGCTGGTCTGGTTGACCGGCATGATGGGCGCGTAGCCCATCAGGCCGCCGAAGTTCGCCATTTCACCAACGCCCTTGCCCGCCACAGGGATCACACGCACGGCAGTGGTCTTCTGGTTGACCATGCCGATGGCGGCTTCGTCGGCGATCAGGCCGGAGATGGTGGAAGCAGAGGTATCGCCCGGAATGGCGATCATGTCAAGACCCACCGAGCATACGCAGGTCATGGCCTCAAGCTTCTCGAGGGTCAGGCAACCGGAGGCGGCAGCGTCAATCATGTTCTTGTCTTCGGAGACCGGGATGAACGCACCGGACAGACCGCCCACGTAGGAGGACGCCATGATGCCGCCCTTCTTGACCTGGTCGTTGAGCATGGCCAAGGCCGCAGTGGTGCCGGGAGCGCCAACCTGTTCGAGGCCTATCTTCTCAAGCACTTCGCCCACCGAGTCGCCCACGGCCGGGGTCGGAGCGAGGGAAAGGTCGATGATGCCGAACGGCACGCCAAGACGGCGGGAAGCCTCCTGAGCCACAAGCTGGCCCACGCGCGTGATCTTGAACGCGGTGCGCTTGATGGTCTCGCACAGGAACTCGAAGTCCTTGCCTTTGGCCGCATCGAGTGCGCGGGAGACCACACCGGGGCCGGAGACACCAACGTTGATGACCGCGTCGCCTTCGGTAACGCCGTGGAAGCCACCGGCCATGAACGGGTTGTCGTCAGGCACGTTGCAGAACGCCACGAACTTGACGCAGCCGTAAGAGTCGTTGTCGGCGGTGCGCTCGGAGATGTCCTTGATGATGTGGCCGAGCAGTTCGACCGCGTTCATGTCGATGCCGGTCTTGGTGGAACCGACGTTCACAGACGAGCACACGATGTCGGTCTCGGAAAGCGCCTGCGGCAGGGACTTAATCAGCAGTTCCTCAGCCGGGGTCATGGCCTTGGAAACGAGCGCGGAGTAGCCGCCGATCAGGTCGACGCCGACTTCCTTGGCCGCCTTATCCAGCGCATGCGCGATCTTGACGAAATCCTCGCTCGTCTTGCAGGAGCTGGCACCCACCAGTGAAATCGGGGTGACGGTGATGCGCTTATTGACGATCGGGATGCCGTAGTCACGCTCAATGGCCTGACCAGTGGAGACGAGATCCTTGGCGTAGGTGGTGATCTTGCGGTAAATGTTGTTGCAAGTCGTGTCGACGTTGTCCGTCGCACAGTCGAGCAACGAGATGCCCATGGTGATGGTGCGGACGTCGAGCTTCTCCTGCTCGATCATCTGATTGGTCTCGTGGACCTCCATGATATTCAGCATGGTGTGTTCCTTACGGTTGTTTTTTCGCCCTCGCTGGCGGGGGCTGCCGGTGAAACCGACTGGGGTGGTATCCAACATGAGACCACCCACCGGCGCTATGCGCCACCTCCCGCCAGCGGGAGGGAATCGAAAGCTATATCAGAATCAGATACGGTGCATCTTGGTGAAGATCTCTTCACGCTGGCAGCGGATACGCACGCCGATGTCGTCGCCAAGATCCTCAAGGTTGCCGACCATGGCGCCAAAGTCCTTGTCCGCATTGGCATAGTCGACAATCATCATCATGTTGAAATATCCGTCGATGATGGTCTGCGAAATATCAAGCACGTTGACGTTGTGCTCGGACAGATAGGTGCAGACGCGCGCGATGATGCCGACGGTATCCTGACCGACGACGGTGATGATGGCCTTATTCATGGCTCTCCCTGGTCGTATACGAAAAGCGGGTGACTCCCCAAGTATAGGGAAGACACCCGCCATTTATGTTCATTACCGATTCATGTATCGTCTGTCGTCTGACCGTTGCCAAGCACCAATACCGCCGGAATGGAACAGCTCAGACAAGTCACAAACCTGCATCACGCCATTCATGCCGTTCCATTTCCGGATTCGCGGACTCTCAGGAATCATCGGGTCCGTTGGGCCATGTTCACACGGCCAGACTCTCAACCGCACCACCGCGACGCCGGACTCGCCTCGGCTGGGCCGCTGAGTAGCCGACATATTGCTGTTGCTGCCCTCATCGAAGGATTCGCGGGCATCGCTCGTATTCATAGTGTGGCCGGATACACCGGCGGACGTAGTATTTTCAGGGGTTGTCTGGGTAGCGGACAGCGGAACCTCTCTCGGATTGTCTCTTCATCATTGCCGTCGCGCGAAATGTCGATATGCCCCTAACGTCCGGGCCAACGACGGCAACAAAAAACGCATGGCCTGCCATGTGATTTCGGCAGAAGCCATGCGTTTTTCAAAACAATCCGCAACCGTAATACGATTCGAAATTCTTCGTAAGTACGCCCCGCGTGTCGCGGCACGATAGGGAGGGAAAAAGAGAAGAGGAGGGGGGCTCCCGCTGGCGGGAGCTGTCAGCGAAGCTGACTGAGGGTGGTCACTGTATACGACAAACCACCCTCAGTCTCACTACGTTCGACAGCTCCCGCCAGCGTGAGCCAAAGTAAGTAGCTCAGGCCTCGCGGCTGGCGCTCGGAGCGGCATAAGCCGCAAGGGCGCGCGGAGCGTGGAAGCCCTGCTTTTCGAACTCGTCGGCAATCTTCTGGGCGACTTCCTGAGAACGGCCCTTATCAACCAGAGCGATGATGGAGCCGCCGAAGCCGCCGCCGGTCATACGCGCACCGTAGGCGCCGTTCTTGCGGGCCACGTCTACGGCGATGTCCAGCTCGGGGACGGTGACCTCGTAGTCGGCGGCCAGCGAATCGTGGGAAGCGTTGAACAGACGGCCCGCAGCCTTGATGTCGCCCTGAGCGAAGGCACGCACGAAGGAACGCACGCGCTCGATTTCGGTGACGACGTGGCGCACGCGCTTCTTCATGGTCTCGTCAGGCAGGGCGTCAAGCGTTTCCTTGAGGGCCTGGAACTGGTCATCGGCCTTGGAGATGCCGTCGGCGGTAACGCGCAGGTTGGCCACACCGAGAATCTTGGCGGCTTCCTCGCAGGTGGCGCGACGCTGAGCGTACTGGCCATCGTTGAGCTGGTGCGGAGCCTGGGTATCGACCACAAGCAGCTCGAGGTTGTACTTGTCGAGGTCGAACTCCTGCTGGGAGACGTTCTCCAGCGGGGTCAGCTCCGGACGGCAGTCAAGCAGCAGCGCGTGGCCTTCGGTGCAACGCATGGAAGCGTTCTGGTCAAGACCGCCGGTGGAGGCGCCGGCCATCTCGTTCTCGGACTTGATGGCGGCGTTGATGAGGGTCACACGGCCGGCGTCGGAATCGCCGTAGCCAAGGCCGTACACGTCGTCCAAAGCCAGAGCGGTGGAGCAGGTCATGGCGGCGGAGGAGCTCAGGCCGGAGCCCAGCGGCACGCAGGAGACAAAGGCGGCATCAAAGCCCTTGACCTTGTCGAAACCAGCCTGACGCAGCGCCCAAGCCACACCGGTCGGGTAGGCGGACCAGCCGTCCACGCCACGGGCCTTGAGGCCATCGAGATCAGCTTCAGCGACCTTGTCGGGAGCCACGCCGGAGACGACGCGAACCTTGGTGTCTTCGCGCGGCTTCAGGGCGATGAAAGTGCGGTGCGGCAGAGCGATCGGCAGGCACAGGCCGGCGTTGTAATCGGTGTGCTCACCGATCAGGTTCACACGGCCCGGAGCAGCCCACACGCCCTCGGGCGCAGCGCCGTAGGTGTCCACAAACAGCTTGGTGGCTTGCGAGACGCCCTCTTCATGGGTCAGCGGCTCAATGAATTCAACAGCAGACATTGGTGTTTTTCTTTCTATCAGTCGGCGATATCGATGGAGCCGAGCTCGTGGAAGCGCTTGGCGATGAGTTCCGGCGTGGTGTCGGAGATCCAGGCGGCCATGCCGGATTCGGAGCCGGCGAGGTACTTGATCTTATTGGCAGCACGACGGAAGGAGAAGAACTGCAGGTTCAGGCGGTAGTTCTCACGGCGAGCGTCGTGAATCGGGGCCTGGTGCCATGCGGCGATGTACGGCAGGTCCATGCCCTTGCCGTCGCCCTTGTCGAAGAACGCGTTGCCGCGCTTCAGGAGGTGCGAGTACATGGAGGCAAGGTCCCAACGCTCTTCGTCGTTGAGCTCGTCCAAGGTGAGCACGTCGCGAACCGGAGCCACGTGGATCTCAAGAGGCCAGCGGGCGGCGGCCGGCACGTAAGCAACCCAAGAGTGGTTACGCATCACAATGCGCTCGCCAGCCTCGAGCTCGGCATTCATGATGTCCTTAAGCAGGTTGCCACCGGTCTTCTCGTGGTAGGCCTCGGTGTGCTGGAGTTCCTTCTCCATCTTCGGGGCGATGAACGGGTAGCAGTAGACCTGACCATGCGGGTGGGCAAGGGAGACGCCGATCTCCTGACCGTGGTTCTCGAACGGGAAGATCTGCTCGATGCCCTCCATCTTGGAGATTTCAGCGGTACGGAAGGCCCATGCCTCGACCACGGTACGCAGGCGGGACACCGGCAGGTCAGCCGGCAGGCCGTTCTCGTTCGGATCGAAGCAGATGACTTCGCAGCGGCCGGCGGCCAGCTTCTTTTCCCACAGCGGGTTGCCGTCAACGTAGGTCACGTCCTCGGAAACGCCAGGCACGCGCACCATGGAGGGGAAGCGGTTCTCGAACACCACGACGTTGTAATCGGTGTCCGGCACCTCGCCGTCCTGATACGGGTCGCCGGGCTTGCGGGCGGCCAGCGGGTTGCCCTTGGCGGTGGCGCCGGGGCCAGCGGTGATCGGGCGGTTCATACGCGCGGTGGCCATCGGAATCCAGTCACCGGTCAGCGGGTCGCGGCGCATCTGCGGAGCGGCGTACGGCACTTCGTTGCCGTCGGCGTCCAGGTGCGGGGCAAAACGGTAGTCCAGCGGGCGCGGATCCTTGAGCTCGCGGGTCTTGGCACCGGAGACGAACTCGGGATCGTCGTCCAGATAGAAGAAGTCACGACCGTCGGCAAGCGTCGTCGGCGTGATGCGGATATGCTTCTTCGCGTACTCTCCGGGGGTGTAGTTGGCGAAATCAGCCATGGGTGTTACTCACTTTCCTCAATGGTCTCGCTCTGGTGGGCCAGCACGAGTTCCTTTACCAAATCCTTGGTTTTGGCGGCGGAGTCAGGGTCGAGACCGTCGTCGGTGATGACCGTGTCCACCTGGTCGAAGCGCGCGAACAGCGACAGCGACGTGCAGCTCCACTTGGTGTGATCGGTCAAAACTATGGTGCGATCGGCGATGTCCATCATCGCCATATCGGTAGCGGCCTCAAGCGAGTTCGGCATGAGGAAGCCGCGGGGAATCGACACTGAATGAGTGCCGAGGAATACAGTGTTGACGCGCAGCGAGGCGACGACCTTGTCCGCAATCGGCCCGACAAGCGAGTTTGAGCGGGTGATTACACCGCCGGTGACAATCACTTCCACATCCTTGGATTCGAGGGCCTGCACCAACTCGGCCACTGGAATCGAATTGGTGAGAATGGTGATGCCGCTGGACTGCTGCGATTCGAGCAGATGCTGGGCAAAGACATAGGCCGTGGTGCCGCCGCCGATGGCGATCACGTCGCCAGGAGCCACGTATTTGATAGCTTCCTGGGCAATGGCATCTTTCAGACCGATGTCCATCTGGGACTTGACGGAGAACAGAGGCTCGCTCAGCAAGGTACTAGTGGTCACCGCGCCGCCATGGACGCGCTTCAACAAACCCTTGTCGGCAAGTTCGGCGATATCGCGGCGGATGGTCATCGCTGACACACCCAGCTCCTTCGATAGCGCAGTAATACGCACAGCACCGCGCGTGCGCAGCCTGCTCAAGATGAGATGCTGACGTTGTGACGAAATCATGCGAACATTATCGCACACAAAAGCTCACAAACCAAACCGGCTTGAGCGTTTTGGGGACAATTTCCCGAAAATTCCGGGCGATTCAAACCTATACTCCTGCAGAACCGCGCAAAAACGCACATTTTTCAGGACTGTCAACATGTAATGTTCCGAACTTCCTTCAGCCACCGTGCAGCACCCCACGAATCTCCCCTCAGTCGCTGCGCGACAGCTCCCCTCAGAGAGGGGAGCCAAGAAAGACGAACTTAAAGAATAGGAACACCATGCTGGTCACAATCTGCTGAAACGTGAGACAATGGGCAATATGACTTACGTTTCTGAAAGCTTTTGGCACGACGCCGTCAACAAAGCCACCACTGACCTGTTCACTTTTGGCTATAAGCACATCATCAAGCCGAACTTCGTGTTCAACCATCGCCCCGATGAAGCGCATGATCAGATGATCGAATTTTGCTCCGTGGTCAAACACATGCCGCCACTGCTGTTTGCCGAGCGCATGATGCTCAACTACACCGATCCCATTCTGGAGACGAATGTGATGGGAATCGACTTCACCAATCCGTTCGGCCTGTCCGCCGGCCTCGACAAGAACTGCGAGATGCCCGTGCTGCTTGACAACGCCGGTTTCGGCTTTGAGACGGTCGGCTCCACCACCTCCCGCCCATGCCCGGGCAACGCCAAGCCCTGGTTCCATCGTCTGCCCGAATACGATTCGATGATGGTGCATGTGGGACTCGCCAACATCGGCTCGGACAAGGTCATCGAGCGCGCCGAGAAGGCATGGACCCAGGCAAACCAAATGCAGGTGTCCGTCTCAATCGCCCGCACCAACGACGACCAGTGCGGCGATTTGGACGAAGGTATCGAGGATTACTGCATCTCCATGCGCCGTGCCGCCGGCCGTACCGCAATGGTGGAGGTCAATGTCTCCTGTCCGAACACACACGTGGGTGAACCGTTCACCTCCACATCGGAGGCACTTGACCGACTGTTCACCGCACTCGACAAGATCGATCGCCCGCAGCCAACGCTGGTCAAGATGCCGTTGAATAAGCCGTGGGGTGAGTACAAGGAACTGCTCGATGTGCTGGCCGAGCACAATGTGCAAGGCTTGTCCATCGCCAATCTGCAGAAGGACCGCACCGGGCTTGAGATTCCGCGCGACTGGGAAGGCGGTCTGTCCGGCGGCCCGTGCACGCAGGCCAGCAATGAGCTGATTCGCAAAGTGTACAAGGACTATGGCGACCGGTTCGCCATCGCCGGCATCGGAGGCGTCTTCACCCCCGAGCAGGCCTATGAGAAGATTCGTTCCGGTTCAAGCCTGGTCATGTTCATCAGCTCGCTGATGTACCGTGGCCCGCAGCAAATCACCGTATTGAAGCGCGGCCTAGCCAACCTGCTGCGCCGTGATGGATTCGAGCATGTTTCCGACGCCGTCGGCGTGGACGTGGAGTAGTTTGCGAATCTAGATATCCCGGCTCCCGCTGGCGGGAGCTGCCGAACACAGTGAGGCTGAGGGTGGTCGACGTATGTACGTTAACCACCCTCAGTCCGGCTTTGCCGGCCGGCTCCCGCCAGCGGGAGCCTATGTACACAACACTCAGTACGCGCCACGCACGTATTGCGGTGCGTAAGGCGCCTCGGCAACCGGCACGCCAAGCTTGTGGGCGGCACGCAATGGCCAATTCGGGTCGCGCAGCGCAGCACGGCCAATCTCCACCGCATCAGCTTCGCCGTGAATCAGAATCTTCTCCGCCTGCTTTGGCTTGGTGATAAGACCCACCGCCGTCACCGGCACGTCGGCCTTGGCACGCACCTGCTCGGCAAACGGCACCTGGTAGTTCGGCTTGACCGGAATCGAAACGCCAGCCACGATGCCGCCGGTGGACACATCCACCAGATCCACGCCATGCTCTTTGAGCATCTTGGATACCAGAATCGTCTGATCCAGGTCCCAGCCGCCCGCGGCCCAATCAGTCGCGGAGATACGCACCAACACCGGCAAAGTATCGGGAACAACTCCGCGCACCGCGTCCACGATCTCCAGCAGAAAACGTGCCCGACCGTTCAGATCACCGCCGTATTCGTCGTCACGCTCGTTGCTCAGCGGATCAAGGAACTGGGAAATCAAATACCCGTGAGCGGCATGAATCTCAATTGCCTGGAACCCGGCGGCGACCGCACGGCCAGCCGCAGCGGCGAAGGCCCTGACGATACCATGAATCTCATCCACGGACAGTGCACGCGGCATATCCAACCCACCAAAAGCGATTTCGGACGGTGCCACCGTAGGCCATCCACCCGCTTCAACAGGCACGCTCTGATTCTCATATCCCACTGCAAAGCATCCGGTGGAAGCCTTACGTCCAGCGTGGTTGAGCTGCACGGCTGGCACCGCTCCGGCCTCACGAATACCATCTACAATCCAGCGCCAAGCGTCAATCTGGCCGTCTTCCCACAGACCCAGATCACACGGCGAGATACGGCCTTCCGGTGCCACTGCAGTCGCCTCGGCAATAATCAGCCCAAAGCCACCAAAGGCACGAGACACATAATGCTGGTAGTGGAACGGCGTGGGTTTGCCATCACGCGCATAGGCGGAATACGTGCACATCGGCGGCAGCCAGATGCGGTTACGCACGGTAAGGCCACGCAGCTCCATCGGGGTGAACAGCCCCGGACGGTTCTTCTTGGTCTTCTTCTCTTCTTTAGCCACCGTTGTGCCTTTCTTGTCTTGGTCTGACTTATGTTTGCTGGATTTGCCTGATTTACCGGACTTACCCGATTTCCCAGAGCCTGCAGATTTGCCGCCGTCCGCCGCTGCGGCAAGCGTCACTGCCTCCAGTTCGGGCACATCGAACCCTCGGAAATCAAAATTGCCGTGCGTCGTCTCATCGTCGCTCATCGCTCCCCTTTCCGATGCCGGTCGATACCGGTGGTGCAGTCGGCACAATATCCGTCATTATTGTAAGACGGGCGCAGGCCCGAAAAGGCCCGCGCCCGTCAACTACGTAACCAGCAATCACATATGTAGGTAATACGTCATGTGTTACTGATCGTTCTGTGAGTTGTTCGACTCATTGTTCGTGGACGAATCATTGTTATTGTTATTGTTATCGTTATTCGTCGTGGTTGACCGTCTCGTACTATACGAACGTCCGGCAATACCGAACGTAGTGCCGCTGGTCATGTACTTCGCAACACCTTGACCGTAGTCGTTATCAATCGGCAATTGCTTCGCATCCGCGTAGGCATTGAGGAAGTTGCGCAATGCCGGTGCTGCAATCGTTGAACCATCCCAGTAGCTGTTGTACACACCATTGATGCGGATGTTGGCAATACGATGGGAATACGGAGCCTGTGCATCACCCACCGACGCAAAAGCGGCAATCTGGTTGGGAATGAACGATCCGCTGGATACGGCGAGGTCTTCGCTCGTACCGGTCTTACCGAAGGACTTACGCCCGTTGTTGAGCTGGAAGTTATGGCCCTGACCGTCGGCCCTGGTCACACCCTGGTTCAACGTGTAGGCAAGTGTCTGAATAATTTCCGGATCGACCGCCTGATGGCAGTTGGCGGAAGGCACCTTCAGGTCGTTGCCGTCACCGTCGGTGACCTTGGTGATAGCGATCGGGTTGCATTGCACACCGTTTGCGGCATACACGGCGAAGATGCTGGCCATGGTCAACGGCGAAACATTCACTGAACCGACCATCATGGACGGCGTGTACGAAGAGGTCTTTTCAATGGTCTCACCGGTTCTAGCGTCATGGTAGCCGAGCTCCGTGGCGGTGTCAGCCACCTTGCACAGCTTCATGATTGTGCCCATGGAAGCCTGCGTGGTGTTGTGCGAGCGAACCAGACCGAGGAACGGACTTTCCGGGTTCACGGTCGTGCCGAACGCGTTCTGCACCTTCCAAAGTTCGCTACCGCCGGTGTAGCTGCCGCAGCTGAAATCAGAAGTGGAGTACGCAGTGGTGGTCTGCAAGTTGTCGTTGATGGAATGACCCGCTTCCATCCATGCGACCAGATTGATGGGCTTCCAGGACGAACCAATCGTCCAGCCGCTGCCACCGCCATCGATGGCATCGACCGCATAGTTCTGACTCGTTTTGGTAGCGTCGTTCGCGGCCTCAGGCGTGGCGTCATAGTGGCGGTTGAGACCAAAGCCCAGCACCTCGCCAGTGCCCGGTTTCACTGCGGCGATTGCGATTTCCATACCGCTGGGATCGTCCGGCGGAATAGTGTTACGCGCGGTGTCCATAAGCATGCGGTTGGCGTCAACATCCAGCGTGGTAACGATCTTCAGACCGCCTTCCTGCAGCAACTTGCTACGCTCGGCAGCGGTTTTGCCGAACTCCTCGGAGTTCTGGATACGGTGCACCACATAATCACAGAAGAAGGCGTAATCGCCGGTATCCTGGCAACCGACATTGACGTCCTGTACTTTCAGCGTGTCCTTAAGCGGAGTGTTCTTGGCCTCCGTGCATTCCTTCTCGCTGATGTACCCTTCCTGTGCCATCAGATCCAGCACAAGATTGCGCTGCTTCTGGCTCTCCTCCTGATTCGCCTCAATCAGCGGGTCATACTTGTTCGGGTTCTTGGTGATGGCCGCGATCGTAGCCGCCTGCACTGCATTAAGGTCGGCGGCGGACACGCTGAAGTACCGCTGGGCCGCGGTCTCAACACCATACAGGTTGCTACCAAACTGGGCGATGTTGAGATATCCCTGCAGAATCTCGGCCTTGGTGTACTTCTTCTCCATCTGCACCGAGATCAGCATCTCACGAATCTTACGTGCCACAGTGTCTTCCGTGGCATGGTATTGGGCAATCGAATCGTTGTCTTCAATGGCCTGCATAAGCAGCACGTTTTTGACATACTGCTGGGTCAGCGACGAACCGCCCTGCTGATCGCCCTTCAACAGATAGGTGTTGACGAACGCTCGCATCACGCCCTGCACGTCCACGCCGGCGTGGGTCCAGAAACGGCGATCCTCACGCGCCACCACGGCCTGCTGCATGACCTTGGAAATCTTCTTCAGCGGCACGACGATACGGTTCTGGCTGTAAAAATCCGTAATGACGGTGGTGCCATCGCTCGCATACATCGTCGACTTCTGCGGGAGACTAGTCACATCGAAGTCCACGTTCTCGACCTTCAGTGACGGAATCACTGCCTTGGCTACGTTATTGGCGCCGATGACGCCTGGGATAAGCAGCACGCTGGTCGCCACACCACCGCATACGGCAAGCATGATGTAGGCCAAGAGCAGAACGAGCACACGACGAACTGTAAGGGACTTCTTTTTGGGCATGGGCCCCATTCTAAATGGCCCGCCCTACCAACCGAGTGTTCGGCCCCGCAAAATGGTCAATCATCACAAGAACCGCACTCGTATAACGTTTGCTGAATAGCAACTGGATATGCAGCAAATCGCGAAGAAACGTGCCGTTAGCGCCGCGAGCGCCGAATCAGCATGCCTGGCTGGAAGATGATAATCGATCGGCCATCACGCGCAATCCAGCCACGATTCGAGAAGTCCATCAACGCCTTGTTCACGGTCTCACGGCTGGATCCAACCAGCTGGGCCAGCTCTTCCTGGGTGAGGTCATGCGGCACTTTCAGGCCTTGTTCCACCGGCTCACCGAAGCGGGAACCAAGATTGAGCAGGGTCTTGGCCAAACGCGCCGGCACATCCATAAACACCAGGTCGGAGATGCGCTCATTGTTATCGCGCTGACGATTAGCCATCACCTGCAGCATATCGATGGCCACACGCGGATGCTCGTCCAGCCAGGAGAACAGGGTGTCGTGCTCCAACCAGACCACGCACGTGCCATGGCTCATGGCCACAGCCGACGCGGTGCGGGGACCACCATTCGGATCGAATACCGGAATCTCTCCCAGCACTTCACCGGGCGCATGGATGGACAATAACTGCACACGATCGTCGGAAGAAGTACGAACCAGCTTGACCCGGCCGCGCTCCAACAGATACATACGGTGATCGGTATCGCCCTCAGAGAAAATGTAGTCGCCTTTGTCGTATGCGGCGTGCTTCAGATACGGCAACAGTTCTTCGGCTTCGCTGGGCGAGACCTGCTTGAACAGTGCCGTATGCAGCAGGATGTTCTCCTCATCAGCAAAAGCATTTGGCGTTTCCAAGCTCATTGCACCGTCCTTATCTGTGTGGCCGTCATCGGTCATCCGTCATATTGTAACGCGACCCGCGGGATTCGACAGCGACGTTCCATCTATCGCACGGAGCCACCGCGACCCTCGCTACGAGGCATCACCGCGAAATTGAGCAGGGGTGAACCATGCGAGTAAATCATCGATAATCTGCTCACGGGTGAGACCGGTCTGACTCTTCATCGGGTCCACTCGTTTAACGGCGGATCGCACTGCCTTATCCGAAAGTTTCTCCTGGCTGATATTGAGTACACGGGCCATCTTGGCCGCATCGATGTCGTATGCCATCGTCACATGGTGAAGCACCGCGCCCGACTCACCGGCGTTACCGGTTCCGGGGAATCTCCGTTGTGCCGCTCCCCCGATTTTGCCGTATTGGGAGGCGATGTCGTTCAACCCGGCAAATCGCACGTCAAGACCAAGACCACGCAAGGCCTCGACCAGCCACCAATCGCACAGCCGGTATGATTCCTCGATGCTGATGCCATGCACGAAATCAAGTGGTGCATAGAGGGAATAGGTGATGGTGTTGCCGGGCTCGATGAACATCGCGCCGCCACCGGTGCAGCGCCGCACCACGCTGAATCCAAGCTGTTCGGCCACGGCCAGATGCACTTCGTCCGGAGCTGACTGGAATTTGCCGATGACCACGGCCGCACCGGCCCATTCCCAGAATCGGATGGTGGGAGGCCGTGTTCCCGCTGCGACTTCGCGGGCCCAGGTTTCATCGATGGTCATCTGCTCGGCTGGGGTGCATGGATGGTCGCGAATGACGGTGAGGTTACGCTTGAGCTCGTTCCAGCGGGACTGATATTCGGCGGTTTTGTCGGTCTGCCCATATTGTGTATCGACGGATACAGAAGTTCCGGTGGTGTCTGCGCCGGCCACCCCCACCCGCTTTGCGGGAGCCCCCGCCGGCGGGGGCGTAAGCTCGCTGCTTATAGCTCGGAGGAATGCGGTTTCGATGGCTGATGCGTCTGTGCCGATAAGCCGGCAATCAGAGTGCGTATCCAATACGGATTGCAGCGAACCGCCTCGAACCAGAGCCTGCTCAAGGTCATGAATCAATGCTTCCGAAGCCTCGCCCCCGCTGGCGGGGGCTCCCGCAAAGCGGGTGGGGGTGGTCACGTCAGGTTCGATAAAGAAATCACCGCTGATATGGCAGGATTTGATTGTGCCATCCTCGTCGACGGCCACATTCACGGCAACCAGTTTGCCGCCCGGCGTTTTGCATTCCCCATGTCGCATGTGCATGCGACCAGTATAAGAGTACTTGGCTCCCCTCCTTGAAGGGAGCCAGAGACATCACATACGGGCCAGAATGTCCTTACCGACTTGGTCGGTGGAGCGCACAGTGGAGCCGAGCTCCTCGATGTCCGCTTCCACAGCGGTGTGGATCTTCTTGGCCGCGTCATCGAAGCCGAGGTGCTCGAGCAGCATGGCGGCAGAGAGAATCGCAGCAGTCGGGTTGGCCTTGTTCTGACCGGCGATATCCGGAGCGGAACCGTGAATCGGCTCGAACATGGACGGATATTCATCGGAGGCGTTGATGCAGCCGGAGGCGGAGTAGCCCACGCCACCCACCACGGAACCGGCTTCATCAGTGAGGATGTCGCCGAAGAGGTTGTCCGTGAGGATCACATCAAAACGGCTCGGGTTAGAGACCAGGAAGATGGTGGCTGCGTCGATATGCTGGTAATCGTGAGTGACCTCGGGATATTCCTCACCGATCTTGTCTACAATGCGCTGCCACATATCGCCGGCGTTGACGAGTACGTTCTTCTTGTGCACCAGAGTGACGTGCTTCTTGCGCTTCATGGCCAGCTTGAAGGCGTAACGCACCACGCGCTCCACGCCATAGGCGGTGTTGATGGACACCTCGGTGGCCACCTCCTGCGGAGTGCCACGACGAACAGCGCCACCCGCACCGCAGTACAGGCCTTCGGTGCCTTCGCGCACCACCACGAAGTCGATGTCGCCAGGGTTGGCAAGTGGCGAGGTGACGCCCTTGTAAAGCTTGGACGGGCGCAGGTTCACGTACTGGTCAAGGTCGAAGCGAAGCTTCAAAAGCAGGCCGCGCTCCAGAATGCCAGCCTTGATGCGCGGATCGCCCACGGCCCCGAGCAGAATGGCGTCGTTCGCCTTGATACGTTCCTCTTCGTCCTCCGGCAGAATAGCACCGTCACGCAGGTAACGCTCGGCACCCAAGTCGAAGTTCTCATACTCGAAGTCAGCTACACCTTCAGCTGCTTTTTCAAGCGCTTTCTGGGCCCACGGAGTGACTTCCTTGCCAATGCCGTCGCCGGGGATGACGGCAATTTTATATGTCTTTGCCATAGTTCAAGGAGCCTAGTCGCATGGCCACCTGATGGCCCGAACCAGCTCAGCTAGTGGACATGACACCTAATGAGCGAGACCCATCACGTCCATGCACCAGGCGTTCTCGTACGAGACCTCCTGCCACTGCTTGTAACGGCCGGAAATGCCACCGTGACCGGCCTCAACCTCAATCTTGGCCACCGCGTCCACGCCTGCGGACTGCAATCGGGCCAGCCATTTCAGCGGCTCGACATACAGCACGCGGGTGTCGTTCATCGAGGTGGTGATGAAAATCTTCGGGAACTGCGCTGCGGAAACGGCCTTGCCGGTGGCGGCACCGGCAGAAGAGACCTTGTCATCGACGGTTTCTCCATCACCGTCCTCCGCTCTGGCGACCGGCACATTCTCATACGGCGTGTAGGACTTCATGTACTGATACACCTTGGGGTCGTGCAGCGGATCACCCCATTCATCCCATTCGGTGACGGTCAGCGGCAAATCCGGGTCGAGAATCGAAGTCAGCGCGTCCACAAACGGCACATCGGCCTCAACTCCGGCATAGCACTCGGGTGCCATGTTGGCGATGGCACCCATAAGCAGGCCACCGGCCGAACCGCCATTGGCCACCGTGCGTCTGGCATCGGCCAAATGAGCGTCCTGCAATGCGCGCGTGGCATCCACGAAATCCTCAAAGGAATGCTTCTTGTTGAGTCGCCGCCCCTGCTCATACCAGGCGCGGCCCATCTCACCGCCACCTCGAATATGCGGCACTGCGTACAACACGCCACGGTCGAGCATGCTCAACCGAGCCACCGAGAAGCCAGGGTCGGAGGAAATCTCATATGCGCCATATCCGGTGATGAACATCGGCGAATCCTGCGCCGGGCAATCACGATGCCAGACCAGCGAAACAGGAATCCGCTCACCATCGCGCGCGGTAATCCACACGCGGCGCTCCATATAATTACGCGGGTCGAAGTCACCCAGCACAGTGGCACGCTTGAGCAGCGCGTCTTTCCCGGTGGCGGGATCGATTTCGCGCAACTCGCCGGGACGCGTGTAGCTGGCAAAGGAGTAGCGCATGCGCGGCGCGTCATACGAGGGATTGCCGCCGGTGCCGATGGTGTACAGTCGCCGGGTCTCGCCGGGCAGGTGGTCGTCGCTGGCGCCATCGGAGGATTCGGTGTGGTCGGTGGTCGAGCCGAACAAACCGCCAAACCAGTCGCCGCTGCGCTTGCTGATACCGTCACCTTTCATGGAGGTCGCGGATTTACCTGTTCCCGGGCTCGCGCTGGCAGATGATTCAGCCTTTTCGGCATCATCGGTCCACAAGGTTTCGCCGTGGTCTCCGGTCACGTCTTGCCTATCCGCCGCGACCATGTCCCAATCGCCCTCAAGCGGCGGAGGCAACAACTCCACGAAACGCCACGGACGACCGGCCAGAAAATCAGCGGATGCAGCGTCTTTGGTCATATATGCCACATGCGGCTGCCCGTCGGAACGGTAGCTCAGCGATACAAAATGGCGGTGCAGGGCGATGCCCTCAATGCCCAGACCATGCGCACCTTGCAGAATCGCCGGATTGGCGGGATTGAAGTAGGCTTCAGTGATCGGCTTATCCGATTCGCCACGCTCACAGCCATAGGGCGAGCCGGCAGCCACGCATACGCCTTCACCCAGCCGGTAAGGCGGCTTATGGTCGCGCATGTCGATAACATCAATCTCAAAATTCGGGTTGACGGCGTTGTGATAGACCACGGCAAGCGGCACATCCTCGCCATGCTCACCCGCACCTTCAAAGCAGGCAAAGCTCACATCGTATTCCACGTCGGTCTGGCGCGGAATGAACGCCTGAAACTCGCCTTCGGGAGTGACCACAGGCAGCATCAGCACTTCAGTGGTGGTTTTGGAACCGGTGCCAATTACGATGTTGCGCTCATCGAAGCTGATGCCCACGCCCACCCAGAAACGCTCGTCCGCTTCACGATACACGCACACGTCATCGTCAACGGACGTACCAACCTGATGCCTCCATACGGCAAACGGACGCCAGGAATCATCGACCTCCACCCAGAACACCCATTTACCGTCCGGGGTGAAGCATGCGCTGCCGATACCATCAAAGTGTTCGGGTAGTTCCGCCGCCGCAGGACGTTCCGTGGCCTCGTCACCGGCAGTCGCTTCAGCCGGTTCGGCCGCGCTCGCATCGCGGAAAGACAGAGATTCATCAGCCATCGGCATATCGAGGTCGGGGAACGCCCCGTCAGCATCGGTGGCCGTCAAGGACTCCAAGTCTCGAATACGAAAGTCATAGCGTTCGTCACCGGTGACGTCGACGCCGTACAGCAGCCATCGGCCATCTTTGCTTAAATCCATGCCACCGAGCCGGAAGAAATCATGCCCCTCGGACTCGCGGTTCACGTCGAACACAATCTGCTCGCCGGGCATGGATCCGGGCTCGCCTTTGGCGTCCACCACCGGCGGCTCCCAATCGTTCTCGCCGCGCACGGGTATACGGCACTGCACGCCGTACTGCTTGCCTTGTTGTGTGCGGGTGAAGTACCAGTAGTCGTTCACGCGCGTGGGCACCGACATATCGGTTTCTTCCACGTGCGATTTGAGCTCCTCGAACAGCGTGTTGCGCAAACCGGCCAAATGCGCCATGCGATGCTCGCAGTACCGGTTTTCCGCGGCCACGTAGTCGCGTACCTCGGCGGATTCCTTATTGCGCATCCACTCGTAATCATCCTCGAATACATCACCGTGGAATTCACGGCGCTTCGTTTCGCGCTTGGCTACAGGCGGCATCGGCACTTCGGCGTTCGTCTTCTCGTCGGTCATACCACGCGATTGTACGCGAGACTCACACCACGTGTTCTTTCAGATACGGCAGCATGGTCTTCAAGATATTCGATCCGGTGGTGCCGGTGAACACCGGAACGTCGGTGACCGGCATCGGTTGCGTGGAAGTCAGGCCCGCCACGGAAGCCAAACCGGATGATTCCTTGGGACTGAGCTGACGAATCGCGATGGCCAGCACACGTCCTGGGTATCGATGGGCGATGGTGGCATACGTGGTGGGATCCTTCTGCCCATCGTCGCCAACAAGGATGAACTTCATGTCCGGAAAATCAGCCATAAGCTGCTCGGCGAACTCCAGTTTGTGCTGCGGGCCGGAAGGCACGAAGGTCTTCGGGCGCGGGTCAAGATCGCGTAACAGCAGCGGGCCTTCAGGAAACCCATGATCGGTGATGAAGTTACGAATCGAACTTTCCACATTCCATGGCGAGGTCGAAAGGTAGAAGAACGGCGCACCGGGAAACAGATCGGCGATGCGCGTGAACAGCACGCTCATGCCCGGCACGGAAGCCTTCTTCTTCGGGTTGAGGAAAAGCAGATTGTAGGCGGCCTTCCACAGCACGGGCGCCTGCGTGATCATGATGGTGTCGTCCACATCGGAGATGATGCCGACTTTGGCACTGGCCGGAATGGTGTACAGGTTGGCGGAAACGGGCTTGCGGCGCTTCACGCTGTACGAGACGCGATGAATACCGGGTTCAAGGCGATGCTCAGCCACGAGGTCAAGATATCCCGCGGAATCAGAGACCGCATATTCGCTACTGAGGTCACGGGTGCGATCGACCTTGTCATACACTTCAGAATCACCAATTTGTATGGTGTTCAACGGCATGTCATCAATGCTGGCCTGCACATGGGTACGTGGGGCGGGCACGGTCAGCATGCCGCGAATGCCTCTGCTTACCTCGCCGGGTCGCGCGTTTTCGGGAGCGTATACCGTACGGCAAATCAATCGCGAATAGTCGCTGGTGCCATAGCCCACATAGGGTTCCACACGTGGATACCAGCCGAGATGGCGCACCGCCAGGGCGGAAAGACGCGACCAAATGCCGAACGTGCCGGTGAGGGTACGGCGAATCACACGGGTGAACGCCGGCTTGACCTCAAGCCGCTCACGGCTGGACGGTGTATCGAAAGTGGTGGCGGCCTTGCGCGCGGGAATCGGCACCGTAGGCATGTCATCGGGCGATGGCGCACTACTGCCATGTACTGGCGGCAGGTGTCGGGCGGCCGCTTCAAAATCCTCGCGTGGGCTTCTCATATGCACCAATATAGGCCACTCAGGTTATGAGTTCCTGAACACTTGGCTACCGTATAATCTTGGCATATTCCTCGGCGGTCAGCAGCTCAGGCTCATCATCGTCGAGCTCGACTTTGAGAATCCAACCTTCGCCATAGGGATCGCCATTCACCACGGACGGGTCGTCCGCCACGTCGCGATTCACGTATTTCACGGTACCGGCCACCGGGCTGATCAGCGGCTGGACGGCCTTCGAGGATTCAAGCTCCACGATTTCGTCGCCGGCCTCTACGCGGGTGCCCGGCTCAGGCAGATCCACAAACACGAGCTCACCCAGTTGGTCGGCGGCGTATTCGGTGATGCCGATGATGGCAAGATCGTCCGAACGATCCACCCATACGTGTTCGTCGGAGTACTCAAGATGCTCGGGAATATCGAGGTTCAGCGGCTGTTCGGTTTCATCACTCATACACACCAGCCTAACCTATAGCTCGCGTCCAAGCCACTCCTCAATCATGTACCGTGCGATGGTGGCGCGCCCTGGTGCCACCATTCGGCCGGCGATCAGCTCGGCGGTGTATTCGTCGCGGGTGACCCAGCGCGCGGTCACGGTTTCCGAACCGTCCACATGCACATCCGTGGTAATCGCATGTGCCTTGAACGCCATCATCAACGAAGCAGGGAATGGCCACGGCTGTGATCCCAGATACCGCACCTCGCCCAGCTGAATGCCGGTTTCTTCGCGGGCCTCACGCCGGCACGCATGCTCAAGGTTCTCCCCCGCTTCCACGAATCCGGCAGACACCGAATACAGATTCGGGTCTTTCCACGCCGCATTGTGCTGCAACAGCAGACGGTCCTGACCGTCCACCACGGCGGTGATGACCGCCGGCTCGACGCGCGGGAACAGAATACGATTGCCGTCCGCCTGATTGGAGCAACGCTGCGCCCATCCGGCGAGCGCCGGCATCACAGGGGCACCGCATGTGGGGCAGAACCGCTGACGGCTATGCCAGATGCTCAGGGTGACCGCGCTGGTGGCCTGACCGGCCTCCCGCGCGTTGGCGTGTGGCGCAAATCCACGCAAATCCACCCAATCGAACCGCGTTACGGCCTGTTGCAGCAGTGTGGGCTTCGGCGCGGCGTGGGATGCCGGGATGCTGACCGACTCGTCAAATGCGTCATCCGCACCTTGCCCAGCTGAATCCGGCACACCAAAGGGAGCGGCGGATTCGGCGGCTCCGCCCGATTCGCCAGCACGCTTGCCAGCAGCGTTACCGTTGGCGTTGGCCAAGCCCATCGCGCCATCGACAGTGCCGGCATCCTGAACACCCAGTACGCCGTTGGGCTGTGCGCCGGGCACAGCACCTTCACCGGCGTCCGGTACGCGGGAAATGTCGACCGCAATCACGCATTCGCCGCGCACACCACCGTACGAGCCGAGGAACATGGCGACCGCTTCAGGGTAACGGCGCAACTCCTCGCCAACGTATGCGCCCGGCAGTGTGGCGAGCCGCATTTTCACGTTTTCATAGTCCACAAGGTCGCCCTGCCCGCGCGGCACGGCAACCAGCCCGCCACGGGTCAGCACCACTTTGGTGGCCGGATCCGCGAGCAAGGTGTCAATCAGATCGGGCTCGCTACGCCGATCCACCTGATAGTCGATATCGCCTTGGGCAAGCGGCAGGAACGGCAGCGCGCGGGTCAGCGCCAACGGCGAGAAGTGAATGTCAGCAGTCATACGTATCTCCAAAATGCAGTTTTGCCCCCGCCGGCGGGGGCTGTCGGCGAAGCCGACTGGGGGTGGTCTCAGACGGAATCCTCGCCAGACCACCCTCCGGCGCTACGCGCCACCTCCCGCCAGCGGGAGGAAGTCAGTGTTGTTGCACGCGCTTGACGAGCGAGAGCAGGGCACGGGCCACGGTGTCCGGGTGTTCGACGGCGCTGAAGTGACCGCAGTCGGGAATGTCCACGAATTCTGCGTCGGCGATCTTCTCGGCCAACGGCTTCAGCACACTCGGATTGCTGGATGGATCCTGCTCGCCGGATACCACCACGGTGGGCACGCTGATGGTGGCCGGCACATCGCTCATATCGGGACGGCCATAGGTCATGCGCTGACGCCACGCCAGACCGGCGGGATTCTGCTCCTCTATCCAAGCGGTCATGGTCTCGATGAATTCGGGCGTACGCTTCACGGTGGAATCGCCCTCGGCCGGGCGTGCGAAATGCATGACCGGCTCCACGGAATTGGTCTGCTCGGCGGCGTTCGCCATAGTCAGACGGCCTTCGCCGCCCACACCGTCAGAGGCGGCCATGGTGTCACACAAAGCCAGACCGGCCACGGCTTCGGGGTGGCGGCGTTGAATATCCATCGCCACATAGCCGCCCATGGACAGGCCCACCCAAATCGCCTGTTCGTAGCCAGCGGCCTTAATCAGATCAACGTAGGCATCGGCCAGTCGATCCAAAGCCTCGCTATATGCGCCGTTGGCCATACGCGGCCCGGAATCGGCCTCGCTGGGAACCGGGGATTCACCCGAGCCCGCCATATCCGGCGCCCAAATCGGGAACGGCGGCACATCCTCCAGATCGGCAAAGTCGGCGAGCGCCTTTGCACAGACGTCCCACATGCGGTGGTCCACCGGGTAGGCGTTCATCAGCACCACCGGCACGCCCTCGCCGTCCCTATATATATGATTGGCCAGTTCTATTGCCATGAATTACTCCTTCACATTCATGCCCCGCTGGCGGGGCTGTCGGCAAAGCCGACTGGGGGTGGTCTCAGACGGAATCCTCCCCGGACCACCCTTCGGCGCTACGCGCCACCTCCCGCCAGCGGGAGGTTGAAAACTCAGATTCCGGCCCAAGCCAGCGCCTGCCGCACGATGTGGCCATGCCCGTTGACCATCTGCGCCACGAAAGTATCCATCATGCCGCTCTTCAGGTCCACCCATTCCACGTCCAGGGTCTCGTCCTGCGGCTTGCAGTCGCCGGCAATGGGCACCACGTAACACAATGCGATCGCATGCTGGCGCGGATCATAGTATTCGCCCAGCCCCGGCGTGGGGAAGAATTCAGCCACGGTGAACGGCTGCAGTGAGGTGGGCAGCAGCGGCAGCGCGATATCTCCCAAATCCTTGGCCACATTACGGGCAATCGCCTCGCGCAACGTCTCGTGATACAGCACACGGCCGGTGATCAGCGTGCGCTCAATGGACCCGTCTTCGGAAACGCGCAGCAACGAGCCGACCTGGGCAATGCGCCCCATTTCATCGGTACGCACCGGCACTATCTCCACGTATGCGATGGGCATTTGGTGGCGGGCCCGGTTGATATCGGCCGGGCCAAGCCACCCCGGAGGATTGCCATGGCCCGAACCGCCCCCGTGAATGAAGTCTTCGGGCGTGATGTTGTCGAATTCGCCGCGGCCACGCCCGGCATCGTAATCGCCCTCATCGGGCACTTCATCATTCATGACTGGCATGGTCTCATTATCGCGCGCATTGATGAACATGGGCACAATTCACCGAAAAATTGTCTGTGAATTCTCAACAAAGCGCCTCATCGCCTCCATGCGCCCGCAATCCATTCAGCTTGGGGCACAAGCTTTTGCCGAAATGTTGGGTGGTGCTGGGAAACTGGTACACAGCATCAAGCACTGTGTTTGAGGAAGGAACTTCAATGGCCACCACCGCCATCACTTCAGCTGAGTTTGAGAAGACCATTACTGACAACGAAATCGTGTTCGTTGACTTCTGGGCCACTTGGTGCGGTCCGTGCCGAGCATTCGGCCCGATTTTCGAAGCTGCGTCCAACGAGCCGGAGAATGCGAACATCGCTTTCGTCAAGGTGGACATCGACGCCAATCAGGATCTGGCTCAGGCTGCCGGCATTCAAGCTGTGCCTACGCTGATGATTGCCAAGCAGGGCGAGGTCATCTTCCAGCAGGCCGGCGCGCTGCAGGCCTCCGATCTGGACGACCTCATCGCCCAGGCCAAGGCGCTGGATCTGGCCGCCGCCAAAGCACAGCAGGCAGCGCAGGAGCAGCAGTAAGCCTTATCACACTGCGGCAACGGAAGCGCGAAAAGCCCATATATAGCGCTTCCTTGCACTGCTAACTACTACATATGCCATCCGTGGCGGGTCGAACACCCACCACGGTTTTTTATTCATCCACTCAACGTCCTATGATGGAGAGCAGTGTGTACCCAACCAAGGAGCGCAATGTCGAAGCACGCTGAGCGGACCTCATTCGTCAAAACCCTGTCTCGGGGCCAGTGGGCGAAGATCGCGGCGGCCGCAGCCGCAGTGGGTCTCATTGCCACTGCAGGCGTTATATCTCGCGACTTCTATCAGTCGAGCACCGCTACACCTTCCACCACCCCAACCTCATTCTCCGCCACTGATGGTGCGGCTTCCCGTTCGGCATCCCGCGGCGCGCTCAAGAGCACCACCTACGTGACCGTCAAGGTCAATGGCAAGTCTCGCGTGGTCCTCGGCGAAAAAGCCAACATGACCACCGTCAAGGATGTGCTGGAAACCGGCGATATCGTCCTCGATCCGGAAGACAGCGTGACTCCGAGCCTGGATTCCAAGGTCAGCGAGTCCACAGTCATTTCCATCAACCGCGCCAACACCACGGTGGAGACCACCGACACCGAAATCGCCTTCAATGAAGTGCGCAAGGAGACCTCGAGCCTGCCCAAGGGCCAGGAGAAGGTCGAGACCGAAGGCGAGAAGGGCGTGCTGGAGACCACGTCTCTGGTAACCCGCTCCGGCGATCAGGTCGTTTCCTCCAATGTGTTCACCTCCTGGGTCAAGAAGGCTCCGGTCGATAAGGTGATTCTGGTGGGCACCTCCGCCGTGTCTTCGCCCAGCGCCGCCAGCCTCGGCACCACCACGCCGGCCGGCGAGATTCAGTCCTGGGCGCATGACTACCTGATTTCCAACGGCTACTCCGAGGCCGACTTCACCGCCGCCAACTTCATCATCAGCCACGAATCCGGCTGGAGCCCCACCGCCACGAACCCGTCTTCAGGTGCTTATGGCCTGCCGCAGGCGCTGCCGGGCAGCAAGATGGCTTCCGCAGGTGCAGACTGGCAGACCAACTACCAGACCCAGTTCAAGTGGTTTGTGAATTATTGCAACGGCCGCTATGGCTCGATTTCCGGCGCGTACGCGTATTGGCAGAAGCACAAGAGCTACTAAGCCAGCCAAATCAACACGTACACAACAGGTTCCGCGCCGCAAGAAGGCTGAGTGAAATCCGGCCCAAACGCCGAGCGAACTCATGCGCATGATGCCGGTTCCCAATCATCGGGGACCGGCATCGGCATTTCTGCGCCTTATCAGCCGAATCCTTGCATTATGCAACGCCCTAGAGGTCACTTTTACCGTGTCATACGAAGTGCCCTCCACAACTGATTATGCGAATCCGTGACGGCATAGCGGCACAAAGCACGCATATATTGAGCTGGTTTGCAACAGCAAATGGTGGAAATGCGCACTACTGTTATTCGCGGTTCCTTTAACAATTTAGGCTAGCACAATCACTTACTGCTTCGGCTCATCTTTCGGTTCCGTCACCTGATTGTCTGTACCGTCTGACTGTGTTGGCTGTTGCTGCTGCAACAACTGCTGCTGCCTTAATCGTGCATAATAATCATTCAGAGCTTTCTGCCGCGCTGCTTCTCGCTGAGCTTCAACAGCTGCACTGTAGTTTGCCATGGACGTGTTGACTGCATCCATGGACGCAGTCAACGTGTTGACGGCATCCTGCATGGCCTTTACGTCAGTGCCCTGCTGGGACAGCACGGTATTGGCGTTGGCGATGTCGCTTTCCAGCGTCACTCGCGTTGAATTATCGTCGACGGCATACAGGCTGTTGTCCAGCAAAGTCTGAGCCTCGGCTATCTTGCTCTGCAACGCCTGCTGAGCGTTAGCCTGATCCTTGGCGTTCTTGCTGTCCGTCACGGCCTTTGCCGCGGCAGTAATCGCAGTGGCGTTCTTCTTGGCGGTCTTGGTCTGGCTAGTGGCCGTCTTGGCATATTCCTTGAGGTCCGACGTAGAAGCTGAAGTCTTGCACTCCACCGCTTCCACATTCTTTACCGCAGCAATTGCCTTCTTCAGCGTATCTATGGTCGCGCCGTCAGCCACTTGATCAGCTGTAATGCTTTGAGCACTCTTGGCGTCGGCCAACGCCTTGGCCAGCGCCTTCTGAGCGGTGGAATTCTGGTCCACGGCCTCAGTACATGCTGTCAACGCATCCTGATGCAGCTGATGGCTTTCCCGACGCTGCTCGCTGAAACGCCAGTACCATACACCACCAATGATCGCTGCAATCACCACCAGCGCAACAATCACCGAAATGATAATGCCCTTGGTCCTCTTCTTGCCGCCCTTGCCACCGCGAGGAGTCTCTGCCACACGGTCTTCTTCCGGCTCCTCCACCGGCTCAGGATTCTGTTCGATGGCACTGAAGTCGATGTTCAGATCGTCTGTGGCATTGGTACGTTGCGGCTTGTCATCAGAAATCGGCGCGAAAAGCGGCAGCGTCGCATTATTATCCTGCTGAGGCGACTGAGCACTTTCCGCAGTATCAGGTGCCGCAAAAGTCATCGGGGCATTAGCCACAGCATCGGAAGGGGAAAAGGTATCGCCAGCAGTATTCGCCGCACTCGCAGTAGGCCATTCCAATACTTCGTCAAAGCTGGGGAAGACGGACTGAACGCCACCCGCAACAGTCCTCGTACCATTGTCACCCTGCGCAATACCGCCGTCGTTCTCGTCGAACGAGATGGGCGGTATATCCCAGAAGGTATCGACGATGTCACCGCGAGCCGGCGACGTAGAGGAACCAGATTCCGCGTTCGGTTCAGGGCGTTCGTCTGTTCCCATGCTCTTCTCATTCCTTTGCATCATTGAAGTCATTCCAAACTGTCAGTTTATCCAGCCCTATGCCGAGCGTGCCAGCTGGTATTCAAGAATGTCACAATTCTTTACTATTCGATATACAGCCAGCACCATAAATCCAACAACCCAGTCTTATAACAGTAAACCGTGCGGCACAGAAGTACCGCACGGTTCATATTGCAAGACGATCGGCAAACGCCAAACTATTACTTGCGGGCTTTCTTCTCGCCCTTGCTCTTGGCACCCTTATGAGAGCTGCGCTTGTTGCCGTCCTCGTAATAGTAGTAGTAATAGTTCTTCGAGTGTATCTTCTTCGGATCAGCGAAGTTGAAGATGAAGCCGAGAATCGGCACTTCAGCGGCCTGCAGAGCCGTAGCGGTGTTCTCCAGCTCCTTCTTCTCCACTACGCCCTTACCAGTCACGAGCACCAGACCGCCAGCCATACGCCCGAACACGGTGGCGTCGCTGGCCACGGACAGCGGAGCAGTATCGATAATCACGTAATCGTACTGGGTGAGGGCCTGCTCGACCATTTCCTTCATGAGATCGGAGTTCAGCAAGATGCTGGCGTTAGCCGGGCGCTTGCCGGCAGGCATGATGTGCAGGTTCGGCTTCCAATACTTCTGAATGACATCGGCCGGGGACGCCTGGCGAGACAGCACGTGAGACAGGCCCACGTGGCCTTCAATGCCGAGCTTGTGGGCCATGGACGGGTGGCGCAGATCGGCGTCGATAAGCAGCACGCTCTTGCCTTCCTCGGCGAGAGCCACGGCAACGTTGGAGGAAACCGTGGTTTTACCTTCGGACGGATCGGTAGAGGTGATGACCAGCAGTCGGCCATGACCCTGCGTGGCAGTGGTGGTAAGGAACGACAGGTTCGTACGAATACGACGGAATTCCTCGGCCTCGCTACCGGCCGGCTGAGCGACTACGACCGGGCGGCTGTCGTCAAGAATCGTGGCCTGTGGCACAGTACCCAGCGAAGAAGCGTGGGTCAGCTCACGCACATCATCGGTGGAGTCCACCTTGGTGTTGAGGATGTCCTTCAGCAGGGCAACGCCAATGCCTACGATGAGGCCGAGAATCAGGCCCATAGCCAGATACAGCGGAATGTTCGGGGAACTCTGCCCGGTAGGAGTCTGAGCCTTCTGCACTACCGTGAGCTTGATGGGAGAGCCGCTGGAGGAGGAGTTGTTGTACAGGTCAGAGGAAATCTGATCGGAGAGGTTCTTCGCCACGCTGTTGGCGATGTCGGCCGCTTGCTGCGGATCGTCGACTTCCGCCGAGATGTCCACCATGAATGTGTTCGTGGGGTTCGTAGCGGTCACCACGCCGGCAAGATCGGTCGTGGTCATATCCAGGCCGAGATCCTTAATGACGGGCTGGAGCACGGCTTCGGTCTTCACCAGTTCCGGATACGTCTTGATCTGGGTGTTCAAATAATTGGCACCCGAGCTCATATCGTTGGTGGTCTGCGTCTCGCCGGACTGACCGGCATACGTGGCGAACACTTCAGCCGTAGCCGTGTACTTCGGCGGCATGATGAACGTGACAGCTGCAACCGCAGCAAACACCACCACAAACGAGATGATCGCAGACGCGAGATGCTTGCGAACAATCTGCAGCAAATCAGCGATGGTCAATGTTCTTCCTTACCTCTTCGGGAAATTTTCACAGATGGTCTATAATTTAGCACCTACCGGGGGAACTTCTCGAGCTTTTGTATCCTTGTGAACAATGACCAAAACCCTTGATACGACTGCAGAATAACTGTACACAATCGCAATCACAATGTATTCTCACTCAATATTTTGCGACAGCACTATTCCCCTATTCCATATTATGAATTGAAATTGAGAATGTGATATATAAAATTGTAATTCAAATTATCATTCATTACAATCAAAATTGTCAATACTATTTATGCAGTGTGAAGGAGTATATTATGGCATCCTTGCTTCAAGGATTCGAAGAAGTTCAGCTAGTTAAGCCCGTTGGCAAAACGGTAATGACCGTTACCGATTCCGTTGTACGTTTTAATAAGGCCACCGCAGAAGTGCTGAATTTTCCAGCACAAGTTAAGATCCTTATTAACGATAAAACCAGACAGATTGCCGTCACGCCGACTACCGCTAAGGCGAATAATGCCGTGAAATTCAGCAAGGGTGAGGGCAAGCAGACTACGTCTGTAAGTATCAAGAATGCTGTGCTTGTTGAAGCAATTTCCAAGTACTTCACGCTTGTCGAAGCTCCAGAAGGCGAGGTCTCTTTCGCCTCCGTCAACGGCACTGCTTACCCGGAAGACAAGACCGTGATTTTTGATGTCGCAAACGCCACTGCCGGCACCATGAAGCGCCGCGGCCGCAAGAAGGCTGAGTGATTTCTGCTTAATTCGAGATTATACGAATACTGTAAAAGCCTGGATTTCGAATTAATGATAATTCAGGCTTTTAATTTCCAAAAAACCAGCATGGCTTGGGTTGAACAATACATGCACCAGCCCCACGGAGAGGATCTAAACGGCTGATTGGCCCATAGATTATTCATTTTTTGTAAGCGACTGCCAATTACTTGGTGGGAGTTTAAAAGTACTTCATGAAAGTGAACGGTTGACCGAACCCCCATCACCTCACCCACACATGCAACTGGTACAGTTCTCACGGAGGATATGGGAGGGAACCAAGTATGTCCACACCGAACAATACGCAGCTCGGCAACAAGTCAGTTCAAGAAAAACGCAGAAACTCCAGTCATTGCCCCGCGCTACAGCGTGGGGCAATGACCGAGACGCTGACTCGTATCACCATCACCCCATCAGACATGTTGATGTTTGCCGCAGTGGCCATGCTGCCATTTGATGGCACAAAAATTGGCATTCCACTCCCCTATTGGGCGCCAATCTCCCCCTGGTTGTTCACCCTGTACACAATCATCAACTGGCGATACTTGCGCGATACCGCACGCCGCTTCCTGCCGTTCTTCCTCTTTCCCCTGCTACTAGTGCTCACATCCGTATACGGCTGGCAGTCATATGGAACACACGCCAGCGCAACCGCAAAGTCATTCATCTCCATATTGTTAGGGCTGGCGTGCTTGGCTTCGCTCGACATCGCGATCCGCATTAAACATGTACCTGTACGAACATTGTTAACTACGCTATTCACCGCGTATGTAGTGGCATTCCTCATTGGGATACTGCAATATATCGCTTTAGAACGACATCTGAACTGGCAGCCAGTACAAGCATATTTTTGGGGTGCTCTGTATAGAAACTATGCGAGCGTTCGTCCTCAATTCATGTTCGCAGAGCCTAGCTATATCGGCATGCATCTGTTCGGCGTACTCCTGCCAGTTTTCTGGCTGACCCGCGACCGCAAGATTGGCATATTGATACCGATATTTGCCGCTGGAGCAATTGCGATGGGCTCCGGCACCCGAATCATACTGGATACAGTGGTAGCTACATTTATCTGGCTGATAGCGACAATCAACTTCCACTCACGTAAGGTAACAGCTGGGTTCGTCGGTGCTTTAGGACTTCTTGGAGCAGGTGGATTGAGCGCAATTATCATCAATCCGCGTCTAAACTCTTTAGCCACCAATGGATTACTTGCTGGTGACGGATCGATGAGTGCAAGAATCTTCCATATGCTCGCTCCCATGTGGTCATGGAAACATGATCTACCTCACTTCATGTTTGGATGGGGCGCAGGCAATATCTCTAATGCAGTGCGTACTGGTTACGCCGGTGCCCGCCAATGGTATGACGCCCATGGCGGTGCGCCCAATACCGAAATCGACGGTTTAGCAAATCCCCCAGCGGATACTTTCACAATGAGCATCTATGCCAGCTTCATTACCGAATTTGGTCTATTTTGCTTTTTGGCCTTCTTGCTCTTGGTATTAGCACACGTAGCGGTCCATCATGGATGGAGCCGACGGAACATATGCTGGTTCATTCTTCTCGCATACCTATATATTCAGTTTGAATCATACGCATTCTATGCAATTCCACTGTTCATATGGGCTGTCTGCACAATAATGAATCGAGGAAAAAACAACATCAATTCCCTTTAGATTGCGAGAATCACAATTCGCTACTCTCTATCATGCCGATAAAGAGTGCGCATACGCCCGTTGTCTAATTGAAAGTGCAGCACCCGTTAGATTGGAGATTGTCCAGATAACCAAACGAAGGGGTGTTGCACCTTGGGCCAGGTGTATTCGCACCTGTCGGAAGAGGAACGGCATGATCCGCCGCCACCTGCCCAAACGCACGCCCATCGCCCCCTCCATGGCACGCGAACTGCAGGAGATCGTCGACGAAACCGACAACAGGCCCATGCGAGTGCTCGGCTAGCGCGCCCCCGCCGAGGCATTCGCCGACGAACTGCTAGAACCAGCCGCGAACAAGGATGTTGCACTTACAAATAGATAACGGGTTCTTTGACTCTTAAGGTATCGAAGCGTATACTGTAAAGACGATGAGCTTAAGCAGGCATGCTTATGATCGTTGTCCGCTCGGGGGTTCTTCTGAACCCCCGAAGCTATTTTTGATATCCAGGATACAGTTCCGGCATCAAGTAGTACGATTTGCGGTTTTGCAGGTATGAAATTCCAGATGACCGATGAAGATGTGGAAGCAAAATCTGCGCAGTTTTCAAGACCTCGCGGTCGCCTTTTGAACTCATATCGTCACGGTTTAATCGAACCGCGCGATTCAATATGAAAAGAGCCTTATCAATAGCCTGAAGGCCAAAATACTTGCGTGAGTCTTCCCAACGGAACGGGAAATCAATGTGCGCAAGATCCGAACCTACATATCCTTCCTTCGAGCCGAGTAGCTTATACCGTTTCAGCATGCCTTCGTGAGCCGCTGGATCAGATACCTTATCCGCCACAATCTGTATGTTCCGGATGCCCTCTGACTCCGCGTAAAAGTTGACGCGCTCCAGACAATACTGCAAAGCCAAAGAATGAGGATCATGCGCATGCTCGCCGTACCGCCGCTTAAGCTGGCGTTCATGGACTCCGCGTACAAAGAGAACGCCTCCGCTAGCGGTTATCTCATTCATCAAAGAACGATAGATACCGATAGCAGCACGATGTTTTCTTTTCAAGCCAATCCAATCATCTTTGTACTGGAACATGCACTGACCGTGAAACTCGGCGTCCTCGGGAATGTTGAAGCGCTCATGAGCACGTTGACGTACCCGTTCAAAGCCGGCGTTAATTGATGTCAGCTGATGATCATCCACAAGCATACAGCCTACGTAAAAGATCCCATAGCCGAATGGCTCCGGCTCTGGCTCATCTGACCCATGCGGTGACTCAGATTCATCAATAAACGCGTAGTACATGTGCATATACTATGCGTGCAAACAAGATTTATCGCCAAAGCCACCTTTATACCTGGCCAGCACACACTTTATTTGGTTTGTTCTCTTCTGAGATCCAGGTGGACACTACTTTGGCCACCGCCCATTGTTTCTCTCTGATCTCCTTTAGATTAAAATCGAATAAAGCAACAAAGGTAGCTCCGATAGTGCCGACCGATTCCAAGCAATTCCAGAAATCTCATTTCCGGTCGACAGAAAACGAACAATGTTTGACGGAGACGACTCCCGTACACGCGAGCGTTACAACTGCAAGAATTCCAATGGCTATCAGACATACGATTATAAAGATTAACTTATGCTGTCTTTTATTTTCCATCTCTTCGACTTGCATGGGAGTATTGCACCATAATCTTCGCCACTGCATTATAGTTCGCAGAACCATGGCCTGTATTCCGTCAAATCGAAGCAGTCGGGAGGAAATGAGAATCTTCTACCGGACCCGTCTCTGATTCCATTACCTCCCCAATTCAAGATCAACGATCTTGAGAACAGGAGCACTCCCCTTATGCAGTCACCCCACCCCCCGTAGAATTTTCGGGAGAGAGACGGACTAGGAGAAAGAAGAAGTACGATGAACGAAAACAGCCAGGACACAGGCTTAAACGGGGCGCATATCAAACGCGTCGCACCGGCACGCTCCAGAAATTTAAACGGGGGGGGGCAGAGGAATTCCAGCATCGAACTGTTGCGCATCATCGCGATGTTCATGATTTTGATGTGTCATTTTATCGTCCATAACGGCTATGACGTGCTGAAACTCCCCCTGGGACCGGAACGGATCTTCTTCCAACTCGTCATGGCCGGCGGCGGCAAGATCGGCGTCGTCATCTTCTTCTCCATCTCCGCATGGTTCTTCCTCGACAAGGAACAGACCATCAAATCCAACCTGCAACGCGTATGGATCATGGAACGCGAGCTCCTGTTCTGGAGCCTTATCCTCGTAACGTTCTACCTCGTGTTCGACCGAGCCGATCTCAGTATGAAACTCATGGTGAAAAGCGTCATGCCGTTGAGCATGGGCGTATGGTGGTACGCCACCGCCTACGCCATATTCCTGGCGCTCCTCCCCTTCCTGGCCAAGGGACTGAAGGCGCTCGGACGCGAATACCACCTCGCGCTGGCCACGACCGTGCTGGTCATATGGGGATTGACCAGTTTCATCCCCGGAATGATAAAAATTAATGATGGTTTCTTCGGATTCATCTACCTGTTCATTCTGATTTCTGCTTATAAGTGGTATATGGAACCGTTCACCACCAAGCAGGTCTGGCTGACGACCGGCATCGGGCTCGATTTTTTTCCTGTTGTACACCTGCGTCTCCATAACATTGTCGCTGCTTGGGCACGACATGGGAATATACATCACCGGTGATTGGTGGTTGCCCGTCATCATGGTCGGCTTCAGCATGTTCCTGCTGTTCGGCCGCGTCACCTTCCACAATCGAACCATCAACCGGATCGCGCAGTCCGCGTTCGCCGTATACCTCATCACCGACTACGCGGCCTCAATGAAACTGCTCTGGGCACGGCTGCTCAATCTGCAGAACCTGTACCAGCAGCCATTGGCAATCCTGCAGATCCTCGGCATCCTGCCGGCGATCTACGCCGTATGCACTCTGCTTGACTTCATCCGCCAGGCATTGTTCGCAGCCACTATCGACCGGCGTCGTGGGCATTGGTTCGAGCTGCTGTGGGACAAAGTCTCCATCCGAGTGCACAATCATTCGCGCACGCCGATGACCGATTCATCCGACACTCAAGCCCGCTGAAAAACGATGAACCATCATTGATTAGTTGATAATCCGCGCGACCGAACCTAGACGGTCGCGCGGATTATCAGCATGTAAGCCAGTGGAAACGTCAAAGGACGAACGTAGCCAGAACACCCAATAGAACTAACGCTCAAGTCAGTTCTATTGGGATTGCGCAGGCAACGCAGCAATCGACAACGGCACTATTGACATCGCAGGTATATCGTGCGACTGCAATTGTTCAACGAGCTTTTCCCTCATGTAAGGCCATGCAACGGAAAGAGCCGCCGGGGTATTTTCATCATCAATGGGCGAATCGAATTGAATCGCATAGCGCAGATCGGATACGAAAAAGGGAGACACATTCTTTTCGGAATCGCCTTTTTTGAGAGTGATCTCCGAATGCAACGTTAATTCGTACGGCCAAGGCTTGTCATCGCTTGGATTCAAACCAAAATTAAAATTGATGTTGCTTTCCGCGCCTTCCTGCGGGTCTTGGGCAAGATCGCGCTCGCTTGACTGGCCGAGCAGCATAATTCTGTTGACGTTCATCCAACCAGCTCCTTTTTCGATTCCATGTCTTCATTTGCACGCCAAGGAGTAGCCTTGCCCGAAGCACCCATTACGGTAACCTTGTGCGGACCATCATGATCTGGTTTTTGCCGGGATACTTTTATTTCTATGTTGATGGCGCCCACCGTTATATCGCCATTGGACCATTCACTTGTTACCTGCATTTGCTGAGCGGCCTTCCACGTATCGTATTTCCGACCGCCCTCCGGCTTTAGCTCCGCAGGTTCGACGCTATATGTAATGCGCGCTCCGACTTCCAGCGCATAGTCGGTGAGCAATGTCACAAGCTTTTTTCTTCCGTTCTCAATCTGAGATACGTAAGACTGGGACACGCCCATCTCATCAGCCAATTGCTTCTGAGTCATGCCCCGTTGCGCACGCAGGGAAACAAGCTCCTCAAGAAGCTGGTCCTCGGCGTGATACAAATCGTAGGCAAGTTCCCGATAATCGTAAGGAAGCCGACCATCCATGGTTCCCTCCTGTGGTGGATATTACTTATAGTAATATCCACCACAGGCTCGACATTATTACCATCAGCTTAGCCTCCAGTCATTTTTTGAACACTCGTCGTATAGAATTTCAGCTATCTCAATCTGACGATTTTGCTTTTCCGTAATTTCAGTATCGGTTCCTGTTATGTCCTTCACATGCATGACAAGACCAAAAACGGAGTTCCTCACTTCAACAGGCTCCGCCTCGTAATGGCGTATCTGCGTCTTGCCTTTATGCTGAGCCGCGGCTTCAAAATGCCAACGCAATTCAAAGATGACTCGCGAGCTTGCATGTTTGACCTCTATAACCTCGCTGCCAGGTGTTAGCTTCCCCTCCTGCAATCGATTAAGCTTTTCCTCAAGAAAGGCTTCGAGCTTAATCCTGTATTTGTCGAAACGACGGAAATCGATATTCCCATTCGCAAGTTCTTGATTCGCCGCTTTGTCTGCAAACCAAGACGCCACCGTTTTGGACATGGTTTCGCCTTGTTCCGAAGTTTGGCCCAAAGACTCGCCGGCCCATAGATACACCACTGATTTGCCGCTTACGCAACGACTTCTTGCAGTACGAGAAGCCATATGATATCCACCCTTTCCGAGGAATACGCTATGGCAAAGCTAGCACACTCCTCAAACGTTTGTTCGATTCTGAGAAGGCAAATCCTATATTTCCCACGACAGACAACACTGACATCGACTTCCCCCAAGACCATTACCCAGTCCCCGAAGGATATGACGAAAAGGAACAACAGCAACTTGTTTCATCAATGGAAGGTTGAGCACCAAACCAGCGAATGCGATTCAATGTTGCTTAGGTGGTGGTTGCATCGGATTCTCAGAAACCTGACAGATGAATGCCCTAATTTGGATCTGACTGCTCTTCGTGAAACAATGCAAGACCACTTCGGATTCACAGGAATAGTCGAAAGCACGCTAGGCTCATCGATGAAGATGATGAGCCCACGGTTTTTAGTCGTGGATAAAAGTATATAAGGCGGGAATATACCCCGCCCTGGGAGAGACCGAAAATCAGCCCCAGACTCACCCCTATATACGACAAAAATGTCTCACTATAAAGTGCATATGAACAGCCATTGATTATTCCATAGTTTCAACATACGAGCAAGGCACATCGGCGATTCCCTACTGCCGGAAATTCCTTTCTCCCAGCTCGACTTCGCCCGCCAGACACTGCTCGCCATCACCATCAACCAACGACGCGGATAGCCGCGCATGGCGTAGGCAAGAATACGCGAGTGCTCTATCCCGAGCTTTTTCACCACTGACAAGACCTGTTATGGAATGCGCTTCCTTGGTACGAATAATTTGTGTATAGAGTACAGTTTCCGCACTCTTTCACAAGGGGAAAACGCACAACAAGAGATTGATCGGGCATGTTTTCATGCCACCCTTGAATTAAGGTTCAATAAGCATATATGCATTCCGGAGAAGGAGATATGCGTTGGGAGAGGTATTCCAGGAGATCGTCAGCGGCATCGGCTGGCTATGGGCCTACAGAACAGTCATTCCCGATGATTTATACATCTGGACACTGCTGATCCTGGCGACAGGAGGATGCCGCCTCCCATCATTGCATGCAGATAACCAATCACGACCGAAAAGACAAAAGTATATGCTTTATCAGAAAATTATACTAAGCAATAAATAGTACTAGTCAACTTCATAGAATATCGAAAAGTGTAAGTTTAGCTTTATGAAATACAATCGAAAGGATTTACATGAGAACGCTGTATCTTCTTGGTAATGGCTTCGACTTAGCATGCGGGTTGAAATCTCGCTATGCAGATTATTTTGAGTCACGTTTCAAATGGTACAAAGGATATAACTCCTCTGATTCAAAAGCGATTCCAGCACTTTATGAAGAAATTCAAGATGGAGGCATCAAGAATATTCCCTCTGCTTGGTTCATTGTCTTTGCCTATGAACATGACCAACCTGGTTATAGGAATGATTATGTTCTTTGGCAAGATATAGAAAAGAATATCGATACGTTTTTACAGGATTATCCACAAGAAAACGAGATATCTATCAGCGAATATTTTAAATATTTTTCCAATAGCCCAGAAAATACATCTCCTCAAAAGAAGAGCATGTATGAGCTTTTAACACTTTACTTCCAAAAGAAAGATATCGCTTTCCGTACAGAAGAAAATTTATTTGACATATTTGATCAAGAGCTAAGCAATCTTGAAAACGATTTTGCAAAATATCTAAGGACAATAGACCAAAATCCCAACTATCAAACCAACGCAAAGCTGCTATTTGAAAAAATTCAGAAAGCCGAGACCTCAAAACGGATTGAATATGTTACCTTTGGAACCATCGGAGGACATATGTCCAGTATGCCCAAAGAGCCCCACGAAGAATTTGTAATGTCTTTTAACTACACCCGGCCATTGGAAGGCATACCTAACTACGTTAACCTTCATGGTGAAGAGAATCAGGGCACTGCCATGTTTGGCATCGCAGACGACAACGGTTACCCTACTAAAACTAAGATGAAGATTACATCAGGTTACCGCTCTTCTTTCTTCAAAGACACAAGACGACAACAAAAAGAATGCTTAGATAAGCAATCTGCAAGAACCATTAATGAATTAAGTAAAAAACAAATTGACGAAATCAGATGTTTCGGATGTTCATTCAGCGACGCTGATTTTGATTATTTCAGAAGATATTTTGATCTTGCAAAATTTGACAAATCCGATTCTACGTTGGGTATATATTACACGAACGGCATATCCAGAAAATCTGCAATAAAAAACTTACGCAAACTGCTTAATAAATACGATTTAGCTCACGAATCTGATAATAATAATACGTATCAGACCTTGGAAAATAGTGGCAGAATTTCTTTTGAAGAAATCCAACTTCCATAAAGATAAACAATACAAAATAACAAGTATTTCGCGAATCTTATTACGCTTGGGGATTCTTCAGCCACTAGATATATAAGGTTGCGCATTTGGGAATCATGCATGTGACGTAAAAATCCTAGGTGCGCAACCTCTCGGTCACTACTCCACTGATTCCAGATCACCTTTTAAAATATCTGTGGGCTAAACGTCCAACTTTTCTTTCAATGCTTTCCTCATAGAAGAACCTACTAAATCTTCCAAGGCAATCAGTCGTTCTCTCATTCTGGCAGGAATTTCCTCAGTAGATTCGATCACCGCTTCAGCTACCCATTCTTTTTGAGCAAGCGTACCGTTCGCCATTATGTCCTCAACAGTTTCGGTCACGATCACGCCACCGAAATTGCATAGCTCGAGTTTGGTCAACGCGCCGGCCGCAGTATCGCACATGCCAGCAGGTCCCATTTTCAGCATGGTGACCATCAACTGTACGTACCTCTCAGCGGGGAACCGTTGCACTATGCGAGCGACCGCTTTGTATCGCTTATTCGATATCAGATAATCAATAATATTTTGACGTTCATCCTCACACAGTAATGCCATCGCCTCATACGCTAGCCAATAGACAATATTGGCCTTATCCTCAAAGCTTTTGACAAAACACGACAACATGCTGAAAAGTTCCTCTCGAATTCCATTAGGCAATTCATTACTGAAATGTATAAGGAATTTCAAAGGCCATCTTTTGTCTTGAAGCGCCTCAGCGTTGGACAGCATAAGCTTCGCGAATGAATCCCAATCAACTAATTCCGGATGAGCATATCCGCAGAAGAGGAATGCGCTCAGCATGTGATCCACACCATGAACAGCAATAACCCCAGACTGTTCGTAGCTTGCTATTGTCTCAGCACAATATGCAGAAAAACAATCAGAAACCCTTCGAATCTCGTCCTCGGAAAGTTTTTGCGCATCATCGACGCTCTTGATTACATCAACTTGACCGCTCTTCACCTTTACGTGCCATTGCGCTTCCGATTCCTCATCATGAGAGCTTTGCTTATATTCGTACCATTGCTGCAGAGAACCTGCATCGCCTCGTTGCAGCAAGATTGCCAGATTGTCATCACCCCAAAAGGACTCCGGAAACAGAATCGTCAAATTCTGCGCTTCCGAGGCATAGCTTTCTCCCACGCCAGGCAGCTCCAAAAACCATTGCTCAATCTCTTCCTGTGCATCTCGACTTGCAGCCATATAACAAGCTTTAAGCGTCTTGAACAGTTCAATAGGGATATTGAACGTCGCAGAAACCTTTCGGACGTATTCCCGCACAGACGCCAACGTCGTCAAGCACCAACGGCAAACTTCATCAGCCTTATCTGCAGAAAGATAATCACCTATGCACTGGAACAACGTCAGATCATTCAGTGCCGTTGAATGCGTGGACTCATTCAACGATACAGTTTCGGCATATTCAACAATCCTGAAATCTGGAGCTCTCTGGATGGCAGACCGAAGTACTTTCCGATAATCGTCTTTGGAAGAACACCGCCGAAACATTTCAAGCACATTGACGATGTCCGTTCTCCCCTCATTATCATCCTCAATCTGAGCATACGTATTTTCTGCCTGCAAACAGCAATATCTTTTCCACGCATCTCTGTCACCGAGAAATGCCGTCTGAAGAATAAGGGAGATAAAACGTCGTCTTAGCGAATGGGTTTTCTCTGCTTCTCCAATGCTATGAAGCCACCGATTCGACACTGCGTTACCCGCAATGCCGCATTCTCCCAATTCAAGCCACCAGAAAATTGGATTATCTGACGATTGAATCACTTCGGCTGTATCAACTTGCCTTCCCGATGACTTAACATTCCCCCAAATCCAATCGTATTGCCATAGCAACCTTACCGCCACACCGCAGATTCCATTAGCGGTAATATCATCTGGATTCTGCAAGCAAAGACTCACTGCATTCGAACCGGCAGAAATAGCTTCATCCTTACGACCGAGTTCAAACTTCGCCCATGATTCGTGAACCAGCAGCCACGCTTTATCTACAGGATAAAGATTATAAGTCATAACAGCTTCAATATGTTGAAGAGCAGCACTCCAATCATTATTATCTATATCAAAGGCAAATTGCATTACCGCCGATGCGGCTTGCTCTTCAGGAGATTTCGCAACCGAAAAAAGCTCATCCAAGCGTCCACCCTGTCCATCAAGGTAATCATAAAAAGCCGCGGCCGCCTTCCAGCACCAGTCAGATGAAGCCCATGCCTCATCCTTTCTTTTCCCTTTCTGCATGGCCACGTCAGCCATGGAACCACTTCCCGCTCTCCAGTACCACTCCAATCCATACTCATTCCCATATAGCAAGGAAGCCAAGGCCTCATGACCTTTCAAGTTATCTATATGTTTATTCACATGCGGGGCTATCACACGAGGAGCGAGCATTGCGAGTCGAATGCGATCCTGGTTTTTAATGTTTTTCAGACCATTCCACACAACTCCGTTGAATGCAGACTTCTCATACGTGCTGCATGCGAACTCATAAATCTCTTCTTCATCTGTCTTTTCCAACACATGATCCTTGTATACAAGAATCTTGGGTTTTCGGGAAGAACGGTCAATCTGTGAAGACTCGATCTTGGACCAATACATTGTTCCTTCATTAGAAATCAGAACAACAATATGAGCAATTCTCCCATTAGTCCACGAAGCTTCATGATTGGCATCAAATCCGAACCACCAGCCAATCACATTACCTTGCTCATCCTTTTTAGGATGCCTGAAGTAGCTTGCTCCTTTCTTTACTTGCACACCAAGAACCACAAATGAAGGAATTCCCTCATCGCTCACCGGCATCACCCATAAATCAGTGCCAAAATCAATGTCCTTGGACATTATGCACCATTGGAAAGTGTCAGAGAAAAAAGCCTTTACCTGATTTTCACCGCCCTCTCCCCTTCGAGCTTCCGGTGAGATTCTGACCCCAAATGTTCCAGGCATAACCACTATCTTTCACAAGTAACTTCGTCGTGTATTTTTCACTCGTTTTGCTCTGAATCTTACAGTACAAAGGACAAATGTTCGAGTCGGTTTAGATAACCTCGAGATTCTATGTGCTCTTAAGTTTCACCCTTGAGATAAAAAACAACGCAATTTACATCTTATGCGCGATCTCGCTAACCGATAGGGGGCTGCGGACGTTTTTTGGAGACTGAACGAAAGGATTATCGTATGTCCGGTCCCGAGGAACGACGGCGCGCGGTGGACTTGTACTCCGCCACGCCGATGACCACGGCCCAGGTGGTCGAACACCTGGGTCATCCGACCAGACAGTGCCCGGAACGCTGGCTGGCAAAGGATCCCAGGCATGCCGGCCATATGGCGAAACCCACCATCCCACTGGAGACAAAGGACCAAGGCGATCGAACCGGTGCCGGGCGGCATGCGCGGAAGCGGGCCGCCGGACGGTTCGGCGCGGGCGTTGGAGCGGTCAATCACTGGGTCAGGACGTATCGTGAGGGCGGCATGGCCGCGCTGCAGCCCGGGAACAGGAACGCCGGCCAGGCCGACAAGCCAGCGGTGCGACGGGATCGGGACGCCGGCGACGCCGAGGTCCTGCGCCGGCGGGTCGAGGAGCTGGAACTGGAGAACGCGTTGATGCGGGAGATGGTTGAGGCTCGCAGAAAAGACCCGGGCGCCAACCTATGGCGCCTGTCGGACAGGGAGAAGACGCTTCCGGTCGACCGTCCGAGCCCGACGTATTCGCCCGGCTCGATGACATGCTTGCCCGGCATCGCGCCGAGCAGCCACCTACTGCCGCCACGCCAGGCTCGCTATTGACAGATACGCCGGGCTCAGGACGGAGGTGGCGGAGGCGTTCGCCGCTTCTAAGGGAAGGTACGGGTACCGCAGGATCAAGGCCATGCTCAGGACCGGCGTCTCGGAGAAGGTGATCCGTAGGATCATGGCCGAGGACGGTCTGACGGCGCATGTTCCCGAACGACGCGGATACGGCTCATACGGGGGCGAGACGACGCCGGCTCCCGGCAACCTCGTCACCCGCGACTTCACGGCCAAACTGCCGAATGAGAAGTGGCTGACGGACATCACCCGGGATCAAGGCCCGGGACGGGAAGATGTGCCTCTCCGCCGCCGGTCGACTGCCACGATGGCGAGATCGTCGCGTATGCGGCCGGTTCCGGTCCCGACGCCGGGCTTGCCGACAGGATGCTCGTCAGGGCCGTGGAAACGCTGCCGGAGGGAGCGCATCCCTTGGTGCGTTCCGACCGCGGCCGCCACTGCCGGTGGCCCGGATGGCTGGCGCTCATGGACCGCTACGGCCTGATACGGTCGACGGGCGCAAAGGGCTGTTCCCCGGACGACGCCGTCGCGGAGGGGTTCTTCGGTCGAATGAAGACGGAGTCCGTCCATCCCGGGCATTGGGAGGAGCGTACCCGTGACGAGGTGCTCGTCCCGGTCGACGACTGCATCCGCTGGCACGACCACGAGCGCATCAAACGGTCGCTCGGTTGGATGGGTCCGGTACAATACCGTCAAAGCCAGGGAATGGCTGCATGATCATCTCCAAGAAAACGTCCGCAGCCCCCTACTGAATATACTGTTCCGGCAAGGAGACATAAAAATGGCTGAAACCATAGCAGCGCTTATTGGCGCGGTTGTTGGAGCCAGCATTACTGCATCATTTTGGTTTGTGCAACATCGCATTGAGCAAAAAGATATTATAAATAATGAACAAAGGCAAGACAAAAGAGAACTGGTCAAAAACATTGTCAAGCACAGAATGGATTCACCTAAACTCGCCATATATCTTAACCAGATTCCACTTACTTTTTACGATGATCTACAGGCAAAAGAACTTTACAGGAAAATAATAGAATCAACAAACACAAACGATCATGATGCACAATACATTTTCCTGTCAGACTTGGTCAACCATTTAGCAAAAACAATGAACTTCAATAGTGAAATACGTTCTTCAGATTTCACCAGAGGCCTTAGATAGGGTAATATAATTAAAACCTGCCTCCAACTAACTTCAGACACGCGATACGAATTGGTCTTTAAGTAGTGCCCGAAGGTTACCCGTTTAGAATGGAGCTGGTGACGTTTTGTTGGCCTCGTCGTTGATTCCATCACCAACAATCATGCCACAAGACCCAGTATCCTGCGCCGGTCCATGATGCTCATGCCGAACTTCGTCTTGATGCGCTTGTTCCGGTACCAGACCATGTAGTCGGGTAGCGCCCGAAAAGTTGAAGCAAAACAGCTCGGCTCGATGCCAAGCAAGCATGTCATCGAGCCGAGTGAATACGCCGGCCTCAGACGGTCGGCCTGCAGCGTCTTCTCCTTGTTCGACAGAAGCCGCGGATCGGCGCCCAGTTTTTTCCGCGAACCTCCACCACCTCCCGCATCAACGAGTTCCCCCGGTTCCATCTCCTCGACCCTGCGGCGCCCCGCCGTCCTGCGCGGTGTTCCTGTTCCCGGGCGGCAACGCGGCCATGCCGCCCCCGCGATACGCCTTGACCCAATGGGCCACGGCGCCCACGCCCACGCCGAGCCGCCGGGCGGCTTGCCTCTGCCGCATGCCGCCCAATACCGGTTCGATCGCCTTCTGCCTGGTTGTGTTTTGTCAAATTTTTGTGGGCCGTTTCGGCG